>Ga0268257_1000001_pt1 | contig 2452213 bp, 2243 predicted proteins | sample AgamicAtPrz_FD_200249 | JGI IMG/M metagenome (GOLD analysis project Ga0268257, IMG submission 200249) | Agave microbial communities from Guanajuato, Mexico - At.P.rz (v2) (version 3) | ecosystem: Host-associated > Plants > Phyllosphere > Phylloplane/Leaf | place: Guanajuato, Mexico...
AGGCGACAACGTTGAAATGTCAGTAGAATTAATCCACCCAATCGCAATGGACCCAGGTCTACGTTTTGCGATCCGTGAAGGTGGTCGTACTGTAGGTGCTGGTGTTGTTGCGAAAGTAACTGCATAATCACTTTCAGTGAAAAAAAAGCGCTCTTTTTAGAGCGCTTTTTTATATTTAATTGTCTAACAATCACTATAAATGCTGGCCTTAACTGATATTTCAATGTCCTTATTTACCCTTAATCCTTTTTATGAAATTTGTATGATAAGAATCAAGAAAACGAACAATAAAGTTTGAGTAATTTGGATTACTTAATAAGGAGCTTTGGGTATGAATGCTAAAGTGAATATTACGAATCGCGCAGGGGCGAGCTTTCCTGTACGTCGTATGAACTTTGACTTTAATGATGTACCAGAATATTGGATGAATGGTTCTGCTGGACTCACACACTTTATGACAGCATTGTCGGCCTTGTTCCCGGCAGGTGAAAAATTCTTCATAGATAGTGTACGTGCTGTACGTTATCACCCATCTATTAAAGATGATGAAGCATTGCAAAAAGAGATTAGTGCCTTCATTGGGCAAGAAGCAATGCATACTCAAGAGCATGTAAATTTTAATGCTTCTGCTCAGAAGTTTGGTCACGATGTAGAAACATTAGAGAAGTTTACTGACACGGCGATTCAAACAGCAATTAAAGCTTTTGTAAAAATTGTTAAACCTTTCGGTATGACTAAAGAAATGGTTGACCTGACCGCTACAACAGCACTTGAACATTTTACGGCTACTATAGCTTCACAGTTATTAGTTAATAAGCATATTCAAGAGTTGATGACAGATGAAACAATGTCAACCATGTGGTATTGGCATGCTATCGAAGAAAATGAGCATAAAGCTGTAGCTTTTGACGTGTACGAAGGTGTATTTGGTAAAGGTGTAAAAGCTTATGCCTTACGAACCAGTTCTTTAGTGTTTGCTATGACTTTAATTTTTTTGATTCAATCATCTTTTGTACTTCGTTTATTAAAACAAGACAATAAGTTGAATTTAAATGAACTATCAGTAATTTATAAATATGGATATAGCCCATCTAAAGGCATTATTAGTGGTATGGCTAAAGAAATGTTAGCTTACTTTAAACCTGGTTTTCATCCAAATGATTTGGATACAGTTGGTCTATTGAAAACATGGAAAGCAAAATTAGGTTTGTAATTTAAATCTATATTGATTTGAAAGGGCTCATGAGTAGCCCTTTTTTCTTTTAAGTATTATTTGTTAATCATAAGTATAAGTAAGTCTATGCACCTTTATGGGGTTATTAATGACCTCATCTGATATTTCTCTGTCCTCATCTGCACTTAATTGGTACATCGAAAGACGTATGATTATAAATATTAAGAAAATAAATAAAGTTATATGTGAATTAGCTATTCACTTAAAAGGAGTCTGAGATGAATGCTAAGGTAAATATTTCCAATCGTGCTGGTGCTAGTTTCCCTGTGCGTCGTATGGACTTTGAATTTACTCAGGTCCCACGCTATTGGGCAAATTATGATGCGGCATTAACACATTTTATGACAGCATTATCGGCCCTTTTCCCAGAAGGTGAGCAGTTCTTTGTAAATAGTACTCGTGCTGTTCGAAATGATCCAAAGCTTGCTGATCCAGATCTTCAAAAAGAAATCAGTGCTTTTATTGGTCAAGAAGCGATGCATTCGAAAGAGCATTTAGCATTTAATGCTTCAGCGCAAGCTTATGGTTATGATGTTCGCCATATGGAAAAGCAAACAGGAAAAGTCATTAAGATGGGTACAGCTGTTGTAACCAAATTAATGAAACCTTTTGGCTACACTAAAGAAATGATTGATTTGACGGGAACATGTGCACTAGAACATTTTACGTCTACCATTGCAGCTGAACTTTTACAAAACCCTGAAATTCAAGCGATGTTCCAAGATGACACGATGTATCATTTATGGATGTGGCATGCAGTTGAAGAAAATGAACATAAAGCCGTGGCATTTGATGTGTACACAAGCATGTATGGGCAAGGTCCGAAAGCTTATTTTATGCGCTCAGCAGCTTTGATTATTGCAATGGCATTAATCTTTGCAACTCAATCTTATTTTACTGCTAAGTTACTCAAGACTGATGATAAATTAACGTGGAAAGATACGAAGTATATGCTTAAGTTTATGTATGGTCGTAAAGGTTTTATGACACGTCAAATTCCAGAGTTACTTGATTTCTTAAGACCCAAATTTCATCCAAATGATTCTGATACTACAGCGCTGTTAGCAACTTGGCGTGAAAAACTAGGTCTCTAAAAAGGATGGTAAAAAAGGGCAATTTAATTGTCCTTTTTTTTACTCGTTTTTTCTTGTGAAGTTTTTATAATACGCACTACTTTAGAACTTTGATTGTGCTGAACCCCATGATTCGTATTATGCAAAACACTGATGTTGATATTGTTGTACAAATCGAAAAATCAGTGCAAACACACCCATGGTCAAGACAGCAATTTGTAGAATCTTTGAATTCTTATCAATGCACTGTCATTGAGTCACAAAATAGAGTCGTTGGGTTTTGTATTTTACAACCAGTACTTGATGAAGCAAATTTATTGCTCATGGCAGTTGATCCTAAAATGCAAGGTCAGGGCTTAGGATATGAATTATTAAATGCATCAATTAACCAATTAAAAAATCAACCAGTACAAATATTTCTAGAAGTCCGTGAAAGTAATAAAGCTGCTATCGGTTTATATGAAAAAACAGGTTTTCATCAAATTGACCTGCGTCGCAATTATTATCCTACCCCAGAAGGGGGGCGGGAACATGCGGTCATTATGGTAAAAACCTGTACAGATGATTTTGCTTCTTTATTCTAAATTTTGATCTGAGTGCTTTTCATAAAAAACTAGATCAAAATTATTTAATAATTAAATTATTCCATTCAGAAGGTAATGTTGTCATAAGCGACGTACCTAACTGTTGAATTTCGTCAGGTGATAAGGATCTATTTAAGCGGCGCCATTGCCCATCTAGTAAAAGTTCTAAAGGGGTATATTGCGACTTATAATTCATTTTGCCTGAGTGTGGCACCCAGTAACCTAAATAAAGATATTCTAAACCAAGCGATTTCACATATTCGACTTGGTTCAAAATAGAGTATACACCAAGTGATCTACGATGTTCATCTGGATCAAAGAAAGTATAAACAGCCGACAGTCCATCATCCATTAGATCGCAGGTAGATACACTGATTAAACGGTTATCTTTCCAAAGCTCTAAAAAGAAACTATCTGTACAACTATGTACTAAAAATTTTTCAAACTGATCTAAGCTAGGTGGAAACATGTCACCATCAGCATGACGTTCATTAATATAGCGTTCATATAAATCATAATGAATCTGAGCAGCTTGCTGAGTTGGCAAAACAGTCATGGTCAGATCTTGATTTCTTTTCCACGCTTTTTTTTGCATGCTGTTCATTTGGAAATCGGCAACTGGAACGCGACAAGATAAGCATTGTCTGCATAAATGGCATTCAGGACGATAAACGAAGTCACCGCTACGGCGAAATCCTAAACGAGAAAGTTCTGAAAGAGTGACCACATCAATCCGATGAATAGGGTCTAAAAACACCATGCGCGCCGATTTATTTTCTAGGTAGCTGCAATCATGAGGTGGAGTAATATAATACTGCAGATCATTTAAAAGGGACTTCGGGTGATATGATTTCATGATTGGTCCCTCCTGTTATCATTCCATTAATTTTGCATCTAACGCTATTGTTTTACTTGAAAATACACGTTCTTGATACTTTTTCCAATTGATAGAGGGGTGAATAATTACATCTTGTAACGATTTTAAGTAGTCTTGACGAGAAAGTGTACAGGCTCCCAAACTAATTAAGTGACTATTTACAAGCTGGCAGTCTACCCAAGGGAGCTGATTTTCTTGTCCAATCAGCATTAATGTATAAAAAGCCATTTTTGAAACATCAGTTTCATTACTAAACATTGATTCACCGAAGCATCCTTTGCCAATCGTAATGCCGTATAGACCTCCGACAAGTTTGTTTTGATCCCAGACTTCCACACTATATCCATAGCCAGCATTAAACATTTCACAATAGCCCTGAATAATATCTTCGCTAATCCAAGTTTCATCTGCATAACTTCTTGGTAGAGAGCATGAGCGAATAACTTCTTCGAAGGCATGATTAACCGTAATTGTATAATCATGTTTTTTCATGTTTCTAAGGAGTGACTTACTTGGCTTGTAATTTTGAGGGTAGATCACACAACGAGGCTCAGGGCTCCACCAACAAATGGGTTCATCTTCATTAAACCATGGAAATAATCCATGGGTGTATGCTTCATATAGGGTAGAAGGGGAGAGATCAGCTCCAATACAAATTAAACCATGACCATTCGGATCGGATTCAATGGGGTCAGGGAAAATGAATTGAGAGAGTGGAAGTTTCTGCATAGAAGATAAAATGAAATGGAATGGTTCAAAATTAACGTAACTAAGCTTCATTGACAATTTTTATTGTTCAACTTTAGCATGCATGAACGAATAGAAAAGGTTTGCGTGATGCTAAAACTTATTGCAGAAGATTTTATTGATATTAAGAAAATTGATTTGGTTTTACCACTTTATCAAGAGCTTGTTGATAAAACGCGATGTGAAGAAGGGTGTGTCGCGTATGATTTATATCATGATATAAAAAATTTAGGGCATTTTGTTTTTATTGAGGAATGGGTAGATCGGGCTGCATTAGATCGACATGTTCAGTCTGAGCACTTTCAACGGTTAGTTCCTCAGATTGACCAATATCAGACGAGGTCAGGACGTTTTACACATTTAGACCATTTTGAAAATATGAAGAGATAAACATTATAAAAAAGACACCCAATTGTTTATTGGATGTCTTTTGTTGCATCGATTAAATTAACCGAGATTATCTAGATATTTTTCAGCATCAAGAGCCGCCATACAGCCTGACCCAGCAGAAGTAATCGCTTGGCGATAAATGCTGTCAGCGACGTCACCAGCAGCAAAAACACCAGCTACAGAAGTTGCTGTTGCATTACCAGAAGTACCGCTTTGTACTTGAATATAGCCATCACGTAAGTTTAATTGACCATCAAACATTCCGGTATTTGGTTTGTGACCAATTGCAACGAATAGACCATGAACTTCTACGTCTTGCTTAGAGTCATCTTGAGTTGATTTAAGGCGAACACTTGTTACACCAGTATTGTCACCCAATACTTCTTCAACTTCGTGATTCCAGATAATGCTGATTTTGCCTTCTTTTTCTTTGGCAAATAAATGATCTTGCAAAATCTTTTCAGAACGTAAGCTATCACGGCGGTGTACTAGCGTTACATGTGAAGCAATATTTGATAAATAAAGCGCTTCTTCAACAGCAGTGTTACCACCACCTACAACCATTACTTTTTGGTTTTTGTAGAAGAAACCGTCACATGTTGCACATGCGCTTACGCCTTGTCCCATAAAGTTTTGTTCAGACTCTAGGCCAAGATATTGAGCTGTAGCACCAGTTGCAATAATCAAAGCATCACATGTGTACTCTTCCATATCACCTTTTAGAACAAAAGGACGTACGTTTAAGTCCACTTCGTTAATATGGTCATAGACGAGTTCTGTACCAAAGCGTTCAGCATGTGCTTGCATACGATCCATTAATGCAGGACCTGTTAAACCTTCAGGATCGCCCGGCCAGTTGTCAACTTCGGTTGTTGTTGTAAGTTGCCCACCTAGTTGTAAACCTGCAATCAAAGTAGGTTTAAGGTTTGCACGCGCTGCATATACCGCTGCACTATAGCCCGCAGGGCCAGAACCGAGAATAATTAACCGAGAATGACGAGCACTCATTGAGGGTATCCTTATTTATTTCGAGAATTTTGAAAATTATACGTGAATTTGCCGATCAATAGCGTTAAATCAATGTGGATAATATTGATCAGGTCAATCGAATTAAGTTATATAACAATATAGAAGTGCCTCATGTTAACAACAACTGTAAAGAATCATGCACCTTTTTTGTAAGAACAGGTGCATAATATAAAGTTCATTCGTTGAAGATCTAGAATGTAGTTCTTCACATCTCTAAACCAATAATTAAATGGGTTACAGGACAGTATATGACTGCGGTGTCGAGTGTTTATGCACAGCGCTTATTGATGACATTATTCTTGGTTTCTTTTGGCATTTATATGTTTCTGGCAACAGTAACATATACACCATTTGATCCGGGCTGGATGCATATTTCCAGTGATACTCAGCAAGTATCCAACGCAAGTGGTATTGCTGGCGCATGGATTGCAGATTTGCTGTTTGGTTTTTTAGGATGGGCAAGTTTGCTTATTCCAATTTTCCTTTTTATTGAAGCAATACAAGTGTGGTGGCCACGTAGTTTTTTAAACCGCCCATTTCGTTATGCTGCACAATTCTTTTTAATTTTGGTTGTGTCTAGCCTGCTTTATTTACATTGGAATGTGCCGGCAGATACTTTAGATAATGCGGCTGGGGGAATTATTGGTTACGAGTTAGGTCAAAGCCTATCTCAATTGCTAACAATTTACGGTGCGACTTTATTCTTACTCGTTTTCGGAGTGGTTTTGTTTACTCTTGCATTTGGGGTGCAATGGAGCAAAACATGGGTTACGCTCAAAGCCACACCAAGCTATTTACAAGATTTATTTTATAAAAACGTATCACCAAACGAATCGGATTATGACTTAACAACTCAGCCTGCTAACAAAGCAGCGGCAGTTACAGTTGCACAGAACATTGAGGCCAATGCTTCAGATGAAAAAGAAGTGCCAGTTCAATCTGAAACTACTCAATCACAACCTACAGCAACACGACATGATGCGGTTGCTGAAAGGTTATTTGCAGATGTATTAGCGAAAGAGCAGAGCCGACCTGAACCTGTAGCAGTTGAGCCAGTTGCAAATACTCAAAACTTTGAACATACGCTTGAGCAAGCCCATAAGCTTGAAAAAGATAGCCAACGTTTAGTGGCTACGGGTGAAGTATGGCGTGCTTTACAACGTGATGATGCAAGTCATAAGCAAGAAATTGACGCACTTTTAAGAGCAGCTGATGATTCAACAGACCAAGCTCCTGCTCATGATCAATTCCAGCAAACTATTTCACAAGTTCATCAGACTCAAGCTGCAGCTAAACAAGACTTACATGGTCTTGACTGGAATGATGATGAAATTTTTGATGAGTTGCTTGCTGCGGTTCCAAACAGTAAAACTGCAACAGATGTGCATATACCATTTGTTCAAGATCAACATGTAGAAGCAGAACCAACTTCGCACTCTGTGAATATTGCGAATGAAACATCTTCACCTTTATCGAATGTAAATCAGTCACCTAAAAATTTAGCAAATGAACAAGTTTTTGAAGACTTTGATGATTTATTAATAGATGAAGATATTGCACCTGCTGAACCTGTCAGAGCAAGTAGTTATGCGCAATCTTCAGCATTTGTAAAAGCTCCTATTCAAACGACTATTCAGGCCGATAAACTTTCAAAAGAAGAGTTTATTGAGGCATGGCAGGAAACTGCTGGGAAACCTCAAGAAAATCTTGATATTGATGAAGATGATTTCGATTTAGATGCGCCATTAACAGATGCAGCTGGTCGACCGATGTCTCGTGCAATGCAGGTTGCTAAGAAGCGTTTAGATTTACCAACTTTGCCAGGTCTGGATCTACTTGATAAGGTTGATCCAAATAAGAAAGTTAACTTCACTGAAGAGCAGCTTTCGCGCTTATCTGAATTACTTGAAATTAAGTTACAAGAATTTAATGTTAAGGCTCAAGTCGTTGAAGCTCAACCGGGACCAGTAGTTACCCGTTTTGAATTAGATTTAGCACCGGGTGTTAAAGCATCTAAGGTAACCAATATTTCGCGTGACTTAGCCCGTTCAATGTCGATGGCCTCTGTTCGTGTAGTGGAAGTAATTCCTGGTAAACCATATATTGGGATTGAAGTCCCAAACAGTGCCCGTGAAATGGTGCGTTTGATTGAACTTTTGGAAACGCCAACATATCGCGATCCAAGTGCACTCATTAGTATGGCGATGGGTAAAGATATTTCAGGTAATCCAGTATTAACTGATTTAGCGAAAGCACCGCACATGTTGGTTGCTGGTACAACAGGTTCGGGTAAATCAGTTGCGGTAAACTCGATGATTTTATCGATGTTGCTTAAATATACACCTGACCAGTTGCGTTTGATTTTAATCGATCCAAAACAGCTTGAACTTGCAAACTATAATGATATTCCACATTTATTAACTCCAGTCGTTACTGACATGAAAGATGCAGTAAGCGCGTTGAATTGGTGTGTGAATGAAATGGAACGTCGTTATAAGCTGATGTCGTTCTTAAAAATTCGTAAATTAAGTGACTATAACCGTAAAGTTGAAGAAGCAATTGCGAATGGGGAAGATTTAATTGATCCAACTTGGAAACCAAGTGATTCGGCGACACAAGAACGTGCACCTCGTTTAACACCATTACCATCTATTGTGATTGTTGCGGATGAGTTTGCCGACATGATTATGCAGGTGGGTAAAAAAGCAGAAGAAATGATTACGCGTTTAGCGCAAAAATCTCGTGCTGCTGGTATTCACCTTTTGCTTGCAACTCAGCGTCCGTCTGTTGATGTGATCACAGGTCTAATTAAAGCCAATATTCCAACGCGTGTCGCATTACGTGTAAATAGTAAAATTGACTCGCGTACTATTTTGGACGCTGGCGGTGCAGAAGATTTGCTCGGTCATGGTGATATGCTGTTCTTGGGGCCTGGTAAAATTGAACCTGAGCGTGTGCATGGTGCTTTCATTAGTGATGATGAAGTAAACCGCATTTGTGATGCATGGCGTGAGCGTGGTGAGCCGGATTATGTCGACGAGATATTAACTCCATTTGACGAAGAACCGACTTCACGTAGTTTTGAAGAGGGTGAGGGTGGTTCTGACCGTGATGCACTTTATGATCAATGTGTATCATTTGTTTTAGAAACTCGTAAAGCTTCTACATCATCACTACAACGCAAATTTAGCCTTGGTTATAACCGTGCTGCCCGTATCATTGATCAAATGGAAGAGAACGGCATTGTGAGCGCAATGGGACCTAATGGTAAGCGAGATATTTTAGTTTAAGAACTTACCCCTAAAAAAAGCCTCTCTGGAGGCTTTTTTTATAATTTAAATAAACTGAATCTATTTATGAAATGACTTAAAGATTTTAACGTATAGTAAAAAATGCTAATGTATTTTTCCTAAATAAATAACAATGAATTAAACCTGGAGGAAAACATGTTACTTGCTCTAATTACTTTAGCTTTTATCCATTTTTGTGCACTTATTACTCCAGGACCTGATTTTTTTCTTGTATCTCAAACAGCGATTAGTCGATCACGTAAAGACGCTATGTTAGTGGTGGGTGGTATCACAGCAGGGGTTATGTTTTGGGCTTGTTTAGCACTGATGGGATTAAATCTTATTTTTGAGAAAATGGCTTGGTTAAAGCAAGGTTTACTCATCGCCGGTGGCTTATATTTATGTTGGTTAGGCTATCAGATGTTGCGTTCGGCATTTTCAAAAAATCAGCAAGAAGATAATGTTGCTGTAGAGCTACCAAAAGCACCTTACCTATTTTTTATTAAAGGCCTGATAACCAATCTATCAAATCCTAAAGCTGTTATTTATTTTGGTAGTGTTTTCTCTTTATTTTTAGCCAATCCTCAACTTGATCAGGTTCACTGGCTGCTCTTTATTATTGTCACAGTCGAAACAATTTTATGGTTCTGCTTTGTGACATTTATTTTTTCATTACCAAGTTTTAGATCAGCTTATCGCAATTTCTCAAAATGGATTGATGGTATTTCGGGCGGTATTTTTACCGTATTTGGTATTTTCCTCATTGGAAATCGGTAAATTGAGATAAGAAAAAAGCCTCTTTAAGAGGCTTTTTATTTTTAAGCAAACTTTGCTAGAACTTCTAAAAATGGTGCCGATTGACGCGGAAATTTAGCAATCACATCATGGATGCGTTGGCCTTCAGGGTCTTTGGCATTAATATCGCGTCCGTCCGCAATAAATTGAGTCAAAAGACGTTCATAGTCTGTTGGACGCATATGTTTGAATGCATGGTAGAGCACATGAAAATCTGCGTTCACACCCGCTGGCGGAAGTTGGTTGAGGTAGGCAAAAACACGCTCATCGGACCATTCTTCATTGAAAGTTGCTGGCTGTGATAATGCCATGACAATCTCCTCAGTTTTAAAAAAGGCAAAATAACTTGCGTTATTTTGCCTTGATTCTGTTTTATTGAATAGTCAGAAATAGAATTATCGTTCTTCAGGTAAATTGATATTCATTTCTAACATTTCGATATTAGCTTCAGAGCGAACCTGCATTTGGATATGCTGTTCACCTACACCGCTGACATAACGACTAACCACTTGCATGATTTCTTTCTTCATCTGATCAATCTTGTCTTGGCTTAAACGGCGGCCTAAACCTTGTTCAGAAGCAACAATAACTTTCAAACGATCTTTGGCAGTTTGAGCACTTGATGGTTTTTCTTCACTGCTAAATAATTTACTCCAGAATCCTGCCATATCTACGCTCCAAATAGTCGTGCTAACCAGCCTTTAGGTTGAGCTGTGATGTGTCGATAAGGACGGTCTTCACCAAGAAAGCGAGCAACCAAATCATCATAACCCTGACCAGCTTTAGTTTCTGAATACAGAATTACTGGCTTACCTTCGTTTGATGCTTGTAATACACTTGGACATTCAGGAATAACGCCTAATGTCGGTACGCGTAAAATATCTTTAGAAATATCATCAATGGTCAGCATTTCCTGACGGTCTGCGCGTTCAGGATTGAAGCGTGTAATACATAAATGTTTACGTATACGTCCTTCGTTTTGTTCAACCTTTTTGGTTTTGCTATCTAACATACCAATAATACGGTCAGAGTCACGTACTGAAGAGATTTCAGGGTTTGTTACAATGATTGCTTCATCTGCATGATACATGGCTAAAATTGCACCACGTTCAATACCAGCAGGTGAGTCACAAATGATGTAATCAAATTCTTGAGATAGCTCATCAATAACACGAGCAACACCATCGTCGCTCAACGCATCTTTATCACGTGTTTGTGAAGCTGGTAAAATATAAAGGTTTTCGATATCTTTATCGCGAATAAGGGCTTGCTGCAGACGTGCTTCGTTGTTAATTACATTGACAAAATCATAAACAACACGACGCTCACAACCCATAATTAAATCAAGGTTACGTAAGCCTACATCAAAATCAATCACAACAGTTTTATGACCACGAAGGGCTAAACCTGTTGCAAAAGATGCGCTTGTTGTAGTTTTACCTACACCACCTTTGCCTGATGTTACGACAACAATTTTGGCCACCGAATCCACTCCTATTATGGTCATTCACCCTTAAAAGGGCTGTTTTTTGGTGATTTGCTTAATAAACTAAAGTTCAATCGCTTCGAATTCAAGCTCTTGCTTTTCATTTAAATAAATATGTACTGGTTTTTTTACCACATGTTTAGGGATATCATCTGCGACACAATACGTTCCGGCAATGGAAACGAGCTCAGCCTCTAAAGATTGGCAAAAAATACGTGCAGCTGCGTGCCCGCCCGCACCAGCAATGACTCTACCACGAACTGTGCCATAAATATGTATATTTCCTGATGCAATCACTTCAGAACCACTATTCATGCCAGCTTTTAAAATAATATCGCCGTTATCTTGTACGAGGGATTGGCCTGTACGTAAAATTTCATCATGATAAGAGGTAATATGAGCAACCGCTATCTTGTTTAGTGGTTTTTTTGTTTCTGCTGAAGATGATGCAGGAGCGGTAGCAGGTTTTTCTACAATTGCGACTTGTTCTGTTGTGGCTTTAATACGCTGTAATGGTTGATCTGCCGGTAAAACAGGGAATTGAATAGCGCGAGCTTCATCTCCTAAAATACCGTCGATTACCGCCATAGGCTGTAGACCCAAGCTCACCAGAAGTTGAATTAATGCAATTAATTCTTGCTCAACCGTACTATCAATAATTACTAAAGTTCCTTGATAGGAACCTTCATTTAATATATTTGATAATTGCTGGCGGATCACATCATGATCATTGGTATCGAAGGTTATCCTGCTAAAGTTAACCATTCTGCCGGTAATCCGGATATCAGCCATAAGTCTTCCTTCAAGGCGTTAAAACGAGCTGTAATATCGTTAAGTTTATTGTAAATAGAGCAAATGCTAGAACAAATCGTGCCAATTCTCTAGCGTGTTTAATAAAAAATTAAGTAAATGCTTATTCTTTGATTCGATCATACTCCGCAAGCGTTTGTTGCCATTGTTTGACCTTGACCTGTTTTCGTACAGATTCCAGTGTCTCGAACACGACAGATTCAACCAATTGCTCAAGCTGACGATTATTAATATTTATTTCACTCACTTTTTGAGAAATTAATTGATAAGTAGAATTCGGACTGTTTGGTGATCCCTCAATTAAAGGTTCAATTAAACCTGCACTAATATTTTCACCTAATCTTTGGCCAATACTCTGAATTTGCTGTTCAATACGACCACCGACTAAAGGAATTAAGCGTAATAATTGGGTTAGCTCAGGTGTGTCTACTATGGCCTGATCTACAATTTTCCCAACGCCTTTTGTAATTGCCGGTTTTTGTTCTTTTAAAGCAGTCGCTAAAGACTCTTGTAATAATGCTGTTAGGGTAGCAGTAAATTGCTCACGATGATGATTAACTAAGTCGTGAATAATTTGTTTATGGCTAGAACTGGTTTGAAGTTCATATCTAATGCCATCAATCACTGTAATAACAACACGATCAGAAAGTTCTTCCATGACAACGCGATAGTAAAATAATCCAGTCTTTCTCCAGCTTTCCGGAATAACTCGATAGCCCATTTCGTGTAAACGATAAGCAATAATCCCAGCTCGGAACAAACGTAGAAAACGAAGCTGAGGAATAATGGCTAAAATTTCATACCAGTGAATAAAAGGGAAAAAGAACCAACGTTTATGGTGTTTATTGATAATCGCAATGCTCCAGCGCACGAGCAGCTCAACAATTAAAAAACCAATAAACCAAGCTTCTGATGTGATCACCCACGGATGTAATGAATTACGGTAAAAGCTCAATATCTGGGGCAAATGAATGTGTTCAAAGAACCATGCCCCAATACTGCTCATTAAAAAGAAATTTGTAGCAAGACAGAACAGGTTAAAAATAATAATAAACACCATAAAGATGTCATAGATCAAAAACAGCTTAAACGAAAGGCTGTTTGGATCTACATGATGATATTTCGTTTTTTTCCCAGCGCTGTTTTGCATAATAACGGATGCTTTCTTAAATATTTGTAGAGGTATATTGAGATTTCATTTGCTCAATAAGTTGATCTTTTTCGGTCCAGATTTCATGCACCCATTGTTGGAAACGTTCACGGTAAACCGCATCGTCTTCATAGTTGCCGCCAAGAACCCAGTCTGGAATTTCAATTTTACGCAAATTTACTGCAATTCTTGAAACATCACCGAGCCAGAAATCGCTATATCCAGGGACACCATTTGGATAGACAATTGTCATATCAACTAAGGCATCAATTTTGTCACCCAAAATATTCAAGGCAAGTGCCAAGCCACCTGCTTTTGGTTTAAGCAAATGCTTATATGGCGATTTTTGCTGGTCATGTTTTTCTTGAGTAAAACGAGTACCTTCTAAATAATTCAATAATGTGAAGGGCTGGCTTAAAAGCTGCTCGCAGGCTTTACGTGCTTCCATCATGTCACGGTCTTTGAGCTCAGGATTCTTTGCAACCTGTTCTTTAGTGTGACGTTTCATCATCGGGAAGCCTAAAATTTTAAAAGCTTGCCCAACGAAAGGAATAAAGATGAGTTCCCATTTGGTAAAAAAACGGGTAAGTGGCATACGGGTTAAACCAAAATATTGATTCACCGTCGTATCGACCCAACTTTGATGGTTACATGTCATGAGATAACGACCTTGCATATTTAGGTCAAGTCCCTCATCAATCGTGATATCCCATTTTAGATTTGGTAAAACATGGTCAATTAACCAATTATTTACCCCTAACCAGCTGTTTGTAATTTGAATATTGGTTTCATCTATTTTAGATGATTTTTTTAAAAGCTTGGTCAGTCCTAGTGCAAGAACAGGTGGACCATGAAAAAACGTACTTCCTGTAATGACTGTACCTACAGTGAGTCCACGTGTAATTTTTTTTAGCGCAGATTGCTTATTGGGTGCAGTTGACATATGAATGACCCCGAATGTCTAAAATCCATAGAAAAGTTGTTCAACTATAACTGTCATAATATGAAATACAACGATATCTTAGACAACAATGAAGAAATTGTGATGAGGTAGCATCTTAAAGTGCATCAAAATATTACAAAAACATAACTAAACTGTTTATTATTAACAAAATATCAATGTTTTATACTTCCTTTTTGTTTCATTATTCACTCAACAACAAAACACTCAAAGTGAGGAGGCATGCAATGCGTGCATTAGTTATTTCAACAGTGGTAGGGGCAGCAGTAGTACTTTCTGGTTGTCAAACAACAGGAAACAACCTTGGTGGTGTTGAATACGATAAAACTGCATTAGGTACTTTAATTGGCGCAGCAGCTGGTTATGGTATTTCTAAATCAAATGCAAACTCTAGTCGTCAAAACAACCGTGCTGCGGCTATTGGTGCAGTTCTTGGTGCCGCTGGTGGTGTATACCTTGACCAGAAAGAGAAAAAATTACGTCAACAAATGGCGGGTACTGGTGTAGACGTTGGCCGTAACCCAGATGGTTCTGTTCAATTAATTATGCCTGGTAGCATTACTTTTGATACAAACAAATCAAACATCAAGCCAAACTTCTATTCAACTTTAAACAAAGTTGCTCAAACTTTGGCTGAAGATAACAAGAGTGCAATTCTTGTAACAGGTTATACTGATAACACTGGTAATGATTCAATTAACATTCCATTATCACAAGCACGCGCTCAATCAGTACGTAGTTATTTAGCTAGCCAAGGTGTATCTGCTAGCCGTATCGACGCGCAAGGTTATGGTTCATCTAACCCGATCGCAGATAACTCAACTGCATCTGGTCGTGAACAAAACCGTCGTGTAGAAATCAGCATTTATGCTAAACAATAAGATTTAGTTTATTGTTTCAAAAACCACCTTCGGGTGGTTTTTTTATTGGTGCAGTACAAGAAATAATCACGACATTCTGCGGCGCATAAATTGCATTATTAGACATCATTTATACATATCCATAGATTTACTATTGGGATTCTAAAACAGAGATGACTATAATCATGCTCGAAAAATTAAGAGGTAATACACGATGTCATCTGCCAGTCAATTGAACAACAAGCAAGAAGAAGCCATGAAATATACTCAGGGCCCTTTATTGGTGCTTGCTGGTGCTGGTTCAGGTAAAACATCGGTAATTACGCGTAAAATTGCCTATTTGGTGCAGCATTGCCGTATTCCAGCGCATCGTATAACCGCGATGACCTTCACAAACAAAGCTGCCCGTGAAATGAAAGAGCGTGTGACCAAGCTTTTGTCACGTGAAGAATCAAAAGGTTTATCTGTTTCGACTTTCCATACTTTTGGTTTAAACCTTTTACGTTTAGAACTTAAAAATTTACCTTTAAAAGCTAATTTTTCGATTTTAGATGCAGATGACTGTAAGCGTATTTTGATGGATTTGATGCATCGCGACAATTTGTCAGGTGCGGAGAGTAAAGAATTAATTGCTAAGGCAATGAAGAAAATTTCAGATTGGAAAAATGATCTGATCGTGCCAGAGCAAGCACATTCAACTTGTGAAACACCTGAAGATGTACAGTTTGCCCATCTTTACCAGCTTTATGAACGTAATTTACGTGCCTACAATGCAGTCGATTTTGATGACTTGATTGTTATGCCAACACGTTTACTGCAAGAAAATGCAGAAGTACGTGATAAATGGCAAAACCGTGTTCGCTATTTATTGGTCGATGAATACCAAGATACCAACACCGCCCAGTATATTTTGGTGAAACTTTTAGTTGGGGTAATGGGCCAGTTCACCGCGGTAGGTGACGATGATCAGTCAATCTATGCGTGGCGTGGTGCCAAGCCTGAAAATATGGCTTTGCTTAAGCAGGATTTCCCAAATTTACAAATTATTAAACTTGAACAGAACTATCGTTCAACCAGCCGTATTTTAAAAGCAGCGAACTGTGTTATTCAAAATAACCCGCATATTTTTGATAAGAAATTGTGGAGTGATAAAGGCCATGGTGAAGTCATCAGAATTATTACGTGTCGTAATGATGACGATGAAGCAGAGCGCGTGGTAAAAGACTTACTTACTCATAAGCTGATGAACGGTAAAAACTGGAAAGATTATGCTGTTTTATATCGTGGTAACTTTCAGGCGCGTGTATTAGAAACCCAGCTTCGCCAAATGCAAATCCCGTACAAATTATCTGGTGGTACTTCTTTCTTCGCTCGTGCAGAAATTAAAGACGTGATGAGTTATTTGCGTCTTATTATTAACCCAGAAGATGACAGTGCTTTCTTGCGTATTATTAATACGCCTAAACGTGCGATTGGCCCAGTTACTCTTGAGAAGTTAGGTTTATTCTCACAAGAAAATAATTTGTCTTTACTTGGTGCTTCTGCTGATCAACGTTTAAGCATGGTACTTCCTAAAAAGGCAGAAACTCAGCTTCATGAATTTGCTGACTTTATCGCGACATTTACGCGTGAATTGTTGGAAGACGATGAACCTGTGCCTAAAGTTCGTCAAATGATGAACGAAGCTGGTTATATGGATTACGTTCGTGAACAGTCTGCAACACCTGCACAAGAGAAAAGTAAGCTCGATAACATTGAGAACTTATTTACCAGTATTCAAAACCTCATTAACCGTGCAGAAGACGTTGATGAAAAAAATATTGAAAGTGTCATTCGAAAACTGGTTCTGCTTGACTTGTTAGAACAGCAGCAAGAAGAAGAAGATACGGACAAAGTTAATTTACTTACTCTGCATGCAGCAAAAGGTTTGGAATTCCCATATGTGTACATTATGGGGCTCGAAGAAGAGCTTTTACCGCATAAAAACTCGATTGCAGCAGAAACCATTGAGGAAGAACGCCGTCTCATGTACGTGGGAATTACCCGTGCACGCCAAGGTTTAACGTTAACATTGGCAGAACAGCGTAAAAATGGCGGACAGATGAAACAAATGACACCTAGCCGTTTCCTTGATGAACTTCCGCAAGATGAGCTCGAGTGGTTAGGGCGTAAAAAGAAAATTGCGGCTAATGTTGATCCTAAAGAACAGGCTCAACAATATCTGGCAAATTTAAAAGCTTTATTAAAGCGTTAATTTTTTTAATTTTTAGGAAATCCCATGAAAGTTCAAGTGAAATTGCTCGATCCGCGTTTAGGTAAAGAATGGCCTTTACCTTCATATGCAACAGCAGGTTCAGCGGGTTTAGATTTACGTGCCTGCGTCGATGAAGCAATTGATATTGAACCAGGACAAACTGTTTTAGTTAAAACAGGTATGGCAATTTATATTCATGATGTAAATTTTGCTGGTTTAATTTTACCGCGTTCAGGTTTAGGTCATAAACACGGTATTGTGCTTGGCAACTTAGTTGGTTTGATTGATTCGGATTATCAAGGTGAATTGATGGTTTCAGTTTGGAACCGTGGTCAAACAACCTTCCGTTTAGAACCAGGTGAGCGCTTGGCACAATATGTTTTAGTGCCAGTCGTACAAGCTGAATTTGAGCAAGTAGAAGAATTTGAAGAAACTTTACGAGGCGCTGGTGGCTTTGGTCACACAGGTAAACAATAAGTTTTTTAAAATGTTAACGAAAATCAAACGCCTGTTGAACAGGCGTTTCTTTTTATATCTTGAATGTTACAATGGATTATATTACAACACGCTTTACTCATATTCTTTTAACTTTTTTAGCAAACAAACCTTTCAAAAATTTTGAATAATCTATGTTTTTGCGATAGATCGGATTGATCTTTAAATAGAAGATACGCTATGAATGTAAGACACTCATTTCCAAAAAGTATTTTTCGTGCTTACGATATTAGAGGCAAACTTTCTTACTTAACCGCGGACGTTGTTCGTTCGATTGCCTACGGATTGGCACAACAATACAAACAAGCAGAACAAACTCAATTAGTGATTGGCTATGATGCCCGTCTCACAAGTCCAGCCTATGCACAATTAATTGAAGAGATTTTAATAGAACAAGGTTTAAAGATTACCAATATTGGCTGTTGTTCATCACCAATGATGTATTACATTGCGAGAGATTTTGGTGGCAATGGCATTATGGTGACTGCAAGCCATAATCCAAAATCCGATAATGGTATTAAGTGGATTTTAAAAAGTGAACCGCCGTCTCCAGAAATGATTCAGCAGGTGGGTGATGAAGCTCAAAATTATGTACCAGCTCATTCCATTTCTGTACTTGAGTTAACCCTACCTCAATTTAAAGCTGAATTTTGCCAGAAATATCAGCAAGCCATTTTTAAAGATATTCAATTAAAACGTCCTTTAAAAGTTATTTTAGATGGTTTACATGGCTCTGCTGGACACTGCTCAAAATTAATCTTGGAAAAAATGGGCTGTGAAGTCATTGCTTTACGAACTCATCCGAATGGCGAGTTTCCAGATCATGCACCAGACCCTTCGCATGCAGCTCATTTAACGAATTTGCGTAAAGCAGTGGTTGAGCAGCAAGCAGATATCGGCATTGCTTTGGATGGTGATGGAGACCGTGTCGTTTTAGTCGATGAAAAAGCCCAGATATTGACAGCAGACCGTTTATTATCACTTTTTGCGCAAATGTGCTTAGAACAACACCCCGAGCAAGAAATTGTTTTTGACGTGAAATGTTCACGCATGGTTCAAAAAACGGTCGAACAACTCGGCGGAAAAGCAAAAATGATTCGCACGGGAAGTAGCTTCTTAAGAGCTTATTTATCTCAGTCAAATGGACGCGCCATTTTTGGTGGAGAATATGCAGGCCACTACGTTTTTAATGATGGGCGTGGTTTCGGATACGACGACGGTCTATATGCTGCATTACGTGTAATGGAATATTTTACTCAATCGAGTGCGACAACAATTTCTGAATTATTTGCTCCTTATCCAGAAAGATGTTGTACCGAAGATACCTATATTGGTACGTATCAGTCTGATCCAAAGTATGTATTACAAGATATTGAAATTTTAAGTCATCGTTTAGGTGCCCGCATCAGTAAAATTGATGGCGTACGTCTTGATTTTGATGATGGTTTTGGCATTATTCGAGCATCAAATACTGGTGAATATTTTACAGTACGATTTGATGCAGATAATCCTTTACGATTAAAGGAAATCCAGCAAAAATTTGTAGATATGTTGCAAGAGCACTATCCGCAAATTGCACAAGAACTTTCAGAGGCCTAAGTAAGGAGAGGCGTAATGCCCCAACATCAGCATATCGGTGTCGACAAAGCAAAAATCTTGATTGAAGCTTTGCCGTATATTCAACGTTTTACTGGTAAAACGCTGGTGGTGAAATACGGTGGCAACGCGATGACTGATCCGGAGCTCGAAAGTTCATTTGCCCGAGACATCGTTTTACTTAAAACTGTCGGGTTAAATCCGATTGTTGTTCACGGTGGTGGACCACAAGTAGACTCATTTTTAAAGCAGTTAGGCCGCGAGTCTGACCGTATTGATGGTATGCGTGTAACTGATGCTGCAACCATGGAAGTGGTTGAAATGGTATTAGGTGGTAGCGTAAATAAATCAATTGTTAACCTGATTAATAAACATGGTGGCCGTGCAATTGGTTTAACAGGTAAAGATGGTAATTTACTTCGTGCCCGTAAATTACTTATGGAAAAGCAAGAAGAAGATGGTTCTATCAAACATATCGACTTAGGTATGGTTGGTGAAGTAACGGGCGTTAAAACCGATGTACTGGAAATGTTCACTCAAAGTGACTTTATTCCAGTGATTGCGCCATTAGGTGTAGATGAAGAAGGCAATACTTATAATATTAATGCTGATTTAGTTGCAGGTAAGGTTGCAGAAGCACTAGGCGCTGAAAAGTTAATTTTGCTTACCAATATTACTGGTGTGCTTGATGAAAATAAAAATCTGTTAACTGGCCTTACTACGCAAGAAGTTGATCGCCTCATTGAAACAGGTGTGATCTATGGCGGTATGATTCCTAAAGTAGGTTGTGCACTTGATGCTGTCAAAGGCGGTGTTGTAAGCGCACATATTGTTGATGGTCGCGTACCACATGCAACATTGCTTGAAATCTTCACTGATCATGGAGTGGGTACACTCATTTCTAATCGCACTAAAACAGCTTAAGAAATCCGTTATTCTCAATAAAAAGATCACCCTAGGTGGTCTTTTTTTATACCATTTTAATTTGGTCATTTTTTTGTCATGAGCTTTGACTAGTGTAAGGGGTGTCACTAGGAGCGTTCATTATGCTGGAAAAATTTAATCAATATCGCCAAACCTGGACTTTACCTTTAAATCGTCATAAAGCAATAAATCAGACACAATTTCGTTTTGAATGGGTTGATAATTTAAAAGAATTACAAGATGTACAGCGGTTTCGTGCACAACAATTTAGCCAACAATTTGGAATTCATTTTGAAGATAACTTAGACCAAGACATTTATGATTTTGGTTGTGAGCATGCAGTCTTACGTGAAAAGTGGACTGGAGAGATTGTCGCATATACCCGTCTAAAACTATTTCAAGGTCATGAGATTGCACAAAGCTACAGCGCACATGAGTTTGATATTGTTCCTCAGTTATCACATCTTCCTAATGTGTTAGAAATAGGGCGTACCTGTGTTCATCCTCGCTTTCGTAATGGTAAAGCATTATCGACATTGTGGTTGAACCTTGTACCGAAAGTGCTATGGTCAATGCGCGCTAAATATTTGATGGGGTGTGTCAGTATTCATTTACAAGATAATTTGGCTAGAGCGTACTACACGCATCGCCAGATTCAGCAATTATCTGAAAGTAAAACCATTGATATCCGTTCGAAAAAAATCTACGAACCTGAATATCCTGAGTTTAGCTTTCCTCAAGATGAACGTATGCCAAAGTTGTTCCAAATGTATTTGAGCATGCAATCAAAACTATCGAAACAGGCTTTTTTTGATGAAGAGTTTAACTGTCTAGATTATTTTGTATTTCTGGAAGTGAATAAAGTGGCAACTTCATTTGTCATGAATAAAATGGGTCAGCGTTAATCATATGTTCTATTTTCTAATAGCCAGCACATATTGAGATTTGCAAGCAATTTTACTCTCATGCACAATAGAGCAGATGGGGTAATTAGAAGTAGTTTAAAAGCGATATGTGCCAGCTATTAGGAATGAATTGTGCAACACCAACGGATATTACTTTTTCTTTCCGTGGTTTTTCACAGCGTGCAGGAATTACCTCAGATCATAGTGATGGATTTGGTATTGCATTTTTCGAAGATAAAGCTTGCCGTTTATTTGTCGATAACCAGTCGGCAGTTGAATCTCCAATTGCCGATCTTATCCGTAATTATCCTATTAAATCACGTAATGTGATCGCGCATATTCGTAAAGCGACTCAAGGTAAAATCACTTTAGAAAACTCTCATCCCTTTATTCGAGAGTTGTGGGGGCGTCATTGGATTTTCGCCCATAATGGTGATTTACATGACTTTGATCCACCACTGAGTGGTCGTTTTACGCCGGTGGGGAATACAGACAGTGAACGCGCATTTTGTTATTTGCTCGATCAACTCGTTGAAGCTTTTGGCTATGAAGAACCAAGCCTTGAACAGATATTTGAAGTATTAGAAAAAATTTCGCCACAAATTGCTGAGTACGGCACATTTAATTATTGCTTATCGAATGGCAAGGCATTATTTAGTTATGCGATTACTAAATTACATTGGTTGGTTCGAGAATATCCATTTAATCAGGCCCATTTAATTGATTTGGATGTTGAAGTTGATTTTAGTCAGGTAACAACTCCTGAAGATCGTGTAGCAGTAATAACAACTGAACCTTTAACACATAATGAAAATTGGACAGCTTATCAACCCGGTGAAATGATTTTATTTCAACATGGCGAGCCAATTAAAAAAGCAATTACTCATGTAGAAAGATTAAAGCGTGAGCAGGAAAATCCTGAACTTAAGCGTATGACTCGTGCAGATCAATATTAATATAAAGTATATTTAAAATATATAAATAGGAATATCTATATATATTAAACGTTTAATAATAAAGTATTTTGTTTAAAAAATACTTTATTATTTTAGTTGGTTAAATTTTTGAAAAATAAATAAAAACAATAATTTATGTTTAATATGATTTTTATATGATAAACCCGACAAAATAGCTTTGTTTTTATTTATATTCTTTAAATATATCATGAGGTTTATGCAACAGTCATTGAACATCATTGGGGAGATGTATGAAAATGAAATGGGCTTCAGAATATAATACGGGTATTGATGTTATTGATGAGCAACATAAACGAATACTTGATTATATTAATGAAATTGATGATGTAAAAGATGATGAAGATAGACGTCGAATTAAAGATGTTTTAGATAATATTATTGATTACACGCAATCGCATTTTACTTTCGAAGAAAGTTTACAAGAGGAAGCAGATTATAAATATCGTGTACCACATAAACGTGTACATGATTTGTTTATTAAAAAAATAGAGTTATATCGTGAGCGTTTTGAAATGGGACATACTGTTGAAAAAGAGCTACAAGAAATTTTAGCAAAATGGTTAATTAACCATATTCAACATGATGATGCTGATTATGTGGGGGCTGTAAAAGAAAATATGATGGGAATTATTAGAGAAAAAGAAAAGAAGAAAGGGAAAAACTGGTTTGCTCGGTTTTTCGCATAACTTAAATAACAAAACTTATAATTTTAGTTAGCGCAGCAAACTATCGTTTCGGTAGTTTGCTTTTTTTATTGAGCAAGCTTTGATTTTCAGGCATGAGACGGGCAAAATATCTATAGTCTTTTTCAAGGAATGCATAATGCAGGACATACCTATGTCACGATGGTTATCGCCCCTGATGGCGTTTTGCTTGTCTTTCATCATTATGGCGACATTGGCACCCGCTATGGGGATCCAGATTGATCGTCAAATCGATTTCTGGTTATTGTGGTTGGGCACAATGCTTTTATTGGCTCTGCCAGTTTGTTATTTAGAAATTGCCTTAGCAAAACGGTCGAAGACTACTGCTTTAAATGCTTTATCAAGTTTAACTCGTGAAGCAGATAGTTCACCAAAATGGCGTTTGGCTGGTTGGCTTGCAGTTATTTTTATTCCATTTTTAGCCGGGAATGTACTGAGTACTGCTGGTAATTTACTGACAGTACAGCTCAATAATAGCGTTTCTGGGCAAATTGTTTTTGCGGGTCTTGCAGTTGCGGCTTTAATTTTATCTTTTATTCCACGTCAGATTTTAATTGTGTTAATGACAGTCGGTGTAATCGCTTCTATTGTTTTAGCTAATACAATGGGAACGACTTTACAGCCCTGGCATTGGACAAATGTTGAGTTTAAAGAGTTGGGTAATGCAACTGTACTTGCTCTTGTTGCGAGTGGTTTAGGCTTAGGACTTTACTGGCAAAATAGCTTGTCTGTAATTCACTCTCAAGAAGGTGCTACCCGAACTGTACTTCCAATCTGGTTAGCTCAGCTCATTGCTGTCGTAGCGTTTGGTTTCTTTTCTCTTCAGGCACAGCTTCCTGTTTTTACTTGGATTTTTACTGCGGTAATGACAACAGCTCTGTTTATTCAACTTGCTAAAGAACAGCTTGCTCAACGTCAACTGATGTACGTTTTACAATGGGTGATTATTGTTGTAGCAATTGCAGTTTGGGCTGTGCCTGAACTTCATGGCATCTTTACGCTGATTTTGATGCTTTGGGGATTACTCATTTGCCTGATCTATGCAATTTTTGCTGGCTGGATTATGAAAATTAGCCACTTGCGTAAATCAATGAATTTTAGCAATGAGTTGTTCTATAACTTGTGGCGTATTGCGGTACGTATTGTTTTACCGCTTTCAATTGTAATTGCCATGATTGCGGTAGTTGGACAAATTCTCTGATGGAAAAAGCTCAGCAAGTGTGGGTTGCTTTTGCAGCCCCAGAGCAACAGTTTTTAGTTGCTGTTCCATTTGAAGCTGGAATGACAGCATTACAAGCAGTTGAAACGAGTGGGTTACAGACGCAAGTAAGTTTGCCTGAGCCATTACAACTTGGCATATTTGGTGCAAAAGTAGAAGCTGATGCAGTACTACAAGCAGGTGATCGGGTAGAGGTCTATAGGCCTTTAACGATTAATCCTAAGGATATACGCCGTAACCGCGCTGAGAAAAATCCTGTGGGGCGATATAGTAAAAGTAATCGCTTAAAGCAATAAGCCCCATAAATAAAACCCCTCGAAGTATTTCACTTGAGGGGTTTATTTTTATTAGAAAAAACGATTATAGTGGTGGGGCAGTTAAAATCGCTTCTTTAGAAGCAGGTAAACCTGGTTGCGATTCTGGAATAGTTTCTAAACCTTCAATTTTAGTTACTGTGCCAGTGCCATCAAAGTAAATTTTTAAATGCTGACCATGTGCTGCGGGGATTTTTGCCTTTTTAGCATAAGTTCCCGGGATATAGTTGTAAATGTAGTCCCAACGCTGAGGATTGAGGGGATCAGTCACAGTTGGACTACCAAGCAAAAAACGCACTTGCTGGAAATTCATGCCGACTTGTACTTGAGAGGCCTGAGCTTTGGTCAAAGGAGTCCCTTGAGGAATATCAACCTTATATACACCAAAGATTGAACAACCAGCAAGGAGTGAAGTGACTAATAACGTCAGCACGAGTTTTTGCATTTTGCTACACTATCCCAATAAATTATGATGCATTTGATCAAAGGATAGATCATACTTCATCTAAATTCTATTGCCTATTCCAACTTGAGATTTGTTGAGAGACCTTTTTTCATGCCTATTTCCAATCAAGATTTGCGCAAAGCTGGACTTAAAGTTACCCTTCCACGAATTAAGATTTTGGAATTATTAGAAAATTCAAAGCAACATCATCTTAGTGCTGAAGATATTTACAAGACTTTGTTAGAACAAGGGGAAGATGTCGGCCTTGCGACAGTTTACCGTGTGTTAACACAATTTGAAGCTGCAGGTATCATTCAGCGTCATCATTTCGAAAATAATCATTCTGTTTTCGAAATTATGCAAGAAGATCATCACGATCATTTGGTTTGCCATAATTGCAACAAAGTTATTGAATTTACTAATGATGTTATCGAGAAGGAACAGCATGCTGTAGCAGACCAACATGGGTTTACCTTAACGGGTCACTCATTAAACCTCTACGGTTACTGTAACGAACCTGAATGTCAGGAAGTTCTGCGCAAGAAATAATCGTTTTCACATAAAGAAAACAAATAAAAAAGGAAGGTTACGTTTAACCTTCCTTTTTTTATGAAGAAATTACTGTCGGTCGAAGGTTAAATGCTGATTTGTGCCTGCAATTTGATCAGGTCCTTCTTCAGCAAGCTTAATCGTCAAACGTAAATCATTTGGTGAGTCGGCATGTTTTAATGCATCTTTGTAGGTAATTTGGCCTGCTTTATAGAGATCAAACAATGCTTGGTCAAAGGTTTGCATACCGAGTTCACGTGAACGCTTCATTAAATCTTTAATTTCATGAATTTCACCTTTACGAATGTAATCCGAAATTAATGGTGAGTTAATTAAAATTTCAATTGCGGCGCGGCGAGAATTGCCATCAGGCGTTGGAATAAGTTGCTGAGCAATCATGGCCTTTAAGTTAAGAGATAAGTCCATGTAGAGCTGACTGTGGCGGTCACTTTCAAAGAAGTGAATGATACGGTCGAGTGCTTGGTTAGCGTTGTTGGCGTGCATTGTGGCCAATACAAGGTGACCTGTTTCAGCAAAGCCAATCGCGTAGTCCATAACTTCACGAGATCGAATCTCACCAATCAAGATGACATCTGGTGCTTGTCGCAAAGTATTTTTTAAGGCAATTTCAAATGAGTCCGTATCGATTCCGACTTCACGTTGAGTAATGATGCAGCCCGCATGTTCGTGAATAAACTCGATTGGGTCTTCAATGGTAATGATATGACCTTTAGTGTTGTGGTTACGATAGCTAATCATTGAAGCTAAAGACGTCGATTTACCCGTACCTGTTGCACCAACAAAAATAATGATACCGCGTTTGGTCATTGATAAATCTTTAAGAACAGGCGGTAACTGTAAGTCATCAATTGAAGGAATTTTAGTTTCAATTCGACGTAGTACCATGCCGGGCATGTCACGCTGCTGAAAAGCACTCACACGAAAGCGGGCAGTTTTATCGCGGTTCATAATGGCAAAGTTACATTCACGAGTGTCCGCAAATTCTTTGCGCTGTTTTTCGCTCATGATGGAATGTAATAGTTGACCAATAACCTCACCTGAAAGACTATTCTTTGAAATTGGAACAATTTGTCCGTTAATCTTCATAGATGGTGCAACACCATCTGTAATAAAAAGATCGGATGATTTTTTTTCAACCATAAGGTTGAGTAAGTCATTAAAATCCATATTTATTCTCTAATTATTTTTATAGGAATGATTCAGGCTGTTTTGCAGCAGTACGAGCCGTTTGTGGACTAATCACTCCACGAGAAACTAAACCTTTTAAGCTTTGGTCGAGTGTCGTCATGCCATGATTTGCCCCAGTCTGAATTGATGAATACATTTGGGCGACTTTGTTTTCACGAATTAAGTTACGAATGGCAGGAATACCAATCATGATTTCATGTGCTGCGACACGCCCTCCGCCGTTCTTTTTAAGTAGGGTTTGCGAAATAACAGCCTGTAAAGATTCTGACAACATGGCGCGAACCATGTCTTTTTCTTCGGCAGGGAATACGTCAATCACACGGTCAATGGTTTTTGCAGCAGAAGTCGTATGGAGCGTACCAAATACCAAGTGACCCGTTTCGGCAGCAGTAAGTGCTAAACGGATGGTTTCAAGGTCACGCATCTCACCGACTAAAATAATATCGGGGTCTTCACGCAGTGCCGAACGAAGTGCTTCATTAAAACCATGCGTATCACGATGTACTTCACGCTGGTTAATCAAACATTTCTTCGATTGGTGTACAAATTCGATAGGGTCTTCAACCGTTAAAATATGGTCATAGCGATTTTCGTTGATATAGTCCATCATCGCTGCAAGCGTCGTAGATTTTCCCGAACCTGTTGGACCTGTAACGAGTACGATCCCACGTGGATAGTCGCAAATATCTTTAAAGATTTGACCTAAGCCTAAATCTTCCATGGTAAGTACTTTAGATGGAATGGTACGAAATACTGCACCAGCACCGCGGTTTTGGTTAAATGCGTTAACACGGAAACGAGCAACATTTGGCACTTCAAAAGAAAAGTCGGTTTCAAGCTTTTCTTCGTAGTCTCGGCGTTGTTTATCATTCATGATGTCATAGACCAGACGGTGAACATCTTTATGATCTAGAGCCGGTAAGTTAATGCGACGGACTTCACCATCAACGCGAATCATTGGTGGCATGCCAGCAGATAAATGTAAATCGGACGCGCCATTTTTCACAGAGAAGGCGAGTAGCTCTGTAATATCCATAATTTCCCCAAGTAAATCAAAATATGTCATTATTTTGTAGAATAATATACGGCTTTCACCGAGGCTTACCAACACCTCGCTTTAGGTGAAAAGCAAAAAAGTTTTTTGAAAATGAGAACCTTGTCAATGAATTACCTGCAAGATGCGCGGCAGCACGTATTACAGCAAATCAGAGTTGCTTGTGAACATGCTCAACGTTCGCCTGAAATTGTGCAACTTTTAGCCGTGTCAAAAACATATCCGAGTGAAAGTTTGCGTGAAATGTATGCAGCAGGGCAAAGAGCATTTGGTGAAAACTATTTACAGGAAGCTTTAGAAAAAATCGAAGCTTTACACGATTTAGAAATTGAATGGCATTTTATTGGTCATGTTCAGCGCAACAAGACTAAACATTTGGCCGAGAAATTTGATTGGGTACATGGTGTAGATCGTTTAATTATTGCTGAGCGGTTATCTAACCAACGTGGCGATGATCAATCTGCTCTGAATATTTGTTTGCAAGTGAATATTGATGGGCAAGACAGTAAAGATGGTTGTGCACCAGATGAAGTTGCCGAGCTGGTTGTCCAAATGAGTCAACTACCAAAAATCAAATTACGCGGTTTAATGGTCATTCCAGCCCCTGACAATACTCCCGCTTTTGCAGATGCTAAAGCCTTGTTTGATGCGGTGAAAGAAAAGCATGCCCACCCAGAAGATTGGGATACTTTAAGTATGGGAATGTCGAGTGATTTAGAAGCTGCAATTGCTGCTGGTTCAACCATGGTACGTGTAGGAACGGCTTTATTTGGAAAGCGCGATATAGTTGAGAAAAAATGACTTTTACAATTTAGATAACCGTTTTGTCGGGTAACTGTAATTTGTTAATTTAAATTTAATTTTCCTAGCTTATAACCCAGATATTTTAATATTTGAGTGTGTAATGTATGGATTTATTGCATGTTTTCATTCTGGCAATTATTCAGGGATTCGCTGAATTATTGCCAGTTTCTAGTTCCGCACACGTTATTTTAGCTGAAAAGTTAATGGGGTATGATCCATCTGCACCTGATATGACCTTCTTACTTGTGATGTTACATACAGGTACGATGTTTGCAGTGATCGTTTACTTTTGGAAATCTTGGCGTAAAACCTATTTTTCTTCTTGGGAAAGTTTTAAAAAACAAGCATTCTATATTATTTTGGCAACGCTTATTACAGGCGTGCTTGGTTTAGCGCTCCAATCTCTGATTAAGCATGTATTCTTCGGCGGCGCGAGCAGTTTCGAAATTGAGCAATTGTTTAGTAACTCAAAACTCATGGCAGCTGCGCTGATTTCGGCAGGTGTTCTGATTATTTTATCTTCACGTTTAGATCGCGGACAACAAGGTGAAATTAGTTTGCGTAGAGCTTCTATTATTGGGGCGGTGCAGGCTTTATGTTTGCCTTTCCGTGGCTTTTCACGTTCTGGTGCAACCATCTCTACAGGCTTATTTTTAGGTGTATCACGCCAAAAGGCTGAAGAATTCAGTTTTGCACTGGCTGTGGTACTAACACCAGCAGTAATTTTAAAAGAGTTATATCGTTTAATTCACGCACAAGGCTTACAAACGGTGGCGCATGGACAAGTGTTCCATTCGATGGTTCCAAGCCTATTAGGCATGTGCTTTAGCTTTGGTGCTGGCCTTTTGGCATTAAAATGGTTGTCTTCATGGTTAGAACATGGCCGTTGGCATTTGTTCGGTCTGTACTGTATTGGTTTTGCAGTTGTCGTACTCTGCGTTAATTAATTTTTTGATGTTTTAAAAATAAAAAATTAGTACAAGACCATACATGAAACAAAGGGGCGTAAATAATACGCCCCTTTGTTATATAAGATTCATTAAATTTCAGATAGGAAATCTTGGTAAGTTAACCCACGACTTCAATGGTACTTGCGCCCGCGCCGAGTGGTTTCACCTGAATTTGTACAGGAATACGCTCATGCATTTCTTGAATATGCGAAATGAGAATGACCTGACGTCCCTGATTTTGCAACTGATCTAAAGCATTCATGACCATGTGCAAAGATGAGGCATCCAAAGTACCAAAGCCTTCATCAATAAATAGAGATTCAATTTTCATTGAACCCGATGCCATATTGGCAATCGCTAAAGACAAGGCAAGGGCAGTTAAGAACGACTCACCGCCAGATAAAGAGGCAACAGAGCGGGTTTCTCCATCCATATCGTGATCAATAATCGCAAGGCTTAACGATTGCTCTAGACGCTTTAGTGTATAGCGTTGAGAAAGCATCGCCAGTTGCTGGTTAGCATGTTCAACTAAAATATCTAGGTGATATTGCTGAGCATAGTCACGGAACTCTTTACCTTTAGCATCGCCAATAAGACCGGAAATTTTGCTCCAGCGATGTTCTTCTTGCTGAATGTTCTGAATTTGCTCAGCGTATTGTTGCTGTTTCGCAAGATTTTGCTGATGCACTTCGAGTTTAAGCTTAAGTCGATCACGTACTTCAAGTTGTGCTTTAAGCTCTGCAATATTGTTTTGAATAAGGCTCATAAGCTTTTCATGTTCAATATCTGGCTGAGTTTGTAAGTGCTCGCTCAATTGCTCTTGCATGGTTTTAAGGGCTGATGAGGCTTCACTTAATAAACGCTCGGCATGATTAAGACGGTTACGAATGTCTTGCTCTTGGGCTGAATTAATCTGCATGAGTGCCGTAAGATCAGATGCTTGAAAATCAGCGTGAGCTTTTAACCAGTTTTGAATTTGCTCATCAACCTGCTGCTGATGTTGCGAGGTGTGTTGATGTTGATGCTTAAGTTGATCAAGCGCCTGTTTTTGCTGTTCAAAGTGCTGTCTGGTTTGTTCGAAACGCTGTTTAGCCTCATGATACGTCGTTTGTTGCTGCTGACGTTTAGCGTCGTGCTCAATTAACCATTCGTGCGGTTTAATGTCAGCGCGGCCAGTCATTTGTTGAATAAGCGACACCGCTTTTTCATTATTTTGTTGGCCTTTAAGCGTAATTTCTTTGAGATTTTGATCGATCTCATCAATTTGCTTGGTCATTTGTTCAAGGTTGGCAGCTAACATTTTAAGTTCTTGTTGCTGCTGTTCAAAACGCTGTGCAAGCTGTTCTTGTTGTTCAAGCTGCTTAGCACGTGTGTCGAGAATCGCCCAAGTCTGCTTAGCCATTTGGCTACTCGACTGCTGCCATGAATGTTGTTCAGCTTCAGATAAACACTCAACAATATGTTGAACTTGTTGTTGCCATTGCTGTGCTGTATTAAGCAAACTTTCATTACGTTGAATCGTTTGAACAAGCTGATTGTGTTGTTTAATCGATTGGGCTAAACGCACGTTTTTTGAGTCAAATGAATTTATGGCAGTTTGTGCCGCTTGTCTGAGTTCGTTCAGCATTAGCAAGATTTGTTCAGGAGCTTGATTTAGCTCAGTCTGTAACTGATTGAGACTAAACTGCTGCTTAAGCTCTTGCTGCAAGCTTGATTGTTTGGCTTTAAGTTGAGTTAAGTATTTCTGAACTTGCTCAAGCTCGGCACGGCACTGAGTAAGTGCATGTTGCTGGGTTTGCCATGCGTTAAATTTAGTTTGTTCTAGCGCTACTGCTTGTTGCTCTTGTTGTTGCTGCAAGTCGAATAAAGCTTTAGAGACCGCACTGTCATCAACACGATAGGGGTGATGTGTGCTTCCACACACTAAACAAGCTTCGCCGTCTTTAAGATTGGCCCGTAACTGCTCAATATTTTCGGTGTGTAATAAACGCTGCTGTTGCAGGATCTGCTGTAACTTTTCACGTTCAGTTTTTGCTGTTTGGTACTCTTGCTCAGCTAACTGGCAAAGGATTTTAAGTTGCTGCTCTTGCGCAGAGGTTTGAGTATGTTTTTCAGTGAATTGCTGAAGCTCAGCATATAACTCATGATAAATTTTTATTTTTTGCTGAATCAGATCTAACTGAGTGATTTGAGCAAGTTTCTGATCTTTATCTTTACGCTGTTGTTCAAGTTTTAACTCAATCTGTTCAACTGTGCCTAGTGAAGTTACGAGTTGTTCGAGTTCACTTTTAGCTTCCGACAGCTTTTGGCGAGCAAGGGCAGGGTTACCAAGCTGTTGTTCAATCGCTTGGTAGTTTTGAATAAATTGCCCAAGTTGATGTAGATGTGCTGAAAGGCCTTTATCCAACACAGCATATTGCTGAGTTTGGGTAAGTTGCTGTTGAAGATGAATTTGGTTCTGCTCAAGCTGTGCAATGTGCTGTTGCACAGTGTTTTGCTGCTGGTGCAGTGGACTGAGTTTTTGCTCAAGTACATGTCTTTTTTCTTTGTACTTTTTATATTCATCGGCAATAAAAGCACGTTCCTGAATGGACTGTCGAACTTGATTTAAAGCATGTTGATGCTGTTGCTCAAAATCGAGCGTCTGTTTGAGTTCTTGTTCTGCAAGTTGATATTGTTTTTGTCCCGTTTCAAAAATTTGCACCAACTCATTAAACTTGGTCTGAGCTTGCTGAATTTGCGGCTCAAGTTGTTGTAGTGTTTGTAAATTTTGAGATTGCTGAAAAACTTGTGGGCGTATTTCAGAGAAAACTTCGAGTCGTTTTAATTGCTCACGCTCACCAGCCAATTGTTGATGGTGATTTTGCTGGGTTTGAAACTGTTGCTGTTTAGCTTGAACTTCTTGCTCAAGTTTCGTTTTACGCTCAAACCATTGTTGCTGTTTGTCTAAGACATTTTTTTGTTGTTCTAACTGTTGATGGTTTTGTTCGGCTTGCTGATATTGTTCGGTAAATGCAGCAATCTCTTCATCAGACAAAATTTCAATGTGGCCTAAGAATTCTTCAAGCTGTTTACGCTGCTTTGCAATATCTGCTGTTTTACGAAAAGCGAGTTCACCGATTTTGGCGAAAATGCTGGAGTTGGTTAGGTACTCGAGTAACTCACCGCGTTCGCTGTCTCGTGCTTTTAAAAATGCGGTCACTTCAGACTGGGCAAGTAATACGGCACGCGTAAACTGTTCAAATGAAAGCTGGGTAATTTGTTTAACTTTTTCATCAACCGCTTTGGCTTTGTCGGCAAGTACCACGCCATCGGTCAGGCATTTTAAATGCCGTTGTACGCTTTGTAATTTACCATTTGGGTTTTCACGCGCACGTTTAATTTCCCAACGTGCCAAATAGCGCTTTTGATCTTGCGCAATAAAGCAAAGTTCCGCGAAACCATGTCCTGTACCACGACGTAAGACAGTTAAAGGTGAGTTAGTAAGTAACTCAGAACCATCGACATCTTTTAATTTACCATCGCTGTCTTTAAGGCGAGGAACCCGATTAAACAAAGCCAGACACATCGCATCTAAAATGGTCGACTTACCTGCACCCGTTTTTCCCACAATCGCAATTAAACCCGCATGGGCGAGAGGAGCGCTTTCAAAATCAATAAAGTGTTCATCAGAAAGAGATGCCAGATTTTTTATTCGAATGGATAAAATTTTCATGACATATCCTTAAGGGGTTGCATCATTTTCAAGATTTTTTTGTGCTTCTTGTACCAGACTCAGAAAATCTTTTAAGACCGCATCATCGGCACTGTAACCTTGTTTTTCCCAGATATTTTGAAAGAGTTTTTCTGGTGTTGGCGGTTCAAGAGCGATTTGCTGAGTGGTATTTGAATCGGTAGAGTCTTTATTCACATATTGACGTGAAATACGTACTAAACGGTAGCGGTCAGGCGGTAGGGCCGCTTCAAACTGCTGACGTAAATTCGGCTGTGGCGGCGTTAAACTATAATATTCAATATCGACATATTCACGGTGGTCAATATTCTCAATCACGCCGTTTGGCAATGCTTTGAGTTGTTGCAGTACCTCGTTTAGCTCACCACGAATACGGTACAACTGTATACAACGTGGAATTTCTACAGCTTCAAATTGCAAACGGTTGTCTGTCTCTTGAGCTGGGTCAATTTTGACCTCAACCACTTGGTGCTTATAGTTAATTTCACTAAAAGAAAGCGGAATGGGCGAACCACTATAACGAATGTGCGGCTGACCCACTTTTTGTGGTTTATGTAAGTGCCCTAAAGCCACGTAATCGACAGCATCTTCAAATAAAGTCGTTGAAAGTGCTTCTTCGTTACCAATAATAATGGGGCGTTCAGAGTCAGATGTTTCTCCACCTTGCATATGAGCATGCGACATTAAAATAAGGGCTTGGTCTGGTGTTTTACGACGTTTGGCTTCTGCAATCAGTTGCTGGTGCAAATAGGTAATCGCATTTTTGCTGTTGGTGGTATGTTCATTAAAGCCAGTAATTTCGGCTGAGCGTAAAAAAGGCAGGGCAAGACACCACGCCACAATATCCTGATTTTGATTATAGATAGGTAAAAGTAGTCGATCGAGATCGAGGGTTTTATCTTCATTCCAGCGAACCACGCCCACGGTTTTTGCATTGTATTTTTCTAAAAGTGGCTCGACCTGTTCAATACGGTAGCCTGAGTCATGGTTACCCGCAATCATGAGCGTTTGCATGTGTGGTGCAAGGCGATGTGCATTTGCTAAAAATTGGTAGAGTTGTTTTTGTGCTTGAGAACCCGGGTTAATCACATCAAAAATATCGCCAGCAATAAGCAGGGCATGCGGTTGTTTTTCTTGAATTTGAGTGAGTAACCAGCTTAAAAATTGTTGGTGTTCGTAGTGGCGTGAATGATTATAAAAAAACTGCCCCAAATGCCAGTCAGAAGTATGTAAAAAATGTACGGACATAGAAACAGACATCAAGCCAAAATAAACACAGATACGTTAGCATAAATTGGCAGGAGATTTTATCAAGACATTTTAAAGTGCTCGTTATTTAAGCCTAAGTTGAAACTTAAATTAATTTTTCACTTTAAAGTTTGCTTTGTTACTATCGACTTAAACCATGAACTTTGAGAAAAAAATGACCATTCATAAATACGAAGTAAAAATACAGTGGGAAGGCAATACAGGAACAGGTACTTCTTCTTATCGTTCATATAAAAGAGACTTTAGTATTCAACATCCTCAGAAAACCACGATTCAAGGATCATCAGACCCAGCCTATTTAGGGGACGTGACCAGATGGAACCCGGAAGATTTATTGGTTGCATCAGCTTCAGCTTGTCATAAACTTTGGTATTTGCACCTATGTGCAGTCAATCATATTCACGTTGTGAGTTATATCGACAAAGCACTTGGCTTTATGGAAGATGCAGATCCAGTTAAACGTGGTCACTTTACCCAAATTATTTTAAGACCAGAGATTGTTTTAGAAAAAGGTGCCGATCAAGAACTTGCTGCAAAATTGCATGAAGAAGCACATCATGAATGCATGATTGCCAATTCGGTGAATTTTCCGATTACATGTGAAGCCAGCTTTAGCTTTGCCGAATAATTAATATGAAATAGCCACCGATAAAAAGGCGGTGGCTATACATTAAAAAATAAATAGAGTCGTTAAAATAATATCTTTAAGCTGCATTTTCATCGACTTGGAAAATACCAAAAACGTTGTGGTCTAAATCGACAAAGTAACCATGCCACGCACGACCAGGAATGGCGAATTTATCCATCGCGACAATACCACCTTGCGCTAAAATTTTTGCAGCAACTTCATCGAAGTTTTCGACCTGAATCGAACAGGTAAATGCATTGGTGCCATATTCCATTGGCGGCGTTTGGGCTGGGCGTTTTAATAGACCACCCATAATTGAAGGCGTTTCGATACGGTAATATTCAATTGGTAAATTTTCATCGAGTTTAAATTGCCAGCCAAACACAGCTTGATAAAACTGCGCATCGCGGGCAGGGTTTGAAGACTGGATTTCAAAATAGGCAATGTTGTTCATATTATTTAAAACATATTTTTATGGTGCAAAAAGTATACGCATAGCCTTTATAGCCACGAAAGGACTATTGTGTATGCTGAGCGTAAAATAAATGAAAATGCTAGAAAATAAAAACCGACGATTCGAGTGATGAGAGAATCGTCGGTCAAAAACTTCATCAAGGGTTTCGGCTGCTAACAAAACCTAATCTGAAGGAAGAAAAGCGTCGTAATGAAAGGTCACCGAAACAATTTTGCGGATGCCGTGCAAAGGAAGTATTCGGTTGCTGCGACCTTATTACCCTATATAACGTCAAGAGATCAGGATTGGTTGACAGAAAAATGAAAAAAAAATCGAAAAAAATTTATAATTATTTTTTAACCCCATAAATTAGGCAAAAAGATGACCAAATTACGTTCTTACTTTCTCTGGTTTTTTGCTTTATGCATCGTACTTACCTTAATTGTAGGTGTGGTTGCAGCACTATTACCAGCGAGTGTAGGCGGTATTTTAACAGCCGTTCCATATTTAGGCGCAATGATTTTTGTCTTATTTAAATTTTTAAAGAAAGAACGCCGTGCACCGACTGTACAAGAAAAAAAGAAATTTACTTTAGGTTTTACCCTGATTTTTTGGGGCTATAACTTATGTGGTGTTTTATTTGGCCTGTTTTTATTTGCTAGAAAAGACCCTGAGATTTTGCAGAACTTTATGCTTTACCTCAAACAGCCTCAGTTCTTAAGTATTATGGTGATTATGCTTTTAATGTTAGCTATCCCGCTTTATTTAATTACCTACTGGTTTTATGGCAAACAGGCACAGCGAATGGCAGACAAAATGTTTAATGTGCAATAGATCACTACATAAACAGCTACGATTAAATATAAATGAGTCTTATATAATTAAATAAAACTTGCGTCCTCGGTTTTGGAGGAAATATGAATAAGAATGTATTAATCACGGGTGCCAGTGGTTTTATCGGAACACATTTAATTAAGTTCCTGCTGCAAAAAAATTATAACGTGATTGCTGTGACGAGGCAGGCTGGGAAGAAATCTGACCATCCTGCCTTACAGTGGGTGCAGAAATTTGAAGATATTGCGACCCGTCAAATTGACTATGTTGTGAATTTGGCAGGCGCAAATATTGGCGAAAAACGCTGGACCGAGTCACGTAAAAAACAACTCATTGAAAGCCGAGTAAACACGACCCGAAAGTTATATGCATGGCTCAAGCAATCTCAAATTTTTCCAGAAGTGATTGTCTCTGGTTCAGCGATTGGCTATTACGGGATTGATGATCAAGAAAAGTGGGCTGAGGTGTGCACAGAACAAAGCTCACCACAGCCTATTTTTATGTCTGAGCTTTGCCAAGAGTGGGAGCATGCAGCTTTAGCAGATCCTCAGCAAAATACTAAAATTATTCGTTTAGGTGTGGTGTTTGGGCAAGGTGGTGGCATCTTGCCTAAAATGTTGCTTCCGATTCGACTCAATTTAGTCGGTCAAATTGGTCACGGGCGTCAGCCTGTAGTTTGGGTACACATTGAAGATGTGTTAAGCGCAATCGAGTTTATATTTAAGCACCCTCAATCTGCTCAAATCCATAATGTGGTCGCACCAGAAAATGTGACTCAAAAGGTATTTGTTGAACAAGCTGCTGCGGTACTCAAATAAGAAACCACTTTTGTCAGCACCAAGCACGGTTTTTCGCTGTTTGTTAGGAGAGCAGTCGCAATTGATTTTGAATGGGCAATACGTTAAACCTGCAGCCCTGCAAGCAGAAGGATTTGAGTTTGCTTATCCTCAGTTAAAAATGGCTTTAGAGAATATATTGGCGTCAGGCTAAGATTTTATTTTGCAAGCGCTCTGGTGAATATGCTTTTGCATCAACTAAAGTTGGTTGACCCAGCATAAGCTGACGGAGCAATTGTGCAGAACCTGCGCCCATACATAACCCATTTCTAAAATGACCAAAGTTTGCCCAGAGGTTATCCATTTCAGGCATTTTGCCAATGTATGGAACGCCATTTGGTGAACTTGGTCTGAGTCCCGCCCAGCGCTGTACAATCGGAAAATTGGCCAGTTCAGGCACCATTTCTAAACATGCTTCTAAAATATTGTGCTGGGTGGTTTCATCGGTAGAAGTGTCAAAACCACGATGTGCCATGCTTGACCCACACACAATATGACCGTCCATACGAGGAATCAAATACATCACTCGATTCATGCACATGGTCGGTAGCCAGTGAGCAGGGGTTTTAAACAACAGCATTTGACCTTGAACCGGTTCGACTGGAATTTCGAGTTGTAATTGTGAGTTCCAGTACTGGCTCCAAGCGCCCGAAGTTATTACAAAATGATCTGCTGTATGTTTGCGACCATCTTCGGTTTGTAGGGCTTGTATGACATCACCCTGTTGAATTAGTTTTTTAACAGCAGCGTGTTCAAAAAACTCAACATTTGGATGTTGTTTTAAATAGCTAATCAGGGACTGTAATACGCGCGGGTTGCGGATATTAGACAGTTCAGGGAAATAAATCGCTTCTTGAAACTGATTGGAAATATGCGGGTTGACTTGCTCTAGAGCATCGCGTTGTAAATATTCACAGCGTTGCATGGGTTCTTGATGTTGCTCGGCGTAGGAAAGTCCGACGTCAAAATCTTCTTCATCAAAAATCAGCATGCCTGTGTCATGAATTTCAAAATCAATGCCTGTAACAGGGGAGAGTTTTTGGTTCCATGCTTGATAAGACGCTTTACCAAACTGAGCAAGTTGGTTCACTGCATGCACATAACGCCAAGGGTACATCGGAGAAAGAATCCCTCCGCCAGCCCAAGAGGCTGCTTGTCCCGCTTGTTGTTGGTCGAAAATGCTGACTGTACAGCCTTGTTCAACCAACTCCAGCGCAGACATTAATCCACTTATGCCCGCGCCAATGATTGCAATATGCATGCAGTGTTATCCTTTCTCTGCGAACTTAGTTCATTTCCTTGAGTTTTTCGGCAGCGGTTTCTGCAAAGTAAGTCCAGATCCCGTCTGCACCTGCGCGGCGGCAGCACATGAGTGATTCTAAAATGACTGAGTCTGATAACCAGCCATTTTGAATTGCACCGGCTAACATCGCGTATTCGCCACTCACTTGATAAATGAATGTCGGAACACCAAAGGTATCTTTCACTTCACGTACCACATCCAGATATGGCATGCCCGGTTTTACAATCACCATGTCGGCGCCTTCTTGAATATCAAGCGCGATTTCATGTAAAGCTTCGGCACGGTTGGCAAAGTCCATCTGGTAGTTATATTTATTACCACCTTTTAGGTTGGATGCAGAGCCAACAGCATCACGGAACGGACCATAGAAGCTAGATGCATATTTTGCAGAGTAAGCCATGATGTTGGTGTAGATGTGACCATTGGCTTCTAAAGCCTGACGAATCGCGCCAATACGGCCATCCATCATGTCACTTGGTGCAATCACTTCGGCACCAGCTTCAGCGTGACTTAAGGCTTGTTTAATCAAGCATTCTACAGTCTCGTCATTTAGCACATAGCCAGTTTCATCAATAATGCCGTCTTGACCATGCGTGGTGTATGGGTCGAGGGCACCATCAGTAATTAACACCATTTCTGGTAATTCTTTTTTAAGCAGACGGCAGGTGGTTTGTACTAAACCATCTTCGTGCCATGCAGCTTCTGCGGTGAGGCTTTTATCTTCTTGAGGAGTGACTGGAAAAAGAGCCAGTTTTGATACACCCAATTCCAGAAGTCTTTCAGCTTTTTTCAGTAACAAATCTGCCGACAAACGCTGAATGTTTGGCATACTTGGAATATCTTGGGTCTGATTTTGTCCCGGTAATACAAATACTGGATAAATCAAGTGATTGGTAGTGAGCTGTGTTTCGCTGACCATCGCACGCAACTGGTCATTTTTACGGATACGGCGCATGCGAGTGGCTGGAAATGCAGGACGATTGAACGTATAAGTCATAACAATCTCGATGTTCGGTATTACACTAGGATAGGTTGGCGGATATTCCATTACTGTCAACCGACTGCTGTATTGTAGCCCCATAATGCTGGATTTGTACAAAATTATGGGTGTTTATCATGCTTTTAAATTTAGGCAATGTATGAGTGATGAAAAGAAAAATTGGACTGGGAACATCCATTTAGGTGCAAAAAGTGACCTGACTGTGGTTCTTAACCAATTATGTAAGGCGTTTAATAGCTCTCCTTTTTTTAAGCATAGTGGAATGATTATGCGTGTGGTGGATGGGCACATTGAAGGCTATATCGATATGCAACCCAACCTAATTGGCAATCTGGCATTTCAGATTTTGCATGGCGGCGTTGCTGCAACTTTGCTCGATAGTATTGGCGGAATTGTAGCAATGGAACATCTCTATCGCCGTTCGACCCCAGAAACTTTAACTGAAACCATTAAGCAAGTATCGCGTTTGGCAACAGTCGACATGCGTGTAGATTATTTAGCACCGGGGCGTGGTAAGTATTTTATTGCCCGTGCTGAAGTGTTACGTTTAGGTCGTAAAGGCTGCACCATGCGCATGACCATGGTCAATGATGAAGATAAAGCTATTGCTGCGGGTATTGCTTCATATGCCTATTAAGCAATGAATTGAACCATTTAAAAGCGCCAAGTGCGCTTTTTTTAGTGTTTGAAAAGCTAAAATTTTCATAAAAACTTTGAGATAAACATTAATTTAATTAGAACGAACGCATGAGTTATAAATTTTTATTCTCATATTGTGAGGTTTTAGCGTTAAAATTAGCTCCTTTGACAATGCGATATGTCTTGTTTATAGAAAAATAAAAACTCTATAACAAGGTGTAGTGCGAGATTGATGGCAAAGCCAACTCATCTTTAGGAACATACCATGACTGATGCACAAAGCAATGTAGAAGAAACAGTGCCAACAACATCTGCCTCGGATGACAACAATCAAAACAAGCGCAAAAAATTTCTTGGTTTTTTTGCGCTAATTTTATTGATCGCCGCTATTTTATATGCAATTTGGGCATTATTTTTAAACAACTCCGTGAGTACGGATAATGCTTATGTCGATGCTGAAACCGCGCAAATTACTTCAATGGTGAGCGGTCAGGTCGCTCAGGTTGTTGTGAAAGATACCCAAACGGTACATCGTGGTGACGTGCTGGTTCGTATTGATGACCGTGATGCCAAAATTGCATTAGCGCAAGCTGAGGCGGAACTCGCAAAAGCAAAACGCCAATACAAACAAACTGCGGCAAACAGTAGCTCTTTAAACTCTCAAGTTGTGGTTCGTGCTGACGAAATTAACAGTGCTAAAGCACAGGTTGCTCAAGCGCAGGCCGACTACGACAAAGCTGGGTTAGAACTCAACCGCCGTGCACAACTTGCCGCGTCTGGTGCAGTGTCTAAAGAAGAACTGACTAAGGCACAAAGTGCAGTTGAAACAGCGAAAGCTGGGCTAGAGCTTGCTAAAGCAGGTTTAGCGCAAGCATCTTCAAGCCGTAAAGCTGCCGAAAGCACCTTAGCTGCAAACGAAGCCTTAATTCAGGGTGTAAGTGAAGTTTCAACACCTGATGTACAAGTTGCACAGGCGCATGTTGAACAAGCTCAGCTTGATTTAGAACGTACCGTGATTCGTGCGCCAGTCGATGGTGTGGTTACGCGTCGTAATATTCAAGTTGGTCAACGTGTTGCACCAGGCACCAGCATGATGATGATTGTGCCGCTGAATGATTTATATGTAGATGCCAACTTTAAAGAAAGTCAGTTGAAAAAAGTCCGTCCGGGTCAAATCGTCACACTTACTTCAGATTTATATGGCGATGACGTTGAATATCACGGCAAAGTGATGGGCTTCTCTGGTGGTACAGGTTCTGCCTTTGCCTTAATTCCGGCTCAAAACGCAACAGGTAACTGGATTAAAGTGGTTCAACGCTTACCGGTTCGTATTGCACTTGATCCGAAAGAACTTGCTGAACACCCACTGCGTGTTGGCTTGTCGATGGAAGCAAAAGTCGACTTATCTGCGAAGTAAACGCTTATGAAAACGCAAACACCTTTTGCCGAACTAAGCGGTGGCCGTTTAATACTGGCAGCGTTTGTTATTGCCTTGTCGAACTTTATGGTCGTGCTTGATACGACCATTGCCAACGTATCTGTACCGCACATCACCGGTAACCTTGCTGTTTCAAGTACACAAGGCACATGGGTTGTTACGTCCTATGCAGTTGCAGAAGCGATTTGTGTACCTTTAACAGGTTGGCTTGCGGGCCGCTTTGGTACCGTTCGGGTTTTTATTTTTGGCCTGATTGGTTTTACCATTTTTTCATTTTTGTGCGGCCTAGCAAACTCGTTAGGCATGCTAGTGTTTTTCCGTATTGGACAAGGTCTATGCGGTGGCCCCCTCATGCCACTCAGCCAAACCTTGCTTATGCGTATTTTCCCTAAAGAAAAGCATGCACAGGCGATGGGCTTATGGGCAATGACGACCGTCGTTGGGCCAATTTTAGGACCAATTTTGGGTGGTCTGATTAGTGACAACCTGTCTTGGCACTGGATTTTCTTTATTAACATACCAGTCGGCATTATTTGTGTTTTAGCGGCAATCCGTTTGCTAAAACCAGCTGAAACAGAAACGATTTCTTTAAGAATCGATACCGTCGGTTTAGGTCTGTTAATTCTGTGGATTGGTGCGCTACAGCTCATGCTCGATTTAGGGCACGAACGAGACTGGTTTAATAGCACCAGCATTGTGGTATTAGGCTTGACTGCCGCCATTGGTTTTGTGGTATTCCTCATATGGGAGCTGACCGATAAACACCCCGTCGTGGATGTAAAAGTCTTTAGGCATAGGGGCTTTGCAATTTCGGTACTGGCCTTATCGCTTGGCTTTGGCGCGTTCTTTGGCAGTATTGTACTGATACCGCAGTGGCTGCAAATGAACCTTTCCTACACTGCTACATGGGCCGGCTATTTAACCGCAACCATGGGCTTTGGTAGTTTGACCATGTCACCAATTGTGGCAAAGCTTTCGACCAAACATGACCCACGAGCACTAGCGAGTTTCGGTTTGATTTTGCTGGGTGGCGTGACATTAATGCGGGCATTCTGGACCACAGATGCCGACTTTATGGCACTGGCTTGGCCACAAATCCTGCAAGGTTTTGCTGTACCGTTCTTCTTTATTCCACTGTCGAATATTGCACTCGGTTCAGTACTCCAGCAAGAGATTGCGTCTGCTGCGGGTCTTATGAACTTTTTAAGAACCATGGCAGGGGCGATTGGTGCTTCAATTGCAGTAACCGTGTGGGACGACCACGCCAAAGTTGCACGTAGTGAAATGGTGTCTAACCTAAATACTGCCGAAGTTCAAAATAACCTTGCGCAAAATGGTTTTTCGGCTGACTCGACCTTAGGGATTATTTCAAACCTCGTTGATAAAGAAGCCATTACCATGTCGGCAAACCATGTATTTTTGCTGTTTGCGATGGTGTTTGTCTTTGCGGGGCTGGTCATTTGGCTGTGTCCAAAACCCAAAGGAGATGTCAGCGGAATGCCATCTCACTAAATATAAAAGCATCTCTTCGGAGGTGCTTTTTTTTAGATCTATTAAAAAATAGAGCGAGTCTATAAATGGTAGATTTTGCCTGTATTTCACTAAATAAAGCATGCCAGAATCGGGCAGATCAGATATAAAAGCGTGTGATATCAAGCAAGGAGGCTTAATACAGGGCACAGGATAAAACGCCCTTAAACATTTAATATTATAAAACCTTATTTTTATCAAAGATTAAAAAAACTTAATACCTGAAAACAAAGAAGCTTGCATGGCAATTGCATGGATAGGCAGGCGTATATATTGGAGTTATCACGTGAATATAAAATATTCATTTTTGTTCAGTAGTTTATTAGCAGTCGGCTTATTACAAGGATGTGGAGATGATTCTTCAGATCAGCCCAAGGATGATTCAAATACAACCCCACCCAATTTAATTGTTGATAATGACCCCACCAGTTGTAGCAAACTGGCACAAGACGGTTCAAACGTGGTGGTCGGTTCAAACCAAAATGGTGACCCAGCAGCGCCTGAGGGTGCGTCGGGTTATAGACTCGGTAACACGGTTAAATACGCAGATAAATATATGGTGGTGGCAAACACACCACTTGCGGTAAAAGCGGGTTGTGATGTTTTAAGAGCAGGCGGTAGCGCAGTCGATGCGGCGGTTGCGGTACAAGCAGTGTTAGGTTTAGTCGAGCCACAATCGAGCACCATTGCAGGTAGTGGTTTTATGATGTATTACGATGCCAAAACCAAAAAAGTTACTGCTTATGATGGCCGTGAAACAGCACCAGCCGCAGCCAATGAATATTATTTAATTCGCCAAGATATATATGACCCAAATTCACCAGCACCTGTACCAAGTGCGCGCCGTAGTGGTCGCTCGATTGGTGTGCCGGGTGTGATGCGTTTGCTAGAACAAGCACAACAAGAACATGGCAAACTCAAGTGGAACCAGCTTTTTGGTGAGGCGATTGGTTTAGCTGACAACGGTTTCCGCATTCCGGGTCGTTTAGCAGATGCAATTGCAAGCAATGCAAACAGCTTAGCGCTCGATGCAAATGCAATGGCAACCTATTTCTACCCAGATGGTTCACCACGCAAAGTCGGTGAGACCATGACCAATAAAGCCTATGCAAAAACCTTAGAAGCACTTGCCACGCAAGGCGCAAATGCACTGCACACGGGTCCAATTGCTCAAGCGATTGTGGCAAAAGCAGGACAGACCTTAGGGGATGACCCAGCAAGAACTCCAATTACGCCAAGCTTAATGACCTTGCAGGATTTATCGAACTATCAGGTTAAAAAACGCGACCCGATTTGTACGACGTATCGTGACCGTTACTATGTTTGCACCATGCCGCCTCCATCTTCGGGAGGGATTGCGGTTGCGCAAACACTGGGTATTTTAGAAAACTTTGATATGTCGCTTTACCCACCTAAAAACCCTGAAAATGAAGGCGGTGTGCCCGATGTGATGGGCGTGCATTTAGTGTCTGAGGCAGAACGTTTGGCCTACGCCGACCGCGATAAATATGTGGCAGATACCGACTTTGTCGCTTTACCAGCGCAGGGTATTGCAAGCTTTATTGATAAAAACTACCTGAAACAACGTGCAGCACTAATTAACCCGAACCAAAGTATGGGCGTTGCGCCAGCGGGTAATTTCAACCCAGCTTCGGGTGTCGACACTACTGTTGAACACGGAACAACTCAGTTCACGATTGTCGATGCTTATGGCAATGTGGTTTCAATGACATCGACTGTTGAATCGAGCATGGGTTCATTCCACATGGTGGATGGTTTCTTGCTGTCAAACCAGTTAACTGACTTTAGTGCCAACCCGCTAGACAGCACGGGAGCACTGGTTGCCAACCGTGTAGAAGGTGGCAAACGCCCACGCAGTACCATGGCGCCAACCTTAGTATTTAAAGGCACCACGCCAGATGAGTTTTATATGGCAACAGGTTCACCAGGTGGCGGTACCATCATTCAATATGTGGTTAAAACTTTGGTGGGTGCATTGGACTGGAACTTAAACGCTCAGCAGGCCACATCGCTTGTTAACTTCGGTGCGACCAATAGCAAAAACACCAATGTGGATAGCTCGAATGTGCAGCTTTCTTTACTTGATTTGATTGAAGGCTTAAAGGCAAAAGGGCATGGGGTTGCCAACACAGCGCAAACCAGCGGTATTTCAACGATTATGAAAGTAAATATTAATAATCAAAGCAAATACGCAGGTGGGGTAGACCCACGCCGTGAAGGTATTGTGTTAGGCAATGGTGCTTTATAGACCAAACTTTAAAAAAAGCTGTCATTTTTGGCAGCTTTTTTATGTGGCCCTTGAAAAAAACAAAAGACACTCAATTATGTAAATATGTTCATCAGTAGCAGACTGTTGATAAAATGCACAGTATTTTATTTTAGTTATGCTATGATGTTCAGACATTCATGGGGATGTTATTGGCTTCGACGCTGGTGATGAAACTCATAGATGCATGCCGAGAGCGCATTTTCTCTCGTAAATCAAATTTGCATATTTTAGTCGCAAACGACGAAACTTACGCTCTAGCTGCCTAAGGGCAGTTTGTCCGCTTCCTAGAATACTTGTGGTTTAGGAACCCGACCGTAGCGCACGCACACAAGTCCGTATAGAGTCAAGCCTCGGGGCTTTATACCAAACTTAGAGGATCGCAACTTGTACCCTGTTCGTCGGGTCACTTGGTGTTAAAACAATAGACGATATCTAAGCATGTAGTATTCTCGAGCGTAATGCTGGCGGACGCGGGTTCAACTCCCGCCATCTCCACCAAGATTCTCTATATAATTAAGCCACTTATCATAAGTGGCTTTTTTATTGACAGGATTTTGACAGGCTTTGATTTTATTAAGCTTTAAACAGGTTTGAAACGTCAATTCATGTCGTTATTGTAGTGTTCTGATAAAATTCTACTTAAAAAAAACGAATAAATATGCCAAAGTAACTGCCATTCTAAAATGATGATTTTGGTTACTTTTTAACATGACTCAAGTACAGCTCCAAGAACTGCAAAAACAACTTTGGAATATTGCCAACACCTTACGTGGCAAAATGGGTGCAGATGAATTTCGTGACTATATTTTAGGACTGATTTTCTATAAATATTTGTCTGAGAAAGTGTTAAACAGTGCTAATGCCGAGCTTGCTGATGAAGGAATTGAATTTCCAGATTTAGATGCTAGTAATGAAGAACATCAGGAATTCTTAGAAGCCCTTAAACAAGAAAGTTTAGAAAATATGGGCTACTTTCTTGAGCCAAATCAGTTGTTTCATAGCATCGCTGAGCGTGCAAAGAAAGAAGAATTTATTCTAGATGACCTAATTCAGACATTAAAAAGTATTGAACAAAGCACGCAAGATGCTGAATCGGCTGATGACTTTGCTCATTTATTTGAAGACCTCGATTTAACTTCTACTAAGCTAGGCAATAACGCCAATGACCGAAATGAGTTGATTGCCAAAGTAATCATTCATTTAGATGCAATTGATTTTGATATTTCTAATACAGAGTCGGATGTATTGGGGGATGCTTACGAATATTTAATTGGTGAGTTCGCTTCTGGTGCGGGTAAGAAAGCAGGAGAGTTTTATACTCCACAAATGGTTTCGACCTTACTTGCTCGTATTGTCACACAAGGCAAAGAGCGTCTACGTAGTGTGTATGACCCAACATGTGGTTCTGGTTCTTTATTGTTACGGGTAAAGCGTGAAGTAGGAAACCACGTCGATGCGATTTATGGTCAAGAGATGAACCGCACCACTTACAACTTGGCGCGTATGAATATGATTTTGCATGATGTTCATTTTTCTAAGTTTGATATTCGCCAAGAAGACACCTTAAAAAAACCGCAGCATTTAGATAAAAGATTTGATGCGATTGTTGCGAACCCTCCATTTTCAGCAAAGTGGTCAGCAGATCCATTGTTTATGAATGATGAGCGCTTCAAGTCATATGGCAAACTCGCGCCAAGTTCGAAAGCTGATATGGCTTTCGTTCAACACATGCTTTACCAGTTGGATGAGCACGGCACAATGGCAGTAGTACTTCCGCATGGTGTGTTGTTCCGTGGTTCAAGTGAGGGGCATATTCGTCAGTTTATGATTGAGCAGATGAATGTGATTGATGCCATTATTGGTTTACCTGCCAATATTTTCTATGGCACGTCTATTCCGACCTGTATTTTAGTACTTAAGAAAAGTCGAGAGCATAAAGATAATATTTTGTTTATCGATGCGAGTAATGAGTTTGAAAAGCAGAAAAATCAAAACAAATTATTGCCTGAGCATCTGGACAATATTATTGGGGCTTATGAAAACCGCCAAAATATTGACAAATACGCGCATGTCGCAACCTTACAAGAAGTTAAAGATAATGACTTTAACCTGAATATTCCACGTTATGTCGATACCTTTGAAGCTGAGGATGAGATCGATCTGGATGCCATTGCTCAGCAGCTACAGGATTTAGAGCAGCAAAGCCAAAAGACTGATGCCATCATAACCGAGTTCTGTAAAGAGCTTGGAATTGCTTCGCCATTTGCGGAGGTGAAGTAATGTCTGTACCTAAGTTACGATTTAAAGAATTTGATGGGGAATGGGCGGAAACGTCATTTCAAGATTTATTTATTTTTAAAAATGGGGTTAATGCATCAAAGGAACAATATGGTTCTGGGATTAAATTTATTAATGTTTTAGATATTATCAATAACCCAAATGGTATTACTTTCGACTCAATTATTGGTTCAGTAGATATCACTTCCAAGGAAATTGATAAAAATTTAGTTAAATATGGTGATGTACTTTTCCAAAGAAGCTCTGAAACTCGTGAGGAAGTCGGACAGTCTAATGTTTATCTAGGCGAAGATCCCGTTGTATTCGGTGGATTTGTTATTCGTGGATCGGCACAAAAAGAATACGACCCAATATTTATGAATGGACTTCTAAAAACTGATTCTTTAAGAGACCAAATTACTCAACTCAGTGGGGGAAGTACAAGATTCAACATTGGTCAAGACTCTTTAAATAAGATTACAGCTTATCTTCCATCAAAATTAGAACAAACCAAAATTGCTTCTTTCCTCTCCGCCGTCGATGAAAAGATTAGTCAACTGACTCAAAAACATGAGCTACTCATTCAATATAAACAAGGCATGATGCAAAAGCTGTTTAGTCAGCAGATTCGTTTTAAAGCGGATGATGGGAGTGAGTTTGGGGAGTGGGAAGAGACTATTTTGGGCCAGACAGGAAAATTTATTGGTGGGGGTACACCATCAAAAGAAAATAGTGAATTTTGGAACGGTTCAATTCCTTGGATTTCAAGTTCAGATTTGACAGAGGAGAGTATTTTTAAAATTAATATTACAAGATATATTTCTGAAAATGCTTTGAATCAATCAGCAACTAAGCTTGTTCCTGGTAATAGTATTCTGATAGTTTCTCGTGTGGGTGTTGGAAAAGTTGCAATCACACAAAATGAAATCTGTACAAGTCAAGATTTTACAAGTTTGTCTTTAAATAAAGGAAGCTCAATATTTTTTGCATATTTACTTAAGTCATTAACTCCATATTTATTAGAGATGAACCAAGGTACATCGATTAAAGGTTTTGTTAAAGATGACTTAGCAAACTTAAAATTGAAAATTCCTTGTCTAGAAGAACAAACCAAAATTGCCAATTTTCTATCCGTGATTGATCAAAAAATTGAAGTTGTAGTGAAGCAAATTGAACAAGCCAAAAAGTGGAAAAAAGGTTTGTTGCAGCAGATGTTTGTATAAGTATAAAAGGTAGTGACCATGAAAAAATTATTGAAAAAAGTAACTTTGCTTTCAACATTTCTTTTTATGAGTAATTTAAGTTTTGCCGATACATTTAACTTTGAAAAAATAGATATTAATCAAATTACTCTTAATGAGATCATGAAAAATGTCTATAAGATGAAAAATGGTGAATACCAAATTTCCAATAAGCCTAACCAAGTCTTAGTAAAAGGCAATCCACAAGTTTTATTGACGATGAGGCCTACAACTGAGTATCAAAATATTCAGGGTAAAATACGCTATGAGGTGGTTTTAGAAATTGATGAGTTGGTGAATGGAAAACCTAAAAAATACGAAGAATGTGCTAAAAATGTCGATGCTTTTACTTTTGCAAAAGATATAGATCAAGGGAAATATACTTTAGTGGGAATGTCACTACAAAGTTCAGTCTGTACGTTTAAAGATAATTGAGTATTAAGATATAGAACCTTTTCAAATATAAAATTAATAGATTTATGAGCGAACTAAATAAATGCAGATTTATCGTACCCAAGACCAAAAGCTTGTTGAGTTAACAGAAACTCCTTTTCGCTTAGAAAAAGAGATTCAATCAGTTTTTGAGAGCAACCTTTACGAGTTTACAGGTCTAGAGTTTATTAAATCTGAGTTCACGATTAAAAGTAATCGCATTGATACGCTCGCTTTTGACCCTGAGAGTAAAGCATTTGTAATTATTGAATACAAACGTGACCGTAACTATAGCGTTATAGATCAAGGTATATCTTACTTAAACCTAATGCTTGAATACAAAGCTGATTTTATTGTGGAATATAACGAAAGTCAGGCTAAAAACTTAAAGCGCCAAGATGTAGATTGGTCACAAAGTCGAATTATTTTTGTTTCACCAAGCTTTACTGACTTTCAAAAGCAATCAACCAACTTTAAAGATTTAGGTATCGAGCTTTGGGAAATTAAACGTTATGAAGGCGGAATTATTTCAATTAACCCGATGCAAAAAACCAAATCTGCGCCATCAATTAAACAAGTTCAAACAGAAAGCTCTAAAGAGATAAAAACGATTTCAAAGGAAATCAAACAGTACGATGAAGATTATCATCTAGCAGATAAATCAGATGATATTAAAGAACTTTATGAACAGTTCCGAGACGCAATTTTAAATTTAGCACCAGACTTAGAAATTAATGCCAAAAAGCTTTATATTTCATTTAAACGACATAAGAAGAATTATGTTTATATAGAAGTCTATAAGAAATTACTTAGATTGACCTTGAATACAAAAATCGGGCAATTAGATGACTCAAAAAAATTATTTAGAGATATGTCTAATATAGGTCATTGGGGTGTAGGCGACTATCAAGTGGATGTATCGGATACTGAAAATCTAGAATATATTTTGAGCCTTATTAAGCAACTCTTAAAGTAGAAAACTTTATCTTAAAAGCTATTTAATATTTTTGTCTTATGGAACAGCAGTTTAATAAATGCTATTTTATTATAGGGTAATCGGTATAAATCAGTAATTAATAAACAAAGTTAAGAGATTGAATAGTGTCTACACAAAAAGAGCTGGAATTAGAAGCTTTACTCATACAACAACTAGAATCTTTAGGTTATGAACGTGTCCAGCTTCGTAATGAAACAACGCTATTAGAAAATCTTAAAAGAAAAATTCAGCAGATTAATAAAATTGGAAACCCATTTTCAGATTCAGAATGGAAGCAAATCTGGCATTACTTGAGTAATGAAACCACAGTATTTAGAAAAGCAGAGCTGTTACGCAATCGCTGTCCTGTCAAATTCGACGATGGGTCTGTAAGACATGTACATTTTATTAGTGAAGATGTTCAAGAAAATAGTTTTCAGGTATCGAACCAAGTAGTAGCGGATCACCGAGATTTAAACGGACGTACTAGCCGTTTTGACGTTACCTTGTTAATTAATGGCTTTCCATTAGTACAAATTGAGATTAAAAAATCTGGTGTAGAACTTAAAAAGGCCTTTGAGCAAACATTAGAGTATGCCAAAACAGCCTATAAATCAGGCGAAGGTTTATTTGGCTTTATTCAATTTTTTGTGATTAGCAATGGTGTAAATTGCTTGTACTATGCAAATGGTACACAAAGTATTGAGTTTGCTTTCCCATGGACAGATGAAAAAAATAAAAAAGTTAATGATTTAGGTAAATTCACTAATACTTTTTTAGACCCGCAACATCTGACCAAAATGTTGATGCAATATATTGTTATGCATCAGTCGACTCAAAGTTTAATGATCTTACGTCCATATCAGATTTATGCCGTAGAAAAGATTATTGAACATGTTAAAACTTCACCAGACAATGCTTATATTTGGCATACCACAGGTTCGGGCAAAACACTGACTTCCTTTAAAGCCAGTCAGTTACTCATTAAGCAGCCAGAAATACAGCGAGTTATCTTTGTAGTCGACCGTAAAGATTTAGACGGTCAAACCGCAGAAGAGTTTAATAAGTTTCGTGAAAACAGTGTAGACAGTACAACCAATACAGCAAACTTAGTTAAACAACTGCGTTCTTTAGATAATCGTTTGGTCGTGACAACCATTCAGAAATTGAACAATGCAATTTCAAATGACCGTTATGAAGATGAAATGGCTTTTCTAAAAGATCAAAAAGTTATTTTTATTTTTGATGAATGTCATCGTAGCCAGTTTGGTGAAACGCATCAAAAAATTAAGAAGTTTTTTAAAAATGCGCAAATGTTTGGTTTTACAGGAACCCCAATTTTTGAAAAAAATGGTCACACTATAAGTGGGGAAAAATTTACCACTAAATATTTATTTCCAAAGTTGCTACATAAATATGTGATTGTAGATGCCATTAATGATGGCAATGTTTTACCGTTTAACATCGATTATTTAGGTCGTTTCGTACATAAAAATCCAGAAGCACAAGAAGAAAAAATAGAATCAATTGATAAAAGAGAGCTTTTTGAAAATGAACGCCGAATTGAAAAAATTGTACGTGAAGTAATTGCAACACATGCTAGCAAAACGAATCAGCGTGAATTTAATGCAATGTTTTGTGTATCTTCAGTTCCAGCACTCATTCAATATTACGATAAATTTGAAAAAGTGCAGGCTGAGCTACTAGAAAAAGCGCAACAAAATAATGAGCTTTATCAACCTCTCAATATCGCAACCATATTTTCTTATGCACAATCTTCAGCACAGCAACCTAGTGAAGTTGATGATGATTTTATTGCGGAGGAAGAAGTTGATGCGCCGAAACAAGTCGATGAATTTGCAGAGAAGAAATTAACCCAATATATCGCAAATTATAATCAAACTTTTAATACCAACTATAGTTTCGGTTCAGGGTTTTACGATTATTATCAAAATATTAGTAGTCGAGTTAAGGCCTACGGTACAGATAAAAATAAGGGTAAAGAAATTGATATCTTACTTGTCGTAAACATGTTTTTGACAGGGTTCGATTCAAAACGACTTAATACTCTTTATGTTGATAAAAATTTAAAACATCACGGTTTAATTCAAGCTTTTTCACGTACCAATCGAGTCTATGGTCAGACAAAGCCTTTTGGAAATATCGTGTGCTTCCGTAATCTTAAGCAAGCGACTGATGATGCATTGATTATGTTTTCAGATAAAGAAGCAAAGAGTGTTGTCGTTGTTAGCCCTTATGAGCAAGTAATACAACTCTATGAGTCAGCGGTAAATAATTTATTAAACATTACACCAACATGCCAGTCTGTTGATGACTTATATGGCGAAAGTGAAAAAGAATCGTTTGTGTATGCCTTCCGTGATGTAATGAGGCTAAATAATCGTTTAAAAATGTATTCAGAGTACGATCAAGATGCTACTTCTTTTACAAAACAAGATTTTGAAAATTATTCATCAAAATATAAAGATCTAGCTTTTAGCTACCAAATGAGGCCGAACGTAGCTGAAAAAACTTCAGTACTAGATGAGGTCGATTTCCAGCTCGATTTATTGTTTAGTGATCGAGTGAATGTAGATTACATTTTAAAATTACTTAATCTTATTATTAATTCTAAAAATCAGGAACAGAAAGACAGTAGAGTCAAACAGCTTAAGGATTTATTGAATAATAATATTTCTTTATACGATAAGCGTGATTTGATTGAAAAATTTATCAACGAGCAAATTCCTAAAATGGTAACTGGGGAAACTGTACAAGAAGCCTTTGCCGCATTTTGGGATATGGAAAAACATCGTGCCTATGATATTTTCTGTAATGAAGAGCAGCTAAAAAAAGATGAGTTCAATAGAGTTGCGGATAATTTTGAATTTACAGAACGGTTACCACTCATTCATGAAATTAAAGAACTACCGATAAAAAAACCACCATTAGGAAGAAAGCGAGCAATATATTATTCGGACTTACATACCAAGACGAATGGATTGTTAAGTCGCTTTGATTTGAAAATATAAATCTTTCTAATTGTCTATCGTGTCTAACTTTTATAAAAAGGATATAGGTTGTGTTTATAGTTGAAATTATAAATGCTGGCGCTAAGAAGAAAGCAAAAATAGACAAAATATTTTTAGATAAGGGGCCTTTCTGTATTTACTATATTCATGATGAACATGGATTTCCCAAGCCTATTGCTCGATGTGACCAAATAGAAGAAGTCGAAGTCATAAGAGACTTAACTACAAAAAAGGCGATAACAAAAGGTTATGAATTTTCAGAAACAAAGACCTCTACTTCAGATTTAATAACTCGAACCTTGTTGGGTGGAGCATTGAAAGGTACAACTGGAGAAATAATTGGGGGAGTGACCGCAGCTAAAAAAACTCAAACTGTGCAATTTAGTGAAACTACAGAAGAAATAGATAAGCATCTCTTACAGCTAAAAGTTAAACTCTTGGATGGAAATACTTTAATAATTAACACGGATAATCCAGAGGTCATGGAGTTATTATTTTCTTATGTTGGTGTTCAGCCTGTTGATGAGAGTGAATTAAAAGAGTTAAGAAAATTATCTTTACAACAAAGAGATAAAGAAAAGTTAAGAGATTTTAAATTTGCCAACGATCAAGAGTCTTATGAACAGGCAAATCAAATAGCCAGTGAAAAGCTTGCTCAATTTAAGCATGCGAGTAAGCAATCTTTACTATCGCGGAGCTTATTTATATCTTTTTTAGTTTCTTTTATCATCGCTTTTCTACTCAAAAGCTTTGTAGGTTTGCTAGTCTCTTTTATAGTTTTCCTAATTTTAGGTTTAGTTATTTCAAAGGTTATTTATACCAAACTTAATTTTCATAATGAAAGTAAAAAAGCTAAATACCACGCTTTATTTGAAGAAGAAGTGTTTAAGCAAATTACTTCAATAAGAGAAAGAAATAACAGCTAACAAATTTATCTTTACTTGTTTTAGCTTTTATTGTTCAGTTGAGAACTATTCCCTCCAAGGCCCCCGTGCCACAACAGAACTTTAATTTTTTGCGCTGATTTAAAGTCATCCACCATTGCGATACAGAGATAAGGGAGCTAAGCCAAACGCTTAGCCCATGTCTTCTTTATCGCACCGCCGCATTACGCTAAAAAAAGTAGGGGCAAAGTCCTGTGGGAGAGCAGGACTTTGCAAACTGACATGTTCTAGACGTTGCATAAGCTGAGGCGAATACGCTTCTTCAAGCCGTTGGTAAATACAGTCGCAACTGGCTTGGGTGTGCCCACCAGACAGACAAATTTCTTCAAAATTCTGCTGAGTGTGAGTGTTGCAACCAGAAACACCGTAATCGCCTATTAAAAGGCTTAAAGCCAAAATAGGTTTATAAAGTTTCATATTATTCTCGTGATAATTTTCACTACGTTATTAATAAAAAATAAGCCGCTTATATTAGAAGTCTTAAAATCATTTTTTAGGTGATAGTTAACCTACCCATAAAAATAGGAAAATAAAATGATTAAGTTTTTAAATTAAAATATTTATAAATTTAAAATGTTTTAGGTGAGAGAAAGCCTAAATTTTAAATAAATAAAATTACGAGAAAGGGGAGGAATAAAGTTTAGAAAGCATGATAGTCAACTCCTTAAAATTTATGGAGCTCTACCACCAAAGATCACCGTCAATTGATTATGGTGGTAGAACGAAAAGGGGTTAGCAGACTGGGATCCAAGGAACCAGCACGCGCAAGCGCGTCCCCCTCCCGTCCTACCGCAAAGAAAAGGGACGCAAGGGTCTAACGACTTATAGTTGAACTATAACCCGCCATGGATCTACGGTCTGCTAAAACCGACTGGCAATGTAGGCCAGCGGGACCATAATAATCATAAGTTTTTAACAGGTCAATTCAATTTAAATAAAATATTATAAAAAATTTAAATATAAATTTATATTTTAATTAAACTCAAAAGTTAATCTGTTTAAAGCTGTAAATTAATAAAAATAATAAAGCTAAACTAAACATCTAAATTATGCTTAAAATGTAGAATTGTAATTACTAAATACATAGTACGAGTTCTAATCTTTATATATCGTTTTATTTATTTGTATTAAAGATCCAACAAATTAGAAATCTTGCCGACTTGCTTTGAGAAAAGTGCAGCAAAGCGAGAGAGCAATTAATTCAATTTATTAAACAGTGATTTAAGTTTTACTTGAATTATTGCTTGACTTGTTTAAATGATAATTATTATCATTTGTGGGTTCCTTGTTTTGAGTCCAATTGCTGTGAACAAAACTTCTTTGCTTGTAGATCAGTTATATAGAAGTCACCAAAGCTGGCTTCACCAATGGTTGAGACAAAAATTAGGTAATACTGATCAGGCCGCAGATCTGGTTCAGGACACATTTATTAAACTGCTACAAACGCGAGACGAGCTATTCGGCATTAAGGAACCGCGTGCTTATTTAACCTCGATTGCTAAAAACCTGCTGATTGATCAAGTGCGCCGTAAACGCATTGAACAGGCCTATTTAGATGGCTTGAGTCAAATGGAATATATGCTTGATGCGGTGGCTTCACCCGAAGACCAGATGCAAATTATTCAAGCAATTAACCAGCTTTGCAAAGCACTCGAAGGGGTTTCCGAAAAAGCACAGCAAGCTTTTATTTTGCATTATCTCGAAGGCTATACCCATAAAGAAATTGCCGAGCGTTTAAGTGTGTCGACTAAAATGATTCAAAAATATTTGGCGAGCTGTTTAATTCAGTGCTACCAAAACCGACAAGACATGGACGCTTGCATTTAAATGGCCATGGATAAAAGCAAACATCACCAACTGGTTGAAGAAGCCGCGCATTGGATTGTTCAACTGAGTTCGGATGATGAAAGCTCACGAAAAACCGCCAAGCAAAAATTTGAAGAGTGGAAAAAAACCAGTGAGCAACACCGCCAAGTGGCTGCCGATATTGAACAGTGTATAGGTTCAATTCAAAAACTTTCCCAAACCAGCGGACATAAAAAAGTCACTAAAGTTGCCCTTAAAGCTGGCCTAAATTCAGGCAAAGCCTATAAATATTTACGTGCAGGAACAGCTTTTGCCGTTGTGTTTGTTGCCATGAGTGGGGCGTTATTTTATTTAACTGACACCACCGTGGCCTATGTGACGGCCGACATTCACGGGCAATCGGGGCAGTGGACCACGCAAACCTTACCAGATGGTTCACGTCTAATTTTACGTGGCAAAAGTGCAGTCAATCTTGATTTTAAAACCAACCAGCGAGTGGTTGAGTTGGTGCAAGGTCAAATTTATGTCGATGTGGCTAAAGATAAAACTAGACCGTTTTTAGTCAAAACCAGTCATGGACAAATTCAGGCACTCGGCACAGCTTTTAGCGTCAGTTATGACCCTTCGGCAACCGAACTCAAAATGTTGCACTCAAAGGTAAAAGTAGAAGCCACGCAAGTTAAAACCACTCAATTGCATGCGACTCGTCAGGCCATTGTTGAAGCAGGGCAAGCCATTAAAATGGACAAAAATGGCGTACAAAAACTGCCTGTACTAGATGTTTATAACGAACAGCAAAAATGGCAAAAGCATCAGCTTATGGTAGAAAACCTGCCACTGAATCAAGTGTTACAAGAGCTAGACCGCAACTACAAAGGCAAAATTATTTTTAATGATGCGGCGTTGCAACATGTGCGGGTCAATGCGGTGTTGCCTTTAGACCAAACCACAGAATCGCTTAAGCTTTTGGCTACGGTTTTTCCTGACCTGAAAATTAAGAAAATCACGCCGTTTGTGGTCATGGTTTCTTTAAAATAATAAAAAATTAAATTTATTTTCAATTTTAGGTTCCACTTTTTTGAAAGTCGTTCGTCATAGTAAGTAGAAGCAATAAATATGGATCATTTTAATAAGTTGTATTGAATGATTCTTATTACGATTTACTGGGGCGGGGCAAATGAAAAAAGTGGGAACGGGGCAAAAGCGGAATCGATCGATTTTTCGATTCTCAACATTGGCGTTTGCTATACATGCTGTGTCGATGGGTGGGCTTGTTGTGCTTCCTATGCAGCAGGCCTATGCACAAACAGCCGGGGTTAAAAGCTATAACATTCCTGCGGGCCGTCTTGCTAACGTACTGAATCAGTTTGCTGAACAATCGGGTACTTCAATTGCAATGGATGCCCAGCAACTTCAAGGGCTTCATAGTCTAGGCTTAAAAGGTAACTTTGCCGTCGAGCAAGGTTTTGAGCAGCTTTTAAAAGCAACCGAATTTAATGCTGTAAAAGTTGGGCAGGGTTACACACTCAGCAAAAAACCTACGCTGCGAGTAACTACATCTAATGTTCAGGCCGCTAGCCTGCCGCCAAGTAGCACCATAATTGAAGAAGATGCATCGGTACGACTCACGCCAATTGTAGTATACGGCAAAGAAGACCGTGACACAGAAGGCTATAACAAAGTTTATGACGCAAACCGCTCTTCGGTCTATGCGGGCAAAGACTATGTCGAACGCTTTAAAGGAACCAACCCAGCCGATGTTTTACAAGGCATGGTGGGAGTCTATAGCGGCGATGCCCGTAACAGTGGCGCACTCGATCCAAGTGTGCGTGGTGTGCAGGGCGTTGGTCGTGTGCCTTTAACCATTGATGGCACCGAACAGTCGATTGCCGTGTGGCGTGGCTACAACGGGGTAAACAACCGAAACTATATCGACCCCAATCTCATTGCGGGCATTGAAGTCATTAAAGGCCCATCTTTAGAGCGCAATACCACAACTTCTGTAGGTGGTGGTGTGGTAGTTAAAACGCTAGAGGCCGATGACATTGTTCGTCCGGGTAAGTCTTTTGGTGCCGAGTTAAAAGTAGAAGGCTCAACCAACTCAATCGATCCATCTTTGCCAGACATGAGTAAAGTAGGCCAAAACTACGATAACACAACGCCTTGGATCGATATGAATGGGGCCAAATATGACCCCGATATCTATAAAAAGAACCGGACCAGAAGTGATAACTCTCATTTTTCGGGCGATGACTTGGCGGGCCGACTGGCAATTGCCACCAAGCAAGATAAATTCGATTTACTGGCAGTTTATGCAGTACGTGAGCGCGGTAATTATTTTTCGGGAACACATGGCGCGGGCTACTATAAACGAGCGACACCAGACAGCAGTCTCGATTTTATTCCTTACTTTGCTTATGCCTATCAACTGGGCGATGAAGTTCCCAACACTTCAAGTCATATGGAGTCGTGGTTATTAAAAGGGACCTATCGCCCAACCGATAACCAGACTCTTAAATTGACTTACCGAGATACCAAAAATATTTTTGGTGAAATTATGCCATCTCGTATTGTTTGGGGCATTACGCCTGACTTGGGTGTTCCGCAGTGGCCTTTAAGCAATATTCACTCTAAAGCCTATAGCCTCGAATATAAGTTTAAGCCTGAGAATAATCGCTGGATTGATTTTTATGCCAACATTTGGCAAACCGATACCGAAAGTCAAACCTACACACGTGGTGGGTGGCCAACCACAATCGACTTTCGAGATAATACTATTATTAACACGGCAATAAGCCATTCTGACAATACGCGTAAAGGTATTACGGTCAGTAATAAAACTCGTTTGTTAGACCAGCTTGATTTGACACTCGGTGGAAGTTTCTTAAAAGAAAAGCTGACGTCCGACGATATATATGGTGAATTTGGCCCAAGTTATTCGCTCTATCAGGCACTACCACGAGCAGGGCGCCGTGAGGAAAAAACGTTCGACTTTAACTTTAATTATAGACCGCTGTCTTGGTTAAGTTTTGATGCGGGCATGCGTTATCGCTCGTATTGGGCTGTTGATGACTTTTTAAATAAGTCTTTGCAGAGCGAAATTGACCCGAGTTTAAATCCGCTTTTTACCAAAAAAAGTAGGCTTAAAGAATATACCTTTGAATATCAGACCATGCCTGAGAGTTACACCGCGACTCAGCAGCGTTTAATCAATGTTTTAAAACAGCGCTATGCCACAAAAAATCCTGATTGGGATGGGCAGCTCGACACTGTGCCTGCTTCAGAGAGCACGTTGTATAACATGATCTGGTCACAGAAAAATACGCTGAGCTGGAAAGCAGATGCGAATGGGCAATTGTCGCTTGCCGATAATCCTTTAAACCAGCTCAATGCCTCTGGTCAAAAGTACGTCGTGACTGGCGGGAACTTTATGTCGGTGGTTGACCAAGTTCCGGTTGAGTCTGCCGATAAAGTTAAAGATAGCGGCTGGGCACCACAATTAGGTGCCTCAATTCACCTCACGCCAAACAGCAGAATCTATGCACGCTACGCAGAGGAATATCGCTTACCAAGTTTGTTTGAAAGTACTGTCGGTTTTTCTGCCATGTTGCCATATCAAGCAATAAAACCTGAACACGCTTTTAACTACGAAGTGGGTTATGTCTATGACATGCGTGATTGGTTTAGCACAGCACGCAATGCTGACATCAAGCTCGCCTATTACTACAACAAAACCAAAAATGTGATTGAGCGTGACCAAAACCTTATTTTTACCAATATGGATGAGCAAAAGCTATCAGGTTTAGAGTTACAAAGCCGTTTTGATAATAGCAGTTTCTTCACAGATTTGAGCGTGGCCTATAACTTAAAAAATGAAGTGTGTGACACCAATAGTGCCATTAACAAAATGATTTTAGGCGGCACGGTTCAAACCGAGCAGGGCCTTGAGTTCCGTGAACCGTATCAGCGTTGTGTCGATGATGGTTTCCCAAATGGCTACTTAGTGACCATGGCTACTCCTGAACTGAGTTTCCACGGTTTGCTTGGCGCACGCTTTTTTGATGAAAAGTTAGAGCTCGGTGCACGTGCAACATTCTATAAAGCTTATGAAAGCCCGTTACGCAAAAACAATGATGCTAGCGTCAATAAAGGCTATTACCTCAATGTGCCTTTGGCTTGGGACGACACCTGGATTTTTGATGCCTATGCGCGTTATCAGGTCGATAACTACAACACGGTTGAATTTGTCGGCAGTAATCTTTCTAACCAGTTTTATATCGATCCTTTAACCCGTAGTGCCATGGCCGCACCTGGCCGAACGATGAAAATTAGCTGGACCACCAAATTTTAAACAGAATTTGATTCCCTCTACACATACATAAAAGGGGAGTCAGGTAACGGTAAATAATAATATTGAATGATTATTATTTACAAAAAATGAGTAGGTTTGCAGCTGGGCCTACTCAATAAACTAAAAATAGCGAAATCGTTATTTTAAATTAAACAATAACTTAGTTTTAAAAAAGATGGAGTAACAACAAATGAAAATCTCTCAATTGTTCTTGGGTCTCGTTGCTTGTTCAACTGCATTTGCTTATGCAGGAATTGATGGTATTTCGAGTAATGAAAGTAACATCAAAATCGGAGCTGCTGCCAATGCAAGCCATCCGGGTGGTGTAGCAGCGGTGTCGGTTCAAGCTGCGGGTGCGCCATATAACGCTTTTACAGGTTTTAGTTCATTAAAAGGTTTGGCTCAGGCTTTTGCTGCTCAGGGAACGAGTAATACCAATGTAACGGTTGGCAGCAAAACCTTTAATATTTCGCATATTCCAGTGTCTGCAATGCCACCTTCGCACAGTGCATTAGGTAATTTTAACTTCGGTCAGGTGGGCACACAGGAAGTCTATTTTGGTGAATGGTGGAAAGCGGGCGACACGCCAGCAAGCGCGAGCCATACCGTTTACTACGCGGGTGATAACACCAATACCACTGTTCCAACCGCGGGTACTGCAACTTATACCGTTGCAGGGATTAATGGTTCTGGAAGTAATCTGTTAAGTGGTACGTTCACGGCAAATTATGGCGCGGGCACACTTGAAGGAACGCTTACAGGAACAGGTACGGCTGTTTCATCATTAAGCCTAGATGGTGTGGCATTTAACCCAGGTACTGCTGCGTTTGCAGGTTTGGCAACGGCTAACGGTACGGCTGGTGTCGACAACTCTGGTGTGGTTCAAGGTCAATTCTTTGGTGCAAATGCTTCGGCTTTAGCGGGTATTGCTCAGTTTGATAACGTGTCTTACAACACTGCATTTGGCGGTGCTAAAAATTAATGAATGCAAAAGGAATCTACACACGTAGATTCCTTTTGTTTTTGGGCTTTTGCTTGGTTGCTTCAGGTTTATTGTTTTATGAAACGAACGCTTTTGTGCTGTCTGACATTGTTGATTTGTCCATTTTTATATGCCGACGAAGACACGCAGCTTCGTCTCAATCAAAGCTTGGACCAAACACTTTTACAAGAACAGCGACAGTTTCACGAGCAGGGAACCATTCGTAGTACCGAGCAATTACCTAAACTTCAAATTAATGGACAAGAATACAGTGTTGAACAAAACCAGAATGATCTTGCCAAGGCGTTATATTTGGCAGTCATGCAAAAACAGTGGCTCAAAGCCACGGTTTATTTAGAACATTATAAGAAATATGTTGGCTACGATCGGGCTTTAACCGACTTTGCCGAAGGGGCAATTGCACGTTCTCAGGGGCAACTGAAATTGGCTGAACAAAAATTTCAAAGCAGCCTAAAACAACAACCTCATAATTTAATTTGTGAACTTGAGTTAGCGCGCGTGCTGTTTGAACAACAGAAGAATAAGGAAGCAGCACGCCTTTTTATTTCCATTCAAGACCAACTTAAACAAAGTGACCCTGTGGTAATCCCGTCTGGAGTTTTAACAACAGTAAATACTTTTGTTCAGGCACTAAAAAAACGAGAATCTTGGCAAGGCTCTGTTTCAGCAGGTTATACCTATGTCAGTAATTTAAATAGTTCGTCTGAACAGAGTAAAACATGGCTGAGTTATCAGACAGATAAGGACGGTAAGATTATTGGGTCTCAGAAAGTTACTCGTGATAGTCCTAAAGCTGTGTCAGCAACGGGATTAGATTATGAAGCCAGTCTTATCAAACGCTATGCGATTGAAGGACATCATGGTGTGGCTTTACGTGCGCTTGCGTTTGGACAGTCCTATAACGACCATGCGGCATTTAATGAATCTACCGTTAACATTAATGCAGGCTACAGCTACTTTGACTTAAAAAATCAAATAGGGGTGAGTCCGCTTTTTGAACATAAACGTTATGGCAATGATGGTCTTTACAATGCGTGGGGGGCGCGTGCCGAGTGGATGCATTTTATCTCGGCAGATAAAGCCTTCAAGCTTGAAGCTGAAAGAAAAGATTTTAATTATCAGAAATATAAAAGCTTTGATGGTATAGAAAATTCAGCTTTTGCCACTTTCTGGAAGATTTTTCCAGACCAATGGACTGTTTTTGGTGGTCTAGATGTAGTTGACCATTCTGCACAAGAAAAATATGTAGCTGCCTACGAACAGCAAGGCGTACGATTAGGCTTAAGCAAATCTTGGAGCACAGGATTTAACACCACTTTGTTAAGTTCTTACCGTTGGCGTCAGTTTGACAAATACGCTGTAAGTTACTTAGCTCGTCGTCATGATTTTGAACAGAACTATACCTTTGTTGTGCAAATGCCACGCTTTGAGTTTTATGGCATGACGCCTAATTTAACCTATCGCTATAACCAAAATAAAAGCAATGTCGATTGGCTGTATTCCTACGATAAACACAACATTAGTCTCAAGCTTGAGCATCGTTTTTAGGGAATAAGTCATGAAATCAAAATCTTTATTCCCTACACATAAGCCGATGGTTATGTTGCCTTTACCACAAGGACCGAAGCACTTTTATAAGTGCTTAACCGTAGTCGTGGTGATTGGACTGCATGTATTTGTTGTCTGGATGCTGAGTCATTTAATTGAACCTTATACTTTTAAAGCATCGCCAAAAGTAGATGCCTTAAAAGTAAGTTTTGTGTCATTGGCGCCTGCTAAAAAGCCATCGGCTGAAAAGACCGAAAGCCAACCTGAAAAAATTGTAACGCCTCAATCTACGTTAAGCAGTTCAGTATCTTCAGTACCTGAAAAATCAAAAAACTCGCCTACAAATGTTCAAACATTAGTGTCAAAAACTGCCCCTAAAGAGATCGTGCAAAATAATTTAAATGACAAACAGCAAGCACAATCCAAAACGACTTTAAACAATTCAGCTTCAATCCAACCATTGCAGCCTACAGAACGGCGAGCGGTTCATAACGATAAAAAACTGAGTTCGACAGACCTTGAACAAACGCAAACTGAGCATTTGCCACAAAACATCAATAGCGAAACCAAAAGTGGCGGCGTCAAAACACCCGCAATGCAGCAAGAGTATTCCAAAGCACCGAGCACTCAAGTTGAACACGATGACGTTGTTCAGGTGAGTAGTGTGGATGTGTTGAGTTTTGGCGGGCTTGACTATGATGACCGCGAGTTAAAACAACAAAATCGTTTGGTTGAGCTTCGTATTCGTATTAATGAAAAAGGGCAGCCGTTTGACATCCAATTACGTCAAAGTTCGGGCGTTCAAAGCCTTGATGAACGGGTCATACAAGCTGTACGTAAATCCAGATTTAAACCCCACAAAATTAACGGTCGAGCCGTGACCATTGTTGTGGATTTTCCAGTCCAACTCAAACTCAATCGGGGCCGCTAACCGATGAGTAATATCCATTTTGCAGGAGAAAGATGATGAACTCATCTACAGACCAAATCATTAGCAACAGCTTGTCTTTACGTTTGAAACAAGAAACTGCTGCTGAACACGAACGTATGCATCAATTAATGTCAGAGGCAAAGGTCTTTTCAAGTAAAGAAAAATACGCGCAATTTACGTTGTCTCAATATTACTTTCAGCGTGAAATTGAACATCTTTTTGAGAAAGAAGGGGTAGCAGGCCTGATTCCGGACCTCGACATTCGTGGCCGCTCAAAACAGGCACTTGCCGATTTAAATGATTTGGGTATTCAACCCAACGGGCAGCAATTACACAGTGAAAACGTACAGCTACCCGAAGCGTTAGGCTGGATTTATGTGTCTGAAGGTTCAACTTTAGGAGCTGCATTTTTATTTAAAGAAGCTCAAAAGCATTTGGGTTTTTCTGAAACGTTTGCTGCCCGTAATTTGGCTGCCTATCCCGAAGGGCGCGCGAAAGTCTGGAAACGTTTTGTACAAGCACTGGATGAAGCAGGCTTTGACCAAACCCAGCAAGACCGAGTCGTTCAAGGGGCGTTAGATGCCTTTGGATATTTTGGTCAGGCGCTTGATCAGCTTGATGAATTGAAATAATAAAAAGTGGATAAAGGGAATACCCGATATGGTTAAACTCAATCAAGTAAATGTGATCGTAAAACATGAGCAGTCGTTAGCACCCGCTCAACCAGTCAGTAAGCTTGCCCGTTCTGTTTGGGCGCGTTGGGTGTTTATTGGTTTGGCTTGGTTGTGTATTGCGCTTGGCATATTGGGTATTTTTATTCCAGGTTTACCTACCGTTGATTTTATAATTTTGGCTGTTTTCTTTGCGGCTCGAGGCTCTGAAAAACTTCATCAATGGTTTCGAAATCATCGTTATATCGGTCCACTCATTCGCGAGTGGCAAGACCATCGGCGGATTCCTAAAAAAGCAAAATACATCTCGACGTTGAGCATGAGTCTGGCTGCGGGACTGATGATTTGGACTATTCCACATCCGTGGTTTGTCTATCCGGCAATTTTATGTATGGCGGGGGTATTGGTGTGGATGTGGCTTAAAAAATGAAAGAATTATGATCTGCACTGTTGCATGGTGCGCATCATGGTTTTCACAAAATCACGCGGTACCTCAGGGCTTTGTAGACTTAAGTTTCCAAGTTTATGCATAAGTTTAGGGGAATATTGACGCTCTAAACGATGATAAATACACAGACAGGTTGAACGGCTATGTCCAGCTGCGATGCATTTTGAGTAAAAATCACGGTGTGCATTACTTTTATAGCCAGCAGAGGCAATCGATACAAATAATAATCCACCTAGAAAAACTGAAAAATTATAAAGTGACATATATCTACTCTTGGTTGTTGTTTTTCATTATCCATATCTTGGCATAACTTTTTCAGGTTCAAAACCAATTGATATCAACTTGCGGCTTCATCATAGTTATAACAGTTTTAGAGGTCAAATTGATTTGAAGTTGAGAACCGTTTATTGTTTTAAAAACACTCAATTTTAATTGTTGCCATTTTAAAGACAGTGTTGTGACATTACGCACCCTATTTTTTTACATCGTTTTTTGCTTTCATAAACGCTTTAGTATTATTCATTTTTAAATCATTTATATACAACTTACTTGTTTTAAAACTCTAATTTAACAGGATATTTTATATGGCAGATACCCCAATTCAAAAAGAAACAGAAAGTACCTGGGCAATATGTCGAGATCCTGTTTTACTCACCATGGTGGGTGGGGCAATTGATACCATTGGTTTTATTGCGCTTTTTGGTTTTTTTACCGCGCATGTTACGGGAAACTTAGTGTTGGCAGGGGCAGCATGGGTTAAAGGTGGCTCGGGTTTATGGATTAAGCTCGCAGCAATCCCGCTATTTATTTTGACGGTGGTGATCACCAAACTGTTAATTGACCATAGTCAGATTAAGCACAAAACACTGTCTTATTTATTTTTATTTGAAGCTATTTTTCTATGTGCCTTCATGGTTGCAGGACTTTACTTTGAGCCATTTAAAAATCCAGATGCGCTAACAGTTGCAGTAACAGGCGGGTTGGGTTTAATTGCTTTAGCTATTCGTAATACTTCCAGCAAAACCCTCATTAAAAATATTAGCCCAAGTACCATGATGACAGGTAACACTACCCAGCTTGGTATTGATATTGCCAACTTGCTTAAAAACAATAATGCAGCCAATCGGGCAAGTTTTCTGAAAAGTGCCAGTATTGTGATTGGGTTTGTGATTGGTGCTTTCTTGGGAGCGATTCTCTATGTCTATTTTGACTTCTGGAGTGTAGCGCCATTTATCTTACCTATTTTGTATTTCTCATATTTAGCTTCACAGCATAAGTTTAACCAAGCTTGATTAGAAAAAATAACAAATTAGCCTGAATTAAAATGAGTTCAGGCTTTTTTTCGTAATAAAGGAAAACGAAAGCTGAGCCGAAATTGTTCGTTCACTGCTTTACAGGCATAATGACCAGATGGGGAATACATTCGATTAAGGAATGCACAATGACAAAGTCTTATCATTATTCAATCATAACAATAATGGCTTTGCTCAGTGGCTGTCAGGTCATTAATTTAAAAGAAAGTAATTTAAGCAATGCTTTAAAAAGTAAGAATGAAAGTATTCTGACCGACGGCACCTTAAGTCATCAAACTCAAAACTTGCTGTATTTAGTTAAAAAAGACGAAAAATCTTGTCTGCAAAATTTTGATGATTGTTTAAATAAAATTCAAAGCTTATCTGAAAATAGTAGCCGAGAAGAACGCTATGCTGCGCTCAGTGAAATTTATTTGGCCAAGGCTTTAGACGTCGGACGTACTAGCCAATGTAATGTCATTAATAAAAGTAATAGTTGTCTTGAGCAAGAGTTGGCACTGTTTGATAAAAGCTTGCGCTATAGTTATGTCTATTTATTTGACTCTGAAGAGTCGCCGTTCGATCGGGTATTTGACCATCGCCAGAATCAGGTGCGTATTTTTTATAACGTGGCTTTGTCGAAGCTTATGACCACGTATTTCAATCATTTAAATACGCATCGCTTTCCTCCTCTGCTTAAAGCAGATGGCCATGAGTACCATGTCAATTTTGACCATGCTGTAGATGTACAAAAAATTGAAGTCGATACTTTTCGCTCAAGCTATAACATGAACTTTTCTGGCTTTAATACCGTTAACCGTAAGGATGGTTTAGGAGCAGAGTTTATTGTTGGGCGTAAAGAAAATGATGTAAATCACGGCTTCATTTTAGACCCCGATGCTTTTTACGCTCACCAGAATAATCCAAATATACATTTACCACGCTTCTTTCCAGTCACTGCCATTGCTTACCCAAAACAAAAAGCCACAGCAGAGCAGGTCATTACTGGAGCAGATTTAGAAATTGCGATGTTTGATCCATATCGACAAGACCGCGTAAAGGTTGAAGGTGTGGACTATCCGCTTACTGCAAACTATTCGGCGCCTTATGGGCTATGGCTGTCAAAATATAATTTAGGGGCAGCAGGTTATTGGTCTTTAATTAATAAAGAAAATAATTTGATCATGCCGCATTTATATATGCTGGAACCCTTTAACCCGAATAAGAAAATCATTGTATTTATTCATGGCTTGGCAAGTAGTCCAGAGGCTTGGGTGAGCCTAACCAATGACATTATGGGTGATGCCGAATTAAGGAATAACTATCAAGTCTGGCAGGTGTTTTATTCAACCAATATGCCGATTTTTGAAAGTCGTTTTCAGATTTATTCTTTGCTGAATCAAGCTTTTCAAAATGTTGCTAAAGACAGCTATGCTGCACACGATGCAGTGCTGGTCGGGCATAGTATGGGCGGAGTGATTAGCCGCCTATTGGTAAGTGATGCCGATGTTTCAGAGCAAGCCATGCAAAAAATGAATGAAGCCCAGCTAAACCGTTTAAAAGAAAATCCGGTGGTGCTAGAGCGTTTTCAATTCAAAGCTTTGCCTTATTTTAAGCGGATTGTTTTTGTTTCGGCACCGCATCATGGTACTGACTACGCTGATCGATGGTTTACCCAAATTGCCCGCCGTATTATTCGTTTGCCGGCCGATTTCTTTATTGCAGTTGAAATGAGAGATGAGAAAAACACAAAGCTCAGAAAAGGTTTAATTGAAAACGGGGCGAGTAATTTAAGTCGTTCTTCTAGCTTTATGCAACTTACGCAAGCCATTCAGCCATCGTCCAGTGTGGTCTATCACTCGATTATGGGGAACATAAATGGGACGACTGATAAATTAAAAAGCAGCGATGGAATTGTGCCTTATCAAAGTTCACATTTGGGTGGGGAGCAGTCGGAGCTGATCATTAAAGGTGGGCATTCGATTCAAACTACCCCAGAAGCGATTTTAGAATTACGGCGTATTTTAAGATTGCATTTAAAGCAGTCACAGCCTTCAAAATAGAAATTTTTGTTTTTAGAAAACCACTGCTGAAATGACTCAACAGTGGTTGAAATGATTAATTAAGCTGATTTTGTTTGAGCGATTTTTTATGCTCAAAATAGCTGATGGAAAAAATAATCAAGCCGACCAAATACAACACTACAGACAGAAGTAATAAATCTAATCCTGCTGCATAGAGCAACCAAAGTGCATAAATGGAAGCGACACTTGCAATGGCAATATGCGGTGTGCGTTTATGGCGAATGGATTCTTTAAGATAAAAAGCCGACACCAGAAAATAAGGCAGCAAAATCATCACCGATGAAATTAATAAAAGCTGGGTGTAGTTTTTATTGAAAAAATACACCGCAATCAATGCACCTTGCACGACAATGGTGGTCAGCCAAAGTGACGAAATGGGTACATTATTTTGATTATTCTTTAAAAATAATTTAGGGAATGCACCATTTTTTGCAGCTAAATATGGAATTTCAGTGGCGAATAACGTCCAGCTTAAATAAGATGAAGAAACTGAAATAATAAGCCCGATGGTAATAACAATCGTGCCCGGTAAACCGATGAGCTGCTGCAAAATGGTTGCCATTGATGGGTTGTGCATGCCAGCAAGGGCTTCACGACTCACCACACCATAAGCCAATACTGTCACCATCACGTAAAAAGTTAAGGCCAATAACACACCTAAAATGGTCGCTTTACCAATGTCATGACGTTTTTTCGCACGCGATGATAAAACCACAGCACCTTCAATACCGGTAAATACCCACAGGGTAATGAGCATCAGGTCTTTCACTTGCTGCCAAAGCGGAACTTTTAAAGAGAAGTCATTTAAGTTGAGTTTGAACAAATCAAACTTAAAGGCAATAAAGGTAAAGAAGATGAAAACCACCATTGGAATGATTTTGGCAATGGTTGCCAGTAAATTCACAATCGCAGCTTCTTTAATGCCTCGACTCACTAACCAGTGCACCAGCCATACAAAAATGCTTGACCCAATCAGAGAGTAGAGCGTATTACCTTCACCAAAAATAATATGGTCTTTGCTATCGGTAAACATGCCGACGCCTGAAAAGGCAATCACCACATAACCGACAATACCAATGGTGGTACACAACCAATAACCCCACGCCGAGCAAAAACCAATCAGGTCTCCAAAACCTTCGCGCGCATAGTTATAGATACCACCGTCAAGATCTGGTCGTTGACGGGTTAAATGTAATAGCGTGAGGGCCAAGAAAATAATGCCGACCCCGGTAATGAGCCATGCAACAAGAAGGGCAGAGCCGTTAGCGACTTGAGCCATATTTTGGGGGAGGCTAAATACGCCTGACCCCACCATAGAACTAAAGACCAGCGCTGTAAGAGACAATAGTCCAATTTTGGCAGCAGACATGGTATTTATTCTTTAAAAAATTGAGAAAGTTCAGCAATGTGTTCTGGACCAATGCCACAGCAACCGCCGACTAGACTTGCACCTGCTTTTTGCCATTGTTTAGCAAAACCAAGATAAGCTGGAGCGTCTAAGTCTTTACGAATTTCATCGAGACCATCGTTAGCAGTAGCGCTTTCATCTTGCGGTGGAAAAGCATTGGCATAGGCACCAATTTGTACAGAATCTGGAACGAGTCCTTTAATTTCTTTAATTGCTTGCAAGATCACTTCAGGCTGACAGCAGTTAAACAACACTGCTTTGGCATTTGATTGTTTGATGAAATCCGCCACTTGTTGCATGTTTTCGCCAGAACGAAGTAGCGCTTGTTCGTGTTTAATTTCATCTTGCAGCGTGAATGACACCCAATAGTCTTTACCATCTTTTGGTAATAATGCATGCACTGTTTCGACTTCTTTTAAGCACGATTGAGTTTCAGCGAGCCAAAAATCAACCTCTGGTGCCAATGTGTTAATGATTGGCTCAGCAAGATTCTTAGCTTGTTCAGGTTGGAACAAGTCTGCACGGTAAGAGCCAAATAAAGGCGGTAAGCAGCCTGCAATTTTGACATTTTTGCCGCTTTCTTTAACTGCATTTTTTGCTTGTTCGATGGCAACTTGGATTAAACGTACGCCGTCAGTTTCAAAGCGTTCTTGTCCAATATGAAAAGGCACAACAGCATAGTTATTAGTCGTAATAACTTCTGAACCTGCGTTAATAAAATCGAGATGTACTTCTTTTACTGTTTCTGGTGCTTCAATCAGTGCAAGCGCAGACCACTCTGGTTGACGAAACGGAGCGCCACGACGGGCCAATTCACGGCCTAAACCGCCATCTAAAATCTTCATAAATTACAACATAAAGGGAGAAAAAATATTTGATTAATCTAGCGTGTAGATGAGCCGTGTTCAATCGCGAATATGCTCGATATATTTCTAAATAAATTAGATTGTTATGAATATTTTTTCTTAAAAGGATTTCTGTAGATAATGTTCAGTTTTACTGATGAACTTCATGTGAAAAAGAACACGTATTTAATTGAAAATATAGAATAAAAAACGATCTTATAACGCACCAAATTGCTGCCAGCTTTCACCTGTGTGCTGGGTTTTATAATATGCTTTAAGTTGTTCAAGCTGTGTAAAGTGTATGCTACACCAAATCAATAAACTGATGAATATTAAAAGCTTATATAAGCTTCGAGTCTTGTTCTGAGAAATAAAAGCAAGCACAGCAAAAAACAGCGCAGGTAAAAATATAAAGAACTGAACAGGGGAGAAAAATAAATGAGCAGTACTGAAATATAACGCAGCTGCACTCATCAGCACATTTAAAACCGAGCATAGCTTTTGATATTTGCCGATCTTAAATGTATAAGCCGTTATAGCAAGTAATACCGCTGAGCTAACATAAATGGCTGTACCACCAATCATCCACATATAAAAACCGCTTACCAAAAGATAGGCCAGTAGCAAAACAAGCACGAGCTTAAAACAAAATGACAAGAGGCGAGGTGATGAGTTTAAAGGCGTCATAGCGAATCTAAATATCTCAAGTGAGGGCTTAAAAAAACAAAAGGACGAATCCAAATTCATCCTTTTGATATTTTATTTATACATCGTCAAACTTAGTTTGCTTTTGCAACTGGGGCAGCAGCAGTTTCATCGTTTGCAGCTTTGAACGGAGATGTATAGTTCAAGCCAAGCGTAGAACTTGTGTACTGACGAACTTTGTCGAGTAATACAGGGTCTTTGCTCAAGTCTTGTTTATAAGACACTACAATTTCATGAAGCTTCTGATTCCACTTACCTTCAGTTTGCTCTGGGAAAGCTTTTTCAAGCAAGTTAAGCATGATGTATGGAGAAGTCGAAGCACCTGGAGAAGCACCTAACAATGCAGTTACAGCACCATCTTTAGAAGCAAAGATTTCTGTACCGAATTGAAGCGTTGCTGGTTTACCTGGTTCTTTCTTGATGATCTGAACACGTTGACCACCTTGGCTTAGACGCCAGTCTTCAGCTTTCGCATCTGGGTAGTATTTACGAAGTTCATTTAGACGATCTTCATCTGACATCATCACTTGGCTTACCAAGTATTTAACAAGATCAAGGTTTTCCAAGCCAACAGTGGTCATTGGTAAAACGTTGTTTTTGTTAGTTGATGCAAGTAAATCAAGCTGAGAACCATTTTTCAGGAACTTGTTTGAATACGTTGCAAATGGTCCGAACAATACATATTTTTTACCGTCGATATAACGTGTATCAATATGTGGTACAGACATTGGAGGCGCACCAAGTTCAGCACGGCCATAAACTTTTGCTGTGTGCTGAGCAGTAATTGCTGGGTTATCAGTAATTAAGAACTCACCACCAACAGGGAAGCCAGCATATTGTTTTGCTTCTGGTAAACCAGTAAGTTGCAATAATTTAACTGCTGCACCACCTGCACCGATAAATACAAAACGTGTTTTAACGTGATCTACTTTACCAGTTTTCAAATTTTTGAAAGACACAGTCCAAGTTTTGTCATCATTTTGGCTGATGCCAGTCACTTCGGTTGAAGTCTGTAATTTGAAATTCGGATTTTGGTTTAAACGATTCACTAATTGTTTAGTGATAGAACCATAGTTTACGTCAGAGCCAACATCCATACGGGTTGCTGCAACTTTTTGACTAGGGTCACGATCGTTCATTACTAAAGGAGCCCATTGTTTAATCACAGCTGGGTCTTCAGTAAATTTCATGCCTTTGAACAGCGGGCTTTGAATCATGGCAGCATAACGTTTTTCTAAGAATTTAACGTTATCGCCCCAAACGAAAGCAATGTGCGGAACTGGGTTAATGAATGATTTAGGTTCAGCTAAAACGCCTTGTTTTACCTGATATGACCAGAACTGTTTTGCTACTTCAAACTGAGAAGCAACTTTTTCAGCTTTGACAATTTCCATCTTACCGTTTTTTTCTTCGGTATAGTTCATTTCCATAAAGCCAGAGTGGCCTGTTCCGGCATTGTTAAAGCCGTTTGAACTTTCTTGAGCAACTTGGTCAAGACGTTCATACATACGAATTTGCCAGTTTGGTTCAAGCTCAGTTAAATAAGTACCAAGAGTAGCACTCATGATGCCGCCGCCAACAAGAACAGCATCAACAACTGGCTCATCTTTTGCAGTTTCGACTTGTTTTGACGCAGTTGGTCTAAACAAGAAAACAATACCTGCAATTAAAATAAGAATGATTAATACCAGAAGGTATTTCAAAAACTTTTTCATGTAAGGGGGACCTTAAAATAAGTTATTTGAGTCACTTAAGGAGTGAGGAAACCTAGACAGCGTATCCAGACAAAATGGATATAAATGCGAAACTGAATTCTCAAAATTAGAGAACTTCGAAAAAAATAAAAATTACTTGGGATTATCGCAAACACTCTATATTTTAGACTAATTTTGCATTGACAAGACAATTTTTATAATAAATGGGGTTCATCAAAATCATAAATATGATTTATATTTAATCAAATTGAGCTTTTATAAGATAGTTTAAGTTAATTGTTTTGTTTTAAATGTTTGAAATTAAAATAATAATATTGATTTGGCTAAAGTTAAATCATTTGAAGAATATTTGCCTATAAAAATAGATTAATTTTTATTTCATGACATATTTATGTAAATAAGCTCCTTACACATGCTTATTTTCTGTCATACATAGTTCTTATTAATATTGGCTCAATGAATATGAAATTAAGGGCATATCTCTGCATAAGAAATATGCCCTTTAAGATTTTATGATGCTACATAGAACGGTGCAGTTGAACGTGGTAATGCTTCACGCCCACGAATCTGGTCTGCAATTTTCTCGGCAATCATAATGGTGGTTGCATTTAAGTTACCGGTAATAATCAGCGGCATGATTGAGGCATCAACTACGCGCAAACCCTTCATACCATGTACGCGGCCTTGACCATCTACCACAGCCATTTCGTCTTCGCCCATCTTACAGCTACAAGATGGATGGTAAGCAGTTTCTGCGTGGTTACGAACAAAATCATCAAGCTCTGCATCAGTTTGCAAATGTTTACCCGGACTAATTTCTTCACCACGATATGGATCAAGTGCAGGTTGCTGCATGATTTCACGCGTGATACGAATTGCATCACGGAACTCACGCCAGTCTTGCTCAGTCGACATGTAGTTAAACAAGATACTTGGATGCTCAAACGGATCTTTTGATTTCAGTCTAATACGACCACGTGAAGGGGAGCGCATTGAACCTACGTGAGCTTGGAAACCATGTTCTTTCACTGCATTACTACCATTATAGTTAATGGCAACTGGCAAGAAATGGTACTGAATGTTTGGCCATTTGAATTCATCTGAACTACGGATAAATCCGCCCGCTTCAAACTGGTTGCTTGCACCAATACCTGTACCGTTAAACAACCACTCGGCACCAATGGCAGGTTGGTTATACCATTTCAAGGCAGGGTATAAAGAAACGGGTTGTTTACATTTATATTGCAAGTACATTTCTAAGTGGTCTTGCAGGTTTTCACCTACACCCGGTAAATCATGAACGACATCAATGTCCATTGATTTTAAGAAAGTGCTTTCACCAACACCTGAGCGCTGTAAAATCTGAGGTGAAGCAATTGCACCTGCACACAGTAAGACTTCACGTTTAGCCAAGGCACGTTGTAAGTTGTTTTTATCAGCGCCAATAATATATTCGACACCAATCGCTTGTTTTTGATTAAACAAGATTTTATTGGTTGTAGCGTGAGTCAAAATAGTCAGGTTTGGACGACCTTTTGCCATATCCAAATAGCCACGCGCAGTGCTTGAGCGGCGACCTTTTGGGGTAACCGTGCGATCCATTGGACCAAAACCTTCTTGCTGGTAACCATTTAAGTCATCAGTACGTGGGTAACCTGCTTGTACACCAGCTTCAACCATGGCATGGAACAAGACATTGTTGCCATTTTTAGGCGTAGCAACGGACACAGGACCATTGCCGCCATGGTAGTCATTTTCACCAATGTCACGCGTTTCGGCTTTTTTATAGTAAGGCAAACAGTCGGCATAAGACCAGTTTTCAAGGCCTTTATGAGTTGCCCATTGCTCTAGATCCATTGCGTTACCACGGATATAGCACATGCCATTAATTAAAGATGAGCCACCTAAACCTTTACCACGACCACATTCCATACGGCGGTTATTCATGTGTGGTTCTGGGTCGGTTAAATAAGCCCAGTTGTAGCGACGACCTTGAAGAGGGTAGGCCAAAGCTGCCGGCATTTGTGTACGGAAATCCAAGCGATAATCTGGGCCGCCTGCTTCTAGCAGTAAAACGGTGGTATCTTTGTCTTCAGTCAGACGCGCAGCGAGTACATTTCCGGCAGATCCTGCGCCAATAATAATGTAATCATATTCTTTAATATTCATAACTATCCTTTTTTTACTAACAGTTTGCCTGAGCAATCTATAAAGACTGCTCGGCATATGTGATTTAGGTTGACGTGTTTAGAGCAATTGAGGCATTAAAAAATGCTTTGATAATCGCCAAGTTCAACTTGAATAGATTTGATACGGGTATAGTGCCCAAGTGTGGTTAAGCCATTTTCACGGCCCACGCCAGATTGTTTGTAGCCACCGACTGGCATCTCGGCAGGTGATTCGCCCCACGTGTTAATCCAGCAAATACCAGCTTCAATTTGGTGAATAATGCGATGAGCGCGGCTAATGTCTTGAGTAACAACGCCAGCAGCTAAACCAAAGGTGGTGTCGTTAGCACGTTGAATCACCTCTTCTTCGGTTTCATAGCTTAAAATGCTCATGACTGGTCCAAAAATTTCTTCTTGAACAATGGCCATCTGATCGGTGCAGTCGCTAAATACAGTTGGTAGTACATAAGCGCCCTTGGCAAGTTCACCTTCTGTTGAGCGGCCACCACCAATTAACACTTTAGCGCCTTGTTGTTTGCCTGACTCAATGAAAGACAACACTTTTTCCATGTGAGGGAAGCTTGTGAGTGGACCAAAGTTTGTGTCTTCAGCCATTGGGTCGCCAATGCGAATACGTTTTACACGCTCTACAACTGCTTTTTCAAAGTCAGCTAAAAGTGATTTTGGAACAAATACACGTGTACCGTTGGTACATACTTGACCTGAGCTAAAGAAGTTTGCCATGACGGCAATATCTGCGGCACGGTTCAGGTCGGCATCTTCACAAATAATCAGTGGAGATTTACCACCAAGTTCCATGGTCACTTCTTTCAGCGTAGAGCCAGCAGCGCTTGCCATGACTTTCTTGCCAGTTTCCACACCACCAGTGAATGAGATTTTTTCAATCACAGGATGTTCAGTGAGCCATTGACCAATTTCACGGCCAGCACCTTGCACAACGTTAAATACGCCGTCTGGAACGCCTGCTTCTGTATAGATTTCTGCAAGTTTAAATGCAGTGAGAGGAGTGGTTTCACTCGGCTTGAAAATCATGGCATTGCCAGCAGCAAGGGCAGGGGCAGATTTCCATAAAGCAATTTGAATTGGATAGTTCCAAGCACCAATACCAGCAACCACACCTAAAGGTTCACGGCGTGTATAAAAGAAACTTGATTCGCGAAGCGGAACTTGGTCACCCTGAAGGGCTGTTGCAAGTCCTGCGTAGTATTCGAGTACATCTGCACCAGTCACAATGTCGACTGTAGATGTTTCGCTAAAAGCTTTACCTGTGTCGAGTGTTTCAAGACGGGCAAGCTCATCATTACGTTCACGAAGAATGTCGACAGCGCGACGTAAAATACGTGAACGCTCCATGGCAGTCATGGCAGCCCAGATTTTTTGTCCTTGTTGGGCACTTTTTACAGCAGCTTCAATATCTTGTTCAGAAGCTTGTTGAAGAGTCGCGATTGTCTCGCCGTTGGCAGGGTTAATACTATTAAATGTTTTTCCACTGGTTGCGTTAACATAGCGTCCATGGATATACAGTTGATGAACTCGTGCATCACTCATTTTGTCTCTCCTGCAAAGGCTTGTTCGCAAATTGAACTTGCGTTTGTACATAATCGTAAGCAATGGAACGGGCAAGATTGCTGTCAAATTCGTTATGACGGCTTAAACTGCCTCGTAACCATAATCCATCAATCAATGCTGCCAACCCTCTAGCGGCAACACTGGCCTGTTGTTCATTCATTAACTTGAGGAAATAAAACTTCAAGTTAGAGTACAGGCGTTGATCATTAATCTTTTGCAAGCGGCTTAAGTCTGGTACATGCATACTTGCTGACCAAAAGTCTAACCAGACCCGCATTGCTTTTTCATTAACCTGACTAATGTCAAAGTTCGAGTCGATAATGGCCTTAATTTGGCTCTCTGGATGCGAATCTGCTTCTGCTCTGTACTGTTCGGTTTTACGACGCAGAACATTTAACATTTCTTGCATACAGGTATTTATCAACCCTTGTTTGTCGCCAAAATAATGGCTGACAATGCCGGTCGACAGCTCGGCTTTTTTTGCAATTTGTGCAATGGTGGTATTGGATAACCCCACTTCATAAATCACGTCGAGTGCGGCATTCATAATTTCTTCACGTCGCACGTGCTCTGGTTTTACTCTGCGTTTTGTCATGTTTTTCCACATCAGCACTTTTAGTGGTGCTTTAAATTCAGCATGTTAACTTGCAGAGCATCATAGCACTTTTTTTATCATACTTGTTATTGATTGAACGTTCAATCAATAACAAGTATGATATGTAAAAATCAATGAATTTTTGAAGATTAGCACGAGGAATAAAGCGCTAAAATCAAAAGTTCTTAAGGATAGGATGATGCGCATAAGTACATTACTTATCACGTTATTTTGAGAAAATACACCGATTGCAAGGAGCAATAAGATGGTGTTGAAAAGTGATAAATATTCTTCAGACCATATTCGGTTAAATCGTTTTGTATTTTGGAGTTCAGCCATCAGTATTGGCATTTTTGGCCTACTTTTTGTGCTGTTTCCAGAAAAAAGTCAGTTTTGGCTGACCTATGTACAAGAGCAGGTAAATCACTTTTTTGGGTGGTATTACATGCTGGTTATTGTGCTGTGTTTGGGCTTTGTCGCTTGGCTCGCTTTTTCAAAAGTAGGGCAGATTCCATTAGGAAAAGACGACGACAAACCTGAGTTTAGTTATTTGGCTTGGACTTCAATGTTGTTCTCGGCAGGGATTGGTATTGCACTACTTTATTATGGTGTTGCTGAACCTGTTGATCATTTCTTAAGACCACCGGAAGGTGAGTCAGGAACCATTCAGGCAGCCCGAAATGCGATGACTTATAGCTTTTTGCATTGGGGCATCCATGGCTGGGTACTTTATGCATTGCTCGGAGTCACTTTAGGTTATTTTGCTTTCCGACAAAATTTACCACTAGCTTTGCGTTCAGCGCTTTACCCAATTTTTGGTGAGCGAGTTCATGGGTTAGTTGGTGATTTCGTCGATGGCTTTGGAATTTTAGCGACGGTTATTTCCTTGGTCACCAACTTGGGAATCGGAGCGTTGGTGCTGGTATCAGGCATTTGCTATTTACTTCCGCAAATTCCTAATAACTCAGTGACCTTAATTGCTGCTGTTCTCATCATGATGAGTGTTGCCACGATCACAACAGTGGTTGGCATTGAAAAAGGTTTGGCATGGTTATCGCGTATTAATTTACGTCTGCTGTATGCCTTACTTTTATTTGTATTTTTAACAGGTCCTACAAATCATTTATTAAATGGTCTTGTACAGAATATGGGAGATTATCTAAGCAATTTTATTAGTAAAAGCTTTGATATGTATTTATACAATCAAAAAGCCAGTGGCTGGTTAGGGTCGTGGACCGTATTTTATTGGGCTTGGTGGATTGCTTGGGCGCCTTTTGTCGGCATGTTTATTGCGCGCATTTCAAAAGGACGTACGATTCGTGAGGTTGTATTAGGTGTATGCCTGATTCCTCTAGGCTTTACGCTGGCTTGGATCTCGGTTTTTGGAAATACTGCCATTTACTTTATCTTGAACCAGAAACAGAAAGTTTTGGGCGATATGGTTTTAACTGATCCGGCATTATCTTTATTTAAGTTACTCGAATATCTACCGTTTAATCCGTATGTTGCTGGCATTGTTGTTGTAATTTGTTTCGTTTTATTTTTGACACCAGTTGGCTCTGGTACACTAATGATCGCTAATTTGTCCTCAAAAGGGGGCACCAATGATAGTGATTCACCGATCTGGTTACGCGTTTTTTGGTCTGTGGTAATTACCATTGTAAGTATTGGCTTGCTTTTAGCCGGTAGTTTTAACTCCATGCAAAGTGCTGTGGTGTTATGTGGTTTACCATTTTCAGTCATTATTTTGCTCTATATGTTTGGTTTAGCCAAAGCGTTAAAGCAAGATGATTTTGACCCTCAATTAGTGAAAAAACAGTTAGCTGTTTCAAAAGACATTTCGGTTCCGTCGAATTGTGACCAGAATAAAGTGACTGAGGTTTTATAACCTCAACCAATCACATCTATATATTATTTTTTGCGTTTAAAGTCGTCTTTTCATTGTTTTAGATAAGAGTGAAAAGACGAAATTAAATATTTTGTTTTTATTTTATTCCTTGAGGATTGTATGGCAACAGATAATCCAAGAGCAGTTGATGATTTAACATTATCTAAATCTAAAAAAGACCCGCTCAACCGTGTGGTTTTTTATTTTTCAGCTGTACTTATTTTAATTTTTTCTCTCGTCACGTTTTTGTTCAATGATTTTGCAAATAGAGTCATGAACGCCGTACTCCAGTGGGTAACCTCAACCTTTGGTTGGTATTATCTGCTTGCCGCAACGTTATATATGGTTTTCGTGATTTTTATTGCCTGCTCAAGATACGGCAGTATTAAATTAGGACCTAAGCATTCAAAACCTGAGTTTAGTTTACTCAGTTGGTCTGCGATGCTGTTTTCGGCTGGTATCGGTATCGATCTGATGTTCTTCTCGGTCGCTGAACCATTATCTCATTATATGCAACCTCCAGTTGGAGCAGGGCAAACCTATGAAGCAGCACGCCAAAGTATGGTCTGGACATTGTTTCACTATGGCTTAACCGGTTGGTGTATGTATGCCTTGATTGGTATGTCATTGGGATACTTTAGCTATCGTTATAACTTACCGCTTACCATTCGTTCTGCACTTTACCCAATTTTCGGGAACAGAATTAATGGGGCAATTGGGCATAGTGTTGATACGGCTGCCGTCATCGGGACAATTTTTGGTATTGCTACGACCTGCGGGATTGGAGTAGTACAGCTGAATTATGGCCTACATGTGTTATTGGGCTTACCAGAAAATATCTGGATGCAATTTATCCTGATTGCTGTCGCAGTCGGTATTAGTGTCATTTCGGTGACATCTGGGGTCAATAAAGGCCTACGGATTTTATCTGAAATCAATATTTATGTTTCGGTTGGGTTATTGCTGTTTATTTTATTCTTAGGAAATACTGAGTTTTTACTCAATGCCCTTGTCCAAAATATTGGTGACTATTTAACTCGTTTCCCTGCTTTAGCATTACAAAGTTTTGCTTTTGAACAGCCTAAAGAATGGATGAGTAGTTGGACTTTCTTCTTCTGGGCATGGTGGATTGCTTGGTCTCCATTTGTAGGTCTCTTTCTGGCACGTATTTCAAGAGGGCGTACCATCCGTGAGTTTGTATGCGGTACCTTAATTATTCCGCTTCTATTTACACTCACATGGTTATCCATTTTTGGTAATAGTGCACTTCACAGCGTTATTTTTGAAGGCAACCAAACCTTAGCAGCGACTGTGTTAGCAAATCCGGCTCACGGTTTTTATGACCTGTTAGCGCAATATCCGGGCTTTACCTTTATTGCTTCAATTGCCACCGTAACAGGGCTTTTGTTCTACGTGACTTCTGCCGATTCGGGAGCGCTGGTTTTAGGTAACTTCACAACTAAACTCACGAATATCGATAATGATGCTCCGCGTTGGTTAAGCGTATTTTGGGCAGTGGCAATTGGTCTATTAACGCTTGCTATGCTCATGACCAACGGAATTACTGCTTTGCAAAACGCGACCATCATTATGGGACTACCTTTTAGTTTTGTAATGTTCCTTGTGATGGCAGGGCTTTATAAGTCGCTGAGGCTTGAAGATTACCGACAAGCCAGTCGAAGTATGAACGCAGCTCCGGTGGTAGGTAATGTCGATATTCTGAATTGGAAACAGCGTTTAACTCGAGTCATGCATCATCCGGGAACCACTGAAACCCAACGTATGCTAGATGCTGTTTGTCTACCGGCTGTTCAGGCCGTTGCGGGTGAGCTTATTAAGCAGGGCATGAATGTAGATGTGCAGCAAACGCCGCTTGAAGATGAAGAGACGCTTTTCCATCTGGATTTCACTATTCATTTGGAAGAAGAACAAAACTTCGTTTACCAGATCTGGCCTGTACGCTATAGCGCACCGAACTTCAGTCAACGTGTGAAACGGGGTAAACAGTTCTATTACCGTCTTGAAACCTATCTTTATGATGGCTCTCAAGATAACGATCTGGTTGGTTACAGTAAAGAACAGGTTATTAATGACATTTTAGATAAATATGAAAGACATATGACGTTCTTACATATTAATCGTATTAGCCCAGGGAATCGTCCATTGTTCCCAGATCCACAAGCTTAAGAGGAAAATGCATGGCTTCTCCTTATCTACATTCTTTTGCTTTATTTTTCTCGTTGCTCAATCCATTTCTAATGAGCATCTACATGATTGGCCTGATCCGCCATTCAGAAGCCAAGGTGTTTAATAAAGCACTGATTCAGGGAAGTTTGATTGCTTTTGTCGTGTTCATGCTATTTGCATGGGGCGGCGAAACAATTTTTAGTAAATATCTGAATGTACGTTTTGAAGCCTTTCAGATTTTTGGCGGCCTTATCTTTTTGGTGATTGGCTATCGCTATGTTTTTCAGGGTGCTGATACGATTGGTGAAATGCGCGGTGCACCAGAACATCTGGCTGGCACCATTGCCATGCCGTTTATGATTGGTCCGGGCACCATTAGTGCTGCTGTGGTTACAGGTATTGAAATATCAATTGGTGAGGCAGCCTTAGTGATTGCATTCACCTTATTTTTAACCTGTAGTATTTTGATTTTGATGAAATTTTCACATGATCATTTACGCTATAAACATGCCAAACATATCGATCGCTATTTTGATATTGTCGGGCGTTTATCTGCTTTATTAATCGGTACGATCGCCATTGATATGATCATTAATGGTGTGACAGGCGTTATTACTAAAGTATAGCGAGCGGCCTATAACATCCTGCTATGCCATTAAGTGTAGAATAAAATGGCATAGCATCTTCTAAAAAAACTAAGATAAATAAAAAAAGCTTTAAAAAAGAACTTTAAAAATAATGCCTTAAAAATTTAAATTTTAAAAAACAATCAAAGATATTAAAAAATACAATGCTATGTTGTGGATTTAAGCATGTTTTTTTTGTGAATTATCAACCATAATGTTGACTGAGCTTGTTTTAAGACACAGAGTTTAGCTATGCCTACATTAGATGAAATAACCACAGCAACTGATGATCAGTCTGAATTGACGATGTCAGTTTTGATGACGCCTGATATGGCAAATTTTTCAGGTAATGTTCATGGTGGTACGATTCTAAAACTACTAGACCAAGTCGCTTACGCTTGCGCAAGTCGTTATTCGGGTGGCTACGTGGTGACTTTATCTGTAGATAAGGTAAATTTTAAAGAACCTATTTATGTGGGTGAGCTGGTAACCTTCTTGGCAAGTGTTAACCATGTAGGCCGTACTTCAATGGAAGTCGGAATACGTGTTGAAGCCCAAAATATTCAGAAGCGCACAGTACGCCATACCAATAGCTGTTATTTCACGATGGTTGCTGTTGATGAACAGGGCAAGCCATGTGAAGTTCCTCATTTGAAACTTGATACAGAGTGGAAGCGTTGCCGCTTTGAAGCAGCTGAGCACCGTAAGGTTTTACGTCTACAAGAAAACCATAACCCATCTTGTAGCATGTATAAAAAATCTTCTTAAAAAAAAGGATCGAACCGCAGCATGGTTCGATCCTTTTTCTTCTTTACTAAAATTCAGCGTCCATATTTCATTTCAGTAAAATTATCTCTGAGCTTGGAGGAGAGTGCTGAGAGAATTAACGAGTTGCAGGAGCAGCTTCAGAAGCAGAACCTACAGCATCAGATGCAGCATTTGCAGTGTTTGCTTGTTCTTGAGTTGAAACAACAACTTTTTCTTCACCAGCAGTGTTATGTGCTTGGTCGTGCTTAGAAGCAGCGAAAGTTGAAGCAGCAGTTAAAGCAAGTGTAGTAGCGAGTAAAGTTTTAGCTAATTTCATTTTATGGCATCCTTAAATTTCATTTAAAAATAAATTAAACCTAATCGTTCGTACCTACATGAAACCTGTATGGCTGAATGACTAAGCTAGGACACATGCTAAGCCGAGGTTTGGATTACATCAATTAACTTAACAATCTATTACGGCTATCTTAACAATATGAAATATACGGGCCGTTTATGTGCGGAATCTGTAAAATTAAAGGGCTTAATTACACCTTAAAATGTGTAAAAATATTTCTTATCGAATGAAAAAAGATCAATTGTGTTACGTAAAACTTACACTCTGGCATGAATTGTGAATGCGGATAAATAGAATATTCCGTTTGAATTTTAATTATCAAAAGTTAATTTAGATTTTGAGTGAGATGCATGTCACATATTAAGTGTTTTGGCCTGATAATTGAAAAGTATATCTTCAAAGTGAAAAATCATTTTTCATGGGATTTAAACAGTGATATACCTTTCTTAGTTTTGAAACCTTGTTGATTTGAGTCGCTTGTGAAATTTATTGCCCAAAAAACTGTTCCTACCCATATTATTTCCGGTTTTTTAGGGGCAGGCAAAACCACATTATTACAGCATTTATTAAGTCAAAAGCCTAAAGATGAGGTTTGGGCTGTATTAATGAATGAGTTTGGGCAAATTGGAGTAGACCAACAACTCTTACCTCAAGATGAAGGCTATGCAGTCAAAGAATTATTAGGTGGTTGCTTGTGTTGTAGCAGTCAATTGCCTATGCATATTGCTTTAGCCCGTTTATTGAGTGAACAAAAGCCAGATAGACTCTTTATTGAACCGACTGGACTTGGGCATCCTTCTCAATTATTTGACCAGCTGACTGAACCTCATTGGCAAAGTAGTTTAGCCATGCGAGCATTAATCACTGTTGTTGATGGTAGCCGTTTGCACGATACAAACTGGGTTAAACAAAACCTTTATGAAGATCAGTTAAAAGCTGCCCAGATTGTGGTGGTATCACATACTGATGTGATGACTTTTGAAGATGATCAGGCGCTTGAGTTATTAAAAGAAGAATACAAGCCTTATCACCAAGAGTGGATTAAAACTGAAAATGGTCAGTTAGCTTTAAATAAAATTGATGTAGCTGCTCGTTTAACTGAGCGATCTATACAGCCTTTACTTAAACTTCAAAAGCAAATGACTGAAACCGAGGTTAAGAAGGAAATTCAGCAATTACCTTATCATTATGTCGAGTCGGCGCAAGGCTATATTGTCGCAGGTTGGAAATTACCTAAACGCTGGAAATTCGATTTTTATAATTTGCTAGATTTATTATGTGCGCAGCAAGACTGGCTTCGAATTAAGGGAATTTTTAATACAGATCAAGGTTGGAAAGTTTTTAACTTTAATCCTGATCAGTTTAATTATAAGTCTGGTGAAGAGGGTATTGATAACCGTATTGAAATCATTAGCGCACATCATCACGATTGGTTGGCTTTTGAAACGGCGTTACTTGCTTGTCAGCTTGAAGAATAGAGAACATTAAACCAAAGACGATTTAATGTTCTCATAATGGATTTAAGGTTTTGTATCTAATACTGCTTTGGCTTGAGCATGGTCAATATCTTTTTCCCAGTGTGCAATCACTACAGCAGCAACACAGTTACCGATTAAGTTGGTACAGGCACGAATAATGCCAATGAACCAATCTACGGACAGTAGAAGTACTAAGCCAATCGCAGGAAGGCTTGGAATAACTGACAGTGTTGCTGCAAGAATAACTAAAGCTGAGCCGGGAATACCGTGGGCACCTTTAGATGTGATGAGTGAAACCAGCAAAATAGCCAATAGGTCGTGAGTGGATAAATCAATATTGCAGGCTTGTGCAATAAAGATCACCCCTAAAGTTAAGTAAATTGAAAACCCATCTAAATTAAAAGAATAACCCGTAGGAATGACCAAACCTACCGTTGAATCCTTAATTCCCAGATTTCTGAGCTTTTTCATAATTTGGGGTAAGACAGAGTCAGAAGATGCTGTACCCAAAACAATCGCTAACTCATCTTTAAAATAAGCCACAAATTTGAAGATGTTGAGACCGGCAAGTTTTAAAATTGAACCTAAGACAACCACAACAAATAAAATGCAGGTCGCATAAAACAGTAAAACCAAATAGCCCAATTGTAGAAGTGAATCTAAACCAAATTTGGCGGTGGTATAGGCCACTGAACCGAATACACCAATCGGTGCTAAACGAATAATCAGACCCATAATTTTAAAGAAGACTTCTGAAAAAGCTTCAAGCGCCTGACGTACTAACTCTGCCAAATGTTTAGGAATTAAAAGTAGTGATACACCAAATAAAATAGCGATGAGTAAAACTTGTAAAATATCGCCGTTTGCAAAAGCGGCAGTGAATGTTTTCGGAATAATATTGAGTAGAAATTCCGAACCTGTGTGCATTTCATGAGCGCGTTCGGTATAGGTGCTTAAATCTTTTGCATCTAAATGGCTAATATCGATATTCATACCGACGCCCGGTTTAAATACATAAGCCACAATAATGCCTAAAACTAAAGCAATACTGGTGACCACTTCAAAATAGAGAATGGTTTTTGCACCGACTTTGCCCATTTTTTTGATGTCATTTGCACCATAGATTCCCAGTACAACGACACAAAACACAATGGGTGCAATCAGCATTTTAATCAAAGAAATAAAACCATCGCCCAATGGCTTTAAAGATAGGGAGAAATCATGAAAACCAGCCCCAACTGCAACTCCTAGAAAGAGAGCACAAAGAACCTGTAAAAATAAACTACGTTTAAGCTTCTGCCACATAAGTCATCAATTTTAGCAAGAGGAGAATATTTCTCTTTCAAGCAAAAAGCCGGCCAACTCTAAAGCAAGCAGAGCGTTTTGGAAGAATATGCAAATTTCCAATTACTATGCTTTGCATTGTTCAGTTTTTTTATAATTTTTACCTAAAATCGAGTATCCTTAGCGCCAAATTTTGGAACATATTAATCATGGCGCTTAAAGCAACAATTTATAAGGCAGACTTGAATATTGCCAATATGGATGACCATATTTATGGTGATTATCAACTGACGCTTGCCTTGCATCCTTCGGAAACTTTAGAACGTTTAATGGTTCGTTTGATGGCTTTTGCCCGCTTCGCAAGTGATGAGCTTGAGTTTACTAAAGACCTTTTTGAAACTGACGAGCCAGCGTTATGGCAAAAAGATTTAACGGGTCAACTAGAAACTTGGATTGAAGTCGGTTTGCCGTCTGAAGATAAAGTTAAAAAAGCCAGTGCGCGTTGTAAAACGGTTGCGGTTGTTGTTTATGGCACACAAGTCGAAGACTGGTGGAAGCGAAACAGTAAAATTAAAACCTTAAGTAACGTTCAGGTGTGGCAAATTGCTCCTCAAAGTACAGCCGAGCTTGAACAGCTCTGTGAACGTACGATGCAACTACAATTAAATGTGATGGACAACGAGTGGACGCTTTTAGGTGAAAAGGGTCAGGCAAATGTTGTTTGGACACAGTTACAGTAATTTAGAAAAGCGCAACAAATTCTACAGATTCAGTTGGTACACTAAGTACCAATTGCGATTTTAGAAATTCAGTTTAAGGGTTAAACCATGTCAAATGAATTAGAAATTATCGATTTAAAAGTAGGTGAAGGCAAAGAAGCGGTTAAAGGTGCTTTGATTACAACTCACTATACAGGTTGGTTAGAAGACGGTACCAAATTCGACTCTTCAATTGACCGCGGTAATTATTTTGAATGCGTGATTGGAACAGGTCGTGTAATTAAAGGCTGGGACCAAGGCATTATGGGAATGAAAGTTGGCGGTAAGCGTAAGTTAATCGTGCCTGCTCATTTAGCTTATGGTGAGCGTAAAATGGGTAAGATTATTCCAGCTAATTCTAATTTAATTTTTGAAATTGAATTATTTGATGTCAAAACTCGGGACTAGTGAAAGACTGAAAGCCCTTTAGGGGGCTTTCTTGTTTATATGAGCTTTAAATATAAATACATTATTAATTTATATTTTAGCTTTTTGAATATTTAAGATTATTTTCAGATTATTTGATTATAAATGCTGACTGAAAAACTGTTCATTTGTGAGCAGTGTGATATTAAGACCAACTTTTCAAAAAGTTTGTGCCCTAACATCAAATTTCACATAAGTAATCTATATTGTTATTGAGACGCTATTTCATGATTATCCGCTTTGCATCTCCTTTGTTGAACATATCACTTGGCTTAGCCTTGGCAGGTTTGTCAGGCATGGCATTAGCCAAACCACCTAAACTGGACGCTTCAACACTCACGGTGATTGGTTATCATGAAATTACCGATACTAAAAATGCGTTAATTCCTCAATATGCAGTGACGACTCAACAATTTACACAGCACGTTGAGTGGCTACAAAAAAACGGATTCCATTTTATTACGGTTGATCAGTTGATCCGTGCTCATCAGGGCAAATTTCAACTGCCTACAAAACCAGTTTTATTAACTGTAGATGACGGTTATCAGTCTTTTTATCAAAATGCTTATCCAGTTCTTAAAGCTAAAAAGATTCCGGTTGTTTTGGCTGTAGTGGGTTCATGGTTAGAGCCAAAAGCTGGTCAAAAAGTAGATTTTTCGGGTGAAGAAATTCCACGTGATAAAATCTTAAGTTGGAATGAACTTAAAGAGATGCAAGATAGTGGTTTTGTAGAAATCGCCAATCATAGCTATCATTTGCATCGTGGTATTACAGGTAACCCGCAAGGTAACTCTGAACCTGCTGCGACCACACGTTTTTATGATGTTAAAACACAAACATATGAAAACGATAAACAATATGAAGCACGAATCTATGGCGACCTGAAAAAGAACAATGACTTATTAAAAGCGCATGGCTTACGTTCGCCACGTATTATGGTATGGCCATATGGTCGCTATAATATGCAAACTGTCCAAATTGCAAAAAAATTGGGTATGCCAGTGACCATTACGCTTGATGATGGGGCAGACCATGCAAAACAGTCTCTACAAAATATGAGCCGTATTTTGGTAGAAGGTGGAATGACAACTGATGATTTGGCTCAAGAAATTAAAAACCGTGAATTAAATTTAACGGATAATAATCGTCCGCAAAAAATCATGCATGTCGATCTGGACTATATTTATGATCCAGACCCGAAACAACAAGAGCGCAATTTAGGTCACTTGTTAGATCGAATTAATGGCATGGGTGTAAATACAGTTTATTTACAAGCATTTTCAGATCCAGATGCGAATGGTTCTGCGGATATGGTTTATTTCCCTAACCGCCATATTCCAATGCGTGCAGACTTGTTTAACCGTGTTGCATGGCAAATTCAAACGCGCACTTCTGTAAGCCGTATTTATGCGTGGATGCCGTTATTGGCGTGGGAACTACCAAAAATCGATCCTGTTTCTAAGGACTTGGTAGTAACTCAGCAGGAAAAAGCGGGTGAACATCTTAATATGGGTTATATCCGTTTAAGTCCGTTCTCGGCAGATGCACGCCAAACTATTCGTGAAATTTATCAGGATTTAGCTAAATCAACGCCATTTAACGGACTTTTATTCCATGATGACGTCACCTTATCTGATTATGAAGATGCAAGCCCTGATGCTTTAAAAGCCTACGCAAAACAAGGTTTGCCAACAGATTTGGCAAAAATCCGTGATAACGATCAAGACTTGCAGAAATGGACTGCATATAAGACAAAATATTTAGATGATTTTGCAATGCAACTCGTTGATGACGTGAGACAATATGAGCCATTCTTGGTGACTGCACGTAACTTATATGCGCAAGTGGCTTTAAAACCATATGCAGAAAACTGGTATTCACAATCGCTTGAAGAGTCATTAAAGCATTATGATTTTACAGCTATTATGGCAATGCCTTATATGGAGCAGGTCGATAATTCAGATCAGTTCTATAAAGACATGATTGATCGCGTGAAACAATATCCTAATGGCCTCAAGAAAACTGTTTTTGAATTACAGGCAACCGACTGGCGTAAAAATGAAAAGGTACCTTCAACTGAAATGGCAGCAACAATTCATTCACTGTACCAGCAAGGTGTAATGCATGTCGGATATTACCCTGATGACCCAATCAAAGATCACCCGGATGTTGACGTAATGCATAAAGCATTTGCTGAAAAATCATCTCGTCTTGTGCCGTAGTCGAGGCTGAAACATGACAATCTTTGCTGCAATATGGTCGCATGCCTTAAAATTCGTTTTTTACTATCCATTATTCATGTCGTATTTATGGATGATGGGTGCGATCATTTTCTATTGGAGAGAACGTCAGGCTCCGCCTTATGATCAACCCGCTCCATTGGAAAGTTATCCAAAAGTCGCTGTATTAGTTCCTTGTTTTAATGAAGGGGATAATGCAGAGGAAACCATTAGTCATGCTTTAAAACTGGACTATCCTCATTTTGAAGTCATCGCGATTAATGATGGTAGCTCAGATAATACAGGTGAAGTACTTGACCGCTTAGCAGAACAACATGAAAAATTGCGTGTTGTTCATTTGGCGCAAAACCAAGGTAAAGCCATGGGGTTGCAAGCCGGAAGCTTAATGACCGATGCCGAGTTTTTAATTGGTATTGATGGTGATGCTTTACTTGATCCACATGCAGCAAAGTGGATGATTCGTCATTTCCTTGAAAATCCAACGGTTGCAGCTGTTACTGGAAACCCGCGTATCCGTACTCGCTCAACTTTGTTAGGACGTATTCAGGTGGGTGAGTTTTCTTCGATTGTGGGCATGATTAAACGTGCACAGCGTACTTTTGGTCGCTTGTTTACCGTGTCTGGTGTAATTACGGCTTTTCGTAAAAGTGCCGTTCACCAAGTCGATTATTGGTCACCAAATATGTTGACTGAAGATATCGATATTACTTGGAAATTACAGCGTGCAGGTTGGGATATTGAGTTTGAACCGAATGCCTTGGTTTGGATTTTAATGCCTGAAACCCTAAATGGGTTGTGGAAACAACGTTTACGTTGGGCAATGGGTGGCGCACAAGTATTAATTAAAAATATTGATGTGTTCACTAAACCAAAATTGAATTTTTTATGGCCGTTAATGTTTGAGCTTTGCTTAACTTTAGTCTGGTCATATTTAATGCTAGCGATGGCTTTGTTGTGGTTGGTACATTTTATTTTACCAGTCCCTGCATTAGCTGTTGTGAGCTCCCCATTTTTACCGTATGGTACCGGTATTTTATTGGGGGCAACCTGTCTAATTCAGTTTGCTTTAAGCAAATGGATGGATAGTCGTTATGAACCGCATCTAGGAAAAAACTATTTCTGGATGATCTGGTATCCATTGGTCTTTTGGCTAATCACTATTTCAGCAACTATTGTGGCATTTCCAAAAGTCTTACGACGTGGAGATGAGAAACGAGCACGTTGGGTGAGCCCGGATCGGGGCATTCGCTAGAATGAAATGCAAGAGTCATGAGATTTTAAAGATCGTGCTGTATTGATGTCTGGGGAAAAACCACAGCACTTCGTTAGGTAAAGAGAGAAATGAAGACAGATTCGTTGATTATTGATTTACGCCGTCAATTACCATGGCATAAACGCTATGCTTCTACAACAAGCACAGCCATGATGTGGGCGGTTTGGTTGTTGTTGTGGCGTCCGTTCGTGTTTGTATGGCTATTGGTTGAATTACAAAAAACTCATTTGGTACACCGTTTATTTAGTGCCTTTGGTGTAGGAATTGAACATGGCCTTACCGCATTAATTGCTTGTGCAATTTGCTTATTGTTATGGAGCCATTTGCTACCAGAGCGCCGTGTTGGTGGCAGTGCGCTTAAAGCAAAACAGACTGATGATTATGCGCGTTACTTCGATTTACCTGAACATGAAATTGAGCAGGGGCGTAGCCAAAAAATTACAGTCGTTCACCATGATGAACTAGGTAAAATCGTGAGAGTTGAATAACGATTAGCCATAAAATAAAGCCCACTTTAAGTGGGCTTTATTTTTTAAGAATTAAGAAGTCCAAGAATACGTTGCTTAACTTGATTGATGTAAAACTCATCATGAGTGACACGGTACATCAAGATTGCCCCCTCATAATCAGCAATACTTTGTTTTGCTAAAATCTCAGCTCGATCTTGAGCAATGCAACAAGCAAAAATAGACTGAATAGCCAGTTGCCAGTCCTGAAAAATACTGCGTATTTTGGCTAAAATTTCAGGTGAACCATACGCCGCTTCCATTGAAATTACCCCAATCAGACAACCATTCACCCCTTGGGTAAAAAACTGAACAGCACGTTTATGCATTTGCTCAAAACGTTCAATGGCTGAGAGTTCTGAACTTGCAGTCGTTCTAAATAAAGAATGGATTAAATATTGATGAGTACCATTTAACACCTCAAGCAAAAGCGCTTCTTTATTTGGATAATAATAATAAAAAGAAGCTTTAGTGAGGCCGCAAGCCTTTGCCAGCATGTCCATGCTCGTTCCTGCATATCCATAAGTTTTGAACTGCAAAGCACAGTGCTTAAGCAGATCTTCTTTGGTCAGTTTTTGCGGTCTCATTTCACATTATCCAAAACATAAAGCGGTTTTATAAAAAACCATCAAAAGTGGTGCGGATTTTATTCCAGATTTGTTCAGCATCTTTTTTAAAGTAGCCCATGTGGCCAATGGTTTTCATAGCAACATCTTGAGGTTGAAGAGTGACGTATGAGACTTGAGCTTGTCGATAATGTTGCATAAATGCGCGACAAGAAGCAGGCAAAGCCCAATCATCATCTAGGGCAGAGACTGCATAAATTGGCACTTTGACAGCAGCATATTGTTCAATTAAGTGTTGTTGTTCTGGATCAGCAAAAAAATACTTAGGGTTTTTACACCATTTACGCCACTGTTTATAAACATTTAAGGGTAAATCAGAACCCATATTAAATTTGCTCCAAGGCAAATAACCTGTCACGGCAACGATAGGTGGAAACACGATATTCCAGACCACTTGAACTTTAAAGCGTTCTTTCAGTGGCATGTAGCCGTGCCAACCTGCACCTGTACCAAATGTATAGCAGGCCAATAATTTATCATGATTAGGTAGTAGACCTAGCGCATGGCCACCATAGGAATGACCAACCATGAAAAGAGGTAATGGCTCTTTTGATAAATATTCAATTGCACCTGCTAAATCGAGTTTGCCCCAATCTAAATAAGACATATCAAATCCTTTCAAAGATTTTGGACTCGATTTTCCAACTCCTCGATAGTCAAAGGTGAATATCTGGTAACCAAATTGTGTCATATATTCAGCGAAGCGACGGTAAAACTCATGTGGCACACCCGTTGCTCCTGCAACGACAATATTTGCTTTAGCTGGTGTCGTTGTAAAGTAACGTGTGCCCTTGAGTTGATAGCCATCTAAAGCGGGGAATTGTACAGTTTGGCTAGGCTGTTCATTTATTTGAGTTGCTGATTGCATTGCTTTTCTCTTTATTTTTCTAGCGTGATGAAATTTTATTTACCTTTAAAAACAGGCGGTCTTTTTTGCAACATGGCAAACACACCTTCTTGAACATCTTCTGTGGTGAGTAAAGGCTGAAGATGACCCTGTAATTGGCTAAAAGCAGTTTCATAACCTTCATTAATGGCTTCACGAGCAGAAGCGAGGGTCGCTTTTACAGCAAGTGGTGCAGCTTGAGCAATATGTTCAGCCAGTTCTATTGCACGGTTGATTTGAGTACCTTCTGGGCATATTTCTGTAATCAGGTTCATATCAAAGGCGGCTTTTGCATCAAAAGAGTCACCGGTGAGTAAATAGCGCATGGCTTTGGCCCAACCTGCGGCTTGAGTAAATCGTGCTGTAGCTCCACCAAAAGGTAAGATGCCGCGTTGAACTTCCATCTGTGCAAACTGGGTATTTTCACTTGCTAAAGCAATGTCTGCATTCAGAAATAGTTCGATACCAGCGGTGTAACAATAACCTTGTACTGCAACAATTAAAGGTTTACTCAGTTTTCGTCCAACTGTACCCCAAGGGTTAACTTCTTCATCACTAAAATCAAAAACACCTGTAGCGAGCTTGGGTTGTAACTCAACTAAATCTAATCCGGCCGTAAAATGGTCGCCATGGGCAAAGATAACTGCACAGCGAAGAGCATCATTATTTTCATATTCGGTAAGGGCTAGTGATAAATCTTTAATTAGGTGACTATCAAAGGCATTACGTTTTGCTGCCCGATCTAGACCAATTAAAAAAATATGTCCGCGAGTTTCACGGCTGACTTTTCCTTCTTGATTTGACATTTTTCGATGTCCTTTGTTTATTTTTAATAAGTTTTTAAACGTTCGTTTAAAAAGTGTCAAATACAATTTGTTGACTATTCCGTAAACAAAAATAGAAGGGCGATTAAAATAAAACTAAGTTTTTATTATTAAGGTTAATGTAAAGATGAGGGGGAGAATAACCTGACGAGTGTTCTCAATCAGGTTATAAATATCATGTTGGACGACGTGAGTACATCAATAACCCTAGGCATAACAAGGTTAAACCTAAAATAAGATGTGAGCTGAGCTGCTCATGGTTGAACCATGTTCCCCAAAATGTGGCTAACACTGGGGTGATAATGGTAATAAGTAGCACAGTCGTTGGTTGTAGTATTTTGATGAGCTGATAATAAAAAATCATGGCAAGCACAGAGGAAAAGACCGCGCTGTAGACTACTGCTAGCGAAATTTTCAGACTTGGAAATTCAGTGGGAAGATGTGACCAAAAGAAAGGTAACAAGCATACATAACCGACCCATGAGACAAGAGTAGCACCTGTCATTTGTGTAATGGGCGGAATATGCGCTCCGACAGATTTCACGGCAAACGTCGACAAGACATAAAACAGCATCGCAATCAGTTCTAATATAATACCGATGCGGTTGAGCTGAAAACCTGATGAAGACAGTCCTAAAGTAAAACTCATCCCGACAAGAGCAATACCGAGACCAAGCCATTGCCATACTGAAAAACGTTCGCGTCCTAATAAAAAGGAGCTAATCAGTCCAGATACTAACGGAGAGGTGCCGTAAATAATTGAGATAATAGCAGAGGGGACTTTATCTGCACCCATGTAGCAAAACGCTATAGATCCAAATAAACCAATGGCTCCAGCACAATAACTTAAAACAGCTTTTTTACTAAAGATGAGTTTTAAACGAAAAAATCTTAGACACAGCAAGGCGATTGGAATTGCTAAACTGAATCGAATAAATAATCCCCATGCCCAGTGAATTTCTTGTACTGTCCAGACGGCCGCGAGTGGAGTAAGCGACCAAATAATGACGACAGCAATAAATTGGCCGGCTGTAGCAAGGCGAGTTGGAGATGAAGATAATGCTACAGCCGGCTGAATCTGCGGGGTGGGCATACTCTGTTGTTCAAATAATGGCTTCATAGAAAGCTCCAGAAAGTTTGTTCTTTGGTGTTTTAAAAGGGCATAAAAAAAGCCGCGTTTTATGGCGGCTTGTGATGAAAATCAGGGGATATATTACAAATTAAATATCTCGATTTTCGTATCTAAAGCGCCAAATTGTCCAAAATAAGGACGTCGCCAATTGACCACATAGAACTTAATCTCTGCGGCGTATGATTGACGCGCTAGACAACAATGGGCTTTAGATAAAAACATGATAAGTATATTAAAATATAGATGATATTTTTATAACATATAAATGGAAAAGTACAAATTAGATTCAAGCATGAGACATGGTTTTTTTGATTACTTTAAATTAGTAGTTTGCTTAGCTTCATATTTTTCTCATAATACCTCGTCAAATTGATCTCAATAAGCAGCTTATGTCACCTCTAGAAATCTTTGCGGTCTTAATTAGTCTCATTGGAGTTGGATTAACCGTCATCCGTAATATGTGGTGTTGGCTGTTTAATTTCTTTGCCTTTGTTTTATATGCCTATTTGTTTTACGAATTTAAGCTGTATGGCGAAACAATTTTGCAGTTCTTTTTTATGGTCGTAAATTTTTATGGCTTTTACTATTGGTTCAAAGGAAAGCAGCAAGATCACGACATTCGAATTGAACCTATTGCCGTTCAAACCGCTATCATCCAAATGATTATTGCTGCGGTAGGTGGCTTACTGTTTGGTTTAATTCTTAAAAACTTTACCGATGCAGCAGTACCGATGCTTGACTCACAGCTTGCAGCCTTTAGTTTGCTGGCAACCTATTGGACCAGTCGTAAGTATATTGCGACTTGGGTACTTTGGGTATTTGTCGATATTATTTATGTGGGCATGTTTATATATAAAGATTTATTTTTAACAGCTGCTTTATATGCAGCATTTGTTCTGATGGCCGCTTATGGTTGGTATCAATGGGAAAAGGTTAAAAAGAAACAACTTTTAGCCTCAAACCAGCTTTAATTTGGAGAGTGATCATGTTGTTGAGCTTAGATGTCTATAAACAACAACAGTTTGATCTGATTGCTGCAAAAATAATGGCAGAGCCAACACAGTATTGTGAATTTAGTTCAGTGTCAGATTTCTATAATGCTGTATGGCTCAAAGATTTCCCACAAGGCAGCCAGATTTCTGCCACTGGCTTAGATGACGGTGCTGAAGAGTTTTATGCGGTTGTTCAATTTAAACAGCAATATTTAAAATTTGATATTAAAGAAAACTTTTCGGCACTGATTTTTCAAGATATGAATGGGAAAGTATTTAAGCGTAATTTTTAATTTAAGAAATAAAATCACAAAAAAAAGCGACTTAACGTCGCTTTTTTTTAATAAATAAATTTGGAAATTTTGTTTGCTGTTTCAACAACAAGGCTTGCGATATCTTCTTTAAATGTTCTTTCATCGTAAGTGGTAATTGGACAACTCACAGAGATAACAGCAACCATTTTCCCGTTTGACTGTTTAAAAATAGGTGCCGCACAGGCTGCCATATCATGATTGTAATGACCCCAGCTCACCATGGTTTTTTGGGTTTTTACATAGACTAATCTTTGTAATAGGTTTTTTAAATTGGTTGGAGTTAGTTCAGAAAAACTATCCCAATCATCAAAGTTACGATAACGCTGACGTACTTCAGTTTCAGGTAAATCAGACAACAACATTTGACCAATGACGGTTGCATGAGCAGGCCAGCGAGTCCCTAAGCTAATGTTGCTCGTGAAGGTTCCCATCGACTGAATGTTATTTACAAAGACAATATGAGTGCCTTCTAAAATTGAAAGGTGTACCGCAAGTTTGGTCTGGTCACGTAGTTCTTTCATTAATGGTGTCGATAAATCGAGTAATGAAAGTTTAGATAAACTGTTAAACCCAAGCTCCATAACTTTTGAATCGAGCGCATAAGTTTTTTGAGATGCTTTTCTTAAATAGCCACAAGATTCGAGTGTATAGATCAGACGAAATGCACTAGAACGGTTCACTTCTAAAATTTCAGCAATTTCTGTAATGGTCATTTCTTGCGCTTGTTGGTTAAATGCTTGCAAGATAGCTAAACCCCGTACAAGTCCGGGTACTAAATATCGATCATCATTTTTTGTTGTTTCCGATTCTTGCGAATCTTCTTCAATTGCTATGCTCATTCGTTCATTTTCCTATAAATAAAACATGATTCAATTTGGGGCATGCTGCTTTATTTTATAACTATTGTAATTGTTAAAAATGCATAACACAATTTTTATATTTAAAACTTTGTTTCTTGTTTGAAACGTAACAAAATATTTAAAATTAATTAAGCAAATGAATTTTATATTTATTTTTACTTTGACAAAAAATGATCAAGCAGATTATGCTTAGCTTATGTTTTGAAAATCAAATTATGTTTTGTATATAAAACAAAATGAGGACGCAAGGTATGAGTTGGATCTCAGTTTGTCAGCAGGGTGACGTTAGCGAAGATGAGCCGAAAGCCATCGAAATTGAAGGGAAAAAAATTGGCGTATTTTTCGTCGATGAAAATTACTTTGCTATCGAAAATGTTTGCCCTCATGCGTATGCCTTATTAACCGAAGGATTTATCGAAGATCAAACTGTTGAATGTCCATTGCACGAAGCAATTTTTGACATTCAGACAGGTGAGCTCAAAAGTGGACCCGGGTGTAGAAACCTATGTACGTACCCAGTTCGTGTTGAAGGACAGGATATTCAAATTCAACTCTAGTCCTCACATGTACAAGGAAGCAGAACAATGAAGACATTTAATGAAAAGTTGGCAAGCTGGATTCATGCAACGCCGGCAACCGAAGCAGGTATCAACAATATTCAAATTCCAGGTCAATCTGAATTGTTGGTTTGGCAAACACGTTATAAAGAACCAACCCTCTACGAACAAGATTTTGTAAAGAACTTGATTCAGGCATTTTCTGCGGGCGCAACTGAGTTAGATGATGTTGTTTCTGCACTTAATCAACAGGGTTTCCGCTGTGAATCTGGTGATGAATGGACTTCTGCAAGCTTTACAGAAGAAATGCAACGTTTAGGTTATTGATTCAGGGAAGAATAAAATGAACGCAATCGTATCAACTTCACAAAGCGCTGAAGAATATTTAGAACTTGGTTTACGTGACCAATGGCATCCGGTTTTAGCAAGTTGGGAAGTCGCTGCTAATCCAGTTGGAATTACTCGTTTAGGCGAAAACATTGTGGTGTGGCGTGATGCCGAAGGTCAGGTTCATGCGCTTGAAGATCGCTGTCCGCATCGCGGTGCTCGTCTTTCCCTTGGTTGGAACTTAGGCGATCGAGTTGCTTGCTGGTATCACGGTGTTGAAGTTCGTGCTGATGGTGTGGTTGCTGATGTGCCAGCCGTTCATGAATGTCCAATGACTGGAACGAAATGTCTAAAGAACTACCCAGTAATTGAGCAACATGGCGCAATCTTCATTTGGTTTGGTATCGATGCTAATGAACAGCCAAAACCGCTTGAGTTCCCAGAGCAACTTGCAAGCGAAGAGTGGAGTGCATTCCTTTGCCAAGCGGACTGGAAAGTAAATCATCAGTATGCAATTGATAACGTGATGGATCCAATGCATGGTAGTTATTTACATGCGACATCGCACTCGATGGCAGATGGTGATCGTACCGCAGAGATGAAACACCGCACGACCGATAATGGCTTTGTTTTTGAAAAAGAAGGTCAATTAGGCGTGAACTTCGACTGGGTTGAATATGGTTCAACAGGTGCGAGTTGGTTACGTCTTTCAATTCCATACCGTAAACAATTTGGTCCAGGTGGTGAGTTCTGGATTGTGGGCTATGCAACGCCAATTGACGCTAACAATACTCGCGTATTTTTCTGGCGCTGCCGTAAGGTGAGTGGTTGGCAACGTAATGTATGGCGCTTCTTATATCGCAATCATTTAGAACAGTTGCACTGGGATGTATTGGAACAAGACCGAATTATTTTAGAAAACCTTGCACCAAATGCGCGTGAAAAAGAGTTCCTTTATCAGCACGATGTTGGTCTTGCACGTTTACGCCGTTTAATGAAAAAAGAAGCTGAAAAGCAATTAAAGAAAATTGCTGCGCTAAATGCGTCAAACCGTATCGAGATGCAGGAAGAAGCTCATGGCTAATGTAGCGTTGTTGCAAGGCAAAAAAGTTTTAGTGACTGGTGCTGCACGTGGTTTAGGTCGAGATTTCGCTCAAGCCATTGCCGAGGCAGGTGCTGAAGTTGTGATGGCAGATATTTTATCTGACTTGGTGCAACAAGAAGCACAAGCGTTACAGCAACAAGGGCTAAACGTTCATGCGGTCACCGTTGACCTTGCCAATGCAGACTCTATTAAAAATGCGGTTGCAAAAAGCGTTGAAGTATTACAAGGACTAGATGGCCTTGTGAACTGTGCGGCACTGGCGACCAATGTCGGTGGAAAAAATATGATTGATTACGATCCTGAACTTTGGGATCGGGTCATGAATATTAATGTGAAAGGCACATGGCTGATCAGTAAGGCCTGCGTTCCCCATTTAAAGCAATCGGCTGCTGGCAAGATCATTAATGTTGCTTCCGATACAGCACTTTGGGGTGCACCGAACCTGATGGCTTATGTTGCGAGTAAAGGTGCAATTGTTGCCATGACGCGTTCAATGGCAAGAGAGTTGGGGCAGTTCAATATCTGTGTCAACACATTGTCTCCGGGATTAACTTTGGTTGAAGCAACCGAGTATGTACCTCAAGAACGTCATGATTTATATGTCAACGGAAGAGCTATTCAACGTCAGCAACTTCCACAAGATTTAAATGGAACAGCATTGTATCTACTGTCGGATTTGTCCTCTTTTGTGACAGGTCAAAATATTCCGGTCAATGGCGGTTTTGTCTTTAACTAAGGAGTAGTCAAATGATTACAGGGATCGAAATTTTAAAGTTTGGAGTTGAAGATAGAGCCGCTTCAAACAAGTTTTTGGCAGATTTTGGTTTAAGTCAAAGTGCTTCCGATATTGAAGGCGCAGATCTTTATCAAACGCAGAATGGCAGCAAAATTTATCTATTTAATTGTGATGATGATCGTTTGCCACTTGCCATTGAACAAGGTTCAACTTTACGTGAAGTGACTTGGGGCGTTGATAGTACTCAAGACCTTGAAGACTTGGCAGCTCGTTTGGCAGATGTAGAAGGTTTTAAACGTTCTGAAAATACAGTTCAGTGTCTTGACCCAAATGGCATGACCATCCGTTTTGAACAAAGCTTTGTTAAAGATGTTCAAGCACTCAAAACGGAAGGCATTAACCAATACGGCAATATTCAACGTGTCAATGCAGCAAGCCCTGTTTATGAAAAAGGCCAACCTGTTGCGATTGGACATGTAGTTTTCTTTACACCAGATTTAGCAGCAACTGAAAATTTCTATATTGAAAAAGTAGGTTTTCATTTATCGGATGCCTATAAAAATCGTGGTGCATTCTTACGTTGCCGCGGTGAAGGTTATCACCATGATTTATTCTTGCTCAGTGTTCCAAATAAACCTGCTGGCTTAAATCATGTTGCATTTGTAGTGCGTGATATTCACGAGGTAATTGGGGGCGGTTTAAATATGAATCGTTCGGAATGGTCAACCTTTATTGGGCCGGGACGTCACCCAATTTCTTCTGCTTATTTCTGGTACGTCAACTCACCATTAGGTGGTGCATTTGAATATTACACCAACGATGATTATTTGACAGAAGAATGGCAGCCACGTGTAGAAGAACATCGTCTAGAGCTTTTCACCGAATGGGCGATTGAAGGTGGTCTCGATGACACAACCCGCCGTCAGGTGAAGCCTGTTTAACAGGTATTGCTGAACAAGGAAGATGGCTATGGAAAAGATCGTAATTGTAGGTGCCGGACAGGCAGCGGGTTGGGCAGTAAGCACACTACGCCAAAACGGTTATGTGGGCGAAATTCACGTGGTTTCAAATGAAGATCAAGTGTTTTATGAGCGTCCGCCACTGTCTAAGCAAGTACTTTCAAAAGAAGCAACTTATGAAAGTTTGAATCTGTTCTCTCCTGAACAGGTTCAAGAGTTCGACGTTCAATGGCATAAACCGGAAATTGCGACAAAAGTCGACCGTGATCAAAAACAGGTTCATTTAGAAAGTGGCCAAGTTTTGCCGTATGACAAATTGTTGATTGCAACCGGAAGCCGTGCACGTGTACCGGTCAATACATGGCAGTTCATTCCAAATGTTGTGACCTTACGCAATGTACAAGACTGTGAACGTTTGGCTGAAATTTTAAAGAATGCAAAAAATGTTGCTGTGATTGGCGGTGGTTGGATTGGTCTAGAAATTGCTGCAACTGCCCGTAAACAAGGTAAAGATGTTCATATTTTTGAATATGGAGATCGTTTATGTGCAAGAAGCGTGAGTCCGGAAGTGTCTGCATTTTTAAAAAATATGCATGAAACTCAAGGTACAAAAATTCATTTAGACAGCAAGAGCCTTCATTTGGTTGAAGCTCCAGATCAAAAAGTTGAAGTGGTAAACCACCCTCAAAATAGTCAGTTATTTGATTGTGTTGTGGTAGGCGCGGGTGCTGAAATTGCCAAAGAGTTAGGTGTACACGCTGGTCTCGATGTGAAAGATGGCATTGTGGTGAATTGTTTTGGGCAAACTTCAGATCAAAACATTTATGCCGCAGGCGATGTCGCAATTCATCCGAGCTTGGGCTACTGCATTCAGTCTTGGGCAAATGCACAAAATCAGGCAATTGCCACAGCGAAGTCGATGCTCGGAATTGAAACTGAATATAGTGATATTCCATGGCTTTGGTCTGATCAATATCACTTCAATATTCAGATTTTAGGAACGTATCAACCTGAAAAAACCAAAGAAGTGATCATTCGCCAAGGCGGTGAAGATCAGGTGAGCTATTTATATCTGGACCATGAAAATCGTTTGCTCAACATGATTGCCATTAATGACTCGAAACTGGTCAAACTGGCAAAACGTTGGATGCAAGCCAACACTGTTTTAGACCCAAAACTATTAGCAGATGCTGAATTTAATGTCATGAAGTTAAAACCGTAAACATTAAATCTGGTTCTCATTACCAAATCGAAGGAATGACACATGAGTAATGAAGAAAAAAGTGGATTAAAGCATTGGGTACCTGCTTTTGTCCTTATGGTGTGTGTGGTACTGGCGTTTTTCGACAAGATTAGTATTGCGGTTTTATTTTCAGATCCTCATTTTCAAAGTGCAATGGGAATTGCTGAAGATAAGGCCAAGCTTGGATGGCTCATGACAAGTTTCTTGCTTGCTTATGGTTTTTCATCAGTCTTTCTAAGCTTTTTGGGGGACATCTTTAACCCAAAGAAAATGCTGTTCTGGAGTGTGACCTCTTGGGGCTTACTCATGTTTTGCATGGGCTTCACTACCAGTTATTCAGGCATGTTGATTTTACGTGTATTACTTGGTTTAGCGGAAGGTCCGTTATTTGCCTTGGCTTACACCATTGTTAAGCAGACTTACACAGATCATCAGCAAGCACGTGCTTCAACCATGTTCTTACTTGGAACACCGATTGGTGCATTTCTTGGGTTTCCAATCACAGCAAATGTTTTGGCACACCATGACTGGCATACCACGTTTTTTGTGATGGCTGGTTTAACACTGATTGCCATTTTCAGCATTGTTTTTGGTTTACGTAACTTGCAGCTCAAGAAAACTGTCGAAATTGATGGTGAGAGTAAACGTACCAATTTCAAAGGTCACATTGCCAATACCAAGATACTTTTGAGCAACAGCGCATTCTGGTTGGTGTGTCTATTTAACATTGCATTGATGACGTATTTGTGGGGCTTAAACAGTTGGGTTCCTTCTTATCTTATGCAAGACAAAGGATTCAATCTCAAAGAGTTTGGGATGTATTCAAGCTTTCCATTCATTGCCATGTTAATTGGCGAAATCATCGGTGCGTTCTTATCTGACAAGTTAGGCCGTCGAGCAATTCAAGTATTTAGCGGTTTATTACTAGCGGGCATCTTCATGTATGTGATGGTCATTATGACTGAGCCATTATTGATTATTGCTGCCATGTCTTTAAGCGCTATGGCGTGGGGTTTTGGAGTAGCAGCTGTATTTGCTCTGCTTGCAAGAGTGACGACCTCAAATGTAGGGGCGACTGCGGGTGGAATATTTAACGGTTTAGGTAATTTTGCAAGTGCAATTGCGCCTGTTCTTATCGGTTACATCGTGATGCAAACACATAGTTTTAATTTGGGAATTACCTTCTTGGCTGCTGTCGCTGTCATTGGGTCGTTGTTCTTGGTTCCTCTTTTAAAACGTTATTAATTCACTGTATAGGAGTTTAAAAAATGACTACACAACAATTCGAATCGTGGGCACAACCAGAAGGTGCTTCTTTAGAAGATTGGTTAAACACACGTATTGCTCGCTTTGAAACACGTAAATACGACTTTGATGCTTTGAAGTTCCAAGCAGATTACGACCCGAAATATCGCCGTGCACAAATGCGTTACATGGGTACGGGTGCAACAGGTGTTGCAAATGACGGCAACACTGTACCAGCAGAAAACTTCACATTTTCAACCATGGTTCTGCCACCACAGTGTGAAGGCCCTTTGCACATTCACCACGACGTTGAAGAAGTTTTCTTTATGCTCCGCGGCGAAATTGATTTGTTCATTGAGCACAACGGCGAAAAATTTGAGACCCGTTTAAAAGAGCGTGACCTGATTTCAATTCCACCGGGTATTTACCGTGGTCTATTTAACCCAGGTCAAGAAGATGCCTTGATGTGTGTGATGTTGGGAACAGGTAAACCAACCATTCCGAACTATCCACCAGAGCATCCATTGTCTCAAATCAAACGTTAATTGTTTGATGAAGTGAATGAAAGGAAAGAATTGAAAATGATGACACTCATTGAAAAGTTAGCAGAATTTCCGGTGAAAACCGTGACTGTTCAAGGTCAGCAACAAGCTTATCGGGAAGCCGGTCAGGGCGAGTACCTTGTGTTGTTGCATGGCATTAGTTCAGGTTCTGCTTCATGGGTGAACCAACTTGAAGTGTTGTCTCATCATTTTCATGTCATTGCCTGGGACGCACCAGGCTATGGCAAATCAGATGAACTTTTAACTGATCAACCCAATGCGACCGACTATGCAAAGCGTTTGGCAGCATTGTTCGATGTTTTAAAAATTGAAAAAGCAATTGTGGTCGGACACTCACTAGGTGCCTTACAGGCCAGTGCATTTGCTGCACTTTACCCAGAGCGAGTGGAACACTTAGTTGTTGCTAACTTAGCTCAAGGCTACCAGTGCCACGATAAACAAACACAAATTCAGGTTTTTGAAAAAAGACCAAAAATGTTGAAAGAGTTAGGTGCTAAAGGAATGGCCGAAAGCCGTGGACCTCATTTGATTTATAAACAAGAGCCACAAGCCTTAGCCTTAGTTTCAGAGGTGATGCAACAGTTGACCCTACAGGGTTTTACACATGCATCGTACTTACTGGCATATGACGAAATACGTAATTATTTAACCAATTTAAAAGTCCCATGCACAGTCATTGCAGGGCAGCAAGATCAAATCACTCCTGCGTTAGGTATACAAGCGCTTGCTCAGGAATTGCAGTTGGAACAGCGCTTCGTCATAGAAGATGCAGGGCATTTAAGTTATGTCGACCAACCGCAAGCATTTAACCAAATTATGTTGACGATTCAGGAACAATCGTAAGAGAGATTAAGGATTATGAGCTTCCAAGTTGAAGGAAAAGTTGCAGTTGTTACCGGTGGCTCATCTGGGATTGGGCTGGCTGCTGTTGAAATACTGGTTGCAGAGGGTGCAAAAGTTGCTTGGTGTGGTCGCGATGAAGAACGTTTAAATGCGTCTAAGCACTATATTTTGGAAAAATTTCCACATGCTAATATTTTTACCAAAGCATGTAATGTGTTGAAAAAAGAAGAAGTTCAGCAATTTGCCAAAGACGTCAAATTCAATTTGGGCAATGTGGACATGCTCATTAACAATGCTGGGCAAGGCCGTGTTTCAAATTTTGAAAATACGCAAGATGAAGACTGGATGAAAGAAATTGAGCTGAAATATTTCAGTGTTTTACATCCGGTACGGGCTTTTCTTGACGACTTAAAACAATCGGCAAATGCCTCAATTACCAATGTGAACTCGTTACTGGCATTGCAACCGGAACCGCACATGATTGCGACTTCATCTGCACGCGCTGCTTTATTGAATTTAACCCATTCGTTGGCGCATGAATTTACTCAATATGGTGTTCGCGTGAACTCGATTTTACTGGGTATGGTCGAATCTGCGCAGTGGAAACGCCGTTATGAAACTCGCTCAGATTTAAACCAGTCATGGGAGGAGTGGACAGGAAATATCGCAAAAAATCGTGGTATCCCAATGCAGCGTTTAGGTCGTCCAGAAGAGCCTGCACGTGCTTTAGTTTTCTTGGCATCTCCATTGGCATCTTACACCACAGGTTCGGCAATAGATGTCTCGGGTGGTTTTAATAAACATTTATAAATATTAGGTGCTGTCATGAAAAAGTTGATGATGATTGGTTTTGGCGCAATGGCGGCAGAAGTGTATGCCCACTTGCCTCAAGATCTGCAACTCAAATGGATTGTCGTGCCATCTCGCAGTATTGAAAAAGTGCAGTCACAAGTCTCTCCCGAGATTCAGGTGATTTCAGATATTGAGCAATGTGATGGTACGCCAGACTATGTCATTGAGGTGGCAGGTCAAGCAGCAGTAAAAGAGCATGCTCAAAAAGTTTTAGCGAAAGGCTGGACTATTGGTTTGATCTCGGTTGGAACTTTGGCTGATAACGAGTTTTTGATTCAGCTTAAGCAAACTGCTGAAAAAAATGATGCCCATCTGCATTTACTTGCAGGGGCTATCGCAGGCATTGACGGTATTTCTGCGGCTAAAGAAGGTGGTTTGCAAAAAGTCACTTACAAGGGCTGTAAAAGCCCAAAAAGCTGGAAGGGCAGTTATGCAGAGCAATTGGTCGATTTAGACCATGTGGCTGAAGCTACAGTCTTTTTCACAGGAACTGCCCGTGAAGCTGCGACCAAATTTCCAGCCAATGCCAACGTTGCAGCAACCATTGCACTTGCAGGGCTTGGAATGGATGAAACCATGGTTGAGTTAACTGTTGATCCTGCCATCAACAAAAACAAACACACCATTGTAGCAGAAGGTGGCTTTGGACAAATGACCATTGAACTGGTGGGCGTGCCGTTGCCAAGTAACCCAAAAACATCAACTTTGGCTGCGCTTAGCGTGATTCGTGCTTGTCGCAACAGTGTAGAAGCAATACAGATTTAAGAAGGATTTGATCATGGCAAAGGAAATTTATGTTGCAGGTGAATGGCGATTAGGCCGTGGTGCAGTCATTCAAAGCCTGTTTCCGGCAGATCAGTCGGTAAACGCTGAGCTTTCAACAGCAACGCTTGATGATGTAAGTGAAGCAATTGAAAAAGCGGATCAGGCTTGGCGTCAACCGAGCTGGAGAAACAGTTTGCCGCATGAGCGCGCACGTATTCTCTACAAAGTTGCAGACATTATTGAAGCGCGTGTCGATGAATTAGCAAAATTACAAACACGAGATAATGGTAAGCCTTTAACCGAAACTCGTGGTTTGGTGATGAGCGCTGCGGCGACTGCACGTTATGTTGCAGCGGCATGTGAAACAATGAATGATGAGCTCACCACTCAGCGTGCTGCAGACTTTATGACCATGAGTGTGCATGAACCTGTAGGCGTAGTAGCAGCCATTACCCCTTGGAACTCTCCAATTGCAAGTGAAGTCCAAAAGCTTGCTCCAGCTTTGGCAGCAGGAAATGCTGTGGTGTTAAAACCAGCAGAAGCAACTTCACTGATTGCTTTAGAGCTTGCCAAAGTTTTTGAAGAAGCAGGTTTACCAAAAGGCTTACTCAGCGTGCTAGTGGGTCGTGGTTCTGTGATTGGTGATGCAATTGCTCAGCACCCATTGGTTCGTAAAATCTCTTTTACGGGTGGCACAACCACGGGTCGTCATTTGGCACACATTGCCGCTGACAAATTGATTACCACTTCACTTGAGTTGGGTGGAAAGTCACCAACCATCGTTTTACCTGATGCAGATGTCGAACTGGCAGCTAAAGGTGTCGCGTACGGTATTTTTAGCTCGGCAGGCCAAGCGTGTATCGCAGGTTCTCGCTTGTTTATTCACAGCAGTCTTTACGATCAGTTTTTAACACGTTTGGTTGAAATTACCAAAGGCTTACGTGTGGGCCATCCAGAACAGGCGGGTGTGCATTTAGGGCCACTGGTCAATGACAAACATTTACAGTCAGTTGACCGTTATGTGCAGCTTGCCAAAAGCGAAGGTGGTCAAGTTCTGATTGGTGGTGAGGCACTTACGACTGGTGACTATGCAAAAGGAAGCTATTACTTACCCACCATTATCACGGGCTTAAATAACAGTGCTCAAACCTGTCAGGAAGAAATTTTTGGCCCTGTTTTAGTCGTTATGAAATATGACAACGAGCAAGATTTAATAGCCCAAGCCAATGACAGTTGTTTTGGTCTTGCCGCAGGCATCTGGACTGAAAGCTATCGTAAAGCTTGGCGTATTGCACGTGCATTAGAAGTGGGAACGGTATGGATTAATACCTACAAAAAATTCTCGATTAGTGCGCCGTTTGGTGGCTTTAAAGACAGTGGAATCGGGCGCGAGAAAGGCCGTTTGGGCATTTTATCGTACATGCAACAAAAGAGTATTTATATGGGGCTGAATGAACAGCCTAACCCTTGGTGCGATTAATAAATTCAAGGACTGAAAAACAAATTTTGAGGAACAGACATGACTGAACGTGTAAATGTAGGCGAAGCAATCGCAAGAGTTTTAGAAGCGCACCAAGTTGATAGTATTTATGGTGTTATTTCCATCCACAATTTACCTATTGCCGATGCAGTAGGGCGCCGTGAAAAAATGCGCTTTGTTGCAGCACGTGGTGAAGCGGGTGCAGTCACCATGGCAGATGCACACTCACGCTTTAAAGGTTTAGGGGTAGCGTTAACCAGTACAGGTGCTGGGGCAGGTAATGCCGTAGGTTCACTGATTGAAGCAATGAATGCGGGTAGTCCTGTATTGCATTTAACGGGTCAAGTTGAGCGTGAATATCTCGACCGCGATGCGAGTTTTATTCATGAAACTAAAGACCAACTTACATTCTTGCGTGCATCAAGCAAAGCGGCATTCCGAATTACTAGTCCAGACAATGCAGTTGGTGTGATTCGTGAAGCCATCCGTGTCGCAACTACGGTTCCAATGGGACCAGTAAGTGTTGAGCTACCTATTGATGTACAGGCAGCCGAAATTGACTTACCACTTAATCTTGGGCCAGTCAAAGCACTTGAGTTGCCACAGGCAGAGCAAGCTGAAATTGATCTTCTTGTAAGCGAAATCAAAAAAGCAAAACGTCCGATTTTCTGGATTGGCGGTGGAACTTTAAATAGCGTTGCTGAAGTTAAAGCAATTGCAGATTTAGGTATTCCGGTTGTGTCGTCTACGCACGGCCGTGGGGTGTTGGCAGATGATCATCCACGTAGTTTGGGTGCTTTCCATAACTCAGCAGGTGTTGAGCAGTTATTAAAAGATGCCGACTTGATGGTTGTAGTGGGTTCTCGTTTACGTAGTAATGAAACTAAAACTTATTCGGTTGAATTCCCTGAAAACATTATTCAGGTAGATGCCAACCCAGTGGCTCAGCAACGTAATTACAAAATCCGCAACTTCATTTGTGGCGATGCCAAAGATGTCTTAACACGTGTGTTAGAGCAGCTTCAAGGAACTTCAAAAGTTGATACCGATTACGATGCTGCTGTGGTAGCTGCTAAACAAGCTGCAATTGATTCACTGCGCAAACAAATCGACCAGTACGCTTTAATTTGTGATCACTTGCGTGCAGCTTTACCTCAAGACGGCATTTTTGTACGTGACATTACTATGTCGGGTAGCACATGGGGCAGCCGTTTATTCCCGGTACAAGCACCAAACCAAAACATCCACTCACTTGCGGGTGCAATTGGTTTAGGTCTTGCAACAGCAATTGGTGCTTCGGTTGCTAACCCTGACAAAAAAGTAATTGGTTTAGTCGGGGATGGCGGCTTAATGCTTGGCATTGGTGAAATTGCAACTATGGTGCAAGAAAACACCAACATGGTCTTAATGATTATGAATGACGGTGGTTATGGCGTAATGCGTGGCATTCAAAATAACTACTTTGGTGGTCGTCAGTATTTCAATGAATTACATACACCTGACTACAAGCTCCTTGGTGAATCAATGGGTGTGAAAAGCTGGAAAGTCGGTAGTGCAGATGAGTTTAAAACGGTTATTCAAGAGGCTGTTGCTTTTGAAGGACCAACCGTGATCGAGCTCGATATGAACTCGATTGGACCATTAAACTTCGCGGGTCCACCGCAAAAGAAACTGTATTAACCAGTTTGGATGGTTTAGTACATATGCGATGGGAGCTGCTAAGCCATCCTTTTTTTAGATAAATTTTTTTGTCTAAAAAACAATAAAAACGAAGTTTTACAGGTAAAACAAATAAAGTTCCAGCAGGACGCTGGAACTCAATCAAGGATGTAGAGATGAAAAAGACTTCATTGATCATGGCATTCATTGCACCGCTTACGCTGGGGGTAAGCGTCAATGCATTTGCAAAAGATTCATTGCTTGAATGGAAAAGTGATGACGGCACCGACTCATTAAAGTTAGGTGGGGTGGTTCGGTTAAATCAGCGCTATGAAGATTGGGAAGGGCCAAACCGTGGTTTTGGAAAACTTCATTTTGATATTTTCAGGGTAGACCTCAAAGGTAAATTTGATGATGCTTACATCAATGCCAGTTATATGGTTCAAGACCAACAGAAAACGTCCATTGAGAAAGCATATGTTGGCTATAACTTAGATGCTAATAACAGTATTGAAGCAGGTTTGGTTTATAAACCTTTTACGATTTATCCCTATCCGCAAAATGGCTGGACTTACCACATTCCATTCTTTTTAGGTTATGGCAACAATATTGCACCGGGACTTAACTGGAATTATCACGACAAAGATTGGGATGTCAAACTCGGCTATTATCCACAAATGTTAGAGACGAACTTGCGTTATTCACCTGAGAGTGCAACTTATGATGATTTGGAAGAAAACGCATTTCCATCTCAAAAAGCTTATCAGAATGAAAAACGTCATCAGTTTAATACTCGCATTGTACGCAAGTTAGAGACCGATTTTGGTAAGCAAGAGTTTGGTGTATCGGGGGCAATTGCTCAGCTACATAATGAAATGACCGATAAAGACGGTAAATATTATGCAGTCGGTTTGCATACTGAAAATAACTACAAACGCTTTAACTTACAAAGTTCGGTTATTCACTATCAATACGATGCTAAAAATCCGGATGGTGTAAGTAATGATGTGACTTTAATGGGCAATAATGGCTTTACACCTGCTTATTTCATTGCTTCAGAAGGGACCATTGCCAGTTTAAATCTTGCCTATACGTTGCCTGTCACCAATATGGGTAAGCTAAAATCCATTAAGTTTTATAATGACTATAGTTACCTTGATAAAAAACGTGATGATTGGTCCGACTCGCAAATGAATACCACAGGTATGATGTTTATTGCTTCGCCATTTATGGTTTGGGCAGATTATACCTGGGGTAAAAATTCCAACATCATTGGTGGCTCGACTAACTCAACAGGGTATACCTCTGCAACTTCACCAAACAGCGATAAATGGTTATATCGTATTAACTTTAATATCGGGTTTACTTTCTAAAGTAAGCAGCATTAAAAAACCACGCAATCGGCGTGGTTTTTTATCTAATAACTTAAGGCGTTTAATATCTGTTTTTTTCAAACTTATTCCAAAACACAAAGGCAGTCACAAAGGCTAAAATGGTTAGGGCGAAAATATAATACATCGCACCAATATCACTATATTGACTGAGCCAATGAACTAATGGCAGGGTCATACCACCAACAATTGCATACGATAAATTATAAGAAAATGAAATGCCCGAGAAGCGAACAGGTGCGGGGAACATTTTGACCATACTGCTCGATACCATGCCGACAGTACCAGAGCATAGACCCAACAACATATATAAACCAAAAATAGTTGAATGGGCGGTATGTCCTAAACTGTTATAGAAAACTGCTGCTGTGAGTGCCACTGCAAGCGCACCAACCATCATAACTTTGCCACAACCAAAACGGTCAGCAAAATAGCCTGCCAAAATACAACCGACCATTTGCATAACAATTGCTGCACTTTGCATTTCAAAAGTCTGGGCGCGCTCAAAGCCAAATGAACCAATCAATAAATTGGGCATGGCTAAAATAACCACCACCACACAGCCTGTTAAAAACCATGTAAATAGCGTGCCAATCGCAACGGCTGTTTTATGCGTTTTTAACACTTGTTTTACAGGCATTTCTTTTGAAATTTCTTTACGTGCCTGCATGGCTTTAAACACAGGAGTTTCTTTTAAATAAGTCCGTAAATAAAGTGCAATCAGACCAAAAATACCACCTGCAATGAAAGGAATACGCCATGCCCAGTCGTGAATCTGTCCTTCACTAAAATTCAGTGAAATCCATAGAGACATCAGCGCGCCTAGTAAAATTCCTAAAGATAGTCCAGCGGTCAGTAAACCATTTGCCAGTCCAATTTTTCTTTCGGGTACATGTTCAGACACAAAGGTCCATGCGGCTGGAATTTCACCCCCAATCGCAATACCTTGCACCACACGCATAAGTAATAAAAGTAGGGGGGCCAAATATCCAATATTTTCAAAGGTCGGCAATATCCCGATAAACAGAGTAGGTAGCGCCATTAGCAAAATAGAAAGCGAAAACAATTTTTTACGCCCGACCAGATCACCAAAATGGGCCATGACAACTCCGCCTAATGGCCTAAAAAAGTAACCTGCTGCGAAAATGCCATAAGTGTTAAGCATGGCCCAAAATGGGCTGAGTGTGCTTGGGAAAAAGAGGTCGGAAATGATTTTGGCGTAAAACACATAAATCACGAAATCGTAAAACTCTAAAGCACCGCCCAATGAAGAAAGGGCAAGGGTTCGTTTATCTTCTTTATTAAGATAGTTCGCATCCTGCAAAGTTAAGTCCTGATCCATTTTTTTACTTAATTGTTGTAATTGAAGTTTGGATGTTAATGGAAAAGTGAAGTAAAAGTAAATGGAGGAAATTTGTTCTATGAAGAGGTTTAGATTTTCATCACTCAAATAAAAAAGCTTTAAAACAAAAAACGCATTAGATGAAACAAAAACAGATGTAGGAATGACTTTTCTTTTGAGCCATTCAGCGACACAATAAAACTCGTCATAGCCAGTTTAATGAGAGATTCAAAGGATGAGCGTAGTTTTACCAGTCGCAAAGCGTGGTGAAGATATCTTAAAACTGATTGCGGCTCCTGTCTCGGCAAATGAGTTAAATAGTGATTGGCTTTATCAGCTTGCTGCTGCTATGCAAGCAACGATGCTTGAACGTAATGGAGTAGGGATTGCCGCACCGCAAGTTTATATTTCTAAACGTGTCATTATTGTGGCTTCTAGGCCGAACCCACGCTATCCCGATGCACCTGAAATGGAGGCTGTAGTGATGGTGAATCCTGAAATTTTAGAGTTCTCAAATGAAACGCTTTTGGGTGAAGAAGGCTGCTTAAGTGTGCCAGATGAGCGTGGACAAGTTGAGCGTGCCGAAATGGTTAAGGTTAAATATTTAACACTTCAGGGTGAAGCCGTTGAAACAGTTTTCCATGGTTTTCCGGCTCGAATTGTTCAACATGAAGTGGATCATTTAAATGGAGTTCTATTTGTAGAAAGAATAATCTAATCTTCTATTTAAAGTTTTTAAAAACGTATAATGAGCTTGAAATAAATAAGCCATCGGAATTACAATACTTATATCGTGATTTTTATTTCACTAAAAAATTATAATTTTAATATTATCAGCAGGTTGTGCTGAAAAAATGATCGAAAGTGTAAATCTCCTCATTTAAGGTTACTGACCATGAAAACCCCTCTCCCAGATTATTTGGCAAATGTGATAGAAGCCTGTGAGGTAGATAATAGCGGACATCTAGCTGACTATATTCCAGAGTTAGCAAATGCAAATCCAGATCGATTAGCTTTGGCCATGTCTACGGTAGATGGCGAAATTTATTCGATTGGAGATGATGATGTTGAATTCACCATTCAATCGATTTCTAAACCGTTCGTATATGCCTATGTTTTACAACAGCTTGGCATTGATGCAGTACTTGCGAAAGTAGGGGTAGAGCCTTCGGGGGAAGCCTTCAATGAAATTTCATTGGGTAAAGACGGACGTCCGAAAAACCCGATGATTAACTCTGGCGCAATTACTGTACATTCCTTGATTCAGGTCAAGCATGGTTTACATAGTGCAGAAATTCTACGCCGTTTTATGAGCGAACTTGCAGGGCGTGAATTAAGTTTTGATGAGTCTGTTTATGATTCGGAAGTCAAAACTGCCTACCGTAATCTTTCGATTGGTTATATGTTGCGAACTGTCGGAATTTTAGAAACTGACCCTGTCGATATTGTGAATGGTTACATTCGTCAATGTGCGATCATGGTTACAGTTAAAGACTTGGTACGTATGGGCAGTGTACTTGCCAATGGTGGGGTTGATCCTAAAACTGGAAAGCGTTTGTTAAACCGATCTGTGGTTAGACAAGTGCTCAGTGTCATGATGAGCTGTGGTATGTATGATGCCGCGGGTGACTGGTTGTCGACTGTAGGTATTCCTGCTAAGAGTGGTGTAGCAGGCGGTATTTTAGGTGTGCTGCCGGGTCAGGTCAGTATTGCTGCTTTTTCACCTCGTTTAGATGAGCATGGTCACAGTATTCGAGGCATCGATATTTTAGAACGGTTATCTCGTGACATGGGATTACACCTCATGGAAGGTACACCTTCTGCACAAACGATTGTGCAAAGCCATTACCGTACAGGAAAAGATGCTTCATTAAGTGTATATGTGCTTCGCGGTGTATTGAAATTTACCGAAGCTGAAATGTTGTTGCGCATTTTACAAGATGAGACAACTGACCAAAGCACAATCGTCATTGATTTAACCCAGATTTCACTTATCCATGATGTGGGTAAACGTATGTTCTTAGAAGGCGTAGATCGTCTGATTGATGATGGACATACGCTTGTTTTAGTGGATCCTGAACAACGATTAGACCATGCGAGAACTGGTAAGGATCGTGAGCTTCATGTCTACCACGATTTTGATGATTTGCTCGAAAAGCATGACCTACCTGCAAAAAAAAAGACTTATAGCGACATCGCAGAACTTCTAAACTGCTGAGGTGTTTTTCCTAGATGTCGCTTAAACATCGCACTGAATGCACTGGGGTTGTTATACCCCAGTGACTCTGAAATTTGAGCAATAGATTCACCATTCGCGATTTTACTTAAGGCAAGTGCAATATGCATTTGCTGGACCCATGCCCGATAAGACAGTCCAGTTTCTTTTTGGAACATACGCATTAGGGTTCTAGAACTCGCACCAATCTCATCAGCCCAATCTGTTAAGTCTTTTGAATGGTCAGGAGTATGTAATAACTCTTGGCAAATTTTTAATAGCCGTTTGTCTTTCGGCCAAGGAATCTGAATAGGCAATAAATTGGCCCGATGGATTTCTTCAAAAATCAAAATTTGTAAAGAACGGGAAAGCTCTTGAGACGTCGCCGTATTTGGCGTGTCTTCTCGTTCAATTTCATTTAAACGAATCAAAAGCTCGTGCAACAGGTTGCTTACTCGAATAATAAAGCAATCTTGTCCCATTAGAGCGGCTGCATTTACTTCAACCAACGCCGTATTTAACTTCACGTGACTTAGTGAAATCACACTGTGCTCGACATGAGCAGGAATCCATAAGGCACACATCGGCGGCACAATCCAGACATTGTTCGGTGTAAACACCTGAATATTTCCTGTGGATGCATACAAAAACTGCGCACGTGTATGTGTGTGGGTAGGGGTGATTTCTCGGTAGGCATGCTCAGAAGATAGCCCAATCACAAGTTCAGACAAATCAGACTGAATAAGAGAATCGGACATAAACTATCCTAAAAATTGTCACTTATACAATGATTATTGGAAGATAACTTTATAAGCGACAATTTACAATAAGCATCTTACTTAGAATATTGGAGTTTTTCAGGTATGACGTCTTCAATACAATTGAAAGATGGTATTGCCAATACCGTTGCAAATGATCAGCCTCAAGGAATGATTATTAAAATTGTAGGCGCCGTAGCGGTCGCACATTTACTGAATGATTTGATTCAAGCAGTGCTACCCGCTATTTATCCAATGCTAAAAGCAAACTTTTCGCTGAGTTTTGCTCAAGTTGGCCTGATTTCGTTTGTATATCAAATTACAGGTTCGCTGCTTCAGCCTTGGATTGGACTTTATACCGATAAACATCCAAAACCGTATCTTCTCCCACTCGGAATGATGGTCACATTCTGCGGTATTATCTTGTTGGCATTTTCACCAAGCTTTACAGTGTTGTTGTGTGCATCTGCACTTATTGGGGTAGGTTCGGCAACTTTTCACCCTGAAGCTTCGCGGGTGGCACGAATGGCATCGGGTGGACGCTTCGGTACGGCGCAGTCGACTTTTCAGGTGGGCGGAAATACAGGTACTGCCATTGGCCCGTTATTAGCAGCGTTATTGATTGTACCATTTGGGCAGCATGCAGTTGCGGGCTTAGTGATATTTGCACTTTTAGCGATTTGGGTTTTATTTGGCGTAAGCCGCTGGACGGTGAGTCATGCTAAAAATCAGGTGGTTGCGCGTGCAAACCAAGCACAAAGTAAATTGCATGGCCGTAAGCTGATTATTGCCTTGAGCACAATTAGTTTATTGATGTTTGCTAAATTTACCTACATTGCCAGCATTAGTAACTACTTTACTTTTTATCTTATTCAAAAGTTCCATATCAGCATCCAGACCGCTCAATTGCATTTATTTGCCTTTTTAGCAGCTGTTGCTTTAGGTACATTTGCTGGTGGCCCAATTGGTGACAAAATTGGTCGTAAAGCAGTTATTTGGGTTTCATTTGTTGGTATGGCGCCATTTGCATTAATGATGCCGTATGCAAACTTATTTTGGACAACAGTCTTTTCAATTATTGCAGGTTTAGTGTTGTCGTCTGCTTTTGCTGCCATGGTGGTTTACGCACAAGAAGCTGTTCCGGGCCGTGTGGGTATGATTGCGGGCTTAATGTTTGGACTTATGTTTGGGGTAAGTGGTATTGCCGCAGCAGGGTTAGGGCATTTAGCTGATATTAACGGCATTGAATGGGTATTTGGTTTATGTTCATTCTTGCCATTACTTGGATTTGCCACCGCATTTTTACCAAACACAAAAGTTAAATAAATGAAAAGACTCTCAGTCATATCCAGCTGAGAGTCTTTTTTAGATAACTATAGTTCCAATTAAAAAGACTATTTCTGAGTACCAAATTTAAATACGGTGACACTGTTATAAGTTTGATTTGGATTCAAACGTGTAGAAGGGAAGGATGGTTGATTCGGGCTATCTGGAAAATGTTGTGTTTCTAATGCTAACGCATCTGCTTGTCGATAGAGTACGCCATTTGCCCCAGCAACATTTCCTAATAAATGATTGGCTGTATACATTTGAATGCTTGGTTCTGTGGTTAAGACTTGCAGTGTCCGTTTAGATTTCGGATCAACAACATGAGCTGCAAGATTTAACTTCCCTTGAGACTTTTGATTAAGTACCCAAGTTTGGTCATAACCATATCCATAGGCCAATTGCTGATGATTCGCTCGAATATCTTTCACAATTGCTTTAGGCGTCCGAAAATCAAAAGGCGTACCTGCAACCGAAGCTATTTCACCTGTGGGTAAAGAATTTTGATCGGTTACCAATACACGGTCTGCATTAAGTTGTACAACATGATCCAGTACGCCATAAGGGTTATTACCAGCTCCTGTTAAGTTGAAATAACTATGGTTGGTAAGATTGACGACAGTAGGTTGATCAGTTTTAGCCTTATATTCAATTTTAAATTCATTTTGATCTGAAAGACTGTAGATCACTTCCACATCTAATTTTCCGGGAAAACCTTGATCTCCATTTGGACTTGTTAACTTAAGAGAAGCTTTAACGGTTTCACCTTTAGAAACGAGGGGCTTAACTTGCCAAACACGTTTGTCAAAACCCGGATTCCCGCTATGCAATGAATTCGGGCCATTATTTTTTTCAAGATTATACGTTTTTCCATCTAAGCTAAATTTAGCATTACCAATACGGTTCGCATAACGACCAATTAACCCACCAAAATGAATGCCTTCCTTGGTATCAGTGACTTCATAGCCTTTTAGGTCATCGAAGCCTAAAACAATATTATTTTGTTTACCTTGTGCATCGGGAGTCAAAATCTGGGTAATTACCCCACCAAAGCTAATAAAAGAAACCGAGACTCCATTGTTATTGCTCATGGTGTATAGATCAACTTTTTGACCATCTTGAGTTGTACCATATGGTTTTACGTTTAATGTGGCCGCATTTGTAATTTGTGCAAAGCTATAAAGGGTGAAACTTAAAATTACTAATTTTTTCATGTTTATACTCTATTTTTTTATCTTAGGATTAGATGTATATAAGATTGATTTTTCGTCTTTTTAAAGAGTTTTTTATTATATATAGTGTTAATGATGATTAGCGCTGTTAACGCTAAGTATTGAATAAGCTGGCACTAATCCTATTAATAAAACTCAATGGTAAGCTATTTTTATGAATCATCCCGACTCGGTTTTAAAATTCTCGCTTGGTCTTAATGGCTTATCATTTGACATAGACAACCAGCACATTCAGCTCGAACAGGGCTTGGGTTTTGTTGATTCAAAAAGCAGTAGCCATGGTGTGATTGATGAGCTTGCTATCGAAAAGATGATTTATTTCATTGAAGAAATCATAGAGTCAAAGCCACTCAGAAATTTAAAGATAAGTGGTGTAGCTGTTACGTCTGATGCTGCTATGACACACCTCAGTCAGTTATTTTTTAGTGCAAAAAAGAAAATCAGCCGTATTGAGCTTGAGCATGGATTCAATGATTTTATAGAGTGTTTGAGTTACTACACAAGCCAAGTGTCTCCAGATCAGCTTTCTGTTTTTACCTACTTTGTATTTGTTCGAGAGATGATGCATCACTTAAGAATTGAGGAAATTCAAATCATTTAAGAAATCACTTTCTCAATCTGCCAACTCATCATGAATCCAGTTTAAAAATAGCTCAATTTTAGGAATAAATTGATGTGTTCGAGGATATACCAAGTGATGAGCAGAAATAGGAATTGATAGCTCATCTGCGAAAACTCTAACCAACTTTCCAGATTCTAAGTAATTTTGAGTGAGTAAATTACTTTCCAAAACAAATCCTAATCCGTGTGTGGCTGCCTCAAGTGACATATAAGAGCGGTCAAAACTCAAAGTGTAGGGAAACTCAGGAATACTTAGACCCTGATGGGCAAACCATTGTGGCCAAGTAACCAAGGTTGAGCGCGATAAAATCAGTTCTTTTTTTAATAAATCTTGAGGTTTATTTACTGGACTGCGTTCAAGTAGTTTGGGGGATGCAAGTACTTCTAGCTTTTCATTACGAATCGTTCTGATTTCTACCCCTGTCCAGTTGGGTAAACCATGACGAATATCAATATCGATCTTATCGCGAGTAAAGTGCAAATTTTCATAAGAACATGACAAGTTGACCTGAATCATTGGAAATTTTTCTTTAAATGATTCAAGGCGAGGCAGTAACCAGAGCAAACCAAAACTTGGGGATGAATGAATATATAAACTGTCTTTAGGACTTTTATCGGCAGCTTTTTCAGTCGCTAACATTAGGTTATGCAAAATGGTGGTGACGTCTTGAAAATAGCGTTCGCCAGACGGGGTAAGCGTCACACCACGAGCACCACGAATAAATAAACTCTGCCCAATCATTTCTTCAAGCTTAGCAATTTGATGACTTACTGCCGAAGGCGTGAGATTCAAATGTTCGGCTGCCTTGGCAACATTGCCAAAACGGGCGGTTTGTTCAAAAGCATGCAATGTTTTAATTGAGGGCATCTGATTGAAATTGTTTTCACTGCTATCCATAAAATGATCCGTTTTTATCCCTAAAACTTATTTAAAAATAGCATAGGCATGAATTTTTTTCATGCCTTGTTGAATTCGAGCTGATTGCTGGGCTTTGTGAAAAAAGAGATTCTAAGTCAGAACTCAGGAAATAAAGCGTAAAAGAGGATTGAACATGTTACTACAAGGAAAAGTGGCATTAATTACTGGTGCAGCATCAGAACGTGGAATTGGGCGAGCAACCGCAGAAATTTTTGCACAACAAGGTGCTAAAGTCATTATTGTTGATTTAGATCTTGCTCAAAGCCAAAACGCTGCAAAGGCAATTGGTGAAGGACATTTAGGTCTTGCTGCAAATGTTGCAAATGAAGAACAGGTCAAAGCAGCTGTTGAACAAGCGCTACAGCACTACGGCAAGATTGATATTTTAATTAACAATGCTGGTATTACTCAGCCAGTTAAAACCCTCGATATTCAGCGCAATGACTATGATCGTATTTTAGATGTTAGTCTGCGCGGAACACTGATTATGTCGCAAGCTGTCATTCCATCCATGAAAGCAAACGGTGGTGGAAGTATTGTGTGCTTATCTTCAGTTTCAGCACAACGTGGTGGCGGTATCTTTGGTGGGCCACATTATAGCGCTGCCAAAGCAGGTGTGTTAGGTCTGGCAAAAGCGATGGCTCGAGAGTTTGGTAGCGATCAGATTCGTGTAAATTCTCTTACTCCGGGTCTGATCCAGACCGATATTACTGGCGGTTTAATGAATGATGACCGTCGTCATGACATTTTGGCAGGTATTCCACTCGGGCGTTTAGGTAAAGCGCAAGATGTTGCAAATGCAGCATTATTTTTGGCAAGTGATCTGTCAGCTTATCTAACTGGTGTCACACTCGATGTAAATGGTGGCATGCTGATTCATTAAGGCTTGTCATTTAAAAACTAAAAATAGAATGATGGTCACAAGAGGATACTGTGGCCAAATGTAAAGGGATTCGCATGATGGATACAGTATTTTCATCTGAAGTAGATACGGTGGTTCGTAAATCGGCCTATCGAAAAATTGCATTTCGGCTCATGCCATTTTTAATGCTTTGTTATTTTTGTGCCTATTTAGATCGAGTAAATGTGGGTTTTGCCAAGCTCCAGATGATGAGCGATTTACAGTTTAGTGAAGCTGTATATGGGTTAGGCGCAGGGATTTTCTTTATTGGTTATTTTCTTTGTGAAGTGCCAAGCAACATCGTACTCCATAAGGTAGGTGCAAGACGTTGGATTGCCCGTATCATGATTACTTGGGGCATTTTGTCAGGTTGTTTTGCCTTTGTTCAAACCGAATGGCAATTTTATGCCTTACGTTTTCTGCTCGGTGTTGCTGAAGCTGGTCTGGCTCCTGGTTTGTTGCTCTACCTCACTTATTGGTTCCCGTCTTACCGCCGTGCACGGATGACAGTTCTTTGGTTTATCGCGATTCCAATTTCGGGAATGATTGGTGGGCCACTTTCAGGCTTAATCATGGACCGAATGAGCGGTGTACATGGTTGGTTCGGCTGGCAGTGGATGTTCCTTATTGAAGCCATTCCTACTGTGCTCGTTGGTCTATTAGTACTTGCTGTTTTAAAAGATTCAGTTCAAGACGCCAACTGGTTAACTAAAGACGAAAAAAACTTGGTGAAGCAAGAGCTTGCTCAAGATAACCAGCACAAAGAAGGTCATGCTAGCGTCAAAGAGTTTATTGCGGATAAACGCTTATGGCTACTCGCAGGCATCTACTTTTGTGTCGTGATGGGGCAATACGCCATTACATTTTGGCTACCAACTCTCATTCGTAACTCGGGCATTAGTGATAATTGGCATATCGGTTTGCTCACCAGTTTGCCTTATATGTGTGCCATTGTGGTCATGATTTTGGCAGGGCGTAGCGGTGATCATTTTCAAGAGCGCCGCTGGCACTTAATTATTCCGATGTGTGCAGGCGCTATAGCACTCACATTTGCGACTTTATTCGCTTCAAATCTAACGCTCTCTTTAATTTGCCTTTGCATCGCAGCCTCAGGTGTGCTGACTGCATCCTCTTTATTTTGGATGTTACCGACCAACTTTTTGGGTGGTGTTTCGGCAGCGGCAGGTATTGCCGCAGTGAATAGCTTCGCCAATCTTGCAGGATTTTGCTCACCTTATTTAATCGGTTGGGTCACCACCAACACCGGTTCAAATGCAATCGGCATGTTCTTAATCACAGCAGTATTAATTTTCGGTGCCAGTCTGGTTCTGCGTGTTCCAGCAAAACTGGTTAATCGTTAATAAGGAATAGTAAATGACAATGTTAAATATTGATAAGTCAGGCCAAATTGCCGAGTTGCAACAACGTGCCTACCACATTCGCCAACATGCTTTACGTATGGGGCAAGTACAAGGTCAAGGCTATGTTGGACAAGCTTTGGGCGCAGCAGATCTACTGGCAGTATCATATTTTCATGCGATGAAATATCAGCCAGAAAATCCCGAATGGGAAGGCCGTGACCGTTTTTATCTTTCTATTGGGCACTATGCGATTGCACTTTATGCAGCCTTAATTGAAGCAAAAATTATCCCGCTTGAAGAACTTGAAACCTATGGTGCAGATGACAGTCGTTTACCGATGTCGGGCATGGCGTCATATACACCGGGCATGGAAATCACAGGTGGCTCATTGGGTCATGGTCTTGGAATTGCAGTCGGCGCATGTCTAGGACTGAAACAGAAAAAGTCGGATGCATTTGTCTATAACTTACTGTCCGATGGTGAGTTAAATGAAGGCTCAACATGGGAGGCGGTGATGTCTGCTTCTCATTGGAAACTAGATAACTTGATTGCCATTATTGATGTGAATAATCAGCAGGCAGATGGGCACTCCAGCGAAATTTTAGCGTTTGAGCCCATTGTAGACCGTTGGCAGTCATTTGGTTGGTACACCCAACGCGTAGATGGCAATGACGTGGAAGCTTTACTTAAGGCATTCGACCAAGCACGAAACCATGAGGGAACATGCCCACGTGTCATTATTTGTGACACCAAGATGGGTAAGGGCGTGTCGTTCTTGGAAAGCCGCGAAAAAACACACTTCATTCGTGTTGATGAACATGAATGGGATGACGCTTTAAATATTTTGACCCACTACGGACAGTAAGGAATACACCATGAGCCAGTTAGCCAATCCTCCTAAGAAAAAACTAACCACTTCGGCAATGATTGCTTCTATTGCTGCCGAGGGCCAACCGACCAAACCAGCTCCATTTGGACATGCATTAAATGCCTTGGCAAAAGAGCGTGATAATATTGTGGGCTTATCAGCAGATTTATCTAAATATACGGACCTACATATCTTTGCTAAAGAAAACCCAGACAAGTTCTTCCAAATGGGCATGGCAGAACAACTTTTGATGAGCGCAGCAGCGGGGCTTGCCCGTGAAGGGTTTGTTCCCTTTGCGACTACCTATGCTGTTTTTGCATCACGCCGTGCCTATGACTTTATTTGTATGGCGATTGCGGAAGATAATCTGAATGTCAAAATTGTGGCGGCACTTCCGGGATTAACTACGGGCTATGGCCCAAGTCATCAGGCAACTGATGACATTGCGATTTTCCGTGCAATGCCGAACTTGATGGTGATTGACCCATGTGATGCCTTGGAAATCGAACAAGTAATTCCTCAAATTGCCGCTCATAATGGCCCTGTATATATGCGTTTATTGCGTGGGCAGGTTCCATTAGTACTCGATAAATACAATTACCAGTTTAAATTGGGTAAGGCACAGGTGATTAAACCGGGTAAAGATTTACTTATCATTTCGACTGGCTTATTGACTATGCGTGCACTTGAGGCAGCCGAAGAGCTTGAAAAAGAGGGCATTGAGGTTTCAGTGTTGCATGTACCTACGATTAAACCTTTAGATGAACAAACCATTCTGGATGAAGTCGCAAAAGGTGGCCGTCCTGTTTTAACTGCTGAAAATCATTCAGTCATTGGCGGCTTAGGCGAAGCTGTCGGGTCCTTACTTTTAAGAAATGGACAACATCCTCGTTTTGACATGATTGGTTTGCCAGATGCATTTTTAGATGCAGGGGCATTACCAACTTTGCATGATCGATATGGTATTTCAACTGAAGCAGTTAAAGAGAAGATTAAGTCACATTTGAAGTAAAAGTAGTATTTGCTTAATGTGGATAGTATGGAAATAGATTCGTTGAAATCCCTTAATCTTAAAGGTTGGGGGATCTTTTTATCTCAATATGCTAATGAAATATAGACATCAATTAACAGGAAGTTGGCTATTTTGAAGGTTTGGTTTAAATAATTATCTGTTATAAGATGAATAAAAATTATAAATAGGATTTGAAAAAATGAAAAAAATACACTTTAGTCTATTAAGTTTTTTAATGTTGGCTGGATGTGGTGAAAATAACCAAAGTATAGTACCAAATAAAGATAATATATTGTTTATACAAGGCGTTAGTGTTAATGAAAAGGTTGAGTTAAACCCAGCCATAACCAACTATGACCTAATTGCTTATGGTAATGAACCTACTGAGGCTGTCTTGATTAATTTAACGGGACAGGAAAAAAAGCTCTTGGGTTCTATTTCATTAAAACCTTATTCAAATATAGCGAGTTTAGATTATTTGGTATGGAAGGATACTTTAAATAAGGCACTTATATGTTTACCACTATTAACTTGTTCAGATGGTACGACATATAAGATAGAAAATTTCGGGGATAAATTTAAATTGAGTTTTGATTTGAATCAGTCCAAAAATGAGTTCTCAGTAACTTCTATAAATGGAGAGAAGATAGGAAATAGAGTTCCCGTAGTTGTGTCTGGAAATATAAATTTTACGGTTCCTTCAAATTGGCCATTGTTTCAAAAAGATAGGTTTTCAGCTATCAAAGTTAATGATATTGCTATTGATGGAAGTATTTTTAAAATTATAGATTTTGAAGAGTCAAAGCAATATTATAATAATGAATTAATATACACTACAAAAAAATTTACTTTGAAGAAAAATGAAGATATTTCATATTTAAGTATAATATTTTATGAAAATAAGGTGAAAAGTAATGCATTAATTAATTTGGTATATGAAGGTGGGGATTTTGAAAATATAGAGAAATTGAGCGATCAGTTTTGGAAGGAAGATCAAAAAAATATAGAGTTTAATCTCGAAAATATAGAATTGATTGATCATACTAATAATAGGAAACTAAATGTTAGTGTAAATATGAACATGCCTAAAACTTATAGTGACTTACAATTTGGGGATCAAAAAATAGTAATGTTGCCTATTCACAATCGTTATATAGCTACAGTTAAAAATGATCAAAAAATTTATAATCTAGGTTTTGAAAATAGTAATGAATTAATTGATATATCTATCATTCAAGAGCTTGCAGGACATTTAAGCGTTAAAATAATAGTTGGTGAACAAGAGTTCATGTGCGGAAATCGAGAAATCCCTTGTTCTGGCATAACTTCAGATAGTAATAGACAAACCTTTTATTTTCATAATGTAAAAGCAGGAGCAAATACACTTAATGGTATGACTCATATTACAGGAGTATTTGAACAAAAATAAAAAAATCCCCTCAATTGAGGGGATTTAATATTGTTACTCTAGCTTAAACAATCGAATCATCTAAATTCGGTCCTAACCAGCGTTTTGCCTCATCAAGTGACCAACCTTTACGCTTTGCATAATCTTCAAGTTGGTCTTGAGAGATTTTGCCCACATTAAAATATTCACTTTGTGGATGAGAATAATAGAAACCACTGACTGAAGATGGTGGCATCATCGCGAAGTGTTCAGTCAGTTTGGTGCCAATTTTGTCTGTAGAACCTAGCCAGTCAAACAACACCGCTTTTTCAGAGTGCTCTGGGCAAGCAGGGTAGCCTGGTGCAGGGCGAATACCGACATATTTCTCTTTAATCAGTTCTTCATTGCTGAGCTGTTCATCAGTTTTATAACCCCAGAACTCTTTACGAATGCGTTCATGTAAGTGTTCGGCAAAAGCTTCAGCAAAACGGTCTGCCAACGACTGCACTAAAATTGCAGAGTAGTCATCACCTTTAGCTTTGTACTCATTTGCCAATTCTTCTGCACCAAAAATAGATACAGTGAATCCGCCCAAGTAGTCCTGTTGCTCACTGTCATTACGAATGTAATCTGCTAAAGACAAGTTCGGTTTACCTGTCACTTTGTCAGATTGCTGACGTAAGTGTTCAAAAGTATGCGTAACATTTTGACCAGTTTCATCAAATACGCTGACGGTATCTGCATCAGTGCGCTGAGCAGGGAACATACCAAATACAGCACGTGCATCAAAAAGGTTGTTGTCGATAATATCTTTCAACATCGCTTGTGCTTGGTTGTAAAGGTCTGTTGCAGCTTCACCAACCACTTCATCTTCTAAAATTTTCGGAAACTTACCTGCCAAGCTCCAAGAAATGAAGAATGGTGTCCAGTCAAAATATTCTACAAGTGTTGCAAGTGGATAATTGGTTAAGACCTGTGTTCCCAAAAGATTTGGTTTTGCAGGAACATAACTCTCATCAATTTTAAAGCCGTTTTTAACAGATTCTGCATAAGTTAGCTTGGCAGCTTTAGGCTGTTTGTTAGCTAAGCGCTCACGAATCTTGGCATATTCAGCACGGTGCTCCGCAATAAAGTTTCCACGCATTTCTTTTGAAAGCAGGGTAGTTGCGACACCCACAGCACGTGAAGCATCGGCAACATAAATCACTGCATCGTTTTGGTACTGAGGGTCAATTTTTACTGCTGTGTGTGCTTTTGAAGTTGTTGCACCACCAATCAATAAAGGAATATTAAATCCTTTACGCTGCATTTCTTTCGCAACAAATACCATTTCATCTAAAGATGGCGTAATCAGACCTGACAAACCGATGATGTCACATTTTTCATCAATTGCAGTTTGCAAGATTTTCTCGCAAGGCACCATCACGCCAAGGTCAACAATATCGTAACCATTACAGCCCAGTACCACGCCTACAATATTTTTACCAATATCGTGTACGTCGCCCTTAACAGTTGCCATCAGCACTTTACCTTTAGACTGACTACCTGTTTTTTCAGCTTCAATGTACGGGTTGAGCCAAGCCACAGCTTGCTTCATGACACGTGCAGATTTCACAACCTGTGGTAAAAACATTTTGCCTGAACCGAACAAGTCACCAACAACATTCATGCCGTCCATCAAAGCGCCTTCAATTACATCTAAAGGACGTTTAGCTTTTAGGCGAGCTTCTTCTGTGTCTTCGTCAATATAGGTAGTAATACCTTTAACCAAAGCATATTCAAGACGTTTTTCTACAGGTTCGTTACGCCATTCAAGGTTTTCAGCTTCGCGCTGCGCACCACTATGACCACGGAACTTTTCAGCGACTTCAAGCAATTTTTCAGTAGCAAGTTGACCAGATTCGCCTTGGTTCTGGTTTAAAACAACATCTTCAACTGCATCTTTGAGTTCTTTAGGAATATCGTCATAAATGGCCATTTGACCGGCATTTACAATCCCCATAGTCATGCCTTGTTTAATGGCATGGTACAAGAACACAGAGTGAATCGCTTCACGCACAGGCTCATTACCACGGAATGAGAATGAAACGTTCGATACACCACCAGAAATCATGGCGTGAGGTAAGTTTTGTTTAATCCAACCCGTGGCTTCAATAAAATCGACACCATAGTTATTGTGTTCTTCAATACCTGTTGCTACTGCGAACACGTTCGGGTCAAAAATAATATCTTCAGCAGGGAATCCCACATCGTTAACTAAAACGTCATAAGAACGTTTACAGATTTCGCGTTTACGCTCAGCAGTGTCTGCCTGACCAGTTTCATCAAAGGCCATCACAATAATTGCAGCACCATATTGGCGACACAGGCGAGCTTTTTCGACAAACTCGTCATAACCTTCTTTTAACGAAATCGAGTTAACAACAGGTTTACCTTGTACGCATTTTAAGCCTGCTTCAATGATTTCCCATTTTGATGAGTCAATCATGATTGGCACACGTGAAATATCTGGTTCAGATGCTACAAGATTTAAGAAATGTACCATCGCATTTTGCGAATCGAGCATCCCTTCATCCATGTTAATGTCGATAATCTGAGCGCCAGCTTCCACTTGTTGCTGTGCAACTTCTAAAGCTTCGGCAAAGTTTTCTTCACGAATTAAGCGTAAGAATTTTTTTGAACCAGTAACGTTGGTACGTTCACCGACGTTAACGAACAATGAGTCATCATAAATATTAAATGGTTCTAAACCACTTAAGCGACAAGCTGGCTTAGTTTCAGGAATTTGACGTGGTGCAATGTCTTTTACAGCATTGGCAATCGCACGAATATGGTCTGGTGTCGTACCACAGCAACCACCGGTAATATTGATCAAACCACTTTCTGCAAATTCTTTTAAGAAGGCAGCAGTTTGTTCTGGTGTTTCATCATATTCGCCAAAAGCGTTTGGTAAGCCAGCATTTGGATGAGCAGAAATGAACGTATCAGCAACATCAGACACGGTTTTAACGTGAGGACGCATAGCATCTGCACCAAGGGCACAGTTGAAACCAATTGAGAGTAAGTCACCATGGCGTACAGAGTTCCAAAACGCTTCAGCAGTTTGACCTGTTAAGGTACGACCTGAAGCATCGGTAATGGTCCCTGAAATCATGAGTGGTAACTCATGACCAATTTGCTTAAAGACTTCTTTCACCGCAAAAATTGCAGCTTTACAGTTTAATGTATCAAAAACGGTTTCAATCAGAATGATATCTGCACCGCCTTCAATCAGCGCATGAGTTGCCTCAATATAGTTTTCTTTTAGTTCATCAAAAGTGATGTTACGAAAGGCAGGGTCATTTACATTAGGCGAAATTGAACAGGTACGCGATGTTGGACCGAGTACACCTGCTACAAAACGCGGTTTATCTGGAGTCGAATATTTTTCACAAGCTGCTTTGGCTAAACGTGCTGCCTCACGGTTAATCTCTGGAACAAGATCTTCCATATGGTAATCAGACATTGAAACACGCGTGCCGTTAAAGCTGTTGGTTTCAATAATGTCTGCGCCTGCATCAAGATAAGCTTCATGAATACCTTGAATGATTTCGGGTTGCGTTAGCACAAGAAGGTCATTGTTACCTTTTAGGTCATGTGCCCAATCGGCAAAACGCTCACCACGGTAGTCGGCTTCTTCTAGTTTATGGCGTTGAATCATGGTACCCATCGCACCATCAATAATCAGAATGCGTTTGGCAAGAAGCGCTTTTAGGGTGGCAAGCGTGGACATATAAAACCCCGATATTGTACAAATTTAAAAATGCGGCGCTATTGTAACAGAATAGTTGCGCAATTGATGAGCTATAACGACCCGTCATTCACTTGTAATAGATTCATTAAAAAACGGCTTTTATGACAAATGAAGACTGTTTTTTCATCAAATATTCATAAAATGATCATGATATTGAAATATTTCACCTCCAATATTCCGTTTTATGACATTTAATCTGTTTAAAAAATAATCATACAGCTAATTTTCTAGATATTTTTGCTTTAAAAATAGTCATAAATAAGGAAGATGTAAATTGAATTAAATTATTGTATTTTAATAAAAAAATAATTTGGATAGAGGAAAGGTGCATCAAATGAGGTCAAAATATGAAAAATTGACTTCATCAGGCGCCGCTTTGTCATATAATTGTCATAATTTAATTTAAGAATACAGAGGATTTTTCTATCCTCTTACCGTCTGCATGAATTCTAATCTACCCCCTGTTTCGGATTCAAAACTTGCGGCAAACCTGCAAGTCAAATCGACGAATGTACATGTCCCAACACCTAAGTTTTTTATGCCGGTGTTTCTGACGATTATTGTTGCAACACTTATTTATATTGGATTTCAGGTGAGTGCTGATTTAGCACATGTACCACCTTTGAGTCTTTATTCGGTTATCCTTTTATCTACTGCACTCTTGATTGCTTTAGGCTTTGAGTTTGTAAATGGCTTCCACGATACTGCAAATGCAGTAGCAACAGTGATTTACACCAATGCTTTACCTGCACCAGTTGCAGTCATGTGGGCAGGTTTTTGTAATTTTCTTGGGGTAATGGTTGCAAGCGGCGCAGTCGCTTACGGCATTATTGCATTGTTGCCTGTTGAACTGATTATGAACATGGGTAGCGGTGCAGGTTTCGCAATGGTTTTTGCACTTCTAATTGCTGCGATTCTCTGGAACTTAGGTACTTGGTTCTTGGGTATTCCTGCTTCTAGTTCTCATACTTTGATTGGTTCAATCTTGGGTGTGGGCATTATGAACCATCTGTTGAGTGCATCGACTGGCGTAACGACCAGCGGTGTTGATATGGATCAGGTGATTAAAGTCGGTAAGGCCTTATTATTTTCGCCTTTAATTGGTTTTGCTTTTGCAGCGATTGTATTCTTGTTGGTTAAAACTGTTTTTAAACGCCAATTAGAATTATTCCAGCCGCCAGAAGGTAATAAACCACCACCAGCAATCATTCGTGCAATTTTAATCTTTACCTGTACAGGTGTAAGTTTTGCACATGGTTCTAATGACGGTCAAAAAGGTATGGGTCTCATCATGCTGATTTTGGTTGGTCTGGTGCCGTTGGCTTATTCATTAAATAAAAATCTTGATACACAACAAGTTCAATCATTCCATCAGCTTTCTTCTCAAACTGCCGTATTTTTGAATCAAAATCAGCCAGAATTAACTGATGAAAAAGCACGTGTTATTCTGACTAAATACATTCAAACTAAACAGCAAACTCCAGAAGTAGTGCCTGCATTGGCAAGCATGACTGACCACTTGGGTGAGCGTGTTTCTAGCTATAGCAACTTAAAAGATATTCCAGAAGCTGCAATTAGCGAAATTCGTAATGACATGTATTTAAGCACCACTTCGTTTAAGCGTTTGGATAAAGCGAATGCATTACCAAAAATGGATCAGTCACAAGAAAAGCTTGTGAAAGAATACCGTAGTAGCTTAGATTCATTCTTACAATACATTCCAACTTGGGTGAAAGTAGCAGTTGCTTTGGCACTTGGCTTAGGCACCATGGTGGGCTGGAAACGTATTGTTGTGACTGTAGGTGAGCGTATTGGTAAGCATCATATGACTTATGGTCAGGGGATGTCTGCTGAGCTTGTAGCAATGAGTACAATTGCGGCTGCTGACGGTTTAGGTATGCCTGTTTCAACAACACACGTTTTAAACAGTGCTGTTGCAGGTACTATGGTCGCGAATAGATCAGGCTTAAACTTCAATACAGTTAAAACAATTTTATCTGCATGGGTATTTACACTTCCTGCAACAATCTGTTTATCAGGCGGTTTGTACTGGTTATTCTTGCAGTTTGTATAAAAGCATTTAAAACATTAAAGCCACTGTTTACAGTGGCTTTTTTATTTGTTTCTTTTTAAAGTTCAGTCTATTTTCATGTACATTCAATTATAAATTAACAAGTCGTTATATAGCATCAAGCAGCTTTAAAAGCTGAGCTTAAAACTTTTTATATCAGGATAGATTATGGATGCGGTTCAAATAGATCAGCTAAAACAACAATTTCCACTTATTGAGACACTACAAGCCTATCAAGAGACATTTTGGTTTACACCTAATCGCTATCCTTTAACAGAAGCTTTAGAAAAAGTTGGACTCACAGCAGACGATGTAAGTGACGCGGAAGCAAGACTAGCGCGTTTCGCACCTTATTTGGCAAAGGTATTTCCTGAAACTCAAGCACAACATGGAAAAATTGAATCAGATATCGTTGAAATTCCGAAAATGCAGCAAGCACTTTCTTCAACAGAACAAGTGCAACTGAGTGGAACATTCTGGCTAAAAAAAGATAGTCATTTACCTATTTCTGGCTCAATTAAAGCACGTGGTGGTATTTATGAAGTCTTGGCTCACGCTGAAAAATTGGCAATTGAGGCAGGGCTTCTCAAGTTGGAAGACGATTACACTAAACTCGACCAAGACGCATTTCGCACGTTTTTTTCTAAGTATCAAATTGCAGTAGGTTCTACAGGCAACCTTGGGCTTTCGATTGGCATTATGAGCGCCAAACTGGGTTTTAGAGTCACAGTCCATATGTCGGCTGATGCTAGACAGTGGAAGAAAGACAAACTGCGTTCACTGGGCGTCAATGTTGTGGAATATGCCAGTGACTATGGTGTAGCTGTTGAAGAGGGACGAAAAGCCGCAGAACAAGATCCACACTGCTTTTTTATTGATGATGAAAACTCGAAAACATTATTTTTAGGCTATGCCGTTGCAGGAATACGCTTAAAACAGCAATTTGAGCAAAAACAGATTAAAGTTGATGTTGAGCACCCATTATTTGTTTATTTGCCGTGTGGCGTCGGTGGTGGCCCAGGTGGCGTGAGTTTTGGGTTGAAACTGGCTTTTGGTGAGAATGTACATTGTATTTTTGCTGAACCAACCCATTCGCCTTGTATGTTACTTGGTGTCCACACAGGTTTGCATGATCAGATTTCAGTAAATGACATTGGCATCGATAATGTTACAGCCGCAGATGGACTTGCAGTAGGGCGTGCTTCAGGTTTTGTTGGACGTGCTATGCAACAGTTAATTGATGGCTATTACACCATTCATGATGAACGTTTGTATGAACTCATAGCACTTCTAAATCAAACTGAAAATATTCAGCTAGAGCCTTCAGCGGTGGCAGGAATGATGGGTCCATATTATGTTCAGACGAGTCCTGATTATTTGGCTTTACATCAACTATCAGCTGATAAATTAAAACAGGCAAATCATGTGGTATGGGCGACTGGAGGCGGTATGGTGCCACATGATGAAATGCAAAAATATCTATCACACTTTCAAAATAAATAGAAAAACTCAGAAAAAAGCCCAATTCTAGAATTGGGCTTTAATTAAACTATTTTTTAGATGATTTTCCAAAAGGTAGTTTTTCGGTTGCAAAGCCATAGATTGCAGCAAAAGGCAGGGCAGTTCTTGCTAAATAAGCAACACGCCATAATCCGCCGTGGTTAGCACCTTCCATCATGAGTTCAAGCGGATGGTCCAGTTCAGTTTCAGGATTTGCCACAGAAGACTCATTTCTTAAGTCATGAATCCAGAGTGCCGCCATAATGGCATTGGTCGTTTCAGGGCTAAATGCTTCTACATCAAAAAGCTCTGCACCATTAAAAGCTGCTTTCAATAATGGATTTTTAGTCACAGAATGAGTTGTTGTAGATGGAGCAATATTAATACTTACGTGTTGTCCTTGATGACGGGCCAAAATAGCGCGCCATTGTTGAATGCGTTTTGCCAAAGCATAGTTTGGGCCTTGCTCAACGACTAGACAGTCGGCAATACCATAAGTTTTTCCATTTTCACAATCAATCAGGTCTTGATATGGCGCTTGGAAAAAACGATTTAATGAAAGTGTGGAAACACCTTTCACTGCCAATTTTTGTAGTTTTGTGCGTGATTTAAATTTTTGTTGAGCAGCTTTTGCTACTTCTTTAGGAACTGCATAAACATCGGTTGGTGTACACATAAACATAAGGCTCGTATCAGACTTATGCTCGCTCACAAATTGCATGATGCTATCCATTGCCATGGATACACGAACGTGCTTTTCACCATCTAAATAGGCGATTGCAGCTAAATCTAACTTTTGTGGAAACTGCACTAGCCACTGTGCAATCTCTGGTAATTGAGTTAATAAATTTGCACCCAATTTATCTTTTAATTCAGAAGCTTTTGCTGATGAAGTAATTTGTTCAACGCTTGGAGCAATGAGCGTTGCATTTCCTTGTTGAATCGTATTTAAAATTTTGCCCCACACACGTGGGTTTGGTAAGTCGACAGCAATAATATTCGCTTTCCATTTGGCTAACCAAGGTAGAGGGCCAGCTTCTGAAGCCGCACCAAACAACACCATGGTACGGTCAGATAAATCAAACCATTCTGGATGAGCAGTAGCTTCACGCAAAGCTTTTGCATGACTTGGTTCAATAATACCAGTCTCTTCCCAACGTTGAATTTGGTCTAGTAAGCTTTGTCCACTGAGCTTTTGCCCTTTGTAAGGAACATACCACTCTGGGGCTGCATCACTTTCACCTTTAAGTTTTACTGTATGAAGGGGTGTAGATGAAGCAATATGAACCGCATCTTTTAAAAGGTAATGTTTACTATCACGATAGTAGTCAAAAAGGTGGTGAGCTTTATGCAAGCCCTGCTTAGCAATAGTAATTGGGTTGCTACTATTTGAGATGCCTTGCTTAACAAGTGCTTTAAAATAAATAGGGTAGTTTTTTCGCCAGTTTTTTTCATTCAACACTTGTTGCGCGGTTTTATTATCTACAATAGATAAAGCCTCTGACAAAATCTCTTGGCCTGTAAGAGATGTGCTTTGTTTTTTTGTTGAGGCATGTACTGGAAATTGTAGACCTTCGACTTGACTTGTGCTGGACATAAAATATCTCGTTATAAGACTGGGTTAATATACAGATGTATACATTATCTATGCCAATGAAAGGAAACGAGTGGCAATAACTGACAAAATAATATTGATTATTTATGTGATGAAACATGAAAGAGCAATTTTTTATGATAAATCCATCTCATTTTGACCTTAATTTTTTTCACATTTTTAGAACATTTTTATAGACTTACGTTACATAAATGATTATTTTGTATGAAGCAAATACATCAGTTTTAACCTGAAGGTAAAATGTTCAAAATGTATCAATAATACAGATGCAGAAATGATTAAAAACTAGACTTTTTTCTTAAAGGATAAGAGAAGTCAGACGGAATAAGAAAGAATTGGGGTGAAACTAGATAGAAGACAACGTAAGATTGTCTTTTAAAAATCTTGGGGATATGGTGATTTTTTTTACACCATAATTTTCTAGTTTCATCCCATCTATTTTTGGGTTGGAACCCACTATTTTTGTACTCAGCTTATCATTCAATCAAACTCTATTTCTTTAACGTAACTTCAAAATTACTTTAAGAATGGAGTGGTTCTAACAGCGTCCTTTTTTAGCTTGTCCTGGTGGGCAAAAGTCTCCGGGATGATTGTGATAAGGTGAATCTGGATCAATCACAATACTACCTTCCCGCGTATGAACTGCACAGGCTGATAATGACATTGTGAAAATTGCTGCTATACAGAGAAATAATGCTTTCATCATGTTCTCACTTTTTTATCATTCTCCTTTGTACTATAGAAATATATTGATTATTTTTCGATCTACTTTTCGTTAAAAATATATTTATTAATTCCAATTAAAAGAAACTAATCAGATCTTAAAATTGTTCGAAAGCCAACGTGGGTTGCTGCTAAATCAAAGTCTTGCGGATAACGACTACTGTTTCGATAACGCGAACAATAATTTTGAGCACATAGAAAAGATCCGCCTTTAATTACATATTGTGTACTCGCAATTTGTTGTTGTCTTAAATCAGAATAATTTCCCATATGTTGGTCATGAGCACCTTGATAAGGAGATGATGTCCATTCCCATACATTTCCAATCGTATCAAATAGTTTGAAATTATTTGCCGCAAAACATCCAACGGGTGCTACATCTTTAAAGTGATCTTGATTTAGGTTTTGAAAAGGGAATTCACCTTGCCAGTAATTTGCTTGTGGATGTTGGTGTTCATCGGTAGGCGCTTGATGTAAGGGCGTATCAGTTTTTGAATTGGCTTTAGCTGCATATTCCCATTCTAGTTCTGTTGGTAAATCATGTCCGAGCCAGACTGCATAATGTTCAGCATCATTTTTACTCACATATCGCACAGGCTCATTCGAATTGGCTACAGCACCATTACTGCCATTTGGAGTTTTCCATGTATACCCCGATTTTAGCTGCCACCATTGCTGTGGATGATGAGGATCTGGTGAGAAAACAGCAGCCTGCTTTTGTTTTTCGGCATCGGTAATATAGCCCGTTGCTTTTACGAAACTTGCAAATTGAGCAACCGTAACTTCAGTCTGATCAATCCAGAATCCTTTAACTTCTCTTTGTTTTTTTCCAAAATTAAGTTCATCGGGATAGGCTTTCTCAGAACCAAAATTAAAATGCCCATCGGCAATTAACACCATTCCAGCTGTAGGTTGTTTGAGCCAACCTTGGGGTAGCCCAGAGTAGTTTTTACACTTTTCAATAGAACCTAGGTCAGCTAAAGACGATGGCTGTTGAGGTGAGGGTGCTGATTCAGAAACTTTTGAAGATTGGCTACAGCCTGTCATAAAAGACAGGCTGATTGTGGTAACTAAAAATAGTTTTAATCTCATTTGGCGTTATATTCCTGCACACCATTTTTCTCAGTATATTTTTGATAAACCGATAATAACTCTTGCACTTTTGCTGGATAAAGTTGCGCGACATTGTGCTTTTCTCCACGATCAGTGGCAATGTTGTACAACTCCCAAGTTCCTGTGCCTAACTCAGGGCGTCCTTGTACTGCAATTTTCCATTCACCTTGTTTGGCATATTTGCTGCCATGTAATTCATCGGCAAAACTAAAATTTGCAGGGCGAATGGTAGTGGTTTTATTTTCAAGTAAAGGCTTCCATGAAATCCCTGATGGTGTATTAATGGTACGACCATTGTATTGGCCTTGAGGTACTGGAATATGAGCATATTCTAATAGGGTTGGGAAAACATCGAGTACAGATGCAAAGCTATTATTGGTTTCTTCTGCTTTTTTCTGGTTCGGTAATTTCACAATAGCAGGGGCAGTGGTTGCACCTTCACCAGCCGTATCTTTCCATAAGTGAAACGGTGCTGCGCTGACCTCAGCCCAACGTGGTCCAATATAGTGATATGAAGTTGGTGTTCCCACATTTGCTACAGAGTTATCAAAACCAGATTCACTACCATATCCGCCACGTACAAAACCTTCCGCACCGTTATCGGAAACAAAGAAAATTAAAGTGTTGTCATAAAGATTATTTTGTTTGAGGTATTGAATAATGCGGCCGACATTAGCATCGAGGTTTTCTACCATTCCTGCATAAATTTCCATTTTACGGGCTTCTAATGCCTTTTGTTCGGCTGTTAACTCATCCCATTTTCCATATTTTTGTGGGGCATTTTGAGTCGCAATTGGTTCTGCTGCCTCAAAGTTTGCAGGGATAATTCCAAGCTGTTTTTGCTTAGCAATACGTGCGTTACGTATAGCATCGTAACCAACATCATAAACACCGCGATATTTTTCACGGTATTCAGCAGGTGCTTGAATTGGCCAGTGAGGCGCCGTATAGGCAGCATAAGCAAAGAACGGTTTACCACTATTTTTGCCTGAGTCTAAGTAGCTCAGTAATTTATCGGTAAAATAATTTGTCGAGAAAAAGTCATCAGGCAAAGCTGAAACAGGAATAACCTGACCATCTTCTGTATAAGTTGAATTTCGTTTAAACGCACTTGGCGCTTGCTTAAAGTGATGGTCTAGACCTTGTAATAAAGTAAATGAATGATCAAAACCTTTTGCGTGTGCATTTGTTTCTGGGGTTAGCCCTAAATGCCATTTACCGCTGATGTATGTGCGGTAACCATTATCTTTAAGTACTTGAGCGATAGATAGAGAGCGTTCATTTAGATATCCCTCGTAGCCTGGTTGTCCTTTCAAATGTTCTGGTGTGAGTTCAGCCATTGCCCCAATACCAGCTAAATGATGATCAGTACCAGAAATGAGTTGAGAGCGTGTTGGAGAACAGGTCGGGGCAGTATGATAATCCGTTAAAAGGCGGCCTTCTTGAGCCAAACTATCAATATTAGGTGTATGAATTTCACCACCGAAAGCTCCTAAATCGGAATAGCCTAAGTCATCAGCCATAATAAATAAGATATTCGGTTGCTTAGGTGTGGTTGCTACATTTTCTTGATTATCGTTGTCATTACATCCAGCTAAAGATAAGCTAAATAAAGCAATGGAAAGGCTAGATAAAATTGCTTTGTACTTCATTGTATCATCTGAATTATTAAAAGAATTGGCACGAGTTTAATCAGATGGTTTTTGCAATCAAAACAAAGAAATGATCAAAGATAATCAGAAAAAAGACTGAGAATTTATAGTGATAAATTAATGAGAAAAAAAGAAAAGCCCATAAGGGGCCTTTCTTTAATTTATTTTGTTTAGAAAGGAAGGCGAGTCAGTTGGTCTAAGAAATGCGGAATAACTTTTGGTTCAAGTAAAATTGTTACGATGATTCCATAAGCCGCACCCCATAAATGAGCACTATGATTAATATGGGTATTACCACGCTTACCAGCCCAAATACTGTATGCCACATATAAAATTGCAAAAATAATAGCGGGGACAGGAATGAAAAATACGAAAATCAGCTTCCACGGCTGGAATAGGATATAAGCAAATAACACTGCTGAAACAGCGCCTGAGGCACCTAGGCTGGCCCAGTTCGCATCATTTTTATGTTGTAAATAGCTTGGTAAAATCGCGAAGATTAAGCCACCTAAATAGAACAACACAAAACCCATGTCGTAGAAATATTGACGATAAAAACTTTCAATAATACTGCCAAAGAAGAACAGGGTAATCATGTTGAAAAGTAGATGTGTTCCATCGGCATGGATAAAACCATGAGTAATGAAGCGATCAATCTGTCCACGTTGCATTGCAGGTGGCCAAAAAATCAGCCGGTTCATCACGTTCTGGTTGCTAAAAGCAATTAAAGAGATAATGACCGTAATAATAATAAGAGTAACTGTATGGTTAAATGGCAAATGCAACATAAGAAATATTTAAAAAATGATCAATACTGGCTCAATAATGCCATTAAAAACTTAAGTTGAAACCCTGTTGTGTATAAATCCGACAAATTTAGTTGATTTTTTTTAAATCCACCTCATCTTCGGTTAATATAAAGGCATCAGCTTGAGGAATATTGTTATGTCGACTGAGAACACCAACACTGCTGTTGCAGAAGAAATTCCAAACCTTTTGATTACACCATCTGCACAAGAGTATTTGCACGATTTATTAACGAAGCAAAATACTCCGGGAATTGGCGTTCGAGTTTTTGTTGAACATCCGGGGACGCCACGTGCAGAATGCTGTATGGCATATAGTGCACCAGAAGAAGTGATCCCAACGGATTATAAACAGGACTATCCTGATTTTCCTGCGTATATTGATGCGCCATCTATTCCTTATCTTTTAGATGCCGTAATTGATTACAACAAGGACCGTTTTGGTGGTCAGCTTACTTTCCGTGCTCCAAATTCTAAAGTTCCACGTGTTGGTCCAGATGCTTCGATTGAAGAGCGTATTACTTACATTCTTCAAGCAGAAATTAACCCAGGTCTTGCAGGGCATGGCGGAAATTGTAGCTTGGTAGAAGTACAAGATGACCCAGAACACGGTTTAACTGCTGTATTAAAATTTGGTGGTGGTTGCCAAGGCTGTTCTGCAATTGACGTTACTTTGAAACAGGGCGTTGAAACTACTTTAAGAGAGCAGATTCCTGAGCTTCAACGTGTGGTTGACCAAACTGACCATACGCAAGCAGAAGGTGCTTATTTCAAATAATTTAATTATTTGAAAAGTGACATAAAAAAGCCTCGCAATGAGGTTTTTTTATTATTCAATATAAATAATGATAATTATTATCAATATCATTTGTAATTTTATTTAGATTTGTTACAATGCCGAACTTAAAATGAGAGATGTTTAATAAATCAATATATTGGGAATACTTATGTCGAAGCGTATTATCCAGTCAGTGCTTTCTGTTTCAGTACTGGCAAGTATGATGTCTATGGCTTATGCTGCACAAAATGAGCAAGAACAAGCTGAACAAGCATTAGAAAAGCCTGCTGAACCTGTGAAATTGGAAACAATTTTCGTAACTGCTGAAGAGCAAGTTAAACAATCGCTCGGTGTGTCGGTTATTACCAAAGAAGATTTAGAAAAACTACCAGTTCGTAATGATATTTCTGACTATGTACGCCGTATGCCGGGTGTTAATTTAACAGGCAATAGTGCAACGGGGCAGCGTGGTAATAATAGACAAATTGATATTCGCGGAATGGGGCCAGAGAATACACTCATTTTAGTGGATGGAAAACCAATTAACTCTCGTAATTCAGTTCGTTATGGCTGGAAAGGAGAGCGTGATACACGAGGTGATTCAAACTGGGTGCCCGCAGAAGCAATCGAATCTATTGAAGTTTTACGTGGACCTGCCGCAGCTCGCTATGGCTCGGGGGCAGCAGGTGGTGTGGTTAACATCGTTACTAAAAAAGTGACGAATGAAACCCATGGCTCAGTAGAGTTTTATACTTCACAACCTGAAGATTCTAAAGAAGGTGCATCAAATCGTGTTGGCTTTAACGTAAGTGGGCCATTGATTAAAGACGTTTTGTCTTATCGTTTATATGGTAATTACAATAAAACAGAAGCTGACGATGTCGATATTAATAAATCAATAGGCAGTACTGCAGCTGGCCGTGAAGGCGTTAAAAATAAAGATATTTCAGGACGTTTAGCTTGGCAAGCAACAGACCAACAAACTGTCTTGCTCGATGTCTCTTCTAGTAAACAAGGTAATATTTATTCTGGTGATTCTCAGTTAAATGCAAATGCTGAAGCAGATGCGATTCTTTCGGAACTTATTGGTAAAGAAACTAATACCATGTACCGTGATAGTTATGCATTGACGCATGAAGGGGATTGGTCTTGGGGTAAGAGTAAGTTAGTTGCTCAATATGATAAAACTCATAATAAACGTTTGCCTGAAGGTCTTGCTGGAAGTGTAGAAGGAAAAATTAATAATCTTGATAATAAAGCTACTTCACGTTTAGAAACTCTTCGTTTAAATGGTGAAGCCAATATTCCTTTTGAATATTATGTACCACACGTGTTAACACTCGGGACTGAATGGGTTGAAGACAGATTTAAAGATAATGTTTCGACAACTCAAGGTACAGACAGTAGTGGTTCAGGTTACGGCGATCAATTAGCAAAAGGCAATCGCAGTAAAATGGAATCACGTATTGCTTCTGCATATATCGAAGATAACTTAAAACTTACAGATAGCACTGATGCCGTATTAGGTTTACGTTTCGACGACCACAGCAAATCTGGTTCTAACTGGAGCCCAAGCTTAAACGTTACTCAAAGACTCAATGATTATTTCACGTTAAAAGGTGGGGTAGCAAAAGCTTATAAAGCACCGAATATGTATCAAAATGCTGAAGGATACTTACTCAGTACGAACGGCAATGGTTGTCCATCTAATATTGAGTCACGTTGTTTATTGCAAGGTAATGGTGATTTAAAGCCAGAAACTTCGGTAAACAAAGAGCTCGGTATCCAGTTTCAAAAAGACATTGTCAATGCAAGCTTAACGTGGTTCCGCAATGACTATAAAGATAAGATTGTGGCTGGTACAAACGTTGTTGGAACAGTTGATGGCTCAAGTACCAACGCAAATACAGGCGCTGTGACCAACACCAAGTGGAATATCTTACGTTGGGAAAATACGCCTAAAGCATTAATTCAAGGTTTTGAAGGAAGTTTAGGCTTAGACTTTGGCGACATTCGCTGGACCAATAACTTTACTTACATGATGGACTCGAAAGATAAGCAAACGGGTAACCCATTATCTTTGGTTCCAAACTATACGATTAACTCAATTTTTGATTACGACATTACAGATCAGTTAGATGTGAATTTTGTATTCACTCAATATGGTCGTCAAAAATCTCGCCAGTTTGCTGAGAATAGACTCGAATCGGGCATTGGTTCAGGTGGAGCAAATTCTGCGATTAAGCCAAGTACTGTAAAAAGTTATAGCACCGCTGGTATTAATGTTGGTTATAAAATTTCAGACAATATTAGTACGCGTGTTGGTGTAAGTAACCTGTTTGATAAACAAATTTTGAGAGACAGTAATTCGATCAGCCAAACCTACAATGAGCCAGGTCGAGCTTATTACGCTTCTTTAAAATATTCTTTCTAATCAAGATAAATAACAAAGGTGCTTTAAGCGCCTTTGTTATTTATAATATTTAATGCTTTTTCAGAATAATAAAATTTCTCTAGGTAAACACGGGCACGACGTCTTAAATGTCCAGTTGTAACTAATTGCTGTAATACAGGCACAAGCAACTGAGTCAGTTCATGTTGTATCAAACTTTCATTAATATTGAGGTCGCGCAGTAGCAAGTCAAAATTACGTTCCTGATTTCGAACATACCACGTGTAAATACCATCATGGACTTGTTGTTTCAGGTAATCAGTTTGACGAATGTGATCCCAAATCTCGTGTCCTAAACCTACAGTCTTTGATAAATCTTGAACTTCTACATAGTTTTTCAAAACAGAAAGTGGCATAGATTTAACTTTATGCCAAACATTTGCCTGAAAATGATAGAGCTTTTCATTGTCAAAATGTTGGTTTAAAACGCGCTCACTCATTTGACTCAGTTTTAAAATATTCTTTTGCAAATAATGATTAATCGTGTGGTCTAGATTTGAATCAGTCACTGTTTCTAGAACAGATTTCCCCATTTTCATAAAACGGCCTACACCCGGCACACGTTTTGACATTGATTCATCTAAGTAATCATGCATTGTTTGTTGAATCAATTGAGTCAAGAGTGCTGAAAATGCAGGATTATTCACAATCGTTTTAATGATTTTTTTACGATGCTCTTCTTTACTTGCAACGTATTGCGCAATTCCATCAATTGTTAAAACAGGAATAACATCTTCAATTGTTGTATTTTCATTGGCTGGATGAATAAGTGCAAAGCGAATATGTTCTGCAATTTGTTCAAGCAGAAAATCAGAAGCAGGAGTTTCTAAAATCTGCTTTTGAATCAGTTGCTGGATTTGTTCAAAGGTCCAGAGGTGCTGTAGTTGCCGACTACCCAACCAATGATAAAATTGCTCAAATTCTTGTTGGATAACATGGGACTGAGCAAATTCCTCATCTAAAAAATCAAGATGAGCTTCAATGAGTTTTTCTATAAGCGGTTGGGTAGACATAAGGTCTCATAAGTCCGAAGTTTTATTTAAGGTGTAGTCGTTTTTAAAGACTGATTTGTTTCTACTTTCAGTAAAAACGGTACATATTGTTGAATAACCAGCTGCTCGGCTTCCAATATTGGCATATGGCCGACATTCTCTAAAATAACCGGAGGTTGGGCATTCTTTAAAAGTCGTTTTAGTTCACTTGCTACTTCTACGTTAATAATCTTATCTTGCTTGCCCCATAAAATCAGTGTTGGTGCATCGATTGTCTTGGTAAGAACTGCAAATGAATCTGGCGTATAGACTTTATTGAGTGCAATAAGCTGATCAACCAGTTTTTGCGTTTGAGGCGCCTGATTAATCATGAGCTTTTCTTGAGCTTGAAGGAACTCTTTAGGAATAAATGGAGGATTAAACATGGTTTGCTTTAACAAATAGTTAAAGTCACCTTTTTTAGATACTAAAAGTTGTTTTAAGTAGGCTGGATCTTTTAGATAAATTGTATTTGCAGAACGGAAAATGCCGCCACTATCAACTAAGAATAGACTTTTGGTTTCAAATGGATATTGTCCAGCATAGAGTAGGGCAATTGAACCACCAAGTGAGTGGCCGGCAATGTGAATTGGGCCTTTTAAATTGGCAGCTTCAACAAATCGACGTAACTTTTCGGCAAGATTAGGTACTGAGTAGTCGAAATCCTGTGCAACTAAGGTTTCACCACTACCCGGTAAGTCTGGAATAATAACGTGGTAATTTGCTGTGAGATAACGCGCAACTCGGTTCCAGTTATCACGACTCCCTCCTAATCCATGAATAAGGAGCAACGTCGGTTTAGCAGTAGAACCACCTTCACTATATGACCATGTAACCTCACCAACTTTTAAACTTTTACTTTGTAAACCTGCCCAACTGCGCTCTTGCTGTAAAATATTCTGAAAGTTTATATCCATCGTCTCAGCTGCTTGCGTCTGAAAAACACCTGTTATTGTTGTAAGGCTACAAGCCAAGGCAAGTGCCATAGCTGTTTTCTTTATGGTCGTTTTGGTTGATACAAACAGCGTCGTCATAAGATTTCATCCTTGAGGCATAAGCGAGTTTGAAAATTATTGAAAAACTTTGCCAATGAGTCATTTGCCAAATGATCAAAAGGAGAAAAATTATAGTCAATCCGAGAACTAAAGTATGTCTATTTTTTCGCTAAACAGTAAGGAATTTACGGTAAACATTCCATTCAAATAGAGAACGTATTTTTAAAATTTTTTATGGAAAAGGATTTAATTTTTTGTCAGTGACATTCAAATTTTGACACATTAAAATGATTTCCAACCTTGAAAAAACAATGGAAATATAAAATGCCTACCGCGCAAGAAGTTTTAGATCGTCTGAAAGCTGGTAATCAACGATTTGTAAATGGAAATAGTTCCCTTGCAAAAACCTTATCGCATCATGAACGCGCTGAAATGGCAAAGGATCAAAATCCGTTTGCGATTGTATTAGGTTGTTCAGATTCACGTGTTCCAGCAGAAATGGTATTTGATCAAGGTCTTGGTGACTTATTCGTAATTCGTGTTGCTGGTAATGTGGTTGCCCCTTCACAAGTCGGTAGTGTTGAGTTCGCGGCAGAACGCTATGACTGTCCAGTTGTTGTTGTATTGGGACATAGTCATTGTGGCGCTATTCAGGCGACAATTGATACGTTAATGAATCCTGATCACCCGCCATCGTCTAACTTAATGTCGATTGTGAACCGTGTTCGTCCATCAGTTGAAATTTTAATGCAGACTGATTTAAAAAATGATTTGAAAAAACTTTCATGTCATGCGGTACGTTCAAACGTTTTTGCTTCGGTAAATCAATTACGTCATGGTTCGGCTGTATTAGAGAGCCTGATTGCAAAAGGTGAGTTGATTGTTGTAGGTGCAGAATATTCGCTAGAAACTGGTGAAGTAACCTTTTTTGATTTCTGATTATATTAAAAATAATGCTTAAAGATAAAGGGTGCCTACAGGGCACCTTTTATATATGGATAAGCTAAATTAAGTAACTTTGACTGCGCTTGAGCATTTGGATGAATCAAGTCATTTTGCATAAGCTGTTTTTGACCTGCGACTCCATCAAGAAAAAATGGTAGTAATTTCACCTGATATTTTTGGCTTGCAACTTTATAGTTATTTTCAAAAGCTTTGCTATATGCAGCCCCATAATTTGGCGGAATTTTCATGCCAAAAAGAATAACTTGGGCTTTTTGTTTCTGACTTAACTGAATGAGCTGATCCAGATTTTTTTGAATCATTTGAGGTGGTTGACCACGTAAGCCATCATTTCCGCCTAATTCAATCACGACTACATTTGGCTTATAAGTTTGTAATAGCTTAGGTAATCGGGCTAAAGCGCCGCTGGTTGTTTCTCCACTAACACTTGCATTGACCACTTTGTGTTGTTTGGGATACTGTTGGTCTAAGCGTTTTTGCAGTAATTGTACCCAACCTTGTTTGGGATCAATTCCGTAACCGGCACTAATACTATCTCCTAAAATTAAAATAGTTTTCGCCGATACAAGCATAGGCAGCATACTTAATGAGATGAGCATGATGCTTTTAGAACCAATCAAAAAAGATTTATACATTTGTACTTCGACCCTGATTCTGAATACATAGGACTTTTTACATCATGCCACAACCCATCATTGCTGCCCATCAAGTTACACAAACTATTCAGATTAACCAAAATCAGTTTACGATTTTAAAAGATATCGATTTAGAGATTTTTGAAGGGGAGCAGGTGGCAATTACTGGGCGTTCTGGCTCAGGTAAATCGACCTTACTAGGAATTTTGGCAACTTTAGATCAACCATCTGAAGGCGAAGTTTGGTTGTGCGGTCAAGCTGTTCATCAATTAACAGAGGAACAACGTGCCCAAATCAGAATGCAGCACATTGGTTTCGTATTTCAGTCTTTTCAACTTTTACCTCAGTTGAGTGCGCTTGAAAATGTGATGTTGCCCTTACGATTACGTAAAGATTTTGATTATAAAACCGCAGAGAAAAAAGCTTTAGATTGGTTGCATCGAGTAGGTCTTAGTCGTCAAGTTGAACAAACACCTAAAGTCTTATCTGGAGGGGAGCAACAACGTGTGGCGATTGCACGAGCTCTGATTGCAGAACCTCAAATTGTTTTTGCTGATGAACCTACCGGAAACTTAGATGGCCAGACAGCACAAGAAATTGAAAGTTTGCTCTTTGATTTAAACCGAGAGTTAGGTACGACTCTGATCTTAGTGACCCATGATCGTAATTTAGCAACCCTTTGTCAGCGTCATGTTGAGTTAGATGACGGCCGACTAAAGACAGTACAGGGTGGTTAAATTATGCGTAATCTTCTCAAACCACTTTTGCTACAAAGTTTTCGTACGGGTGGATTATATCTACTCATTATTGCTTTATCGCTTGCGATTAGTGCAACCACAGCCCTGAAATTTAGTAATGACCAAGTTAAAAATGCAGTCAGTCTGCAAGCTTCGCAAATGCTAGGTGCTGATTTAGTTCTGTCGAATAACGAACCTATCGAACAGCCGTGGAAACAAAGAGCAGAGCAGCTTGGTTTAAAGCAAACCAATGTCACTCTATTTAGTTCTATGGCTCATACACAAGATCAGTTTGTTATGGTCAATGTAAAAGCAATAGAACCTGCGTTTCCACTCAGAGGACAGCTTGAAATTGCGCCAAAAACTCAAGCGATTCAATCTGGTGAAGTCTGGTTAAGTCAAAGAGCAGCGGACTTATTAAAAGTAAAAAGAGGAGATATTGTTTCTATTGCTGACGGTACCTTCCGTTTTAGTGGCGTGATTGTGCGTGATTCAAATCAAGAACTTGGTTTTTCAGGTTTTTCACCTACCGTCATTATTCATCAAGCTGATATTGCTAAAACTCATGCAATTCAAACTGGCAGTAGAATCGATTATCGACTGTTAATGTCTGGTCAACCTGAACAAGTTCAGGCATTTTCAAAGCAATTTAAGCAACAGCATCAACCTTCTAAAGAACCAGATGAAACGGCAGGTTTGCGTTTACGTGATGCGAATGAATCAAATAGTCGGTTATTACGCCCACTTGAAAACCTAGATACCTTTTTGCAACTGGCCAATATTTTAACGATTTTGTTGTGTGGAATTGCCATCGCTTTAACGAGTCAAAGATATGTTCAGCAAAACCAAGATCATATTGCACTTCTCAGATGCTTAGGAGCCAGTAAGTTCCAAATTTTATGGGCCTATATTGGATTGCTTTGTATTGTCAGTGCGATTTCAATTGTGATGGGCAGCCTATTAGGTTTAGTCATGGGGTATGGCCTGCTGCAACTTATGCTGCAATTAATTCCTCAATTAGAGTTAAGTTTTTCGCTAATACCGCTTTTACTTGGACCTTTACCAATCGCTATTTTTACGAGTGTAATTGTGCTGCTTGGTTTTATTTTGCCAAGCATTTGGGAGCTTTTAAATACACCTCCAATTCGGGTGATTCGCGAAGAAGCCAAATCTCGTAAATCTTTATTCTTTATGTTTTTTGCTGGCATTAGCAGTCTGATTGTTTTTAGTTTGGTGTTGAGTGAAAACTTGATGCTCAGCATTATGGTTTTGGCTGCGATTATCGTGCTTTGTATTTTGCTATATACCGTTGTTTGGCTCGTGCTTCGTAGTTTAAAAAAGATGAAAAATCGTTTGTCTTTTTATATTCGTTCACCCTCACAAAGTGCCTTACAAATTACTGCACTGGCTTTAGGCTTAAGCCTCATTACTGTATTAAGCGTATTAAGAACAGATTTATTACAGCGTTGGCAGCAACAGCTTCCTGAAGGAACCCCGAATCAATTTGTATATGGTTTACCTCCATTCGATTTAAAACCTTTTGAGCAGCAATTAAAGCTACATGGTTGGCAAAGCACGCCGCTCTATCCAAATATTCGAGGCCGACTGGTAGCAAAAAATGATGTACCTTTTTCAGAAGAAGCAATAAAACAAAATAACTCTTTGCGCCGTGAATTGAATTTAACCCAATCAAATCAATTACCGAATGATAACGTAATTACACAAGGACAAACCCAGTTTAATGGCATGGGGCAGGTTTCAGTCGAAAGTAAAACTGCCGAAAGTTTAGGAATCCAAATTGGAGACAAGCTGACCTTTAGCCTGCCTGAAGGTACATTACAAGCCAAAGTTGTGAATTTTCGGAGTGTAGAGTGGGAAAGCTTTAGCCCTAACTTTTTCTTTATTTTTTCTCCTAAAACTTTAGATGAAAATGCTGGAAGTTATTTAGGCAGTTTTTATGTACCTAAGCAAGATCAACCTAAAATGATCAATATTATTCAGCAATTTTCAAATACAGTATTTATTGATGTTGATCGAATTTTAGATGAAGTAAAACGCCTAATGAATGTCTTAGTCAAAATAGTGACTGTACTGGCAGCATTGGTCGGTTTTTCAGGCGTATTAGTACTGATTGCATGTTTAAACCTATTAATGGATGAAAGGCGCCGTGAGGTTGCTTTACTACGCTCATTTGGTTTATCTAAAAATAAAATGAAGCAGATGCTTAGTTTTGAGATTGGTTTTCTTGGTCTATTAGCAGGCATAGTTGCCTGCTGTTTTGCGGAAGTGATTAGTGCGATTGCTAGTTATAAAATGAATATGGCAATACAGTGGCATTTTGAAATATGGCTGATTTTACCTCTTGGCATGATGCTCATTTGTGCATTGATTGGTCGTTATCGACTCGGTTATCTCTGTAATTTGCCGCCTTTACAAAGCTTAAGAGAGTTAAATCAGCTGTAACTTAAGGAATAATATCAGGGTTCTGAATGATGATTTCATGCCATAGCGGAAGTAAAGGTGAGTTGAGTTGTACACAGTACATATAAAAACCACCCGTAATGATTATTGCGGCTAATAAGCCTAAAATCTTGAGCACACTTTTAAACTTACTGACGTAGCTTAAGTACCACATCAGTCCAAGGAATGCTCCAATAACCATGCCGCCAATATGTGCGGCATTATTAATACCAGTTGCGACAAAACCAAAAATAAGGTTGATTGCCATAATCATTAATAATGCTTTTTTATCGAGTATGTAGGCTTGATGTGGAAGTGGTGGAAATAAGGAAAGTACGGTTAACGCAGCACCTAATCCCATTACGGCGCCTGAAGCACCTGCACTGACATGAGGAAGTAAGCTCTGGTCAAAATGTTGCAGTAATTCATGTCCATTTTGAATGGTCATATAGCTACTGAGCAGACTGCCGAATAAACCAGCAAGTAAATACATGCCTATAAAATAGAAGCGACCAAATAGTGACTCGGCAACATTACCGAAAATATATAAGGCCCACATGTTGAGCATGAGATGGACTAAACCAAAATGAAAAAACATGCTGGTAAATAGACGTTCAGGCTGCCCAGAAAAAGTAAGTGGTGTAAAATCAGCTCCCCAATGAATAGCATCTTTCATGGCTGGGTCACTAATATCGACGCCAGATAGAATTTGCCAGACAAACAAACCTACATTGATTGCGATGAGCAGGGCGGTCAGCCACCAAGTTTGTACATTGAGTTTACGATTAATGTGCGGAGGCTGATATTGAGTCATGCTATGCTTTTGTTATATATGAACATGCTTTACAGCTTAACATGAAAAAAGTTGAATACAGGAGATCAGGACGAACATGAAAGCTTTTATTGTTCGCGTGTTGTTAATTTTTATTGGGGCGATTCTCCTTATTCAACTTTGGATTTTTTCGAGTTTGGTCTGGTGGCGGACACATGAAGTGGATACGACCATGTTCATGCGAATTGATTATTGGTCTGATACATCAGAGCCAATTGTTCATCAGTGGCTTGACTATGATGATATTAGCGATAATTTTAAACATGCAATTTTAGCGGGCGAAGACGCAAAATTTATCCATCATCATGGCTTTGACTGGCAAGGTATCCGTTTTGCTCTTGAGCGGAATAATGAAGAGGGTGAAGTAGTTGCGGGTGGTTCTACCGTGTCTCAACAGCTTGCAAAGAACTTGTTCTTATACAACAAACGTTCATTTATTCGTAAAGGCCAAGAAACGGTCGCGACTTGGATGATGGAGCGGATGTGGACAAAACGTCGAATTCTTGAGGTGTATATGAACTCAGTTGAATTCGGCAAAAATTTGTATGGTGTTGAAGCAGCTGCTCATCATTATTATGGTAAAAGTGCTAAAAGCTTAACGCGTGAACAAGCTGCTTTCTTAGCTGCATTATTGCCTGATCCGAAATATTATCAAGATCACCGTAACGATCATAAACTACAATATAGAAAACGCGTTATTTTACGTTATATGAATAGCACCCAGATTCCTGAATAAAGCTGTTTTAAAGATGTGTAAATTTTTTAGTTTTTACCAAATTGTCATATTTTTGCAGCATACTGGTTTATAGAGATTTTGGCTGGATAGAGAATAGAGTTAGACATGAATACAGCGATTACAGCAACAACGAACCCAATAGAATACAGTTATAATGACCGTTATATAAATCGTGAATTGTCTATTCTTGACTTCCATTTGCGTGTATTGGAGCAAGCGGTAGACCCTTTACATCCATTACTTGAGCGAATGAATTTCTTGCTCATTTTTTCGCGTAATCTCGATGAGTTCTTTGAAATTCGAGTTGCGGGAGTGATGGAACAATTTTCTCTAGGCAATGAAAGTCGTAGCCCTGATGGTCTTACCCCAAGACAGGTTTTACAAAAAATCTCTGAAACTGCTCATGCTGCGATTGAGCGTCAATATCGAATTTTAAATGAGGAAATCTTACCTAAACTACGTGAAGAAGACATTTGCTTCCTACGTCGTGGTGAGTTAACTCCAGCTCAATCTGCTTGGGTGAAAAAATATTTTCAGGAACAAGTTGCACCTGTATTAACCCCAATTAGTCTAGATCCAGCACACCCGTTCCCTCGACTTGTTAATAAAAGCTTGAACTTCATTATTACGCTTGAAGGTAAAGATGCTTTTGGACGTCAAATTGATTTGGCTGTTGTACCTGCACCTCGTTCATTACCTCGCGTTGTACGTTTACCAGACGAATTAACAGGTGGTAAAGAACATCATGTGATGTTATCGGCAATTATCCATGAACATGTGTCTGATTTATTCCCAGGAATGACAGCAACTGGATGTTACCAATTCCGTGTTACACGTAATGCAGACTTGGCCCTGAATGAAGATGTTGAAGACTTAGCTAAAGCATTAAAAGGTGAATTAAGTTCTCGACGTTTTGGTCGTGCAGTTCGCTTGGAAGTAACCCATAACTGTCCACAGCATATTTATGAGTACTTACTGGAAGAGTTCGATTTAACTGATGAGCAATTATATAAAGTTGATGGCCCAGTAAATTTAGCTCGTCTGGTTTCAAACTTTAAACGTCCTCATTTACGTTATGACTCGCATACGCCAGTTGTGCCTAAAGTGTTTAAAAAGACTGAGAGCATTTTCTCGGCAATGCAGAAGCAAGATATTTTACTGCATCATCCGTTTGAATCTTTTGCTCCTGTAATTCAGCTACTTCGCGAAGCTGCTCGTGATCCGCAAGTATTAGCAATTAAGCAGACGTTATATCGTAGTGGTGCTGATTCTGAGATTGTGCAGATTTTGGCAGAAGCGGCGCGTAACGGAAAAGAAGTTATTGCCGTTATTGAATTACGTGCTCGCTTTGATGAAGAATCAAATATTGAAGTAGCAAACGTTTTACAAGAAGCGGGGGCGGTGGTTGTTTACGGTATTGTAGGTTATAAAACTCACGCCAAAATGATTATGGTCGTGCGCCGTGAAAATAATAAATTGGTACGTTACGTTCATTTAGGAACGGGTAACTACCATGCGATGAATGCCCGAATTTATACCGATTATGGTCTCATGACCACAGATAAAGATCTGTGTGAAGACGTACACCGTATATTCCAAGAGTTGACCGGCATGGGCAAAATGGCGAAATTGAAAAAGCTATTACACGCACCGTTTACTTTACATGCTCAGCTTATTAACTTTATTGATGAAGAAATTGCCAATGCTAAAGCAGGCCGTAAAGCTCAGATCATTGTTAAAGTAAATGCATTAACCGAAGTCCAGTTAATCAATAAATTGTATGAAGCTTCTCAGGCGGGTGTTCAGATTGACCTGATTATCCGTTCGATTTGCTGCTTACGTCCAGGCTTGCCGAACCTGTCGGAGAATATTCGAGTGCGTTCAATTGTAGGGCGTTTCCTTGAGCATACTCGTGTTTATTACTTCAGTAATAATGGTGATGCACGTATTTACTGTTCAAGTGCAGACTGGATGGACCGTAATTTATTTAATCGTGTAGAAGCGTGTTTCCCTGTTGAAGACCCTGCATTGAAAAAACGTATTTATCAACAAGGTTTGGTAAATTACTTACAAGATAATCAACAGGCTTGGCTGCTACAAAGTGATGGTACGTGGATTCGTGCTAAGCCAGCAGAGGGTGAAAAATTGCATAATGCTCAAAGAGCATTATTGGAAATCATTAAATAATGAACTTTTAAGACTAAATAAAAGCCGACATTTTGTCGGCTTTTTTAATTGACTGAAATTCAAAGTAATTTAGTTAGTTTTTCTAAATGGTTGCTGGATAAACGATAATAATTTGAAGCACTGCAATATGTTTTGAAAATATGTGATTTTTTACATAAAACATTGAATTTTAAAAATATACAAATCACGAGAAATCTACTTTAATACGCCGCATTAAATATACTTAACTTTGGTAAATGAATAAGATGCAATGCTTTATTAGAAGTTTACTTATTAAAATACTTTTGGGGATAATACCAGTGACCGCTTACGCAGATCAGAAGTGTTATGGAGATATCATCGTATTTCAAAGATTTGATGATCAAGCGATATATCCTTATTTTGTAAACCCTTCTAATGATAAAGCTAACAAAAGTGGAGAGAAAAATAAAAAAATAATCATCCAAAAAAGAAAACCAAAACAAGATGAGTTTTTAGCCCAAAAGAAAATTGAAGATGTCCATACCAAGAAAGTAGAAGAAAAGAAAAATTTTGACAGTAAAAAGCAACTTGATGCAGCTGTCGCTAAAGAAATCTTGGAAAATGGTGAAAAGAAATGGATGGTACAAGTTGCGCTAGCATCTAATCAAAATAAGGCAAATATGGTTCAGTCGCAATTAGAAGCAAAAGGGTACAAGGTTGTAACCAGTGCAACGACTAAAGGCATACGGGTCATGGTAGACCCTGCAAATGACTATACCATTGCACAAATTATTAGAGAAAAAATTATTGCTGATAATAGTTTGAATATGCCATCTGCTTGGGTGTTTAAGTGGGCATCCTTAACGCCGCAATAAAATAAAAAGGAGTCCGAAGACTCCTTTTTTTATTCATGTATTCTTGTCGTGATTTTCTGCATAATTTGCAGTAATACATCGAACTCACTTTGCAATGGTGTACTTTTACGAGTCACTAAAGCTAAAGTACGGCTCGGTGCATCTTCAATTGGTTTTGCAGTAATCTGATCATTAAACTTGATCATACTATTTTCAATTGCAATTTCTGGTAAAAGCGTAAAGCCTAAATCAGAAGAAACCATTTCAACTAACGTTGGTAAAGAGCTTGCTTTTAAACGGTTGTCGTTTTTACGCTCACCGATAGGGCATGCACTTAAAACGTGGTCACGTAAACAGTGGCCTTCTTCAAGCAAAATTAATCTTGATAAATCAAGATCATCTAGTGAGTTTGCTTGAAGAGCATTTGTATCTTGTTTACTACATACAAGGTACAAGTTTTCTTTCGAAATTTCAGCGACTTTTAGGCCTCTAGTGTCAAACGGTAGAGCAAGAACGATCATGTCTAGATTACCGTGTTCTAAACGCTCTACAATTTTTTCACTTTGTGCTTCATGCAAATGCAGCTGAATTTTAGGCAACTGCTGATGCACTTCATCAAGTAACCGTGTCAGGATAAAAGGTGCAATTGTTGGAATAACACCCAAATGCAAATCACCCGTTAACGGCTCACTCATTTCACGGCTCAAACGCATTAAATCTTGAGCATCTGCTAGTAGTACACGGGCGCGAGCAACGACTTGTTCACCTAAAGGTGTTAAACGCACATTCTGGCGATCACGTTCTACCAAAACGCCACCTAATAACCGTTCAAGCTCCATGATGCCGCCTGATAAAGTCGATTGAGTGACAAAAGAGCGGCGTGCTGCTTCAGTAAAATGCAAAGTTTCCGACAACGTAACTAAATATGATAGCTGTCTTAATGAGGGTAATGCAGCCATAGTGTCCTAGTCTGATGATTTAAAATGATGCGCAAATAAACCGCTAAGCTGTGGAATAAAATGTGCAGGGATATCATGCCCCATTCCATCAATTAATTCAAACTTAGCACCGGAAATTGCTTTTGCTACAGCCTTACCGTGGCTAGGCGGAAGTAAGCGATCGCGAGAGCCATGTAGGACTAAAGCGGGTTGCTTAATTTCACGGTCGAGTTGTAGTAAAGAGCCTGTACATAATATTGCTAAAAACTGTTGAAGTACACCAGCAGGATAGTAGCTACGTTGATAAAGCTTACGTGCTGTTTGTATTGCTTCAATTTGGTTGATATAACCAGGTGAACCAATCAATTGAAATAGTTTTAAACTATGATTAACAATACCTTCTTCATCACGCGTCTCGGGTTTACCAATTAAACTCAAAAGTTGTTTCGGAAAAGGAGGTGGTAAAAAAGGTTGGTTATTGCTTGTAAACATAAGCCCTAACTTCTCAACCTTTTCTGGATATTTTGCTGCAAGAATTTGAGCAATCATCCCACCCATTGATGCACCAATTACATGTGCTTTGTTCACGCCTAAACGATCAATCAGCATCGATACATCATCTGCCATATCATGCAGAGTATAAGGTGCCCCCTGATTAGCGAGTCCAAGTGCAAAGCGGCCCATCAATTTGACAGTATTTAAGCGTTTACCTTCGTGACGTACTTTTGAAGAAAGGCCAATATCACGGTTATCAAAACGAATAACACGAAATCCTTGATCAATCAGCGATTTACAGAAAAAATCAGGCCAAAAAAGCATTTGGGCGCCAAGACCCATAATCAGCAAAATGGTTGGATGCTCTGGCTTTCCACCGACCTCTACATGCAACTCAATTCCATTGCCTAAGTTGACTTTGGTTTCTTGCATGAAAGATGTGTACGGCGAAATGTTAAACTGTAAGGCGCTATTCATGTTATTCATTCCTTAAAGGAATACTCTCTAACCGAGTATTCCTGATACAAACCTTATGCTTGGGCTGGAATAAGATCTGGAACAAGCTTTGTTAAAGTTAAGCGTTGTTTACCTGCAGTTGCACCTAACAATACAAAACCACGCAATGTTCCTTCATTGTCAATTGCTTTGGCAAGCATACCATCGTCGAACTCTTCTGTTTCCCAGTTCACTTCTACATCAACCGGAGCTGGCAAAACTGTAAGTGGAGCAGCTGGCGTTTTTACTGCAACTGGCATAGCAGGGTAGTGCACAGCTGTTTGTTGTCCGCTGAGTGTTTTAGCGAGAGCACGAGCCTGTTGCATAATCGGCATTACATATGGCAGTAAAGTACCGTTTACCTCTGCACAATCCCCAATTGCGTAGATGTCTGCTTGATTTGTTTCCAGTAAACCATTGGTAATAATTCCACGGCTCGTTTGAATATCTGCACTTTTAGCAAGTGAAATATTTGGCTGTAAACCAATTGCAGAAAGAACAAGGTCTGCAACCAATGTTTGTCCGTTTGCGAGTGTTATCGCATAGTCTTCACCATTATTAATTTTACTTACTTTTTCAACCGTGGTTCCAAGTGCAAATTTTACTCCAGCTTCCTCAAGATTTTGCTGGAAAGCAGAAGCAATATGTCCTGGAAGTAAACGGCCTAATGGTTGAGGAGCCAAATCAATCACAGTGATGTCATATTCACTATGCAGTAAGTCGTTGGCAAATTCACAACCAATTAAACCAGCACCTAAAATAACAACACGTTTATCTTTACGCTGAGCTAGATTTTCACGGAAAGCGCGGTAATCAATCAATGAGTTCACGACATGAATGTCATCGCTACCATCACCTGCAATTGCAAGGCGAATTGGGTTAGCACCTACAGCTAAAATCAGTTTTGAATAGGGTTGATTCGACGTTACACCATCTTTTTCTAAAACAAGCTCATGGCGTTCAGCTAAAATCTCTTTTACAAAAGTAAAAGGCTCAATACGCATATTGAGTTGAGTACCCATTTTAGCAGCATCACCTAAAGGAATTTGTTCTGGTGCTTTTTTACCTGCAAATGCATTTGATAATGTTGGCTTTGCATAGTTCACTGCATCATCCGCACAAATCATCACAAGTTCTTGCTCTGGGCTAAGCTTACGGAACTCACGTGCCAAGGTATAACCCGCCATGCCTGATCCGATAATGACGATAGGATGCATTTTTTTCTCCAGAGTTAGAATTATTTATTTAATACGGTGATTGGTAATATTCGTAAAAAAGACCATGTCAATCATGGCCTTTTACTTTACGCTCTTAGATTTCGATCATTTCGAAGTCAGCTTTTGAAACGCCGCAATCAGGGCAAGTCCAGTCATCAGGAATATCTTCCCATTTTGTTCCAGCTGCAATGCCGTCTTGTGGCCAACCTTCCGCTTCGTCATAAATCCATCCACAAACGATACATTGATATTTTTTCATGAGACTCTCCGCACTGATAAGTTTGCTCAAAGCTGCCTTTCAGTAAAACTATTCCATCTATTAATAATGTAACTACGATCCGGTCAATAATAACCAATGTGCCTATGATCGGATATCAAATTTTTACGCAGTTCTACATTCAAAGTAAAGTAAATAACGGAGTTTAATCATTCGTAAGCAAAGATGAATGGCAGGTTAGGACAAATAAGTGGTTATTTAGGCAAAACTTCGCCATAAACTAATAATAATTAATGCATTCTTACAGTTAATTTTATTTGTGAAAATATCATGAAATAAAGAGTACTAAATCATTTAAAAAATTCATCTCATATGAAAGCTAAATAACAACAAACTACGATGCTACAGAATGTCATTATTAAAATTAAAATTTGCTGTCATTAAGACGGTATAAATCAGGGAAGTGAACTATGGAAAATTTAGTATATGAAGTGGAAATTGACGCTCCTATAGAAAAAGTGTGGGATATACTTTGGAATGGCGATACATATAATGCTTGGACGAAATTCTTTGCACCAGACTCCTCAATGCGTACTGACTGGCAAGTAGGTGGAAAAACTTATTTTCTTGATGGCGAAGGAAATGGGATGGTTTCTACAATTGAACAAATGCAAAAACCGGAAATATTGATTTTTAAACATTTAGGAATGATTAAGGAGGGTAAAGAAGATTTAGAAAGTGAAGAAGTTAAAGGCTGGAGTGGTTCTCAAGAAAAATATTTTCTAAACCAAAAAGGTAATATAACCACTTTAAAAGTTGAATTGGCCACTTTACCCGAATATATGGGCATGTTGAAAAGTGGCTTCGTTCAAGGTTTTGATGTGGTTAAAAAAATGGCAGAAGCGAAATAAAGCTTCTTTAAATCACATATAAACCAGTTTTTTATAATCAAACGATATAAATCTAGGCCAAATATTTTTTATAAATTTTTATAATCAGATCATTAATTCGAGAAGGATAGGCTAAGCGATGATGTCCACCTTCAAACGTTTCAATATTCATGTAGGGTGCAAGTTTTTCTTGAACCTGATACATATCAAGTTGCTCATCTCCTAATTCTAAATAGGCCATTTTAGGATTAGAGAGCATGAGTTCATCTTCAGAAAGTTGAGGATAGTCTGCCCGAAAATTGGGGGTAAGACTTGGATTTGCCACTATCACCGCTAATTTATGTTGAGCAGCAGTTTTTAGCGCCCAATAGCCTCCAATGCTATGGCCCACCAATAAATCTGGTTTGATCGTCTGAATAGCCTGATGGTAAAAGTACTCAACAGATGCATAACTTAAGTTACGATAATCGACGTCAATACAAAATTTTTCAGGATGTAAAATGGCATGGAACTTTGTCGATTCCCGGGAAGAATCCAAGCCATGTAAAAATAGAATTTTCATTATTTACGACACAATCTCATTGATAAAATAAAAGGCAAATCGGGCCTTTTGAATATCGAGGTTATTTGGATTTTTTTATATTTTACTAAATGCTTTAAAAAATGATCTTAGCGATTGGTCTAAGTCACTTTGCCTTTAAAAAGTGGTGTTTTGTTCTATAAAATTGTCTTTTTTCATTTTTGTTTGATTGAAATCATTCGAAAAACTTCCGCAATCTGTTAGGATATAGCACTTAATTTTTACTTAATCGAGGCAGAGATGACGCAACAAAACGCTCAATCGACTTCTGAACCAACTATTTCCGAAAACGATTTAATTGCACAGCGTCATGCCAAATTAAAGCAAATCCAAGATGTTGCGAAGGAAACTGGAAAGAGTCCTTGGCCGAATACGTTTAAGCGTGAACACTACGCAGCTGATCTACAAGAACAATTTAAAGATCAGTCGAAAGAACAAATTGAAAGCGCTGAGCATGTCTATGTAAAAGTGGCTGGCCGTGTCATGTTAAACCGTGGTTCTTTCATGGTTATTCAAGATATGACAGGTCGTATTCAGCTATATGTTGACCGTAAAGGCTTACCAAAAGATATTCTTGAGACTATTAAAGGTTTAGACCTTGGTGACATTATTGCTGCCGAAGGTTATATCGGACGTTCAGGAAAAGGTGACTTATACGTTCATCTTGAAGGTTTTGAACTTCTTACAAAATCTCTTCGTCCGTTACCAGATAAATTCCATGGCTTAAATGACACAGAAGTTAAGTACCGTAAACGTTACCTTGACTTAATTGTGAATGAAGAAACACGTAAAACTTTTGAAATCCGTGCCAAAGTTGTTGCAGGTATTCGAGCATTCTTAAACAATGAACGTTTCATGGAAGTTGAAACGCCAATGATGCATGTGATTCCGGGTGGTGCATCTGCGCGTCCGTTTGAAACACATCACAATGCTTTGGATATGCCTTTATTCTTGCGTATTGCACCTGAGCTTTATTTAAAACGTTTGGTTGTTGGTGGTTTCGAACGTGTGTTTGAAATTAACCGTAACTTCCGTAATGAAGGGGTGTCAACGCGTCACAACCCTGAATTTACGATGATCGAGTTTTATCAAGCTTATGCTGATTATAAAGACTTGATGCAATTGACTGAAAACATGCTTGAAAAGTTAGCTTTGGATATTTTGGGTACAACTGATGTGCCTTACCAAGGTGAAGTGTTTAGCTTCAAAGGGCCCTTCAAGAAAATCTCTATGTTTGATGCGATTTTAGAGAATAACCCACAATTTACGCCTGAAAATGTTGGTGACCGTGAGTTCCTTGCTCAATTTATTCGTGAAGAATTAAAAGAACAAGTTAAGCCTGGTTTTGGTTTAGGTAAGCTTCAAACGATCGTATTTGAAGAAACTGTTGAAACTAAACTTCGTCAGCCTACATTTATTACTGAATATCCAGCTGAAACTTCTCCACTCGCTCGCCGTAATGATGACAATGCACATATTACTGATCGTTTTGAGTTTTTCATTGGTGGCCGTGAATTGGCAAATGGTTTCAGCGAGTTAAATGATCCAATCGATCAGGCTGAGCGTTTCCAAGCCCAAGTTGCTGAGAAAGATGCCGGTGATGACGAAGCAATGCATTATGATGCAGAGTTCGTTGAAGCGCTTGAGTATGGTTTACCACCTACAGCTGGTGAAGGTATCGGTATTGACCGTTTAGTAATGTTATTTGCCGATGCACCAAGTATTCGCGATGTAATTTTATTCCCTCATATGCGCCGAAAGGAAGGTTAATCTTCTAAAGGCAAAAAAGGCAGTATTTATACTGCCTTTTTTTATTACTTTTATATCTCAAAAACTTACCTATCTACACTAATCTTAAAATAGCGTTAAAAAATGTAATTGCACAGTTTAACAATTGCAAAGTTGTGATAAAAAATTTAAGGTGTTGCTCATAAATAACTTTGAGAATTGGCTGGCATGTTTCTAAGAAAAACACTTTCGATTGCAATATTGGCAACTGCTTCATCCGCTATTTTTGCACAAGGTTTAGTGCTAAATAATGAGGACTTACGTACAGACTTAAATTGGTTGAATCAACAAGGTGTTATCAAGATTAGCACCTCAACTTGGCCGTTAAGTGGTGATGAAATCCAGAGAGCACTCTCTCAAGCACAAGTGACCCATCCAGCTCAACAAAAAGTTATTAATTCAGTTCTTGATGCATTAAAAGCAGATAACGATACGGTTAAAGTGGGCGCTTTTGCTGAGACCGATAGCAAAAATATTCCACAAGCATTCGGTGATAACCAAAAAGCTCAATATCAAGGCTCTTTAGAGTTTAATGCTGGTGGTGAAAACTGGGATGCAAAAATCCGAGTAAATGCAGAAAAAGATCCACAAATTGATAATGGGCAAGATGTGAATGTTGAAGGCTCATATGTTGCTGGTAAACTTTGGAATCAGTGGGTAGTAGCAGGTCAAATTCCAACATGGTGGGGTCCTGGTCATGATGGTAGTTTAATTCGTGGCGATGCTAGCCGCCCAGTTTATGGTGTAACGGCACAACGTGCGGTGCAAAATGCGTTTGATACAAAATGGTTATCTTGGATTGGACCTTGGCAATACCAAGCTTTTGCAGGGCAACTGGACGATTATGAAAAAGTTCCAAATGCTAAATTAATTGGCTTGCGTGTAACTGCACAACCATTGCCATATATTGAGTTGGGTGCATCGCGTGCTATTCAATGGGGTGGTAAAGGACGTCCTGAAAGTTTTAGTTCTTTATGGGATGCATTTGTCGGCAATAAAGATAATGGTGGAACTGGTGAACCAGATCCATCAAACCAAATTGCTGGCTTCGATGGCCGCTTATTATTACAACCGCTATTCCAAGTTCCAGTTAGCATATATGGACAATATGTAGGTGAAGATGAAGCGGGTGGTTTACCTTCTAAGAAAATGTACTTAGCAGGTGTCGACTATTCATCTAGTTACAATAATTTGCCTTATCAACTTTATGCAGAATGGGCAGATACACGTACTAATGGTGATGTAAGAGGTATCTCTTATGCTCATTCAACTTATAAAGATGGTTATTACCAACATGGTTACCCATTAGGCCACGCGATGGGTGGTGATGGACAAATGTACTCAGTGGGTGGTGATATCCGCTTTGATGTCATGAATCGTTTAAGTGGTCGTGCAATGGTGGTTAAAGTTAATCAATCTAACTTGGCAATCAATAAAGCATTCCCTAAAGACGATGAAATCAAAGCCCTTGATTTAACTTGGACGCATTACATCAAACCTGATCTTCCATTAAAAATTAATGGCTGGGTAAGTGATTCTGATCTAGAAGGTAATGACGCAGGTGCATCTATTGGAATTGAAATTCCATTAGAACGTAAAATGTTCGGTTTCTAAGAATAGATCATGTTTTAGAAAAGAGAAGCTATAAAAGCTTCTCTTTTTTTATGGTTTTTAGAGAAATCTAAAGACTAGAACATGATTTGCTTAAGTTGGCTACACAAGCTACGATTGCAAAGTTACGCAAGTGAATCAGCATATTACATGTATATGATGAAATCGAATATCAATATGAAAAAACAAGCAAAAGGAATCGGTTTTAAATCACTATAATGCATAACTAATGCTATAAGCCATATAAAGGCTTGTGGTTGGATTATCTATCACGAAAAATTGGAGTTGTTATGGCACTCGTTCCTCCACATGGTCTTCTAGGTGGTGGTTTAATACTACTTCTAGATTTTATGGGCAAAATGGATAGAGAAGGACGTGTTCATGACTGAATCAAGACTCACACATCTCAAGCAACTTGAAGCTGAAAGCATTCATATTATCCGTGAAGTTGCTGCTGAATTTGAAAATCCAGTCATGCTTTACTCAATTGGTAAAGACTCTGCGGTAATGCTTCACCTTGCATTAAAAGCATTTTATCCAGCGAAACTTCCATTTCCTTTATTGCATGTAGATACAGGTTGGAAGTTTAAGGACATGATCGCGTTTCGCGATAACATGGCAAAAACGCATGGCTTTGATTTAATCGTTCATCAGAACAAAGAAGGTCGTGAAGCTGGAATTAATCCATTCGATCATGGTAGTTCAAAATATACAGATATTATGAAAACCCAAGCTTTAAAACAGGCTTTGGATAAATATCAATTTGATGCTGCTTTTGGTGGTGCACGTCGTGATGAAGAAAAATCACGTGCGAAAGAACGTGTTTATTCATTCCGTGATAGTAAGCACCGTTGGGATCCTAAAAACCAGCGTCCTGAACTTTGGAATCTTTACAATGGTAAAGTGAACAAAGGTGAAAGTATTCGTGTATTCCCTTTATCTAACTGGACTGAGTTAGATATCTGGCAATATATCTATTTAGAAAATATTCAAATCGTTCCTCTTTATTTCTCTGCTGTTCGCCCAGTAGTAGAGCGTAGCGGTACATTAATCATGGTTGATGATGAACGTATGCGTTTAAAAGAAGGTGAAGTTCCACAGATGAAGTCTGTACGTTTCCGTACGCTTGGCTGTTATCCATTAACTGGTGCAGTTGAGTCTGAAGCAGATACGTTACCTGAAATTATCCAAGAGATGCTTTTAGCCACGAGTTCTGAGCGTCAAGGTCGTATGATTGACCATGATGAAGCGGGCTCAATGGAAAAGAAAAAGCAAGAAGGCTATTTCTAAGACAATTTCTAAATTTGTGGAGTTTGAGCAATGTCTCATCAATCAGAATTAATCAGTCAAGATATCTTGGCCTATTTAAAGCAACATGAACAAAAAGACCTTCTGCGTTTTTTGACTTGCGGTAACGTAGATGATGGTAAAAGTACACTTATTGGACGTTTACTCTACGATTCAAAATTGATTTATGAAGATCAATTGCAAGCAGTAACACGTGACAGTAAAAAAGTAGGAACCACGGGTGATGCACCAGACTTGGCATTACTTGTAGATGGTTTACAAGCTGAGCGTGAGCAAGGTATTACCATTGATGTGGCTTACCGCTATTTCTCAACTGAAAAGCGTAAGTTTATTATTGCGGATACCCCAGGACATGAGCAATATACCCGTAACATGGCAACTGGTGCATCAACTGCTGATCTTGCAATTATCTTGATTGATGCGCGTTATGGTGTGCAAACTCAAACTCGTCGCCATACGTTTATTGCTAGTTTACTCGGTATTAAAAATATCGTTGTTGCTATCAATAAAATGGACTTGGTTGAGTACTCTCCTGAACGCTTCACTGAAATTCAGATTGAATATGATGCTTTCGTAAGTCAGTTAGGTGATCGTCGTCCAGCCAATATTCAGTTTGTACCGATTTCTGCTTTAAATGGCGATAACGTAGTAAATGTTTCTGAGCATACAGCTTGGTACAAGGGTCAAACCTTGATGAGCATTCTTGAATCTGTGGAAATTAGTCGTGAATCAAACAAGCACGAATTCCGTTTCCCTGTTCAATATGTGAACCGTCCAAACCTCGATTTCCGTGGTTTCGCTGGTACTGTCGCTTTAGGTGAAATCAATGTTGGTGATGAAATTGTTGCATTACCATCAGGTAAGCGCTCAACAGTTAAAGAAATCGTAACATTCGATGGAAATCTAGACCAAGCTGTTGCAGGTCAAGCGGTTACATTAACGTTGAATGATGAAATTGATATTAGCCGTGGAAACGTATTAGTACGTGCAGGTGAACAACCATTAATTTCTCGTAGTGTTCGTGCTTCAGTAGTATGGATGAATGAACATCCATTGGTGAAAGGCAAGCTGTACAACGTTAAGATTGGTACACAAACTGTCCCTGCCAAAGTAACTAATATTCACTATCGTGTGAATGTGAATACGCTTGAGCATACTCAGGTTGAAGAGCTTGAGTTAAATGCAATTGCTGATGTTGTTGTTGAGTTTGATGCACCAGTCGTATTTGACCAATATCAAGATTCACGATACACAGGTTCATTTATTTTCATTGATCGTTTAAGCAATGTAACGGTTGGTGCGGGTATGGTTGAGTCTGCGGTAGAGTGGACTGCACATAGCAATCCTGTTACTGCTGAAGATCGTGCTGCACGTTTAGGTCAAAAACCTGCGGTGATTGGGGTTTCTGCACAGTTAATCGAGAAAGCTCAAGTTTTAGAGAGTTTATTGATCCAACAAGGTGTAGTTGCGATTGCAAAAGCCAACTTAACTGCTGAGCAAATTACTTTATTGCGTGAGACAGGTGTTGTGGTTATCACTACGGCTGTGGATGGCACAGATACAGAAGTTACTGCTGAAACTGTTGAAGAGGCAGCTGAAAAAGTTGTGGAATTAGCCCGTCTTTAATAGATTGAATTGATTTTGAAAAAACCCGCGTAAGCGGGTTTTTTTATTGGGTTCAGAAAATATTTTGAGTTTTTAAAGTTAAATATTCTCTCAAATCTTTAGGATAGCTCTGAATCATCTTTAAAAATATATCTTGATCGCCTTGATATAAGGCGCGTGTTGCTTCCTCATAATTTGGCATATTACCCAACATCGCAGACATAAAACGGTCGATGGCTTGTTTAGCGAGCATAATATTACCTTCAGAATTTGGGTTATTTAACTCTTTATCAATTAACTTACGAATTATTGCTGATGCACTCGCACTTTGTTGATCTAACCAATCCCAATGTTTTTTCTGTAAAGTGATTTCACGAGAAATTACTCCGAGTTTAGGTCGTCCAACTTTTTTAATTTCTTCCGGTTCAGCATAACGTTGTTGAAATTCTTGTTCCGAACCAGAAAGATCAAGATCAATTTGTTGACCTGTTTGATCATTAAAAATCAGAATATTTTCCGTTGTTTTCGGAAGATCTTTAAGTTTTTTTGCAAGTTCAATTAGGGAGTCACTCGCAATAAGCGTGCTTCCAGTGAAAGCAGTATAGGTGATTTTAGTATTCATTTTAGCCGTATATTTTTATCTGGGTAAAATAATATTATCAGGGTAAAATTAATTTGGCAAATAATTAATGTTATAACCAAAGAATTATTTGATTTTATGAGTGTTGTCTATGAAGTTAGGACTATAAAAATAGTCAAGATAATAGGCTATTTAAAATTTTACTCTGCTTTAGTAATGCTTTTATGAGACAATGTTTTTTTTATTTTTGTGTATTAGGACTCCCATGATTGAGCAATCTCCTGAATCTTTAAGCGATATCGAAATTTTAGACATTTTACAGTCTATGAAAAAAGATAAGCTGGATACGGAAGCAAATGAGATTATCCGTAATGGGGGGAAAGCTGGGCGTCAAGAAGCACATAAACAGGCTTTAGTTGCTTTGAATGCAAACTTTGAAGAAAAGTTTGTAGAAGCTGCTACGCTGGCATTAGGCTTGAATTCAGGTCAGGCGAAAAAGATTCGTTATAAAAAAGACCGTATCCGTATTTTTAAAGCACGTGGTATTGATTATTTAGCTATTGATGGTGCAGAAACCGCTCAGGTTTTAGCTCAAGTTGCTCAAGCGATTAGTCGTGAAGATGCGATCGTGACTGAAGGTCTACACAATATTTTTCCATTTTGGAAAGAAGGTTGGCCAATGGTGCAATTCGATAATGCCTATAAAATTTTAGAAGAAGACATTACATTGCATTTTCAGATTGTGTTAGACCACTTAATTGAATATGTACAGAAATAAAAAAAGCCCCGATTGGGGCTTTTTTTATTGCATATGAATAATTAAAGCGTGCTAAAGAGTGGGAAGACACCAATCACTAAAGCAGTACCCATTAATACCATACAAGTTATGAATGCCCACTTTAAAGTGAACTTTTGATGGTCGGCAAAATCGACTTTAGCAAGGCCACATAATAAATAGGTTGATGGAACAAGAGGCGATAGCAAGTGTACAGGTTGACCTACGATCGAAGCGCGAGCAATCGCTTCTGCACTAATACCATAATGTGAAGCTGCTTCAGCAAGAATAGGTAAAACGCCATAGAAGAAAGCATCATTTGACATAAAGAATGTCAAAGGCATACTCACTAAAGCTGTGATCGGTGCAAGGTATGGACCCATGCTTGGAGGAATCATTGCGACGAATTCTTTAGACATCGCTTCAACCATACCTGTGCCAGATAAAATACCTGTGAAAATACCCGCTGCGAAAATTAAGCCCACAACAGCTAAGACACTGTCTGCATGCATTGCAATGCGTTTTTTCTGCATATCAACATCTGGGTAGTTAATGAGCATTGCGATACAGAACGCTATCATGAACAACACAGACATAGGCAAGATGCCTTTGATCAAAGCAATCATAAGAAGGATTGTGAGCACCATATTTACTTTGCGTAAATGTGGGCGAGTCGCTTCAGGATCTTTTGATACGGTAATGTTGTCACCATGGTGAGTTTCAAGTTCAATAACGCCTAAACGTTTTTGCTCGTAACGACCATATAAGTATGCCAAGAAGAATAACCAACCAATACTAATGACCATAGGGATAATCATTGGTACGAAAATATGGCTTGGGTCAACTTGCAGGGCGCTTGCAGCACGAGCTGTAGGGCCGCCCCATGGTGTTAGGTTCATTACACCACTACATAACAGCATAAGTGCAGTCATGATAAGTGTATTCATTCCTAAGCGTTGATAAAGTGGCAGCATTGCAGCGACACAAATCATATAGGTTGTTGAACCATCACCATCTAAAGAAACCATTGTGGTTAAGAACACGGTTCCCATTGTGATTTTTAAAGGATCACCTTTAACCTTTTTTAAAATCCATTTAACCGGTGGATCGAAAAGACCTGCATCGATCATTAAGGCAAAATACAAAATTGCGAATAAAAGCATTACGCCAGTTGGCGCTAATTTTTTGATGCCATCCAGCATCATCTCGCTGAGACCTTTGAGTTCAATGTGACTCAAACTTTCAAAGTGGTGACCGAGGCCCCAAGCAATAAGAGAAAAAATAAATGGGATGAGAATTAAAGCAATAATAGGGCTTAAACGTTTGGACATGATTAAGTACATGAAGCACAAAATCATGCCAACACCAAGTAATGTCAGCATACAATCAATCCTTTGCCTATAGTTTTACTGAACAAGTTTATTCAAAACTCTGACCTTGGTTATTCTTATTAATTTTTATTAAAAAGACAAATAATATATTTAGTTTATTTGGTTAATATATATTCAATTGGAGAGGTATATTTAGGCGAAATACTGAACATATATATTAAGATTATAGTAAGCTTATAATAAATGTGATTCATTATATTAGATTATAAAGGTTTTATAAAATTAAAAATTATATGATATTTTTTTAAATTATATATGGTTTGATGGGGGAGATGAGAAGAAGAACCATTTAAAGGCTTGCTTTGAGCTAAGTTACATAAGTTCTGAGGTAATGTAAATTGGGAATTAACTGCTTAGTGGTAATTGAGATATATGGATTATTTTATTATTTTTCAGTATTTAAGATTTAATATAAATGATGATTTAAATAATATTGCTTTTAGATTAAAAGAGCAACTTAAATTTATGAATCTAAAATAATTATTACACATATTTGAAAAATTTATTTAGATTAAAAAAATACCCCACATAAAATGGTGAGGTATTTAAATTAATATAAATCAGTTGTCATCAATAGACGAATGTATTTCGGTTTGCTCTAAAATTCGAGTTACAAGAAGTTGGTCAATTTTAAAATGATCGACGTCGACTACTTCAAACTTGTATCCACCGAATTCTACAAAATCTGCAGGACGTGGAATTTTGCGCAGGCGGTACATCATGAAGCCTGCTAAAGTTTCATAATTTTCTTCATCAGGCATTTCATCGATTTCGAGTGCGTGTCTTAAGTCATCAATTGGTGTACTGCCATCAATTAACCATGAGTTATTATCACGTTTAATGATTTGCTGCTCTTCATCAATTGGAGTGACCCAGTCGCCCATAACCGTAATCATAATATCGCTTAAAGTAATAACACCTACGACAAGCGCGTATTCATTTATGACAACCGCAAACTTTTCTTTTGTAGAGCGGAAGCGATCAAGTAATTCCGAGAGGGTTAGGGTGTCAGGAATCATCAAGACAGTACGAATGGTTGATTCATTCAATTGAGTTGGGGATTGGTTGTTTAAAATGCGAACAAGAAAGTCTTTGGCATCGACGTAACCAATGACTTGATCAATATTTTCATTACATACCAAAAATTTTGAATATGGATACTCTGCTAATTTTTGACGAATACTATCTTCATGTTCATTTAAAGTGAAATAAACAACATTTTCACGTGTAGTCATGCTCGAAGGTACGTTACGTTCTTCTAATTCAAAAACATTCTCGATAAAGTGATGTTCTTGTTTCTGAAGTACGCCTGCTTGAGCACCTGCATCCATTACTGCTGAAATATCATCAAAAGTAATGTTGTCTTCTCGCGTTGTATTCACTTTAAACAAACGAAATAGCAGGTTGGCAATTGCGTTAATTCCCCAAGCTAATGGTTTGCAAATCTTAATAAAAATCTGAATTGGATTAATAACACTAATTGCAATTTTTTCAGGTGCAATCATAGCCAAACGTTTTGGCATAAGATCGGCAAATAAAATAAAGAGTGAGGTCACTAGGGTAAAGGAAAGGGCAAAACCAATCGTTTGTGTCCAAGGACCTGTGTAAAACCGGTCTACTAAAGTAACGAAATAAGGACGAAAAGCAGCTTCACCCAAAATACCGCCTAAAATCGCAACTGCATTTAGACCAATTTGAGAGGCTGCAAAAAAGTCAGCAGATTGTTCTTGTAAATCTAGTACTTGTTGGGCGCGTTCTTCACCCGCTTCGGCTAGAATTTTTAGCTTAACTTTTCGGGCACCTGCTAGTGCAATTTCAGTTAAAGATAAAAAGCCTGCTCCGATGATAAGCAGTACGATGATAATGATATTTTGAAAGAGACTCACAAATCACCTGAGGTTCATCATTATTATGACTATGTTTTAACATAAAAAAGCGCTGAGGTAATCAGATTGATTGCTCAGCGCCTGAAGATAGGACAATTAAATTAAAATTTATTTAATAGTGAGAAAATTGTGAATTATTGGTTAGAAATTCACGGTTTTCTTCTTCAATCATTTGACGAGCAACAAATAAGATAAGTTGGCGCAGCCAGCGATGAGCAGGGTGATGATGTAACAACGGACACCAAGCCATTTTAAGTTCGAACTCTGGAATATAAAAAGGAGGATCCTTTATAACCAGTTTAGGATTCTGTGTTTGTAGGCGTGCCATGCGTGTTGGTAATGTAGCAATAAGATCTACATTTTGAGCAAGTAATGCAGGCATTTGGTAGTGGCGAGTAAATACAGAAATTTTACGACGTTGACCAATACGTTCTAATGCCTGATCAATCCAGCCTAAACCACCTTGTTTGTCGGGGTTTACACCAAAACCTACACCCATACCTGTTTTAGAAACCCAGATATGTTGTGCATCTAAATAGCTTTTTAAATTTAAATGGGTCACAGCAGGATGTTTGTCGTTCAGAATACAACTGAAACTATCACGCCAAACTAAAACCTGATGGAAACTTTGCGGTATTTCATTAAATCTATTAATTGCAAGATCAACTTTACCTTGTTCCATATCTCTATAAGACACATCACTCGGTGTAAGAAAATCAAGAACAACGTTTGGAGCTTCAGAGCGGAGCGCTTTGACAAGACGAGGAACTAAAGTTGCCTCAGCATAGTCAGATGTCATAATGCGGAAAACGCGATTACTTGTATAAGGGCGGAATTCGGTACGGGGTTCCAAAATCATGGAGAGATCAGAAAGGGCATCACGAATACGAGGCTGTAATTCAAGTGCGCGTTCTGTTGGAGTCATGCCTTCGGACGAGCGGATAAGAAGAGGGTCATTAAATAAATTACGCAAACGACGTAAAATATTACTCATTGCAGGCTGAGTTACCCCAAGCTGTTCGGCTGCGCGTGTAACATTTTTTTCACGAAGAAGTACATCAAGATATATTAATAGATTAAGATCTACTCGCTCCAGATTCATAAAAAAAATACCGAAAATAAAACCCTGAAATTGTTTCAAATTATGCCATATCTAATAACTATTGTGTGAAAAAATGATGAGAAAAACGACATTTTTTGTAGGAATTAAGTAGGGGGGAGAGGTACTTCAAAGGCTCGATTTTATTGTCTTTGCTACGTTTTTAAGTATGAAGGAGATAAATAGAATATATTTATATATAACTAACTACTTTCTAGCATGTAAATTGACTTTTTGCATTGGCAAAAATAGCCTAATTTACAATTGACTTTTTAAATTAAAAATGGCTGGAAAAACTTCAAAAATTGTATAAAAATAAGACTTACTAGGTTTTTAGAATAAAATTCTATACTCCTTTAGAATAATTTTATTTTTATAAACAAAGTGTTAATGTTTTTGGTTTTATCTATAATATCGATTTATCGGTATATTTTTTAAATAAATACTGAAGATTAATAAAGGATATTGGATTAATTGATTGGCTAAGTCTAAGCTGTGTTCATGACGAAGCAGCTGGTGTCATAAGAAATTTAAGTACATGACTCTAGGCTTCAATCGATGAAATCCTAAAATGAATACAGGACAATATCATGACTACATATCAAACAGCGATTGATGCAATCCGCGAACTAAAAGCAAAATTCGGTAGCACTTGGCGCGATATTAGCCCAGAAGATGCTGCACGTATGCAAATGCAAAACCAATTCAAAACTGGTTTAGATATTGCTAAATATACAGCTGCGATTATGCGTCGTGATATGGCTGCTTATGATGCTGACTCTAGCAAATATACTCAATCATTAGGTTGCTGGCACGGTTTTATCGCACAACAAAAAATGATTGCGAACAAAAAATACTTCGGTACGACTGAACGTCGCTATATCTACCTTTCTGGTTGGATGGTTGCTGCTCTTCGTTCAGAATTTGGTCCACTTCCTGACCAATCTATGCACGAAAAAACTTCAGTACCTGCATTAATCGAAGAAATCTACACTTTCTTACGTCAAGCTGATGCAAAAGAATTAAACGATTTATTCCGTGCGCTTAAAAAAGCAAACGAAGCTGGTGATACTGCTAAAGCTGCTGAAATCACTGCTCAAATCGACGGCTTCCAAACTCACATTGTGCCAATTATTGCTGACATCGATGCTGGTTTCGGTAACGAAGAAGCGACTTACTTACTTGCTCGTAAAATGATTGAAGCTGGTGCTTGTGCGCTTCAAATCGAAAACCAAGTATCTGATGCTAAACAATGTGGTCACCAAGCTGGTAAAGTAACTGTTCCACACGAAGACTTCATCGCTAAAATCCATGCATTACGTTATGCATTCTTAGAGATGGGTCTTGATGACGGTATCATCGTTGCGCGTACTGACTCTGAAGGCGCTGACTTGACTCAAAAAATCCCAGTGGTTAAAGAGCCAGGTGACATTGCTTCACAATACATCAGCTACTTAGATACTGTTGAAATTGACATTGCTGATGCTCAAGAAGACGAAATCTTGATCAAGCGTAATGGTAAATTACACCGTCCTAAGCGTTTAGCTTCTGGTTTATATCAGTTCCGTGCTGACACGCAAATTGACCGCGTTGTACTTGACTGTGTATCTAGCCTTCAAAACGGTGCTGACCTTCTTTGGATCGAAACTGCGACTCCAAACGTAGAAGAAATTGCACACATGGTTAACCGTGTTAAAGAAGTTGTTCCAAATGCTAAGCTTGTTTATAACAACAGCCCATCATTCAACTGGACTTTAAACTTCCGTCAACAAGCTTACGACCGTTGGGTTGCTGAAGGTAAAGACGTTTCTGCATATGACCGTGCTAAATTAATGAGCGCTGAATATGATAATACTGAATTAGCTGCTGATGCAGATGCTAAGATCCGTACATTCCAAGCAGATGCTTCTCGTGAAGCGGGTGTGTTCCATCACTTGATCACACTTCCGACTTACCATACTGCTGCTCTTTCTACACATGAGCTTGCACAAGGTTACTTCGGTTCTGAAGGTATGTTGGCTTATGTTGCTGGCGTACAACGTAAAGAAATCCGTGGTGGTATCGCTTGTGTTAAACACCAAGCAATGGCGGGTTCTGACATCGGTGATGATCACAAAGAAATCTTCTCTGGTGACAACGCTCTTAAAGCACACGATGATGCTAAAAACACAATGAACCAATTCGCAGCTCACTAAGAATTGATTTCAAAAGAAAACCCGCTCACATGAGCGGGTTTTCTTTATATTAAAAATAATTATTTTTTCAAAACATAATGCTCAGCTAAAGAGCCTTCAATTTTCTTACCTTCCATATCTAAAGCAGTTGCCGTATTTTCACCAATAAAGAATTTACGGTTTTGTCCTTTATCATCTAACGTAATGACTGAAGTATTATCTTTGTCAAAAGTAAATGTACCATGGGTTTCAAATGGTTTCTTATCACCTTTGCCAAGATAAGTTTCAGTCAATTCATAAGTTTTGTCATCTTTTAACTCTAAATCAGTTTTGATGCCTTCACAGTCTGCACATGGAAGAGTGCCTTTATATGTGCCATTCCAATCTAGTGAGTTTTCAGCTGTATGAGCAGTATCTACTGCATTGTTATTCGCTTCAGTGGTTTGAGCAGGAGCAGAGGCTTGTGTTGTTGTATCGGCTTTATTTTCGTTTTTGCTACAAGCAACAAGAAGGGCACTTACAAGTGCAACTGATAATAATGTTTTTTTCATGATGATCTAAACCTCGGAAAATAAATAAAAAAGCAAATAACAGGCTATGAAATATGAGAGCTTAATAAAAGTTTAAGTATGTAATTAAATTTTAACAAAAGGTAAAGTGAGTAAATTTTAGAATAATTATTAAAACAAAAATAAAAAGCAGGTATTCACTAAAACGATTTAATGAATACCTTATAAATCACGGTTGCGCTGAAACTCCACCTAGAGAGTCACATGCTGATTTATAGAGTTGGTATTGTTGCTTTAAAACGTCATCTAGCGGCATGTCGAATAATTCTTCACCATTTTTGTAGCTTTCTACGTATGAAGTTGCTTTTTCTTTGCTTACCGCTAAAGATTGCTGGTAATAAGAATTAATCGAGCTTGTTGCAAGCTGGCTTGTCTCAACATTTTTACATTCGAAATTGTGCAGGATTTTTTCTGCACGTTTGACCTCATTAGATTGGCCAAAAATACACCCAGTTAAAAAGACAAGTGGGGTTAACACGAAAAAAAGTTTCATGGAGAGCAAGTATGGAAGCAACGGTGGGCGCTATTGTATAAACAATTCCATAAGTTACTGTGGTTTTATGTTAGACATTGATGATTTTTTAACTCATTAAAATCGAAAAATTGTATCTAATTTTATCAGTGGGCTTATTTTTATATTTGGTGCGTATTTTGCTTATAACTTTAAGCACTTATTTTGAACATATGAACCAGAATGAATCAGGTACAAACGTTTTCAAAAAACTCTTTAGCACCATTTTGGTATGCGCGATTAGAGCTCGGATTTTGTTTTGAAAATTCACGCACCATAATGAGTCATAGAAAGCATCATGGCCCTGTTAGGGTGCAAAAAATGCTCTGGCCTGAAAGAACGGGTGTATGTCATGCCATTATTGTTCATCCTCCAGCAGGAATTGCAGGAGGAGATCATCTTACTTTTGAAATTGAAACCAAAGATCAAGCTCATGCGGTAGTAACTACTCCGGGCGCAGGGAAATGGTACAAAACCAATAGTAAGCAAGCTTTTCAACATATTCATTTGCACGTGAAAGATCAGTCCATTTTAGAGTGGGTTCCACAAGAAACGATGCTGTTTGATGGAGCTTTAGCATATTCAGAAACTCATATTCATCTTGATAATGCTGCGAGTTTTATTGGCTGGGATATGTTGGTGCTTGGGCGGCAGGCACGTGCAGAGCGCTTTGTTCAAGGGAGTTATCACAACCAGTTTAAATTGTGGCGAGAACATAAGTTATTGGTTGCAGATACATTGTATTTTGAAGGAGAAGATCGTTGGCTGCGTTCATGTTTGGGTATGAATAATCAAGCCGTAATGGGAAGCTTTTGGGCAGTCGCTCCTGAGAAGTATCGTTCAGCTTTTTATTTAGAACAGCAGTTAGAACTCATTCGTGAATTGATGATGCGTATGCAAGCACCTGTCACATTAACATTATTAGATGATGTAGTTTCGGCTCGTTTTCTGGGAAATGATGTCCGACATTGTCATGATGCTTTTGCGGCTATACGAGCAAGATTAAGACGTTATTGGTTTGATTTAGATGAAGAATTTCCAAGAATTTGGAAAACTTAAGTTACGTTAAATTGCGTATTTAAAAAACAGTTAAAACAAGTATGCTACTTTTGAGCACGTATTTTGCTTAAACAATATAGATGCAATTTAGGAAAGAGAAATGGAACTCAATCCAACAGAAAAAGATAAGTTACTCATTTTTACTGCAGGTTTAGTGGCTGAGCGTCGTAAAGCACGTGGTTTGAAACTGAATTATCCAGAAGCTATTGCTTTTATTTCAGCCGCTTTACTTGAAGGTGCACGGGACGGTATGACGGTCAGTGACTTGATGCATTACGGTACTACTTTATTAAAGCGCGAAGATGTGATGGATGGTGTACCAGAAATGATTGCTGAGGTTCAGGTCGAGGCAACTTTTCCTGATGGTTCTAAGTTAGTCACAGTCCATCAGCCAATCGTATAAAAGGAACGCTTATGATCCCCGGTGAAATCATTACTCCAGATGCTGATATTGAACTGAATGTTGGACGACAAACTTTAAAAGTTGTAGTTGCCAACATTGGCGATCGACCTATTCAGGTAGGTTCTCATTTTCATTTTTATGAAGCAAATGATGCATTACAGTTTGATCGTGAAATGGCGAAGGGTTTTCGACTGAATATTGCAGCCGGTACAGCAATTCGTTTTGAACCGGGACAAACTCGAGAAGTGGAGCTTGTTGCTTTGGTAGGTAAGCGAGAGGTTTATGGTTTCGCAGGCCGCGTCATGGGTAAGTTGGATTAAACATAATAACGATAATGAAAGAGATGAGTAATAAGTTATGAAAATGTCACGTCGTGCATATGCTGAGATGTTTGGTCCAACGGTTGGTGATCGTATTCGTTTGGCAGATACAGAGCTCTTTATTGAAGTTGAGCAAGATTTAACGACTTATGGTGAAGAAGTTAAATTTGGTGGTGGAAAAGTTATTCGTGACGGGATGGGGCAATCACAGCTTTTAGCTGATGAAGTTGCTGACACGGTCATTACCAATGCGTTAATTGTGGATTGGTGGGGAATTGTTAAAGCTGACGTGGGCTTAAAAAATGGCCGAATTTGGAAAATAGGAAAAGCTGGAAATCCAGATATTCAACCAGATATTACGATTCCTTTAGGGGCTGCAACAGAAGTGATTGCGGGTGAAGGACAAATTTTAACAGCAGGCGGTATTGATACCCACATTCATTGGATTTGCCCTCAACAAGTTGAAACTGCATTAATGTCTGGTACAACAACCATGGTCGGTGGTGGTACAGGACCAGCAGCTGGAACCTCGGCAACGACAGTAACTCCAGGGCCTTGGCATATTGCGACCATGTTACAGGCGATTGATGATTTGCCTATGAATATTGGTCTATTAGGCAAAGGGAATTTGAGTTTACCTGACCCCATTCGAGAGCAAATTAAAGCTGGAGTCATTGGCTTAAAGCTGCATGAAGACTGGGGTTCAACCCCAGCAGCTATTGATAACTGCTTGAGTGTGGCGGACGAGTTTGATGTGCAGGTAGCGATTCATACAGATACTTTAAATGAAAGTGGTTTTTTAGAAGAAACTCTAGCTGCATTTAAAAATCGTACGATTCATACATACCATACCGAAGGTGCGGGCGGTGGGCATGCACCTGACATTTTAAAAGCGATTGGGCAAAGTAACGTATTGCCATCTTCAACTAATCCAACGCGACCTTATACGATTAATACCATTGATGAGCATTTAGATATGCTCATGGTTTGCCATCATTTAGACCCAGCAATTGCTGAAGATATTGCTTTTGCAGAAAGCCGTATTCGCCGTGAAACTATTGCTGCCGAAGATATTTTGCAAGATTTAGGCGCGATTGCCATGATGTCTTCGGACTCTCAGGCGATGGGGCGCGTAGGTGAAGTGATTTTACGTACTTGGCAAACTGCCCATAAAATGAAAATTCAACGTGGCCCTTTAGAGGGTGACAATGAGTTTCATGATAACAATCGCGTTAAACGCTACATTGCCAAATATACAATTAACCCAGCAATTACACATGGTTTAAGCCATGAAATCGGTTCGATTGAAGTCGGAAAACTTGCTGATTTAGTGTTGTGGAAGCCTGCATTTTTTGGTGTGAAACCTTCGATGATTATTAAAGGGGGCATGATTGCAGCAGCACCGATGGGTGATATTAATGCTTCAATTCCGACACCTCAACCAGTGCATTACCGTCCAATGTTTGGTGCCTATCCACGTGGCGTTCATAACACTTGTATTACCTTTTTATCTCAAGCAGCGATTGATGAAAAAGTTGCTGAAAAATTAAATCTGAAGAAGTTAATTAGTCCGTGTAAAAACACACGCGAAATTAGCAAAACTGATATGAAACACAACACGTATTGCCCTGTTATGCATGTACATCCTGAGACTTACGAGGTGCGAGCTGATGGTGAGTTATTAACGTGTGAACCCGCTGATGTGTTACCCATGGCTCAGCGTTATTTCTTGTTTTGATGAGTTTTGTCGAGGTGATTTGCCTCATTAATTTATACCACATGAATGAAATAAATAAGGAGAGAAGAGCTAAATGAAAATCTATACACAACGCCTTGAACATATTTCTCCTGATCAAGCATTTGAAACGGTTGAACTGACTTTTGATACCCGTCAAAAATCCCGCTTTCGGGCGACTTTAGCGAGTGGTGTAGATATTGGTGCTGACTTGCCACGCACTGGCATTTTGCGTAGTGGTTCATACATTGCAACTCAACAAGGTGATGTACTACGTGTAGATGCTAAGCCTGAACGCCTGATGCAAGTCAGTGCAACAAGCGATTTTGATTTGCTTAAAGCGGCTTATCACCTTGGTAACAGACATGTGCCATTAATGTTGACGCCTACAGCTTTATATTTTGAACCTGATCATGTGCTTGCAGAAATGGTAGAGGGGTTGGGGCTTACAGTCTCAGAAACTGATCATCCGTTTGAACCTGAAAGCGGCGCCTATGCACAGCATAGTCATGACCACCGCTTAAGCCCAATCAAAGCTTTGCACCATGTCCATTCATAACGCAGCGCAATTACTTCAATTGCTGACATTGTCTTCTACGGCATTGCCAGTTGGAGCATATTGTTATTCTCAAGGTGTAGAAACAGCCATCGATATTGGCTTAATACATGATGAAGCCTCGGCAATAGCTTATTTTGAAGAAGTGCTTGAAATGCTGCTAGTACGGTTTGAGCTACCAGTATTAAAACGACTCATGCAACATCATGATGATCAAGATCAGTTTCTGGTTTGGGCAAATTTATATAAGGCAAGTCGTGAAACTAAAGAGCTTTTGGCAGAGTCTCAACAGCTGGCATTTTCTTTGAATGCGTGGATTAGAGATGTTTTAAAAGAACCTGTTGAAGTTAAAAAGCAGTTTGGTTTTGTGCCTGTCTATGCACAGCTCTGTGGTCGACTTGGGCTTAACGATGTTGACGTGCTCACAGCTTATACCTTTACCGTTTTAGAAAATCAGGTTCTAGCAGCAGTAAAAACTGTTCCTTTAGGGCAAATGGCTGGACAAAGAATTTTATGGCACTTACATGGTTTAGTGCCCCAGGCTATAGAAAAAGCCTTGCAACTTGTTGATGAGCAATTAAGTAGTGCTTTACCCCGTTATGCAATGCTGAGCATGAAACACGAAACACAATATTCACGGTTATTCAGATCTTAAGTTTAGGAAAGAAGGATAAAAATCATGACAGAACGTAGTCCATTACGAGTTGGAATTGGCGGACCGGTAGGTTCGGGTAAAACTGCGCTTACACTTAATTTATGTTTAGCCTTGCGTAATAAATACAACATGGCTGTGGTGACAAATGATATTTACACAAAAGAAGATTCAAACTTTTTAACTCGTAACGAAGCGATGTCGCCAGATCGTATTGTGGGTGTAGAAACAGGTGGTTGCCCTCATACAGCAATTCGTGAAGATGCTTCAATTAACTTGGCTGCAATTGATGATTTGTGTGAAAAGTTTGAAGGCTTAGAGCTTATTATTATTGAAAGTGGTGGCGATAATTTAGCTGCAACATTTAGTCCTGAGCTTTCGGATTTAACTCTATATGTAATTGATGTGGCGGGCGGAGAAAAAATCCCTCGTAAAGGCGGGCCGGGTATTACCAAATCAGATTTACTGATTATTAATAAAACAGACCTTGCACCAATGGTCGGCGCAAATCTTGATGTGATGGATCAAGATGCGAAACGCATGCGCGGAGAAAAACCATTCTTATTTTCAAATATGAAAACCCAAGATGGTCTTGAAGAAATCATTCAATTTATCGAGAAACAAGGGCTGTTTAAAGCTTAAGGAGAGATTATGAACTTCATTAAAAAATGGGGCATAGGGCTCCTTGCATTATTGCCGGCACTTGCAATGGCACACCCAGGACATGACCATGAACATTCTGGTTTTATAGCGGGTTTTATTCATCCATTTACTGGCTTAGATCATTTAATCATGGCTTTGGCTTTTGGTGTTCTACTCTGGTCGGCAGCTAAGCAATGGAAAATTGCAGGTGTCATAACTTTGAGTGTTACCCTTATTATTGGCTTTTTAATCGGTGCTCAAGGCTTAGTGCCTGTAAATGTTGCTGAATATGGAATTGTTGCTTCTTTAGTCGTTACAGCAATTGCCTTGTGGACAAAATCAAATCGGATTTTACCTGTCGCTGCGGCATTGCTTGCAAGCTTTCATGGCATAGCGCATGGTGTTGAATTAGCACACTCAGGCCATGTCGTTACATTAGTAATGGGTATGGTTTCAGCTATGGCTTTAATTTATTGTGGTGGCTTAGCATTGGGTGCTGCACTTACACGATATGTGCCATATGGCAAAAAAATTGTTGGCGCCTGTGCAGCAGTTGTTGCAGTGATTGGATTAAGTTAGTCATCATTTCGAAAGTAAAAGGTAGCACTAGGCTACCTTTTTTATTCAGCTACTTTTTGATAAAGCCCTGCGTGAACGGTACCAGCTTTCGTTGTTTTAACTTGTTGCCATGTTGAAGGGAGGAGAAGTTGAGATAAATCTCGATCAGCTTCAACATAAATATACCCATTTTTTTTAATATGGGGTTCTGCCAAGTTCGAAAGTTCTTGCCATAAATCTAGACTATAAGGTGGGTCTAAAAACACAACATCGAATTGTTCTTTTAAACGGGGTAAAGCTTGTTGAGCAGTCCCATTGATTAAATGACAATTTTTGGCTTTTAATAGCTCAATATTATCTTTTAAAAAACGTGCCTGAGTTTTGTCTGGTTCAATCATATAAACTGATGCAGCACCACGCGACAATGCTTCAAAACCTAATGCGCCAGAGCCTGTACAAACATCGAGGACATGCGCATTTTGAATATCCCACATGAGCCAGTTAAACAGAGTTTCGCGGACTCTGTCTGGCGTTGGGCGTAAGCCCTCAATGCTAGCGAAGGGAAGGACTCGTCTTTTCCATTCGCCACCAATAATGCGTAATTGATTTTTCATTATTCATCGACCTCATTGGTTGCAGGGCGAGCTGGTGTAGCCTGTGGTGTTGAGGCTGCGGGTGCAGTTGAAGTAGCTGATGTTGCTGGAGTAGAGCTCGCAACTTCACCGCCGCTTGATAGCTCACCTGGCTTAATTCCAGCGGTCATTAGTCCACCATTGACTTGATGGTTTGCTGGTCGAACTGGATTTTTCTTACGAGTTAATAACCAGTAATCAAAAATAGGTCTTGCAAGTTGAGCAGCAGAACCACCATGACGACCATTTTCCCAAATCACGGCAATCGCAATTTCTGGCTTATCAGCAGGTGCAAATCCAACGAATAAACCATGGTCAAGTTGGCGTTCGCTCAGGGCTGCTTCATTGTAGCGTTTACCCTGTGCAATACTTTTAACCTGCGCAGTTCCTGTCTTTCCTGCAATTTGATAGAGAGGTGTACGAATGCCTCGACCAGTACCTGATTGAATTACATCAATCATGGCATCGCGCATTTGAATCCAGTCTTCATCTGTTCCGTTGAAATTGATTTTGCCATCAGGTGCATTACGTACAGTAAATTGTTTTGCACCATGCGTTGCACGTAAAACATGAGGGGTGACATGAGAACCATGATTGGCTGTAATTGCAGTTGCCATAGCAAGTTGTAAAGGTGTAGCTGTAAATGCACCTTGACCAATACTCACCGAAATCGTTTCACCTTTCATCCATTTGGCTTTGCGAGTACGCATTTTCCATTCAGGATTTGGGTAAAGACCTTCACTTTCACTTGGTAGGTCGACACCTGTTTTTTGACCGAACCCAAATTGACGCATCCATTGGTTCATTTGATCAATACCCATTTGATGGGCAAGAATATAAAAATAGGTGTCACATGACATAATGATGGCTTTATGCATGTTTACGATACCATGACCGGTTTTTTTCCAGTCGCGGAACTTATGCGAATCGCCAGGTAAGTGGAAATAGCCTGGGTCAGAAATGGCTGTTGACCAGTTTACAATACCGTAGTGTAAGCCGCCCATCGCTTCCATTGGTTTAATGGTAGAACCTGGAGGGTATGCACCTTGTACCGCACGGTTATAAAGCGGTTGATCTAAATTATCACGTAAAGAACTATAATCTTTATGGTTAATACCCGTCACAAATAAATTAGGGTTGAAACTTGGACTAGATACTAAAGCCAGAATTTCACCCGTACGAGGGTCGATAGCAACAATTGCACCACGACGGCCTGCGAGCTGTTGAGATGCAACAACCTGTAAACCATAATCTAAAGATAAATAGAGGTCATTGCCGCGAGTAGGATCTTTACGGCCTAAATGGCGCAATATGTTACTGTGAGCATCTGCTTCAACAGATTCATAACCTGGTGTTCCGTGTAGCAAATCTTCATAGCTTTTCTCAACGCCAATCTTTCCAATCAGGTTGGTTCCAGCATATAAATCTTTATCAATACTTTTTAATTCTTTATCATTAATACGCCCTACATAACCAATCACATGAGCAAATAACTCGCCGTGTGGATAGTAACGGGTCATTTGTGTTTCGATTCTTACGCCGGGAAATTTATATTTAGCTTCACTGAACTTGGCAATATTGGCTTCAGTTAGATTAAGTTTAATTGCGACACGTTCAGTTTTTCGAGCAGTTTTTATACGACTTTTGAAGCGGTCAATATCTTCTTGTGTTAGATCTAAAATAGGCTGTAGCTGCTCAACAACACCATCCACATCTTCTACATCTGTTTTACTTAAAGTTGCTGTAAAAACAGGATAATTATCTGCCAGTAATACACCATTTCGGTCATAGATATAACCACGAGCAGGTGGAAGTGGCTGCAAGCGAATTCGGTTTTTATCAGATGCTGTAGAAAACTCGTCGTAGTGAAAAATTTGCAGATAAGCGTATCGGCTAATCAGCACTAATAAGCAAACGATAACAAGGCCTACGGCAAAAAAGATTCGTCCTCGATAAATGCGCTTTTCTTGCTGGATATCTTTTAAAGGAAAGTGCTGCTTCATAAGGATCGACTTAATGACATAGGGTGGAAAAATAGCTGCTTATTCTAACGCAAGAGCGCTTAAAATATTGCATAATTTTCAAAGTTTCCGTGCATTTCGATAAGATACGTTTTGACTTTGCAGACAACAAAATTGTAGATACTTGTATATAAGAAGCAAAATAATTCTGTTAAAGTCTCTCATTCAATAGAATAGGGTTGTTCTCACCATACGATTAGGGAAAATGGAGAAAATAATGAGAAAAATTTATCCCTTACTTGCAGTTCTGACGGTAAGTAGTTGGGCTCATGCTCAAGACTATTCGTTTCTTCCAGAACCAAAATTAGCAGGCCATACTGCATCTACGTGGAATGTGGGTGCTGGTTTTACACAAAAACTATTACATTTAAACGGCGAATGGGTAAACCCTTATGGTATCGCCTATGCCAAAGTTGGCGCATTTTTGAATGGTGACAAAACTGCTGGTGGCCAAGTCGGGTTTCGATATCCTTACTATCTTACCGGCACAGATAAAAATGGTTACTATATTGGTTTTTATGCTGGGCATCTCGATAGTAAAGAGGTCGATGGTGATTATAAATCCCGTTTAGGCGCTGGTGTCGATTTGGCCTATGTATTGTTGAATTCAGAAAGAATTAGTACTTTTAGTGTGGGTATTGGCGCCGCGGAAAAACTAACTGACCAGAATGGGGCAGTTGCTGCCGATACTAAACCACAAATTCAATTTTCTTATTCTCTAAGTTTTGGTTTATAAAACAAAGCAGTTTATCTTTAACTCGCCATAAGCAGAGCACAAATAAATACGAGAGTCTTACATGTTAGAGTACGTCAGCGGATTGTGGCAGACCTTTTTACACAGACCTGATTTTTGGGCCGTTTTGAGTATCATTCCAGTCACTGCCTTTGTTACATGGGCACACGTTTGGATGGCTTTGAAAATGGTGTTTTACCCAATTAAATTTTGGGGATTCCATTTAGGTCCATTACCAGTAGGTTGGCAAGGTATTGTGCCACGTAAAGCTGGACGTATCTCGGGTATTATTACCGACAATACTTTATCTAAGTTAGGTTCATTGCGTGAATTTTTAGAGGCAATGGACCCTGAAGATATGGCACGCATTATTGGTGAGCAGGTTGGATTTGAACTTGAACATCTGATTGATGAAGTCATGATCGATCGTAATGCCGTACTTTGGGAAAATTTACCTTATTCAATTAAACGCCGTATTTATGCACAGGCGCATAAACAATTACCAGGTGTATTAAGAGAATTAGTGACTGAGCTGACCATGAACGTCGAGTCACTGGTTAATATGCGTGAAATGGTAGTAAGCCAGATGGAAGGTGACCGCCGTTTAATGGTACGTATGTTCTTAAAAGTTGGGCAAAAAGAAATCAACTTTATTTGGCATATTAGTGCTTTAATTGGAATGTTCTTTGGTATTTTCCAAATGATTGTTTGGTTTGTCGTACCTTGGCACTGGACTGTACCTTTTTGGGCTTCAATTTGGGGCTTTTTAACGAACTGGATCGCGATCTGGATGGTATTTAATCCGATTGAACCACATTACATTCGTTACCCACAGATTTTTAGACTAACAAAAGATCGTAAGTTCCCTTGGATTGTACCCGTTCTTCGAATTGGGACTTATAATTTCCAAGGTGCTTTCATGAAGCGTCAAGAGGAAGTCTCTGACGTGTTTTCAAGCGTAGTAACAGAAGATTTAATTACGTTAAAATCGATTATGACCGAAATGATGTATGGGCCGCGTAAAGATAAAACTCGCCGCATTGTGAAGCGTCATATTAACGAAATTATGGAAACACCGTTAGTTCGTACATCTTTACAGCTTTCTTTAGGGCCAAGAGAGTACGCAAGATTAAAGACGGACTTGATTGATCGATCAATTGAAATTACGATGGGACCCGTATGTGACCCAGCGCTGAATGCAAGCCGGGCACAGAAGATTTTTCAAATGTTTAAAGAGCGTATTCGCGAACTGACACCAAAAGAGTTTCAGAATTTATTGCGTCCTGCATTTCAGGAGGATGAGTGGATTCTTATTGTACTAGGTGGGGTAACCGGATTTATTGCTGGTACAATACATTTGTTTGTGGCTTTCTTATAATTCGACGTCGGGCAGGATCTATTGAAGATTAACGAGACTTTTTCTGCCGGACTTCATATTCATTGTTTTAAATGAGGATGTTTTTTATGCGCATTATTTTACTCGGACCACCTGGAGCAGGCAAAGGGACTCAGGCTCAGTTGATCTGTAAGCGCTACAATGTCCCACAAATTTCAACCGGTGATATGCTCCGTGCTGCAATTCGTGAAGGTACTGAATTAGGTCTAAAAGCTAAAAGTGTAATGGAATCTGGTGGTTTGGTTTCAGATGAACTTATTATCGGTTTAGTAAAAGAACGTATTGCTCAGCCTGATTGTGTAAATGGCTGCATTTTCGATGGTTTCCCTCGTACTATTCCACAAGCTGAAGCTTTGGAAAAAGAAGGGATTAGCATTGATCACGTGATTGAAATTGATGTTCCTGACGAAGAAATCGTACAACGTCTTTCTGGTCGTCGTCAGCATCCAGCTTCTGGCCGTGTTTATCATACAGTTTACAATCCACCTAAAGTGGAAGGTAAAGATGATGAAACTGGTGAAGATCTTGTTCAACGTCCAGATGACCAAGAAGAAACAATCCGTAAACGTTTAGCTTCTTATCATACAGAAACTGAGCAATTGGTTGGATTCTATCAAAGCCGTGCTGCATCTGGTGAGAACGCACCGACTTATGACAAGCTTAATGGCTTGCGTACAATTGAAGATGTACAAAAAGATTTGTTCAACATCTTAGACAAATAATTTAATATTGTTTGTGATAATGAGCCCTCTTTGTGAGGGCTCTTTTCTTTCATTCAGTGCAGGAGAACAATATGAAAATCATATTGATTTTGGTGGTATTGCTAAGTCTGGCACTCGTTATATTTTTAAGTTATCAGAGCTATAAAATGCTTAGACAGGTACAAAAACAAGCAAAAGAAGAGCGTAATGAGAAAAAACGTCTAAAGTAAGATTGACTGGGTATATTACCTATACCCAACCATATTTTTAAGCTTCAATATTTTTAATAGCAATTTGCTTTTGTGCACCAAATTCAAAGCGATCAGGCCAGTTACAAACATCTGCAACAACACATTCAGCACATTTGGGTTTACGGGCAATACAACAATAACGACCGTGTAATATGAGCCAGTGATGTGAATCTAAAATAAATTCTTTAGGAATGACCTTAATTAAGCGGTGTTCAACTTCAAGTACATTTTTACCTACGGCTAAGCCAGTTCGATTTCCCACTCGGAAAATATGGGTATCAACGGCCATAGTCGGTTGTCCAAAAGCTGTATTTAAAACAACATTTGCGGTTTTACGTCCTACACCCGGTAAAGCTTCCAAGTCTTTTCTGTTGCTTGGAACTTCGCCGTTAAATTGTTCCATTAAAATCTTACAGGTCTTAATGACATTTTCGGCTTTAGCGTTGTAAAGGCCAATTGTTTTAATATATTCCTTTAACCCGTCTACCCCCAAGTTATAGATTTTCTCGGCTGTATTAGCCACAGGGTAAAGTTTATCAGTTGCCTTATTCACACTCACGTCGGTCGCTTGAGCTGACAACATAACTGCAATGAGTAACTCAAAAGAAGATGAGTATTTTAACTCGGTTTGAGGAGAGGGCCGTTGTTCACGAAGGCGTTCAAAGAAAATTTGAATCTGCTTTTTCGTCATATTTTTGACAGCCATTCAGACCTCCTGTAATTGCATGAGTTGCTGTTGTAGTTCTTCGAGTTGAAGACGTTTTTTAGCATCTTCACGTACACTCAACTGTTTTTCCAGTTTCTTAATTTGTGTACGAATTTTAGCTAACTCAATTGTAGTTTTAGCATCAGTTGGCACAGTCTCTTTAGGTTTCTCAATGAGTTCAATTGAAGGTAATTCATCAAGTGCCTGAGAAAACTGCGCAAACAGTTGAATATCAATTTCAGCACGTACCACTGGACCTTTACGGTGACTGCGACGCTTTTCTTCACGCTGAATGTGAGCGTAATAACGTTGTCTTAAATCATTTTGTTCCGCAGTACGTTGTTGTTCATTTGGTAAAGCTTGCGTGTCTTCAACCAAATCAATGCAATCTACGGGACATGGTGGAATGCATAACTCACAACCTGTACATAAGTCAGTCAAGATGGTATGCATGAGCTTACCACTGCCAATAATAGCATCTACAGGACAAGCACTAATACATTTGGTGCAGCCAATGCATTCATCTTCACGAATAATTGCTTTCATTCGCTGTGGACGGCCATCTGTTTGTACGGGCCATACGCTTCTTTCAGCAGTTAATGGAGAGCGATTTAATAGATTTGCGAGTGCATCAGCAACAGGTTGTCCACCTGGAACACATTTATTTGCTTCTTCACCTTCAGCAATCGACTTTGCGTAGGGTAGACATCCATCACGATGTCCACATAGACCACATTGTGTCTGTGGTAATAACGCATCAATCTCGCGTATGAGAGAAATAGATGAATTCATAGTGGGCAAATAGCTTGGTTAAAACGATGCGATAATGAAGAAAAAGCTAAGTAAGGTCAATGGATTTTAACGAATTTATCGGGTTTTTAATCGACCTAAAATGTCGCTAATTCTGCACAATAATAGATCAATAAAAGTGAAAAGTTAAATGACTATTTCTTATCTTTGAGTAGTTTTTCTAAAAATAAGTTTTTGATAATTAAGGTTAATAAAATAATTTAAAATAACTATTGTTAAAATTGATGGAAAGGGATTTAATATTTTGCTGCTAAATGATGCATTTAATAATGTATTGCACCAATTTAATTCATTACTATGCTGAGGACCGTGCATTGAAATATAACAACCTGAATGAATTCCTGAATTACGTGCAAGCGCGTGATCCGCATCAACCTGAGTTCTTACAAGCTGTCGAAGAAGTAATGACGAGTTTGTGGCCATTTATTAAAAAAAATCCGGAATATGCAGAGCAGGGTTTGTTAGAACGCTTAGTTGAACCTGAGCGTGTGATTCAATTTCGTGTTTCATGGATGGATGATCAAGGTCAGACTCAAGTTAACCGAGCTTTCCGTGTTCAATACAATTCAGCAATTGGTCCATTCAAAGGGGGAATGCGTTTCCACCCATCGGTCAATCTATCAATTTTAAAATTTTTAGGTTTTGAGCAGACTTTTAAAAACTCACTTACCACCTTACCAATGGGTGGGGGAAAAGGTGGTTCAGATTTCGATCCTAAAGGTAAATCTGATGCTGAAATTATGCGATTCTGTCAGGCATTAATCATTGAGCTTTATCGCCATTTAGGACCAAATACTGATATTCCTGCTGGTGATATTGGTGTGGGTGCACGTGAAGTCGGTTATATGGCAGGCATGATGAAAAAGCTGAGTAATGACACGGCTTGTGTCTTTACTGGTAAGGGAATTTCATTTGGTGGTAGCTTAATGCGTCCTGAAGCAACTGGCTATGGTACGGTTTATTTTGCAGAGGAAATGCTCAAAGCACGTGGACAATCTTTTGCTGGTAAAACTGTTTCAGTATCTGGTTCTGGTAACGTTGCACAATATGCAGCAGAGAAGGCGATGTTCTTAGGGGCAAAAGTTGTTACTTTATCTGACTCTAACGGCACAGTTTATGTAAAAAATGGTTTTACAGATGAGTTGCTTGTTGAAGTCATGGAGCTGAAAAACGTTAAGCGTGGTCGTATTTCTGAGTTTGCTTCTAAACATGGTTTTGAATATTTTGAAGGAAAAACGCCGTGGCATATTCCTGTCGATATTGCTTTACCATGTGCTACGCAAAATGAATTAACAGGTGAAGATGCTAAAACGCTTATTGCAAATGGCGTAATCTGTGTGGCTGAAGGCGCTAATATGCCATCTACACTTGAAGCAGTTGAACACTTCATCGAAGCTAAAATTTTGTATGCACCAGGGAAAGCTTCTAATGCAGGCGGTGTGGCAACGTCTGGTTTAGAAATGTCTCAAAATGCAATTCGTTTAAGCTGGACACATGCTGAGGTCGATGAGCGTCTACATGCAATTATGAAAGATATTCATGCCAATTGTGTAAGATACGGTACTAAAGAAGACGGTACTGTTAATTATGTTGATGGTGCCAATATTGCAGGGTTTGTAAAAGTGGCGGATGCAATGCTTGCTCAAGGTATTTTCTAAAAATAGAAATAAAAAAATCCGATGCAAAAGCATCGGATTTTTTTAGTCTAAAAACTTATTTTTTAGGTTTTTTAACTAATTCTTGCTCAACAACCATATCTAATACATCAGCTTGACTAGATTGGTCTGCTGCTGGGTTTTTCACTTCAAAACGTTTTACACGTAAAATTACGCGTTGATCTGGATTGTGTTCAAAACCTTCAATTTGGCCATAATATAATGACCAGTTTTTGTCAGCGTAAGTTTTAACGCCTTTGTCATCATATTTAATTTCACGAACTTGCATACAAGTTTGTGGTGCCACACCAGTACATGATTTAGTTTGTGGAGCAACTTCCAGGAAAACAGTTTTTCCTTCAGATTGATATTTTGCTTCAGGTGTCATTTTACCAGTAAAGGTATATTTTTGACCTTGAGCATCAGATACCGTTAATGTTGGTTGATCAACGTTTGTGGTGTTGAGTTCAAATGGAATCGCACGTTTTTGGAAAAGGCTGCTAGAAAATTGTTCCTGTTTCATTAAAGCAGGTTCACACGCCATCATTGTTGACATTACATCAGCAGTTACGATGGTATTGTTTTCAACTTTCCAAGTTGTTCCTTGGCGGTTACAACCCGTTGCGATAGATAAACGGTCGTTGGTAAAGTTAAGAACGATAGGTTTTTTTGTATTTTCAGGTTGATAAGACCAAGAGTAGTCCGTTAAAGCTTGAGTATTCACTGCTTTTTGACCTTGGAAAATATGCTTTTGACCAGTTTTATCTGTCACGCTTAAAATCACCTGACCATTATTGTTACTAATTTCGATTGGTAATTTTGCGTCACTAAAGATGCTATTCGACAATTGTTCTTGTTTCATTAAATCATCTTGGCAAGCCATCATTGTTGAAACAAGGTTAGATGTAACAAGTTGGTTACCTTCAACTTTCCAAGTACCGCCTTGGCCATTACAACCTGTATTGATTGCTAATTTGCCATCTGCATTAAAGTTAAGAATAAGTGGTTTAGAAGCTTTTACATTTTGATAAGTCCAAGCATATTCACCTAAAGTGGCTGCAAGGTTTTGTTGTTGCTCAGATACAATTGGAGCAGGAGTATTGGTAACTGTTTGACACGCCATCAAAGAAAAAGGTAATAACGCAAGAATTAAATATTTAATTTTCATTTAAAAAAACTTCAAGTAAAAAAACAACAGCAATAAGCTTAAAACATTCTTAAAAAAAGAAAATGTAAACATTTGATTGTTTCGGTTTTTAAAATGTATAAGTTTGTAAGTTATTCTAATTTTCAACAAAAATAATGGTATACCCCGCGAAACGGGGTATTTGCTAATAATTAATCAAAACGATAGATATCCATGCCTAGCGAGCCCATTGTGAAGCTGCTATGAACAATCGTAAAACGATTGCCTGTACCCATAGCAAAAAACAACGGTGCAAAATGTTCAAGGGTAGGATGATTACGTTTTACATAGGGCAATGATTGCCAGTCCAGTACGCTATCATAATCTTGATGAGTAAGTTTATTCACAACAGCATTTCTAAACGTTGAGGCCCATTCTGGAACTTTAGAGTTGTCTCCTTGCCAAGATAGCTCTGCAAGATTATGAGTGATACTGCCTGAACCAATGAGTAAAATCTGTTTGTCACGTAAAGGCGCGAGTGTTTGTCCTATGCGATAAATTTCTTGTGCGCTTAAATTGGTTGGCAAAGAAATCTCGACGACAGGAATGTCAGCATCAGGATACATATGCAATAAGGGCATCCATACGCCGTGGTCACGAGGGCGCGTACTATTCGCATGTGCAACAAGATGAGCATCTGCCAGTAATTTTAAGATTTCTTCAGCAAGTTCTGGTTGCCCAGGCGCGCTGTAGCGAATTTCATATAACTCTTTAGGAAAGCCGCGGAAGTCATGCCATGTTTCAGGGCGAGTCGAAATACTCACTTCAAGTGCTTTACTTTCCCAATGCGCAGACATCACAATGATTGCCTTTGGTACGGGAAGATTTGCTCCTAAACGGTGTAGAGCTGGGCCTACTTGTTCTGGATCAAGTGCAAGCATGGGTGAACCATGTGAAATAAACAGTCCGGGAAGGGTTTGTAGTTCCATTGCATTACACCTGAGTTAAAAAGCAGAATAATAGTTATTATGCCAAAATCAGGACATGTTAAAAGTATCCTGATTTCAACGGATTGTTCCTAAAATGAAACGGTTGTTGTTTTTATGCACGGTGATAGGGATGATTATGATTAATACTCATCGCCCGATATAGTTGCTCAATTAATAACACGCGTACCAAAGGATGGGGCATTGTGAGTTTTGAAAGTGACCAATGCCATGCGGCGGCTTTACGTACTTGATCTGATAAACCGTCTGGTCCACCAATAGCAAGTGCTACATCATTGCCTTCAAGCATCCACTGTTTCATGGTGTCAGCCAGTTTCTCTGTGCTGAGTTCTCGGCCACCAACCTCTAGAGCAATTAAAGTTTCATTTGGTTTTAAAGCATTTAAAATACTTTCACCTTCAATTTGACAATATTTTAAAATATCCGCTTCTGAATCATTCTTACCACGTTTGGCCATAGGAAGTTCAATGACTTGAGTTTGCACAAAAGGCTGAATACGTTTGAAGTAATCTTCAAAACCAGTGAGAACCCAAGCAGGCATTTTTTGACCAATGGTCAGAATACGAATTTTCATATTATCTATTCATTTAAAAACAGCTGGCGCATTATACCTGAGGAAGAGATAAGTTCGTGGTAGTAAAATAGGCATAAAAAACGCAGTCCAAAAAACGGTGTTGGACTGCGATCAAATGATCATCTGTCTGGAGTTCAGATGATCATAGAGAATAAAACAAGGCTATCTATAAAATAATAGATAACGAAGAATACTTAATTTAATTAAATACTCTTAATACCTATTATGAGGATGGTTGGATATTTTTCAATCAAATTGTGTAACAAAAAAAAGAGAGCCGAAGCTCTCTTTTTTCACACTTTAATTAGTGACGTGCTGCTTTTGAACCTTCCACCGGTTTTACAATCGGTGTTTTAGGTAAAGGCTTTGGCATCGAAACTAATGCTAAAGGTAAGATGTCATCAATACTTTTCACAGCTTTGATTTCTAAACCTTCTTTAACATTGGCTGGAATTTCTGCCAAATCACGAACGTTATCTTGTGGAATAAATACAAGTTTAATTCCACCACGGTGTGCTGCAAGAAGTTTTTCTTTTAAGCCACCAATACGCATTGCACGACCACCTAAGCTTGTTTCACCAGTCATTGCAATATCAGGACGAATCGCAATACCTGTAAATGCTGATACAAGCGCAGTTGTTAATGCTAAACCAGCAGATGGACCATCTTTTGGTGTTGCACCTTCTGGTAAGTGAACGTGTACATCAGTTTCTTCAAAACGAGAAGCTTCAATACCTAGCTCATCGGCACGTGTGCGTACTAAAGTCATTGCTGTGGTAATAGACTCTTTCATTACGTCGCCGAGTGAACCAGTTGTAATGAATTTACCTTTACCTTTGACGGCTGCAACTTCAATAGTAAGCAACTCACCACCTACAGATGTCCAAGCTAGACCATTTACGCGGCCTACTTGCGCTTCATCTTCTGCAATACCAAAGTCAAACTTGTGTGGACCTAAGTATTCTGGAAGATTGGCAGAAGTCACATCAAGTTGTAAGTTTTTAGACTTTTTACTTACTGCTTCTTTTACCACTTTACGCGCAATTTTAGACACTTCACGTTCTAAACTACGTACACCAGCTTCACGTGTATAGCGCTGAACAATGTCACGAATCGCTTCTTCATGAATTGTTAACTCTTTTGCACGTAGACCATTGTTCTTAATCGCTTTTGGAACAAGGTAACGCTCAGCAATGTTAACTTTCTCATCTTCGGTATAACCCGGTAGACGAATAACTTCCATACGGTCAAGCAATGCCTCAGGAATATTCATGCTGTTTGCAGTACAGATGAACATCACTTCAGATAGGTCAAGATCAAGATCTAAATAGTGATCGTTGAACTTACTGTTTTGTGATGGATCTAATACTTCAAGCAATGCAGAAGCAGGATCACCACGGTAGTCTTGTGCCATCTTGTCAATTTCGTCGAGTAAGAACAGTGGGTTCTTCACGCCAACTTTTGTTAAAGACTGCACGATTTTACCTGGCATCGCACCAATATAAGTACGACGGTGACCACGAATTTCAGCTTCGTCACGTACGCCACCAAGCGCCATACGAACAAACTCACGACCTGTTGCTTTCGCGACAGACTCACCAAGCGAAGTTTTACCTACACCAGGTGGGCCTACTAAACATAGGATAGGACCTTTGAGTTTTTTAACACGAGACTGAACAGCTAAGTATTCAACAATACGATCTTTAACGTCATCTAAGCCGTAGTGATCTGTATCAAGAATCTCTTGAGCTTTCGCAAGGTTAATGCTGACTTTGCTCGCTTTATTCCATGGCGTATCCAAAATTACTTCTAGATAGTTACGTACAACAGCCGCTTCACTAGATGCAGGTTGCATTGCTTTAAGCTTACGGAACTCAGCTTCAGCTTTTTTACGTACGTGTTCAGGTAAATCAGCTTCAGTAAGACGTTTTTCTATTTCAGCAACGTCATCTTCAGCGCCACCATTCATGTCAGAAAGTTCACGTTGAATGACTTTCATTTTTTCATTTAGAAAGTATTCACGTTGGTTTTTTTCCATTTGGCGTTTTACGCTGTCATGCAAAGTTTGTTCAATTTGCTGTTCGGCAGATTGATTTACCAAGTAGCTCATAAGCTCTTGCAAATGTGCTTCAAATTCATCGTGCTCTAAAAACTTCTGTTTAATTTCAATATTTAGAGGTACACGTGTTGCCACGAAGAACATAAGCTGTAGCAAGTCTTCAATTTTATTAGCAGCTGCAACCAGTTCACGAGCATTACGTAATTTTGCTTCAGCATATTGAGCAAATAAATTACGCAACTCTTGTAAACGAGTTTCTTGAGTAGCTTTATCTACGTTAATTGTCATTGGACTTAAGCTATGCTCAGCAGTCAAATGGCTATCTTCATCGATAATTTTTTCAAGCTTAGAGCGCTGTAATCCTTCAATCAGTACTTTGATACAGTTTTCATCATTCTCATGATTTACAACCTGAACAATCTTAGCGACAGTTCCGTACTGATAAAGGTTATCGTGATCAATATCTTCTGTAAGCGAATCTTTTTGCGCAACTACAAATACTAAATTGTCACTGTTACGAGCCACATCAACTGCATTGATCGATTTTTCACGACCCACGAATAACGCAATTTGCATGTGTGGGTAGACCACTACATCACGTAACGCTAAAAGTGGTAATACACTTGGAACCTGAGGCTCTAAGTCAGTTTTTTCATTCATAATAAGTTCAGACATGGGCACTCCTAATGAGTGACAACGAGGTTGCCATGTTTTTTATAGTGATGTGTATTTCAAAAATTACAAGGGCCTCTTTATAGAAAATGTGGAAAAAATGACTAATTTAGTCAACTTTTTTATTAAAATATTATGAATCAACAGATTAATTCTTAAGAAGAATAAAATTTTGTAGAAAGGATAGGTAATTTAGCTTAATAATTATGAAATATTCATATAGTAAAAAAGACGTTTGGGTGAAAAATAACCATTTTCTTATGCCATTTATAAGCAATGTATTGTTAACAATAATGTAAAGCTTATTCGATATTGAACATTAAATAGCCGTGTTACTATAGGTTGGTAAAACGGTCTGTCACGGCAAAGTAATCATCCTTAGGGTGGTTACTTTTTCGTTTTCAGGGACTAAAAAATAAAAGGATATATTTTAAGTTTTATAAATTTTCATATAAATATTATCTTTTAAAATAATAAATATGTTGAGGCGTGAGTAAAGCATCTAAGGGTTGATCCCAGCTTTGACGTTTTAAAGTATGTTCAATAAATTGAAATTGATGAGCCATTCCCAAACGATAAGGCTTATGTTTTGCACTAGCCAATGTACGGTCATAATAGCCGCCTCCCATACCAATACGTGTTCCGTAGTGATCACAAGCTAAAAGTGGCATTAATAGTAAATCAAGTTTTGATACATGTTTTCCTCTTGTTGCCATGGGTTCTTTCATACCCAATGGATGATGAGAAAAACGTCGATTTAAATATTGGTTTCTTGATATTTTTACCCAAACTAAACGTTGATTCATAGAACAAATCATAGGTAAATAAACATGTTTATTTTTTTGAAAACATAACTTTATGATCAAATCTGTATGAACTTCTCCGAAGGCATGTAAATATAAACCAATTTTTTTTGATGAATGAAAAATAGCAAGACTGTTTAAATGATGGAGAACATTAAGCTGAGCTTTTTTTTGCTCTAAGGTGGACAAAGAACGTCTTTTAGATCTTAAATTTTTTCTAATAAAACTAAGTTCATTCATGCGTAAATCTAACAAAGATTTGAGATCAGTCGAGCAAAATTATACCTATTTTTCTTAAGATTTATGGAAATAGAGGACTAATTAAGAAATAACTTTAAATTTACTTGATGCGAGGTATGTTCTTTAGCGATAAAAAATTCTATTTCTTTACGTATTACCAGTATTTATTTACATTTAATCAGATAAGAATATTTAAAAGGATGAATGTGAAATTGTTAAGCCTATGAAGTTAAAAATTTTAACCATTACAATAAGCGCCGTATTGATGCTAGGCGGGTGTACAAAACAAACAGAACCTGAAGCTGCTGAAGTTGACTATAAAGCTCAATTTGAAGAGTCTGATCGTAAAATTGGAGAGTTTTTAGATCAACTGGATAATCCGAATACGCCACAAGAAGTTAAAGTCAAAATCTTGTGCCATGATTATCCTGAGGTTTATAAGACCCAATATATGCCTGCATTAATTAAAATTTCACCTAAACCTTATACTGAAGAAAAATTATTGTCAGATTTGAGGAGTGCAACTGATTACTACAAAGATGCCTTTGCGATTAGGTGTAATCAATAATTAATTGATGCTTTTTATCTCAAAAAATCCGATAAGTGTGAATTGATTGGCATTATTAAGTTGTGGTAAATTTCTTTTTGTCTTTATAGTTGCTAATTTAGGGGGTTCTAGATATGGAAATCTTGAAATTCTTACAGAGTTTTAATACGGTTGGTACATACTTAACGATTGCTTCAACTGTTTTAGCTGGGCTTATTATTTATTTTTACGTGATTAATCCAGCGTAATCTTTTAAAAAGAAATAGTAAGAAATCTTCTATTTCTTTTTTTATAATTAAATTTTGTTATAAATTTCAAACTATAAAAATAAGGCAGGGTCATGAAGTTTAAATTATTTTTTCTTAGTTTTTTAGCTTTAGGATGTCATGCCGATGACAATGTAAGTGATCCTGATATTTGTAATGTGGTAAAAAAAGTCGCTCATACTGTCATGGAAGCACGTCAACAAAAAGTTCCATCTCAAGACTTGCAACAGATAGCGAATGGTCTTGAAGACCCAAAAGCCAAACAACTTTACCAAGATTTAATTAACTCGGCTTACTCTGCCAAAGTATTTAGAACCAGTTTCTTTAAAAGAAAGGCAATAGAAGACTTTCAAACAGGCTGGTATGAAGAGTGTCTGAGTAGAAATAAAAAATAATATTAGAGAAGGCGGAGTAGATTAATCAGATAAGCTGCAATTTAATGTTTAAAAAGAAAATTTTAGACTGAAAGGTTTGTATGCAAAGCTAAATTAAAATAAATATTTTGAATTTTTCTTAAAGTTAAAACTAAATGCTCCGAAGATGCCGCTGCATGTGTCGTTACCCTGAACCCGATGAGTTCAAGGTGGACGCGACGTATACTTGCTGGGTTTCCTACACGAGGGTAGGCATACACTCTAAATATACAGAACACATCCATAAGTTTAAGTATCGGCAGGGGAATAGACCCGCTGGCGAACATCCCAGAGACAGTTTAAGTATAACCGATCTGACCATGTTGGCAATCACCTAAACCTCTGGAACTGTAAACTTAGTTTGCGTTTGATGAAGCTTTGTACATTAACAAGCATAAAGTAATTTCAATTGCGCTTAATAGTGCCAATAAAAAACGCCTTGCAACTATTATTCATAGAGCGAGACGTTTTTGTATGGATAATTTATTTAAACAATTTGTTCAACATCATCCAATATCGTTTGCAGTAAACGTTCACAGTGAGTGTATTCTTGCAAAGACTTATTAAGGCTCAGTACTTCTTGAGTCAATTGTAGAGCAACCATAATGACCAGTTTGTTGTGCTCAACACGTGGGGCACTACGACGCATCTCATTAAATTTCTCATTGAGAAGTTCTGCTGCACGTTCAAGTTCATCTTTTTTGTCTAAAGTAGTCGCGAGTCTAAAGGTCTGCTCAATCAGCCTAAGCTCTACCATGACTTGTTCACTCATGATTGGGTCTCCTCACCAGTTTCAGCATTAGGATGGGCAAGCTGCTGAATTTCTTGAGCATGCTGATCTTGAGCAGTGCCTAAAATTCCTAAACGTTGAATAATGGCTTCAACTTTTGATTTAGCAAGCTCATTTTTTTGTAACAAACGATCACGATCTTGTTGTAAATCATGAAGCTCTTGTTGGGTTTGACGCTGGTGGGCTTGTAACTTTTCTTTTGCAACACGTAATTCATTGCGCTCGGCAAGAATTTCTTGAAAACGATTTTTTAAATCAGTCGTACTTTTTTCTAATCGGCTATAACGTTCCGCAAGTGTGTTAGCATCCTGATTCAACTGTTGAAATTGACCTTTTAACTGAGTTAGTTGCTCAGTTACCGACTCAATTTCCTCTTGTTTTTTAGTGATAATACTATTTTTTTGCACAACTTGTGCGTGATGCTCTGTTTCAGCCAGTTCTTTAGCTTCTGAGAGTGCCGCATGTTCACTCTCTAAATGATGTAAGCGTGTTTTTAATACGCTAATATGCGCTTGTAGCCGCTGTAATTGTTCTAACATAACGAGGTCGCACAGAATTGCAATCAAAGGTAATATATACAAAGTATAGAGATTGGATAAACGAATGCAAGACGATATTTCAGGCTGGACAGATTGGAACGCTCATTTTGAAGGAATTGAAGAAATTTCAAGCCCTAGTGAGTTACATGGTCTATTAACAGGTATTGTTTGTGTGACAGAAGCGCCAACGCGTGAACAATGGTCACAAATTTTAACAACCCTTAATGTGCCAGAGTTAAGTGAAGATGCTCTAACACTTTTAACTGATGAAGCAGAAGATGTTATTCATGCGTTATCTGAAGATGAATTAGATTATTTACCTATGCTTCCTGACGATGACCATCTACTTCAAGAGCGTGTACAAGCTTTATCAGATTGGTGTGCAGGCGTTGTATTAGGTTTTGGATTGGCATCGGGTCATATCCGTCCAGATGAACTTGAGTTGATTGAGAACCTTCAAGATATTGCAGCAGTCGAATTTGAAGACTCTGACAATGATGAAGAAGGTGAAAGCAGCTACGAAGAGTTATATGAATTTGTACGCTTAATTCCTGTAAGTTTGTCTATTGGCAGAAAAAAAATTACTGTGGCTGAAAGTTCTTTATTGAAAAAATTTCATGCAAAAAGTAAATCTGCTGCGTTAGACACAGAACAAAATATTGTAGAAATGTTTACTCCACATCGCCCAAGCTAATTGAGGCGATGTGTTATTGGTTGTATTTTATTTTTTGACTTTAAAATTCTAAATCAAGTAGATCATTATGAAATTGCCTCAAGCTGATTTTCGACATCGTAGAGACCGTTTGGCAGAAAAAATGGGTCCAAACAGCATTGCAATTATTGCAACACGTGAGGAAATGTACCGTAATCGTGATGCGGATTATAAATTCCGTGCCGATAGTAGTTTTTTCTATTTGACGGGCTTTGCTGAGCCTGAGGCAGTTGCTGTCATTGAAACCTTCGACGATGAAGACTATAGCTATAGTCTTTTTTGCCGTGAACGTAATCGCGAGATGGAAATCTGGAATGGTTTCCGTGCCGGAGTTGATGGTGCAGTTGAAGACTACGATGCTGATGAAGCATATGTAATTGATTTGCTTGATGAAGAAATTATTGAAAAATTATTAAATAAAGAGCGTCTTTATTATCGGATTGGGCATAATGCTGAGTTTGATGCTCGTGTGAGCCAGTGGATTAAAAAAGCAGACGCCGAGCATCGACATGAAAACGCTCCCGCTCAATTGCTACAGCTCGACCGTATTGTTGATGAAATGCGTTTAGTTAAGTCACCACAAGAACTTGAGCTAATGCAAATTGCTGCAAATATTAGTGCTGAAGCTCATACGCGTGCGATGCAAACGGTACACCCAGAAATGATGGAATATGCTCTTGAAGCTGAACTCAATTATATTTTTGGGAAAAATGGCTGTGTTCCGTCTTATAACAGTATTGTAGGCGGTGGAGCTAATGCTTGTGTTTTACATTATGTTGAAAATAACAAGCCACTCAAAGATGGTGATTTAGTCTTAATTGATGCTGCATGTGAATATGAATTCTATGCGTCAGATATTACCCGTACTTTTCCGGTCAATGGTAAATTTAGTACTGAGCAAAAAGCATTATATGAAGTTGTATTGGCTGCCCAATATGCAGCGATTGACGCAGTTCGTATTGGTAATTCATACCGTGAACCTCATGAAATAGCAGTTAAAATTTTAACTGAAGGTTTAGTTAATTTAGGTTTGCTCAAAGGTGATGTTAACGAACTCATCGAAACCGAAGCATACCGTCAGTTTTATATGCATGGAACAGGTCATTGGCTAGGCATGGATGTACACGATGTTGGGTCTTACAAAAAAGGTGAAGACTGGCGTCAATATGAAGAGGGTATGGTCATTACAGTTGAACCTGGTTTATACATCGCACCAGATGATGAAACTGTAGATGAAAAATGGCGTGGTATTGGTATTCGTATTGAAGATGATGTGGTCGCAACTTCGAAAGGACCACGAGTTTTAACTGCTAATGTGGTTAAAGATATTGCAGATATTGAACATTTAATGGCGCAAGCTAAAGCATAATTAAACGTATTCGCCAAAGGAGCAAAACTCGATGCAACAACAAGTGATTATTGTAGGTGGGGGAATGGTGGGTTTGAGCCTTTCACTCATGCTCGCGAAGGCTAATATTGCGGTAAAGCTATTAGAAGCTGTGAAATACCCAAACTATGATGATCAAAATGTTGCTCCTTACCATTCGAGTTTTGATGCGCGTAATACGGCTTTATCGCGTCGTAGCGTACAGATTTATCAGAAGCTGGGGTTATGGGATGCATTACAGCAACATGCGACCCCAATTTTGCAAGTCCACATTACAGAGCAAGGCAGTTTTGGTAAAGCACGTTTAATTGCAGAACAAGAGAAAGTCGAAAGCTTTGGTCAGGTAATTGAAAATGCTTGGCTTGGTCGTGTGTTGTTAACTCAAGTGCGTCAGCAACCTTTGATTGAACTCATTGATGGTGTACAGGTTACCGCTTTAACTCAAGATGCCGAGCAAGTACATATTGAAGCTTTGCGTGGTGAGGAAACCTTAAAACTTGAGTCAAAATTATTAATTGCGGCTGATGGACGTGATTCTTTTTGTCGTCAGGCAATTGGTGTGGGTGTTGATGTTCACGACTATGATCAGGTTGCAATTGTGACTACGGTTCAGACATCAAAACCGCATGAACAGGTAGGTTTTGAACGGTTTAGCGCATTAGGTCCTTTAGCGTTATTACCTTTACCAGGTGAGTACCGCCGCTCAGTGGTATGGCCTGTAAAAAAAGGCACTGAAAATGAATGGTTGGGCGATGAAAATGACCAGCATTTCTTAAGTGCTTTACAACAGACCTATGGTGACCGAGCAGGTAAATTTGAAAAAACGGGTAAACGGTTTAGTTATCCGCTTTCGCAAGTGCTTGCACATAAACAAGCTGTTGGTCGCGTTATTCTAATGGGTAATGCAGCGCATACAATTCATCCAGTTGCAGGACAGGGCTTTAATTTATGTCTACGTGATGCCGATGTTTTAGTGCGTTATTTAGTGAACCAATTAACTACTTCTGATGATTTAGGTAACCCTGATAACTTACTGGCCTATGAGCAAGCTCGTTTATCAGATCAGCAACGCGTGATTAAGTTCTGTGACACTGTAGTTCGTGGTTTTAGTAACCAGAACCCGTTATTAAAATTAATTCGTAATACAGGATTAATTGCGTTTGATGTTATCCCAGGTGTAAAACCATTGGTGGCTAACTATGCAATGGGGTTAAAAGCATGAGTGAAGTGTTGGATGTCGTCATTGTTGGTGGTGGATTGGTTGGTGGTTTAACTGCTTTATTACTTGCGCAAGGTGGCGTACAACCCACTGTGCTTGATGCGGCTCCTGTGCTTGATGTTGAGAAAACATTAAGCGTAATGAATCCACGTGTTTTAGCGCTTAGCCAAGCGACCATACATTTGCTTAAAACCGTAAATGTTTGGGATGATCTTGCACGTCAAATGCCTTATACAGGCATGCAGGTCTGGAATCTTAATGGCTATGGTGAAATTAATTTTGGTCAAGACTCTGCACGTCAGCCTTTAGCTGAGCAAGCCTTGGGTTCTATGGTGGAACCAAGTGTACTGAACGTTGCTATTCAGCAAAAAATGTTGCAGCAGCTTACAGATTACCGTACTCAAGTTCGTGTTACACGTATTGAGCAGGGTGTTGGATGTTGGCATATTCAATTAGCAGACGGCACGACACTTAAAACTAAACTGCTTATTGGTGCAGATGGGGCGAATTCATTTGTACGTGAACAGGCTTTTATTGACCTAGACGTACTAGATTACAAACAAGCAGCCATTAGCTGTGCAATTAGAACAGCAAAGCCTCATCATTATGTTGCCCGCCAAATTTTCCTACCTACTGGACCTTTGGCATATTTACCAATGGCAAGTCTTGAAGAAACGGAAAATGGATATTGGCAATCGATTGTCTGGACACTACCAGATGATTATGCCGATGAATATTCAGCTTTAAACGATACAGCCTTTATGCAGCTTTTAACTCAAGAAAGCCAACACATGTTGGGTGAGGTGTTAGAGGTTCGTTCAAGAGCACAATTTCCACTCAAAGCTCGTGCTGCAAAACAATATGTAAAAGCAGGTTTAGCTTTGATTGGTGATGCAGCACATGTGATTCACCCACTTGCTGGACAAGGGGTAAATATTGGTTGTCTTGATGCTGCAGTACTGTGTGATGTTTTGCTTCACGATTTAAACCGTGGTGTATGGGCACATGAGCAAACTTTATTGCGCTATGAACATCGCCGTAAAGGTCAGAATGATGCAATGATGCATAGCATGTCGGCAATTGGTTGGCTTGAAAGCAGTGAGCTATTTCCAGTCGTGTGGGCGCGCAATATGGGGCTTAAGCAAGTTGAGCTGACTCCGGTTTTAAAAGACCGATTTATGCAACAAGCAAATGGTTTAGGGGCTTTACAAAGTACCCGCTATAGGCATTAAAATATTTACTGGGTCTATACTCTACTGAGTGAATTAAATACCAGTAGATATTTTTTGAACAATCATTTATATATCATTACCAATTTGGTCATAAAAGATACGGAATTGACCAATTTGGCTCTTTGCTAAATGCAAAGAGATTGCTAAATTTCTGAGGTCTTGGAACCATAGCGATGATGCAATAAAAATCATTGTGGGGAGTGTGAAATGTCAGATATCAATGATTATGAAGATGCAGAAGATTCTGCTGTAGATGAAGATGAAGCGAAAGCAGCCGAAAGCGGTGCAGCTGATGAAGAAGCAGGCAGTTTGAGTGATACTGACCTTGCCGAAGCAGAAACGCTGACTGTAACTGCTAAACAGAAACAGCGCCAAGCGTTGGAAGATGAAGTTGCCGCATTTTTAGCTCGAGGTGGTAGAATTACCGAAGTTCCTCCTGATGAACATAGCGACCATTAATCTTAAAAAAGCATCACATGAGTGGTGCTTTTTTATTTGTATGAACTTATCAAAATAGGTTTAAGGCGAGCTTTGCAATTCTTTTAAAATTCCACACTCATCCACTGTTCGATTGGTAGAGCAGTGCTGTTTTAAATCAATTAAAGATTCTTTTAAAAGTAATAATCGTTCAATTTTTTCAGTTACTTCATTTAAGTATTTATCTACTAAATTATCAATTTTTGTACATGCCTGTTTAGGCTGAGCTTTCATTTCTTTTAACGTTTTAATATCACTGAGTGAGATATCTAATTCGCGGCAATGCTTAATAAACAATAGGTCGTTGAGGGTCTGCTCGGTGTAAATACGATAATTATTTTCTGAACGTTGAATACGGTCCAACACACCTACTTTTTCATAATAACGGATCGTATCAATTGGAACATCCGCTTTTTTTGATAATTGACCAATAGAAAGACTCATAAGGCTTGACTCTGGAGCTACTCAAGGGTTTTTAATTACTATAAAAGAGTTCTTGAGGAAATAAAATGGCTGGATGTGGTTGTGCTTCAACATGTTCTCCTTCAAAGAAAGTGAGCCCACGTTTTAGAAAAGCGTTATGGATTGCTCTAGTGATCAATGCGTTGATGTTTGTAGTAGAAATATTGGGTGGTTATAAGGCTCAATCTGTTTCGCTATGGGCCGATGCATTAGATTTTGCCGGAGATGCAGCAAATTATGCATTATCTTTAGTTGTGCTTTCGATGAGTTTATATTGGCGCGCAACAGCTGCATTACTTAAAGGAATAACGATGGCCGCTTTCGGTATTTTTGTTATTGCAAAAGTGGTCTGGTCATATTTTTATGGTGTTCCACCTGAGCCTATGGTGATGGGAGCAATTGGCGTGATGGCTTTAATTGCTAACGTTTCAGTCGCGCTTATGCTCTATGCGTATCGTGATGGAGATGCCAATATGCGTTCTGTTTGGCTCTGTAGCAGAAACGATTCTATTGCCAATATTGCTGTGATTTTAGCGGCCGTTGGCGTATTTGGAACAGGGAGTGTATTTCCAGATTTATTTGTTGCCTTTGTAATTGCTTACTTGGGTGTGTCTTCTGGTTACGCTGTTATAAAACAATCACAGCAAGAAAGAAAACAGTCAAAACTGGTGTTAAGTTCTCAAGCATAATTATGAGCGCATAAAAAGTACCATTCAGGCATGGTACTTTTTACTGTTTGAATGCATTAGATGAGAAGCGATATTGCGATACTCCACATAACACAACCAATAATGAAATCTAAAACTTTCCATGCTTTAGGATTGATAAATAATGGTTTTAATAACCTTGCACCATAACCTAAACTAAAAAAGAAAATCCATGAGGCAACAATGCTGCCTAAAGCAAAACTAATTTTGTCTTCTAGTTGCGTTGCAACTGAACCAATCAGAACAATGGTATCCAAATAGACATGTGGGTTAAGCCAAGTAAAAGCAAGACAGGTCACTAGTGCTTGAGTTAAAGTCTGTTTTTGGCTGCTATCAAGTTCCATACTCTGGGTGGTTTTTAAGGCAGCATAGAATGCTTTCGCCCCGTAGACCAATAAGAACGTTGCCCCTAAATATTTAGCGAGACTAATCAAGATGGGTGATGCTGTCATGATTTCGGCAAAACCTAATACACCAAACGCGATTAAAATCGAGTCGGACAGTGCACAGATTAAACATAGCCAAAATACATATTGCTGTTTAAGGCCTTGTTTTAGAACAAAAGCATTTTGCGCTCCAATTGCTACAATAAGTCCGCTACCAATACCGAAACCTTTAAAAAATATACTAAGAGAGAACATAACAATAAGGTGGAAAATCAGATGTGGGAATTATCTGACTTTTTCTTAAGAAATAAGTAAAATTAAGAATATTTAGGTTTGGCTAAAAAAAATTTAGGTTTGATATGTTAGATAGCAAACAGTGTGAAGCCTTTCTTGCGGTCGCAGAAGTAGGAAGTTTTGATGCAGCAGGTGAGCATTTATATATTACGCCCTCGGCAGTGTCCTTACGTGTGCAAGCTTTGGAAAAGTATTTAGGCCAAATTTTAATTATACGTGGGCGGCCATGTGTACTCACACAAGCTGGGCAAACGCTATTGCAACATTTACGTCATACGAGATTAATGGAGCAAAATTTATTACAAGGTTTGATGGGGAAATCATCGGAATCGGAATTCTATAAAATTGCTCTAGCGTCCAATGCAGATTCGCTAGCGACTTGGCTTTTACCGAGCATTCAGCAAACACTTTTTAAAGAAAAAATAGTCTTAGAACTAAAAATTGATGATCAATCGCATACGCATACTTTATTAGAAACAGGACAAGTCAACGCATGTATCTCTGCAGAAGAACAGGTCATGTCAGGCTGTTTAGCTCAACCACTCGGGAAAATGCGTTATAAAATGTTGGCTTCTGATGCATTTGCAGCTGACTGGTTTAAACATGGCGTAAACCGAGAAACTTTAAGAAATGCACCCGCTGTAATTTTTAACCATAAAGATCTTATGCATTCAGAGGTATTACTGAAATACTATGGTTTGCCTTTGCAGAGCTATCCTTATAGTTTTATTCCTGCTACTGATGCGTTTGTGAAAGCAATCCAATTGGGTTTGGGGTATGGCATGGTACCCGAGCTTCAGGTTCAATCTTTGCTAAGCAATGGAACTTTAGTGGATGTTATACCTGAGGCTGAGCTCGACATTCCGTTATATTGGCACCATTGGAAAAGGCAGTCTAAACAGTTAGATGCACTGACAGAGACTATTGTGGAGTCAGCAAAATACATATTGAGATAGATAGATTTTACATGTTTCTTTTTAAATGAAGATTTGAAATATGCTGAATATAAAACTCTATATCATGCGCTGAGTAACCTAAAAGTTGTCCAACTCTTCGTTCAAGCCTTATGCATTTTTCAAAATTAGTTTCTTTAAATAAAGTTTCAATACACATCATGAGTTCATTTAAATCTGCTAAAACTACATCTTTATAGATCAGCATAATTGAAAAGGGTAAATGTAAGGAGGTTTCAATATCTTTACTCAGCATTGATAAAGTACCTTGTTCGAGATGCTTTAAAAAACTGACAGGTAATAGATCGTAAAATAGAGCGATAGATTTCTCGCCTGAAAGTAATAATTCTAGTTCTTGCCCTTCATGGGGGCCAAGTTTGCCCATTTGTTGAGTCATATTAATACTCTTATTCTTATATTTTATTATGCAAAATTAACAGAGGGTGATGACAAAGAGTCTGTGTCATCACCCATACCTAATCAAAAATTAAGATTGTGTTAACTCGAGCGCACGTTGATAAGCGACTTTCTTCTTAATTCCTGTTAAATCGGCAGCGAGTTGAGATGCTGCTTTAACTGATAAGTCTTGAAGTAAACGTTTTAAAAGTTCATCTAGTTTTTCTTGTTCTAGATCGGTTTTTGCAGCTGCACCACCCACAACTACTACAATTTCACCTTTTTCTTGGTTGTGGTCGTTTTCAATGAAGCTGACCAAATCTTTTAAGGTCATTTTTTTGATGGTTTCAAAGGTTTTGGTAATTTCACGTGCAAACCCTACAGGACGGTCTTCACCAAATACCTGAGCCATATCTTTAATAGACTCTAAAATACGATGAGGTGCCTCATAGAAAATTAAGGTCTGGGTTTCATTCTTAAGTTTTTCTAATTGAGAAATACGTTGAGAAGCTCGAGATGGTAAAAAGCCTTCAAAGCTAAAACGATCACTCGGCAAACCTACCGCACTTAAGGCAGCAATAGCAGCACATGCGCCTGGCACTGGAACAACTTTAATACCATTTTCTTGAGCAGCACGGACTAATTTAAAGCCTGGATCACTGATGAGCGGTGTACCTGCATCACTAATTAAAGCAACGCTATCGCCAGCAAGTAATTTTTGAACTAACTGCTCAATTTTATTGCTTTCATTGTGGTCATGGCATGCAGTAAGTTGAGTCGATATATTATAGTGCTTAAATAATTGTGCTGATTGGCGAGTATCTTCGGCAGCTACAATAGAAACTGATTTTAAAATATCAATTGCGCGGAAAGTCATATCATCTAAGTGCCCGATTGGGGTGGCTACAACAAATAACTGAGCACTCATTTGGTTTTACTCCGTACAGATAAACAATTTTAATCGGGTAGTTTACCTGAAATTATGATTTGGGCGTGAACAATGTCTGCTAGCTTGAGCTTTTCGAAAATGATCTGATTTTCATTTGTTCGATTTAGATCTGTTATGACGGATGAATTTAAGAAAATAACTTATTTATAAAAACATCTAGAGATGCTTTTCATTGGGGGAATTAAAAATGTTATTGGCGCAGCAGTTGGGGAAATGGGCAGAGCAAACTGCTTTAGGCCTTTTACAAGCACAAAACTATGTATGGGTCACAAGTAATTACCATTCACGTCGTGGCGAAGTGGATTTAATCGTCAAAAGAGGGCAAGAGTTAGTTTTTGTTGAAGTAAAAGCACGCACTATAGGAAATTATGGACAAGCTTGTGAAATGGTAACGTGGACAAAACAGAAGAAAATTATCAAAACTGCGATGCGTTTTTTACAGCGCTATCCATCTTATCAGGATTTTTATTGTCGTTTTGATGTGATTTGTTTTGATTTTCCACAGAAAATTGCAAAAACAGTACAGCAAGACTTTTCAAAATTCCATTATGATCTGCAATGGATCGAAAATGCATTTACTTTGGATTAAGAGTTCATTACTCTTTTGAGCAAATTTAAGTCTGATGCTTTATGATCAAGCCAAGAAATTGATAGGAGTCTGGTGGAGTGTTAAACCGTATTGCTGTAACAATGCTTTGTGTCGCAAGTTTATCAGGTTGCGCAAGTTTTATTTCTGGTGGAACAGGCACAGCTCCAGTGGGCACAGATAGCGGTGTCCGCAGTCTAGGCCAAGTATTCATTGACTCTTCAATTAAACGTACAGCAAATATCAACATTTATAAACTTGATCAACGTTTCAAGCAGTCACGTATTAATATTGAAAGCTTCCACAGTACAGTTTTATTAACTGGCCAAGTGCCAGACCCGTACTTGAAACAATTGGCAGAAGACAATCTTAAAGCCATGAGTGATGTGAAAGCCGTACATAACTATATTACGGTGGGGAACAAAGTTAGCTATAACACCATCATGCAAGATGCGGGTGTAACAGCAAATACACGTGCTCTTTTAATGAAGGCACCTGTGGTTTCTGATAGTAAAGTACTTGTACATACCGAAGACGGTGTACTTTATGTAATGGGCCGTTTAAATACTGCTGAAATTAATGATTTAAACAGTGTTTTACAAAACGTTGGTAACGTTACCAAAATTGTTACTTTAATTGATAATGTTGATTTGACGCCTGCTCCAGCAGCGAGTACTGGTAGCACAACGACTACACCAATTATTAATAACGTCATTGCTCAGCCAACAGTTCAAACACCTGTTGCAATTGATCCTGACCAGACAGATCCTGCTTCGACTGCACAGTAATATATGAATCTGATTGAACAACTACAAAGCAAAATTGAACAGGCGCGAACTCTCTATAAAGAGTTCCGCCTGTATGATTTGGGGAGTTTTGCTTTAAATCGTTTTACACCAAAAGATGGTTTTGAACAGATTCCAAATGTTCGTTATGGGCTAAAGCCTCGCCACCGTTTGGATGTTTACCGATCTGTTAAAAAGCTTTCTCACCAGCCTCTCATTGTTTTTGTGCATGGTGGGGCGTGGCAACATGGTAATAAACGAGATTATCTTTTTATTGGTGAGACCTTTGCCAAAGAAGGCTATGACGTTGCTGTGATTAACTATCAGTTAGCACCTAAAAATATTTTCCCAAGTTTTGTTGATGACCTGACTCAGGCATTGAATTATTTGCATCAAAACCAAGACAAGCTAGAAATCTCTACAGAAAATGTTGTGCTTATGGGGCACTCAGCAGGGGCATTTAATGTGATGTCTGCTGTTTATCATCCTGATTCAACTAAAATTGAGTGTCTAGGGAAAATTAAGGCAATAATTGGTTTAGCTGGGCCTTATCATTTTGACTATAAGGGCGATCCACTGGCCGAAGATGCTTTTGACCAAAGTATTTCTTATCAAGAAGTGATGCCATACTATTTCGTTAATCAAAATAGTATTAAACATTACTTACTCATGGCTGAAAATGATCAGCTTGTAGGTAAAGAAAATACTTTAGATATGGATTTAGCGCTTAGAGAAAAGGGAAATCACAGCCATATTGCCGTGATTCCTAAAACTGGGCATATTACAATTTTGGCCAGCCTTTCTAGTTTTATTAGTCATTATTTCAGAACGAAAAGAACGATCTTACATTTTCTTGAAGAAGTGTTTTAAACGAGAGTCTCGTTTAAAACACAGCAGATTATCCAGCTTGGGTAATCTGCATAATCATTGAATGAGCAATACTTCCTTTAAATGGAATCTCAGGTAATTGATCAATTTTGAAGAATTGTGCATCTGCAATTTCTTCTTCTTGCAGCTTAATTTCACCGGACTCATATTCTGCTCTAAACGCAACCATAAGGTTACTTGGAAAAGGCCAAGGCTGACTTGACATATATTGAACATTTTTGAGTCTTAGGCCCACTTCTTCAAAAGCTTCACGTTGTACTGCTTCTTCAAGCGTTTCACCGACCTCAACAAAACCTGCAATCAAACCATACATGTTGGTTTTATTGTGGACTGACTTCGCTAGCAAGATTTCATCATCACCTCGAGTAATGACCGTAATAATGCACGGGTTTACGCGAGGGTATTGGTGATAGCGACAAGAAGGGCACACCATTGCATATTCAGTTGGATGAACTTCTGTCGGGTGTCCGCAGTGGCTACAAAACTTATGATTGCGTCGCCATTCAAGTAACTGTACAGCGCGGCTTGCTTGCAAGAACTGTTCTTTCGACCAACTTGTAATGAGTTGACGAATGGGAACCAGTTGTAAGCCTTCGGGAATGGGTTCCTCAGCAAGTAAGTCACGTGCAATGACCTGCTCATCATGAGTGAAAAGTAAATCACTTGCTAACTTTTCGACTTTGGGTAATTGAAGGTTTTGGTCAACCAGTAATTGTTGATGATGAAAAATATAAGCAAGTGATAATTCAGACATTAAGCTGCCTTTTCTTGAAGTTGTTGACTACTCGACAATGCTACATTAAACATGGATTGTAGAACAGGTTGTTTATTTTTTAAATTGTCAACCAACATGTCAAGGCCCGCTAATACGTTAAAAATACAGTGAATTTGGTCTGTATTAAAAGGCTGGTTTTGCTCAAGTTGCTCTTGAACAAATTGAGCAGTTTGAAGTAGAGCATCTTGTTGAATGGTACTTCCTAGAAATTCGGCCGCGCCTGCTAGCTCTTTTAGTGAACCTGCAATTGCTTCAATATTCTGCGTTGAATCATTTGCATATAACGTAAGGCTCTGACAAATAAAATCAATTAAATTTTTTGTCTCGGTGAGTAAGGCTTGATGTGCCTCATCAAGACGATCTAAGGAAATATTCGTATTATTCACGTTAAGTTGTAAGCGACTAGACGTATATTGGCGGACCAAAATACCAATTGAGTTCATGGCAGACAAAATGCTGTCCATAAGCTGCTGTGCATAGTTTTCATTACTTAATATATTGAGCTGACTTAAACTGCTCGCTTGTTGAGAAAGCTCAACTGAGGCTTCATCAAGGTTAAGTAGTTTGAATGTATAAGCGAGCTGTAAAAGACTCGTTTGCAATTGTTGTGCTTTTTCAGTCGACATATTTTGATAGTTATATTCAATATCGTTACGCACTTTGTTCATTTCGCTCAAAATTAATTGGCTGACTGCGTGCATGGTGTCGAAATCAGGACCAAAAAGATGGCGGCTTAAAACCAGTAGTTGCGTATCTGTCGGTGTTTCATCGCCTATATGAAGTTGGTTGCGAATATGGTGAGCAACCTCATCTTCTTGAGCGATAACTATACTTAAAATATCTGCAAGTGCAGGCAAATCAGGCTTGAAAGTTTCCGGCATTGCTAAGAACTGACCAATATAACTTTCAATATTAATGAGTACACGTAGGCGTGAATCATTTAAAAGCAAGTTATCAATATGGTCAAAAGCATAATTTACGAGTTGCCAATATTGTTGGCTTGGCTGGTGTTTTGCCATGCTGACCAAATAGGTACCGATCAGTTTAAAAGCTTGATAATGATGAGTAGCTTCTGTTTTATTTAAAAATTGATGTAGAGATAGTTTATAGAGTTGATGAATAAACTGAGTTTTTTCATTAATGAATACTTCTGGGAATGGAAGTTCAAGCGAAGCATTTGCAAGTAAAGGAGCAATCGCTTGCCCAGAAGAGGTCAGTGGTTTATTTAAAGCTAATTCTAAATTATTTAAGGTATTAAGAAGAAACTGAGGAACTTGTAATTCACGCAAGCAGATAAACTCAATATATCGCTTTACCATGGTCGTGCCTTCACTCAGCGCAACGACATCATCGGTATTAATTTGCGTTGGTTTCGCAATAATTTTTTGCATCAGCTCAGTTGAATATTGAGTGATTTTTGCAAGATAGGGGATATCAATTAAACGTAGGACTTGAGTGCATTGCTTAAATTGTTCTAATGCATCATCAATACCAAAAGGGAGCGTTTGTTCTTCAATTAAAGTGCTTACTGCACCTTCAACCAGTTTTATTGAGCGATCAATTTCATGTTTGATGATGAGTAAAGCTGTTGGATCGAAATGAATCGAAGTATGCTCAGACATAAACGTTCCCCTTTGAAAAAAAATCAATTGTTATATTCGTAGTGCTCGGTAATTTGAGCTAAAAATCTATGTGACTAATATAACTTAACTTACAAAGGGGAAAAGCTAAAAACGCTAAAGAATCAAAAATTTATTTTGCAAAAAGGCAAGGTTCTCCATGTTTTTTCTCAAATTCTTTGACCCAAGTCTCATGTGTATTTAGCTCTTCTTCAGAAGGGTAAATAACTGGTAGGTCAATTTGAATCCTAGTTTTATTTGTTGTGTTCTGGCTACTTTCACTTTGGGATAAGGCATCTATATCAAAAGAAACCTGTCCACCTGTCATTGCTAGGTAAACATCTGAAAGAATTTCAGCATCGAGTAATGCACCGTGGAACGTACGGTCACGTGCCGGAATTTCATAACGTCTTACAAGGGCATCAAGCGAGTTTTTTTGTCCCGGATGTTTGCTTTTTGCTAAAGCTAATGTATCTGTTACTTCACATACTTCAGAAAGTGCGGGAAGGCCAGCACGTCTAAACTCCATATCAAGGAAGTTTATATCGAAGGTTGCGTTATGGGCAATAATCTCTGCGCCTTTTAGATAATCAAAAAGCGTATCGGCAATTTCTGCATAGAGCGGTTTATCTTTTAAGAAATTATCACTGATACCATGGATATTTTCTGAGTCACCTACTGGTTTTTGCGGGTTAATATAAATATGAATTGAGCTACCGGTGAGTTTCCGGTTAATCATTTCAATAGCGCCCACTTCAATAATTCGGTCGCCATCTTGGAAATAAAAACCAGTGGTTTCCGTATCGAGAATCAGTTGTCGAGGCCCTTGTAATTGTAATTTGGCTTCGGTCACAACAATTTGAGGATGAATATTATTAATGGATTGCTTACTTTCTGGTTCAGCAGCTTCAACTTCAATAACTTCTTCTTCCACAATAATCATCTCAACTTCTTCGGGCTGTTCAAGATCAATATTATCTTCTTCGGCTACTTCTGCCATATCAAACCCAAAAGGGTCATCAAGCAACCAATCCTCTTCAGGCTTTTTTATATCTTGCAGGGCAGTCGCTTGAACTGTTTTTTTTTGAAGTGCGGTTTGATCAGCTCCGATATTTGCAAGCTCATCGGCCATTTCGTTGCCTGCATGTCCAGCATGGCCTTTAATCCAGTTCCACTCAATATTTCTACCTGCACATACAGCATCTAATTTTTGCCAAAGGTCAGGATTTTTTACATCTTTCCAGTTTTTCTTTTTCCAGCCATGAATCCATTCAGTAATGCCTTGCTTCACATAATTTGAATCTGTCCAGATAATCAAGTGAGCATCGGGTGGGCAAAATAAAACGCCTTCAATCGCAGCAGTGAGCTCCATGCGGTTATTGGTTGTCTCAGGTTCACCACCAAATAATTTATGCTCACCCTGCTCGGTAATGACATATGCGCCCCAACCACCTAAACCTGGATTGCCACGACATGCACCATCAACATACAGTGTGATTGTTTGAGACATAAATCGAAACCTAAACTAAAAGAAAAAGAACTGAATATGGTGTATTGTATACGCAAAAAGTTCGGTTCCATCGTTACAAAGCAAGGTTTTTTTAATTTCTTGTAACATTTCCATGCAAATGACATCAAATTATTGCCTTGTCTATCTTGCACGCTTTACTACAATGGCATCGAAGACCTAGGGTTTGTGGCCAGACCCAAAAAAATATTACGCGAGTTGTTTGGAAGTTTTTATGTATAAACCAACCACATTTGTGTGGCAGCCATCTGCGGCATCATTGTTCAAAATTACCGTACTTAGCTCTGCTTTAGCTGCGTTGGGTATTACAACAGGCTGTTCATCGACTCCGCAATCTGCAAAAACCTCAAAATCGAAACAGGTCAGTGGTGCAGGTTATTTAGATGCGAGTAGTCTTGACTCTTTGGAAGACTTACTTTCAGCAACCGATATGCGCGCTGTAGAAGGCGATCGTCTGCTTATTTTGAAGCATGGTGATGTCTGGAAGCGTATGTCTGTTGGTTTCAAAATGGACTTGAATCATTGGGATTCACGTATTGAAGCTCAGCGTAGCTGGTTTATTTCTCGTCAGCCTTACCTTGATCGCTTAAGTGCTCGTGCCAGTCGTTATTTGTACCACACTGTAAAAGAAGCTGAACGCCGTGGACTACCGACAGAACTTGCATTATTACCGGTAATTGAAAGTTCTTATGACCCAGCTGCAACAAGTAGTGCAGCAGCAGCGGGGCTATGGCAGTTTATTCCAAGTACTGGTCGTATTTATGGCTTAAAGCAAACTGGTATGTATGATGGGCGCCGAGATGTGGTTGAATCAACTCGCGCAGCTTATGAGTTTTTAGGAAGTCTCTATAACCAATTTGGTTCTTGGGAACTTGCGTTAGCAGCCTATAATGCTGGCCCTGGACGTATTCAGCAAGCGATTAACCGCAACCAAGCTGCTGGTTTGCCAACTGATTATTGGTCATTAAAATTGCCTCAAGAAACAATGAACTATGTTCCACGTTTCTTAGCTGTTGCTCAAATTATTAAAAATCCAAAGGCTTATGGTGTAGAACTACCGCCTATTGCAAATAGACCCCATTTCCGTGAAGTGACTTTATCAGCACCTTTAACGTTAAATGAAATTGCTTCTACAGCAGGATTAAGCCGTGCAGAACTTTATGCATTGAACCCGGGATATCGTGGTGAAGCAGTAGACCCTGCGAGTCCAATGCGTATTTTGATTCCAGCAGATTTAAGTCCTTCAATTGATAATAAATTAAAAGGGAAAAAAACGGGTGGTGGCTCAGGTTGGTGGGCAAATGCAACTTCACCATCTACACCTACAACTGTTAGTCCTTCTACTACAGTGACAACAAGAACAACACCAACAACACAAGTTCAGCCAGTTAAACCTTCTTCACCCGTGAAGAATACTTCAACGATTTCAAAATCTACACCACGTGGTTCAGATGCGTTAGCTGCTTTTGCAGCATCAGCGGATGTACCAAGTGCGCCGCGTATTCCTGTAGCTGTGACCAATGCAGCTAACATTACGAAGCCTGTTAAGATGGAGCCACCAATTTCGGCTGCAGAGCGTGAAAAGATTTTAGCGGCAGTTCGAGCTGAAGGTGAGAAAGAAACAGTTCAGCAAGCTTTAGAGCCACAACCAACACAGGCTGAAAAAGATCAAGTCGTTGCTGAATTAAAAGCAATTGCACCAAAAGGAACTGAAATTGTTGATCCATATGATGGCAAAATTAGATTAACCGCAATTCAGACGAGCCAGTCAGTTGCAGAGCAACAAGGTAAAGAGGTCAGTAGAGGTTTTGCTTATCCAAAAACTTTAGCTGAAGACGTGACCGTAGCTAACTCTGAAGACGGACAGCGTAATAAAGACAAACCTTACATCAAGACTGATACCGATGTAGTGGTTGTACAGCCTAAAGGCAAGCGTAGTACCTATACTGTTTTACCGGGTGATACGTTAGCCGTTATTGCAATGAAAAACGGCGTAAACTGGCGCGATGTTGCTAAATGGAACCAGATTGACCCTGAAAAGACGTTATATGTTGGTTCAACGCTTTACCTATATGATGCTAAACCACAAGAAACCCAAGCAACATCTAAAAGTACAGCTAAACCAGATGTATATGTAGTTGAAGCTAACGACAGTTTAAGCGGTGTTGCTAATCAGTTTAATTTATCAGTAAGACAATTGGCTGAATATAACGATTTATCAGTGACAGATGGTCTGTTTGTTGGGCAAAAATTACTGTTAAAAGAGCCGAAGAATAGTCGCTCAAGTGCTAAAGTCGAGCCGAAAGCAGTTCAAGCAAATGCAAAACGTATAGCAACTAAAAGTTATACTGTGAAGCGCGGTGAATACCTTAAATTGATTGCAGATCGTTATGCGCTCTCTAATCAAGAACTTGCTGAATTAACGCCAGGTTTATCTGCGGGTAGTAACTTGATGGCTGGCCAAAAAATTAATGTGCCAACACAAGATATTTCTGTAGATGAAGTTGCTGAAACTAAAACTTCTAGTAAATCTGAGAAGGCTGCTGCTGGTATTTCTTATAAAACAGAAGGCTATAAAGTACAGCGCGGTGATACTTTATCAAGTATTGCAACGAAATCAAAAATTAGCCTAGCTGAGTTAGCCGAGTTAAATAACTTAAAAGCAAATAGCCATGTACAGCTTGGTCAAACGATAAAAGTACCAGCTGGTGTGAGTGTTCCAGAACAATACGTTGTAAAGTCTGGTGATAGCTTAAATGCGATTGCAAGTAAATATAACTTACAAACAGGTTATTTAGCTGACTTAAATGGTTTGTCTCGTACTGCTGGGTTACGTGCTGGTCAACGTTTAAAACTCACAGGTACAGTTGAAGAAGAAGCACCAACAAAGCCTTCTAAAAATACTAAAGAAGAAACACCAGACACTTATACAGTCAAATCTGGTGATAGCTTAGGTAATATTGCTAACCGTTATCACCTACAGTTGGACTACCTTGCTTCATTAAATGGTCTTTCACGTACCAGTAGCGTTCGTGTAGGGCAACGTTTAAAGCTAACAGGTGATGTACCTACAGTAGAAACAGCTAAAGTAGATACCAAGTCTTCAACTAAAACAGTTGCGGCTGGTAAAAACACTGAAAAATATACTGTGAAATCTGGTGAGTCTTTAAATAGTATTGCGAGCCGTGCAGGCATTTCAGTGCGTGAACTTGCTGAAATGAATGCATTAAAAGCGAGTGCTAATTTACAGCGCGGCCAAAATATTGTAATTCCAAAAACTGTTGTGGAATACAAAGTGAAGCGTGGTGATACATTAATTGGTCTTGCTAGCAAATATGGTTTAGAAACCAATTTCTTGGCTGAGCTGAATAATTTGACACCTTCTACTCAGCTTCGCATTGGTGATGTTATTAAAGTGCCTAATTTATAAAATAATTAGCAATTTATGCATAAATCATCTTTTCAACTGAGCCTGCTAGTCGGGCTCAGTGTCGTTTCGCATGCAGTTTTTTCGGCACAGCAAACCACTTCATATATAGCGATTCATTCCAAGCCTAAATATTTAGGAATGATGGCTATGCCATATGCAAATCCGAATGCCCCTAAAGGTGGTCTGTTAAGTCAGGCCGCTCAAGGAACTTTTGATAACCTCAATAGTATGAATGGTAAGGGGAATGCTACAGAGGGCGTTAATTATCTTTTTGATACTTTAATGACTCAATCGTTAGATGAGGTCGGAGTTTTATACCCGCTTTTAGCCGAGAAAGTGAGTTATGACCCAGAAAAAACGCAGTCTGTTACTTTCTATTTAAACCCTAAAGCGCGTTTTAGTAATGGACAGCCAGTCACTGCGGCAGATGTTAAATTTAGTTTTGATGCCTATCAGACGAAGTCTAATTTAGGTTTACAGATGTACCTTACTGATTTGGCAAAAACAGAAGTCATCAATGCCCATCAAGTAAAGTTTAGTTTTAAGTCTACCCATAATCCTAAAATGCCATTCATTTTGGCAACCTTACCGATTTATTCAAAAGCGGATTGGCAAAAAAGAGATTTTAGCCGAATTACCCTACAGCCGATTATTGGTTCGGGGCCATATGTAGTTGAACGAGTCGATGCAGGTAGAAGCATTAGTTATAAAAGAAACCCAAATTATTGGGCAAAAGATTTGCCTATTAACAAGGGACGTCATAATTTTGACCGATTAAAATATGTCTATTATCGAAATTGGGATATTGCTTTTGAAGGATTTAAATCTGGGCAATACACTTTGCATGAAGAAACTAATCCTAAAAAATGGGTAACAGATTATCGTTTTCCTGCCTTAAAAGAAGGGCTGGTTACTCAATATAAATTTCGTCACCATAACCCGATTGCCACTGAAAGCTATGTGTTTAACACTAGGCGAAAACCTTTAAATGATATTCGTTTTAGACGAGCCTTAACCTATGCCTATGACTTTGAATGGCAGAATAAAGCCTTGTTTTATGGACAATATCAACGTCTTCAAAGTTATTTTGAAAATAGTGAATTAGCAGCAACGGGTCGACCTTCAAAAACTGAATTAGATTTGTTAAAACCGTTATTGCCTAAGTTATCTCCGCTCATGCAGCAAGGTATTTTAGCAGACTGGAAATATCCAGTGTCGGATGCGAGTGGCTTCAACCGTCAAAATTTGTTAATTGCCCAGCAATTACTGATACAGGCTGGTTATAAAGTTAAAGAAGGGCAGCTATTTACACCAGAAGGAAAAAAAGTTCAGCTTGAGTTCTTAATTCAGCAAGATGGTAAACAACGAACACTTCTACCTTTTATTCGTAATCTAAAAAAGTTAGGTATTGCAGTTAATTTACGTCAGGTCGATGCTCCGCAATATTTAGAAAGGACTCGTCGTTACGATTTTGATATGACCACAATGAATCTGCCGCAATCTCTAAACCCGGGCAATGAACAAACACAGTTTTGGGGAAGTATCGCTGCAGCGCAAGATGGAAATTATAATTATGCAGGGATTCGCAACTCCGTAATTGATCAAGTGATTTCAAAACTCGTTGCAAGTAAAAGCCGTGAACAACAGATTATTTATACTCGCATTCTCGATCGATTACTTAGAGCTGGTTATTATCAAATTCCGACCTATGGTAAAGGTGAAAACTGGTATGCTTATTGGAATATGTATCAACAACCTAAAGTTAAACCAGCACTTTCTTCTGGAATAGAATATTGGTGGAGTGATGCAAACAAAGCCAAAACAGTTGCCAAATATTTACATCAACAATAAAAAGCACCTGCCATAAAGGAAATCCTGTTATATGGGTTCATATATTCTCAAGCGACTTCTTTTAATGATTCCCACATTGTTTGTCATTTTATTGATTAACTTTGTGGTTGTGCAAATTGCACCGGGTGGGCCAGTTGAGCAAGCAATACATCAGGCACAAAGTGATTTGGGAATTGGTCGTGCATTGAGTGCAGAAACTTATTATCAAGGTGCTCAAGGTTTAAGCCCTGAAATGGTTGAGCAAATTAAGGCTCAGTACGGCTTTGATCGTTCTGCTCCTGAACGTTTTTTTCTAATGTTAAAAGGTTATTTAACTTTAGATTTTGGACAAAGTTTCTTTAAAGATAAACCAGTCGTGCAATTGTTGTGGGAAAAAATACCTGTTTCGATTTCGCTTGGGCTGGTGAGCACTTTTCTGATTTATTTAATTTCTATTCCGCTGGGAATTAAGAAAGCAAGACAGCAAGGCTCATGGTTTGATCGGTCCACCTCTTTAGTTCTTGTGGTGGGATATGCTGTACCGAGTTTTGTATTTGCCATTTTGTTAGTTGTTTTTTTTGCAGGCGGCTCTTATTTTCAATGGTTTCCATTACAAAATTTAGTATCAGATAACTTTCATCAACTTAATCTTTGGGGCAAAGTTACCGATTATTTATGGCATATGACTTTGCCACTGATTACGATGGTATTAGGCGGTTTTGCCAGTTTAACCTATTTAACTAAATACTCATTTTTAGAAGAACTCAATAAACCTTACGTTTTGGCAGCCTATGCAAAAGGTTTGAACAGCCAACAGGTCTTATATAAGCATGTTTTTCGTAATGCCATTTTAGTTGTGCTCGCAGGCTTGCCAGAAGTGTTAGCGGGCATTTTCTTTGTGGGTAATCTGTTTGTAGAAATTATTTTCCATTTAGATGGGGTGGGTTTGTTGGGCTTTGAAGCAATTGTCCAGCGTGACTATCCTGTTATTTTTGGGGTTTTATTTTTCTTTACTTTATTTAGCCTAATTTTACGTCTCATATGTGATGTGTTGTACCAATGGATTGATCCACGAATTCACTTTGACGCACAAGGAGGCAAGTAATGTCTCTGATTGTGCGTACACGATTACAGCGTTTTAGACAGCATAAATTGGGCTGGGCTAGCTTCATTTTATTTAGTCTGATTTTGATTTTGTCATTAGCGGCGGAGTTGATTGCTAACGATAAACCGCTGTTAGTGAAGTATGAAGATTCTTACTATTTACCCGTGTTAAAAACTTATCCTGAAACTGCGTTTGGTGGGGTGTTTGAAACAGAAGCTGATTATAAAGACCCCGCCGTACAAGCGCTTATTGAGGCTAAAGGATGGGCAGTTTGGCCGCTCATTCAATTTTCATATCAAACTCCCAATTTAGATTTGGCCGTTCCTGTACCGTCACCACCCTCCAAGCAAAACTGGTTGGGAACAGATGATCAAGGAAGGGATGTTTTCGCCCGTATTCTTTATGGCTTAAGAGTATCGTTGCTTTTCGGTTTAGCCTTAACATTTTGTTCTGCTTTATTTGGAATTACCGTAGGTGCCATTCAAGGTTACTATGGCGGTTGGGTAGATTTATTAGGACAACGTTTGGTTGAGGTCTGGAATGGCTTACCCATGCTTTTTATGGTCATGATTTTAGTCAGTATGTTTGTTCCAAATGTATATTGGCTCTTTTTCATTATGTTGTTTTTTGGCTGGACCGTTTTGGTGGGTATTGTTAGAGCAGAATTTTTAAAAGCTCGCCAGTTGGATTATGTTCGTGCAGCCCAAGTTTTGGGAGTGACCGATCGCGCTATTATTTTTAGGCATATTTTGCCCAATGCGATCAGTTCGAGTTTGTCTCAGTTACCTTTTATTTTAACGACTAATATTAGTGCGTTAACCGCTCTTGATTTTTTAGGGTATGGGCTGCCACCCGATGCAGCTTCATTAGGCGAGTTATTGCTACAAGGTAAAAATAATTTAGATGCACCATGGCTAGCAATTTCGGGCTTTTTTAGTCTGGCTATTGTTCTTTCACTTTTAATTTATATTGGGGAGGCGGCCCGTGATGCGTTTGACCCAAGAAAATAATTTAAATATCACCTCAACGTTATTAAAGGTAGAACATCTTTCGGTTCAGACCAAAGACCAAAAGATTTTATTGGAAGATTTAAATTTTTACTTAAGTGACGGTGAAACACTCGCTATTGTGGGAGAAAGTGGTTCTGGTAAATCGATGAGCTGCTTAGCAATAATGGGATTGTTACAAGAGAAATTAGAAGTAACGGGTCAGGTCTGGATTAGCTCACAAAACATGCTTGAATTAAATGAGAGAGCTCAAGCAAATTTACGTGGTCGACAAATCGCTATGATTTTTCAGGAGCCTGCTACTGCGTTAAATCCGCTACATCGGGTTGAGAAAATTGTAGGAGAAAACCTTCTTTTATCAGGTTTTTCAAAACACGAGGTTCGACAGCGAATAGTTGAGCTGCTAAAAGATGTGGGAATTGTTGAACCAGAACAAATTTTAAAACGCTATCCACCTGAGCTCTCTGGTGGACAAAAACAACGTGTCATGATTGCGATGACATTGGCGTTTCAACCTAAAGTTTTGATTGCTGATGAGCCTACTACTGCGTTAGATGTGGTTTTACAGATACAGATTTTAGAGCTATTAAAATCTTTACAAGCAAAATATGGAATGGCACTTATTTTAATTAGCCACGACCTAAATTTAGTACATCGCTATGCTGAGAAACTGATTGTATTGCAAAGTGGGCATGTAGTAGAGCAAGGTGAATTGAGCCAAATCTTTGCAAATCCTAAAACAGCTTATACAGCACAGTTGTTAGATCATGATTTTGGAAGTGTAGAGTCTAGACCCGTTCAACAGAATGTTTTATCAGTTCGACAGCTCAGCGTGCAATTTCCTATAAGAAAAGGAATTTTAAATCGCATTCAAGGATATTTCACTGCAATAGAAGATTTGAGTTTCGATCTTACTCAAGGTGAATCACTTGGGGTAGTTGGCGAAAGTGGTGCGGGTAAGTCATCTTTAGCGCTTGCTTTGGTTCAGCTTATTAAGAGTAAAGGACAGATTGTCTTTTTAGGGCAAGATTTGAATCAGTTACAGCCAAAAGTGCTACGGTTGATGAGATCAGATTTTCAACTTGTATTCCAAGACCCATTTGGCAGTTTAAACCCGCGTATGACAGTAGGGCAGATTATTGCTGAAGGGTTAAAGTTAAAAGCTGTGAATGAAAAAGAGGTAACCCAGCAAGTTGAATCTGCTTTGGTAAAAGTTGAATTGGCTGAAGATTTTCAACATCGTTATCCTCATGAACTTTCAGGCGGTCAACGTCAACGTGTAGCCTTAGCTAGAGCTTTGGTGGTTCAGCCTAAACTTTTAATTTTGGATGAACCTACATCGGCCTTAGATCGGACCACGCAAAAAGCTATAATTAAGCTGTTGCGACAATTACAACAAACCGAGCAGTTAAGTTATATTTTTATTAGTCATGATCTAAATATAGTGAAATCACTGTGCCATAAAGTAATGGTATTACGTCATGCCAAAGTTGTTGAATATCAGGAAACTGAACTCCTATTTTCTAAGCCTCAAACTGAATATACCAGACAGTTAATTAGAGCATCTTTTTAAGATTTTATTTTAATTATTTGTTTTTTAATAGAATAAATTTAATTTTTGACTTATGCAAAAAGTTGCATATTTTTATATTCTTTAAAATTGACATGTGCTATTGTCAGTTATCGATTATGTCTTGACACACCGAATAACTCATTTAAATTAGAGTAATTACTCTATAATTCAAAAAAAGAGGTTAACCATGAACCAGATTGCTCAACCCATCACAATTCGTAATACCACCTTTAAAAACCGAATTATTAAAGGTGCGATGAGTGAGGCGCTTGCAAATTATGAAGGCCAACCAAATGATTTACATTTGGGCTTATATGGTGCTTGGGCAAAAGGTGAACTTGGCTGTGCGATTACGGGCAATGTCATGGTAAATGCTGGAGCAAAAAATGAACCGGGTGTTGTGGTTATTGAAACTGAACGTGACCTAGATCGCTTAAAAGAGTGGGCGGCCTTAGGTAAAAAATATGGCATGGTGCAATTGATTCAATTGTCACACCCAGGTCGCCAGTGTCCAAAAGGTTTAAATAAAGAAACCGTGGCGCCATCAGCAGTACCTTTTAGCCCAGCTTTAGCAACCATGTTTGGAACGCCACGTGAACTTACTCATGATGAAATTCTAGATATTATTAATCGTTTCGCGACAGCAGCTCACATTTGTGAAAAAGCAGGTTTTGAAGGCGTGCAATTGCACGGTGCACATGGTTATTTAATTAGTCAGTTTTTATCGCCATTAACCAATAAGCGTACAGATCAATGGGGCGGTTCAGTTGAAAATCGTAGCCGTTTTTTATTAGAGGTTTATAAAGCGGTACGTGAGGCGACTTCAGATAATTTTATCATTTCAGTGAAGCTTAACTCGGCCGACTTTCAGCGTGGCGGTATTAGCGAAGAAGATGTGATTTCAGTTTTTAAAGCAGTAGATGAAGCTGGTATCGATTTAATTGAAATTTCAGGTGGCACTTACGAGGCACCAGCAATGGCTGGAGCTAAGGCGGATAAACGTAAAGCAAGCACGATTGCGCGTGAAGCATACTTTTTAGATTTTGCTGAGAAAATCCGCCAGCATGTGAAATGTAAACTCATGGTAACAGGTGGGTTTCGTACCGTAGAGGGCATGAATGCTGCACTTGAAAGTGGTGCATGTGACTTTATTGGTATTGCTCGCCCATTTGCCGTGGAAACCGATTTAACAGAACGTTTAATTGCAGGGCAAGACGTGCGTTATGCCGTAAAACCGATTAAAACAGGTTTACCTTTTGTCGATAAAATGGCAATTATGGAAATTATTTGGTATGCCGCTCAATTTAAAACCATTGGCAAAGGTAAAAAACCAAATCCAAAACTTTCACCACTTGTGGTGTTTTTAAATTATGCCAAAGGCAATATTAAAGCGGTGATTCAAGGACAAGTGAATTCGCGTAAGTCTGCATAATTTCATTACCATGCAGTCGTCCAGTAAGCGTTAAATGTAGAAGCAGACCATTGGCCTTTAATTAAAGCATTGTTAAAGGTAGGTCTGTTTTCTATTTGGGCAAGATAACGGTGTATATGTTTAAACTGACTGTAATTTTGTGAGCAAGCTAATAATGGGAACCACATCAAAATATCAGCAATAGTAAACTGATCTCCTGCAAACCATAAGTGATGCTCTAAATGTTCATCAATCATTTTCATTTGTCGTTGTAATGATTGATTAAGATAACCTTGATCGAATCCATATTTTAAAAGTTTAGGGACGAAACGGATTGGAAAAGGTGTACGTTGTGCAATTTGGTGAAAGATTTGTTTGAGTACTAAATCGGGAATAAATGTTGCCTCGCAATAATTTTTCCAATAATAAAAATTTTGGAGTTGTTGGCGTGATAGGTTGTTCGGTCCCAATTGTGGGTGTAAATGAGATAGGTAATCTAAAATTGCTGAGGTTTCAGCTAAGACTGAAGTGTTTCCTTGTTCAATAATTTCGAGAGTTGGAAATTTTGATAATTGATGTGGTGAGTTTTTATCTTCGCCTATGTCTGAATGATCTTTAATAATGAGTTCATAGTTGAGTTCTAATTCTTCTAAAAACCAAATGATGCGTTGAGAGCGCGAATTTTTTAGGTGAAATAATCGAATTTGCATGTCATGTCTAAATTATAGTTTTGATCTATGTTGAGTATAGAACATAATTTAATTATAAAAATATTTATAAATCAGTAAATTATATTTTTTATATAAAAGTAGCTTAATAAAAAGCCACTGCCTTAAAAATGGAGTGGCTTTTTAGTGTTTGATATCCCTAACGAGATCTGACCTACAAGTTTGTCGCCTTGAAGAGGCTACCGTATATCAGATGTCTTTATAGTTCAGTTTAGAACGTATAGCTCATACCCAATTGAACCGTACGTGATTCACCTGGATAAGCATATAAATTGAAAGCGCTTTCATCATAAACTTTGTCAAAAATATTTTTCAGATCTAAGTTAAGACGAAGTTTTGGTGTTGCTTGATAATAAGAAACCAAATCAGTAACTGCATAACCTTTCATAGTGTAAGTACTGTTGGCGGTTTGTCCTGCGCGTTTATCAATATACTTTTGATTAACCCCTAGACCTAAGCCTTGTAAAGCTCCACCCTGAAACTCATAAATATTTAAAAGATTAAAACTGTTCTTTGGAATATTGGCTAAGGTAGTTCCTTTTTGCAGAGTGTTGTCTTTAGTCACTTCTGCATCTGTATAGGCATATCCACCAATAATTTTCCAAGCTGGAGTAATTTGCCCTGCAATATTTAGCTCAATACCTTGGCTACGAACTTCGCCAGCAGCAACTTTATAGGCTGAATCTATAGGATCGAGGGTTAAGACATTTTCTTTTTTTGCATAGAAAATAGCAGAGTCAACCGATAGCATATTGTCGAGTGCTTGCCATTTAAAGCCTAACTCGTAAGCCATGCCTTCTTCTGGGTCAAATCCCTCTCCATTACGACTAGCCCCCGTATTTGGTTTAAACGATTTTGCAGCATTGCTATAGATTGAAAGATCATCACGGGCTTTAAAAACTAAACCTAAACGTGGAATAAATGCGTCATGACTGGTATTCCAGTTTGCAGTATTTGGTAATAGATTTTTGTAATCATGTTCGTAGTGCTCAAAACGTAAACCCAGTAGCGCACTTAAACGCTCATTTAAATCGATTGTGTCTTGTGCAAAAACGGCAGTTGTTTTTAAATTTTCGTGGTCATGGGTCGTAATATTTTTAAGCTCAGGTAGAGGTTGGCCTAAAACTGGATCATAAATATTGATTGGATAGTTATTTGACTTAGGATCCGAACGAATAATATATGATTTGTAATCGTAGTTTTCATATTCAAATCCAGTTACAAGAGTATGAGCTAGACCTAAAAGTTGAAATTTACCTGTTAGATTAATTTGGGCATCGGTATCTTGCCATTTTAATTCGCGATAGTTGTAATTTCGGTCTAAAGTGTCTCCATCGGCCTGTATGCCATTTGCCTCTACCGCATAACCATACAATTTTCCATTTAAATATTGCACACCCGCATTAAGTTTCCAGTCATTTCCAAAGTCATGCTCAACTCGTAATTGAGTCATGTCATTATCATTGTAGAGTCGATTATTGTATTTACCTGTTTCCCACAAATAGGTTTCGGGGGAACTGTTAAATGATTTCTGACCTGCATAGCGCGTATGCCCACGATCAAGTGGATGCTGATTTCGTAAGATATCTGCTTCAAAAGTAACTTTGGTTGCATCAGAAGCTTGCCATTGAATGACTGGTGCAATTCCATAACGTTTAGATTCAACGTGGTCACGATAACTATCACCACCTTCTGCGATCACATTGAGGCGATAACCAATATTTTCTGCATTTGGAATAGTGCCTGTAGTGTCTATAGTAGTGCGATATAAACCTTCACCGTTCAGCTGGGCACCTAAAGTGGTTTGTTGCTCAGACTTCGGTGTTTTAGAAATTAGATTAAACGTACCACCCGGGTCACCACGGCCATACAAGCTAGAAGAGGGGCCACGTAAAACGTCTACGCGTTCAATCGTGTTACTATCTGGAGCGTTCGGATAACCACGGTTAATTGGGAATCCGTTACGGTAAAACTCACCGCTGGTGAAACCACGAAGGTTAAACCCCGTTAAGCCTTGACCGCCAAAGTTATTAGCACGAGTAACACCGCCAGCTAAATCAAGTGCTTCGATTAAACGTGTAGCTCCAATATCTTCAATTACTTTTTGAGTCACCACACTGACAGATTGAGGTGTATCTTTTAACGCGACTTCGCTACGTGTTGCGCTAATCGAATTATCTACCTTATAAGCTTGGTCAGCGGCCTGTTGGGCTTTAATTTTAATGGTAGCAAGCGTAGTTGAAGATTGATCTGTTTCTGCGAAAGCAGTTGATATACAACATAGTTGAGCAATGCTCAGGGAGATGAGACGAAGCTTAAGATCCATTTAAAACCTTGTTGATAATAAATATCAGTATAAAAATAAGAATTATTATATTGTAAATCTATGTAAAGGAAATACTGGATCAGTGATATTTAAATACAAATGTATTTTATTTGGAAATAAGAAAGGTTAAAGCAATTAAATAGAATGTTAAGAAAATAAAAAGAAATTTTATAAGAATAGAATAATGGCGTCCCTACGGGGATTCGAACCCCGGTTACCGCCGTGAAAGGGCGATGTCCTAGGCCTCTAGACGATAGGGACGTTGAGGATGGCGGTATCTTAAGAAGCCGCCACCAAACTGTCAAGTAGGTAAGGAGACAGTTTGTTCAAAATATAGCAAAACAGTTCAGCAGTCTTCTGAGTATCGTATAAAGCAGAGTGAGCTTCTTTACCATCGAACTCAATTCCAGCTTGAATACATGCTTTAGCAAGGACGGTTTGTCCAAACATAACAGCACTTAAAGTAACTGTATCCATGACTGAAAAACTATGAAATGGATTCTGGTTTTTTGTGCTTGTACGTGCAATTGCAGCTTGCACAAAACCAAGATCAAAATGGGCGTTATGGCCGACCAATACTGCATGAGTACAGTGTTGTTGTTTGCGAACTTCATTGACTGATTTAAAAATACGGCGTAATGCAGTCCGTTCATCTTCAGCCATTGCAATACGCATTGGATTGAATGGATCAATACCAATAAAGTCTAGCGAACGACGGTCGAGGTTAGCCCCTTCAAACGGGTTAATGTGCGCATGAAATGCTGGCCCAGGGACAAATTGTCCCTGAGCATCATACACAATTGGAATGCACGCAATTTCTAGCAATGCATCTGTCTGGGCATTAAAACCTGCCGTTTCAACGTCAACAACAACAGGTAAGAAGCCACGAAAACGTTGGCCAATGACCGGGACAGAGGTTTCTTGTGTCACACTTTTCTCCATTGCAGCGTTTTCCCGGCATGCAGCGGGATAATTTTTTGATCATCTAAATAATCAAAAGATTCTGGGACAAGGTTATCTTCTTTTACCAAAGTAATGGTAGAAGTATTACGTGGTAGACCGTAGAAGTCTGCGCCAAAATGGCTAGCAAAACCTTCTAAACGCTCTAATTTACCCACTTGGTCAAATGCTTGGGCATAAAGCTCAATTGCATTAGGTGCACTATAACAGCCCGCACAGCCACACGCATTTTCTTTTGCATTTTGTGAGTGAGGTGCACTGTCTGTACCCAAGAAAAATTTAGGGTTACCACTCGTTGCAACTTCAAGCAAAGTTGTTTGATGTGTTTGGCGCTTTAAAATTGGCAAACAGTAAAAATGCGGTTTAATACCACCAACCAACATATCATTACGGTTAAATAATAAATGCTGAGGAGTGATTGTTGCCGCAACATTACGGTCATGCTCTAAAACAAAATGAGCCGCATCGCTTGTTGTAATGTGCTCAAGTACCACTTTAAGTTTTGGAAACTGTTTTAAGAGTGGGTTGAGTACTTCGTCAAGGAAGCGTTTTTCACGGTCAAAAATATCGACATGGTTATGAGTTACTTCACCATGAAGTAATAACGGAACTTGATGTTCTTCTAATTGTTCAATAACTGCATAAACCTTACGGATATCACTCACACCATTATCAGAATTGGTAGTTGCACCCGCTGGGTAAAGTTTAATTGCATTTACATGTCCAGATTCTTTAATTTTACGAACTTCGTCTGGTGAGGTGAAGTCAGTAAAATAAAGCACCATACGCGGGTCAAAATTGAGACCTTCTGGAACATGAGCAAGAATACGTTCACGGTAAGCCAGTGCTTCTTCCACAGTCTTTACTGGTGGAACAAGGTTTGGCATACAGATCGCTCGAGCAAACTGTTTAGCCAAATCAGGTACAGTACGTTTTAATGCTAAACCATCACGTAAATGTGCATGCCAGTCATCTGGCTGGAGCAGGGTAATAGAGTCCAAGGCAGTTCAAACTTCGAAATAAAACAAATGATAATCGATAAAGTGTGAAAATGGTAACGAGAATTACGGACAAATGGCAAAATAAAGCGCAAGAGGCCTCAAAAAATAATGTTATATTTTGTTAATGTGTAAGAGGTAGGAATCGGGTAGTGGTAAATAGGGGAAATGTACAGGAATTACTCAAAGCAAAAGAAGAAATAGAATATCTGGTAACTTTACATACCCATCGTTATGCCAATACACCTTTGCCTCATCAATTAGAAAAAAAGTTCTGGTGTTTAAATCTTGAACGAACTAAACAAAATATCTCCAAATTTTTAGCAAGTGGCGTTCTCACCTACCTAATTTTTATTTTATTAGCGCTCCCTACAGACTACTTAGTGATTGGCGTACCTTATATTACTTGGGACTTTATTTATTGCTTACTGAGTGCAATTAATATTGCTTGTGCGCTGCTGCTATTTTGGGTTTTTGCCAAGTTTAAAAAACTCACTGAATATTTTTATATCGCTGCGTGCGGGATTGTATTTTTTACCATTATTTTCAATGCAATGTTGCTGCTGAGTGTAGGAAATATCGCTCTTAAAAATCAGTCGATGTTGCTACTTTCGTTTTTATATATGCTCGGCTTTATTTTAAGCGGTATAAAGCCTCTACATATGCTTTATGTGGGTTTAACAGCAGCAATTTTTGTTTTTTCTTCATTGATTTTATTGCAAGCGAATTGTGACTATATTGCTTTGGGGCGAGCACTGTTTGGTAGCTGTATTTTAGGGTTCTCAATTAGTACGATGCTTACGTCTAGAGAAAGAAGTCTTTTTTTAAATAATCAGCTTGCTGAGCTTAATGAAAAGATTTTGCGTATTGAGGCATCTGAGTTGCTTCATTTAAGTCAGCAAGATGCACTCACTAAAATTTCTAATCGACGTACTTTCGATGAGATGTTTGACTTCTTTTACTATCGGGCAAAACAAGAACAACGTCCATTGGCCGTTTTATTTATTGATATCGATTTTTTTAAAAACTATAACGACTTTTATGGGCACCAAATGGGGGACAAGGTCATCTCGTCTATTGCCTCTGCAATTAAAAATTCGATTCGTCATGTTGATTTTGTAGCCCGATATGGCGGAGAAGAGTTTGTGGTTCTTTTACCAAAAACACCTGCTCAAGGTGCATATGCTGTGGCTGCCAATATTTATAAAGCGATTGAACGTCAAGCGATTCCTCATGCGGCATCGTTGGTTTCTACGCATGTAACGATTAGTTTGGGTTTTACTGTCTATACAGAAGGCTTAAAAGTCACACAGGAAAATTTAATTCATGCTGCCGATCAAGCTTTATATCGGGCTAAGCAACTTGGGCGTAACCAAATTTATTATCAGCCTTTACAAGTCGCCGAGATTGCCTGAACTAATTTTAAAAATAAAAAGGCCACCTTAAATAGGTGGCCTTTTTTGACGTTATAAGAAAATTATTTTTTCTTACTGTCTAATTGAGGAATAGCAGAACCTTGACCGATTGAAAGTAAACCAGCATCTGTATAGATACCAAGTTTTGCACGTGTATCGGTAATGTCGAGGTTACGCATAGTCAACTGACCAATACGGTCCATAGGCGAGAACATTGAATCGCCTTTTTCCATTGTTAAACGTTCAGCTTCGTACGTTAAGTTTGCAGATTCAGTGTTCATGATGGTGTAGTCATTACCACGACGAAGTTCAAGAGTCACTTCACCTGTAACAGCTTTAGCAACCCAACGCTGTGCAGTTTCACGCAACATAAGCGCTTGAGAGTCGAACCAACGACCTTGGTAAAGTAAACGACCTAAACGTAAACCGTTAATGCGGTATTGTTCGATCGTATCTTCGTTATGAATACCAGTAACCAAACGCTCGTAAGCAATATGAAGAAGGGCCATACCCGGTGCTTCATAAATACCGCGAGATTTTGCTTCGATAATACGGTTTTCGATTTGGTCAGACATACCTAAACCATGACGACCACCAATACGGTTTGCTTCAAGAATAAGCTCAACTGGATTGTTAAAAGTTTGACCGTTTAACGCAACAGGTACACCTTCTTCAAAACGTACAGTTACTTCTTCTGGTTTGATTTCAACTTCTTCTTTCCAGAAAGCAACGCCCATAATTGGGTCAACGATTTTGATACCAGCATTTAGATATTCAAGATCTTTTGCTTCGTGAGTTGCCCCCAACATGTTTGAGTCAGTTGAATACGCTTTTTCTTTTGACATTTTGTAGTCAAAACCGTTGTCGATCAGGAACTGTGACATTTCTGCACGGCCACCGAGTTCGTCGATAAAGTTTTGATCTAACCAAGGCTTATAAATTTTAAGATTCGGGTTGGTCAACAAACCATAACGATAGAAACGTTCAATATCGTTACCTTTATAAGTTGAACCGTCACCCCAGATGTTTACGTCATCTTCTTTCATTGCAGTAACTAACATTGTACCTGTTACTGCACGACCTAATGGAGTCGTATTGAAATAAGGAACACCACCTGTACTGATATGGAATGCACCACACTGAATTGCAGCAATACCTTCAAGCGCAAGTTGTAAGCGGCAGTCAATTAAGCGAGCTTTTACAGCGCCGTATTGTTCTGCTTTCTTTGGAATTGCATCGTAGTCATCTTCATCAGGCTGGCCTAAGTTTGCAGTATATGCATAAGGCTCTGCACCCTTTTGTTTCATCCATAATAAAGCAGCTGAAGTGTCTAGGCCTCCGGAGAAGGCAATCCCAACTTTTTTGCCTACTGGTACATGCTGCAAGATAGTTGCATTATCAGTCATTGCTAATCCTAACATTTATAAAAAAGACCCCGTACAGGTGGTCTCGAGAATTCTGAATGGCGGCTATTGTAGCACTATTCATGGTGCTTTTTTTGGCAAAAAAATCATTAATTCACTTGTTCTGATTGGTATTTATTATTTGAAGAAAATATGGGATTGTCTTCTTTATATATAGATTGACCATAATCTCGAATAAAAAATAATTCTGGGTCATCCAAAATTATCAAAAAAGTATTAAAGTACTATGCAACAAGTTGCAAAAACTATTGGGACGCAGCATGACAAGTTACGCCAATTTATTAAAACCATTACATTTAGGCTTTACCACCATTAAAAACCGTGTGGTGATGGGATCCATGCATACGGGGCTTGAAGACCGTTTTTACAATTACCCAAAACTGGCAGCTTATTTTGAAGAGCGTGCTAAAGGTGGGGTTGGCCTGATTGTGACTGGGGGGATTTCTCCGAACCGTCAAGGATGGCTCCTGCCAATGGGTGGAACCATGAATGGTTTAACAGATATTCCGCAGCACCGTCTGGTTACACATGCTGTGCATAAACATGGTTCAAAAATCTTAATGCAGATTTTGCACGCTGGCCGATATGGTTACCAACCATTTGTTGTGTCTTCAACTGCAATTAAATCTCCAATCTCACCATTTAAACCACGTCAGCTTTCTGAAAAAAATATTTTAAGTACGATTGATGACTATGCACATTGTGCTGACATTGCCAAAAAAGCGGGCTATGACGGCGTCGAAATTATGGGGTCGGAAGGTTATTTAATTAACCAGTTTTTAAGTAGCCATGTGAACCAGCGTACAGACCGTTGGGGCGGCGATATTGAAAACCGTATGCGTTTCCCAGTCGAAGTTGTAAAGGCGATTCGTGCCAAAGTTGGTGAGAAATTTATTATTTGTTTCCGCTTGTCTCTACTCGACCTTGTGCATGATGGGAACACCATGCAAGAAGTAGTTACTGTAGCCAAAGCTTTAGAAAAAGCAGGTGTGACTTTATTAAATACTGGCATTGGTTGGCATGAAGCACGTGTACCGACCATTGTAACGTCTGTGCCTCGAGCCGCATTTGTCGACTACACGGCTCATGTAAAACAGCATATTTCTATTCCGATTATTGCATCAAACCGTATTAACATGCCTGAAACTGCCGAAGAGATTTTGGCAACTGGCAAAGCTGATATGGTTCAAATGGCTCGTCCATTATTGGCTGATGCTTTTTGGGTAAATAAGACTGCGACTAACCGTGTTGATGAAATTAATACCTGTATTGCTTGTAACCAAGCATGTTTAGACCACGCTTTTAAAAATCAGCGTGTGTCGTGTCTAGTGAACCCGCGTGCAGGCCATGAAACAGAACTGGTTTATTTAAAAACCAAGCAGCCTAAACGTATTGCTGTTGTAGGTGGTGGTGTAGCAGGTATGTCCGCGGCAACTGTTGCAGCAAGCCGTGGCCATGCAGTGACGCTATTTGAAGCAACTTCAGATGTAGGGGGGCAATTTAACTTTGCCAAAGTTGTGCCAGGTAAAGAAGAATTCCACGAAACGATTCGCTACTTCAAAGTACAACTCGAAAAAACAGGGGTGGATGTACGTTTAAATACTCGCGTTAATCGCGAGCAGCTTGAACGCGAAGGTTTTGATGAAGTGATTGTTGCAACTGGTGTAATCCCTCGTGCATTAAAAATTGAAGGAAACAATGCACCACAAGTTCTTTCTTATGCTCAAGTTTTAAAAGGGGCAGAAGTTGGGCAAAAAGTAGCAGTGATTGGTGCTGGCGGTATTGGTTTTGATGTATCTGAGTTTTTACTTAAACCTCCACATCAACCACAGCCTCAACCTTTAGCGGAGTGGCAACGTGAATGGGGTGTAGACCCAGATCCGAATTATGTTTCTGAAGGTGGTATGCAGCCACCAGCGGTTGAACCCGCAATACGCGAGATTTATTTACTACAACGTAAAACAACACCACTCGGTATTGGCCTAGGCAAAACTTCGGGTTGGGTACACCGTGCACAGCTTAAAAAGCATGGCGTGCGTATGTTACGTGGTGTGCAATATAAAGCAGTCACTGATGAAGGGCTTTGGATTGAGCACAATGGTCAAGACCAGCTTTTACGCGTAGACACGGTTGTAGTGTGTGCAGGTCAAGAGTCGGTAAAAGACTTGATGCCAAAAGAAGGTGAGTCGACTATAGCGAACTACCATATTATTGGTGGAGCAAAGCTCGCAGCAGAGCTAGATGCGAAGCGTGCGATCAAAGAAGGAGCAGAATTAGCTGCTCGATTGTAATATTTGATGAAACAATACGCACTTGAACACAAAGCGATGATATTTTTCTTGAATAAAATGAATAAGCTTTGTATTCTTACGCACATGGAAGCGTGGCAGAGCGGTTTAATGCACCGGTCTTGAAAACCGACGAGGGTGTGAGTCCTCCGTGAGTTCGAATCTCACCGCTTCCGCCAAATTTGAAAAGCCCCTGTTAAAAGCAGGGGCTTTTTTTATGTGGATGTTTTTAGTACTTAGAAATCCACATAAAAATTTGGATTAAGCTAGCAAGAATAAGAACAATTTAGATGGCGTTGGATAATAGATAACTTGAGTTTAAGTTGATCTTCTAGAAAACAAATTATTATTTAAGATTATAGCTGAGTGCTTTTGAGCCATTCCGAGTGTGGGGGGCGAAATTCTAAGTAGATTTAAGTAACTTTCATAGATAGCCTAAGTTTAAAGTGTTTTTTAACTAAATAATTTTTATTTAAATGTGAGACTAGGATGAAATTAGAGATAAGAAGGAGCTAAATTAGGATTGCTTAATTTAGCCTATATCTTTAAATGTATTAAGAACAATCTTGATAAATTTTTCAGTAATAAGAGATTGATGGGTAGTTTTTAGTTTAATTAAATTAATGGTTCGACTAAAAGGGAAATCAATAATTTTTCGTTTTATTAATTTGCGCTCATAAAGTGGGAGTGGGGTGGATTCGGGTAAAACTGCGATACCAAGATGGGAACTAATGAGTCCTAATGCTGTAGTTAAATATCTGACTTCACATGCGACATCAATATTTTCAATTGATAAATCAATATTTTCAAGAGCACGATTAAATGTTTTATATACACTACTTCCTGGCATTGTAACTATTTGAGGGAAAGAAATGACCTCTCTAAAATAGATTTGATCTTTGAATTCTAGATCATGTCCCTCTGGAAAAAAGACTAAGAGTTCATCATCAAATAAACGATAAAAAGCTAAGTGCGGATCAACAGTCTCAATAGTACCAATACCAATATCAGCTACAGCGGATTTGACAGCCCCATGAATTTCATTTGCATTTAAATCATGTACTACAATTTTGACTAGAGGGTATTCTTTTTTAAACTCTTGAATCCAGTATGGTAGTAATGAACTGGCGATCGTCGGTAGAACAGCAATATTAATTGTTCCTAATACATGTTCGGAAATATTTTGACTAAGTTCCAATGCATGCTCATATTCTAATAATACTGATTTCAGAGGAATGATCATTTGTTGTCCCTCTGGGGTAATTTTGACGCTATGACGAGTTCTATCAAATAATTTTAAATGAAGTTCATCTTCTAGTTGCTGGATCTGTAAAGTAAGCGTTGAAGGTGATATGCATAATCTATCGGCAGCTCGTGAAAAATTTTTGAGTTCAGCGACCGCGAGAAACGCCCTGATGTGTCTTAATCCTTGTTTCATTACTACATTCCATTGTTCAGAAATTTTAAATTAATTGACTTATAAAAGTTCAAAGATACATTGTTTATTTTTTTAAAGTTAAATTTTATTCAATTTATGTCCAATAATCCAAAAAAAATTATAGTTACATTTCACTTTTCCTACTTGTGTTCAGAAAAGTCGAATACTAAATTTGAATAATATTGATTCAGCTAAAGTATAAAACCACTTAGGATAAAAGTGGAAATAGGAGCTAATAAAAGGGAATATTATGTTAGCAGGATTAGGATTAATCACGATTATTCTATTATTTGTCAGTATATTGACAAAAAAGTTATCACCATTAATTGCATTGATTGCCATTCCAATCATAGCTTCACTGCTTGGTGGCTTTGGATTAGAAACCAGTAAATTTATTATTTCAGGAATTAAAAATATTGCCCCAATGGCAGGAATGTTTGTCTTTGCTATTTTATTTTTTGGCATCATGACTGATGCGGGAATGCTTGATCCAATTATTAACCGTATATTGAAAACTGTTGGTTTAAAGCCAGCGAGAATTACTGTTGGAACAGCGCTTCTTGCTTTAATTATTCATTTAGATGGCTCAGGGGCTGTAGCATTTCTTATTACGATTCCTGCGATGTTGCCGTTATATGATAAGTTGGGAATGGATCGACGGGTTTTAGCCTGTGTAGCATCATTGGCTTGTGGAGTTAATTTTTTACCTTGGACTGGGCCAGTCATTCGTGCTTCTGCTTCCTTAAATATTCCAGTTACAGAGATTTTTACACCTTTAATCTGGGTCCAGATAATAGGTTTGATCTTTACATTCACTGTGGCTTATCTACTAGGAAAAAAAGAAGAAAAACGTCTTGGACTAAAAAATCTTTCCGGCGATTCTGATTTCTTAACCTATGACATTGATGAACAAAGTTTGGCTTTGCGTCGTCCACATCGTTTTTGGCCGAATGTTCTTATTACAGTCTTTGTTTTAGGTGTAATGATCAGCGGTAAAATTGATCCAGTCGTAATGTTTATGATTGGTGTAGTTGCTGCTTTGCTCATTAACTACCCTGATATTAATGAGCAGAGACAACGTATTGATGCACATGCAAAGGCTGCTTTAAGCATGGTAAGCATTTTATTGGCTGCGGGTGTGTTTACAGGTGTGATGACGGGAACGGGCATGTTGAAAGAAATGTCACAACATGCGGTAAATTTTATTCCGCCAAGTGCAGGGCAACACATTCCATTTGCATTAGGTATTGTAGCGATGCCACTGTCTTTATTATTTGATCCAGATTCTTTTTATTTTGGAGTATTGCCAGTTATTGCGCACACTGCAAGTGCATTTGGTATTGAACCCGTACAGGTTGCTCAGGCTGCAATTTTGGGTCAAATGACTACAGGATTTCCAGTAAGTCCATTAACACCAGCAACATTTCTTATTGTTGGTTTATGTAAGCTAGATTTGGCAGATCATCAAAAATATACGATTCCATATTTATTTGCAGCTTCTGTAATTATGACAATTGCTGCAGCTGTATTTGGCGTATTTCCATTTTAAAGGCGTAATATTATGAATACTTTAAATAAAATTCGTATAGGTAGTGGTGCTGGTTATGCAGGGGATCGAGTTGAGCCTGCTATTGAATTAGCCGAAAAGGGTAATCTTGATTATCTGATATTTGAATGTTTGGCGGAAAGAACGATTGCCTTGGCTAATCAAGCTAAACTTAAAAATTCCAATGAGGGCTATGATGTTTTACTGGAAAAACGTTTCCGTGGCGTATTGCCATTTATGCAGGATGAAGACGGTAAAACTAGATTTAAGATCATTAGTAATATGGGAGCAGCAAATCCTGTCGCTGCAATCCAAAAAATTCGGGAAATATTAACAGAGCTTGATATTAATGGTGTCAAGGTCGCAGCTGTAATAGGTGATGATGTGTTGACTGAGCTCACTGATCAATCTCTGGTTCTTGATAATGGTCTAAGTGTTGGTCAATTGTCTTCACAGATAGTATCTGCAAATGCATATTTAGGTGTTGATGGAATTTTAGAAGCACTTGCACAAGATGCAGATATTATTATTACTGGGCGAGTAGCAGACCCGTCTTTGTTTCTCGCGCCGTTAATCCATGAGTTTCATTGGTCAAATACTGATTGGGATAAATTAGGGAAAGGTACATTAATTGGACATTTACTTGAATGTGCAGGGCAAGTCACGGGTGGATATTTTGCAGATCCTGGAGTTAAGGATGTGCCACATCTAGACCGCTTAGGTTTTCCTATTGCTGAGGTGGATAGTAAAGGACAGGCTGTAATCACCAAAGTTGAGGGTTCTGGCGGTTTAGTCAGTGAAGCTACATGTAAAGAGCAGTTGTTATATGAAATTCATCAACCTAATGCTTATAAAACTCCTGATGTAACAGCTGATTTTTCTAATGTCTATTTTGAACAAATTGGCCCAGATCAAGTTGCTGTTTATGGCGGGACTGGTTATGAGAGGCCTAAAAACCTTAAAGTGACAGTTGGTTTTTATGATGGTTTTATTGGTGAGGGACAAATCTCTTATGGTGGGCCAAATGCTAAAGCACGAACAAAACTTGCTAGAGATATCATTCTTAGTCGTTTAAAACAAACAGATGTTAATTTTGATGATATTCGAGCGGACATGATAGGTGTGGATTCTTTGTTTGGTGACTACTCTAATCAAGAAACACTGAATCCTTGGGAAGTACGATTACGTGTAGCCGCGCGCTGTCAGCAAAAACATGATGCTATTGCGGTGGCTAACGAAGTAGAGTCTTTATATACCAATGGGCCTTATGGTGGTGGTGGTGCAGTAAAAAGTGTTAAAGAAGTATTAGCTGTTGCATCAGTTTTTTTGCCTCGTGATCGAGTTCAATTTCAAGTCATTGTAGGATGAATAATATGAAACTATATGAAGTTGCACACAGCCGTACCGGGGATAAAGGAGACAGTTCTAATATTTCAGTTATTGCATTTAATGCACAGAATTATGATGATTTATGTGCAATTTTAACCACGGACCTTATTGCTAGACAATTACAACCAGCCTTACAACATTTTTTGGTAGATGAATTCAGTATTGAGCGATATGAACTTCCTAGAATTGGAGCTTTAAATTTCGTAATTCGCGGAATTTTAAAAGGAGGAGTTACTCGTTCATTGTCGTTAGATGCCCATGGTAAATCTTTATGTTCTGCCATTTTAAATATAGATTTAAAATGAGAGTCAAATGTAAGGATAGTTCTTAGGACTATATTTTAATCTTTACGCTATTTGTAGAGTTGAATATCAAAAGCATTCTTCACAAATTTTAATAAGCCTCTGTTTTTTACATGGGCTTATTTTTTATCTTTTATTTTCTACCCACTATTTGGCCTTCATAAAAACTTGGATTGAAATAGTTGAAAAAAGAATGATTCAGATGGCTTTGGATAATAGAAAGGATGATTTAATAAATTATAAGAATACTAAAAATTTATTTTTTTATCGATATCAAGATATGAAACAGCACCTGAACTATGACGAATAATATAATTTCCAATATGATCTTCAGCAATAGCGCGAATCTCTTTTCCTGTCCACCAATCTAACTGTAACTGCCCACCGTAACCCAAGCTTATGCGTGGGTATATCTTGACTATAATAATATCTACCCCTCTAGATTTATCTTTAAAAATATGCTTCTGATCAAGATTTTTAATTGATCGTTGAACTAAATCATCAAGTGACATCGCCTAACTCCTTTAATTAAAATTTTGGAGAAATAGTATTGCAGTATTGTCCAGAAGATAGACATTCATGTCGTCGAATATCTTTGGATTGAGTCCCACTCCCAAACGGTAGTTGTCCCATCCGCAGCATCAATTAAACGGCGCGGAGTGTTCTGAGCATCGGTCGAAATCCAGTAAGTTTTGGTTGTGGTCCCAGAGTCATAGATCGCCGCAGCAGTTTTATCCCCTAACCAAACATACCGTATAAAAATTTGGATTGAGTTAGGCAGATTTTGATTTCAGTTTAATTTTATATTTTGTAGTTAATTGCACCCTTATAATGGTCAATATCTCGTCATTGTTTGAAGAATTCTTTCGGGTCAACTATTGCTGCTATATGTATAATTATGGGTAGAATAGCTCCTTATAATACTAACCCCTTTGCATCCCCAACTTGCAAAGTAAAATCGATCTCGGTATACGCTTAATTTAAATTAATAGATATGGATAGTTCATGAATTTAATAAATCACTGTAGTAAGTTATTTCTTGCAATTTTTCTTATGATGAATCTTTCAAATACATATGCAGCAAAGATACAGGCTGTAGATGCTGAAGTACAGGAGAGTGCTGTAGACGCAATGGAAGCTGCTGGAGCAGAAGCTGTAGGTGGGCAAGAGGCTATATGCCGTGCTGACGAGGCATGTGATGTTGCATCTGCTGTTTCTGAGGATGAAATGTACGGTGGGATTCAACAGGAATATGTTGTAAAAGGCTGTAAGGTAACAATCTACAACGATGGGCCTGTGAAAATGGTCAATGTAAAGACGGATCAACCATGTGATGCTCCACTTCCTAAAGACCATAAATTTTCTAGATAGACTCCGTGAGCCTATAAATTATTTTGAGTGCCTTTAAAAAAGTTTTAGTACTTGGCAACTCATATGGAAATTTGGATTGAGTTAAGCCGATTTAGATTTCAGCTTAACTTTATATTTCATAGTGTCTTGGGAATGAATCTTCATTTTCTACTATTTAATCTTTAGCATGTTGTTTTTTCTCAAAATCATGAACCATTCGAATACGTTCTTCAGTTGCAGGATGAGAAGATAAAGTATCAAGAACAGCTGTAGATAGTTTATTAGCTGAAGATTCTTCTTGAGACGTTGGTGGGTTGGACTGATTTTTTTTATCGATACCTTCTTCTGTTGTATCGCTTAAACGTTGTAAGAAATTTGCGAAGTGCGAGACTTCTATATGCTTTCTATCCATCAGCTGTAAAGCATATAGATCGGCTTCTGACTCAAATTTACGTGAGTAATTTGCACCAATCATAGCGGCAGGTAATGACGTAAATAAGTCTGAATTATCTCCTGTCATTGCAATGTATAATATACTTAGGCCTAAACTCGTTAACCCTTGTTGCAAACTATGGCGATAAACCAAATGGCCTTGTTCATGGGCTAATACGCCTAAGATTTCCTGATTAGTATGGGCCATTTTGATCAGTTCATCTGTGATGATAATTGTATTATTGGGTAGCGCTACAGCATTTGCTCCTAATTGATCGCCTTTACGGAACACTAATTTGGCTGGTCTGTTTTCAGCAATAATATTCAAATATTGCTTAGTAATTTGATCTTTTTGAGTTTGTGCTAATTGGCTGGGTGCAGTCCAATTATTTAATACATAATTCTCGGCTTCATCACCTAGTTTCTTTAAAGTATTCTCAGGTAATTGAAAAGCAAGATAATGGGATGTGGCTGGAACACCCCATTTCACTAGACCGATCGCAAAAGTAACCACAAAAATTACACTAAAAAGAATAAGACTTGGAGAGCGTTCAAGTTTCCAGATCGAATGTTGAACCTTTTTAGTTGTGTAATTAAACCATTCTGGTAATGCACCATGAAATTCAATCCGTGCATCATCAGATAATTCAATCACTGGGTGTAACTGTCCCAGCGCACCAATCAATTTCATATCAGTATATTGATAATGACGTTGTTGTTCTAATTGCTCACCATACCGAATGAGAACTTCAGATTTAGTTTGAGCTGAAATCTGAGCACGGTGAGGTTTAGACACTATGCCATCATAGAAAATGATATCTACTGCTTGGGACATAAATTATTAAACTCAGATTATTATAGAGAGATGTCAATATCAAAAATATCACTGATTTCTTCAGCTAAAGCACTTTGTTCTTGCTGGGCTAGATTCATCATTTGATCTGGATCATCTAATAAAATTAAACTCATCGATTCAATCTGATATTTGTGAATACGAACCGCAGCCCAAGCAGACATTAAGCCTATGGTTAAGATTTTTACAATCCAGTTTGAAGCTACAATCCATGCAAAACGCCATTGATTACAGTCTGTTTTAAATTGACTGTTTCCAACTGTAGTATTGTTCCATGTCGTAATAAAAATACGTGCAGCAATTAATGGATAAATAAATAATCCAATAAATGCATATACCATAACTATTCCGAAGACTGCAACGTTCGGTGAGAACCCAGCAATGGTTCCTGCCATAGCAAAGTAAATGATTGAAAAAATAGCAATTATACCAATTGCAATAAAAACTGGTATATAAACTGCAGCCATATATGCAGACCATTTTGCGTTTAATTTAAAATTTAATTGTCCAGCATATAAGTTGTTTAGATAATATTTTTTATATAGCCAAATAGCGACAGGTGTAAAGATTCCTAATGTGAAAATATATACCAATATACTCAAAAGAAAGACTTTATAAGATTCTTTTATCGTTCCACCAAAATAAAAACGTGCGTTGCCGAACTTACTATTTCTTGCAGTAAAACGCAAAGTAGCGCGAATTAGCCAAGGTATTGCTGTATATAATGCAATTAGTCCAACCACAGTCGCAATTATTGAATACTGTGATGAAATTGCAAATACTGCGTAAATTCCTAATGCAATTAAACGTCCAATCAAAATCTTGGTTGGAATCCCTGTAAAATCAAAGCGGCGTTCAAAAAATTCTGTATTCCCATAGAAATAGCGTAAGCGACGAACTTTAGCCCACGGCGCATATAAGCTTAAAGTAATAATAGTCAAAAGAATATTAACGATCCAGATTCCAAAATATTCTGAGGCTTTACCATGAAACTTAAAATGATAAGTGCCTGATTGAGAAATTGGTGGGGACGTAATATTTTGATCCTCATTCAAATCTTGAGGAGATGAGGGTAAGGCTTGTTCTTGCATTTTATTCTCTTTATTGAAACTAAATGAGCTTGATTGAATGTAATAGATAATTAGAAAGCTATTGAGAACATTATATATTTTTTATAAATGGAAAGAAATAGAATGAAAAGCAAACAACTATTTTTACCATTATATTCTTATTGAATTGTTCGGAGCAGAAAGCAGATCGAGAGAAGTATAAATAATAGGTTTAAAGGCATATTGGTGACTTATTGCAATTTCTAACTGAAACTTTTCTAAATCATTCATTTCATCATTTACTATTTTTATATTCTAATCTTACCTGTTGAAACTAATATATCTATATAAATTTCAATTTCGTTATAAACCCCAAATTAACAATAACTCATTCATTATTTATCTTTACTTTTTAATGATCTATTTTAAAACAAATGTCATTTTGTGTGCTTGACTGCAATAGGGTAGAGCACTATCCTTTGCCTGCTGGCTACATTGCCAGTCGGTTTTAGCAGACCGTTCCGAAAAGCATTAAAAGAGCAATCTTTTAGTGACGAACCCTCGTGCCCCCTCTGCGGCGGAACGGGAGGGGGACACCTTCGGGTGTGCTGGGTTTTTTCGGCCAGTCTGCTAACCCCCTTTCGTTCTGCCACCATAATTTTAATGATTTGGCAGAACTCCCAATAAAAAGGAGTTGGCTTTGCACATTCATTATTTCTTGGCAACCTTTGCCAAAAGCTATAACGACACAACTTAAATTTTTAAAGCAGTTTGAAAGTCATTTGGCTTTTCAGACTTTAAATCGTCTTAACTAAAAACTTAATCAACAATAAAACTTGAGATGTGCCAAGCACAGTCTTTATGGGCTTTGCTATGCCTTTTTTTTCTCCCAAGAAAAGGCAGTGGGTTTTATATCTCATTTATATACAACAAAAATTTAATTTATAACGGTAAAACTATGCCACATTCAGATCTCCCTTTTCGTGCTTTAAGTGTGCTTCATACCTCTCGATATCTTTTTAACAACTACGGCTTTCACAATGTCGGGGTTGACCGAATTATTGAGTCGGCAAAAATCCCAAAAGCGACTTTTTATAATTACTTTCATTCAAAAGAAAGGCTAATTCAAATGAGTTTAACCTTTCAAAAAGATGGTCTAAAACATGAGGTAATTTCAATCATTCATGTTCAAAAAGAATTAACGCTGCTTGAAAAGTTCCGCAAAATTTACTTTTTACACGCCGATTTAGAAGGACTCTACCATTTGCCTTTTAAAGCTATTTTTGAAATTGCGAAAACGCATCCAAAGGCGTATCAGGTGGTGGTTGAATATCGAAACTGGTTTATTAATGAAATCTATAATTTGCTTTTAACGACTAATGAAAATGCTTCAAAACAAGATGCTCACATGTTTTTGTTTGTGATTGATGGGGCAATGGTTCAGCTTTTAGACCCAAAAAAGCCAGATGAAAGAGAAAAATTATTAGATTATTTTTTTATTACTTTAGGATAAATTAGAGGAAAACATAGGTAAGGAAAGATACTAATAATTGCTTACTTTCCTTACTTTGAAAGTAAATTAAACCTGAGCTTAATTTAAATAAACATTACTTCTTTTGCTTAAAGCGGTATTTACATTTTAGGCAGCGATAATCTTGAAAGATGTTTTTATCGATCATTACGCCCGCTTTTTTACCAAAAATATTGCCAACTACACCGCCAGTAATACCTGCGCTAATTGCACCGACAAAAGTTCCTACTGTTCCGCCAACAATCACACCTAAAGGGCCAGCAATCGTACCAATCGCTGCACCAACAGAAGCTCCAGTTGCAGCACCACCTACTGTGCCTGCTGTTGTACCAGCAGCTGTCAGTAAAACACCGCCAGTTGTTCTAAGTAATTTGTCATGGTCACGTGCTTCAATTTCGGTAGAACCACACTTAGGACATTGCAGAGCTTTTTCCATAAAATTTCCTGTCTTTCATCATTGAGTGACACAGTTGACGGCGCTAAATCAGTAAAGTGGGTAAAGAACCTGTCTTTCGATGAAGTGTCTTTTTCCTATTGCGTGATCGTAACGATAACTGGTCTGCTTTGATTTTAGCTGAACATTGACACAAATATTTATAGATCATGTAAACACTTGTACTTTAATAATTATCTCATTAAATACCAATGTTTAGAATGACTAAGGGTTACATATTAATGTGTCTAGCAGAGAGCAATTTAATAATAATGAATAAAATGTGAATGGTTTTTTGAGTAGATTTTCTGAAGTTACTTAGGAAGACACGAGCTATTCAATGATAGAAGGCTTATTCTGTTTGAATAAGCCTTCTTTGAAGATTAGAGTGATTTTTTCCAACTCAAAAATTTATATAATCCAAACATGAATGTAATCCAGATTGGAATTAAAATAACCGATTTTTCAAACCCTTTTGTCCACATGATATATAAAATCATGCCAATAAAAATCAAAACGATATAGTTGCTTAAAGGTGAAAATAGCGCAGGGAATTTAACAACTTTACCTTCAAGTTTCATGGCACGTTTAAACTTCAAATGGGTAAAGCTAATGATTGCCCAGTTTAAAACTAAAGCTGCCACAGCCATGTACATGAGATAGCTTAAAGCTTCTTCTGGGATAAAATAGTTCAGTAATACACAACCAAAAATTAGAATAGAAGAAAAGATAACAGCAGGTGTTGGAACGCCTTGTTTGCTGACTTTTGTAAAAATTTTGGATGCGTGACCTTGTACTGCGAGTCCGTATAACATACGGCTGTTTGCGTACATACCGCTGTTATAAACCGACAGTGCGGCCGTCAAAATAATAAAGTTAAGCAAATGCGCTGCCCAGCCAATGCCAAGCTGGCTAAAAATCATCACAAATGGACTTTTATCTAGACCACCGAGATCAAGCTGATTCCACGGAATGAGCGACATAATGATGGCAAGCGAAGCCACATAGAAAACCAAGATTCGAAAGATAACTTGATTAATGGCTTGTGGAATGCTTTTTTCAGGATTTTCGGCTTCAGCGGCAGTCATTCCGATCAGTTCAATACCGCCAAAAGCAAACATTAAGAAGGCGAGCATATAAAATAGGCCCGAGAATCCATGCGGGAAAAATCCGCCATGCTGCCATAGGTTTGCAAAGCTAGCGATAGAATCATTACCTGCGGTAACCAATAAATATAAGCCAAACACGATCATGGCAATGACCGCTGCAACTTTAATAATGGCTAACCAAAACTCAGATTCACCATAAAATTTAACGTTGCCTAAGTTCAAACACGTGACTAAAACAAAGAAAAATAAGGCTGATATCCAAGCGGGAATATGAGGCCACCAGTAATGCACATATTTAGCAACTGCTGTCAGCTCGGTCATTGCGACCAGAATGTAAACCACCCAATAGTTCCAGCCAGATAAAAAACCGGGAAATCTTCCCCAATATTTTTGTGCAAAGTAACTAAAGGAACCGACCACAGGTTCTTCGACGATCATTTCACCCATTTGGCGCATAATTAAAAATGCGACCAAACCGACAATGGCATAACCTAAAATAATAGAAGGGCCAGCAGACTGGATGACTTGTGCAGAGCCTAAAAATAAACCTGTCCCGACAGCGCCACCCATAGCGATTAACTGGATATGGCGATTTTTAAGTCCGCGTTTTAATTGGGAAGATGAATTGCTCAAAATATATGCGCTGAATAAAAAAGCTGGCGTTATTGTAATGGATTGCGCATCATTAGCCTAATCGGAAAAATGGTGATGAATTGCAAGTATAGAAAACTACGGATATTTGAAATGATTAAAGACAATTATTAGATATACAAATAAAATAGAAGTTGATGAGTGAAATGACAAAGTTCTACGTAAGTCTTTTAAGAGTGTAATGCTGTAAAGATGAATGTTAAAACTGGACATACTTTTATCTATGAAGTTTGCTGGGATATTGTATTTTTAACAGTGTTAACAAGAGGAATTTATATTCGTAAAAGAATAAAGTTGAATAAGGGAATAAAGGTTTTAGAAAATGCATTATAAAGAACTATATAAATATGAATATCTTATAAACTCTGATTGTACCAAACTAATAAAAGGAGAGATTCTGGGATTTTTATTTCTTCTTTTTAGTGTAGTTGTTTTTTGGACTGATATTTTTGAATCGGATAAATGGGCAATAGATTTATTTGGTATTAATATATCATTGTACTATTTGTATCCTGTTACGATTGGTATATGTGGACTAGTTTATTTATCTGGAAACTTTTTTAAGTATTATCGTTATACTATTTTTAGGTTTTATTTTGAAAAAGATTTTTTGATATTATAAATTTGTGGAATAAAAATTGTTAAATTTAATAAGTTTAATATTATTACTGATCAATATCGTATTGGGCATTGGAACGGTTTTAAAAAGGAATACTTTAATTGTATAGGTATTGCTAATGACAAAAAAGTATACTTAATTCCAGTAGCTGACGGTAAGCAAGATGAGCTTATAGAAGTCTTAATGAATCAAGTTGATAAACAAGTTGAAGCCTAAATAGACCTATTACTATTTAACTAATTCTAATTAATATCTAAAAAAGGATTCGTACAAAGCTATACGAATCCTTTTTCTGAAAATGATGTTTTTTATAAATTAGAAAGACACCATTTTGCCCGGGTTAATCATTGCGCCGATGCCATACATACTTTTTGCGAGCGGAATAACAACGGGAGCAAGAGTACGACCAAACATAATATTTTGATGGTCAATTTTAGATAACATCTCGAAGTCATTAGATTGCCCAACAAAGTCATTTGCAATGGCTTTACCAATGCGTACCGTCTGTGCAACACCGTGACCGCTCCAACCGTGAACAGCATAAATTGGAAATTTATTGCCAAATTTACGGCTGTCGACTGCACCATTTACAGTTAAATCAGTCGTTCCACTCCAGACAAAATCCATCTCTAGATTTTTAATTTGAGGGAAAACCGTATGAATTCGATGTTCTAGATAATTTAAAGTTTTCTCTGGTCCCCAACATGTTCCTGTGCCTTGGCCACCAAACAGTAAACGGTTGTTAAACACAGGACGGTAGTAATCAATTTGGAACTGAGTGTCATAAACGGGATGCCCAAATGGCAAAAGCTCTTTTGTATCAAGCTCTAGTGGGGCAGTCGTCGCAACATAGGTATAAAACGGAATAGTAGTATTGCTTTGCTCTGATAAAAGTTTAAATGAAGCATGGTGTACTGCTAACACCACAGACTTTTTAGCTTTTACGACGGCATTTGCAGTTTGAACATAAATACCATCTGCTTTTTCTTCTATTGAAATAACTTCTGTTTGTTCATAAACAGTACCACCATTTTGGCAAAAGCCATAAATTAAGCCACGGTTTAAAGCTAAAGGATGAATTTGTCCACCTAACTCATCAATTAAACCACCTGTATAGTAGTCCGACTTAATATAGTCCATGAGTTCGTGTTTACCTACAATGCGCGTATGGTCTTCACCTAAATATTTTCGAGCATCGGCGCCTTGTGTTAAACCAACCAAATGTCCTTCATGAACGGCAGCAGTAATGTGGCCGTATTTGCGGTCAAAGTTGAGTTGGTATTTTTCTGAGATGTCATCAATCAGCTGCATCGCTTCCGTAGAGGTAAAATGCCAGAGTTTTTTGGCATCTTCATAGCTTAAGCGATCGGCCATTTCTTGAGCTTCCCAGCGAGCTAAACCAGGGGTAAGTTGTCCGCCATTTCGACCGGAAGCTGCACTACCAATTCTATTTTTTTCTAATAAGACAGTATCTACGCCTTGTTCAGCTAAATGTAATGCACTAGATGAGCCTAATAAACCACCGCCAATAACAACCACATCACATTCAATATCGGCTTGTAAACTGTCGAATGTATGCCAATTAGAAAGTGAGCTTTCATAGTAGTTGGCTGGATTATCTACCGCTGCACCTTCTACATTTGTTGTGTCAAATTTTGCATGTTTTGGATTTAACCAGCTCCACTCTTTACCCACTTGTAGAGATTTACTTGGTTTATATTGCACGTCTTTTAAAAGTTGAGGTTTAGAAATAATATTCATGACAAAGTTCCTTAAAATTAATAAGCATTACTAATCGCAATACTTTGTTTTTTAATCGTTTTATAGATAAATAAAAGAATGCCTAACGATAACCAGAAACATCCGAAAGTGAGTGAAGATGAATCAAGGTTAAGCCAGAGGCAAATAATGCTGATGACTGATAAAAGCGGTAAAAAGAGGTTTAGAAATTTATTTTTAAAACCTGAGCGCTGTTTATCTTTAATATAAAACTTCATAAAAACTGAGAAATTTACGGCTGTAAAAGCGACTAGCGCACCAAAGCTGATCAGGCTTACGACTTGTGCTAAATCTAGAAAAACCGCGGACATTGAAATAAGACCAACAAATAAAACCGAAAAAAATGGTGTACCTAAGGAGATGTGAATTGTCCCAAAATACTTTTTAGGGAAAATATTATCGGTACCCATTATATACAGTAAACGCGAAGCGCTGGCATGAGAGGCAAGGCCAGAGGCGACAGTGTTCATAATTTGCCCGCATAAGAATACGGATTGGAAGAATGCACCGCCGACATACAGCACAATTTCAGGTAGTGCTTCAGTAGGGTGCTGGAAGCGCAGATTGTTTGGGAAATAAAGTTGAATAAACCAAGCTGCTGTAAAGAAAATGAACCCACCAACTAGTGTTGTTAACATGACCGCACGGGGAATATTTTTAGTGGGTTGTTTGGTTTCATTTGAAAGCGTGGTAACCGCATCAAAGCCCAAAAATGAGAAGCACAAAACTGAAGCACCCGCAACGAGTGGTAGTATAGATTGGTGCTCATGCCAGAGTGGAGCCAAAGTAAGCACATGCTCATAACCTTGAGTAGAGCCAATACCCTGAATCACTAAATAAACAAAAATGACCATGAGTATGATAGGTGCAAATACAAACACGAGACTTAAATTAGCGAGTAACCGAATGCGGAAACAATTCACTAAAGTGACTAGACCTGCCGACACAAACACCCAAAACCAATAAGGCAAACTTGGAATAAGGGCTGTGAGATAAATTGCGGCAAGCAAAACATTAATGAGGGGTAATAACAAATAGTCGAGTAGAGAACACCAGCCGACAAAAAAACCGCTTTTAGGACCTAAACTTTCAGCGGTATAACTATATGCCGAGCCTGATTTTTCTGAATTTTTGCTGAATCTTGCATAGCTCCAAGCGGTGAGTAGCATAGCACCAAGTGCGAGTAAATATGCGAGTGGTACATGTCCATTGGTAATGCCAGAGACAATACCGAAAGTATCAAACACCGTCATGGGAGTCATGTAGGCAATACCAATAATTGTGACTTGCCAAAGAGACAGTTTTTTTAAGGAAGACGTTTTATTTTCCATGTCATTTCAACCTCAAATTTCGTTGTTTTGCTTTTCATCCGGAAAAGCGATGCTATTTTTGAGCCAAAACTTCCCCTAGACCTGAATAAATAAGTCTGTTTGAAGAAAGTTTGTACAAAAGCTAGGGGCTATTTCGCCTTGGTGATGCCTTAAAGCAAAGTCAAAAATTTATATCTTTGACTTCGCTCTAGATCACGACCAGTTGAAAAGATTGACACGGTCGTGACAGAACCTGCTCGGGGCTTTGGCCTTTAAATAATGTGCCTGTTCTGATGCTGACGTCATTTGAAGTAATCACTCGAGAAGAATCATTGATCACGATTGCTTTTTGTTTGATGTTTTTAAGCTTCGGCATGAGCAGTTTTTCGAGTGCTGAAACTAAAATGTCGGTGGCAATTACACCGATAAATTGATCACGAATCATGACTGGATGGGCAAGGGTGATGGTATATGCACCATTGCAGATATAGTCGACGTATGGCCCATGGATGCACGGACTTTTATTTTGAGCAGGTTTATGGAACCATTCAAAAGAGCGAAAATCTAAAAAGCGCTGAGCATTTTGATAGTTTTCAAGTTTCGCTTGTTGTAACTGATCTTCTTTTTTATACCACCATTCGAGTGTCCAATAATCTTGTTCTTCTTGCGTTGCAGGGCTATAACTTGCAAAGCCGATACCTTGACTGTAATGGCTTTCCTGTAAGGCCTTTTTAATTTCCTTTTGCAAAGCTGAACGTTCTGAACCTGAAAGCTTAACGTCTTTTGTTTTTTCAGGTTCATGTTTTGAGAGTATTTTGCTCGCTTTAGCTGCCAGTTTTTCTGTAATGGCTGTCGTTTCCTCAACCACCGTCTTTAACAAATTTTGAAGCTCTTCTATATCTAAATGTTGGGTCATTCCTATAACTCCTAAAATTCCATATTTCTCACTCGATATTTGATAAGTGCTCTGTTTTATTATTTTTATTCGATAGATAACTTATATCGAAGCATTTGATCCGTTAGCATCGAAATAATCTTTCGTGCTTGAATAACAGCATCATCTTCATTGGCTTGAACAAAAGATGATAAAAGTTGGTGGTATTGCGCAACGACCAGTTGATGAAATTGATCATCTTGGTAAAGCACAGCAATGAGCGGTGCCCATTCGGCTTGTATGGTTAACTCTTGATTTGCCAGTCGAGCTGATTGAGCAAAAGAGGTGAGTGTCAGCAAACAACGTAAATCAAGTTGGGCACGCGTGTCTGCTTCAACGGCCTCTTCAAATTGTTCAATAAGCTCTTTGATTTTACCCAGTTCATATTCAGTGGTTCTTTGTGCTGCCAAATATGCACCATGGCTTAAAATTGCACTATGAAACTCGCCTAAATCAGCTAGATATTCATTGGAAGCTTGACGTAGAGGATGCTTGTTTAAGAGTAAATCGGAAGGTAACTCACAAACAAAGCTTCCGCCGTTTCGCCCGCGTCGTGTATCAATCAGACCCTTTACGCGTAAAGTATTTAAAGCTTCACGAACGGTAATGGGTGACACTCCCATTAAGCGAGCTAGATCCGCCTCGTTAGGAAGTTGTTCATTGCTTTTGAGCAATCCAGAGATAATTGCATTTTCCAAGCGTTCCACAACTTGTTCCGATCGAGTTGCCTGAGCGATAGGTGCAAAAATTATCGTATATGCTGACATGGCGAATTCTCTAAAAGCTAAGTCAGTGACTTAGCTTAATGAAACGGATAAATGATTAAAACACGCCATATTGATGGACTGCCTGTTCATCTTCAGGCACAGCTGGTATTGCATCCCAAAGTTCAACAATTTTGCCGTTATCTACACGCCACAGTTCAAAATAGGCATGTCGATTTCCAGCAATATTTCCTTCGGAATGTGTCAATACAAATTGACCATCAGCAATGGAGCGATGAGTTTTGGAGTATACCAAACCTTGTCCTTCATTACGGATATTGTTCAAAAAATCAATGACTGCCTTAACACCATCGCCAATATCTGGGCTATGTTGAATGAACTGATCGTTGTGGGTGTATTCTTTAAATGCTTCGTAATTGCCATCAATTAATGACTTCTTAAAGAAAGAGGTCACAATCTCACGATTTTTCTCTGAATCATGATGAGTTACGATTTCGGTCGGACCATCTAATTGGGTTCTACCACTCACATTTGGCGCAGCTTCTGCTACAAGACCATCCCAATGTTCCACAATTTTGCCGTCTTTCACTCGGTAAATATCAAAACCCACTAAAGGATTTTCATCTAATCCCTGAAAGCGGCCATGAATTGCAACCAAGTCGCCATCTGCCAATACACGCACAGCTTCATGTTGCATTTCGGGGCAGTCTTCTACCAGTTGGCGAAGGCCTGAAAGACCATTTGCAACCAGCGGTGAGTGCTCTATAAAGTCTTCAGAAAAATAACGGTCTAGAGCAGTGGTGTCGTGTAAATTAAATAGCTCGTGATGGGCTTTGCTCACCAATTCTTTCATTTGTTGTTTATTCATTTTTATCTCCTTTCAAAGTCCATTTTTATTATTCGTTTGAACTCATCACATGTTTAACGCGCGTATATTCTTCAAAACCGTAGCCAGATAAATCTTTACCATAACCTGACTTTTTGAAACCGCCGTGTGGCATTTCTGCGGTGAGAGGAATATGGGTATTAATCCAAACTGTACCGAAATCGAGTTCACGAGACAGGCGAGTTGCACGCGCATGGTCTTTGGTCCACACACTTGAAGCTAGGCCATATTCAACATCGTTGGCTTTTTCAATCGCATCATTTTCATCAGTAAATTTTTGAACAGTAATGACTGGTCCAAAAATTTCATTTTGAATGGCTTCGTCGTGTTGTTTTAAGCCACTGATAACAGTGGGTTCAAAATAGAAGCCTGGACGGTCTGCCTGTTTTCCGCCTGTTTTAACTTTGGCATGAGCAGGTAAGTTTTCAATAAAGGCTTTAACATTCTTCAATTGATTGGCATTGTTGAGTGGACCATAAAGTGCATCTTGATCATCTGGATCGCCAAAGCGAGTATTTTTTGCCGCTTCAACGAGTTTAGCTAAAAATTCATCATGAACTGCTTCAGCCACAATCACACGCGTTGCCGCAGTACAGTCTTGGCCTGCGTTGAAATAGCCCGTTAAAGCAATCATTTCAACTGCTTTATCGATGTCCGCATCTTCAAAAACCACGACAGGGGCTTTACCACCAAGCTCAAGATGGGCTTTTGCTAAATTTGCTGCGGCAGAGGCTGCAACTTGTAATCCGGCACGAACCGAACCTGTAATAGAAACGAGTGCTGGGGTTTTATGGGATACAACTTTTGAACCCACTTGAGCCTGACCTAACACCACGTTAAATGCGCCTTTAGGGAAAAAAGGTGCAGCAATTTCTGCCAGTAAAAGGGTGCTTTCAGGGGTGGTATCACTTGGTTTTAGTACCACTGTGTTACCCGCAGCCAAAGCAGGCGCAATTTTCCAAACAGCCATCATGAGTGGATAGTTCCAGGGTGTAACTTGACCAACCACACCGACTGGTTCGCGGCGAATAGAAGAGGTTAGACCTTCTAAATATTCACCTGAAGCTGTGCCATTGAGTAAGCGGGCAGCGCCTGCAAAGAAACGAACCTGATCTGCTGACGCACCTACTTCTTCCGATGCAATTAAGTGTTTTAACTGACCCGTATTACGACTTTGCGCCTCAATTAAACGCTCCGCATTTGCTTCAATAGCATCTGCCAAATTCAATAATGCTTTTTGACGAGTTGAAGGTGTGCTGCGTCCCCAAATTTTAAATGCTTCTTTTGCAGCAGCATAAGCTGCATCAACTTCAGCTTCGGTTGCATTCGGTGATTGTGCATAAACTTCACCAGTCACTGGGCTGACCAAGTCGAAATAATCATTTCCTTTGCTAGCAACATATTCGCCGTTAATAAAGTGTTGTAGTTGAGTTTTAGCCATTTTTTATACCTTGTCCTTGGGTTTTAACATATAACATATAATACTATATGTATTATGTTTTAAATTTTCTGTCAAATGCTTTGATGAGGGGAGTGGGTGAAAAAAGTTGGAATTTACTTCAGTTTAGATTTTAAGTTTTTGATTTGATTATTTAAAAAAAATTAAAAATTTGTGAAGATTTTTAGGAGAGGTTGATTATCGTTGTAGTTTAGTAGATTTGAGGAAAGATAAGAGCAGAATTTTTCTAATCAAAAGCAGCTTGATGAGCCAGACCTTGTGCTTAGCTCATCAATTTCGAGTTCTTATTTGTTGAAATTAAAGTGAATGATTAGGTCTTATGACTCGCAAGAAGAATGCTAGTTTCACTGTTATAAATACCTGAGATATTCCTGATTCTTTCTAAAACTTTATCGAAGTTCTCTAAAGTATCAGAGCGTAGCTCGACCAAGATGTCCCATTTGCCATTGGTTTTATGCAAACATTCAACGGCACTTTCTAGGCGTAATTCTTTAATCACAGATTGCGCTTTGGTCCCTTCAACCATAATGCTCATCCATGCACGGATGACGTTTCGTTCTGCATTAGGTTTAAACCGTACTGTATATCCGGTAATGATGCCTGAAGACTCTAAATACTCCATTCTCTTTTTAATAGTTGCTCTTGAAACGTGAACTTTTTCGGCTAACTCGGTAACAGACATCCGTGCGTTATCTTTAAGTAAACCTAAAATAATTTGATCAATGTTATCCATATTGTAATTGTCAATTATCAAATTGGTAAAAAATAATTCATTTTTTGCTGAATTACAAATTTTGTGAATCAATTTGATTTTGAATAATAGGGTCATCAGCTAACCCTCATAATTTTAATTTAATGGACTAGATAAAATGAATAATTTTGCAGTTTCACGTAGTGACTTTAACGAGTGGATGGTTCCAGTTTTTGCACCGGCAAATTTCATTCCGGTACGTGGCGAAGGTTCACGTATTTGGGATCAAGAAAATAAAGAATATATTGATTTTGCAGGCGGGATTGCAGTAAACGCATTAGGTCATGCGCATCCAGTGGCAGTAAATGCTTTAACAGAACAAGCAACAAAACTTTGGCATGTAGGTAACGGTTATACAAATGAACCTGTTCTACGACTTGCTAAACAACTTACCGAAAATACATTTGCAGACAAGGTTTTCTTCTGTAACTCAGGTGCTGAAGCGAACGAAGCTGCTTTAAAACTGGCTCGTAAAGTTGGTTTAGACAGCGGCATTGCTGGCAAAAGTGGCATTGTGGCATTTAATAATGCTTTCCATGGCCGTACTTTATTTACCGTTTCAGCAGGTGGTCAACCTAAATATTCACAAGACTTTGCACCACTTCCAAACGGTATTAACCACGTTGCCTTTAACGATTTAGAAGCTGCAAAAGCGGTGATTAATGAGCAAACATGTGCAGTCATTGTTGAACCGATCCAAGGTGAAGGCGGCGTTATTCCTGCTGACATCGAATTTTTAAAAGGTTTGCGTGCGCTATGTGATGAGTTTGGTGCCTTACTTATTTTTGATGAAGTGCAAACGGGTGTTGGTCGTACAGGTGCACTCTATGCCTATATGAACTCTGGTGTTATTCCAGATGTGTTAACGACAGCAAAAGCACTAGGTGGTGGTTTCCCAGTCGGTGCAATGTTAACAACTGATAAATTTGCTCCACATTTTTCAGTGGGTACACATGGTACGACTTATGGTGGTAATCCATTAGCAAGTGCGGTTGCAGGTGCAGTATTTGAGTTTATTAATACACCCGAAGTGCTTAATGGCGTTAAAGAGCGTCATGATTATTATAAAAAAACTTTAAATCAATTAAATGAAAAATATGAAATTTTTGAGACGATTCGCGGTGAAGGTTTATTGATTGGTTGTGCCTTAAAAGATAAGTTTGCAGGTAAAGCAAAAGATATTAATAACCTTGCAGGTGAAGAAGGTTTACTGAGTCTGATTGCTGGTCCAAACGTTATACGTTTTACGCCGTCTTTGATTATTCCATTTGCTGATATTGATGAAGGCTTAAAACGCTTTGAACGTGCGCTTGCTCGCTTTGTGGAAATTCAAAAGGATGAACAAGCAGCATGATGATTATTCGCTACATCGAACCTAAAGATGTTAATGACCTTTACCTGTTGGCGCAAAAAGCGGGTTTTGGTTTGACATCTTTGCAGCCAAATATGGAAAAACTTGCTGCTCGAATTGAGCGGGCTTGTAAAACTGTCGCAGGCGAATTATCAAAAGCAGATCAGGTCTATTTATTCGTTTTAGAAGATACTGAACTCAATAAAGTTGTCGGTGTTTGCGGCATTGAAGTCGCACTTGGTTTAAAAGAGCCTTGGTACAACTTTCATGTAGGAACTCAAGTTCATGCGTCAGAACCTTTAAGTGTTTATAACGCTTTACCTACTTTGTATTTGAGTAATGACCATACTAACTGTAGTGAGCTTTGCACTTTATTTTTAGACCCTGACTATCGCTTAAATAAAAATGGCAAATTTTTATCTAAAGTTCGCTTCTTGTTTCTGTCAGCATTTCGCCAATATTTTGAAGAAACCATTGTTGCTGAAATGCGTGGATACTCTGATGCAAATGGACAATCACCATTTTGGAATGCGGTAGGGCATAAGTTTTTTAATATTGAATTTACCAAAGCCGATTATTTGAGTGGAGTCGGGCAAAAGGCTTTTATTGCTGAGCTAATGCCAAGACATCCGCTCTATGTCGATATGTTACCTGACGATGCTAAAGCCGCGATTGGTATTGTTCACCCAAATACTCGACCAGCCTACAACCTCTTGCTTGAAGAGGGACTACGCTACAAAGGCTATGTCGATATTTTTGATGGGGGCGCAACGCTGCAAGCAGATATCGAAAATTTACGGGCAATTAAAGAAAGTCAGTCTGTAGCAGTACAAATTGAACAACCTGAAAATATTGCGTTAAGTGATGAAGCTTACATTGTGGCTAATGATGACTATGAAAATTATCGCTCGATTCTTGTGTATAGCAAACCGCACCAAAACATATTGCAGTTAACAAAAGAACAAGCAAAACAATTGAATGTTGAAAATGGCGCTTTAGTTCGGGTGCTAAGCGTTCATGTTAAACAAGTTTCGAGTCCAGAAGTGGTCAATAAACTCAAAGCCACTGAACATTTTCGAATGGCTGTTAATTAAGCAAAAATTACTATACATTTCACCAAATTTAAGAAGGAATACTATATTATCGCTAGCGCAAGATGGGTATATGGATAAATACAATCTTGTTCGCTGAGCTGGGATTAATTAGCCTGTTTTTCTATATAAAGAGTAAGTAAATAAAATATTTAATTAATCTATATATTTTAAATGTTTATTGAAATTATATTGAGAAAACGGGCTAATATAATAATGAAGGAAAGGATTGATGATTAATTTTTATTGTTATAGGTAATAGCTTTTAAAAAGGAATTTATAAGGTTTTAAGTGGTTTAATAATATTATTAACATGATTTAATGGACTAAATTAATAATCATATAATTTATTTATTATTAAAGCATTTACGACGGTTGCTATAAATTGGAGTAAATATTACATGAGTAAGAATAACGGAAAGCAGTTCCTGGAAGGAGATCTTCTTGGTAGTCAACATATGACTGAACAAGAAGAAGAGAAATTGCAGCGCTCATTAACCAATCGTCATATTCAGATGATCGCAATTGGTGGTGCAATTGGTACTGGATTATTTATGGGTTCCGGGAAAACATTAAGTGTTTCGGGTACTTCAATTGTTTTAACCTATTTAATTATTGGTTTCTTCTTTTTCTTCGTGATGCGAGCAATGGGTGAATTGTTGCTTGCAAATACCAATTTTAAAACTTTCGCCGATTTTGCAACGGCTTATCTTGGTCCGTGGGCGGGTTTTTTCCTTGGTTGGTCGTATTGGTGTAACTGGATTATTACTGCGATTGCCGATGTGATTGTGATCGGAGGGTACATGCAGTTTTGGTATCCTGATTTACCCGTTTGGATTCCTGCATTTACTTCATTGGCTGTTTTAACCATACTCAATTTTGTGGCCGTTCGATTGTTCGGTGAACTTGAGTTTTGGTTCTCACTCATCAAAATTACTGCAATTATTCTGTTTATTTTGGCTGGTATTTATTTAATTAGTACTGGATTTACTTCTCCAAATGGGGTTAAGGCCTCAATGAGCCATTTGTTTGAAACACAATCCATGTTTCCTTATGGTGTAACAGGTTTCTTGGCAGGCTTTCAAATTGCCATATTTGCGTTTGTGGGTATTGAGCTGGTGGGTACAACAGCTGCTGAAACCAAAGACCCGCATACCTCACTTCCAAAAGCAATTAACTCCATTCCGTTACGTATTTTATTATTCTATGTGGGCGCATTGGTTTGTATTATTGCAGTTACATCTTGGGCTAAGGTTTCACCAGAAAAAAGCCCATTTGTAGAAATGTTTACTTTAGTTGGGTTACCAATTGCGGCAGGTTTAATCAACTTTGTTGTTGCCACTTCGGCACTATCTTCGGCAAACAGTGGAATCTTTGCGACCAGCCGTATGTTATATGGTTTAGCTTTAGACAACGATGCGCCTAAAAGCTTTAGCAAATTATCGAAAAGAAAAGTTCCGATTAGAGGCCTCGTATTTTCAATGGCTTGTGTGACCCTTGGGACATCAATTCTGTTTATTGTTCCAAATGTTATGACGGCATTTACGATTATTTCAGCGCTCACTTCAATTTTATGTATTTTTACATTCATGCTGATTGTGCTTTCATATATTTATTATCGTAAAAAAAGTCCTGAATTACATATCCAGTCAAAATATAAAATGCCAGGTGGTTTATTCATGGCATGGATGACGATGCTATTTTTAGTCTTCACTATAGTAATTTTAGCTTTAGATCATGACACGCTGATTGCATTAGAGTTTTCACCAGTATGGTTTATTGGTTTGTTTATTGCCTATAAATATAAAAAGAAAAAAATGTTGCAGCTAGATATTTTAAAAGCTCAAAAGGTTGATTATATTTAAGTCGAGTATAGTTGTTTTTATATTAAAGCTAGGTGAGTACCTAGCTTTTATTTTGAAAATAATAATTTGTTTATGGTTACAATATTTAGTAGAAAACTTACTCAGAAAATTTTTGTAATGTCTGAAATTTTTTTCAGGACTTTAAACATAGTCATAAATATTAAAATGAATTAAATTGATTTTAAAACTAAAGATTACAAAGTAAAAGGAATAGTAATCCCATGATACTTAAGTGTAATGATAGTAATTTGTACGATTTTACTATTGGGAAAAGATACATCTGTTTTGGGGTGCAATTTAATGAATATCGAAATGAAACAAAGGTATCTGTTCGCCGTGATTCAGATGGTACCCCTGTTATTGTAGAAATTTCTAAATTTGAAATAATTAATCCTAGTATACCTGAAGGTTGGGAAATTTCATTTTATAAACAGGAAGATACTGTAACTACTACTATTGAACCTAAAGAATTTAGTGGAGCATTTTGGGATGACTACCATGATGGGAATCCTAAAATGGAAAAATTATTTGAAGATGCTTATATAAAGATCTGTAAGTTCCATAATTTTTCTATTATGTCTGATTGATTAATTAAAAGCCGATAAAAAAGCCTCATAACGAGGCTTTTTTATCATCCTTATTTAATATTTGGATCGCCTTTTTTCAAGAAAAAGCGAATCGCTAATTTTTGTAGGAATGTTCCATAAGGAGGGTGGAAAAGCTGAGTCGGGAAAAACCGATGACGGATAAATACAGTTTTTGCATGTGAAAGTTCACGGAAACCTTCTTCACCATGATATGACCCCATGCCTGAGTTACCGATACCCCCGAAAGGAGCATCATGGTTAACTACATGCCAACCCCAATCATTAATGGTCACACCGCCCGAATGAGTTTCACGTAAAATTCGGTCACGTTCTACTGAGCTATGTGTAAAGAAGTAAAGTGCTAAAGGTCGTTCGTCCGTTTTTACATAGGTAATCGCATCATCTAAAGAATCATAAGCCACCACAGGCAAAATAGGGCCAAAGAGTTCTTCTTTCATAATACGCATGTCTGGTGTGCAATTCAGCACAATCTGTACAGGCATTCTGCGACCTTGTTGGTCAAAGCTATACGTGTCGCAAGGAATAATACGAGCACCTTTTGCTTGCGCATCGGTCAAAATATCTTGAATACGTTTTAAATGGCGGTCGTTCACAATAGATGTATAGTTCTCATTATTTTCAATGTTTTGACCAAACATTTTTATAAAGCTTGATTTCGCAGCATCCACAAATTCATCAATACTTTCTTTTGGAACCAACGCATAGTCAGGCGCTACACAGATTTGCCCACTATTTGTTGCTTTACCATGCGTAATACGTTTTGCTGCATCGGCAAGCGGGTAGTTGCGGCTGACAATTGCAGGTGATTTACCACCTAACTCAAGCGTAACTGGAGTCAAATTTTCAGCAGCAGCTCGCATAACGACTTTGCCAATCGTAGGAGAGCCAGTAAAGACAATATGGTTAAACGGTAAAGAGGTAAATCTTGCTGGGTCTGTAATTTCTTCACCAAACACGGCCACTTCATCTTCATTAAAGACTTCGGCAAGCATGCGTCGAAGCATTGCATTAGTATTGGGGGTAATTTCAGGTAGCTTAATCATAACTCGGTTGCCTGCAGCTAATGCGGCAATGAGTGGGCCAAGTGCTAAATAAACGGGGAAGTTCCAAGGAACAATGACACCAACCACGCCTTTAGGTTGGTATTGCACACTTAAACGGTTCGATAAAAATAAAAGCTCGGTACGGCGTTTACTTGGGCGCATCCAGCGGCGTAAATGATGAATCGCATGATCAGCTTCTAACACTGAGCCAAGCAAATCTAATAATTTAGATTCATCAAGTGATCTTGAACTAAAATCGGAATTAATCGCGGCAGCCAAAGCATCTTGATAACGAATAATTTGTTTTTTGAGTTGATGCAGTTTTGTGCGGCGTGCTTCAAGACTTGGATAGGGATCCGCCTCAAAATTGGCACGTTGTTTGGAAAAAATAAGTTCCATATGTTCGGTGGCAGAGCCGCTATATTCTTTTAAAGTGGAGCTTTCCATTATTGTTCCTTCCATACTTTTGCTTATCATACTTTATGCTTGAAGCGTCGTATGGTCGATGTTAAATTGAGACAACAAGAGGTAGTTTAGTGCCATTATGCATGTCACTCTAGGGATGGTGTGATTTAAATGCCTAATAATCTTTATAAAAATGCAAATAGAGTTATCGAAGGAAATTATGATAATACATCCTTAGGTTCGAATACATATTTGCTGGGTTTGACCAGTTTATTTGATGAAATGGGTTCGCAAGGCCATTCAATATCAGAAGTTCTGTCTGGCACAAATATTTCACCAGATATGATGAATCAATCCTCTTTATATATTTCTCAAGTCCAAAAAATTCAGCTATTTCAAAATATTCAAAAACTATCTCACGATCCCTTAATTGGTCTGCGTGCAGGGCAAAAGCAGCGGTTATCAGATTTTGGGGTGTATGGTTACGCACTTTACTCTTCGCGTAATTTTAGACAAGCGGTAGAGCTTGGCATTCGACACATTAAGCTTGCAGGGCCTATTTTAAAGAAATCTTTTTATATTCGAGATGACGCTGCCATTTTTGAAGGGCAGGACATTATTGCACTTGGTAAGCTTTTGCCTTTGGTGTGCGAGTTTTGGTTTAGCTCTATGCAAACCTTAATTGAACGCGTGCTTGAAGGCCCATTTCAAGCCAAGAAGATATTGTTGCCCTATCCAGCGCCTGACTATGCAGAAGAATATGAAAAAGTGTTTCATTGCCCAGTTCAGTTTAATGCTGGGGTGATGCAATGGCACTTTGATTTAAAATGGCTCGATGTACCTTGCCCAAATGCTAACCCGATTACTGCGGACATGTGTAAGTCATTTTGTGAGCGGATGTTAGGTGCAGTAGTAGCTGAAGAACCTGAGTTAGTGAAAACGATTCGTTTAATATTATTGGATGGAACAGGACTTTTTCCATCAGCTCAAGAAATGGCTGAACGCTTACATATCTCAAAGCGCACCTTACATCGGCGCTTAGCAAGTTTTGATTTAACCTATCAAGAGTTATTAGATGAGACTCGGCGCCGTCTTGCGGATGAATATTTGCGAGAAACAACTTTAACCGTTGATGAAATTGCCGAGAGAATTGGCTTTTCAGATACCTCTAATTTTAGAAAAGCCTATCGTCACTGGACAGGCATTTCACCAAATGAGTATCGAATACAGTACCTAAATTAGAATAAGGTTTGTCGCTATTTAAAGCGAGAGAGTAACTTTTTCTGCAAAAATGGATTACAGAGTAAAATCGCAAATAAAATAATAAATATGCCGATAATGCTGAATAAATCCGGTAATTCATGCCAAAAAACAAATCCCCATATTCCTGCAAAAATAATGGCAATGTAATTCATTGGGCCAATTTGTCCTGCCGGTGCCAAGCTGTAGGCATAAGACATAAACAGTTGGCTTATATTTGCTAAAAGTCCTGCGGCAATGAGTAGGCTTAATTCGTGCCAAGTGAAAATGCGCCAATGCCAGAACATCGGAATAGATGAAATTAAACTACCAAAAATACAGAAATAAAAAACGATACGTTCAGGCGGCTCTGTACTGGTTAAGGCTCTTACGGTGACAAAAGCCATTGCGGATAAAAAGCATGCACCTAAGCCAATAAAAGATAATGCGTTAAATAAACCTTGGTCGGGTTTAGCGACAAATAAAACTCCAACAAGCCCAATAACTGCGGCAAAAATCATCGATTTGGTGATTTTTTCTTTTAAGAAAAGCCATGCAATCAACGGAATAAAAATAGGAGATGAATAACTAAAAACCATGGCATTTGATAGCTTTAAGTTCGCAATGGCATAGAAAAAACCATACATTGCGGCAAGCCCAACTAGGCTTCGCCACGTGTGCATCCAGAGTTTATCGGTTTTAACGAAGTCTAGACCCTGTTTAAACAGCATCGGAATAAAAATAAATAAACCCACTGCATTTCTAAAAAACACGACAGTCGCATTGTCTACCGTTTGTGAAGCAAAACGAATGCACACTCCCATAATTGAAAATAGTAATGCCGATATCATAAGACAAAGCAGTGCTTTTCCAAGTTGAGTTGAGGGGAGGTTTGGAGCAGTCTGATTTTGCATAGAGAAATAGAGTTCTTAATTTTCGATGTTATTTTAGCAGTGATGCAGGCATTGGATGAAATATCATTTAATAATGATTCAATAGTTAAGCTTAATACAATGAAAAAAGAGAGCTTATTTAAGCTCTCTTTTAATTTTATAGGGTGTTATTTACAGCTAAAGTTTTCAGCTTTTTCACTATCGCCTTGACCGTTGTAACGGGCAATGAGTGGGTAAGGGCAAAGTGGGCGGGTACGGTCTGGTGCCCAATCTTGCGGAAGTTCAGTATTCACTTGACCACTTGGGTTACCTGCGCTGCGTGCGGTCGCAATGATTTTGTCAGGTGATTGACCATATTCAACCCAGTTAACTAAAGCAGTCAATGCATCAAATTGGTCGGTCGCAATGCCATCACGGGTATGGTTCATGCCCGGAACTCTAAAGAAACGTGCAAATTCAGGAGCTGTACCTTTTGCATCATTTTTATAGTGTTGGAGTAGTTGATCGTACCAATTTTGGGTGTCATCTACAGAGAAAACACCGTCTGCTGTGCCTTGTACCACAATCATTTTTCCACCGTGATTGCGGAGTTTATCCAGATTCAATTCATCAGGGGGCATCATGAATGACATGGAGCTTTCGGTGTATATATCATTGGTTGCCGAGAGTTTTGGATAGTCGGTATCGAAGTTAAAATTAAAGGCAAATTGTCTAGAGTTTTGAGTCACCGTTGGGTCAGGCGGAACCTGAAAAAGAATCCCGACTGCAACAGGGTCACGTGCTGTTCCTACCGAAGATTCAAATTTCCAGCTTGCCCAGTTACTACCGACTAAACCGGGGTCGAAAGGCTGGGTTGCATAGAGCGCTTGTCCAGACGAATTTACAGGACCACGGTAAATGTTGGCCAATACATCAATTTGTTCGGTACTTAAACAAGTACCATCTCTTGTGCTTGAGCAAACGGGTACATCTTTGTGAATATCAAAAGCTGTACGGCAAGCCTCGACATCTTGAACCAATCCATCGGCAACACCGTCTAAAGCATCGCATCGATCTAAAATCGCTTTTGCTAAAACTTTACGCTCTGGAAGAGTAAGAGCGGTACTTAGGTCATTTTCATCTGTTGCAACACGACGAAGCTGCTGCGCTGTGTAGAGTTGAGCTGCGGCTGCACGAGGTAAATGAAAACCCGGTGTGCTTGCCAAGATTCCATCATATTGGTCGCCCAAACGGGTTGCAGCAATCATGGCATGACGCCCGCCGTTAGATGTACCACCTGCATAGGAGCGGTCTGGCAATTTACCATAGGCGGCTTTAATTAGGTTTTTTGCCATAGGCGTGAGTTTGGTAATCGCACCGTAGCCGTAGTTAATTCTGGCTTGAGGGTCTAGACCAAACATTGGATTTTGTGAAGCATTATGTCCTGCATCGGAAGAAATAACCGCAAAACCATCATGCAGGGCATTGGTCAGTGGGCCACCGCTGCCGACCTGACCTGTTGCAGGTACTAAATTACCATCGGTTCCGCCATTGCCTTGATAGAGGAAACGACCATTCCAGTCTATTGGTAAGCGCATTTCAAAACCAATTTGATAAGTTTGCCCATCGACAGGGCTTACACGTTGGTCCATATAACCTTTGACCAAACAATGAGCGCCAATCAGTTTGTTGGCGACAGTCAATGTGCCTGCTTCTTGAAGGGTAGCTGAGCTAATGATCGTATTGTTGTATTGAAAGCCGAGTAAGTCCGTACAGCTTCCTGTCATTTTTACGCCAACAGCAGGAGTAAGCTTAGGGAGTGTTGGTGATGATGTTATACTGTCATTGTCATTACCACAGCCCACCAGTACTGTTGCAATGGCAAGCAATAAGGTTGATTGGGTCCAAAAACGGTTTTTGTTGGTGTAATTCATTTATTCATATCTTTATTGAATGAATGGTTGTAATTAATCTAAAACCAGAAAATTAGCTGTGCTTCGTGCAATCATTTTGTTGTTTTGCCAAGCTTCACTTTCAAGATTCAGTACAGTTTTGCCTTGTTTAATGAATCGACATTTTGTAATGACTTCGCCCACAGCACAGGGCCTTAAAAAATCCATGGTTAAGTTGATGGTGGTAGCAGGTTTACGGTCATTGGCGAGAAATGCAAAAAGCCCCATTACGTCGTCAAGCATGGCGCAGATCATGCCGCCTTCAACGGTGCCGCGTGGATTGGTAAAGCTTTCTAGCGCCGTGTAATGGATGGTGAGCTCAGTATTTTTTTCATTCCAATGAATATTGTGTCCACCCAAATGGTGATGGATGGGTGGTAAGTGTTCTAAAGTTTTTTGATCCATAATGAAGGGTCCATCCTTTTTGTAGTGTGTTATAAAAATTATTATTTCAGGGTATAGGCATCATAAATAACCGCTTTGCCCAAACGCATTGCACTACCTACCGCAACGGTCTGGTTAAGCCATGAATATTTAGGTGAGCTGGTTTCAAACTGCATGGTAATTTTGAAATAGTAATTTTTCGGGTCGACATCTTTGCCTTGGGCAAGCTGTTTTAGCGTTTCGGCTGAGCCATGCCGGTAACCTTTGGTTTGGAGATAAATGAGTGCACCGTCATCGGTTTCTAACAAATATCGTGTATCAATAATGGCCAGTCCTTTACTGTCGACAATTTGCCAATCTGCGCCATTATTTAAAATACGGCCTTTAAGTGATTTCCCTTCAAATGTCCCACCTGTAATAGGAATAATTCGGCGTTTACCTGCGTCACTGGTGGTACCTAACTCCCAAACAGGCGCATTCAAATCCACACTAAATTTTGCTAAAGACTCAAGCTGAATAGGTGGCGGGCTATATTGAGTTTCGGCATGAGACACGGCAATCAGACTCATTCCGCAGAGTAGTGTTACAACTTCCTTCATGATGAATTTCCCGAAATAAAAAGAGGTTCTATGTGCGACAGAACCTCTTGTTTTGAATTATTTAAATTTCCATGTGTAGTCGATGTTGATGCGGGTTTCGTTTACAGGCTTGATGTTGGCTGTAGAGAGCATGTTGTTGTCATAGATTGCATAGCGCGCGCGTAGCCCTAAATTTTTTAACCAGCCACTTTGAACGGTGTAGCCTAAATCAAAGTCTGTTTCGCGTTCTTTTAGATTGGTTCCACCTAAGTTAGGTGCATAAATATTATGACCTGTGGTGTAACGGGTCATAAAACGTAAACCCGGTACATAATCTTTAAAATCGTATTCATAGCGGAAGCTATAGGCTTTTTCTTTTGGGTTTAAAAACTCACCTGGCCATGTGTCAATGAGAAGCCCAGTTTCACCTCCTGTTAAATACGGAAACGCGGTGTCGCCGTGATGTTGGAAGGTTCCAAAAATAAATTTATGGTTTTGATGTTTGAGTTCGAAATGCGCATGATAAAGATCATTATCGACTAAACCTGCTTTTGCTTGTCCGTCATCTCGGCTGCGGTAGTAGCGTAATTGTGAGCTAAAGTTGGTGGTGTCATTAATTTTGTGTTGGTGTAATGCACCCACCATGGTTTGGTTATAAAGATCATCAACATCCATGTAAAAAGCGGTGAGCTTGAGTGCGGGATTAAACTGATAGTTTCCACCTAAATAATAGAGTCCATCAGTTTCAGCACCTTTAAACCGGCCATTCACCCCTGAAATTTTAATTTTTTCATAGTTAGTCGAATCACGATGATTCACTTTATCGAGGTAGGCTGCCTGTAAATCAAAATCTTTAATATCTTTACTGGTCAGTGAAATTCCTCGATAGGTTTGAGGAAGCAAACGAGCAGGTGAAGCCACTAAAACTGGGTTCATCGGCATTAGCGTACCAATACGTAGCTCAGTCTGGCTCATTTTCGCTTTTGCTGTGACCCCAATTTCCCCATAAGAGTCAGCAGGTTCATTGGTACGCGTGTCTCTAGGTAAGTTTCCTGTACCGCCATGCTCTGCGTCGGCATCGAGTTTAAAACCCGCCGTCGCAAGTACATCCAGCCCAAAACCGACAGTCCCTTCGGTATAACCTGAATTGGCTTTAAGAATAAAACCTTGTGTCCAGTCCTTGGCAGCAGGGTAAGCAGATTGCTCTTGGTAGTCGCGGTCAAAATAGAAATTTCGTGTGGTGAGTTCTACTGAACTGTTGTCAATAAAATTGCCAGCCCACACTGAACCAGAGAGCATGAGGGTAGAGTACATCCATAATTTCGACATAGCATTTCTTCCTGAAATAACATTTTTTTGTTTTAAACAAGGCATGATTGTTCTGTCTGCCTTGTTTGGTTTTAAATCGAATTATTTTCCGAGCAGTTCTCGGGCTACGATTTCTTTCATAATTTCATTGGTTCCCCCATAAATTTTTTGTACCCGTGCATCCACAAAAAAGCGTGAAATTGGGTATTCCTGCATATAGCCGTAGCCGCCGAAAAGCTGAAGTAATTGATCAATCACTTCACATTGGACATCGGTAATAAAGCATTTCAATGCGGCGACCTGAGTCACGCTTAATTGGTGTTGTTGATACAGCGCTGCACATTGGTCTACAAAAGCTTGAGCAGCTTTTGCTTTGATTCGGGCATTTGCGAGCACAAACCGCGTATTTTGCATTTGGCTTAAGGGTTGCCCAAAAGCTTTACGCTCCAATACATAGTCTCTAGTCAGTTCGATGGCGCCTAAAATTGACCCCAAAGCCATCATTGAAATGCTCAAACGTTCGCGAGGTAGCTCTTGCATTAAATAAGCAAAGCCTTGTCCTTCTTCACCCAAACGCTGAGTTGCAGGTACACAAACATCATCAAAAAATAGTTCAGCTGTATCTTGAGCATGTAGCCCGATTTTTTGTAATGAACGGCCTTTTTTGACGCCGTCTAAAGCAGCATCGACTAGTAAAATTGAAATACCTTTTGCTTTAGCTTGAGGATCAGTTTTTGCTACTAGAACGATCAGGTCGGCATGCAAACCATTTGAAATAAACGTTTTTGAACCATTAATACGGTAGTGGTCATTTTCTAAAATAGCTTGAGTGCGGATAGCCTGTAAGTCTGAACCTGCATTGGCCTCTGTCATAGCAATTGCAGTGACGACTTCACCTGTCACCATTTTTGGTAGCCAATAACGTTTTTGCTCTTCAGTTCCAATATTTTGCAGGTAAGGAGAGACCAACTCATTTTGTCCACCAATGGCAACAGCCAAAGATGCAAAGCCCGCTTGAGCAGTTTCTTGAACCAGCATGAGCGAGTAATGAACAGGAGCGCCGTAACCGCCATATTCCTCGGGCACATCGACACATAAAAAGCCATTTTCCCCAAGACGAAGCCATAGATCACGTGGGATAAGGCCATCGTGTTCCCATTGTTCATAGTAAGGAGCAACCTGTTCTTTTAAGAACCTGCGGTAGCTGTCTCGAAATAGTTCAAATTCTGTATCGTGTTGCATGTTGAACCTTTTTTAGGCAAAAGTGAGGCTAAGGCCCAAACCGAAGTTTGAGCTTCCTTTTTTATTTCAATTGCTTATTGCTTTAAGGTGGGTACCCGAATAATCAGTGGGTTTTCGGCCTGTTTTTGATAAAGTTCATCAATTAAAGCGGCTCGACGTTTAGTAATATTGCTTTGATTGAGATTACCTTTATCGGTCACTTCGCCTGCATCGAGTTGAGGTGGTTCGGTCATTAAATAAAGCATTGAGACTGTATTTGAACTACCAGTCGCATCTTTATTAAAGGTCGTTAAAAATTGGCGGAACCATTGCTGGATTTTAGGATGCTGTAGTATCTCTGCTGAAGAATGTTCGCCCAGCTTAAGGCCTGCATATTGAGCACAAGCGTCTAGTTTTGGAAAAATCAGAAAACCGACAGCATTCAGGTTTGAGCCTGTAATGCAGACATCTTGAACCAGTAAATTACCTTGAATGAGCACTTTATTGCGTAGTGTGCCCACATTCACAAAAGTACCCGTATTGAGTTTAAAGTCTTCAGCAATTCGTCCGTCGTACATTAGACCTTTAGTTGGATCATTCACATCGACTAAACGCACCGCATCACCCGTATGGAAAAAGCCTTCATCATCAAACACAGTGCTTTGCTGGTCTGCCTTTAAACGCCAATAGCCTTTCATGACGTGTTTGCCACGAACACAAAACTCTAGCTTGTCGCCACATGGAACCAGCTTAATTTCGCATCCTGGAGCAGGGTAGCCAATAAAGCCAGCCATTACGCGTGGGCCAGTTGTAAAAGCACAAGAGGGAGCAGTTTCAGTCATGCCCAATCCGCTCATAATGCGAATTTTTTCTCCGCAATGTTGCTGAGCAATTTTATCGAGTCTGTTCCAGCCCGCTTCTGAAAGTGCAGCACCTGCAAAGAATAAAATTTTAACTTTGGCAAAAAAGCGGTCTCTTAACTCTTCATCTTTTTCTAAAGCTTCAGTGAGTTCTTCCCAACCTTTTGGCACATTTAAATAAACGGTTGGAGAAATTTCTTTGAGATTACGAATAGTTTCGTCAAATTTTCCTGCAACAGGTTTGCCATCATCAATGTAAATCGTACCGCCGTTATAAAGCGCGATGCCAACATTATGACTGCCACCAAACGTGTGGTGCCAAGACAGCCAGTCGAGTAGGACAGGCGGCGTTTCTTCAAACTCAGGGAAAGTCTGCAATAACATTTGCTGATTAACACACAACATTAAGTGCGTGGTCGGTACAGCTTTAGGTAATTTGGTTGAACCTGATGTAAATAAGAATTTGGCAATCTGGTTTTCATCAAGGGTTTGATAAAACTCTTGAACATTTGAAACTGGAGTATCTAATAGCGACTGAAAAGATGTGCAGATCTGATCACCCACAATCCCTTTATTGGTCACCACTTCAATGTCGGATGTAATACATGCCTGAATCGCTTTGGCAAAAGCTTGCCCATCGCTGGCATAGACCATACCCGGTGTAAGTACTTCAAACACATGTTTGAGTTTGCCAAAGTCTTGAGAAATCAGAGAGTAGGCAGGGGAAATAGCCGAGAAAGGCACACCCGCCAACATGGCAGCCATAGACAGTGTTAAATGTTCGAGATCATTACCACTTAAAATCACCAGAGGTCTTTCTTGGCTTAACTTACGTTCATGTAAAGCTTGAGCAATGTGCCATGCACGTTGTAAAACTTCTGCATAACTCAGTTTGACCCATTCACCTTGAGCATTGCGTTTTGCTGCAAAAATATGGTCTGGTTTAGTTTGCGCAAAATGAATTAACCGATCTGTCAGTTTTTGTGGATACGGTTTTAATTGCTCTTTTGGGCTGATATAGAGCGTGTCATCTTTATGGTGATAATGAATATCATGTTGCCCTAATTTTACGAACCGTTCGCGGTCTTGTGATTGAGTGGCATTCATTTGCATTTCTTTCACTCCATGGAAAGCGCATCACTGCGCTTTATTTTTTTGCATCATGCAATTTTTATTTAATATGTCTGTCTTCGCATTAGCCTGACTAAATCGGGTAATGACGTGATTGGGTCTGAATGGTGATCCAGCGTAGTTCGGTAAATTCGGCAACAGAGACTTTACTACCAAAACGTCCGTAACCACTCGATTTTGTTCCGCCAAATGGCATTTGAGCTTCGTCATGTACGGTTGCGCCGTTAATGTGGCAAATACCTGAATCAATTTGTTGAGCCACTTCCAGTGCTTGCGAAATATTTTGACTAAACACTGCCGAAGAAAGGCCGAACTCGCTGTCATTTGCCAGTGCTACGCCTTCTTCAATGCTTGAAAAGCGTTGAACTGTGCATACAGGCCCAAATGATTCTTCGCGGTAAAGCAGCATGTCAGGTTTAATATTGAGTACCAGCGTCGGTTGCATGGTGGTGTCTTCAATATGAATACCTAAAGGTAAGTCAGCACCTTTGTTTTGAGCATCTTCCAGCAAATGCTGAATACGGTTTGCAGCACGTCGACTTTCCAAAACACCGAGTACATTGTCTTTTGATGTTGGATTACCTGCCCGAATAGCGCGGGTTTTTTCAATCAGTTTTTCAATAAATTGGTCGGCAATTTTGTCTTGAACCAAAACACGTTCGGTCGACATACAGATTTGACCCTGATTAAAGAACGCTCCAAAAGCGACTGCATTTACGGCTTCATTAATGTCAGCTTCATTTAAAACCACGACAGGCGCCTTACCACCCAATTCAAGTAAAACAGGTTTTAAATATTTGGCAGCAGTCTCAGCAATAATTTTTCCGACTTTGGTGGAGCCAGTAAAATTAATACGCTTCACGGCTGGATGAGACACTAAACGCTCGACAATTTGTGGTGCATCTTCAGCGGCATGCGTAATCACATTCACCACACCTTCACCTAGACCTGCTTCATGTAACACTTCACCAATGAGACGATGTGTTGCTGGGCAGGCTTCTGATGCTTTTAACACTACAGTGTTACCACAAGCCAAAGGCATAGCAAGCGCACGTGTTGCCAAAATGACAGGGGCATTCCAAGGTGCAATTCCTACAATCACACCACAAGGAACTCGCACACCCATTGCAAGATTGCCCGGCACATCTGACGGAATCAGACTTCCGTCAATTTGTGTGGTCATGGCTGCGGCTTCACGTAACATGTTGGCAGCAAGATGAACGTTAAACCCATACCATGTCGCAGTTGAACCTGTTTCCTGCATTCCAGTTTCAATGAATTGCTCGGTCTTTTGATCCATTAAATCGGCTGCTTTTAACAAACGTAAGCGACGTTCGGTAGGCGAGAGTTTCGACCATATTTTAAAAGCTTGTTGTGCCGAATCGATTGCACGATCAACATCTTCCAATGTTGCAGCAGCAGCTTTAGTTGCCACCGATCCATCAATTGGACTGATACGCTCAAAAGTTGCCTGATTTGATGCATCAACAGATTGACCGTGAATAAGTAACTGTACATTTTGCATGGGTTGTGTCCTTACATTGCCATTAGAGAATCAAAAGTTAACCAGTACGTTTATAGCTCTGTAAACCCGGTTTAATTGATTTTTCATCTAAAAATTGTTTCAAACCTTCTTGGCGACCATTTTCTGTATCGCGGTGAATACATTGATCAAGTTTGGCATATAAGTAGTCTTCGTTTTGGTCCCAAGTGAGTTCACGGCAACGCTTAAAGCCATTTTTAGCTGTACGAAGAACCACAGGGTTTTTCTCAAGTAGACAGTTTGCAAGCTCAGTCACTTCTGCTTTTAACTGTTCAAGCGGTACACTTTTATTCACAAGTCCCATGTTTTCAGCTTCTTTACCACTAAAGGTTTTACCCGTCATGATGTAGTACAAAGAGGCACGGTGACCAACAGTGTCTGCCATTGCTTTACTTACAAGGTTACCTGGTGGGATCCCCCAGTTAATTTCAGATAAACCGAAAGTTGCTTCATCTGCTGCAATTGCGAGGTCACAAGCCACTAAAGGTGAGAAACCGCCTCCAAAACACCAGCCATTGACCATGGCAATCGTTGGTTTTGAATACATACGAAGAAGTTGCCACTGCCAACGGCATGAGTCGCGGCGAATACGTTCTTGATAAATTTCTGGTTGAGTGTCGACTTCACGGAAATATTCTTTCAAGTCCATGCCTGCTGTCCAAGAATCACCTGCACCCGTCAACACAAGCACACGTGCATTTTGATCTAGTTCTATGGCTTCGAGTACATCAATCATTTCACGATTGAGTGTCGGGCTCATGGCATTTTTCTTTTCTGGGCGGTTTAGTGTTACCCATGCAATTCCATTTTCAACTTTAACATCTACTGTTTCCCAGCGGTTTTCATAACTCATCTTCATACTCCTTGAATGATTTTTTGCTGTTCTGGGATTTAATTTAATATCAGTTAAACTTACATTCAAGTCTTTTTTATAAAATTTCATAAATATTTTACAATTTATTGTATTTTAAGAATTAATTAATTTTATTGACGATTTAATATAAAAATATGTTGATTTTTTAGTAAGTTTAACTGATATTTTTGGTGTGTTTAAACAATAATACACAAAGGGCTAAATGGAACGACTAGTCAATAAGGGATAACACAATGGAAAAGATATTAGGACAGTCTGCAAGGGCAAAAATCACGTTGCTATTATGCTTTGCAATAGCAATTTTTGAAGGTTTTGATCTTCAGTCAATGGGGGTGGCCGCCCCACGAATGCGGGCTGAGTTTATGTTGGACAATGGCCAGATGGCGTGGGCATTTAGTGCTGCAATTTTAGGAACACTACCAGGTGCCATATTAGGTGGTAGATTTGCAGATATTATAGGGCGTAAGAAAATTCTGATTTTTAGTATTTTACTTTTTGGAATTATGTCTTTGCTAACGGCTTATGCTGCTAACTTTAGTTTGCTGTTACTCATTCGTTTTTGTACTGGTTTAGGAATGGGCGGGGCACTTCCAATGATGATTACACTGGCATCTGAAGCTGTACCTGATAAATATAAAGGGACCGCAGTGAGTATTATGTATAGCGGCATTCCTTTTGGTGGATTACTCACCTCTGTCGTTGCCATGTCGTTGGCAGGTGATGCGGAGTGGCGTCATATTTTCTATATTGGTGGGATTGCACCTATTTTACTCATTCCACTGATTATGCGCTTTTTACCTGAGTCAAATGATTACCTGCAACGTAAAGGTCAAGCGCAAAAAACGACGCCATTCTTGGAAGTTTTATTTGCAAAAGAACGTCGGATGTCGACGATTCAGCTTTGGGTAAGTTTTTTCTGTACGCTCGTTGTACTGTATTTCTTGTTGAACTGGTTGCCGTTACTGATGGGCGCGCAAGGCTTATCGAAACTTCAGGCAAACTATGTACAGATGGGTTACAACGTGGGTGGAATTTTAGGTTCAATCCTCATGGGTGTATTACTTGATAAATTACGCATGAGCTTTGTGATTAAGCTGATCTATCTCGGTATTTTATTTTCGCTTTGTTGTTTAGCAATATCCCCAACCGTTGCTTTACTTGCACTTTCGGCAGTGGGCTGTGGCTTATTTATTGTAGGTGGACAATCGGCATTATACGGTTTGGCTGCTATGTATTATCCAACAGAAATGCGTGGAACGGGAGTAGGTGCAGCAGTTGCCATTGGGCGTATTGGTTCTTTTGCAGGACCTTTAATGGCTGGGTTTTTACTCTCACTTGGACAAAGCTCAACCATTGTGATTGGTTCAAGCATTCCAGTGATTTTAATTGCAGCAATCTCTGCATTACTTCTTGTCAAAAAACCTAAACAGCCTGTACATTTAGTACAAAGCTCAGGTGCTCGCTAAGTTTTAACGAAAGTATGGGGTTAGTGCCTCATACTTTCATTACAGATTTTCTTATGATGATTGAAAGGTTATGGTACGTTCGAATTCAGTTCAAAAAAAAGTAGAAGATGAGCCTAAGTTAAGTTACATGATTGCTCGTGTTGACCGAATTATTAGTAAACATTTAACAGAACATTTAAAAGAGCTTGAGATTACCTTGCCGCAATTTACTGCGCTTTCTGTTTTAGCTTCAAAAAGTAATGTATCCAATGCTAAGCTTGCTGAGCGCTCTTTTATTAAGCCGCAATCGGCCAACAAAATTTTGCAAGATTTACTGGTCAATGGTTGGATTGAGAAAAAACCGGACCCAACACATGGCCGCCGTATTTTAATTACGCTGACCCAAAGCGGTATTGATAAGCTCAATAAATGCAATGAAGTGGTTTCAAAAGTTGAAGAAAAAATGCTGGAGGGTATTGATATCAATTTGGCTTATTTAATTCGTAATAACCTCGATATTATGGTCAATAATCTTAAAAACCTTTGAACGAATGTCTGTTGTAAATTAATTTTTAAACTTAATAGAAATGCTTAAGCACTGATTCAAACAGAAAATTTATTTCATTTTACAAATGAACTTGCTAGCATCGAAGTGACGCTTTTGGTGATGTGTGGCAGCGAATGTCTTCAGGACAACAAGTTTTACTTAAACTAAGAAAAATGATTATTTCAGGGGAACTTGAAGGCGGTGCCAGAATTGCCGAAATTCCCACTGCCGAGTTACTTGGCGTTTCAAGACAGCCTGTTCGTATTGCCTTTCGCTTGCTCGAACAAGAAGGCCTTCTTATTAAAAACCCGACTCGTGGTTACACGGTTCGTGAAATTTCAGAACAACTTGTTCATGATGCGCTCGAAGTGCGCGGTGTGCTGGAAGGATTGGCTGCGAAAACTTTGGCAGAACAAGGCTTAAGCGAAGAGCAGAAAAAGACGCTGCAACATTGCATTCAAGAAACTGAAAAACTATTTAATGATAAAGACGAATTTGGCGATGTTGAACTAGAACGTTATCACCATTTTAACGTCATTTTTCATGACACCATTATTGAAGGCGCGCAAAACGTCGCACTCATACAAGCTTTAGCGAAAAACAACCAATTGCCGATGGCTTCTGCTCAAGCCATTACCTATGACCAGAATCAAGCTTTGTCTGAATATCGTCGTTTGCACTATGCGCATTTACAGCATTGTTCGATTTTTGATGCATTGGTACATCGTCAGGCAGGACGTGCTGAAACCTTAATGCGTGAGCACAGTAGTGTAGTGATTTTGGGTGAAACGCTCAGAAATGTTTTAAGTGTTTAAGATGAAAATAAGTTCCTTTATGTTTGAATAAAGGAACTCAAGAATTAAAGCTCAATCACAAGATTTTTAGTTTTTGCACGAGAACAGCAGGGCGTAAATTGGTCGTTCAAAGCATGTTCCTCATCGGTCATAAACATATCTCGATGATCAGGTGTGCCTTCTACAACGCGAGTAATACAGGTCCCGCAAATGCCTTGTTCACATGAAACAGGAATATCAAAACCATTTGCAATTAATGCCTCAGTAGCAGTCTGCTCTGGTAATACTTCAATTCGACGGCCCGTACCTTTCACTTCAATAGTAAAAGCTTCATCGTTAGATGTATCTGCTTTTTGCGCGACAAAATGCTCTTGATGTAACTGTTCATTGTGCCAACCTGCTTGTTCGGCTGAGCTCATGACAAACTGCATAAATCCTGTCGGACCGCATACATATAAGTGTCTATCTGGTGAAGCTTGGCCCAAAACCTCTGCCATATTACATTCAGTGTCTGGTTGATCTTGAATATGAAAATGGACTCGGTCACCAAAATGCTCGGTTAAGTTGCCATAGAAAGCAATCATTTCATGACTACGAACAAAGTAGTGCAATTCGAAAGGAATATTGGCCGACTTAAGTCGATATGCCATCGACAAAATAGGGGTAATACCAATACCACCAGCAAATAAAACTGCTTGTTTGGTTTGAAGATGAATCTCAAATAAAATGCGTGGTTCACCAATCTTTAAATGGTCACCTTCACGATATTCAGTGTGGATGCAACGTGAGCCACCGCGTGAATTGGCATCATGTAAAACACCAATGACATACCGATGCTTTTCAGTGCAGCAGTTTGAAAGTGAATATTGACGGGTGAGGCCATTTTTCAGGTGCACATCAATATGTGCACCTGCCTCAAAATTCGGTAGCTCTGTACCATTTGCCGCAACCAATTCAAAAGCACGAATGGTCGGGGTAAGCTGGTGAATTTTTTGAATAATAACGTCCATGTTCATGCTCCTTTAAATAATCCGAATGTTTGGAAACTTCTGTGCGGATGTTTCAGGAGGTGTTTTATTTTCTTCGGCAAGCAGTCGCTCAATCACCTTACGAGACTGTACACCACCTGCATCGATGTTGAGCATGAGTAATTTGCGATGTGGATTATCTAAAATATTTTGTTGCTGTTGCTCCAGCATTTCTAAATCTTCGGTAAAGATTTTACCTTGGCCTTCACGAATTTGATCGGTGAGTTCAGCATTATCTGGTTGGAAGTTACGTGCCATTCCCCAGAAATACCAATGTGAAGTTTCAGTCTCTGGCGTAATAAAATCGACCACAATTGAGGAAACTTTTTTGTCATTTGGTGCGTGATAACCACCATGTCCAGCATGCGCTACACCCACTTCAATATGGACATTACTTGGCGCAAAGAAGTGGCAACGTTGCCAACGGTCAACGGGTACATCATCTGCTAAGTGATTGCCACGAAGCGCCATTTGCCAAAATGGAGGTGCAATCACATTTTCCATGTAACGTTCGGTAATGACATGGTCGCCATCAACTTTAGTGACTGGTAATGACTCATCAATTTCTTTTTGTCCGATGCTGCTTGAGTGAACATAGGTCTCATGGGTTAAATCCATAAGGTTATCGACCATCAAACGATAGTCACACTGAATGTGAAATAGGCCTCCGCCATAGCTCCATTCAGGATGATCTGCCCATTCTAAAGTTGGAAGTTTTGCTTCATCTGCTAAAGCTTTCTCACCTGGCCATACCCAAATAAAGCCGAATTTTTCAATAACTGCATATGATTTATTGCAAGGAAAACCATTTACACGTTGAGCTGGCATTGAAACGGTCTTTCCGTCACACCCCATCACTAGTCCATGATAACCACACACGAGGTTGCCATCTTCTACATAGCCAAGTGAAAGTGGGGCGCCGCGATGGGGACAAAAATCTTCAACGGCTGCAACTTGGTTTTCTTTGCCACGATAAAAAACGATTTTTTCACCACAAATAGTGCGACCTAGTGGTTTGTCTTGGATTTCTTCTGGGCGGCAGGCAACATACCAAGCATTTTTAATAAACATTGTGACGACTCCTTATCACTTATTGGATCCAATTTATAATAAATAAAAATATTGGTCAATTGATAAGCAGTATATTTTTTAAAAAATATTGATCTATGTGTTTAGTTGTTATGTATGTATTTTAATGTTGTTTAAGGCTTTTTGTATTTCTTTTAAATTTTATGGTCGAAATTTTTATTAGCTTTTTTTGGATCCATAATTCTTCAATCTCATACTAGATTTGGATAGCTCTTGAAGTTACAAATTTAAAAATGGATAAATAATTTATGGATCCATATTTTTTATTTCATAAAGTTAAAATAAATTATAAATATATTTTTCAATTATTTAATCCGTTGTTAATTAAATTTTAAAAATATTGTTGATTTTTTGGATCCAAATATTCAGTATAGAAAAAGAGCAGGATGCTCAAAAAACAAATATTCCTCTAGGTCATTATGGATACGGATATGCATAACCACCCAATCGCTCATATTAGCAATGTCGTGTGTATATCTTATCCAAGGGAGATACACAAATGGAAAGAGACGTTCTAAGTGAGATCAATCAAAACAACATGAGCCGCTACCAATGGTTCGTCATTTTGATCTGTATTTGTCTCAATATTATTGATGGCTTTGACGTGATGGTAATGGCATTTACCGCTCCATCTGTGTCAGCAGAATGGTCACTTTCAGGGGCGCAAATTGGTTTGTTGCTCAGTTCAGGCCTTTTTGGGATGGCTGCTGGTTCCATTTTTCTTGCGCCTTTAGCCGATAAAATCGGTCGTCGTTTACTCATCTTAGTTTGTCTTGTCATTGCAGGTCTGAGCATGTTGGGCTGTGCTTTTGTACAAAGCCACGGCATGTTGGCAGCACTTCGGTTTATTACCGGAATTGGGGTAGGCGGAATTCTTGCGAGTAGTAATGTTTTGGCAAGTGAATATGCCAATGCTCGCTGGCGCAGTCTCGCAGTAAGCTTAATGTCTACTGGTTATGGAATTGGCGCGACACTGGGCGGAGTACTATCACTGGCATTGATTGAGCACTTAGGTTGGCGCTCAATCTTTTTAGCAGGTGGGGTCACTACCATTGCAATGCTGTTAATCAGCGCATGGTTATTACCTGAATCTTTAGATTATTTACTCGCGAAACGACCAAAACAGGCACTAGAACGAATTAATGCAACTGTAAATCGTATGGGGCTGAATGAATTACCAGTTATGCCGCGTTATGAAAAAATCAGCACGCAAAATGGTAGTGAACTGGCCAAGTTATTTGCTGGACAACTTGGATTTCAAACACTTTGTTTATGGTTTGCATTCTTTCTAGTGATGTTTGGCTTTTACTTTGTGATGAGCTGGACACCAAAAATTCTTATTTCAATGGGGATGTCGCCACACCAAGGCGTAAGTACCGGCATTTTAATTAGTATAGGTGGTATTTTCGGTGCAGCCATTATTGGTTTATTAGCATCACGCATGAAAATCTTCTATGCCTTAAGTCTATTTTTAGGGCTAACCTCGGCATGTGTTTTCCTATTTGTCGCAGTCTCATCTCAAGTCAGTGTTGCACTCATGGTGGGGTTATTACTTGGCACACTCATTAATGGCTGTGTAGCAGGTTTATATTCGATTTCTCCAACAATTTATGATGCTGAAGTCCGTAGTCGCGGCGTGGGTTATGCCATTGGTTTTGGACGAATTGGAGCAATTTTATCGCCAACGGTCGCAGGCATTTTTCTGGATAAAGGTATTGCACCTGCAACACTGTATGCCTATTACGGTGTGGTCTTTATTTTGGCTATTTTCCTGATTTTTAGTTTAGGCAATGCTTTTTACCGCAGTCAAAAAGAGCAAAACTACTCTCTTAAAACAGCACCCTAATCCATTAAAAATTAAATAGTTGAGATAAAAAATGAAAAAGACACCATTATGGGTGGGGGTATGCTTGTGCCCATTATTTAGTCAAGTTGTACATGCCGAGTTTATTGCAGACAGTAAAGCTGAGCTGACACTACGTAATTTTTACTTTGACCGAGACTATAAAAAAGATCCATATCCCTATACAGCAGCCAGAGATTGGGCGCAGGGTTTAATTTTTAAAGGACAGTCTGGTTATACCGAAGGGACAGTTGGTTTCGGAATTGATGTACTGGCAATGGCAGGTTTTAACCTGATGGGAAGCCGTGCTGATGACTATGCACGGAGTGGTTTATTACCAGTGAATACCGATAATTCACGTGATGATTATTATGGAAAAATAGGTATTACAGGAAAGGCTAAATTTAGAAAAAATGAGCTTTTTGTGGGGGATCTAGTTCCACAATTACCGACCATATTTTCATCGCCAGCGCGTTTGTTCCCTCAGACTTATCGTGGTATCCGCTTTGTTTCAAATGAAATTCCAAATCTTCAACTTGAAGGCTTTTATGTCGACGAAGTACGTCAACGTGACTCAATCCGTTATACCGATGTTGGAACAGACAATATCAACCATCGTTTTGACAAAGCGGCAACTAGCGATTCTTTTTATACATTAGGTGGAAGCTATCAGTTAAAGGATTATCGTCTACGGGCTTACCATGCTGAACTCAAAGACATTTACCAGCAACAGTTTTTAGGTTTTAACGGCAAACAACCTTTAAATGATCAGCTTAACTTTTTAAGTGATGTACGTTTTTTTAATAGCGAAGAAACTGGAAGTAAAAAAATTGGAGAAGTCGATAACCGCCATATTAGTGGTTTATTTGGTTTGAACTATCAAAATCATACGGTTTCTTTGGGCTATATGCAGTCGTTTGGCTCGACTGGTCTGCCATTTTTGTCGGGAACTGAAAGTCCAGTCGTGCTTGATTTTATGAGCTCGGACTATTCAAATAAAGACGAAAAAGTCTATTCGATTCGTTATGAATATGACTTTAAAAATGCGCGAGTAGGTAATGTTTCATTAAATGGACTACGCTTTATGACTCGCTATGCAAAAGGTGAATACATTAATTTATTGCAATATGGCGATCAGCGTTTTAAAGAAGAGTCGATGGAATTTGATTTGGGTTATAAAATTCCTGAAGGTAAGTTAAAAGGCTTAGGTATGCGGGCTCGTTTTTCTCACTATCGCAACGACATGCCTACCAATATGACATTCCATTCGGCAAATGAAACACGTTTGAATGTCGATTACACCTTTAAATTTTAATGCTCAATATTTATTAAATTAAAGACTAGTTAAAACATTGTGAGCAGCAATGTTTTAACTTTAGTTATCAACTGCACAAAATCCCTCTATAATACCGCCAATCTTATTAAAGCCACTTGAGTCGTTCATTAAACACATGGCTTTAATCTCTCATTTTTTTAAGTCAATTTCTTCGCTGTGATTCGGCTTATTTTTCAATATTTAGATTTTATGTGTCTGTGCTGACACATAAAAATATTTAGGTGCCAGCATGGAAATCAAGGTTAATTATCTCGACAATCTTCGACAGGAAGCTAAGTTCGATGACTTTACGGTAATTGCCGATCAACCAATTCGCTACAAGGGTGACGGTTCGGCACCGGGCCCATTTGACTATTTTTTAGCATCGTCAGCATTGTGTGCAGCGTACTTTGTAAAAGTGTATTGTGCAGCTAGAGATATCCCAACCGATAATATTCGTTTATCGCAAAATAATATTGTTGATCCTGAAAACCGCTACAAACAAACCTTTAAAATTCAAATTGAATTACCAGCCGATATTTCAGAGAAAGATCGCCAAGGGATTTTACGTTCGATTGACCGTTGTACCGTTAAAAAAGTGATTCAAACGGGTCCCGAATTTATTATTGAAGAAGTTGAAAGCATCGATGCAGATGCACAAGCATTGTTATTGCCAAGCTTAACTTCAGAAAGCCATACTTTTATTCAAGGTAAAGACCTACCGTTAGAAGAAACGATTGCCAATATGTCAGCTATTTTGGCAAATTTGGGCATGAAGATTGAAATTGCATCTTGGCGTAACATCGTGCCAAATGTATGGTCATTACACATTCGTGATGCACAGTCTCCAATGTGTTTTACCAATGGTAAAGGTGCAACTAAAGAAAGCGCTTTAGCATCTGCATTAGGCGAGTTTATTGAGCGTTTAAACTGTAACTTCTTCTATAACGACCAGTTCTGGGGTGAAGAAATTGCCAATGCTGAATTTGTGCATTATCCAGATGAAAAATGGTTTAAACCGGGTCCAAACGGTGAATTACCTAAAGAAATCTTAGATGAATACTGTCTTGAGATTTACAACCCAGATGATGAGTTACTTGGCACACATTTATATGACACCAACTCAGGCAACGTAGAGCGTGGTATTTGCTCGTTACCTTTTGTACGCCAGTCTGACAATGAAGTTGTATATTTCCCATCAAATTTAATTGAAAACTTGTACTTAAGTAATGGTATGAGTGCGGGTAATACTTTGGCAGAAGCCCAAGTTCAATGCTTGTCAGAAATTTTTGAGCGTGCTGTAAAACGTGAAATTTTAGAAGGTGAAATTGCACTTCCAGATGTTCCTGAAGACGTATTAGCAAAATACCCAAGTATTGTTGCTGGTATTAAAGGTCTAGAAGAGCAAGGTTTCCCAGTATTAGTTAAAGATGGATCGCTAGGTGGTCAGTTTCCTGTAATGTGTGTGACTTTAATGAACCCGCGTACGGGTGGGGTGTTTGCATCTTTCGGTGCGCATCCAAGTTTTGAAGTTGCGTTAGAACGTAGTCTGACTGAATTACTTCAAGGTCGTAGTTTTGAAGGTTTAAATGATTTGCCTCAACCGACTTTCCAAAGTAATGCAGTCACTGAACCGAACAACTTTGTTGAGCACTTTATTGACTCAAGCGGTTTGGTATCTTGGCGCTTCTTTAGCTCTAAATCTGACTATGACTTTGTTGAATGGGATTTTTCTGGTGAAGGCGAAGAGTCGAACGCAGAAGAAGCTGCAACATTGTTCGGCATTCTCGAAGAGATGGGCAAAGAAGTATATATGGCAGTGTACGAGCACTTAGGTGCGACTGCTTGCCGTATTTTAGTACCGGATTATTCAGAAATTTATCTGGTTGAAGATTTGATTTGGGACAATACCAATAAAGCGCTTTCATTCCGTGAAGATATTCTCAATCTGCATCGTTTGGATGTTGAACAGCTTGAAGCATTGGTTGAGCGCTTAGAAGAATGTGAGCTAGATGATTACACTGAAATCACCACACTCATTGGCATTGAATTTGATGACAATACAGTTTGGGGACAGCTCACAATTTTAGAGCTGAAATTGCTGATATATGTTGCTTTACAACAGTTTGAAGAAGCAAAAGAGCTTGTAGAAACTTACTTGCAATACAACACCAACACCGTTGAGCGTGGCTTGTTCTATCAGTGCATGAATGTGGTGCTTGAAGTGATGTTAGATGAAGAACTAGAGCTTGAAGACTACTTGACTAATTTCCGTCGTATGTTTGGTGATACACGAATGGACGCGGTATTAGGTTCTGTCGATGGTAGTGTTCGTTTCTATGGTTTAACACCAACAAGCATGAAACTAGAAGGACTTGATCGTCATTTACGTCTGATTGAGAGCTATAAAAAATTGCATGCAGCTCGTACTAAAGCCGTGGCGATGTAATTTAAAAAGCGAAATAAAAAAAGCCTATTTTTAAATAGGCTTTTTTTATAAAACAAATCTATATTTTAAGCAGGCACTTTCGTGATCTCTACGGTTTCTGTAGAGGTTAGATGATCTTGTTGCTCATCCAAAGTATGTTTAGCTGGAATATAAGACATTGCACGTTCTGCTAGAGCTGTAATGGTAAGACTTGGGTTAACGCCCAAATTGGCACCTAACATTGAACCATCTACAACGTATAAGTTTTTATAGTTAAAGACACGGTTTTGTCCATCTACCACGCCACGCTCTGGACTTGAAGCAATTGCACAACCACCCATACAGTGGGCTGTAAAAGGCACGTTAAATAAAATTTCGGTAATGGTCGTCATTGGGTGACCATTAAACATTTTTGCGACTTTTTCGGTAAATGCATTGGCCTGCGGAATATACACAGGTAGCTTTTTACCTTCGCTCGATAACACCTTGCCAAAAGGCCAGAACCAATTACGTTTCAAGCGCATGTTAATTGAGGCATCAGCTGTTTGCATCACCAAGAAAATTAAGGTTTGACGCGCAAAACTGACAGGATTACTCATGCGAAGGAAAATAAATGGATGACAGATAAGTGCCCATAACCAAAAGAAGATACGTGCCCAACCCGGTTTGCCTTTAGCCATGTACGTACACATCAGGCCCATTGCATCGGAACCAGTTTGGTAGCGGGTCGCTTCAATGTGAGTGTCATGGTCAATGTAAATACTTGAACCAATGGCAACACCTTTGCTCATGTCGACATCTTTACCAAAAAAGCGAACACCTAAAATCGACTCGGCATTAGTACGAACCCGATTACCCAAATCATCAGAAATATTTGGCAGAGAACCAGACTGTTTTAAACGGAACAACATCTCTTGCGTGCCCAAAGAAGATGCTGAGAAAATCACGTTACGAACACGCCATGTACGGCGTTGTTTGTTGAACCATGAGCTTGAACATTCAGTCGTGACTTCATAGCCATCGCTGCCATCGGCTTTACCATTGAGTGGTTTAACATCAACAACTTTGGTTTCTTCGTAAACTTTGGCGCCATTTTTTTCGGCAAAGTACAAATAGTTTTTATCTAAAGTATTTTTTGCGTTGTGTTTGCAACCTGTCATACAGCCGCCACATGCGGTACAGGTTCCGCGGTCTGGACCTTCGCCGTTAAAGTACGGATCAGGGTAGGTCTGGCCGCCTTGTTCACCTTCGGGTGGAAAGAATGTTGCAACGCGAGTCGGTTTAAATGTATGACCCACACCAACTGCATCGCCCATTTTTTTAAGCATGTGGTCGGCAGGACCGAAAATTTTATTATCCGTCACACCAAGCATGCGTTCGGCTTCAGCATAGTGCTGTGGCATTTCATTTTTCCAGTCCGCCGCATCTGCCCACGTGCCTTCATCCCAAATATGTTCAGGTGGAACAAGTAGGGTATTGGCATAGGTGATTGAGCCACCGCCTACAGCATTACCGCAAATAATGGTGACATGGCGAAAAAAACGCATGTTGAAATAACCGAAAAGTTTCATGCCCGGACGCCAAATCCAGCGACGGGTATTCCAGTTATTTTTAGCAAAATCTTTAGCTTCCCAGCGTCGCCCCATTTCCATTACAGCAACAGAGTAGCCCTTTTCGGTTAGACGGCAGGCAGAAACACTACCACCAAAGCCTGAACCAATAATGAGGTAATCATAGTCATAATTGTTTGTTGTCATGCCGAGGACTCCTCTCTGGCGATATTTTTATATTGACTGTGTATGTTTATCAATGAATTGCCCAATGCGCTCAATCGAGTCATTAGATTCATTTAGTATACCCGCGTGAAACTGAAAAACATGTCCGACCTGGTCATAAACCTTCAAATTCGTCGGAATACCATACTTTTCGGTTTTTTTAGCAAGCCGTTTTGCATCGTCTAATAAGACTTCTTCTGTACCGACATGAATCAAAATAGGCGGTAATCCAGTTAAGTCGGCATAGAGTGGGGAACAGGTTGGATCGGTTGCCGATTTTTGTCCGAAATAGTTTTTTGCACACCAAGCTAACCAGTTTTCTGACAGCATTGCATCTTGAGCAGCATGAGTTTTCATCGTGCTTCCAGAGAGGCTTAAGTCAACCCAAGGTGAAAGTAAAACTAATGCTGCAGGTAACGGTAACCCTGCGTCCCGTATCGCAATTGCAGTACTTAAACTCAGTCCGCCGCCAGCAGAGTCGCCAGCGATCACGAGTTTTTTCGGGTCTTGTCCTTGAACAAGTAAAGCTTTATAAACTGCAATGACATCTTCAATAGCAGCAGGGCTTGTGTGCTCTGGGGCTAGGCGATATTCAGGTAACCAGACTTGTGCTTGAGCTGCATGTCCGATTTGAGCAGCAAGTTTAGTGTGACTTTTTGAGCTACCCACCACATAGCCACCGCCATGTAAATATAAGATACCGAGGCCTGATTGAGTCGTTTTGGGCTGAATATGAACTGTCGGTACTTGAGCAATTATTTGCTTTTTTGTTTTATAGCCACGTGGCCCAAGCACAATTGCACTGGCTGCATCGCTACAAAAACGTTGTAGCTTAAGTGGTGTTTTAGGGGATAAAGCTGGACGTAGCGTGGTACGAATAGTCCATGCAAGAAGCTGCTTCATAATAAGGACTCATACTAAGCATTTAATGTCAGTCAGCATCTCTTAAAATAAAGAGTATGCTGACCACTATTTTTATTTTGCTGATTTGTTGAGTAGGCGAGTTTGCAAGGCAGTCGCAGTTGCAAAAATCTTTTGGTAACCCTGTGGAAGAATACGTTGAATCACATCAACGGCTTTCGCATCGGCTCCGATCAGTAAGCGGCGACGGTCTTTACGCACAGCTTCTAAAATTTGTTGAGCGGCATCGTCAGCAGGGGTGCGAAGTAATTTATCGAAAGCATCCTGACTTTTTAAAGGATCCATTCCCAAAGACTGGACGCTATTATTCATACGCGCAGCTTTGGCAATATTGGTACGGATACCACCCGGATGCACACAGGTCGCACTCACTCCAGCATTTTGTAGATCGAGTTCTTGGCGTAGGGATTCAGTGAAGCCACGAACGGCAAATTTACTGGCGTTATAAGCACTTTGAGTCGGTTGAGCTGTTAAGCCGAACATACTGGAAATATTAATAATATGCCCATCACCACTTTGCTTTAAGTAAGGCAAAAATTCTTTGGTGCCATAAACCACGCCCCAAAAATTAATACCAATGAGCCATTCAAGGTCTTCGTAGCTCACACCTTCAGCCGTACTACCTATTGCGACACCAGCATTATTAAAAATCAGGTTAACTTGGCCATGTTCATCTACAACTGCCTTTGCCCAAGTTGCAACTTCATCACGTTTAGCCACATCGACTTTTTGTGTGGTTACTTTGACTGAATAATGCGTTAACAGCTCGACTGTTTTAGCTAATCCAGCTTCACTAATATCGGAAAGTGCCAGATGGCAACCTTGTTTTGCGAGTGCTATAGCAATTGCTTGTCCAATACCAGAGCCAGCACCTGTCACAGCTGCGACTTTATTTTTAAAAGACTTCATAAAATTCTCCGTTTATTTTTCTCATTTCCTATGGTGAAGCTTGTTTAAGAAATAGCCGAAACCTGAGTGTAGTTTTCAACATCGAAGCGACGAGTACGTTGTCGATATTCAAGGGTAAAACCCGGCCAGTTATTGGTATTTTTACCATCAGCAGTTTGATACCAACTGGTACAACCTTGTGCCCAGACAGTTTTTTTCATTTTTTCTTGGATGCTTTGATTAAACTCATGTTGAATTTCGGCACGAACATTGGTGAACAAGATTTTGTTTTGTAGGGTTGTTTGAATAGCATCTAAAATATAATTCACTTGGCTTTCAATCATATACACAATTGAGTTGTGCCCAAGATTGGTGTTTGGACCATAGAGCATAAAGAAGTTTGGAAAGCCGCTCACAGTTAAACCGAGATAAGCTTCTGCACCATCTTTCCATGTGTCTTTTAAGGTGCGACCATCCAGACCAGTAATCTGCATTGGTGCCATAAATTCCGTTGCGGCAAAGCCTGTACCATAAATAATGGTGTCGACTTCACGTAACTTTCCTTCCGTATCTAAAATGCCTTTTTCGGTAATTTCTTGAATGCCCGTATGAATGACATCGACATGAGGCTGAGTCAGCGTTTCATACCAATGATTCGAAATTAGAATACGTTTACAACCAATTGGATAATCCGGCATTAAACGGTGGCGTAATTTCGGGTCTTTAACAACTTTACGAATGTGGCGCTGAAATAAATATTCCACCAAAGGCATTTCATTTAAAGATGTAGTAAAGGCCAGTAAACGAATTTCATGGTGACCATATTGCAAGGCACGATCTAGACTTTGCAAAATCGGAAGTTTGCGGAAAGCCTTTTTCTCTAAAGGTTGGTAAACCCGATCTGGTTTTGGAATCACGTAAGGTGCCGAGCGTTGATAAACGTCTAGATGTGCTACTTGTTTTGCAATTTCAGGTACAAATTGAATTGCGCTTGCACCTGTACCGATCACTGCAACACGTTTGCCAGTTAAGTCATAGTCATGATCCCAACGTGCTGAGTGAAATGCCTTACCTTTAAAGTTTTCAATACCTTTAAGTTTTGGATAGGCAGGGCGGTTGAGTTGGCCTACAGCGCCCACTAAGAATTCAGCTTTGAACTGTTCACCAGAAGTACTTTGAATGTGCCATATACCTTGCAGAGCATCAAATTCTGCACTGGCTATTTCAGTATTAAATTGAACATGTGGGCGAAGGTCATATTTATCCGCACAGTGGCGTAAGTATTGATAAATCTCTTTAGATGTACCGTAGCGATTTTTCCAGCCTAGCTCTTGTTCAAAAGAAAAAGAATAAAGATGTGAAGGCACGTCGCATGCAGCACCCGGATAAGTGTTGTCACGCCAGACACCGCCGACATCGGCAGCTTTTTCAAAGAGAGTAAATTGTTCAAAACCTGCTTGTTTGAGACGAATGGCAAGTCCTAGACCACCAAAGCCAGTGCCAATAATGGCGATGCGTACATTTTTATTTGAATTAGTCGACGAATTAAACATAGGCTGCTCTAAATCCTTAAAAACAGTGGGCGAAAGAATCGCAATTTCCTGTATGCAGAATAGACGTTTATTAACTTGATTTAGAGGATGGATGAGGACAAAATATTGTGATTCGAGGACATTTTGGAAAGTACAGTGACGTACGCTTGGGCATTTGAACGCAGCATACATAGTGTCCGACTCATGGCTGATTTTGCAGTAGAAGCAGGTGCTTCTTATCAGACCATTTTAGATGGAACAGGATTGAGTCAACAACAGTTGCTTGACCCGAATATGGTGGTGTCAGGGCAACAGGAATTACAGCTCATTCATAATCTGGTTGCACAGTTTCCAGACCGACCAGTGTTGGGCTTAGAAGTAGGTACACGCTATCATTTCACAACATTTGGGCCATTAGGCATGGCACTTATGAGTAGTGCCAGCATTCGTGAAGCACTAGATTTAGCTCTCACTTATTTCTCCCTCACTTTTGCGTTTACCCGTTTTTTAGTTTCAGATACTGATGCAGGAACACGTGTCGAGATTGAAGAGGAAGGAATTCCATCTTTGGTTAGGCAATTTATTATTGAACGCGATGCTGCCGCTCTTATTACGGTGCAACGCGACCTCGTACAAGATAACTTTTGTCAATATTTGGCTTTTTCTTTTGAAGCTACAGATCATTTAGAGGCTTATGAAAAATTATTTGGGGTGATGCCTGAATTTGGTTCTAGCAAAAGTTTTGTGCTGCTTGATGCACAGAAAATTAATCAAAAGCTGCAAATGGCAAATGAGCTGGTGCTCCATACGGCCGAAGAACAATGTCGACAAATTTTAGATAAGCGTCAAACCCAAAAGAAATTTATTAATTTAGTACAACAGCAATTGATGACTGTGCGAGGTGAAATGCCTTCTATGGAAATCGTGGCTGATCGTTTGCATTTAAATGTCCGTACTTTACGCCGTCATTTGGCATCTGAAGGAATGACTTTTATTCAAATACGTGAAGAAGTCAGACAAGTTTTAGCTGAGCAATATTTGGCATTACCAAAAGCTTCGGTTGAGCAGATTGCCGAGTGGTTAGGCTATGCAGAACCTGCCAGTTTTATTCATGCCTATAAAAGATGGCATGGGAAAACACCTCATGCCATGCGTTTAGTACAAAAATAAAAGATGAAGGGGCTTTTGCTTTCCCTTCATCTAAAGAGTGGTTTATTTAATAAAGCTCAGTTGTTTGCTGATTTTTTCTAAAATCGGGGCTTTCTTGGCTTGAAATTCAACTTTGTTTTGTTGAATCAGGTTGTTGCCTTTCGTATCGATAGAAATAATGAGCGGACCAAACTCTCTCACTCGATTTATCCAAAGAGTTTCTGGCATTCCTAAATCCTGCCATTCAGCACCTTCAATCTCTTCAACTAAGGTTGCTGCGAGTACCGCACAGCCGCCTGGGAAAATCGCATGAACGGCAATATTTTCCTGACATCCAGCAGCTGTTTCTGGTCCCATGCCACCTTTACCCACAATAAGCTTAACGCCAGTTTGTTTGATAAATTCCCGTTCGAATTTTTCCATTCGCATACTGGTTGTCGGTCCGATCGAAACCATTTCGAAGTCGTTTTCACCTTTCTTGCGCACAATAGGGCCAGCATGAAAAATCGCTCCGCCTTCAAGGTTAACTGGTAGTTCTCGACCTTGTTCGATTAGTCTGCGATGGGCAACATCGCGACAAGTTACCAAACGGCCAGTCAAATAAACGACATCACCGACTTTAAGGTCTAAAAGATCTTCATCTTTAATAGGAGTGGTCAGAATTTTTTTCATAGTACAACTCCTTCATGAGACAAGATTTCATACGACATATCTGGGTTAATCTTAATTTTGCCACGGCGATGTGCCCAGCAACCTGTATTTACGGCAACCCCAATGGTTGATGGATGGCGTGCAGAAGATTCAATATTGACTCCCATCACACTGTTATTACCTGTGAGTCCCTGCGGGCCAATACCAATTTCATTAAGACCTTGTTCTAACAGTTGTTCCATTAAGGCAGCGCGTGGATTATCACTTGTTGAGTCAACCGGACGCATAATCGCGAGTTTAGAAAGACGAGCTGCGGTTTCAACCGAAGTTGATACGCCAACACCAACTAGTAACGGTGGACAGGCATTTACACCGCGTTCGGTAATAACATCCATCACAAATTCAGCAACACCTTCATAGCCTTGACCTGGCATTAAAACTTTTGCCGCACCCGGTAGGGTACAACCGCCACCAGCCATATAGACATCAATAGTACAAGTGTCGAGTTCAGGCACAATACGCCAGTCTAACCATGGAATTTGAGTGCCTGTATTGGTGCCCGTATTTTTTTCATCGAAGGTTTCAACAGCATTGTGACGTAAAGGACCTATGCGTGTTGCTTCAGCAGTTGCTTCGCTCAAAATATCTTGAAGTTCACCAAGCAAAGGGAAGTTAGCACCTGCTTCAACGAAATATTGAATGACACCCGTATCTTGGCAGCTTGGGCGGTTGAGTTTATCCGCAGCTTGCTGATTTTCTTCCATCGAGTCATAAACTGATTTAGCCAATGGATTGGTTTCTAAAGTACGCAGTTCAATTAACTTGCTTTTCACATCTTTGGGTAAGCGCTTTCCAATGTAAGCCGTAAATTTGGCCATGGTGTCCGTAAGGGACTGGACTGCAATATCTTTGTCCATGTTGTGCTCCTTGAAGAAACTTGTTCAGATCTAATTGATGTAAATAGGGTTATTGGGTTGCTTTGGCAGTGTTTACTTTCACTTTTTGGGAGAAGCTCAGTACTAGTGTTAGTAAGGTCGAGATAATGAGTAATCCGGCAACAAAATAGAGCCCACCTGTGAAATCCCCCGTTTGATCTTTAATCCAGCCGATCATGGCAGGGCCTGCAAAACCACCTAAATTCCCAATTGAGTTAATCGTGGCGATGCCTGCTGCTGCGGCTGATCCTGACAAGAACATGGTTGGCATGCTCCATAGCGGTGGCTTGGCACAGCTAATACCGACATTCACAATGGTAAGTGCTGCAATTAATCCAATGACATTGTGTGTGCCTGCTGCAATTGCGAGACCAACTGCTGCGGTTAAACATGCAAGAGCAACATGCCATGTACGTTCATTGGTGCGGTCAGAGTGTCGAGACCATAAAACCATGGCAATGACAGAAACGATGGGTGGAATGGCATTTAAAAGCCCGACAGTCATAGACGTTACGCCAAGCTGTTTAATAATTTGTGGTGCCCAGATACCGAGGGTATAAAGCCCAGCTGACGTTCCGAAATAAATCAATGCAAGGGCAAGTACCCGTGGGTTGGCAAGACCGCGAAGAATGCTGTGATGCTGAGGTGCATTTTTTCCTACATCTTCTTCCTTCATGGTTTTTACAAGCCAATCGCGTTCATCCTGTTTTAACCAAGTGGCTTGTTCAGGGCGATCAGTCATATATTTAAAAACCACAACGCCTAAGATGAGTGCTGGTATAGCTTCAATAATGAACATCCACTGCCAGCCAGCGAGTCCCCAAATTCCATGCATTTCAAGTAACGCGGCAGAGATTGGTGAACCAACTGCTGTGGCAATTGGGGCGGCTGCCATAAATAAAGCAATCACACCAGCGCGATGGCGTGCAGGAAACCAGTAAGTTAAGTACAAAATAATGCCCGGAAAGAAACCCGCTTCGGCAACACCGAGTAAAAATCGCATAACGTAAAAGCTGGTTGAGCTTTCAACAAATGCCATTCCCGCTGCAATCAGACCCCAAGTCACCATGACTCGAGCAATCCAGATACGGGCACCGACTTTATGCAAAATAATGTTGGATGGGACTTCAAATAAGAAATAGCCCAAAAAGAAAATTCCGGCACCAAACCCGAGAACTGAGGCGGTAAAACCTAGATCTTCTTTCATGGTGAGTGCTGCAAAGCCAATATTGACGCGGTCGATATAGGCTACAAGGTATAACAACATAATAAACGGTACGATTCTCCACGTGATTCGACGTAACGTTCGTTTTTCAATATCCATTTCCATGTCATGACTCCATATTCATGACTACCAATCCTGATTGGTAGTTTTCGCTTTCTTTACCGCTATTCATTCGGCTAGATGGCTTTTTCCCGTTCATCCACAGCATTCCTTCTGCGGACGTTTTTATGCTCTTAAACAAGAGACGGCTTATGTCGGGAAACAATGAAATGGATGTTAAACCCTTTAAAAAACTGATGAATCGATATAAAGTTAAATCACTATTGCAAAAAACTTAATAATCATGAATGCAGATACGGAATTAGCTTTCTTTTGTTTATTGGTTAAACAAGGAAGTCTTGTCGCGACGGCACGAGAGTTAAACTTGACCCCACCTGCGGTTTCCAGACGTTTAACTCAACTTGAAGAGCGTTTGGGAGTAAGGCTTTTAAATAGAACAACACGCCGAATTAGCTTAACCAGTGAGGGTGAGGTTTACTTTGAAAATGCGGTTCGTATTTTAAAAGAGATTGATGAAATGGAGCGTTTGGTCTCAAGTAGTCGGGCAGCGCCCAAAGGGGTATTGCGTGTGAATGCACCTTTAGGCTTTGGTCGTTCTTATATTGCGCCAGCGATTTCTACATTTGCCAAAATCTATCCTGATGTCGATGTCCAACTGCATTTAACTGACCGCCCGATTAATCTGCCAGATGAAGCCATTGATGTGTCAATCCGCTTTGGCGAAATACCCGATTCACGTCTCATTGCCAAAAAATTGGCAGCCAACCGCCGTTTATTATGTGCATCACCTAGCTATTTAAAAACAGCAGGGCAACCACTCACTCCTCATGATTTAACGCATCATCAGTGTATTGTGATTCGGCAAAATGATTCAGCTTATGGCAATTGGCGGTTGAGTCATGGCAAACAAGTTGAAACCGTTAAAGTTCATGGGCAACTGAGTACCAATGATGGGGCAGTCGCATTAAACTGGGCTTTAGAAGGCTATGGAATTTTGATGCGAGCAGAATGGGACGTAGCAAAATATTTAAGAAGTGGCAGATTGGTTCAAGTGCTAGAGGATTATGAAACACCACCAGCAGATGTCTATGCGGTGTATTTAGAGAGACTGAATTTGTCACCTAAAGTCGCGCACTTTTTAGATCATTTACGCCAATTCTTAAATCAGCATGTCGATGGGCCAGAGCCGCGTTCAAGCTGGTAATGATGGTATTAACATTGATTAAAAAAGCCCACTTAAAGTCTAAGTTGGCTTTCAACATTAGTTTTTATTTAAACGCAAATGTAATAAGCGTGTTGCTGAGGTGTGGCGAATTTCATCGATTCGTGCATTAAAATATCGTTCAGTAATGGCTTCACCTGATAAGTCTTCGACCACTTCAAATCCCATCTGCTCCACTGCATGATGTAAATCTATTGGTTTAAATTGACCTAGTAAAGGCTCTTTCAGCAAATGGGTAAATTGTGCAACGCCCATACTTCCAAGTCGCTCAATACCATTTAATTCCTGAAAATCGGTTGAATAGTCGAGTACCACTTCACTACCGTTTGCAGCAAAGTTGGCAATACTTTTTAAAGTTTCCAAGGTGGTTTGCGGGTTTAAATAGTGCGTTGTGCCTAACCACGAAAAAAATCCAGGAGCAGATGAATCATAGACACTTCTGGTCAAGGCTTCCGAAATAGACTCTTTTTCAAAGTTAATCGCGACAAACTCAACGGTAGTAGGAATATTTCCCAGTTTTTTTAGCTTGGCCTGTTTGGCAGCTTGAGTGTCAGGATGATCGACTTCAAAGATTTTCAAAGTAGGGTAATGGTGTGATTCACGTAGTGCAAAAGAGTCTAGGCCAGCACCCACTAACACATATTGTTGAGTGTCTTGTTGAACTGCCTGATTAAGTAAATCTTCGGCATAACGAGAGCGTCCGACCACTTGCCCAGTAAGTAAACCTAAAGTGCGATTTAAAACCGAAGAATTCATGACTTTAACAATCAGTGGGTTAGAGAGCAGTTTTTTCCAGCCTTTACTGGTCAGCTCAAAAGCATAAGGGTCTGAAAATACAGGGTTCTTTGTGTTTTGAAAATGATTGGCCCGTAATGCAGCAGCAGCCTCGGCGGTACGACTTGATTGACCTTCTTTCATCTTTATCCTGTTTTTTTATTTCTTGAAGATATTCAACGAAGAAGGCAGTGTATTTCATGAAAATCAAAAATACACTGCCTATTTCTTACAACGGATTTGATCGAAATTACAAATTAGTGAGTTTTTGTCGTTTGATACGTCACTTCATAATCTTTCAAATCTACTTTTTTCAAACGTTGTTTAAGTTTTTTCAGTGACCACGGCCATGCAGCAAAGTTACGTCCGTTGGCATCAAGGTAATAACTCTTACATCCACCGCTATTAAATACCGTTGTTTGTAAGTGCTTTTGCACTAAATCGTTATGCTTTTTAATCACATCAGATTTAACATTTAATTTGCTAATTCCTTTGTTTTTAATTTTCAATAATCCATCTACGATATAGTCGAGCTGCGCTTCTGCCAAACCAATGAAAGAGTCATAAACCAGTACGTTAGGCCCTAAAACTAAAAATGCATTTGGTACATTTTCAATGTTGGTGCCTAAGTAAGCCTCTGGTGAACTACTTTTCCATATGTCTTGTAAACATTGGCCTTTTTCATTGTGGACACGTTTACCAATGGGTGGGTGAGATACTTCAAAGCCAGTACCCCAAATAATCACATCAACTTCGTGGCGCTCACCATTTGCAGCAACCACCGTATTGCCTTCAACTTTCACTAAACCATGAGGGATCAGAGTCGTGTTTGGTGCTTGTAGTGCAGGGTAGTAGTTGTTAGCGAATAAAATACGTTTACAACCGATGTCAAAGTTTGGCGTTACATTTTTACGTAGCACAGGGTCGTTAATCTGCAATTTAAGTAATTGCTTACCCAAAACATTTACTGGTTTCAGGGCAAGGGGGTTACGTAAACCAAAGTTAATTGCATTGAGTGTTAACGCTACACTTTTACGCCAGCTCGCCTGAATAGCCGGATATTTGGCAATGACTGATTTACTAAACTCGCCCAAGTCTGTATCTGGTTTTGGTAATACCCAAGGGGCTGTACGTTGGAATACAAAAAGCTCTTTCGCTTTTGGTTGAATTTGTGGCACAAACTGAATAGCAGATGCACCAGTACCAATCACGGCAATGCGTTTACCAGTGAGGTCATAATCGTGGTTCCATTTAGCAGAATGGAACATCTCGCCTTTAAATGTTTCTAATCCTTCAAGACGTGGAATTTGAGCTTCGGTAATTGGACCTGTAGCAAAAATAACGGTTTTAGACAAATATTGACCAGTACTGGTATCAAGCACCCACACATGACGTGAGTCATCCCATGCTGCGTTGAGCAGTTCGCTATTAAACTCGATTTTAGACGTAACATTAAACTCGTTACTTACATCTTCCAGATAACTTAAGATTTCTGGTTGGCGCGCAAATAAATGGCTCCATTTTGCACTTGGTGCAAATGAATAAGAGTAAAGAGCAGAAGGTACATCACAACCACAACCTGGATAGGTATTTTCACGCCATGTTCCACCAACACGGCCAGCTTTTTCAATAATCTTATAATTGGTATAACCCACTTGATCTAGGCGAATAGCAGCGGCAATACCTGAAATGCCAGCACCCACAATAAAAGTATCGAAAATATGGCTTGGTGATTTGACAGCTTTTTTTGCTGAAGCATTTGTTTTCATTTGAGCAGTCATATGTGTACTACCTATAAATTTCTTATTTAAATAATTTGTACGATGTGCCAAGGAACTTGTTATACAAGCTTGGAGATGCACGTTTCATGAGCCAGAATAACTTTGCATCAATTTGAGGAATGGTATACAACTCATCCTGATCAAGGCGATTAAGCGTTAATCTTGCGACATCATCACTTGTCGTTAAGGCATAGTTCATCAGCGCATGGTCTGCTAGCTTTGAATAGCGTCCTGGAATTCGACCATTTTTAATGATATTGGTTGGAACCAGCGTCGGGCAGAGTACATTCACTTTAATATTAAACTTATGCAGTTCAGCTGAAAGCGTTTCTGAAAGCGCACGCACGCCCGCTTTAGTCACGTTATACGCGGTCATTTCTGGTGCAGCAGTGTAAGATGCAGCAGATGCCACATTAATAATTGCACCGTAACCTAGCTTTTTAAACTTTGGAACAAATGCATGACAACCGTGAATAACACCCCAAAGGTTAATATTCATGACCCAGTTCCAGTCTTCTAGGCTTAACTCGTCAAACTTGCCACCCAAACCCACACCAGCATTATTAATGACAAGAGTTACAGGGTGTCCAAGTAAGATTTCAGCAGTTTCAGCTAGATGATTAACTTGTTCAGCATTACCCACATCACAACGCATAGCAAAAGCTTTGGCGCCTTCTTGTTCAAGAAGTTTTACTGTTTCTTCAGCAGCTTCGAGATTAATATCTGCACACACTACGCTGCCACCACGTTTTGCAAGTTCAAGTGCAAAACTTCGACCAATCCCACTGCCTGCACCCGTCACTACGGCATAAGCTTTTTGGCTTGGTTTAACTTTCTTTTTGCCAAATAAAATCATGATTCATCCATAAATAGCTTGAAGAGATACCAGCTATCTGTTCGATAGCTGGAAATACAGGACGATTAAGACATGCGTACTGGTGGGGTAAATTCTTTAACAAAGTAAGGTGCAATCGCACCGCCTTCGTTCAGTAATTTCTGTTTGTAATACTCAAGATATTCAGTCGTATCATGATCATTTGGATGAAAATCTGGACGTAAGTAGTCAAGAATTTGACCAATCGTACTGCCAAACACACCATCTTTTGGACCAAAAATTAAGCCTACACCACGACGAGCATCTTTCCAGAATTTTAAGGTCAACATCTCTTGTGGCTTTCTTAATACAGGCACAAATAATGTAGTCGCAGGGATTAAGCCTAAAATCGTAAATAGTGCAAGGAAAAAACCAGATGCGCGCAGTGGATAGCTACCATTTAAGATTTGATAAACATCGTAGGCAATGTCTTTATGTTCAGATTCCTCAAGCATATGCCACATCCACAACGCACGACTTTTTGCATCATCTGAATAATAGAAATTCTTTTCATGCTTCATCATGTATTCAGCAAGTACCGCAGTAAAATGCTCAATACCTGCCATCATTGACAATTTTAGTGGTTGTGGAAATTTCAAAAATACATATTTAAAGAAGTTCGAACCGAGAAAGCGATATAGCGCAACAGGATATTCAGCATCTTGAAGGGCATCGTTATATTCATTGTGCAATTTAGAATGAATTGCTTCTTGGCCAATCAGTGAGGTAACACGTTGCTTTAAAACTGGGTCTTTAATAAATTCGCGGTGATGGCGAGCGGTTTCAATAACCAGATCTTCACCATAGGTTAAAAACACCGAAAGTGTGGCAAAAAATAAAGTAGCAAATTGGTTGTCCATATAGAATCTGACATCAATTTCCTTACCATCAAAACCAATATTTAAATGTCGGATTGGAATTGAGCTTTTGCTAGAAAAATCCGGTAACTCAATTTCACGCTGAAATTTAAGTTTGTTGAATGATTTTTTAACTGCGGTCGAGATCATGGCGACACCCTGAGGCAAAGTAGTGGTGCATTTTGATGAAAATCAATAAACTCAATGATCAACAAAGCACTGTAAAATTCCATTTTCAAAAGCAGATGATTCTCTGCATTGACTACGGTGTTGTTGCTCCGTTATTTGTTTGATTATTTGGCTGAATAACGGAAAGAAGAGTAAAGATAGACAAACTATTTAGTGACTCTTCTTTAATTTTTTCATATTAATCTGACTTTATGTTCGGATTCAATTCGGGTAAATTTTTAAAAATATAAAAGTATTTTATAGACCTATTCTATAATGCAAAGTTTAGATTTAATGATTTTATATGATTGAAAAATAATAAATTAAGTTACATTTTAGCTAATGGAGTAGTCATTTAAAACACAGATTCATTCATAGTTTGGAGCATGTTTTTCTCATTTCTTTTTACTAAGTTTGACAACTATTCGGATTTTGTTTTTATATTTCTTCTGAGCCAAATTACATGCTAATCTGACTTTATGTTCGGATTATTGATTAGATCGTATGACTACGCGAAAACCTCGTCAAACTCGAGCCAAAGTCACTGTTGATACTATTATTGAAGCTGGTTTTATCGGGGTAGCGCTTCATGGCCCGAGTGGAACTACGACACGCCATATTGCAGAAATTGCTGGAGTGAGTGTCGGGTCTTTATATGAATATTTTAAAAATAAAGAAGAAATTTATGATGCGATGAATCACTACTTTGTTCGGGAAATTCTGGACATGATTACAGAGCTTACACCGACTATTTTACAGTTGGAGTTAGAGCCCGTCATCGAAATGATTTTTTATACTTTTAGTGATTTATTAAAGAAAAATAATGACCGCTATTTGACTGTTCTACGTTATGCAGGAGAGTTGCAGTACGATAAATACATTCCCAAAATTGAACAGGCTTTAATGGAAGTGATCATGAAATATATGATGCACAATCCTAAATACTTAAAAATCAATAATTTGCCTGTAATTACCTACATTTGTATCAATAGCGGAATTTTTAATGTCGCGCGACATCTTATTTTGCCAAACCCTTATATTAGTTTTGATGAAATGGTGCAGGGGCTAACCACGATGATTATGAGCTATATCAATACAGAGATGGCACGTTCAGAAGAACATTGAGCTGAGTTAGAATTTTTATAAATCCAATCCACAATAAAAAAGCCCCCGCATAAATTTTATGCGAGGGCTTAGTTACATTATGGCATGGTTGGAACTTCTTCAGGACGCATATCGAAAATCAAAATTTCGGCGTTATCACCATTGGTAAACGATAAACTTCCGCCTTCACGAATACGTGCAGCATCGCCAGTGTTAAATGTTTTACCATTTACATCAACACGACCTTTGGCAACGTGTAGGTAAACATATCGACCCTCAGGAATCACAAATTCAGCAGTTTCTTCACCATCAAAAAGACCTGAGTAAATATTAATGTCTTGTTTGATCGACAAAGTTTTCTCGCCACCTTTTGGTGAGATGATCAAATGCAATTTACCGCGTTTGTCTGCTTCATCAATATGAACTTGTTGATAGCCTGGATCTGTATTCACTTCATTTGGAACAACCCAAATTTGCAAGAAATGAACGCCTTCTTGAGCTGAATGGTTAAATTCACTGTGTGCAACGCCACGACCTGCACTCATGAGCTGAATATCACCCGGCACAATCACAGAACCTGTACCCATCGAGTCTTTATGCTCTAATGCACCTTCAAGCACATAAGAAATAATTTCCATATTGCGGTGAGGGTGAGTACCAAAGCCTTTAGATGGAGCAACGTTATCATCGTTAATTACAAGTAGATCAGAAAAACCAACTTGTTTAGGATCCCAATAGTTAGCAAATGAAAAGCTATGTTTTGATTGTAACCAACCATGATGTGCTGCACCACGCTCGTGAGATAAACGCATATCAAACATGATGTATTCTCCTGATTTAATTTTCTATCTGAGCGTAGTTTATCGTAGCGTTTATCGTAATAAAGCACTGAAAATGGAAAGCTTGGTGCGATTTTTAGAACGATTAAATGAAAATTATTTGTTGACTAAGAAAAAGAGCTATTTGGGTTAAAATTTAAGTTTTACTTTTAAAGCTAAAGATGAAACTCGAGAAATAGCGAGATCACCAAACACTTTTAAATAAAACAGTTGAAAGAAAAATGAATCTTTTTATCCAATTTAATTGATAGAAAATTTAGAGATATTTCATGCTATATACACATTAGTCTACCCTGTGTATTTAAATGAACTTAATAATGAAAATGAATAAAAAGCTAATATTAAAAATAACTAAACCTAAACTGTTTTGAAATAAAGTTACTTTTCAATGGAAATGTTTTGTATTTATCACTTATTGAAATGATGAATTTAAAATCACCTTTCTTTTCAATAATTTGAGTAAGAGTGTGTTATTGTAAATAAATGTGAAAATATTCACAAAGCTATAATTTTTTGTTAAGATCGTTAACATTAAAAACATAGAGATAATAATAATGATCAATAAAGTATTAATAGTGTTGTGTGTGGGTATCGTCTTTGTATTAGGATATTGGGCCTATTTAGATACTCAAAATAAAAGACATCAAGAGCTCATGCGGATCATTCAAGAAGCAGAAAGAAATCTACAAAGTATCGAACGCAATCCAAATCATGCTCATCACAGCAATTTAGCTTCCTATAATATGCAAGAATATATCGGTGAGAAAAAAATTATTTTCTAAAAATATGGAATGATAAATTTCTAAATTTTCCTTTGTCATTGGTCATATCTTTTCATAAATTTTGATCATGTTTCTGTTGAATCTGTTAAACTTATTGAACGTATAGTAAAAAAGCTGCATAGGGGTTATGCAGCTTTTTTGTGTTTCAAGAGGGGCTGTGACTATTTCCTATGTACGAACTAGAAACCAAATGAGTGGCATATTTGTTGCTTCATAAGTTTGAGATTCTTGTTTATAGGGCTGAACAGAAAAACAATATTGTTCAGCGACCTACATAGATGTAAATATTCCACAGTTCAGATTTTGCATAGAGGCTACTTATGGCGGCGCCCAATTCTTCGGCAGGCTGGTTAGAGCGTTTATTTAAGTTAAGCGACAATAAAACCACTTTCCGAACTGAAGTTCTTGCTGGTGTAACTACATTCCTAACGATGTGTTACATCATTATTGTCAATCCACTCATTTTATCTGAAACTGGCATGGATCATGGTGCCGTATTCGTTGCGACCTGTTTGGCAGCAGCAATCGGATGTTTAGTAATGGGGATCATTGCAAATTATCCAATCGCACTGGCCCCTGGTATGGGTTTAAACGCTTACTTTACCTACTCGGTTTGTATGGGGATGGGCGTGCCATGGCAAACAGCATTAGCGGCTGTTTTTGTTTCAGGCCTTGTTTTTCTTGCAATTAGCTTCTTTAAGATTCGTGAAGCGATTGTCAATGCGATTCCGATGTCACTTAAGTTTGCAATCGGTGGGGGTATCGGATTATTCCTAGCACTGATTGCCCTAAAAAATGCTGGAATCATTGTTGATAACCCAGCGACATTGGTTGGTTTAGGTGATATCAAACAGCCTACAGTATTATTAGCACTATTCGGATTTTTAATGATTGTAGTTTTACACCAATTAAAGATTCGTGGTGCAATCATTATTAGTATTCTAGTCGTTACAGGCATTGCTACTGCTTTAGGTCTAAACGAATTTAAAGGTGTAGTGGGTCAAATCCCTTCAATTGCACCAACATTTATGCAAATGGACTTTAAAGGTCTATTTACAGCAAGTATGGTCGGCGTCATCTTTGTATTCTTTATTGTCGATTTATTTGACAGTACGGGTACTTTAGTTGGTGTTTCACACCGTGCGGGTCTTTTACAAGACGGTAAATTGCCTCGTTTGAAGAAAGCATTATTTGCAGACTCTACTGCAATTGTTGCTGGTGCTGCATTAGGTACATCTTCAACTACGCCATATATTGAATCAGCTTCAGGTGTAGCAGCGGGTGGACGTACTGGTTTAACTGCTGTTGTGGTTGCTGTCTTATTTATCTGCTGTTTATTTTTAGCACCTCTTGCTCAATCTGTACCAGGTTTTGCAACGGCGCCAGCTTTATTGTTCATTGGTGTGTTGATGATTCAAGGTATCACTCATATCGATTGGGATGATATTACTGAAGCTGTTCCAGCCTTTTTAACTATTGTATTTATGCCATTTACCTATTCAATTGCTGATGGTATTGCAATGGGCTTTATTAGCTATGCATTAGTTAAATTATTCACGGGTAAGGCAAAAACTGTACCGTACATGGTATGGATTATTGCTGCACTTTGGGTATTTAAATTTATCGCGTTTGGCGGTTAATATGATTTTTTATAATTTTCTTCTTGAGCTATCTTAGTCATAGTTTCTAATAAGAAGAAAGTTATAGAAGGGTGTGATTTTGACCACACCCTTTTTTCTTTAGATGTGGAGTTAATATGAATCAAGTCGAGCTGATTCGCGCCTTACCAAAAGCCGAATTGCATGTGCATATTGAGGGGACTTTTGAGCCTGAATTAATGTTTGCAATTGCCCAGCGCAATCAGATTCAGATTCCTTACAAATCTGTTGAAGAAGTAAAGCAAGCTTATAACTTTCATAATCTTCAATCATTTTTAGATATTTACTATGCTGGTGCGAATGTTCTTGTACATGAACAAGACTTCTATGATTTAGCATGGGCTTATTTTGAAAAATGCGCCGAAGATCATGTCGTTCATACAGAAATGTTCTTCGACCCGCAAACTCACACTGACCGTGGTGTTGTGTTCTCAACAGTGATTGGTGGTTTAAAGCGTGCGTGTGCAGATGCTAAAGCTAAGTTTGGTATCAGCTCTCAACTGATTATGTGTTTCTTACGTCATTTAAGTGAAGAAGCCGCATTTGAAACACTTGAACAAGCTTTACCATTTAAACAAGACATTATTGCAGTCGGCCTCGATTCAAGTGAAGTAGGGCATCCGCCAGCTAAATTTGAACGTGTTTTTGCTAAAGCTCGTGAAGAAGGCTTCTTAATCGTTGCTCACGCTGGTGAAGAAGGTCCACCTGAATATGTATGGGAAGCTTTAGATCTACTCAAAGTGAACCGTATTGATCATGGTGTACGTTCTGAAGAAGACGAACAATTAATGGCGCGTTTAATTAACGAAAAAATGCCTTTAACTGTTTGCCCTTTAAGTAACTTAAAGCTATGTGTTGTTAAGGATATGAAAGATCATAATATCCGTCGTCTATTGCAAAAAGGCGTACACGTAACAGTTAACTCAGACGATCCTTCATATTTCGGTGGATATATGAATGATAATTTCTTTGCTATCCAACAAGCTTTAGACTTAAACAATGATGAGTTGAAGAAACTCGCAACTAACTCTTTTGAAGCCTCTTTCATTTCAGATGAAGAAAAACAAAAGTGGATTGCAGAAATCCAAAAAATCTAAATAAAAAAACCGCCTATCTCAGGCGGTTTTTTATACATACGTTTTATTTAGGTTGTTTAGTCATGCTATTTAAAATGTTGTCTTTATCAACAAAGTGATGTTTTAAAGCTGCAAGCACATGCCCAACAATGAGTAAGCCAGCAAACCAAGAAATATAAACATGCAAAGGTTTAACAACAGCTAAAAGCTCTGGGTTATCTTGTACTAAACGCGGAATTTCAAATAAATATAAAACAGGGGCAGGGTGACCAGCGCTCCAGCTAAATAAACAACCCGTGACAGGTAAAGCCACCAAAATCACATAAAGCAATAGATGACCAATGTGTGCCAAAGTTTTCATTGTTGGAGACATGGTATCAGGTAGTTTTGGAGCTGGATGTGTATAGCGCCATAAAATCCGGATAATCACCAAAAAGATAATGGTGGTCGCAATATTTTTGTGCAGCGTAATGACATCGCCTTTAAAGGGACCATCAACGTCATAACTTAAAAAATTTCCACTATAGAAACCAATAGCCCATGCTGCGATGAAAATGATTGCCATCACCCAATGCAGGATTTGTGCGGTACGGGTGTAATACTGAGATGAAACAGCAGGCATAAAAAACCTATTTTTTTGTCGTTTTGATTTTCAATTTTATGAGAAAGCACTGATTTTGAGAAATGTTTTAAATGTAACAGAGCGTGCTAAAAACAGAACGTTTAAGGAAAAATGCATTTGATGAGCTGAGTTTTGCTGGGGAAAAAAGATTGCATAAATGCATCAAATTATTTGTTTCTTCTAAAGTCGAGTTTAGGCACAATACGCGCTGCCAACGTTCAATCAAAGGAAAAAATGATGAAAAAATTGATGCTCGCTCTAGCGCCAGTTGTTTTAGCTTTAACAGCTTGTGCAACGACTACAGGTACGGGTACAGGCGCTACTTCTGCACAAACAACAACTCAGCAGTTGGGTGTGGCTGCATTAAAAGTTGCTGTAAATGCGAAATGTATTACAGAGATTAATAATGTTGCCGCTTGGAAAACAGCAACAAAGCTTATGACTGCTGAGCAACGTGATAGCATTCAAACAAATGTTTGTGGTTGTGTGAGCGAAAAGGCACCAAATAGCGTAACGGCAGTAGAATTGGCAGCGGCTGCATTTGATGTAAATGCACGTGCTACAATTGTAAACCAAGTGGTTTCAAAAACTGTAAATGAGTGTGTGGCAGAAGCTTTACAAAAGTAATTAATGATTTTTGTATTAAAGAAGGCTGATTACTATTGATCAGCCTCTTTTGTTTAAAGGTGAAGAGTAAATGTTTATTGCTGGTGTAGATGAGGCGGGACGTGGCCCATTAGTAGGTTCCGTTGTGGCAGCGGCTGTTATTTTAGATCCGAATAATCCAATTGAGGGATTAAATGATTCTAAAAAATTAACTGAAAAGAAACGTGAAAAGTTGTTTATTGAAATACAAGAAAAAGCTTTAGCTTGGTCAATTGCAGAAGCAACGCACGCTGAAATTGATGAATTAAATATTTTACAAGCGACTTTTTTGGCCATGCAGCGCGCAGTTGATGGTTTAAAAGCTCAACCACAAAAAGTGATTGTAGACGGGAATCAAATTCCAAAAGGAATCATTATTCCTTGTGAAGCTATTGTTGGGGGAGATGCAAGTCATCCTGAGATCAGTGCTGCGAGTATTTTAGCAAAGGTTACACGTGACCGACAAATGGCAGAATTAGATCAACAATATCCATTATTTGGTTTTGCCAAACATAAAGGATATCCAACGAAAGCGCATTTTGAAGCGATTGCAGCGCATGGGGTAATTGATCAGCACCGCCGTAGCTATGCTCCTGTTAAACGTGCTCTAGGCCTATAAATACAAAGTCCTAAAAAATTTAAAGCGACTAGAAAGTCGCTTTAATTAGGGAGAGAATAACTTCATATTAACGATTGAAGTTTTTCTGTGCATAATTATCATCTTCAAAAGAAACTTGATAATCTTGATCAAGATGTTGAAGGTGTTCATGCATTGCACGTTCATGTTGAATACGTTGATAAATTTCTTCGCGATGAACAGAAACCTCTTTTGGTGCATTCACACCAATACGAACCTGGTTTCCTTTGACGCCAAGCACAGTAACACTGACTTGATCCCCAATCATTAATGTTTCCCCGACACGGCGGGTCAGAATCAGCATGTTTATCTCCTTGCTAAACGCTTAAAACTGCAATATTGGTACCCAAATAAAAGCTCAACCTCAGTTTTCAGTCAGATTCTAACAGAAATATGAGAACAAAGTCATATTTTGATAATCACTGCCAAAAAACTTTCCGTTTAATATAACAGAGCCGCTATAAAAAAAACTATAGCGGCTCTGTGTTTTCTTTGATTATTGTCGGACAAGTAAACATTTTTTAATGAATTATTGACCGTTTGGTAAAATTAAGCGCGGGCGCTGCTTTCACCATGTTCACGATCTAAACCAAAAGCGGTATGTAGACAACGAACAGCAAGTTCAAGATATTTCTCGTCAATAATGACAGAAACTTTAATTTCAGAAGTTGAAATCATAAGAATGTTGATGCCTTCGTCAGCTAGGGCAGTGAACATCTTGCTCGCTACACCTGCATGTGAACGCATACCTACACCTACGATAGACACTTTAACGATGTCATCGCGTGTTGAAACTTCACGTGCACCAATATTTTTGGCAGTTTCATTTAAGATTTTTTCAGCTTTCGCTAAATCAACACGGTTTACAGTGAAAGTGAAATCTGTTGTGCCGTCTTCTTCAACATTTTGCACTATCATGTCGACTTCAATATTGGCATCACTTACTGGTGATAAAATTTTAGAAGCAATACCCGGTTCATCAGGTACACCTAAAATCGTTAATTTTGCTTCGTCACGGTTAAAAGCAATACCTGCAATAATTGGCTGTTCCATAGTATCTTCCGCCTCAGTCGTAATGAGTGTACCTACATTTTCTTTAAATTCTTCGTCAAACGCGCCGTCGTTATCATTATCAAAACTTGATAATACACGTAAAGGAACTTGATATTTCCCGGCAAATTCTACTGAGCGAATTTGTAAAACTTTTGAACCTAATGAAGCCATTTCTAGCATTTCTTCAAAAGAAATACGGTCGATTTTTTTAGCTTTAGGAGCAACACGCGGGTCAGTGGTGTAAACGCCATCTACATCAGTGTAAATTTGGCATTCATCTGCTTTTAAGGCAGCAGCAAGAGCAACACCAGAAGTATCTGAACCACCGCGGCCTAGTGTTGTGATATTTCCATTAGCGTCAAAGCCTTGGAAACCTGCAACAACAATAACACGGCCTGCATCTAGGTCATTGGTCATGACATCTGTATCAATAGACTCAATACGCGCCTTGGTAAATGCACTGTCAGTTTTAATACCGACTTGACGTCCGGTATAGGATTTAGCTTCCACACCAATCGAATTAAGTGCCATAGCTAACATGGAAATCGTCACCTGTTCACCGGTTGAAACCATTTGGTCTAACTCGCGTGGGTCAGGTGTTTCGGTAATGGCTTTAGCGAGAGCAAGTAAGCGGTTTGTTTCACCACTCATTGCAGATACAACCACAACAACCTTGTGACCGTGATCATGCCAACGCTTAACACGACGAGCAACATTTAAAATGCGCTCGGGGGTACCCATAGAAGTACCGCCATATTTTTGAACGATTAATGCCATAGTTTTTCCATATAAGCCATGACCCTGAGAGGCTTTTCAGGGTCAGTTACACAAAAAGTGAAGTCTTATTTTTGTTCAAGCCATGCAGGTAATGCAGCAATAACTTGTCCAAACTTCTCGTTAAGTGGCGCGCCACCTTGTGCTAAGTCAGGTTTACCACCACCTTTACCACCTAGCTCAGTTGCTAGATGCTTGATGATGTCACCTGCTTTTAGATTTGCAGTGTATTGTGATGCAACTGAAGCAAGTAGGCTAACTTTGTCACCCTCTACGCCAGCTAACACAATAACTGCATTCTCTAATTTTGATTTAACACTGTCATGTAAGTTGCGAAGTGATTTCGCGTCTACACCTTGAACAGTGGTAATAAGCGTTTGACGACCAGAAATCGTTTGTACCTGATCAATCAATTCTGACGCTTGGAAGTTTGCCAATTTCTGATTGAGCTGTTCAATCTGCTTTTGTAATGCAGAAACAAGTTCTACGTTAGCCTGTACACGCTCAACAGTTTGGTCTTTCTGTGCTTTTAATAAGCCATTAATGTGCTGGATATCAGCATCAGTTTTTTGTACTACTTCTAAAGCTTTAGTACCCGTTACTGCTTCAATACGACGTACACCAGCAGCTACACCGCCTTCAGAAGTGATTTTAAATAAACCAATATCACCTGTACGCTTAACGTGAATACCACCACAAAGTTCAATTGAGAAGTTTTTCTCATCAATCACTGAACCCATAGCGAGAACACGAACTTCGTTACCGTATTTTTCACCGAACAACATCATTGCGCCTTTTGCTTTTGCCGCTTCGATGTCAAGGAGTTCAGTGGTTACAGCTGTATTTGCAATAATTTCTGCATTAACTAAACGCTCAACCTGTTGTAACTGTTCAAAAGTTACAGGTTGGTCGTTAGCAAAGTCAAAACGTAAGATATCACTTGCAACTAAAGAACCTTTTTGTTGTACGTGTGAACCTAAGATTTGACGTAGAGCAGCATGTAATAAGTGAGTTGCTGAGTGGTTGCGTGCAGTAGCTTCACGAATATCTGCTTTAACAATTGCTTCAACGTTTTGATCAGCTTTGAGGTTACCAACAGTCACAATACCTTGATGAACAAAGGCACCGCCTGATTTCTTAGTATCTTGAACTTCAAAAATACCAGTTTCGTTTTTGAAGATACCTGTGTCACCAATCTGACCACCACTTTCTGCATAGAAAGGAGTCTGGTTTAAAACGATAAGTGCTTCGTCGCCTTCAGAAACTTCATCAACTTGTACGCCATCTTTATAGATCGCTACAATTTGGCCTTGACCAGTGGTGTTGATGTAACCGTCAAACTGGGTTTCGCCTTCAACTTGTACAATGCTGTTATAGTCAATAGCGAATTTACCAGCATCACGAGCACGTTGACGCTGAGCAGCCATTTCTACTTCAAAACCAGCTTCGTCAATAATAAAGTCACGTTCACGTGCAATATCAGCAGTTAAGTCTGTTGGGAAGCCGTAAGTGTCGTAAAGTTTGAAGACTGTCGCACCAGGAATAGTCTTGTCTTTTAACTGAGCAAGTTCACCTTCAAGTAGTTTTAAACCTTGCTCAAGTGTTTTTGCAAACTGTTCTTCTTCACGAACTAAAGTTGCTTCAATCACATCTTTACGAGCTGCGAGTTCAGGATAAGCCTCACCCATAACTTCGATTAAAGGTTGCAACATTTTGTAGAAGAACGTACCAGTTGCACCAAGCTTATTACCGTGACGCACAGCGCGGCGGATAATACGGCGTAGTACATAACCACGACCTTCATTGCTTGGGTTAACACCATCAGCAATTAAGAAACAGCATGAACGAGCATGGTCTGCAACAACACGTAAAGAAGGCTGACCTTCGTCTTCAATACCAATAATGTTTGCAGCAGCTTTTAATAAATGTTGGAACAGGTCAATGTCGTAGTTTGAATTAACATGTTGCAATACAGCAGAAATACGCTCTAAGCCCATACCTGTATCAACAGATGGAGCAGGGAGAGGGTGAAGCACGCCATCAGCAGTACGGTTGAACTGCATGAAAACGTTGTTCCAGATTTCAATAAAACGGTCGCCATCTTCTTCAGGTGTGCCCGGTAAACCACCCCAAATGTGATCGCCATGGTCAAAGAAAATTTCAGAACATGGACCACATGGACCTGTGTCACCCATTGCCCAGAAGTTATCAGATGCGTATTTTTCGCCTTTATTATCACCAATACGAATAATACGCTCAGGCGCTAAACCAATTTCTTTATTCCAGATGTCATAAGCTTCATCATCGGTGTGATAAACGGTCGCATATAAACGGTCTTTAGGGAGAGCTAACCATTCATCGCTAGTCAAAAATTCCCAAGCGAATTTAAGTGCATCACGCTTGAAATAATCACCAAATGAGAAATTACCTAACATTTCAAAGAATGTATGGTGACGAGCAGTGTAACCAACGTTGTCTAAGTCATTGTGTTTACCACCAGCACGTACACATTTTTGTGATGTAGTGGCACGTACATAGTCACGCTTTTCAAGACCTAAGAAGCAGTCTTTAAACTGGTTCATCCCAGCATTTGTAAATAATAAAGTTGGGTCGTTGGCAGGAACAAGAGAACTCGACGCGACACGTGTATGCCCTTGCGTCTCAAAGTAGCGCAAAAATGCTTCACGAATTTCAGCAGATGTCATTAAACGAGTACTCACAACCAAGTCACTCCATATTTTCGAATTTGGCTAAATGTATCAATGCCTGTTTGTTTTATGCCAAACCTTAGCATGTGATACGGGGCTTATTTTTTAAAAACGCTAAATTGTAGCGGAAAAACCCCACCGAACCAACGATTTTAAAAGGAATATCTTACAAAACTGTGATTTGGCTAAAAATCTATATTCAATTAGGCGCGACGTGCTTTACTATATGCCTTCTTTAGCCTGTAGTTTTGTAGATAAGGATAGGTCATGCAACGTATCGCCATTAATGGGTTTGGCCGAATTGGACGTAATGTTTTACGTGCCTGGTTTGAGAGCTCAAAACAATTTCAATTTGAAATCGTGGCGATTAACGACATAGCTGATGTGCAAACATTAGTGCATTTATTTAAATATGATTCAACACATGGTCGCTTCAATGGAAATGTGGAAATATTCATTGAAAATGAAAAAGTTTTTTTGAATATTCAGTCAAATCAACGAACGCTAAAAGTTGAGGTTTTAAAGCAGAAGCAACCCGAATTTTTACCATGGTCTAGTTTAGATATTGATGTGGTACTTGAGTGTACAGGACTGTTCCGTTCTCACGCTGATGCAACGCGTCATCTACAAGCAGGGGCGAAGCGGGTGATTATTGGGGCAGCACCTTTTGACCATGTCGATGCAGCCATTGTTTATGGTGTGAATCATCATGAAGTCAAAGTGACTGATCAGATCATATCAAGCGTTTCATGTACTACGCAGGCTTTGGTTCCATTGGTGAAAATCATTGATGATGCTTTTGGTATTGAAACAGCGCTTATGACCGAAATTCATGCAGTAACGGCAGACCAATCTGTACTTGATCACGCACATCGTGATTTGCGCCGCGCTAGAGCTTCAGGGCAAAATATTATTCCGACCACATCTAGTGCACTCGGTGCATTAAAACGTGTTATGCCTAAAATGGAAGACCGTATAGATGGTTATTCAATTCGGGTACCTACTATTAATGTGGCTGCAATTGACTTAACTTTTATCGCGCAATCTCCAATTACTGTGCATCATATTAATGAGTTACTCATTAAAGCATCTCAAACAGACTATGCGGAAATTATGGCAGTGACTGATGAGCCGTTAGTTTCCAGTGATTTTAACCATTCACCTTATTCACTGATTGTTGATTTAACTCAAACTATGGCTGTTGGGCATCAAGCTAAAGTATTTGCTTGGTACGATAATGAATGGGGCTATGCAAATCGATTATTAGATTTGTGTAATTCTTTCTAAAATTGAATTTAATTAATAAAGGATGTTGAATAAACATCCTTTTTATAATTGTTAATTTGAAATATAAAAAGTTAAAAATAATGAAAATTATAAATATAGGTGTTGTGTGAAATTATATCTATTTGTATGATTCGCAAACATTAAAATTTTAATTATAGAGTTCATATGAAATTTAGTTCAAAAAGAATAAGTGGTTTTTTAATTTTTACATCTACTATTATTTTAACTGCTTGTGGTGGTGAAAGCTCAGATCAAAATACCAATGGTCAAGCTGAAAATAATTTAGAAAAAGAAGACAAAATTTACCAAGTTTATTATCAATCTTCTGATATTTCTTCAGGTATCTATAGTGATTCTTTTGAAATTACTCAATATCCAATTAAAAATAATGAAATATTTTTTGCAAAGTCACATAACCAGCCGTTAGAAACAGAGGTTTTAACTGAAAAGAAAATTTTAAATAAAGGGACGTTACAAACTAATATTGTGAAAAGGTTAACACCGAGCAGTTGGACTTATGAATTAACACCTGATTTGAAACAAACTTTAAAGTTTGAAATTGTGAAGTTAGATGGTGAAAATATCTTTGATCGTGTATTGCCGGGCTATAAAGAAAATAAAAATCTAGAAACAGGCCTTCATAATCAGCTTGATAAAAATTTAATTGAATTTTACCAAAACTATAAAAATGTTACGTTTCCAAAAAATAGTTATTGTTATCGTTTAAAAGAGACTCAATGGAGTCAATCTTATATTTCAGATATATCTCGTTTTGATTCAAATCCATCATTTAGTGAGAAAAAGCAGAAAATTATCGAAAGATATAATAACTTAGGTTCAGATAAAAAGTATTTTAGGCTTCTAAATTCGCAGTGGTACGGCTATAACTTAACTGTTTTAGAAAATGTAGAAACTGGTGATATTCAAAGCGCATTGGGAAATAATAATAACCAGTCTGCTTTTTTTATTAATTTTATACCAAGTAGTCGGTGGGATGCTGATAGAAATTTAGCTTATGAGAAGTCTCATCTGTATTCTATAGAAGATAACCCACTTAATGAGGTGCATTCATTAATTGCTTTCAGACAAAAGTTAAAAATCGCAAATCTTGAAAAAGGTTGCTTTGCTTTTAATACTCAAGCAGCTCAAGCTATTCAAAAGCTAAATTTAGTTAACTGGCAACCAGGTGATAGTTCAGTTATTGGCCCTTTCTTTGGTCGAAGAACTTTTGTCTATGATATAAGCAAAGCTGAGTAAAGTATTGAATATTATTATTAATTGTTTAAATCTTCTTTTTGACTTTAGAGTTTATTAAGAAAGATTTATGCAAATTGTCAGGTGCATGGCAGAAAGTATCATGCTACACTAAGAGAAATCGGGTGTGTTCCCGATTTTTTTATGTGGGGTCGTTCCACGTTGATCAGATTTTAGGCTTGAAATATGACCATTTCAGAGACATGGTTGCTGCCTGACGGGGTAGCAGATGTATTGCCGGAACAGGCACAAGTCATTGAAAAACTTCGCCGTGAAGCTTTAGATTTCCTCGCGGTACGAGGTTATCAATTGGTATATACACCATTTATCGAATACATCGAATCGTTGTCTTCATTATCAGAATCAAATCAAGACTTAGATTTAGTAACTTTTAAGGTTATTGATCAGCTCTCAGGCCGTTTACTCGGTGTTCGTGCTGATATGACGCCACAAGTTGCACGTATTGATGCGCATGTAAGACCAGTTGAAGGTGTTGCACGTTACTGTTATTCAGGGACTGTATTACATACTAAACCACAAAATTTCAATGCCACACGTGCACCTTTGCAATTAGGTGCAGAGTTATATGGACACGATAGTATCGAAGCTGATGTCGAAATGGTCGATGTTATGCTGGGATTGATTGAGAACATCTATACCTTACAAGGCGCGCATTTAGATTTAGGCCATGTAGGTTTGTTCCGCAGTCTAGTGAAGTATGCTGGCCTGTCAAAAAATGAAGAACATGAACTGTCTGATCTTTATCAAAGAAAAGCATTGCCAGAGTTAGCAGAGTTTACTCAAAGCCTTAACATGGGTTCTGATTTCTATGCGCTTGGTCGTTATTCTAGTGATCTAGAAGCATTGCAGACGAATTTAAGTGCCAATATTTTGCAAGATGTTGAATTTAAGTCAGCATTAGATGCACTGAAGACTACGCTAGAACAAATTAAAGGTCGTTGGCCAAATCTCAATATCGGTATTGATGTTGTAGAGCTACGTAGTTATCACTATCACACTGGCTTAATGTATGCAGTCTATGCGCCGAACCGTGCTGCGCCTTTAGCACAGGGTGGCCGTTACGATGGTATTGGTGAGCACTTTGGTCGTGCACGTCCTGCTACTGGCTTCAGTTGCGATTTATATGCTTTAGGTGCAAATCAGTTCGCCGAAATAGAAACTGTTGTTGCTCCAAAAGGCTCAGAACAAGATTTACTCTCAGCAATTTCGAATGCACGCGCTCAAGGTTTACGTGTCGTTCAATTGTTAGGTAATGATGATTTAAGTTCTATTCCATACGCGACCCATCAACTCGTGGCGCAAAATGGTCAATGGAATATTGAAAAGATTTAAACGCCAACGGTAAGTTTTTACTGGTGGTTTCCAATTTTAACAGCATGATGTAATGAGGCTATTATGGGCAAAAATGTTGTGGTACTTGGTACCCAATGGGGCGACGAAGGTAAAGGTAAAATCGTTGACCTGCTCACAGATCAGGCGGCTGCGGTAGTACGTTATCAAGGCGGACATAACGCAGGTCATACTCTTGTCGTAGGTGGTAAAAAGACTGTATTGCACCTCATTCCATCAGGCATTTTACGTGAAAACGTATTGTGCTTAATTGGTAATGGTGTAGTACTTTCACCAGCCGCGTTAATTGAAGAAATGGGAATTTTGGAAGCGGAAGGAGTGCCTGTTAAAGAACGCCTACGTATTTCTCCAAACTGTCCACTCATTTTGCCTAACCACATTGCACTTGATCAGGCACGTGAAAAGAAACGTGGTAATGCTAAAATCGGTACTACAGGTCGTGGTATTGGTCCTGCTTACGAAGATAAAGTCGCTCGCCGTGCAGTGCGTGTTGCTGACCTTGTTCGTGGTGGCGCGGCATTAGAAGAAAAACTCCAAGAAATGCTTGAGTTACATAACTTCCAATTAACTCAGTTCTACGGTGTAGAAGCTGTTAAATTTGAGGATGTATTGGCTCTTTGCAACGAATGGCGCGAAGTGCTTGCTCCATTAGTGATTGACGTGACTAAAGTGTTACATGACTACCGCAAGGAAGGTAAGCCTGTAATGTTTGAAGGCGCTCAAGGCTCACTTTTAGACATCGACCACGGTACTTATCCGTATGTGACTAGCTCAAATACAACTGCTGGTGGCGTAAGCTCTGGTTCAGGTATGGGACCTTTACATCTTGATTATGTATTAGGTATTACTAAAGCTTATACAACACGTGTAGGTGCTGGCCCATTCCCAACTGAATTGGTTTATGATGCAGCAGCTGATGCTGGTGACCCAGTGGGTAAACACCTTGGTACAGTTGGTCATGAATTTGGTGCTTCTACTGGTCGTCAACGTCGCTGTGGTTGGTTTGATGCTGAAATCCTTCGCCGTTCTGTAGATGTAAACTCACTTTCTGGTATTTGCTTAACTAAACTAGACGTTCTAGATGGTTTGGAAGAAGTGAAAATCTGTGTGGGCTATGAAAATACAGATTCAGGCTGTGTAGGTTCTTCTGATGCGGTTTCTTTTGAATGCTTGAAACCAATTTATGAAACTATGCCAGGTTGGAGTGAATCGACTGTTGGTTTAACTAGTATCGATCAGTTACCAGCAAATGCTTTAGCTTATGTGAAGCGTATTGAACAATTAATCGAATGTCCGATTGATATCGTTTCAACTGGTCCAGACCGTGCAGAAACAATTGTTTTACGTCATCCATTCTCTGCTTAATTAGCAAAGATTAAAAAGGCCTCCTAAAAGGGGGCTTTTTTATACCCGACTAAAGTGCAGTTTTCGTTTTATTCGATTCAGATTAAAACGTTAGATAGATAAGGAATGATGGGCTCAGGATGAAGCTACAACCAACTATTTCGAAAACAATTTTTTATTCTTTTTTATTCGCTATTGGTGGTTCACCGACACTGGCGATGTTAGTTATTTATGGTCAAGAATATCATGAAGATTTCTTCATGACCGCGTTTATGAGTTTGTCAGTATTGTTCGCATGTGTGTTAATTCCTGTGGTGCTCATACAAAATAGTTATTTACTCTGGAAAAGAGAAAGTTCTAATCTTGAAGAGAAAGTTAAGTTTTTAAGTTATGTTTATCTTGGCTTAAATGTAATATGTTTAATTTTCTGGATTTATTTGATGACTTTATCGGCTTGATCGTTACATAAATACTATGATCATGAAGAAATGAGACATTCAAAGTGTGAATGGTATTTCTTATAATAAGTGCAAAAGAATAAACAGCTTTTTCTCGATTTAGGTGATCCATGTTATGAATAAAAAACTCTTTTTAAGCTTGTGTGCAGCAAGTGTGATGACCATTTCTGGGTGTGCAACAGTAGCGGACATGGCTGGTGCAGATACTGCAACCTTAAATGCTCAATCTGCTCAAGGTTTTAATAAGATGGTGCAGGAAGCACGTGGCAAAGGGGCTTTGGATACAAGTTCAAGTACCTATAGCCGTATTAATGCTGTTTTTAACCGTTTAAAACCTTATGCGAACCAGATGAACCAGACTGGTCAGCCATTTAGCTGGCAGTTAGCGGTGTTGAAATCAGATACCATTAATGCTTATGTTGCACCTGGTGGTAAAGTGGTGTTCTATACAGGTATTGTGAATAAATTGAACCTGACAGATGCTGAAATTGCAGCTGTTATGGGGCATGAAATGACTCACGCCTTAGAAGAGCATGCGAAAAGTAAAATTGGTGCTCAAGCTTTAACTGATTTAGCATTAAATATTGGCTTAAGTCAGATTAATGGTGGTAATGTGGGGCAACTAGGGTCGGCTGCGGCTCAGTTAGGTTCACAAGTGGGTGTAGGCTTGCCATATTCTCGTAGCTTGGAAAGTCGTGCTGACCAAGGCGGCTTAATGCTAATGGCACGTGCAGGTTATAATCCAAATGCAGCGATTACACTTTGGGAAAAAATGAATAAACTTGAAGGTGGTGGTGGTTCATCATTCTTGTCTACTCACCCATCTAATTCTCAGCGTATTGGCGATATGCGTAAAAACTTGCCTGCGGCAATGGCAGTTTATAATAGCCGTAAATAAGATATAAAATTTTATAGATAAAGAAAACGGATGCTTAAGCATCCGTTTTTTTGTTTATGGTGCAGGGTTGGGTTGTTGGGTGTGGATAGCTTCAATACCTTGTAAAACTTCAGCAGGCAGTTCAATTTCAAATGCTTGCATATTTTCTTTAAGTTGATCTAGGTTGGTTGCTCCAATAATTGTGCTGGTCACAAAGAATTGTTGTTTGATAAATGCTAATGCCATTTGAGTTAAGCTTAGTCCGTGTTTCTCAGCTAGCTGTGCATATTGTTCAGTTGCCCACTCACTTTGAGGGTTACTATAGCGGCTAAAACGTGGAAATAATGTGACACGAGCATTCGCGGGACGAGCACCATTTCTAAACTTGCCAGAGAGGTAGCCAAATGCAAGAGGAGAGTAAGCCAGTAAACCAACATCTTCATATTTAGCAATTTCAGACATACCTATTTCATAAGTACGATTAAGAAGGCTATATGGATTTTGAACACTTACAAACTTACTGACACCTAACTTTTCAGCCAAATGTAAAAATTTCATAGTGCCCCACGGTGTTTCATTCGATAAACCAATATAGCGAATACGCCCACGGTTAATCTCTTCTTGTAGAGCAAGTAATGTTTCTTCTAGAGGGGTGGTGTCGTAATCATTTTGTGCTTGCTGGTTGCCATAAGCTAGCGTACCGAAAAAGTTGGTGTGACGTTCAGGCCAGTGCAGTTGATAGAGGTCGATATAGTCGGTTTGGAGACGTTTCAGGGAGCCATCTAGGGCTTTAGCAATATGATCGCTGTTGAAGCGCGTATGGCCTTCTCTGATGTGTGTTCCTCCAAAGCCTGGCCCTGCAATTTTAGAGGCAAGAAAGACTTTGTCGCGTTGACCATTTTGGGCAAACCAATTGCCAATAATTGTTTCAGTTGCACCATAGGTTTCAGGTTTTGGCGGAACCGAATACATCTCTGCCGTATCCCAAAAATATAAACCGTGTGCCAAAGCATAATTGAGTTGTTTAAATGCTTCTTGCTGAGAGTTTTGCTCACCAAATGTCATGGTGCCTAAACAAATTTCTGGAAGCTTGAGGCCTGTGCGACTAAGTGGGTTAAATTGCATACAGCGGAATCCTTGGAAATTTTGAGTTAGCCTAACGGAGAATATGTATTCAACTTAAATCATAAAATTAGAATAGTTTGTAAGTTTTCTGTATTAACTCATTGTTGCATATAAAAAAAGCAAACCGAAGTTTGCTTTTTATTAAAAATTTAATAAATATTATTCTTCATCATCATAGTCTTCATCAGAAACAGGTGCTTCTTCTAATGAAACATCAAAAATAAGAATAGCTTTACCATCTGTCTGGATCATGCCTTGATCTTCTAAGGTCTTAAGTACACGGCCAACCATCTCACGTGAACATCCCACAATACGGCCAATTTCTTGACGAGTAATACGAATTTGACGACCGTTTGGCAAAATCATTGCTTCTGGCTGTGAAGATAGGTCGATTAAACAACGTGCAATACGGCCAGACACATCAATAAATGCAAGATCTGTCATTTTACGAGTTGTATTTTTTAGACGGCGAACAAGTTGTGCAAAAACAGCATAACTTAAGTCCGGATATTGTTTGCTAAGTTCGTGGAAGTTGTCATAAGAAATTTCTGCAATTTCACAGACATCACGAGTACGAACTTCAGCTGTACGTTGAGGGTTCGGTTCGAAAAGCCCCATTTCCCCAAAGAAGTCGCCCGGATTCAAATACGCAACAACAATTTCACGTTCGTCATCTTCACGTAAAATAATTGAAACTGAGCCTTTTAAAATTAAATATAAAGATTTCGACTCTGTTCCGGCATCAACAATTGTGGTTCGTTTTGGATATCTGTTGATGTGAGCACGTTTTAACAATGCTTTAACGGATTCAGGTAGTTGCCCCGGAGATAAAGCATCTGTGCTGAGTTGTGAAAAATTTGAAGTCATGCTTAATATGTTCCGAATAGGGTAAACAATTCACACAAGCCCGAGATGAGCTATTATTACACAGAAGAGATGAAATTCCTTATCAACTCATTTTATGTTAGTGTACAAAACAAGGGTCTGTTGACATTTCACAGATGGTTGCGACATAAGACAATTCTTTTAGACGTTACCAAGCAAGAGCTATGAAATTTAGCCATTCTAAATAAATAGATCTTAACAACGGAACGTACAAAATAACATGGTCTTGCGCTGTGCCTGCGCTGCTTAAATGGCAACTCAGATTATGGCTGAAATTTCACAAACTATATAACAAAACTGGACAAAGGATTGCCATTGTCTGGGTTTTGCGTCTTATTTGGATTAATTTTTAGCTCTAACGCAATCCATAGATGAAATGTCAACAGACCCTGCTTAAATTTATAATTTTTTTTAGGTAGTTGCAATGCAAACAAGTGTACATTGGCTAGAGAATGTTGCTTTTGAAGCGAAATCGGATAGTGGGCATAGTGTCATCATGGATGGCTCACCTGAGTATGGTGGTGAAAACCGTGGTCCACGTCCTATGGAGTTGCTATTAATGGGACTTGGTGGGTGTGCTTCGTTTGATATTGTGACCATTTTAAAGAAATCTCGCCAAGATGTGACGAATGTTGTATGTAATTTAAAAGCTGAGCGTGCTGACACAATTCCGGCTGTTTTTACTAAAATCCACTTACACTTTGTGGTAACGGGTAAAGCTGTTAAAGAAAAACAGGTTGCAAAAGCAGTTGAATTGTCTGCCGAAAAATATTGTTCAGCGAGTAAAATGCTTTCTGATGGTGGTGTTGAAATTACCCATGACTTCGAAATTATTGGAGCGGAATAAGCCACTTTTTTGAAAGGTATAAATAAAAAGCTGACATTAGAGTTGGCTTTTTTATTGTCAAAAATAACTAAAAAATAAGAGGAGGGATGAAATGAATATTCGTACTGCCAAATGGGAAGATACTCAAGCAATATGCGATTTACTTAAACAGATGGGCTACCCACAGCCACTCACTCTTATCCAAGAAAAATTTGAAATACTGCATAATGATGCTAACTCACAAATTTTGGTTGTTGAAGAAAAGGGCAAGATTTGTGGTTTTTTATCCCTTTATTTTATTCCGCAAATTGCCTTAGAGGGTGACTTTGCCAAAATATGCTATCTGTGCGTTGATGAGAATATACGTAGTAAAGGTGTAGGGCACTTACTCGTACAAGAAGCTGAGCAACAAGCCAAGCGCCGTGGTTGTGATCGAATGGAACTTCATTCTGGAGTGCAAAGACCTTTGGCACATCAATTTTACCTAAGAGAAGGCTATATCGAAGCACCAAAGTATTTTCGTAAAGCTTTAAATTAACGAGCTGTATTTAGAAAAAGCTGCGGATCTACCCGAGCATTATTAAGGCTCATGCCCCAATGTAGGTGAGGACCTGTCACACGTCCAGTTTTGCCCACTAAACCTAGTGTTTCTCCTTGGCGGATATGTTGGCCTTTCTCTACTTTAATTGCGCTTAAATGGCAGAACATGCTGACTAGACCTTGGCCATGATCAATCAACACGGTTTGTCCATTAAAAAAATAAGATCCAGTTTGGATAACGACACCATCTGCTGGTGCAACAACTTTTTGTCCTATTGGCGCAGGGATATCTAAACCTGAGTGGGGAGCACGCTCTTCACCATTAAAAAAGCGCTTTCTTCCAAAAGAGTTAGAAAATTTCCCTGAAGTCGGGCGTATAAATGCTGGTAAGGTTTGCCATGAACTCTTTGTAAATGAGCTATACACATCATTTTGTTCTTTAGCTTCTTGAGCATAACGGTCTAACTGGCTTTGGTTCGGGTTCACATAATCTTGGTTAGTGACTTTAATCCGTTGCTCCGCATAGGGATAGGGTTTAATTTCTATTTGAATAGGGGTTTTATTCGTATCGAGTTGTACACTGCCAAGTGGGGTAGATAACGGAATACCCACAACAGCATAACGCTGCTGACCTTCCTGACTAATTAAAACTGGCTTTTGTTGAAAAGTGACCTGAGTAATATCAGCGGTTAATGGGACAACTGCGATGCCACCGGGTCTTCTTGAGTCTTGTGGGAGCTCGGCGACTGCCAGTGCAGAAGTAAAAAGACAAGTTGTTGTTAATAGAAAGTGTTTAAAGTGCATTTTTCATTTCAAAACGAGTAGTAAACTAACAAGATAAACTAAAGCTTAATTATTAAATTCTCAATGAAGAGTTTGTGAAAAGCGTAGTATGAATAAGCATGACGCTAAATATTCCAGTATTTTAATAAAATGTAGCTGAACTATACTTGAAATATATACAAAACAATCCCATATTATAATGGAGTTTTACTCATTGTTATTTTAATAACATTATGAAAAATATATAAAAATTTATTTGAAATCCGAAGAAATGTTCCCATCTATTAGACAAGTACAAATTTGTTGTGAGGAATAACAAGAATGCGTTTTGAAAAATTTACAAACCGCTTGCAGCAAGCCCTTTCAGATGCTCAATCTTTAGCGATGGGTAAAGACCATACCGCGATCGCGGGTATTCATATTTTGAGTACCCTTTTAGAAGAGCCATCAAATATTAGTTTGTTGCAACAAGCAGGTGCACGGTTACCTGAACTTAAACAAAAGCTTGAGCAAGCTATAAAAGATGCTCCGACCATTGCGAATCCGACTGGGGATGTCAATTTAAATCCTGAAGCTGTTAAGGCGCTTAATCTGGCAGATCGATATGCGCAAAAAGCGGGTGATGAATTTTTGTCAACTGACTGGGTGCTATTAGGCTTAGCAGAAACAGGCGAAACTAAAAATATTTTAAGTGCCGTAGGTGTAACTCCCGACAGTCTACGTAAAGTAATTGAACATATTCGAGGTAGTGACAAAGTCATGAGTAATAATCACGAAGATCAACGTGACTCACTTAATAAATATACGATTGATTTAACTGAGCGTGCCTTATCTGGAAAACTTGATCCGGTGATTGGGCGTGATGATGAGATTCGCCGCACCATTCAAGTCTTGTCGCGTCGTACAAAAAACAACCCTGTTCTTATTGGTGAACCAGGTGTAGGTAAAACCGCTATTGTTGAAGGTTTGGCCCAGCGTATTGTCAATGGTGAAGTACCAGAAGGCTTAAAAAGCAAACGTGTTTTATCTTTAGATTTAGGTTCATTACTTGCTGGTGCTAAATATCGTGGTGAGTTTGAAGAACGTTTAAAAGCTGTTTTAAAAGATTTGGCAAAACACGAAGGCGAAATCATCCTGTTTATTGATGAGCTACATACGCTTGTAGGTGCAGGTAAGGGCGATGGCGCTATGGATGCAGGTAATATGTTAAAACCTGCATTGGCTCGTGGTGAATTGCGCTGTGTGGGTGCAACAACCCTAGATGAATATCGCCAATATATTGAAAAAGATGCTGCATTAGAGCGTCGTTTCCAAAAAGTGTTGGTTGATGAACCAAGTGTTGAAGATACCATTGCGATTTTACGTGGTTTAAAAGAGAAATATGCCACTCATCATGGTGTGCAAATTTTAGACTCAGCGATTATTGCAGCGGCAAAAATGTCTCATCGCTATATTACAGATCGTCAATTACCAGACAAAGCAATTGACTTGATTGATGAAGCCGCTTCTCGTATTAAGATGGAAATTGACTCTAAACCTGAGGCACTTGATAAGCTTGATCGCCGTTTAATCCAGTTGAAAATGCAATTGGAAGCGGTGAAAAAAGATGAAGATGTCGGCAGTAAAGCCGAAGTTAATCATCTTGAAAAACAGATTGCTGAAGTCGAGAAAGAATACAACGATCTTGAAGAAATCTGGAAATCTGAGAAGACTCTTGTTGAGGGTACTAAACAGGCTCAGGTTGAACTTGATAAAGCGCGTATTGCTTTTGAGAAAGCTCAGCGTGAAGGCGATTTGGCTGAAGCAGCACGTTTACAGTATGGCGTTATTCCAGAATTGCAAAAACAACTTGAGCAAGATGAAGTTGCTGAAGAAAACGAAGAGCCAAAACTTATTCGTACTAAAGTGACTGAAAATGAAATTGCCGAAGTTGTGAGTGCTGCAACAGGAATTCCGGTTGCTAAAATGATGCAAGGCGAGCGTGAAAAACTCCTTAATATGGAAGAGTTTTTACATGACCGTGTTGTAGGTCAAGATGAAGCTGTTGTTGCGGTATCGAATGCAGTACGTCGTTCACGTGCAGGCTTGTCTGATCCGAATCGTCCAAGTGGTTCATTCTTGTTCTTGGGTCCAACAGGTGTTGGTAAAACAGAATTAACCAAAGCATTGGCTAACTTCTTGTTTGACAGTGATGACGCCATGATTCGTATCGACATGAGTGAATTCATGGAAAAACATTCGGTTAGCCGTTTGGTTGGTGCGCCTCCAGGATATGTGGGTTATGAAGAAGGTGGTGTTTTAACTGAAGCTGTTCGCCGTAAACCATATAGTGTGGTGTTGTTTGATGAGGTTGAAAAAGCGCATCCAGATGTATTCAATATCTTGCTACAAGTGTTGGATGACGGTCGCTTAACAGACTCACAAGGTCGAGTAGTAGACTTTAAAAATACTGTGATTGTGATGACCTCGAACTTAGGTTCACAAGATGTACGTGAGCTAGGTGAGGGTGCAACAGACGATGAAGTGCGTACTATTGTAATGAATGCAGTAAGTCAGCATTTCCGTCCGGAATTTATTAACCGGATTGATGAGCTTGTGATTTTCCATTCACTCAAAAAAGCACAGATTCGAGGCATTGCCGATATTCAGTTGGATCGATTACGTTCACGTCTAGTTGATCGTGATATGAGTTTAACTGTAGATGACACTGCTTTTGATTTATTGATTGATGCTGGTTTCGATCCTGTTTATGGGGCGCGTCCATTAAAACGTGCGATTCAACAACAGATTGAAAACACATTAGCGCAAAAAATCTTGTCGGGTGATTTTGTCGCAGGTGATACCATTTTAGTGAAAGGTGAAAATGGTCATTTAGTCTTCGATAAAATGAAACTCAGCTAAGCTTGTTCTGCTAAAACCGAAAAGAGAATATGGAAACATATTCTCTTTTTTTTATGGTGAGGCTATTTGGGTTTTTGATGTGAGTAAAGCAATTAGGGTGTCTGAAACTTTTTGAGTTAATGTCTTTAACTTTTGTTCGGGATGGCCAGATAAAAAATAATGGTAATGATAAATACGTTCTTGATAAGAAATGCAGATAAAAAAGGTACCTACAGGTTTTTCTGAGGTTTCACTTCCCCCAGATTTTAATAGCCCAGTACAACTTACAATAATATCGGCTTTTGGAAATAAAGTTTGTCCCAACCTGCACATTTCCTCTGTAACTTGTGGTGACTCTGCTGTGTAAGTCTCTATTAACTTGGAATTAATATTTAAAATGCTAATTTTAATGCTGGGGTCATAACTCACTAAACCACCGAGTAAAATGTCTGCACCGCTATTTTTATGAATAGAAAATTGACTGGTTAAATAACCGGAACTTGCACTTTCAATAAAGGCGATTTTGAGTTGAAGATTTTCTAATAGTTGGCAGCAGTGCTGAAGCATTATTTCACCTCGAATGGTGTTTATTTATAAATAAAATCAATTTACAGATAAATTATAAAATTACAGTAAGTGATTTAAGGGAGTCATTCAAGTCTGGGATAAAAATCTATAAAACTACTTGAATATTCACAAAATGCCTGTGAAAAAAATCAGGTTTTAAAATGTTCAATGTTAATTGTCGGGAAGTTTATTTATAACATTGCGACATGCGTAAAAAATTGTTAATTTTGTTCGATATAACGAACAATAACAATTTTAGGATGAATGAAATGAACAATAAGCAAGGGTATATGCTGGGAATTTTGAGCGGTGTATCTGTATTATTATCAAATACATGGGCAGCACAACCAATGTCGGAAAGTGCGCTTGCCACTCAAACAGGGGCGATAACCGCATCTTTACCCGTGATTATTGCCAAAGCTCAGAGTGATGCTAAAAAACCTGCGATAGAACAACAACAAGTACAGCAGGCGTTAGGAGATAACTATTTACAGCAAGTTCGATGGGATGCACTTAGAACCAGCGTACTTTCTCCGTATCAAGAACAAAAACAGAATCATGTTGTTGATAGTAAAGAAAAGAAGAAGTTAGAAATGATTGCATTACCGGAAAGAGCAGATCGTTTTACTAAATATGATTTTGAGTCAAAAAATGTTCATGGTGAGGTTATTATTACCGTGAAGTAATAATAACCTCTAGTCTCATTAATACTGATCTAGACCAGGGTGCTGAATTTTCCATGCACGGTGGATTTTTTGATTACGTTTAAAATCAAGGCCGATGGTTTCAGAAGTGATTTCTTCAACCTGAAAAATAGCTTCGATCTCTTCGTCCATTTCAAAACCACGATAGTTATTCGAGAAGTAGAGCGTGCCTTCACTATGCAAACGGTTCATTGCACGTTTAATAAGTGAGATGTGGTCACGTTGTACATCGAATGTACCATAGAACTTTTTCGAGTTTGAGAATGTCGGTGGGTCAATAAAAATAAGATCGTATTGTTCATGACCTTCTTTTAACCACTCAAAACAGTCGCTGGCAAAGAACATGTGTTGTTCATCTGCATGATCTACAGTTAAGCCATTTAAAACGAAGTTTTCTTTTGACCAATTTAGGTAAGTGTTAGATAAATCCACACTTGTTGTACTAGCAGCACCGCCAAGTGCAGCATGTAAGCTTGCAGTAGACGTATAGCTATATAAGTTCAAGAAGTGTTTACCACGTGCTTCTTTAGCAATACGTAAACGCATTTGACGGTGGTCAAGGAATAAACCTGTGTCTAGGTAATCTGTGAGGTTAACTAAAATTTTAGCTTTACCTTCTTGAACGATAAAACGTTTTGAAGCTGTACTTTGCTTTGTATATTGAGTTGTACCAGTTTGGCGTGCACGTGTCTTAATAAAGATGGCATCACGGTTTAAACCAGTAACAGCGCGAATTGCAGCAAGCGCTAAATTAAAACGTTTTTTAGCTTTTTCTGGATCGATTGTTTTTGGTGGTGCGTATTCCTGAACGTGTAAACGGTCACCATATAAGTCAACAGCGACATTAAAGTCAGGTAAGTCTGCATCATACAAACGTAAGCAATAAACATTTTCTTTCGTTGCCCATTTTTTCAAGGCAGTCATATTTTTTTGCAAACGGTTAGCGAAGTCTTGGGCTTCTTCCATTTCAATAGGTTGAGCTTGCCAAGTTGCTAAAAATGGTTGAGTTACTTTTTCAGGTTTGATTACACCGAAACGAATATAAATTGGTAATTTACCATTCATTAAGCGTAAGGTTTCAGGCGCTTCAAATGCTAGAACATCAGATTGTTCAATTTGAGCTGCAATAACTGCTGCATATTGATTTGGGAAATGTTTTTGTAAAAGCGCTGATAAACCTAAGTATAGAGAACGGTTTGAAGCTTTTTCACCTAAACGTTCACCATAAGGTGGGTTAGTGACAATAAATGCAGTTTTGCCTTCAGCAGCAAAATCTGGCCAGTCAGCTAAAGTACGCTCTTCGATTTGAATCTGACCTAATAAATTTTCAAAGCCTGCCGCAATAATGTTTTCACGGGTTGCTTTAATTGCTTCCCAGTCTGCATCGTAGGCATAAAATTTAGGTAAAGGTAATTGAAGGGCTTTTTCGTGGCGTTCTGCTGCTTCTGCTTTAAGTGAAAGCCAAAGTTCGCGGTCATGGCCATGCCAGCCATTAAATCCAAAACGACGAACAAGTCCTGGTGCACGGTCAGTTAAAATCATTAATGCTTCAATGATGAATGTGCCCGAGCCACACATTGGGTCAAGTACAATCTCTGGATTACGCTGTTTGAGCTGAGCTTTTTGCAAAATTGCCGCAGCAAGGTTTTCTTTAATTGGTGCATCGGTCATGTAACGGCGGTAACCACGTTTATGTAGCGAATCACCTGATAAATCTAGACAGTAAGTATGTTCAGTTTTACCTGCCAAAGCATAGATCGTAATTTCTGGTTGTTTGGTATCAATGCTAGGACGGCGACCTACAGCTTCCATAAAGGAATCAACAACACCATCTTTTACACGTAGTGTAGCAAATTGCGAATTGACCATGATTTCACGTTCGGCATGCAAGCGAATTGCAAAGGTACTTTGTGGTGCAAAAACAAGTGACCAGTCAAAGCTCATTGCACCTTCGTAGAGTTCTTCTGCCACATCACGTGCATCGTGCGTAAAATCAAGTTCATAAGTATGAATAGGAAGTAAAACACGAGACGCGAGACGCGACCACATACAGATGCGGTAAGCTTGTTCAAGCGTTCCTTCAATGATTAAACGTCCTGCTTTACGTTCTGTCACTTTGGTGCCAAGTTGTTCTATTTCTTCTTGTAAGAGGGGTTCTAAACCATCAGCACAAGTAATCCAATAGTGGTTTAAACGTAAAGAGGTATTCATAAACTCGATTGACCAAAACATATAAATATTAACGATGCAAAGTTTAACTTATTTTGATGTCTAAAGGTTTTTAAATTATTGCAACCTATCATTTAGCAACCAATAAACTGATTTTTAAAGAGTAATACCTTGTAATTGGTATGTATTTTGCTAGACCAAGATTATTGATGGTTATTTATTTAACAGACAAAGTCGATTTTTAACCATTTTTATAATTTTAATGGATGGGGACGTTATAAATGAAAGACATGATGGGGAATGGTTTTATTACTAATGCGGATGCTTTTTCAGTAGCCACACAAATATATGTGCGTATGCGTCGGGTAACGGGGCGGGTAATAGATGCAATGTATGTGATTCAAAATAAAGATTATGCAAAATATGTAATTACGGTGGCATTAGAAACAGAGGATGATGAATTAAAACGATGTGTTGAGCGATTAAGAGCGTTAGTTGACACACTGCCAGAACCCTCTCAAAAAGAAACGCTCGCTGTTACTAAGGCCGATGAAGAGCCAGAAATAACAGCCGAAGACATTTATCGGGCACAAGTTCCACATCATTACATTGGTGCCTTAAGGTAATCTCGAATAAGACCTTAAATTTTGGTCAATTTAGGGTCTTATTATGTAAAGTTCTTCTGCGAAAATAGCGGAATTCAGCTACACTATGCACGTTTTCGCGATTCGACCTATAGGAATCCATTATGCATATTGCAGCGTTGCATCAGCCGAGCCACGTTCAGCTCAATCAGGACGGAAATTTAAAACATTTTTTAACGATTGAGGGACTTTCAAAAGAAAACCTCACGAAGATTTTAGATACCGCACAAAGCTTTTTAGATGATAATAATAATTTAATTAACCGTCCGCTCTTAGAGGGATTGACGGTTATGAATCTTTTCTTTGAAAACTCCACCCGTACTCGTACTACTTTTGAAGCAGCAGCAAAACGCTTGTCTGCGAATGTATTGAATATTGATATTGCACGTTCAAGTACATCAAAAGGTGAAACGCTACGAGATACGCTTTGGAATCTTGAAGCAATGGCTGCCGATATTTTTGTTGTACGCCATTCATCTTCGGGCGCTGCACATTTCATTGCTAAAGATGTATGTCCAAAGGTCGCGATTATTAATGCTGGAGATGGACGTCATGCTCATCCAACGCAAGCGATGCTTGATATGCTTACTATTCGCCGTGAAACAAAGAAACCTTTTGAAGAGTTGAGTGTTGCCATTATTGGAGACATCAAACACTCTCGAGTAGCACGTTCGGATGTGGCTGCATTACAAACCCTTGGATGTAAAGATATTCGTGTGATTGCGCCGAATACATTATTGCCAGTGGGCTTTTCAGAATATGGCGAACACGTCCGTTTGTTCAATAACATGGATGCTGGGATTGCGGATTGTGATGTGATTATTGCTCTACGTATTCAAAATGAGCGTATTGACTCTCCGGCATTATCTTCACAGTCTGAATTTTACCGAATGTATGGTTTAAATAAAGAGCGTCTTGGTTTAGCTAAACCGGACTGTATTGTGATGCATCCGGGACCAATGAATCGTGGTGTGGAAATTGACTCAAGTGTTGCGGATGGGGACCAGTCGGTTATTTTGAAACAAGTAACCAATGGTATTGCTGTTCGTATGGCTGTGTTGGCGCTGTCAATGCAAGGCCAACTTCAAGAGCAAGGTTTAATTGAAGCGATTTCGTTGTAAGGAATGGATCACATGAGTATTGTAAAAATTGAAAATGTACGTGTGTTAGACCCAATCCAGAAAACAGATAACGTACAAACTGTATATATTCAAAATGGCAAGTTGGTTGCGCCAGCAGAGCAAGTTGAACAAACCATTGATGGTCAAGGCAAATGGTTAATGCCAACCATGGTTGATTTGTGTGCGCGTTTGCGTGAACCTGGTCAACAGCAACACGGTACACTTAAATCTGAAGGTAAGGCAGCACGTGCTAATGGCATTTTGCATGTGATTACTCCACCAGATTCAAAGCCGATTGTACAAGATAACGGTGCGCTTATTCATGGCTTGATTGAAAAGGCATGGCTTGATGGCGGCATTCATATGCATATTATCGGTGCTCAAACCCAAGGTCTAAATGGTAAACAACCTGCAAATATGGCCGGTCTTAAAAAGGGTGGTTGTACTGCTGTTTCAAATGCCAACGCTGCTTTTGAAAATGATGATGTGGTTATTCGTACTTTGGAATATGCAGCGGGTCTTGGCTTAACGGTTGTGTTCTATGCCGAAGAACCACAAATTGCTAAAGATGGATGTACACACGAAGGCTTTATTGCTTCTCGCCAAGGTCTGCCAATGATTCCGGCGCTTGCTGAAACTGTAGCGATTGCAAAATATTTGCTTATGATTGAAGCAACTGGCGTAAAAGCTCACTTTGGTTTGTTGTCTTGTGGTGCATCGGTTGAATTAATTCGTGCGGCAAAAGCAAAAGGCTTGCCTGTGACTGCTGACGTTGCAATGCATCAGTTACATTTAACTGAACACTTAATCGACGGTTTCAATTCACTTGCACACGTTCGCCCCCCATTGCGTTCTGAGCAAGATAAAGAACTTTTACGTCAAGGATTAAAAGAAGGCGTAATTGATGCAATTTGTACGCATCATGAACCTTTAAGCAGTTCGGCAAAAATGGCGCCATTTGCTGAAACTCAGCCGGGTATTACGGCTTTTGATACCTACGTTTCTTTAGGCGTTCAACTCATTAATGAGGGTTTATTCGAACCTCTAGAATGGGTTGCTAAAGTCACTAGTGTGCCAGCGCAGGTTGCGAATATGACTTCGCGTTGGGAAGATGAAGCTGGATGGGTATTGGTTGATCCTGCTTTAAGCTGGACAGTAAGCAAAGACACTATTTTATCGCAAGGAAAAAATACCCCATTGTTGGGTCAAACTTTGACGGGTAAAGTACTTCAAACTTTTGCTAACTGATAAAGTGCTTAGTTAAAGTAAATTTAAAATATGAACAGGTAGATCAATATGATCTACCTGTTTTGTAAATACTAGATGGAAAATTGTATATAAATTATATAAAAAACAACAAAAGATTGAAGGAAGATTAGAATAAAAAACTATCAGCAAAGAGAAGTATTTGAATAATCAAAAATTGCTGGTTACGACGTATAAGATTCGGGAGAATAACCAATGTCGATAAACCCTATAGAATTGCTTAAAGAAAAAGTATCTTCAATATTATTAAATGAACAGGATGGATACCTAGGCGAAAAATCGAATGCTTTATCTAAGTTTTATCCAATTTTACTTTCATTATTAGCTGCTAAACCTGATCTTATCGGACAATTGAAAAATAGTTTGGCTCCTTCCTTATCAGACCTTTTTTCTCATAATGACCAAATCAAAAATACTGTACTTACCCATTTAAGTGGTACAGCACCAAATAATGAAATTGAAAGCACGCTCAACAGTGCGATTAAACCCAGCCTTAATGCAATTTCAGATGTTGCCGGAAATGACCAGCAAAGTATTGTGAATTACTTGCGCCAGCATGCAGATACTATTCGTTCATATTTACCAGCATGGGCAGTGGGTCTATTAGCTCCGCTAGGACTTAGTGCAGGTTTATCTTCTGTCACACCATCAACAGCACCTCCGCTTGCAGCAGCAACTGAAAATACAGGTAAGTCTCGTGGGTTCTTACCGATTATTGCCCTCATTATTCTGGGTCTTATCATTGCTTGGTTATGGCGTTCTTGTCAGCACAAAGAAGCTGTACCAGCCCCAGAACCTACGGCTGCCAGCGGTGTTGAAGCTGCTGCCGCACCCGCTAGCTTAACTTTAAGTACCGATGATAAAGGTACAGTGAGTGAGTGTCAGGCTGGAATTGGCGATCAAGGCTTCTTGGCAACGCTACAAACCAATGTTAAAAAAGTTTTTTCGACCACTCAAGATTGTAAGGTGGATACAAGCCAAACTTATGCAGCTTCATTTACAGACAAAGATGCGCTTGCAGGTGTGTTAGGTGCGTTAAAAGGTGTGCCAAATGCATCTTTAGAATGGGTAGGCGACAAAATTACTTTGAAAGCGGGTGATGCGGCAGCATTAGAAGCATTAACTGCAAAAGTAAAAGCGTTGGTGCCACATACAGAGGTTGTCGGTACAGCACCAGTAACAGCTGAGCAATCTGTAAGCAATAGCTTAACTGCTTCGCAAACTGCTCTAGGCTCAATTGACCCGAACAATGTCGATGAAAATGCTTTGGTGAAAGCACTTAACTTGCAAATTATTAATTTTGCGAGTGGTTCAAGTGACATACCTGCCGATAACAAAGCCATTCTTGACCAAGCTGCAACGCTTTTAAATAAAGTGTCTAGCGTCAAATTAAATGTGGGTGGTCATACCGACTCAACAGGTAACGCTGCTGCAAATAAAGCTTTATCTCAACGCCGTGCTCAAGCAGTTGTAGATTATTTAAAATCTAAAGGTGTAGATGCTTCTAAATTAGTTGCAGAAGGTCATGGTTCTGATCAGCCAGTTACAGAAAACACGACAGAAGAAGGTCGCTTTAAAAACCGTCGTATTGAGTTTTCAGTAGCCCAATAATCGACTGATTTATGAAAAATTAGTTATTTTAATTTGAAAAAAGCTTCTCATTTTGAGAAGCTTTTTTTGTTGAGACAAATAATGTTGGATTGATATGAAAATCAGTTTGGTGGGAAGTGGGCGAGTGGCCTTTCATTTGGCAAAGGCTTTATTGGGTCAAGGTCATAACATCGTACAAGTCTATGCGCGTGATTTTGATAAAACCCAAAAATTTGCAGAGAAAATTCAAGCGAAAGCATGTCAAACTCTTCGCGAATTTCAACCGACCGATCTTATCATTCTTGCAGTTTCAGACAGTGCAATTGCAAAGCTTGTAAAACAAGTTAATGAATTCTTTCCTGACACACTTATTGTCCACACTTCGGGTAGTACTGATATTGAAGTCATCAGTCATATACATGAAAAAGCAGGGGTGTTTTATCCATTACAAACATTTAGCTTAGAAAGAGATGTTGATTGGTCTGCAACGCCGTTATTTGTTGAAGCCGTAACAAATGTCGATCAGAAAATACTTTCAGATTTAGCAAATAGCCTAAGCAATCGAGTGTATCAATACACCTCAAAACAACGTTTAACTTTACATTTAGCGGCTGTGTTTGCTTGTAATTTTAGTAATTACTGTTTTGATATGGCAAAGCAGGTTGTAGATAAAGAGCAGGTAGACTTTAGCTTGCTCTATCCTTTAATTTTGGAAACAGCAAAAAAAGCCACTGAAAATGATCCAAAGCAAATGCAAACTGGACCTGCGGTAAGGGGAGATCAGAATATCTTGGCAATGCATCAAGACTTATTGGCTCAAGCAAATCGAGATGATTTAAAACAGGTGTATCAACTTTTAAGTGATGGCATTTTGCAGCGCCATCACTCGGTTTAAAGCTTATTTAAAAATTAAGGTTCGCCGTTATTTCCCCATTTTAAGAAACCAGCACGTTGATTTAACAGTTCAAAATATTGATCGACATGCTTAAGCGTTGGATGGTCAAAAGGTGTGGCCTTCCAGCGCTGTACAGATAGACCAATTGGAATATCCGCTAGAGTGAACTCAGTACCTGCAACATAGGCCTGAGTTTTTGCAAGTTGTTGATCAAGAATCTGCATATGATGATTCCAGTCATCAATACCTTGTTGTAATAAGTTTGGGTCTTGATGATCTGGTGAGTGTCTCAAGAGAGACATAATCGTATAGGTCCAACTGTTATTCAGCTCGATTGCTTGCCAATCAATCCACTGGTCAACAAAGAATCTTTCTTTCGCTTGAGAAGGGTAAAGCTGATGCTCTTTGTCATAAGCATTTGCCAAATAACGGATAATACTGTTGGACTGCCAAAGGACTAAATCGCCATCTAAAACAACTGGAATTTGACCATTTGGGTTTAATTGTAAATATTCAGGTGATTGAGCAGAGCGAAAGCCTCGTCCCCAATCTTCTCTTTCATATTCAAGATTTAGTTCTTCACACAGCCATAAGACTTTGCGAACATTAATGGAGTTATCGCGCCCTAAAATTTTTAACATGTGTTGTCCTTAGCAATTTTTAGTATGGCAAGTACCAGTTTCTATAAATAGCTAGATTTGGCTCGATTGGCAATTATTAATTAAGAAAAAATAGAATAGGTAAACTATGATTATTTATTTTCTTTTTAATATTAAAATAAAAAGGCCTAGTTTATTACTAAGCCTTTTTTATTATTTACTTAATCTTTTTAAAGATAAAGTCATTAATCTTATGACCTGACTCAATACCACGGCGTTCAAACTTAGTCACTGGGCGCCAGTCTGGACGTGGGTAGCTGTTGCCTTTACCTGCCAAGTTTTCAAGGTCGGGACGGTTGTCTAATACATCTAACATCCATTCAGCATACGGTTCCCAATCTGTTGCAGCATGGAACGTACCCCCAAGCTCAAGTTTTTGTTCAACCAATGGCATACGCTCATGAGCAACAAAACGGCGTTTGAAATGACGTTTCTTTTGCCAAGGGTCTGGGAAGTAAAGTTGAACACAGTTAATGCTGTTGTCTGGCATTTCACGTAGAACCTGAATCGCATCTGCATCAAGTACACGTAAGTTTTTAACTTCTGCTATACCTGCTTCATATAGGCATTGAGCAATACCAGGTACATGGACTTCAATACCCACATAGTTACGTTCAGGGTTCGCTTTTGCCATAAGTACTAACGAACGACCCATACCAAAACCGATTTCAACAGTTAATGGACGCTCTGGGTGTTCGAAGTGTTGACGTAAGTCGCCAACAGGATATTCCAAAATTAAATCGCGATGTTGTTCTAATGCCGTGCGTTGAGACGTATTAAGTGGTGCTGAACGACGCATAAACGTCACAATTTCACGGTGTTCAGGCAAATTGTCTAAGTCTGCAATTTGCGTTTCTAACTGATCGATCGACATAACCTTGGCAATATTGAAATTCAAATGCGGTATTTTAAGTCTTCACGTGATCAAGTCAAATGTTTCGGTGTTTTTCTTCATGTAGATGTCATGATCAATATTTACTCTAAGAGACTAATTAAAACTCATATGAACACTTTTACTCATGAAAACTTTTCAATTAAGAACACTTTCGGTCTTTTTAAGTGCATTAGGTGCATTTTCATATAGCTCAGTTGCTCAAGCGCAGCTCATGTTTAGCCAATATGTGGATGGCAGCAGCAATAAAAAAGGCTTGGAAATTTATAATCCAGATGGCGCTACGGTTAATTTAGCCGATTATGAGATTCAACAATTTAATAATGGTGGTACAGCAAAGACTGTGGCTTTTCGTTTACAAGGCACACTCGCGAGTAAGCAGAAGTTTTTAGTGGGGCGCTCAGAGTTGCAAACTGAGCTTGGAAGTAAAGTAAATCAGGTGGCTGCTTTATCTTTTAATGGAGATGATGCGGTTGTACTAGTTTATAAAGGTACGCCTGTAGACCGTTTTGGCCGTATTGGTGAACGCCCAGCTGCGGGATGGGGGACGGCAGTTTCAAGCTTGGGAAATAGTTTTAAGCGTACTGAAACAGAAAACCCAGCTTTAAGTGTTGATGCAACCGCAGCATTTGATTTGGACCATTCATGGTCGGCATGGACAAACCGAAATGACTTTTCAAATCTATCGGGTTCTACAACTCAGCCTCCTGTTGAAACGGTAAGTTGTTCAAGTTCAGATACAGCTATTGCTGACTTGGCGGCAGCAACTCAAGACCAGACTTATACTGTGCGTGGTGTGATTACAGCTGACTATCGTTATGCCAATGGTTTCTCTGGTTTTTATGTTCAGACACCAGACACTAAAGCACGTGCAAATGTCAGCAATGCTATTTTTGTTTATATTCCAAATAGTAGTGCGGTAAAAGGTGGGCAAGTTGGCGATGAGGTTATTTTGCGTGGCCGATTAACGTCTTATCAAAATCAGCTACAGATCGATCAATTACAACAAGATATTCAAACCTGTAATAGCAATATGGCAAATCAGGTTCAGCCGATTAGCCTCGAACTTCCATTTGCTAGTTTAACGGGTGGCTCAATTAATTCACCGCAGCGTTATCAAGGTATGTTGGTCAAATTACCTCAGACTTTAACGGTGAGCGAGAATTACAATTATGGTCGCTATGGTGAGTTATCGCTGAGTTTAGGTCGTTTATATATTCCAACCAATTTATATCCAGCTTTATCTCCTGAAGCTAAAGCTCTAGCCCAGAAAAACTTATTATCGAAAATTATTTTTGATGATGGTTATAACAATCAAAACCGTACGCCATGGTTACCAAGCAATTTTAGTGCTGCCAATACGCTACGTTCGGGTTATCAACTTAAAAATGCTGAAGGTATTTTAGAATACCGTTTTAATGGTTGGCGTGTGCAACCTGTGCTTGGACGTAATCAGCCTGAAGTTATTACTCAAACAAACCCACGTCAAAGTGTTCTTACTAAAAATGCTAATCACATTCGTGTAGCTTCATTTAACGTTTTGAACTATGACAACGGTGCAACAGGTTTCCCAACAGAACGTGGTGCGACAACACAAGCTGAGTTTGATAAACAGCATCGTAAAATTGTGAGTGCATTAAAAGCGATTGACGCCGATGTATACGGTTTAATGGAAATTGCCAACAATGGTTATGGGCCTAACAGTGCAATTGCCAATTTGACCAAAGCTTTAGGTAGCGATTGGAAATATGTGGTTCCTGAAAATCTAGATCGTTTAGGTGGTGATGCGATCGCAGTTGCTATTATCTATAACAGCAAACGTGTTAAGCCTTTAAATAAACCTGTTGTGCTTGATTTAGGTGACAAGAACCGAACAACTTTGGCGCAAAGTTTCCAAGCAGTTCGTGGTAATAAAACATTTACTGTTATTCCAAACCACTTGAAATCAAAAAGCTGTAGTGGGGTCGATGCTAGCTCTACTGACGCAGACCAAAAAGATGGTCAAGGCTGCTGGAACCCAACTCGTGTGAAAGCCGTTGATCAAATTGTGCAATGGCTCGCGAAAAATCCAACTCAAGTGCCTAAGCAAAATGCTTTACTTGTAGGGGATATGAATAGTTACGCAAAAGAAGAGCCTATTTTGTCATTTGAAAAAGCAAACTATAAAGTTTTACTTAATGACACTAAGGTCGGTCAGGGTACTCAGGCGTATAGCTATGTGTATGGTGTTGCGAGTGATACCAACGGCAATGGTGGAGCAGGTAACTTAGATCATGCAATTGCTGATGCAGCTTTATATCCAAAAGTGGTTCGAACCTTTGCATGGCATATCAATGCAGATGAGCCAACGGTTCTAGATTACAACGAAGAATATAAAACGGATGAGCAAAAGGCATTGTTCTATGGTGAAGATGCTTATCGTTCTTCGGACCATGACCCTGTAATTGTCGATCTAGATTTAAATGGAAAAGACTCAAGTCATCCTGACGATGATAAGAAAAATGGGATTTTTGATTTCTTAACTGAATTAGTGAATTGGCTTAGCCAGCTTTTTAAGCGTAATTAACGGAAAAATTGCGTGACGCAAATGTGTTTTATCATATTTTAAACAATCGTCACGCAAGACAACTTGCAAGGAATGACTTTTTGAAGAATATTAGATGGTGTAAGTATTTTATAAGTTTACGCTTTTTTACAATTAAAGAATTGTGCAAACCTTGCAGGTTTTCTAGAAGCAATTTAAAACGTTAATATGAGATAACAAGGATCAGATATGAAATTATATTATTCGCCAGGCGCATGTTCTTTAGCTGCACATATTATTTTAAATGAAATTAATGTTGATTTTGACTTAGAACGGGTAAATTTAAAAACTCATAAAACAGAAAAAGGTGCAGATTATTACGAGATTAATCCAAAAGGATATGTACCAGCTTTAGAAATTAATCCGGGTTTAATGTTAACTGAAAACGTTGCGATTTTACCGTTCCTTGCTCAGCATGATCCTAAACAAGACTTAATTCCTCCATCTGGGATGGGTCGTGCGAAAGTATTGGAATGGTTGGGATATTTGAACTCTGAATTACATGATGCCTATGCAGTCTTCTTTGGGGCGCCGTTAACAACTGATGAAAAAACTAAAGCTTATGCAGAAATTGATCGCCTTTTAAAATATATCGATAACTATTTGGCTGAGTCTGATTATGATTATTTGGTAAATGATAATTTCGGTCCAGCAGATGCTTATCTATTTGTTTTAACAAATTGGTCGAACTCAATTGAGCATGATTTAACACCATATAAACATATTATTGCGTTACGTAATAAAGTTGCAGAACGTCAATCTGTACAAATTGCAATGCGTGATGAAGGTCTAATTTCTTAATCAGTTTTTAGACTTTAATAAAAAGCCCCTGTATGAACAGGGGCTTTTTTTATGCTAAAGATGATTAGTGTTGAGCATCTTTTTTCACATCAGCAGCAGTATTTTCAACAGCTTGGGCAGCATCAGCAGTTGCCTTACGAGCAGTCGCTTCAGTTTTTGCAGCAGCTTCAGCGGTTGCATCAGCAGCATGGTCAGTTGCAGCATCGATTTTTGCAGTAGCATTATCAGTTGCAGTAGCAATATCGCTTGCAGCTTTGTCACCAGCAGATTTGATATCTGCAGTTGCTTGTTGAGCAGCATTTTCTAAGTGTTCACCCGTTGTCGCACCTGTTTCTGGAGCTTTATCTTTATTACATCCAACAAGGGCAACGGTCGCAGCAAGACCTAAAGCAACAAGTAATTTATTCATTGTGTTTTTCCTTCTAATTCATGGCATCCAAATATGGATGTATAAAATATAAACATAAACTAACTGATTAATAAAGATCGAAAATTGTTAAAGAGTTGTAACTCTAATATTAAAAAAGCCTAGCATTTTGTAATGCTAGGCTTGGGTTAAATCATACTGGTTGGACTGAATTTTATTGCCCAGAACGGATGATGTAATCAAACGCAGAGAGTGATGCTTTAGCGCCTTCACCTGTGGCAATAATAATTTGCTTGTAAGGCACAGTCGTACAGTCACCTGCAGCAAATACACCTTTAACATTGGTTTCGTTGCGGTCATTCACAATGATCTCTCCACGGTTGGTTAACTCAACTTCACTGTCTTTTAAGAAGTCAGTGTTTGGCAGTAAACCAATCTGTACAAAGATCCCTGCAAGTTCAACTACATGCTCTTCATCAGTCGCACGGTCTTTATATTTAAGACCAGTCACTTGTGATCCGTCGCCTAACACTTCTGTACTTAACGCATTCATAATCACAGTTGTGTTTGGCAGGCTATGCAGTTTGTTTTGCAACACTTGGTCAGCACGAAGTTTTGTATCGAACTCAACCAAAGTCACATGCTCAACAATTCCGGCAAGGTCAATTGCAGCTTCAACACCTGAGTTACCACCACCAATCACCGCTACACGTTTGCCTTTGAACAATGGACCATCACAGTGTGGGCAGTACGCAACACCACGGGTACGGTATTCTTGCTCACCCGGTACATTCATTTCTCTCCAACGTGCACCTGTTGAAAGGATCACAGTTTTCGATTCAAGTTTTGCACCGTTTTCAAGTTCAACTTCAACCAGACCATTGATCGTTTGGTTTGCACCAGTGATTTTGCTGACACGTTGCAGGTTCATAATATCAACATCGTATTCACGAACGTGTGCTTCCATTTCAGCAGCAAACTTAGGACCTTGAGTCTTTTGCACAGACGTGAAGTTTTCAATGTCCATGGTATCCATCACCTGACCACCGAAGCGTTCAGCCACGATACCTGTGTTGATACCTTTACGTGCAGCATAGATGGCTGCTGTTGCGCCCGCAGGTCCACCACCAATCACCAATACATCAAAAGCATCTTTGGCATTAAGTGCTGCTGCATCTTTTTCAGCTGAGTTGGTGTCAAGTTTTGCCACAATCTCTTCAAGCGTCATACGACCTTGACCAATGTGCTCATTGTCTTGGAACACCATTGGTACAGCCATGATTTTGCGTTGTTCAACTTCGTCTTGGAAGAATGAACCATCAATCATGGTTGCTGTTGTGTTCGGGTTATAAATCGCGATCAGGTTAAGCGCCTGTACCACATCCGGACAGTTATGACAGCTTAACGATACAAACACATCAAAGTTTGCTTTGAGGTTTAAACCTTTAATCTGGTTGAGCACTTCATCAGAAACTTTAGGTGCATAGCCAGACACTTGTAACAGAGCCAAGATCAAAGATGTAAACTCATGACCCATTGGTAAGCCTGCAAAGAACACACGTGGTTGTTCACCTGCTTTAGCCACACCAAAGCTTGGACGACGTGTATTGTTGCCATCAAAACGGGCTGTTACTTTGTCAGAAAGCTCAGCGATTTCTGTCACTAACTCTTTAATTTGAGCAGCTTTATCTGATTCATCTAAAGCAGCAACTAATTCGATTGGACTTTCTAAACGTTCTAAGTAAGCTTTTAATTGAGTTTTAATGTTTTGATCTAACATCTGTTTTTACTCCAATGCATCCAAATTCTTTCAATAGATGCATAGTACGTTAAAACACAGAATAGGTGAAACAGTATGTTTTTATAGATTTAATCGGTTTTTTGAATGTTGATTGGCACTTATGAGTAATATCAGGAAGTTAAAGTGTAATTTGTCTTTAGGTCGTCTTTATCACTCTTTTTTATCTTTTAAAGTGAAAGTGTTTAAAAATTTATATATGTTATATGGCTGTAAAGATTTTATGTCATAACATTAAAAGGTACTTTCATGTCATTGCAACGCGGCATTTATCAGCATTATAAAGGTAATCTCTATCAAGTTTTTTCTGTGGCAAAACACAGCGAGACTGAAGAGCAACTCGTGGTTTATCAGTGTCTTTATGGTGATTATTCAACTTGGGTACGTCCGCTTGATATGTTTACTGAAACGGTTCAAATGGCTGATGGAAGTATCGTGCCGCGATTCAAGTTAATTCAAAGCACTTAACTCAAACGGCTGTCATATAAAATAACGATTTTAAAGGGTGAAGATATGCCAAATACTTTTTTCTTACAAAGAGTTGCAGATTTATATGACACCTTTAAACGACATGATGCCCAGCAGTCAGATCGCTTGCTACGCTATCGAAATATTGAGGCTGAATCTGCAAAACTTCTGTCGCAATTTATTCGAATGCAGCAAGCCAAATCAATTTTAGAAATAGGTACTTCAACGGGTTATTCTACTCTATGGCTTGCTGAGGCTGCACAATCGACTCACGGAAAAGTAACCACGCTTGAAATTGATGCCAATCGTAGCACCGAGGCGAAACGCCATGCGACTGAATTAGCATTAAATGAAGTCGTTGATTTTTGGATAGGGGATGCAGCCGATTATTTAAAAGAAACTCACGAAACCTTCGATTTTATTTTGTTAGATGCTGAGCGTAATGCTTACGAAAATTATTGGCCTGATTTAAAGCGTCTGATGAAGCCCAAAGGTGGTGTCCTTATTATTGATAAGGTGATTTCACATGCGGCTGAAGTAAGTTCATTCTTATCTTTAATTAAAAAAGATGAAAATTTTATGAGCAGTATTTTGCCGGTAGGCGCAGGTTTGAGTCTGGTGGTTTTAAAGTAGGTTTGCTTTCTTGAGATATGCTTGCCGATAAGCTTGTGGACTACAGCCCTGTACTTTATTAAATGCACGGGTGAAATTGGCAGGATTGGAATAGCCCAGTTCATAGGCAATATGGGTAATGGTAAAGGTAGAATTCTCTAATAAATCAATGGCACGCTCAGTGCTGATCTGTTGCTTTAAATTTTGAAATTCAACGCCTTGCTGTTGTAAATAGCGTTGCAAAGTTTTGGTCGAAATATTTAATACTTTGGCACATTCCATTAGGGTTGGGACTCGATTGGCTTGCCGCAACATCATGCTAACCCATTCAACAATCTCACCTTGATGATAGATCTTCTGGATTTGTTCCTGACAGCGTTGTTCAACTATTTTTAAACTATGTGCGTCAGCTAGAGGCAAGGGTAGTGCTAATTGTTGCTGATCAATCACCACGCGGATACCTGAAAGCCACGTATAGTTAAAGTGGAAATTGGCTTTCACTAAGGATCCGTAACGTTCTTGATAGCTTGGCTCTGGAACACTCAAATACACTTGGTAGCGTTGTAATTGCTGACCTGCCAATTCTAACAGGCTGTAGTAAAACGCCACGGCAATCGCTTCAATATGAAAGGCCAAACATTGCTTATTCATCTGCAAAATCGGTTCAAATAATAGTTCAACCTTTTGCTGATTGGTCGGAAACTGAATGCTGAGCTTAAAACTCGGCATAATCAGTCTAAAATATTGTGCAATCAGCCTAAGTGCATGTTCCAAATTAGGACTGGTCATTAGTGCATAGCCGACCAGACTATGTGAGCTGAGCTTGATATTTTTACCCAGTTCAAAGGCTAGGTCTTGAGTGTTGGGCAGACTTAAACCCATCTCAATGAATTGTTCAATTTGTTGAATCGACAATAATTCTGTTTTTGATAGTTCTTGTTGGAGCGCCCTCAGTAAATCATTATCGTATTGATGCGTACCGATTAAAATTTCAATCAGTCGTAAATAATAACGTGATGGGATAACAGGAATCTGTTGCTTCTGCACAAGAAAAACTCAGCAAAGTCTTAAAATGATAATAGCAAGTCTTAAAATGATAATATAGAGGGGCTATGAACGAGCACAATCAATTCAAGCAAAACATTTTGTGTTTGATTGGAGTCTCTAATGAATATGCATACTCAACTGGATGTCGAGCAAGCGACAACAATATTTAAGGATAAGAAACGTCATTTATGGCTATTGGGTTTGGCTGTACCGACCATTGCAATGGGTGGGCTAGCAGGCTATCAATTTGGTCCTAAAAAAACTAAAAAATTCTTCGCTTTATTTGGGCCATTATTTATTCATGGTGTTATTCCAGCATTAGATAAACTGATTGGTGAAGACAAGGAAAATCCACCATTAGATGCAATCGCGGATTTAGAAGCGGATCCTTATTACGCTCGCATTGTTAAACTTTTTATTCCTTTGCAATATGCGACCAATATTTATGGAGCATATTTAGCCAGTCGTAAAAATACACCTCTTGCTGATCAGGTTTTACTTGGAACTTTGGTGGGAATGGTTAATGGGATTGCCATTAATACGGCACATGAACTCAGCCACAAGAATGGGCAGCTTGAACATTATTTATCTCATTTAGCTTTAGCGCCTTCGGGTTATAACCATTTCCGAATCGAACACCCTTATGGACACCACCGTCGAGTAGCGACACCTGAAGACCCAGCATCTTCACAATTTGGCGAAACCTTTTGGAAGTTCTTACCACGTACTGTAATTGGCAGCTTTAAATCGGCGATTGAAATTGAAAAGAATCGTTTAGAACGTAAGAAACTGCCTTTCTTCTGTAAGGAAAATGAGCTGATTCATGGCTGGGCAATGTCGGCTGTGTACCATGCAGCCATGTTTGCGAAATTTGGTGCGCGTTCGATTCCATTTCAAGTTACTCAAGCTGCGTATGCAATAACTTTGTTTGAATCGGTGAATTACATTGAACATTATGGTTTAAAGCGTGCAAAGAAAGAAAATGGCCAATATGAACGTACTTTGCCAGAGCACAGCTGGAACAATAATAATGTGGTGACCAATCTGTTTTTGTATCAATTACAACGCCATTCAGATCATCATGCCAATCCAACTCGTAGCTTTCAGACTTTACGTCACTTTGAAGATGCGCCGCAATTACCAGCAGGTTATGGTGCAATGATTTTGCCTGCATTTATTCCATCTTGGTGGTCAAAAATTATGGATGATCGTGTTGTCGAGCACTATAAGGGTGACCTTAGTAAAATCAATATGCATGTTGATGTGAAGGAAAAAATGCTAGAAAAATATATTGAGCAAAATGACGCGGCTTAATAGCCAAAAGATATAAAACAGATCAGCCCCAGTGGGCTGATTTTTTATGATTAAGCAGAAATACGGAGTCTGTTAAAATGCAGATCAAACTCAAGATATTTGTGAACAAATGCAGTTTTATCATTGGTACGTAACAAATTATTGTAGATAAACTCTGGAACTGGATGATAGAGCTCACCTGAGCCATTGCTATAGAAAATTTTTAAATAGCGTGAAGAAACATCGTATTTCCAAGAGGTTACAACAACAGATTTTTCCATATAACTACTCCTACTTTTGTTTGATCTTTTAATACATATATAAAGCTCTTTTGTTTCATAATTCGACAGTACTCTAAGTTAAGCAGGCTGACAATTCATAAATGAATATTGCTATAAATTTATAAGTATAAGAATTGTAAAAAATTAGCTATAAAATTTGAGTAGAGAGCAGGGCTTGGATTTATAAAAATAACCAATAAAAAAACCACCCTAAAAAGGGTGGTTTTCAGACGTATTGGTCTAATCTAAAAAATTAGATTTTACCAACTAGGTCGATAGATGGAGCAAGAGTAGCTTCGCCTTCTTTCCATTTAGCTGGGCAAACTTCACCTGGGTGAGCGTGTACGTATTGAGCAGCTTTTACTTTACGAAGAAGTTCAGACGCGTCACGGCCGATACCACCAGCGTTGAGTTCAACGATTTGGATTTTACCTTCTGGATCGATAACGAAAGTACCACGGTCAGCTAAACCTTCAGATTCAATAAGAACGTCGAAGTTTTTAGAAAGAGTCCAAGTTGGGTCACCAACTAATGGATATTGGATTTTTTTGATTTCTTCAGAAGTGTCGTGCCAAGCTTTGTGAGTGAAGTGTGTATCAGTAGATACAGCATAAATTTCAACACCAAGTTTTTGGAATTCAGCGTAGTTGTCAGCTAAGTCACCAAGTTCAGTTGGACAAACGAAAGTAAAGTCAGCTGGATAGAAGAATACAACAGACCACTTACCTTTAAGGTTAGTTTCGTTAACTTCAACAAATTGGCCGTTGTGGTAAGCAGTTGCTTGGAATGGTTTAACTTCAGTATTAATCAAGCTCATCATTGTCTCCATGATTGAGGTTTATATTTAAACTTGTTTACGAGATGTAGAATAAATAAAAATTCTTTATTGGGGAAATAGTATTTTTACATGACTAAAATCGGAAAATTGAATAAGTGATAAATTTACGATTTTTAAGTCCCCAAACACTGTATTCGATTTGACTGCAAAAACATGTAAATCAAATGACAGTTATAGTAAAAGAAACTTGCATAACAACATGAAGTCTACTTAGTCAAAATTCAAGGGTAAAATTTTAAAAAATTAAAAATATATAAAAAACCAAGTGTTTTACCTGAAGGGCATTAGAGCGTAAAATAGAGGATTGTTGTATTTTCAGGAAAATTTGTCTGTGCAGAATGATTTAAATATTGATCAGTGGGTAATGGCAAGAGATCGTTACCGTTTAAATCGTTTGCGTAAAGATAAAAAAGCCAATACAGCAGAGATTGAAAAATTATTTGAACAATCGAATGCCAAAGTAAGGCAACGATTTGAACGTCTCCCTAAAATTAAACTGAATCAGGAACTACCTGTTTCTCAATATGCTGACCGTTTAATTGATGCGATTCAAAAGCATCAGGTCATTATTGTGGCAGGTGAGACAGGTTCAGGTAAAACCACTCAGCTTCCTCAAATTGCAATGTTAGCAGGCCGTGGCTTAACAGGTATGATTGGTCATACTCAGCCACGTCGTTTAGCTGCACGTAGTGTGTCGCAGCGTATTGCAGAAGAAGTCGGCGAAAAGCTTGGTGAATCGATTGGTTTTAAAATCCGTTTTAATGAGCAAGGTTCGCAAGATTCAATTGTACGGTTAATGACCGATGGTATTTTGCTTGCCGAGTTAGGCAATGACCGTTTCTTGTCTAAATATGACACCATCATTATTGATGAAGCGCATGAGCGCTCACTCAATATCGATTTTATTATGGGTTATTTAAAGCAGTTACTGCCAAAACGCCCAGACCTAAAAGTTATCGTGACTTCGGCAACTTTAGATGTAAATCGTTTTAGTAATTACTTTAATGATGCACCTGTTTTTGAAGTGGAAGGGCGTAGTTATCCAGTCGAAGTGCTTTATCGCCCAATTTCAGAAATGAATATTGGCGGAAGTGATGACGATGAGTTTGATGATTTCGAAGAAAACTTGCCTCGAGCAGTGGTACAGGCAGTTGAAGAATGTTTTGCTGATGCCGAAGCAAAAGGTCACCCTGAACATGCCGACATTTTAATTTTCTCAAGTACAGAACAAGAAATTCGTGAGTTGCAGGAAACCTTGCAAAAGTACGGGCCTAGACACACCGAAATTTTACCGTTGTATGCGCGCTTAGCTGTTTCTGAACAACAAAAGATTTTTAGTCCGGGTGGTAAAGGTCGTCGTATTATTATTGCGACCAACGTGGCTGAAACTGCACTGACTGTTCCAAATATTCGTTATGTGATTGATAGCGGTTTTGCCCGTATTTCTCGTTATAACTACCGTTCACGTGTGCAACGTTTACCAATTGAAGCAATTTCTCAAGCCGCAGCCAATCAGCGTAAAGGGCGATGTGGTCGTATTGCGGCGGGTGTGTGTATTCGTTTATATAGCGAAGAAGATTTCCTAAGCCGCCCTGAATTTACCGAACCTGAAATTAAACGGACTAACTTAGCGTCTGTTATTTTACAAATGCACAGTTTAGGTTTGGGTGAGTTAGAAAACTTTGATTTTATTGAGCCACCAGATTTCCGTCTTGTAAATGATGGTCGTAAGTTACTCATCGAGTTAGGGGCACTTAACGAAAAGAAAAATGAGCTGACTAAAGTCGGGCAAATGATGGCACGTATGCCAATTGACCCACGACTCGCTCGTATGATTGTTGGCGGTGCTCATTTTGGCGTACTCAAAGAAATTTTGGTTGTGGTGAGTGCTTTAGCTGTTCAGGATCCGCGTGAGCGTCCAGCAGATAAACAAATGCAGGCTGACCAAAAGCATGCTTTGTTTAAAGAAGCAGATTCAGATTTTCTGTTTTATTTGAAACTTTGGGATACTTTAAATCCTAAAGGCGAAGCAGGGATGTCTGAAAATAAACGACGTCAGTTTGCTAAGCAGAATTTTTTAAGTTGGTTGCGTTTACGTGAGTGGAAGCAGACACACCAGCAATTAGTTGAGTTAGCAGAAGGTTTAAAACTCAGCTTTAATGAAAAAGCTGCGAACTATGAAAACTTGCACCGAGCATTGCTGACAGGTTTATTATCGTTCATTGCCAATAAAACAGATGAACGAAATACCTTTATGGCAGTGCGTCAGCAAAAGGCTAAAGTTTTTCCAGCAAGTACGTTGCACAAAACCAATACCTCTTGGGTGATGGCTTTTGAGATGGTTGAAACCTCTCAAGTGTATTTACGTACTTTAGCCAAAATTGATCCTGAATGGATTTTGCTTGCTGCACGTGATTTATTGAAATATCACTATTTCGAGCCACATTGGTCTAAGAAAGCTGGGATCGTAAATGCGTATGCTCAAATTTCACTGTTTGGTTTAATTATTGAACCAAAAAGGTTAATTAATTTTGAGAAGGTTGACCAGCCTGCTGCTCATGAGATTTTCTTACGTGATGCATTAACCACAGGTAATTTGGGTACAATCCCACCATTTTTAAAACACAACTTACTTAAACTTGAAGAAGTAGAGCGAGTTGAAGATAAATTGCGTCGTCGTGATTTAGTCGTCGATGAAGAAACGATTTATCAGTTTTATGCCTCTAAGATTCCGGAGGAAATTGCGAGCCGTCGTAGCTTTGAAGACTGGCGCGCGACGGTGGAAGCAAATCATCCGCGTTATTTATTTATTGAAGATGATTCACTTTGGCTAAATGACAGACCAACAACGCAGCAATTCCCAGATCATCTACACAATGGGCAACTACGTTTAGCAACAACATATCATTTTGACCCGAGCCATGATGAAGATGGTGCCACTGTTCAAATTCCTGTGCAGGCCCTGCCTCAAGTTGATGAAAATATCTGGTCATGGGGAATTCCGGGATGGCGCCAAGATTTAATCGAGGCATTACTTAAAGCTTTACCTAAAGATAAGCGTCGTAATGTAGTGCCTATTCCTGATACTGCTCGCAAGCTCATGCAAGGCATTGATGCAGTACATTTACGTGAACATATTTTTAGTTATTTAGCTTTTGCCTTACGTGGTGAGCAAATTACTGACAAAGATTTCTCGTTTGAACGCATTGATCCATATTTGGTACCTTTCATTAAGGTTATTGATGAAAAAGGTAAGTTGATTGCAAAAGGCCGTGATTTACCTGAGTTAAAAGCTCGTTGCCGCGTAGAAACGCATCGTCCAGTGAAACAGCAAAAGGGTGAGTTTAAGGACTTTCCTGAAAACTTTACTTTTGAGGCTTCTCATAAAGTTACGGGCGTTGTAGTAAAGCAATATCAGGCTTTGGTTCCTACAAAAGCTTTTGCTGAAATTGAAGCTAAAGATGACTCAGGCGTTGTTATTCAAACGTTTAACGATCAAGCTGAGGCGATTAAACAGCATCGCGAAGGGATTATCCGTCTGGTCCATATGCAACTGGGTGACTTGGTTCGCCAGTTGAAAAAGCAGATTTCAAAACCGCTTGCTTTGGCATATTCACCTTTGGGTGATAAAGCTAAGCTTGAGCAGATGTTGGTCTATGCAACGTTGCAAATGGCAATTACAACTTTGCCAATTAATGCAGATGAATTTAATAAACTACTCGAGCAAGTCAAAAAGCAATTTTTGAGTCATGGTCAGCAAGCACTTGAGCAACTAAGTGATATTTATATTCAATGGCAGCAAATTCGCCGTCAGCTTTTAGTGCTTGACCGAGACATATTTGGCCGTAGTGTTGATGATATTGAAGATCAGCTAGATTTAATGTCACTTAGCAATTTTGTTTACCGCCAACCGGTCGATCTTTGGCAGGAATATCCACGATATTTAAAAGCGCTGCTATTGCGTTTAGATCGATTGCCAAATAATCTACAGCGAGATCATGCCGCTATTGATGATGTCGATCCATGGATGGACAAGGTATTTAAATTCAAAAACAATCCCAAAATCAAAGAATTGTATTTGATGTTGGAAGAATTCCGCATTTCTTTATTTTCTCAACCGATGAAAACCAAGATGCCTATTTCACCAACTCGACTGCAAAAGTTATGGGATCGTTTGGGAATCAGTTAAGATAGATCGGGGTCTGTTTATGTTGTTGTTTAGCCTACAACGCAATTTATAAATGAAAGATTAACAGACCCTATTCATTTTTTTAGGAGTTTTACATGGGCATTCGTATCACAGGTACTGGGTTATTTCACCCAACAGAAATCATTTCTAATGAAGAACTGGCCGACAGTTTAAATGCTTATGTGGAACAATATAACCAAGAGAATGCAGAGAAAATTGCAGCAGGTGAGCTAGAAGAATTACGTGGTTCTAGTGCTGAATTTATTGAAAAAGCGTCTGGTATTAAGCGCCGTTACGTGATTGAGAAATCAGGTATTCTCGATCCAAATCGTTTGCGTCCTCGTTTGTCTGAACGTTCAAATGATGAACTTTCACTTCAAGCAGAGTGGGGCGTCATTGCTGCGAAACAGGCAATGGAAAATGCAGGCGTAACTGCTGAAGATATCGATGTTGTGATTTTGGCATGTTCAAACATGCAGCGTGCTTATCCAGCTGTAGCGATTGAAATTCAGTCAGCACTTGGCATTCAAGGTTATGCCTACGACATGAACGTTGCATGTTCAGCTGCCACTTTTGGTTTGAAACAAGCAGCTGATGCAATTCGTTCAGGTGCTCGTCGTGTTTTATTGGTGAACGTTGAGATTACTTCTGGTCATTTGGACTATCGTAACCGTGATTGTCACTTCATTTTTGGTGATGTTGCAACGGCTTCTATTATTGAAGAAACCACTACTAAAACTGGTTTTGAAATTTTAGATATTCATTTATTTACTCAATTTTCAAACAACATTCGCAATAACTTCGGTTTCTTAAACCGTAGTGAAGATGCCGTGGTTGACGACAAATTATTCCGCCAAGATGGCCGCAAAGTATTTAAAGATGTTTGTCCGCTTGTAGCAAAAATCATTAATGCGCAGTTGGAAAAAATGCAGTTAACTGCAAACGATATTAAGCGTTTCTGGTTACACCAAGCCAATGCCAACATGAATGAACTAATCTTGAAATATGTTGCTGGTAAAGAAGCTGATTTAAGCCGTGCACCAATTATTTTAGATGAGTTCGCCAATACCTCTTCAGCAGGTGTAATTATTGCTTTACACCGTACAGGCCACGAAGTGGATGATGGCGAATATGGCGTGATTTCATCTTTCGGTGCTGGTTATTCAGTAGGTTCGATTGTTGTACAAAAGCATGTTGCTTAAGCTACAAGATTAATTAAAAAAAACGCTCGTAAGAGCGTTTTTTTATGAGCGAAATAATATAAAAAAGCGGGCCAAAATTAGCCCGCTTAGATTGAATCAAAAGTTATTAAAACTTTTTGGTGTAATTTACAAACAAGCGGTCTTCCCCAAAGTCATTGCCATGTTTAACGTTGTAATCAATACGAATATATTGCAGGGCAACGCCTTTTAAGAATGGCTGTTGAAACGCATAGTTTAAAATCACATTCGACTCGGTTTCATGGTTTTTCTCACCATTGGCTGCTTTAAAGTCATGTCCGTAAACATATTTCACCATCGCATTTAAACCTGGTACATAGTCTTTAAAGTCGTAGCCGTACATCACATGGTAAGACTTTTCGTCTTCTTTAAAGAAGCCAGTGGCGTTCCAGTTAATGAAATAGGTCTCTGGTAAGAAACCATCTGGTAGAGGGTAAGCCGACTCACCCATAATTTGTTGATAACCTAAACCAAAGGTATGATTTTTTACTTTAAGTGTTTCTAACACCCCAATGTTCTGCGCATCAATATCAAAAGTATTGCCGTCATCTTTTGCATTGAAGTATTTAAACTTAGACGTAAGAGCAAAGTTAGGTTGTTTCCAATTATGCTCAAGCCCTACATAGTGTTTGTTGTAGAGGTCTTCTAAATTACCAAAGTAGTATTCGCCCTTGAGTGACGGCGTGAATTGATAGCGCAGATCTAAGTAGTTCAGGCCATCAGATTCTTTGGTAATGCCATTTGAAGTGAACGAAAACTTTTTAAAGTCTTCTTCATTTCGTGGAGAGACTTTTTCAACCCGACCAATTTCTGCATAAAGCTGATCTGAAAGTTGCGACTTAAGGTTGGTTCCCCAATAAGAGGCAAGTAATTGTCGACTTGCATCCACAGCCGTTACAGGCAGGTCTAACCAGAGTTCACCGACACTTAAAAGGGTTTTGTCATAGCCCAGTTTTAAAGTGGCGCCGTATTTTAAAAAGTCGGATGCTTGTGACTGAGTTTCTTTATTAAAAGGCAAAACTGTATCTGCGACATGTTTATCTGAACTCAAGCGAACGGCATATTGAACAGAAGCATCTGCACCAATCGTAATCGGTTTGTCTGCAATTTGCAGTGGAGTGTCATGCATTTTCGATTTATAAAATAAAGATGCTGCCTGAGACCAGCTACCTGTATCTTTGAGTGCATCATTATCAAAATTACGGTTGATATAGGCATTTTTTAGCGTGAATTTCCATTCATCTTCGGGCTGCTGATTTGGATTTGCAGCGAATGAATTGCCACATATCAACACTAAGGTTGCGAAAGTTAAAGCACATGGCTTAAAGCGGTGTAATAATTCCATAGTCCATTTCCAAAAAGATGCGCCAGTCCTCGGCGCATTTATGTTTACTGCTGGGTAAGCGTGTTTTGAGGGTTAAAAGTTGATGGCGTTTGTGCAGCAACAGAGGCTTTTAGATTGACCATAAATATTGCAAGCGCAGCAATCACACCCGGAATTGCAATCGCTAAGAAATTCATTTGGTGAGGAAGCTCAAGTGTGAGTAGGGCTCCTGTTAAAACTGGTCCGATAATTGCGCCAATACGGCCAATGCCAGATGCCCAGCCCATGCCAGTTGAACGAAGTGCTGTCGGATAGAACTGTGCAACAAAGGTGTAGAGTAAGATTTGCGAACCAATTGTGGCAGCACCAGCAATCGCAATCAGGCTATATAAAATAAATTGCGGACTATTAATGCCAAGTAGAATTAAAGCTGCTGATCCCACAATAAACATGATCGTAATAACCGGTTTTAAATGGAATCTGTCTGCCAAAGCACCGCCACCAATTGCACCGACCATGCCGCCAATATTAAGTGCAAACAGGAATAACATGCTTGCACCTAATGAGTAGCCCGCTTGCAGCATGAGTTTAGGTAACCAGCTTCCTAAGGCATACACCATGAGTAGGCACATAAAGAAAGCAATCCAGAACATAAATGTGCTGAAGGTACGGCCTTGTTGGAAAAGCGCACGGACAGGTGCATCTGTTGTGGTGCTTTCATTTAACACCAGTTGTGTATTGGCGTTTACCTGAGTTTGAGGCGCAATTTTACAAACAATACTTTTTGCCTGTTCGCTATGGTTTGATTTCACTAAAAAGGTGAGAGACTCTGGCAAAAATTTCCAAATGAGTGGGAGCAATAACAGGGGAATACCTGCAATTAAAAACATGATTTGCCAGCCCATGTCTTTCACGAGCCATGCACCAAGTAGCGCTGATGTCATGCCACCAATTGCGTAACCGCTAAACATAATTGCAACTAATGTACTGCGGATTTTTTTGGGTGCGTATTCGGTCATAAGTGCAACAACGTTTGGCATAACGCCACCAATACCAAGGCCTGCAATAAAGCGTAAAATAGCAAACTCAGTTGGTCCTTTGGCAAAGGCACCTATAAAGGTAAATCCGCTAAATAAGGTGACACAAATCAGGATGGTTTTTTTACGTCCAAGTTTGTCTGAAAGTGTGCCGAAAATCATGGCACCAAACATCATGCCGAATAGAGCAGCACTGGCGAGTAAACCAGCTTCTACCGCAGTTAATGACCATTGCTGCATTAACAGAGGAAGAGCAACCCCATAAATAACTAAATCATATCCATCAAAAATAATAATAAGTAGGCACCAGATTAAAACTTTCCAATGAAAAGATGTAAAACTAGCTTTATCAATTAACTCATTAATATTAACCTTGCTCGTATCCATTTTCTTCACCTCCAATTTGTGAAGCATCGCGTTATTTTTTAATAAACTATTTTGTTATTGGATTAGAGTCAAAAACCTAATTGATATATCTTTATGTCTTTAAGGTATTGTGCTTTTATTAATTTAATTATTTGAAAAACATATATTTATTGTTATTGTTTTAGCTAACTTTGTTGTATCTTTAAAATAGGGTTAAATATTGTATTGTGAGAATTTTAAGGATTTTATAGATGTTTTTTTATAGATTTTATTGATAATAATCACTCTTAAAAATATCGTTAAATTTATCTTATGAATTGAAGTGAAAATATAAAAACAAAATACTAAAGTCTATTATTTAATTATTTTAGAGATTCCTCTTAAAAATGAAATTTAATTTATATTTAATAAAAATCGCCAAATCAGAATTAGCAAATTATTTGCATCCTGATTTGGCGATTGAGGCTTTATTTTAGTGGCGGGCGCTTAGATAAAAAACTTAATTTGTGGCTGAAGTTGAACGTGGGGTGAGAATGAAATGGGCGATTACACCAATACAAATACCCCAAAAGACTGAGCTTAATCCAAGGAAATGCATGCCTGATGCTGTGGCTAAAAAGGTAATAAGTGCAGCATCACGTTGATTGTCATTTTTCATGGCAACAGAAATATTAGTGGCAATTGCTCCAAGCAAGGCTAAACCTGCTAGTGCTGCAACCAACTCTTTAGGAAGTAAGCTAAATAGCATGACAATACTGCCAGCAAATAAGCCTCCTAAAATATAAAAAATCCCGTTGGCGATTCCTGCGATGTAACGTTTTTCTTTCAGTTCATGTGCATCTTTACCCATACATAAAGCTGCGGTAATTGAGGCAAGCACAATGGTAATACCGCCGACACAGGCAACAGCTAAAGAAGCAATACTCGTAACAGTAATAATGGGTTTGGCTGGGGTATCGTAACCGCTGAGTTTCATAATCGCCATACCCGGTAAAAATTGGCCGGTTAGGCTGACTAAAATGAGAGGAACAGCGAGGTTGAGTGTTGAGTTCCATGTCCATTCGGGGCTAATCCACTGCGGGATCGCTAAACTAAAACTCACATCAACCGGATTCATTTTTCCTAAAATGAGGCTCAATAAAACTCCAGCAGCTAACACCCAGATCATGGTGTAGCGCGGCATTAAACGTTTGGCAATTAAAAAGACAATGAGCATGCTAAAGACAATAAAAGGCATGCTATCAGACGCGGTAAATAGGCCAATACCGAATTGAAAAAGAATACCCGCCATCATGCCCGCAGCGACGTCTTGCGGAATCCACTTCAGTAACTTGTCAAAATAACCAGTAACGCCAATTAAAAAAATAACGATTGCAGAAGTAATATAGGCAGCTACTGCCTCATTCAACGAGACATTGGGAAATAGGGTAACTAATAGGGCAGTGCCCGGTGCTGACCATGCGGTTATGACAGGAGTTTTATATTTAATCGAAAGGTAAATACCTGAAACGGCGGCACCAATTGAAATTCCCCAAATCCATGACACCATCATGTCGGTGGACACATGAGCGCGCTGAGCAGCTTGGAAAAAAATAATCAGTGGGCCTGAGTAAGAAATTAAAACTGCAAGAAAGCCAGCAACTGTTGCTGATATGGACCAGTCATTTTTTAATGTCTTGAACAAGGTTGCCATTGTTTGATTGCCTCCATGCAAATCATATTATTTACCCAAGCATGTAAAAAGATCAGGGTTAACCCTGATCTCCACCTCCGACCGAAATAACCGATCCAGTCATATAGGATGCGTCATCTGATGCAAGAAATAAAATTGCATTGACTTGTTCTTGAATTGTGCCATAACGGCCCATAAATGTTCGATCTATTGTTTGATCAACCACTTGCTGCATCCAGTCTTTTTCATTTTGACTTAACGGATTGGCGTTACGTGGCACTTTACGAGGTGGTGCTTCGGTTCCACCAGTCGCAACGGCATTGACTCGAATTCCGTCTTTAGCATGTTCAAAAGCAAGCGATGCTGTTAGAGCATTTACACCGCCCTTAGATGCCGAGTAGGGAATGCGATTAATACCGCGGGTTGCAATTGAAGATACATTTACAATAACCCCCGATTGTTGCTTAATCATGGCGGGCAACACAGCGCGGCAGCACCATAAAGTTGGAAACAATGAGCGATTTACTTCCTTAATGATCTCTTCTTCGGAAAACTCTTCAAAAGGTTTCATCCAGATCGCGCCGCCTACGTTATTAATCAGGATATCTACCCGACCATAGTGTTCAATGGCTTTTGCAACAACCGCTTGCGCACCTGCATAGGTTTCAAGGTCGGCATTAATCGTAACAGCATCGCCACCCGCACTCTGAATTTCTTTGAGAACTTCTTCAACATATTCAGAGCGGTCAGCCATGATGACTTGGCCACCTTCAGCTGCGACTTGTAGTGCCACGCCACGACCAATACCTTGGGCACTACCCGTAACAATCACGACTTTATCGGTAAATCTTTGACGGTTTGACATAGATAACTTCTCCACCTTGAGTTAGTTTGCAGAGAATTTTTCAAACAAGAAACTAGCAGGTTTGATATTTTCAGTTTCTAACCAGCCACGAACAGCTTCTACCATTGGCACTGGTCCACATAGATAAACATCGACATCACCCCCGTTTAACCATTCACTTTCAATATGACCAGTGACATAGCCTTTGCGTTCATGCTGACTTTCAGGACTTGCAACCACAGTTCGGTATTCGAACCACGGGAATTTCGCCTGCAATTCATTGAGTTTTTCTAGAGCAACCAAATCAAAGTCATTAGTTACGCCAAAGACTAAACGAACAGGCTGTTCTGAACCTTTTTCTTCAAGCACTTGTAACATCGACATAAATGGGGCAATGCCAGTACCGCCTGCGAGCATCAGCACTGGGCGAGCTACATTACGTAAATAGAAGCTACCGAATGGACCAGTAAATGTCATTTTGTCGCCAGCTTGGGCATTCTTACTTAAAAACTCACTCATTTTGCCGTTCGGTACGTTACGGACCACAAAGCCCGTTAAGCGATTGCCCGGTTTTGAGCTAAATGAATATGAGCGTGTTTCGCCAGTTTCAGGAATAGCAACGTTGACGTATTGACCTGCAAGGAAATGAATATCTGGTTGACCTTCATCAAGTTGAATATCAAATGTGATGGTTGAGTCTGATAAGTTTTCAACGCGGGCTAATGTGCCTTGGAAGCTATGAATTGCAGTTTTGCAAACATCTGACGATGCTTGAATCTGGAATACGGCATCTGAAGTTGGGCGACATTGGCAAGCAAGAATATAGCCTTGCTCAGCTTCTTCAGGGGTTAAAGCATCTTCAATATAGGTTTCTTCTGGCATGTCATAACTACCGGATTCGCAAAATGCGCGGCAAGTTCCACATGCACCATCACGGCAATCCAAAGGAATATTAATTTTTTGGCGATAGGCTGCGTCAGATAGGGTTTCGCCTTGAGCTACGTTAATGAAACGTGTAACACCATCTTCAAATTGAAGTGCAACATTGTGGTTTGACATGGCATGTATCCTACAAAATATTTGAAACTTTTACCCTCAGCCAACAGTCCGTTTAACTGAGGGGGTATGTCTTAAAGGTGATAGATATCAATGACTTGATTGATATAGTCATTTTTCAAAACGACATACTTGCTCAAGATTTTTGGTTGATCACCTGAAAAATCGATCACATAACGTGACATACCGAAATAGCTGTAATTTGTCTTGTAACGGAAACTCAAGGTATTCCAGTTAAAGCGCACAGTAACTTTGTCTCCGTCGCGATCGAGAACTTCAACGTTGGCAATATTGTGGCTTGTGCGTGTGTCCGGCATGGTTGCAGATGAACGCTCGGTTTTAATACGGAACACACGATCTTCTAAACCTTGACGGTCTGGATAATAAATAAGTGAAATTTCAGATTGCGGGTCTTCAGTTAATCTATCGTCATCGTCCCAAGCTGGCATCCAGAAAGAAGCTTCGGGTGAATAGCATTCAATCCAATCTTCCCATTGTTCATCATCTAAAAAGCGAGCTTCACGATAGAGAAATTGAGCAATATTTTCTAAAGTTGCTTTGTCTTGAGCACTCATGCTGTTTCTCCCTGATCAGCAATTTCTTTCTCTGATGCAATCGCGTGTTTCATGGTGTGTAACCAATATTGATGTTGGGCAAGATAAAGTCCTTCATCTTCAGTTTTGATACCACTTAACATTGGTTTTAAACCGATTTCGTTCGCTGCATCGTCTGGTCCATAAATCCAGTGTTTTGAACCACGGCACATGTCATTCCATTCAAGTGCAATACCGGCGTAGCCTGCCTGACAAGCACGGAATTCTTCTAAATCGTCTGGTGTTGCCATGCCTGAAGCATTAAAGAAATCTTCATATTGACGGATACGACGTGCACGAGCTTCAGGTGCTTCGCCTTTAGGTGCGATACAGTAAATGGTGACTTCGGTTCTATTGACAGAAAGGGGGCGAAGTACACGAATTTGCGAACCGAACTGATCCATTAAATAAACGTTTGGATAGAGGCACAAGTTACGTGAACGCTCAATCATCCATTTCGACATCGCTTCACCGTATTTTTCGGTATATTCGTCTGCTTTCGGGAAGTTTGGACGGTCTTCTGGGTTTGCCCATTGTGTCCAAAGCAACATGTGGCCATTTTCAAAGCCATATGAGCCACCGCCTTGTTTACCCCAAGAACCTGCACTCATCGCACGGATGTTATCGGCAGCTTGAGTTTCTTTACGGTGTTGAGTGGTTGCTGCATAGTTCCAGTGCACAGCAGAAACGTGGTAACCATCGGCGCCATTTTCAGCGGTGAGTTTCCAGTTGCCTTCATAGGTATAGGTAGATGAACCACGTAAAACTTCAAGGCCATGTTCAGACTGATCAACAATCATGTCGATGATTTTGGTGGTTTCACCCAAGAATTCTTCAAGTGAAGGAACATCGGGATTTAAGCTACCAAATAAGAAACCTTTGTAGCTCTCAAAACGAGCCACTTTTTTAAGGTCATGTGAGCCTTCTTGGTTAAAGCAGTCCGAGTAACCAGCTTCGCTTGGGTCTTTAACTTTTAGAAGTTTACCTGAGTTGTTAAACGTCCAGCCGTGGAAAGGGCAGGTATATGTTGCTTTGTTACCACGCTTGTGACGGCAAAGTTGTGCTCCGCGGTGTGAACACGCATTGATCATGGCATTGAGTTCGCCGTTACGGTTGCGGGCAATAATGACCGGCTGATGACCAATGTGAGTGGTGTAGTAGTCATTATTATTTGGAATTTGGCTTTCGTGTGCTAAGTAAACCCAATTACCTTCGAAGATATATTTCATTTCGAGGTCAAATAGGGCTTCGTCAGTAAACACTGAGCGATGAAGTTTAAATTCACCTGTATCGATATTATCTACAAGTAATTCATCAATACGGTCAAGATGGCTAGTATTGATTACAGGAATACGTGGCATGTCCGTTCTCCGACTTTCCAAAAGTGTGGAAGTCACCAAGGCCTTAGCTACGATCTACAAGGTCTTGATATCCTAAATTGTCAATGAAGCGCATAAGCGCGTTGGATGCTTAACCGTGAATTGATGAAGATGAATAGCTTGAAGATTGGCAAGAGGGCTTTTTTCACAAAGCCATTCATCACTTCATCGGTTTGTTGCTTGTATATACCTTAAAAGAATGGTTAAACTGTGTCTAAGACTGAATTTGCATTTTTTTATATCTTAAAGGTATGGAAGCCTTATGGAACTAAGACATTTACGGTATTTTGTGGCTGTTGTTGAAGAACAGAGCTTTACAAAAGCCGCGGAAAAACTATTTATTGCTCAACCACCTTTGAGTCGACAGATTCAAAATTTGGAAAGTGAGCTTGGAATTCAACTGTTTGAGCGCGGAAGCCGTCCTTTACAGACAACACCAGCTGGACATTTCTTTTATCAGCACGCCCTTAAACTTTTGTCGAATGCTGAAGAAATAAAAAGTATGACCAAACGTATTGGTCTGATTGAACGAAGTGTGACAATTGGTTTTGTCGGGTCTTTACTCTATGGTTTACTACCTCGAATCATTTATTTATTTCGGCAACAACAACCCCATTTGAATATTCAATTGATGGAGTTAAGTACGACTGAGCAACTACAGGCATTAAAAGAAGGACGTATTGATGTTGGGTTTGGACGTCTAAGAATTAGTGATCCTGCGGTGAGACGTATTTTGCTACGTAAAGAACGCTTGGTGGTTGCTGCACATACGAGTCATCCTATTGCACAGCGTACAGAAGGGGTATATCTGGCCGATCTCATTGATGAAAAGATGTTTATGTATCCCACTTCGCCGAAACCTAATTTTTCGACCCAGCTTTTAAATATTTTTGCCGAGCACAGTTTGGTTCCAAAAAATATGCATGAAATACGGGAAATTCAGCTGGCTTTGGGCTTGGTGGCTGCGGGTGAAGGTTTGTGTATTATTCCTGCCAGTGCCGATACCATTCGCTTTCCTCATTTAAACTACATTCCGATTTTAGATAACGGCGCAGTCAGTCCGATTTTTATTACTGCTCGCGCAATGGACCGAAGTGAAGACTTACAGCTTTTGTTTGATTGTATTTATCAGGTTTACGATTTAGAAGGTATTCCATATAAACGTACCGTTTTCACGCTTGATCAGAATCCGATAGATGATTCAGACGGTATCGACTTTTAAATAAAGCAGGGCATAGCCTCAAAGGTTGAAGCTATGCGTTAAATGGTTCTAGAAAGCCCAAATCAGTTTTAGCCAGCTGGTATGGCCTTCGGGACGATATTCGACTTCGGTTTCTTTTAAAAATTTGGCTTCAATAGACCAATTCTTATCAGCATATTGAATGCCTGGACCAATTGCAAAAACCTGTCCTTTAAACCCAATGTCACTTCCATTTACTTTGTCATCTGTGGTTTGTTTAAAAGCATAGCCTTCAACTGCCACTTTTAGTTTGGGGTTAATGCGGTAACCTAAGCTATAGTCACCCGCAATGTATTGTCCAGACTGGTAGTCGGTTGCATCGTTACGCGTATTCCAGCTATAAGAAAGTTTAGTTGAAAGATCTAAGCCCGCCGCGTTGGCATAACTATAGGCAAGAATAGGTCGAATGGTGTGATAGTTTTTCCCGAGATTGGCTTCAACTGGATGTGTTGTACTTGGAGTGTCGTATTCACCTGTCCCCAGCACGGTTTCTAGGGCTGCAATCCAGTGATGATTTCCTTGATGCCAGCCGAGCATACCACCCAAAATCAAGTCTCCGAGTCCTTGGTTTGAGTCAGCCATTCCATTGACTTTAAGCCTTAGATCGACCAATGGCTGGGCTGCATAAAACCCGAGTTGTCCATCCATAATTTTTTGATCGGTCATCCAGACCAACCGCGGAACCACAGCGTTGACATCAACATGGAACTGGTCGGGACCATTTTGAAACTCTGATGCGTGATAATTTTGATAATAACTAAGTAAGTAGACACCAGCAGGTGGTAGGGCACCCGCCATCATACCTTCGGCACCTAAAGCAAAAGAGTCTGAGCCATTTTCTGTCGCAAATGCAGAGGGAAGGTAAAGGGTGCTGATTACACCACATATGATTGCAGCAATTTTGTTATTCATAGAATGTCCTATTCTGTGTTGTTTCGCATGTCACTAAAAAAACGTTATTCCTTAACGATTTTTAAAAAATTTGAGTCTGTTTAACCTGTAAATTTGGAATGCAGAACTCCTGTGAGCCTTGTATTTGCTTTCTAAATTACAGATACAAAGCTCATTTGAAAAAGCCGAGTGCTTAAAGGTTTATCTTTAAATATGTTTGAATAAAGCCGAACGCGATTGTCCAGCAGCACCATCGGCTGCACTTAAGAAGCGTTCAGTGTGAATGTCCCGTTCGAATAAACGACTTTGCATGAGTGTTGAAATTGCCGAGTCGATCATGATTGGAGGACCGCATAAATACGCTTTATGTCCACCACATCGATTTTCAAAGTAATCGGCAACAGCCTCGTGCACAAACCCGGTAAATCCAGTCCATTGGTCTTCTGCTTTTGGTGCATTGAGAGCAGGGATATAGCGGAAGTTCGGATAGTCTTTCACGAGTTGTTCAAACAATTCTCGGTTGTATAGCTCTGCCAAGTCTCGTGCTCCTTGGAACAGGTAAATCGTGCGACTATCTCCAGATTCAAGTAAATCTAAAATCATCGATTGTGGACTTGAAAGACCTGAACCACCTGCAATGAAGATGGCATTTTGATCATCTGACTTGCGTACGAAAAATTGACCATAAGGGCCCGAAATATTGAGCTGATCACCCGTGGCAAGTTGTTCATGTACATAAGTCGTCGCTGCACCGCCTTCAACTTTACGAATATGCAGCTCAGCGATGCCGACTTCACTTGGTGAATTGGCAATTGAAAATGCACGTGTTCCTTCAATGTCTGGAAATTGGACATTGATATATTGGCCAGCTTGGAATTCGATTGGGCGATCTAGCTGTAGTCGGATTCCTTTAATGGTTGGCGACAGGTCTTTTATTTCAATTACGGTTGCTTGAAAGTCTTGAACCAGATGGCCTAAGAAATCTGGGTCTTCATCAACATCGGCTTCAATAACCATGTCGGACTGTGGTTTGCAGCAACAAGCAAGCACCTTATTTTCATCACGTTCAATATCCATGAGCGCAAATGGTGAAGCTTCACCAACATCGTAAAAACCGTCGGTGACTTGAACCTTGCATGTCCCGCAAGTACCGTGACCACAGGCAAAGGGTAACCAAACGCCTTGACGTAAAGCGGCGTCTAAAATGGTTTGGTCTTCTTCTACTTCAATCGTTGTTCCGATCGGTTCAATGGTGACTTGATAACTCATGACACACCTCCGAATTAAACATAGCTGTCGTTATAGCCATTTAATTCTGGCGTAACGAAACGAAGTAATGACTTATGACCAAAACCAAGCTCTGCCAAAGTTTGTGTACTTTCTGGATTGATTGTTTGGCCATCTAAGCTGTATTGCACTTTTGACCAATCAATTTTGGCAAAATCTGGATGCTGGGCAAAACCACCTGTAATTTGTTGCTCAATCAACTGCCCAAAAGTTTGTTGAGGTGAGGCAAGCATGGCATGTGCCGAGCAAAAAAGGGTGTGATGATCCCAACCCACGTAGAGTAAGAATTGATCGCCATAATTTTTTTGCAGATCAAGTGGTTCAAATTGATAGTCGTTGTGTATCGCGCGAACAGTCATGTTCAATCTCCTTATTTCCCATCAGGCAGCTTGATGACTGCCTGAACAATTCCTTGTGCTTAAGCTGCGTTACCTTTCCATTTTTTCCAGCGCTGTTGGTCTGGTGAGCCTTCAATATCCAGATTGTCGGCACCGACATTCATGCGGTAATAATCGCGGAGCATGGTTTCGAGGTCACCGCCACCACAGTTGCCTTGCAAAATTTGATTTACAGGTAACCATGCTTGTATATATTTCTCAGGCTCACGCTCGAAAATGTCATGACAGCCATCTGAACAGGTGTGGTAGCGTTCGCCTTGGTAAATGCTATGGCGATAACTAAACTGAGTCGGATCATCGCCCATTTCGGTAAAGGTCATTGGAATCTGACAAACCTGACAAAGCTGTGGTAAACCTGAGCTATAGAAGCGTTTACCTTCGGCTTCCATTTTGCGAGCCAACTCCCATTTTGGACGGTAGTATTTATCGAAAGTGTCTGGATATTTAGCAGATAACCAATCCATTTCTTCGTCGGTTGGAATCCAAGTATGGAAACCGGCAGCATGACCAAAGTTATAGAAAATCCACCATGCCTGATGTGAGACGTGCTCTTTTTCTTTCACAATCACATCGCTATATTTCGGCATACGAATTCCATAACGACTTAAGTCTTTAAATAGGGCACCGCCTGCCTGCTCAAAATAAACTTCCCAAGCTTCTTTCCAAGACATCACTTTGTTCGGCAGCATGTAATCCATCATCATGCCTACAATTGAAAGCAAACGAGTTCCGCGCCAGAACCATTTATCAATCCATTCCTGCACAATCGGAACATTGTCTTCATGCTGTTCGAGCAAGAATTTTACGATTTCAAGACCAAGCGTCATGTGGCGCGCTTCATCTGACTGCGCACTAAAACCAAAGGTCACGGTTGCCATATCGCCGTTATAAGCTGCACCCGACATAAATGGAACAAACAGTAAGTTGGTAAGCACATACTCAAAAGCAAAACTAATCGCTAATAAAAACTCGAAAGGGCCAGCAGAACGGGCGTCTTCAAAAAATGATTTAGGCACAGACAAATACCAAACGCGGTCATGCATGTGCGCCCAGTCCTGAAAACCATCAAAGAACTTGTTGTAATGACTCATGGCATGAATTTGAGTCTGTACATGACGCAGCTCATCAATCGACTGCATCTGAGAAGCAATACGTGCTCCAATACCACTAAACTGGCGGCCTACATGGGCATAGCCTTGATAAGCTTGATATTCAAGTGGAGTCACGGCCGTTAAAAAGAGTTTGATCGCATTTAAGTAGCGTTCATTACTGACATTCATCTGACCATTGTTTTGAGCAAAGGCATCAAAAATGGCATAAAGTTTTTTCTCTTTTTCTGCCTGATATTTCCAGTAAGCATCCATAGTTAAACGGAATGGATCTTCCCATTTAGACCAGTCCGTAATTTTGATGCCTTCAAACTCTTCATACGGGAAGGCCTCTTTACGGTCAGCATAGGAAAAGTCCCAATCTAGATCACGGGTTAATGCGCGGTAACGATCTTTAGCATTTAATTTTTTGCTGGTTTCTTTCGTTTGAGTTGTCATGATTGATCATCCTTAAATCTTTGTTAAACAACGTCTATGTTGTGATTAATTCCAGTGAAGGCGGAAAGTATCGTCATCTTCTTCGACGTTACCGCCCAGCGTAATCATGTTGAGTTGTAACGATTGGATGTCCCAATCTTGACCTAGTTTTTCAGACACGGTTTCAGCTTTAATCACCAAATCAGTTTCACTTTCAATGCGAATCATGGCTGGTAAATATTGAATTGACGCTTCAGGGTTATCTTCTTCAATCGCTTCGAGGATGTAGCGTGAAGTATCGTTGTCTTGTAATGCGAGATAGACTTTAGACATGTTGCTTCTCCTTAAGCATTTGTAAGTGGTTGTAGGCCTAGTTTTTTTGCACGTTCAATAACGGCTTGTTCTGCTTGATCAACTACCTCTGCTGTTAAGGCTGCTGTTGCCCAAGGTGTAAAAGCTGCTTTTACTTGAGTTAAAGACTGGGTGAACCATTCATTTAATAGCTGTTTGTTGTGATCGGACTCTGCTACGGCAGTTTTAATGACGGTGTCTGACCACTTACGTAAATCACCTAAAGTATCTTTCATAAATTCAGTCAGCATGGCTAAGTCACGAGCATTTTGAGTGACTAACCACTGATCAAACTGTTGATAGACAAGCTCTGTCACAAAGCCGTCAATCACAAGGTTCTGTAATAAGAAAAGTTTGAAATAGTCTTGCTCGGTGAGGCTTTCTTCACATAAACGTCGTAAGCCTTGCCATGCTGGATGTTGCATCCAAGCTTGTTTTGCCTGTTGTAATGAATCGCCGCTATTACCATCTAAAGCTAAGCCAATCCGTGAGATGTACTGCGCTATCCCTAAATGATCCATTGCGGCATAAATACAGGCTTGAGTAAGCACCGTGCCATAACCATAGGCACTTCCAGACATCATGTGTAAGTTTGCAGTTTGTTCAACGTGGCGAAATGGCAATAGGCACTCAATGACCTTGGCTTTGACTTCGTCAGACAAATGTTCTGCAAGCTGACGTTTTTCAAAAAAAGCAAAATTACTTTCGGCTGTGTCCTGCAAACGTGCACGATGCTGAACATAAGTTCCATAATAGAATTGACGTGGATCTTTAAATGCATACCAATCTTGCATTTGCAGGGCAGTATGGGTTTTGTCATTTAAAGTCTTTTCAGGTTTCCACAAAGGACGATAGTGGAAGTTAGTTTCTGCCTGTACATCAAAACTCACTTCTTGATATCGAGTTGCTGGCTTAGTACCAAATCGTCTTTCGATATAGGCATAGTTCTGGCGGATAGGTTCGACATTTGACGTTTTGATTTCTAAAGTCATGGCTTTATCTCCTTATATTTTTTACATCTGATCATCGTGATCTTTGCTATTACGTTGCGTGCCGACTAAGGTAGCTTCAGTGCCATAGCGCCATTTTTCTTCCTGCGCATCGTTAAAAGCTTGCTGCTCTTGGGTCATTTCAACCACTTGATTGGTCTTACAAAAATCATTAAATGCATGTTTAGGCAAAACCAGTTCCACAAATAGACTTGGGTCGTGAATGGCAAAATCGAATTCGATAAACTCTGCATTTAAGTCGCCAGTGATCCGGATATATTTGGTTAATGATTCGACTTGAGGTTGCGTCATGCTGTACTCCATCAAGACATGGTCTTGAAATTGATGAATGCTCCTTGCTCTCGCTATAAGCTTTACAAAAGCTATGCCAACTTTATTTTTATAATTAAAAACAATTGTTTAGTGTTTTTATTAAAAGTGCGGCATTTTTAAAATTCACCATTTCATGAATTTTTTTGAATAGTGAAATAGAGATATTCATGATTTGATGAAGAGGGTCGTAGAAATTTCTTTTTAGAATGTTTGAGGCTTTAAAAAGGAGAGATTTAGAAATACTTTTTTAGTATGAAGTTATGTCTTTAAGGTACTAGGACATTTATCTGGTTCTTCGATAAGATGAGATAAAACCCAAATGTGTTTAATGGATTAAAACAGATCACTCATGGCTCGAGTAAAATACGATACAACGGGACGATACGCAGATCATCCGCAAGAAATTCATGATCTGCTGTCTAAACTGCACTTTGATACTGCCCACGGCCAAATCTGGTTTGATGAATATCGGATGCTGCTTTTACACACCAGCATTATGGGATATTTGCGTAAAGACTTAGCGCACATGATTGGACTTGAGCGAACCAAGCGTTTCTTTATTCGATTAGGGTATCAAGCTGGGTTAAAGGATGCAGAAGTTACAACAAAAATGCGTCCCGATTTAAATGAACACGATGCTTTTATGGCGGGTCCACAAATGCATGCGATTCGCGGAATGGTTCAAGTACAGGCCAACCAACTCAATTTAAGCCACGATAAAAAACAGTTTTATGCCGATTTAAATTGGCTTAACTCTTTTGAAGCTGATGTGCATTTAGAGCACTTTGGCCCGAGTGATGAACCTGCGTGCTGGATGCTTTTGGGTTATGCATGTGGATATAGTAGTTTTGCGACGGGCATGACTATTATTTATCAAGAAATAGAGTGTAAAGCCTGCGGCGATGAGCATTGTCGTATTATCGGTAAGCCTTTAGAAGAGTGGGAAAATGCTGATGAGCTGATTCAGTTCATGTCACCCGAACCCATGGAAAAAGAACTCATTGCGTTGCAGGCTGAACTTTTTGAGCTTAAAAAATCAATTTATAGCGATAGTGAAGCCGATTACCAATTATTTAGTTCTGTGGGTAAGTCAACATCTTATAAACAGGTTTGTGCATTACTAACCAAAGCAGCAGGTTCGAAAGTTTCTATTTTGTTACAAGGCGAAACAGGCGTTGGTAAAGAAGCTTTTGCACGAGGTGTCCATGCAAATAGCCAAAGAAAAGACCAACCTTTTATTGCGGTAAATTGTGCAGCGATTCCACCAGAGTTAATTGAGTCTGAGTTATTTGGGGTAGAAAAAGGTGCTTATACAGGAGCGCATCAATCTCGCTTGGGCAAGTTTGAACGAGCCAATGGCGGTACTATTTTTTTAGATGAAGTGATTGAGCTTTCACCTCGTGCACAAGCAGCACTATTACGCATTTTGCAAGAAGGTGAATTTGAGCGAGTCGGAGACTCACAAACTCGTATTTTAGATGTCCGTGTAATTACAGCAACCAATGAAGACCTTGAGCAGGCTGTGAAAACAGGACGATTTCGAGCAGATTTGTATTACCGCTTAAATATTTTTCCATTGCAGATTCCGCCTTTGCGGGAGCGCCGTGAAGACATTCCTTTACTGGTTGAACACTTTCTTCATCGCTTTGAAAAAATGTACGGTAAAACCATTCAGGGTGTAAGTGAAAAGACCAAAGTTTTTATGCAGCAATATGAATGGCCAGGCAATATTCGTGAGTTGGAAAATTTATTAGAAAGGGCGGTTTTATTAACGGATGATCAGCAGCTGATTAAGTTGAATGCCATTTTCCCACAGATCAAGCATGACCCAGAGCAGGCTGTAGCTGTTGAAACCAACTTTGAGCAATTATTGCAGGCAGAGTTTAATTTAGAAGAACACGAAAAGCAGTTAATTTTAACAGCTTTAAAAAAGGCAAATCATAATGTGTCCGAAGCTGCACGTTTATTAGGGCTAACTCGGGCAGCACTAGACTATCGAATTAAAAAATTTCAGCTTTGATTCAATATCAACAAGCTCAAAAATAAAGGCCTAACTTTAAACATTAGGCCTTATTCATTATTGCACTTTCGCTGGGAAACCATCTTCTTCGAGTGCTTCGGTAATTTTATCGACGCTTTCACTGCTTTCAACAGTCACGATTTTGGTTGCTAAGTCTACATCTACTTTTGCATTTGGGTCGATATCTTGAATCGTCGCAGTCACGCCACGAGCGCAGCCACCACAAGTCATATTTTCAATAAGTAGTTTCATGTTCATACTCCATCAAGAATGAGATGTTTGTTTGGATAACACTGAGTCTAAACCTTGTCATGATTGTAAGGTCAAGACCAAATTTTTAAAAAAATATGCTTGACCTTCCCATGATGGGAATCTGTATGCTCAATACAGAATATTAAATTTTGCAAATTTGCAGAGGTGTTTGATGGACTCAAAAAACACAAAATTGCCAGCATATAGTGAAACACTTCCAATCGAAGGCATGACCTGTGCCTCGTGTGTAGGTCGTGTCGAAAAAGCACTTAAGAAAGTTGAAAATATAGAAATTGCCAACGTTAATTTGGCAACGGAAAAAGCTGTTGTTTATTCAAATCAACCGATCCAGCGCGAAGCACTGGTTAAAGCAGTTGAACGAGCAGGTTATGATGTTCCAAAAGCTGCACCAGTAGAGTTGTCTATTGAGGGCATGACTTGTGCATCTTGTGTTGCACGTGTTGAAAAAGCCCTTAAAAAAGTAGACGGTGTTCAAGAAGCCACAGTCAACTTAGCAACAGAGCAAGCTTGGGTGCAGGCAGATAATTCAGTCAATGTCGAAGACCTAATTAGTGCTGTTAAAAAAGCTGGTTACGACGCGAAAGCATCTGAAAAAAATCAAGATGAGCAGCTCGATAAAAAAGCGTCAGAGTTAGATCAGCTTAAAAAAGATTTGATCATTTCGGTTGTATTGGCCTTACCTGTGTTTATTTTGGAAATGGGTTCACATCTCATTCCAGCTTTTCACATGTGGGTCATGCACACCATTGGTCAATACAATAGCTGGCTTTTACAGTTTGTTCTAACAACCTTAGTACTCATTTTTCCAGGTCGCCGTTTTTACCAAAAAGGGATTCCAGCTTTATGGCGTTTAGCGCCAGATATGAACTCGCTGGTTGCTGTTGGAACCTTGGCTGCCTACAGTTTTTCAGTTGTGGCAACCTTTATGCCACACGTATTACCCCAAGGCACGGTCAATGTTTACTTTGAAGCGGCTGCTGTAATTGTCAGTTTAATTTTGCTTGGACGATATTTTGAAGCCAAAGCCAAAGGACGAACCTCGCAAGCGATTCAACACCTAGTAGGAATGCAGCCAAAAACAGCCCGTATTCAGCGTGACGGTCAAGTTGTGGAAGTTGCAGTTGCCGAAGTGGTCAGTGGAACTATTGTAGAAATTCGTCCGGGTGAACGTGTGCCAGTCGATGGGGAAGTAGTCGAAGGGCACAGCTACATTGATGAATCTATGATTACGGGTGAGCCTGTTCCTGTTGAAAAGAAAATAGGAGAGCAGGTGGTCGGTGGTACGGTCAATCAAAACGGAACACTGAACATTCGGGCAACCGCTGTTGGTTCTTCTTCTGTACTTTCACAAATTATTCGCATGGTTGAACAAGCTCAAGGTTCTAAACTTCCGATTCAGGGTTTGGTCGATAAAGTCACCATGTGGTTTGTACCGGCTGTCATGTTAATTGCTGCAATTACTTTTTTGGTTTGGTTTATTTTTGGGCCAGAACCTGCGTTGACTTTTGGTTTAGTGAATGCTGTTGCAGTACTGATTATTGCGTGTCCTTGTGCGATGGGACTTGCAACGCCAACTTCTATTATGGTCGGTACTGGACGTGGTGCTGAGTTAGGTGTCTTATTCCGTAAAGGTGAAGCTTTGCAGCTTTTACAAGAAGCGAAGGTCGTTGCCGTTGATAAAACGGGCACACTGACCGAAGGTAAACCGACACTGACTGACTTTAATGTGCAATCAGGTTTTGAGCGTGAACAAGTGCTGACTTTAGTTGCTTCGGTCGAAGCCAAGTCTGAACATCCAATTGCTCTTGCGATTGTTCAGGCAGCAGAAAGTGAAGGCTTAAACTTATTACCCGTAACAGCATTTAACTCGATTACAGGTTCAGGTATTGAAGCGGAAGTTTCAGGCCAAAAAGTACAAATTGGCGCAGACCGTTATATGCATCAACTTGGTTTAGACACCAGCTCATTCCAAGCGATTGCTGCTCAATTAGGTGAAGAGGGCAAAACACCGCTATACGTTGCCGTCGATCAAAAACTTGCTGCAATTATTGCCGTGGCGGATCCAATTAAAGAAACAACCTATGCTGCGATTGAGGCCTTGCATCAATTAGGTCTCAAGGTTGCCATGATTACAGGAGACAACCGTCATACGGCGCAAGCGATTGCTAAAAAGCTGAACATTGATGAAGTTGTGGCAGAGGTTTTACCTGAAGGCAAAGTAGACACAGTTCGCCAACTGCAAAAACAATATGGTCGTTTGGCCTTTGTAGGCGATGGTATTAACGATGCTCCAGCTTTGGCGCAAGCAGATGTCGGCTTAGCCATTGGTACAGGAACAGATGTTGCCATTGAAGCAGCCGATGTTGTGCTCATGTCAGGTAGTTTAAAAGGTGTACCGAATGCAATTGCATTAAGTAAAGCAACCATGCGAAACATACGTCAAAACCTGTTCTGGGCATTTGTATATAACGTTGCTCTTATTCCAATTGCAGCAGGTGCGCTTTATCCAGCATTTGGTGTGTTACTTTCACCGATGTTTGCAGCAGGCGCGATGGCACTTTCTTCAGTTTTTGTTTTAGGCAATGCATTACGCTTAAAACGTTTTCATGCGCCAGTACAGTAAGGGTGCTGAAAATCAACTTTTGGTTTAAGATCATGACAGCAGGTCTTAAACCAAATTTAATATTTGAGGTGTAAGATGAATATCGGTCAGGCATCCAAACATTCAGGCATTTCGGCGAAAATGATTCGCTACTATGAAGAAATCGGTTTACTTGAAGCAGCTCAGCGTTCTGCTTCTGGCTATCGCATTTATTCAGAAACAGACCTTAAAACTTTAAACTTTTTAAAGCATGCTCGAGAGTTAGGTTTTTCATCTGAACAGATGAAAGAGCTTATTTCGCTTTGGAAAAATACAGACCGGCAGAGTGCAGAGGTGAAAGCCTTAACCGTAAAACACATTGCCGAATTAAAACAGAAAATTGCCCATCTCCAAGAAATGGTCAATATTTTGCAAGCTTCAGCCGATGATTGCTGCGGTAACCAGCAAGCTTCTTGTGCGATCTTAGATCACATTGAAAAAGGTGTGGGTGTAAGCTAAGTTTCATTAAAATAAAAAAGGGAAAATCATGGCTTATACAGCTTCTTGTCTATGTAATGGGATTCAACTGCGCATTAATGCCGAATTAGAACCCATTATGGTTTGTCATTGCACGCAGTGCCAAAAAGCCCAAGGTGCTGCTTTCGCTGCCATTACTCAAGTACAAAAAAATGACTTAAATATTGTGCAGGGTGAAAACCTGTTACAGGCTTATTTTGCATCGCCTAATAAAAAGAGAGTGTTTTGCAAAACCTGTGGTTCACCGATCTGGAGTGAGCGTCTAGATAAACCTGATGTAGTACGTTTAAGGGTAGGACTCATTAATGAAGAAATATCGACATCTGTCATTTCTCATGCTTTTGTGTCTTCAAAAGTGAAGTGGTATCCAATTTGCGATGACGCTCGCCAATATCAAAATGGGGTAGAAAACCTTTAAATATTAAGGTTAGATCGTATTTTATTCATTTGTAAAAAAACGTGAACAAGACTAGCCATGAATAAATAATGTGCTATAACTGTACCTAAGGTAATCGTAATATCTCCTCGATCCACAGGGAAACTTGGGACAGGGCAAAAGATACGATAGGACCTTACATATAGCTAGCAAAGAGCATGTAAGAGATGGATAGACACAAATCTTAGATTGCTCACCGTTGCAGAAAAGCCCGTGAAACGGGCTTTTTTAATGCCTATAAAAAAACTATTTATTGGATGACCAAACTATAAATAAAGTTTTTTCATGAGGCCATTTTTAACCATTTGTTCTTAAGCAAATAAAAAGATGTAGAAATAATAAAATTTTTTAAACATACAGACTATTCTGTATTGCAATTTAATTTATTTATAGGTACATTTACTTAACGGTTTAAAGTTCAAGTTTAATAATGGACTCATGGTCGTTGTGGGAGATCTAAGAGCCTGCATTCTTCCCCAAGATGCGGGTTTTTTTTATGCCTATAGAAAAGTGACGATTAACTCGACTTAAATAAAAAACATATAATTTTCTGTTATTTACTAAGTTTTAATAAGCCTACGATCTAAAGATTGCGTAGGCTTTACACGTTTAAAAATTTAGGCGCGATAGGCCAAACAAGCTTGAGCACACGCTAAACAAGCTTTAGCACAGATCTGACAGTGCTCATGTTCATGTTTACTGCATTCTGCTGCACAGAGTTGACAGGCATTGGCGCACAATTGCATGGCTTGTTCAGCAAGCTCAGAATTTCTTAACTCTAAAGAGGTACACAGTTGGCAGGTTTCTACACATGTCATGCAATGCTTAATACACTCTCGCATCATATGGACATGTTCCTCTTGTAAACATGCAGCTGCGCACGTTTTACAAGCAATCATACATTCGATACAGGCTTGAACTGAGGTAGAGGTGTCACAAAATAAAGCTGAGTTTGTTTCTTGTTGAATTTCCATAAGAGTTCTCCTATCGAAGACTATTATTAAAAAATGGAATATCGTTATATTTTCTATTTTAGAAGATGATTTTTAAGGCATGGCTGTTTGAGATGAAAGGGCTACAAATCGCTAATACATAATTAACCTCGTAGTAGAATGTTACATCCAGCTTTTAACTTAAATGCTCGTATTTTCTCAAATTGATAGGGGATTTAAATTTAAGGATTGTGTTAAATTTAATTGCATATAATACTTTTGGCTAATTTCTTATTGTGTGAATATTAGGCAAATTAGGAATGTGAACTTTGAAGGACACGAAATGGAAAACGTTAATCAATACGCTCACGGAGCTGAGCATGAAGTCCACATCCATTGCAAACGATCATTAAGCACATTAATACTGAGCATGTTCGTATTAATTACAACTGGTCGTTAAAAGAAAAAGCACCCGAGGGTGCTTTTTCTATTTGTGTACTATAAATAGATAGGTTTAAGAGTCTATAAAACCACGACGTTTTTTGTAGGCTTTACGGTCATAAGAAGGGATATTTGATTGCTGGAGATCAATCGCCAGTTGTTTCTTGCGTTGAAACTGAACTTCATTAAGAAGAGCAGCATAAATTTTGGGTCGGTCAGTTTTAAACTTCTCTACATCCAATGGAATCTGATCTTCATTCTTGACAATGTATAGAACAGAGCCATTGCCATTTGTTTCATAAACCGTCCAACCAAGCCGCACAGCATAGAGTCCGGTTTTCTGATTTTTACCTAAATAAGATTTAAAACCATCGGGATGAGGGCGAACATAAGCATTCATCATGCATCCTCCATCATTTGATTTATTTGATGAAAGCGACAATCAATGAATTGATGGGGAGTGAGACATCAAATTCAGTAAAATTACGATTTCTAGTTGTTTATATATTGTTCAATTTTCAAATTTCAAGTGAGGCGGAAAGCTGTTATTTACTGAGTTATATACGCCCAAAAATATTAAAAAAAAGCTTATTTTTTTTGAGTAATAAATTTTCAAGTTCATTTCTTGTAGGCAAAAAGAATAGCCCACTATTCTGTATTTGTGTGATCGGTTTTGCATATTTAAAATTGATGAAATCGTAAGTGAATTTAAGGTTAGTTTGAGTTAATTATTTGTTTTAAAAATAAATAATTAAGTTTTAATATTTCTTGTTACAACCATTTTGTCGACAATAGATGCACCTTTTTGACATATTTCGCCTAGCATAATTAAAGAGTTCGTTGCCTATGGTGTCATTTATGTTCATTGGACTTGTGGTCACCATTTTGTTGACTCCAGGCCCAACAAATACATTGTTAGCCTCTGCTGGAATACAGGCAGGAGTGAAGCAGTCTCTTAAACTTATTCCTGCTGAAGTGATGGGTTATCTCATTGCAATTACTTCATGGGGTATTTTACTTGAGTCCGTTTCACATTTTATTCCGTGGCTTCCACCTGTATTAAAGTTAATAAGTGCAACTTTTATTCTCTACCTTGCATTTAAACTTTGGACAACATCGACAAACGACATCAAATTAGACAATCCACTGATTACGCCTAAGGCTTTATTTGTCGCGACACTTTTAAATCCTAAAGCTTTACTCTTTGCTTCTGCTATTTTTCCACATGCAGCATGGGAAGTGTTTCACGTATATTTTATTCATATTGCTGTTTTTTTATCATTAATTACACCCATTGCTTTTTTATGGATTGCTTTTGGAACCGTATTAATTTCAAACAAAGTAACTTGGTTAAACCAACGTAATTTACAACGTACGGCTGCATTTATTTTAACTTTTTTTGCTATGCCAATCGGCTATTCAGCGATTAGCTCATTTTAAACCTAACTCGTTATTTATATTAAAAAATTTAATTTTCAGGAGATTTTTATGAAAAGATTAAAAGTAATTATTAAGGATCAGTTTAACCAAGAAACAATTGCTTTGGCAAAAGTTCGACCCATGAATGACCATGCCCTTGAACTTCACAAAAGCGTTGAACATATTGAAATTGATGATGATATTATTTTGCCGAACATGGATTTGCTTTATGAAAACCCTAAAGACGGCAAGATTTATCAATTGATTGGAGCATTCAGCGAGGAATAAGCTTTTAGCTAAGAAGTGCTGAAAATAAAGCCAAACTACGTAATAGACACAATTAAAATGTTGAAGATGCCCAATACTTGTGGGACTATGCTTTTGCAAAAATGTGACCTAATCCACATTTTTGCATTTCAGGACTAAGTGGTTTTCACTAAGCCCATTCCTTCAATGAGAAGTAGGAATGGGCTTTTTTTATTGCAAATTATTCTTTAAATGTTTCATCTAAAGCTTGTTGAACAGCTTCTATACGTGATTTACACGCTTTATAAGCAGTAATCGATTCTTCAACAATCTTCATTAAATTATCAATATCTGGGCTTTCTTGAGACTCAAGTAGTTCGGCATTTTTTTTCAAAATGTCATGGCCGTCTTTAAACGTTAACTCTTCATTGTTCATGTGGAATTACCTGTGTAATGTTGGCTTCAATCACACCATCTTGCATTTCAATCGCAATGGCAGGGTTTGAAATTTGATGTATAGACCGAATCGCTTTTCCTTCGGATCTGACAATTGCATAGCCTTTGGCTTGAACTTGTTTCGGATTTTGTAAAAGGACTTCTTTCATTAATGATTCGATTTGAGCTAATGAAAATTTAACCTGTTGTTGTGAACTAAATTGAATACGCTCTTTCATTTGATCAAGTAGGCGATGTGCCGAGTTAAGTTGACCTTGGGCCGAAGATTTAATCTGATGAAGGAGCTGATCATTCTTGCTTTGATAGGTCGTGATTTGATGCTGCGAAAGAAGCTTAATGGTTTGCAGACTATCAACGGCTTCTTGTACGCGTTCAACAATATGGTTACGGATGCCAGCAATAACTTTACTTGGCGTGTCAAATGAACGATGGGCAATTTCATCAAGAATGGTTCGGTCTTTTTCATGACCAATACCGACCCAAATCGGTACAGTGCGTTTGCAGAGCAGGGCTGCAAGTTCATAATCATTTAAATAAGCCAAATCATTCACAGATCCACCACCGCGAATAATTACGATAAGGTCTGGTGGAAATTTAAATGTGCTGGCCCATTGTCTTAAACCTGAACCTAAAGACTCAATCAAACTAGTTGCAGCGGTATTCCCTTGAAAAGTAGCGGTGTGATACACAAAATGGCAAACACCATTTCTCTCTAGAGCATCTGCATCTTTTTTAAAGTCACCTAGGCCCGCAGCATTTTGAGGAGCAATCACTAAAACATTTTGAATGTCAAAAGGAGTAGGGAGGAGTTTATTCTTGTGAATTAACCCTTCTTGCGTGAGGCGTTCAATAATTTGTTGATAACGTTTAGCAATTTCACCTAAGGTAAAGCTTGAATCAATCTCTTCAATATTGACCGAAAATCCATATTGAGGATCAAAACGCGCTCTAATTTTGATAAGCACATTTAAGTCGCTTGAAATCTCAATGCCAGTTTCACGTTCAAACTTTAAAACAATTTTACTGGCTGAAAACTTCCAGATCGTAGCTTTACAACTGGCAATGACTTTATCAGTCTCTGCATCTTTTTCTGCAAGCTCTAAATAGTAATGGCCGCCTTTAATATTTAAATTTCGAATCTCTGCTTTTACCCAGACTGGCTCATCAAAAGCCAAACGTATGACTTCCTGAACTGTGCCGAGATATTCACTGAGAGAAAACTGAGGTTCAGACATACGAACTAAACATTAAAGGACCAACCTAGATAGTATAAAAGCCATCCAACCAAGGCAATTGCTGTCTATGAATATCGGGTTCTATTTAAAATAAATACAACAATTTAAAGAATTAAAAAAAGGAAATTGATAGGGTTATTTAGACCAAACGGTTAAAATTAAAAATTAATAAAAAGATAATTCTTAATAATTACAACCGATTAAAAAATAAAGTTTGCTTTATGAAATATATGAGCGTATAAAGCTTACTTCCAATTGCGGGGTGGAGCAGTCTGGTAGCTCGTCGGGCTCATAACCCGAAGGTCGTTGGTTCAAATCCGGCCCCCGCAACCAAAATATTATGCTCTGTGATGTACCACTTTTCATAATGCGAAAATTATGAAAAGCAATTAGCTTATAAATAACCCAATATAAAGCTAAATATTAAATTCTAGACTGACTGTCCATACCTTAAATCTAGCGTTCTAATTAAATACCGTTAAATCACATGAGCTCAGTGATGAGTGAATGATTGTGAATATAGTAAATGAGTGGCAAATTGCCACATCCGTAAATGGCAATGAGATTAATGTGAGGATCGTTCCTCATGTGCGTAAGCAAAACTCTCAAGATGGATATCGTTGGGTCGAAGTTGGTAAGAAAATTCAACTTCAATCTGGTGAAGAAATCGAATTAAACCAAGATGGTAAAAGCTTTTATGCTGGATTTAATCAGCTTTATCGTTTAACGACGTATTGTTGATAAAATGCTTGGTGCTAAAGCTAAAAAACCTATCTCCTTTAAAAGAGATAGGTTTTTTTATATCTATATGGATAATAAACAATTAAAGTTATAAAAAGTAAAAACGAATTAAATTGATAGAATTATTATTTTAATTATATTTATAACGAGCTTAACCCGCTCGCCAGAATTGACGTCCCATGACCTTAAAGTTCTTACCATTTTCTTCAGTTACACGGCGGTCTCTAAATTTTTCATTTAAACTATGCAAAATTAAAGAGCCATCAGCTTCTTTAAAAATTTGCTTAATCATTCCTTCCCCTGCAAAGTAAACCGCATAAATCTCGCCATCAATTACTTCAGTTTGAGAGATATCAATACCGACCAGATCTCCATCTTTAATGTAGTCCGTCATACTATCGCCTTTAGCTTTGATAATACGCATGCACTCTTGGGCAACCCGTTTTTCTTTAAAGAATGAAGCAGGGAAAGGAATTTTCCCATTAATTGCATCGAAGTGGAACTCAATCGACTCACCAGTACCACACGAAAAACTAGCTTCTACCACTTCAATCCAAGCATATTGATCAGTAGATTCAGCACTCACAACTGTAGGGCTAAATACATCACTTTCTCTAAAAGCATCTTCTGTATTTCCAGTCGTTAACCAATAACCATCTACACCTAAAAACTGGGCAATAAGTGGAAGAAACGCAGATTTTAAATTTTTGCCAGACTCTAAAGCCTGATAGGCCGGCTGAGACATTTTTACAGCCTCTGCAACTTCAGCCTGAGTTTTTTTGGCTTTAATTCTAGAATCTTTTAAACGGTCTTTAAGAGCCATAACGGTTACACCAGCAAACTTATAACAAATATATAACTAAAGTTATATCGAGTAAAACAACTATAGTTATTGACTAATAATAACTATAGTTATAATATCAGTTATATCTTCAGATGAATAGATAAAGTTTAAATCGTATTTGAACCACTATTTATTGAATTATCAACATGTTGAGATGAAAGTTAAATTTATTTTGTTTCTAGAGGATGCAAAATAGAAGGTAGATAGCTCAATTATTATTTACAGATAGGCTATCAAAACAAAAAATGGAATAAAAAAAAGCCCGATTCCGTGGATCAGGCTTAATGTTCGTCGATAAAGGGTATCAAGAACATGAAGAATTTAGCAAAGATTATGAGTCGTAACAAAAGTTTCCGATATACGGCAAAGCTTTATTTGAACTTTTTGGTCAAAAAATTAAAGTTCGAAAAAGGCGTAAACGTAAGAGCTTTCATACTTTTTTACAATTTTAGAAAAAGGAATAACTACTTTTAAATTAATGCTTTAAATGCATACCGTTTAGTTCTTTAGGTTTGTTGTACCAGATGAAACGTTTTGAACACACATTTGTAGTCATAGCTTAGCTATATTGCTCAAAGAATGGATCAAAACTTCAAGAATAACAAACGATAAAGATGCCTTATTAAACGTGTGAGTTGGAGATAGTGAATGACTACAGCAATGCAGAACAGAGCTAAACAACTTAAAAATGCAAAACGTGGAGGATATGTTCCGACAATTGCAAAAGACGTAAACAAATACAAGGTACAAAAAATAAAAAGGGCGCTTGAAGAGGCAAAGCTAATTGCAAGTGAGCTTGAAGATGATGCATTCGAATTCGATGATCAAGTCTCAATGCAAAAAGCGATAGGTGCAATCACCGTGATTGAGTTGATTGAACAAGCCTTAAACAGTGCACACTAACAGGCTTTAGCATACAAACATTCTTTCTTGGACCCCTGAAATATGGGGTCAAGGATCAGTTCGTCTTGCGATTTAGCGCGGTTAAAAAAGCGTTAGTGTTTTTTATTGACTGTAATAAAGAAAACTAAGGGTATTTATAGAACCTGAAAAACAACAAGCAGTATGCGTGAAGCGTTTTCAAGTTTTACCCTTTAAAGCAGGACAAGATGATGAAAACAGTTCCAATGGGTGGTTTAGCCACATTTTTAGATTTTTATAGCATTGCAATTATGGTGGCTTTAGCAGTCAGCTTAGTTGTGGCAGTTGTGTTGATGATGCGTTTCCCTCGCTCACCCCAAGAATGGATTGTTGCACTGATATGCACGGTCGTTTCAAGCTTAACAGGCGGTTCATTTATTATCATGAAATGGAATTTACATGAATGGGTATCGGATATTTGGGGAATGATCACACTATGTGGATTCTTCTTTATTTGCGGTTTGCCGGGCTGGGCGATTGTGAGATGGATATTTAACTTCATTAATAAACAAGAAGGTAAAACGATTGTAGAAGTCATCAAAGACTTAAAAAAAGCGAAAGATGATCTGCAAAATAGCTAAAAACAGTTTCAATGATATAGGTAAAATAAAATGAATATCGACCAGTACTTAGAAGCAATCATAGACAGAGAAGGTGGATATATTAATCATCCATCAGACCATGGGCATGCCACCAAATTTGGCATTACAGAGGCGGTCGCTCGATCAAACGGATATCAAGGTGATATGCGAGATTTACCTTTAGCTGTGGCCAAGTCTATTTATAAACAACAATATTGGTTTGAACCCCAATTTGACCAGATCAATAAAATTAGCCCCGCTATTGCAGAAGAGTTACTTGATACGGCTATAAATTGTGGAGTCAACTTTACAAAGCCTTTGTTACAACGTGCTTTAAATCTGCTAAATAAGCAGGGTGAAGAGGGCTGGTCAAATCTTACCTTAGATGGTCAATATGGGCCTTTGACTTTTCAAGCACTGAGTACGTATTTGAACAGGCGTAATAAAGATGGAGAAACGGTATTACTACGCGTTTTAAATATTATGCAAGGGCAGCACTATATCGAAATTACAGAGAAGAACCCAAACTACGAAGACTTCTTTTATGGATGGATCTTAAACAGGGTAGCATTGTAAAAATTGTAGTTAGATAAAAATATGTTGCTAGACAAAAGACTTGAAAAGCCTAACCATGAGTTGAGGCTTTTCAAATCATCATATGTCGAGTAATGATTTATTGTGCAATGAGTAGAACTGCAAGAAGAAAGAAAATAGCACCACTAATTTTATTGAGTATAGAAAAATTATTTCCAGCCAACATCTTTTCTTTAAAAATTGAAGAGAAATTTGCATAGACCAAATGAATTAAAAATCCAATAAAACAAAAGGTTAAAGAGAGAACTAAAAACTGAGTTAAAATTTCTTTCTTTATATCAATAAATTGAGGGAATAGAGCAATAAAAAATACGATTGTTTTGGGGTTAAGCAAAGATGCAAGTAGGCCTTGATAAAAAAGTCTCGATTTACTTACATTTTTATCGCTTTGCTGATCAGTGATTAAATCTTGCGATGGCGTTTTTTTGCTGAAGTTTTTATATCCAAGATACATTAAATAAAATGCACCAATAAATTTTAAAACCGTAAAAATAGTAGGGTTACTGGTAATAATAAGACCTACACCACTAGCGGAAATTACAGCAATTACAAACATGCCAATAATTAAGCCGCTAATACCAAATAAAGCAGTTTTAACACCATAATTGATTGAATTTGTGACAGTAAATAAAACGCCAGGTCCAGGGCTTAAGAGGGTAAGAAATGCAATTGTTATAAAGACTAAAAGACCGCTCACGCTGATATATCCTATTTATCAATGAGACAAGATTATGCGATTACTTTAAATGAGAAAATAAGTTGTGTATACAGACAGTTATTTATATTTAAGGCTAAAATAGATTAAATGTTTAAAATATACATTTCTATAAGTAAGTTGGATAATAAAAAGCTTAATACCCAAAGCAACATAAACATACAACCCTAATAACAGGGGGTGTTAGTATGCTAAACCTATACCTTAAGAAATATACAGCATGACGAAAAAAGAACGGCAGTTTAAATCTGGCGAATTTCGATTTTCCTTTTTATCGTTTAAATATTGGGGGGTATGGTTTTTAGCTTTTATTTTGATGTTATTCGCGATGTTACCTTGGGCTATTCAATGGCGTCTTGCTGATTTTCTCTCAAAAATAGCTTGGAAATCTTTAAGTTCAAGAAGAAAAACAACACTACGTAATTTAGAAGCATGCTTTCCTGAAAAAACACCTATGCAAATTGAGGTGAAAGCTAAACAGGTTTTTGTTGATACTTTAACTGGAGTATTTGAAGCATTAAATGCTTGGTACAGCCCAAACTGGTTTAAAAGCCGTGTTCATATAGATGGACTAGAAAATTTAACTAATAATCAAGAAAATGGCGTACTTTTATTAGGCACTCATAGTACGCTTTTAGATGCTGGTGGAGCCGCATGTACCTTATTTTTTAATATGGACGTGGTTTACCGACCTCAAAACAATCCCTTTTTAGATTTTCTGATTCATCGAAGTCGTGCAAGGGTGTATAAAAACCAGATTGCTCGAGACAACATGCGTGGACTTATACAAAACCTTAAACATGGTCACGCAATATGGTATAGCCCAGATCAGGACTTTGGTTTAAAGCAAGGTGTAATGGCATCATTTTTTGGTATACAAGCGGCGACTGTAACAGCACACCGCAGACTGATGGATATTTCAAAAGCAGCAGCAGTGCCTTTGTATTTTTACAGAAGTGGCGATATCAGAAATCCTCAATATCATGTACTCGTAGAACCGAAATTAGAGAATTTCCCGAGTGGGTGCGAAGTGAGTGATGCAGAAAGAGTCAATAAAATTATTGAGAATCAAATTCGCATTGCCCCTACACAATACATGTGGTTTCATCGCCGTTTTAAGACCCGTCCTGCGGGTGAACAGAAATTCTATTGAGGGACTTATGGAGAGTAGCAAAGTGACTTCTTTCCATTAAAAAGAAACAAAATTTGATTTTTAAATGAAAGAAATTTTAATGAAATCAATGTGAAATAGAAGTGTGGCTAAGCATTTAAGTTTTCTTGTTTGAATTATTTTGAATATCGATTGCAAATGCTTCTGAAGCGTGTATTATCGAGAATAACTAACAAAATATTCTTGTCATTATAAATTTCTATTTGCGCAGTTTTATATTTATAATCCTTCGGTTTTTTCAGATATTTAAGTTTTGACGTCTATTTTTTAGTTAAATTGGTTTCCTCCAATAATAAGTTATAATATTTTAAGATTCAGGATACAACATATGTCTACTACTACTGGTACAGTAAAATGGTTCAATGAAACTAAAGGGTTTGGTTTTATTGTGACTGAAGATGGTAAAGATATTTTTGCTCATTTTACTGATATTCAAACACAAGGTTTTAAAATTTTATTGGAAGGTCAACGTGTTGAGTTTACCGTAGTACAAGGTAAAAAAGGCCCTCAAGCTTCAAATATTGTGATTCTTCAAAACTCATAAATAAATAGAGCTTTTAATTGATTTAAATATATTATTTAAATAAAATATGTTTAAGTCTAAAGCATTTTATTAGAGTTTTAAAAAACCCACTTTATTTTTTGTGGGTTTTTTATAAGTTTTAATTCAACTTATATTCAAAAAACAACTACAAACATACTCTTATAAACGTGCTTCTAAGTTTTTCTGTTAAAATATAATGAATTAGGTGTGTGGTATTAAAATGGATATTTGTATTGGCGGTATTTTTGACGGTCAAAAAATAGAACATAATAATGATTTCTTTAAGGTCGAAGAACATTATTCAGATAATAGTTCTAAATATATTAAGCAACACTTTCATTTGTTTGGGAAAATTTTTAGCTTCTGGGTGTGTGAAGATGTTGATTTAAGTCAAGCACTAAGAAAAGCCGAGAGTATTTTAAAGAAGAAAAATGAAAATATTTAGCTAATTAATAAAAATACTTTTACTACAGCTTATTATTTTAAAGATTTTCTTATTAGTTAATTCAAATAGATTTAATAAGTAAACTTTAATTTTTAAAAATCAATGATTTTGTTTTATAGCTTCAAATGGTATTTACAATATTTTAGTATTAGTTACAGACTTTTACAATTTGTGTATGGAATTTGCTAAATATAGTTATACATTAGGCTTAAGCAAAAGTTGTTTTATTTATTGCGCAAATAAAACAAAGCCCACTTTAATAATATATTTTATTAAAGTGGGTTCTTTATTCAGACGGCCATCTTTAATTCAATATTCATAATTAAACTACAGATAATACTTATTGTTATAGCCTCCCTTAGAAAGGAAAACATTTTAAATGTTAAGTGAAGTACAACCTAATATTTGCTTTATTGGCAGTAGTAATTTAGCTTTGGCTTTAATCGGAGGAATGGTTCTAAAAGGGTTTAACAAAGAAAAAATACACTTAATTGAAGAGAAAAAAATTAATGATACACAGGCATTGAAGCAAAAAGAAAATGGTTTAAAAAAAGCTGATATTGTTGTGTTGTTACTCGACCCAAAACAATTAAAAGAGATACTTGCGCCGTTTAAAAAATGGTTAGCAAATAAGATTATTGTTTCTATGATGGCCGGGATTGATATTGCACATCTATCCAGTTTTACAGGTTCAAAGAAAATCGTTCGTGTGATTTCAAATCCGCCTGTGCTTACGCATACGGGTACACACGTGCTTATTGCTTCAGAGCAAATGGACCAGCTTGATAAAGACTTAATTGAAACCTTGTACTCTGCAACGGGCCAGACTTTTTGGGCACCGTCTGAAACACAAAGTGATGCCATTATTGCATTATCTGGTTCAGGGCCAGCTTACTTTTTCTATATTTTAGATAGCATGATTAAGACAGGTGTTTCATTAGGGCTAGATAAACAATTTGCTTTAGATCTTGCGCTTCAAGCGGCTACTGGCGCAGTCGAAATGATTCGTAAAAGTAATGTTCCACCAGCGGAGTTATGTGGAAAAGTCACTTTAGCAAACGGGATTACCGAATCTGCTTTACGAATGTTTGAATTAGGCAATGTGTCTGATGATATACGTTTAGCCATGAAGGCCGCATATCATCGTAGCAAAGAAATTACTTCAGAAATTATTTCTGAGGCTCGTTAACTCTTTTTAGCAAACTAGGCCTTTAAAAAGTATTCCCAAATAATGAAACCTAAGCCAAACCCAATAAAAGAGTAGAGAGTAATAATAAAGAATACAAAACTGGCCTTATTTTTTTTCTTCAAAATGTTCATGGCGATGCCTCCAATTCAGATTAATTTTATTATGGAGATGAGGAGGCTGTAATCATAGATACAGAATTTTTTAAAAAAAATATAACAGAGCCTAAATCTGTTATGGTCTAAGCCGCTTAACTGAATAAGAATTTTCGAATCAATAGTTTAAGTCGATGCGCTATAAGCCTTACACCTTTTATTCAATTAACATTAAATCGGCAGTATTGGCAGATTTAAGAGGGCGTAGGGCAAAGGTCGAACGGGTGTGTCGAATTCCCTTAATTGAATAGAGTTTTTTTCGTAAAAAACGTTCGTAATGGTCCGCATCTTTTACAGCTACTTTCACTAAATAATCATAATCACCTGTAACCAGATGAGCTTCTACAACTTCAGGTATATCGGCTAATGCTTCGCTGAAATTTTCCAGCATTTCATCGTCATGGCGTTCTAAAGTAATTTCTATAAAGAATACTTCATGAATACCAATCGCCTTTGGGTTTACGTTTACCGTATAACCTTCAATAATTTTTAAAGTTTCCAGACGTTTCAGTCGTGTCCAGCATGGTGAAGATGAAAGACCCACTTCTTCTGCTAATTGAGCAACAGTTAAACGGCCATTGCCACGTAATGCAGATAAAATTTTCCGATCTATGCGATCTAGTGTGTATTCTGTTCTGTTCAAAATATAAACCAAAGAAGAATCTTCTGATAAAATTAAATATACTTCATTTTTATGCTGTGAATATTTAAAAATATTAAAAAATACAGGAAACATTTTGAGTTAAAGGTACATACACTAGTTCTATGCATCAAACCTCTCTGGATAAGGGTTGTGATGGAGCAAAGAGCACTGTTTCAGTAAGGGTGACTAAACAGTGCTCTTTGCGGATCTTTTATAAGTTCTTAAATCTATTTTTATTAATTGTCGTTGTGTATTAAAACAAATTAAATAATAACTTTTATTTATCAATTGAAGAAAAACTAATCATTATTTTTTATCTAACTTTTGCTTTATGGTGATTTCATTGCAAAGTAGGAAGCAAGGTTATGATCACCCAGCACGATATAAACCAAAAACAATATCAAAATAAATCTTTAGACTATTTGAATAGCCAAGCTCATTCTGAAGGAATTGAATTTAATAAATTTATTCATGAAATTCAGAAATATGAAAAGGCTGTTGTCCTAGATTTAGGCTGTGGTGGTGGTCATGTTTCTTATAATGTTGCTCCACATGCTGACCTAGTCTTTGCCTACGATTTATCTCATGAAATGTTAGACACAGTGTCTAAGGCCGCTAGCCAGCGCAAATTAAAAAACATCTTTGTGCAGCAGGGCATTGCTGAAGACATGCCTTTTAGTGATCAGCAGTTTGATGTCGTGATTAGCCGATATTCAGCTCATCACTGGCAGCATGTTCCGACTGTCATGAAAGAAGTAAACCGTGTTCTTAAGCCAGATGGCATTGTTATTTTTGTAGACATTATTAGTTCTAGCTCACCTATATTAGATACTTTTTTACAGACGATCGAAACTATTCGAGACCCAAGTCACGTAAGAAATTATAGTGTGAAAGAGTGGGTTTATTTTATCGAAGACGCAGGCTTTGACTTAGTGGGTTTAGACAAACAAACGCTTTCATTAGACTTTGATAGTTGGGTAAAGCGTATGAAAACCCCTGAAGATCAAATTAAAACGTTACGCTATTTGCAGGAAGGTTCGTCTGACCTCGTTAAGAAGTATTTCAAAATTCAAAATGACGGTAGCTTTGAAAGCCATGTTGGTTATTTTGTCTTTAAGAAATTAGGGTTTTAAAGTGCTAATGAGTAAGGGTTTTAGTCGATAAGAAATGAATGAAATATCACTAAAACTCTTTTCTCGAATCGCTTGGATTATATTAAAGAAGATTAGAGAAAATTTAATATCATTTATTTGAGAAAACTTAATCACATAATTTTTTTAAGGTGATTAAGTATTCAAAAGGGAGGAGGATTTATCTAATTTCCTTATTATTAATAGACACTTATAAGTAATTATTATTTAATACGCCCGCAACATTATCACTAATACTTTTAATAACTTTGTCGGGGAAATAATGCGTAATATTTTAGTAACAGTTTTCACTTTATTGGTAGGAACATCAGTTTATGCTGAACAAGAGCCTAAAACTTATATACAGCGAACAACTTGCGAGAGAACAGTACAACTACATGGTTTTTTAAGCCGTGCTCAACTTGATTGTAATTATCACTATACTTCACAAGAATTAGTTCATGAATCTGACAAATGTACTAAACATGAACTAGGTGAAAAATATGGTAAAGAAGTTATGAGATTAGGTATGGACCAATTTGAAGCACGCAAGAGAGGAGATATGAAAGGTCAATTATGTAGTACGGTTTTAAAAGAGTTTCCAAATTATATTAAAAAATAAAATAAGGTTTTAAAAACCTCTTCTAGCAAGCCGATAAAATAGATTTAATTATTCATTTTATCGGTGTATCACCCCATATAATTTACCAATTAAACCAGATAATAAACTTTAATAATTCACCGAATATCACATTGACACTTAAAATCTCTCTTATTATTCTTCGTTTCAGGATGAGAGAGGGACGCTTTGTGCGTGCTGGTTCTATATGCCCAGTCTGCTAACCCTCTTTTGTTCTATTATTATTTTTACTAAATAATGAAATTCTAATGAAGTAATTAAATATTCTAATCCAATGAAAAATAATATTTAGTCAATTATTTTCTAGCCAATATCACATTGACACCTAAAACCCCTCCGATTATGCTTTGCGTGCTGGCCTACATCGCCAGTCGATTTTGACAGATCGATTTAACACACAAGACATCAAAAAGTTCTCTTTTTGGTGGCGAACTCGTTCGTCCCCCTTCGTAGCGGTAGGGCGAGGGAGGGACGCCTTGTGCGTGCTGATTCTTGTGTGTCAGTCTGTCAACCTTCTCTCGTTCTACCACCATAATCATTTGACAGTGATTTGGTAGAACTTCTTTACACACAAGGAGTTCGCTCATGCGTACTATTTCTTCTCATTTATTGGTCTTTGCCAAACTCTCTCTATCTATACCGCCCAACTGGTCTTTAAAACGGTTTAACCGACTTTAGGTTTTTAAAGCCTTAGATCGATACGACTAAAAAATCATAGCAACAATAAAACCTGAGATAGCTTAGGCACATTTTTGTGCTGCTTTTGCATGCCTGTTTTTAGCACTCATTTTAAGAGTGACGGCATTTCTATCTCTTTTAGATACAACAAAAAATTATTTAAACGGTATTCCTATGCCAAATTTAGAATCTTCATTTAGAGCACTCAGAGTGCTTCACATCGCAAAAGACTTATTTAATCAATATGGGTTTCATAAGGTCGGGGTCGACCAAATTATTGCAGAAGCCAAAGTTGCAAAGGCTACTTTTTACAACGACTTTCACTCAAAAGCACGACTCATCGAGATGTGTCTTACTTTTCAAAAGGACGCGCTCAAAGTAAAAGTGTTTTCCATCGTTAATTCTTACCGTGAACAAATGGTGCTCGATAAACTTAGGCAGATTTACCTTTTACATGCAGATTTAAATGGCTTTTATCATTTACCCTTTAAAGCAATTTTTGAAATTGAAAAGCTCTATCCAGTTGCCTATAAAGTTGTGGTTGACTATAGAAACTGGTTTGTAGGCGAAATCTATAAGTTGCTCTTAACCTTAAAAGCTACGGTCTCCATACAAGATGCTTATATGTTTTTATTTATGATTGATGGGGCGATGGTCCAGCTTTTAGATAAAAATGCAGTAGATGAAAGAGATCGGTTGTTGGATTATTTCTTTTTAAATTTTGCTTAAGCGACAAAACTCACCTAAGAAAAAGCCTCCAATTAAGGAGGCTTTTTCTTTTAAATAAAATAGCTGCTTAGCTTAATGCCGCAGGTTTTGCAGTCTGTGCCATTCCTTCAAAATATTGAACGGCAGGCGAACGAGCCATATAAGCTAAAGCTTGCTCGGTGTCACCTTCATGAAGTGGGTTAAATTTTGGAGAAACCCATCTTAATGTCGCTTTCCATAAATATTTAATGGTCGGTAAGTTGTCTGAGCGAGTCGCAGTTTTTTCAAATTCACGAATAATTTTGAAGTAGCCACGACGCATCAATTTTTGAATGTCTTCGTGTTCTAAATCTTGTTGGCCTAAACTACGCGCAAAGTCAGCAAGGAAATAAATAAACAGCGGAAAAACAGCCGCCATAATCACTTGGCGCGACACATAAAAACCAAACTTGTTTGTTAAGAGATGCTCAAATAAGTCGTAAGCAACACAGCGATGTTCAACTTCTTCAGCCAAATGCCAACGGAACAAGTCCGCCATAGCAGGGTCGGCTTGGTCCCAAGACTTACTGTCGAGTGTCCACTGACCAATGGTTCCGGTAAAGTGCTCAATTGCAGCAATCACACCTACTCGAAAAAGTAACCAATATTCATCAAGCTTTTCGCCTTTTAAAAAGGGCATGCCTAAAGGTTTGTCACCCAATAAAATGTTAAACACAAAATGGGCACGGTTGAGTGTTTCTTGAATGTCGTAGCCATTTTCGCGTAAGAAGTCCTGAGCCTTTTCATGGGCACGGGCATGAGCTGCTTCTTGACGAACAAAGCCAATCACTTCTTGTTTTAAGGTTTCATCGGTAATCAAGGGAAGAGTTTTATTAAACACGCGGCAAAACCAAAATTCACCAGCCGGCAAAAGCATATTAATACCATTGGCTACGTGTGAGCATAGCGGATCATTCGGCATCCAACAGACAGATGACTCGGCAAAATCAAAATGTACTTTTCTTGCTTTAAGTTGATGATTCCCTGTGATCATATACGTCACCCTATTCATAATTGTTCATTTAATGCGAATGGACAATTTTTAGCATTAAGTAAAATTGATCACCATGTGAGTAAAGGACAAAAACATCTAACGAGAGGCTTCTAGAGATAAAAACGGTCTTAGGCAGAGATTTCATAAATAAAAAAAGGCTCCTTATCAAAAGGAGCCTTCAGTTTGGGGAGTTAGGCTGTAAAGTTTTTAAGCCTCGTTATTTTTATAAGCTAAATCGCTTTATTATAAATTTCACGTTAAGTCACATATTGTGCTTAAAAGTCTAGATCGCTTGCCACTGATCTTTAACTTCTTGTGAATTTTTATTCAGAATGACTTGGTTTTCTTTCACTTCACCAATCCATCCTGTAGGAATAAGGTGATGTTGACCGCTTTCGTCTCGAGTCAGCTTTAATTGGTTTTCACCATCAAGATGGTCGACTGTACCTACTTTAGTACCACAAGAAGCAATAACGTCTGCGTGTTTTTTAATATCATTAATATTTAAAGTGCTCATTTTAGACCTCTTCTTTAGAAATAGAAAAACGGTAAGACTTAAATTACTTTAAATAATTGGATAAATCAGGGGTTTTTAATAAACCTTACAGGATGGGTTTATAAGTTCACTTAATAAATATATTCGAGTAACAATGAAATAATTAGATATAAAACTAATAATATTTATCTTTTTATTACAATTTATATGTTTATTTAAACAGAAGTATTTAGATAAGGTTAAACCAAGTCTTATAAATAATTATTTGCAATGAATATTAAAATACCTATAAATGTGACGATATTAAGTGTCTTGAGTGAATTTGAATCTGCCTCGGCTGAAGATAAAAGCAAGCTTCGTATAAGTTTACTCTCTCAATTGGTAAATTTAGCCAAAAACTTGCCTCATCCTGCTTCGGGTCAGACCTATCAACGCTGGCAACTTTTTGCTCAGGTTGCTGGAGTCGATTTAAGTTTGGCGAAGCTTTTTGAGTCGCATTGCGATGCTTTAAGCATTTTAAGTGAATTGGGTTATCACCCAGAAATAGATGACCAGCTTTGGGCTGTTTGGGCAGCAGACGGTGGACCAGCTCCATTGCAAGTAAAAGATAACCTTTGTAATGGCATAAAGCCTTGGTGCTCTGGTGCAGAGTTTATTCAAAAAGTTTTGATGAGTTATAAAAATCAACAAGGGCAGGCGCAGCTTTGTATTGTTGACTTAAGCCATCCTTCTATTAGCACAGACTCAAGCCACTGGCATGCAGTCGGGATGAATGCGACACAGACTGCAAGAGTAAGTTTTGAAAATACACCTGTTAAATTGATTGGTCATCCAAATAGTTATTTAAAACGTCCAGGCTTTTGGCATGGTGCAGCAGGTGTTGCAGCTTGTTGGTATGGTGCCGCCGTTGGTTTAGCTGGTTTTTTACAAGAAAGTTGTCAGGTCAGTCCGAATCCTTTTAAAAAATTGTACTTAGGAGAGGTCGCTCATCAATTAGAAATTACTAAGCAATATTTTCAATATGTTGCTGAACTGATTGACAGCAAACCTATGCTAAATCATGAGCGGGAAATACGAATATTACGTGCCCAAACAGAACAATGCTGTCTGAGTGTGGTAGAGCGAGTAGGCAAAGCATTAGGTGCTCGTCCTTTTTGTGAAGATGCTACTTTTGCACAGCTCATGGCTGATTTGCCTGTGTTTATCAGACAAAGTCACGCTGCTTTTGATTACCAACAAATTACAGAACTTTGTTTATCGGACCAAAGCCTATGGGAACTTTAAAACATCCTTTGGTCGAAGACCGCATTATTTTTGGTGAGGGTACGTCCAAAGAACAATGGTTAAATGCATTTCAGCAACAACCTTTAGAGCCTTTAGATCTTGAGTTGTTTCGCTCTAAAAGGGTGGTGATCGTCGCTCCACATCCTGATGATGAGGTGCTTGGTTGTGGTGGCTTAATGCAGCAACTTATTGCACTGAATTGTAAGATCCTCATTTTAGCAGTGAGTAACGGCACAAAAAGTCATCCTAACTCTACAAAATATCCTCCAGATCAGCTCAACATTCTGCGCCCGCAAGAAAGCCTAGCAGCCTTAAAGTGTTTAGGGGTAGCAGATTCAACCGAGCATGTAGAACTTAATTTGTTAGATGGTCAGATTCATTTACAAACCGATCAACTGTGGCAGAGTCTAGAACAGATCGTTCAAGCCGATGACATTCTAATTTGTAGCTATGCCTTTGATGGTCACCCAGACCATGAAGCAGTAGGCAAAACCGTACAAGCTTATGCAACCGCTAAGCAACTTCTATGTTTACACGTATTAATTTGGGCTTGGCATTGGGCAAGGCCTTTAGACTCACGAATTGATTGGTACCGAGCAAAAGCCTATCATTTAACCGAAGAACAGCTAACTAAAAAACATCAAGCAATTTTGCAGTTTAAAACCCAACTTGAAGCAGATGAAACCACGGGTAATGCTGCGGTTCTTTCTTCAAGTGCAATTAAACGTCTTTTAATGCCTTATGAGGTTTATTTGAGTGATTCATTCTCGCATGTACTTTGAAGATTTATATCGTCATAACAGTGATCCGTGGGGCTATGATTCTCATTGGTATGAAGCTCGTAAAAGACAAATTTGTCTCGCGCTGCTGACAAAACCTCGTTATTCAAAAGTGTTAGAAGTGGGCTGTTCAAATGGACATTTAAGTTTTCATTTAGCGCAAAGAGCCGAGCAATTGCTGTGTATAGATGTCTCTGAGTGTGCTGTTCGTTTAGCGTCCGAGCGTTTAAAAGAATTTGAACATGTGGTTGTTGAAAATAGAAAAATACCTGAAGACTACTCAATTCAAAAATTCGACCTCATTTTAATTAGTGAGATGGCCTATTACTTGTCAGCTGATGAGTTGCAGCAGTTTATTGAAAAGTTAAAACATAGTTTAAATGACGACGGCGAGATTCTTTGTTGTCATTGGCGCCATGAAATTCAAGATTTTGAATTAAATGCAGAACAAGTCCATCAAGGCTTTCAGCAACATTTTCCATTTCCTCACTATCTCAGCTTAAATGATCCAGATTTTATGATTGATCTATGGACGGCGAACACTTCCTCTTTAGCACAGCAGGAAAAACTAAGATGAAAATAGGTATCGTCATTCCAGCGCATAACGAAGAGCACTATCTATCAGCCTGTTTGCAATCTATTCATGTTGCGATAGATAACATTAGCGGTTATGACGTAGAAGTGATTGTGGTACTAGATAACTGTACAGATCAGTCGCGATTGATTGTACAAAGCCATCAGATCAATTGGATTGAATGTAACTACGCATGTGTTGGGCAAGCACGAGATTTAGGAATTCGCCATTTAATTGGGCGTGGCGTGACATGGATTGCATGTACGGATGCAGACACGGTGGTTAGTCCTGATTGGCTGCGTTATCAAATCCAGCACCAACCCACAGATGCAATTTGCGGTACTGTAACCCTAGATGATTTTAGTCATCTCTCTATAACGAAACAGCAAAAATATTTAGCGCATTATAAAGATCAGATGGATCACGCGCATATTCATGGGGCAAATTTAAGTTTTAGTGCAGAGGTCTATCTTTTGGTAGGCGGCTTTGAACCTATTTCATGCCATGAAGATGTATCTTTAATCAAAAAATTGATCAAGCATTGTTGCAATATTACTTGGAGTAATCTGGTTCGAGTGACAACGAGTAGTCGCTTGAACGGACGTGCACCTCAGGGTTTATCGTACTTTTTAAATAATCTCTAATGACTTAAACCATGACCTCGCCCAATATCGAAATATTCTTTAAGTTTTTAGGGTCATATTTAATTTTGATGATGCTACCGACTTTATATTGATCGTGATTTTGTTTCGCAATAAGCACCTTAAGGTTTTCAGTAATGATTTGACCTTGCTCAGTTTGAAATTTTAATTTTATATAACATAAAGGGCGATATTGCACTTTAGCTAATGAGTCCTGAAAATATATGACCTCGGCAGAAGTCATCATTCCTCGTTTATAAATTAAAAACTTATGAACTAGACTTTTAAGGAAAAAGGTCCAAGCAATATAGACAAAGAATAAGCTGAACCAAACCACTCCAATAAAAGTCAAAAAATCAGAAAATTTCACTCACTCAAACCAGAATTATTCGTTTAACGTATTATTCTAAATGAACAGATTTTTTCGATCTAGTTTATGTGTGTGATCTAAAACATAAGCAGATAAAACCTTATAGTTAAGCGTCAAAAATAATGAGATAAATAGCAGGGTATATAACTTAGTTGTTGTATTTATGCCTACATATGTAAATAAGTCTTATTAACATATGCTTTAGCCCTTAAAATTCTAGAAAAGAAAGTTTCAAGGTGTATAGGTTTGGATTTTTTAAATTTTTTTCGCGATATTCGGGATCAGTTAAGCCATTATCCTTGGCTAGAAATGTTTGTTTCACTCACCATTTTGATTTTATTTGCAGCTTTGGCAAATTTTATTGCTAAACGCATTATTGTTCGGGGCGTCCGTCACTTGGTGACTAAGCTAAAATCACCCAATCAATCTATTTTTGCCCAGCATAGCGTCATAAAGAAATTTGCAAATATTGTTCCTGCTGTTGTGATTATGAACGGTATTGCAACGGTTCCTCATCTAACTCCAAAGTTCATTTCTTTTGTAGAAATGGGGGCGCAAGCATTTATTTTTCTTACACTCGCGCTTACGGTGAGTGAAATATTAAACATATTTAATCTTATCTATCAGCGTAATCCAAAATCTAGAAATAAGCCGATTAAGGGTTACTTACAACTGGTTAAGTTAATCTTATTTGTTGTGTGTGGCCTGATGATTTTGGGAACGTTCCTTAAAAAGGATGTGTTCACTTTACTTGCAGGTTTCGGTGCGATGGCAGCGGTATTAATGCTGGTTTTCCAAAATACCATTTTGTCTTTAGTGGCGAGTGTGCAAATTGCCTCTTACGACATGGTGCGGATTGGAGACTGGATTGAAATGCCGTCACTAAATGCTGATGGTGATGTAATTGATATTTCGCTTCATACAGTAACTGTGCAAAATTTTGATAAAACCTATACGACCATTCCAACCAATAAGCTCGTTACCGATACGTTTAAAAACTGGCGGGGGATGAGTAATTCAGGTTGCCGTCGAATGAAGCGTTCACTCTTTTTAGATCAAAGTAGTGTTCATTTCATGAGTGACGAAGAGCAACAAAAGCTCAAAGAGTTTTTATTATTAGACCAATATCTTGATGCGAAACAATCTGAAATTGATGAGTTTAATAAGCATTTAGGCAATCAATCTCGTTATAACAAGCGCCGTTTAACCAATATTGGAACGTTTAGAGCCTATGTTGAGTTTTATTTGCGCCAGCACAAGGGCATTGCTCAAAATCAAACTATTATGGTTCGTCAATTACAGCCCACTAGCCAAGGTTTGCCTTTAGAAATTTATGCATTTTCAAATACCACTGCATGGGTTGCCTATGAAGCAATTCAGTCAGATATTTTTGACCACTTAATTGCGATTCTTCCTGAATTCGGTTTACGTGTTTACCAAGCACCTTCGGGTCATGATTTGCAAAGATTAACCACAGAAATTAGTCCAACTGAAAACTAAATTAGTATATTAGATGTAAAAATTTGCTTCGGAAAAAGTCCTCATTGTGAGGGCTTTTTTTAAACAATTCCTTTTATAGCTTTAGCTTTCATCGCTTATTTTTAAAATTGAATTAAATAATTTGACCATTCTGACATGGGAATTGTCCTTTAAAGATATTAACAAGTTCTATTTTGGAACTTAGTGTGTAGTTATCTTGAGGAAGAGAAAAAGAACATGTACCCAAACACATTCAAAGATATGGCTTCTAAAACTTTATGGCCTTTATTTCCACGTCGTGTCGCTTTTGAGTGGAATGACTCACCACTACATTGGATGCCACAATCTCCAATTGGAAGTCATGCTGTAAACCATTTCAGTTTTACACTTGTGCGAGGAGAGTACTTTTTCTGCCGTATTTTTAATAAGGCCTTGCCATTCGTAACCGATGAAAAATTAAAAAAAGATGTAGAAACTTTTATTCGTCAAGAAGCAATTCATGCTCAGGCGCATAAGGAATCTATTGAAAAATATATACAGCGTTATGGTGTTGACATTGAAAAACAATATGAGCGCGTAATTGAACTATTTGACTATATGCTTGCAGACAAACCGTTTGGAAAAGCGCTACCAAAGCGCATGCAAAAGTCTTGGTTATTGTTCCGTGTAGGTATTGTCGCTGCCGCTGAACACTATACTTGTGCTTTAGGACAGTATGTTTTAACCAAAGCAGATTGGGAAGAAAAAGGCTGTGATCCTGCTGTAAGTGATCTATTTACTTGGCACTGTGCAGAAGAAGTTGAACATAGAACAGTTGCTTTTGATTTATTTGAACACTTAGGTGGCAGTTATGCTTTACGTGTTGCCATTATGAGTATGGTAGCACCAATTTTTACCTATTTAATGGCTAAAGGGACGCAAGAGCTCGCAGCAGTAGATCGTAGTTTACCTAAGTCTCAACAAAGCTTAGCCCGTTTTGATTTTTGGAGAAAATGGTTTAAAGCCAGTTCACAAGAGTTGGTACCAAGTCCTGTCTGGTTTATGACAACCGCTAAAAATTTCTTTAAACCTTCTTATCATCCGTACTATGAAGGTTCAACTGAGCTTGCATTGGATTACATAAACCGTTCACCAGCGGTCAAACTTTATGAAGAATTACAAAAAGGATTGGTGAGCTAAAATGAATACACATATTGAAAAACAACAAAGATATATTCAGTCTGCGGATGTCACTCTATCTGTTTATGAGTGGGGACAGTCATCAGCAGATCGTGAGACCTTAGTTTTCATTCATGGTTATCCAGATGAAGCGCAAGTATGGGATGAACTAGCCTTTTTGTTAAAATCAGATTTTCATATTGTCACTTATGATGTTCGAGGAACAGGGCTTTCCGGAAAACCCTTATCTGAAGCGGGGTATCACATGGATTATCTTGTTTCTGACTTGAAGGAAGTTATTCAACAAACAAGTCCTAATCGGCCTGTACATCTAATTGGGCATGATTTAGGAGCATTACAAGGCTGGGCTGCTGTTCTTGATGACAAGTTAAAAGATTACATCAAAAGCTATACGGCTTTAGCACCGAGTATTGATCATGCTGGCATGTGGTTTAAAGAAAATCTGAACAGTAAAGAGCCTGCGAAAATGTTCTCTGCTATCAAGCAAATGATTTCCTCAAGTTACATGCTCTTTTTTAATCTTCCATTTCTTCCAGAATTGAGCTGGTATTTGGTTTTAGCCAAAGCTTGGCCGCAACTTGTTTCTCAACTCGAAGGAAAGAAAATTGCACGTCATCCTAACCAACTTAAAAATGGAATACGGGGTTTAGGCTTTTATCGACTAAATTTATTTAAACCATTACTCAATGCACAAAAGCGTTATACCTCGGTGCCTATACATGTTTTATCAATGACGAAAGACCGCTTTGTGCCTCAGCATATCGTAGATAAACAAGACCGATGGGTAAATTCATCTTTTACACGGACTGATATTCCGTTAGGTCACTGGGGAATTGCAAGCCATCCAGATTTAGTTGCAATGCCTATTCGTAAATATATTCAAAAAATAAGCGCATAAAATGATTAAGTCGGAGGTTTAAAATGGGAAACGAATTAAAACTAGCAACACCGTTTGTATTAAAGAATACCCTTACATTAAAGAATCGACTGATTAAATCAGCATTAAGTGAAGGGCTGGCGCATCCTGATGGACGGCCAAGTAAAGAGTTGATTCAGCTATATCGAACTTGGTCTCAGTCAGGAGTCGGAGTTTTGATTACTGGTAACGTCATGATTGACTCTAGAGCACTTGGCGAACCAGGCAATGTCATTATTGAAAATGAAAAAGATTTCGCCTTAATTAAAGAATGGGCAGAGGTTGCTAAATCGGGTGGCAGCGAAGTCTGGATGCAAATAAACCACCCTGGTAAACAAGCAATTCGAGGGTTAAATAAAGAAACAGTTTCACCTTCGGCTGTACCTTTTGGCCCTAAAATGGCAGCGGTTTTTGCTACACCGCGAGAGCTGACTCAGGACGAAATCGAAGATCTTATTCAACGCTATGCAAACACTGCTGAGATTGCTAAAAAAGCAGGATTTACAGGTGTACAGTTACATGGCGCCCATGGTTATTTAATTAGTCAGTTTCTGTCTCCACATCATAATCGCCGTACAGATCAGTGGGGTGGGAGTATTGAAAATCGACGCCGATTTGTCCTTGAGGTCTATAAAGAAATTCGCAATCGCGTCGGACCAAATTATCCAATAAGCATTAAATTAAACTCAGCCGATTTTCAAAGAGGTGGTTTTACCGAAGAAGAATCGCTGGCAACCATTCAAGCACTAGATGGAGTAGGAATTGACTTAATCGAGATTTCTGGCGGAACCTATGAAAAACCGATTATGCAGCTCGGTAAACCTAAAGAATCAACCATCTCTCGTGAAGCCTACTTTTTAGATTTTGCTAAAAAAGTTCGTGAACTTAGTAAGGTGCCACTTATGGTGACTGGGGGTTTTAGAAGTCTGCAAGGCATCGAAAGCGCTTTATCAAATAACGATCTAGATTTTGTTGGCCTTGGACGAATTTTTGCAATTGAGCCATTGGCGTCAAAACGTCTATTAAGTGGGCTTGAAACGATTAACCAAGTTAAACCTTTAACTACAGGTTTTAAGTTTATTGATAACTTGGGGGCATTAGAAATCACTTGGTATACACGTCAAATGCATAGACTAGGGCGGGGGCGCTTGCCAATTCCCAATGAAAATGGGTTTAAATCTCTTATTTTAGATATTAAAGATAAAGGATTGGGTATTTTCAAGACTCGTCGATTACGTGCTTCTTAAAATTATAAATTAACGTTTTATATCAATGAGGATCTAAGTTATGTCGGTAACTCATCAGATAAAAATATCTAGATTTAGCTTGGTTGCAAAATTTATGGGAATTAGCTTTCTTTTATTTTTTGCAGGCGCTGCACTTCTCATATTTTTAGATATTCCTGCAATTTTACTTCAGTTTGAATGGGGTAAATTTCTGGTCCGATTAGTCCGCTGGGGAGAATTGCATGGTGGAGGTGAGCATTACGAATTGATGATCTCAGCCATCTATATTGTATGGGGCTGGTTCCTACTCAAAGCCGCTAATGAACCTCTAAAAAACTATATGTTTTTTGAATTTACGATGGTTGCAAATATTGCTCATTTCGGCGCGATGTTTGTTATGGGGTTGGTGATGACACATGAGTCTCCACATTTAATTGGAGATGTATTCCTAGGTTGGGCCATACTGTTGATTTATATTTATTTCTGGTTGCCTGTTAGAAAAATATATAAATCTGATAATCAATTGAATCATTCCATTTGAGACCTAGAGGTTGAGGGGGCGAAAATTGAATTCGAACCCTTCTCTTTAGATTATCCAGCGAACCAAATATTCTGATGATCACACATTGGGCTTAAATGTTTAATGCGTAGGCTGTCTTGCTCAAAATTACCACTCCCTCCGGCTATATCTAATTCACTACCTAAGCGGATATGCCTACCTTTATAGCTTAACGCTTCTTTTTCAGAATCCCACTGAGCGGAGTGCTCGGGAAAGATAATGAGGATATCGTTTACATAGAGACACTCTTGTTTCTGCTCTAATATTCCTTTTAAGCGCGCTGAAGCAGAAATGCCATTAGATCGATAAACAGGGAGTTTTACCGCACTGGTATTTTCGTTCGCTTCTTGCTGCTGACAGCCTGTAAGAAGGGCAAATACAACTGCGCAAATCAATTTATTATTAATACCCAATTTTGTTCCTATAGGGATTTCCATATAATTTTGATAGTAATGGACTAATGTTGCATATCAATCTTTAGATTGTTAGAGAAGATTTCATCCCACTACAGTTTAAACTTAAGCATTTTAGCCAAATGAACTTATTCACTGGCATAATTAACTATTGGTTATTATATTTTATTTATTTGTATATTGTTATCTTTTTCATCTGTGTTTTGGGGTTATATACATCGTGTAATTTTCTTTGAAAAAAGTATTTGTAATTTATTTTTAACCTTAATTTTGTCTTAAGGCATAAATATTTAGATAAGAGCTAATAAATACGTATGTTTGGAGAACATACAATGATGAGTCATGAGAATTTATCTAAAACCTTGAGTAAGGTTCCAGAAGTCACCTTATTATTCTGGATCATTAAAATTGCAGCTACAACGCTAGGTGAAACTGCTGGAGATGCGCTGTCTATGTCCCTAAATTTGGGATATATCATTAGTACGGCAATTTTTGCTGTGATCTTTGCCGTATTTGTCGGACTACAAATTAAAGCTAAAAACTATAATTCATTTTTCTACTGGGCGACGATCATTGCCACTACCACGTTAGGTACGACAATTGCCGATTTCGTTGATCGAACTTTAGGTGTGGGCTATGCAGGAGGGAGCTTAATATTACTTATTTTATTAGGCGTATCTCTGTTTGTTTGGTATTTGAGTTGCGGCACAATTTCAGTAAAGAGTATTCAATCTGCAAAAAGTGAAGCTTTCTATTGGTTAACCATCATGTTTTCTCAAACATTAGGGACAGCTTTAGGAGACTGGACTGCTGATACTCAAGACTTAGGGTATACCAGCGCCGCTTTAATTTTTGGTACTTTATTATTGGTGTTAGCAATCTGCTATTTTTATACCAAAATTTCAAGAACCTTATTATTTTGGTTGGCCTTCGTTCTGACCAGACCTCTTGGTGCAGTGTTGGGAGATTTCCTTGATAAACCTATCGCACATGGCGGATTAGAGTTAAGCAGATTTAGCGCGTCTTTTGTTTTATTCGCTTTCATTGTTGTCTGTTTAGTGGTCTTTAAACCTAAATCAGCTCAGTCATCTCATTAAATTAACTGCTCATTAAAAACCACATGATTCTCTTGAGTGATGTGGTTTTTTATTTGAGAGTAGGCGTTTTTAATAGACTTTACGTGTTATCCACCAAAATAATAATGCCAGAAGGCTAACACTTGCACCGAGTGCACACACGCCAAACCATCCAGCATAGGCATAAGTAGCAGTTGTACTGATTGCACCTAAGCCACTACCGATTGCATAAAACAGCATATATAGACCGACAAGCCTGCTATGCGCTTCTGGAAGAGTGCGAAAAATCATACTCTGGTTGGTCACATGTAAGGCTTGTCCTCCTAAGTCGAGCAATACGATGCCAATCACGAGTGCCCAGAGCGAATAAGCCATGAGTGAGAGTGGACCCCAAGCGAGCAGTAATATTACGAGTGCTAATAAGCTTGTACGCTGAGCATAACCGCGGTCGGCCCAATAACCCGCACGTGCGGCAGCTAGAGCACCAACAACTCCAACGAGTCCAAAAGACCCAATAATAGTATGTGAAAAACTGTAAGGTGGCTCGCTTAATGGTAGTACCAGTGCACTCCAAAAAATATTGAATGCGGCGAACATGAGTAAAGCTAAAACACCGCGTACTTGTAATACTTTTTCTTGGCGTAGTAGTTTTAACATCGATGCTAAAAGTTGAGGGTAGCGCATGGTAACGGGCTGAATTTTTAAATGTGGCAGACGTTTCCAAAGGGGCAATGCAATCATGAGCATGATGATGGCTGCACAGAAGTACACGCCACGCCAACCCGCTATATCGCTAATTCCCCCTGAAAATACACGGGCAAGCAATAAACCAATGAATACACCACTTTGTGCAGTACTAACTACATGTCCTTGCTCATGTGGGAGAGCAGCACTTGCAGCATAAGCAATAAGCCCTTGAGTCATGGCTGTGCCGAGTAAACCCACGGCAAGCATTCCTGCTAAAAGAATAATCGTAGAATGAGCAAAGGCAACTACGAGTAATGCCGAGATTAAAGCCAATAACTGAATAGCCATTAATCGACGCCGATTTACAAGATCACCCAATGGCACTAAAAACACGAGGGCAAGGGCACAGCCCATTTGAGTGGCTGTCACTACACCACCAATAGCGGCATGACTAACATTAAAGTCCTGAGCCAAGATGTCGAGCAAAGGCTGTGCATAATAGACATTTGCTACGCTTGCACCACTTGCTATAGCAAATAGCAATATTACGCCACGAGGCATACTTGAAAGCGGTTTATCACTTTTAGCGTGTGAAGTTGAAGATGCAAGAGAAGCTTTCATGTCTCTAAACTCACTCAATCTAGTTTTAAAATGCAACTGGTTGAATATTAAGCCTGCTAGTTTTAAAATGCAACTAGATAACTTATTACTGATGATTGGTAAGGAAACTCGATGACGAACTCTACATTGTTAAAAGATGAGCCTTGTCCTGTTGCGCGCTGCGTCAATCTGATAGGAGACCGCTGGTCGCTGCTCATTGTGCGTGATGCTTTTGATGGAATGCGCCGTTTTGGAGATTTTCAGCGGAGCTTAGGAGTGGCGCGAAATATTCTTTCTGACCGACTAAAAAAATTAGTGGAGGCTGGTGTTCTTGAAATGCAAGATGCTTCGGATGGCACGGCTTATCAAGAATATGTATTGACTGCTAAAGGGGAGAGTTTGTTTCCAGTGATTGTGGCTTTACGACAATGGGGAGAACAGAACCTATTTGAAAGTGGTGAGCACCATTCGCTGTTAATTGATAAAACGACAGGCCAGCAAATTCCATTTATGGCACTAGTTGCGGCAGATGGAACAGTGCTGAGAGCTTCTAATACTCAAGTGCAAAAGGTCAAATAAAATAAGACAAAACAAAAATAACTTTTTTTAACTTAAATTTGGGCAGATTAGTTGGTACCCTTGCGCGTCAAATTAAGGTGAGATTATGAGATTTATATTCCTCTTTATAAGCGCAATTTCAATTCAATGTTATGCAGCATCAGAAGCCATGGAACTTCATTACTGTGAAACTGTGAAGAAAGCAGCGAGTGGGGTGATGGATGCTAGACAACATGAAGTGCCAGCTAAAGAGTTGCACGACATCGCCGATCATCTTGAAGAGCAACAAGCCAAACAACTTTATCAAGAGCTTATCAAATCTGCATATTCTTCAAAATTATTTGAAGACCCTCTCATTAAGTCAAAAGCTGTCGAAAATTTTCAAACCACTTGGCATGAACAATGTTTAGCAAAAGAATTAGCTAAAAATATATGAGGGTGTTAGTGAGAGTAGCTAACTAACCGATACTAAAAACCACCTAATTTTTTAAACTAGGTGGTTTTTTTATTTTAGAGTGGAAAACAGGTTCGAAATTGTGAATTTAACTTTGGCAAGATTATAATAAACATTAATTAACAATAGGTTATATTTTAATGGTGCCGAAGTGGTGTCGAATAATTTTTTACAATTAAAGCAGAGGTATTAAGTGAGAAAGTAAGCCAACTCACAAGAGTTATTAACTCTTGGTAGAACTTCTGCATTCAAAATAGCTCTAATACTTTTAAATAAATAATGGGTGCTTATCCTTGTATTTTTTACCATCGATAAGATTAAACTCATAATCTATGTAAAATTCACTTATTATAATATAGATAATCTTGGGTTATGCCACCATACCCATACGCACCACCTCGACAATCAATGATATGGATATTTGAATGTTCATGCAATTGACTTACATACTGATTCAATAAATTGTGTGCTTCTTTAATATAGGATGCTTTCTGATCTTTAGTACAAGTCTCATCTGTGACAGTTATATCAATTTTGAAAGAATTTTTTTCTAAACTTTCCAATGAATTAGAGCCTATAAACCATAAATCTCTTTGTATAAAATCTACGATAATCATGGTCCTATCTTTATCTTTTTCTAAAATTTCACAGGTTATTTCTGTAAGAGCTTTTATGATAGAAGCAACATTGTAATCTTCTTTTTCACCGGATAATAACAATCTAATAGCTGGCATTTTTAATCTCCGCCGTGTTTTTTTATAGGATAAATTAATAATGTGTATGGCTAAATCAAAATATAACGAAGGTTGGTTGCGGATTTTCCGAATATTAGGCAATATTTTATAGGTACCTTTATGGTTTTTCCTATTTACACATGTTGGTGGACGATGTCGTTTGAAATAGTTAACGGTGGTATAAAAATGATAAGGGAATCTATAGTGAAATGAGCGGTAAGGGTGTTTATTTTGCCACTTCTAGAGATGATTAGGGATAATCTAGGCCTAGTTCCTTTTTTAATATTTTTTTTGCTATCAGTAGGTTGAAAACACATATGACCCACATGATGCTTAGGAGCGTAGAAATCAAAACCTTGATTATTTAGTGCCTATAAAGAATTACATTTTATGACTATGAAGTACGATTCTTATACTTATAATGAATGTAAATAAAGTAAAAAGGATCACAAAATAGTGATTACATTACATCATTTACAGTTTTCTCGTTCATTCAGAATACTTTGGGCATTGGAAGAACTAAGGCTTGATTATCAGATTAAATATTATAAAAGAACGCCCCATTATGCTGCACCTGATGAACTGAAAAAAATACATCCTTTAGGTAAGGCACCCATTTTGACAGATGGAGATTTGACGATTGCTGAATCTGCGTTAATTTTAGATTATTTACAGGAAAAATATGATGTAAATAAGCAGTTTAAACCACAAAATTCTGAGCATTTAATGCAATACAATTATTGGATGCACTATGCCGAAGGCTCACTTATGCCATTGTTGGTTATGAAACTTGTTTTGAGTCAGGCTTCAGGAAAATTTCCACCTGTGATTCAACCTGTTGCGAATGAAGTTGTGAATGGGGTGAAATCTGGATATATCGCGCCGAGGGTAAGTGATCATATAGAATTTCTAGAAAGCCATTTATCTGCTCGTGATTTTTTTGCTGGAGATTTTTCTTTTGCAGATATTCAAATGAGCTTTCCAATTATTGCATTGCAAGAACGTGTACAAGAGCAATATTTAAAAATAAAAGTTTATTCAGATAAAATTCAGCAAAGACCTGCTTTTATTCGAGCAAAAGAGAAAAGTGCTAGTTTATAAGGATAAATTTGCGCCTCAATAGCCTTTGTTGCTTTTGAATAAAGTGGTTAGTTATCCAGCGAACCAAATAATTTTATGATCACATGAAGGGCTTAAATTTTTAACCTGATGGTTATCTAATCCGTATTGACCTGAACCACCAACTAAATCAAATTCTTCACCTATGGCAATCTTTTTGCCTTTATAAGTTAAAGTTTGAGTTTTAGCATCCCATTCTGCTTTGATAGGGTATGAAGCCCAATAATCAGCAAGTTTCTCTTCTTTCCATACATTTATCATTGCTGCAGATGCTGGAAATAAATTAGGAGGTAAATCTGATAAAGAGAACCAACTCCAACATTCGAAAATATCCGGCTCAGTTACAATAACTTGTTCTTTCAAAGTACTATTAGTTAATTTAAAAGAGAGGCCTATAGTCGTGTTAATACGTGGTGAAGCTTGATCGATAAGTACAGTAAAAGGCTGGATATTCGGTATATCCAATTTTAAACCAGTTTCTTCGAAAACTTCTCTTGCGGCTGATTGCTCAAAAGTTTCACCAGCTTCGATCTTTCCACCAGGGAAGCACCAAGAGGTTTCTTCCCCTGCTTTTATACGTAAACCTAATAATACTTTATCGCTTTCATCGAAAACCATAACACCTACGCCTACAAGTGGTGAGATATCTACAGTTTTAGGAATTGATTCTAATAATCCTGATGAACTAGCACCTAGAACGGCTATATCAAATTTATTTTCCATCATCTTTAACTTTTCTATTTTTATCTTAGTATTGAAAAAATTTATCTTTTGATAAAAATTATAGATTAATTATTTAGGAAGTGTGACGTACATCATATTTTTCATATCTTTTATATTCTGATCAGTAATTTAAAAACTAAAAGGGCATAATAGTAAGGCAATAAAAAACCACCTAACTCTTTCGAATTAAGTGGTTTTTAAATTTTGGAGCGGGAAACGAGACTCGAACTCGCGACCCCAACCTTGGCAAGGTTATAATAAATATTAAATAACAACGGGTTATATTTTAATGGTGCCGAAGTGGTGTCGAATTAAATTATTGTAACAAAATACTTATTTTCTATCTAATTTTAATTAATACGCGTAATTGTATTATCTCATATATTTTATTATGGGGTAATAAAGTGAGCGATAACTTTAAAGGTTTAAGAAAGTTAACTGAAAATGCAAAAAAATTACAAGGACAGAGTCAAGTATCTTTAGGCACACTTTTTAATGAGGGATTTATTCAATCGAATACTGATTTTGAAAGTATTGATGATCTATTCGAAAAGGCGGGCTTTAATGTTGAAACTCCTGAAGATTTTGAAGCAATTCCTCAAGAGAGAATAGATCAATTTATTCGCGAACACACAAAATATGAAAGTTTTAATGATTTGCAAACTAAAGCAGCAGCTGAATATTTTAAAAAGCAATTACTTAAAGGAATTAAATAGAATAAAGGCGCTATAAGCGCCTTTATTCATTCATACAAAATTAAAAAGTCTGTAACAGTAGCCAAAAATGTTAATTAATTATTTCCTCCTCGGTTTCGATCTTTTTCTGTTGGAGTTCCTTTTTCATGGTCGTGCCCGCCGCGATTTCTATCTTTTTCAGTAGGTGTTCCTTTTTCATGATCATGTCCACCTCGGGCTTGGTTATTTCCTCGATCTCGATCTCTTTCACTTGCAGAACCACCGTTGTTATTCAGATGCTCTTTCGCCTGCTGTTGGTCCACCTCCTCGTTCCGCTGCTTTACTTTCTCTGACACCTGCGGGTTCTCTTGCATTTAAAATTGTTGAAAACAAGCTTAAAGCAAGTATTATCAAACATATCTTTTTCATTTTTATTCCCTTTTTAGTTTTATAGATGGAGAGATTGTTTTGTAATCAATCTACGTTTAATAATATTATATTTTTAGTGGAATTAAAGGCGCTTCTAGCGCCTTTTTTAATTCTTTCTTCTCGACTGCCTCTGCTGTCTTTGCCTATTTAAATTTTCAAGGATAGGAATAACTTCATTTGGATCGTAAAGATGCTTGCCATCAGTCCCTTTATTGAATGGACGAAGCTCATCAATAATCAATTTACGAGACAGGCAATAGCGATCCATTAACCATGCTGCAGTAACACGGTTCGGTATTTCCTCAGCTTTCATTTCAATGACTTTCCCAACATTAGGAATGATTTCATGAATGAATACCTGAGGTGGTTTTTCTGCTTCAACAACGACTATATATTTTCCCATACCTTTACCTATCTAATTACCCCTAAATACTGCAATGTTCTCAAGAGTGACCGCAGAGGGTCAGCAATACAGTCACTCATGTAGAACATTGCAGCTCTAAAATTGTTTTTACTTTCTCCAAGTCGCTTCTTTAAATTTTGCCTCATCAACCAAGTTGTCGATTTGAGACGGATTCACATTGTCGTAGTAATGGTTCATCAGGTTGCCGAATACAATCAGTGTTCGGGCTGAGGATGAGTAACGGAAGCTCATTAGGCAATTTCTCCCTTAGCAAGCTTTTCAATTTCTACTTGAACGGCTGGTAGTTTCACTACTTCGATTTGCATGAGTGAATCTATTCCTAAGTATTCACACACGGTTTTAACGTCTAAACCGCGCTCATCTATAAAAGCTTGTAATTGATCACGTTGCTTATCAGTAATCCCATTAAACTCAGGTGGACTAATCCATGAGTTCCTTTCTTTGTCATATTGGCAGTTCAAGGCTTTAGCACGCATTAACATTGTTTGACGCATGTTCTGGTAATACATGTGTTCTTTATCAAGCGATTCAGTTAATTGGTTAAGATCGCCAGCATGTTCAGCCTCTTCACAGCTTTGCTTCCAATTTTCTAACTCTTCTTGGGCTTTTGCGGCTGCAAGTTGTGCCGGTGTTAAAGTGTTGATGTGGTCCTTTGCTTGAGTAATAAGATCAGCTAAGAAAGTTGGATTAGATTTAAGATCAGGAACCCATACTTCACCAGTTTCGCCGCCCAGTGCACCAGAGTTTTTTGCATGGTGAGTAGGAGACGGTTTGAAACTAATGACACGAGCATTTTTACCTTCACCAGTCGTTACAGTGGTTAGATAACCCATGATGTCGGCTATACGGTAAAGCTCATTACGGTTTTTTCCGCCCAGATCTGGACGATAAATAATTTGATCGCCGTTTTGATCCTCAGAAGCATGAGCAATGAATACAACGTCTTTGCCAAGACTGATTAATGTATTGATGTACTGCTTAAATGTTTGATTCGCTAAACCTTGAGCTTTTAACTTTAAAGAGCCATCTTTTTGACGGTTATTAGCCGTGAGCAATAAGTGGGTTTTAATGCACTCAAGCATCGCGCCTACAGTGTCGATAACTACAGTGTTATAAGGTGCTAAGTCTTGAGGAGTAAGGTTTGCTACATCACTCCATTGCTGAACCTGTACAACGGCACCGCGACGCAGTTCGCCAGTACGGTGAGCACCACGGTCAAAGTCAAATGAAATTGCTTTATCTGCAGTAAAACCTATCGAAGTTTTACCTAAGCCAGGATCAGCATAGAGGTACACAATAATTGCTTGAACTAATAATGTTTGGTCAGCAGTAATAATAGGTAGAGCCATTTTTCTTATCCTTATTTTGAACCTGTAAAGCCGCGCTTCTTCTTATAAGCTTTGCGGTCATACGAAGGTATATTGCTAAGTTGTAGGGCAGTCGCTAATGCTTTTTTGCGCTGTAAGTTAATCTCATTCATTAAGGCTGTATAAACCTTAGGGCGCTTCGCCTTAAACTCTTCGACATTTAAAGGAGTTTTCACTTCACCTTTAATGGTGTACAGAACACTGCCATTTGCATTCGCTGCATAAACAGTCCAGCCGATACGTACAGAGTAGAGACCAGTTAAGCGGTCATGGCCGATATAGGCTTTAACACCATCTGGATGTGGTTTGAATTGAGCATTCATGATTAGCCTCCCATCATCCAAGATGCTGCAGCTACAGCAATTACCCAAAGAACAAATGAAAGGGCAATGAACTTAATGAAGTCGATGACATTCGCTTTAATGGTAGCGAAACGAGAAGGGCGCTGTTCTTCAACAGTAGGGTGTTGATATAGGCGTGATGTGGTTTGACTAGGAATAGGGTTTTGTTTCATACTTACCTCGCGTAATGCAAAGCACCCATGAGTTCGAAGGCAGGGGTGCTTTTTAATGTCTACGAGATAAATATGAACTATTGGTTCAATTTAGTCAAGAACCAATAGTTCAACTTTTATGGGTGAAAAGCAAAAACTCATCTATTTTTATTGAGAGTTTAAATTTAAAAATAATGAATAATTTAGCTATTTCCTATAGCTAAATCCAAGTCATCTTGAATAGTAGGAGCTTTTTTTGCTTCAAGTGCTATTCTTTGTTGAATGATCGAATTTTTTTGCCCTTTGATTAAGTTACATATATTTCTATTAATAACTTTCCTAATTTCTCTTTTTGCTATTTCATTCATAGGATTTTTATAGTTAATACTATTAATTTCATAACTAAGTTCAGATTGCTTAATATCTCTTTTAAAATTAAAGTTGTAATTGACTTTAATTTCAACTGAATTTGCTCCATCAGTTAGATTATAAATAATATTTATATCACGTATTATAAAATAATCAGGATATTTTTCATTCGAGATAAGAAGTAATTGTCCTAGATCATCACCATTTATTCGTAAATTCTTAATAACCTTATTCATCCAACCTATTTCTTTATCTTTAGGGAAATTAGGAATAGTTTCATCAATAGTGATAAGTACATCTACGATTTTACCTAGAGTTAATTTGCTTCCTTTAGTATCTGAAAAACGCTTTAATAGAAGAATCCTTTCTCGATTATTGAAATCCGAGAAAAATATTTTTTCAACATCCTCTTTCTCAATAATTTTTTGAGATTTTAACTGTTTTGTTAGGCTGCTAATTATTCTACTATTAATATCATCAGTTTCTTTACAAGTATGTGTGGAAAATATATCAATATTAAGCTCCCCATCAGTTTCTTGTAAGAGAATATCTGCTTCAAAAGTTTGTTCTCTATAAATAATATCTTTTGAAAAATCTGAGCGTTCTATTACATATTCTATTTTTATTTCTTTATCATTAACATATGTAAATTTAGGATATTTTGTAAATTTAATACTACTAAACTCTTTTTCTAACTCGATGGCTAAAGGAGTAAAGTTAATATTTTGAATTTCTTTTTTCCAAGCACTATTAGGCTTAGATAAAGTTAAATTGGATGTTCTATGCTTTGGGTTTTTTTCATGTGTAATTGTTTTCTCTAATAAAGAAGTTAGTTCAGAAGGAGATAATATTACTGAAGAAAGTAAAGGCACTGTTTCACTTTTATTAGATGATGGGCTAAGTATACCTTTACTCTTTAGTAGAAAGTTAATATCACCAGGCATAATATGGTCACTATTGAGCAGAGTTCTAAGTGTATGTCCAAAAAAAACTCTCTTTTCATCTTTAAAATTTTTATTGTTCATTCTCTGACTCCCTTTATTTATTTGTATCAGAAGTTAAAAAACTTTCTAAAAAACAAAAAGTTTCAATAGTGATATCTATATTTTGATTTTCATTTGAAAAGTTTCTTTTCGCAGTTTGGTCAGCTGATTTATGAGAGTGATAATTAAAATCTGGAAAACCAATAGATATCTTTTTTGTAAAACCCTGAGATATCTCAAAAGCATAAGCAATACCTTTTTTCAATGAATCTTCTGAAAATTCATCTTTACAGAATAAAATAATCTCAAAACAACCTTCTACATCTACTCTAAAAGGTAAAATATCTGAATTGAGCATATTGAGTGTTATAAAGTTAGTATGGTTGTCTTGTTCACCTAATAAACTAAAACCAAAATTAGGATTTGTATACTTGAAAGAATCATAATTGGAGTTTAAGTAGCGATGAACCTCGAATAAGAAATTAGCTCTATTATTATCTACCATATAAATAGTATCATTTATTTTTTCATTAAAAATCATATGGTTTAATAAGTAAGTAACATTTTTATCTAATTGCTCTTTGTGGTGGGAAGTATAAACTAATAAACCAAAGTGTTTAGTATCGGGACGTTCAGTACTTATTCCATTAAGAATTGAATCCGTCTCAACACTATATTTAGAGCATTCAATGATTTCTGCTAGTTCAATTAAATCACTTTTAATCTTTCCCTTTAATTTTGCTTCATTAGGATTATATTGTTCACTATGTTTTATTGAGACGTGTACAGCTACTCTTCGGTCTGAAAAAAAAGGACAATCGTATACAAATAACTCATCATCACCATGAGATTGTTTTGGGTTTCCTTTATCATTTTTATGTTCATCACCCAGATTACAAGTAATACTAATATTTCTAATAGTATCTTTCCACCCTAATAAGTCTAGAAGACTTCTGCCAATTTTTTCGCCGTATTCGCCAATTGACTTTGTTTTTTCACCAGCCATATTAAACTCTCAATTTATTTGTTAAGTATTTTGATATTGATTACAACTTCATTATTTAATTCATGGGTGGTAATATCACCTATTACATGATTGTTAGATTTTAAAGTTAAATCTAACAGGTTGTTAATATTTAGTTTTTTTCTAAAGTTTTTCGTTAGTTTGTCTAAGAATTCTGCTTGAACTATATCTACATCTTCTAAGGTAATGTTCTCTTTTGAAGAGATGGCTGTAGTTATTTCATTGAAGGTTTCATTTTCTATATATTTCTCTGATATATCTTTTAAATCTGAAAATGTAATTGTTTCATTTTTTTCTATTTTTTGAGAAATTTCATTATTGATTTTTAGCTTTTCAATAGGATTCTCTATATTAGAAACAACTTTTTGAATAACTTTTTTTAGAATCTGAGCATTATTTTCTGGAGTTTTTTTTAGTTTTATTTTTAAGAAGTCATTATACCAATATTTTGTCTTTTGATTTAATGCATCAATTGCAAAGACATTCCCATCCTCTAAAACTAATGCACCTTTTTGAATCTTATTAATAGATATACCTTGCTTATTCATAAGAACTAAAGTTTTACCTTCTTCTTGAACATCAAGGTAGTTGTCTTTTAATTCAGTTTTATAAATTCCTAACCCCTGAATTTTTTTATTATCAATGATAATATTCTTATATAAAATAACAATAAGTTCTCCTAGTAAAATGTTAGGATGTGTTGAATGACTATATAATGATTTTGCAATATCTTTACTTGTATTTAAGAAATTTAAATTATCATTAAAAATCTTATTTGAAAAATGATAGACTTCATTTAATTCAATATTGGACTCATGAAAAAGTTCAAATGGTTCTTTTAAATTAACGAGAGGTTTTAAATAATTAATTAATAATAAATTATTAATTTCCTCTTCGCTTGGCATTAGATTATCTGAAAGTACTAATGGCTCCTCTCTGAATTTATTCCCAATTCTATGAAGCACCTTGTGCTCAATATTTGCAGAACTAATATCGTACATTTTGACCCCTACTATTTTGTCATTAAATTTAAATTTTGATTTAAAGTTTTTACAATTTCTAAAGTTAGCTTTTTATTCTTTAAAGCTGAATTAAAGTCATTAATAAATTTTTCACAAATTTTATTAAGATCATCTTCAACTCTTTCATTCAAATGAGTAGTTTCCTGTTTATCTTGCATTTCACCAGAAAGAAGCCATTCTGAAGTAGTATCTAAAAATCTAGCTAGAATAGGAATCTTTGAAGTCTCTGGAATAGCTTCACCGTTTAGCCATTTACTGGCTGCTTTATCAGATATATCAAATTCTTTACTCAGAATCCTTGCTCTCCCACGCAACGGGTAATTTTTCGAATCCATTGCTTGTTTAAGTCTTTTAGCAAATTCTTCTTTAATTTTATCTACCTGAGTATTCATACAATCGACTTTATGAACTATTAGTTCAATCTTAAATGTTATTGAAAGAACTATCAGTTCCTGATAAAGTTGAACCAATAGTTCATTATTGGGTTGAAGATGAGCACTGTAAAAGAAGTTATCAACGATGCAGGGGGTGTCTGTGTTGTTGCATTAGCCGTCCAATTAAGTGAAAGGTCCATTTATAAATGGATTGAAAAGAATTGCTTACCACGTTCTGAGTACACTGGAGAAAGTAATTATTCATATGTGATTGCAACCTTATGTAAAAAATTTACTGAACAACAGATCCTTACGATTGGAAATCCAAGAAAGTCAAAAAATATAGAGCGTAGAGATGAAGTAGTCCCTACATGATTTTGGATAGGCAAGGGAGCTGCTCTTTTCATGAGAACAGATGAAATGAATGAAGCAAGAGAATTGGGCTTTTTAGGTGGAAAGCTCGATAACCCTGTAACGGTTAAATTTAACGACTTGACCGATGAATCCATCGAAGGCGTGGCTAATGCCAGCGACATGACGAAAGCAGACTGGATACGTGAAGCTTGCATAGAAAAACTCTTGGTGGAAAGACGCAAGTTCAATCGTATGCGAAAGGTGTGGGGTCATCCTAAGGAAACAAGAGATGCCAGAGGATGCCATGAGAATACACAGTCAAATTTAGAGCATTAAAAAAGCCTGATTTCGAGGATCAGGCTTCTAGGCATTCAATTGAGGTGAATCAAATGAACACAAATAATTTATCAGAACAACCCGTTGAACTCAACTCACAGGAATTTGTAGTAGGTGACATGGTGGTTATTCAAAACCACATTATGGGGCCGCTTGGTGGCGATAGTATTTTCTGCATCATAGAAATAAAAAGTGACTTTCTTGGCGATCATGTCTCTATGACTGATACCGATGGAAAGGTTTGGACATCTGGAGTGAGATATATACGTCATGCCATTGTTGCAGAGAACCAATTAAAACGTCGATTAACTGCAGAACAATTAGCACGGGCGGAGGTGTCATGAGCAGTTTAAAACACCCGCTTATCCGTTATCACGGAGGCAAGTTTCGTCTTGCTGATTGGGTTATCTCACATTTTCCCGTCCACAAAACTTATGTTGAGCCATTTGGTGGAGGAGCATCTGTTCTATTTACTAAAGAACCTAGCGTTATTGAGGTCTATAACGATTTAGATAATGAGGTTGTGAATTTATTCAAAGTACTCAGAGAACCGGAGCAACGAAGATGCTTAGAAGAGAAATTGTATTTAACACCATTTTCTCGCACTGAATTCTATGAAGCCTACAATGAAACTGATGATCCCGTAGAAAAAGCCAGAAGGATGATTATTCGAGCTCAGATGGGTTTTGGTTCAGCTGGGGCGACTAAAGGAAAAACAGGTTTTCGAATGGCGGGAGGCCGACAAAAGAATTATGAAATTGCCTTATGGGAACGTTACCCAAATCGATTATTGCAATTTGCTGACCGTTTAAAACAGGTTCTTATTGAAAACCAGCCAGCTGCAAAAGTGATTAACCAATATGACGATGAGAGCACATTATTTTTTGTGGACCCACCGTACGTAAGAAGTACTCGAACATCAAACATGACAGCTTATCGATTCGAGATGAGTGATCAGGACCATATCGATTTATTAGATCTATTAAATCAGGTCAAAGGTAAAGTCATCTTATCGGGTTATGACCATGAGATTTACAACTCACGCTTAACACATTGGGTAAAGAAGACTAAAGCTGTGCAAGCCTCAGGAAATAGAGGGGGCGTGAGTCGCCAAGAATGCCTTTGGATTTCTCCAAATGCCCAACAGACCGATTTATTTGGAGTGGGCTTATGAGTCTAGACGCAACCATTTGGGCTTTCAAAGCCGAGGTTAAAACCTCAAGTCAAAGACTCGTTTTATTGGCCTTGGCTGATAGAGCGGGAGAATCTCATAAATGCTACCCAAGCATTAAGCGAATGGTTAAAGACACTGTCCTTAACCGTAAAACAGTGATCAAAGTATTAGATGAGCTTGAAGCAATTTCATTAATTAGATTTACGGGTGAAATCACAGGGAATGGTGTGAAGGTTTACCAGTTAATTGGTGTGATGGGGCGTGAAGAAAATGATTTAACCAGTCCCAAAAATGGGACTAGTACCAATAACGGAACTAGTTCCAATTTCGGTACTGGTTCCAAAAACGGTACTAGTACCAATAATGGGACCGCAACCAGTCCCAAAAACGGTACCGAGACCAGTCCCAATATTGGGACACAGAACCTATCAGGGAATCTATCAGATGAATCTAAAAATAAAAAAACATGGTTGAGTTTGAAAAAACTTGGTGAAGAAATTCGTTTGGCGACTGATCAGGAAACTTACGAGCAGATCAAAAACGCAACTTGGTTCGATCGGGAGTTACGTGCTTTTGAACTCTACAACGCCGAGAAGAATCTTTGTGATGAACTCATGCATTACCACTTTGCAGATTGGTTAATCAACGCAAGTGGCAAATACCAAGCACGTGAACAGGCAGCTTTCCGGAATTCAGGGTCGTCAGTACGAAGCGCGCCGAGCGCACCGCACCAGTTGAGCGATAAACAGGTTCATACCTTCGCTCAAAAACTATCACAACATCCTGAGTTCGCAAGTCAGTTTGCTACTGCAGGAGAAAGCTACGATCAACTTGCAGCACGAATCGCCGTAAAACTTAGTGATCCAGCTCAGGCCAAGCAATGGGAACCATATCTCAAGCAAGTTGGGTTCAAAGGCTCATTGCAGGGGGCAGCATGACAGACCTCTACGTTGTCAACGTAGCGCTCTTACATAGTGAGTTCTACGCTTTTGAAAGGGGTATTCATGTCTAGCATGAGTTTAGCTGAATACCGTGAATTATTTCCAGTGAAAACAAAGAAACGCCGTTCAGCAAAGCAAGGTACCAGACAGCCAAGTGAAGGCGAGACGGAACTGGCAACACACTTAAGAGCATGCAAAATCAGTTTTGAGCAGGAATATAAATTCCATCCGAAACGCAAATGGAGAGCAGATTTTCTGATTACCGGTACAAAGATTTTGGTCGAGGTCGAAGGCGGTATTTGGATGGCAGGTGGTGGACGTCACACAAGAGGTAAAGGTTACATCGGGGATATGGAGAAATATAACTCAGCGGCAATGATGGGTTTTACAGTTTTACGGTTCAGTACAGAGCAAGTGAAGTCAGGTTTAGCGGTTCAGCAGATAGAGAAAATGGTTGGGGGAAATGAATGACACTAATGATCGATAAGAAGCATGTTATGCACTCAGTGGATTGGTCTCGGTTCGATCTGGAAGGCTGGTTATATCAGTTCGGTGCATGGCTAGATCAAAAGAGTTTTACTGGTATTCCTTCTGGTGCATATAGCAATCCGATTGCCTCAGCGATGGTACAAGTTGAAAAGCAACGCCATTTAAAACGGTTAGGCAAGAAGAAACAACGAGAGATTATTGCGAATTACTTTGTGAGTGAATCAGATCCATTTCGTAAAACCAAATCTAAAACTCAGTGCCAGATTGATGACAATGAAGCACGTGCAGTACAGCGTTTAATATTGGATTTAATGGGGCAGAGTGAGGTTATGGACGAATGGATGGATGCGATTATTGACCGTTACTTCCGTGGGCAGTCATGGCCTGAGATGGTGAGAGAAGATCGTTCGCAATCAGATGCACGTACTGATGTGAAGTGTGGATTGGCCGTGTTGCATTGTCGGTATGGGTTTATTGGATATTAGAATTTTAGTGGTAAGTAAGGATAAAAATTTTATAAAAATAATCAGAAAATTGTAAACGAAAAAAAAGCGTCAACTGCAAAAGTTGGCGCTATTTTAAAAGCATTTAAGCATGAATAAAGTAAATATACAGTTGTTAAATTGTGTGGAAATTGTTGAATATCAATCATTAAGTATCTTGTCGTACTTAAAAAATAAAATTATCTTTATTTATATGTTTGCAAACATAACAACATCAAATTTTTGAAAAACAACATTTTTTATTGAGATGCTTATGTATATTCTAACTAAAGAAGGTCAAGATGCCTTTTCAGCTTTTATGGAGAGCCTAATCGCTCAAGTATTCTTAGGTTCTATCTGTATATACTTGCTTTTTGTAAATAATCAATTGCCTATGTTTACAGTAGACTGGGGTATCCGCCTCATATTTTGTTTAACTATGATCTTGTATCTGGGTTATTGGTGCTTTTGCAGTTTTGCAAAGTTTATAAGACCATTAAATGAAGAACTAAATAGAAGAACTAAAGAACTCAAAATAGAAATGATAGAAGATGGTTCATTCATGCAAACTATAAAAAATTTTTGTAGAAAGGTTAAGTTGGCTTGGATTCATGACAAAGTAATATTCTGGCAAATTATTAGATTATTTATAGCAATTGAAGTTCCTTCAATTTTCTTAATTTTTGCTTCGTCTTTAGGGGCTGCACAGATTGCTATAGCACTTGGATGGAAATAAAGAGCTTATTAAGAAATTATAAAAGATAATTTTTTAATTGTGGTAGATTTAAGTTTTGTGTATTTTTATTAAATAATTTTTGAATTTTTTGAAAAATAATGAGTCTATTATATCCATATACTATCCTTGATGCTTCTCAATTAATATTGGTTATTGCTACAACTGTCGCAGTTGGCGTATTTATGATTAACTATTTAAATAGGTCAAATCAATCAAAAAGGAAAAATGAAGATTATATTAAGTCTATAGAGTTAGGTGAGGACTTGATATTTTTAAATAAGAAAATAAAGGAAATAGAAGGGAAGGTTGACTTAATTAATGTGGCTAATATTGAATTTTCTGAAATTGATAAGTTAAATATTATTAAAGAAATTGAGAAGAAAATTGAAACAGAATCTACTGAAAATTATATACAAAAATTATTAAATAAAATTGAAACAAAAACAACTGATGATATTTTAAAAGAGAATATACAAAGCTCATTAGATAGGCTTAATGCAGAAAAAAATGGCCTTTTTGTAAGGGGTAATTTCAATTTAGTAATTGGAGTTTTAATAAGTGGTGTAGGTGGATATTTAGCGTATTTCTTTATTTATAAACTACCTGTAGTTGGAACGACTGTTGAATTGTTGAGCTATTCTTTACCTAGATTGTCTTTATTTATGTTGATTGCACTATTAGTATTCTTCTTTCTTAACCTTTACAAAAAAAGTCTAGACGATATAAAGTATTTTCAAAATGAAATAACTAATATGGAGGCTAAATATTTAGCTTTACAGCTGGCAAGGTCTATTAAAAATCATAAACTTTTATCAACAATCTTAGAGAATATTGCACAGACTGAAAGAAATTTTATTTTAGAAAAAGATCAAACAACTATTGAACTCGAAAAAGAACGAATTAGTGCCAATAATACAAATTCCACTATGGAGATGATTAAAGATCTTCTAAAAAGATAAATAACCTTATTCTTAAATAAGAAATAAGGTTATCTCTATTAACTTCAAGCGATCTGCCTCAGCATTCACAACATGCATTTTCTTATGACAATTCGGGCAAAGCGCTACTGTATTTTCGACGGTATCTGGTCCACCGTGCGCTAACCATTCAATGTGGTGGGTTTCCAAGTAGGGCTCACCATTTTGGTCTTTAAAAGGGGCAGGTTGTTCACAGAGCTGGCAAATGCCATTTGCTAAACGCTTAGCAAGTTGGGCAATAGCATCGGAACGAATAAAGTATTTTGTTTTGGTATTACGGTAACTAACTTGTGTTTGTGCTGTAGCGTGGGCATCTGCCAACAACTGCTCAATAGATTTCTTTTTATATTTACGCTGCTTTTTCTGACTAGTGCGCTCTATAGTCTCTACACTAATCGCAGTATTTGAATCAGACAATTTAACTGGGAATATCCAGACTAAGCGATCTTGTTTATTGGCATCAGGTTGAATCTTTTGATAGGGAGCTCCTACGAGAGTAACTGGACCTTGATAGATATATTCTTTATCGACAAACACTTCAAAAAGATGAACTGAAACGCCGTTAGTATGGCTTTCAGCTAGTGTTCTATTTTGACTTTTTAATTCCTGGTCACCGACCTGGCCCATCCCAGTGTAATGCAGCTCGTCACCTATCCATCGATCTTCATAGACGGACTCTACATGATTTGAAACAATGATAAGGGTATTGGTCTTTTTAGATCTACGCATTCCGCCCTGAGGTGAGCAAAGGAAATATTCGCATAATTCTGCGTTATTTAAAATGGTACCTGGTTTTAATTGTCTAAAATCTTTCAACATGCTGCAGTCTTATTATCAAGTAAGTATTTCACGATGGGGATATCAGCAGCAGCCCAGTCGAGCTGTTCTAATTCATCGATAGTGCACCATTGTACATCCTGGTGCTCACTTAACGCCAATTCTTCAATAGTCTTAGTCACGCACATAAAAGTGGCCAGCTCGATATTAAAGTTGGGGTAGGCGTGCTCTACAGTTAATAGATACTTTGTTACTTCGATATCTAAATTGAGTTCTTCTTTAATCTCTCGGATGAGTGCTTGCTCGAGTGTTTCTTCAGCTTCTACTTTGCCACCTGGAAATTCATACTTATTTGATAAATAAGGATACTTATGCTCACCTTTAAGGGCACATAAAATTTTATCCTGGTGTTGTATGACTGCAGCAACGACTTCTAGAGATTTCATAAGCACTTAAAATAGTTATCTAACTATTCTTCATCAAGAAATTAATGGCTATATTTTAGCTCTAATGGCGTCAATTTATAGTTGAGTCGATATTTAATTCTTAGTGCCTTCGCTACCTTAATGGCATCTAAGACTTCAGTATCTGCACCAGGGTCTTTTACTCCTATGATTTGAGCTTCAACCATAGGTTGATAGGTATCATTCCTTACCCCAGAAGCAATTTGATAGTTTGAGGTCACAAGAGTACCTTGATTCATTTTGGGAATCTTAAAGTAGCGAAAATCATTTTGCATGACTAACTCAGCACCGCGTAGAACAACAAAATCTCTTGCTTGTTCTGGTGAACTACCACGATCACCTTTATAGCTGACATAGAAGGAGTCTTTACTCGCTTGTCCTTCTCTGAAATGTGACATTACCGCCCCAGGGTTATAAGCTGGAGGAATTAAAACAGCACAACCTGATAAGGATAATAAAAGGAGGGATAGGAAAATTTTATTCATCTATAGAATTCTCTTTATTTGAGTTGATGATAAGGATTATTTTTATCTTCATTAAAATTTCATGATTAGTATATCTAAAGATAATAAATACATGTATCAAAGTTTTTTTGAATCTTTAAGACTACTTGACCCTGTACAGGGTAAATGCTATTTTTGCGTTATAGTGGTCGAAGTGTAAATAAAGATCACGTAAGATATTTAAAAGCTCGCCATTTGTGACGAGCTTTGTTTTATTTTGGATAAATAAAATTATGAAATTTCTTTTGTTGGGGCTTGTTTTAATGTTGAGTGGTAATACATTCGCTAATGATAAAACCTCCAACCCCCAGGATGGAATTTTGTGGAAGAATGTGCCATATATTGATGGTCATAATTTATTGAAAGGCAAACCAACTTCCATTACTGTTGAGGTTGAAAGTGATGAAACTGGTAAAGTGGTATCTGTACACGTGATTAAAAGTAGCCAGATTTTAGCACTTGATAGCTATGTAGTCAGTGCTTATAAAAATGCGAGCTTTTATCCTTTTGTAGAAAATGGAGAATATTTTCCAATTAGAATCCAACAAACGGTTGACTTCATAAGTGAAGAAAATGAGTCATTTAAAAATAAGTTAATTAAATTTCTTAAATGATATTAATAAGTTAGGTTGTGGAGCTCATCATTTAATGGGCTTTTTTGTTGTCTATGTTATATTTATTTTAATAGATATAAAAGACTTAAGTCATGGATATGGAAGAATACTATTTAGAATTTCCAGATCAAAATCCTGAAAACTTTGATGAGAACGGTAATTTAAAGGAAGAAATAGCTATAGAAATAGCATTGGAGAGAGATTTTTTTTACCTTGAGAAACTGCAGAAGGTAAAGGATATTCGTGAAGAGCAGAAAGCTCTTTTACTAAAACATAAAGGGATTAAATAATCCTCAATAGAGCTCCTCCAGTAAATTTTATATTCTCCTCATGATAAAAGTTTTGATAAGAATTATCATTTTGAATATTTAAATTCATCATCTTTTAATTTTAAATTATTAATAAATTTGACTATTTCTTAGAGAATATATTTAACTTATAATTCAACTTATTAGCATAGCTTAGAAAATTAAAAACAAGGTTAGATATGAAAATTCGAATGAAAATATTATTTTTTCTCGTTGTATTTCTTTCTGGTTGTGCTCAGTTAAATATCAAACCAGGAAAAGTTCTATCGGATAGTTCCAATAAAGGAGTATTAGCTGTAGGACTCACTGCTGAAAATGATATTCCTAATTTTTATTGGAAACTCCGTAAAATAGGAACTAATCAGTCAAAGGATTTAACATTTTACACTTTATACGATCCTTTAATTTGGAGTGATCCTCGCGGGCGTTTAGTAGTAATTGAATTAGATGAAGGTAATTATGAATTCTATGATTGGACTATTGCTCTTGGCCTATCTCCTACATCCTACTTCTCTATTCCTTTTACCATAGAAAAAGGTAAGGTGACTTATCAAGGACGGCTACATCTTAAAGCTGATAAAAAATCAATGATTTATGCAATTAATGTATCTGATCATATAGTAGAAGATAAAAAAATAATTAATAATTATATTATTAATTTAGATGAAAAAAATATTATCAAACAACTAGCTACTATTCATAAATGCAATGATTCTGAATGCGTAAAACCCAAAAAGCAGGACAATAGTTATTTCACATATCCAATTTTCATTCCTAGTACTCGATAATTTAAATAAAAACCCATCATCAAAGCCGTTTTTTTATTGGATTTAATTTATGAAAAATGAAGTTGGCTTTCATGTTCAATTTAGGCCAATCCTTTTTTATAAAGTAGTTTGTTACGGTTGAGCCTGTAAATATTATAAGAGTTCCATATAGCTGATATTGTGGTACTGATTTGTATATGTGGAGATAGATGAGTGAGACTAATATTTATAGTAATTTTAATGTCAGTTGGAAGTCTACTGCACGCTGAAGAAAATGAATTAACGGTCTGTGAAAAGCTTAATAGTGCAGCATATCAAATCATGTTAGAAAGACAGTCTGGTATTAAGCCTCTTGATTTGCTTGAAAAGCTACTTATTCCATTAGATCAAGATAAGGAAAATTTAATATTCAATTACCATATCAATCACTTTTTTGGTCATGTAAGTGGTTTGGCTTATGAGACACCTCTATATACAACAGAAGATGAAAAACAAAAAGCTGCTACAGATTTTGGTTTGAGAATTGAAAGAATTTGTACAAAGGATAAGACGGCATTATTTGCTCCTCCATTATTTCAGACTTTTGAGGAATAATTAGACTAATGCAAAATCAAAATGAACCGATTAATAATGTTGAACATTAGATACCGAGAACGAGCAAAAACAAGAAAACTCGGTGCTTAATTCTGTGAATCCGGATCTAGTTGAAGTAAAAGATTTAATTGTAGAAATCGGGAAAGATATTGTTGATTTTGCATCATCTATTTTCGATAACATCGATATCAATTTTTAACTTAAGAGCTCACTAATAGTTGGTTTTAATGTGTTATAAAAAGATTTCCCATAATAAGGAGATCGAAGTGGAACTTACGCAAATTAAGGCAACAATAGATCGAGAATATGATCTCTTTGTAAATTCAAACGAATTTAAGCTGTGTCAGTGGTGATTTAGACGAGTAAATTAAATCATATTCAACTGTTGTAGGGCTTCTTTGGGGATCTGAAACAATAAAATCAGCGTATTGATTTTTCTTTGAAATTTAGCCATTGTTTTTGTGCCATATCTAACTCTTCATTTGCTGAAGTTGTTTCATATACTTTTTTTAAAGTTAATAAATTTTAAATAAGAAAGGGATTATTTTTCATGAAAACTATTATTTGTTTATTAAGTTCTCTTCTAATTTCAGCTATAGCATTTGCACATGAGAACCCTGATCGTATAGGAAAATGCTTTGTCCCAAATGGAAAGAACTTTACTAAACCTTGTGTTGTATCTTCTGGTGGTGGTGCGGGAGGACTGTACACACTTCTTACAATTGGTGAGACGGAATATCTGATTGAAGAGTCAACCATGAATCCTGATAGTGAAAAAAGATCTATTGCTATGGGGAGTGATTCAGATGACTTACTGGAAGCAGTAGATTATTCTCGTGATTTTAAAACTAAAAAAGTAATTAAAAATTTTAAAAGTGATTCATGGTCTTGTTATAAGCAAATTAAAGGCAAGCTAGATGTTTGCTATAAGATAAAATAGAGGTCTAAATGAAAGTCTTTAATTGTTTATTAATTTCTCTTTTAATATCTTTTAATACCCTTGCAGATCAAAAATTCCTTTATAAAGGCCGGTGTTTTGTTGTGGATGGGAAGAATATAACTAAACCATGTCTTGTTTCTGAAAGTGGCTCTGCTGAGAGATATCAAACAACTCTTATACTTCCTGATGCCTCATATTATATTCTTCAAGAGAAAATAACGGTTTCAGACGGTGAAGATCTTACTTACTCATTGGGTGAAAAATCAGATGAATTATTAGAAGCTGAAATTTATCCGCGTGACTTTAAAACCAAAAAAGTTAGTGAAGACTATAAAAATGATGCATGGTCTTGCATAAAGCAAGTTAAAGGTAAGTTAGATATTTGTCAGACTATCAAATGATTTAGGTTTTTAATTCAAAACCCACCAATTGGTGGGTTTTTTAATGGGTGAAATAAATGAATTCTAATGAATACTTTTGGCTTACAAGAAAAAAAGAACCTAAAACAAAATCTAAAAGCAGACCATTGCCTAATGCTAAAGAAAAGTATCTGGAAGCTGAAGAAGTCCTATTTCAAGAACTAGAAGAACATCGAATTGGATACCGAAGAAAATTTCAATTTGATTCAACTAAAAATTGGCGGTTCGATTTTTATATTGTGAAGTTGAATCTACTTATAGAAATTGCTGGTAGCCCTTGGGCAGTTGGTCGCGGTGGCACAAAGATAGCAAACGCATTGTGTAAGTATGATCTTGCTATCGATAGAGGTTATTTATTTGTATGTCTTGAACCTCATCAAATTGAATCAGGTTATGCAATCAACTGGATAAAAAGTGAATTAGCGAGAATTGAAAATGGATCAGATCAGACCATTACCGCCAACTGACTTTATTGACCAAGCTGAAGAAGAGGGAGCAATCCGTTTAATACCGGCACCAGACCTAAAGAAATGGGTTGTTGCTAACTATCTAACGCTTGGTGGACCACTTCACAATCCAGATCATGACCATATTGCTGAGCTGCTTCATGACAATGAAGAGTTTCTGGCGTTTGCTTGGGCTTCGTCAGCATTTAAAAGCAAACAAGCCATGGTTCTTGGGCAGTGTGAAAAGGTTATGTTTAATGTCGGTGGCTGGCGTAAAGCAAGATAAGAGCAACAGATGCGAGAATGGTTCGGATTTATACCAACTTACCTGTTTACGATCGATGCTTCCTTTTGCGATAAAGCTAACGATAGTGAATTCTGTGCTTTGCTTGAGCATGAACTTTACCATATAGGTGTAGAACGTGATGAAGACGACGAGATGATCTTTAGCAGTTCAACTGGTTTACCTAAGCACTATTTAGCTGGTCACGATGTAGAAGAATTTATTGGTGTAACTAAACGGTGGGGAGCAAGTAAGAGCGTTAAACGTCTTGTTGAGGTTGCGAAGAATCCGCCGTTTGTTTCAAATCTAGATATTTCAAAATGCTGCGGAAACTGCGTAATCAATTGAGCCATAAGGCTCTTTTTTTTGCCTGTTTTGCTTTACGTAGCTTTACGAAGGGGCAAGTATGGCAACACTAAGAGAGCCTGTAAAAATCTTTATAGTTCAGTCTCTTGCCTGCTTTGAAACCCCTCAACAGGTAGCAGATGCCGTAAAGCAAGAATTTAACATCGAAATTGAACGTCAGCAGGTCGCTTTATATGACCCAACAAAAGCAACGGGGAAAAACCTAAGCAAGAAACTGGTTAATTTGTTTAATAAAACCAGAGCAGATTTTCAAAAGAATGTTTATGACATTCCACTTGCTAATAAAGCCTATCGCATTAAAGAACTTCAGAAGATTTATGAAGGCTGGAAGAACAACCGGCTGATGAAGCAAGGTGTGATTAAACAGGTTCGGGAAGAAATGCAGGGTCATGACTTAACACTCCTGAATATTGAGTTAAAACAACTGGAGATTGAAAAGATCAGGACGGGCGACGGTGAGGGTGCAGATGATCCAACACCGGTCAAGGTAACCATTCAAGTTGTAGATGCGAGTAAAAAAGATGCCGAACATCAATCCGACGCTGAATGTGCCTCAGGCTAGATTTCTTCAAATGGAAAACAAATTCAGGGCATTTATATCCGGATTTGGTGGCGGAAAAACTTGGGTGGGTTGTGGTTCTTTATGCCATAAGGCTTGGGAATTCCCCAAAGTTAGGCTGGGCTATTTTGCACCTACATATCCTCAGATTCGGGATATCTTTTATCCGACAGTCGATGAGGTTGCTTTTGACTGGGGGTTAAAGACTAAAATCTATGAATCGAATAAAGAGGTCGATCTTTATTACGGTCGTCAGTATCGAAGTACGATTATCTGCCGGTCTATGGAGAAGCCGGCAACAATTGTCGGTTTTAAGATTGGTCATGCATTGATTGATGAGCTCGATGTTATGGCTACTCACAAGGCTCAGCAAGCGTGGCGTAAGATCATCGCACGTATGCGATTTAAACAGGCAGGTTTGTTGAATGGTATTGATGTAGCGACTACACCGGAAGGTTTTAAATTTACGTACGAGCAATTCGTTAAAGAGGCGAATAAATCAGAGGCCAAGCGAAAGCTTTATGGAATGATTCAGGCTTCAACCTATGACAATGAGGCCAATTTACCAGATGACTATATTGCATCTTTACGGGAATCCTATCCACCTCAGCTCATTGAGGCTTATTTACGTGGGCAGTTCGTTAACTTAACCAGTGGTGCTGTTTATCCTGATTTTGACCGTAGGCTCAACCATACCGATGAAGAGATTAAGCCGAATGAGCCGTTAATTATCGGTATGGACTTTAACGTTCTGAAAATGGCCGCCGTGGTGTATGTGATCCGTGACGGTAAACCTCTGGCACTAGATGAGCTGGTAGGAGTTCGTGATACGCCAACTATGACCAAACTGATTATTGAACGTTTCCCCAGTCATGAAATTATGATTATTCCTGATGCTGCCGGACAATCTACTTCATCAAAAAATAGCAGTGAATCGGATCATGCCATCTTAAGGCAGCATGGTTTACGGGTAGAGGTAAATAACACTAACCCGACCATTAAAGACCGTTTAAATGCCGTGAATGCTTTGATCCTGAATGGTGATGGAGAACGGACGTTAAAGGTTAATACTTATAAGTGCCCACGGTTTACCGAGACATTGGAACAGCAGATTTATGATGACTTTGGAATGCCTGACAAGAAATCAGGCCTAGACCATGTTGGTGATGCAGGTGGCTATCCATTAGCGAAACGGTTCCCGATTATTAAACGGATTGTTCAGGTCAGGCGGATTCGGGGTATGGCTTAAACAACGCACCCTTACAGGTGCTTTTTTTATTGGTGTTTTTATGGCAGTTACGGATAAACATCCGCAGTATAGTGCTGCACAAAAAAGCTGGTTGGTTATGCGCGACGCCGTTGCTGGCGAAGAGCAGATTAAACAGGCGCAAACTAAGTATCTCCCTAAATCAGCAGGGATGATTGAGGCTGAAAAGCAGGGAGATACTACTGGGGAAATTTACAAGGCTTATCTAAGCCGTGCGCAGTATCCATTATGGGTTCAAGATTCTCTTCGTACGATGATAGGTCTGGTATCAAAGCTTGAACCTAACATCGTAATTGAAAGCACTTTATTAAAAGGGCTTGTAGAGAACGCTACGAATGATGGTTTTGGGCTTAAACAACTCTTTATCCGTATTTGCCTAGAGTTACTCGAATATGGCCGCTGTGGCTTGTTAGTGGATGTAGATGCTAACGGCGTTCCATACTTCGCCTTATATGATGCCTTATCCATTATTAACTGGAAGGAAAACAGCATTGGTGGCCGTAAGGATCTGAAACTATTAGTGCTCGAGGAGCAGTTTGAAAACGGTGGAGATGAGTTTGGCCATGATACAAAAACGGTCCATCGCGTTTTATCCATGATTGATGGAGCCTTAGCAGTCCGTTTGTTTGATGGCTCTAGAGAAGAAGATAAAACTCCGGATCTTGGCGGTAATCAGCTTTCATTCACACCATTCGTTTTCTGCGGTACCACTGATAATTCACCCCATGTAGGTACGGTACCATTGCTTACCATGGCAAAAGCAGCACTCAAGTATTACCAACTTAGTGCGGACTATTTTCAATCACTTCATCACACAGCTCATCCTCAGCCTTGGATTAATGGCTTAGAAGGTGATGAAGACATTAGCGTCACTGGTGTGATGGCTGTCTGGAGTTTACCTAGCGAATCTCAGTGTGGTTATTTGGAAATATCCGGTAGTGGCATTGAGCTAACTAAACAGGAAATGGATGCTCAAAAGAACGCAGCATTAGAAGCCGGTGCAAAAGTCATTGATACCAATACACAAGAATCAGGTGAAGCCCGCCGTGCACGTCAGGTTGATCAGCATGCAAGTTTGCATAGTATTGTGATGTGTGCGGCTCAGGCGATCGAACAGGCAATTAAATATGCAGCTCAGTGGCTAAAGCTGGATGCATCCAAATATACATTTACGGTAGAACCTGAATTTATCGTTCAGCAGTATGACATCAATCTCGCTAAGCAGCTTTATGAAGGTGCTCTAGCAGGGAAGAACTCCTTCCAGACGTATTGGGAATATATAGCTACTGGAAAGCTACCAGTTCATGATTTTCAGGAAGAGTTGAAACGTGTTGAAGGTGAGCGAGATAACATGCCGCTTTAGAGGTGTTAAATGGCTTCAAAAGATAAAACATTGATCGAAGTACTTACACAACATCAGGCGTACTTATATCGCGCTTCTTCTTATACAGTGAATGAGTTATTAAAGATTTTTAATGATGAGTCGGCTTTGATGTTGGCAAAGCTTCGGGATTTATTAGATGAGTTAAATGAGTCTGAAAAGCTAGCACTTGCTGGTGGGCAATACACTACCGCCAATCTCAAAGAGCTTCGTGATCTTATTTCTCAATGGTTTGCAGCAATAAGTACTTCATTACCTGAAGCATTCGCCGTTTCAGCCACAGCATTAGCTGTATATGAGGCCAACTACACAGCCAAGTTATACGGCGGCAAGATTAAACAAACCAATGGTGAAAAGCTATATTCAGCAGCCAAGAAAGTACCCTTAGTTGGTGGAGCATTGGTTGATGATCTTCTATCCAAGATTGCCGAGACTGCTCGCCAAAAAGTTGAATATGCTATTCGAGATGGAATTAGCTCAGGTAAATCGAATCAGGAGATTGTTCAGCGTATACGTGGTACCAAACGGCTTAATTATGAGGATGGTCTATTAAGTACTTCTAAATCTGATATTGATCGTACTGTGAGAACTGTACGTAGCCATGTCGCGAATCAAGCTTATCTTAATAGCTTTAACCAGATTGGTTTTGAATATGTTCGATTGGTTGCAACGCTGGATGGAAGGACTTCAAAACTATGTGCATCTCTTGATGGCACTGTATGGGAGATTAACGACCCAGCAAAACGGGTACCGCCGTTACATCCTAACTGTCGCAGTATTCTGGTACCAGTTGAGAAAGATGGTCGGCTTGTTGGTGAACGCCCATTTGTCATGGATGAGCGAAGAGTGAAGGATATTCCTAAGGATGAACGCAGCCAGTTAATTGGACAATTAGATGCCAATACGACGTTTAAAGAGTTCTTCAAGAAAACAGATGACTTCTTTCAAAAGGAATGGCTAGGGCCAAAGCGGTACAGACTTTATAAAGAAGGAAAGTTTGATTTTGAGAAGTTCTTTGATCCGGAAGGTAGGTTATATACTTTGGATGAGTTAAAAAAGTTGGATGAAAAAGCATTTAAAGAGTTGGGCCTGTAATTTTTTCTTATGTTATATTTTTTAAAACATCAGAATTTATACAACATGAAAACAATAGCTTTTATATCTCTTACCCTCATCTCAATCTCTTGTTTAGCTGAGCCAAGTGAAAAATATCTTAAAGAATATGATCGATTGTCTGAAGCTTTAGAATCAGCCATGGCAAATGCATATTCTTTTGATCCTACAACTGGTCAAGTAAAACAGGCTACTCAAGATTTAGAAGCTAAAAATAATTTGTGTAGAGCTGCCCAGGCGAAACTAAACCTCACCACGTTTTTAAAGGACAATTTAGAAGAATCTAAAGAGCTCTATAAATCTATAGATGGTGCAGAAGCTCTAGATAAAAATTATCTTAGTGGACAACAGCAGGAACAACAAACTCTCGTTTCAAATTTGAAAAAAGAGCTAGTTGGAACAGGATTTAGCTGTGAGTAATTATTGCCGATGACAGGTAATACTTACTCACTTAAGACACAATTTGCACCTATATATGAAAGCGCCCAAACGGCGCTTTTGTCATTTAAGGAGTTGGGGTTATGAGTGAATCAAGGCATTTAGTGCTTAAGCGTCATCCGACCTTAAAAGGTTTTTTAGTAGTGTGTGATGAAGAAACTGGACTGCCACTGGCTGGGCAAAGAGAAGTACAGATGATTAGTAATGATCAAGGTGGACCAGCATTAATTACTGTGACTTTTGAAGCTTATGGTGGTAATGGTGTTCGTTTAGTAGGTGATAAGCCTAGATGGACTCAAGCAAAGAAAACGTAGCTAAAGGTGGGAAAAATGTCTGAAATATCAGTTGCTGAATATGTAAAGCGAAAAGAAGTGTTAGAAAGAACTCTAACAGGTCATATTGCTGAAATGATCAGTAAATTTGAAAAAGATACAGGCTTAAATGTACAAGATGTTTATGCGAATTTTTCTAGTGCCACATGTTTGGGTGGTTCAGAAAAACACTTTCTAACAGGTGTGACAGTTAAAACCTCAATTTCTGATTAACCCAACTTATTTAATTCAATAGCACCTTCGGGTGTTTTTTTATTTCCAAAATATAAATGGATATAAAATTTTTCTCAAAAAAAATAAAGAAAAAACAGTCTTTACCTAATTTTTTTATACGTTTATGTATATTTTCTCTAATTTTTATACGTTTACGCATAAAATAGGCTATAAATTTATAGTTTTACGTATATTTCTATAGTCTGCTTATATTTTGGAATTGTCGTCCCTATGTCTGATGCTAATGACAACCATCGTCTCACACCTGACCAGTTGCGCCATGCTGGTGAACTGTTATACGGAAACCAATGGCAGAGTGATTTAGCTAGAGCTTTGGAGGTTGATGCACGTCGTGTAAGAGATTGGCTTCAGGAAAGAAGACCTATTCCTGTGGGGGTTAGAGTAGAGATTATTCAATTATTGAAGCAGAATAGTTTAGATACAGCTAATTTCGCAAAAGCACTCGATATTCTAGAAGAGTAAGAAGTATATAAAACTTGATGTACCCTAAAATTAGGGTACAATGATTCATCAGGTATGCCTGTATGTGGCAGCCTTCCTACGGTCACGAGGTGAATCATTATGAATACTATTGCAAATATAAATGATAAAGAAATTTCCGTTATTAACTATAAGACTATTCCAGTCGTAACTACCAAGATGCTTGCTGACTTCTATAGTTCTGATACAGATAACATTAAGCAAAATTATTCACGTAATAGAAGTCGTTTTATTCAAGGTAAACACTTTTTTAAGCTTGAAGGTACTGAGTTAAAGGATTTTAAGGACTGGGTGACTTTTAGTCACTCAGTTGAAATTAGTAAAAATACTCGAGCCTTAATCCTTTGGACAGAACGTGGCGCTGCACGTCATGCCAAGATGTTAGATACAGACCAAGCTTGGGAAGTGTTTGAGCAATTAGAAGATTGTTACTTCCATCGAAAAGATATTCTGTCCAAAACACATAAGTCAGAACGTGAACCACTCACAAGCGCTGTAAATATGCTTGTGTCTAAAACCAAGCACTTGAACTACAGCGAAGCATATAAATTAGTTCATCAACGGTTCAATGTTAAGAGTATCGACGAAATTCCATACGATGTGATTCCAGTCGCCGTTGAGTACGTGCATCACTTAATAGCTTTATATAGCCAAGCCGATAAGAAGCAGCAATACGGATCTAAACATATAGATTCTATAGCTCGTCACATGCTTTGGCTTAATCACTGGTGGTCTGAGTTTGGAGAGTCTATCCGAAAACTTGGCCCATCTATGGGACATGGCATCCACGACCATTTTAAGTTCGGTGCTGAAGATGCAAGACAGTTAGTAGGTCGAGAAATCTATATGCCTATATTTGAATTAGCTAAAACTCATGACTGGCATAAAGGTGGGATTGGGTTTAAGGATCTAAATGAATGTGGTAAGTCAGCCATTTTTCACTCTTAAGTTTAAGATTTACCGCTCGAAAGGGCGGTAAATTTGTAATTAAATGTATCTAAAAAATATAATTAAATAATAATCTTTTTAGGAATTTATTTATAAATGGCATATCAAAATTAAAATAATTGTCTAGTTTTGTCTAGTTTTGTCTAGTTTTGTCTAGTTTTGTCCTAATTAGATTCTTTTTTAGATTTGTTCATAAAGTATGGATAAAAAATAGTATCTGGATGACGCTGCACGACGTGATTTAACGCAGTTGAATGTTGCCAAGACTAGTTATTTCTTGATAACTCTTATAAAGTAAAAAGATGAAACCAAATCAATGATTAAGCGAGGCATTTTTTTTGCTCGTTTTAAGAGAAAAAGGACCAAGTACGCCAATACTTGATCCTTTCGCTGGTTCAGGTGGTATCTCGTAACGGCAATCACGAGAGACCTTAATTTTTAATCGCCCTCGGAAGGCACAAACTAAGAGAACTTAGATGCAAAGATTAAAAATATAACCTAGGTTAGTAAATATTAGACCACTGGTTTAAACAAGTAAACATTTTGTTTACTTTGGGAAACCTTCAATTTATTTCACTAAACATAATGTTTGGTGGTGTAGGTTGTTGCGGATTAATATTTAGCGCTATAAAAATTTATCTTTATTTCTATTTCTCTTGATTTGTAGCTTGGCGGAACTCTGTTAGAGATCTTGCATATGCACAAACCCCAAACATTACACAATACTTTAATTCCAGTTGTGGATGCCACAATTGGTGGAGAGGTTCAATCTTGTGTTGATGCCCGTACTTTACATCAATGGCTGAAAAGTGGAGATCGTTTTGCTGATTGGATAAAGAAACGAATCAAAACATATGGATTCATTGAAAATGAAGACTTTGCTTGCCTTTCGATAATTTCCGAAACCCAAAGAAAAGATGGCCAAAAAGGTAAGGCAAGACAAACGGATTATCTTTTGACCTTAGATGTTGCCAAAGAACTATCAATGGTGGAAAACAATGATCAGGGGCGAATCGCACGTCGTTACTTTATCCAATGTGAAAAAGCATTACGCCAATCTGCTTTTAACTTAATAGATCAGTTTAATAGAGCGGTATTAGACTTTGAGAATTTGACGGACATTGCATCTAAAGCAGGTCGAACCTTATGTTTAGTTGGTAAGCAATATAAGCCGAAAGCAAAACACAAAGTTGAAGAGTTAAAACTTAAGATACAGCCACTTTTAATCTAGATGAGTAAAAGAAAACCACCTTAATACTAGGGTGGTTTTTTTATCCCTGAAATTACACAACAAACCTAAAGTTTGAATATCAAGAATAAAGGATAGAAGTTTTAAAAAGCAAAAAGCCCATGACGGCAATCATGAGCTTTTTAATTCAACTCAACCGGTGAAAGTTAAGGAGAAATATCTCTGTGCATAAGCATACATCAAAAACTGAGTTAAAGGTAGATGGAAAAATGAGCGAGAAAGGTGCTGACCGTGCAGGACTAATGCAGTCAATTACCAATTTGGGCTTAGCCCTAGGAATCATTGTTATCGCGATTATTTTGGCACTGAAATAATCGCACTCTTACAACGTACCGCCTTCGGGCGGTTTTTTATTGCCTTGAGATAAGGCTCAACTTAATCAAACGAGAGGTTTGAACATGTCACTGCCATTTATTGTTGATTCACTGGACGACGTTAAAGAAGAACATCGTGGTCTATATGTCGAGGAAGATGGGAAGTTTCGCCTTGATCTGGATGGCTACGAAGATCCAAAAGGACTGAAAACTGCACTTCAAAGCGAGCGTGATGCCGCCAAGACAGCAAAGCAGGAACTCCAGAAGCTTCAAAAACAGTATGAAGGTATTGATCCTGAAACAGTCAAAAAACTGTTTGCCCAACTGGAGCAGGATGAAGATGCAAAATTAATTGCCGAAGGTAAGGTGAGTGAAGTCATCCATAAACGTACCGAGAAGATGCGTGAACAGCATGACAAATTACTCAATGCTGAAAAAGAGCGGGCTGATAAAGCAGAAGCCTATGCCAACAAGTTCAAGCAATCGGTTGTTCAGAGCCAGATTGTACAAGCTGCCCTTGAACTAGAGGCATTGCCGGAAGCAACCGCAGATATTGCCTTCCTTGCCCAATCCAAATTTGTACTCGATGAAAACGGTAAGGCCGTAGCAATCGATACACAAGGTGAAGTGATCATTGGTAAAGACGGTAAGACGCCGTTATCACCAAAAGAATGGGTGGAAACCTTACGTGAGCAAAAGCCTTATTTCTGGCCTAAAGCAAATGGAACAGGTTCGCCCGGTAGCACCAATACAAAAGGACAGGTCGATATCACCAAGCCAGATGGTTCGGTGAACCTGACCAAACTTGCCCAATTACGAAATGAAAATCCGCAGTTGGCTAAAGAGCTGGCTGCAAAACACGGTATTAATCTTTAAGGAGTAAAGCCTAATGGCTGAGACGAAAATTGCTGATGTAATCGTACCCGAGTTATTCACTCAGTACGTTTTAAATAAAACTGCCAAGAAGTCCGCTTTATGGCAGTCGGGAATTGTAGGGGAGCTTGATGTCGAAGTTGCCTTTGGTACACAAGGGGGATCTACCGTAAATATCCCGTTCTGGAACGATTTGGACGGTGAGTCTGAAGTACTTTCAGATGCGACACCTTTAACCGTAAACAACATTGCAGCGGGTCAAGATATTGCTATTTTACATGCACGTGGTAAGGCATGGGGTGCCAATGATCTCGCGAAAGCTTTATCAGGTGACGATCCACTTGGTGCGGTTGGTGATCTGGTCGCTGATTACTGGGCACGTGAATTCCAAGGCTTTACCGTGAATACGCTTAAAGGTGTGTTCGGTTCTGCAAGTATGGCAAGCAATACACACGACATCTCTGCTGGTACTGGAGCTGCGGCAGTTATTGATGGTGTTTCATTTATTGACGCGTCTTACAAGCTAGGGGATGCAGTCGATAAATTAACGGCTATTGCCATGCATTCGGCGACTATGGCTGCACTAGCCAAACAGGGCCTGATTGAAACCGTACGTGATGCAGATGGCGTGGTGCTCTACAAAACCTTCATGGATCGCCGTGTGATTGTCGATGACGGTATGCCAGTTGATGGTGATGTATTCACATCATTCCTGTTCGGACAAGGTGCTATCGGCTTTCAGGATATCGGCGCACCTGTAGGGGTTGAGACTGACCGAGACAGTCTCGCAGGCTCTGACATTCTCATTAACCGCCGTCACTTTGTTTTGCACCCTCGTGGCATCAAATGGGCTGGTGCAATGGGTGTTGCTCCGAATAATGCAGGTCTTTCATCTGATGCCAACTGGGAACGCGTCTACGATCCAAAGCAGATCCGTATTGTGGCGTTCAAGCACAAAGTTAAATAAAGACGGGCGGAATTATCCGCCTTTTCTTTTGGAGATGAATCAATGGGCCTATCCGCATTTAACCGCATGAGAGAACGTCAAATGACACAAGCAAAAGTAACTGAACTCGAAGAACAATTGGCAACGTTGAAAGGCGAATTTATTGCTTTTCAGAATAATCCTGAAGCAATGAAAACACGTATTGCTGAGCTTGAATTGGGTGAAGGAAACCAAACTCCGGAAGGTGATCAAACACCAAATGAAGTTCAACCAATTAACTACGCCGGACTTAAAGTTGATGAGCTTCGTGCCGTCTTGACTGAGAAAGGAATTGCATTTGAACCAGGTGCAAAAAAAGACGAGCTTTTAGCATTAATTGCAAAGGAATAATCCATGAGCTTTATCACTGAACAAGAAGCAATTGAACATGTTGAAGGCTTTGATGCTTTATCTGCCAGTGATAAGGCTCAATACCTTCAGATGTCAGAAGCTTATCTATTAGCACGTAATGTTAAACCTTATGAAGATGCCACTCTGGTTCCTGAGCCCCTAAAAACTGCCTCATATCAAATCATCAAGGGCATTATTAAAGGTAATTTATATCAAGGGCAGGAACAGGTATTAAAGCGTAAGAAAGTTAAGGCTGACACGGTTGAGACCGAAAAGGAATATCAGGACGGATCAGTAAAACTTAGTGCGATCGAGCAATTCATTCTCGATTTGATCAAGCCGTATAGCAAAAGAAAATCCGTATTTTTTGTCAGGAAAATCTAATGGGCTTACGTGACGAAATTCTGGCAGATGTTGCTGAAGCATTTAATGAGGATCTAGTAGACGCTGTTCATACATTTACATGTGAGCGAACCACTAAATCAAATTGGGATCCTAAGACAGAAACCTACGTTGAAGTTAAGGAAAATTACTCTGGCCGTGGCGTTCTGTTTGGTTCATACAGTCAATATGAAATACAAACGCTTGGAGTACTGGCCACAGATAAGAAAGCGATCGTACTTCAAAATGAAGTCACTATGGCCCCTAAGATTGATGATGAATGGGCAACTACCTTAGGTTCATTCAGAGTCAAACACATTCAACAAGATCCAGCTGCAACAATTTGGAAATGTCAGTTGAGGAAGGTTTAAATACTTGGTCTAATATCCTTCTGAATAAGGGGGACATATGGTTAAAAAGAATATTAATGAAAAAATTAAGATTATTGGATTTTGGACCTTTAGTGGTGTTGTATGGTTTTTAGTTATTGCCTTTTTTCTTAAAAGTAAATATCCAATTTTTGCTCATAGCTTTAATGCAGATCAAGCTTACGATGTGATCAAAGATGCTTTAACTCTTGCAGCATCTTTTTTAGCACCTGTTGCCGCTTTTGTTCTTTTTAGCGATTGGAGGGAACAACACGTCTCCGTTAATAATGAAAAAGTAAGTAAGGAAATTTTAAATATATTAGATGAGTTTTATGACTTCTTCAGTTTAACTTTTGCGGATCTTTTAGAAAATGATGAATTTTATAAAAAGCAGTCTTTGTTCTTTCAAAAGATAAACTATTTAGCTGAAAAAAAAGTTGAGATAAATGTAAAAGATCAGGTTTCCAAAGATTTCATTCTTCAGCTAAATGAAATTCAAAAGCTTTTACCAACATACTGGATTTATTTCACAGAAGAAGTAAGAGCTTATGACGATTTTCAAAAAATTCATGAACCTCAGACAGTACTTGCTTTAGGGCTTTCTGAAAGCTACAGCAAAAAGCATATTAATGCGCATAATAAAAAGACAAATGTTTTTAATGAGATTGTTAAAAAAAGAAATAAGTTATCAATTTTATATGTGTGAAATTCTTATCCTATAAACTGATTCTGTTAGTTTTACCAAAAATCACATATAAAATATGAACTAACAAGTATTGGCAAAGTTTTTAATGACTGTAATATAAAGCTATCTAACAACAATGGCTTACATGCAATGAAAGTAACATCTTTAGAATTGACCGATATTGGGGGAATTCCGTACCTTAAATTGGAAAATATTAATTATCAGATGAATATTATTTGTGGCGAGAATGGAGTGGGGAAGACAAATATATTAGATGCTATTTCTTATTGCTTTTCTGAAAATGATGTAGATGTACTTGCTAAAAGAGTAGGTGTAGATCAAGGTAATATTCAGTTGAAATTTAAGAATGACAATATACAGGACTTAGTAAATATTAATGTTTCACATTCATTCCCAACAACTGAATATGATCATAAGTACCTTAACAATAATAAATTTCATAGTTTAAAAAAATCCCTTCTCTATTTGAAGGTTAATAGAGTTTTTAAGTATAAGAAAGAATTGAGTATTAATGCTGATCCAGATGCGAGTAACAGAGAGAGATTTAATAGCGCAGGCGTAGATAACAAAGATATAAAACAATGGTTCATATCTAGACATCTTCATAGTGCACATGAAGGCAATCTAAGTGAAGTACAACAAAGAAATATTGAATTGGCGAGAAGATGCTTTTCTTTAATGAATAATGAATATTCTTTTAGAAAAACTATTCCACAGAATGAAATTATTGTAACGACACCTACTGGTGAAATTTATTTTGAATATTTATCTTCAGGATTTAAATCAACTCTCTACATACTACTAGGGATTATTAAGGAACTTGAGTATCGCTTTCAGGATAATCATATTGCTGCTGAAAGTTATGATGGATTGATACTTATTGATGAAGTTGAACTTCATCTACATCCAGAATGGCAAGGTCGAATATGTTCAGTATTAAAAAAAGTTTTTCCTAAAGTTCAGTTTTTTATTACCACTCACAGTCCCCATGTAGTGCAGACAGCTTCTCAAGATGAGGTTATTGCACTGGAACGAAAAGCTGGAGCTGTAGTGAAGAGAGATTTACCTATATCTGAATATGGTTATCAGGGGTGGACTGTAGAAGAAATTCTTGAAGAAGTGATGGGAATGCCTGATTTACGTACTAAAAAATATAATGAGTATATAAGTCTTTTTGAGGAGGCATTAGATAGTGAAAATAAAGCCCAAGCTCAAGCTGCATATGATGAATTAAACAAAATGCTACATCCAGATTATCCACTAAGGGCTGTCTTAAAGATGCAATTGAATAGTCTTGGAGAATAATCCATGATTAAACTGCAAAGAGGAGTAAAACCATCTTATCTGTCTAATGATAAGGTAAATGAGCTAACAAATAGGTTTAAAGCAAATAAAAAAGATACTGTCTGGAAACATAAAGATATTCACAGTGTTTTATTACAAAGCAGTTCTTCTAAATGTGCCTTTTGTGAGAGTCAATTACAAGTAAGTGCTTCTTATATGGAAATTGAACATTTTAAGCTTAAAGATGTTTATCCTGATGAAGTAGTTGAGTGGGAAAATCTTTTACCTTCATGTAAAAGATGCAATACAAGTAAGTTAATTCATGATGTGGCAATAGAACCAATTATTAATCCTTATGATGTAGATCCAAAAGCTCATTTATCACAATCTGCCTGTAGAGTGTATGCTAAAACTCCATTGGGACATTCAACAAAAGAAGTTCTTAATCTTAATGATACGCTCATATTGAGACCTAGATTTGAGGTTTGGAATTATGTGACAGACAAAATCGAAGAAATTCATAGAGATTTTCTCGAAAAGTCTAAATTTACAAGACACGATAGAAACAAGCTTTCTAGGTTGCTTGTTTCTTGTCAGTCTGATAATGCATTTTCTGCTTTTGCTTCCACAGCATTACATGAAACAAATGAGTATTTAGAAGTTGTAAAAATACTGAGAGAAAATAATCAGTGGGATGAGCAGATGGAAATTTTACATGTCAATTCATTAAAACTTGTTTTGGATAAGCGTAAAAGTACATAATTTTAATGAGTTTAGAGATACCCACCTTTATTAGGTGGGTTTTTTATGGGCGCGATTTAAGGAGATTAGATGGTTAGTACAGATTACATTCCCTTATGGCACATCTAACCATGTGGAGTACACGCTAGCTAGAAGTTAAATAATAAAAAGTTTTTAAAGAAGTAAAAATTACCGCTTGTCAGTTTTTAATCAATCTTTTTATATACTTGGCTATACTGTTTGCTCAAATAAAAAAGGAAGATTACATGAATAAAATTATTTTGGGCTTAGTAATCAGCAGTGGACTTTCAATAAATACTTATGCTGCCTGTACTTATAATTTTGATGCAACTCAGGCTCAAGTCGATGCAAAAAATGCTGCAGGTGGAAGACAGATAAAATTAATGTCTCCAATTAGTATTACTGAGCAAAAGGGGACAGCAACAATTACTTATGTGGGAAGTACACCTGTAGATCAGGTCGTGACTTCTAGCAAACTTATAAGCATAACTTCTAGTCAAACTCCACTAGTAGATAAAGCCGTTGTGGGAACTAATATTGTTGCTACAGAATTTGTTTTTGATGCTTCAAATCTTAAAAATGTGGTGCTTGGCGACAGCTATGAAACTCAGCAAATGGCCTTTCAGATTTTGGGTGCTTCTAATTTAAAAAATGAAATAAGTATTGATCTAGGCTATGCATTAATAAATAAAGATTCAACACGTGCAGATGGAAGTTATGTCACACTTATTGGAATTACTAGAACACGAGATTCTTCGGGTTCAGTAGTTGTTAAAGATATTGCTCAAAAATTAATACCTATTACTTTGCCTTCAGACGGCAAAGTTAGAGTTGGGCTTTACTTTAATCAGGTTAGTAAACAAGTAGGGTATATCATCAATGGTACAAATTATGGATACCTTAATTTAATTGCTGAGAATGCCCTTAAAAATATTGGCTTTAATGGTGTGGGTATACAATCACCAAATCCTAATTCTAAATTCTTAGGTAAAACTGTTTCAGTCCAGTTAATTACTAATAAAGCAAATATGCAGTTTACATATCCGACAGGTACCACAGATATTTGTGGAAGTGCTAATTAAGAACTTTTTGAAAAAGAAAAAACCACTCTCATCTGAGTGGTTTTTTTATGGAGAAATTTATGGGATGGAAGGGGAAAAAGCCGACTGATTTTAGCTTTGATGTGGCTAAAACAGCAGAGGATAAGGTAAAGAAAATTACCATGGATGCTGTTCAATCTTTAGTAGTCTCAAGTCCAGTTGATACTGGAGCTTATAGAGCTTCTCATATTGTTTCAATTGAATCTGGTGACTATGGTGTACGTGGACCAGAAACAAACGCCGTTCAGGATGCTGCTATTCAAGCTGTGAAGTTTAAGCTCGGCAATTTGGTCTACATACAAAACAACCAGCCATATGCTGAACGCTTAGAAAATGGCTGGTCTGATCAAGCACCGCAAGGTATTTACAGCACTACATTTACTTATATTACTCAAAAGTATGGTGGCTAGAATGGCAATGACATTAGAGCAAACTAGACAAGCTATTATCGATCGCATGCAAAGTTTTACAGGTATTGCCCAGGACAGAATTCAGTATCCAAATGCACCAGACTTTAATGTTCCAAAGGACGGCTTGTGGTGCCGCTTAACGATTGCAGGCGGTCTGAGTTTTATTTCAGGAGTAGCCGATAATCCTTGTACACGCCGTACTGGTAATATCATGGTCCAATGTTTTACTCGTCCCAATTCAGGAATAATGGAAGTCACTAAACTAAGCGACGCATTACTTGCCCATTTTGAATATTATTCATTCGATCATTTAGAGTGTTTACAAGGGCAATCTAGCTATACTGAACAAAACAAAGACTTTGTTCAGTATAGCTTAATAATTTCATATGTGATTAATTAGGAATTCTACAATATTTTCATTTATATTATGTAAAAATGTAAACAATAATAGTTAATCCTTTTCTTTATTTTTTGCATATTTTATTTTAGTACCAATTATTATTTTTGATAAATGAGAAATATGCAAAATAAAAAGTTGATTTGGTTAATTGTCTTAATATTAATAGTTATTGGTTTTATCTACTACTTCTATCCTAAAAATCAAGGGGATAGTACTAATTATCAGCAAGATAGTTCTGCAAAAAAAGGTCAGTTAAATAAAAATAATTCAATAGCTTCAAGTGAAGTTAATCAAAAAGTTAAGTTCGAAAAATTCAATCCACAGCTGAATTGGAAGGATAAAAAACTTAAAATTAATGGTAAAGAAATTGATTATAGATTTGGAGAAGGTAATCCCAAAGAAGTGGCCTTAAATCCTGAAGATTATCGTGCTAAAGGCGATCATGATGGAATTCCGTATGTCACTCCAGAAACAGAAAAGAATCTAAATGATTTTTTGTCTGACTCAGATTTACCCGATATTTTAGATAAATGTGAAAATTATAATCGTAATGAGATGGCTAGGCTTAATCCAAATATTCCTGCTAATCAGCTACCTATTTTATTATCTTCAAGTGACTTTGATATCGAAAACTTGATGAAGGTAGACCCTAATACTGGGCGAAAAGAAATAGATTTATCAATTATTAATAGAATAAATGACTTCATGAATACATTAAGTAACCCTATGTCAGGTGATGAATTCGCTGTTAAATGTGCAGGAACTTCATATTTACAAAGCATTGAACGTATAAAACAAAAATTTACTACTTTAAATAAGTCATATACCAATACGGGAGGAGGCGTATTAGGTAAAGAGTGGACACGTTAATTTTAAAAAAACTTAATTATTCCTTTGAGGATATTTCTATGAGAAATATGAGAAAAAAGCTTCCAACAACAATAATGGCTGCTGTTTTAAGTACTTCTGTATTTGCAGATGCGCCGCGTAAATCACCTTGGAATTATACTTCAGCTTCTAATTATGCTTATCAATGGGCCTTATCTCGAAATGCAAATTATATAAATTTCTCTAATGATTGTACTAATTTTGCTAGTCAAGCTCTAAGGGCCGGTGGGTGGAAAGATACAGTTTCTTTGCAATCGACACAGGCTTCAAGTTGGTACTATAAATCTGCTACAAGCTACGCTCAAACCTGGTCAACTGCAAATGGTCTACGATATCGTTTTACTAATGGTTATGAGCTTGGAACAACTAAATTACCAAGAAGTCTTTTAGGAACAGTACCTGAATATTTACATACTGATATTCGATTAGGAGATATTATTTTTGCTGATTGGAATGATGATGGAATTTATGACCATACTATGGTTGTTACGCAAGTAAATTTAACTTCAACTTTAGTTAGTTATCATTCCAATGATAATAGAGACAAATCTATGTTAACTATCTCTTTGGAAAATCCAAACGCCCGCTTTGAGGTTTATCACATAACTTAAATATGCAGTAATTTAAAAAGGACGCATTTCGCGTCCTTTTTTATTGCTTTGTCATAGCCACCTCATCGGTGGTTTTTTATTTTTACAGGAATCACTTATGAGCAATTTTGTTTTTAAGCGTGGTGACACATTCAACTTAAATTTGCAGCTCGTTGATATGGATGATGCATTGCAATTTCCAGCCAATGATGTTCGCCGTTCGATCGACTTAACCGGGTATACATTTACATCTCAAGTTAAAACTTTAGATACCGGTGCGGCAGTAGCTACTTTAACCTGTGCTGCCTTAAGCCAGAGCACACAAAAAGGATGGCTTAACGTGAAATCAGCAGCAAGTACTGCTACATGGCCTTTGGGTTTATGTCAGATGGACATTAAGGCGGTTGTTGGTGGTGTTATTCAACATACTGAAACTCTGACATTCCAAGTTATTGATGGAGTAACTGCATAATGGCAAATCTAGTTTTTAAATATTCTTGGGATCATCGGCCTTTTCAATATAATTCGGCACAAGGAAAGCGGCAATTTATGCTGCCTTTTGCATCCGGCATTCCAAATTTAACACCCGACTGGTCGCAGGTAACAGGGCTTGGCACAGCGGCCACAAGAAATGCCGGTACTGGAAACGGAGAGGTTGCAACTTTCGGTCCATATGGTGTTGCTGATTTTGGATATGGAGCTTCACCAGTATCTGAACCGGAAACAGATTTGGATTTAGTTTATAAGTCTGGTACTCAAAAAACACGCTTTAAAAATGCGCCCTCTAATATTTATACAAATCCATTTGTGGCGGGTTATGGACCTTCAATTGTGATTACACGTGGAGGTCTTACTGGAACGGAGTTATTCTTACCGTATTACACCTCAACTCGTGCCAATAACATGGCAGTAATCGCATGGAGTTATAACTCTTCTACTGGAAATCTTAGTAAAACCGAGCAAATTGTTTATACGAGCAAGAACGCCATCATTTATACGACAGATAATAGTGCCACAAGTGGGAAGTTGGTTACTGTGGCTAATACAGGCGAACTGAGTTCAAAAGGCTTTACTGTCGATTCTAACGGGGTTTATAAAGCAGCTTCACCGATTGCAAGACTGTTTGCTGATTCACTTGAACTCAATGAAGATGCTTCAAAACAGCCGATTAGCTTTAAAAAGATAGATGTTGGTGACTATCTGATTAAAGACTCCCTAGGCTTTGCTAAAGAAGGCTGGTATATCGAAATGCCTAAAGATGCAAACGGTAATGTAGTTGTTGCGGTGTCTTATGAGCAGCTTGAAGATGGAGACATTTCAGTAAAAACCTATAAGAAAAAGTTCGATATTGAAACTGCTTCAATTGTTCCTGATTTTGATAATCCTGTAGATATTCCAGAGTCCCGCTGGATTGATATCCGTTTGCATGAAGAACCTGAACCAGAGCCTGAGGAACTAGGGAGTGAAACACCCGTTGATTTTCAGCCTACCAACTTATCTGAAGCAGTAGCTGCAGCATTGGCTGGTGTTGAACCGCCTGAAATCTCAAATACAGATGAAACACTTTAATAACCCGCTAAATCAGCGGGTTTTTTATTACCAAAATTTTGGAGAACCATAAATGAGTTCAGGCGCAAAAATTCGATTATACGCTTGTGAAGAAGCAGTACTAGGAACTACTCCGGCAAACCCGATCTGGTATACCGTTCGCCGTGTTTCAGATGGCTTATCTGAAAATGTTTCTACAGAAGAAAGTAGTGAAGTTGTTGATTCTCGCTTCCGACAAGGTGGAGTGGTTACTGAAGCTGAAGTAGCTGGTCAGTTAGAGTTTGAATTGTCAGTTGGTACATTTGACTTATTCTTAAGTGCGCTCGCATTTAATAACTGGGCAGCAAATGCACTTAGCTTTGGAGGAAGCGTACGTAAATCATTTACCTTGGTTAAAGTCTTTGAAGATGTTGGACAGGTTTTTATTTACCGAGGTGTTCAGGTAAATACGGGTGAAATCACCATTCAGACTACAGGAAAGATTACTGGTAACTTCGGTTTGGTTGGTAATTCATTTACCCGTCAGCAAGTAAACCCAGTTACCAATCCAGTAGCGGCATCAAGTCGTCCATTGGTCAGCATGCCAAACGTGGAAAACTTGCTTGTGAATGGTCAATCGATTCAAGGTAAGGCGTGTTTGCAGTCACTCACGCTTTCTCTTAACAATAATCTGGAAGCAATCCGCTGTATCGGTTCTGGTAAATACACACCAGAGTTCTATTTAGAGAAGATGATGGATATTGAAGCGAATGCTTCATTCATGTTCTCGGCCACAGCTGCGGGTTGGATTGATGCCATTAAAACCCGTGATGTATTCACACTAATATTTGATATTAAAGACAGCAAAGGCAGTAAGTACTCGTTCAACTTTCCTCAATTGGAAGTAATGGAAGCAAATCATCCAGACGGCGGTGGTGATGACATCATCACTTTAGATATCAACTTTGCTCAAGTGCGGACAGCACCAACGATTGTGCGTGCTCTTGTTTAATTCAAATCATTAAACCCTAAAGCCTATGGAATCCCATGGGCTTTTTTATTTCCTTAATTTCAGAGGTAGTTATGGCTTTAAAAGTCGGAATTGTTCGAAGCTCAGAAGTATCTAAGTGGTGCACGTTTGAAACTGCTGCTGGACAAGCTGAGTTTAAAATCCGTGGTATTGGTTATAAACCTTTTCAAGTTGCGTTAGAAAAGGCAGGCAATCAGATCTCCTCTAAAGGCTATGATGTGATGGTAAAAGATGAAAACGGAAAGCTTTATCATGAGCTTTTATTAGATGCTGCGGGAGCACATTTAATTGAAGACTGGAAGGGTGTTGTTTTCGCTGAGGTGGTAGATGGCGAAACAGTTGAAATTGATCAACCTTACACGCCTGAAAATGCATCTAAGCTGCTTAACCTTGGTGATATTGGACTATTGATCTGGTCATTCATTAAAGAGCAAGCGCAAAAGATTCAAGAAGAAGCTGATAAAGACAAGGCGACGATTTTGGGAAAGTCATCGAACTCTACAAGTACCAAAAGACCTATGCGTCGAAAACACCGCACGAAATCGAACAAATCAAGTTCTTAGGTGGACATGTTCCAGATCCACCAAAATATTCTTATGCGGCTGACTCAGTTCTTGTGGCGTTTAGCACGATTATTAGATCTAGACGTTATGAGCAGGGTATCCCGTTATCTTTAGATCAGCAGGCAATCAATGTCTATACGGAGCATAATGATTTGCCTGTAGATGCTCATATTTTTAACGACTGTATTTTTGCTTTAGACAACTTATTCATTGAAGAAGTTCATAAGAAAATTAAGTCTAAATCTAGTAAATAACCATTCTACGGTTTGGTTATTTTAATAATCCCTGATGATAGTTAAGTTATTCTAAATCATAGAAAAAAAGTCTAAATACCGATCATATTTTGTTTGACGATGACTATAATCAGTTGTCTAATATTTAAACAACAATTATAAAAGGACTTTAAAATGAAAACTAAAGTTTTAATAGTTGGAATATTAATTCTATATTGTCCAAATGTTTTTAGTGAGGAGAAATCTTTTAAAGATGAATATGCTCAACAAAAATTATTAAAAAATTTTGAAAAAAGTAATCTTTATGAAAAGATGAACGAAAAAGATTTTAATACACTTGTTGATAATCCATTGTTAATTAATGAAGCTTTATATTTTAAAAAAGATCGTTACTCGCTAATTGAAAACAGGCGACCTGATTTAATGCCAGAATCAGTTCCAATAGCTTGGAATAATATAGAAAAATATAAAAAATGTGAAGATATTAAAAATGAAATGAGTGAGTCATCTTTAGAAGGAAACCCTACTGATATAGGAAAAGAAAAATTATATTATAGTAATTGCTTAATTAACCCATCTACTCCATACAAAGGAAATAATTATGAAACAATTAAAGAAAGATTGGGTGTTATTTATGATTCAAATAAACAACCTGCTTGTACGGTATTAAGATTATCAAATAAATATATAATTACTGCTAGGCATTGTTTGTATTTTTATAGTGGTTCATTTAATGTTCAAAAAAAATATATGTTAGATTGGAGTTTTAGATTTCCATTTATTAACCATGAATTAAGTTTTAATGATATAGATACCATATATTTACCAGTTGTAAGAAATGATCATATTGAATTTTTAAAGAAAAGCTATAAAAAAGATGACGTGATTGATTTGGTAGATAATAATAGTTTAAGGCAGGATTATATATTAATTGAAATTAAAAAAAATGAATTCCCATACATTGAAAGTATTAAGATTAAAAAAGCGGATGAGAATGAGAAATTATATTTTTATGGGTACTATAGTAGATATAAAAGTTTCGAAGATTTAAATACATCTAAAGGATTTATGCAAAGTGATGTTGGTCGATGTCAGGTTTTAAAATACAATTTAGAAAATAAATGTATATATCATGGATGTAATAGTATAAAAGGGTACAGTGGTGCACCATTATTAACATATGAAAATAATCAATTTTTTCTAATAGGGGTTCATACTTCAGGAGATCAAAAAGAAGCTCGATGTGAAACTGATTTACCTAATCTAAGCACTGTTAATGTTGGTATATCAGTTTTAGATGTAAACAATTTCTTAATAAATTAAATATGGAGTAATACATCATGATTACTAAAAATCATATTTTAATAAGTCTACTATGTTCTATTTGTTTTTCTACTCATGCTGAAGAAAATTTAGCGAATCCATTAGGATTTTACAGTGTTGTTGATGATAATTGTAAGGTCATGGATGATGCTGACTTAGAAAGTGGCGCTGGATTAGAAAGTGGTGCTGTTGCTGGATTAATAGGAACTGTTGCAGTATCAGCAGTACTCGATTTGACTAAAGCAACTTTGAAAGCAGCATCTGAAACAAAAAGTGTGCCAAAAAGCACAGAAACAGGAGCATCTTTTTTAAAACCTACAGCAGAAGGGGGAAATACCCAGCCAATTGCAAATATTACTAAAAATTGTATTCGATTTTGGTATGGTCGGATGACAGATACTAAAGTTGATAAAAAGATTTATATTATTAACCTTAAGGACGAAGATGAAAAAGAAAAATTGACAAAAATATGGGCTACTTCTAGCTTGGCTGAAGTTCCATATATATATGGAGAGATATTAATTAGACCATCGTATAATAATTCTTTCTTTTTACAACCAGTAAGACTTTTTTTTAGAGAGGCACCAGATGAGTTAGGAGGATCTTTCATGAAAAAACCTCAGTACAATTTAGTATTGAGCATGATTGATGTTGCTCAAGGAACTACTTTTGCTAGTATGGAAAATTTATCATTCGACAATAATCCAAAAGAAGTGGTTTACTCAAGTGGGAATATGCTAAAAGCTAAAACATCAGGACCATATTTCTATAATATCTCGGATACAACAAATAAATTGGGTGCATATAGGATTAAATTAGTTTTAACTGCTACTACTGAAGGATCAAAATTTGCAGGTGCACTTTATAATGCTTTAGAAAGTAACAGTGAAGATATTTTAAGCAAGACAACTAGTAAATAAATTATTATTAATTTATTAATTGAAATAGTTGTTTAATATAATTTTTTCAGTCAAATATCTCTAACCCGCGAAAGCGGGTTTTTTTATTGCCTAGAGGAAAGTAAAATGGCACAAGAATCTCGTCTGGTCATTGTTATTGATTCACAGAATGCTGAACGTAATGTCAAAGCCTTAACAGAAGAATTGTCAAAATTTACTGATCGAGGTGATTCTGCATCAAAATCTTCAAAAGATATGGGGAAACAGCTTTCTGTTACCAATAACATTGTTCAAAACTTTAATACCACAGTTAATAATTCCAATACATCAGTTCAAAAAACGGTTGAAGTTACTAAGCAAGCAACTCAACAAAATCATAAATTTGCTCAAGAAATTAAAGCTACAACCAATGAGTTGGATAAACAGGATAAAGCGGCTAACTCATTCGGTACTTCAATTAAAGCTTTGGCTGGATATATGGCAGGCTTGGCTACGGTCAATGCTGCAATTGGTCAAATAGATGCTTATACAGGACTACAAAACCGTTTAAAGCTAGTTACTAAAGACCAGACGGAGTTAAATAAGGCGACTGAAGATACATTCAGGATTGCTCAAAATACCTATTCAGCATGGGATTCTGTTTTACAGGTTTATCAGCGATTTAGTGATAATGCTAAAACTTTAAATCTAACAATGGATGATACAGCGCGTTTAACTGAAACTGTTTCAAAAGCTGTGGCGATTAGTGGCGCGAGTGCTTCTGCGGCAGATGCTGCTTTAGTTCAATTCGGGCAGGCCTTAGCGAGTGGTACCTTACGTGGTGAGGAACTGAACTCTGTCATGGAACAAACACCGGCTTTAGCAAAGGCTATTGCTCAGGGAATGGGTATCACTGTAGGTGAGTTACGTACAGTTGCTGCTGAAGGAAAAATCACATCGCAAGAAATTGTGAAAGCCTTAAGAAATGTAGAGTCTGATGTAGATGCATTATTTGGTAGAACTGATATTACGATCAGCCAGTCATTAACACTTCTTAATAATGAGATTACTAAATTTGTCGGTGAGGCTAGTCAGGGAAGCGGAGCAGCTCAAGTATTATCTGGTTCAATTAAGGTTCTAGCCGAAAATTTAGAATCAATCTCTTATGTAGCTATTCTAGGTGGTACAGCATTACTTACCAAAGCAATCGCAACTCAAGTATCAGCTTTAAATACCAAATTAGGGTCTTTAGTTGCTGACAATGCTGCATCACAATTACAAAAGCAAAAGGCGATCGAAAGCGCAAAAGCAGCACTGGCTGAAGCTGAAGCGCATTTAGTTAATGTACGAGCAACAAATACCGAAACTCAAGCCAAATTTGGAGCAAGTGCAGCTAGTGCCAGATATGTACTTGCAGCCAAAAATGTTGAGAACGCAACGAAGGCCGTTACATTAGCTCAAGGTAAAAGCGCTTCAATGGCAGGTTTATTGAGCGGAGCATGGGGATTGATTGGTGGTCCAATTGGGGCAATCACTTTAGGCGTGACTGCTTTGGCTGCGACTTATATGTATTTCTCTAGTAAATCTGCTGAAGCCACTGCAAAGCTAAAAGAGCAAGCTGAAGCTGCAAAGTTGACTAAGGAAGAAATTAAAGCCCTTAATGATGAACAGCGTAAGGAAAAATTAGGTGATTTAGCTGCGACAATTGAAGATCAAAACAAGGCATTAGAACATCAAGAATTGGCAGTCGGTTCAGCATTGATCAATATCCAGAACTATGCGGTGGGCAATGCCAAAGTTGCTGAAATTTCGAATAAGGCTAGACTTGGCACCATTTCATATACAGAGGCGATTGAGCAATTAAAGAGTCAAAAAATTCCTGCTGACTTAATGGATGCATTGCTTAAACAAGTAAATGCCTATGATGAAGCAGCTGAAACTGCTGCCAAGACCAAGCTAACATATAGCTTATTTGGTATTGAAGTTACTCTTGCAGGTAATAAGGCTGAAAATGCTATTGTGGGCGTTGATAAAAACACCAAGTCCTTAAATGAAAATGAGAGAGCGGCATTAGCAGCAAAAAATGCACAAAAGAAATATGCCGATTCACTGGCAGATCGTAAATTTGAAGCATTAGTTACCAAAGGTTTACTTGCCAAGGGTTACTCACCTGAACAAGTGAAGCAAATGGTAGAAACGGCAAGCTGGGCGCGGAAAAGCGGTGTAGAAGTTTCTAATGAGTTATATCAGATTGGTTTGCAGACTCTTTCAATAGAGGAACAAAACAAGAAGGTAATTGATGCCAAGAATAAAGCATTAAAGGAAACTACGAATGAGCTATCTAAACAGCAAAAACTATCGAAACGTCTAGTTGGTATTTCAGGTCAGTCAGGAATTGGTACAGGTCCTCATCTCGATGTTCGATATGGTGGTTCAATGTCTGGCCAGAAAGTTTCTAATGAGCATCTGGCCAGATTGCAGGCGGGTGGTAAACCATTGTCATCCTATAAGATCAGTTCAAATTATGGTCCAAGACAAGCCCCTACTAAAGGGGCTTCTTCATTTCATAAGGGTATTGATTTCTCAATGCCTGAAGGTACGCCGATCACAACCAATGTTGCTGTGAAAGATATCAAGACAAGATATGACAGCAAAGGTGGTGGCTATGTTAGCGAGGTGATCTTTGAAGATGGTGTAACACTTAAACTTCTTCATCAGTCTCCAAGCATGCAAAGCAAAGTTAAAGGTGGAGCAAGTAAGGGGAGTGATAAAGCATCAGGTGATATCCAATCACAACTTGATCGTCAACTAGATGCTCAGCGGTCACTTGAAAATGAAGTAGCCACTGAAGTACAGCGTATCCAGAATAACTTAACGGTTAGACTGGAGGATGTTGATAAAGCAGGATTTTCACCAGAACGCACTAAAGAAATTAAAGCAGAATTACAACGTCGTGCTGACAATGATATTGCTATCGCCAAGCAAGCAACGAGAAGCAAACTAGAGGACTATAAGGAGTTCCAGAAAACCGAGGAACAGTTACTTGAAGAGAGCTTTAACCGCAAAAAGTTTAATGCGGCTCATGATATTGAATTAAGTAAATCTGAAAAAAAGCAGGCTGTGGAATTGCTGGAACAGCAATATCAGCAAGAAAACGCGCTTATGAAATTGGCTCAAGAGCAACGATCATTTCAAGCCCGATTATCTCTGCTTTCCGAAACTCAAGCCATGCAGGAACGATATAGACTTGAAAGAGAGGAGATTCTTAAGAATACAAAGCTTTCCATTGAAGAGCGGCAAAAGTTAGTCGCATTATCTAAAGCCACACAGGACAAAGAGACACGAGACAAAGTTAATAATGCTGTTCAAAACTGGGGCGGTATTCAGGCTGATATGAATGGTACCAGTGAGTTCTATAGACAGGATCAGGAACGGTTTAGCCGCTTGGGTGCTGCAAATGATTTGGCTGATAGCCAATATACAGCAGCTGATTTAGACGAACAAAACGGTCTGGATGGCTTGAATGCACAAATGGAAGCTGGATTAATTCAGCAACAGGACTTTGAAAATCAGAAGACTGCCATTATTCAAGCTGCTCAAGAGCAAAGGAGTCAAATTTACAACGAATATGCCCAGAACACTAAGGACGTTGAAGACAAGTATCAACAAGATAGATTAAACGCTCAGATTGCGCTTGGTGGGCAAATGATGGGTTCAGTCACCTCGATGTTTGGCTCAATGTTTGGTGAACAGTCTAAAGCCTATAAGCTCATGTTTGCTGCAGATAAAGCTTATGCAATTGCAGCTGCAGGTATTGCCATTCAGCAAAATATCGCTGCAGCTTCAAAAGTTGGTTTTCCTTACAACTTGCCTTTGATTGCTGGAGCAGTTGCACAAGGTGTCAGTATTATTGCAAACATCCGGGCTATCAAAGATCAGGGCTTTGCTGAAGGTGGTTACACTGGATCTGGTGGCAAGTATGAAGCTGCGGGTATTGTCCATAAAGGCGAGGTGGTCTGGTCACAGGATGACATCCGCCGTTGGGGTGGTGTAGGTTTGGTTGAGAATATGCGTAAGAGCTCAGGCCCTAAAGCATTTATCAATAACAATGCTCTGAATAACTCTTCAACTGAGAATGTATTCAATCGTTCTTTCCTCAGTTCAAAAGCATTTAATGATAATCAAACGATCTCGAATATTTTTAATCAACCTATTCGAGAAAATCAGATTATTACTAAAGGCTTTGTGAACGGTGGATTTACAGGAGGAACTGTTTCAAAGCCTACCGCTTCCGCGCGTTCTGAATTATTCCATGACGGAAAAGTTTACTTCTCTTCAAATGGTTTAGTTCAGGATCGTTCAAATCTTGATGAGGTTCAGGACTTCACTTTAGGGCAATCGTCACGTCCTCAGGCTGAGATTATGCCTTTTATTGAGCCTATTTCACCGACAATCAATTTCAAAATTGAGGTAATTAATCAGGTGAATGGAGCAACAGTTGAAGCTGAGCAACTGGACGAGCAATCAATCAGGATCATTGTTAAAGATGAACTGGATAAGCAGCTTCCAAAAGTGGTACCAAAATTAGTAAGTGAGGAAATTAAAAATCCGAACTCATCTATTAGCCGGTCTCTAACAGAGAGCACGACAGCAAGACGGAACAGATAAAAAAGATACCACCTTTCGAGGTGGTATCTTTTTTAAAACTTTTGGAGAAATAAATATTTGGTATTCCGATGGTGCTTCACTTTTACACCTTTTTCACAAACTGTCATAGCCTCAATTATCTTTTGTTCTAACTCTTGAACAAAACTTTAATAATGTTAAATTACAGCAAATGATAAAATATTGTGTAAGCGATATTTTATAAATATTGGAAAATTAAAAGCCATGAGTAACTTAAATTTTAGTCTTAACATGCTTGAATGGGCAGCAAATAATATTGGTTTGCGCTTAGAAGAGGCTGTAACTAAAATTTCAGAATCAGAAAAGACCCAAAAAAAACTTTTGAATGGTGAGTTTTCAGTAAATCAAGCAGAAAATTTTGCAAAAATTACAAATATTCCATTTGGTTATTTGTTTTTAAATGAACCCCCTTTACGAGAAAAGCCTTCTTTACCGGATTTGAGACAAGCTCCTAATTTTCAACCTTTGAGTAATAATTTTTACGCCGTACTTGAAGATGTAAAGTTCAAACAAGAATGGTATATCGATTTTTTAAAAAGTATTGATGCAGAACCATTAAAATTTGTGGGAGCATTTAAAGATAAAGACGTATCTTATAAAATAATTGCTAAAGATATATATGAGACTTTAGGACTTCCTATTTCGACTAAAACAAGAAAAGATAGAGATAAATATTTAGCTAGTTTAATTGAAAAATGTGAGAAAAATAGAATCCTTATCTTTAGGAGTGGGGTAGTTAAAAATAATAATAATAGACCTTTAGATGTTAGTGATTTTCGAGGGTTTGTTATTTCTAATAATTATGCTCCAGCAATTTTTATTAATTTACAAGACGCACCTTCTGCTAGAATATTTACATTAGCTCACGAATTAGCACATATCTGGTTAGGGCAATCTGCTGTTGATGATTTAGATATCTATGGGAATGATAAAGTTGAAGTCTTATGCAACCGAATTGCTGCCGAGGTTTTAGTACCTGAGGATATTTTTCTTGATCAATGGACTATTCACAATGGTAATATTCAAAAACTTAGTGATCATTTTGGTGTTAGCATACTTGTAATTTCAAGAGTTGCTTTAACTTTAAATCGGATTACTAAAGATAAATATAATGAAATTTATAACTTAGTTAAAGTCAGAGAGATTTCTAAAATTAAAGATTCGAGTGGCGGAAGCTATTACACAAATACTTTAATGAAAAATACAAATTTAGTTTCTAGAGCTGTAATTAATTCAGCATTAACAGGGAAAATAACATTGCGTGAAGCAGGTCACATTCTTGATATGAATCCTCAAAGTGTTATTTCGTTAGGGGAGCGTATCAGTTGAATAATGTTAAATACTTATTTGATGCCAATATTTTTATTGATGCTCATAATCTCCACTATCATCCTTGTTTTTGCGATCTTTTCTGGAATTGGTTAAACGATGGACATCAAGCGAACCATTTTTTCAGTTTAGACAGAGTAAAAGAGGAAATTGCAAAACCATCACTAAACAATGAACTAGCAAAATATGTTAGGGCAGGAGTGGTACCTAATAATTTCTTTTTAGATAGTTTAAGTGATGCCTCTTTAATAGATAGCTATACAGATGTGATCAAATGGGCAAATAATCATGGTGATTATATTCAAAAGGCAAAAGATGATTTTGCGGATGCCACAAAAGCAGATGCTTTTTTAATTTCGGTTGCCAAAGTTCAAGGATTCACAATTATTACAAATGAAGTTTCTCAACCCGAAGAAAAGAAAAGAATTAGAATCCCTGATGTAGCAAAACATTTTGGTGTACCTGTAACCCGATTACCAAATGTTCTGAAGTTACATTCTTTTGATAACTTTAAATTTCAGTAAACTCACAAACTCTTTAAATTAGTTACAGCTGAAATTAAGGCCTACTAAATATTTTTAACCGCTCATTTGAGCGGTTTTTTATTACTTAAAGGAAAGTTATGTACAAGTTAAAGCTAAATCCTCAAACAAATGGCTATGGCGTAACACCGGGTGATGATGTAAAGCGTCAGCAGATGGATGGAGGGCGTGGACGCTATTACATTGATATAAAACGTAATAGTCATATAGTCGATGTGAACTGGAATTTAAGTAAAACCGATTTCAATAAAATGATGGCTTTTTGGCGTGTTTACCAAAACAAGCCAGCCTCGTTTTATGCGGATCTGGTCATTGACCAGGGAACGCGACAGCAATACCAATGCAACTTTATTCCTAATTCATTTAAAACCAATGAAGTAAATGGAAATCTTTACCGGGTAACTGCTCAGCTGGAAGTTATTCAGAATCAGCCAAACCTTACAGCTGATGCAGCATTGATTAAAGATTGGGAGGTCTAATGGATAACGAGTATGCCAATTTCTTTCTCAATCGCAAAGTCGATATCTATCAGCTGGAGTGTATTGAGTTATCACATCCATCTTTTCTAAACACATATCGTGTTGTCCGCAATGATGATCGGGGCGTCTATGTGCAGCATAAGGCAGGGGCTGGTCAGGTCTTTTATGAATACCTACCTATGTCTATCCAAAGATCTGGAATGCTAGGGGATCTGGACCAGACCTTAACTGTTTCAATTTCAGGACTTGGGGATGTCTTGCCGGATGAGTTTGAAAGGGTAATTGAAGGGCAATATTCAGACGTTAAGCCTACCGTAAATTATCGACTCTATAGTTCGGACAACGTGAATACACCAATCCATTATTTGTTAGGACTGAAACTTTCAGGCATATCAATGAACCATAAAGCTGTGACATTCAAGGCTGAATCACCACGATTAAATACTGCGAAGACGGGAGATATTTTTGCACTGGATCGCTTTAGTGGTCTCAAGGGGGCTGTATGAAAAGTCATGATCATTTGCTTGATAAGCAATATGACGAAGAGCAGTACAACTGCGTTCATTTTGCCCATGAAGCTGCAATGGATCTCTACGGAATAGATCGTAGTGACGCTTTGGATTTATTTATGCAACCTAAGGGCAAAATTACATTCCTGCCATCAAGATTAAAACTTTTAAATCCGCTACCCATGCCCAAGGAAGGCTGTATTGTCGCCTTCCATCCAAGACAAAGAAATAAGCCCCCACATGTGGGGCTTTTTCGTTTAGGTCGTGTACTGCATCTAATGGAAGGTGGAGTCACTTATTTAGCTGAAGACGTTATCAGAGCAATGGGGTTTAGTCGGGTCAGTTACTATGATTAAGATTATTTATAAACAGGATCCTTTGTCTGAAGAAAAGACAGTGGAATATGCTCACACCATAGGGCAATGGCTAACTTCCAAATATGAATCTATGCCTGAGCATGTCCGTATTTTTCATACATCAAGCAATATGGATCATGCGGAAATTTCGTTTGCCAATGAAGTTACACCTAAGAATGCTCATGACTTAAAACAGCTCGATTTCTTACCTGGCACTTTTATTGTGATTGAAAACCCGAAAGGTATGCCTGCACTTATTGCGGCAATCGTTTCTATTGTTTTAAGTGTGGCCGTTGCATTTTTAATGCCCGCACCATCGATTGCTCAAACCAATCAGAATAACAACCAATCCTCATCTGCAAATAACGAACTTTCAAATCGTGAAAATAAGATGAGGGTAAATGGTCGCATTACAGATAACTATGGTGCTGGATGGAATACACCTGATCTGATTGCTGTGCCTTATAAGGTTTATGAAAATAATGTTGAAGTTGAGCATATTGTTGGTTGTATTGGTCGTGGCCACTATCAAATTAATGGTGCGTACGATGGTGAAACCAATATTGTTGATATTGCCGGGGCATCAGTAGAAGTCTTCCGACCAGGTGTAGATATCGTTTCAGGAGAACCTTACTTTTCGATAGGTACTGAAATTACTACGCCGCCTTTAACAGTACAGCATCAAACCTCTGTTAACGGTCAAGTCTTACGGCCAGCTGATACACAGACTTTAGAAGGGACCAATTACCTTCTTTTTGCCTATCCAAACGAGATTCTTCGGGCAGCTGCTAATAATACCGATTTAACGACTAAATTTGTCAGCAATGATCGCATTGAAATCACTAATGCTTCATTTACTTATAACGGGCAAACATACGATTTAAACGGTACTTATAGCGTCTTATCCGTTGCTGATGATCGCATGACGTTATCAAATCCTGCTGCAGTTAATCCAAACTGGTTAAAGCTAAAAGAACTCAGTAACCAGCAAACAGGTGCTTTATCTCCAAAGCTTACATCGATTGGTGAGAAATGGATTGGTCCATTCATTCTGGACAACATTGAACGTAGCCGTGTCATTTTTAACTTTGTAGCCAGTAATGGGCTTTATACGGTATCAGCAGGCGGCAATCAAGCAGCTGTAAACGTGACAATTGAAGTTGAAGTAACTCCAGTGAATGAATCGGGCGCAGCTATTGGTAATCCAATGCTAAAGCAGATCATTCTCAAGGGTTCAGCTAAGTCACGGCAGACTATTGGTGCAACGCTGGATATGGTCACATTTCAAGGGCGTTGTAGCGTACGTGCACGCCGTTTAACTCCGACTCCAACAGTCACAACAGTTGTTGATGAAGTGAAGTGGCAAGCGTTGTATGGTGCTTATCCATTGCAAAGCACAATGTATGAACATGAAACGGTTTTCCGTGCACGTACTTATGCAACGACTGGAGCATTGTCGGTTAAATCTCGAAAGATCAATTTCGATCTTCAGCGGATGTTGCCAACCTATAAAAATGGAGCAATGACAACAGAACTATTTCCAACATCAAGCTTTGCTGATGCACTGGTCTCAATGGCACTGGATGACAAGATTGGCCGCCGTACGATTGAAGAGATTGATATAGAAAATATCTATCGTACTTATAACGATATTGTTGATTATTTTGGCACACCGTTAGCGGCAGAATTTTGTACTACGATTGATGATACAAACCTTTCATTTGAAGAGCTGGTTACTAACCTTTGTGATGCGGTCTTTTGTACAGCATATCGACAAAACAATAAGCTTAAAATCTACTTTGAGCGACCAACAGATAACTCGGTCTTACTGTTTAACTTTAGGAATATCATTCCGGATAGTTATAAGCATGATCTGACCTTTGGCTTAATGGATGATTATGATGGGTTGATCTATGAATACACGGATCCAACTGATGATAGCCGTATCAATATCTACTTGCCAGATAAAGGAGCCAAGAACCCAAAAGAGGTAAAATCAGTAGGTGTGCGTAATAAGTGGCAAGCGCATTTTAATGCGTACCGGCTTTGGAACAAACTTCGCTTTCAGCGTAAATCCATCACCTTTGATGCAGCACCAGAATCAGAATTACTGGTTTTACGCGACCGTATTGCCGTAGCGGATTACCGCAATGGTATCCATCAAAGTGGGGAAGTGGTAAAGCAAGAAGGCTTAATTCTTACATTGAGCCATGATGTCGATTTCATAGCTGGCAAGAGTTATGTCATTTATTTGCAAATGGGAGATGGTACCGTAGATTTGATTCCCATTACTCCTGGATCTGCCAAGAACAAAGTAGTTTTAGGGCGGTTGCCAAACAGTGCTCTTAAATTGAGTGCAGATGATTTCATTAATACGATCTATACGGTTGTTAATGATGATACGAAGGACTCACTACCTTATCTGGTTGCAAAGAAAGATCCTGTAGACCAATTCTCAAATACGATAACTGCAGTGAATTACGATGTGCGGTATTACCTCAACGATAAAGACTTTATTGACGTGCCAGTTGATGATTCACCAATTTACATTCGATATGACCAGTTAGATATTAATCTTGCACGTCTATATCAGATGCAAAGAGGCGACTTGCCAACTACAGGAGAAATTAGTTTCGTGGTTGAGGCAGGTGCTTTGGTATCCAGTTCGAGTTCATTTAGGACGGAAACCAGAATGGTTTATAAGCATACTAATAATTACGAGACTAAAGAGTTTATTATTCCTGCTGCTCCGGAAATAGCCGCAATTGATACTGGTGAATTTCCTTCCAGTCTTGTCGTAAATCTTACGATTAAGGGTGCTGTTGTGGGGCGTGGTGGTGATGGTGGTTTGCCACATTTGGCATTTGGTGCATGGACCAGTGATCCAAATTATAACTTTACCAGAACGCGCCGTGATGGATTCCGAGGCGCACCGGGTTTAATGAACAGGCACAGCAAATTGAACCTGATTATCGATGGCGGAACACTGGCTCGTGGTGGGTCTGGTGGAGGTGCTACACCAAGTGGCATCTACACTGAACTTGGCTATGGAGTGCAGGGTGTTCCTGGTGGAGCTGGAGCACCGTTTGGTCGAGTTATGACTGGACAGCCAATCTACAATGATATTCAGGACTGGCGTTGGTATCTGGAAGGGGGTTATTTATTGGTTGTTAAAGTAACAGATGCTGAAGCTGAGATTCCAGGTAAGGGGTACAGAACTCCTAATGATGGCCGTTATGGATCCCCTTTATCTGGTGATGGCGGAGGCTGGGGGCAGCGTGGTACCAAGTCTACTAATGATGGAACTTGGAACTGGCAATACCATGGTACAACTGAAGGTCAACCAGGAGCAGGTGGTACCGCAATTATTGGAGTGGCACCACTTACGACTAAATTGATCAATGGAGGGAAAATCTTACAAACCCTTTAATACTTTGAAAGAACTTAGAGCACCCAATTCGGGTGCTTTTTTATCGCTCCGATGATGGATTGAACAACGAACAACTACCGCTTCCGAGCGGTTTTTTACTTAAATTTCTGGAGATATAAATGGAACCAGTTTCCACAAGCGGTTTAACAGCAATTTTAAAATTTTACGGAGCTGCAATCATGGTGACTTTAGCGGTCGCCTTAGTCGCAGCAGTTGTATTAATGACTCGTATGCCACGCTCACCACAAGAGTGGGCCGTAGGTTTGATCTGCACAGTTGTATCAAGTCTTGCGGGCGGCTCATTCATTATTGTGAAGTGGGGACTTCATGAATGGGTTACTGATGTATGGGGGATGATAACACTGGGAGGGTTCTTCTTTGTTTGTGGATTGCCGGGTTGGGCTTTGGTCCGGTGGATCTTTAACTTCATTGATAAGCAGGAAGGTAAAACGATCGTAGAAGTGATCAAAGAGTTTAAAAAAGCCAGAAAAGACATAGAAAACAGTTAATGCCGCCTTCGGGCGGTTTTTTATTATCTGAGGAAAAGTGAAATGAACATCGAACGATATCTTGAAGAACTTATTAAACGAGAAGGTGGTTATATTAACAACCCAGCGGATCGAGGAGGAGCAACTAAGTACGGTATTACTGAAGCAGTTGCTCGAGCAAACGGGTTTAAAGGCAATATGCGGGAACTACCTTTAGATGTAGCCAAAGCAATTTACAGAAAGAATTATTGGACAGTTCCCCGTTTTGACCAGGTGAATTCGATTAACTCTGCTGTGGCAGAAGAGCTTTTAGATACTGGCGTGAACTGTGGTACCGGCTTTGCAAAACCTCTTTTACAGCGTGCATTAAATCTACTTAACAACCAAGGTAAAGCAGGGTGGCCTGACCTTAAAGTTGATGGGGTTTATGGTCCAGCTACGTTGAATGCTCTAAAAACCTATCTGGCCAAACGTGGGAAAGAAGGCGAGAAAGTATTAGTTCGAGTGCTGAATATTATGCAAGGCCAACGTTACATTGAAATTTGTGAACGCAATCCGAGCCAAGAACAATTCTTTTACGGTTGGATCGCTAACCGCGTTTCACTATGAAGGTTCTGGTTTTGCTGAGCATCTTAGCAAAGATAACTAATAAAAAGGGGCTTTTCGCCCCTTTATTTTAAACTTCTGTTTTACTTATTTTTGAAAATATAAATACCACTAAAAATTAAGAACATAGCTTGAAATAAAAGCCATAAAAGTGTTGAGTAATTTGAACACTTAGTGATGGAATCATAAATAATCTCTTTATAAGATACGGTTTCCATCATGTTTAGTAGTATTAATTCAGCTAATAATAGAACCAGAGAAACAATAATATAAAAATACTTATTTCTTATAAAAATTAAGATTATTGAAAATATGATCGATAATAGGCCACACATTCCTAACATTGATGGGTCATTAGCCGAAACTCCATTTAACTCTTTAAAATAGGTAATAGTGCCAATAGCAATATATTCATTAATACATAAATCTTGACCAAACTTATCAATCGTATATCCACCAATACCCGATAAGAATAAGAATAATATAGCCACATATCTAATCATAATTTATAAACTCAATTTTAATGATGGATCAAATTTCCATGTTTCAACTTGTAGTTCTGGATCTGCTCGGCAAGTTCCTTGGCATCCATCTGGAATTGCTATTACGTCACCATTAAGAGCTAATTTTATAGCTTCTTGCCATTTCCATGAACGAGCATAGACAGCTTTTTCAAGCCTTTCTTTTGGAATTTCTCCCTTTATCCAACTTCTTAAAGCCTTTTCACCCGCATTATAAAAAACAGTTGACTCTTGTAGTGTTAATTTCCGTCCTAATATGTTTCCACCACGGACCACATTTTTTGCTACTAGATCCATAGCTACAGTGGCATCAGTACAGATCACAACAAAAGTTTCATAGAGCCAGTCTGGATTCCTTTTATCAATGTTCATCAACTCTGCTGCTAAGCCAACTTGCATCTCTCCAAAGCCATAGCTGTTATGAGGATAGACTTCACCTAGATTAAGATAAAAGGATAAGAGGTTCTTTCTATAAGCCCATACACCATGCATTTTTTCTTCAAATACAATAGATGCAACGATCTGTGGGTCTATGCCATTTTTAGCGCCAGCTGTTTTAATTTCATTCCTCAAATAAGCAACCATCCTTAAACCTTCAGGTACAGGATAAGTAGTTGGTACAGTTCGATTTTGAACTTTATGCTTATCTTCTTTTTCGGTTTTATCTTGAAATAGTTTAAGTTGATATTCAGTTATTAAGGGTTTTGAATTGGCTTCTTTTGTATATGTATGACCATAAATTTTAACTTGAGGATTATATTCAGTTCCCGATGGCAAAAATATCTTAAAAGAAACCGTTGTTTTTACAGCATCTTCTTGTTCATTTAACTCAAAAAAAGCTTCACTACCCAAACCATTTGATTGAATTGGCAGTTTTCTGGTTGCACCAACTCGTCCCTTACTAGTTACAAAGGTAGCTACAAAACTAAACTTACTAAAATTTAAGATATTCTTACTTTCTTTGATTCTTAATCTTGCGTAGGCTTTTGACATTATTAATTATCATCTTCAAGGTTTGTATATTTATCAACTAAATGAAAACTAATGTTTTCTTGTTGTTCAGTATAAATAGGTGAAGTATAACCTTCTGAATTAGTTGTTCCTTCAATCAATTTGCCAGATTCAGTTACCGCAAAATATGCTTTATTTCGATGAGGTATATTTTCACCATCTATAAGTTGAACGCTAACATTGAATAAGCCACTATTTACTTCAGGTAAAGTAGGGATATGGCTAACAACTTGTTCACCCGACTTGAATATATGCTGTCCAGCTTTAACCTCAAATTTACCTCCCGTTATTACAGTAATACCTTTATCGTTTATTACCAACCGCGAACCACCCGCCATATTTTTTTATTCTCTAATTAAAAATTATGAGGCTAGAATAACATACCTTCAGAAAACTCAAAAAATACAGCAATGACAATGATTATTTCGGCTCATTTGGGAGACTGCATACTTATCGCAGCCGATAAAAGAGCCATGATTTATGATTTAAGTTCAAGATTATTAAGAATATCTCATGATGATGAGGCGAAAATAAAGTTATGGTGCCGTGGTGCTATTACAGGCACAGGAGACAGTTTGTTTATAAATCGTATAATGAATTATTTTGAAAATTTAACAGAACAAGAACAAAAGCTTGAACAAATAAATGCGATTCAAATGGAAATAGAAAGGAGATTATCTGAAGGGGTTCCAAAAGAGTTTCTTTCTAATAATACGCTTATATTTTCAATATTTAATGGCTATGGAACCTCATTATATACAATACCTATACAGCCATTTTTTGACACATTTAAAGTTGGTGGAAGTGAACATTTAAGAGCCCAAGTTAATGAAATTAAAGAATGGACCCTAGAGGTGTGCTGTTTAAATATTCCTTCCGATTTAGCATTATTACAAGAATTCCAACGCAATTTAAGAAGCCTAAATAGCTTTGAAAGTGAGAGGCATTTCATTAGCTACTATATAGAGTATTTAAAGACTATTTTTGCGAAACAAGCTTCTATAGATACTAGTGTTACACCGTCTTTTGACCTATATTTACAATCCTGCGAGACAGGAGGTAGCTTTGCCATTCATATTGAGAACAACTTTTTAAATACTTCAAATGTGTAATATTTTACCAACTAATCCAACTGGACCAACACTAACTAAACTTATTTTTAGTGCTAAAGAATTATTTAGCCAAAGGAGGGAAAGAAGGCGAAAAGGTTCTTCTTCGAGTACTCAACATTATGCAGGGCCAGCGCTACATTGAAATCTGTGAACGCAATCCAAGCCAAGAACAATTTTTCTATGGCTGGATCGCTAACCGGATCTCTTAGCATGAAAGTCTTTCATAGTAAGTGGTCTAAGTTTGCTTTGGTTCTAACGCTGCTGTGCATTCTTTTATCAGGATGCACAGCTCATTCGATATCTACAAAAGTGCATGTCACTGTTTGTGTGCAGTGTGTGAATTAAAGTCTTTAGGAGAACGCTTTTTTATAGATGTGCGAATAAGTTAAATTGGTTTAAATTTTCTTTAAATATATTTAATTTTAGCTTTAGTATCTATAAGTTAATATAACAAGCTTTATTGTTATTTTCGTAAAAATAAAAAATAAAAATTTTTTTAAGTTAATGTTTTTTAAAATTATATGTATTTTATATTTACATTAATAAGATTGGATACAGATGCATGATTCATTATTAAATTTATATCATTTACTTTAAATAAGCTATTTACCCTTTGCGAAGAAGATTCAATGAGCGGTATAAATATGGTTGAGTGAAATAATGAATAAATAAACCCAAGCTTGAATTTACAAGTAGGGATATAGAATGGGAATGTGAAAAAGCTACCCATAAGTGGAAATACTCATGAGTTAAGTTAAAGGATATTGGTATGAAAGCTATTTTAACGAAGAAAATTATTAGCTGTATCGCAATTAGTGGTGTTTTAAGTCTCAGTGCATTTGAGATTATGGCAGCGACTCAACAAACTATAAATGATGGGAAGAATCACTCTAAAATAATAAATGAAAACCATGAAAATTTGACTGATAGTCAAATTTTCAAGATATTAAGTACAGCTAATAATGGTGAAATTAAGCAGGCAAAAACTGCATTGCCAAAACTAAAAATGGATGAAGTAAAGAAATATGCTGAAATGATGATTAAAGAACATTCAGCCAATGAAAAAAATGCACAAGCGTTGGCAAGTCGGTTACAGTTGATTTCACAAACCAGTAATCTTAGTAAATCATTGCAAAATGATAGTGATAAAATTGTTAATAAGCTTAATCAAATAACATCAGATACTGATAAAAATTACATGATGAGTCAAGTTAAAGTTCACCGTAAAGTTTTGATGATAATTGATAAGCAGTTAATACCAAACACGAAAAGTTCTGAATTAAAAAATATGCTCGTACAAACACGTGATGCTGTTGCGAAACACCTAAAAGCAGCTGAAGATACATTTAAAAAGATGAAATAATATACAATTATTATCTTTTAAAAATACATTTAAAAAGCCTAGTTTTAATTAACTAGGTTTTTTAAATTGTATATTAATAAAATCATAATTTCTTGTCGGTCAGGGTAAAGCTGGAATGTTATTGGCAATATTTACTCTAACGAAATATAACGATTTTGAGATGAAGCATGATGTAATTATGAAGACTCTCTGGACAAGAGTTTTTATAAATGAGAAATACTTTTTATTAATTAATAACATCTCCTCACTTAATTTGGACACTTATAAAACACAACTAACCGAAGCGTAAATTATACTAATAATTGTTCAGCATATTCCAAAAATCCTTTTTATGTTCTAGCTCTTTTAAAAGACACTAGATTTTAAAATATAGGGAGTAAGAAAATGGTAAATACAAAACAATCAATTTCAGATGGTAATCATACGATTCAAAAAGAGTCATCTTCCAATAGTAATGTATTAAATAGCAAACCAATACAAGATACTTCATCCATAAATGATAATGCTCGTCCAGATTTAAACTCACCACCGACCAATAACAATCATGTACCTGATATGAATGAAGGGGGAGAGGATTTGGCAGCTGTAAGTGCAGGAACCTTGGGAGGAGCTGCTATAGGTGCTGCATTCGGTGTTGTTGGTGGTCCTCCAGGTGCTGTTGTTGGAGGGATTATTGGTGGTGTAGTAGGGGGAATAGCAGGTAATGATATAGCTCAAACAAATAATCAAAAAGATGATAGTAATTCTTGGCAAGAAGAAGATAATTATTGGCGAGAAAACTATAAAAAAATGCCATATTATACTGAAAACAAGAATCTAGAATATGATCGTGATTATCGGGCGGCTTATCGTTTAGGTTATGAAAATCGTGTACCTAATAAAGCAGAAATTAATTTTTCCGAGGTTGAATCTACATTGAAAACTAAATGGGAACAAGTTAAAGGCAGTTCACGTTTACAGTGGGAGGAAGCTAAATTTGCTGTAGAAGATGGATTGAAAAAAATTCATCTTTAAGTCATTTAATACTTAGAAAGTCTCCTCAATGGGGGGGAGACTTTGCGATAATATACTTTTAAGCTAATTTTTAACTTCAATATCAATAAAAACTTAATGATGGGTTTAATCATAAAATATTAACTATATTTTCATTATTCTTTCCAACTATCAATTATATCTGCCCAGTCTTGCAGCATTATACGTCTGCTTTCTCTAAATGACCCAAGTTTTCTAGCTTCACCCATCTTAAATTCCTTTAGTTTTAATTATAAAGTAAATGCTTAATTACAATACCTTTTACTAAATCGTCAATAGTTCATCCCATTGAAACGGATTTCCTACTCAACTTATCCCGTGACATCGACCAATTCAGACTAAGGACAATTCTTTTACGGTTGGATCAGCAATCGGATTTCATAGTATGAAATTCTTTCATTGCAAGCGTTCTAAGTTTGCTTTGGTACTAACAGCGCTGTGCATTCTATTATCAGGATGCACAGCTCATACAGTCAATAACAAGGTGAGTGCAAGTATTTGTGTGAAAGCTATAAAGGCTTATGAATAGGAGGATATAGCCTCGTATTTTTTTGCATTTTTGGGCCTGAGAGGTAAATATCCGATGAATAGAACATACATTTTATTTAAAACATAGTGATAATGATTATCGTTTAGTTTAGCATTGTTGTGTTTTTGTTCTCCATGGAAAGTGGTATGTTAAACACACAACAAAAGAAACTAGTTATAGCAATATCTTCAATTATGCTGCTGGCCAGTACTGGCACTCTCCTGCATGCAGAAGTTGTTTTGCCTACAATCAAATTAAAAGCTTCTGAACAGGATCAAAATGGTTATACCGTTAAAAAGTCGTCTGCTGCTACAAAGTTGGATCTTTCCTTAAAGGAAACACCCCAGTCCGTTAGCGTAATCACAGCTGAACAAATTCAAGACCAGCAATTAAAAACACTAGGTGAAGTATTAGACCAGACACCAGGTATCTATCAGCAGCGATATGGGGCAACTGGTGCGGTGGGGACTGGTGGGGAATATGCGAGTTACTATGCTCGAGGATCAAAAATAAATAACTTTCTTATTGATGGCGTAGTGTCTGCACCTGTTACAAGTGGACGTACAGGAATGTCTTTAAGTACTTTAGATCCTGCTATATATGAGAATATAACAGTTGTTAAAGGAGCGACAGGATTAAGCTCTGGTATTGGTAATCCAAGTGCCTCAATTAATTTGAGACGTAAACTAGCAGATTCAAATGTAGCTAGAGGAAATGTAAATATTAGTACTTCAGCTTTTGATGATAAATGGGCTGGTTACCGTACTACTGTTGATGTGCAAAGTCCTTTAAATGATTCAGGAACGATCCGAGGAAGAACTGTACTTTCTTATAATAATTACGATTCTTTTATGAATTGGGGAGACTCACAGTCTGCATTATTTTATAGCACGCTTGGTGCAGATTTAGGGGAAAACACTACATTAAATGTGGGGGCACTATTTCAACGTGCTAAATCAAACGGTTTAACCGTGCATGGTTTTACTAATTATAGTAATGGCGTAGCAAGTACACGTACCCGTGAAGATAATGCTGCCGCAAGATGGGCATACAGTGATGTAGATACATTAAATGCTTTTGTGGAATTAGAACATCGATTCAATAACGGATGGAAAGTACAGGGTAATTATAATTATCTTACGCAAGATACCGATGCTGTATATGCCGTGGTCGGAAGTGCTGCTGGATCTACAGCAAACTATTTAAATAATACAGGTTCAGTTACAGCTGGTTATCAGGAATTAAAGCCTGAAATGCATGGCGTTGATCTCTCAGCAGTAGGACCATATCAATTGTTTGGGCGTGAACATCAGTTGATGGTAGGTGCAAGTTATCAAAACGTACAATCTGATGACCCAAATTACGGCCGAAAATCAGGCACCCAGTGGGTTAATCTTGACACATGGAATGGGAATATTGAAGTTCCTGCTGGGCTATACACAAGTAATGGTACTCGTAATAAAACAGATATTAGCCAATATGGTTATTACATGGCCACAAGATTTAATCCACTTGATAAGTTAAATATCATTGTTGGGGCTAGAGGTCTAGGTTATGAGTTTAAAGACATTAGCGCGGATAAGTTGACAGCTGATTACTCAAAAAATGCCGTAACGCCTTATGCGGGGATAACATATGACATTAATCCATTTGTTACAGCCTACGCGAGCTACACCAATATTTATATGCCTCAATCTTCTCGAGATATCAATTATAAGGTTTTAGATCCGATAGAAGGGATCAGTTATGAAGGTGGTCTAAAGTCTTCTTTTTATGATGACAAGCTAAATCTTACAGCAGCTTATTTTGAGTCAAAACTTGATAACGTTGCTCTAAAAGCGGGAACATTTACTTCCGGCGATCATAAAGATGAAGCATATTACACTGGGATAAGTGGAGCTAAAACACGTGGTTTCGAATTAGAGGCAAGTGGGGAAATTTTACCTGATTGGAATCTACATGCTGGCTATACGCAGGTGAAGACAAAAGCCCAAGGGAATAGAACTGGATTAGATATGCCAGAACAGCAATTCAAGCTTTATACAACATACCAACTACCAGTTTTAGAGCAGCGTCTAAAAGTCGGTGGTGGTATTAGATGGCAAAGTGAGATTGTTGACTCTTCACTAACTGGAGCAGCTTATGATGCTAATAAACAAGGATCATTTACTGTCGTTGATTTAATGGCAAAGTATCAAGCTACAAAAGATATAAGCCTTGGTTTAAATGTTAATAATTTAACTGATGAAGAATACCGTGTGAATGTATCTAACAATACCTATGGTGATCCTCGAACATATATCGCTTCTATGACTTACAGTTTCTAAAAGTACAGCTGGTTTTGAATAGATAGGGGGCTTTTCATATAGGCCCTTATCAAGTTTTATAAAGGTAATTAGTTGAGGGACATCATGGAAGAATTTCGAGTTAAAGTTAAAGATGAAAGCGGGATGGAGTTATATGTGAATGCATATATCTATAAGTGGATTGCAAAAAAGATATCTACACCGCTAAAAAGATTAAATTATATTGAATATATTGTCATTGGAGATGAACGTATATTACCGAATGAACGCTATGTATTTCTGAGTATGCTGACTGGGAAAACATATAGAGTAGAAAATATAATCTAACTTGATTTTGAGTGTGGCTATCACAACTCATCAGAAATGATGACAATAACTACCATATTACTTATAAAAAGAAGAGGGTAGCCATAGTTCGAATAAATATCTTAATCAAAAGTAGATTTGAATAGATCTAGTCAGTGAGCTGAGTATTTATCTATAATTTTCTAATTTCCCGTTATAACAATTTTATCTATCTTATTTTAAAGGAATGTAAAGTTTACTTTACATTTTGATGCTGGTGGGGTACCTTGTGTAAAGTTTACTTTACATGAGAGATGTATGAAAAAATATAAATATTTGATAGAACTTGGTTCTGCACTAATACTTTATCTTGTAGTACTAGTATTTTCTTTGAGCTATTTAAAGAAAGATAATCTTGACAATACAATACAAATTTTTATTACACTATTACCAGTTATTCCATGTTTATTAGTAGTTTGGAGTGTTTTGAGACAGATCTCTAGATTAGATGAGTTGCAGAAACATATTCAATTATTTGCACTTGCATTTGCTTTTACTGGAACAGCACTGTTAACTTTTAGTTATGGATTTTTAGAAAATATCGGATTCCCAAGTTTTTCAATGTTTATTGTATGGCCAATAATGGCATTTCTATGGGGGATTGGTGTTGTGGTAGGGTGTTTACGATATAGATGAAAAATATTGTACCTGAATTACGTGGTAAGCATAACTTATCACAGCAGCAATTAGCTGAGTTGCTTGGGGTATCGCGCCAGACAATTCTTGCTATAGAAAAAGGGCGCTATAATCCAAGCTTGGAATTAGCATTTAAGATCTCGAAGGTTTTTGATCTAGCAATCGAAGTAATTTTTCAATACGACGAGAACGAGTAAAACTTTAGACATACAATGATTTTTTCGCTTGGTCATTCATTGAGAAAGATAAGAGAGCTGAGCTACACAAACGTATAGATAATCATCCTTCGCATTTACCACCAATGGACCGCTATCATTTACTAAATAGAAATTAATAGTTCAGTGGAGATGGCGGGAGTTGAACCCGCGTCTGCAAATAAAAAGCCCCAATTAAGGGGCTTTTTATTATGCCGCAGCTAACATCTTGGCAATTTCAGATGCAGTAGGATTGTAATAAGTATTCACCAAAACACTAATCGTTTTATGGCCAGTAATTTTCGCTAGGATCTCTACTGGTAAACGGTAGTCATGAACAAAACGGGTAATAGCTTCATGACGTGTGTCATGGAAAGTAATAATGCCATCTAAGCCAACTCTACGAAGGTTACGCTGCCAAATTAATCGAAAGGCATTAGGTGTAAGAGGAACCATCCGGTTATCGACGGGGTCTTCTGGTAACCAAGAAAGTAGCTCTTTTGCCTTAGCAGTTAAAGGCACATCACGAGAAGTACCATTCTTAGTATCTAAGAGCCGAATGAAATCTGGAAATATTAAAGATTTTTCTACACTGAGTATTTCACCTTTACGCATTGCCGTTTCAAGTGCAAATAGAAATGACCAGGCAACTCGATGTCTTGGCTGAACAGGCACTTTTCCCCACTCATAGTCGAGCCCAGCTAAAACTTTATCTATATAGTCCTGATAAATCCTCTGATTACGGGGAGGAGGAGCAGTAGGTTTTGATATTTCTTTAAAGGGATTTTCTTTAGTCAGAAATAGCTCTTTCCGAGCAAAGTCAAAAACTGAACTATACATGGCCATTTCGCGAATGACGGTTGCGCCTTTAACTTGTTTTAAACGTTTATCACGCCATTGTTTAACCAATGCTGGTGTCAGGTCGTGAATTGATTCATCTGCTAATTTCCCCCAGTTTTTCTTAAGGCATTTAAGCATTTGAACAATTAAGCGGGCACTCTTCATTTTTCTGCCTTCTTCTTGATAGTACTGTTCAAAAAGAGCATAGAAGGAGATATGGATTTTTTCAGGCTCAGGATTAGCTTGTTCAGACTGTAATTCTAATAATTTTTTTGCGGCCCATTGTTCACACTCACTCGCAGTATCTCGAGTAGCTGTGTAACGTTTGCCTAAATAACGGACAGTGATGCGCCACGCGTCCCCGCGCTTAACCGGCTTTTGCATAATAACACTCCAAATTTCGTGGTGTCGCCGCGACACCAAAATTCGCGAATGCCTAAAAGACATCCACTTTTTTGGTGTCGCAACGGAAATATAAAGCGTTTTTTAATGCGAATTTTGACTATTTTGAGTAGTCAAAGCTGACCGATCGACAATAAAAAACAGGCCACATAACTCGTTAAAGTTATGCAGCCTATTGATTTTAATATATAAAATCTTGGAGCGGGAAACGAGACTCGAACTCGCGACCCCAACCTTGGCAAGGTTATGCTCTACCAACTGAGCTATTCCCGCAATGTGAGCACATTATAGAGTGTTTCACTAAAGTGTCAACACTCTTGTGATTTAATTGAACATTTAATCAGCACGACGCCAAACTGTACCTTGGCGAGTGTCTTCTAATACAACACCTTGGTCGAGTAAAGATTGACGAATACCATCTGCTTTAGCAAAGTCTTTTGCTTTTTTCGCATCAACACGTTGTTGAATAAAATCTTCAATTTCAGCATCAGACAAAGTAAGTGCTTCTTGTCCAATATCTGATTTTAAGAAATCATCTACATTGTGTTGTACCAAACCTAAAATGTTGGTGAGGTGACGTAATGTCGAATAAAGCACAGTCGCTTGGTCAGCTTGCTCTTCTTTTACAGCACGGTTCAATTCTTTGTTCAGTTCAAACAATACCGCCATTGCTTCGGCTGTATTGAAGTCATCACACATTGCATTGTTAAAGCGTTCAATAAAGCTTTGATCAAGCGTTTCAGTTGTCGTTTGACCGTAAACTTGTTGGTAAGCTTTAAATGAGTGATAGAAACGAGTTAAAGAAGTTTTTGCTTCTTTCAGTGCCACATCAGAGAAATTCACAGGACTACGATAGTGTGAAGACACAATAAAGTAGCGAATCACTTCAGGGTGGAACTTCTCCATCACGTCACGAATCGTAAAGAAGTTGCCTAAAGACTTAGACATCTTTTCGCCATCAACGTTAATAAAGCCAACATGCATCCAGTAGTTTACATATTGTTCGCCAGTTGAAGCTTCACTTTGCGCAATTTCATTTTCATGGTGTGGGAACATTAAATCTGAACCACCACCATGAATGTCAAAGTGATTGCCTAGGCAGCAAGTCGACATTGCAGAACATTCAATGTGCCAACCCGGACGACCATTGCCCCAAGGAGATGCCCAAGATGGTTCATTTTCTTTGGCATGTTTCCAAAGTACAAAGTCAAACGGATGTTTCTTTTCAACTTCTACATCAACACGCTCACTCGCGCCAGCTTGCATGTCATCAAGCTTACGGCCAGAGAGGCGACCATATTTCTCAAATTTGGTGACTTCAAAATAAACATCACCATTTGCAGCAGGGTAAGCAGAGCCTTTATTGACCAGATTGCCAATCATGTTTTGCATCTGATCGATATATTCAGTCGCTTTAGGTGCTTCATCAGGTGCAGCACAGCCTAAATTGGCTGCATCTTCGTTCATTGCATCAATGAAACGAGTAGTGAGCTGCTGAATGGTTTCACCATTTTCATTCGCGCGTTTAATAATTTTGTCGTCAATGTCGGTAATGTTGCGAATATAGCGAACATTCCAGCCTTGGCTACGCAAGAAACGAATAATGTAGTCAAATGCAACCATAACTCGAGCATGCCCGATATGACAGTAATCGTAAACGGTCATACCGCAGACGTACATATCGATGTGACCTTCTTTGCGAGGTACAAATTCAACTTTTTTTCGTTGCTCAGAGTTATATAAAACAAACGGTTGCATAAGGGTTTTCAAACACTCAACAAAAACAGTGTTACATCATAACTGATGCATCATTTTTCACAAAGGTTTATGCAAGAATTTTATAAGCTTGTGAAATCTTATACATTTAAAAACGTGTAGATGATTGAGTTATGTTAGAATGCCCCCAAATCTTTTGATTAAAATCACCGATCTTCACAAGAGATCAGATCAATTATTTTGAGTCAAACTCGTATGCCCAATCCTACAGATTTTCAAAGCAGCGCATTAGCAACCTTGCGTATTGAGCAGCAAGCCCTAGATGTGTTAGCAACACAAATTAATGACAGTTTTAATCAGGCTTGTGAAATATTGTTACAGTGTAAAGGCCGTGTTGTGATTACTGGCATGGGTAAGTCAGGGCATATTGGCCGTAAAATGGCTGCGACTTTTGCTTCAACTGGTACACCATCTTTCTTTATGCATCCGGGCGAAGCTGGGCATGGCGATTTGGGGATGCTGGTTCGTGGTGACGTTTTAATTGCGATTTCCAATTCTGGAAAAAGTGATGAAATCATGATGTTGATGCCACTCATCAAACATCTTGGTGTACCTCTTATTACGATTAGCCGTACTGATAAAGGGCCAATGCCTCAAAATGCCGACATCGCTTTAACTTTAGGCGAGTCTGATGAAGCATGCCCACTAGGATTAGCTCCGACATCAAGCACAACAGCGACCTTAGTATTGGGTGATGCATTGGCTGTTGCTTTACTTGAAGCGCGTGGTTTTACTGCAGATGATTTTGCTCGCTCGCATCCTGCGGGAGCATTGGGTAAGCGTTTACTTTTACATGTAAAACACCTCATGCATACAGGCGATGAATTGCCAAAAGTTTCACCAGATACGCCAATGAATCAAGTGCTTTACGAAATTTCTAATAAGCGTTTAGGCTTGACCACGATTGTTGATGAACAGGAACATTTGCTTGGTATTTTCACCGATGGTGACTTGCGTCGTTTAATTGATAAACAGCAAGGTTTCGATGTGAATTTACCTGTTTCTGAAGTAATGACAAAAAAACCGTCAACTATTTCTCAAGAAGCACGTGCGGTAGAAGCTCTACAACAGCTTAACCTGAAAAAAATTAGTCAATTTGTTGTGGTTGATGACCAAAATAAAGTGATTGGTGTAATTAGTATGCATGACCTTATTCAGGCAGGGGTAAATTAATCAATGGCATCTTATGCATTGTTAGAACAAGCACGTCACTTACAGGCATTGGTTCTGGATGTCGATGGTATTTTGAGTGATGGCTTTGTAACTTTAACCAATAGTGGTGATGAGATTAAATCATTCGATATTCGTGATGGTTTAGGCATGAAACTTGTGCAGCAAGCAGGCATGAAAGTCATCATTATTACAGGCCGAAAAAGTAATATTGTTGAAAAACGTATGTCTGATTTAGGCGTAGACCTCGTTTTTCAAGGTCGTGAAGACAAAGGTTCTGCGTTACGTGAAGCATGTGCACAGCTTAATATTTTGCCTTCCGATTGCTTATATATGGGCGATGACTGGCCTGATTTATCTGCTTTTGCAATCGCAGGAATGAGTGTTACCGTGCCAAATGGTCATGAAGAAGTGCGTCGCCGTGCGCATTTAGTTACCCAGTCAATGGGCGGACGTGGTGCTGTACGTGAAGTCTGTGATATGTTGCTGATCGCAAAAGGCATTTACCAAGAACTTCTTGAAAAATATCTTGCAGTACCGCATTAATAATAAGATTACTTAAAAAGGTAGGCTATTCCTGCTCATGGATACCAGAGTTTTATCTATTGTCGCTGTAGTTATTGCTGCTATAAGTGGTGGTTATTACTACTATAGTGGCAAAGCAAAAAAACTAGACATTGCTTCGGCGAAGAATATGACATATTCGGCGCAGGGCGTCCATTTGACTCAAACTGATGATCAAGGCAATTTGTATATTCGTGCTGAAGTTCGTCAGCTTGAACAGGATATGCAACAAAAAACATCAAAGTTGGATCAACTCAAAGCATCTATGTATAAAGATGGCAAAGTTGATGCGACGTTCTTTGCGAAACAGGCAAATGGTTATGATGATAATAGTAAAGTTATCTTATCGGGTGATGTGGTCGCAACTAAACTTGCTCCACAAGGGAAAATTGAATTCCAAACCGATGAGTTAACGGGTTATCCAAAAACCAGAGAGATTGAAACGAATCATCAAGTGGTTGTTCAAGCTCCACAAGGCGATTTTGTTAGCAAAGGATTAAAAGCCAATTTGAATAACGGTCAGTACGAATTTTTTAATATTCGAGGAAAGTATGTACCAAAGTCTTAATTTAAAACGTTCTTCAGCTTTCCTAAAACAAGCTGCGGTTATTACATTCGTTGCTTTATCATCAGCTTCGACTTTTGCGTTGCCGTCTGACCGTAATCAACAAATTTCACTCGTGGCAGACCGTGCAACTTATAACGAAAAAACTGGTTTGACGACTTACACCGGTAATGTCGTGATTGAGCAAGGTACGATGAAGCTTCAAGCTGATTCGATTGTTGCTACGTTAAACTCTAAGCGTGAAATCCAAACCATTACTGCTAAAGGCCGACCATCTAAGTTTCAGCAACAAATAAGTGCTGATAAGGGCGTGGCACGCGGTGAAGGACAGACCATTGTTTATAATGCAGATACGGGCATTATTACATTGAATGGTGGTGCATATTTATATCAAGATGGTTCTAGCATTCGTGGTAACTCATTGAAATATAGTATGAACAAAGGTGATGTTGAAGCTCAAGGTTCATCATCAAATCGTGTGCAGATTATTATTCCACCATCAAGTTCAAAAAGCTTTCCAGGAGCGCGTGACTAATGCAACAAGCTCTTCAACAACCCCAAACTTTGTGTATTAAGCACTTAGGAAAAAACTATAGTAAGCGTTGGGTCGTCAAAGACGTATCTTTTAGTATGCAAAGTGGACAGATTGTTGGTTTGCTTGGCCCTAACGGTGCAGGAAAAACAACAAGCTTCTATATGGTTGTAGGGCTAGTGCGTATGGACAAAGGTGAAATTCACCTTGATGATCTTGATATGTCCGATTTGGCAATGCATGAACGGGCACGCAAGGGCATTGGATATCTTCCGCAAGAGGCTTCTATTTTTAGAAAGCTGACCATTGCTGAAAATATTATGTCCATTTTAGAAACACGTAAGGACTTAAATAAGCAACAACGCCAGCAACGTCTTACTGAATTATTAAATGACTTTAAAATTAGTCATATTAAAGATTCATTAGGAATGAGTGTGTCTGGTGGTGAACGCCGCCGTGCTGAAATTGCACGTGCATTGGCTGCTGACCCTAAATTCATGTTGCTTGATGAACCATTTGCCGGCGTTGACCCAATCTCGGTTGGAGATATTAAAGATATTATCCAGACTTTGAAGGATCGTGGCATCGGTGTACTCATTACTGACCATAACGTACGTGAAACTTTGGCAATTTGTGAACGTGCATATATTGTGAGTGAAGGGGCTGTAATTGCAGAAGGTACACCACAAGAAATTCTGGATAACGAGCAAGTCCGTAAAGTCTATTTAGGTGACGATTTTACAGTTTAAATAACAAAGTTAATCTATTTGTCTAAAAAGAGGTCAATGCCTCTTTTTAGTTTTTTTATATTTAGTTTTTAAAAACAATAATTTAACTTATTCAATTAATAGAACTATAATGTATGAATTATTCCTGCAATTATGCTTCTTTATGCAAAAAAATATGTAGAATGTAAAAGCTTTTAAACGATAACAAACAAGATCAACAAGACAAGCATGATTGGATATAACCAGAGAAGAGTAACAAGGACATGTAAAAAGCCGGCTTTCCTGAAAGGGTTGATGCTTTTAACTTCATTGCATGTACCTGTGGTGATATATGCTGCTAAACCAAGTGAGCAATATCACACCTTAAAAGACAACTTATCACAACTTTTTGCCCCAAAAAGTAGTGATGAATTTAAAGTTGCCAAGATGCAAGAGCTGAGTAATTTTAAGTTAGATCGTTCTAGAGTTCAGGAGTTTCCGACTGTTCAACTCAATGATCGATCGGCTGGATCTTATTCAAGTTTGCCATCAAGCAAAATGACTTTGCAGGAAGCGGTGAAAATCGCAATCCAGCGTAACCCTGATATTTCTCAAGCCATTTCTACTTTAGCTGGCCAAAACGCTGGTATTGATTATGCCAAGGCTGGTTATTATCCACAGCTTTCAGGTGGTATTACTACAGGTGACTTGACTAGTGGTGAGCGTGGTAGGCAGTTATTGACCCTAAATGCGACTCAAATGCTCTATGATTTTGGCAAAGTTAAATCAGGTGTAGATGTTGAGCAAGCCAAGGTTCAAGTCGAGCAGGCCAATGTTCTAGTCAGCATTGATGATATTGCACTTGATGTTGCACAGTCGATTATTAATATTCAGCGCTATCTTCAATTAAATAAGATTGCCGAGCAGCAAATTGCAGGTATTCAGCGAATTCAGGAAATCGCTAATTTACGTGCAAATGCGGGTATTAGTAGTCAGGCTGACCCGATTCAAGCTCAGTCTTATTTACAAGCTGCCCAGTCTGGTTTGATTGCACAGCAATCATTATTGCGTCAGTACCAACAACATTTAAGAACATTATTGGGTTCAGATGTCTCGCGCACGGGTTGGATTATTTCAGATGATTTAGTGAAACAATCTGATTTATATGGTGAACCTGAGTTTAATACCATCCCAAAAATGATCGCGGCTCAAGCCAGTGTTGAAGTGGCTAAAGCACAAAAGGAACAGACTCGTTTAACACGTTATCCAACCTTGTCGGTTAAAGGTTCCTTGAGTCAAGCCATCAATGGCAGAAACCCAAACAATGATAAAGACGACGGTCTATATAGTTCAGTCATGCTTGAAGCAAGCAGTCAGTTTTATCAAGGTGGGGCAGTTTCTTCTCAGGTCAAGATGGCAAGTTATGCTGAAGAAGCAGCAAAGTCTAAAGTCAATTCAGTTTATCTAGATGTGCTGGATCAAATTAGAACAAGCCGTGAACAAATTGAAAATAAACAACGTCAAATGTTGGTTTTAGCAAATCGCCAAGCCACTACAGTTCGTACCCGTGAACTTTATCAAGAGCAGTACAAGCTTGGTACACGTTCATTGGTTGACTTACTGAATGCAGAACAGGCCATTCATAGTGCTAACTCAGAACTCGAGACGGCACGTTACGATATTTATAACAGTATTGTTCAGTACATTTCGGCAACAGGACGTTCCCGCCAAGCTTATGACTTAAATAATATTTCAATTCAGGGGTTCGAAGTACAACCATGATGACAAAAATAAACTACCAGCCCTGGTTACAGGCGGTCTTAACGATTGCTAAACATTACCGAATTGAGCCTTCAGAAGAAAGAATCCGTTTACAACTTGACTGGAACCAGAATCAAAACCTTGATGATGTTTTGCAGCTCATTACACGTCAGGTTGGACTAAATTTACGTAAAGTACCTTTTTCTTTAGAGGTGCTGAATCCTTGGCGCCTGCCTGTTATGGTCGAGTTTAACGACGGACAGGTTGGTGTTGTTGATAAAGCTGATACACAAGGAAATGTCAGTATCCAGTTGAGTGGAGATCACGGCCTTTCCCAAAATTTAAGCTTGGACGTTTTAAAAACGACAATTAAAAATGTCTATATTCTGCGTCCTGAAACTTCTATTCCCGATGCGCGTATTGATGAATATATCAAACCGTATGAAGCAAGCTGGTTCTGGTCAATTGTACTGAGAGATTGGAAGCGCTACGTTGATATTATGTTTGCCTCACTGATTGCCAATATTTTGGCGCTGGCAACCATTATTTTCTCAATGCAAGTCTATGACCGTGTTGTTCCATCACAGTCTGTTCCAACCTTATGGGTTCTTGCAGGCGGTGTACTCATTGCGGCACTTTTCGAATTTACCTTACGTATATCACGGGTATATTTATCCGATATTATTGGTAAACGTGCGGATTTACGGGTTTCTGACCGTGTATTTGGTCATGCCCTAAGAATCAAAAATAAAGACCGCTCAAAGTCTACAGGTAGTTTTATTTCCCAGATTCGTGAGCTCGAAGGTGTTCGTGAACTGGTGACTTCAACCACCATTAGTGCAATTGCAGATTTCCCGTTCTTTTTCTTGTTCCTCACCATCTTTGCGATTATTGGCGGGAAATTGTTTTGGGTGATGTTGCTGGTTGTACCGCTTATGCTTTTGCCGGGTATTCTGGCACAGAAGAAGCTAGCGCAACTCGCACAAGAGGGTATGAGAGAGTCATCAATTCGTAACGCCATTCTTGTTGAAGCGGTGCAAGGTATTGAAGACATCAAGCTTTTACGTGCTGAATCACGCTTCCAAAACCAGTGGAACCACATGAATGAAGTTTCAGCCGACATTGGTATGAGACAACGTAAAATCGTTGGTACCTTAATGGCATGGACTCAAATGCTTCAAGGTCTGACCTATGCGATTGTGGTTTTGGTGGGATGTTTTGCGGTGATGGATGGTGAAATGACTACAGGTGCGTTAGTGGCCTGTTCAATTTTATCTTCACGTATGTTAGGTCCGATTGCACAAATTACAGGTGTTTTAGGGCGTTTACAGCAGGCGAAAGTTGCAAAACAAAGTTTAGATGAGCTTATGCAACGTCCAATCGATCAGGCTGACCGTTCACATCTGGTACATAAAGCTGCTTTAAATGGCGATTACGAACTAAAAAATGCTTTGTTCCAATATGGAGAAGAAGACCCAAGACCAAGTTTGGCAATCCGTCATTTAAAAATTCGTGCTGGTGAAAAAATTGCAATTCTGGGGCGTAATGGTGCGGGTAAATCGACACTGCTTCAGCTTCTATCTGGCATGCAAGTCCCAACTCAAGGTTCGGTGCATTTAGATGGTCTGGATCTGTCTTTAATTGACCCATCTGATGTACGTCGTGATATGGGATTACTCAACCAGAATGCTTATCTTTTCTACGGTACGATTCGTGAGAACCTTACTTTAGGTGCTCCGCTTGCAACCGATGAAGAAATTCTTCGGGCTTTAGTGGTGACGGGCGCATTACCTTTTGTCCAAGAGAAAAAAGAAGGACTAGATCACCTGATTTTAGAGGGTGGCGTTGGTTTCTCGGGTGGTCAGAAACAAGCATTGTTACTGGCTCGTCTATTGATTCGTCAACCTAACATTTTATTGTTAGACGAACCAACAGCAGCCATTGATGATGTGGCAGAGAAACAACTGATTGATCATTTAAAAGGTTGGCTGGCACATCGCACCTTGGTGGTTGCGACTCACCGCCGAGCTGTTTTAGAACTGGTGGACCGTATTATTGTCGTTAACGATGGCAAAATCGTGATGGATGGTCCAAGAGATCAGGTCCTTAATCAATCAACAGCCCAACAAAAACAAGTGCAAGGGGGTAATTCATGAGCGAACCACAGCAAGAACAACAACTCACCCGTTCAATGAATGTCTCTTATAGTGAGCCACCTTTACCACGTGCCAGTTTAGTAATCTGGATCGTGGGTATTGGCTTGGTTATTTTCTTTATCTGGGCATGGGTATTTAAACTTGAAGAAGTTTCTACTGGTACAGGTAAAGTGATTCCATCGTCTAAAGAACAGGTGATTCAGTCTTTAGAAGGCGGTATTTTAACCAAGCTCAATGTACAAGAAGGCGACATTGTTCAAAAAGGCGAAATTCTTGCACAATTAGATCCAACCCGTTTTGCATCTAATGTGGGTGAATCAAGATCTTTACTTATTTCGGCTCAAGCGACAGCAGCGCGTTTGCGTGCGGAAGTAAACGGTACGCCATTGGTTTTTCCTGAAATTGTGATGAAAGAACCAAAACTTGTACAAGAAGAAACAGCACTATATCGCTCACGCCGTGCTGATCTTGAGCAAACACTTTCAGGTTTAAAACAGGCTTTGCAACTGGTGCAACAAGAGCTGGCGATGACGGAACCGTTAGTTGCTAAAGGTGCGGCAAGTGAAGTTGAAGTTTTACGTTTACGTCGTGAAGCAAACGACCTTAGAAACAAAATGAACGATGCGCAGAACCAGTATTATGTTAAGGCTCGTGAAGAGTTATCGAAAGCAAATACGGATAGTGAAACGCAACAACAAATCGTGCTGGGCCGTAGTGACAGTTTAGATCGTGCAGTGTTTAAAGCACCGGTACGTGGTGTTGTAAAAGAAATTGCAGTCACAACCCATGGTGGTGTTATTCCCCAAAACGGTAAATTGATGACGATTGTACCGATTGATGAGCAGTTGCTTATTGAAGCGCGTATTTTGCCGCGTGACATTGCATTTATTCGTCCGGGACAAGAAGCATTGGTTAAGATTACTGCCTATGACTATTCAATTTATGGTGGTTTAAAAGGTAAGGTTACGGTTATTTCACCAGATACAATTCGTGATGAAGTGAAACAAGACCAATTCTATTATCGTGTTTATATCCGCACTGATTCCGACAAGCTTTATAATAAAGAAGGTAAAGCATTCGGAATTACACCGGGTATGGTGGCAACAGTAGATATTCGTACGGGTGAAAAAACAGTACTCGATTACTTACTTAAACCATTTAATAAAGCGAAAGAAGCATTACGAGAAAGATAATAAAAAAGGCCCCGAGATTCGGGGCTTTTTTATGGGTTTGATTCTATTAAATTCACGTTATAATTTGATTTTTATTATGCTTTATTTAATTTATGGCTTTTACGATTGCATCACAGATTACATTTGAAGAAGAAATTAAAAAAAGCAGATTTCAGGCTATCGCTGCGCCAGTAGAAAATGAACAGCAAGTTAAAGAATTTTTAGAACTCAATAAAGACATCTCTACAACTCACCAATGTTGGGCGTGGAAAATTGGCCATAACGTACGCTTTAATGATGATGGTGAGCCGTCAGGAACAGCAGGCCGTCCAATCTTGGCGACCATTGAAGGGAATGACCTGACGAATATTATTGTGATGGTTAACCGCTGGTATGGTGGAATAAAACTTGGTACAGGTGGCCTTGTTAGAGCATATGGAGGCTGTGCTGGGCAATGTTTGCTTTTGGCTGAGCGTATTGAACTCATTGCAAAGAAAACGATTTACTTTTCTTGTCACTTTAATGAGTGGGCCATATTTCAATATGAGCTTACTCAACAACAAATTGAATATCAGGAAACCTACACTGCAACGGGTGTAGATATCGAAGCAAGGTTACAAATACATCAAATTGAACCACTTGCTTTAAAACTTAGAGATGTAACGCGTGGCCGCGAAGAGTTAAAAGTTGAAGAGGAATTAACTGATGACTGATTCCTTATTGAAATATCGTGAACAACATAAGCACCGCTTAAACTATATGCCATGGTTATATTGGACTTTAAAACCGAAACATCGTGCTTGGGCCGAAGAATGGCAAAAAGAATATCAAGCTTATTTGATGGATATGGAAACCGTTGAGATTGGTGAAAACTGTTTTATTTCACCGTTAGCTCATATTTTTGCTGAGCCGGGACGCAAAATTATTATTGGTGATAATTGCTTTATTGCAGCAGATTGTAGTTTACATGGACCACTTGAAATTGGTAATGAGGTCGCGATAAATCATCATTGTATTTTAGATGGTGGACGAGCTGGCATAAAATTGCATGACCAAGTTCGTATTGCAGCATATTGTCATTTATATGCATTTGATCATGGGATGCAGTTAGATCGTCCACTTTACCAACAGCCTGTCACTTCTAAAGGAATTGAAGTTGAGCAGGATGTTTGGTTGGGTGCACATGTGGGTATTAAAGACGGTATTAAAATAGGAAAACATGCCGTAGTCGGGATGAATAGTATGGTGACCAAAGATGTTGAGCCTTACCATATTGTTGGTGGAAATCCCGCAAAATTTATTCGTTTAAGAGAATAATGCAGTCTTAAGAATGTAATAAAATGTTTGATCTTTAAACAAAAAAGTTGATTTTTATACATAAACCTTAACATACCAATTTTTATCTATGTTAAGTTAAAGCTAAGTTTTAAGAATAATCTCCAAGGCAATAGACCTGAAGAAGAGAGGCTAACATGAACCGTGTTATTGCGTGTATTGACTCATCACCGTGTATTAATGCTATTGCCGATGCAGCAGCATGGGTTGCTAAAGCAACCGGACGGGAACTTGTATTATTACAAATTCTAGATTATTACCCAGCCAGTTATCATCTTGGTGAAATTAGTGGGGTAATTGGCTTTGAAAGCAATGCAATGCTGCTAAAAGAGTTAGCTGAGCTGGAACAAAAACAAAGTGAACTCGCTTTAGACTATAGCAATAATTTACTCCGTCACATTTCTGATCTTATTCAAGAAAAACATGGAATTACGAGTTCAAAAATTCAAGAAAAAGGTGATTTTTTAGAGCAAAGTTTTAATCTCTTGCATGAAAATGACATCGTTATTTTAGGTCGAGTCGGGGAGCGGGCTGCCGAGAAACAGAAACCAATCGGTAGTAATGTTGAGAACTTTATCCGTGGCGCTAACTGTACAGTTTTGACTATTGGTGAAAACTTTAAAGTGCCAACCCGTTTTATCTTTGCTTATGAATATTCACCAACTTGTCAAAAAATGATGCGCCGTATTGCCCAAAGTGATTTATTGCGAACCCTGCAATGTCATTTGGTGTATGTAGGTGATCATCCAGAAATATTAAATGAACCTGAGCATTATCTGAAACAAGCGGGCATTGATGTTGTGACGGTTTATCGCTATGGTGATGTTGCACAAAATATTCTAGAGTACCAACAAGAACACGGTATTCAAATTATTGTGCTTGGGGCATTTAGTCATAGCAAGATTCATCAATTCTTCTTAGGAAGTATTGCGACAACCATATTCCGAAACGCGACTGTACCGTTACTTGTGGCTAAATGATGAGATTTCCATATAGTTATCCGCAAATCTTGTGGATAACTATATGGAAAAGCAACAGTAATAAAAGTAATTTATTGATTATAAATAATAAAATAAAAAAGATGATTTTTTGACCATTATTTCACAATTGCAATTGCGAAGCCATCATGACCTTTGGAGCCGACTGTTTGTAAGGCTGTACAAGACAATATTTGTGGGTGATTTTTGAGCGCTTTAAACATTTCACGGATGCCTTCAATACTCGGTTTTTTATTATCTGGATTTAAAATATCACCTGCGCGAATCACATTATCCAGCACAATAATCGTACCCGATCTAGAGAATTTTAGGCTCAATTCTAAATATTCAGGATAACCCTGTTTATCTGCATCAATAAAAATAAAATCAAAAGGCTCGATAGATTGAGGATCAATTGCAGACAGAATATCAGCGGCGCGGCCAGCTCTAAGATCGACTTTTACTGGAAGGTTAGCATGATCGATATTTTTTTGAGCCATTTCTGCATGAGTAGCACGGCCTTCAATTGTGAGTAAATAACCATCTTCAGGCAAAGCACGGCCCAACCAGATGGTACTGTATGCAGCAAAGGTTCCAATTTCTAAGACTCGTTTGCATTTATTCATTTGAATAAGCATCTGCAAGAACATACCTTGGTTAGGTGCCACTGCAAGATGATTTGAAAAGCCGTGTTCATCGGTATTCTTTAATGCATATTCGAGTCGCGGATCTTCAGGAATTAAATGTGAATCGATATATTGGTCAATGTCTGTCCACATCTGCTGCATAATCAAATTTACCTATATGTTGATCGGGCTATTTTAAACGTTTATGCATAGAGTGCAAAAATCTTCGTTTCAAGAAATTTTGGTTGATTGAGAAATGAGCAATAAAAAAACTCCTTTCAGTTGAAAGGAGTTTTTTGAATTAGAAATTACACATCGAACTGTTTCGGGTGAGGTCTGGTCCCCAAGTACGATAGCCTTGAGTATCAATATGAATTTGCCCGGAGCTATACAATCCAATACCCATATTTAAGCTTTGGCCATGCTGAGCCCAGAACTGACAAAGTTTAAACTTGGTATTTTCGATAAAAGCATAATCTTGAGCTTGTGGGAACTCAGGGCCAATACGGAAATCGATTGCCGAGTTAAATAAATGTTTAGATGAGCTTGCGCCACCAGCACATTCATTTAAAGGTAAGTCACGGTAAACCGAGGTTACTTCAAAGTCAGTTAGAACTTTTGCTGCAACTAAATATTTAAATACGCGTAGGGTCGATAAAGAGTTGCCCCAAAGTTCGCGATTAGGCACCGCATATTCTGAGCGTCCACATTTTTGCCAATCACGTGCTGAGCGTAATAACTCAAAACTTGGCACAATGCCTGCGACGTTGTTTCGGGTTAAGAAATTTTCGTATTCACGAACACGTTGGTAATTTTCACCAGAACCTAACCAGCCTCGATAAGACGCAGGCTCAACTTTAGGGGGAATCGGGCGCTCGATAATAACGCGCTCTTGTGGAATAAAGATTCGTTTACCACTTGGAGAGGTTTTGCCTGTTGTTGTGTGTTGGGGAGAGCTGACACAACCTACCATAACCGCTGGGATTATGCATAAGGGCACCAAACTCTGCAAAAACTTCCGCATAAGAAAAATTAAGCACTTATAAATATTGCGGCTATTTTAATGCAAAACAGTGCACAAATTACGAGGAATTTGCAATGAAATGTTTGAATAGGGTATAAAAAAGATCAGCGGTTGCTGATCTTTTTTGAAATTACTTTTCAAGATATTGTAATTTATCAGGTTTGCCGTTCCATTCTTCACGGTCAGCTGGTTGATCACCAATTTGTGTAATGTTAGGCCATTTTTGAGAAAGATTAGCATTTAATTCAATAAATACTTCCTGACCTTCTGGTAACTCATCTTCAGAGAAAATTGCATTTGCCGGGCACTCTGGTTCACATAATGCACAGTCAATACATTCATCCGGATTAATCACTAGGAAATTCGGACCTTCGTAAAAACAGTCAACAGGACAAACTTCTACGCAATCTTGGTATTTACATTTAATACAATTTTCAGTGACAACAAAGGTCATGGCGACAGCTACCTAAAAAATATGGTTTCATTTCGAATAGCTTATTTTAGGCAAAAAAGGGGTAAACAAACAATTGCTTTTATTGATATTCTTTATTCATGCATATGAAGATAAGTTAATACGTTGATAATCAAACAAATCTTTCAGTCTTATGAACTGCTTGTCTATAAAATTAAAATAATAATATATTTTATAAAACAATAACTTAAAAATTATTTTATTTAATTATTTAGATGTCATTTAAGTCAAGGCATCTATTTTAATAAATACCTTAACTTTTCATTTTTTCTTTTACAAATTTTGATTTTCAGCTTTTTTAGCTAAAAATCTTTAAATAGTTAGAGCTAAACGTTACACAGTAAATGAATATCTTCAGGTTCGAGCTGCCAAAGTTGTTGATCTGGAGCACTTAAAGGTTGTGCACCATGTTTCATATAGAAGTCTACAGTACGCCGACTTGGAGTTGCTGAAATATATAGTTGGTGCGCACCGAGTTGCTTGGCGGACTCTTTTGCGGCTTGCATAAGCTTAGTACCAATGCCTTGACCTTGCTGGTCTGCATCGACATAGAAATAGTGGAGTAATTTCGCGTGAGGGTAGTCCGCTATAAGTTGATTTGAGACTACGCTCACACCAACCAGTTTTTCAGAAGCATCAAATGCGCCGACAAATATTGAACCTTGTTCAAAGAGTTGTTTTAGTTTAGGTGGGTCATTTTCTAGATGATATGAGTCCCAATGTTGTACATCAAAAAAACAATCAACTAATTCTAGATGTTGCTGTTTTTGTATGTAGTTTTGAGTAATTAATTCACGGCGGCTAATTTGCTGCCAAATAAGATCGATTTCTGAACTTTGCAAAGATCTTAAGATCATATAAATATTATTCTCCGAGATGAATAAGCAGACCGAAGCCTGCTTATTCAGACATGATTTATTAAGATTTCAGCGCAGCTTTCAGCTCATAGAGTTGTTCAAGTGCCTGACGAGGCGATAAGTTATCGACTTCAATTTGCTTAAGTAAGTCTAGAGCAGGGGATGAAACTTCGATCTCGACAACTTTTTCTATAATTTGTGAACCAGAGTTCGCATCTGGTGGAGCAAACAAATCATTTTGAAAACTGGTTTGTAGATGTTGCTGCTGCTGTTTTTCCAAAATGCGTAAACGCTTTTGTGCTTCTTTAATAACATTGGTAGGAATACCGGCTAACTTTGCAACCTGTAAACCATGGCTTTGACTTGCAGGGCCTTGCTGAACTTTATGTAATAAAATCAGGTTGCCGTTAAGCTCTTGCGCCGTCACATGATAGTTATCAATTCCTGCTTCACTACCAAGTTCAGTTAACTCGAAATAGTGAGTGGCAAATAAACATAAACATTTTACGCGCTTCGTTAAATCAACCACGCATGCCCATGCTAAAGATAAACCATCATAGGTACTGGTTCCGCGGCCAACTTCATCCATTAAAACCAGCGATTGATTGGTCGCATGGTGCAGAATTTGCGAAGTTTCTGTCATCTCAACCATAAAGGTAGATTTGCCTGTAGATAAATCATCGGCTGAACCAATACGAGTGAAAATTCGGTCAATTGGACCAAGCTTGGCTGCTTTAGCTGGAACATAGCTACCGCAATAAGCAAGTAAACTGATTAATGCCGTTTGACGCATGAAGGTTGATTTACCGCCCATGTTTGGTCCGGTAATAATTACCATACGGTGCTGAGCATCAAGGAAAGTATCATTTGGGGTAAATGGAGCTTTATTTAATGCTTCAACCACAGGGTGACGACCCGCCTGAATTTTAATGCCCGTTTCTGGGGTAAATTCAGGACGTGCCCAATTGTTTAGACGTGCTTGATGCGCAAAGTTTGCCACCACATCAATTTGAGCAATTGCTGAACTCATCATTTGTAGGTGAGCAATATTTTCACGAAGGTTTTCGAGCAAAGCTTCGAATAATGCTTTTTCACGTGCTAATGCGCGTGACTCACTCGACAGGACTTTATCTTCAAAACTTTTTAGCTCTGGCGTAATGTAGCGCTCAGCATTTTTTAAAGTCTGGCGACGAATATAGTCAGCAGGGGCTTGTTCTGCTTGAGCACGAGTCAATTCGATGTAGTAACCACTTACACGGTTATAGCCGATCTTAAGGGTGTTAATACCTGTGCGCTCGCGCTCTTTGATTTCTAAATCAATCAGGAACTGACCAGCATGATCGCGAATTTGGCGTAATTCATCAAGATCAGCATCATATCCTTCTGCAATTACATTGCCATCACGAAGTAATACAGGAGGATTTTCAACAATAGCTGCCATCAAATGCTGATGAAGCGCTTTAAAATCTCCAAGTTCTTGATCAAGTTGAACTAATAACTTAGATTTTTTCGCTTGAATGACTGGAGTTAATGCTGTTCTTAAAGCTGGAATTTGTGCACATGCATGACGAAGCTGTACCAAATCGCGTGGTCGCGCACTGCCTAGTGCAACACGGCTAAGCACACGTTCAATATCGCCAATTTCTTTAAGCACTAAACGAACAGGGTTTTCATGGTAGCCTTGAATGAGTTGCTCAATCGCATCTAAACGAGCATCGAGTAAAGCCGTATCACGAACAGGTTGCATAAGTGTGCGGCTTAATAAACGGCCACCCATTGCAGTTTGGCAGTCATTTACCAGCTGGAATAATGATGTTCCATGTTCAAATAATGGCTCGATAATTTCTAGGTTACGGCGCGTGATTGGGTCGAGCGCAATAAAGTCTGTACTTTGCTCAAGCTGAATTGAACGGATATGTGGTAATGCAGTTTTTTGTGTTTCTTTTGCATAGTGAATGAGTGCAGCGGCAGCAGCTTTAGCTAAAGGTAATGGGTCTAAACCAAAACCTGAAAGCGTTGATACCGTAAACTGATCACATAAGGTTTTTTGTGCGTTATTTAGATTGAAGTCTACATTTGGACGTTTGGTAACAGGGCATTCTAAGTGTTTTTTAATTTGCTCGATAATATTTGTGTCGACCAAGTCTTCATCAATCAAGATTTCACTTGGCATTAAACGTGCAAGCTCAATAGGCAATTGTTCAGGCTTGTAATCTTGTTGTTGAACTTTAAAAATGCCTGCACTTAAGTCGAGTAACGCAAAACCAATCTGGTTTTGATGAATGCATAATGAAACGAGATTAGACGATTGATAACTGCTGAGTAATGCATCATCAGTTAAAGTACCTGGGGTCAGAATACGAACAACTTTACGATCAACCGGACCTTTACCTGTCACTTCTCCCACTTGCTCGCAAATGGCTACAGTTCGCCCAGCTTTGACAAGACGTGCAAGATAACCTTCTGCCGAATGATAGGGAACACCTGCCATTGGAATTGGGTTGCCGTTTGCTTTACCACGATGGGTTAAGGTAATACCTAAAAGTTTAGCTGCTAAATGGGCATCTTCAAAGAATAGTTCATAAAAGTCGCCCATACGATAAAACAGCAACGCATGTTGATAGTCTTTTTTAACCTTGAGATATTGCTGCATCATTGGAGTGTGGGTGGAGAGATCAGCCATGATTTCAGCGCTATTCATGCGTAATAAACCCTTAAAAAATCAATAATATTTTACGTTTGGTCATCTAACCAATTCTAACAACTTCTGTATGAATTGGACTTAATCAAAGAAAAAAGTATACCTTTTAGTGTACCTTTTTTATGTCAAAATTGAGTCAACAGTGTGTGAGAGCTTAACTTAATTTCTCAAGCTTGCCATCTTAACAAATTGCGACTGATTGGCAAAAAGGATTCCTAAAATGAGCGAGGAAATAAACAGCAAAAAGAAAGTGACCTTATCAGCTCGAACTCTCACTCAATTTCTGCTGCATAAAATCAATAAGTGCTCTTGTTTTAGCGGGTAAGTAACGACGATTTGAATAAAGGGCGAACAATTGCAATGGGGCTGCCGATTGTTCAAAATCAATCTCGATTAAACGCCCATCGCTAATATAGGGTTGGCAAGCTTGTTTCGATAAAATCGCGAAACCGACACCTGATATCGCAGCTTGTCCTGCCATCTCTCCGCTGTTTACCCGATAATGCCCTTTAACCTTGATGGTCTCGAATTCTCCCTTTTTATTAACAAATTGCCAAGGAGCACCTTTGAGTGCACTTACTGTTGTAATACAGGGTAATTCTTCAAATTGCTGGATATCAGTCGGGGTGCCGCAACGCTGAATGAGGGATGGGGCTGCAACAATGGTGCAAGGGAGAGTTACCAGATGACGGGCGATGTAGTCACTGTTATCCATCTGACCACGGGTAATAATAATCGCTAAATCCAGATCATCTCGCAGAGATTCGAAACCTGATAAATTTGTGACACAGCTGATCTCTAGGTCTGGGTACTGACAGGCGAAATCGGCAATAACAGAACCCAGCAATGCAGGGCCTATTTCATTGGGAATACAGATTCGCAATGGGCCTTTGAGTTGCATTTGCCGCAACGTTAATTCTGTTTCAGTTTGCTCAAGCGCCTCCAGTAATGGCTTCGCTCGGGTGTAGAGTAGTTGCCCCGCCTGAGTGAGTTTCATATGTCGGGTGCTACGCTCAATGAGCTGAAGATCCAATTTTTCTTCTAACTGAGAAATACAGCGACTCACGTTTGATGTCGGCATTTCAAGGATTTTCGATGCTCCAACAAAACTTTCTCTTTCAACCACAGCAATGAACACTTTCAGGGTATTAAAATCCAGAGTCGGACGCATCAATTATCCCATATTTGATAATAATAAGTGCCATTTTTACCATATAATAAACATCATTGATAGCAGCTAAACTCGGATATCTTTCATCCATAGGTTGCTTGCTATGCTCCCAGTCATGCAGATATTTAATCATAAAGCTCTCATGCGGATAGCCCTTGTAATTGCTTTTGTCCAGTTCACCAATGCACTGGAATATATGGTGTTCAAACCTGTTTTTGCTTTTATGGCAACAGATTTCGCAGTGCCTGTATCATTCTCAGGCTATGTGTCCGGCATGTACACACTAGGTGCTGTTCTTTCGGGAATTATTGCTTTTTACTGGATTGATCATTTCAATAAGAAACATTTTTTAATTGCCAATATGGCGCTATTGGGCCTACTGACACTTTTGACTACATATACATCCAGTTTTAGTCTTCTGCTTGCACTACGATTTTGTGCAGGGTTAGTTGGTGGTACGACAATGGGTGTGGGTATCAGTATATTAATAAACAACATGCCGCCTAACTTACGGGGAAAAATGTTGGCGACGGTGATTGCGTCATTTTCGATAGTAAGTATTGTCGGAATGCCTACGATATTATTTTTGTGCACACATTATGGCTGGCATGTGGCTTTGTGGCTCATCAGTGCCTTGTGTGTATTGGCATTACCATTGATTGTATCCATCATTCCCCAAGACCCAGTTTCTTTAGATACGTTCCCTAAGCTGCCTCTTGATAGGGACACTTTACTGTTCGCTTCCAGTAATGCGTTTGTTCAGTTTAGTCCTATGCTGGTTATTCCTATTTTGACACCCTTAATGATACAGCAGTTGGGTGCTTCCCAAGATCTACTGCCTTGGCTCTTCTTTAGCGGGGGCGTGATAGGTTATCTGTCTACAAAAATCACAGGGGTGTTAACCTCCCGTTTTTCTGCTTTGATGTTGGCTACAGGTTCAACAATTGTCTTCATATTGAGTTTGCTGATACCAATTTTAGGCCATCCGCATGCTACGTTATTTATTACTTTATTTCTCGGTGCATCTTATAGTCGTTTGGTGTCATCTTCGGTGGTTTCGATTCAGTTTCCTGATGATAGGCAACGAGCTGGATTCTCTTCATTACAGACATCAATCATGTATCTGGTTACAACCATCGCATTTTTTCTGTCCGCTTTTTTATTACCTGATCATGGTATGGCACCACAAAATGTAAACAAGTTACTGATGATATGTGCAGTTTCAGCAGCAGGATTCCCAATTCTCGTTATTATTATGCAAAAGAAACTGGCTAAACGTTTTCATCTAACATAATTCTAAAGTCGCTATTTCTCGGTACATTAAAAGGACAACGACTAATGTAAAATAAAAAACTGATGGATACATTAAATATCCATCAGTTTGAGTTCTATTTATAAATCACGAGCAACTAAAGTTAAAATGTCGTAAGTTGCGACAAGTTCACCACGTTGGTTTTTGACTTTAATATCCCACACTACAACGCCATGCGCAGGCTGAGACGGGTCTTTTTGTGGCTTAGGTGTTTTTTGCTTACAGGTCAATTCAACCTGAATCGAATCACCAATTTTAACTGGTTCAACAAAACGTAAGTTGTCCATACCGTAGTTGGCAATAACAGGACCTTGTGCTGCATCTACAAATAGACCTGCTGCGGCAGACACAATGAAATAGCCATGTGCAACACGCTCACCAAAGAAAGATTCGGCAGCTGCAATTTTGTCGGTATGCGCATAGAAATAGTCACCGCTTAAACCAGCAAAGTTAACAATATCTGCTTCGCTTACAGTGCGACGCGCCGTTAATAAACGTTCACCAATCACTAACTCATCAAACGACTTTTTAAATGGATGTACACGGTCTTCGTTAACTTTCGAGCCAGCAGTCCACGAGTGGGTAATTTGCGTCAAGCTATTTGGAGAACCTTGAATTGCAGTGCGCTGCATATAATGTTTAACGGCGCGAATACCACCTAACTCTTCACCGCCACCTGCACGGCCAGGCCCGCCGTGTACTAAATGCGGAAGTGGAGAACCATGTCCTGTACTTTCTTTTGCTGACTCTGCATCAAGTACATGGACACGGCCATGCCAAGGCGCAATTTTTTGAATAATCTGTTCAATGTTCTCATCGTTATTTTTAACGACTGAAGCCACTAAGCTACCTTCACCACGTGAAACAAGGTCAGCCAATTCTTCAATGTTGCTATATGGCATGAGGGTACATACAGGGCCGAAAGCTTCTGTGGTATGAACATTCGTCGCTTGTAAAGGCTGTTCGCACAGCAATAAAGTTGGAGCGAAAAAAGCTCCTTTTTCAGGATGGTCTGCATTAAATTTAAAGGACTCATTGCCACCAAAAACAATTTTTGCGTCTTTGTTGAGCTCGGCAACTTTTTCTGCAACGTCATGTTTTTGTTTAATGCTCGCTAAAGCACCCATGGTGGTTTCTTCTTTTTGAGGGTCTCCCACCACAACTTTAGCAAGTTTGGTAGTTAGCTTCTCTTGCACAGTCGCTAACAAATTTTCAGGAACAAATGCACGACGAATCGCAGTACATTTTTGACCTGCTTTTGTGGTCATTTCACGGAAGACTTCACGCACAAATAAATCAATCGTTTCTTCATTTGCCTCAGGGCTTAAAATTGCACTATTTACCGAGTCGGCTTCCATGCTAAATGGAATCGAATATTTATTGAGGTGAGGGTGGTTACGTAGTTTTTGACCTGTATAAGCAGAACCTGTAAACGTAACGCAGTCTTGTGGGCCTAAGTGATCGAACAAGTCATAAGTCTGACCGCAAATGAGTTGTAGCGAGCCTTTTGGTAATACATGTGCTTCTTCAATCGCTTTTACAACCGCTTGAGTTAATTGAGAGCCATCGGTTGCTGGCTTAACAATACATGGCACACCTGCAAGTAGCGTCGGTGCAATCTTTTCAAGCATTCCCCAAATTGGGAAGTTAAATGCGTTGATGTGAACGGCAACACCTGCTTTAGGACTTAAAATGTGTTTAGCACCAAAAGTTCCATTTTTAGAGAGTTGAATCCAGCTGTCTTCGGTAATAATTTTTTCGTCATTAAGTTCACGACGAACCAGACTCGAATAAGCAAATAATGTCTGGATGCCACCTTCAATATCAATCCATGCATCTTTACGAGTTGCACCTGTTGCATAAGCAAGTTTGTAGAACTCTTCCTTACGCTCAAGTAAATATTGGGCAATTTGTTTTAATGCATTTGCACGTTGGTGAAACGTCCAGTTAGCCAACTCTGAACCATTTTGTTTGCCATATTGAACAACACGTTTCATATCAATGCCATGACTACTTACGGCATAAATCGGTTCACCCGTAATGGCATGATAAACAGGACGTAGTTCTTCACTCGTCGAATGCCATGTTCCATAGACATAAGAAGCAAGATGAGACAGTTGATGTTCAGGCTGCTGAAAATCTGTGTCAGTTGAGGTTCCTTCTAGGTGTGCTTGTTCAAGCATGACCAAACTCCTTTTTTATGTGATACATCAATTATAAAAATTGCAAAAATATGATTCATAATTTCAGATTAATTTGTCTAAAAGTCAACTTTATTTTGATTTATAAAAGTAAAAAGGTTTTTTTTAATTGATTTAAATTTAGTAATTTCAAATATTTAAATTGTAATTTTTGGTTGTATTTAATTTGATACCAAAAAAGTGATTGACTTTGTTTTTAGTGTATCGAAAAATAGATTCAAGGGTCATACCTACAGGGAATGAAAGAATGGAAAACAACTACCAGAAATTTGAACAAAATATTGCCAATGAAATTACGATCGAGGCTAAGGATCAAATGCCCGATGCCTACCGCAAAACATTGATTCGTCAAATTGGGCAACATGGCCATTCTGAAATTGTAGGTATGTTGCCTGAAGGGAACTGGATTACTCGTGCACCAACTTTAAAACGTAAAGCAGTTTTGCTCGCGAAAGTACAAGATGAAGCAGGCCATGGTTTGTATTTGTACAGTGCGGCTGAAACTTTAGGTGCTGACCGTGATGACATGATGGAAAAATTAATTGATGGGAAAATGAAATACTCATCAATCTTTAACTATCCAACTTTAACTTGGGCAGATGTTGCTGCGATTGGTTGGCTTGTCGATGGGGCAGCCATTGTGAACCAAGTTGCGCTTTGCCGTACGTCTTACGGGCCATATGCACGTGCAATGGTACGTATTTGTAAAGAAGAAAGTTTCCACCAACGCCAAGGTTTTGAAGCCATGATGGCTTTGGCAGGTGGTACACCAGAACAAAAACAGATGGCACAAGATGCGGTAAATCGCTACTGGTGGCCAGCACTCATGATGTTTGGTCCAAGTGATGAGCATTCTCCAAACAGCGCACAAAGCATGGCGTGGAAAATCAAACGCTTTAGTAACGATGAATTACGTCAAAAATTTGTTGATAACACTGTACCGCAAATTTTACAGCTTGGCTTGGAAGTTCCAGACCCAGATTTAAAACTGAATGAAGAAACAGGTCACTACGAGTTTGGCGAGATCGACTGGCACGAATTTAATGAAGTGATTGCCGGACGTGGACCATGCAATCACGAGCGTATCGAAGCACGCCGTAAAGCATGGGAAAACGGCAAATGGGTTCGTGATGCAGCAGTGGTCTACGCGAAAAAGCAGCAGCTTGAAGCGAACAAAGTGGCTTAACAAGATTTATGGAAAAATTTGAGGAAATCAAAATGGAAGATAAAAACAACTGGTCGCTCTACGAAGTATTTGTACGTAGTAAACAAGGCTTAAGCCACCGTCATGTAGGCAGCTTAAGAGCACCTGATGATGAAATCGCATTACAACATGCTCGTGATGTTTATACGCGCCGTAACGAAGGAATTAGCATTTGGGTGGTTCGTTCAGAACTGATTAAGTCATCACAGCCAGATGAAAAAGCTGAATTTTTCGATCCTTCGCTAGACAAGGTTTATCGTCATCCGACTTTTTACCATATCCCAGACGGCATTGAGCACATGTAAGGGGAATGGCACATGAATCAGTCAGTTTTATCTAAATTTTTATTACATATTGGCGACAGTCAACTGGTTTTATCTCAGCGTTTGGCTGAGTGGTGCGGGCATGCACCTGAGCTTGAAGTTGATATTGCTTTAGCAAACATCGGTTTGGACTTGTTGGGTCAGGCAAGAAACTTTCTGACATTGGCAGGTCAATATGATGAAGCTCAACGTGATGAAGATCAGCTTGCGTATTTCCGTACTGAGCGTGAGTTTTTAAACCTATTGTTGTGTGAACAACCTAATGGTGATTTTGCTCAAACGATTGTACGCCAGTGGTTGATGGATCATTACCATCTTCATTTAATGACTGCTTTAACCCAGAGTTCACTTCCTGAATTAAGCGCGCTTGCTGTGAAATCTTTAAAAGAAGTGAAATACCACATCCGCTTTTCGACAAGCTGGATGGAACGTTTAAGTTTAAGCACAGATGAAGCGCATCAACGTGTGCAAGACGGTTTAAATAATTTATGGCGCTTTACTGCTGAGTTATTTGAACTGAGTGCAGACGAACAAGCATTAGTTACACAAGGCGTGATTCCAGATTTTTCAAATGAAAAAGAACAATGGAACCAAACCATTGCAGATGAGCTTAAGCGTTTTGAATTAAAGGTTGCTGTGAACGGTGCTTATCGCCGTGGTGCGAAACAAGGATTGCATACTGAGCATTTAGGTTATTTGTTGGCTGAAATGCAAAGTATTCAAAGAACTTATCCGGGCATGACCTGGTAAGACAAGGAGGTGAGCCATGCAAATGATTCGTCATTGCATCGACCAATGTTGGGATGTTCTACAAACGGTAAGTGACCCTGAAATTCCGGTTTTATCGGTTGTCGATTTAGGCATGATTCGCGGTGTAGAGATTAACGATCAACAAGAAATTATTGTTCGTCTAACTCCGACATATAGCGGTTGTCCAGCAACGGATATGTTGAAGGCACAAATTGCTGAAGCCTTTACCGCAGAAGCTTTGACACCAGTCAAAGTGATGGTCGATTTGTCAGAAGCATGGACCACGGACTGGATGTCTGAGGCGGGTAAAAAGAAACTGCAAGTCTATGGCATTGCGCCACCTGAAGGGTTGGCGCATCAATGTGGGACTCACGTTCATTTAAAAGACGGTGTCGAGTGCCCACGCTGCAAAAGCCGACATACCCGACTGTTAACAGAGTTTAGTTCTACCGCCTGTAAAGCACTTTATAAATGTCAGGACTGTCTTGAGCCTTTTGATTACTTCAAATGTATTTAAGTCTTTAGATAAGGAAATCAGCCATGAGCCAATTTGTACCATTAAAAGTAAAAAGTATTACGCCTCAAACCGATCAGGCAATTTGTATTGCATTTGACGTTGTACCTGAGCAACAAGAACAATTTCAATTTCAACCGGGTCAACACTTAACCATTCGCCATTTAACGGAAGCTGGTGAAATCCGCCGTTGTTATTCAATTTGTAGCTATGCGGCAAAAGAAGACATCAGTATTGCAGTTAAAAAAATTGATCAAGGACAATTTTCAAACTGGGCAAATGACCATTTAAAAGTGGGTGATGTGCTTGAAGTGATGCCACCACAAGGCGTGTTTTTTCAAAAAGCAGCCAAGATGGGCGGGCAAAACTATTTAGGCGTTGCTGCGGGCAGTGGTATTACTCCGATTTTATCGATTGTTAAGCAAGTTTTATTTGAACAACCTGAAGCGAAATTTACCTTGCTCTATGGCAATCGCTCATGGAAACAAACCATGTTTGCCGAGCAAATTATGGATTTGAAAGATCAGTTTAAAGAACGCTTTCAACTCATCAATATTTTTTCTCGTGAGTTCAATGACAGCGAACTGATGAATGGCCGTATTGATGAAGAAAAGCTAAAACAACTTTTTGATTTTGATGTACTTGAAACAAGTTTTGACCATATTTTTGCCTGTGGTCCAGACGAAATGATGAATGCCGTAGAAAACACGTTGCCAAACTATGGTATTGCAAAAGAAAAAATCCACACTGAACGTTTCCACACAGGACAAGCGCGTAAACGTAGCGCTGAAGCGGATGCGAACCGTAAGGAAGAAAAAGTAAACATCATTTTAGATGGTCGTGAACTGATTGTTTCTGTGGCTCAGGACGATGAAAGTATTCTAGATGCGGCTTTGCGTGCGGGTGCTGACTTACCGTATGCCTGTAAAGGTGGGGTGTGTGCGACCTGTCGTTGTAAAGTTGTTTCTGGTGAAGTCGATATGTTCCTTAACTATAGTCTTGAAAAAGATGAAGTTGAAAAGGGCTATGTGCTGAGCTGTCAAACCTTACCGAAAGGCCCAAATGTTCGTTTGAGTTTTGATGAGTAGAGGCTGTCATGCAAGAGTTGATCAAAGCCAGCACAGCAACTGACGGTGTTTTGTTATTAACCCTAAACCGTCCGGAAAAAAGAAATGCTTTAAACAATGCAACATTGCAGTGTTTATGCGAGTTGCTCGAAGAAGCTGAACATAATGCTCAAGTCAAAGCGGTGGTTTTGACAGGTAATGCTCAGTGCTTTGCAGCTGGAGCAGATCTTAGTGAGTTGGCTGCAATGGATGCCGTGTCTTTGCAACTCGATATTCGCCCGAAGCTTTGGCAAAAAATTGATGCGTTTAGTAAGCCACTCATTAGCGCAGTCAATGGCTATGCCTTAGGTGCTGGTTTTGAGTTGGTTTTGCATTCAGATATGGTGATTTGCGGTGAAAATGCCCGTTTTGCTTTACCTGAAATTGGTCTTGGTATGTTACCGGGTGCAGGTGGAACACAGCGTTTAGCTCGCTTGGTTGGGCAACAGCTCACCATGCGCTGGGCCATGACAGGTGAGATGATTTCGGCAAAACAGGCAGAGCAACACGGCATTTGCAGTCAAGTGGTTCCGACTGAATTATGCGTTGAATATGCAGTTCAACTTGCAGTCAAAATTGCCAAAAAAGCGCCTTTAGCGATTCGTGTGATTAAACAATCAATTAAAAGTATTCATGAAACGACTTTAAGTCAGGGACTCAAGTTTGAACGTCAAAACTTTGTCTGGCTGGCGGCTACAAAAGATCGAAACGAAGGGATTAATGCTTTCTTTGAGAAAAGAAAGCCAGTGTTTAGAGGTGAGTGATGGACTATCAAAATATTATTGCTGAAGAAAAAAATGGTGTTGGCTACCTGACATTTAACCGCCCAAAAGCACTGAATAGCTTTAACGTTGATATGCACCGTGAAGTGGCTGAGGTTTTAAACCTGTGGACTAAAAATCCGGATGTTCGTTGTGTTGTGATTAGTGGCGAAGGTCGCGGCTTTTGTGCAGGGCAAGATTTAGGTGATCGTGTAGTAGACCCAAATGCTGAAGCTCCAGATTTAGGATATTCCATTGAAACTTACTATAACCCGCTGATTAAAACGATTGTAAATATGCCAAAGCCTGTGATTTGCGCCGTAAATGGTGTGGCAGCAGGTGCAGGAGCAAATATTGCACTGGCATGTGATTTAGTGATTGCAGCCAAATCGGCAAACTTCGTACAAGCATTTTGCCGCTTAGGTTTGGTTCCAGACTCGGCTGGTACATGGTTTTTACCACGTGCTGTAGGCCATGCACGTGCGATGGGCTTGGCTTTGTTAGGTGACAAGCTCCCAGCAGAAACCGCAAAAGAATGGGGCATGATTTGGGATGTTGTAGAAGACGCTGAGCTTAAAACAAAGGTGACAGAACTCGCTGAACGTTTAGCGAAACAGCCTACGTTTGGTCTATCTCTCATTAAAAAAGCCATTCATCAATCAAGCAATAACACCTTTGATGAACAAGTGCTGTTAGAGCGTGATTTACAACGCATTGCGGGTCGTTCAGAAGATTATCGTGAAGGTGTACAAGCCTTTATGAATAAACGTGAACCAAATTTTAAAGGGCGCTAAACATGACAGATTTAGACTTATCTCGTGCCCGAATTGCCGTCATTGGTTCCGGCACCATGGGCATTGGCATTGCTCAGTTAGCCATCGTCAATGGGCACTCGACCATTTTATATGATCTGGACGCTCAAAAAGCGCAACAAGCCGTGAGCGGCTTAGGGCAGACGTTTAAAAAGCTGGTTGAAAAGAACAAGTTCACACAACAGCAAGCTGATGAAGCCTTAGCGCGTTTGACTGTGGTGAATCAAGTTGAAGCACTGTGTGATGCTGACTTGGTCATTGAAGCAGTTGTTGAGAAAAAAGAAGTTAAACAGTCTTTATTTAAACAACTCGCTGAAATTTGTAGTGCGCAAACTATTTTTGCAAGTAACACATCTTCAATTTCAGTGACTGCAATTTCGGCAGGCATTGCTCACCCTGAGCGCGTAGTGGGTTTACACTTTTTTAATCCTGCACCAGTCATGAAACTGGTTGAAATTGTACAAGGCTTAAAAACCCCAAATAGCTTATGTTTGGCTTTAAAAAAATTAATGTTTGGCTGGAAAAAAATTCCGGTACTCACCAAGTCGACTCCCGGATTTATTGTTAACCGAATTGCACGTCCGTTTTACGCAGAAGGCTTTAGAGCACTGCAAGAACAAGTTACCAGCTACGACCAGCTAGACTATGCCTTAAAGCAATGCGGTGGTTTTGCGATGGGGCCGTGTGAACTTACCGACCTCATTGGGCAAGATGTTAACTTTTCGGTGACGCAAAGCGTTTATCAAGAGTTTTTTTATGAGCCACGCTACCGCCCAAGCCTCATTCAAAAAGAATTAGTCGATGCAGGAGCTTGGGGCCGTAAGTCAAAACAGGGCTTTTATCGCTATAACGAAAAAAATCAGTACGAGACATTTCAGCCTCAAGCTGTAATTGCCAAACCAGTTGATGCACATATTCAGCTCAAAGGGACTTGGTCTCAGCTACCTGCATTTTTAACGCGTTTAGGTTTAAAAAGCGGATCTGCAAGTGACGACAATATTCTTCAAATTGATGATATCGACTTACGTTTGAGCCAAGGTGAATCAGCCAATATTCATTACCTAAGCCGTAAAGTGGTTTTAATGGATTGGCACCATGATTTTGCGCAGGCAGAAGCTTTAGTACTGAGTCATAACGAGCTTTGTGAAGCAAGTGATCTGGCTAAAGTTGAGGCTTACTTTGCACAGTTTGGTATCAGCGTGATGTGGATTAAAGACCATCCGGCACTGTTAACCTTACGTACCATCGCTTTACTCATTAATGAAGCCTGCGAAGCAAGTTTACATGGTGTTGCGAGTCTGGAAGATATTGATAATGCCATGAAATATGGAGTGAATTATCCTAAGGGTCCTTACCAGTGGTTGACACAAATGGGCGGTGCTTATGTGCTCCAAACCTTAAATAACTTATATGCACTGTATGGAGAGGAAAAATATCGCGCGAGTATCTACCTCAAGCAATATGTAGCGAAAACTCAAAACATTGCTACTCAATATTCACGTGATATGACCGAATTTGCATAATCAGGAGTCAACATGGAAGACGTTTTAATTTGCGATTTTATTCGTACCCCAATTGGACGATATGCAGGTGCCTTAAGTGCTGTACGTGCAGATGATTTAGCTGCATTACCCATCAAATATTTAAAAGATAAACACCCGAACTTGCCGTGGAATATTGTAGACGAAGTATTTTTAGGATGTGCTAACCAAGCAGGTGAAGACAACCGTAACGTTGCACGTATGGCAATACTGTTGGCAGGCTTACCTGATACAGTACCAGCGATGACCGTTAATCGCTTGTGTGCTTCGGGTTTAGACGCGGTAGGGCTTGCGGCACGCTCAATTAAAGCAGGTGAAGCACAGTTCATTTTAGCAGGTGGTGTGGAGTCAATGAGCCGTGCGCCATTTGTACAAGCTAAACCAACCGAAGCTTTTAGCCGTACACCTGAAATTTATGACACCACCATTGGCTGGCGCTTTGTAAATAAGCAACTCAAAGCACAATATGGCACCGACAGCATGCCGGAAACTGCCGAAAATGTAGCTGAAAAATATCAGATTAGTCGTGAAGACCAAGATGCTTTTGCATTGCGTAGTCAACAAAAAACGGCTGCTGCCCAACAAAACGGTTTCTTTACTGACGAGATTTTGCCTGTCGAGATTGTAGACCGTAAGAAAAACTTGAACGTTGTTAATCGCGATGAACATCCGCGTGAAACGACACTTGAAGCACTTGCGAAGCTAAAAGCGCCTTTTAGAAAAGAAGGTGGTTCGGTGACTGCCGGAAATGCCTCTGGTGTAAACGACGGTGCCGCGTGTGTGCTCATTACCAACCGCGAATTTGCAAATACACATGGTTTAAAACCTTTAGCACGAGTAATTGGCATTGCAAGTGCAGGTGTTGAACCCAAATATATGGGTATAGGTCCTGTTCCGGCTGTACAGAAAATTTTGAAGCAGACAGGTTTAACGCTAGATCAGATGGATGTGATTGAACTAAATGAAGCATTCGCAGCCCAATCTTTAGCTTGTATGCGTGAACTCGGTCTAAAAGATGACGATGAACGCGTTAACCCAAATGGTGGTGCGATTGCGTTAGGACATCCGCTCGGTATGAGTGGTACTCGCTTGGTGATTACCGCAACACGTGAGCTAAAAAAACGAGGTGGGCGCTATGCACTTTGCACGATGTGTGTGGGTGTTGGACAAGGCGTCGCACTGATTTTGGAAAATTTAAATTAATTTAGACGGTTTTAAAAAATTACATAATGAGGAGATAGGCGATGGACAGCCTTACAACGGATAATGTTGAACAATTAACACTTGCAGAGCTTAGAGAGCTGCAAACTAAACGGTTAAAACAAACCCTGACTTTTGTATATGAAAATAGTACGGTCTATAAAAAAAAGTTCGATGAAGCAGGTGTTCATCCTGATGACTTCGTCACTTTAGACGATCTGGCGAAGTTTCCATTTACGACTAAACAGGATTTAAGAGACAACTATCCGTTTGGAATGTTTGCTGTACCACAAGAGCAAATTGTGCGTTTACATGCGTCATCAGGCACAACAGGTAAACCGACCGTGGTGGGTTATACCCAAAAAGATATTAACACTTGGTCGGACATTGTTGCGCGTTGCTTACGCATGGCAGGTTTAACCGCTAAAGATATGGTTCAGGTGGCTTATGGCTATGGACTGTTTACAGGCGGTCTAGGCGCGCATTATGGTGCCGAGCGCTTAGGTGCAACGGTTATTCCAATGTCTGGCGGGCAAACTGAAAAGCAAGTACAGCTTATTCAAGACTTTAAACCTACCGCCATTATGGTTACGCCATCATATTGCGTGAGTATTATTGAAAAGCTCGAGCAACAATTTGGTACGGCGCGTAATACGTCTTTAAAAGTCGGTATTTTTGGTGCTGAGCCGTGGACCAACGAACTGCGCCGTGAAATTGAAGAACGCTTAAATATTAAAGCACTCGATATTTATGGCTTGTCTGAGGTCATGGGTCCGGGTGTTGCTATGCAATGTCTAGGCGAGGGCGAAGGGCTAACGATTTGGGAAGATCATTTCTACCCAGAAATTATTAACCCTGAAACAGGTGAAGTCTGTAAAGATGGCGAACTTGGCGAGCTAGTCTTTACCACTATTACCAAAGAAGGTTTGCCGATTATTCGTTACCGTACCCGTGATTTAACCCGTTTACTGGCGGGAGAAAATCTGGCAATGCGTAAAATGGATAAAATTGTGGGCCGTAGTGACGACATGCTGATTATTCGCGGCGTGAACGTTTTCCCGACCCAAATTGAAGAGCAAATTTTGCAAGTTCCACATTTGGTTCCAAATTATGAAATTTTGGTGACTAAAAAAGGACATATGGATACTTTGCATATTCGTACAGAGATGTGTCATAACTGTAATATACAGGCAAATCAACTTGCTCAGGAGTTGATGAAACGCATTAAAACCATGATTGGGATTAGCGTTACTGTAGAAGTTGTTACAGAAGCGACCTTACCTCGTTCGGAAGGAAAGGCAAAGCGGGTAATCGATATGCGTCAGATTGCTTAACATCAAGATCATTCAGGGTATAGAATCTATACCCTGAAACTAAACGCCAAGACATGAGTATGAGTGCAAAAATACAGCAAATAATTGATTCTGTTGTAAAGAATGAAACCTTAAGTGGAACTTCGCTTATTTCGACAATTTTTGGAGATTCAGTACTTCATCGGGGTGGAAACATTAGTCTTGCGAGCCTGATTCAGTTATTAGAGCTGTTTGGTTTTAATGACCGTGCTGTAAGAACCTCTGTTTTTCGTTTAGTTAAAAATGATTGGTTATGTTCAGACAAAATCGGCAGAACCAGTTTTTATCGAATTACCGATTCGAGTCGTTCGACCTATTTGCAGGCCGAGCAACGCATTTATAACGACCAGATGAAAGAGTGGGACCATTATTGGGATCTTATTCTGATGTCTAGCCTCGACACTGAAAATAAAGCGTTGTTAAAGAAAGAGCTTGAATGGTTAGGGTTTGCCAATATTTCGACAAACTTAATGGCTTATCCGGGGTGTAACCGTATTGAACTGCAACGCTTGTTGGTTGACTTAAATATGAGTGAGCAAGTGGTGGTGTTCAAAGCCGAAACATTGCAGCTCTTTAATAATTCGGTCGATACCATTGGCCGTATGCTCAGAACCAACTGGCCAATCGATGAATTGCGCCAAAGATACCTACAGTTTCTCGATATTTTTAGAGAGATTGGCGTGTTGCTGATGCAGGAAAACGAACAATTAGAACCTGTTCAGGCCTTTCAAATTCGAACTTTGCTGATTCATTATTATCGACGGATTTTGTTGAAAGACCCTGCATTACCGCTTGAGTTATTGCCAACTGATTGGCCCGCGATTAGTGCACGAACTTTATCAATGAACATTTATAAAAAAGTATTTGAACCTGCGGATGAATACTTCTTGTCTGTTGCCGCAACAGCAGAAGGGCCAATGCCAAATGCCACAGCGCACTATTGGCGCCGTTTCGGAGGTTTGGTTGCGACAAATGAGAGGTTAAATCATGCCTTGTTATAGTATTGACGGTGTTATTCCCGTCGTTAGCCCAGAGGCTTTTGTACACCCAACTGCTGTTTTAATTGGTGATGTGATTATTGAAGCGGGCGTATATGTGGGGCCATTTGCCTCGTTGCGTGCCGATTTTGGTCGTATTCATATTAAGCAAAATGCCAATATACAAGATAGCTGCACCGTACATGGTTTTCCGCAAAGCGTGACTTTAGTTGAAGAAATGGGGCACATTGGACATGGGGCAATTTTGCATGGCTGCCGCATTGGTAAAAATGTTTTGGTCGGCATGAACAGCGTAATTTTGGACTATGCCGAAATTGGTGAAAATACCATTATTGGTGCAAATAGTCTGGTCAAAACCAAAGATATTATTCCGGCAAATGTATTGGCAATGGGTAGTCCTGCCAAGATTGCACGTGATTTGTCAGAACAAGAAAAAAAGTGGAAAACCAGAGGCACGCAAGAATACATTGAGCTTGCACAGCGCTGCTTAAACTCAATGCAAGAAGTTCAGCCTTTAAGCTCAGAGTCAGATGAGCGCCTGACCTATAAAGACTTTAATTCTTCAAACTATCAGATTAAACAAGATAGCGTTTAACGGCTTTTAATCAGTCGATTTCAATACACATAGGTTTAATACTTAAGGAATACTCGCACGAGTAGGGAGACGTTTGTGCAAAAAATGGAAAATACTGCGGTTGATCAGTTCGCAGAGCTATTAGGTGTACAAGTACTGCATCGCAGTTTTGATGAAGCCCGTTGTCAGCTTAATGTGAAAGACGAACACATGAATGCCTTGGGCGGCGTACATGGTGGTGTCATATTTTCTTTAGCCGATATTGCTTTTGCGATGGCTTGTAATGCAGGGGATGCGCCGTATACTGGCCTACAGGCTGATATTCGCTATATGAGCGGTGCGAAAGATAGGGTTTTATTTGCAACGGCAACCAAGGTCGGAAGTAGTAAAAAATTCGCGCATTATGAAGTGTTGATAACAGACGGTTTGAATAATAGAGTCGCTTTATTTACATCTACGTGTTACAGACTTGCGCCGTGATAGGTGGTTGTTTGCTGGTTAGAGACTTAAAGATAATTAGCCATTACAGGACCAACTCTCGAAGTTTCCATCTTTATCATAAATTTTGTGAGCTAATGCATAAGGGCACTGTATTAAGAAGTACCACCCTATGTAATTATTTTCCTCATCCATCTTATTGATCGCATCACTGCCGATCCAGACTTGCTTTAACTGCTTAATTTGTTCTTCTGCTGATCCAATTAGCACTTCTCCATCTCTAGATGGATCTTCAAAGTTCAAGTTATAAAATAGAGAAATATCACCAGTGTCTAACAAACTTTTTAAAGCCATGAAGAATGCTGTATCTTGGTCATATTCGAGCATAATCGTTGGGTAAATTTCTTTGAGAAAGTTACCCGATAAATAGAATAAATCATCTAAACCTTCCTTAAACTCATACTCATGAAAGGTTTTTAGAATTAATTCTAGTTGATTCATTAAAATTTATGCTCCGTATCTAAACGGCCTATCATTAGTAGACTGCTTTTATTTTTTCTAATGCCTAATTATATTATTAGATATATTCATTACCGAATCATGTCTTCTATCCAAGTTTTAAAATTAGGATAAGAACTTTGAGCATCATTTAGAATTTCAGTAACTGATCTAGAATTAGATTTAGAATTCTGTTTTGCAAAAGTCAGAAAATCATTATTAATTTGAGTGTTAGCTTCAGGATATTCGATAGATTCAAATGGACCATGATTTTGTGACAACAACCAAAGATAATCATTAAAATCTTTCGCTACAACTCCCATTTCTCCTTCTGATCCTAAGAATACAATTGGTTGATCTAATATATTTTTGTCTTTATTTACTATCCAAAAAGCAGCACACCCACCTGTACCATCTTGGCCAAAAAATAATAATGTACTAGCATCAGTTTGAGGATTCCCAGTCCAAGCTGTTAAAAATCCAGCTGTTTCTTCAGGTGATAAGAAATCTTGGTATGGCTCAAAATCAATGCCATCTCCATCAGCATAATCAAAATCTAATTGGTGTAACTTCTTAAGTAAATCGGGAAATTGAGTCATAAGTTCTCTATTCATTATTTTAAAGAGTTTCTAAAATTATATACCTTATATGAAATTTATCAGTTCAATAAGTAAAAACCTGAGTGTTTCTAATTGGCTGATAGACCAGATTGTATCTAAATTGCCGCATTAAATCTTTTGAAATTGGTTGAGGTTGTTGTATTTGCATCATCAAAAGCTGTAAAAACTGTCCGTGACTAAACACAGCCAAATTCTTTTGGACATAATTTTCAGCCAATATCTTTAACTTCTCATAGAAAGCTTGAACCCGCATATATAGATCTTCAAAAGATTCGGCATCATCGGCATCTTTGTGCTGATAATCCATTTTCTCCCAGTAAGCATTTACCCAAGCTTTACGGTCATCCATATTGGTATTGGCACATTTACGCTCAGATAAATAGCTAAACTCATGCAAACGCTCATCTATTTCAAAATTGAGATTATATTTTTCTAAAAGTGGGGCGGCGGTTTGATGTGTACGCAAATATCGAGACACAATCACATGGTCAATTTCAGGCAATTTTGAACACAGTGCTTGAGCTTGTTTATTGCCATTTTCACTTAAAGCAATTGAAGCATGCGAAAGGGTTTTTTCATTAATATTGGCTTCACTTTCAGCATGTCGGATCAGAAAAATACTCATATTAATTCCGTTTTGATAAAACTAATTCCTGACTTTCGTTGTAAAAAGTTAAGGTATAGCTTTTTAAAGTTTTCCCATTCGAACTTATACAAAATTTGCCTGAGACTGGTATTTTCCATGCTGATCCAACATTGCTTGCCAAGCCAATCCACGCGTGTCCATTAAAAGTAAATACTCGTTTATTTTCTATATAAAAGTCTTCGGACGTAAGTTTTTAAATAGTAGAACTTTTTCTGTATTAAAAAACTCTGCGAAAAGCAGAGTATATATTTTATATAATTCTTTTATATTAAAAATAGATAAAGTGAAATATAGAGTATCTGGAAATTTCTTTAAAGTAAGATTTTATCTACTTTTCGTAAACTAAAGTATAAAATTACTAATGAAATTAAGTTAATTAAGCAATTAAATAAAAATACATATCTTGATCCAAAAAAATCTACTATTAATCCTCCTGATAATGCACCTAATGGCATTACTCCATAAATTAACGTTCTAGCAGCGCCTATTAACTTACCCATGACTTCGGGTGGTACTATTTTTTGGCGATAAGTAGCTGAATATATATTAAATAAACCAAGACAAAGTCCCCATAGGAAATATCCAATTGAAATTAATGTAGATGTTAACCAAATAGGGCCTCTTGCAAACAACATAATTGTAGATCCAATTATCATAAGTATAATTGAGAAAAGCATTAGAAACTTTACATTAAAAAAATTATGAAGCCACCTAGCTGAAATATTTCCAACTAATGATCCAATACCACTAAAAATTAATAAAGAGGAAGCAATTAAGGTATTAAATCCAAATAATTTTAGAGTTATTATGAAATAGACAGATTGTACAGCCATAAATGCAAAATTTGATATCGCACCAACAAGTATTATGCCCATTAAAACAGGTCTTGATAAAAGTTCATGAAAGCCATCAAAAAAAGATTCTTTTTGGCTGGAAATATTATTTTTCCTATCTTTAGCTTCTATAGGTAACTTAGCTATAAATATAGCTGATAGGAAAAAAGTTGCTGCATTAATTAATAATGAGGATGTTGCACCTATAATATTAATAATAAAGCCTGCTACTCCTGGACCACTAATTTCACCTACAGAGGAAATGACCTGTAGATTTGCGTTGGCGGAAAGGCGTTTATCGGGAGGAATAACTATTGGAAATAATGAAGAAAGAGATAACTCAAAAAATATCCTAGCGATTCCAATTAAAAAAGCTATTAATATAAGAAATGGAATATTTATGAAATAAAAGGTATATAAAATTGGTATTGATAAAACTAAAATAAATCTAGTTAATTCAGCATATATTGCTATAAATTTTCTATCTGAGCGGTCAACAAAAGATCCTATACTGATACTAAATAGCAAGTTAGGTAAGTAGCGTGCAGTAGATATTAAACTGACCTCTATTGCAGACGCATGTAATAAATGAATTGCTATTATAGGAAGTGCTATATTATGAATAGCAATTCCTATGGCAGCAATAGATTGAGAGGACCAAATAATTCTAAATGCCTTGAGGGTCCATGCAGAATTAGAACTGATTTTTTTTAACAAATTAAAAGTCCTTTTTTATTTTTGTTATATCTAGTTTGTTAAGTGTCAATTTTGTACTTTTTAATACAGGAAAAAACCATGCAATTTCTTCACCTTTTTCTATGGTAATTTTTGTATTAAGAGGTGGGAGCCTAACTATGATATTAAGATGTGTATAATTGTATAAATCATTGTCTATGTAAGTTTGTCGGGTTTGATTGCCGTGTTCAATACCAGCCATTACTTCAAACTGATTATTTGTAAGACATGCATTTGGAATTGGTCCTTGATAAAGATAATAGTCTAAAGGAAAAAAAACTATAATACCTGTTTGGATTTTTACGTATTCAGAACCGGATATCCAACTAGCTATAAGACCTGAATCACTATTTGGCCACTCATCTCCTTGAATACAAGCTTTTCCAAAAGCAGATTTTCTTTCATAAAATATTCTTTCTTTTAAAGGCGTTTCATTCCTCTCTAAAATAACATTTCCAGGGCAGCGGACACTAAAACCATAATTAGCTATGATTGCTATAGGAATACAATCATAAGGATGAACTTCTCTACCAAGGTCAACTGCACGTGGTAAATCATCTTCTTTTTTTTGTAATCTATTTGCATATGCAAGTTTAATTTTACTGGGTGGGTAGGCCCCCATTTCTTTTGATTCTAGGCAATCAAATGCCCATAAGATTTCAGGCATTTCATTTCCCCTTCATATTTTCTCTAAAGCTAGATGAGCGATAGTTAAATGCAAAGGCTTCCCGAGCTGGGTGAGTTGTCTTTTGTCCACTACGGTGAATAGCATAAGCATGATGTACTATGCAGTCTCCTTTTCTTAAAATTACCGGTTCAAAAGTATATTCTGAAGAATCTTTAAGCTCCATTCCAAAATCACGTGCATTAGATTCTATATGAGGTAATAACTCCATTAAGTTATCTGTTTTTGCATATTCTAGTGCGCCATCGCCTAAATTAATATCAGTTAATGGACACCAATATGTTATAGCCATTTCATCATCAAAATGGCTTTGATAAAAAATTTGATCTTGATGTGGAGGGGTAGGATATGCACCTAATTTAGGTTTACAGAAATATTCACAATGTATAGGAATTACAGATTTACTTAATAATCTCTCAGAGATATTCATTATTTCTTTATCTCTAGATAAATCAAAAAGAAACTCACTATTCGAAAATAGTGAATTAATCACTAAAAAATTACCTTCTTCATCTGTTATAGAGTTTGATTGAATACCCAATTCTAATTCTTTTTTAATTAATCTAGCTTCTTCAATTAAATTGGCAACTAGATCGCTAGATAAGAAATTAGGCAAAATGACCCAACCTCTGGAAAGAAGTGTTTTAGAGTAAACTTTTAAATCATTATCACTATAAAAATTATTAAAAAGCATTTTATAACCCTTTATCTATTGGTGGAATATAGAGAGTAGGTCTATTGTTTAGTAAAATTTCTTTGCTAGTAATATCTTGAATCTTAATTTTCCTTATGTCTGATATTTCTAAAATTTGTGTTGCAGAATGTATGATATAAGCTTCATGTTCTTCAGGGTAAAATTTAATTAAATGTTCTTTCAAAGGAGTTAATGCAGAACCATTAATTTCTCCAAGCATTATTTCTTTATTGTTGGTGGTGCTTAATTGAAATATTAGAAGTGGTACTTCAGTATTCAAACTCCAATTGTGATTTATTAATGTCGTACTATCAAAAAACTGTAAAGCATAGCCATAATCAATTTTAAGATCACACATTAATGTGTCAAAGGAACTTATACCTGGTAAAATTTTTACAGATAGATTGTTTTTTTCTGCTAAATCAAGGGTATATTCAGATGCGCTAACTAAAAACAGAGGATGCCCATGCACTATAAATGATACAGGCCCATTATCTTTTGCAGTTTCTATAATAACTTCAGAAATTTTTTTGTATACATCTTGGCGATATAATTCATCTTTATAAAGATAAGCCATATCATGTACTTGAGCAGAGGTGTATGTTTCTTTAAAGTCCTCAATTAAGGAAGTGTCAGGATTCAAAACAAATATATGTTTTGATATTTGAAGAGCCTGCTTTGTTTCTTCTGTAAGATGAAGAGAACCTAAAATTCCTGATCCTAATAGATATATATTTGTAGCCAAATTATAACCCCTTATTTTAATTGTACTTTGAAAGAGTTTAGTGTTCTCTTTCAAAGTATAGTTTTAGGTTAATTATGATGTTATGCAATTTCTTCTAATTTCATAATTTCCGTTATTTTGAATCCGTTATCTCTTAGGAAACCGCGGAATGGACGTACATCAATACCCCATTCTTCTAGTGCTACACGTCGCATAGTTGAAATAACACTAATTTCCTCCTCGGTTAATCCTGAGTTTTTTAATGCCTCCTTCGGATTCTCAGTTAATAGTTCACGAAATTTAATATCTTTTGCTGCTTGCTGAAGAATATTTTCTACTCGAATTTTTCCTTCGCTTGTAAGTGGCTTAACATGTAGTGACATGGTTAGTCTCCTTTATATATTAATTTTATGTTGTACCGCCTTAATGAAAAAGCAAAAGTCATACCAGATAATATTAAAAATTATTAATTGCTTGAATTTTAAATTTAAAAATATTTTTTTATATAATGATAATTAAATAAGAATGTATAGATTATAATTAAACATGAACTATAGAGATGCATTCTAATGGTTTAATCAAATCTGTGCCTCTAGTTAGTGCATATTGATGAAAGAGGAATAATCTGTCTATTGTTATGGATTGTAATTTTCTAGCATTTTAATTATTTATAAATCTTAGGATGCTGAAAGCTTATTGAAATAATTAGCTAAATTATTATTTTAAAATAATATTTCTGTAAATAAACTTTATTAACTCTAGTCTGGATATTTTTTAATACTGTTTTCATCCTCAATATATTTGTTAGAAAATATTTTTAATCCAATATTTCTTAAGTATATTGCTGTTTATAAAGAAGATCTGCCTTAATGCAAGGTTTAAAAATTAAGACTTGGTTTTCCAGTGTATTCATTCTCTTTTTACCCATTCTTTAGCATTTTCTCGAATGATTTAATTGACCATTGAATACTTGTTGTACATCTCATAAGGATATTTTCATTTCATTATTTACTTTTTTATATTTGGAACTTACCTATTGAAAATTAATATTTTTAGATAAATTCTATTCCTCTATAACGCTCCACTTAACAATAACTCCCTCATTATTTAGCCTTACTTTTCTAATGATTTAATTTAAAACAAATGGCATTTTGCGTGCTTGACTGCAAAAGGGTTGGGCACTATTCTTTGCCTGCTGGCCTACATTGCCAGACGGTCGTCGCGGACCGATTACAACAGCATCAGAATTATTCCTTTCTGAGGGATAATTTTGTGTGAGCATCTCCTCGTCTCCTCCCGTAGCGGTAGGACGGGAGAGGGACACCTTCGGGTGTGCTGGTTGTTGTACCAGTCCGCGAACCCTCTTCCGTTCTGCCACCATAATTTTAATGTCGGCAGAACTCCCAATAAAAGGAGTTGGCTTTGCACATCCATTATTTCTTGGCTCTCAATGCCAAAAGCTATAACGACACAGCTTAAAAATTTAAAGCAGCTTGAATGCCCTAAGGTTTTCAGGCTTTAAGTCATTACGGCTCAAAAAACTTGTATCAACAATAAAACTTGAGATGTGCCAAGCACTGTCTTACGGCTTTGCTGTGCCTTTTTTTCTCCCAAAAAGTATCTCATTTACAGACAACAAGAATTTATAACGGTAAAACCATGCCAAATTTAGTGCTTTCTTCCCGTGCCATACAAGTCATCAATAAGTCGATTCATTTATTTCACCACCGTGGGTTTCATACGGTTGGGGTCGACAGAATTGTGAAAGAGTCACAAATTCCAAAAGCGACTTTTTATAATTATTTTCACTCTAAAGAGCGGTTTATTGAAATCTGTTTGATCGTGCAAAAAGAACGTTTAAAAGAAAAAGTGATTTCAATTGTTGAGTACGACCAAGGCACAAACGCTAGGAATAAACTCAAAAAGCTTTATTTTTTACATACCGATTTAGAGGGGCTGTACTATTTATTATTTAAAGCCATTTTTGAAACAAAACTGATCTATCCAAACACCTATCAAGTCGCAATTAAATATAGAACTTGGCTGCTTAATGAAATCTATAGCCAGCTTATAAAACTAAAAAACGATGCGACTTTTCAAGACGCCAAACTGTTTTTATATATGATTGAAGGCGCAATTATTCAGCTTTTGAGTTCAGATGGGGCAGATGAGAGGGAAAGAGTGCTGGATTGTTTTTTAATCAACTATGGATGTAAATACCTACCCCTAATGTCTGAGTAGTTCATTGATATCCTGCACGATTAATTGTAACCACTTTAGGCCCATTCATCGTGCGTATTGGATATTGGTTCGAAAGTTAAGCATAAGTATGTTTCTTTATACTATTTACTCCTTCAATGATAAGAGTACAAACTGCTAACCATATCGCAATATAGGTTGGCCATTCATCAGTTTTAATGGTTTCACCAAGTAATATAGATACAGCTAATAATAGTATTGGTTCAACATATACAAAAAGTCCAAAAAGAGTCAAATTTAGATGCGGTGCTGAAAGAGATTGAAAACCTAAAGCAAGCGCACTGATCAAACCAAGACCTGAAATTAACCAAATGATATCAGGGTTGCTCATTAATTCATTTGAACCAATATTTCCGTTAAAAATAAAGAATAGACTAATAGGTAAACTTAGGATCATATCAAACCAAAGCCCTCCAATATGATTAGTATTAGTCTTTTGTCTTAACCAAAAATAAATTGGATAACCTAAGCAAATAAGTAAAGTTGGCCATGTCAGTGTTTTTGATATCACCAACATGTTAATAATTCCGAGTATGGCAAAAATACAGGATATTTTTTGTAATCTCGACATTCTTTCTTTAAATGCAATTCGCCCTACAATTACCATAATGATGGGCATTAAAAAATATCCAAGAGATACATCGAGGCCGTAACCATTGGTAGGGGCCCACATAAATAACCAAAGTTGTAATCCAATAAGAAAAGCAGAAAAGATACGAGTTAAAAAGAAAAAGCGGTCTAGAAATATACGAGTGTATATATCACGCACTTGTTGCCAATTGCCTTTCAAAATAATGAAAAGAGTTAAACAAGGAAAAGTCAGCAATATACGCCAACCATACATTTCGTTACCCTGTAATGTGTGGAGTAAAGATGTATAGGCAAACATTAGAGCAAATAGGATAGATCCAATTACATTGAGAGCTATACCAAGAGCCGTATTCGATTGAGTATGCATAGATATTTAATAGCAGAGTCTTTTAATTGATATTTTATTTCAGCTTGATTGATAATTAGACTCTAATTTCTTAATATAAATGATAAAATTTCTCACCGCATGGTTTGTGATGACATTAGATAAATTTGATTTCGCTTTGCTTGAACTCCTTCAAAAAGATTGCCATATCCCATTACGCGAATTAGCAGATGCTATTCATTTATCTACCGCTTCAGTGCAGCGTCGAATCCAAAAGCTACGTGAAAATGGCTATATTATTGGTAATATTGCTGTTTTAGACCCTGATAAATTAAATCAAGTAATTACAATTCTGGTCGAGATTCGAGTAAATAAAACTCATGCGACTGATCTAGATGATCTTAAAAAAAGCTTCTCTGGACCAGAAATTCAGCAATGTTATTATGTCACTGGTGAGGCAGACTTTATGCTGGTGTTATTAGTACCAAGTATGAGTCGTTTTCAAAAGATTTGTGATGAGCTATTTCACAATAATTCTAATGTAGAGTGGTTCAAGACAACCGTTGTACTAGATCGAGTAAAAGTTACGTTAGAAATTCCAGAAATAGATAAAAAGTTATAACTAGTATTTCTGAAGTCGCTTTAGATTATGGTTTTACTCATTTTTCAAATTTTAGTTATGCCCTCAAAAAGCTTTTGGTGTAACATCCAAAGAATCTTTTAAAAAGTTTTAAGAAGATTAGGGCAAAATTGTATTGGCAAATCACATGGCTTTTAAGATAAATGATGACTTCAAAAAACTATGCAATTTATAAATAGGGCTTTTAACGATCTAGGAGCTTATTTAATTCGATACCACGTTTGGTTTCGGCCAATTGCAGAAATACCAATGTATCCTCGAGCAATAAGTTTTTCACCATCTGGTGATACGGTTACACTAAATTTATAAGTCTTATCTGACTGTGGGTCGAGGATAGATACTTTGTCATTTTAATTTTAACTTCACAGTTTTCTTAGAATTGAACCTATAAGATAAAAAATATATGAATTTTCAATTTATTTGCGTGGATATTATTTTAATCAATTTATTTATACACTTACAAAAGTGGACAGAATTATTAAATAAGGCTTTAAAGGCTGATTGCTAGATTATTAACAAATTTTATAATTATGTACTGAGCAGACCAGCATATTTAGAGGGTCCTTACTATTTATTAATTAAAGCCATTTTTGAAACGAAAATGATCTATCCAAACACTTATCAAATTGCGGTGAGATATAGAACATGGCTGATCAATGAAATCTATAGCCAGCTTATAAAACTAAAAACCGATGCGAATTTTCAGGACGCCAAGCTATTTTTATATATGATTGAGGGCGCAATTATTCAGCTTTTAAGCTCAGAGGGGACAGACGACAGAGAAAGCTATTGGAATATGATTTCTCATTTATTCCTTTAGATGTTTCAGCCCATGTTTAGGGGAAGAAGCCAAAAAAGTAGAAGAGTTTAAATATTTAACTCAAAGTTTACTTTTACACGGTCCAAAACAATTAAGGTTCGATATGTTTTTACGTCTTCATTATCGGCGAAATGTTTTCTAACTAAACTTTCAAAATGAGATAAGTTGTTGCTCAGCATGATAATGATAAATGAGACGCCTCCATTCACAAAGTAGCACTGTTGAATCTCTTCAACAGAAGCAAAGTATTGTTTCGCTCTGTCCATAACTACAGAGCGGTCTTCGCTAAGGCGGACTTCAATGATAGACGTAATTTTTTCACCAAATTTAAGCGGATTTAAAATAGCGCAATTTTTTAAAATAATTTCCTTTTCTTCCATACGAGATATACGTCTTTGAACAGACGCAGCAGATAGGCCAATTTTTTCAGAAATTTCTCGGTGCGAAGTCTTATTGTCTTTTTGCAGTATTCTTAAGATTGCATAATCAAAATTATCTAAAGAAATATCTGACATGAGTAAATCTCTCATTAAGCTTTAAATATAGAGTTATTTAATCGTTTTATTGCGGGAAATAGAAGAAATATATTGATTACATAGAATTAAAATTTCAATCATTCCCAGAGCGGTAAATATGATGATTGAAACAAACTCCAAGCAAGGCATGGCATTTGCCGCCGCATTTCTATCTTTAGTTTCGGTGCAGATTGGCGCGGCGATAGCAAAAGTTCTTTTTCCCATCCTTGGTGCAGAAGGAGTAACCTTAACTCGACTTGCTTTAGCAGCATGTTTCTTGTGGATTGTCTTTAAGCCTTGGAGAGACTGGAATAAACAGACCAATTGGAAAAATCTAATTATTTATGGATTAATCCTAACTCTAATGAATACTTTAATTTATAAAGCATTTTCTTATATGTCTGTGGGGATCGCTATTTCCATCGAAGTGTTAGGACCGCTTACGGTTGCTATTTTAATGTCTAAAAATAAATTAGATTATTTTTGGGGAGCATTATCTCTTATTGGTTTGCTTTTTTTACCTCTGGGCAATTCAAATAATAACTTTAGCTTTATTGGTATGGCGTATGCGCTTGTGGCTGCTGTGGGTTGGGGACTGTATATTATTTATGGCTCTAAAGTTGCACAAGGTGGTGGCAGCTCGGTTGCAACAGGAATGTTTCTAGCGGCTTTGTTTGCCACACCTTTAGGCGCTTCTCACATTATCCATATTTTTGATAGTTATAAGATTCTTCTTACCTGTTTACTCATGGCGATGTTAGCGAGTGCGATTCCATTTATATTAGATATGGTCGCTATGAAAAAGTTGCATCCGCGAGTTTTTGGAATATTAGTGAGCGCATCACCAGCGGTGAGTGCTTTGGCTGGATGGTTGATTTTAGATGAACGATTAAATCATTTTCAGATCCTTGGAATAGCAATTATTATGGCATCGTGTGCAGGTTGTTCTTATTTCTCCTATAAACGTAATACTGCATAAGACCATTCATTTATGATGACTTAGGTCTAAAAGCTAGATGAATCGATTTGAAGGGGGAGAGAAATAATAAATAGAGCCCCCCTTAAAAAGGCTACCTCTGTACAAATAGAATATAAAAACAGCAAGTATCACTTACTGAAGTGCAATTTAATCTGATTGATATTTATACAATATGATTACAAGATCACAAGGATATGAACTGATGAAATTTCTAAAATTTCTAACTTTTAGCACGATTCTTACGTTGTCCGCGCATAGTTATGCGACAGTGAGTGGTGGACAAAAAATTGAAGTATTGGGTTATCAGCAAAAAGAGAAAAAACTTTATGTATTAAGACACTACGAAGATGGTCGAGGACGTCTACCACAACTATATTATTATCTATTAAATAGTAAATCGCCTGACAAACTTATTGAAGTTAAATCTCTCTATATCAATTCAAAAACACATAAGATTGATTATGATCAAGATAGTACAGCGTTTGATAAGGCTCTCAATAAAATTAAAAAAAATTTAACCCCTTTGAACGTAAGTAATAGTAAGACTGTAAAAATTCAGACCTTAAAAACGCATCAGAAACAAGTAACATCTTGGTTTGATCCTTCAGGGAAGATCACGCAATATAAAACAGAATATGTTGTAAAATCGCCATCTTTACAAAGTAAGACGCACATTGCGGTTCATTACACCAAAGCAATAAAAATTTCCCAAAATTATAGCGTGCCTAAACAAAATAAGAGGTTGGTTGTCGTTAAATATCTGGGGGTTCCAGAAGAAACTGGTTACGATATTGAAGACCCTATTTTACTACTACCTAATCAAAATCTTCTTTAGGGATGCAGCCATACAATTTATACAGGATTAATAATGAATAATTTGAATTTTAAAACTCTAAAAAAGTATTGGTTGCCATTTGTAGGTATTGCTTTAATCGCGGGCTCTTTAGTATTGGCATTTGCTTGGGTCGCTGGTCTATTTGGACATCGAACAACAAGCAAAACATTTTTGGGCGAATCATTAAGTAAATTTGATCCCGGATATCGACGTGCACACGGTAAGGGTATTTGTTTTGATGGCATTTACCACAGTAATGGCGCAGCGGCAGCACTCTCTAAAGCGACTATATTTGCCAAGTCTGATATACCAGCAATTGGTCGATTTTCTATTGGAAGTGGTAACCCGCATGCGGCGGATAATTCTACAGCAACAGTGAGTATGGCTTTATTACTTTCCGCAGCTGATCATTCACAATGGCGCATGAAATTAAACAACTTTCCCTATTTCCCTACGCGAAATGCTGAAGGTTTTTTAGCGCAGCAAAAAGCATTTAAACCAGTTCCATCTACTGGCAAACCTGATCCAGTCCTTGTTGAAGCTTTCTTAAAAGAATATCCCGAAGCGCGTAAGTCTATTGAACAAAAGGCAAAGATGCCATTAACTGGTAGTTTTAGTGGCGCAGAATTTTATGTGGTAAATGCTTTTATATTGCGGGCTGCCAATGGACAAGAACAGCCAGTGCGTTGGTCTATGCGTCCTCATTCAAAATTTATTAGTCTGACCAAAGAACAACGTGATCAAGCTGGCCATGATTTCTTATTTAAAGACATCAAAAAACGTTTAGCTGAAGGGCCGCTGTATTGGGATTTAGTTTTGCAACTTGCCGAGCCGGGAGACCCAGTGAATGACCCATCTCAACCTTGGCCAAAAGAACGTAAAGAAGTTATAGCGGGAACATTGGAAGTCAAAAATGTGACTGAACAGGTAAATGGTGTTTGCCGTGATATTAACTTTGACCCAACCTTGGTTCCACCCGGAATTGAGTTATCAGATGATCCGGTACTCGCAGCACGAGCAGGTATCTATGCGCAGTCTTACAATGCTCGCTTACGTGAAATTGGATTTGGCAAAGCAACGGATGCCGTGGGTAAATAGGAGAGATCAGCCATGCAAAAAAAATCTAACGATAATGCTCCACGTCATTTTAATTTGACTGCTCGAGTACTACACTGGGTTATGGCAGTAGCGATTTTGGCCATGCTATTTATTGGTGTTGGAATGACAACCTCAATCACTTGGCGTCCGTGGTTAATCGATATTCACCGTCCTTTAGGAATCGCAATCTTATTGTTGGTCATCGTAAGATTAATAAATCGACTCTATTTTCCAATTCCACCTTTGCCGCCGACTGTACCCCGTTGGCAGGCGTTTATTGCCCATGCATCACATTGGCTACTTTATCTTTTGATGTTTAGTTTGCCATTGCTCGGATGGGCAACGCTTTCGGCAGGTAATTGGCCTGTAACGTTATTTCCGGGTTGGGACCTTCCACCAATCGCTCCAACCAACTCTACGCTCTATGCATGGTTTCGCACTCTACACGGAGTTTTGGCTTGGCTGTTATTTGCTGTCGTTATTGGTCATCTGTCTGCTGCGTTATTACATGCATGGGTTTATCGCGATGGCGTATTCTCAAGTATGGCTTTGGGTTCTTCTACTGAGTCTAATAGAGATAATGAAAAGAAGAGTGTGGATTGAGAAGGAGTTATTCGACTTTAGAGTTTGAAGCACTCACTCAGAATATATAGACAGTGCATTAGGTAGATTAGAACCTAAAGCACTGTTGGAACATTATTTTAAAGTTATGTATTTCGATAAAACCAATTTACACAAGCATCTGCCAAAATTTGTGTGGTATCAAAGCTCAAATCTAAAATTGGAGACTGGATTGCATGTAATCCAATTGGAATTTCTGTACAAGCTAAAATAATCGAACCCGCACCTTTATCTATGAGCCTTTGGCTTAATTCTTGAAAAACCACACCCGCTTTTGCCGATTCATTACGTTTTACAGCATACACAGCAGGCATAAATTCCTGTTCAATTTCTTCATCTGAATTAATGACAAAAGGAATGTCATGCTTGCTTAACTCAAGTTGATATAGCTGAGTAGAAAGGGCACCCTTGGTAGCCAATATTCCGACTTTATTACCAGATTGATAATTCTTTAAAATCTGTTGCACTGTAATTTCAACCATATTTAAGATTTCAATAGGGGTGTGTTGCTGTAAATCAGAGTGCCAGAAATGTGCGGTATTACAGGGAATGGCGATTTTAGAAACACCGCTACGCTCTAAAATTTTTAGTCCATGTAACATGGCATTTAAAGGACTTTCACCTAGGTTTTTAAGTGCAAGTTGTCGGTCAGGAATACCGCCGTGATTCCAAGCAATTGTTGGAATATGTTCCTGATCTTTAGTGGCAGGGCTTGCATCGAGCAGACGCTGTTGAAAATCAACAGCAGCGCCCGGTCCCATACCACCCAAAATTCCAAGGGTGGGAAGTTCTGAAAATTCTGTCATCTTACAAACGGTATGCATCTTTGTTAGAGAAGGTTTTACGATAACCGAATAAGCCTACGGCACCGCCTGTATGAAGGAAAATCACTTTGTCATCTTTAGTAAAATGACCCTGACGAATAAGGTCGACTAAGCCCGCAAAACCTTTACCTGAGTAAACAGGGTCAAGCAAAATACCTTCAGTTCGAGCCAGAAGTTCAACCGCCTCAACCATGCTATCAGTTGGAATACCGTAGCCATCGCCAACATAGTCACTATTCGCAATCACTTTTTCACGAGCAATAAGATCTGCGCTTAAACCCAAATGTTCTAAAGTTGCACGAGTAAGTTTATAAACATTTTCTTCTTGTTTAGATTTTTCAGCACGAACGCTAATGCCGAGTACTGGTAAGTTTGAGTGAGTTGCCGCAATACCCGCTAAAAGGCCAGCTTGAGTACCCGTGCTACCTGTTGCGTGTACAAGATGAGTCGGAGCCAGTTGAATCTGGTTAAGTTGGTTGATTAATTCAATTGCTGTTGTGACATAACCTAAGGCACCAATAGCGTTTGAGCCACCGCCCGGAATAATGTACGGACGTTCACCTTGTAGTTCTAATTCTTTTGCTTTGGCTTCTAAAGCCGCCACCATGTCGGTGCCACCCGGAACAACTTCAATTGATGTTGCGCCTAAAATCTCGTCGAGCAATAAATTTCCATTATTGTAATATTCATCTGTACCATCACTAACGCGTTGTTCGAGTAAAACAGATGCTTTTAAACCAAATTTATTTGCTGCTGCAATCGTTTGGCGAACATGGTTAGATTGAGTTGCGCCTTGGGTGAGTACATGTGTAGCACCTTTTGCAAGTGCATCACCAATTAAAAATTCTAATTTGCGGGTTTTATTACCGCCTGTAGCCAGCCCTGTAGCATCGTCTCGTTTGATGTAAATCTGGGGACCATTTAACGCTTTAGTTAAGTTAGGTAAAAACTCTAGAGGAGTAGGCGTATGAACCAGTTGAACGCGCGGCAAATGACTTAATAACATAATAATGTCCTAAAAATTTAATGTATGTAATCAATCATGCGACTTACTTCTTTGCGCATAATTTCTAAAATATGTTTTTTGGTTTCAATAAATTCCTGCTGTGGCGCAATATTTTCAATGGTGCGGGCACGAGGTAAATTCACTTGAATATCTTCGGCAATACGTCCAGGATGGCCTGCCATTAAAATAATGCGGTCTGCTAAAAGTAGAGATTCATCAATATCGTGAGTAACAAATAAAACGGTAGTTTTATTGTCTTGCCAAAGCTGAGTCAGTGTTTCCTGCATCAAAATACGTGTTTGAGCATCTAAAGCTCCGAAAGGCTCATCCATCAATAAAATCTTTGGCTTCATAACCCACGCACGGGCAAGGGCAACACGTTGCTTCATACCCCCTGAGATTTGCCAAATTCGGTGGTTTTCAAACTTCTTTAAACCCGTTTTTTCTAAATAATATTCAGTTTGCTCAGCAATATATTTAGCTTCAGCCTTTGATTGCTTAAGTGGAAATTGAATATTTTCTTTTACTGTCAGCCAAGGAAATAACTGAGCCTGTTGAAATACAACAGCTCGGTCAATGCCCGGTGCTGAGATGGTTTGGCCATCTACATAAATCTCACCTAAAGTTGGTTTTTCAAAACCAGCAAGCAAGTTCAAAATAGTTGATTTACCACAGCCAGAAGGACCGAGTAAGCAAACAAACTGACCTTCAGGAATTTTCAGATTAATATCCTCGAGTACCGTATTTTCCGTCTTGTTTTGTTTAAATATTTTCTGAACATTATTTAGCTCAATAAATGGTTGAGTCATTATGCTTTTCCTGTCCAAGGGGCCCATTTTTGCTGTGCTTTCACAATGAGCCAATCTAAAATAAAGCCAATTGTTCCAAGTAAAATAATCCCGACAATCACCACATCTGTACGTAAATAAGAACCTGCATTAATAATCATCCAGCCTAAACCAGAAGTTGCTGCAACCATTTCCGCTGCAATTAATGATGTCCAACCAATACCAATAGATAAACGAATGGTGGTGAAAATTTCAGGAAGCGAAGAGGGTAAAATGACGCGGAATAAGATTGCTGTTTTTCCTAAGCCCATCGTTTGTGCTGCTTGAATCAAACCATATGGAACGTTTTGGCTTGCTGCGGTTGCACCTACAATGACGCTAAGAAAGGTTGCAATAAAAATAAGGAAAAATTTAGATTCCTCTCCAATCCCTAGCCACACAACAACCAATGGAATGAGGGCAATTTTGGGAATAGGGCGTAAGAATTGTACAAATGGATCTAAAATGGCATTAAGTACAGGACTACGGCCCATTAATAATCCCAAAGGTACACCAATAACGATTGCAACGAAGAAAGCAAAAAAGGCACGCGCCGTGCTGACTAAAATGTGTTGATAAAAAGGAGCATCTCGGTAACCGTTTTTAAATAAATCTAAAACTGTATCTAAAATCTGTAGAGGAGAGGGCAACAAAATTGGTGAGACAAGTTTAAATGTACACACAAGCTGCCAAATAATTACAAAAGTGATTAGCGATAATGTACTAATCACTTTTATTTTAAACGGGTTCAACTGAATCATTTTATAACCTTATTTTGTCGCTTCAATAAGGTATTTACTGTCGATATTAGGCGCATAACTCTTTGGAACATCAGATTGTTTCAACTCACCAATACTGACTAAAAATTTAGCGATATCTTGAGTTGCTTTAGCCAAGCCAGAGTTTTCATCGTTTGATGTTGCACCTAAATATTTTTCAGAGGCTTGATCTTTCAGTGGAATATATTCGATACCAGCAAGTGTGGTTTCGACTTGGTCATATGGAAGACTTAAGTATTTAGAGATTTTTTCAGAAGCGGCTTTAGGATCTTTTTTATATTCATCAACTTGTTCTTGGTAAGCTTTCAAGAATTTAATAACAAGATCAGGGTGTTTTTCTGCAAACTCTTTACGAACAGCGAAGTTGTTATAAACCAAAATACCTTTTTCATTCAGCGTTGTTGTACGATAAATTTCTTTACCGCCTTCCTTCTCTAGCTGTTGAGTAAATGGTCCCCAAACATAAGCTGCATCGATATCACCACGTGTCCATGCAGAAACAATTTCAGCAGGCTTAAGTGGAATGAGTTTGATTTTTGATTTATCAATTTTATTTAATGCCAGCGCTTGTTCTAAAGCATATTGCGCAGTGGAGTTGGCAGGGAAGGCTACTTTTTTACCAACCAGACCTTGCAGATTTTTAATATCAGGACGAACAATTAAACGTTCTGCACCAGAAATTAGACCTTCCAAACCAATGATTTCAATTGGTAATCCGCGAGTAATACCTGCAACAGCTGGGCTTGAGCCAAAACGAGCAATATCAATTTCATTTGCGGCGAAGTAATTAATTACATCTGCACCCGAAGCAAATTCAACCCACTTAATTTTTGTACCTAAAGCTTTTTCAAAATCTCCATCAGCTTTACCAAGAACCCAAACTCGTGGACCACCGCCCCAAGCAAAACGTACCTCTTTAGGCAGTTCAGCGGCAGGTGCAGTTTGAGAAGCTTCTGCCTTAGTTTCATTATTTTGCTGTGAATTATTTCCACAACCGGTTAAAAGTGCAAAGCTGAGAACCCCTACTGATAAGACAGCGTTTTTTAAGTGAAAACGTGTTGCAAACAACATTATATTTCCAGTAATTTTCGAAATTTATTCGATCTTAGTGAAAATTTATGATTAATAAAAATATGAAAAAGTGGAATGGATATATGCAAAGATGAGTTTATATTTATCATTAAAAAAGAATTATTTATCACTTAAAATTGATAGTTATGTTTTGAGTTAAAATCGGTGCATAAAAAAATAAGAGCTTTTAAAAATTATTTATTTATAGGTTAGCGCATGATTAAAATTATTAGTTAAATTAAGAATATTCAAAAAATTACATGGCTTCTGATGTAAATGATCACTTCAAAAAAACCATGCAATTTATGAATAAGGTTTTTAGCGATCTAGAAGCTTACTTAATTCGATACCACGTTTGGTTTCGGCCAATTGCAGAGATACCAATATAGCCACGCGCGGTAAGTTTTTCACCATCTGGTGATACGGTTACACTAAATTTATAAGTCTTATCTGACTGTGGGTCGAGGATAGATCCCTTGTCATATTTATTTTGACCGACACTTTTTAAATTTTTGACAATGGTTAGGCCAATCAAAGATTTGTTTTTGTAGATACCTTCGCACATCGTACATTTGTTGGCTTCACTCGGGACAAGTATTTTTTCGATGTTTGCCGACAGATTGCCATTTTTATCTTCGCTAAATCTTACCAGTGCTCTAGGTTGATTGGTTGCATCATCAATTGTTTTCCAAACACTGCCATGTAGTTTGTCCGAGGCAAATGAGTGAATCGAATAAAAGCTGAGTAAAAGTAAGAGTAAATATTTTTTCATATCAATCATTTCTCAAATTAAAAATGGATGGTTTTAAAGGTCTAAATTATTAATTTTAAATTTAACTTCACAGTTTTCTTAAGATTGAATCTATAAGATAAACAATATTTAAAGTTATAATCTATTTATAGGGATATTATTTTGATCAATTTATTTATGCAATTGCGATAATAGACAGAATTATTAAATAAGATATTAAGGGCTGATTATTAGATTATAAATTGTTAAGAGTTTTAAAAGTATGGGGTGAGTAAGTAGGCATACATTGTAATAAATGATGACAAAATATGTGTTCAAGAGAAAGAAAAACATCAACTAATTTTTAAATTATTTAGATTGCGTGTAATACGTCACAAATTATAAAAATAATATTCAAATCATGTGTTTAGTATTTGTTGACAGTGTGCAATATTAAGTTTTATAACTCAAATATCCTGATGCTGTTTCTTTAACCAGAACAGACAAATAACAATATAAAGATGAATAGACATTAGAACGAAAATATAAGGAGAAGAAATGAAAGTCCTTAAATCTACTTTATTTTCTCTTATGGGAATGCTGATAATAAATAGTGCAGATGCTGGAAATACATCTACATCATTAAGGGTCAGTTTAACAATTATTGAAACGTGCGATGTTTCAACACAAGGAAACTTAGATTTTGGTTCAGTGGTTCGTTCTCAGCCAGTTGCTGGTGCAGGGACCAATATATCTGTTCAATGTACCCAAAATACGCCGTATCAAGTGGCGGTAACTTCAGACAATAATTTTGAACTTAAATCTGCTGCAAGTACAGCATCGGTTGCATATGTACTGTATCAAGATGCTGGCCATACTCAAATTTGGGGAGGGGCGACAGATAAACTACATTCAAGAATTGCCACAGGGATGAAAGAAAATATTCCGATTCATGGGGTAATTACATCAAGTACCAATGTTCAAGCCACCAAATATGAAGATTGGGTTCGTGTGAACGTTATATATTAATAAAAGAAAAAATATTGTTGAGCAACTCAGTTTTAGGGACTTGGAATGGAAAATTGAACATACTAAGTCGATTACCAATAAACCTAAATGTAATGGGTGAGTTTGCACGCCTATAATTGCCTTCAACTAGTGCATGATAAGACTTTTAATAATTTAACTTTTTAGTAAGATTCTCTTTTATTTTTGGCCACTCTTCATCAATGATACTAAATCTGACAGAATTCCTTTTTCTTCCATCTGGCATAATTCTCTCATTTCTTACAACACCTTCCTTCTGAGCACCGAGTCTTAAAATCGCACTCTGTGATTTTTCATTGAGTACATCTGTTGTAAGCTGAACCCTGACGCAATTTAATTCCTCAAAGGCGTATTTAAGAAGCAAATATTTTGCCTCAGTATTCGCATAGGTCCGTTGCCAAGATTTTGAGTACCAAGTACTACCAATTTCTAACTTTAGATTTTTTCTGTCTATTTTCCAAAATCTCGTAGACCCAATGATTTTTCCTGTAGCGATATCTTCAACTACAAAAGGAAGAACAGTACCCGCTTGGTAACCTTCTAGTGCATGGTGAATATAGTCTTCTATTGTCTCTGCTGAAGGTACGACAGTGAAAGGGAGGTTCCATAGTTCTCCGTCTGTAGCAGCGGCGACTAAATCTCTTGAATCTTCAATGGTTAAAAGACGTAACCGAATACGATCACTTGAAAGTATGATGTTTGGGGCCATAACAGAGGTCCTATCTGAAAGTTACCAAATAAAGAGATTTACCCAAATCTTATTTAAATCGACTATTTAGATCGCCACTTAAAACTAACGTATTGAGTGAATAGAAATAAAAAGCAAACACATTTATAAACCTAAAAGAAGATTATTTTTAACACAAAATCTTAAAAAATAACCCTTTAAATTGAGCCAGATTGTTGATCACTTATTAGCTCTGCCATCCAGTCTGCAAATACGCGCACTGCGGGTGAAAGAAAACGCTGATGTGGGTAAAGTAAAGTCACGGCAACGGGCGAAGGGCACCAGTCTTGTAACACAGCGATGAGTCTTTTTTCTTTTAATTGATCTGCTACAAGTCTTTCAGCAAGTTGAGCAAGTCCGTATCCTTCAAGGCACATTTTGATATAAAGCTCAGTTTCATTAACGGCAACAGTACCATTCATTTGTACAGTTTTTTTCTCTCCATTTCGGATAAAGCGCATTTCACCCGCGTGTCTGTTGTTCCCTGAAAAATAATGAATAGCTCGGTGGTGTTTTAAATCATCGGGAGTTTGTGGAATTCCATTCTCTTTTAAATATGTTGCCGAAGCGCATGTGACCCAGCGGAGCTCACCAAGAGGGCGGGCAACTAGTGTGGAGTTTTCTAAATTTCCCATGCGAATCACACAGTCCACACCTTCTTTAATCAAGTCTACTTGTCTATCGCTGACACCTATCATGAGGTAGATATCGGGATAACGCCGTTGAAATTCTTGCAGATTTGGCATGATGACCGAATGTGCTATACCCGCGGGCATATCAACTCGTAATCGACCTTGTGGCTGTTTGATGGTGTTAGTCAGGTTGGATTCAGTGTGTTCAATGAGGTCGAGTATTTCTCGGCACTGGGTCAGATATTCTGTACCCTCTGGTGTTAGGCTCACCCGTCTTGTTGTTCTGTTTAACAGACGTACTTGTAAATATTTTTCAAGATTTTTAACTGTGCTGGTCACTGTCGAGGCGGGTAGGGAAAGTGCTTCTGCCGCATGGATAAAGCTTTCAGCTTCTGCCACCCGAACAAAAATCTGCATTGCCTGAATACGATCCAATCTCATACCTTTGTCCCAATACGATCCGCATACCCTTAGATTATTCGCTTTCACTGAATAATAAAAACAGTTTAACCAGCTTTTTCAGCATTATCTCTTCAGATAGATTTTCAGCATACATTTAGAAGTTGGAATAATGATGACTGATTACAACAGAAACATAGTGCAGCTGACTGGGTCTTTACCAAATAGTACGCTGATTCGCGGGGCGACGATCCTAAGCATGGATAGCGTGATTGGGAACATGGTTCGCGGTGATATTCTTATTGAGAACAGTACGATTACTGCTGTGGGTGAAAATCTAGAAGCCGAAGGCGCAGTTGTTATTGATGCATCCAATATGATCGCGATGCCGGGTATGGTTGATACCCATCGAGATTCATGGGAAGGGCAACTGCGACGGATTAATCCCAATGCGGAAACGCTAGAAGACTATTGCAATGCGACACACTATTCTTTCGCCAAGTACTATCGTCCAGCAGATATGTATATTGGTAATTTGCTGACAGCACTAGGTTGTATAGATGCGGGGATCACAACAGTGATTGATAACTCGCACAATAGCCGTAGTGCTGCCCACTCTGATGCGGCAGTTGAGGCCTTACTTGATGCGGGTATTCGTGCTGTACACGCTTCAGGTGCACCAGTATCAGGAGATTGGGACAGAGCGAACTGGCCTAGTAACCTCGCACGTCTTCAAGAAAAATATTTCAAAAAAAGTGAAAACAGTCTGGTATCCCTAGCCGCGATGGCTCAGTTAGAACCTGAACTTTGGGCCGAAGCACGTAGGCTAGGTTTGCCAATCATTACCGAATTTTTTGGTGGTGAAATGGCTGCTGCACTAGAAGGATTACATCAACAAGGATTGCTAGGGCCAGATAATATCTTTAACCACTGTACCTCGCTGCCAGATGCTGGATGGGAAATTTTGCGTGAGGCGGGTGTGCGAGTAAATGTATGCCCACGATCAGATGCCCACTATGGCATTGAGGATGGTATGTTTGCCATGCAGTCTGCTTTACGTCACGGCATTAGACCTGGTTTGAGTGTAGATAATGAAACATCTTACAGTGGCGATATGTTCATGGAAATGCGCGTAGCATTTTACTTACAACGTGTAATGGGCATGCACCAAAACAAATGTTGTGGTTCAGCACATTCGCCAGTGACCTTTCAGGCACAAAACCTTCTAAAAGCTGCGACGGCTGATGGTGCTGCTTGTGCAGGTCTGCAAGAAAAAATCGGCAGCCTGACACCCGGTAAACAAGCTGACCTGATATTAATTCGAACGGATGACATTAATCTTTATCCATCAAATAATGCTTTTGGCACCGTAGTTCATGCAACTGAACGCAGCAATATCGATACAGTGATGATTGGCGGACGAATCGTTAAACGTGACGGTAAAGTGTTGGGTGTAGACAGCGAGCGACTTCGTGCAGCGATTGATGAATCTCGCCAGCATCTTTTTACTGCGGCTGGTTATACGCCAGATATTTTTGCCGAGACATTTCTACCTCTTGACTAAGTTGCATAAGAGGGAGCAAACACTATGTCTATAAATATTATCTATTACCTTATGGCCTTTGCTGCGGGACTGGGGATTACTCTACAGACCACGCTGAATGGCCAACTGGCTAAAGGTGTAGGCGGAGATTCTGTTGCAGCGGCATTATTCTCCTTTACTGCTGGTGCGGTATGCATCGGAATTTATTCTCTGGTTCGAGGCGGAATAGCTTCTTCACTGATCGCTATTACTGCTCAGCCATGGTGGAGTCTTATGGGCGGAGTTCTAGGTTCTTGCGCATTACTTAGCTATGTCGTCCTTGCGCCTAGAATCGGGTTATCGGCTTTGCTGGGTCTGGCAATTGCTGGCCAAATTATCTCGGCATTACTAATTGATCATTTTGGATTATTAGGGGCGACCGAACGACCAGTTTCTATGATTAAACTGGTTGGAACAGTAGTCATGCTGATAGGTCTAGGAATTGCTCTTTTGGGGGACAGATAAGAAGTTTTTAAACCAATATTGTTGATATAAAGTGACTTTAAGCCATTCTAGTCATGGAGTGGCAATATATTTAACAAATCAAAAGCAACCGATACTCACCATCTTTTTCAACAGGTGCTCGATGAACACAAGGCAAAACCTTTTGGGTGGGATGATCTACAGCCAAACGCCAAATATGGCCTGTGCCTAAATTTACAGGGTGAGCATTGGGTTTAGGCTGATAATGCAAATCAAAAAAATACTCTGATAAAAAGCTTTCAAATTCAGTATCTGGGCCATCATGTAATTCTTTGAGCTTTTCTCTAATTTCTGGAATTAAAACTTTTTGTTCAACCTGATCGTTGGAAACAATATCACTGGCAGCGCCGTGATAGGTACATAAGAATGTATCGGTTTCAATTGGAGAGCGATCAACATGAAATGAATATACATCGGTTGAAATGAAATCTAGCTCTTCATCACGCTCATAATGCTTAAGCAAATTAAGTACAGGTGATGCGCCAAAATCAGTTAACTGCTCGATATCTTCTAAAATAGTTTCCCTTGCCAAATTACCTTTTTCGGAAAGTTGTAGAGCTAAAAGATCTTCAACAGAAACTTCTATAACATTCTCTTTTAACTCAAGTTTATCTACAACTTCTTTAAAGTCTCCAGCCAAATTTCTGTGCCAGCAAATCGCATTTGTCTCTCCTTGGAACTTTGTATTTACAAGTTCAGGGAAACTAGACACTTGTCTAATTTGTTTGCTGTCAGAAAACGCATTCTTCATATGAGAATTAAATAAAATAATAGGGTATGTTGAATATTATAGCCTGAGCTTGATCGGAAATATTCTCTTGTAATCTATTAAATGGGTTTCAGTGTATTTGATCGATTCAATTTATATATGCTTAGTTCGGTAAAGCAACTAAATGAATAGAGTAATGAGGCAAGTTGTTTTTTTAAGATATGCTGAATACAGTGTTAGTTGCTTCACTGCCTTCAGCAAAAGTGATGACTACTCTACTTGATGAATTTTTTCTGATGAATCAGGTTTTGAAAAATTAAATTTCTGAAAGTCTTGGTCTTGCGGAATTTCAAGATCAAACTTTTTTAATTCTGCCACTTCTATTTTTAAGTTACTTCCATCAAATCCTAAGACATGTCCGCCTTGTTTTTGGTCTTGAGATAAAAAGTGGAAATGGTAACCGCCAATATTAATACCATTTAAAAACTCTGGTAAACGATAACCTATGAGGGTGCCGTTGGTAGATTCATAATTCAACTCAACCTGTTTATCCATCATATTATATAGAGGGGTGAAATAAGGTCCTTGCTGTTGATTGACAGGGGGAAATGCTCTGGTTCGAATGTTTTTAAATTTACCTGTAATTCTAATTGCATACATCTTGTTCAAGCTTTTGAGCTGAGCATTAATAAAATCAAAAGTTTGTTTTTGATTTGCTTGTTGACCCATTGAAAAGCTTTGCTCAGGTTTGAAAAAAGTAACAAAACTGAGGGATGTCTTGAAGTCATTTGGCACGAGATGGGTCTGACCACTAGAGGTTGTTTGATAAAAACTCCCATCTATGAGGATAAGTTCCCCATCAAGTAGATCGGGTGCACCTAACCCGAAGTTACCATGTTCCTTGATCTCGCTAACACTTTTGGAACCTTTGTATAATCCTTCAATAAAAGCATCTGCTATTCCATACTGATAAAGATGATTTTCTGGGATGTGAGTATGAGGTGTCTCAGCAATGTAAGCGGATTTTCCAACTGGTTTGTCATTCGCATAGGCCAAATTTGCAATGCTGAATATAGATGTACTAATGAGGGCCAAGTTTTTAATCATTAGAGTTCTCCTTTATCGTAAGCCTGCAATTGAGAAACCGCCGTCGATAAGAATAGACTGTCCCGTAATGAAACTAGCTTCATTTGTACATAGCCAAGTTACGGTACTTGCTACGTCTGCTGGTTGTCCCAGTCTTTGCTGAGGAGTATATGCAATATAGGGTTTAGCTGTTTCATCATCAACAAAACGTCTAAACATTGGAGTATCAATAATTCCTGGGTTTACGTTATTGATTCGGATCTGGAATGGCGCAATCTCAAGTGCAAGCGCTCGTATCATAGAATCAAGGGCACCTTTACTCGCTGAGTATGCCGATGAACCACTACTTGCACCAACAGCTAGCCATGATGAAGTGTTAATAATCACTCCGGGTGTTTTGTTTTCCATCATGGCTGTAATTTGATATTTAATAGCTAGCCATGTTCCTCTTAGATTCGTGAGGATTGTTTTATCAAAATCTTCTTCATCCATTAGATGGGCGGGTGCAAAGCTTCCTTCGATACCCGCATTATTAAATGCAATATCAAGTCGACCAAAGGTCTGAATAATTTGATTTATAAGTTCCTGAATTTGTTTTGAATCATTAATGTCGGTTGGGACAATAAGTGTTTTGCCTACACCATAAGATGATTCTATTTCATCAGAGACTTGTTGAAGAGGAGCAATAGTTCGCCCAGCGAGGACAACATGTGCACCTTCTTTGGCAAGAGATAAAGCTGTCGCTTTTCCTATGCCAGTACCTGCACCTGTAACTAAAGCTACTTTTCCTTCTAAACGGCCTGAAACATTTTGGACATGTGAAATCATATAATTTCTCCAACTTCTGGATGGGTTAAAGAAATTGTATTGTTTAATAATTAGGATACAATATAGTCAAAATTCAATGAACTGATGAATTAATCAGTATAATAATGATATGGCAAAAGCAAATTTTGATGAGCTCTGGGCATTTGTGGTTATTGCCGGAGAAAAGAGTTTTCGACGTTCGGCTGCAAAATTAAATGTTACGCCATCTTCCTTAAGTCATTCCATGAAAGCATTAGAAGCGAAGCTCGGGGTCAGACTTTTAAATCGTTCAACACGTAGTGTTTCTTTAACAGAAGCTGGTAGTCATTTACTTAATAAAATTTCACCCGCTTATAGTGACATTCTTTCAGCAACGGAAAGTCTAAATGATTTTCGTAGCAGCCCTCAGGGCATTGTGAAAATTAATGCTCCACGATCAGCCTTGATTTTATTTTTTCTTCCCCACATTAAAGCTCTAAGCAAGCTTTATCCGAACATTACTTTTGAAATTGCTGCAAATGAAGAGTTTATCGATATTATCGACAGTGGCTTTGATATTGGAATTAGGTTAGGTGAAAGTATTCAAGAAGACATGAAAGCTATTCCAATTTCTAAAAGCCTTAAATTTGCAATTGTTGCTAGCCCAGCTTACTTTTTGAAATACCCTAAACCGATATCTCCCAAAGATTTGCTAGATCATCACTGTATTGGCTGGCGTCAAATCAATAGTCAGGTTTTATATAGTTGGCCTTTTGAAAAACAAGACCAAAAGCTCAATCTGGCTGTTAAAAGTACTCTCATTTTAGATGATGGCGATTTAATGATAAGAGCTGCTCTTGAGGGGCTTGGCGTTGCATTTTCATTAGAAGAGCAGGTGTTGCCATATTTGAAATCGGGGCAGTTGGAAAGTGTTTTGACTGACTGGTGTGGTAGCTTCCCTGGATTTTATCTCTATTATCCAAGTCATCGGAACCATTCAGCTGCGTTAAAAGCTGTAATTAATTATTTTCTTCAGAGAATTTAATTTGAGACTAATATCTTTGGAAATTACATATTGTTTAATTATTATTCTAAGAATGTCGTGCTATCGTTCAGAAATTGATTATGGTTTTCTTCAACCAATGTAAATCTAGATTGCATCATCAAAAATTACAAATACCGTTTTTTTATTTTTATATTCAACGAGGCAGATCTTATCAGATACTACTTACTGCTATTTAGGATCAACTATGAAAAACACTTATTTAGTGACAGGCGCAACAAAAGGTATTGGAAAAGCGATCAGTGATGAACTCTTCTTGCAGGGACATCAGGTTATTGGAATTGCTAGAAATATCGATAATATAGAATTTCATGGGCAGCTTTTTAGTTGTGATCTGTCGAATATAGAGCAAACAGAAGAAATACTAGCTTTAATCTCTAAATCTCACGTCATCCATGGAATAGTAAATAATTCAGGAATTAGTTTACCTCAACCTTTAGGCAAGATTACATTTGGTGCTTTAGAGGATGTTTGGAACCTAAATGTCAGAGCAACCATACAAGTTACACAGCATTTTGTTGAGCAACTAAAAGAACAGCGATTTGGTCGAATTATTAATATTGGTAGTAGGGCTATTTACGGGGCAAAAGATCGGACCGCATATTCAGCAGCAAAAAGTGCATTGGTTGGTTGTACTAAAACATGGGCACTTGAGTTGGCTGAATTTGGAGTAACAGTAAACTGTATAGCACCGGGACCGATTGAAACAGAACTCTTTAGAAAAACCAGACCCGTTGGTAGTTTAGCTGAGAAAGCTATTTTAGATAGCATTCCATTAGGAAGAATCGGAACTCCAAAAGATGTCGCACATGCTGTCTCTTTTTTACTGTCAGATCATGCAGGTTTTATTACTGGTCAGGTTCTAAATGTTGATGGTGGTGGAAGCTTATAGAGAATAATTATAAAAAGATCTAAATATAAATATCCCAATTAAATGTGTTTAACCTCACTCCAGAACCACATAATTTGCTCCTGAAGTAAGGTCATTAAAAGTAGGGTAATTATTTACCACTCATATTTCACACCTACTCGAAAATTAGTCGGAGCACCGTAATAGCTATTTGTGGTGGCTAAATGGTATTTCTCATTAAATAAGTTATTAACATTAAAGTTGAGCATTAAATTATTGTTGACCTTATAACGTGCCATTAAGTCGACTAAAGCGTAACTTTCTTGAGTAAATCTACCCGTTGCAGAGACCGCATTTTTTTCATAAATTTCGCTTTGCCAACGAACACCGCCACCAATGGTGAGGGCTTCATCAAGATAAGGCAGGGTATAGGTGGTAAACAGTTTGGCTGTATTATTTGGCACGCCGGTATTTAAACGGTTGTCTTGGCTATCTTTTGATAAGTTACGGCTAAAGCTTGTGGAAACTTGCCATAAATCAGTCAACTTACCTGTCGCTTCAATTTCAAAGCCGCGGCTTTTTGTGCCAGATTCTGTTCGATAGGCTTGCGAACCATCTGGGGCAAATACATCTGCTAATACAATTGCCGTATTGTCCTCTTTAGTTTGATAAATAGCAGCGCCAACATTTAACTGATTATCAAAAAACTCACCCTTAATACCCAGCTCGGTACTATTACCTATTAATGGGTCTATGTATTCACCTGTAAGGGCTTTCTTATCTTGTGGTAAAAAAATATTGGTGTAACTTGCATACGCAGTCCAGTTGTCAGTGAAATCATAAGTAATACCTACATATGGAATTACCTTGCCACTTTCTTCTTGCGTTGTGTAGGTGGTCTTATTATCAGCATTTGAATGGTTATCCGTTACACGTTCCCAGTCTTCAACTCGAGTGCCTAAAATGACTGCAAGATTGTCGGTTGCTTTAAGACGAACAGCACCAAAAATAGATTGGCTACGATCATCGCCACTGTACCAGCCATCTATTTTTGTTTCGGGGCGGTTAGGTGTACTGCCATCCCAAGCAAAAATATTTTTTAGAGTTCCATCCCATGTCATTTTATTGTCAACTGTGTTATTCCAGCCAGAATAGGTAGGGCGTTTATTTTTACTTTTTGTGTAAGTCGTACCGAGTACTACATCATGAGTTTGATTAAACAAATCAAATGAACCGTTTAAGGTTAAATTGAACAAGTCTTGAGTAGGGCGATAATCCCAACGGGTTGCATATAACATCGCTCCACTACCAGTAGCTTTATCAATTCCATCACTTGAGTAGGTATAGCCTACAATCTCATCTGAATCTGTAATCGTTCTAGACACCACACCTTTTAATTTCCAGCGGTCATTAAACTGGTGTTCAATATCGGCAAAGTAAGATGTCGTTGAGCGGTCTGAACCCGTCCAACTTGCTGCCGCTGAATCTGAGCGAGACCAGTTAATCGGTGTGCCATCTGTATAAAAGCTTGGCAATCCACCTCTAGCGACACCAGTCAAATCGATTTGTTGGTAACTTGCTCCTAAACTTGCTTTGGTTTGTTCAGTTAAATCAGCTTCTACTACGGCATAAGCAACTTTACGTTCTTCGTTGTAGCGGTCAATATAAGAGTCTGACTTTTGGTAGGCAAAAAGAGTACGGCCACGAATACTTCCTGACTCATTAAGAGGTGTAGAAACATCAATATCGGTACGATAAGAATCCCATGAACCAATGTCAGCACTCACCGAAGCCTTAAAGTCCTGTAATGGTTTTTTCCGAACCAGATTAATACTTGCGCTTGCACTGCCAGCACCTGTCATTAAGCCATTTGCACCTCGCACGACTTCGACACGATCAAATAAAGCCATGTCCTGACTTTGGAAAATACTTGCATATGAACTCATGAGCTTCACGCCATCGAATAAATAGCTATCTACTTCTTTGCCACGAGCGTAAATAGGTGAGTTATCACTACCAATATTCCCACCTTGTTTAATAGAAAGGCCTGCTGCTTGACTGACAACATCGGTTAATTGCGTTAGGTTCTGATCTTTCATTTGTTGATTAGTGATGACACTGACCAGCTGAGGGGTTTCTTTCAAACTTAATGCTAAGCCAGTAGAGGCGGTGGTCGCTTTCGCTGTATATAAGCCCGAACCTTCTGTCGTGAGGTTTTCACCATGATCAGCATTAACATGAATCGTTGCTAAATGCGCCGTACCTGTTTCACTGCCTGCCGTATCAAATTCATTATTGTTATTTGCTTTTGTTTTAATGGCTTCTAACTGAAAAACTTTGGGTTCAATTGGAGCGGGTGGAGCCTTCACTCGAATGCTATAGCCGCCATTATTTACTTTAATGGCTTCAAATGGATGACTTTGTAATAACAGACTTAATGCATCTTCAACAGCGTAATTGCCTTGTAGCCCTTTGCTTTTTGTTTTTGAAAGACTGGCATTATCGTAGCTAATGGTTGTGCCTGTTTGAATTGCCAGTTGTTTAATGGCCTGATCAAGGGTGCTCTTTGCAATTGAAATACTGTAAGTTTGTGCAGCGTAAATAGACGTTGAGGTAAGCGCCGTGACCACCAATGGCGTACTCCATAGCACTGCACGTATAGCCAAAGCCAATTTACTTTTTGCTTGATAATCCTTCATGTGGTCTTCTCGACAGGGAGTGTATTTCTCTATAAGTCGAACCAGATCAAAAAAAGGGTCACATTTTTTTATCTTTTTTTAATATTTAACAAATAGGGACTGTAATAGTTCAGTTCAAGTTGATGACTATAGGCCAAAGTTTCTAAGCTTTGCTCGGGGTTCTTTAGAGAAAATACCCCAGAAATTTTTAGATTTTTTAATTCTGAGTCGAGATGGTAAGTTCCTTTTTTATAACGAAATAGCTCATCCAGCACTTTTTGAAGTGGCCATTGGTCTACGACTAAAAGCTGTTGGGTCCAATAGGGCTGATCGTTATCGAGAGGAAGTGCTTTTGAGATATATTTTTCATCAAAAAAAGCACGCTGACCTTGTTTTAATATTTGGCGTTTAGAAGCGTTCTCTGGCTCAATGGCTACCGCATGTTTATAGACTTTAACTTTGGTTTGTTCGCTATTTTCTTGACGAACGGTAAATTGAGTACCTAAGGCTTCTACGGAACCATTCTTGGTTTCGACAATAAATGGCCGATGTTGAGCATCCTTTGCCGTTTCAATATAAATTTCTCCATCAATCAGCTTTATCTGACGTTTCTCTTGCGTGAAATTTACATCGACATAGCAATCACTGGCCATAATCAGTTGTGAGCCATCTTTTAGCGATACTTTTTTAATTTCACCCACTTTGGTGTGATAGTCCGACTGCCATTTTTCCCAAGGTATGAAATAGGCAGACAAGCCAACGATCATCAAACCTGAAAGGCTTAACAGCATATTGCGTTTTGCAGCAAGATTAAATTTTTGATTAGACTGAACTAAAGCTTCGGAAGGGAAGTTACCCGCAAGGTTTGATAAACCGTGGCTAAATTTTTCCATTTGCTGGAGTGCTAGTTGGTGTTCTTTTTTTTCGGCTTTCCATTGCTCAAATTGTTGCTGCTGTAATGCTGTCATTTCACCCGAATGTAACAGTACCAACCAGTCTGCGGCTGCATCTAAAACATGATGAGGAATTTTATTAATAGCTGACATACAGTAGAAATTTGAGCACGTTGAAAGGGGTTAATTATAGAGGTCTATACAAGCCAAAAAAGCGTGTTTCATATCTCTTTTCACAGTGGCTTCAGAAATATTCATTTTTTCACTAATTTCTCGATAAGTCATGCCGTCTAGTTGAGACATTAAAAAGACCTGAGCCGTGCGGGTAGGCAGTTTTTCTAATATTAAATGAACCTGATATAAAGTTTCTTGAATATAAACTTCATGTTCGGCAGAGGGGTAATATTCTTCTGGAAGGTTCTGTAGGGCGTCTAGATAGAGGTTTTCAATATGCTGACGGCGCCAATAGTCAATCATGACGTGCTTGGCGATCCCCATAAGCCATGCCTGTGGTTCCTTAATTTTTTGAAAACAATATTCGCTTTTTAAAGCACGATAAAACACTTCCTGGCTCAGGTCTTCAGATTGATGATGGTGCTGAAGTTTGTGTTTAAACCATGATAAAAGCGTAGTTTGCTGAGAACGGTAAATTTGGCTAAACCATACCTGTTTCTCTACATTGAGGTTCATAGCAGCGGAGTCCACAAATTGGCAATGAGTAGCACAATTAAACACACAGTTAAATTATTCTTAAATAGTAATGATAATTATTATTAATATCAATATTGCAAAACTATATATTCTAAAAAAATTGATGCTTTAATTTTTGGCTATTTAGGGCCTGTACCTTAGTCGCAGACACATGTATCGTTAGGGGATGATCCTTTAAAATTATAAGGTGTTTGATAGGCAACATCATTCAATTAAACAACCAAACTATACCACCACGATAAAACAACAACAGTCTCAAGATGAGTCGTATAAATAACAAGGAATAAAGCATTTTGTTTTATTGGTGAATCTTGAAGTGGGGTATCAATGATCCAGATGGGGGTCTATGAAAAAATATTTTATGGTTGATTTATTTATGTTCGCTTCGTCTTATTTTAAAAAACACAAGAAAAATTACCGCAGCGTAAAGGACCAGCAGCTTACAATTGCAGCCAAAGCAAATATCTTTATTTGCATCATTTTTTGCTTATTCTGGACCATATATTTTGCATTTGCACAAATGTGGTTAATTGTTTACATGGATATCTTTTTTACATTGATCTCCATTTTTAGCCTTTTTCTTATTTATATAAATCGAATTTCAGCGGGTATTCTTCTTTCACAAGTCGTACTGCTGGTTTTTCCAGTGGTGTTTTGCCTATTTTTTGATATAGCTACCGTTGATCGTCCGCAGGTAGCTCATTTATTTTTACCTGCTGGAGCGATATTGGGGTATTTGAATTACCGCAGAGACCCAAGCTATTTACAATTCATTTTAATTTTATTGTCGATTGGATGTTTTATATTTTTTAGTGGAACCTCTTTTAATCTTGAGAGTGCTATACCGCTATCTGAAGATATTCGTGATCATGGCGGATGGCTTGCAACTTGTGCTGCCACACTCATGATTTGTATTTCAATTTATACCATGCAATTAGAAATACAAATAGAAAACAGCATGGTGAAAGACCTACGCTTAGCTCTTGCGAAACAACAATTTGAGCTTTTTTATCAGCCACAAATCAATTCATCTGAAACGCTGATTGGCGCGGAAGCTTTATTAAGATGGCAACATCCTACTTTAGGTTACGTTCCTACAAAAGATTTCATTCCAGCGGCTGAAACTTTTGGATTAATGCCAGAGATTGGGGAATGGGTGTTAGCTCAAGGTTGCAAAGTTTTACAAGACTGGAGCAAAAAAGCCGAGACCAAAGATCTTACGCTTTCCATCAATATTAGTGCTGATCATTTTATGCAAGCTACCTTTGAGCAAACAGTGCTTGGAATGGTTCAAAAATATCAGATAAATCCATCGCGGCTTATTTTAGAAATCACTGAAAATATTGCTTTAAATAATTGTGCAAGTTTGATCGAAAAAATGCATTTCCTGTCAAAAAATGGAATTCAGCTTTCCCTTGATGATTTTGGTACAGGTTATTCATCTTTAAGCTATTTACAAAAAATGCCCATCAGCCAAATCAAAATTGATCGTAGCTTTGTGCAGGCAGCTTTGGATGATAAACGTAGCAATAAACTTGTGACTGGTATTATTAAAATTGGACTAGATTTGAACCTTCGAGTATTAGTCGAAGGCATTGAGACGACTGAACAATTTAGTGCTTTTAAAAATAATGGATGCACTGAGTTTCAAGGCTATTTATGGGGATGTCCGATGCCGTTAAATGACTTCGTAAAACAGATAACCCATTTCAAAAAATAGGCAAAACAACTATTTCAGCAGTTAAGTATAGAAAGTAAAAAGAGAGTTACTATTGTTAAGAAAAAATTAAATTAATTTCAAATATGTAATAACAACTAAACATTTATGGTGAAAGATATGGATATTTATTAAACGGATCACACCATGTCAAGCTTTAAAATAAATACACTTTTACTTTCTCTTATCTCTTGTTCGGTCTTTTTTACGGGGTGTAATGACAGCAATAGCTCAGATGATAATTCGACAGCAAACCAAGAAATACCCGCAGCACCAAAGGGTGTAGGCTTTGAAGATACTGCTCCCGTTCCATCGAATATCACCACCATTGTAGATTCGTGGATGACCAATCAACGTGGTGATGCTAGATATGCCACGGTTGAAACAAATGCTGGCGTACGTGTGCTGAGCGGCTTTTTAGATGTATGGACGCCATCTAGTTTATTTGTAGATGCAGGCCAATCTGCTGAGGCAAAAGATGGTTTTCCAGCGGTAGTCGCATCAAACTGGACAGGTTTACCCGGCGACAGTACGGACGGTACAAAAAAGAATGTAGATGTATTGAACTACAATATTAATTATTCAATTCAAACCACGCATAAACGTACAGACGAAGAAGCTATTCGGGCCTATTTAGATGATAGACGCGGAAAAAGTTATAGCGTAACGACAGGAATGGGAGCGCTAACCGATCCGTGGAGAAAGCTCACTGGGCAGACCACCACAATCAATTCAGTACCAGCCGATGCCACCCAAGTAAAATACGATGATAAAGGCAATAATAGTGGACTAACCACGGCCGATGGCAATACCAACTTTGGAAAAGTGGTTGAGTTTGTTCAAGCGATGGGGAATAACTCATCGACAGAGTCAGCAAAGCGTTTTTATAAATATGCTCGTCCGTGGCGCTGGAGTTCTGAAGTCATTGTTGTACCTAGTTTAGAGCCTGCAAAAAGTAGTACACCCGCAACTGACGGTGGTTTTCCAAGTGGGCACACCGCCGAAGCTGGCCGAAATGCAATTGCGATGGCATATTTAGTACCTCAGCGTTATCAGGAACTGGTTGCTCGCGGTATGGACCTTGGTGATTCACGTATTATTGCAGGTATGCATTCAGCGATGGACGTGATTGGCGGACGACTTCAGTCGATTGCCGCAGATGTTGCCAACTTAAATGCCATGACTGTAGAGCAACGAAAAGAAGCTTATCTACAAGCTCAAACACAGCTCATGAAAGAGACCAATAGCGCAACGTTTGAATCATTTTATAGTTTGGCCAAAACACCTTATGACGCGAATGACCGTTTTGCTGATCTTGAAAAATTAAAACAGCAGGTTAATCACTGGATGACCTATGGTTTTAGCCAAATTGGCGATAAAACAAAAATAGCTACAGTGCCTAAAGGCGCAGAGGTTTTATTGGAAACCCGACTTCCTTATTTAACAGCCGACCAGCGCCGTGTGGTTTTAAAATCAACTGCGCTTGCTTCGGGTTATCCAGTCATGGATGACCTTGAAGGCTATGGTCGCTTAAACCTGTTTAGAGCGGGCGCAGGTTATGGCAGTTTTGATGGCGATGTTAATCTGACCATGGATGCGAGTTTAGGTGGCTTTAACCAATATGATCAGTGGAGTAATGATATTACGGGTGCGGGTAAACTGACTAAATTAGGTACGGGAACTTTAGCACTGACAGGAAATAACTCATTTACTGGCGGTATTGATTTAAAACAGGGCGGTTTAGAAATATTGTCTGAGCATGGAGCTGGTCAAGGCGATATTTATATGCATGAAAACAGTCTATTAAAAACCAACTCAGCTAAAACAGTAACCATTGAGGGTAATCTAACTCAGCTTGCGGGAACGACATTTAACATCACGTTTAAATCGAATGTACTTCCAGCAGTTCAGGTCGCAAATACGCTTACCTTAAATGGAACATTGCAGCTCGTTTCAAAAGACAATTTAGCGGTGGGAACATATACGGTGTTATCGGCAAAAAAAGTTCAAGGCACCTATAAAAAAGTGACCCTGAATGGCAAGGATATTACGCCAATTTATCAAAATAACAGCGTTAAATTTACGGTGTCATAGGAAGTGCTTGGATAACCAACATCCATAGTTAAAACTTAATTGAGCCACTCCAAATGTTTAATTAAACAATTTTGAGAGTGGCTCAAATAAGCAATCTGTTTGAATAATGAAAACAAGTCGATCTACATATGAACTTTACTATAAATAGATTTTACCTTTTCAGGACTAATTGCCAGCATGTGAATCGCGCCGTGAATCATTCCTTCTAACAAATGAAAGTTTACTTGAATACCCGCATCCCACAGTTTTTGACCATATCTTTCGCCATCATCCCGAACAGGATCATATTCACAAACAAAAATGGTTGCATCTGGCAGTCCATCCAAAGACTGAGCGAGTAACGGACTTACAAATTCATTCTGTTTTTCATTTTCATCTTGCACATATTGATCCCAGCAATAAACCATTGTGGATGACTCTAAACCATAACCTTCGACGTATCGGTTATAAGAATTACTACTCATCGTGGCATCTAAGGCTGGGTAGAAAAGAAGTTGATGACTCACCCTAATTTCTGGGTGTTGTCTTGCCATTAGACATGCGGCGGCAGCTATATTTGCTCCCGCACTATCTCCACCTACAGCAATACGGTTTTGATCAATTCCAAATAGTGAAGCGTTCTTGTAGATATAGCGAAATGCCGTAGAAAAATCATTTAAAGGCGTTGGAAACTTAAACTCTGGGGCTAATCGATAGTCCACAGAAAATACAACGTGCTGAATGGATTCTGCTAATAACCGACACGAGCGGTCCCATGCATCTAAACTTCCGAGGCACCAACCTCCACCATGAGCAAAAACTAAAGCGGGCCGTTGCTCAGTGTTTTCGAGTGAATAGGGAACATAAACACGCACTTCAATTTCGGTGTCATCAGAAACAGCAACATAAAAACTTTGTTGATAGCTTGCATCATGCTGAATGCCTTGCTGATTGATAATGTCTTTGTTTACTTGCTCCCTAAGTTCTTGTAACGAGTTTACTGCCTCTGTGGTTGGTCTGGACTTAAGCCAGCTTTTAATTTCAGCAAGTAGAGGCATCGCTTTTTTCCTGCTGCAAGAAATCTAAAATGAGTGAACTGAATATTTCGGACTGTTCTTCCATAATGAAATGACCGCAGTCTTTTACAATCGCACTGGATAAATGCGGTGAAACTTTTTTCATAGTTTCATAAGGCGCATTATCTGTGGCATGTTCAGCGCCTATTGCTAAAACTGGCATTTCTAAACTTTTAGTTTCTCTAATTTTATTTTGACGTATGGTCTCTGGAATAGAGCGGTAATAATTAAAACCCGCCGTTAAACGACCCGGAATTTTATAGGCTTCAATATAAGTTTCAGTTGCCACTTTATCTTTGTGCCATGACCATTTATCAAACATATAATTTAAATAAGTATCTTCGCGGCCTGAGATTAAAGCCTCAGGTAAATCTTGGGTTTGATTAAACATGAAATGCCAAAGAAAAATGTTTTCACTCGGCTCAACAAAAATAGGCGGTGCGGGCGCTAAACCGGGAATCACAGCTTCCGTTACCGCAAGACGAGTCACTGACTCAGGAAAGTCAGATGCAAGCGCATAGGCAACCCACATACCAATGTCATGACCCACAACCGAATAAGTTAGATATTCAAGTTGAGTCATGAGCATCGATAAAATTTTAGCAATACGCCCCGTATCGTAACTTCCATCCAGTGGAGCTGAATTTCCTGTTCCGGGTAAATCAACAGCGATGGCTTGATAACCCTGTTTTGCCAGTTCAATCATGACTTTGTGCCATGCGTACCATGTTTGTGGCCAGCCCGGAATCAGTAATACAACTGGACCTTTCCCTAAGGTCACGTAGTGTAATTTTTTGCTCTCGATGTGAATGTAAGAATGATGGAATTCGTTATGTGAGTTTTCATTGAATAGGTAAGTTTTCATGTTGATTTCTCTTATGGTTCCTTAAATACCCAATAACTGATTAATTTGTGTCTGATTCACAGGGGCAGCAGCAAAGTCATCAAATACTTTATCAGTGACATGAATAATATTTTGCTTAATGAATTCGGCACCTTCGCGTGCGCCATCATCCTTATTTTTAAGACAACATTCCCACTCTAATGTTGCCCAACCTTCGTAGTCGTAATGCGCTAGCTTTGAAAAAATGGTTTTAAAGTCAACTTGACCATCACCCGTAGAACGGAATCGACCCGCTCGATTTCCCCAGCTTTGATAGCCGCTATACATTCCTTGGCGGCCCGTTGGGTTAAATTCGGCGTCTTTAACATGAAACATGCGAATGAAATCTTTATAGATATCGAGATATTCCACATAGTTCAGTTGCTGCAAAACAAAATGGCTTGGGTCAAAAAGAATATGGCAACGTGGGTGGTTGTGAGTTCGCTCTAAAAACATTTCAAATGTAATGCCGTCATGCAAATCTTCACCGGGGTGAATTTCGTAGCAAAGGTTGACGTTTTGTTCATCACAAGCATTCAAAATCGGAAGCCAGCGACGGGCTAATTCATCAAAAGCTGTTTCGATAAGTCCTGATGGTCTTTGAGGAAATGGAAATACATAAGGCCATGCTAGCGAGCCAGAAAATGTCCCCATATCTTTAAGACCTAAGCGTGCAGATGCCTGAATTGAAGCGAGCATTTGTTGTTTTGCCCATTCGGTTCTAGCTGCCGAATTGCCATGCAAATGAGAGGGGGCAAAGTTATCGCACATTGAGTCATAAGCAGGGTGTACAGCCATTAATTGCCCAAAAATATGAGTCGTTAACTCACTAATTTTTAAGCCATGATTGTTTAAAGTACCTAATATTTCATCGCAATAATCTTGGCTTTCTGCTGCCAAGTTGACATCAAATAAACGCTTATCCCAAGCAGGAAGTTGTACCGCCTCAAAGCCTTGGTTTGCTACCCAAGCAGCAATGTCTTCTAGACGGTTAAAAGGGAAAACATCATCACTAAATTGAGCAAGATGAATACTTGGACCTTTGATGGTTTTCATAATAAAACCTAATTAGTTGTCGATCGACAAACAATAGGCTTAATTTTGGATAAAAACAACTTTTTATTTGAAAATCAAAACAAAACGAGAGTATTTTGAATAAATCTCATTGATTTATTTGTGAAAATATTTTTTTCGAATAATAATAAAAAGAGGTACTAAATTTGATAAAGGGTCATTATGGCTGGCAGACCAAGAGAGTTTGATCGAGAAGAAGCCCTCGTAAAAGCGAGAGATTTTTTCTGGCTTCACGGCTATGAAGGCACATCAATGTCAGATTTAGTTGAAGTTTTGGGGATTGCCTCAGCTCGAATTTATAAAGCGTTTGGCTCAAAAGAGGCCTTGTTTAGAGAAGCTGTAAATCACTATGAAAAAAATGAAGGCAATTTCGCGCTAAATGCTTTAAAGCAAAAAAATATTAAGGATGCAATAAACCAATTATTTCAAGATGCACTAGCGCTTTACACGCAAACCAACCATTCCTATGGGTGCATGGTCGTGTCGGCAGCCAGTGTGCTAGGCGAAGAAAACCAAGCTGTTTTGGAATGGATGAAAGCACAGCGTATTGCGCGGGGCCAAAGTCTAGTCCAACGATTTATTCAAGCAAAATCAGATGGTCAATTGGTCGCTGATGCAGACCCTAAAACCTTAGGGCAATATTACGCGCTTATTCTGCATGGATTATCTGTTCAAGCAAGAGATGGATATTCCAAAGAAGAGCTTTCTCAGGTGATTGATTTTGCATTAAAAAATCTAGAGCAATATGTTGTAAATCCTTAATTAATGGGCTTTAAAAGCGAACAGGAATCTCATAGGTTACAAATTCATATTTTGGGCCTGTAGCTTTTGAAACTACTTTGCCTCCTAGAGACTCAGCGATTTTTCGACTTGGAGTGTTAGCTTCAGCAACTGGATAAATAAAATAGTCTGGTTTAACAAAGTCGACTGCCCACTTAGCGACTGCTGATACAGCTTCTCTTCCATAACCATGAAAATGATAATCCTCGCGTATCCATATGCCTAACTCTGGATGAGGAGTTTGCATACGATGTAGGCCAACAAGACCTATAAATATTTGAGAATGTGCCTCTCTTATAACAAATATAATTTCAGATTCAGCTTTGAAGTTTTTTAACCAAGCATTCCAAGTTTCATCAAACTCATGTCTCGGTTGAGGGTCCCACGCCATATAGCGTGTTAGGGTAGGCGTAATACAGTTATAAATTTCATCTGCATCTTCTGCCGTAAATGGTTTTAGATTAAGCCTTTGAGTAGAAATGCTCACTTCAAGCAAACTCATAATGGTCCTTATATAAATCAATTAAATTTAATTGTTATCAAAAATATATTATTCATATTAGCGTTAAATAATGAATAAATTTTCACCAATAATAGCTATTTGGCATTACGTAAATATTTTATAAACCAAATTTTAACGAGCTTTTTATTTTTCAAACATACGTTCAGACAAGAAATTAACAAATGCCCGAACTTTTGGAGAGGGATGTTTACTTGCAGGCCAGAGTACATTAAATACGCCAGTTCTATCTATAAACTCGGGTAATACTTGAACCAGTTGGTTGGTACTCAACAATTCTTTGATAGAAAAGTCAGGCAGGCAAGCAATTCCTCGACCTTTCAGCGCAAAACAAAGGCGTGTCTCAATATTATTACAAATCATCGATATCGGAAGTTGCAAGTCGGGTTCATTTTCGGTTGTTTTTAAGGGCCATTTCTCAAGCTTGCCGCTATGAGAAAATCGATAATGTAAACAAGAGTGTTCTAATAAATCAGCAGGTACTATCGGAGTTCCACGTTGAGCTAAATACGCTGGAGAGGCAACCAATAATTGTCTAAAAGTTCCTAGTTTCAAGGCTTTTAAGCGTGAATCTGTTGGAATGCCTATACGAACAACAGCATCAAATCCTTCTTCAATCACATCGACTAAGCGGTCTGTAAAATCAAGATCTAATTCTATTTCTGGATATTCCTGCATAAAGTCACCCAGTACAGGTAATACCAGTGAACTCACTAAGGGCAAACTTACACGTAACCGTCCTTTAGGAGACTTGCTCGCTTGCGATAATTCCATTTCCGCTGCTTCAATTTCAGCCAGTATGCGTCGACTACGTTCTAAAAATAATATTCCCTCAGCAGTTAGATTAATACTACGTGTATTACGATGGAAAAGTCGTACACCAATCTTTTCTTCAAGGCGAATCAAGCTTTTACCAACAGCAGAAGCAGAGATTCCTAATGAACGCCCCGCTGCCACAATACTTCCAGTCTCAGCGATTTTAACGAATACGGTAAATCCATTCAGGCTATCCATTCTTTTCTCCTTATTACGGAACAAAACTTCCGTATAACAAGGAACTATAACCGACTTTTTCTTTAATAGGAGTCTTCCTAGTATATAAATCTCGAATATGAAAAGAAGTTTTTAATATGAATTCCAAAGCGTTTGAATCAAGTACTACAGTTCCATCGACCTCGTTAAGCCTAGTTCAAAATGTTGTTCAAAAAGCTATAGACAATAATCAGTTAGTCGGTGCTGCGGTTATTGTGGCTCAACATGGGAAAGTGATACACCGTGAAGCATTAGGACTATCTGACCGAGAACAATCAATATCCATGACCATGGACACTGTCTTTCGCTTAGCGTCAGTGAGTAAGGTTATTGTTTCAATGGCTGCTTTAGTTTTAGTTGCTCAAAATAAACTGAGTTTAGATGAGTCGATTCACCACCAATTGCCATATTTCCAGCCTAAATTAGAAAATGGAAAGTTTGTTCCAATTACTCTACGTCAACTTCTTAGTCATACGGCAGGCTTGGGCTATCGATTTCTTGAACCAGATAACGGTGGTGCATATTCACAGGCAGATGTATCTGATGGCATGGATTCATCCAATATTAGTTTGGAAGAAAACGTACGTAGAATCGCTACCGTACCTTTACTCTATGAACCAGGGAAAGGATGGGGATATTCTTTGGCAACTGATGTATTAGGCGCATTAATTGAAAAAGCATATGGCAAGCCTTTAGATCAAGCAGTTAAAGAATTAGTCACTGATCGATTGAAAATGAACAAGACTGGTTTCGCTGTACCAGATAACCAACATGTAGCAACTGCTTATGTGAGTGATTGTCCTGAACCTCATGTTTTATTAGAAGAAGAGGTGGTTTCACCATTTGAAGGATGTGTCGGAATTAATTTTAGTCCTCGCCGTATTTTTAATTCGCAAGCATTTTTCTCTGGTGGTGCGGGCATGGCTGGAACCGCTGAGGATTTTCTTAGCTTATTAGAAGCTCTTCGTCAGGAAGACTCATTATTTTTACCTCCTGAATTAATTGATGAAATGACAAGAGATCAAACGGGTGGTTATGAGTTACCAAATGCGCCGGGCTTTGGTTTTGGTCTCGGATTTTCAGTACTCAGAAACGCTCAGCAAGCACTATCACCAGAGTCAGAGGGAACATGGCGTTGGGGAGGAGCCTACGGTCATTCATGGTTTGTCGATAAAAAACATAATCTGAGCGTGATCGCATTTACAAACACGCTTTATGAAGGCATGTCTGGAAAGTTTGTTACAGACCTACGTGATGCAGTTTATAAAGCGATAGGAGTTGTCGAATGAGCAGCTCAATTTCAAATGATCGGTTGCCAATCGTTCCCTTACTCATTCTCGCTATGGGAGCGTTTGTTACGATCTTGACAGAAGCTTTACCTGCGGGGTTATTACCTCAATTAGCTTTGGGTTTAAATATATCTGAATCCTTAGCGGGACAAACCATCACGATATATGCGATTGGGTCTTTATTAACAGCGATTCCATTAACGAATGCTACTCAAAGTGTTCGACGTAAACCCTTGTTACTCATTGCTCTAGCGGGTTTTGCTCTCACAAATCTAATTACAACGTTATCTACCAGTTATCTTTTAACAATGGTTGCCCGATTTTTGGCAGGTGTTTCAGCAGGGTTACTTTGGGCCTTGCTCGCTGGATATGCAACGCGAATGGCGCCAGAACACTTAAAAGGGCGTGCGATAGCGATAGCAATGTTAGGAACACCATTAGCTTTATCGTTAGGAGTACCAGCAGGTACTTACCTTGGACAACTCTTCGGCTGGCGAATGGCTTTTGGTGTTATGAGTATTTTTGCGATACTTTTAGTGGTATGGGGAAGCTTCACATTACCTGACTTTGCGGGGCAGGCTAAAGATAAGCACATCTCTTTAAAACAGGTGTTCATTTTACCCGGTGTCAGACCCATATTATTTACTGTTTTAAGCTTTGTGCTTGCTCATAATATTTTATATACCTACATAGCTCCGTTTTTAACAATTGCTAATTTAGCTAAAAATACGGACATTATTTTACTCATATTCGGCTGTTTATCATTATTCAGTATCTTTATTACAGGACTGCTGATTGACCAATACTCACGCCTATTAACGCTCAGTAGCATAATATTATTTGGCTTTTCCGCTCTTTTACTGGCAGTCATGGGTAATCACACGGTTCCTGTTTATGTGGCAATCGCAATTTGGGGTGTTGCGTTTGGTGGTGCTGCGACATTGTTTCAAATGGCCTTGGCGGAAACGACAAATGATATGGCTGATATTGCTCAATCCATGTTAGTCACGGTTTGGAATATCGCGATTGCTGGCGGGGGAATTATCGGTGGCTTTTTACTGAGTAATTTTGGAGTGAGCACTTTTCCTATAGTCCTCTTAATATTGTTATTTATTACATTCATTGTAGTTTGGCGAGCTAAAGAATATGGGTTTAGCTAAAACTTACACATTCCTTTCTCTTAGATAGCGTTAAGTTTACGGTGTCATAAGATAAATTTTCGCACGCGTTGAGCAAATACGCCATAAAAACTAAATCCAGTTTATTTAATAGTTTTTGTTCTACAACTCTAAAGATAAAAATTTGCTTTATTAGATAGATCATTATTAATATTTACGTTAGTTAATAAAGATTTATGAATTATGGAATACTCTACACAAGATGCTTTAGATTGGTTAAATCAAGGTATTGAAAGTCTTAGAAATTCATCTAAAGAAGATAAAGTTAGTGATTACGCTTTGGGTTATGATATAGGCTTTCTTTATGGCACATTACGCACATTGTCAGCGACAGGCCATATCACACGTGAAGAATATAATAAGCTGCATGCAGAATTAACTGATACTCGTCAGGCCAGTCTAGATGGATCTGAATGATAAGTAAAAAAAGGAGTAATGATGAAATCAAATTAGAAGGACATATTTCGAATGTTAGAACGCCAATTTGATACCGAAGCTGGTTTTTTTGCTGTTGAAACATACAAAACAATGAAAAAACTTGGCTTGGACGTGGCATATATTTTTTCTAAATTAGATAAATTTGTTCCTGTGACATCTCCAGAATTTCGAAATAATGGGGAAATACATAAATATTTGTGGGACATTGCTGAAGAGAGTAGTGGTGATAAGCTCATCGGGCTTCATATTGGTGAAAATATGCCTGTACTACGTGGGCATATTGTTGAGTATATTTTTATTAGTAGCTCAAGCTTTAGTGAGGCGTTAGAGAAAGTTATTGGTTATTTTCCATTAATTAGTGATTTAATCACTGCCGAACTTCAAGTAAAAGAACGTGCTGAAATCATAGTTCAATTTAAACTTCCTATTAGGCATTTCTCAGAGTTCTCACTGTCGCAAGTTTTTGCTTTTCTTAAGCATATTACTGGTGGGCAATTTAAGTTAAATGAGCTCCGGTTACCTTATGCATTAAATGCAGATGAAGCAGAGTATCTAAGAGTTTTTGATTGCCCAGTTATATTCGATAGCACTGATATGGCAATGGTATTTGATTCTGACATCTTAGTTTGGAAATCTCCTTCCGCAGAGCCGCATCTACTCGCTGCACATGAGATATTAGCGGAGCGATTTTTAGCAGATCTGGCGAAACACGATTTAATTTTTCGTATTCAGAATGAATTAGATAAACATTTGCCATTAGAAATACCAGATAGAAATAATATTTGTGAACGATTAAATAAAGATCCACAAAAATTAAAAGTAGAGTTAGCAAGTATCGGGACAAATTTTTCGGAAATTATAGACAACTATCAAAAAAATTTAGCATGTGGATTATTACGCCAACGTGATATGTCTATTGAACAAATTGCATATATGACTGGATTCTCAGAACCCTCTGCGTTTCATCGTGCTTTTAAACGTTGGACAGGACTCACTCCAAGGCAATATAGCCAGAAATGGGGGTAACTTTGTGACAGCAGGGTCATTTTGAAGTCCTACCACGAGGTCATTTTTTGAGTATTTACAAAGTGCTCTAATTCCACATTAAAAGAATGATGTGGAAATATTATGCAAAGTAGTAATAAAACTTGGGAATATGTAGGTGCATGGAGTGGTCTGGCCTATTTAATGTTATTTGGGTTAGGTTGGCTCATTCTCGCTCAGTTTTTCCCACCTATTAGCCCTGCAGCAAGTCCAGAACAGGTGGCCCACATATTTGTGGAACGTCGAATTCCTTTGATGTTGGCCTGTGTGGCTATGATGGTATCAACTATTTTGCTGTTCCCATGTTTGGCTCTCATGATTTTGATTGCCCAAAAAATTGAACAGAAAGTGGGTATGTTAACCGTAATGATGGCTTTAACCTCAGTTACCTACCTAGTAATGAACTTCTATGTACCCTTGGTTTGGTCGGCAGCAGCTTTCCGTGCTGATCGTGCACCTGAAATTATTCAACTTATGAGTGATTTGGGCTACCTACAGTTTATGGGGGGTATTCCAATGTTTGTTATGATTTGGGTATTTTGTGCATATGGTGCATTAGTACTCTGTCCACGTGAAAACCCAATTATTCCTCGATGGTTTGGTTACTTGAGTTTATGGACAGCTATTTTATATATACCTGAACTACTTATTTACTTCTTTAAGGTTGGCCCATTTGCATGGGATGGAATTATTGGATTCTGGATACCTGCAATTTTGTTTATTGTATTTTTCTTGGCGACACCTTTTGTGCTTGTACCAGCAGTCAAGCGCCACTTTTAAGGTGATGCTATGAACCACCTTAAAGCAAAATCACGTCATGTACCTGGAGAGAATGAATTATGGATATTCATTCTCGGCGATATGTTTGTATTCTTTTTCTTTTTTTGTGTTTGGAGCATACAACACACTTTACAGCCAGCCCTGTTTCAACTGGGAAAAACTCAGATGAATTTAGGTTTTGGCCTAATCAACACTATCGCACTATTAACTGCATCACTATTTGTCGCACTAGGACTACAAAGTGCTAGACGCGCCCAATATCTGTTAGCCCGTAAGTTTTATATAGCGGCCTTTGCTATGGGCTTAGTGTTTGTAGTTATTAAATTTTTTGAATATCGAGAAAAAGTTTTAGCTGGGTTCAACCCATTAAATAATGATTTCTTTATGTACTATTTTATATTTACAGGTATTCATCTTATTCATGTTTTGGTTGGACTAATTGCGTTATTAATGATGATTGCGCGTTGTGGTCGCCCTCATGCTAGTTCAGAAGATATACCTTTTTTGGAAGGTGCTGGAGTGTATTGGCATATGGTAGATGTGCTGTGGATTGTACTCTTTCTATTAATTTACTTGCTATAGGAGATATCCATGACAACAGGTGATATAGATAAACAATCTTATTGGCAGTTAAAAGCAATAGCCGTATGGATAATACTTTTGGTATCGACTATTACTGCTTGGGTAGAAAGTTCTAACCATCAAATGATTGCCATCATAATTACGATTATTTTAGCTTTGGTTAAAGTCATACTTGTGATTTATAGCTATATGGAAGTTGCTGGTGCTGCACGTTGGCTACAAATACTTTGCGGTCTTTGGATATTGATCGTGTTTGGAGTGATATTGTTCAGTTATACAATGCCTGACCTTCTTTTGCAGTCATCATTAATGCAATAGATAATATTTTTAAACCTGAGTAATTAGCTTGTGTTCTGGTTACTTACTCAATAAAAACACTTGTTTTATAAACCCCAATTTAACAATAAATTTTAATTATTTATCCTTACTTTTTAATGATCTAATTTAAAACAAATGGCATTTTGTGTGCTTGACTGTAAAAAGGTTGGGCACTATCCTTTGCCTGCTGGCCTACATTGCCAGTCGGTTGTCGCAGACCGAATCAAACGAGCATTAAAAGTTTCATACTTTTAGTGTTGAGCCCTCGTGCCCCCTCTATGGCGGAACGGAGGGGGACACCTTCGGGTGTGCTGGCCTCGTTTGACCAGTCTGCGAACCCCTTTCGTTCTGCCACCATAATTCTAATGTTTTGGCAGAACTCCCAATAAAAAGGAGTTGGCTTTGCATATTCATTATTTCTTGGCAGCCTTTGCCAAAAGCTATAACGACACTACTTAAACTTTTAAAGCAGTTTGATCGCCGTAAGGTTTTCAGGCTTTAAATCACTTCGTCTAAAAACTTAGCTAACAATAAAACTTGAGATGTGCCACGCACAGTCTTTACGGGCTTTGCTATGCCTTTTTTCTCCCAAAAAAGGATCTCATTTTGAAAAACAAGAATTTATAACGGTAAAAAGATGCCAAATTTAGTTCTCCCAACACGTGCAATACAAGTCATCAATAAGTCGATTAATTTATTTCACAATCACGGATTTCATACGGTTGGAATCGACCGAATTGTGAAAGAGTCAAACATTCCCAAAGCGACTTTTTATAATTATTTTCATTCGAAAGAACGATTTATTGAAATTTGTTTGACCGTGCAAAAAGAACGCTTAAAAGAAAAAGTAATTTCAATTGCTGAGCATGTAAGCCACACGAACGTGATTGATCAATTAAAGAAAATTTATTTCTTACACAGCGATTTAGAGGGTCCTTACTATTTATTATTTAAAGCCATTTTTGAAATAAAATTAACCTATTCCAAAGCCTATCAAACCGCAGTTAGGTACAGAACATGGCTTATCAATGAAATTTATAGCCAGCTTAGAGCACTCAAAACTGATGCCACTTTTCAGGATGCAAAGCTATTTTTATATCTGATTGAAGGCGCAATTATTCAGCTTTTAGGCTCGGAAACGACAATCGAGCAGGAGAGTGTGGTGGAGTGTTTTTTTGCGGGGTTTGGGTAGGGAATGGAGGGGGAGCTACAATTTTTTGATTTAATCTAAAACAAGAAGTAAAGTTGCCTCACAAGATATTAAATAAAATGAATGGATTGCTATGAATATTATAAAAGGTACTAATTTCTGGAGATTACTTTCCATTATTTTATTCTTTATAATTTTTATGGGATTATATTATTTTTTTATTGTATATCCTAAGCATACAGAAAGAAATAGAGTTAAAATTGGCGAAGAAATCTTATCTTCCTTCTTTTGGTTAGATCTAGCTGAGGATAGTGAAATTCATAGTCTTATTTTAAAACGAGGCCTAGAATTAAGCCCTCTTAATGATGAGATATATATTAAAGATTTAAAGAGTTTGCATTTATTTTATAGTTGGAATGATGGATATAAAGAAATGAACTATATTCTAAATAAATATTCAAACTACTCATCTTTTGATAAAGATGCTATTCGAGGATTATGCTTAAAGCTTATGTTTGTACAACAATATAATCAAAAAATTCAGCAAGAAAATTATTCTTCACCAAGGTTATCGGCATTAAAGAATATCAATCAACTTTATCTAGAAACTATAACCCCATGGTTAAATGATATGAAGGCTTTTGATGAGTTTTATAAAGCTAAGCACATGATTCCAAATTGTAAGATATAGACATGGCTTCTAAAAATTTTCTTTCTATGCTTGCACGGAAAAGTAAGGAGAACAAAGGAAATATAGCCTTATGCTCTATTATTTTTATTATTCCTTTATTCGTATTTCCTGCTTATCCAAAAAATGAATGGCAGTACGAGCTATATCAATACATCACACAAACTATGCATGTGACTGTTGGTACGAAAGGGCCATTACCATTTTTTACGATTCTTTATAGCATTTACATAACCATAGTCATGTTCTTTTTAGGCTGTGCAGTATGCTATTTTTTTATTAAAGAACACGGGATTAACAAAGCTTATCAAGAAGAAATTTATAAATTCTTTTTCAAAGCCGAGTTTGAATCTTCAAAAAAACACCCTTGGTTAGAAAAGCCTCTAATTAAAAAGACTTTAGTCTCAAGTACATTTGCTATATGTTTGATTATCGGAATTTTTCACTTTGTTGATGATGATATTTCTCAGCACAGACCTAGACGTAAAGGTGGACTTATAGCATTTAGTTATAATTACAGAGTGGGGGTGATGTTCTGGGAAATAGCAGTCAGCTTATTTAGTATTTTCCCGATTTTTTATTTTGGGCTTTTATTTTTATATATCATTAATTATTTTTTCCGCGGGTTAGGTACAGGTAAGGTGGCTATTCCTTTAGAAGTGCCAAGCAAAAAACAAAAGCGAAGTAGGAAGGTCTGATATTTTCTTTTTGAACTGATTAAACACATTTCACTCAATCTATCAATAACTGTGACAGAATCTAACTTTTTACAACCTGTAAATGCGACTATCCTAATTGGACTTGAACACAACATCTTAAAGTGTTCCTCTTTTAATTAGATTTTTAGGTATTTAAAAAATGAATAAAATGCATGTAACTGTAGCAATCATTATTGGTTTAATTGTTGGCGGTGTAATAGGTGCTCTAGGTTACTCTAAAACTGCTGCGCGTTATGACGCAATGACCACAGCATGTGTCATGGTAAATCAAGCGGTTGAACACGGCATTTTGAAACCAGAACAAGTGAAAGAACTTGGTGAGCTCACAGGCCAAAGCCTTAAACAAAATTATGAGTCAGTTGCAGCTAAATTTAAATTCTCTGAAAAGCAATTAGGTAATGCATCTGAAGGTTCTAACTGTAGTCAGTTTATTGTTGGGGTAAATGCCGCAAAATAATCTAAAGGAAGCCCACAAACCGTGGGCTTTTTTGATTTCATCTTTTATAATTGTCACAATACTTTTATTAGAATTTAATCATGCTTATTGTTTTTATTATTTTAGCTGTCTTCTTGGTTCTTGCACTTTTAACTAAATTTACTAAATAAAATTCTATGCATTTTGCTCTATAAAGTTCATTTGTAAGAAGCTATGAAGGGTAAGTAACAAAATCAACTGAACATATAGTCTACAGATTGCTATAATAATGATCACCATAAAATTTTAATTAAGCTAGCTCTAAAGGCAGGCTTTTGTATGTGTAAACAGATCTGCTAGGAAATATGAAACGCTATCTAAAACAAATTGAGTCAACAACTTCCACTTGGACCACAGAGCAAGACTGCTTTTTGATCGAAAATAGCTTTCTTTCAATTCAGCAACTCATCGAACAATTACCTTTTTCTGAAGAAGAGATAAGAGTGCGTCGTGCTGTTTTAGGTTTGGTTCGACGGGATAAGCAAATGAAAACATATTAGTTTTACCAAATGGTCAAAATAATATGAAAGTAAATATTTCAAAATATCTCTATTCAACCATTCATTTTTGCGGATAAGTTATCAAAACCATAATTTTTTTAAGTGTTTTTATGGTGCAATTTACACAACAATCTAACTACTTACAAACCATTCTAATAAGTATACCTTTTATTACACTACTTTAAGCATAATCAAAGGCAGAAAACATTCATAGATCAGCACTTTATAACAATAGTACGGAGAGAGATTAATGCCAAAGTATCTAGCTGTAGCCGAAAAGGTTTATAAAAATATTAAAAAAGATAGCTTATTCACTGATGACATTACTCAGAACCTTAACTGTTTAATTAGTCAGATTCGAAAAGCCATCAAAGGAACCGAGTTTAAGCTCAAATACAATTATATAGACTTTGAAGAAAACTTAATGAAACCATTAAGTGAGTGCAAGGTCCAGATTGATTTGAGTGTTATGCCGAAGTTCGTAAATGAAGGTGAGTATCTTCTTTGGTTAGCTGGTTTTATCGAGCGAATCACAGAAGGGGGAAAGCCTAAATTACCGCCAATTTCGCACTTTTTACCACCAGGTTTTAAGTTGTCGAAAGATGCGTTTCCTGTGACTGTTGCTCCTCCAAAAGAAGAGCATGCAGACATGATTATTAATTATTTTAAATCTGAGGATTTTATTAAAACTAATAAAACTCCTTCATAAAAAATATAGAAGTGAATGTCCACCTTGCTTCTATATACTGCTGGTTTTAAAGTTCAGCGACCGCCTTCTGGGGCGGTTTTTTTTGGCTAAAATTAATGATTATTTGCTTATTTTGTTTGCTAAAATTTAAGCTTAGGAAAGATTTAAATGTGTGTAAATATGAAAATATAAGATGTTATTTATAAATATCAATGGCTTAAATTAATCTTTTGGTAAAGATAATTGTACACTTCTCACACAACCAACGTGCCAAGTAACGCAATTAAACATTTAGCTGTTCATAATCTTTAAAAAAAGAGAGATGAATGATATGAATGAGAATGCAGAGCTTATAAAATATATAGACGTTGCTGAAAACGTCTATGAACGTGTCTATGAGAACAATCAAGTTTCAAATAATTTGATTGTGAATCTTAACCGCATTATGGCGGAAATCAAAAAACAGGCCGAAGAAAAAGACCTAAGGTTAAAATATAATTCGATCGATTTTGAATATTGCTTGAGTTTACCTTTGGCAGATCGAGATATAAAAATTGACCTCAGTTTGATTCCTCACTTTGAACACCGTGATGAATGCATTTTATGGCTGACTAACTTTATTGGAAAAATAAGTGTGCCTAAAAAGATGACGAAACAGAAATTAAGTTTTCACTAAAATTTAGCTTTTAAAGAGATATATGAATCATCACTAAAAGATTAACAACACCTACGTTTAAACAATTATGCTTTATTGCAGATCGACATTTCATAATTAGAAAATGACATAGAGCACTCAAAATGAAAAAGCTTGCAATAACCTTTGCTGTTTTGGTTCAACTATCGACCTATGGCTTAGCCAATGATTCTACGGGTTACGTCGGTACTGGTGGGATTCAATATCTCAAAAATTCGCAGATTGCTATGCAAAGCGAAGACCTATTCATTAGTAAAAAACGAATTAAAGTCGATTATGTCTATAAAAACCTAAGCAATAAAGATGTCACTGAAACGATTTTATTTCCGCTACCACACATTGATAATTTCTTTGAGTCTGATTTTGCTCACACCGAAGAGCTTTTAAAAAGTTTTAAGATTGTGGTGGATGGTAAAAACATTAAACCAGAAATGCACGTGCGAACGTTTATTCAAAAAGATGAGAAATCACCTTTGATTGATACAACGGATGAGTTTAAGCAGTGCGGTTTTAGTGAAAAAGATATGCTTAATCCGTGGACTCGTACTAACTATGATTATGAGTATTATGTAGATAAGCTAAAACAGTGTAATAAGCCAAAAATACAGAAAATTTTAGCTCATTTTAAAAAAGATGATGTGATTCCGTGGTCATCTCAAGTGATCTATAGTTGGAAGCAGACCTTTAAAGCCAATAGCCTGACTAAAATTCAGCATGAATATAAACCTTTGGTGGGTGGCTCAGTTGCTCTCTATCCAGATGAATATAACCAGCAATTTTGTATGGATAAACAATTTAAGCAGGGCTTAAAAAAAGCCAGTTCAGAAAATTCGCCGTTTAGTGCTTTGGGTTATATTTTGACGACGGGTGCAAATTGGGCAAAGCCAATTGAAAACTTTAAGCTAACCATTGAGCGCGATAAAGATGAGCTAGTTTCATTTTGTTGGGATGGGCAAGTCAAAAAGATTAGCACAACTCAATTTCAAATGACCAAAACCAAGTTTATACCTAAAAAAGACCTAGATATTATTTTTGTTAAAGTTAGATAAGTCAAATTCAAATAAAAATGAATAAATGGCTAGCCTAAGCACGCTAAGAACTTCCATACTATAAAAGTAGAGGAGTTTTTTTAAGACAGGATGAAACGTGAATTTAAAGAATCTTGAAGCATTTTATTGGGTTGTGACTTTAAATAGCTTCAATAAGGCTGCGACTAAATTACAAACCACCCAGCCTGCTGTATCTCAAAAAATCACATCTCTTGAAAATGAATTGGGCTTTAAAGTTTTAGATCGAAACTATCGGCAGTTTAAGCCGACTCATAAAGGCTTAACTTTATTTAAATACGCCGAAAAATTTATGCGCCTAGAAACAGATCTGGTGGCTGAACTGACTGAAAACCAGCATCTGACTGGCACCATTCGTTTAGGCGTTTCCGAAACCATTGTTTATACATGGTTAGTCGAATATATCGAAAAGGTTCAACAAGAGTTCCCAAAAATTTCAGTAGAAATTGTGGTAGACCTGACACCTAACTTACAAGAGGGCGTTCGAACAGGTGACTTGGACATGGCCTTTTTGCTGGGGCCAACGCTGGCTTTTGAATGTATTGAACAGGCATTGTGCGATTTTGAGTTAAGTTTCTTGGCTTCACCTTCATTTAAAGGTGGTGTAGCTCAAATGTCCTTTAAAACTTTAATGTCACATACCATTTTAACTTACCCCAAAATTACCTATCCCTATAAAGAATTGAAAGCCAGAATGAAAGAACAAGGAATTGATGAACCACTCTCAATTACCAGTTATTCATTAGCGACTTTATTGCGTTTAGCTGAGCAGGGCCTAGGTATAGCTGTCGTGCCAACCTTAACGGCGCTAAAAGAAATTACCGACGGACGACTAGAAATATTAAATACACCCATTCAGTTAAAGACGTTTCATTTCACCTCAATCTACATTCAAGGAAATGATGTTGCTTTGAAAGAAAAACTAACCGAAGTTGCCGTTAGGGTGTCGGAAAGTGCCATGAAAAGCCTCAATGAGAAAATCCAAAAATAAGCGAGACTTTTATTTCTCATAAAATATTTTTTCTTATTTTAAATGCGCTGCTTGCATGCAAAGTCATAAAAGCAGCTTATCTGATTCAATAAGTAAAACTTATCCTGCTTTTTTAATAAAATATAAATCATTTAAAATCAAATGCTTGAATTTTTAATTTTATGTAAAAAGTCTTATTGTCCGTAGGGTTTAGCTATGTTTTTATTTTAGATACAAGATTTGATCGCCGATTGTACTGATTGGGGAACAGGGAATCTTTGTCATTTTAAAGGATTAAAGAATATTGTTTGGGAAAAAATGATGTTCTTGGTTCAACCTGAAAATAGCGTTGTTAAGCTCAAATGGATGAGGAACGCATTAATATGTCTTTACTGAAATCTTCTTTTTTATCAGATCGCCAATGGGCCATTGTAGCCTCAATCTTTATGATGGCGACCTCTGCAATGGGGCCAGGATTTTTAACCCAAACCGCTGTATTTACAGTCAAGTTAGGTGCAGCATTCGGCTTCGCAATTTTAGTTTCCATTCTGATTGATTATGTAGTTCAACAAAATATTTGGCGAGTGGTCACACTTACTCAAATGCGTGCATCAGATATTGCCAATAAAGCATTACCGGGTAGTGGTTATTTACTGGCGTTTCTGGTGATTTTGGGTGGTTTTTTCTTTAGTGTCGGTAACATTGCAGGTGCAGCTTTAGGTTTAAATGCACTTTTTGGCCTAGACACAAAGTGGGGCGGCATTTTAAGTGGTGCGTTAGCTATTTTGATTTTTGCATCAAGAAAAGCAACGCTTGCCATGGATAAAAGCATGATCGTGTTGGGATTGCTTAAAATCCTGCTGATTATTATTGTTGCCGTCATTGTAATGCCTCCAGTTGGGCAAGCTGTACATCAAACCTTTGCTCCAGACCAGATTGACTTTGCCATTATTACCACCATTGTTGGCGGTACGGTTGGTGGTTATATCTGCTATGCCGGCGCCCACCGTTTACTCGATAAAGGTGCTGTGGGCCCTGAAAATATCGATGAAGTTGCTAAAGCTGCAACCAAGGGCATTATTGTTGTTGGCATCATGCGCTACGTATTGTTTTTAGCGTTTTTAGGTGTGGTGGTGAGCGGTGCAACAATTGATTTAGCCAGCCATGACGCCAATCCGGCAGCTCAAGCATTCCAATATGCAGCGGGTACATTTGGTTTTAAATTATTCGGCTTAATTTTCTGGGCAGCCGGCATTAGTAGCACCATTGGCGCAGCATATACTTCAGTGTCATTCTTTACTGCGTTTAAAAAGAACTTAACACCAAAACAAACCAACTATACGACCATTACCTTTATTGCATTAGCTTTATTGCTCTATGTGTTATTGGGTGCAACCCCTGCAGGTCTGCTCATTTTTGTAGGTGGTTTTAACGGTTTGGTGTTGCCAATTGGCCTTACAATTTTTGTATATGTTGCCGCGTGCCGTAAAGATTTAATGGGTAATTACAACTATCCAAAATGGTTGCTTATTTTGGGTGGATTAACATGTCTGTTGACGTGGTGGATGGGCTATATGTCGTTTACGACAGTGTTTAACTATTTGACCAAGCTTTAAGCCAGACTTTGTTAAGTGATAAAGGAATAATGCCATGTTTGTAGATTTAAATAGTGATTTGGGTGAAAGCTTTGGCTCATGGAAAATGGGTAATGATGATCAGATCTTACCTGTCGTGACCAGTGCCAATATTGCGTGTGGCTTCCATGCTGGCGACCCACTCGGTATTTTAAAAACAGTTCGTAAAGCAGTTGAGCTTGGTGTGACCATTGGTGCTCATGTGTCTTATCCAGACCTTGTAGGTTTTGGCCGCCGTAATATGGATTTGTCACGTGACGAACTCATTGCCGATGTGCTTTACCAAATTTCTGCACTCGATGGCTTGGCTAAAGTGGCAGGCTCAAAAGTGCAATATGTTAAACCGCATGGTGCGCTTTATAACACTATTGCACATGACCAAGCTCAGGCAGCAGCAGTGATTGATGCAATTAAAATGTATAACCCTGAACTGGTTTTAGTGGCTTTGGCCGGGTCGAACTTAGTCGAGCAGGCACGTGCGGCTGGTTTAAAAGTTGTGTCAGAAGCATTTGCAGACCGCGCTTATAACAGCGATGGTTCACTGGTATCTCGTCGTCTCGAAGGTGCGGTTTTACACGACTCGGCATTTGTTGCGAGCCGTGTGGTTTCAATGCTTAAAAATGGTGGGGTTGAGTCAATTGATGGTGTATTTACTCCAATTCAGGCTGACACCATTTGCTTACATGGCGACACCGACGGTGCGCTAGAGATGTCAGCAGCCATTAAAGCCGAGCTTGTAAAAAACAATATTGAAATCCGCCCGTTTGTAAATAAAGCATAAGGATGAGCACCATGTATAAGGATATTAAAGTCGACCCAGCTCAGCTTGAAGCCGCTTTAGATGCGCGTTTAAAAATCCGTGCTGGCTTTGATAAACCGACAGCAGGCATGGCTGCGGGCATGACACAGGTCAACATGATTTCGGTGCCAAAAGAGTGGGCATATGACTTTTTACTCTATGCGCATCGTAATCCGCAAAGCTGTCCAGTGCTTGATGTGCTCGAAGAAGGTATCTACGCAACTAAGCTTGCGACAGACTCAGACATTCGAACTGACTTCCCGCGCTATCGCATTTGGAAAGATGGCGAAATGGTCGATGAAGTGACCGATGCGAGCGAGATTTATAATGCTCATCCTGATTTGGTGACTTTCTTAATTGGCTGTAGTTTTTCGTTTGAAACAGCTTTGCAAGAAGCGGGTATTGAAGTTCGCCATATTCATGACGACACCAATGTTCCGATGTATTTGAGCAACATACAGTGCCAACCAGCAGGGCGTATTTCAGGAAACATGGTCGTTTCTATGCGACCAATTCCATCGCATCAAATTAGTGAAGCGGTAAAAATTACAGCACGTATGCCAAGCGTGCATGGCGCACCTGTACATATTGGGCACCCTGAAAGCTTAGGAATTTTGGATGTAAATAAGCCTGACTTTGGTGATACTTCTCGTATTGAGGCGGGTGAAATTCCGGTGTTTTGGGCATGTGGGGTAACACCGCAAGCAGCCGTTATGAACTCGAAAATTCCTTTTGCGATTAGTCATGCACCAGGTCACATGTTTATTACCGACATTCCTGACCGTGCTTGGATTGGCTAATTGGACTAAAGAAGAATTAAAAGGATAAGCAAATGCGTTTTTTATCGGTAAACGCCGACTGTTTTCTGATTGAGCTTGCGAGCTTAGAGGAAACTTTGGCGTTGTACAATAAATTGCAAAATACGCAATTGAATGGAATTAAAGACTTAGTCCCTGCTGCAAAAACAATTTTGGTTTTTTTCAACGAGATCGAAACCAACTTTAAAACGCTGGTTGCTTCAATTCAGAGCCTTAAAGTTGATTCTGGATTTGAGCGTAGCGGCCAAGAAGTGATTGTGCCGATTCGTTACGACGGTGAAGACCTTGCTCAGGTTGCCGAGTTACAAGGGCTGTCTGTTGCCGATGTGATTAGAAAACATCACCAAAGCGTGTGGAATGTCGCTTTTATTGGTTTTGCGCCGGGCTTTGCTTATATGAGCAGTCCCGATAAGCCTTTTACCGATATTCCACGCTTAACGGTTCCGCGTAAAAAAATACCGTCAGGCTCTTTGGGGTTGGCTGGAAAATACTCTGGTATTTATCCAAAAGACAGTCCGGGTGGCTGGCAGCTAATTGGTACAACAACAGAAAAAATGTGGGATTTAGAGCGTAAAAATCCTGCATTGCTGTTACCGGGCATGACCGTACATTTTGAAGATGTTACGCATCGTCCAACCACTGTAGCTGTACCGAAGCAAATCACGCGTACAGTTGAGCCGAAACAATCTGTGCCGTTATTTACGATCACTGCGCCAAGTTTACAGATGCTTATTCAAGACGAAGGGCGCTTAAACCAGACCAATATTGGTGTTGGGGTTGCAGGTGCAATGGATTTGTCTGCCATGCATAGTGCTAACCGTATTGTAGGTAATCCAACCGATACACCTGTTATTGAAGTTTTAAATGGCGGCTTAAAAGCAAAAATGCAGCATGCTGGCGTTATTGCAGTTGCAGGTGCCATTTCAAACATTCGTGTGAAATTTGCTGACGGTCAAACTGCAGATTTTGCAAGCTATCAGCCGATTGATTTAGATGAAGGCGATGAATTTCAAATTCAGCCACCAACAGCAGGCTTAAGAAACTATCTGGCAGTTCGCGGTGGTATAGACGTTGAACCAGTGCTCAATAGTGCTTCTTTTGACAGCTTGGCGGTGTTAGGGCCGGAACCTTTAAAGCTCGGAGATACGATTTATCAAGGACAGGCGAAGGCTGCCAACATTAGCGTAAATGAAGTGGGCAAAAGTGACTTGCCACAAGCTGGCGAAGTCGTTGAGCTAGATATTGTAATGGGGCCGCGTACAGACTGGTTTGAACAAGACAGTATTGAACTGCTCTGTCAGCAAGAATGGCTGGTAACCAATGAAAGCAACCGCGTTGGGCTAAGACTCTCAGGTGAGCAGTCTTTATCTCGCAAAATTACCCATGAACTGGAAAGTGAAGGCACATGCATTGGTGCTTTACAGATTCCACCGAGTGGGCAGCCAGTTTTGTTTATGAACGATCACCCTTTAACGGGCGGATATCCGGTCATTGGCTCTGTTGCTAAACACCATTGGGACTTGGTGGCACAGATTCCGGCAGGTTGCCGTATCAAATTTAAAAAAATTGCCGAATTTACAGATTTTGAGAATGAATGATGAATACAGAAAAATTATTGATTGCTAACCGTGGTGAAATTGCCGTTCGTATTATTCATGCTTGCCGTGACATGGGAATTTCATCGGTCGCGTTATATGCAGATGATGACATTGGCAGCATGCATGTCGAACTTGCAGATGAAGCATGGGGCTTGGCTGGCGCAACTGCCAGTGAAACCTATTTAAATATCCCTGCGATTATTGAAGTTGCAAAGAAATCGAAAGCGACCATGGTGCATCCGGGTTATGGCTTTTTATCTGAGCGTGCTGAGTTTGCCCAAGCCGTGATTGATGCTGGCTTAAAATGGGTCGGGCCATCACCAAGTGCCATTGAAAAATTAGGCGATAAAATCGAAGCACGTAAAATTGCTGCTTCGGTTGGTGCGCCCTTAGTTCAAGGTACGCAAGACCCACTTAATAATGCAGAGGAAGCTTTAGAGTTTGCTAAGCAATATGGTTTACCGATTGCCATTAAAGCGGCGTTTGGTGGCGGTGGCCGCGGCTTAAAAGTTGCGTGGAAACTCGAAGAGGTTCAAGAGCTTTATGAGTCGGCAGTACGTGAAGCAAAAGCTGCCTTTGGTCGTGGTGAATGTTTTGTCGAGCAATATCTCGATAAACCGCGCCACGTAGAAGCGCAAGTAATAGCTGACCAACATGGCAACATTGTGGTACTAGGTACACGTGATTGTTCATTGCAACGTCGTAACCAAAAGTTAGTTGAAGAAGCGCCAGCGCCATTTATTAGCGACGAGATTTATCAACAAATTTTAACCTCGGCAAAAAACATTTGTCAGGCTGCAAACTATGTGGGTGCGGGAACAGTTGAGTACTTACTGAGTCGTGACGGCAAGCTTTCATTCTTAGAAGTGAACACCCGTTTGCAAGTTGAGCACCCAGTGACCGAAGAAACCTCAAAAGTCGATTTGGTGGTTGAGCAAATTCGCGTGGCTCAAGGTGAAGTGCTTTCTATTAAAGAAACACCAAAAGCACATGGCCATGCGATTGAGTTTCGTATTAATGCCGAAGATCCAGCTCGCGGGTTTATTCCAGCCTTTGGTGTGTTGAGTTTATTCGAAGCGCCGTTTGGTCATGGTGTACGAGTCGACACAGGAGTTCGCACTGGCTCTTTAGTGTCTAGTCACTTCGACTCACTCATGGCAAAACTGATTGTGACTGGTCCAACTCGTGAAATTGCAATTGCTCGAGCTAAACGTGCTTTAAAGCAATTTAAAATTGAAGGAGTGGCATCAGTTTTAGACTTTCACCGTGCAGTACTTAATGAACCTGACTTTACCGATGAGTTTAATGTACACACGCGTTGGATCGAAAATGATTTTAAACAAGAGTTAAAGCCGACCAAACGTGGCATTCCAAACCATCAACAACCGATGTTACTCAGCTACATTGAAATTGATGGCAAGTTACACCGTTTAGGTTTACCTGCGGGTATGTTTGCACAAGGCCCAGCCACCGCAGTTCAGGCACAAACAGCTGAGCCAGAAGTAAGTGCCGAGCATTTACTTGCCCCGATTAATGGTGTGATTAGCGCTTGGAAAGTTGAAAATGGTGAACAAGTCACCGAAGGCCAAGTGGTTGCCATTATGGAAGCCATGAAAATGGAAGTGCAGGTACTGGCACACCGTAGTGGTGTTATTCAGATTGGCGCAGAGAAAGGCGCGACCTGCCATGCAGAAACTGTGATTGCTAGCATTAATTAAGTTTTAAATAATGATTTGGCCTGATTTTGTTTTTAGTTTGATCGGGTCAAATCAGATGCTTATTTATTAACTCAGTTAGCTATTTTCATAGTACTCGTTAACCATTTTCAACTTGAAAGCCAGAAAGGGTTATGAGATATTTATCACAGTTTAGTGATATCAAAATGAATCACTGTATTGAAAGCTCGCCTATGCGGGCTTTAATTTTTAGCCCAGTTTAAGCATTTCTCACTTAATGAGCTGGCAGCATAAAAACAATTTGAGAATTTGGCACTCACTCAAAGGCGAATTGAAGAACGCGAATGAAAATTCTACCTTCATCTGAATATGATCAAATTCTAAAATACAGTGTCTATTGGCTCGTCATCTCGATTGTGATTGGAGTCGTAGCGGGGTTGGCCTCGACTTTAATTTTTGTCGCCTTTGATATTTCTAATAAAGTCCGAAGCCTGCATCACTGGCTCATCTATTTTTTGCCTTTTGTGGGGTTTGGCATTGGCTATCTCATTAAAAAATACGGATCACCGATTGAGCGGGGAACTCATTTACTGCTTGATGAAATTCACCAGCCTAAGTCGTTTATTCCCAAACGAATGAGCCCCATCATTTTTATTACCTCAATTTTAACGCAGTTGTTTGGCGGCTCGGCAGGGCGTGAAGCACCAGCGGTTCAGCTTTCAGGTGCCTTAATTGATCACTTAAGCCATATATTAAAAATCTCGGAAGACAACCGGAAAATCTGCTTAATCGCGAGTATTGGTGCTGGCTTTGCAGGGGTGTTTGGCTTGCCTCTGGCAGGTGCAATCTATGGTTTGGAAATTACAGCTTTAGGTAACTTAAGATATTCAGCCATTTTCCCATGTTTTGTGTCGGCGCTTATTGCATCGACCATGCCTGAGCTATTCGATATTGTTCATCCGCATATTTATTATGTCATTAGTGAGTTTCCAGCCATTCATTTTGGCACGCTCATGAGCTTAATTGCGGCAGGGTTAGTGTTTGGTTTAGCTGCACGTTTCTTTATTGCTGCCATTCATTTGGCAAGTGATCTCTTTTATAAATACATTCGCTACTTACCATTAAGAACCATGGTCGGTGGTATTGTCATTATGCTACTTACGTTGTTCACTGCGCATCAGCAATACAATGGTTTGGGCACAGATAAAATCATTGCGTCTTTTTATGTACCGATTGAGTTTTACGACTTTTTTAACAAGACCGTTTTTACTGCCATCACTTTAGGTTCGGGCTTTAAAGGTGGTGAAATTACCCCACTGTTTTATGTTGGCGCGACATTAGGTAATGCGTTAGGGGCGGTTTTAAATCTACCAATTTCATTGCTTGCAGGCTTAGGCTTGGTGAGTCTGTTTTCAGGGGCAAGTAAGGCACCATTAACGTCTATTATTTTAGCTATTGAGCTATTTGGAATGAATGTTGCCACGTATGCGATTATTACTTGTTTGCTGGCAGCACTATTTTCTGGAAATTGTGGGTTATATCGCCGTAAAAAGTTGATGGATTGATTAAGCATTTCTAAGGAGTTGAGTGATTTCAAATTGCTTAACTCCTATTAAATCTTCTTTTTTTTAATAACAATAATAAAAATTGGCATATTAAATGCTTGATAAAAAATGATAAGCAAATGAAAAGAAATGAAGTTCTATTTCTTGTTGGGAACTATAATTAGAAATAGAAAATTATTTTAATATTAAAAAAGGAATAACTTAAACTGTGCCAATATTTATTCTAATACTTACGTTTTTTGTGGGTTTGCTTGTTGGGCGATACACTATATTTTTAATTGAAAAGTCTTTATCTGTTTTTTTATATGTTGTTCATAAATTTTTAAATAAATACTTAGTTCTTTTACTTTCAATTGTTTTTTGCTTTCTCTTTTTCTCTATCTATTTAACAGGAGGATTGATGTTGTGGCACATTCTTAGTGGTGGAATAACAGAACTGGGTAAGCTTATATATTTATCTGGATGGGTAGTCGGAGCAATATTTTTTGGATTTCATCCAGAAGATAATAATTTTAAATAAGGGATAAGTAGTTAATATAAAAACAATCTTAAAGAGGGTGCTATGTCTATATTGGGTTTTGCTATTTTTTTTATATTCTTATATGGCATTGGCTATTTTGTAGTTAAAGCAGGGTGGAAGCTGCGCTATTTAGCGCCAATATGGTTTTTATTTTTTTTTATTATCATTCTATTTGTTTTAGCAATTTTATTTCCTAAAGATTGGACCAATGCGCACTTTTTTACTGTAGATGGTCCTAATCACTTAGCACTTCTTTCTTTATTAATATCTTCATCTTTAAGTTCACTTATTACGTTTATTTTAGTTTTGGTTGTGTGGGCTATTCGACATGATGTCATTTAAATTGTTTAGATTAAAAAGTCTTAGGCAATCTAATATTTATATTAAAGAGCTGGGTCCTCTCTCATTTGGAGTAGTAAAATGATTGAGTCTATTCCCATGATCATTTTGTTAGGTGCTTTTTCAGGTGCTTTTTTTGGGCGCTACTATAGAGCAGTCTTTGTCTTTTTATATGATAAAGTTTATATACTCCTTAAAGACCTTCTAACTAATCCTTTCCTTTCAATTGTTTCGATGTTTTTTGCAATAGTTTCTGTTTTCCTATTCGCGCTATGGGGCAATGTCTTTTCTTTGGTTATCTCTGACGAAAATTGGGTGTATTTCTATAGGCCATATTTTGTTGGAATATTGGTAGGTGTTTTTTTGCTTAGATTAAGTAGTGAAAAATAAGTTTTAAGTAATTGAATTTAAATTATTCTATCTGTATCTGGTGAGTGAAATGAAAATATTAAAAATCCTTAAATGGCTTATTGTCCTATTTCTAATGTTTGTTATCTTGTTGGGTATGATCGAATTTATTGCAAATAAATTTTTTGATAATGCAGATACGAAAGATGGATGTGCTGACTCTGGAGGGGCATGGGATCATCAAAAAGATACCTGCCAATTTGGTCCTAATGACCCTAGAAGTAAAAAATAATTGGGAATATAAATGAAAAAGCAATTTATCGATGTACAAATCTATTTTCTAGAAATTGCGAGTTATATCGCTGTAAAAATATTATCTGATTAAGTCGTAATGCAATCAGATAATATTTTAATTAATAAAGTTTTTGAGTAGTCAAAATTATAAAAGCTACCATTATTTTTTTAAAATCATCTTCAAACCTAATTTAAGCTCAATTAATGAGTCTTTTGCAGCTTGAAAAAAATTTCGTTGTTCAAAAGTTTTTATATAGGATGCTCTATAAATTAGCCAGAATTCAACCATAAGAACTAAAAAAGCTAATGTCATACAAATATTAGTTGTAACTTTATTGTCTCCAAAGAAAAAAACTAATATTAATTGGAAAATAAAAATTAATAGTGACATAGGAATGAGAAAGACTAAATTGAAAAACAAGTAATATGGAATATACCAAATTAGAGGTAACACAAAAGGCATGATTTACTCTTTCAGTTTTAATAAATTGAAGGAATTTTAAAATAATTTTAAAAATTAATATATTAAAATTATATGTATTTGCTCCACCGTAATAGCTTTTTATTTCCCAACTGATCGAACTTAATACAAACTATATTTTCTGCGCTTGACGACAACAAAAGCGAATACTATCCTTTGCAGGCTAGCCTACATTGCTAGCGGGTTTTAGCAGACCCTATTTAACAAAGACGATATTCGAAACCTAGTTTTGTGTATCGTGAACTCGTTCGCCCCCTTTTTCTCTACGGTAGGGCGGAAGGGGGACACCTTCGGGTGTGCTGGTTTCTTTGTTGCCAGTCTGCTAACCCTCTTTCGTCCTGCCACCATCATTTAGCAGTGATCGGTAGGATTTCTTTTGTTAACAAAGGAGTCCGCTATGCGTACTAATTTTTCTCAATTTTTGGCCTTTGCCAAACTCTCTCTATCCATACCGCCAAACTGGTCTTTAAAACGCTTTAACCGTTTGTAGGTTCTCTACACCTTAAGAATCGTTACGACTAAAAAATCATAGTAACAATAAAACCGAGATAGGCAAGCACACCTCTTGTGCTGCTTTTGCATGCCTGTTTTTAGCACTCATTTTAAGAGTGACGGCATTTCTATCTCTTTTAGATACAACAAAAAATTATTTTAAGCGGTATACATGAAAAATTTAGAATCTTCATTTAGAGCACTCAGAGTGCTTCACGTAGCAAAAGACTTATTTAATCAAGATGGCTTTCACAAGGTCGGTGTCGACCGAATTATTGCGGAAGCCAAAATTCCCAAAGCGACTTTCTATAACGACTTTCACTCAAAAGCACGACTCATCGAGATGTGTCTAACTTTTCAAAAAGATGCGTTAAAAGAAAAAGTGTTTTCAATTCTCAAATCGTACCGTGAAGAAATGGTGCTTGATAAACTCAAACAGATTTATCTTTTACATGCCGACTTAAATGGCTTTTATCATTTACCCTTTAAAGCAATTTTTGAAATTGAAAACCTCTACCCAAAAGCCTACAGCGTAGTAATTGAGTATAGAACTTGGCTCATAAACGAAGTTTATAAACTGCTTTTAACAGTCAAAAGTACGGCTTCAATGAAAGACGCCCACATGTTCTTGTTCGTGATTGATGGGGCAATGGTTCAACTTTTGAGTAAAAACAGTGTAGATGAGCGAGACAAGCTACTAAATTATTTTTTAATAATGCTGTCTTAGTGATAAATCCACACACTTTCTAAAAGGAAAAAAGCCCGTAACTGGGCTTTTTATTTACTTTTTAGTAATAGGATCTATAAGTTGATTAATAATAACGCCTTTATTTAGATCACAAGTAGTATCTGGTTTAACGATCCAGTTGTAGTCATTCAAATTAAGCGGATAAGCTTCTCCACTACCATAAGCAATAGTGTCACCATCTTTATATTGTTTTGAGTCAATAATTAAAAGATGCTTATTGCTATCCCAATGAGCATCTTTTGTTGCAAAAACGGGAAGGACTCGATCACTTGCATGCATTAAATAGACACAAGATCCTTCAATTTTAATTTGTGCCTCACTATAGCTCGCATTATCAGCACCGCCAGTGTATGCAAGTTTCGGTACAATAACCTTGTTTTGAGGCTGAGGAGGATTGGTACATCCATTAAGCAAGATGACCAATCCAATTTGAAGAGTAATTAAAATATTTAGTTTATTCATATTTAAAAAGAAAATGATTATCAAGCATATTAATTAGTGCAGCCTTTATTTATTCGAGTTCCAGTTGATCATCATCTTTTGTGACTTTAATTTTCAACTTTTTATATTTACGTTTGTTTGGATCTAAAGCAGAGTTTGTCACTTCATCAGCAAATTTCGGATTCTGCATGAGTTTTGCATAGGCTCTGTAACCTATGCGAATTCGGGTAGGTGGACAATCTGTTCTTTTGGAATAATATTCAATAAGTGAATTTAATTCCTTTAACAAACTCTGATGTTCCATTGGATTGATTATTTTCTATTAATTAGTAAGTTATTTTTAGCATACTAAACTTTAGAAAGTTTCTAAAGCTCTAGTTGATATACATTATCTTTGTTAAATGTGATTTGAATTGCTCTAGTTTTATAAATGGTGATTTATTTTGCTTTTAGTTTTAGGTTTTTGATTTCTTTTTAATCAAATAGTCATAATTAAGGGTTAAATTAATTTTAGAAAAAGAAAATAGATAGAAGATTGCCACGAACAAGAACGATTTAAGCAATTTTCTCAAACTGTAGTATTCAGCTGACTTTAACGAGTCGGCTTTTGTTTTTGTGGCCAAATAAAAAGCCCTTAAGCGGGCCTTTTACTTTTTAAGTTAGCAATTAAAACTTAAGCTTTTTAAGCCCACGACTCACGCCATTTTCTAAAGCTTTTTTGATAATAAGGCCAATAAAAGGAACGCGACCTTTAAAGCTAATGGTGTAATCCAAACGAGTACGATTATTTCCCAAGTCCGTAAATTTCATTACACCACGGTGACCCTTAATTGGACTAATGCCGCTCGTGATTGCGTACTCGATCAGTTCATTTTCTTTGTAGACTAAATTTGTTTCTACAAATGAAGGGGTGAGTGGAATAGACATTTTGCGTGCAGAACCAACACCATTACGGGCGTCTTTTCCGTTGCTAATACGAGTCACTTTAGCAGGAGCAAAAAGTTTGCTTAGGTTTTCATGCTCACTTAAAGTTGCAAAGACTTTGTCTACGGGCGCATCAAATTCTTGTACGATGTTGATTTTTTGAGTTTTTAACATCTTATTCCCTCTGAAAATTATTTTGACATGGATGATTGTCAGAATTTGGATGTTAGCACGCTTTTGATGGTGGGGGAATTCTTCTTCGTCGGAGTTATCGTAAGTCCGAAAAAAGCATTGCGATAAATCTACAATGCTTTTTGGTCTTTTCTTAATTTTTTAAAGAAGGGTTGAATCACCGACCAGTTCGTTGAAACCCAGCAAATAAAAGAACCCACCGTCACCATTGCTGTTCCTTGCCAAAAGCTCATCGATAATTGAGTTTGTAAAACAAACATAGCCAAAATAGACGAGATAATCGGGGTGAAATAAGAAGCCACCACAAGTATGGTAATGTTTCCATGAATGATGCCAATGTTCCAAGCGGCATAACCAAAACCCATGGCAGCAGATGCCACTAAAAGGGTGATGACTGCTGGAATATCCATTGATGGAATAGTGAATTGCCCCGAGACAAGCAGCTTGAACCATAGAGTGAGCGCGACACCAACAAAGAAAATGGAAATGGGGTTTTGCCCATTGCTCATTTTTTTAGTGATTACACAGTAAAAAGCCCAGATGATGGCACCTGTAAATGCCAAAATATAGCTCAGTGGGTTGCTATGAAAATTATCGACAAGACTATTTAGACTAAAATCGCTGCTTCCAGTTTGAATAAAAATTATGCCAGAAATTGAAATAAGTAAGCCGAGAATAATAAGGAAATTAAACTTTAATTCCTTAAAAATCACGAAAGCCAAAACCGTTAAACTCGGCCACAAATAGTTAACAATACTAATTTCAATGGCTTGTCTTGCTGTCTGAGAATAAGCAATCGCAAATGAAAAGCACACCTCATAAGCCACAAATAGAATTGTGCCAAATATTAAGTATTTTTTAGAGATCTGTTTAAAGTCTGGAGCTTTGAAAATGGCAAGCAACAGTAGCGCACTTAAAGAATAAATAAGCGTAACACCTAGCTCAGGTCCAAGGGCGGCGCTGACTTGCTTCATCAGACCGACCAGAGATGCCCACATGAGAATGGCGCTTAAACCAATCAATGTTGCTAGATTTTTTGACATAAAATTCAGTAAATAACGGTTAAAAATGGTAAGAGATTAAGTTGTACTAATGAAAGGAATCAATTTTCAAGCTAAGGAATATAGGACAAATTATATAAAATATAAACAATTAAATTTATTGATTGGTTGAATCTGCTATGTTTATTTAGCATTCAATTGAGTAACGAAATTTCGAATAAAACAACATTCTTACGAGGAAAATATGGAAGTCATTAAAACGGTTGGTGTTGTTGGAGCAGGTGTAATAGGTGCAAGTTGGACGGCCTTATTTTTATATAAAGGATTTAAAGTTAATGTTTATGACCCATATCCTATAGATGAAGCTGTCTTTAAAAATAGAATATCTGCAAATTTAAATGATTTATTGGCTTTAGATCAGAACGCTGAAAACACTCATTCTCTAGCAGATGTACTGCTTCATCTGGAAATTTTTAATAATTTAAAAGATGCAGTTTCAGATGTAGATTTTATTCAAGAAAATGCTCCTGAACGTCTCGATATCAAACAACAGCTATATCAAGAAATCACAGCAAATTGCCCTCAACATACTCTTATTGCTTCAAGTTCATCAGGCTTAAAAGTGTCTGATTTTCAAAAAGAGGCGCAGCATCCTGAACGTATTTTTTTAGGTCATCCTTTTAATCCGCCTCATCTTTTGCCTTTAGTTGAAATTGTCGGTGGTAATTTGACTGATCCTCAAATTTTAAAACAGGCTTCTGAGTTCTATAAACAGCTGGGCAAAAATCCAATTGTTTTAAATAAAGAAGTAAAAGGGCATGTCGCAAACCGTTTGCAGGCTGCACTGTGGCGAGAAGCTTTTTCATTGGTTGAACAAGGCGTGTGCTCTGCCGAAGATATTGATGTCGCGATTACCAGTGGGCCGGGTTTAAGATGGGCACTCTTTGGTCCCTATATTAATATGCAGCTTGCCAACCAAAAGGGGTTTAAAGAAGCAATTCATCATTTAGGCCCACCAATGACGGAATGGTGGAATGATATGCACGCATTTCAACATTCAGACGAGACAACAGAGTTATTGGAATCACAAACCAATCAGCTTTTAACCCAATATAAAAATATCGATTTATACCAAACAAGAGATAAAGGTCTGGTCGATATCTTAAAGCTCAGACAACAACTTAAACTAGATTAATTCGAACTCTTAGAATAGAGCCAATCATTTTATTACACGGATGATTGGCTTTTTTCTGGGTCAAATAACAAAAACATTCCGAGTTAAAATTGCAGTGCATTCATTAAATGTTACTGAAATCTCTGTCGCGTTGCATTTGAACTATATGCCTTACGTGAAGAGTAAGAATCGTTGCAAACCGTAAAGAAAGCCTCCTCATAATCAAAGGACATCACAGAAAATAGAGGAATAACAATATGCGCGCTCTTACTTACCACGGTGCAGAAGATGTTCGAGTAGAAACAGTAGCAGACCCTATTATTCAAGAACCGGATGACATTATTTTACGAGTGACTGCCACAGCGATATGTGGTTCTGATTTACATTTATATCGAGGCAAAATCCCTAGAACTGAACAAGGCGATATCTTTGGGCACGAATTTATGGGCGTGGTTGAAGAAGTCGGCCCAGCTGTCACCGCAGTGAAAAAGGGTGATCGAGTGATTGTTCCTTTTGTGATTGCCTGTGGAGAATGTTTCTTTTGCCAACTAGACCTGACCGCTGCCTGCGAAACCACTAATACAGGGCGCGGCGCAATTATTAATAAAAAGCAGATTCCACCAGGTGCGGCTTTGTTTGGCTATAGCCATCTTTATGGCGGTGTACCGGGTGGGCAAGCAGAATATGTGCGTGTGCCAAAAGCCAATAAAGGCCCTTTTAAAGTACCAACTTCACTGTCAGATGAAAAAGTGCTTTTCTTGACTGATATTTTACCCACTGCTTGGCAGGCCGTGACCAATGCCCAAGTGACTCGTGGCTCAACCGTTGCAATTTATGGTGCTGGACCAGTCGGGCTGTTAAGTGCTGCTTGTGCCAAGATGCTCGGTGCTGAAAAGATATTTATGGTCGATCACAATGACTATCGATTGAATTATGCAGCGGCAACATACGGTGCTATTCCAGTTAATTTCGATGAAGTCGATGCGGCTGAATTTATTATTCAACATACCGACAATTACCGTGGGGTCGATGCTGTGATTGATGCGATTGGCTTCGAGGCAAAAGGCAGTGTGATTGAGACAGTTCTAACCAATTTAAAGCTTGAAGGTTCAAGTGGAGCAGCGCTTCGTCAATGTATTGCCGCAGTTCGTCGTGGTGGTGTAGTCAGCGTACCGGGTGTATATGCAGGCCCAATTCATGGCTTTTTATTTGGCGATGCATTTGATAAAGGTTTGACTTTTAAAATGGGCCAAACCCATGTCCATCAATATTTGCCGCAACTCTTAGAACTGATTGAGCGTGGTGATTTATCACCTGAAACGATTATTACCCATCGAATGAAATTAGAAGATGCCGCAGAGGGATATCGCATTTTTAATGAAAGAGAAGAGGACTGCCGTAAGGTGATTCTGCTTCCTTAACACTCTTAATCTTATAATCCATTCTTAAGCCTCTTAATGAAAGGGGCTTTTTTATTTTCAAGATGCACAATTTTGAGTGCAGTTTTTTATTTTTGGACTTAAACCGCACCCAAACAGCTCAAGTTAAGTATTACTTTTAACCAAAATCGTAATACTAAGCTGGCATGTCCTTTGCATAGTCATAACTAATCAAAAGTGATCTAGGGTTCCGATACTTCATGTATGACTGGACCGAGAGTTCACGGTTCCTAGCGAACTACACGGAGGGATAAAAGCCCGGGAGGAAGTCTAAAACTATCCGACAGGAGTAGCTATGAACACTGCAAGTTATCATAACAATCAGGCGATTTGGACCGAACTTTTACCCGGAGGGCATCACTGGTCGGGTCGAATTCAAAAAGGAACCATTCTTAGATTTACTTCGCTTGGCGCTCAGGCAAATGTTTCTTTGTTTTGTGTAAATGCTGCCGATGTGCTTGAACGTTTTAACATGCCCGACAGTTTAAAAGGACAACATACCGCTTATTTAAAAGCTTCCAATGTACTGTATTCAGACCTAGGCCGTGTGATGGCTTCCATTGTTCATGACGATCATGGTTGGAATGATGCGCTTTGTGGCCCAAGCCGACCTGAGCAAATTGAAAAGCAATTCGGTGAGCGTACATTTCAAGATGCCCGCAATGATATGTACCAAAATGGCTTAGACAGCTTACTCATTGAAATGTGTAAATACGGACTTGCCAGCCAAGACCTGAGTGCCGCCGTTAACCTATTTTCTAAAGTTGTGCCAGATGAAAACGGTGCTTTGTCTTATGTCAGTTCTGACAACACCGATCAAAGCATTGAACTGCGCTTTGAAATGGACTGTTTACTATTTTTATCTGCTGCACCGCATGGTTTAGACACCAGCCCAAGCTATCAACCTGCCGATATTCAACTTAGTTTATTTAAAGCAAATTCTCTAACAGACAGCGATATTTGTCGTGATGCATGTTCGCAAAATCAGCGTGCCTTTCAAAACACAGCCCGCTACTACGCGCTTAGCAATATTTAAATCAGGAGAAGCATCATGATAGTTTTACAATCATTTGAAAAAGCAGTTTTAAATGAAGTTTGTCCTGCGGGTGAAGCGTGGATGTGCGAGGTTAAAAAGGGCCAATATTTTCGAATTATTGATCTGGAGGGAAACCAAGCGGTCGATACTTTGTTTATGAGTGCCGAAAACCCAACTGAGCGTTATAGCGCAATGGATACTTTGGCTATTAACCAACAAATTTATTTAGAAAAGGGCACCAAGCTCTACAGTAACTTTGGTCGTCCAATTGCCGTTATTCATGATGATAACTGTGGGCGCCATGACACCATTGGTGGTGCTTGTTCATGTGAAAGTAATACGGTTCGTTATGCACATGAAACGTATCCAATGCATAGTTGCCGTAACAATTTTATGTATGCCTTGGCAAAACACCCGATTGCGAAGAAGCATGGCTTAAATGTCCGTCACATCGGTCCAAATATTAACTTTTTTATGAATGTACCTGTTACGCCAGATGGCCAGCTTAAATTTGATGACGGAATTTCAGCGCCGGGGAAATATGTCGAAGTTCGGGCAGAAATAGATTTGATTGTTTTAATTTCCAATTGTCCGCAGCTCAATAACCCATGTAATGCCTATAACCCAACCAAAATTCAATTGGTTGTCCGTGAAGCGGAAGGGGTATAAGCATGTTTAAAAAAGTTCTAATTGCCAACCGTGGTGCAATTGCCTGTCGCGTCATTCGCACTCTTAAAAAACTCGGGATCGCTTCGGTGGCTGTTTACTCCGAAGCCGACCGTGATTCGTTACACGTGACTTTGGCCGATGAAGCTTTCCTAATTGGTCCTGCACCTGCCAATCAAAGTTATTTAAATATTGAAAAAATCCTTGAGGTAGCAAAACTGTCGGGAGCAGAAGCCATTCACCCCGGTTATGGTTTTTTGTCTGAAAATGCTGAGTTTTGTGATCTGTGCGAAAGCCAAGGCATTGCTTTTATTGGACCGACTTCAAGTCAAATGCTCGATTTTGGTTTAAAACATACTGCACGTGAACTCGCTATTAAAAGCAATGTACCTTTACTTCCGGGTAGTTCTCTACTTGCCGATGAAGCTGAAGCCTTGTTTGAGGCTGCCCATATTGGTTATCCAGTAATGCTGAAAAGTACCGCGGGTGGTGGCGGTATTGGTATGCGTCTGGTCTGGAATGAAACTGAGTTAAAAGATGCCTATCAAACTGTGTCTTATTTAGCGCAGGTCAATTTTAAAGATGCAGGTTTGTATTTAGAAAAATTTGTACAACATGCGCGCCACATCGAAGTGCAAATTTTTGGTGATGGGAAAGGGCAAGTTTTAGCGTTGGGTGAGCGTGATTGTTCGGTACAACGCCGTAATCAAAAGGTGATTGAAGAAACACCCGCTCCACACCTAAATGAGCAGCAACGCGACTACCTGCAAAAAGTTGCGATTCAACTCATGCAGTCGGTGAACTACCGCTCGGCAGGCACGGTTGAGTTTGTCATGGACACTGAAACCCAAGAATTTTATTTCTTAGAGGTTAACACGCGTTTGCAAGTTGAACACGGCGTGACCGAGCAAGTTTTTGGTGTCGACTTAGTCGAGTGGATGGTTACATTGGCAAGTGGTGACTGGTCTGCACCCACTAAAAAGTTAGAGCCAACAGGACACTCCATTCAAGTTCGTCTTTATGCCGAAGACCCAATTAAACAGTTCCAACCAAGTGCAGGCTTACTCACGCATGTTAAATTTGACCCGCAAACCCGAGTCGAAACATGGGTAGAAACGGGTTCAACGGTGTCGTCTTTTTATGACCCAATGATTGCTAAAATTATTGTGACCGCTGCAACACGAGAGCAAGCTATACAGGCAATGTGTGCCAGTCTTGCCAACACACAGGTGGCTGGCATCGAAACCAATTTGGAATATTTACAAAACATTATTGCTTGTGATGTGTTTGCTTTAGGTACCCAAACCACTCGGTTTTTAAATACGTTTGAATGGAAAACTCAAAAAATTGAAGTGTTGCAGGCTGGTATTCAAACTGCCATTCAAGACGTAACAGGTCGACTAGGTTATTGGGATGTCGGGGTGCCGCCATCTGGTGCGATCGATCCACTCAGTTTAACTGTGGCAAATCAGCTTTTAGCCAATGAGCCAAATACCGCAGGGCTTGAATGTACCTTGCAAGGGCCAACTTTAAAGTTTCATTGTGACAGCCAAATTGTGATTACGGGCGGTGATATGCCTTCAAAACTTGATGGTGAACTTGTGCCGATGTGGCAAACCATCAATGTGAAAAAAGGCCAAGTTTTAAAATGCGGGCTTATCCGTTCAGGTTGCCGTAGCTATATTGGTGTTAAAGGTGGTTTCGATGTTCCTAACTATTTAGGCTCGCAAGCGACTTTTACTTTGGGGCAATTTGGTGGACACGCTGGCCGTAATTTATTAATTGGCGATATGCTGCCAATTACTGAATATTCCGCTCAATCGACCACTGCTTTAGCTCAAGCACAAATTCCTAGCTTTACTCAAAACTGGGAAATTGCAGTCATGTATGGGCCACATGGCGCACCAGATTTTTTCACCAAACAAGATATTGATACCTTTTTTGCCAATGAGTTTGAAATTCACTATAACTCAAGCCGTACAGGTATTCGTTTAATTGGACCAAAACCTGAGTGGGCACGTGAAGATGGCGGTGAGGCAGGTTTACATCCATCCAATATTCACGACAACGCTTATGCCATTGGGGCAATTGATTTTACGGGTGATATGCCAATTATTTTGGGTCCGGATGGTCCGAGCTTAGGTGGCTTTGTCTGTCCTGCGGTAGTGATTCATTCCGAGCTTTGGAAAATCGGGCAGCTTAAAGCAGGTGATAAAGTCAAATTTGTGCCTGTGAGTTATGCACAAGCAAAAGCACTCGACCAAAAATATCATCAAAGCTTAACTGTGACCGATACAACTCAGATCGATTTTAATCCAGCCATTCAAGCAGAACCCGATACTCTAAAAGATGCAGTTTTGGCAATTTTAGAAGGTGAATCTGATTTACCAAGCGTGACCTATCGACCAGCAGGAAATAGCTATTTATTGGTCGAATATGGCGAGTTAGTACTTGATCTGAATTTACGTTTCCGTATTCATGCACTCATGCAATGGGTCAAAGATCAAAACATTCAGGGCATTATCGACTTAACACCGGGCATCCGTTCACTACAAATTCATTTTGATTCAATTCAACTCGATCAATTGGAGCTTTTACAGAAACTTCAACAGGCAGAAGCTGAGTTACCTGATATTCAAAATATGCAGGTGCCTTCACGGACTGTCTATTTGCCTTTGGCTTGGGAAGATTCACAAACTCAGCTTGCTACCGAGCGCTATACGCAAATTGTTCGTCCAGATGCGCCGTGGTGTCCAGATAACGTCGAGTTTATTCGCCGTATTAATGGTTTAGCTTCCAAGCAAGCAGTCAAAGATGTGGTCTATAGTGCGAACTATTTGGTGATGGGTTTAGGCGATGTGTATTTAGGGGCACCAGTTGCAACGCCACTCGACCCACGCCAACGGTTAGTCACTACAAAATATAACCCTGCACGAACTTGGACACCTGAAAATGCTGTCGGCATTGGCGGGGCGTATATGTGTGTGTACGGTATGGAAGGGCCGGGTGGCTATCAGTTTGTTGGCCGTACCACTCAAATGTGGAGTCGCTACCGTAAAAATGCCGACTTCGAAGATGGCAAACCGTGGTTATTACGCTTTTTTGACCAAGTGAAGTTCTATGAAATTTCTGAGGCTGAACTTCTGCAAATGCGTGAAGACTTTAAGGCGGGCCGTTTAAAACTTCGCATTGAAGATGGCGTGCTCAACTTAAAAGAGTACAACGCGTTTTTAAAAACACATCAAGACAGCATTCAAGCCTTTAAAGACATGCAACAAGCCAATTTCGAGGCTGAACGTCGCCGTTGGCACGAAGCAGGTTTACAAGAATATATCTCTGAAAGTCTAGATGCTGTTGATGAAGGTGAAACCGTAGTTATTCCTGAAGGCGGCTGTGCAGTCGAATCACACATGCCGGGCTCAATCTGGAAAATTGAATGTGCATCGGGAGATATTGTTGAAGAAGGTGCAACCCTTGCGGTGATTGAGGCAATGAAAATTGAAATTCCAATTATTGCACCCGAACGCATGAAGGTCGAAACCATTACCATTGAAAAAGGGCAAACCGTAAAAACGGGGCAGGTGCTATTTACCTTGGCACCTGTGGCCTAAATTAAAAAGAGAGCATCGATATTGATGCTCTCTTTAAATCTTATGCTTCAGATAAATGCTTTAATACTTTATGACCATGTTCAACTGCTTCTAATTTAATTTTCGACTCTGGGTTACCTGATAAAGGCGAAACGTCATAAAGCAAGTAAGTGGCGCTTAACTGCATTTGCGTATATTGAATTGAATATTGAACTGCTTTTAAAAAGCTATCGATTAAGTTTTCTTGGTCGTTCACCAAGTTGGCTTCTGTTTGGCCGACCGTCATACTAATAATGACTTTTTTGTCTTTTAATTTGTCTCCTTCAGAGCCATAGGCAAACTGATAAGTAAAAACTTCATCAAACCATAATTTCAAAATTGCCGGCATATTAAACCAGAACATTGGATATTGCAGAATGATGGTGTCATGGCGCAACAAGGCTTCTTGTTCAGCACTCACGTCAATTTGGTAGTCTGGATAAAGTTGGAAAATATCTCGGACTTCAAGGTCTGGATAGGTTTTTACGAGTTCATTCACAATCGTTTTATTTGCAATAGATTGCGCGTAGTAGGGATGAGCTAAAATCAGTAAAGCCATGAGAATACCTTTAAACTATAAAAATAATAGTCACTATAATTTTTATAGTATTGGCGTACAATAACTATCAAAGTTGATAGGTAGCGTTAAAAATGGCAAATACTGAAAATACATGTGAAGTCACAGTAAATGGAAAAACTTATCCATGTCATATCAGTATGGCTATGGACTTGGTGGGTGGAAAATGGAAATGCGTGATTTTGTATTATTTAAAAGATAAGCCGAAACGCTTTAATGAAATCAAGCAACTCATTCCTACAATTACTGAAATGACATTAAGTCTTCAACTCAAGCAGTTAGAGCAAACCGGCTTAATCTCTAGAACGGTTTATGGTGAAAAAGCACCGATCAAAGTTGTCTATGAAATGACAGATTTTGGAAAAACGTTTAGGCCAGTTTTAGATTCTTTATATGTATGGGCTCATAGTTTGATTAGTCTATCTGAAGATTAAAAATTAAATTATTAAATAGATTAGACTGTATTAATTATATTCAATATTATACTTCAAGAATAAAAAGGAAATTATTATGAAGAGAATTTTATTACTATCATTTCTATTTTTTTATTTGCTTATACCGGCTTACGCTCAGGAAGTAAAATATAAAAATATTATAGTTAATCTAAAAGATCAGTGGGATATTAGCAAAGGTCAAAATGAAGAGCTAATTGCAATAAAACAAGCGAGTAAACAGGCAGTTATAATTTCGATATATTATCCAAAAGGTATAGAAGAGGGTATGCAATATCTGGTTGCTTCGCTACAAATTCCGAAACAAGGACTAGTGAAAATGAAAGGGGTAACATTGGTTAATGAGGATATTAATATTCCATTGAGTAGTGGTATGAATTATCAAGCTAATGTATTTACAACCAACTTTGATAAACGTTTTCTTATCAGTGCTTCATCAGGTACTAATGCTGGAGTTATCTTAGTGACATATGAAGGCGAAGGTAATGATACAAATAAAGCGATTAATGATTTTAAAAGTTTAATAAATAATATAAAGATAGAGGCTCCTAAAGATGGATTCCTTTTTAATCAGAATGATTTATTGAAACATAACTAAGGATTAAAAGAGATAGCCCCATCCCTGTGCATGGGGCTTTTTTTTGCCCAAAAACTACTCAAAAATCTCCCCCCAACCCATCAAAACGACGCTTAAAAACTGGCACATTTTCTGCATCTCTTATTAGTAATACAAAAACTGAATTTGGTAATACCAAACTAGAGGTGCGATATGAACGATGTAAAACCCGTGGTTCAACCAAAGCCAACTTTAAAAGCCTTTTTAGTCGAATTGCTTAGCGTACGTGCAGGCGTATATATCAAGCAAAAAAATCAGCCGCCTAAAACAAAAGGATAAGACTGTGGCAAAACAAAAGTTGGCTCGAATCAGTATTACCGTACCTGAAACGACCCTCAACGCGCTCGACCAAAAAATTGTCGAGCAGAACTATGAAAGTCGCTCGCAAGCGATTGTCGACATGATTAATAAACACCTGATTGCAGAGCAGGCGCAGGCCAATGAAGTCATGGTGGGCACCTTAACGCTGCTTTATGACGCTAGCCAAATGACCTTGCGCAATCAATTGGTCGATTTACAACAACAGTTTTTAGCACAGGTGATTAGTTCACTTCATATTCAACTCGACCAACAAAAGATATTGCAAGTCATGTTAATGCAGGGCGCGAGTTCTGAACTCAGACAAATTAGCCAGCAATTTATTGTGCTGAAAGGGGTGATTAAAGGGCATTTAGAACTAATGGATGCCGTCATGCCACCTATACAGCAAAATGACTAAATGAGGAGTAGTGTGTTGAAAAATTTATGGACTATCCAAGACTGGAAAACAGCATATCAAAACGGGAAAATCCATCTTGAAGATCTGATCAGCTATGTTGCAGAAATTAAAAATGATGACCATGCATGGATTGAAATTGCATCGAACGAGCAGATTCAGGCACAAATTGATGTTTTAAAAAACCAGAATATTACTGACCTACCTCTATACGGCGTGCCATTTGCAGTCAAAGATAATATTGATGTCGCTAGCTTTCACACTACTGCTGCTTGTAAAGAAGTTCAATATCTAGCTAAGAAAGACGCTACCGTAGTTGCCAAGCTGAAAAAAGCAGGGGCAATTGTGGTTGGTAAAACCAATCTTGATCAGTTTGCGACTGGACTGGTTGGCGTTCGCTCTCCCTATGGCGCAGTAAAAAATAGTTTTAACCCCGAATATATCAGCGGTGGATCAAGCTCTGGTTCTTCGGTGGTGGTTGCAAACGGCATTGTGCCTTTTAGTCTAGGAACAGACACGGCGGGGTCAGGGCGAGTACCTGCGGGCCATAACAATATTGTGGGCCTTAAGCCGACAAAAGGCTGGTTTTCTACCACAGGTTTAATTCCTGCCTGTCGGACTATTGATGTCATTTCTATTTTTGCACTGCATGTTGATGACGCTTGGACCATTGCCAATTTAATGCAGGGCTATGATGAAACAGATGAATATTCACGAGTACATCCAGCCAATGTACCGACTCAGTTTTCTAAACAAAAAATTGCTATTCCAGCTCAGCTTGAGTTTTATGGTGATCTTGAATCTGAAAAAGCTTTTTTAGTTGCAATTGAGCGCGTTAAAAAACTGGGCTATGACGTTGAGAGTATTGATTTCAGCGTGTTTAATGAGCTTGCTGCTGCACTGTATAACGATGCTTGGGTAGCGGAAAGAACAGTCGCCGTTGAACGCATGACCACACGTGAAAAGGCTCATCCAGTCATTGCTCAAATTATTGCGCAGGCAGATAAATTCAAGGCAACAGATGCACTTCAAGCTGAATATAACCGCGCCGTTTTGGCTCGAAAAATTAATTTGGCCTTACAACCTTTTGATGCATTGATGGTGCCGACAGCGCCAACTATTTATACCATTGCCGAAGTTGAAGCCGACCCTTTAACTAAAAATGCGCACATGGGGGCTTATACCAACTTTGTTAATTTTGCCGATCTTTCTGCTTTAGCCTTACCTAATGTACTCCGTGAAGACGGCCTACCAAGTGGGGTAACCTTCATTGCACCTGCTTGGCACGATCAGGCACTCGCCAATTTTGCGCAGCTTTGGCAAACCGAAATATCGCTGAGTTTAGGTAAATCAGCTCAACATTATCAAAAAAGTATTGAAATAAAGTCCAACCATTCAGTGCAGCTTGCGGTGGTAGGAGCACATTTAATAGGTATGCCACTTAATTTTCAGCTTACTAGCCGTAATGCTACTTTGCTCAAGAAAACCCAGACCGCAGAGACTTATAAACTCTTTGCTTTAAAAAATACCACACCACCAAAACCTGGTCTGCAATGCGATGAGACAGGGACATCAATTGAAGTTGAAGTGTGGGATGTTCCTTTAGCAAATTTTGGAGCCATTGTAGCTGAAGTGCCTGCACCGCTTGGCATTGGTAACCTCAAATTAAAAGATGGAACATGGGTCAAAGGCTTTATTTGCGAAGCTTATGCCATTCAAGATGCAACCGATATTAGCCATTTGGGAGGCTGGCGAGCTTACATACAGTCACTCAATCAAACCGCTCAAAGTGTTGTTAGTAAAAATGTTGGGGAAGTTTCTATATGATTAAAAAAGCGTTTTTATCTGTATCTATTTTATCGGCAGTTGTATTGGGTGGTTGTGACAATACCGCTAAAGTGCCCGAGGCTAAACAAGACGCTCAGGCATCTACAAATACAAAACCAATTACCATTGGATATAGTGATTGGCCGGGCTGGGTGGCTTGGCAAGTGGCTATTGAAAAAGGCTGGTTAAAAGAAGCAGGGCTAAATGTAGAGTTTAAATGGTTTGATTATTCGGCTTCTCTTTCAGCTTTTTCGGCAAATCAGCTTGATGCAGTGTTGGTCACCAATGGCGATAACTTGGTAACAGCTTCGGGTGGCACGCAAGGCATGATGATCATGGCAACAGATTATTCTGCGGGCAATGATGTCATCATTGCAAGAGAGGGCATTAATACCATTCAAGACCTAAAAGGAAAATCAATCGGTGTCGAAAAAGGCTTGGTTGATCATCTTTTGTTAGCAACTGCTTTAACTGACCATAACATTAAAGCGAATGATGTGAAGCTGGTAAATTCAGCAACGAACCAATTACCTCAAGTTTTTAATAGCCCAGATATTTCTGCGATTGCTGTTTGGCAACCTGTTGCAGGTCAGGCATTAAAAGCAGTGGCTGGTTCAAAAATTATTTATACCTCTAAAGATAAGCCGGGTTTAATTTATGACACCTTAACAGTCAACATGAGCCACTTAACTGCTCATCAAGAAGAATGGAAAAAAGTCATTCAGGTGTGGGACAAAACAGTTAAATATATTAATGACCCTGCAACCCATGCCGATGCAGTTAAAATCATGGCAAATCGTTCAGGGGTTGACCCAAAACAATATGAGATGATGGTTATCGGTACGCATTTATTAGATATCAATGCTAATAAGAAAGTATTTGCTAAATCTCAAGGCTTTGACTCAATTTATGGCTCGACCTATCACGTCAATAAATTTAACGTTGAAAACGGTATTTATAAAACCGAACAAAATGTAGATGGGCTGATTTATCCAACACTCATAGAACAACTCAAATAAGCCTAGTAAATAAAAAAGCCCAAGTTGAACTTGGGCTTTTTAATGTGTTTCTTATTTTTCTGTACTGACCTGAGTCATACGCGGTATTTTTGGTAAGTCTTGTAAAGCAGGGTCAAGCTCATCTTCTTCGGCGTGAACTAGATAATCAACCCGTGAACGGAGCTGTTTAAATTCAGGTGTACTCATCAAATCGAGTGAGCGTGGGCGAGGTAAATTAACTTCAATAATTTCCTTAATTTCACCTGGGTTGGCTTTGAGTGCCACAATTCGGTCTGCTAATAAAATAGCTTCATCCATGTCATGGGTCACAAAAATAATGGTGATATCAATGTTTTGCCATAAATCCATCAAGTGCTTTTGCATTTTTTGACGGGTATGTGGGTCTAGTGCACCAAAAGGTTCATCCATGAGTAAAATTTTAGGTTGATTAACCAAAGCTCTAGCTATCGCAACACGCTGTTTCATACCACCAGAAAGTTGGTGTGGATACTGATTTTCATATTTTTCCAAACCAATAATATTAATCCATTCGCGTGCTTGCGCCTCTGCTGTCATTTGACTCGCGCCACGCATTTTCGGACCAAACATCACGTTTTCTTTTACAGTTTTCCACGGAAAAAGGGTATAGCCCTGAAACACCATGCCACGTTCAGGGCATGGTCCTGTAATGGATTCGCCGTCTACTAAAACTTCACCACTATGGTATGGGTCTAAACCTGCGATAACACGACTTAGTGTCGATTTGCCGCAGCCAGAAGGGCCAATCACACAAATAAATTCTCTTTTGTGAATTTTTAAATCGAGCTTATTTAAAACAGTGCGTTCGCTGTGACCATGCTTAAACACTTGGCTCAGTTGTTTAGCTTCTAAAATAACAGGACGTTCATAAATTTTTTGAAAGTATTCATGTGCGTTAAATGTTGAATCGTTCATTATTTTGCTCCTACTTTCCATGTGAACATCCGCTCACCTAATTTCATTAATACCCAATCACAGACCAGACCAATTACCCCAATAATCAAAATAGCCGCATAGACATTGTCAAAGTTTTGATAGCGTGCCTGTTGGGTAATAAACCACGTAATACCCGAGGTCGTACCAATCAACTCTGAAACAATTAAATAGGTCCAAGCCCAGCCCAATAGCACACGTAAGTCTCGGTAAATATCAGGTAAGGCAGCAGGAATCACCACATGAAATAAACTTTTAAGCTTATTGGTACCAAGCGTATAGCCAGCTTCAATTAAGCTTCGATCTACCATTCGGGTGGTATTGGCAATAATCAGAATTTGTTGAAATAGCGTACCAATCACAATAATGGCAATTTTAGGTGCGTCATTAATCCCTAAAATTGCTACTGCAAGTGCGCCAAAGGCGGGAGCTGGTAAGTAACGGAAAAACTCAACAAAAGGTTCTGTTAAGAGTGATATTCGCTTAGAAAAACCACACAAAATACCCAGTGGAATGCCAATCATTGACGAGATAAAAAACGCTGAAAAAACCAGTTTGATACTGTGCCATAAACTTTGATGAAACCACGGTGAATCAGGTTGCTCTGGTGGCGTGGTAAAGGCGGTGACCAAAGCCTTAGCGACCTCATGGGGAGCGGGTAAATAAATAGGATTGACTAAAACACCTTGTGGTGGTGCAGAATTTCGATTGACTGCATTTTGTGCTTCGAGATAGAACACATTTTTATCAATGCGACTTCCCACTTGTAAGTAAGAAACACTTCCCGAACTTGTGATTTGTACTTGAGGATGCCAAACAAAAGGTAAGTAACTGATTGCACACCAAAGACATATTGGAATAACGAAAGAACAAATACTGAGAATCAGCTTGTTCTTTCGCGTAAATTCCTTTGCAACATAACCCATATCGAGAGCTCCCCATTTTGATCAGTATTACGATTTTCATAAAACGTAATATTGTTAAGCAAAATAGGTGCCATCTTTAAGATGCTCTAGATGAGTTAAAAAGATGAGGGAACTAAAGTTTCATGTAAGTAAACCCAATAACATTTTTCGCCTTCTACTCTAATGCAGGCTGTAGAGGTACGTAATGTTTCGGTTTCACCAGTTTGCTGATGTTCCTGATATTGCACCCAACAATAATTTTCAAATTTGTATAAAGCTGTACTCTTAATAATGTCGATTTTTAAAGAAGGTTTGTTCCCGATATTCTGGCTAAATAAACTATGCACTTCGGCGAAACCAATGCTGTGACCTTGAACTGTTACCATCTTAAAATTCTGATCAAAGCTATCTAAAAGTGGGGTTAGACTTTGCTCTGCATTTTGTCCTGTAAATACATTTTCTATTAAAACATGTAGGTCAATGACACTTTGAATGGCTTGATCCATTTGGTTAGACATGGGTTTTCTCCTTTAAAATGGGAATGAGTGAAAGTAAGCAGATTAAAGCTGCAATTAAAAAAGTATGTTGATAGCGAAGTAGATCGCTTGAGCCAGACATCAAGTCATATATCGAAATGAGAACAACAGTACCGACACTAAAGGAAACTTGTCGATTAATATTCCAGAGCACACTCCCTTGTAATAAATCTTGGCCTGAAAAATCAATCAGTGAGCTAATTTGGGCAATATTGGCACTTAGACCGCCACCCATACCCATTAATAAATAAGCAATCACTAAAAAGCTGACGGGACTAGTGTTTGAAATACAAAATAAAAGAAATATGCCAAAGCTGTGTAGTGTTATTCCAATAATAAGAAGAGACTTTTTTCCTAACCGTTGATAGAGCAGACCGCCACTAATCATGGCAGTGAGTGCCCCGGTTGCATAGAGCAACATAAATAAACCAGTTTGTTTTGCATTAAAGCCAAAGTTAAGCTGTAAATTAAAAATATTGAGTAAATTAACGCCTGTAAAAATACCCGGAACGGCGTAATAGACAATAAATGCATTGCGTAAATTTTTATTTTTTAATAACTGAAGGTTAAGAACAGGATGGGAAATTTTTTTCGCATGTCGAATGTAGAAAATAAGCATTCCCACTGAAATTAGAAAACTAGTTATAGCGAATGGGGCGTTATGGTAATCACTATAAAATGAAAAGGAGAGTAATAAAGATAAAAGGCTTATATTAAAAATAACTAAGCCTTTGATGTCTGGTTTTTCACTCGAAACATTCTCTGTTTTTTTTATCCATAACCATGCCAGAGCTGAGGCAAGTAAAGAAAAAGGAAGGTTAGATAAGAATACCCATCGCCAGTTAAATGAATCAATAATCACTCCACCAATCGCAGGTGAAAAAGCTGGTGCAATTAAAGCAATTGCCATAATTAATGTAGAAATGCGTTGGCGTTCTTGATTGGGGAATAATGCATATACGAGTGCTTGCCCGACTGGAATTAATAAACCTCCAGCTACACCTTGAATAAATCGCCAAAAAATTAAGCTATAAATCGATTCACTAAAGCCAATAAAGCAGATGCTTATCGAAAATAACAGCATCGAATAACACAATAATTTTTGGTTCCCAAGTTTGGTGGCTAACCATAGACTCATGGGCATAATTAAAATGAGGCCGAGAATATAAGCATTTGTTACCCAAGCGACCATGGATTGGCTAACTGAAAATGATGATGCAATATTAGGTAATGCAATTGCAGACATAAAAATGTTGATGCAATCAATAAAGAACCCAAGTAAAAACACTGTTGCTATTTTATATCGATAAGACATACCTACCTCCGTGCAGGCAGGTTAAGATCCAGCTCTTTTATTGTCGATGCAAGCGAAGTAAAATCATTGTTTGATAATTTTAAACAATTGGCTTAATTGTGCAAAAAAACCTCAAGCAAATTACCAGTTTTTTACAAGTCGTTGATTCCGGCTCTTTTACCAAGGCGGCTGAAATTTTAGGCTTAAGCCGATCAATGGTGAGTATTGATATAAAACAATTAGAAAAGCAGCTAAATACAAGCCTGTTAATTCGCAACACCCGTAATATTGCATTAACTGAAATCGGTCAGCATTTTTATGAGGATTTTAAACAAATCCAACTTCAGATTGATGAGGCATTTGAACGAAGCCAACACTTAGGTACAAGCATTACAGGCACTTTACGGTTTTCATCTACTAATGAATTTGGCCAACGTTTCATTTTGCCTTTACTTCCTGAGTTTTGTCGGCTTTACCCAGATTTACGTTTACAGTATTCGTTTAATTCATCTCTCGATGATTTAGTGACTGAAAAATTAGATCTGGTTATTCGACTAGGGAATTTAAAAAACTCATCTCTAAAAACTCGGAAAATCGGAGAATATCCAATTTATCTTGTGGCTACTCCACAGTTTATAAAAGACCATCCTATAGAAAATATATCTGATTTAGCGGATGTTCCTTGGATTGGCCACACCTTATTAAATTGGCAAGATTCACAATATATTTTGCAAAACAGTTTAGGGGAGCAATATTCATTACCTTTTATTCGAAGTCAGTATGAATCAAACTCGGTGACTGCAATTCATCAAATGGCTCTTTCATCTTTAGGTGTGGCGATTTGTCCTGCATGGTTAGTTGATGAAGATATTCAACAAAATCGCCTAATTCGATTATTTCCTGATTTTTCGTTACCGCTACAAAGTATTCAATTACTTTATCCTCATACTTCTAGCTTACCGGCCAAAACGAGAGCATTTATAGATTATTTAATAGCCAATCTTTCTTTCAGTTAAACTAAAAAATATCTAAGTCATGGAAGATAAGCTAATTTATATAAATAGACAATTCTGTCTGTTTTTTATAAAATATCGATGATTATGACTCAGTTTTATAATAACGATGTCCCATAAAATATTTCAAATTTTAGATAGTTTAGGTTTGGTCGCACAGAATCGTGTACTTCATGTGCAATTTTCCAACCCATCATTAAACAATCAAGTCTTCTTACAACGTATTGAAGGCGAGCATACGCTCAACCAAGGCAGCGTTGCTGAATTACTGTGTCTGTCAACAAACGCGCATATTGCATTAAAACAATTTATTGGCTGTCAGGTTGCTATCGATCAGGTGACTGACACAGGCCAGTTTTTTAGAAAGACAGGCATTATTACCGAGGCGAGCCAAGGCCAAAGTGACGGCTCACTCACCATTTATAACTTAACTTTAAAAGATCCAACTGCACTTTGGCATAAACGCCGTAATAGCCGCGTGTTTATGAGTAAAAGCGTACGCGATATTAGCGAAATTCTGTTTAAAGAATGGCAGGGGAAAAGTCCATTATTTGCCTCAAGTCTAACGCTCGACACATCTGGCTTAACGAAAGACTACGATGTGCGTCCATTTGTGATGCAGTCAAACGAAAGCGATTATGACTTTTTAACGCGTTTATGGCGTAGCGAAGGCATTAACTGGTTAGTCGATGAATCACAACTTTTGGTCGCTGACCCGAATGCTTCTATTCAGCCACAAGTCTTACGTTTACTTGACGATAACCAAAATTATCAGGCCCTTGAACGCCGTAGCCTACGCTACCAACGCAGCAGTGCGACAGAACAGTTCGATACCGTTACCCAAGTCAAGGCAGAGCGCCGCTTACAACCAACTTCTGTTCATGTGCAACGCTGGCAAGCTGATGCCCTACAACAAGAAGAAGGCAGCGGTAGCGTACAAGGCACGCAGAAACACAGCGAACACTATGATAATGCTAGCCTAAACCTTGAAGATGCATGGCACGTCAGCCCAGCGTGGATGCAGGACTTAAACGGTGAAGACCAAGCAACAGCTTCTGGTAATAGCCAGATTGAACAGCTTAACCAGCATATTAATGCTTATCATCATCTGAGTTCTAAACAGTTTACCGTTTCAGGTAATGTCCGTGATGCACAGGTCGGTTATTGGTTTGAACTCAATGACCACCCTGAACTCGACCAGCATGACAGTGCTGATAAAGAATTCTTAATCTTAAGTAAGCACTACTACAACCAGAATAATTTACCCAAAGAATTACAACAGCAGCTTGAGCGTCTGTTGCCAAAAGACAAACTCAAGGCCGCTCAACTCGACAGTCAAAATCCTGAGCAGCGCCACTTTGTTGAACTGAACGTGGTTCGACGCAATGTTAAAGCTGTCCCTGAGTATCACCCGCTAGAACACCGACCAGCAGCTTACCCGCAGCGCGCTAAAGTGGTGGGATTAGAGGGCGAAAGCATTCATGTCGACCAGTGGGGACGCATTAAAGTCCGCTTCCTATTTACCCGAACAGATGACCATAGCCATGATGGTGGAGCGGGAAGTAACGACAATGACACCGACTCCGCTTGGGTCGATGTGCTGACCCCGTGGGCAGGTGTGGGTTATGGCGCACGCTTCTTGCCACGTGTCGGTGAGATCGTGGTCATCGATTTCTTTGACGGCAACATTGACCGTCCATTTGTGGTGGGCCGTATTCATGAAGCTGAACGGCATCCAACCCAGTTCGACCAGAAAGGTCAGCTACCTGATACTAAAAAACTCAGTGGCATTCGTTCAGAAGAAGTCGATGGCAAAGGTTTTAACCAACTCCGTTTTGATGACACCACAGGGCAAATCAGTGCCCAACTGCAAAGTAGCCATGCAGCAAGCCAGCTCAACTTGGGTAACTTAAGCCATCCAAAAGACAAGGCGGAAAGTGATGGGCGTGGTGAAGGTTTTGAGCTAAGAACAGATCAATGGGGAGCGGTAAGAGCGGGTAGTGGCTTACTCGTTAGCACTCATAAACAGGACCAAGCTCAAGGTGTACACCTTGATGCAAATGAGGCCAAGCAGCAAATCGAAGGTGGCCTTAGTAATGCCAAGGCACTCAGTGAAGTTGCTAAAAACCAGCAAACTGATCCATTGGAAGTGCTTGAGAACTTAAAAACGTTCATAGAACAAATTGAAGAAAAAGATCAAGACAAAGCTGCCGCTTTTAAGCAAGCCTTGATGATATTAACTGCACCTAACAGCATTGCCATAGCCAGTAATGAAGACATTCACCTCAGCGCAGATGCTCAGTTAAGTCAAACTGCGGGCGACAGCATTAATCTGTCTACCCAAAAGAACTTGATTGCACATGCCCAAAATAAAATTAGCCTTTTTGCGGCTCAAGAAGGGGCAAGACTCTATGCAGGCAAAGGCAAAGTCGAGATACAAGCACAAGGCGATGGAGCAGATTTAATTGCCCGTAAAGCTGTTCAGATTATTTCAACAGAAGACAAAATTGAAATTAGTGCTTCTAAAGAAATCGTTATCACGGCAGGTGGGTCTCAAATCAAGATTAATGGCTCGGGAATTTTCCCTGTCACTGGTGGAAAGTTTGAGGTGAAGGCTGGGCAGCATTTGTTTATGGGGGGAGGAAGTGCGAATTTTAGTTCTTCACTACCGCCTCCGCCAAAACGTAGTCCAGGAAATTTAGAGCTCATCCATGATTATGCGCATGGTGAGTTTGTTAAAGGTGGAAGTTATACGGTTGTTGATAACTTAGGAAAAGAAGTCACTGGCAAGTTGGATGATAAGGGATTTGCAAGAGTTTCTGGCTTAGCAACAGGTGCAGTAAAAGTCTTCTTTGAACCAGATCACCGTGATCCTTGGGATGCAGCAAGTGACTTTAAACGTCCAGTTGAGTGGCCGAATAAGAATGATGAGGATACTGAACAATCAGATTCATTAATTGCACAAATGAGTAAAACAGCCCAATCCAAGCTTGGTGAATTATCTAAACAATTAACCAATCCTGCAAATATTATGAAAAATATTCAAACTGCACAAAGTATAAAATCTGAAGGGGCAAAGGCTTTAATGCCAATGTTAAAAACAGAGGCGCAGGGATTAGTGACTGATCAAGTGAAAAGCTTTTTATCCATTTCAGAAGTAGGCCAAAAAATAGGGAACAACATTGATCTTGCATCAATTCAAAAAATAAATGACTTCAGCAAATTAAATTCTGTTGATGGTGGTAGCTTGGTGACTAATGCTCTTCCTCAATATTTGCAAAGCCCTTTTAAAAAGAATTCGTAGAGAAATAAAATGTCTGGAAAAACAGAAGTTGTTAAACCATTATCAGAAGTTGCTATTAAAGATGTTAGTCATTCAAAACAAAAAATAGATGATTGGTTAAAAAATCATACGCATAAAATTGTGACATTAGACTTGCTAGCCAGTGTAATGGGAACAATTCCAATTATTGGCAATGTCATGGCTGCTATCGATGTGGTTTCCGACATTTGCTATATCTACGATAAAGGTTTTCAAAATGCCGATATTATGGATTGGACGACAATGGGTATTGACCTTATTGGGATTGTACCTATTCCGGGAACAACTGCAATCCGTACCTCTGCTCGCCCAGCCTTGTTTCTAGTCCGTCAAGAAGTTAAACGTGTAGGTAAAGCTGCTTTAGGTGAAGCAGTAATTGTAGTGATCTCTAATCATTTAAACGATCAGGTTGCAGGGGATATAGAAAAATTCTGCAAAACTGGGTTAAATAAACTAAATTCAATTTTAGCCACTTGTGGTGGAACCGTCCAAAGTGCCACGACACAAATTAATGGCGGAATTGTTCGAGTTGTAACAAAAGGCCAAGTATTTACAAATGCAGGCTCAAATACAAACCGCGCTCAACAGCAAGCTGCCGGTGTTATTAAAGGAATAAAAAGTGGTGACTTAACGCGAGCTGGAAAAAATTTAGTTTACATGACTGAAAATTGGGGGAAGGCTCTTATTAAAACAGGAGCAAACTCCAATGCTAAAGTTGTTACTTCTTTAGTTCCTGCACATCTAAAGCAGCCGATATTAAATGTAGGCGCAACGATTAATAAAATTGGTATTACTGCCAATACTAAAATTAAAGGCTTGGGAAATGTAGCGCAGCCGCAAACAATTGGGTGGCTATTTGATGTATTGAGAATGAGTGCTTCTAAATTTAGGAAAAAGAAAGCAGCTCAAGTTAAGCCAACTCAAACCACACAAGTTAAACATGACAAGAAAAATAATAAATTAGAAAAGGCGAATACTGAACCCGACGCGACTCATAATGCGAATGCATGTAAAAACTGTAAAGGTGGCGCGACTAAACGATCGATTACTTTTGCTATGGGTACTGAGTTTTTAAATCATGCTGATGCCCAAATTCATCCATTATTGATAGAGCAATTTTCGAGAACGTACGTTTCGAACTTATATCAGTATGATCAATCGATTTTCGGAGCACGATGGATTACACCTTTTACAACCAAAATTGTTCGTTGTTCTAGTTACAACGTTCATGAACCCAAAGAACCGATTGAACAAGAGGGCTGGGAGTATATTGGCAGCGATGGCCGTCCTGTTCGATTACCAGAGCTAAAAGTTGGGCAGAGTTACTATGATGAAGTAGAAACTTTTACTTATACAGTTGTCTCACCTGAAATTAGAGCAATTTCATATGGTGTTTCAGAAACTCGCTTCTATCAAAAATATAAAAATGAGTTTCGTTTAGTCTCCATAGAACGTCAACATGGATTTAGTATTGGACTACGTTATGACTATGAATTAGAAAATGGTGATAGCTATCTATCCGACATTATATTTAAACAGCAACAACAAACTTTGGCGCATGTAGTATTACAAATTAATGATGTGCAGAAAGTTGTTGCAGCTTGGTTGGTTGAAGATGGTCAACTCATTAGACAGCTATCAGCATATGAATATAACGAGCAAGGCGATTTAATTAAGGCAACCAATGAGTTTGCTGCTTCTTATGAATATCAATACCAAGCTCACTTATTGACTCGTTATACCGATCTTACTCAAAGAGGAATGAACTTAAAGTGGGATGGCATTCTACCTAGCTCAAAAGCGATTGAAGAATGGGCCGATGATTATAGCTCTGCGACTAAATTAGATTGGGATGAAAACATTCGCGTAACTTCAGTCATGGATATCGATGGGAACGTGACTGAATACTATTATGGTATTACTGGTTATACCTATCGAATTATTTATCCAGACAATTTGCAAGAATGGTTCTTTAGAGACCAAGCAAAAAATATAACATCGCATATTGCTACAGATGGAACAGAAACATCGTATACCTACGACGAACGTGGTAATGTCTTAAGTATGGTTCAGGCCGATGGCTCAACCTTTTATTATGAATACGACGAAAAAGATAATCTGACCGGTTTTGTTGATGCTGAACAGGGGCGTTGGTTTAAAGAATACGATGCTTCAGGGAATATAATTAAAGAAATTGATCCGCTGAAGCATGAAATAGCTTATACCTATAATGCGATGGGATTGGTAACCTCCATTAAAGATGCTAAAGGCGGTAAAAAGACACTTAAATATGATGACCAAGGGAATTTGGTTACTTATACGGATTGTTCGGGTAAAGAAACTCACTGGCGTTATGATGATCGCGGGCGTGTCAAATTTATTGAAAATGCTTTAAAGCAAAAAGTTGAATATTTTTATACGGAATTAACTGCTGAACCAAGACAACCTCTAGCAAAAGGGTTACCGTTGAATGCTTTTGGTCAGCTCGAAAAAATTAAACACGCTGATGGCGCTGAAGAGCATTTTATTCATGATGAAGAAGGTCGTTTATTAGTTCATATTGACTCTAAAGGACAGCAAACACGTTATGAATATGATGCAGCTGGTTTAATTACTAAGCGTATTGACCCATTAAATCAAACTTTAAAATATCAATGGGACCGTTTAAGTCGCTTAAAACGTTTAATTAATGAAAATGGCGCAAGTTATGAATTTATTTATGATGCGGCAGGTAGGTTAGTAAAAGAAATTGATTTCGATGGCAAAGAAACTGCTTATACGTACGATGAATATAATGGTCGTTTAACTAGTAGCATTGAGGTTGCTTCTGCCTATGGTCAAGATTTCAAAGATCGTGCTGCGCCTAAAGACCGTATTCAGCAATTTATTTTTGATAGCATGGGACGTTTAGAACAACGTACAGCAGGATATGGCTACCAAGGACAAGAGCTTGAAGAAAAGCAAACAGAAGAATTTTCTTATGATGGCTTAGGTAATCTAGTTCAGGCTAAAAATGCTGAAACTAACTTACAGTGGTTTTATGATGCCGCAGGCAATTTAATAAAAGAGCATCATCAAGACATTGTCACACAGAAAACTGCTGTGTGGAAACATGTCTATGATGAATTAAATAATCGAACCACAACCATTCGACCAGATGGACAGAAAATAGATTGGCTGACTTACGGGAGTGGGCATGTCTATGGCATGGCTTTAAATGGTGAAGATGTTGTTAGTTTTGAACGTGACGATTTACATAGAGAGACGTTGCGACACTATGCAAATGGACTTAGCCAACAACAACGTTATGATGAAGTCGGACGCTTAACTCAGCAATTAATGTTGAATGGGCATGACAAAGGCTATCAGACCCAAGCTAAAAATAATGCCATCCAGCATACCAACCAATTGGTTGAACGCTTATATCACTATGATAAAACAGGTGAGTTAACGCTCATTAAGGATAGTCGTCGTGGAACCATTCACTATAAATATGATCCTGTTGGGCGTTTATTAGAAGCAACCAGTAAGCTTGGCAAAGAGACATTTAATTTTGACCCAGCAAGTAATATTCTAGATCGCTATAACAGTACCAAAGAGCAATCCTCACAACCCACTGCCACTGAAAAAGATCTTGGGTATAACCGCTTAGTTAATAATGTCGTACAAGAATATCTTGACCAACAATATCAATATGATGCTTTTGGGCAACTGATTCGACAAAAGTCATCACAAGGTGATTTAAATCTTGAGTGGGATGTGTTGGGACGTCTTGTTCGTAGTCGAAACAATCAATACACGGCGGATTATCGTTACGATGCTTTAGGCCGACGTATTCAAAAAAGAAGTAAGCATCACCATACAGGTCAAGAGCAGAACATTATTTATGGTTGGGATGGTGATACTTTAGCGTATGAATCTAGCGCTGATTTAACAAAACACTATTTCTACGAAAAAGATAGTTTCGTGCCTTTGTTGCAAGCGGCGTATCATCACTCAATTGAACTGCATCAAATCCAAGACTGGACAGGAAAAACATATAGTATTTATAAAGATCCATTATGGAATACGGTAAAACAAAGCCAAGGTTTTGATGATGTATGGTTCTATCACTGCGACCATTTAGGCACACCACAAGAAATGAGTAACCAGACAGGTGCCATTGTCTGGAAAGCTCAATATAAAGCTTGGGGTGAGTGTAAGGTAGAACAGGCTAAGTCAGATTTCTTTGAAAATTCAGAGATTGTAAGCAATAACATCCGTTTTCAAGGTCAGTATTATGATGGGGAAACAGGACTTCATTATAACCGTTACCGTTACTATTCGCCGTATGTAGGGCGGTTTATTAGTAAAGATCCGATTGGATTGCTGGGTGGCTCTAATATTTATGCTTATGCACCTAATCCAGTGGGTTGGGTTGATCCTTTGGGATTAGAACGAATAAAATCACCTAAGACAATTCGATATAGTCAAAATGGCTATAGCCCATGTTTTGGAGATGGAGGTAATGTGAATGGTCTGGCGCATAGATTGGCAGCGGATCCGTCTTATGCCGCTAAAGTCGAACCGATTAGATTGGTGAGATTTAAAGATCTTCCACAGAATGTTCAGGCAAAGTTATTGGAACAAGGTGCCAAAAGCAATATGGTGTATTCACTCGACAATAGAAGGTTAGCCGCTGCAAAACAGTCAAAAACTGGTGTAAATACACGATGGGCTACTCCTGAAGAAATACAGCAAGAAGCCACTTTACGTCGATTCTCAACAAATGATGCAGGAAAAACTATATGTCACAATTAAATTTTTTACCAATTCATACAAAATTTGGGATTCTTTCATCTCGCACTGATTTTTGGTTAAATGAGTTTAAATTTAATCCACAAGGCAATAATTTGGAAGTTGATTTAACATTTAGTCAGATTAAAAAAGATGAAAAGGGTAAAAGTTTTAAATCTTCTGAGTTGTTATCAATTGTTTTTACAAATGTGAATAATTTTAAAATGTTTCAATATGATGATTTTGAGCATATTTATTCGCATAAATCCAATTCAAATTTAGACTATACAAATTATGACAAGAATGGCTTGAATCTCTATCTTTTATGGACATATGATCACTGCTTTGAAATATATGCGAAAGGTTATTCTTTTTTACCAACTGTAAATGATAGGAATGTAACTTAATTAGAAATAGGTTATATAGATTTTCATTTAAATCTGTGAGTTTATTAGAAATAATTGAAAACAGTGATGATTCAAAGTTATTGGATTTGAGTTGTGGTCAAGATGAAATTATGTTGACTATAGCTCATGGTAATTTTGATAAAACTATTCGTATCACTTTTCCTTTTCAAAACTTTTTCAGTAGTTTTTCGAGTAAAAGTGATTGTATATGTTTTTTATCTATTGAAAATATAAAAGACACACTAAATGTAGAAAATGGAGTTTTATATTCCTTCTGCAGATTTTGGTGATTTTATGTATGACGTGAGAGAAGGTAATAGCATTGGATATGGTTTGAGAGAAAGTAAATTTAAATTTTTTTTAAAGTTATAGGAAGTTTTAAAGTAGTCATTCCCGTTGAAAATTTTGAAAAAATCAAAATTGAATTTTTAAGTAATTAATAGATAAAGTTTTAAAAGTATTAGTGTGGCTAATGCTTTTAAAACTTAAATAATTCTTAGGTGTATTTTAATATATAGTTGAAATATTCGTAACTTTTTAACTAACTTGTAGGTTTTGTGAGCTTTTATACAATTTATCCGGCTGAGTATATTGATAGAGATTTTTCTTTTGATTTGAAAGGAAAGCAAGAAATTGTCATTGATTATTTTAAATTTGACTTAAGTAATCAATTTTTAAAAAATCCTAGAATAAATTTAGATTATGATAATATTTTTTCTGATCAATTAAATGAGATATTAGAGACTGATTTTTATTATTCATCTTCTGGAATTTTACTATTTTCAAAAAGATTTTTTAATGAAATGAAAGAAATTCTTGAAGATGAGTGTGATTTCTATAAGTGCTATGTGAGGAATGAAGAGGTAGATATTTATGCTATGTATATTAAGAGAAAAAACAATTTATTAGATGAGGATGACTTCATAAAAAAAGATTTTGTAACAGATGACTTTTTTATTGCTAGAGATACGGATAAACCTTATATCTATGTAGTAAGTCAAAAATTTGTGGATGCTATTAATAAATTTAAATTAAAAATGAATTTCTTAGAATACTAAAAGATTAACAACTTTTAAAAGTGAATTAATAGCGTAAGTTTTTAATTCACCTCATATCTTTATTACGTTTATTATCTTCATTCACTCTTGTATTCATATGGTTAAGTTTTTCTTTATAAAATAGACAGATGTTTCTGTATTTTATAAAATAATGCCAATCCTGACAAAGTTTTCATAAAAAAGATGTTATCTCATATACATAGAATTCTAGAAGATTTGGGTATCAGCTCGCAAAAACGCGTGCTTCATGTTCAGTTTTCTAATCCATCATTGAATAATCAAGTCTTTTTACAAAGTATTGAAGGGCAGCATCAGCTAAATGAAGGACTGACTGCTGAGTTATTTTGTCTTTCTACTAATGCCCATATTTCATTAAAACAATTTATTGGTTGTCAGGTTGCAGTCGATCAAGTAACTGATCAGGGGCAGCTATTTAGAACTACAGGAATTATTACAGAAGCCAGTCAGGGGCAGAGTGATGGTTCATTAACATTGTATAAATTGAGATTACAAGACCCGACCGCGCTATGGCATAAACGCCGAAATAGCCGTGTATTTATGAATAAAAGTGTACGGGACATTACTGAAATTCTATTTACTGAGTGGCAGAACAAAAGCCCGTTGTTTGCTTCAACCTTAACTTTGGATTTAAAAAACCTAAGCCAAGACTACGATGTTCGACCTTTTGTCATGCAAAGTAACGAAACGGATTATGAGTTTTTAACCCGACTTTGGCGTAGTGAAGGCATTAATTGGTTAATTGATGAAGCTCACTTGTTTGCCACTGATAGCTCGGATGAGATTCAATCACAAAAGTTACGTTTAATTGATAATAATGAATCATATTTAGCATTAGACCGAAGAAATATCCGTTATCACCGTAGTAGCGCTGTTGAACAACAAGACAGTATGACAAGCCTTGTGCCAACTCGAAGCTTGCAATCTACAGCCGTGCATGTGCAACGCTGGCAGGCTGATGCTTTAAGTCAAGAAGAAGGCATGGGTAGTGTTCAGTCAAAGCATAGTCATAGTGCTAATCAGGATAATGCGAGTTTAAGTCTAGAACATGCATGGCATGACAGTCCTGCTTGGATGCAAGACTTAAATGGGGAAGACCAAGCCACTGCATCGGGTCACCAGCAGTTAGAAAAACTCAATCAGAATCTATCTGATTATTACGCATTTCAATCAAAATATTTCCGTGCACAAACTATGGTACGTGATGCGCAAGTTGGCTATTGGTTTGAATTGAATGAACATCCAGAAATAGATACGCATAGTGGATCAGACAAAGAGTTTCTGATTGTTGGGAAAAGCTTCTATCTGCAAAATAATTTGCCTAAAGATTTGCAACAGCAAATCAATCAACTTTTTAGTCAAAACCAATGGCAAAACAATCAATCAGGGCTAAATGACCAGACTGAACGTCAGGGTAATGAGCTCATTTTGTCGCGTAGAAATATTAAAACTGTTCCTGAGTACCATCCATTAGAGCACCGTCCAGTCGCTTACCCGCAGCGCGCTAGAGTAGTGGGATTGGAAGGCGAAAGTATCCACGTTGATCAGTGGGGACGCATTAAAGTACGTTTCCTATTTACCCGAACTGATGACCATAACCATGATGGTGGTGCAGGAAGTAACGACAATGACACCGACTCGGCTTGGGTCGATATACTGACCCCATGGGCAGGTGAGGGTTATGGCGCACGCTTCTTGCCTCGCGTGGGTGAAATCGTTGTCATCGACTTCTTTGACGGCAATATTGATCGCCCGTTTTTGGTGGGTCGTATTCACGAAGCCGAACGGCATCCAACTCAGTTCGACCAAAAAGGCCAACTACCCGACACTAAAAAGCTCAGCGGCATCCGCTCCGAAGAAGTCGGGAGTAAAGGCTTTAACCAACTACGTTTTGATGACACTACAGGTCAAATCAGTGCCCAGCTACAAAGTAGCCATGCGGCAAGCCAACTCAACTTGGGTAACTTAAGCCATCCAAAAGACAAAGCGGAAAGTGATGGCCGAGGTGAAGGTTTTGAACTCAGAACAGACCAGTGGGGTGCGGTTCGAGCAGGTAGTGGTTTACTCGTTAGTACCCACAAACAGGATCAAGCTCAAGGCGTACACCTCGATGCAAATGAGGCCAAGCAACAAATAGAAGGCAGCCTAAATAATGCCAAGGCACTCAGTGAAGTTGCTAAAAATCAGCAAACCGACCCGTTAGATATGCTTGAGAATATTCAGACTTTCTTAGAAGTTCTCAAACAAGAAGATCCTAAAAAGGCTGCTGAGTTTCAATCAGCAGTGATGCTGCTGGCATCTCCAAAAAGTATTGCTGTAAGTAGTAATGAAGATATACACCTTAGTGCAAATGGACAGCTCACTCAAAGTGCTGAAGATGGCATTAATATTAGTACGCAAAAGAATATAGTAAGTCATGCGAGTCAAAAAATAAGTCTATTTGCCGCCCAAGAAGGTGCTCGGCTTTTTGCTGGTCAAGGTAAAGTTGAAATTCAGGCACAAGGTGATGGCTTAGATGTGATTGCTCGAAAGGGCGTACAGATTACGTCAACCGAAGACACAGTTTTTATTACTAGTCCAACTGAAATTAATCTGACTGCAAGTGGATCTCAAGTTAAGTTGAATGGTTCGGGTATTTTCCCTATTACGGGCGGTAAGCTTGAGGTGAAAGCAGGGCAGCATTTGTTTATGGGGGGCTCATCAATAAATCCACCTGCATTAGATTTACCAGACTGTTCTGCTAAACAGACTCAAGCTGCTCAAAATGGTTCAGCTAAGGTAGATTTATCATGAGCTTACCTGTTTTTAATACCATCCAATACGATGATTATTCGAAAGATATTACTTCTAAAATTGAAGAACAGTGCATCCAAATTCTGAACGAATATGGTCAGATCATTTTTTTATTAGATACTACATTGAATGATTCTATTTTTAATGAGGTAATAGATAATTTATCAAACAAAAATATTGCATACATCCCTTTAGCGCAAAAAAAAGAAATTGCAAAATCAAACCTCTTTTTTATTTGTATTGATGATAAAAAAATATTTGAGCAGGTCAAAGAGGATTTATTGCAAAATCTATCGAGAAATAAAAATATTACGAATGATTGCTATTTTGTTCATGGGTTTGGCGTGGCGAAGACACGTTCACTTGAGGAATTACGAGATCAGATAAAAACTAAATTAGTAATTGCTGATCAAGGTAAAAAAATTCTTTTCCGTTGGTACGATCCTAGAGTCATGATCTATTTGGATGAGATTTTTAAAACAGAATATGTAGGTGGCTTATTAAATGGCTTTAAAGAATGGCATTTTTTGCATCCAAAAGGTCTATTTAGCTTTAAGTCTTACGATGAGTCGCGATCAATCTTGAATCTAACAAAAGTGAACCTTGCGCAATCTATAGAATTGGATTTAATTGAAATTGCTAATAATGTATTTCAACAATTAAATGAATTTGAACAAGTTGATCTAATAAAAATTCATCCAGTTGAAATCCATCAAAATCTTAAAGAGGCTTACTACGATTATGGTCTTCAAAATTATTTAGATTTAGTTACATATGGTCTTTACAGCCAAATTATACATAAAAATTTTATACAGCATCCTACGGTAACTAATGTGCTCTACGACCATTGTGTAATGAATAAAATGTCTTTTACGGACGCTATGGATTATGTAACGAAAGACTTATATGAACAGATAGCTAAAGAATTGAATGGATAAAAAGATGTCAGAAAATCAAAAAATGATATTGGGCAAGTCAAAATCAAATAATTTATTTAATGAGACTATTGCTCAGCAAAAACAGAAGCAGAGTCAAATTCCTGTTATGGGAAAAACCAAAGCAGTGGGCGATATGCGCAACCCAACAGTTGCTAAAAATATTAATAAGAAGATTGAAGAAAGTGAAATTGCAAAATCAGCGAAACAGTCAACTGCTGCAAACATGCAAAATAGTAGTGCGGGGCAGGCCCAGAAAGAGTGTTCAAATTTTTGTCGTAAAAAAGGCTTCAATATTTTACCTTTACGATACACCGTTGTTAAAGATAATCCACCTGCTTTACCTGCAACCTTGGGTAAAAATGTCAAAGATATTCAGTTAAGCCATCTCAAATATGCAGTTGAGATGATTAATACTGGTTATATCTATCGCTTAGTAAAAAGAACATCTGGAGCTTTGGAGTGGGCTGGATATAAAGTTACTCCAAATGGACATTTGTCTTATTTTCCTGTGGGTAAAGAAGCACCTAAAAGTGTTCCAGAGTTCGCATGTAAAGGAGCAGGTCATAGTTTTAATTCATCTGTGATAGCTGTAGAAAGTAACCCTAAAGATGAGGCGAAGATTGCATATATTATTCATACGCATGTGCCTATGAGTAAGGCCAAAATATCTGAATATGAAAAAAATGCCGATAAGTTTGTAACAGAAGGAAAGTGGCAGAAAATTTTAATTAATGGTGGAAGTGCGCAAGAACATTGTATTGCTGCAAGCCAATTTAAAACTACGGTTTATAATCTAAACAGTTTTGGTAAAAACCGTATCGATGCGACATTAAACAAGTTTAAAGATGAGCCTAAATCGCTTGCCTGTATGGCTTTATATGATCCTGTAGGAATTACAAGAAAATTAAATACATTGCGCAATTCAGAATTTAAAAAAGTAATGGATTTTTTAGCAAAAAAAGAAGGAGATTTTACAAACGAGCACCGTTTACATAGTTCTCAATGTATTGATAGTATTAAAATCTGTTTAGAAAATAAATTGTTAAATGAACGCAGCCAATTTAGTGCACAGGCAACTAAAAGTATAGTATTAATGGGGCTAGGGAATGAGTTACCAAAAAATTTAACAGATGCTGATGATATTAATTATGAGTTAGAAAAAATATATAAAAGAAAATCAAAAGAAGAACAAGAGAGGCTATTAAAGGAGGCTCAAGAGAAACAAAGAGCAAATAAAGGTATTTATACTGAAGATATGGGGAAATTAAGTAGAGAGGAAGGAGAGCAGATTTGGGTTAAAAAATATAAGCCAAATTTAGATATGGTGGCTAAAACAAATTTTGATAAAAAAATTAACGCATTAATTCAAGAGTGTTTAGCTGGAGCAAGAGCTATAGGAGATGACCATATTAAATGGTTATTGTCTAAAGCTGTAATAAATGCCCTTCATGCTTATGATGATCAAGTGCAAGTTCCATATGGAAATATTTTTTATGTTCATGCGATGGATATGATTAATGGGATGAGTGGGGTGCAGAGTGGACAAGCATTACTTGAAACTTGGTTAGGTGTAGAAAAAATTGCCAAAGAAAATATTTATATGAGGGCAATTTGTTATAACCAAGAAAGTTTAAAAAATAAATATAATGCAGCGGCACCAAGTATTATCGATATTTCTTGGGATGATGGACAAAATGCAGCTAAAACTGCGATTGCAGCATTTGTTGCGGCAGATAAAGCTTGGCAAGAATGGGCAGCAGATAAAACCAATAACGGTTATATGTTACATGGGCAAAAATTTAGCCTATTAAAAACGTTTTACTGGATGTCTGAACTGACCCAAACTGCAGTGAAGTGGAGTATGAAATATACGCCAAGTTCAGAATTTGCAAAAAAACTTGGACGCTTAACGTTTTATACCTTTGCCCATAGTAGTATGTTGGCAGAAAACGTTAAAAAAAATACACTGTATTATATTATCCCAGATCAAACTTTGAAGGAACGTATTAAGCTGACACCTGAAATGGTTCAAAATAATTGGAAAAAATATTCTTCGCCTGCAACAAATCCGAGAAAAACCGCTAGTCAAATTGATCGAATTATTGCTAATAGTTCGCCAAGTGCGAGTTTACGTGTGGCGGGTGTGGTAGCTATTTTTGAACTGATTAATTTTGGAACACAAATTTCCAAGTTTAATATCGATCCATCGGTAGATAATACTTTGTCATTTATGTCAGGCATGATAGCAACAACAGCTGCTATTTTAGAAGTGGGTAGTAGCTCAATGGAGAAGTTTTCATTTGCAGAACGTGCTGCCTATATTGCTAGGACTGGCGCATATTTCGCGATTGCAGGTGCAACAATTTCATTGATTATTGATTTAAAGAATTTGGGTAAGTCTATTCAAGAAGGTAATTATTATGCTATAGCGTTGGGGCTTGGTAAGTCTGTAGTTTCATTTTTAACTCTTGCTGTAGGTGTGAGTGTTCTTCTAAATCTACCACTCATGAAAAATACGTCGTTATATTATAATGTTGAACGTTATGCACTTGGACGAGCGATTTTGGGTATACGGGCTGTCCAAGCTGGAGCTATGCTAAGTGTAGCTGGGATTGCACTTGTTGCTTTGGAAATTTATTTAAAAAATTATGTTTTGGACAATGCAATGCAAGACTGGTGCCAAAAATGTGCATTCAAGCTAAAAAAGGAAAATGGTGAAGATGCTTTTAAAGATGTTAAAGAAGAAGAAAAAGAGTTTAATAATGCAGTAGTGAGTGTCTAAATGGAAAATTTAAAATTAAACCTTAAGCTAGTTAAAGGTCCAATACATTCTTTAGAAAAAGCAAATTCTAAAATTCCAGTAAATCAGAATATTGGTGGAATTGCGGCTGGGACCGCTTTTGCTGGTGTGCTCGCTGAGAGTAGTTCGTTGCTGACCAGTGCACCTATATTAGTAATGGCCGCTAAGGCTAAGGATGGTATAACTTTTATTGGTGAAGTAGAGGGATATCCAGTAATCGGACAATTTACGACAGCACGTTTTGAAGAAAATGATGAGTTGATTGCTGTAATTAGCGAAAAACCTGTAGATGGACGTTATCAGGTCTATGCAATTATCGACCCTAAATCAGGCTTATTGTATATGATTTATGAGATGGGGCGTTCAGTAAAAATGGGTTATAAAGCCATTTTTAAGCAAACTTATTATTTTACATTGTTGTCATGGGGTTTTCTCTTAATTTTTATTTTATTTTATTTTATTTTTAATTTTTCTTATTCTGTGAATACTATTTTATATTTTCTAGAGATTGTTGGCATTACTTTATTTGTTACTGTAGCAATTTCTGGTTTTGTTAATTATTTTGGTTATAGGAAATCGTATGAAAATTTTGGAGCATTATCGGAGCAAATATTTGAAAAGCTAGGATTTGAATATCCAAAAGAACAGGATTTCTATAATGATTTTTTAACTGATGATGGTGTTCAGATTAGTGTAATGAAATATAGAAAAAATTTAAAAGGTCTAGATCCATACCCAGAAGATTATTTTAGTAAGAATACAACAAGCGAATAAGTAGTGGAACTTAAATTAGATCTTAAGCTAGTTAAAGGCCCCATACATTCTTTAGAAAAAGCAAAGTCTAAAATACCTGTAAATCAGAATCTGGGCGGCATCGCAGCAGGGACTGCTTTTGCAGGTGTACTTGCTGGAAGTAACTCCTTACTCACGAGCTCACCTATTTTATTAATGGCTGGAAAAGCTAAAGATGGCATCACCTTTACGGGGGAAATAGAAGAACACTTTTTACTAGGGCAATTTACGACAGTACGTTTTGAAGAAAATGATGAACTGATAGCTGTAATTAATGATAGCCCTGTGGATGGATGCTATCAAGTTTATGCAATAGTCGATCCCCAATCAGGTCTGTTGTATATGATTTATCAAATGGGGCGATCGGTAAAAAAAGGCTATAAAGCTATTATTATGCAAACCTATTATTTTACTATTATTTGTGGAGGTGGGATGTCAATAATGTTCTTGCTTTTCTATATTTTTGATTTCAATTACTCTTGGGATTCTTTTTTCTCTTTATTATCTTGGATTTTTATAAGCTTACTAATGTGCATAGGAATGATGGCTTTTGTGAATTACTTTGGTTATCGAAAATCATATGAAAATTTTGGAACATTATCAGAGCAGATATTTGAAAAATTAGGTTTTGAATACCCTAAAGAGCAGGATTTTTATAATGATTTTTTAACTGATGATGGTGTTCAGATTAGTGTAATGAAATATAGAAAAAATTTAAAAGGTAAAGACCCTTATCCAGAAGATTATTTTGATAAGAAAAATTTTTGAAGTAAAAGGTTGTTCAATGAAGCCTGGATTGTTTGTCGTTACCTTAATATTAGTCACATCTGCATGTAGTCAACAGAAAGAAGAATATACTCACGGAACTTTGACTAAAGATTATAAGGATGTATCTGAATACAAGTCTAAACATGATCTGGAAAAGGCTGCAAAAACAAATGATGCAGAGGCTATTTTTGTATTGGCATCTATGTATGCCACAGGCGAAGGTGAAAAATTTGATCAAAAGAAAGCATTGGAACTATTTGAGAAATCTGCACAACTAGGCTCCTCAAATGCCATGCTTCAATTAGCACTGATTTATCGAAATGGCAATGAAGTTGTTAAAAAAGATGATCAAAAACCTTTAATTTGGTTTGAAGAAGGAGCTAAAAAGGGAAATTCTTCCGCAATTCACAATGTTGGGTTGGCCTATTGCAAAGGTTTAAATGTAAAACAGGATAGAGCAAAAGCTTTTACATATTTTATTCGATCTGCTGAATTAGGACTCATACAATCCCAGACGGTAGTTGCTGCTCAATTATATGTAGGTGATGGTGTTGAGAAAGACATCAAAACATCTTTTAAGTGGTTATAAAAGCTGCTGAACAGGGAGATCTTGAGTCACAAAACAATGTAGGCTTGGCTTATGAGCGAGGTGATGGTGTAGAGCAAGATCCGTTTCAAACACTTGTCTGGTTTAGACGCACTGCTGATCATGGACATGCATTAGCGCAATATAATACTGCTCTTAAATATTATAATGGTGCAGGTATGAAACAGAATTTAGATGAATCAATCCGATATGCAGAAATGGCTGTACACAATGGAAGTAAATCTGGAGTAGAGTTGTTATTTAATATTTATTCGGATGATAGTAGTTCAAAATATAATCCTGAAAAAGCTAATTATTGGAAGTCTAAAATATAAATTTATACTTAAATAAAAGTTCTTTTGAGTGGAAAAGCCTTTTTCCCTTTATCTAGCTTAAAAACTCGTAATATTCTTTAAAACTATAAAGCTGAATAGTTTAATTTTCTTGATATTGAGTGTGGTTTTGAACCATCGAAGAACTTGACCTTAAGGGAAAGATGGTTACTCATGAATCTATGAGTTTTATTGATTCTACTTGCTATCCCAAAATGAAATAAAAAATATACTAAATAGACAGATTAGTCTTGACAAGTTAAATTTTATTTACATTGAATTTTACTTTCATAAATTTGAAATGTATCTTTTGCAATCATTTAATCTGTTCTATCGTTTAAATCAAATGAAATATTTTTAAGAAAATGTTTCATAAAACTTAACTAAATGATATTTATGATAATTTTTAGTTTAGTTTTAATTTTTATTTAATATATAAAAATCAACAACTTATTTTTAATTACAAAAAATAACAATATTATATTTTTATAAGAATAACTTTATTAAGCTATATTTTATAACCATCTTAACTATTTACTTTTAGTTTAAGTTGATATGATTTTTATATAAAATATGTTTGTTTATATGATAAACTGCGCGTAAATTTTTTGAATATAAGGTTTTTAGACTGATTTTTTAATGTTTTATCAATATTAACTTTTCAGTAAAGCCTTGAATAAATAAGAAAACAGAGGAATGAAAGTTGTGTTGAAACGAAGTATTTTGATACTTTCTCTGACTGGAAACATTATCGGTCTATCAGGTGCTCATGCAGCAGAACTTGAGCCTGTAAAACTTAAAAAAAGTTGTATTAAAAAAAATCCTTTAGCAGAAGGTCAGAATGACCCTGAGCTATTGAATATTTTTAAACAAGTTTGTGATAGTGATAATACGACTCAAAAAAATGATTTATTAGCTAAAGCAGCTATGCGCTTTTATCAAACCAATCAACCAGTTAAAGCATTAAATTTGGCAAGTCAATTGCAAAGTCAAAATATACGCGGTTCATTAATAACAGATGTTTTATTTTTATCTGGTGTAAGCATTGCAAATAACTCTTTGCAGCAAATGCGAAGTCAGGAAATGCGTTATTTAAGCAATGATGTAACTTATCCACCCGCTAAACAATTAATTGAAAATATCCATACTTCAATGCCTGCGCCAGATACTTCAAATGTTAAGGCGGCTACAGAAGGTGGCTCAGTTGATAATGAAAGAAGAAGTTATAGAAAACAAACTGTAACCCGCAACAGAGTTACAGCTTCCAGAGCAGCAACAAAACGAGTAGCAACTCCAGCAAAAGCAACTGCGGTTAAACCAAAAACTGCCCCTGTAGCCAATGTTAATAAATCAAAAAGTTCGCCTTTTGACCCTTTAATTAAATAATCAGGAATAGAATCTTATGGCTAAGAGAGAAAGCGTACAAAAGAAGCTTCAGCGAATTCGACCTCCACGTGTTCAGCTTACATATGATGTCGAAATTGGTGATGCAAAAGAAGCGAAGGAACTACCATTTGTTGTTGGTGTGATGGGTGATTTTTCGGCAGCTTCTGAGCTTGAACGTACAAAATTAAAAGATAAAAAATTCATTAATGTCGATTTAGATAATATTGATGAAGTTATGGAGTCATTGTCTCCAAGAGCTGCTTTTCAAGTAGATAATACGCTGACTGAAGAGGGTGGAAGAATTGCAGTTGATTTAACATTTAAGTCAATGGATGATTTTCGCCCAGAAAATGTTGTTCAACAGGTTGACCCATTAAAGAAACTTGTTGAAGCACGTGAGCGTTTAACAGATTTAAGAAATAAGATTTCTAACAGTGAGCGTTTAGAAGACTTACTTGATGAAGTGCTTAAGAGTACTGATCAAATCCGTAAATTAAGTGCGGAGGCTGATCATGAATAATGCTCAATCGGCAGCAATGCCTCTTGCTGAAAATGAACAAGTTAATCTTCTAGACTCGATTGTTGAAGAGAGTCGTATTGCTCGAAATGAAGAAGAACATTCGCGTGCAAAAAGCTTAATCGGTGAACTTGCTAAAGAAGTAATGGCAGGAACAATTACAGTTTCTGAAAATATGACTTTATCAATCGATAAGCGTATTGCAGAAATTGATGCTCTGATTTCAAATCAATTAAGTCAGATCATGCACAATGAACAATTCCAAAAGATTGAGTCAACTTGGCGTGGTCTTTACTACTTCTGTCAAGAAACACCTTCAAATCCTCTCATTAAAATTCGTATGTTGAATACGACTAAAAAAGAGCTGGTAAAAGATTTTCAAGGTGCTACAGACTTTGATCAAAGTACTTTGTTCAAAAAAATCTATGAAGAAGAATATGGATCTTTTGGTGGTGCACCATATTCGGCACTGATTGGAGATTTCGAATTTGACCGTACGCCTTCTGATATGTATTTGCTTGAGCAAATCTCTCATGTTGCTGCAGCGGCTCATGCACCGTTTATTTCGGCGGCTAGTCCAAGCATTCTTGGTCTTGAATCATTTACAGATATTGACCGCCCTAGAGATGTGTCGAAAATCTTTGAAACAGCTGAATATGTTCAATGGCGTTCATTCCGTGACAGTGAAGATGCTCGTTATGTCGCTTTAACCTTGCCGCATGTGCTTGGTCGTCTTCCTTATCATCCAAAGGAAGGAACAGCTACAGAAGGGTTTAACTTTGCTGAAGATGTTTCGGGTGCAAACCACAACGAATATTTGTGGATGAATGCTGCTTATGCTTTGGGTACTCGTTTAACAAATGCATTTGATATGCATGGTTGGTGTGCTGCAATTCGCGGTGTTGAAGGTGGTGGTTTAGTCGAAGGCTTACCAGTTCATACGTTTAAAACACAAGATGGCGAAGTGGTATTCAAGTGCCCAACAGAAATTGCGATTACTGATCGCCGCGAAAAAGAATTAAGCGATTTGGGCTTTATTCCTTTAGTGCATTGTAAAAATACCGATTACGCTGCTTTCTTTGGCGCGCAATCAACTCAAAAACCTAAAAAATATGACAATGATACAGCAAATGCTAACTCTGCTTTATCAAGTCAAATTCAGTACATCATGGCCGTTTCACGTATTGCTCATTATTTAAAAGCAATGATGAGAGACAAAGTGGGTAGCTTTGCTTCTGCTGGAAATGTTGAAGCATTCTTAAATGAGTGGTTGTCACAGTATGTATTACTTGATGATGGTGCTTCTCAAGAAGCAAAAGCTCAATACCCTCTACGCGAAGCGTCTGTAAAAGTTGTAGAAGATCCTGCTCAACCAGGTCACTACAAATCTGTGGTTTTCTTGCGACCACACTTCCAGCTGGATGAGTTGTCAGTTTCTTTGCGACTTGTTACTGAGTTACCTCAGTCCTCAAATTAATAAAGGTCAGCGAAAGAATAACTTTAAATTACAAATAGGAAAGTTCTAAATGAAAGATATATACGTTGAGTTTCGCGGTAAATATAAAGTTGATGGCGAGTCTCGTGACTCTGAGCACAAAGGCTGGTTAGAAGTTAACTCTTGGTCTCACAACATTCGTCAACCTAAATCTGCTACTTCAAGTAGTGTTGGTGGTCATACTGCTGAGCGTGTTGAACATTCAGATATGCTTTTTATTAAAGACCTAGATGCAACTAGCCCGAAATTATGGGAAGCATGTTCAGCTGGTTATACATTTGATGAAGTACAAATTGATTTTTATCGTGCAAATGGCGATAAACGTATCAAGTACTTACAAATTAAATTGAAGCATGTTCTAGTTTCTAGTGTAACTCCAACTGTTAACGAAGAAGGTGTACCAACTGAAGCGTTTGGTTTGAAATACGCAGCTGTTGAGTGGACTTATAACCAACAAGATATTAACGGTACTGCTAAAGGTGCTGTTACTAAGAAATGGTCACTTTCTAATAATACTGCTTCTTACGCAGCATAATTATCTAAGTGAATATTTGGTGGAGGCTGACATAAAGTTAGCCTCTGCTGTCTTTAAGCATGCTTGTTGTGAACTCGAATGAATTTAGATCGGCTTTATCCATACGGATTTCGTTCAACTTTGTTTGATCGCTTAATTCCTGAAAGTGAAGATTATGCAAAGGGTCTTTCTATTCAGCAGTTAAGAGAATCGGTAGCAAAAGATTTAGAAGACTTGCTGAATAGTCGAGTCGCTAAATTGGATCATGTGGTCGATGATTATCCGCTAGTTAAAAAATCTATACTTCAATTCGGGATTATTGATTTTGTGGGGCTTTCTACAGCCAATCCGCTAGATCGAGACAAGATTTGCCAATCCATTGAACAATCAATAGCAGCTCATGAACCTAGATTAAGACAAATACGGGTAGAGATGTTGTTAGATGGGCACAATATGGGGGCACTATGTTTAAGTATTCAGGCCTATCTAAATATTCATCCACTGTATGAACCTGTCGTTTTTGATGCATTGCTAAAACCGACAACGCAGCAATATGTAATTTCAGCGAGAACCTAAGCGTAGTGGGTGTGTTGTGATAGAAGAGCTTTTACCGTTTTACGAAAAACAACTACAAGAATTTGGTCAGCAATCTCGTGAATTTTCACAAAAATATCCGAAAATTGCTCAGCGCTTATCTTTAAATCAAGAGCAGATTGATGACCCGCATATTGAGCGTCTTATACAGGCGTTTTCATTAATTGCTGCCCGCATTGATAAAAAGCTTGCTGATAGCTATGACGTATTTACGCGCTCTCTATTTGAGGTGATGTTCCCTCAATACTTACGTCACTTTCCTGCTTGTTCGGTGGTAAGTTTCGAAGATATAAATAAGATAAAGCAGCTCACAGAAGCACATATTGTTCCTGCGCACACTGTCTTAAAGTCGCGTAGTTTTAAAGGGGTTCAATGTGAGTTTAATACTACACAAGAAGTCAAATTACTCCCGATAAGCTTGCAAGCGCTAGAGTTTAAAAGTACACCTAGTGCACATATGCATTTAAGTCAAAATGCGACTTTAAATTTTAAATTCGAAATTTTTAACAATGCTCATCTATGTTTAAAAGATGAAAAACTACCTATTTATTTAGATGCAATTTCTAATTTTCCACTTCAAGTACTAGACAGTATTTTTAAGAAGGGGACAACTTTTGCTATTAAAATAGGGCAGAAAGTTGTTGAGCTGAATAAAAATCCATTTGAATTAACTGGCTTTTCAGAGCAAGAAAGTCTATTGCCTCTCGATCAGCATACTCACCATGCTTATCGTTTGCTGATGGAATATTTTTGTTTTCCTGAAAAATTTAATTATCTAAAACTCGATTTAAGTTTTTTAAAGCTTCTATCTCTAGAAGAGAGTGATTTTGAGCTGCTTATACATTTTAAATTAAATTTAAATGATCAAGCCGTAGTCCGAAATTATTCTGAATTAAATATCGCTAATTTTAAATTGTTTACTACGCCAGTCATTAATTTATTTGAAAAATACGCTGAACCTCAAAAAATTGTACACAAGCAATTAGAATACCCACTGATTACAGACGCACATCATCCTGAGTTTTATCAAGTTTATTCAATCACTGAAATGAATATGGTGCGCGAAAAGACCAGTCACGAAGAAAGCTATGTTCCAGTAGTACCTTTTTTCGCGATGAGTCACTACCATGCTGATAAGGCTCGTTTTTTCTATTCAGTAAACTATCAAAAATTACAGCCCAATTTCGTCGAAATGGGGTATTCAATTATTTCTAAAAATTTAAATCCTTCGTCAACACGTTCGGATTTTATTAGCACAAAATTATTATGCTCAAATCGTGACTTACCACATGAAGCATTGGGCCAGTCTAATAATATATTGAACCTCAATGATAGTAGTTTGGCTCGTCGTGCTATTGTTTTAAAAAGACCTACAAAACCATATCAATTTGGTCAAAGTCAGAGTGAGCAGTGGCGTGTTATTTCGCACCTTTCATTGAATAGTTTAGCTTTAATGAAAGGTGATGCGGTATCTCATATTAAAGAGTTACTTGCGTTATACAACTTACCATTATCAAAAGAAAATTATTTAATTATTGAATCAATTAAGCATCTTGAATTTTCACTTACTCACAAACTTGTAGATGGAAAGCCATTTCCAATGTTTGTAAGGGGTGTGAAGGCCGATTTGCAAATTGATTCATCTGTATTTAGAGGGCATAGCCTATACATTTTTAGCCAATTGTTAAGTCGTGTTTTTAATTTAAAGGTTCAAATTAATAGTTTCGTTGATTTGGTTGTTAAGGATTATTCATCTCAGCAGGAGTTATACCAATGCAGTCAGAACGTTGGTGGCAAGACTCTTCTATAATAGCTGAGCTCTTTACAAAGCCAAAGTCTTTTGAATTTATCCAAGCAACACGGCTATTAAGACACGATTCAAGTCGCACAGTTGGTACATCTTGGAGTGATCATTTTAAGTTTGAGACATCCTTTAATTTAAATTTTCCTGCTACAGAAATTGAAAATTTAGAATTAACGGACGAGCGGATTTATATCACGAATTTAATTGTTGGTCTCACGGGCATACAAGGCGCTTTACCTTATACATATACGAATAAGATTAAGCAGGCCCCACGTCAGCAAAGAGCTGAAACTAAAGAGTTTCTGAGCTTATTTAATCATAAGCTTACTGCTCAATATGTAGAGTCGAGCATTACCTATAATTTGCCGATTCGATATGAGATCGAGCATAAAAATGATTATCTGGATATTCTGCATGCGTTAAATGGCTATGTACGGTCGCAACATCAGCAAACAGAACTTGACGACTATTTTGCAGAGTTTTCTGGATTAATGCAGGGCCAGAATAATACAGTTCATGCATTAAAAACGATGCTGTCGTGTATTTTTAAACATGAAATTACGATCAAAGAGTTCATACAAGAGTCTTTTAAATTGGCGAGTGACCAATTAACAACTTTAGGTGGAGCTCAGCCGAGCCTACTTGGTGTTAATACATTTTGTGGCGAAACTATTCAGCAAATTGATGGGAAAATTGAAATTCAAATTGGACCATTAAAGCGTCAGCAATATCTCAGTTTCTTACCAAATCAAGAATTAAGTTTAAAACTAAAAAAAATTGTAGAAACTTGGTGTAGTCCAACTTTATCAATAGATCTTCGACTCGTATTGGATGAGTCAGAAATACAACCTATTTGTCTAACTCACCATAATCAGAGTGGTTTGGGGCAAGGTTCTTTTCTTATATCACGAGAACCGAAAGTACATAGTCATGAAACTTGCTATAGCCTTATTGGAGAGCGAATATGATTAAAAAAATATTACTCTCGTTCATCGCTATTTTTGCATTAGTTAGTGGATTTATTATTTTCTACTGGCGTGATGTTCAATATAACCCTGATAAGGGTGATTTTTTCCTTTATTTTCTGCTATTACCAGCAATTATTACTTTGGTGATCTTATCTCCATGGTTAATTTATAGCGCTTATAAAAATTATAAAGAAAAGAAAGAACAAGCTATAAATCAAGATAAAGGTAATGCTAACCAAAAACAAACTGCGGTAACCGATGCACCACTCGAACAGCTAGATTTTAATATTTACTCTTCTTTTGCTGTACATGCACTCGGTGAGAATGAAAGCATTATTGTGGAGCTACAAAACTTTAAAAGTCCAAAGCTGGATGATCAACTGTTAAATTCTTACGGATTACCTCTTTTATCTTACCGAATTAAAGACTTGGATGAAGATAGTCATGAGGAGAGCGAGTATGCATCTCCACGACAAGTTCGTATGATGTCATTAATAAAACAGCAATTAGAACAAAATATAGAAAACTTATATCTTCTTGCAGAGCATTTAAAACGTTCAACTTTATTTTATGAGTCGCAGCAAGCACGTGAATATCATATGCATCCGGCATGGGTTGATCCTGATTCTGAATATGATGATGTTCAAATGCCGATAGTCGAAGTTTATCGTTTAAATCGCTTAAATCTACATATCCTTCTTTCAGAGGATTTATTACATATCTGGAATGATGACCAAAGTAATGAATTAATTTTAGAGTTTTTTGCTGAGATCGGTATTCCTGCTCAAAAGATCCATATTGAATATCATTTTTTTGGAGAGCAACTGGCTTACCAAGAGCTGATCCACCTATTAAAGGGTATTCATAAAAGAGAGCATGAGATGTTCTTTTTGCTCGTCGCAGATTCCGAAATTGATCAGGATCTAGTCGATGAAAAGTCTTGGATGATTAAAGATTATATTCCTGCTGAATTTGCAGCAAGCTGTTTGCTTGCCGATCCTTTAGTAAAAATTCAAGAATTAGAACCTACTAAAAATCTGAAAGTTGTTGTGGGCCAACAAGATACGGCAAAGCTTTTTACTAATTTTGAATTTCATGACCTACCTCAGCATGAAGGTGAGGATCCTTATGTACTGATACTGTCAGATCAGACGGATATAAAAGTTTCGAAGAAATTGCAGCAACACTTTCTTCAAACACCTGTAGAACCACATCACTATATTTATGTGAAATCTTCATTAGGGCATACCCAACATTTAGCTGATATTTATGGCTTTATGCTGAGCATGCATTTCCCTGAACATATCATTCCTTTTGTCTTTGGTGAAAATACAGTGTCAGCACATACATTTGTGCAAAGTGTCACTGAAAATTCAGAAGATGATGTGATGGTTTTGAATAACTAATTTAAACTTTGGACTTAGAACGAGAATAGAATGCATACAATTTTAGGCTACTTGTGGCAGTACATCACGAATCCTAAAGCAATTATCGCCTTGTCATTGTTCGTGGCATTGATGTCTTCATATACTTCAATTCCTCGTCATATATTCTGGGCTTTAGCAACTGCCTATGCTTTGGGTCTTATTGTTTATGGTATCTATTGGCTTATTCAACGAAGAAAGCATGCTGCTCAAGGCGAAGAGCTAGCTGAAGCAATTGAAAAAGACAACCAAGCTGAATATGGCAAAAATAAAGATAAAGAAGAGCTTCAGCTTGTTAGTCAACAAATGAAAGAATCAATTCAACTGATTCGTAAATCTAAGTTGGGTGATAAAAAAGGGAATGCTGCACTATATGAGCTTCCTTGGTATATGGTTATTGGTAACCCAGCCGCAGGTAAAAGTTCAGCTATTTATAATTCTGGTTTAAAGTTTCCTTTCGAAGAAACGCATCAAAAAATGGTATCTGCTGGTTTAAGCGGTACTCGAAATTGTGATTGGTTTTTCTCTACAGAAGGTATTTTGCTCGATACAGCGGGCCGTTATTCTGTTTATAGCGAAGATCATTCTGAGTGGTTAGGTTTCTTAAATATTTTAAAAAAGAACCGTTCTAAAGCTCCGGTCAATGGTTTGATTTTAATTGTTAGTATTGCTGAGCTAATTAGTCAAAGTCCTGAAAACTCGTTAAAGCTTGCTAAAAATTTACGTGCTCGTATTCAAGATCTAACTGAACGTCTAGAAGTAGTTGTACCTGTTTATTTAGTCTTTTCAAAGATGGACTTGATTGCAGGTTTTACCGAGTTTTTTGAATTTTACGAAGCTCAAGAGTATAACCAAGCTTGGGGAGCAACGCTTCCATATGAGCAGAGTTCTTCTCATAACGCGGTAGATTTGTTCGAAAAACATTACACCATTCTTTATGATGGTCTAAAAGGGGTAAGTTCGACTCATTTAAGTCGCCGTCATTCGCAAAATATCTCACCAAGTGTAATGACCTTCCCATTAGAATTTAAAACATTAAAACCAGCGTTAAAAAGCTTTATCGGTACACTTTTTGAAGATAATCCATATCAATTTCAACCTGTTTTCCGTGGGTTTTACTTCACCAGTGCTTTACAGGAAGGTGTCATTGAAAGTCCAATGACGGAACAAATTGCACAAGAATTCCAGCTGACTCAAATTGCTCAAAGTGATTCAAAAGATCATTCAAAAATTACGCCTAACCATGGCTATTTCTTAAATGGTCTATTTTCAGATGTTATTTTAAAAGATAAAGATCTTGTTAAGCAGCATGTAAATACGGGTAGAAAACGTCAACGCTACATTGCATTTATTGGTGCTTTAGCGGGCGTTTCAATTATACTTGGCGTGTGGGTTTGGTCTTATCGTAATAACCAACAATTGATTGGTGAAGTTCAAGCTGATTTAAATAAAGTAGTTCAATTAGAAAGAGCTTCTGGTCAGCAATTGTCTACTCAATTAGAAACTTTACTTATTCTTCAAAGACGTCTACAGCAGTTAGACGAGTTTGACGAAAATAGACCGCTTAAGTTTAGTTTTGGTTTATATCAGGGCAATGAGCTTCGTGAAAAGCTAAAAGCTGAATATTTAAAAGGTGTTAAGCAAATTGTATTAACACCGACACAGCAAAATATTGCTCAATATTTGCAACGCGTAAAAAATAATGAAGCGACCTTAAAAGCGAATCATACGAATGTTGAAATCAAGCAAACCGCTCAAACTCAACAATATTTAGAACCTTCAGATACAAATCCTCAAGATGCTTATAATGCATTAAAAGCGTATTTGATGATGAGTAATCCACAATACATGGATGCAAGTCATCTGAGTGATCAGGTTACGCGTTTCTGGCGTTCTTGGTTAGACGCAAATAAAGGTCAAATGCCACGTGCAGATATGATTCAGGAAGCTGAACAAATCTTGTCGTACGCAATGACTTTGGCAAATGATAAACAGTTCCCAATTTTAGATGCAGATTCGCAAATTGTTGATCAAACACGCCAAGTATTACTCTCTGTTGTTCGAGGAATGCCTGCGCGTGATCGTGTTTATAACGAAATAAAAATGCGTGCAGCAGTACGTTTCCCAGCGTTGACTGTAAGTCAGATTGTGGGTGAGGCTAATAAAAATGTTGTATTAGGTAGTTATGCGTTGCCTGGTGTATTTACCCAAAAGGCATGGAATGACTATGTAGAAAAAGCAATTGAAGAAGCAGCAGATAAGCCAACAGATAGTAAAGATTGGGTGTTAAATAGCCGTCAATCTGATGATTTAACTTTCTCAGGTAGTCCAGAGCAAATTAGAAAGCAACTGACAGCGCTCTATAAGCAAGAATACATTGCGGAATGGAGAAAATTCTTAAGTGGTATTCATTATGCTAAAGCTGGCCAATTTGCTCAGCAAGTAAAAAATATTGATGTTTTAGGTGAGCCACAGAACTCTCCAATTAGAACATTAATTGAAAGAGTGGCAATTGAAACAAACTGGGATAATCCAGTTGTACAAGCTGAGTTGGCGGCTCCACAAAAAGGATTTATTGCATGGTTTAAACGTAAGGTTTTAAATCATGATGATAAGACTGCCAATCAAGTGGCAACTAATGCTCAGGGCGCTATTTCTCAAGAATACCAAATGTTCTATCAGTTGGTTCGCAAACGCGATGATCAACAAGGTAAATCATTGCTTGATGAGTATATGACAAATTTAGCCCTTGTTCGTAGCAAGTTTAATGAGCTTAAGAATGCAGGGGAAGTTGGGCCTAATGCGATGACATTAGTCAAGCAAACCCTGAATGAGCAAACTTCTGTATTTAACCAAACGCAAAAAATTGTAGATGAAAAAATGGCGGTTGGTTTTAGTGAAATTGATCAGCGATTACTACAAAAATTAGTAGTTAGCCCACTGACACAGGCTTTCGAGAGCTTAATTACGCCAACACAAGACGAAATTAATAAATTATGGGTCATGCAGGCGTATCAGCCATTTACAGCAAATCTTGCTAAGAAATATCCATTTAATTCATCAGCTTCTTTGCAGGCAACAAGTAGTGAAATTGGACAAATCTTGGGCGAAAACGGCAGCATTTCTCGTTTTGTAAAAGAAAATCTTGATCCATTTGTGATTCGTCGTGGTTATACATTAACGTCTAAGACATGGAAGGATTTAGGAATTAGTTTAAATCCTCAATTCGTTATGAATTTCCAAAGATATGTTACTCCATCTAATGGTATGGCAACAGGTGAGTTGAATAGTCAAGCTCCTGCTGCACCTGCAACTAATCAATCTAACTTCCAGTTCTATCCAATTCCAAATCCACAATTGCTTTCATATACCGTAGATATTGATGGTCAGCGCATGACTTATGAGAACGGTGTGCAACAGTGGGTGAACTTCATTTGGCCAAATCAAGGAAGTATTCCAGGTGCTCGTATTACCGCTGTAGATTTACAAGGTCAAACGCATACGATTTTTGATGAGCCGGGTGAATATGGTATTAACCGCTTAATTGATAGTGCTCAGCGTAAAGAACAAAATGGCGGATTTGAAATGCTTTGGCGTAGTAAAACCGACCCATCATTAGTTGTAAAAATGAATTTCCGTCTGATCAGCAGTAATTCAGGCAGTATTGGTTCAAGCCGTGGTTATGCAGGTATGCAACTAGTGGATAAAGTCACTGCCGATAAAGCTGCTCGTGTGGTGTCTGCTCAGCAGGCGCCAGCTCAAGCAACAGCTCCAGCAAAAACAGAAAATCCTGTTTCAGCACTTGCTCAGCCTTCTGCGGGAGTTAAACCATGACATGGAAAATAACCTCTATGCGAAAGGAGGAGCAATCATGCAAACATTAAAAACAACTCCTTTGTATTACGGCAAAAGTCCTGCACGAGGCGACTTCTTAAAAACAAAAGGTCAGAATGCTTTAATACAGTTGCTTGATCAGTGGATTACTGAAGCATTGGAATATGCAATGCAATCGGCCAGCTTTAAAGAAGCTTATAACACGTTGCCTTCACTGGATTTCTTTATTGCGAATCCGAAAGAAAATATGTTTTTAGCGGCGAACCTTCTCGCAAGTGAAGATAGTTCGGGTCGATCTTTTCCAATGGTACTCAGCCATTTATTAGAAATTGATTTACCGTATGATAATTTGCTATATGCGCCATATAGCTATAAACATGTACTTGTTGATTTATTTCAAAACAATCGTACTTTAAAAGGAATTAAAGATTCAGATCTGTTACTTGGAAAATTAGGTCACTTACAAAATCAAATTCAGGTTTTAACTGAACGCGAGTGTGTGGGTTTCTATGAAAATCATACGATGCACTCATTTGCTCAATTAATGAAACTCAGTATTTATGAGTTAGCGCAAAGTATGATTGGGCTAGGATTATTACTTCAGCCAATTTTACAAAATGGAACTAGTCGCTTAAATAAAGTTTTAATTTTGCCTATTAATAATCCTGCTTACAGTTATGAAATAGCAGCCTTTTGGGTCAGTATTATTTGTCGCTTTTTAAAGGAACATAATACTGAGGTGTTGATAGGTTTGTTACATCGAGAGCAACCCGTATTATTCTTTGGCTTTCAAGGGGCTGATATTTTAGCCTTGAGCGATATTTTTACTCAGAATATGGATAGTAAACATTGGGTTTCTTTAATAGAAGCTCAGTGGATTGATACTTATTTGGAGCAAAATGCTGGTTTAGCTACGCTAGAACAATCATTATGCCAACGCCAATTAAGTTTAAATCAAGGCTTAAAACTATTTAGACAAACTTTTTTGGGTGAATAATAATGAATCAACGATATCAAACTAAACTTTCACAGCTCATAAAAGGCTGTTTTATCTATGCAATAGCTAATTATGCTTTGGCTCAGCCTATTGTTGTAGAAGGTGTGGTTCCTAACGAGGCGAGTAAACAGGCCATCTTATTAAAAATGCAATCTGTTTATGGTGCAGATCAGGTTGTAGATAAAATACAGGTGAGACCCGTCGCTGCTCCAAATGGGTGGAGTGATTCTGTTACACGAGTTATTACACCTGACTTAAAAAAAGTTTCACAAGGTAAATTAAGTGTAAATGGTACTCGATTTGAGCTAAGTGGAAAAATGCTGAATCCAGCAGATATTCAACCTACAACTCAGTCTTTTCAAGGGTTAGTTCAGCCACCATATCAACTATATTCACAGTTATCAGTCAATCAGGCTGAGCAGAAAATCATTGATGACGCACTTAAAAATCGAATTATTGAGTTTGAATCTGGTAGTGCAGTTTTAACAGATGCTGGTCAAAAAATTCTAGACGAGATGGCTGTTGCCTTGAATAAAGTAGACGGTAAAAAAGTCAAAATCGTAGGACATACAGATAGTTCAGGCGATGCGACTAAAAACTTAAAACTTAGCCAAGATCGTGCGTTAGCAGTAAAAAACTATTTGATTAGTAAAAGTATTCCTGCCGACCATTTATCTGCGGAAGGTTTAGGTTCATCTAAGCCTGTTGCAGATAATACTTCTCCAGAAGGCAGAAAGAAAAACCGTCGAATTGAGTTTACTGTTCTATAAATATAAGGAGAAGAACATGGCTAGCCCTTACATTACGATTGGATGCCCAACAACTGGTGGAGGGCAAGTCATTTCAGGAAACAGTACATTTTTAATTGATGGAATTGCAATTGCCTGTGTAGGAGACAAGGCGACTTGCCCATTACACAAAATAGTTGCAACGATTGTATCGGGAGATCCGAATATGCTTGTTATGGGTAAATCAGCAGCGCGTGTAAATGATTCATTATCATGCGGATGTAAATTATTGCCAAAACAGAGTTTAGTTAATCAAGGATAAGGGTAGAGATATTTTTATATAGATATAAATATCTACTAAAACATATTAACGCTTGAAATGATGAGTAGTTTGTCTGGTAAAGCTGAATTTTGTTAATATACAGGCATTATGATTTTAAGCATTAAATTATTTAAAAATATTGAGAGTAATGATGAGTAATTTAAAAATTTTAATTACAAAACTTTCTACAGTTGCGCGAACTGCTTTAGAAAAATCGGCTAATGCTTGTGTTATTCAACAAAATTACGAAATTGAAATTGAGCATTTATTCTTAGAGTTACTTAATCAAACTTTAGAGAATGATTTAAAGATTTTATTAAAGAAATATAAAATTTCATCTGAAGCTTTAGCTGATGATTTAAAAGAAACAATTTCTCAATTACCGAAAGGTAATTCACGAACTCCTATTTTTGCTAAATCTATTGTTCGTTTGTTTGAACAAGCATGGTTATTGGCTTCGGCTGAGCAAAATCCAGTTATTCGTAGTGGTCATTTATTAGTTGCATTATTAACTGCACCTGATTTATATCAAATTGCGACTCGTGCTTCGAGTTTATTTGATCTCTTACCAATTGATTCAATGAAACATAAGTTTCTTGAAATTTGTGAGAAGAGTGTTGAACAACAAGATGAAACAAAAGCATCTTTAGGTGAAGCTGAAGCAATAGACGCGAATGTAGCAAATACTAAAACTGCTAAAACACCAGCACTTGATCAATATACGATTAATCTCACTGAAAAAGCAAAAAAAGGCGGTATAGATCCAGTTATTGGGCGTGAATATGAAATTCGCCTAATGCTCGATATTTTAATGCGTAGACGCCAAAACAACCCAATCTTAACTGGAGAGCCAGGCGTTGGTAAAACAGCTGTGGTCGAAGGTTTAGCTTTAAAAATCGCTCAAGGTTTAGTGCCTAATGCTCTAAAAAACGTGCATTTACATGTATTGGATATGGGACTTCTACAGGCAGGTGCAAGTGTTAAAGGCGAATTTGAAAATCGTCTAAAACAAGTGATTCAAGAAGTTCAAGCTTCTGCTCATCCTATTATCTTATTTATTGATGAAGCGCATACTTTAATTGGTGCAGGCGGACAAGCAGGACAAAATGATGCTGCAAATCTTTTAAAACCAGCACTTGCGCGTGGTGAGTTGCGTACCATTGCTGCGACTACTTGGGTAGAATATAAACAATATTTTGAAAAAGATGCTGCATTAAGTCGACGTTTTCAGGTGGTAAAAGTTGAAGAGCCAACCGAAGAAGTTGCTGTAGATATGTTGCGTGCGATGATTCCTGTCATGCAGCAGCATTTTAAATTACAAATTGATGATGAGGCGATTGTTACAGCGGTTCACTCTTCACATCGATATATTAGTGGTCGTCAACTTCCAGATAAAGCAGTTAGTGTTCTTGATACGGCAGCAGCACGTGTTGCGTTGACCCAAAATGCTCAACCTGTAAAGCTTGATCAGTTAAAGGCTCAAGAGCATAACTTAAAGCTTGAACAGCAAATTTTAGAAAATGAACATCGTCAGATTCCAATTCATCATGAACGATTAGAAACTTTAAAAGCTAATTTAGAATCTTTGCAAAAAGAGATTCATGAAACTGAAGAGCAGTGGAAAAAAGAATTAGAACTTGTTCATAAAATTCAGGAATTAGAAGCACAGAATCATTCTAATGAATCTGAAGCTTATGATCAGATTAATCTACTGCGTAAAGATCTTGCTGAAATTCAAGGCCAGCAACCATTAGTATTTGAAAGAGTAAATTCTCAAATCATTAATGAAATTATTTCTGATTGGACTGGAATTCCTGTTGGAAAAATGGTTAATGATGAAATTAAACAGATATTAACGCTTGAAGATAAATTGGGCGAGCGTGTAATGGGGCAAGATTATGCGCTTACACAATTAGTTCAGGGTATTAAAACTTCAAAAGCGAGACTTGAAGATCCTAATAAGCCACAAGGTGTATTTCTTTTGGTTGGGCCAAGTGGTGTAGGTAAAACTGAAACTGCATTAACGTTGGCAAATGAATTATATGGCGGTGAGCAGCATTTAATCACCATTAATATGTCTGAATATCAAGAAGCACATACTGTATCTTCGCTTAAAGGTGCACCTCCTGGATATGTGGGATATGGTCAAGGTGGTGTTTTAACAGAAGCTGTTCGTCGCAACCCTTACAGTGTTGTGTTGCTTGATGAAATTGAAAAAGCACATAGTGATGTTCAGGAACTATTCTATCAAGTATTTGATAAAGGCACTTTAGAAGATGGTGAAGGACGAGTAATTGACTTTAAAAACACCACTATTTTGTTGACTTCAAATGCTGGCTCAAGTGCGATTATGCAAGCGTGCTTAAATACGCCTGTAGAAGAATGGCCTACAGCTGAAGAGTTGATTGACCATTTAAAACCAAGTTTATATAAGCAATTCAAGCCTGCATTTTTAGGTCGAATGAGAGTTGTGCCATATTTCCCATTGCATGACGATCTACTTGTACGAATTATTAAACATAAGTTAGGCAAGATCACAGCAAGAATTGAAAAACAATACGGTACACAAGTCCAGTATTCTGAAGATTTGGTAGAGCTGCTTTTAAGTCGCTGCACAGAAGTCGATAGTGGTGCACGTAATGTTGATAATATTTTAAATTCTACGGTGTTACCTGCATTGGCTACAGAAATTTTAGTGGCTTTAGCAGAGCAAAAGTTGCCAAAAATTATCATGATTGATGCTAAAGATGACGAAATTCAATATTTACTAGATCCGGTTGCGAAAGCTGCTAAAAAAAGGACCAGTAAAAAGTTGAAGTCAGAAGTTTAAATTGAATAGAGCTAAAATTAGATGAATATTGATATTTCTGAACTCCTTGAACCCATTAGCGATAGCTTACCTTGTGGTGATGACTTTTCATTTTCTAATGAATTTCATGAAATCAAAAAGGCGAAAACACAAGATGATCTATTGCTAGATCAAGGCGATTGGGTTGCTGAGCGAAAACAAGCCGATTGGGATTTTGTATCAAATAAAACGAGTGTTTTGCTAAAAGAGAATACTAAAGATATTCGTCTATTAACTTGGCTCTTAGAGGCTTGGACTCATCTTTATGGTTTTGAGGGTATGGCGAAAGGCTTAACTTTAAGCCATACCATGCTTAATCAATACTGGCAGGAAATTCATCCTGTTATTGAAGATGATGACTTAGATCAACGCATTGGTTTATTACAGGGTTTAATTAATCAGTTGCCTGGCTTGTTGAAGAAAGTCTCTTTAACCAATACAGTGCCTTATTACAATTTGCTTGATTACGATAATTTTCTATATCACGAGAACATTCGTCGTAAGCAAACTGAAGAGTATGATAGTCAATCGGGACCATCGGAGTTAGAGCAGTTCGATCAAGCTATTTTTAATACGTCTAAAACTTTTCAATATTCTAATTATCAAGATTTTAGCTCAGTCTTAACCGAGTGGGATGTTTTAAAGCAAACCCTTGACCATTTAATGGGACTCGACTCACCAAGTTTTGGTGCAATTGATTCAGCATTTGAAACCATTCACAGCACATTACGTAAGATTTATAAAGCAGAAGCTTTTGGTACTGGGCTTACGCCAGTCCAAGAGCAGGCGACTGTCATCACGAGTTCATTTATGGAAAATCAAGTGCCTGTACAAGTTGTTTCTGATCAGCCTGCTTTTCAGCCTCAAGCTCAAACACACTTGGCGAACCGTGAGCAAGCAATGAAAGTGCTGCAAGAAATTGCGGATTACTTTCAGGCAAACGAGCCTCATAGTCCTGTGAGTTATATGCTTCAAAAAACCATTAAATGGAGTCAAATGCCGTTACATGAATGGCTAGCACAAGTCATTAAAGATGAGCATCCATTACAAATGGTTCAGGAAATGTTAGGTGTGCAGCCTAAAAATGAATACGAATAAAGATTGGTAAAGACATATGTTTAAAGCTGAAAAAGTCCTGTGGGGCGAAGGTTTATTTTTAAGACCTCAACATTTCCAAATTCAAGATACCTATCATGAACAACGCTTGAATCATACGGTTCGTGCGGTCGTACCTTTTTCATATGGTATTCAGAAATTAAGTTTCGATGAGGCTCAATTGAGTACACATATTCTTGCTCTTGAGTCTGTAGAGATGATTTGGCAAGACGGTGAAATTTATCAGGCGCCTGCATATGATTTATTGCCCGAGCCAATTTTATTAGATGATCTTAATTTACGTGGTGAGATGCTAATTTATTTAGCATTACCACTCTTACAAGCAAATAAGCAAAATCTAATTGATCAAAACCAAGCACAAAAGGGCAGATATCAATCACACCTTGTCGAAACGCATGATCTGTTTACTAACGCTACCGAAGCAGATATTAGTTTGCTACGCCGCCGTGCTGTTTTTAAATTATTAGATGTACATAGTAATCCAGACCATAATCTAGATGGTTTCTTATATCTGCCGATTGGAAAGATTAAACGTCAAAGTTCGGGTGCTTTTGAAATTGACCGAAAGTTTATTCCACCAATTTTGCACGTGGATGCATCAGAGACACTCATTTCAAATTTAAAAAGAACACTGAACGTTATTAAGGCAAAAATTAAGACGATTCAAACCAATAACCGAGAAAATGAACAGAAATTAATTGAATTCCGTTCTGGTGATATCGTTTCGTTCTGGTTGGTAAATGCCTTAAATACAGCTCATGCTGGTCTAAATCATTTTGTGCAATATCCACAAATTCATCCAGAGCGTTTGTTCTTCGAATTATTGCGTTTAGCAGGTTCATTATTAACGTTCTCGACGGCGTATGATGTCGATCAGTTACCTGCCTATAAACACCATAATTTACAAGAAAGTTTTTCGCAGTTAGACACGATTCTACGTGATTTGCTCGATACGATTATTTCGAGTCGTTATATCAGCATTGCGCTTAAAGAGATCCGACCTTCGTATTGGGTGGGAAGTCTTGAGACCGATAAGATTACTCGAGACACTCGACTTTATATTGCAGTATCAAGTAGCGCAATGCAGACACATGAATTAATCCAGATTGTGCCTTTACGATTCAAGATCGGTAGCACTTTAGATGTAGAACAACGTGTAGTTGCGGCATTGCCTGCAATTCCATTGCATCACTTAATTCAAGTTCCAACTGCGATACCGGTACGTTCTGGTGTGAGCTATTTCGAGATTGAACCACATCATGAGCTTTACCAGCGCATGTTAGATTCAGAAACGATTTGTATTTATGTTCCGGCTGGTTTCCAAGATATCAGTATTGAACTGATTGCGGTCATGAACGCTTAAGGGTAAAGGAGAGAAAAATGTCACAATCCACAGGTGCTCCTTCTTTATTTGATGATGGGCAAATTGGAACGGGCGGGAACAATAATAGCCAGTCTCAAGCAAAACTACAGGCAATCAATCTTATTGATTTATTGCATGACGGCTTTTATTTGGTTTTCTTGATTCGAAATCAGTATGTGCCAGCAGATGCTCAGCAGTTTCGTGAAAAAATCTTAAATTTACTCAATCAATTTGAGCAGCAAGCTAAAAAGTTACAATTTTCAGCTGATGATATTCATGATGCTAAATATGCATTCTGTGCTTTGATTGATGAAACGATCGTAACGCAACAAGACCCAAGTTATTTTAATTTGCAAAATGCTTGGTTAATTAGCCCGTTACAATTGAGCTTGTTTGGTTCTCAGTTAGCCGGTTATCGCTTCTTTGAAATATTGGAACAATTACGTAGCCGTGGAAAAGAGCGTCTAGCTGCTTTAGAAGTATTTCATTACTGCCTTTTATTAGGTTTTCAGGGTAAGTACCGAATCGAATCTACGGAAAATCTCAACCATCTAGTATCAAGAGTAGGTGACGAAATTGACTATTTGAAAGGGAAAAAAGTTGCCTTTTCGCCGTTCTCGGCCATTCCCGATCAGATACGAAATATTATTCATCGTGAAGTACCTTTCTTTTGGATTTTGATCTTTTTATTGATTTTTGCATTGCTTACCTTTGCAGGGCTAAGATTTATACTGAATAATCAAAATGATAAAGCATTATCTAATTATCAAAATGTGATTTCTGCTCCTCAAGAGCAAGCACATATTACAATTTATTTACCTTGATGATGGTACGAAATGGCTCAGGAAAAACCAACTTCTATTCGAGTTTTACAATCGAATAAAAAAAAGCCGAAATCACCAATACTTTATATTGTCATTGGTGTTATTGCCGGGGTGTTTGTCAGCATCTCGCTATTCCTGTTCTTGTCTCAACCGAATTCGTCAGAATCAACAGCAATTGAGAGTAAATCAACAGAAGAACAGATTTTAAATCAAGAAACTGCTCATTCTTCTGATGAACAAAATCAGGTAGCTGTCAGTCAAGACAACGAAACAGATTCAATGAGCCGTGATGGTTTTGAACAACCTAAAGATAATGAATTAAGTAATATCTTTAAACCTGCTCAGCATAAGCCTGCTACTGTCAATCAACAGCGAGTTTCTCCATTTGACGAACAGCTCACGGGTGAAAAGAAAGTTCAGGTTGTGCCTCAACTACAGACGGGTGCAGCTAAAACGGCTCAACCGAAGGTACAGCCGGCTCAGCAAAAGCCAGTGACTAAAACGCCGCAGCAACAAGTGGCACAGGCTAAACCTGTTGTTGAGAATAAAGCTCCAGCCGAACCCGAAGCTGAGGTTGAACCACCTAAAGCATCGGTAGATATTAAAATTACACGAAGTCCTTTTGCTGTGAATTAATGAACAAATGATGATTTTTCTCATTTTCTTTTGCTTTACATGCTTAGCAATTGGTTTAGCGTTTTTAATGTCTTATGAGCTAAGGACGAGAAGCAAAGATTTTGTTTTGTCATTACTGCCACAAGGCCGTAAACAGCTTAATCAGGTTAGACAATTTGCTCAAACAATGAATCAGGCGGCTGCGCCTGAAAAGTTGCAATCCCATTGGCATTTACAGCAGTGGTGGATTGTTATTGCGGGCTTTTTCTTGTTTGCCAGTATTTTAGTTTTTGCTTTTACTCGACCTATTAGCTCAACTCGAATTGAAGCTGAATATCTCAAAAAAACAGATCCTCAAATCTACGCGCTTTTGAACGGTGAAATACTATCGCCACCACCAGAAGTGGATGAAAGCCTAATTGAAGCCGCAATTGTAGAGGCTACACAATTAGAGCAACAATATTCTGCTCAAAATAGTGGAACCATTAATTCTTCACCTATTGATAATACGAGTTTTGATGGGCGAGCTATTTTAGATACCAGTTTAGTAGATCGTAAATGGAGCAAAATGAACCCCCGTTATAAGCAGCGTTTACTCATGGTTTTTAAAATCATGAAAGAACAATATGGCTATGAGTTGGTTCTATTAGAGGGATATCGTAGTCCTGTACGTCAGAATATGTTGGCAGGTAATCCGAACACGACAAAAGCAAAAGGGTATCAGAGTTATCATCAATTTGGTTTGGCAGCAGATGTCGCCTTTAAACGAAATGGAAAAGTGGTTATTTCTGAAAGAGACCCTTGGGCTATGCAGGGCTATCGTTTATATGGGCAAGTTGCTGAATCAGTTGGGCTTACATGGGGTGGACGTTGGAAATCTATTCAAGATTATGGCCATACCGAGTTCCGTATGCCGGGCTTAAGAAAAACACAGGAAATGGCTGAAAAACTGATCGCTGAAAGTTTGAATGAAGTAAGTTAAACACTTATTGATGATTGAAAACGTTCTTGTAAAACAGTTGTCATCTTGTCTACAAGCTGGGAAATTATCCCAGCTTTTTCCCATGTATAAATTGAAACAACCATAGGGGGGACAGTCCCTAATGAATCATATCGACGTACTCGACGTCCGCGGGTTGTTGCCACAGGCAATAAAGATAATCCTAAGCCAGTTTCAACACTAACTAACACGCTTTCTAGGCTACTACCCGTAAAGGCAATATACCAACGTCGCCGTTCGCGCTCTAACGTTGCAAACATCTCATCCCGATAAAGTCCGCCTTGAGGAAAGGTCACTAAACTCATGGGATCAGACCATGTAGTTGTTGAATTCTCGCTTTCAAACCATGCCATTTCTTCTGGGAATGTAGCGTGGTGATCAGCACTGGCAGCAGGTTCTTTGACAATAATAATATCGAATTCACCATTCCGATAACGTTCTGTTAAGTTGCGACTCAAGCCAGAGGTTACATCTAAACGAATGGAACGATGCTCTTTGGCAAATATACTAAAAACTTCAGCCATTGCAGGACTCATCATATCTTCTGGTAAACCAATACGGATAGGAATACTTCCTGCCGGATCTTTAAGCAGTGCTTCAGCTTCTTGTTGAAGGGTCAAAATCCTTTGTGCATAACCAATCAGATATTCTCCAGATACCGTCAATTTGAAAGGTCGTGCTGTCCGATCTATAAGTGCATGTCCCACTGATTCCTCAAGACGAGCTAACTGCTGACTAATTGTTGATTGAGTCAGGTGTAATCGATCTGCAGCTGCGGTAAAACTGCCAGTTTCAAAAATAGTGACGAAAGCACGTAAAAGGCGAGGATCAAACATTATTAGGTACTACCACGCTTAAAAGCTAATGAAATAAGTATTCATAATCTTAATACTATTGATTAAATAATTTAATTTCCAAATACTTTTGGTGAAGCTTATTCTAATTACAAAATGTTTTGCCATAAATTTCTATTGGGAGGCCACCATGCGTAAGTCACTGATATGGATGAATCTGATCGTCGCACTGGGGGCTTTGGGTTTTACAAATATGACGAATGCAATAGGTGAGTATCCTTTACATCAAGCAGTGATAAATAATGACACTCAATCTATCAAACAGATTTTATCTCAAAAGACCTTAATTGATGAGCGAGATGAAACTGGTTCAACTGCTTTGATGGTCGCAACAAGAGCAAATAATGTACATGCTGCTCATATGCTGATAGAGGCTGGCGCTGATGTAAATGCAAAAGACAATATTCAAGACAGTCCATATTTATATGCTGGTGCACAGGGATATTTAAAAATTCTAAGAATGACACTCATGCATGGTGCGGATTTAAAAAGTATTAACCGTTACGGTGGGACTGCGCTCATTCCAGCAGCGGAACGAGGCCATGTTGAAACAGTTCGTACATTAATAGCCGCTGGTGTAGATGTTAATCATGTCAATAATTTGGGGTGGACGGCATTACTTGAGGCCATCATTTTGGGAAATGGAGAACCCAAATATCAACACATTGTAGAGCTTTTATTAAAAGCAGGTGCTGATCCGAACTTGGCTGATAAAGACGGGATAACTCCCTTACACCATGCGCGTTCACGAGGATACCGCGAAATTGAAAAAAGACTTCTTGCAGCTGGTGCAAAATAGAAAGTGAGAGTATGTGATGAAAAAAGGTGAACAGTTTTTACGTAATGCGATTGAGCTTGCCTATAACAATATTGAAAAAGGTGGCAGACCATTTGGAGCCGTGGTTGTAAAGAATGGAGAAGTTATTGCTTCAGGCGTAAATCAGATTCTGACAACGAATGACCCAACTGCACATGCTGAATTACTGGCGATTCGTGCAGCCAGTCAAATTTTAGGATCTGCCAACCTAGAAGGCTGCTCTGTGTATGCAAGTGGACACCCATGCCCAATGTGTATGGCTGCAATGCGTTTAGCTGGTATAAAGTCGGTTAGCTATGCTTATTCTAATGAAGACGGAACACCATTTGGTCTGTCTACGGCCGAAATATATATTGAGCTTGCCAAGCCCTTTGCTGAGCAATCAATGAAAATTCAATATATACCGATCCGAGTTGAAAACCGCACTGATCTTTATATGCATTGGAAGAATTATCAAGCCAATCATTCAGGCTCAGAATAATGAAGCAGTCTGGCATTTTTTTGACTCGTCCCATGCTTGTCATGACGGTGGCTTTGGTGGGCCTTAATTTAAGACCCTTTATAACTAGTATTGGACCATTGATTGCCAATATTCGAACAGCCACTGGCTTAAGCCTACAAGGGGTAGCACTGCTTACTTTGCTACCAATGATGCTTATGGGAATCGTTGCATTTGTTGGGCCAATATTGCAAAACTTTATCGGCGAACGAAGCGCAATTCTTGGTGCATTGCTGACCATTTGTGCGGGATGTGCTTTCCGATTTTTATTTCCTACTGCCGAAGGATTAATTCTTAGTGCCATAGTGATTGGATTCGGAGTCGCGATGATACAAGCGGCATTTCCCGGCATGATTAAACGAGAATTTAGCCAACATATTGGTCCGATGATGGGTCTTTACTCAGCCATGCTCATGGGAGGTGGAGCATTAGGTGCATGGTTAGCACCTGTAGTTTCAAATATCACGGATTTATGGTCTATTGGACTGGCTTTTTTTGCAGTCCCAGCTTTGTTTGCATTTATATTGGTGCTGGCTTTTTTACCTACAAAAGCTAGCTCATCCATTCATCGTGCGCCTGTAAGAAAGTTATTAAAGCAACCTCGAACTTGGTTATTAATGGCTTGCTTTGGGCTTGTAAATGGTGGCTACTCATCAGTCGTAGCTTGGTTAGCACCTTCTTTTCAAGATCACGGTTGGAGCGCAGCACAAAGTGGGAAATTACTTGCTCTTCTGGCCTTGAGTCAAGCAGCTTCAGCACTCATTTTGCCTGTTTTAGCTAGGAAATATAAAGACCGACGTCCATGGCTATGGTTTACGTTAGCAATGCAAATGATTGGTTTTTCAGGAATTACTTTTATGCCTGAGTCCGCCGCTATTCTTTGGGCAATTTGTTTAGGCGCGGGTTTGGGAGGATGCTTTGCATTAACGCTTATAGTTGCATTAGACCATTTTGATGAACCCATTCATGCAGGTGCTTTATCTGCACTGATGCAAGGTGGTGGTTTTTTACTGGCAGCAATCCCGCCGTGGATTATTGCAATTTTGCATGATTTTACCGGGGCTTACAAAGCAGGATGGCTTTTTCATTTAGCCAGCGTGATATTGGTTGTTATTTTAGTGATTAGATTGGCTCCTAAAAGTTATTTTAAGATGAGTCTGTAAAATGTTGAGTTAGCCGAGATTTTTTTATAAAGAATTACTGATGCTAAAGCACAAGCAAATTAGGAAATAGTGATAGGATAGAACTGAAATTTTTCCGCTTCTAAATGAATACAACAATATTTGATTTCTATGACTTCTTCTTTAAAACAGCTCACTTTATTTAATCAAGGCTTAGGAAAAACTAGTCGATTTACAAAAGGTGTGGATGGAACTTTACAGGCTATTGAGTATTTAGGATATGTACAGATTGATACCATATCTGTTGTAGAGCGAGCTCATCACCATATATTGTGGAGCCGAGTGCCTGACTATGATTTAAATCATTTAAATAGTTTGGTTCGTGAGCGCCAGATTTTTGAATATTGGTATCATGCTGCGTCTTATCTTCCTATGAAAGATTATCGCTATGCGCTGCCTGCCATGATGTCTGTTAGGAAAGGGGAAAGTCGTTATTTCAATAGAGGTGATCAGCACCTTATGAATGAAATATTGGCGCGTGTTCGTGCCGAGGGCAAAATTCGACTGCGAGACATTGATAAGAATAATAAGAAAAGTTTGGGAAATTGGTGGAATACAGGTCCGGGTCGCCGTGCTTTTGAGCAGTTATATATGCAGGGTGACTTGATGATTTGTGAGCGTAACGGCATGGAAAAAGTCTATGATTTGACTGAGCGTTGCCTACCTGAAAATATTGATTTAAGAATGCCCACGCTTTATGAATATGCGCAGTATTTATTTAATAATACACTTCGAGCACATGGAGCATTTACATGGAAGCAATTAGTTCATTTAAAGAAAAATGATTTAAAAGAGGCTATGCGTGTTGTGCTAAAAGAGCAGGTTGATGCTGGTATTGTATCAGTAGTTAAACTTGCTGACGGTCAAACCCTATATGTGGATGTAGCTGCAATAGAACAAAAAGTGGAGACTGATTTTGGTTTAAAAATACTTTCGCCTTTTGATAATTCGCTTATTCATCGTGACCGCTTAACTTCTTTATTTGAGTTTGATTACCGGATTGAATGCTATGTACCAGCGGCTAGACGGGTATATGGATATTTCTGTTTACCTATTCTTTATCAAGATGAGTTAGTAGGCCGACTAGATTGTAAAGCTCATCGGTCTATTAAAGAATTAGAAGTGATTAGCCTGCATCTAGAAAAAACAATCAAAGATAAAGAGCATTTCTTTTTTGAACTAGATCAAGAGCTCAAACGTTTCGCAGCATTTAACCAATGTTTAACTGTTAATGACAAAGTGATTAAGCTTATTCGTACTAAAATTTAAACACCAAAAGCACTCCAGCTTTTGGTGTTTTCACTTTATTAGTTCAAGGACATACGATATTCAATAATCCCTGGTTTTTGTGCAATCCAGTCATAAAGCTTTTGTGCTGTTAGATTGGTTTCTTGAGTATGCCAATATAAACGGTCACAGTTGTGTTCAATTGCTTGCTTCTGCACATATTCAATAAGTTGCTTACCAATGTGTTGTCCACGAACTTCAGGTGAAACATAGAGGTCTTCTAAATAACAATAATTATTTTCTGCCCATGTTGAACGATGAATAACATAATGCACAATTCCCAAAACTTGCTCGCCTTGTTTGGCAACAGCACAATAAACGGGTTCATTTTCATCGAAAAAGCGTTCCCAAGTCACTTTTGTGACATGAAGAGGTAAATTTACCTGATAAAAATTTTGATAAGCAAGCCAATATTTTTCCCATTGTGAATAGTCCTGCTGTTGAACAGGGATAATTTGAATATCTTGATTTTGCATAATAATTACACTCTATTTTAAAGTAATGGAAAATGGACAACTAGAGTGTAGTTTTGATAGTGGTATTTTTATAAGGTACACTTTTGATATTTTTTACAGTACCAGTTTGTTATGGCAGCTTCGATTTCGGCATCTTTCCCACATTTGATTTTGCCAAAAGGGCAGATTAAAGATGGGCTATATTCGGCTTTGCGCGATGCTATTTTAGATGGAAGGCTATCTGCCAGAACAAAATTACCCTCAAGTCGTGCCCTAGCAGAGATGATGTCAATTTCAAGAAACTCTGTATTGGCCGCTCTTGAACGATTACTTGATGAGGGATATTTATTTACAAAACCAAGTTCGGGGACCTATGTTGCTGAGGTTGTGCCAGATCAGTTAATACATGTTCAAGAAAATTCAAAAAAAACGTCTAAAAATAATCATCAATCCTTAAATATTAATCCGAATATTGAAGCTTTATTAACTTCATGGCGAGAGCAGTCAGGGTCGAGTCAAAAGAAAAAAATATTCCATGTAGGTGTAGGTTGTGTTGATTTATTTCCTCATCAACTTTGGGGAAAGTTATTAAATCAAGCTTGGCGGCAGTCGTATTATCAGCTTGGTCAATTTCATGACCCGCGTGGCTATCTACCTCTACGTCAGGCAATTTGTGAATATGTTCGCTCCACCCGAGGGCTGAATTGTAATGAACAACAAATCATTATTGTAAATGGGACACAGCAAGCTATTCATTTAACAGCCTATGCTTTACTTCAAGCGAATGATGAGGTGTGTTTAGATGAACCAGGGTATGACGCTGCTTTTAACATTTTTCGAAGTTTTGGTGCACAGGTAAATTTAATTGAAAGTGATGAGGAGGGAATGCAAGTCTCTGACATTATTCGTCGTTATTCAAAAAGCAAACTGGTCTATACAGCGCCTTCACATCAATTTCCTGTAGGTGGAACCTTAAGTCTCACTCGCCGTTTTTCGTTACTCGATTGGGCATCTCAACAAGAGAAATGGATTTTTGAAGATGACTATAATAGTGAGTTTCGCTATGGCACACATCCCATTCAGGCTCTACAAGGTTTAGATCAGCAGCAAAGAGTTATTTACTCTGGTACTTTTACCAAAATGATGTTTCCAGAGTTTCGGTTAGGATTCATGGTTGTGCCTGAAGCATTGATCGAAACGTTTAGTGCAGCTAAATACTATACCGATGTTCGAAGTTCTTATTTAGAACAAGTGGCTTTGTCTCAATTTATACAAAAAGGTCACTATGCTCGGCATGTACGTAAAGTTCGAAAAGCTTGCTATGAGCGCCAACAAGTATTGATTAAAGCGATTGATGAGCATCTTGCAGATGTGCTTAGTGTTCAACCCACAGATTCAGGTATCCATGCGGTGTGCTGGTTAAAAGGTAAGTGGACTGAGCAAGAATTCATTGATCAGTGTTCAGCTCTAAACTTGGCTGTTCAGCCATTATCAAGATATTGTCAGATGCCAACCAAAAAGACCGCGGTACTTTTTGGCTATGCAGCCCATACGCCTAATGAAATTATTGAAAACATTCAAAAAATTGCACAACATTTACAAGAAAAATAATAACCTAAGTTTTGTTATTTAGATAAATTTAATCATTCTTTAAATGCTTGAATATGAATTTCTATGATGATCAATTGCTTATATAAAATAGAGATGTTATTAAAATTTTTAAAAATTAATTTTAATTAATATTATTTTAAGCTAGCACAATTAATCTAACTACATCAAAGCTTATTTAGTACACCTTTTGGCCACATTCTCCAGATGTGGCCGTTTTTTTATCAAAAATAAATATAATTCGGAATAACTTAATTAATTCTTAAAGAGAAATAAAAATTAATCTTCTTCCATGGCATTACTATAAAACTTAACACCCAGTTTAATACGATCACGCCCATTACCCATACGCCAGCGGTTAGTATCTCTTAAAGAATATACACAGCCACAATATTCTTGTTGATAAAACTCTTCTCGTTTACTGATTTCAATCATACGGCTTGAGCCACCGTTTTTACGCCAGTTGTAATCCCAGTACTGAATTTCAGGATAGTGTGCAGCAGCACGAATTCCGCAGTCATTGATTTGCGCCATATTTTTCCAGCGAGAAATTCCTAGCGAACTACTGATGAGACTAAAGCCGTGTTCATATGCGTAAAGGGCAGCTCGTTCAAATCGCATATCGAAACACATGGTGCAACGAATACCACGTTCGGGTTCATCTTCCATACCTTTTGCTCGAGCAAACCAATTGTCAGTGTCATAGTCTGCATCAATAAACGGGATATTATGCTTTTCGGCAAAACGAATATTTTCTTCCTTACGGATAAGATATTCTTTTACTGGATGAATATTAGGATTATAAAAAAATATTGAAAATTTAATGTCTGAGTCAATCAATGCTTCCATCACTTCTCCTGAACAAGGAGCGCAACAAGAATGAAGTAATAATTGATCGTGTCCAGATGGGAGTTCTAATTTTAAACGTTGAGTTGACATAATAAAAAAATTAAATTGTAATGCAATTTATTATATATTTATTTTTTATATAATGTGAAATGAATTATTTTCAATCTTACTGTGAAATTAATTTAATGTTATCTATTAATTTGTTTAATAGTAAGCTAAATATAATAAATTAAATATTGCATCAAATATTAAATTCATCTTTATAATTAACCCTAAAGTTATTGTTAAATATACTATATGATTAAATAAATTATGGGTGGATTTTATATGTTAAAAAATAATAAACCTTAAATATTTTTTGATAAGTGATTGATGTATCTGAATATAATTTTAAGTTTTTATTGTGATATGTGTCACAAATAAACCTTATTTTTTCAATTAAAGTATTTCTTTAGATTTATATCTTTAATAAATTTATACTATAAAATTCAGTGTGTTTTTTTAATTTAAGTGTGTGATAATTTGAGATATGAAAGATTGGCAATGTAAGTATTGTAACGGTTACATTATGGTTAATCATTCAAAGATTAGCGTAGGAGAAAAAGTTTACTTTTTGGTATATAAATTTGATGCAAAGAATGAAAGGAAAAAATTATATAAAAAGGGAATTGTGATTGCACGTCACGATAATATACTTCACATTGAATCACGTAAAAAAACTTATAAAATCGAGCAAATTAAAGTCTATCCATTAGGCGCCCCAATGCCTTTCGTGTACAACATGTTTTGGATTTGTGGATGTCCGTGTACTCTACAAAACTAATTTCTTAAATTTAACTGATAGCAAGTTATTTTATAGATTGAACTGGATTAATCATCAGATCCATTTTTTGTCTTTTGCTTTTACAGATAAGAACCATAGCTTGATAAAAGCGGCTCATAACATATAACAAAACCCCTGTTATTTATTTGACAAAATAAAGACGTACTCTTATAAACCTCAAGTAAAGTTGAGGTCAATTGTGATGAGTGAAAATAAAAAAGCTGACCCTAGTCGTGTTTTGACTGTGGGTGAAGTTGCAAAAAGGAGTGGGGTTCCTGTTTCAACCCTTCATTTTTATGAAGCGAAAGGACTTATAAAAAGTATAAGAACAAATGGTAATCAACGTCGCTATCCCTTAATTATTTTAAGATATATTGCGATTATTAAAGTTGCTCAAAGGGTGGGTATTCCTTTAAATGAGATTAAAGAAGCTTTAAGTCAGTATCCGATAGGTAGCAAATTAACAGCTAAGCAATGGAAGGATTTATCGAGTCATTGGCGAGAAAATTTGGATGATCGAATTCAAAAATTAACTCGTTTAAGAGATGAAATGGACTGGTGCATTGGCTGCGGTTGTTTATCATTAGAGCAATGTCCATTAAGAAATCCTGAAGATATTTTAGGACAAGACGGATCAGGGGCCCGAATTTTAGAAAGACCTGAATAGAATAGTTCGAAAAACAGCTTTTAATTGGGAATATCTTAATTTCCAATAAATTAAATTTATTTTACTAGAACATTCAAGTGAGTTTTTTATTGTAAACAAGTCATATGGAACATGAATTTTTTTGATATCTTTAGTTTTTTTAGTAAGAAGCAAAAAATTATGAAAAAAACTATCTTTCTTGGCTTAGCGCTTGTTTCGTTAACGGCTTGTTCGTCTGTACAACATAAAGATTCAACTCTACCAAAAATTGGTTCACCAAACCCAGCTAGTCAATATTGTGTTGAACAAGGTGGCAAATTAGAAATTAGAAATGAAGCAAATGGTCAGGTGGGGTATTGTCATTTACCAAATGGCCAAGTGGTCGAAGAATGGAAATTATTCCGTGATAATCAAGCGAACTGTGTAGCAGAAGAAGCTCAAAAATTAGTGGGGCAATCTGGCCTGACTGATGATCAAATTAAACAAAAAACCCAATCAGAAATTGTGCGCAAAGTAGCTCCAGGTCAACCTATGACGATGGATTACCGTACAAACCGAGTTACAGTCACTATTGATCCTGCTTCTAAGAAAATTACTCAGGCAACTTGTGGTTAATTTGTTTAATTAAAGTTTGCTAAACTAAATATTGAAGTAAAAAGGCCTGCTGAAAAGCAGGCTTTTTTATGACTTTAATTTTGGGAATAATGAATGACTGGATACTCTTTTTGTTGGGGCAGTTGTTGTAAAGCCTGATTAATTTTGATGAGAAAAATATCAACTTTATCTTGGCTTGGATTGTTGGTGTTGTATGAAGCTCTTTCTTGATAGTTAATTCCACATCCAATAATTTTCATATTTGCAGGATTAAAGCTCCAGTCGTTTTTATTTTTGATAGAAATATCTAAATCACTATCACATTCTTTCCAGAGTTTTAAAAATTGATTGGAATATACAGCAGGAGCTTCTTGTGCTCGGTAGGCTGTAAATCCCTGCATTTGGGAATTAGCAAATTGAAGGAGATGATTGGTAGGCATTCCTCCCCAAAGCATAGCGGTATCTTTTGGTAGCTTTATTCCTGTTATGTGTTCTTCTTTAAGTGGTGCAGTTTGCTCATCTTTCTGTTTGGACTTTTGAGATTTATAAACCAGTTTTGTTCCAACAGGAACTATTACGCCTTTGACTTGAGTGATTTGGGTTGTATAGAAATAAGGAGAATCATCACGATTACAGCCTGTCGGGTTATAACAGCCAATGCAACCACTTAATAATAAAACAGGAAAACTTAAAATACTTAATTTGAACATTCGATTCATTTTTCTTGTCTTTCAGTATGTCTAGAAATTTAATATATCAGCATTTAAATCAATAATAAAAAAAGCCTCTAGCGGACTAGAGGCTCAAAAAACATCAGATGCAAGAACAGGTGAATTATGCATCTGAGTTAAGTAGGTTGTATCAAACCATGTAAAGCACTTTACCAGCAAAAATGAATAAAAATAGGGAGGTGCGACTAATGGCTAATGTTCTACGGTTGTTTTTTAAGCGACTTAGAAGAGGAAATCGGACTGTAATTGATAACAGTCCATATGTATGATGGATTTTTGATACTTTAGATTAGTTTTTGATTTATAAAAATTTTAAAATTTCTGGTGTTTATTTATTACTTGAACTTTATTTCTTAGTGAGAACAATAACGCATAAGAAAATTAAGATTAAGCCTAAATAACTGCTAAATGTTAGACTTTCACCTACTAATAGCACCGCTAATAAAGTTGCTACTGGAATTTCAACGAGTGCTAAAGTCATGGCTTGACTCGCAGGAATACGTTTTAATCCAAAGCTAAAAAATAGATAACCCAAAAACATAGGTACGATCGGAATATAAAGGGCTACCCAAAGATTCGTTGGATAATCAAATAGGTGAGTTGCTGTAATAAATAGCGTAGGTAGTAAAAGAACTGCTGAAATACCAAAAATCACGCCCATCGCAGCTCTTGAGTCGACACCTTCATGAATTAAATTTTTCATAATCCATGAATATGTTGCATAACTCAGGCTAGAAAGTAAGCCAAAAAATACGCCTAAAAGACGTTCTGACTGAATCCCTTGATGTTGATGACTATGTTCGCCTGAATAGGAGAGTAAGACAACTCCTAAAAAACCTAAAATAAAACTAATGAGCCATTTTAAAGAGAGTTTACGTTTATCTAATAACCATTCGAGCATGACCGAAAACAAAGGGGCACAGCCAATTGAAATGACGGTACCAATGGAAACACCAGCCAACGAGACAGATGAATAAAATGCAAAAGGACAAAGAATAGAGACAACTACGGCAATAAAAACTTTCGTTTTATAGTCGAAAAGCTTTTGGTAATCTTTCCTAATCGCTTTTAAACTTAAAAAAGTGTGAATTAACCCTCCGAAACCTACAGATATAGTCGCAATCACGACTGGACTAATGCCTTTTGCAAAAGACGCAGCCGTACCAGCAGTACCCCATAAAAATGCAGCAAATATTACAGATAAGAAACCCGTATAATAAGTCAGGGAAAATTTTGTTTCTGTTGGCGCGTTCATATGGAGTGACTCAAACTTTAAAAGTTTTATGCAGCACAATTTTTACAAGATAAGAATGATTGATCTTGTAAAGAATAACTCAGCTGAATGGATAGGAACTTTTTTCACGACTGTCCGTCTTAATGCAACAGTATATGCAAATCACATAATTTTGTTGAAGAATTTATCATTTAATTTAATAGAAAAATCGACTATTTGAAAAATAGTAAATTCAGTATTGATTGTTTTGTTTTTAGGCAATGACACATTTATTTTCAGTGATTTATGGATGACTTAATGATAATTTTAGAGTTATCCGAAAGGACACAATAACGACGAACATACGAATAATAATGAATTGAAGGTAGGACCCAGTGTTTATTAGTGTATTTGATCTTTTTAAAATTGGCATCGGCCCATCTAGCTCCCATACAGTTGGACCCATGCGAGCGGCATACAGTTTTGTGGATGATTTATTGAAACAAAATGATCTACAAAACACAGTTAGAGTTCAGATTAAGTTATATGGTTCGCTTGCAGCAACTGGTGTTGGACATGCGACAGATAAGGCGGTTCTGTTAGGCCTAATGGGCTTTGATCCCGAACATATCGATACTCAAGTAACTTCAAGTTTGATTGAAGATGTTCTTGAAAAGAAAGCGATCCCGCTCAATCAGCAAAAGACTATTTCTTTTGACTATAAGCGTGATGTGCTTTTTTTAGATGAATCTTTGCCGTATCACCCCAATGCAATGGAGCTGATTGCGTACAGTGAGGCTGAAGAAATTTTATATGAAGAAACCTATTACTCAATTGGTGGCGGTTTTATTGTTAGTCAAAGACAATTAACACAAACCCAATCTGAAACCAGTGACGTTAAAGTTCCATATCCATTTCATAGCGCGGCTGAACTTTTAAGCTTATGTAAAACTCATCATTTGTCGATAAGTGAATTAATGCTTGAAAATGAAAAAAGTTGGCGTAGTGAAAGTGAGATTCGTAGCAAAATTATGGACATCTGGAAAGTGATGCAGCAGTGCATCCACAATGGATTAATTAATGAAGGAATATTACCAGGTGGATTAAACGTAAAACGTCGAGCTAAAAAAATTCACGATAAGTTATTAAATAAGAAAAATTCAAACCTGATTGTGACAACTTTTCATGCCATGGAGTGGGTCAATTTATTTGCTTTAGCGGTAAATGAAGAAAATGCTGCTGGCGGCCGAGTAGTGACTGCACCAACAAATGGGGCAGCTGGAATTATTCCGGCAGTTTTATATTACTACGTGACTTTTTCTAAAGACTTTTCTGAAGACAAAGTTGTTCGCTTTTTTCTAAGTGCGGCAGCAGTTGGCATTTTATGTAAACTCAATGCGTCTATTTCTGGTGCGGAAGTAGGATGTCAGGGGGAAGTTGGTTCAGCGTGTGCAATGGCTTCGGCTGGTTTAGCAGAGATTTTAGGTGCATCACCTGAACAAGTAGAACACGCGGCCGAAATTGGCCTTGAACATAACTTAGGTTTAACGTGTGACCCGATTGGTGGCTTGGTTCAAGTTCCTTGCATTGAGCGAAATGCAATTGCGGCTGTAAAAGCCATTAATGCAGCACAAATGGCGCTTCATGATGAGGGCGAGCATTTTGTGACGCTCGATAAAGTCATTCAGACCATGAAAGAAACTGGCAAAGATATGTCTGAGAAATATAAAGAAACTTCAAAAGGTGGCCTCGCTGTTAATGCAATTGAGTGCTAAATAATAAGATGGGGCGAGATGCCCCATCTTATTTTGAACATTAAGCAGGCGAGCCTGAATTGAACTTGCACAGCGATGTTTAAATTCAATGCAAGAAGTTCAGCCTTGACAGGCTTAATTTATAAATTCAAAATTAACAATAATTTATATATTTAAATAAAGAAGCATAGATTTTTATTGAGAATCTATTTTTTCAAAAAAAGAATAAACATTTCTTCCGAGTGTTCCAAAATCTATAGATGGATTTACTTTTTTAAGATCTTCATATACTAAAATACTAAGTTTAATATTTTTAAATTGAGCTTTAAATCTTGCTTTAAAATCTTCTAAATTAGATCTTATTTGATCTATTTTTTCCACATCTTGAGAGTACTTTTCAAAAGCTAGAAAAGCTTCATCAGGAGCTATATATTCTATTAATTCTATGAATTTATCTACTTCTCTATCTCTTAATAAAAAATAGTCTGCACTACGTTTAGCCTCACCAGCAAAGAAAATTCCATCATAAATACCAAGTAAATCAATCTCATTGAGTTGCTTTGAATTTTTAATATCATAATAAATATTAACTTCAGGTAAATATAAAAAAGAATTTTTATAACTTATACCTTGAATATAATCTAAAGCCCATAATACATTAAATCCATCATGCTCAAAAATAGTTTTGTGAATGAATTTATTAAGTAAATAATCCCATGAGAAATCTTCAGTAGTAGGGATTGTATGAAATTCTTCACATATTTCACAGTTGTTTAATAATTTAATAGAATCAACTGTTTTTAGATTTTTATAACCACAGTAACTACAATTCCATGTATATATGGGGTGGAAAACTTTAAATTTTATTAAATCATCAAAAGCATCTTTAAAACATGCGGTTAAATATTGAGATGAGTGAATTTTTTCATTGAAATTCATCTTGTTTTTAATGAATTTTAAATAATCATCATTTCTATATTTTTGCTGAAAAGCTCTGAGCCTATTTAAAGTATATATATAGTCTTCTTTTTTATTTCTGGATGAAGCATCTTCAAAAACATCTTTCCATAATTTATTCGTTAGGAAATTAGAAGCGATATCAAGTTTCTTAAATAATGAGATTACACCATTAAAATTTTTTCCTTTATCCGAATTGGCTATATGCTCAATTTTTGATTTAGGTAGATTGTTACGTATGTCTGTATGAGAATATTTATTTTTTTGAGTTAAAAAATAGTTAAATAGATTTAAGTCTTCGGGTAAATTTATTCCTATTTGGAAATCTTCATTTTCAATACTTCTTCTAAAGGGGCTAGAATATTTCCCTGCAATTAAAACAGGAAGTTTACTTTTACTTATACGTTCATATTTATTTCCAAAGACTTTAGCTAAATATGCTCTTTTAGGTAAAACCCATTTATCTATAACATTTGAGTATTTAGATAAATTATTGTGTCGATCGATACTACACTCTATCGCAAAGTCTCCAAAACCATGATTTTGAAACTTTAACGGTATATATCTTAAATGTTTCGGTCCATTGATAGAAATTGAAGAAGGATTTTCTGAAATAGATAATACAGAATTATCTTTAATAGAAATTGAATATTTAACCTCGGAGCAATTGGTTGGTATGATAGTTTTGGAGTAATAAGAAGGAACACTTATTAAATTATAAGTAAACTTTTGCAGGTTATTTCTTATTTGTTTTAGATCCTCTTCTGCTATAGCTTGAGAAAATAATGAAACTTGATATGGTCCTGATCCAGAGTTTAAAAAATTTAGATTACTTAAGTATTTGCCAAGAGATTCTAGAAAATTTTCATCATTAGATAGTTCTTCACTAATGATTAATGAATTTATTGAGTCACTTGATCCATCATAAAAATGTCTTACATTCCAAAATGATATTCGATCTTTAATGTTAGAGCCTACGATTATTGAAAATGAAAGACTAAAGGTATGCTCAAAGATAGTTTCAACCGATTCAGAATGAATTCTTGCTAAATGAGCAACTGTAGTGGCTTCTCGGTTTGCCAATAAATCTAAGACTTCTGTTCTAGATTTAATTACTGTAGTTCCTACATAATTATTAGGAGGAATATTTTTTAGAGAAAGGCAATATGTTTCGAAAACTTCTTTAATTCCATTAAGATAGGTATTAGGTTCTAATCTATTGCCAAAATTATCAGTTATAAAACGATCGCCGAATTCAGGAGAAAATTGTGCAATTAGACTTATTGGATTATTGGTTATTTGATTTCTCAAATAACTAAATATATAAGGGCTATAAACTGTAGATATAGACTTTACTGGGTTATAGAAAGGTATATTTACAGAGAAATATTTTTGCTCATTTCCAAAATCATGTTCCATCAAACGAGCAGGAGAGTTGATATTTTCAACTTTTTGAATTTGTTCACTCGTTAGTTTTATATAGCTGTAAACAATATCTGCATCATAAAAGCTTAACCATTCTAAATAGCTTTTTTCATCAGAGTTAAGAGGGAGAATTAAAAACCTCGCTCCACCCCAACAGGTATAAGAATATTTAAAAATTTCATCAAGAATTAAATGGTTAGTTTCATTTTCTTCATCCGATATAAAGAAAGCAATCTTAATTGGCCGTTTATGGATATCAATTTGTACATCTTTTTCTAGTCTTTTAGAGTCTGTTAGTCTTTCCATGGAAGCCTTTCTTTTAAAAACGATGATTGTTATGAATCTTTTGGACAAAGTATGAATAAGTATTTTTATAGCATTTTATTAATTTTATCAAAATGTTCGACTAAGTTTTACTTAACACCATTCATTTTCTAAACCACCCCCACTTAACAATAACTCCTCTATTATTTAGCCTTACTTTTCTAATGCTCTAATTTAAAACAAATGGCATTTTGTGTGCTTGACTGCAAAAGGGTTGGACACTATCCTTTGCCTGCTGGCCTACATCGCCAGTCGGTTTTGACGGACCGTATCATAGAAGCATTAAAGGTTTTTACTTTTAGTGTTTAGCCCCTCGTGCCCCCTCTACGGTGGAACGGGAGGGGGACACCTTCGGGTGTGCTGGCTCTATGACCAGTCCGTCAACCCTCTTTCGTTCTGCCACCATAATTTTAATGTAGGCAGAACTCCCAATAAAAAGGAGTTGGCTTTGCACATCCATTATTTCTTGGCTCTCGATGCCAAAAGCTATAACGACACAGCTTAAAAATTTAAAGAAGCTTGAACGCCCTAAGGTTTTCAGGCTTAACGTCATTTTTATTTAAAACTTAGCAATAACAAACTTGAGATGTGCCAAGCACAGTCTTTACGGCTTTGCTGTGCCTTTTTTTCTCCCCAAAAAGTATCTCATTTAGAAACAACAAGAATTTATAACGGAAAAACCATGCCAAAGTTAGTTCTCCCTGCACGTTCCATACAAGTCATTAATACATCAATTAATCTATTTCACCATTTTGGATTTCATACGGTTGGGGTCGATAGAATCGTGAAAGAGTCAAACATTCCCAAAGCGACTTTTTATAACTACTTTCACTCTAAAGAGCGTTTTATTGAAATCTGTTTGATTGTGCAAAAAGAGCGCTTAAAAGAAAAAGTGGTTTTAATTGCTGAGTATGGTCAAGGCACAAGCGTAAAGAATAAACTCAAGGAACTTTATTTTTTACATACAGATTTAGAAGGGCTTTACTATTTATTATTTAAAGCCATTTTTGAAACGAAATTGAGCTATCCAAAAGCCTATCAAGTCGCAATTAAATATAGAACTTGGCTAATGAATGAAATTTATAGCCAGCTTATAAAACTAAAAACCGATGCGACTTTTCAAGATGCCAAACTATTTTTATATATGATTGAAGGCGCAATCATTCAGCTTTTAGACTCAAATATGGCTGATGAGAGGGAAAGGATATTGGATTGTTTTCTCAATTTCTAAAGAGGCAATTAAAGATTTTGAGTCTGAGCAATAAACATTGGCTTTGAATATTAAAAAGGCCTTGCTCAAATGGACAAGGCCTTATTTACTTTAAACTTGTTTGTTCAGCTTAGGGGGTAAATGCTGCGCCAAATAATCAATTGCTAGACGGGTTTTTAGCGGCATAAAGGGCAGTGTAGGCCATACCAAATGAATCGGAAAAGCAATACTCGACATGGTTTCTAACACTTGTATTAGCTTACTATCCTGTAATTCATTTTGAATGAGCCAATCGGGCAACCACGCGATACCTGCTCCAGCAAGTGCTGCATTTTTAATGGCTTGTAAATCATTTAAAAGAAGCTTTGCTTTGGGTTTTATAAACAAAGGATCGGTATTTTCCTGTTGAAGTTGCCATTTTTTTATTTGACCAAAATGCGGATCGGCAATCGTGGCGTGATGGTCTAAGTCTTCAATATTTTCTAGGGGACCTGCTTCATTTAAATAGTTAGGTGAGGCACAAAGTAGCATTCGATGCTCACCAATCAGTTTGGCAACGAGCTGAGTGGTGTCAGGTAGTGAACCAATTCTTATACATAAATCAAAACCTTCTTCGACCAAGTCTACAGTCCGATCATTAAATGAAATTTCTAGCTGTAAGTCCGAATGCTGTTGAGCAAATTTAACCATGAGCGGGGCAGCAAAGACTTGTCCAAAAAGTACAGGAACAGACATTCGTAAACGCCCCGTTGCGTTGATTTTTCTTTGGTCTAGCAGGGCCGCTGCGTTTTGTATTTCACTTAACGCTCGGCGGCTATGTTCATAAAACAAAGCACCTTCATCAGTCATACTGAGTGTACGTGTTGTTCTTTTAAATAAAGCCACGCCAAGCTGCTCTTCAAGCCGAGCAATATTTTTACTAATGGCTGAGCGAGTTAAATGCAATTGCTCGGCAGCTTTTACGAAACTTCCAGCTTCAACTACAGTCACAAATATAGAAATTGCACTTAGCTCATGTTGCATGATTGTTGCCTAAATGGAACCAATGTAAGAAAATAATATCACCACTGTTGAATTTATTGTGAGGTTAATATGGCTTTATTGAAAACGTGGAGATAGTCATGGCTAAAATATTGGTACTAAAATCTAGCATTATGGGTGAGGGTTCACAGACCAATCGCCTAATTGATGTAATGCTTGAACATCGAAAAGACCAAGGTTTGCAAGATGACATTACCATACGCAATCTAGCTGAAATGAACCTGCCTGTATTAGATCTGGAAATTTTTCAGGCGCTTCGTGGTGCTGAAAATATAAATCAAGACATTCAGCAAATCGTTGCTTTGTCTGATGAATTAATTGCTGAATTAAAGAATGCTGATTTACTGGTCATTGGCGCACCGATGTACAACTTAAATGTCCCGACTCAACTCAAAAACTGGTTTGATTTGGTGGCACGAGCAAGATAAACATTCCGATACACCGAAACTTATCCTCAAGGTTTGGTTGAAGGGGTGAAAGCGGTAGTGATAAGTAGTCGGGGCGGCATTCATGTCGGCCAAGAAACTGAGGCAGTCACGCCTTATCTCAAAGCGGTGTTAGGGCTAATGGGCATTCATGAGGTCGAATTTATCTATGCAGAAGGCTTAGACATGCAGGCTTATCGTAGCAATGCATTAGATCTGGCAAGCCAGCAAGTTAAAGGATTCGCCCTTTAAATTATGAGTTGAAACTCTTGTATTCATGGTTAGGAGACAAGAGTTTCTAAGTCTATTTAAATCACATTTCTAAGTTCATTTGCCGTATTACGTAACAATGGCAAAATTTGTTGAACCAAATAATCTTCTTGTACTCGGTTGGTTTGAGACATGCAGTTAAGCGCTGCCACGGCTTGACCTTGCGCATTAAATACAGGAACTGCAATCGCAATCACGCCAAGCTCATGTTCTTCTTTAGAAAGACAATAATCTGATAACGAAATATCTTTAAGTACTTCAAAAAACTTTGACTCATCTACTAAGGTAAAAGGGGTTAAGCGCTTTAAACCGTAAGTTTTTACCCATACATGCTGAGCTTCTTCAGACAGTGCAGCAAGCAATACTTTACCTGTAGAAGTGGCATGGGCAGGGAGTCGATTTCCTAAATGCATACCATAAGGGCTTACACGCAAATTATCTTGCTGCGGTAAATAACTACGGGCAATCGGCACCACTTCGTTATCGTCTAACACTACAATTGAAAAAGTCAGAGACGTTTGCGCGCATAAAAGATTTAGAAATGATTGAGCAACTTTAGGCAGGTGGGCAGAGCTTAAATAAGAACTCGAAAATCGCAGCACGCGATGAGTGAGCCAAAAGTAATGTTCATCGGTTTCTAAATAGCCTAAGTATTTTAAAGTTTTTAGATAACGCCTTGCCGCTGTTCGGCTAATACCAGTTCGCTCGGCCACTTGAGTGACATTGAGCCGTTGTCGATCTGTTCCAAAAGCTTCGAGTAAAGCTAAGCCTTTTGCTAAGCCTGCAATGTAGTCTTCTTGACGAATTTTTTCATGCGAATTTGGGTGCTCTAAAAAAGCATCGAGAGAAGGCATCCTTTCATTCCTGTTATTTTGGTTGTTTCTGTCCGCTATTCGGACAAACTAAATGATAAACGGTTATTTTCGTCTTGCATACATAGTGAACAAAACTTAAAGCCAGTAATTTAAAAGTCAGGATGAAACAAGGATGAAGTTATGGATATTTTAAAGACACAGGTTGCAATTATTGGTTCTGGACCAGCAGGGTTATTGCTTGGGCAACTTCTATATAAAGCTGGAATCGATCATATTATTGTTGAGCAACGTAGTGCTGAATATGTGGCTTCACGGATTCGTGCAGGAATTTTAGAGCAAGTTTCGGTCGACTTACTGAAACAAGCAGGCGTTGACCAAAACTTAAAAGACAAAGGCTTACCGCATTCGGGCATCGAAATCTTAACCAATGGCGAATTGCATCGAGTTGATTTAGCTGCACTCACGGGTGGTAAACAAGTGACCGTATATGGTCAGACCGAAGTCACTAAAGATTTAATGACTGCCCGTGAAGCAGCACAGCTCACTTCATTTTATGAAGCTCAAAATGTACAGGTGAAAGATTTTTACACGGCGCCGAAAGTTGAGTTTGAGTACCAAGGTAAAGCATTTCAAATTCAGTGTGACTTTATAGCAGGTTGTGATGGCTACCATGGTGTCTGCCGCGCTAGCGTACCCGAAGATAAAATTAAAACCTTTGAAAAAGTTTATCCGTTTGGCTGGTTAGGCGTATTGGCCGATGTCCCACCTGTAGCCGATGAACTCATTTACGTACAGTCAGAACGTGGCTTTGCTTTATGCAGTATGCGTTCAGAAACACGCAGCCGCTATTATTTACAAGTCCCTTTAACTGATCACGTCGAAGATTGGTCAGATGAAAAGTTCTGGGACGAGTTAAAAAACCGCTTAGATCCTGAAAGTCGTGAAAAGTTAGTAACTGGACCTTCTATTGAAAAAAGTATTGCGCCGTTACGAAGCTTTGTGACCGAACCAATGCGCTTTGGAAAATTATTTTTAGCAGGCGATGCTGCGCATATTGTTCCACCGACAGGAGCAAAAGGTTTAAATCTTGCTGCCTCTGATATTGCTTATTTATCAAGTGCACTTGTTGAATATTATGTTGAGGGTTCAGAACAAGGTATTGATCAATATTCTGAAAAATGCCTACAACGTGTATGGAAAGCGGAGCGTTTTTCTTGGTGGATGACTCACTTGTTGCATCGTTTTGAAACTGAAAGTGAGTTTGATCATAAGATTAAGCAAGCAGAGCTAAGTTATGTACTGGGTTCGATTGCGGGTAAAACCACATTAGCCGAAAACTATGTCGGTTTGCCTTATGAGATTAAGCAAATTGATAGTTTTAAACATGCGAGTTAATAATTAAAAAAAGATAAAAGGGCACATAGATGCCCTTTTTCTATGGAAAAATGGAGTAGGAAAAAATAGTTTAAGAGATTGTTTTGCTTAAAAAATCAGCATTAATAAAAGCTTTTGTCACATTTTTTCAGTATATTGCTATTAATTTCTTTATTTATAAATTTTAAGTTCGTATGGAACAGGACCAAGCACGCATACCTAAATATATTCCTATCCGCGATGCAATTGCCCATGATATTGAATCGGGTGTATTAGAAGCTCACGCAAAACTCCCATCGGAAAGAGTGCTTTCGGAGCAATTTCAAACTACGCGAGTGGCTGCACGTGAAGCTTTACTGGCTTTGGAAACCGATGGTCTGATTTATCGACTGGACCGCCGTGGTTGGTATGTTCGTTCTCCTCGTATTATTTATCATCCGCAATCTACAAAAAACTTTAACCAGTTTGTGATTGAACAAGGCTATGAGCCTTCTACAGAAGTGATTTCGAGTGAGCTAACGACGGCCACTTCTTGGGATGCCAAGCATTTAAAAGTTGAAAAAGGGCATCCGATTTATTCAGTTTGGCGTCGTCGCTGTATTAATGGACGTCCTGTGTTGGTTGAACATTTACGTGTGAAAGCAGAGCTTTTTCCTGAGTTTTTAACTCATGATCTCAAGCAATCTATTACTTTACTCATGGCAAATCAATATAACTGCCATATCACCAGAGCCGACATTAACCTCTATCCAACAGCTTTATCGGAACAACAGGCCAAAGCGCTTCATGTCAATGTCGGTGCACTCGGTTTATATATTTGCCGTAGTAACAGAAATGAAAAGGGCGTGATTACCGATGTTGACCAAGAATATTGGCTACACGATGTCTTAGATTTACATTTCGAAGCACGAGCATAAAAATACAATCTGGTTTAAACCAGATTAATAAAACTGTCATATAAACCTGTTGAAATAAGATCATCAAATAATTGCATTCGATGGTTTGCAGATGAAACAGTACGTTCAACAGACAATTAAACTTGGCACTGCATCAGTTTTAGGTGTGGTAGTCGCTATTCAAATGGGATGTTCATCGGCAACATCAAAACAATCAGAAGAAATTACAGTCTATACGGCAGTGGAAGCCGACCAACTTGAACAGTACCAAGAAGAATTACACAAAGCCTATCCAGAACTGAAAGTAAAATGGGTACGTGATTCAACTGGTGTAATCACCGCGAAACTTTTGGCAGAACAGAAAAACCCGCAAGCGGATGTGGTTCTTGGTGTGGCTTTAACCAGTTTGTTGGTGATGGAAAAGAAGGACATGCTTGAGCCTTTTAAACCTGAAGGTATTCAAAATTTAAAACCCGAATTTGTAAGTCAAAAACCTGTACCAACGTGGACAGGCATGGACGCATGGGAATCTGCAATTTGTGTCAATAAAATAGAATTAGAAAAGCGTAAATTACCGATTCCAAAAACTTGGAAAGATCTAACCAACCCAATTTATAAAAACCTGATTGTCATGCCAAACCCAGCTTCAAGTGGCACAGGATATTTAGATGTCACTGCTTGGATGCAGATCTGGGGTGAAAAGCAGGCTTGGGACTATATGCAGGCTTTAAATAAAAACATTTCGCAATATCCTCACTCTGGTTCAAAACCTTGCAAAATGGCCGCACAAGGTGAAATTCCAATTGGTATTTCTTTCGGTTATCCAGCATTTAAATTAAAAGCAGAGGGCGCACCTTTAGAAGTGGTTTATCCAACTGAAGGTTTAGGCTGGGAAATGGAAGCCTCAGCAATTGTCAAAGGAACCAAGAAATTAAGCAGCGCACAAAAATTTATAAACTGGTCGGTAAGCAAAGCGGCAAATAAAGCCTATGCACACAACTTTTCAATGGTGGCCTACAAAGGCATTGAAAATACCACTATGGACTTCCCGAAAAATCTTCCTCAAATGCTCGTAAAAAATGATTTTTATTGGGCGGCCGAGCAGCGTGAACGTATTTTAGCTGAATGGTCAAAGCGTTTTGAAAAGTGATCTTTTGAATAAGGGCCTCATTATGCAAATACCTTCGTCATTGCAATCATCGCTGCTAGGTCAAAACCAAAAGGGCGAGTTAACAGGGCATTTATTGTCGACATTAACGACCTATAAATACCCTGAACATGATCCATCGGTTTTAGAGGTGGTGGATATTCAAAAAAAGTTCCAACACTTTCAGGCCCTCACGCATATTAATTTAGACCTGAAAGCTGGCGAGTTCGTCAGCTTTTTGGGGCCATCAGGGTGCGGTAAAACCACATTGCTACGCATTATTGCGGGTCTAGAAAAACCTGATTATGGAAAAGTCATTAAAAAAGGAACAGATATTACTTTGCTCAGTGCTGAAAAACGGCACTGCGGCATTGTGTTCCAGAACTATGCGTTATTTCCAAACTTAAATGTCGAAGAGAATATTGCTTTTGGTTTAGACAAAAGGAAATGGGATAAAGCAGAGCGTAGCCAACGGGTTCAGCAGTTATTAGAGCTGATTGAGTTACCTGATATTGCAAAAAAATATCCAAACCAATTATCGGGTGGGCAGCAGCAACGTGTTGCGCTCGCTCGGGCAATTGCACCGAATCCGGATATTTTATTGCTAGATGAACCGCTTTCAGCACTTGATGCTCAGGTACGTTTGAACCTAAGACAAAAGATTCGCTCAATTCAATCGCAGCTTAATTTGCCTACTATTATGGTGACGCACGACCAAGAAGAAGCATTAAGCATTTCTGACCGTGTTGTGGTGATGAATCATGGCGTGATTGAGCAAATCGATACGCCGCACAATATTTACTACAAGCCACAAACCCAATTCGTTGCAAAGTTTATTGGCACAATGAACTTTTTAAAAGCCATTTGTGCAGTACCCAATCAGCTCGATGTTTTAGGTTTTATTCCTCTAAATTTGGAGCAGCAGAAACTTAAAGCTGGGCAAAACTACAGTATTGGTTTTAGACCCGAAGCTATCGAGTTGGTTGATGATTTCGGTAGTGATAAAGAGTCGTTGTATTTACCCATCAAAGTCTTAAGTACCGAATTCTTGGGTGCGAAGCGCCGTTTATTTTGCACGATTAATATTGATGGAGTGGAGCAGTCAGAACATGTATTGCAAATTGAAATTGAAAATATAAAGTTCAAATCTCTACAAGAATTCATGTTTATTAAAGTGCCTAATCAGCTCATTCATGTTTTTGACGATCAAGGGTATGCACTATGTTAAATGAAACTGCTTCAGCGGTTTTAAAAACACAGCCGCGTCGAAAAACTGAATATTCATTAAGATCAAATATTGCTTTAGCTAGCGTCGCAATTGCTTTGACATTAGCAATTATTGCTCCTTTAATGATGCTGTTTGAAACTGCATTTTTTGATGAAAATCAAAATTTTGTTGGCCTTGAAAACTTCTATAATTATTTTGCAAGCCCAGCTTTACTCAGCTCTGTATTTAACTCTGTGTGGGTTGCTTGTGCTGCCACTGTCATTACAGTGTTGCTTGCCAGTATTTATGCGTTTGCGCTGACCAATGTCAATATTAAAGGAAAAGGCCTCTTTAAATTAGTGGCTTTTTTACCGATCTTGGCGCCGTCACTTTTGCCTTCTTTGGCATTGGTTTATTTATTTGGCAAGCAAGGTGTATTCAAGCCTTTATTGGGTGATGTACAGATTTATGGCCCAATCGGTATTTTAATCAGTTATTGCTTTTGGTTATTTCCTGCAATTTTAATGCTGATGATGGTCTCTTTTCGCAGTGTCGATCAGCGTTTAATTGAAGCCTCTTTGTCACTGGGTAAAAATGTCTGGAAGACACATTACCATGTCACGCTACCTGCAATTCGTTATGGACTCATCAGCGCAAGTTTAGTGGCTTTTATTTATGTACTGACTGATTTTGGTATTCCAAAAGTCATTGGCGGTTCATTTAACATGATGGCGCTTGATGTCTATAAACAGATTATTGGTCAGCACAATATGAGCATGGGTGCGGTCATTTCCATCTTGTTATTGCTGCCGGCTGTGTTTGTATTCATTTTTGACCGTATACAAAGCAAACGCCATGCACGCTTTCAAGCCTTTCAGACTAAACCTTATATGTCTGCGCGGAATAAAAAGCTTGAAACGGTTTTGACTTTATTTTGTGGCTTGGTTTCGGGTTCGATTGTGCTGATTGTTTTAACGGCGGTGCTGGCTTCATTTATTCAGTCTTGGCCTTACGATTTGTCTTTGACCTTGCAACATTACAGTTTTGAATATGTCGATGGTGGTGGCTGGTCCGCGTACTTTAACTCGGTTCGCATGGCACTCTTTAGTACAGTTTTTGGTACAGCACTGATTTTTATAGTAGCCCTATTAACTGAACGTTTTAAGGCACATCCACTTATTAAAAATTATGTACAAGCTTTGGTTATATTACCTCTTGCAGTACCCGGGCTGGTTTTAGGTATTGCTTATATTCTGTTCTTTAACCAACAAGTTAATCCACTGAATATTTTGTACGGCACTATGACCATTTTGGTGATTTCAACCATCATGCATTACTACACTGTGCCACACCTCACTTTAGCCAATGCCATTAAACAGATTCCAATACAGCTCGATCAGGCAGCAGAAACTCTAGGAACATCGAAGTGGAAAACCTTTTGGAAAGTATATTTGCCAATGTGTTTTCCAGCGCTATGCGATGTGTCGGTCTATGTTTTTGTTAATGCGATGACCACTGTATCGGCTGCCATTTTTCTCTATTCACCAGACACCAGTTTAGCTGCGGTGGCGGTTTTAAATATGGATGATGCAGGAGACACGGTTGCTGCTGTTGCGATGAGTATTTTGATTTTAACAACCTCATGTGTTGTAAAACTCATTCATTGGTTATTTACCCGAAAAATTATGGCAAGAAGTCAGCAATGGCGTGAAAGCTCTCACTAAGTTTTAGCTAAACACAATTTTTATTTAACCGACTGAAATGAAAATACTTTGTTCAACAAGGCAAGGGTTTATTCATCCTAAATTTCACAAATTGGAAGTCTTATGAATAACGTACAGTTTGATTTAATTGTTATTGGAGCCGGTATTTTAGGTTTGTCAGCTGCTATACAAGCGCAAGAACAAGGCTTAAAAGTGTGTATTTTTGAGAAAAATGCCAAGCCAGTGGGTGCAACGCGTCGTAATTTCGGCATGGTTGGAACCTCGACCTTAACGCACCCTGAACAGCAGTGGCGAAATTATGCACTTGAAACACGTTCATTTTATCAACGTATTCAAGCTGAAACCGATATTTCATTTGCTCAACGGCAAGGTGTTTATCTCGCCAATACAGCACTTGAATGGCAGGTTTTAAATGAGTTTGCTGAGCGTGCAGATAAGTACCAGATTCCAGTTCATCTGCTCAGCCATGAAGAACTTGTCACCCAATTTTCATATTTGAATCCTGAGCAGCAGTTCCACGGCGGCTTAATCTTTGAAGAAGATTATTCGGTCGAACCGCATGTGATCGGACAACGACTGTTGGCATATGCACAAAGAAAAGGTGTAGATATTTATACCAATGCGTGTGTAGTACAAACCAAATATCAGCAGGAAAAGTGTCAGGTTCGTCTGGCAAATGGCGAAATTTATCAAGCGAATAAAGTTTTGATCTGTCACGGTGAAATCATCGATATTTTATACCCAGATCTCTTACAAAGCTTGAATCTGAAACGTTGTGGCTTACAAATGGCACTGACTCAACGGTTTCACCAAAAATTAAATGCTTCTCTTTATTCAGGCTTATCTATTTCACGTTATCCAGCTTTTGAAATTTGCCCGAGTCATGCTGAGCTGGTTAAAGCATCGCAGCAGGGGCTAATCAAAGCGTTCGGCATTCATATTCTGATTAAACAAAATGAATTTGGCGAACTGATTGTGGGCGATAGCCATGAATACCATCCGCTTGATGAAGCGCCTCAATTTGAGCAACGTGAAGACATTAATCAATTTATTCAAGCCTACTGCCATGAAAAATTAGGGCTGACCTTACCTCCGATTCAAAAACGTTGGAATGGTTATTACCTTACCCATGAACATGAGCTGGCCTGTGTCACTGAAGCGGAGAAAAACATCTTTCTGGTGAGTGCGATCGCTGGTAAAGGCATGACCACAGGCGCAGGTTTTATCAAAGAAGTGCTAGAACAAAATATTTACTAGTTTGTCATCTGGTTTAAACCAGATTGGTGTATATTGAAATTAACGTGAACTAAACGAGCAATCTTATGAACATGCAACCACAACTCGATATAGATTTAGAAAACAAATATCTGCTTTTGACACCAGGTCCGTTATCAACATCTGCGACGGTCCGCCGTGCCATGCAAAAAGACTGGTGTACTTGGGATCAAGAATATAATTCGCTTGTACAAGATATCCGCTCTCGATTGGTCAATTTGGCAACCAGTCAACCTGAAACATATACGGCTGTGTTAATGCAAGGCAGTGGAAGTTTTGCGGTGGAGTCTGTGCTTGGGTCAGCTATTGCGCGTGATGGCAAAATCTTGATTATTAATAATGGCGCTTATGGTGCACGTATGGTGCAAATGGCGCGTTGCCTAAATATTGAAGTGATAGAGCTGAACTATTTAGAAACTCAAACACCCGATTTACAAGAGATTGAGCGCGTTTTACAAGATAAAACCATTAGCCATGTTGCTTGTGTGCACTGTGAAACTACCACAGGAATTTTAAACCCGATTCAGGACATTGGCCGTTTAGTTAAATCGGCAGGAAAAATCTGGATTGTAGATGCGATGAGTTCATTTGGCGGTGTGCCAATGGATATGGCTGAGCTTGAAATTGATTTTCTAATTTCAAGTGCGAATAAATGTATTCAAGGTGTGCCGGGCTTTGGTTTCATTTTGGCGAAACGGGATTGTCTAGAAGCGTGTAAAGGTTTGGCACGTTCGGTTAGCCTCGATTTATATGATCAGTGGAACACAATGGAGCAGCATAATGGTAAATGGCGCTTTACCTCGCCAACCCATGTGGTACGTGCATTTTATCAAGCATTACTTGAGCTTGAAACAGAAGGTGGAGTAGCTGCACGTTATCAACGTTATTTACAAAACCAGCAAACCTTATCTCAAGGTATGCAACAGCTTGGTTTTGAGTTGGTACTCGGTAAAGAGTGTCCACAATCACCAATTATCACCACATTCCTTTACCCGACAGTTGAAACATTTAGCTTTCAGTCATTCTACGAAACCTTGAAAAAATCAGGCTACGTGATTTATCCGGGCAAAGTCACCGATCTTAACTGTTTCCGTATTGGCAATATTGGCGAAGTTTATGTTTATGACATTGAAGGGCTTCTTGCTGCAATTGCGAGTTACTGCGAAAGCCACTTAAACCAAGTTGCACCAGCATAATTTTTATTAAATCATTAGCATTGAAGGTAATACATCATGACGACCAACAATACACAAATTCAGGCTGTGGTTTTTGACTGGGCTGGCACAACTGTAGATTTTGGCTCACGTGCACCAATTTTAGCTTTTATGGCTTTATTTAAAGACAATAAAATTGAAATTACGGTTGAAGAAGCGCGTGCCCCAATGGGTTTAGAAAAACGTGACCATATTGCTGCTGTTTTAAAAATGCCACGTGTGGCAGCTGCATGGCATGAAGTTTATGGGCAAGCTGCAACTGAAGCGGATATTGACCGTTTATATAAAGATTTTATTCCTTATCAATTAGATTCGATTCCGAAATGTTCTGCTTTAATTCCGGGTGCATTGGCGACTTTTGAAAATATTAAAAAGCGCGGTGCAAAAATTGGTAGTAACACTGGTTATGCATCCATGATGATTGGTCGTTTGGTTAAAGATGCTGCCGATCAGGGCTACCGACCGGATTGTATCGTTACTGCCAGTGATGTGAAATTCGGCCGTCCATATCCTGAAATGTTGTGGAAGAATTTAATTCAACTTGACGTATCCGATATTAAAACCGTTGTAAAAGTAGACGATACCGTGGTGGGTATTGATGAAGGTTTAAATGCGGGATGCTGGACAGTCGGACTTGCGATTAGTGGCAATGAAGTCGGCTTAAGTTTTGATGAGTGGAGTGCATTATCAGCCGATGAACAGATTGTGCTAAAAGATAAGGCCTATCAAAAAATGAATGCGTCGGGCGCACATTATGTGATTGATAGTGTGGCTGACTTGCCAAATGTATTAGATGATATTGAACGCCGTTTGGGGCAGGGTGAACGTCCTTAAAGATAGTGTAGGTCTATATATTTTTAAGCGTAGCTCCCTTGGGAGCTACGCTTACCTAAAAAATTAAAATGAAGAGTAGATAAACTCTACATATATAGAAATAAGGAATAACTTAAACGAGTAGATTCCTTATTTCCTGCTAACCATCTAAAACACTTGTTTAAATGGTTAGAACTATCAACCATATAGGCCTATGACCTATGTGATAGATCTTTTTATGACTTTTGAGGGTCATATAATTTTTCTTTAATGAATAGGGCTGGTATCACACCACAAATCAGATAAGCTGCCCCCATTACGACAAAACCTAAACCAATAGACCCGCCAGAGGCTAAGAAACCAATCGTTGCAGGGGCTAATGCAGCGCCTAAACGTCCGACATTATAAGCACCACCAATGGCTGTACCGCGAATTGCTGTTGCAAAGCTTTCGGTCATATAGGTTGCATTTACGCCATAAGGGATACCGTAGAGGAAACCAAAAGTGATCAGTAAATATAGAATGTTGCTTGGTGAGTTATAAAAGACGATTAGCGGTAGGAAAATAGCGGTACCGATTGCACCAAAAGCATAGGTAAAACGACGTCCTAATTTATCTGCCATCATGCCCGCAAGGACTTTACCTAAAATCATGGCGGTATATGTACCTACCATATAGGCCGTCATTTCCTTAAACTTCATACCCAGTTCACTTTCAAGGTATGACGGCATCCAGTTATTTACGCCATAGTAACCAAACTGTAAAAAGCCCGCAGTTAAAGCCCATAAGATAAACATATTACGGTTTCGTTTATCTTGGAAAATAAGTTTAAATGCTGAGGTTTTTTGAGCATTTTGAGTCACAACAGGTTGTTGTAGACGAGATTTTTGCCATGCTTCTGGTTCTGGTACAAGAATATGCATGAGCACAGCAATAATGACGGGAATAATCGCAACATAAAACAGCATGCGCCAACCATGATCAGGAATAATCCAACCTGCAAGCAAAGTCGCAACAATATAGCCAACCGTCCAACCTGCTTGTAATGTGCCAAGTACCGTAGTGCGGAAACGTGTTGGTACATATTCGGCCATGAGGGTATTACAGGCAATATAAAGTGAACCCAAACCCAGTGATGCAAAAAATCTTAAAATACCAAATTGAAGAAAGCTCTGGGTAAAACCTAAGCCACAGGTGAGGAGTGAGAAAATTAAGATAGAAATAACAACAATGCGGACGCGACCAAATTTATCGCACGCCCATCCCCCAAAAATTCCACCAACAGCCATACCTGCCAATGTAAAACTGCCGAGCATACCTGCTTGTACTGAACTTAATCCAAAATCTGCCTTAATACTATTTAAGCTATAAGACAGCAGCATCAAATCTGCACCATCTACCAATAGTGCTAGAAATGCAAAAATAAATGCTATTTTCCACGTATGAGGCTGTATACGAGAAAGACCTTCTTTGTAATTTGTAGCCATAATCCATTACCTACATTTGATTGAAAGCACTTCAAGTCGTTTTGAAGTGCTTAAAATTTGATTAAGACGCAGCGCGAATCATGTTTCGGGCAATAATCATTTGTTGAATTTGGGTCGTGCCTTCATAAAGGCGGAACAAACGGACATCACGATAAAAACGTTCAATGGCATATTCACTGATATAGCCCGCACCGCCGTGAATTTGTACGCAGCGATCAGCGACACGGCCACACATTTCGGTTGCAAACATTTTTGCGCAGGAAGCTTCAGTGCTGACATTCTGTCCTGCATCACGTAGGCGTGCAGCGTCTAAGACCATACATTTAGCGGCATAAATTTCGGCTTTTGAGTCAGCAAGCATGGCTTGGATGAGTTGAAATTCCGCAATCGGTTGTCCAAATTGCTTACGTTCGATGGCGTAATTTAAAGAATCGTCTAGCATCCGGGTTGCTGCACCGACACTCAAAGCTGCAATATGCAAACGGCCTTTATCGAGTACTTTCATGGCAGTTTTAAAACCAACACCTTCAACACCACCAATGAGTGCTGAAGCAGGGATGCGACAATTTTCAAAAATGACGTCACAGGTATGGGCGCCTTTTTGCCCCATCTTTTTATCGCGTTTGCCAAGAAAAATGCCCAGAGTTTGGCTATCGACAATAAAAGCAGAAATGCCACCAGCACCTTTAATATCAAAGTTTGTACGTGCCATGACTGTAAATACGCCAGCATGAGGAGCATTGGTAATAAAGCGTTTAGTACCATTTAAAATGTAAAAGTCACCGTCTTTTACTGCGCTGGTTTTTAAAGAGGCAGCGTCAGAACCCGCATCTGGTTCGGTTAAGCAAAAAGAACTAATCACTTCACCACGTGCTAAACGCGGCAAGAAAAATGATTTTTGTGCCTCAGTACCATCAATAATCAGGCCACTTGAGCCAATGCCATTATTGGTTCCAATGAGAGAGCGAAAAGCAGGAGAGGTACGACCCAATTCAAAAGCGACATAGACCTCTTCTTCCATTGTCAGTCCAAGACCTTCGTACTCTTCAGGAATGGTTAAACCAAATAAACCGAGAGCTTTCATTTGCTCAACAATATCTTGAGGAATTTCATCCGTTTCAGCGACTTCATTCTCATGAGGAATTAACACACCTTCAACAAATTGTCGAATCATATCAATAAGTTGATCTAAGGTTTCCTGATCACGAATCATAGTCTCGTCCTTTTACTACATGCAGAAAACATCAATGTGATGTTCGTAAAATCACCAATATTTGAAGCGATAGTAATCAAAGGATGAACGCAAAACAATATATTTTGAAAATTAATTTCGCAATGCGGTACTTTGTTGTTAAATTATGTGTGGCTAATTTATTGATTTATTTAAGCTATATTTTCTTATAAAAAATCATTATTTTTAGTGGAAAATTATAGTTTGATTTTTAAAAAGACCTGTGTATATTAAAAATATATATCGCTATGCGAAATTTTAAATAGATAAGTTTTCCTATAGGAAATAAGTCACAAAATATAGTGGGATGAAGATGGGTGCTTTAAATGGAATTCGGGTACTTGACTTAAGTCGGGTATTGGCTGGGCCTTGGTGTGGACAGATTCTTGCCGATTTAGGCGCAGAAGTAATCAAGATTGAACGACCGAAAGTCGGTGATGATACCCGTTCTTGGGGGCCACCTTGGATGAAAGATGACTCAGGCCAAGACACTCAAGAAGCTGCTTATTATCAGTCCACTAACCGCAATAAACTATCTGTTGCCATCGACATTGCCAGTCCTGATGGCCAAGAATTGATTAAAGCCCTCATTCAAGACACCGATGTCGTGATCGAAAACTACAAAGCGGGGTCTTTGAAAAAATACGGTTTGGACTATGAGTCTTTATCAGCCATTAACCCTAAACTGGTGTATTGCTCAATTACAGGTTTTGGTCAAAATGGCCCAAGAGCAGAAGAGCCTGGTTATGACTTTATTATTCAGGGCATGGGCGGGCTTATGTCAGTCACGGGTGAGCGTGATGATTTGCCGGGTGGAGGCCCTCAAAAAGTAGGGGTCGCATTTTCTGATTTAGCTACAGGACTTTATTCTACGATTGCCATACAGGCTGCTTTACTCAACCGCCATGTGACAGGTTTAGGTCAATACATTGATATGGCTTTGCTTGATGTTCAAATTGCCACAATGGCAAATCAGGGAATGAATTATTTGTCATCAGGAAATATCCCTAAGCGTTATGGCAATGCACACGCTAATATTGTGCCTTATCAAGTGTTCAAAGCTTCTGACCGTGATTTTATTATTGCGTGTGGAAATGACACACAGTTTATTCAACTCTGTAGAAGTATTGGTTTACCTGATTTACCAAATGATGCACGTTTTGCCCGAAATGCGGACCGAATCAAGCATCGTGATGAAATTATCGGAATTTTACAAACACACTTTTTAACTAAAACGGCAGATGAATGGGTAGACGCAATCTATGCGGCTAAAGTTCCCGTCGGTGTGATTAATAACTTGGAACAAGCTTTCCAGGAACCACAAGTGATTGCCCGAGAAATGTTAGTCGAGATGAACCATCCTCAACGTGAGAAATTGAAGGTAATTGGCTCGCCAATCAAACTTTCTAGGACACCCGTTGAATACAAAACAGCACCACCGCTGCTGGGAGAACATACGCAAGCCGTTTTGGGCCGAGTGGTTTCTTCAGAAAAACTCGCTGAGCTCAAAGAAAAGGGTGTAATTGGGTAGGTGGCTTAAAAGCGGAAGGTTAAAATTATATTTAAAATCAGAAAATAAAATATTTAATCTTTCGCTTTAATGAGTTAAATGAAGTTATCTTTTAGATGCAGACTTGGATGTTTGCTGTTTTGCTATTTATAGAAAAAATAGATTATAATTTTCGCAGTGCGAAACAAAATATGGATTGGTATGACAATGAACGATGCAGTAGATGCAGAACAGACAGAAAAATTATTAGCGCCGTTAAGGCATGAATTATTACATCCGATTGAAGATATGCAGGATGAAAATGATCGCCAATTTATTACTGCATTAGCACGTGGTTTAGAGCTATTACGTTGTTTTACGCCGAAGCATCAGCATTTGGGCAACCAAGAGCTTGCTCAGATGACAGGTTTGCCAAAACCAACCATTACTCGCCTTACACATACCTTGTCGCGTTTGGGCTATATCAAACAAGTACCTAACTCAAGCAAATTCCAGCTTTCAGTGGGTGTTCTTGCATTTGGTTATTCGATGCTGTCTAACGTGTCGATTCGCTCTATTGCTCATCCATATATGAAAAATTTGGCAGACTATGCGGGCGCTGCTGTAGCCATGGCAACGCGTGATCGACTGAATATGATTTATCTTGATGTGGTGCAAGGCAAAGGTAATATGACCATGCGCCGTCAAGTCGGAACTTATTTACCGATTCATTTAAGTTCGATGGGACGGGCCTGTTTAGCTGCAATGCCTGAAGATGAAAGAGAGTTTTTACTTGATGCTATTCGTAGCAAGCACAAAGAAGACTGGATCAAAATTAACCGCGATCTAGACAAAGCGTTTAAAGACTACCAAGATTTTGGATACTGTTTTTCAATCGGCGAATGGCATAAAGATGTCAATTCAGTTGCAGTTCCACTGATTCATGAACAACATGGTTTGCTGGTGTTCAACTGTGGCGGCCCAAGCTTTATTATGAATCGTGAAAAACTTGAAGAAGATATTGCACCACGTCTTTTACATATGGTGAATAATATTCGTACCGAGATTAGCTAAACTTATCTGATTCACTTAAAAAAGCCAGCTTTGATTTTCAATGCTGGCTTTTTAGTGGGTGTATCTAGACTGTTTGGCTGTGAAAGTTCGGTTTTCTTTTTTCTTTGAAAGCACTTAATGCTTCTTTAAACTCGGAACCCTGTAAACAGTGTGAGAAAATAGTCGACTCATGGTCAATACGATTGAGTAGATCATCGATTGGCATATCTCTTAGCAATTTTTTACTCAGTTGTAAGGCTTGACTTGGTTTATGAGCAAGTTTAATTGCCACATCTTCAACTACTTGATCTAGCTCAGTTGCTTCAAATATTTCATTCACCAAGCCATAATTTTTTGCTTGGTCTGCCGAAAATTTTTCACCTAATAAAATAATTTCCGAAGCTCGAGCAAAGCCCAATAATCTTGGCAAGATGTAACTTGAACCCGCTTCAGGTACAAGTCCCAAATTCACAAAGGGAAACTGAAAAATAGAGCCTTGGCTTGCATACACAAGGTCACAATGTAGAAGCATAGTACTGCCAATACCAATTGCTACACCATTTACTTTAGCAATAATCGGTTTTGGAAACGTTGCTAAGCTTTTTAAGAAAACAATCGAAGCGGGTGGTTCTGAACTTGATGCGTCGCGTTTTTCAAATGCATTGACATCATTACCACTGGTAAACGAAGAACCTTCACCAGCAAGCACAACGACATGAACATTTTGATTAGTTGCTGCTTGATTTAATGCCTGACTTAAAGCTGCATACATTTCATAATTAATTGCATTCTTTTTAGTGGGATTGCTCATGGTGAGCGTTAGTATATTTCTATCTAAATGTTGTTGAATTGTGCCTGTTTTAAGCTCGCTTTTGGTTTTATTGTCCTGCTGCATTATTCATTCCTTTAAATAACTTTCCGTCTAAAAAATAAACTCATTAAAAGAATGCTATCGAAAAACAATTCCGTTATCAATTATTTTGTTTTATATTGTGGTATAAAATTTTGTATTGTGAAATTTTAACATTAAATCAATTAAATGATTACAGAATTTATGCGTAAATAAGCATCTAGCTCTGCTAAGGAAATGAGAAGCTAGCTATAGAACGGTGAGTGGAAATAATATGAAGACCAAAATTACAGAACTATTTGAAATCGAGCATCCAATTATTCAAGGCGGTATGCATTATGTTGGTTTTGCAGAGCTTGCGGCTGCGGTTTCGAACGCAGGCGGGTTAGGTATTATCACTGGACTGACTCAGCGAACACCTGAAAATCTGGCAAAAGAAATTGCACGTTGCCGAGAAATGACCGACAAGCCTTTTGGGGTGAATTTAACCTTTTTACCTACGGTAAATACCCCTGATTATCCGGGTTTTGTAGAGGCTATTATTAAAGGCGGAGTCAAGATTGTGGAAACAGCGGGGCGTAATCCTGAACAGGTGATGCCATATTTAAAGGCTGCTGGTATTAAAGTAATTCATAAATGTACTTCGGTTCGACATAGCTTAAAAGCGCAACAAATTGGATGTGATGCGGTTTCTGTAGATGGTTTTGAGTGTGGTGGGCACCCAGGTGAAGATGACGTGCCAAATATGATTTTATTGCCTTTAGCAGCCGATGCATTAGAAATCCCGTTTGTTGCTTCAGGTGGAATGGCAGATGGACGTTCACTTGCTGCGGCTTTAGCGATGGGAGCCGATGGAATTAACATGGGAACGCGTTTTATTGCAACTCAGGAAGCTCCTGTACATGCAAATGTGAAACAGGCGATTTTGAATGCAACCGAAAGAGATACGCGTTTAATTATGCGTGCTTTACGAAACACAGAACGTGTCATGAATAATGCTGCTGTAGAAAAAATCGTGGCAAAAGAAAAAGCGCTAGGCGATAACATTAAATTTGAAGATATTATTGAAGAAGTTGCTGGTGTTTATCCAAAAGTCATGATTGATGGCGATGTTAATGCGGGTGCATGGTCATGCGGTTTAGTGGCAAGCTTGATTCATGATATTCCGACATGCGATGAATTGGTTAATCGAATTATTAAAGATGCAGAAGATATTATTCGTGGTCGATTATTAGGGCTTTTATAGGACTTAATCTAGCTCCTCTAATTAACTATTAGCATACTTTATATAAGATCAGCACAAGTTTTAACTGTGCTGATCTTTTGCATCACTCACACAATAACAAAGACATAGCACGGCAAAAATTAAGCCTAAAATGCAGACACCTGTCCATCCGAAGTGTTTCCAAGCGTAGCTTCCTGCCGTTGTGCCTAAAGCGCCGCCAGCAAAGTAACCAGTCATATAAATGGCATTAAACCGCGAACGTAATTCTTGATTAAGTTTAAATACAATACTTTGGTTGGTGACATGTACAGCAGAAAGAGAAGCGTAGAGAATGAGTAAAGCAATAATGTAAAAAGCGAAATGGTAGGGTAAAAGTGAAAAAAGTATCCAACTTAAAATCAGCCCAATGCCGCAATAAATTGAAATTTTATGGATATAGCCTTGGTCAATAAATTTACCTGAAAAATTGGCAACGAAAGTTCCTAACACGCCAACAAAACCGAAAAGCCCAATGGTAAAGTCGCTAAAAAAATAGGGTGCCGGAGCCAGAAGCAGCGACATGGTGGTAAAGGTTAAACTCACACAAGCAAATGTAAAACCACCAATATAAGTTCTGGTTCTTAACCGTCTATTTTGAATAAAAATTTGGGGTAAAGAGCGAATCGTTTTTGCATAGTTTTCAGATTTAGTCGGTGGAAATAATCCGATATTACGATGCAAAATAAAGGCAATAATAAGTAACAGAAAACCACTGACCAGATAAATAATATTCCATGCAAAAAGCGTAGACATCAGCCCAGAAAGGGAACGGGCGAGTAAAACACCCATCATCAGGCCGCTCAGTAAAAAGCCAACAACACGGCCGCTTTGTTGAATCGGAACCAGACTTGCAGCAAGGGGTAATAACAGTTGAGCTGAACTTGAAAATAGACCAGTAATGACGGTGCCAAGCAGTAAAAGATAAATATTGTGTGAAAAACCGCTAATAATTAATCCACTTGAAGCCAATAACATAAAGATAAATAGTAGTTTGCGCTTTTCTATTATGTCCCCTAATGGCATTAAGAAGAGTAAGCCACATGCGTAGGTGATTTGGGCTAGAGTCGGCACCCACGCTGTAGTCGTTTCAGTTAAATTTAGGCTTACACTAATTGAATGAATAAGTGGCTGACTAAAATAATTTCCGCCTGTACAAATGCCTGCTGCAATTGCCATTAAAATAATGGTGGGGGTATAGAGTGCGTTTTTCATCATGCCTATAGTCATAATGAAAGTGGAACTTTAATCAACACAACCATGACTGTTTTAAGTATGGTTATTAGTGCGTTTCATTCAAGGCATCTTGAATATTGTGCACCATGTGGATTAAACGTGGTCCAATTTCACCTTCAAGTTTTTCTGGATTTAAATGAAAACTTGGCGCACCACAGTTAAAAACATAAAGACCATGTTTGGAACTGACCAGAGGTACAGCCACCGAGTTCACTTCTTTATGCCACTCGCCTAAAGACAAACAATATCCATAATCTTGATAATCACGGAAAGCTCGTTCTAAAGAGCGTTTTATGGCTGGCCAGTTTTCGGGGTTCTTTTGTTTCAACGCATCAAGTAGAAAGTTGCGCTCACGTTCAGGAGTCGCAGCCAAGCATGCTCGTCCCATAGAACTGCTATGCAATGGTAAAGTCGAACCAATTGGACGGCGCATATTTAAGGCTGTTTCAATTTGCACAACATCGATATACACCATATTTAAGCGGTCACGCGTTGCCATTGCCACAGGGGCCTGAACATACTGACTCAACTCTTCCATATATTGATGAGCAATATTACGAATCGAGATGTTAGATAGTGCTGCATATCCTAAAGATAAAACACCAATGTCTAATGTGTATTTGGTTGAGTTAGGCAATTGTTTTAAATAACCTAAAGACACAAGGGTATTGGTAATACGTGCAATGGTCGGTTTAGGTAAACCTGTCATTTTTGCTAATTCTTGGTTACCAAGCACCTGATTATTTGCAGAAAAGCATCTTAAAAGTTCTAAACCGCGCGCTAAAGAAGCAATAAATTGCGGGTTATTTTCCCGATGTATATGCGAAATAGGATCTAAACGTATCTCATCAAAATTTATTGGTTTTTCAGTTTCCGTGTTTTGAGACATTCGATCCTCAAATATAATTAAAGCAATAGTTTTGCCATTATATTTCGCTATGCAAAATAAATCCATTCATCACTGCGCTGTTGTGATGAATGGATATCTGGATCAATGGTTATGAAACGTTTTCAATCACCATCGCAAGACCTTGGCCTACACCAATACATAGGCTCACCACGGCATATTTTTTCTTACGGCGAATTAACTCGCGTGCTACTGTTAAGCTAAGGCGAGCACCAGAGGCACCAAGTGGATGACCCACAGCAATTGCACCACCGTTTGGATTTACGCGTGGGTCATTAAAATCAACATTTAAGCCTTTTAAACAAGATAAAACTTGTGAGGCAAAGGCTTCATTAATTTCGATAATATCCATGTCATCTAAAGTAAGCCCCGCGCGCGCAACAGCTTTTTTAATGGCTTCAATCGGGCCTGCACCCATAATGCGTGGTTCAATACCAGCTGCTGCTGCTGACAAGATTTTTGCCATTGGTTTTAGGCCATATTTTTGACCTGCTGCTTCTGAACCAATCAAGAGCGCTGCTGCACCATCATTAATACCTGAGGCATTACCAGCAGTGACAACACCACCTTCAAATAGTGGTTTTAACTTTGTGAGTGCTTCAACAGTTGAACTTGGGCGAGGGTGTTCATCTTCAGAAACGAGTTTAGGAGGTAATTTTTTGCCTTGGAAAACCTCAATTGGTGTAATTTCATCGGCAAAGAAACCTTCTTCTTTGGCTTTTTGATATTTGGCTTGTGATTGGGCTGCAAATAAGTCTGCTTGCTCACGACTAATACCAAAATCGGCTGCGACGTTATCGCCTGTTTCAGGCATTGAATGGCCGCCGTATTGCGCAATAATTTTTTTATTTGGAAAGCGAGAGCCAATTGTGGTGTCATAAATTTTTGCATCACGGCTATAAGCACTTTCCGCTTTACCCATCACAAAGGGAGCACGTGACATACTTTCTACACCACCTGCGATATAGAGTTCACCTTCACCACAAGTAATGGCACGTGCTGAGTCAATTACAGCACCTAACCCACTAGCACATAGGCGGTTTACTGTTTGGCCTGGCACAGTGACAGGTAATCCTGCAAGTAACAGTGCGTTTCGTGCCACATTCCGGCTATCTTCACCTGCTTGGTTGGTGTCGCCTAAAATCACATCTTCAATATCAGCACCCGGAACACCAGTTTTTTCTAGTAGTTTTTGAATGACAGTTGCAGCTAAATCATCAGGACGAATTGAGGCAAGTTCACCTGCATGACGGCCAAATGGGCTACGTAAACCGTCATAGATATATGCATTTAACATTGAGAAATTCCTTTTCAAGACTCGTGAGTAAAAGTAAGAGGTAAATGAAGTGCGACACGGCGCTGTAACCACGGGCTAGGGCGGTAACGTGGGTCATGCGTAAGCGCTGTTATACGGTTCAGAATGAGTAAGATTTTTTCACTGCCGACTTGATCGCCCCATTCAATTGGACCAAATGGATAGCCTAAGCCAAGACGAACCGCGGCATTAATGTCATCTACCGTTGCAACATTTTGCTGCGCAATATCACAGCCCAAATTAATGACCATTGCTAAAACACGCTGAGCAACAAAGCCAATACTTTCATTAATCATACTGACCAGATTTCCATCTAGATTGAAAATAGAGTGAGCGGCTTGTCGGTATTCAGATTTAGTAATGAGTGATGGCATTAAGGTGCGGTGTTTTGCAATGCCATAAAGCATGTCTATAGCAACAGCTTGCGCAGGATTAACCCCTAGACGGGTAGCCGCTTGAGTTGTATCTTCACCATAACATGCGAGTAAACATAAGCTATCTGTTTGTGGTTCCGGCTGAGTGTCTAAGACAATATTGTGTTGAGTTAAATAATCTTCGAGTTGTTTCTTATCTTCAGAGAAATCGGCAGCGATCCAAATTTTTGGATATTGCGCTAAACGCTCTACAAACTGAGCAGGTTGTTCCCCTGTTTTTGAACCGGTTTCATAATTATAAAAACCTTGATTAACCTTACGTCCAAGTTGCTTGGCATCTAGCATTTGTTTGGTCAGAGGGTTCGGTTTGTAGCGGGCTTCTTCATAGTACTGGTGATAAATCGACTCCATCACAGGATGAGAAACATCAAGGCCTGTTAAATCCATTAATTCAAAAGGACCCATTCTAAAACCAACGCCGTCACGTAAAATTCGGTCAATTTCACTGATGTCGCAGACATTTTCATTTAAAATTTTGAGTGCTTCAGTGCCATAAGCTCGCCCCGCGTGATTAATAATAAATCCAGGGGTGTCTTTTGCTACAACAGGACGATGACCAAATGCACGAGACAGATTGTTTAAGGCATCAATAATAAGTGGGTCTGTTTTTAAACCACGAATCACCTCGACCACTTTCATGAGTGGAACTGGATTAAAAAAGTGATAACCCACAACACGCTCAGGCTTTTTGCAGTTCGCCGCAATGGCTGTAATAGAAAGAGAAGAGGTGTTCGAGGCTAAAATAGTATTATCCGAAACAACGTCTTCAAGCTGCTGCATTAAGCTTTGTTTAATATCGAGGCGTTCAACAATTGCTTCTACAATGAGGTCGCAATTTTTTAAATCTTCAATTTGATGGGCAACAACTAAATGGTTATTTGCCGCTGCTGCTTGCTCAAGTGTAATTTTATTTTTGTCGACTAACTTTTGAAATGTAGCAGCCAGTTTTTCTTTAGCCTGTTCTGCTGCACCTGCTTTGGCATCATATAAATAAGTGGTATGACCTGACTGTGCAGCAATTTGAGCAATGCCACTGCCCATAATACCGACACCAATCACAGCCATGCTTTTAATATCATAAGTCATGTCGATCATCCTGATGATTAATCTATATTTGAAATTAAATGGAAAAATAGGGTTTGGTGATTTAACTTAAGCATTGTTTATCACCATCAACCGGTAAGATTTGACCTGAAATAGAGCGGCCACTGTCTGATGCTAAAAACAGGCATAAATCTGCAATATGCTTTGGATTGACAAAATATTTGAGCGACTGATTTTTCAGTGCATTTTGAGTCACTTCTTCCAGTGATGTATGGGCTACATCGGCACGGGCCTGTAATACGCGCTGAACCCGATCACCATCGACTGCACCCGGAAGAATAGCGTTAACACGAATATTGTCGGCACCGAGTTCCATAGAAAGCGTTTTGGTAAAACCGATCAGCCCCCATTTTGAAGTGGAATAAGCCAATCGATATGGATAGCCTAAGCGTCCGGCAATAGAGGACATATTAATAATCACGCCTGCCTGTGCTTTCTTTAAATAGGGAATCGCTAACTGGGTAATTAAAAAAGTGCTATTCAGGTTTAAATTAATCACCGTATTCCAATCTTCAAAACTTAGTTCATCTGCGGCAATGGTTGGGCCTGAAATGCCTGTGTTATTGACTAAAATATCAATACCACCAAGTTTCTGAATTGCTTGGCTAAACATCAGTTTAATTTGTTCATGATCAGCCAAATCACAGGCATGTATATGCAGCTTTGGATAATCTTTCTGAAACTGTTCTAGGCTTTTAGCATTAATATCACAAACGAAAACTTCATCATGATTATTTAAAAATGCCTCGGCAATGCATCGTCCAATCCCTGAACCACCTGCACTAATTAATACTTTTCTGGCCATTTTCATTCCTTTGTTATTATGGTTTTAAATTATTTACCTTGATATGACGGCTTACGCTTTTCGATAAAAGCTTGAACGCCTTCATTTTTATCTTCTGTCGAAAACAGTAACTGGAATGCTTTACGTTCTAGGGTTAAACCTGCATTTAATGGAACATCTTCGCTCATCAGCGCAACTTCTTTAATTTGTTGCAGGGCAATAGGAGGCATTTTTGCGAGGCTTTGCGCCATTTGAATCGCAGTTGGAATAGTTTGGTCATCTTCTGTGACTTGTGAAACAAGACCGATGGTATAAGCTTCTTCTGCTTTCACCATGGCACCCGTCATAATCATGCGCATGGCATGAAATTTACCAACAGCACGGAACAAACGTTGTGTACCACCAGCACCCGGCATTAACCCGACTTTAATTTCCGGTTGACCAAAGGTTGCGCCTTTACCTGCAATAATAATGTCAGCGTGCATTGCAAGTTCGCAGCCACCACCTAATGCATAACCATTTACAGCAGCAATCACAGGTTTAGGGCACTGAGCAATCGCGTTCCAATAACGTTCGGTATGACGCAATAACATTTCTGTAGAGGTTGCGGTTGCCATTTCTTTTAGATCTGCACCTGCGGCAAAGACTTCTTCACCACCTGTGAGCACAACCGCATTGATCTCATCGTTAAAACTTAATTCGGTAAAAGCTTGTGCTAGTTGTTTGCGAACCTCTGTATTCAGTGCATTTTTTGCTTCAGGTCGGTTAATTTTAACAACCGCTATTTTTTGAATAGAAAAGTCGACTTCTACGAAATTATTCCCTATTGATACACTCATTTTTGAATTCCATGTTTCGCACATCAAAACTATATTCCTTTTATGATGCTTATTTTGGAATTTATTTCAAGTCTTATTTAGTCTGTTATGACGATTATGAACTATTAAATAAGCTAAGTGTTTGATATTACGTAATGGTGTATTTTTAAATTTCGTTAAACGAAATTAATTTTCAAAAAAGCTTGAAATTTGTATTTTTGTTCTCGTACTATGAAACACATCCGCAGTAAACAAGATTTAAAACATGGTATCCAGACAAGCTGGGGATGGCTGATGGGTGCGATGGAAATACATAAAAAGGGAGATCACAGATGATCCGTGATGAAGGGATGTTGGAGCAGTTACTTTCAACAATTCGAGATTTTGTAAAAAATGAATTGATCCCTCGTGAAAACGAAGTGGTAGAGAAAGACAAAATTCCAGATGATATTGTGCAGCAAATGCGTGAGCTTGGTTTGTTCGGCCTCACAATTCCCGAAGAGTATGGCGGCCTAGGCATCACCATGGAAGAAGAAGTCAGAGTTGCATTTGAACTTGGGCAAACTTCACCAGCTTTCCGTTCTTTAATTGGTACTAATAACGGTATTGGCTCAAGTGCAATTTTGATTGATGGCACAGAAGAGCAAAAGCAAAAATATTTACCGCGTTATGCAAGTGGTGAAATTATTGGTTCATTTTGTTTAACCGAGCCTGAATCTGGTTCTGATGCTGCCTCTTTAAAAACCAGTGCAGTAAAAGATGGTGATTTTTATGTGTTAAACGGTACCAAACGTTTTATTACCAATGCGCCCCATGCTGCAACTTTCACTGTAATGGCTCGAACCAATCCTGAAATTAAAGGGTCTGGTGGCATTTCAGCTTTTTTAGTTGAGGCCAATACACCAGGCATTACATTGGGCAAAATTGACCAAAAAATGGGGCAAAAGGGTTCGCACACCTGTGATGTGATTTTTGAAAATTGCCGTGTACCTGCTTCTGCACTCATCGGTGGGGTAGAAGGTGTCGGTTTCAAAACAGCCATGAAAGTGCTGGATAAAGGGCGCTTACACATCGGTGCATATAGCGTGGGTGTTTCTGAGCGTATGTTAAACGATGCATTGCACTATGCAATTGAGCGTAAACAGTTTGGTCAGCCTATTGCGAACTTCCAGTTGATTCAAGCGATGCTTGCTGACTCAAAGGCCGAGATTTATGCAGCTAAATGTATGGTCCTAGATGCAGCTCGCCGCCGTGATAATGGCGAAAACATTAGTACAGAAGCGTCTTGCGCAAAAATGTTTGCAACCGAAATGTGCGGACGCGTTGCTGACCGCTGTGTACAGATTCACGGTGGCGCAGGCTATATCAGTGAATATGCCATTGAGCGTTTTTATCGCGATGTGCGTTTGTTCCGTTTATATGAAGGAACCACGCAAGTTCAACAAATTATTATTGCCAAAAACATGATTAGGGAAGCTACTACCTAATAAAAAACAAATGCCATGAGGCATTGGATGCCTCATGTTCCTTCTGAGGATATGGACATGACAACAGAAACAGTTGCACAAAATACGGCTAGCAGTGAAGCTATCCAGACACCAAAAAAGATTTGGATTACCGCATTTATATTCGCTTTTTTAACATTGTTGTGTGATGGGGCAGACTTGGGTTTTTTGGCATTAAGCCTGACCAGTCTTAAAACAGAATTTCATTTAACGGGTGTACAAGCTGGAACGCTAGGCAGTTTGACACTTTTAGGTTCAGCAATTGGTGGTCTGATTGGTGGTTGGGCGTGTGACCGTTTTGGACGGGTTCGCATTATCGTGTTCTTTATTGCTTATTCTTCAGTTTTAACCAGTGCACTAGGTTTTACTGATTCTTATATGCAATTTGCAGTTTTAAGAACTTTTGGAGCGATGGGCTTAGGTGCGCTCTATATTGCTTGTAATATTTTAATGTCAGAAATGGTGCCAACCAAACATCGCTCGACTGTTTTGGCTACCCTCATGACGGGTTATACCTTAGGTTCTTTGTTAGCGACTTTATTAGCAGGGCATATTATTCCTGAACATGGCTGGCGTTTCCTATACTGGATTGCAATTACGCCTGTGGTGTTGTCAGTTTTAATGCACTTTTGTGTACCTGAACCTGAGTCTTGGAAAAAAGCGCGTCAATTAAAAGCGTTAGAAGTCGCTCAAAGTAGCCAGCCTAAAAAACGTCAAAACCCATATCTTGAAATTTTAAGAGATAAGAAACATGGCACCATGTTTGTTCTTTGGATTATCAGTACAGGTGCATTGCAGTTTGGTTATTACGGCGTAAGTAACTGGTTACCAGCTTATTTAGAGTCTGATCTTGGCATCAAATTTAAAGAAATGGCCATGTATATGGTCGGTACTTTCCTGATTATGATGTTTGCCAAAGTGATTGCAGGGATCGTTGCCGACAAATTAGGGCGCCGCGCTGTATTCGCTTTCGGAACCATTGGTACAGCCTTATTTATTCCGGTCATTGTCTATTTAAATACACCAACGAATATTTTATGGATGATGCTGTTCTTCGGTTTCCTTTACGGTATTCCATATGCAATTAATGCCACCTATATGACGGAAAGTTTCCCGACTTCAATTCGAGGTTCGGCAGTGGGTGGTGCTTATAACATTGGCAAAGTACTTTCTATTTTCTCTCCATTAACAATTGGTTTTCTATCGCAAAACGGTTCTATTGGCTTAGGGCTTTTGGTGATGGCTGCAGCTTATTTTATCTGCGGGGTAATTCCATTGTTATTTATTAAAGACCGATTATTTAACCCGCAAAAGGCAGAGTGACAGATCAATCTGTCACCTTAAATTAAGGATGAAAAGGGACAAGTGAGATGATAAATAAAATCACCAGTGACATTGAACCAATTTTAAAAGCTATTCCTGATGGAGCAACCATCATGACAGGCGGGTTTGGTGTGACGGGGCAACCTGCTGAATTAATTGAAGCCTTAATCGATTTAGGAAAAAAAGAACTGACCATTGTAAATAACAATGCGGCTTCTGGTGATCGTGGTTTAACAAATCTGATTATTGCGGGTTGCGTTAAAAAAATGATTTGTTCATTTCCGAAATCTGCTGGATCAACTGTTTTTCAAGACTTATATAGAGCGGGAAAAATTGAGTTGGAACTAGTTCCGCAAGGTAATTTGGCATGTCGTATTCAGGCTGCTGGCGCAGGCTTAGGCGCTATTTTTACTCCGACTGGTTATGGCACTAAAGTTGCCGAGGGTAAAGAGACCCGAACCATTAACGGTAAAAACTATGTGCTTGAATATCCACTTGAAGCTGACTTTGCATTGATCTATGCCGATAAAGCCGACCGCTGGGGCAATTTAACTTACCGTAAAGCAGCCCGCAATTTTGGGCCGATTATGGCAAAAGCTGCTAAAACCACGATTGTTCAAGTGAATGACACCGTAGAGCTAGGAACGCTTGACCCAGAGTGCATTATTACACCGGGAATTTTTGTTCAGCACGTTGTAAAAGTAGGAGATATCTAATGTCAGTTCAAAAGCGTTCTCGTGAAGATATTGCCAAACTCATCGCCAATGACATTCCTGAAGGTTCCTATGTCAATTTAGGGATTGGCTTACCGACCAACGTTGCTAAATTTTTGCCAAAAGACAAAGAAATCTTTCTCCATTCGGAAAATGGAGTTTTGGCTTTTGGGCCGCCGCCACAGCCTGGTGAGGAAGATCAAGATTTGGTTAATGCCGGAAAAGAACTTGTTACTTTGTTAGACGGTGGATGCTTTATGCATCATGGTGACTCATTTGACATTATGCGTGGCGGTCATCTGGACATTTGTGTGATTGGTGCATTCCAAGTTGCGGTAAATGGAGACTTGGCAAACTGGCATACTGGTAAAGCAGATGATGTACCCGCAGTTGGCGGTGCTATGGATTTGGCAGTCGGCGCAAAAACGATTTATGTCTATATGGAGCATGTCACCAAAAAAGGTGAGCCCAAAATTGTAAAGGAAATTACATATCCAATGACGGGTGAGCAGTGTGTCAATCGTATTTATACCGATTTATGCATTATTGAGCTCAAAGACCAAAAAGCTTATGTCACAGAAATGGTGGAAGGCCTAAGTTTTGATGAATTACAAGCAGTCACAGACTGTGAACTAATCGATGCACGTGTAGTCTAAATACACACGGAAAAAAACGCTTCTTTAAGGATTAAAAGATGAAAAAATTAATTTTAGCTGCAGCTTGTGCTGCGGCTTCAGGGACTATTTTTGCTAATTCTTCAGATACCACAGAACAAAGAATTAATTTGCTAGAAACCGAGCTGCAAAAATTAAAAGCAGAACTTGCTGCTCAGAAACAAACTCAAAATAATTTACAGGTCAAACAGGTCAAACAGGTCAAGATCGAAGAGAACATTGAAAAAACTAAAGCGACTGTAACAGAGAAGCCTGTTGCTCCTTCGTGGGTCACTTGGACGGATAACGTGAAGGTTTACGGTATTGCCCGTATTGATGCAGCGGTCGATTTTAAATCATCACCTGATTCGGGCGGTAGAACAACCAGCAATCTTTACCGAACACCTTTTGAAAGTGAAAAACGTTCAAACCATGCGCGCTCCGATGCCATGATTAATGCAAGCCGATTAGGTGTTTATTTTAATAGCCCTAATAAAGCTGTGACTGGAAATATTGAAGCCGATTTCTTTGATAGCTCTAACATGGGAACTGGCGATGGTAAATTCCGTATTCGCCATGCATTTTTTACCTATAAAGACTGGACCTTTGGTCAAACATGGTCACTCATGTCTAACATGGAAACTCGTACGGAAGCTGTCGATTACACCCAATTTGTGGGAACTTCTTATACACGTACTCCTCAAATTCGCTATGACTGGAAAATTGATGCCAATAATGATTTAAAAGTAGCCTTGGAATATACAGGTTCGAGAGTCTCGGCATTTCCAACTTTAACGGGGCGTTATACCTTTAAACAAGGACCTTTAACGGCACTTGCGCAAGGCTTTATTAATGAAAAGTCTACTGATGTCGCAACTGCCACGGTGAAAAAAGTAAGCTGGGGTGCTGGTGGCGGCTTAAAATATCAACTCACACCACAACAGTCGGTACAAGTAAATTATCAATATATTGTCGGCGATCAAAAATTTATGCCGTATACCACCCAAAGCGGGTTGGCAAATTCAGCAAGTTTAAATGCCGCGGGTGATTTCTCTTTAAACGAAGACAAAACAGATTTGGTTATGAATAAGTTGAATAGCATCAATATTGGTTATTCATATAAATTCAATGAGCAATGGCGTGCAAACTTATCGGCTTCAATGTTTGATTATGATGACGACACGGCTTATGCCAAACTCAACCCAGATGCCAATAAACGCTTGACTGACTATGCCGCGAACGTCTTTTATTCACCGATTGAGCAAATGGATATTGGTATGGAATATCACCAAGGCAAACGTGAAGTGTTCGATGGCCGAACCGCTGATGTGTCACGCATAAACTTTGTATCAATGTATAAATTCTAAAATGGGACGTAATTAAAAATGGAAAAAATAGTTGAGCCCAATGCAGAAAATATACTGTCAAAAAGCTTTATTTTTATCATGGCAATGACATGTGGAATTTGTGCGGGTTCAAACTATTATAACCAGCCCTTAATTTATTCCATTGCAGAAGCATTAAAAGTCAATGCCGAACAAGTCGCCTTAACTATTGTAATTAGCCAACTGTCATATGCAGTTGGCCTTTTTATATTGGTTCCCTTAGGCGATTTTTTTGAAAAACGTAGTTATATTTGCTTGCTCATGTGTTGTACGGGCCTTGCACAAGTAGGGTTATCCTTAAGTCAAACCTTGCCAGCTTTATATGGCTTTACCTTTTTAGCCACATTCTTTTCGATTGCAACTCAAGTTTTAGTTCCTTTCGCCGCAGGTCTAGCTAGTCCGAAAAAAAGCCCTCAAGTTGTAGGCACTCTCATGAGCGGTTTGTTCTTAGGAATATTGTTGGCGCGTTCTATTGCAGGCTTGCTTTCTACAGTTTGGTCTTGGCATGCGGTTTATTTAATTAGTGGAATCGTCATTTTGGTGTTTGCATGGGTAATGTGGGTGAAGTTACCAGTTGCGCGCAAATCCCACCAACTCAATATTCTACAGATTTATGGTTCATTATTTTCATTAGCAGCTCATCAGCCTCATTTACTACGCCGTGGTTTGGCAGGGGGAATTGGCTTTGGAATTTTGGCTCTGATTTTTACTACTATGACTTTTATTTTGGCGAATGAGCCTTATCACTTTAACGATTTCCAGATTGGTTTATTTGGGATTGTTGGACTGGCAGGTGTATTTGCGACCCCTTGGGCAGGTAAGAAAATTGCGGCAGGGCTTGAGAATAAAATCGCAGTGATTTGCATGGGCTTATTAATAAGTGCATGGATACCTCTATTTTTTGCACAGCAGTCTCTGGTGGCCTACGCTGTAGGGGTTGTTATGGCGTATTTTGGTTTGTCAGCATTTCATGTACTTAACCAAAATCTGGTCTACCGAATTTCGGCCGAGGCTCGTTCTCGTATTAATTCAATTTATATGACCTTATATTTTGGAGGAGCCGCCTTGGGTTCTTTTATTGCGGTGTATGCATGGAAACACTGGGGATGGGAAGCATGTGCTGCTTTAGGTTTAGCGATGGCAATATTAAGTTTTATGATTGATCGCTTAGATTTTTATGAAATGGGCAAGATTGCAAAACAAGAAAAAGCTCCCTAAACAGGAGCTTCAATATTTTATTATTTGCGAATAATCATTAAGGTTGCCGAGGCAAAGGCATATATTTTGCCGTCCTCATCTACGATTTTTCCTTCGGTACTAATAATATTACGGCCCGCATTAATCAACTCGGCTGTCGCATAGTAAGACGTATCAACCTGCATAGGGCGGATCATTTTTACATTTAAATCAATAGTTCCATAGCCAACGCCATGTTCAAGTAACGTGTGGGCTGCACTGCCCGTTGCTGTATCTAAAGCTGTGGCGCAAAAGCCGCCGTGTACACCGCCTTGAATATTTCTATGTTCTTTGCGAGGGGTAACTTTATAAGTTGCTTTACCTTCGGATACTTCAACAAGTTCCATCGGTATGGTGTGAGCCATAGGTGATGGAGAAACTTCACCATTTTTTAAAGCGGTTAAAAACTCAAGACCTGTGTATTTCGGGCTTTCCATGAATCGTCCTTGGATAATTAAGCAATCTAATCACCATACTATAAATTGAATTTTTACGGAATAAAATTTTGCAATACAAAATTTAAAATTATTCTAATTAAGCAGTGCTAATTACTTTTTATTCTATATTTTCATTTTAAAACATGTGTTTATGCTTTATATCTATTTCTTATTTACGATAATTTCATTAAATTAGTGAAAGTATATTTTGCTATAAGAAATTTTTTGATATTTTGGTGAGATTGAAACAATAAAAGTCCATTTTAAGGAAAAACGATATCTGCCCATAACACAGGCAGAGACGTGAAAGGAAAAAACTATGCCTTTATATAAAGCTCCATTACGCGATATGCAATTTGTACTGCATGAAATGCTTCAAACAGAACAGAATTATCAAGGTTTAAGCAAATATCAGGAAAGCGTAAATCGAGAATTAATTGATCAATACTTAGAGGCGGCCGCAAATTTTTGTGAAAATGAGTTGGCGCCCATAAATCAAAATGGCGATCAGGAAGGGTGCCATTTAAATCAAGGCGTAGTCACAACGCCGAAAGGTTTTAAAGAAGCCTACCAAAAATATGCTGAGCTTGGATTTACCTCTTTAACCGCTGACCCAGAATATGGTGGGCAAGGCTTACCGACCTTGCTGCGCATTGCCATTTCTGAAATGTTATGTGGTTCTAATTGGGCTTGGGCGATGTATCCAGGCTTGTCTCATGGGGCAATGAGAACAATTGAGCATCATGGCACCGAGCACCAAAAACAGAAGTTTTTGACTAAACTTATTAGTGGCGTCTGGACTGGAACCATGTGTTTAACCGAATCACATGCGGGCTCGGACCTTGGGTTAATTAGAACGAAAGCAGAACCAAATCCGGACGGTAGTTATTCCATTACAGGCGAAAAGATTTTTATCTCGGCAGGTGAGCATGATCTTTCTGAAAATATTATTCATATTGTTTTAGCCCGTTTGCCTCAGGCACCCGCAGGGACTAAAGGGATTTCTTTATTTATTGTTCCAAAATTTAATGTGAGTGACGACGGTCAGGTACTGGACCGTAATAACGTCGTTTGTAGCGCGATTGAACATAAAATGGGGATTCATGGTAATGCCACCTGTGTACTGAATTTTGATGGCGCTCAAGGTTACCTGATTGGACCTGAAAATCGCGGGCTCAATTGTATGTTTACCTTTATGAATACCGCACGTATTGGTACGGCAGTACAAGGGCTTGCGGCTTCTGAAATTTCATTTCAAGGCGCATTAAGTTATGCCAAAGAGCGACTCGCTATGCGATCGTTATCTGGTCCTCAATATCCTGAGAAAAATGCTGATCCAATTATTGTGCATCCCGCTGTGCGCTCGATGCTAATGACGCAAAAAGCTTTTTCTGAAGGTGGCCGTGCATTGGCTTACTTTTTAGCTCAGCATGTCGATATTGTGGAAAGTTCAAACGATCAGGAACAGCAAAAGCACTCCGATGAATTACTGGCTTTTTTAACGCCAATTGCTAAAGCTTTTTTAACAGAATCAGGCAATGAATCTGCAAAGCATGGTGTTCAAGTATTTGGCGGGCATGGCTTTATTGTTGAGCATGGTATGGAGCAAATTGTACGTGATGCGCGTATCTCAACATTGTATGAAGGAACGACCGAAATTCAGTCTTTAGATCTACTTGCACGTAAAGTTCTCAAGTCAGAAGGCAAACTTCTAAAAAATATGACAGATTTAATTGATCAATTTATTGCTCAAGCGCAATCCAATGAAGTCTTGAGACCTTATCTAGAAAAATTAGCTGAGCTTAAGCAACAGTGGCTGTCACTGACCAAATCGATTGCAGAGAAAGCAAAGCACAACCCAGAAGAAATTGGGGCCGCTTCGGTGGATTATCTTTATTTTTCCAGTTACGTCGTGTTCGCTTATTTGTGGGCGCGAATGGCACAAGTTGCCCATGAAAAATTAGAATCGGGTACACAAGAGCAAGCTTTTTATAAAGCAAAATTAACGACAGCTAAGTTTTTCTATCAAAAGCTTCTACATCGTACACAGAGTCATGCTGCTTCTATTGAGTCTGGCGCTGACGCTGTGATGGAACTTGATCAAGATGCTTTTGCATTTTAGTGAATCGTCATTGTTAGAAACACTAGGTGAAATTTACATGCGGAATTTTACCTAGTGATTAAATTTGTAATTTTAGACTCATGAGTTTTTGGTAGGAAAAACCAGTTGAGCCAAACAAATAGAGGGTTAACATAAGCATTAAAACGTGAATTTTCATCAAATATTGATGTTGAATAAGGACTACGGAAAGAAAATCATGAATGCTTATTATCAATTACTGAATAGAACAATTGGTTCTCAAGGCGAAGTCATTGCTCATTATTGCTCAACTGTTCATGCACAAGGGGCATGGAACCCTCATGAACAGCACATGGCGCCTGCAAGTGGTGTCATCGCAGCTGAGTTAGAGCAATTTTCACCACGACAAGATATGCGAATTGGTCGAATTAGTTTTGATATTTTTGGATTGATTGCATTTGGTGAATTTACAATTAAGACACATGTGATTCGTGCGGGTAAAACCATTGAATTGATTGAAGCCGAAATGCAAGCACAAGGTAAAACCTGTATTGTGGCTAGAGCATGGCGCATGTGTACTCAAGATAGTTCCGATATTGCAGGGCTTGAAGATCAGCCAGTTCATCATCCAGATACCTTTACCGAATGGTCGGGCATGAAAAGATGGCCGGGTGGCTTTATCCAAACGCTAGTCACTAAAACTGATGATCAGCATCGTGCGGGCAAAGGCATTGTTTGGCTCAATAATGATAAAGAAATGGTTGAAGGGCAGCCGACGACAGATTTTGCCCATTTGATTGGCATGATAGATACCGCAAATGGAATTGTGCCTAGACAAGAAGGTGAATTTACGTGGGGCTTCCCAAATCTTGATTTGCAAGTTCACATGCACCGCTATCCGCAAGGAAAATGGTTGGGGCTGGAAACCGTTCAGCAATATGGTTCGGATGGCATTGGTTTAACCAGTGCAGTTTTACATGATGTGTATGGTCCATTTGGACGAAGCGAGCAGATTTTAACTTTACGTAAAATGGCTAAATAAATTTTAAGCCAATAAAAAAGTCATCCCTAAGGATGACTTTTTTATTTCGAGATTTAAATTTTGAGCAATTTCTTAGCTACGTACTTTAATGAGTGTTGGTGTAAGTTCATCCCAACGCTGTTTTGCAGCATCCATTGCTTTCATTTTGATATGACCATAACCGCGGACTTCTGCTGGTAATTTTGCAATTTGTTCAGCAACTGCCAAGTTATGATTGTCTGGTGCTTCAACAAGTGCTTCAACAAATGCGATGTAACGGTCACGCCATGCTTGTTCGTGTTGACGTTCTTCTTGACGTGCAAATGGGTCAAGGAAAGTTTCACGAAGCCATTGTAAGCGCGCAAGCATCATCATTGGGAAGCGCATCCAGTAACCAAACGCACGTTTACGGACATTCTTCAGACCACCAAGTAACGCTGGCGGAGCAAGATGATACGTTAAACGTAAGCCTTTACCGAACTGAGTTTCAATTGATTCTTTGAAGCTTTTACCTGTTAAAAGACGAGCAACTTCATATTCATCTTTATAAGCCATAACTCTGTAAAGCTGAGTTGCAATCGTACCTGTTAACTCTTCTGGTAACTTTTTAGCTGCCAACTCTACAAGCGTACGGTATTTAGCTGCATAAGCTTCATTCCAGTAGTCTGTTAGACGAGCAGAACGGTCTTCAACAAGTTCAGCTAAAGTTTGCGGAGTTTTGGTTTTTGGCATTGCTGCAAGTAAACGCGCAGCTAAAGTCGGGTCACTTGCAAGATGACAACCTACACGGAAAGCTTCAAGGTTCTTTTCAACAGCAGTACCATTTAAGCGAATTGCTTTTTCAATGCTTTCACGCAGTAATGGAATACGACCAGATTGCCAAGCCATACCGAGTAATAACTGGTTGGTATAAATTGAATCACCTAACAGTTGTGTTGCAATTCGAGCTGCTGGCAGAGAAACCAGTTGACCTTGACGAACACGACCACGAAGACGATCAATTAAATCGCTAATAGGCGCATACCAGTCACGAGATTTAATAAACTCAGAAGTAGGAGTACTGTCTTCATTCACAATAACTAAAGCATCATCTTTTAAGCGAGATAGAGCAGCGCTACCACCAGCGACTACCGCATCTGCACCGATGAGTAATTCACATTGACCTGCTGGAATTTTGGTAGAAGAAATTTGCTCATCACTTGCTGCAAGTTGAACGTATGAATAAACCGTACCGCCTTTTTGGGCAAGTCCAGCCATATCCATAACACGTGTTGCTTTACCTTCGAGGTGAGCCGCCATACCAAGCAGTGCACCAATAGTTACAACACCTGTACCGCCAATACCACCAACCATAATACGACTTGGAACATCGTATAGCTGAGGAATAATTGGTGATGTCGGCCAGCCTGCACCAATACCTTCAAATTTAGCTGGACGTTTCATGTCGCGTGTATGAACAGTCACAAAACTTGGGCAGAAACCTTCAGCACAAGTGAAGTCTTTATTACAACTACTTTGGTTAATTTGACGTTTAGTACCTAAAGCAGTCTCTACTGGCTCAATAGATAAACAGTTTGATTTTTTCGAACAGTCGCCACAGCCTTCGCAAATATCACTGTTAATGTATAAACGCTCAGCTGGGTCAGGGTACGCATCACGTTTACGACGACGGCGTTTTTCACTGGCGCAGGTTTGTACATAAATTAAAGCGGTTACACCTGTAACTTCACGAAGCTCGCGTTGAACTGCATCAAGTTCATTACGGTGGCGAATTTCGACACCCGGTGCAATGCCGTCTTCTTCGTTTAATAGTTTAACTTCATCAGTCACAATAACTTGTTTTTTAATACCTTCAGCAGCGAGCTGACGAGTTAACTGTGCAACGCTCAAATGTCCATCTACATGTTGACCACCTGTCATAGCGACTGCATCGTTGTAGAGGATTTTGTAGGTAATATTAGTTTTTGCAGCGATAGACTGACGGATTGCTAAGTAACCAGAGTGGAAGTAAGTTCCGTCACCAAGGTTAGCAAAAATGTGTTTTTCATTGGTAAATGGTGAGGCACCGACCCAGCTTACACCTTCACCGCCCATTTGAGAGAATGTTTCGGTACCACGGTCAAGTGAAACGGCAATATAGTGACAACCAATACCACCAAGTGCACGGCTACCTTCAGGAACTACGGTTGAAGAGTTATGTGGGCAACCACTACAGAAATACGGTTTACGTTCAGCAAGATCAATAACACGTTTTGATTCTTGCTCTGCTTTTAGCAGTAAGTCGATTCTGCTTTGGATTTGTGTTTTTAAGCTTTCTGGAATATCGAGTTTTAAGAAGCGAGCAGCCAGCATTTTTGCAATAGGTTCAGGCTGGTACTCATAGTGACCAATGAGCGGTGCTTCTTCAATAGAGGTACTCCATTCACCTTTGCCATCAGTTGCTTTACCAATCACATGTGGGCGTTTGCCATCAGGCAGTGAGTACAGCTCATCTTTAATTTGTGTTTCAATAATTGGACGTTTTTCTTCAATAACGATCAGTTCTTGTAAACCTTCGGCAAATTCACGAACGCCTTGTGGTTCTAAAGGCCAAATCAGACCAACTTGATAAACACGTAGCCCAAGCTGTTGGGCAGTTTCATCTTCAATACCTAAAATGCGTAAGGCTTCAATGGTATCTAAATAGCCTTTACCACTTGCGGCAATACCGACACGGGCATTTTCACAAGGCCATGTAACGGTATTGATTTTATTCGCGCGGGCATAGGCCAAAACAGCAGGTAAGCGATATTTATAAAGACGTTCTTCTTGCTGAATGCCGTGGTCTGGCCAACGAATATTGACACCACCCTCTGGGAAATTAACATCTTCTGGTATAACCGGAGTAACACGGTCTAAATCGACATGAACAGAAGCGGAAGTTTCTACAATTTCACTGACCAGTTTCATTGAAGACCAAAGGCCAGAAAAACGTGAAACAGCAATCGCGTGAACACCAAAGTCTAAAATTTGTTGAACGGATGTTGGGTAGAAAATTGGAATACCACAACCAATCATGACATGTTCAGACTGGTGAGGGATTGTAGAAGATTTACATGAGTGGTCATCACCAAATAAAGCAACGACACCACCACGTTCAGAGGTACCAGCTAAGTTAGCATGGCGGAGTACATCGCCTGAACGGTCAACACCCGGGCCTTTACCATACCACCATGAAGACACTCCATCATATTTGCCTTGGCCTGAAAGATTAACTTGTTGAGTACCCCAAATTGCGGTAGCAGCTAAGTCTTCATTTACGCCAGGTTGAAATACAACATTATGGGATTTAAGCAATCCTTGAACTTGCCAAAGGAAACTATCATAGTTACCAACAGGAGAACCGCGATAACCAGAAATAAAACCAGCAGTATGATAACCATTAATCGCGTCACGGCGAGTTTGGGCAAGAGGCAACCGAACTAGTGCCTGAATGCCAGTCATATATGCTGTACCGTTATCACTTACATATTTATCTTCAAGTGACACATCCTTTGTTGCAATAATATTTGGAGTGACTTTTGTAGCTATATTCATTTATATCTCCTTAGAATTTTTAGTAGCTCGGACTACTTTCTTTTTTCAACATCCAGTTGAATATTTGGAGCAAGTGACATACGAAATAAAAAAAGATCGGTTCCTCTTCTTAAAAAAGAATTAGTGCCAATGTATGTACATTTAGTCATTGTGGTTGAACTAAACTGGTGCAACAATCCGTAATTTAGGAAAACATATTTACGTTATGCGCAAAAATCTCGATGGTGGACTATTGCATGCAATGCATGCATTCCTGAAAGTGATTGATAGCGGGAGTTTCACAGCAGCAGCTGAGCAGATGGATCTGACCACAGCACAGGTTTCACGTCTTATCAGCGAGCTAGAAACACGCTTAGGTACAAAATTAATACAACGCTCAACGCGCCAGCAGGCACTGACCGATATTGGTGCGACTTACGCTGAGCGCTGTCGCCAAGTCATTTCAATGGTAGATGAAGCGGAGTCAGAAGTAACAGGAACGGCATCTAAACCCAAAGGTCGTTTACGTGTGTTAAGCATGGGAAGCTTTGGGCATCATTATGTCTTTCCAGTGATGGCCGAGTTTTGTAAGCATTATCCCGAATTAACTGTGGAATATACGACTTCACAATACGTTCCAGACTTGTTGGCAAAAGGGGTGGATGTCAGTCTTTATCTGACTGAATCATTAACAGACTCTCGGTTTGTTGCACGCAGAATTGGGACCATTTTTTCTGTTTTATGTGCTTCACCTGCTTACCTCGAAAAATATGGTGTGCCTGAGTCCCCAGAAGAATTAAAAGATCATGCCTGTTTACGCTTGGTAAACCCGTCGATTACGCCGGATTGGCATTTGTTAAATACAAGTGGTGAGTCTTATCAAGTCGACATTGGCGGGCAACTCATTGCAGATAACCCTGAATTATTGTTAGATGTGGTGCAACAAGATATGGGCGTGGCGTTATTACCGATGTTTTCGGCTTTAGATGCAGTTCAAAATGGAAGATTATGTCATATCTTGCCAGAGTGGCGTTCGCCCGATATAGGGGTTTATACCTTATTGCCTTCACGCCATTTTATTGATGCCAAAACACGTGCATGGTTAGATTGGGTGGAAGAATATATTTCCCCAAGAATTGAAATGGATGCATCTTATTTTTATAAATAATGAGATAAATTTTTAAGGACTATAATTGAAAAAGGATAAAGAATAATACGGATTTAGAGTAAAAATAGGGTAGAAAATGCTTCTGTTGAGAGAGGCATTTAATACACAGATAAATGATAAATTTTAAAAAAATTGTATGAGAGATGCAGTCCCAATTCCTGAACAGAATGAGATAAAGATTAGACGTGATAATCTGGTACTCGGCCTAATATTAAGCCTTATACCAGATGCTGAATTATTTTAATTTATGACTATGCACACTTGGTTTGCCAATACGCATTTGCATAATTCGACAAGCTTTTTCGGTTTAAAACATTGCTAATATTTTGGCTGGCTTGCATCAGTTTTTCTAAGTCAATGCCAGTTTCAAAGCCCATGTGGGATAGTAAATAAAACAAATCTTCGGTCGATACATTACCTGAGGCGCCTTTGGCATAAGGGCAACCGCCAAGTCCTGCAAGAGACGAGTCAAAAACACGAATACCTTGCTGTAAAGACTGATAAATATTGGCAATCGCCATGCCGTAGGTATTGTGGAAATGCCCAGCTAAAACCTTGCTATCGAGTTCAGCAAGGCAGGCTTGCCAAACCTTTTGAACGCGATCTGGTGTTGCTGTGCCAATGGTTTCACCTAAAGACACCTCATAGCAGCCCATGTCATAGAGCCGTTTCACAACTTTCACCACTTGCTCAGGGGCAATTGCGCCTTCATAAGGACAATCGACAATACAAGAGACATAACCACGTACACGGATGTTATGTGCTTTTGCAGCACTCATGACATCACTAAATTTCTCAAAGCTTTCATCAATAGAGCAGTTAATATTTTTACGGGTAAAGCTCTCAGAAGCTGCGGTAAAAACCGCAACCTCTTTGCATCCTACCGCTTGAGCTGTCTCAAAACCTATGATATTGGGGGTGAGCAGGCTAAATTGCACATCGCTTGTTTGGGGTAATTGCTTAAATAGCTCGTCACTTTGAGCCATTTGCGGTACCCATTTTGCCGAAACGCATGAACCGACTTCAATTGATTTTAGGCCTGCATTAATTAGGTCATTAATAAAGTTTAAGCGTTGTTCGACAGTTAAAGCCTGCTTTTCGTTTTGGAGGCCATCTCTGGGACCGACCTCCACGATTTTGACAAACTCACTCATGCAACTTCCTCCTGCGCAGGCTGAAATTCCACAAGTTCATCGCCAGCTTTGACCTGATCACCGACTTGGAAGTAGGAGTCTACAATCAAGCCGTCTTTAGGGGCACGAATGGTGTATTCCATTTTCATTGCTTCAAGCGTCATTAAAATATCGTCTTTTTTAACGCTATGATTTGCGCTCACCAGTACTTGCGTGACCACACCTGGCATTGGTGCTTTTAGGTGACCTTCATCGGCTTGGCTATCTGCTTGATTAAAATCTTGACGAATATAAGCAAACTTATAGCTTTGTCCATTTTGGAACAAGGTAATGCCTTGCTGACTTTGGTTAAAAGACAGCTTTTGCTTAGATCCACCAATTTGAACAGAGGCCGTATGTGCATCAATCAATTGCCCTGAAATCGGGTAGCTTTGACCGTTATATTCTGCGGTGAAGCCACCTTCATTTGAGGCAAACTTGATTTGGATATTTTGGTTTAAATAGTTCAGTTTAATACTGTGCTGATAGGCAATATTTAAACGCCAAAGCGGTTGAGCCTGCCAAAGCTTTTTTTGGCTTGAACTGTTGTTATTAAGTTTGCTTAGAAACTCAATAAATGCCGCTGCCACTACAAGTTCTGGTTTGATCTCTTCAGGGCTAAACAAGAAGTTTTGTTCACGTTGAATCAGGTTGGTATCGAGCTTGGCTTGTTTAAAAGATTCGCTACGAACAATTTTTTCAAGAAAAGCAATATTGTTGCCTAAGCCATCGACATGGAATTGGCTTAAAGCGTGTTGCATTTGAATGAGCGCAGCTTCACGGTTTTTACCCCATACGATGAGTTTGGCAATCATTGGGTCGTAATAGGTCGTGATTTCATCGCCTTCAACAATACCGCTGTCTACACGTACATATTGGTTTTGAGTTGGGTAATGTAAATAGTCAATTTTACCAATGGCAGGTAAAAAGCCTTTTTCTGGTTCTTCGGCATAGATACGTGCTTCGAGCGCATGGCCGTGAATCTGCAATTCGTTTTGTAGTTTAGGTAAAGGTTCTCCATAAGCCACACGAAGTTGCCATTCAACCAAGTCTTCACCTGTAATCATTTCGGTGACAGGGTGTTCGACTTGTAAACGTGTATTCATTTCCATGAAATACGCCGTACCGTCTTGTTCCACAATAAACTCAACCGTACCAGCACCAACATAATTTACTGCACGTGCTGCATCAATAGCAGCTTGGCGCATTGCATCGAGCTTTTCGCTTGGCATTTGTGGAGCAGGGGCTTCTTCTAGCACTTTTTGATGGCGACGCTGTACCGAACAATCACGTTCAAACAAATGCACATAGTTGCCATGTGTATCGCCAAAAACTTGGACTTCGATATGGCGAGGTTGAATCACATAACGCTCAATTAAGACGTCATCATTACCAAAACTCGATTTAGCTTCACGTTTACACGAAGCTAAGGCATGCAAAAAGTCTTCACTGCGTTCAACCAGACTCATGCCTTTACCACCGCCGCCCGCACTGGCTTTAATTAAAACAGGATAGCCAATTCGGTCTGCCTGTTGTTTTAAAAAGTCAGCGTCTTGGTTGGTTCCGTGATAGCCCGGTGTTAAAGGAACGCCTGCTTTTTCCATTAAAGCTTTCGAGGTGGCTTTTAAACCCATGGCTAAAATGGCATCTACTGGCGGCCCAATAAAGCAAATGTTGTGTTGTTGGCAAGCGAGCGCAAACTGGTCATTTTCAGAAAGGAAGCCGTAGCCTGGGTGAACCGCTTGGCTACCTGTATCAATCGCTGCTTGAATAATGCGGTCGGCTTGTAAATAACTTTGCGTTGCAGGGGACTGACCAATATAAATCGCTTCATCTGCAAGTTTGACATGTTGTGCATTTGCGTCTGCATCTGAGTAAACGGCAACCGTTGCAATACCTAATTTTTTAGCTGTACGAATTACACGGCAGGCAATTTCGCCACGGTTCGCAATTAAAATCTTTTCAAACATGATGATCGTCCTTAATTGTTGTTATTCGAGTTAGAAACCCAAGCAGGCTGCTGTTTATTTAAAAAGGCACTCAGACCTTCTTTTGCCTCACTGCCTTGACGAACTTGAGCAATATGATGTGCTGTCTGTTGTAGCAAATCATTGCTCATGGTCTGGTTGCTCACCATTTGAATGAGTTGTTTTGAGGCCGCTTGAGCGTGCGGGCCACCAAGTAATAGAGCATCAATAATTTCTTGAACTTTTTTATCTAAGTCTTCCGCATCAGCCACTTCGTGTGCCAAATCAATATGTTTGGCTTCACGTGCAGAAATTCTCTCAGCAGTTAAGAAGTAACGAGAAGCTTGTCTTGCACCAATTGCACGAATTACATAGGGGCTAATGGTAGATGGAGCAAGCCCTAAACGAACCTCCGATGTTGCAAACTTGGCATCAGTGCTGGCAATGCAAATATCACATGCTGAAGCTAAACCCATGCCACCACCAAAGGCTATGCCATGTACACGAGCAATAGTCGGTTGTTTTAGCGTTGCAAGTGCATCCAACATTTGCGCAAGTTTTAATGCATCAGCTTCATTTTCTGCTGAAGATGCTTGACCTGCCTGTTTCATCCAGTTGAGGTCGGCACCTGCCGAAAAGCTCTTGCCGCGACCGGCTAGAACGACCACACGTATATCATCACGTGTATTGATTTGCTTAAAGCAAGCATGCAGCTCTTCAATAACTGTCGTATTAAAAGCATTGTGCATTTCAGGGCGGTTCAGCCAAACATAGGCAACCTGACCTTGTTGTTCGAGTTGTAAAAATTGATAGCTCATATACACCTCTTACATGCGGAACACGCCAAATTTGGTTGGCTGGATTGGGGCATTCATTGCAGCAGCAAGACTTAAACCAAGTACTTGGCGAGTTTGCGCTGGATCGATTACACCGTCATCCCAAAGGCGGGCAGAAGCATAGTATGGATGGCCTTGGCGCTCGTATTGTTCGCGAATTGGTTGTTTAAATTCGTCTTCCTGTTGCGCTGACCACTCGGCACCTTTTTGCTCAATTTGATCACGTTTTAAAGTTGAGAGTACGCTTGCTGCTTGTTCGCCGCCCATCACAGAAATACGAGAGTTCGGCCAAGTCCATAAAAAGCGTGGTGAATAAGCGCGGCCACACATACCGTAGTTACCCGCACCAAACGAACCACCAATAATCAAGGTGAGTTTTGGTACATTTGCGGTTGCAACTGCCATAACCAATTTAGCGCCGTTTTTTGCAATCCCTTCATTTTCATACTGGCGACCGACCATAAAGCCAGTAATGTTTTGTAGGAATAACAATGGAATATTGCGCTGTGTGCATAGCTCAATAAAGTGCGCACCTTTTTGTGCAGACTCAGAGAATAAAATCCCGTTATTGGCAATAATGCCGACTGGCATGCCATAGAGTGAAGCAAAACCGGTAATCAGTGTCGAACCAAAGCGTGCTTTGAACTCATCAAAACGAGAGCCGTCTACAATACGGGCAATCACTTCACGCACATCGAAAGGTTTACGCGCATCACTTGGCACTACGCCATAGAGTTCCGATGCATCAAATAATGGTTCATCAACTTGTTTATTTAACTCATTTGGCTTTTTATTTAAGTTAGCGACAATGTTTCGTGCAATCGCAATTGCATGTTCATCATTTTCGGCTAAATGGTCAGCCACACCTGAAAGACGTGTGTGAACATCACCACCGCCTAAGTCTTCACTACTCACCACTTCGCCAGTTGCAGCTTTTACCAGAGGAGGGCCGCCTAGGAAAATCGTACCTTGATTACGTACAATAATCGTTTCATCAGACATGGCAGGTACATAAGCACCACCTGCGGTACAGCTCCCCATCACTACAGCAATTTGGGCAATACCTAGGCTCGACATACGTGCTTGATTATAGAAAATACGTCCGAAGTGATCACGGTCTGGGAAAACCTCATCTTGCATTGGCAAATAGGCACCGCCTGAGTCCACCAAATAAATACAAGGCAAGTGATTTTGTTCAGCAATTTCTTGTGCGCGTAAATGCTTTTTAACCGTAAGTGGGTAATACGTTCCACCTTTAACCGTTGCATCGTTCGCAACGATCATACAAGTAATGCCGTTGACTTGACCAACACCTGCAATCACACCCGCAGCAGGAACATCATCTTCATAAACGTTGTACGCTGCCAATTGACCAATTTCTAAAAATGCCGTGCCGACATCAATCAGTTGATCAATACGTTCACGGGGTAAAAGTTTACCTCGAGCCAAATGTTTTTGACGGGCATTTTCACCGCCGCCTAAAGCAATACGCTGGGCAACTTGTTTTAGATCTGTGACCAATGTTTGCATGGCTTGCTGGTTTGTTTTGAAGTCTTCACTTCGAACATTAATCTTGCTTTGTAATTGGTTCATAAGATGCATCCTTATTTATAATTATTATTTGGTTTCATTGAAGAGTTCGCGGCCAATCAGCATGCGGCGAATTTCAGAAGTTCCTGCACCAATTTCATAAAGTTTTGCATCGCGCCATAAGCGACCAGCAGGGAATTCATTGATATAACCATTACCGCCTAAAGTCTGAATTGCTTCACCAGCCATCCAAGTTGCTTTTTCGGCAGCATATAAAATGGCACTTGCAGCATCTTTACGTAGGCTGCGGTCATGATCCGCTTTGTCGCAGGCAGCACCAACAGCATAAACAAGAGCTTTACATGCCAACCATGTTGAATACATATCGGCAAGTTTGCCTTGCATAAGCTGGAATTCACCTAAAGCTTGGCCAAACTGTTCGCGTTGATGCAAGTATGGAATCACCACATCTAAACAGGCATCCATAATGCCCAAAGGTCCGGCACTTAAAACTGCACGTTCATAGTCCAAACCACTCATCAGTACTTTTGTGCCGTTACCAACACCGCCGAGTACGTTTTCAGCAGGTACTTCCACATTGTCAAAGAACAGCGGGTAAGTGTTAGAGCCACGCATACCGAGTTTGTCTAAGTGGTTACCGTGACTAAAGCCTTTCATGCCTTTTTCAATTAAGAAAGCGGTCATGCCTTTCGCGCCAGCTTTCGGATCAGTTTTAGCGTAAACCACGAGTACATCTGCATCACCGCCGTTAGTGATCCACATTTTTGAACCATTTAAAACGAAGTGATCACCTTTTTGCTCTGCACGTAATTTCATGCTAACGACATCAGAACCCGCATTGGGTTCAGACATCGCAAGAGCACCAACATATTCACCGGAAATCAATTTTGGTAAATATTTCTGTTTTTGCTGCTCGTTACCGTTACGGTTAATTTGGTTTACACATAAATTAGAATGAGCACCGTAAGACAAACCAATGGCTGCCGAAGCACGAGAAATTTCTTGCATGGCAATAATATGAGCTAAATAACCCATATTGGCACCGCCATATTCTTCAGAAACCGTCATGCCTAAAAGGCCCATATCTCCGAATTTTTTCCAGAGATGTGCAGGGAATTTGTTGTCTTGATCAACTTGTTGGGCAATTGGTGCAATTTCCTTTGCACAAAAAGCGGCAACTGAATCTTGAAGCGCAATTAAAGTTTCATCTAGACCGAAATTCAAGCTGCGTAGGTTCATGATATTTTCATCCTATTGGTTATATTTGTTGTCCATAAAATATTTTGTGGGTATTTGATAAATAACATACAATGATTTTTTGAAAAAGTGAATACAGATTCATAAAATGATTTACAATTCATTTTATTTGTTAGAGAATAAATTATGAGCTATAAACGATCATCTTTAATGCAAGAGCGGATGGAGCAAAATCGTAAATCGATTTTGAATTCAGCCAGAAAAATAATTTCAGAGGGAGGATTTAAAGACGCGCAAATACAAACAATTGCAGAGCAAGCGGGTGTATCTAGTGGACTGGTTTATCGCTACTTTGATAATAAAAGCCAAGTGCTAATTGAGGTTTTGTCCGAGGCTATTAATACAGAACTATTGGTGATTGATTCGATTACCGAAAGTGAGTTATCGGCAAAGCAGAAATTACACAAGGCGGTGGCAACCTTTGTAAAACGGGCACTGAATAGTCCTCAGCTTGCATATTCACTCATGTTTGAACCAGTCGATTCAACGGTGGAACATGAGCGTTTTCGTGTGAAGCAATTGATTAAACAAAGTATTAAAAAAATACTTGCGGATGGAAATGCAAGTGGTGAGTTTGTCTTGGATGATTTAAATACCGCAGCACTTTGTGTTGTCGGCGCCATGACCTATGTGGTGGTTGAACCCCTAGACCCAGCTCAAAATACAAAGTTTGATCATGCGCACAAAGACTATTTTTCAAAACAGATTGCTGAATTTTGTGTAGATGCTGTGCAGAAGAAATAGGGCATATAAAGGATAAACATTACAAAGTAGGCGGTTTGGAAAAGTAGTTGCAGTAACAACAATTAGATCAGGTAAGAAGAGAATAAAAGAATCAAGGAGAATGATTCAATGCAACAAGAACGGTTAAGCTACGCCTCGGGACCAAGCACACAGCCCTTATTGGGTATGACCATTGGTGAACAATTCGATCAGGCCTGTCGGCAATATGCTGAAAAGGAAGCCATCGTCAGTTTCCATCAAAATAGACGATTAACCTATAAAGCTTTACAGGATGAAGTAAACGCTTTTGCTTGTAGCCTTTTAAAATTGGGATTAAAAAAAGGAGATCGATTAGCGATATGGTCACCTAACTGTGTGGAATGGACGGTAACCCAATTTGCAGCTTTTAAAGCAGGGATTATTTTAGTCAATCTAAATACAGCTTATAAAAGCCATGAACTTGAATATGTGTTGAATAAAGTCTCATGCAAAGGATTGATTATTGCTTCTCAATTCAAAACGACTGATTACCAAGAATTACTCACAAAAATTGCCCCTGAATTATCTAATAGTCCAGATAAAGTGCTCAGTTCAGCGCGACTGCCACATTTGAAATTTGTGATTAAAATTGATGACCAACAACATACGGGTATTTATCGCTTTAGTGATTTAGTTACTACACCAACTTCTGAACAGCTAGAACAATTAAAACAATTAGCGAAGCAACATCAGTTTGATGAAACCATTAATATTCAATTTACTTCAGGTACAACAGGTAACCCTAAAGGGACCATGTTGACCCATCATAATATTTTAAATAATGGCTATTTTGTGGGGGAAGGCATTCGTTTAACCCCTCAAGATAAAGTCTGTATTTCTGTGCCGTTGTTTCATTGTTTCGGCATGGTCATGGGGAATTTGGCATGTGTTACGCATGGCGCAACTATGGTCTATCCATCGGCGGTATTTAATCCTTTAGAAACTTTAAAAGCGATTCATCAAGAACGCTGTACTGCAGCTTATGGCGTGCCAACCATGTTTATTGCCACCTTAGAACATGAACAGTTTAATGAATTTGATCTATCGAGTTTAAGAACAGGAATCATGGCAGGTAGTCCTTGTCCACGTGAAATTATGCAACGTGTCATAGATCGCATGCACATGTCTGAAATCACCATTTGTTATGGCATGACTGAAACTTCACCAGTGAGTGTACAAAGTTCTGTAAATGATTCGATTGATAAACGGGTAAGCACGGTTGGGCATGTTCATCCGCATGTTGAAATTAAAATTGTCGATTTAGAAGGGCAGATTGTTCCGCAAGGAACTTTAGGTGAGCTATGCGTTCGTGGTTATTCAGTCATGGCTGGCTATTGGGGCGAAGAAGAAAAGACCAAAGAGGTCATTGATTCAGCTGGCTGGATGCATACGGGTGATATTGCCGAAATGGATCAAGACGGTTTTATTAAAATTAAAGGCCGTATAAAAGATGTGGTGATTCGTGGTGGGGAAAATCTCTTTCCAAAAGAAATTGAAGACTTTTTATATACCCATCCTGATGTAAGCGATGTGCAGGTGATTGGTTTACCAGATGCGAGATATGGCGAAGAACTCTGTGCTTGTATTATTTTGCATGAACATCATCAAATTGATGAAAACAGTATTCGCCAATTCTGTAAAGAGCACATCTCTCATAATAAAGTGCCACGCTATGTCCGATTCTTTAATGAGTTTCCAATGACTGCTTCAGGCAAAGCGCAAAAGTTTAAATTGCAGGAAATTATGCGAGCTGAGCTTAATTTAACTGGAAATGTCTTTGACTAAAGAAGTCGAAAGCCCGTTCAAAGTGCAGCAAACTATAAATTAAAAGGCAGTTTAAATAGAGGATAAAACAAAATGGCAAAAGACTTTAATAGCCCCAAAGTAGTCGAAGGATATGACGAACATATTCGTAAATTAATTCCAGGTTATGAAGTCATCCATCAACAGGTGGATGCCATTTTGCAATCGCTGTTGAAACCTAATGCTCATATTTTAATTGTGGGTTGTGGTACGGGGTATGAACTCGAATATTTACTTAAACGACATCCCGACTGGAAATTTACAGCAGTTGATCCATCTTTGACCATGCTGCAAAAAGCTCAGGAGCAAGTTGAACTTTTAGATAAATCTTCACAAGTAACCTTTGTTCACGGTGAAACTTCGGCTTTGCCTCTTGAGAGTTGCTTTGATGCTGCACTTTCTATTCTCGTGGCTCATTTCATTGCAGATGAGAGAAAACCTGTTTTTTTTAAAGAGATTTATGATCGCTTAAAGGAAAAAGCGGTTTTACTTACTTACGATTTAATGACGTGTGTAAACCCACAGCATCTTCAAGCACTACCTTATTTATGCTTGGATCAAGGTTTAACGGAAGAGCAATGTCAGAAAATGTTAGAGCGTATGGCACAAGACTTTTTTAGCTTAACCACTGAAGGATATATCAAACTTTTGCAAAAGACTGGTTTCGAGAGCGTACAGCCATATACGCAGATTTTGACGTATCAGGGTTTTATTGCAAAAAAATAATGTGAGTAGAGACAAAGGAATGTTGTCTTAATACCTAAATATTCTCAATGAGGATGAGAATATAAAAAACGAAAAAATTAGAAGAACTAGCTTTACCTATAACACATTAAAAAGTGGCCTCAACGCTGCTTAAGGGAGGTTTTGTCAAAAAAATATGATGGAAGACTTTCTAAAGGAAGAAAGTCAGATGTTTAAGAGCCTGTTTTAGACAGGTACATAACAAAAAGGATGTCGAGATCTTTAAGTCTAATTAAAGATCAAAAAAGGAAAGTTTTATGATAAATGCTTTAAATACAACGGTTCAAAAAAGCCTATTAGCTATTTCTGTAACCCTGTTTGTGTCTTCTGCTTTTGCAGCTCAAACAGATCCTGAAATAGAACAACTTCGCCAAGAAGTAAAAGAACTACGGGCTATGCTACAAGCCAACATGCAAGCTCAAAAATCTTTATCGCAACAAAAAGTGGAGCTAGCAACTTCTATAACGCCCCAAGCTGCTCAGCCTACAAAACAAGTGTTAACTAAGTCTGGCGCGGAATTTAATTTATACGGTTATATACGGGCAGATGCTTCTTATCAAATGAAGGGGGCTTCTACCATGTATAACAATATTAGTGGGGTTCCACTCGAAAATACGCCAGAAGAATCTGCTCAAAAAGACCAATTACACAGTACTGTTAATGTGACACGTTTCGGGTTGAATTTTAAAACCCCGACTGCTGTGGGGGATGTGGGCGGGAAACTAGAAATGGACTTCTTTGGAGCTGCAACTCGTGATCAGTTTCGGATACGCCATGCTTATTTAACGTTTGATAAATGGCTCATCGGTCAAACGTGGTCAACATTTATCGCACCTGAATATTATCCAGAAACGATTGATGCAGGCACATTTGTAGGTAGTGCATTATTAAGATCACCGCTTGTACGCTATAGCGATAACTTAACTACCAATACTAGTTTTGCAATATCAGTTGAAGACCCGAAATATACTGCGACAACTGACCCTGACAATAAAATGCGCTTACCAGCTTTGGTAGGACGCTTAAATCATAAGTTTGCCAATGGTTCGATGTTATCTGCCCGTAGTTTAGTTGCCGAAAAAAGAACTAATAATGATGAGCAAGTCGCTTGGGGCGTGGGCTTCGGCGGTAAATATCAAATTACGCCCGATACATTACTCAAAGCCGATTATTACCATGTCAAAGGAGATGGGCGTTTCTTGCTATGGAGTAATAGCGGCTATGCAATAGATGATCAAAATAATATGCATAGCAATGAGTTTGACACCGTTTCTTTAGGTATCACTCATCAATTTACGCCACAAATTCGTTCAACCTTAGCTTATGGCTATATGAAAGCCAAAGATGACAACCGTTTTGCCGAATTACAACGCAATAACACCACTCAAAACAAAGAGCTTTGGCAAGGCTGGGTAAATGCACTGTATAACCCTTACAAGCCAATTACCTTGGGGGTCGAATATGTGTATGGCGAGCGAGAAACTTTTGATGGCCGTAACGGGATTGATAACCGCTTCAATATGATGGCGAGTTATGACTTTTAATTTATTCAACAAGACCTTGAATAATCTGTTTTTACTTTAGGGTGCAATATGTCGTTTTAAAAAATTAAATATGAATTTATCTCACAGAGGAGGTGAGTAAATGACAACATCTAAATTAAATGTAAATGAAGTTATTGATCAGGCCCGATTTACCCCTTTTCACTGGAGCATTTTGCTTTGGTGTTTATTAATTATTGTTTTTGATGGTTATGATCTGGTGATTTATGGCGTTGTACTGCCTTTGCTAATGCAAGAGTGGTCGTTAACAGCTGTACAAGCTGGGATGTTAGCAAGTACAGCACTATGCGGAATGATGTTTGGGGCAATGTTCTTTGGAACTTTGGCAGACAAAATAGGCCGTAAAAATGTGATTTTAATTTGTGTCACTCTTTTTAGTGGTTTTACCTTTTTAGGTGCTTTTGCATCAAGCCCACTTGAGTTTGGGGTGCTTCGGTTCTTGGCGGGACTGGGCATTGGTGGGGTTATGCCAAATCTAGTTGCTTTGACCTCGGAATACGCACCTAAACGTATACGCAGTACTCTGGTGGGGACTATGTTTAGTGGTTATGCGATTGGGGGAATTCTTTCAGCCTTAATTGGTAGTTATTTGGTTGAAAGTCAGGGATGGCAAATTATGTTTTTAATTGCTGGTATCCCACTATTTCTATTACCTGTCATTTGGAAGTTTTTACCTGAGTCATTAACTTTTTTAGTTAAAACAGGTAAAACTGAACAGGCACATAAAATTATTCAAAAAATTTCACCTGAACAAACACTAACAACCCATACGCAATTAGTGCTTAATGAAGATAATGTTCCCACAGGCAGTTCTGTAAAGGGATTATTTCAGCAAGGACGTGCTTTCAATACACTCATGTTTTGGCTCGTGTTCTTTATGTGCTTACTCATGGTGTATGCCTTAAGTAGCTGGTTACCAAAACTCATGCTGGCAGCAGGCTATTCACTCGGAAAGAGTATTTTATTTTTGCTTGCTCTAAATGTTGGCGCAATGATCGGTTCAATCGGTGGGGGTATTTTGTCTGATAAATTCCATCTAAAACCGGTAATTATGGGAATGTTACTGGCAGGAGTTTTAGCATTAATCGGTTTAGGCTTTAAGTCACCAGCCTATGTTTTATATGGTTTGGTGACTGTTGCAGGAGCAGCAACGATTGGTACTTCAATTCTTCTTTATAGTTACGTTGCACAATATTATCCATTAAGTGTGCGTTCTACTGGAATTGGCTGTGCCTCTGGTGTTGGTCGAATTGGGGCAATTGTTGGTCCAATCTTAACGGGCTTGTTATTGGGTTTAGAATTGCCACATAAAATGAATTTTGTGATGATCGCAATCCCTGCAATTTTGGCGCTTTTCGCTGTCATGGTTCTAAGACGTTATGCAGCTGAAAAACAGCCGATTACCTCAAAACTTACCGCCGAGTTAGAGGGTAATTAATCAATATTGATGCAGGTAGGGAGCAAATTCCTACCTGCATCTGGCGTTTTATTGATTAACTAGCTGGTTTAAATCAACCAGATTTGCCATTTGTTGATTACCGCGATCATTAGGATGTAAATGATCTCCCGAATCATAAATTGGATTTAATCGATCGGAATGTTTTGAATCTTTTAAGCCTTGCTCAAGATCAAGTACACCATCAAATGTTTTACTGGTTCTCATCCAGTGATTAATACGCTGGCGTAATTCATCTTTGTTAGGCTGATAATAGTTATCTAAAGGTGTATTGGGTAAAGCGCCTGAAAAGGGAAGTAGCGTCGCGCCAATCACTTGAATACCTTGCTCATGAGCTTCCTTTACAACACGTTTATAACCTTCAGTTAAAGTTTCAAATGACGGTATTTGTTGTTTAGGTGCAAAAGCTGTACCGGGCCATGAAATATCATTAATACCAACTAACACAATTAAAGTTTTAACACCTGAGTACTGAAACACTTCACTTTTTAAACGTTTTAAAGCACTTTCACCCATACCGTCTGTAAGTAACCGATTTCCTGAAATTCCACTATTAATGACAGCCACTTGATGTGACGATAAGCGCTTAGCTAAAAAATCAGTCCATCTCGTATTTGCATCTAAAGTTGCGGTTGCACCGTCAGTAATGGAGTCTCCAATGACCGCAACAACATGTGTTTTATGCTTCGGTTTTACTTCAATAGCCGATAATAATAACCGTGCAGTTGTTGTTTTGGCACTGCTAGGCGTATTTAAATTTGCAGTCTGGTTGCCAGCAATAATCCAACTGGTTTGTTTCGCATCCCAATGAAAAGTTTTAAATGTAGTGGGCTTTTGAATAAAGCTATTTACCATTAACTGCGAGTGATTGGGAACAGGTAGCTGGATTGGATCACTAATCAGTTGTTTGCCAGGTAAAATTTGTGCTTTAAGCTTTCCAGAGAAATAAACAGGATAAGCACTCTTAGCTTTTAGACTTTCTCCTTTGATTAGTCCCACAGTTGTTTTATCAATATATAGCGGTTGATCACCATATTGATTGGTAAAAACGAGCCTAACAGCTTCACCACCTAAACTAATTTGACTGATTTGTTTAATGGTCTGATTAGATATTTGATCTGGAATATTGGTCGGGAAAACGAAATCTTTATTCCAGACTTTTTGGGGGCTCGCTGCCCAAGTGGTAATCCATTGGCTCTTTGGCACTTCTGCTTGTGCAAAGCTCGTAAATAAAACGAGAGAGAATAGGGCGGGTTGATAAAGTTTCATCTCGTGAACTCTTTAAAACGAATTAAAGTTATCTTGAAACAAATTGCTGGCTTGTTATAGCGACATAAGCGGAATAAGATTTGTGAATGAAATTCATAAATAGCTTTTGTTATGTCATATTTTGATATTAATCGGTCTGGCGAGTTGGCAATTTTTATTCGAGTGGTCGAGCTTGGAAGTTTCTCTGCTGTTGCAAGAGCTTGTGACATGACGCCGTCTGCGGTTAGTAAGTTAATTTCTCGGTTGGAAAAAAGACTTGGCGTCAGGCTATTGAACCGTTCAACACGCCAATTTCAGCTTACCAGTGAAGGATGTCAGTTTTATGAGCAAGGCATTCACATACTCAATAATCTGGATGAATTAGAACAATCAGTTACTGCAAATCACATGCCGCAAGGGCGAATTAGAATCCATACCAGTCTTTCATATTGGACGCATTTTTTATTGCCTTGTATTTCTCGATTTAACGAGTGCTATCCACAAATTGAATTAGAGGCTCATTTGAGTGATGAAGTTATTAATTTAGTTGAGCAACGGATTGATGTTGCAATTCGGACAGGGCCTTTAAAAAGCTCAAATTTGGTTGCTCGCTCACTCGGAAGCACGCAGAAACATTACGTCTGTTCACCTGCCTATATTAAAAAGTATGGTTGTCCGCAGCACCCAGAAGAGCTTTATAAACATCAGCTTTTAGATGTAAGTTATCAGCGCCAGAATAAAACATGGTTCTTTAAAAAAGATGAACAAGAAATCACGCTTGCACCTACTCAAGTGCTGAGAGTAAATCATGGAGAAGCAATCTTACAGTTAACACTTGCAGGTCTTGGCGTTGCACAGCTTAATGAATTCCAAGTTCGAAAAGCGCTAGAGCAAAAACAATTGGTTAAAATCCTTGAAGACTGGAATATCAATGCTTCTGAAGAATTTCATGCTGTTTGGATAGGACATGACAAATATGTCCCTAAACGCGTAAGGGCATTTTTAGATTTCTTGGTAGAACAGGCAAAGATTAGTTAATTAAGTTTTTTCTGGCACTTAACTGACATTGGTGCATGGTTTCATTCATCGTTTCCACAAAGTGCTTATCCGCATCAATATTTTGTAAGCTTACTTTAGGTAAGTTTTCTACAAATTGTGGCGAATAATGTTCTTCTAAAGAGTTATAAATACAATTACATTGTGAAAGTGCGCGTCCTGCCCAAACACAATGTCTGTTAAATTCATTTTTACTGATAGATCTGCAACCTAGTAAACTTATAGAACTTATTAATAGGATGCACATTAAAACAATACGATATAAAAAAAACATCATAATTGCTCTTAGTTGGTTGTTGTTATCGTTCGATTTGGTATAGAGATGTTCTAATCTTTAATTGGCGTTAAATCTTGAGATTTTTTCCGTATAAAGATAAAAGTTTGGATAGGTGAAAAGATGGCAAGAATTCTTTAAAAGTGTTTTAAGCTGAACGATAAGATAATAAAGATGAAGAAAAATAAAATTAAATAAAATAATAGTCATTAGAGACTCCTTGATAAAAGAAGTTACGCCCAATCACTGCTATTAATTATGGTGGTGAAACGAAAGAGGGTTAGCAGACTGATACCTAAGAAACCAGCACACCCGAAGGTGTCCCACTCCCGTTCCTCCGTCAAAGGCACGAGGGGCTCCACACCAAAAAACGTGTTTTTAGTGCACTTAGGTAGACGGTCTGCTAAAACCGACTGACAAAATAGGTCAGCGGGAGCATCATAAGCTGAGCGTTAAAGCGGGTCAATTGCAAAAATAAAAGATTGGTTTATATAAACAAATATTAATATTTTTAAATTTTGATTAATAAAATAACTGATTATTTGGTATTTAAAGGTTTGATTAATTATTTTACCTAATCTTTATAGTTGAGTTTTAATGTTTATATATCAAATATTTATTAATTGTTAATTTATATATTGTTTGTAATCATTGACTTAATAAGACACAAACTCGGAAAGGGTGAGCAATTTTACTTTTATGAATATGACAATCTGAATTAATTAGCTATTGCCAAAATTTAATTAAAATATCAATTGCAAGAATGATATTTTTTGATCATTTATTTAATTTTGATTTTTACAAAAGCTTGCATAATCTACAAAAGTTAAGAGAACCACTGCGGTAGGTCAACAGAAGATAATGTTATTCATAAACTTACATTTTAAGATTAATCATGGTGATCTCAATGTTAAGAATTTTTTGTGCAGTGAGTATGGTATTTGCAATCTCGATGGGTATGAGCGCTTGCCAAGATCGACATTCAACAGATGATGATGGAACACATGGCTCTAATGATCCGACCGTTCCTCAACAAATGGATAAAAACTCATAATTATTTCATCTAAGAAAACTCACTTTTACGTGAGTTTTCTTATCGTTATTTTCTATAAAATATGTAACACAATAAAAAAGATAATTATATAAAAAGATAAAATTAATCAATGAATTAGGCTGATGTTATCTTTTGAATAATTTGTTGTTACCGAATTGTTTCGCTATTAAATTATAGTTTCAAAAAATTAATAAAATAAACACAATAAATTACTTATATTCATCCAAAATTCATTTTAATGATGAGAGTTTTATAAAGGTAAGGATATGCCCCAGTACTTAAGAATAGCTGAGAAAATCTATCAAAATGTTAAAGAGAAAAAAGGCTTTACAGATGAGCCTATGGAGGATCTTAACAATTTGATGATTGAACTCAGACATGAGCTTAAGGGGACAAAGCTTAAGCTTTTATATAATTATATTGATTTTGCTGAATTACTGATTAAACCATTACAGGAATCTAAAATTAAATTGGATTTAAGCCTTATTCCAAAGAGTAAAAATACACAAGAATTTGTGCTGTGGCTTGCCGGTTTTATTGAAAGAATTACTACAGGCGGACAAGAAAAATTACCGCCAATTCAGACTAAAGTTGCTTTACCTGACTACGCCTATGAAGAAACACATTCTTCTCCAGTAAAACCAGTCAATAATGGAGAAGAGATTATTGAATATTTTAAGAAAAAAGAAAGTTAAATAGGGGCAAATAAAAAGAGCCTATTTCCGAGGGCCAATCGGAAATAGGCTCTTAGTTTTGGACCAAAAGACAATGTTATATAAACAACTTATCTTCCATTCCATGCATCTTTAATTGCTTGTTTAGCATGTTCCCATTTTAAACGAGATTCAGCTTTGAGTTCTTCCCATTTTTGTTCCAAACCGCCTTCGACATCTTCAAACTGAGTGCCTTGTTCCGATTCAGCACGTGCACGATGACCTAATTCATAGGCTGTCGAAAAGTCTCGGTCATAATCGAGATCGGGAGTAGTAAGCTGAGCTTCTTGATAATAAGGACGAGTAAGGTAACTTTCGCGCCAATAAGTGTCAGAATAATTATGGTCGCCGGCTGGCAGTCGTGCGTGATCGCTATTTTGATCTGTCATCAGTTTTTCCTCATCTATTATTTAATTTTATGCTTATGGTAAATTTAGGAAGGTGAGGGCACCTTCCTAAATAAAATGAATGACCGCATCAAATGACATTTAAGTCAACAACGGATTAGCGTTGTTGATTGTTATTTGAGTTTTGTTGGCCTGAATCTTTTTGATTCGAGCCTTGTTGTTGGCGGCGATTATCATTTTGCTGTTGTTGCTGATTGTTTTGTTGCTGTTGGTCTTTTTGCTGTTGGTTGCCGTTTGGCTGTTGCTGATTGTTACGGTTGTCATTTTGCTGTTGTTGTTGCTGTTGATTGTCGCGTTGATTGCTTTGATTATTAGTAGTGCTCATCTTTAATTACCTCATATCATTTATGATGTGTGTTTTATCTGAGAGCTTCAGATAGGGTTATTAAAACATGAAAATTTTTAATGTGTAGCCTTGGGGTGTTACCCTATATTTAACTGTAACTTTGAAAACTAAATAAAACCTTGATTTCTATAAAATGTAATTTTTATCAATAAACATAATTAATATGAAGATAGATAAAATTACATTTGAGCAAAATGGTGTTAAATAAAAGCTATGGTCATTTCTAAATGTGTATATGTTATCTTTTATTAAAATGAATTTATTTTTTATTATCTAATATTATGCATTCTATATCTTTAGAAATACAATAAATAAGTTGTCTAATTTTAAGACATGGCGGGCCTTTAAATAGTCGTCTAAAGTTATAAAAATTATTTTTATAATAAATAGAATAAAAAAAGGTGCCTACAGGTTTTTCTTTAGTCTCAGACCCCCCTTTTTTTAAGAGGCCTGTGCAGGCAATATAAAGATCGGCATGTAAGAGTTCTTTGCCTTTTTTGATCATCTCTACAGTGACTTGCATCGATTCAGGTGTATATTTTTCAATAAGTTCTGAAGAGATATGTAGTGTATTTTCTTTGACACGTAAGTCATAGCTGACTAAGCTTCCAATAAGAATATCACCTGAATAGGGGCTTAAAGAGAAGCGATAAGCTAAATAGCCCGCCGAAGCACTTTCAAACAGTGCAATTTTAATTTTTTCTTGTGCTAGTAATTTGCAACATGAATTAAACATTGGTTTTCTCCTTAAAACTGTTTTTAATTTAGTTATAAGATTATTTTTAATTTATTTTTGTTAAGTTTTTAAACTTTATGATTTTAAAAGTAACTCAAATGTAATTAAAATTTATTATTTATATATTTTTTATAAAAACAGATGTTTAAATAATTCTAAAGGTGAGAATGTAATTTTGTGTTATTTTTTATCTAATTGAAATATAACGATTTTAAAACTATAAGTTGTTTCTTAATAACGTAATATAACAAAGGTAGGCTGGGATTATATTTTGGCTGAAGTATGGTAATTTATATCTCACTAAAGGAGAATAGAAATGCCTGTTGTAGTGAAAGAAAGATTATTAGATTTATTACAAGATAATCAACAAAACTATTACGAATTATTTGTTTTTTTCCTTGATCCTGATATTTCGAGTTTTGAAAAAGAAAAGAAAGCACAAGATTTTCTTAATAAAGAAATTGATAAAATAGATCAAAAGGAAATTGATTTTCCTGCAACTATAAATACGGTTAAACAATGGTGTGAGAATGACAATAAAAAAAATTGTGAGCTATTTCAGACTTACCTAAACCGTAGACAAAACGGGGGTGAGAGAGAGTATTTTAAGAATGTCGGTCAAGCATTCGAATTTTTAATTAAGGTTTCTCCAACTAAAAAAGTAGATGGTGCATGGCTATATAGTTCAGTTCACTACTGGAATGATCCAGTTTTTCATGACCTCATTATTACTTATTTGGAAGAGCTCGGACTAGGTGAGCCGAAAGCAAACCATGTCTGTATCTATGATGACTTGCTACGTAGTCTCGGACTCGATAGTTTTGATCTGCTATTAGAAGATGAATATTATCATAATGCCGTGATTCAGCTGGCGCTTGGTTATGCTCCACCTGAGTTCATTCCTGAAATTGTCGGCTTTAATTTAGGTTATGAGCAACTGCCACTGCACCTACTCATTAGTAATTATGAACTTGCTGAACTGGGTATTGATTCTAAATATTTTAATTTGCATATCACTATCGATAACATTGATAATGGGCATGCAGATAAAGCAATTAAAGTTATAGAAAATATTTACGATAAATACAGAGATAAAGAACTTTTCTTTAAGAAATTGAAGCGCGGTTTTGCGCTTAATGGTCATGGTGTTTCATCTTCAAAAATTATTAAAAATTTAAATCTTGAAGATTTAGTCCTTAAAATTTTAAAAAGAAAAGCGCTCGTGGGTCAGCTCATTCATAACGAAACTAGACAGTTTGGATGTAAAACGATTAACCAATGGTTATCAAATCCAGAGGACGTTAAAGGGCTGGTTACACATCTTATTGATCACAAGTGGATTAAATTTAATACCGACCCAGAACAGAGTGTGTTCTGGAGAATGATTAATGAAGAAAATGGAAAGATGTTTGGGGTATTTAACCCTGTAGAACGTCAAATTATTCATGACTGGATTGCAGGTGATGATCATTCTTCTAACTTCTTGGTCTATAGCAGGGAATTAAAGAATAGCCAGCGTATTCAAGATTATCTCTTTAGTTATATTTCCGATGGTGAACTGGATGCACTGCAAGAGCGTGTTCACAAATCACATGATCTTGCCATAAAAATATGCAAGCTGACCCCGTTTTTGGCCCCAGATTCACATCATAAAAGCATTGGACTTTGGAGTACTCGTAAATACGTCGAACTCCTTTTTCCATATTTAAGTTCCTTTAACAAAACTAACTCTTGAAGTTTTTTAATTCACCCCACGTTTAACTTTAAAAACATAGGTAATGAACATGACTGATAATGTTAAATCAACAAATAAAACAAGTGAAATGGCTGGTGCTGATGCTGCGAATAAAGCCAATACTACCCAAAAAACTGAACAATTAGACTCAGTCAGAGACGATGCAACCAATGAAGCATTAACCACAAACCAAGGTGTTAAAATAGCGGATAATGAGAATAGCTTAAGAGCGGGTATTCGTGGTTCGACGCTATTAGAAGATTTTATTTTAAGAGAGAAAATTACCCATTTTGACCATGAACGTATTCCTGAGCGTATCGTGCATGCGCGTGGTGTAGGTGCGCACGGTTACTTTCAAGCGTATGAAGGAAATGAGCGCTTAACAAAAGCGGGATTTTTGACTGATCCAAGCATTCAAACACCAATTTTTGTACGTTTCTCAACAGTGCAGGGACCACGTGGTTCTGCCGACACCGTTCGTGATATTCGTGGTTTTGCGATTAAATTTTATACCCAAGAAGGCAATTTCGATTTAGTCGGCAACAATGCACCAGTGTTTTTTGTGCAAGATGGTATTAAATTTCCAGACTTCGTTCATGCCGTAAAACCTGAACCGCATACAGAAATACCTACAGGAGCATCTGCTCATGATACTTTCTGGGACTTTGTGTCGTTAGTACCTGAGTCAGCTCATGCAGTAATTTGGGCAATGTCAGACCGTGCTATTCCACGTAATCTACGCTCAATTCAAGGCTTTGGCGTTCATACATTCCGTCTTATTAATGCCCAAGGTAAATCACATTTTGTAAAATTTCACTGGACACCTAAACAAGGTTTAAGTGCTTTAGTGTGGGATGAGGCTCAAAAACTTGCAGGTAAAGATCCAGATTTCCATCGTCGAGATCTTTATGAAGCGATTGAGAATGGGGTTTATCCTGAATGGGAGTTGGGCGTACAAATTGTCGAAGAAGAAGATGAAATGAACTTTGACTTCGATTTGCTAGATCCAACTAAAATCATTCCTGAAGAGTTGGTTCCAGTAACACCAATCGGCCGATTTGTTTTAAATAGAAATGTAGATAATTTCTTTGCAGAAACAGAGCAGGTGGCTTTCTGTCCGGGACACATCGTGCCAGGAATCGATTTCACAAATGATCCACTTCTACAAGCACGCCTATTTTCGTACACCGATACACAGTTAAGTCGTTTGGGTGGACCTAACTTCCATCAAATTCCGATCAATAAACCAGTATGCCCATTCCATAACAATCAACGTGATGGTATCCACCAACATACGATTCACAAAGGGCAGGCTTCCTATCAACCAAACTCAATTGATAATGATTGGCCAGCAGAAACTCCACCCGCTGCTTCAAATGGTGGTTTTGAAAGCTATCCTGAACAAATTAGCGGACACAAACTTCGTCAAAGAAGTGAAACCTTTTCCGATCATTTTTCACAACCACGCCTTTACTACAAGAGCCTTGCGCCTCATGAGCAAAAGCATGTGATCGATGCCTATACTTTTGAATTAAGTAAAGTGCAAAGAAAACACATTCGTGAGCGCCAAGTTCAACAAATTTTGGCAAATATTGATCTCGACTTAGCTCGACAAGTAGGCGCTAACTTAGGAATAGAAGTTCCTGATTTGACTCTAGATTATAAGAAAACCGCAGTTGAAAAATCGGCTAAATTATCTTTCTTGGCTTTCCCACCAGAGGATATTCAAGGCCGAAAAGTTGCTGTGCTTATTCATAACCTTGTGAAGTCAGATACACTTGAAGCTATTAAAAATTGGGCGATTAAAGAAGGTGCGGTTGTTCATTTACTAGCGCCGAGCTTGGCTCCAGTAAAAGACCATAAAGACAAGATTATTGTGGCTGATGGTATGCAAATGGCTGAACCTTCAATTGCTTATGATGCGGTGATTATTCCTGATGGCGATAACTTAAATGCCGTGCTGCAAGATGGCGTAGCGCGCCACTATGTACTCGAAGCTTATAAGCATTTAAAACCAATTGCGTTTTTAGGTAATAAATCTGATTTGCTTGAACCGCTAGGTTTAGTTGCCGATGAAGGTACTTTAGTTGAAGATGAATTCCAGCCTATTGCTGAAAAATTCAAAAAACTGATCATGGCTCATCGTGTTTGGTCACGAGAACAAATAGCCGCTCAGGTACCAGCTTAATAAACAAAAAAATCCCTGAAAGATAAATCTTTCAGGGATTTTTTATATCTTAGGGATTAACCATTTACGATTTGACCACCGTTTACATGAATCACCTGACCTGTAATATAACTTGCATCATCTGAGGCAAGGAATAGGTAAGCAGGTGCAACTTCGCTTGGTTGTCCCATTCTTCCCATTGGTGTGTCTTTACCAAATTCCTTAACGGTTTCTGCATCGAAACTGCTTGGGATTAATGGGGTCCAGATCGGACCTGGTGCAACACCATTTACTCGGATTCCTTTTTTCTGCTTCATTAAATTGTTCGATAAGCTACGTGTAAAAGTCGTAATCGCACCTTTGGTACTTGCATAATCAATAAGCTCATCATGGCCTTGATAGCTGGTAATACTGGTCGTATTAATAATACTGTCGCCTTCTTCCATATAAGGAATAGCTTCTTTAGTAAGATAAAACATTGGAAAAATATTAGTTTTAAATGTTTTTTCTAATTGCTCATTACTAATATTTTCAATTTCCTTTTGTTGATATTGCACGCCAGCATTATTCACTAAAATATTAATTTTTCCATAATGTTGTAGAACTTTATCAATATCGAGTTTTGCAACATCTGGTTCAGAAATATCACCTTTTAATAAAAGGCAATGTTGTCCTTCTCTTTCAACAAGTTGTTTAGTGATTTCGGCATCCTCATCTTCTTCAAGATAAAGGATTGCAATATCGGCACCTTCACGGGCAAACAATACTGCGACAGAACGACCTATACCACTATCGCCACCACTAATAACGGCAACTTTATCTTTTAACTTATCGCTACCTTTATGAGAACTTTTTATAATTTCAGGTTCAGGATGCATTTTTTCCTGATCACCTGGTTGATGAGATTGAACTTGTGCAGGTGCGGATGTTGGATACTGATTTGTTGAGTTTTCCATACGTCAAATACCTCGGTTAAATATCTAATTTATAAATAGTGCGCTGTTACTAAGTAAATATGAGTAAAATGAATTTTTTAATAAGTTGCCTTTGTTATTTTATTTATAAGGATGTAAAAAAATATTTTATATTTAAAAGTTAAATAATATCCATTAATTTGATTTTGTTCTTATCAATCATACTTTCAATAATAGATCTATTGCCTGTATCTTCTAGCCAATTTTCAATAGGTATATTATTGGATAAGTCTAAAATTTCTTTAATAATTTTTTTAGCACCTTCAATATGTTGTGTCTCTTTATTATTTTTAATAATGATGTTGTCAAGCAATAACTTTATATCTTCTTGCTCTATATTCTTTGATTTAATAATATATAAATCTCTTTGAAAAGGATGGCTCGCATGCGGTGGATCTAATCTATAGCTCCATTCTTGGTCATAATTTTGCCATGAATTCTTAGACTTAATATGGCCGAGTAAAATTTCTGGAATAGAAATATGGATGTATTGTAGTGTTGACTCTTGATCTTTTAATTGCATGGCTAAACTACTCAAATTGCCTTAATAAAAATAGTTTTAAATATTCATATTAATCTCTCAAGTAAATTCACTTTGAAAATGTAATGATATATATTATTGTTTTATATTGAAAATAAGTGTTTTACTCTGTGTTTGTTTAAGTAAGTATGTTTCATTATTTTACTTTTTGTTTATAGTTAAGCTGTTTTGTTGTTTGTATAGATATTTTAAATCTGTTTGTAAAAATATATTGTAATGTGCAGTTAAGTAATAATAAGTGAGCTAATTATTTAAAAAGTAAAATGTGAGAAAAATTAGAATGTATAAATCTTTATTTAAATAATGAAGTTATAGAATTTTTAATCTTTCATTTTATATACATTTAAATTGATTGATACAGTGCATGGGTAGGAAAATATTATAGATCTTCTATCTTTATTAAATCCGTTAATCAAAAGCGGTAGTGACTATAATTAAATATAGGAAGATATAACTATGGCTAATACTAGATATGAAGATGATGATAACAATAGTACAGGTACTTCAAATCGTGGATTTGCAAGTATGGATCCTGAAAGAGTTAGAGAAATAGCCAGCAAAGGTGGGCGAGCAGCCCATGCCAGTGGTAATGCGCATGAATTTACTTCTGAAGAAGCTCGTGAAGCTGGTCGAGCAGCGCATGCAAGCGGTAATGCACATGAATTTACATCTGAGGAAGCTCGTGAAGCGGGTGCCTTAAGCCATAGAAATGGTGGTCGCGGTCGTAGCCGCGATGATGACGACGATGACGATGATCGCGGTAGCCGTTCAGGTGGCCGAGGACGTGGCCGCAGCCTTGATGACGATGATGATGATGATCGCGGTAGCCGCTCAGGTGGTCGAGGCCGAGGTCGTAGCCGTGATGATGACGACGATGATGACGATCGCGGTAGCCGTTCAGGTGGTCGAGGCCGAGGTCGCAGCCGTGACGACGATGATGACGATCGCGGCCGTTCAGGTGGTCGAGGCCGTGGCCGCAGCCGTGATGACGATGATGATGACGATCGTGGTAGCCGCTCAGGTGGTCGAGGCCGAGGTCGCAGTCGTGATGACGACGATGATGACGATCGCGGTAGCCGTTCTAGCGGACGAGGTCGCGGTCGTAGCCGTGATGACGATGATGATGACGATCGTGGTAGCCGTTCAGGTGGCCGAGGTCGTGGCCGTAGTCGTGATGACAATGATGATGACGATCGCGGTAGCCGCTCAGGTGGCCGAGGTCGTGGCCGTAGTCGTGATGACGATGATGATGACGATCGCGGTAGCCGCTCAGGTGGCCGAGGTCGAGGTCGTAGTCGTGATGACGATGATGATGACGATCGTGGCCGTTCAGGCGGACGAGGTCGCGGTCGTAGCCGTGATGACGATGATGATGACGATCGCGGTAGCCGCTCAGGTGGCCGAGGCCGAGGTCGTAGCCGTGATGACGATGATGATGACGATCGCGGTAGCCGTTCAGGTGGTCGAGGCCGCACTCGTGATGACGATGATGATGACGATCGTGGCCGTTCAGGCGGACGAGGCCGAGGTCGCAGTCGTGATGACGATGATGATGACGATCGTGGCAGCCGTTCAGGTGGCCGAGGCCGTGGTCGCAGCCGTGATGACGATGATGATGACGATCGCGGTAGCCGCTCAGGTGGTCGAGGTCGCGGCCGTAGTCGTGATGACGATGATGATGACGATCGCGGTAGCCGCTCAGGTGGTCGAGGCCGTGGTCGCAGTCGTGATGACGACGATTATGACGGTCGTGGACAAAACTCTCGTAATCAAAAACGTGATGCCTCTGGACGTTTTACGTCTTAAGCATAATGTTTTAAAAAAGAAGGAGGCTTTTGCCTCCTTCTTTTTTAAATTTATTTACTTTACTGTGGGAGCAGTTGTAGTCCTTTTACAATATCAATGTACTCAGAACCGTTTAACCAAAAAGATTTTTTTAAAAATAGCGTCGTCATAATACTTTCGGCTGCTTCGCTATCCGGATTTTCACAGAATAACCCGTAGCTTTCACCTAAAACCGCATCATTTTCAATCAGGCGGATATAGTAAGCATGTTGCTCATTTGCATAACCTAAAACCGCATCACGTTGATTTTTCATTTCGCATGTCTCCATACCAAAAAACTGAATTTAACCAGAATGTTAAGTGTTCAGAATCTCATTTGATAAAAATCAAAAAACAGTCAGCAATAATGACTATCTCGAAATAGGTTTTGATTTTCTTCAAATTGCCATTTTGATTAAAACATCCCTGTTAAAAGCAAAATGGATTAAAATCTGATCATGAGATTTATTGTTATGCAAAAAAAATATTTCGTCAACTTGAAAATGTAACTTTTTCAAGTTACATTGTTTGTGTAGGATTTGAACAGTGAAAAGGGAGGCAATATGCCAAAGAAAAAAGAGTTCGAGCATGGCGGTGTACGAGAAAATGCCGGACGTAAAGCACAGTTCAATGAACCCACCAAAGTCATTCGTGTTCCCGAGTCTCAAGTTAACTTTATCAAAAATTGGTTACTGAATAATGTCAAAACCAACAATTTAACCGACTTTAACTCAAAACTTAATATCCAACAGGTCCATCCAAATAACGATAAAATTTACCACATTCCTTTGGCAACAGAACGTGTTGCGGCAGGTTTTCCTTCGCCTGCACAAGATGATATTGAGCAAGCACTCGATTTAAATGAATATTTAATTAGAAATGAAAATGCCACGTTTATTGTCAAAGCCAATTCTTTATCCATGCTAGACGCTGGAATTGATATTAATGATCCGCTTATTGTGGACCGTAGTATTCCCGCTAAATCGGGTGATATTGTGATTGCACTCATCGACAACGATTTCACTGTTAAGCGCTTAATGATTGATAGTCAATTTCAGCCAGCTAAAGTTTGGCTAAAAGCTGAAAATCCTGATTATCAAAATATTTATATTGAAGAGGGACAGGAACTGGTGATTTGGGGAGTCGTGACTTATAACCTCAAACGTATGAGATAATTTTTTTCCCGTATTTATTATTTAAGTTACTGACCTGAAATGGTGGTCAGTAACTTTTTGCTAAATGATTTTTAAATTTGCCCAATCAATAAACACGTTGCGATAACAACCATCAAACCACCCGAAAAACGGCCGACTAATTGTGCTGCTTGTGGTCTGGTTTTTAAAATAGCCTCTGAACCATAACCCACCATTAAGTAAATAATCGAGCAGCTAATCATGTGTACAACACCAAAGGCAAGAATTTGTGTCGTCACGGACCATGAAGCAGTAGTATCAATAAATTGAGGAAGCAGTGCTAAAAATAGTAAAAAAACTTTTGGATTTAATCCACTCACATAAACACCTTTGGTTGCCCAGCTCAACCATGACTGAGCCTTTTCAGAACCAGATTCGTTCGGAGTAGGAGGGGTAAGTAATAAGTTTATTCCCATCCATAACAAATAAGCAGAACCTGCAATTGTTAGGATCATGAGTGCAGTTGGATTATTTGCTACAAGCAACCCAACACCAGCCGCTACCAATAAAATTGTAATAAAGTGCCCAAATAGCATACCTGCGACAGCTGGTACGACGACTTTGCCCTTAATTCCTGCCGAAATGGCATAGGCCCAGTCTGCCCCTGGAGTAATAATAAAAAGAATGGAGACACTCCAGAATGCAATAAAAATGTTAAAAGCCATATGCTTATCTCGGCAAACTATTTTCCAAAGGTTTCGCTCGTTGTTTAGAAAAAATCCCTATTTATTCGAGCTTGTTGAAAATAATATGCTCATGTATTTAGAATGTGCTTTTAAATGTTTGCTCATATCACACTCATTTGGGGTAAATTTTTCTAAATGGATCGCACAGATAAAAAGATTCTTGCTGAATTGCAATTAAATGGCCGATTATCTATTACTGAATTGGCAGAAAAAGTAGGCTTGAGCATTTCACCTTGTCATAGACGAGTGAAGGCTTTAGAAGAGTCGGGAGCCATTAAAGGCTATCGGGCAGAACTCGACCCAAATTTAGTAGGATTTGAATTTTCAGCGATTGTTTTTATTACGCTTAAAGAAGGTGATAAACAGGCAGTCGAGAAGTTTGAAAATGCCGTAATTGATATCCCGCAAATTATTCAGGCCCAGCGCTTGTTTGGTGAGCCAGACTATTTGCTGCATGTGGTGGCTAAAGATTTGCCGACTTTTCAGCGTTTGTATGATGAAAAATTATCTGCTATACCCAGTGTGCAACGACTCATCTCAACCATTGTGATGAAAGATGTAGTGCCTGAACGTTTATTTCCGATTGGCTAAGAATCATCAGATATAAAAAAAGAAGCTTTAAAGCTTCTTTTTTAGTTTCGAGAGTATTTAAGCATCGAGTGTTTTACACAAAGAGCAGATCGTGCCGTTATGTTTGTGAGAGAACATAATATCTGGGCGCTCGTAACCTTGGTCACATACGCGGCAGTGGTAAACCGTTGCTACAGGCGTACCTTCAGCATCGTAACGTGGTTCTTTAATGCCGTCATCGTGTGACTTGATGTAGTATTTTCCTTTGGTTAATAAGCCCATGACTGGAGTTAAGACAAAAGCAAGTACAAGCGCGATAAGCGGAGAGTAAGGTGCCAAGAAACTACCGAGTAAGCCGAAGAATGCTGCAATTGATAAGCCTGCTGATACAAGGAACGCAACCATACCGACAGGGTTTACGTTGTAGAGCATGTCACGGCGATATTCAGGTTCTTTCGGTGAAAGTTTTAAAACATATTTGTTGATTGAAATATCTGTTGCAACAACCACAACCCAAGCAATCGCAAAGTTTGAATAGAACCCTAAGATTTTACCCAATACCGCAAACATATTGCCTTCCATTAAAGCAAGCGCAATTGCCAAGTTCACCATCACAAAAACAATACGACCTGGATAATGTTTGCTAATACGTGTGTAGGCACTTGTCCATGCAAGGGAACCAGAATAAGCATTGGTCACATTAATTTTAATTTGAGAAATAACCACCAAAATCACTGCGAGTGTTAAAGCTGCCCAGCCCGGAAGCATGTCATGAAAGGCTGCATTAAACTGTTGAACAGGTTCAGTGCTGTTTACGCCCGGTATTTTAGTGAGTAAATAGAAACCTAAAAATGCCCCAATAATTTGTTTAATTGCCCCTAAAATTACCCAACCCGGACCCGCTGAAATAACCGCAGCCCACCACGCTTTGCTGTTTTCTTTTGTTTTCGCAGGCATGAAACGTAAGTAATCAATTTGCTCACCAATTTGCATGATGAGGGATAAACAAATACCAGCACCTAACATGATCGCGGCCATGTCTACAGTTGCAAAACCTTCTTTACCCGTAAAAGTAGCAAATTGGCTGACTAAGGTTGGTTCTTGGTAAATCAGGTAGGCTACAGGACCAATCATCAGAATGAGCCAAAGTGGGGTAGTCCAGACTTGTAATTTACTTAAAGCTTTCATGCCGTAAATCACCAGCGGTATGACCATAACGGTTGAGATGAGGTAACCAGCCCAAAGCGGAATGCCTAAACCAAGCAATAACCCTTGCGCCATGATTGAACCTTCAAGGGCAAAGAAAATAAATGTGAAACTGGCGAAAATGATACTGGTAAGAACCGAACCGATGTAACCGAAACCAGCGCCACGAGTAATCAAATCAAGGTCGATGTTATAGCGCGCTGCGTAGTAGGCTAAAGGAATGCCAGTTAAGAAGATAATAATCGCTGCAAATAAAATGGAGAAAACAGCATTGGTTGTTCCGTAAGACATACCAATACTGGCACCAATAGAAAAGTCAGCAAGATAGGCAATACCACCAAGAGCAGTAATAGCGACAACTTTGGGACTCCAGCGCCGAAAGCTGTGTGGAGCATAACGTAAAGTATAATCTTCTAAGGTTTCATTCACTGCTTTTTGTGAATCTGTACCTTGCACAGTGTCCAGATTTGGATGTTCAGATACACTCATAACATCAATCTCCCAATCATTTTCGGTCAATCAACACAAATATTGATCATTGTTTTTTGATGGTTTTGAGTGTGTGATTTTTGGGAAAAATTGAAAATACGTTATTTTGCGTATATGTGCGTATTTAAGAAAATCGCCATGATAAATGACTTTTGGCATAAGGATTGCTGGGTTTAATATAGCCCCATCCGAAACATGAGTGTTATGCCAGATTCTTCACGCCCCCAACAAGCGCCACAACGTGTGATCAAAACACGCCGTGAATATAATATTTGGGTGGCAGATGAAAGTATTGAAGATTATGCGCTCCGCTATGCACCTACCTCGGTAAGAAAATGGTCACCTTGGACTGTGACCAACACCGCAATTTCGACCGTTAGTTTTCTGGCGATGGAAGCCATTGGGGCGACCATGCTTTGGCAGTATGGCTTTAGCAATGCAGTATGGGCAGCAATTGTCGTATGTACCATCATATTTTTAACCAGTTGGCCGATTAGTTACTACGCCGCAAAATATAATGTAGACGTTGATTTGCTTACTCGTGGTGCAGGTTTTGGCTACATTGGCTCGACCATTACATCTCTAATTTATGCCAGCTTTACCTTTATTCTGCTTGCGTTTGAAGCTGCAATTATGGCGATGGCACTTGAGCTGGCTTTAGGCATTCCGCAAGTTATTGGTTATTTAATTTCTGCATTAGTGATTTTACCTTTAGTAGTCAAAGGTATTGGTTTTATTAACAAAGTTCAGGCAGTCACTCAGCCAATCTGGCTCTTATTGCTGTTATTACCGTGGTTTTTTGTACTTTGGAAACAGCCACAAATTTTAAGTAGTAGCCTGCATTTTGTTGGTGCGGTTTCAAACTCGACTGATTTTAAACTGTATTACTTTGGTGCGGCGTGCACTCTTATTTTTTCATTTGTGATCCAAATTGGTGAGCAAGCCGACTATTTACGCTTTTTACCCCAACAAGAAAAAAACAGAACCGCATGGCGTTTTGCCGTTTTTTTAGGTGGCCCATCCTGGATTATTTTTGGTTTTCTAAAAGTTCTAATGGGCATGCTGCTGATGGTGCTGGCTTTTCAGCTGTTTATTCCTGTCTCTGAACTAGACAATCCGACTTATCTGTATTGGGTTGCCTATCAACAATTTATTCCAAATCCTCAGCTTGCTTTAATTCTCACATTAGCACTGGTTTGCTTGGCGCAAATTAAAATTAATATGACCAATGCATACGCTGGTTCACTGGCATGGTCCAACTTTTTTGCCCGCTTGACTCATAGCCATCCGGGGCGAATTGTCTGGCTTCTTTTTAACGTTTTTATTGCTATTGTTTTGATGGAAATGGGAATTAGCCATGCAGTTGAACGCATTTTGGGGTTATATAGCAATATCGCTTTGGCCTGGATTGGTGCAGTTGTTGCCGATTTAATTATCTGTAAGCCTTTAGGTCTAAGCCCGAAGGGAATTGAATTTCGCCGTGCTTATTTATATGACATTAACCCCGTAGGTGTGGGCGCATTACTGATTGCCTCAGTGTTATCGATGCTCAGTTATTTGGGCTTTTTCGGACTCATGGCGAAAGGCTTGGCGAGTTTTATTGCTTTGGGGAGTGCGGTGTTATGTGTTCCTGTTATTGCTTACTTAACCAAAGGCAAATATTACATTGCGCGCCAGCCTGAAAAAATTCAAGCGACTTCGGTTGCTAACTGTGTCGTGTGTGAACGGGACTATGAACTTGCTGATATGGCTGGCTGTCCAGCATATAACGGTACGATTTGCTCTTTATGCTGCTCACTTGAAGCACGCTGCCACGATTTATGTAAACCTGATGCACGTTGGTCGGTACAACTTAAAAAAGCCATTTGGCACTATTTACCAGAACGTTGGGCTAGTCGTTTAAATAGCAGGGTCAGTTTGTATTTATTACTGACTCTGGGGCTGTCTATTGTTTTGGCAGTGAGTTTAAGTCTGGTTTATATCCAAGAAAAAACCTATTTAGAAACAATCAATGCGGCAGCCGTTCCGCAGTTATTTACACTGTTTGTCAAAATTTACACGATCTTATTTTTATTGATGAGCGTTGCTGCATGGTGGTTAGTGTTAAACGATGAAAGCCGTCGTAATGCCGAAATTGAGACACACCAACAAACGGCATTATTGATTGATGAAATTGCTGCCCATGAAGTCACTTCAAAAGACCTGCAAGATGCCAGAATTTCAGCAGAGCGAGCCAATGATGCAAAAAGCCGTTATGTCATTGGAATTAGCCACGAACTAAGAACCCCTCTAAATAGTATTTTGGGCTATAGCCAATTGCTTCAAAAACAAGAGCAGCTTTCAGAACAAGGCAAAATGGCGCTCGGGGTGATTAGCCGTAGTGGGCAGCATTTGACTTCACTCATTGATGGTTTACTAGATTTAGCACGCATTGAAACGGGCAAAATTTCTTTAAATGTAGTGGACGTTCATTTCCCGAATTTTATAGAACAAATTATTCAAATGTTTCAGCCACAGTTTGAACAGAAGAATTTGCAGTTTGTTTATGAAATTGGAGATAACCTGCCGCACTATGTTCGTACCGACAAAAAACGCCTAGAGCAAGTGCTCATCAATTTACTGGGCAATGCTTTAAAGTTTACGACGAGCGGTACAATTACCTTGAAGGTCGAGTATCGTTTTCAAACGGCTTACTTTGAAATTAGAGATACGGGCTGTGGTATTGCCGAGGCAGATTTAGAGCGAATCTTTAATCCGTTTGAACGGGGCAGTAATGTGGTTCAAGGCGGATTTACCGGAACAGGGCTCGGACTACCGATTGTAAAACTATTGGTCGATTTACTCGGCGGCCAGTTATCTGTAACTAGCCAACTCAATCAGGGTTCACAGTTTAAGATTAAGTTTTACTTACCTTCAAAAGAAGTGGTTCATCCAATTTCTAATGTTTATTCCAACCAAATTACAGGCTATCAAGGCGAGCGAAAACGAATTTTGGTTGTCGATAATGAAGCTGTAGACCGAGGTTTAGTCGCTAATTTTCTAAAACCTTTAGGATTTATTATTGAAGAAGCCGAGTCGGGCATTGACTGTTTAAGACGTGTACCTATTTTTCAGCCTAACCTGATTTTGATGGATTTAAATATGCCTTTGATGGGTGGGTGGGAAACAGCGCGATTATTACGTCAGAATAATATTACCAATGTGCCGATCTTAATTATTTCAGCCAATGCAGGCGAGCGCGAAGTCAATCCACAAGATGCAGTCTTAAGTGAAGACTTTATGTTAAAACCAATCGATCTCAATTTATTGCTGAGTAAAATCGGAGATAAGTTGGGCTTGGTATGGATTGATACCAAATCAGAGACATCCCTTGAAACTAATGAAGTTCAAATACTCGATCTAAATACATATAAGCAAGAGCAAGCCACTGTTCATACACTAATCCAACAACCCGAAAATAATAATCTTTTCGATTTACCGCAAAGCTTGCAGCAATTAAATGATCTGATTGGACAGGGGTACATTCGTGGAATTCAACAGACTTTAACGCAATGTCGTCAAAATTTTCCAGAGCATAACGAGTTATGGGAACAGCTTGAACAGGCGATTCAAAATTTTGATTTAAAACATGCGCAACGATTAATTCAGGATAAGCAATGAGTACGCAACATGTTTCTTTTCAGCAAGCTTCGCCAAACGAGCAGGCTGTTATTCTGATTGTGGATGATGTGCCGGAAAATTTAGGCTTGCTACATGAAAGTCTAGATCAGGCAGGTTATCGCGTGCTTGTCACAACCGATGGGTTGAGTGCAATTGAAATTGCACACCGATGCTTACCAGATATGATTTTGCTTGATGGCAATATGCCACATATGGACGGTTTTGAAAGTTGTATCCAGCTTAAAGCGAGTCCAATTACGCAGTTTATTCCCGTCATTTTTATGACAGGCTTGTCGGAAACAGAACATATTGTGCGTGGTTTTCAGGTCGGTGGGGTGGACTATGTGACCAAACCACTGAATATTGAAGAAGTACTTGCAAGAGTGAAAACGCATTTGGCACATGCCAAACTGTTGCAGCAACAAAAACAGGTGATTGATGCCACGGAAACAGCCATTCTTGCGCTAGATGTTCACGGTAAAATTGTTTGGAAAACTCAAAAAGCCAGTGATTTACTAAACCAATATTTACCTGAATTAGAAGGTTTTGAAGCAGGCTTAAAAGCTTGGTTTTCAGACTTAGGGCATGAAAAAGACTCCAAAAAATTAACAAGCTGTTCTTATTCAACGCCATCTCAGCAATTACAGCTTTTATTGCTCACGCCGTGGCAAACACAAACGAGTGTGGCTAAAAATTATCTTATACAGATTAAGACTTCTACGCCTGCTTTGGAAATGGCTGATATTTTGAAATACTGTCCGCAGTTGACTCAGCGTGAAGCAGAAGTCATGCACTGGTTGTTGTTAGGGAAAACTAATAAAGATATTGCAGAAATTTTGGAGCTGAGTCCACGGACGGTAAACAAGCATTTAGAGCATGTTTTTGAAAAACTTTGTGTTGAAAATCGAACTGCTGCCGTAGCGCATATTAATAGTCTGGTACAAGAGTTTCATTGAGTTAATTGAAGATTGTATTTAAAAAGCATACAGACTCGCTGCTAAAAACAGGCTATTTTTTTACACTTAGATTTGTTCTTATAGATAAAGATTATACAAAGTCATTTCTAAATAAATATGAGTCGTAATACGAGGAATTCATTGTGAATATTCAACAAAAAGATGATACAAAACACGGCAGCTTTAGCTTACTTGATGGTGAAACCGTTGCAGGCGAAATGACTTATACATGGGCAGGCGAAAGCATGCTAATTATTGATGCTACAGATGTGAATGAAAATTATCGCGGACAAGGCGTAGGCCGCCAATTACTTGATGCTTTGGTGGCTTTTGTTCGTGAAAAAGACGTAAAGGTGATTCCACTTTGTCCATATGCTAAATCGGTTTTTGATAAAGACCCAAGCATTGGCGATGTACTGAGAAAGTAAGCAATAGATTAAAAATTATTTAATAGGAATCGGACCTTGGTGTCCGATTTTTTATTGGTTTTATTATTCATCTTTGTTTTAGTGAATATGTTTTGAGCTGTTGTATTCAACTGATTTGAAGATTTTCGATTGCCAGATCGAATTTATCAAACTTATAGAAAAGCTTATCTAATAAAAATAGTTTTAGACCAATTGGGAAAAAAATAAACTCGTTGCACAAATATTTAATAGCTGATGAAAGCTAAATATTTATAACGTTTTAATATTATTTTTTGGAATTTTCCTTGAACTGGCAGTATATCCATAGTGTGTTGCCGCAATTTTTCTCTGCAACTTTGACCACGCTGAAAATTTCAATTATCAGCATTATTTTGGCAATTATTGTAGGTCTAATTTGCAGCATTTTAATCACATATCGCGTGCGGGTGCTAAATAGAATTGCCCAGTTCTATATTGAGTTATCTCGAAATACCCCTTTATTAATTCAACTGTTCTTTTTGTATTACGGTTTGCCAAAACTCGGTATCAAAATCGATGGTTTTGCCTGTGGTGTGATCGGACTGACCTTTTTAGGCGGAAGCTATATGGCTGAAGCTTTCCGAGCAGGTTTGCAGTCTGTTGCAAAAGGGCAGATTGACTCTGCAAAAAGTATTGGTCTGCAACCGATTCAAATTTTTAGATATGTCATTTTTCCTCAAGCACTGGCTATTTCAATTCCGGCAATAGGGGCAAATTGTCTATTTCTAATTAAAGAAAGTTCTGTGGTTAGTGCCATTGCTGTCGTTGAACTGCTTTTTGTCACCAAAGACTTAATTGGCATGGACTATAAAACCACAGAAGCTTTGTTCTTACTCATCATGGCTTATCTGATTATTTTATTGCCCGTATCTATTTTAACCAGTTATCTGGAGTACAGAAGTCGGAAGGTGAGCCATGGAACTTGATTATTTATTTCAAGCGAGTCACCTCGAACGTTTAATGTGGGGACTTTGGGCAACTGCAAAAATCGCATTTATTTCAGTGTTTTTCTCTGCAATTTTCGGCACAGTTTTCGGCGTCATTATGACTTCTAAAAACATAGTCGTTAAAGCATTGTGCCGCCTGTACTTAGAAGCCATTCGAATCATTCCAATTTTAGTTTTGCTGTTTGTGTTTTATTTCGGCTTTGCGACATGGTTTAACTGGCAGTTTTCAGCAATGTGGGTCTGCGTTGTTGTATTTGTTTTATGGGGTACGGCAGAAATGGGCGATTTGGTTCGTGCAGCCATTACTTCAATTGATCAGCATCAACGCGATTCGGCCTATGCGCTCGGACTTACCCATGTTCAAGCCTTGGTCTACGTCATTTTTCCGCAAAGTCTAAAACGAGTAACTCCAGGCGCGATTAATTTATTTACCCGAATGGTGAAAACCAGCTCTTTGGCAGTCCTGATTGGTGTGGTCGAGGTCATTAAAGTTGGCCAGCAAATTATTGAAAATTCGCTGTTGACCGTGCCGAGCGCTTCTCTTTGGATTTATGGCTTTATTTTTATTTTGTATTTTCTGATTTGCTATCCCTTATCTCGTTTGGCGGCACATTTGGAAAAGGTCTGGGAGTAATTATGCCTTTGTTATCGATACAACAATTACAGAAATCATTTGCACAAAGTCATATTTTACAGGGCATTGATCTGGATGTAGAACAAGGAGAGGTGGTTGTTATTTTAGGTCCATCGGGCTGCGGTAAAAGTACCTTACTGCGTTGTATTAATGGCTTAGAGCCGATTCAGGGTGGCGAAATTCGTTTAACTGGCTCAGGTCTTTTGGGCAAAGATGTGGACTGGACTAATGCTCGTCAAAAAATTGGCATGGTTTTTCAGAACTATGAGCTGTTTGGGCATATGAATGTCATTGACAACATTTTGCTCGGGCCACTCAAAGTACAAAAACGCCACCGCGATGAAGCAGAACAAGTAGCAGATGAGTTGTTAAAGCGAGTGGGACTGTTTGAGCGAAAACTAGATTATCCACGACAGCTTTCAGGTGGACAAAAACAACGTATCGCTATTGTGCGTTCACTGGTCATGCAACCTAAAGTCATTTTGCTTGATGAAATTACCGCTGCGCTTGATCCGGAAATGGTCAGAGAAGTGCTCGATGTCGTACTCAAGTTAGCGAATGAAGGAATGACTATGCTGATTGTGACACATGAGATGTCCTTTGCGCGCAAGGTTGCTGACCGCATTATTTTTATGGATAAGGGCAAGATTATTGAACAGGCTTCACCAGAAGAATTTTTTGAACAGCCGAAAACAGAACGAGCGAAAGCTTTCTTAAATATTTTGTCGTACTAAATTTTTATTATTTGAATCATGAGGAAGTGAATGTTTAAACGTAATTCAATAAAAATATTAAGCGGTCTTGCCGTTGCTGGGGTGTTATTAACTGCATGTAGTAAAACGCCATCAACTGAACAGGCAAGTAATGCTCAAGCAGACCATTCTTTAGAACAAGTCAAAAAAAATGGGGTACTACGAGTTGCCGTTTTTGCCGATGATCCGCCGTTTGGTTATGTAGATAGTGCAGGTAATAATCAGGGCTTTGATGTGGCCTTAGCAAAACGTGTGACTAAAGATTTGCTCGGTGATGAAAAGAAAGTTGAGTTTATTGTGACTGAAGCTTCAAATCGGGTGGAGTTTTTAAAATCAAATCGTGCCGATGTGGTGTTCGCGACATTTACAGTAACCCCTGAACGTAAGGAGGTTGTCGATTTTGCCGAGCCTTATTTAAAAGGTGCTTTTGGTATTGTCTCGCCTAAAGCCAAACCGATTACAGATATTGCCCAATTAGAAGGTAAAACCTTAATTGTCAATAAAGGTACAAGTTCAGATACCTACTTTACCAAGCTTTATCCGAAAGTAAATTTACTGAAGTTTGAAAGAAACTCGGATGCCTTCAAAGCATTAACTGATGGTCGTGGTGACGCAATTTCACAAGATAGTACTTATGCTTTAGCGTGGGCCGCGAAGAACCCAAGTTATGTGGCAGGTATTCAGTCTATTGGTGATCAAGAATTTATTGCACCAGCAGTTAAAAAGGGCAATACCCAACTATTGAATTGGCTCAATACTGAAATCAAGCAGCTCAGAACAAGTGGTGAAATTAATAAAATTTATGATGAAACTTTGAAGCCAATTTACGGTGACTCGGTCAATCCAAATGTGTTTTTAGATGTAGGCCAATAATTTTCGATATCGCTAGAGCAGTGTCTAAAAGTAGGCGCTGCGATTTTAAATAAGACTTTTACAAGAACGATAGGGTGAAATAATGACAACATTAACATTTCAAAACGTGAAGCATATTTTAGCTGCGTCTTTACTGAGTTTGGGTTTAGTTGCATGTGACAAAGGAACTCAGTCTACTGAAAAAACGGCAGATACCACACAAACTGTGTCGAGTATTGAACAGATCAAAAAGAACGGCGTGGTACGAATTGGTGTATTTAGTGATAAACCGCCGTTTGGATATTTAGATGCTCAAGGTAAAAATCAAGGTTTTGATGTAGAAATTGCTAAGTATGTTGCGAAAGATCTACTGGGTGATGAAAACAAAGTAGAGTTTGTTTTAACTGAAGCGGCTAACCGTGTCGAATATTTAAAAGCCAATAAAGTAGATATTATTTTTGCCAACTTTACTGTTACACCAGAACGTAAAGAAGTTGTCGATTTTGCTAAGCCTTACCTAAAAGTGGCACTAGGTGTGGTTTCTCCTAAAAGTCATCCGATTACTGATGTGGCTCAACTTAAAGATAAAACTTTACTGGTAAACAAAGGTACAACGGCTGATTCATTCTTCTCTAAGACGCACCCTGAAATTAAGCTACAAAAGTATGAGCAAAACACTGAAACTTTCGATGCTTTAAAAGATGGTCGTGGTGCTGCGCTTGCACATGATAACTTGCTGGTTTTAGCTTGGGCTAAAGAAAATCCAAATTACACTGTTGGCATTACCAATTTAGGTGAGCAGGACTTAATTGCACCAGCAGTGAAAAAAGGTGACAAAGAGTTATTGGACTGGTTGAACCAAGATTTAGAGAAACTGGCGAAAGAAGGCGTGATTCATCAGGCTTATGAAAAAACTTTAAAACCAGTCTATGGCGATACGATTAATCCAAAAGATCTATTGGTTGAATAATTCTAATAAAGAGGACTCTAGATAGGATTTGCTTGAGCTAAGGTTCATCTACAGCCTGCCCATAATCTATAAAGTTAATGTTTTTGCAATATTTTTTATAGATGTAAACAGTGGTCAGGTTCTGTAGATGAGAAAGTTTTTTTGGTTATTTTTTCCAAAAAAATTAACAGAATTAGCTGTTTGCTTTAGAGTTTAAAAGGTAGGATTCCATCGTGCTAATTCCTTGACTCTATATTACTTTAACTTAAATAAAGTCGGCTCTGCTGCTAGTTTATCTGCCAAATATTGAATTAACACACTCAATTTAGGCGGGACATGTCGTGTCGGTGGGTAAAGTAACCACAGCCCGCCACTATAATAAGTTTTAAAATACCATTCTGGTAAAACCTGAACTAAGGTACCTTGTTGTAGAGCATGGCGTGCAACGAAGTAAGGTAAGCTCGCAATACCTAAATGCTGTAATGCTGCACTCAAACGCACACCTGTATGATTTGCAGCATAACGTCCACGCACAGCCACACTGATCGATTTGTTTCCTTGCTGAAATTTCCATTTTGAGTCACTGGCTTGTTCGCCCAAGTAAATACATTCATGTTGCTTTAAATCATGAGGATGGTTCGGAGTGCCATGCTTGGCCAAATACTCAGGTGTGGCACAAATCAAATGGTCAATATCAATGAGCTTTCGACCCATAAGGCCACCCGGTGGTTGCTCTGTAATTCGAAGTGCTAAATCGACGCCATCATCAATCAGGTCTACATAACGATCTTCTAAAAGCATTTGAATATCAATTTTCGGGTAGCGTTCTAAAAATTCGGGTAAATGCGGATGAATCATAAAATGCCCAACAGCTTTGGGAACACTCATGCGAATAATACCTTCAGGTTCGATATGAAATTGGCCTGAACTTTCCATCACTGCTTGTGCCGCATTCACCATATCTAGACAACGTTGATAAACCTGCTGTCCACTTTCACTTAAACGAAGTTTCCGGGTGGTCCGATAGAGTAAGCGGGTACCTAAAGCGCGTTCTAAACGGGCAATCGCACGACTAACAGCAGAAGGTGTTGTACCAAGTTGCCTTGCAGTTTCAGAAAAGCTTTCCGACTCGACAACCTTAACGAAAGTCGCCATTTCATTTAACAGAACCAGACTTTGATTTGTGCTCATGAGGCAAAAGTTATTTGGATTTTTATTGGATTATCGCGCTTAAGAAATCGCAATACAATCTTTTTCATCGTAAGGTATGTATGAAAAAGTATGACACAAGCATTGTATTTAACAGGTGTTCTTGCCGCTGAGGTTGAAGTTTTAGAATGTAAATCATGTGAAGATGGGCGCTTTGCCATATGCTTATCGGCAACACCGTTTCACCCGCAAGGTGGTGGTCAACCTAGCGACACTGGAAAAATTGCAGTGGTAGATGTAGTTCACGTTGCAATTGAACAAGGTGAAATTATTCATTACTGCACACACCCCCTTGATTTGGGAAAGACATTAGCTCAAGTTGATGAAAAGAAACGTCATTATCATAGCCGATTACATTCGGCTGGACATCTCATCGCACATGTAATGCATCTGTTTGGCTGGCAAGCTATAAAAGCTCAGCACTGGCCCAACGATGCTCGGGTTCAGTTTATTCCTTTGGAAGCAGCCGAACAACTTGATGCTGAAATGCTTCAGAACCAATGTTCTCACTATATTCAAGATGGTTTGCCAACCCATTTTCATCAACATGCTGATGGCTTTCGTGAAATCAGCTTTGGTGAGTTTCCTGCATTTCCTTGTGGCGGAACTCATGTCACTTCATTAGCAGATATTGGTTCTATAGACATTCATTCTTATCAGTTTAAGAAAGGAAAGTTGAGTGTCAGTTATGGCGTGGCTGAGGAGACTGAATAGATGTGGCAGTTATATGGACATGAGTTTTTGACGCTAGCTGTAATTCATTTTTTAGCCGTAATTTTACCGGGGCCTGATTTTGTGATTACGGTCAGACAAAGTGTGCGTTATGGCTATTTGATTGGATGTTTAACCGCGATTGGTATTGGTGTTGGGATTTCAGTCCATGTGTTTTATACACTTGTTGGTATTGGCTTTTTGATTCAACAAAGCGAATGGCTCATGTCACTTATCAGAACAGCGGGAGCAGCTTATTTGATTTATTTAGGATGGCAATGTTTACGTAGCCAGCCGAATACAAATCTTGAGATCAATAGCCAAACTGATAGTGATGTTCCAAGTTTGTTTAAAGCTTTTACGATGGGTTTTCTCACCAATGCATTAAACCCGAAAGCCACCATCTTTTTTCTGGCAATTTTTACGACGATTGTAAGTACCACCACACCGATGAAAGTTCAGGTTTTTTATGGAGTGTGGATGTGTATGGTTAATGCTATTTGGTTTATGGTGGTGAGTGTACTATTTGCACAGCCTATTGTACGTAAACGTTTTTTAGAATTTGGAATTTATTTTGAGAGGGTAATGGGAGTTTTGTTGATTGGGATTGCATTGAGATTGATTTGGGGGGTGTTTGTTTAAGTTGGTTTTGTTTATAAGTGGATGGACTGTCGCGACGGAGTTTATACTTGCATTTGCTAGTGCTAAATTTCATTCACAGCCTGCTCATAATTTATAAAGATAATGTATTTGCAATATTATTTGAAAAATGAAAACAGAGAACAGGTTCTGTGGATGAGAAAGTTTTTGGTTACTTTTTTAAAAGTAACAGAATTAGCTACTTTCTTTGGAGACAAAACGGTAAGACTCCGCCGTGATAATTACTTTAAATTGTCTAGAGTATTAATGACTCTTAGCTCGAGCCGAAGGCTAACTTAGAAATCGAATTTAAAATAATAAGATTCCGCTGTGATAGCTACTTTGACTTGTTCCTATATATGAAGTTGAGCTCAAGTAGTTTTAATAAATAATCCATAAAAAAAGACCGCTCAAAAGCAGTCTTTTCTAGTCTAGAAATAGATTTAATTGCTACGCCTATTACGCGTCAGTTGATGTAACACTGACACCAATAAATCAATTTCTTCAGTAGTGTTATAAAAAGCCAAAGACGGACGCACGGTTTGTTCTACACCAAAACGACGTAAAATTGGCTGCGCACAGTGGTGCCCAGAACGTACGGCAATACCATGTTGATTTAAAGCTTTACCGACTTGTTCAGTTGAATAGCCTTGTAAAGTAAAGGACATAACACTGGCTTTGTGATGTGCCGTTCCGATCAGACGTAAACCAGACACACTGCTCAGTGCATTTTGACCATATTCGAGTAGATCATGTTCATAGCGAGCAATGTTATGAATGCCTAGACTTTCGACATATTCAAGCGCAGCACCTAAACCAACAGCATCGGCAATGTTTCCAGTTCCAGCTTCAAACTTGTTTGGTGCAGGTTGGTAAACTACTTGTTCGAAGGTAACATCCTGAATCATGTTACCGCCGCCTTCCCAAACAGGCATGCTTTCTAGCAACTCTGGTTTTGCATAGACCGCGCCAATGCCCGTTGGACCAAACACTTTATGTCCAGAAAACACAAAAAAGTCTGCATCAAGGGCTTGTACATCGGTGGGGATGTGCGAAACAGATTGAGCACCATCAACTAAAACACGTACACCTTTGGCATGCGCAATTTTAATGACTTCAGCAACAGGTGTGACTGTTCCTAAAGCATTCGAAACTTGAGTAATTGACAGCAGTTTAGTGCGTTCATTAATCAGTTTTGGCAACTCTTCTAAAATAATCTGGCCCGTGTCATCCACAGGAATGACTCTTAATTTCGCTCCAGTTTTTTTAGTGAGTTGATACCAAGGCACAATATTGGCATGGTGTTCTAAGTGAGAAACAATAATTTCATCACCTTCACCAATATTTTGCTCACCCCATGTTTTTGCAATCAGGTTAATGCCTTCGGTTGTTCCTCGAACAAAGATAATTTCTTTAGAAGAGGGTGCACCAATAAATCGGGCAACTACATTTCTTGCATGCTCATAGGCGTCGGTTGCACGAGCCGCTAACTCATGTGCAGCACGGTGAATATTTGAGTTTTCATGCTGATAAAAATAAGCAATCCGGTCAATCACGCGCTGCGGTTTTTGTGTAGTGGCAGCATTATCCAACCAAACCAGAGGTCGGCCATTGACGCGTTCCTGTAAAATTGGGAAGTCGCGACGTATAGCATGTACATCGAGTGGTTGAGCACTACTTGCTACAAAAGTGGGTTGCGATGGTTGATAGTGACTATAACTTTGTCCACTTTGAGGCAAGTCTAAAAAGTAAAATGCAGAGCTTGCCGAACTTTGGGGAGGCGTGTTCGTTGCAAAACGATCTTCCGTCAGCAATGATTTTAGCTGGTCACCATGTGGCAATTGAAAAGACTGTGCAACCGAATAATTATCTTCAACACCTTTAACAGACGGTTTTGCTGTATTGGGAGCAGAAAAATCATTTAAAAAATAATAAGGTGATTCACCTGCACCAGTGGGTAAGTTTGGTTCAATGCGTGGCACATTCGGTTCACTATGAGCAGCTTGTGGCAAATGTGGCTCAAATGGTGGGCGCGGCAAATTAGCTCCACCAACCACAGGCGCAGACGCTACAATTCGACGTTCAGGGTAGTCTGGCAAATTTGGAATATGCTCAGGAAATTCCGGATTGAGACTTTTCTGAAAGGCGATATTGGGCGCACGACCACTGAGTGCAGAAAATGGTTCACCCGGTTGTGGAGGGTGCGGTGGCGCTCCGACAGGTAAGTCCAAGTTAAGGCCCGATGGAGAAGCTGAACTGCTTGAGCTTGGTAATGCTGAAAAAAACTCATTAGCAAGTCGAGCAATGGTGGACTCATCAGGGAAGTTGGCTGGTGGGTTAACACCAGTCACTTCAGGCCCCGTTGGACTACCTTGCAGATTACTTGTAGTTAACTGGGTAGTCATGATATTTGTCCACCTCCACATCATCTAATACTGCCAATGCATCATCAGTGAGTACTGCAAGTGAGCAATATAACGAGATTAGATACGACGCAATCGCGTTACGGTTGATTCCCATAAAGCGTACTGAAAGCCCTGGTGACTGTTCACCAGCAAGACCCGGTTGGAATAAACCAACAATCCCTTGACGCTTTTCACCAACACGAAGCAGCAAGATTTTAGTTTTGCCATCTTCTACAGGAATTTTATTTGATGGAATGAGTGGAATACCGCGCCATGTAATGAATTGCGAACCAAATAAGCTAACCGTTGGAGGTGGCACACCACGGCGTGTACATTCACGACCAAATGCTGCAATTGCATCAGGATGCGCTAGGAAAAATCCTGGTTCTTTCCAGACTTTACGTAACAAATCATCAAGATCATCTGGAGTAGGTGGGCCATTTAAAGTCGAAATACGTTGGTCATCTGTCACACTTGCCAGTAAACCGTATTCAGGGTTATTGATAAGCTCACTTTCTTGACGTTCTTTAATGGTTTCAATCGTTAAACGGAGCTGTTCTTTAATTTGGTCGTGTGGGCTGCTGTAAAGGTCAGCAACACGTGTATGTACATCTAAAACAGTAGATACACCATTTAAAAAGTATTCGCGTGGCTCTGGGTCATAATCAACAAAAGTTTGAGGTAAGGTTGCTTCATCACGTTGTGTGCAAGCGACTTGAATATCATCGGTATTACTTACACGGTTTAAGCGGTAGATACCTGCTTCAACAGGAAGCCATTGAAGTAAGTGAGTCAGCCATCTGGGAGTAATTGTAGAAAGTTGGGGAGCAGTTTTGGTTGCATTGGCCAGTTGACGGGCTGCGTGGTCCCCCAGCGCAAGTTGTGCTTTGTCAGTATTTTTCGCCATGAATCATTTTTCCTTATTACAGTGGCTTGGTTATAAAATGTTAAATTTTTAAATTATCGTGTTAATAGATTAGAATTAAATATTCGATTTTCAAAATATGAATAAGGTATAAATAAATGAACACAGTTCACTTATTATGAATAAGCATATGTTTATGAAAATTTAATATAAATAAGTAATAAACTGATTTATATATACCAAATTCATGTTTTTAATATATTGGTTAAAACTCTTATATATAAAATTGTGAATAAGATTTATTTAAATTCTGGATTTTTTTGATAAGCCTCCAGTGGTGACTGTAAAATCTGGCTTCCTGCGGGAATACTATGTGTAAGCCAGACATTTCCCCCAATAATGGACCCTCGACCAATCGTAATACGACCTAAAATAGTGGCACCTGCATAGATCACCACGTCATCTTCAACAATTGGATGGCGTGTATAGTCTTTTTTCAAACCACCATCATCATTGGTTTCAAATCGTTTCGCTCCAAGGGTCACTGCCTGATAAATACGAACACGCTCTCCAATAACGCTAGTTTCACCAATCACCACACCCGTACCATGATCGATGAAGAATCCTTTACCGATTTTTGCACCCGGATGAATATCAATACCAGTTGCAGAATGCGCCAACTCGGAAATAATGCGCGACAATAAAGGTACTTGGGCATACAGTTGATGCGCTATTCGATGATGAATAATCGCAAATATGCCCGGATAGCAAAGTAATACCTCATCCACACTATGCGCCGCCGGATCGCCTTCATAAGCAGCACGCACATCGCCGTCTAAAAGACGTCGTATAGAGGGTAAGGTGTTGGCAAAATCCTGCACAATATTTTGAGCAAGTTCTTCTGGCTGTTGGACTGCGTTCGAATGACTCAAATGACGTTTTGCTTCATAATTTAAAGCCAGTTGTACTTGAGCATGTAAGGCTGTAAGTACCCGATTTAAAGTATAGGCAATATAAGAATCTTCAGTTTCTTGACGTAAGTCAGCAGGGCCTAAACGCATTGGGAATAAAATTCCACATAGGTCATCTAAAATAGCTTTTAACGCTTCTTTAGATGGAAGTTCACGGCCCCCAAATTCTTTGGTCCTGTGTTGCTGCTGACGCCAGTCATGCCTTGCTTGTTGTAAACCTTGTACAACAGCATTAATGTTCCATTGAGTCACAAGCTTTCCTTGATTCACTGAAAATTGATTAAAATATTAGTCTTGTTGCCAAGGAAGTTGATGGATGCGCCAGCCATTTTTCTGATTACGCTGTTGCTGATCATTTAGATCGCCTTCGAAGCCTTCAAGAACGTTATAAATGTGCTCAAAACCAGCATTAAATGCGGCCTCAGCAGCTTGTGCTGAACGGTTGCCACTACGGCATAACAAAAGAATGGTTTTGTCTTTGCCAACTTTTGTTTCGAGTTCTTTTAAAAAGCGTGGATTACGGTTAAACGATGTGCCTGTTGCCCAAGCGACATGAACACTTTCAGGGACATAACCCACAAATTTACGTTCTTCATTGGTACGCACATCAACTAAAACAGCTTCGCCTTGTTGTACGAGCTGCCATGCATCAGTAGGTGATAAACTGCCACTAAAATTAAGTTCATGGTCCTGTGCGTATTGCTGTGCTTTACTAAGAATAGTGTCTTTTGACAAAGATGTATTAGAACTCGAAGAGATAAAACCAGATGGGCTTTCTGTATTTAATTTAGCATTCATTTAAATAATTCCTTATCTTCGATTCAGATTGTTATTGTTCAATTTACGCGTTTTTAAATATAAGCAAAAATAAGGAATATCTATTTATATATATTTTTTTAATAAATAAGTAAGGTAAATATTTTTTATAAATCAGTATTAATTAATCTTATAAAGTTCTTCTAATAATATGTTTAATAAATTTTAATATTTGGTAAAAACCATATGAATTAAAATAATCCATATGGTTTTACACATTAAGCAAATCCACCATTTACTCGAATGACTTGTGAATTTACCCACCGTCCATCTGGGCCAGCTAGCATGGCAACTACACTGGCAATTTCTTCAGGTGTTCCGATTCGTTCTAATGGAGCAAGTTTTGCAATAGCCGCTACTTGTTCATCAGTCTTTCCATTGTAAAAAAGATCGGTGCCTGTTGGTCCGGGTGCAACAGCATTTACAGTAACATTACGACCTCGTAACTCATTTGCTAATACGTGTACCAAGCCTTCTACACCCGCTTTCGAGGCAATATAGGGGCCATATGAAGGAAAAGATTTAGCAATCACACTTGTTGAAAGCGTAATAATTCGGCCACCATCTGGTACTGTTTCGGCTGCATGCGCCAATATTAAAAATGCGCCCCGCAAATTGGTATGAATCACTTTGTCAAAATCTGGCAGGCTTTCAGGTATAATTTTTGCCATCGGCAGAATACCGGCACTATGAACCACAACATCTAATTGGCCGTTAATCGCTTTTACTTCTTGAAATAAACGACTAACATCCTGTTCATTTGCGACATCCGCTTGAATGGCAGAGGCTTGACCACCTTGCTCAATAATGTGTTCTACAGTGGCTTGGGCATGCACTTTATTGCCCGCATAGTTAACAATCACATAAAAGCCATCTTGGGCTAAACGCTCAGCAATAGCACGACCAATACCACGTGATGCACCAGTAACAAGAGCTGTCTTTTTTGAAATATTCATTTTTAGATTGCCTGTTTGAGTAGGTATGGCTTATTTTAATAATATAGAAATATGGGATAAAGCCTCATAATTGGATAAGATAATTCCATATTCATTAATAATAGATAGGGTTAAAAGCGAGCACTATGGATAAATTTGATACCTTGCAACTTTTTACCCGCATCGTAGAGCTGGGTAGTTTTAGTCAGGCAGCCGATCAACTAAATATCCCACGCGCTACAGCAAGTAATGCCATTAAAGAGTTAGAAAATAATTTACAGTGTCGTTTGCTAGAGCGGACGACTCGGCATGTAAGACCATCACTAGATGGGCAGGCATTTTATGAGCGTTGTACACAAATATTATCGGAACTCGATGATGCAGAATCATCTTTACGTAATGTAATTGCACAGCCCCGTGGCTTATTACGTGTCGATTTATCAGGCGCACATGCGACTAAAATTGTTTTACCCAATATCGACCAATTTCACGAGTTGTACCCTGACATTGAACTGGTAATTAGTACGGGTGATCGCTTGGTTGATCTTATTAGAGAGGGGATAGACTGCGTTGTAAGAGCAGGACGTCTGGATGATTCCACTTTAATTGCTAGGCATTTGGTCGATATGCCACAAGTCTTCTGTGCAAGTCCTGACTATTTAAATAAATATGGAACGCCTCAGCAACCAGAAGATTTGTTATCACATTATTGTGTCAATTTCTTCTCGACATCAGGTGGACGGAATTATCCATTTGAATTGATGGTGAATGGCAAAAAACAAGATTATTTTTTGAAAAGTTGGATCGCGGTAAATGACGCTGAAAACTATGTATTATCTGCTTTACGTGGGGCAGGTTTAATTCAGGTCCCGCGCTATCATGTAGTGAATGAGTTAAAAGACGGACAACTGGTTGAGGTTTTATCTGAATGGCAAATCCCGAAGATGTCAGTTTCTGCTTTATATCCGCAGCACAGGCAGCTGTCGCCACGCGTACGCGTTTTTGTCGCTTGGCTGAGTGAGTTATATACAGGCTATTTTTCAAAATAACGATAGCGTATAACGTATAGGTAGAATGCTCTCTAGCACATATAAAATTTTGGTGAATATGTGATTGAATTACCCAATGCAAATGATTGGATTGTTAGAAATTTTGACCCGAATAGTCTCGAACGAATTGAAGCCTTTTTTACCGATCATGCTTATGAGTCGCATCGCCACGATACTTTTGCAATTGGTCGAACATTAACAGGTGTTCAAAGCTTTCATTATCGTGGAGAGATGAAACATAGCCAACCGGGTATGACGATGGTTTTACATCCTGATGAAAAACATGATGGAGAGTCAGGTAGTCGAGATGGTTTTAGATATCGGATGGTGTACGTAGAACCTGCAACCCTACAGGAAATTATGAAGGGCAAACCTTTACCATTTTTTGAAAATGGCTTGAGTCAGGATCCCCGTTTATTTAAGGCAACTGATGTTTTATTATAGGGAATGGACCAGCATATTGATCCTTTAGAAAAACAAGATGCTTTATATGATTTGGCAACCACACTTTACGATATTTCTGGTAATAATCAGCGCACCTCACATTCTTATGACTATGTTGCAGCGGAGCGGGCTAGAGAATTTATACATGCTTCTTTATATGAAAATATCTCTTTAGATGATATTGAAAAAAATGTGGGACGAGACCGCTGGAGTCTTTCACGTGATTTTCGCCTGCTATTTGGTACAAGTCTACATCGATATATGACTATGCGCAGACTGGAAGTTGTGAAGTCCTGTTTGATGTATGGAGAGTCCTTAACTCAAGCTTCATTGATTGCAGGATTTTTTGATCAAAGCCACATGACACGTCATTTTCTAAAAGCATTTGGATTGACACCAGCCCGATGGCGGATGATCAATAAGCTCTCTTCTTAAACAAGTTATTTCAAAGTCAGCCTGTTTAGGCTGACATAGACTTTATCTTAAATTAGGTTCATGCCTTTCAAAAAATCATAAAGCATAAATATGCCAGAAACGATTAGCATCAATCCCATGGCTTGGTTTATACGATTAAACCAGATTCTATTTTTAATTTTTTTACCTAACACTGCACCTGCCCAAGAGTAAAGGCAGGGTGCGCCAGCTGCACCCAGTGAAATGAGCAATGATACGAAGAAGATTTGAAAACCAATGATATGTGCTGTGGGGTACATAATGGTTGTAACAGGCAAAATGACTAAAATCCCTTTTGGGTTTAAAGCTTGTATCCAAAAACCATTCCAGAACGAAAGCGCCTGAACTTCAGTGGTCTGATTACTCATATCAATATCTGACTTTAGCATTTGATATGAAAGGTAAAACGTATAACACGCGCCAAACAAAGCAATATAGTGCAAGGCATTTTGTGGAATGATCGCGGCACCGATATATCCAAAAATCATGAATAGCATCAGCATTGCACAACCGACACCCATAAAAAAATAAATTGTTCTTTTGAATTGTCCGGTAAGCCCAGCGTTTAGTCCCATAAAATTCACTGGACCGGGGCTATACATCACACTCAAGGTATAAAAAAAGATTTCCATAACGTATCTACTGAAACAAAAAACAACCCAGCATAGTGACTCGCAAATTTATGGTCTTGTACGTTTGTGATGACTCCTGCACAAACGTACAAGACGAGAAAAATCTGAGTGAGTCATGATGAGCGAGTTAAAGTTATGATTCAGGAAAGAGGTTTATGTTTGATACAAAAATTGCGCTGATTGTCCGTAATGATCTTGCGACGTGGCAGAGATTAAATGTGGTGGCTTTTTTGGCACCGGGGATTGCCTCTGCTGTACCTGAAATGTTGGGTAAACCTTATATCGATGCCAATGGTTATGAGTATGGCAATATGCTAGGGCAGCCAATGTTAGTTTTTGAGGGAGAGTTAGCTGGTCTACAAAAAGCGCATCGCAAGGCAATTGAGCAAGATTTAACGATTATTCCCTATGTACATGCCATGTTTTCTACAGGCAATGATGAGGATAATCGAGCGGTTTTTTTAGCCGATGATGCAAATCAATTAAATTTGGTCGGAGTGGCGTTAAGAGGACCTAAAAAGGCAGTTGATAAGGCAATAAAGGGACTTTCTTTACATCAATAAGATTTTTATTGAAAGAATGACAAAACCCACTTTTTGAGCAAAAGTGGGTTTTGTTTAAAAATGATGATTAAACTTTATCTTGAGTCTTGGTCTCAAAATCACTCGCATCATGGCGTTCATGCAACTGGGTTGCTAAATCACCAAAAGTACGATTGACCATACGACCGCGTTGAACCGCTGGGCGTGCTAAAATCGCATCTGCCCAACGTTGAACATTTTTATATTGATCGACCCCTAAAAACTCCGCGCCGTTATACACCCAGTTTTTAACAAGACCGCCATACCAAGGGAACGCCGCAATATCAGCGATGCTATATTCAGAACCTGCTAAATATTCATGCTTTGCTAGATGCTGATCTAACACATCAAGTAAACGTTTCGTTTCCAAAGCAAAGCGGTTAATTGCATATTCAACTTTAACAGGTGCATAAGCATAAAAATGTCCAAAACCGCCACCTAGGTAAGGCGCGCTGCCCATTTGCCAGAATAACCAATTAAGGCATTCAGTACGTGCAGCAATATCAGTCGGAATGAATGCTTTAAATTTTTCAGCCAAGTAAAGCAAAATTGAGCCAGATTCAAACACTCTTAATGGTGGGTTTTGGCTATGGTCAACCAATGCTGGAATTTTAGAGTTGGGATTAATTTCTACAAAGCCACTACCAAATTGCTGTCCTTCACCGATTTTAATCAGCCATGCATCATATTCAGCATCTTGATGTCCTAATGCTAAAAGCTCTTCTAGCAAAATAGTGACTTTTTGACCATTAGGCGTTGCTAAAGAATAGAGCTGGAGCGGATGTTTCCCTACTGGAAGTGTGTGCTCGTAACGCGCACCTGAGGTAGGTTGGTTTAAATCGGTTTTCTCTCCAGTCCATTGCCAAACTTGTGGAGGAATATAGTTTGAATCACTCATTTTTTATCTCATGTTTGGTGTAAATATAAGGATTTATTTATGTCGCAAGGCAAGCCATTTTTGTACGGTCGGACGTTGCCATTGCTGTAATGCATAGTTTTTTAAACGTTCTGGTACAGCATCACCATTTTGAATAAGGCGTTGCAACATCAGGGCAAGTTCAGCATCCACAATGCTCCATGAGCCAAAAAGAAATTTGGCATCAGACGCAAGAAGTTTTTCTGCAACAAAGAAAAGTTTCTCGGCTGCTTTTTTGCCTTCTTCTGAAAGTGGAGTGGAGGTGGGCTGAATAAAAATAACATCGGTTGGACGCTCAGTTCTTAGTGCCACTAAGTCTGATCGGAGCCATGCCTGAATTTGTCTTGCTCTTGCGTGTGCTTGAATATCTTTTGGATAAATAGATGTGTTTGGATAAAGCTCTTCAATATATTCCAAAATGGCGGAGGATTCTGATAAGGCAAAATCGTTATGCTCAAGTACAGGCACTTTGGCAGTTAATGACTTTGCTACATAAGATTTTTCAAACTGGCCTTGCTGCCCTAAGTTAACGGTCGCTATTTCAAATGGGATTTGTTTTTCATGTAGCCCTACAAAAACTGTAAACGCATAGGGGCTTAGAAATTGTGAATCTGTGTACAGCTTAAAATGTTCATTGTTCATTGTTATTGTCCATGTCATAAAACAATCGGATCTAGTCTAAGTGAGCTGATCCAAGATTGGGTAGCTTTTTTGTGGAAAAGCTTTAACGGTTTTTGAATTAAGCCATTTCAGTGTTCAACGTCAGGGCTTAATGTGCTGAAAATGCTGACGAACAATGTTCAGCCACGCCTGTACCGCTGGTGAGACAGGAAGATTCTTTTTCCAAGCCATCACTAAGTGCCACTGAATATTTGGTTTTTCGAGTGGCACTGCTGCAAATAAAGTGGGGTCAAGCATGTCAGTATAATATTGAGGAAGAAGGGCGATTCCCATACGTTGTAACACCATGTCTGCTAAGAGGTGCCATTGGCTGGTACGGCAAGCAATAGTTGGGTAAAAACCATGCTGCTTACAGGCATCGAGAATAATACTGTTTAAAGAAAAATTTTCTGGAAACATTAAAAATGATTGGTGTTGTAGTTCTTCTAGATTTATTTTTTTACGGGTTGCCCAAGTGGCATCACGACGTAAAAGAACCATTAAAGGGTAGTTACATAGCTCAATGCTATTAAAGATTTGCTCATCAAAAGGCTGCAATAAAACGCCAACGTCTAGTTCATTGTTAAGCAAAGCTTGTTCAATACCACGTGAACCCACTTCCATAAAAGCCAATTCAATATCTGGTAATTGCTGATGATAATCAAACAGAGCAGTCGTTAAGAGCTGCGAGCCTAAAGGCGGAACGCCAAGTTTTAAAGTTCCTGTTTTTAATTGTTGGTAGTTTTCAATTTCAAGAAAGATGTTCTGTTCTACCTGAAGAAGCTCAATCGCATGTTGATAAATGCGCTCTCCAATTTCAGTTAGTTCAATTTGTCTTTTACGGCCGTGATCAGGTTTAACCAAAAGCTGTACCTGAAGCTGCTCTTCAAGCTGCTGTAATATTTTACTAATAGTGGGCTGAGTGAGATACAACTCTTCAGCAGTACGGGTAAAACTTTTAGTTTTTACCAGTGTAACGAAGCACTGTAATGATTTTAGAGAAAGCATAATAAAGAATATATTATTCCATTTTGGAATAATATTAACATGAATAATTCATATTTAGCAGCTTTAACCAAGATAGCATAATGGTGTAGTTAACCATCTAATTTCACAAAATGAGTACTGAATCTGCTTCTGGCACACCCACACAACCTTCACTTTTAGTTTTAGTTAAACAAATTTTGATTTTGGCTGGATTTTGGTGCGTCGGATATCTCTTACATCAAAAACTTGGCGTACCTGTCTCGGCAGGTATTTTAGGTATGTTTTTATTGCTTCTATGCCTGTTCTTTAAAATTATCAAAATGGATCAGGTGGCAATGGGAGCAACTGTGGTTTTAGGTGAACTGTTGTTGTTTTTCGTGCCCGTTGTGGTCGCTGTAGTGCAGTATAAAACCTTGTTTATGACCGAAGGATGGCAAATTGTCTTGAGCATTGCGGTTGGGACCATTTCGGTCATGCTCAGTACGTGCCTGACGATTCACTTTTACAATCGTTTGAAAGCTTATTTACAAGCTCGAAAACGTCTTCAACATAAGCATATCTAAAGAGCAAACGACATGAATATTTGGTCAATTCTTTGTCTGATCTGGACTTTGGCAGCCTATGTTGTGGCAAAGAAAATCTATCAGAAAAATCCAAAACTTTGGTTATCACCAGCGATTAGTGTGCCTGTACTCACCATCATTTTGATGACGATCTTTGGAGTTTCATATCAAACTTATGCTGAAGATACGCAGTGGATTGTTAATTTATTAGGACCAGCAACGGTTGCGTTTGCTGTACCGATTTATCGTTATCGGGAAACGATTCGTAAAAACCTTGGGGTCCTTTCGATTGCGATTATTGTGGGGATGAGTGTAGGTGTGATGTCTGCCTATGAAATGGCGCAGTGGTTCCACTTTAGCCCAGAAGTGACCAACAGTTTAATGGCACGTTCTATTTCAACTCCATTTGCCATGATTTTAGCTGAAGATATTCACGGTTCGGCAGCATTGGTTTCACTATTTACCGTTATTACTGGTTTGGTCGGTATGATTTGTGGGGATGCGATTTTAGCGATTACTAAAATCCGTTCTAATGTGGCAAATGGGGCAGCCTTCGGCAATGCAGCCCACGGTTTTGGTACAGTTAGAGCACAGCAGCGCAATAGTGAAGAAGGTGTAATTGCCAGTTTGACCATGGTTATTGCTGGTATTTTAATGGTACTGATTGGGCCATTTGCGATTCATCTATGGTTGCTGTTGTAGGCTTTGTCTAAGTCGGCTTGCCATGTTGTTGAATAATCTCTGATAGTTTTTTGATGGCTTGTCTCATCAGTTCGTGTTCAAAATCGCCTAAGCCAACAATTAACCCCGGACGTTGTTGTTCTTTTGAAAATGTCGGTGAAATTGCTTTAATGGCAATGCCTGCATCGAGTGCTGAGCTTGCAACTTCAATGTCATTAATATGATGAGCAAGCCATAACACCATATGCATGCCTTGATCGCCTGGCTGTAACCAAGCCAGTTCTTGAGGTATGTATTTTTCAATCAAGCCAATAATGTATTCACGGACTTCCGCATAGACATTCCGAGTCCGTCGGATATGCCGCTCTAAATAGCCTTCTTGAATAAAAGCAGCCAAAACATGCTGGTCGGCAGCTGGTGGGTGTCGATCAATTAACACTCTGAGTCCACAAAAAGGAGCCACCAATTCTTTAGGCAATACTGCATAGCCAAGCCTAAGTGACGGAAATAGGACTTTGCTGAAAGTACCCAGATAAATGACTTGATCGGGTGCCATACCTTGTAAAGATGGGAAGGGTTGTCCGTTATAACGGAGTTCGCTGTCGTAGTCATCTTCAATGATCCATGCATTTTGCTGTTTTGCCCAAGCCAATAAAGCTGTACGTCTTGCTAGGCTCATCGGCATGCCAAGTGGATATTGGTGAGAGGGTGTCACAAAAGCAGCACGTGCATGTTTAGAAAGCTTAATTCCGGTTTCAACTTGAATACCTTCTTCATCGACAGGAACACGCACCATCCGAATGTTTTGTACAGCATGCTCAAAAATAGCTGTTGTACCCCGATAAGCTGGATCTTCAATCCAAACTTCATCTTTTGCTTCAAATAAAATCTGGCTACAAATATAAAGTGATTGCTGAATGCCGGGTGTAATCACAATTTGGTCAGGTTCGCAGTGGACAGAGCGTGATCGGCGTACATAGTCGGCTATAGCAACTCTTAGTGATAGCACGCCTTGAGGCTCGCCATAACCCGAAGGAGCACCTGCACCTCGAGATCTAAACTTATTACCAAATTTACGCCAGATGTCGCTCGGTTGGGTGCGGGCAATGGGAACAGACACTGCAAAAGGGGCGTGAGGAAGTGGTTTAAACTCTTTAAGCACTTGGGCATAAGAACGTGCCGGCTTCGTCAAGGGTATTGAGCTAGGTGTGGTTTCTTTTTGAGAATGTTGCGGCGTAGGTTTTTTAGCTAAAGCATGAGACACATAGGTGCCAGTTCGTGCTTGAGAGTCAAAAACACCTTCAGCTAAAAGCTGATCGTAAGCTTCGATAATCGTTCCGCGAGCGACCCCAAGTGTTTGAGCCAATTCACGTGAAGAAGGCAACGGATCACCGGGCTGTAAATCACCACTTTGTACAGCTTCACGCAAAGCTTGGGTTAGTTGAGCACTTATCTTTCCTTGGCTTTTATTAATCTTTGCAATAGACGGAAGTTCAACAACTTTTGCCATTCTTGCCATAATTCTGGTCTACTTAAAAAAATACAAAGTGGTTCTTTTTAATAAACCACAGAAACCAGAAAATTTACAACACAAAATATAAATAACCCTGATATCTACAGTGAGGTTTTAGCCATGTATATCCCCGATGATTATGCAGAAAACCGTTTGGACGTATTGCATTCTCTTATTACCGAATATCCATTTGGTGTGCTTTTTACGCATGGAAGTAATGGCTTAGATGCAAACCATCTTCCATTCGAATTACAGGCAAGCGAAGGGGAATTTGGTTTACTACGTGCGCATGTGTCTAGAGTTAATCCTGTCTGGCAGGACATTAAAAATGGAGATGAGGTACTGGTCGTATTTCAAGCAGGCGATGCTTATATTTCACCAAACTGGTACCCATCCAAACATGAACAACACAGACAAGTACCGACATGGAACTATAGGGTTGTGCATGCTTATGGCAAAGTAACCATTCGAGATGATGAGCGCTTTGTTCGTGGTGTTGTGGCTCGTTTAACCCGTACCCACGAAGCATCTCAACCTGAACCATGGAAAATGTCCGATGCACCAAAGGACTATCTTGAACCGATGTTAAAAGCCATTGTAGGTATTGAGATTGAAATTACCAAGCTGCGAGGCAAATCAAAACTTGGGCAAAACAAAGAACGTCGAGACATTTTAGGCGCGGCAGATGGCCTATCGAAATCTGGTCATCAAACCATAGCAGACGCTATGTATAGTGTGGCTGAGTTAAATAAATAATTTCGAAAATATAAAACTTTAATATCAATTGAGGAGACAAAGATGTCTTTTACTACACCTGTTGAGTTGGTAGGTGAGCACGTTATTTTAAAGCCCTTAGACTTAACTCAAGCTGAATCACTGGCAGAGGCTGTTTGTGATGGGGAGCTCTATAATCTTTGGTATACCCGTGTGCCAAGACCTGAACAAATGGCTGCTGAAATTGAAAGACGTCTCGGTTTGCAAAATTCTGGTTCTATGTTGCCTTTTTATATTGAAGACCGAAAAACAGGTCGGGCGTTAGGTATGACAACTTTAATGCATATTGAAGAAGCACATCGCCGTGTAGAAATTGGTTCGACGTGGTACCGAAAGTCTGCACAGCGTACGCCTGTAAATACTGAGTGTAAAAAGCTATTGTTGGCTCACTCATTTGAGACTTTAAACTGTATTGCGGTTGAGTTACGCACATCTTCTTTAAATGTTCAAAGTCAAACTGCAATTCTGCGTTTGGGAGCAAAGCTTGATGGTGTGCTGAGAAGCCATCAAATTGTGAAAGATGATATTTTGCGAGACACTCATGTTTATAGCATTTTGAAACATGAGTGGCCTGCGGTCCGTCAAAATCTCGAATGGCTATTGAGCAAACCGCGTTAAAAAGAATTTAAACAAACTGCTTTTCTCTTTTTTGGCTTAGCCAGAAAAGAGAACCCCCTGCAATTACCAGCCACGGTATTAAAGCGATATTCATTGTTTCCCAGCCAAATAAATCGAGTAAAGCGCCGGCGCTAAAAGAACAAATTAAGCCGACAACAAAAACAGTCATGTCGTTAATGGCTTGCGCCTTGGCTTTTTCAGCCGCTGTATACGTTCCGGTAAGCAAAGACGTGCTACCAATAAATAAAAAGTTCCATCCCACACCTAATAAAATGAGTGAAATTGCAAAAGATGCGAACTGAATACCCGAGAGGGAAAAACCAATATAACTAGCAAATAATATAAGACCGGCAAACATGATTTTAAGCACACCAAATCGAGCGATTAAATGTCCAGTAAAGAATGAAGGTAGGAACATACCAAGCACATGAAGCTGAATGACAGTTGTAATCGTGCTTAGTTCATGGTGTGAATGTCGCATGGCAATGGGTGTTGCGGTCATACCTAAAATCATGATGCCGTAGCCTGTGACTGCACCAAACAGAGCAACTAGATAGGTAGGCTGAAAGACAATCTGTTGCCATGGGCGACCAGCAGTAAAGTCAGACTTTTGCTCAACTGTATTGGCAATATGTAAGCTAGATAAAATGCCCATTGCCACAAGTGAAATGATACTAATAATTAAAAATGAACCGATATATTCTAAATGTTGAAATAATGGGCCACCAAAGCGCGCCAAAGTCGGGCCAATCAATGCGGCAACAACTCCACCTGCCATAACCCAAGAAATGGCACGTGAACGAAACGCATCATCTGCTACTTCACTGGCAGCAAAACGATAAAACTGGGCAAAGGATTGATATGCGCCAACACATAACGTGCCTAAGGCTAGGAGAATAAGTGAACTATAAAAGATACCAATGGCGGCAATAATACCGCCAATTACACCTAAAAAAGCGCCGAAAAGAAAACCCTTACGCCGTCCCACATGTGCCATCAACATTGAGGCAGGGAACATCATTAAGGCTGTACCCAAAAACATAGATGCGATGGGTAAAGTTGCTAGTATCGGTGTGTTAGAAATATTTGCCCCAGCCAAACCACCAATCGTCATGACCATGATCGATATGGTTTGGTAAAGTGACTGAGAACTCGCCAAAATAAGAACTTGGCGATGCATCGTATTTTGAAGCATGAGAGCCTTTTATATGTGTTAATCGATGAGTTTGGGTACTGCGTTTTTATATAGGAAGAAAGTATCAACAGCTCAGCTTGAAAATGTTGAGGTGTTCTTGGTGGTAGTTATAACAATATTTCTTTGGTATAAACTATTTTTTATCAATTAATTGCAGCTGAATAATCGGACTTAATATTCTATCATCTGATAGTTTGATACAAAACAATTGAAGCCCCAATTTTTTTAAATAAGTCTATTTATTTAAGACATTTAATATGTCTATTCTCTCAAATTCTTTTTCAGCCACCTTAAAATAAATCATTAACCTGAAGTTAATAACAGCTCATCTAGGTTGATTGATCAAAATTCCATAAAGCGTTTTTATAGATACAGAACAAAACTGCGATCTATAGGTAAACACATGGAAGGCTCAGTTCAGAATAAAGAACGGTTATGGACAAAGCGGCGTCATGCCAAACAACTAAAACTAGAGATGGCAAACCAATATACCGACGGTGTGGTCATTCCAACTCAAGACATTATTAAAGTTTTAGAAACCTTAATTACACCGGGTGACAGAGTTGTACTCGAAGGGAATAACCAAAAGCAGGCAGATTTCCTTTCGCGTTCTTTAGCACAAACCAATCCAGATGTTTTGCATGATTTACATATGATCATGCCAAGTGTTGGGCGTTCGGAACATCTTGATCTGTTTGAAAAAGGCATTGCGCGTAAGCTCGATTTTTCTTTTGCTGGCCCACAAAGTTTACGTATTAGCCAGTTAATTGAAGATGGACTGCTAGAGATTGGTGCCATTCATACCTATATCGAACTATATTCACGTTTAGTAGTCGACCTCATTCCAAATGTGGTGCTCTCAGCTGGTTTTATGGCCGACCGTCAAGGCAATATCTATACAGGCCCAAGTACCGAAGATTCTCCAGCACTTATTGAACCTGCGGCTTTTAGTGACGGTATTGTGATTGTTCAGGTGAATGAACTGGTCGATGACGTCTCAGAGTTACCACGTGTCGATATTCCTGCTTCTTGGGTGGATTATGTGGTGGTCGCAGATCAGCCATTTTATATCGAACCGTTATTTACTCGTGACCCGAAACATATCAAGCCTGTGCATGTGCTCATGGCGATGATGGCAATTCGCGGAATTTATGAAAAGCATAATGTGCAATCGTTAAACCATGGTATTGGTTTTAACACTGCGGCAATTGAACTGATTTTACCGACCTATGGTGAGTCTTTGGGTTTAAAAGGAAAAATTTGCCGAAACTGGACACTGAATCCGCATCCAACCTTAATTCCAGCGATTGAAACAGGTTGGGTTGAAAGCGTGCATTGCTTCGGTACCGAACTCGGTATGGAAAAATATGTTGCAGCTCGTCCCGACGTGTTCTTTACAGGTCGTGATGGTGCTTTACGTTCCAACCGTATGATGTGTCAGCTTGCAGGTCAGTACGCCGTTGATCTATTTATTGGCGCAACTTTGCAAGTTGATGGTATGGGACATTCTTCGACTGTCACCAAAGGTCGTTTAGCTGGTTTCGGTGGTGCACCAAATATGGGGCATGATCCACGCGGACGTCGTCACGATACGCCAGCATGGCTAGATATGCGTTTACAAGGTGCCAGTGAAACTGAAACCTATTTGGCACGTGGTAAAAAACTCGTTGTACAAATGGTGGAAACCTTCCAAGAGGGTGGCAAGCCAACTTTTGTGGATCGTCTCGATGCAATTGATGTTGCTAAAACAGCAGGCCTACCTTTAGCACCGATCATGATTTATGGCGATGATGTCACTCATCTACTGACTGAAGAAGGTATTGCTTATCTATATAAAGCAAGCAGCCAAGAAGAGCGTCAAGCCATGATTGCTGCGGTGGCAGGCGTGACCAGTATTGGTTTAACTCAAGACCCTAAAACAACAGCACGTTTAAGAAGCGAAGGTCTAGTGGTATTCCCTGAAGATTTAGGTATTCGCCGCACCGATGCAACACGTGAGCTTTTAGCTGCAAAAAATATTGCCGACTTGGTGACATGGTCAGATGGTTTATATCAACCCCCTGCAAAATTCAGGAGTTGGTAATGATGGCACAAGTTCAATATCAAACACTTAGCGCTAACCAGTTTTTGGCAGATATGGCGGTCGAAGCTTTGATTGATGAAGTTAATCTGACACCTAAACCAGCCTTGGTCGATCGCCGTGGCAGTGGTGCACATGATGACCTGACTTTGGAATTAATGGAGCGCTCTGCGAAAAGTTTAGGGCCCATGTTTGAAGCGATGGCTCAAGCTGCAAAGCATCATGGAAAAGTCTGTTTGGCCTTGCGTGAAGACATTGGCGAAATTGGTCGCCAAGGTGAAAAGACCATGATGTTGGCAACAGATGGTGTTAACACACACCGCGGTGCAATTTGGGCCTTGGGTTTAATGGTTACGGCAGCAGCATTGGCGCGCACCAATCAACAATATTTATCGGCTGTTGAACTATGCCAGTTAGCAGGTCAGATTGCTCAGCTTGAAGATCGTTTTATTCCAAAGCAGGCCTTGAGTCATGGTCAGCAAGTCCAAAAGAAATTAGGGATCTTAGGTGCCAAAGAACAGGCGCAACAAGGTTTTCCAACCATCGTAAATTTTGGCTTAAAGCAGCTTTACCAAAGTCGTAGTAAACCAATGAAAGAAGAGTTCGCACGTTTAGATGCCTTGCTTGCCATGATGACCGACCTGACCGATACCTGTGTGCTTTATCGATCTGGAACAAATGGCTTAAAGCGTATGCAACAAGGTGCTCAGCAAGTACTGGATTTGGGTGGCAGCTCAAGCTTGGAAGGTCGACGTGCTTTGCATCTTTTAGAGATTGATCTACTTCGGATGAAAGCTTCTGCAGGTGGCGCCGCAGATTTGTTGGCAGCAACATTGTTTATAGATCGTGCTGAGCAGTCATTTGTGAAAAATAAAAAGGGATTTTGATTATGGAAACACTTCATTTTGAATTTGTGGCCACAGAGCCACCTGTAAAAAAAGCACTAGTAGGATGTGTTGGCTCTGGCGATTTAGAAATTTTGATGGAACCTGGTGAAACAGGAAAAGCTTCTATTCACGTGGTGACTTCGGTAGATGGCAGTGCAGCACGTTGGCACAATCTTTTTGAACGAATTTTTACTGCGCAAATACCGCCAGCGGTCAATATTGATATTCATGACTTTGGTGCAACTCCCGGTGTCGTTCGCTTACGTCTAGAACAAGCATTGGAGGAGATTGCTCATGACTGATATTCAGAGTTTGTTAAATAAACAAGATTTTATTGAACTCAGCGCAAGAGAACGTGCCAAAGCGCTATTAGATGAAGGGACTTTTCGAGAGCTACTCGACCCATTTGCACGTGTTATATCGCCTTGGCTCGTTAAGCAAAATATTGTCCCGCAAGCCGATGATGGTGTAGTGATTGCAAAAGGATCGATTCAAGAACGCCCAGTGGTTTTAATTTCAATTGAAGGCTTATTTCAAGGCGGAAGTTTAGGTGAGGTAGGCGGAGCTAAAATTGCGGGTGCCTTAGAACTTGCAGTAGAAGACAATCTAAAAGGAACTCCAACAGCGGCAATTTTACTGTTGGAAACGGGTGGTGTTCGCTTACAAGAAGCAAATCTGGGTTTGGCTGCAATTGCTGAAATTCAGGCTGCAATTGTGAACTTACGTCAGTATCAACCCGTCATTGCTGTAGTTGCAGGCAGTGTAGGGTGCTTCGGCGGTATGTCAATTGCGGCTGGTCTATGTAGCTATATTGTAATGACACAAGAAGGACGTTTAGGTTTAAATGGCCCGCAAGTGATTGAACAAGAAGCTGGTGTACAAGAATATAACGCCAAAGATCGTCCATTTATATGGAGTATTACTGGTGGTAATCAGCGTTTCGCTAGTGGTTTGGCAGATGCTTATGTTGACGATGATCGCCAGAAAATTCGTGAGCAAGTCATCGATTATTTAATTCAAGGCGTGCCTCAGCAGCATCGTAGTTCAAACTACTCATTCTATTTAGCGAAGCTACAACAAGTCGATACTGCTGAGCAGATTACCCCAGCACAGGTTCAAGCTTTGTATCAAGGAGAGCAAGCATGAATATCGCCGTTGATACATTAAAAGCATCTACACGTGGTGCACATTGGTTTAAAGCACTGACACAAGGCTTTAAGACAGTTGAAGGTTTTCCAGCTTCGGTTTGGGTGGCTGATGGTCAGATTGATCAGCAGGCGGTACGTGTGATTGCAGTTGTTCAAGACAGTAATAATCTGTTCCCGCGGGCAAAACAAGGTGAAGTTGGACTGCTAGAAGGCTGGAGCTTGGCAAAAGCGGTTGATGACGTGATTCAAGCCGATGCAAATGCAGAAACTAAACGCAGCATTTTATGTTTGGTTGATGTCCCAAGTCAGGCCTATGGGCGCCGTGAAGAATTATTGGGTATTCATCAAGCTTTAGCGGGTGCAGTAGATAGCTATGCTAGAGCCAGATTAGCAGGTCATCCTATTGTGAGTTTATTGGTTGGTAAGTCGATGTCGGGTGCTTTCTTGGCGCATGGATACCAAGCCAATCGTATTATTGCCTTAAAAGATTCAGGTGTTATGGTGCATGCGATGGGTAAGGAATCTGCTGCACGCGTTACCTTGCGATCGGTTGATGAGTTAGAGCAATTGGCATCAAGCATTCCGCCAATGGCTTATGACATTGAAAGTTATGCCACGCTTGGTTTGTTATCTGAACTGTTATCTGTTGAAAACCCTGAACAACCGACAACCAATGATCTTTTGTCAGCGAAGCAGGTGATCGCCCAAGCGTTTAAAGAAATTAATGCTGATCAATCTAGAGGATTGGAACAAAGACTTCACGGCCAAAACCGTCAAATGTCTAAAAAAGTCCGTGAATTATTGCGTGAGCAATGGTCATGAAACTTAAGCTTGAAGCCCATGATTTACTGTGGGGCATGACGGCTAATTGCTTGGCTGATAATGCTCCACTGTGGGTGAACGAGGTCTTGCAACGAGGCGATCCTGTTGTAGTTCGACGGGCAATTACTCCTTTAGATCAGGTGGCTGTGGGGGTAAGAGGGCAATTTCGTCATCAACGATATGCAGCTCAAATGCCACGATCAGCAATCAGTAAACAGCTTAAGCCAGAAGCGCTGACTCGCGTAGATACGCAACAGTTTGAGCACTTGGCAGAACGTTTACAGAGCATTTCCAGCATTATGAAAAACTTTTCAGGATGCTGGGGATATACAGGGAGTTTCGGCTTTGAGTTGGCAACGGGCATTAAAACAGTAACAGAGCAAAGTGACATAGATTTATTGATTCGAGCTGAACAACCCTTTGCCAAAAAGCAGGCAGTTGAGTTACTGGAAAATTTTCAGCAAGCAGGGCTGAATGTGGATATACAGCTACAACTTCCACAAGGTGGTTTGGCGTTAAAAGAATGGGCTGGGAACAGTGGAAAAGTTCTATTGAAACGTCCTGATGGTGCTGTTTTAGTAGAAAACCCATGGAATTAGGGAATAGATATCATGGCTTCAATTTGGGTATATCCGGGGCAAGGTGTGCAACGAAGCAATATGTTGCACGACTTAGCTCAAACCGCTCTAGCTAAAGAATACCTTGAGCGTGCATCGGATGCACTCAAAGAAGATGTCTTGATGCTAGATAGTCCGGCTGCATTGCAATCGACACGTGCAGTACAGCTTTGTTTACTTATTTCAGGTGTGGTGAGTTCAGTTTTATTAACAGCGGAAAACTTAACACCTGATTATGTGGCTGGTCTATCAATTGGTGCATGGTCTGCTGCGGTTGTAGCGGGAGTTTTAGCCTTTGAGGATGCCGTTCGTTTGGTTGCCTATCGAGGTGAACTCATGCAAAACGTTTATCCAACAGGCTATGGTATGACGGCCCTGATTGGTACAGACCGTGTAGCTGTTGAAACATGGGTCAAACAGATTTATGAAATAACGCCAGAGGTGTTTGTCGCAAATATTAATGCACATAACCAGATCGTTATTTCAGGAAGTTTTGAAGCCATGAACCAAGTTGCTGTTTTGGCAAAGCAACAAGGCGTGGTGGCAAAAAAATTAGATGTATCGGTGCCATCGCACTGTGAATTATTAAGTCAGCAAGCAAAGCAACTTGCAGCGTCTATGGAGGGAGTGACTTTAAAGCAGCCTAAAATACGTTATTTAAGTGGTACAACGGCTCGTACACTTAGCAGGCCAGAACAGATTGGTGATGACTTGGCTTTTAATATGAGTCGAACTGTAGATTGGGAAAGTACCATCCAAGCTGCATGGGAGCGAGGTGTGAGATTGCAGATCGAAGCTTTGCCGGGAACGGTGCTTACTACACTTGCACGCAGAACATTTAAAGAAGGAACCGTGTTGTCATTTCAAGGGACACGCATAGACACTATTCAGATGGCAATGCAAAAAGAACAGGCAAATAGTTTTTCTTTTTGAGTCAGATTTTACAAAAGCATAAATGATCCAAGGATATGAGGGATTGTCATGATTATATATGGAGTTGGTTTACTCGCACTTTGCACCTTGGTGGGTGTTATTGTTGGCGATCTGTTGGGCGTTTTATTGGGTGTAAAGTCCAACGTTGGTGGCGTGGGTATCGCCATGATTTTACTCATTTGCATACGGTTATGGATGGAAAAACGTGGTGTTATGACAGTTGAAACCGAAAAAGGCGTTTCATTCTGGGGCACTATGTATATTCCTGTTGTTGTTGCCATGGCAGCACAACAAAATGTGGTTACAGCATTATCTAGTGGACATATGGCACTCTTCGCTGCGGTAGTTTCGGTTATCGTTTGTACACTTACCATTGCAGGCTTAAGCCGCTATAACAAGGCAAGCCCTTTGCCGAAGGAAGAAGACACCACATTAAACCGCATTGGAGGCAAAGTTCATGGTTGAATTATTATTAAAGGACTTAACCCATTTAGGTTTAATTACAGCTTTCGCCTTAATTGCTTTAATTATGTGGTTATCGACCAAGCTATCAAAATATTTAACCAAGGGACGAGTGCATGCTTCAGCAATTGCGATTGTGATTGGTTTAATCTTGGCATGGTTTGGCGGAAAAATGACAGGCGGTGAAAAAGGGATAACCGATCTTGCACTCTTTACCGGTGTCGGGCTTATGGGCGGTGCAATGCTTCGTGACTTTACCATTGTCGCAACTGCATTTGAAGTGCAGGCGACTGAGGCGAAAAAAGCCGGATTTATTGGTGCCTTCTCTTTATTTCTTGGAACCATTTTGCCATTTATTGTCGGTTGTATGTTTGCATGGATTTTTGGCTATCGCGATGCGGTGAGTATTACCACAATTGGCGCAGGTGCAGTGACTTATATTGTAGGGCCAGTGACAGGTGCGGCCATTGGTGCGAGTTCTGAGGTCATGGCGCTGTCAATTGCAACGGGGCTGGTGAAAGCAATTTGTGTAATGGTTTCAACACCGCTTACCGCAAAATTTATGGGATTAGACAATCCACGTTCTGCCATGATTTTTGGTGGCTTAGCTGGAACTGTAAGTGGTGTGTCGGCTGGTTTAGCAGCGACAGATCGTCGTTTAGTGCCTTACGGTGCGCTTACTGCAACGTTCCATACAGGTCTTGGCTGCTTAATGGGGCCGACTGTTTTGTTCTTTGCTGTTAAAGCCTTAGTCGGTTAATAAATATTTAATACTCAGTCAAAAAGGCCGTTGCTATTAACAACGGTCTTTTTTATTTTTGAAATTAGAGGCAAACATTCGACATTCAGCAATCAGAGCAAGTAAGTTAGGGTCGCGTTCTTTACTTTTTAAAAAGACGAGACCGATTTCTTGCTGCATGTGATATTGCTGTTTTAGTGGAATAAGTTTTACTGAACTTTCATAAACCGCAGAAATACGGCCGGGTAGTAGAGCAAAACCGACACCTGAGCTGACCATACTAATTAAGGTAAAAATATCATTGACCTGTAAAGCAACTTTTGGTGAAAAACCTGCTTTTTTAAAAATGATGTCACTGTCGTTATGAGTGGCAAAACCCTTAGTTAAAGTTAAAAAAGTTTCTTCTTTTAAAAGACTTAAATCAATATCTTTAAAATCGGCATATTTAGAATCTTTATTAACTGCCAAAAAAATGTCGTCTGAAAACATCGGCAAAATTTCAAAGTCATCATCTTGAGTGGTTTCATTTAAAGCCACAATAATGGCATCAAGCTCAGTTGCTTTCAGCTTTTTCACCAAATCCTGATTTGAACTCAGCAACAGTTGAATATCAAGCTCACTACGTCTGAGTTTAAGACCGCTAATCACATTTGGAATCGTATTTACCGTCAAGGAATAAAGAGACCCTAAATGTAAAACCTTAGCCGCAAAACCTGCTGCTTCTCTGGTTTTATTTACGGTAATAAAAATGTCTTGTACGATTTTTTGTGCGCGTTCTTCAAAGACATAAGCACTTTTTAAAGGAATGAGATTACGGCCTTCATTTTTAAAAAGAGGGCAACGTAAAGCGCTTTCTAAAGAGTGTAAGGCTTTATGAACACTGACATTACTCAGCTGCATTTCTGTGGCTGTTTTAGACAAGTTTCCACAGCGCATGAAAGCCAAAAAAATCTGTATTTTTTTAAGGGTGAGTTCTTCATCAATTTCCATATTAATTCCTTGAACCTGTTTCCCTTGAAACTATAGATTTGAGCTATAAAGTTACCACAAAATAAAGTCTATAAAATTGTGCTTAGGTCGAAGCATATCTTTAGAGACTTGCTTCAACTCTTTGTTGAATGGTTTTGATAACCTGATCTAATGCATTTTGAATTTTAGTGTTCCATTCAAAAGAACAGTTAATTCTCAAATAATGCTGCTGTGCGGGTAAAACACTAAACAAAGGGCTTGGCGCAACGCCAATATCTTGCTGAATCAACGCTTCATAAACTTGCATACTGTCTAGCGTACTAGGAAGTTTGACCCATAGAAAATAGCCACTTGGGTAGTAATACACTTCGCAAGAGCTTGGTAAATGTTGCTTTAAATAGTGATAAAACTGCTTTTTATAACGCTCAAGTGAAAGTCTAAGTGTACGCAAGTGCTTTTCATAATGATGATGTGACAAAAACTCGACTAATGCATTTTGAATAAGTGCATTTACTGAAATGGTGCTCATGAGCTGTAAGTGTTGAATATGGTCTGAAAATTTACCCGCATAGACCCAACCGACCCGAAAACCAGCACCTAATGTTTTAGAAAAAGACGAGCAGTGAAGCACCAGATTTTGTTGATCAAAATACTTCATTGAAAGTGGTTTTTGGCCGCCATAAAAAAGTTCTTCATAGACATCATCTTCAATCAAATAAATTTGGTGTTCGTGAAGCAGTTTGGCAATTTTATATTTAATATCATCACTGACAGTAAAACCAATCGGGTTATGGGCATTCAGCATCAGCCAACAGACCTTGATTGGATATGTTTGAATAACCTGTTCAAAAGCCTCTAAGTCAAAACCATGTTGAGGATGTTCAGGAATGGTAATCACTTTAAGCCCTAAACGCTCGGCGGCTTGCCAAGCGCCATAAAACACGGTTTGCTGTAATAAAATATAATCGCCGGGTTGAGCAACGGCTTGCAGCGAAAGGTTTAATGCGTCTAAACCTCCCGATGTAATGACAATGTCATCTGGATCAGTTTGTATGCCTTGCATACAGTAGCGCTGAGCAATCAGCTTTCTTAAGGCTAAATTACCTGGTGGTAGACTTGTGGTTTGGTCATAACTTTGTCTTTGCCGCGCAAGCTGTCCCATAATTTGAATGAGTTTGGGAGCTGTTAAAAGCTGACTGTCCGGAAAAGCTGAACCAAAAGGTACGACAGATTCATGTTGAATTGACTTAAGATATTTAAAAACTAAGGAATTAATTTCAATTTTAGAGTTCAGTGAAACAACTGAATATTGTTCGAGTGGCTTTAGTGCAATTTGCTCGGCAACAAAGTACCCAGATTTTTCTTTTGAATAGATCAGACCTTGTGATTCAAGCTCCTGATAAGCATTCATTACGGTCATTAAACTAAAGCCAGAGCGTTGTACCTGATCTCTCAATGACGGTAATTTTTCATGCGCACTTAAAGTGCCACTTTCAATGAGTTGGCGAATGCTATGAGCGAGTTGTTCTGATTTATACATGTATGAGCTGCACGAAATAAAAAAAAGATGCACTGAATCAATAATAAATGCCGTTTGCAGAATCTACAAACGGCATTTGTTTAGAAAGTTGGAATTACTTTAAGTAAGGGGCTGCATAAATCAAGATGACTTTAAACAAACCCGCAATCACAGCTAAGGCTAAAAAACCACCGAGCCATAGCAGAATAAACCATTGGGTTTGATTGAGTTTAACGGATGACTTTTTCATAAAACCCTCCATACTTAATGATAGCCTTCATCACCTACACGGACTTTGTCTCTAAATACCCAGTAAGACACAATGGTGTAAGCAATAATGATTGGAATCAAAATAAGTGCACCGACCAAAGCAAACATTTGGCTTGAATGTGGTGCTGCGGCTTGCCAGATTGTGACTGATGGCGGAATAATATATGGCCATAAACTAATCACAAATCCAGTAAATGCAAGGAAAACGAGGGCCAATGTATATGCAAATGGTTTGAGGTCGTGATCTTGCTTTTTACACGCTGATAAAATCAGACCAACAAACAATAAGACCAAAATAGGCACAGGGCTAAAATAGAACAGATTTGGTAAAGAGAACCAGCGATCTGCAATTTCAGGATGAGTCAACGGCGTATATAAACTCACACCACCAAAAATAATGAGCAATGCAATAATCAGCTTTGGCATAAGCTCATACATACGTTGCTGTAAGCCTTTTTCAGTTTTTAAAATCAGCCAGCCACAACCCAAAGTTGCATACATCGCAACTACACCAATACCTGTAAAGATTGTAAATGGAGATAACCAGTCAAATGGACCACCAGCATAAATACCATTTTCTGTTTTAATCCCTTGGATATAGGCACCCAGAATAATCCCTTGTAGGAAGCTGGTTAAAATTGAACCCCAAATAAAAGCCAAGTCCCAAAGGTGTTTGGTGCGATGAGCTTTAAAGCGGAATTCAAACGCCACGCCACGGAAAATCAGGGCAATCACCATGAAAATGATCGGTAAATATAGCGCTGATAAAACTGTTGAATAGACCAGTGGGAATGCAGCATATAGACCAGCGCCGCCGAGCACCATCCACGTTTCATTACCATCCCAGACAGGGGCCACGGTATTCATCATCACGTCACGTTCTTGGCTGTTCTTAATGAAGGGGAACATAATCCCGATTCCTAAGTCGAAGCCATCCATGACCACATAAATCATGACACCTAAACCGATAATACCGACCCATATTAAAGAAAGATCAATCATGACGGTTCTCCCCAGAGTTTTGTTTGCTGTCAATATTTTCATCGACTGCACTAAGTGGACGCATTGGTGTTTTAAAGTGTCCTACGCCACCAGTTTCAACATTTGGTGAATCAATGAATGACGGACCTTTATTAATCAGTTTTAAGGTGTAGTAGATACCGCTACCAAAAACGATGGTATAGACCACCACAAAAATAAACAGGCTCAGTCCGACCTGATCTGCGGAAACCGTATGTGAAAGTCCATCTTTAGTTCGCATAATGCCGTACACCACCCATGGCTGACGGCCAACCTCAGTAGTTACCCAACCTGCAAGCATTGCGACATAACCAGATGGTCCCATCACCAAGGCAAATTTATGGAACCACGAAGTTTCATAGAGTTTTCCACGCTTACGTAACCAAAGTGCAATGAGTGACAAAGTGACCATGAGTACACCAAGACCCACCATCACACGGAAGCTCCAGAAAACAATCGTTGAATTTGGACGATCTTCAGGTGCGAAATCTTTTAAGCCTGTCACTTGGCCATCTAAGCTATGCGTTAAAATTAAGCTACCCAAATAAGGAACACCCACTTCGAAGTGGTTACGTTCTTCTTTCATATCTGGAATTGCAAATAGCAATAATGGCATAGGTTCATTGTGATTGGTTTCCCAGTGACCTTCCATTGCTGCAAGTTTGGCTGGTTGATGTTCACGGGTGTTTAAACCATGGTTATCGCCAATTACTACTTGTAAACATGAAGTCACAAGCACCATCCAGAGACCCATCGAGAACGATTTTTTCACCAATTCATCACGACGGCCTTTTACTAAATGCCATGCAGATGTTCCGACGACCAATAATGATGAAACTAAGAAGGCGGCTGCCCCCATGTGGGCAAAGCGGTAAGGGAAGGATGGGTTAAAAACAATTGCAAACCAGTCTTTTGGCACAATAATGCCATTTTCGATGGCAAAGCCTTGAGGGGTCTGCATCCAGCTATTAGAGGATAAAATCCAGAACATGGAAATACATGTTCCGATAGCAACCATAAGTGTTGCGAAGAAATGGGCTCGAGGACCAACACGTCCCCAACCAAATAACATAATGCCTAAGAAACCTGCTTCTAAGAAGAAGGCACTCAAGACTTCATAGGTAAGTAAAGGACCAGTAATACTTCCGGCGACACGTGAAAATTCACTCCAGTTAGTACCGAACTGGTAACTCATAACCACGCCCGAGACCACACCCATACCAAAGGCAACGGCAAAGATCTTAATCCAGTATTTAAATAGATCTTTATAAATCGGGTTTTGGGTTCTTAACCATTTCCACTCTAACACTGCTAAAAAGCAGGCAAGACCGATGGAAGTGGCCGGAAAAATAATATGGAAGGATACTGTAAAAGCAAATTGTATTCGCGCTAATTCTAGAGCGGTTAGACCGAGGCTCATAAACTTTCCCCCTGTGAACTAGCTGATGATGGTTAAATGAGTTAAATACTTATTTTCAGGCAACAAAGTATTCTGACGATTAAACTTGCATCTGTGATAAATGTTCTTAGCAAGTAAAATGCCAACAGGGTTAAGCAATATAATTGCTTGATATTTCAAGAGAATAGACTGATTGATTGTTCTCAGTCTGTTAACAAAGTTTATGCTTGATGTTGCATTTGTAAAAATGCATGTTGCATTGAAACATTGATGAAATATCTGGCGATATGCAATAGATCGTCTCATGAAAACTACCTACCTTAAGAAGTTTCCTTAATCATGCACTTACTATTTTTGTATATGTAGATACAGAAATTTTTTATAAAACTATAACAGTCTGAAGCACTCATGAGGTGTGCTATAGTTTTTTTTCAAATATCTGTAGCTATGTATCCATTCTTCAAAAGTCCAAAATAAATGAACAAGATTTACGAATGGCCAAAATCACTTTCCAAAACAAAGTAAATGCGACTTTGGGTAATAAGCGCAGAATAGTTTCTTCTCTTTTATTCCTTTGTTGTTTTGCGTGAGGTCTGGTTGTTACGTAGGTTATTAAAGACCTGATTTAAGTGTAGCTCTTCTAAAATAGCTTGGATGTTAAAAAATGTTTATTACTTCTCAACTCAATGTCCTGCATAAAATTATTAAAAATCAGCCTATTCCTGTATCTATATTGGCTCAATTAGAGCAAATCTACGTTAATTTTGAAGCTACTTTATTAAGAGCGAAAGTGCTCAGAGACTTTTCTAAATCTGAAACTGTATATTTAATTCAATCTCATATTGAGGCACAGCAAAGTAGTGTTGCCTATCTATTTTCACCATTTATTTTTGCTAACTTAAACAAGGCAGCTATTTATACAACGCCTGCAACTGCGCCTGTGCTTTCTATTCTTAATAAATATTACCAAGCTGAGAAGAAAGTACTCTTTAAAGTAGATGACGTTTTAGAAAGTCTAAAAATTTATATAGATTTGGAACTTACAGAGCTTAATGAAGTCGAGTTTATTTATTTAAGCCTAATCAAGGCACTGTGCCGAAGTGATCTCTCTACCGTTTTTTTAATTACGAGTTTAGACGTAGATGTCGAGCATTTAAAAGCACTGGAGCAATTTTTAAAGGTCAAAATTTATTGGATTAAAACCACAAAAGATGATGACTTAAAAAACCTAAATGGCTTAGAAATGCGGAAATTATTATTCAAAAATAAAGATGAAACTTATGTAAAACTATGCGCTAAATTCGCTCAAATGAACGCAGCATTGGTTGGTTTATGCGATACCTTTACCGCTGGTCAAATGACACATTTAATTGATGATATGTTCTATTCAGAGCATATTTTCGAAAAATTATCTGTCTATTCAGAATATATACAAACCTTATTGCAAAGCCAGCAGAGCATTAGACAAAAAGAACTATCTTAGGGCTTGGGAGATGAGCTTTTTATGTTTGTGTTTGGGGTCTTATATAAAGAATGAATACAGTTATAAAAAAATAATCGTTTTCATGTGAAATAAATATTTTATGGTAAAAGCAAAGCAATATTGGTTTTACTTACATGACAAATTTAAATTTTGAGCATCATCTCGGTTCACTAACGCATGCGGCACTCAGTCAGGCTTCAATCATTTCTCGCGTATGGGGTGAAGGCCCTTCAGAACGTTATGATGAATTGGCAAAAAATTTCAGACCCACTTTTGCGCGTATTAAAGAAGGGGCTTTAATCCGTGAGCAGCAGCATATTTTGCCGTATGAACAACTTCAGTGGCTCAAAGATATTGGTTTTACAAAGTTACGTCTTTCAAAAAAACATGGTGGCTTTGATGCAACCATTCCTGAATTATTTGCATTGTTAATTGAACTTGCAGAGGCCGATTCAAACTTACCGCAAGCTTTGCGTGTGCATTTTGGTTTCACTGAAGATGTCTTGGTAAGTAAAGATAAAGTTTTTCAACAGCGTTGGCTTAACCGAATTGCCAATGGGGAAACAGTTGGTAGTGCGTGGTCTGAAGGCGGGAAGGAGTCAATTGATCAATTCGAAACTCATTTGTATCGAGACAGTGACGGAAAAATTCGTGTTAAAGGTCAAAAATATTACACCACAGGAAGTCTATATGCAGACTGGGTCGAAATTGGTGTAACGGATTTAAAGGGTGAATCTGGTTCGGTCGTTGTTCGCCGTGAAGATGAAGGCGTTGAAATTGTCGATGACTGGAACGGCTTTGGTCAGCAACTTACTGCAAGCGGTACAGCATATTTCCATGACGTATGGGTCGATGAAACTGAAATTTTACCTGATGATGACCGCTTTAAATATTCAGCGGCTTACTATCAACTGGTCCAACTGGCAATCATTACAGGTCTAGGACGTGCTGCAACCTATGATGTTTCTCAAGCTGTTGCTAAACGTACCCGAAACTACACGCATGCAAATGCCCAATTTGTAAAACAGGATCCGCAAATTTTACAAGTCGTGGGACAAATCCGTGGCGCGGCTTACAGTGCAGGAGCGATTGTTGAAAAAGTTGCACAAAGCTTGCAGCGTGCTTACTTGGCAGCATTTCAAAATAATGAGCAGCTTGAAGAAGAGCAAAATGCGCTTGCCGAACTTGAAAGTGCACAGTCTCAAACGGTCATTACCGATCTAATTTTAAATGCTTCTACGATTTTATTTGATGCTTTAGGTGCTTCTGCAACAGACAAAGATTTAGGCTTAGATCGATACTGGCGTAATGTACGAACTTTATCTTCACATAATCCGAGAGTATTTAAAAATCGAATTGTGGGTGATTTTAGTGTAAACGGCACATTACCTCCGTATCAATGGCGAATAGGGAATGTTGCTAAACAATAAATTATAGTTTTAGATATTAAGCTGCTGTTTTTAGCGGCTTAATATTATTTATTTTTTTAGAAATAAATTATAAAAACCTATTAGAATAAAATCATATTTTGTTTGGGATTTATATTATAAAGAAAACCTAAAAATTGCTTTAGTATAAAAATAAATAAAATGCTGGCGAATATTTTATGACTAAGAAAATTAGTTTTAATGCTTTTGAAATGAATTGTATTGCCCACCAATCTCCCGGATTATGGCGACATCCTCAAGATCGATCTGTTGAATATAAAGATTTAGAGTATTGGACAGATTTAGCACAAATTCTTGAGCGTGGTTTTTTTGACGGTATTTTTATTGCAGATGTGCTTGGTATTTATGACGTTTATCATCAAAGTGCTGAACATGCCTTAACAGGTGCAGTACAAGTTCCAGTCAATGATCCGCTACAGATTGTGCCAGCAATGGCAGCAGTCACAAAGCACTTGGGTTTTGGTGTCACGACCTCTATTTCCTTTGAACATCCTTATCCTTTTGCTAGACGTATTAGTACGCTAGACCATTTAACCAAAGGACGAGTAGGATGGAATATCGTGACGTCTTATTTGGAAAGTGGTTCGAAAAACTTAGGTTTAAAAACTCAAGTTAATCATGACAATCGTTATGATATTGCTGATGAATACTTAGAAGTTCTTTACAAACTTTGGGAAGGTTCTTGGGAAGAAGGTTCGGTACTGCGTGACCGTGAAAGCGGTATCTTTGCTGACCATAAAAAAGTGCATCCAATTCAGCACGAAGGTAAATACTTTACTGTACCAGGTATCCATATTTGTGAACCATCACCGCAGCGAACACCAGTACTTTACCAAGCAGGCGCATCCTCACGTGGGCAGAAGTTTGCTAGTCAGAATGCTGAGTGTGTATTTATTGCAGCACCGTCTAAAATTGCCACTAAAAAAGTGGTACAGGGTATTCGTCAAAAATTGGCTCAAGAAGGCCGAGACCCGTACTCAGTTAAAATTTATGCACTTTTGTCGATTGTCACTGATGAAACCGATGCAAAAGCTCAGGCTAAGTTTAAAGAATATCAAAGCTATGGAAGCTACGATGGCGCTTTAACATTACTGTCTGGCTGGTCAGGTGTGGACTTCTCACAATACCAGCCAACGGACAAAGTTGAATATATTCAAACCAACGCGATTCAATCTTTATTAGATTCTTATGTAAATGCAGACCCAGAGCGTGTTTGGACAATTGAAGAAATTGCAAATTGGAACAGCTTAGGGGGTAATGGACCGGTGTTAGTGGGTTCAGCAGAAACCGTTTCGGATGCTCTACAGCAATGGGTTGAAGATACCGATATTGATGGCTTTAACCTTGCCTATATTTTGGCGCATCAAACCTTTGCCGATGTGGTCGAATTTATTGTGCCAGAGTTGCAAAAACGAGGGGTATATCAAACCTCATATGCACAAGGAACATTAAGAGAAAAATTATTTGGTGCTGGGCCATATTTGCCTGAAAATCACCGCGGTGCAAAATATCGTAATCTAAAGGAATTAAAACTTGCTGAGGCGAGTTAATATTTTGGAAAACCTTTAAATAAATAGCTGGTTAAATGCCAGCTTTTATTTTGTCTTTTTATATCGGTTTTACTGCTGAGTTAATAATGAAAAGATAATTCTATAATTTAGATTAAAAAATCAGATTAATTTGTTTTTGTATTATGTGAATAATCATTATTTTGTTCCTGTTATTAAAATTCAGGAATTATTAAGTGAGCACACAAGAACTCGATCATAACCATCGTTATGAAATTAAATCTCCCGATGATGTTTCACAATTAATTTCCAAATTTGCAGGGAAGGGTAAATCGAATAAAGTTATTTGGTTGGCACTAATTGGGGTGTTTATTGATGCCTATGATTTAACAACGCTGTCCTTTGGTATTGAGCAAGTTATCTCAGAGTTTTCTTTAAGCCCTGTGATGACTGGGGTGGTGGCTTCAGCAATTGTCTGCGGAACCATTGTTGGTAACCTGATTGGTGGTTGGCTGACAGATAAAATTGGCCGTTATCGGGTCTTCATGGCGGACATGGTGCTCTTTGTCATTGCGGCAATTGTCGCAGGCTTTGCACCAAATGTTTGGGTTTTGATTTTAGCCCGATTTATTATGGGAATTAGTGTTGGTATTGATTTGCCTGTGGCAATGTCATACTTATCTGAGTTTTCCAAGTTTAACGGGAGTAGCAACAAGGCGGCTCGTTTAGCTGCATGGTGCCCAATGTGGTATGCCGCTTCTTCGGTCTGTTTTGGTTTAGTTCTGGCGCTTTATTTTCTTTTACCCCCTGAGCATAGCAACTGGTTATGGCGAGCATCTTTAATTTTTGGAGCAGTACCAGCGTTACTCATTATTTTTATTCGCGGTAAATATTTAACTGAATCACCAATCTGGCTTGCAAACCAAGGCGATTTAAAGGGGGCAGCTAAAGTTCTACAAGAATCCTATGCAATTAATGCAGTCGCTACAGTTGAAAAAGTAGAAAGAACTGCTGAAAAGAAAAAGCGTGAGGGTTTTGCAGTTTTATTTAATAAAACCTATTTGCCAAGAACGATTGTGGCAATTGTGATTCACATTTCGGTGGCATTTCAGTACACGACCATTGCCTTCTTTTTACCTTCTATTTTAACGCGTTTCTTTCATACTGATGTCTTGACGACCATTACCACCACACTTGGGCTTAATTTATTGTTTGCATTTACGGGCGGGCTGTTAGGCGTATTTGTTGCTAGCAGATTTAAATCTCGTCATGTGTTGCTTACAGGCTTTTTACTCCAGTTTATAGCCCTCATTGCACTGGCATTCATTGGTGAACCCGGTAATAGCTTTTTACTCTACACCGCAATTGGCATGCTCGGTTTGTGGCTTTTTGCAGAAGGCTTTGGGCCTGGGGCACAAATGATGGTTTATCCAACCATGGCTTATCCAGCTTCGATTCGTGGCGTTGGTGTTGGCTTTAACCGTGCGGTAACTGGTGTTGCTCAAGCAATTGCTTTGTTTGTTTTACCGATCTGGATGGCGGGATATAAAACTGATGTTTACCTGATTATTTCTATCTTTGCCTTTATTCCTTTAATTGTGATTGGGCTGCTGATTAAGTTTGAGCCTACCGCCCAAGATGTCGATGTTATCGATGAAGATAAAACAGAACTTACTCTCAATAATTCACCAGTAATCGACTAGAGTAAAACTAGATATCTAGATAAAAACAAAGGCCAACAGATGTTGGCCTTTGTTTTTCGAGTTAGAAGTAATAAGCAAAAATTACAAACGCTTTTTTATTCCATTTATCATTGTTTCCTCCAGCCGCAAGGCCTTCACTATCTCCGAGATATGGATCGTGTTTACCCACCAGCAACTCGGCTTGTACTGTCAATTTTTGATAGTTAAAGGCAATGCCGGGAATAAAACGGGTGGAGTCTTTAAAGCCATCTTGCTCTTTTCGATAAGAACTATAGTTTAGGTAGGGGCGAACAGAGGTAATTGGGCCAAACTGCTGAGGAAATAAATAGCTCAGTTCGGCTGAGTAAATCTGACCTTTGGTTGCCGAGTTAAATGAATAATCGAAACCACCCAAAGTCAGGTGATCTTTATATTCAGTGTCGGCATTATCAATGTCTTGATAACCAGCCAAAAGCTGTAAATTCCATTGGTTATAATTGGTATTGCTAAAAACCGAATAGACTTGGCGATCACCATCTTGCCCTGAACGCTTATTTTCAATGGTGGAATACCATGCAGAGGCGCCCAGTTGGGTAGAGAAATTTTCTTGGCCTAAGACATTTTTAAAGGTATGAGCACCGCGAACAACAATGGAGTTCTTTTCTTTAGTATTGGTACCTTGTGGTACAGAGTCATCCGCATTGACAGGGTTGATACTAAATCGACTCGAGTCTTTGCTTTTACCTCTATAAGTGCCACCATCGGTAGGATAAAAGGCGAGTTGTGCTTCATTGATTCCATCATTGAAATCATATTTCACCCCAAGGTTATGTACATCTTCCCAACCTGCACTATTGGCAATGCCTAAATAATAAGTATTTCCCCAAAAGCGACCCAAGCCAAAAGGAACTGGGTTTAAGCCAGCAATAATTTTACTATTGTCATTAATTTTATAACCCAACCACGCATCGGTAAGCCAATTGGCATCGCCTAAACGCCCGTAATATTCATAAACCCGATAATCTAGGCGGCCAATCCATTTTGGGGAGTTGTAATCTAGCCATAATACCGCGTCATTAAAGGAAAATTTACTGGTAGTGGGGTCAGAGTCAAAATCATAAACATATTTAGCTCGAACAGTACCACTTACTTTAAGTTGACCTTCTTCAGCATTACCAAAGGTGAGAGCCGCATGACTTGAAAGGCTAAATGTAATTAAAGACGCTGAAATTAATGTTTTTTTCAAAAATTGAGAATGTTTAAACAAAAGAATTTTTCTCCTCTTAAAAATAAAAATTAAATTTACGTCATGTATAAACCAGAAAAAGATTTGTCCAAATCTTAATATTTGCAGAAGTTTTAAGATAAAAAGATAATAAAATCTGAACTTTATATAAAATAATGAAAATTAATTAGATGCAAAACTCTGGATGCGATAAGCAAAAAATAAAAATGACGAAATGACTAGGATAAAATAATTAGAGTAGGTATGTCAGGTTTTTCTCATCATGTGTTTTTTGAATATCCTTTTTAATTATTGATATATAAGTATTTTAATTTTATCGTTAACCTGTAAGTTTAGTTGAAATTTTCTTTTTACCAAAAGATAAAAACTTATATGAAAAAGTTATTTATCAAAAATAGATAAGCAACTCATATTTTTTTATTTTTCATTATAAAGCCAGCTGCATACCATGAGCTTATATTATTGAAAGATCATGAAATTATGAGCACAAAGACCAAACCGTTGATTATCACGGCAATTGTGGTTGTAGCAATTGTTGCATTTATCGTATGGCAAAATAAAAAAGACAATAATACAAGTGCTTCAGTTCGCGACAGTAAACCTGTCGTAATTGCCTACCAAACAGGGGTGGACCCAAGCAAAGTTGCGCAGGCCAATGGGGAATATGAAAAACATAGCCAACGTAATATTCAATGGAAAAAATTTGATGCGGGTTCAGATGTTGTAAACGCACTTGCTTCAGGCGATGTTGTACTTGGCAATATTGGTTCAAGTCCACTTGCTGCTGCGGCAAGCCGTGATTTACCGATTGAAGTTTTCTTAATTACATCAAAACTTGGTGGATCTGAAGCATTAGTGGTAAGTAATAAATCAGGCATTAAAACTCCTCAAGATTTAATTGGCAAAACTATTGCTGTACCGTTTGTTTCAACAACCCATTACAGCCTTTTGTCTGCACTTAAACATTGGAACATTCCAGAAGACAAAGTAAAAATTATTAACTTGCGTCCACCTGAAATTTCAGCTGCTTGGGAACGTGGTGATATTGATGCTGCATATGTATGGGAACCTGCTTTAAGTAAAGCCAAAGCATCTGGTACGGTTTTAACCGACTCGAAACAAGTGGGTGAGTGGGGTGCTCCAACTTATGACTTATGGGTTGTACGTAAAGACTTTGCAGAGAAAAATCCTGATTTCTTAAAAGCTTTTGTTAAAACTACGCTTGAGCAGCTTGAAAAATACAATCAAGACCCAGTCGCTTACGTTAAAGATGCCGATAACGTGCAAAAAATTGCGCAGCTCACAGGTTCTGATCCAAAAGATATCCCGCTTTTATTAAGTGGAAATATTTACCTAGACCACGCTCAGCAAAAACAAACTTTAGATGGTGAATTTGCGCAAAATATTTTTGATACAGCGAAGTTCTTAAAAGGTCAGGGCAAAGTCGATCAACTTAAAGCCGATTATAAAGGCAATGTGAACTCTTCATTTTTGCAGCCTTAAGGAGTTGTCATGAGTGTATTAGAAGCCAAACATATTCATCTGACTTTTCCTAAACAGCAAAAGCCAGTTTTACAAGACATTAACCTAACGATTGAAGAAGGTTCTTTAACCGTGATTTTGGGTGAGTCAGGTTGCGGTAAAACGACTTTGCTTAATATCTTGGCAGGGTTTCAAAAGCCGAGTTCAGGTGATGTGCTTGTAAATCATGAAGTGGTAAATGGACCAGATGTAACCCGCGCTGTCGTGTTTCAGGATCATGCACTCCTTCCTTGGTTGAATGTTGCAGATAATGTTGGCTTCGCTTTGCAGTTAAAAGGTTTAAAGCGCGCGGATATCGAAGCACAAGTGAACGCAATTTTAAAAATTGTAGGTTTAAGTCACGTTGAAAAAGCCAATATTTGGGAACTTTCCGGCGGTATGAAACAACGTGTGGGTATTGCCAGAGCTTTGATCAGCCACGCGCCGTTTATTTTATTAGATGAACCTTTTGCAGCATTAGATGCTTTTACGCGTGAAAACATGCAGCAGTTAGTGCTCGATTTATGGATTCAACAAAATAAAAGCTTCTTTTTAATTACTCATGACATTGAAGAAGCATTATTGCTCAGCAATCAGTTAGTACTGATGACAGCGCATCCAGGCAAAATTGTAGAAACCCTACATCTCGATTTTGCTAATCGATATCGTCAGGGCGAGTCTATTCGTTCAATTAAATCGGACTCTCAATTTATTCAGCTCAGAGAGCAGTTATTTGAAAGTTTAAGGGCACAAAAGCAAAGCGGTAAGGAGGCGTTAACCACATGAGTACTAAAGATAACGTCTATGAATATGACAAAGCAGGGCTAAAACTTAAGCCAGATGTGCAAACAGAAAATGCTTCATTTCTATCGTCATTTTTTGAGAAGCATCGCACTTTGGCGGTCAGCATAATTAGTGTGGGAAGTGTGGTTGCACTTTGGTTTCTCATTACTGCTTTGCATATTGTACCTGAGCTATTTTTACCTAGTCCACAGGCCGTATGGCAGAAATTTATATCGGTCAGCCAAGAAGGCTTTATGAAGGCTACTTTGTGGCAACACTTAGCAGCTAGTATCTCGCGTGTGTTTTTAGCCTTGATTGCTGCTGTGGTGATTGGTGTACCACTGGGCTTATGGATGGGTCTGAACAAATGGGTTCGCGCTGTTCTAGATCCTTTGGTTGAATTATTACGTCCAATTCCACCGTTAGCTTATTTACCCTTACTCGTAATTTGGTTCGGTATTGGCGAAACCACAAAAGTACTTTTGATTTTCTTCTCGATTTTGGCGCCGGTCATCATTAGTAGTGCACATGGTGTGTTAAGCCATCAGCTTAATCGTGAACGTGCTGCATTGTCACTAGGGGCAAGTCAGACACAAGTATTTTGGCATGTCATTTTACCGACGGCGTTACCTCATATTATTACCGGTATTCGTATTGGTCTTGGGGTGGGCTGGTCAACACTAGTTGCAGCAGAACTGGTTGCAGCGGACCGTGGTATTGGTTTTATGGTGCAATCGGCAGCGCAGTTCTTAATTACCGATACGGTGATTCTGGGCATTATTGTGATTGCGATTGTCGCAGTTAGTTTTGAGCTGTTTTTACGTTGGTTACAAAAACAGTTTTCTCCTTGGTATGGTCAGCAGTTGTAGTAAAGAAGATGAATACAGTAGTAGCAAACTTAAATATTGAAGTGATCAAGCCTACCATTGGCGCAATTATTCACGATATTGATTTGAATGCGTTAAATGAACAGACAACGCAACAAATCCAGCAGGCTTTGCTTGATCATCAGGTCATTTTTTTTCGAAAGCAACAATTAGCACCGCAAGCACAAGCAGACTTTGCACGTAGTTTTGGCAGCTTACATGTGCACCCGATTTATCCTTCAATTGAAGATGTACCTGAAGTGATGGTGCTCGATAGTTGGAAACAAGATTTGCGTGATAATGAACTTTGGCACACAGATGTGACTTTTAGTAAAAATCCACCTTTAGGTTGTGTGTTGCAAGCCATTAAAATTCCACCTGTAGGCGGTGATACGTTGTGGTCGAGTAATACCGCAGCTTTTAAAGGGCTTCCGCTTGAGTTACAGCAAAAATTACGTGGCTTAACTGCAACACACGATATTCGTAAGTCTTTTCCACTTGAACGTTTTGCCCATAACGAAGAAGAACGTGAAAAGCTTTTGCAAACATTTAAGCGTAACCCACCAGTGGTTCACCCAGTGGTGCGTACCCATCCTGTTACAGGTGAGCCTTTGTTGTTTGTAAGTGAGGGCTTTACCACTCGCATTAATGAGTTACCTGAACAAGAAAGTGAGCAATTACTTGATTTCTTGTTTGAACATGCGACCCAAGAGCAATTTCATTTGCGTTGGAAGTGGCAAGATGGTGATATCGCGATTTGGGATAATCGTTGCACACAACATAAAGCATTATTTGATTATGGCGATGCTCATCGCATCATGCACCGTGCAACTATTAACGGTGATGTGCCATTTTATAAAAATGAACAACAGCCAGAGTTAGCCGAAGTTTAATTCTTTTGTTTTCGGCCGTTTCAATTCCAACGCAGCGTTTTGAGTTGGAATTGAAACAGTAATTTATTTCTAATGTGCTCCAAATCCTGACAATATGCCTGTGTAACTCTTTACAGGAGGTGAGGCCCAATCACCAACTTTGCTGGTTTTTAAATTTAACTGGACTAACATTTCAGCTTGTTTAACTGCTGCTGCAACGCCGTCAATAACAATCACTCCCAACTCGTTTTGTAGTTTTAGGCACAAATCACTCATACCTGCACAGCCCAAAACAATCGCATCGCTTTTATCTTCTACTAGTGCTTTTTTGCACTCATCTCGTATGGTTCGATAAGCATCTGAGTCAGGAAGCTCCAATTCTTCAACTGCAATGTCACAAGCTCGAACATTTTTGCAAAATGGTGTAGCCCCATAGCGATGAGCCAGATGCCAACTCATATTCACTGTGCGTTGTAAGGTTGTGACCACACTAAAACCATTACTGACATAACTTGCAGTTCGCATAGCTGCTTCGGCAATCCCAATCACAGGCGCTGAAGTCATTTCACGGGCAGCATAAAGCGCAGGGTCACCAAAACAGGCAATAACATAAGCATTTACACCTAGAAGTTCACCTTGGCGAATTTCCTCTAGCACACCTACTGCACTTAGGGCTTCATCATAATAACTTTCAATCGTAGCAGGACCCATTTGAGGACTCACTGCAATAATTTGAGTACCAGAACCTGCGACTATCTTTGCTGATGCAGCAATTTTGTCTGTCATGCTTTGAGTGGTATTAGGATTAATAATTTTAATTTTCATTGTACTTTTACCTTAGTCATTGCCGATTTAGCATGGGCAAGCGGTTGGTTAAGAAATCGGTAAATGACAAAACCGAATCCCATCCCAATAAACCATGTGAAATTAGCAAGAGCAGATAATTGTGGTAACAGCACACATAGAATAGGAATTAATGAAGCTGGAATTAAGGCATAAAAGGCAGAGTGGTTATAACCATTTTTGTACCAATATAAACCTTTGGTATCTAAGGTATATAAATCATCTACTTCGATTTTTTGTTTTTTAACGAGGTAAAAATCGGCTAGCAATACACCAAAAAGTGGACCGATAAATGCACCTAAAATATCAATGGTGTAATGGATCACTTGAGGGTTATTAAACAAATTCCATGGGGTAATGAAAATTGAACCAACTGCTGCAATCATTCCACCCATGCGCCAGCTAATTTTGCTCGGTGAAACGTTGGAAAAATCAAAGGCAGGTGATACAAAGTTAGCGACAATATTAATCCCGATGGTGGCAATCATTAAGGTTAAACTGCCTAAAATCACCACAAAAGTATTATCCAGTTTACCGACCATCTCGACAGGATCTGTAATAAGTTTTCCATACACTGGAAGTGTTGCCGCAATACACACCACAGTAAGTAAAGAAAAGCCTAAGAAATTAATCGGTAGTCCAAGAAAGTTCCCCATTTTAATGGCATTAAAGCTTTTGCCATAACGAGAGAAGTCTCCAAAGTTAAGCATCGGCCCTGAAAAATATGAAACAACGAGAGCAATAGCTCCAATCATGACTGGTACAACTGCAAAACCGTCGTATTGAACACCGCTCAGGTTTAAATCAATATTTCGCCATCCAGCTTTCCAGATGAGCCATACTGCCATGGCAAACATTACGATGTAGACAGCTGGACCTGCCCAGTCAATGAATTTACGAATGCTGTCCATACCAGACCAGAAAACGATCGCTTGCAGTAGCCAAAGCAGCATAAAGCCAGCCCATCCTAAATAGGAAAGCCCAAGAAAGCCGTAATTTGAAACATCGGCATAGACCGACCATTCTGGAAAGAACTTTAAAATGACCAATAAGAAAGCACTTGATGCCAAATAGGTTTGAATGCCATACCATGCGACAGCAATAAGACCACGAATAACAGCAGGAATATGTGCACCAAGCACACCGAATGTTGCGCGGCAAATAACAGGATAGGGCGTACCAGTTTGTTGGCTAGACTTGGCAATCAGGTTTGTAAAAAACTGAACTATGGCAATGCCGATGAGTAAAGATAAAAGTACCTGCCAGCTATTGAGCCCAAGTGCAAAAAGGCTCCCAGCCATGACATAACCGCCGACACTATGAACATCAGACATCCAGAAAGCAAAAATATTATAAGCGCCCCATGTTTGCTTTTTTAAAGGAGCCAAGTCTTGATTTGTCAGTTTTGCATCATAAGAAGGTTTAATTATTGCTTCGGTATTATTCATCTTGAACACTCACTTCCTTAAGATGGAGGCACTTTCAGCAGCATTGTTTTTCTGTCTAAAAGAATGAAATTCAAATTGTGTACAATGTTATATTTAAATTGTGCACAATTTGAATTGAGCAAAAGTTATGCCAAATTTAGGAAATAGCGCTTATGAGTTATTTAAACTGGTATGAATTTTGGATATGAAGAGACAGATTTATAAAATGAGAAGTGCTTAATTTTTTTATAAAAAGTAAGTAAATTTAGGTATATAAGTAAATATTTAGAGATCTAATATTGAATTGTTTAGCTCAACATAAGTGTTTTGGGAATGAGAGCGATATTCCAAAACGCTTAAGTTAAACTTACACTACTGTCATTAGATAAAGTTTCAAAAAGAGAGGGGGCATCAATAAAAATGGAGAAATCAATGCCATCGAATGCACCAAAAAAAGCCGTAGAAATGAGCAATGATGAAATTGATGACCATATATATAACGCTATTGTAGATGCTATTTTAAATAGACAACTTGCCCCTGGCGCACGTTTAGTTGAAGCACCTTTATGTGAAGCATTTGGTGTAACGCGAGGAGTGTTAAGACGTGTTTTTGTCAAACTTGCACATGATAAGGTCATCGAAATTCAGCCCAATCGTGGAGCACTCATCGCAAAACATAGTGCTAATGAAACAAAAGAGGTCTTTGAAGCACGCAGCATGCTTGAAATCGCAACTGTAAAAAAGTTAGCTCAAAAGTCACATAGCCTAGATTTTAGTGAGCTTCGAGGTTTAGTCGATCAAGAGTCTCATGAGCGTTTAGCTGGCAATTGGGCCGAGTGGATTAAGCTATCAGGGCAATTTCATTTAAAGCTGATTGAAGCAAATCAAAATACGATTATGACCAGTTATTTGCAGACGCTTATTGCAAGGACTTCGTTATTAATTGGGTTATATGAAATTCCAAAACATAATAATTGTTCGGCAGATGAACATCGTGCAATTTTAAATGCCATTGAGCAAGGCGATGAAAAGCGAGCCACTCAATTGATGGAAGAGCATTTAGAACACTACGCGATGACATTTATTGAACAAGACAGCACAGCAACAGCAGAGCAAAATTTATTAAATTTATTTAAAAATAAGAAAATTGAAACCATTTAAACTAACTAAAAAATAATGGGCCATTTCCTATGGAAAAGGCCCAGATTGGTTATTTTATAGGAACGATTTGATGCGTTAAAAAGTCAATAAATAGTTTTACTTTCTTCGATAAAATCTTACGGTTCGGCCATGTCGCATATAAGTGAAGTGGCTGACTGGTGTAGTCCTCCAAACATTTCTGTAATTTGCCTTCTTTGTAGTAAGGCTCTGCAATAAACTCTGGAAGAAAAACAATACCGTGATCTTTCAAGCACATATCTAATAATAATTCACCATTATTACAGGTCATGACTGGGAAGCAATTAAAGGACACTTCTTTTTGATCTTTTTGGAAAATCAATTTTTTATGTCGACTATCTTGATAGTAAATCAGAAATTTATGTTCTTTAAGTTCCTCTAATGAATCTGGTAATCCATGCTGATTGAAATACTCAGGTGTCGCATATAGATAGCGCTGATAGGTATTTAATATTTTACTATTTGCCAAATTGGGAGGGGAGCCATCTACACGAATAGTTAAATCAAATTTGTTATTATTCATGTCTAGTAGTTGATCCGTCATGAATAAATCAATTTTGATGCTGGGATATTTCTCAATAAAATCTGAAATGATATTTTGAAGAAAAATATTGCTAAAAGACATTGGCGTATTGAGTTTGAGTTCGCCTTCTGGGTACTGCTGATTATAGCTAATTTCGTAGGCAGCCCATTCAAACTCACTTAAAATGACTTTGCTATGCTGATAAAACTTTTCTCCACAAGAGGTGAGGTTCATCTGTCTTGTGGTTCGGGTTAGCAGTGTAGTTTTTAGGTCATTTTCGAGGTAGCACACACGTTTTGCCACTAAGTCACGAGAGATGTCGAGTGCTCTGGCTGCGCTACTAAAATTCCCATGTTCTACGACACTTACAAAAGTGGAAATACAGTCTAATCGATCCATGGTTAAGCAAAAGTTAAAAAAATATATATCAATGATTAAACTATAAAAATTAAAAAGCAATCATTGATTTTATTGTATTCGTACAGCATACAGATTCGTGCTGATTTGCTGTCTATGCTTTTACATTTTTATCTGTTTTGATAATGACCAGTAAGCAATTTTAATGCATTACTCATAAGGAATAATGGAGTTTACCCATGAATAAGTCACTTTTAGAACAACTTTCACCAACGAATTGTCAGGTTATTTTTATTGATCATCAGCCACAAATGGCTTTTGGGGTACAGTCAATAGATCGCCAAGTATTAAAGAATAATACTGTAGGCTTAGCAAAAGCAGCTAAAACATTCAATATTCCTGTCACCATTACCACGGTTGAAACTGAAAGCTTCTCTGGTCATACCTATCCAGAACTTTTAGATGTATTTCCAGATGCTCCATTACTAGAGCGTACTTCAATGAATTCATGGGATGACCAAAAAGTACGTGATTCGCTTGCAAAAAATAATCGTAAGAAAGTGATTGTTTCAGGTTTGTGGACTGAAGTGTGCAATAACACCTTTGCTTTTGGTGCCATGCTTGAAGGCGATTATGAAATTTATATGGTTGCAGATGCGTCAGGTGGTACATCAAAAGAAGCACACGATTATTCTATGCAACGCATGATTCAAGCAGGTGTTGTTCCAGTAACTTGGCAACAAGTCTTACTTGAATGGCAACGTGATTGGGCACACCGTGATACGTATGATGCAGTTATGGCAATTGTACGCGAACATTCTGGTGCTTATGGTATGGGCGTTGATTATGCCTATACGATGGTACATAAGGCGTCTGAACGTACAACATCAAAACACGAAGTACTTGCACCAGTTCCTGCAAAATAAGAAATAGTTGAGTTAAGGGTATTTCGATATTTAAGTTGATTTATTCGATTTTTGACTATATTTGATAAGTGGAAAAAGCCATCTGCAACTGTTCGAGGCAGGACAAAATCTGAAAAGATTGTAATTGAACGAGTTTTGCAGATGGCAATGGTTTTGGTTACTTTTCCCGAAAGAAAAGTAACAGAATTAACTACTCTTATTGGATGTAAAACGGTCAGACTCCGTCGTGTAAAATCAAAAAGAATAATGAAATATATATGTTGCTATACCTTTATTTTTTAGAACGATAATTCACAAGAATGGAGTTCAGAATGACCGAAATAAACCTCATACTCATAAACGGTAAAATCACAACACTAGATTCTCAGAATCCCGAAGTACAAGCAATTGCGATTGCAGACGGTAAAGTCGTACGTACGGGTACAAATGATGAGGTTATGAAACTCGCAACACCAACAAGCAAAGTTGTAGACTTAAATGGTCGTCGCGTTATACCGGGTCTAAATGACAGTCATCTGCATATTATTCGTGGTGGCCTAAATTACAACATGGAACTGCGCTGGGAAGGTGTGCCATCCGTTGCAGATGCACTACGCTTACTTAAAGAGCAAGCAGATAATACGCCTGCTCCACAATGGGTCCGTGTCGTAGGTGGTTGGACTGAGTTCCAGTTTGCCGAAAAGCGTTTACCGACTTTAGAAGAAATTAATAAAGCTGCGCCAGATACTCCTGTATTCGTTTTACATTTATATGCCAGTGCCTTGTTGAACCGAGCTGCGCTTGATGTATTAGGCTTTAACAAAGACACGCCAGACCCACCGGGTGGCAAGATTGTAAGAGATGAAAAGGGTGAGCCAACAGGTCTGTTGCTCGCTACGCCATCGGCTATGATTTTATATTCGACCTTAGGTAAAGCGCCGAAATTGCCAGTTGAAGATCAAGTCAATTCAACTCGTCATTTCATGCGTGAACTGAACCGATTAGGCATTACTTCAGCAATTGATGCAGGTGGTGGTGGTCAAAATTATCCTGAAGATTATGATGTAATTAAGCAATTGCACGATCAAAATCAAATGACAGTGCGAATTGCTTATAACCTATTTGCTCAGAAGGCAGGCCAAGAGCTTGATGATTATCGCCGCTGGACAGAAATGACATTTCCGGGCGATGGTGATGAGCTATTTAGAATGAATGGAGCAGGTGAGAACCTGACGTGGTCAGCGGGTGACTTTGAAGATTTCTATGAGCCACGTCCAGATTTACCAGAAAAAATGGAAGGCGAACTCGAAGCCATTGTAGAACACTTGGCTGAAAAGAAATGGCCATTCCGTATTCATGCAACCTATGATGAAAGTATTAATCGTTTGCTCAATGTACTTGAGCGCGTCAATTCAAAACAGCCATTTGCAACGCGATTTATTATTGACCATGCCGAAACTGTATCTGAGCGTAATATCGAACGTATTGGTGCGTTAGGTGGTGGTATCGCCATTCAACACCGTATGGCATATCAAGGTGAGATTTTCGTAAAACGCTATGGTGCCGAGGCTGCTCAGGCAACGCCACCCGTTAAGAAAATGTTAGAACTTGGTGTTCCTGTGGGTGCGGGGACAGATGCGACTCGTGTTGCCTCCTATAACCCTTGGGTGTGTTTGTATTGGCTAAGTACTGGTAAAACAGTCGGTGGTTTACCACTCTATGATGAAAAAAATCTATTAGACCGTCAAACAGCACTTAAACTCTGGACTAAAGGTTCAGCTTGGTTCTCAGGTGAAAAAGATGTTAAAGGTTCACTAACAGCAGGGGAACTTGCCGACTTAGTTGTACTGTCAGATGACTACTTTAAAGTTGAAGCAGAAGATATCCAGTGGATTGAGTCTGTACTCACTGTTTTAGGCGGAAAAGTGGTCTATGCAGGTGCAGAGTTTAAGCAAGATGATCCGCCGTTACCGCCAGCATCTCCAACATGGTCGCCAGTAAAACGCTTTGGTGGTCAGTGGCGTTTATCTGAAAACCGTAATGCACCTTCGAATCAATCATTACAGTCACAAAGTGCATTGTGCGCTTGTACTAGCAGTTGTGGTATGCATGGACATAGTCATGCTTGGATGCTTGATGTTCCTGTAAATGATAAGGATAAAAAATCTTTCTGGGGTGCACTCGGGTGTTCTTGTTTTGCATTTTAAATAAAACAGTATGGGAACCTGCATCATTAAATGGCTTGCTTCCCTAAGGTATGTACGATGAAAATGTACTTGTTATCTTTGGCTGTAGGGTTGCTCGTTGGTGTCTTATATTATGTCCTAAATGTTAAGTCACCAGCTCCACCTCTTGTTGCGTTAGTCGGATTATTAGGAATGGTAATAGGAGAGCAACTCCTTCCTTTTATTAAGTCTTATTTTTAACCCGTTTTATTCAAAAAAAGCTAAATGGTGTCGTGCCATTTAGCTTTTTATATTAATAAGTATCTTCAATTACTTTATACGACGACCCTGTTCATCAATGATTACTTCGCCATCTTCTTTTTCAAAATAGCCTAAGTTTTGTGAATCTAAAATGTCTAGTACAACCTCAGACGGGCGGCAAAGTCGCGTGCCTTTGGTTGCCACCACAAATGGGCGATTAATTAAAATAGGGTATTGCACCATAAAATCAATTAACTGCTCATCGGTCCAATGGTCTTGTTCCAACTTTAAATCTTTATATGGATCAACATTTTTACGAATGGCTTCTCGTACAGTTAAGTTTGAATCCTTAATGAGTTGGATTAGCTCACCTTTACTTGGTGGCGTTTGCAAATATTCAATAACGATAGGTTCAATTCCTGCATGACGAATAAGCGCCAATGTATTGCGTGAGGTTCCGCAAGCAGGGTTGTGGTAAATTTTCACTGATTGAGTCATATTAAATTCATCGTTGAATTAAGATATTGCTTTTATATATGGATATGCGTATATTTGCAATAACAGATATAAAGTATTGCTGACATGATCACTCAAGTCGATTTTTTTAAATGTCTTTCTGACCAAACTCGCTTAAACATTCTTGAATTAATTTTGAGTAAACAAAACATTTGTGTTTGTGAGCTAACAGAACAGCTTGAGCTGAGTCAACCGAAAATTTCCAGACATTTAGCCTTATTACGCACCCATGGCATACTCCTTGATTCAAGACAAGGGCAATGGGTGTATTACAGCGTCAATCCCGAATTACCGATCTGGGCAATTAACATTTTGAATATTTTGGCGCAGCAAGATGAGAATGCAATGAAACAATTGTCTGGTCAGCTGGCATCCATTTCTACTTTTTGTGAGTAAAAATCATGAAATTTCTATTTTTATGTACGGGTAATAGTTGCCGTAGTATTTTGTCAGAAGTTTTATTTAACAGCCGCGCACCAGAAGGGTGGAAAGCTTATAGTGCTGGTAGCAAACCTTCCGGTCAGGTACATCCGCTAACGATTGAAACACTTGAAAATTTAGGTTTATCTACAGATGGCTTATGGAGTAAAACGATTGATGATTGCGAGCAATATCAACCAGATGTAGTGATTACTGTTTGTGACTCAGCAGCGCAAGAAGCATGCCCATTGTATTTAGGGGGCGCAATTAAAGCACATTGGGGCTTAAGTGATCCCTCACATCTCGATTTACCAAAAGAAGAAAAACTTAAGGCGTTCCAAGAGACTGTCAATCATATTAACCGCCGTTTAGATGCTTTATTTGCATTAGATGTTGCACATTTGAGTCGTTCGCAACTTATTAATGAAATTAACCAAATCTCGCATATTGATTAAAGAGAATGACATGGCCAAATCTAAGCTATCATTTTTAGATAGAAACCTAACGCTATGGATTTTTATTGCTATGGCTTTAGGTGTAGCCATAGGTGTTTTTTTCCCTCAAGCATCAGTGGCTTTAAATCAGCTCAGTGTAGATAATGTTAATATTCCAATTGCGATTGGTTTAATTTTAATGATGTATCCGCCTTTGGCAAAAGTAGACTATGCAGCTTTGCCAGAAGTGTTTAAAGATAAGAAAACCTTAACTTTATCGTTGGTACAGAACTGGATTATTGCTCCAGTTTTAATGTTTATTCTTGCGATTATTTTTTTACATAGTTATCCGGAATATATGACGGGTCTGATTCTGATTGGGTTAGCACGCTGTATTGCAATGGTATTAGTTTGGAATGGCTTGGCGTGTGGCGATAACCAATACGTAGCTGCTCTAGTTGCCTTTAATAGTATTTTCCAGATTTTATTCTTTAGCACCTATGCATGGCTATTCTTAACCTTTTTGCCACCATACTTTGGTGTGGCAGGACAAGTCATTAATGTCGATTTTTGGACCATCACGCATGCTGTTTTAGTGTATCTAGGTATTCCATTTTTAATGGGTTTCCTCACGCGACTCATTTTAGTGAGAGCAAAAGGATTAGATTGGTATCAAACTAAATTCTTGCCAAAAATTAGTCCGATTAGTTTGATTGCATTACTTTTTACCATTGTTGCGATGTTCAGCTTAAAAGGTGGTGATGTGGTGAGCTTACCTTTAGATGTGCTGCGAATTGCGATTCCACTGACGATTTACTTTGTGTTGATGTTCTTCATTAGTTTCTTTATGAGTAAACGGATGGGAAATAACTACCCACGTACAACCGCCATTTCTTTTACAGCAGCGGGTAACAATTTTGAGCTCGCTTTAGCAGTTGCAATTGCAACATTTGGTTTAGCTTCTCCGGTTGCTTTTACTACAGTGATTGGACCATTGGTTGAAGTACCTGTACTTATTTCACTCGTTTCAGTTTCGCTTTGGTTAAAGAAAAAGTATTTCTCACATGAACAGTTCTAATAATGATTTAGCAAATGTAGAGCTAAACCTTTTGGAGAAGCCTACATTTGAACAAATACAAGCGCAACAGCTTGAGCATCCACTCCGTATTTTATTGTTATATGGTTCTAATCGTGAGCGCTCTTATAGCCGTTTTACTGTGTTAACTGCTGGACGAATCCTTGAATACCTAGGTGCCGAGGTCAAAATTTTTCACCCTAAAGGTTTGCCTTTACCCGAAGATGCAGCAACTGATCATCCCAAAGTACAAGAATTACATGAACTTTTGGCTTGGGCAGAAGGCATGGTGTGGTGTTCACCTGAACGTCACGGAGCAATGAGTTCGATTTTAAAAGCTCAAATTGATTGGATACCACTAGCTGCTGGAGCGATTAGAGCAACTCAAGGCAAAACCTTAGCCGTTATGCAAGTCAGTGGTGGTTCACAGTCTTTTAATGCAGTGAATCAAATGCGTATTTTAGGGCGCTGGATGCGTATGATTACCATCCCGAATCAGTCTTCAGTTGCTAAAGCTTTTCTAGAGTTTGAAGAAGATGGCAGTATGAAACCATCCTCTTACTATGATCGAATTGTTGATGTCATGGAGGAGTTGTATAAGTTCACGTTATTAACACGAGGGCAAAAACATTACCTGACAGATCGTTATTCGGAGCGGAAAGAATCGGCAGAAGAGCTATCAAAACGAGTAAATCAAAAATAAAAAGTTTTATTCCAAAAAGTGCTCTAGTTAGAGCACTTTTTATTGAGTATTTTTGAGACTAAGTCATTGTGGGTAATAGTTTTTGTAATAATTCAATAAAGTTTGAAACTTTGGCCGAATTTTCATTTTCTCGTGTAATTAAGTAAATAGGAGCATTTAATTTTATTGAATCATCAAACTCACGATACACAATTTCATGGTCCCAAAAGTTATGCATTGAGGCTGGTACAATCGTTATACCAATTCCAGCAGCAACTAAATTTAAGGTTGCAGTAGGTCGAGGTGCTTCCTGAACAATCCGCGGACTAAAACCTGCCTGATAGCAGCTATATAAAATATTGTCATATAAACCTTGTCCTGAAGAGCGACGGTATAAAACAAAATTCTCATCAGACAAGTCATTTAAACTAATTTTCTCTTTTTGTGTAAGTGGATGGCCTATAGGCAATGCCACCACCATTGACTCGTCTAATATATGAAGATGCTTTAATCCAATATCACGACTAATTGGTGCTCTTAGAAAAGCAATATCAAGTTTTTCCGAAATTAACCAATCCAGCTGCTTTTGACTGCCTGCTTCCTCAAGTTTTGTTTGTACTGCAGGATATATTTCCCGATATGAACGCAATACTAATGAAATGAGCGGATGCAAGCCTGCGGAGCTTGTAAAACCAATATTAAGTTGTCCGGTTTTACCATGGCTAACATCTTGGACTAATTTTGGAATATGTCTGGCATGTTCTAATAAAATTTGTGCTTCTTTAAATAATGCTAAACCAGCTTCAGTCGGTTCAATGCCACGAGGCTGGCGAATAAGTAACTGTGTACCAAGTTCTTCTTCAAGTTTTTTGAGTAAACGCGTTAGAGGCGGTTGTTGAATAAATAATCGGTTTGCCGCATGCGTGATATTTCTTTCTTCTACCACCACCACAAAGGCATGAAGCTTATGTAAATCTAGCATAGGGATACCTTTAGGGTATGGTTAGTGAAAGTAAAAGCATTTGTAGATATATCATAAAAGTAGCATTCTATGCTGGTCAGATAAAGTGAAAAGTAACGAAAATGAACCATGTTGAGATTGCCGTGCAGAATGAGAGCGTGCCGACCTGCACAGAGTTATTTTTAGGTTTTTTAACATTAGGTTTAATTGGATTTGGTGGTGTGTTGCCTTTGGCTCGTAAAGTTGTTGTAGAGCAAAGGCAGTGGCTAAGTCCTGAAAAATTCACTGAGTTACTTGGTCTGTGTCAATTCTTACCGGGCGGCAATATTATTAACTTATCTGTTGCGATTGGCATGGAGTTCCGCGGTGTCCGTGGCGCAGTAAGTTCACTGATTGGCTTGATCCTTGCGCCTACGATAATTGTTGTACTTTTACATTATGTCTATGAACAGTTCCAAGATAATTTAATGGTTAAGCATCTTTTTGAAGGGTTAGGAGCAGCAGCAGCTGGGCTTCTAGTTGCAACTGGTTTGAAAATGTTGAAACCATTATTACGTAACCCAATAGCAATGTGTGTTGTTGTGGCAGCAATTGTTAGCATTGCTTTTCTAAAAATCTCCTTGCTTTTGACCATGCTGATTTTGTTGGCACTTTATTCAACTATTATTTGGAGACGTGTGTAATGGGCGCAGTTCTACTTACTTTAGCCATCATTTTTACTCAGTTGTCTCTTATTGCATTTGGTGGCGGCAATACAATTTTGCCTGAAATGCAACGCCAAGTGGTTGATATTCATCATTGGATGACGGCACAAGAATTTAGTGCATTATTTGCCATGGCTCAAGCAGCTCCCGGTCCAAACATGATGATTGTACCGTTGGTAGGGTGGCATGTAGCAGGGTTGTCAGGTCTACTGGTAACGTCTACAGCTAAATTCTTACCTTCATCAATTATTACTGTGTTTGTAATGAGAGGTTGGTCAAAATTTAAAGATAAGAAATGGCGCCGTGTGTTACAGCTTGCTTTACAACCTGTCACTGTAGGAACTGTGCTTGCCAGTGCGTGGATTATTTCTGAGGCAGCGGCAATAAATACTTTACTTGTCATTATGGTCGTCATTGCAACTTTATTATCTTTAATTAAAAAAGTTCATCCCTTGCATGTCTTAATTGCTGGAGCGGTATTTGGCGTGGTCTTACTCTAGTTTAACCAGTTTGCCGACCTGCGCTGGATGAGTTCAGGTTGGCTTTTTTTGATTAAAGTAAATAACAATTAAATCTAAAAAACCGATTGAATATATAAAAACATACTGTTTTACCTATTTTGTGTTTTAACGTACTATGCATCTATTGAAAGAATTTGGATGCATTGGAGTAAAAACAGATGTTAGATCAAAACATTAAAACTCAATTAAAAGCTTACTTAGAACGTTTAGAAAGTCCAATCGAATTAGTGGCTGCTTTAGATGAATCAGATAAAGCGGCTCAAATTAAAGAATTAGTGACAGAAATCGCTGAGCTTTCTGACAAAGTAACGGCGCGTTTTGACGGCAACAATACACGTCGTCCAAGCTTTGGTGTAGCTAAAGCAGGTGAACAACCTCGTGTGTTCTTTGCAGGGTTACCAATGGGCCATGAGTTTACATCTTTGATCTTGGCACTGTTACAAGTGTCTGGCTATGCACCTAAAGTGTCAAATGAAGTACTTAACCAGATTAAAGGTTTAAACCTCCAAGCCAACTTTGATGTGTTTGTATCGTTAAGCTGTCATAACTGTCCGGATGTGGTACAAGCGCTTAACCTGATCGCGATTTATAACCCGAACACCACAGCAACCATGATTGATGGTTCATTCTTCCAAGATGAAGTGGAACAACGCAAAATCATGGCTGTACCAATGGTGTTCCAAGACAATGAGCACATTGGCCAAGGTCGTATGACGCTTGAAGAGATTGTGGCAAAACTCGACACCAACTCAGCTGAAAAAGATGCAGTAGCCCTCAATGCTAAAGATGCTTTTGATGTATTAGTGATTGGTGGTGGTCCCGCAGGTGCAACAGCAGCAATCTATGCTGCACGTAAAGGTATCAACACGGGTATCGTCGCTGAACGCTTCGGTGGTCAGGTGATGGATACCATGGACATTGAAAACTTCACGTCTGTACAAAAGACTCAAGGTCCTAAGTTTGCTGCCGAGATGGAAGCACACGTTCGTGAATACGATGTTGATATTATGAACCTGCAACGTGTTAGCAAAATCACAGGTGCAAACCAAACGATCAATGGTCTGGTTGAAGTTGAGCTTGAAAACGGTGCAAAACTTGAATCAAAAACAGTGATTCTTTCAACAGGTGCACGTTGGAGAGAAATGAATGTACCGGGTGAGCAAGAATACCGTACCCGTGGTGTCGCGTACTGTCCACACTGTGATGGTCCGTTGTTCAAAGGCAAACGTGTTGCCGTGATTGGTGGTGGTAACTCAGGTGTTGAAGCTGCAATTGACCTTGCAGGGATTGTTGAGCATGTGACTTTGGTTGAGTTCGACACAAAACTACGTGCTGACCAAGTCTTGCAAAACAAACTGCATAGCCTGCCAAACACAACTGTGATTATGAATGCGTTAAGTACAGAAGTGTTAGGTGATGGCTCACAAGTGACTGGTCTTAAATATAAAGATCGTGCGACTGATGAAGAGCATGTAGTTGAACTTGCAGGGATCTTTGTACAGATTGGTTTACTGCCAAACACTGACTTCTTAAAAGATAGTGAAGTTGAGTTAACCAACCGCGGCGAGATCATTGTCAATGACCGCAACGAAACCAATGTCAAAGGTGTATTTGCTGCGGGTGACTGTACAACAGTGCCTTACAAGCAAATTATTATTGCCACAGGTGAAGGTGCTAAAGCATCACTCTCTGCGTTTGATTACATCATCCGTTCTGGGCAATAAAATTTAGTTCCAAAAACAAAAGAGCCAAAAGGTAACCTTTGGCTCTTTTAATTTTATGGTTTATATAAACCGTGTTCGACTAAATGCTCTCGTAAAATACGGCGTAGCTCTAGTACAGCTTGAGGTGTTAACTGAATAGAGTGTCCACCCGGAAGAACTTTCTCAGATTTTGCACCTTCTAAGTGAGCACTTTTGTATGGAACGATACCATCGGTAATCACATTTGGATCATCACTTTTGGTAATGTTACCCATAATAGAGTGGAAGACTAACCCTTGGTGCGGATTAATATTTTCAGTAAGCTCCATAAATTTAGATTGATGACTCAAATCACTTGGGCCATTTTGAATCAAACCATTATCAATATTACTCAAGAAATCTTTAACATCTAAATTTTCAGTGGTGAGTGAAGTGGCTACAGCCGATAAAAATGCACCCGGTAAACGAATAATTTTACGTGCGGCTAACGTGAACCATCGATCTGCATAATCTGTACCTCGATGAGGAGAAGCTAAGAAAATTGCACGATCAAAATTATTGATTGAATGCATTTGCAATCGTTCAGTAACCATTGGATGTTTCTTGAAACGGTTTTGCTGACGAATCGTCATCAAATCTAAAGCAGGCTTGGTAATATCACCATCACTGACCAGTAAGCGGCTAATAATACCCCCCATACTATGGCCGACAAGAACAGCATCATGTGCAGCAGGGTCACTAGGGTTCAACGAACCAAACGCTTGCTTAAGAAGGGCATAAGTTTGGAAACGGCTTTCCAAAATGGGCATATTGGTTGAATAAAAAACTTGCCAAACTTGATAGTTATCTCTTAAAACCGTGTCACCCATAACATCATTGGTCAAAGCAATCCACGCCTCAGGACTACTTGCTAGACCATGAACCAACACAATAATCTTCTTATTCGGGTTGTAGGGTTCAAGCATGTAGAGATGTGGCATGGTCAAGTGCTGGTCACGATCAATCAGGCTTAAATAAGCTGCCACTCCTAAGTTATTTTCTGCCAGCCATAGACCATAAGGTGCAGAGAAGTTGGCTGCTAGAGGATATTGCTTACCAGCGACATTAATATTATCGGTGCGATAAGGGTCGTAAACGCGAATCACGAATTCAGAATTATTAATAATTTCTTCAACAGTGGTCGCATGTTTTGGTTCAGCGACAATAGTTGCAGCCAAATAACGTGCATGATGGATATTGGGGTTAACGCCATTTTTATAATTGTATTTAAGGGGGTCTAAAATATATTCATTAATATCTTCTTTTCCTGAGCTAGGAAAAACTGCTACAAATTCAGAGCCAAAACCATCGCGGCGGTTAATGGTTCTTAACCCTGAAAAATTTAAATTATAACTAGAAATTAACTTTTCTAATTTTTGTCCAGCAAGTTGCTGGTGAAATTCAAAATCAATCGAATAGACACTTTTACCAATATGTATTTGAGGTTCTACGACATCTTTTTTTGGATAGCGTAAATCATAAACACTCACCATTTTTGCTATGGCTTGATTGTAAAAGTCTCGAATCTGAACTTGTCTATTGTCAAAAATACGGTCGGTAGGCTTACGTTTTGTTGAAAATAGATAGGCGTAGCTATAACGAATACTTTTATCGAGTAAATTTAATTGTTGGTCTAAGCAATCATCATATTTATTCTGAATATTGGTTTGTTCTTCTTCGGACTTATGTTTAGTAAATCTACTAATCTTACAATCCGAGGAATCTGACAAGGCCATTGCTTTTGCCAGATACATTTCACTTGCAGCTGATAAAAACTGTTCATCTAAAATTTGAGGAAGTTTTTTGAGTTGATTTACACAGTTATCAGGGGTGTCAGTACAGACTTTAGCTTCCTGACCAGACATTGATAAAACATTCAGACTTGCTTCGCTGAGTTTATCTTGCGTAAGAATACTATTACGTTCATTTGCAATAGTCACATTCAAAGCTTGCTGTTTAACATTAACGACCTGACAACCACTCAGAATTGAACCGAGTAGCATGACCGTCAATACTGTTTTGCTTCTTTTTATTGAAAACATTATGGTCAAAATTTAGTGGCTCAATGGTAGGTAGATCATACAAATTTTAAAATATTTTTCAAATGATCAAATAAAAAAAAGGGCTGTCAAAACAGCCCTTTTTTATCTATTTAAGCTTATTTTTTAGGTGTTGCATTTGGTGTTGTAGTTGCAGACATTGCTGGGTTAGTCAAAACTTGCCATACATTCCAACGACCTTGTTTTTCAATTTCTTGAATTAAACGATCAGCAATTTCCGATTCATCTGGATATTTCACTTTATAATTTTTAAGTGTCTGAATCGCGTTTTTCTTTTGCTCCATTGCAATATAGTTGTTTGCAGCAGCTAGATACGCTTCTTGAACATTACCTTTAATGGCTTTATCTAAGTAAGGAATAGCTTCGCGTTGACCACCACCTTCAGATAAACCGAAACCAAACCAGAAGTTCGTTTCTGCATCATCTGGGCTAATTTTTAAAAGTCTTTGAGCATATTCTAAAGATCTAGTGGTATGAACGGTACCTAAATCAAGATTACGTGCAAGAACGCTTGCTTTGAAAGCACGAAGCAAAATATCAAATGATGCATTTGGGTTTGCAGCAAGTGTATCAAGTTGTTGTGTTACTTCTTTAAGTTTACTTTCGAAGCCTTTACGTTCTTGGCGATCAGTAAAACGAGGTGGGTAGTGACGAGCTTTGCCTTCTACTAACTGTAAAAAGTCATCAATACTTGTAACATCAATTTCATTTTCACCAGCTAATACAGCGTATTTCATTGAACGCTGTGAATTATTTACAGTCGGAACAATCAGTTTGTTGACGTCGAGAGTAAGCTGTTTAGTTGGGTCATCTTGACGATTAACGACCATTTTGGTTACTGGCTGTGCAGCAGCGTCTTTTAAGGCAACTTCAAATGCTGGCGGTTGATCGTAGTTAAAAGGATTTAACGCATAAAAAGGAGGAGTAAGCTCTGGTTCCTTGAAAACAAAAGGCTCAATTTTTTGTTGTTTTACAGGTGCCATTGTACAAGCTGTTAAACTTGAAGTCGCAAGGATGATATATGCCAAAGGCTTAAAATTCATAGGATCTTCCGTTCATTTTAGTAAAGTCAGATTTGGTAGTGATAAGTCTAGAAAAAGCTAAACCGACATGCAAGGGTAAGCGTGTTACATTATGAATCAAGAATATTACGTTTTTGATATCTTGTTTTGTGCACCACATTCACGACGCACTTCTTCAAGAATTTTTAGCTCTTCATCACTAAAAGGTTGTTCATCTTGACTTTCTTTTTCGAAGCTAGGATCTAGCTCTGATAAACGCTGACATAAATTATTCATACGCGTTTCATTGTGCTGAATACGATCAAGTAAAACACGCATGCCTTCTAAAATAGGGTCCGACTGATCAGCAGTTGTCGCATATGGGGCAAAACCAATACTTTGTGCATAATCGCGGCGACGTTCTTCATCTTTATCTTTAGTTTTATCGGCATCTTTATAGATATAGCGAGCAGGGTTTCCTACAGCAGTCACTCCAGCAGGAACAGCTTTGGTCACTACAGCATTCGAACCGACTTTGGCACCTTTACCTACAGTAAATGGACCCAAAATTTTCGCACCGGCACCAACAACAACACCGTCTTCTAAAGTTGGATGGCGTTTACCAGTTTTCCATGTGGTACCACCTAAGGTAACCCCATGATAAAGCGTAACATCATCACCAATTTCAGCAGTTTCACCAATCACAACACCCATGCCATGATCAATAAAAAAACGCTTACCGATTTTAGCGCCAGGATGAATTTCAATTCCGGTTGCAAAACGGCTAAATGAAGAAAGTAGGCGAGCTGCACCTTTACAGTCTTTTTGCCATAATTCATGCGCAACACGATGCATCATAATTGCATGAATACCTGGGTAAGTCGTAAGAACTTCAAGTGTATTGCGGGCAGCAGGATCTCGCGCAAATACAGCTTTTATATCTTCTTTAAGCTGCTTAAGCATTGGGTTGATCCTCCTTGTCAGATAATGCTTTTTTCCATTTACCACTTGTTAAAGCTTGTACTCGACTAAAAATACCGCGAAGTAAATGATATTCCATACGATCTAATTGTATACGACCAAATAAACGACGCAAGCGTAAAGGTAATAAACGTGGATTTTCTGGATCTAAAAATTCGATTTCAGTCAGCATTTTTTCAAGATGTGGATAAAACTCTTCCATTTGTTGCTGAGTCACCAAAGGTTCATCCCATTGCATGCTTTGGCCTTGCACTAATGGCATTTCATCTACATTCTGATCGACTTGCTCTTGCTCGAGAGCAGACATGCGAAGTTCGTAACATACAACTTGAATTGCTTGCGCAACATTCAATACGCCATAGTCCGGATTGACAGGAATGGTTAAATGATAATTTGCCAATGCTAATTCTTCATTTGTTAAGCCACGGTCTTCACGACCAAAAACAATAGCAATTTGTTGTCCTTGAGTGGTTGCCTTAATGGCTTCTTTAGCCGCGGGTCTCACATCAAGTAAAGGCCAAGGTATGGTGCGACTACGCGCACTTGTTCCAAATACTAAATGACAGTCTTTAATCGCATCTTCTAAGGTGTCTACAATCTCAAGATGTTCAAATAAATCTTGAGCACCAGCGGCAAGTGCTTGTATATCTGGATGAGGATATGTTTTTGGTGCTACGAGAACTAATTTAATTAGTCCCATTGTTTTCATGGCACGTAAAGCACTACCAATATTGGCAGGCAAAGTCGTATTTACCATGACAATACGCACTTGTGCTAATTGTTTTGACACGGTGGTGGGGTCAAACGAACTCATAAGATTTCCAGAAATTACGAATATTGAGAAACTTCGCTTTGGTATAAATCCAATGCATCGTCCATAGACATACCCGCAGGAGGAGGGGCAACAGCATGTGGACGAACAGGGTCTGCTGCCTTAGCTGCTTTCGACTTTACTTGATATTCAATATAAATATTATCTTTACCAAAATAATCTCTGAGTTTAGCAAGTAATTCATCTAGAGGAGCGACTTTCCATTGCGGACCAAACTGAAGTTCGGCTTGAGCATAGGGTTGATCAATCTGTAACTGTAGAGTGATATGTTGATGCATATCTACGTTGCAAAATGGCAAGATCATGTTTTGCAGATCTTTTGCCAATGTTGGCTGCATGAACTCTTCTGTTAATTTGATTTGAATACTGTTAGCACGTTTTTGTCTTATTTCATTTAATGTGAAAGCCTTGGTTAAACGTCCCATTGGACGATCAAAGCCTTCTCGCTCATAGATTTCGCCTTCGAAAACGACAACACGTTCAACTTGCACAATATCTTTAAAACGTTGGAAGCGCTCATGGTTACAGCTGACTTCAATACGTGCCGTACCATCATCAAGTACAATAACCACACGGTTCGGGAAGTTTGCGACATCAATAACCAAACCTGCATAAACCGTTGTAACACCACGACGCGTCGCAGTAATTTCGTTTAGCTTTACAGGAATAAAAGCTTTGAGTTCCTGTCGGTAAACATCAATTGGATGACCGGTTAAATATAAACCAAGCGTATCTTTTTCGCCTTTGAGACGAACTTCGTCACTCCATGGTTTTACTGGTTTAGCTGGCTTGCGTTGAACTTCTTCAACCTCACCAAATAAATCCATAATTCCGCTTTCACGGTTACTTCGAGCTTGTTCAGCGGCTTGAACAGCTTCAGGCAATTGTGCCATTAAGCTTGCACGCTCAATTCCTAAGCAATCGAGTGCACCCGCTCGAATTAAAGCTTCAAGAGTACGCTTATTGATTTTCTTCAAATCAATACGATGGCAAAAATCGAATAGATCTGTATAAGGACCAAATTGTCGACGAGAGTCAATAACTGACTGCATTGCTTGTTCGCCGACGCCCTTAATTGCGCCTAAACCGTAAACAATCGTTTTATCGTTACTTGCATGGAAGTGATACGTCGACATGTTGACTGATGGTGGTAAGACTTCAAGATTATTGTTTCGACAGTCATCAATTAAAAATACAACACTGTCCGTGTTTTGCATTTCCGATGTCATTACCGCTGCCATAAATTCAGCAGGATAGTGAGCTTTTAACCATGCAGTATGGTAGGCAACTAGGGCATAAGCAGCCGCGTGAGATTTGTTGAAACCATAGCCTGCAAACTTTTCCATATAGTCAAAGATATGGTTTGCTGTGCTTTCGTCAATCCCTTTTTCAGCAGCGCCTTCTAAGAAGATTTGGCGCTGTTTAACCATTTCCTCGGGTTTCTTTTTACCCATTGCACGGCGTAATAAGTCTGCGCCACCTAACGTATAACCTGCACAGATCTGTGCAGTCTGCATCACCTGTTCCTGATAAACCATAATCCCGTAAGTTGGTTCTAATACACCTTCTAAAAGAGGATGGAGATATTCAAAATCTCCACCATGCATACGGTGAATAAAGTCAGGAATCAGGTCCATTGGACCCGGACGATACAAGGATACGAACGCAATAATTTCTTCAAATTTGCTTGGACGTGCTTCTTTAAGCATCCGTTTCATGCCGACGGATTCAAATTGGAATACCGCTGTCGTATTTGCATCGGCAAAGACAGAATAGGCTTTAGCGTCGTCTAGAGGAACATGCAAGATATTGAGTTGATCATTACTGTCGCGGTTTTTATTAATATTTTGAATCGCGTCTTCAATAACGGTTAAGTTACGTAAACCCAAGAAGTCGAACTTGACCAGACCCGCTGCTTCGACATCGTCTTTATCATATTGAGCAACGCGGTTTGTTCCATCTGCATCACAAAGTACAGCCGAGAAATCGGTAATTTTACCTGGTGCAATGACTACACCTCCGGCATGTTTACCGGTATTTCGGGTTACACCTTCTAACTTTAATGCCATTTCCCAGATTTCGCTTGCATCGTCGTTATCTGGGTTAGATGGGTTGGTCACAATATCTTTAAGCTGCGGTTCCATATCAATAGCGGTAGCTAAATCCACACCGAGCGGTTTGGTAGGTACCATTTTTGAAATACGGTCAGCTAAACCGTAAGATTTACCCAATACACGTGCAACGTCACGGATTGCACCTTTTGCTGCCATGGTTCCGAAAGTTGCAATTTGTGAAACGGCTTCGCGACCATAAGTACGTGATACGTAATCAATAACGCGGTCACGTCCAGCAATACAGAAATCGACGTCAAAGTCAGGCATCGATACACGTTCTGGGTTCAAGAAACGTTCGAAGAGCAGATCGTAACGAAGTGGGTCAAGGTCTGTAATTTTTAAGCTGTATGCGACTAATGAACCTGCACCAGAACCACGACCTGGCCCAACAGGAACACCATTATTTTTTGCCCATTGAATGAAGTCCATGACGATGAGGAAGTAGCCAGGGAAACCCATCTTCAGGATAATGCCGACTTCATAATCAATTCGTTCATCGTAAGGCTTACGAATCTCTGGCCAATCTTCACCACGTTTTTCAACAGGGTAAAGATAATTTAAGCGCTCTTCCAAACCTACTTTAGATAAATGTTCAAAATAAGTGTCGATGGTAAAACCATCTGGAATTGGATAGTCAGGTAAAAAGTAAGTGCCGAGTTGCAGTTTAACGTTACAGCGTTTAGCAATATGATAGGTGTTCTCGATAGCGCTAGGAATATCGGAAAACAATTCGATCATTTCATCTGAGGTTTTAAAGTGCTGCTCAGGACTATATATGCGTGGACGGCGATTATCTGCTAGTACATAACCATCAGCGATACAAACACGTGCTTCGTGTGCTTCGAAATCTTCTTTTTCAACAAAGTGCACATCATTATGTGCAACTACACCAACATTATATTGTGCAGCAAGTTTAGCTGCTTCTTGAATAAAGTCTTCTTCACCGGGACGGTCGGTACGTGTTAAAGCAAGATAAACACGGTTACCAAACTTTTCGAGCCATGCTTCTAAAAGGGGAGCTGCTTTTTGTGGGTTAGATGAACAAAGCATCTGTCCAACATCACTATGCTGGCCAAGTAAAACGATAATATCTTGATGCTGTTCAAGTACCCATTCTTTTTTTACACATGGAATACTGAGCTGTTGTCCTTCAATAAAACCGCGTGAAACGATTTCGGTAAGACTTTTCCACCCAACATCACTCATTGCAAGTAATGTTGCACGGTGTTGAGCATCATCAAGGCGAATCGTACTACCTAAAAGAGGCTTAATGCCTTTTTTTAAACAAGCATTATAAAATTTTACCGCCGCATGAAGGTTAGAGAGGTCAGTTAATGCCAACGCAGGCATTTGGTCTTTAACCGCAGCATTGACCAAGTCAGGTATGCGAACTATCGACTCTGTAATCGAAAATTCTGTATAAATACCTAGATGAACAAACTGCATAAACCAATCCTTAATGCGACCGAAGCATAGTTTAACACGCAAAGTTAAAAGGAAATGGTTAATATTTTGGCAAACTGTTAAGGATTTTATTATTTAAGAAGAATGAGTTGAACATCTATTGTACAGTTTTAATATAAAAGACATTATTTTTATAAAATATGACCAGCTCAAACATCAAGGTTTGAGCTGGTTGAAAAACTTAGTACTGCCAGAACATACGTTGAATTTCTTTAGCGTCATTAGTCTTAGTAAGAGCTAATGCAGCAAGAAGACGTGCTTTTTGTGGGTTTAAGTCATGAGCAGCTACCCAACCATATTTATCGTCAGGTTGTTCAGCATTACGTAATACGAAACCTTGTGGTACACGTGATGAACGGATAATTTGAATACCGTTCTTGTCGTGAAGATTTTGTAAAGTTGGAACGATATAGTTCGCAACAGAACCGTTACCTGTACCTGCATGGATAATCGCTTTAGCACCAGCTTTTGCATATGCTTCATAAGCATCAGGAAGCATAGAGTCTGAACCGTAAACGATTTGTACCAGTGGAAGTGCATCACCTTTAATATTTTCGATATTAAATTCTGAAGCATTTGTAAAACGTTTTACAGATTGTCTGAACCAGTATGGCTTGCCTTCAACTAATGTACCTAAAGCGCCCCATTGACTAACAAAAGCATTTGTATGAATGTTAATGCCTTTAGTGACATCACGCGCTGCAAAAATAGAGTCGTTCATAAGAACCATAACGCCTTTATTTTTTGCATCATCAGAAGCTGCTAAAGCAACTGCGCTATAAAGGTTAAGTGGTCCATCTGCTGAAAGAGCAGTTGAAGGACGCATTGAACCAACAATAACAATCGGTTTATCAGTGTGAACAACAAGATTTAAGAAAAATGCTGTTTCTTCTAAAGTGTCTGTACCGTGAGTAATCACGACACCATTAACAGATGGTTTTTTTACCAGCTCATTTACTTGACGAGCAATTTGTAATAATTCCTTGTCAGTAATACTTTCAGAAGCGACCTGTAATGCTTGAATACCAGTGACATTCGCCAAATCTTTGATTTGTGGAACAGCATTAATTAAGGCATCAACTGGAACTTTTGCAGCAGTGTAGGTTGCACTGTTTGCTGAGCTTGCGCCAGCACCCGCGATAGTACCGCCAGTGGCTACAACAACTACATTATTTTTTGCGTAAAGTGGGAGAGAGCAGGCCAATAAGCCCATCGCTAAACCTAAAGATTTAACAGTTTTAGTCAACATCGAAAATATCCTTATGAAGTGACGAAGTAGAAGTTTGCCGAATACGCCTGCTTTTCCTAAGCAAAATACATACCATGTAAAACATATTCGTAACTTGTTTGAATAAGAAGCATCCCTGAATAGCATTTTGTTTTATCAACAATTGCTTAGTCATTGCCTTTATTTAGCGTTAATAAATATCATGAATAAAATAAAAAATCTATTAAGTTTTTCTAATTTATCTCAATTTTTTTGTTTTTAATATAAATGATACAAATGATTTTCTCATTATTATAAAATTTAAAAATAATGGGCGTGATATGCTTTTTCTTTACCATTTGGTATTTATATATCATTGATTGTATATCATATTGTTTGTAAATAAAATTATATAAATTTTTTGATAGATAAACTAAATAATAATTTCAATAGTTTAATATAATTAAGTGGTAATGAAATGAATTAAAAATTAATCAATTGATGTTTATTTCTAAGAATATAAATTCTGTTTGGGTGAATTTTATTCTCTTTTTAAGGTTTGTTTTAAGAAAATTTAATAGCAGTAAAAATACATTATTGGGTCCATTATTTAATATGGAAATACACATAAATTTTTATTGTTTAATTTTAGAATAAAAAGAAGAGCAATTTTATAAGGTCATATAAAATTGCTCTTAAGTTGGGAGAGTGTGAGAAAAGAGAAACTTAAGCGGGCGTTTGTTCTTGAGTTGATTTAATTAATACTGGCTCTGGTAGCTCTTCAGTATCTGCTACTTTTTCGCCTTCAAGCTTAGCAACAACTGCGGTAGCAATACTGTTACCTACTACGTTTGTTGCAGTACGACCCATATCAAGGAACTGATCAATACCAAGCAATAAGAGAATGCCAGCTTCAGGTAAATGGAACATGGTGAGTGTTGCTGAAATAACCACGATTGAAGCTCGTGATACGCCTGCAATACCTTTACTTGTCACCATCAGAGTTAACAGAATTAAGATTTGTTGAGTGAAGCTAAGATCGATGTTGTAAGCTTGAGCAATAAATAGTACTGCAAACGTGGTGTACATCATTGAACCATCTAGGTTAAATGAATAACCCAACGGTAATACAAAGCTAGTCACTTTTTTAGGTACACCAAATTTATTGAGTGCATCCATGACTTTAGGGTAGGCAGACTCACTTGAAGCTGTAGCGAAAGCAAGAGTTACAGGTTCACGAATGAGTTTGCCTAAGCGGAAGATATCTTTTTTAAGTACGATTGCACCAACAGAGAACAAAATGATCCAAAGTAATAGAAGACCGAAATAGAACTCAGCGATTAAAATACCGTAGTCAACAATTAAGCCTAAACCTTGTACTGTAATTGCTGAAGCAATTGCAGCAAATACTGCAAATGGTGCAAACATCATGACGTAATCGGTAATACGGAACATGATCTTGCTAAGCTCTTCAGTCAAACGAACAATAACTGAATGTTTTTCGTTGCCTTGATTTACAAAAGCGAGTGCTGAACCAAAGAAAATAGAGAAGACAAGTACTTGTAAAATATCGTTATTTGCCATTGCTTCTGCAATGCTGCGTGGGAACACATGGCTTAAGAATGATTGCAGTGTAAAGCCAGTGGTCTCTGGGAGAGAAGCGCCACTAAGTTGTTGAGCTGTTGGTAGTGCTAAATCTAGAGCCGCGCCCGGTTGGAAAAAGTTTGCTAAACCCATGCCGATGGCAAGCGATACAAACGAAGCAGTAATAAACCAAGTCATTGACTTGAGTGTGATACTACCAATCGATGTAGATTTCCCCATTGATACAATGCCTGAAACAATTGTGGCAAATACCAATGGAGCAATAATCATTTTGATGAGGCGTAAAAAGATGTCTGTGCCGATGCTAAAATAAGAAGCGATTTGTTTGAGTTGGTCACCTTCATTAAAAAAGTGGTGACAAATCCAGCCTGTTAGTACGCCAAGTAAAATAGCAATAACAATATACTTGAGCAATTTCTTTTGCTTCATATGAACCTCTATCCATTTGATTCAATCATTCTTTGATGGGATTTGAATGATTGAAAGCTTTCCTTGTTAGTTCAGTCCGGTCGTTCTACCGATTTTATCTTCCTAGATATCTGAATCTGTTTTAACCGAATCGAATATGGTGATGTTGTTATGGGAAGGGATTGTTGCTCGATTTTGAAGCAGTGTGAAATGCAAAAAAATATTGATCCATGCATTTTTTGCATAATGAAGATTGCGGTAAATGTGAAATTACGCACAAATTTAAACGTATGGTAAAAAATATAGAAATGAATTGTTAAACAGAATTTAAAGATTAAATAAATTAAAGTTTTAATAAAAATTATTTAAATTCAAGGTTTTATTTGGGTATGAATGGAAGTATGGAAGTGTTTGTAATTATTATTTTTTTAAATTAGTTAAATAAAATTATCAAAAAAGGCATCTAATTTAAGATGCCTTTTTTGATATGCATTTTTTTAACGACGATTGGCTAAGAAACGACCTAACCGAGTGATTGCTTCTCGTAATTCATTTTCAGCTGGTAAGAAAACCACACGGAAATGATCTGGAGTTGGCCAATTAAAGCCCGTACCTTGGACCAATAACACTTTTTCTGCACGTAACAAATCAAGCATTAACTTTTCGTCATCTTCAATTGGATAGATGTTTGGATCAAGGCGAGGGAAACAGTACATTGCTCCCTCTGGTTTTACGCAGCTTACGCCAGGAATTTCATTTAGCATTTCCCAAGCAATATTACGCTGTTCGTACAAACGGCCACCCGGACGAATCAGATCATTAATTGATTGATAACCGCCTAAAGCAGTTTGAATCGCATATTGAGCTTGAACGTTTGCACATAGGCGCATTGATGCCAACATATCTAAACCTTCGATATAGTCAGCAGCGCGGCTTTTATCTCCGGTAATTGCCATCCAGCCTGAACGGAAACCTGCAATACGATAAGCTTTTGATAAACCATTAAAAGATACGCAAAGCTGGTCGCCCGCTAATGATGCTACTGAAACATGTTCAATACCGTCATAAATAATTTTGTCGTAAATTTCATCAGCAAATAAAATTAGATCATATTTTTTTGCAAGCACTACAATCTGTTCTAGAATATGACGTGGATAGACTGAACCAGTAGGGTTGTTCGGGTTAATGATGACAATACCGCGAGTATTCGATGTAATCTTGCTTTCAATGTCAGCAATATCTGGATACCAGCTATTTTCTTCATCACATTTATAGTGAATTGCTGTACCACCTGAAAGATTAACAGCTGCTGTCCAAAGCGGATAATCCGGCATTGGAATCAACATTTCGTCGCCATCATCAAGCAGGCCTTGCATCGCCATAACAATAAGTTCAGACACGCCATTACCGATATACACGTCATTCACGTGCATATTTAGGATGCCTTTTTGTTGGTAATATTGGCAGATAGCTTTACGTGCTGGAAAGATACCTTTTGAGTCAACATAACCAATCGCATTTGGTAGGTTTAAAGCAACGTCATTAATAATTTCTTGTGGAGCTTCAAAACCAAACGGAGCAGGGTTGCCGATATTGAGCTTGATGATTTTATGTCCTTGCTCTTCCATTTCATTGGCGGCTCGTAATACTGGTCCGCGAATGTCATAACAAACATGCTCAAGCTTCGATGATTTCTTTATTTCTCGAGAAGTTGGCATGGATTGGAGGATAGCAGTATTTTTAGACATAGCTGGATTCACTTTTGCATATCGGTATAAATAACTTTTAAATGTTTTAACTGTTACCAAATTCAGATCGTGTTGATCTTTTAGTAATTCAACAATTTTTTCATGGGTAAAGCCCGATTGCTGATACTGTTTGATAACTGGTAATAGTTGCTGGAAAAGCACACTTTTTTTCTGAGACATGTTTTGTCCTATACAACCGTGCCGAACAAGAATAGCACCATCTTTGCTTCCTTGGAAGAAAATAAAACATAAATTTGCTTACTTTTAATTTTGGATTTTGCTTGCTTTTTGCTTTCTATTGCTTAGGTGATTAAATTCCAACAAATTTTACGTTCAGAGACTAGTGTTTTTGCGAGGAATGGCGTAAATATAAAACTCAATCATCAGAAATGTTTACATCAGAATAAAGGTGCATGTCATGGGAAAAGTCAATAAAACAGACCGGGAATGGCAAAGAGAGTTATCACCAGAAGAGTATCGGATCACACGACAAAAGGGCACTGAACCTGCATTTACGGGGCAATACTGGAATACTAAGCAACATGGCACCTATGTCTGCCGTTGCTGCGGTGCAGAATTGTTCTCATCAGATACTAAATATGACAGTGGTTGTGGTTGGCCTAGCTTTTTTAAACCGATTGAGCCCACTGCAATTGAAGAACATGACGATTTATCGCATGGTATGGTCAGAACAGAAATAGTTTGTCATGATTGCGAAGCCCATTTAGGGCATGTTTTTGAAGATGGACCACAGCCGACTGGTTTGCGCTATTGTGTAAACTCGGCATCATTACAACTTAAATCACAAGAAAAAAATGATGAGGAAACCTATCCATGAGTAATATTTATCAGTTTGAAGCTGAACTGTTAGAGGGTGAAGTTAAGCAATTAGCTGATTACAAAGGTAAAGTTTTACTAATTGTAAATACTGCAAGTAAATGTGGTTTTACACCACAGTTTGCTGGCCTTGAAAAGCTTTATGAGAAATATAAAGATCAAGGCTTGGAAGTTTTAGGGTTTCCCTGCAACCAGTTTGGTGGGCAAGATCCGGGTAGCAATAAAGAAATCGGTACATTCTGCCAGCGCAACTATGGCGTGAAATTCCCAATGTTTGCGAAAGTAGATGTAAAAGGACCAGAAGCTCACGTGATTTTTAGATATTTAACACGTGAAGCTAAAGGCATTTTAGGAAGTAGCACGATTAAATGGAACTTTACTAAATTTTTGGTAGGGAAAGATGGTGCAGTGCTTAATCGCTATGCGCCTACGACTAAACCAGAAGCATTAGAAGCTGATATTGAAAAAGCATTAGCAAGTTAATGAATTCAATGAACGCTATTCCTCAAGCATTTGAGTTTTGGCAAGATGGGCGAATGCCTTATGTTGAAGCCAGACGATCTTGTTTTAGCCGAACATGTTATAAGTCTCATAGTCATCCAACATTTTCTATTGGAGCTATAGATGAAGGGAATAGCGTTTTTCAAAGTTCATTTGGTACAGCACAAAAGATTTCTGCTGGTACCTTAGTCATTGTACCTGCCCACATAGAACATTCTTGTAACCCGCTGCCGGATCAGGCTTGGAGTTACCAGATGTTGCATCTGGATATATCTTGGCTTAATCAATGGTATGCCGAATTTCAAAAAGAGGGCTTTGATTTAAATTTACCCCAGCATAAACCTCTCATTATTAAAGATGAGTCTTTATATCAGGCTTTTTATGGGATGAATAAAACTCTATTTGATCCTGAAAAATTGATTCTTGAAAAAGAACAGTCGCTTATCTATTGCCTTACTCAGTTGTTACTACCTCATTTTATATTAGAAGAAATACAGAAAACTCAGTATTTGTATGAGGACTTCTTGGACTTAATTCATATTATTAAATCATCCGAACGATTTATTTCTCTAGAAGAGCTTGCACAGCAGGTAGGTCTTAGTCGATATGCAATTATTCGTCTATTTAAAGCCAATGTTGGCTTAACACCCCATGCATTTCAAATTAATTTAAAGATTAATCAAGCCAGAGCTCAATTGAAACAAGGGATTTCGCTTGTGGAGTTGGCAGTAAATTTGGGCTTTAGTGATCAGAGCCATTTTCATAAAGCCTTCAAAGCGCATACTGGAATCACTCCTCGTCAGTTCCAACTCGCAGCTGCGCAATAATTTACAATAAATTATTTTTCTCTATTTTTAAGCTATTCCATACAGTTTTAAAGATGAAATCGTTATGGAAGTTTTTTTAGTTATCGCCTTTACTCACTTTTTAGCGCTGCTATCTCCTGGACCTGATTTTTTTCTTATTCTCACCAGTCTTTTGCAAAAGGGTTCGCGCTATACATATGGTGTCATTGCAGGAATTACGTTTGGCAATGCCTTGATTTTAATGGCATGTATGTTTGGATTTATGTTACTTGGAAATTTGAGTACGACTATTCTTTTAGTACTTAAGTGGCTTGGGGCAGGGTATTTGGTTTATTTGAGTTATCTTTGTTTTAAGGCTGCTCGGGCTGGCACCTTAACTTTTGCTACTGAAAAAAATGATTTGATTGATCAAGAGTATCAACATCAGGATAAAGTTAAGAGCTTAATGTTGGGAATACAATCTAGTCTGCTTAATCCCAAAAATATTATGTTTTATAGTAGCTTGATGCTGCTTATTCAGCATCAATTTAGTTTGGTTCAAAAATTACTGATGAGTACGTGGATGACTGGAGTTGTACTTGGTTGGAACTTACTGTTGGTTCGGCTATTGCTTCAAAACCGAGTTCTAGAACAGATTAAACGTTCAGCGATAGGCTTATATTATTGTTCTAGTCTGGCTTTTATATGTTTTGCAATCTTACTCATTGTTTATAGTTAATGTCGGTTGTATAGCCTTCATGCTAAATAATCGTGAAGGCTATACAACTTATCTATGCTTAAAGAATTGCTTTCAAACGCTTAACTACTTCTTCGCATTGCGCTAAATCGGCGACTAAAGCCATGCGTACATGATTTTCGCCTGGGTTACCTTGATCTGTGTCACGAGATAAATAACGACCTGGTAAAACTTTAATATGGGCTTTTTCCATCAACATCTTGGCAAAAGTTTCATCGTTATCGACTTTCAACCAATAATAAAAACCTGCATCTGGCTTTTGCAGAGGTAATAAGTGACCTAGTTCGTTTTGGAATAAATCAAACTTTGCACGATATTGCTTACGGTTTTCTTCCACATGGTTTTCATCATTCCATGCTGCAATTGATGCAAGTTGATGTTGAACAGGCATTGCTGCACCATGATAGGTACGGTACTGCAAATATGGTTTTAATAATTCTGCATCACCCGCTACAAAACCTGAGCGTAAACCCGGCAAGTTTGAGCGTTTAGATAGTGAATGAAATACGACACAGTTTTTATAGTCATCACGACCAAGTTCTGCACAAACTTCTAATAAACCTGTAGGTGCTTGCTCGAACCAAAGTTCTGAATAGCATTCGTCAGAAGCAATAACAAAATTATATTGATCAGATAAGGCAATTAACTTTTTGAATTTTTCTTTAGAAAGTACAGTACCAGTTGGGTTGCCCGGCGTACATACAAAAAGAAGAGCAGTTTTTTCCCATACTTCTGCAGGTACAGCATCAAAATCGCCTAAGTAACCATTTTCTTCGGTGCAATTGATGAAGTATGGTTTTGCACCCGCGAGTAGAGCTGCGCCTTCGTAAATTTGATAAAACGGATTCGGCATTACCACATACGGTGCGTCTTCACGGTTAATGAGCGCCTGAACAAATGAGAAAATCCCTTCACGCGTACCAGATACTGGCAAAATGTGGTTTTCAGCACTAATGCTGTTAAGTTTAAAGCGATTAGTTAACCAGTTTGCAATACTTTGGCGAAGTTCAGGTAAGCCTTTGCTGTTTGGATAAGTTGATAGATGATTGAAGTTGTCAATAATTGCCTGTTTAACAAACTCTGGTGCTGGGTGCTTCGGTTCACCAATTGATAGAGGAATCAAGAGAAGGTTAGCAGGAGTAGTATCCTTAAAAAGTTGGTTTAACTTTTCAAATGGATATGGGTGCAATAACGACAAGCTAGAGTTCATTAAACAGTTACCAAGTAGTTGAGTTTCAGTGCTGACAAATTTGATTAGATGCTTCATCTAATGCAGCTTTAAGCTTTTCCGAGAAGAGTTTAACCTCTTCGTTATTTAACGGTTTTCCATCTTTTTTCGTGACAAAGAAAATATCTTCTGCACGTTCACCTAAAGTTGCAATTCTAGCTGAATGGATGTCTAAACCTTGCATCATAAATAAGCCACCTACACGTGCAAGTAGGCCAGGGTGATCGAGTGTTGAAATTTCAACCATGTTTTGCTGTAACGCTTCATTCAATGTAACGTCAACTGTATTTTCAATATCGAAATGACGTAGTTGACGAGGAATACGGCGTTGCATAAGTCCTGGATATTGGTCTGGCTGACTAAGCGCCTTCACCAATGCAGTTTTAACAGTTTCTTCGCGTTCAGGGTCGGTTAGCAATGTACCAAAGCGATCGAGCACAACATAGGTGTCTAAGCTAAACGCGGTACTTGCTGTGATAATTTTTGCATCTTGAACGTCTAAGTTCATCCGGTCCAAAACTGCCACAGTCGTTGCAAAAAGGTTAGGTTGGTCACGCGTATATATAAAGATTTGCACGGCATCTTGAGCAGCTTTACGATGAGCACGCAACAGTACTAATGGCTCTGGATTATCGCCATGTTTCAAAATTGCTTGAGTGTGCCATGCAATTTCATCTGCCGATTCTTTAATGAAGTATTCATCGCCCAGTTCTTGCCATACTTTTTCAACGTCTGCCAATGAGAAGTTATTCACCAGTAATTCACTTGCGGCAAATTTGGTGTCTTCAATCAGCATTTGATAGTCAACAGGACGGCTTAAACCTGTACGAATGACATCACGAGCATGCGTATAAAGTTGACGCATAAGCGAGGCACGCCATGTGTTCCACAGTTTTGGATTTGTCGCATTAATATCTGCCACTGTTAAAGTATATAAATAATCAAGATGTTCCATATCGCCAAGTTTTTCGGCAAAATCTTTAACAACATCTGGATCGGAAATATCCTTTTTCTGAGCAGTTAGCGACATGAGCAAATGGTTGTGGATGAGCCATGCAATTAATTTACATTCACGCTCTGTAAAGCCGTGTGCACGTCCAAACTCGATCGCATCTTCTGCACCAAGTTCACTATGGTCTCCACCGCGGCCTTTGGCAATGTCATGAAATAATGCAGCAATAAACACAATATCTTGACGTGCAAGACGTTGGAAAACTGAGCTTACAACAGGAAACTCTTTAGCAAATTCTGGTTCTTTAAAACGGTTTAAATTGCGCAGTAATAATAATGTGTGTGCATCGACTGTATAGATATGGAATAGGTCATATTGCATAAGACCCATAATTTGACCAAAGGCTGGAATATAGTTTCCTAAAACACCATAGCGTTTCATCGCAACCAAAGTATCGTATAGACGATAAGGTGAGCGAATGATTGACATAAATAGTGCTTGATGCTCAGGATTATCTCGAAAATTTTGGTTAATACGTTTTGCAGCAAGAATAAGTAAGCGTAAAGTACGAGCGCGAATACCTTCAATATCTGGTCGATTAGCCAAAATATAGAATAGTTCTAAAATAGCACTTGGATGTTCTGCGAAGATTTTGTGGTGCTGTACGGCAAGTTTATTGTCCACAATCTTAAAGTGGTCATTAACGACTTCAATTTTACGTTCGTAATTTGGTAAACGCGGAGTAATAACTGATTCGCTAAAGTAGGCCAATAACATTTCATTGAGTGTTGAAACCTGTTGAGCAGTACGGTAGTAGCGTTTCATGAACTGCTCGACACCGTAGTTTACAGGCTGACCTTCTTGACGGGAGTAACCAAATTGAGCCGCAATTTCTCTTTGATGATCGAACAGAAGACGGTTTTCATCACGCTTCGCTAGGCGATGTAAATGATGACGAATTTCCCAAAGAAAGCTTTCAGCTTCTTCTAAAACATTTAATTCGAATTCTGAAATAAAACCTAAATGAACTAAGTCATAAATGCGGTTTACGCGGAAATGACGCTTAGCAATCCAACCAATCTGGTTAATATCACGAATGCCGCCAGGCGCATTTTTAATGTCGGGTTCTAAGTTGCTTTCAGTATTGTTATGTTGGTGGTAACGCTTAGCTTGTTCAGCCATTTTTGCATCAAAAAATGTTTTGTCTGTCCACGTTTGCGAAACAATACGACGTGGCCATTTTGCAAGTTGACTATTACCGGTAATTAAACGAGCTTCGATGAGTGTAGTTGCAACAGTTAAATCGGTAGCAGCTTGTTCAACACAACTTTGAATGGTGCGAACGCTAATACCGGGTTTGAAATTGCCAACATCCCATAAAGATGAAATGAAAGTAGAAATACGTTTTTCATTTTCTTCGTTAATTTCATGTTCCGATAAAATCATGATATCAACATCGGAATAGGGCAACATTTCACGGCGCCCATAACCACCCACAGCAAAAAGACCTAGACCTGTCTGATCAAGTTCGGCATGTTTCCACAAAAAGATCAGTGCTTCGTCAACGAGGTCTGAGCGTGCTTTAATGACTTCCCGAATAGATTGTCCATTTTCATATGAATCCTGCAATTGCTTTTCTACATCCGTTCGCCATTGATTAATGGCTTTAATATCATGATGGCTTGTAACGTAGTTCAGCAATGGCGATGTATTGATCATGAAAATGGGTCTACCAAAAAGTAAATATTAAGAGTTGGTTTTTACGCTTACTTGATCAGCGGTTTCTTTCGCTAAAGTACGAGCAAGGTCAGTATTTTCAGCACGAGCCGTTGCCACACCCATACGACGTCGTTTGAAACCTTCTGGTTTACCAAACAGACGTAAGTCAGTATTTGGGTTAGCTAATGCCGTATTTAAGCCGCTGTAGCTTAAATTGTTTGCATCGACCCCAGCATAAATAACTGCACTCGCAGCAACACTATGGCGAGCCGTATTCACTGGCAATCCTAAAATTGCACGAGCGTGCAGTTCAAATTCGCTTTGAAATTGTGACGCTAGAGTAACTAGACCAGTATCATGTGGGCGAGGCGAAACTTCACTAAACCAGACCTTGTCGCCTTTAATAAACAGCTCTACACCAAAAATACCACAACCACCCAGTGCTGTTGTCACTTTATTTGCAATACGTTTTGCCTCTTCAAGTGCAGCCGCAGTCATTGGTTGAGGCTGCCAGCTTTCTACATAATCACCTGCATCTTGACGGTGACCAATTGGGTCGCAGTAGTGAGTTTCAATTTCACCAGTTTCAGGATTTTTAGCACGAACGGTAAGTAATGTAATTTCAAAATCAAAATCAATTTGAGATTCAATGATGACCGTACCTTGGTTAACACGACCACCTTGCATCGCATATTCCCAAGCAGCATCGACTTCATTGAAACTTTTTACACGAGACTGACCTTTACCTGAAGATGACATTACTGGTTTTACAAAGTTTGGATAACCAATGTCATCAGAAGCAGCGCGGAAGCTTTCTAGTGAGTCAGCAAAGCGGTAAGCAGAGGTAGGTAAACCAAGTTCTTCAGCTGCAAGGCGACGAATGCCTTCACGGTTCATGGTCAGGTTTACAGCTTTAGCAGAAGGAATAACAGTTGCAGTTTGGCTTGCTTCAATTTCAAGCAAAACTTCTGTCGCGATGGCTTCAATTTCTGGAACAATTAAATTCGGTTTAATTTTCTCGATGAGCTGTTTTAACTCAGTTGGATCGGCCATATTTAACACATAAGAAAAATGTGCAACTTGCATGGCTGGCGCATGATCATAACGGTCGGCTGCATGTACTTCTACACCAAGGCGTTGTAAAGAAATTACAACTTCTTTGCCAAGCTCTCCTGAACCTAACAATAAAACTTTAAATGCAGAAGATTGAAGTGGGGTACCGAGTGTCACGCTCATGCGAATCATCCTGACAAAATTATTTTTTTAAGCATAGCAGAACTTATGAGGGAGTTAAGCTTTATCACACATAAAAAAATTAATTTTGTCGGACAATTAAGATGTCATTTTTTAGATATTAACTTGATAGTTTAAAAGCAACTCATCTGCATTTTTGCCGCGAATACCCCAATTTTCTTTAGGGGTTTCAAAAATCATAATTTCAATATCTTGCGGAGCTATTTTGCATTGTTCTTCAATATTGCGAAATAAAGTTTGAATGAGTTGTTTCTTAGTAGCCGCGCTACGTCCTGCAAACATTGAGAGTTCTATAATAATGTAGTATTGGCTGCGGTCAGAAGGATAGATAAAATTTCCAGGCTTAAGACTGATAAAACGTTGAAATCTTTTCTCGATAGGATATTTCAATTCTTCAATGAGCGCTTGATGGATTGCATGAGAAAGTAATTCTCGATACTGCATAATCGTTTTTTCATTGGCGTAAATTTTAACTTGTGACATTTTTATCTCTATTAAGTAGGTAAGATTATCTTTTTAATCAATTCAAAAATTAGATTTTTACGCCAGAAGTTTCAATCTTAAAGGCTTCTGGCTAGGTTTTATTTTATATAAGGAAGATCAGTTTATCTATTTATAAAGGTAAATAAGTATAGATCAGGCCATAAACAATTGCGGCAGTTAACGTTGCCGGAACAATTTTCTTAAATTTAAAATATAGACCTGCTAGCACCAGAAAACCGATAAGCATGGCTACACTTTTATCTGGATTTTCAAGAAGTGGTGGAAGAGTGGCTACAACAAGCATGGCACTAATTGCTGATATACCAATGCTTCCCAAAGCAATTTTTAGCCAGATTGAACCGCGTCTTTGCTGTGTACCTTGTAGCTTTTGTATAACAAAGAATGGTCCAAAACGTGAGGCGAAATTGGCAATACCAACAATAATGCCAACCAGAATAATCTCTAGATTCATTTTAAACTTCGACCTCTTCTTGTTGTTTCAGCACATAATGTTTAAACAAGCCGGCTAAAATACCTGAAAGAATACCAATAAAAATAGCCGCAGATAGGTTAATCCAATAGCAGGACAATGCTGAAACAACTAAAGATACAGCAACTACAAGGCTATGCTTTCGCTCAAATGCTGCTAATAAAAAACTTAAAAATAAAGCCGGTAGTAAGAAGTCTAAGGCTGCTTGTAAAAACTTTGGAAGATGAGACACTTGATCTGCAAATAATCCGCCTAGCAATGAACCAGTTGCCCAAGCCATCCAACTAAATAGGCTCAAGCCTAACATCCAAGACTCGGACCATTCTTGTTTGCGCTGTGAAAGTTGAATCATTCCACTGGCAAAAACTTCATCGGTTAAGCCCCAAGCCCACACCGCCGTTTTTTTAAGATTTAATTTATTTGGAATCAGGTTATATAAAGCTGGTCCATAAAGGACATGGCGAATATCAAGTGCAATGACTGTTAATGCAGTTAACCAAATAGATGAACCACTGGCTAGAAGTGCGACAACTAAGAACTGACTAGCTCCAGCATACATTGAACAAGATAGGAAAAAAGCTTCCCATGGTGTAAAACCAAACTGAGATGCAGAAACGCCAAAGGCAAAAGAAACGGGTAAATAGGTGAGTACGATAGCTTGACTATCTTTGGCGCCTTGCCAAAAAGTTGCCGTTTGGGCAGGCATCAATTGTTGTTCGGACACAATACACCTTGGCAATAAACCAAATGATAAAAATACTTGAAAGATTGAGTATTGTAGCCGAATTTAATAGCATAGTGCCGAAATGTTTAATCGGCAGTTTGCTATGTTCAATGCAAAGATTCGTTTAGTTTATATCGCCATGTTGAGTGCAGGTATTTTTACATTGCAGGGCTGTGACAATGGTAATCATGAGGCAGAAAAAAAAGTAGAAATTAAGCCAGCACCTAAACTGACCAATGACGCAACTGTTTATGCTCAAAAAGCATGGACATTGATTAATACGGTTGAGCATTTGGTTTATGAAAAGCAGTTGAGCCAAATCGATGACAAAGTTCGTAAACCTTTACGTCAATTGAGTACGGACTGGCGCATTAATGTGAAAATGACTGATTCGGTGACCGAAGGGAAATATGCACTTTGTCGTAAAGCTTTAACAAGTCTAGATGTGTGGGCACGTGAAACGCTTGAAAATAATGATTCAGTTGCTAAAAAACAAGCAGATTATGAGCGAGATAAAGCGCAATGTAAGGATGCGATCGATACGCCAAATCTTGGAAATACATCTCCAAAATAAAAACTTATCAATATAAAAAAGCGAGATGATCAATCTCGCTTTTTTGCTTTTAAAACGATAATGAGTGAATGTTAATTACGGCTTTGTCGCAGCTTTAGCTGTGTTTGCTGTTTTCACTGCATCTTGTTTCATTTGATGAGTCATTTGCTGTGATTCATGTTGAGCATGCATAGATTTCATCATTGCTTCATGCTTTTGTTCAGTCATATCTTTTTTAACATCTTGTTTTGCTTTTACTGCTTCTTTTTTAGCAGTTGCTTTGCCGTGTGCAGCAACACATTTTCCGCCTTTGTGATTTGGCCCTGTACCACCTTGTAATTGAGTTCCTTTTGGACATGCAAATGCCGAAACACTTAACATAGCCAATACGCCAGCTGTAAGAATTGTTGATAATTTTTTCATGTTAATCAGCGCCTTGTTGAGTATTATTGCTCAGCTTGAGTGTAAAATGAAAATATCTGCTTTAAAACATTTATTTTGTGAAATAGAGTTTGAACAATGTGTTGTTTTGCAGCCTTATCTATTTTTTTAATTTGGTTTTAAGTTTTTGTCATATAGCTGGTTGTGCAAAGATTAGGAATGGGCTTGAGCAACTACTTTTAATTTCTCAATATCTAGAATCTCAATTTTTCTAAAAGCAATTTTAATGATTTTCTGTTTTTCGAGCAGGCTCAACTCATGGTTGATCGTCTGTCTAGATGTGGTCAGCATATTTGCCAATTGTTCTTGAGAAATATGGATGTGATGATCTTGAATAAGAATATGATTCCCATATCCTTCTAAAATGAATAGAAGACGTTGAGCAAGCCTTTGAGAAATACTGCGTGTTTGGATAGCAATCTGTTCTAAGAAAACGTACCTGAGTTTTTGGCTGGTTAAACGAGCAAAGTAATACCAGTAATATGGATTGTCTTTGAGTAATTCATTTAATGGTTTGGCAGGAATATGTAGAACGATACTTTTTTTCAAAGCAATTGCGTCATGTGATCGCGGTTCATGATCAATCAGCGATATTTCACCAAACCACATAATTGGCTCAGCAATTGCAGAAAGAGCTTCGTTACCATTTACATCGACATAACCTAAGCTAATTGAGCCTTCAAGCACAGTATAAATGCCATCAAACACATCTTGGGCACGGAACACATAATTATTTTTTTCAAAGGTTCTTTGCTTACCATGCTCTAGAATAAAGTTTTGGAATGCTTCTGGAAGCAAACTAAACCATGTATTTTCTCTTAGTCGATTAATATAAATAAGATCCAATATCAGCCCATCCATGAAAAAATCATTACTTTGTCAAATAGCTGACAACTTTAAGTTTTCCTTATTTGTACAGTATGACTATAGATAGATGAATAGGGAACAACTCATGTCAAATCTGGAGCAACAGCTTAGCAAATATGCAGCTTACCACTTAAATCATAAAAATATTTTGACGCATTTTATCGGTATTCCGCTCATCGTGTTTTCAATTTTATGTTTAACTGCGAGAGCTGGAGTCGATATTGGCAGTTTTAAACTGACTTTAGCTGTAGTGTTGATTGCAGCTAGTACGATCTATTATTTTATTTTGGATAAAGTATTTGGTTTACTCATGCTGATTCTTTTAGTCGCTGTGTATCCACTGGCGAGCCAAATTGCCCAGTTATCTTTGGGAGAATGGTTGGCAGCAAGTATTGGTTTCTTTGTGGTGGGGTGGGTCTTTCAGTTTGTTGGGCATTATTTCGAGAAGAAAAAACCAGCTTTTGTTGATGATGTGATTGGACTCGCCATAGGGCCGTTATTTGTATTGGCAGAATTTATATTTATGCTAGGTTTTAGAAAGCCTTTGCATACACGTATTTTACAAGAGGCGCGCAGTAAACGAGAGGCGATGGATTTAAGTCATTAAACATAAAAAAAGCCCCAATATGATGGGGCTTTTTTTGAGCTTTAACTTAAACGTTAAAACGGAAGTGCATTACATCGCCGTCTTGAACAACGTAAGTTTTACCTTCTAAACGCCATTTACCAGCTTCTTTAGCGCCGTTTTCACCGTTGTATTGTACAAAGTCGTCATATGCAACAACTTCAGCACGGATAAAGCCTTTTTCGAAGTCAGTATGAATCACACCAGCTGCTTGAGGAGCGGTTGCGCCAACTTTTACTGTCCATGCACGTACTTCTTGTACACCAGCCGTGAAATAAGTCTGTAAACCTAAAAGCGCATAACCTGCACGAATAACCACATTTAAGCCTGGTTCTTCCATGCCCATTGCTTCTAAGAACTCAGCACGGTCTTCATCTTCTAATAATGAAATTTCAGCTTCGATTTGGTTGCAAAGAGGAACAACGATAGCATTCTCTTCAGCCGCAAGTTTTTTAACTGCGTCTAAGTGTGGGTTGTTTTCAAAACCATCTTCTGCAACGTTTGCAATATACATAGTTGGTTTTAAAGTCATTAAACCAAAACCACGAACTAATTTACGTTCGTCATCAGACAAATCAGCCGCGCGAGCTGGTTTACCTTCGTCAAGTAACGGTTGGATTTTTTCTAAAACTGCTTTAGTTGCTACAGCTTCTTTGTCACCGCCTTTAGCAACTTTAGTTAAACGTAAAATTGCTTTAGCAACAGTTTCAAGATCGGCAAGCGCAAGTTCAGTATTAATAGTTGCGATGTCGTCCAATGGATCAATTTTACCATTTACGTGAATTACGTTTTCGTCTTCGAAACAACGTACAACATGTGCAATAGCATCAGTTTCACGGATGTTAGCAAGGAACTGGTTACCTAAGCCTTCACCTTTTGATGCACCAGCAACAAGACCTGCAATGTCCACAAATTCCATTGTAGTTGGCAAAATACGCTGTGGTTTAACAATCGCAGCAAGTTTGTCTAAACGTGGATCTGGTACAGGAACAATACCTGTGTTTGGTTCAATGGTACAGAAAGGGAAGTTTTCCGCTGCAATCGCTGCTTTCGTTAATGCATTGAAAAGGGTAGATTTCCCTACGTTTGGCAGACCAACAATACCGCAATTAAAACCCATGAAAACCACTCACAAATGTGTAAATTAAAAATTGTCGCTGATTTTACATGAAAGCCATGACAAAGTCATGGCTAGAGCAGGGTTGTATTGCTTTTAAACTTTACGTTTATCAAGTTGCTGGGCTAATGCATCGCCAGTTGCTTGTACTAACATGACTAAAACAATGAGCACAAAAATTACAGCTAACATAATTTGCATATCAAAACGTTGATAGCCATATCGATAAGCAATGTCTCCTAGGCCACCTGCACCAATAGCACCAGCAATCGCAGAGGAGTTAATCATAGTCACAATAGTCACGGTAAAGCCTGCAACAATACCCGGCAAAGCCTCTGGTAAAAGCACATGCCAAATAATTTGTTTACGGTTACAACCCATGGCTTGTGCAGCTTCAATTAAGCCTTGGTCGACTTCACGTAAGCTGACTTCTGCAATACGAGCAAAGAAGGGAATTGCCGCAATCGTTAATGGAACAACGGCTGCCCAAACGCCATAACTTGTACCCACAATCCAGCGAGTAAGCGGAATAAGTGCAACCATTAAAATTAGAAAGGGTACAGAGCGAGTAATGTTGATTACCCAACCCAAAGCTTGATTAATCTTTTGCGATGGGTGAATGCCGTGCTCAGAAGTGCTGACTAAAACAACAGCAATAGGTAAGCCAATTAAAAAAGCAATAAATGCAGATGCACCTACCATGAGTAAGGTGTCTACAGTTCCAGTAATTAATAAATCAATGAGCTGGTCGTGCATAGCCAAGTACCTCAAATTGTGCAATTGCAGTTGATGCGTCTTGTCGTATAGATGAAAGATCAATTTCTACGTTAGGAATACCGACTAAAAGAGAACCAATAATGTGCCCTTGAATGGTATCGACCTGACTTTGATATAAATTGACGGGTGCTTTAAATCTAGCAAGTAGTTCTTGAATATCTGGAACCTGATGTGCTTCAGCTTCATATTTCAGTTTTACAATAATATGAGTTGAATCTTCATCGGGTAGAGGACTGATTTTAAAAGGCAGAGTGATCTGCTCAAGGTTCAACAGTTCCTGAGTAATTTGTTGCTCTGGTCGTGAAAATACGGACCAGACTTGCCCAGCCTCTACAATTTCACCTTGGTCAATCACAACGACCTGATCACAAATTTCTCGAATGACCTGCATTTCGTGTGTGATGAGTACAATCGTTAGACCAAGTTCCTGATTAATCTTTTTAAGTAAAGCCAAAATAGTAGCGGTACTTTCTGGGTCAAGTGCTGAGGTGGCTTCATCACAAAGTAAAATTTCAGGATGATGGACAAGTGCACGTGCGATACCGACACGTTGCTTTTGTCCGCCCGAAAGTTGTGATGGATAATGACCAGACTTATCTGCAAGGCCTACGAGTGCTAGAACTTCATTTACACGTTGATCGATATCTGCTTTGTTGTAATTGGAAACTTTTAAGGGCAATGCCACATTTTCCCAAACCGTTTTTGCAGACATCAAATTGAAATGTTGGAAAATCATTCCAATGCGTTGGCGAGTTTGGATGAGCTCGGCATGACTCAATTCAGCAATGTTTTGTTGATGAATATGAATACTGCCTGTATTCACTTGTTCTAAACCATTTAACGTGCGGAGTAGGGAAGATTTTCCCGCACCACTTTTACCAATAATGCCTAAAATCTTACCTTGAGGAACATCAAGGTTAATCTCCTTTAAAGCATGCAGGTTTTGACCCTGCGATTGGTAAAACTTATTTAAACCACGAATTTTGATATGAGGTAGAGAAAAATCAACTTGTGATCCAAAACTCACCATTGTCATTCTCCTTATTTCCAGCCTTGAAACCACATACCTTGGCCAAAGTCTTTATCCAGAATATCTTGTGCTTGTTTTGAGTTCTGGAATGCTTTAACAAAGGTTGCAAGTTTTTGGTTTTTATCTTGGTAATCGCGACGGGTCACAAACAAAATTGCATATTTTTTATCGATTGGATCTAAAAATAATGCGCTATGTGGGTCGGTTACCTTTGCCATTTTTAAGTAGTGAGGGAAGCCGAAAATTAAATCGACATCGTTATATGCATGGGCGGTTTGAGGGCCTTCAACCTCAACAAAGCTTAGCTGTTTAGGATTAGCAATAATGTCTTGAGTGGTTGAAAGTTCATTATTAATGTCTTTAAGCTGAATTAAACCTGCACGGTGCAATAAAATTAAAGCACGGGCTAAATTGACCGGATCGTTTGGAATAGCAACACGTGCATTTGAAGGTAAGTCTTTAAGTGATTTATATTTTTTTGAATATAAACCGACATGACTTCCTGAGCCCACGGCAAATGCATGTAAGTCATAACCCGTTTCTTTAACAGCATTACGTAGAAATACGCTTTGCTGGAAAAAGTTTGCATCAATATCACCGTTTTGTACGGCAACATTTGGTGCTCGCCAGTCAGAAAATTCAACGAGTTTGACATGAACGCCTTGCTTTTCTACTTCATTGGCAACACTTTGTAATAACTCAGCATACGGTGGACTAATGCCAATCGTTAAAACATCATCGGTTTGTTTATTTTTAATATAACGGTAACCGACGAGGCCCAGAACTACGATTAAAATCGTAATTCCGAGTAACCAAGGCTTATGCTGTTTGAACTGAATCGCCATAATCTTTCCGTTATTACTTCCAGCCAGGGAACCAAAGTTTTGGCCCAATCTCAGCATCTAACACAGCTTTAACTTTTGGCGAGTTTTGATAGATCGCAACAAATTTCTTCAATTTGTTGCCTTTATCCTGATAGTCGTCACGTACTACAAACAAAATTGCATAACGTTTATTGGTATTGTCATCAAGTAAAAGAGCACTATCAGGGTCAGCTGTTTTTGCTAAGCGCAAGTAGTGTGGGTAGCCAAATGCCAAGTCAACATCATCAATTGCACGAGCCGTTTGCGGTCCTTCAACCTCAATGAATTGCAAGTTTTTAGGATTTGAAACAACATCTTTGAGTGCAGATAAATGGTTGTTTGAATCTTTAAGCGTAATTAATTTAGCTTGTTGTAAAAGTAGTAGGGCACGACCTTGATTCACTGGATCGTTTGGAATGACTACACGTGCGTTTTGTGGCAATTCATCAAGGCTTTTATATTTCTTTGAATAAAGTCCCACATGTGATGCTGCACCTACTGCAAATGCTTTTAATTTAAAGCCAGTTTCTTTAATTGCATTGTCTAAGAACGGTTGATGCTGGAAAAAGTTCGCATCAATATCCCCATGATTTAAGGTAATGTTTGGTGTGTTCCAGTCAGAAAACTCAACCAGTTTCACATTTAAACCTTGTTGCTTTGCTTCATCGGCAGCAGCTTGTAAAGTTTTTGCAAATGGTGGACTAATACCAATCACAAGTTCATTTGAGCCACTTTGACGGTGTTTATTCCAAAAGAATAAAGCAACAAAAAGGACTACAACGACTAAGCCTACGCCTAGCCATTTTTTTGAGGCTGTTTGAGCCATGTCTATCTCCAAATTTAAGCGGTTATTTCTTCAATTGTTGTTAGGTTTTTGCTGTTGTTATAGGGACTACATCGGAACGCTTGAACAGGGTGTTGTTTTGGTAATTGATCACCCCGATTAAAAATTTTGTTCCGCAGTGAACCCGTTTTATATGCAGTTTTATAGCGACCACGTTGTTGTAGCTCAGGAATAACCAAGCGAATAAAGTCGTGGTGAGATTCAGGTGCAACGGTACGTGTCAAATTAAAGCCATCAATATCTGTCTCATCTAAAAGATGAATTAAGTATTCAGCAACTTCTTCGCCACTACCCACGATGAGGGGATAACGACCACCTAGAACATGCTGAGCTTTTAAGTCATTTTTCGTGATTTGTTGCTCTTTAAACTTTTCGGTAATCGAAACAATACTGTTACTTTTTTGGTAAGGAATCGCTTCATCGTCGGCAAATTTACTTAAGTCGATGCCAGTTGAACTCGCATAATGCGCTAAGCCAGCTTCAGGGCTTGCATACTGACGATATTCATTAAGTTTCTGTACAGCGAGATCATGTGTTTCGGCAACAACAACGGTTATACCGACAAAGACTTTAATGTCATCCGCTGAACGGCCTTGCTGTTCTGCAAGAGCACGAATCTTTTTCACTTGTTCACGTATTTTTTCGGGTTTGTCGCCTCCAATAAATACACATTCAGCATGGCGAGTCGCAAACTGCATACCTTTGGGTGAAGCACCTGCTTGAAAGAGTGTTGGGGTGCGTTGCACAGAAGGAGACACCTGAAAAACACCTTCACTTTGGTAATATTTTCCGTGGTGGTGAATGGTGTGAACTTTAGATGGATCTGTAAAAACACGCTGTACTTTATCTTTTTTAACGGCGTCGTTTTCCCATGAACCTTCCCAGTACTTGTAGCAAAGTTCTAAAAATTCTTCGGCTTGTTCATAGCGAGCATCGTGGTCTTTTAAACCTTTTTGACCAATTAATCGTTCCGCACTATCTAGATAACCTGTCACGATATTCCAGCCAATACGACCTTGAGTTAAATGGTCGAGACTCGCAAAGCGGCGGGCAAATTGATATGGATGCTCATAGCTTAAGTTCACAGTGACCCCAAAACTTAAGTTTTGAGTGACTGCTGCCATAGCTGAAATGAGTGTAGATGGGTCATGGCTCGGAAGCTGAATGGACTCTTTTAAAGTCAGATCAATACCGTTTTGATAGACGTCATAGACACCTGTAATGTCTGCAATAAACAAACCATCAAATAAACCACTTTCTAAGGTTTTGGCTTGTTCTGTCCAATAGCTCAGTTCATTAAAGCGGTGTGATTCATCACGTGGATGTGTCCATAAGCCATGATTGATATGTCCAACACAGTTCATATCAAAAGCATTGAGTAAAATTTCTTTCGCTTTAAAATCTGCCATTACAATGTCCCCCGACGAGGTGGTAGAACACCGTTAAGTACATAGTTCCCAATAAAGTAATATTTCCATCGTGCAGCATCATGCAACGTATGTACACGCGCATTGCGCCAGAAACGGTCTAGACCATCTTGTGATTGACTACCACGACTACCAGCAAGTTCAATCAGCTTAGAAGATGCTTTGAGTGCTGTATCGCTACTATGAGCACGTACTTTGGCCACATCAATTGAAGCTTTTGCAATACTTTCAGGTGTGGTTTCAATTTTTGCGGCATCAATTGATTGAGCTGCCTGTTTTAATAACACTTCACTTGCCCGTACATCTACGGCAATGCGTCCTAATTCATAAATCGTTAAAGGATCTTGGTTTGCAGTTTCTACATTTGAGTCAATCCATGGGCGGGCTTGATGCACTCTTTGCAAGCTTTCTTCAAAGGCTCCACGTGCAATGCCTACCTCAATTGATGCATGCATAATTTGAGCAAAAGGGCCCACTAAGGTTGGTTGTAAAAATGCAGTATCAAAAGGGATAACATCATCTGCATCTACAAAAACCTGATCAAATTTAACTGTGCCGCTGCCTGTGGTTTTCTGCCCAAAACCAGACCAGTCATCAACAAGTTTCAATCCTTGTGAACCACTTTTTACAAAGGCTAGATATTCTCGGCCTGCATCGTCTAAAACTAAGGTTGGAATACGGTGAGCAAATAAACTTCCTGTGCAGTAAAACTTTTCACCCTGAATGAGATATCCATTTTCATGCGGACGGATATTGGTTTGTTTATGAGTTGAAGTTTTAGTTTTAAACTCAGCAAGTGCATTACCAAAACGAGTGCCATTTAACACTTCGCTATATAAACGTTGCTTTTGAGCTTCTGTGCCTGTATTGCGCAATACTTCTAAAGCGTAAAAATGGTTTTGTGGAATTTGTCCGATTGAACCATCTGCACCGCTTAAAAGTGCAATCACTTTAGCGACTGTATGACTTGAAACTTCGGCACCGCCATATTGCTTTGGCACTGTAATTGCCCAAAGACCAGATTGGCTCAATGCATCGATTTCGGTATACGGTAAAATTCGCTTAGAGTCTCGCTCAACTGCGGTTTTTTTAAATTGCTCAGCAAACTGTTTGGCAACTTCTAATGCTTCTGCATCATTTTGAATAATGTGCGCTTGGCCAGATGCCGAGGTTTGTTTTGTTTGAACCGATTGATATGAAGTCATGACAATTTCTCCTTAAATCCAGGCATGGCGGGCAGGGAAATGACCATTAAGGTAATAATTGCCAATGGCATGTAATTTCCAACGAACGGGGTCGTGTAAGGTATGTACACGGGCATTTCGCCAATGTTGATCTAAATTGTGTTGGCTTAAACTTGAACGGCTACCGCCTAGTTCCAGCAATTTTTCAGAGATTTGTAGAGCAGCATCATTAGCATAGACTTTTGCTTCTGCGACCAAAATTGAAGCTTTAGCTACTTGTTCATCAGTCACAGTTTCAAGTTGGTCAAGTTCATCTAAATATTCAGCAGCTTCATCAAGCAGTAAAATTGCAGCATCGAGCAAAATATTTAACTTACCAACTTCTTGCAGGGTGTAATGTTCAAAGCTGGCTTTTTCAACATTTGCATCAATAATTGGACGTGCTTTATGAATAGTCGATAACGTATCGTCAAAAGCGGCTTCTGCAATCCCCACATCAATGGCAACTTGTAATAACTGAGAATAAGCACCGCGATAGGTAGGGGCTTTAGTTAATAAGCGTTCATCAAAAATGAGTTCTGGATTAACTTCAACTTGATTTAATTTAACTGTACCACTCGCTGTAGTACGCTGACCGAATCCATTCCAGTCATTAATGACTTCAATACCTTGAGCTTCTCGATTCACAATGACTAAAACCACATGACCTTCAGGATGAACCGCTTTAATTGCGAGCCAATGCGCAAAACTTGTACCTGTCGAATAAAACTTTTCGCCGTTTAAAATATATTTGCCATTTTCAATGGTAAGTGTGGTTTTTAATGTTTTTGAGTCATGTGTATTACGTTCTGGTCCACCGTTAGCAAGACGTTTGCCTGCCAATATTTCTGAAAAGATAAATTGTTTTTGTTGTTCTGTGCCCATAATTTCAATCAGGTTTAAAAGGCTAATCTGATTTTGTGGAATCTGACCAACGTTCGCATCACCTTTACTTAAAATACGGAAAACTTGAGCTAGTGTTTTATTGGAAACAAAAGCTCCGCCATATTTTTTCGAAATTCGAATTCCGCCTAAGCCTTTTTGGCTAAAGCTTTCGATTTGCTCATGCGGTAGTAAGCGTTGTTGATCACGTGTATTACGACCCTCTAAAGCATAATCAGCCACTTGATAAGCAGCATTAATGGCTTGTTGATCATTTTGAATGATTTGGACGTATGCCGTCGTTTTAGATAGAGAATTAGACATAATGACACCTTGTATTACTGTCATTACCTTACAAAAGAAATATTTTTCCACTAAACGAGGACTTATGCTCAGCTTATGAAATAAAGTGCAAAGCATTTTTTTTGATTTTTAATGGAGAAATAAAGATATTAAAAGTGTTTATAAATCAATTGATTGTTGTTTTTATTCAGAAAGCTGATAATAAAATTAGTTTTAATATGAAAAAGAGCAATAAGTACGGTAAAAAAAGATATAAAAAAAATAGACCTAACTGTCAGCAAAAAATGAGCACAATATCCATTGTTTTCATTAAAAATAGCTTCTAAAGTATCTACTTACCATCGACCATTTTTGTACAAATAGTCAAATAAAAATAAACGTGGAGATTTTATGCGGGTTTTGTATCAGTTTCCTTTGTCCCATTATTGTGAAAAAGCTCGCTGGTTGTTAGACCATAAAGAACTTGATTATGTGGCTCATAACTTAATTCCAGGGTTTCATCGTGCTTTTGCACAACTCAAAACAGGCCAAAATTTATTGCCAATTTTGAAAGATGACCATCAATGGATTGCTGAATCAACCAAGATTGCACTTTATCTGGATGATACCTACCCAGAACACGCGCTTTTGCGTCGTGATGAGCAACTTAGACAACAAACTCTTAAAATTGATAGTTTAGCTGATGAGCTTGGTATACATGTGCGCCGTTGGGCTTTAGCTCATACGTTGGCGCAAGGAGACCATGCTTTAGAAATTATGATGGGTGAACAAGGCTATTTACGTCAGTTTGAAAAAATATCGAAGCCTTTTCTCAAAACACTCGTAAAGAAGAACTATAAACTTGAAGAGGAGTTGGTGGGTCAGTCCAAAGAACAGATGGACGAACTCATAAATCAATTAAACCGCTATCTCATAGAAAATCAAGCGCGCTACATGGTGGGTGATCGCTTAAGTCTTGCAGATATTTCTGTGTGTTCAATGCTTGCACCATTGTTAGAGGTGAAGGGTACGCCATGGGAGCGTGAAGAAGCAGAAGAAGTTTCTGAGGAATGGAGCAACTATCAAAAATATTTGCTTGATTTACCTCTAGGCCAATATGTTTTAAGAATATATCAAACCGAAAGAAACGCACGCGTAGATTGGCGAGGAATTTAAACTTTATAAAATGCCCTGATTTTCTCAGGGCATTTTTGTAATATTTCTAAGTTTAGTCATTAACTTAAATATTACTATCAATTTTCTAAATGATTTTTATTAAACCATTTGCATATATTATTTTGCTCCTGCAACTTCTTTATTTAGCTCATTATTCGAACTTATTCTAAATACTTAATAATTTTAATTTTTATAGTTTTTTGCAAAATACAATTTTTCTAAAAACAGTTTTTAGCTGAAGTTAAGCCACTTTATTGTGCATGTGTTTACATTGTAATCAATAATTGCCACATTTAAGTGTAAATAGATGAGCTTAATAATAGACAGAAGATTAAAACATAGATTAAAGTAGAAACATGTTAGCAGTTTTAAAGGTATTAACTCTGCAAAACAGACTGAATAAAATAAGTGAAGCAAATGGATGTGTCCTACTTGGAAAAGTTGGCGCGATAATTGCAATTTAATAATAAATCACTCTATTGCTCTATATGAATGATTCTATAGATAAATAGAGAGAATGATCATCAAGGAGTTCTTATGAAACGTTCTGCAACCTCTCTCATTATTTCAACATTTATGCTTTGTACGGTTGGTGCTACTTCTCAAATTCAGGCAGCAGATACATTAGCTAAAATTAAAAGCAGTGGAAAAATCGTTATTGGCCACCGAGAATCTTCTGACCCAATTTCATATGTTGTTGCAGGTAAACCAGTAGGTTATGCAGTCGATATCTGTAACCAGTTTGCAAATGACATTAAAAAAGAATTGAAAATGCCTGGGCTAAAAGTTGAATACAAGGCAGTAACTTCATCAACACGTATTCCTGAACTTTTAGCAGGCAATATCGATATGGAATGTGGTACGACCACAAACTCTAAGCAACGCCAAGAACAAGTGGGTTTCTCAACTAACTATTATGCAACAGAAGTACGTATGGCTGTTAAAGCCAACTCTGGCATTAAGAGTTTGGCAGATTTAAACGGCAAGGCAGTTGTAACAACTCAAGGCACAACATCTGATAAATACATTAAGATGAATGAAAAGGGTCAGTCAATTAATGTCCAAAATATTTATGGTAAAGATCATGCAGACTCTTTTGCCATGATGGCATCTGGCCGTGCTGCTGCATTTGTTATGGATGATAATATTTTAGCTGGTTTGGTTGCCAAGTCTTCTACACCTAAGGCATTTGCAATTGTAGGGCCAGTACTTTCATCTGAACCTTACGGTATTATGCTTGCTAAAGATGATCCAAAATTTAAAGCGATTGCAGACCGTACTGTAAATAATTTATGGAAAACTGGTCAAATGGACACTTTATATAAGAAGTGGTTCTTATCGCCAATTCCACCAAAAAATACAAATTTGAACATGCCACAAAGTTCATCTTATAAAAAACTAAAAGCTCACCCAACAGATGCAGGGATCTAACAAGATCTTTTTGTCCTAAATTTACTTAAGCAAGTGAGACTCACTTGCTTAAGCGGTCTATTTTCCTAAAGATATTCATTTAAGGGGCAAACATGTCAGTCGGCTCGCTAAACTGGACTATATTCTGTGCGGAGTCTAATGAATATGGTGTCGATAAAGCCGCATGGGCAGAATCAGTCTGTAGAGCAATTGGTAGTACAAGCTACAATGCTCATGCTGAAGCGCCCACATGGTTACAAATGTTAGGTTCAGGCGTCTTTACTATGGTTTGGACAGCTGTTATAGCCTTTCTTATCGCATTTTTATTAGGTTCTCTCCTAGGGGTAATTCGTACATTACCTAACAAACCTCTCGCATTTATTGGCAATTGTTACGTTGAAATCTTCCGTAATATTCCACTTATTGTACAGCTATTCTTCTGGGCATTTGTTTTTCCGGAATTCTTACCGGACAGCTTAAGTGCAGGCAGTGGGGACGTTGTTGCAGGTGGATGGTGGAAAAATATTTTAAATCAGCAACCTGCGGTTATTGGTGTTTTTGCATTAGGTCTCTACACCGCTGCGCGTGTATCTGAACACATACGTGCCGGTATTAATACTGTTTCTCGTGGACAAAAGTTTGCAGCTTCTGCAATGGGTTTTACCACTGCACAAAGTTATCGTTATGTCATTTTACCTGTTGCATATCGTACAGTGTGGCCAACGATTACTTCTGAAGCAATGAACGTTTTCAAGAACTCGGCAGTTTTGTATGCTTTGAGTGTTTTGAACTTCTTCGCTTATACAAAAACCATGCGGGAAGAAACTTCTCAGGACATCATTATTCTTATTCTCTCTACACCTGTTTATTTAATTATTACTTATAGTATTAAATTTATCATGGCATGGATTGAGAAAAGAATGGCTGTGCCTGGCTTAGGCTCAGGAGGGAAGTAATTATGGATTTTTCTTTATTACATAACCCTGACGTGATCGCGGCACTCAAAGAAGGTTTCATTTTTACCCTGACCGTGACTGTATTGGCGATGATGGGAGGTATCCTAATCGGAACCCCATTGGCAATGATGCGTTTATCAAACAATGCCATCGCAAGTAATTTCGCAAAATTTTATGTCGATCTGTTCCGTGGTATTCCACTAATTCAGGTGATCTTTATTTTCTACTTTTTGTTGCCGAAAATATTTGAGTTTCAATCTGATACGTATTGGGGACCATTGTTTTCAAGTGTTGTGACTTTTGCTATTTTTGAAGCTGCATTTTTCTCGGAAATTGTACGTTCCGGAATTCAGTCTATTTCAAGAGGTCAGGTCAATGCAGGCTATGCGCTAGGTTTTACCTATGGTCAATCAATGCGCTACGTGGTTTTACCTCAAGCCTTTCGTAACATGCTCCCAGTATTGTTAACTCAAACAATTATTTTATTTCAGGATATCTCATTAGTTTATGTGATTAGTGCACCAGACTTTTTAGGTCGTGCAGATACATTGGCTAATACATATGGTCCTGAAACCAAAGCAACATTCTATTTAATCGTCGCTGTAGTTTACTTCTGTAGTTCGTTTGTGCTGTCGCAATTAGTCAAACGCTTACAGCAAAAAATTGCCATCATTCGCTAATTGGAGATTTTAAATGCCAATGATAGACATCCAACATATCTCTAAATGGTATGGTGATTTTCAGGTTTTAACAGATTGCACGACGAGTATTGAAAAAGGTGATGTCGTTGTTGTTTGCGGACCGTCTGGTTCAGGAAAATCAACACTCATTAAAACAGTAAATGCGTTAGAACCATTTCAACAAGGTGATATTATTGTTGATGGAGTTTCTCTGAAAGATCCAAAAACGGATCTTGCTAAATTCCGTTCACGAGTAGGAATGGTCTTTCAACACTTTGAACTTTTTCCGCACATGACTGTTTTGGAAAATCTAACCATTGCTCAAGTTAAAGTGTTAAAGCGTTCAGTTGCCGATGCTCGTGAAAAAGGTTTGAAATATTTAGAGCGTGTAGGTTTGCTTGCGCACAAAGATAAGTTTCCGGGCCAATTGTCTGGTGGTCAGCAGCAACGTGTAGCTATTGCTCGTGGCTTGTCCATGGACCCAATCTGTATGTTGTTTGATGAACCAACTTCTGCACTTGATCCAGAAATGGTCGGGGAAGTACTTGAAGTGATGGTGCAACTTGCACATGAAGGCATGACCATGATGTGTGTTACACATGAAATGGGTTTTGCTAAAAGAGTATCTAACCGTCTAATTTTTATGGATGAAGGTAAGATTTTAGAAGACTGTCCAACGCATGAATTCTTTGATAATTTAGATGCTCGCCACGAGCGCGCGAAGCTCTTCTTAGAAAAAATTCAAGCCATGCATTAATACCATGAATAAAAAAAGAGCCTTTTAAAAGGCTCTTTTTTTACGTCCAATTTTTAGAAACTATATTTTGCTAATAAATTGACACGAGAGTAATCACCCTTATCGCCTGCGAAAGTTTCTCGTTGGCCGTAAGTATATTCTGCACCTAAATCAATATTTTTAACTGGATTCCAGATTAAATTGACTAATGCATTATAAATTTCTTTGTTATAACTGGTACTGGTTAAGTTGCTATTTGCATAGACGCTATCATCTTTATATTGAATGCCGCCTATTGCAAAAGTAGAGCGGAGAATAGGGCTCCATTTTCGTTGATAGCCAATAACTGCACTATCGAACTCACCTAAATTAATATCTTGTGTGGTTGTGTCATAGGCATAAGCAGAATTGCTATAAGATAAATAACGGCCGTCCCCTTTAACATGATAGTAGTTAGCAACCAAGCTATCTTGAGGAGTTAAATCATATTTACCGCCGACGCCTACACCCCAACCGAATTTTTCTTCAGAAGAGCTATCTTTCGGCGCGACACGGTTTTCATGGGCAAGACCATGTAATTGAAATAGACCTTTATTATCTGCAGTTTTAAAATCATATCGTGTAGTTAAAGCTGGAAAGCGACTTCCACCAGCAGTATTGCTGACTTTTTCAACATCACCACCTTCTAAGGCAACTAATATTTTCTGTTGTACATTAATCGGCTGTGTATAACGAACCTGTACGGTACGCGTAGTACCTGTACCAACAGCTCCAGTGAAATCTAGTGTTTCTGGTGAGGTATCCGTATTTACAAAAGGGGAAGTTGTTTGACCAGCTAACCATTTACCTACAGACATATAGGCATGGCGAACACGAAACGTACCATTACCATTGTCGCCATTTCCACCCATGAAATCGGCTTCAATTTTACCAGTTAAATCTCCATATTGAGTAGGTCGAGTAATATCTAGACCAATTCGCGAGGTTGCAGCAGATACATTTAACGAATCTTGTCGTGGGTCATCTTTATTTAAAGGGTAGTTAGCGCCATTTGAAATGCTGCCATTTGAGCCTTTAAAGTCGTAGGTAGCATCTACACGGACATTCCCATAAAGCTTAACTTGGGTTTGCCCATCGGTCATAGCCATCCAACCCGGTTTTGATGCAGGAGATGGAGAAACAGCAGGTGTGGAAGATACTGCTGGAACACTAACTGATAAAGCTGATTTTTGTTGATCAGATAGTTTCTGGACGAGTTGTTTTAAATCATTTACTTCATTACGTAAGGCGTTAACTTCAGCATCTGTGGCGGCATGCACAGGCATCGTCACGCTAATTACGCCTAAAGAACTCATTGCTAGCACTAGTGTTTTGATCTTATTCACAGGAATCCCCCGACATGGATAAAAATTTTCCAGCAAATACATAACAAAAATAGTGCCAACTCTAAGAAAGCTAGGAAAATAACAGTATTCCTCTGATTTTCATCTGTCTAGGTTTAAATAGTGCAGTGAAAAACTACTTTAGGTTGGGTAATCACGTCATTGCGTGAATTTTGCTCTCTAAAATGAGACATATGCTGTATTATTTGCACGGTTAAAATGCACATCTGCAATAAAATGTGTAAAAGGAATAAACGTTTTAGCTATTTTTAAGCCTTTGTATTTTAAATGCAGATGAGTTGTATAGGGTATACTGTCCCCACTGTAAAATTCTGGCTGGAGATAACAATGGAGTTAGATCGTTTTGATAAACAAATTCTAGAAATTTTGTCTCATGAAGACTTAAATTTGAATGAACTTTCAGAACGGATCAATCTGTCAGTCAGTTCTGTGCATCGCCGGATTAAGCATCTGATTGAAGCCAACGTTATGGGGCAGCTCAAAAGGGAAATTAATTTTAGTAAACTTGGATTTACTCTACACATTTTATTGCAAGTTTCATTGAGTAAGCATGACACCGAAACATTTGATAAGTTTCTTTCTGAAATAGAAGCAATTCCAGAAGTGACTAATGCATTTCTTGTGACAGGGCAAAGTGCCGATTTTATTTTAGAACTTGTAGCACGCAACATGGATGACTACAGTGAAATTTTATTAAGACGTATTGGAAAAATTGACAATGTTGTTGCGCTGCATTCCAGCTTTGTGATTAAAAAATATAATGTTTTTAACTGCTATAACTTACTCAATAAACTATAAAAAAACGCACCAAATGGTGCGTTTTTTTAATTCAAATATTTGATTTAGGCATCAAGCTGAGCCAAAACCTCATCAGTGAACTCAACGTTAGTATAAACGTTTTGTACATCATCAAGATCTTCAAACATATCAATCATTTTAAGAATTTGTTTTGCTTGGTCGACATCAGTAATTTCAGCTTTAGTTGATGGACTCATAACAACTTCTGCGTTGTCAGATTTTAAACCAGCAGCAGTTAGAGCATCTTGAACTTCACCAAAAGTTTCTGGTGAAGTGATTACTAAAATTTCATCTTCTGAAACTTCAATATCTTCAGCGCCAGCTTCTAAAGCAATTTCCATGATTTTGTCTTCTAAAGAAACATCTTCAAAAGTAATTTCACCACGTTTAGTAAATAGATAAGCCACAGAACCCGCAGTTCCTAAGTTACCATTTGTTTTACTAAAACAGTGACGTACATCTGGTACTGTACGGTTTAAGTTATCTGTCATTGTCTCAACAAGAACAGCAACACCGCCAACACCATAACCTTCGTAAGTTACTTCTTTTAAATCATCATTATCTTCACCACCGGCACCACGTTGGATTGCACGGTTGATGGTGTCACGTGTCATATTAACTGAAAGAGCTTTTTCAACTACTGCACGCAAACGAGGGTTACTAGCAGCATCTCCACCACCAAGTTTGGCAGCAGTCACAATTTCACGAATATATTTAGTAAAAACTTTACCGCGACTTGCATCTTGTTTCGCTTTACGATGCTTAATATTGGCCCATTTAGAATGACCCGCCATGGACGTGAACTCCAAAAAAAGAAAATGCAAAAGTGCTGGAATATTAGCATAGGCTTGGTTTTGTTGAAAACTGTTGCCCTGCGTTTTGTTAGCCAATTGAATAAGAATAATAACCTTAAGGCCTAATGAGCGAGATCAGGCCGAATCAAATCCAATTTGATCTAGTTAATTTTGACATCTATGTCAAATTGCGCGTATAGCTCTTTAATCGTTTCCAAATCTTTTTGTAAGTCTGTTGGGTAAATTTTGCCTAGAATCCCGCCTTGTTTGCTTCGAGCATTGGCATACATGAGTACAATTGGAACATTAGCTGCTTTCGCAATATGCCAAAAACCTGTGCGGATAGGTTTACGTTCTGAGCCATCTTTGGCACGAGTAGCTTCAGGAGCAATCACCAAGTTAAAAGTTTCATGAGTTTGAAATTGTTCAACCATTTGAGAAACAATATCTTTACTCGCTTTGCGGTCAACGGGAATGCCACCAAGTTTTTCTAAAACTGGCTTAAGGGGACCCTTAAAGAGTTCTTTCTTTATTAGAGTATGAATCTTAATGTCTAAAATTTGGAAGAGAGCAATAGAGAGCACTGCATCTAGATTTGAGGTATGTTCAAATCCAATAATAACTTGTTTTTTTTCAAGAATTTCAGGATCTACATTATAGGTCCAACCAGCAGCTTTAAAGATAGAGTTAGCTAGAAATTTTTTCATAGATCAGTGCAAGGTGATAAATTTGCAGGATTCTAATATGAGTTTGTAAAAAAGCCTAGAAAAATTATGAAAGCTAAAGTAGCCAATTAAAAAATGAAGATTATCTAAGCTTGAAGATTTAAAAAGTTCTTTTTTATTTTTCTTTAAACATAATAAACTTAGATAATTTTAAAATTAAGAAACGTGTTGAGGGATTTCTTCATTAATTAAAAACTCAATATACTTCCAAATTTTTTCAGCGTTAATTAGTTTTTTATCTGTTGTTCCATCAATAATCATTCCATCAATAATAGAAATAATGATATGAGTAAGGGGAGTAGGATTTTCTATACCTAATTGAGTGAGTTGATCTTGTAGTAAATGAGTTAACCACTTTGTATATTCGTAAAATGGTTCACGAATTGAAGTATATTGTTTAGATACTTCAATAAAAGCTTTTTTAAATAAGCATCCATTAAATTTTTCGCTATTGATCCATTCAATATACCAATTAAAAATAATATGAATTTTCTCAAGCGGGTTAGCATCTTGACGTAAATTTAATTGTTCATTAATTGAATTTTGAATATTTAAGTTTCTATGTTGCAAACACTCCATAATTAAATTTTCTTTCGAAGGAAAATATTTATAAAAGGTCATTTTTGCAACATTAGATTCAGCAATAATACGGTCAACACCAGTTGCATTGTAGCCAATCTGATTAAATAAATTTAAAGCAGTATTTATAATATCTTCTTTTTTTGACATTACTATTCCATATAGTTAGAACTAATTATAACTTAATCGAAAAAATTAAAATTTTAATATCAATGATCATAATAAAAAAAGGGATTGGATTCAAGTTGATATTGTGATAATGATTATCATTAATGCAAGTTTTTTTTAATTTTCTATTTGATTTCGTACGATTTTAATTCTAATATGGATTGATAAGGGAACATATTTAAATATTAATTTAAGTCATTGTTTTTATAATAAAATATGTAAAAATCGATCAGGCTTCAATAAGTTTAATGAGAGTAGATATGCCTAAGAAATTTGAGAATTTTAATAATCCTAGAAAGAAAGCACTCGCAGGGATGAAGCAAAGCATTTCTACTGAACTATGGGAAAAAAATTCAGACTTTTTAACCCAATTAAGAGAAAAAATTGCTAAACATGCGGTGTCACATCATCCTGCAATTGATATTTTAAATAACGGAGAAATTAATAAAGAAAATTTAAAAAAAATACACTTAGAATACCGCCACGCAATTGTACAAACTTTTACTGATGCATTGCTCATGGCCCAATTTCAAACTAAACAACTAGAGCCAAGATTGCATGCTGGTGCGAAAATGTTTCCGCGCTTTCTTTTAAGTCTAAATATTTTTGATGAGTTTGGATTTCGTCCAGGTTTAGATAAAGATGGTTATTATCAGGGAAATCCTGAATATGCTCACTATCCTTTATTTGAAGACGTATTAAATGATTTTGGTATTACGGAACAAGATCGTCTGACTTATCAGCCGACTGAAATTGCAAATCAAGTTAGAGTGTTTTTAGAAAATGCTTATGATGACTATAAAGCTGTTTCAGCCTTATTAGCAGTCGCAGAAGAAGAGGTGATTCTTTATAGTCCACCGTTACGTAAAGCGACTAAAGCTGTAGGTTTAGAGGTAGAGGGTGGTGGTTATTATCATGTGCATGGTATTTCTGAAGATGAAAGTGCCGAAGCCGCAGATGATGATCATGAAGAAGACTTATGGTATGTCTTAATGCAAGCTTGTACAGAAGAAGATTATAACTATATCGAAAAGTTATGCTTAGAGTATTGTGATTTATGGGAAAAATTTTGGGACGCTCAATTAGAACATACAGAGCTTATGCGGAAGAGAATCTTAGCTTAATAGAAGAAATAGAAGTATTAAGTTTAGAAAAACGTATTTTAAAGCAGTTAAAATTTTAAGATAAAATAAAATTTACATTTTGATAATTAAATTTTGAATATTGTTTATAACGGTAAAACGAATTCTATTTAGATAAGCATTAAAAAACCCCATAAACTTTTTAGTTTATGAGGTTTGAATTTGGTGGGCCCACCGTGACTTGAACACGGGACCAACGGATTATGAGTCCGCTGCTCTAACCAACTGAGCTATAGGCCCTATAAGTCAGAAAAGCTTTAAATCTCAAGGCCTTTCAGTGCGTGCAATACTAATCAATTTTTTAATCAAACACAAGTCATTTTCTAAACTAGGCACATACTAGACCTAAAAAATATTGTGTTATTTTGGTTAAATATTACGAGCGAGAGTGATTCTAGCGTATGAGTAGCTCATGAGTAAAGTGAACTTAGTTATTTATCGATCAATTAGAACTTATGCCAGTCAGAAGTTTATAGTGATTGGGTTTTAATTAATTATCAGTTCGAATAGTTAATTCTTTTAAAACATCTTTTGTTTGAAAAATAATCAAATTTCAGGTTGATTGAATATTGCTTAAAATGTGACCAAAATTGGTTTTTCAAAAAAATTTACAAACATAATTTATACATTTATGTCTTACACAGAATTTATAAATATTTGTTAAATAATGATTATAGAATATTCTAAATAAACTTAATTTAAGAAATATTTATCTACGCTAAATATTTAGAAAACGTACAACTTTATAAAATCCTATTTATAGAATGATGTACTCTTATCATAGTCAATTCTATATCATTTTAATGAGGGGTATTCTTTGCAGTCTAATAGTTACTGTAATAAATCTAGTGAAAGTGATTAATTTTTGAGTAAGGTGAATCCAAAATTCTAATTAATTTTCAAAAAAATAGTAATACAAAGATAATATTTATGAAATTAATTTCGTTTAGGGCATAGGGAAAAAATCCATAAGCTTTAACGAGGAAATACAAAAATAAGGGAGCAAAGTGAGCCTCCTTAAAATTAAGACTTTTATCTGATTTTATTAAAAAATTAGAACTTTTCAGTGGGAGAATTGGAAATTTTTTAATTGAAACTTCTTTCTTTTTCTCATGTGTTTTCTATACAAAACTTAAAGTGTGACTACTTTCACGCTCGATACAAATGATTGTATTTTATTGAATTTATTCTTGACTAAAATGCTAGGTTTTAATAAAGTAAAAATGTATTTTCCCAAAATAAAAAACTATTGCTTAGTCCTGAAATACAGTAAGAAGCCTGCTTTTTAAAGTAGGCTTCTTGCTTTTTGTAATATAGAGAAAATAGGAAAGAGCAATAATCTGAATTTTAAAAGTAAGTATATAATTAGAAATAAAACTATAGAAAGATCATGTGTGCTCAGAGCTACAGTATAAGAAATTATAAATTTTCTTGAATAATCTGAATGAGTTCTCGAGCTGCTTTAGATAAGGGGCGGTCTTGAAGCCAAATTAAGTAAATGGATAGAGGTAAATGATTTTTAGTATTTTTAAAATCTAAAAGAACTAAATGACCTTGAGCAATTTTTTCTTGTACTAATGATAAGGGGAAATTTCCCCAACCGAGTCCTGCTTCAACCATATTAATTGCTGTTTGTAGACTATTCGTTTTCCAGTACATAGCACCAATAATTGATCGAGAATCAGTCATTTCATGGTCGCTACTCGCCACTACAATTTGTCTAATATTGATTAACTCTTCAATAGAAAAATGCTTTGTTTTTTCTTGTAGAAGAGGATGACTAGACGAGATAGTAGCAACGACTGTTTCAGTCATTACTAATTGCAGATTTTCACGCATTTTTATATTGAGGTCTGAACCAGCTAAGCAAAGACTAGTTTCTTCCCTATAAAGTAAATTAAGGATGTCATCTTGAGGTGCAGTAATAACCTCTATATTTAGTAAGGGGAATTTATCAGCTAACTTCTTTATTGAAGAAAATAATAGTTTTGTATTTACATCTGAGACCACACCAATACGTAATTTACTCTCTAGTCCTAAAGAAAGTTCGTGGGCATGAGTACTAAATAGTCTAAGTTGTTCAGAAATAATTCGTGCTTGAGGTTCCAAAGCTAATGCGGTAGGTGTAGGAATGACCTTGCGTGGAGTACGTTCAAATAAGGTGTAACCTAATTCTGCTTCTAGATTAGCAATTGCCATACTGACTGCTGAGGGTACTCGATTTAGTTTACGGGCGGCCGCAGAGAAAGATCCTGTATCTAGTACAGTAATAAAAAGTTCAATATTTTCGCTGTTAAAATTCATTTTGATATCAGTGGAACTGAAAGCTATTAACTTTATATATGATTTTGACTGAAATTAAAATATAAAGAATTAGTTAGAGTTTGCCTATTATGCAAGGTGTAAAGCGACGAATTGTCTATGTTTCTGCTTATGAAGTCATCGGAATGATTATTTCATCAGTTGGTTTAGCGATTTTGGCAGGTGATAGTGTGGAACATACAGGACCACTCTCTGTCATGATTACGACCATCGCTGTAACTTGGAATTTTATCTACAATGTTTTATATGAGAAGTGGGAGGCGAGGCAAAGCAGTAATGTTCGTACAGTTAAGCGTAGAGTTGGGCACGCAATTGGTTTTCAGCTTACCTTAGTCCTATTTTTGATTCCGCTTATTTCTTGGTGGATGGATATTTCTCTGGTTGCTGCTTTTTGGTTAGATGTGGCCTTCATTATCATTATTCCGATTTACACTTTTATATTTAATTGGAGCTTTGATAAATTATTTGGATTGCCTGTTTCGGCACAAGCTAAAGCATTGCAAGAATAGTCACTAAATCATCTTAATAAGCTATCAAGGTGTGTGACTTTGATAGCTTATCTCTATTTAATTATTTAATTTGATCAATCACTAACGGTTTTGAAAACTTGAGTTGAGCTTTCTTGGCGAAAATATAATAAATCACTGCGGTAGAGATAAGACCTACCAGCCATGATAAATCGATCCCTCCTAACATGGCAGCAATTTGCCCTGTATAAAATTTACTATCAATAAATGGCAGTTGGATCAAAATACCTAGAAAGTAGCAGGTGATACCAATTCGATTCCAACGCCCATATCTACTATTTGGGTCATAGAGTGCATCTACATCACATTCCTCTTTAGAGATAAAGTAGTAATCGACAAGATTAATTGCGCTCCATGGGATAAAAAAGGTGAGTAAGAATAAGATAAAAGCCTTAAAAGCACTTAAAAATGTATGCTCGCCTATAATTGCAATGAAAGTAGATACCACAACCATTGCGAGAACAATCAGTAATCTTGTTATTTTTGAGATTTGATTTGTCGATTTAAAACTATTCCAAATGGTAGCAACACACATAAAACTACCGTAAGCATTTAAGGTTGTCAGAGTAACTTTGCCAAAAGCGATACTAAAATATAAAAAGGTAACTACTAAGGCAATGGGATTCATCCCCACAACATATTGAACTTCATTTCCGACAAAATTACCGTTTGCAACCTGAGCAATCAAAACACCTAGGCTCATAGAAATTTGTGAACCCAATAGAGAACCTAAGCCAACGGCCCAAAATACACGTGATGAAGACGTTTTAGTTGGAAGATAACGGGAGTAGTCTGCAACATAAGGCCCAAAAGAAATTTGCCAAGAAGCAGAAAGTGAAACTGCTAACAAAAATGAAGACCAACTGAAATGACGTATTGCTAAGAGCTCTGAAAAATCAGAGAGAGCTAAAATTTGAGTCAGAATAATCACAAAAGCAATCAAGCCAATAATGCTGGCTACTTTGCCTACCAGATGAATTAAACGATATCCAATGGTTGCAAATAAGATAATAAAGCAAGCATAAATTAAGATGCCAGTTGTATTACTGACATGTGCTAGGTGTGCAATTGCTTTACCCGCGAGTACTTCACCAGTTGCGGTAAACCCAATGTACATAAGACAAACGAGTATGATTGGAATACATGCACCATATACCCCAAATTGAACACGACTTGAAATCATTTGTGGAAGGCCAAGTTTTGGACCTTGGGCCGCATGCAGGGCCATGACAGCAGCACCAAAACACTGCCCCACAAATAAACCAATAATCGACCAAAAAACATCACCACCTAATACAACTGCTAGGGCACCTGTCACGATGGCCGTAATTTGCAAATTGGCGCCAAACCAGAGGGTGAATTGAGCGAACACTCCGCCATGTCTTTCATTCTCTGGAATAAAATCAATGCTTCGGTTTTCAATAAAACTACTATTTGGTTTCTCAGCCGATGAGTCCATTTCACTCTCCTTGTCCTTTAAGAGTCCACTCTATTTTTATTAAATCAGCATTTGTACAAACAAATACAAACATGTATATACAAGTAATTTTAAAAAGAATCAAATATTTTTTGAGCTGATAGAAGCTAAAAGTGGCTTAAATATTTCATAGATAAATAGAAAAAAATAGTCTGCTTTTATTTTTAATAGATCTAAGTGATAAAAAAATAATATATAAAAAGGCCCTCTATCGAGGGCTTTACTTTATACATTCGTGTCTAAGATAGCTTGAAAAAAAGTTGGAAGTTCAGAAAATTGCACCAGTTGGGTTTTATCTTCTTGCTTAAAATAATACTGATAATTTGGAGTTTCTGAATGGTTATCTAGATATTGTGTTGCATCAGTAAACTGTGCTTTTGCGATCGGTTTATCTTTTTTGCATTTGATAATAACAGGATTTACCGAATTTAATTTTACAGGAACACCATTTTCAAATTTAGCAGTTTCAATTAATAGGGAAATTTTGAAATCTCCAAAAGATACACAAAAGTGGCCTCCATTTTCAGTCTTGATTTCTTGATCAGAAAAAAGATCTTTAAATAAATTCTTTAAAGATTCTCTATGGTTATCTAAAGCAACTTGAAACTCATGATCTCGTTTCCCGATCTTTTCTTGCTCTTCTTGTAGCAATTTGGCTTGCTTTTCAATTGTTGTAAAATCCAGCTTCATTTTAATATCTCCTTTGGTTGTTTTAAAACTATATATGGCAATCTTTTATTAAGTTTTAAAGAAACATACAGTATTTGTTACAACAGAATAATTAAGATGAGCTTTTGTATAAGACATTACAGATATAAAATATATTTAGAAAATATAACAACTTAAACAAATTATTGAGAGAAATTTTTTATTTTATATTCGAAAAAGCTGCTACATATTATAAAGAGATTTTTAATGTAGCAGCATATTTTTTATTTTGTACAATGTTTCGCTATCAGTGGAGTAATTTTAATTTTTAAAAAGCCTCCACTACTCATTACACCAAGCATCACTAACGCTGTTCCTACCAACTGCCAGATATTAAGGGTTTGCCCAGTAAGTAGAGCAATTATCATACTAAATACAGGCACAAAGTTAAAAAATACGGAAGCACGTCCAGCGCCTAACTTTTGTATGCCATTGAACCAGAATAAATAGGCAATCATGGTAGAGTAGATCACGACATATCCCATCGCTAAATGTGCATTTACTGGCGCAGATGTGATGGCTGTAAGAGGATCTTCAAATATCACGCTCAACAAACTAAGTGTTATTGCCCCGAACATCATAGAAAAAGTGGTTGTTTCTAGTGGTGTAGCATTTTTTACATAACGGCGAGACAGTACATTTGCGAGGCAGAATCCAAATGCGCCCAATAATATAAATAGATCTCCAATTTCTATTTTTAGGTGAAGTAAAGTTGTTATATGTCCCTGACAAATGACGAGTAGCACACCGCTTAAGCCAAATAAAACGCCTAAAAATTTATTAGGGGTAAGTTTTTCACCATCCAACATAATTGTCATTAATAGAGTCATTAACGGTGTAGTTGCCATAATTAAAGCCCCATTCACAGCAGATGTAGTCTGTAAGCCATAAAAACAACCTATGTTGAATCCTGCAATTCCGATTACCCCAATAACAAGGTAGATCACTAGATTCTGACGTAAAGCTGTCCATCTAAGCTGACCCGTTATAGAAAAGATTACAAGTAAACTTAAACTCGCAATTGAAAACCGTTCAGATGCAGCAGATAACGGAGGCATATGTTGAATAATATAAGACATCGCATTAAATGCTGATCCCCAAAAAAACATCGTTAATACAACGCCAGCATAGGCATAAGCCATCGTTCTGTTCATCGACAGGCTCCCATTGAGAAAGGTTTTATTTTGGGGAATTATATAAAGGTGTACAATTCCGTATTACTACACTTCTAATGTGAAAATTTGCACAATGATTGATTGGGAAAATTTACATTACTTTTCTGTTTTTACCGAAGAGAAGTCACTGTCTGCTGCCGCGAGAAAATTGGGTGTAGATCATGCAACTGTGTCTAGAAGAATTGCCCAGCTAGAACAAAATTTAAAACTTAAATTAGTTGATCGTAGACCACGGACTTACATTCTTACTCCGGATGGGGAACGTCTTGCACAAGTAGTTGCTCGTATGATGGAAGAAACCTTTTCTATTGAACGTTTAACTCAAGCAGGCCAGCAAGAGGTGATGGGGAGTGTTTCTATTAGTATGCCTCCTTTAACTGCTGCGCATCTCATCATGCCTCATCTTGGTAAGTTTTATCGTCATTATCCTCAATTAAAATTACGTGTACTTGGTGATGTTCATTATGTTTCTTTGCAGCATAGTGAAGCTGATATTGCTGTACGATTTGGTCGACCTAAGGATGAAAACTTAGTTGCTCGTAAAGTAGGTGAAATTCCTTTTGGAATATATGCTGCTCCAAATTATTTAGCTTCAACTGATCCTGAAAATTATGAGTGGATTAGCGTAGAGGTAGGAGGCGTGCATGGACAAAAACAGCAGAAGTTAAAAGAACGATTAGCTAATAAAGAGCCTGTAATGGTTACAAATCATCCTGAGTTGCAGTGGAGAGCTGCATGTGGGGAAGTTGGTTTAGCAGTCTTACCTGATTTTCTAGGGGCGCTCGGCAATTTAGTAAGATTACAAGACGATCATCCTATGAGCGCGGAAATCTGGTTAGTAACACATGAAGATTTACGGCATAGTCCAGCTATCCGAGTAGTAATGGATTTTCTTATGTCTTGTTTTGAGCCTTTTAAAGTCTAATCTGTTAATTGCGATCCATTTATATAAAAGCTGCTGGAGTCCGCAGCTTTTATATTTGGATAAATTTTTAAGACAGACTAACTTCTATTCCTTTACGTAAATTAGATTGGTCTTGATCGGAGTTTAAATCAATCTTGACATACGATTTGGCAAGTATGCGTCGAGCAGCAAAATTAATCGGTTTTTCTAACAACTTTGGTAATTTGATACCTAAAGGATTGGTTTCAGTTTGAGACACTTCTGTCGTGACTCTAGTTCCCATAATATAGTCAAACCAAGGTTTGGTAACGCACCAGTTAGCATTTTGATTGCTCGTCATATGATGATCATAGTGCCAAGGGATACGTTTCTTTGCATATTCAGGGTCTAAATGAGCCTTTGAATGTACACGCCAATAATTCCATAAGCCATAATAAAGCCCGGCAGTAAAAAAGGGTGCTACAGGTAAAAAAATAGTAGCGGCTCCAGCTAACCCAAGCAGAGCTGTTTTTTCGTTATACATTTCAGCATTTTTAAACATTGATTCGGCATAACCTTCATCTTGAAAGCTATTTAAACGAGCACGCTTATGATGCGCGATATGGGTGAAAAAAGGACTATTACGGTACTGACTTGGATATTCATGTAACCAAACTTTATGAAAGTACCATTCAAGACCATTTGCAACAAAAATACCTACAGGGAGTCCGAGCATATTAATCACTTCTCATCAATTACAATTTAAAGCTATTCTAAAAGAAGGAGGTTTTATCTCTTTGACCTAATAGGCAGCAGAATAATTGCCTTTAGAATCAATTTGACTGTTTTTGTTTACGCTGGCGATATGCGCTTGGAGTTTCACCACTCCAACGTTTAAAAGCCCGTGTAAATGCTGAGGGTTCAGAAAAACCGGTCAAATAAACAATCTGATCAATAGTTTCTTGGGTGTGTGCTAGCAAGCGTCTAGCAAGTTTTTCCCGATGTTGGTTTAAAATTTTCTCATAATTGGTATTTATTGCTTGTAAATCAGCACGCAGAGTACGTGGGTTACGATTTAATTTCTCAGCAATAAATTTTTGATCGAATTCTCCCGATTCGAGTAGCCCATTGCTGAGTAAGCGCTCAATTTCATAAACAAATTGATGCTTTTCTAAAGTTGATAGTTGTTGTTCAGCAATTGTTTCATGAATTTTTAATAATTCAGGTTCAGCTGCTGGTGATGTTTTATTTAATAACGCACGAGGAAAAATTATAGCGCCTTGATTTGTATTTAAAATTACGGGACAATTCCAAGCTTCTTGATAATCGCTAGCTGAAGCACCTTGTTGATAAGATAAAGTAATTTGACTAGGTCTAAACTCGTTATTTGTAATATATTTAAAAAAATTAAGAAAAATACCAATTCCACACTCAAGGTAATGTCTTACGGGATGTTCAAAACCAGATAATATTGCTTCATCTTCTTTAACTGTTAATTTTAGGTCAAATACATCTGTAAGTATGGCCTGATATCTTAGAGCACGTTGCAAACCCTCACCGAAAGTTGAACTACTCAAAAATAGATATTCAATTACCAAGCCTCTGAAGGGTGGCATTTGCCTACCGACATGCAGACCAATGTCTGTATCTTGGCTATTTTTTTCAGCAGCTGTCCAAAACCGTTGTTGGGTAGAATTATCTCTACGAATATTTTTATCGGGTGGTTGATTGGGTAAATTTACACTTGCAAAAATAGATGCGGCATCTAAACCCATCTTTTGCATAGTCTGATAAGACATCAATAAAAAAATTCCAGCATCTGAAGAACTTTTTGACATATTTTGATTACAACCATCCCTATAGACTATATGGCGCATTCAATCATGATTTTAGTATTGATGCTATATCCTAGAAATTCATAATATTTTAATTGTCAGGAAAGAAACCTGCATCTTCACGTGCTTGCTTTAAAGCTAAGATAAAGCAGATTAATAAAAGGAAACCTATAAAGAAAAGAAAAAGATCGATGTTACTAATCGCAAAACCTATACTTGTAGCACCTAGACTTAGTAATAAGATACATAATATTTTCCAAAAAATGAGCATGTTACGTTCTGATAAAAAGTCTAAAGATATTATTTGCAATTGAAGGGGAATTCTAAATTTTTTTATGTTTTTTTTATTATAAATTATGTAATTCAGTAAAATTTTAATTTTTATGGTTTTAATCTAACATTATGAAAATAAATGGATTTTTGTTTTATTCGGCTTGATGAGTGAATTTTAATTTTTCTTAAAATTAAGTTTTTATTAATTAATAGAATGATAATTCTTTAGAAACACTATAAAATAGTGCTCATGAATTAAATTTATTTTTTTAATTTATTTAAAACAATGTGTTATGTTGGCTATTAGAATCTTTGTTAAAAAAAAGACTTGATCTTTAAGCTGTTTTTTGAAATTATAGTCATGCAAATTGTGATCTATTTCCCACAATTTGTATTTCAGGTTAAGTGGTTATCACTAATGCTCATTTGCTATTTTTGCTTATGAGCATTTTTTTATGTGATTTTTTAATAGAACTACAAAGTTCTAAAAATTAGCCTTTTAGTTCCCTTATTAGTATTAAGCTTACTTGTTTAGTAGTTTTATAGAGAATATTAATCATATTGAATCGTCACCGTCGCTGTGGCTTTAACCTCACCTGCGGTCACATTGGTGGCGGTCTGATAATAACGGGCAGTTAAAGGAATATCATATTCAACAGTTTGGTTGGAACTCACGCTACCTATATTGAGTTTGGTTGCTTTTTGAATCGGCTTATTTGCCCCACTCATATTCCATAACAGTTCAACACCGACGCCGTTAGCTTTTATTGCATTCGCAGCACTGTTGTTAATCACCTGATTATTGGAGGTATCAGAATTATAATCAAAACTTAAGCTGATCGTATTGCTCGTAGCGATACCAGAGTTGTTTTCGCCACCATTACATAAGATCGATAGATTAAAATTCTGTTCCCCTTGGGTTGATCCAATCGCTCTAAAGCCTGATTTCATCACGGTTGGAAGTTGAACTGGTGAATCTACACCATTTTGAATTTCACAAGATGAAGACGCAATAAGAATAGGGGCATTACTTAATACAGTAGTGGTTAAAAATGGGCGGTTCTGTTGCCCTGATACGTAATAGGTACTGTAACGGCCTGCAACTAGGGCTCCAGAACCAGTTGTCATGGCAGTTTTAATAACTTCCATAACAAAATATCCTGGGGAAAGTGTATATGTTTGATTGGGTGTTAATGTACGTCTATAAGGATAATATCCTGAAAAATCTGAAGCATCGGCAGCTTCGCGATAAAGACGAATACCAATACCTGGAATATTGGTTGCATAAACATTATTGCCTATAGGACTAATTGGATAATTTAAGGGGAGAGCTGCAATAATTTGATCACTCGCACGATTACAAGTTGCAGTCGAATTATTAGGTGATACTGTAAAAGTATTCTTTTGTAAGATTGTTCCTATTGGATCGTTTGGTTTTACCACGATTTTACCTATCGTCATTGGAATATCGACGGTAGTAAATCCTTTACTTAAATTGCAATTTGCATTTGTATGGTTATAAGCAAATAGACTCACTGCCAAAAATCCAATTTTTTTTAAAATATTATTCATTTACAGACTGCCTTTGTCATAATAATTGGTTGGTTGTTATGCTTTATTTGATCCGCTATATCGTATTCAATCTCACATTTTTCAGTACTCGTATTTCCCCATTTCACATATAAACGATCATGGGTTAAGGGTGTTCGTAAATAAATGCGACTGCCTTGTGCGACAATGCCTATTACTTCGTTATTCTGGTTATATACCTGTGCGGCAAAAGGTAGATGTGAACCATCTAATGTTGTTGTACTAATAAAAAGTGCATAACCTTTTTTTGTTGAGAATTGGACTTTAGTGATTGAGCCTGCATAGGGTGCAATCCGTAAACTACTTTCAGCAAGTTCAACTTGGGTAGACATACCTTGTGGGTCAAGACTAATGTCATTCATACGGTAAGGCGTAATATAGGGAATAACGGCATATCCATTTTTATTAATACTTAGCCCAGGTGTATTACCGACTTGTGCTCCAGTAGCATCTGGGGCATAGACCAATACCATGGTTTGGGCTTGATCTGGCCCAAACAAAATTCCTTGAGAATGTGCAACAACATTACCACTGAAGCTAAGCATTTCTTGTTGGTATGAATCTGCATGACTGAATGAAGCACCAAGTGTTGTATAGTTGGTTTTATAGGTACCATTAATATTTAGGTTGGTTTGATCATGGTCCTGATTAGAAATTGATGCGCCGTAGTTTAAGCGATTTCCTGTAAAGCCACTGAAGCTTAAAATCTGACTGTCGTCACCAATAACACTATTAAAAGTCAGAGAATTTTTTTTAAAATCTAATGGAAAAGAGAAAGAAGCAAGGTACTGGGTATCTTGTCCTGTGCGAGCGCCGTCTTCTTCAATCTCGCTGCTCATTGCAGATAAACTATAAGTTAAATCTTTAAATTGATTGCTATAACCTAATTGGAACTGTTTATTGGTCTTGGGGTGATTCCAATAATTTATCCATGAACCGACTAGGTAGAAATTTCCCCATTGCTTTGGAAGCACCTGATTTAAAGTAATCTGAAATTCACTTTTTTGTTTGCCTACGGAAAAGCTATCAATATTTTGTTGTTGTAAATCTTGAATTAAAATTGCATCACGTAATTTGAGGTAGTTTTCAGTTGAATAGCGATAAGCAGCTAATGTTAAATTGGTATTTGTTGGAGAAAATAACTTACTGTAGCTTAAACGATAACTTTGCCCAGACATTGTAGGTTGATGATCAAACTCAGTTTTTGACTGGGTTGCATCAAAAGAAATTGCTCCAATAGGTGTTGAAAAAGCCGTACCTAGTAAGAGTGAGAGATATTGTTGCGTTGCTTGAACTGCACTGTAAGCTGTGAAGTAATTATTAATTCCGCGTTGATATTTACCTTGTATTAGCCAAGGATTTAGACCTAGATTTGAATCTCGAAACTGTCCTAATGTGAAAGAGTATCGACTCATTTGCGGGCGTAACATTTCGACCACAGAAGCATAGGGAATAGCGAATTTCTGAATTACGCCATTAGATTCAATTACCGAAACTTGTAGCTCGCCTCCAAATCCTGTTGGGTAAAGATCATTAATTTCAAAGTTTCCGGGTGGTACTGTTGTTTGATAAATTAAGTTGCCTTGTTGCCTAACCTCGACTTTCGCATTGGTTTTTGCATAACCTCTCACTCTGGGAGCATAACCGAGCATACTGTTTGAAAGCATTCGGTCATCACTTGAAATATTTACGCCGCGATACGGTAAAGAATCGATAAAATCACTATTAGTAAAATAATCGCCTAAAGTCACAACACCATGGATTTTCGGAAATGCTTTTTGTATATATGTATTTGTTGAAGTATAAGAAGAACTATCAGATAGAAAATCAGTATGGTCTTGCCATTTCCATTGTCCATTATGGCGAAATTGCCAACTCGCTAAATTTGCTCCAAGATTAGTCCCCATAAAAGCATATGCACTTTCATGTTGTTCGTTAACTATTCGATAAGCAGTCACGTTATATGTCAAAAAAGCTGCATTAATACCTCGATCCCAAAGATGTGGATCGATATAGCCCTGTGCATTCTTTTCTAATGTGACTTGGGGGATAGAGATATCAATTCTTAAACGAGAACTATCAAATAAATAAAAAGCATTATCTATCCAATGACCTAGTGCATCACAAGAAATAGAGGATGTATGAGAATGTTGGCTAAGCACATCAGCTTTTATGCCATATTCTAGTAACATGGCTTCTGTAAAACAGGTTTCAGCATTTACGTTAGGAGAGCTGGCATTAAAGCGCATGCGTCGTTTACCCAACCATTGACCATTAACATAGACATCTAAGCTATATTCACCAGCTAAGATGGGGTTTCCATATTTGAAACGACCAATATCAATTTTTTGTGCATTACCTACTAAAAAATTGCTATCAAATTCTGCTTTTGAGAAACCTGAAACATCAACATTATTTTGTGCATATGCTGCCAAAGGCATAAATAACGCAATACTTGAGGCCACATAACAAGTAAAAGGGCTTTTTAAACATATATAAGGTATAAACCATTTAGACATAGTTTTAGAGCCTATTCATGATAGGTATTTAGGTTTTTTTAAGTAATATAGTAAGGTTAGAACTTTATTGGATGCTCAACTCTTCCGCCGTAATCATTGATATATACAAAGCTCATATCTGCTACATTTTTATTCTTTAGTTTTATTTTATCTTCAGAAAAAGGGGCAACCATTAAACCTTGTTGTAACAAGTCTGCTTTATGGCCTTCAGTTCCTTGAAAAATGGAAGTGATAGTGAGGAAAAAGGGAGTTGGATTCTTCACTACTAGATATTGATCATTTATTTTCCATTGAACTTTTTCATTTAGCTGTTCAATATTTTCTTTTAGATCTATAGGCCGATAAAAGAATTTAATTCGCGAACGAACAGCGAGCTGTAAAAAATTATTAGAAATTGGAGTACTTTGGTCTTGTTGAGTTTTGCCTTCGGGTTTAGGAGGTATATCTAAAACATTAAGCCAGAAAATTGATTCTTGTTGCTGACTTAATTGAGACGAATTAGGTAGAGCGGTAATTCTTAAAGTTTGGCCCTTAGTTGCTTCTACTCGTGAAATTGGAGGAGTAATAATGAAAGGCACATTTGCTTCATCGGGAGTTGATTTTGCATTTCCATCATCAATCCAAGCTTGAACAAGAGACGGAGCTGTGCCGTTATTGCTTAGTTGTAATGTGATCTCACGTGCATTTGAAGGATAAACGACACGAGTTCCATGCAAAACAATTTCAGGATGACCTGTGGTAGTCAGTGCTACCTGTAGGCAAACTAATCCCCAAAAAAACTTACGACCACGAAAAAGCATGAGCCATATTCTCAATAATGAATAATAGATAGGAGACAGCTTCTATTTAGAAATAGAAGCTTCAGTTTTAATTTTATTGATAAATAATTGTGTATTTTACTTGCGATGTTACCGTGCCAGCAGTAGAAGCACCTGTAGCATAATATTCAGCATAATAATTAAGGTCAGCATCACCGCCTGCTGAAACATTTACCCATTGCGAGTTGGTCTGCGTGCTATTCGTGCTTGTAGCAAGTACTGGGATTACGGCGTTATTACTGCCTAGCAACTGAATATTCACGTTTGTTGCCGCACCTGAGGTTGCTTGGTTTAATAAACGACCAGTATTAAAGTCAACGGTAGCGCCCGGTTCAAAATAAGTTGCGACTTTACCAGCAGAAGCACAGTTCGTTAAATTAATTTGAAATGGAGTACGACCAGCTACATCACCTGCATTTTTTAAAGTTTGAGATGAAACTGTAGGTAGATTAATTGTTAGATTTTTATCTCTAGTATCAATAGTACAAGTATTATCCGTAACAAGGCCATTAATAGTAATTGTGCCATCTGCTGCTTGTGCATTTGTTATATTTAAGAGAGAAACTGCTGCTATAAAAATAAACTTTTTCATAAAATCCCCAGAATAGCCTTTTAAAATAAAATCCATTACTTTTCAGCAAGTTTATTCTGCTTAAGTAAGGCGAATGAAATATATCACTTTTCAACCAAAAAACAAGAAAAACATTATATTTATATATATTTTGATGGATTGTTTTTATTAATAAATATTTTTTAAATATGTTTTTTATCAGTTGGTAAAATACTTTATGATTCATTTTTAAAATAAAATTAAAAAATCCGTAATATTTAACTATTTGTATTTTATTAAATTAATCCAAATTTAAAATATTCTTGAGAGTAAATGTTTATTTTATTTGCATAACTATTTGTTTTTAAAAAATAAAATTATTTTTTTAATTTATCTTGTGAATAAATTTATTTTTTAAGAATTTTTTAAGATTCAATTCCTACTGTTTTAGTTGTAATTCAATAAAAGATAATCTGGAGTTCCGTTCCATGAATAGTATGAAGTATAGCTATAAACCAAATTACTTTTTCTTTGCTCATAAACTAGTTTTGTTTTTAAAGGATTATCTGATTAAGCACCCAACGGAGCAGCAGACAACGTTTAACCTACAAACGATTTATGACATCTTTAGTCATGATCTTGCTTCAAGTACAACTAATCTTGAGGGTATCTTAAATATTGCAGATGAATACGTCTTTGAAACAGAAGATGGTTTACTTCCATTGATTAGTAAGCACTCTGTTAATCTCAAGAATCATGTACTTTCTTTGGAATTTTCACCACAAGCTTTGACAAGCTTATTGTCAGGTCGCTCTTTAGTGAATCCTAAAGCAGCTTAGATTTTCTTTTAAGGTAGAGTGAACTCATATAAAATTCATAAAATTTATTTTTAAGAGTTACTTATGAGTAAAGACTTTAAGGCCTTAACTTATATTACGGATGATAATATAGCAGATACGGTGACTTGGCTCTTACACCATCAAGATGTTTTTGATTCTTTTAATTTTGATGTATTGAGCCAAGAGCTGTCTGTAACGCATGCAGCAGGAAAAGACATTATTCGAGTAGGGGCATTTCTTAATGCCACTTACGGAATTTTAGTTACTTCTGTTTAAATAAAAAAGCCCTGAAAAATCAGGGCTTTTTGTTCTACTGCACTAAGTTATGCACTCATTGCATTTACTGATAAGTCAGCAACTGTAGGTTTTGGTTTTTCTGCGGTTAAGCCTAGTTTATTAAACAATGCTTGGTCTTTACCTTCACCTGCATTTGGTGTAGTGAGTAATTTATCACCAGAGAATAATGAGTTTGCACCCGCCATAAATGCTAATGCTTGATCTGAATCACTTAATGACTCACGACCAGCAGATAACCGAATATAGCTATGCGGCATAATAATGCGTGCAACGGCAATAGTGCGGATCCACTCAATTACATCAAGCTTTTCAACATCTGCTAAAGGTGTTCCTTCAATTGGAACAAGCATGTTAATTGGCACTGATTCAGGATGAATTGGCAAGGTAGCTAGTTCATGCAATAAACCAACACGGTCATCACGGCTTTCACCTAGACCTACAATACCGCCACTACAAACTTTCATACCAGCTTGGCGAACATAATCTAAGGTATTTAAACGATCATCAAAAGTACGTGTACTAATGATGTGAGAGTAGTACTCACGAGATGTATCTAGGTTGTGATTGTAATAATCTAAACCAGCAACTTGTAGACGTTCTGCTTGAGATTGGTTAAGCATGCCTAAAGTCATGCATGTTTCTAAACCTAACGCTTTTACTTCACGTACCATTTCTAAAACATAAGGCATATCGCGCTCATGTGGGTTACGCCAAGCAGCACCCATACAAAAACGAGATGAACCTGAATCTTTTGCAGCTTTTGCTTCGCTAATCACTTTTTCTACAGCGATACGTTTTTCTGCTTCTAATTTTGATTCGTAATGTGCGGATTGTGAGCAGTATTTGCAATCTTCAGGACATTTACCCGTTTTAATAGATAAAAGGGTACTGACCTGAATCGAATTGGCAGTGAAGTGCTCACGATGTACTTGCTGAGCCTTGAAAACTAAATCCAAAAAAGGTTGTTCATATAAAGCTTGGATTTCTTCACGATTCCAATCATTACGTAGAGTCATTGTCATATCCATGATGATGGCATTAATTCACTACACATAATCATACAGAATTCGTATTAAAGCTATAGGGCAAAAAACATCATTTTTTTAATTTGATAGCTGAAGTTGATTGAGTTGCTGTTCAATTGCCCAATCAATATGCACATTGACGATTTCGTCATGTAAATTTTTGCCTTTGTGTAGCTGATCTACAATTTCTTTTGAATAAGGAGCATTTCCTAATCCAATAGCAATATTACGTTTAAATGACTGATAACCTGTCCGGCGGATAGGGCTACCTTCTGTATTGGCTAAAAAAGTGGCTTCATCCCACTGCCAGATATCCAGTAGACTAATATTGTCTAATCCATTTCTAGGATTGAAATCGCTAATGGACGCAGTTTTGGCAAAACTATTCCATGGACAAATTAATTGGCAGTCGTCACAACCAAAAATTCGATTACCAATACCTGCACGTAATTCTTCAGCAATAATTCCTTTGTATTCGATAGTTAAGTAAGCAATACATCTTCTTGCATCTAGCATATAAGGTTCGACAATCGCTTGCGTCGGGCAAATATCAATACAAGCGCTACAAGAACCACAATGTGCTGTTGCAGGTTCGTCGAAAGGTAAATCGAGTGACGTAAATAGTTCGCCTAATACAAAAAAAGAACCCGACTTTTTATGAATGAGCAAAGTATGCTTACCTGTCCAACCCATTCCAGCACTTTCAGCTAATGATTTCTCAAAAATAGGAGCCGAATCTGCAAAAGGGCGAGATTCAAAATCGCCGACTTTTTCACGAATTCGTGTTGCTAAAGTTTTTAATCTGCCACGCATGACTTTATGGTAATCACGGCCACGTGCATAACGGGCGATAATCGCAGAATTTGGTTCGAAAGGTACATATCGAGGTTTTGGAGATTCCACAAGATAGTTCATACGAACACAAATAATACTTTTTGTACCAGGAACTAATAATGTAGGGTCGGCTCGTTTTTCTAGATTTTCTTCTAAATAGGTCATGTCCGCATGATAACCACGTTCTAGATATTCTAAAAAACGTGGCATTTGCTCTTGAGCATCTGGTTTTGCAATGACACAATCAGCAAAACCTAAGTCTAAGGCTTGAGCTTTGATCCATGCTTTTAATTCATGAGGATCAAGTTGTTGCACTGCAATGCGTGATGTGTCGGAAGATGTCATAAACCAAAATGCAAGAGGATAATAATATGCAGGCGGTAGTTTACCATAGCGACGATATTCGAGCATGGGAGCAGCGTTGGTTTGCTGCACAAAACTCCTCATTAGGTTTAATGCAACAAGCAGCTTGGTCAATCGCTCAGCAGTTCATCGAGCTTTTTAAAGATCGCAGTATTAATAATATTGCTGTCTGGTGCGGGCAAGGCAATAACGCAGGTGATGGCTACTTTATAGCAAGTTATCTAAAACAAGCTGGATTTCACGTTGAAATATTTGCAGCTCAATTGGGTGAATCAACCGATTTACATTGTGCAGCGCAATTTGCGATAGAAAAGAAAGTTCAAACTCATTCAGATTTTGATATTAAAAGAACATTTGATTGCCATATTGATGCTCTATTTGGCATAGGCTTAAATCGCGAATTAAATATTAATTGGCAACAGGCTATTCAACAATTTAATAAACAATCTGGCTTAAAAATTTCGATTGATATACCAAGTGGTTTGTATGCAAATACAGGCTGTGCTTTACCTTTTGCAATACGAGCTGATCATACCTTTACTGTTTTAGCTCTTAAAGCTGGATTATTTACAGGTCAAGGTAAAGAATATGTGGGGCAAGTTCATTTAGTTAATTTAATTCCAATAGATGAAGAGCTGAAACCATTAGCTTATTTGACATCTACAAATATTAAGCTTCCTAAGCGTTTGGCTTTTGGTCATAAAGGGAGCTATGGGCATGTCTTAGTGGTTGGTGGACATGAGCAAATGGGTGGCGCTGTCATTATGGCTGCTGAGGCTGCTTTTCATGCAGGGGCAGGTAAGGTGACCGTGATTTGTCATCAAAAGCATCATCAAGCTATTTTGTCACGGGCACCTAATATTATGCTCCGTGATATTAATGCTTTAGATGAAGAAAATATTAGAGAGATTTTATCTCAAGTTGATGCAGTATGTTTTGGAATGGGCCTAGGTCGTGACGATTGGGCACAGCAAATTTATCAGCAATGGTTTAATTTGTTAAATCAGAGTACGCACCTAGAAACTATTTTAGATGCAGATGCTTTGTGGTTTCTAGCAAAGCAACCTGAAAAATTAGGTGCACATGTTTATGCGACGCCTCATCCGGGAGAAGCGGCTACCTTACTTGGTTCTTCTACAGCGCAAATTGAAAATGACCGAATTGCTGCAATTTATGCATTACAACAAAAATATGCAGGCCAGTGGGTACTTAAAGGAGCGGGTAGCTTAATTTTAGAGAATAACTTATATATTTGTACACAAGGTAATGCTGGAATGGGAACGGGTGGAATGGGTGATGTGTTAGCTGGAATGATTACAAGCTTGAAAGCCCAATTCCACCAAGATATTGCGTTACATGAGATTGTTACGCTTCATGCACAAGCAGGAGACCTTTTAGCTAAAAAAGGTATACGTGGCTTGCAGGCCTTTGAGATGAATCAGGCAATTACTCAAGTCGTAAATCAATAAATTTTTAACGTCTGCGACTGCTAGAGCGGCTTCGTCCACGCGCCATACCACCTAAGGCATTAAGGACAGAAAGTTTACTCATACTTCCTGATGCATGAGCATGGCAAATAGCGGCAGCAAGAGCATCGGCTGCATCGGATTGAGGTTTAATCGTCAAGTTAAGTAACCGCATGACCATCATTTGTACTTGTTCTTTGTCTGCTGCACCATACCCAACGACAGACTGTTTAATTTGACGGGCAGTATATTCTGCAACTTGTAAATCTAAATTAACTAATGCGGCTATGGCAGCACCACGAGCTTGTCCCAGTTTTAAAGCAGAGTCTGGGTTTTGAGCCATAAAGACCTGCTCAACCGCAGCTTCAGTGGGACCATGAAATTTCACAATTCGCTCAACGCCAGCAAAAATGCGTTTTAAGCGTTCCGGCATTTCTTGAGTTTCAGTTCGGATTGTACCAGCATCAACAAAACGCAGTTTACTACCATCTTTTTCAATGATTCCATAACCTGTTAAGCGTGAACCCGGGTCAATACCAATAATCAATGCCATGTGAAGACTTATATAAATAGTTCAGTAGGTATTGTTACATAGCCAAAACGGTTATGCATGAGTAATTTAAAGAATGCTGTGATGAATGGTTATTTTTCGGTTTTTATTGAACCAATTTATATTTTCTAAAATCATTTGATGTAATTCTATTTTAATGGAATACTTATCTATAATTTTGGAATTAAAGTCTGTCGGCAGATGGAAGATATTAATATACGCATTGCGCAGCAAGTACGTGAATTGCGTCTAGCCCGTGGATATACCTTAGATGTTCTTGCAACTCGATGTCAGGTAAGTCGTTCTGCAATTTCATTAATTGAAAGAGGTGAGGCGAGTCCTACAGCTGTTGTCCTTGAAAAGCTGGCAAATGGTTTAGGTGTGCCTTTGACTCAGCTATTTGATATCCCACAAAACAATCAATCACCTCAACCTATGGTTCGGCGTACTCAACAATCAGAATGGAAAGATCCCGAAACAGGTTATATTCGCCGTCAGGTTTCACCGCCAAATTGGAAATCTCCATTTCAAATCGTTGAAATCGAATTCCCGCCTCAGTCACGAATTACTTATGAAATTAGTGAAACCTCCAAGGTGGTACAACAGCAACTCTGGGTAGTTGAAGGAGAAATTGATATTCAATTAGGTGATTCTTCTTATGCTTTAAGCACAGGGGATTGCTTAGCAATGCAACTCAACCAGCCCGTTATATACAGCAATAATTCATCTCAAGTCGCTCGCTATATTTTAGTCGTCTCTAATCAACTTGTTTCTGCCGTTAAGGAATCTTTATGACCTATTCCCTCAATTCTAATTTTCGTTTAATTGATTGTAATGAAGCAGAATATTCTGGGGCTATATTAGAGATTCTGAATGAGGCAATCATCAATTCTACTGCTCTATATGACTATGTGCCGCGCTCTGAGGAATCGATGAAAAACTGGTTTTCAGTTAAAAAAGAAAATGGTTTTCCAGTAATTGGTATTATTGATGAAACAAACAAGTTATTGGGTTTTGCAAGCTGGGGGACCTTCAGAGCTTTTCCTGCCTATAAATATACTGTTGAACATAGTATTTATATTCATCATGAACATCGTGGTGGTGGACTAAGCAAAATTTTAATGCAAGAGTTGATTAAACGTGCTCAAGAGGCTGAGCTACATGTATTGATAGGCTGTATTGATGCAACCAATCAGGCAAGCATTGGTTTACATGAAAAAATGGGCTTTATTCATGCAGGTACTTTTAAACAAGTCGGGTTTAAGTTTGGACAATGGTTGGATGCAGCTTTTTATCAGTTAAATTTAAATACGCCGCAGCAGCCAGTTGATGGGTAAATCATAAAGCTCAATCTCAAGTTTAAGAAAATAGCCCAGTTTATGATGAAATAAAAACAGGGCTATAGAGCCTAAATTATAAAACACCGAGTTGTTCTAATCCTTTATAAGCAATTTCTTTTCGAATAGAACTAGGAATTCCTTTTTTCATTTCTAAATTGAGTGAGAACGCTACAATTTCTCCTTGTGGTTGAACGACCCAGCCGGTTAACCAGCCAACTTGTGGTTCAACATCCCATCCCCAACCACTTTTAGCATAAATTTTACGTCCATTTTTTTCTTCTATGAACACCATTGATTGGACTTGTTCTTGTACATTTTTACTAAATGGAAGACTTTTATTAGCTAATTCATAAGCAAATTGGGTTTCTTGTTCAGGTGTAATTTTAAGTGGGCCGACAAGCCAAAAATTATCTACTTTTGAACCAATGTCCGCATTACCGAAACCAATACGTTTTACCTCTTTAGCCATAAGATCAAGTCCAATTCTTCGCGCTAGTTCTTGATAAACTGGAATAGCAGAAGCTTTCATTGCATCGCCTAGAGTCATGTCCTTTTCCCAATCAGGAAACAAACGCTTTTGCCCGTCCCATTTAAATGCTTCTGTTGTCGTTGCTTTATGGTGTTCAAGTCCAATTAAAGCATTTAGCATTTTAAAGGTAGAGGCGGGAACATATTCTGTTGATGCTCTTTTAAGATCATTGCCATAAATTTCTTCGGTCTGCCCACGCTTAATCACTAAAACTCCCGTGGTGTATGCCTGATCAAACAGAGATTTAATTTCTTCTGAATTTTTATTGGCGGAAATAGCGTGTATTTGATGTTGTTTTACAGTGTTAGAGTTAGAAGAGCAGGCAAATAAAAATAGAGTAGCTGTCGCAACGACAAGGACTTTTTTATACATAGTTCTGACTAAGTTTAATTTGTGAAGTGTTATTAATTAATTTAACTTGAATAGAACTGACTTTAGATAGGTAAAATGTAAGCTATTTAGAGAGGTATACATGTCCGTGGGACTTTTAAAGTTCTCTAAAGGTAAAGCGGAAATAAAGGAACAGTCTGAACTTTGCTAAGTAAATAAGACTTTATTTGACTAAATACGCTCTTTTTCGAAGAACTTTTCGCTCAAATAAAGTAAAAAATTTAAAATCTGATTGAAGTGGCACTTGATAAACCTGATACAGCACTCATTAATAAGAAAGCATGTTTGTTTTTATCGAGTTAAAATCAAATGTACTCCAGTATTGCAGACTCTTATTGATCCGATGGTATTGTTAATTTTTTAGAAATTAGACAAAACAATCAAAGTTAAGAGAAATGCTTAATCCTTATGTGAAACTTAGATAGGGTTAGGTCAAATAAAACTGCAATGAATTTTCTTTTTGAGATAGATAAAGTTTTACATGAATTTACTTCTTATTGTAGTTCTGGGCGCGATTGTTGAAATTGCCGTATGGATTGGCGTAGCACAGTTCATCAGTGGATGGTACGTGTTCTTTTGGTTCATTATTGCTTTCTTTATTGGTTTGGGGCTTATTCGCAGAAGTACTGCTGGTATTATGCCTCAATTACAGCAAATGCAGATGACAGGCCAGCTAGGTAGTGACCCAACTGTAACTAAAAAACTTGCTTACGCTTTTGCAGGTTTCTTATTAATCTTGCCAGGTCTTGTATCTGATGTTTTGGCGGTTTTAATTTTGATTCCTGGTGTTCAAACCGCATTCCGTAACATAGCGATGAGAACTCTTGCAAAACGCCAACAAGCCATGATGAATAAAATGATGGGTGGTATGGGCGGTAATGCTTCAGGACAAAATCCATTTGCTGATTTAATGCGCCAAATGCAAGATATGCAGAATCAGCAAGGTGGTGGTCAAGGCCAATACCATGATTCAAACGTCATTGATGGCGAAGCGCGAGATGTTACGCCAAACCACAAAAAAATTGAGCATAAAAATAAAGATTAATAAGTAATTATGTTATGAAAAAGCTTAAACCTCATGGGTTTAAGCTTTTTTTTTATTTCTAAAATTATTATTGATTCTGAGAAACCGAAGTAGATGAATCACTATCGTCTATTTCTAATTTAGTTCCTTCTTGTGGTTTTGGCTGTGGTTGATATTTATTTGAAGGTAGAGCGGTTTGCTTGTTTTCAGATTGTTGATAACCTCGACTTCGGTTTGCTCTTTCACGAAAGCCACCCTTGTTAATCAGCTGTGTATGAGACATGCATTTGCCTAAAATGTGAGATTATTCGCTTATTTTAGCAAATTTGGCAAAATATCAAAATAAGAAAAATAGTGCCAAAAAAATAATATTTAACTTATCTTTTTGTATTTTAATAATATTTTTTAATTGACTCAATTGTTCATTCAGATTGAATTATCTTTTCATTTCACATAGGATAAATATAAAGGATGTATAAATTAAAAATGCAGCAAACCTATTAAAAAAACAACGGTTGAAATGAGGGAAGGAGGGTTACCTATGCTATATCAATACCATTGTGCGTGTTGCGACAAAGTTGTGGCATCAACTGATAAATCATGTCCATATTGTGGTTCGCAACATATTCGAAGCCCGTATGGTTTGTGGATGTTTTGTGTGATGGCTTGTCTAGCGGTTGTCGTTGTATTTAAAGTTGTCCATATTTATGTCCAGAACCATCAAGATACTCCGACACAGTCAACATTACTTGATGTATTAAATCAGGATGATAAAACCACAAGACAATAAATTTTGATCAGAGCTACAAATGATATGGCATCAAGGATGGTTGCTAGAAGAGTAAACCCTACATATTATGAAATTTGAACTGTAAAAAAGCCCGCTCATTGGCGGGCTTTTTTATGACTTTATATTAGAGGCCAGCAGCATCTTTAAGAGCTTCAACTTTATCAGTTTTTTCCCATGTAAATGCAGTATCTGATCCTTCGCGACCAAAGTGGCCATAAGCCGCAGTTTGTTTATACATCGGCTGAATAAGATCCAGCATACGAGTAATACCAAACGGTCTTAAATCGAAATGATCACGTACAAGTTGAATAATCAACTCATCAGAAACTTTTGCTGTACCAAATGTATTAATTGAAATTGAAGTAGGTTCTGCTACACCAATTGCGTAACTCACCTGAATTTCACATTTGTCAGCAAGACCAGCTGCTACAATATTTTTTGCAACATAACGGCCTGCATATGCAGCAGAACGGTCAACTTTAGATGGATCTTTACCAGAGAAAGCACCGCCGCCGTGACGAGCCATACCACCGTATGTATCAACAATAATTTTACGACCTGTTAAACCACAGTCACCTACAGGGCCGCCAATAACGAACATACCTGTTGGGTTAATGTGGAATTTGGTCGCAGCGTGGAACATTTCCGCAGGAATGATCGGCTTTATAATTTCTTCAATAACAGCTTCTTTAAGCTGGCTTTGAGTAATTTCAGGATCATGTTGAGTAGACAAAACAACTGCATCTAGACGTACAGGCTTGCCATTTTCATATGCAAAAGTAACTTGGCTTTTTGCATCTGGGCGTAACCATGGAAGTGTGCCTGAGCGACGAAGTTCAGCCTGACGTTCCATTAAACGGTGAGCATAAGAAATCGGAGCAGGCATTAAAACGTCTGTTTCACGGCTTGCATAACCGAACATTAAACCTTGGTCTCCGGCACCTTGATCTTCAGGTTTTTGACGGTCTACACCTTGTGCAATCTCTGGTGATTGTTTACCAATCATATTGATTACAGCACATGTTGATCCATCAAAGCCAAGATCAGAGTGGTGGTATCCAATACCGTTAACAGTATTACGAACAACAGCTTCAACATCAATATTAGCAGTCGTTGTTACTTCACCAGCAAGTACAACAGCGCCTGTTTTTACCAGTGTTTCACATGCAACACGTGCGTATGGGTCTTCTTTTAAGATTGCATCCAAAATAGCGTCGCTAATTTGGTCGGCCATTTTATCGGGATGACCTTCGCTTACAGATTCCGAGGTAAAAACAGCGTACTCGCGCATGAAAGTCCTATCTTGGTTATTTCAAAAGACATAATATGTTACATCGACTTGAGCTTAAGGACCAGTTCATACTGACCAAAAAGCATGAATTTGTTTCATTTATACTGTGTTTTAATTGATAAGTGTATTAGTAAAATTGATATAAAGAATGTTTATTTAAAGTATTGGTATTTTAATAACAAGTTATTAGAGTACTTTTTAGACATATGGATTAACAAAAAGATTATGTGTTACAAGTAGGATTTTAAAGAAAAGAAACATGATCGACTTACATAGAGATTTCAAAATATTTTATCTATATATCAAAGTCTAATAGAACGGTCTGTTCGTATAGGGGAGCAGTATTTAAGAAAATGAGCACTGTTTTGTATAACTTAAAGGTCCAAATGATTTTTGTGTAACCAAGAAACGGTTAAAAATAAAGAAATATACTATGTTGGGGTTTACCCTCAGCCTTTTTTTTAAGACAATATAGCGGCATTGAATTGTTATTCATCTTCTTCTTTTCATCAATCTATTAAAATTGGATTCTGATCTTATGACGACCCCTTTAAACGAACGTCGTATTGCAAATGCAATTCGTGTATTGGCAATGGATGCTGTGCAACAGGCAAACTCAGGGCATCCTGGTGCTCCAATGGGGATGGCAGATATTGCTGACGTCGTCTGGCGCGAGTTTTTAAATCACAACCCAACTAACCCACAATGGGCAAACCGCGACCGTTTCGTTTTATCAAACGGCCATGGTTCAATGTTGCAATATGCTTTGCTTCATTTAACAGGTTATGATCTTTCAATTGAAGATTTAAAACAGTTCCGTCAATTACATTCAAAAACTCCTGGCCACCCTGAATATGGTTATGCACCAGGTATCGAAACTACGACTGGCCCTTTAGGCCAAGGTATTGCTAATGCAGTTGGTTTTGCATTGGCAGAAAAGACTTTAGCTGCTCAGTTCAATAAAGATGATTTAAAAGTAGTTGATCACTTTACTTATTGTTTCTTGGGCGATGGCTGTTTAATGGAAGGTATTTCTCACGAAGTATGTTCTTTAGCAGGTACTTTACAACTTGGTAAATTGATTGCTTATTATGATGACAATGGCATTTCAATTGATGGTGAAGTAGAAGGCTGGTTCAGCGATGATACAGAAGAGCGTTTTAAAGCCTATGGTTGGCAAGTTCTTCGTGTAGATGGGCATGATGCTGATGCGATTCGTCAAGCAACGATCGAAGCAAAAGCTGAGACTCAAAAACCAACAATCATTATGTGTAAAACGATTATTGGTTTAGGTTCACCAAATAAGCAAGGTAAAGAAGACTGTCATGGTGCGCCATTAGGTAAAGATGAGATTACTTTAACTCGTGAAGCATTAGGCTGGAAAGAAGAAGCATTCGTTATTCCTGCTGATGTATATGCTGCATGGGACGCGAAAGCAAAAGGTACTGAATCTGAAGCAGCTTGGGATGCGGTATTTGCACAATATCAAGCAAAATATCCAACTGAAGCAGCTGAGTTACTTCGTCGTATTAGCGGTGATTTACCAGCTGAATTTGCAGCACAAGCAGATGCTTTCATTCGTGAAACAAATGCGAAAGGCGAAACCATCGCAACACGTAAAGCGAGCCAAAACACATTACAAGCATTTGGTCCTTTATTGCCTGAATTATTAGGTGGTTCTGCTGACTTAGCTGGTTCTAACTTAACGCTTTGGAAAGGTTGCCAAGGTATTCAAGAAAACCCAGCTGGTAACTACGTATATTATGGCGTACGTGAGTTCGGTATGACTGCAATTGCGAATGGCGTTGCATTGCATGGTGGTTTTGTTCCTTACGTTGCAACATTCTTAATGTTTATGGAATATGCGCGTAATGCAGTACGTATGTCAGCATTGATGAAACAACGTGTAATTCATGTTTATACACATGACTCAATTGGTCTAGGTGAAGATGGTCCAACTCACCAGCCAATCGAACAAATTGCTTCTTTACGTGGTACACCGAACCTAAATACGTGGCGTCCTGCTGATACTGTAGAAACTGCTACTGCGTGGAAATCTGCTCTAGAGCGTAAAGATGGCCCTACAGCACTTATTTTCTCTCGTCAAAACTTACCATTCCAAACACGTTCTGAAGAACAAATTCAAAATATTGCGAAAGGTGGTTATGTTCTTGCTGAAGAAAAAGGCGAATTGAAAGCAATCATTATTGCAACTGGTTCTGAAATTTCTTTAGCAATGGAAGCTTATGCTCAACTTGACGGTGTACGTGTAGTTTCTATGCCATGTGCAGAAGAGTTTATGAAACAAGACGCTGCATATCGTGAAGCTGTATTACCAGCTCATATCCGTGCACGTGTTGCAGTTGAAGCAGCTCATGTTGACTACTGGTGGAAGTTTGTTGGTCTTGATGGCAAAGTAATTGGTATGACTACTTATGGTGAGTCTGCACCAGCAAAAGATTTGTTCCAATTCTTTGGTATTACAACTGAAGCTGTTGTTGCAGCGGTAAAAGAATTAACTGCTTAAATATTGAAGTAGTGTAAAAAAAGCGCTCCTCATGGAGCGCTTTTTTATATTTGAAGATTAAATGCTAAGTTCGGTTTGAATATTAATTTGAGACGTAAGTAATTTATGAATAGGGCAGTTTTCAGCAACTTTTAATAAGCGCTTGTGTTGGTCTTCAGTAAATTCACCTTTGAGTGTGATTTTGCGTTCAATATTATTTTGGCCTTTCTCTGGTTCACCATTCGGGTTTAATGCTAAGTCCACTTGAACATGATCAATCTTAATACCCTTAAGATTCGCATACATCTCTAATGTGATGGTAGTGCAAGCACCTAAAGCAGACAGTAAGATTTGAACTGGGTTTGGTGCACTATCTTGCCCACCTTTGTCTGTAGGTTCATCAGCAAACCATTGGTGACCTGAAGGATCGGTCAGAGTTACTCGATATGGAGTGGAAGTACTTTGTGCTTGAGCAGTGTTAGCCATGTTTTACCTTATTATTAATCAAAAATCGAAGTAAAAACGAATTAATTTAAGAGTGCAGACACGGTACGATAGTACCTATATTTTATAATATTGTTTTTAAATAATAACTGTAACGCTTTTATTGTTGCATGGATGAAACATATCGTTTTATAAAGAATAGTGAATTAAATTACTTGATGTATACACTAACGACTATATCAATAAAGGATACGAAAAATGCATCTTAAAACATTAAGCTTCGGTTTGGCAGTAGCATTAGCTAGTTCAGTTACTTTAGCTGCACCAGTCGACTACAAAATTGATCCAACACATACAGCTACTGTTTTCTCGTGGAATCACTTTGGTTTCTCTACTCCAAGCGCTAACTTCTCGGATATCCAAGGTGTAATTAAAGTTGATAATGCTAAACCAGCAAACTCATCTGTTAATGTAACTATTCCTTTAAGCAGCGTAAATACAAACGTTCCTGCTTTGGATAAAGAGTTCCAAGAAGAAGCTTGGTTTAATGCAGCTAAATATCCAAACATTACTTTTAAAAGTACTAAAGTTGAAACCAAAGATAAAAAGCACTTTAAAATTACTGGTGATTTAACTGTTAAAGGTGTAACTAAACCTGTTGTACTTGATGCTGTTTTAAATAAGCAAGGCGAGCATCCAATGGCGAAAGTTCCAGCGATTGGTTTTAATGCTACAACTTCATTCAATCGTTCTGAATTTGGTCTAGGAAGTTATGTGCCGAACGTTGGTGATAAGATCACTGTAAATATTACCACTGAAGCAACTGCTGCTAGTGCAGCTAAAAAATAAGTTTTAAGTTTTCTAAAAAGCCCTCAAGAGGGCTTTTTTATTTAGATTGGTTCTTTTTTATCTGGATCTATAAATACTAAAGGGACTGAAGGATCAATATTCCTTTTTTCAGATTTTTCTCTGAGGAATTGGTAAGTAGGAACCTTCATTTTTGCTTGATCACGCAATTTCTTCTTAATATAAAGAACAAGAGCAAAACATGTTGTTGCGACAGTGAGCATCATACCATTCATATAGCTCATGATTGAACTTACATAACCGATGGTGGTTAATCGGTGCATCATACGTTCAACTTGAGTACTACTTTCAATTCCGGTAATTGCCCAGCTACATAAATGTTCGCAGTTGTTAATAATGAGATGATAGTGGTTTTCATGCATACGTGAACGCATACGACGCACGACTGCTTTTCCTTTATAGCGTGGCGTGTCATAAGAGCGAACGTGAATTTTTTTGCCATGCGAGAATGCATCTATTGAAGTGATCTCAATCGGACGTTTTTTGATGAAATGCGCTAAGCCAGAATAATGGATAACTCGACCTCTCCCAGCATATATACCATGATGGCTATAGCCGAGATGCTTTACGATGAGATGAGCCCCTAGAGGGTAGCGTTTATTCGATTGCTGCATGCTTACGCTGATCCAATAAAGTGTAAATGGCTTTTATTGAAAAGCTGCCAAGCATTATAACCAATATCAGCAATGCAGAGTGTATTGATTACGTCGAATGAATGAGTTTGGCTCATACCCAATCTATTTGTCTTTATTGTATATAATTTAAAGTTTTCATATGAAGGAAAAATGTCATGCTTGGTGGTACTAAATGAAATGGTTGGTGTGGTGCTTAACGATATATGGTCTTTTAATTCAGTCTGTCTATGCCCTAGAACATCAGCAAGTTAAAACGGCGGAAGGCGATCAATATGATGTGATTGCAATTAGCAATTTAAAACAGTTGCGTCTTTTTCTTAAGAATTCCACTAATCAACAGTATTACAAAAGCTTTAATAATATTCAGAAAAATTTAAAGCAATGTGAACGTCTTTCTTTTGCAATGAATGCAGGGATGTTTCATCCAGGATTTTCTCCAGTAGGGCTGTATGTTGAGCAAGCTAAAGTAATTCAGCCATTAAATGAAAATAAAGGATTGGGAAATTTCTTTTTACAGCCGAATGGTGTGCTGGGTTGGAATAAAAAACAGGCCTTTATTTTAACAACGCAACAATATAGTCGACGCGATTTCAATGTTGAGTATGCAACACAATCTGGCCCAATGTTAGTTATTGATGGGAAGATAAACTCCCTTTTTTTACCAGACTCTCAATCGAATAAAATTCGTAATGGTGTTGGTATTCGAAATAATAAGCTCTACTTTGTAATATCGAAAAATAGCGTGAGTTTCTATAGATTTGCTCAGTTCTTTCAAAGAAATCTTAAGGTAGAGCAGGCTTTATATCTCGATGGTTCTATTTCTAGTTTATATGTTCAAAAAAACAAGCGTAATGATCAATTATTTGAAATGGGGCCAATTGTTGGTTCCGTTGATCAGACAGATTGCCAAATAAAGTGAAATATAAAAAAGCCAGTACAAGACTGGCTTTTTTATTAGTGAATAGATGGTTTTTGAGTGAGTTCATTTAACTCTTTTCGGCTATAACCACGGGAAATAAGAACTTTTTTTATTCCCTTAATGACATCTTCATCTGTTGCTAGTGCAAGAGCACTTAGAAGTTGTTCATTTGTTTTACATGAGCAGTCATTTTCAACACAAGCAGTTTGGTTTTTATGCTCGTTATGCTGTTGATCTGCTAAGAACAGCTTTTGCCAAAAACTCATAGAGCCTTCATATACAACCTAACATAGCTCGAAATATAGCCAATTTAAAATAAAATACAAGTCTCTATAAGTGATAAATCCACCAATTGAACTCAAGAATTTTCGATAGGAATGCTAGAGTTAAACGAAATTATGACGGATAGATGACTTGATATTTTTTGAAAATTTAAATACTTAACTAATAAAGTGTTAAAAAATAAGGAGGTACAAAACCTCCTTATTTTAAACTTTACAATGAAAGATTTTGTTTAAATCTTCTCAAGTAAAACACCTGACTCAACATGATGTGTATAAGGGAATTGATCGAACAATGCAAACTTAGTAATACGGTGAGTTAAACCTAATGTTTTTAAGTTCTCATACAGTGTATCTGGGTTGCATGAAATATAAATAATACGTTCAAAACCCTGTAATAATTTCAAAGTTTCATCATCAATCCCTGCACGTGGGGGATCAACAAATACGGTATCAAAATCATAACTCTGAATATCAATATTTGCTTCTTGTAGACGGCGGAACTCGCGCTCGCCTTGATAAGCTTGAGTGAATTCTTCAGCTGAAAGACGGGCTACTTGAATATTATCAATCTGATTTTGCTCGATGTTCCATTGAGCAGCATAAACAGAGGATTTTGCAAGTTCTGTTGCCAAAACGCGTTCAAACTTTAAAGAAAGCGGAAGAGTAAAGTTGCCATTACCACAGTACAGCTCTAATAAGTGTTTTTTCGATCCTTCAGCTGCATCGCATGCCCATTGCAGCATTTTTTTGCAAACCTGTGCATTTGGCTGAGTAAAGCTACTTTCAATTTGTTTGTATTTAAATGAACGGTTTAAAAGTTCGAATTCTTCAACGACGAAATCATCGCCAATAATAATTTTCTGGCCACGACTGCGGCCCATAATTTTAATGTCTAATTTCTCAGCAAGCGCTTTAGCTGCCTGTTCCCATTCTTGATCTAGTTTACGGTGGTAAATTAAGGTAACTAACATTTCTCCGCTAAGTGTAGCGAGGAAATCAGCTTCGAATATACGGTTAGAAAGCTTGGGTTCTGCTTTTAGTTCTTCCAAAAGTTTTGGCATTAAATCATTAATGCTTTGGTCCGCAATAGGAAACTCATCAATACGTACAACAGTTTTTTGCTTGTCGTCATCATTACGCTCAAACATGGCATAGAACATATCATTTTCTGTGTGCCAGATACGAAATTCAGCACGCATACGGAAATGTTGTTCAGGTGATTCAAACACTTCTAATGTAGGTGGTGTAAATTCAGAAAATTGAGTAGTAATACGGTCAATTTTAGCTTGAAGTTGTTGACGATAAGAAGAGGTCATAGACAATGAAAATTTAGACAGAATCAAATAGTGAATGGTATCAAAAAAATTGAACTTGCAGGAGCCAATTTTAACCAGATATTTATAAGAGAAAGGAATGCTTAGACTAGGGCCGATTTAAAACGCGATTAATAAAATCTGATTTTACTGCTCTGTATTGATCGTGATTTAAATGGCTACACTGTAATTTTAATTGATTATATTCATTGACCAATATGGGTGACTCTATAAGCTTATTTTTAAATGTTAAGAAAAATGTGAATATTGAATCTGATACTACAATTTGAAAAGCAACCTCATCGTTGTTGAGTGACTCGAGCATACAAAGCTCATGTGTTCTAAGTGTATTTGGCTTTTCGATAAAGTTGAGTGTTTTTAGGCGTTCAATTGCGCATTCAAATTGCTCAGGCATAACTTCAATATAAATATCTAGATCACCTTTAGAAATTGCATTTGGAATAGCGGATGAACCAATATGCTCAATTTTGGCAAATGGTAGAAGGGCGCAAATAGCTTTGTGATATGAATTAAAAAGTTGAGCGCATCTTTGTTGATATTTTTCTGGTTCTAAAAAGACCATTATGAGAATCTCAAATTGATAAAGTTTATATATTTAAGAATAGATTACTTGATTAAATAAAAAAGCCCAAATACTGAGATTTGGGCTTTTTAGAAAGTTCGGTATTAATCAGTCATTGTCATTAAGCTTGCGTTACCACCAGCCGCAGCTGTATTCACACTAATTGCACGTTCAATCACTAAACGCTCAAGTGGAATAGTCTCATTCGGCTCAACATGGGTAATACCAACAATTGCACCAGAACGAATAGCAATCTCTTGCTGTAATGAGAAGATCTCTTCGCGATTACCATGATGTAAAACTGCATCAAAATCATCTGATGAGATGTTTTTGACTGTAGTAATTGCAGCAAGCACATCTTTTGGCAATATTTGTTTGTATTTTGCCAACAATGGACTATTTGGCATTACGGCCGCTTGGCTACCCACTGCAAAAATTGCGAGCAATTGATGCAATTGATTTTGTTCTGTATCAGCGATTGAAAGAACACGATGACGCGGCAAAATAATATATTGGTTACTTTCCCCAGTAGGGCCTTGTAACTCATAGAATTTACCAACACCAAATGGTTCGATATCACGATTTGCTTGCGGTAAATGCTGTTTCGCCCAATTTTGTAAGCTCTGATAAACCTCACGGTTAAAGCCTTCAAAAGCAGTTTGCTCCGTCTTCATGGCAAATGGTGTTGCCAATACTTTGTTTGAACAATGTTGCATTAAACGATACATGTAAAGCGGACCGCCAGCTTTTGGACCTGTACCAGATAGACCTTCACCACCAAATGGTTGAACACCAACAACAGCCCCAACAATATTGCGGTTGATATAAAGGTTACCCACTTCAGCATGTTGAATGACTGTTTGGATGGTTTCATCAATACGGGTATGTAGACCCATTGTTAAACCATAGCCTTTGGCATTAATGCGAGAAATGAGTTGTTCAAGCTCACCATACTTATAGGTAATGATGTGTAAAACTGGACCAAAAACTTCGCGTTGTAAGTCATCAAGATTAGGAAGTTCAATTGCTGTTGGTACAACAAACGTTCCTTTATCTAATTCATTCTGGCTTGTTGCACCGAACATCAACTGATGTACTGGATAGCCTTTAGACTTCATTTTTTGAATGTGCTGGTCAATCGTTTGTTTTGCTTCGTCATCAATAACAGGACCAATGTCAGTTTTTAAAATTGCAGGATTACCTACGATCAACTGTTGCATTGCACCTTTAAGCATTTTAATCACGGTCGCAGCACTGTCTTCTTGTACACATAAAATACGTAAAGCAGAGCAACGCTGACCCGCGCTATCAAAAGCAGAACTTACAACATCGAGTACGACTTGTTCAGTTAATGCTGATGAGTCCACAATCATTGCATTTTGACCACCAGTCTCTGCAATGAGAGGAATAGATTGACCATTATCAGATAAGCGTTTTGCAACTGTCTTCTGCAAAATTTTTGCAACTTCAGTCGAACCTGTAAACATGATGCCATCGATACGGCTATCTTGGCTAAGCTGAGCACCGACTGTTTCACCGCGGCCAGGAAGTAGCTGTACAGCACCATGTGGAATACCGGCTTCCCATAAAATCTGAACTGCTTGAGCTGCGATTAATGGCGTTTGTTCAGCAGGTTTAGCAATAACACAGTTACCACTCACTAATGCTGCAGCAATTTGGCCAGAGAAAATTGCAAGAGGGAAGTTCCATGGGCTAATACAAAGTACACTACCTAGAGGCTGAATAGCTGTATTTGCTGGTAGGTTTTCAACTTGAGTTGCGTAGTAACGTAAGAAGTCTACAGCTTCGCGAACTTCTGCAATCGCATTGGCATAAGTTTTACCGCTTTCACGGCAGAGTAAAACCATCAATTCTTGAATGCGGCTTTCCATGAGGTCAGCTGCACGTTTTAAGTATTCAGCACGCTGCTCTTTAGGTGTATTTGACCATTCAGATTGAGCTTGTTCTGCTGAGTTAAGTGCAATTTCGACATGCTTAAGATCAGCTTCTTGCACATACCCAACAATTTCATCATTTTGTGCTGGGTTTGTAATTGCAACAGAATGACCTTGCTCTAATGAATCGTTATTTGCCAATAATGGATGGCTTTGCCAAACACGATTACGTAATTCTTGAGCTGTGCTATCTAGAGCTGCAAGTGGAGCATCATTTGCTAAATCATAGCCTTTAGAGTTTTTACGAAGTGTTCCGTACATATCTAAAGGTAGAGGAATTGATGGATGTTTTAAACCAATCGAACCTTCAAGGTTAGCAGCATGACGAATATCGTAAATTGGAGACTGAATAAGATCTTCAACTTTAAGTGTTTTATCGGCAATACGGTTAACGAATGAAGTATTCGCGCCATTTTCAAGTAAACGACGAACTAAATAAGCTAACAACGTTTCATGGTTACCAACAGGAGCATAAATACGGCATGGCACGCCTAATTTATTTTGCTCGCGTGGACCAACAACTTGTTCATAAAGCGGTTCACCCATGCCATGTAAGCATTGGAACTCATATTGACCAGCATAATATTTGCTTGGATCAGCTAAATGATAGATTGTTGCCAATGTTTGAGCATTGTGAGTTGCAAATTGCGGATAGATAAATTCTGGCGCAGCAAGTAATTTTTTGGCACAAGCGATATAAGATAAATCTGTATGTACTTTACGCGTGAAGACAGGGTAATCATCCATACCTTCGATTTGCGCTTTCTTAATTTCGCTATCCCAATATGCGCCTTTCACAAGACGGATCATGAGGCGCTTTTGGCTGCGTTTAGCAAGGTCAATAATATAATCAACTACGAAGAAACAGCGTTTTTGGTAAGCCTGAATAACGAAACCAATGCCTTTCCAGTTTGCAAGCTCTGGCTCGAAACAAAGACGTTCAAGTAACTCAAGTGAAATTTCTAAACGTTCTGATTCTTCTGCATCAATATTTAAACCAATATTGTAATTTTTAGCTAAAAGAGCGAGTTCAAATACTTTGCCGTAGAGTTCTTGATGAACACGTTCAATTTGCGCACGTTGATAGCGAGGGTGTAAAGCAGAAAGCTTGATTGAAATACCCGGGCCATCATAAACGCCTTTACCATTCGATGCTTTACCAATTGCATGAATGGCTTGCGTATAATCGTTAAAGTAACGTTCAGCATCATGTTCGGTTAATGCTGCTTCACCCAACATGTCGTACGAATAGCGAAAACCTTTGTCTTCGAGTACTTTCGCATGGTCTACAGCTTCTTCAATGGTTTCACCAGTTACAAACTGCTCACCCATCATACGCATTGCAACGTCAACAGCTTTGCGAATAATGCCACGTCCACTACGTGCTAAAAGGCCAGTAAGTACACTTGAAAGACTGGTTTGCTTTGGAGTTTCCATAAGCTTACCAGTTAACATGAGGCCCCATGCCGCAGCATTTACAAACATTAAGCTGCTTTGGCCAACGTGTTCTTTCCAGTTACCTTGATTGATCTTATCTCGAATAAGCAAATCACGTGTTGCAGAATCTGGAATACGAAGCAAAGCTTCAGCAAGACACATGAGTGCCACGCCTTCTTGTGAAGAAAGAGAGAATTCTTGTAATAACCCTTGAACAATACCTGCTTTACCCGAAGAGGTTTTACGTTCACGTAAATTATTAGCAAGATTAAAAGCAAGGTCATAAATTTTATGATCTAAATCATCAGGTACCGCAGCAGCTTGTAATAGCTCTTCTACAGCTTCTGGTTCAGAACGTTGCCAAGCTGTATTGATACGTTGTTCAAACTCACTTTTATCGTTGAATTCGGTGATATAGCCTTGGTGAGATTTATCCATTTGATGAAAAGTATCCATTGTGTTCATATCTGTTTCCGCCAACCGACTCTCGTACAAAGATCTTGAGTAGAGAGGTTTAGATAATTTATCATTACAGAAGAAACACCGAATAACTCACTATATTTAGTCCATTTTTTAGAGGAAAATTCAGATGAATGGCCCAATATTAAGCCTTGATCGCACTGATTTAAAAATTTTGGATATTCTTCAAACAGATGGGCGTATTTCTAACAGTAAACTAGCCGAACTTGTGAATTTATCTCCAACTGCTGTGATGGCCCGAGTTCAAAAGCTGACAAAAGATGATTTCATTTTGGGTTATGAAGCAAAATTAAATCCAGTCAAATTAAATGCAAATTTTTTGGTGTTTGTTGAAGTATTACTAGATAAAACCACACCTAATGTTCTAGATGAGTTTATTGATGCTGTGGTTCACTATCCGGAAATTGTTGAATGCCATATGGTGAGTGGAGGGTTTGATTTTTTAATTAAATTACGAAGTGGCAGTATGGAGGAATTTAGACGTATTGCGGGGCAGGTGCTATGGCAGTTACCGGGCGTGAAAGAAACTCGCAGTTATCCAGTAATGCAGGTAGTGAAAGATACTTCAAAAATTAAAATTAAAACCAAAAATAAATAAAGGGGCTAAAGCCCCTTTATTTATTTCAATGATTTATACGCTTTCTTTGTAGAGTTTATCTGCTTCTTCAAAGCGTCCAGTTACAGTCGTATTTGGCGCTTTAGTTAAAAGACTCACTACAATGATGCTGATAAATGCAAGGATAAAGCCCGGAATGATTTCGTAAACACCTGTGCTTGCGAAAAGATTTTTCCAACCAATAACCACAACTGCACCAACGATCATACCAGCTAATGCACCTTGTAAATTCATACGTTTCCAGAACAATGACAAGATGATAAGCGGACCAAACGCTGCGCCGAAACCAGCCCATGCATAAGCAACAAGACCAAGAACCTTGCTATCAGGGTTGCCTGCAAGAATAATTGCAAGAACAGCAATAACAAGAACCATGACACGGCCAACCCATACAAGTTCTTTTTGAGATGCATTTTTACGAAGGAAACCTTTGTATAAATCTTCAGTTAAAGCACTTGAACATACTAAAAGTTGACAGCTTAGTGTACTCATAACAGCAGCTAAAATTGCAGCCAAAATGATACCCACAATCCATGGATTGAATAAAATTTTAGTCAATTCCATAAATACAGTTTCAGGGTTCTTGCTTACAACTGCTGCTAATTCAGGATGTTGCTCGAAATAAGCAATACCGAAGAAACCAGCACCGACAGCACCACCTAAACACAAAATCATCCAAGTCATGCCAATACGGCGAGCAGCAGGAATAGATTTTACTGAGTCAGCTGCCATGAAACGTACAAGGATGTGTGGTTGACCAAAGTAACCAAGACCCCATGCCATGGAGGATAAAACTGCTACCACACCAAAATCTGAGATGAGATTAAATGCATGCGGGCGTGCAGTTTCAATGAGGGTAACAAAATGAGTTGTGTCGCCAATTGCAAGGTAAGTCACGATTGGTGTCAAAATCAAGGCAAAAATCATCAATCCAGCTTGGAATGTATCAGTCCAGCTAATTGCTAAGAATCCACCGATACAAACATAACTGATGGTTGCAATAGCACTGAGCCAAATAGCTGTGTTGTAAGACATGCCGAATAAATTTTCAAATAAACGGGCACCCGCTACCATGCCTGAAGCACAGTAAATAGCGAAGAAAACCAAGATGATAACGGCAGAGAAAATACGAAGTACTTTTTTCTGGTCATCAAAACGGCTTGTAAAATAATCTGGCAAAGTTAATGCATTGTTTTGAATTTCAGTATGAACGCGTAATCGACCAGCAACCAGTAGCCAGTTAAGCCAAGCACCGATAATAAGACCAATTGCAATCCACGCTTCAGATAGACCAGAAAGATAAATTGCTCCTGGTAAACCCATGAGTAGCCAACCACTCATGTCTGATGCGCCTGCGGATAACGCAGTAACGAAACTGCCTAAACTACGACCACCGAGAATATAATCTGAGAAGTCGCTTGTAGCACGGTAGGCAAATAAGCCAATAAGTACCATTGCTACGATGTACACCATAAACATGATGAGGGTGGGATCAAAATAACTCATGATGGATGTGTGTCCTTATATCCATAATCCGTGATTGTAACCTAATCCAGGTCGCTGTTTTCTTGTACGGCATTCAAGAGGTTGAGATTCAACCACAAAAGATTTTTTTTGCTCTGTTATTTTTATATTATACTTTTGTATCTTTGTGTAAGCTAAAATAAGTGGGTTTTTTAAGAGAAAAATTATAATATTAATCATTAGCTTATAATTTTTTAATATTTATTTTTTTAAGATTTTGTGGAAAATAAAAATATTTTTAAAAAAATAACTCTAAATTTAGTTACAACGTGCTTAAGTGATAAAGTTTTATTGAGCAAAATTAGAACAATGTTGAAAAATTTTATCTAAAAAATAGTAATTTTTATTTAAATTAAATTTATTTAGTCCTTAAAAATAGCAATTAATTGGTTAAATTTTCAAAAAGTTCATGCATTCCTTGAGTCGCAGACATCTTTAATAATTCGTATTGTTGAGGAACACGTCCATGATCTGCTTTGGGATCTATATAGTAAGCTTTACATTGAGCTGCAATTTCATGCACTAAACCCGCAACCGGATAAACGCTTAATGTAGAGCCGATTACAATAAAAATATCTGCACTTTGCACGACTGTAATGGCTTCTTCATAAGCAGGTACAGCTTCACCAAACCAAACAACATGTGGGCGAAGGGGATAACCATCTGGACACAGGTCATGTTCTAAATCTAATTTCCAACCGTTAATGTCATAAAACTGAGTTGTAAATTGTGCATTTGGGCCAGAACTTTTTGCTAAACGAATGTTTCCATGCAAATGTAAAACTTTGGTACTTCCGGCACGTTCATGTAAATCATCAATGTTTTGAGTAATAACCTGAACGTCAAAATAGTCTTGTAACTTTGCAATATATTGATGAGCTGAATTGGGTTGAGATTCTAAAATATTTTTACGTCGTTCATTGTAAAAGCGTTGAACTAGAGCAGGGTTCTTTTGCCATGCTTCAGGTGTGGCAACTTGTTGGATGTCGTAATTTTCCCATAGACCATTACTGTCACGAAAAGTGCTAATTCCACTTTCGGCACTCATGCCAGCGCCAGAGAATACAACAAGCTTTGTCATAGAGGTCACCGATTCGTAAAACTAAATTTGAATAGATAAAGAAAAAACCAGTTTAAGACTAAACTGGTTTTTATTAAATATGAAAAGCTTTAGCTATCTTTTATAAGCCAGCTTCATATTCTGCATTTGTTAAAAGTTTTTCAACATCTGCAATGTTGTCTGGTTTGATTTTATAAATCCAACCTTTACCATATGGATCGTCATTTACAAAATCAGGATCATCTTCAAGGTCAGTATTTACTTCTACTACAGTGCCTGAAACAGGAGCATGAATATCAGAAGCAGTTTTTACTGATTCAACTACACCAGCTTGTTCGCCAGCAGTAACTTTACTCCCAACTTCTGGAGTTTCAACGTAAACCAAATCGCCAAGTTCATCTTGTGCATGATCGGTAATCCCTGTAATAACAAGATCACCCTCAATCTTTACCCACTCATGTGTACGTGCATACTTCAGTTCCGAAGGATGATTCATGGTAACTCCTTAAGCTTGTGTCCAATAGTTTTAAAAATTATAAGTATGGGTCTTTACGCCAGTTGCTCGGACTGCGGCCGCTCCAGCGTTTAAAAGCACGGCTAAAGTTTGCAACGTCCGAATAGCCAAGTTCATCAGCAATTTGTTCAAGACTATAATCTGTACGTGAAAGTAACGATGTTGCATGTCGATAGCGTACTTCATCAACTAGCGTTGAAAATGATGTTCCTTCCGCTGCTAATTGACGTTTGAGCGTTCGATCAGACATATGTAGACATTCAGCTACATTTTCGATGCTTAAATAATGTTGTTCGGAATTACTTAAAATATCACGAACTCGCATTGCTAAACGACGGCGTTCACCTAAAGCGGATAGTTCAGCTTCGCACTGATTAATAGCAACTTGACTTGCGATAGGGTCAGCATTAACCAATTTAATTCCTAAATATTTTTTATCAAAACTTGAAATTAAATGAGGTTGGTTAAAACGAATTGTGCTGCTTAGCTTATTTCTATATTTGTCAAAACCTTCTGGTTCTGGGAAATCTAAATCTACATCACCAGCTAAATCTTCAATACCAGTAATCGCTTTAGCCATGCTCATGATACCAATGGTTAAACCTAAAACGATTTCTGTACGTAAAGGTTCAAGTTCAATATCACACTGTAATTGTAAGGTTGCTTTAGGCCCAAAAGTTGAGAAATATAATTGTAAAAAGGGTAAGCGTAGCTGAATAAAGCGAGCCGCAAGAGCAATTGCTTCTGTAATATCTTTAGCTGTCATAATTGCATAGCCAATGAAGCCATGAATTGAAATACGCATTTGAGTACCAAGATGGTAACCCAACGTAGTTTCGCCAGTTAAATTAAGAGCGTGTTTTACGAGTTCATTTGCTACTGGTGTAGAAATACGATAGTCAGGGTCAGCCAGTTGCTCGCTGGTAAGATGAAATGGAGCAAATAATGTTTCGTCGTTGTATCCCCAACGTGAAACAACATCTAATAGCAATAAGCCATAGACACCCGGAATACCCTGATCTTGACGAGCTGAGGTAATTTTCATATGCGTTCCATTGCTCTCATCAATTTTTCACATGCATTTCTTACACATCTTGTCATGAAATATAATCTGAGTTTATAAAAACTGTTAGACAATCATATCAACCATTTTTAAACATTTTTTTTAAAGACAACAATTTTTGTTGTTGAAATAAGTAAAACATCCCCGTGTTGATTTAAGGCTTGCGTAACGTAACTAACAATACCACGATCTAATTTTGTTTTGGATGGTGTGATAGCTGAAATTTCAGCTTCAACATGAATTCTGTCACCAGGTCGGGTGGGGCGTGGCCATCGTAGACTAGATTCGGAACCTATGAGGCCGCCATGAATTGGCATGCATTCTGTCCATAAACGCATAGTGATGGCTGACGTATGCCAACCACTTGCAGCAATCCCCTGAAAAATAGGGTCATGCTTAGCTTGCTCTTCATCTGTGTGAAATATTTGAGGGTCATAGGAGTTTGCAAATTTTTTGATTTCATCTAAGGTGATTTCATATTCACGGCTAATGAAACGATCACCAATTTTCAAATCTTCTAAATAAAGCATTAATCTTGACCCTGTAAAACTTTTTGTTCAAACAGGAAGCCGCCTGTTTGGCGTTTCCATAATTGTGCATATATTCCATTTTGAGCAATTAACTCATCATGTGTTCCTTGCTCAGCAATTCGACCTTCATCAAGAACAATTAAACGGTCCATTTGTGCAATAGTAGATAATCGGTGTGCAATTGCAATAACCGTTTTATCAACCATAAGGTCATTTAGACTGGATTGAATCGCTGCTTCAACTTCTGAATCTAGTGCACTGGTCGCTTCATCTAAAATGAGAATAGGGGCATCTTTTAAGAATACACGTGCGATAGCAATACGTTGTCTTTGACCGCCAGAAAGTTTTACACCACGTTCACCGACTTGGGCGTGATATCCATTACGACCTTTTAAATCAACCAATTGAGGTATAAATTCGGCTGCTTTTGCTTTATTTACAGCATTCTCCATCTCGGCATCAGATGCATCTGGACGGCCATATTTAATATTTTCAGCCACTGAGCGATGTAATAAAGATGTATCTTGGGTTACTAATGCAATATTTGCTCTAAGACTATCTTGAGTCACATTTTCAATATTTTGCCCATCAATTAAAATTTCACCGTCTTTAAGATGATAAAAATGTAAAAGCAGTTGAATTAGAGTAGATTTACCTGCACCTGAACGCCCAACAATACCAATCTTTTCGCCTGCTTTAATATGTAAATTGAAGTGATCAATTACATTTTTATTGTTATAAGCAAAACTCACATCTTTAAATACAATCTCACCTTTGGCAACTTCAAGAGTTTTTGCATCTGGTTTGTCTTGAATATTGATTTTTTTACCTAATGTTTGCATACCATCTTGAATGGTTCCAACATTTTCAAATAACGCGGACATATGCCACATCATAAATTCAGCCATACTATTCAGCTTTAAAATCATGGCAGTAGTCGCTGCAATGACACCTAATGCTGCTAAACCTTGAGTCCATAGCCAAACTGAAGTGCCAATAACGCCAATAAATAAAACAGCGGATAGCATGTTGATACTTATTTCAAAAAGAGTGCCTAAACGCATCTGAGCATAGACTGTTGTCATAAACTCTTTCATTGATGCTTTGGCATATTGGCTTTCACGTCCCGCGTGAGCAAACAACTTAACAGTTTGAATATTGGTGTAAGCATCGGTAATGCGGCCGGTCATCACTGCTCTGGCATCAGCTTGTTGCTGCGAAACTTTACTTAAACGAGGAATAAAGAACCATGCACTTAAGAGAAATAAAGCTAACCAAACTAAAAGTGGTATTAACAAAATGGGGGAAATAGCCCCAAGGACAATGCTAACCGTAATAAAGTAAATAGCGACATAAGCCAACATGTCGCCCAAAATAATCCAGAATTCACGGATTGCCAGAGCAGTTTGCATAACTTTTGCGGAAAGTCTTCCAGCAAAGTCGTTATGGAAAAAATCTAAGCTTTGTTTCAATAAAAGATTATGAAACCGCCAACGCAAACGCATTGGAAAAGTACTATATAAAATCTGGTGTTTAATAATAGATTGAATATTTACGAAGAAGATATTGGCAAATAAAACACCAATTAAAAGCAATAGATCAGTTGCATGTTGACTTAAAAAACTTTCAGGATGACTTTTACTTAACCAATCTACGAGTTGCCCAATCTTTGAAAAAAGTAAGGCTTCAAAGCTTGCAGCCCCTGCTGTAAAAAGAATAAGTAATAATAAGTAAGGGCGTAAGCCTTCCGTCGCTTGCCAAATAAATGGAAAAAAACGAGTTGGTAAAGGTTCATCCAGACCTTTTGTTGGGTAGGGATCTACAAGTTTTTCAAACCACTTCAGCATGAATTACTACCTTTAAGACAAAAGCCACTTAATTAAATCTTTGCAATTAAATTTACAAGAAAGTCAGTCAGATCAATATCACTTAGTTTTCGATCTTTTGAGTATGTGTAAATACACAGAACTGATTACGTTGTACGTCATTCATTAGTACATGACGTAAAATTTGAATACCTGAAGAAATCTTCAAGAATGTCGCGAGGACTTAAAAAATTATGATTTATTATATCGGGATTAATAGATAAAGTGGTGAAGGAATTTATTCTTTAAGTATTTTTTCTTAATATTTTGAACATTTGTTAAATTAATACTTTTTAACCCAAATCAAAAAAGGCCCTTAGATTTGCATCATAAAGGCCCTTGTATGTATTACCACATTAAATCATCAGGAATAACATACGCTGCATAAGGATCTTCTTCATCAGTGGCTTGTTCATTTTTCTCAGCATTATTCATTAAAATGAAACCTTGCATTTTTTGATCGATTTTTTCAGCTAAAGCTTTTGGCAAATAAGCGTATTGATCTTGATCTTTAGCAATCACTAAGCTACCGCTAACAAGTGCATTATATACTTGCTGAGAAATGTATACCTTCTTGATCTTACCCTCATCAATAAATTGATAAACATTATCACCATCAGTATTTGAAATTTTATGATGTTTAATCATTTGAATGATTGATGCTTTGAGGGCTTTTCCCTCAAGTTGTTGTTGTTTTTCTAAGTTTAAAGCCTGATCTTTAGCTAACTTTTCTTGTTGAGCTTTTTCAATATTCGCTTTGATTGCTGGTTCATCACTTTGACCGATACGTTGCTCATGGTGAGCTTGTTTTGTTAGTTTTTTTGCTTTTTTATTATCCACTAACCCAGCTTTTAATAGCTGTGCTTGTAAGGCATTTTTAACCATGACTTAATCCTTATGTGAAGTTGAAGGGCTATAGAGATAAACTACCCAGTAAGAAATACTTAAGACTAAGCTTAAAGTTGCTGGCAATAAAAATGCTTGTAACTTTAAATACGGATGTACTAGCGCTGCGAGAATCCCACCAAGCAGAAAACCTGTAAAAATAAGTAAGTGTAAAACAATACGTCGGTTTTCTACTGGTAAGCCTCTGGCTTTATATCCAAGTGCTAAACCAATATCTGTTAAAACACCAGAGAGATGGGTAGTTCGAATAATGGTTCCTTTATAATGGCTTACCATTGCATTTTGTAATCCCATCGCTGTACAAGCCCATAATAATCCATAGCGTGGAAAATAAGGAAGTAATAGCCAACAAAGAAAAATGAATAAGGCAACAAGACTCAAAGGTAGTCCATAGCGACGACCTAATCGAAAATGGCTGCTGCCTAAAATAAAACCACTATAAAATGAACCGCAAACATAACAAATAATTACCAGAAGCAAGAAAATGATATGTTCTGGCTGCCACTCTACCAAACTCATAGCTAGCATACTAACGTTGCCAGTCATATGTGAAATAGATTGATGCAAAAGGGTAATTAACCCTAATACATTAATCATTCCGGCATTGAATGCCAGTAAAAAGGCTCCGAGTTGGAACCAGTTTGGTAGACGTTGAAATGGCATGTGCTTAAGAAGCTTGTTTAGAGCGAATATCTACAGCTGCGGTAAATAAAACATCCGTAGAAGAGTTAAGCGCTGTTTCTGTAGAGTCTTGCAATACACTAATAATCATACCAATAGCCACGACTTGCATAGCAATTTCAGTTGAAATGCCAAATAGACTGCAAGCTACTGGAATTAGAAGTAAAGAACCACCAGCTACACCAGAAGCACCACATGCTGAAACTGTAGCAACAACTGATAAAATAAGCATTGTTGCAAAATCAACATGAATTCCAAGCGTATGTACAGTTGCTAGAGTAAGTACAGTAATTGTCACTGCTGCACCCGCCATATTAATTGTCGCACCTAATGGAATGGACACACTTGCTGTAGATGGATTAACACCTAAGCGTTCTGCTAAATCTAAGTTAACTGGAATGTTGGCTGCTGAACTTCTTGTGAAAAAAGCAGTAATCCCACTTTCTTTAAGGCATTTAAACACAAGAGGGTACGGGTTCCCGCGTATGGTAAGTGCAACAAGAATTGGATTAATAACTAAAGCAACAAAGAACATCGTACCCAATAGTACTATTAATAATTGCGCATAACTTTCAAGAGTCGCGAGGCCAGCGTCAGCAAAAGTTACTGCAACCAAACCGAAAATACCAACAGGTGCAAAAGCAATTACTTTATGAATAATAGCGCTGACAGCATGAGCAACATCTTGCATTACTTCTTTGGTGGTGTCTGAACTATGGCGCATAGCTAAACCTAAGCCAATTGCCCAAGCTAAAATACCGATAAAGTTTGCTTCACTAATTGCTTGGACAGGGTTCGCAATAAAGCTCAAAAGCAGATTTTTTAAAATATCGGCTAAACTTCCTGGTGCTTGCAAATCATTGTGCGAAACAGTGTTAAGGAACAAGGTACTAGGAAAAGAAAGACTAACAATCACAGCTGTGAAAGCAGCAAGCAACATACCGACTACATATAAAATCAAGATCGGACGTAAATTTGCACTATGACCGACTTGGAAGTTGGCGATAGAGGAAAGTACTAATACAAAAACTAAAATAGGGGCAACCGATTTTAAGGCTTTAATGAAAAGCTCACCAAATAAACTTAAATAAGGCGTAATGTTTGGAAATAGTAATGCAACGCCTATCCCTAGAATAATGGCGATAATAATCTTAGTGACTAAGCTTAATCGAGAAAAGAATGCAAGCATATAAAGGCCTTATTAACCTAATCATGGCTAAAGGTTGAACAAGCGGAGTATTTTATACTTAAGTTAAGTGAATCTTAAGCTTTTTTATGCTAACTAGATTTTTTTATAGCGGTTGGTAATATTAAACTATTGTTTTAATATGGTTTATTATTTAAATTTAACTTTTTGCGTTAATTGTTTTGCTTGTTAATTGTTCGTGATAAAAAGAGTTATATCAAATAACTATCAAATCACAGAGAAATGAATTGATGAAATAATAAAGGAGATCAGTGAGACTTTGGAAAAGCTACGCGAATTTTCAAAACTCTGTGCTTGGACTAAACTCTAAGCTTTCAAGCTGAAAAATCGCATATTTCAGGAAATTACTAATATTATTATAAATTTATAGTTTAAAGATATTATTTACTTGCACAGTACAGTTGGTGAAGCGTATTTAAAATTGAATGCATATTGTCGTCCTTAATAGAATAAAAAATTTGCTTACCATCACGACGGGTTGATACAACGTCACTTTTACGTAGCATCATAAGTTGCTGTGAAAGAGTGGGCTGTGTAATTTGGGTCTTCTCTTCAATTTGTGAGACATTTAGCTCTTCATAAGCTAAGTGACATAAAATTAATAAACGATCTGTATTCGCCAAAGATTTGAGAATTCCAACGACTGAATCAGCCGCATTTTTCATTTCTTCAATTTGGAGTCCATCTTTCATACTTTATACCTATATCAATATAGCGGGCATAGTATAGATTGATCTTGCAGAAATGAATGTAGCAAAACTAATCAATCCAATTGTTTTTGTTGAAAAGCAATATAAGGGGAACTGATAAATAAGTAGTATTTTTAATTAAAAACAGTTGTTTGTAGTTCTTTTGTGTCTAAAGTGTTGCATTGTGTTATAAGTTTAATTGTTAAGTATAAGTGAATTGAAGCTAATATGAAATAACTGCTATTCCACTCTGATAAATAGTTAAATCTAATTTATCTTTAAATGAATCATAAAAAATGATTGAGTTTTTATTTTTTAAATATATAATCTGTTTTGTACAGACAGGTCTGTATATTTTGGTTCGGTAGGGTCGAAAAAAACGTCTAATTTTGAACCAAAATGACTTTCAGACGCAGCGTGATAGATAAGAAGAACATTAATATAAGAAGAAGAACATCACGCTTTATTTTTAAGCGGCTCTTTCAAAGTCGATTAACTTTTCAACTCGATTCCAATAATCATAAATTTTTATTGAACCATGTTCGACCTGAGCTTGAATGGTCATACCTTCCAATATATTAACGAGTAGTAAAGATAAAGGACCTGGTTCTTTTACATCATATTGATTAAGAAGATTTTGCATAAGCTGAGTCAACCAAGCTTTATACAACGTAGCAGGTTGGTGTGTTGACGGATACTGTTTTAAAACTTCTTCCAAAGCTTTTTGAAACATACAGCCATTAAAATCTTCACTATTAAACCAGTCGGAATACCATAAGAATACTGCTTTAATTCTCGCGAGAGGGTCTAACTCATCATGTTGTGATAAGGCAGAAGTCAGAGAGTTTTGTAAAAGCGTATTCCGTAGAAGTAAGCATTCTTCAATTAATTTTTCTTTTGATGGAAAATGCTTATAGAAAGTCATTTTTGCAACGCCAGATTCATTAATGATGCGATCTACCCCTATAGAATTATAGCTATACGAGTTAAAAAGTCTTAATGCGGTGTTAATAATGTCATCTTTTTTCGACATATTTTTTTAGCCTCTCACAAATGAATTGCTATTCGCTTGAACTGTGATCTGTATTAATGAGAATCTGGATCTTTAATTTTACAAGGTATTGTTTGTTATTGATAGAAAAAAGATATTATTTTTTTAAACGGTATCGTTTAAATTTTAAGGAAAAAGTAAGTAAGAGGTATGCTATTTCTCTAATAATAAGGTTTTCTATTTTTAATTTTGTTTTCAAAATTTTTTACGCTTAATAACTTTAATTACGCGCTATTTAAGGATTTACAGGTAAATTTAATGAGTAATAATCGAGTTTATTTTGAGTTAAATTGTTAATTTAAAAGTAGACTTTTCCACATTCATGTAAAAGTCTACTTTTATTAAGACGTTTACTCTGCAGGAGGTAAAAGCATCAGAATAGATTCATTTAACAAATGAGCAACATTTTCTAATGTTTCATCATCATTAAATTGGCTATCGAAAGCTAGACTTTCTCCATTAGCAATCCCTTTTAACTTTTGCTCAAAGGACTCAGCTATAAATAGCGCTTCACCATTACCCCAAAAGTTTAGGGTTCCGTTTTTTTCTGTATAGAGTAGTCGAGAGGCAGGCTCTAAAAGAACTTCGTAACCTTCGTGTAAAATTTCCTTCAAGTCATCGGCTTCGATTTCATCAGCCTCTGGAATATTGTCAGGATATTTAGGTTCACTCATATAAGACATGATAGCGGCATCAAGTGCTGCTGAATCTTGTAATTGAGCTAATACTAAGTCTTTTAGGTAGCCAAGTTCAGAGGTATTAATTTCACCAATTTGACTCATCTGTTTGCGTGCGATGTCGACAACAGGATTTTGCAATAAAGTATTAGCTGAAAATTGATCACTAATACGTTCCATCATCCCTGCAACGTTTGGCATACGAAAGCCAAAGGAGAACGTTAGGCAATCATCTTCAGCAACGCCATAATGTGCCATTCCAGGTGGAACATATAGCAAATCACCAGGTGCCAAAATTTCATCAAATTGCACATCTATTTCTGGCAAGAGTTTTAATGGTTGATTGGGTACAAAGGCAGTATTTGCATCGCACATTTGTCCTAACTGCCAGCGACGATGTCCATGACCTTGAACTAGAAACACATCATAAAAATCAAAATGCTTTCCTACTGAACCACCTTTAGGAGCGTAAGAGACCATAATATCATCGCGGCGCCATTGAGGAATAAATGGAAATTTTTTCCAAAGTTCAGACAGATCAAATGAATAGTGATCTACCGCCTGTACTAAAATTGACCATAGTTTTGGTAGCTTTTGAAAATCACCCTTGGTTAAAGGTGAAGACTTAACGTGCCATTCATTTGGATTTTTATCTTTTTGGCGAATGAGTCGGGCACTCGCATGTTCTTCCAAAGCAAGTTCTTGCACATCTTGGGGTTCTAAAAGACCGACAATTTCTGGCAATCCGTTACGTACCAGTAAAGGTTTTTTCTGCCAATATTCTGCTAAAAATTGTTCGGTAGTAATACCGCCTAAAACTGCTAAAGGTTCTGTCATGGAAATAACCTATTTATAAAAACATCTAAAATTAAGGAATTTGTAGACCAAGCTGCCTTAAGATATGGCAAAGTTGAATCATGGGTAACCCCATAAGTGTCGTCTGATCTAGGCCTGTCATTTTTTCGAACAAACTAATTCCTAAACTTTCACACTTAAAGCTACCAGCGCAATGGAGTGGTTGATCTAATGCAATATATCGTTCAATTTCAGCTTGAGTTAGGGTTCGGAATTTAACTTGATAATGTTCAACAAGCGTTTGCTCAAAATTCCCATCAAGCCATTGCACACTGAGTGCCGTACTAAAGAAGACAGTTCGACCTGAGTTTTCTGCTAACTGTATTTTGGCATTCTCAGTGGTCATTGGTTTACCAATAAAGTCGTTAGGAGCGTGTTCTCGCCATGCGACTTGATCGGAACCAATAATAATTGCATGTGGGTTTTGTGCAGCAACCACTTGAGCTTTTGTGAAAGCCAGCCTTTTCGCAAGTTCATCGGCATGGGTTTCATTGCGAGGGCTCTCATCAATATCAGGACTCACACAGATATAGTTAATCCCTAAGCGATCCATTAAGGCTTTACGCGTTTGACTGCTTGATGCCAAAATAATTTGTGGCTGAACCATTACACTGCAAATTCCATTAAAACATCTAAAGGCACATAGCTTAAAACAGCTTGGTGACATGCATGTATTTTGATAGGAGGTGCTTGACCTGCTTGATATGCTTCTACCCAGCGGGTTACACAGATACACCAAAAATCACCGGGTTTTAGACCAGGGAAATCTACTTCTGGTAACGGGGTAATAAGATCATTACCTATTTTTTGTGAAAAATTTAAGAAATCAGAGGTCATTTGCGCACATACGGTATGCTGACCAAGGTCTGTTACTGCTGTGTGGCAGAAGCCATTTCTAAAATAGCCAGTAATAGGGTCGAAACAACAACTTGCTAAAGGTTCCCCTAAAACATTTAAACGATTGATTTGTGGATCTGGATGAATAGACATAATGGATGAAATATCAAATGACTATGTCTATCATAATCAAAACTCAGGCTTTCTACAGCTTTTATGCAAAAAAACTAACCTTTTTTGATGTAATCATTTAAAATTGGCGCGTTTTTAAAATCATAAAGAGAGCTTTACATGAATTTTCAGCGTATGACTGACCTTAACTTAACAGGTAAACGCGTCCTTATTCGTGAAGATTTAAACGTTCCTGTCAAAAATGGTGTGATTACTAGTGATGCTCGCTTACGTGCAGCATTACCAACTATCAAGGGTGCTTTAGAAAAAGGCGCAGCAGTGATGGTGTTTTCACATCTAGGTCGTCCTGTTGAAGGTGAACCAAAGCCGGAACAATCACTTGCACCAGTCGCTGCTTATTTAACAGAAGTATTGGGTCAAGAAGTTAAATTGTTAACTGATTACTTAGATGGCGTGGAAGTTGAAGCTGGTCAAGTTGTATTGCTTGAGAATGTACGCTTTAACCATGGCGAAAAGAAAAATAATCCAGAGCTTGCACAAAAATATGCTGCATTATGCGATGTATTTGTAATGGATGCATTTGGTACTGCTCACCGTGCTGAAGCGTCTACTGAAGGTGTAGCTCGTTTTGCTCCTGTAGCGGCAGCTGGCCCTTTATTGGCAGCTGAGTTAGATGCACTAGGCCGTGCAATGCAAACTCCTGAAAAACCAATGGTTGCAATTGTTGCAGGTTCTAAAGTTTCAACTAAACTTGATGTTTTAAACTCACTTTCTAGTATTTGTGATCAACTTATCGTTGGTGGTGGTATTGCAAATACATTCTTGGCAGCTGCTGGTTTCAATGTTGGTAAGTCACTATACGAAGCTGACTTGGTTGAAACTGCAAAACAAATTGCAGCTAAAGTAAGTGTTCCACTTCCTACAGATGTGGTAGTTGCGGATGCTTCGCAAATTAACTTTGAAGATTTCTTGGGCTCTTTAGCAGCAGCGCAAGCAGTTGTGAAGAAAGTAGAAGATGTAACATCAAATGACATGATTTTAGATGTTGGTCCGGAAACAGCTAAAGCATTTGCAAATATTTTAACAACGTCAAAAACGATTCTTTGGAATGGTCCTGTAGGCGTATTTGAAGTTGATCAGTTTGGTGAAGGTACGAAAGCACTTTCGCTTGCTGTTGCTGAATCTGCTGGTTTCTCTATTGCTGGTGGTGGAGATACTTTAGCTGCGATTGATAAATATAACGTTGCTGATCAAATCGGTTATATTTCTACAGGTGGTGGTGCCTTCCTTGAGTTTGTTGAAGGAAAGACTTTACCAGCAGTTGCGGTTTTACTTGAGCGCGCTTAATACTGTTATCTAAAAAGAAGAAGGGATTGGGTTGCCAGTCCCTTTTTTCATGGATAGGTCATTAAACTGTCATATATCTGCAATAAAATAGCGAGCATTAAATCACCAACTGTGGACAATAGTGATGAATTTAAAGCTTACATTTGCTGCTGTGTTAATTGTACCGATGATGTTGACTGCTTGTGCTAAGAAAGATGAAGCATCTCAGGCTGGACAAGAATCGGCAGCTTCTACTGCTGTTTCTGAAAAAGTAACGCCTGAGCAACAAGCAGCAATTGATGCGATTGATAAGCCAGTTTTAGATGAAAAGAATACTGATGTGGTTGAAGGTAGTGCATCAAGTGAGGCTGCTGCTTCAGAAACACATTAATTTGTTGTTTTTTGTTAAAAAATCCCTGCATATGCGGGGATTTTTTTTGAAATACTGTGATTTGTTGCTGAATTGAAATAAATGAAAGGGTAGAATAACCCGCACTACCTGGGAGGATATTATGGCACTCATTTCAATGCGCCAGCTCTTGGATCACGCTGCTGAACATAACTACGGCGTACCAGCATTTAACGTAAATAACTTAGAACAAATGCGCGCAATCATGCTTGCCGCGGATGCAACCAATTCACCTGTAATTGTTCAAGCATCAGCTGGAGCTCGCAAATATGCAGGCGCTCCATTCTTACGCCATCTTATTTTGGCTGCAATTGAAGAATGGCCACATATTCCAGTGGTAATGCACCAAGATCATGGTACAAGCCCTGATATCTGTCAGCGTTCAATTCAGCTTGGTTTTAGCTCGGTGATGATGGACGGTTCATTAGGTGTAGACGGTAAAACACCTACATCTTACGAATACAACGTTGATGTAACTCGTAATGTTGTTGCTTTAGCACACGCATGTGGTGTTTCTGTCGAAGGTGAGATTGGCTGTTTAGGTAGCCTTGAAACTGGTATGGCTGGTGAAGAAGATGGTGTTGGCGCAGAAGGTGTGCTAGACCACTCACAACTTTTAACTTCTGTTGAAGAAGCGACTCAGTTCGTTGCTGATACAAATGTTGATGCACTAGCAATTGCAGTTGGTACTTCACACGGTGCGTATAAATTTACGCGTCCACCTACAGGCGATATCTTGGCAATTGACCGCATTAAAGAAATTCATGCGGCATTACCAAATACTCACCTTGTAATGCATGGTTCGAGTTCTGTTCCGCAAGAATGGTTAAAGGTAATCAATGAGTTTGGCGGTAATATTGGCGAAACTTATGGCGTACCTGTTGAGCAGCTTGTAGAAGCAATCAAACACGGTGTGCGTAAAATCAACATTGATACTGATTTACGTTTAGCTTCAACAGGTGCGATTCGTCAATTTTTGGCAGAGAATCCATCTGAGTTTGATCCACGCAAATACTTTGCTAAAACAGTTGATACAATGAAGCAAATTTGTGTTGATCGTTATGAAGCATTCGGTACAGCTGGAAATGCTGACAAGATTCGTCCAATTTCTTTAGAGAAAATGGTTGATCGTTATAAATAATTCCCGTTAGGGTTTAATTTTAAAAAACCGGTTATTTATATAGCCGGTTTTTTTATTAAGTAAATTTTATTCATAAAAAAACCTGCGATGAATGCAGGTTTTAATGAAGACAAAAGACTTACTTTTGTAAGTTCTTTTTGTCTAGACTTGGATCTTTAATTTCTACATAAGCATTCGCACGCACTTCACGCAACCAGCTGTCGATTTCAGTATTAAATTGACGTTCACCTAAAATTTGACGTGCCATACGCTCTTGATATTCATGAGTCATATCTTTTTCACGTTTTTCAGTTACTTGTAAAATGTGCCAGCCAAATTGCGTTTGGAATGGTTCGCTGATTTCACCTACAGGAATTTCCTGCATTTTTTTGTCAAATTCAGGCACCATCATGCCTGGAGTTACCCAACCTAAGCTACCGCCATCACGCGCTGACCCTGTATCATTTGAATAGGTCGCTGCAAGAGTTGCAAAATCATCGCCAGCTTTTAAGCGCTTATAGATGTTGTCAATAATTTGCTTGGCATTATCAAGGCTAACCACTTCAGAAGGTTGAATAAGAATATGGCGAGTTTGATATTGAGGTACTAAAGCTTTTTGCTCATTTTGTTTACGTTCAATAAGCTTTAAAACATGTACACCATCACGTACTGAAATTAAGTCGGTTGTTTGACCTTCTTGTAATGGGGTAATACGGGCTGCAAGCTCGGCAGGAATGTCTGAAAGTGGGCGGAATCCCATGTCAGCCCCATCAACTTTTGCATTTGCAGTTGAAAGTTTTTTCAATGCGTTTATATCATTACTTTGCGCAAGCTTCGAGCGTACTTCTTGAGCTACAGCTTGAACTTCCTGCGGATTATCGCCAGTAATACGCATATGAATTACATGCGCTTGGTTGCCTAAAGCAGCCTGTCCCTGAGGTGATTTTAAGAAGTTTTCTACGTCTTGGTCACTAATTTTAATACGAGACATGACTTGTTGTTGGCGCAAACGGCTAATGGCTAAATCCTCAGCGATTCGGCCACGTAAACTTTCATAAGTTCCTGGTGCCATAGCATCCAACTTTTGCTGGAAAGCTTCTAAACTTTTACTTCCAGATTGACTTGCTACTTTTAAGACTGCTTCATTTAAGCTTTTTTCATCAGGTTTGATGCCATATTTTTTAACTTGTTCAAGTTGTGCCTCACGCAAGATGAGTTGATCTAACACCTGAAATTGTAAATATTGCTGAGGTGGAACCTCTTTTTTTTGTGCTTGTAATTCGTGAGCGGCTTCTGCCATCCCTTGTTGAAGATCACTTTTTAAAATTACGCTATTGTCCACAATTGCCACAACTTCATCAGCGGGTTGGGCAAAACTATGCATTGATGAAGAGATTAGGGCAGCAAGGGTAGTTGCTTTAAAAAACTGTTTAAGATGCTTTGTCTTCATTAACGTTGTGTCCAAGATTGATTAATTTTGTTAAAACCTAAAACGCGATTTTCAAGTAAAGACGCGAGTTTATTGTTTAAACCACCTAAACCTTTTAGCGTAATTTCGGCCATAATGGCACGTTTTTCGCTAACATCTGGAGATTTTGGATCATCTAGATCGTTATAGTATGAGCGACCATAGACAGAAATGCCCCAGCAACATGACTCATAGTTAACCCCTAGTAATATCTCGCGGGCAACATCATTGTCCATGTCATATTGTACGTGGCCCATAATACGCCAATTATCTTTAACTGGTTGTATAAACGATGCAACAACCTGATCGTAAGTATCTTGACGTCCTGCAATGTCTTTACGGTAGAAATAACCTAAGTTATATAGGTTTCCTTTATCTCCAGTATAATAAACTTGGAAATCACGCTGAGCATTGTCACCATTAGACATCCATGCTGAGTTAGCAGCAATGGTGAAGTTTTGGTTTAACTGGCTTGTTAAACTTACAACTGGACCAGTGTTACTTTCAGTATCAATCTCATCTTGTTGCTTTAATGTCACACGACGATCTTCAAAATAATAACTTTGTCCAACACTTGCACGTAAACGCTCTAAGCCGACTGTGTCAAAAAGGCTATAGCTTACGCCAAGTGATAGAAAGTTGTTGTCTTCAAGACGGTCATGTCCGTAGAAGCGGTAAGGGTTAAATAATTGATCGTAACTTACTGATGCTGAAGTTGAGTCAAAATTTGGATAGTTGTCTTGGTTTTTGTATGGAGCATATGCATAAAAGGCACGAGGGGTAAGTGTTTGTAGGTACTTGCCCTCACGTTCAAAATTCAGTCCAGTATCCAATGTGAATTGAGGTACAACGACTGATTTATTTTCAGAACCGCCATCTAGACCTTGAGATGCGATACTGTCCTTATCGTAGAATGTTTGAATAGAACGTACTGAAACTTCAGGGATTACAAATGCTGCTGGTGTGCGATAGTTGTAGCGCGTTGCAAACTGGTTGTAGATACGTGTACCGCTACTTTCCTGAGCAGAATCATCATTAATTGATTTCTTGAAGTATGCGGTATCGTTATTAAATTCGTATTGTAAACCTAATGGATTACCCGTGACATAATTCAATAAGAATTGTGGCAAGCGTGCATAAGGCTTATCAACATCGGCAATGTCAGGGTCAAGTGTCTGGAAATCTTCGACTTTAAGCTGAGCTTTTAAACCCGGAATACCGTGTTGATAATTAAGTTCCCATGCTCTACGTAAGTTTAAGTCTGTTTTAGAGTTAGGGCTGCTATCTAAATCTGAGAAATAGTCTTTATCTGAAGCGTAGTTGTACTCTAGATTGGTCGACCATTGATCGTTGATATTCCAGTTATGTAAGAAATGGAAATCTTTACGATCTTTATCATCATATTCTTTGTCAGATGGCAACATGCCACCCCACATCTCACCCGCACCAAAGCCATCGGTTAAATATCTAAAGTCACCTTTTAACATTGCACCGCGGTCTGCTAAATAGCGCGGAGTAAGTGTCAGATCATAGTTAGGTGCAAGGTTTAAATAAACCGGAACAGAAAGCTCAACACCACCATCGTTTGAGAAACCAAACTGTGGATTAAGAATACCTGTAGTGCGGCGATCATCAATTGGGAAGTTAAAATAGGGAATTGCTAGAACAGGAACATCTTTAACATATAGTTTTGTTCCGTGGGTTGTACCACGTCCAGTTTCCTGATTTAACTCAATTTTATTTGCCTGAATTTTCCAACCTGGTTTTTGACCCGGTGGACAAGTCGAGTAGGTCGCATCGTTAAGAACCATGACATTTGGTGATGTTCTTTCGATTTTCCCTGCGTGACCATGTGCATGTTGCTGTTCAGAAATATAAAAACTATTTTCTAAATTACCAGTCTGATTTTTTAGGTTGTAATTAATTTCGTCACTCTGTGAAAGCAACCCACCTTGAGCGAGTTGTACTCGGCCTTGTGCGTGTGCAAAGGTTTGGGTCTTATCAATCGTAACCTTGTCAGCACGAACCGTGCGTCCTTCCTGATCAATAACGACATCGCCTTCTAAAACCGAGTCACCGGCAGGATTATAATGTCCATAATTAGCCGTAACGACAGAAGTTGTCTTATCGGCATCTACAGCTTTGGTCTCTGGGTTAATCGGTGTAACCCACGTACCCTGGCAAAATGCCGAGCTTAAATATTTATTGTCACGAAGCTGTGCCTCAGGTGCAGATTTATCAACATAGTACTGCTGAAAGAATTCTTGACCTGGGTAGGCTTCTTTGATGCTCGCTTTAAGTTGATTATTGTCTATATTGGAGACAACATCAGCTGACTCAGCATAACTTGATTGTATGGAGCCACATAAGAGCGTAAAAATAGCTGTCGCTAAAGGATTAAATTTAAACTGATGCTTCATTGTCTCATTAACCAAGTATGCTAATTCACAATTAATTATTGTCGCATCATAGAGAAAAAGTTTATAAGTGGCTACACTTAACCCTTCAAAAATCTCAGCTTGTTTTAGATTTTATTGCAAATGAATACACAACGTGAACAATTGATATATACATGGCTTACATCTGTTCTTGAAAATGATCAATTTAAGATCGCTTTTTTAGCAGGTGATGCAAGCTTCCGACGTTATGCGCGTATCCAGTTACAAAATAAAACGTATATGCTCATGGATGCCCCTCCAGAAAAAGAAGACTGTGTTCCGTTTGTGACCATTGACGAATTTTTTGCAGGCCATGGTGTACGCGTACCTCAGATCGTCGCGAAAGATTTGGCTCAAGGTTTTCTGTTATTGGAAGATTTTGGTGATGTGCTGTTGTCTACATTATTAAATGATGAAACAGTCGATAAATATTATGAACAAAGTTTTAAACAACTTATTCAATTGCAATCTATTGATGGGACTAACCAGTTTCCAGCTTATTCCTACGAAAAATTAATGTCGGAAATGCAGTTACTCACAGACTGGATGTTGCCATCGCTTGCTATTCAGCTGACTGCTGAGCAGAAAAAAACGATTGATGACGCATTTGATTTCTTGGCTCGTGCCGCAGTAGCCCAACCACAAGTTATTGTACATCGAGATTTTCACAGTCGTAATCTGATGAAAATTGAAAATGAACTAGAGCTTGGAGTAATCGACTTCCAAGATGCTGTTATTGGTGCTGATACATATGACTTAATTTCGATTACTCGTGATGCATATGTTCAATGGAATGCTGAGCATGTTTATCAATGGTTTAGAACCTTTTATGACTTATTGCCTGAATCTGCTAAACAGAATCGCAGTTTTGAGCAGTTCAAGCGTGATGCAGATTTAATGGCTATTCAGCGCCATATTAAAATTCTTGGCATTTTTGTTCGTTTGTTTGAACGTGATGGTAAGTCTGGATACTTAAAAGACTTGCCGCGAGTCATGTGGTATTTACTCGAAGAAAGTCGTGGTTACGCTGAACTTGAAGAATTTATGGTATTTATGAATAACATAGTGATGCCTAAATTTATCGAGAAATATGGTAGCTATGAGGTGGCAGCATAATGAAAGCAATGATTCTTGCTGCTGGCTTGGGTAATCGTATGCGTCCACTTACGCTATATACACCAAAGCCTCTGCTTGAGGTAGGCGGTAAGCCGCTAATTGTGTGGCATATTGAAAAGCTTAAGAAAATTGGTGTAACTGAAATCGTCATCAATTCTGCATGGTTGGCAGATAAACTCATCAGTAGCTTAGGAGACGGCTCTCAATTTGGTGTAGATATCCGTTGGACACGAGAAGATGAGGGGCTAGAAACAGCTGGTGGAATTATTAATGCTTTGCCACTGCTTGGAACAGATCCGTTTATTCTGGTGAATGGAGATGTATGGACCACAATGGATTTTGAAGCTCTACCCCATATTAAGTTAAATGATGATTTAGCTCATCTTGTATTGGTTGATAACCCTAAACAGCATCCTGAAGGCGACTTTACATTATTGGATGGGCGCGCTTTTACATTCGATCAAGATGTGACGGGTGAGAACCTTACTTTTAGTGGTGTGTCTGTTATCCATCCTAAGCTTTTTGATGGATTGGAATCTGGTAAACGTCCTTTAGCTCCACTGTTGAAGCAAGCAATGCACAATCAAAAAATATCTGGTGAAAAGCTTAGAGGTGCATGGGTAGATGTGGGAACGCCTGAGCGTTTATTAGAGCTAGATTTGCAAATTCGTGAAGGCTTCTACGATTAAGTGTGTAATCCCTAATCGTTAACTAGTGTTCCACGATGCATAAATGGGTATACTTTGTTTTAAATTTTACTTAGATGTTATCTGTTTATGCATCCGTTTTTTCAAGAGTTACAACAGGGTAGTCAAAAATTAGGTTTATCGCTTAGCGATGAAGCTTTGGCATTATTGTTAAAGTATCAAGATGCTTTGGTACTTTGGAATAAAGCATATAATCTGACAGCAATTCGTGATCCGAAAGAAATGTTAGTGAAGCATTTGTTGGATAGTCTAAGTATTTTAAATGACTTACCTGAAGGTAGACTGCTTGATGTGGGTACAGGTGGTGGAATGCCTGGCATGATTATTGCTCTTTGTCAGCCACAACGCCAATGTGTTCTTTTAGATTCTAATGGTAAAAAAATTCGTTTTTTGAAGCAATTTATTGCTGATCTTAAATTGAGTAACGTTGTGGCAGTGCAAACACGTGTTGAGAATCAAGATACAATTGATGAGCTTGGCCAGTTTGACGTCATAACAAGTCGAGCTTTTGCTTCTTTAACGGACTTTGTAGATGCAGCTCAGCCATATCTTCATCAGAGCAGTATAATCGCAGCGATGAAAGGTGTAGTGCCAGTTGAGGAAATTGAGCAGCTCAAGCAGGACTTTTCATGTAAAGTGATTGAACTGCGCGTACCAAGACTTGATGAACAACGTCATTTACTTTTACTTCAACGTATCTAAATAAAAAGTATTAAGGTTACCATGGCTCAAATTATTGCGATTGCAAACCAAAAGGGTGGTGTTGGTAAAACAACGACTGCAGTAAATCTTGCAGCGTCTCTAGCTGTATTAAAAAAACGTGTATTACTTGTAGATATGGACTCACAAGGTAATGCTACGATGGGGTCTGGTATTCAAAAGAACGATCTTTTGTATTCAATTACAGATGTTCTTCTTGGCGAAGTTCCAATTGAAACAGCCATTCAAAAAGCAGAAGTTGGATATAAAGTTCTAGGCTCCAATCGTGAGCTTTCGGGTGTAGAGCTCGCTATCGCAGAGCAGGAAGGTCGTGAATTCATTCTAAAGAACGCTTTGAATGAAATCAGAAACTCATTTGACTATATCATTGTGGATTGTGCTCCAAGTTTGAGTTTGATTACTGTCAATGCTTTGGCGGCTGTAGATAGTGTAATTATTCCAATGCAATGTGAATATTATGCGCTAGAGGGTTTGGCTGATTTAACTCAGACTATTGATCGTATTCAAAAAGCACTCAATCCTGATTTAGAAATTATTGGTGTATTACGTACGATGTACGATGCACGAAATGCTTTAACACGTGATGTGTCTGCAGAACTAGAGCAATATTTCGGCAAAAAACTTTATGATACTGTTGTTCCACGAAATGTTCGTTTAGCAGAAGCACCAGCACACGGGTTGCCTGTCATCTATTTCGAAAAAAGTTCTAAAGGTGCAGTTGCATACTTAAATCTTGCAGCTGAGATGTTAAAGAGAAGTAAAGTGAAGAAAGGAAGTAAAGTATGAGCATCAAAAAACGCGGGTTGGCTAAAGGACGTGGTTTAGATGCATTACTTGGTTCAATTCAAAAAGAAAAATTACAACTGGAAGCGCAGGCGTTAGACCACGGACAGTTAAAGCAAATTGATGTGAATTTACTGAAACGTGGTGAATATCAACCACGTCGTTTTATTCATGAGCATGATTTACAAGAGTTAGCATCTTCTATTGAAAAACATGGCGTGATGCAGCCTATTGTAATCCGTCCAGTTGATGATGAAACACATCCATATGAAATCATTGCTGGTGAGCGTCGTTGGCGTGCAGCTCAACTTGCGGGCTTAACTGAAATTCCTGCAATTGTTCGTGATTTAAATGATCAGGTTGCAATTGCATTAGCGTTAATTGAAAACATTCAGCGTCAAGATTTAAATCCAATTGATCAAGCAATAGCTCTACAACGCTTTCATGATGAATTTGGTTTAAGTCATCAAGAAATTGCCGACACAGTTGGTAAAGCACGAACCACTGTCAGTAATCTACTGCGCTTATTGAGTTTAGCTGATGATATTAAAGATTTCATGCAGCAAGGTCAGCTTGATATGGGGCATGCTCGAGCAATTTTGACATTGAAAGGTAAAGATCAATTAGAAGTTGCTAAAATTGTAATCGAGAAAGGGTTGTCCGTTCGTCAAACAGAGCAATTGGTGCGTGATAGAAGTGAGCCTAAGCCGGAAAAGGAAAAAGCGCCTATAGCACCAGATATTGAGCAATTGACACAAAAATTATCAGAGCGTTTTGGCGCTAATGTAAAAATTGATCATAACCAAAAAGGTAAAGGTAAACTTGTTATTCATTACCATACCTTGGATGAGTTAGATGGCATTTTAAATATTTGCTTGCCAGAATAATTTGCAGTTGGGTCATGTATTTCTAATTTTATATTCTTGGGGAAGAACATATGTGGGAACTTGTGAGAGCGGGTGGCTGGTTGATGCTGCCTTTAATTCTATGCTCAATTTTAACTGTTGCGATCAGTATTGAACGTTTTGTTCGGTTAAGACGTTCACAAGTTCTACCCGAAGCATTAAGCGGTAAAAGCTCTTTAAGAGCTGAAGATATAGTGGAAAGTTTAGAACAAAATGTAGAAGTGCAAAATAGTGCATTGGGACACATTTTAAAAGCAGGCTTTGAGCATCGCGAACATGGTGAGCAATTTGCTCGCGCGCAAATGGAAGTTGCAGCTTCTCAAGAAATTTCCTATTTAGAAAAAAATATTAACTTCTTGGGCACTTTAAGTGCTGTAGCGCCGTTACTCGGATTGCTTGGCACTGTGGTGGGAATTATTGAATCATTTCTTGTGATTGATTTTGGATCGGCTGGTAGTCCAAGTTTAATGATCCCTGGTATCTCTAAAGCATTAATTACCACAGCTGTGGGAATGTTAATTGCAATTCCTGCTCTAATTGCTTATCGCTATTTCCAAAGAGTAGTGCAAGATTATATTGCTGAATTAGAACAGCAATCGACCTTGTTTCATGCTTCATTGTTCTATAAGCGTTCTTCGTCTGTAGCTGAACACCGCCGTGTTGGTTAAGAGGTGGACGCCAAATGAAGTTTAAACGTTCTCAAGTTGAAGACATTCATATCAATTTAACGCCTATGATTGACTGTTTGTTGTTCATTTTGGTTTTTTTATTGCTGTCGACTACTTTTAATCAGCCAAGTCGCATCAATTTAACATTACCAGATGCACAAGGTGTTCCACCAAAACAGTACGATCATAAAATTGAAGTCGTGGTAGACTCTGCTGGTCATTATGCTGTGAATGGTCAAGCGCTTTCATCTAAAGAGGTTGCTGATCTGAGTACTGCAATTAAGCAAGTTGCTCAAGAGCACCGTGACTTTATGTTCATCATTGCTGCGGATGCCAAAGCGTCTCATCAGGATGTAATTCGCGTTATGGATGTGGCAGGACAACTCGGTTTTGTTAACATCAATATTAGTACCAAAGTTCCTTCTAGAGGTTTTTCTGAGTGAATCAAGATTTTAAGGTTTATACGCGTCTCTTAGCCTATTTAAAACCTTATTGGGGCGTGGCCTTATTAGTACTTATCGGGTTCGGTATTAACTCAGCAACAGAAGTTTCCGTTGCTAAATTGATTAAATTTATTATTGATGCAATCCAAAACAGCAGTAGAGCAGATTTGGATTGGTTCCCGTTATTAATTATTTTATTAGTATTCTTCCGCGGCTTAGGCCTATTTATGGGCGGCTACTATACTGCGGTGATTTCCCGTAGTTTAGTTTTTAGTATTCGTCAGGAAGTTTACGCCAAACTTTTAAGACTCCCAGCACAATATTACTTAGATAACTCATCTGGCCATATTACTGCCAAAATTATGTATAACGTTGAACAGCTAACAGCTGCTTCTTCGGAATCATTAAGAACCATTGTTAGGGATGGGATGATTACTATTGGACTATTAGGCTATCTGTTCTATACCAATTGGCGTCTTACCTTATGCGTTTTTGTGTTTTTACCAGTAATTGGTGTATTGGTACGTAAAGCTTCGAAACGTATGCGAAAGCTTTCGTTACAAGTTCAAGACACTATGGGTGATGTGAACCATGTTGTCCAAGAAAGTATTAATGGTAATGCTGTAGTAAAAACTTTTGCTGGTGAAGAATCTGAACAAAAACGTTTTTATAAGTCATCGGAAGAGAACTTAAAACGCGGTTTAAAAATGGTGATTGTGCAAAACCTGAATAGTCCAGTTGTTCAGGTCGTAATGGCTTGTGCTATGGCCCTTATTGTATGGTTAGCTTTACGACCTCAGATTTTAGGTAATACAAGTGCTGGTGAATTTGTAGCTTACCTTACCGCAGCTGGCCTGTTAGCAAAACCTGTTAAAAGCTTGACTGATGTTAATGAAAAGTTACAACGTGGTTTAGCAGCAGCTCATTCTGTTTTTGAATTACTAGATTTACCTGAAGAGCAAAATAACGGTCAATTGAAACCTAAATTAAATGGTGCAATCCGTTTTGATCATGTGACATTAAATTATGCTGATGGCGTAGCAGCTATTAAAGATTTTTCTTTAGATATTCTCCCAGGTCAAACAGTGGCATTGGTTGGTCGTTCAGGAGCTGGTAAAAGTTCATTAGTGAATATGTTGGTACGTTTTCAAGAAGTATCGAGTGGACAAATTTATTTAGATGATTTGCCAATTAATGATATCGAACTTTCTTGTCTGCGCACACAAATTGCAATGGTAAATCAACAGGTTATATTGTTTAACCGTACTGTTCGTGAAAATATCGCATATGGTCAGTTGGAAGGTGCATCAGATGAAAAAATCTATGCAGCGGCAAAAGCAGCCTATGCACATGACTTCATCATGAATTTGCCAAACGGTTATGACACTGTTTTAGGTGCACAAGGTTTAAATCTGTCTGGTGGTCAGCGTCAACGAATTGCAATTGCTCGAGCGATCTTAAAGAATGCTCCAATTCTAATTTTAGATGAAGCTACAAGTGCTCTCGATAATGAATCTGAACATTTTATTCAGCAAGCATTTGATGAAGCGATGCAAGACCGTACAACGATCGTTATTGCACACCGTTTATCAACAATTGAAAATGCTGATCGTATTGTAGTGATGGATCAAGGACAAATCGTTGAGCAAGGTACTCATAAAGAGCTTCTTGAAAAACATGGTGCTTATTATCAATTACATCAGCGTAATTTTGAGGATAACTAAGCATGTCATTGGCCCAGCTGATCCAGAATGCATGGAATAAGCAATCGAGTTGGTTGATTGCTTTACGTCCATTATCTTGTTTGTATCGTGCTGGGTTTCTATTAAATCGTAATTTTTATACTGCGGGTTTAAAGAAAGTTTATAAGGCACCTGTACCTGTCATGGTGATTGGTAATATTACTGTAGGTGGAAGTGGTAAAACCCCATTATTAATACAACTGGTGAATTATCTACAACAGCATAATGTCAAAGTTGGGGTCATTAGCCGCGGGTATGGTGGTATAGGTCCTTTTCCAATGTTGGTTACTTCAGGTGCTCAAGCAACTCAGGTTGGAGATGAGCCTGCATTAATTGTTCAATCGACAAGTGTACCAATGGCAGTGGGGCCTAATAGGCAGGCTGCAATAGAACTATTATTAGCATCAACATCAGTAGATTTAATTATTAGTGATGATGGTTTGCAGCATTGGGCACTGGGACGACAAATCGAGTGGATTGTACTCGACCAAAATCGAGGCTTAGGAAATCAAAAACTATTACCTGAAGGATATTTGAGAGAGCCAGTTGAGCGTTTAGAAACTGGAACAGTAATTGAACATGCTTATAAACCAACTACAAAATTAAATATGCATCTTGAGACTGGGCAGCCATATTTACTCAATCCTTCGCCAAGGGACGAACACAGTTTTAATCCTCAAAGTAATTATCACGCTGTAGTGGGTATTGGCTTTCCACAGCGTTTTTATCAAACACTTAAAGATTTAGGCCTGAAACAATTTCAAGAACATGCGTTTCGTGACCATCATGATTACTCAATCGATGATTTAATTTTTAATGATGAACTGCCACTTATTACAACTGAAAAAGATGCAGTTAAATTATTGCCATTGCTTGAAAAATATCCAGAATTTAAACAACCTATTTGGGTTGTTCCTGTTAAAGCTATCCTGTCTGTAGAGTGTTATCAGGTTTTAAAGCAGCAACTGCAACAACTTGATATCCAATTATCTTAGGAAGAAAAAATGAAACACATCGTCATTCCAGCACGCTTTTCAAGTTCGCGTTTGCCAGGTAAACCATTGTTGCTTATTCATGACCGTCCTATGATTTTACGTGTAGTCGATCAAGCCAAAAAAGTTGAAGGTTTTGATGATCTATGTGTGGCAACAGATGATGAACGTATTGCTGAGATTTGCCGTGCAGATGGTGTAGATGTTGTTCTTACAAGTCCTGATCATCCATCAGGAACAGACCGATTAAGTGAAGTTGCGCGTATAAAAGGTTGGGATGCTAATGACATTATTGTAAATGTTCAGGGAGATGAACCTTTATTGCCGGCCCAACTTGTTAAGCAAGTTGCAAAACTTTTGGTTGATAAACCAAATTGTTCAATGTCGACGTTGTGCGAGCCTATTCATACCTTAGATGAATTTCAGCGCGATAGTATTGTAAAAGTAGTCATGTCTAAACAAAATGAAGCTTTATATTTTAGCCGAGCAACTATTCCTTATGATCGGGATGGGGCTAAACATGAGGAACCGACTTTACATACACAAGCATTTCGTCATTTAGGTTTATATGCGTATCGAGTGAGCTTATTGCAAGAATATGTGACCTGGGATATGGGTAACCTTGAAAAATTAGAAAGTCTTGAACAATTACGTGTTTTAGAAAATGGACATCGTATTGCGATTGCTGTTGCTCAAGCAAATTTACCACCCGGTGTGGACACTCAAGCTGATCTTGATCGCTTAAATAATATGCCTGTCGAATCTTTTGAATAAGCGTTAATTTTTAATGAATCCGAATGTAACTTCAAAGGTTTATCCTTGGCAGAAAACAACATGGGATACCTTAACAACAAGGTTTCCCAATATTGGACATGGCCTATTATTCTACGGCAAGGAAGGCTGTGGGAAACATGCATTTGCTAAGCATTTCTTGGCTTGGGTGCTTTGTCTAAATAAGCAGTCTCATGGTGCTTGTGGTGAGTGTAGCAGCTGCCAATGGTTAAAATCGGATACTCATCCAAATTATGTCCATATCACAACAGATGAAGAAAATAAAAAGCAAAATGCAAAAATAAAAATCGAAAAGATTCGAGATTTACTGCCTTTCGTGCAACAAACAGGAGAGGGTTGGCGCGTTATTCTTATTGAACCTGCTGAAGCTCTTAACTTGGCATCTTCAAATGCGCTATTAAAAACCTTAGAAGAACCAGGTGAGCGTGTTGTTTTAATTTTATTGGCCGATCACTACCTTAAATTACCGGCCACTATTCGTAGCCGATTGCAGCACTTTGCTTTAGATCGCATTTCATATGAGCAGGCTACTTCATATTTGAATGAGCATTTATCTGAAATTGCAGAAGTACAACCTGATTTATTGCTTGGTCTATCTAATGATATGCCTTTACAAGCAATAGAAATTGCAAAAAGTGATTGGTTTACTAAACGACAGATTTTCTTAAATGACTGGCTAAAAATTGTAGCTCAAAAAAATATGCCTTTATTTTTCTCAGGAAAATGGCAAAAAGAATTAAGTTTTAGTGATTTTATCGTACTTTTTGAGTACTTGTTGGGAGATTTAATTTGTGTCAAGCTAAATCAACCGCAGAAAAATACAGATTTAGATTTTGATCAATTAAGTCCATATTACGATTTAGAAAGCTTATTCAATATTTATAGTGAACTACAACAAGCAAAAAAGCTTGTTGAGCAAAATGTACAAAGTCAACTTATTATAGATCAATTGTTTATAACGTTAATGAATATTTAAGGGGAAGATTATGCAGCCGCAAATGGGGGGGATTATTCAGGTAAATATTCCTGATAGAGCTACTTTACAAGCAAGCTATATGGGATATGTGCAAGGTGGAGGTCTATTTGTACCCTCAAAACAAAAAGTAAAAATGGGACAAGAAATTTTCATTTTAGCTACTTTGCCTGAGCAGTCTCAAAAGATTCCTCTTACGGGTAAGGTGATTTGGATATCGCACAAGCAGAGTGGATTTAAACCTCAAGGTTTTGCTATTCAATTAAGTGGAGATAAGGGAATTTATTATAAAGCTGAGGCAGAAAGAGTTTTGGCTGGTAGTATGTCTCTAGATCGTCCAAGTTATACCATGTAATCAAATAGGATAGAAAAGTGTTTGTTGATACGCATTGCCATTTAACGATGTTAGATTTAACGCCTTATAACGGCGATCTGGACCTTGCGCTCGCAGCAGCGCGAGCAGAAGGTGTGTCTAAATTTATGGCAATATCCGTTGATCTTGATGACCACATTGCACTAGCAGAGATTGCAAAGAGACATGAAGACGTTGGTTATACAGTAGGTGTTCATCCTTGTGAAGATGTCGATACGATGGCTCGTGCCACGACCGAATACTTGATTGAATTGGCTCAGTCGAAAAAAGTATGGGCTCTGGGTGAAACGGGACTGGACTACTACCACAGTACAGATTTTGTTGAAGAGCAAAAGGCATGTTTTGCAAGACATATCCAAGCTTCAAAAACTGTAAAAAAACCAGTTGTCGTTCATACGCGTTCAGCAAAGCATGATACGGTAGATATTATTCGTGCTGAAAACTCTACCCATGGAATTTTGCATTGTTTTACCGAAGATTGGGAAACAGCAAAGGCTGTTCTGGATTGTGGTTATTACATTTCTTTTTCAGGTATTGTGTCATTTAAAAATGCACAAGACTTGCGTGATGTAGCTAAACAAGTGCCATTAGATCGGCTTTTAATTGAAACAGATAGCCCTTATTTAGCACCTGTTCCATACCGTGGAAAAACAAATGAACCAAAATATGTACCTTATGTAGCCAAAGCGCTCAGCGATGTATATGATAAATCGGTTGAGGAAATTGCAATGATCACCTCACAAAATTTTGAGAACTTGCTAAAAGCGATTTAAGTTATAGAAACTATATAAGAGAGTAATTGCGTGAAGATGGATCGTCAGGCTCAGTTCCGAGCAAGAGAAGTATTAATATTTCAGGTTGCGGAGCAATTATTACTAGAAAATGGCGAAGCCGGAATGACACTTGATGTGTTGGCTGCTGAGCTTGATTTAGCAAAAGGAACTTTGTACAAACACTTTCAAAGTAAAGATGAATTGTACATGCTGTTGATTATTCGTAATGAACGTATGTTACTCGAAATGGTTCAAGATACTGAAAAGGCCTTTCCAGAACATTTGGCCTTTTTTATGCTGCATCATTTACACCACCCTGAACGGACAGTTTTATTTCATCAAATTGAGGAAAAACTTTCGATTACAGCTCAAGGTGTGCATCACCTTTTTAATGAGCTTTATCAAGTGCGTAAACAACGATTACGAATTATCATTCGCATGACAGATCACTATTTAGAATCGATTCAAAGCAATATGACAACTCGAGATTATCTGGCTTCTATTTGGTCGTTAACTCATGGTGCAGCAGCTATTCTCAACTCAAGTTTTTACCAACGCTATTTAGGTTCACGGGACACTTTAAGAGTGGCTTATATTGATCAGGCATTAGCCTTACCTAAACAAACTGCTGAACAATATGCTTAATAGGTCGATATGAAATCTCAATCACCGCCTAAATCACAAAAAGGTTTTACCCTCATTGAAGTGATGGTGGTGATTGTTATTATGACAATTATGACCTCTCTTGTTGTACCTAATATAGGTGGGGTTGACCAAAAGAAAGCGATGCAAGCAAGAGAGTTATTTTTGCTTGATGCCCATAAAATTGGTAAAGAGTCACTTGATCAGTCTCGTGTTTTAGCTCTATCTACTATGAGTGAAACTGATGTTTCTCCATTTTCTTATGAGCTGTATGAATACCACGATCAGAGTAAATTACAGGTCCAAGATTTAAAAAATCGTTGGCAGAAATACCCAGAATTTACTACGCGCCAATTGCCTAAACATGTATCGTTTACAGTACAACCTCTAGATGTTCAAACCTATTCAAAAGCTACAAATACAGATTTAATTGGTGGGCAGGCTCCGCAGTTAATCTGGTTTGGAAATGGTGAAGCTAAAACAGTTAAAATACAGTTTTACTTTGAACAAAAACCAATTGGTTCAGAAATACAAATTGATCATTTGGGTAAAATAAATGAAATCTAAAGGCTTTACTCTATTAGAGGTAATGGTAGCTTTAGCAATTTTTGCGGTAGCTGCCGTCGCGTTAACTAAAGTGGCCATGCAATATACCCAATCTACCTCAAATGCAATTCTTAGAACAAAAGCTCAGTTCGTAGCAATGAATGAAGTTGCCTTAATGGAGATAAATCAAGAATGGCTTCAAGGTACTCAAAGTAAGCAAGTTACTTCTCAAGGTGAAACCTGGCAGATTGATAAATCTGCTGAATCTACAGTCAGCCCGAATGTTCAGAAAGTAGATTTGCAAATTAGCTTATATGATTCTGATAAAGGGAAAGTTCAAAACGGTATTACCCACTTGGTATTTTTTAATTATCCAATGAAAGCAAAATAATGATAAAAAATAAATATCTTCGCTCGAGAAGTCCAGTTTCTCGTCTTGCTGCACGATCGGAGCAGATGATGAGGGGTTACTCCGAGCAAAGCTCTTCGTCTTGCGCTCAGACAAAGCTTCGCTTTGTTAATCCTCGCTCAGGATTTACTTTAGTTGAGCTTTTAGTCGCAATTGCAATTTTTGCTGTTCTATCTTTGTTGGGTTGGAAGATCTTTGATTATTTATTAAAAGTCCGTGATCGTAATGCACAACACGAAGTACAGTTATTCGAATTACAAGATGCTTATCAACAAATTTTACGTGATACGTTGCAAATTATACCTTTATCGGCTAATCAAGGCGGGCAACTACGTCCAGCCTTAGAACTTGATAATCAAGTTCTTCACTTTAGTAAGGCTGGTGTTACGGATCCCTTAAAACAAGGGCTGTCACCTTTTGAGCGTATTGAATATCGATATGATCCTGATCAAAAAAAACTTTATCGTCTTAAATATAGTAATTTAAATACTTCAAACAGAGAGCAACCACTATCAAGTACGCTGTTGAGTCAAGTTGAACAATTTCAAATTATGGTGTTAACGCCTCAAGAAGTAACAAAGTGGCCAGAAATTAATATTGATCCCACAAAACCTGAAGAATTTAGAAAGTTGCCGAAAGGAATAAAAATACAACTTACAGTTGCTGGTGTAAGTTATGAGTGGATTTATAGCTTAAATCAAGGTGATTTATCGCTCTCCAATAAAGGAGTGGGATAGTATGTTGCATTATAAAAAAAGCCAGCAAGGCGTTGCTTTGCTCACCATTCTAATTATGGTTGCTTTGGCTACAATTTTAGCTGCCTCTATTGCAAAGCATCAAACTAATACCATGGAAAATACTGGCTATTTGATGCGTCAAAATCAGTCATTACTCTATGCAAAAAGTGCAGAGGCCTTTTTTTCTGAATTATTAATTCAAGATGCAAACAATGCTGGTGGCGTTGATCATTTAAAAGAAACATGGGCACAGCCGATGCCACCTTTTCCAATAGAAGATGGATCAGTATCAGGACGTTTATTGGATGAGTCAGGCAAATTTAACCTAAACAATTTGACGACGAATGAAGGTAAGGTAAACGAAGCTGCTAAAAATTGGTTTGAGCGGTTACTTGTACGTGTAGGCTTGCCAGCAGAATTAAGTCAAGCAGTCATCGATTGGCAAGATCCAGATGACGAACCATCTGGACCTATGGGTGCTGAAAGCAGTTATTATGAAGGTCTTGATCCTAGCTATTTAGCTTCAAATGCTAAATTTCATCGTATTGAAGAGCTAAAATTAGTAAGAGGGTTTGACGGTAAGAAATATGATTTAATTGCTCCTTATATTTCTGCATTACCTGAGAATACAAAAGTAAATATTAATACCGCCTCGCCATTAGTTTTGGCGAGTATTGATCCAAAATTAGATTTAGGGGCGGTAGAAAAAGAGCTTCAGATGCGCCAACAAAATTTAAAATTCTTTCAAAATGTTGATGAATTATGGCAATTGAATGCTTTTTCAACAGTCGACACTCAAAAGAGAACTGAAGTGAATAGCTTGTTAGATGTAAAGTCGAGTTTTTTTCAAGCACAAATTGAGGTCGTGCTAAATAATCGGAAAAGACAATTTACAAGTGCACTAATGCGTAATGATAAGCAGGTTTATGTTTATTCTAGAAATATGTCACCATTTAACTGATTGAAAAATTTTGATTTATTTTTTTATCATGTTGTTAAAAAGTCATATTTAGAAACTTCTCTAATGACAAAATAAAATGAAGATAAATTTTCTATATATTTATCTTCAATATTTCTTCACAAGTCTTATCATACTTTTCGCTAATTGTTTCTAATTGAAAAGTGGTGCGAAGTTTTCGTCTTTTGCTTTATAATAATGTTCCTAGAAGGAATGATCGATTTGGCACATGTTAATTCGTAAGTTATTTAAGTTTGAAAATGCACATGTTGTACGAAACTGTACATCGGATCGTTGTAAGCGATCAATTCATGGACATAGCTATAAAGTCGAATTATTGCTTAAAGCTTCGAAATTAGATCATGGACAAATGGTTTATGATTTTGGGCTTCTAAAAGGGGTAATAAAAGATCTTATTGACAGCTTTGATCATGCAATCTGTTTTTGGGAAAAAGATGATTCTCAATACATTGATGCTTGTCAGACTTTTAGTGCTCGTTGGATTTCTTTACCTGTTTCACCTTCGGCTGAACAGTTTTCACGTATTTTCTTTTATCTAGCTCAGCAAGTTTTACAATCAACCATCACTCAAAATGGGGAAGGTGATGTTGAGGTTTATTCAGTTATTGTTCATGAGACTGATACTGGATATGCACAAAGCTTTCTTGAAGATATTCAAAATGAACAAATGGGAATTTTAAGTCTCGATGGAATTGTTTTTTCAGAACAAATTCAGATAGAGTGGGCAAATCCTCAAATGTATGAAGACTTGAAAAATGGGATTAAATTTAATAATCCTCAAGTTGATTTACAAGTCGAAGTATAAGTCGAATTACTTACAGTATTTGTAGAATTGAAAATTGATCTAGGATGACATTAATGCAATTAACTGAGCAACAGCAAGATAAACTCAGTAAAGTTCAATTAGAAGAAAGCTGGAAAATATCTTTAGCGCCTTTTTTGTTAAGCCCTCAAATGGATAATTTGCGCGATTTCTTATTTCAAGAGAAACAAGCACAAAAAATAATATATCCGCCGAGTAAACAAATTTTTAGTGCTCTAAATACGACACCATTGGCTGATGTGAAGGTCGTTATTCTTGGACAAGATCCATATCATGGACCGAACCAAGCAAATGGATTAAGTTTCTCTGTTCAAAAAGGTATTGCATTACCACCATCTTTACGTAATATTTTTCATGAATTACATACAGATTTGGGTATTCCAGCTCCTCGTCATGGCGACTTAACGAAATGGGCTACGCAAGGCGTACTTTTACTGAACAGCGTGCTTACTGTTGAAGCTGGACAGCCAACCTCACATCAAAAGCAAGGTTGGGAAGCATTTACTGATGAAGTTATTGATGTCCTGAATGAGCAAAGAGAACATGTAGTATTTATTTTGTGGGGTGCTTATGCACAGCGCAAAGGACAACGTATAAATAGAGATAAACACTTGGTTTTAACCGCTGCACATCCATCGCCTCTTGCTGCAAATAGAGGAGGTTTTTTTGGATGCAAAGTGTTCTCAAAAACAAATCAATATTTGAAACAACATGGCATTGAGCCCATAGACTGGCAATTGGACGCATGATGAACTCTCCCAATCTAAATAACTATCACCCGGACTTGGTGGTCGAAGAAGCAAAAAACGGCTGGCGTATAGTACGTTTGAATCGTCCTAAATCATTGCATGCTTTAGATGAATCAATCGTAACGGCATTATTACGAGTATTTGAAGATTTCCGTGATGATGAGAGCGTTAAAGCAATTTGGTTAGATTCAACTACACCAAAAGCTTTTTGTGCAGGTGGTGATGTTAGAAAATTACGTCAACTTGTTATAAACCAAGAAGTAGACACAGCGAATAAGTTTTTCCAGCAAGAATATGCTTTAGATTTACTCTTACATAATTATGCTAAGCCTGTAGTTGTTTGGGGCGAAGGTTATGTTATGGGTGGTGGTTTGGGCTTGTTTATGGCTGCACCATTCCGTCTAGTAACTCCATATTCTCGTTTAGCAATGCCTGAAATTAATATTGGTTTATATCCGGATGTAGGGGCGAGCCGCTTCTTAGCAGATCGTGGTCCAATAGGCTTGTTTACTGGTTTAACTGGTTCAATCATGACAGCTGCTGGGGCATATAGCATCGGTTGGGCTACACATATTTGCGAAGCACAACGTGATAATGTTTTGCAAAAAGTTTTAAATATTAATTGGGCTCATTATCCTGCTGGGGATTTCCGCGCAATTGATGATACTTTAAATAGTTTGCATCGTCCGGTTGCGGCAGGTCCATTACAGAACTCGCTAGACGTGATTCATAGCGTTTGTCGCGGTTTTAATTTTGAACAAGATTATCAAGCTATTGTGAGCTTGCGTGATGCGAGCAGTGACTGGTTACGCCAAGCGAGTGAGAACTTACAAAAAGGATCTCCTAGTACTGCGGCAATCACTTGGTTGCTGTGGCAATGGGGCAAGCAGATACACTCTTGGGATGAGGTCTTTGATCTTGAAGCTCAGATTTCTGAGTGGAAAATTCGTCATCCTGACTTTGTAGAAGGTGTCCGTGCACGCTTGGTTGATAAAGATTTATCGCCAGAATGGAAGCCATGTGAAGACTTAAGCTTAAGAGGCATATTAGCTGATTGTCCGCCAGTGACTTCAATAGATAGCTGGAATGCGTTACTTAGACAACACGGTGTGATCACCTAAAATACATGACTGAATATAGTGATGAATATTGGATGCAGCTTGCTTACGAGCAAGCTGAATTAGCTGCACAGCAGGGTGAAATTCCTGTTGGTGCGATTGTAGTAAGCCAAAATCGAGTGATTGGATCTGGCTATAATGCTCCAATTAGTTTGTTAGACCCAACTGCACATGCAGAAATTCAAGCTATCCGTGCGGCATGCTTATCATTAAATAATTATCGATTACCTGACGATGCGACTTTATATGTCACTCTTGAACCATGCACAATGTGTGTAGGCGCATTAGTACATGCAAGAATCAAACATGTGGTTTTTGGTACAACAGAACCTAAAGCGGGTTCATTGGTAAGTGCTCGTCAGTTACTACAAGATGGTTATTACAATCATAGATTTACTTTTCAACAAGGTTGTTTACAAGAAAAATGTGCTCAACAACTCAGTCATTTTTTTAAACAAAGACGCGAGCAAAAGAAACAAGAAAAACAACAGAAAACGTCCTTAAATGATTAAAAAGTAACACGAGCCTATGGCAAACTAACGCGATTTTACTGCCATGTTTTTTAATAAGGAATATTCAATGCGTAATGTAATTACCGTAAAAAAAGAATTTAATGCTCCTCTTAGTGATGTATTTAATTTGCTTTCTAAACATGCAACTTACAATACTGCTTTTGCGCCATTACAAGTCGTACGTGTGAAAGACTCAGCAGATTATAAAAGACCTGATGGTTTAGGTTCAGTTCGTCGTATGGGGTTTGGTCCAATTAAGCCAATTAAAGAAGAAATTACCTTGCTTGAAGAAAATAAAAGCATTGAATATAAATTAATAGACAATCCTTTGATTAAACACCATTTAGGTCGAATTGAGTTTTCTGAAATAACCCCATACATAACTTTAGTTACATATCGCATCGAGTTAACGGCAAAAGCTCCAGTGGTAAGTAAATTAATCCTTGCACAGCTAAAACTAGCCATTACACTAGGCTTTTCGAGATTAGCTAAAGCAGTTGCTTCTTAGTGAGAGTTCAATGACAGTTCAAATTATTACTATTGATGGTCCGAGTGGTTCGGGTAAAGGAACATTGGCAGCAAAACTTGCAGCATATTATCAATATCATTTACTCGATTCTGGTGCCTTATATCGTTTATTGGGGTTGTCATTACATAAACATGATTTATTAGAGAAATTAGACAGTCAACTCGAAGAATGTATTCAATATGCACGTCAATTGGATATTAAATTTGAAACTTCCGCAGCGGGCATTCTAGTTTTTCTAGATGGCGAAGATGTATCGCAAACAATTCGTACAGAACGTGTGGGTGAATATGCATCGAAAGTTGCGGCAATTCCTGAACTTAGACAGGCATTATTTGAGAGACAAAGAGCTTTTGCACAAAAACCTGGCTTAGTTGCAGATGGCCGTGATATGGCTACAGCTATTTTTCCAGAAGCAAATGCAAAAATTTATCTGACTGCTTCGGCTGAGTCGCGTGCTGAGCGAAGAGTAAAACAGTTGCAGGGCATGGGTCTAGATGCTAAAATAAACGACATTTTAGCTAATATACAGGCGCGTGACAAAAGAGATATGGAGCGAGAAGTTGCTCCGCTCAAGCCAGCCAAAGACGCTTATATCATTGATAGTTCGGAATTAACGATCGATCAGGTATTTAAGTTGATGGTTGATTATGTCGATAGCCGTACCATTTAGCAAATAGAATTATCAGTTGACGCATAGCTTGATCAGTCTATAAAGACTATGTTGATACTTAACTAAACCGGCCTTGTCTGATCCAAGACCGCTGAATTTATCAGGTATATCATGACCGAATCTTTTGCAGCCCTCTTTGAAGAAAGTGAATTAAACCTCAACGTTGAAAAGGGTGCAGTCATCCAAGGTGTTGTTGTAAACATCGATAGCGACTGGGTAACTGTTGACACTGGCCTAAAGTCTGAAGGCATTGTTGACCGTGCTGAATTTTTAAATGAACAACGTGAACTTGAAGTTCAGGTTGGTGATACTGTTGACGTAGTTGTTGAAGCTCTTGACAACGGTATGGGTCAAACAGTTTTATCACGTGAAAAAGCTAAGCGTGCTGAAACTTGGACTAAACTTGAAAAAATCTTTGAAGATGGCGAAATCGTTACTGGTGTTATCTCTGGTAAAGTTAAAGGCGGTTTCACTGTTGACATCGGTCCTGTTCGTGCATTCTTACCAGGTTCATTAGTTGACACTCGTCCTATCCGTGACACTACTCACCTTGAAGGTAAAGAGTTAGAGTTTAAAGTAATCAAACTTGATGCTAAACGTAATAACGTTGTTGTATCTCGTCGTGCTGTTATGGAAGCAGAATCTTCTGCTGACCGTGAAGCATTACTTGCTCAACTTGAAGAAGGTCAAACAGTTACAGGTACAATCAAAAACCTTACTGATTACGGCGCATTCGTTGATCTTGGTGGTATTGATGGTCTTCTCCATATCACAGATATGGCTTGGAAACGTATCAAGCACCCTTCAGAAGTTGTTGAAGTTGGTCAAGAAGTTACTGTTAAAGTACTTAAATTTGACCGTGAGCGTAACCGCGTATCTTTAGGCCTTAAACAATTAGGCGAAGATCCATGGTTAGCGATCATGAGCCGTTACCCTAAAGGTTCTATCGTTAAAGCTCGTGTAACTAACTTAACTGACTACGGTTGTTTCGCTGAAATCGCTGAAGGCGTTGAAGGTTTAGTTCACGTTTCTGAAATGGACCACACTAACAAAAACATCCACCCATCTAAAGTTGTTCAGATTGGTGATGAAGTTGATGTTATGGTTCTTGAAGTTGACGAAGAACGTCGTCGTATCAGCCTTGGTATCAAACAAACTCGTGCTAACCCATGGGAAGAGTTTGCTAAAGCTCATGAGAAAGGCGAAAAAGTATCTGGTACTATCAAGTCTATCACTGACTTTGGTATCTTCATTGGCTTGAACGGCGGTATCGACGGTTTAGTACACTTGTCTGATATTTCTTGGAACGAGCAAGGTGAAGAAGCTATTCGTCGTTACAAGAAAGGTGACACTGTTGAAGCTGTTATCTTGTCTGTAGACGCTGAAGGTAACCGTATCAGCCTTGGTATCAAGCAATTGAACAGCGATCCGTTCAATGATTTCTTAGCTGCTAACGAACGCGGTGCTTTAGTTAAAGGTACTGTAACTGCAGTTGATGCTCGTGGCGCAACTGTTAAGTTGGCTGACGAAGTAGAAGCTACTCTTAAAGCTTCTGAAATCAACCGTGACCGCGTTGAAGACGCAACTAAATTCTTAGAAGTTGGTCAAGAAGTTGAAGCGAAAATCATCAACGTTGATCGTAAATCTCGCTCTATCAACTTGTCTGTTAAAGCAAAAGACGAAGCTGAAGAGAAAGAAGCAGTTGCTAGCTTGCGTACAGCAACAACAAATCAAGAAAATGGTCCTAAGACTATTGGTGATTTGATTAAAGCACAAATGAAGTAATAGGTTAACAAAGTACAGTTTCATGTAACGGAATTGTACTTTTTATACAAATTACTGTAAACGGTAGCCTAGTATTCAACATACTGCGCTACCGTTTTGTATTTAAACAGGTTATTATCAGACGACATAGAGTAGCAATAAATAACGAGGTCGTAGATGACTACTGAAGCTCTTAATAAGTCTGATTTGATTGAACGCATTGCGCTGAAAAACCCACACTTAGCTGAACCTTTGGTGGAAGAGGCGGTTAAAATTATGATTGATCAAATGATAGAGGCCCTATCAACTGATAATCGAATTGAAATCCGTGGTTTCGGTAGCTTTGCTTTACACCACCGTGATCCAAGAGTTGGTCGTAATCCTAAAACGGGAAGATCAGTAGAAGTGGCAGCTAAAGCTGTTCCACATTTCAAACCGGGTAAAGCACTGCGTGATGCAGTCAACGAATCCGGGAAATAAATAAAAATTTATAAGCGGGGTGCCTATGCGTTATATTTTAATTGCATTGCTTATTGTTGTATTTGGTTATTCTTTAGCACTTGTATTGCAAAATCCAACAGAGCTGTCTGTTGATTTGTTATTTACCCAAGTTCCAGCTATGCGTTTAGGCTTATTATTGCTACTCACATTGGTGCTTGGAACAGTGGTTGGTCTTTTGTTAGGTGTGCAAGTTTTCAGAGTATTTCAAAAAGGCTGGGAAATTAAACGTCTTCGCAAAGATATTGACCATTTGAGAAAAGAACAGATTCAAAGTGCTCAATTAGCAGCAGCAGAAGCCGCTGCAAATGTAAGACATGAAAAAACCGTTTTAGATGTTTATCCCCAAGATAAAAACTCTACTCCGTTATAATTTGAACACTACTCTTTATTTACGGGTAAAGAGTAGTAAACTCCTTAATTTATTCGCCTGTTCTTCTTTGTATTTATTCTAAAAATAAGTCGCCATAACATTATTGTCTCTAAATTTGAAAGCCTTCTTTATACATTTCTTTATTACTTGATGACTTGTCTATTATAATGATGCTGATTTTATATGATGGAAGAAAGTCTCTTGAGTATCATTGTTGCGTTAGATGCAAAAAGCCAATATGACGCTTTAAAAATTGTTGAACAACTTGATCCCACTTTATGTCGTGTAAAAGTGGGTAAAGAGCTTTTTACTCATGAAGGCCCATCTGTTGTAAAAAAACTTCAAGAACAAAACTTTGAAGTTTTTCTTGATCTTAAATTTCATGATATTCCAAATACTACCGCTCAGGCTGTTTGTGCAGCAGCTGATTTAGGAGTGTGGATGGTCAACGTCCATGCTTCAGGTGGCCGTAAAATGATGGAAACTTGTGTAGAACGCTTAAAAGCGGGTAACTATCAAACTCAATTAATTGCGGTTACTGTGTTAACTTCAATGGGGCGTGAAGATTTAAAAGATATTGGTCTAGATGTTGAGCCAGTAGAACATGTAAAACGCTTAGCTAAACTTACTAAAGAAAGTGGATTAGATGGTGTGGTTTGTTCTGCACAAGAAGCTAAAATTCTTCGCGACTTGATTGGACAAGACTTCTCTTTAGTAACACCTGGTATTCGTCCGGAAGGTTCAAATGCGGACGACCAAAAACGTATTGTGACTCCAAAGCAAGCTATGCTTGATGGTTCTACACACTTGGTTATTGGTCGACCGATTACTAAAGCAGAAAATCCAACAGAAATGTTGAAGTCTATTCTTACTTCAATTGCTTAAAAATTTAGGAATAAGCTAATTAATAGCGGGGCGAGTAGGCTTAATAATAAGCCGCTCATCATGGCATGTGGTACATAATGTGTACCGCATGACTGTTTTACCATGGCTAAAGTAACATCCATTGACGTTGCTCCAGCGCTTGAGATAGCAGGGCGTGGAAAACGCCATCCCATTGTATACATTAAAAATATAGCAACAATTTCTCTAAATAAGTCAGTTAATAATGCAATACCACCTAGTTCTGCCGAGTGTAATTGCGTAAATAAGATCCCTGACATTGAATACCAGCCATAACCTTGTGCTAATGCTAACGTCTCATTAAGTGCAAAATGCTTGCTAAGCAAAAAGTAGTTAAAGAAGCCCGCTATACATGAGCCGATAAATGCAGCCAAAGGTACAATTAAAATCTTCCAGCTTAACCACGTACGGTTGAAATGAGTGAAGGCAAGTTCAATACCAATTAAGAAAATAAATAGTAATAATAAATACCAACTATTAAAGGCTATATGTGAATTGAATTGAGTGGCAATAGCTCCTAATAGAATACCGACGCCTAAAGCAAGAAAGGCCTTTGCAATATTTTTTAAAGCATTTACAAAAAGTTGAAATGAAATTTTGCCTTTGACACTTTGTTTATCAAAAATTGTATAAGCCAATAAACAAGTAAAGAAAGAACCAAAAGAAGTTGTAAGTGCAATAATAATAGCGGGTGGAAGTATGGCAGAAGGATTCTCAATTTGATCAAGTGCTAGCGTTAATTCTAAAGCTACACTTGCTAAGAGAATATAAGAAAAATAGGGCAGTATTTTAAAAATAAACTTTTGGATATTTAAAGATAGTTTGGGTGCTAGAAAATAGCCGGAAGCGAGTGCTAAAAAAATTTGAATGATGAGATAAAAAGATTGCATATAATAATAGGTGGATTGTTTTAACCCACCTATTATGTCTTGAACATTTTAAGCTGCATAGCTTTGTGCGCTTTTATTTAAGAGTAAATAATCTTTAGGATTAACTTTGCGCGTTTCTAACCAGTACTTCCATGTATAGGTGGGCCATAGTGAAAAGTTTTTTCCATCGGCAGATTGATACCAGCTACTACAACCTCCAGCTTGCCACACAGTTCCTTGAAGCTGAGTTTGAATCCGTTCGTTAAAAGCATCTTGAACTTCGGGTTTAATCTCAACAGCTTTTTGGCCTGTTTTTTCTACAAGCTGGATGAGTTGTAAAATGTAATTTACTTGAGATTCAATCATAAAAATAATCGAATTATGGCCTAATACTGTATTAGGTCCGACTAATTGGAACAGATTCGGAAAGTTTTTAGTCATAATGCCATAATAACTTTCTGCACCATTTTTCCACGCCTGTTTTAACTCGATTTGATTACGTCCAATACAAGTGAAATGTTTCAAGTAAATACGTGGGTCAGTAATAAAACCAGTACCATAAATTAAACAATCAATAGATCGTTCTTTACCATCTTTAGTGACAATACTGTTTTCTTTAATTTCTTGAATACTATCTGTTACTAGCTCAACATTTTTACGGTTAAATGTAGGGAAATATTTATTTGAAATAAGAATACGTTTACATCCCATCACAAAGTCAGGTGTAAGTTTCTTGGCTACTTCTTTATCTTTCACTTGGAAGCGAATGAAAGCTTCTGCCAACTTTTGACCATATTTCATAATTTGGGGTTGAACAATGGGTACAACGCGCGACTCATTACTCCAATAAAGACGACTACGATGAATTTGACGATAAAGATTAGAAGATTTGAATAATGCTTTACTCAAACGAGAGTATTTGCGTTCATCTCGTGGTATTACCCAAGCTGCTGTTCTTTGGAATACATAGAGCTGTTTAACATCTCCAGCTATTTCTGGAATATATTGAATCGCGCTACCACCAGTACCAATAGATGCGACTGATTTACCATTTAGGTTATAGTCATGTTCCCACTGTGAGGAATGAAAAACTTTTCCTTTGAATTTTTCGATGCCTTGAATATGAGGGATTTGTGGGATGTGTAAGGGGCCTGAGGCAAAAACAACAAATTGAGCTTCAATCGAAGGCTGATTTTTAAAATCTAGAGTCCATACGTGACGCATTTCATCATATTGAACATGAGTTACATCGTGATTGAACTTACAGTAATTTTTAATCTTATATTTTTCTGTAATATCTTGAATATATTCAAATATCTCTGGTCCCTCAGCGTAACGTTTTGACCAGTCTGTTTTAGGGGCAAACGAGAGAGAATACATATGAGATTGAACATCACATGCCGCACCAGGGTAGTGATTTTCGCGCCAGGTTCCGCCCACATCGTTTGATTTTTCTAAAATAACAAAGTCTTGCTGTTGATTTTGCAGTAAGCGAATTGCCATTGCTAGGCCACCAAATCCAGCACCAATAATAGCGATTTTAGTTTTTTGAATAGCATCTTGCTTTGTGTTTAGCATTGGAAACCCTGCATAAGCTGAAAAGAGGATTGCAGGCAAGACTAACGGTTTTTGATCAGTTTAAACATGATTGTATCGACGTGAAAATTGATAGATTCGGCAATTAATTTTCTTTCTTCTTTATAGTAAAACATTTCAGTCTAGGGAAATTGATAGAAGAATGAAACGGTCGATACTTGGTTTAATGTATTTAATTCAAGGAATGCGCAATGCGGGCATTGATGTCGACTCACGTTTGGCTGGTATAGGAATTAAGGTTGATGCTTTAGATCCGAGCTCCACAATTCATGATCGCCTAGAATGGGATATTCAACAAATTATTAGCGAAAATGTTGAGCCTGAAAAGGGTCTATTCATTGGACAGCATTATGCTTTGGCCGGTTACGGACCACTACTTATGTTGCTTGTAACAAGTAATGATGTTCAAACTGCATTAAGTAAAGGGATAAAATATCAAAGACTTACTCATTTATTTGGTGCTTTAGGACTTTATGAAACGGATGAGCGCACCATTTTAAATTATTTGCCTGTTGATTTGAAAACCCAAGTGGGACAGTTGCGGGCACAATGTGAAGTTTCAGGAACTTATAAATTTATTCAAGATATTTATATGATGATGGGATTAGAAATGCCCGCTATGCGTATAGAACTTCCATTTGAAAAACCGACGGATTCAGAGACCTTATCTCGCTATTTTGCATACTATGGCGATGATGTGCACTTTAATGGTAAATATGCAGCATTTAGCCTAAGCAAGGATGTGCTTGAAATAAAAATCCCTTCTGCGGACATCATTACACATCGTATTTATGAATCAAAATGTATTACAGAAATAACAAGATTAAATCAACAAGATCACCAAACTCCGCATATCATACAATGTGTGCAAGATTATCTTGAGTTGCAACAAGGAATTATCCCGAGCATGGCGGAAACAGCTTTTGCATTGAAAATGCCTGAAAGGACTTTAAGGCATCAATTGCAACAGTTAAATACGAGTTATAAGCAAATTCGTGAACAAATTATCAAGAATAAGGCATTAAAGCTTATGGAATATAGAGAATACTCAATAGAAGTTATTGCCGACTTACTCGGTTATTCTGAACCAGCGGCATTTAATCATGCATTTAAACGATGGTTTGGACAGAGTCCTCGACAATATGGCAAAGAGTCATCGTCGTAATTCTTGATGCTAAAAGCTAATGTGGTTGAACAAAATGTTCGCTATACTCCTATCAGTTAAAATTGAAATAAAACGATATGTTAAATTTAAAATCTTCTCATAGTACTGCATTCTCACCTTCTTCCCCAGCAGAACGCTATGCTGAGGCTTTAGCTTCAGGCCAGTTTATGGCAGATGAAGCGCAAGCACAGGCAGTGCAAGAATTAGACCGTGTATGGAAAGAACTTTTAAACCGTTATAAAGCCTCTAAAAAAGCTTTCCGTCGTTTTCGCCGCCAAACCTCACCTAAAGGTGTCTATATGTGGGGTGGAGTAGGCCGTGGAAAAACTTGGCTTATGGATCAATTTTATGAGTCAGTGCCATTTCGTCGTAAAACACGTATGCATTTTCATCATTTTATGCAACATGTTCATAAAGAATTAAACAAGCTTTCTGGTCAACGTAATCCACTTGAAATTGTGGCTGACCAAATTTATAAAGATGCAGTCGTTATTTGTTTTGATGAGTTCTTTGTATCAAACGTAACTGATGCAATGATCTTGAGTGATTTATTCCAAAAATTGTTTGTTCGTGGTGTGACATTGATTGCTACATCAAACATTGCACCAGACGGTTTATATAAAAACGGTATTCACCGTGACCGTTTCTTGCCAACAATTGAAATGGTTAAAAAGAACTGTACTGTTTTAAACGTAGATGCGGGTGTGGATTATCGTTTACGCGTATTAAAACAAGCTCAATTATTTAAATCGCCATTAAGTAATGAAGTTCAAAGTTGGATGTCGGAACGTTTTAGCGCTTTAACGCATACACAAGCTCATTCTAAAGAACCGATTGTGATTAATAATCGTGTTGTCGAGACTCTAGGACATACAGAAGATGTGTTGTGGTGTGAGTTTTCTGAACTTTGCTTTAAACCACGCAGCCCAGCAGATTTTATTGAAATTGCAAATATCTATAATACGGTTCTAGTAAGTAATGTTCCGCATTTAACAGATTTCTTGTCTGAAGGTACACGTCGTTTTATCTACTTAGTCGATGAGTTTTATGATCGTGGAGTAAAACTACTTTTAACTTCGCAAGATAGTATTATTGATATTTATCAAGGTGAAAAATTAGCCTTTGAAATTGAGCGTACTCGTTCGCGTTTATTGGAAATGCAATCAGATGAATATTTGCATTCAGAACATCGCCATATTGATGAAGCTAAAAACGCATAAAAAATAGATTTAAAAAGCGCTCTTTATAGGGCGCTTTTTTTACAACAAAAATAGATAATTTTAGTTAAATAATACTTTTTCATGCTGCAAAGTTTGATATAACTAAATACGCTTTAGAAAAATAAGATAGTGGAATTTTTTGTCTGTTAACAAAAAGTCTAGTTTCAGTATCTTTAAATATTGAATAAATTATTGGGAATCGTAGTTAGAATTTTAATATTTCCTATATAGAGAAATTTATCTTTGTCAATATTCTTACAAGGGAAAATGCTCACTATTTAGGAATGTGATATTAGTATTCAGCTTAATTTAAATCGGTATACTAGGATTCTCTTGGTATAAAAAGTAGCAACTTCAGGAAAGACAATGACTGCACGTATTCAAAAAGGCAAGTTAGCGATTGCTAAAGAACTTTACGATTTTATCGAAAATGAAGCTTTACCAGGTTCTGGTTTAGATAGTGAAACTTACTGGAAGAACTTTGAGCAAGTTGTTGTCGATCTTAGCCCAAAAAATAAAGCATTATTGGCTAAGCGTGATGAATTACAAGCAAAAATTGATGAATGGCACCGTAACAATAAATTTGAATTAGGTGCTTATAAGGCGTTCTTAACTGAAATTGGTTATTTATTGCCAGAAGTTGAAGACTTTCAAATTACAACTGAAAATGTTGATGAAGAAATCGCATTATTGGCAGGGCCGCAGTTAGTTGTACCTGTACGTAATGCACGTTATAGCTTAAACGCAGCAAATGCGCGTTGGGGCTCTTTATATGATGCACTTTACGGCTTCGATGTAATTTCTGAAGAAGGTGGAGCTGAAAAAGGTAAAGGATATAACCCTGTACGTGGTGCAAAAGTGATTGAGTTCGCTAAAAACTTCTTAAATGAAGTTTTCCCACTTGCACAAGGTTCACATGCAGATGTGACAAAATATGCGATTGAGCAAAATAAACTTGTTGTGACTTTGAAAGATGGTTCAAAAACAGGCTTAGCTCATGAAGCTCAGTTCGTTGGTTTCAACGGTGAAGAAGCGAACCCTACAGAAGTTGTTCTTTTAAGTAATGGCCTTCATGTCATTATCGAAATTGATGCATCTAGCCCAATTGGTCAAACTGATTTAGCGGGTGTTAAAGACTTAACATTTGAAGCGGCTGTAACTACTATTCAGGATTTAGAAGATTCTGTTGCGGCAGTAGATGCTGAAGAAAAAGTTGAAGGTTACCGTAACTGGTTAGGTTTAATGAAGGGTACGCTTCAAGAATCTATCGAGAAAAATGGTAAAACGATTGTTCGTGATTTAAATAAAGATCGCGAAATTAAAAACTTAATTGGTGGTACAACGAAACTTCATGGTCGTTCACTTATGTTACTTCGTAACGTAGGTCACTTAATGACTAACCCAGCTATTTTAGTAGATGGGGAAGAGATTTTCGAAGGTATTATGGATGCATTGGTAACACCATTGTTGTCAGTTGCAGACATCCGTAGTGAAAACGAAAATAAGAACTCTCGTAAAGGTTCTATGTATATTGTTAAGCCAAAAATGCATGGTCCAGAAGAAGTTGCGTTTGCTGTAGAGTTATTTGAACGTGCTGAACAAGCGATTGGCTTACCGCCTAAATCGTTAAAAATCGGTATTATGGATGAAGAGCGCCGTACATCTGTAAACTTGAAAAACTGTATTGCTGCTGCAAAAGACCGCACGATCTTTATTAATACTGGTTTCATGGACCGTACTGGTGATGAAATTCATACTTCAATGGAAGCTGCACCAGTTGTTCGTAAAGAAGCCGTAAAAACACAAAAATGGATTGCTGCTTACGAAAACCGTAACGTTGCAATTGGTTTGAAGACTGGTTTACAAGGTAAAGCGCAAATTGGTAAAGGCATGTGGCCAAAACCAGATAGCATGAAAGATATGTTGGCAACTAAAGCTGCACATCCAAATGCGGGTGCTTCATGTGCTTGGGTTCCATCTCCAGCAGGTGCAGTACTTCATGCGATGCATTACCATCAAGTGAATGTTAAAGCACGTCAAGATCAGTTGAAAGCTGAAGAAATGTTGTCATTAGATGACTTGTTGACTCCACCGTTTGCACCAGAAACAAACTGGTCAGCAGAAGAAATCAACAATGAGCTTGAAAATAACTGCCAAGGTATTTTAGGTTACGTTGTTCGTTGGGTTGACTTAGGTGTAGGTTGTTCGAAAGTTCCTGACATTAATAATGTGGGCTTAATGGAAGACCGTGCAACATTACGTATTTCTTCTCAACACGTTGCAAACTGGTTACGTCACGGTATTGTGACTCGTGAACAAGTTGAAGAAGTGCTTAAACGCATGGCAAAAATTGTTGATGAGCAAAATGCGAATGACCCATTGTATAAACCAATGGCTGCTAACTTTGAAACTAACATTGCTTTCCAAGCCGCTTCTGACCTCATCTTTAAAGGTTGTGAACAGCCTTCTGGTTATACTGAGCCGTTACTTCATGCTGCTCGTTTAAAGTTAAAAGGTTACACAGGTGACTAATTTTAACCTGCCATAAAAAAGCCTCTTCGGAGGCTTTTTTGTTCTCGGTATATTTTTTGCTTAAACTAAGAAAATGTATCTCTAAAGGATTTTTGAATTTGATTAATTTGAAAAGTCTAGATCGTAAGAATTGGATTCAATGTGCAAGATTATCTTTGGATGAATCTCAAAAAGACTATGTTGCACCAAATGTATATTCTATTGCTGAGTCTAAAGTGGAAGAACATTACTGCCCAAGAGTGATCTGTTTCAATAATGACGTCATTGGGTTCTTAATGTATTGCGTCGAAATTGATCCATCTGATGAGACATTATTCTGGTTATTTCGTTTTATGATTGATAAAAACAATCAAGCTAAAGGTTATGGTGCCGCAGCGTTGCAAATTGCAATCGATGAAATATTTACAAAAGGAGCTAAACGCATTCGAACTATGTATAAACCATCTAATCATTGTGCTGGAAAACTTTATAAAAAAATGGGTTTTATAGAAACTGGAGAATATGATAAATGTGGAGATATTATTTTAGAGTTGAATATTTCCCTTCAAAAAAAACGCTAACTGAAAATTCCAGTTAGCGTATGAAGTAATAGAATAGATTTAAAAGCAATTTTAGTTACTGCTCACAATTCCAATTTTGGTGACACCTAAACGCTGCGCTGTAGCCATGACCATCGCTACATTTTTATATTCAGCCATTTGATCTGGTTTAAGTTTGATCTGGTCTTGATCTTTTTTGGCAACCACACTTTGAAATAAAGTCTCTAGTGCGGTGCGGTTTGAAACCTGCTGGTTATTCCAAAACACTTTACCTGCTGCGTCAATTCTTACATCAATCACTTCAGGTGGCTTTTCATTTGTTGGAGGCGGTGTGCCATTTGGCAAATTAATATTAATCGCGTTGTTTGGTGCAGGGATGGTAATAATGAACATAATAATAAGTACCAACATGACATCAATAAGAGGTGTCATGTTGACCTCTAACATCACATCGTCATCATTATTTGAACCGACATTCATACCCATAAAATTCTCCTTAAAATAATTACTGGGAGGCTGGTGGGGTAGTAACAAATGCAATTTTGCCAATACCAGCTTGTTTGGTCGTGCTAATGACCTGATCTATCGCCTCAAAATGAGTAAGCTGGTCTCCACGAATATGAACTTCTGGCTGAGGCCTTTTTTGTGCAACTGCTTGAAGCTTTGATAGCAATATTTCTTTATTAGGCACATAGCTTTCATTCCAGAAAATATCTCCTTTCTTGTTCACAGAAAGTTGAATATTTTCAGGTGTGGTGGCATATGGCGTATTTTTTTCTTCTGGTAGTTTCACTGGAACCGTATGTGTAACTACCGGAATCGTAATTAAGAAAATAATAAGTAAAACCAACATGACATCAACTAGAGGCGTCGTATTAATTGCGCCAATCATTTCGTCATCATCTTCAGAACCAACACTCATACCCATAAAGTTTGCTCCTCGTTATTTAATGCTGCGGTTAACCGAATTATTGGTACTAATTTCTCCGCTTAATAAAACTGCGTGTAAATCTGAACCAAATGAACGAACATTTTCCATAACGGCTTTATTACGACGAGTTAGCCAGTTGTAACCAAGTACAGCGGGTACTGCGACTGCAAGACCAATAGCTGTCATAATTAAAGCTTCACCGACAGGACCAGCAACTTTATCAATAGATGCCTGACCTGAAATTCCGATGGCAGTTAATGCGTGATAAATTCCCCAAACCGTACCAAAAAGACCAACAAACGGTGCCGTTGATCCAACTGTTGCCAAGAAAGCTAAACCTCCACCTAAGTGATTTTGTATTTTTTCAATTGCGCGTTGAATTGATATGCTCACCCATGTATTAAAATCGATTCGCTCAAGTAAAGAGCCGCCGTGCGATTTAGTTGAGTTAATGCCTTTTTCTGCAATAAAGCGATATGCGCTACTTTGTTCTAAATTATCAGCTGCATTATCTAGTGAAGTTGCTTCCCAAAAACTTTTCTCTGCCTCTTTGCCTTGTCGCTTTACTTTAGCTTGCTGTAAGAATTTTGAAATAATGATGTACCACGTGCCAATAGACATCAGCACTAATATAAATAAAGTAGATTTAGCGACTAAGTCTCCTTCACGCCAAAGCGCTTCTAGACCATAAGGGTTTTTAACAGTTTCGCTTGTTGCTGGTTTCGCTGGTGGAGTTGGAGTATTTGCATTTGAAGTAGCTTCAGTGGTTGCTGTTGCCACAGGAGCATTACTCGTTTCTTCTGCAAAAACCGAGTTTAATGGAAGTAATGAGCAAGCTGCGATTAAACTTGCAGAAGCGAAACGTACTAGCGGTTGAGTTGATTTTTTCATCATATTATCTCCAATATTTTTTAATTTCTGACTAATTCAATTGTTTATTCAATTACGAATGGATATTCAATTTCATACCAGTCTTGCTGAGGCACGCCATCTTTCATTGCTGGTTTGAATGTACATAAGCTGTAAGCTTTAGTTGCTGCTTTATCTAAGGTTTTGCTGCCACTTGATTTTTTTACTTTGGCATCAATGACTTTGCCTGAAATATCAACCAAAACACGTATACGCACCGTACCTTGTTCTTCATTCATCAGTGCTTCACGAGGATATTCCGGTTTTTCACATCCAGCAGAACCTTCCGAAACACCGCGAGTTACGCCAGCTGGTTTAGGAGCTGGGGCCGCTGCCACTGGAGCTGGTGCAGCAACAGGACTTGGTGATGGGGTGCTAGGTGCAGCAGGAGCTGGGGTAGCAACTTTAGTTGGTTGAGCTACTGGTGTCGTTTTTTGTACCGGTGTCGCTACTTTCTCTACTTGTTTAGGCGGCTCAGGAACTTTGGCAACTTTTTCTACCATTTTAGGTGGCTCAGGCGGTTTTTCCTTAGGTTTTGGCTCCTCTGCTTTAGGTGGAGGAGGTGGTTTAATGTCTTGAATAATTTGTAATTCCACAGGTTTTTCTGCTGGTTTTTGAATATTGTTTGCTAAACCTGACATCAGAATATAGGCAACAATAAGATGCAGAAAAAGTACTGCGGCAATACCAATAAGGCGCTTTGCAGATTTATTTTCTATGTCTGTAAAAGTCATGCCCATAGTTACTCCTGAAACTTGAGACAAACAATTCTTAAATTAATGTTTGACTAAGGGTGAGTATTCGGTCTGCAAACACGATGTTTAAAGTCATGTTTGCAGAACAACCATTTAGAACTTATATGTACCTCGTACAAAGTACGTACGCCCTAAAGGATCTGCATAACGTGGGTCATATCCCATTTGGAAGTTGTCACCAACATTTGAAGCAGGAGGGTCTTCATCAAAAATATTTTTAATTCCTGCAGTGACTTCTAGATTTTTAAAGCCTTTGTAAGTACCTGAAATGTTGTATGTTGTATAGTCGCTCACTTTGTGATTTTGATAACCAGGCTTAACAGAAGAACTTGAATTTTGATCTTGATAACCGCGAGAGAAGTTTTGTTGGAGGTTTAAAGCCCAGTTTTCATAATTCCAATTTAGGTTTGCAGTATGTTTCCAGCGAAGAACAATAGCTTGGTAGTCGAGACCACTATAAGTGCCGGCAACACTTTTCCACTCCCCATCTGGTTCGGCTTGATATTTGTAGTCTGTTATATATGTACCATCAATGTTGAAACCGAAACGACCTGTAGCAGTCATTGGAGAAACCCAACTTAAGCCGACGTCGAAACCAGAAGTTTTAATTCCACCTAAATTTTGTTGTGTTGTAATAATATAATCTAATGAGCCATCAGGATTACGTACAAATTTGTCTGCATATTTCACTGGATCATCAAAAATAGCAGTTTCTGAAAGTGTAGCAATTTGCTTGTCTACTTCGATATTGAAGTAATCAAGAGTGAAAGCTAAATTTTTAATTGGTTCAAATACTAAGCCTGCAGTAAAAGACTTTGATTCTTCTGGATCTAGAGTTTTATTACCTCCATTTTGTCTGTCGAATTGCATATTACAATCACGCTCTTTTACACCACCTGTTTTTAAGTCACCTCCTGGGCAGAGTACTGGATCATAATAGTATCCACCTGTATTGGTTACTGAATTTGGTCCATTCACTTCCCAAAGTGTTGGAGCTCTGAAACCAGTACTATAAGTTGTACGGAACATTAACTGTTTAATAGGTTCCCAACGAAGTGCAAATTTTGGATTAAACGTGTCTCCAAAATCATTGTAGTCATCATAACGAGCAGCAATTTGAGCTTCTAAAGTTTTATGAAGAGGAATGTGAAATTCGGTAAATACCGATTTAATATTACGATCGCCAGTATTTACAGGTTCATCAGGATCGACCCCTGTACTAGGCGCCACTCGTGCAACATCATCAATGACTTTTGTGGTCCAATCTTCATAGCGATAGCTTGCCCCAATTGCAAAACCTACCTCTCCAGCTGGTAATTTAAATATAGGTCGACTTGCAGTGAAATCAACGGTAGTTGTATTTAAGTTGGCTTTTAAGTATTTACCTTCAACTCCTAACTCATTCCATACATTAGCATCTTCAGGGTTTTGCGGTCCGAATGGGTTTAAAATACCATTGTTTAAAGCTTCTTGTGTTTTGTCAAAGTTTAAATAACCACTTACGGTAGCATCCGATGCACTACTATGCGCATAGGTAACGCCTGAATTAATATCCCAACCATGAGTTTCACCCTCAATACCAGCAAACAATCTATGTGATTGGTTAATACTGTTACTTATACGGTTACCTGATTGTGAACGCAGATATAGAGGTATAGTTCTCTTAGCGCCTGCTAAAGCTGGAGTTATGCCATTTCCTGGATAATATTTACTGCTAGGGTCAAGCGTCAGATCAAAAAATACATCTGGCGCTACTGAAGTAGTAATTTCACTTCTTGCGTATAAATATTCTGCAATCGCATTGAAATTATCATTCAGTTTAAAAGTGGCATGTCCCATTACAGATATATCTTCTGTTTTTGGGACAATTCCAATCACAGCTTGGCTGTTATATAGACAACTTTTCCCATCCTGACTCGTCGTAACAAGAGGATTATCACCGCAACCTGTAGATGCATATGGGTTACTCAAGCCCGGAACATTGGCGGGAAATGAGCCACTACTGGCTTTTTCTATACCTAATTCAGGTAATAAGCCTCCACGCCGACTAACTTTACGGTCTTTGGCCATGACATCATCGCCTTTGCGATAGTCCACTACACCAAAAACGTTATAGCCATTTTCGTCTAAATCACCGAAGCCACCAAAGATGCTGTAGTCTTGCTGCTCACCGCCTTTTTGTTCTGGTTTTTGATAGCCGGCGGTCAGATTAAGTCCGGTAAACTGCTTTTTGGTAATAAAGTTAATTACCCCGCCAATTGCATCTGTTCCATAAATGGAAGAAGCACCATCACGTAAAACCTCAATCCGGTCTAACATTGCGAGTGGAATAATATTTAAGTTTGTGACGCCGCTATCATATGCATTTGCAGCCAACCGACGACCATTAAGTAAAACAAGTGTTTTATTGGCACCTAAGGCTCTAAGGTTCGCTGCTGAACCTGCCGTCCTACTTGCACCAACATTACTTGCAGTCACAAAGTTCGATTGGTTTGCACTAATTTTTGCTAAAGCCTCTTCAGTTGTAGTTACCCCTTGTTTTAAAATTTCATCCACTTTTACGATAGTAATGGGTGAAGCACTTTGAGCTGCAACTCCCTTGATTGAAGAGCCTGTCACAGCAACTTTTACAACTTTGACTGGTTTATCATCATTGCTTGATTGTTCTGTTTCTGCTGCTTGTGCCATGGTAAGACACATCATGCTTAAACTAAGGGTACTTAATTTAAGTATTGTTTTGCCAATCTTGGGGGTTACCTGAGATCGAACATTGTATTTTTTTTTCATCGTGGATTTGATCCCTTTTTGTTGTAGTTAGCGATATTGCTGGAAAGTTTTTAAGCAAAGCAAGTGCCAACTATATATTTTTCTTTTTTTAGTTTATGCAAAATATTGATATATATTGATTTTATTATGTTTGTGGTGAGGATTTAGTGTTTTATCTTCACCTAAAAAATTTTCCATTTGGTAAGTTTTTATACAGTGGCCAAAAGTTCCAAAAATTTTTGTACAAAAAGTAATCATTATTGGATTGTTCATGTATCGATTCGTATCTTTTGTATCTTTTTAGAACTTTTTTAAATGTAATCGTATAATGTAACATTTCTTTTGTTTTGTTATTTTTTAATATAAATTAATATCTTAGGTTAATATTTTTTGTTTGATCTATAAAAAAATTATGAACTAGAATGAAACATTCATGACTTTTAATTGTGCATTATGGGCTAATAATGAATAAGTTATATAAATATAATATTTGGCAAAAACTTACTTTTATTTATATAGTCCCAGAAGTTTTAAGTGCCTAATTAAAATGTAAATTTTAAATATTTCTATATGAATTATTCTTGATCATAAAATATGGCATGAAATTCGCTTTATATTAGATAGTTACAGCTTTCTAATTTCATTATGATGTTTTCCATTCGATCAAATAAAAGATTGAATAGAAAGGTTAATAATTTACAAAGAAGAAAGTAGTCCATTGAGAAAGAACTTTTCTTATTCGGATTTAGATGTTACTCAAAAGGATAATATCTTTAAAAAATTAATTAAGTAGGTAGGAACTTGAAATTAAAAATTTTTAAGCTCGCCATTCTAAGTCTGGCTATTACATCAGTTTCTTGTGCTTTCGCCCAAACGCCTGCGCAACCAAACAAAATATTACACGTTGCCTATGAAGCCCCAGATGATGGTTTTGACATGGTTAAAACCACCAATTTTTATAGTGCTAGTATCGCGGAAACCATATTTGAGCCTTTACTCAAATATGATTATTTAGCTCGTCCCGTACAGTTAGTTCCTTATACGGCTGAAAGTCTGCCTAAGGTGGAACAAGACGGTAAAGTTTATACATTTAAAATCAGGCCAGGTATATATTTTACCAATGACCCTGCTTTTAAAGGTAAACGCCGTGAGCTAGTAGCTGAAGACTACGTCTATACAATTAAACGCATTTTAGATCCTGAAAATAGGGCACCTTCAGTTTCTTTTATTGAGGGTAAATTGTTAGGTGCCGATGCAGTTGTAGCTCAAGCAAAGAAAACGGGAAAGTTTAATTATGCTACCCCAATTGCTGGGGTCAAAGCACTTGATCGATATACTCTACAATTCACTTTGACTCGCCAAGATTTTAATCTTCCTTATATTCTTGCCTATATTGCATTTGGGGCCGTTGCTAAAGAAACTGTTGACTATTACGGTGATCGTATCGGCATGCATCCAGTTGGTACCGGACCGTACATGCTAAGTAAATATGTACCGAGAAGTAAGGTCGAATTAGTTGCCAATCCTGATTATCGGGGTTTTGTCTGGAATTTTAAGTCAACAGGAACACCTTGGGATAACCAGCTTATTAAAGAAATGAGCGGTAAGAAAATGCCTCAAATTGGTAAGGTTGTAGTCAGTATTATTGAAGAACAACAGTCACGATGGTTAGCTTTTCAGTCTGGTCAATTAGATTTTGACAGACTTACAGCAGATGCTGTTCCTCAAGCTTTAGATGGAAATCAACTTAAGACTTCTTTTCAGAAAAGGGGAATTAAGCATTTTCCAAATAAAGAACCTGAAATGACCTATACGATGATGAACATGCGTGATCCGGTCATTGGTGGTTTTAGCCCAGAAAAGATTGCACTTCGTAGAGCAATTACGTTGGCATATAATCAAAAAGAAAGTATAAGACTGGCTTACAAAGGCCAAGCTGTTAGAGCAGAAATGTTCATACCTGAGGGTGTAAATGGATATAACCCCAAGTACAGAAGTAGTGTAGGCTACAATCCATTATTGGCAAATAAATTACTTGATTATTATGGTTATAAAAAAGGGGCTGATGGCTATCGAAACTTGCCAAACGGAAAACCTTTGGTTTTAAAAATTAATAATGAAAATAGCTCAGCATCGGTTATTCACTCCGAACTCTGGAAAAAAAATCTAGACGCGATTGGTATTCGCGCTGAATTCAAAGTGAGTAATTTTGCAGATAACTTAAAGGCTGCAACTCAATGTAAATATATGATGTGGAGCGGCGCATGGATTGCTGACTATCCTGAAGGAGACAATTTTGCACAATTACTTTATGGTCCAAACGCAGGTCAGGGAAACCATGCTTGTTACCAGTCTAAAACATACGATGCTCTTTATAATCAAGCCACTCATTTACCACCCCAACAACGTCGACCATATTACGAAAAGCTTAATCGCCAGATTGAAGCTGATAATCCCTGGATTATTCATATAACGCGAATTCGTAATTGGTTGATACGGCCACAAGTTCAGGGATTTAAACCTCATCCAATAATGAACACAAACTGGCAATATCTTGATATTACCCCTGTTAAAAAATAATTTTAGATAAAGATAAATATGACTGAAAATTTAATAAAACAGCTCAAGCATTGTGGTGTCAGTTTTTTACTTGCTAGCATGTCATTAACTGGTTCTACAGCTATATGTGCTAAAAGCCCAGCCGATCCCAATAAAGTTCTACGTTATGTATTCCCGACAGCTGAAACTGGTTTCGACCCAGCTTATATCCATGATCTATATTCGGCACATGTAACCACTTCGATATTTGAAACTTTATATACCTATGACTATTTAGCAAGACCCGCAAAACTCGTTCCGCAAATAGCCACAGCCATGCCAGAAGTCAGTAAGGATGGCCTGACTTATACCATTCACATCAAAAAAGGTATTTATTTTACACAGGACCCTGTTTTTAAGGGTAAACCACGAGAATTAACAGCCAATGATTATGCTTATTCTTTTAAGCGTTTATTGGACCCTAATTTACGTTCTCCAAATAGCTGGTTGTTAGAAAACAAAATTGAAGGTATGGATGAATTAATAAAAACAGCCAATAAAACCGGAAAATTTAACTATGACCAAAAGGTAATTGGTTTACAAGCACCAGATAGATACACTTTGGTGATTCGTTTAGTTAAGCCAGATTATAACTTTCCTTTGTTACTGGCACATGACCCTACAGGTGCGGTGGCACGTGAAGTCATCGAAAAATATAAAGATAAAGCAGGTTTTGTAATGGGCCATCCTGTAGGGACAGGACCTTATGTACTGAGTAAGTGGGTGCCTGCATCACGGATTATTTTAAAAGCGAATCCTGATTTCCGTGGTTTTACTTGGAACTTTGCTGCCAGTAGCCCTGAGGATGAGGCAATTGTAAAACGCCTTAAAGGTAAAAAAATGCCCCAAATCGGCACAATTGATATTCAGGTTATGGAAGAAAATCAGTCACGATGGTTGGCATTTAAGCGTGGTGAAATTGATATATTTCAGCTTGAAGGCCAATTGGTCGCGAAGGCGATAAAAGACAGCAAGTTAAGACCTGAACTTGCTAAAGAAGGTGTGCAGCTATCTCGTATTGTTGATCCTGAAATTAGCTATATCTATTGGAATCTTAAGAATCCGGTTGTTGGTGGAATGAGTAAGGAAAAAATTGCTTTACGCCGTGCAATTGCAATGTCTCGCTCACTAGATCAAGAAATTAAATTAGTACATAACGGTGATGCAGAGCGTCTACATTTTCCAGTTCCACCAGGGGTAGTGGGTAACGATTCACAGTATAGAAGCAGTACGCCATATTCTGTGAAAGCAGCAAATTTACTATTAGATCGATATCACTATAAAAAAGATGCCTCAGGTTGGCGTACACAACCAGACGGTAAGCCTCTCGTCATTGAATATATGGCGCGTAATGACAGTATCGGGCAGCAAAGTGCTGAACTTTGGAAAAAGAACTTTGATAGTTTAAATATTCGCATGGTCTTTAAACCCATGCTTTTTGCAGACCTCATTCGAGCGCAAAAACAATGTGAAGGTATGTTTGGTTCTTCTGCATGGATCGCCGATTATCCAGATGGGGATAATTTTATGCAGAATTTTTATGGACCCAATACGCATATGACGAACTGGTCTTGTGGTTCGACACCAGAGTTTGATCAGTTATATCGTCAGACACAACAAATGCAAGCAGGTCCTGAGAGAGATGCGCTTTATCGAAAAATGACACGTTTATTAGAAGTGTATATGCCAGTGCAAGTGTCATATGCGCGTTATAGAAATATGTTGGCTCAACCACAAATCATTGGATATAAAAAGCATCCGATTTTACATGCTGAATGGATGTACTTCGATATTGATACAAATACGAAATCTAATCATTAAATGAAAAAAATTGGAGATATGATGAAAAATAATGCATTGAAAATGACAACTTTATGTATGTTGACCATAGGTATAAGTCAGTTAGCAACGGCAGAGACAACACGTCCTACTTTGCCATTACTTAAAGCACAACAACTCCCAGCATGGTGTGATGCTAATTTAAAAAAGATTCAACAACAGATTACAATTTTTGAAAAAACGCCTGTGAAAGATAATGCAGTAGCGGCACCTATATTGGCAAAATGGGATAAAATTTTTGCGCATTTTGAAGATTTCTCAGGTCCGATAAGTCTATATAGTAACGTAGACCCAGATGCAAAGTTACGTAAGGCAGCAGAAGACTGTGAAATTAAAATTAATCAGTTTCACACTGATATATTTCAGAACCCGAAGCTATATAACTTAATTAAAAATACACAAACAACAGACCCAATTGACCAAAAATATCGCCAAGATATTCTCAGTCAATTTGAAGATACTGGTGTTCAATTAGAACCAGCAAAACGTGCCCGAATGAAGGCTATTCTGGATGAATTGACTAAACTCGAACAAGAATATGCGCGTAACGTCCGTGATAATCCGGAGAAACTTGAGTTTACTCCTGAAGAGATGAAAGGCTTACCTCAAAGTTATATTTCAGCATTAAAGAAAAATGCTAAAAGTAATTATTTATTAGGTTTTGAATATCCTGAATATCGCCCTTTTATGGAGTTAGCAGATAATGATGATGCCCGAAAAAGATATCAAATTGCCTTTACTCGACGTGGTACTGAGCAAAATTTAAAACTACTTAAACAGGCAATTGATTTGCGTTATGAGCTTGCGCAGTTATTTGGAAAAGCAAGTTATGCAGATTGGGTTTTAAAAGACCGTATGGCTAAAACGCCTGAGGCTGTAAATCAATTTTTAGCAGAAGTCCAAAAAACAGTAGCACCACTTGAACGTAAAGAAGTAGAAGAACTCCGTGCATTTAAAGCACAAACTTTAAAAACGCCATTAGAAAAAACCGAGATCACACGTTGGAGTGAAGCTTACTGGAGCGAAAAACTTCGTAAGAATAAATATCAGATTGATCAGGAAAAACTTCGTGATTATTTCCCAACTTTAGCTTCTCAAAAATGGTTATTTGCCATTTCATCTGACCTTTATGGTATTGATTTCAAACCTCTCAAAGTGAAAGCATGGCAGGATGAAGTTGAATATTACGATGTAGTTGACAAAAAAACAGGAAAGCTTCTTGGCGGCTTATATATGGATAAATTTCCTCGTGAAGGGAAGTATGGCCATGCCGCCGTTTGGGGAGTATACGGTGGCAGCACTTTAACCAATCGATTGCCCGTTTCGGCTTTGGTCACCAATTTTAACCGTAAAGGTTTAAACAGTGACGAGCTTGAAACTTTTGTTCATGAGTTTGGTCATGCCTTACATGGCATTTTATCAAATACACGTTATGCCAGTCAGTCAGGAACATCCGTAGAGCGTGATTTTGTAGAAGCGCCGTCTCAAATGTATGAAGAGTGGGCACGCCGTAAAGAGACTTTATCTAAAGTGGCCGATTATTGTGATCCAGCATGTCCACGTGTTGATGACGAATTAATTGCCCGTTTAAAAGCTGTACATAACTATGGTCGTGGCTTGCGTTATGCGCGTCAGACTCTTTATGCACAGTACGATATGTCATTGCATACTGCCGATGCATTAAAAGTAAAACCTTTAGAAAATTGGCAAAAAATGGAAGCTGCTACAGCCTTAGGTTATGTACCAACAACAGAATTTCCTGGGCAGTTTGGGCATTTAATGGGCGGTTATCAAGCAGGTTATTACGGCTATATGTGGTCTGAGGTTTTAGCTTTAGACATGCTTTCTGCCTATGGGGACAACCTTAATAATCCGCAAGTTGGACAGCGTTACCGTCAAACCATTTTATCACAAGGTAGCCAAAAGCCGGCTGCTGAATTAGTTAAAGATTTCCTTGGCCGTGAACCTGATAACAAAGCGTTCTTTAATGAAATTACCGGACAACGGGTTAAATAAGGAATTATCACTATGCTGGCATATGTTATTCGGCGTTTATGGCAGATGATTCCAACCATGTTGGGGGTAGTCTTACTTATTTTTATTCTTTTTAACTGGGTAGGTGGTGATCCTGCTTATATTTTAGCAGGCAAGATGTCCAATCCTGAGCAGATTGAAAACATTCGTAAGCAGTTAGGTGTAGATCAGCCTTATTACGTTCAGCTCTGGATTTTTATTAAGCAGATTCTCACTTTTGACTATGGTGCAAGTTGGAGTACTGGCGAACCTGTTTCTCAAATTATTTTAACCCGATTAGGACCATCGCTCACGCTTTTAATTCCATTGACTATTTTACAGACGGTTATTTCAATTATTTTGGCATTGGCTGTTGCAGCTGTACGTGGTTCTCTAACCGACCGTATGGTCATGATGTTATGCACTATCGGCATGTCGATCAGCATCTTAGTTTACATTATCGTTTTTCAATATGTTCTTGCGTATCAGCTAAGTTGGTTCCCTGTACAAGGTTGGAGCGATAGCTTTACTGATAATTTATTTAAGTTTGCCTTACTGCCGATTTTAATCATGCTGGTGGTGAGTATTGCACCGACTTTACGTTTATATCGTAGCTTTGTGCTTGATGAAATTAATCAGGACTATGTTCGAACAGCACGTGCTAAAGGTGTAGGTGAAAGCCGAATTTTAGGTGTACATGTACTGCGGAACGCTTCAATTCCTATTATTACCGATGTGATGTCAACTTTACCTGCATTGCTCATAGGCGCATTTTTAATTGAACGTTTTTTTGGTATTCCCGGGATTGGTCGTGAAGTCATCATTGCGGTTGAAAGAAGTGATTTCCCAGTCATCAAAGCCATTACCGTATACATTGCAGCGGCGACCATGGTCTTTAACCTGATTGCCGACTTGTTTTATAAAGTGGTTGATCCACGTGTACAGTTGAAGTAGGTGGACTATGCTGAGCGTTTTATCAAAAAGAAAAGAAGAAACCAATGCAGTACCTGCTTCTTCAGGTCTATGGAAACTTGCCATGCGTCGTCTTCGGGCCGACAAAATTGCAATGTCATCGCTAGTGATTGTATTGCTTTATTTTATTATCTTAGTTCTATCAATGACGGGTGTGATTGCATCTGACTGGAATAAAGAGGTTGCAGTAAGTTATGCACCACCTACATTTATAGGCGCAGATAAGACAACAGGTGCGGGGCAAAATGCAGCAGCGATTGAAGAAGAGTTACCGATAAATCCAGTTGATCCTTTAAAAGATGTAATTCACCAACTCAAGGCTGAAATTAAACAAGAAAAGAGTGCGGGAAGTGCAATTGATTATTATGGTGTAGTTGACCCTTTAGCTGAGGATATGAAAGCAATTGATCAGCAGCTGGGAGGACATTTACTTGATCAGCAAAGTGAACTTAAAAGCACACTTATATTTGGAGCTGACAAATGGGGACAAGATGTCCTTAAAAAGACCATTAAAGGTGCTGAAACATCAATTATTGTTGGGGTGATATCCGCTTTACTTGCGGTAGGCATCGGTACACTTTTAGGCGCAATTTCTGGATATTTTGGTGGTTGGGTTGATGACATTCTCAACTGGTTTTATAACATTTTTACCTCAATCCCATATTTATTATTAGTGCTTGCTATTGCTGCCGTACTTCAACAAAAAGGCATTTTATCTATTGTTCTGATCTTAGGTTTAACGGGCTGGACAGGTGTTTATCGATTAATTCGTGCCGAATATATGAAACATACTGCACGTGAGTATGTTCTTGCTGCTAAAGCAATTGGCGTTGGACACTTCCGTCGTATGTTCATTCATATTTTCCCTAATGTCAGCCATATCGCTTTGGTCCAAATGTCAATTTTGGTAGTGTCGTTCATTAAATCTGAGGTCATCTTGAGTTTCTTGGGCTTTGGTGTGCCAGTAGGCGTAGTGTCTTGGGGGAGCATGTTAAATGAAGCACAAAGTGAACTTCTTTTAGGTAAGTGGTGGCAGCTTGTCGCAGCCTCTGTCGCGATGGCTGTTTTGGTAACGGCATTTTCAATGTTTACTGATGCACTTCGTGATGCATTAGATCCAAAACTAAAATAAGAGGAAGATCCAAATGATCGAACAAGAAAATAAGAATGCGCCGTTATTGCATGTTAAAAATCTACGAGTAAGTTTTAAAGGTGAAGATAAACAATATATTGAAACCGTAAAAGGAATTAGCTTTGACATTCCAGAAAATACCACGGTTGCTTTAGTAGGAGAGTCGGGTAGCGGCAAATCGGTTACTTCTTTGGCAACTATGGGATTACTGCCTGTAGGTCAGAGTAAAATTGATGAGCAAAGTAAAATTATATTTGAAGGTAAAGATTTGCTCAGCTTATCTCGTACAGAGATGCGTAAAATTTGTGGCAAAGATATTGCGATGATTTTTCAGGAGCCGATGTCATCATTAAATCCTGTTTTTACGGTTGGCAATCAAATTGCAGAAGTGTTGTGTTTGCATATGGGATTGAGCCGTAAACAGGCCCGACAACGCGTTTTAGAGTTGCTTAAAGAAGTAGGTATTCCTTCACCTGAAACTAAAATTGATGCTTATCCAAACCAACTTTCGGGTGGTCAACAACAACGTGTCATGATTGCTATGGCGATTGCGTGTGAGCCTAAATTGCTGATTGCCGATGAGCCGACTACGGCACTTGATGTCACCATCCAAAAACAGATTATTGATTTACTCGAGTCATTGCGTAAACGCCGTCAAATGTCGATGCTTTTTATTACTCACGATTTAGCATTGGTCGGTGAAATTGCAGATAAAGTTATTGTGATGCGTCATGGCGAGATTAGAGAGCAAGGCGCTGCTGAAGAGGTTCTTGAACAGCCTAAAGATGTATATACGAGAGCTTTGCTCTATTGCCGACCGCAAATGTCACAACGACCTTATCGTTTACCAGTGACGAGCGATTTTATGCGTCAAGAAGACAACATCTTGGTCGAACAAAGTTTTGATGCTTCAGAAATTCCCGAGCGCAAACGTGGCTTAAATGGTGATGAGCAAATCATTTTAGAAGTAAAAGACCTGAAAAAAAGCTTTTATAGCCGTAAAGGTCTATTTGGCAAAGAAGAGTTTCAGGCAGTTAAAGGAGTTTCTTTTAAACTCGCTAAAGGAAAAACGCTTGGTTTAGTTGGTGAATCAGGTTCAGGTAAAACGACTGTTGGACTATTACTCATGCGCTTACATCAGGCATCTGGTGGGCAGGCTTTCATCGAAGGTAAAGATATTCTTTCATTAACTGAAAAAGAGTTTGCTAAATATCAACGAAAGATACAGATCATTTTTCAAAACCCATATGCCTCTCTTAATCCACGTTTTACCATTGGGCAAATATTATTAGAGCCTATGCAAATTCATGGTATTGGTAAAGATGATGCTGAGCGCAAACAAATTGCACTTGGTTTACTTGATAGAGTGAATTTACCTGAACAAGCTTATTATCGATACCCGCATGAGTTTTCAGGTGGGCAACGTCAACGTATTGCGATTGCACGCTGTTTAACGCTAAAGCCTGAAATTTTGATTTGTGATGAATCTGTTTCAGCGCTCGATGTTTCAGTCCAAGCGCAGGTACTTAACTTATTACAAGATTTACAAGATGAGTTTGGGCTGAGTTACATCTTTATTTCACATGACTTATCGGTTGTGAAGTATATCTCTGATCAGGTGATGGTCATGAATCATGGTGAAGTTGTGGAAATTGCCAATTCAGATGAACTCTATGCGCATCCTCAACATGATTACACTAAACGTCTATTGCAAGCGATTCCTCAAGGGATTCAACACATTTCATAAGCGTAAAGTTATGTCGTTAAGGGCACTTTCGAGTGCCTTTTTATTTGGTTTATTGCCTAAATGCTTATAAAATAACAGAAGTAAATATAGAGTATTTTATTCTTGCTATGTGTGCGAACTTTAAACCTTTAACTCTTGCTCAATTACAGCAACTTCAGTTGCCTGTGGTTGGCTTTAGCTATGCCGAAGAGGTTTACCCTGCGGGAACAATGCCACTATTATTCAAATCAGCACAAGGTCTTGAATGGCGTGAAGTCATGTTTGGCTTGGTTCCAAAGTGGGCTGAAGGTACCAACATAGCAAAACATACCTACAATGCCCGTCATGAAACGATTTTCCAAAAACCGAGTTTTCAAGAAGCTGCTCTTAAATGTAAGTTTGGTGTAATTCCAGTAACCGAGTTTTATGAAAGTAAATATATAAATGATAAGCCGGAACGATGGGGTGTACGCCGTAAAGATGGGCAAGCTTTTTTCATTGCAGCGATCTATGAAATTTGCAAAATTAATGAGATGGTTATTCGTTCTGCAAGCATGTTGACCATGGATGCCATCGACCATCCCATGATGAAAGACTTTCATGAACCAGGCGATGTCAAAAGATCAGTGATTGTGATTCCACATGATCGACTAGAAGAGTGGTTAAGTTTAGAATCACCTGATATTTCCAGCTTTATCGAAGGCTTTCCGGTTGAAGAATTTGAATGCTCTCATGTGCCAAAAGAAAAAGTTATAAAACCGACACCACAGCTAAGCATGTTTGACTAATCTATCTAAAATAAGATGAGGTTATTGATATCAACTCTGAATCAATAACCTATATTATTTATTCAATATTTTTACTTAATGTTTGTACTTCAGAATCTTGAGCTAGATAACTTAATTCAATGGGTGAAATAACAAAAGTTGTATTATCTGAGGTCTGTTTAAATACAAAACCATATTCAAAAGACTGGCTACTTTTGTTTGGTAACCAGAATAGATAAGGACATCCTGTATAACTACCATCCCAACCCATTTCTCTTGCTAAAGCTAAAGCTGTATCTGATTTTGCAATGATTTCTTTAAGAGATTCTTTATCTCTTGTTGAAACATCGCCATCATCATCTGCAAATGTTTGTAGGAACTCATTTAGGGGCGTAAGTTCTTCCCAGTTACGTTCTATTGTCGAGAAATGATATCCATATAGCATCATGTGCGCTTTCTTCCATCTTGTTATTGTGTGATTGAACATAGCAAGAAATACATGAAAAGGAAATGGATGGATCTGATTTAAGTTGTTTATTTTTCATAACTTATAGATTGTTTTTTGTACATAATAATGGTTTTTTTAACATCATCATTTTTCATATTAACTATATAATGTGCACACAAAGTTTTGTTCATCTAATCATTAAGATAAATTACTTTTTTAGTAAATCAAACTGTTGGCGAATATTGAATTGTTCATAATTTACCTATAATAGAAATGAAACTATGTAGAGCATATTTATGTTTATAACAACTACACGCCCACAAGATACTTTGATTAATCAGCTTCTTCCAGTTTTGGAACAAGCGAGCCAGATTCTATTACAAGAATATCAAAATTATTCTGCGGGTTATGAGTTTACTATTCATGAAAAACAAGACGATTCACCTGTAACTCAAGCAGATTTAAAAGTGAATCTTTTCTTATTAAAGCACTTGGCAGAGATTACCCCAGACTTGCCTGTTTTGTCTGAAGAAAGCGATTATAGTGCTCGCCATGACTGGTCTACGTGTTGGATGTTAGATCCGCTTGACGGAACTAAAGAGTTTATTCATGAGCGTGATGAATTCACGATTAACCTAAGCTTGATTAAAGGTAAAGAGACGATCTTTTCAGTTATTGCTGTGCCATGTGAACAAGTCGTGTATTTAGGATATCTGCAAGATTTACCTTTTAAATATAGTTTTAGTCAAAAGCAGTGGTATCAATATCAGATAACTTCATCTTCACCAGATGCACCTATACAAATAGGACTTAGTCATGGCAGTAAAAATCCGAAATATCAAAGATTTATTCAGCCTATCGAAAAAGAACATAACATTATTAGAAGAGAAGCAGGAAGTGCCTATAAATTTTGCATGATGTTGGAAGGTGAAATAGATATTTACCCACGATTCCATCCAACTTCTGAATGGGATACAAGTTCTGGTCAAGGGTTGTTAGAAAGTATAGGTGGGGGTTTACTTACTCTTGATGGAAAGCCTTTTGAATATAACCAGAGACACACGGTTTTAAATAAGGGCTTTATCGCATTTCGTGATCAGGAAAGCAAAAAAATAGCATTTGAAGCATTAGCCCAATCAGGTGTTATAGATTGAGAGTTATGCCAGACATGTTATAGTGGCAAAGTATTGAAAAAAGATGACAAGATAACAATGGCACTCGATTTATTGCCTAAAAGTATGTTTGAAGCAATTGATTTATTGCCCGATGCTTCAACTCCCGTGACCTTATTTACGCGCCATTCTCTAAGAGAACTTGTGGATGGGCAGGGTTTAGCAGGATATGACCTCCAACTTACTCCTCAAGGGCGTGAGCTTGCGCAGGCATGGGGTAATTATTTAATTAAAAATACAGATCGTGTTATCCAGCATTGTATTTCAAGTCCAATACAACGTTGTGTCGATACGGCTGCGCTCATGATTGAAGGGGCTGATGATGTAAGTCCCGAATCTAATACGCATACCATTGAAATTATTGAGCAGGGACTACTAGTTGAACCTGGTAGTTTTGTACTAGATATACAGCAAGCTGCTCCTTATTTTAAAAAACAAGGCGCTTTGGGTTTTATTAATAGTTTTGTTAATAATGCATTACCTGGCATGAAACACCCCATTACTGGTGTTTTAGACGTGCTCGAGCTTATTTACCGTACTCATCCCAAAACTCAAGGTGGACTTAGTTTAGCTGTCAGTCATGACACTATTATTGCTGCAATTGTTGCTGTAATTTCTGGTGAAAATAAAATTAAGAAAGAAGATTGGCCTGAAATGATGGAAGGCTTATTTGTATGGTTTGAAGGCGAAGAGTTTCCAAATTGCAAATTAAAATGGATTTGGAGAGGTAAGGCCTATGAGCTGAATGTAGCCAAATTTAACACAGGGCTATAAGCTCAAAAACGATAGGTAATAAAAAAAGCCCAATAGGGCTTTTTTTACATGCTTCAATTAGTTAGCTAACGCTTTAACTTGAGCATTTAAACGGCTCTTATGACGAGCAGCTTTATTTTTGTGGATGATGCCTTTATCAGCCATACGGTCGATTACAGGAACAGCTTTTTTGTAAGCTTCTGTAGCAACAGCATGATCACCACCAGCAATTGCACTTAAAGTACGTTTGATGTATGTACGAACCATAGAACGCAAGCTTGCGTTGTGTTTACGTGCAGTAACGTTTTGACGCGCACGTTTTTTAGCTTGAGCAGAGTTTGCCACTCTTGCACTCCTTGAAAATAAGTTGGTCTGGGCGGGCTGTGGTCAATCCAGTAAACTGGTGCAACCATCACCAGCCCGTAAACAAGTGCCATATTGTGATGAATAGACACCGTGAAGTCAAGCCTTGAGAGCATTTTAAGCGGTTTTAGGGGCTGCTAAAACCGTAAGAAAAGGTTAAATTTGATACAAACTTAAAGAGGGTTGGATAAAAAATGACTATAAGTACGAAAAAAGCAATTGTGATAGGTGCTACAGGACTTGTGGGTTTAGCTCTTGTTGAACAGCTTGAGCAAACACCAGAATTTGAAGCGATTACTGTTGTGGTAAGAAAAGAATCACAACTACTTAATACATATAAAAAAGTTAATCAGCTGGTTGTAGAAGATTTCTTAATGTTGAATGATGAAGATGTGAACGGTCATACCCATGCATTTAGCTGTTTGGGAACAACATTAAAAAATGCAGGCTCAAAACAAGCCTTTTACGCTGTGGATTATGAAATCAATGCTCATTTGGCAGATTTGGTACAAGATAAACATATTCATTTATTGTTAGTGAGTGCATTTGGTGCAAATGCCAATTCACCGATTTTTTATAATAAAGTGAAAGGACAACTAGAAGATTATATTGAAAGCCTACAACTCGAGAAATTATCTATCTTTAGACCATCTTTACTTATTGGTAAACGCAGTGACGTACGGTTTATTGAAGATTTAGGGCAAAGTCTATTTAAATTTATTGAGAATAAATTACAAAAACCATTCAAATATAAACCTGTAACTGCGGAGCAATTGGCTCATACGATGGTCGTAGCGGCGCTAACGCAAATTGAAGCCTTTAAACGATATGATAATCTGAGCATACAGAAAACTCGATAAGGGAGCATAAAAGTGTCGACAGTACCATTTGTAACATGTGATTTATTAGATGATAACCCTGAAAAAGATTTACAAGTTGTAATTCCCTCAATGGATGGAAAGTTTTTTCAAAGTTATGGGGCACGTAAAACTTTTGGGGGGCAGGTTGTAACAGTAAAGTGCTTTGAAGATAACTCACGTGTAAAAGAGTTATTGGCAACAGATGGTACAGATAAAGTATTAGTGGTAGATGGCGGTGCATCTATGCGCTGTGCACTCATGGGTGATTTGATTGCTGAGTCAGCAGTTAAAAATAACTGGAATGGTGTCGTGATTTACGGTTGTGTACGAGATGTAGATGCGCTTGCAACTTTGGATTTAGGTGTACATGCATTGGCTGCAATTCCGCAAAAAAGTAATCGTAAAGGCATTGGTGAAGTAGATATTAATTTGTATTTTGGTGGTGTCACAATTCAATCAGGTGATTTTATCTATGCTGATAATAATGGAATTGTGATTGCAAAAGAAAAATTAGTCTAATTCTCTAATATAAAGGAACGCATGATGGTGATTCATCAAATTAAAGTACTTCAAGCAGTTGTATCTGCAATTGCTGAAGGCGGTAGGGGCGTAACAGGCACTGCTTTTCCTCAGCAACCTGTAAAAGCTTTGAAACTATATGAATTTGAAGGTTCACCATTTTGCCGCCGCGTTCGTGAAGTGATTACACTTTTGAATCTGGATGTCGAAATTTATCCATGTCCTAAAGGCGGAACAAAGTATCGTTCAGTTGTAAAAGAAAAAGGTGGGAAAGTACAATTTCCTTTTTTAATTGATGAAAATACAGGTGATGAGCTATATGAATCACAAGATATTATTCATCATTTATTTAAGCACTACGGTAAGACTGGAAAGACACCTCAGAAATTTTCGAGTTACCCAAACATGCCGTATGTGGCATTTGCAGGAACCATATTAAATGGTGCTCGTGGAGTTTGGATAAATAAAAAAATTGTTGATAGAGCTGAGCCTGAGCAAAAACTTGAGTTATGGAGCTTTGAGGCAAGTCCTTATTCAAGAGTCGTAAGAGGTTTACTCTGTGAACTTGAGCTTCCATATATTTTGCATAATGTGGCAAAAGAAAGATGGCAAGATATGGGGCCTGCCATACTTCGTTTAAAGCCAGGTAAATATATACCTTTAAAAGATGGCAAAAGAGAAAAAATATTGCCTATTATGCAAGGTAAAATGCAGGTGCCGTATTTGGTAGATCCAAATACAGGAGTGAAGATGTTTGAGTCTGCTCAAATCGTAAAATATTTAAAGAAGCAATATGGGCGTTAATTAATATGTATTTTAGTAAGAGTTTAAGGCGCTTTACTTAAACTCTTTACAACCTCAGATTTCATTACAAGATGTATGAAAAGAAAATGAGTATGCTAAATTAATAAGGTTAAATACCTAAAAGGCATATTTTATGGAATGTATGAGAATTCAGCCTGTAACGAGCGCTCCTGGTGAAAATGCATTATTTATTGTATTGGGACTGGCTCAAGGTGATTCTGTAATAGAAAAAGTAAAAGATTTTGCTGCTAATTTTTCAGCGCTAACCAGAAGCCTGTCTAACCGTTATCCAGAAAGTAAATTTAATGCGACGTTGGGTTTTAGTTCAAATGCATGGGATATTTTATTTCCAGAGCAAGCGAAACCTCAAGAGTTACAACCATTTCAAGAAATTAGAGGCCCGAAATATACGGCTGTCTCAACTCCGGGTGATTTATTTTTTCATATTCGTGCCGATCGTCAGGCTTTATGCTACGAGCTGGGCAATATAATTAATCAACAGCTTGGTAAAGTAACGTATCCAATTGATGAAGTTCATGGTTTTCGTTATTTTGACGGGCGTGCAATTATTGGCTTTGTTGACGGGACTGAAAACCCAGAACCCGTTATTGCAGCGCAGTGGGCGTTAGTGGGTAATGAAGATCCTGATTTTGTTGGGGGAAGTTATGCTTTTATTCAAAAATATACACATGACATGGAGAAATGGCGTTCATTAACCGATGAAGAGCAAGAGAAAGTGATTGGGCGCAAAAAGTTCAATGATGTTGAACTCGGTGATGATGAAAAGCCTTTAACTGCTCATAATGTTGTAAGTAAAGCTCATGATGCAGAAGGCAATGAGCTTAAAATTATGCGAGCTAATATGCCTTTTTCAAATCCTTCTAGAAATGAATATGGCACATTCTTTATTGGTTACTCACGTAAATTTAGTACAACCAGACAAATGCTTGAGAACATGTTTTTAGGCAATGAGGATGGTAATCTTGATCGGTTGCTTGACTTTAGTACTGCTCAGACTGGTACCTTATTTTTTGTACCAACTGTCGATTTTCTTGATGATTTAGGCGATGAATAGTCGTTAAATTAGAATGCTTAAGTCATGGAAGTCATTAGATTGCTTCCATTGCTTAAATTTAAAATTAATATGATGTGATGAAATGTTTAAGAAGATAACTCAGCTTTTTCAAGGCTCAAAAGAAACGCCAGAACAACTTTACTTGCAAGAGAATCAATTAAAATTTGATTCTGTAGGAGGACCTATCATTAATGATGTGGTAATTAATGAGAAATGGTCAGAACATCTTGAGTATTTCTCAAACCGTAAATTACAAAATTTTGATAATCTTCAGAAGTTATTCCTCATCACTCCACAAATTAATGAAAAAATTGATCTGGAAATCGCAACCCAGCGCTATGTAGAAAGATTAGGAAATACACAAGAAAAGCTACTTAAGCTTAAAGCGATTATACAAATATTAAATCAATATTACGTTTTGTTTTTGCGTGATAAATAATCATAGTTAATTGATTAAAAAATATAAAAAGTAGGGCTAACTAGTAGTTTGATTTTCAAAAAAATAACTCAATTCACTAAAAACATCATGCTACTATTAGGCCTATATCTTCTTAGCTGATAAAAGCCATATACATGTTTCAACAAGAAATCTCTCAATTGAATTTACAACAGCTCAAGGCCGGTGAAAAGCGTTGGGTGGGGTCGTTATTAGGTTCATCTGCTGCATTATTATTTAAGGAAATTGCTGTTCAGCATTCGTCTTTACTTGTTGTCGTTGCCAGAAATAACCAGCATGTAGCTCAATTAGAAAGTGAACTTGAATTTTATGGCATAAAACCAACAATTTTCCCTGATTGGGAAATCTTACCGTATGATCGTTTGTCACCTCATCAAGATATTGTTTCAGAACGCCTCGCAATTTTATCTAATATGCCTCAGAAGGGTGTATTACTCCTTTCAGCAAGTACTTTAGCTCAAAGAGTTGCGCCATATTCATGGGTTTTGGGTGAACATTTTGATATTTGTGTAGGTCAAAAATTTGATTTAGAACAACAAAAATTACGTTTAGTACAAGCTGGTTATCATTTGGTAGATACTGTTTATGATCAGGGTGAGTTTGCTGTGCGTGGCAGTATTATGGATATTTTTGCCTCAGGACAAGAAGCGCCTATCCGTATTGATCTGTTTGATGATGAAATTGATACATTAAAATTCTTTGATCCAGAAACTCAAAGAACGACTACAGCTTTAAAAAGTTTTACAGTTTTACCTGCAAAAGAATTCCCATTAAAAGAAGCTCGCTCAATTTTTAGAGATCGATATTCTGAACTTTTTCCTACTGCTAATCCTAAGAAAAACCCGATTTATCAAGATGTCTTAGAGGGAATTGCTTCTCCAGGAATTGAATTTTACTTACCATTATTTTTTGATAAAGTACAAATGCAATCGCAAAGTACACTTACAACGTACTTGCCAAAGAATTGCATTGTAATTACAACCAATGATGTTGACACTGATTTAACTAATTTTTGGAAAGAAGTTTTCCGTCGTTACGAAGACAGACGTCATAACATAGATCAGCCAATTCTTCCACCTGAAGAATTATTTATTGCTCCAAACCATTTACTCAGTGCTTTAAACCAGTTTCCGCGTATGCTTGTAAGTGCCGAATTGGTTGAAGAAAAAGCTGGCGCATTAAATCTTAAGGCAGAACAGCCGCCAAAATTAGCAGTCGATCCGAAAAAAGAAAAACCGTTTACCGTCGTTAAAAAATATATTGATGAAGCAAATCATCCCGTTTTATTGGTTGCAGAAAGTGCAGGCCGACGTGAAAGCTTAAGAGATGGTTTACGTGCTAGTCTGGGAGATATCCCTAGTGTAGACAGTTTTGAACAATTTCAAACGAGTCAGTTTGCGATTGCTATTACAAATGCACCGCTCGACCGTGGCTTACTTTTAACAGACCAATTAACGGTTATTTCAGAAAATCAGTTATATGAACATCGGGTAGTTCAGCGTCGTCGTAAACGTCAGCAAGAAGTTTCAGAAGAGTTCTTAATTCGCAGTTTGACTGAACTCAGTATTGATGCCCCTGTTGTTCACATTGATCATGGTGTGGGACGTTATGCAGGATTAGTTACTTTAGCAATTGAAGGGCAAGATTATGAATTCTTGCAACTCAATTATGCTGAAGGGGCAAAAGTTTATGTTCCTGTGACTAATTTGCATCTGATCAGTCGCTATAGTGGTGGCGATCCAGATCTAGCGCCACTTCATAAAATTGGAAGTGATGCGTGGAGTAAAGCTAAACGTAAAGCTTTAGAACAAATTCATGATGTTGCAGCCGAATTATTACATATACAAGCACGTCGTCAGTCAAAACCTGGTTTTGGTTTCGAACTCGATCAATCGCTTTATATGCAATTTGCCAGTGGATTTGCCTACGAAGAAACACTCGATCAGGCAAATGCTATTGAAGCGACACTTCACGATATGCAGCAAGCTAGACCTATGGATCGACTTGTTTGTGGTGATGTAGGTTTCGGTAAAACAGAAGTGGCAATGCGAGCCGCGTTTGTTGCTGTGCAAAATGGCAAGCAAGTTGCTGTTTTAGTGCCTACGACTTTACTTGCACAACAACATTATGAATCTTTTAAAGATCGTTTTGCTGATTGGCCTGTGCGTATAGAAGTGCTATCACGTTTTGGCTCAAGTAAAACCCATACAAAAAATATTGAAGATTTAATTGCTGGTAAAGTCGATATTGTGGTGGGAACACATAAACTTTTACAAGAAAATGTCCAATTTAAAGATTTGGGTCTGATGGTTGTCGATGAAGAACATCGATTCGGTGTGCGTGATAAAGAGCGTATCAAAGCGTTACGAGCAGATGTAGATATGCTGACGCTTACCGCAACGCCTATTCCACGAACTTTAAATATGGCTTTTTCGGGAATGCGTGATCTATCTATCATTGCTACACCGCCAGCTCGTCGTTTAGCTGTTAAAACCTTTGTGCAAGAGCATACGGAAGCCTCTGTTAAAGAAGCGATTTTGCGTGAGCTACTACGTGGTGGCCAAGTATATTTCTTACACAATGAAGTCGATACGATTGAACGGGCTGCTGAAAACATCCGTGTTCTTGTGCCTGAAGCTCGTGTGGCAGTCGCTCATGGGCAAATGAGAGAAAGAGAGCTCGAACAAGTGATGCAGCAGTTCTATCACAAAGAGTTTAACGTATTGGTATGCTCAACCATTATTGAAACCGGAATTGATGTTCCAAATGCCAACACAATTTTGATAGAAAGGGCCGATAAACTCGGTTTGGCTCAACTACATCAATTACGTGGACGTGTAGGGCGTTCACATCACCAAGCTTATGCTTATTTGTTAGTTCCTTCTATAAAGCATTTGAAAGGTGATGCAGAAAAACGTTTGGACGCAATCCAGCGTGCTTCTACTTTGGGTGCTGGCTTTATGCTAGCTACAGAGGATTTAGAAATTCGCGGTGCTGGTGAGCTTTTAGGTGAACAACAAAGCGGTTCAATGCAGGCAATCGGTTATAGCTTGTATATGGAAATGCTTGAAAAAGCCACTAAGGCAATTCAGCAAGGAAAAACACCGAATTTTGATGCACCTTTATCTCTGACTGCGGAAATTAATTTACATATTCCGGCATTGATTCCAGATGAATATTTAGGAGATGTGCATCAGCGTTTATTGTTCTATAAACGTATTAGTAATACAGATACACAAGAAAAACTCGATAATATCCGTATGGAACTTATTGATCGTTTTGGAGTTCCTCCGCAATCGGTTAAACATTTGTTTACTGTCCATCAGATTCGCTTGAAAGCAGAGCAACTGGGTATCACAAAAATCGATATTAATACTCAAGGTGGTAATATTGAATTTTCACCTGATACACCTGTTCAGGCGATCAGCATTATTCAGCTGATGCAAAAACATCCGACCTATTATCGTATGGAAGGCGGACAGCGTTTAAAAGTTATGGTTCAGTTAGAAGAACAGGAAAAACGCATTTATTTTATTAATGATTTATTAGCTAAATTATTAAATGAATTACATGCTTAAATAGTGTTTCAAAGTGATTTTAATCTCATACAAATTTTTTAAAAGCTGATATCAGAATTTTATGCACGATTTCTCGGATCACAGGAGGAATAAGTGCATAAAATCATTGTTATTTGTAATCAAACCAGCCACTAGCAATACTCACATCAAAACTGATGTGATAGTATTAGCCATTATTGTTTATTGTCATTTATAAAAGATATGTTTAGTTTGCATCCACAACTTGCTCAAGATACTTTTTTTGTCGGCGATTTTCCGCTTTCAACATGTCGTTTAATGAATGATATGCAATTCCCGTGGTTGATTTTAATCCCTCGTGTACCGGGAATCACAGAATTATATGAATTGAGCCAAGCTGATCAAGAACAGTTTTTACGTGAATCAAGTTGGTTATCTAGCCAGCTAGCTCGAGTATTCCGTGCTGATAAAATGAATGTTGCAGCTTTAGGTAACATGGTACCTCAGTTGCATTTCCATCATGTTGTACGTTATCAAAATGATGTTGCATGGCCAAAGCCAGTTTGGGGAACTCCTGCAGTTCCATACACAAATGATGTACTGGCTCATATGCGTCAAACCCTTATGCTTGCTTTACGTGGTCAAGGTGATATGCCTTTTGATTGGCGCATGGATTAAATCAATGCAATGCCACATTTATATGAATGTGGCTACATTGAGGTATGGAGGACAGGGTGCAATTAGAGAGGTTTATCGATAGAGAGCCTAAGCAGTTTGCATATTTTCATCGTTTGATGGGATATTCAATTCTGTCCTTAATTTTAGTGATCTATGCTTTTACCTCACCTAATACAAATTATCAGATCTACGTTCCTCCTTTCTTTCTCTTTTTACTTTTTATTAGTTCGAAGTTAGAACATTGGCTTCAATACCAATTTGATAAGAAAACTCAAAAAAGTGTCTTTTTTGCAATTGATGCAATTGTTGTAGCAGTTACCTTAGCGGGTCTGCATCTTAATTTAGTCCCTACATTTATTGCAGTATTTGCATTATTTTATTCTGCAATTAATAGCCGTATTTCTTTCGCAGTTATTTGTTTGACGAGCCTGCTAGGCGCGATTATTTTTTATTTAAGTACTTTTTTCCTATTTGGTTTTTATACATATTTTGAACCTACTAGCCAAGAGTTAACTGTAATTACACTCTTGGGTTTGGTCATGTTTATTACCATTGGAAATTACTACCAACATCGTTGGGTTAAAAAAATCAGTCAGCAGCGTCAACATTACTATGACCAAATGACCCGCTATATTGCTTTTGCTAATCAGTTAAGCCGATATGCACCACTACAGTTGTGGCAATCTATCATGCGCGGTGAGGCAGAAGCAAAAATTGAATATAAACGAAAAAAAATGACTGTATTTTTTTCGGATATTCAGGGTTTTACAGAGTTATCAGAAACTTTAATCCCTGATGATTTGGCATTTTTGCTTAATGACTATCTAAGCCATATGACGGAAATTGCCAAGCAGTATGAAGCTACCGTCGACAAATTTATGGGGGATGCCATCCTCATATTTTTTGGTGATCCGAATTCTCAGGGTGTAGAGCAAGATGCAAAAGCCTGTGTAGAAATGGCAATCGCTATGCGTCAGCAAATGAAATTACTGCGTGAGCGTTGGAAAAAAATGGGCTACTCAGCCTTACATATTCGCATGGGAATTAGTACTGGTTATTGCCACGTAGGGAATTATGGGGCAACACATCGTATGGCTTATACTATTGTAGGTCGTGATGTGAATTTAGCAGCTCGTTTACAATATGCTGCTGAAATAGATGAAATTTTAATTTCAGATGATACTTATCAATTAATCAAAAGTGATTTTCTTTGTGCTCCAAAAACACCAATTTACTTAAAAGGTATTCAAGGTGCTGTGAAGACATGGCAAGTAATGGAGAAATATACAGGGAATAAGTCAGATCATCAGCAATGGTTCGACTATGAATATAAAGGCTTCCATTTAGTCCTTAATTTAGAAGAAGTACAAAACTATGAGTACCCTGAGTTAGTAGAAGTACTTGAGAAAATGATTCAACGACTTAAAGTTCAACAAACTTTAATTAATACTCAAGGTATTGCACGTTTAAGACTTGAAGATGAAGTTAAGCCTATTGAAATTGATCAGCAAGATCAGGTGTAAAGCTTAAAACGTGAAGTAAAAAAAAGCTGCCTTTAAAAGCAGCTTTTTTTATTTTAATGGCTTTCGGATGCGTGATTAATTGTATATTTAGGAATCTCAATTTCTAAATCTTCATCAACAATCTTCACTTGGCAAGAGAGACGAGAATCTGGTTCAAGACCCCAAGCACGATCTAAAAGATCTGCTTCAACATCATCCATTTCCTCTAGACTGTCAAAACCCTTGCGAACAACTACGTGACAAGTTGTACAAGCACACGACATGTCACAAGCATGTTCAATTTTAATTCCTCGATCAAGCAAACTTTGACAAAGATTTGCATTTTGTTCAACTTCAAATTCTGCGCCTTCAGGGCAAAACTGAGCATGAGGAAGTACTTTAATACGGGGCATATTGATCACCTATACCTTTAGTTTGAATTTGACCAATCTTCAAGTTTTGTACCTTTTAAGGCGTGGTCAATATGTCGATTCATACGTAGTGCGGCAAAAGCATCACTATGTACTTTAAGTTGTTCTACAGCTTTTTCAATTGCTTGAATATCATTGCCTTCAAGCTGAACTTTTAGCACATTTTCAGCAGTTTTAAGTGCTTCAAGCTGCTCATCATTAAGCAAATCAGCATCAACTTTGAGAGCTTGTTCCAATGCTTCAAGTTCACGTTGGGCTTCAACTTTGGTTTCTTTTAAATGGCGTAGATTTTTATCTTCTTCCGCGTGTTGGAAACCTTCAATTAATAAGCGCTCAGTGTCAGACTCTGATAAGCCATAAGAGGGTTTAATATCAATGTGAGCCTGTACACCTGAAGTTGTTTCACGAGCAGAAACAGTAAGTAGACCATCTGCATCTACCTGAAAGGTAACCTCAATACGTGCTTGACCAGCAGTCATTGGTGGAATGCCGTGAAGGACAAATTTTCCTAATGAACGACAATGTTCTACCAAATCTCGTTCACCTTGAACCACATGGATAAGCATGGCAGTTTGGCCATCTTGATAAGTTGTGAATTCCTGACGACGAGCAACTGGAATAGCAGTATTACGTGAAATAAGGCGCTCTACTAATCCACCCATGGTTTCTAAACCAAGTGAAAGAGGAGTTACGTCTAAAAGTAATGAACCGTCTTGACTGTTTCCAATTAATTGATTGGCAGTAATCGAAGCACCAATTGCAACCACTTCATCAGGGTTGATCGTGCAAAGGGGTTCTTGGTTAAATACATTACGAACCGCTTGTTGAACAGCATACGAACGCGTAGAGCCACCCACTAAAACAACATTTTGAATATCTGATAATTCAAGTTTTGCATCACGTAAAACACGCTTACAAACACTGATTGTTTTATCTAATGCAACTTGAATAATACTTTCAAAAGTTGGACGGTCCAGTGTTAATACATTTTCAAGTAATTTTAACTGAACTGATTCTTGAGTAGATAATTGTTCTTTAGCTTGACGAGCAGCAACCATAAATACTGCATATGCTTCATCGCTCAAAGTATCAATATCTAACTGCTTTTTAGCCCATTTAACAATGAGACGATCTAAATCATCACCACCTAGAGCAGTGTGGCCACCAGTAGCTAATACTTCAAAGACACCTTGTGAGAAACGCAAGATTGATACGTCAAAAGTACCACCACCTAAATCATAAATTACGTAGTTATGATCTGTAGCTAAATTAGTTTCTTGGTCTAAACCATAAGCCACAGCAGCAGCAGTTGGCTCATTTAATAATCGTAATACATTCAAACCAGCAAGTTGTGCTGCATCACGAGTTGCTTGTCGCTGAGCTTCATCGAAATAGGCAGGAACAGTAATAACTGCACCATTTACTGGATTTTGTAAGCTAGATTCAGCACGATCTTTTAATTGTTTTAAAATTTCTGCAGAAATTTCAACAGGGGTTTTACGACCAGCGCGTGTTTCAAAAGCTGGCATCTCATTTTCAGAACCGATTAATTCATATGGATGCTGAAATTTGATATCTGCTTTTGATCGACCCATAAAGCGTTTTACAGAAACAATTGTATTTTTCGGGTCGGCAATAAGGAAAGGTTTAGCTTCTTCACCATAGTGAGTTGCATCCTTTCCATAGTGCACAATAGAAGGAAGGAGTCTTCTTTCTTTTTCATCATTGAGTACTTTAGGCTTGCCTGATAACACTGTCGCAACTAAGGAGTGTGTTGTTCCTAGGTCGATACCAATCGCAATGCGGTGTTGGTGTGGGGCACTGGATTGACCCGGTTCAGCAATTTGCAAAAGTGCCATGAGTTAAATCCCTTGAATATAAATTGGAAAAAGCAAAATTAAAAATCGTCGTCTAAATCAAAGTTGTCTTCGTCATCCAACATTTGATCTTCTGCTTTTTCAATATCATTAAGAACGCGCTGAAAGAACCGTAATTTACGTACAGTATCGCGAGCTTCACCCCAGTCTTCATCTGAGTAATCAATTTTAAATTCGCGAACTAAACTTTCTATCCATTGAAACACTTCTTGTTTAAGAGTGCTTAGATGTTCTGGGGAGGTTGCTTCATCCAGTTGCTCACGAAGTTCCAAAGCTGATTGTAAGAACTCAAAATCGCTAATAGATTGATCAAGGTGATGATCTTGCTTTTTTAATGCTAAAAGATAAGCTGCGCGGCTATCTACTTGCGATAATGTTTTAAAAGCTTGATTGATTTCACTTGATTTGATCAATGCCTGATTTTTATCTTCTGCTTTATCTGGATGATATTGCTGCTGCAAATTCAAGAAACTAGATTTTAAGCTCGCCAAATCGATATCGAGTTCTACGGGTAAATTGAACAACTCAAAATGATTCATTAGAAAGGAGGTCCACGTTAATTAAATACATTAAAACAGTGCTAAAAAGACACTGTTTTAATGAGAGATGGAAGGAGATGGGTTATACAGTGAAAGACTCACCACAACCACATTCACCTTTTTTGTTGGGGTTGTTAAATTCGAACCCTTCATTAAGGCCATTTTTGACGTAGTCCATTTCTAAGCCTTCTAAATAGACATGACTTTTTGGATCTACAAATACCTTAACGCCAAATTGTTCGAAAACTTCGTCATGTTCATCGACAGAATCAACAAATTCAAGAACGTAAGCCAACCCCGAACAGCCAGAAGTTTTCACACCCACGCGAATGCCTTCACCCTTACCTCGGTTCTTGAGGTAATTGCTAATATGAGTCGCAGCATTTTCAGTTAAATGAATCATGAAAACTCCAACGTTTACAGTAATAACAAATTAAGCTTTTGATTTTTTAGTGCGGTAATCTTCAATCGCAGCTTTAATCGCATCTTCAGCTAGTACAGAGCAGTGAACTTTTACTGGTGGAAGAGCAAGCTCAGTTGCGATATCAATATTCTTGATTGCTTGAGCTTCATCAAGAGTTTTACCTTTTAACCACTCAGTTACAAGTGAGCTAGAAGCAATTGCTGAACCACAACCATAAGTTTTAAAGCGTGCTTCTTCAATCACACCGCTATCGTTTACTTGAATTTGTAAACGCATCACGTCGCCACATGCTGGTGCACCCACCATGCCTGTACCTACATTTTCAGAGTTTTTGTCTAAAACACCAACATTACGAGGGTTTTCGTAATGATCAATTACCTTTTCGCTATAAGCCATTTCGCTTCTCCAAACCTCGGGGTCAGCCTAATATTAATATGAGGGTAAAAACACTAATTTCAATGAATTAGTGTTCAGCCCATTCAACTGTAGAAAGATCGATACCTTCTTTGTACATATCCCAAAGCGGAGAAAGTTCACGTAATTTCTCAACAGCGGCTTTGGTAATTGTAAGCACATGGTCAATATCTTCTTCAGTTGTGTATTTACCAAAACTGAAGCGGATAGAGCTGTGTGCTAGCTCATCAGATAAACCTAATGCGCGAAGAACGTATGAAGGCTCTAAGGTTGCAGAAGTACAAGCAGAACCACTTGATACTGCAGCATCTTTGAGCGACATCATTAAAGATTCACCTTCAACAAAGTTAAAGCTGACATTTAAATAGTTAGCAACGTTTTGAGTTGGATGGCCATTTAAGAAAACTTGTTCAAGATCTTGTAAACCATTCCAAAGCTTGTCGCGAAGCTTGCGAATACGCTCTTGTTCTGCTTGCATTCTTTTGCCAGCAATTTCAAAAGCTTCACCCATACCTACAATTTGATGAGTCGCTAAAGTACCAGAACGCATACCACGCTCATGACCACCGCCATGAATTTGTGCTTTTAGGCGAACACGTGGGCTACGACGTACATATAATGCACCTATACCTTTTGGACCATAAATTTTATGAGCTGAGAAACTCATTAGGTCAATTTTCATAGTAGATAGGTCAATTTCAACTTTACCAGCAGCTTGAGCAGCATCTACATGAAAGAAGGTTTTATTGGCACGTGTTAATTCACCAATTGCTGCTACATCTGTAACTGTACCGATTTCGTTGTTTACCATCATAAGAGAAACAAGAACAGTATCAGGACGAAGGGCAGCTTTTACCATTTCAGGGGTAATTAAACCAGTTTGTGGTTCTGGTTCTAAATAAGTAATTTCAAAACCTTGGTCTTCTAATTCACGACAAGGATCTAGAACAGCTTTGTGTTCAATTTTACTTGTAATGATATGCTTGCCTTTAGATGCATAAAATTGCGCTACACCTTTTAGAGCAAGATTATCTGATTCAGTTGCACCAGAAGTCCAAACGATTTCACGTGGATCAGCTTTAATTAAATTTGCAACTTGCTCACGTGCATATTCAACTTTCTCTTCTGCCTGCCAGCCATAAGCGTGGGAACGAGATGCAGCATTACCAAAGGTACCGTCGAAAGTTAAACACTCCATCATACGTTCTGCAACTTGCGGATCTACTGGAGTGGTTGCTGCGTAATCAAGATAAATTGGACGTTTCATATCAAATACCTGTACCCGATAAAAGAGCTGAATCTATGCCAGTCACATTTTGGCGTAATGCAACAGTTTGAACGTTGTCTCGGCTAATGAGGTCGGCAAGAGAGATTTTTGCTAAATAGTCGGCAATATGATGAGAGAGTTCTTGCCATAAATCGTGTGTGAGACACATTGCACCATTTTGGCAGTTACCTTTATGGTCGCAACGAGTTGCATCAACAGTTTCATTTACAGCTTCAATAATTTCTAACACAGTAATTTCATCAGCATTTCGAGCCAAATGATAACCACCATTTGCACCACGAACACTAGAAACTAACCCATGACGCTTAAGTTTTGCGAATAACTGTTCTAAATAAGCAACTGAAATGGATTGGCGAGCTGCAATTTCGGCGAGCGTGATCGTTTGTTCAGTTGGCTGCAAAGCTAAATCAAGTAGAGCAGTCACTGCGTAGCGACCGCGAGTTGTAAGGCGCATGATTCGATACACATGTTAAGACTAGATAATAGGATTTTATGAATCCCGACTAAAATAGTCAAGTTTTTTTATTTTTAATTCAAGTGCAGGAACAAAATGGAAAAATAATTTAAGCAACCCACAAATTATATATGAAATAAACAATAAATATCAGGCTAATTATACCAAAGGAGAAGTTAATATTACGTTGACGCTGCTGTAAGCGAGTAATTCGATTTTGATATTGTTTAATTTCCACATGAAGTGAATTGATTTCTGATCGTTGTTGATCAATTTTTTCAAGCAATGGGGCAATTCTTTTGCGTGAAGCAAGAGCTTCAGCTTCATCATCAGGTGTATTAAACCATTGCTTCCAGTCTGCTAAAAGTTTAGGCAGAGTGAGGTGTGAAATTAAGTCTAATAACTCTTTTTTAGTTTCTTCATCACCATCAATACGCATGTTTTTAAGACTGCGCTGGTTTGAAAAAGCGAAAATCTTAATTAAGTCGATAAGAGTACTATTGATTTCAAGATCAATACGTCGGTCAAAAGAATGGATATCGAACAATAAACCCTTTTCTGTAAATTGAACATAAAAGTCAAAAAAGGGTAGATAGCTATTGATACGAATAGTCGTTTTGTTTGAAATAAACTTTTTCGCTTGCAAGCGAAGAACACCATCGTGGGTGAGAATAAATGAAAAGAAAGTTTCTAAAATAATTAGAACGATATTCAGCAACAGACGGGGATGTTTTTGTCTTTGTTGCGTTTCACTCATAAAAGTTTATCCTTACAAATAGCAGTTAACCGAAGAATGGGACATCCTATCCCAAACTTAACACAATGTCGTGTTAAATATATTTACATGACTTAATTGCTTTGTAGAACAGTTTTGTAAATGGATCAAGTCTTTACTTTGATATTATAGAAATATTTTGTGGTCAAATCAGTCATCATCTCTCTCATCTGATTAGGAGTTTAGATTAATGGATAATGCAAATATAGATACGCAGGCAGAAGAGTCAGAAGAAAAAAATAAATTAAAATCAAGAAGTTCAAGAAAATCAGCTTTAGATTTTAGAAAATATACCAAGCAAATTTGGTTGGCTGGGTTAGGAGCTTTTTCACGCGCAGAAGAAGAGGGTAACAAACTCTTTGATTCCTTAGTCAAAGTTGGTGAAGAACTAGAGTCAAAAACTGGAGACTTAGCAGATAACACTGTAGGCAAAGTCACAGAAAAAGCAAAAGAATCTGTATCTGAAACAAAAGATAAAGTAGAGAAAATTCTTGATACCAGTGTGAACCATTCTTTAAACAGGATTGGATTGGTCACTCCGAAGGATTTACAGCACATTGAACAACTCTTGGTACAGCTTCATATTAAGGTGGATGCTTTAATAGAAGAAAACCAGCAATTGAAAGAAAAATTGAATAAAAAGTAAAAAATGTTGGGATTTAGCAAATATATAACAGTTTTTTAGCATTTATTTTCGCTAAAAGCCCTGCTCTAGTATTGCGTTTTCCCCCAAAGCATTGCTATAAAGGCGTCATGGCCTTTTAAACTATAGCCTTGGACCTTAAACAAACGATATTAAGAGGATGTTTTATTCATGAATAAATCAGAATTAATCGATGCAATTGCTGAAAAAGGGGGAGTATCTAAGACTGATGCAGGCAAGGCACTCGATGCGACAATTGCGTCAATTACTGAAGCACTTAAAAAAGGTGACACAGTAACTTTAGTTGGTTTTGGTACTTTCAGTGTTAAAGAACGTGCTGCACGCACTGGTCGTAACCCTAAAACTGGTGAAGAGCTTCAAATTAAAGCAACAAAAGTACCTAGCTTCAAAGCTGGTAAAGGTCTTAAAGATTCAGTAGCTTAATCTTTTAAGATGATTAAACGCGCCAATATAGGCGCGTTTTTTATTAAAAATCTGAATTGACCAATATTGCTCATTCATTGATTGTGGTTTTTCAGTTAAAATTCTCCTCGAAATAAAATATTGGAATACTTATGGAATCGTTTCGTACAGTCATTAAGGGTTGGCTCGGCAAAGTCCTTCTAATTTTGTTTTTGACCCCTTTAGCACTTGTAGGTATTGAAGGATATTTTAATAGGGGAAACAAGGCTGATGTTGCAAAAACAGTAAATGGCCAAGAAATATCTAAAAAAGACCTTGAAACTTTAACTCAGTCTTACAAAGAACAATATTTAGCTGCTGTTAAAGGCGATGAGAGTTTACTTAATTTGCCTGTTATTCAGGCTAAGGCACTCGATATTTTAGTGTCGCGTAATTTACTAATTCAACAAGCTGAAAAATTAGGTATCTCACTTAGTGATACTCAAATTGAGCAAATGTTAGCTCAACAGCCTAGTTTGCAAGAGAATGGACAGTTCTCGCAAAAACTCTATGAAAATTACTTACGTTCTATTGGTATGACAAGTCAGGGCTTAATTGCTAGTCTTCGTCAAGATCATGCTTTAAAAATGCTAACGTCAACTTTTTCTGATTACTCTTTAGTAAGTAAAGTTGATTTAATGCAAATTGCGAATTTGCAAACTGAACAACGTACATTACATTTGGCTAGTATTAAATTAGATGGTTATAAAACTGGTTTAACTGCCTCTAATCAAGAAGCTACAGATTATTACAACAAACACCAAAATGAGTTTAAACAACAATCTTCTGTTGATGTGGATTATGTGGTTGTGTCGCCATTACTCATGGCTAAACCAGCTCCTGCAACTGAAGCTGAACTTCAACAAGCATATAGCAAGTTTGTTGAAACTCAGAAAAAAGATGCTAAACGTACTGTGAAGCATATTTTAATTACTACAGATGCTCGTGATGATGCCGCAGCTCAAAAACTTGCTAAAGAAGTATATGCGAAAATTCAAGGCGGTCTTACATTTGCACAAGCTGCATCTCAGTTCTCTGAAGATCCAAGTTCGAAAGCAAAAGGTGGTTTAGTTGAAGCGTATGCACCAGGTGTTTTTTCCGATGCATTTGATAAAACTGTAGTAAGCTTAAAAAATGGACAGATTTCTCAACCAGTAAAAACTCAATATGGTTATCATATTATTGAGGCAGAAACTCAAGCTAATCAAATCCCTTCATTTGAAGCTGAAAAGGCGCGTTTAACTGCTGAGGTTGAAAAGAATAAAGTTGCGACTGTTTATTCAGATACTGTAAACAGTTTAAATGAAACGATTGTTGGTAATGACTCTTTAGAAGCTGTTGTACAAGAAGTAAAAGGTACAAAAGTTGAATCATTAAATGGCGTAACTTTAGCTACACAAAATCCATATTTAAGCGATCCAAACGTTAAAATTAAATTGTTTAATGATGACGTGAAAAATGGTGACCGTAATGCATCATCTAATATTCAGTTAGCGAATGGTGATACGGTATGGGTTAAAGTACGTGATTATCATGCTGCTGGTGTAAAACCTTTAGCACAGGCGATGAATGAAGCGAAAGCAAAAGTTATCGACGAAAAAGCACGTAAAGCTGTTCAAGCTAAAATTGCTACAATGCTAGCTGAATTTAAAACTCAATCAGCAGATCAAGTAGTTGCTAAAAATAAAGTAGCATTTGAATCGGCTGGCGTATTTAGTCGTTCACAAGGATTAAAGCGTGAAATTGAGCGTGCAGCATTTAGTGCAGCTACACCTAAGCCAGGTATGTGGTCTGTTACAACAGCAAATTTACCAAATGAGCTAGTTGTTGTTGCGGTTTCAAATGTAAATTCATCTGCTGCTAATGCTATTCCTGCTGATCAGTTACAGCAGTTAAAGCAACTTTATCGTCAGTCACGTGGTCAACAAATATTGGAAGATTACAGTCAATATTTAAAATCGCATGCGAAAATTAAATAATAATTTGATTCAATAAAAAAAGCGCCTCGGCGCTTTTTTTATTGGCAGTTAATCTAAGCTGTGCCCAATATATTGCTGTCTATATTGTTTAGGAGATAAATCAAAAATTCGTTTAAATGCCTGACTAAATGCTGTTTCGGATGAATAGCCAACCTTATTTGATATTTGCTGAATTGATAAGTTACTTGTGCGTAAATACTGACTGGCTAAACGGAAACGGTAATGCTGTAAATAAGTTAGAGGTGGCTCACCAATAATATTACTAAACAAATTTGCAAATTTAGAACGTGACATACAACATTGTTCAGCTAAAGATTCAACTGTCCATGTGACTTCTGGCTGGCTATGAATAGCAGATAGCGCATTGCTTAGTTCGGGATGAGTTAAAGCACTTAACCAGTTTTGTTGATCTGTCATCTGTTGAATATGATCACGAATGCATTCGATGAGTAAAATACTGACTAAGTGATCAATAATTTTGTCATGACCTGGCCTGATTTTTTGAGTTTCGATTGCTAGAAAATAAAGTCCAATTTGTAGCCATTCAGGTGGGGTAGTTTGATTTTCATGCTGAATATGCATGATGGACGGCAGGGCATTAATAAGTGGCCCAGCCATATGAGTATCGATTTGGCAGCGTAAAGATAGCAATAATGTATTATCTGGAGATGAAGTACCAAATTCGATAGCATCTTGTCTATGACCATTAAAAAGCGACGTTATATCTAAAGAATCTACCAACTTACTCGCTGTTGATTTTGAGTCAGTCGCACTATGTGCTTTCCCCGAAGGAATCAAAATAATATCGCCAGCAGTCGCAGTTATTTTTTCTGAAGTGTTAAGTTGAATATATACTGAACCAGTTAAAACAATATAAGCAAGTAAAGCAGATTGATCTTGTGTTTTAAAAGCCCATTCTCCTTGCGCTTTTAAATAGATGTATTCAGACTTATTCAGGTGAATATCATCAAAAAATTTACTTAGTGCATCCATACTTAAATGATCAATCATTATTTTAATAAAATTATAGTGAGCTATAAGAATAGATCAACATGTGTTTTTAGGACAGAAAAGTGGAAGAAAATGCCAAAGACTTTAACATAGGTTTTTTGGACGGTTACTACTGTTAACTAAACACTATTTCTTTAACTATATAGACATATAGAAAAAGGAAATATAGCTATGAATGCACCAGTAAATGTTCAGCAAGAACTTATGCCAGTGCCTGCGTCTATGCGTGAAATAGATCGCAAACGCTTTTTATGGATGATTAGTCCTGCTTTACCTGCTATCGGTTTAGCTATTTTAGCTGGTTATCAGTTTGGTCCACGCCCTTTGAAGAAAGTCTTCGCATTAGGTGGCCCACTTTTATTACATGTTGTGATTCCTGCAATTGATACTATTATTGGGAAAGATGCTCGAAATCCGACAGATGAAGAAATTAAGCTTTTAGAAAAAGATCCATATTATTCACGTCTTGTGAAGAGCTTTATTCCTCTACAGTATGCTGCAAATGTTTATGCATGTTATTTAACAAGTCGTAAAACAACATCTTTTATTGATAAGATTTTACTGGGTATCTCAATGGGTGCAATCAATGGTATTGCGATTAATACAGCCCATGAATTAAGTCATAAGCATGATCGTATAGACCATATTCTGTCTCATCTTGCTTTAGTTCCAACTGGCTATAATCATTTCCGTATTGAGCATCCTTACGGTCATCATAAGCGTGCAGCAACACCAGAAGATCCAGCTTCATCACGTATGGGTGAAACATTTTATGAGTTTTGGCCACGTACTGTTATTGGTTCTTTTAAATCTGCAATAGAAATTGAAAAAAATCGTTTAAAACGTAAAGGTAAAGAATTCTGGTCTTCAGATAATGAATTATTGCAAGGCTGGGGAATGACTGCTGCTTTTCATGGTTCTATGGTTGGAATCTTTGGCAAAAGTACAATTCCATATTTAGCAACACAAGCATTTTATGGCATTAGTCTTTTTGAAATTATTAACTATATTGAGCATTATGGTTTATTACGTCAGAAAAAAGAAAATGGTCAATATGAACGTACAATGCCAGAGCATAGCTGGAACAACAATAACGTAGTAACAAACTTGTTCTTGTACCAGTTGCAACGTCATTCAGACCATCATGCGTATCCGACTCGTCCATTTCAAGCATTACGTCATTTTGACGAGGCACCTGAGCTACCAAGCGGTTATGCAAGTATGTTATTACCAGCATTAATCCCTTCATTGTGGTTTAAAATAATGGATAAGCGAGTTTTTGATCATTATAAAGGTGATTTAAACAAAGCAAATATTTCGTCAAAAAGACGTGCAAAAATCTTTAAGAAATTTGGTGTAGTTGATAAAGCGCTAGAGAGTACAGCTAGCGAATAAATAAAAATATTAATTCCTGAAATACGAAGCCCTCTAGTTTAATCGCTAGAGGGCTTTTAAGTTTTTACATAAACAGCTAATAAGAGAAGGGAAAAATCTCCTTTAATTATTATTTTAGTTCGCTAGAAGATTTACCCAGTTCTCGGCGGGCAATGATCAATTGCTGGATTTGCTGAGTACCTTCAAAAATATCAAGAATTTTTGAGTCACGTGCCCATTTTTCAAGTAACTCATCTTCGTTATAGCCAACGCTTGCTGCCAATTCGACACATTTTAAAGTGATCTCATTACCCACACGACCTGCTTTGGCTTTTGCAATAGAAGCTTCCTTAGAGTTTGGCTTTTTGTTATCTGCCATCCATGTTGCTTTTAACATGAGCAGGCGAGCAGCTTCCCACTCAGCTTCCATACGGTAGATTTGTGCTGCAAGGTTAGAAGCATGCAGGTAGGGGGTAGAGTAATTAGGATCGAGTTGATCTTTAAAAATCTCTTTAATACGTTCTAGTGAAGCTTTAGCACAACCGATTGCCATTGCTGCAACTAAGGGGCGAGTATTGTCAAAAGTTTCCATTACTCCAGCAAAACCTTTAGCGACATCTACTTCGGCATTACCTAAAAGGTTTTCGGCTGGCACACGGCAATCAATAAAACTAATCACTGCCGTATCTGAAGCTTTAATTCCTAATTTATGTTCGAGACGTTCAACCTTCATTCCCGGTGTACCTTTAGGTACCACAAATGATTTAATCGCTGCACGTCCAAGTTTACGATCAAGCGTGGCCCAAACAACGACAGAATCTGCACGTTCGCCAGAGGTCACAAAAATCTTTTCACCATTTAAAATATAGTCATTGCCATCTTTGGTTGCAGTGGTGCGGATCGCAGCAGAGTCAGAGCCGCATCCTGGCTCAGTAATTGCCATTGCTGCCCATGTTCCATTGAACCGCTCTAATTGCTCATCATTTGCCACAGCAGCGATTGCTGAGTTCCCAAGCCCCTGACGCGGCATACTTAGCAATAAGCCTGTATCGCCATAACACATCTCAATAATTCCAAGAGCAGTCGACATGTTGGTTCCGTTACGAATACCCTCACTGTCTGTATCACCGCGCTTTCCAGCACCTGCAGCTCCAGCATTAATACCTTCTCCACCTTCATTCATGCCATCAATCAGAGAAGCGAGCATATCGAGCTCTTTGGGATACGCATGCTCAGATTTATCATATTTACGAGAAATAGGACGTAAAACATTGATCGCAACATCATGTGCTTGATCAATCATCATCTTGAATTTTTTAGGATTTTGTAAATTCATTAAAGTATCCTCTGATTGATCATTTAAGCATGTAAGCCAGATTGTAAAATTGCAGTAGCGCGTAGATCACGGTACCAGCGTTCAACTGGATGTTCTTTTGTGAAACCATGTCCACCAAGAATTTGCACACCATCTGTACCGATTTTCATGGATTTTTCAGCACAAAGTAGTTGGGCTAGATAAGCTTCACGATGGAATGACTTGCCTGATTCTGCAAGGCTTGCTGCGTTTAAAACCAGCATACGCATTGCATCAATTTCAATTGCCATATCTGCAATCATAAAAGCGACACTTTGGCGATGAGAAATTGGTTCACCGAATGCAGTTCGTTCATTGGCATATTTAATACAGTAAGCTTTTACAGCTTCACATGTACCTACAGCCATTGCACACCACATTAAGTTGCCCAAATCTAAAAAAGCAGTGTAATCAAAATCTATTGCACCTAACCGTAGAGCAGGAGTGTGATTAAAGCGAAGAGTTGCAGTTTCTGTGGCTTTAAGACCCATGGCCGGAGTGTTTTTAATTGAAATTGTGTCACCGCATTGCACGACAAATACGTCTGGCTTGCCGTTAAAGTCTGCACTTACTAAAAATACATCAGCTAAATCACCTAAAATTACTAATGTTTTCTCGCCATCAATAAAAAACTGATCATTTTCAAGTGATGCTTTTGTTTTTAAAGCATAAGGATTAAATGCTGGAGTTGCCTCTTGAACTGCAAAGGTTGCTGTAATGTCTGAGTCTTCTGCAAAACATGGTAGGTACATTGACTGAACTTCAGCAGAACCCCAACGTGTGATTGCATTGATAACGCTAAATGTACTGAGTAATCCTGCTGTAAGGCTAAAATCACCTTCAGCTAGTTTTTCAGCTATTAATAGATTACTTACAATATTTTGTTCGGTCGCGACACCATCTAATGCTTCTGGAAGTGCATAGTAATTGAGACCTAGATCTTCCACATATTGCCAAAGGCTTTCTGGAAACTGAGCATTCTGGTCAGCTTCATGTGCTAATCCTAATAGAACCTCTTGAGCAAATTGAGACATTGCATCAGAGGTCATTTGTTGTTCTTCAGTTAGGCTTAAATCAAATAGATTTTTTTGTTGGCGAGGTAATCGCTGTTGGGAGATCTGTTTTGGTTTAAATGCTTTTTGAGTCTGACTTAATGCTTTAAAACCAGCTTTTGAACCTTGATAAAGAGATTTTTCAACAAATTTACGCAACTTGAGTTGATCAAGTACATCGCTTCCAGCCAATCTGGTAATTAGCGATAAACCCAAACCCTGAGCTTTATTGATCATACTTGTCATGATTATGGTGTCCTAACACGTTGTTATTGTTTTATGCTGACACGCCTCATATTAAAAAACTATGTCGTTACTGACATTCAAAAAATGAGTAGATAAATGGCAAATAGAAAATAATAAAATTATAAGTTTTTGATTTTATTTATTTAAAATTATTTGATGATTGGATGGGTTGAGAGGTATTGACTAGAATGACATAGAATCATTCTAGTCCTTTACTAAATTAAGCAAAGTTACGAATCATACGTCGCACATTTGTTTTTGCATCAATAACTGTCATAAACGTATAGGCCCCAATAAACTTACGGCTAATAAACATAAATTCTTTTGGAGGAACTGAGAAATAACGTGACGCCATTGATTTACTTGCTTGCTGCATAACACGGCTATGTAACTGGCTTTTCTTCCAGTCATAACGTTCATGTTCATCCATAAGGCCAGCAGGCATATCTGGATTATTTGCAGGGGTACTAAATGCTTCGGTCGCGATTAAAAAGACATCAGCCATGCTGGGTTTAATACTTTCAGGCATTGCATCAAAAAATTCATATCCAGTCATGGCTTGCACCATCGCATTTTTATCATGCTGATAGCCTGCCTGAATGAGTTGACGTGCAACTGCTAACAGGTGTTCATCAAACTGACGAATAGCACCAAAATCTAATAACACAATTTTGTCTTGAACGTCTTGGCCATTACCTAAACGAACAAGGTAATTACCAAAGTTAGGGTCAGTTTGCATTTCACCCCATTCAAAAATTTCACGCACTGCAATTTCAAGGGAAGCTTCGCCGAGCTGATTACGACGCTCTTGAGGCAAAGACAACATCACAGGGCTATTGATTGGAACACCGCGTTCGAAAGTCATGCAAAGTACTTGATTGGTGCAGTATTCATCTACAATTGTTGGAACAATATAACGCTCGTCATCTTTTAAGCGTTCACCGAAACGACGGGTAGTGGCAGCTTCAACATCATAGTCAACTTCGCGATGCATCATTTCACGTACTTCATCAAACCACTGATCAAATTCACGGGTTTGTGGCACCATACGTGTCAGTTTAAGCATGTTTTTAAACAAGCTCATATCTGAATCAATTGCATTTGCAACGCCAGGATATTGGATTTTTAAAACTAGCTCTAAGCCGTCTGATTTACGGGTTGCACGATGTACTTGTGCAAGAGATGCAGTACCAATTGGTTCATGATCAATCGTTAAATCATTTAATTTAGTACCCAGTTGCTCTTGTAGATGTGGCTTAATTGCAGGCCAATCTAAGGCAACGGTTTGGTTATTTAGGGTATTTAATGCTTGTGTAATCTCTTCTGGTAAAAAGTGTTCACCATAAAGAGCCATCATTTGGCCAATTTTAACAATAGAACCCTTAAGTTTACCTATTTCAGAAACCAGATAGTTAGCTTGTTCGCTCATCGCTTTTTTGCGTTTCTTTTCTTTTTCTTCTTCATTAGAAAATAAAGAAGAGGCACTTGCAGTTGCCCAACGTGTTCCTGCAAGTAAAGAAGCTTTCGCGATTGATAAGCGTCGATCCATGGAAGAAGTTTTTAAACTCTTAAGCTTATCTTTCTGATTTGACATGAAAATAGAATCCTATGCGCATCATGCAGCCTAACGCTGGTGATCTAAAATTGTAACGAATATTACATGTTTTGAGCGTATTAAAATAGTTCTCTCAGACTGAATGATAGGCCGAAATGGTCATCTTTATTCCAATAAATCTTAAATAGCCTAAGCAATTTGGAAATTTAAGAAATTAAAACAATTCAGATGAGTAAAACTAAGATAAAACAGAGCTTTGATAACAAAATGGATTACATTTTAAATTGAATCTTTAATTCAGATTTCTGCATCAAATGCAGGCGATTCGTCTGAATATGTTGCAATAACATCTGTTTGACTGAATCATGCATAAAACCAAGTGCATGAGCTTTTACTATAATGATGCTAGGAAGGGTGTAAAAAAAGTACTTAACATCATCAAGAGTTGCATTATTAAAAATACCTTGTTCAATTAACGTCTGCTGCAAAAATTGCTTTTCATTTAATACAGAATCTGAGGATTCATCCCAAAAACGGTGACGCATCGCCATCAGATTGTTGTGTTTATAACTCATAAAATTGTCAGCTCAGACTTCAAATCTAAATAAAATATATGGAGTCGAGCAACGAATATCAAGTTGAGATTATTTTTTCTTCAGTTGCTGTTTGAATTTTTATGTAACTCTTGTAAATAGCCTAAGCAAATTTTAAATTTTTTATAAAAAAACTATAATCGAAACAATTTCATCTATAACACCACTTATCATGACTCCTGCATGTAGATTGTTAAAAAGTAATAAAATCGAATTTTCTATTCATGAATATGAACATGATTCAAATGCCAAAAGTTTTGGATTAGAAGCAGCCGAAAAATTAGATTTAGATGTAAACGAAGTATTTAAAACTCTAATGGTAAGTGACGATAAAAATTATTTCGTTGCTGTCTTGCCAGTTAATCACCAATTAAATTTAAAAAAAGTAGCTACGGCGTTTGGATGTAAAAAATTACAGATGGCTAATCCTAAAGATGCTGAACGTTTAACAGGATACTTAGTAGGTGGGATTAGTCCTTTAGGCCAAAAGAAACGATTAAAAACGGTCATTGATGCATCAGCTCAAAACTTTAATAAAATTTATGTAAGTGGGGGAAAAAGAGGGCTAGATATTGGTTTAAATCCAAAAGATTTAGCTCAGCTTTTAAATGCTCAATTTGTTGATGTACTTGATCAATAATAATGGTTTAAAAACTTACTTTAAGAACTAACAATGATTCTCTATCTATATTGAGAAAATACTTTGTGCAGATCTTTTTTAAAAGAGAGAAGCACAAATAATGAAAAAAAGCTTGAACCATTAAATGAAAATGATTATCATTATTGTTAATGGGGTGTAGCCATTTTCTAATAAGGAGCAAAGACATTGGTCGTAATATCAATCCTATATTCTATTCGTTCATGCTCATTTACTCATGAATTTTAGAGTTATACCAGAAGCACCAACAATGAAAATAGCAAAAGGTGAGTTGATTTCTGGTATGTGACACCTGCGAGACATTATAAAAATATGCAGGTTCAAGTAGCGGTAAATGGAACTAAGAAAAATAAATACTATCAGCGCAACAAAAAGAATAAACCAAGAGCGGCAAGCGAGGATGGCTTGCCGTTCTTGCATTTACAGTTAGTTTCATACTTATTTATATTGTTCAACCTTTTTAGATTTTTAATTCATCTCAGTAACAGATCTCTTATATTTTTGATTAAAAAATAATCACTAATGTTTCATTTATTAATATCCTGCCTTTTTAACCAATTTTTTGTATACCCTGAATAAAACATGATCAAAAAAGAGGTAAAAGTGTGCTTATTTTTCATGAAAAACCTGTTCATGGAGCAATTTTTGATATGGATGGGACAATGTTTGATACTGAGAGGTTGCGGTTTCAAACATTGCAACAAGCATCTCAAGAACTCATTGGACAGGAATTTTCACACGAATATTTAATGCAATGTTTAGGTTTAAGTGCAACTACTGCTGAGCAATTGGCTCAACGGTTATATGGGGTAAATGTTCCCTATAAAGAAATTCGAAAAAAAGCTGATGAAATGGAACTTGAATATATTCGAAAACACGGCGTACCTATTAAAAAAGGTTTGGTTCAAGTTTTAGAACGTTTACGAAAATCTGGGTTAAGAATGGCTGTTGCCACGTCAAGCCGTAGAGCAATTGCCGAAGAATATTTAATTAATGCGAATGTTTATAAATTTTTTGATGTGATTACCTGTGGTGATGAAGTAGAACAAGGAAAGCCACATCCTGAAATCTTTTTAAAAGCTGCTAGTCAACTTCACTTGGATGCTAACCAGTGTCTTATGTTTGAAGATTCTGAAAATGGTTTAACTTCAGCTCACACTTCAAAAGGTTTAACGATTTTATTAAAAGATATTAAAGAACCAAATGACGAGATGCTGGAAAAAGCGCATTTTTATTATGATCAGATGTATGACTTTTTAACTGATCTTGACCAATTTATTCCTGTTATGGATATGCCAGAGATACAGGAGTCTTTTCCGCAAAGTCTGAATCAGCTTACGGTTGGGATACATGGTTTCGGTGCTATTGGTGGTGGTTATGTAGCACAAATCTTGTCACATTGGGATGGATACACAAAACCGAAGAGAATCATTGCTTCAACACGAAATAGTCTTTTTCGAGAAGCCGTGAATGCGTTTGGAACTTATAGTATTCGCTATGGTCAATTTTCTTATGATGAACGTATTGAGAATATGACTATTGTTGATTCTGACAATGAGCAACAAATGTTAGAGATGTATACACATTCAAGTTTGATTGCGCTTTGCTTACCTGAACAAGCGATCGAGGCTGAGACAAAAATAATTGCAAAAGGATTATATGCGCGTTTTAACTCGCCACTTGAAACATGTATTGAACCGCTAACTTTTCTAATTATTTTAAATAAAGTTGGTGCGAAATATTTGGTTATGAAGCATCTTAGAGAAGCTCTACTAGTGTTGACCAATGATGAAGATGTAACTGAGCATATTTTAAAAGAACATTACTTTTGCGACACCGTTGTAAACCGCATGGTTTCAAAGCTATCTAATCAGAACTTATATCGTCAACTTCGTATTAAGCATCACTTTCTTGAACAGCATTTATCTGATGTCGAGCATGAAGAACAAGTCGAAATTGAAGATTGCAATAAACTGACTCAAGATCAGCAAAATCAGGCATCTTTATATGTTGATAACATGCGCCGTAATTTCCAGCCAGGTCATATATTACAAAGCATGGACCTAATTCTGTTTCATAGCGAAACGGATATGCCAATTTATGTAGAAAAAGGCAGCCCTTTACTCGAAAAGTTACGTCAAGTTGTCTTGGTTAATCAGATTACAGACATTCAATTAATCAAAAACCGTCTATGGAATGGCGTGCATGCCATGCTTGCTTGGTACGCATCTTTACTAGGTTATGAGTCTATCGGCGTTGCCATGGGTGACCATTCAGTTAAAGCATTTGCAGAAAACTTAATTAGAGAAGTAAAGCAAGGGCTTGCAATTGTATTACCTAACTATGCAAAAGATTTGGATCGCATGGCACAGAGTTTCCTAGACTCATGTGAATATGCTTTCAAAGACCCGTGTCAACGAGTGGCAAGTGATCCACTTCGCAAATTAACTCATAATGAAAGAGTACTTGCGTCAATTGAGGCGAATATAGGTCATGATTTGCCTTATAAAAATCTATTAAAAGGTGCTGCACTAGGGTATGCATATGCGATTCAATATTTAGAAATTGAAGAGGCTGAAGTAATCAAACATTTACAACAGCAAATTCAAAAAATGGATATGAATACTACCCAGAAAAGACAACTTGAAGTTGAGTTAACGCAATTAGTTCAATATTTATTTTCTGAACAAGGCAAACAGCCTTTAAACATGAATATTACCAACTCCAGAAGTACGCGTACTCAATATGCTTAAGTTCATTTAAATAATTAATACTCTACAACTGAAAGGCAAACATGCTTTAATACGAAATATAAATGATTTTGAATTAAAGCTGTGCTGCTAAAACCTTCGACGTTCATGGTGCCAACATCTATACGGGACTATTCCGAATGGCATCTTGGGCGCCAAAATTATGCTTTATGGTATTTAGAAATTAATGATCAAAAAATAGTTGATTATTTAGATGTCTTACGCGCGTATTTTTCAGAATTCTTATTAGAACCCAATAGCCGTCAATATCATATCACGCTGTTTATATGTGGATTTTTAACCCACGAAACCGAACTCTATAGTGATGACTTTAGTTTGAGTGAGTTAGAGCAGCAAAGGGAAATTTTAAAAAAAGAGAATTTTCCCTCATTTCAACTAAAAATTGGTTCAGTCGATAGTTTTAGTAGCGCTTTATTTGTTCAAATCCAAGATGCCGAAAATATCTTATCTCAAATACGTCAAAAGTTAGGTTTAGTTTCTAATGAAATTGCGGCTTTAGAATATTGTCCGCATATTACATTGGGACTGTATAAAAAAGACTATAGTAGTGATTTGATTTTACATAAAATTTCTGAATTACCTGTACAATACAAACACGCTGAATTTGATCTTAAGATCGAGCATTTAACTTTTGGTTGTTATCAAGCTCAAACTTTACAAGGTAAGTTATATCCATCTCAGCATTTGTTCTTAGGTGATTCATGTTGCAACTGATTTTGGGTGGAGCCCGTTCTGGCAAAAGCCGACTGGCTGAACAAACAGCAATAAATACGCAATTAGCTGTGACTTATGTTGCTACGGCGCAAGCGCTTGACCCAGAAATGCAAAGTCGAATTGAACACCATCAAAATCAGCGTCCTGCTCACTGGTCTTTGGTTGAAGAACCATTATATTTAGCAAATGCTCTACAAAAAATTGATCGCCCTAATCAAATTATTTTGGTGGATTGTTTAACGCTTTGGCTAACCAATTTGTTACTTTTAGATGAGCAAAGTGTTCAACAACTTGAGTGTGAGCAGCTGTTAAAAGTTTTACCTACGCTTGAGTCAGAAATTATTTTAGTAAGTAATGAAACGGGTTTAGGCGTTGTACCACTCGGTGAGATAAGTCGACAGTTTGTCGATGAAGCAGGCAGACTACATCAAGCTCTAGGGCAAATTGCAGATAAGGTTGTGTTTTGTGTGGCTGGTTTTCCAATGATTTTAAAAGGTGAGAAGTAAAATGAACTGGTGGTTAGAGTCTGTACAACAACCTAATTTGGACGCAAAACAACAAGCTGAGCAACACCAACTCCAACTCACTAAACCTACTGGTGCTTTAGGTGATTTAGAACTAATAGCAGTTAAGCTTGCCAGTTTGCAGTCAAATGCACATCCACAAATTAATCATCCATGGATTACAATTTTTGCAGGCGATCATGGCGTGGTTGAAGAAAATATCTCTGCATATCCTCAAGCCGTAACTCGTCAAATGCTGCAAAACTTCACCACTGGCGGGGCAGCAATTAGTGTCATTGCCAAATATCATCAAGCTCATTTGCAAGTGATTGATTGTGGTACCGTAGGTGAAGTGTACGAATATGCAGGCGTTGAACGTCATTGTATTCGTGCTGGCACAGCAAATTTTGCCAAACAAGCCGCAATGAATGCTGATGAATGTCGTGCTGCTTTAGAGTTGGGAAAAAAGAGTGTAGATACGGCTAAAGCCGATGGCGCAGATATTTATATTGCTGGTGAAATGGGAATTGGAAATACCTGTTCTGCTTCTGCCTTAGCATGTCTTTTATTAAATGATACTGCTGAGCAATTAACTGGAGTAGGTACAGGAATTGGTGCCGATCAGTTAAGACATAAAATCGAAGTCATTGAACAAGCAATCGAACTTCATCATAAACATGTTACTGGTGATGCGTTCAAAACATTGTGCGCAGTTGGTGGATTGGAAATTGCGGCTATTGTGGGCGCATACATTCGATGTGCGCAAATAGGCTTACCTATCATTGTGGATGGTTTTATTAGTTCGGTCGCTGCTTTATGTGCGGTACGAATGAACCCTAAAGTACGTGACTGGATGTTGTTTGGCCATCAATCGGCTGAATATGGTCACCGCCGTATTTTACAAGAACTCAATGCTGAGCCGATTTTAAAAATGAATTTACGTTTAGGTGAAGGCAGTGGTGCAGGTACCGCCTTAGGATTAGTAAAAATGGCATGTGTATTACACAACCAAATGGCTACCTTTGCTCAAGCTGCCGTAAGCGGGGATAAAATTGGGTAAATTCAAAATTGATTTGCTCAGACATGGTGAAAGTCAATATAGCCATACTTTACGTGGGCATTTGGATGATGAGTTAACGGAAAAAGGTTGGCAGCAAATGCAGTCAACCATTGAGCAAGTTGCAAATCAGTCATGGGATGTCATTATAAGTTCTTCATTAAAACGTTGTGCTTGTTTTGCTGAGCAACTTGCAAAGACAACTAAACTCCCTTTACTTTTAAGCCATGACTTAAAAGAAATGTATTTTGGTGAGTGGGAAGGTGTCTCAACTCAGCAAATTTATGAAACTTCACCAGAATTATTGGCAAATTTTTGGCAAAAACCGAGTCAATATTGTCCACCGCGTGCAGAAACATTAATGCAATTTCAAACAAGGGTGCTTAAAGGCTTTCAGGAACTACTTGTACAGATGCAAAACCAAAACTGGCAACATGGATTGGTTGTTACCCACGGTGGTGTGATTAAGCTATTGGCTTGTTTAGCCAAGCAACAACCTTTAGATGATTTACTGAAAATGCCGGCAGAGCTTGGGAAATTATACTCATTCGAATTTTCTGAAACAGATGGCCAATTAACTTTCATGCTGAGATAGTAATTTTATATTTCTATACATATGTAAGTTATTATTTTTATAAAGATATTTGGGTGTTTGTAATAGAACTGTCATTGCTAAAAATTAAGCTATTGGCATTTCTTATTAATCACTCATCTGACTTATGAATATTTTATTTAAAACGACTGTGCTCGCAGCATCATTATTACTTGCAGCTTGTAACAATAATGATGATCAAGACATTCAAACAACTGCTCCAACAAACTCATCAAAATATTATCAAACAAAAACACCTTACCAACCACAACAAGAAATAAAAAACTATGAACAAGCACCCACTGGGTTCCAGCCAGTCTTTACAGAGTTAGTGGCACGTCACGGTTCAAGAGGTCTCTCAAGTCTGAAATATGATTTGGCACTTTATAATTTATGGAAACAGGCAAAAGCAGAAAATGCCTTAACACCATTAGGTGAACAATTGGGTGCAGATTTAGAAGCAATGATGAAAGCCAATATCTTATTAGGCTATGGCGTGGAAGGAATCCGCCAGTACGGTTACGGAAATGAAACCATGACTGGTATTTTAGAACACCGTGGCATTGCAGATCGTTTATTACAACGCTTACCAAGTCTTTTAAATTCGCAAGCATCTATATTGGTACAAAGTTCTGGGGTAGATCGTGCAGTTGATAGTGCTAAGTTCTTCACGGCTGAACTCATTCAACAACAACCACAACTTAAAGATAAAATTGTGCCAACGTCTTATACCAGTTTATCGAGTGCAAGCGTTCCAAGTGTTGAAGATGGTGGCGTTGATCGTTTTAAACTCTATTTTCATAGTTTGAATGCAGATGAAGACTTGGTGCAGCCACTTAGTGCTAGTCAACAAAAAATTTATGATGCTAGTCAGGCCTATCAAGATTTTGAAGAAAATAATAAAGATTTAGCCCAAAAGTTAGATGAGTTATCAAAAAATACAGAAGCTGAAAAAATAGCCCAAACTGTACTTAATCCGATTTTTAAAGCAGACTTTATTAAAAAACTGGGCACAACAGGTTATAGCTTTAGCAATACCGGATCCTTTACGGTAACTTCACCTAAAGGTGAGCAAATTACAGAAAAAGGTAAGGGTAAAAATACAATTACTAGTGCAGTTGATGTAGCAGCTTATATTTATGAGCTCTATTCAATTTCTGGTGGCATGAAAGATGAGTTAAAGGGTATCGATTTTGATAAATATATGCCGTTAGATGCTGCAAAATTCTACGCTGAATTTAATGATGCAAACGATTTTTACGAAAAAGGTCCAAGTTTTACAGAGTCAAATCAAGTCACAAGTGAAATTGCTCAAGGACTTAAACAGGACCTGTTCCAACAAGTTGACGCCGTGGTGAATAAAGCTCAGCCTTACAAAGCCGTTTTACGGTTTGCCCATGCTGAAATTATTATTCCTTTGGCAACCAGCCTAGATTTACATAATATGATGCAGCCTTTACCACTACGTCAGACTTATAATTACTCAACCAGCGCATGGCGTGGTGAAGTAGTTTCACCTATGGCGGCAAATGTCCAATGGGATATTTACCAAAATAGCCAAGGTAATACTTTGGTAAAAATGCTTTATAACGAAAAAGAAACGTTGTTCAAATCTGCATGTAACTATGCACGTTATACACCAACTAGTTTTTACTACGACTACATTAAATTGAAACAGTGCTATCAAATGCAATAGATTTTCAGTTTTTGGAGTCTTTAATGGGAATAGGGATTGCTATTCCCATTTTTATTTATTCATAATCCAATTTGTTTTTAAATATAGATCAGTTAGAGACTTGGATATGACACCTTTTTGGATTGCATTGCAATTTTTAACTGTTCTACCTATTGAGCTAAAGATAATGCCAACGGCGGAACAAAATGGTCGAGCTATTTTGTTTTATCCAATGGTTGGGCTGATTATTGGCGGCATTCTTTTTCTTACCTCGTGTCTTTTAGTTAAATTACCCGTTATTTTGCTTACTGCTATCATAATGATTTTATGGATTTGGCTGACAGGGGGATTACATTTAGACGGGCTAGCAGATACGGCAGATGCATGGGTAGGCGGTTTTGGAGATAAACTACGCACTTTACAAATCATGAAGGATCCAAGTTGTGGTCCAATTGGAGTGCTAAGTTTAGTTGTTATCTGTTTGCTCAAATTTTCACTGATCTATGTATTGATAGAACAACAGCAAACACTATTTTTAATATTGGTTCCCACACTCGGACGTGTTGTACCATCCATTTTATTTTTAACTACACCATATGTTCGTGAAAAAGGTTTAGGCCGTTTGCTAACCGATCATTTACCTAAAACAGCGTCTTGGATAATAACTGGGTTAGTTTTGCTGCTACCTTTATATTGGGGATGGCAAGGTGTAATTGCCGTGATTGGCTTTTTAATGAGCCTTGTTTATTTAAGACATCTGTTTATAAAACGTATTGATGGTATTACCGGGGACACCGTGGGGGCCGCGATTGAGCTTAGTGAAACTGTGCTGCTTTTTGCTTTTGTAGTAAGTTATTTTTATTTATAGCTAGATAAAAGTTTGTGGCCAAATTGATGACCACAAACTTAAAGTTGATTAATCACCAAAGTGATAGCGTAGACCTAATAAATATGTACGTGGTGCAGCTGGCGTATAGCTCACTTCATTATTACTAAAAGTAGTACTTTCAGCATAATGAGTATCTGCCACATTTAAAATCTGACCATATACCTCATAAGCTTTTTTACGATAGTTCGCACGAAGATTGAGTACTGCGTGTCCGTCATATTTTTGTGTATTGGCGTCATTAATCCAATATGAACCTACATAGACACCTTCTGCTGAAAGTAGTAATTCGGGAATTGGCTTAATTTGATATTCAAGCGTACCAAAAGTTTTTGGGGCACTTGGCATATCATTACCGCTATAGTCGATTGTTGATGACGGCTGGAATTGTTCATAACGATGGCGAGCCCAGCTACCTGATAGTTTCAGTTTTTGGTCAAGCTGATTGGAAATTTGCCAAGTTGCACCCACTTCAATACCTTCGTGACGAGTTTTACCAGCATTCCGTGGTTCACGGCTATTATCTGGCTTGGTGTAACTAATTACTTCATCTTCACCGTTTAAACGATAAAGGGTAATTTCACCATCCAAACGATCATTCAATGTTTTAAAGCGAATACCCGCATCAATATTGGTAAAAGTTGCTTCGGTCAAATTTGGTGTGACTAAATTTGCGCCGTAAAGGCTACTAACTTCTGGTGGGACAAAGCCTTGTGACCAGTTTGCATAGAAGTCAATTTGAGGTGTTACGTTCCAAATGGCACCTAGTTTCAGACTGGCCTTATGAAAGTTTCGTGTTTCATCAGGTGCGCCCGTAACATTAGATGGAGTTAAATTATTTTGATAATCATAACGAATCCAGTCATAACGAGCGCCGCTGACTAAGTTTAATGTAGGGAGAGCTTGCCAGTTAGCTTGGGCATAGATTGCTTCATTATCAACATCGACATCAAAATCACGTAACAGTTTTCGCTGTTTAAAATCAGTATAAATACGGGTAACTGGATCTCGAAAAACTTCAATGTCATTGGTTCGGCCTTGGGTCGGAGAATGCTCAGCCATGCCACCGACGACTAACTTAACTGGGCCTAGCGTTGCTGAATGCTGTAAGTTAAGCCCATAGGACTGAAAACTATTGTATGTTGTTTGTCCGCTGTATGTTCCTGTTGCAACTCCGTCTTTCTTGTCTGTTTTTATGTTATAGCTTGGGTTTTGCTCTGTCGTATTGTCTCGATAATATAAAGTAATTTGACTTTGTTGCTGATCATTCCAATCATGGCTAAGCTGGGAAGACAATCGAGTTGCATCTACTTCACGATAGGTAAATGTCTGATAGCTATAGCCAGGGCGTTGACTATAATCTTCAGCATTTAAACTACCTGTCATATCTGCATATAAGTGGTTATAACTAAAAATGTTTTTCAGTTTAGTTGTGTCTGAAATCTGCCAATCATGACGTAAGGTAACGCTTTGTTTATCTGATTCGGCATGATCTTGCCAGCTATCACCGCGATCACTGGCATAGGCAGAAATTCTTAAACCATGTGTTCCGTTGTTTGTATCAAAAGTATCAGATGCCCCCACATCTACACGGCGATAACCTTCGCTACTCGCACTCAGGCCAATATCAGCTGTTGGTGTTGTACTTGGCGCCTTTGTTAAAAAATTAATAGTTCCACCAATGGCATTACTCCCATAAACACTACTCGCAGGCCCACGCAAAATTTCAATATTGTCCACGCCAGCCATATTCATTTCATACAGGGCATTATGGTTAAACACGCCTACAGGACGAATTGAAAGACCATCTTCTAAATATTGATATACAGCTGCGGTTGTCATAGGTTGGCGTATGGACATCATGTGCTGCTCATTACCAAGGTCATTCATTAAAACCCCTGGTGTCTGGTTCACGAGTTGTCCAATAAACGTGGCATGTTTATTTTCAATTTGGTCATTATTAATTTGGCTAATAGCTGCTGGAGTTTTATTGAGTGTTTCACCTTCACGGCTTGCTGTGACTACAATCGTTGCTAAGGTTTTTGTGTCACTATTTGCTGGTGTTAAATCTTCAGCAAAAATAATAGGACTGGCTGAGGCAGAAAAGCACGCCGCACTTAAAACAGATAAGCGGAATTTGAGGGATAACATATTTTGACCCTATAAAAAGCAATAAGTTTTGAGTCCTTGAAAAATCAAGGATGGTAAAAGTTGCGTTTTTACAGAGCAGCAGGTGGGGCGTGTTTAATCGGTAAAATATAGAAGGTAGGGGGAAGTTCTGGCTGTATTGTCCACGTATGGCACAGGCATCGTACACGGGTAAACCAACGTAAAATTAAAACAAAAATCAAAGCAATTAAAGGAATTAAAATTGCTGCATCTAGACCATGCGTACAAAGTGGACAATGCTTCATAATTTGAGTAGCTAGAGCAAAGACTTCTTGAGCATGCGAACTATGAAATTTATCTTGAACAGGTTCCATCTGGTGATGGGCATGTGAAGAGTGATGCTGCTGAGTATTGAAATTTTTCTGGTTCGATGAATGCTCTAGTGCGACTGGCTGACAGTGGCTAGGCATAGTGTATAACTCAGGTACGATGCCAATTTGCACAAGTGTGGGCAAAAAAATGTGCCATAGTAAACACAGCAAAGTGATAGCACTTAAAAGCGTGCGCCACTTCAGCAAATGTTGACGGAAACTCAGCACCATATTTAGGCGGTCGTAGTGGAAAAGCTCGCCGAAGTATAATCAAAAAAGAAAAGTCATCATAGCTAAATTCCGACAAAGAAAAATAAAAAAGCCCTCAAAAATGAGGGCTTACTTGATCTTCTTAAAAAGATGAATTAACGATTTGGTAAAACGTCTTTTAAAGCTTCATGCATTTCAAGTAATGTTTTTTCAGTTGTTTCCCAGTCAATACAGCCATCAGTTACTGATTTACCATATTCAAGGTCACAAAGATTTTCAGGAATATCTTGGCGGCCGCCTTTTAAGTGACTTTCAACCATAAGACCAACAATTGACTTATTACCATCTAAAATTTGTTCAGTAATATTTTTAAGAACAAGTGGTTGTAAGTACGGGTCTTTATTTGAGTTTGCGTGACTCGCATCAATCATGATTTTTGTGCTAACTTTTGCTTTTGCTAAAGCATTTTCTGCTTCTTCAACAGAGCCAGCATCATAGTTTGGCTTACCATTACCACCACGTAATACTACGTGTGCGTAAGGGTTACCGCTTGTATTAATAATCGAAACTTGTCCGTCTTCATTAAGACCTAAGAAGCTATGGCCATATTTAACAGACTGCATCGCATTGGTTGCAACAGTTAAACCGCCATCTGTACCATTTTTAAAACCTACTGGTGATGATAGACCAGAAGACATTTCGCGGTGAGTTTGGCTTTCGGTTGTACGTGCACCAATTGCAGACCAAGAAATTAAGTCTTGGTAGTATTGCGGAGAGTTCGGGTCAAGTGCTTCAGTTGCACATGGTAAACCTTTTTCATTTAATTCAAGTAAAAGCTTACGACCAATACGCAAACCTTTTTCAATATTAAAAGAGTCATTCATGTCAGGGTCGTTAATGAGACCTTTCCAACCAATTGTTGTACGTGGTTTTTCAAAATAAACACGCATAACTAAATATAGTGAATCTTTAACCTTTTCACTTAATGCTTTTAAACGATCGGCATATTCGTGAGCAGCTTTTGGATCATGAATAGAGCAAGGACCAATAACGACAAACAAACGCTTATCTGAACCATCTAAAATATTACGAATGGTATCGCGACCTTTTAGAACAGTTTGTGAAGCAACATCAGATAAAGGAAGTTCTGACTTAAGCTCGGCTGGTGTTACAAGAGTTTGAATGCTTTTAATATTAACGTCGTCGATATCTGGCTTTGAAACGGAATTTGAATGTGTAGTCATTGCTGTCACTGGTTCGATCATACTAAAGGTTGTTTTGTGTACTGAATATACCATGAAATAATTATGAAAATCCTACATCTCATGGTATTTCAGTTTGGAAAAATCTTATTGATTTTGCTATCTTTCAGTTGAGTTGCTTGTTTTTTCGGCAATCACAGCTTGTTGTTGTACCACAGGTGCTTTCGGTTTTGCTTTGACTGGGTGAACCATAAAGTTAACACCGAGGGCAAATAGGGTAATCCCTAAAATTTTTCGGATTAAACGTTCTGGCATACGAGAACTAATTAGCGTACCAACAATAATTGCAGGAATTGAACCCACTAATAACCACATAAGAAGCGTAAAGTCGACGTTACCAGCACTCATATGTCCAAGGCCAGCCACTAAAGTGAGCAATACGGCATGTACAACATCTGACCCAATAATTCGAATCATTGGTAAGTTCGGGAACATGATCACAAGTGCCATAATCCCAAATGCACCAGCACCGACTGATGAAAGCGTTACGAATACACCTAAAATAATACCCATAACCACGATAAAGCTACGTTTTTTATGGATAGCTAAATGCTCAGTCTCAGTTTGAGTGACTTCTTTATTTCTAAAACGACTAAAGAACTTCTCAATACGAGAGCGGAAAATGATAGATACACCAGTTAAAGTCAGCATAAAACCTAATACCATGGTGAGTACAGCTTTATAGTGTGTTGACTGACTTAAATAATGCTCAAGTACCCATGTGGTACCGAAAGATGCAGGAATGCTGCCTACTGCTAACCATAAAACAATTGGCCAGACAATATTGAGCTTTCTAGCGTGAACCATTGATCCACAAAATTTTGAAATTGCGGCATAAAGTAAATCGGTACCAATTGCGATATGAGGTTCAATTCTAAAAAGGCCAATTAAAATTGGTGTCATTAATGATCCACCACCAACTCCCGTAATCCCTACACAGAAACCAACTAACATACCTGCTAAGATAAATTCAAAAGCACCAGACATCTTTATCGCCACTTATCACGAAACGCACATATCTTATTCCTTTTAGAGATAAACAGTTGTCATGAATAATGATTTGCTTATGCAAAAAAAAGCTAAGCAATCAAAATATTACTTAGCTTGTTCTATTTTTCATCACTTTTTTAAGAAAACGATTATTTTGATGACTTTAGAGGATTAACAAGAAGTATAAGAATAAAAGTTAATGGCGTTGCAAAGATCCACCAACTGACAAATCCAATTGAAAATTTATAGTGTTGAATAAGAATAAATGCGCATAAACCAAATAGCATGAATGCAGCTATTTTAAAGTATCGATAATACTTTTGAGCTAGTGATTTGAAATGACCTGTTGATTTCGGCGATCGATATTTTTCGCTCGCCATAAATAACAAATACATACCTAATAAAATTAAGAGGAAAGCTATAAGAATCATGAGCTCACCTCAGTATTTAATTTATTCAGCTTTTTTTGAATCTTTTCTACAGCTTTATGCTGGATAGGTTGAATTTTGCAGAATATAAAAATTGCTAAAGCTGCAAAGATCCACAAAAATACATCTACACGTGCAAAGGTCCAATAATCTCTGAGACTTTGAACATACTCATGTTTAAGCAAATAACTTAGATTTAAGATGGGAAGTGCAATACAAAGCATAATAAAAACGCAAAGTTGAGTTCGCCACAAATGCTGCTTTTTAGTGAATAAAGCAATGATCAAGCTGATTAACCAAACTAAGAAAAAACTATAAATTTCATAATTGATCGTGGTTGACGTGACTGTAAACAATCGATTCGCGCTTAAATAGGCGACAGTTGCACAAGGTAATCCAACAAATGCTGCAACATTTAAACGGTCAACTAAATAGTGTCCAAAGTGAAACTTACTATTCTTATTTTGAATTTGTCGTTTAAGACTCCACAGTAACAAACCAGAGGCAATCATTACACAGCCTAAAATGCCTGAGAAAAAGAATCCTAAACGAAGTAAAGGCTGAGCAAATGTCGCCATATGTAGCCCATAGACACCTGCATTTAATGTTGCAATAGGACTATTATTACGTGTGTCTTCTAAGACTTTGCCAGTTGAAGCATTTAATGTAATTTGAGCCTGATTACGAGTAATAGAGCGGTCTTCTTGCTGAATAAATGTAATTTGCGCCTGGTTGGTATTCGGATTTTTTACACTAATCGTTGATAAAGGTTGATTACCCCAACTTTGTTGAACTTGGTTCAATAGCTTATCAATAGCTAAGTTTTGAGCAGGCTGAATCGATTGGTTCTCAGGCACAGTCTTTGTACGTATTTCGGTAAAATATTGATAAGGGTTTTCAGGGTAAAGCTTTTGCATTCCCCAAGGCAGATATAAATAAAAGAAAATAGCTAAGCCTGTAAATGTAATGGTTAAAAAGAAGGGCAATGCAACGACAGAAGAAATATTGTGAAAGTCTAGCCATGAGCGCTGAGACTTAAATGTGCGTAAAGTAAAAAAGTCGGTAAATATTTTTTTATGGGTAATAATCCCTGAAACCAAAGCAATCAGCATAATTAATGCGGCAAAACACACGACTAATCGCCCAACTATTATTGGAATGCCAAAAAGTTGGTAATGGAAACGGTAAAAAAAATCGCCGCCTAGAGTTGCCGAAAGTTGAAGTTCTTTTCCTGTGTTAGCATCAAGTGTGGCATTGCCATAACCGCCGTCAGCTTTTTCCCAATACATAGTGTTGACGGGACTTTCAGGTGTCGCCACAGTTAAATACCAAGATTTGGCATATGGAGCGTTTTCTTGTAAATATTGATATGCTGTTTTAATGGCAATATCTTGTTTTACTTCATATTGTGCAAGTGCAGGCTGCATCCATAAATTAATTTCATGGCGGTAGTAGGACAAACTTCCCATTAAGAAAATGGCAAACACAAGCCATCCAAATATTAAGCCAGTCCATGAGTGTAGCCATGCCATCGATTGACGTATACCCTTATGCATAACCCACCATACGCGTTGCAAAAAAGAAAAGAGCACACAAAACAATTGATAGCCCAGTGAGTTTCAAAAGTGATTGAATGCAGAAACCAACGATCACAAAGATGACGTAAAATAGAATTGCTATAAATGCTGCGAGATATATAGCTTCAGCTTTGTCGAGGGTCAAAAGGAAAATTCCAATGAGTCCAAGACTTAAATACGCCATACAGGCAAAGCCCATACCGAAAACTAGCAAGAATCGATAGAAAACTTTTATACGATATGACACTGGGAGATTTACAGTTTTGGACATCTTTACTGACACATACACAAAGAATAATAAGTAAAGCCAATCCCTAAATTAGGATTGGCTACGATATTAATATTTAAACTTTACAGCAACTGTATAGTTGGCAGGAGCGCCATAGTAACCTTGGCCACCAGATAAACCTGTCAAATATTTTTCATTTGTTAGATTGTTTCCATTTATCTGGAACAGTACATGTTCGTTTAAATCATAACTGGCCATAACGTTAAGCAATGCATAAGCATCCTGTTTTACAGTTGAGTAAGAGGTGTCATGTATATCATCTTGCCACTTAATGCTTGCACCAACTTTTAACTTTGGAATCTGTGGAACAGTATAAGATGCCAAAACGTTAAGCGTTTGAGTTGGGATATTAGGTCTGCCTCTTTCACCAGTTTCCATATTTTTTAGACTAAATGTTGAAAAACCAAAAACTAAATCTAAGTTATCAGTTAATTTTCCAGTTAATCCGACCTCAACACCTTGCGATCTAATCGTTCCAATTGGAGATGAGTATTTGTTATAAAGCGGATCCCATAATGGGTTTAGCGCAAAATTATCTTCATCTGTTCTAAAGATGGCAATATTTCCTGTTAAAGCTCCATCTAACCAAGCGCTTTTTACACCTAATTCATAGCTTTCACCCTCTACTGGTACAGCTGTTTGTTTAGTAGAAAGATCGATAACAGTTTGTGGTCTAAAAATAGAGGTGTAACTCATATAACCTGTGTATTCAGGAGTAAAATTATATGTAATACCTGCATATGGAGAAACTTTATTCTTTTTATATTCTAAAGTGTCGATTTCCGTGTAGTTGGCACCTAAGATAAATTTGAGATCCTCACCTAAATGAAGACGAGTCGCACCGTAAACGGACTTCATGGTTCTTTCTTCTGGGTCAGCATAGGTAAAGTCTCCCCAAGTCGGTTCTTCAGGAGTCCAGCTTGGTAAGTCTGTGGTAATAACACCTAAACTACTGCCATACGAATAAACACTTTGAGCACTATATTTTGACCAGTTATAACCAATATTTGCTTCGTGTTGCTGCCCTAATAAATTAAAAGTACCTTGAATGTCTGCATTAGCAGTAGTTTCTTTAAATTTTTGATTATAAATCTCTGGATAGAGCGAAATACCAGATGTATTGTCAGTATCAGAAGGAGAGCCGCTGAGATAAAGCATTTTATCTTTAACATCTGATTTTTTTAGGTTATATCCTAATCTTAACTTCCAGTCTCCCCATAATTTTTGTTCAATATTGGTAAAATAATTATCTATTTCCCAATCGTAGTATGTCCATGACGGTGCATAATTATAGTTACGAGAATAACTTAATGGTTCACCTTTGGAGTTAACTAAGGGTAGAGCACCCCATTGAGAACCATTAGCATATTGACGAGTTTTCGAATATCCTGCTGAAACATTTGTGGTGTCTGTAACGTCAGCTTCTAAAATTCCTTGAAATCCATTTTTTTCTTCTGAATAGCGGTCTAGATAAGAATTTCCTACTTTCTCATAACCTACAAGACGTCCTCGTACCCTTCCATCTTGTGTAAGAGAACCAGAGATATCCGCTTCATAACGTTGTGTATCCCATGAACCATAGCTCACCCCAGCATTTGCTTGAAATTCTTTGGTGGGACGTTTACGGATATAGTTAATTGTAGCGCCAGGATCCCCAAGGGCATTTGTTAGAGCATCAGCACCTTTGACAATTTCAACACGATCGTAGAAATAACTATCTGCATCACTATTGTTATAATTATAGCTGTCAACTTGAGGGATACCGATTCCATCAACTAAAATGTTTGAAATATCAAAACCACGAGCAGTATAAGTTGTTCGGTTTGTTTCTAATCCAGTTACAGTTATACCTGGTGTATTACTTAAAATATCTCGGGTACTAGTAAGTCCGAAATCTTCAATTTGCTGACGAGTAACGACATTAACAGTTTGAGGAGTTTCTTTAGCCTCAATATTAAGCTTGGTTGCGCTACTCGAGTTTTTAACATTATATGCTTTGGTTTGTTCAGAAGACTGCTCAGCATTTGATGCTTTAACTTGGATCGTCTGTAAAGCTTGTACCTCTGACTCTTGAGCATGAGAGAGGTTCGCATAACAAATCGCGCAGGCGATTACAGTAAGCTTAAATGGTCGAGGTGGGATATTCATAAGATTAAGGATAATGTAAATAATTCTCATTTATTTTATTGTTTGTAAATGTAAGCTACAATTCAAATTGCATTGTTAATTTAGATTAAAAGATAGTGAATGAATGTAATTTTAGATAGCTTGTGCTGTGGTTGCTTTGAGTAAGTACGTATCGATCAAGTTCAAGATTGATAAACCTCTATGCTAGAATGCATTATTTCAAATTCTTGGGTAAATCGCCTTGGCAAACCGAAAACTTAAAATAGGCATTGTAGTTGGGGAAGTTTCTGGAGATACGCTTGGTGTGAAACTTATGCGTAGTTTTCGAGAACAAGGAATCGATGCCGAATTTGAGGGAATCGGTGGTCCTCAAATGATTGCTGAAGGTTTTAACAGTTATTACCCAATGGAAACTCTGTCTGTGATGGGGATTGTTGAGGTATTAAAAGACTTAAAAAAATTATTCGCTGTGCGGGATGGTTTAATCAATCAATGGACTCAAAATCCAGTTGATATTTTTATTGGTATTGATGCGCCAGACTTTAACCTCAGACTTTCTAAAAGTATTAAAGAAAAGAATCTTCCAATAAAAACAGTTCAATATGTCAGTCCTTCAGTTTGGGCATGGCGTCAAGGACGTGTTCATGGCATTAAACAAAGTATAGATTTAGTACTTTGCTTATTTCCTTTTGAAAAAGTTTTTTATGAACGATATGAAGTTCCAGCAGCATTTGTAGGACATCCGCTAGCTAAACAATTGCCACTTGAAAATCCAATCCAAATTGCCAAACAGCAATTAGGTCTTAATGAAAATCAAAAACATATTGCGTTATTACCAGGTAGTCGAAAAGGTGAGGTAGAACGACTTTTGCCTATGTTACTTGGAACTGCCAATATTCTGCATAAGAAATATCCAGACATTCAATTTTTAATTCCCGCAATTAACGATGCTCGTAAGCAACAGATTGAGCAGGGTGTTGAACAATTAGCGCCTAATTTGAAAACTGTAATTCATATTTTAGAAAATACAGATAGCGAGTCGAAAGTTGGCCGTATGGTCATGAATGCAAGTGATATCATTGCTTTAGCTTCTGGGACTGCAACATTAGAAGCCATGTTAATGCATAGACCAATGGTCACTTTCTATAAATTGCATTGGTTGACCTATATAATTGCTAAGCTTTTGGTGAAAATTCCTTATTACTCTTTGCCTAATATTATTGCGGGTAAGAAAGTCATTGAAGAGCTGATTCAAGCTGATGCCACACCAGAACATTTAGCAAGTGAAATAGAAAAACTAATGAATGTTGAGACAGCTCAAATTCAAGTGATGCAACATTTAACCATGCATAAACAACTTATTTCTGGAAATACAGAAGATCCAGTGCAGGCAATTTTGCAATGTTTAAATAGCTAATTTTTAATATTTGCTTGGCTAATTGCTTTTAAGCCAGCTAAAGAAAATTTCTTAAAATGTTCAACTAAACCGTGTAATGGCATCTGAGCAATATTTTTAAGCGGCTCAGGTGCTTGAGCATTTGGTCCAGCAATAATGAGCATCATGCAAGGTGTCATTACGCTTAAAATACAAGGCAAAACAGCTGGATCATTTTCATCTAAACCAGCAACTTGACTAATGAGCTTACGAATAAGAAAAAATTTTCTCATACCTGCAAATTCAATAAAATTTAATAAATGCTCAGAAGGTGAAAAGAGTTCACGAATAAAGACTTTGCCATGCCAAACATCTTTTTCAGTTAACTTATGCAGCAAGGTCTCAAGTAATAAGCTTAGCTTTTCTTCTGGTGACCGAGTGCTTTCAACAAGTTCTAGTAAATATTTTTCATCTAGATAGTGAGCGTGAGCTTCCACTAACACAGCTTGATATAGCCCGTCTCGACCATCAAAGTGATAATTAATTGCAGCCAAATCGACATTCGCAGCGTTAGCAATTGTTTTGTTCGCTGTCTTTGCAAAACCATATTGGGCAATTAAAGGTCCTGCTGCCTCAATAATTTTAGACTTGGTTAAGTCACCATCACTTCGTCTAGATCTGGACATGTTTAACCCTAATTTTCACTCACCATAAAAGTATATCTTTTATTCAAAGATTGGAGTAATTTAAATTTAAATTGAATTTAAACTAATAAAATTTGAATTTAATAAGAAGGCCAATAAGATGAATAAAAAAGTGATTGCCGTCGTCTTGGTTGTTATAGCTGTGGTTATTATCGGCTTTGGGGTATGGAAATATAATAATAAAAATCAAAAAGATAATGTATTAACATTATATGGAAATGTTGATATTCGCCAAGTTTCACTCGCATTTGAACAGTCTGGTCGTATAGAGAAACTGTTAGTACAAGAGGGCGACAAAGTTAAAGCAGGACAACTACTAGCGACTCTTAATACCAATGCACTACACATTCAGGCAAAGCAAGCTCAAGCACAACTTAAAGCTCAACAAGAGGCAATTGTTAAACAAGATGTGGGAGCTCGCCCAGAAGAAATTACTCAAGCAAAAGCACAACTTGCATCTGCCGAAGCCGAGCTTGATAAAACCAACAAAAACTTGCAACGCTTACAAATATTGGTGAGTAGTACGGATGGTCGGGCAATTAGCCAACAAGAGCTAGACTATGCCAAAAGTAATAAAGATAGTGCTGAGGCAGCGGTCCGTGAAAGACAAGCCAATTTAGAATTGATCATTAAAGGTGCCAGACAAGAAGATCGTGAAGCGACCAAAGCACAGTATGAAGTAATTAAGGCTAATTTAGATCTAATTAACTATAACCTTGCTCAAGCTGAACTAAAGTCTCCTGTAAATGCAGTGGTACGAGCGCGGTTACAAGAAGTTGGCGATATGACAACTGCGCAAAAAGCCGTTTATACATTGGCTTTGACCGATCCCAAATGGATTCGGGTGTATGTAAACGAGCAAGATTTAAGCTCTATTAAAATGGGTGGCACGGCCCAAGTTATTCGTGATTCTGATCCCAATCAACCTATCAATGGAAAAATTGGCTATATATCTTCAGTGGCTGAGTTCACCCCTAAAACAGTACAGACTGAAGAGATTAGAACAACACTGGTTTATGAGGTTAGGGTGTATGTAAATGATCCGAATGATCAATTAAAAATGGGCCAACCTGTGACTGTAAAAGTACCACTTGCTTCAGGTGAGAAAGCTCATGACTGATGAAAAAATAGTGGTTCAAGTTAAAAATTTATTCATGACTTTTAAGGCTGAGAGTAAAAAGTCAGCCGATATTAGTGCAATTGTTGATTTGAATATGCAAATTAACCAAGGAGAGCTTACGGCTTTAGTTGGTCCAGATGGTTCGGGAAAAACAACTTTATTAAGATTAATTGCAGGACTATATAAAGCCACTTCTGGTTCATTAAATGTACTTGGAATTGACGTAAGTAAAAATCCGCAAGCTGTACAAGACCGTATTAGTTATATGCCACAACGCTTTGGACTCTATGAAGACTTAAGTGTACAAGAGAATTTAGATTTATATGCCGACTTACATGGCGTTCCAAAGGATGTACGTAACCAAAGATTTAAACGTTTATTGGAAATAACGGATCTTACTCAATTCACTCAACGTCTAGCAGGCCAACTTTCTGGTGGGATGAAACAAAAACTAGGATTGGCATGTACGTTAGTTCGGTCCCCAGAGTTACTGTTACTTGATGAGCCTAGTGTTGGAGTAGACCCTTTATCAAGACGAGATTTATGGATCATTATTGAACAGCTTGTTCAGGAAGAAAACTTAAGCGTAATTATAAGTACTGCTTATATGGATGAGGCAGAAAAATGTGCCTACGTATATATCATGCACGAAGGCAAAATTTTAAAACAAGGTTCACCTAAACAATTAAAAGAAATAGCACATGGACAAACATGGAATATAAAACCTTCAGAGCAGATTAAGGCTCGGACTTTACAAGCTCAGTTACTTGATAACGATGTAGAGATTATTGATGCTGTTCCAAAGGGCGAGCAAGTGAATTTTATTAGTCGTCAAAAAGAGCTATCAGCCAATACTTTACCAGAAGGGTTAAAAGCAAATACGCGACCACCTGAACTTGAAGATGCATTTATGATGCTGTTACAGCAGACTCAAAAGCAACTAAAACATATACCTATTCCTGAGCAAGCTTTTCAATTAGAACAAAACAATAATTTAAAATCAGAGCAACCTATCATTGTAGTTAAAGATTTAGTCCGAACTTTTGGAGATTTTACTGCTGTTGCCAATACATCATTTACTGTACAACGTGGCGAAATATTTGGATTACTTGGACCAAATGGCGCGGGTAAAACGACAACATTTCGAATGTTGTGTGGATTGCTACCAGCAAGTAGCGGGTATTTGGAAGTTGCTGGTAAAAATTTACGGACAGCTCGTGCTGAGGCAAGAGCCAAAGTGGGGTATGTCTCTCAAAAATTTGCACTGTATAGCAATTTAACTGTCTTAGAAAACTTGAAGTTTTTTGGTGGAGCCTATGGGTTATCTGGCAAAAAACTAAATCAACAAATTGATAAAGCCTTACAGCAATACGATTTAAAGCCTCATAGTAAAAGTGGTGATTTACCGGGTGGGTATAAACAACGGCTATCAATGGCTGCTGCACTATTACATGAACCAGAAATTTTATTTTTAGACGAACCCACGAGCGGAATTGACCCGCTTGCACGGCGATCATTTTGGTACAGCATTGGTGAACTGGCAAATCAGGGCATTACCATCATTATTACCACGCATTTTATGGAGGAAGCAGAATATTGTGACCGCATTGCCATACAAGATGCTGGAAAGTTATTGGCCTTAGGGTCTCCCCAACAAGTCCGTAAATTGGCAAGTAAAGATAAACATATTGGTGACATGAATGAGGCTTTTATAGCAATTGTGGAACAAGCACGTGCATTAAGGCACGCTGTTTAGGAGGTCTACAATGAGCCTTGGATTTTGGAATCGGCTGATAGCATTAGTTCGTAAAGAAACTAAGCAGCTTATTCGTGATAAAAGCAGCCTCGGGATTGGACTCGTTTTGCCTGTTATTTTAATTCTACTGTTTGGTTATGGACTTTCCTTTGACTTGGATCAGGCACGAGTCGGCGTTGTCGTTGATCAGTCTTCACCACAGATCAATCAGGCTTTAGCTGGTTTAAATGGCTCGCGGTATTTAACGAGTCAAGAGTTTCATAATTTGCCTGAAGCAGAGCAGGCTATTCGAGAGGGCGAAATTGATGTCATTTTGCATTTCCCTTCAGATTTCGCCACTCAGGCACAGCAAGGTAATGCAAAGGTTCAACTATTATTAAATGGTACATCCACCACCATAGCAACAGCCTTAGAAGGTTATGTTGCAGGTGCTTTAGCTACCGCACCGTCTATACAAGTTGACCGTAGCCCAATATTAGCAGCGTCAAGCGCCGTTAATATTGAGCAAAGAATATGGTTTAACGAATCTGGTAACAGCGCTTGGTTTTTAGTCACTGGCTTAATGGTGCTTATTTTAACTTTAATTGGCGCATTTTTAACGGGGCTGCTTATTGCCCGTGAAAGGGAACGGGGAACTCTAGAAGCTTTATTTGTTACACCTGTAAGGCCATTTGAAATTGTATTAGCAAAACTCATTCCCTATGTGGTGGTCGGCATGATTGATATCGTGATCTGTATTGTTGCTGCCTATTTTATTTTTGAAGTGCCTATGCGCGGTTCATTATTCTCAATTTTATCGGCTTCATTTCTCTATTTAGTTGTTTCATTATTACTTGGTTTAACTATATCTGGCTTTGCCCAAAGTCAGTTTCAGGCGAGTCAAATTGCTTTATTGGCAAGTTTTATGCCTGCGCTGATGCTTTCTGGGTTTGTTTTTGATACACGCAACTTGCCTTTGGTTGTGCAAATTATTAGTCAGTTGCTTCCAGCTACGCATTTTATGATTTTAATTAAAACCTTATTTATGGGAGGTGATGATTGGAAGTTATGGTTTAAAGAGTGCGGTTTTCTGTTGGGATATATCATTGTTTTGATATGTGCTGTGAACTTTTCACTGAAAAAACGGTTGAGATAAAGTTATGTGGCAGCAGCTAATCGTTTGGCTAAAACATTTAAGTTTTTTAGTCAAAAAAGAATTCTTAACCATTTTTAGTGACCCTGCAAATAGAGTCATTTTATTTGTACCAGCCCTCATGCAGGCACTTTTGTTTGGTTATGCTGCTACTTATGATGTTAACCGTGTAGATTATGCAATTTTAGACCAGAGCAATGGGCAGGTTTCACATGAACTCATCTCAAAACTAGATGGCTCTGGTATTTTTAAGCGAGTTGCAACACTTGAATATACCGATCAAATCAAACAGGTTATTGATAGCCGTCAGGCACTGGTTGTAATTACGATACCGTCCGACTTTGAAGACAAATTAAATAATAACCAAAGTTCATCTATACAAGTGATTGTTGATGGTAGGAACTCATCAACTGCTGTTGTAGCTGGTTCATATCTAAATAAAATTGTTGGTCAGTTTAATCAGCAAAAATTTAACTCAGCTTTACCGATTAGCCTTGAAACAAGAACATGGTACAACCCAAATCAGGAATCTCGTTGGAGCCTAATGCCTTCATTAATTGCAGCATTAAGTATGATGCAAACATTACTTTTATCCGCTTTATCAGTCGCGCGTGAACGTGAGCAGGGCACATTTGATCAATTATTAGTGACACCGTATACACCATTACAAATTATGATTGGTAAGGCCTTGCCGCCAATTTTTGTAGGGCTGATGCAGTCAACCATTATTTTATTGATTATTTTGTTCTGGTTTAAAATTCCTATGAATGGCTCTATTGGGCTGCTTTATTTTGGTTTATTGAGTTTTAACGTAGCTGTAGTCGATGTGGGCTTGTCAATTTCAGCATTATCTTTAAATATGCAACAAGCCATGCTTTTTACGTTTTTATTGATTATGCCTTTAATGTTGCTTTCTGGCTTACTTACACCAGTAGAAAACATGCCTAAAGCACTTGAAATAGCAACTTACGCAAATCCATTGAGATTCGGAATTAACTTGGTACAACGAGTTTATTTAGAGGGTGCAAGTTTTGCACAAGTTAAATGCAACTTTATTCCAATGATCATACTTGGACTGGTCACTTTACCTTTGGCAGCTTGGCTATTTAGAAACAGATTATCTTAATTAAAAAGCCCCATTTTAGGGGCTTTAAAACTTACTTAGGCACGTACGATCAGCTCGTAACCCGTATATTTACGGATATTAATAACACCAATATCAAAGATTAAATATTGGCCTTTAATACCTTTTAATACACCACGAATTTTTGGTGTTTTATCTAAGTTTAGAGACTTAATTTTTTCAGGATATTGTTCAACTGGATAAACAAACTCACGTGGCAATTCATTTTCTAGTAGTTCAACCGTTTCGTTAAATTCAAGATTTTGGCTAAATTCCTCACGAATAGATTGAATTTTAGGTGCAAACTCTTCGATTAACTGATCACGTTGTTCTGTCAGTTTCAGAGGTTCAGCTTCACCCTTAAGGAGTTTGCGCCAATCAGTTTTGTCAGCAACTAAAGAACCAAACATAGTTTCAAGTTGACCTGATAAACGGCGTGATCCAACCTTTAAAATAGGTAAGGCTTGAGTTGCGCCCTGATCTAACCAACGACCTGGCATATGACTAACACGGGTAATACCTACTTTTAGAGCACTTGAGTTTGCCAAATATACAATATGCGGTTGGAAACACACATTATGGGCAAAGTCATCTTCACGACATGTACCTAAATGATAGTGGCATGTTTCAGGTTTCATAATGCATAGGTCACATTCTGCTTTAGTTTTAAAGCATTTAAAGCAGTGGCCTTGAGAATAAGATTTTGGTGTTTTAGTGCCACAAGAAGTGCAATAAATATTACCTGTCCATTCGATTTCTAGTTCTTGTCCTAAATTAAAAGGAAGATCAATTTCTGAACGGTCTAATACAAATTTGTATTCAACATTTGCCTTGGTTGTCTGTTGATCAGTTACACTAGCATCTTTTAGGCCTGCATGCATTTTATGGCAAATGCCTTGTAGTTCCATAAAGTTTAAACTCACATCTTTCAATTAAGGGTTGCGGTTATGGCTGAACAAAATGTCATCACTTCTATGCTAGACGATTTATCAAACGAACAGCCCATTCATACTGCACTTTGTATTGGCCAGAAAATTGACCAGAATAACGCAATTCAATGGCACTATTTTACCGTAACTGAGCTTTTAAGTCTGCCTTTTACTCAGCGTTATGACTTGGGTTTTGTATTGTTTGATACAGATGAAATGCAGAACATAACTGAACTACAAAAGTCACAATTATTAGTGAAGCTAAGAGATTTATTAGCAAAGCGAATTGTTGTAGTAAGCAAACGCAGTGATGAACAGTTATTGCGTTCTTTAGGTTTCACGCAACTCATTGATAAAACTTCACATGATAGTGATTTTGCTTTATGGCAATTTAACATCTTGACCTATAAGCATGTCCCTGATTGGTTTAATTCAAAGTTCTGGGCAAACCCAGAGAACTGGAATAAATTCCGCTGGTAAAAGAGCACTCAATCTCTTTCAAAATTTAACAATTTGGCTTTTGCTGTCTTAACAAGAATCCGCGTATGCTCGTGTATAAACCATACATAAGAGTTACACATGACAAATTTAAGCAACATTGTAGAAGTTTTGGCTCAGCAGGCTTTAGGTGGGAACCAGCAAGCATCAGGTCAAGGTGGTTTAGGTGGAATTTTAGGTTCAGTACTCGGGCAAATGGGGGGCAATACTTCTTCTGGCGCACAAGGCGGTCTTGGAAGAGTACTAGGTTCTGTATTAGGTCAAGTGACTGGAAATAATAATAACGCACCTCAAGCAGGTGGTGGCGTACAAAGTTTATTAATTGCAGTTGTACCTTTAATCTTAGGTTGGGTTCAACAACAAGGCGGTTTGCAGGCTGCTTTAGAAAAGTTAAAAGGTGCGGGTTTAGGTAACCAAGTTCAAAGCTGGGTTGATCCAAATCAAAGTAATAGCGAAGTTCCTACTCAACAATTGCAAAGTTTATTTAATCCAGCTGACATTGAGCAAGTTGCTGCGCAAGCTCAAGCTCCAAAAGAGCAAGTTTACGGTGCAATTGCGTCAGTCTTACCTCAAGTCATTGACTCATTAACACCTCAGGGTGAAAGTACCGATCATCAAGAAGCAAACCAAGATATTCAAAACGTTATGAATCTTGTAAGTGGTTTCTTAAAGTAAGCTACAAAGTAAAAAAAGCCGGTATAAAAATATCGGCTTTTTTAATCTGAACAATAAAATAAAAGGGCATTAGCCCTTTTATTTTAGATATGAATCAAAGATAACTAATTAGAAGTTATATTCGATACCTGTACCTACAACAGTTTGCTTGTCATCGTCATTCAACCAGTCACGTTTTTGTTGAGCAACGATGCCGTAGAAACGAGCTTGCTTGTTGATTTGGTAATCAAGACCTAAACCGTACAAGTCTATTTTACGATCTGATTGACCACTTACTTGTGTTTCAGCTGAAGCATATTCTGCTTTCACTTTAAGTTTAGTGTTAGGAATTTTATAAGCAGCTGTTACAGCATATGCTTGTTCCTCTAAACCACGGTAAGCTTTACCAGCTTTATCGATTGAGCCATCTGATTTATATGATTGACCATATGCAGTCAATTCATCAGTAGGTTCAGCATGTTGCCATAAAGCACCTACAACAAAACCTGATTTTGCGATGTCATAAGAACCAGTTACACGGTAAGCATCTGTATAAACATCTTTTAGACCGTAAGCAGCATATTTACCTTTAATAGCAAAGTCACCAGCGGCAGCTACTGCTAAACCAAGGTCTTTGTTTTCATAACCAAGCGCAGTAGACACAGAGTCAAAGCTGTCATTCTTACTGTCTTTACCAGTTTCACCTTGTTTGCTGTCAGAGGTGCTTTCACCAGTTTGAGCCATAATGTTGAAAGTTAAACCAGCTAATAATTTAGGGTCTAATTCAAAACCAACTACGTTATCTAAGCGGTTTTCACCGTACATGATATTGGTAATATCTAAACGTGTATCGTCATTAAAGATGTCTTGGTTACCACCAGCAGCAGTTTTAAAGTAAGAGTCATATTTACCTACTTTTAAAGTACCAACACCTTCAGTTTTTAAACCGATGAAACGGTTACGAGCGCTCAGGTCAGTATCAGAACCTGAACCATCAGTAGAAATTGCCCATTCAGCTAAATAAACAGCAGATAACTTGTCAGTTAATTTCTCTTCGCCTTTTACCCCAATGCGAGAAGAGTTTGAGTTAACTTCGGTAACATCACTTTTACCATCGAAATTTTTATTATCAACTTGGTTAATAGAAACATTTAGTTTGCCATACAAAGTTGGCGCTGCTTGCACCGCGTTTATGCTCAAAGTTGCAACTGCGGCAGCGAGTAGCAATTTCTTCATTGAGATTTCTCCAAAAGGTATTTAAAAATGGCGTATGCCTAGTTAACTATTTATTTTGTAGTTGACTTATGTACAAAAAGTTACAAAAGCTCACCAACTTGCTAAGCAGTATCGGCAAACTTTGTGACAAGGGCGTGAAAAATAAATGACAGTTTTATGACGATTAAAATTTAGAAATAAATTAATTATTTTAGGTTTTATAGTTTTTAGACAAAAAAAAAAGCGGAGTCAAAACTCCGCTTTAATATATTAAAAATCAAAGAGCTGCTTTAATTTTCTCAGCTAAAGCTTTAATTTTTTCTTGATCGCCTAACTCTACAGCATGTCTTCCAAGTTGGTGCACATTTGTAGGAATAAGGTGAAAATGAACATGCGGAACAGTTTGTCCTGCCGCTGCTCCAGAAAGTTGCATCAATACGATACCTTCCAAATTGAGGGCTTTTTCCATTGCTTTCGCAATTTTCTGAACAATTTGGATGGTATATGCAGCTGCTTCTGGGGGTAAATCAAGGAGCGTTACAGCAGGTGTTTTTGGAATAACTAATGTATGACCATCGGCTTGAGGCATAATATCCATAAAAGCTAGAACTTGATCATCTTCATAGATTTTTATCGCTGGAAGTTCATTGCGTAAAATTTTGGCGAAGATATTTTGATCATCATATGCCATGTATTATTCCTTTAAAATTATTTACATTTCAATTCTTTCTGACGCTCTTTAATAGCATCAAGACGTTGTTGCTCTTTGTCAGAAAACTTTGGTTTTGTCGTATGACAGTTTTCATTACCATATTTTTCTTTAGCATCAGGATCTTTAAAACAAAAGCCTTTTGATGCATAAATCAAATTATAGTCGTCTTGCAATTTCTGACATTCTTGCTCAGGCGTTGCAGCTTGAACGCTTAAACCAGCAATGCTCACCATGCCAGTAAAGACTGCAACCATAAATTTATTCATGAGCGTTTCCTCAGTTAAAGGTATGAACCTGTACTCAATATAAGGTTTATTACCAATATTTCAATGATTATTAATTACTCAAATGTCATTTTGGGTGATAATTTGTTCATAAAACAAATAAAAACCTTAGATATCAATAATTTATAAAAATCAAATAAAAACATAAACTTAAGAGAAATTATATATATTTTTTTAGAATTTGATTCTTTTTAATTCATTTTTAACTTTTTATTGACGATATAAAATATGCCTATGATTGAGGTGATCAGATATAAAAAATTTTAGCAAAAGATGAGATCTTATAGCCTTTTCATTTGCTAAATAGACAAAGGAAGTTTGAAATTAGGTCAATGAAAAACGGGAAGAGCGATGACATTATCAAAAGCACAAAACGTGATAATTATCACAGTTTGTGTTTTTAGGATTAAGTGGAATTCACTGGGCCCATTTTAATTTAGACGGAAATGGGCTTTTTCTTTTAAGCTGTAAAATATGAATAAGCCAAGAGTAATCTTATTTTACACTTCAAATGAAAGATGTATTGATTTTGCATGTTTTAACTTCTATTATGTAGTCCTTAAATTGCTGCGTTTGATAGTTTTTTGTTTTTGTAGCCCATTTCTAAAATTGAGATGGGTTTTTTTTATTTAAGTTATTTCGAAATATATTAATTTGCCTCACTTTTGTGAGTAGTAATTAGCTATATATTTAATTAGTGTGATGCGTTTTGCATACAACTTTCACTTTTACTGTGGTGGTTACTTTTTAGTCTAACCTACTTACATATAGCAATGTTATATTCATCATACTTCCTTAAAGGATCTGATTATTCATCGGAGACAAGATTAAAAGGAAATAAGAATGTCACAGTTTTTACTCGTTGCCGAAAGAGTTTATAAAAAATCTGAAGAAGAAAAGCTTTTCTCAGAGGATATTATTGAGCACTTGAATCGCTTAGTTAGTATGATCCGACAAGAGATAAAAGATACTTCATATAAATTAAAATATAACTTTATTGATTTTGAAGAATGTTTAAATAAGCCAGCAAATGAATGCTCAGCTAAACTCGATATCAGTTTAATGCCAACATATAAAAATAAAGGAGAATATATTATGTGGTTGGCTAGTTTTATTGAAAAGATTACTTTGGGAGGAAGAGAAAAGTTTCCACCACTTGCTAATACTTTGCTTCCCAGCTGTATGCTTGCCAATCCTTATTCAGCAAAAATGGAACAAGCTAAGGTTGTATCCGAGAAAAGTGCGCAAATGATTGTAAATTATTTTAGATCCTCCGATTATAAAAAAATTAATAAAGTACCTACTTAGTATAAAAATAATAATCTTTCAGTTGTTTAGTGATTCCATGTATACAAAAAATTTCGTAATGAATGAAATGAGTTTGCATGTTTGAGGTCCCACACTATTCCTTAGTGAGCCTATTAAAATTAAGTTTAATAGGCAGCCCTCTAAAAGATTAAATTTACTCTAATGTAATCTTTGTCCACGCTTCATACATTTTAATGGCCGCAGAGAAGTCACTGTTGTCTTCAGCAGTTAAATGAGCAGCTTGGATTAAACTTTGTGTTAATGATAAAAGCGGGGCAGGAAGCTTTGCTTGATGAATTAAATCCAAAGCAATTCCTGTGTCTTTTGCAAGAAGAGGCAAGCCAAAGGTAACTGGAAATTCTCGACTCAATACACGCTGTGGGAAGATAGTTTCTGTTACCAGACTTTTACCACTTGAAGCGTTAATACACTCTAAAGCTTCGTTCAAGCTTACCCCATGCGCTTTTAAAGCACTGAAACCTTCTGCAACAGACCAAAGGTTGACCGCAAGTAGCATATTATTAACTGCTTTTACTGCAAATCCAGCACCTGACTCACCCACATGTTTAATTAATTTTCCTACCGCTTGTAGAGCTGGTAATGCGCGTTCGAAAGCTGCTGCATCACCACCCACCATTACAGTCAAAGTTGCATTTTCAGCTCCTACGGTTTGACCGCTTACTGGAGCATCTAGAAAATCAATATTTAATTGCTTTAATGAGTTGGCTATGGCACGGGCAGAGTCAGGAACCCCGCTGGTACAGTCTATCCAGATTGCTCCAGATTTAATTTCCACACTACTAATAAGCGTTTCTACATCAGTACTTGTCGGTAAGCATGAAAAGATAATATCTGCTTGTACGGCTTGCTCTAATGAGACAGCCTTAGTGCCATAGTCTGCTGCATGTTGTTTGGCTTTTTCAAAATTTCGATTCCATACATAGACAGTATCGAAGTGTTTTGGTAAATGCGCTGCCATACGGTAGCCCATTGCACCCAAACCAATAAATGCAACAGATTGACTCATGACCTTATCCTTAAATTTGTGTTGAACGTTCGGCGAGCCATGCAGCTAGTTTCGGCCAAAACTCCAGAGCACTTGCTTGACTCGACATTAGGCCCAAATGACCACCGGGGATGAGAGTAAACGTGACATCCTGACTGCTTGTCAATTGACTTAATGGCGAAGCAGCGTCAGCAGTGACCAACTGATCACTACGACCCGCGCCAACTAAGAGGGAACAATCTATATTTTTTAATTCGATTTTCTTATCTTTTAATTGAATAAAGCCGCGTTTTAGCGGATTTTGTAGCCAGACATTAAACAACATGTCCTGATTAATGCCACCCGGATAGTCAATCATATTATTTAAAAAGTTACTTAAGGTTGCATGCTCTTGTACAAATTGCAGGTCATCAAGATTCTTTAGCAATTGCACATGTCCATCTAACCAACCTTTAGGATCAAGAATTTTGAAACCTAATGAATTTAAAATTCCGGGACTGTGGATCAGACGTTTTGGCAATCCAGAGTAAATACGCTCCTGAATTTTCTTATTGCGACTAATCAAATGATTTATGGTTTGATAGAGCTTGCCAATATGGCCAGATGCATAACTATCTATTGGACTACCAAGAACAATTAAATTTTTAATGTAGTTTGGTTGGTTCAGAGCAGCATATAAAGTCACGAATATGCCTGCCATACTCCAGCCATGGAGCGAGATTTGCTCACTTCCTGAATGTGCGCGAACGAGTTCTATTGCTTTTGGAATGAAATCTTCAATAAATGATAAAAAGTTAAGATGTCTATCTTTAAACTTTAAGCGTCCCCAATCGACTAAATAAACATCAAAGCCCGCATTTTGAAAGTATTTAATAAGAGAGCGATAAGGATATAAATCATAAATCGCCATATTAATTGCGAGTGGTGCAACAAACACTAATGGTTCTTTAAATTTTTTTTGTGTTGCTGCGTAATAACGAATACGGGTTTGATTGAATTCGCCAATCACCTCAAAGGGGGTGCTTTGAGATAGTACTAATGTTTTTGAATGAAATAGTCGGGCAGAAAGGTGCTTGATTTGGCTTTGTTCTGAGACAAGGGACTTTAAGCGTTTCATCTTGCTTTACCAACTATTTACTAAAATTAAATAAAGTCTAAGCGATAATTTTAAGGTTTACCTTGACCTTAAATACCTTAGACACTCAAAATGAGGATAGTTTTTTAGTACATGACCAGTAAAGGCGAACATTTAATGAACCAGTCTGATGATTTAGAATACCAACTTGATACTTTAGCCATTCGTACCGGACATACTCGTAGTTTTGAAGGTGAGCATGGCGAACCGATTTTTTTGACATCATCTTTTGTATATGAAAATGCAGAAGAAGCTGCAGCAAAATTTTCTGGTCAAGTTCAAGGAAATATCTATTCTCGTTTTACCAATCCGACTGTATCGATGTTCGAAAAACGCTTAGCAGCTTTAGATGGTGCTGAACGTGCTGTTGCGACAAGCTCTGGAATGGGCGCGATTTTGTCAGTTACTATGGCATATCTCAAAGCGGGTGATCATGTTATTTGCTCAAGAGCAGTATTTGGTTCAGTTGTTGCCTTGTTTGAAAAATATATTGCCAAGTTTGGTGTAGATATTACTTTTGTCGATTTATGTGATTTGGACGATTGGAAAAACGCAGTACGTCCAGAAACTAAACTGTTATTTGTTGAGTCGCCGTCTAATCCTCTAGCTGAGATCGCAGATATTCAAGCACTTGCAGATATTGCTCATGCGAATGGTGCATTACTTGCGGTTGATAACAGCTTCTGTACGCCTGTTTTACAGCAACCATTAAAGTTTGGGGCAGACCTTGTTATTTACTCGGCGACTAAATATTTAGATGGACAAGGGCGTGCATTAGGCGGTGCTGTTGTCGGTAATCATCAGTTATTAGAAGAAGTTTTTGGTGTTGTCCGTACGCTTGGCCCATCAATGAGTCCATTTAATGCATGGGTTTTCTTAAAAGGTTTAGAGACTTTGCGTTTGCGTATGAAGGCACACTGTGAGAGTGCTCAAATTCTTGCAGAATGGTTATCTACTCATGAAAAAGTAGAAAAAGTTTACTACGCTGGTTTACCAGCTCATGAAGGTCATGAACTTGCCGCTAAACAGCAAACTGGTTTTGGTGGGATTGTTTCTTTCGTTGTTAAAGGCGAACGTGAAGGTGCTTGGAAGGTTATTGATAATACAAAGTTTATTTCGATTACTGGTAACCTAGGTGATGTGAAGTCAACAATTACCCATCCTGCAACGACTACACATGGCAAACTTTCTGCTGAAGCAAAAGCTGCGGCCGGTATTCAGGAAGGATTAATCCGTGTATCTGTAGGCTTAGAAGATATTAATGACATTATTCGTGATATCTCACGTGGTCTTGATCTGATCTAATTATCCTTATCGAAATAATTTTTTTAAGTTATTTTTCATGAAACCATCTCTTTAATTGAGATGGTTTTTTTATATTTAAATGTTACTCAAATTTCAGAATTACAATAAAAAAACTACATTTTTATTTAAATGAGAGCTAAGAGTACAAGGTATAAAGACTGTAAATTTAATTAAAAGAAATGTGAGTTTTAAAATGCTTAAGCCTATTGCTATTGTCGTTGTAGTGGGGGTAATCGGGGTAGTTGGATACAAATTGCTGACCAAACCGAGTCAGAACCCAGTGAATGAGACAACTTTATTGATCAACAATGCAGAGAAGTCTGTTCAAGAAGCAGATAAATCTATTCAAGAAGCAAATACCTCCTTTAAAAAAGTTCCCTTAAGTGAATATAAAACAATTGATAAAGGTCTACAGGCATCTCAATAGTGCTATGACTTTAATGTATGCCACCTAAATATTTAGGAAGTGTACCTAAGTATGAGCCTATTACTCATGTCGCTAAGTAAAATAGAGCTAGAGATACTGATAGAAAACATTAGCCTATTGTGTCAGAATTACGGATTAATTTGAGTTCAATGCACTAATCTGTATGTATTTTAATCGCATAGGTTGGTTCAATGAGATTAAGTTTTTATAAAGTATTACCAGATAACGCATAATACTTTAAAGATTTGATAGAGATACGGAGTAAAGTTATGAATATCAATATGCTCATGCAGCAAGCGCAGCGCATGCAAAAAGATATGGAAACAAATATAAAAAAGGCGAAAGAAGAGCTTGCTCAAACTGAAGTTCATGCAGAAGCTGGTGGCGGTTTGGTTAAAGTAACCATGACTGGGCGCTATCTTGTAAAACGTATCGAAATTAACCCTGAATTACTTCAAGATGAACCAGATATGATTGAAGATTTGATTGCTGCAGCGGTAAATGATGCTGTACGTCAAGCTGAAGTTATTTCTGAAGAAAAAATGCAAAAAGCGAATTCTGGTATGGGCTTGCCACCTGGCTTAGCGGGCATGTTCTAAGGAAATTCTGTGTTTAGCGATAGATTTGAACAACTCGTTCAAGCTTTACGTATATTGCCTAGCGTTGGTCCGAAATCGGCTCAACGTATGGCATTACATCTTTTGATGAAAAATCGAGAAGGTGCGTTTGCATTAGCTCATGCTTTACATGAAGCTTCAAGTTATATTCATGAGTGCAGCGTTTGCCATTCTTTAACTGAACATGAAATTTGTGATATTTGCGCCTCAACTGAGCGAGAAGATCAACTATTGTGTGTGGTTGAATCACCAGCAGATGTAATGGCGATTGAGCAAAGCGGAAGTTTCCGTGGTAAATATCATGTTTTAGGTGGGCATCTTTCACCTTTAGATGGTATTGGTCCAGAAGAAATTGGTATTCCTTATCTGATTCAGCGTTTAAGCCAAGGTAAAATTGAAGAAGTGATTTTGGCAACAAATGCGACTGTAGAGGGACAGGCGACCGCTCATTATTTGGTAGAAGCGACTAAGCACTTACCTATACAAATGACACGTATTGCTCAAGGTGTACCGCAAGGTGGTGAACTTGAGTATGTAGATAGCCATACCTTAAGTCAGGCAGTTCATAATCGTATGAGAATGAAATAAGCATTTCGATGCTTGTTTCATTGATGTCATATAAAATTGAATTAGATTTATTAATTTAGTTATAAAAGATGAATGTTATTTTGTCTTTAATTAAAAAAAGTTTAAATAAAATATGAAAGCCCATAAGAATGAAAAAGATCTTATAGATTTTAAACAATGAATATTTGGAGTTAACTTTAAAAATATAAATAAAAGATCAAAAAATTATCTATTTTCGAAAAATTGTTCAAAAATAGAGTATTCATAAAGGTTTAAGTGGTAATTTCCCACTTCTATGTTATATATACCAGAGTTCTAAGCACTCTTTGTATTTACTTGAGAAAGCATGTTTCAGTTTATCCAACAGCAAACCGATTTGGTTGATGTTCTTCAAAAAATGGATCAATGTTCGATATATGGACTTGATACAGAATTTATTAAGGTTGACACACTCTGGCCTAAACTTGGAGTATGCCAAGTTAATGTAAATGGCGATGTCTATCTGTTGGATGGTGTTTCATTAGATCTAAGTCAGTTTTGGAAAAAAATATTTCTCGCTCAGCAGAACATTTTTCATGCGTGTGGGGAAGACATCGATTTAATCTATCATTATGCTGATCAAGAAGATCTGCTTAATGTGTTTGATACTCAAGTGGGGCTTTCTTTCTTGGGCCATGGGCTGCAAGTAAGTTACCAAGGCGCGTTGAAGCTTTGCCTCGACATTGACATTGAAAAAGATCAAACAAGATCTGATTGGTTAGCTCGACCTTTATCGCCTCAGCAACTTTGTTATGCGGCAAATGATGTTCTATATATAATGAAGCTAGCTCACCATATTCAAGAACAGCTTAAGCAGAAAGGGCTTTATGATTACGTTCTTGAAGATTGTAGTAGTTTAACTAAAGAAATTATTAGTGAAACGCCGACAGAGTTGCTTTATACCGATGTTGGTAATTATCGTCATTCGCGCCGTCAATTGATGCAACTGCAAAATTTAAGTGAATGGCGCGAATATATTGTTAAAGCAACGAACCAGCCACGCAGCTTCATTCTTAGAAACTCGACCATGATTGATATGGTTGAAAAGAATCCACGTAATAGTTTTCAACTTTCGCAAGTTAAAGATATTCGCCCAAATGTAGTTCGTGAATATGGAAAAACTATTTTAGAATTACTTAAAGATTTGCCGATTGAAAGTGAATGGCCAACAAGAATTGCCAAACCTTTTAAAGTAACATCTAAAGAAACTTTGCATAAAATGGATATGGTACTTGCCCATGCAATAAGTGAAACTTCTATTCCTAAAGAAGTATTGCTTAGAAAGAAATGGCTAAATGCAATTCATCAACATGTTCTTTCTCAAGGGGATGAACAAGATTTACCTGATTATCTTTTAGGTTGGCGTTACGAGCTATTAACTCAACCATTAATTCAGTTATTTCAAGAAGAAAAACAAAGTCTATCCATTTAAAATGATGTGATAGTTAAAATTTAAAAGCTCATCTTCGTGATGGGCTTTTTTAATGAAGAGTAATGAATGATTTAAATTGAGTAGTTTTTATTTATAAATAATAGATATTCAATATTAATAGTTAATAAAGTAAATGTTTATATTAGCTATATTAAATAATTAACTTTATTAAAAAGCTAGTAAAGTGATGGGTTGAAGTGATTTTAATTTGTAAAATTGATAATGAATTAAATTAACTTCTTCAATGAGAAAAATTCAATTGATTAAACATACAGGTCTGTATATTCTTGGTTGTAAGAAAAACAATTTCAATATAAATAATATATAACTATAAGTTTGTTTCGGTGCAGAAATAAAAAAGCCAACCCAATTGGGTTGGCTTTTTATTTTTAATCATACAATTCAGTGAAAAAGTCAGTAGGTTATTAAATTTGAAAAATTAAGGATTCATATTGTACTGATTTTCTGTGTACGAGGCGGAAAGTTCAGCTGTGAGTTTTTCAGCTTTTTGAAAAGCATTTTCTAATGATTTTATATGTCGTTCATCTCCAAACTCTTGATATTCTGAAGCAATTTCATAAATTTTCTCTACGCCTAAATATTTGCTGAGCGTGCGAAGGTGAGGTACCAGATGATTCATGTGATGGCGGATGCCATCTTTCTCAAAACCAAACTCTCCACTAGAGGTGATAATGATTAAAATTTTTCCAGATAGAAGAGGTTGTAAAGGAAAGTCGCCTCGAGCAAGATCAAAATCAAATGTTTTATTAATCCGAATAATTTGGTCGAACCATGCTTTAAGTTGAGCAGGCATACCATAATTGTACATAGGGGAAGAAATTAAAATGATATCTGAACTCGAAACTTCCGCGATTAACTGATCCGACATAGATAAAACATTACATTGAGCTTGAGTTCTTTTATTTTCAAGTGTGAATACAGCATCAATCCAGTCTTGATTAATAAATGGTGGCGGATTCATTCCTACATCACGATAGATATATTCATCTATAGGCAGTTGTTTTTTCCATGAGCTGACCAATCGGCTGGCAATATTTTTAGAAATCGAATTATGGTTTGGATTAGGGTTAATCGCAGCTCTTACACTAGCATCTATATGTAATATTTTACTCATCATAAATTCCAAAAAAGTTAAGGTTTAATTTATTTTGAGTTTTAAAAGATAAGTAGACAAACGAGAAAATTACATTTATAGATGAGTTTAGTTCATCTATAAATGTAATTTTGGAGAAAGCATGCAAGTCTCTTTGCAAGCACTTAAGGCATTTGAATCAGCTGCTCGATTGGGGAGTTTTAAATTGGCTGCTGAAGAACTTTCGTTAACACCAACTGCGATTTCACATCATATTACTAATTTAGAAAGCAGATTAAATGTTGATTTATTTCATCGACAAGTAAGAAAAATAACGCTTACAACCACCGGAGAGAGACTTGCTGGGGCAATTTCTGAAGGGTTTCGTAAAATTGAAGATGCATTAGATGAAATAACAGTAAATGGAAATGTAGTGAGAGTGGCTAGTACGTCTTCACTCGCTGCAATGCTGTTAATTCCTTCTATAAATGAATTTTATCAATTGCACCCCGATATCTCAGTTGAATTCTCTACAGGCGAAGCTTTAGAAAGTCATTTATATACATTGCCTATTCGATATGGTGATGTATCTTCAGTACCTTCTAAAGATGTCCTTAAATATGAGTCTTTTAATGTATTTGGTGCATCTAAACTTGCTCTGACCAAAGATGTGAGTGAGCCAATAACGTTATTTACCACAGAATGGAAAAATAAAGCATTACCAAGTCCACCATTAGACACATGGCTTGAGGTGAATGGATGGGACCAAAAGAGGGTGATAATTAAGAAATTTGATCAGGAAATTTTTGGCATACATGAGGCTTTATCTGCCAATGGATTAGTATTTTGTTCTGATACACTTACCCATAGGTTCGTTAAGGCGAATCTTTTACAGGAGTTTAAAGCCAAACCCATTCAATCAGAGCTGTGTTACTACATTCCAAATAAGGAAGATTTTAAAAATAGAAATGCGAGAAAATTTATTGAATGGGTAGAAAGTTTATTCAACCAATAAACTTATATCTTTGATTGGTTTTAACTACACAACACTAAAACTCATATAGCCTTTTTATGCTATAAACTTAGATAAATTAATAATTAGAGAGATAAATATGCTTAACAACTTTAATGCTGAACAAGCTCGCCAAAATGCTAAAAACTTTAAAATAAATCAAGATGTCATATTGGAAAAAATTTTAACTGGTACTGAGTCAGAATCTAAGGAGGGAAAGAGAAAAGCAACTTTCTGGTTTCCTGTTGATGCTATAAGCCCTGATCATCTTACTCTGGTTGAAGAGGAGCTTAAAAACAGAGGGTTTAATGTCTCAACTGATATTGAGCACTCTGGTACTACGATCACAATTGAAATAAGCTTCTAATTATTGCTGCGTTTTAACCAAACCATCCTTAAAACAAGGGGGGGGGTGTTGCATGTTTTTTCGTAATGTATGGAGAGTAAATATAAATTTATTTACAATTAAATTTATATTAATCAGGATATTATTTGACAGCTTCCATCTTCTTCTGTAGCTTTACTTTTTGAGTGGAATATGGATATGAACTTCCAAACAATACTTTTATCTTTCAAAAATCAATCTACTGGTACAGATGCATTTAAAGATTTAAAAAATGCTTGTGAACAGTCTCTTAAAGAATCTCAAAATACAAAAGAAAAAGCAGCCGTCTATTTAATTTATGGTTTTGCGCGTAGCTACGTGATCTTATATGAAGATGAAGCCGTAACCTCTGAATTTGCCAACACCTCTAAGTCTAAGCTTATAGACTACATGGAATGTTTAAATGAAGCCCTATTAAGTCAAAATGATAGCGCTATTTTGAATGCCTTAAATCAAGTAAGCGATGACTATATAAAGAGCTCTCGAGTTTTCTAAACACTATTAATTTATTTTTGATGAAAATACTTCTTTAGCCCAAGCTAAAGAAGTATTTAATGTTTGTTTTAGTGTGACTTTTTCTTACCGCCACCATCTTGTTTATTGACAGTAGACCATGCAATTCGTTCAGCTTCTTCTTGAGAATGACCTCTGTCTACTTCACTCTCAACAATATGTTTGGCCTGACGTTTTTGCTTTGCTGTGTAAGCAGTTTTATCACCACGAGGCATAAGTTCATCCTCCACATCTATGATTAAGATACTTAATATTTAAACATGCTGAGAATTTAAACCAGTTAAGTAATGTCTCCCAATGTGTATTAAGTGGTTAGAAGTTTTACTTAAATGTGAATTTAAAAAGGTAATACCTCACTTTAATATCATAAATTTCATAGTATTAATGTGTGCAAGTATTAAAAATAGATCACAAAAAGTACTCAGTAACGAACATTTTTTCTTTTTTCCTAAAAATTGTTTTTATTTTATTAAAGTTGAAAATTAGGTTTAGTGTTTAAAATCAAATATTTATTAATTTGTTGTGAAAGCCAGTTTTTATCTGGAACAAAGTTATTATCGACCTTAATCAATGTTGTAGGTTAATATTTCCCAAGAATTAAAAAAACGACTGATGCGTAAACAAACCTGCGTGTGTGAGTCGTTTTTTTTCATGTATGCTGTCCTTAGTTCAAGAGTTGATTTGAAATGCACTGTGATATTTATAGATCGAGCAAAAAAGATGAAATGTACATGTATATTGCTCGTCCAAACTATCCTGACGATGCGGAACAAGCTGATCCGTTTGAAAATGTTCCTGAAGCTGTTTTACAAGCGTTTGGTCGTGCAACGTTTGTCATGCATTTAGAATTAGCTCCAACACGTAAATTGGCGCGTGCTAATGTTTTACATGTTTTAGACTCATTACAAACAAAAGGTTTCTTTATTCAGATGCCGCCAGAAGGGTTAATTAACCCAAATGCGGTTGAACCAGAGGGCTTACGTGGTGCGTGAAGATCAAACTGGAATAATGAATCAATTATTCTCTTTTTTGGATGTTGTTCCTGAAGGTGTTATTGCTTTAACAGCTTACGGAATAGGCGCTATTATTGCTTTATGGTGTTGGTGGCGATTAATGCGTCGCCTTCCTACAACTTTTGGTGCAATTAGCTGGCTTATTGTATTTGCTATTTTAGTTACCCCAACAGTGTCTGAAGGACCAAATGCATCGGTAGCACCGGCTATTTTTGGACTTCTATTTGGTGTTTTAACCAAAGATAGCCCTCTAATTTGGTCAAATTTATCTTTAATTCTGTTTGTAGTTGGTCTAGGTTTGGTTGTTGGCTATTGTTGGTCAAAATATTCAACAAACAAAAGCATGCGTTCCATCTAACCATTGAAATAGAAAAATAAGGTCTTTACATGTCTGCTGATACCCAACATTTTACCGGTACAGATCAATATATCGCGACTGATAGTCTTAAGCTCGCTGTAAAAGCAGCTCGTGCTTTACAAAAGCCTTTACTAATTAAGGGTGAACCTGGCACGGGTAAAACTTTACTTGCTGAACAAGTAGCACAAAGTTTGGGTTTAAAACTGATCACTTGGCATATCAAATCGACAACCAAAGCGCAGCAAGGGTTGTATGAATATGATGCTGTTTCTCGTTTACGAGACAGCCAGTTGGGTGATGATCGAGTTTACGATATTAAGAACTATATTAAACCCGGTAAACTGTGGGAAGCTTTCACGAGTGAAGAGCGTTGTGTTTTGTTAATTGATGAAATTGACAAAGCCGATATCGAGTTTCCAAATGACTTGCTGCATGAACTCGATAAAATGTCTTTTTATGTTTATGAAACCAATGAAACAATTACGGCAAAACAACGCCCAATTGTAATTATTACTTCGAATAATGAAAAAGAATTACCAGATGCTTTCTTGCGTCGTTGTTTCTTTCATTACATTGAGTTTCCAGATGAAGCTACAATGCGAGAAATCATTGCAGTTCATTTCCCAAATATCTCTGCAACACTAGTAAACGAAGCTTTACAGGTTTTCTTTAAACTACGTGAAATCCCTAATTTGAAGAAACCACCATCAACCTCTGAGTTAATTGATTGGTTAAGCTTACTCATGGCAGATGATATGCCAGAGGATGTATTACGCAATCGAGATACATCAAAAGCGATTCCACCTTTATATGGTGCGCTGATCAAAAACGAGCAGGATGTGCAACTCCTCGAACGTTTGGCTTTCATGTCTCGACGTTAAAGGAGGGAATAACCCATGTTTGTGCGGTTATTTTACACCTTACGTAAATACGGTGTTCCAGTTACAACTCGTGAACTCATTGACTTAAATCGTGCTGTGAGTGAAGGCTTAGTTTTTGCCGATCAAGAAGAGTTCTATCAACTTGCTAAAACAATTTTAGTTAAAGATGAGCGCTTTTTTGATAAGTTTGATCGTGCCATGAAAGATTACTTTGATGGCATTGAAACCTTTGATCTGGATGAGTTACTCAAGCAAGTTCATAAGTTGCCAAAAGACTGGTTTGATTTAGAACTTCTAGAAAAGCATTTAACTCCTGAACAACGGGCAGAACTCCAAAAAGCAGGTTCCTTAGAAGAACTGATGAAAATGCTGGAAGAGCGGTTACGCGAACAGCATAAAAAACATCAGGGTGGTAACCGAATGGTGGGTACTGGTGGTACTTCGCCTTTTGGGGCCTTTGGAGATCATCCAGAAGGTGTCAGAATTGGTGGACCAGGGCGTAAACGTTCGGCAGTTAAAGTCTGGGAACAGCGTAAATATCAAAATCTGGATGATGACCAAGTTCTTGGTACTCGCCAAATGCAAATTGCTTTACGACGCTTACGTAAATTTGCGCGCCAAGGCGCAGCTGAAGAGTTGGACGTTGACGGTACAATCCGTGAAACAGCCAAGCAAGGTATTTTAGATGTTCAAATGGTACCTGAGCGTCGAAACCGAATAAAAGTACTGATGTTGTTCGATGTCGGCGGCTCTATGGATGCTCATATTGCTCAATGCGAAAAACTATTTAGTGCTGCTAAAAGTGAGTTTAAGACACTCGAATATTTCTATTTCCATAATTGTCTCTATGACTATGTCTGGAAAGATAACTACCGAAGAACAGCAACCCGTATGAACACATGGGATCTGTTTCACACCTATGGACGCGACTATCGTGTAATTGTAGTCGGTGATGCCAGTATGGCACCGTATGAGTTGAAATCGGTGGGTGGCTCGGTTGAATATATGAATGATGAAACAGGTGAGGTTTGGTTACGTCGCCTACGTCAACATTTTGATAAAACAGCGTGGTTAAACCCTGAAACAGAAGGGTATTGGCACTACACTCAAACCATTGGTTGGATTAAAGAGATTTTTGAAAATCATATGTATCCAATGACGCTAAAAGGCATTGAGGATTTGACGCGTTACCTTTCTCGATAAGCTTAATAACTTTAATAATTTAAAAAAGAGGGATGATATGCAACATCAAATTAACGGTATTGCTTTGCCGAATGAACAAGGATTTTTTGGTGAATATGGCGGACAATTCATTCCTCCACATTTAAAAGAAGCAATGGATGAAATTAATGTTGCCTATGAAGAAATTCGCCATACAGCTGAATTTCAAAATGAACTATCAGACCTCTTTACGAATTATGTAGGCCGTCCAAGTCCGTTATTTCATGCGAAGCGTTTGTCTGAACAGTTAGGTGGCGCACAAATTTACTTAAAACGTGAAGATTTGAACCACACGGGCGCCCACAAAATTAATCACTGCTTAGGTGAAGCTTTACTTGCTAAATATATGGGCAAAAAGAAAGTTATTGCTGAAACAGGTGCTGGTCAGCATGGGGTCGCTTTGGCAACCGCTTGCGCATTAGTAGGCATTCCCTGTGAAATTCATATGGGTCAAGTCGATATTGAAAAAGAACATCCAAATGTGGTCAAAATGAAAATTTTGGGTGCTCATTTGGTGGCAGTTACACGTGGTACAGCAACATTAAAAGATGCTGTAGATAGTGCGTTTGAAGAATATTTAAAAGATCCTAAAAACTTTATATATGCCATTGGTTCTGTTGTAGGCCCGCATCCATTCCCTAAAATGGTTCGCGATTTTCAATCGATTATTGGTAATGAAATTAAAGATCAAACGCATCAAAGATTTGGAAAAAGTCCCGATTATGTTGTGGCATGTGTAGGTGGTGGTTCAAATGCAATAGGTGCATTTACTGCATTTTTAAATGACTCAGACGTAAAACTTGTTGGGGTTGAGCCGGCTGGACATGGTTTAGAAACCAATATGCATTCAGCAACGCTAACTTTAGGTAAGCCAAGTCAAATTCATGGTATGGCGTGTTATGTGCTTGAAAATGACGCGGGTGAACCTTTACCCGTGCATTCTATTGCCTCAGGACTAGACTATCCGGGTGTTGGGCCACAACACAGTTTTTTAAAAGATTTAGGACGTGTTGAATATAGCACTGCAACTGACCAAGAATGTTTAGATGCTTTTATGACACTTTCTCGTGTTGAAGGTATTGTTCCAGCGCTTGAAAGCTCACACGCTGTCGCATGGGCAATTCGTGAAGCACCAAAACTGTCGAAAGAAACCATGATTGTGGTGAATCTATCGGGGCGCGGGGATAAAGATTCTGATTATGTTGCCGAAAAGCTTAAGCTTTAAGCCGACTAAACTCGAAAAGCGGTCAGTATTTAAAGACCGCTTTTTTTATTTCAAAGACTACATTTAACGCTACTTATAAAGTTCATTATTTCTTAATTAAAACAAAGTATTCTGATTTTAATGTGTGATTGTTAGGGATAGGCATGTAAAACTCCTGTTCACAAGGCAAAGCGTTGCTTTGCTGTACCTCACTCAGTAGAATAGTCACTTTGCAAAATTTGCCTTTGGAGACGCCTAAGTGGAGCGACCGACGATTAGCCCTGAAAATTTACAGGAAGCGGCTGAAAATTTATCAACAATTCGAGATTTTATTCGTTTTGGGGTATCAGCATTACGTCAACATGATGCACATTTAGGACAAGGTACTGAAGATTATTTTGCAGAAAGCTCTGCATTAGTTTTACAAACCTTATCTCTTGAATGGTCAGCAGACGCAGAAATTCTAGATGCGAAGTTATTACCAAGCGAAAAAGCAGAATTTTTAAGCTTATTGGAACGTCGTATCAATGACCGTATTCCAACATCTTATTTATTAAATCTTGCTTATTTCTTTAATAAGCCATTCTATGTAGATGAGCGTGTACTCATTCCACGTTCACCAATTGCAGAATTAATTGAGCAACGTTTTGCACCATATTGTTTAGATGAAAATGGTCAAATGCGTGAAGCTCTTAATAATTTGCCAGAAAATGCAAAACCTAAAACTCCACAACGTATCTTAGATATGTGTACAGGTTCTGGTTGTATTGCGGTTGCTTTGGCTTATGCATATCCAGATGCTGAAATAGATGCAACTGACATTTCTAAAGAAGCTTTAGAAGTTGCTTCAATTAATACAGAACACCACAATAAGCAATATCAAGTTGCATTACTTGAATCTGACTTGTTTGCCAAGATTCCAGCTGAAAATCAGTATGATTTGATTGTAAGCAATCCGCCATACGTTGATGCTGAAGATATGGCTGACTTACCAGAAGAGTTTTTACATGAACCTGAACTTGCATTGGCAGCAGGCCAAGATGGTTTAGATTTAGTTCGTAAAATGCTTGCACAAGCGGCAGATTACTTAACTGAAGATGGTCTTATTGTCATTGAAGTAGGTAATTCTGAATGGTCGATGCGTCAGAACTTTAATACGATTGATTTCAACTGGCTCACTTTCCAAAAAGGTGGTTCAGGTATTTTTGCTTTGACTGCTGAACAATGTCGCCGTTATAGAAAACTATTTGAAGAGCAAATATAAGGAGTTGGGCATATGGCAGGGAATAGTATTGGACAACTCTTTCGTGTAACCACTTGTGGTGAGTCTCATGGCGTTGGCTTAATGGCAATTGTTGATGGTGTGCCACCAGGCCTTGAGCTAACTGAAGAAGACTTGCAAAAAGATCTTGATCGTCGTAAACCGGGAACTTCTAAATTTGCGACTCAACGTAAAGAGCCCGATCAGGTTAAAATCATTTCAGGTGTTTTTGAAGGTAAAACGACAGGAACGCCAATTGGTTTATTGATTGAGAATACTGATCAGAAATCAAAAGATTATGGCAATATTGCCCAAACTTTTAGACCTGGCCATGCCGACTATACATATACGCAAAAATACGGTTTCCGTGACTATCGTGGCGGTGGCCGTTCAAGTGCTCGTGAAACTGCTATGCGTGTTGCAGCGGGTGCAATTGCTAAAAAATATTTGGCAGAAAAATTTGGCATCTTGATCCGTGGTCATGTTACTCAAATTGGCAATGAAGTTGCCGAAAAACTGGATTGGAATGAAGTTCCGAATAATCCATTTTTCTGTGGTGATGTCGACGCTGTTTCACGTTTTGAAGCTTTGGTGACTTCTTTACGTGAACAGGGAACAAGCTGTGGGGCTAAGCTAGAAATTTTAGCTGAAAAAGTTCCTGTAGGTTGGGGTGAACCTGTTTTTGACCGTTTAGATGCTGATATTGCTCATGCGATGATGAGTATTAATGCGGTTAAAGGGGTAGAAATTGGTGATGGTTTTGCAGTTGCTGGACAGTTTGGTCATGAAACACGTGACGAATTGACCAGTAATGGCTTTTTAGCGAATCATGCTGGTGGGATTTTGGGTGGTATCTCAAGTGGTCAATCCATTCGAGTTGCTATTGCATTAAAACCAACAGCAAGCATTACGACCCCAGGTAAAACGATTAATTTAAATCGTGAAGATACCGATGTGTTGACTAAAGGCCGTCATGATCCATGCGTAGGCGTACGTGCAACACCGATTGCAGAAGCAATGCTAGCTATTGTTTTAATGGATCACTTCCTACGCCATCGTGCTCAAAATGCAGATGTTATTCCGCCATTTGCGCCAATTGAACCTTAATCATATTTTTTGATTATAGTACATGAAACCCCTTATTTAATTTAAATATGGGGTTTTAAGTTTTTATTACACCGAAGTTTGATTAAATTTTAAATTATTGTCTTGTCTTATAATATTTATATAAATATAATATTCTGCGATTTATTTTTGAATATATTCATCTGTAAAAATCAGCAATTAAATATTGTTAATTTTTACTACACCAGATTTTTATATTTATCAAATAAAGTTAATTTAATCAAATTGCTTTTATATAAGCTTACTACATATTTAAATTTTTAATACTTTAAACAAAGAATTTTCAAAGTCATCATTGAAATTGGGGAAATATCAATGAATCAATGCACATATAGAATTGGCTGTATGTCAAAGGATAGGCTATTGCCTAAAAATTTAGAGGCAATGATAAAAGTTATTCATGACTTATCTTTGTCATCTCATCTTTTAGGGAATTGGATATACAGCGAAGACAATCCAGACATACATATTATTGATTTAGATAGCGGTTATACCAATATACTTATTCCCAAAAAAATTAAGATCGTATTAAGTAATAATCCTGAACTTTTAAAAGGCTACCAATATGGTTTGAAGAGACCAATAAGATATCAGGAGCTTCTCAATATTTTACAAGATATTGAGAAGAATGAATATTTTAAAATAAGTCATCAAGAACGTATAACAAATAATGAGAATGTCGTTTCTAAAGATCATTTAGAGACAAAGATTCTTTATAAACTTGTGTGTTATCCAAACTTTAAAAACATTCATGCAGAGCAGATTGTTAATGTTACTAGAGTTTGTGCTTTATTATCTATTGAGTCAAAAACAGCTCAAGAAATTAAGAGGTTTTTGAATTTATCCCTTGATGAAATACAAAAAATTATAGAAATAATAAAAAAAGAAGCTTATCCAAATTATGAAACTATACATGAAAATATTGTTTCGATTTTACCATTTTCGGCTGAAACCATTTCTACTGTGCCGCAGAGAATAGAACAAAATTCATTTTTTTATTTTTTAATTAAATTTTGGAAGAAACTGAAGAGAGGGTTCTAATGAAGTGGAATTTTTCTACATTATATGGTTTGAATCCTGTAATTTTATTATCTAAAACAGAATGTTGATTAATTGAAATTCGCTAAATTTATTAAGTTTATATAAGCCATTTTTAACGGATGGTTTAAAATTTAAATAAAAGAGATTTTCGTATGTACTGATTCTAAATTATTTTTAGCTTTGCCACGGATGGAAAAGCTAATTATTTATATTGAGTCATTTCAAATGGAAGTCAGACTTTTTAAGTTAAATCTACAATTTGTTCTTCGTTTACAGCAATCTTATATTGATTACGCCCATTCGTTTTTGCCTTATACAAAGCATGGTCAGCGCGTGCTACGAAAGCAGAAATTGAATCGTTTAGGCGTGGAATCGTGGTTGCCACTCCAACACTAATAGTGACTTGTGGTGACACGTCACTACATGGGTGTTTAATTGCAATTTTATCAATAGCATTCATTAAACGTTCAACCTGAATCAAGGCTTGCTGAGAATTTGTCATTGGAAATAACAGTAAAAATTCTTCGCCACCATAACGAGCAACCAAATCACCACTGCGTGCAGCAATAGAAGAAATAGCAATTGCGATTTCTTTTAAGCATTCATCACCCTTTAGATGTCCTAAAGTGTCGTTGTAGGCTTTAAAATAGTCGATATCGACCATCATGATGGTAAGGGGTGTTTCATGCCGTAAAGCACGGCGCCATTCGTTATCCAGTGTTTCATCTAGATAGCGTCGATTGGCTAAACCGGTGAGTGCATCTTGCTGGGAAAGCAAAGATAATTGCTGTGCTTGCTGCATCAGTTCAATGCGATTCAGCTCGATCATGCAGTTTTGTAAGTAGTTTTCTCGATGTTGGCGGTCAGTTGCATAGGCAAGGGTCATTCCCAAGAAACTACTGAAGGTGTAAGTCCGGTTCAAGAAAGTCCAGTCGATCACTCCATTTAAGTAGTTACTTACCAAAATTCCAACAAGTCCTCCAACCCACCCAGCAAATATGGCGGTATAAAAACGCATACCTACTGCACCATAGATAATTACAATTGCATACATCATCGCTGCATGAAAAAGAACGTTCTCTTGGCCATTTTCTATAACGTTAATTAAAATAAAAGTAATTGCGACTGCTAAAGCTGAGCCAATTCCTACATAATAATCAAAGTACTGATTTAATTTTTTAATAAACGATAAAATCCAGGCAAGGAAAATAATTACACCCACCCAAGAATAATAACTAAACCAGGGTAAAACTTGTTCAGTTGGCAATACTTGATATATACCAAAGCTTAAAAATATATATAATATTAAAATAATAGGCGCTCTATAGCGGAACTCATAGGCAGCACCGTTTTGGTATTGAAAACGATAAATCGTTTCAAGCTGCTTTGGAAACCATACGAAATTTAATCCTCGTGTGGTTAATAAATCTATTTGTTCCTGTCCCAATATATTGGAACCCTGCAACTTCATAATTAATGCTCTCTATATTGGAAGTTGTCATAAAATGAGACTTATTTTTAGTAAAGTTCCATCTAAAAATATTGATTATATAATGTGTGATTTATTCAAAATAATAATACAGATTTTTTAAAAAAGTAATGATTTTTATCTGAGTTAAATGTGATAAAAATCACGACATTTCAATGATTAGCGTAACAATTATCTAAAGCGTCGCAATCCATCGAAAAAAGTTACAAATGGTCGATTAACGATTGTATCTTTATCATTTTCGGATAGACTTGTAGCGTGAAATACAGATGATTGCTGTCATATAAATAGGAAAATTAGCAATGACTGCTCTAAATCAATATGGAATGCATTTAGAAATTACACCGCATAATGGATGGTCACAGCAGTTCTGGGATGACCTGCTACCAGCGAAAGAACGGGTAAGTAAACATCCGTTTTTTTCGGAAATGGCCAATGGGGGATTGAGCCTAAATAGTTTCCGTTATGCTTTACTTAATTTCTATCCATTAGTCGCGCATTTCCCGTCATATATGGCTGGGGCGTTAGGCAAAGCAACTGGGTTTTCTGAACCTGGCGTTACAGAAGCACGAGATTGGTTAATCCAAAATATTAAGGTAGAAGAGCGACACTTAAAATGGTATCGCGATTGGGCTGGAGGTTTTGGTTTAACTGTAGAAAAGCTTGATAGTGTACGACCACCAGCTGCGATGAATGCAGTAAATCATTTCTTATGGAATATGAGTCATCGCGGTAATTTGGCAGAGTGCCTTGCTGCAACAAATCTGGCAATTGAATGGGCAACTGGGGACTGGTCTATTCAGGTCTATAAGGGTATTCATGCATATACAGATCATCCTGAAGTAACGATTGATAAACGTTCTTTGGCTTGGTTACGTGCGCATGCGCATTATGATGATCTTCATCCTTATGAAGCCATGGAGCTGATTAAGCGTTTATGTAATGATCGTCCTGACTGGCAGCAAAAAGCATTTCATGCTGCTGAAGAAGGGCTGCGTTATTATGAATTAGCCTTAGATGATTGTTATCGGGTGCAGCTTCAAGCTTCTGCTTGATCTCATCTCAATAAAAGGGAGAATATCTATACGTTATTCTCCCTTTTATTTTATTCGAGTAATTTTAAAAGTTTAGTTCGATAAGGTGTTTCTTCTGGTAATAATTCAAGTAAACGTTCAACAGCATCTACACGATCTGGCACACGACTGACCACTCGTAATAGTTGATCAACATCTTCAATCTGATAAATCACATGACTCAAGCGAGCATCAAAGCAATCTCGCCATGCACACAAAAATGGGCTTTCTGATTTAGCTAAAAAACTTCCTCTATAGAGAGTAAGAGTAGTCGATGTGAAGCCTAGGTTTAATGCTTGCTCTGCCATTAAGAAATCACATTGAATTTCACAGTTAAGTTTATAAGGGCGAGACTCGATAACATCGGGGATTAGGTTTCTAAGTTGAGAAAGTTCTGCTTTTAAGGTGGTGGTACTTACTGGTCGATCACCATATAAAGCATAGTGAAGTTCTTCAAGATTAATTCCCTCAGGACAAAGGGTTAGAATGCACAGAATTTCAATCTGGCGTTGAGTCAATGTAAGACTGTGTTGGTTATATTGAACTTTAGGTGTGCCGAAAGCTTTAATATATAAAATATTTTTCTGATGAAGCTGAATTGCTTGCTTCACAATATCAGCGCATCTTTCAACAGCTAAAAGCCCCAGAGAATTATGTTTTTGATATTTGGTCGACAAATTCATAATGCCATAAAATTGGCCTGTATTTGTATCGGTAATTGGTGCCGCATAGCAGACCCAATCTCTTACACTATTCATTTGGTTTTCGTGTGAGTAAACGCAGTTAGCTGAATGAGTATTTAATGCTAAACCAATTGCATTTTGACCTACTGCCTGAGTTGACCATTGGCCACCTTCAACAAAGTGGACTTGCTCTGCCGATGAGCGCATCGGTGTACTGCTCCATGTCCAGAGTAGAGTGCCATGTGGGTCGGTCACACCAATTGCCATATCGGCATCTTCGGCAATATGCATTAAATTGCGATGACACTCGTGAATCGAACGACCAAACAATGAATGTTCCCATTCTTCGGTTAAGTCAAATAAGGGAGCCGCTTCGAGGTCAACTGGTGGTTTTTTTCCTAATTGTTGAGAATGAGATGACTTTTCTGGCCGGAATAATGACGGCGTAGTATCTAAAAAAGGTGATGATAATTGTTTTGACATATCCATATCGAAATTCCTTTATCATTGAAATGGCGTATCCGTAGCCGCTCAACATCTATAACTTTCTTATTGTGACTATTTCCTAGTTATCTCCTTACCTTAAATAATTTTATAAGTCTTGACCATTATCCTATTGGATAAGTTTTGTTAATTGCCTGATCTTTAAGATAAGACATCTTGTCGGCTGAAAGGCTTTGGTACTTCTTCTTCCAAATATTGTCGATCAGCAAAGTAGCTAGAACGGACCATGGGCGCACTCCAAATATTTTTAAAACCTAATCGCTTACCGTGTCGCGTGTATCTTTCAAATTCTTGTAAATTTACAAACCGATGAATAGGTGCATGTGACTTTGAAGGCTGTAAGTATTGTCCAATAGTAATAAGGTCTACCTGATAATCTTTTAAGTCGTTCAGTAGAGCAAGCACTTCTGCTTCAATTTCTCCTAATCCAACCATTAAACCAGACTTGGTTTTGATATCGGGACAATATGATTTAAAGCGTTTTAGTAATTCTAATGAATGTTGATAGTCTGAGCCAGGACGCATCGCTTTATATAAACGTGGAACTGTCTCAATATTATGATTAAACACATCTGGAGGAGATAAGCTCAAAGTCGAAAGCGCTGTCTCTAAACGACCGCGAAAATCTGGTACTAAAATCTCAATCAAAGTTTCTGGGCAGCGTTTTCGGATTTCTTCAATACACTTTACAAAATGTGCAGCGCCGCCATCATGTAGATCATCACGGTCTACAGAGGTAATCACAACATACTTTAAGTTTAGATTTGCGACTGTTTCTGCAAGATGCTTAGGTTCATCTTGATCTAAAGGTTTTGGGCGACCATGAGCAACATCACAAAAAGGGCAACGTCTAGTACAGATATCTCCCATAATCATAAATGTTGCCGTACCTCCACCAAAACATTCAGGTAAATTGGGACATGCTGCTTCTTCGCAAACACTATGTAACTTCTGTTGGCGCAGCAAATTTTTTATGCGTTTAATTTCTTCAAAATCAGTTATTTTGGCTTTAATCCAGTCTGGTTTAGTCGGTAACTCTTCTGTAGGTAAAATTTTAATCGGAATGCGAGCGACTTTATCTGCTCTTCTTAATTTAATACCAGTTTCTACTTGTCTTTTAAAATCCATATTCATAATTCCATTTTATTTAAAACCTGCTTAAACTCCTATATTTTTAATTTAAAAAACATATTGAAAAGCGCAATTAATTAAAAACACAGGGTGTGGTGATTATTATAAAATAAGAAAGGTTGGTTAAAGGTTTGTTTTATAAATTAATGAAAATTATAAAAAATTTTTAAAATTATTTTTAATAATTAAGTTTTTGAAATTTAAAAAATAATTACATATATTTTAATTAAAAACTTTTTAGTCTAATAGATTGATTATTAATTTTGAGTTTAAGTATTTATAGCGAATTAGATTTTCGCTTGAAACTTGGTTGAATTTTTAAAATCAAGATAATAAAGGAAAAGGATATGCAATTAACGGAAGAGCAATTACTCGCAGCATATAAACGCATGCGTGATATTCGTGAATTTGAGGATCGACTTCACGAAGAAAATACCAATGGTGATATTCCAGGTTTTATTCACTTATATAGTGGCGAAGAGGCTGTAGCAGTCGGAATTTGTGAAAACCTAACAGACAAAGACTATATCACTTCAACCCATCGTGGACATGGTCACTGTATTGCAAAAGGCTGTGACATTCACGCCATGATGCTGGAAATCTTCGGTAAAGATGACGGACTATGCCGTGGAAAAGGCGGTTCTATGCATATTGCCGATTTAGATAAAGGTATGCTCGGTGCCAACGGAATTGTGGGTGGCGGGCCTCCTTTAGCAATTGGTGCAGCGTTGACAGCAAAAACCTTAAAGACTGGTGGCATCGGACTATCTTTTACAGGTGACGGCGGTTCAAACCAAGGTCTTACTTTTGAAGCAATGAACATGGCTGTTGTTCTTAAACTTCCAGTGATTTTCGTTTTCGAAAATAACGGTTTTGGTGAAGGAACTGGTCATGATTACGCAGTAGGAAGTAAGGACATTGCTGGTCGTGCGGCAGGTTTTGGTTTACCTGCGGTTAAAGTTGATGGTACCGACTTCTTTGCAGTTTATGAAGCGGCCCAAACTGCTATTGATCGTGCACGCCGTGGTGAAGGGCCAAGTGTGATTGAAACCATTACAAACCGTTTTTATGGCCACTTTGAAGGTGACCCGGGTTTAATTCGCTCTAAAGAAGAAGTCGAATTCATCAAAGAAAATAAAGATCCTTTGAAAATTTTCCGAGAAAAAGTCAAAGGCAAAATTGATGAAGCCAAACTAGATGAGATTGATGCAGCATCTAAAGCAAATGTTGATGATGCCGTTGCTAAAGCTCGTGCTGCGGCATACCCACAACCAGAACAACTCCTTACCGACGTCTATGTCTCTTACTAAAGGAATAGTAAAGATGCCAAATAAAAGTTTTCGTAATGCAATTAAAGAAGCCATTGAATCAGAAATGCGCCGCGACCCAACGGTTTTTGTAGTTGGTGAAGATGTTCGCGGTGGACATGGTGGTAAAAATACTGAAGATAACGAGCTTGAAGGTTTCGGTGGTGTACTTGGCGTAACCAAAGGCTTATGGACTGAATTTGGTTCAGAGCGTGTGATTGATACGCCAATTACCGAATCAGCAATTATTGGTATGGCTGCTGGTGCTGCGGCCACCGGTTTACGCCCTGTTGCTGACTTAATGTTTATGGATTTCTATGGTGTGTGTCATGACATGCTCTATAACCAAGCCGCTAAATTCCGTTATATGTTCGGTGGAAAAGCAAAAGCGCCAATGGTTGTACGTGGCATGATTGGTGCAGGTTTCTCTGCGGCAGCTCAGCATTCGCAGTCGCCATATAACGTATTTGCTGCGGTTCCGGGCTTAAAAGTTGTGGTTCCATCTAGCCCATACGACGTAAAAGGACTATTAATTCAGGCTATTCGTGATGACGACCCTGTAGTGTTCTGTGAGCATAAAATGCTCTACGACATTAAAGGTGAAGTTCCAGATGATGCCTATACCATTCCTTTTGGTGTAGCAAATTACACCCGTGAAGGGACAGACGTGACCATTATTGCTTTAGGGCTAATGGTACACCGTGCAAATGAAGTAGCAGACAAACTAGCAAAAGATGGCATTTCGGTTGAAGTGGTAGACCCTCGAACAATTTCACCTCTTGATGAAGAAGGAATTTTAGAGTCTGTTGCGTCGACTGGGCGTGTGGTCATTGTGGATGAATCAGCAGCACGCTGTGGTTTTGGTCATGATGTTGCTGCACTGATTGCCCAAAAAGGTTTCCACTATTTGAAGGCACCTGTTGAACTCGTAACACCACCACATACGCCTGTTCCATTCTCTCCAGTTTTAGAAAAAGAATGGATTCCAAGTGTAGAGCGTATTGAGCAAGCTGTGCGAAAAACATTGGAGGCTTAGGATGAGCGAAATTAAAACGTTGGAGATCCCGAAATGGGGATTATCCATGGAAGAAGGCACGATTGCCCAATGGTTGATTAAAGAAGGCGATAGCTTTAATAAAGGCGATGAAATTTGTGAAATTGAAACCACAAAAATCGTCAATGTATTAGAAGCGCCTTTTGCAGGAACGCTCCGTAAAATTTTAGCAAAAGACGGTGATACTTTACCTGTTGGTGGTCTTATTGCCGTATGTGCTGATAGTGAAATTTCTGATGCAGAAATTGAAAAGTTTATCGCATCACTAGGTGGTTTAGCAGCTAAGGCCCCCGAAGCACCTTCGGAGCAAAGTAAAGCGGAAACATCAGCACCTGTTGCTGAAAAAGCCGAACAACCACAGTCTGTAGCTGCAAGTGCTCCAACTCCTGCAAAGGTAGCTAAAGGTGACTATGCTGTACCGGAGTCATTACAAGGCTATCAAACATCTGATGAGTTGTTTACAACACCGCATGCGTTAAAACTTGCTGAAAAGCATAATGTGAACTTGGCGAAAGTCACAGGTTCTGGTCGTGAAGGACGTATTAGTGTTCAGGACATCCAGAAAGCTGTACAAGCAGCTGGAGGTCAGTGGCCTGATGTTAAACAGCAAACTCAAGCTAAAGTTGTTCAATCTACTGCTGATGATAGCCGAGTTTCAGCGACACCTGTAGCACGCCGTTTAGCAAAACAATGGGGCATTAACCTAAATGACTGCCGTGTTTCAGGTACTCGTGGCCGTGTCTGTAAAGAAGATGTTGAAGCGGTTTATTACCGTAATAATCCAACCTCGGTAAATGAACAATCTGCTCAATGTGCTGCTCAACCACAATCGACCGTTACTACTGTGGCGATGAATGGTATGCGTAAGGCGATTGCTTCACGGTTACAGGCTGCAAAACGTAATGCACCGCATTTCCGCTTAGTGGTCGATCTAAACGTTGAAGCTTTGCAAAAACTACGTAAGCAGATTAATGAGACTGTTCCACAAGTGAAACTTTCAATTAATGACATGCTAATTAAGGCAGCGGCAGCGGCGCTGATTAAAGTACCTGAGGTGAATGTTCAATTTGATGAGGCGACTCAATCAATTTTACAGTTCTCTCAAACGGATATTTCGGTGGCTGTAGCGATTCCAAACGGTTTAATTACGCCAATTGTAAAAGCAGCAAATCAGAAGTCTTTAGCACAAATTTCCGATGACATGCGTGATTTGGCAACGCGTGCCAAGACTGGCAAGTTACAACCTGATGAGTTTCAGGGCGGCAGCTTTAGCATTTCAAATTTAGGAATGTTAGGCATTAAACAGTTCGATGCCATTATTAATCCACCGCAAGGCGCAATTATGGCATTAGGCGCTTCTGAATCTCGCGCTGTTGTTGAAAATGGCAATGTAGTGGTTCGTGAGATTGTCACAGCGACATTGTCATGTGATCACCGCGTCATTGATGGTGCAGTTGGGGCGAAATTCTTGGCCAGCTTTAAGCAGTTTGTTGAAAATCCTGCTTTAATTTTGGTGTAGGAGAACCCGCATGTCAGAAGCTCAATTTGATTTAATTGTGATTGGTGCGGGACCGGGTGGGTATGTGGCTGCAATTCGCGCAGCCCAGCTCGGGTTGAAAACCGCAATTGTAGAAGAGCAACACTTAGGCGGAATTTGTCTAAATTGGGGCTGTATTCCAACCAAAGCTTTGCTTGCAGGCGCAGAGCTTGCAACCCAGTTTAAACATGCTGGACAGTTTGGTTTTCAGGTGTCGCAACTCGATTTTGATATACAAAAGCTTGTGCAACATAGCCGCCAAGTATCAGCTCAGTTAGTACAAGGCATTGATTACTTACTTAAAAAGGATCAGGTGACTGTGTTTAATGGTCGTGCTCAGCTTACGGCAAAAGAAAAAATTGAAGTGTTAGATGCTCTAGATAATAGTCAGGCTTTGAGTGCGCCACATATTATTTTGGCAACTGGAGCTAAAGCTCGACATGTTCCTCAGCTTCCCGTAGATGGAACATATGTCTGGAGCTATAAAGAAGCGCTTGTGCCAGAGGATTTACCGAAAAGTTTGCTGGTTGTTGGCTCAGGTGCAATTGGCAGTGAGTTTGCTAGTCTTTATCAAGATTTGGGATGTCAGGTGACATTAATTGATTTAGCTAAGCAAATTTTACCGACCGAAGATGCAGAAATTGCTCAATTTGTTAGAAAACAATTTGAACAAAAAGGTATGAAAGTCTTAACCGATGCTGTCGTTCAAAGTATTCAAATTGAAAATGGTCAAGTTCACTGTGTTATTGAAACGGCAAATGATGTTCAAACATTTGTTTTTGACCGTGTGCTTTCGGCAATTGGTGTACAGCCTAATACCACGGGGCTAGGAATAGAACGTTTAGGTGTAGAACTAAATCCACAAGGTTTTGTGGCAATTGATGAATATTGTAAAACCAATGTAGCAGGGCTTTATGCCATTGGGGATGTTGCTGGAGCACCGTGTCTTGCCCATAAAGCAAGCCATGAAGCCATGATATGTGTCGAAAAAATTGCTGGTGTGGCAAACGTCCATTCACTCGATCGTAGCCAGATACCCGGTTGTATTTTTACACATCCACAAGTGGCGAGTATTGGTTTAACGGAAAATGCAGCAAAAGCTAAGAATCTACCTATACGAATCGGTAAGTTTTCTTTAACTGCAAATGGTAAAGCTTTGGCAATTGGAGATGCAACAGGTTTCGTTAAAACAGTGATACATGCAGAGACTGGGGAATTACTTGGTGCACATATGGTTGGCCATGAGGTGACCGAACATATTCAAGGCTTTGCGATTGCCAAATATCTAGAGGCAACTGATGAAAGTTTAGCTCAGGTGATTTTCCCGCATCCAACATTATCAGAAGCCATGCATGAATCCATTTTGGCTTCAATGCAACGAGCGATTCATATGTAGAAATTCTACATTTACAGGAGTTGAACATGGTTAAGGGATTAAAAGATAAAGTCGCTTTAGTGACAGGGGCAGCTCAAGGCATTGGCCGTGGGATTGCCCTGCGCTTGGCGCAAGAAGGAGCACACATTGCACTAGTCGATATTAAACAAGATCGACTGAACGATGTGCAGCAGGAAATTCAGGCTTTAGGTGTAAATGCGAGCACATTTATTGCCGATGTCAGTGATCGAGAACAAGTGTATGCTGCTATAAATCATGCTGAACAGACCCTTGGTGGGTTTGATGTCATGATTAATAATGCTGGAATAGCACAAGTTCAAGCGATTGCTGATACCACACCTGATGAGTTTCAAAAAATAGTCGATATCAATATTGGTGGAGTGCTGTGGGGCATTCAGGCTGCAGCTGCAAAATTCAAGCAACGCCAACATAAAGGTAAAATCATTAATGCCTGTTCAATTGCAGGCCACGATGGGTTTGCTTTACTCGGTATTTACTCGGCAACTAAATTTGCGGTACGAGCACTTACCCAAGCTGCGGCAAAAGAATATGCCAGTCATGGTATTACGGTAAATGGATATTGCCCCGGAATTGTCGGAACGGATATGTGGGTTGAAATCGATAAACGTTTTGCTGAAATTACAGGTGCTGCAATTGGTGAAACTTATAAAAAATATGTGGAAGGCATTGCTTTAGGTAGAGCCCAGACACCAGATGATGTAGCCGCATTGGTTGCTTTTCTGGCAAGTGAAGATTCGGACTATATTACGGGTCAATCCATTTTAACGGACGGCGGAATTGTCTATCGCTAAAACAACATCCTGATTTGAGGGAGATAATAATGAAAGCAGCGCGTTTTTATGACAGAGGCGATATTCGTATTGAAGATATCCCTGAACCAGAAGTAACTCCCGGCACTGTAGGTATAAAGGTGGCTTGGTGTGGAATTTGTGGTACAGATTTGCATGAGTTTATGGAAGGACCGATTTTTATTCCACCGTGTGGACATCCGCATCCTATTTCAGGCGAATCTGCGCCGATTACCATGGGCCATGAGTTTTCAGGTGTCGTCTATGCTGTAGGTGAAGGTGTGGATGACATTGAAATTGGTCAGCATGTAGTCGTAGAGCCTTATATTGTGGCCGATGATGTACCGACTGGACCGGGCGATAATTATCATCTTTCCAAAAATATGAACTTCATTGGTTTAGGCGGTCGTGGCGGTGGTTTGTCGGAAAAAATTGCGGTTAAACGCCGTTGGGTGCATCCAATTTCCAATAAAATTCCACTGGATCAGGCGGCCTTAATTGAACCTTTATCGGTTGGTCATCATGCTTATGTGCGCAGTGGTGCAAAGGCTGGTGATATTGCACTTGTTGGTGGAGCAGGTCCAATTGGTTTGTTGCTTTCGGCAATTTTAAAAGCCAAAGGTCTTAAGGTCATCATTACCGAGTTAAGTGCAAAACGTAAAGAAAAAGCCAAAGAGTCGGGTGTTGCAGATTATATTTTAGACCCGTCAGAAGTTGATGTTGTTTCTGAGGTCATGAAAATTACTAATGGTAATGGTGTCGATGTCGCGTTTGAATGTAGTAGCGTTAACAAGGTGTTAGATACCTTGGTTGCAGCAGTAAAACCAACAGGCGTGATCGTTATAGTTTCGATTTGGAGCCATCCAGCATCAATTAATGTGCATAGTGTGGTAATGAAAGAGCTTGATGTACGAGGCACAATTGCCTACGTAAACGACCATCAAGAAACCATTAAACTGGTCGAAGAAGGTAAAATAAATCTGGAACCTTTTATTACCCAGCGTATTCAACTTGATGATTTGATTTCACATGGTTTTGAAACCTTAATTCATAACAATGAGTCAGCCGTTAAGATTATCGTACATCCATAAATAGGCACTCAAGCCTATAAAAAAGAGCGAATCATCGCTCTTTTTTTATTAAAGTAAGTTGTTGTTTTGAGCTTCAATAATAGGGGGTAATGGTTGTCCTAAAGAGCTTAAAGACTCTCGTTCAATTAAACGTACAATTGAATCGAGCGGTAAATCATTTTCTTGCAAACCAAAAGGTTCTTCAATTTGAGCACTTAAGGCATCTAAACCTAAAAACATATAAGCAATTAAGCCGACAATAAGTGGTGTCCAGATGCCTAAAGCGGCTTCAAGGCTAAATGGTAAGATGAAACAGAAACAATAAACAGCACGATGTAAAAGTACTGAATATGAGTAGGGCAAAGGCGTACCAGCAATTCGGTCACAACCTGCTTGAATATTGCCTAGCTCAACAATATGGCGCGTCAATGTGCCATAGATAATGTCACTAATTTCACCATCTTTGAGTATTTTAACTAAATCTTTTTGAATGTTTTCGAGTACAAATTGAGGGGCATTAATATGCTCATTTAAATAATTAAGTGAAGAATTATTTAAATAGGCATGTTCAAGAAATTTTGTGGGTTCGACTGTTTGTTGACGTAAACGATCACGCAATAAGTTACTAAAAATTAAGACCTGATGAATTAAATGTTCACGTTGTTCATTAGATAGAACATGGCTGTCTCTAACAATATGTCTGGCATTGGCAATTAAAGCACCCCAAAGTTTGCGGCCTTCCCACCAACGGTCATAACACGCGTTATTTCTAAAACCTGTACAAATCGAAAGAATCACACCAAAGATAGTAAATCCGATCGCGGGTACGGTAGGAATTTGAATCCAATGATAATAAGAGAGCCAAACTACACATGCTGAAATAAGTACAACAAAACTCAGTGCTGGCAAGACCTTCGGTAAAATTGTTCCTTTCCAAGCAAATAAAAGTTTAAATACATTGCTTTTATCACGAACAATCATATAAAGCCTTTGAACTAATGAACCTAACCAAGTGCAATATGATACGCCTTAGACGAGCTAAATACCTAACTAAAGCTTATGCTTTTGTCTATAGCGCCAAAGCGTTGTACGGCTAATACCAAAAATATTCGCGACCATATTCAAGTTATGGTTATATTTTTCTAGAGCCGCCTGAACATTTTCAGGTGTAAGTTCTACATTATTTTCAGGTAATTTAACGTAATCATCTGCATTTAAGAGCTCATTTGGTAAGTCTTCAACTTCAATTTCATCCTTACCATTTGCCATGGTTAAGGCATAAAGCAAAGTGTTTTTAAGCTCACGAACATTTCCTGGCCAGTCATAATTCAATAAAACTTGCATGGCTTTTTGATTAACATGACGAGGCATTGTGTCAAGTTGAGTGGAGCTTTCTTTTAAAATCTGATCGACAATCAGTGGAATATCGACTTTCCGCTCTCTGAGTGGCGGTATAAAAATTGGAATTACGCGTAAACGGTAGAGCAAATCGTGGCGGAAACGCCCAGCCTTAGCTTCTTCGCGTAAAGCTTTATGTGTTGCGGTAATAATTCGAACATTGGCTTGAATCGGTTTTTCACCACCTACGGGAGTAAATTCACCTGTTTCTAACACCCGTAATAATTTAGCTTGAAGCTCTAAAGGAATCTCGGCAATTTCATCCAGAAACAGCGTTCCGCCTGCGGCACGTTCAAACACGCCTTTATGGTCACGAATTGCTCCCGTGAAAGCGCCTTTCACATGACCAAAGAGTTCACTTTCTAAAATATTAGAATTTAAAGCTGCACAGTTAATCGCTACAAAAATCTTATTTTTACGTTGGCTATAATCATGAATTGCTTTTGCCACAAGTTCTTTACCGCTACCAGATTCGCCGCGGACGAGCACTGAAAACTCAGTAATTGCCACCCTTTGAATGATTGAAAACATACGAGCCATTTCTGGTGAGCAACTATTGAAAACTTTAGCCAAGTCTTGCAATTGGTCTGTTAGCTCTGTTTCAGCAAGGTCATTCTCTATGCTAACGGGCTGTAGAATATGCAATTTCCCTATAATGCGATGCTCTGCAATGTAAATATCATTTTCCTGATAGATAAATCGCTTTCTCATTTTAGGAGTATTGATCTCAAGATATTGATTGTGATGATCTTGAGTAAGCGCTGCCATGCTCTCAACAGAAATATCATCTGTATTAAATTTATAGTGAATTGCTTGAGTCGTTGTGTCTGCTAAAAACAGACTCGCATTTGGAAATAAAGCTTTTAATTGCTCAAATAAAGTAAAAAAATCTTGTTCTGACTCAAAATTTAACTTTGCCATTTCATATGTTTCACAATCGTTTCATTGAAACATACTTGAGTTTCAAAGGAACATCAAGCTGAGTTTATTTTCTAACTTTAACTTTACCTATTATTTTAAATATTTGATTTTTATATTTATTATTTAATTTTAAATAATTGGCACCTTATTTGCAAAATATAGGAAAGAAATAAATTATTGGGGTATAAATCATGTTCTTTAAGCAGTTTTTTGAGCAGGAAAGTTCGACTTATACATATATGCTTGGGTGTGAAGAAACACAAGAGGCTGTTTTAATTGACCCAGTCGCATCAGATATAGAGATTTATACAAAAGAATTAGAGCAGCATCAATTTACGCTCATCTATACCTTAGATACCCATGTTCATGCAGACCATATTACTGCTGCGAATTTGCTTCGTGAACGTTTCCATTGCAAATCGGTTTTACACCGTAATTCAGATGTAAGTTGCGGAGATATTTTAATTACAGATGGTTGCATGCTTAAAGTCGGCAACCTCAGTATTGAAGCGCGTTATACACCAGGTCATACCAATGCTTGTACGAGTTATTTGGTTGAAAACATGGTTTTCACTGGTGATGCATTATTAATTGATGGCTGCGGTCGAACTGACTTCCAGCAAGGTAATGCAGGGACACTTTTTGACAGTATTCATAGACAACTTTTCAGCTTACCTGACGAAACTATTGTGTATCCGGGACACGACTATAAGGGGCGTTTGTCTTCGACTATTGGTAACGAGCGTTTATATAACTCACGTTTAGGACAGAATTGTTCGCGCGAAGATTTTATTCAATTGATGAATAATTTAAATCTGCCATATCCAAAACAAATCGATAAAGCACTACCTGCCAATCAGGCCTGTGGTTCAACTTCACAATCATAAGGTGGCAATATGGAACTTAAACGAGTTAATCAAGAATTTTATGTTGCAGGCCAGATTACTGCCGATGATGTCGCAAAAATTGCAGATCAGGGAGTAAAAACTCTGATATGTAACCGTCCAGATGGAGAAGGTGCAGACCAACCCAATGTGATTGAAATTGAAGAAGCAGCTCAACAATATGGTCTAAACGTAATTTATCAGCCTGTGACCAGCGGCAAAATTACCGACCAACAAGTTACCGAGTTTAAGCAGCTTTATCAGAATGCTCAGAAACCTGTTTTAGCGTATTGCCGTTCTGGTATGCGTGCAATCAGTTTGTGGGCTTTGGCTGAAGTTGCTCCACAAGACGCAGCGCTGTTAGTAGAATCGGGTAACAAACTTGGTTTTAACTTGAAAGGCTTAGTGCCACGTATTTTAAAACGTGACCATGAACCAGCCACAATTCCGTGTTATAGCGTTGTAATTGTAGGAGCTGGAGCAGCTGGAATTTCTGTAGCGTCGAGCTTACTGTCTCGTGAACCTCATTTAGATATTGTCATTATTGATCCGGCAGATACACATTATTATCAACCGGGCTGGACCATGGTCGGTGGCGGTATTTTTAAACCCCAAGTAACCGCACGTTCAATGGCAAGTGTGATTCCTTCAAAAGTGAAATGGATGAAAGCAGCAGTTGCCGGATTCGACCCTGAGCATAATCAGATTATTTTGGAAGGATGCCAGCCCATTCAATATAAAGTGTTGGTCGTCTGTCCTGGTTTAAAACTCAATTGGCATGGCATCGAAGGCTTAGTCGAAACCTTAGGTAAAAATGGGGTGACGTCTAACTATCGTTATGATTTAGCGCCATATACATGGGAATCGGTGCAACAGCTAAACAGTGGAAAGGCAATCTTTACCCAGCCGCCTATGCCGATTAAATGTGCCGGTGCCCCACAAAAAGCAATGTATCTTTCTGCTGATTACTGGTTAAAGCAAGGCAAACTCAAAGATATCTCTATCCATTTTTATAACACTGGCGCTGTTTTATTTGGTGTGAAGGAATATGTTCCTGCACTAATGCAATATGTCGAAAAATATGGTTCTGAACTGCACTTTAACCATCAACTTGTCAAAGTAGATGGACCTGCAAAAAAAGCATGGTTTAGGGTGGTGAATGATGAAAATGCAGCATTGGTCGAGACTGATTTTGATATGTTGCATGTTGTTCCACCGCAACAAGCCCCAGACTTTATTCGTGCAAGCACTCTTACTGATGAAGCAGGCTGGGTAAGTGTTAATCCACAAACTTTACAACACACACAGCATGCCAATATTTTTGCTTTAGGCGATGTGATGAATGCACCTAATGCCAAAACTGCTGCGGCGGCACGTGCACAAGCCCCGATCGTTGCTGTGAATGTTATAGCGCAGCTGAAGGGTGAGCAGAATTTCTGCGAGTACAACGGCTATGGCTCATGTCCACTTACCGTAGAGCGTGGAAAAATCGTTCTAGCTGAGTTTGGTTACGGCGGCAAACTACTTCCAAGTTTTCCGAAATGGGTGATTGATGGGCAAAAACCATCGCGTTTGGCATGGTTACTCAAAGAGCAGATTTTACCGCCGATTTATTGGCAAGGCATGCTCAAAGGCCGCGAGTGGATGGTCAAACCTGAGCGAGGATGAGTAAAGCAACGCTTTACCCGAGTGCAAGACGAGAGCTGTGCTCGAGTGGAAGAGGATAAGTAAAGCAACGCTTTATCCTGAGAAGCGACTCAAGCTTCGCAAGAAGACGAGAGCTGCGCTCGAGTTAAGAGGTAAACAAAGCAACGCTTTATCCTGAGAAGCGACAAAGCTTCGTAAGAAGACGAGATCTATTCACTCATTAACCAGCAGTCTACTGCAAATGATGTATATGCAATTTTAGGCTTTTGATATGTTATTACTTGTCGTTGAAGGCATCGTGATTGGCTTTTTACTTGGTCTTACTGGTGCCGGTGGGGGCATTCTTGCTGTACCTGCGCTAATGACTAGTCAAGGCTGGAGCGTGGCTCAAGCTGCACCGATTGGATTATTAGCAGTTGCACTATCTACACTCATTGGAACTATTGAAGGCTTATTTAAAAAGATAGTTCGTTATCGTGCTGCAATCTGGATTGCCTTAATTGGTACCCCTATGGCACATATCGGCATTTTAATAGCCAATGCGATTTCACCTGTCTGGCTCATGTTAATGTTTAGCTTAGTCATGTTTACAGTGGGTTATCGACTTATTAGTAACCGAGTATCAGACTTTCATAACCCGCCGTGTCAGGTTAACCCAAGTACGGGACGTTTTATCTGGAATTTTAAAACGGGAAGCGTTCTTGCCAGCATCGGGATTATTGCGGGGCTTTTAACTGGCATGTTAGGGGTTGGTGGCGGCTTTGTAATTGTGCCAGCGCTTAGAAAAGTCACAAATTTGGATATGCATAGCATTGTTGCAACATCACTTATGATTATTTTTCTCATTAGTGGAATGAGTATTGTGATGCATATTGCAGAGGGTTTTCATTATCCAGTAGGCATTACTAGTGCGTTTGCACTCGCATGTGCAGTTGGTATGTTATTAGGGCGCAGAGCTATTCGTTTTATTCCGTCTGCAATTGTGCAAAAAGTCTTTGCTTTAATGGTTTTTGCTGTCGCAATTTATATGGTTATTAAGATAGTTAATCTAACAAGCATCTAAGTGATATAGTATTTTAACTATCTCTATAGTCAGCAATTTTTCAAAGATGAGATGTTAAAATTATCTTGGGAAAATTGATTTAAACCATTTAAATTTTTGAGAAGGCGAAATGAAGCGAGTTAATGTGGCAATTTGTGGTTTTGGACGTATTGGGCAACAAATTGCAGAGCTTCTTTTAAATCGATCGGCATACTATCAACAAAAATATCAAATTGATGCCCGTTTAGTGGGTGTCTGCAACTCATCATCAGGCTTAATTAATCAAGGAGGTTTACAAGCTGCCAAGTGGCTAGATAAAACACAGTATCAAGCAGGACTAACTGAGCAAAAGTTTTTAGAACAGGTTCAAGCAGATGTCATTATTGAGACAGGGCCAAGTGACTATGTGACAGGTGGAAAGGGCCTATTTTATTTAAATTATGCTTTAACACATAGCATGAATGCGATTGCAGTATCTAAAGGTGCGTTAGTCGTAGAAGGCAAAAAATTAATTAACTTGGCACATCAACACAAGAAAAAATTATTTTTTAGCGGTGCAACGGCTGCGGCTTTACCCACTGTTGATTTGTTTGAATATAACTTGGCTGGCTGCCAAATTTTAGAAATAGAAGGTGTTTTTACTGGCACTACAAATTTTATTTTGAATGATATGTTGCAACATGAATGTGCATTTGCAGAATCTCTTGAAAAAGCTCAAGCAAAAGGTATTGCGGAACCTGACAGTTCTTTCGATGTAGATGGATGGGATACTGCTGCAAAAATTACGATATTAGCCAATACTGTTTTAGGAGCTGATGTAAAAATTAAAGATATTCCAAAACAGGGAATCAGTCATGTCACAGCCGACCATATTCGTGGTTGGAAAAAAGAAAATGTAATTCCTCGTCTGGTCGGTTTTATTCATATTAAGAATCAACAAATTCAAACAGGTGTTGAATTAAGATTAGTTCCAGCAAATCATCCTTTTGCTCATCTGCAAGGTTCTAATAAATGCATTCGCGTGTTAACTCAAGAAATGGGTGAGCTTGTTGTAAGTGGTGGAGCATCTGCGCCCTTAGCTACGGCAGCCGCGGCTTTAAAAGATTTCGAGTTGATGCTAAAAACGTACTGCTAGAGATGAATTATTACTTATAAAAAAAGCAGGCTTTAGGCCTGCTTCTCACAACTTTTTTGACTATTAAATAACTTTTTTCCAATTTCAAATTTACTAAACATTAAGTAGTTGCCGAGTAAGATTAATAAAATTCCAAATAATGCATTTAAAGTCCACTCATATCCTTCAAAGAAAGTCGAAACTGTTAGAGCGACTAAAGGGAAGAGTAATGTGCTATAGGCTGCTTTAGCTGCACCAATTCGCCCAACCAAAGAAAAATAAGCAGAGAACCCAATAACCGTACCAAATACAGCCAAGTAAAGTACCGAACTTAAAAATGGGAAATTCATCGGAGGCATTAGATTTTGGCCTGTAAATAAAGCTAGACTTAACATCACCAGTGCACCATAAGTCATAGCATAACAATTTGTTGAAAAAATATTTAGACCACGTTTTTGATGTCTAACACTAATCATATTCCCTAAAGAAAAACCGTAAGTGCCTATTGCACATAACCCAATTCCCATCAATAACTGTGCATTAAACTGGCTATTAATGAGGTCATGCCAAAAGAGTAAAACAATACCACCTAGGCCTAAAAGTGCAGCTGGGGCAAAGTTTGGGGAAGGTTTTTGCTTAAAAAAGATAAGCGCATTAATGGCATTAAAGAAAACAGCCATCGAAAAAATAACGGACTCTAAACCGCTATTTACATATTTAACGGCGGTATAAAAACAAATAAAGTTTAGGCCGAAAACACAAAGACCTTGCAGAATACAAAACAAATGGTCTTTTAAAGCAATTCGCTGTAATTTTCCTGAAAATAGTAGAACAACCCAAAGTAATAAGGCTGAAATAGCAAAACGCCATAAAATTGCGACGACGGGTGTTGCATAATGGCTCTGAACGGCAATTCCAATCCATGTTGTTCCCCAAATCAACACCACCGCAACATAGAGCAAAATATTCATAAGTTCATCCTCGATTACCAAGCTTAAGTATCTAGGAATGCTTCATTTTTCACGTATATATTCTTGTGTTGTACATGCAAGATCTTGCGTTTTTTATATAACTGAACTAGCTGAATTTTGCTGAATATGGTTAACTTAAGCTCAATGATATTCGTTTTAATTTTGCATGGCCTATCAAACTTTAGAACAGCTACAGCAATCTAAAGCCAAGCTTCACGAAACTGTGGTGCTTGATGAAAATATGCAACTTGCATTTTGGTCTAATGAGCAAGATCGTGTAAGTGTCTGTAGCGATCACCATACTTTAAGTCTTTATATTCAAGATGGTTATGAAAGCTATCAAAAAACACCTGCTGGCTGGAAAAATGGCGGTGGACCGGGTCGTTTTTGTTTGTTGCCTGAACATCAGGAGTCGACTTGGGATATACGAGGTGGGCTTAAATTCGTTCACTTGTATTATACCGACCAACATTTGCGTGATGTTGCTGAAAAAATATGGGACAAAGAGCCTAATCAAATTGAGCTAAACGAAGTCGTCTTTAATGATGACGAAAAGATTCGAGCGCTATATCAGTTTTTCTTGTTAGATTGTGATTGGAATGATTCAGCAAACCACTTACAAATGAGTACAACTGCCAGTTTATTATTGAATCACTTAATTCGAAGATACAGTAGTGTTCAATGGCAACAGCCTGCCATTAAAGGCGGGCTGGCACCTCATAAACTCAAATATATTCAAGAATGGATTGAAGATCATCTAGATCAGGCACTCACTTTGTCAGACTTGGCAAATGTTGTGAATTTAAGCGAATACCATTTTGCCCATATGTTTAAGCAATCCATGAATATGGCACCTCACCAATATGTCATGCAAAGACGCTTAACTAAGGCAAAAGGGTTAATTCAGTCATCTCAACTTTCTTTACAAGATGTTGCCCTAGTATGTGGTTTTAGTTCAGCGAGTCATTTGAGTCATCGCTTTAAACAGTTTTATGGCATGAGTCCTTCACAATTACGTTAAAGGACTCATGACTCATTTTTATAAAAGATAAACACCTAAACCAATCAGTGCTGAGGCAAAAATGACATACAGCACGTTAATGTTAAAGCGGAATAAAGCAATAAATGCAGCCACGGTAATGAGGGCTGCAACAATATCAAAATGCCCTGAAAAGCCTTGTGGCCATAGCACGTGATAACTAAAAAATAGTGCTAGATTTAAAATGACGCCGACCACAGCCGCGGTAATTGCAGTGAGTGGCGCAGTAAATTTAATTTCATTATGTGTAGATTCAATAATGGGCGCACCCGCAAAAATAAATACAAATGAAAAGAGAAAGGTAAACCAAGTGACAATGACTGCGCCAAGTGCACCAGCAAAAAATAGATGCTCGGGCCCAAGTAATGAATGATTAACACCTCCTAAAAAACCAACAAAGGCAACCACCATAATCAGTGGGCCGGGGGTAGTTTCACCTAAAGCTAAACCATCAATCATTTGCGTAGGTGAAAGCCATCCAAAATGATTTACAGCGCCTTGATAGACATAAGGTAAAACTGCATATGCACCCCCAAAAGTCAGCAATGCAGCTTTAGTAAAAAACCACGCCATTTGAGTATAAGAATGATGCCACCCAAAATATGCCCCTAAAGCTAAAATTGGCAATAACCATAAAACGATTGCCACAAAAATAAGTTTAGCTAACCGTAACCAGTGGAATTTAGCATGCTCTGGTGTCGGTGTATCATCATCAATAAATGCCGGACCATAATCTTTTTGACTAGATTTATGTCCAGCCGCAGAGGAAAATAGTTCCGGGTATTTTTTACTTGTTAAATAGCCAGCAATACCAGCTGATAGCACAATAAGCGGGAAAGGGAGCTTTAAGACAAAAATGGCAAGAAACGCAGCAATTGCGATGAACCATAAAAATTTATTCTTAAGTGAGCGGCTTCCTATACGGTACGTTGCATGAAAAACAATTGCGGTAACAGCAGGCTTGATCCCGTAGAAAATGCCTGCGATAACGGGAACATCTCCAAATTTTATATAAACCCAAGACAGCCCAATTAAAATAAATAAGGAGGGTAATACAAATAGAATACCTGCAACCAATCCTCCCGCAGTTCTATGCATAAGCCAACCAATGTAGGTTGCTAATTGCTGTGCTTCAGGGCCGGGTAACAACATGCAGTAGTTCAGGGCATGCAAAAATCTTTTTTCAGATATCCAACGCTTTTGTTCAACGAGTTCCTGATGCATCACAGCGATTTGTCCAGCTGGCCCCCCAAAGCTAATAAAGCCAAGCTTGAGCCAAAATAAAAAGGCTTGCCAGAAGGTGACCTTTCCCACTGAATCGTCAGGGGTATTTTGTTGTTTTTGTTGCATATTATCCCCTAAAAAATAATAGTAATTTTTACGTTTATGGTATGACGGAGTATGTTTTATAGCATAACAAACACAAATGTATTTTTTATGATAACAATTCAACTTTTATAGATAACTATTCGTTAATTTATTGATATTCATTGAAATTATTTTTTCAACTAAAGTTATCGCTTTAAATTATTTCCAAAGTTGAAACATTTTAAACATTATTTGTTCAAGTTGTTATAACAGGTTGTAAGCCGTGAGCCAGCTACCCCAAGATCCCAAAAATCATAAACCTCTTTACGATCAGTTAAGGGAACTCATCCTTAACAAAATTGTAAATGGTGAATATGCCGTGCTGAGTCAAATTCCATCTGAAAACGAGTTTGCTGAACAGTTTGGTGTAAGCCGAATCACAGTTCGCCAAGCACTCAACCAATTACAGTTGGAAGGCTATATTTTTAAGGTGCCAGGTAAAGGGACCTTCGTAAGTAAGCCAAAAACGTTCCAGAACATTTCAAGTTTGCAAGGTTTTGCGGAAGCAATGTCATCTGCTGGTCACGAAATTTTAAACCGTGTCATCTCGGCCGAGCTTAAGCAGATCCCAATGCACGTAGTACCGAAATTAAAGTTACCTGTTAAAGCCAATGTATATGAAATTCAACGTGTTCGTTTGCTAAACCGTCAGCCAGTGTCTTATGAGTTGACTTATTTACCAGAACATATTGGTTTGAAGCTTAAAGAAAAAGCGATTGATTTACGTACAACCGATATTTTCAAGGCATTAGAACAAGAGTGCGATATTCCTTTGGGACATGCGGATTTAAGCATTGATGCCACTGTTGCGGATGAGGAACTAGCGGCTTTGTTGCAAGTCGAAATCGGAACTCCAGTATTACGGGTTGAACGTTTGACTCATGACGCAAATGGCCAACCGATTGACTATGAATACCTCTATTTCTCAGGCGATACCTTCCAGTACCGTTTACGTATTCATCGTTAATAGCTCAGATAAAAATAAGGATTTTACAATGGAAACTAAATATCTTGAGTTCGATATTGTAGTGATTGGTGGTGGAACTGCTGGACCAATGGCTGCGATTAAAGCAAAACAAGAAAACCCGAATTTAAAAGTCTTGCTCATTGAAAAAGCGAATGTAAAACGCAGTGGGGCGATTTCAATGGGAATGGATGGGCTGAATAATGCTGTCATTCCAGGCTACGCAACACCCGAGCAATACACCAAAGAAATTACCATTGCCAATGATGGAGTGGTTAACCAAACCACTGTATATGCATATGCGAAGCATAGTTTCACAACCATTCAACAGCTCGATCAATGGGGCATAAAGTTTGAAAAAGATGAGACAGGTGAGTTTGCAGTAAAAAAAGTACATCACATGGGGGCATATGTTTTACCAATGCCCGAAGGTCATGACGTTAAAAAAGTTTTATATCGTCAGTTAAAGCGAGCCCAAGTCAAAATTAATAATCGTATTGTCACCACAAAGCTTTTAAAAAATGAGCAAGGTGCAATCAATGGTGTACTCGGTTTTGACTGTCGTAGTGGTGACTTTTATGTCATTAAAACGAAAGCAGCCATTTTATGTTGTGGTGCAGCAGGGCGTTTAGGTTTGCCAGCTTCTGGCTATTTGATGGGCACTTATGAAAACCCAACTAATGCTGGCGATGGCTATGCAATGGCATACCATGCAGGTGCTGAGCTTGCCAACTTAGAATGCTTCCAAATTAATCCACTGATTAAAGACTATAACGGCCCAGCTTGTGCTTATGTGACCGGTCCTTTAGGAGGTTATACCGCCAATAGTAAAGGCGAACGTTTCATTGAATGTGACTACTGGAGTGGTCAAATGATGTGGGAGTTTTACCAAGAACTGGAAAGTGGTAATGGTCCTGTTTATTTAAAAGTAGATCATTTGGCTGAAGAAACGATCCAAACTATTGAAGAGATTCTACATACCAATGAGCGCCCAAGCCGTGGACGTTTCCATGAGGGCCGAGGAACTAATTATCGTCAAGATATGGTGGAAATGCATATTTCAGAAATTGGTTTTTGTAGTGGACATAGTGCTTCTGGTGTATGGGTCAATGAAAAAGCCGAGACTTCGGTTAAAGGCTTATACAGTGCTGGCGATATGGCGGCTGTACCTCATAACTATATGCTTGGTGCATTTACCTACGGATGGTTTGCGGGTGTAAATGCCGCGCAATATGTGAATGCAGTTGAAGATAGCGAATTAAACCAAAGCGAAATAGAAGCAGAAAAAGCTCGAATATTTGCGCCACTGGATTGCTCAGAAGGTTTACCTCCAGAACAAGTGGAATATAAGCTGCGCCGTTTTGTAAATGACTATTTGCAACCGCCTAAAACTCGCCAAAAAATGGAAATTGGGCTCAAGCGTTTTGAAGAAATTAAACAGGATATTAAGCAAATCTCTGCAAGAAACCCGCATGAACTGATGCGTGCTGCTGAAGTTTCTTTTATTCGAGACTGTGCGGAAATGGCAGCTAGAGCCTCACTGTTTAGGGAAGAAAGCCGTTGGGGACTGTACCACTATAGAGCAGATTTCCCTCAAAAAAATAACTCGGATTGGTTCTGTCACGCTCATTTGAAAAAAGATGAACAAGGCAACATGGTCAGTTTCAAAAAACAAATCGAGCCTTATGTGGTTCCGATTAATCAAGATGAAGCTGTGTCTTATGACCGTTTACGCATTCAAAAAGACGTTGCTCTTGCAGACTAAATAAATCAGGAACTCAAATCATGGCTTTTATTTTTAAAGAAGTACAGCACCGTACTGTCGCACCCGTCATTATCGATGAAGATAAATGTATTGCTGATAAAGGATGCACAGTCTGTGTTGATGTTTGTCCAATGGATTTATTGGCAATCGATCCAATAACTCAAAAAGCTTTCATGCAGTTTGATGAATGTTGGTATTGCATGCCTTGTGAAAAGGACTGCCCAACGGATGCAGTCAAAGTAAATATCCCATACCTACTCAAATAATTAATTTGGAATACGCAACATGAGACAAAATAAATTGATCAATAAAAAACTATTACTCAGTAGCTTAATTGGTGCCATTGTACTTGGCACTTTGGGGTGCGGAAGTAAAACAGAAACTGTGCGTGTCGCCATTGGCACGCAAGATACCACCATTAACTGTGCAACAGGTGGGTTGCTCATTCGTGAATTGAATTTATTACCAAAATATTTACCTAAAGATGGTGAATACAAGAATGTTAAATATGACATTCAATGGAAAAACTTTACCTCTGGTGCACCACTGACCAGTGAGATGGTGGCTGGGCGTCTAGATTTGGGAGCAATGGCTGACTTTCCTGCTGTTAATAATTTAGCGGCATTTAAAAAAGCTGGAAAAGAAAGCATATTTTTAGCGCCTTTGTCAGGCAGTATTAATGGTAGCGGTAATGCGATTGTTGTTCCAATTGATTCAAAAGTCACTTCACTTAAAGAGCTAAAGGGGCAGACTATTTCTGTACCTTTTGCCTCAACTGCTCACGGACTATTATTGCGAGCAATTCAAGACGAAGGTTGGCAACTTGATAAAGATATTAAAGTGATTGCTCAGGCGCCAGAAGTGGCAGGGCCTGCATTAAAAAGTCATAAGATTGCTGCACATGCTGACTTCGTACCATTTGGAGAGTTATTTGCTTATCAAGGTTTTGCTAAAAAAATCTATGATGGTTCACAAGCAAAATCACCGACATTTCATGGTTCGCTGGCAAGTAAGGATTATGCACAGCAGCATCCAGAAGTCATAAAAGCTTATTTACAAGCAACCATTGAAGCAAATCGTCTGATTCGCGAACAACCTGAAAAATATAGTGAAATTATTGCTGAAAAAACTGGTATTCCTGCCGAAGTTGTATATCTCTTCCATGGTCCATTAGGGCTGCAAACTCGTGACTTAACGTGGAAACCTGAATATCGAAAAGCGACTCAAATTGCCATAGACACCTTAAAAGTTTTAGGCAAAAACGACGGTACACTTGATGTAAATAAATTTATTGATGACCAATATATTAAGGATGCATTTCAGGCATCTGGACTTAATTACACCCAGCAATTGGCTGACTATGCAAAATCACCTTTGGTTGCCAATGATGCTTTAACGGGCCAACCCATCAAAACATTTGATCGGGTGACTCAAATTTGGATAAAGGGTGAAGAAAAAGTTCGTAGCTACGAAACGCCGGAGCATGCTTTTTCTGATTTAAAGAAAATACAAGCCGCAGGAAAAACGGTGCGTGTGGTTTATAACCAAGATCATCAGTCCGACATTAAATTACTTGCCAATCTGGCATGGTATGCCACAGATAAAGCAGGACAAATTCAGGCCTTTTTACTAAAAGATGATGCTGAAAAATGGGCTAAACAACAGGGCGGAAAAGTATATGACTTTAAAGCTATTCAGCTTGTAACACAGAGCTGATGTGTTGTCTTACCTAATGATCTGGAGGTGACAAATGAGTAGTTTAGTCCAAACAAAACCTAAAAACCAAAGTACATTTTTGATTAAATTTTTCCAACAATTGAGGTTATATCCGGCGCATTTAAAAAACTATGCCATTGCTTTTATATCTATAGCTTTTTGGATAGCCATTTGGCAAGGACTAGCTCAGTTTAAAATAAATTTAGGTATTGTGAACTTTAGCAATGTACCCACACCTTTAGATGTTATTCATGCGCTGTGGGCTTTTTTTCAACTCAGCACTGCATTTGAACATGTTGAATCTAGTGTATTTCGAGTGGTGGTTGGTTTTGTGCTAGCGGCTTTAATTGGTGTAGGTATTGGTTTATTAGCAGGACGTTATCAAAAACTTGCTGCATTTCTGATGCCGCCATTAGAAGTATTACGTCCAATTCCAGCAGTTGCATGGATTCCTTTAGCGATTCTGATTTTTCCTTCATCAGAAGCTTCTATGATTTTTATTACCTTTATTGGGGCTTTATTTCCAATTTTATTAAACACGGTACATGGCGTTGGTGCAGTTGACCCAAGGCTCGTTGCATCTGCGAAAAGTCTAGGTGCTTCTGATCTAGCTATCATTTATGAAGTCATTATTCTGGGGGCATTACCTAATATTATTACGGGGTTATCTATTGGAATGGGAACTTGTTGGTTCTGTTTAGTGACTGCCGAAATGATTTCAGGCCAACATGGAATTGGATACTTCACGTGGGAATCGTTCACCTTGCAAAACTATAGCAATATCGTGGTTGGCATGGTGCTGATCGGAGCGTTAGGTATGTTTAGCAGTACATTGGTGCGTGTGATTGGAAACCGATTTACCCCATGGTATCAACTAAGGAAATCATAAAATGTCAATTACACAAGGCCATGTGCGTATTCAAAATCTATCGCTACATTTAGGGCAAGCTAAAAATCGTTTTCAGGCATTAGATCGGGTTAATTTTGAAATACAACCGGGTGAGTTTATATGTCTACTTGGCCCATCTGGTTGCGGTAAATCTACATTATTAGGTGCTTTGGCAGGGCACTTACCGATTAGTTCTGGGACTTTAACGGTCGATAATGAATCTATTCTTGAACCGCATCCCGACAGAGGTTTGGTGTTCCAGCAACATACCTTATTTCCATGGAAAAGTGTGCTTGAAAATATTGCCTTTGGTTTAAAAATGAAAGGCATCGCCAAACAAAAGCGTATTGAACAAGCTCAGAAAATGATTGATCTGGTCGGGCTTAAAGGTTTTGAACATAAATTTCCAGCCGAACTCTCTGGAGGCATGCAGCAACGAGTTGAAATTGCGAGAGTACTAATTAATCAACCTCGCATTTTATTAATGGATGAGCCTTTTGGTGCGTTAGATGCTCAAACTCGTTTAAAAATGCAAATGCTATTACTCGAAATTTGGCAAGAAATCCAAACATCGGTTTTATTTATTACCCACGATATTGATGAGGCACTTTTTTTAGCTGACCGAGTGTTGATTATGAGCCATCGACCGGGGCGAATTATTGAAGAAATTCCGCTTAAGTTTGAACGTCCACGAGACGTTGAGCTTGTAACAAGTAGTGAATTTACCGCTATTAAAAAACATTGCATCCAGACTTTAAAAGAAGCCACTCAACAAGAAGAGTTAAGCCGCTTAAATCCATTAGGGCTTGGAAAGAAATCATAAATTAAGGAATACGAATGAGTTTTTATTATCAAGCTTTAGATGATCTCGATGAATATAATCAGGAATTTCTTGCACAGCTTAATCACGAAGATGAAAAGATTCGCTTTGTCGCTTTAATGAATATTGGCGATGAAGAAAATCTAGATTTACTCCCTTGGTTACATGCGGCATTGCAACACGATTCTTCAGCTTTAGTTCGTGAAGAGGCGGCAAAAAAGTTAGAAAGTTGGGAAGATCCAACCAGTTTGCAAGTATTGGCTCAAGCCTTATTTGATGCAGATCTGAATGTAAAACAAGCTGCCAGCCAAAGCTTAAGTGAAGTGAAAAATGCGGCATCGGCCCAGATACTTACACCGTATTTAAAGCATACGGATACTTTTGCTCTTAGTGCAATTTTACGTGCTTTAAAACCCTTACGACCACAGCAATTATTCACAGAGATAGCTGCTTTAGTAAATCATGAAGATGCTCTTGTACGCCGTGAGGCAGTCAGTGCATTAAGTTGGTTACAACAAGACCAAGCGATTACGATATTGGCAAAAACAGCTGAAACAGATGTAGATGATGAGGTTCGCCGCATTGCAACAGGTGGTTTGGCTTATAGCCAGAGCATATCAGCTGAGGTGATCCAAGCACTTCAACACTCTTTAACCTCGGAAAGTTGGCAATTAAGACTCGAAGCTGCACTTACGATTGGAAAATTACATATCGTTCAGCTCGAAACTCCCTTAATTCATGCTTTATCTGACTTATATTGGCAAGTACGTATTGCCGCAGTTCGAAGCTTAGGGTTACTCAAGTCGCGTCTGGCAGTTGCTCATTTGTCTGATAACTTTAATCATGAAATTAGTAATTTACGTAAAGAGGTCGCTTTAGCACTCGGTGAAATTGGCACATCAGAAGCTCAGAACCTATTACAACAACATCAAAATGACTCCGACCCAGAAGTACGAAAAGCGATTCGTATTGGATTAAATCAAATTGGTGAGGTGAAATATGCAAACGAGACCTGATATTCGTGTCGATACTACAAATAAACAGGTTCACTTTATATGGACTGATGGTTTAAGCGTATGTCTAAGCCATCAAAATTTAAGGGAAATTTGCCCATGTGGCTTTTGCCGAGCGAAGCGAATGAAGCAAATTAAAATAGAACACCAAAATGTTGAAGTAACAGCTATGTTCGATCAAGGTTACGGTGCCCAAATTTCTTTTAGTGATGGGCATGATAAAGGGATTTTTCCGTGGGTTTTTTTAAAAGAATTTGCTAAGTGCTAACAGATGCCTTCTGCTTGGGACAGAAGGCATCTTATTTAATTAATGATCATGTTCTAAATAATCTGGTTTTTTCGGAAGCGCAAGGCTACACAAGAAACAGATAATCAGCATGACAATGACATAAATAAAGAAGGTATTTTCAATTCCGGCAGCTTTGAATTGCAAGGCAACCGAAGGTGCAGAACCACCAAAAATAGCATTACCTACCGCATATGAAAATCCTACCCCGAGTGCACGTACGTGAGGTGGGAACATCTCAGCTTTTACTAAGCCACTAATAGATGTATAGAAACTCAAAATCATCATCATAAAAATGAGTAGCAAGGTAATAATGATTGGCGAATCTATATAATTAGGCATGCCAATTGCCATCACTGGATAGATAAAAATCGCAGATAATAAGCTAAATGCCAGCATTGAAGAACGTCGCCCAATACGATCCGAAATGGAACCAAATACAGGTTGAGCACACATATAGACAAATAGTGCGAAGGTCATGATATAACCAACGGTTTTTCCATCCATCCCTAAATTAGTTAAATAGGTTTTTGAATAAACAGTTTCTACATAAAACGTTAATGAACCAGCAGAAGTATAACCGACCACCAATAAAAAAGTTTTCCAATGCTTTTTAAAGAGCTCTCTTAAGCTACCAGATTCTTTTCGTTCACTATCTTGATGAGAAAGCGTTTCTTCTAAACGACTCCGGGCAAGTAAAGATAGAATGGCCGCAATACCACCAATAATGAACGGAATACGCCAACCACCATCAAGTAATTGTTGTTCACTTAAAAACGTTAATAAGATTACGCCAAGTAGGCTGGCAAGTAACTGGCCACCAGAAAGGGTGACATATTGGAAAGAGGAATAAAAACCACGTTGACCCTTTAAGCCTAATTCACTCATGTATGTTGCTACGGCACCATATTCACCACCCACTGATAGGCCTTGAAGTAAGCGTACTACCAGTAAAAGGAAAGGGGCAAATAACCCAACTTGCTCATAAGTGGGTAGGGCTGCAAATAGAAAAGAGCTCAAAGCCATTAAGCAAATTGAGACAATCATTGATTTTTTTCGACCATGTCGGTCTGCAATGCGTCCAAATATCCAGCTACCAATAGGACGCATAAAAAAGCTTGCTGCAAATACACCCCAAACATAAATCGATTTGGTCGTACTATCCATGTCTGGTGCAGTTAGAGCCTGAGTAAAATAAGCAGCAAATACTGCATAGATATAAAAGTCGAACCATTCGACTAAATTACCTGAAGCTGCGCCTACAATCCCTCGTATTCTGCTGCTCTTTTCTTCCTTAGTATATGTCATAGATATTCCGTCAGTTAGCAGAAAAAAATAGAAATTTTCAGATGTACTGAACAAGAAATAGAATGAATCTTTAAATATCACCCAATCCTGAGTACTTTCTTAGAATTCCTCTCCATTTATTTTTTATAATTTTAAACTTCCATTCTAGTGATTCTATGATCTTTTGTTCGATATAGAGATATTTTTACCGATTATCGAACAATTCCTTAATTTAGTGAGTTGATCAATCCACCATAAACTTTATTTAAAATCAAACATCTAATTTATCAAGCGTATTGATTATTGTATTCCTCCTTGGTCTAGACCTATTTCTGAGCTTAGTTTTATTTTGACTATTTGGTAATACTTAAAAAGTTATAGTCCCAATTTCAAAGAAAATAAATGAAATTTATATAATGATGATGCTTTATTACACAAAATTTACTTAATCTAAAAAATATATAATTTGTTGTTTATGGCTATTTCTAGCTGTATTCTTGCGTGGCTAAAAATATGGAAACTTTCCGATTTTTAACACACTTATATTATGCACGGTATGGGCAGGTAGTTATTCAATGGACAGACACACGCTAAATCTTCACTTCATGACATGCTCTAAAACAGCATTGGCTTCATCTATTGCACTGATGACATCTGTAGTCTACGCAAATGAAGCGGAGGTTTCGCAGCTCCCAACCATTACTGTGAACGCTACACCAAATAGTGATGCGCTATATACATCTAAAAAAGTTAATTTATCTGGTTTTCAAACAGGTGATGTAAAGAAAGTTCCTGCATCTATTACAACCATTACATCTGAGCGCATAGCAGATCAACATGCAAAAACGTTAACTGATGTTATTAAAAATGATTCATCGTTAGGAGATGGCTACGCTGCTATTGGCTACTATCCAAACTTTGTAGCACGTGGTTTTGCCCTCGATTTAGGCTCTAGTTATCTCATTAATGGCCATACCATACGTGGCGAGCAAAATGTAGCTTTAGAAAATAAAGAGCAAGTTGAAATCTTAAAAGGTATTTCTGCGATTCAAAGTGGAATGTCGACACCCGGTGGTGTGGTTAACTATGTAACTAAAAGACCTGCCGATGTTAAAACTATTACGGTCGATGCAAATTCAGAAGGTGGTTATACTCTTGCAACGGATGTAGGTGGCTTTTTAAATGATAATTTTGGCTATCGAGTCAATTTAGCGCATGAAAGTATTCACCCAAACGTTGATCATGCAAATGGTAAGCGTGAGTTTGGTTCTGTTGCTTTAGACTGGAAAATTAATGATCGCTCTAAACTACTGTTTGACATTGAAGCTCAGCATCAAAGCCAACGCTCAGTACCGGGTTATCAACTGCTTGATGGGCAAGAAGTACCAACAAATGTAGATCAAGACCGTTTATTGGGGTATCAGTCTTGGAGTAAACCGGTTGTAAATAACAGTGTAAATGCGAGTTTAAAATATCAATATGCATTTAACGATCAATGGAATGGTAGCTTAAGTGCATCACAAAGCCGTGTTGTGATTGATGATAATAGTGCTTTCCCATGGGGATGTTATAACGATATTTGTGAATATTCTGGTTTAGGCAATACTTTTGATAAACACGGTAATTATGATATTTACGATTTCCGTAGTCCAGATGACACACGCATTACCAACCAGTTTTCTGCCGGGTTAAATGGACAGTTCAATACTGGCAACATTCAGCATCAAGTTACTTTCGAATTACAACGTACTTATAAAACCTTAAAGCACTATACACCACTGAATGTAGCGGTAGGAACAGGCAATATCTATGAAGATACGATTGACTACAGCCCATCATCAGACAGCTTAGGCGATCGTTATAAAGCCCTAGAAAGTGATCAGACTGCTTTCACCATATCTGACCGAGTTCAATTTAACGATCAATGGTCAACTTTATTGGGTGGAAAACTTATTCACCTTGATGAGCAAGCCTATAAGTCAGATGGTCAGCAAAGCCGAGACACAGATTTAAATAAGTTTTTACCGCAATTAGCGCTTATGTATAGCCCAACTGCTACGACTAATCTTTATGCTTCATATGCCAAAGGATTATCAGATGGTGGTGAAGCTCCATGGTATGCAGACGCAAATGCTTATCAAGTCCTATCACCTAGAAATTCTGAACAATATGAACTTGGTGTTAAGCAACAAATACGCAACTTTTTATTAACAGCAGCTATTTTTGATTTAAAACAAGATAATCAATATACGACTACAAATTCCGAAGGAAAATTAGAATTTGTTGAGCAAGGTGAACAGCACAACCAAGGTGTTGAGTTAGGTTTAACTGGTGCCTTAACTGATACACTCGATGTAAGCTCTGGCATTACATACACCAAATCTCGTCTTGTTGATATTGATAATGACAGCTACAAAGGGCATCAAACTCAGAATGTACCGAAAGTCCGCGCAACTGCGCAGTTATCTTATAAAGTACCTTCAGTTGAAGGATTAAGATTACTGAGTGGTATGCAATACAGCAGTAGTAAATATGCAAACAAAGAGCGAACTGCAAAAGTAGGTGGCTATAGCGTCTTTAATATTGGTGCTGCCTATAAAACAAATTTTGCTGGACATGACACAACTTTTAGATTCAATATTGATAATTTATTTAATAAGAAATATTGGCGTGATGTAGGGGCATTTATGGGGGATGACTATTTATTCTTAGGTAATCCACGTACAGCTCAGTTCTCTACAACTTTCAGTTTTTAAAGTATAGAACGAATAAAAAAGGAGCTTTTATAAGCTCCTTTTTTATTTTCAGGAATTAAGCCGACATTTTTGGTTTAACCATATTATTAATCGACAAGATATCATCAAGCACTTGTGCTGATAATAAGCCTTCGTTCTGAACGAGTGCTAATACACTTTGTCCAGTTTCATTTGCAGTTTTAGCAATACGAGTTGTAGTTTCATAACCCAAATATGGGTTAAGTGCGGTCACAATACCAATTGAGTTTTCAACTAAAGCTTTACAATGCTCAGGGTTCGCCGTAATCGTATCAATACATTTACTTTGGAACATTGCCATCGCGTTACCAAGTAAATTCATAGATTCAAATAGTTTGAATGCAATAAGTGGTTCCATTGCATTTAATTGTAATTGACCAGCTTCAGCAGCTAAAGTTACAGCCAAATCATTTGCAATAATTTGGAAGCAAGCAAGGTTCATCGCTTCAGGAATAACTGGGTTTACTTTACCCGGCATGATCGAACTACCCGGTTGACGTGCTTCTAAGTTAATTTCATTGATACCAGTACGTGGACCACTTGAAAGTAAACGCAAGTCATTGGCAATTTTTGAAAGCTTAGTTGCGGTACGCTTTAATAAACCAGATAAAAGAACAAAGTCACCCATATCTGAAGTTGCTTCGATTAAGTCAGGAGCAGACTTAATTTTCTTACCAGAAATTTTTCCAAGCGCTTGAATCGCAAGTTCACGGTAACTATATTCAGTGGTAATTCCCGTACCAATCGCCGTACCACCAAGGTTCATATAAGCTAGAACATTTGGAATAAGCGTATTAATTTGTTCAAGGTCTTTTTGTAGAGTTACTGCAAAAGCACCAAACTCTTGACCTAAGGTCATAGGCACCGCATCTTGTAACTGAGTACGACCCATTTTTAAGATGTGAGCAAACTCTTGAGATTTATTACGGAAACTTAAAATTAAGTTATTAAAAGGAAGATTTAGTTCATCTAAGCTTAATAACAAACCTAAGCGAATCGCAGTAGGGTACACGTCATTTGTTGACTGTGACATGTTAATGTCGTTATTTGGGTGTAGATATTGATATTGACCTTTAGAATGTCCCATGTATTCTAAAGCGACATTCGCCAATACTTCATTTGCATTCATATTGGTTGAAGTACCAGCACCGCCTTGCATCATATCAATCGGGAACTGGTCGTGAAAATTACCGCGAATAAGTTGATTACAGCTGTATTCAATCGCTTCAAATTTAGTTTGATCTAAGCTTTTAAGATTATAGTTCGCTTCAGCACAAGCAAGTTTTACCATTGCTAATGCTTTAATTAAATGAGGGAAATTCCCCACTTTGCTTTGTGTTAAGTTAAAGTTTTCTAGAGCACGTAATGTTTGAACTCCGTAATAATCATTATTATTGATTTCTCTATAACCAATAAGATCCTTCTCAATACGGGTGGTAATTTCAGCGTTCATCATTAAACTTCGAATTAGTAGAGTAGATAATTCATATTAGATTTCGAAATGCTTCACTTCTAATGCATTTATCAAGTTAATTATGCATTTTTTGCATATCAGTTTTTTCCTTTTCTAAACCAAAAAATAAAAGAACTTTTTTCTTCATAAATTACATCTAAATTTTATTTTATAAATTAATGGTTTACTTTTTAGATAAATTAAAAATAAAAAGTTCGATGATGAACTAAATGAAGATGTAATTTGAAAAAGAGTGGCATGCAAAATTTTAGACTTGTTAATTTAAGTGAAATATCAACTAATTTAATGAGGGTAATTAAAACAGAAGTGTAGCTTATCTAACAAATTTATATAAAAATGTGATGCATTTCACATAAAAGGCACTATAATACGAAAAAATCTTAGTTTTTAAGTTTATGTTAAAAGTCACAGCCGCATTAATCATTTTGGGTAGTTTTACATACTATGTACTTTTTCATGGTGAAGAGAAAAGTGAGTCTAAAACTTCCCGTTTACTTAAAGACGCGGAACAATCGATTGCTTCTGCTGAAAGTTCAGTAAACAAGGCCAATAGTATTGTACCAATATCTTATAAATAGCCACGGTTACTCAGCCTAACTATTTTATATTAACCATCAAAATATTGTTTTATCTAAATTTTATTAAAATTTTGATAAAAGACTGTATGTATAGAGACAAAATTCATGAGAATGAAGTTTATCGCCTATGATCCCAATTCTGGGGAAAAAGTAAGCTTAAAAGAGCATATCCATCACATGGATAAATACACCACTTATATCTTTTTTAGTGATGAAAAAGATAATATGGTATTCAATCCGCAGAAAAAGCAAGTTTTTGAAATTACTCAATATACAGCGAATATGATGGTTGAAATTTCAAGAAAGCTATATTATTTGATTGGTGAATATTAAAAAAAATTTTCAGGCCAATCTCGGATAGATACTTTAGTAGAATAGTCAGGTTTATTTAGTTGAACTATACTGCAAATATATCTTCTGATTTGAACTAGTTGATTAGGTCAGAAAGCTTAAATCCTGAAATAATCAAATTAGCAAAATTTTAGTTTTACAGTCCGTATTCTTCCCCAAGGTGCGGACTTTTTTTTATTAAAATTAAGACATGATAAAACGATGAGGGTATTTTTAGTTTTTATTAAAGCTTAAATGGTTATTTACTTGATTTATATAAACCTTACTTTTTGATTTAAAATAATTTTTAGAATAATAATTTTATATTTTTATGAGTTGTTGCGCTAAATGAAAGTCTTTTATTCTCTTACACTCTTTTCTATGTCAGAATTATTAAATACTTACTTTTATCGTTTGGCTTTGCCATCCTTCCATCGCATTTTTGCAGGTACTCCCATGTTTTATATTTTTCATTCATCTATTCAGCTATTTATTCAGCTTCCCAAGCAGACAAATTAAGGACATAACTATAAAAAGGGAATGCAAAAAATGAACTTAGAAGTACGTTGGGTAGAAGACCTTTTGACACTTGAACGAGAGCGTTCTATTTCAAAAGCAGCCGAAAAACGATTTATTAGCCAATCTGCTTTTACGCGTAGAATTCAGCAAATAGAAGAGATGATTGGAGCTGAAGTCATTATTAGAAATAATAAAAATAATATTGAATTTACAGACATCGGTCGAATTATGCTGGTCATGTCTAAAAATATTGAGAAGCAGGTAGAAGAAACAGCCAAGCTGATTAAAAACATCAAAAATGAAACCGAATCTACGATTCGTTTTTGTGTAGTCCACTCATTAGCATCTGGTTTTTTAACGACTTTTTTAAAAAAATTCCCAACTTTTATGCGTGATTTAAAAATCGAAATTGTCGCAACGAACAGTGGTGAGGGCCTATCTCTTTTAAAAGAAGGTGCCTGCGATTTTATGATTTGTTATGCAGATCGATCTAATATTAATCGTGTTGGTGATGATATTTTAAGTGGGATCAAGATTGCTGAAACAGAGATTGTTCCTGTGTCAGCTACCGAAGCAGACCATACGCCTAAGCATACAATTCAAACTAATTTTTCTTTGCTTGCTTATAGTAAGCATGCTTATTTGCGAAAATTAGTAGATCAGCTGATTGAAGGTAAATTGATTTATAAAACCTTATACGAGACTGATAATGCTACTAATTTGAAGGAGCTTGTATTACAAGGTCTAGGTGTGGCATGGATTCCAAAAATCAATGTTGAGGAAGATCTTGCTAACGGAAAACTGGTCATGTTAGATCATCATGAGTATTGTCTTCCTCAAGATATTTATATTTTTAAAAATAATTTGAGTGATAACAAATCAGTCCAGCAAATCTGGAAAGGTTTTCAAATTCAGCATGACTAAATTTTAAAAAATTTATAACGGTATGAGCTGTATTCACTAGATTTATATACAAAGTAACCAAATAAAGAGGCAATGCTTTTGTCTTTATGATGAAAGGTTTTATAAAGCATTGCCCATGGTCTAGATTCTTTGTTAATTTAGGCGATATATCAATAATCTAAAAACAGGTTTAGCATTTTTATCTAAGTTATATCTGTTTTCAGTCCTTTTTGAATGGATTATTTGATCCAGACGGAGACAATTTTGTTTGATCTAGATAGTAGATTACTAAATATTTTTTATCATATTTATCGGTTTAAAAGCGTTTCAATGGCTGCCGATGCTATTGGCCTTACACAACCGAGTGTTAGTAATGGACTGAACAAAATCCGTCAGCATTTTAATGATCCACTTTTTATTCGTGTTGGAAATGAAATGATTCCAACCGAATTGGCTAAAGAAATCTTTCCGCTCATTAGTGAAGTGATTGATAAAGTTGAAAGCATTAATAACTTTAGTGTGAACTTTGATCCGCTAACTTCAGATCAGCTTTTTACAATTGCGATGACAGATGTGTCTCATCTGGTCTTATTACCGCAACTAACCAACTATTTAAAAGAGAAAGCACCTTTAATTCGGTTAAATATTCGGCCGATTACGCCAGAAACTAGCTATCAAATGGCAAATGGTGAAATTGACCTTGCTATTGGCTTTTTACCTCAATTAGAAGAAGGCTTTTATCAGCAGAAGTTTTTTAAACAGCATTATGTTGTGATTAGCTCTAAGAGCCATCCTCGTTTAGATCCAAATAATTTTACTTTAGATGATTATATGCGCGAGTATCATATCGATATTGATGCTGGAATCGGGCACTACCATATTAAAAATGAATTACAGAACAAAGGATTAGATAGAAATATTTTAATTCGATTACCGAGCTATCTTGGGGTAGGATTAGTCGTTCAAGAAACAGATGCAATCGCAACGGTGCCGTATTATTTAAGCCAAGTCTTATTGGTGAGAGAAAATTTACAGATTCTACCAGCACCTCTAGACTTCCCAACCTACGATGTTAAACAACATTGGCATATGTCTTGCCATCATAAAAGTAGCCATAAGTGGTTCCGCCAAACCTGTTATGAACTTTTTAAAGTCTAAAAAAGGTGTAAGAAAAACTCTTACACCTTCTGCGCGGTTTGATTCTTAGATTTCAATTGCGACCGCTGTAGCTTCACCACCACCAATACATAACGCGGCAACACCTTTCTTTTTACCTAGGCGTTTTAAAGCATAGATAAGAGAAAGAATAATTCTTGAGCCAGTTGCACCAATTGGGTGGCCTAAAGCACAAGCGCCGCCATGGACGTTGACTTTTGCTTCATCGATACCTAAATCATGAATTGGTGCCATTGCCACCATTGCAAAAGCTTCATTAATTTCCCAAGCATCTACTTCGTCAACAGACCAGCCAGCGCGCTCAAGCACTTTTTGAATTGCACTAATTGGAGCAATGGTAAATTCGCTTGGATGTTGTGAGTGAGTTGAAGTTGCAACAATTTTTGCTAACGTATTTAAACCATGGGACTGTGCATATTCTTCAGTAGTAAGTACTAACGCAGCAGCACCATCAGAAATAGAGCTTGAGTTTGCAGCTGTAATTGTCCCATCTTTACTAAAAGCTGGACGCAATGTTGGGATCTTCTCAAGGTTAGCTTTTAATGGTTGCTCATCTTGATCGATAACTTCGACACCTTTACGTGTTTTGACTTCAACAGGAACAATCTCGTCTTTGAAGTAACCTTCGGTAATGGCAGTTTGCGCTTTTTTCAAAGAAGAAATCGCAAAGTTATCCATTTGCTCACGTGTAAAACCTTTGGTGTTTGCCATGTCTTGAGCAAAAGAACCCATTAGGCGGCCTGTTTCTGCATCTTCAAGACCATCTAAAAACATATGGTCCTTAATTTCACCATGTCCCATACGGTAACCACCGCGAGCTTTCGGCAAAATATAAGGTGCATTGGTCATAGATTCCATGCCACCTGCAACAATAATATTGGCACTACCAGCTTTTAATGTATCTGAAGCCATTAACACCGCTTTCATAGCGGAACCACACAGTTTATTAATGGTGACAGCACCCACATGATCTGGTACACCAGCTTTACGCATTGCCTGACGAGCAGGTCCTTGACCTATGCCTGCACTCAATACGCAACCAAAAATAACTTCATCTACTTGGTCAGATGCAACACCTGCACGTTGAATAGATTCACGAATTACAGCCGCGCCAAGTTCTGGTGCAGTTAAAGCGGATAGACTGCCTTGAAAACCGCCCATTGCAGTACGGCTACCTGAAACTATAACAATTGAACTCATCTTAATATCTCTTATTGATGTATTTGTTAAAATTGCCTTTAGCTGAAACTAAAGACTCCAGTAAATTAAAAAGTGGGTGGGGTGTAGCTAAGCGTTCTTCCAAAGAACCACAATAAAAATAAAACTAATGGAAAATGCACAACGAGCTGAGTGACTGTAAAACCAATCACATCTTTTGCTTTTAGTTTTAGAATGCCTAACATTGGAAGCATAAAGAATGGATTGATTAAATTTGGTAAAGCTTCGGCTGCATTATAAATTTGTACAGACCAGCCTAAATGAACTTTTAAATCATTTGCTGCTTGCATGACATATGGTGCTTCGATAATCCATTTTCCACCGCCAGATGGTACGAAGAATCCAAGGATGGCAGAGTAAATTCCCATCACAATTGCGAAGGTTTCTTTTGAAGCAATTGAAACAAAAAACTCGGCAACATAGTGCGATAGCGATAAATCTTGACTGTTTAAAGCTTGCGTCATAATAAAGGCGATGCTTCCGTAAAGTGGAAACTGAATTAAGATTCCTGATACGGCTGGAACTGCTTTTGCAACGGCATTTAAGAAGTTTCGTGGTGTTCCATGCAATGCTAGACCAAGCATTAAGAACACAAAGTTGTATGTGTTTAAGCTTGAAATAGCAATGATTGGATTGCTTTTTGAAAATTCAAAAAACATCCAAATTACACCTAAAGCAACCACAATAATGGTTAAAATCGGAGAGTTTTCTAACCAGTCACCCGGACGATTAGATTTCTCCTCATCTGGTTTGTCTTCTTCAAACTGTACGTCAAAACTATCAATCGTTTTAACATTATTACCTTTTGGAGCTGACCAATACGCGATTGCGATTGAAACAATCACTAAAATAATAGTCATCGCAATTGATTGCCAAAGGAAAATCGTTTCGGTAAATGGAATAACGCCAGTCAGATTGTAAATTGATTCAGGTAAACTGGTTTTATTTGCCTGAAGTTGTGCTGCTGAAGAGCTAATTCCAAGTGCCCAAGTCGCACCCATACCAATAATTGCAGCTGCCGCAGCAGCGCGGTAATCCATGTTCAGCTCTTTACGTTTCGCTAATGCGATCACTAAAAGTGCAGTAAGAATCGTGCTTACTGCCCAATTGACCAGTGAAATTAACAAACTAACCGTTGCTACCAAAACAATAGCACCACGTCCAGAATTTGGAATACGCGCCATTTTTTGAATCAGAAATTTTACGGGCTTAGAAACAGAAACGACATAACCTACAATAATGAGCATTGTCATTTGCAGGGTAAAGGGAATAAGACTCCAGAAACCATTCCCAAAAGAAGTCGCGACATCGTGAATTGGCGCACCAATACCTAAAGCAGCAACTGACACGATAATGACGCCGAGTAATGCAAAAATATATGAATCAGGAAACCATTTTTCAGACCAGTCACTAATCCGAAGAGCAAATCTTTCAAAAATTCCTTGCTGTTTTTCCATAGCTGAAAAATCCTTCTCGTTCTTATTTATAGACAGCACATCCGGTGCTTAAAAGGGTTAAGACTTAAGCTCACTTTCTAACTTAAGTCTTATATTTCTTACTAAAAATTTAATTTTATGCGACTAATGTTTTATAAAATTCGACGCCTGTAACAGCTTGAATCTGTTCAAGCGTGACATCTTTAGCAAGTTCAATCAGCTCAACACCTTGTGGAGTAATGTCCATTACACCTAGGTCAGTAATTACACGATGAACCACTCCTTTACCTGTTAAAGGCAAACTACAGTTTTTCACAATTTTTGGCGTAGCATCTTTTGCGCAGTGTTCCATAAGCACTACAACTTTTTGTACGCCCACAACCAAGTCCATTGCGCCGCCCATACCTTTAACTTTCTTACCTGGAATCATCCAGTTAGCCAAGTCACCATTTTCAGAAACTTCCATTGCACCTAAAATGGCAATGTTGACATGGCCACCACGGATCATGGCAAAAGATTCTGAGCTTGAGAAAAAAGCAGCACCAGGGCGAGCAGTGACTGTTTGTTTACCAGCATTAATCAAATCAGCATCAACCGTTTCTTCAGTTGGAAACTCGCCAATACCTAATAAACCGTTTTCAGATTGAAGCCAAACATTAATATTTTCAGGAATATAGTTGGCAACTAGAGTAGGTAAGCCAATACCTAAATTGACATAAAAACCGTCTTCAAGTTCTTTTGCAGCACGTTGTGCCATTTCATTACGTGACCAAGCCATTTTATACTGCCTCCGTGCTTAAAGTTTTATGCTCAATGCGTTTTTCAGGTGATGCATTCAGTACAATACGGTTTACATAAATACCCGCTAAATGGATTTCATCTGGATCCAATTCACCAATTTCAACAACCTGTTCAACTTCTGCGATTGTAATTTTTCCAGCCATCGCACATTCAGGATTAAAATTTTGAGCAGTTTTACGAAATACTAAATTACCCGCTTTATCTGCTTTATAGGCCTTAACAAGAGCAACATCTGCTGTTAAAGATTCTTCTAAAATGTAGTTTTTACCGTGAAAGGTACGTTCTTCTTTACCTTCGGCAATGAGTGTACCGACACCAGTCTGAGTATAAAATGCAGGGATTCCTGCACCGCCAGCACGTAACTTTTCAGCCAAGGTACCTTGTGGCGTGAGTTCTACATCAAGTTCACCATTTAAATATTGGCGCTCAAACTCTTTATTTTCACCGACATACGAAGAAATCATTTTTTTGATCTGTTTGGTTTGAAGCAAAATACCTAAACCAAAATCATCTATACCTGCGTTATTCGAAATACAAGTAAGACCAGTCACACCACTTTGCTTAACTGCAACAATCAGTTTTTCAGGAATTCCGCATAAACCAAAACCGCCAACGGCAAGTGTTTGATTATCTGCAATAACGTCTTTCAGTGCTACCTCTGCATTGGCATAAACTTTATTCATTCTATTGTTATCCTATATCCCTTAGTAATCTTAGTTTTAGCATCTCAATTCGTGTTATAGAAGTTAATTTTTTTAAAGGATTAATAAGTATAATCAATGAATACTATCAAGTTACCTTCAAAAGATGAGACGAACATAAAGCAAAATACTTTAAAAAATCATCTCATGACATTGAAAATTATAGTAATTAATAAATTTAGCTTAAGCGTCTGCTTAGCTCATCCTAAAATGCAGTCTTTAATTTTTTAAAATTTATATTGAACTAAAGCCTCAATAAATTGAGTCGAAATATTTGAAATTTCAAAGTTCTTTTTATAAACAATTCCTACAGTCTTATGAATAGATTCATCCTTTAATTCAATCAATACGTTATGTTCTTTATCAATGTGTTTAGCAAAGTGCCTTGGAATCGCACTTACTCCAATTCCATAAGCTACAAAACTTGAAAGTGATGAAATTTGATGACATTCAACTTTCAAATCGAGCGTTATATTATTTCGCAAACAATTTTGCTCAACTAAATATCGAACAATTGAAGGTTTCTGTAAAGTTACGAATGGATTTGAACAAAGCTCATGCCATGTAATAGAGGACGATTGAGCAAGTGGATGAGTCTTAGGTAATAAAGCTAAGAAATCTTCTTCGAATAGTGGCTTGAATTCTAAGCCCTCGGTGAGATCAGGTTCAAAGCAGATACCAAGTTCAAAAATACCGTCTTGTACTTTTTCTATAATGGTTTCATTTGGAATATCTTGAATTGAAAAGTTAAGATTGGGATGAAGTTCTAAAAATTGATGAATCACCTCAGGCAGAATTGCATGAGTCACAAAGGGCATTGAGGCGATACTTAAGGTTCCACGATTGAGTTTAAAACGTTGTTTGACATCATTTTCCATTTCATCCCAGTTGGCGAGTAATTTTTTAGCATAGGGAATGAGGGATTTACCTTCTTGGGTAAGCTCAACGCGACGTGTGTTACGGTTAAACAATTTACCGCCTAACTCTTCTTCTAAACTCTTGATGGTGAGACTTAAAGCAGACTGGCTTAGATGTAGCTCTAAAGATGCATTGGCATAGTTGAGTGTACGCGCAAGAGCTAAAAAAGCTTTTAATTGTTTAAGCGTCATTTCATTCCTTTAAATTGCTCAGCTCACCTAGAAGGGTAATTTATACGAAAATTTGTCTAATATGATGTTTTTTGACAAAAAATTAAGAAAAAGAAGTAGAGAACAGTGATACAGGTCAACTGATAAAACATAAAACTAGACTTTTACCGCCTGTACCTACATTAAAAACTGAAATGTAAGATTAATAAATATTAAATACATTACTTAAACCACCTTCGGGTGGTTTTTCATTTTCTGAACTGTTAAATTTTACTCATAATTAAAATGGATAATTATCATGCAAAAGATAATTGCATTAAGCTTAGTTTTTTTATTAAGTGGGTGTATAAGCCCAACTACTCAAATGGTCAATAATAAATTTAGCCAAATGCAGCCTACAATACCCTCAGTGTCAGGCATATGGACGATTTCGATCGGCCCAAGCATATCAACCATAAAACTTGATTCAGATGGTAATGGAGTACTTTGTGATGATACGAGTGGGCATGTTGTATTCAACAAAGTTAAGTATGCAAATAATATGATTTACATTAAAAATGGTATGACTCTAGAAGTGAAGCACCTAAACAAAGATATACTCGAAGCTAGAACAATTTTAAGTGCTTCTAATTCAAATATGATCTACAAAGCTGATAATGACTTAAAGGCAACATCATTGAAGTGTGTCAAAGAATTATAGATACTACTTTCCACATTTATAATTATATTTTCTCCATCTCTTAGATGGACTTCATCTAAACTCTCTATCATCTTAATGTTCTCTTTATTTGTATAGTATTATTGATATATAATTGTTTTTTAATATCTTTAAAATATAAGAAATGAACTTAAAATATTTTTTCTATTGTTTCTCTATGCTCTTAGGAGTATGTACCGTAGGGATGATAATTGCTTTCAGTGCAAGCCATATTCTTAACATAATGAATCCTTTTTTCATAGCGTTGTTTGGAATAGTGGCACTGACTACTTCAGGTTATATTTTCACTGCTAAAGCAACTGAAAATAGGTATAAAAATGCTCTTTATATTTCAATCATTCTTTCACTTATACTGACGATATTTTCTGTAAGGAAAAATAACGATATTACTAGCATCTTTTCTAGTTTTATTGCTTTGGTAATAACACTCCAATTGGGTTCTCTTATTCATTATTTAATTCACCGTACTAAAAAAGTTGTTTAACTTTTAACATCTTTCATAAGGCTCAAGAAGTAATTAATTACATCTTGTTTCCCAAATTGAGTGCGGTCTGTGTGGGCAAGCATTTATGGGAGTTTAGTATGGAGTAGCTCTATTAGCTCATTATTAATTAGGATTAAGTGAAATTCATTATGAAAATTTTAATAAAATTTATCTTAAGCTTTTTATTCTGCTTTGCACTAAATACGTATGCACAAGAAGCTAGAAATTTTAAAGAATTACAATATCAAGAGGTTAAGTGGATTCAACATCCAATTATTAGCATCAGTAATGATGAGCTACAAGGATATGATAGAAACGTTGTGATAGCAGCAGAAACTAATATAAGTGGTAAAATTACAGCAGTTAAATTATTGCAAAGTAGTGGAATTAAGAGTTTAGATTTAAAGTTAATAACCGCAGTGGAAAACGCTAGATTTTCACCTTATCAAGAAAATGGAGTTTTCTATCCAGTCAGATTTGTACAACCCTTCCACTTAGAAACATCTAGAGAACCTCAATTTGAGATCTATCCAAAAATAAAAGTAAATAACGAAGATTTGTATGGTCAAAATAGATCATTATCTCTTTTTACAGAAGCTGATGTAAACGGAACTATAACTAGAGCTGAAATTCAAAAAAGTAGCGGATTTATTAAATTAGATAATTTCGTGCTTGATGAGTTTCGTAAAAATGCAAAATTCTATCCACTAAATGTTAATGGAAAACCTTATCCTATTCGCAAAATTGTTACTTATAATTTTCTCTCATCTATTATCTCAAGTGAAGCTGAAAGATATAAAAAGGATTACCAGTTAAAAATTTTTAAAGCTTGGGATGTTCCTACTAACTCCGCAGGAACAAATGCAAGAGTTAGAGTCTTACTAACAGATAAAGGTGAGGTTGATCAAATAATATTTTTGAATGAGGTACCTAAAGAATTTAAGTTAAGTATTGAACGAGCGATTAAAAAATCAATTCCTTTCGTTTTACCTGAGAATACTGATATTAGAAAAATGGCAAGAAACCTGTCAATTAGCTTTAAGGCAACCTAGCTTTAATGTGTTTCTTGAGCTGTTAAATTTTCTCATTATTAAATTGGATACTTTATGAAAAAGATTATTTTATTGAGCTGGTTCTTTATTTTATTGGGTTGTGTAAATAGCCCTGTCAAAAGTTTAAATAGAAATTTAGAGCCAAATGTTAGAGCTCAACCAAATTTTGATTCAAAAAATTCTTACTATAAGGTTCCAGAATCATTTAAAGTTTATTGGTTAAAAGCTCCATCGCTTACTATTTCTGGAGCAGAGCTTGTAGGACGAAATAGACTTGTGCTTTTAGATGTTAAAGCCGATGAATGGGGAGTAATTACCGAGGTTGTTTTAACTCGAAGCAGTGGGCTAGCAGAGCTTGATGAAAAAGCTATCAATGCTGTCAAGTTAGCTAAACTGAAGCCTTATAAAATAAATGGAAAACATGTTCGTTTCGATGTAACTCTACCTCTGTTATTTACACTTGATAACTAGTCTAATATTAATAAGTTTTCATAAAAAAATAATTTATTTGTTTAAATAGAATGGAAGACTATTCACATGTATTTAAATAATTGTATAAATTTTTAAGCCATGTAGCTAAGTACTTTCTTATGTGACATTTAGTAAATAGTTTGTTAAATTATGTGAACTTTATAACAAACGGTTAAAAACTCATGATGAAAATATTAGCTACAAGTTTAATTGCTTTAAGTTTAGTTGGGTGTGCAACATCAAGGGGCTTAATTGAAATACCTCAAGGTCAAAAAATAAATCAATCCCAAAATATAGTTGCACAAGGCAAATCGATTATAGTGAAGGTTGAGGATGATCGAAAATTTCAAGATAAGCCTGCATCAGCTGATATTCCATCTTTAAAAGGTGAGCAATCTAATGCAACAGCAGAAGAAAAAGCTCGAGCTGTTGCTCGTAAAAGAAATGGGTATGGAAAGGCTTTAGGGGATATACTTTTAAAGGATGAGACTGTATCGCATTTGGTTGATAAACGTGTTTCTGATGCATTGCAGCAGTCGGGATATAAAGTTCTTAGCAATAACCCCACTAATGAAGCGAATGCTGATCTGATACTTAATATTAAAATTAATAAATTTTGGTCGTGGTTCCAGCCAGGATTTGCCTCAATCAAAATCAATTCTGAAATTGATACCGAAATTGTAGATGCCAAACACCCTAATCGTTCACCATTGAAAATCTATAGTAAGGTAACTAGATCTGCACAAGTAGCGCACGAGTCGAAGTGGGTAGAGAATATTGACAAAGTGCTCAATGACTATCAGGAGAAGTTGATTGTTGAGCTTTCTAAACAAAGTCAGTAGTTTTCATTAAAATCTTTGAAATATATTAAAATTGTAAAGCACCTTAGGGTGCTTTTTTACATCTCATTGTTATTGATTCACCAGTTACATTCCCATTACCAGTTTTAGAAAAGGTAATTACCTCTTCCAAATAGTTTTTGTAATAATTTGTGGGAGATTATTAACAATTAAGGTTTTGACAATATTTTCGTGTAGCATTTTGGAATTAAAAAAATAAAATCTCAAAGGTAAAATGAAATGAATAAGATAACCCTAGTTTTGCTAGCAGCTCTTCTTTTTTGTATTTTAGCTAACTATGAAAGTTTCAACTTATTAAAACTTCATGAAACTGCCAGTAGTGAAATTAACAAAACTCTTCCTAAAAACTAATCTACCTAATGATGTTTTTTTTATATCTTAAGCTCTTAAATTTTAATTATTAATAATAAAGGGTAATTTCATGAAGAAAACTTTAATTGGAGCTTTATTCTTGATGTTTGGAGCCTCGGTAAGTGCAGCATCAAAAATTGAAAAAGAGGAAACAAAAAAATTCTCAACTATGAAGCAGTGTATTGAATGGTTAGATTCTAAATATCCAAATAATAAATGGCATAAAGATGAAGGTACGTCTTGGAGTTTAGAAAATGATAATTCAAATTTTTTATCTGGGATTACTCATGTTCCTAGTGAAGAAAATAAAAAACTGACACATCCAATTGCGATTTATTGTAAATTAAAAGAAACAAGTGCAGATGGTGTTTTCTATGAAGGAAAATATATTGTCATAGAGGCTATTTAGTCTCAAAATTTAATTGAAAAAAACCACTCAATGAGTGGTTTTTTTATAGCTGAACAAATTCAACAAACTCATTGCCAAGAATAATTCCTATATGATTGGCTTGCTAATCCAGTAGTGATTTAAAAACTTTAAGGAATGACCATTTCCTCAGTTCTCATTTATTCGTATAGCTAAATATTAAGAGGGCCTGACTTTAGTTTTCTTTGTCAAAATCTTAATAATTTTAAAAACTTGATTATCTAGCTTTATCTTTTGATGAACAGTTGCATTGTCGAGCTGATTCCATAACTCAAATGGAAAAAACTCTGAACTATGATCAAATACCCATAACCATTGATAACTATTGTTAAGCGTATTTACATCAAAACGTACATCCTGAACTTTGACAATCTTAAGTTGTTTATGATGTTCGTCTTGAAGAATAATTTCATGGTTCTCCATTAGACATCCACAAATTAAAGATAATTTTTAATTTTACTGAAATTAATACTTTCTAGTGAGTTTGTTAGTTGGCTTTAATTTACAAAAGATTTCGAGTTGTTAAAGTTTGTCATTTTCAAAAATGATAATAATCTTTACTCTTGAAATACAAGGTTTTAAATAGGTCAGGTTGTAAGCGTGGATGGTAGATGTCAGAATGCCGAATTGACATATATCTTCGAGTTATCGCTATGAGTTTAATAGGCTTTATGTATGCAAGTAAAACCAATAGTGAACATAGTCAAGTAAAACAAGATTTAATTGATATCCTCACAGAAGCAGTCAAATTCAACTCTTATAATGATATTACGGGAGTACTTTACTATGGTAATGGGTATTTCTTGCAGTACTTAGAGGGCGAGAAAGAACAGGTGGAATCGCTGTTTTATAATTCAATTCTGAAAGATTCGCGACATCAGAACTGCGAAATCATCTTTTCGGAACCATCCGAGCAGCGGTTATTTAAGCATTGGAGTATGAAATTTGCTCCTATAAATACGAAAATAAAAGATTTCTTTTTTCATCATCATGTCGATGAGTTTAATCCGTATTTGCTTAACACTACCTCAATTCCATCTTTTATTGAACTGCTTGTAGATCAACCAAATCTTAAAGCTGATCAATATCAGATTTAATCAACGATAGGATCTGAATAAAAGTAGTTTTCTACTTAAAAATATAAGCCCTCTAAAGAGGGCTTTTTTTGTTCAGTTGTGTTAGTTCTTTAGACCACTCAGCGCGTTTAGACGTGTAATTTATATAAAAGATTTTTCTAATATAATATTTATAAAAAATTACATTGAAGAAATTTATCAAATTAATTTAAAAAATATATTATTTAATTGTCTTTATTAAATAATATAGAGATATTAATTTAATTTACTTAATAATTAATAAGTTTTATAAAACAATAACATTTTTTAAATAATTTAATTTTACCAATTAAGCAACACAACTGATTGTATTTTATTATTATTTTAAAATTTAAATAAATTACATTGTTTTTAAATATTTTAGTGATATTTTATTTTTAAGCTCATTTACCTATTGCCACGCATAGATACTGTGATTTTTATCATTTTAGGTTTGGGATAACCTAAATATCTTTTGGTAATTTTATTGAACCTAATATCTATTCTTTAGGGAGAAGGAATATATGTGGGAATTATTTGTAATTCTACTTTCACTTGGGCTGTTAATGTATACAGCTTACAAGGGCTTTTCAGTCATTCTCATGGCACCAATTTGTGCCTTACTTGCAGTTTTACTCATTAACCCAGCTAATGTTTTACCGTTTTATTCGGGTGTCTTTATGCCGAAAATGGTGAACTTTATTAAAGATTACTTTCTTGTATTCTTGCTTGGCGCAATTTTCGGTAAAGTTGTTGAAATGTCAGGAATTGCTGAGTCTATTGCTCGAACCATTGTGAGATGGATTGGGGCGAAAAAGGCAATTTTAACCGTTGTACTTTTAGGTGCAATTTTGACTTACAGTGGAGTAAGTTTATTTGTTGCTGTATTCGCAATTTATCCATTTGCAAACCAGCTATTTAGACAAGCCAATATTCCAAAACGTTTAATTCCGGGAACCATCGCGCTCGGTGCATTTACATTTACCATGGATGCATTACCGGGTACGCCACAAATCCAAAACGTAATTCCAACCACATTCTTTGGCACCAATATTTATGCTGCACCATTCCTGGGAATTATCGGTGCAATTTTTGTCCTATGCATGGGTTTGGCCTATCTAGAATGGCGTCGCCGCGCTGCTGCAAAAGCAGGTGAAGGCTTCTCTGGGTTTGGTGTAGACAATACTCCATCTCAAGAAATTGAAGCCGATATGACTCTGCAAACCAATGGAAGTACGACTCGTCAATTTTTAGCGTTTGTACCCCTTATTCTTGTTGCAGTAATGAACAAATATTTGTCTAAAGCAATTAAAGAGTGGTACCCAAATGGCTTTGATTTTGCTGCCGTTGGTTTAGCTGATTACACTGTCGATGTTGCAAAAACTGGTGCGATATGGGCAGTTGGTCTTGCTCTTATTGTCGGGATTATTTCTGCAATTTTGTTTGATTACCAACGTGTCGTGACGAACTTTAAAGAGGGTATTAATGCCAGTATTGGTGGCTCACTTTTAGCAGTGATGAATACGGCTTCTGAGTATGGTTTCGGTGCAATTATTGCGTCATTACCGGGCTTTGCCATGATTAGTCATGCAATGAGCAGTACTTTTACAAATCCTTTAGTGAATGGGGCGGTGACTACAACCGTTTTAGCAGGTATTACCGGTTCAGCTTCTGGTGGTATGAGTATCGCTTTAAGTGCGATGGCTGAACACTATAACGCTGCGATTTTAGCCGCAGGTATTCCACCAGAAGTCATGCACCGTGTGGTTGCAATGGCATCGGGTGGTATGGATACGCTTCCGCACAACGGCGCCGTAATTACTTTACTCGCTGTTACAGGCTTAACCCATAAACAATCGTATAAAGATATTTTTGCAGTCACAGTAATTAAGACATTAGCGGTATTTGTGGTGATTACGGTCTTTACCGTAACAGGTATTGTTTAAATCAGCACGTTATAAGTATTAAGGAGTAAATAAATGACAAAACTTTTAGACGGTAAGGTCGCTTTTATTACAGGTTCTGCAAGTGGTATCGGTCTAGAGATTGCCAAGAAATTTGCTCAAGAAGGTGCCAAAGTTGTTATTTCTGATATGAATGCTGAAAAGTGCCAAGAAACAGCAAATCTACTCAAAGAACAAGGTTTTGATGCATTATCTGCACCATGTGATGTGACCGATGAAAATGCTTATAAACAAGCCATTGAGCTGACTCAAAAGACCTTTGGTACGGTTGATATCTTAATTAATAATGCTGGTTTCCAACATGTTGCACCTATTGAAGAGTTTCCAACGGCTGTTTTTCAAAAGCTAGTTCAGGTCATGTTAACAGGGGCGTTTATTGGTATTAAACACGTTTTTCCAATCATGAAAGCTCAAAAATATGGACGTATTATTAATATGGCTTCAATTAATGGCTTGATTGGTTTTGCTGGAAAGGCAGGTTATAACAGCGCGAAACACGGCGTGATTGGCCTAACAAAAGTTGCGGCATTGGAATGTGCACGTGACGGTATCACGGTAAATGCTTTATGCCCAGGTTATGTAGATACACCATTGGTTCGTGGTCAAATTGCAGATTTGGCTAAAACGCGTAATGTGAGTTTAGACAGTGCGCTTGAAGACGTAATTTTGGCAATGGTTCCTCAAAAGCGTTTATTGTCTGTTGAAGAAATTGCTGACTATGCAATTTTCCTTGCAAGTAGTAAAGCGGGTGGAGTAACAGGCCAAGCTGTCGTTATGGATGGTGGTTACACCGCCCAATAAGTTAAGTATTTTACAAAGCCGCTTATTTTAAATAGGCGGTTTTTTTATTCGTTAAAATTTATCATAGTCTACTGTTCAAGATTATGATTTATCCCTAAGATATTTTTGATAAAAATCTAATAAAATAAGTTTGTTAAGGTATGAAATTATACTTTTAAGGTATTTAACTTATTTCCATTTTTAAAATTTAATAGAGTATGAGAAAGTAATCTTTACTCTCTTTCTTGATTCGATACTTTTCAGGAAAACTCGTCAATTAAAGGATATTAATTGGCATACAAGTTGCTTTTTAAGCAATAAGTTATTTAGCTAGGTGAAAAGGATATGATATCACTCAGCCAACAGACGGAACTCAATCATTATTCACGCAAAGCTGAATTTGCGCAGAATTTGATGTCCACAATTTGTGGGGAACACCGTCTAGATACAATTTACAAAGACACTCTCGATTTTCACTATGACGGAATGCGTTTGCCTAATAAAAAAATGGCAATCGGTACAATCAGTTATGGTGCAAACGTTGCCATTAACATCTCAAATTTAAAAGCGTATAGCATTAGCTTACCTATACAAGGGCGACAAGCCCTCAACATTCGTGGTGCTCATTATCAATCTGATGAAAACAGGGGCCTTATTGTTTCAAATAACGATCAGCAAGATTTGATTATCGATAAAGATTGCAGAAAATTTCAGGTGGTTATTCCTGAACGAAGTATGCAGATTGTTCTTGCGGATCTACTGAATAAACCTATAGAGACGCCTATCATTTTTAACCCTGAAATGCACTTAGACTCTGAGCAACTTATTGGTGCATGGTGGAAGAACATTCAAAATTTTGTACAGTTAAAATCGCAATATAGCAATTTTTATGGTTTACAGATGTTATCTGAAGACTATGAAAATTTTGTAATTAAAGCGTTATTGTTGTCTCAAGAAAATAACTACTCTGAAGCTTTAAAGTCACTCTCACATCAAGATGAGCCAACCTATATCCGTAAGCTTCGTAATTTTATTATTGAACATGCACACGAAGAAATCTGTGCAGAAGATTTGCAACGTCTGGCTGGGGTTTCAAAATCAAAATTGTATGACGAATTTCAACAATACTACGGCACAAGCCCTATGTCGTATTTAAAAAAATATCGTCTCCAACAAATTTATAAAATCTTGAGCACCACAGGAGCAGATAGGAAGGTTTCTATTTCAAAGCTTGCGTATGACTGGGGCTTTAACCATTTAAGTCGTTTTTCTCAAGAATATCGCGAAGAATTTGGCGAAAATCCAAGTGAGACTAAAGGCAAAATTTTCTAATATTTAATTTTCCCAATAAAAAAACTGATTTAAGTAATTAAATCAGTTTTTTATTTATGGATTAATATTTATAAACTTTCTTCAAGCTTTAACACTTGTTTGTTTTTAGATTTCTCATAAATCACTTTCAGGCTAAGTGCAATAAATGAGATGAAAGTTGGTAGTGCAAGAATAAAGAAAATACCGCTTAAGCTTAGGTTGAAAGTGAAAATAAGAGAGCCAAAGAAAGCACCTAAAATTGCACCGATACGACCAATACCATGCATCCATGAAACGCCTACCGCACGGCACACTGCTGGATAGAACATAGCTGCAAGTGGCAGCAATGAAGACTGTGCACCAGCGAGTAATGCACCAATTAAGAAAATAGTAAGGCCTAACAAGAAAATATTTGAGCTCACCAGACCTGCAACAATGAATAGTCCAAAAGCAATGAGATATGAATATTTAATGACTGTAGTTGGATTCAGTTTATCCATGTACCATCCCATAATGGTTGCACCAATCACACCACCAAAAGGGAAAATCGCGGCAATTAAACTAAACTGCTGAGTACTAAAACCTGCTGTTTTTAGAATTGTTGGCATCCAGCTTGTTAAAAGATAAAACACCAATAGACTGGTAAAGCAGCAGAGCCAAAGCATGCTTGAACCCCAAAGGTATTTACCTAAAACGACTTTAACTGGATTTTCATCTGATGCAGTTTCTGCTTGAGTTAAAACAAGTTTTACCGGCTCTTGGAAGGAATGTCCTTGAATATTTTCTAAAATACGCTGAGCTTTCTCTTGTTGATGACGTGTAATTAAGTATTGAGTTGATTCAGGTAATTTAAGCAATAAAGCAACCACTAAAATGAGGGGAATACTTCCGCCAATAATAATCACCTTAGCCCAGCCATAGCTTTCTAATAGATAAGCTGATAGCACACCGCCACAAGAAATACCGAGCATGAAACCACAGCCAGCAAGACCTGTAAGAAATGCTTTACGTTTTACAGGCATATATTCAGAGACAATCGTACTGATGTTTGGCATGGCTGCGCCTAAACCAACACCTGTAATAAATCTATAAATCATTAAATCTTGGGTCGAGTCGGCAAAGCCACACAAAATCGTAAATATGGAAAATAAAAGACTTGTAAAAACAATGACGCCTTTACGTCCAAACTTATCGGAAAGAGGCCCCGAAATGATTGCACCGATCGACATGCCAACTAAGGCAGCACTTAAAACAGGAGCGAGTTGCGGCTTGGTAATTCCCCAATCATCTAATAATGCAGGAGCAATAAAACCAATAATACCTGTGTCTAGACCATCGCAGAAGAAGACAAAAAAGCCTAGGATAAAAACCATCCACTGTAATAGAGACAGTTTTTCGCGGTTGATAATCGTGTTTGCATCTATCGTTTTCATACGTATTCCTTATTCATTAAAATTTTTTGCTGTAATTGACGAAGAAACGGTTTTCAGAGAAATCGTTTCCATGCTTAACGTCGTAATTGATGAAGATGTACTGAAGAGCTAAACCTTTCAGGAATGGCTGTTGAAGGGCATAATTGACAATAACGTTTGCTTCACTTTCTTTATTTTTTAAGCCATCTGCTGTTTTAAAGTGATCACCATATACATATTTGAAAGTCGTATTTAGACCCGGCACATAATCTTTAAAGTCATAGCCATAGATGAAGTGATAAGATTTTTCATCTTGTTTGAAGAAACCAGTGGTGTTCCAGTTAATAAAATAAGTTTCAGGCAAGAAACCATCTGGTAACGGGTAAGCAGACTCACCAATAATTTGCTGATAACCCACACCAAAGCTGTGATTTTTTACTTTAAGCGTTTCTAGCAATCCTACATTTTGTGCGTCGATGTCAAAAATATTTCCATTATCTTTGGCATTGAAATATTTGAATTTTGAATTAACTGAAAACTTAGAGTTTTTCCATATATGGTCAACGCCGATATAATGTTTGTTATATAAATCCTCCATATTTCCAAAGTAATATTCACCCTTCAACGTAGGGGTAAATTGATAGCGAAGATCTAGATAGTTAAGTCCATCTGAATAAGCAGTCACACCTTTTGAAGTAAAAGAAAATCGATGAAAATCTTCTTCATTTCGCGGTGATACTTTTTCAATACGGCCAATTTCAGCAAAAAGCTTATCGTTTAGCTGGCTCTTAAGATTAGTTCCCCAATAAGACGTCAGGAGTTGTCGACTTGCATCTACAGTGGTTACAGGTAAATCCAGCCATAATTCACCAATGCTTAGTAGGGTCTTGTTATAGCCTAACTTTAAGGTCGCACCATATTTTAGATAATCGGGTGCTTGAGACTGAGTCGCTTTATCAAAAGGCAATACCGTATCTGCAACATGTTTATCTTGGCTTAAACGAACCGCATATTGTGCTGAAGCATTTGCGCCAATTTGAATCGGGGTTCCTCCAATTTCTAACGGCGTATCATGCATGTTTGAGTTGTAAAATAGAGAAGCTGATTGTGACCAACTACCGGTGTCTTTTACATCTGGATTGTCATAATTTCTGTCTATATATGCATTTTTTAATGTAAATTTCCATTCTTCATCCGCTGAATAAGCCTGAGTAGAAAATGCACTGCAACATAAAATATTGATGAGCATTAACGTTTTTTGTTGTCCATAAAGTGGCCATGGTCGATGCATAAATAAAACGCCTTAATTTAGAAAATGACTGGGCTTTTTTTTATGTAATCAAACGAATTACATGACTTGATTGAACTATTTTTAGCCAATCGTCACTATCCAATAAGTCCTAATCTTCATCCATTTTTTCCAAATTAGATAAAAAGTATTAATTTTATTTTTAATTTAAAGTTATGAAATTTATTAGTTTTCTAATTTTTAGTGTTTTATCCATTTTTATTGATTTTGATAATTGCGCAGAGATTGGATAGTGCTTGCAGCTTTTGGACAGCCTAAAAAAATATTCGGATAGAAGATAAAGCCATAACAATGTCAGGAGTTGACACTATGGCTGGTCAAACCGTTCAAATTAAAACAGCATCTGGAAAGCAGTTCAGTGCATATTTAGCAACACCAGAAACAGGAAAAGGATCTGGAGTGGTGCTTTGTCAGGAAATCTTTGGGGTAAATGCAGCCATGCGAGAAAAAGCAGAATTTCTTGCAGAAGAAGGCTATACCGTTTTAGTTCCTGATTTATTTTGGCGTGTAGCACCTAATATCGAACTGGGTTACACACCAGAAGATTTTCAAAAGGCTTTCGAGCTTTATCAGCAATATGATGAAAATCTTGGGGTTGAAGATATTCAGGACAGCTTATCTTTTTTAAAGACCCGACCAGAATGTGACACCTCTACAGGCCTCGGTGTGGTGGGCTATTGTTTAGGTGGAAAGCTTGCGTATCTTGCAGGCTGTCGACTTTCGGAAGTGGCATGTGCTGTAGGTTATTACGGTGTAGGCATTGAAAAAGCGTTAGACGAGTTAGACAACGTAAAAGGTCGTTTGGTTTTACATATTGCAGAACTGGACCACTTTACACCGCCAGATGCGAGACAAGCGATTGTTGATGGAGCTAACCAATATTCAAATGTACAAGCTTATGTTTACGAAGGTGTTGATCATGCTTTTGCACGACCAAAAAGCAACCATTACCACAAACCTTCAGCACGCTTTGCCCACGAGCGTACAGTAACAGCTCTACATAACACGATTGGACCGAAATATGACCTAGTCGCGCTATGGGAAGAACATATTCGTCATGAGTTTGATACACGTGACGTACCAGCAACCATGGCAACAATGGTCGCAGAACCTTATGTCAATCATATTCCAACCTTAACTGGTGGTGTAGGCCAAAGCCAGCTTGCCCGTTTTTATCAATATCACTTTGTTCATCAAAACCCGAAAGATATGAAAATCACTTCAGTCTCTCGTACGGTTGGCTCAACGCAAGTGGTGGACGAATTCATTATGAGCTTTACCCATGATGCTGAAATTGACTGGTTATTACCGGGTGTAAAACCGACTGGTAAATATGTAGAAATTCCAATGTTAGGTGTAATTCAGTTCAGAGGTTCAAAGTTGTGCCATGAGCATATTTACTGGGACCAAGCGTCGGTACTCGTTCAAATTGGTTTATTAGACCCAACAGGCTTACCAGTTGCAGGTGTAGAGACCGCACGAAAACTTCTTGATGAAGACCTTCCTTCAAATACGTTGATGCCATCTTGGTCAAGTAGTGAAGGCAAGCCAATCAATTAAGGAGTATCTGCAATGAATATAGATTTAAAAGGAAAAGTCGCTGTAGTGAGCGGTGGCGCAACACTGATTGGTAAAGCCGTTGTACAAGCCCTAGTCAGTGCAGGTGCTCATGTCGCTATTTTAGATATTGATGCCAAAGGCAAGGCAATTGCAGAAAGCTTTAACCATGATGTGATGTTTATTCAAACCGATTTAACCAGTGATGCGGCTATTCAACAAGCTGTGGCAAATATTCACCAACATTTAGGTGAAGTGAGTTACTTGGTGAATTTGGCATGTACCTACTTAGATGACGGTTTTAAATCTTCACGTCAGGATTGGTTACAAGCACTCGATATTAATTTGGTCTCTACAGTTGAGCTGAGCCGTGCTTTATACAATGACCTAAAAAAGCAGCAAGGTTCAATCGTTAATTTTACTTCAATCTCGGCCAAAGTGGCACAAACAGGGCGCTGGTTATATCCAGTTTCTAAAGCCGCGATACGTCAACTCACACAAAGCATGGCAATGGATTTTGCTGCTGATGGTATTCGTATCAACTCCGTTTCACCGGGTTGGACATGGTCTCGTGTCATTGCAGAAGTCAGCGGTAATAACCGCGAAAAGGCCGATAGCGTGGCAGCCGATTATCACTTGCTAGGCCGATTGGGTCATCCCGAAGAAGTCGCCAACGTGGTTTTGTTTTTATTGTCACCCGCTGCGAGTTTTGTCACCGGAGCAGATTATGCAGTCGATGGCGGATATTCAGTGATGGGCCCTGAAGGATCACAGCCCGCTATTCCACGTTTAGCCGAATAGCACAGCGTTTTTAAAAGCACATTTAGAAAATTATGGAGAATATTATGCGCCGTATTGCAATTGTTGGAGCAGGACAGTCTGGTTTACAGCTTGGTTTGGGCTTATTAGATACAGGCTATGACGTGACAATGATAACCAACCGAACTGCCGATGAAATCCGTCAAGGTAAAGTCATGTCAAGCCAGTGTATGTTTCATACCGCTTTACAAACTGAACGTGACTTGGGACTAAATTTTTGGGAAGAACAATGTCCAGCGGTAGAAGGCATTGGGCTGGCTTTAGTTAATCCTGAAAATGGTGGTAAAGCATTTGAATGGAGTGCTCGTCTTGAGCGCTACGCTCAATCGGTCGATCAACGCGTCAAAATGCCATATTGGATGGAAGAATTTGAACGCCGTGGCGGTCGATTAGTAATTCAGGATGTGGGTATTGAAGAGTTAGAACAACTCACAAACGACTATGAGCTTGTATTACTCGCGGCTGGTAAAGGTGAAGTCGTTAAGCAATTTGAGCGTGATGATGCACGTAGTGTTTTTGATAAACCACAGCGCGCTTTAGCATTAACCTATGTCAAAAACATGAAGCCAATTTCACCTTATTCACGTGTGACTTTTAACATTATTCCAGAAGTTGGGGAATACTTTTCTTTTCCAGCACTTACTGTGAATGGTCCTTGCGACATCATGGTATTTGAAGGAATTCCAAATGGGCCAATGGACTGCTGGCAAAATGTCAAAACACCTGATCAGCATCTGCAATGCAGTTTGGACTTACTCAAGAAATTTGTGCCTTGGGAATATGAACGCTGCGCAAATGTTGAGTTGACGGATGCTGGTGGATATTTAGCAGGGCGTTTCCCGCCGACAGTACGTAAACCCGTTTTAACCTTACCGTCTGGCAAGAAAATTTTTGGTATGGCAGATGCCTTGGTAGTCAATGACCCGATTACTGGTCAAGGCTCAAACAACGCTGCTAAGTGTAGCAAAATCTATTTCGATGCCATTTTAGCCAATGATAATCAAGGTTTTAGCGAACAATGGATGGTTCAAACCTTTGAGCGTTATTGGGCTTATGCAGAAAAAGTCGTGGCTTGGACCAATAGCTTATTAGTACCACCGCAGCCACATGTTGTTGAACTATTAGCAGCCGCAAGCCAAAACCAAAGCATTGCTTCCATTATGGCCAATAACTTTGATGACCCACGCTCTTTTGCCCCTTGGTGGTTTGATGCAGATCAGGCTCAGGCATTCATGGCTTCAAAAACCGCAGCAAAAGTGGCTTAAGGTCAAAATATTAAAGGGAGAATTAAAAATGGACACAATTGAAACTCAAGGTTTACAAACCATTAATGCTGAAAACCCAAGAGAAATCCGTAATTTACTTGGGCAATTCGCAACTGGCGTTACCGTGATTACAACCCGTGGTAAAAATGGTCGAAAAATAGGAATGACAGCCAATTCATTTTCATCGCTGTCTTTAGACCCACCATTAATTTTGTGGAGCCTTTCAAAAACAGCGCCAAGTTTGTCTGATTTTGTAGAAGCTGAATATTTTGCCATCCATATGTTGGCACAAGAGCATCATCAGCTTTCAGGACATTTCGCTCAAGGTGCTGAAGACAAATTTGCCGGCGTTGCACATCAGCAATGTAATGCAGGCGTTCCAATTTTGTCCGATGCACTCGCAACCTTGGTTTGCCGCAATGTAAATCAATATGAGGGCGGAGATCATCTGATTTTTATTGGTCAGATTGAACAATACCAACAACGCCAAGGTGAACCATTGGTATTCCATGCAGGAAAGTATCGGATTGCCGCAGAGCATCCAGAATTAGCACATTAATTCACCACAATCACGATCAATCCGGTCGTGATTTTTTTATAGGAAATAAGAAGATGAAAAGCACTTTAATTAAACATGGATTTTTAGCAGGGACATTGTTGAGTTTGCCATTGGTTACACATGCCTATGATTTACCGACCGTAAACTTAGGTATGACCAGCTTTCTCGATGGCGGTTTACCCGCAGGGCCTGGCTGGTATGCTCAAACCTATTTTCAAAATTACGATAGTAATAAACTGGTCGATACCAATGGACAAAAATTAGGTTTACCTAAAACAGATTTAAATTATCAAGTACTGGTTGAGCAGATTAGTTATTTATCGAATGTCCGAGTAAAAGATAAAGCCAGCCTAGGTATGAATTTTCTGGTTCCTTTTGTCAGCAAAATGGATATGGATGATGGCTTGAATAATGCTGCCATTAAGGCCCAAAGTGGCTTTGGGGACATTATGATCGGACCTTTTATTCAGTTCGATCCAGTCATGGGTGCACAAGGGCCGAAGTTTGTACATCGTTTTGAGTTTCAGGTCAATTTGCCGACTGGGGAATACGACCAGCAAAAAGATATTAACCCAAGTAATAATGCTGTTTCATTTGATCCTTATTGGGCTGCAACGTATTGGTTTAATCCAAAATGGACAGCTTCAACGCGTATCCATTATCTCTATAACTTTAAAAATGATGACCCAAGCTATGCATTTGCTGGAGCAAATGATATGCAAGCTGGGCAAGCAATTCATGCAAATTTTGCAACAGACTATGCCATTACTGAACAGTTCCGCTTAGGACTAAATGGCTATTGGCTAAAACAAGTGACAGATACTGAAGTGGATGGTGAAAAAGTCAAAGGCCGACGTGAACAAGTCTGGGCAATTGGTCCCGGTGCGATGTATAGTTTTTCTAAAAATGATCATTTAGTTGCAAATGCTTATTTTGAGCAAGATGCTGAAAACCGCCCAGAAGGTACGCGACTACAAGTTCGCTATGTCCATCATTTTTAAATTATAAGAAAAGCCTTTTATATCAATCAATATAAAAGGCTTTTATCTATTTGTTTTAAGAAAAAATTGAAGTAATTAAGCCTGAGCCTTCACTTTGACCAGAACGGCGGGTAGAAGAAGGTAACTCACCATAACGACGTTTGTACTCTTGAGAAAAACGGCCTAAATGGCTAAATCCCCATTTAAATGCAACGTCTGTGACTGATAGATTTTCATTGTGCATCAGCTCTAAATGAGCCTGTTCAAAGCGTAATTCTTTTAGGTAAGACATTGGGGTGGTCCCCAAATAATTTTTAAAGCCAGTAAATAACGTCCTAACACTGACACCAGCATGTTCAGCCAAGATTTCTACATTGAGCGGCTCATGTAAATGTTCTTTAATATAGGCTTCTGTACGTTTCACGAAATAGGGAGAGACTGTTTTTTCTTTATAATGATCAATCTTATGTAATGCATTATTGGGTTGACCATAAATAAGTGCATTAAATAGATTGGACTCAAATTGCTTAAAGGCTAAAGGATGATGGAGTGGATGTTGATCACATGCTAAAGCATCCATCAATGTTCTAACGAGTTGTAAAAAGTAGCCTCCACTTTGTGTAGCAAAGTCTAATTTTGGGTCGAAGACGAGTAAGTTGTTTTCTGAATCGGCAATATGCTGACGGCAATGGTAAGTAAAATCATCTTTTGAAACTTTTAGAATGAGCTGCGGTGAGTTCGCGTGCCAGCGCATACGTAAAGATTGCTGAGGAGAAATAAGAGAAGCAACTTGAGAATAAGAAATAAACTTTTGTGAACCAAACTCGATTTCTGCATAGCCTTGAGTTGGAATTTGAATTAAGTAAAAGTTATCAAGGTGATCTGGTTCAATAATGACATCCGCGCCATATTCCAAGCGACTAATAGACAATGCGCCTGTTTTAACATGGTGCATGGTTGCACTGAAATCTCGCTTCTGCTGAGAGATTTTAAGATCATGCGGTTTAAAAATTTGACCTACATTTCGGCAGGTTTCACTTAAATCGTGATGATCAAACACCAGATTATGATTGGTAAAGATAGACTCATTTTGAAAATGACGTCCACTGAGTTCTGGGGAGTTGGCTTGGTTCATATATATCCCTTTTGGCTCACTCCTGTATTTACTTGTGTTGTAAAAGCTTTAAAACTTAACTGCACAGCAAGTAAATACGGCACTTAAAAAATTAAGTTACTCGCAAATTACAATGAGATATAAGCAAAATACAGACCAATTTATCCGCTAATTAATGTGATTTTCTCAAATTTTTACGTCGGATTTTGTCCATCAATTTAATAAATTCGAGAAATAGAATAGAGGGATATAAAAGGTGCTATAAGTTAATCTCATCATGATCTTATTCCTTAAGATCTATCAAAATTTATAGCAAATCCAAGTGAACTGGTCAATTTATTTTGTCGGAATTTATTATTTTATATTATTGAATATAAAGGTTTTTTAAAAATAAAAAATAAAAATTCAATATACCCCTTATAAGAGTATATTGAATCATTTCAGGTTTTAGCGGTTTTTAAATTATTTGTACTAAAGCTATTTTACTTTCAACGCGAGGTATTGCTTTGTAAAAACTTCTCACTGTAAATGCGATAGTTTTGCAGAGATTGTTCATCTAACCAATTTTTAACAGCTTCAATCATTGGTGGTGGGCCACATAAATACATATCAAAAGCCTGTTCAGCCAGTTGATCTTTATTTAAGTGCTCATGAATATAGCCTGCTTTGCCTTGCCATGTTTCAGTTGCTTTAGTCACAATCGGGTGATAACTAAAGTTTGGTAGCTGCTCCGCGTAGGCATGTAAACGTTGTTGTTCACACAAGTCAGTTTCATTATTTACGCCGTAGTACAACTGAACGGCAGGTGAGTTAGGTTGATCTACTAAGTTATCAAGCATTCCTAAGAAAGCTGATAAACCTGTTCCACCTGCTACAAAAACCAGTGGTCGCTGTACTTCACGTAAATAGAAACTACCAAGTGGGGCTTCAATGAGTAGGGTTTGTCCAACCTGACAACGATCACGCAAATAATTGCTCATCACACCGTCTGGCAAAAGACGAATTAAAAACTGTAATTGATTGGTTGCGTTTGGTCTGTTAGCAAATGAATATGAGCGCCAGTCTTCAGTATCTGGAATTTGCAAACGAGCATATTGACCCGGTAAAAACTGAAGTTGTGCAGCATGACTGCTTGCATCAAGATGCAAAATTGCTGTCGTTTCAGAAACCAGCTCAACCGCAGTCACTTTGGTTTCAATTTTTAAAGTATCACCAGCGTTACAGATAGCAGAATCATGATCGAAATAAAAAGCTGCATCTGATTTCACACGCGTCTGGCAAGCTAACATTTTACGCTCAGCCAAATCACGCTCACTTAATGCATCTTCATCAACATATTCTTGTTCATAAATACCGGTTTCACACTGTCCCTGACAGGTACCACAAACACCTTCGCGGCAGTCTAGCGGCAGGTTAATTCCTTGACGAACTGCTGCATCAAGCAACAATTCGTCGTTATTTACCGAAATGAAAAAGGTTTTGCCATCGGCAAAGTTAAGTGCAACTGAATGTCCCATTTTCATTCCCCTTAAACGTGATAGAAGTCTAAAACAGAATCAATTTTGTCATTGAGCAAAATGCTGTGTTGACGACGAATACGGAAACCATCTGCTGTTTGGCGTAAAAGATAAGTAGCGTGTCCGTAAAAACAGCCTTCTAAGCCTTGACGGTTATAGAGCGTTTGCCAAGCAACTTTTGCTTCAATTAATCCATCATCCAGTGTTTTAACTCGAATGTTATTCATGCTGTGTAACGTACGTGGTAACGGCGTTGCAGATGCTGCTTTTCCGGTACGAATACGGAATACACGATCTTCGAGTCCAGTACGGTCTGCATAATAAATATAAGACAAACCCTGATTTGGATCTTGAACATAGTTATGGTCATCAATCCACTGTGGAATATGATATTCACTATCTTCATCGTAAAGCTCTAGATAGGCATCCCAGTCATAAGCATCACAAAGTTCTGCTTTTTTGTACAAAAACTGAGATACAGCAAAATATAGTTCTTGTGACATGGTTACACCTCATCCATTAGGGCATTGTTTTCGAAAGTAATATCTTGCATTTTCAATGCTTTCTTGTTTAAGCCGTCGAGCATCAGACGTTGCCAATGTCCATGCTGGTTTACATAGAGTCCTTCATGGGTAAACTCTCGGCCAGTAATGACAGGTTGAATGCCTAAATCTTGTGAGTTTTTGGTCGCTCCATATTCCCAAGACTGACAGCCACGAGAAATATCGCTCCAACGTTCAAGTCGTGCTTGGAAACCTTTTTGCTGTTCACGGAATTCAACTAAATCGTCTGGTGTACCAAGGCCTGATACGTTAAAGAAATCTTCAAACTGGCGAATACGGTTACGGCGCGCTTCAGCAGATTCACCTTTAACACCAATACATTGACTAATGACTTCGGTTTTATTCCATGCCACAGGACGAACAATACGAAGCTGTGAGCTAATCTGGTCCATAAAGAATAGGCTAGGGTACAAATTCAAGTTTCTTAAACGATGCATTGCCCACTCAGCATATTTGTCGCCGTATTTTTCGACCATATACGGCATAACTGTGTTGTAACCCGGACGAACTGTTGGGTTCGGCATGTCACTAAATAATACGCTATGACCATTTTTAAAACTAAACCAACCATCGTCAGTTTCTGAGTCACCGGCACCTAACTTGCTATAGTCAAGCGTATCGAGCTCTTCACCTTTTGATGCATTGACTTGTTGGCGATGTTGGACTGTAGAAACATAGTTATAGTGAACAGTACTTACATGGTAACCATCTAGGCCATTTTCATTTTGTAGCTTCCAGTTACCTGCAAAGGTATAAGATGACTTACCTTGTAATACTTCGAGTTCACCTGTTGGGGACTGGTTAACCATTAAATCAAGGAATAGTTTTGCATCGCCCAAAAAGTCTTCAAGAGAATCTGTTGCTTGAGTATCAAGGCTTACAAATACGAAGCCACGGTAGCTGGCAATGCGGCCTTGTTTTAAGCCTCGGCTTGATTTATCAAAATCTTCACAATATTCACCAGGTGCTTTGACTTTCACCAAACGGCCATCTGATTTATAGCACCATGCGTGGAATGGACAAGTAAATGTAGATTGGTTGCCTTTAGCAACGCGTGTTAAGGTCGCGCCGCGATGCTCACAAGCATTGACCATCGCGTGTAATTCGCCTTTACCATCACGGCTCACAATAATCGGTTGACGACCAATTTGAACTGTTAGGAAATCATGATTGTTTGGAATCTCACTTTCGTGACATGCATAAATCCAAACCTTTTCAAAAATAAGTTCCATTTCCAAGTCAAATAGTTCAGGCTCAGTAAACATATTACGTGCAATACGAAACACGCCATCGTTAGGACGGAAGTCGATACATCCATCTACAAAATCATTCCATTGTTTTAAATTAGATGAGGTCATTTGCTCAATCCTATTCATTCAGCTTTTAACTGATTGAACCGCGATTAGGCTTTGGCCTCTATCCGTTTTTTCCAGATCTTTATCCACTTTGTGCAGTTTTGATTTTTTAATTGAACTATTTTTAGGAAAGAGTAGAGATTTAAATTTGTATATGTCTTAGCTTGTTAAACTTCCCTATAATGTTAGTGCGCATAAAATAAACTTTTGTGAACTAAGCCTATGAAAGAACAAAATTTAAAATTACAGATTAGAATTCTTTTAGAGCAGAACATTGCATTTGGACCGGGTAAGGCAGACTTACTTGAAGCAATTGAGAAAACTGGTTCGATCTCACAAGCTGCAAAATCTATGAATATGAGTTACCGCCGTGCATGGCAGCTGGTAGACACCATGAACCAGTGCTTTGAAACAGCTTTAGTTGAAACTCAAACAGGCGGAACACATGGAGGTGGGGCAGCCGTTACAGCTTTAGGGCAGAAAGTCTTACAGCATTATCGGCAAATGGAAATTAATGCTCGACAAGCCTTAGAACATGATTATCAAATTATGAATAGCTATTTAAAGAAATAAATTAGGAATATTTTATAAATCAAAGAATTTAAGCGCGAATCAGTTTTGCTTAACTATAATTTTTAACTGCTTAGAAAAAATATCCATCTTTATAAATAATTTCTACTTTTCATCGTCTATGCTTATCGCTATATTCTTGGGTATATATCGCTGCAAAAAACGACAAAAAGGTAAAACATAATGGTAAGTGATACGAAGATAAAAAAGTTGGCTTTAGTCTGTTCGGTGCTCAGCATAGGATTAGTCTTTAATGTTCCAGCCAAAGCTGAATCGGTTACCGTTTATGCAGCAGCGAGCTTAACGAATGCAATTAACGATTTAGAAAAAATTTATGAAAAACAAAATAAAGTAGAAGTTAAAACTTCATATGCAGGCTCTTCGACATTAGCGAAACAAATTGAAGCTGGGGCACCAGCCGATGTATTTATCTCTGCTGATACACAGTGGATGGATTATCTACAAAATAAAAAATTAGTTGCAACAAATGACCGTATAAATTTACTAGGCAACCGTTTGGTTCTAATTACTCCAAAAGGGCAGTCACTAAACGTAAAACTAGATAAAACAACCGATCCAAATAAAGTGTTTAGAGGCAAGATTTGTACAGGAGATACCAAAAGTGTGCCTGTAGGCAAATATGCTAAACAAGCTTTTACCAATTTAGGTTGGTGGAGCCGTATTGAGCCAAAGTTAGTTGAAACGGAAGATGTTCGAGCAGCACTAAACTTTGTTGCGCGTGGTGAATGTCAGGTTGGCATTGTCTATGCAACCGATGCAGCGATTAGTAAAGACGTAACGGTAATTGGTGTATTTCCGATAAATACGCATTCGCCAATTACTTATCCTGCAGGGATGGTTAAAAAGAATCCTGACTCAGCAAAGTTCTATCAATTTTTACAAAGCAACCAAGCCAAATCAGTCTTTAAAAAATATGGCTTTAGTGTGCTAGCTCCAGTTAAACCATGATGTTTTCTTTAACCCCAGAAGAACTCAGCGTTCTGCAGCTTTCTTGTAAGGTTGCGGCAAGTTGTCTTGTAGTCAGTATTATTCCTGCAATTTGTGTGGGATGGTTTTTGGCACGTAAAGAGTTCTGGGGTAAGTCATTCATTGAAACATTGGTGTTTTTACCTTTGGTGTTACCGCCAGTTGTACCTGGTTATTTGCTTTTACAAGTTTTTGGGAGCCGCGGTATTATTGGACAATATTTGGCACCGCTTGGAATTGATTTTGCATTTAACTGGAAAGGTGCCGTTCTTGCTTCGGCAGTGATGGGTTTCCCGCTATTGGTTCAATCTATTCGTCTAGCGATTGAACTGGTCGATCAGCGTTTAGAAATGGCAGCAAAGACGTTAGGTGCCTCATCTTTAGGTGCCTTTTTTCATGTCACGTTGCCTCTTGCCAGCAGTGGTATTTTAGTTGGTGCTATTTTGTGCTTTTGCCGTAGTTTAGGTGAGTTTGGTGCCACCATTACCTTTGTAGGTAATATTTCTAATGAAACACGGACTTTGCCTCTAGCCATGTATAGCTTAATGCAACAACCCGATACAGAAGCAGCTATTCAACGGCTTATTGTTTTATCGTTAAGTGTGGCATTTTTAGCGCTATGGTTTGCACAGTGGTTTCATCGTTATCAAAAGAAGCGCTTAGGGCGGTAGAAATATGTTAATTGAGTGCCGTTTTCAGCTACACATGGGTCAATTTCATATTGAATCTAGTTTCCAGTCAGATGCTGCTGTTATTGGATTATTTGGTGCCTCTGGGTCAGGTAAAACATCAATTCTACATGCCATTGCAGGGCTGAACACTCCGCTTAGTGGGCTCATTAAAATACAGGATCAAACATGGTTTGATTCAAATCAAAACATTAATTTGAGCACCCAAAAGCGGCATGTTGGATTGGTTTTTCAAGATGCTCAGCTTTTTCCGCATAAAACGGTAAAGCAGAATTTATTATTTGGTCTTAAGCACCTGTCCCAACAAGAACGTCACTTTGAAGCAGATTATATTATTGAGTTATTAAAGTTAGGGCACTTATTAGAACGTATGCCCATTAAACTCTCAGGAGGGGAAAAACAGCGCGTGGCACTGGGTCGGGCATTGTTATATTCACCTAAGCTGTTACTACTTGATGAGCCTTTATCAGCACTAGATGCGAATCATAAAGCTGAAATTATTCCTTTTTTTCAAAAGGTAAAAGAAGAAATAAAAATTCCGATGATTTATGTGAGTCATGATATTCAGGAAATTAAACAACTGACCGAAACAATGTGGATTTTATAATTTTTCATTTTTCACACATTATTTCAGCCATGTTGATTTATGGGGGTTAGCTAGCCCATAAACTGCCAGTTGGTGCAGATTTTCGACGATCTTGGGCTTGTTGATAAAAACGCCAGAAAGCGAAAGCAAAAATGATAGCTAAGAAATCAACCACTAAGATTTCTCCACCATGTACCCATAAGCCACTTTGAGGAATGAAGTAAGCTAAAAGGGATGTAAGCGGAATCGCAAATAATACTAAAACCAAGGTTAACAGCAGTTGTGGTAGAGCTTTTGCATAGCCAATCACAAAGGTATAAATCAAACTCAGTAGGAAAATCGCATAATAACCATACATAAAGAGGTGATTCATGCTTTCAATGTTAAGCGCTGCGAAAAGCCAACGACTGGCTAACATTGTGCCTACGACCGCTAAAACACACCCTAAACATGCACCTATAGTTAAGTTCGCAAGAAACACTACATCTTTACGTTGAACAGGAACAGGATCTTCAGCACGCTTTTGTTTACGTGCACGAGTCTCAACCCAAAGGATGTTACCTGTATAAAACAAGAAAGCGCCACCAACACCTAAAACAAAATAAATCCAGCGTACGCCCGTACCGCCAAAACTTCCAAAATGTAGACTAAACATGGCGTTGATTAACTTATTTCCAGCATCAGTCTGTGTGTTAATACCTTTATGATTAAAGTGCTCAACTGCATATGGATTCATACGCATAAAGTCATGATTCGCACCGCGCAACATCTGATCTGAGCTATACAGGGCAATACGTGCATTGGCTTTTTCAGGTTTGTCTAGGCCACTGAACTGGATATAGTCAACAGAATATTCAGGCGCTACTTTTTTAGCTTGAGCTAATATTTGCTGCACATCAATTTGTGTTTGTTTAGGTTGAATCAGCGCTGGGGGAGAACGCTGAAAAACAGGCTGTCCTTTGAGTGCAAGTTGTCCAATCGCATCATAAAAAAGGTCATGAAAAGCAAAGACAATAACGCTAATACTAATAATGATGTGGAAAGGTAAACTCGTAATTCCAATCACGTTATGCGCATCTAGCCAAAATCGCTTTTTATTTTTACCAGGCCGAATGATAAAGTAATCTTTTACCAAGGTCGGTAAAAGAATAATGACACCTGAAAGCAAGGCAAGAAAATATAAAATAGAAACCACACCCATCACATAGAGACCTAATCCGTGATGGCCTGTCATGCCCGGTATGCCTGCTGTTTCATGTAACTGTTCGATTAGCCAGCCAGCTTTTGATAGGTTTTCTTGAGCAACAATTAACTTGCCGTTGTTATCTAAGCTAGCCATCCACGTAGACTGAGCAGCATTAAAGCCATCGCCACGTTCATGTTCACTCCAAGTAATGGGTGCATAGTGAAATTCATTGGATGATAAATTTAGTGTGAAGTTCTTTTGCGCAGCAGGATAGGCAGTCTGTACTTTTTGAATGAGTTCATTATATTGATCGGGTGAGACTTTCGGTAAAACTTGCTGTGTTGGCGTAGCCCATTTACTAATATGGTGCTGAAACATGCTGAGCCCACCAGCAAAGAAACAGATAAAAAGCAAAATCCCAGCACATACACCCACCCAAGTATGCATGCTTTTTGCTAATTTCATGATGTCTGAACGTACTTTCATGTTTAACCCCGCAATACAAAAATACAGCTATACGCTAGGGCATTGGCAATGAATAAATAGATAATCGCTTTTCGTCCGGTCGTGAAAAAATAACTGCCAAACATAATCGGCATCCAAACCCAAGGAACACTCCACATACCCACTTGCACCAATAAATCCATGGCAACATAAGATTGGCCTAATAAAACAACCAAATTACCAATAGCGATAGAAAGACTTAGACCAAAAACACCACCAGCAAAAGTTTTACTCCACCAGTCTGGCTGGATCGGAGACTGAATTTTAGCTTTCATGAAACCAGTTTCCGTTTAAAAAGCGCCATAAAAGGAAGAAACGACCACGCAAAAATGATGAGCATGAACCAGCAAAAAGCGGCAACCACTTTCGGTAAGCTTGCAAAAAGTGCAATGAATCCAATGCCTAATAATACTAGGCCTAAATACTTAAAGAGAGTAGGAAGATGTTGAGATAACAGATTCTGGTTGCTATGACTACAATAGATACTGACCGCTCCCAACAGGGTCAAAAAAAGTCCTATAAGTTTCATAATCGATGTTTATAAATAAATTAAAGTCAAAATTTACCCAACAGTATAAGTAAATAATAATTATTATCAAATGATAAATATAATTATTTATTGATTTGCAGTAAGTAAGTTAAGATAGAAGATAACTCATTAAAAATATTTATTTTGAAGTCGAATACATTGAACAATTATCTATATATTCCTGAACAAATCAGTAAATCAATTTATGAAATTTCGAACCCTATTTTTTTTACATCAGAGCTATTTTGTTATGGGCTAGATTTATCAAAAACGCAGCATTTGCATATAGACCAACAATTAGATCATCCCCTAAAAATCGCTCAAGCGCGTGTCGAACGTAAAAATGAGTACTTATGTGGCAGAGTATTGGCTCAGGCAGTTTTAAATCATCATTTCGGTTTAGATCAGCCAATAACCTCGATGTACGAACCTTTGCCCATCTGGCCAAATCATGTTTTGGGGAGTATTAGTCATTCACAAAATAAGTTAATTGTTGCGTTATCTAATAATGCGATTTATTTGGGTGTTGATATTGAACACTGGGTGACCTCAGAATTTGCTCAAGAGAGTGCACATCTTGTTTTAACGCCATCTGAGTTTGATTTATGGAAAAATAAAGCGGCTGAGTTTTTTGATTTTGCCCGTTATGTGAGCTTAATTTTTTCTATAAAAGAAAGTCTATATAAAGCGGTTTATCCCACTGCAAAGCAATATATCGATTTCTTAGAAGCATCTATAGTTGATATTAATTTTGAAAATCAAACGTTAACACTAACTTTTTTGCCAGAAATTCAACAACGCTATCAACTTTTAGAACAATATCAAGGTGGCTGGGTCGTAGAGCAAGACCATATTATGACTTGGGTTTTTCAAGCACGAATTTTTGCTTAAAATAAAAGAAGGCAACGAATTGCCTTCTTTTATTTAGGGTTTAATTTTCTTGTAATTTAGGATCTTTGAATCCAGTTTCACGCATATCTTGAGAGTTGAATAAGAACATAAAACCGACTGCAAAGCTTAATATGCCAAAGAAGAGGATACTTCCTGATATTGGTAAAAACCGAGTTAAAAGACCTAATGTTGTGGTGGCAATGGAGTCACCTAACGCATCTTGTGCAAGCCAGATTGAATTAATACGCCCTAAATATTCATCAGGCGTATGTCCTTGCACAATGCTGTATTGCAGCAAGTTGGCAATCGACATCAAATATCCAAACACACATAAAATGGGTAAAGTCACGATGAGCCAGGGTGAAAGTCCAATCATAATCATGCAACTAAAAACACCTAAGCACGTATAGAGCATGACCAAGCCGGGTCTGAGTAACCTTGTTGTCCAGCCACTGAGTAAAGCTCCTAAAGTCGAGCCTAAAGGCACTGCCGTATACATAAGCCCGAGTTCGAATGCACCGCCGTGAAAAACTTCATCTGCCATTTGCGGAAAAATAATTCGAATAGCACTGCTAAAACTAAGCAATGTGCCTATTAAAATCGTGCTACCGACTACTTTATTTTTAAAGACGAATTTAAAGCCTTGGACTAATTGGCGAAGAGGGCTCTCGCCATTTGATACATGTTGCGGTTTAAGCGCAGGTAGTCCCATTAATAAAAATACAGTAAGTAACGTACCCACCGTTGAGACCCAATACACGGTCGCAACACCGCTAGCAGCAATTAAAATACCGCCGATTGCAGGTGAAATAACGGTTGCAAGACGTACGGATACCATGCTGATTGCACGGGCTTGTACAATATTTTCGCGCCCTACAATTACAGGCATAATCGCCATCATTGCCGTTACACCCAATGCACCAAAGAAACCATCCCATGCTGAAAGAAAGTAAATGGCATAAAGCGAAGGATGCTCAAACATGGCATTGATGGCGAGGCCAGCAAAGCCTAAACCACACACACCACGTGCCAATAAAATTAGCCATTTTCGGTCTTTGCGATCTGACAGCAAACCACCAAGCAATAAACCAATAAACATGGCAATGCCTTCAAAAGCCATTGCAACGGCAACATTTAACGAACTACCCGTAATGTCATAGACTTGTTTTGGAATAGCCACGACCAACATGCCAATTGTTAACAATGACAATGTGCGGGCAATAAATACATGTCGGAAATGAGCATTACGTTTTAAAAGACTAAAGTCGGTCAATATAGATTTGAAGCTCATGGCGTGTTCTCCTCTAAACCGCGCGCCTGACAAATCATGCGGTTTAAAATCGGGCCAAGTGTTTCAAGCTGCTGCGGAGACAATATATCGGTATGGTCAGCTTCACTCAGTCGAACAATATTGAGTTTTTTGACTAAAGGTGACCATTGTTGTTCTGGTTGAATATACGGCAGCAAGTCTTTTTCAGCGACAACTAAGTGTAGTTCACCATCAAAGTTCGGCATCTTATACGGTTTTAATAAACGGACGGCATCGCGATAATTTGCGAAAATATCCTCTTGTAAACGATGGGTTTCTTCACTTAAAGCCGTATCTGCATCGGCTAAAATATCATTGAAGAATTGAAGCTGTTCTTGTTCAGCTTCAGCATTCATTTCTTCTACCGACAAATCTAACCACTGATGAATTTCAGCAGGGTAAGTGTCTAATAAGCCGAGATAATCAACTTTTTCACCTTGTTCAGTTAACTTCGCTGCAACTGCATAGGCCACAGTGCCGCCAAGTGAATAACCTAGTAACGTATAAGGTCCAGTTGGTTGTTGGCTGCGAATAATCTCAAGTTGTTTTTCAACCAATTCGTCCATATCAGTACTATTTGCCAATAGGCCATCTGGTCGAGGAGACTGCAAACCGATAATAGGCAAATCAGAATGTAAATAACGATTCAGAACCGTATATTGCCATGCCGAACCAGAACCAGGGAAGAAACAGAACAATGGATGCCCTGAGCCAGAACGGATTGGTAAAATAGGTTGCATGCCAGTTTGTTCAACTTCTGCTAAACGTTCTTGTGTAAGCAGTAAAGCTGCTAAACGTTGAATCGTGACATGACTCATTAACTGGCCAATTGGAATGGTCCGCTTAAATACTTTTCGGATTTCAATTGCAAGCTTCATCACCAAAATGGAATGCCCACCAATGGCAAAGAAATCTTCGTTAACACCAATATTCTGATCTGTATTTAAAATTTGCTGGAAAATACGTGTCAGTTCATGTTCAAAAGCAGTGGTGGCGTATTGTTTTTCTGTATTTGAAGGGTCAAGTTGTGGTTGCGGCAGTGCTTTACGGTCCAGCTTACCATTATGACTTAATGGAAATAGCTCGACCAACATATAGTGTGTCGGCACCATATATGCAGGAAGCTGTTTCGCCAATTGTTTCTTTAACTGATCGATGTCCACAGGTGCAGTTGTTTGCAAGTAAGCGACCAATTGAACATCTGCTTTATTTTGCTCAGAAGAGATAGGATGTACAACCACATCAAGACTGCTGAATAAGCGTAATTGTTGTTCAATTTCACCCAATTCAATACGTTGCCCACGTATCTTTAACTGGTCATCAGCACGGCCCACATATTGAATACGACCGTCAGCATGCCAGCGAGCAATATCACCAGTGCGGTACATGCGTTGACCTGCTGCAAATAGGTTCGCCACAAAACGTGTTGCCGTTAAGTCTGCTCGATGTAAATAACCCATGGCCAGTTGATGACCTGCTAAATAAAGCTCACCGTCCACTCCAACAGGAACAGGGCGTAAGTATTGGTCTAAAATATAAAGTTGGGTATTCCAGACTGGATAACCAATAGCAATACTGTTTTCTTTAGAGTCTAATTCTTGAGTTGCATCCATATAACTCACATCTACCGCAGCTTCTGTTGGGCCATATAAGTTATGCAATTCACAGTTAAAGTGCTCAGTAAATGATTTTGCTAAAGCTGTTGGTAACGCCTCACCACTACAAAACACTCGGCGGATTGGCAAACTTTGACGCTGAGCAGATGACAAAATTTCGGTAGCAGCATTTTCAAAAACAGCCAACATTGACGGTACAAAATGTAATGTTGTTACCTGATATTTTTGAATGAGGCTTAATAATGCCAATGGATCACGGTGTGCATCCACAGGTGCCATAACCAATCGTGCACCCACTAAATATGACCAGAAAAACTCCCATACCGAAACATCAAAAGTGCATGGCGTTTTTTGTAAAATTGTATCGGCTGCTAATAGTGGATACTCTGATTGCATCCATAAAATGCGGTTCACAATGGCTTGATGAGAAACCATGACACCTTTTGGCTGGCCTGTTGTCCCCGATGTATAAATTAAATATGCTGGATGCTGTGGCGTAATAACTGTCGTTTTATAGCTGCTTAAATCAACCTTTGTTTCATCAAACAATTCATTAAAAGCAAAGGTAGTTATTGATTGAGGGGCAATAGCAGCTAGATCTTTTTGTTCACCAATCACAAGTTTAGATTTAGCATCCTGCAACATAAATTTGATGCGTTCAGTCGGATGTTGTAAATCAATAGGTAAATAAGCTGCACCTGCTTCAATTACCGCCAAAATCGCGATACTCAATTTGACTGATCTTGGTAGGGCAACCGCAACAATATCTCCAGCCTGTACACCCGCTCTTTGCAATTGCTGTGCTAAAGCACAAACTTGCAAGCGCACTTCACTGAAACTGAGCTGATGATTTTCATCTGATAACGCCGTTTGTTCAGGCGTAATTCGAGCTTGTTCTCTGAGTAATTGCTGTAACGTGCTCTGACGAACATAGTATTGGGTTTGATTCGTTTTCTGGGTTAAATCGCGTTCTTCAGCCAGCTGCAAGCGATAGTGACCAAGAGACGTCTCTGGTTCATTTAGTGCAATTTCAATCAATTGAACCATTCGCTCTAAGAAATGTTCTGGCTGATCAATTACACCACGCTGTTCGAGCAATAGCTCAATTTGATGATCAGGAATAACCAACAAAGCAAGCGGGTAATGGCTATAACCACGATTTGTGAGTTTTGAAATCGCAGCATCACCAAGTTTTTGCTGTAAATACTGGTTATCAGGATAGTTTTCTACGACTAACAAACTATCGAAAAGATTGCCTTGAGCTATCAATTGCTGAATTGCACCCAGTCCTAAGCCATCATGTTCTAAATGTTCAACATGCAATTGTTGTAACTGAGGCAATTGTTCCCAAAGTGTTTGCTGCATGTTGAGCTTTACACGTACTGGAATCGTATTTAAAAACAATCCAATCTGTTGCTCTAAGCCATTGATAGGTGCTGAACGTCCAGAAACAGGTGTACCAAACACAATATCTTCACGGTGAGCATAAATATTTAAAGTCATTGCCCAAATCATTTGCATGAATACATTAAGCGTGATGCCTTGCTGACGTAATTTGTGTTGAAGTTTCGCACCCAACTCAGCACTTAAACGATATGAAGTTTCCTGTACAGCTTGCTGTGGTTGATTAAATAAAATAAGTGGCTGTAAATCTGCTAAATCACGTTGCCAAATTACTTTTGATGTTTCATGGTCACGTCCAGACAAAGCTTTAACCACTGTTTCATAACTATATTCAAGCACAGGCAGTGGTTGGTTCGTTTGCTGATAGGCTTTAATAAAGTCTTGTAAAAACAGCGGAGTTGACCAGCCATCTGTTAACAGATGATGCACCATAATCAATAATTCTGACTGTTCTGGAGAATGTTGAATTAAGGTTGCCCGAATTAAGCCATAGGGTTGGTCGAGGTGAATCGGTTGCTGCAACGCTTCTTGAATGGTTTGCTCAAGCAGATCGGGAGTGACTGAGCAAAACTGAACTGGCCAAGCTTGAGTAGTATGTAATGAATAGATAAAAACAGGTTCTTCAGCTAATTCACTATCAAAATGTCCGCCTAATTGAGGGTGACGTTTTAATACGGTAATTAACGCTTGCTGTAAGCGTACTGGATCAATGTCTCCATTTAAACTTAGACGAGTAAAGGCATTATAATTCGATTGATTTTCTACTTGAGATAAGAACAGCATGCCTTTTTGCAAAGGAAGCAAAGGCAAAATCGTGCTGTTTTTTCCATATTTTTTCTGAACTTTTTGTTCTAAGTCTGCTGAAAATAACGGTTTTGAAAAGGCTGCTTGCTGCTCATCTAAACGGGTGAGTTGCGGTGCCATAGCGGCGACAGTTTTAAATTGGAATACATCACTTGGCCTTAAGCCGTAACCACGTTGGCGCAATTGAGTACAAAGCATAATGGCCGAAATACTATCGCCACCTGTCATAAAGAAGTCGTCATCAATCCCAATGGCGTCAAGCTTAAGAACAGATGCAGTAATTTGACATAAAAGCTGTTGTTCAGGCGTTTCGGCCATTCGGCTATGGGTACGAATTTGAGGTTTTGGCAGTGCTTTTTTATCAACTTTACCACTTACATTTCGTGGAAATTCAGACATAACAGTCAGGGCAGAAGGCACCATATATTCAGGTAAGTTTTGACGTAACTGACTTAAATATTGCTGACTTAATTGCTCACAGGTTTTTTCATCGAGTTCAATGTCTTTAACCACACAATAACCGAGTAAACGATGACTGTTATTAATCGGTTCTGCAATCACGACAGCGCTTTCAACATTGGCTAAAATCGAAAGTGCATTTTCAACTTCACCAATCTCAACTCGATAACCACGAATTTTGATTTGGTCATCACAGCGCCCCATAAATTCAAGTTTACCCGCGCTATTCCAGCGGACTAAATCACCCGTACGGTACATGCGCTGTCCATGTTCAAATGGATTCGCTACAAAGCGGGCAGCACTTAAGTCAGCACGACCTAAATAACCATTGGCAATACCAAAGCCAGAAATATAAAGCTCACCAATAACGCCAGTCGGGCATCGTTGTAAGTGGCGATCTAGTACGTAGGCCTGTGTATTACCAATAGGGTTACCAATGACAGGGCGAGCTGTCTGCTTTAATTCTGCTCGGAAAGTATCAACCGTATATTCTGTTGGGCCATACAAATTATGAGCAAAAAGAGCTGGCTGAGCATTAAGCTGTTGCCATAAAGCTAACGGTGCAGCTTCACCACCAATCAAAATAAGACTTGGATGATGCTGATTTTCAGCAAATAAACCATTCGTCATCATTTGCGCACAAAAAGATGGCGGTAAATCAAGTGTATCGATTTGTCGTTGTTGAATTTCTTGCACTAAGCCAAATGCATCACGACGCATGTTTTCATCAAAAATATGTAGCTCTTGGCCCCATAACATCCAGAAAACTTGCAACCAAGATGAGTCAAACGAGAAAGAGTGTGTATGGGCTGCACGTAACGGACGGTCAGGGAAACGCTCATTTACCGCTTCTAATACAGGCCAGTAAATGGTTGGTTTATGTGACAAAATGAGGTTGAGTAAAGAACCATGTGTGTTCATTACTCCTTTAGGACGACCCGTACTTCCTGAGGTAAAAATTACATATGCAACATCTTGGAAATCAAATTTACGTGTTTCGGCAGAAATATCACTCGCATCTTGCTTTCGAATTTGCGTTTGAACATCTTCATGATCAAGATATAACTGCTGAATATTTTGTGGTAGTTGCTGTGCAAGAGCTTGTGTCGTTAATACAAATAATGGATTTGCATCTTCACACATCATTTGCATACGATCGATTGGGTAATCTAAATCGAGAGGCAAGAAACTTGCACCAGAATTGAGTACAGATAACATCACCACAACTGAGTCAATTGAACGAGGAATAGCTCCAGCAATCACAGTTTGCTTTTTGGCTCCATTTTCTTGTAAAAAACGAGTCAGTTGATTTACTTGTACTGCAAGCTCAGTAAAATTAAGATGCTGAAGGTTCGGACGTTCACCACTCACAATGGCGGTACGTTCAGGATATTTTTTCACTTGCTCATAAAAAATATCTAAAACATTATTATATTGTTCAGGATGACTAACACGCGGACCAATACCACTTTGAGTTAGGGCAGCAAGCTCTTGTGGTGTCGTAATATTAAAATTGCTACATGCCTGTTCTGGGCGAATTAGAGCTTGTTCAAGCAATAAAGTTAAGCGTTGACCATGGTTAAATAGTTCATCTTGTGTATAACGCTGCGAATCTGCACGTAGTTCGATAATGAGTTCATGATCTTGAACAATAAAAGAAAACTCAAAATCATCAATTGGTCCTGTAGAAATATGGTGTGTTTTGACCTTTTCACCATCTAACATCAAGTCTTGATCAAAAGCTTTATAGTTTAAAATAGGACCGTACATTCGTTCATGAATATCGATACTATTTAAATCTCTTAAAATTTGTTCAGCATCGTATTTCTGATGTGGACGAATTTGTCGTAATTGCTCTTGTACATGTTGAGCCAAGCTTACCCAACTTTCTTTTTCAGCAACTTTAAACTTCACAGGCAAGACATTTACCGTCGGTAAGGTTGAGCGAATCGCTTTTGAACCTAAACGGCGCATAAATGGAATACCGTTAACCAAATCGGCTTTATCTGTCATTTTGTAAATATAATGTAATGACAATGACATCATCATGTCATTCAAAGCTAATTTAGATTGTGCAGATAAAGCCTGAATTTGCTCTAAAATTCCTGTCGAAAAACGGAGTTGATGCTTAATAAATGTCGCTGTGGTTTTTGCCGCTAAATGATGAGTACTTAAACTAACTGGACTAGGTAAATCTTCACAATATGCCTTCCAGAAAGCTTGGTCTATTTTAAATTGATGGCTATTTTCATATGCTTGGCGCTCAGAAATAACATCATTAACGCCAATGAAAAGAGAAATCGAAAGGTCTTTTTTTTCTTGTAATTGTTGATAGAGTTCAACAATACGTTTGGTTAGGTTAATCATGCTAAAACCATCAAGCATGATGTGGTGATAACGTTGATACCAATACACTTTGTCATGGGTCGTAAACAACACCTGACGAAACAGTTGAGATTCACCAGCTTTAAGTGATTTAGCACATTGACGATCTGATGGCATCCAGTCCCATAAACGTTGATGAGCTTTTTTAGGCGTTAAATGACAAAAATCAAATTCTTCAATTTGAAACTGAACTTGGTTATTAAGCTCAATAAACGGTTGAGACGGGTCAGATGAATATGAAGCAATGACCGTATCTGCTTCATTTAAGCCGATCTGAATCGCTTTTTTAAACGTTGGGATATCGACAGTTTTTGGTAGTTCCAAACAATGCGCAATGGTATATAAATCTTCAATTGAACTTAAATGATCGGCAAGGAAAATGCCGAGCTGAGTAGATGCCAATTCAAAACGAGCGGGTTGAGAAAGGTCCGGAGTAAATTCATTGTTTAATGCTTGATTCATGACAATACTCCTTTACGCTTGTTGAAAGGGGTTAATTGCAAGTCAGTGCTTTTCTACATATGCAATACACGAAGCCCGCGTATCCGGGCCATGCTGAATATCCCACCCCGACGGCACCTGATGTTGAGCAGGCCATAAACTGAACTCACCTTGTTGATTTTTTAAAACCTGAAAAGACAAACTTTCGTTATCGAAAGGATTAATATAGTTTTCCTGTAAGTTGCTCATGATATTGTTATCCTTGATGAAACAAATGGTTATAGTGAAAGAGTTTTTTGCAATGCCTTAAGCAAGTCAGTACGCCAGTTCACGGCATCATGTCCGCCCTGAAAAGTGTGAAAACTCACTTGAGTGAATGATTGCAATTGTTGATAAAGCTGAAGGGCATCGTCTCGCATATCGGTTTCATACGTGCCAGCACTGATATAAATTCGAGTTGTTTTTGATAATTGATCAGATAAGTTTTGAAGCAGTTCTAAAATATTACCTTTGTGTTTTTGCCCTAAAATACTGTTTGAAAAATCTGACCACCAATAAGATCCAGACTGCAAAATCAGGGAAGTAAAAATGGTCGGGAACAACAAAGTACTATGTAAAGCACATAAACCACCTAAACTTTGACCACATAACGTAATGTCTGTTTTAGAAATAAAAGAATATTCTTTTAATAGTATTTCAATGAGTTCATCAACCAACGCCCGACTAAATGCATCATGGCAACCATAATCTTGTTGGCGTTGTTGACTATTTAAACTATGAACAAAAATATAAACTGCTGGGCGAATCTTATTTGAATCAGTCAAATGTTGAATTTCGGGCAGAATTGAAAGCTCTCGACTCCAGATTTGGCCATCAAGCAATATGACGAGTGGCAAGACTTCTTGAGCTGCTTGATGACTAATAAAAATGTCAACTAAATAGTCCTTTTGGCATAAGCGACTTGACCATTTAAATGTCTTTGTAATTGGGCAATCGTCTATGAAAGATTTTGTGTTTTCGAGTTGAATTTGATTGATGTATCGGGCCAGATGTCCCGTATAAAACTGATGTTGATTGAATGAGTCAATTTGAGCATTTTGTTTAAGCTGTGTTTGCCACCATGAGCGGCGTGTTGCCGCACAATCTGTTTCTGGCGCTTCTTCATTAGCGGTTACTACAACATAACTACCAGTCCAAGCTAGGGGCAGCTCTATTTCAAAGAAGTACACATTTGTTCCAGCTATATGGCTAAAACAATTCCACTTTTGATAGATAGAAGGGCTTTGTGAATAAATATCAATATAAACAAAGATACTTTCTTTAGGCTCAGGACTAGGCCAAACAAAGGTACAGAGCGCTTTATTTTTTTGTAGGTTAACTAGCGGACTACCTAATTTTTTAACGGTATTCCACCAGACTTCACTCCCAACATTGAGTTGTTGAAATAGGGGATGTAAGGGATGAGAAAATGGCTTCATTTTGAGTCCATCTCGACAAGAAAGCGCGGTCAAATTATCAAAATGATTCTCATTAGTAAATGAAAACAATTATCATTATAATCAATAAAAAAAGATGGGTTTTCTTAAAAGTATTAAAAATCAATTAAATAAGGAGGATTTTTGGTTAATAAATAACTTGATTTAGATTGTAATCTTATGTTTGATATTTATCGCACTTGATAATAATGATAATTATTTGCAATTATGTGGCGAAATTTACTATTCGTTTCAAACTGGAGTAAAACATGAGCTCTACCATCGTAGTCACAGGTGCTGCAAGAGGTATTGGAGCTGCTATTGCAAAAAAATTATTGCAGCAAGGGTATCAAGTCATCGGCATCGACCGACAGGAAAATCCCGAACAATGGGAAATCACACAAAAGATAGAAAGCAGTGAAATATCGCGTTGGCAAGGCTTTCAGCAAGATATTACTGATCAAGAAACAACAGCGAAGCTCATTACAGATATTTTAAACAAACATAGCGTAACGGGTTTAGTGAATGCGGCGGGCGTGTTGATTATGCGTTCTATGCTTGAAGCAAAAACAGAAGACTGGCAAACACTTTTCGCTGTAAATGTCATGGCACCCATCGCAATTAGTCAACAACTTGCCAAGCATTTTTGTGAAAAAAAGCAGGGAAGTATTGTCACGATTAGCTCGAATAGTTCACGTATGCCACGTATACAACTTGGTATGTATGCCACCAGCAAGGCTGCATTGAGCCATTACTGCCGTAATCTTGCGCTTGAAATTGCACCTCATCAAGTAAGGCTTAATATTGTTTCACCAGGCTCTACGCTAACCCGAATGCAGCAGCAGCTCTGGACAGATAATTCACCTCCGCCTGCGGTAATCGATGGAGATTTAACCCAATACCGTACAGGCATTCCCTTAAGAAAATTAGCCCAGCCTGAAGATATTGCGAATACGGTCAGCTTTTTACTTTCTGATCAAGCTGCACAAATTACTATGCAAGAAATTGTGGTTGATGGAGGAGCCACTTTAGGCGTTTAAACATTCATTCATTACAACAAAATAACTGTATAAGGAGTTGCGAGATGTCGGCACAGCATCCGTATTTTATCCAACGGGAAAATTTTACTGAAAGCCGCGTTGCACTAGCGCAAGAAATTTTGAATTGTGGAAATGACGCAGGTTTTATTTTTACCACGCCAGAATACACCATCAATAGTCATCAAAAATTACGAGATATTCAAGTCACAAAAAATAACCTTTTAAAAGATTGGTTAGATGAAGCACGAGCTCAATTACAGCTTGCAATAAATGACGGTTATAAAGACGTCAAAATTATGGGTGGACTACCATTTTGCTCGGCAGCCGATGTCAATTTAATGCTGATGCAAAATGCAAAAATCTATCAGAAAGTACTCTATGCACAGTCTGATATTGATTTTGGTTCTTTATCTTTAGAAAAGGCGGATTATTTCCCTTTAGGTGAACATTACCAACAGCAGGTTGAGTATTTAGTTCAGCAAATGCAAGCAAAAAAACTTGATAAAGCCGTACTTGCTCGTATTTTACAACTTGAATTTGAACAAAATATTCCTGTCTCGGACTTATTTTATAACTTAGCTAAGCATAATCCCGAAGGCTATAACTATGCAGTCGCGAGGCATCCTCAAAGTGAAGGTTGGTTTGTCGGTGCAAGCCCCGAACTCTTAATTGCAAAGCAAAATACAAAAATTTGGAGTAAACCTGTTGCTGGAACATTGGCTCGTGATGACGATCCAACCCTAGACCAAAATAACGCCAGAGCATTACTTGCTTCACAAAAAGATCAACATGAGCATGCACTCGTCATCGAAATGATTGCCGATGAGCTCGCACCTTTTTGTAAGGAGTTAAAAGTACCTAAGCAACCATCCCTCATTCGTACTAAACGCCTTTGGCACTTGGCATCACATATTACTGGCGAACTTAAGCAAGCCGATACTCATGTTTTTGACTTAATTGAACGTTTACACCCAACACCTGCAATTTGTGGGGAGCCTAGTCCGATTGCTAAAGAATTAATTCAGCAACTTGAACCATTTAACCGTGAATTATTTGCAGGAACTATGGGTTGGGCAGATGAACAAGGTAATGGTGAATGGTCGGTGACCGTGCGCTGTGCCCGAATCTATCAGAATATTGCCCGTTTATTTGCTGGTGCAGGCATTGTGGAGGCATCTCGCCCACAAGCTGAACATGCTGAAACTGCCGCTAAATTTCGCACTGTGCTGGACGGATTCCAGATTTCACCAAATCAATTGCCAATACAAGGACCAAACACATGACAACACAGGTTTATCTGGATGGTGCAGTGCCATATCCAGCAGAATTTGCTGAGATTTACCGCAAAAAAGGTTATTGGCTTGGACAAAATTTGAGTGATTTCTTGCGTGAAAGTGCACAAAAATACCCGCAAAACATAGCAGTATATGATGGTGATAAAGCCGTTAGTTATGCTGAGTTTGATCATTTAGTGGATTACTGTACAAGCCATTTATATCAACATGGACTAAGAGCGGGTGACAAAGCGGTTGTACAAATGCCGAATCACTATCAGTTCTATGTTTTATTTTTTGCACTAATTCGGCTTGGTGCTTTACCTGTGATGTCTTTACCTGCACATCGTTATGCAGAACTCAGTAGTTTTTTCAAACAAACTCAAGCAAAAGCTTATTTCTGTGCTGATTTTGGTGCACAAAAATTTGACTACCGAGAGCTCGCCGAAAAGCTTCAGCAAACTGCTCCTTGCTTACAACATATATTTGTCCTCGGAAATGCCGACAAATTTATAGCCATTGAAGATCTATTAAAAGAAACCCATATTTTAGATGAAGCCATCTCGCCAACTACGGCAGATCAGGTTGCTTTCTTACAACTTTCAGGTGGAAGTACTGGTGTTCCTAAACTGATTCCACGGACCCATGACGACTATCTATATAGCGTACGTGAGAGCGCGAAAATCTGCCGTCTCAATCAGTCATCACGTTTACTCATGGTTTTACCCGCGGCGCATAACTTTTCAATGAGCTCGGCCGGTTCTTTAGGTATTTTTTACTCGGGTGGGGCTGTGGTTTTAGGAACTGATCCAAGCCCTGAAACTGCTTTTTCATTGATCAAAAAACATGGTGTGACTGATGCTTGCTTAGTTCCTGCTTTGGTTCGACCTTGGATGGATAAAGCGGCAAAAGATCAAGATCCAATATTGTCGACTCTACGTTGCTTACAAGTCGGAGGAGCACGTTTACCCGATGCAGTTGCCACACGCTTAATTGATGAGTTTCAAGTCAATCTACAACAAGTTTTTGGCATGGCTGAAGGATTGGTGAATTACACCCATTTTGACATGACGAAAGAGCAAATTATCCATACCCAAGGTTTAAAAATTTCGCAGGACGATGAAATTTTAGTACTAGATGATAATGATCAGCCAGTAGACGCTGGAGAGGTAGGGCATTTACTCACTCGCGGTCCCTATACCATTCGTGGCTATTATGAAGCACCGGAGCACAATGCACGTTCTTTTACACCTGATGGTTTTTATCGAACAGGCGATTTAGTACGTATTCGCGAAGATGGCTGCATTGTCGTAGAAGGGCGTTCAAAAGAACAAATTAATCGCGCTGGTGAAAAAATTGCGACAGAAGAAGTTGAACAAGCTTTATTAACTCATCCACAAATTCGCTTAGCAGCACTGGTCGCTATGCCTGATGAGATTATGGGTGAAAAGAGCTGCGCCTTTGTTGCATGGCAAGCACACGCTGATGATCCAAGCCCAATTCGCCTTGCAATGTCAGTTCGTCAACATCTGAAAGACTATGGGCTTGCAACCTACAAAATTCCCGATCGAGTCGAATTTATCGAGCAATTTCCATATACAGCCTTTGGAAAAATCGACAAAAAAAGATTACGTCAACAATTTGAAACCAACACCAATGTTCTTGCTTAAAGATAAAAAAGGAAAAATTTGATGAGTATTCCTAAAATTGCCAGTTACAGCATGCCACAAGCGCACGAATTTACGGCGAATAAAACACATTGGCAGTTGCATACCGATCGTGCCGTTTTATTAGTACATGATATGCAGCAATATTTTTTAGATTTTTATGATCAAACTCAAGCGCCTATTCCAGAGCTCATTAAAAATACCAAAGAACTGATTGAAACTGCGCGTAAGTTTAATATCCCTGTCGTCTATACCGCACAGCCTGGTAACCAGACACCTGAACATCGCCAGTTATTAACGGACTTTTGGGGAACTGGTCTAAAAGATGACCCATATATTACCCAAATTTTGCCGGAAATTACGCCTGATAAAAATGATACTGTCTTAACAAAATGGCGTTATAGCGCTTTTAAATTTTCTCCACTCGAACAACTTATGCGTGAGTCAAACCGCGATCAACTCATCATTTGTGGTGTTTATGCCCATATTGGTTGCCTCATGAGTGCGGCAGAAGCCTTTATGCTAAACATTCAGCCATTTTTATGCGGAGATGCACTTGCTGACTTTAGCCGTGAAGAACACGATATGGCATTAAAATATGCAAGTACACGTTGTGGGCAAGTCATGACAACTCAGCAAGTCACACGAGCTTGGGCGCTTGAACAAGCGGCATCACCACTCACTCAAGAAGGTATTGTTTTAGCAGTGAGTGAACAACTTCAGATTCCAGCATCAGACATTCAGCTAAATGATGATTTACTCATGCTTGGACTTGATTCGGTTAGCCTCATGACATTAGTGGGTAAATGGCAAGCTTACGGCGCCCAAGTGAGTTTTGAAGATTTAGCTGAACAACCAACTCTAGAAGTTTGGATTGATAAGCTAGTCGCTTAAATTGAAAGAATAAAAAATGGCAGATTTAATATCTGCCATTTTTTTATTTTAACTTTTAAAAGGATGTATTGTCCTTTTTAATACGGCTATTAAATCTCAAAGTTCGACTCAGCCATGGTTTGCTCATTGACCACTGAAAACTCGGTAAACTATGAACCACAACAAAGAAGAACACAGTAAATAACGGTACCAGTAAAGTACCAAACACGACACTACCAAATACACTCATTCCAATTTCATATCTGCTCGCAGCGCCTGCACCAGTTGCAAAAATCAAAGGAACCACGCCCGCACCAAAGGCAAGAGATGTCATCAGAATCGGACGTAAGCGTAGCTTTAAAGCCTCACTTGCTGCATCGATTTTACTTTTTCCTTGTTTGAGTGCTTGAGTCGCAAACTCAACAATGAGAATCGCATTTTTACAAGATAAGCCAATACCTGTTAATAGGGCAATTTGAAAGTAAACATCGTTAGGTAACTTAAAAATCCAAGCAAAAATAATAGTGCCTGTAATGCCTAGAGGAAGCCCTAATAAAATAATAAAAGGAACTTTCCAGCTTTCATATAAGGCAGCCAAACATAAGAAGATAAACAAAATAGAAATGAGATATAAATAAATTGCTTGGCGGCTAGATTGTTGCTCTTGTAAAGAAAGACCGCTCCATGCGACATCTATACCAGACTGTTTACTGACCATATCACTTAACTGTTGCATTGCCTGACCTGAGCTAAAGCCAGAACTTACATTTGCTTCAAGTTGAATAGCAGCCAGTCCCATAAATCGAGTAAGAGCTTCTGGGCCACCTGTCCACTGACTTTGTGCAAAATGAGCGAGGGAAAGCATTCCACCTGAGTTATTGCGTACATGCCAATACGCTAAATCTTCAGGTTTAGAACGAAACTCTGCATCACCTTGCATAATGATTCTCTTAATTCGACCTCGTTCAACAAAATCGCCAACATAGTTTCCACCCCAAGCAGTCGATAGTGTTGAACGAATTGCTTGTTGGTCAATTCCTAACATTTTGGCTTTATTTTGATCGAGTTGAATAAATACTTCGGCTTTATCTTCACTCACAAGAGGACTTAGATTTTCAAAGGCTGAATAATTTCGAGATTCTTTTTCTAAGGCTTTATATTGTTTAATTAATTCATCGCGGCCTTGACCATTTACATCTCTAAGCCAAAGTTCTAAAGCATCAGATTGACCTAACCCAGATACACTTGGTGGCATTCCTACCATGACTTTAGCCGGCAAGTTTTTTTGTAAATATGCTTGGGCACGTTCACGAATAGCACTCGCCGTATTGGCTTCTCCTTTACGTTCATTCCAATGTTTAAGCGAAACAAAGGCCATACCTAAATTTGGACCGCTCCCTGAAAAGTTTTGTCCATTCACGACCAGTACGGTATTAATATTTTTACTTTCGTGTTCAAAGAAATAATTATTGACGAGTCTTCCAATTTCTTCGGTTTGGCTCATTGAGGCACTGTTATGCAAACTATAGGGAACAGCAAGTAATCCTTGATCTTCATTTGGAATAAAGCTTGTAGGCAAACTGCGGTAAATCATCAATAGAATAACCGCAATGCCCACAACCAATAGACTGGAAAATACTTTAAACTGGATTAAACGAACTGATAAAAAACTAAAAGCTGATCTGACTTTTTGAAGAGCAAGCTCAAGCATTTGTCCCCATTTTGGTTTTTTATTATGTTTTTTTAATAGAACTGCGCACATTGCAGGTGTAATGGTCATGGCTACAAATAGTGATAACAACATAGCCGCTGCTAATGTAATAGAGAACTGACGATAAATCATACCCGTCGAACCACTAAAAAAGGCCATTGGAATAAATACCGCGGTTAAGACCAGCGTAATACCCACCAATGCACCGCTAATCTCTTGCATCGACATTAAACAAGCTTCACGTACACTTAGCTGTTGTTCGTGCATAAGCCGTTCAACATTTTCCACGACTACAATCGTGTCATCAACCAATAACCCAATCGCTAAAACTAGAGCAAATAGCGTAAGTGTGTTAATGCTCATTCCAAACAAATACAACACCACAAATGTGCCACTAATGACGATGGGAACTGTAATGGTTGGAATAAGAGTTGCACGCCAATTTTGTAAAAAGAGATACATCACAATAACAACTAGCACGATTGCTTCAAGCAAAGTGATTATGACCTGCTTAATTGACTCTTCAATAAATGGTGTATTGTCTCGTGGATAAACGACTTTATATCCAGCTGGTAAATGCTGGCTAAGCTGAGCCATTTTTTCTTTAATAAGAGCAGAAGTCTCGATTGCATTGGCATCAGGGCTTAGAGAAATTCCTAAACCTGCCGATGGGTAGCCATTAAGCGTATTAATACTTTCGTAATTTTCTGCCCCTAATTCGACTCTCGCGACATCTTTTAAATAAACAAGGCTACCGTCAACATTTGCTTTAACCACCACCGATTTAAAGTCATCTATTGTTTTTAAACGTGAACCTGCTTTTACTTTTGCATAAATATTTTGGTCAGCAGCAGAGGGCATTGCACCAATCGAACCCGCAGCAATCTGAGTATTATAATCTTCGAGGGCCTTTTCAATATCACTCGGTACAAGTTGGTAATTTCTAAGCTGATTTGGATTTAACCAAATGCGCATAGCATAGCTTGAACCAAAAACATTAACTTCACCAATGCCTTGTAACTGACTTAAAGGCTGTTCAAAGTGATTCACCATATAATCAGACAAATCAATATTACTGGTTTTACCTGTTTCATCATATAGCCCCACAATAAGTAGCATATCGCCCGTGGTTTTCCATATGTTTACACCTTGTCTTTGAACTTCCTCAGGTAAACGGTTTAATGCACCATTAATTCGGTTTTGTACTTGGAGCTGTGCTTTATCAATATCTGTGCCAATTTTAAAATGAATATCAATGCTACTCGTTCCTGATGATTCACTATAGGACGTAAAGTAAAGCAAATTATCCAGACCTTTTATTTGTTGTTCTAAAATTTGGGTCACACTTTCTTCGACTGTGTCAGCAGCTGCACCACGATAGTTCGCAACCACCGTAACACCCGGTGGAGCAAGGTTAGGATAGCGTTCGACAGGCATTGCTAAAGTGGCAAGAAAACCAAAAATAAGAATAGTGATTGCAATGACAGAAACAAAAATAGGGTGATAGATAAAAAATCGAGAGAGCATTGTTATGTCTACTTTAAGATTGTTTTAAATAGGTTTTTAGGCACACGAAAGTGTAATGGTAACGCTTTTTTACAGCACAAACAATAATGATTATCATTATATAACTAATAATTATTTTTATCTTGATCAACAAAAGTCATGCGTATATGATGCTCGGCACATCATAAATGATAATAATTATCATGTGGTAATCATTATCCAGAATAAGGGCCGAGAAATGACGTTAACGAAAAAGGCGCTGGTGGTCGCCATCTCAACACTGCTTCCTTTCGCCGTTCAAGCAAATACAGATAGTGAACAGCAGGGTAATAGTGAACCAGTTCAAAAACTTAAAACTATTGTGGTTTCTGCTGCATTAAAAGAACAAGACGTAGATAAAGCACCTGCATCTATTAGTGTGATCACGAGTGAAGAGATTGAACGCAGTGCGGCGCTGAGCCTTGCTGATGTTTTACAAAAACAAGCTGGGGTTTATAACTATAACAGCGGACAGGACAAAATTATTATCCGAGGGATGCAAGATACTTCTGGCAGTTATACTTTAATCCTGATCAATGGAAAAAGAACATCTTCCTTGGGAGCAATGTGGCGGGGCAATGACTTCGACTGGAGTTCAATTCCATTAAATAGTATTGAACGAATTGAAGTGATCCGCGGACCAATGTCATCGCTTTATGGTTCTGATGCCATGGGTGGTGTAATTAATATTATTACCAAGAAAGCCGAAAATGGACAGCTTCATGGTTCGATCTTTGGGCAATATAACCGAGCTGACCGTGGGAATGGTAAAGATCAATTCCGTTACGGATTTAACCTATACGGTGGCTTAACCGATAATGTTAGTTTTTCTCTTTCTGGTGATTCTTATAACCGTGATGCGTGGTATCGAAATGGTAAACCGGACTCAAATGGCGCCTATTTTGTAGAAAAAGACACTAAGAATGTACATGGGACTGTAAGTTGGGATATCAATGATCAACAAACTTTAGACCTAGATTTAGGTTATACCAAAGATAAGAGACCACTTACCCAAGATGCGGCATCTTCGATTCAAGAAGGTGAAGATGAGCGAACCAATGTAGGTATTACTCATCGAGGGAAATGGAGCTGGGGGAAAACAGAAGCTTATATTGGAAAAGAAACCGCTAAAATTTATGACTACGACAGTGAATATAATGCTCCACAAAGTCGTAATTATAAGCAAGAAAACTTACTAGGTCGTGCATTTGCTAACTTTGACTGGATGATGAATAACACCACAGCTGGTGTTGATTATAAAGATCAGAAAATCACAGATCCTGTAGGATACACATCTGGTGGATCTGAACAGAAAAGTTATGGAGTATTTGTTCAGAACGATACCCATATTAACGATGCACTGACCTTAACTTTAGGTGGTCGTTACGACGACTTTGATAATTTTGATGGTAAAGCAACTGGTAAAGCATATTTAGCTTATCAACTCGCTGAAGGAGTTATTCTTAAAGGTGGTGTTGGTCAAGCTTATAAAGTTCCAGGACCATATCAGTTAGATGCAAATTATGAGCTAATTTCTTGTGGGGGGAGCTGTTTTATTACAGGAAATCCAAATCTAAAACCCGAAGAAAGTACTAACTATGAAGCATCTTTAATTGTTCGTAAACCAAACTGGAATGCTGGCGTTACAGTATTTGAAAATGATGTTGAGAACTTAATTGAACGTGTTTCTAATCCTAATTCTCCAAATCCAACCAAATATCCATATAAATGGGACAACGTTGCTAAAGCAAAACTGAAAGGTGTGGAACTCAACGGAGCATATGACTTTAGTGATGATTTAGGGATAACAGCTAATGCAACATATTTGGATGCTAAAAATGAAGTAACTGGTAAAGACCTTACGGAACGTCCCGAATGGTTAATTAATAGTTCACTTTCATGGGCTATTGTTGAAAATTATCGTATGAATTTTGGTGCAAGCTATGTGGGTCATCAAATGTTATCTAGTGGTAAAGAGTTACCAGCCTATACTACTTACGATGTGACATTTACGTCACCACTTTCACCACGCTTAACATTGGACTATGGCGTAAAAAACCTGACCGATGTTGATCTGGAAAATGAAGATGCATCATTTAATACCAAACTTTATGGCCGCAATTACTTTGTAAAAGCGACTTATAGTTTCTAAGTTAAAACCAAGTACAAAGCCTATTCGTAGGGGAATAGGCTTTGTTTTTTATTAAACAAATATCCATAATTTTCAAACCAGTGTAGACAAAATAATTTTAAGAATTTCTATACTTTTCAACATTAAGGTTAATTAATCATGACGGCAACTTCAAAATCATTATTAAATGGACTACCAATAAAAAAATCGAGAATACAGGTTTTTGAAATTTTAAATCAAAATCCACAAGGCTTAAGCGCAGTGAGCATTTATGCACAAATTAAAAATGAACATAAAATTACGCTTGGAACAATTTATCGAATCTTATCTGAATTTGAAAATCGCAAGCTCATCAAAAGGGTGTTCTTAGGAAAAAGTAAAAGTATTTATAAGATCAGAAAAGATAAAATGAGCTGTAACTTGATTTGTTTAAAAACCGCAGAAGCAACTAGCTATGAACATGAAAAAGTGAAAGAGCTACTGCATGAAGTCATAGATATTATTTTTGCCAATACTGGATCAGACATCAGTAGCATTGAACTTAATCTCTATACAGAATAAAAAGTCCAGATAGAAAAAAGGACAGCCTAAACTGTCCTTTTTTTATTAAATTTGCTATTTGATGACTTTAATTCGAGTAGTCGCTGGAATAATTAAAGGTGAATTCTTAGCGACATAGCTTTCAAGGGCATCAATATCTTGACCACCACCTACACGGTTTTGGCCTTCTTTTAATACTGTAAAGTTGTCACCACCATCTGCCAAGAAGCTATTTACCGTCACGCGGTATACCTTAGTGTCAACCAATGGTGAACCAGCGACCATAATGTTACTTGCTCGTGGTGAAACAGACGTATTTAACGCATATTGATAAGTTAATTCTTTAGATGGCTGTAAAATTCTAGGTGAGTTTGCATTTGCACCAGACCATTGCTGTTCAATTACATCTCTAATTTGTTTGCCAGTTAAGCTCAGAGTCACAATAGAATTACCAAAAGGTTGCACCGCAAAAACATCGCCAAATGTAATCTGGTTACTACTGTTAATGAGTAGGTCGGCACGGACACCACCTGGGTTCATTAAGGTAAAGTCAGAGCCTTGGTTACTTGCTTTTAAGGCAGCCGCTTGTTGAGCATCTGCAATCATAATACCCAATGGGCTTTCACCACTTTCAACTTGAGTACGACTTACTACTGCTGTTGCAGTTCCAACCACACGGCTTGAAATGGTGGTCACCGCTTGACGGTACTTATCTAAAATGGCTTCAATGCTTGGAGTTTTACTAAATTTTTGATAGAGATCTGTTAGGCTTACCGTGGTGGTGCCAGACGTATAGGTCTCACTTTGTACAGGAACTTGTTTAGCATCCTTCTTAATCACATCACCAGTTTTACCATCAAGTTCAACCTTGATGTCAGTAATGAGCGTGCCATATTGTCCAGCTGAGGTAAGTAAGAACGGTTTTGCCGGATTTTTGGTTGCATAGTCACAAATATAAGATTGGTGTGTATGACCTGAAACAACAATATCAACTGCGGGATTAAGCTTATCCAAAATTCCTAAAATCGGGCCGCTTAAGCCATCACATGTTTTTTCATTAAACTTTGTACTTGGCGCTGCACCTTCATGTACCACCACTACAATCGCTTCAATTCCTTGTTTTTGTAATTCAGGAATCAAGGCGTTTACCGTATCGGCTTCATCACGAAACTCAACATCTTTAATGCCGGCAGCAGAAACAATACTTGGCGTTGCTTTAAGGGTTAAACCAATAAATGCAACTGGAATTCCACCATAAGTTTTAACTTTATAAGCAGGAAAAATTGTTTTACTGGCGTCATTTTTCATTGCCACGTTAGCAGCAAGGAAATCAAATTTTGCACCACTAAAGTTTTTATTAATTTGGCAAGGCGCAGTGCTTGTATATTGCTGACATCCACCGTTCTTTAAACGGCGTAATTCATCTGTACCACGGTCAAATTCATGGTTACCCACAGCATTAAAGTCAATTTGAATATCATTCATGACTTCAATGGTCGGTTCATCTAAAAATAAAGAAGAGGTTAGAGGAGAGGCGCTAATTAAGTCGCCCGCTGAAACTACAGCATTATTTGGATTTTCGGCTTTAAGTTTTTTAATCGCATCGGCAAAGTAACTCACTCCACCCACAGGAATACGCACAGATTGAGCAGCATCATTTGGATTTGGTGCTTCGACGTAACGCTTCGGTGGCTCAAGATTTCCGTGAAAGTCATTAAAAGCTAAAATATTTACGGTTTGATTGCTTCTTTGAGCAGGTGGTGCGGTGCCATTATCATCATCGTCATTACATCCAGCCAATAACGTTACTGCCAGAGAAAGTGTTGTTACTTTAAAAAGTATTGTTAAATTTTTCATTTTTTTATCATTTGATCAATTAAGACGGATAAAAAAATACGCTTTTAGTATGAATGTTTGATGAAACCTTCAATGAGCAAATATGTTCGAAATATTAAAATTTGGACAAAAAACACAATTATCGAACAATATCTTGGCTAGGGGTGGTCTACAAACCCAAATTTTTTATTTAGAATAAATTTTTAATGACCTTATAAGATTTAATCAAGTGATTCATTTCACAAGATTAATATGAACCGGAGATAATTTATGCAATGGACTAAACCAGCTTTTACTGATTTACGCATTGGTTTTGAAGTTACTATGTACTTCGAAGCACGTTAATTCAGTTTCATCCAAATATGTCATAAGCCCTAGTCTTGTTCTAGGGCTTATCTCTTTCTAATAAGATATTAATTTTATGTATATTTATGTTTTAGGTTCAGCTGCCGGAGGCGGGTTCCCGCAGTGGAATTGTAATTGCCCGAATTGTCATGGTGTACGCACAGGTTCAATCCAAGCCAAAGCTCGTACTCAATCATCAATTGCTGTTTCTGAAAATGGAACAGACTGGGTTTTATTAAACGCATCACCTGATATCCGCCAGCAACTTTTCGAATTTAAAGCAGCACAACCCGCGCGTAAATTGCGTGATACAGGAATAACAAGCGTTATTTTAATGGACAGTCAGTTAGACCATACGACTGGGCTTTTAACCTTACGTGAAGGTTGTCCAATGAATGTATGGTGTACAGAAATGGTCCACCAAGATTTAACAAGCGGCTTTCCAGTATTTAATATGCTCAAACACTGGAATGGTGGACTTCAATACAATGAAATTAATCCTAAACAAGCCTTTAAAATCGATGGTTTCGAAAATTTAGAATTTTTACCTTTAATTATTAAAAGTGCTGCGCCACCATATTCACCGCATCGAAATGACCCACATGACGGTGACAATATTGCTTTAATTATCAAAGATCATAAGACTCAAAAGCAGTTGTTTTATGCACCGGGTCTTGGAAAAATTGACGATCAAATCATGCAGATTATGCAGAGTTCAGACTGCGTCATGATTGATGGTACGCTTTGGACAGATGATGAAATGCAACAAACAGGGGTTGGAACTAAAACTGGCCGTGAAATGGGGCATTTATATATTAGTGGCGAAGGTGGTTCACTGTCTTATTTAAATCAGCTGAGTACACCTAAAAAAGTGCTGATTCATATTAACAATACCAATCCAATTTTAAATGAAAACTCTAGCCAGTTTGCTGAACTTAAAGCAAATGGTGTAGAAGTTGCCTATGACGGCATGCAGATTGAACTCTAAGGTGAAACATGACTCAAACACCTGAAGCTTTAACCACAGAACAATTCAAACAAGCCATTATTGATAAAGGCCAGTATTATCATATCTATCATCCATTTCACGTGATGATGTATGAAGGTAAAGCCACCCAGCAACAAATTCAGGCTTGGGTTGCAAACCGCTATTATTATCAAATTAATATTCCGCTTAAAGATGCGGCGATTATGGCAAATTGCCCCGACCAACGAGTCCGTCAAGAATGGATTCAACGCATGATCGATCAAGATGGTGAATATCCAGATGGCGGTGGTCGAGAAGCATGGCTACGCTTAGCCGAAGCTGTGGGCTTGAGTCGTGAACAAGTTATTTCTGAAGAGCTGGTATTACCGGGTGTGCGCTTTGCAGTAGATGCCTATGTAAATTTCGCACGTCGTGCTTCATGGCGTGAAGCAGCCAGTAGTTCTTTAACTGAACTTTTTGCCCCACAAATTCATCAGTCACGACTTGATTCATGGCCGCAGCACTATCCATGGATTGATGATAAAGGCTATGAATATTTCCGTTCTCGTTTAAGTCAAGCACGCCGTGATGTTGAACATGGTTTAACAATTACGCTTGATTCATTTACGACTCATGAACAACAAGAACGAATGCTTGAAATATTGCAGTTTAAACTAGATATTTTATGGAGCATTCTAGATGCTTTAACACTTGCACATGTTCACAATGAAGCACCATATCACACTGTGACGAGCAAACGAGTTTGGCACAAAGGATTATTTAAATGAATAAAGAGCAGTTTGATTTAAACCTTGTGCCGATATGGCGACAAGGTTACCGTTTTCAGTTCGAACCAGCTCAAAATGGTTTTGTGATTTTATATCCTGAAGGCATGATCAAGTTAAATGAAAGTGCGGGGGCAATTGGGCAATATATTGATGGGCGGCAAAATGTTTCTGCAATTATTGCTCAGTTAAAGCAAAAATTTGGTGATATTGCTGAGATTGATCAAGATGTAGTGGACTACATGCTGGTTGCAAAGCAGCAACACTGGATTGATTTAGTATGACAGAAGGTATTGGCCTACCTTTATGGTTATTAGCGGAATTAACGTATCGTTGTCCGCTACAATGCCCATATTGCTCAAACCCCTTGGATTACGCTCAGCATAAAAATGAGCTAACCACCCAAGAATGGTTTGATGTTTTTGATCAGGCGCGTCAAATGGGTGCTGTTCAACTTGGTTTTTCTGGCGGTGAACCTCTAGTACGTCAGGATTTAGAACAACTCGTTGCACATGCTCATCAACAAGGGTTTTATACCAACTTAATTACATCGGGTATGGGGCTTACCGAACAACGTATTGCTGATCTAAAACAAGCGGGTTTAGACCACATTCAAGTGAGCTTTCAAGCTAGCGATCCTGTGGTAAATGATGCCTTGGCAGGTTCAAAGCATGCTTTTGAACAAAAGTATGAAATGTGCCGACTGGTTAAGAAATACGATTATCCGATGGTGCTTAACTTTGTTATTCATCGACATAACATTGACCAGATTGAACAAATCATTGAACTTTGCCTAGAGCTGAATGCAGACACAGTTGAGCTAGCAATTTGTCAGTTTTATGGTTGGGCTTTTTTAAACCGCCAAGGTTTATTACCCACACAAGAGCAACTGACACGTGCAGAACGAATTACCAATGAATATCGAGAAAAATTAAAAGCGCAAAATCATCCTTGCAAACTCATTTTTGTAGTGCCTGATTATTATGAAGAACGGCCAAAAGCTTGTATGAATGGCTGGGGTAAAATCTTCTTTACAGTTGCTCCAGATGGTATGGCGCTACCTTGCCACGCAGCACGACAATTGCCAATTTCATTTCCAAACGTCCGCGAACATAAATTGTCAGATATCTGGTACAAATCAACTGGATTTAATCATTTCCGTGGTGATGCATGGATGCCAGAAGGGTGCCGTAGTTGTCCAGATAAAGATCGAGATTTTGGCGGATGTCGTTGTCAGGCCTATATGTTGACTGGAGATGCAGCTAATGCCGATCCTGTATGTGGGAAATCGCCATATCATCAAATGATTGAACAGGCACGTACAGAAAGTCAGTTGGCCGCACCACTGCAAAATTTAGTATTCCGTAATAGTAGAAACTCTAAATCTTTAAGCGCCACACAAAATATTCCAGTCCACACGATTACAGACGTATAGCAAGCAATAGGAATGCTCATGAAGTCTAGCCATATTCCAGTTTTTGATGGGCATAATGATGCTCTAACACGCTTATGGCTAAGTGATCATCCAGATCCTGTACATGCTTTTATTCATGAACGCTTAGCGGGCCATCTTGACCTAAAACGCTGTCAAGAGGCTGGTTTTATGGGAGGAATGTTTGCGATTTTTTTACCTCCGTATGGCTATGTGCAACAGCATCATCCTAATAAGCTATTTGATCAAAAAGCTTCTGATTTTACCCAACAGCAAATTGAACAAATTTGCTTGGAACAACTCGATGTAGCACATCAACTCGCTCAGCATTCTAAAAATATTAAAATTTGTACATCGGTTCAAAATATTCAGGATTGTTTAGCAGAGCAAAAGCTAGCAATTGTGTTGCATATGGAAGGTGCCGAAGCTTTACAGCAAAATCCTGATTTACTTGATGTGTTCTATGAAAGAGGTCTGCGTAGTATTGGCCCACTTTGGAATAGACCGAGCTGCTTTGGACATGGTTTAAACGCTAAATTTCCACACTCACCCGATACTGGAGCAGGTCTTACCAGCGATGGCAAAGACTTTATAAAACGCTGTGCCGATAAAAAGATGGTGATTGATGTTTCACACATGAATGAACAAGCTTTTTGGAATACGGTAGATATATTGCAACAGCCTATTGTAGCAACACACTCAAATGCACACGCTTTATGTGCTCAAGCACGCAACTTAACTGACTCGCAGCTTAAAGCAATCCGAGAAAGTAAAGGTATGGTAGGCGTAAATTTTGATGTCGCGTTTTTACGATCAGATGGGCAGCGCAATGCGGATACACCCATCGATGTAATTTTAGAACATTTAGAATATTTAATGGATCATTTGGGCGAAGAACATGTGGGCTTTGGCTCTGATTTTGACGGTGCACTTATTGGTACTAAACTTGAAGATGTGACAGGGCTACATCGCTTAATTGAGCGTATGCAACAGCATGGTTATTCTAAAACACTGATTGAAAATATATGTCTTAATAATTGGGTGAGGGTGTTTGATAAAATTTTAGGTTAATAATGAATGACTAAAAAGAGTTAATCTACAGAATCGTAACAGTTTTTTTATTGGCCGAAATGACTAAAAAAAATACAATTAGTTTAATTGTCAACCATTCGGTATATTTACTACACTCAACCTTACTGAATGTAAGAACATTTGGTATTTCAGGTCTTTTGTGGTTTTCACATTACCCATTTCTTCATGAGAAGTAGAAATGGGTTTTTTCTTATCTGAAACAAATAAACGTGATATCCATCACAAGAACTACTAATTATTGGTATAACCACTCAACTCCATCTTGACTAAAACTTCAGCATTAAATACATTTGTAGTGTATTCAAAGATAATAAGATTGCTTAAAGCAATTCATAATACTGCTTAATCCTGAAATACAGTAAAAAGCCTATTCAAAATATAGAATAGGCTTTTTGCTTTGTATCAAAATTTATTTTTTAACTATTACACTATTCAATTAACATAAAAATTAAATACCTTACAAAAGCGGAGCAAATGAAAGCCGTTAAATAACAAATTATGTGCTATTAATTAAAGCTGATTTTTCAAAAGTTACTCCGTCAATCGAAGAGGTGCAAAATGTTAAAGTCAATTTTAGTGATAGGAACAGGTATTGCGATTGGGATGTGTGTTTACAAGAAGAAGCAAAAGAACAGTAAGAGTTTTAAAACAGATCACGATAGCGACTCAGTGACTAGTAAAGACAGGGTCCAAAATCAAGATGACGGCTCAATTGATAACGCTGTACAAGTTTAAAATTAAATAAAAAGGGGTTCAAATAATGAACCCTTTAATTTTATTAAAACTCACAATTATTTTAAATAGATTAACTTAAAGATAATAATTAAATTAATAATTACTCAACTATTCATTTAATTATTACAAAAGTATGATTAAAACAAAAAAAACACTTTCATTATTAAAATTTACATATTGTATCAGTGGAGTCTTTATTATTAGCGATGCGGATAATAAAAAAGGAGACTAGAATGTCAAAGCGCCATATTTTAAAAGAAGTAAATGCCAAAAGTATGTGTGGTATGGAAATTGTAGTTGAACAAATTTATGAAAATATTTATGAAAAAAACTTTGTCCAAGCTGAGCAAGAGCAAAGCTGGTTGCCACTTTCTAAGATTGTGATTTCGGATAAAGTCATTAATTTAGATCCGGATAACAGTTTTGCTCATCCAAGAACAGGTAAGGTTTTTAAAGTCTTGAACTCTTAATAAGTTTGAGTTCACCAGCTCACTTACACGTTATAAATTATTGAGGTGATACCTACAGAGGTATCACCTCAATGTCTTTCAGTAAGAGCTAATTTTTCCCATTAACGCTTTAATTAAGAGAAATTGCATTTCATGACTCGTGATTAACTAAAAAATAGGGTAATTTGTTTATAAAGTTTTTAAGTAAACACTGATTTTTTATGATAATTGAGATAGAAACACATCCACTAGAACCCTTTTTACCTGAAAATGCGCGTTTACTCATGTTAGGTAGCTTTCCGCCACCGCGTAATAAATGGAAGATGGATTTTTACTATCCAAATTTCCAAAATGACATGTGGCGAATTTTTGGTTTAATTTTTTTCCAAGACAAAACTTACTTTTTAAGTGAAAACCAAAAAAATTTTAATGAAGAACGTATCCGAAATTTCTTAATTGAAACAGGTATTGCAATCTTTGACACGGCTTATCAAATTAAGCGGTTGAAGGGGAATGCCGCAGATAAATTTCTTGAAATCGTAACCCCAACAGATCTAACAGTTTTGCTTCAGCAGATTCCTCTATGTCAGACCATCATGACCACTGGTGATAAAGCAACTGATACCTTAATTTCAGTTTTACCCGAGAACACTGAAAAACCACTTATAGGGGCATCTACATCGACTTTCTTTGCAGGAAGAGATATTAATTTATATCGCTTACCATCTTCGTCTCGAGCGTATCCATTGGCGCTAGAGAAAAAAGCTGAGGCTTATCAAAAATTCTTTAAAGAGATTGGGATTTTATAAATCAAGTTGAAGTCTTCTTACATCATCCATTCAACTGGCAAATATGAAACGGCTTTAATCATTGTACGTTGGAAAAGGCTCGTATCTGGGTCTTTTTCATATTCAACAACTTGTCCATTCGACTGATAATCTAACCAAATAATTTTACCTTCACTGTTTAACTTAAGCTGATAAGCGACTTGAGGTAAATGCTGATCGAGCATGACCGAAATTTGAGCCTGTAATTGACTCGACTCAATAACAAGACCAACCTCAGTATTTAAGTAAGTCGAACGTGGATCAAAGTTAAATGAACCAATAAATACTTTCCCATCTACATCAAAAAATTTGGCATGTAAACTCGATTTATTTTTACCTTTTGCTGGAATTACACTTCCAGTTACCACTTCATACCATGTTCTACGTCTGCGTTCTAAAAATGGCTTAAACTCAAATAGTTCTACACCACTTTTCAGCATTTCGACTCGATATTGACTATAAAAAGCGTGCACAATTGCCACATCATTTGCAGCAAAAGAGTTCGTTAAAACCCTGACTTTAACACCTTGAACTTTTAACTGTTTTAAATAGTAAGCACCTTGTTGTGTAGGAACAAAATAAGCTGAAGCCAATTCGATGTGCTGCTTTGGTTCACCCATAATGGCCATAACTTGCCCATAAAGCATCTCTTCTTTAGACGCTATTCCTAAGATCTTTTTTGGTGAGTCTGCGACAAAATATGCTTTTGACCATTGAATTGGATAGTGCTCTAGAAGTTCTTTTAAATAAGTTTGAGCATCATAAAGTTTATCTTCGGTTTGAGTATGATTTTCACTTTCATGAAGTAAATCATGATAATGCTGTCGTAACGATTGCAAGTGGTGGACAGCGCAAGTCCCGACCAGCTTGGTCGCATCTTGGCTTAACTCACTTTGCCAGAAATCATTAAAAACTGCTTGAGCATGCTGTACTGTATGCCCATAAAATAGAATATCTAGATCTGTAAACTGAAACTTACTACTTGCATCAAAGTACTCACTACTGATGTTACGACCGCCTGTTACCGCAATCACGCCATCTGCAATAATTAATTTATTATGCATACGATGGTTTACTTTCTTGAACCGGAAAATATAGTCCAAGATTCTTATATATCTAAATTTGTATGGATTAAATAAACGAATTTCAAAGTTAGGATGGTGTAGAAGACTTCTTAGAACACCATCAAGTTTTACTCCATTTTGATCGTCAATGAGTAAGCGAACTTTTACACCACGATCTGCTGCCGTTAATAACTCGTGCAGCATTAGGTTTCCAACAAAATCATTTGTCCAAATATAATATTGTAAATCGATTTTTTCTTTTGCATTTCTAATCAGATACATACGAGAGGCGATACTGATAAAAGCATCATCCAATGCAACAAAAGCAGTTAATCCTTGTTTAGTTTTTTCTGTAGCTTGTTCATCATTCAACCAATTAAAGCTATTTGTCACTGTATCATTCTCATCAGGGTCGTATGTATCGTTATACGAAGGTGTATGTGTAAAGCCCCAGGCATTTAATGCCATATTACTGTACTGCTGATAGAACTGATTAATCATGTAAGCTTTTAAGTCGCATCCAAGATAAGCACATCACAGCATTTTTATATTCAATTTATATGTCAAAATTCATATTAAACGGTATAAATGCATTCTGCCAAGCCTCAACTCTAGCAATTCCTTATATTTATAGGCACTTCTAAGAGAGCCTATCCATTTAAACATATAAAGTTAAATTTAACCTTTTTAAGGCTAATGCTATATTCAATATTATTTTCTAAGGATGCTCGAGATGAGTCATGTAGGTTCTTGTCTATGCAATGAAGTCAAATTTTCCATCACTAACGAAATCAAGACTGTGTACCATTGTCACTGTAGTCTCTGTCGTAAACAAACTGGAACAGGCGCGAATGCAGCAACTTTAGTGAGTAAGGATAAATTTGAATGGCTCTCAGGTTTTGAGCTTATCCATACTTATAAAAAAGAAACAGGCTTCACATCTTCATTTTGTAGTAAATGTGGATCGCCTGTACCTAATTTGGTAGGAACTACTCATTTTATGTGGATTCCATTAGGTCTATTAGAAAAAGACATTCAGGTCCTAAAGAAGCTTAATTTTTGTTTAGTTTCAAAGACAAACTGGGCAAATACCGTAATTGCAGATCAATCTTATAATCAGCTTCCAACTTTAGAGGAGCTAAAAATATTTTTTGATTAGAATAAATTTTTATCTAAAAAGGAGATGCTGTTTGCATTAATTTTATTTTTTTCGGATGGTTATGCTTGCAGGTTTCACAAAAACACACTAATTACAATTGGCAGCACAACAATTACATTAGAAAACATGATATCTATCATACTTCCTTAAAGGGCTGAGTGAGTAGCCTGACAATAAAAGGGAGAAAATAAAATGCCACAATATTTAATCATTGCTGAGAATGTGTATAAAAAAATTGAGGACAAAAATTTATTTTCTGAAAGCTCAGCAGAGAACTTAAATCAGTTGGTTAGCGTAATCCGCAAAGAAATTAAAGGAACCAAGTTTAAACTTAAATATAATTTTATAGATTTTGAAGAGTGCTTAACCAAGCCATTAGAAGAGTGTGCGATTAAGTTGGATATGAGCCTCATGCCCAAACATAAAAATAAAGATGAATATATACTTTGGCTCGCGGGTTTTATTGAAAGAATTACAACGGGAGGAGAGGCCAAGCTTCCACCAATCTCGAAATTTATTCCTCCAGACTTTAAATTTAACTATGACGAACCTCCTAAAGTGTCATCATCGACAAGTGATAATGGAGAGATGATTATTAATTATTTCAAATCAGATGCCTTTACTAAAATTATAAAAGAAGAAAAATAAGTTCAAAAAATATAGAAGTGATCGTCCACTACACTTCTATATGTCGCTGTAAATTCAGCAACCGCCTTCTGGGGCGGTTTTTTAATTTAGCTTTCCTTATTCTTATAAAATATATTGTTATAACTTTTCACAAAAGTTTGCATAACGCACAGAATCAGCCTCATTGGCCTAAAAACAGATACAACCTTCAATGTTAATTTTTAATTTACTTAACTATCTTTTGGAGATACCAATGTTCAAAGCTATGTTTTTCTTTAGTGCTGGTGCTGTTTTCGGTTACTGCTGTAAACACAAAGAGGATAAAGCTAAAAAGGAAAATTCTTCTAAATAAGCTAAATATATTCTTAAAAAACTTACTGCTTAGTCAGTTTTTTATAAGGAGGTGTCTATGCTCCACAACCTTAGACAAATTTTCTGTATTCATGTCTGGGAATATGATTTTGATATAACTCACGACGAAATTAAAGAGTGCAGAAAATGTGGGAAAGTTCATAGAGTGAAGAACTTCCGCAAACTTACTTAAGATTTAAAGGAATGCTTTTCCTCTTAAGTAAATATTAAAATTAAATAGGCTTAATATTTTAAATATGTTGAGCCTATTTAATATAAATTTTAAAGCCGAGTATTTTAGTCGATATTAATACCTACTAATTTAATCAGAATAAAAAAGCAAAAATAAATCACACTTTTAAACAATATGTTGTTATTATAAGCACAACTGATCAATTAAAATTAAAAATACAGAAACAATTTAATAAAAATTAAAAACTTATTTTTATAACTTTGAAATTATAATTATATTTTATAAATAATTAATAAGGAGATAGAAATGCCAAAATACTTACTATTAGCAGAAAAAATTAATAAAAATATTAAATATAAATACTCTAACAATCATTTTAAAAACTTAAATAATCTCATCATAGAAATCAAAAAAGCCATTGCAGGTACAGAATTAAAATTTTTATATAACTTTGTGAATTTCGAGGGTGCAGTTGTTAGCTTTAAAAATGAACTACCTATTACATTAGATATGAGTTTGATTCCAAAGCATAAAAATGAAGATGACTTTGTTTTATGGTTAGCAGATTTTATTGATCGTATCACCATAGATACAAGCAAAGGAATTGACTAAAGGTACTTAGCTTAGACAAACCATCAGGGATAAAATATTTAAGGTTCCTGTCGAGGGGCTGAATTCATATCATGTCGAACTCTGCTTATATTTTCATAAATGACCTTACGCATTCTGTTTACTGCACCTAATGGCTTATGTTCAGGTAAAGCATGCCACGGCGTAAAAGAAAGATTTTCACAGAACTGGTTTTGTTCAGGTGTATCAAAGCTTTGCTTTGGAATGTGAATAGTTGCTACTTGATAAAAGGGAGCTGCTTTTTCATCCCATTCTGTCATCGCATCTTCTACTTGCATTTTACTTGAAGTTCTCGGCTGAATAAGAAACTCCATACAGGCATCATTATTTCGCAAAGTATTTTTTAAAGCTTCTCTTAAAAAATTATGACTAGGGTTTTTAGGTAGATTATTTGGTGTTACCGAACAAGCACGTACTGAATATTTAACTGTTTGTCGATCTTTGCCCAGTCCCAACTGATAGGGAACCATAGACCAATAACGTGCATAGAGTGGATTTGCAATTTGTGAGTTACGTGCTCCCAGTGCATTCATAGTTCCCTTAAAGCCTAAGGCAAAAGGAATATGAAGTTTTCTGATCATATTGTGACTATTCACATCATTCATAAAAGAAAGATATCTTTTTGCATCATTGGCAAAAAAGACAGGGTGATTAATCATAATGAAATCTTGAGTGGTCGCTTGTTTTTCACTTTCTAAAATTTTGTCTCCAGATACACCTAAAAGTTTTATGGCGATGCCTCGTGCATCTTTGTCAATGTCGGCACTCGTGGCGTCATTAGAGGCATTCGAAAAACGAATCCATGCTTGATAACTTTGATCTGGGATAAAAATTCCTTTAGCAAATTGAGCAGGTATATTTTTTGAGACATGAAACTCGGCTCGAACACAACCATGCGCTTTTGGATGTGCATCACGCAAAGCATTTCCCGCCGTATATTGTTCACGAATTGACTTTTCAATGACTTGAGCTATGTTTTGAGCTAACACTTCCTCATTAGGCTGTAATTTTTCTCCTAAAAATGGATCGATCTTCGGATAAATAACATTTTCGGAAGGAGTCTTTACTGGGATGGTTCTTTGAGAATATAAAGCGTCACTACAACCTGTTAGTGCAAAAATAAGAGGAGTAAATACAAACAATATCCTAAAATGAATAGGCTGCATAAAATTTGACATTTATTATCTCCTCAGTGCAAAAATATTTTAGGATAATATTAAATTTAATTGTTTAACTATATTTTGAGCTTTATAAAAAATATTAACTGTAAATAATTTAAACGTCATTGTTACTTATCTGAACAATAAAATAAAAATTATTATTTAATATAAAACCTCTTAATACATTAAGAGAATGTAGACATGATAACTAACTCACAAAATGTACAAAATAATTCTAATTCATCACCACATCCAATCACTCAAAATACACTTATTGATCGGTTTAGTCCTATCTATTGGAGAATAGACGGCCCACAAACAATGTCTTTTGCTATTACGAATTATGGAAATGGTTTTGAAGCATCTTTTAGAGCGCGAATGGCAAATGATCTAGTAGGAATTACGTGGGATTCTAATGATACTAAAGATCATAAATTTTTAACGTATCAGACCAAATATAGCTATGCAGGGGTGGTTTGGGACTTCGATATTGAGTTATCTGCCACGATGCCAGTGCTTAACAATCCAAGTTTAACACCCACTTTAACGGTGTACTATAATGAAAATGGCGTAGATAAAGTTGCCTATGTTGTCTTATTTAATTACGCAAATAATCCATCATCGCGAACGGCACATATTCATATTAACTGGGATACAGTAAAAGCTGGCTTTTCTGCTACAGATAGCTTTCCGGTAACGAACATTCAACGGATTTCATTTTCAGGTTTCACGAGCCATTATAATAGCCAATCAGCCTTACCTTTAAGCCAGCCTGAAGATGGCTACATTCGTCTGACCAATTCAGTCGTAACTGGTACAAATGCAAAGTTAAATTTGAGCCGTGTGGTTGTCCCTCAACACAATTATGGTATCTGTACGAGCTATGACGACCACTATGATTTAAACCCTCAGCGCTTAGTCAACAATATGGTGACTTTGGGATATAAAGGTTTGGTTAACCACTATTGTGGAATGTCACATTATCCTGAAATGACATGGAAAAGTGATATTAATAAATGGCAAATACCGGATACATTGGTAACAGGTGAAGCGGTCGTTAACTCATGTACGCGTAAATGGCATGAGAAATATGCGCAGGCGTTACATAGCGCCAGTCTGCAACCCATCTTTGGGGTAAGCTTTGAAATGTACTCCTTGGGGGCCAATGAATATTGGGCACAGCGTGACTGGAATAGTAATTTGGGTAAAACAGGCTACCAACCACCGAGTTATTTTTTTAGTTTAAGTCATCAGAATGCTTTGGCATATCTACGTAAAGTCTTTATTGAGTTTGCAGATGCAATGGTAGTAGGGGGATGTGATGTAAATATGCAGATTGGTGAACCTTGGTGGTGGTATAACACTGATACAAATCTACCTTGTGTATATGACTATCCAACAAAACTAGCCTTTAATGCAGATACAGGTTTATATGCACCAGATTTGGGTACAATTTATGAAGCAATGAATAAGACAGGAACGCCATATGATGAGTTTAAAACATGGCTCAGAAATAAATTAGGTCAAACCTGCCAAGACATTCGTACCGTTATCAAAGCAAAATACTCCACTGCCAAAGTTAGCCCCCTTATTTTCTTTCCTTCTATTCAATCTCCGATTCAGACTTTAGCAACTTATATTAACTATCCAAGCCAACATTATTCATATCCTAATTTTGATTACATGATGACAGAAGCTTATGACTGGCTATTAGAAGCTCGCTTAGACTTGGCACATCAGGCAGTTTCGCAAATACCTATACAAGGGCTAGGCTATCCTGCAAATAAAGTCATCTATCTCTCCGGATTCGTTCCTGATGCATCTATTGCTTATATTTATGGATTTGATAAGACCAAACCCTATCGAACACCCATTTGGCAACGAATTTTTGGTGACATGAAAAACAATGTTTCTTTAGGTTTAATGAAGCAATTTATCTGGGCCTATCCACAGATTATGTTTGATTCAATTACGATCGATACCACTCAGGCTCCAAATGGCTTCTTTGTTGAAAATACGCTGTATTCTCCAATTAGCGATAACACACCATATCCACCAGATATTTACCTCTAAGTAAACATAAACCATTTATAAAATAAGTGATTTGATAAGAAACCTCTTCAAGTAAGAGGTTTTCTTCTTTTTGAAACTGAAGCTTGCTTAGAGGTACATGACTGGCTATGCTGTGATGGATTGTCATGAAAGCCAATTTTAATTTAAGCAAAATTAAGCTCTTGTATTACTGTTACATAATCTATTTTGCTCGACTATAAATACCGAATGATTTAAAGGAAACCCAAAGATGAAATCTCGTGCAGCTGTCGCCTTTGCCCCAGGAAAACCTTTAGAGATTGTTGAAGTTGATGTTGCACCACCTCAAGCGGGTGAGGTTTTAATAAAAATTACCCATACAGGGGTATGTCATACCGATGCTTTTACATTATCTGGTGATGACCCAGAAGGTGTGTTTCCTGCTATTTTAGGTCACGAAGGTGCAGGTGTTGTAGTTGAAGTCGGTGAGGGCGTAACAAGCGTTCAACCAGGTGACCATGTTATTCCACTGTATACAGCTGAATGTAAAGAATGCTTATTCTGTAAATCTGGAAAAACCAACTTATGTGTTGCAGTACGTGCTACTCAAGGTAAAGGTGTCATGCCAGATGGAACCACACGTTTTTCTTATAATGGTGAGCCGATTTACCATTACATGGGTTGTTCAACATTTAGTGAATATACGGTAGTTGCAGAAGTATCTTTAGCAAAAATCAATCCTGAAGCGAATCATGAACAAGTATGTTTACTTGGATGTGGTGTGACGACTGGTATTGGCGCAGTGCATAACACAGCAAAAGTACAAGAAGGTGATTCTGTTGCTGTATTTGGCTTAGGCGGTATTGGTTTGGCTGTTGTACAAGGTGCACGTCAAGCGAAAGCGGGGCAAATTATTGTGGTGGACACAAACCCAGATAAATTTGAACTTGCTAAGCAGTTTGGTGCTACAGATTTCTTAAACCCTAAAGATTACGATAAACCAATTCAACAAGTCATTGTAGAAATGACAGGCTGGGGTGTTGACCACTCATTTGAATGTATTGGTAACGTCAATGTTATGCGCTCAGCTTTAGAGTGTGCACATCGTGGTTGGGGACAATCAGTCATTATTGGTGTTGCGGGTGCCGGTCAAGAAATTTCGACTCGTCCATTCCAGCTAGTTACAGGCCGTAAGTGGTTAGGTACTGCGTTTGGTGGGGTAAAAGGGCGTTCACAACTTCCTAAAATGGTCGAAGATGCTATGAAAGGTGAAATTCAACTTGAGCCTTTTGTAACGCATACCATGCCTTTACAAGACATCAATACCGCTTTTGATTTAATGCACGAAGGCAAATCAATCCGTACAGTCATTCATTTCTAAATGAAATAAAAAAGGGCTGTGATTCAGCCCTTTTTTACAACTTATGATTTTATATGTTAAATGGCATTACCGCACATGTCAGTTGTACCCTGAGGATAGCTAAACTGTAGCGCATTACGGTCAGTAATGAGTTCGTTCGACAACTCTTGTCCAAATAATTGTTCAGCATCTATTGATATAGCACTTGAGACAGAAAAGCTTATATTCTCAAGTGGAGCGGGTAAAGTAGATTTATATCCCTCATCAACACCATTTACAATAAAGCCAACCTGCTTAGTGTTCTGATTAATATATATGCCTAATCTCTGGTATCCATTTGAACTATTTGACATGTTTTGACCCTTATAATATGGATTGTCAGGCCCGCTATTATCACTAAGTCGATAAGCTACAGAATAGTATAATCTAGCAGGATTCTCACCAAAATCTGGATCATAAGTGCCCATATCAAACCAATAGTTGGACCGAACTGTATAGCCATTATTTGTTACGCCATTAAAACCAATGGCAGAGGAGTAATAAGCAGAATTACCAAGTGATGAGTTCCCAAGAGCTGAGGTTGGAATCTTAAGCTCCATTTCAAATGCAATAATCCCTGTGTGAGGTAATGTGAGATCTCCAACTTCATTAGATGAATTAAGAGTAGCTTTACTTCTAGCAACATACTCTACAGTGCCATACTCACTTTCTGGCCTAGGCTCTACTTTAAGACTAAATTTTTGGCCCGTTACCAAAGGGAATATTTTCATAGACCAATAGTCAGAGTGTTCATTATTCCAAAGATCATAATCTCCTTGAGTCGCGTCAAAATTATATTTGCAGACTGGGGCAGAGGAATTAAGGGAATTCGTTTGAGCTAATAGCATCTGTGGTGCTAATTTTTCATTCTTTACAGATGATGAACTGCTTTTAGATGCTACTTTTGGGCTAGATTCATTACGCGATACGGTACTCGTATTGTCAGAAGATACTTCATACATTGCCCAACATAATGTAATAGTGCTAACAGCAACTATGGCTATTTTTTTCATAAACATTCCTATTAAGTTAAGTATTAAATTTTTAGAAAATAGTGATAAAATAAAACTTATTATTAATTTTTAAATATTTGAAATTATTAGGTTTATAAACTATTGAATATGATTAATCATATTCAATAGTTACAGTAGCCATCGCACGTACTTTACCAGGCGTAACATTTGCTGCAGTTTGATAGTAACGAGCTGTTAAAGGAACATCATATTGAATGGTTTGATTTGATTTCACAGTTCCCAGTTCTAGTTTATTACCTAAGCCAATAACTTGATTCTTATTTTGATAATTCCATACAAGTTGAACCCCAACACCATTTGCTTTAGTTGCATTTGGTTCAAGATTTTTTAAAACTTGGGTATTAGTGCCATCTTGTTGATAATCAAAACTCAAGCTAATGAGGTTTTTCTCTTCATAACCTGTTGGGTTGATACCACCATTACACAAAATATTTAGATCGAAAGACTGATCTCCTTGAGTTGAACCAACACCTTTAAATCCAGCTTTTGTAACTGTTGGTAACTGTACCTGCTTATTAATAGCGCCACGCCATTCACAAGATGAAGAGGCAATAGTAATCGCATTAGCATTAACCGTACTGGTTAAAAAAGGACGATCACTTCGGTTTCCGGCATAATAACTACTATAAACACCAGGGACTAAAGTTCCAGATCCAGTATTTTCAGCCGTTTTTACAATTTCTACAACAAAATAGCCTTCTGCAAGGGTGAAACGACTGCTTGGGACACGACGAGTATAGGGATAGTAACCAGAGAAATTTCCAGCATTAAACGCTTCACGATAGAGTCGGATACCTATTCCCGGGATATTTGTTGAATAGATGCTATTACCAAGTACGCTAAGTGGATAACTTTGTAATAACTGTGCCGTCAACATATCCGAGGTGCTACAGGTATACATAGTATTAGGATCTGGTCTGATCTCAAAAAGGGACTTAACCAAAACTTTACCTACAGGGTCACTTGGGCGAACTACAACTCGTCCAACTTGCATCGCAACATCAATTGTTCTGAAACCGTTGCTAGTCGTACATGCTGCTTGAGCCCCTGTATTAATACAAAAACCTAATACAACTAAAGCACCACTATTTAAGAGTAATTTTTTCATTTGCAGACAGCCTCAGTCATTACCATGCTTTGTTGCTTATTTTGCAACTGATTACTGATATTGTACTCAACCGAACAACGTTCATTGCTTTCGTCGCCCCATTTCACATAAAGACGATCTTGAGCAAGTGGGGTACGTAAGTAAATCATACTACCTTGTGCAACAATACCTACAGCTTCATCTTTTTGGTTAAAGACTTGAGCTGCAAACGGTAAACTGTTGCCATCAGCAGTTTTGCTATTAATATAAACTGCATAACCAGTCTTAGTCGCAAAATCAACTTTAGCAATTGCACCAGCAAAAGGAGCAATTCGTTGACTTGTTTCTTCAAGTTCTACTTCGCTCGACATTTCTTGTGGGTCAAGGGTGATGTCATTCAGGCGGTAAGGCGTTACATACGGAATAACCGCATAACCAGCCTTATTCACGCTTAAACCAACGGTATTATTAACTTTTGCACCAGCGGCCTCTGGAGCATGCACAAGTACCATGGTTTGGCCTTGTTCAGGTCCAAATAAAATACCATCTGAATGTGCAACTACACTACCACTTAAGCTAACCATTGCTTGTTGGTAAGAATCAGCAATACTATAAGAGCCGCCAACAGTTGCATAGTTAGTACGATAACGGCCATTTGCGTTAAATGATGGATTTGCATAGTCTTGATGCGACACCGAGGCGCCATAGCTAAAGCGATCACCAACCATTCCACTTGCACCAACAGTACGACTATCTTCAGAAGCGCTCACGTTAACGTTAACTGAGTTCTTCTTAAAGTTAATCGGGAATGACAGCGTCATTAAATATTCAGTATCATGCGACGCATCATTTGAACCATACTCAACCTTACGGTTAATTGCAGATAAACCATAAGTTAAACCATGGTAGTTATTGCTATAACCAATTTGGTACTGTTTAGTACTTTCGCTACGATTCCAATAATCAACCCAAGAACCTACTACATAGAAGTTACCCCAACCTTCAGGAAGACCTTGGTTCAAAGTAATTTGGAATTCACTACGCTGATGGCCGGCAGCAGCATAAGTATTTACGCCTTTTTCTTCCAAATCGCGAATAAGTAGAGCATCACGTAATTTATAGAAGTTTTCTGTTGAGTAACGATAGGCTGCTAATGTTAAGTTTGTGTTAGTCGGAGTAATTAGTTTGCTATAACTTAAACGGAAACTTTGCCCAGATTGTGATGACTGCTTTTCAAAGTCAGCTTCAGAGTGGGTAACATCTAATGCAACAGCACCAATTGGTGTAGCAAAAGCAGCTCCCAACAATACAGCAGCATAATTTTCTGTAGCTTGTATGCCCGTATAGCCTGTTAGGTAGTTGTTAATACCTTGTTGGTATTTACCTTGAATTACCCAAGGATTAAGATCGATATCCTGATCTCGAAACTGACCTACAGTTAAAGAATAACGGTTTACGCCTGGACGGAGCATCTGTACAACTGAAGCATATGGAACCGAAAATTTCTGTACTTGGCCATTTGCTTCAATAATAGAAACCTCAATTTCCCCACCAAAACCAGTAGGGTAAAGGTCATTAATCTCAAAATTACCTGGTGCAACAGTTGTCTGATAGATAAGTTGACCTTGTTGACGAACTTCAACTTTTGCATTGGTTTTTGCATTACCACGGATACGTGGCGCATAACCCAACATACTATTTGGTAGCATTCGATCATCACTTGAGAAATCAATACCGCGATAACCAATAGAATCAAATACTTCGCCGTTGGTAAAACTATCACCTAGCGTTAAAACACCACGGTATTTAGGGAAGGCTCTTTGTAAATACGTACTTGTTTCTTGATAATCTGATTTAGACTGATTTTCAGCAGGGGTATCTTGCCATTGCCATTGACCATTATGACGTAATTGCCAACCAGCAATATTTAAACCAGCTGTAACACCCATAAACGCGTTTGTTGTTTCGCTTCGGTCACCTGACTGATTAAATGTTTTATAGGCGCTACCACTATAAGATAGAAAACCAGCATTAATACCGCGATCCCATACACTTGGGTCAACATAGCCTTGCGCATTTTTTTGCAAAGCAACTTGCGGAATCGAAATATCTACACGTAAACGAGAGGTATCAAATTCATAAAATGCATTTTCAACCCACTCTTCAATTTTATAACAACTATTATTTTCTTTTTGAAGGGTAGTATGTTTAGATAAAACGTCTTGTTTGACGCCGTACTCAAGCAGGTTCATTCCTGTAAAACACGTTTCTGCATTTTTATTAGGGTCTAATGCTTTAAAGACCATACGACGTTTACCAAACCATTGGCCATTTACATATACGTCAACGTTGTATTCGCCAGGTAAAACAGGGTTACCATATTTAAAACGAGAAATGTCAACTTTTTGAGCATCTCCAATTAAAAAAGCAGAATCAAATTCAGCCTCTACTGGAGCACTCGTAGTTGTTTCTTCAGCATGCACGAATACAGGCATTGTCATTGTGACAACACCAGAAGCCAAGTAGTAACAAATATGGCGTTTTAATAATTTATAAGATTCTTGCCTTTTTTTTGGCATAGCTAAGTCCGCCTACACATATAGGTGCTTAAATTTATTAAAAAGATAAATCTGATTACTGGAGTTTTATTTGGTGTTCGACTCGACCACCGTAGTCATTGACATTAATAAAACTAATATCTTGAAGATTGCCATTCTTAAGCTGAACTGACGCTTCAGAAAAAGGTTTAATCATTAGCCCTTGAGGTAATAAATCAACTTTTTTATCACCTGCCTTTTGGTAAACAGAAGTCATCGTGATATGAAAAGGAGTTGGATTTTTCACCGTTAAATTTTGACCAGATTTAATCCATTGAAGCTTATCAGCTGCTAAATTCGCATCGTCTTTAATCGATGATGGACGATAGAAGAATTTAATACGTGAACGAATTGCAAGTTGTAAGAAGTTATCAGGTGTCGTATCTTCACTTTTTGAAGTAGGTCGAGGTGGAATATCTAAAATATTCAACCACAAAACTGTTTCTTGCTTCTGATTTAATTGAGAAGCATTTGGCAAAGCGGTAATACGGAGAGTCTGACTTTTTGTAGCCTCAACACGAGAAATAGGAGGAGCAATCATAAAAGGAACTTTTGATTGATCTGGTGTACTTTTTGGGTCACCTTCGTCAATCCAAGCTTGGACAAGTGCTGGCTTTGAACCGTTATTGCTAACTTGTAGCGTAACTTCGCGAGCATCCGATGGATAAATTACACGGGTGCCATGAATTACAATTTCTGCTTGAGTAGCAGGTGCGACAACAGTCGAAGCCAATGCCAAACCTAACAAAAAATTATAACTGTTCAATTTCATTTTTCGAGTTCTCAACCAAGAAAGATTCAGGAAAGTGTTACACAAAACAGGGTTTCCATGCGGACACAGAAACCCCGCTATCAATTAATTATTGATAGATAATTGTGTATTGAACAGAAGTAGTTACTTTACCAGCAGTAGAAGCGCCAGTTGCATAGTATTCAGCATAGTAGTTAAGGTCAGCACTTGCGCCTTCAGCTACGTCAACCCATTGAGAGTTAGCTTGAGCACCGTTTGCACCCGCAGCAAGAACTGGGATGAAGTTGTTGTTGCTACCTAAAAGTTGAACGTTAACGTTTTTAGCACCAGTAGCGTCTTGGTTAAGTAAACGACCAGTATTGAAGTCAACAGTTGCACCTGGTTCGAAGTAAGTAGCTACTTTACCTTGTGAACAGTTAGCTAAGTTGATTTGGAAAGGAGTACGACCAGCAACATCCCCAGCAACAGCTAAAGTTTGTTTAGAAACAGTTGGAAGAGTAACTGTGAAGTCTTTACCAGCTGGAGTAACGATGTCACAAGTTTTGTCTGTAACTAAACCATTAATTGTAATTGTACCATCAGCAGCTTGAGCATTCGCAATCCCTACAACCGAAAGAGCAGCGATCAAAGCAAGTTTTTTCATAGTGTTTTCTCAAAAGTCTGGATAAAAGTTTATTTCCTTACTTTTCCAGTGTTTGACATCTTGAAAAGTAATGCGGCGATATTAACACTTCTTAAACAAAATGCAAACTAGATCACATTATTTTTTCATAATAAAAATTAAATCACATTAGAAATAAATGTTTGAAAACTGCCTTTTACAGGCTATATAGCTGTTTATAAATAATTTTTGTTTTTCAAAAAAAGAAGAGATACAGAGATAAGCAAGTTACATAAGAACACTATGTAAATAAGAAAGAATTGCACAAATTATGTGAAAAAGAAGCTTAAATTCTTACAATACAATTATATAGAATAATTTATGCATATGTATATAGAAAAAACATACAAATAGTCATTTTTTTATGAAAAAGAGCGACTAATCATTTAATTCAACAAAAGGTGCGATGAATTCGACAAATCACTCTTAAATCATACCTATTGTGGGAATAGCCTCAAAAGCTACGGCCTTAGTAAGTTAGTGATAGCTGATAACCACCACTTTGCGGTTAGAACCTATACTTTCAATGCTAGTGTCCATTTTCTCAGTATGTTGAGCTAGGTTAGAAAGACTATTTTTATTTAAATATTCACTATCAAGTTTAATATTTAAATTGTTTACCTCAACACATTCTATCTCGCTATGCTGTGTTGAGCATGTATCTTCAACAATATTTCCTCTTATCATTATTGTGTTATTTGCATAACAAAATAATGGGGAAGTGGAAAGCACCATCAGAATAAGAAGTTTAAAAATATTATTTTTCATTTTATATACCTATTTATAAAATAGTTTATATATATTTGATACAATATTTTTAATTCAAAAACAATCATTAAGTTTAAATCAAGAAAAATTATTAATTTTCATGTGATATAAATCACATTAATCATTTTAAATAATGTAATGGTTAAAATTCTTAAATCATATTAATCCATGTAATTATTTAAAAATAAATATAATTAATTTAAATAATTGATATTTATGTAATTTTTAAAATTAAAGATTAACAAATAAACAGAATAATATAAAAACATTATATGATATATGATTAAATATTTAATAAACATGTAATTTATTATTTTATCTCTAATATTTATATTTCAGAATTACTACAGAGAAATAAGATACCAATTTTATTTAAAATGTGACTAATTTAACTTTATTGGAAATTAATTAAACATTAATTGCACTTTATTTATTAAAAATTATTACCGCATCACAAATATATTGAAACTCATCACACTTTTTCAACATATTGAGGCGTAAAATATATTTTTTCCAACTACAGTTAAAATAAGTATGCTTTTTTAAGGCGAAATAATATCAATTAGAAATATGAGTTAGAGAAAATCGTAGCAATCTTTAAACGCGACATCTTTAAAAATTATTTAAAAGAAGTGCACTATTTGAGATAAAAGCATAATGAATATTCATCTAGCTTTAGAGTTAAAGAAGTTTGGTCGTAGACTTATTTGCAGGTAGACAACATTTAGTTAAGTTCTATAACTATCTGAATAAAGAAATATTCACTTTAGAGTCGTTGTCACCAAGCTTATTTCTGCCATCTACTAAAACTTCAAGCTGCATTCCAGCGAGTACTAAGATAGCTGATCGTATATTTTTGCATTTTAGAAGTTATGTTTGCCTAAAGTAAATGTTGATAAAACAACAGTGGCATTGAAAAATGATGAAATATAAACATTTCCAATCCTGCTATTTTTACATAAATAATTGAAAATAAATAATAAATTGAATTGGCATAAAAGCTGCTCAATGTAAGTGATGAAAGTGGAATTATCCTAAGGAATCCGTATGTCACTTGTAGTAGATAAAAAAGAAAATTCTAAAGAATTTGTAAAAAATATCCTGTCTGAAATTTGGGTCACTCGATGTCCAGTACCTACAGCAACAGGTATTTCATTAAAACGCGGTACTTTGGTTAAAAAGTTTGAAAAGCACGGCATTGATGTTGCCGTCTTGCAAGATGCGCGAAAAGGTTTATCAGTTCATCATTTTGATCATCAATTGCCAGCTCTGTTCCGAGAAGGTGGAAATGTACCTGCATTAGCTGCACGCTCTGAAGGAGCACCCAGCCGACTTATTGGATTGACTTGGATTGATGAGTGGCAAGTCATTATTGTGCGACCTGATTCAGATATTAGCCAGCCAGAGCATTTAAAAAATGCGAAAGTTGCTTTACCAGAATACGCTGACAAACGTGCTGGTAGTATTTTTAGAGCCATGTCATTGCAAGGTATTCGAGGTGCCTTACAACTTGCCAATCTGACTTTCAGAGATGTGAATTTTATTGAAGTACCTGAGCGTGCTGGATCTAAAGAGAATCGTGATGCAAGTACGTATTGGTCAGGCCTAGACGCATTAATTACAGGTGAAGTTGATGCTGTGTATGTAAAAGGAGCATCTGCTGTTGAAGCTGCAACTAAACGCGGTCTTAAAGTTGGAATTGATTTAGATAAATTTGAAGATGTGACTTCTCGTGTTAATAACGGTACACCTCGTCCCATTACGGTCCATGAAGATTTATTAGAAGATCACTTTGATGTGGTGGTCGATTTTCTTGAAGAATTGTTTGATACAGCCGATTGGGCACAAGATCACTTAGATGAGGTCTTGGTCATTTTAGAAGATGAAACGATTGCAGGGGCAGAGAGTGTTGCGACAGCCTATCGAAATAATTTTCATAAGTCTTTACATCCATCATTAAGTGAAGAGCGTTTAGAGCTCTTAAAACAACAAAAAGATTTTCTGTGGTTGCATGGCTTCTTAGAGCGCGATGTCGATATTGAAACATGGATTGATCATCGTCCTTTACTCGAAGTTTTAAAACGTCGTCAAAATAAGAATTTTTAAAGAGGATTTGATCATGACAACACTTATTCAAACGCCATTGTCTCGTGAACTCAATGACTTTATCGAATTGAACCGTGAAAAAGCTGAATTTGCTTTTGAAGTCTTCCGTGAAACAAGAACAATTACTGCAAACGGAACCGTTAATTTTGTTGAACGTGGACCTGAAAATACCTTAGTCACTTTTAACTATGCAGGGCCGTGGTCTAAAGATAAAAAAAGCAAAGTATTGGTAGAGACTATTGATGGTGAAGTTTTACTGGGAAGAAAAAGTGCAGGTAGGCGCTATAACAAGCTTTTTAAAGAACATGCAGATGTCACCACAATATCTCATGTACACGCGCCGAATTTAGGCGCTTGGGCTCAAACCCATCGTACTTTACCGATCCGTTATGTGCCTGTTCAGCGCTTTCATTTGTTTAAAGAGTTGCCGATTTATATTGATCGCCGTCAAGCTGAAGTGGATTTTATTTTAGATCAACTCAAAGTTGATATTGAACATCGGGCTATCTTGGAAGCCAATGGCGGAGCGACTGTATGGGGACGCCAAGGGCTACAGGAAACTGCTGAATTTATTTTATTGCTTGAAGAAGGTGCTCAAATTCAGCTGTTGGCTGAATTAGTCGGTGGCAGCCGAGAATACGGGCAAGGGGTTTTACATCAGCAATGGAAAATGAGCGGATTGACTGAAAAAGCAAAATCGCTGGGCTTACTTCCCTTGAATTAGATAAAGATTTAAAAAATAAAGATCGAGAATACTATGGCTGTAAAACTTTTATGGTATCTCACTTCTCCAGATGGGCCATATCCTTGGTTGGAATCTGGGCGATGGGATACCGATTATGAACATTTGCAACAGATTGCGATTACCGCAGATCGACTTGGTTTTTACGGTTCACTCATGGGTACAAGTGAGTATGAAACACTTGCTGTTGCTGCAAGTTTAATTCCATTTACTGAACGTTTAAAGTTTCTGGTTGCTCAACATCCCGGAGAAGTTCAGCCAGCAGTTTTGGCAAAATATGCGCAAACTTTTGATGCATTTTCTAAAGGGCGTTTGTTATTTAATGTCGTTAATGGAAATGATAAGGGTTTGGCAGCTTTAGGTATTCACTATACTCATGATGAACGTTATGACTTTAGTAAAGAATACTGGAATGCATTTCAACAAAACTACTTAGGTGATACCTCTGGATTTGAGGGCGAGTTTATTCAAATTGCTCCACGCTTAGAGGGTGGATCTCCAATGTCCAAATGGCGTGGTCCAACTCAAAAACAAGGTGTTCCTTTGTGGGGAGCAGGAACTTCTGCCAAAGGCGTTCAGCATTCTGTTGAATTGTTAGATGTGTATTTAAGTTTTGCGAATACACCGCCATTACTTGGAGAAAAGTTTAGCAAGGTTGCGGCTGAGGCAGCAAAAATTGGCCGAACTTTAGAATTTGGGACTCGATTACAAATTATTGTTCGGGAAACAGAAGAAGAGGCTTGGCAATATGCTCAGTCGTTACTTGACAAGATTGATGTAAATTATGCAATCGAAGCTGTTAAACGACAGCTTCCTCCAAATGAAAATTTTGAGAGTTATCAAAGCAATAACCCATCTATTCAGAAAAACTTAGAACAATTACGACAAGGGGTTTTGCCTCAAGCTAAAGATTTTGAAATTTATCCTAATGTCTGGACTGGCCCATCTTTATTTGGTTTCGATATTTTAAACCCAGCCGCAGGGACTGCCTTAGTGGGTAGTGCTGAGAATATTGCCAAGCGGATTAAAGAATACGAAAGCTATGGTGTATCAGCGTTTATCTTGTCTGGTTTCCCGTTAATTGGAGAAGCTTATCGGGTAGCAGACTTATTGTTTCCATTATTAGAGCTTGATCATGGTTTTGAGTTACCTAAGCTAAATAGAAATTCATCCATTGATTCCCTCTTGAATCAAGAAGTCGTGGTTTAAGGGAGAAGGTATGAATAAAATTACACGTAGAGAACTCATTAAACAGACTGGATTAGGTGTTGGTGCTTTTGCTGCAATTAACCTTATAGGATGTTCTAAGCCCGATTCTTCATCTTCTGAAAGCGCCACAGCCGCTTCACCCCAAAATGATACGCCGAAAAAAGGTGGTGTTATCAAAATTGGAGTGATTAATGGTAACCAAGCAGGCAATTTAGATGCACATAAACCTATTGGTATGTCTAGTGCGTTTAGAGGCTGGCCTTTATATGCAAAGTTATGGGAATGGGGCAGAGATATTCAGCCAAAACTTGCCCTTGCTGAATTTGCTGAGCCCAATAATGATGGAACGAAATGGACCATTCGCCTAAAAAAAGGACTCGAATTTCACCATGGTAAAACCATTACAGCCGATGATGTTATTTTCTCTTTACGGCGATTAACCGACCCAAAACTTGCTTCACCATTTGCAGCTTATCTTTATTCTTTGCAAAGAGATGTAATTAAAAAGCGCGATGAATACACCGTTGAAATTCCTTTTTCTCAAGGAAAGGGATTGGTTGCTTTACCAGAAGCATGGATGAGCTGGGGTGGCATTGTTCCTACAGATTATGACCCAGTTAAAAATGTAGTCGGGGCTGGTCCCTTTAAGCTTGAAAGTTTTACACCCGGTCAGCGTTCACGTTTTGTACGTTTTGAAAATTACTGGAAAGAAAATCAACCTTATGCTGATGCAATTGAAATTATTGATTTTAAGGATCAGACAGGGCGCCTTGCTGCTTTGCAATCTGGTCAAATTGACATTGCTTCTGGGGTAAGTGCCGAGCATATTGCTTTAATTCAATCTAATAAACGGCTAAATCTCGTTTCATCGGAAACCGATGCTTGGCAATCCTTTGATATGAATACCTCAAAAGCGCCGTTCAATGATCCTCGGGTACGACAAGTTTTTAGATTGATTGCTAATAGAGACGATTTGGTCAAACGTGCTTTAGCTGGGCAAGGACGAGTTGCAAATGACCTTTATTCGTTTAGCGATCCTGTATATGACCACAGTATTGCTCAGCGCAAGCAAGATTTAAATAAAGCAAAATCGCTACTCAAAGAAGCTGGTTTTAATAACAGTTTAACAGTCGATTTATATACAGGCCCAGATAGCAATGCCGCATTAGTTTTTGCTCAGCATGCTGCTCAGGCAGGTGTCATTGTTAATGTTAAACAGGTGGAGGCTGCTACCTTTGCGGATGCAGTAAAACAAGATTGGGCATTTAGTACAGGCTCGAATGTTTCGCGTCCTTTCTTATTAACAGTCTTGCAAATTGATGGGCCGGGTGCGGCAAATAATAAAACTCGTTTTAAGAATGAGCGCTTTACGGAACTAGTGCATGCGGCATTGCAACAACCCGATTTGGAAAAACGAAAAGTTCTTGTTCATGAAGCACAACATATTCAGCATGAGCAAGGTGGTTTACTCATTTGGGGCTTTAATAATGTCCTTGATGCACATTCGAACCAAATTGGTGGTGTAACACCTGATCGTACTGGTTTCGCTGCGTGGCGCACAGATGAATTCTGGCGTAGAGGGTAACCGATATGACAATTCAATCCAGCAAAATAGAAGCATCCATTCAACAACCAGCAATTGCGAAGTCATTTGAATTTCCTGCATGGTTACCTTGGTTTTTGACACGTTTGGTGTCAGGGGTATTGGTTGTATTTGTTATTAGTCTCATTGTCTTTATTGCTACACAAGCACTTCCATCTGACCCGGCTCGTGTCATTTTAGGACCAGAAGCGCCTGAAGCGACAGTACAAATACTTCGTGAACAATTGGGATTAAATGATCCAATATTGCTTCAATACTGGCATTGGTTGAGTCAATTATTACAAGGTAATTTTGGACGCTCGATTGACTCCAACGTGCCTGTTTTACAAATTATTCAGAATTATTTTGGTAATACAGTTGCACTCACGAGCCTCGTGATTGTTGTTACTGTACCGCTTTCAGTCGTGTTAGGTGTGTGGCTATCGCTCCGCCGTGACAGCAAGTTAGATCGGATTATTGTCTCCAGTTCGATTCTGTTTAAAGCAGTGCCGGGGTTTGTGATTGCGATTTGGTTAATGATGTTTTTTTCAACATCGGTTTTACACATATTACCAGCCGCATCGTTGCTGATTCCTAATGAGTCGCCTTATAGCCAACTAGAATTTTTAATTTTACCAATTTTAACTTTAGCTTTATCACTCATTCCATATCTGATGCGTTTAGTGCGTGGTTCCATGATTGATGCGCTAGAGTCGGAATATGTGACCTCTGCGCGACTGCGAGGTATTCCTGAGCGCCGGATTATTTGGAAACATGTTTTACCTAATGCATTGGTTCCTGTGGTGCAGGGTACAGCATTGACCATCCGAGTTCTGCTGAGCGGTGCTCTCATTATTGAGGTGGTTTTCAGTTATCCCGGTATTGGTAATGCGCTTAATGCAGCAATTGAAATGAGGGATATCCCGACCATTCAAGCAATCGTTTTATTGCTCACTATTTGTGTGGTGGTTGTTAATTTAATTGCAGATTTAATCACGACTTTACTCACACCAAAAATACGAACTGCAAAAAGACATAAAGCACGTTCGCCAGGGCGACGTCAGGCATTACGTTTATGGAAGTCTGGCCGACCAATTACGGTAAAACCTGTCGATCGTCGCAATGCTTTAAAGAATATTCAGCAAGGAGGTGGGAAATGAGCTCACTTCATTGGTACCAAAGAAACTTTTTTCAAACATTAATTCGTGAAAGACAAGTACGTTTTGGATTTGTAGTCACAGCTCTAGTTTTGATTTTCGCACTGATTGGCCCGTTATTCGTTCCATTTGAGCCCACTGCGTTGGTCGGCATGACTTATGGACCACCCGAGGGAAAATCATTTTTAGGTTATGACTATATTGGTCATGATGTTTGGTCACGTGTACTTGCTGGCGGTGCTTCAATTATCTGGATGACGTTGGCTGCCAGTTTGGTCGCATTAGTTATTGGCTCTAGTTTAGGCATACTCGCTGCTTTTGCTCGAAATAAGATTGATCAGTTCGTGACTTGGCTGACTGATGTTTTTATGGCTTTTCCTGATCTTATTTTGGTCTTACTTATTGTTTCGATGTTAGGTCGACAGCCTTGGCTCATTGTTTTAACAGTTTCAATTGCTTTTATTCCTGGAGTCGTGCGTCTTGCACGAAGCGTTGCACTTAATTTAGTGGAACAGGAATATATCGAAGCTGCCGGAATTCTTGGTTATTCAAAAAATTATATTTTATTTCGTGAAATTTTACCCAATATGTTGACGCCTTTACTCATCCATCTGGGTGTGATGCTGACATGGGCAGTGGGTATGTTATCTGGTTTGGCTTTTCTGGGTTATGGCGTGGCACCTCCAGCAGCAGATTGGGGGCTTATGATTAATGAAAATCGCGCTGGTTTATTAGTTCAACCATGGGCCGTGTTTGCTCCTGTCATTTTAATTGCTTTGTTTGCACTCGGAACGAATGTATTGGCAGAGGGCGTTGGACGTGCAGCAGCTCGGATTGAGGAAAAATAAACATGGCAAATACATTTAAAAATACAGTATTGACCGTAACAGACTTAACCGTGGCATTGGTAAACACCGGCAATCACATCGTTTCTAATATTTCATTTAGCTTGAGAGAAGGTGAAGTTCTAGGGCTGGTCGGAGAGAGTGGTTCTGGTAAAACCACATTATCGAGTGCCTTACTGGGCTATGCACGACATGGTGCCAAGATTATCCAAGGGACTATTGAACTGGATGATGAAGATATTCTCAGTTTAGATGATCATGCTTTACGTCAGGTCCGTGGCTATAAAATTAGTCATGTCGCTCAAGATCCTGGAACGGCACTCAACCCAGCATTAAGTATTGGTCAACATTTATTTGAACTATTAGAAGTCCATCAGGCGCAGTTATCGAACGCTGAAAAATACCAGAAAGTAGCCAAAATTTTAGATGAAGTGGGGTTACCTCATGATGAGCTATTTCTCAAGCGTTATCCTCATCAACTTTCAGGTGGACAACAACAACGAATTTTATTGGCTTTGGCGTTTTTGCTACAGCCACGTTTAATTGTTTTAGATGAACCAACCACCGCCTTAGATGTGACGACGCAGACTTTAGTATTGAACATCATTCGTAAATTATGCCGCGAATATAATGTTGCTGCTATTTATGTATCGCATGACTTAACGGTTGTAAAAGACATTGCAGATCGGGTGATTGTTTTATATTCAGGGCGAATTGCTGAAGATGCAGTATTAACTCAACTATTTGAAACCCCTAAACACCCTTATACGCAAGGTTTACTTAACGCCATTCCCGATGTGGCCATTCGTAAATATTTATCTCCAATTGAAGGACATGCACCTTCACCAAATGAGCGTCCAGCGGGATGTGCTTTTGCAGTACGTTGTACTTTCGCCACAGACATATGCCGTCAAAAACAACCTGAATTAACTCAATTAAAAGATGAGTTTGACCCGCATTTTGTTGCTTGTCACCATTCGGATCATGTTGGTGTGATTAATTTTAAAGAGTTTGATCATCAGGTTATTGAACGAGGAACTGATCGAGAAGCACTGCTAAAAGTTGAGCATATTAATGCATGGTATGGGCAGCAACAGGCTCTTTTTGATATCTCATTTCAACTCAAAAAAGGCGAATGTTTAGCATTGGTTGGTGAGTCGGGTTCGGGTAAGACGACTTTATCACGTGTGATTGCTGGCCTGAATGAAAATGCAGATGGACAAATTACATTAGCAGATGAAGTCTTGTCGTTACGTGGGCAACAGCGCCATTTGCAGCAGCGACATAAACTGCAATATATCTTTCAAAACCCTTATAAAGCCTTGAATCCAGCGCATACGATTGGTCAGACCTTAATTAAAGTCGTGCAGCATTTCTTTGGAGCATCTCGACAAGAAGCCATAGAAAAAGTCACACAGGTACTTAAACAAGTCTCTCTGCCTATACAAGTTCAAGAACTCTATCCTAGAGATTTATCGGGTGGGGAGAGACAACGTGTTGCTATCGCACGAGCTTTGCTGTGCCAACCCGATGTTTTGATTTGTGATGAGATTACCTCTGCTTTGGATGTTTCTGTTCAGGCATCTATTTTAAAACTGTTACAAGACCTTCAGCAGCAAGGTGTGACCTTATTATTTGTGACCCATAACCTAGGGGTTGTTCGTGCAATCGCAGATCGGGTCGCCGTATTAAAAAATGGACATATTGTTGAATACGGTGAAACAGACCAAGTGCTTAGTCATCCTCAACATATATATACCAAAACTTTGCTTACCCATGCGCCAAGCTTGTTTAAAAACAACGTACTTGAAGTTAGTGCATAAAGAAGAACAGATTTCCCGGAGTTAAAAATGAACGATATTAACCAACGCAGTTTTTTAGAATTAGGTAGCGTAAGACATATTCAAAGTGAGCAAGAAGCACTTGAGATTGCAAAAGAGGTGGCAAATCAACTGAATCAATTTGCTCGAGATCCAAGTTATAACAAGACTGTCCCTTATGATCAGGCGCGTTTAATTTCAGAAGCTGGTTTAACCGCGATTATTGTGCCTAAGCAGTTTGGAGGCTTAGGTGCCAGTATTTCAACATTGGTGAATGTGGTGAAAATTATTTCATCTGCCGATGGTGGTGTAGGGCAGTTATTACAGATTCACTTCACTATGTTCCGAGGAATTTTAACTGGCTATGACGATGAAATTCGCGATCAATTACTTGCCGATGTATTAAGTGGAAAACGTTTAGGCAATGCACTTGCAGAAGTGGGAGGCAAAGATAAGTTTCAGCATAAAACACGTGTAGAACGAAATGCGGAAGGACAATTAATTCTAAACGGCAGTAAGTTTTACTCTACGGGCTCTTTACTCGCAGAATGGATTTCTTTATTTGCTGGTAGTGATGATGGACCAGTCTCGATTTTAATTCATCGAGATACAGAGGGAGTAGAGTTGCTCGATGACTGGGATGCAATGGGACAAAATAATAGCGTCAGTGGCACTGTTAATTTTAAAGATGTGATTGTTGATGAACGTTATGTTGCTAAGCGAAATACGGGTGGTTTAGGCACTGTTTTACGTACAGGACTCACTTGGCCTCAAATTCTACACGCTGCAATGGACACAGGAATTGCCAAAGGGGCATTACAAGGCGGGATTGATTATTTACAACATCATGCTCGACCTTGGGTAGAAAGTGGGGTCGATTCACCTACATATGAATCTCATATTATTAAACAAATTGGTGAGTTTGCTGTTTTAGTTCGTTCTGCTGAGGCATTGTTAGATCGTTCAGCGCAGATTTTTGAACAGCATTTGGCAAATGTAGAAGATGAAGACTTACAAACTGAACTGATTTTATCAGTTGCTGCTACACGAAGTCAGTCTGATCATGCATCTTTAAAAATTTCGAGTGAAATTTTTGGATTACTCGGGGCAAGTTCAACCTTATCGAAATGGAATCTAGACCGCTTCTGGCGGAATGCACGAACTCACACCACGCATGATCCAATTCGCTGGAGGCTCTATCATGTTGGAAATTATTATTTAAATAATATTCCACCAGGAGAATACAACTCAGTGCTTCTGAAGAAACAGGCGGAAAATGTGACTAAATTTAATAAATAACCCACCCGAGTTCGAAAGTAAATATGATATTCGGAAACGTCATCTGCAACCTGCATGGTTTAAACAAGAGACTGTTTCTACGAGAGGTTTTAATAAATCCAAGAAAAGAACAGGTTTTGCATTGAGCAGCGATAGCTGCGCAAGATGCCTTTCTTGCGAAGCGTTGCTTCTCATTTGGGCGAAACCAAAGTAACTCCAGCTGAAAGTTAATCCTAAAATTGGATGAAACTCGATAAGACTCCGTTAAAATAATTGTTATTAAAGAGACTAACATTACCGATGCCAACTACTACGATAGTTTACGGTTACTGGAATTTGGATGCTGAAAATAAAAAAGGTTGTCATCATGACAACCTTTTTGTTTTTTGAAGTTTTAAGCCACTTGAGCTTGAATAGAAATATCCTGCGCCAGCCATTCACGAACATTAATCTGTGCAGGAATAAAGTTCCAGCGGTAGAGAAAGTCACTCAAGTCTTGTAAAGCAACAATAGAAGTCTCATCAAAGTTAGTGTTGAGTTTCAGATGTGCATCTGCACCATAAGCAGCATGAACCCATTGTTCACTGCTATTACATTCTTTTGCTAAATAACGATGGGTTTCATCAGCATGCGCATGGGCCCATTGTTCTGCTTGTAAAACAGCATCGACAATCGATTGGGCTTGCTCTGGGTATTGCGTTAGAAAATCTTCATCGACAGTGAGTGTTCTTGGTGTCCCATTATTAGAGCGTAGAATAGGATCTGGATGTGAGCCAATATCAATAATGGTATGCAGGGCGAAATCATGAGCAATTTGCGCAGCATGTGCACCTTTTAGAAAAATAGCATCAACATCACCTTTAATTAATGCCACAATCTCTGCACTTGCATTAATTTTGTTGCGATTACCATAAAAACTAGAATCATTTTCTTCAGGTTGTTGTTGCTGTGCGGCTAAAATATCTGCTCGTAAACAATCAACTAACTCAAGATCGCTCACCTTTAAATTTACCGTTTTTAAAGCATTCTCTAAACCACGAATCGCCTGTGCACGTGAGAAATCAATAATTGCATCTTGATTCAGTGGAATACCAAAACGTTTGCCTTTTAAGTCTGCAACAGTTTTGATGTTTGAATCGTAGCGTGTTAATAACAATTGAACTTCATCAGCCCAAGATAAGCCAATTACTTTCGTTTTTTGACCAGATGAATATGCCCAGATTGCAGGAATACTTCCACCATGTCGAACTGAGTTGGCAAGGGTATGATTAAAATGAGAGTTACGAATATCTTTGGAGTTTGATTCGCGAATTGATTTTATTTCAATTTGCTGCTCATTAAACTTTTCTTTGAGCCAACCTTTTTGAATTGAAATGCCTAAACCAGTTGGTACTGGGCAGCGTGTATACCAAAGTGTGTTTAATGGTTGAGTTTGAAGTGTTGTCATCGTGACATCCTTTTGTGGTTTTCATGCTTTAAAGCAAAATTGATGCCATTCATTAATTTATTGATATTTATTAATTATTTTTAATATCTTTTTTTATGATGTTGATATATCAAATTTTGTTGCGATTACAACACAAGAATTGCGCGGGTGTTTTAAAAACAACACCCCCATAAATAGTGTTGTATAAAAACAATATAAAACAATAATTTAAAATGTTTATTAAGGTCATTAATTTGGCATGAATCTCGCAATAAAACGGAATCTTAAATTTATACTATCTTTTATGTTTGAAAATTATCCATTATTACGAAGTTTGGCTTTATATCGGTTTATGCCATTTCGTTTCTTATTGACGGCGACCTTATTTGTTATTGCGAATATAGGGCTAGCACTTCAACAGTATTCCATCGGACATGCGATTGATACCTTAAAACATAGTGAACGAGCAACCTTATTTCAGCATACTATCACTGATCCTTTAAATCCTTGGTTTTGGTTCATTCTACTTGCGAGTATTGCCAGTATTAGAGCTATTATTCAGTATCTGGCAGGGTTAAGTGCATTAACCATTGGCCAGCAACTACTGAGTATTTTAAGAGAAAGAATCTTTAGCCAAGTACAGCATTTAGATGTTTCATGGCACTGGAAACATGGCTTAGGAGAAGTATTATCTCGTACAACACGTGATTCAGATAAATTAAAAGAAGCGCTCATCAATTTTTGGCGACAAGTGTTTGAGTCAAGCTTGGTTGTTACCGTAACCGTTGGGCTCTTGTGTTGGTATCATCCTTGGCTTGGCCTAGTTCCCTTATTATTTATTTTTTTAGGGCTTTGGGTTCTATTTAAACTGACCAATCAATTGGTGGTTCTGGACCATCAAGTTGCATCTGCATATGAAAAAGTCAGTGATACCTTGGCAGAGAGCGTGAATGGAATTCGGGTAGTTAAAGCTTTTCAACTCGAAGAGAAACTTTTACAACGTTTTAACCATGCTGTAGATCTATTTATTCATCATTCTATTCAGACCATCAAGACAAGTGCGAAACGGTTACCTATTCCGCAAGTGATTATTGCGGGTTCTTACTTATGGGTCATTGCTTTTGGTGCTTATTTAATTGGTCAAAATCAATTGCAAGTAGGGCAATTTGTTGCTGCCATTCTCATGGCAAACTTATTGGTGTTTCGTATTGAAAGCATTGGTCAGGTCTTACATATTTTTGCTGATGCACGTTCGTCTGCAACAAGAATCTGGCAAATGCTAGATGAGAAGTCCGCAATTGAAGATCAACAATATCCTCTAACGTTGCAATGGCGTGATGAGTTAAGCATTAAATTAGAAAATGTCAGTTTTCAGGATAAAACAACAAAAAATTATATTTTAAATCAATGTAATGTTGAATTTCGAGCAGGTGAAATCGTTACTGTTGTCGGTAAGACAGGCTCAGGTAAAACGACTTTGATGAATTTACTCAATCGGTTTATTGACCCAACAGAAGGGCAAGTTTTGATTGGTTCTGAGCAAATGGGATGGATAAATATTAAAGATTTAAGCCTATTTGAATTACGACATTTAGTTCAGATCATTCCTCAAGAAAATTTCTTTTTTAGTGGCACACTGGCAGATAACTTAAGAGTTGCTAAGCAAGATGCAACGGAGCAAGAGATGAAAGAGGCTTTACATTTAGCTTCTGCATCTGAACTATTACAAAGACTTGATCATGGCTTAGACACGTTGATTGGAGACAAAGGCGTTACCTTGTCTGGAGGACAAAAACAACGACTTGCCTTAGCCCGTTCTATTTTAAAAAATTCGCCAATTTTAGCGTTAGATGATTCTACCAGTGCCTTAGATGCGACTACAGAAAAACAAGTTTTACAGCGTCTATCAGGACTTTCTGATAGTGGAAACCATTTTAAGAAAACAATCATTATTAACTCTAATAAGCAAACCACGATTGCTTTATCTGATCGCGTTATTGTGCTTGATCAGGGTCATATTATTGCCCAAGGCACACATGCTGAATTGGTTCAAGATTGTTTGTTTTATCGAGAGTTGATGGGTTTTCAGTTAGAGCAGCAGGAGATTGATGCATGAATACCAGTGTTAAAAATTTCCGCCCATTTACAAAATCAGCTGATCTACAAATTGAAGAAAATTTGGCAAATACCTCAATTCATAGAGGCATGCTAAAAAAACTTATTCCTTTAGTTTATCCCATCCGTTACTTGCTGCTTGCTTTAATTGCAGTAGAAATTTTACAAGTGATGAGCGTTTTTGTCCGGCCTTGGGTGGTGAAATATATTTTAGATTCGGGCTTTCAACACATTGCTGGAAAAATGGTATTGAATCAGCCTGTTTTGTTGATTGCGATTAGCATTTTAACCTTAAGTTGGATTTGTCGTTTTGCTTTAGCTGGCGTATCAAAATATCTTTCAGGCCGAGCAGCGTTGAAAGTGATTAATGGTTTAAGACGTTCGTTATTTCAGCATATCCAAAGTTTAAATATTGGCTACTTTGATCGTACCAAGGCTGGCAGGATTATTTCACGAGCCGATCGTGATGTTGATACGCTAGAGCCTGTTTTAATACAAGGGCCACCAGAGTTACTTTCGGCAATTTTGCGTTGTGGATTAGCTTCAGTACTGCTTTGGCATATCTATCCACCATTTTTCTGGTGCTTATTTGCGACGCTACCCATTTTATTTGGAATGACCGCTATTTTTAAAAAGTCATCACAAAAACATTGGGGACGAGTTGCGGAGGAACGCAGTCGATTTACTGCTCATTTGGTTGAAACAGTAAATGGAGCAAAAATCATTCAGCAGTTAAATTACACTGAAACCAATCAATCTCGTTATCAAGAATTATTAAAAGACTTTAATAATTCTATTATTTATGGCAGTAAGCGGACCAGTTGGTTTGCTCCTTTTACAGGTTTACTTTCGACTCTAGCCACTGCTGGATTGATTGTGATTGGTAGTTATGCTTATAGTGATGGCATGATTAGTATAGGGCAGTTTGCAGAAAGTATTTTCTATGTGTTTTTATTCTTAGCACCCTTACAGGAACTGACCGATTTATTTGAACGTTATGCAAATGGAGCAGCATGTGCGCAGCGAATATTTCTACTTTTAGACACTCAATCTACGATTCAAGAACAACCGAATGCTGTGAAGCTTGAACAGTTAAATGGTCATATTCGTTTTCAGTCGGTAGATTTTGCCTATACCCACAAACCTGTTTTACAAAACTTTAATTTGGACATTGAAGCTGGAAAAATAATTGCAATTGTAGGGCCAACTGGACATGGCAAAAGTACCATGGTTCAGTTACTAACGCGATTTTATGAACCCCAGCAAGGTGGAATTTTTCTAGATCGTTATCCAATACAAAGTATTCATCTTGCAAGTTTAAGACAGCATGTGAGTATCGTTTTACAAGATAATGTTTTATTTAGTGGATCTATTTTAGATAACTTACGTCTAGTTCTACCTGATGCTACAGACCAGAAACTTATCCAAGTTATTGAAGACTTGGGAGCGGATGAGATATTGCAACAACTGCCGCAAGGCTATTTCACCGAAGTGGGAGCGCTTGGTAAAAATCTTAGTCATGGACAAAGGCAACTTGTTTGTTTAGTTCGAGCTTATTTGGCAAACCCTAAAATATTAATTCTAGATGAAGCCACCTCTGCAATCGATATTTATACTGAGCAAAAAATACAATATGCGCTCAGACGGCTATGCCAAAATAGAACCTGTATTGTCATTGCACATCGGCTGAGTACCATTCGTGAGGCTGACAAAATTGTCGTGATTGAAAATGGCCATGTCGTAGAAGAAGGTTCGCATGAGCATTTAATACAGCAGCAGTCAGCTTACTTTCAGTTATATCAGTCATATTTACAAAACCAACTTGTTTAAGCGATTTGCAAATTTAACAACTGTAGTTTTATAAACATTTTTTTGAATCATTGTTTAAATTTAAACAATGATTCTTTTATTTAATCTTCTTAATATATTGATAATAAATAATAAAATATTTGGCATCGGCTTTGCTATATCGGTCTAGATCGTTAAGGAAGCCAATATGCGTACATATTTTTCTCAATTCATTCTTCACTCCTCAATTTTTGCACTGAGTACACTCACTGCCTCAATTACTTTGGCAAATGATCAAAAGAATTTGTCAGAGAAAGAGGATGCCATCACATTACAATCTGTGGTTGTCACAGGCTCTAGACGGGCAATCAGTAGCTCCCTTGATGCACCTGCACCTGTTGATATTTTAACTGCTAAAGCGTTACAAGAGACTGGTGCGACTGATCTTGCAGCAGCGTTAACACGGCTGTCTCCCTCGGTGACTTTACCGAGTTCTCCTGCAGGTGGGTTTGGGGCATCGGTTCCGCCAAGTATTGCACTTAGAGGATTATCTGCTGATCAAACTCTAATTTTAATTAATGGAAAACGTCGTCATACATCCGCTTATTTCACCCGTCAAGCTTATGCAGGTGGAAGAGGCGCAGCGGTAACTGACTTAAGTTTAATTCCAGTGAGCGCGATTGAGCGTATAGAAATCTTGCGGGATGGTGCCGCCGCACAATATGGGTCAGATGCAATCGCCGGCGTCGTTAATATTATTTTGAAATCACGAGACCATGGAGGTGGTGTAAGCTATCAAACGGGTGGCTACACTCAAGGAGATGGTGAACAACATAAAGTTAATCTTTGGAAAGGTTTTGCGCTCCCTAATGATGGTGCGTTGACGGTTGCATTAGATTTAGGCAAACGTGAAGCTGCAAGTAACACGGCACCTGATACACGAACTTTTTATGATGGTTCAACCAAGGCTCAATATACAGAACAAAATACACCCTATAGAACGTGGAAATTTGGCTCCCCCGAACAAAAAGATCAAATCAATGTGACTGCCAATCTAGATTTACCTTTGACAGATGACGTTGCATTTTATGGTTTTAGTAGCTATGGACACCGTAAAACAATAGGGGAAAATTTTTATGAGCCACCAACAACCAAAACAGTACTAAATCAATCCAGCTATTTTAAAGAACGTTATCCAGATGGACGCTCACCATTGAGCTTAGTCACTGTAGATGATTTTGCAACGACTGTTGGAGTTAAAAAAGGAGAGCAGAAGTCAGGTAAATATGATCTTTATGCGACCTATGGACAAAATAAAGTCAGCACAGAGCAAGGCAATGGTATTAACCCAAGCTACGGGCCAAATTCTCCTTCAAACTATGACTTGGGCGAAAATATTTTTTCGCAATTAAATACAGGGCTAGATTATAGCCGTGATATTGCTATTGACTGGTTCGCAAGCCCACTCACGTTGTCTACAGGGGGTTTATATCGTTGGGAGCAATATAAGCAAAATGCAGGCGATCCGATTGCCTATACCCGCGGCCCATATTTTAATCCAAGCACAACTTTGGGAGTTGGAGTTCCGGGAATATATGCCGGAATTACAGACCAAGATGAACGAAAAATTAGTCGCGATGTTTACGGTATCTATCTAGATTTAGAAGCAGATATTATTAAAGACTTGAATGTAGGTGCCGCTGTTCGGAGTGAAAAATATTCAGACTTTGGTTCGACCACAAACGGAAAATTATTTGCTAAATATGATGTATCGCCTAAATTTACGGTACGTGGTTCAGTAAATACAGGCTATAGAGCGCCGTCATTGGCACAGCAGGGCTATTCGGCTTATAGCGTACAAACAGTGCAAACCCCTTCAGGTTGGCAAGATGTTCAACAAAGAACTTTAGTTGCAGGAAGTGAGGCTGCTTTACTCATTGGCGGAACTTCTCTTAAACCTGAGAAATCGACGAATTATTCTTTAGGTTTTGTTTGGAAGCCACTTGTTAATACATCGGCAACTTTGGACCTTTATCAAATCAATATTAAAAATCGTATTTTGCTTTCAGACAACATTACTGGAAGTGTAATTACCAATGCTTTTGCCAATACACCGTATTCGAATATTGCCAATGTGGCGTTCTTTAATAATTTATTAGATACACGTACTCAAGGCTTAGAGCTCGCACTTAAACATGATTTAAACCTTGAACAATATGGCAAGTTAAATCTGAACCTAGGTCTGGCATATAACAAAAATGAAATTACCGAAACTAGAGATTCTATTACCGCAAAAGGTGAACGAATTCCTGTTTCAAGCATTGCAGGACGAAATACACAAAGCCTGATTGAGTCTGCTGCACCGAAAACAAAGCTAACGCTTAGCGCACTTTGGTCAAATCAAGCTTGGAGCGTGAATACGGCTGTCCGTCGCTACGATAAATGGACCACTTTAAATAATACCAATACTGCACTAGACCAAACCTTTGATCCTCAGTGGATTGCAGATTTGGATATTGGCTACAAAGCGGATGCATTCGTGAAAGGCCTAAAATTCAATTTAGGGGCGATCAATTTATTTAATAGCCATCCTGATCAAGCCAAAGATTCCTCGGTCGGCAACATTGTCAAATATAGTTTTAATGCGCCTGAAGGAGCATTTGGAACGTATTTATATGGCCGCGTAAGTTACGAATTTTAAATCAAAAATGATGAGACAGTTTTTAAGGTAAATAACAATGCAACATACTTTTTTATCAACTTTATGCAAGTTTTCTTTAATCACAACGATGTTAACTTCAAGTTGTTTGGCGAGCGCTCAACAAGCTCCAGCGCCTGAAGATAAATATGGAGATGGCCGAGTTTCCGAGTTTTATACATGGAAATCGGCTATTCCAGAACAGGCTGGAAAACTATTAAAAACAGAAGCGATTCATAATCCTTATATTCGTTTGGCAAATGACAGTCAGGCTATTCGGATTCTCTACAGTTCTACGAGTGGTAAAGATAGCAAAACACCTATTGTGGTTTCAGGAAGTATTCACTTACCAAAAGGAACGCCGCCTAAACAGGGTTGGCCAGTGGTGTTATGGGCACATGGTACGGTCGGTTTGGCCGATGCTTGTGCGCCGTCTTGGAGTGGACGATCATACCGAGATGTACAATATCTAAATCGTTGGCTTAAAGAAGGATTTGCTGTCGTTGCCACAGATTATGAAGGGGTAGGTGTTGCAGGACCGCACTTGTTAATTAATAACCCAATGCTAGCTTATAGTATTTTAGATAGTGGTAGAGCTGCTTTAAAAACCAAATTGCCACTTGCTAATAAGTTTGTGATTGTTGGCCAATCACAAGGAGGCGCTGGGGCTGTTGCAGCTTCTTCCTACTCGGCAACGTACGCACCTGACTTAAATATTAAAGGTTCAATTGGTACAGGCGTGATTTATCAAGATCCTGAAGCGACGCCTGAAAAAAATCAGTTAAAGTTAAATCCTTACGAAGTCAGCCCATCACTGGCTTATGGCATCTATAGTTTTTTAGTGACACAAAGTTTATATCCAGAAATTAAAACAGAAGATATTTTCACTCCTGAAGCTACTCCTTTAGTTGAACAAGCAAGAAATGCCTGCTTAACAAGTTTTATGGGAGATATTCAAACCGCAGGACTTTCGCCAGCACAAGCATATAAGCCTAATTCGCCGGCAAGCTATAAAAAGCTGCAAGAGAAACAGTCAAATGATTATGGTTATTACCCTACATTAAAAATTAGTCATCCATTATTTATTGGGACAGGGGCAAATGATCGAACTCCAGATGCTCGTTCTCAAATGAAGCTGGTGGCAGATGCTTGTAAAGCAGGTACTGTGGTCGAAGGTCATTTGTATCATGGCTTAGGACATAGCGAAACTGTGAATGCCTCCTTAAAAGATTCAATTCCGTTTGCGAAAAAGGTGATTGGAGGAGAGAAAATTCAGGCTATTTGTAAACCTGACTTGCAATAAAGATGGACTAAAGATTTTCTCAATAAAGAAAATCTTTATTAAAAAAAGCCGCTCTTCAAAGATATTGAATGAGCGGCTTTATGTTTTAAATGTTTAAGCGATTTGTTTTAATCTTTTGGCTGCCTCTTCACGTACAGCGGGGATAATATAACGACCATAATCGACCGTATCATAGATCGGATCGTAGCCCCGATTTAAAAAAGTCGTAACCCCTAAATCTACATAATCAAGTAACGAGGCAATAATGGTGTCTGGTGTACCAACTAGGGCAGTCGTATCACCATAAGCCCCTACAGCAGTTGCAGTTGGCATCCATAATGCGCGGTCATGTCGATCACCTTGCTGGGCTGCTGCCAATAAGCGCTGTGAACCGATGCCTTTGATTTTATGTCCCGATAATGTGCCGTTATTTTGAAAAGTCGGATTATTTTGAATGTCTGCAAGAATCTGTTCTGCTCGTTGCCAAGCAAGTTCTTCGGTTGCACCAATGATAAGACGTACAGATAAACTAACAGGAGGTTGTGGTTTATTGGCTTTTTCTGCTGCGAGCTTCAATTTAGTAATTTGCTCTTTTACTCCAGCCAGTGGTTCACCCCAAAGTGAATACAGGTCTGCATGGCGGACTGCAATATCATAAGCGATGTCTGATGAGCCACCGAATGAAATTGGGATTGTACCGTTGACTGGCTTTAACGGGCAAAAAGCATTATCTAACTTAAAGTATTTACCTTCATAGCTAATCGGTTGATCGCTTTTCCAAAGTTTCTGGATGATATCTAGATATTCACCCGTCCGCTCATAGCGCTGAACTTTGTCAACAATATAATCGCCTTCTTGAGGCTCAGCTGTAATTCCCGTAATCGCATGTAAACGGATTCTTCCACCACCTGTAGTATGGTCAAGCGTAGCAAAAGAACGCGCAGCTAGATTTGGAGTGAGGAGTGCAGGACGATGGGCAATCATAAATCCAAGACGTTCTGTATGTTGGGCAAGATATGCCGCGATTTGTGCACTGTCTGGGCTGCTTGGCCCGCTAGCAATTAAGACTTTATCAAAACCAGCATATTCATGTGCCCGTGCATGGTAACGTAGATATTCGAGGTCAATTTTATGGCCAATTCGCGTTCCTTTGGTTTCAGACCATTGGTTAGGGAAAACCATACCTACAAATTCGATGCTCATTATTAAACCTATTTTGTGGATTTTAAAAGAATGAGCAAAATAAATGCCAAGCTTTATACCTATATAAATCAAATATAGGAATGGATTATAATTTTTTAGAGTGTTTGAATTTAATCAAAAAGACAACATTGTGTTTGAGAAGCAACATATCATAAAAAAAGAATTGTGTTTATTTTTAATTTATAAGAGAAAATATTTTCATAATAAAATAAGTGAATTTTGGATTAAATATATTTATTTGTTATTTATTAAAAAACGCACTGAAATGTAATATAGCCTTTTAGAATGCTTATATCATAAGTTTTATGGGGTAATTATGAAGACCTTTTTAGATAATGATTATAAAGTAATTACTTTGCCTGATAATGGTGTTCCTGTAAAACCAATAAGAGCAAAAGCAATTATCTTTTCAGATCAAAACTCCCGTAAATTATTAAATCAAGTTGAAACGATTGCTCCAAGCTCTGCTAGTGTCATCATTCAAGGAGAATCTGGGACAGGTAAAGAGTTAATTGCACGCGAAATTCATTTGAAAAGTGATCGTAAAAACAAGCCTTTTCTTGCGGTCAATTGTGGTGCTTTGGTCGAGACTCTTGCCGAGTCTGAACTATTTGGCTATGAAGCTGGCGCTTTTACGGGTGCAAACAAAACTCGAGCTGGTATTTTTGAAACAGCCGATGGGGGTACTTTATTTTTAGATGAAGTAGGTGAGTTGCCTCTATCCTTACAAGTTAAGCTGTTAAGGGTGTTGCAAGAAAAAGAAGTCGTACGCGTGGGGGGGCGAAAACCAATCCCAATTAATGTCCGTATTTTGTCGGGGACGCACGTCGATCTACGTAAAGCTGTAGCAGAAAACAAGTTTCGTCTCGATTTATATTATCGCTTGAACGTGGTTGTGCTTAATATTTTGCCACTGCGTGAACGTAAAGGAGATATTTTACCTCTGGTTGATTTCTTCTTAAGCTCATATTCTCAGAAGCTGATTACGACTAAGCCTAATATCAGTGATAGAGCAAGAAATGCACTGCTCAATTATAGCTGGCCAGGTAACATTCGTGAGCTAGAAAACAATATTCACTATGCTTTGCTGGTGAGTGGCGGTAAAACAATTGATCTTGAGCATTTAAGATTTTCTGAGGAAACGGGTTCTGCCGTGTTACCAGACAATGATCTTATTCAAGAGTTTGAAAGTATATTGAAGCGTTTGTTTCAAGAATATGATGGGGAAGCATGGCATATTATTGAAGATAAAATAGTAAATACTGCATTTTCAAGTTGCTGGAATAATCAGGTCAAGACAGCAAAAATGTTAGGCCTATCGCGTAATGTTTTACGTAATCTTCTATCAAGATATAACTTACTACCTAATAAGAATGAAAATGAAATTGCTTAAGGGTTTTACATAGAAAAAACATCCATTTTTTAATGGATGTTTTTTTGCATTGTGAATTTTGTGACCCATAAACCCAATTCAAATAACAACCACATTGGGACTGCAAGGGCAAGCATGCTAAAAACATCAGGAGGAGTAATAAACATTGCAATAAAAAAGAAGAATACAATGATATGCTTACGATGTGCTTCTAGTTGTTGAATAGAAATAAGACCAATAAAAATAAGAATATAGGTTAAAACTGGAATTTGAAATGCCAGACCAAAAGCAAGAAAAAGCTTCAAACAAAAATCTAGATAGCTATTGATATCTGTCATGGGTAATACATTATCAGGTGATACCAAGACGAAAAACTTTAAAGCCAGAGGCAAAATTAAAGTATAGGCAAACACAATTCCTAAATAAAATAGAAGGTTACTCGAAAGCACAAGTGCTATACCGAACCTTTTTTCTTTTTGATAAAGAGCTGGAGCAACAAATTGCCAAAATTGATAAAGAATAAAGGGAATGCTTAATAAAATCGCAAAATAAATATTGAGTTTAAATGGTGCTAAAAAAGTACTCATCACATCTGTTGCAATCATGGTGGAATTGCTAGGAAGTAATGAAATTAAAGGATGAGCAAGAAAATGGTAGTTCTTTTGAGCAAGCGGAAGTAGTAATAAAAAAATTGCTAAAACAATACTAATGCTATAGATCAGCCGTTTTCTTAATTCTTTTAAATGTTCGCTATATTTCATTTCAGTGAGGCTTTCACTGACAATATGTTCCGTCATGCGGCTTGATCCTCACTGAATTTATGGGCTGTTTTAAAATGAGTTAAAAATGGTGTCTTTAACCCATCTTGTGAGCGGGTATAGATATAGTCATTGATGCGCTGTGCTTTAGTTTTTTGTTCAATAGAAACAGATGTTTGTACATTTTCAATTTCTTGTTGCATGAGAGCGAGCTGTTGTTTGAGCTGCTCTTCATTTTGTTTTATTTTTTGCAGCTCTTCTTGCATGACTCTCTTAAGTTCGATCAGGTCAAGTTCGTTTTCAATATCATTTTGAATTTTACTAATTTGGTTTTTAACTGCTCTGTATTTGAGGAGGACTGTTCTTAATGCGTGAGGAAGCTTTTCAGGTCCTAAAATAATAAGCGCAATAATTGCAAAAGCTAATAACTCTCCAAAGCTGATATTAAACATAATAATAAATCACTCATATTTTATTTTGTTTTTCATTATGTGATTCAACTGGACTAATATCTTTGTATTGCTGTTTTTGCAATAATTTTTGATCGTCAGAATTAACTGAATCTTTAAAGTCTTTAATTGCACCACCTAAGTCCTTACCTAGATTTTTTAACTTTGAAGTTCCAAATAATAAAATAACAATCACTGCAAACAGTAAAATATGCCAAATAGATAAACCCATTTTCTCTATCCTATATTAATTAAATGTAAAGAATATTAATATCACGATATTATCTGTTTTCTAAATCATATTAATATCGATCAATATTCAAATTAATTATGCTGTGTGATCTAGCATATTAAGTGCCTGATTGCGAAAACCAAATAAAAGTTCACTTTCTTTATGTCGAGGATGTGTCAACGGAACTTGAATAATTTCTTTAATTTTTCCTGGTCTGGCTGACATCACAATGACACGGTCTCCAAGATAGACAGCTTCTTCAATATCATGGGTGACTAAAATCATAGTGATTTTTTCATGTTGCCAGATACGCTGAAGTTCAGCTTGTAAGTGACTCCGTGTGATGGCATCTAAAGCGCCAAAAGGCTCATCCAAAAGTAAAATATCGGGTTTATTGACGAGTCCGCGGGCAATTGCAACACGTTGTGCCATGCCACCAGAAAGCTCATGTGGATAAGCCTTTTCAAAACCTTTCAGCCCGACAATTTCAATATGTTCATTTACCCGTAAATTTTTCTCTTCACGGGTGAGTGGAGTCTCTTCAAGTGCTAAATGGATGTTTTCAAAAACAGTAAGCCATGGAAGTAATCGGTGTTCTTGAAAGATAAGACCCCGTTTTAAATCTGTACCTTTTATCTGAGTTTGATTCAGTAAAATTTCACCGTCATAGTCTTGATCTAATCCAGCAATAAGACGTAATAGTGTTGATTTTCCACAGCCACTACTACCAACAATTGAGATAAATTCACCTTGCTCAATGTTGAGGTTAATCCCATCTAAAACGGTCAAAGTATTTTGATCACGTTGAAAAGATTTATTGAGTTTTTTAATAGAAAGTAGTGAGAACGACATATAAATTCCTAACAATATTTTTTAAAAAGACAAATTAGGTACGCCATTGCAGCAGGCGTTTTGAAATAAGATGAATACCTGCCGTCATAAAGGCCCCACAAAGGGTAACCGTTATGGCGCAAACCAACAGAATATCCATTTCGGCATTAATCTCGGCTTTCATCATTAAGTTGCCGAGTCCTGCACCCGCATTGAATAGCAATTCACTTGCTGTAGTGGTGATCCAAGTAAAGGGCACCGCTAAATTTAGACCAGTTAAAATATGGGGTAGGGCTTGAGGAAGTCGTATTTTTTTAAATTTTCGCCAGAATGAAAATTGATAAATACGTGCGATTTCATCGTATTTTGCATCATTGTGGCTAAGGCCCTGAAATGTATTAATGACTAATGGAAAAAATGAGGCAAGCGCGATAATAAAGATTTTTGCTTCTTCTCCATTACCAAACCATAAGGCAATTAAAGGTGTTAAACCCAATAATGGAACTTGTCGAATACTGTTAAATAGTGGAGAAACTAAAGCATTTAAAACTTTTGAATAGGCAAGCAAAGTACCTAAAATTAATCCGCTTATTGAACCTAAGATAAATCCTATTCCAGCTTTTTTAAGACTTCCCCACGTGTTTAGCCACAATTCACCTGTTTCAAGCAATTTAATAAATGCGAAATAAATGTTTTGTAGAGGAACAAATGCATAGGCATGACTGGCACCTAAGCTTGAGTTGTATTGCCATAAGCCTAATAACAGTAATGGTAGTACTAAGCCTTGTACTAAAATAATTGGCCGTTGCCATGATTGTTTTAAAGTAAAAGAACGCTGAGACATTATTTATTTCTCCCTCGAACTGAGCGCAGGTGAGATAAAGCGTTGTTCCACTAACCGTAAAACTTTATCCAAACCAAACCCGATCACGCCTGTGATAAACACACCAACCATCACAACATCTAAGCGCAACATTTGACGTCCTAGTTCCATCATTTGCCCAATACCCGTTCCAGCTGCCAGTAGTTCAACGGCAACTAAAATCAACCATGCGCGGCCAAGTGCAATGCGTAGCCCACCAATTAACGGCGGGAGTATGGATGGAAGAATAATAAGCCTGAGCCAAGCACGTGTTTTAAGCTGGTAGATTTGTCCTAGTTCAATATATTTTTTGGGAATATTTTTGACTGCATCGGCTGTTGCTAACGCTATTGGAAAAAAGCAGGCCTTAATAATCAGTAAAATTTTAAATAATTCACCAATCCCAAAAACTAAAATAAAAATAGGAATAAGGACAAAGATTGGAATTTGGTAAAAAACGTTAAATAAAATATAAGTGTAATTACGAAAGAGAGTATTTGCGCCATAGGCAATACCAAAAGCAATTGCACTGATTGCTGCAATAGAAAATCCCAAAAACAAACGTGAAAGACTATCTTTGAGATGCATTTGAAGCTCACCACTTTGTAACAACGCAATGAAAGTATTCCAGACAGTTTTAGGCGGCACCAAAATTTGGGTTGGGAAGATCTGTAAAGAACTAATCAAATGCCAAATGATTAATACTAATAAGGGTGAAATCACAGAGAGCAGCCCATACACCTTTTTAGAAGAAAATTTCTTACGGAGTGGGGTTTTAAATAAAACGTTATTTTGCTCAATAAGTGGCTTTACTAGTATTTTCATTGTCTAGTTTCCCTGCTTATTTGAAGCATGATTCGCCTGTAAATTTTGAATCGCTTGACGGGTAAACTTCGGATTCAACAGTTCATCTGCTTTGATTAGGGTTTGAATAAGCTGATTTTTCACTGCGTGATCAATGACTTTTGAATAATGCTGTTTCAGAAAGTCGACTTGATAGTCTGGGGACCAGTCTTGTTGCCATGTGCTTGCCGTATTCTGGCTTTCACGTTGAATTACACTCAGAGGTTGGCCAAACTTGGTTTGACTTTGCTGAAACTCATCTTGATGGTGCGCAATCCAGTCCATTGCACGTACTGTCGCATCAGCAAGTAATTGTGTGGTATCTGGATGTTGCTCAATATAACTTTTGCTACCCCAGAGTTCGGCACGCATTTTCCAGTCTGCTGGCAAAGATTGTGATGACCAAATAATTTTACCCAAATGGCGATCTTGTAAAGTAAGCGCATCGCTTAAGGTAAAAAAAGCATCTACACTTTTGGCAGATAAAGCAGCAGCCCCAGCTTGCGGGTTTAAATTCACAATTTGAAAGTCTTTTAAGCTTAGCCCTTTACTTTGTATGAGTTGCCCAAAGTTAATTTCCCACGGACGGCCACGATGTAATGCAATTTTTTTACCTTTTAATTCTTCAATAGATTTAATAGGTGAGTTTTCTGGAACAATAAGGTAGACGTTATTACCGATACCTCCGGGCACAACAATTTGTGTTTTAACGCCTGTGGCATTCAGGACTACAGCAGGAAGGTTCCCATAAAAAGCAAAATCGATTTTATTATTTAGAAAACTTTCATTAACCAAAGTTGCTACAGCAGCAGTGGTTACAGGTTCCCATTTTAATTCAATGTGATTTTGCTTTAATGCTTTTAGAAAAATTTGATCTTGTGAAATGAGTTGTGGCACACCAATGAAGTCCAAACTACCCGAAGTGCCATTGGCAACAACAGCAATTCGAAGTTGTTGTTGTTCAGACTGTTTTGGGGTGGTCTCTTCTGTTTTTTGTGCGCCACAAGCAACAAGACCCAAAAAACTAAAACCTAAAACTAAACGTGGAAAAATACGCATATCATCATAAGAATTAAAAAATATAGGGGTATTGAGCAAGAACCAAGCCAATAAAATTATATTAAATAAATCAATAAATTATAATTTTTTGGAATTATTATTGAGGTTAAATGCCGCCGTTGTGTTGTGATTGGGACACTCTTTAGCGTTTAAGTGTTGAAATATCAACACAGCCTTTAAACTCAATTTTTTAATATTTATATAAAACAGTACGATAGCTAAAAATTAATTTAAAAAAATAACGGCATGATTCCTGCTCATAAGACTTTTAACGAATTAAATATCGTCAAATCTTTAAATTACCGAGATTCATTATGTCAGTTGAGTTTTTATGGAGAATCCCTGTTCATGGGGATGGTCGTCGAGCACATCAATTACACACACGCGGTGAATGGAATCAATTAACTCCAGCAGTTCAATTTCCACAACGTGTTGCACCGCAACATGAAGATCAGTTATTTGCTTACTATGACTATGTCGAGCAAGTGGCGAAAGCAGCCGATATTGTTGGTTTTCACGGAGTACTCATTCCTGCTTTCCCACATACTGAAGAGCCATGGGTGTTAGCGTCTGCACTGGCAAGAGAAACTAAAAGACTTCGTTTGCTCATCGCAATTCAGCCTTGGTTTATTCATCCAGCCTATGCAAGCCAAATGGCTGCAAGTTTACAACGCTTAAGTCAGGGACGAGTCGAGTGGAATGTGATTTCAGGGGGAGGCGGTGCACAACAACGCGCATATGGGGACTTTATTGAACATGATCAACGCTATGCACGGACCAACGAATTTTTAGAATTTGTGAAAGGTTATTCGCACCACGCACCTTTCAATTACGATGGAAAGTTTTTCCATGTTGAACAAGGTGGCCTAAAATACCCAATGAATCAATATGACGTTCCACGCTTATGGTTAGCAGGTGCAAGCGATGCAGCTTTACAAGTCGCAGGACGTCACGCAGATATCCACTTAACTTGGGGCGAACCTGTAGACCAACAGAAAAAAGTGATCGAGCAGGCTCAAAATTTCTTTGAGCAGAATTCGCCGGAACGAAAAGTTAAATTTGGCATGCGTATTGATATTTTAGCGCGCCCAACCCAAGAACAAGCCTTTCAAGAGCTTAAACAAATGTATGAAACCATTGCTGTCGATAGTAATGCTTTTGAACGTAAAGACACTGAATCTGTAGGAGCGAAGCGCCAGCAAGCTTTGGCGCAGGGCAACCGTTTTGAAGACTTATTTGTGAGTCCAAATGTGTGGGCGGGAATGTCAAATGTACGAGGTGGTCCAAACTGTATTTTAGTCGGGAGTTATGAGCAAGTCGCAGAACGTTTGCAAGAATATATTGACATTGGGGTGGGACATTTTATTTTAGCCAGTAACCCGCATTTAGAAGAAGCATATCGTGTGGCTGAAGAAGTCTTACCCTTAGTAGGATATAAATTAAAATAATAAACTTAGATCCCTTTGCGATATCAAAGGGATCTTGTTGTTTGAACAGCATAACACTGTCTGAAAACCAACATCTTTTGTATCAATCATTTAAAAAATACAAATTAAATTAATAAAAAATAATAACTTATAGTTTTGGCATGGCTTGTGCAATTTACGACTTAATCTTTTATTTTTAGTTTAAATTTTTATGCGTGATCAAATCTTTAATCCCCATAAGCGGGCTTTGCTCTTTGAGCAATTTGCGACAGTTGCAGCCACAACTGAAATTGCAGATCCGTTTGCACGGCATGATCAAGATGTTACTCAACCTGCTCCAGTGAAGTTGAATAAAGTCTTAATCGCAATTATTGCTGTTGCTTCAGTACATCTTGGAATTTGGTATGTCGCAAAACAATTGCCAACACCAGCTTTAGATATTCATAAACCTGAACCTGTGGTGATTGAAATCGTAAAACCGGTTGAACCACCTAAAGTGATTGAACCCAAAATTCCACCGATTACTGAAAAGCCAAAAGTTCCACCTGTGGTGGAAAAACCCAAGCCAATTCCTAAACAGGCTGAACAGCCCAAATCTGTCCAAAAAAGTGTGGAGCAACCTAAGCCAGTTGCAAAAGCTGTGGCTGAACCAACTCCACAAAAAGTTGCAGAACCTGTGGTCACAAAAGAAGTAGTCGCAGAACCAGTTAAAAAAGTGGCTGAGCCTGTAAAAGCGTCAGATGACAATTTACCTGTGACTGAAGCCAAAGGTTATGCCGGATATCTCAGTAACCCTGCACCTGAATACCCTGAACAAGCCTTAGAACGTGGTTGGGAAGGCTCAGTCATTTTACGGGTCAAAGTATTAGCAAATGGCAGCCCGGATACAGTCAGTGTCAAGCAAAGTAGTGGCAAAAAACTTCTAGACAGTGCTGCCGTAAGAACAGTAAAGCAATGGAAATTTTCACCTGCGCTAAAAGGGAAAACCCCTGTAGAAGGCTGGGTCGATGTTCCAATTCATTATCAATTACCGAAATAAAATTTAAATTAAGAGGATATTTTCATGTCAGATATTAATTCATTGATCCATGACGGCACGATCTGGTTATTAGTTGCTTTCTCAATTGTGACTTGGGTGTTGATTGTGGTTAAAGTCGTCCAGACGCAGCGAGCGACAAAACAAAGTAAGCTTTTTGTAGAAGAGTTTTGGAAAGCAAAAAACTTATCAGATGCAGTAACTAAGTCTGAACTTGGTGAAGGCCCAGCAGCACGAGTGGCTAACACCGGTTTTCAGACTTTAATTGAAGCAGATGAAAAGACACATCAAGACTTACAAAACAGTTGGAGCCGTCAGGACTTATTAGAACGCCATTTAAGTAAACAAGTTCTAACTGAGCGCCGCCAATTAGAAAAAGGTTCAGCTTTACTGGCTTCTATTGGAAATAACGCCCCATTTATTGGTCTATTCGGTACAGTATTTGGGATTATTCATGCATTACAAGCGATTGCTCATTCAGGCAATGCAAGCATGGATGTCGTGGCTGGACCAATTGGAGAAGCGCTGGTGGCAACAGGTATTGGTATTGCAGTTGCTGTACCTGCGGTGCTTGCCTATAACTACTTTGTGCGTAAAGTAAAAACCATTGGCGCAGATCTTGATGATTTTGCAACGGATTTCGTGAGTCTAAATCAAAAAGCAGGATTCCAACTATCAACTGCTAAAAAGGGTACAACTGGTAATACGGCGCTTAAAGATAATTCTGCTAAAGAAGTGAAAGAGAAAGGAGTGTTTGCATAATGGCAATTTCTACCTCTCAAGAAGATGATGTCGTCAGTGAAATTAATATTACGCCGCTAGTCGATGTCATGTTGGTCTTACTCATCGTATTCATTGTGACAGCTCCTTTGTTAACAAATACGGTAAAAGTGAACTTACCAAAAGCTGCTCCAACTCAATCGACAGACCAAAACAAAGCTGTAGTGATTAGTGTAAATCCACAAGGTGAAATATTCCTTGATAAGGATAAAGTGACACTTGCGAACTTTGAACAAGAAATAAAGTTACGCAAAAGCAGTAACCCTAAACTAGCATTAAATTTAAATGCTGATGAGACTGTACCTTATGGAACAGTCGCAAAATTATTGGCAAGTATTGAACGTGTAGGCGTAGATAAACTCTCTGTGATTACAGTGCCTAAATAATTCCCCCTGTAAAAAAAGCTGCTTCGGCAGCTTTTTTTATATGGTGAGTATTAAGCTTTCCAGAGTTTTTCAAAGCGCCATGTCGGAAAAATTGTATGTTCAGGAGCTAAACCACCAATATTTTTAGCTGCTGCGTCAATCGTATGGCTAAATCCCCAGATGAGCATTCCACCACGTTCATGTTGAATTTTTTGTGCTTGCGCTAAATGGATTTTGCGTTTGGCTAAATCAGGCTCTGCCAGGGCTTTAAAAAATAACTCACTATATTCAGGGTCTTTAAAATTCACACGATTGGTCGTGGAAATTGGGGCATCGTTAACAACGGCAGTCGATAAATAGGGTGTGCCGACATTGGTCGCATTACTCGATAGCTGCCATTTACTGCGGTCAGGGCCATTAAACGTTGCAAAATCCACTTGTTTAACTCGAATATTCACATTGGCTTGTTTCGCTTGCTCGGCAAAAATTAATGCAGGTTGAGCGCTACTCACTGGGGTAACAAGCTCTACACTCAAACCATCTTTAAAACCTGCTTGGGTTAATAGATTTTTTGCCTCGGCAATATTTTGTTGGCGCTGCGGCAAATTGAGAAAGGCAGGGTCTTGCGGCGAATAAAGATCGTTGGCGATCCGACCTTGCCCATTTAAGCCTCGTTGTACTAATTCCTCTCGGTTTGCAATCAAACGAAATGCCTGACGCACTCTAGGATCATTAAACGGCGCTTGTTGAGTATTAAAGTCAAAACTATTATGCGTATTGGTCGCAGAGCGTATGGTTTGAATGTGTTTTGCTTGCTCCAAAATTTTAATATATTCAGGTGAAATCGCATTTGCGACATCAATTTGTCCAGCCAATAAAGCATTTAATCGAGAGACTTGATCTTTAAAATCAATTACTTCAAAACTATCTGCATAAGGTTTGTCTGCTTTAAAGTAATTATTAAACCGAGTAAAAACAGAACGCTGCCCTGGAATAAACTCTTTGACTTTATATGGACCAGCTCCGACTGGATTATGAATAGGGTCAAAGTCGGTCGGCACAATTCCTCCAAAGTTAACCCAAGTTTCGGGCAATGCAACAAAGCCGGGAATCGTACTAATAAAAGGAATACGAACCGTATATTCATCTAGTTTTTGAATACGATCTCGATCAATCCACTGCACCAGATTACGAAATGGTGAAGCGAGTTTAGGATCTGTTAGACGTTTCACTGAAAAAATCACATCATCTGCGGTAATGGTTTTACCGTGATGAAACTCTAAGTCTTTGCGTAACCGGATGGTCCATTCACTTGCATTGTGATTAGGTTCGGCAAACTCCGCTAAAGCAAGTCGCGGCAGCATATTTTCATCCCATTCCCACAATTTATTATAAATAGCGAAACCTCGTGTAATACCACTTCCCGATGCTGACAGATGAGGATCTAGACTGCCTGATTGTTGTCCTCCAATTAAACCTAAGCGTATAACACCTCCATGCTTAGGCGTTGCTGAAGAGGTCGTTTTTGATTCGTTACTATTATCTGGAGAGGGGCCACAACCTGATAAACTGCCCATCAAAGAGACGCCACCTAGCGCCGTAAGACTTTGTGTTAAAAATTTTCGACGTGATAACAGAAATGTTTGATTTGTCATTATAAATACCTGATTAGATCTTCATCTTCTAAGGTATTGCAGAATAAATGCCAATATTTTTATATAATTTTAATATATTTATCAAATACTTATATAATTATTTTTTTTGGTGAGTGTCTTTATTTCAACAGCTTTGTTGAAAAAATAAACATGAATAGAATTGATAAGTAAACAATGAGAAATTAAAAATAAATAAATCAAATGGTTAGATTGAATTATTTGGCGATTCAATGGTTGGCATAGGCTTTGCGTAACGCATTGTAAATTTACTTTACTGAGTGCGATATGAGACAGCCTTTTCAATTAAAACCTTTAGTTATTGCGCTTAGCGTATTAGGGGCGACTTTACCGTTATATGTTTTTGCCGAAGAAACGCCACAGCAAGCAGGTGATTCTGAAAGTGATGTAATTACTTTGTCCGATGTAGTCGTTACTGGAGCAACCAAGAAAACTACCGTAGTTCCTAAACGTAAAGTTACCTCAATTTATGGAACGGATAGCTCTGTATTGGATACCCCGCGTGTAGTATCACAAGTATCAGAACAACAATTTAGAGAAGATGTTATTCGCAGTGCAGATGATCTCGTCAAATATGCACCTAGCATTACGCGAGGCGGGGGACAAAATGCTAACTTTGCTCCACAAATTCGCGGACAGAACTCGGAAGTTTTTCAAGATAGTCAACGCATTTACAGTACTCGCCATCCAACCAATCTCAATGCTTATGAAGGAGCCGATATTGTGGCAGGACCAACAGGTGTAATTTTTGCACCGACTTCAGGTTCTGGTGGATATATTAACTACCTGACCAAAAAGCCTAATTTTAATAAAGCCGAAACCAATATCTCTGGGACTGTAGGTTCCATTTACTCAGGTAAAGGCGCAGAGCCTAATTTCTCTGTCAGTATTGATCATACGGCACCCATTTCAAAAGAATTAGCATTTCGTGTGAGCGCAACAGCACAAAAGACAGATGACTATTATGACAATGTGAAAAATAACTTTAATGCATTTTATGGGGCACTTGCTTGGCGTCCAAATGATCGTTTAAGGGTCGATTGGAATATCAGTTACGATGACTATTATGATTTTAACGTGACGCATGGCTGGAATAGAGCGTCGCAACAATCGGTTGATAATGGCCTTTATTACAAAGGTAGAGCTACGCCTATTATTCAAAACGGATCGACTTTTTGGTCTCCTGTATTTGAATCGGGTGCGGCAAATTCTAAAGTGATTGGTTGGCAAACTCGTCAGAAGAACGATAAAAACCAATATGTTGCTGTTGGTGGAGTTCAGACCACGCCGTTACCGAACTCAACTGCTGATCAAGCAGGAACGATTAAAGGTTGGGTCTACGATCCATCAATCCCCGGTAATGAATTGGTCAAGCTAGATGATAATGTTTCAGGACGTAGTGAAGATAAAAATAGTGCCAAGCGATTTAGCACTCAATTAAAAGTCATTAAAGATTTAAATGACCATTGGTCTATTGCAAACAGTATGCTCTACCAAAATAACAAAGATTTAGGAGACTCTGTTGGAAGCTTCTTTACAGATTTAGATCATGAGTTAATTGATAACCGACTAGAATTTTTAGGTGACTATGATTTTGAAATAGCTGGTGTAAAAATTAATAATAAAAGCAGTACAGGGGGAACATATCGTCATGAGAAGTTTACGTCTTTAGCTGCAAATAATAGTTTTAATATTAATCCTTATGATTTAACAAATGATCCATCACAGAAGAATCCTGGTGATTTACTGGGGTTGATTAACAATAGCGGTTCAACAGGAGGTTGGATTGGACAAGCTGGAGTACCTCAATATTCTCAATATTTTGGTTATTTAAATTTACCGCGCATGTACCCAATTGGAAATGGTTTATATGCAGAAAAAGGTGGCTTTCCACCGAATGGTGGAGGCGCTGTCTATACTGGCTCTGGTTTTTGGGATACTTTGAGTGTGTTCACTCAACAAAACTTTACCTTTAACGATGTATTCGGTATTAATTTAGGAATTAACCATAGTTCTGTAAGAGCAAAACTTGAAAACCCACTTGTTTTAACCCCAACAGATGTCCGTTCTTCGAGTGACAAATATAGTCTATTGAGCTATCAACTGAGTACGTTTATTAAGCCTACTGCGAAAAGCACACTCTATTTTACCTATGACAAAAGCACTGCATTAAATACGGGAGTATTTGGGCCTTTCTTGATTTGGGGTACAGGAAATCAACTCAATCCCTTAGCTTTTGACAGTCAAAGTGAGCTAAAAGAAGTAGGATTTAAATATGAACCTATCACTGACCAGTTATTTTTAACCCTAAGTGGGTTTGAACAAAAACGAGATTTATCACCCGATACGAACGGCAATATGGCTCGCTTTGAAATAAAAGGTATTGAGTCATCATTAAGATGGCAACTTCAAAAAAATATAGCGATTGGGGGCAATTTCACTTATTTAGATGCTGAATATAGCTCTATTATACCTGCTGGTTTTTCACCATTTGGCTTTCACGCAGATAATGCTACGGTTTGGGGAGACAATAATGCTTTAAACCAACGTAAAGCTGGACGTTATGATGCAGCAGGAATTCCTAAGTACTCTGCAAGTGCTTATGTAGATTACCAACATCAGTCTGGTTTTGGGGTCAACCTTTCGGGATGGTGGACAAGCTACTGGTACACAAACTTAAGTCAAACCGTGAAAGTACCGAATAATTATAATCTGGACTTAGGTCTTTATTATCGCCAACCACAGTGGACGGTGGGTCTTAACATTCTTAACCTAACCAATGAGCGAAATTTTGTGAATGGTTTGGCAGGAGCGAATAGTGAGTTTTTACAACCAATGCGTCCTCTGACTGTACAAGGCCAATTTAGTTATAAATTTTAAAACCAATCAATCATTTCCAAGAATTTAAAAAGCCATACGTCTGTATGGCTTTATTATTAATACGGGATATGAAACACGTTAAATTGTGAATGTTGAAATAACAACAATAATACCTTTCAGACTGTCTATCTATCAGCAGCATTGAATCATTTTTATTTTTAAATTTTTATTAAGTAATTGAAATTGTTTACATAAATTAAATGGCATAGAAGTTGCCAATATAAAAATAGATTTATTTAAATGGAGTCACCATGTTTAAGGTTACAAAAATTAGGCAGAGTATTTTAACTGCTATGTGGGGAGTAACGGCGAGTGTTTCGACATTAGCTTTAGCGAACGATGATGCTGATGCAATTCCTGCTGAGCAACAAGCTCAAGTGGTAAATGCTAAAGATGTAAAAAAATTAGGCGATGTCATCGTTACTGCACAATATCGTGCACAAAACATTCAAAAAGTTCCGACTGCAATTACAGCAGTTTCAGGCAAAGATTTGGCCGCGAAAGGCTCAACATTTATTGGCGATGTTTTAACTTATACGCCCAATGCAGCAGCTGAAAACCCAGATGGCGATAGCCGTCCACGTTGGTATATTCGTGGTTTAGGAACTGGCGATGTAGCAGCCTCTACAGTTTTTCCAGTTGGTATTTATGCAGATGGGGTTTATTTAAATGCGCCTGTTGCTGGTGCTGGAGATTTATTCGATTTAGAACGTATTGAGGTTCTACGTGGTCCACAAGGTACGCTTTACGGTAAAAACACCACGGCTGGTGCGGTAAATTACATTTCACGAAAACCTGTTTTTTCAGATAAACCGACTGGTTATGGAACAATAGGTATAGGCGACCATAATCTTCGTACTTTTGAAGGCGCCGTGAATGGGGCTATATCAGATAACGTTGCCGTACGAGGAGCATTCTATTCAGAAGATCGCGATGGCTATGCAAAAAATTTAGCCAATGGTGAGAACTACGGGGATGTAGATAAAAAATCATTCCGCTTCCAAATATTAGGAAAAATTAATGATGATTGGAATGCTTTAGTCAATCTACATAGCCAAACTTATAATGGTCTTGGCAATAATGGCTCTTTAAGTATTGGAAAATACTGGGGTGTTTATGAAAGACCACAAGGCCGAGATACAAATTTAGATTTACCTGAAAGTAATAAAATCCAACATGATGGCGCTTCACTCACCTTAACAGGAGATTTAGGCGGCGGTCATACTTTTACATCCATTACAGCATTTGATAAAACCACTCAAAAATCTATTTCTGATGGTGACTATACGCCTTACGATGTAGCAAGAAGCTATAGCGACAATGAGTGGCGCCAATATAGCCAAGAGTTTCGTGTTTCTTCTGATGCTGAAAAAAGACTCAGTTGGATCGCAGGTTTCCACTTCTTTAATGAAGATTTAGACTCAACAGGCGTGAGTGCGCGAGTAAATAAAACATTACCGAACGGCGCTCCAGCTCAAACGGCGGGCACTCCAGCTTTCAGAGATATTACCTACAATCAGACCACACAAAGTTTTGCCTTGTTTGGTAACAGTACCTATAAATTTACCGATAAATTTAAAGTAACAGGTGGTTTACGTTGGACAAGTGAAGAAAAAGATATTGATCTAGATCTTGTTCAAATTACCTCAGGCGATTACACCAAAGGCAGTTGGTGGCAAAAGGATGGATATAGCAATGCGGTTTATAACCCAGCGCCGAATGCAAATGGTTCAACGAGTCGTAAAAAGAGATGGAATGAGCTGACCTACGATATTACGCCAGAATATGAAATCACTCCGGATATCAACACATACTTCCGTTTTGCACGAGGTTTCCGTTCAGGCGGCTTTAACACGGGACTTTCAAGTAGCCTGACGCAACTTGCAGATGTTAACCCTGAATATTTAAATAGCTATGAGCTAGGTTTGAAGTCTAGCTTGTTACAAGGCAATTTAACGGCCAATGCCAATATTTTCTATTACGACTACAAAGATATTCAAACAAATTTATTAGTTGCAACAGAAGGACAAGGTGGTGGGGTAACCTCAGTTTTGGCAAATGGACCTAAAGCAGAAGTAAAAGGCGCCGAATTAGAACTAGATTATTTAGCTACTGATAACTTACGTCTACGTTTTGCAGGCGCTTATTTAGACAGCGAATACACCGACTTTGTTGATAAAAACCCAGTAACCAATGTCGTAAATGCTGACAATACAGGTAACAGCTTGGTTCGTTCTCCAAAGTACACCATCGGTTTAGGGGGTGAATATACCTTTAATCTTGATAGTGGAGCACGAGTTATTGTGGGCACAGATGCAAAATATCGTGACCGTGAGTTTTTCTTAGTCAATCGTCAAGATTATTCTGTTGACCCAATCTTGAGTCAAAAAGCATATACCTTATGGAACGCGAACGTTGGGTATATCAGCGCAAATAATAAATACCAAGTTAATGCTTATGTTAAAAACTTGCTAGACGAAGAATATCAAGTTCATGGGCGACCAAATGGTCCTGCTGGACAATATGTCTTAACCTATGGAAACCCACGTCAAGTTGGTGTTTCTCTCACTGCAAAATTCTAAGCTTTGCTTTACGGAGAAAATAATGGGAATTGAATTTTTTACACGTTTACCACTTCATGGCGAAACAGAATTTTTACCCGGTGACCCACGTAATCGTGGTGATTGGGCCAATATTGAAAATGTTGAAAATACCGGAGCGGTTTCGAACTATGAAGTCGGTGATGATTTTACCTATATTGATTATTTAAGTCAGGTAGCACGGGCAGCAGAAATTAATGGTTTTGCTGGTGCACTCATGGTGAACGCACCAACGGGTGAAGAGCCTTGGACAGTATGTTCATTACTTGCAAGAGAAACCAAAAAACTTAACTTTGTGACTGCATTTCAGGCTTATCATTTTAGCCCATATAATGCTGTACAAACTGCGGCAACTTATCAGCGTGCGACGGGTAATCGACTGGTTTGGAATATTATTAATGGCGGCTCGGAAGTGATCCAACGTCAAGTAGGCGATGACTTACCCCACGATGAACGTTATGCACGTGCTACAGAATTTCTAGATGTTGTAAAAGGATATTGGGATAATCCTTCATTTCACTATAAAGGGAAGTACTATTCGGCAGAAGGCGGTGGTCTAAAATATCCACTGAATAAAGCAAGCCTTCCAATTATTTGCACAGCAGGTTCTTCGGAAGCTGCTCGCGAGTTTGGAGCAAAACATGCCGACTATTATTTAATGAGAGCTGAAAAACCAGAAGAAATTGCAGCATTGATTGCAGACGTACGTGCTCGTGCAAAAAAATATGGTCGTGAAAATATAAAATTTGGTCTATCGATCGATACCATTGCTCGCCGTACTGAACAAGAAGCATTGGCTGAAGCACAGCGCTTTCTCGATGAAGCTGCTGAAAAACAACGTTTACACGCAGCAGCAGCCCATGCGGGGTTACGTTCAGCGCGCGTATTAAGCTTCGAAAAAGAGTACGCCGAAAAAGATGGCAGTAAAAATGTCAGCGACTTTTTTATCCATCCAAATGTTTGGTCAGGGTTTGGATATATTGGAGTGCCACCAGGTGTTGCTTTGGTAGGGAGCTACCAACAGATTATTGAGCGTATTCAAGAATACAATAGCATTGGCATAGAATTATTCTTTCTTGCGGGCTATCCACATCTTGAAGAGTCATACCGTCTTGGTGAACACGTTCTTCCGCACTTTAAAAAGCAACGTGCTCGATTACAGCCTACAGTAGCTAGCCCAGAGTTTGATATTGCGCTTTAAAGTTTAAATGTTCTTTAAATAAGCCTGATTAGTAAGCTAGTTGGGCTTTTTAATTTTTGTTCCTTTTACGCGTTTGATCTTTTATGAAAGGTCTATACAAGAATTCTTATCTTTATCTCTTATTTATAAATATAAATATTTTCTGATCTTTGTACCTGTGTAGACAGTTAAACAAAACATCTCTCTTTACACTCATCCAGAGCATAACACCAAAGATGATCACAACACGTCTCATATTAGATCTGCATGACACGGATAAATGATCATCAGGTATACGTTTAGTTAAACATTCTGAGAAATCTATAAAAGCAGAATGTATGGATATATATCGAGATATGAAAGAAATAATTTCGCAAAAAAACTCATCCGGCATTGTCTGGAAAAGTACCAAGAAACCATGGTTCATTTCTGTTGGGTATTTTAACTCGCTTGCGATCTATTGGATTGTACCTCTTTGTTTATTCTTACTATGGTGGGTAGCATCAAATGAGCAATGGATGCCTGCCCAAATTTTACCTACCCCAAAAGACACATGGCATTCTTTCGTGGAAATCGCATCTCAAGATCTATGGTCACAGCTTGCGATCAGTCTTGAACGCTTTGGTCTTGGCTTATTGTCAGGTGTAATAGGTGGCGTATTTCTAGGTGTTTTACTTGGTTATAGCCGCATTGCAGAACAATACCTATCTGCAACGTTTTATGCGTTGGTCATTATCCCAACATTGGCTTGGTTGCCTTTACTCATGATCTGGCTCGGCATCGAAAATAGTTTAAAAATTTTCATAATTTTTAAGGCCACGATGGTGCCGATTGCCTTACATACTCAGGCAGGGGTACGTGACATTCAACCTAAACTCAAAGAAATGGCAGCAATTTTACAGTTTAATCGTCTAACCTTACTCACAAAACTTGTACTGCCAGCCACACTTCCATATTTCTTTACGGGTTTAAGACTAGCTGTTGCAGCAGGCTGGACGAGCTTAATTGCTGTTGAGTTGTTGGCTTCATCGGAAGGCATTGGATATTTGATGGTGACAGGTCGTCAGCTATTTCAACTTGATATTGTTTTTGTGACGATTTTTGTGATCGCATCTGTAGGAATTATTTTCGATTTTATCCTGCATCGAATTGAACGTAAGTTTGTGTTCTGGCCACATGCTGCTTTGAGTGCTCATACTTTTCATAAAAAAAACAGATCCGATGTTTTCAAATCGTGGGTTTTACCTTTGAGTTTAGTCGTGCTTTGGGCAGTGAGCAGTTGGTTTAACTTGATTTCGAGTCAAATTTTGCCCGCGCCGTGGAAAGTATTAGAGGCACTTTGGTCAGGTATCCGAGATTTCTCACTCACTACCGCCATGTATTACAGCCTTTATCGTGCAATTTTGGGTTTGATTATCGGCGGGTTAATTGGGGCTTCAGTAGGAATTGTAGTGGGTCTATTTAAACCTATTGAAAATCTGTTGGCACCTACACTCAACACATTACGTTTAATCGCTATTTTTGCTTGGATTCCGCTACTGACAGCTTGGTTTGGACTCGAAGATTTATCAAAAATTGTTTTCATTTCAATAGCGACATTTTTTCCGATGTTTATTGCGACATGGAAAGGCATGTCGAGCATTCCAATGCAGCTTGTTGAAGTCTCAAGCACTTTAAGAATGACATTACTTCAACGCTTAACGCTTTTGATTTTACCGAGCATTGCACCATCAATGTTTGCTGGATTTCGATTGGCCTTGCTCTATTCGTGGATGGCATCTTTTGGAGCTGAATACTTGATGGGCTCTGGAATTGGTATAGGTAGCTACATGATGGCAGCACAGCAAAACTTTGAAATGGAGCGTGTGATAGCTGCAACCGTTTTGGTCGCTGGTTTAGGGGCGATTCTGGCATGGCTGGGCAAAATAACTGAAAACTACGCAACATCTTGGCGAAAAAACTGAGGTCAGACCATGACAATTACCCTTAATACAAATACTGAAAAACATCACCATTCTTTTCAAGCTAATGCTCAAACACGTGTGGCATTTCACCATGTCCACAAGTCTTTTGTCGTCAATCAACAACCTGTCAAAGTCATTCACGACTTTAATCTAGAAATTAAAGAAGGCGAGTTTATTGCGATTGTAGGTAGCAGTGGCTGCGGTAAATCTACGCTCTTACGTCTTTTGGCTGGACTTGATCAAGATTTTGATGGTCGAATTTTAATTGATGGTGCCGATGTAAGCGGGATTGGCGGCGATCGAGCAGTAGTTTTTCAAGAACACCGCTTATTTCCTTGGCTTACCGTTGAGCAAAACATTGAGCTGGGTTTATTAAATGAGGCGCTAACTTCACGTGATAAAGATATTCTGGTCCAGAAAGCAATTGAGTTAATTGGCTTAAATGGCTTTGAAAAGGCGTACCCACACCAACTATCTGGTGGGATGTCTCAACGTGTAGCCATTGCACGCAGTCTTGTTGTACAGCCTCGTATTTTCCTGTTAGACGAACCGTTTGGTGCCTTGGACGCATTAACACGGCATCAAATGCAAAATGAATTGCTACGTATTCAATCTCAACAAAAAATGACCACTGTTTTTATTACGCATGATGTGGAAGAGGCCGTAACTCTGGCAGATCGTGTGGTGATTTTAAAACCTAAACCTGGTCGTGTTGAACAGATTATTCCCGTCAATTTGCCACGTCCTCGAAATCGTTCAAGTTTTGAATTGCATCAATTAAAAGAACAGATTTTTCGGATTTTGACCGAAGACAAAATTGGTTAATAGGAGTTATTGATGAGTGAATTTAGTCAAGGCTCGATTAGAAAAGCATTTTTATTTGAGCAATTATCCAATCAGGTCACCCATACAACGACGGTTAATGATCCTTTTAGCCATAACATAGATGTTGGAAATGATCCTGCTGAGCCCAAAAAGAATGCTTTGGCAATTGCGATTGTCGCCGTTGCTGCGGCACATTTGGGAATCTGGTATATCGCTAAACAACTTCCTACACCTCAGCTTGATGTTAAAACACCTGACCCTGTGGTGATAGAGATTGTCAAACCGCCCGAACCACCTAAGGTGATTGAACCTAAAATCCCTCCAGTGGTGCAAAAGCCAAAGATACCGCCTGTTAGCCCAAAGCCTGAGCCTGTACAAAAGCAAATAGAGACACCAAAACCAGTACAGAAACACGTTGAGCAGCCTAAACCTGTTGAACAGCATAAGGCAGTAGAGCAACCACGGCCTGTAGCGGAACCCTTAAGTAAAAACGTGGTGGCGGCTCCTGTTCAACAACCCGTTTCAAAACCCGCTGAAGCACCTGCGAAAGCTGCTGATGACAACTTGCCAGTTACAGAAGCAAAAGGCTATGCAGGTTATTTGAGTAATCCAGCGCCTGAATATCCTGAACAGGCTCTCGATCGAGGTTGGGAAGGTTCAGTCATCTTGAGGGTAAAAGTCTTGCCAAATGGCAGTCCTGATAGCGTGACAGTCAAACAGAGCAGTGGCAAAAAAATACTCGATAGTGCAGCGGTGAGAACCGTAAAACAATGGAAATTCTCACCCGCTTTAAAAGGGAAAACACCAGTCGAAGGTTGGGTCGATGTTCCTATTCACTATCAGCTCCCAAAATAATTTTTAACTTAATATTGATCTATAAGGAATTTTAACATGAATGATATAAACTCCCTGATCCACGAGGGGACTATCTGGTTATTGGTTACTTTTTCAGTTGTGACGTGGGGTTTGATTGTCATTAAACTGGTTCAAACCCAAAAAGCCAACCGCCAAAGTAAAGCCTTTGCAGAAGAATTCTGGAGTGCCAAAAATCTGCAAGATGCGATTCAAAAATCGGAAGTAGGCCAAGGACCAGTGGCACGCATTGCAAATACTGGTTTTAAAACACTTGCCGATGCAGATGACGATACTCATCAAGATTTACAACATAGTTGGAGTCGTCAAGATTTACTTGAGCGTCATTTACGCAAACAAATTTTGTCTGAACGTCGCCAGTTAGAAAAAGGCTCTGCCTTGCTCGCATCTATTGGTAATAATGCACCTTTCATTGGGCTATTTGGTACAGTCTTTGGGATTATCCATGCTTTACAGGCCATTGCACATTCGGGTAATGCCAGTATGGATGTCGTTGCAGGGCCGATTGGTGAAGCGCTAGTTGCAACAGGTATCGGGATTGCGGTGGCTGTTCCAGCAGTACTGGCATATAACTATTTTGTGCGTAAAGTAAAAACTATTGGTGCAGAACTAGATGACTTTGCGACCGATTTTGTCAGCCTAAACCAAAAATCAGGTTTTCAGCTTAAGACAGTCAAGGCAAAAACAACAAATACTAGCACTCCAGCCAGCGAGTTAAGCCATACCCATAATAAAGAAAAGGTATATGCATAATGGCAATTTCAACATCAGAACAAGATGATGTCGTCAGCGAGATCAACATTACCCCTCTAGTGGACGTGATGTTGGTTCTGTTGATTGTGTTTATCGTCACGGCGCCCTTACTGACCAATACTGTTAAGGTAAACTTACCCAAAGCGGCACCAACACAGGTGACAGATCAGACCAAGGCTGTGGTTATTAGTGTTAATCCAAAAGGGGAAATTTATCTGGATAAAGATAAAGTCACTCTTGAACACTTCGAACAGGCCATTCAAACGCGTAAGGCAGCCAATCCTAAATTGGCTCTGAACCTGAATGCAGATGAGACGGTTCCTTATGGTACGGTTGCCAAGTTACTGGCCAGCATAGAACGGGTAGGCGTTGATAAACTATCAGTCATTACATCGCCTAAGTCTTAAGTTCTATCAAAATAAACAAGACGAAAGAAAATCAAGATCCAAATTTGAGATCTTGATTTTTATATAATTGTTTAATCTAAATTTATATTAAACTTGAATTTCACGATTAGGTTGTATGGTCTATTTTAGAGCTTCAATTTGATGGTGAGATGGCGAATGACAACACTTGTTTATAACGATAAAAGAAGAAATAACTATGATCATTTTTTAGATTTATTAGATCAAACTCATATCAATCGTTATCAAGATTTCAACATTACCTTTGAATATAAAAAACTGGCTGAACAAATGCTGTCAGAATGTGAATTCATGGACGCGTGTTCGCTTGAAGAAAAGCAGAAATTATTTAATGAAATTAAGATAAAACATCTTTATCAAGGGCAAGTGCTATATTCGAGAAATCAAGACTGTCGTGAACTGATCATTGTTTTAAGTGGTGTACTCAAATTAGGTTGGAATTCATACGATGGGAAATATCTTATTCATCGTTTTATTCCTACAGGCGCACTATTAAATATTGTCTATCTTATTTCTGAATCTGCCTTAGAGCATGAATATGTTGCACACGAAGCAACTGTGATTGCAACCATTCCAGAGCATATCTTTAAGCACACCATACAGCACAATTCACGCATGCTATATCAGGTTTTAAAATTGGTATGTCAGAGAACACGGCTTTTAGACAATGATATCTATCACACCTCTACGCAGCCTTTAAAGGTACAAATTGCGCGACAGCTCATCTATTTAATCGAATTTTTTTCGACCCAAACTCAAAAAGGCATCGAGGTTTTGTTAAAACTCTCACAAGAAAATTTAGCTGAGCTTTTAAAAATATCGAGACAAAGTATCAGAAAGGAAATTCAGTGGTTTGTTGAGGAAGGCATTATAGAAACAAAATACAATCATATCTCTGTTAAAGACATCGACAAATTAAAAGCCTTACTGCACTAAAGAGATTATGACGAATTATGAATAATTTTTCATAAATGCAGAAATGCTATGTAATTTTTGTTGCAGAATTTAAAGGGGGTAATTTCTAAACTCATATCATCAATGACGAGCACGATGATATGGCAGATTTATTAATAAAAAAACCAGTGAGTAAGTTAATCGATGTGATCCCTTTAGCAGGTCGTATCGGTGCGCAAATTAATGGTGTTGAATTATCTTCAAACCTTAACCCGGAGGTTTTGAATCAAATTAGGCAATCATTGCTTGAACATAAAGTTATTTTTTTCCGTAATCAGGAACATTTAACCGACCAAGAGCAGGAAAAATTTGCCGAATTACTTGGGCAACCTATTTCCCATCCTACAGTGCCAGTGGCAGAGGGTTCGACTTATATATTTGAGCTTGATTCCCGTCATGATGGTCGTGCAGACGTTTGGCATACCGATGTCACCTTTGTATCAAATTATCCAAAAATTAGCATTCTAAGAGCGGTAACTACTCCCAATCGAGGAGGAGATACCACATGGGCAAATACAGAAGCAGCCTATGATGAATTGCCAGAGCCACTAAAGCTCCTTGCCAATCAGCTCCGTGCGATTCACACCAATGATTTTGATTATGGTGGTTTTCGGCCTTCTGCAAGTGATGAAGTCGTAAAACGCCATCAAAAAATCTTTGCTTCAACGGTCTATGAGGCGGAACACCCATTAGTCAGAGTACACCCAGAAACAGGCAAGCGAACTTTAATTTTAGGCCAATTTTTTAAACGATTTGTGGGTCTGACTGCTAAAGAGTCCAACAAACTATTTGAAATTTTTCAAGATCGTATTACCAAACCAGAAAACACGATTCGCTGGACGTGGAAGGACGGTGATGTCGCTATTTGGGACAACCGTGCCACTCAGCATTTAGCCGTCAATGATTATGGTAATGCCTTGCGTATTATGCGACGCGTTACGTTGGCAGGCGATGTTCCTGTTGATATCAATGGTAAAGCGAGTAAGCAAATTAAGCCATCTACGTCATAAGTGTCTAAATAATACGACGCTAATTTATCAATAAAAAATGTGGAAAATATAATGAAACCATCAATTTTTAAGAAATTGATCTTGCTGAGCTTATTGGCTTTTGGACATGCCAGTTACGCTGAAAGCCTTAAAACAATCCGAATTGGTTCTCCCGATTTGACTGCTGGTCAGAAACACGCGGGTGGTGGAGTTGTTGATGTGCTTTACAACAAAAAATGGCTTGAGCAAGAACTTGCAAAAAACAATGTCAAAGTGGAATGGCATTTCTTTAAAGGTGCTGGACCAGCCATTAATGAAGCATTGGCCAACAATCAACTGGATTTTGCCTTTTTAGGTGATTTACCTCCAATCATTGGTAAAGCCAATGGATTAGATACCCAATTACTTGTTCCAACGGCGCGCGGCATCACCAATTATCTGGCGGTAAGATCTGATCTTTCGATCAAAAATTTTGCTGATTTAAAAGGAAAACGCGTTGGTTTGTTAAGAGGGACAGCAGATGAATTGTCATTTGTGAGTGCATTGAGCAGCCAAGGTTTAAAGCTCAGCGATGTGCGAGTGGTCAATTTAGACTTTAACGCCGTCAACGCTGCTTTGGCCGCAAAAAAAATTGATGCTTCATGGGGACCTTCTCGATTTTTTGCGTTACGTGACAAACACATCGTTAACTTGCCTATAAGTAGTCGTCAGTTAAATGGTGCAGGATCTACTCAAGGTGTGTTTTTAGGTCGTCAATCTTTTATTCGACAACATCCAAATGAAACACAACAGGTTGTGACTCAGGTTGTAAAAGGGCTGAATTGGCTCTCAAATGAGCAAAATCGAGTACCACAAGTCGCACTCTTTTTTACCCAATCGGGTTATCCGGCTTCTATATATGCTCAGGAACTCAATGGTGTAAATCTGAAGTTTTTATATTCACCGTTATTTGATGGCTATTACACCCAACAATTGCAGCAAAAAATCACTTTGGCTACGCAACAAGGGTTGATACGCAAAAATATTGACGTCAAAAGCTGGATTAATCCGTCATTCGTAAATCAATCACTTGAACAATCAAATTTAAAGACTTACTGGAAACCAACTCAGCAGTACGAATATTTGAAATCCGTGAAATAAGCACCGTCTTTTAAAACTTAATTATGGGGTAAATAATGTCGATACATTCGAAAAATGTAGCGCGTGATCCGTTCACGTCAGCAACTAAACAAAAAATTTTAAATCTAAGTCTGCTCTCGCTGAGTATCTTGTCAGTTTGGGGACAAGCTCATGCAGAAACTGTCTCAAATACTGCACGTTCTTCAGAGGATGTGGCTCAGTTAGAGACCGTAGTTGTAACAGCAACACGCCGTGAAGAATCACTTCAAAAAGTACCTGTTGCCGTTTCAGTTATTAGTGGAAAGGAACTCGATAAGCAACAGCGAAACTCACTTGAAACATTGGTAACACAAGTACCAAGTGTTAATTTTCGGGCTGGAGCTTCCAATAAGGATACTTCTTTATTTGTTCGCGGTATTGGAACTGTTACCACTTCACCGGGTGTTGAACCTTCTGTCTCAACAGTGATAGATGGCGTTGTTTACAGCCGACCGGGGCAAGCAACACTTGATTTGTTAGATGTGGATCGTATTGAAGTCCTTCGTGGTCCTCAAGGAACACTTTTTGGTAAAAATGCATCGGCAGGTGTAGTTAATATTGTGACCAAAAATCCAACCAGTGAAACCTCTGGTTATATTGATGCCTATGCCACTAGTGATAGTGAACAACGAATTAAGCTAGGAGCATCTGGTACATTAATTCCTGAAAAATTAACTGCCAATGTCTCGGCGCTATTAGGTAATTTTGATGGTAATGTAGATAACCTTACAACCAATCAAGATGTTAATGGCTATAAAAACTATGGGTTTAGAACCAAATTTGAATATACGCCTACCGATAGTTTAGTTTTAGGCTTTACTGCCGATTATCTGCATAAAAAAGGAAGTGCTCCGACAGGTATTGTAGTTAAAAATACCGATGCCAACTATGCAGCAGCATTATCGCCTGTTGTAGCATCTCCAACCAATCGAAGTACGGTTGAAAATACTCAAGCCTCGACTGATGATACCAATCAGGGGGTAGCGCTTACCGCAGACTGGACATTAACCAATCATCAATTGTCATCCATTACGGCCTTTCGCCAATGGAAAAACACACAGATTGGTGACAGCGATCAGCTTGCTGCTCCGACACCAAATTTTGCCGGAATTGCCGATTTAGGGCATGTTAACAGTAAGCAATTTTCTCAAGAAATTAGAATTAAACCGCTCGATCATGGTTTTTTTGATTATGTCGCGGGTCTATATTTTTCAAAGAACAAAAACGATGAGACTTATCAACGCGAGTCAACGTGGTACAACAATGCCTCTAATGCCTATGTCGTAGATTTTGGTAAGGCAATCTATAACACAGACAGCACCAACTATGCTGCATTTGGTGAAGGTACCTTTCATTTCACAAATCGATTGAGATGGATTGCTGGTTTACGTGTTACTCGAGATGAGTTGTCTTATGATCACAGTCGAGTTTCAACTGTTCCAAGCAGTGTAGGTGTCCGAAATGCCATTCGTTCTTCATTTAGCAGTGATGGATCGACCAGTGAAACTGGAGTTTCGGGCCGCATTGGACCTCAATATGACTTTACACCGAATATATTGGGCTATTTTACCTATTCGAGAGGTTATAAAGGTCCTGCATATAACGTTTATTTTAACATGCAGCAAAATGATACACCGGTCATTGATCCTGAAACGGCTAACTCTTACGAACTTGGTCTCAAATCTCAATGGCTGAATAATCGTCTGCGTGTCAATGTGGCGTTATTTAACACTGATTATGATAACTATCAGGCAAATTTTAGAACTCTCGACCCAAATGGTTTCCCAATAACCCGTTTGGTTAATGCAGGAAGTGTCTCTACCTATGGGGCTGAAATTGATTCGGTATATAAGATTAATCCAAATTGGGCACTAAACTTTTCAGGTGCCTATACACATGCACGAATTGATGACTTCAAATGTCCAGCTGCCGATACTTCATGCCCAAATGTAAATGGTAAGCCACTGCCATTTTCTCCGGATTGGAAATTTAATACTCAGCTCGATCGCTATTTTACTCTGGCAAATAACAAACAAATTGAACTTTCAACCCAATATGCGTGGCAAAGCAAAGTTCAGTTCAGTCTCGACCAAAACCAAAACACCATTCAGGGTGCATATGGACTTTTGAACGCGAGCATTGCCTTAGCTGATACTGCTTCTGACTGGCGATTGGCATTGAATGTACGAAATATAACGGATAAATCATATACAACCTTACTGAGCACCAATGGTAGTCGTATTACTCGTCAAGTCCCTAGAGATGATGAACGCTATTTTGGCATTTCATTCCGTAAAAATTTCTAAAAAGTATGTCTAGTACGCCTCATTTTTTTTTCGAGGTGTACACCCATCCATTGGACTGATTAAAATGAGTAATCCTTCGTCTACAAGAAAGCTTCACCTTAATTTATTTTTAGACGGTTATGGCCATCATTTGGCCAGTTGGAGACATCCAGCGAGTCAATTAAACCTAAGCCCCTATGAACGCTACTTAAGTGCAGCAAAAATAGCTGAAGAGGGAAAATTTGATGCCATTTTTTTTGCCGATAGTTTAGCTGTTGATCCAGCAACTGCGACATCAGGCAAAATTCGGGGTAACGAGATTGAACCTCTTACCTTACTTTCCGCAATCGCGACACAAACCCGTCATATTGGACTCATTGGAACAGCCACGACAACCTACAATGAGCCATATCATCTCGCAAGAAAATTTGCCTCTTTAGACCAGATTTCTGCTGGACGTGCAGGATGGAACCTCGTCACCACTGATTTTGCGCTTGAAGCGAAAAATTTCAGTACAAAGGAACATGTCAAACATCAAGACCGCTATGCACGTGCTGAAGAATTTCACGATGTCGTAAAAGGACTTTGGAATAGTTGGGATGAGGATGCAGCTATTCATGATAAAACCAGAGGTATTTTCTTTAATCCAGATAAGGTACACACGCTCAATCATTGCGGTGATATTTTTCAGGTAAAAGGTCCACTCAATATTAGCCCAAGCCCACAGTCTCACCCTGTGGTAGTTCAGGCAGGCAGTTCAGAACGAGGCAAAAATCTGGCAGCTCGTACGGCAGATGTCATTTTTACTGCGCAATCTAACTTAGCCGCTGCACAGCAATTTTATAGCGATGTAAAGCAACGTCTTGAAGACTTTGATCGCCAAGAACATGAGCTAGTGGTCATGCCGGGTGTATATGTGCTTGTTGCTCATACGCATGAAGAGGCTAAGAAACAGCAACAGCTTTTAGATGGGCTCGTTGATGATGACATTGGCCTAGGGCTTTTAGGAAGAATGTTGGGCAATTTTGACTTAAGTGATGTTGATGTGAATCAGCCTTTAGCTTCCTTAGATTTATCTGAGACGCAAACGGGGCAGCAAAGTCGCCAGCAATTAATTCAGGCACTCGGGCAAGAGCAGGGTCTAACTATTAAGCAGCTTTATCAACGTATTGCATCGGGACGAGGGCATTTTTGTTTGGTTGGAACGCCAGAATATATCGCCGATCAACTCGAGAAGTGGTTCATTAGTGGTGCAGCAGATGGATTTAACATTATGCCGGCCGTCATATCAAACGGAATTAGAGACTTTGTCGATTTAGTTATTCCCATCCTTCAACAGCGCAATTTATTCCGCAAAGAATACGAAGGTCAAACATTAAGACAAAACCTCGGCCTCTTGGCTGCTGCCGAATAAAAGGACAAAAATATGTATCTCGCAAATTCAGAACGATATCAATCATTTAAATATCGTAAAATTAAAAATAGTGGTTTGGTATTACCACCATTGTCACTTGGTTGCTGGCATAACTTTGGAGATGACACTCCAATTGAGCAACAAAAATCGGTACTTTACACGGCGTTTGATCATGGAATTAATCATTTCGATCTAGCCAATAATTATGGAACACCTTTTGGAAGTGCAGAGAAAAATATTGGGCACTTTTTAAAAACCGACTTCAAACCATATCGGGACGAACTTATTATTTCAACAAAGGCAGGCTGGGACATGTGGCCTGGACCTTTTGGACAAGGTGGTAGCAGCCGAAAATACCTGATGGCTAGTCTTGATCAAAGCTTACAGCGACTGGGGCTTGATTATGTCGATATTTTTTATTCACATCGTTATGACTCAGAAACACCGCTTGAAGAAACAGCCAAGACACTTGCCGATATTGTGCAGCAAGGTAAAGCACTCTATGTGGGGATTTCTTCTGGATATACACCAGAGTTAACTTTACAGTTGATAGAATTGCTTCAGGCCTATCACGTTCCACTTACTTTGCATCAACCGATTTACAATTTTTTTGAACGTCAGATTGAGCAGGGTTTAACAGAGACTGCTAAACAAGAGGGTTTTGGTGTAATTACGTTCTCACCACTGGCCCAAGGCCTATTGGCTGGACGATATCTGAATGGTGTACCTGAAGACTCACGTATTGGGCGTGGTAGTCGCTATTTACAGTCAGAGCACCTCGTTTCATTGAAGCTACAGCAAATACAGCAGTTAAATGAAATAGCAAAGCGTCGAGACCAGACATTGGCTCAATTGTCATTGTCATGGGTTTTACGTGATGAACGGATTACATCGACAATCATTGGTGCTAGTCGACCAGAGCAGATCATCGAAAACTTAAAAGCATTGCAAAACACTGTGTTTAGTGCAGATGAGTTGACTCAGATTGACGCTATTCTAAATACGCCATAACTCTATACAAAATTTGCAGCATGGCTTTTAGGAGCCAATGCTGCAATGATTATGCATTTTATTTGTTAAAAGCTAAGTTTCACGGTTGCACCAATGGTACGAGGCTGACCTAAACTAGCGAGAACAATACCATTAGAAGAATTCCATGTATTGGTCACATAGGTTTCATTGGTGAGGTTTTTTACCCATAGCGCGACATCCAGTTCATTTTCACCAATACGATGTCGAGCACCTAGACTCGCATTCGTTAATCCATAGGCTTTAATGACACTGTACGGGTTATTATCTAAAGAGCCATATGACCAATCTCGCCAAGCATAACTTCCTGAAACATAAGGCTGCCAGTTATTATGTTCAGCTAAGTCATAACGGAAATTGAAATTTGCAATCCACTTCGGTACGCCATATACACGTTCTCCAGACAGATCTTGTGTATTTACGCCTGTTGGAATGCTGATATTGGATGGAGCCGGGGCATTTTTATATTCTGTATAGGTGGTATCGTTAAGAGAACCATTAAAATTAAGTGTAAGGCGACGAATAGGTTGATAGGTTGCATCGAGTTCAATTCCTCGGCTGCGTACTTTACCCGCATTTGCCAATACACTCACTACAGAGTTACCGACTTGTTCATAGCTTGTGGTTTGATAGTCAGAAACATCAATCCAGAATATATTGCTATTGAGCTGTAAGGTATTATTAAGAAAATTTTGTTTTAATCCAATTTCATAGTTATCTGCTTTTTCAGGATCAACCTTTAACGAGTTAGCACCCGCTGCTGGTGCAGAACCAATGCTCAGGTTAAAGCCACCTGATTTCTCGCCGTGTGAATACGTTGCATAGGCCAGTGTGCTCGGATTTACCCGATAGCTGCCAGTCAGTAAGCCAGAGTAACTTAAACCATGTTGCTTCAGTTCACCCGAATCATATGCACCAAGCTGGGCATTTAGTAAATTACGCTCTGCCGCACTTAAACCCGAAACTGGTGTCCCCCCAATAGGATCGGTTCTATAGATACTGGCAGATTTATCTTCATAGGTGACCCGTGCACCTGTAGTAATGTCTAGCTTCGGAGTCGCATGCCATGTACTTTGACCGAATAATGCTGAGCTTTTTGTCTCAGTTGTTCCATATGAATACGAGTCTCGATTATTCAAAATATTCGATTGACCATTTGCAATTAAGGTTCTCACGCTCGGAACGTTATAAAGATAGAATGCGTCAGCCGTATCTCCATATAAAGAGAAAGTCGTATTGTCTAACTGTTGCTGAAAGTAATATAGGCCCGTTACCCAATCCACTTTTTGATTTCCAGCAGATGTTAGACGTAGCTCTTGAGAATATTGTTTATCTCGAACCGAAACACCGGCATTCGTCAATGCATTTGAGCTAATAAAATCACTGTTGGTTGGAGTGAAGTTCCAAAAGCGGTATGCACTGATCGACGTAATTTTTTTACCGCTATCTAGCGACCAATTGGCTTCTGCCGAACCACCACCTTGCTCAACAGACATATGTTGTGGGGCATCTGAATGAATCTGTTTATCTTTCCAATTGGTATAAAGATTTTTGGCACCTGACTGTGTGGCATTTTCTAAGTAACGATTGTAGTTATTTCCATATACGGTACTGTTAAACGTTGGCCCAGCGTAGTACACCACCATCGCACCTTGATCATCATCTTGCTTGTTGTAATCTGCAATTAGACGTAAATTAAAATTCTCTTGCGGCTTCCAGAGAATTTGACCGCGGACACCTTCGCGATCTGTATTGTTATAATCTTTACCATTATAGGTGTTATGAATAAAACCATCCTGAGTGGTTTTATAAAATGAGAGTCGGCCTGCTACATTTTCGGATAGAGCATCTGAAAATGTTCCTTTAGCCTGCAAATAATTGCGTGAGCCAAAAGAAATTTCAGCAGAATGGTCTGGGTCGAAGGTAGGCTGTTTTGAGCTAATGTTTAATAAACCCGCCGTAGTATTTTTACCAAATAATGTCCCTTGTGGCCCGCGTAATAATTCGAGTTGAGCAATATCTAATAAATCAAATACAGCCATGCCGGGGCGACCTAAGTAAACATTGTCCAGATAGACCCCAACACTAGCTTCCAAACCATCACTGGCTGGGTTATTACCCAAACCCCGAACCGCTACACTCGATTGACGTGGATTCAAGAAAGCTACATTAAGGCTGGGTAGGGCTTGTTGTAGATCTTCAAGTTTACTGAGTTTTTGTGTTTCCAGTGTTTTAGCACTTAAAATACTAATGGGTGTTGGAACATTTTGCGCTTTTTCTTCACGTCTTCGTGTAGTCACAATGACATCTGCAAGCTGAATGACATCATCTGCTTTACTGTTTGACTGTGAATTTGTCGTACTGGCTTCCGTTACCGCTGTAGAAGAAGTGTCTTCGGCATAAACAATAGATGAATATCCTGCACACCCTATAAGTGAAATAAACAGACTTTGCGTGATTTTATTTAAAACTAATCTTTTTCTCTTGAAGTGAAAGGTGTGCTTTTGAACTGACATTAATGACTCCATTTTGTGTTTTCTTTGTGATGATTTTAATTTTTATGTAATTGAACACTGTCATTATCAGTACAAACTTAAGTTTATATTTTGATGATCTTATCTTTATATTTAATAGTAATTTTTTAAACATAGGTCTTTTAAAATATTGTTCAGGCGACAAATGTAAAAGCCAGCATGAGGTGCTGGCTTAGTTCAATCAGTTGATACTAATCTGTTTATTATCTTTATGCTTCAAACGGTTCTAACTGATCATTCTGTAATAATCTTCGTTGTTGCACATTTTCAATCACACCATTTTCTTTGACATAAGTTGCCCATTCTTTGAGTAATTCATCGAGCTTTTCTGGATATTGTTTTGCTAAATCCTGAGTTTCGCCTTTATCATCTTTAAGGTTATATAGCTGCCAGCGGTTTGGACCATTTGGCGCAGGGATGAAGAGCGCTTTCCATTCTCCTTTGCGCAGAGCCTTTTGACCAAATAACTCCCAGCCTGTGACATGATCTTCACTGTGAATATGGTCTTGTTGTACTTGTAAATAAGGCAAGATCGAACGTCCACGGAGGGGTACCAATTGACGACCTTTATACACCTGACCAGGATGCTGAATATTTAAATAATCCAGTAGGGTTGGTAGTAAATCCATGACCGTCAAAAACTCGTGACTGATCTGATTTTGGCGTTTAAACCCTGCGTAGTGAATAAAAGAAACTGTTCTAATTCCACCTTCGCTAGTGTGTGCTTTATATAGGCGAGCAGGGGCAGTGGCTGCTTGTGCCCAATGTTCTCCGTACCAAACATATGAGTTTGCTCGTCCAATATTATCAATACTGTTGTCGTAATATTGTTCGATAATTTCATTAAGTTGGCCACCAAAGACGGGTAGAGCTTCAAGTTGAGCACCTTCTGCACCATTGTCTGATAGGAAAATAACAATAGTATTGTCTAATTCACCTCGATCTTTGAGGTATTCGACTACACGTCCAACGTTTTGATCCATACGATCTACCATGGCCGCATAGACTTCCATAATTCTTGAAGACTTATCACGTTGCTCTTGAGTAAGATTTTCCCAGAATGGAGTTCTAGCGAGGACAGGGTGAATCGTTGTTTCTGCATCTACCAATTGAAGTTGTTTAAGTTTCTCAAGACGCTGTTCACGCAATTTAACGGGGCCATCTGCATAACGTCCTTTATATCGATCGATATCTTCCTGAGGTGCCTGTAAGGGCCAGTGTGGGGCAGAGAAAGGTAAGTATGCAAAAAAAGGACGTCTTTGGCGTGCTTCATCATCTTGTAAAAAGTCTAGAAGGCGAGTGGTAAAATAATCTGATGAATAAAACCCTTGTGGTAGTTCTTCCGAAAACTCATCATCTTCTGCATAGAGTCCTTTTGTGGACTTAAGTAAGCGTGGAATTTGCTCTTCTGGAATATCCGCTTCAAATAGATAATGATTAGCTGCACCTGGTAATAGTGCAAAAGAACGTTCAAACCCTTTTTTAATTGGAAAATATTCTGGTTTTAGACCTAAATGCCATTTCCCAGACATAAGGGTGTAGTAACCCGCATCTTTTAATAATTCTGGTAATGCGGCAACTTTGTTATTTAATACACCTTCGTAGCCTTCTTTACCTTCGAGTTCTGGGGTAAGGGCCTCTGCCATGGTTCCTAAACCAGCTAAATGATGGTCAGTACCTGAAAGTAACATCGCACGAGTGGGGGAACAGGTTGACGCCGTATGAAAATTAGTAAGTCTTAAGCCGTTTAATGCCAATTCATTCAAATGAGGGGTCTGGATTTCTCCACCAAAAGCACCTAAATCTGAAAAGCCTAAATCATCTGCCACAATCAATAAAATATTAGGTTGGTTTTTGATATTTACATCTGTCATGTTTTATCCAACAAAGCGACTAAAATGCTTAGTGTAAATATGACAAATTTTTATTCTGTTTCTATTCTGACAGTTATCTCCTAATAAAATCATATCATTATGACAAAAGCAGATATATCAAAGAAACTTAGTGGTACTGTTGAACTGATGAGTCTGTGCAATATCGCTTAGCTTTTCAAAGTCCAAAATAAAGATTTGGTTATATTTAACCTCAATGATGTTTTGGTTCGAAAGCGCTGCTAGTTCTTTATTAATACTTTGTCTTGAAGTCTGCAAAAGTTCTGCTAGATTTTCCTGACTCAATTTGAGATTCAGTAAAATTTTATCTTTGTCCTGATAGGAATGATAATCCACTAGAAAAACTAGTTTTTTAGCGAGACGAGTTTGCAATGTTTCAGTTGAATAAATGAAATTTTGTTCACGATTTAGCTGTGTTCTTACGCAGATTAATTTCAACACCATGAATAAAGCATCTGCGTTATTTCTGATGACATCCATAAATAATTGGCCAGGAAGGTTGGCAATTACCGTTCTACCTTGTGCAATATGGTCGTGAAGTAGGGGTTGACCAGTTACAATTGGAACAATATTGATTAATGTACCTGAAGGCACAAAAATATCGGTGTGATATTTGCCTTGAGATGTGCTCCAGCCAAGTTTAAGTGCGCCTTCAAGCAAAATATTGATATCAGTGCACGGATCATTTTGATTGTATATCGTTTGATTATGATAATACTTTCTTATTTTTAAGTGCTGAATAAGCGTAGATTTCTCTGTATTAGATAAAGATTGAATAACCTGATAATTTTCTAAAATACGAATACTTTTATGAATAAATTCATTCGTTATAATTTGATGATCCGAAGATTGTCCGCCGTCAAAATCATTCTGATATTTTGAGATAGGATTCCTGAACTCGATAATTGATGATGCTTTCATGATAAATCAGAGATATAAACTAAGATTTTAAACAGCTTATCAGAGTTAAAATTTATTCAAATTTCAAAAAAATATAATTTCATATTTAATTTTCATATGTGCGTGTTATTAATTATTTAAATATCAAAATAATTTTTTACGTGATGGATTGTCTCTGAAATAACAGAATGTGCCGCCGTTTCTGATAAAAATTCAGTCATATATTATGACAGGAAATTAAAATGACCACATTTATTCAGAAACCAGCACAACAACTACACGTTAAAAAATTAACTGGTCGAATTGGGGCTGAAATATCAGGCATTCATTTAAGCTCTGAGCTTGATTCATCCACAGTTCAGTTTATACACGATGCGCTACTAGAGCATAAAGTACTGTTCTTTCGTGGCCAGCAACATTTGGGGGACACGGAACAAGAGAAATTTGCAGAATTGTTTGGTTCACCCGTTAAACATCCAACAGTACCAGCGGTGGATGGCACAGATTTTATTTTTGAACTTGACTCACAAAAAGGTGCACGCGCCAATTCTTGGCATACTGATGTCACTTTTGTTGATGCTTATCCTAAAATTAGTATCTTGAGAAGCCTAATCATCCCTGAAACAGGTGGTGATACAACTTGGGCAAATACTGAAACTGCTTATGAAGATCTTCCTGAGCTTTTACAGCAATTTGCTGAACAGTTGGTAGCTGTACATTCAAATGAATATGACTACGGTGGACCAAAACAAAATGTCGAGCCTGAACAATTAGAAAGACTGAAGAAAATTTTTGTATCTACCAAGTATGAGTCAGAGCATCCAGTAGTCGTATTACATCCAGAAACGGGTAAGAAAAGCCTATTACTAGGGCATTTTTTCAAACGACTTGTGGGATTTAGCCAAAGTGATTCACAGCTTTTATTTAATATTTTACAAGAAAAAGTAACGCGTCCAGAAAATACAGTGCGTTGGCAATGGCAGGAAGGAGATGTGGTGATTTGGGATAATCGCTCTACACAGCACTATGCAGTTAACGATTATGGCGATCAACATCGCGTTGTACGCCGAATTACACTTGCCGGTGAAGTAACGACTGGTGTACATGGCTTAAAAGGTAAAACCACATTACCTAAAGATTTATCAGAAGAACAACTCGAAAAAGCCAAGCTTCACGCCGTTTTAAATGCCAACTAAAGACTATTTTAAACATGCAAAACGTCACTGTCGTTAAGCAGTGACGTTGTATATGTTGTTGAGAAAAACGATATGGCCACACTATCAAAACGTAATCGATTTATCTGGATTATTCCTGCACTTATTTTTGTCGCTTTGCTTCTGTTTATTTTCAAACCATCTTCATCAGCACCATCAAAAACAACGAATCAGACTGAAAACATTGTAAAAATTAGAATTGCAGTACCTGATCTAAGCAGTAGTGAAAGACATAGTAGCGGCACACCATTAGTTGATTATATTTATTTAAATCAGTTACTTGAAAAAGAATTTGCAAAGAAAAATATTCAGGTTGAATGGCAATTTTTTAAAGGTGCAGGACCTGTAATTAATGAAGCCTTGGCCAATAAGCAATTAGATTTTGCTTTTTTAGGCGACTTAGCCGCTATTATTGGTAAATCGAATCAAATCGATACTACTTTATTGGTAGCAACTGGACGGCACATAGATGCTTATTTGGGCGTTTTGCCAAATAAAGGATATACAAGTCTCGAACAGTTAAAAGGTAAACGAATAGCAATTTTTCAAGGAACTGCTATGCAATTATCGTTTGATCAATATATTGAGCGATATGGCTTTACTGAAAAAGATTTCCGCATTATTAATTTAGATCCTGCTGCAGCCAATGCAGCACTTGCAGCGAAGCAAATTGATGCCAGCTGGGGTTTAATGCCAATTCTAGCGCTTAAACAGCAGAAAATTGTAGAAGTTCCTCTGAGTACTGGGCAGAGACAAGATGGAGCTGGCACAATTCAATCAGGTTTGGTGGGTCGTAGTGAGTTTATTAAACAACATCCTGAAATTGTCCAAACATTGGTCAATACGGTTTTACAATCAGCACATTGGGTTTCACAGCCTGAAAACCGCGATAATGCCATTCAACTTGTCACAAAAAATGCAGGATTACCAACAGAACTCTATGCATTGAGTCTACAAGACAAAGCCTTAAAAACAGTTTTTTCACCACTTTTGGATGAATATTATCTAGGGCATCTACAAGAAGGTGTGCAGACTGCATTAAAGGCCAAACTGATAAAACGCGATGTTGATGTAAAACAATGGCAAAATGCTGAGTTTGTCGAACGAGGGATTCAACAGTTGAATTACGTCAATTATTGGAACTCTTCAAAATAAAATTATTAAATTAATTTAGTTGCGCAAAAAGACCTTAACAAAGGTCTTTTTTATAAATTGCATAATACGCATCTAAAATAATTCATGATTCTTTGTAGAGGCAACACGTATAGCTAAACGTACGGCAACAGAATCAAGGACTTAATAGTGAATTATATAACTGTTCGTATAATGTATATTATGTTAAATAGAAGATTTGGAAACCTACCATATATAAGGCTCTGGCTACTCTGCATTGTTACTACACCGTTTATTCTTTGCTACAGTAAATTCGCAGCTTAGTATCTGTTGCTCAAGCAACTTACTAGCCCTTAGCGCGCTTAACGATTTAAACTGACTAACCCTATTTCTAATCTTAGCCAGAAAAACACTCTAGGCAGCTTTCTACAAAATGTCATTACATTTTTAATTTGCCCTAGCTAGAACGCGTAAGCTACTTACCGTCTTTACCACCTTTACGGGCTTTATTTTTTGGCTACTGGCTACTGCGATACAGATTTCTTTCCCTAAATCGCCTTTTGGGCATTAAAGTTATTAATTTGCTTAGGCTAAATTTCAACACACAGAATATTTTATATATTATTGAAATTTATAAATATATTTTAAAAACACCCTTTACAGGCTTAGAAAAACTGATATAGTACGTGCGTACAGCTATTCTTTAGATTTCTATCACATTAGCCAATTTTGATAATTAATTACAGCCGAATACGCTTCGGGATGTGTTTTCGCAATTCCTCTCATTTTCCAACTAGCTCAGGTTATAATAATGGACTCCAAAAATATTGTTGATCTATTATGAACGCCTCCAATGACCCTTTACACGGCAAAAAACTTGCTGACATTTTGGATGAATTATTGGATTACTACGGTGGATTTGAAGGCTTAAGTCGTAAAATTGAAATTAGATGTTTTTGCATAGATCCAAGTGTTAAATCATCATTACGATTCTTACGTACCACACCATGGGCACGTGAAAAAGTAGAAAGCTTATATTTGTATGTCTTACGCCAAAAAGCCAAACAGAAATCATAGCTATCAAAACTCTAGCCTCAGCATTTTAATTAGTGGTGGATTGCCACCACTCTTCTAGACAAAGTTAGTCTATTCTTAAGACCTTTTTAGTAGAAAAATATGTATTCATAGCTTCCTAACAATTAAGCCCTATAAGTTGAATATTTAACAATTCATTTAAGAAACATCTACACGCTTTTCAGAAAATTTATTTTACTTTTACTATAAATCCCTAAGTTCAAGTGATCACACATGACTAAAAGAACAATAAATATTTACGGAGCCAGACAAAACAACCTTAAAAATATTTCATTAAAAATCCCAAAACATGAAATTGTTGTCTTTACTGGGGTCTCTGGTTCAGGTAAATCTTCTTTAGTTTTTGAAACCATTGGCGCAGAAGCTCAAAGACAAATTAATGAAACTCAAGATAGTTTTGTCCGCAATCGTTTACAGCATTTTGGCGTGGCTGACGTTGATAAAATTGAGAATTTAAATGTACCTGTCATTATTAATCAAAAACGTTTAACGGGTAACATTCGCTCAACCGTTGCAACAATTACAGATATTTACGCCAATCTTCGCTTATTATTTTCACGTATGGGTGAACCGTTTGTTGGATATTCGAATGTTTTTTCTTTTAATCATCCCAATGGCATGTGTCCACAATGCGAAGGTATTGGTTTAGAGCAAACAATTGATATTTATAAAATATTAGATTTAGATAAATCCTTAAATGAAGAAGGCGCTATCAATTTTCCTACCTACCAGCCTACTGCATGGCGTTGGACTCGATATGCAGATTCAGGTTATTTCGATTTAGATAAAAAGTTAAAAGATTATAGTGAAAAAGAATGGGACTTATTGTTGTATGCCCCTCAACACAAGCCTTTGAATCCAACAATTAAATGGAGAAAAACTGCACTTTACGAAGGATTGGTGACCAGATTTGAACGTAACTTTCTAAAAGGAGAAACGCGGGAAAGAAATCGTTATGGGCATAAGCTTGAGCAGATTATTACAACCAAAGAATGTTCTTTGTGTAAAGGCCAACGGCTTAATCAAAAATCTTTATCTTGTAAGATTAACGGTAAAAATATTGCGGAATGTACAGCTCTATCTGTATCAATGCTTTTAGAGTTTATAGAGTCCATAAAAAGTGAGAAATTTGAAACCGTTTTACATGAACTCATTAATAAGCTGAGCAACTTAAACTTAGTTGGTCTCAGTTATTTAAACCTTAATCGTGTGAGCAATACATTATCGGGCGGTGAATCACAACGAATCAAAATGGTTAAACATTTGGGTAATAGTCTAGTTGATCTGCTCTACATTTTTGACGAGCCCAGTATTGGGCTGCATCCAAAAGATTTAGATAATATTATTAAAATCATTCAAAAGATTAGAGATAAAGGAAATAGTGTTTTACTGGTTGAACACGACCCTGATCTTATTAGAACAGCTGACCATGTCATTGATATGGGTCCTCTTTCTGGTGTCAATGGTGGTCAAATTATTTACCAAGGAACTTTCGAAGAATTAAAGCACTCATCAGGTTTAACAGGCCAGTTTTTTAAAAGGCCAAATACCTATAAGAAAACACCCCGTATGAGTAATGAATGGATTTCGATTAAAAAGGCTCATTTATTCAATTTAAAAAATATTGATGTCGACATTCCTAAAAAATGTCTAAGCGTTATTACAGGTGTTGCGGGTTCTGGAAAAAGTACGTTAATTAGCAAAGTGTTACCACAACAATATCCTGAAACAAAAGTGATTGATCAATCTGCAATTACTGCAAGCATTCGGTCAAATTTACTGACCTATCTAGACCTTCTTGATCCGATTCGCCAACTATTTGCAAAAGCAAATAAAGTGAGTGCTAAGCTTTTTAGTTTTAACAGTGAAGGTGCTTGTCCTCAATGTAAAGGATCAGGTATCGAGAAAATTGAACTCGCATTTTTAGATGATGTCGAAATGACATGTGACCTTTGTCACGGCTCAGGATATGCCCCAGAGGTGCTGAAATATCACTATAAAGATAAAAACATTGCTGAAATCTTGAAAATGACTGTTACGGAAGCCAGCCACTTTTTTGAAGATCGTAATTTGCAGCAGCAATTTAATTCATTGGTAAGCTTAGGATTAGACTATATTGCAATTGGCCAACGCTTAAATACTTTTTCCGGTGGCGAGCGCCAAAGATTAAAACTCTCAAAAGAGCTCAATGAAACAGATAATATTTTTGTATTAGATGAGCCGAGTACAGGTTTACACCCTTCTGATACTGAAAAATTGATTAGTTTATTAAATAGCTTAGTTGAAAAAGGCAATACGATCATCGTTATCGAACATAACCTAGACATTATTAGCCAAGCAGATTGGATTATTGATATCGGTCCATTAGCTGGTGACAAAGGTGGTGAATTGGTGTTCTCTGGAACTGTTACTAGTTTGCTCTCCGCAGAAAAATCATTCACAGGCTACTATTTAAAAAAATATCTAGAGCTGTAAAGATTTGATTAACTAGCTTGGCATAATCAAGTTTAAATGTGAGAGCCCTCTAGACTCTCAAATCTCTAATTGCTGTAAGAAACACTCAAGCAACCTCTCCCACTCATTACTATGACCGATACTTAGCCTGAATCATCAGCATGATAATAACGAACAACGAAGGTATTGCAGCAATCACAAATAAATGGGTAATGACTAAAAATTGAGAAAGATAGCCACCAAATAACGGCCCAATGACCGAACCCAAACGGGCAATTCCAATACTCCAGCCCACCCCAGTGGTACGAAGTGAAACTGGGTAATAACTCGCAGACAGCGCATTAATGGCAGGTTGCCCACCAACTATTGCAAAGCCAGCAATAAAAATAATGACAAATAATAAAACGATATGGCTAACAGCATAGCCAATTAAAGCAACACTAATCACTGCAACTAAAAAAACAGGAATTAATACTTTATAAAATCCAGTCTTATCGATTTTAAGACCCATCACAACACTACCAATCGTACCGCCTAATTGTAGAGTTGAACCGATCATGAGTGCCTGATTTAATGATAGTCCTGACTCTTTGGACAAAGTCGGTAGCCAGTTCGCCAGAAAATAGAGACTGATCATGTTTAAAATACTAATGATCCAGATAGAATAGGTAAAAAATGCACGCTTATTTTTAAATAACTCAAGCGGTGACTTCTTAACCTGAACTTCAGTCGTATTAATGATTTTCATCTCTGAATTGAAGGTTAATGCAGGATAAAATTTCTTTAACCAAAACAAAATTTTGGGCGTATTTTTGCTATTTTCACTTAAGAAATATAAAGACTCTGGCAGCTTAAACAACGTGATAAAGAAAATAATTAAAGGAACAATACCGCCAAAATAGAAAATTGCCTGCCATCCTCCCCAAGGAACTAATAAGGCGGATATACCTCCTCCCAACATAGCCCCGACCGTATAGCCGCAAGAAATGACCATCATGGTGAAAATACGAGATTTATATGGAACAATTTCGGAGCTATAAGCCATGACATTTGGCATGATACCTCCTAAAAAAATTCCTGTAATAAAGCGGATTGCAGTCAATTGCTCAATATTGCCAACATGTGGTGTTACCAACATCAATATGGAGAACATAAAGGTTGAGATCAGTAATATTGGACGGCGGCCAAATCGATCAGAAAGTGAACTTAATAAAAATGATCCGACAAACAAACCAAATAAGCTGGCGCTAAACACAACGCCTAGCATGGTTTTATGAACGCCCCATTCTTCTATAATCATTGGGGCTGCGTAAGCCATGGACTGAATGTCATACCCATCCATAATCATCAGCAATAAACAGGTGAACAAAATAAATTTCTGATAACGTCCAACTTTCTGCTGATTGATCAAATCACTTAATGCAACTTCTTTCATGGTCATCCTTTCTCCATGTTGCGCTTTCAATTATTCTCATTTTAATTACGCTATTCATAATTAATTTACGAATAACGTAAAATAAAATAACAATATTATCCCCACAAAGTCAAAAGATTATTTTTTGATTTATCGCACGGCGCTTATGGTCTACTCATCACACCATATTTTTAAATTATTCCCTTTTACTCAAATACTTGCTTTAAAAAATTGCTCTAGCACGACATCTCTTTCTTCCAAACTATTGGAACTTAAAAATTGCATCATCAAGCCATCGATTAGGTTTAACACTATGTTGGCATCGGGTTTTATTGCACAAGTCTCTAGACTAAAAACCAGATCAAAAATCTCATGAAGTAGCCATTTTCGATATTCAACTACCATGCGGTAACCCTGCGAATAAACGAGTTTAATTTCAAATATAGCTTTGAGTAATAAGTGGTACAGGCTATTAGAACAGACATGTAAGCGCACAATTTCTTTGAGTTTGTCGCTTGAAGTGTAATAACGGTTTGAGTAGATAATAGACAGTACCTCTTCTTTAAGCAGTCTCTTTTGAAAGGCGATACACATTTCAATCAGGCGCTCTTTTGAGGCAAAGTAGTTATAAAAAGTGGTTTTGGTTATTTCAGATTCTTTCACAATCAGGTCTATTCCCGCCGTGTGAAAACCATGGGTGGTAAATAAGCGTATCGCGGTACGAATAACCTGTAATTTTTTGGAAGAGATTTCTAAATTTGACATAGTTTTACCGTTATAAATTCTTGTTGTTTCTAAAAGAGATACTTTTCTGGGAGAAAAAAGGCATAGCAAAGCCGTAAGACTGTGCTTGGCACATCTCAAGTTTTATTGTTGATGCAAGTTTTTTTTGAGCCGTAAGGACTTAAAGCCTGAAAACCTTTGGGTGATCAAGCTGCTTTAAATTTTTAAGTTGTGTCGTTATAGCTTTTGGCAAGGACTGCCAAGAAATAATGAATGTGCAAAGCCAACTCCTTCTATAGGGAGTTCTGCCAGACATTTTAAATTATGGTGGCAGAACGGAAGAGGGTTAGCAGACTAGTAATAACTCAAACTAGCACACCCGAAGGTGTCCCTCTCCCGTCCTACCGCTACGGGAGGGAACGAGTAGTTCACCACACAAGGCTGTTCCTCAGAAGGAATGGCTCTGATGCGGGAGTTATTATGCGGTCTGCTAAAACCGACTGGCAATGTGGCCAGCACGCAAATGGTAATCTCCAATATTTGAAGTGTCAATGTGAAATTGGCTAGAAATTATTTAATTAATTATTGTTTTTCATTTAATTACATAATTAAGGAAAGTCTTAAGTAACTCCTACTCTATAATGTGCCATAGTAAGAGAACTTCACTATTTCAATATATCTGCATGATCATGCAGACGTTGAATTGATCTTTTAAAATCAAAAATCTGTAGATCTTGCTCTATCTGTAACCAGATATCCTGATATTGACCAAAATGTTGTATACATAGTGCCAATTGTTGCTTTGCTCCACGAATATAACCAATACTTAAATGTTGTTCTAATTGTGCTAGTGCATCTTGCAGGTTGAGATGTGTGACAAAAGAAGGAACAATTTGAATGGGATCTGCTATTTCACCCGTACTGTTTTGTATCGGGATATAGATTTCGGGCTGCTCATCAGGCTGATGCTGATGAATCCATTTCAATCCAAGCTTATCTCCAATTTTGTTTAACAATAGATTAAGATCGACTGGTTTTACTAAAAAATCTTCATTCAATACATCTGTTTCAGGATTCTGCATGCGCTCATTAGCATCTGCTGAAATAATGATAATGGGTACATTGGTCATCTTATTTTTACGCAATAACTTCGCTGTTTCCCAACCACCGAGCACTGGCATAGTCAAATCCATCAAAATTAAATCAGGATTAAACACCGGAACCTGCTTTAAGCATTGCAGCCCTGATTCTGCTTCTTCCAAAATAAACCCTAGAGGCTGTAAAAAGTTTAAAACCAAACCACGATCTGTCACTTCATTATCAACCACCAAAATTTTATGGCGCTGCCCCGTATAACCCACTACCGTATTCGATGCGACATCGGCAATTGGGTGAATCAAGGACTTGGAAGGTAAAAAAAGTTTAACTTTAAAAATTGAACCTTGTTGAAGCTGACTACTTAATTTCAACTCTCCACCCAAGATATCGACCAACATTTTAACGATCGGCAAGCCTAAACCTGTGCCTGCAAAACCACCTTGTACTACATTATTTCCACGTTCAAATGGCTGAAAGATGCGTTTAAGATCTGACTCAGCAATTCCACAACCCGTATCATGAATCTCAAAATAAGCAGTCTGAAAACGATAATCAACTTTAAATTTGACCTGTCCAGAAATAGTGAATTTCAAGGCATTTCCAATAATGTTAATTAGAATTTGCTCAAGTCGTTTTTTATCAATACGAACGTATTCGGGAATGTTTTCGCTAATTTCTACCTTAAAATCGAGTTGACGCTGCAAAAATTGCGGTTCAAACATATGTATGATTTGATTTAAAAATTTCGGGAAATTAATATTCGACATTTCAAGAGAAATCTTCCCCGTTTCAATTCGAGCAAGATCTAATAAACCATCAATTAATGAGGTGAGATGCTGACCGCTACGGCTAATTACCCCGAGAGCAGCTTCACCTTTTTCAGATAAATGTTCTTGTTTTTGAAGAAGCTGACTATAGCCTAAAATACTATTTAATGGCGTACGCAGTTCATGACTAATCCCTACCACATAGCGACTTTTAGCTTCATTGGCGTTTTCCGCCTGAATCCGTGCATCCTGTAATTGACGATCAGTAATTTTATGGGCTTCGATCTCATCCATGAGCAATTTAGTTTGCGTATTACTTTCAAGCTGCGCCTGACGGCGGCTTTCATCATTTAACACTAGCCACCATGCAGCAACACACAGTAGTAAAAATAACACTGCATAAATTTTGATAAATAAAGTCAATAAGGCATCATGGTGCTGGAAGGAATAACCTGTGTTCGAAAGCTCTTGCAAATACACTAAACTGAGGCTAACCGCTAATACAACGCCCAGCACAAAGAGTAATAATATATAAAGACTTAGACGTGTATTGATGTATTGAATCCAATTTTTTGGTAAGAACCACCCTACAAATATACGAAGTTGATACGACCAGCGTGCATGTGGTTTACACAGATCGTGACAGCGTGCCTCCAAAGTGCAACAAAGTGAACAAATCTGACTGTTATATGCGGGGCAACTTGCCATATCCGCAGCTTCATAATCATGTTCACATACCACACAGGTATGCGTTTCTATGCAAGATAAGGCAAATTTTTCCTGACGTGCAAGGTAATATTTACCATGAGTCAAATATGCAATGATAGGTACACACAGCATTGATGAACCAAGTGCAATAAAACCAGCCAGAGATTTGGCAATTTCACCAAACATCCCCCAATAACACAGCAGTGAAAGACTAGATGCAATAAATAAACTACCGACACCAACAGGATTAAGGTCATATAAATAGGCACGTCTAAATTCAATACCTTTGGGGCTTAGACCAAGAGGCTTGCAGATTACCAAATCTGCCACAATTGCCCCGATCCATGCCAAAGCCACATTACTGTAAAGTCCTAAAACCCGTTCTAAAGCATGAATTACGCCTAATTCCATCAGAAGTAAGGCAATAAAAATATTAAACACTAGCCATACCACACGACCAGGATGACTATGGGTTAAACGCGCAAAAAAATTAGACCACGCCAATGAGCCTGCATAGGCATTGGTGACATTGATTTTAATTTGTGCCACGCAGACTAATAAGACTGTGAAGAATAAAGCGATACCTGGATGTGAAACAACTTGTTGAAAAGCGATCCAATATAAATAATTCGGATCGGTGAGTTGACTGCTAGGCACCAAAAATTTCAGTGCCAATACCATCAGCATCATACCCATGAAGATTTTAAAAAATCCGACTAAAATCCATGCGGGTCCGCCTAAAAATACTGCCAAATTCCATTTATATTTAATATTTTTTTTATCTGGTAAAAATCGTAAATAATCGGCTTGTTCTCCGATTTGAGTAATCAAAGCAAAGAGTACCGTACAAGACGCACCAAAAAACACCAAACTAAATGAGGAACTGCCATTTTTTGCCCCTTCAATCAGTACAAGTTCACTTACCAAATTGGGATGTTTAAAAAAAACAAAACACCATGGCAAGAGCAGAAGAAATAACCATAAGGGTTGAGTAATCGCTTGCACTTTATTGATAAAGCCAATGCCCTTCACGACAAGTGGCAGAATAATTACAGCCGAAATCAGATACCCCAAACTGAGCGGAATACCCAATCCCAGTTCTAATGCTAATGCCATAATTGCGGCTTCAAAGGCGAAAAAAATAAAGGTAAAGCTGGCATAAATTAACGAAGTAATCGAAGAACCTATGTAACCAAACCCAGCACCGCGGGTGAGTAGGTCAATGTCTACATTATAGCGTGCGGCATAGTATCCAATCGGCCAACTCGTCAGAAAAATAATCGTTGCAACCACCACCAAAGCCCAAAAGGCATTATTAAATCCGTATTGCCATAGCATGGTTGCACCCAAGGCTTCCATTGCTAAAAAACTGACCGCTGCAATAGCAGTATTGGTTACTGTCCACAGCGACCATTTACGAACAGACTTGGGGGCATAACGCAATGCGTAATCTTCGATACTCTCGTCGACGACCCACATATTGTATTTACGGCGTATCGGAATTACGCGTTGTGGTGCTGAGTTGGGATTGACTGATGGATCCATGACGATCAAACGTTCATAAAAAGCTACTTTTTAAAATTAAAGCAAAAACTATACCCACACCCTTCCTAGCATTATCTAAAAATCAAGCTATACGCATTACACATGCAATATACGTAATGTGACGTATATGTTCATTTTTTAATTCCTCTTAGTCTTAGCCCATACCAAGCGCACATTTATTAACCAGCGCATCAACTCAAACAGCTTCAAATCAGGGGAAGAATTATGACTTTCAAAGCAAAAGTGAATACCGCTGGATTACTGGCAGGTTTACTTACAATACCTTTTTTACTTGCACCTATAATGACCAATGCAAATGTTCCAGCAACCGCGAAAGTGAATACCACAAAACTTAAAGTAGATGACAAATTTGTATATGTGGGTCAGCTTCACTCAGCAACAGGCACAATGGCAATCTCTGAGACAGGCTCTATTCAAGCAGAACGCTTAGCGATTGAACAGATCAATAAACAAGGGGGGGTACTGGGTCGCCAGATCAAGATCATTCAAGAAGATGGTGCTTCTGACTGGCCTACTTTTGCAGAGAAAGCACGCAAACTCACTGAACAAGATAAAGTTGCTGCAATCTTCGGTTGTTGGACATCTGCTTCTCGTAAAGCAGTACTCCCAATCATTGAGCGTAACAATGCCCTGCTTTACTACCCAACATTCTATGAAGGTTTAGAGCAATCGAAAAATGTAATCTATACGGGTCAAGAAGCAACCCAGCAGGTGCTTGAAGCCTTGAACTGGCTAGCAAAAGAGAAGAAAGCAAAGACTTTTTACTTAATCGGGTCTGATTATATCTGGCCACGTACCACTATGAAAATTGCCCGCACACACATTGAAAAAGTCTTAAAAGGTAAAGTGGTGGGTGAAGAATACTACCCTCTAGGTCATACTCAATTTGGTTCTTTGATTAACAAGACCAAGCTAAAAAAACCCGATGCAATCTTTGCAGCAGTGGTTGGTGGTTCAAATGTATCTTTCTATAAACAAATGAAAGCAGCGGGTGTAACTAGCGACAAACAAACACTATTAACCCTTTCGGTGACTGAAGATGAATTACTAGGAATTGGTGGCGAAAACATGAAGGGATTCTACTCTTCAATGAAATACTTCCAAAGTTTAAACAACCCGAATAACGTGACGTTTGTAAAAGCATTTAAAGCAAAATACGGCCCTAAAGCGGTGGTGGGTGATGTAACTCAAGCCGCTTATTTAGGTCCATGGTTATGGAAAGCAGCAGTAGAAAAAGCAGGTAGCTTTGACGTCACTAAAGTGGCAAATGCATCACCAGGCATAGAGCTTAAAACAGCACCTGAAGGCTACGTAAAAATCGATCCAAATCATCACTTATGGAGCAAATCACGCATTGGTCAAGTGCTTCCAAATGGTCAATTCAAAGTCGTATATGAATCAAAAGGTCTGATCAAACCAAACCCATTCCCTAAAGGTTACTAATTTAACAGCCACAAGATCAGGAGAAATCATTCTCCTGATGTTTTATCCCTCATAATTTTTAAAGCTTGGAGGATGATGCGATGGATATATCATTTGCGGAATTCGGTGCAATATTTGCTATGCAAGGCTTTAATGGTTTGTCAGTTTTCTGTGTGCTGTTACTGATGGCCTTAGGTCTTGCAATCATCTTTGGACAAATGGGCGTTATTAATATGGCGCATGGTGAGTTCCTGACCATTGGGGCTTATACCACATTTTTTATTTCAACCCTGACTGAAAACTACTTCCCTCAATTACTACCTTACTACTTCATCATTGCCATTGTGGCAGCATTCCTCACCGCAGGCATTATTGGCTATATGGTCGAGCGACTGATGATCAGCAGACTGTATCACCGGCCACTCGATACTTTATTAGCGACTTGGGGTTTAAGCCTCATCATGCAACAGTTGTTCCGTTCTGTGTTCGGTCCTAAAGAAGTCAGCCCAACCCTTCCAGATTGGTTAATGGGGTCTTATCAACCGACAGAAACCATTGATATCCCTATTAATGGTTTATTTTTAGTTGGAGTGACTTTAACGGTTACTGCTTTTGTTTATTTTCTGATTTACCGCTCACGCTGGGGCTTACAACTGCGTGCTACCAATCAAAATCGTTTTATGAGTGGTGCCGTCGGTATCAATACAAAGCGTGTCGATAGCTTAACTTTTGCATTAGGTTGTGGTCTTGCCGGAATTGCTGGCGCAGCCTTTACAACTATCGGTTCTACAGGTCCAACAGCCGGTTCTCTTTACATTGTCGATACTTTCCTTGTTGTGGTATTCGGTGGTGCAGCCAGCTTACTTGGTACCATTGCCTCTGCATTCAGTATTGCCCAGGCTCAATCATTACTCGAATTCTTTTTATCGGGTTCTATCGCAAAAGTGATTACTTTGGCGACCGTAATCATCATCTTGATGCTGCGTCCTCAAGGTTTGTTCTCAACCAAAGTTCGTAAATAGATGTTCAGGAGAGATTAATATGAAAAATCTAATGAATGTCTTTTTAGGTGGTAAAGAAGGCGCTATTGGCCTAGCGATTCTGGCGATATTGATCCTACTCTTAATGCCGATGTTTCTTGATGTGTTCCGCTTAAACCTGATGGGTAAATATCTAACTTTTGCATTTGTAGCAGTCGGATTAGTGCTCTGTTGGGGACATGGTGGCATCTTAAGTTTAGGTCAAGGGATTTTCTTTGGCATCGGTGGTTACTGCATGGCAATGTTCTTGAAGCTTGAAGCTTCAGATATGCAAAGTACTGCCGCACAAACCACACCAGGTATTCCAGACTTTATGGACTGGAATCAGATCACCAGTTTACCAATGCTTTGGCAGCCGTTCCATAGCTTTAGTTTTACTCTCTTCGCCATCATCATCATTCCGATTTTGCTTGCCTTTATTATCGGTTTTGCGATGTTCACCCGTCGTGTAGGTGACGTCTACTTCTCCATCATCATGCAAGCGATTGTGGCAATCTTGACTATTCTTATTATTGGTCAACAAGGCTTCACTGGCGGTATTAACGGTATTACTGATCTGAAAACCTTACATGGTTGGGATATTCGTACCGATGAAGCAAAATATGTCCTTTATTACATCAATGCCTTATTGCTGCTTGCAGTAATTATGATTAGCCGATTTGTGCTGAGTTCTAAACTTGGTCGCCTACTGTCTGCAATGCGTGACAAAGAAGAACGTGTGCGTTTCTCTGGTTATGACGTGGCCATGTACAAAGTCTTCATTTTCTGTTTTGCCGCAATCGTCTCTTCTATTGGCGGTGCAATGTTTACCCTACAAGTGGGTTTCATGTCACCAACCATTATTGGCATTGTGCCTTCGATCGAAATGGTAATTCTTGCTGCCGTAGGTGGTCGTTTATCTCTTATCGGTGCGGTCTACGGCGCAGTCTTGGTCAACCTTGGTAAAACTTATTTCTCTGAAGCTTTCCCTGAACTGTGGTTATTCTTGCTGGGTGGTCTGTTCATCTTTGTTGTGATGTTCCTTCCAGATGGTTTAGCAGGTGTTTATCAAAAATATGTACGTCCTTTATTCATCAAGAATAAAGCTGTAAATGGGACAACGCCCCCACCAACCATCGATCCTGACGAAAACAAACAGTCAGTGGTGAAAGGAGGTGTCAAATGAGCAAAATTGGCTTAGAAATGAATAAACCTGTTCTAGTCATTGAAGATTTAACAGTTTCATTTGATGGGTTTAAAGCAGTCAGTGATCTCAACTTCTATTTAGACAAAAATGAAGTACATGTGGTGATTGGCCCAAATGGTGCTGGTAAAACCACAGTTTTAGACCTCATTTGCGGTAAAACAAAAGCCACTTCAGGCACCATCAAATTCAATGATATTGAACTGACCAAACTCAAAGAGTTCGACATAGTACGTAAAGGAGTTGGACGGAAATTCCAAAACCCGAATATTTATGAAAATCTATCAGTCTATGACAACTTAGAAATGTCTTTTCCAAGAGGTCGCGATGTTTTTGGTGCGTTATTCTTTAACCGTACCAAAGATGTTAGCGATCGCATTAACGAAGTAGCCTCAATGATTTTCCTAACTAACCTACTCGATACACCTGCCGGTTTATTATCGCATGGTCAAAAGCAGTGGCTGGAGATTGGCATGTTACTGATGCAAGACCCTGAACTTTTAATGCTGGATGAACCTGTTGCAGGTATGAGCGTCTCTGAACGTGAGCAAACGGCGCAGTTGCTTAAAAAAATTAGTCAAGGAAGATCAGTACTGGTTATTGAACATGATATGGAATTCGTAAAAACCATTGCGGACAAAGTCACTGTACTGCACCAAGGTAAAATTTTGGCAGCAGGCAAAATGGACGATGTTCAAAATGATCCTAAAGTCATTGAAGTTTATCTAGGACATTAAGGGGAGCTATATGAGCGGATTATTCGAAATCAATTCTTTGTGTTCAGGTTATAAACAAAGTCAGGTCATTCATGACATTGATATGAAAATTCAACCCAAAGAAATTGTAGCCATTATGGGACGAAACGGCATGGGTAAAACCACGCTTTTTAAAACACTGATTGGAGATATTAAGAATACCAAAGGTGAAATCAAGCTCGATGGTAAAAACCTGGAAAAGCTCGATCCTTATCAACGTGTCGAAAATGGCATGGCCTATGTACCACAAGGGCGAATGATTTTTTCAACTATGTCAGTACTTGAAAATATCCAAACAGGACTTCCAAATTCTGCCCATGGCAAAGTACCTGATGACTTATACGAGCTTTTCCCTGTGCTTTGGGACATGCGTAAGCGTAAAGGTGGAAACCTATCTGGTGGACAACAACAACAGTTAGCAATTGCACGTGCACTTGCGACTAATCCCAAAGTATTGTTATTGGATGAACCTACTGAAGGCATTCAACCCTCCATCATTAAAGACATTGCGAAAACGTTGAAAGAAATTCGTGATAAACGTGATTTGACTATTGTAGTTTCTGAGCAAGTCTTAAGTTTCACTATGGCGATGGCAGACCGTTTCATGGTGATTGATAAAGGTCGCTTCGCTTACCAAGATGTTCGATCAAATATCGATGAAACGACTATTAGTAAATATTTATCAGTCTAATTTAATAAGTATTTCTCTCTACCTCCTTTCGATTTGAAGGGAGGGTTTTTAACAGGGATATGACATAATAAAAATTGAACCTCTCTAAACGTAAAAAGAGCCTTTGACAGCTCTTATGGATCTCGTAATAAACGATAGATTTTTTTAGGATCTAAATCTAACTGCTCATAGTCAAGTATCTCTACCAAGGTACTCATTCATTATGTGGGGCCCAAAATATTAAAGTGAAAGCTAAAGCCTGTAATAACTCAAATATCTAATAATTTAAGTGCATCATCCGACCAGATCAGCAACATACTCTTAGTGTTAAATTGGTCTAATCCTATTTTCCTGCAACAGTATAAAGTCTTTTGAACTTTCTCTTGAGCTGTATAACTCTTGAAGTGCTCAATTTTAAAACCGGCAGGTTCAATCACCATCTTCACCAATGCATTCAAAGAAGTATATTTATATCTATCCTTATCAGTGCGCCGAACTCTAGCCTTCATGTAAGCATTAAACCTCTTATCAATATGTGTATATATTTCATTTTTTTCTAGTTCTGAAATTTGACTCATCTCAACTTACCTTAAATTCAAGCAAAACTATATGTTAAAAAATATTAACAATTACATATTAAATATAAGCGAAACTTAATTATTCCATGAACTAGTACTTAAAAAAAGATATTTTTTTGTGACAAGTCACACTTAGTGCAGATCTTTAATTATAGAAACACCTCATCAATACAAGCTGCTCGGCGCTGGATCACGCCATATTCGTGCTTTAAGTTCTTAGTTTAGCCAGCCAAGTTATAACCATTACAACAGACTGCCACACATACAATTGAAAGAATTCCTCGATCCAGTCATAATCCTCAGCTTAGATTCTGCTGATCTCGGCAGCGTTCTAATTCCAGCTCCTCAGGAAACCATGGGTTGTTTGAATAATTCATCTCGGCACCGAGACCAATTAACTCACCTGTGAACTCGTCCCTGATTTCTTCATGCTTGAAACGCTGGCTGGTTGGACTATCACGTCCCCAGACTTCTGAATTAGCTTCACGAATTGAAAGCTATAGATATTATCTAGAAAGATGCAAACTTAAATGGGGCGAATTACGCATAGACCAGATCACTCTCTTTATGGTCAATCAACTTCTATACGTATGTGGTGTATCAATCTAATTTTTTCTCTAGTAAGAGGATTATAAGCAATAAATTTCATTTTTATCCTAAATGCTTCTATATCTTATATTTTCTATCCCTATAACTGAATATTAGATACTCTTCTTTTATAAAAGAATCAACCTACTCATTTTCTTTTTATTTTCTGCAAAGAGAGTTTGCTTCATTCATCGAAGTCTAAACTATTACTATTGGCTACTCTACTTGGCTTATAAGTATTGCTATTTTCGATTTTTTCGAGAGGTCCAACGATTCATTGAATACACACTTAACAATTGAAGAACCAATAATGGCAAAACTAAGATCTTTAACACAGGCTAACAAATAACGAAGTTTTCGCTATTATAATTATTTGTGATGTAAATAATATTAAATTAGAATATCCAGAATCTCTTTTAAGGATATTTCCCATCTTAAACACAAGCTGCATAAATGATCTTTGATTCACTATTTACCACAACACTCAGCCTATCAGGTCGCAAATCTGAACTAACAGGTTCTCCTCTAAAAGAAATTCGAACAACTCCAGCATTAGTTCTTTTTTTCAAATCGTCCTCGCTGGGAACAGTTTTTCCTATAAGTTTTTCAGCTTCATTAGGAATGCAATCAGTATTTTTAATAGATTCTGCCTCTAATCGAGACTCCTGAAAACTATCAGATGTACATCCAGTAATAGCCGAAACAATCAAACAAATTAATAGAATTTTGTTCATAACATTTCTAATAGATTTATTTTTTTATCATTCTAATATTATTATTCATTGAAAATCTAATTTCGAATGTTATTAAAAGTAAAAAGCTCTCTCTTGCAAGTAGGCTTTCTTTTTTTTAAAGACAGAACACAAAAAAAGCAAAATTGCGCTTAGCATGTACTGGACCACGTTGTTTTTTCTATAATAAATAAAATAATAAAAGCTTAAAATAAATTGAATATATAATTTCTTATATAAGAAGCTCTAAGTTTATATGATTATTCAACTGAAAAAATCATTAAAAAAATGCATCCATATACGCAATTCAACGTATTTTTTAGAAATGTATTTCACGCGACACTCTCTACATAAATTGATTGGTATCAAAGCAATTGGAGAAAGCAAATGCGTCATGGTGATATCTCAAGCAGCCCAGATACAGTGGGTGTTGCAGTTGTAAATTACAAAATTCCTCGGTTACACACCAAAGCTGAAGTTATTAACAATGCAAAAAAAATTGCTGAAATGTTGAAAGGGATCAAACAAGGTATTCCAGGTATGGATCTGATTGTTTTCCCCGAATACAGCACCATGGGCATTATGTATGACCATGACGAAATGATGGCAACAGCTGCCACCATTCCAGGCGATGAAACTACGATTTTCTCTCAAGCCTGTGTAGAAGCCAATGTTTGGGGGGTGTTCTCTATTACGGGTGAACAACACGAAGAACACCCTCACAAAGTACCGTATAACACTTTAATTTTGATCAATAATAAGGGTGAAATTGTTCAAAAATACCGAAAAATTATTCCTTGGTGCCCAATTGAAGGCTGGTGTCCAGGTGATACTACCTATGTAACCGAAGGTCCTAAAGGCATCAAAATATCACTGATCATATGCGATGACGGTAACTATCCTGAAATTTGGCGTGACTGTGCCATGAAAGGTGCCGAGCTAGTCGTACGTTGTCAGGGCTATATGTACCCTGCTGCCGAACAGCAAATCAATATGGCGAAATGTATGGCTTGGGCCAACAACGTATATGTTGCTGTCGCCAATTGTACAGGCTTTGATGGAGTCTACACGTATTTCGGTCACTCAGCAGTGGTCGGCTTCGATGGTCGTACCTTAGGTGAATGCGGCACAGAAGAGAATGGTATCCAATACGCACAATTATCACTGCATGAAATTCGTGATGCCCGTAAATACGATCAATCTCAAAACCATTTATTCAAGCTACTACATCGTGGTTATACCGGTGTTTATAACAATGGTGACGGCGATAAGGGAGTTGCAGACTGTCCTTTTGACTTCTACAAGACTTGGGTACTCGATGCACAGAAGGCACAAGAAGATGTAGAAAAAATTACTCGATCAACTATTGGTGTAGCTGAATGTCCAATCAACAATTTACCGCATGATGGCTTAGAAAAAGAAGCATCTTAATTGGTTTAGAACAGGAGGTACTCGACATGACATTTGCCAGTGATCGCATCAGTGCCAACCAAGAAACTTTGGCAAAGCAACGCTACGATATGCAAAGCAAAGAACGTATTGCTCGTACCTCTCGCTTTAGTTTTGATCCTGATCTGGTCATGCAACATGTCCGTGACAGAATTATTGGACAAGCTGAAGCATTGGAAGAAATCGAAAATATGTTGATGACGATCAAGGCTGACTTCAACTCACCTAATCGTCCGCTCTCGGTTACATTAATGCTCGGGCCAACCGGTGTAGGTAAAACTGAAACAGTGCGTTTGATTGCAGAAGCCATTCACGGCAAACCTGATGCATTTTGCCGAATTGATATGAACACTTTGGCACAAGAACATTATGCCGCAGCTTTAACCGGTGCACCTCCTGGTTACGTGGGTTCCAAAGAAGGCAATACCTTATTTGATGAAACACAAATTCAAGGTAGTTTTTCAAAACCTGGCATTGTGTTGTTTGATGAAATTGAAAAAGCGAGTACTGAAGTAATTCGTGGACTTTTAAATGTTTTAGAGACAGGTACCTTAAAACTCACTGCAGGCACTAAGGTTTTGGATTTTAAAAACTGCATGATTTTTATGACCAGTAATATCGGTGCTAAAGATGCACAGACACGTCTAAAGCAGCTTTCAAAACTGCCTAAAGCCATTCAACAATTAGCGCGCTTCAGCAAGCTCGATGACTCTGAAATTATTAACAAAGCCTTACATACAAAATTTGATCCTGAGTTTCTAAACCGTATTGAACGGATCTTACATTTCCAAGCGATAGATACATATTTTGCAAGTACGCTGGTGGATTTAGAAGTCGACAAACTCAATCAACGTCTGCGCAAACAAAGCCGTACAGTTGAACTCACTGCATCTGCCAATACCTTTTTATCGACTGGTCATGATGTGCGTTTTGGCGCACGTGGCTTAGGTCGCCGTTTTCGTGTACTAGTCGAGCCAAAGCTCGCAAAGTTTTTAATTCAAAATCCTGAAGCCAATCACATCATTATTGATTACAACGCTCAGAGCCTAAATGTTCGTTCCATGCTGTCTGAAACTATGATCAAAGATCAAAATCTCATTAATGAGGTTTTAGATGAGTCCACTAAAAACTAGCTTTATTTGACCTCACAAAGGGGATAAAAATATGCAACATATCAAAATTAAACCTGGCATACCTTTAGCAGAACAATCAGAGATTGGACACAATCGTTGGCACCCAGACCTGCCATTTTTAACATCGGTAAAACCGGGAGAAGAAATCTTAATTGAAAGTTTGGACTTTCTAGATGCTCAAATTAAAGACACCGATGATATCTCGGATGTTAAAAATGTCGATTTAACACGTGCCCACCCCCTTACAGGTCCATTCTATGTTGAGGGCGCTGAACCGGGCGACTTGCTGGTCATTGATCTACTCGATATTCAACCGATTTCTGATGTCGGCTTCTCTGGAGTATTTGCTAAAGAAAATGGCGGTGGTTTCCTTGCCGATTACTTCCCTGAAGCCGACAAAGCCATTTGGGACTTAAAAGGTTTATTTGCAACCTCACGTCATATTCCTGGTGTGCGTATTGCAGGCTTAAAACATCCTGGTTTGATGGGTACACTACCATCTCATGACTTACTTAAAGAATGGAATCGCCGTGAAGCATTGCTTGTACCTAAGGGTCAGGCTAATCCACCAGATCCGCGTACTGCTGTACTTCGTGGTGTCAGCGGAGCTGAATTTGACCGTATGGCAGCTGAAGCTGCGCGCACTGTTCCACCGCGTGAGCATGGTGGTAATACCGATATCAAAGATCTTGCAGCAGGTAGTCGTATCTACTTCCCTGTTTATCAAAAAGGTGCTGGCTTCTCGATGGGTGATTTACACTTTTCTCAAGGAGATGGTGAAATCGGTTTCTGCGGTGCAATCGAGATGGATGGTGTGACTCGTGTTGGCTTCGATCTTATTAAAGGTGGTATGGCTAAATATAATATCGACTCACCAATCTTTGTACCTAGTAACGTTAAGCCAAACTATGATCAATGGTTAACTTTCGAGGGTATTAGTGTTGAAAATGATGTGAACTATTATCTTGATGCCACTGTGGCATATCGTCAAGCGTGCTTAAAAGCAATTAAGTATTTGGAAAACTTTGGTTTTACTGGTTCACAAGCGTATATGTTATTGACGGCAGCCCCTGTTGAAGGTCGTATCGGTGGTATTGTGGATATTCCAAACTGTGCGTGTACCGTGTCTTTACCAACCGCTATTTTTGAGCAGGATATATTGCCAAAAGGTGCACTAAATGATGATAAGTTCTGGGGCAGAAAGCGTTAATTCCTAGATTATTGTATTAAGGATTCGTACCGAGTACCCACAACACTCCCAATCTTTTGGTTACTCGGCTTTTAATTCTAAACCTTAAAGGTAATGGAGTACAAAATGCCGTTATATGATTTCCGCTGTGAACATTGTGAAGGAATTTTTGAGCAGCGCGTACCTATTGCTCGCATTTCAACAGACACTATTGAATGTGATTATTGTCAGCAACAGACTTTAGCAAAACCGATGATTACGGGTCATCAGCAAATTAATATGAAAACAAAATGGCGCCCAAGCTCAGGTGCCGAACAACTTGCAGGCCCCTTAGTCGAAGGACCTGGAACTCATAAAAATAGCGCACGCAGCTCAGTTTTACATAATTGCCGTGGCGTGAATTGTTCTTTATGCGATGTCTAATGAAATACTAATGAGTAAGTTCATCGCTCATTATTTTTCTAAATATAAATAAAAGAACCGCCTGCCACGAGCAAGCGGTTTTTAAATTTTCTATAATTTATCACATTAAAAAACTACTATTATTTAAATAATAATATTGCATCCCCATCTTCACGTTCACCTGTTTTGTCAGAAGGTAGGTTTTGAGGGATACCATTAATTGTCATCATTGTTGACCCACCACCATCTAGCTTCATTGCATCGACTGCGCCAAGGTATTGCATTAATTGAGCAGTCTCTGGCACAGAAAGTCCTGCACTATAGCGTGGAGCGCGCCCATCGACAGTTACAAACAACAATGTACCATCTTGTGTCTTTCCAACAATAGCGTGTGGATTTCGTCTTAAATACCAGTCATTAATGAAGTAGGCACGGTTTGCATTGTTATAATTAGATGGTACTCCAATAAGATCCTCATAACCCCAACCTTCTCGTATGATTTGCTTACCATTTGGAAAACTGCCATTTATAAGTAGTGTTGGGCCCCCATTTACCGCATAGGTAGTTTCAGTAATAGGAATATCTTTTTGACTATCTTGATTAATTAAACGAGAGTCAAATTTTAAAACTTGGCCTACCTGAATATTTTTTATTACCCAATTTACACTTGCTCCAGTTGCCTGAAGGGTTATATTTCCCTGCGCTAAGTTCATACCACGTGTTTGATTAATTTCTTGAACAACACCTTTTTCATTAAGTAAGACTTCAACACCAGCACCTGAATCTGTTTTATTACCAAAATCCTGAGTAAAAATAATCATTTCATTTGGATCTGTACAAACAACATCATGCAGAGCAAAGGATGTTTCAATATCGAAAGGATTACCACAATTAAAGTTCTTACCTGGTGTACGGTTTAGACCATCAATACGACGACTCTGACCTTGAGCTGTTGTAATGGTTAATAAAGTAGAAATATTAGTTTCTAAATGTGATTCTCGTTTGCCATTTTTTGTCTCAAAAAACATGGCTGAGCGACCCTCAACACCTTCACTAACAATTTTACCTTTCACAACAGCTAAACCAGCTAAGTCACCTGGTGTACCCATAGTTTCATTAACAACAAAAAAACCAGCATTGATTGCAGCAAAAGCCCCCAAACGCTTAGATAATGCTGTAGTGGTTTCTTTGCCAGGAATAATGTCAGTTGCTAAGGCACTTTTAAGTTGACCTGTAAAACTAGGTCGAACAGCAAGAATATTTATAACCCAAGGACCTGATGTATTTAAACCATCCTCGGCCGTATAACGTGTTTTTGCTTGTAAAAAGCCTTTTTCCTTGAATAGTTTAACAATATCATCGGCCTGATTTACCGAGGAGAATCTTGAGTCTACACGTACCCAATACCCCATATTTCTCCCAGCTTGAGAATTATTAGGTGGTATTACTTTCTTAGCTAAATAACCTAATTTCTGAATAGCAGCTTCGAATTTTAAAAATTCTTGTTCATCTTTAGCAAAACCTATTTCAGCTTCAAAGCCATCCTGTAAAGAAGCATAGCCCCGAATAATACGATATTGTTCAACACCTTGAACTAAATTTATTTTCTGGCGATTCTCATATAAATCTTTTTCACCTATAGGCAATTGTGTTGATGGTAACTGCCAATCCTTTAATGTAGGTGAATCTGAATCAGATTTTTTATCGTTATTACAACCATTTAAAAACAGTACAGCTATAAATGTACTGAAAAGAATATTTTTATTCATAATCAATATTTCTAAAATAATTTAATTTAATAATTATTTATTTCAGCATCATTAAATTAGAATTTAATTTCAGTCACACTATAATAAAAACTTAATAAAATTAGAGATAGATTAATTCAATATCTCAAATTTAATCAAATGACTAGTTTTTAAAATAAAATATAAGATTAGTAGTTAAAAAATATTCTAGCAAACTCTCCCGCTCATCTGGTTTGTTTGGGTCTAAAAGCTGGACCATTGCCCCATCAATCACAAACAAAAATATATATGCATCTTGTTTTGAAGCTTTTGCATTCGCTGTTAAAAGCAAATTGTAGATTTCATTAATAAACCAGTTTCGATACCCAACAACAACCTGATAAGCCTTGGGATGTGTTTTCGAAATTTCAAAAATGGCTTTGAAAGGTAAATGGTAAAGCCCAGCTAGGTCGGCATGTAAAAAGTAAATCTTTCTGAGTTTTTCAACCAGTGTTAAGTCTTTTTGGACATACATGATTGAAAGCACTTCTTGTTTTAGGCCATCTTTTTGAAAAGTTAGAATCATTTCCATAAGATGTTCTTTTGAGTGGAAATGGTTGTAAAAAGTGGATTTAGATATTTTTCCCGCCTCAACAATGCGATCTACCCCGACCTTATGAAAGCCGTATTTATTAAAAAGATAGCAGGAGGTATGTAGCACGCTTAAATCAAGAAACTTGAGCTCTGAATGTGGCATAGCTTTACCTTTTTTAAATAAATTCTCTTATATATAAATAAGATACAAAAAATTTATCGTTTTACAGGGCTGAAAATTCGTAGCGAAGCCACAAAGACTGTACTTAGTACATCTCAATTTTTAGGGTTGCTAAGTTTGTAATGAAAATAATTTAAAGTTTGAAAAGCCGACTTTTGATCAAACTGCCATATGCTTTTGCAAGGTAATTACTAGGCGGTCCAGAACAAAACCTATAAAACCAATAATCAAAATAATCGAAAGCAACTCGGTGTAATCCAGACGGTCACGTGCATCTAAAATAAAATATCCAAGTCCAGAGCTCACTCCCAACATTTCACTTGGCACTAATACGATCCAGACAATCCCAATGGCCAAACGTAAGCCCACCAATACTTGTCCAAGTACACTTGGCCAAATAATTTTTCGTAAGATTTCACCTGTTGTCGCATCTAAACTATGTGCAAGCTTTAATAATTGAGGATCAACTTTTTTTACACCTGTCGCTGTATTGAGAATAATAGGCCAGATTGCGGCAAACGCGAGTAGAAAATAAATAGGCTTATCACCTACCCCTAAAGTCATCACGGCAATCGGCATCCATGACAATGGGGAAATCATGCGTAAAAACTGGAAAATTTGTGAGGTCAATGCATCTGCTTTTTGATTTTGCCCTATTAGTAATCCCACTGGAATCCCAATCAGCAAAGCAATACCGAGTCCCACTAATACACGCTTAATGCTCATCCATATATGGGTGTAGGTTTCACTATCCTGAATCAACGTTAAAAACTTGGTCAACGTAGCAGTTAAAGTAAATTGCTGAAAAAATCCTTCAGGAATAGCTGTACCAGCAACAAGCCAAAGGCAAAAAAAGCCAATAAGTCCAAACAACCCATAACTATGATATTTCCAGTTTGACATCATAATATTATTCATAATTGAAAGATCTCCTGACGGGTAAAGGACTCATTAAGGCCAAACGCTTTCATACCACCTAATTCTTGAATGGCTTTCTTAACAAAACGATCATCGACTAATTGGCGTGCCGCTAAAGTTGGATTCAGTTGTTTTAAAAATGCGGGGTTACCTTCAACTTGGGTATTACGCATACGTTTGATCAGCTCAACTGTATAACTTTCAAAAGGGTAAGGCTGAAAATCGATACGATGGTCTTGCCACGCAGGATGCTTAATTGCCCCTGTCGTTAAATAAAGCTTCTGCTGAGATGGATTGGGGTTAACTACTGCAGAAATCACAGCATGAATATGTGGCGTTAATCGTGGTTTATGCTCACGTGAAATTAATTTCGCGACTTCAGCACGATGACTACGGCACCAAAGCTGAGCTTCAACAATACTACTCACCACTTTTTGTGACCATTCGGGATGTTGCTGTAAATCTTTTTCATGCATGTACACCACACAACAAGCATGTTTTTTCCAGATATCACCTGTAAAACGTAATATTTTCCCAATCTTCAGATGTTCAGCAATCGCATTAAATGGTTCGGCAACCAGATATCCTGAGATTTGCTTACTCAGTAGTGCTGGTGGCATATCTGAGGGGGATAATACGATAATTCCTACTTCATTGGCTGCTAATTTTCCCTTTTGTTTAGTGATGACACTCAGGCCGGAATCACGCAACATTTCCTGTAGTACCACGTTGTGTATTGAATACCAAAAAGGAATCGCAACTTGCTTCCCACCCAGATCCTTTAAGCTATTGATATCTCGTGCAACTGTTAGCGCTGACCCACCCACATGGTTCCATGCCACAATTTTTGCTGGGTAATGACTACCAAAGCGTGTCCATACTGCCATTGGTGATAACAAATGAATGACATTCACACTACCAGATAAAAAAGCTTCAATTAGTTGTGCCCAACTACGAAATAAAATTGGTTGGTCAACTTGTAATCCTTGTTTTTCAAATAACTTATTTTGGTAGGCAACCAATAAAGGAGTTGCATCGGTAATTGGAATATAACCAATCCTTACCCGTTTAGTTTGCGTATTTTCAGGCTTGGTTTGTGCCCAGCTTGCTTGTATGGGCAAGGCGGCAGTTCCGGCAAAGAGTGCCATCAATTTAAGGAACTCTCGACGAGAATCATTTATATCGTCATCACACATATCTATTTCCTTAAATTTTTTCGAGCATGTTGGCTTGATGTTGATGCAACAATTTCAAAATATCATTGCGAATCGTTGAAAATTCATTTTCCCAAATATCGCGTGGATGATTTTGCGTTAATGTCCATATTTGATTAATGTTGGCAGGTTGATCAGATAAAAAGAAAATACGATCTGAAATAAGTAAAGCTTCATCAATATCGTGGGTGATCATTACTGCTGCACCAATTTCTTGGCTTTGCACTAAATCGATCAACAACCTTTGTAATTGGGCACGATTCAATTCATCTAATGCACTAAACGGTTCATCTAGTAATAAAAGACGTGGAGATTTAGCTAAAGCACGTGCCAATGCCACACGCTGCGCCATCCCCCCAGATAAAGTGTTGGGTTTTGCATGCGGAATATGGTCTAGCTTCACCCGTTTTAATGCATTACTCACCCGCGTTTGGATTTCTGTCTCATTTTTTTTAGATTGATTTTTAAAATTTTGTCCAAATGCAACATTTTCAGAAATGTTAAGCCAAGGCAATAACACAGCAGATTGAAACATTAATGCCATTTCAGACTTTTGCTGAGCAATCGATTGCCCTAATAACTTAACTTCGCCTTTTTCAGGAACATGTAAACCCGCAAGTGTCGACAATAAAGTCGACTTCCCCACACCACTTGGTCCCAAAATAGTAATGATTTCGCCCTGTTCGATATTAAAATCAACTCCCTCTATTACAGCTTGGGTTTTACCCGCATGACTGATAGTGAGTTGCTTTGCCGTGAGTAATACTTGTCTATTCTTCATAGCTTAGGTCCCTAAACGTGAGAGTTCAGTTTTTAATTGCAAGACACTTGGTGTCACAATTGGAATAAAGGCCGATTCTTTAAGGCGTCTGGTAAAACCATCTTCAAAAGGCGTCAGATAGCATTTGCCGCCTGTACTGCATAATTCGAGCTGAATCGCATGTTGAGTAAGTTCACTCAGTGCAATTCGGATTTCGAACAGACGTCGAGCTTGAGTGACAAATTGTCCAGATTCCAATCCAGTAAAGAGAGCTGCTAAGTTTTCTTCTAATTGTTCTTGGATAAATTGAACTTGATCATTAACCAAACTTGAGTGTTTATTGGTAATGACTTGTTGCACACTGCGTTTAATCAAGCCAATAGATAAAGCACACTGTAAACCTAAAAATGCTGGACGAATTGCAGTGAGATATTGAGTAGCTTGAGCACTTAACAATTCATCTTGAGAAACGATTGTATCTGTCAGAATTGCCGCAGCAGTTGAGCTGCCTTTCAAGCCAATCAATTCCAAGTTTGGTCGACGATCAAAGCCAGCACGGTTAGAGGGTACTAAGAATAATAGCGGACCTTGAGAGCTATCAGCAGCAACGGCGACAGTAAAACCAGCAGGATGAAAATTGGTTACCCAAGGTAATTTGCCATTCAGTTTCCACCCCTCCTCGACCACTTCCGCCTGAACTTGTAGAGGTTCCAAACCTGACAGGAATTTCATTGCATTGGATAAACCTGTGGCTCCTGCATATTTACCGGCAAGCAGTTCATCGAAACGGAATTTATCTAAAACATCAGCTTTCGCAGTTAATAAATATTCAATATAAGTACGCTGACTCCAACTAACAAATGCCGCTGTGACTGAATACTCAGCTATCTGGGAAATGGTTTCAATCGCATCCTGTAAGGTATTACCGAGACCACCAAATTGCTCAGGCACCCCTTGTCTAAAGACATCGGCTTTACCTAATTGTTGAAGCAAAGCAAGACTAACGTCTACTTCGCCTGCATTTAAAGCCTCTGCATGCTGTTTTAACCAAACAGCTAAAACAGCATTAAGCATTTTTTGGTTCCCATTTATGTGGAGAAAGTTGGCTATTAAGTTCAGTACGTGCCAAGCTATTAGCATAGTTACACAAGGTCGCTAGGCTTAAACCCAACAACACATCTAGTGCATTTTGCTCAGTAAAACCGGCATCAAAGAATGCTTGAGTTGTTTGTTCATCCACAGCACCTTTTGTTAACAATGCTTGACGTGCAAAAGTAGATAAAGCATTTAAACGAGTATCAGGTAACTCTGCTTGATCTCGTAGAGCTTGGACAATTTCTGGAGCAAGTTTAGCTTTATTTTTTGCCAATGCTGTATGTCCTGCGACACAGAATGCACACCCATTATCTGTTGCCGCAACCAACTGCACGACTTCACGTTCTTGTACATTTAAACTGCTACGGCTATTGATTTCAGAAACGGATTGGTACATTTCTAACGCAGTCGGTGCATAAGCTAAAACACCCAAAAGGTTTGAACTAAAACCATTAACTTTTTCGGCATTGATGAGACGTTGTTTCGCTTCTTCAGGCGCTTGTTCACTTGTTAAAGGTTTGAAATAAGTTGTCATGTTATGTACTCCGTTAAGAGTACTTAGTGTTGAAAATTTATAGTATTCTCTCAATGCTTATTAGTATTTAAAAAAGCTTTATCGTCTAAATTAGTGGAAGTTTTTATGCTTAATAATTCTCAAAAAATGCTAAGTTGGTTAATTGACGGCTTAGAAATAGAGACATCTCTTCAGCATTTAAGCCGTTATCATCAACAATGGTCGACATCTATTCAAGGGCAAGGCCAAGCAAGTTTCCATTTAGTTATTCAGCAAGACTGTCATTTTCACCTCTTAGACGAGGATAATTTTATTTATCTTTATCAAGGAGATGCTATATTTCTTTTAAAAGACATCCCTTTTATCATTACTGATACGAGTCAACGAGTTGCACCCTCTCTAAAACACTTACAACGCAATTTAGTCAACAGTGACGACTTAAATATCTTGTCTTGTTCTACACATTTAGCTTGTGGTTATTTTAAATTTCGATCCAAATTATCTGAGTTATTTATTGATGCATTACCGCCCTATTTAGTCTTAAGGCAAGATGATCAGATTTTAACTGATTGTTTAAATATATTTGAATTAATTCGTAATGAAGCAAGATTAAATAATGAGGCTTCGATAAGCTTAATTGAACGTCTGACTAGTATTTTATTTTACTACTTAATTCGTCATACATTTAATCAAGATAATCATCAAAATATTCCTCTTTGGACATTATTTAATGATCCGATGCTATATTCTCTGATATTAGAGATTATCGCCAAGCCTGAAGAAGATTGGACTTTACACTCTATGGCAGCAGTTTGTAGCATATCGCGAGCTAACTTTGCTAAATACTTCACCAATATTGCCGGATTTTCAGCAACGCAATTTGTTTTATATTACCGTATTCAATTGGCGCAACAGTTCTTAGCACAAGGCGTTTCTATCGCAGATTGTGCTGAAAAAGTTGGATATCAATCTGTAGCAGCATTTACTCGTGCATTTCAGCGTGTTACTCAAAAAAATCCAAGTCAATTTATGAAACTATAATTATCTTCATCAATTAATTCTTTTTTAAAATTAAAGTTCACTTAATTTAACTTATCTTATTTCGCAACGATTGAAAGATGTTTTTCCTAATGACTTCCTTTCCTTATTTATAAAATAAATTTTTTGATTTAAATAATGGATCACCATATATGGATCGTTTAAAAATTACTTAATACGATACTGGAATGTATTTTTAACATTCGGCACGCTGGTAGGTTTGCCATCAACCAATCTAGGCTGATATTTAAAATTTAATGCCGCCTGAATTGAAGGGCGAACAAACATGGGGTGACAATCCCCTTGTTCTTTTGGATTCTCGACTCGCCCTTTTTCATTCACGCTATACACTACAGTACAATCCCCTTCGAGTTTACGATCCAAAGCTTGTTCAGGATATGTAGGTGCTTTTTTTGAGACAGGTTGATAATTCTTGACGTCAAATAACTCTGTACTAGGTTGTGCTTTTGGTTCTATTGGCTTCGCTGTACTCGTTTGAGTTACCAGTTCTTGCTTGGGCTGAGTGTCTGCTATTTGCTCAGCTTCTACTTGGGTACTTTTCTTTTCCATAGTAACCTGCTGCGCTTTTTGGGTTGCTACGGGCGCGGTTTTTTCACGCTGTGAGTTCACAACTTTCTTGGTGATTTTAGGCTGAGCTTGGATAGGCTCCTCAACTCGTTTTTTTTGAACCGGTTTGTCTGAAACTTTTTTTTCAACGATGGGGGCCGGTGTTTTAGGCTGCGGTAATTCTTTAATTGGTGGTGGTATTTGAATAAATTGCAACTGAATCGTTTTCGGCTGAGGTTCTACCAGTGTTTCTTGCATTTCAACCGTGCATAGCCATCCGATTACGCCAATATGCAACACTGCCGTGACCGACAAAGCTAAACCCTGATCACGAAACCTCATTTTGGATGCTGCGACCCTCATGATTGTGGTTCCTCTGTCACTAAGCCCAAGTTACTTACACCACTTTTTTGCAAAGCTGCAATAGCTTGTGCAACCAGTTGATAATCAGCATCTTTATCTGCACGTATATAAAACTGTAGGCTTTTATCTTTTTGAATCATTGGAATTAACTTTTGTTGCATACTCGCTAAGTCGATCGCCTGATCCGTCACTTTTTCAGTATTCACTTCTGACCCAATGTTCCAGTAATACTGACCGTTAGCCTGAATGGATAAAGTCACAATACGCTGCTGTTGTGACGCAGGCATGACATTCGCATCCACTTTAGGTAAATCAATATGGATACCTTGTGTCAACATGGGTGCGGTCACCATAAAAATCACCAAAAGCACCAACATCACATCAATGTAAGGAACTACATTCATTTCTGCATTGAGCTTTCTTTTTTGAGAACGCTTAATCATAGTTATGCTCCCTATCTTGAAGCCCGCTCAGTGTGCCCAAGCAACCGATAAATACGTGTTTGCAGCTCATTGGCAAAACCATAATAACGATTGGAAAGTTTATCAGCGCGGGCAGAGAACCGGTTATAGGCCACCACAGCCGGAATAGCAGCAAATAAGCCAATTGCGGTCGCAATCAGCGCTTCTGCAATACCAGGTGCCACCGTATTTACCGTCGCTTGCTCAACACCAGACAGTCCAATAAAAGCATTCATAATCCCCCAGACCGTTCCGAATAAACCAATATAAGGACTGACTGAGCCTACTGTGGCAAGGAAAGTCAGATTCTGTTGAAGCTTTTCTTCTTCTTCACTAATGCTACTGAGCAAACGACGTTCTATACCATCAATTACATCAGCTACGGCAAGTTGCTCATCTGTCATGAGTTGATGATATTCATCGACTCCATGTTGAAAGATGGTTACTACCCCTTTTTGCTGTTCCGGCTGTCGATATTGTTGCTGTAAAAGATTTAAATCTTTTTGCTGCCTAAACTTCTTTAAAAAGCTGTTCCAGAGCTGTTCTTGCCCACGTAATAAAAGGCCATGACGCACAATTAAATACCAACTCACAACCGATAATAAAACTAAAATCAACATCACCACTTTCACCAACACACTGGCATTACTAATCAGCATCCAAACTGACATTTGATCCATTGTTGTTTGCATGACGTACTCCAATTTCTTTTAATTGCTGCAGCGTGCAGCACATATTTTTAAACGACTGTTATTGAATATTTAGTCTAAGTGCAAGGCTTGGGCGATTTTTTCCCACGGTACATATTTAAAGTTTTGATTGGCCTCAGGCATGCGTTTACGTCCATCTTGAACAACTAATATGCCTTGCTTCCACTTACCGCCAAAATTTTTAGAACTAACCTCAAGTCCATCTGTTTCTGACACAGCATCAATTCCTTTTTCAGTATTGATGCCTATACGAAATACACCCCGAACCCTATAAGGTGCAGCCGCATCAAGTACTACGAAGCTGTCATTACCCTGACTCGAAACCACTAAATAACTTTTATCTTTGCCGTGATAAAGCGCCATACCTTCTATGTCGGCATGCATCACGTCGCCCACGGCAATCACTTGCTGCATTGGAAGCTGTGTTTTCGGATTAAGGTCTTTTACCCATACGGCAGCCCCTTCTTCACCCAAAAATATGCGGCCTGTCACATCATCTACTACACAGCCTTCGGGTTGTGTTTTAACTGAAAAATGTTGGATTTCCTGTGCCTGTAGTTTCTGTTGTGCTGCCGTAATATGGTACTGAATGAAAGTTCCATTTTTATCGTTTGGAATGGCATAGATTTCGCCTTGATTATCGCGATACATACAAATGCCATAGATTTCATCTAAAGTGGTTGGCAGCTCTCCAAGCGGAGAAACTTTGCCAGTTTGAGGATGAATGGCAAAAATATGCAGACTGTTATGATCTCGGTTAGATGCCACGGCCAGATCAACTGTTTGATTTCCCCATTTAAAACCAGTACGTACATCAACATTATTCAGACGGCCAACAGCCAAGTACTGTACGGCTTTACCTTGCAAATCACTAACCTGCAAGCCGCCCTGTTTGTCGGTTGCTAAAATGCGTGATTGGTTAGGCTGTATAGTGTTATGCCAAATTGCCGGATCATCGGCTGCATCACCTGTGCTTGGGACACTTTCTGTCTGTATTTCGGCAGGGATGGTAATGATATTTTCTGTTTTTGAACCAACTTGCGTTTGCCATTCTAGTTGTGCCGTTTTAATGGCTTTATCATCTAAAATCAGCAAAGATTTATCAGTTAAATTGCCACGAATACTCAGACTTTTCGCTTCTTTTAAACTATCAAATTGTAATGGTTCTAAAGCCTTCCAATGCTTGCCCTGTTTTTTATAACGGTAAAGCAACGGTTTTTCTTCATCGATTACGGCAACTTGATCATCAACTATCGCTATTGCAGATGGTATGCCTTGAATAGAACCAAAAGGTTGTACGAGGTCAACAGCTTCACGCGACATGTCAGCTTCAGAATGTGCTGGATAAGCCCAAACGCCAATATTCTCCTCGTTAATGAGCAGCTCTGCGGTTGCATCATTGACTCGACACATATTGCTAGCGGGAGGAAAACTTAAACGGCGCACCAACTTCGGTTGAGCTATAGCTTTTTCATGATTAGCCACCAACCATTGCTCACCAATACCCTCTTCACCTACCAAAAAGGCAAAGCTCAGACCTTGCGAATCGGTATAAAGACAAACATCCTCTGACTTAAACGAACGTTTTGTAATAAATATCGGTTTTTCCCAAACTTTACTTTTTAAGTCCATGCTCATCAGTTGAATTTGCTGTTCTTGCAAATTCGATGCAGCAATCAATAGGCGTTCAGTACCAATACGATAATCAAAACGTCCAAATTGCCCCTGAATTTGATGCACTACATTTTGTTTGTCATCCAAAAAATGTAGCCCCTTATTTTTACTACTCAATAAGGTATTTACTTGAGGCCATGTACTTAAATTAAGCCATTGCACATCTTCAGTTTTGGCATCCTGAATATCAATTTCTTGCAGGTGCAATTTAGCTGGCATAGGTTGGTCAACCTGTGCCTCTGCCAAACTCAATGACTGACTGCTTTGTGCTGATTGAAGAATACTGTGTTGGCTACATGCCGTCAGTAGTAATAAACAACTCGTCAAAGCTGTCAGTTTAAAAGTTAAAAAATTCATAGAAATACTCAAAATTTGGCAAAATCCTCAAGTTTTCCCATGCAGAGAAAACTTAAGTACTAAAATTCAATTCGGGTTAAAAATGTGTATAGGTCAGGGCCAATTTGTAAGCAGGACCATATTCTTCGTATTGGGCGTTATAGGCTTTAGTACCCGCATAGTTGTAGTAGTGCTCGCCTGTGATGTTTTGCACATCAAATTTTAATTGTAAGTTTTTAGATAAATTCACATGACTACTGAAATCAAGAAATACTTGGTCATCGGTATAAATGTCTTTTTCGGGCGTATCAATATTGCTGAGCTCATAGAGATAGCTCGATTTATAGTTTGCAGAAAGACGAGCGCCAAAGCGTTCATTTTCCCAACCAATCATCGCATTGCCTACAACATCAGATTGACTTGGTAAATGAATACGACGGCTCAGCAGTTCACCATCTTGCATTGAATCAATATCTGCTTCTGACTTACTAAATGTTGTATTAAAACCGAGTAGCAATCCATTCCATGGTGCAGCGAGATGGTCAAACTTTTGTGAATATGCAAACTCCATCCCATATAACTTGGCACGATTACCATTTTTATAAGTAATCGCTTCATCAAAATCAGCCCACTGCCCCGTCCCAGCAATATTGGTATTATAAATAAATTGATCGATATCTTTATAAAAGGCATAGAACCCGACCATACTTGCTTTGCCAAAATACTTTTCGACACCTAAGTCAAAGTTTGAAGATTCCAACGGATTAAGCAGTGGGTTACCAAATTCTGCTTCATCACCATCGATATAGACACCCGGTGCAGTTTGTGCAAAGTTTGGACGAACCACACTATTTGTCCATGCTGCCCGAAGGTAAGTATTGTCAGCCAATTGATAACGAAAAAGTAAACTTGGCAACCAGTGATCGTAGTCATTTTTATATTTGGTTTCAGTAACTATATCCTCATTAAACTCAAAACCTTGCGCTTCAAATTGAGTGTTTTCATAACGTAAACCCGCAATCACACGCAATCGATCAAAATCAATGGTATTCATAAAATAAGCTGCTTGAATATCTTCATTTGACTTAAAATCATTAATGATTGAACTGTCAGCAACCGCATAATCATTTGGATTTAATCCACTAATTTTATTATTGATTGCACTTTCATTAATGGTTGGACCAAATTGGCCCAGTTCATAATGACTGTTTGCGTTAAAGTCTGAATTTGAGGTACTTAAATCTTCATATTCCCATTCATCAGTATTGTTGGTTTTTTCACGTTGGCTGATCTTGCCACCAAACTTAAATGATGCAGCATAGTTGCCCCATAGGTAGTCTTTGAGAAAATCCAATTTTCCATTGTATTCTTTATCGGTAGTTTTAGATTTTTCCCACGACACCGAGTCCAATTCGTAATTTGCAGCATCATAAAAGTCTTGGTCTGCTGTAATGACAGGTTTTTTCGTGCTGTTAAAACCTACATTACTAAAGTCACCTTTGTATTTTGCACCAGAAATTCCACCAGGATTTTCTTCCGATGCTTCGCTATAACCTAATTGACCTTCAACGGTCCAGCTACCAAAACCTTGCTTACCACCTAAAACAAAGGACTGAATTTCTTGTGTTTCCACACGGCTTTTTAAAGAGCGCGTCGCTTCTGCATCACCACGTTGTCCTTCAAATTGTGGATCAGCAAATTCAACCGCCGCTTCCTGCCGAGATTCCGTATCTTTAAATCGGCTATATAAAGTTCTTAAATAGTATTCGCCTGTGTCATTGGGGCGATAATCAAAATTCAGCCCCGCCCCAATACGTTCACGCTCGATATCATATTGACGCATTGCTGTTTCTTCGAGTGCATTGCCATCCCAAGCTCCACCTGTTTCAACGTTATCTGAGCCAAATTTTCGATTTTGGTAACTCAGTGCCAATGCGACTCCAAGGTTGTCTTGACCATTACCTACACTAAAACGATTACTGACTGCACCCGATGCTTTAGGGCTATATTTTTCACGTTTTTCATCATAGCTCCCCTCAATGGTTCCTGTATAAAACAAGCCATCATGATCGAAAGCAGATAGACTCTCGACCTGTACAGTCCCCCCTAATGAGTTGGCATCCATATCTGGCGTGAGTGTTTTCATTACAGTCAACGATTGCACCAACTCTGAAGGTAAAACATCAAGTGCTACCCCTCGGCGGTCACTTTCTGGAGCGGGAACTAAAGTGCCATTAATCGTCACGGAATTTAAGTCGGGCCCTAGGCCACGAATTGAAACAAAGCGCCCTTCGCCTTGGTCACGCTCTGTAGAAACACCTGGTATACGTTGCAATGCTTCTGCGGCATTGTCATCAGGTAACTGTCCAATCCCATCCGCATGCACTACACTGCTAATCTGGTCAGCGCGTTTTTGTTCTTTAAGCGCGTTATCCATACTTGCGGCTTGCCCAATAACTTGTACATATTCCACAGTGTTATCTTGAGCATGCAGATCCATCATGCTCAACATTGAAAGAACTAAAGTACTGAGCTGAAAGCTCGCCCTCTTATGCTTCATTAAATGGTTATGACTATTTCGCATTGTGTAATTCCCCGTCAAGCCAAAGTGGCATGGTTTGAACGCACAATAGAAATTGAATATGAACGTCACGTGACACTCATTTTTTAGCTCATCTATTTCCGCCGTTTTTCACTATTTTTCATCAAAAAATGAGCTGATTTGACCTGCTCATCACAAATATTCAGCATTTTAAATACTGTTGTGATGTGAAAAGATATCAATTTCATCGCACTAGAAATCAAAAGATAAAAAATAGTCTGAGCTATTTTGACCCTCATAGTTGCCATCAAACTGTCATTTAAACCTGTTTAGCTTAATCTCAAATAATTCATCTTAAAATGCCATGCCTAAATATCTTGCTTATTACCGCTGGGCTTTATTATTTTTAGGTACAGCCTGTGGTTTATGTGTTTGGCTATTTATCCTGCTTGGAAATACCAAGTCTTTTGCCGAATGGAACTGGGTTGATATTTTAGGTGAAGGCGGCGCAACTGTTTTTATTGGCATCTGGATTTTTTTTCTCATTAAAAGCCGACCGTTGGGACGCGTTACCAATTACATTTTTTACGGTCTATGCTTTATTTTTTTCCATATGTGGATGGATTCTTTAGATGAATTTATTCGTCTGCCAAAAAATATTGCCTGGGATGCATGGTTAGAGTCTATCCCTTTTCCTATTGGGCTATATCTACTTACGATGGGAATTTATTTTTGGCATCAAGAAGAGCTTGCCATTTCTAAACATATGCAAAAACGCGAACGTATTTATCGCGATCACCGCTTATTTGACGCTCTCACTCCTTTGGCAGATGCGCACTATTTTAAAACTCGGCTTAAATCGGCAATGGAACAAGAAAAAGATGAGCTAGAAAACATGTCTGTTGTTCTACTCGACATGCATAACTTTAATCAGGTCAATCAAATTTACGGTTTTGATGAAGGCACGTCTGTCTTACAGCACATTTCCCAATTGATCAGTTTAAATTTACGTCCGCACGATCTCCTCTGTCGCTTTGCAGGTGATCGTTTCATTATGCTTTTACCGAAAACCAACGTACAACAAGCCGAAAAAATTGCGCTACAACTTGAACGTATGATTATGGTCAGTGCCTATTATCACCGTGATTTGTCGGTACACATTCCTTTGAAAGCACTCACTGCTTACTGTTCAGTGGAACAACATGAAACCACACAACAATTATTGAGTGCCTTAAATCAACAATTAGTTCACCTAAAACAGCACTCCTTAGACAAGCGGGTCACTGTATGAGTTTTGAATGCGACTACAACTATATTCCTGCGCATCATCAATTATCTATTTTAATTGATCTGACAGCGAGCCATGAAGTCGATCATCACGTTTTGCTCAGAGGTAGTGGTATTTTTTTGGAAGACATTTTGTCAGGGCAAAAACTGATTAGCCAGCAGCAGCTACAACAAGTTTTAAGCAATGCTGAGCTCTGTTTTCGCAATCAAGATATCAGCTTTTTATTTGGCCAACGCAGTTTAACCACACCATTTAATGATGCAATTAAATCTATGCTCTACGCATCTACTTTAAATGAAGCCTTGAACCGATATTTAATCTTTTTTGCCTCGGTTTCGCCATGGTTATGCCCACGGGTGATGTACAGCCAAAGCCAAATTCATATTTACTGGCTTGATGAAAACAAATTTGAAAATCGCTTTTTAATTGAAAGTGCTATGAGTTCTCTACAAGCCTTTAGCCGTCAACTCTACCAAGCTAAGTTACCTTGGAAATATGAGTTCAATTTTTCTGAGCCAGATTATATTGAACAATATTGGACACATTTAGGGAGTGCATTAGAATTTAATCGCCCCATGAATATGATGAGTTTACCGTGTGATTTCATACATAAACAACTCCCCAATGCCTCCTCTACCCTTGCAGCCATCTGTCATCAACACGCACTTGAGCAAACTGCTTCTCATAACATTCAGCAAAGTTTTTTACTCTGCATATATCAATATCTAATGCAGAATATTCAAAATAATATTCAGCTTGAACAAACCGCAGAATATTTTCAAATGAGTTCTGCTAGTTTAAAAAGAAAACTAAAAAAACATCAGACTCACTTTCAAGCCCAACTCGATCAAAGTCGTTTGCATACTGCTATTATTTTATATCGCGTACATGGTTTTAAAACTGAACAAATTTCTCAATATTTGAAAATTAATGATGCTACTAATTTTCGACGTGCCTTTAAGCGTTGGAGTGGCTTAACCGTACAAGCTGCTCAGTCTTAACAAGAATGAACAATAGGTTTGTGTAGACCTGCTCTATTTTCTTTATATAACTCGCACATCGAAATAGTAGTCTAATTTAGCTGGCTCTGTCGTAACGAGGAACATTCCTACCAATAGTTTGGTATATGGTAACCCTGCATACATACAAGGTGAAAGACCATCTGGTAATTGGCAAGCTGGTACATCAAAAATAAATTAAATTTTAACTAAAAAAGGAAGAAGCTATGACTACTATTGGCGTATTTGCAACTATTTTAAATGAAAATGGTGAAGTTCTATGTGTACAACGAAATTATCCACCGTTTGGGTGGACAACACCAGGAGGTCGTTTGGAAGATAACGAATCACCTGAGGAGGGAGTGATTCGAGAGGTGCTGGAAGAAACTGGTTTCATTGTTTCAATTGATAAATTAATAGGCATATATTCTGCTCCTTTTAAATCAGACCTAGTAATATCTTATTTATGTAAAATTAAAGGTCGTGAACATTGGCTGCCAAATGATGAAATTGCAGATGTACAATTTTTTCCAATTTCGAATTTACCATCTCCTATGAAAAATAATACTTTTGTTAGAATAGATGATGCTTTAAAAAATAGAGTTTCTGTTTCTAAAGTATTTACAAAAGAAGAACATGCGTAGCTTTAGATGTTTAAAAAATGGTGTGCTTTGAAATTGAAAATGTAATTATTAAGCTTGGAAAATCAACAAAAGAAATATTCGATATTGAAGATGAAAAAGAACTCCATTTTTATTAAAAAGTTTTTCGTTTGGTAATATTCACAGTATATTTTTTTAAATTAGAGTGAATATGCTATCTTTTTTTTGGAGCTCCAACTTATCAGATTTTACTTTTTCTTATTAATAAAGAGTGGCCATGCAACACCAAAACTAAGACCAAAAGTGACTCCCATACTAATTCCAAGTGCAACGTTACCACAAATAGACCCTATAGCTAATCCAATAACTACACCAAATAATGCACCATAGCTTAAATAATTAATATCACTCTTGGCAGACTTTGGTTTATTTGACTTATCTTTTCCCATCATTTATCTCAACTTTTTGTTTTTTGCATAATTGCTAATTATAGGGTACGAGAAATAGAAATCAGTATTCTCCAATTAAGTAAAACCGCTTCTTATTAATTAAAACTTCCATAACTGCATTATATTGGCCGTAATCGAATAGTAATTTACCTTCACTCATGTAAACAAAGTTATGTTTTTCATCACTATAGTAAATTTTTCTACCATAAACTTGGTCATTGTGTAGATGTTCAATTAATTTAACCTTTTGCCTTGTCTCTGGGTCATAGGCAATAAACTTCATTCTCATTCATAAATCTCAAAATTAGACTTTTTTCTTAAACTTTATCTGGCATTTCTCTGTTGAGGTTCTGCATTATCTAATTTTCATTTGCCTGAATTTTCTGTAATGAAATTTCTGCGTTCTTCATTGTCACCTGAGCATCTGTAATTGATTGTTCAGCTTGGCTAATGAGTATTGCTGTTTTTGACTTCTTCTTTGGTTGTGACCAAACCGTATAAGCGCAATAAGTAACAGAAGAAACAACGAGTGCTAGAGCAAAGACCTTTAACATGTATCAATCACTGATAGAGTTTTCATTATTTTACTTATTTGTGACTCAGTTATCACTATTTTAGTTAAACTAAAAAATGTGATATATCAAAGCACTTTTTTGACTGTACAAAAAAAGCTCAACCTCCTTAAACATAAAAACAAATTTATTCTGGTTATAATCATTGGCAGGACAAATACATGAAACGCGGTATTAAACTTAGCCACACCTGCTGTTGATGATTTTTTTTGTTTTTGGATCAACTACTACAGTAATTCTATCTGGACGAAAGTCCTCAGTAACCGCTTCTCCAGGATTAGCACTTCGAAAAAATTTCGCATTAGTTATCGATAGAACCCGTTCTCTTGTTAAGTTGGTTTGACCGATGAGTTTTTTAGTTTTAATTGGGTCACAGTCAAAAGACGGATCCCATTCTTTGCTCATGATAATGTCTAAATGCTTAAGTCCTTTCTCTTGTTGCTGTCCTTGATCTTGTTTAAGAGCTTCAGAGTTTAATACATCATTTGAACAAGCTGAAAACAGGCTCATCACAAGACCTATAAAAATATATCTTTTTATACTTTTTAAATTTTCTAATTATCTGGTTGATACCAATATAGCATGCGTTAAAAAATAAAAGCTTAACCAATAATCAATATTTAGCTAAACATCTTATGCCGTAATATAGCCAGACAGTTTATAAAGATGTAAGTTAATATGTGCAAAGTTTTGTGACGTATTACACATATTTTATATAAGTCGTTATCTTGTGCAATAAATTACATTTTGATAATTTAATTCTTGAACTGGTAATTGATTTGATACGTGACTGATCAACATCATTTTCTCCTCGCAAGTGTTTACCTTAGTTCACCTCGGTTAGAACTCGGCACCCCCAAAGTGCCGAGTTCTTTTATTTCTTCACACAACAACTAATCAATGTTTAATCTAGACATTTTAATTATTCCTGAACAATTACGATATACCATCCCATTATCTATATATTTATAAATAAATTTATGGGGAGTCACAAAATGATATATCTTTACTATGCTTTTTTATTTTTCTTATCAAAACTAAGTGTGGTCAGTTTAATGATTGGCATTTATCACAACGATATACTCTTTACTTTAACCGGAACTCTATTTCTTTTCGCCTCATTCCTAACTTATTTCATAATTAAAGAAGTTCGTAAGAACCCTTTTAACAAACGCTAGTTAATCCAAGAGGCAGACCTAGTATATTTATATTTCCCCATATATAAAGCAAAAAGCCCCCCAAACGAGTGTGAAATTGGCTAGAAATTATTTAATTAATTATTGTTTTTCATTTAATTACATAATTAAGGATATTCTTAAGTAAATTTGAATGATCATTTTGTTTTTAAGTTTTCTAGTTGAAGGCTCTCTTTTTCATTTTGCGCTGATTTAAGAGATTGGAACAAGCCTCAACTAGAAATATGAATTACAAGTATTATGAGTTTTTAGATGATCCCTCCTAAAACTTGATAAATTTCAATGAAGTATCAGAGGAAATTGAGTATCCCCCTGACGCATTTAACTTAAGATGAGATTTTTTTCTTAGAAGTTAGCTTTTCCACGGCGCCCAAAATGAAGATAAAGAACACAGGAACAAAGAAAATAGCCAGAATCGTTGCCGAGATCATGCCCCCAAATACACCCGTACCTAAAGCATGTTGAGTCTCAGAACTTGCACCTGTTGCAATGACTAGAGGAATTACACCACATGTAAAAGCAAGAGAAGTCATCAGGATTGGTCGTAAACGAAGTTTGGCTGCTGCAACTGTTGCTTCAATCAAACTCATTCCTTCTTCTTTCAGCATCTTTGCAAACTCAACAATCAAGATGGCATTCTTTGCGGATAGACCAATAATCGTAATGAGACCAATTTTGAAGAACACATCATTCATTAAGCCTCTAGACATAATGGCAATGATTGCACCGAAAATACCAAGTGGCACAACCAACATCACAGATAGTGGAATTGCCCAGCTTTCATAGAGTGCAGCCAATACAAGAAATACCACTAACATTGATAAACCAAGTAAAAAGGCCATTTGAGATTCAGACTGCTTTTCTTGTAGGGAAATGCCTGTCCATTCATAGCCAATACCTTTAGGCAATTTAGCAATCAATTGTTCCATTTCACGCATTGCCACACCCGAAGATGTATCAAAGTTAGGAATACCAGCGATACTTAAAGATGGTCGTCCGTTGTAACGATTATATTGTTGTGGTGCTTTGTTCCATTGAGGCGTTACCACTTCAGACAACGACACCAATTGACCACTCGAACCCATCACTTTTAAGTTTAAGATATCTTTGAGTTGCATACGTGATTTAGCTTCAACTTGTACAATCACTTGTTGCATACGGCCCTGATTTGGGAAGTCATTGATATACATTGAACCCATTGAGGTTGAAATGATGTCTGAAACGTCTGAGAATTTAACACCAAGGGTATTAAGCTTTTCACGATCAATTTTTAAAGAAATATTGTCGCCTTGTGGTAAACCCTCATTCCACACCATATAGAACTTTTTGTTCTTGGCAGCCATTTCCATAAGCTGGTCTTGGGCAGCTAATAATGCAGGCATACCTAAGTTTGCACGATCTTGTAAACGTAAACTAAAGCCTGAGAATGTACCCAGTTCATCAATAGCAGGTGGAAGTACCGCCATTGTTTCACCTTCCGCACTGTTCGCCATTGATGCATTGACTGCATTTGTCATTTCAGTTGCCGAAGAAGTACGCTCGTTGAAATCTTTTAAGGTCGTGAATGCAACACCTACGTTTTGTCCTGCACCGCTAAAACCCCATCCCATAATCGTCGTATTACTTTTGACATCGGGTTTGTCTTTAAGCGAGTTTTCAAATTCATTCACTACATTTCGAGTACGTTCTGCCGTTGCATCTGATGGTAACTGGAAAGACGTCATAAACCAGCCTTGATCTTCCTCTGGCATAAATGCTGTTGGCCAATACTTCATTCCTGCAAAGGTAATGCCTGTAATCACCACAAAGATCATCATGACTGGAACAGTATGTTTGATGATTTTAAGTAGCATCAATTCATACTTTTTCGTGACTTTATCAAAGCTACGATCAAACCATGCAAAGAAGCCTTTCTTCTGATGATGACCATCAATTGGTTTTAAAATGGTTGCACAAAGAGCGGGTGTTAAAATGAGTGCCAATAAAGCCGAGAATAAAATAGACACGGACATGGTCAGCGTAAATTGTTTATAAATGATCCCGACCGAACCACTCGCAAAAGCCATTGGTAAAAATACAGCAGACAATACTAAGGTAATACCAATAATAGGACTGGTAATCTCTTTCATTGCCTTAGATGTCGCTTCTTTAGGATTTAATCCTTCGGTCGCCATAATCCTTTCGACGTTTTCAACCACAACAATCGCATCGTCGACAATAATCCCGATGGCAAGCACCATACCGAACATGGTGAGTACGTTAATCGAAAAGCCGGCAAGCAGCATCACGGTAAAAGTACCGAGTAACGCAATAGGTGCAACTATCGCTGGAATAAGCGTATAGCGTACATTGTGCAAAAATAAGTACATCACAATGAAAACCAGAACCATCGCTTCAAGTAATGTATGAATTACCTTTTCAATTGAAATTTTTACAAACGGCGCGGTGTCGTAAGGAATACTAAACTGCATGCCCTCTGGTAAGTTCAACTTTAATTCTTCAATTTTTGCTTTAACACCTTCTGCTGTTTTTACGGCGTTCGCACCCGGGCTTAACTGGATTGCGGCAGCAGTAGCGGGTTTACCATTTTCTAAAATAGCGAAGTTGTAGGCTTGTGATCCAATTTCAACATTTGCGACATCGGACAGACGAATTACACTTCCGTTGGTTTTGCTTTTTAAGCTGATATTCCTAAACTGCTCAACACTTGATAACTGACCTTGCGCTGACAATGGAATTGTAATCAGTTGACCTTTATTTGCAGGTAAATCACCTAGGCGCCCCGGTGCAATTTCAACATTATTTTCACGAATTGCATTGTTTACATCGCTAATTGATAAACCATAAGAAACCAATTTATTTGGATCTACCCAAATGCGTAGAGCCTTTTCTGCACCAAAAGATTGGACTTTACCAACGCCTTCTACACGCTTCAGTTCTTCTACGACATTTCGAACCAGATAATCACTTAAATCTACTTCTGAATATTGACCATTAGGAGAGTTAATACCGACCAGCATCAAGAAGCCTGAAGACGAGGCTTCAACCTGTAAACCTTGCTGACGTACAACCTGAGGTAATCGTGATTCAATACTCTTGATTTTATTTTGGACATCAACCTGAGCCATTTCGACATCTGTACCCGGTTTAAAGGTTGCAGAAATTTCTGCTGTGCCCGAAGTATCGGTTGTCGCACTATAGTAAAGTAGGTTTTTTACACCCGATAACTCTCGCTCAATTAAGGTGACAACACTATCGTTAATTGTTTTAGCAGTTGCTCCTGGATAAGTCGCACTAATGTTGACTTGAGGCGGAGCTACACTAGGGAAACGAGCAATCGGCAATTTAGGAATACTAAGTAATCCAAACAATATAATGAAAATTGCGATGACCCATGCAAAAACAGGACGTCGAATAAAAAATTGAGACATCATGGTTGAGCTCCTTGATTTGTAGACGGTTTTGTTTCTACATTTGAAGCATTATTTTCTGATGCAGGCTTTTTCCACGTCGTCATTGCCAGTTTTTGATTTGGCTGGATACGCTCCATACCTTCAACAACGACTTTGTCACCGACTTTCAAGCCTTTGTTGGCGATATAGTACTGTTCATATTGCTGTCCAATTTCGATAGGACGAACTTCAGCTAATCCTTTTGCATTGATCACATATACCTGAGGTTCACCATTGATATTGCGCTGAATCGCTTGCGCTGGAACTAATAAGGCCTGTGGAATAGAAGCTCGGTCAATATTGACTCGTACATACATACCAGGAAGTAGTTTTCTCTCGGTATTATTTACTTCAATACGAAAGGTCACATCGCCTGTTTCAGGGTCAACATTAATATCTTCAAACAACATTTTTGCTGTGACGTTATATTGCTGTCCTTGGCTATTAGAAATACGCACAGTTTTTTCACTGTTTGCAGATAACTCACCCGTTTTTAAAGCCGCTTGTAGACGCTCATATTCACTAATTGATTGCTTTACATCAACGTAGACTTTATCGATCTGTTGAATTGTGGCCATGGTATTCGTATCGCCTTGACCAACCAATGCGCCTTCAGTGACAAAAGATTGCCCGATACGACCTGAGATCGGCGCTCGAACAGTTGCATATTGCAGATTCAAATTTTGTCTAGCCAGCAAAGCTTTCATTTGCGCGACATCAGCAAGAGCCTGACGATATTGAGCTTGAGCATTACTCACTTCTTGCTTACTAATGGCATTACTTGGTAAGAGCTGCTCATAGCGATCTAACTGAACTTTAAGTCTCGCAACCTCTGCCTCAGCTTTATTGAGTGAAGCTCTATTGCTATTTACATCTGCTTCAAAGGTTTCTGAATTAAGTTTATATAAAGCTTGCCCTGCTCTAACTTCACTACCTTGTTTAAATAAAACTCTTTCAATAATTCCTCCAACTTGCGGTCGTATTTCAGCAGTACGGAATGCCTGTACGCGTGCAGGAAGATTTTCACTAAAATTAACCGATTGCGATTGAATGCTTAATACACTTACTTTCGCTGGTGCTGGCTCAGCTTGAGCCGTTTCTTGTGAACCACACCCCTGTAATATCAACCCAATAGATAAAAATAAAGAAAGTAAAAGATGCTTTTGCATACTGTCCAAACCAAGTGAGTTTTTGATGCTGACATTATTTTTGATGAGTGTGTAGCGATCGTCACTAAAGTGTGGAGTAACTGTGGAGAAACACAGATAATTTAGCGTATGATGAATTGAAGCATTTTATATAGCTAAATTTCTATGTTTGATCGTTCTTTTTCTTTTGATTGTCACGATAAAGTTATCCTCGTTGTAGAAGATGATTACGACATTGGCGACATTATTGAAAATTATTTAAAACGTGAAGGAATGACGGTTATTCGTGCTATGAATGGAAAGCAAGCGATTGAATTGCACTCTAACCAACCCATTGATTTAATTTTACTTGATATTAAATTACCTGAGCTCAACGGCTGGGAAGTGTTAAATAAAATACGCCAAAAAGCTCAGACGCCCGTGATTATGCTAACGGCGCTAGATCAAGATATTGATAAAGTCATGGCATTAAGAGTTGGTGCAGATGACTTTGTTGTTAAGCCATTTAACCCTAATGAAGTAATCGCAAGAGTTCAGGCAGTTTTAAGACGCACTCAATTAACAAATAAGCCATTTAACAAAAATAAGGTCTACAAAGATATTGAAATTGATACGGATACTCACAGTGTTTATCTTCATGCTCAAAACAAGAAAATATTGCTTAATTTAACGCTGACTGAATATAAAATTATTTCCTTCATGATTGATCAGCCCCACAAAGTTTTTACCCGTGGCGAACTTATGAATCATTGCATGAACGATAGCGATGCTCTGGAACGAACTGTAGATAGCCATGTGAGTAAGCTTAGAAAAAAACTAGAAGAACAAGGGATACTCCACATGTTAATTAATGTGCGTGGCGTAGGATATAGGCTCGATAATCCACTAGCTGTAAAAGATGATGTCTAAATAATATTAAAAATAGGGCTAGGGAATTTTTTATGAAAAATAAGTTAGGAATTAGTAAGCAACTCTTTATTGCCTTAAGTATTGTTAATTTAAGCGTTACACTTTTTTCTGTTGTACTCGGTTATTTTATTTATAACTATGCCATTGAAAAAGGTTGGATTACTTTAAGTTCTCTTCAAGAAGATTGGACAAGCTTCCATTTTGTGGATTGGATCTGGTTAGCTACTGTAATTTTCTGTGGTTGTATGATTTCACTCGTGATCGGCATGCACCTCGCAAAACGTTTTATTATTCCTATTAATTTCTTAGCTGAAGCAGCAAACAAAATTAGTCAAGGTGATCTCTCTGCTAGAGCTTACGACAACAGAATTCACTCGGCTGAAATGTCCGGACTTTTACATAATTTTAATGATATGGCTCAAAAACTAGAAGTTTCTGTGGAAAATGCACAGGTTTGGAATGCTGCCATAGCTCATGAATTAAGAACTCCAATCACAATTTTACAAGGTCGCCTACAAGGCATAATCGACGGCGTTTTTAAACCTGATGAAATTCTATTTAAGAGTCTCTTAAATCAAGTTGAAGGTCTATCTCACTTAGTCGAAGACTTACGAACGATAAGTTTAGTTGAGAATCAACAGTTAAGATTAAATTATGAGTTATTAGACTTTAAATCTGTGGTTGAAAAAGTTCTCAAAGCTTTTGAAGATCGCTTAGAACAAGCGAGCTTAAAGCCAGAACTTGATTTAACCACAACTCCTGTATTTTGTGACCGTCGCCGTATTGAGCAAGTTTTAATTGCGTTAATTGATAACTCAATTCGTTATTCAAATGCTGGAAAACTTAAAATCTCTTCAGAAGTGGTTGCAGACAACTGGATATTAAAAATTGAAGATGAAGGCCCCGGAATTGCAACTAAGTTCCAAGATGATCTGTTTAAACCCTTTTTTAGATTAGAAGAATCAAGAAATAAAGAGTTTGGAGGTACAGGTTTGGGGTTAGCTGTTGTACATGCGATCGTGATTGCGCTTAAAGGTTCTATTCACTATAGCAATCATGGCTCAAAAAGCACTTTCACCATAAAAATTTTAATGGATAAGTAAAACGCTGAGTTATAAATTTATTCTTCACTCTCTTTTACTCTTCTACGAATTTCTTCACGCCATTTTGTGGCGTTTTCTTGTTGCTTATTCAATAAGACCCCTAGCATAAAGGCTGTAGCTGAGGCTCCAATTAAAGCAATGCCCGTTTCATAAATAATATCTATAACAAACTCTAATACGCCTTCAGATAGGAAATCTAAGGTGCCAGAAAATTTAAGAAATTTAGCTATAGCCACCACAATAACGCCCAATAACGCACCAGCCCACAAGAATATCTTATGAATGTTTATAGGAGCTGTGACTTGATCAATCTGATCGGGATATTTTCGATAATACTCAATTTCATCCTCCGTCACTTCAGAGGTGGACTTAAATAACAATTTAATAAAGAGTTTATCTTGGTCAAGCTTTGAGTTTTTCTTCATAGATGTTATGTGTGATAAATCTTCTAAGGTTTCATGTTACTCATTTTTTTCTTTACTGAGTAAAAGTTTTTAAGAGTTCTCTATATTTAAAATAATTTATAGCATTACTCTCACGTTTTAATTTTACCTACTTAACTTATATAAATTTTTTATGCTAAAACTACGATTACTAATTAAGTAAAAATAAATTTATATGAATAGACTTGAATACAATCGAATGTTTATTTCGATCATTGAGCAAGGAAGTTTTGTTAAAGCTGCCGAAAATTTAAATACAAGCGTCGCACAAGCATCTAAGCTCATTTCAAAACTAGAGAACGAATTAGGCGTACAGCTTCTAAAAAGATCGACACGTTCTTTGAAGCCCACAGAACTCGGATTAGCTTATTACCACCGAATTAAGCAACTTATGGCAGAGTTTGATGAAATTGAAATTAGTATTAAAAATCAATCTCGCACGCCTGTAGGCAAACTAAAAATAAGTGCTCCTAACTCTTTTGGAACAGTGCAATTAAGCAAAACACTGGTTAACTTTGCCCAAAAATATAGTCAAATTGAATTAGATGTGAGTTTTACTGATCGTACGGTGAATGTCATTGAAGAAGGATTTGATATCGCCATTCGAATTGGAGAGCTTAAAGATAATAATTTAATTGCGACTCATTTATCTCAAATTAGATTTGTATTGGTCGCATCTCCCCTTTACTTAGAAAAATTTGGCTGTCCTCAAAGCCTACAAGACCTAGAAACTCATTCCTGCATCATCGATACAAACTTTAAAGATCCATATGAATGGGCTTTTTTTGAAAAATCACCTTCGAATGTATTACATACCATTAATGTGAATGGTCGAATTCATTTTGCGAATACAGAAGCCTGTTTAGCTGCAACCATAGCAGGACTCGGCATCGCAAGATTACCCATGTTTATTTTAAAAGATGCACTTATCGACAAAAAGATTATTCCTATTTTAGAAAACTATGAATTACCGCGAAGAGGTCTCTATGCGGTCTATCCTCCTGCAAAACATCTAGCAAACAAGGTGAGAACCCTGATTGATTACTTAAAAGAGCAATATGCATATCCTGCCGAATGGGAAATTTACGACTAATTATTTCCAAAATAGAAATAAATATTCAATTTCAGCCTACTTAATCACTTAAAAATTCAACAGTACTATGTATTCATCAAGTTAATTCTTATCGAGATAGAAAATGAATACATCAAACACCGCTCCTTATGCAGCATTATTACTCCGTATAACCTTAGCGCTTTATTTCTTTGCCCATGCTGGTCTCAAACTATTTGTATTTACCCCAGCAGGGACAGCACAGTTTTTCCAATCTGTTGGAGTTCCGGGATGGATGGCATATGTGACTATTCTCTGGGAACTTTTAGGAGCAATATTATTATTAATTGGTTTTAAACCTCGAATTGTTGCGATTGCGCTGATTCCAGTCTTATTAGGCGCAATATTTACTGTACATGGTGCTGCCGGTTTCTTTTTTACAAACCCTAATGGTGGCTGGGAATTCCCATTTATGTGGATTATCTCTTTAGTTGCTCTCGCACTCATTGGTGATGGACCGTTTTCTCTAAGTAAATCTTTTAAAAACTAAGCTAGTTAATAGATGTGATGCCATTGCGTGAATGGCATCTAAACACCAAATATTCAGCTCATTCAGGATATTAAAATGAAAGATCTATTTATAATTTTATTACACGGCGTAGGTAGTAATGGTGAAGACTTAGAAGCAGTTGGAGAGTTTTTTAAGACTAATCATTCTAATTTGAATTTTGTCTCACCCAATGCTCCTTTTAGCTTTATGAACAGTAAAGAGGCCTATCAGTGGTTTAGCATCGCTGGGGTTAATGATGAGAATCGCTTTAGTCGGATTAAAGAAGCCAGAGCTCATTTTGACCAAAAAATACAAGAGATCATTACCCAAAACCAGTTAGAAAACCACCTAGATAAAGTCGTTTTTTTAGGATTTTCTCAAGGTTCAATAATGGCTTTAGATGCGGTCGTTTCAGGGCGTTGGCCTATTGCTGGGCTGATTAGCATCGCTGGAAGATTAGCAAGTCCAATCAATAATGAAATTAATAACAATACGAAAATTTTATTAATTCATGGTGAATCAGACACCGTTATTCCTCCGACCGAAAGCCAAAGTGCATATCAACAAATGCATGCAGCAAACTTAAATGTTGAGTTGGATATTTTACCCGCTACGGGACATACCATTTCGCATTCAGCGCTCCAGTTAAGTCTTGATTTTTTAAACACTATTTAATCCATTTGGCCTAAACATCCAAATCTGAACTTAGATCTTCCTAAATCTAAGTTCCGTACTTTCTCGTCTCAAATTATTCTTCGGAGTTAAAAATGACTACATCAATCCGTGCAGAAGATATTATCAGCCCTATTACTGATACTATAAAAGCGAATAAAAACTCACCAAAAGAAGCAAAAAATCTAGGTTTATTTGCTTACGATAAACCAACCCCAGAAAATACAGTTTTATTACTTATTGATCATCAAGTTGGTTTAATGGCGAGCGTTCGTGATACTTCGAGCCTTGCTGAATTAAAAAGTAATGTTCTTGGGTTAGCTCGTACGGCTAAAGCTCTTAATATTCCAACACTCATTACATCATCAAATGCACAATGGCAAAACGGCGACACTCTCCCAGAAATTAAATCATTGTTCCCTAATAATTCAATTTATCGACGTACAGGGATCATTAATGCATACGAAGACCCGACTTTTCGTAGAGCACTTATTAATTTGCTAGAAGCAACAGGTCGAACCCATATTATTATTGCAGGCGTAACTATTGGTACTTGCTGTACTTTCCCAACACTATCGCTATTAAATGATGGATATAAAGTTTACCCAGTCATTGATGCATGTGGAGCATGGAATCAATATGAAGTTCAGGCCGCTACATTACGCATGGCAAACGCCGGTGCAGAACCCGTAACCACCTTTAGTCTAGCTTGTGAATTACAGGCTGACTGGAAAAAGCCTTCAGCAGATCAAATGCTTGAGCCTTTCAAAGAGAACTTATCGGAATATGGATTTGTACTACAAAACTTCTGGGATAACGTCGGCACTCCAGCAGTTGAAGATCCGTTTAAAATCAAATAATTGATTTTTCTTAAGCTTTGTATCTTTGATTTTTCGTTAAAATTATAGATACAAAGCAGTCTTTTGACTTTTTCCCTTAAAATTTCTATAGAAATGCCATATCTAATCTAACCAAGATTTATAAAATAATTTTTATAATTTAAATAATGGATAATTAAATATGGATCGTTTTAAAACTATTTTACTTATTGCAAGCACATGTTTAACAACAACTCTTTATGCCAAACAACAAGAAGTCTGTGTTTTTGACCCAATTGGTAAATCGGGAGACGCTTTCGCTTTAGCCAAAGACTATGCACTTGAAGCTAAAAATTGGGGAGCTGATATATCTTTAAAAGCATATGTTGATGAACGCGTTGCGGCTGAAGATTTAAAAGTCGGCAAATGTGACGGGGCAATTATTAGTGGTTTACGTGGCCGTCAATTTAATAAATACACAGGATCTTTAGATGCGGTTGGCGCATTAACAAATATGAAAACGGCAATTAATGCCTATAAGCTGTTGTCTTCACCTATGGCCGCAAAAAACATGGTGGTAGGCCCTTACGAAATTGCAGGTTTAGGGACGATTGGTCCTGCATATTTATTTGTTAATGATAGAAGCATAAACACACTCGCTAAAGCTGCTGGTAAAAAAATTGGGGTATTTAAATATGATGAAGCTCAACCCAAGCTTGTTCAACATGTCGGCGGTCAGGCTGTATCTGTAGATGTCACCAATGCTGGTGCGAAATTTAACAACCATGAAATTGATATTGTGCCCGCTCCTATTGTTGCATTTAAACCTTTTGAACTACACAAAGGTTTAGGTGAAAAAGGAGCAATCATTCGTTTTCCTTTGACTCAAATTTCAGCAAACTTCATTATTCGTAAAGACCAGTTTCCAGCAGGTTTTGGGCAAAAGTCGCGGACTTGGGTAGCCAGCCAATTAAATAGAACGTTTGGCATTATTGCTAAATATGAAAGTGATATTCCTTCAAAATATTGGATGGATATTCCTAAAAATGAACAATTAAATTATATGAAAATGATGCGCGAGGCACGTATACAGCTAACCAAGGCAGGCATTTATGACCCTAAAATGATGAATTTTTTGAAAAAGGTAAGATGTAAAGAAAACCCAAGTAATTTTGAATGTACGTTAAACGATGAATAAATACTGAGGCAGAAAAGGCGAATTTGGATACGTAAATTCTAAATCGCCTTGCGCAGCTTTCCATTAATTAGAATCTAAATTTTTTTGCTCTCTAGTTCTTTCAATTTTTCGATAGCTTCGTCACTGCCTCTCTTAGCTGCCTTACCATACCACTCTATTGCCTTGCTCATGTTCTTATCTGTTCCAATTCCATATTCATAGCATCTAGCTAATTGATATTGACCAATTCCATACTCTAACAATGCAGCCTTCCGATAGTATTCAAATGCGAGTTTTTCATCTTTTTTAACACTGATTCCTTCTTCATAAAAAGTTCCCATGTAATAAAAAGCTATGAAATCATTTTGTGCAGCAGCGCTCTTGTACCAAAAGAATGCCTTATCTACATTCTTATCGGCGCCTTCTCCATTTTGATACATTAATCCTAAGTTTACTTGAGCTGACGCATCACCTTGAAGTACCGCTTGTTTAAACCATTTAAAAGCATTTGTATCGCTTTTTTCTGTACCTAAACCATCTCGATACATCAATGCTAAATTATATTGTGCCTGTAATTCTCCATTATTCGCAGCTTTAAGATTCCATTTAAAAGCTTCAGCATAGTCTTGAGTGACCCCAACTCCTGTTTGATACATATATGCAATTCGAGCATATGCTAATGGGCTTCCTTGTTTTGCCGCCATTAAAAATAGTTCTAAAGCTTTATCGTAATCTCGCTCTTTACCATTAGTACCTTCAAAATAATCTTTACCCTCATCTAGAAGTACATCAAGAGATGAATCTGCCAGCGTTTCATTTTTCACAAGCATTAATAAAAAGATAATTAATATAAATTTCTTTAAAATCATTTAACTTCGTTATTGTTATATCAATACTTTATGATTAATAAAATCATGCACTTAAATTTATATTGAGTTATTTATCGCAAACAACAACAAAAACTAAATAACCAAGCCATATAAAAAAGCCTAGAAGAAATACAAAGCTTAGCAAAATAATTTTTTTCAAAATGCCCATAAGAGTCCTAAATTGTTAAACATCTAGTTTAATAAAAGCAAATCTCACTTATAGTTTCCCAAAATCCATTCTCAAACAAGCTTTTTGTAATAGATCGTTGTTCCATCATAGTTCCCATTTGAGCTTAATGCGAAATCTGGAATTACACCCACTCGAATAAATCCAGCAATATTATTGTTTAAATAGTAACTATTTAAACAATAATATTACCTCCCCATCTTCACGTTCACCTGTTTTGTCCGAAGGTAGATTTTGAGGGATACCATTCATACTACAACAGGAATTAAAGAGAGTTTAATTTAATTAAAAAAACAACTTTAAAATAAAAATTATCAATTGAATCACCTCTTAATATGATTAAAAAAATTTTAAATCATTCAAATCATTAGAAAAATTAAGTAAACCACAAATCTAATCTCAATAACAAAACTATTATGCTATATTTAATTTTTTAAAAACTTATAATTTATTATCAAGTTAAAATAAATTTTCATACAATTGAAATATTTCCAAATATTTAGAACTAATTAGTACTATTTTCCAATAAATCCAGTTACATAATTATTCTTATATTTACGATACCTTCAACATACAATAATTGACATAAAAATACATATCAACATTAACAAAACAAATCTCACTTAAGATAATAAATTATTTTTAATTAAAAATTAATTTATTTCTATTAAATTTGTTTCATAACTTTGTGGCATGCCAGCTGTCGACTATGTATTAGGTGATAGATAATTTTTGATTTTAAGAGACAAGATTGCTAATAATTTTTGCTAAAGAGATTCTAATTTCGAGAAGGTGTTTACTAATATCTTTAAAATTATGCTTTAACTTTTCTTGGAGTACCTATATTTTGGAAACATGGATTAATGCGTCTAAGGCTCTATCACTATTAAAAGTACGCCCTCAAACTTTATATGCTAACGTTAGCCGAGGAAAAATACGGACTAAACAATCTCCAAATGATGCTCGAAAAAGTCTTTACCACTCTGGTGATATTGTACAATTATGTGCTAGAAAAAGAGGACAACGGAAACTAGAAGATGTTGCTTTAGAGGCTACAGTTAATGGACTGCCAATAATGTCAACCTCTATATCAACAGTAGTTAATGGAGCACTGTTTTATAGAGATAAAAATGCTGTTAATCTCTCAGAAGACTGTCACTTAGAAGATATTGCCTCCCATCTATGGCAATGTGATAAATTTCAGTTATCTCCTCCTAATTTTACACCGAATGATCATTTTTTTGACAACACTGATCCTATTGAAAAGCTAATACTAGAAATAGCTTCAAATCTACATCTAGGTCTATTTTCAAAAGATCAAGACTTAGTCACTCTTAAAGAAAATGCTAAAAAACTATTGAGCCAAATAATCCATATATTATTTTCTGGTATACCTGACAGAAAAGAACAAAAAATCAGTCAAATTGCTTCAGAATTCTGGTCAATTCCGGAAGCAGAGGAAGATATACGTTATATTCTATGTTTACTTGCAGATCATGAGTTGAATGCATCAACTTTTGCTAATCGAGTTGTTATATCCACTGGAGCAAGCCTAAATTCTGGAATTTTAGCTGCGCTTAGTGCTTTAAATGGTCCATTACATGGAAAGATGTATATAGAGTTAAATAAACTTATTAATCGAACCCAACAAATAGGTGTTGAATCTGCTATAAAAGAAAGGCTTGATCTCTATCAATCAATACCTGGATTTAGTCATCCATTATATCCTCAAGGTGATATTCGGTGCAAAGCGGTACTAAATAGGTTGCCTGTTATAAACCTATTGGAAGAAATCAAAGAAACTACTTATAGATTGACGGGCGAAGAACCAAATATCGATTTCGCACTAGTCTACGTAGTTAAACATTATAACTTGCCTCTGAATTCACCAATATATCTATATATAGCTGCTAGAACTGTCGGATGGTTAGCACACTCTATAGAACAAGCATCTATGGGAAAACTTATTAGGCCAAGAGCAAAATATAAAACAAACTCAATAACTCATTAGTTTTTGATACATATAATTAGCAAAGATAGGCTTTGATCTTTTTGTAATCTATTAGAACATGGATTATTTATGATTGCTTGTTGACACCTAATATTTTTAACAACTTTAAATAAGATAAATCACTAAAATTTACTTATCTTACATTACTTAAAGGATTCTCTTAACACCAGAAAATATATAGTTATAAGCATTAAATACTGTTCGTACAATAAATGGTCCCCAGATCAATAGAATAAGAAATCTTATCATTTGAACTGTAATTACAAAAGATATATCTGCTGATGTACCGGATGCGATAACTGCAATAGAATCAACACCACCAGGACTAGTTGCAAGGTAAGCTGTAAGAGGATCTATCTTAAATAATAGAACTAATAAATGACCAATTGCATAACAACTGCCAACTAGAAAAGAAAGCATTATTATAACTCTCAGGAAAGATTTACGGGCTGCATATCTAATCTGCGCAGTAAACCTTAATCCCACACTCCAGCCTAGAATTATAAATCCTATTTGTAATAAGTACTCAGGAGCATGTACAGGAATATTAAAAAAATTTAATACAGTTGCTAAAACTATTGGAGTAACAAAGTTTGCAGCGGGTGAATTAATGATTTTGGCAAATATCATACTAGATGCAATAATAGCTAGTACTATAAGAGTAGTGGATTCAGGATAGATTACCAAACCTGACTCTACAAAACCGTTTGAGTTATGAGTAATAATTGATGCAAGAAGAGCAACTAAAACTACGCGTGTGTATTGTATGAAAGCTACTAGACTTGGATTAGCTCCTTGTTGCTCGGACATAATTATCATCATTGGAGCAGCTCCTGGTAGTGCTCCCCATAATCCCGTTGAATCCGGTAACAGTTTTGATCGCATAACTGCTATTCCGGTAATCAAGCTAAAAACTAATACGGTTAACACTATAAGTAATGATATATATAACGGTACGGTTGCGTCATTTATCATTTCAAGATGGATGGAGCTCCCAATAAAAAGCCCAATTACTGCTTGTGAGAAGTTAGTACATCTATGATCTAATTTTAAATCTCCTAAGAATGAAACAAAAAAAATTCCTGTTAGCATTGCACCTATCATGTAAGGGGCAGGCATACTTGCTCTATCCATGAATATAGTGGCAAACATCGTAACGCCAGCCAATAGTAGCCATAATTTAAGCTTTTTATGCTTTTGTAAATATTTATTCAATATTGTCCCCTATTATCTTGTATAGAGTTATCTGATTCCACCACGTGCTATCCCTGCTTTCGTTTCATGAAAAATAGGAGCAAAACTTTCTGGTAGTTCTCTTGTATATTCACTGCTGAGCCAGCATCTTAATAGATTCCTTTTTATTTGATTACTATCCTGAAATTCAGTTCGCATATGTAAAGTTGTATGATTATTAATTAATACTAAATCCCCTTTTTGAAAGGAGATTTCTGCATACACATTTGGTTGATTAATTTCAGCGTCTACGGCATCTAAGAGATCAATAGTCTCAGATGATAGTTCTAAACCATGTCTAACTACTGACTCGTTAAATTTCCTAATGTAACGAAAACCGAAAGAGTTGGGCTCATCCCAAAGCAAAGGAATATTGCAGTAGTTCTTATCACTTTCATCACGTAGATCATGCGCTATCGGAGTACGTAATAATACTTGTAATCTTGAAGACGCTTTTTCCAATTGCTCAACAACATCAGAGGAAGAACGGAGGCGGAGCTCTCCTCCCTTATATGCAGGTGACCAACAACAAAGTACTGTTATATCTGCTCGGTCAGAATGAAAACTGAGCTTCTGATTCGTCATATGACCACGTTGTGGATCATTTAATGAATCTCGCGCTCCAGTATCTGCGACTTCTTTAATATAATCACCATACTTGTTTATGAATGCAGGAATACCAAGCCAAGAGCAGAAAGCTTGAAATACGGCCCTAAATTCATAATGTCCAAGCTTTTCCAGTAGTTTTGATCTGTGAAATACTACGCCACAACCAGTTTCAATCTCCTTATGGATTTTTTTTCTTAACTCCTCATTATAAAGCTGAGTATGGCTAGTACCCTTTGCAATTGATTTCAATATTTCTTCTATATCGGAACTTAAAAATTCAGACTGCCTTAATACTTCATTGCCTCTCCATGGAGTAGGCTTAGTATGCATAATAATATTCATAAGTACTTACCAAATTCTTGTTTCCAAATAGAAAGCGTTGTTAAGGTGAATAGCTGCTCATCTGGAATCACTGAAATTTTATGGGGAGTAAGCTTTTCTAAACCTACTTGCTGTAAAAAGTCCAAAGAGTCACTTACCTCTTTACGCATTGCAGTCTTTGCATTATTCCAATCAGACAGCGGAGCTCTAAAGTGTTTTTTAGCCCTAGGCATCCATGTTGGAGATCGTTTTCTGAGAATTTTGTATAATTCTGCTTTACCTAATCCATTCTGGACTCTACTATCTCGAGGTAGTGAATAAGCTAACCCGCAATGTAAGAAAGGAGTGCGTCCTTCTATAGTTCGTGACATTAATAAATGATCAGATCTTCTGAGTAGAGGTTCGAGTGAATAATTTAGATCAAATATTTCAATTGCACTTTCAAATCCTTTACTAAGCGCGTCTCTAGTTAATTTATCAATTGTTTCATATGTTGATTGTTTCAGGGTATCACTGAGGTAATGTGAATTAGACAAATAATCTCCAAACCAATAAGTCGCAAATTTATTAGTATTTAAATTGTTATGATTCTCCCATAGCTCAAGATGTCGAGAATATCCCCAAAACATCTCATCTGCACCTTCACCAACAATGACACTGTGATAACCCGCATCCCCGAGTCCATCAGATAACTTCTGATACATTAATAAACTTGTCATTCTACTGGCAGAGGCGTAATTCTTAACTGCTTTTCTTAGTGTTTCCAAAAAATCATGTTCTGAAAAATTAATCTTTTTAACTAGAGTGTTATTAGGTGGTGAATCATTATGGCCTTCTATCTGTAAATTAAATCTTTCATAACCTAAATCTAAATAAGTATTTAGAATATTAGAGTCAACACCACCACTAATTAATAAGGCAGTTTTTCGGAAAGTATCTTTACAAACATTTAAGGACTTTCCTATGAGCTCTTCAATTTCTTTAAACTCTTCTTTAAACAAATTTTTTATAATCTCTGTACGACGAAGATGAAAACCTTGATCTGTCAATGAAAATGTCATTTTTGTGCCAGGTGCTAAAATATTTACGCCTTCAATTAAAGTCGAAAACTCCAGTGATACTCCAGTACTAACAATTTCTGCTACCACCTTTTTATTGATACAAGGTTTATCCAATAATTCTAATAGTGGTTTTAATTCTGATGAAAAAGCTAGTAAAGAGTGCTCAGGCTGATAAATATAGTAAAGAGGTTTAATTCCAAATTGATCTCTGTAAAGGACAAGTTCTTGACTTACTTCATCCCAATAAGCAATAGCAAACATTCCATCTGGAACAGAAGATTTTCTAAGCGCTAAAATAAGTGTTTCCACTTCATCTTTGAGTTGATGTCCTGGTGTATAAACCTCTCCGTTAAAAGCAGCTGTATAGTTTAAAACTTGCGGAGGAACTGCAGTCGGTGAATTTCCAGACATGGGTAATCGAACCATTCCCAATGCACCATTTGCAAGACAGGTGAAGCCCTGTCCATACGGACCTCTATGGTTCAGAGATTTAAGAGCTTGCTGAAAATGAATTACATCAAATTTTGGACTAAAGTATCCTAGAATGCCACACATATAACTAGCCTCTTCGATTAAATAGATAAGCTTTCTAAAAGGATTTTTGAAAGATATATTTCTTTCAAATTCTTGTCAGCGCGGGCTAGGCACGTCCATCAGACTACTATTATAATCTCCACCATCTACAAAATTAATGTAAGTTCCTTCTCCTGATAGATAGCGATAAGTGTGATGGACCCCAGCAGGAACGAATACTGTAGATGGGCTTTGTAGTACACGTTTTTCTTTCCCGACAATTACTTCGACACTAAGACCTTTGTAATCCTCGTCCATACCTAAAAAAAGAAATACTGAGTCACATTTATGAATATGTCCATCGACATGGCCAGTGGTTAACGATTCGTTTCCTCCTGTAAATCTACGTGCAATAAAGTAATATGGGCTTTCATTTAACAATCGCTTATCCAACATGACATATCTTTTTCCAGGACCATGTCTATGATATTTAAGCTCAGTAGCTGATTTCTCAAATGGTTCTACGAAGAGACGGTCTTGAGTCAAAGGACTATGTTTTTCTGTTGATGCTTCCCGCTCAAATAGGTTAGGGTTTAAATAATTGTAGGATTCATCATGATTACAAACTGCTAATTGATGCAGTTTTGCTACATGATTGAAAGCATTATCTCCAACAACTGGATGCATAGGGGAAATTCTAACTCGACTAAATGCCTCTACAAGTTTTGATAGGAGAGAAATTTGGCTAAGATTAAATCTTGTTATATCCTTCTTTTTAGCCATATAAGTTATTAATTGGAATGTATCTGTTATCCCTGCACGCTCACCTATGCCATGACAACTTGTGGAATGCCACTCTACTCCAGCATCAATTGCTGCCAATGTATTAGCCATAGACAAGCCAAGATCATTGTGTACATGGTATTCAAATATTACATTAGGAAACTCCCCAACCAAGCTTGATAAAATACTATACGTCTCACTTGGAGATAAAGCACCAACACTGTCAGCGAAACAAACTCGATCTGCTCCTGCATTATCAGCAACTTTTGTCATTTCTAATAAATCAGCTAAAGAAGTACGGGCAGCATCTTCTATCGTAGCCCTTACTTTCAAACCATTAGACTTTGCATATATAATCGCATCAGAAAACATTTTTAAAACATCTGAGCGCGACTTTCCTTTAAACTTAGTCTCAAGTGAAACTTTGTTGATTGAAGCAAACAATCCGACCCATGGTGCTTTAGTTTCAAGTACTGCGTCTATATCTTCTCGTCTAGCTCTTGCATGTGCTAAGACAGGAATTGTAGAGGATTTTACTATTGATTTAACACGCTCCAACTCTTCTGCAGATATCAATGGATGTCCAGCTTCAATCATATCAACGCCAAGCCCACTAATGGCTTGGGCTAAAACCTCTGATTGATTGATGTCAAAATTACATTGACGCGCCTGACAGCCTTCACGCAAAGTACAGTCCAAAATATTAATCATACTATTAACCTTTTTTAGCAAATACTACTTGATATTGAAACCTGTTATTGCTGATACTTTTAACTAGAAGTTAATCTGGCAAAATTCCTATATAGTGAGATTTCGGTCGAATTAAGCGGCCATTAATTATTTGTTCACGTGCATGAGCAATCCATCCTCCTACTCGACCTACTGCAAAAATAGAAGTGAAATCTTCGCGATCAAAACCCAATGCTTCAAGTAATAACGCAGTGTAAAACTCTACATTTGTATGTAATGGATGATCAGGTTTTTTTTCTTTCAATGCTTGTAGGGCCAATTCTTCAACTATCGCGGCAAGAGCTAATCTATCCCCACTAATTGAAGCTGAGTCTTGCAATGTACTAATTGCCCTTTTTAGTGCATCAGCTCTAGGGTCTCTAACTTTGTACACTCTATGTCCAAAACCCATTAATCTTTCATTTCTTGAAAGAGCATTTTGCAACCATATTTTTGCATTTTCTGGGTTATCTATATCATCTAACATATCTAATACAGGACCAGGTGCCCCACCATGCAGAGGGCCTTTTAATGCACTTATTGCTGCAATTACGGAAGATACAAGTCCAGACTTTGTCGAAGCTATTACACGACTAGCAAAAGTGGATGCATTAAGCCCATGATCAATAATAGTAACTAAGTATGTATTCAACGCTCTGCTATGTATATCTGAATAATCCAACCCTGCCATCTGTAATATGTCTGTAGCATGATTTAGACCTAGTTGAGGCTTTATTAAAGGTTTTCCTTGCCTTTTACGGATTAAAGCAGATGTGAAAACACCTAGAGCAGCAATCAGTTTAAAAGCTGTTGCTTCATTGTTCTCATCACTAAATTGAGAGATCAATGAACGTAAGGCATCAATAGAAGTTAAATTTATTAAATGCTGATCAAACTGTGAAAGCTCTAAAAACACATCTTGACGAGCTTCAGATAATAGTTTGTTAACTTCTGCGGGGGTAAATTCACGTTTAAATTGGCCTTGAAATAGTAAAGACAAAACAGTCTCATAATCTTGGGAAAAAGCTAGATCATCTAGTAGTTTTCCTCCTATTATTAGGCGACCCCTTTCTCCATCAACATGGGATAACTTCGTTTCAGCGGCAACAACATTATCAAGACCAATACTCATAATATAACTCCATATTTTTTACTTCTAAACCAAATTTATAGTTTTCAATTAGCATGTCAATCTTGATTTTTAAAATCAACATAATTTTTCTATGTTTTAAAGTAAAATAAATATAAGAAAAATATTAAAATTTAATAATATGGCTATTGATTTACAAACTATTTTATAAGATATATAGATTTGCAAATCAAAATAATAGATATAAAAATAATGCTAAATAAATTTCAAAATTAATTAATTTATTTATTTATTTATTTATTTATAAAATTATCAAAATGATTTATCTATTATAATAGTTACATAAAATAATAAGACCCATAAATATATCGCACTATCAATTATTTTTCTTAAAAGTCGAATGCTGATCAAAAAATTAAGCCTCATGATTTGGCTTATTCCTATACGAAAAATTTTACAATTATTAATAAAAATCCACACCTTATAAATACCTTTATTGTTTAATTAAAATAAACTTAGTCATTTTAAGGACCAAAATATAATATTTTATCTTCTACACAAAGGATCCATTTATAAATAAAACCATTATTAGATGAATTTATAATATACAAAAATTCACCTAAGCCTTTTATAATAAATAGCTGTGCCGTCGTAGTTCCCATTTGAACTTAAGGCAAAACTTGGGATGACACCCACACGAACAAATCCAATTTTGCTATATAAAAGTTCGGACACATCGCCTTCACGTGTATCTAAGACAAGTAAGCGCAGACTTCTTTCTCTTGAAAACTTTTCGAGCTCATCCATTAGTAATGTTGCTATTCCTTGTTTTCTTGCTTTTGTCAGAACCATGAGTTTTTCAACTTCTGCTCTATGAACGCCGTTCTTTTTACTCACCAAGGACAATTGAACACTACCGACAATCTTTCCTTGTTGAACGGCAATCCATAGACGGCTATTACCTTGTGCTAATTTATGATTAACCTCACGCCAATAATTTAAGACATCGTTCTTTTCTACGGGAGCTAAGAAACCTATAGAAGCTCCACTATTGATAGAATCTTCTAACAATAGTGATAGGCCTTCTTCATAATCGCCAATTTCATCTATCTCTATAATTTCAATATTTTTCATATTTTTTCTCAAAGTTGTTTGAATAATATTTAATAAAGCTAGTACGAGTCCTGAAGTTGAATCATTGCCTTATTTTTTATAGTTTTTCTTAGGGATAAGTGAAAAATTAATTTACTAGATTACCAATATTCTATTGTGATTATCATATTGTCTTAAAAATTTTAGCTAGGGGAATAAATATATCCCCCTATGCAGGAAAAATTTATTTATAAAGAGGTCAAATATAAGGAAAATCTAGCCACTTATTAGTTACTTTAAACTGTGTTCTTTTAAATAAATATTGAAAAAAACACAATAAAGAAAGGTGCTAGTACTGTTAAAACAAAACCACTGAAAATTGCAATCTGTACATCTAGTTGTGAACAATTATTTTTTACAAATGGTAGTGTTGAATCCATAGCTGTAGCACCGCAAACCCCAATCACTGGATTCGGATAATTTCTTCCAAGAAGATATAATAACCCTATGGCATAGAACTCTCTTATTAAATCAGTAAGTAAAGCAAATGTTCCTTGTTCAGGACCTAAAATTTTTCCTATTAATGGCCCTGATAAAGAGAACCATCCAAAGCCACTTCCTAAAACCACAAGTTCAAAAAAAGATTTTCCTAGAATGAAAGTTGTTAAATAAGCAGCAATAAATAATGAGAATATTGTGACTAAGGGAACCTTAAAGTGATTGATAGTTAGAGATTGAATTCTAATCGTTGATAAATCAATTCCCACTAAAAAAATTAAAATATAAAGTAAAATACTACTTATAACCTCACTACTCCAACCACTAGGCAGTAAAAGATATAAGATCATACCAATAATAACCATAGAAATGGCAATTAAGCATTCTTTGATAGGTTTAAAAATCTCAGATAAAGATTTTTTATGTTCATTTACATTTTTAACCCTTTTAAATAAGAAGATAAAAGTAACTAAAGTGATTATTGTTGAATAAACAAAAGATTCTAAAATTACCTTTGTACCTAATTGCTTATCAAAAAGAATACTACCAAATTGAAATCCTATAGATATTAAGAGCAACCAAACTAGAATAGATATATAACTAACTAATTTATCTCTAGTATTACTATTTGCTGCTTGTCCAACTCCCCATCCTGAGACCAGAGCTAATAAGATAGGGAGTAATGAAAATATAAGGTTATTTATCATATGTTTTGTTTCGTTAGGGAATAATCAATTAAAATCATCCATCTTTCACCCATTAAATCATTTTGATATGACTCAACTTTTTTAATTGGTGATACATAATGGCATACAGAGGAATCATGAACAGCGAAACTATCGGAAATATTTTTTAATGTAAAATGACTATAAATATTCTCAACATTAACCTCTTTTAGACTTTTATTTCTCTCACTTGGATGAGCTATATAATTCTCTCCTCCAATAATATTACCACTACGATAAATTAAGTGAGCAAAAGTAAAAGGTTCTCCGTCCTGATGAAAACAATCTGGTGAACTAATCCCTAAAATATCACTTGAATTGGAAGTTAATTTAACAAAATGTACCCCAATATAAATAGGAAGATAATGATCATTTAGTCCAAATGTTAACTTATAATCATCAATAACTAATTTATTTAAATACTTAGTCTTTTTTACATCTTCACTTAAAGCATTAAAGTATCTGATAGAGCTATGTTCGGGATTGTTATTTCCTTGGTCATATCCTGATAAATATTCACCATTATCATTTGCTACTGGCGGTAACCAAATTGGCTTTATCTCTTTTTCCCATGGCAATATTAAAGCGTTTCCGTACCGACGAAAACGTTGAGTATCTGAGGGAGCAAATTGATCTTTTTCTAACATTTGAAACTCTTCAAATATTACTCTTCTTGAATCAGAATCAACCTCTGCCGCCTTATATTGTAAAAAGCCATTCTTTTCAAACGAACTTTTTAAAGCTAAAACAGAATCTTGATAGTCAACATCTAAAAGTTCTTCTGAATTTATTGTGTTTGAGTATGCTAAGTTTTCCATATTTTACCTATTTAAGTATTATTAATAATATATTATTCGAAATAATATTATACAGAACTGTCTGTATTTTTCAATATGAAAAATAAGAATTCAAATGTGTATCCATCATCTACTCAATGAATTATTTTTACCTCACCCCATCCCCCTCAAAAACACCTCCAACACCCTCTCATCAACCTCACCCAAAATTAAACGCTGAATGACAGCGCCTTCGATCATATATAAAAATAGTTTGGCATCGGTAAAAGAAACATCGACGTTAAGTGTTCTAAGCTGGCTATAAATTTCATTGATGAGCCATGTTCTATATCTCACGGCGGTTTGGTAGGCTTTTGGATGGGTCAGTTTTATTTCAAAAATGGCTTTAAATAGCAGGTAGTACAGCCCGTCTAGGTCTGCATGTAAAAGATAGAGCTTTTTGAGTTTATCGCTTGCGTTTGTGTCGCGGTCATATTCAACCACTGAGACCACTTTTTCTTTTAATCGTTCTTTTTGCACAATCAGACAGATTTCAATAAAGCGTTCTTTAGAGTGAAAGTAGTTATAAAAAGTCGCTTTTGGAATTTCAGACTCTTTAACAATTCTGTCGATGCCAACCAGATGAAACCCGTTGTGATGAAACAGCTCAATTGATTTATTTACAACTTTTAATGCACGTGTTGGGAGAACTAAATGCTGCATATTTTTACCGTTATAAAATTATTGTTGTATATAAATGAGATATAAAACCGCTGCCTTTTTGGGAGAGAAAAAAAGGCATAGCAAAGCCGTAAAGACTGTGCGCAGCACATCTCAAGTTTTAATTGTCTAAGTTTTAAGTAATAACGAGCTAAAGCCTGAAAAAGCCTTACGGCGATCAAGCTGCGTTAAATGTTTTAAGCTGTGTTGTTATAGCTTTTGGCAATGGCTGCCAAGAAATGATGAATGTGCAAAGCCAACTCCTTATATATGGAGTTCTGCCAGAGCCTAAGAATTATGGTGGCAGAACGAGCAAGGGTTCGCAGACTGATAGTAAAGAATCAGCACACCCGAAGGTGTCCCTCACTCGTCCTACCGCAACAAGCGAGGGACGATCGATATACACAAGAATACTCCTCAGAAGGAATAATCTGATGCACTTTACTAAACGGTCTGCGACGACCGACTGGCAATGTAGGCCAGCCCGCAAATGGTAATCTTCAATATTTGAAGTGTCAATGTGAAATTGGCTATAAAATATTTAAATAGTTATTATTTTTCATTTAATTAGATAATTAAGGAAATTCTTAAGTATTATTTACAATCTACTTTTATATCATTAAGTTAAAGTTTAAAATTTCAGAAATTTAAATTCTAGATTGGTTCATATCAACTAAAAATGAATAAATAAAAATGAGTGATTACTCCTATTAAGAAGTATTTTTATGAGTGGCTATTCAGTATAAAATTATGACTTAAGCGACCCATCTCACAAATTAGACCGTATCATATACTTAAAGTGATAAGAGCAAAAAATGACTCAAAATCAAATTGAACTAGCAGAGACATTGTCAAAAGAATCTCATCAAGGTCAAAAGTATGGTCCTCATGATTACTTTGATTACCATATTAAAGGTGTGGCCAATTCATTAATTGAGCATCGATTTTCAGAAGTCTACATTATTACAGCCCTTCTACACGATAGCGTTGAAGACACACCTCTTACGCTAGATAAAATCGAAAGTTTGTTTGGCAAAGAAGTCCGTGATGCCGTTGATGCATTAACTAAACGGGAAAGTGAAACACGCGAAGAATATTTAATTCGTTGTAGTTTGAATCCGATCGCTCGAGTGGTGAAACTTCATGATGCAGCCTTTAATGCGCATAACTCGCATAAGGACAATAATCACTCACGTGTAGATTATTATCTTCAAACCATGCTGATTGTTTCAACGGCGCAAGATAGATTGGAATGAAAAGACAACGAAATAAATCCGTTGCCTTTTTATTTTAAGATTGTGCAAATGCCCAAATGTCTTTTGATGCAACCGTGTCAGATACAAGTCTAAAACTCATAGGTTCTAAGTCTTCATCTACAATGACATAACCTTTTGAGTTATTTTTTAGCGCATCACACTTGTTATCGGTAAGTTGATAGTTTGCTGTGTTCGCTAATGCACTTTCAGTAATCACACCTGTAAACACACAATTTGGGTCTTTCGAGACAATTTTACCTTGTGCATTGACCTCGGCATTTACCGTTGTTCCATCTGGAAAAGATAAATCGTAATTACCGACCAATTGATTCAGCGTAATTTTCTGATCATCAATTTTTTCATAATATGCTAATTCAACGGTCATCGCTTGATTAGACTGATTGCTCTGCCAAGCTTTGGTTTTTGCGTCATAGCTCATCACAATTTTGGCATGATTTTCGTCATCATCTAAAACTAATAATTTAGAACCATCTGCACCAGAATAGTATTTACCCGCCATAGGTAACTCTTCATCAGTTTCGGTACTAATAATATAAGTACCGACATCTAAGCTCGGAGCTAGTGCAGGTTTTTCAGTCGAGACTTGGTCCTCATGATCATTGTCATTACAAGCCGCCAAGCCAAGCCCAAGGAGTAAAACCAACAAACAACGTTTCATGGTCTTTCCCCTTACTTGTTAAATAGGCTTTTTAAACGAATTTTGAGCCATTCTTGAGCTGCTGGTCGCTGATCGTAAGCAACTTGCATTGCAGTTACAGCAATTTTGCTTTGCATTACAGCGCTTTCATCCGACATTTGAGCGGCTGTTGGAGCAGATGGTGCCGCATCAATTCCTAGGCCAAATTGGTTGTTGCCTTTATTGTCTTTCGTCACTTGGAACTTCAATTTATATAAGTCATACGTCCCAATTTTTGAAAATGCAAAAGGTGTACTGGTTGTTAAATTTTTAGGGAAATTAACATTAAGCGTGATGCCTTTTGGCAACAGTTGGCCCTTACCTGCCTTAGCTTGTAATTCTTTTAATAACACTACAGTTTGTTTTGCCACAATCGCAGAGTTAGGGTTGTTTAGAGTTTTATCATCTACCGTGTTTGTATCTGCGCTTAAGGCAATAGATGGAATGCCACGCCCTGCCGAAAATTGTACATTGCCAATCGTGCCAGAGTGTACAACGACTTTTCCGACATTTTGTCCTTCATTCGGGCCAGATAGAACTAAGTCTGGCGCTTTACCCCAGCGTTTTGGTGCAACCACATCTAATCCATAAACTGTTGCCATGACTGGCGTGCCATGTGTGTAGTTCCAGTCACCATTGGTATAACCCGCTTTAGTAAAAGTTCCAGCAGCAGGTGCGCCGATTGGTGCTGCGCCATTGTGACAACCATTTTCAGCCGCAATTTGCTTATCGTTATCTGCGGTAATCGTCGTTGAGCTATACATGACAATTGCGCCACCACGACCACTTTGCGGTGAACAAGGTACAGACACAAGCACGTTATGACCATTTGCTTTTAATTCATCATAGAGTGCTTTGACATTGCTGGTTAGACCGTCATCGTTAACCAATAAAATATTTAATGCAAAAGCTGGAGTTGTACACAAAGACAGAATAAGGCCGCCCAATAAACTTTTTTTCATCACTTAACTACCATGTTCTTAAATTTCGATTTGTATAGTAGTTGCGCTATATGTACGTTTAGTGACTAAGCATCAATAAAAATTAAAATAATTTTCTATTAAAAATTAAATAATTATATTATAAATTATTGCTATATTTTCTTTTATAAAGTGATCTTCAACTTCAGCGCTCATATTCAAAATGACAAAACCCACTTTCGTGGGCTTTATTCAAAGTATCACTTCAAGCTTTAAATTAAATACGTCCAATCTCTAAGTATGGAATCAAGTTTTTATCAAAATTTGGTCGTGGGTCGCCTTCATAACTAATAAAACCATGCATACCCGTTAAACGTTCACCTTTATAAAACTGGTTTAACTGATAGCGCGGGTCTTTATGGGAAAGCGTAAAGCTCACTACACCAACGCCCTGCTGTTTTGACTTGTTATAGGCATCTTCAAGCATTTTATGATGCAAAGCTAAATCTTGTGGATGGCACATAAGCGTATGTAACACATGGTACTGAATAGAGTCACCGAGTTTAGGCAAACGCATGCCCTTAGTTAGCGGAGTCAACAAGTTATAAACGGGTCTAAAAACTCCAATGACTGAACTGTAATGCAAAATTTTAGTTTGCTTAATACTGTGCTGATCCCATAAACCAAACATGCCCACCAGTTTTTCACCCTTAAAATAAAGTGAAAAGTCTGAGAGTTTTATCCCTGAAAAATACTGATGACCTTGGGCAAGTTCTTCAAAGTTATAGGCAGGAATAAAGTTATAAAACTCGGCCATGTCGCTAATAAACTGATTCATGGCTTCCACATGCTGAGCTTCGGCGACACATGTACGGATCTCTTGAATGTCATTCTGCTTAGAAGCCTGCTTTAAAAATGCCGTGATTTTTCTTTTGGCGCCAGTACTCGTCAGACTGAGTGTCTCGATAAGCCCTTCGTCATAATAATCAGGCATTCCCGTTTTGCCTGTTTGTATAGCGGCCCGCGCGGCATGGTTATCATCAAAAATAATCATTTGACTATAGTTCGGTTCATGCATGGTCTGTTTTACATGCTTTGCTAAAACCTTAACCAGTGATTTGCCACGATAGTTGTGATCTACTCGTAAATCACCCGCGTAGCGTAAGTTTTGAATGTTCCGATCGACATAACATGGGCGGTAACCGTTGCTATAACAAGCGACATTTTTCTGACTCTCGGTGTCTTCAATCAACACATGTAATTTATGTCGATAGACAATGTCGGACGCCCTAAAATAACTGGGTTCGCGCTGAAAGCTAATTTGTATGCCTTTGGTGGTCATCGGTACGGCGACTAAATCTCTTAATGCCTGATCATCTGCCAAAGTTGCTTCTCTGGTAATAAGCGTATTGTCAGCAAGTGGCGGATTTGTTTTATTCATTATTCACCTGTTGTACGGTCTGTACGGGAACCAAGTTATTTAAACGGCCCATTTGGTCGAGTAGCTGATAGACAAACACTACTTCGTCTTGGTCATTCACGGTTTTTTGAGTTTCTGCATCGAGTAACTTCTGCTCGGTATTGAGCAAATCAAATGTGGTTTTGGTTCCGACATCGAACTCTTTACGTGTGTAAACAAAGGCAATAGACGCAGCCTCTATGGCATTTGCCAATGCTTCTTTATTTTGTCGAATGGTTTGCAGCTGCGCATAGGTTGTGCGTGTACGCTTATTTAAATCCAGTTCAAGACTTCGCGTTTTTTGGTTAGCCAAATCGATATCAGCCTGTGCTTTTTTAACATTCGCACGATTTAAACCATCGTCATAGAGCGGTACATTGAGCTGCACCCCAACCATATAATTATTACTTTCAGAACCAATATAGCTTGCTTCATCTTGTTTTCCGGCACGGCTGGTGAGCATGACCGTTGGCCAGAGTTCCCGTTTAGTTAAAGCGTATTGTTTCTCGGCAGCTTGCTTTTCGTATTTACTCCGCATTAAAGCGGGATGGTTCTTAGTTTGTGCCAAAATTTCATCTAAGTTAGCCGGAATAATTGGCAGTTGTTTAATGGCGACAAGGTTCTCAGGCGTTACACCTGTCACTTGGTAAAACTGAGCCTCACTTACGGTTAAGTTAGATTGCGCCTGTGTAATATCGGCTTGGCCTTGTGCGACTTGCGCCAAAACCTGAGCTAAGTCAGCACGGGTAATCATCCCTACATCAAAACGGCGCTTTGACTCATATAAAGACCGTTGTAGATTTGCCATGGTCTTTTGTCGGAGTTCTAAAATCGCTTTCTTTTTTAATACGTCGGTATAGACCATCACGGTATTTAAAATGGTTTCCGATCGTTGATCTGACAAACCTTGGTTTTGTGCAGAAAGCTGACTTTCGGCAACATCTATTCCTAAACGATGTCGGCCAGAGGTATAGATTGGATAATCTGCCTGCAATTGCAAACTTCGGCCTTTACGGTTTCCTTCGGTTGGAAACAGGACGTGTGAAGGTGTATCTATTCTTTCATAGTCCAGTTGGCCCACTAAATTGACTTTGAGTCCATCACGCTGTTTGGCTTGCTCAAGCATTGCAGTGGATTGGTTCACGCTTAAACGGCTGACTTCAAGCTGACTTTCATGTCTTAAACTGGCTGACAATGCCTCATCTAAAGTCATGGCTTGTACATTCGACACAACCAACACGCCTAGATACAAGGCGTGTCGAAGTGTTAAAAAACGAGTGTTAAATGGCTTCATCCCTTTCATAGTTGTTCCAAACTATTGAGGGTGACTTTTTTGAGTGGCTCAGGCTTGATATTACCTTCGATAATGCCATCAAACATGACCAGTTTTTTATAGGCATTCCAACCATTATTGGCTTGGCGAATCTGAGGTTGATCGAGCTGTCCCAAGTTTCGCGCAAGTTCGTAATGGAAGTTTTGACGTAAAATACTGTCGATATATTCATTGTTAATGCTGTGATGAATTTCACCTTCAAAAAGCACACAATAAAATGGTTTAACCTGCTGCTGGGTATCAATTGCGAGTAAAGAAATCGCTTTCGATTCGGTTTCATTTAACTGCGACAATAACTGATGAGCTGTTTCAGGCGCGAGTTTTTCACCGACCAGATCTACTCCAAAACGGCGGCCTTGGAACTCAAAACACGGAATTTGCTCTATAAAACCAGTGACGCGTAAGCAATCATCCAGACAATAACGCAGCAAACCATTACCCGAAGTAATGAGTGGGCTCACCACATCACCTTGTTTAAGCTGCCACGACGGAATGATTTGTCCTTGTTTATCGCCTTCTAAATATTCAAATTCGTAGAAGTGACTTTGATACGCCAGCGGGTATTGGTCGTTATAGGGAATCGTGACTACACCTTCCGTTGCCCATAAACCTTTGCCTTCAAATTGAACACTGGGTAATTTCTCTTGCAATTTTTCGGCCCAAGCTTTTGAACCTGCGGTATCCCAACTCGACACTAAACTTAACTTTGGCCAGAGCTTTTTAAAGTCAATCTGTTCGCCGTTTGAACTTGCAATTAAGGCTTGAGCACTTTCAGGGCTATGCGGTGCAGTGACTTCTTTTAAGGAAGCCTGACGGTTGCCCCATAAACCACTTTGTAAAACCTCAATCACGTCTTGTTGTAGTAGCTCTAAACGTTCCAGCAATTGCAGCGCAAAAGTTGGACTCCACACAGAAATCATGGCTAGGTTACGGTTTGCGACCAAATAACAAATGGTGGCAAAGAGTGCATCATCCGCGTTGGCCGCAAATGCAACATTACTTGGAACCGCTTGGGTAAACTTAGATAAAATGCGCTTACCGGCACCAAGTAGCGCACTGTCATCATTTAAGTTTTTATCTTTTAAAACTTCACGCTGGCTTTCAGGCAACCACGACACAGACCAATAATGTGTGCCTGAACTGAGCTGTGGACACTTGCGGTATAGACTTGCCATCCACGGCGCAATTGCATGATCAAGTTCATCTAAAAAGAGCTTAGTGTATGGAATAAACTTGATTTGTTCACTTGAACCACTGGTCGGCTGGAAACGAACCAGTTTACTGCTTGAGAGTGAAAGCTTTTGTTCACGGTAGCGTTGAATGTCTTCCCGCCATGCGCCATAACGTGTCGCAGGAAATGATTTTACAAACTGATCATAGTTTTGAACTTTTTTATCTTTTGCAAACGTCGAGGTCTGTAAAATCGAATGCAAGATTTGACGTTGTGTCGCTTCTAAAGCGTTAAACTGTTTTTGGAAATTACGGTCAGATGCATCACACCATTTTTTTAAAATTAAATGTGAGCCAAGCGTCAGCCATTCATTAGATTTCATTGGATGGCCTCTCTACGTTTTGCTTTAGAGGTTACACAGGCCTCAAATTTTCCCTTACTGGTAGGTTTAGTAATGAGCTTCACGGGGAAACGGGCAATATCTTTCCAGCCTAATCGACCAATACATGGCAGTTCTGTGCCTGCTTTCCATGTCGGATTCAACTGCTCAAAAAAATGAATATTTGGGTTCTTTTCTCTCATTTCGGCAGTAATCGGTGCGACTTCACCTTTTAATGGTTGATAGTCATCGCCAAAATTTAAGAGGCCTGCATCTTTGTCATAATATTCACCAAAAAATTTCTCACAGTAGTGCTCGACCACTTCCGACAAATGCTGGTTTTCATCTTTAATGTTTGGGTAATAAACATAGTAGTTATTGGCGAGTAGCAAATAGGTCTTATAGCCTTTAGAAATCAGGAGCCAATAGAGTTCGTTAAATGGATATTTCACTCTTAACTTGATCATGAGTTTGAGCATGGTACTTTGCAGACTACGCGTGCCCCAAAACTTCTTCAAAATGACAGTATCACCGCTAAATAACACGGTGTAGTCCTTACCATTTAAGTAGAAATGCTGCACAACAACGGTAGAGAAGCCTACAATCTCATTTGTTTGTGAATCAAAAATTAAGATTGCACCGCTTTTATTTTGAAAATCATCTACGAAAATAGAAAATCTCGTATTTTCATAATACTGTTCGTAAATGGAATACATCACTTTTAATCGCTCAGTATCGATTTGCTCTTTTTCAAAATATTGACCATAAGTCGTGTTTTTCAGGTTCAATTTTGAAATTAGTTTATACGTTGTATTAATCATAATCCTTTAACCTTCCACCTCTAATTTGAGAGTTCCCCGATCTCATCAATCGATTTTAGAAAACTCATCTCAATGTTCTTTTTCTATGAAGGGATACGTTTTGATATGCCCTATTGTTTTTCATTTTTTGAAAGCTGCTCTTTATTTCTAAATCGCTACATGTTCATTTTCTTCCCCCGATCCATAAAGATGGTTAAAAATGCGGTCACAAACATGATGATTGCGAGCATGCGTAATAAGTCATTAAAGCTAGATGTTAGTGCTTGAAAATGAATGTCGCGATAAATCACACTAAGTGCGATTTGCTGTGCATTTGAACCAACTTCCTGATATTGCGCCGTGAGTTGGTCGAGTCTTTCTGTGAAAATCCAGTTTTGTGGTGTCATCGACTGATTAATCTGGGTGACATGTAGCGCAGTCAGCCAATCTAAGGATGAGTTAATCAGTGCCAGTCCAACCGCGCCGCCAATATTGCGCATCAGGTTATAAATACCGCTGGCATCAGCTACTTTGCTAAGTGGCAAAGTGCTCATGGCTAAATGCGAAACCACAATCAGGCAAATCATGAGACCAATACCACGGTAAATTTGCGGCCAAAACATAAAGTCGTAATCACTGTGAATGCTCAAATGTGAATTGAGCCAAACACCAAAGCCCGCCAAAATCATTCCGACAAATACGGTTTTACGGGTATCAAAATTAGGAATAAGCCATGCAAGGAACGGTGCAAAGCAGAACATCACAATGCCTGTCACCATCATGACGTGACCAATTTGGCTACTATTCATTTCACGGACTTGCCCAAGAAACACAGGAATCATGTAACCCAAGCCGTAGAGCGCCATGCCAATCACAAAAGTTGTGATTGCACTTAAGGTAAAGTTTTTATTTTTAAATACGGATAAGTCAAGCAAAGGCTTAGGCTGGGTAAAACTTCTAGAAAAGAAAATCATGCCGCCCACAACGCAGATCACGAAAGCAATTCGAACGCCTGTGTCTGCAAGCCAGTCATGTCGGGCGCCTTCATCAAGGAAATATTCAAGGCCACCCAAAAACATTGCCATACCAATCAGGCTAAACCAGTCCATGCTTTTGATGAGTGAATAGTTCGCACGGTCGATATTTGGACCTGAGTAGATGACCGTAGCAATGATAATGCCCGGAATAATATTAATCAGGAACATCCAGTGCCAAGAGAAGTTATTGGTTAACCAGCCGCCAATGGTTGGGCCAATGGCCGGACCCAAAGTACTGATCATTCCAAACATGACCAAAGGCAAAGAACGTTTTGCTTCAGGGAAAAGTAAGTACAACGCAGTCATGGAGGTCGGAATCATGCCACCGCCCATAAAACCTTGAATACCACGAAAAACCAATAAACTTTCTAAGTTCCATGCCAAGGCACAAAGTAAAGAACTGACCGTAAAACCAATTGCACAGATGGTGTAATACACCCGTGTTGAAAGCACCCGCGAGACAATACTCGACATTGGAATTGCAATAATCTCGGCAATTAAATAAACCGTTTGCACCCAAGTGACTTCGTAACGACTTGCACTCATTCCAGCTTGAACTTCGTTTAAAGAACTCGCCACAATCTGAATATCAAGAATCGCCATAAAGTTGCCAAAAATCATGGCAGCAAAAATTGCCCATGCCGTCTTTGCGGGAAACATCCACTCGGCTTCAACGTGCTTATTCATTTCTTATTACCTAAAATTTTATTATTAAGTTCTTAGGTCAACGGTGGCACTGACCGACATTCCAGGTTTTATCAAATCGATATGCGGGCTTGAATCTATGGCGATACGTACAGGAATACGTTGAACAACTTTGTTAAAGTTACCAGTGGCATTGTCTGGTGGCATGAGTGAGAAAGTTGCGCCTGATGCTGGTGAAAAACTCTCAATTTTTCCGCTATAGGTCAGGCTTGGATAGGCATCAAGTTTGAGTTCAACTTTCTGACCAATATGCATTTTTTCAATTTGGGTTTCTTTGAAATTCGCTTGTACATACAAACTATTTTCAGGAATGATCGCCATTAAGCGCGTTTGCGGAGAAACACGCGAGCCTTTCTGAATTGTAAGACTACCGATTTTGCCATCTACAGGACTTACCACTTTTGAGGAAGCCAGATCGACCTGATATAGGTTTAAGTTTGCATGAGCACTTTGAATATCTGCTAAAAGCTGCGCTCGACTGGCTTTTAAGCTCCCCAACTGAGCTTCTGCTGCATTGACGGCGGCTTGTGCCTTGCTGAGTTGTGCCTGAGCTGTTAAATATTGGGACTGAATGCCTTCAAAGTTTTGACGGGTAATCACCCCATCTTTTAATAAATCTTGATAACGCTCAAAATCTTTTCTTAAACGGGTTAAGTCTGCTTGTGCTGCCACTACACCACTATTTGCTTCAGTAATGGAAGATTGAGCAGACTTTTCATTTTGCTGTTGTACACCAAGCGCCGCTTCTTTTAAGCTGACGACAGAACTCGCCTGATCATAACGAGCTTGGTAATCGCGGTGGTCTAATACCGCTAGAGTTTCCCCTTTCTTTACAAACTGATTATCGTTAATTAATAACTCAATCACTTCGCCTGAAATCTTTGGCATGACCCAAGTCACATCAGCTTGTACATAAGCATTATCAGTAGATTGATAAAATCGGTATACAAAAAAATAATATATAATGCCTGCGACTAAAAATAACAGCAGGACACTAAAAACACCCCAAGTTATTTTCTTTCGACTTTGGAAATTAGTGTCAGTTTCTAGCTGAGCTACGTTATCCATATTCATTCCGTTTATTTGTAATATTCGATTTTTTATTTACACCAATAAACTATTAGCGTCTTTTTTACGTAACTTTTCACTTGGTTTATTCAATGAATCGTGACAGCGTAAAATTTGGTGCAAATTATGGTTCTTAAATCGATTAAATATCATTGACCCTTTTGACATATATTTTTTCTATTTACGCCAATAGACTGCATGCTATAAAAAATATGTTTAAAAATTATGTAATTTTATATTTTCTAAAAAATTTAATTATAAAAACCTTCTTTAAAAATTAATATAAACAAACAAAATCAATAAGTTAAAAATATAATTATTTATATAAAAGTGATTAATTGGTAGAAAAATTTATTGCATTAATATTAAAAAATAGCGTTTACTTTGTATAACTTATGTTGGTTTAATTAAAGCAATATGTAATTTAAAGAAATTCTTCGAGAATTTTTATAATATTTATAGAAGCATAAAATATAAATATTCTAGTTTATCAACAATAGTAAAGCACAACTTATTAAAGATGTATTTATAATTAACAATACTAAATAAAATAATATAGAAAACTTTCCGACCAAATCCAACTTATTTTTAAGAAACCAAGCATTATTCAAAAACAAAATTAATCTAAAAAAGAGTTACTTTTAACTCTTTTTTATTTAGAAAATAGAGAATTATCGGTTTATTTTTTTACTTATTTAAAACCTTAAATATTTCTTCTAAAGCCATCCCAATAGCAAGTATTTCACTATCTTGATGAGGTAAACCATCAATTTCTAATCCAACGGGTAGTTTCGATTTCGTTCCCTTTCCAATGGGTAAACTCAGCCCTGGTAATCCGATATTACTGCCGGGGTCTGTATTTCGAATGAGTGTCTGGAAATTTTCAATTGAATTGGCTTGTTCATTTGCGAGTGGTGCCACAATCGATGATGTCGGAAGTAATAAAGCATGTAAATTGTGCTCTTTAAATGTGTTTTGATAAAGTTCAAGCAATTGAGGACGAGCTTCAGTTATGGCTTTTTCATAGAAAGGTAAAACAGGAACAAGTTGCCCCGTCTGATCTTGAATTAATTGAGGAAGAATATTCTTTTTAAAAATTGTCTGTACATCTGGGCTTGAGATTTGATCAATTACATCCTCTAAAGTCAGATTCACATGATGATCTTTCAAATATTGAATAAGGTCATATTTGCCTTCATAGACGACCACTGGAAATGAAATCGCATGATTGAGTTGTTCTAAATTAGGCATATCGACATTAATAATTTCGACTCCTGCCTCTTTTAAAAGCTCAAGCGCAATATGCGCCTGCTCACAAACTTCTTCATCTAAATGATTCCAAAAATATGGATTGATGCCGAGCCTAATTTGATGGGGCTGTAATGGTTCTTTCTTTGGCTCTTGAGTAATAAGCTGATCAATTAAAATAATATCAGATACTGTGTGTGCAATAGGGCCAGCAGTATCACGCGTGTGTGAAATTGGAGTAATACCTTCTTGTGAATATCTTCCTACCGTTGGACGAAAGCCGACACAACCATTTAAGGCACTTGGTAAACGAATCGAAGCACCCGTATCTGTACCAATCGCAATTGGAACCATACCAGCGGTAACAGCCACAGCACTACCCGAAGAAGACCCACCAGCAATGTGCAATGGATTTACGGCATTTCGTGTACCTACGACACCTTCAATGTGCATGGCAGTATTATAGCCTGTGACTCCAAAGGCTAATTCATGCATATTGGTTTTACCAACAATGATCGCGCCGTGGTCAATGAGCTTTTGAATAATCGGTGCGGAGCTTTTTGGCTTAAAATCAGCTAAAGCTAGTGTGCCTGCACTATTTGAGAAACCAGCAACATGAATATTATCTTTAACCGCAATTAAAATGCCCATTAAAGCTGGACATAGTTTTCCACTAAGTAAATAGTCATCCCAATATTGAGCTTGTTGAATTGCTGAAGCTTTATCTGTGCTAATAAAAGCATTTAAAGACTCTTGTTTTTCAATAGCGGCAAAGTAGTGATGCACGAGTTCTTCACAAGATACTTTTCTTTCATGAATCAGTTGAGTGATGACATCTACTGAAGCATTTGCTAAACCCTGTAATTCAATCCAATTCTTTTTTTCAACTGCATTTGACATGGTGACTTAAAATCCATTTAAGTTGTGATCTTAAGAACTTAGTACAAATTGCTTGATAATTCGTATCCTCAAAATTGAGGATTGCTTTGCTTTAATGTTGAATGAGTAAAGCCATTTCAGTGCGATTATTGCAGCCTATTTTTCTCATAGAATTATTCAGATGGGTTCTTAATGTGGTAAAGCCAATACCAAGTAAATTTGCCACCTCTTTATCACTCAAACCTTTAGAGACCAAATGAACCACTTCTTGTTCACGTTGAGTCAGCCCATATTGTGTTGATAAATCTAGTGGTAAGGCTTGAGTAAAATAAGGTTCAAGCAGATTTAAGATTCTTTTTTCACGCTCACCAAACATTTCAGCATCTTGTGCACGCCAAATGCGCAAATCACCAATATCCACACCATTTCGAACAAAATAAATATTTATACCGTGATACAAACCATAGGTTTTTAAAAACTCATTGTAATAGCCTGTTTTTTTCAGGTCTGCCAAAGGCATGACCTCATTTACAAATGTCGGTTTCTGGAGTTTATGAAGCTGTGCAGTAATGGGGTCATCAAATTGCCAAATACACTCATAATCCTCCATCGCTTTTGGGTCGATTTTCCATATCACACCTTCTTTCGATAAGTTATGCGTTGAATCCCAAATATAAGACGCAGCAAAATCAGCTCGCAACAAGATGGCAATATCTGCAATGATATTTTCACGTAAATTATATTTCCCTTTTCCTGAGCCAAGTTTCCATAATATTTCAGAAAACAATGTAAACTCAGACGGGCTTAAATCCTTTTCTAAAAGTGCGGTCATCATCTACCTATTTAATGAAATCCAATCGAATTTTAAAAAGATCGGTTAAGTGCTTCCTTTGAGCTTAATACCCATCCCATCCTTTCTATAACACACCCACTTTTTGATTTGGTAGGTAATAGCTATATTTTTTCCGTAAAAATATTAATTTTCTAGCTTTCCTCTGGCGCTTTTAACTATTGAAATTCATCTTCTGAAATTACTTATCTAATAGATACCAAAGGCTTCGATCAACTTTTCTCTCTTTTCTTTTTTGCTCCATTAGCTGTTCATATTCTTTTTCTGAAATTACTTTTCTATTAGGTGTAGATTCAATGTATGGTGAATAACCTCTATAATTAGCAAACTTATTTTCTCTATAATATTGTGATTTATCATAATCAGTCATATTTGACGTTTGGAATAGAACATCTTTATCTCGCTCAGCCCTTCTAAAAAGTTGATTTGTACGATCTATTTTTTGTTGCATTGCTGACTCAAAAAAAACAACACTCTCACCACTTTTAGTATTTTGAGCCTCTTCATCTTTAGCAATTAAAATGGAAGGTTTTTTTTCGAAAAAATCATCAGCACTGTACACTGGACTAATAATCAATAAACTTATAAAAGATAATAATATTCTATTCATAAAATTAATGCGCTCATTACAAAATAGTGGAATACGTAAATATTATATAAATTTAGTAAAAAATCTATTACTCCGTATCTTATTATTTTAGTGTTTAATCTACTACTAAATAAACTTTCTTAGCTTTTGGTAACAGCATACCTTTTCAACTGAGATATCAGAAACCGACTTTACAGGTCATAAAGATACCTATTAAAGAGTCCTAAGCTAATCAAATAAAAATCGAATTAAAGGTGATCTTTCAAGCACTCTAAAATGGATAAAATACAAATTTTTGATAAGTCGCAAATCTGATAGGCTTACCTTTTATAGTCCATACTTTTGATTTTGCAGTATTTACTACTTGTTCTATTGTTGCATTGTCTATTTCAGTAAATCCAGAACTTTTAACGATTTCTACCTTCTCAACTTTACCTTCTGTATCTATTAAAATAAGTGCTATCAAGCTTGAACTTTTATTTCCTAAAAGAGTATGGTTATATTTAATAGTCGGTAATTGCAGCCAAGGGTTGAAGGAAATTCCCCCTTTATCAATGTAATTATACTCTTTCCCCTTATACAGAATAGACTTAGTCTTTAATCCTAAAATACGATCTAGAAAAATTTCATTTTTAGTTGTGGCGCAACCAATTAAAGAAAAAAATAAAGTAAAAATAATTAAACTTTTAAGCATGATTTAAACCCAAAATGATTTCTTTATCATATCAAAACAAACTTAATCTTTTAGAATATCTAATATTTTTTAAAGACTATGTCCGAAAATAAGCTCTATTTAGCGATGCTTTCCAAAGTTTACTCTATTTATCGTGGAAGGTATCTTTTAGAACCAGTGCTATTAAGGCAATAATGTCCACCTCTAGGCCCAACACAATATGTACCAGAAGTACAATAACAAGAATTATTAGTAGTTTGACTATAGGTTCTTGAAGTATGAGTAGTAGAGGTACTTCTAGTTTTAGTATTGCTATACTTTTTAGACTCACGTTGTTGAATTGAGTAAATAGATTCCCTATTATTAAAACTACTTTTAGCGTTTCTATAAACAATTGGAGGAGTATAACAACCAGAAAAACTACATAAATACTTAGTATCAATCCACTGTTGTCTATTAGAATTTGGATTTATTAATGCCCATTCGTCTTGATATCTGAACACATAAACTTCGCTCCCCCCTTTCAACTTAAAGATTTCATTACCATTAGGTATATCTTTAACTGAAGCAGAATCTACACTAATCCAATTTTTAACTGGATTAAACCGTTCAACTTTTTGCTGTGAATAGTCGATGTTTGGTAATGCCACACATCCTGTTAAACCTAAAGCAATAACTAATCCTATTAAATAATTTTTCATTTTATTAACTTCTAAGGAGGAATATTTTTCTAATGAAGTAAACAATAAGCTAACTTATAAATGCAATATATACTTTTAGCTAATTCATATAAATAAACAAGGAATTAAAAAAACCAGTTTCTAAAAACTGCCCCCGCAATAAGCCTTTGAACCCAACTTGCTTGGATACTGTTCCCGTTATTTGAGCTGAGCTGGATCGCTAAGTTTTACAGCTATACTTGCTGCGAGTTGATCGTAACTTTCCGCCTCGGCTGCAAACTCAGGATGTTGTGAGAGTTTTTGTGCGAAGATATGAATCTGTTTGTCACTCAAATGGCACAGTGCGCTTTTTAAAAACTAAAACCCACTCATTGAGTGGGTTTTTTATTACTAACCATTTTGCCTGAGGTGGTCTTGGAACTCTTGGTCGTGTATTTTATCGTAATTAACAGGATCGTAAACGCATCCAGTTAAAACAACAATTACAGCAAGTACAGCAACCAACTTTTTCATTGAGACAGCCTTTCCTTTAACGCAAAAGATTTGCTTTAAGTATACTCCTAGGTGATCACTTTGATTGGACATAATTAAGCCAATCAATTGTTATTTTTAAATTATTGCCGTGTTTTAGCCTCCCATTTGATTTTTTAACAAAATCAAATCAAGGGGTAATGCAAAACTTAAGCCTCAGTCGCTAAATACCAATTTTTCCAAGAACTGGTTCCTCTGGTTTCAATTGCTACTGTAGGAATTAATTTCTCTTTTAATATTTCAGTTTGTTCAAGGGCTTTAGCAAGTCTTGCTTTAACGGAATGAATGCATTCACGGTCACCAAATTCGCAGCGATCTAAAGTTGTACCGCCACAAGGCCCGTTGGCTAAACCTTTTGGGCACGTTTCAGGACAAATATATAAAGTATCGCTTAGGCGACACTGACCACAGCTTTCACAACCGACTAGGCTATGTTTACTCAGTACTTCTGTTTTAAGTAATACTTTGGCGACCAAAGCATTTTCCCAAAAGGACGCTTTAAAAATAAACCGTCCAACACCTTTAGCAATTTTTGATCCAAACATTGCTTCATGCATAACATGCAATTGGCGATATTTAATTAATTGTTTAGACGTTGGCTGACGTGAAAAACGAGCAATTTCAGGCGAAAACTCGTTGCCCGTCGTGACTTGCCAAAGTGAATTCCAAAGCTCTTCTAAGGCTTTAAGCTCCAAATGTCTGTATTGCTCAATGTAACTTTCAAGCAGCATTTGCTCTTCTGGCTTATGACAAGCAGATAAGTGAATTCCTGCAAACCCTAAATGTTTACATATCAAAATCTGTAAAGCACAGCGTAAATAAACTCGGTCTGTATGCCCTGCTTGTTTTTCGTCTGCCAAAACTTTTAGCATGTGTGGAATGATTACAATACCCGCGACTTTATGCTTCACCATAAAATTGGCACGCCCCAAAGTCAGTGGCATGACGCAAGCCAGAATTTGCTGTGAATAATGATGTTTTGTTAAAAATGATTTAGCTTGTTTTAAGGCTTCAATGTCATAGCCCAATTGGGTAATGATAAAGTCAGCACCTGCTTTAATTTTCTTATGTAGTTTTAAGTACTGTGCATCACGCTCAGCTTCGACATATTTAAATGGGTTAAAAGCAACCCCAATACGGAAACCACCATGCTGCTTGGCAGCCATTACGGCGTTTACTGACTCTAAGTAACGACTACGAGGCTGTCCATCTCGACCATTATGGTGTTCTTTGAGTTTATCGCCTGTAAGCAATAACAAGTTTTGAATATTGGCTGCTTGAGCTTGTTCTAAAAAGTGCTCAAAGTCTTGTATGTCTCGCGCCTTACCTGAAAAGTGTAAGACTTTATCGATTGAGTCTGGGTAACTTTTGCTGGCTTCAAGTGGCGCGATATCATGATCTGAATGTACGCGATCTGCCAATGTCATTGCAGCCGGATATCCTGCAAACTCATGTTTCACAGGATAAATTTCATGCAGTGAAGTGAGATATTCCACCAACACAAAAAACTGGTTTTGCTGGAAGCAGGGAGAAACGTGTGACATAGGCAAAGTGCTGATCAAAACATGACATCAATCATAAGCGCGGCATTATAAATCAAAGTGCATCAATATGCGCTAGTCAGAAAGCTCATTGTTTTGCTTATCTTCACCCTCTTTGTTTCTAGGTAATTCGAGTGAGCGAGGAAATATAAAATCGAAAGAATCGAGTGCATAGCGGTAGAGCTGAGCTGGTCGTTTGCCTACAATTTTACTGTGATTGGTTTCTTCAACTGCACCCGCTTCTATCATACGTCGTCTAAACGCTTTTTTATCTAAGGATTGCCCAAGAATAATTTCATAAATGATTTGCAGCTCAGTCAACGTAAATAACTCGGGCATGAGACTGGCTGGTAATGCGGTATAGCGAGTTTTATTGGTTAAACGCTCTAATGCCAAGTTAAGCAACTCATTATGATCAAACGCCAATGCGAAATCTTGTGCTTTGGCGACAGATACCCATTCGCTGTATTCAGCCAAAGTTTGATGTTGATAGGCATTAAAATCAATTAACGCAAAATACAAAATGGTCACAGCCCAACCACGTGGATCACGTTTAGCATTACCGACAGAAGCAACTTGTTCCAAGTAAGGTGAAGCAATTCCTGTTTTTTCGACCAGCTTACGATAAGCCGTGGCCATCAAGTCTTGATCATGGGTTAAATCGGCAAAACCACCCGGTAAAGCCCATTGCTCTTTAGCTGGAAAGTTGGGTCGCTTAATGAGTAATACCTGCAACTGACCATTAAATACCGAGAAAATAGCCATATCGACCGTGAGTAAAGGTGCGTCATAATCTCGGCGATCATAACTGGCAAGGAATTCTTGTTCAGTTTGAATAGTCACGTTCAGCCTCTCAATGAAAATGATGAGCCGATACTCATGCAACGGCTCATCTAAACTCAGTTATGCAATGGATAAACGCTCACGAATTTGATCCAAAGTACACTCATATTGAAGTTTACCATTTTCAAAGACGGTTTTTAGTGCTCCGCCTTGTTCTTGTTCGGCTGTTTGCTCATCAAACAAGGTAAAACCATCTTCACTTTCTTCGATGCGTAAAAGACCTTTCGCAGATTTTTTTACGCCTGAGTCTGTAATTGGGTCTTTAAACAGCTCACGGCCTACACCATTTACCTGCCCCCAAGTCGCTTTAACAGCAAACCCAAAGGTGTCGCGAGTTAAGTAGTTATAGGTAAAGCTACCTATACCAAACACCAAGTTGTTTGAAGCAAAGCCTTTGGCTTCAAGTCCTTCTAAAATGCGCTGTGCACGGTCTAGAGTAATCGAGTCACCATAAATTAAACCGACACGCTCATTTAGTACTTTATAGCCTTGCTCAGTTGTTGTACCGCCAAACACCTCCCATAAACATTCAACCGCACCTTTGTAGGCTGGGCTGCCGACTTCGGCGTCTGGGTCGCCGCAAATAATTTTAACTGGGTCACCAGAGTCTGGACGGAAAACTAATTTAGCCAATCCTAAAGCATTCGGTTGTCTCGCCAAGATTTCAGATTTTAACGCTACGGTAAACTCGGTAATGACTCGCCAAAAGTCCCAAGTGTCAGACACGATGCTGACAACACCCGACGGATAAAGCTCACAGATTAAACGCTTAAAGGTTTCTAGCTCACTGTTTTCTGTGCCCATACACATCACACTGTGTTCGGTCGCTGGTACAGAAACCCCAATCACACCTGTGGCATTGTAATATTCTTCTGCGTAGTCGATTGAAGCAACTGAGTCTGTTCCAATAAAACTGGTTAAGTGGCCTACACCAGATTGCGCCGCATCATAAATTCCACTCATGCCACGGCTACTAAAATCGTGTCCTTGCATAGGTACAAAATCAAGTGGCGCGCCAGTTTTTACGGCATATTGAGTTAATAAACGTTTGTACTCGTAGGCAATCGTTGCGGTAGTACAGCTTTTCCAAAGCTCAGCACTTAACACGGTTTCAATATAATTCGTTAACCAAAAGAAACGCGGGTCGGTATTAATTACGGTAAGCACTGGTACACGCATATTGACACGGCTACCTTCTGGCAATGCTTTAATGCGTAATGGTAAATAACCCAAGTCATGTAACGCTTCAATGTGATCAACCGGTACAGCACCTTCACCTAATGAACTATCCATACGGCGTTTATAAGCAGCCACTACTTTGTCTTTAGGTTGTTTGAAAAAGCCTTCATTCCACGTGTCGATTAAAAAGTGTTTGATAAAACCCTGAAGCCCAAAGAACACAACTTTATCGTCGAAGTCAGGCAACATTTTAGCGAGTCGAGATGAACGCGGCGTAAAGTTTGCGTACACATACTCTGTGCCTGCTGGATACTGACGTCTGTGATCCGCTTTATAAAAATCGATAGCGTTTAATGGATTCAATTTAATAGTCATCTTTATTCTCTTTATTTTGCTGCAAAAGCAATTACTGAAATTTTGTCTGTTGCTTGCTGTGGAAAGCTGTCCGAGGTAAATAGTTGGTCAAGCAGCCCATCAAAAACCTCTATTCCTTTACTAAAAATACCGTGGGTCACATATAGAACGACCTTATGACAATTAAGGCGACGGAGTTCTTTGGCAATACCAATAAAAGTTGCACCGCCGTCACAAATGTCATCGGTAATGACCGCTGTGAGGCCTGATAAATCAGTTGCATGTACATGTGTACCTAAAATTTTGCCAGTCACTGGATCACGTTTTTTATCACACTGAACTATAGTGATGGGTTGTTTGCGCTCGCCATTAAAAGCATCTGCAACCATTTGTGTGCGTGCTTTTGCGCCTTTGTCTGGGCAAATCAGTACTGTTTTTTCATCTTTTAACAATGTGCTTAGCGCTTCACTCTTTGCAATGATGTCGACTGAACTGATATTTACAACTTCTTTAAAAGAAGTATTGGCAGCGAGTAAGGCTGTCGTTACTTCACTATGGCAATCCCAAACAGTCACCTTGCCTTGTTTACCCGCTTTTTTGTCTGCGTTGATGTTAAGTAGCTTGGTCATCACATCAAGCGAGAACGCTTGGCCCACTGCACAAATACGGTCCTGACGTGCATATGGAAAATATGGAATTTCTAAGTCAACGGTTAAACCCTGATTTAGCAATATATTTTCAAGTAACAAATAGTCCATCACATCGTGACTTGAGGTCATATTGGCACGAACCAATACGTTGCCAGATAGTGAACTTAACGTTGTCTCATCAATTTGAACATGACGCTCGCCACCAGAAAACTGCGTGAATTTCACTGGAATTTCATTTCTTACCGCATCTAAAAGCTGGATAGCCATATCATCCTCTTTTTGTCTGATGACCTTCGATGAATATATAGTGGCATAAAGCCACTATATATTTCAAGTCTATTTTTCAAACTTTTTTCAAAGCCACTTAAGACATAAAATTTACAGTTTTAGAATATTTAGAGATTCGATATTTAAGAGAGATTATTCTTCAATTAATTGAAATAAAAAGTTAATTTACAAAAAGCATGACGAGTAGAACTATTATTAAAAGTAGCGGATACAACTTTGCCCGCCATAAATCTGGCAGTTTTGAAATAAATTTTTCTGAAAAATATAGCCCAATCCATGTTCCAGCAACCAAGAATAAAGCAGCTTCAAACCAGATTAGACCGATAAATCCACTAGGTGTCCATGTAGATTGCCAAAGTGATAACACACAATAGGTTAGCGTTGCAGTTAAAGACAAAGGCAGCGTGAGAATGTTTGCGATAGCCGCGGTCTCTGCCATAGAACTACCCCGACGCCGTAATAACGGAACCGTCATTACACTGCCACCCACACCTAAAAGCGCTGCAATCCAGCCGATAACTCCGCCTTTAATGAGTTCGCTGTTCTGCCCATAATTTTGCTGTTGCCTTGATGTCTCCATAAACCCAGATCGGTAATAACAATCAATAATCGTTATGAACACATAGCCCATAAATACCCAGCGAAGCCAATTTCCATTAAACAATGAGGCCATTACCGCACCGACTATTCCGCCAAATGCGATACCACCCCATAAAAAGCGGATTTTTTGCCAATCTATATGTCCAGACCGATAGTGTTGAAAGGTTGCAAAACTTGCCGAGCAGAGCATGACAAAAGCTGATGTGGCAACTGCAATTTGCATGGCATATATGCCGACACTGCTTTCATTGTCCCACTTTTGAATAATGACGCTATAAAGCAAAGGCACTGCAACAAATCCACCGCCAAAACCAAATAACCAAGTGGTTATGCCTGAAAGTAGTCCAAATAAAAATAGCTCATATAGCATCATCATCTTCCTCACGTTTATAGAGGCATGATATAAAATAGCCCTATGGCAAACTAACGTAGAAAAGCCATATTTTTATTTATTTCAGACAAAAATATATGCGTAATATTCCAATTAACGATGTAGACCATCTACCGCAAGCGGTTCTAGCGTTAGGGTCAGACTATCCTGCTGATACTTTGTTAGATACGCATAGCCATCGCCGTGCACAGTTCTTATATGCACCCGAAGGTCTCATGAAAGTTGAAACTGAAGATGGACAATGGCTTGTGTTACCGTACAGCGGTGTATGGATACCGGCAGGCAAATCACATCGGGTATGGTTATCTAAAGTCAGTACTTATAGTTTGTATATAGAAGCGGGCCATGCACCAAGACAGGCAAACTATTGCGAAGTTGTACAAGTATCATCCTTACTGCATCAGTTACTCATTCAGGCAAATCTGCTACCTGTTGACTACCAACGTGCAGGTCGTGACGGCGCTCTTATCGATTTATTGTTATATGAATTAGAAGCTGCACCAGCACTACCTCTGTTTATTCCTCTGCCTCACAACACATTGTTATCTAAACAGTGTGCTGATTTTATGCAGCATCCTGACATTCATAGCAGCCCTAAAGATTGGGCACATGACCACAATAAAAGTGAGCGGACTTTTCATCGTTGGTTTAAGTCTGAAACTGGCATGTCTTTTCAAACTTGGCGTAATCGAGTCTGCATCATCTATGCTTTAAATGCCTTAAAAGAAAATATCTCGATTACTGAAATTGCCTTTAGTTTGGGCTATGAACACTCGGCAGCTTTTACCGCAATGTTCAGTAAAATTATGGGTTATCCGCCTACCCATTTTCAAAAAAGATTTCATACGCATGATAAAGCGCTATAAAGATTTACTCATGTGAATGGTGTCATAGGTATCAATCCATTCTCGTTTAATAACGTCAAAGCCTTGAAGCCGCCAAAACTCTTCAGCCGCAGGTAAAAATGGATGGGTATGCAAATACAAAGTAGTAATTTCATTCTTCTGTGCATGGCTAAACAACATTTTACATAGCATGGTTGCGATGCCATTGCGGCGGTATTCAGGCAATACAAACAACTTAACCACTTCCACTGTCTTAGAGGGCAGATTTAAATCAAAACGATGGTCATACGCCCGATATGCAATGGTGCCAATAATACGGTTTTTATCTTTTACCGTAATAAAGCAACCTAATGGATCATTAACATAATATTGCCCAAAATTTTTTAAATCTTTGGGGACTTGCCCATGATAGATTTCTGGAAATAATAAATGTCTTGTATAAAGTGCAAACTCTACCGCAGATGCATAGTCTGATTTGTCTGCTAGATGATAGTGAAAAGTCATATTTATAGCCAAGAATGATCAGGGATAACAATGGTTTTGTCTTGAATCATGGCTTCATGGAACTCAACATCATAGACACTTTTTAAAAACTTCGGATCGGTGATTCGTGTTTTTGACTCAGGCTTAACCACCTCATGTTGGCGCATAAAAAACAGTTGATCTGCAAATAAAAAAGCCAAGTTAGGATCATGCATAATCGCAATTACTGTAAAATTTTGCCGCGACAACTGACGCAATTTTTTCATTAAATAAGACTGATAATAAACATCGAGATGATTGGTTGGCTCATCGAGCAAAATGACTTTCGGTGCTTGTACTAAAATGCGGGCAATCATAACCAATTGCCTTTCACCTCCCGATAGCTCAGTATAAGGACGGTCACGCAAATGCTCAATGTCTAAATCAAGCAAGGCTTGGTCTACACGTTCCCAGTCTGATTTTGAAGGTCTATATCTGCTAAAAGCGGCACGTCCCGTAATCACCACATCTTTAACAAAAAATGGAAATACGGTTTTATGAAACTGTGGTAAAAAGCCGAGTAAAGCTGCCCGATCTTTGCCTTTAAAGTCCGATAGTGGTTTTCCAGAGTAACGAATCAAGCCATCTTTTACAGGTTCTAGACCCGCCATCAATTTAAAAAGTGTAGATTTACCACAACCATTACGCCCTAAAATGACGGAAAACTGATTTTCGGGAAAATCCAGATGAATATTTTTAAGAACCTGTTTGTGCCCATAGGCATAATTTAACTGATCAATTTGAATCATGCCCAATGTGTCCTCTGTGTTTTCATTAATAATAAGAAAAAAGGTGCGCCAAGTAGCATGGTAAAAATACCAATCGGTATTTCAAACGTAAGTAAAACCCGAGAAAAGTTATCAATCATGAGTAGAAAACTGCCGCCCAAAATCATATTGGCAGGAATACTGTAGCGGTGATCTGGCCCAACCAACATTCTCACAATATGCGGCATAAAGAGTCCATATAGACTAATAATGCCAGCCGCTGCTACAGAAGTTGACGTACATACAGTCACCAAAACAATTAAAACAAGCTGTTCCCACCTTGGGTTAACACCCACCGCTTGCGCTTCTTCAGCACCAAGTGCCATTAAGTTTAAGCGCCAACGCATCGCAAATAATCCAGCAAGACCAATACAGATTGGTAGCACGGCATATTGAACTTTTTGCCAAGACGCCTGATGTAAGTTGCCCATCGTCCATTGCACAATGGCTTGCAGTTTAAATGGATCACTTAAGTATTGAATAATTGTAAGCCCTGCCAAAAACAACCCTGAAACAATCATGCCCGATAAAATTACCATGACTAAAGATGTCTGGCTTTCATGTTTTTGATGCGCAAATAAATATGTTAAACCAACAGCACACACGCCAAAAATAAAGGCGGATAGGTTTGGTGAAAGCCAACTTAAAGAAAGTGCCAAAGCTGCACCAAACGCCGCACCAGATGAAATACCGAGTACATATGAGTCAACTAAAGGATTACGAAACAATGCCTGTAAACCATTTCCCGCAGTTGCTAACGCAGCTCCCACCATAAAGGTCAGTAAAATTCTGGGTAATCTGACATTGACCAGAATGTTTTGCATCAATCCAAATTGTTCAGCATCAAAATACGGTGTACCAAACACTGCTTGCACACCCCACCGAAAATACTCCCATGCACTCAATGTTTGAGTTGGCCCTATGAGCAACGAGATAAAAATCATCACGAACGGTAGCGGGTAAAACCAATAATATTTCAGCTTTTCCATATTCATTGCACCAACGCTTTGGCAAGCTGCTCACCATACAACTTACTTAAAATACGCTGTTGTAAAGCACTTACAGGTAAATCAGACTGTTCAGGATAAATACTATGATTCAAATAAATCGCCGTAATAATGATTTTGATGGTATGGGGGTTATATATAAATGCAGGACTCAAATTAAATACCTTACGGTTTTGTACAGCGCTTAAACCTTGTAATTCTTTTCGTTCATAAATCAGTTTAGGGTTGGTATTCCAAAGCACAATATTGTCAGGGTTCCATTCAATGAGGGTCTCGGGATTTACATTGGGCTGGTTAGCATCGGTCTGAACAATGTTATAAGCACCTGCCAGCTCAATAAAATCATTGGTAATCGACTGACGTCCAGAGGTAGAAAAAATACGCCCTCCTGACCACGCATAGTAAATCGATTGCTTATTTGGCTGACGTGCCGTTTTTGCTGCAACTTCTGCCACAATTTCATCAGAGAAATTTAAAATTTCTTGAGCTCGCTTTTGGGCACCACTCAAAATAGCAATTTCAGATAACTCTTCTTTCACTTGCTGGTAAGTACCGGACTCCATGACATATACAGCAATGCCAAACTGCCGCAACAGGTCAATCGTTTGGGTTTGCCCGCTCCCCAAAATCACCAAATCGGGTTTTAACAACACAAGACTTTCAATATTAGTTGCATTTGCCCCTTGTGAAGGCGCCGCAAGCTGTTTATTGGCAATACGCTTTTCTATTTTTGAATAGGCATTAAATAATAAAGGCTGGATGTATACTTCGGCTGGTATACCAATCACTTTGTGACCTTGCCCTAGCATATATAAGCCATCTAAACCCGACTCAAATAGAGAAACTATTCTTTGTGCTGGTTTGGCTACACAAACTTTTGTATTTGTACTATCAAAAACACATATCGAATGGGGTGCTAAGTTTTCTTTAGTTTTTCTACTTTGTTCAGATGAAGAGCATCCACATAGAATGAGTAAAGTGAGTATTGAAACCAATGACTTCATTACACCACTCCATGCACAAATATAGTGCAAAATAAAAAGACGTGCCTATTTGGTGCATTTTTCATCTGAAAAAGACACCATAAGTGCTCAAAAGTGTTTGAATCATAAGTAATGAAGCTATCAAATCAAGTATTGGGCTGAAGATAACAACGATTAAGCAATAAAAATGCCAAGATTACAAAATAAACTTAATAATCATGCAATTGTAATCTGTATTTTAAAAGTCAGAAGATAGATTATTATTTCGAAATCTTACAATTCACACATTACCTATCCAAATAAAAAATCACTCTTCAATATTTATAATTAATCATAAATTTTTAAATTTAATATTTTAGACAATAGTGAGACTTTAGACATAAAAATTCTAAAAAACAAAACATATTAAGCAAAAATATAATTATTTTTTATTTTAAAAAATTTTAATTACTAATAAAATTATATTAAAAGTAATATACTAAACAATTAAGTTTTTCTAAAAAAATTACAGAATTTAAAATTAAATTTTTTCATTATTAATATTAAATATAAACCTTTAACAAAAACTTATTTATATGCTAGATTAGATTAAGAATTACCCAAACAAAGGTAAATTCATACATTACAAATAATCAAATATAAGAACATTAAACATGACAAGGATTTAAAAATTATGAAGAGAAATTATTATATTTTAGGCACTCTCTTATTTAGCATGAATTTAGCAACTCATGCTGACTCACTACGAATGAGTGCCACGGAGTTTGCAAAAGATCCAGCCAAAGTAAGCGCATTACAAAAAGGTTTGGAAAAAATGCGGGCAAATAATAATGCTCCCCCTTTATCACCGGAGTTCCGTACAAGCTTTAATTACTGGGCCAATACACATGGCTATTTTGGTACAGGTAAACATGCAACAGACAAAGATTATTATGTTAATCAATACCGTATGCCACAGTGTTTAGAGATATATAGTAAAGCAGTATGTGACAGTTACTATAAGCATATTCAAAATTCACCAGTCCCAAATGATGGCTTTACCGATGAAGTTTGGGGTACATGCCAACATGGCAATCTAAATTTCTTACCTTGGCACCGTATGATGCTTTATTTTTATGAGCGAACAGTACGTAAATATGTTGGGCAGGATTACTCTCTTCCTTATTGGGATTATTACCAAGAAAAAGCTGCTAATGGTAAAGGCTTAGCACTCCCTCAATTGGTTCGTGGTAAACAGGCTGGTACTTTATATGATCAGTTCCGTACACCGGGTTTAAATACAAATATCAGTGCCATAGATCCAGATAATGCCAGCGCTGCTCAAGCCTTTAAATGGGATAACTTCACAGACTTCTCTAACCAATTACAGTCTCAACCCCATGGTGTAATGCACTGTGCTGTAGGTAAAAACTGTGTGCTACCAGATATGGGATTTGTACCTATTGCAGGCTTAGACCCCGTATTTTATATGCACCATGCAAATATCGACCGCTTATGGCAATGCTGGCTAAATAAAAAAGCGAATGGGCAACCAATTACCCTTGAATGGGCCAAGAAAAATTTAGGTATGCCAGATAGTTGGTATGACACCCGATATACCTTTGCAGATGAAAACGGCAATAAAGTTACCATGACCATTGCTGATGTATTCACCCCTGGTAAAATTCCAGTGCGATATACCAATGAAAATGCTTGTAAAGTTGAAGCTACGGCCATGAGTAGTAAAGCTGAAAAAGCAAACTTATTTAAAATGAATCATAAGCCAGTCAGCAGTAATAAAAGCATTAAACTTATGGGTGTAACTCAAAAAGTAGCTTTAGCCCCTCAAACTGCAAGTTTCCTAGAAAACTCAAGTCAACTTACTCAAACAAAGCTCTCATCGGGACAAACTTATTTAATCTTAGATAATATTCAAATGATTGGTAATCCAAATCTAACCTATAAGATTTATCTATCTCCAAAAAATAAACCTGACCAAAAAATTTATGTTGCCACAATTAACTACTTCGGTGTGTTAGATCATGACCACGGCGGACACCCAGGTCATATTGGTCAATTGGTCTACCAAGTCAGTGATCAAGTTAAGCAATTAGGCATGGCTGCTGAAGACTTAGAAGTTCAGTTTGTTGCGACCGATTTAACGCTTGATCAAGTGAAAGAAAAAGTAAGCTCTCAAGGCTTGAGCATTTCTCAGGTTCGCTTAGAAACGTCAAAATAATAATTAAGGGAGAGGCCTGATTTTTTCAGGCCTATATTCATTATGAAAATAGCTCATTTAATATTATGCACGCCTCTAACTTTAGTGAGTTGGTGTGTATCAGCAAATGATTCTTCTGACCGTATATTAGAAGACCCACCCGATATGACTGTTGCACGTAAACATGTTGCATTACTTGCTGCACCCAACCCGACAGTGTCACCAACAAATACGCCGCAAATGCAATCTTCTAATGAAGCATTATTTACATGGGAGGTTAAAAAAACGAGGAACAAACTATGGAACCCAGCCACAAATCGTTATGACGAAGTTGTTTTACGTAGTTATCAAGGTACAGATACACAGCCCAATACACCTTATATTGCTCCGACGATTGAAGTATTTCCGGGAGAAACTGTACGAGCAAACTTAGATAATCAACTTGATATAGACCCGATTACTCACAAAAAATTTCCTAAAGACCCAAGTTGTACTGGCCATCATTTTGATGTGAATAAACCCCATTGTTTTGATGGCACTAACATGCACACTCACGGTTTATGGATTAACCCAGCAGGAAATAGTGATAACGTTTTAATTTCGATTAATCCGGGTGTTAATTTCCAATATGAATACAACATACCACCCGATCATCCAGCCGGAACGTTTTGGTATCACCCGCATCGACATGGTTCAACCGCTATTCAAGTTGCAAGTGGTATGGCAGGTGCTTTAATTATTCGTGGATATCGTCAACCTACCCCAAATAAGACAGGTGATTTAGATTTACTCACTTATGGTTTTAAAGAAAGAACGCTAGTTTTTCAACAAATCCAATATGCTTGCTATGATGCTAACGGAAATATAGAAACCGATAATAATGGCAACTATATTTGCCCAAACAATCAAATTGGTGAAATTAGAGATTATCAGGGTTTTGGTCCTGGTGATTGGGGGAAATCAGGCCGATATACGAGTATTAATGGTGAAATACAACCTTTCATTACTCAAGCGGTTGCAGGACAAGTTGAGCGTTGGCGAATGGTACATGCAGGTGTCCGCGACAGTATCAACTTAAGCGTTCGTCAAATGCAAAATATTCCTTCCAAACTCGATTTGACTCCAATGGGTGAAAAGAAATTATTAAGTGAGAGCTGTACAGGGCCTATTGTGAACCAACACCTGATTGCAGCCGATGGTCTAACCTTTAAACAGGTTATGGATAAAACAGTTACGGTTTTTCAACCGGGTTACCGTTTCGATGCCTTAATGCAATTCCCACAAGAAGGCCGTTATTGTTTAATTGATGAAGCGGCGTCTGCTTCGGCTAACGTAGACCGTACATTTTCAGAAAGACGCTTACTAGGTATCATTCAAGTTAATAAAGCCACTTCAACACCTCAGTCTTTAACAACGGCGTTAAGCAATAATGCAGCACGCAATATTGCCCCAGATATGCGTCCTGCTGTGCTTCAAGATTTACAAGAAAATCTGAAATTCAGTCACTTTGTTCCCCATCAGGACTTACCAGCTACACCGTATAAACAATTTCTAGAATTTAATATTGATACAAATGCTGATCCAGTTCAGTTTCAGGTGAATGGAAAACCGTATCAACCAGATCGAATTGACCGTACGCTCGAGTTAGGCAAAACCGATGAATGGATACTCACCTCTAAATTAGCCAGTCACCCTTTTCATATTCATGTAAACCCATTTCAAGTCGTGGCAGTGTATGACCCTAACGGTAAAGATGTCAGTGATATAAACGCCGTGGATGACTATGACAAAACAGCTGCCCCTGACCCACAATACCGCGGTCTAAAAGGGACATGGAAAGATACTATCTGGGTTAAAAACGTACAAGGAGCCAGTTATAAAGTGATTGTTAGAACCAAGTACGAACGCTACATCGGTGACTTTGTATTGCACTGCCATATTTTAGATCATGAAGATCAAGGCATGATGCAAAATATTCGAATTAGTCTTTCTGATGGAAATGGTGGTATTTCCCAAGGCCATCATTAATTTTGGACTGTAATACAATTTTATTCTAATAAAACCGCTTATCCTAAAATAAGCGGTTTTTTAAATATTAATTCTGATATTTATATCATCAGTTCTTGTAGCGAAAGGTATGCTAAAGAATCAAGATTATTTAAATAATAAGTTGTTTCATTATTAAATATGTCATGTAAATAAGATCTTAAGGCATAAGTTAAAAATATATAATTATCAAACCAAACAATATGCCTAAGAGCTACTCAAATAATTTAATACTGGTTACAGCTCAATCAGCATCAAGATAAATAAGTCGTTATAATCCGCCCAACACCTGACAAACATTCTCTTCTGATGCAGACCCAATCATCCTTCTGGCGTAGTCTTTACCGTTTAATTCATATTTATGCTGGTATTTTTATTGCGCCATTTATCTTGTTCGCAGCAATCACTGGTTTACTCTATGCAATTACGCCTCAAATAGAGCAAGCGATTTATAAAGATGTTCTATATGTTGAGCCACTGAAGCAACCGCCACATAAGTTGAGCCAGCAAATTGAAGCAGCAAAGCAAGTAATGCCTAAGTCTGCACAGGTGATTGAAGTTAGACCAGCCCCAAGTACTGACCAAACAACTCGTGTAATTTTTTCAGATCCTATACATGATTTTACGAGTGAAGCCGTTTTTATTGACCCTTTTACGCTTCAAGCCAAAGGCCATCTAGCGGTTTATGGTACCAGTGGGGTTCTGCCATTTCGAACTACGCTCGATCAGTTACACAGCAACTTATTACTAGGAAAATGGGGTCGCTTTTATAGTGAACTGGCAGCAAGCTGGTTAGCTATTTTGACTTTAACTGGGCTATATAATTGGTGGAAACGTCGTCAAAATCTTAAAATTAGGCAAACACAAAAAAATAAATTACTGAAATGGCATAGCACGTTGGGTTTAGCATTATTCCCTCTCTTATTGATAATTGCTATTACGGGTCTTACATGGTCTGAGTGGGCCGGAGATAATATTCGGGTTGCTCGTCAATGGCTTAACTGGCAAACCCCAACATTGGCAACTTCGCTTCAAGAAGATAATTTACCAACAGTGATGCACCATGAACATCACGAGATGCCACATAGTGAAAACCTCAATTTAAATATTATTTCAAGTGAGTACGATAGCGCTCTTGCAATAGCCAGAGCACATGGCATTGATGCAGCACAAATACAAATCAAGCCACCAACCAGTGGAAATCAACCTTGGACGATAGCCGAGATTCAGCGCAAATGGCCAACTCAAGCAGACAGTATCGCAATTGATATGGAACAACATAAAGTCATCGATCAACTTGCTTTTAAAGACTATTCACTGGTGGCAAAGCTCACTCGTTGGGGAGTTGATGCGCATATTGGTGTTTTATTTGGCTGGATAAATCAATTGGTACTGGCACTTTATGCTTTGCTACTGTGCATTATGATTATTTATGCATATAGGGCTGCGTTTAAAAACTCGAATTTAAAACTCATGACGAGCCACTTTGTTGGGCAAAGCTTATTAGTTTGGAACCGTGCAACTGGCTCACAAAAAATAGGGTTAATATTGGTGGGTCTCGTGTTAGGGCTAAGCTTACCTGTTTTTGGTTTCAGTATTTTATTTACGCTATTTATCTTTGCTATGTGTAAATACATTCCTTCTAAACCGTAAGTCCATAAGCCTTAAAAAGGAGCTAGGCTCAAAACTTACCTATCTCCTTTTTTATCAAAAGTTCCAAGTTAAAGATAAAGTCGCCTTCAGCGGCTCTTCAGGTTGGACCCATTCATCTGTATAACTCGAAACGTAATCGCGCTTATAGAACACGTTATCAATATTCAATTGTGCCCGTAAAACAGGATGAACTTGTATGTAGCCCCCAATGTTTACCACTGTAAATTTATGCTTGGTTCTTTACTAAAATGTGATTTTTCTGCAGTGTTTTTTGCTGAGTGAAGTCCTTTTCAACCCAATAAATCTTTATACCAAATTATATACTCATCATTACTCCAATTTGAAAAGCTCGACCGGGTAAAGGTGCAATATATTTTAATGGTGAATTCTGGGGACGCGCTTCCTCATTAAGTAAGTTTGTACCATTTAAGAAAATATCGAGTGAGGCATTCTTTAGATTTAAATTTTTATTGATTTTAAAATCTACTAAATTGTATGCGGGCAAAGGTACCTCCTGACTAACATTCTTACCTAAATATTTTGGTTGGGCATAATAAGTACTTGATACTTGCGCAGACCAAGAATTCTTTTGCCACTGAAGATAAGATCCATAACGGTTTGTTGGCATATTCGGCAAATAAATCCCGTCATTGTGTAGTCTTATATTTGAAGGGCTAGTAGCTTTATTTTTAACTAAATCGGCAAAGCCACCAAGTTTTAAGTTTCCATACCGATCAAATTCAAAATCATAAGTTGTATCAACTTCAAAACCTGTAACTTGTGTATCTGTCTGTGTCCAATATTTCAAAGGTAAACGGTTTGCCATAGCTGCACCAGAATGGGTTAGATATATGTAATTATCAAAACTCATTTGGTATCCCACTACTTTTAGCTCAGCTTCTTTCCAATTAAATATCATGCTTAATTCTAAACTTTTGACTTTTTCTGACTCAAGCTTCTGGTTTCCTTCCTCTTGGGTCATCACTGAATAGTGTGCATTACTCGAATATAGTTCATTAATTTCAGGAGCGCGCTCTGAAATTGCATATTTTGCATTTAAGCTAATGTAATCATTAACATTTACTCCACCTCCTATATAGTAATGATTTAAATCGAAAGATTGATTTTCCAGTTTTGCATTACGAGCATTACGCGCTAATTTAAATGTTTGGTCTTGAATTTCATGTTCTATATTCTCAAAGCGGTAACCGGCATCTAAGTAAAAATTATTAAAATTTAACTGTTCTTGGAGGAATATAGCTTTATTACGAGTATTAATATTTGGTAGGTACCGTTGTTTGCCATCACCTTTAATTTTTCTGTTTCTTATACTAAAACCTAGAGTACCAGTTAAATTCTTAAATGACTTTTGTGTCATCAGAATTTCTGCTAATTGATCATCAATTTTATATTCGTTGGCCTGCGTTACACCCAAATACTCACCTGACTTGTTCGAAAGTTGATGTAGATTGAAGCGTATATCCTCAAAAATAGAAATTGGTTGCTTCAATAATGAATCTAAAGCAAAACGATTTTGCTGAATCTTTACGCCAACAGGAACCATATCATAATGGTCTTGAAATGATTGATTTTGCATCGAAAATCCAGGGACACCATATTCACTTTCCTTCCGATCAGCACTTAATCCAATGTAACCTTTATCGAAGAAATATGTTGTACCCACTCCCACATTTTCATTTTGAACATAACTATTCCCTAATTTTTTGAAATAATTTGGTGTCACATCATTGTTAATCTTTTTTACCGTATTCTGTGGCGTATTGGGAATATATTCAGGATTCTTTGGATTAATATAGGTTTTCCCACTCCATGTTGAAGATGGCTGATCAGTATAAAATGAGAAATCGCCATCAGCCCAATCAGGATTTTCAGTCATAAACTGATCGATATATGGCTGTGAAGACTTATTATAAATTTGTTGAATCCGAGCATCTTTTTGACACGAATCTGCTAATGCACTGCTCACCCCACCTGTATCTGGAAAAACCTGATTTTCACAGACATTGGCTTTACTATTTCCTGGAATTTTATAAGAGGAAAATTCTTGTTTTGAATATCTAATATTTGTTGACCAATTATTTTGATTGTTAATATTGAATTTGAATCCTTTCGCATCTAAATCATTAAACCCTTTTCTATAAGCTATATCTAATTTATGCTCTTTATCTTCTATTTTTTTAGAGATTAAACCAGATTCGATTTGAACACTTCCACCAATTGAATTTCCTCCATAACGGATACTATCCGAGCTTTTATGCACTATAATTTGTTCTGTAAAAATTGGGTCGAATGGAATATTTATATCTCCACTTATAGCATTCATACCACTAGCTAATTGACCATCTTCAAAAACACCAACTCGATTACCCGACAAACTACGAATAATCGGTGCACCTGCATTGGGTCCAAATGCAGAATTTTGCACACCAGAAATTTTAGAAAGAGCATCTCCTAAAGTCTTTGCAGCTTTTATGTCTAGTTTATTAATTTCAACTACATCTTCTGGAGAAGTTGCCTTTACTTTTAAGGGTTTAAGTTTAGTGACATTGTTATATTCCTCTGCCTGAATTTGTTGCATTACAAATAACATAGTCAACATAAGGGGGGTAAAGCGCATCCTATCCTCGATTAAATAATGTAATGTTATAACATTACATTATTTAATCACTATACTTATCAAAAATCTACAGACATCTTGGATTTTCACTTACTTTGGCAAAATATTTATATTCTTATTAAAGTCTATATTTCAAATATATATAGAGCCTACTCATCATCCTCTATAACTTTACATAGCCACTTTCTTACAATAGCAAGCTCTTCTTTTGTAAATTCAAAATCTAGTTTCTTATCTAAAGAATTCAAAATCAATTCATTACTCTCTTGAAGTAGCTTCTCTCCGTGATCTGTTATTTCTAGTAATTGAACCAATTTATTCTGAGAGTGCTTTGACTTTTTCAAAGCATTTTCTTTATGCAATTTATTGACCATTAAATTTACTGTTTGTGGAGTAAGATGCGCTATCCTTGCAATCTCAGCATTAGAAGACATCGGAAAACTCGAAATAGCACTAAGAATTGAGAACTGAGATGCAGTTATTTTCTTCTTTTTTAAAGTTTTTTCTACTTTATTGCGATAAGCATTATTAGCTTTTCTTAGCATTAAGCCTAAATAACCTTGCTCATTATCAATTAATTTCAATTTTACATTTTCTTTCATTTTCCTTCCTTAGATCGTAATAATTGACCTTCACAAATTATCAGCTTGCTGATAATTTATAAAAGCCAATTATTTGGTAAATGGTATAGCTGAATTTATTTCTAGCTTAATCAAAAAGACTTAAAAGCATAATAAAACTCTATATCCCATTTTGCCCCCAGAGACTCATAACTTCAACTATTTCCCTTATAAAGGATGTACTGATGAAAAAAGTAAAATTACTAACTTCGATAATTGCTAGCAGTATGGTCACGGTTGCTATAGCAGCAACTACTCTTTCTCCAAATCAGAATAATAAAAGTGGTGTTATCCCTAGTGGATACGATGATTTAATTTTCAGTGTTTCTAATGGAAATTGGGTGAAAACTATTACTTTACCAAGTACATCAAAAGAGGGTGCACTGTTAACGATTCAATCAACGGCGGGCCTTAGTAGTGAAATTGATCTAAGCAATGTAAAGATTAATAAAAAGGGTTTTCTGACTCTAAAGTCTGGTAATACTTTTCGCTTCAAATTCACAGGTGATAAATGGGAACTTTACGTTGCAGAACCTGAAAATAATTTTAATCCAACAAAAAATGGTAATACTGTACCCAACTTTTCTGCATCACTAGCACAATATTCAATAGATGATACTGCATGGGCTGAAACTGTTTATTTGCCACAAAATCCTACAAATGACCAATTACTTATCGTTAAATCAACGGCAACAAAAACAGCAAAAATTGATTCACAAAATACACTTTTTGCAAGTTCGTTTAATTTAAATAAAAATGATTCTTATATTTTTCAATATAATCAGAAGTTAGCTAAATGGATACCAATTTCAGTACCTAGCCATATTATAAATGTCCAACAAAATGATATTGCTGCTTTTTATCAAAAATTACAAAAGCTAAATACCCCTAAAACAGAAGTACATTTTGCTAATGGGGCTTGGGCTCCTTCGTTTAAACTACCTCAAACTGCAAATGATAGAGATCGTATAGTGGTAACATCTACAGCAGATTGGCAATCTGTTATAGAAAATGTAAATACAAATACAACAGCTACAATGAAATTAAATAAGGGAGATCGTTATGAATTTATTTATATTGGTGATAAATCTCAATGGGTTCTCATCTCCTCCCCTAAAACAATAATAAATGCACAACAAGCAGCACAAGGTTTCACATTTAAAACACCCGTTGTTGAAATTACAGCGGACGATACCCAGTGGTCACCTTCAATAAATTTGCCTAATTCTGCACAAACAGGAGACAAAGTAATTGTATCTAACTCTGCGGAGAAAGCATTTACTGTAACAGGTACTAATTTATCAAAAACCTTAAACACTGGAGATAAAATACGTTTTGTATTCAACAATAATGTATGGAATGTTGATAGTTATCAAATTGACTTATTGATAGTGAATAGCCCGGCTGTCAATGATAATTTAGGCGCAATAGCTGCAAAAATAAGAGCGCGTGAAGCCCTAAGGTTAACGAATGAGGCTTTAGAAAACTCTCAAGCAAAAGCTTATTTTAGAGAGGTAGGATATATTGACCATAGAATAGATGGAACTACTTTAGGTGATGCCATCAAAAATGGTCGAACAGACAGTGTTGTTCAAGCAGAGAAAACTAAAACCGGTGCTGATGCCATATATACCATTACAGACCATAGTGGTTGTGGCTTAGCATGGATAAATACTACGCCTAATAAATTTAACATGATTGGTTCCGAAAACTATAAGTGTGGTATTACTGCTATGCGTCATGAGCTTGGACACAATATGGGGCTTGGTCACGGTGAATCAGAGCGAACTACTGGTTATCACTGGGGCTTTTCTCACCCATTAGGAAGTACAATCATGGCGGGTAATCAAATTGGCCTGTACTCTAGCCCAAATCATTATAGCCCTGAATATGGGGTCCGCTTAGGGGATGCTGAAAAGTATGACGGTTTGAGAAAGATTAATGAGAATGCGGAAACAGTATCTAAGTTTTCAGCTGCGGTTAAATAAATATGAAAAAACTTTTTTATATCTTAATTACCGTAATTTTCTTTGCTTCTCTTTTGGTTTGGCTTATGCCAAGCCAAAAGGCTGAACAAGCTAAAATAGAAAACAGTTTGTTTAAAAAGGATGTAAATAGGAATGGATTTCCATCACCAACTACTTCATTAACCTTGACAGATTCTGAGATACAGGAAAGAGCTCAAGAAAGTAACATTAGAAGGAAATTTGTAAAACTGGATGAAAATAAATTAAAGAAAGGAATCTTGGAAAAAGAAATGTTTCATTCGAGTGATGCCGATACTGTGGCTAAATATAACCCGATGGAACTTACTGAAGAACAGAAAAATGATGGCCGTATATTTTTAAGTAATGAACTTTATACATTAGAGGGGAAAAAAGTTGGTGATAATATTGAACTTAATGTGCCTGAATATGGTTTAAAACGTGAAGCTACTATTACTAAAATAGACGTTGATCCTAAAGATGACATCGTAAGTTGGTCAGGCTATCTTGTCGGAGGCGATACAAATAAAGAAGTATTTCATATTACACAAACTGTTAAAGATAATTTTACAATTGGTACTATTAGTTCTGATGACAAAACATATTCATTGCTTATAAAAAATGGATATGGGTGGATTAATGATGTAGCGAATGAATCAGCTGCAATTCTTGCAGGAGAAAGCGATCATGATCACTAAATTGAATATGCTTAATTGCTGTGATTAGATCTTCATATATAAGTCTAGAATTATTAGTCAATCTTTTTCTACTTGCTTCTCTGGTAATATTATCGATATTAACTTTTGCTAGTTTAATAACAATAATATTCTACTGTGCGATCTAATAATAGACTGCACAGCTACAATATTCAAAAAAAGCTAAATAGGCCCAGTTAGTATTCATTGTTTATTTCTATTTTTGTGAATGATTTTTAAGTGTATTAACTAGGTGCCTATAATCCGATTTTCTAGCTTCTTCTAAAACTTTTTGAATATCATTTTTATTCCAATTTTGCTTAGATGCTGTAAAAATAAAAACTGAAAGTAAAACAAATTGATCTTCACCAAAACGGAAGTATACTTTTTGAACTTTTTTGGCAGGTTTAAATAAATTCATCAACAAAGCTCTAAAAAAAACTTAATATTTACTTAAAAAAACACCTAAGACTATTCTCATAGCCTTAGGTGTTGCTCAACTCATTGTACAAATGACATGAGCCAAATGCCTGAAAGTACATTGATATACTTTCGTTTTTTAAATTATCAATTACTTAAGTAAAAATCAAAAAAACAATTATGTGATTTTTCATGTAAATTCATTTTATACTTGTAATTAATAAAAATCCTAACATTAAAAATAAATATAAATAAAATCAAATCTGTAGATTTTTAATAATATTTTTCATTTTCACAAATTCATATAACAAAAAATTAATTCTTATAAATAAATACAATTAATTTGCAGACATATTGTCCACATTGGACATGAAAATGTCCTAAATGAGCACAAAAAGCAAAGAAAACAATAATCAAATTTATGTAATATATATAAATTAATATCTTAATTTTGGTAATATTTAGTTTAATTATGGTTACACGAACCAAGCATGCATATATTATTTGTGAGTACTTATTAAAAAATAACTATATTAATGACCACAATTATGAAAAGATATCTAACTCTATTTGTCATGAGTTAAATTTTGATTTCGATTTTAATAATAATTTATCCAAACATTTAATTAACTATTGTACAAATCTAAACATAGATAATCTTGCCTTAAAAATTGGTCAAATTAATTTATCAAGATTCTGGATATTAGAATTAGGTGCATTAATGCAACCAAACCACCTACTTGCTTTACAATTTATTATAGATAACCAAACTCATACATTCCCATTTGCAAAAATAGAAATGTTATTTGATAGACACTTTTATTTTACTATAGAACCTTTAATTTTTAGCACATCTAACGAAGATGGCTATATTTTTTCTGTTGAATATCATCTAAGTCAATTATTCAACCTTGTTAAAACCTTAGTTCCTTCAATTACCTACCCTAAAAAAATATTTGTAAAATTTCCTCCTCCTAAGGATGTAAACCTATATAAAGAGTATTTCAAATGTGACGTAATTTATAATTCTGATGAAAATAGAATGTCATTTGGAATTTCCAGAACTAAGCTTACTGAACACTCAAATACAATAAGTTACTCAAAAATTGAAAAAAAGATATTATATTTTTTGGAACTTTCAAAAGCTACTCATAAGTCAGAGAGTGAATTTAGAAATAAAATAAATTTTATATTAAATCAATGTGAAAATAATTTTCCTAATGAAGATACCTTAGCCAATCAATTAAATATGCACCCACGTACTCTAAGAAGAAAACTTAAAGCAGAAGGAGAAACTTTTAGGAATTTGATTACTGAATATAAAATGAAAAAAGCTGTAAATTTACTGACTATGACAAAGCTGAATTATAAACAGATAGCTTATCAACTAGGATTTAAAAGTAGTACAAGTTTTAGTAAGTCATTTAAAAAATGGACTGGCTATCCACCTCAAAAATATCGATATAATGATTAGATTATACAAATTACAGAATAAATTATTTTAATAATATCATAAAATAAATCCACTAAAAACCAGATTAATTATTAAAAATATTAAACTTATTACTAATAATTATATTACCTATTAATTTTAAAGTCATCCAACCAATATTCATCTACATATTCATATTTATTCAATCTTTTTTCTTAAAACTCTTCTTCTTTGGTAGCAAGGCGTATCAAACCAATTAACTCACACGCAGAAATAAACATAAAACATGTTTCATTTTTAATAGGGTATTTAAATACAACCTTCTTTCCATAAAAATTATGTTTTAAAAACATGAACTTTGCCAAAAAGTTAAGACTTTATAAATTATATTTATAAAGTCTAATTTATTAGGACATTTTTATGATATTTTAGGACATTTAACAATGTTCACTCATATTATTCATTAATAACTTTATTCTCAGTTTCCAGTATTAGTGAATAAGAGTGTTTAGTTCAGGTGACAAACCAATTTTTACTTTAGTTTTTGCCACAATCTCAGATTCATCTGTATCATTTGGATGAAAATCAAAACGATAATAAGTGAAAAGTTTTGGTATAAATTTGCTATAAGACTGTACCGCAAACTTACTAAATTTTGCCCAAGATTTCAGATTTAATAATTGTTTATCTCTTGACATTAATATAAGTTGGTAAGCTGTCGAAAGTGTAGTGATTAACCCTAAACTGAAAGTAAAAATTGCTACTCGTGGAATATATGCATCTATTCCTTTTCCATACAAATACTCATACATATCGTACGCAACAGCTTTATGCTCTGTTTCCTCCACACTGTGCCACAGCCATAAGTTACGGATTGAAGTGTCTGTCATTAACTCATTAACGCTTTTCATCATTTCCGCTACTAGAACAGCCGTATAATGTTCTAACCCTACTGTAACGAGCAGATTCCATTTTTTGGGAAATGTTTTTTCAATTGCATTTAAAACTATACCTGTCACTTTTTCTAATGATTCAGGATCTAAACCATACTTTTGAGCACTTACATGAAAAGTATGATGCTCTTTGGAATGCATCGCCTCTTGTCCAATAAATGCTCCAATATCGCGATCTAATTGTTCATTGCTTTTAACCTTATCTCTTAAAGCACGCACTGAACGAACAAAGTAAGATTCCCCTTCTGGGAACAACGTTGAAAGACCCGTAAAATAATGCGTAAAAGTTGCTTCATTATTACACCAATATTTAGGGATATCCTGAAATTCATAGTCCATACGACGTACTGGAAATGACGCAGGTTTTTTTTCTTTTGCTTTCTCTATCGACATAGACATAAATCACCTCGAGTATTTTATTTTTAGTCTTAGTTCTAAAAAAGAACCTTACTAACAAGAAGAATCCCATTAAAAATAAATTTTTAAAGGAATTGATCATATGAACGATGCACCCTGAGAACAGAATGCACAGTGATAACATCCATATTTCTATTTATTTTGTATAATCCCATTACATAGAGTGAATGTATACACCGTATACATATTAAACTACACGAGGATGTTTTCAGTGTCAACATCAAGCTCAATCGAGTCTTCAAATTATCATCATGGTAATTTACGAGAGGCTCTAATCATCAATGGATTGAAGCTACTAGAATCTAGCCAAGGCATGAACTTCAGCATGCGAGAACTTACACGTATGATTGGAGTAACTCCTAACGCCGTCTATCGTCATTTTTCAAATAAGGAAGAATTGCTGACAGGCTTGGCTATTTATGGATTTGAACAATTGTTAGAAGCACAAGCACATGCCATTCATGATGCCACTAACTCTAAAGATGGTTTTCTAAATTCGGGGAAAGAATATATATATTTCGCTATTAAAAACCCCTCTTTATTTCGGCTAATGTATGGCCAATTTACGGTCACTCAAGATGATGAAAAGTTGAAATCAATGACTAATTTATTCTATACAGGAATGCTATACGCAGCAGCAACAGCGCTTAATGCTACTGTCGATATGCCAAAAAGTGAAAATATGGCAAGTTTAGCTTGGGGATTGGTTCATGGTCTAAGCTATTTAATTATTGATGGACAATTTAAGCATTTGAATAATAATGATCTTCAAATCATGATTGATAATGTATTAAAAACCGCAATAAATAATCAATAAACTAATATTTGAAAACTATCGAGATATGAGTGTCAAAGCCATCACTATGTAGCTTAGTCACTCATTCTGCATAATGGTATAGGCTGTCTCTCCAAATAAAAGAATATATATTAGATTAGAACTAGTATTCCCCCTCAATCAATCAATTGTCACCAAAAAATAATCCAACAACCTCTCCCGATCATCTGTCTTATTGGGGTCTAAAAGCTGAACCATTGCCCCATCAATCACAAACAAAAACATATGGGCATCTGGCTTTGAAGCATCTGCACTAGCTGTTAAAAGTAATTTATAGATTTCACTAATGAGCCAGTTTCGATAATCAATCACAACTTGATAAGCCTTTGGATGTGTTTTCGCAATTTCAAAAATAGCTTTAAAAGGCAAATGATAAAGCCCTTCTAAATCTGCATGCAAAAAGTAAATTTTGCGTAGTTTTTCAATTACGGTTAAATCTTTTTGGACATAGATAATTGAAATGACCTCATGTTTAAGTCCATCTTTTTGAAAAGTCAGACTCATTTCAATTAGGCGTTCTTTTGAGTGAAAGTAGTTATAAAAGGTCGCTTTGGGGATTTTTGCCGCTTCAATAATTCGGTCTACACCGACATTGTGAAAGCCGTATTTGTTAAATAAATATCTTGCTGAATGAAGTACGCTTAAAGCACGAAATGAGAGATCTGAATGTGGCATATTTTTTACCGTTATAAAATAAATTATTGTTGTATATAAATGAGATATAAAAGCCGCTGCTCTTTTTAGGAGAAAAAAAGGCACAGCAAAGCCGTAAAGACTGTGCTTGGCACATCTCAAGTTTTATTGTTGCTAAGTTTTAAGTAATAAAGATTTAAAGCCTGAAAAAGCCTTACGGCAATCAAACCTTTTTAAAAATTTTAAGTTGTGTCGTTATAGATTTTGGCAATAGCTGCCAAGAAATGATGAATGTGCAAAGCCAACTCCTTTTATAGGGAGTTCTGCCAAAACATCAAAATTATGGTGGCAGAACGAAAGAGGGTTGACGAACTGGTCACACGAGGCCAGCACACCCGAAGGTGTCCCCCTTCCGTCCTACCGCTACGAGAGGGAGACGAAGAGCTGCACAAAACTATCCCTCAGAAGGAATAATTCTGATACTCGTGTGAAAACGGTTCGTCAAAACCGACTGGCAATGTGGCCAGCCTGCAAATGGTAATCTTCAATATTTGAGGTGTCAATGTGATATTGGCTAGAAAATATTTAATTAATTATTGTTTTTCATTTAATTACACAATTAAGGAAATTCTTAAATATCAACTTAATAATGCGACCTTGTTTTTAGAATTTTTTGAGCTGTGCACACTACTCATTGTATGCACAATCAAAATAACTACTAAATTAATCTTCAAACAGTGTTTTCATATCAATCACAAAACGATACTTCACGTCGCTCTTTAGCATACGTTCAAAAGCTTCATTAATGTTTTGCATATCAATCATCTCGACCTCAGAAACGATATTATGTTCACCACAGAAATCTAATAATTCTTGTGTCTCTTTAATTCCACCAATCACTGAACCTGCAATTGATTTTCTTCCTAAAATCATAGGCACTGAATTTGCGCTAATTTCACCTAAATATCCAACTAACACAATTGTTCCATTTAAAGCTAAGGTTGGAATATAAGGCTTCAAGTCATGGTTATAAGGCACCGTATCAATAATCAAATCAAATTGATTTAACACTGATTTCATTTGAGCTTCATCTGTTGATAACACAACATGATGCGCACCGAGTTGTTTTGCATCCTGTTCTTTATTTGCTGAGCGGGTGAATAATGTCACTTCAGCACCTAGTGCATTGGCAAGTTTAATCGCCATGTGCCCTAAACCACCTAAACCGACGACCGCGACTTTACTGCCCTTTCCAACATTCCAGTGACGCAGCGGTGACCAAGTCGTAATGCCAGCACATAGTAACGGCGGTACAGCTTGAGCATCCAGATTTTCTGGTACTTTTAATACAAAATCTTGGCTGCAAGTAATACTTTGTGAATATCCACCATAAGTTGGGCGTTGGTCTTGGCGATCTACACCGCCATAAGTCTGGATGTTACCTTCCTCACAATATTGCTCTAGCCCTGAATGACAAGCTGAACAAGTACGGCATGAATCGACCATACAGCCAATGCCCACTAAATCACCGACCTTATATTTTGTGACCTTAGGACCAATTGAGGTGACACGACCTACAATTTCATGGCCCGGAACGATTGGATAAGCACTAAATCCCCAATCGTTTTTAGCTTGATGTAGATCGGAATGGCAAACACCACAATATTCAATTTGAATGACAACATCATCTTCACGTGGGGTTCTACGTTCAAACTTAAACGGAACTAAAGGAGTTTCTGATGACAGCGCGGCATAACCTAAAACTTCAATTGTCATATTTTTTCTCTCATATTTACTGTTTAAATAAAGACGATTTCTTCACTGGACATTCATTGATGGCTATAGATTTTGAAAAACCCATAAATATGTTCTGGCCCACTAAGTTCCAACTCATCGACTTTGTGCCATGTTGATCAGTATAAAAATGAAAGTTGTAAACTGTTGTTCTATTCCTCTCACAGATTTGCCTAATCCTCCGAATTGTTGCACTTCTCTCTATTTTTCTTATTTGAAATGCCTACAATAAAAACACAGAGAGTAATCGGTGGAATCTGAATGGCGAATAGGTCTCTAAACCATAATCAAGAATTAGCTCAACTTGTCGATCAATGGACCCGAGAAAAAGGTACATTCGAAACGCCTATTATGGGACTGACTTTATATCGTGCAGAAACATTGACTCAACCAAGTAGCAGCATGATGGATGCGAGCCTATGTATGATTGCTCAAGGAAAAAAACAGGTAATTCTCAGCGAAGAAACCTATACTTACGACTCTAACCATTTCCTTTTTACTGCAATTGACCTGCCTGTCATTGCTCAAGTTCTTGAAGCTTCAGTTGAACGACCCTATCTTTCAATAGTTCTACGCCTAGACCCGTATGTACTCGCCCAAATCATGCTTGAAGCCCACATACCTTTTAAAGATGTAAATACTGAGAAAAAAGGAATGGCTGTTGGAGTAGTCAATTCAGAGCTGAATGATGCTTTTATACGGTTAATAAAACTATTAGATACCCCCCAAGACATCCCCATCTTGTCTCCACTGATTATTAAAGAAATTTTTTATCGTTTATTGATGAGCCCACAAGGCGATCGACTTAAACGCATTGTGGCGGCCGGAACGACTGGCCATCGAATTGTGAAAGCAATCGAATGGCTGAAAACAAATTTTGCAAAATCCTTTAGCGTTGAAGAACTGGCAAGCACAATGGGTATGAGTGCTTCTAGTTTTCATCAACATTTTAGGGATATCACTTCAATGAGTCCCTTACAGTATCAAAAGAGAATGAAGTTAACCGAGGCACGGCGTTTATTAATGACCGAAGAATATGATATTTCAACGACCAGTATTCAAGTCGGTTATGAAAGTTTGTCGCAATTTTCCAGAGAATATAAACGTTTTTTTGGAGTTTCTCCGTCAGTAGATATTAAGAATATATAAAAGCAATAAATGCAGACCTTCAAAAATTAATACCAGAAAAAAAGCGGCACTTGATTATGTCTATTCATCAAGTACCGCTAAATTTAAATCAAAGTAATATCACACTGGATTCATTCGCTCAAGTTCACGAATTAAACCAGAATGATCCAACTCACCGTCTCCAGCAGCAAGCATATTTTCAAATAACCGACTCACTTGTTGGGCAACGGGTAAATTCAATTCAAGTGATTTGGCATAGCTAACGGCTGTATGAATATCTTTATGTTGGTTTCGAGCAGTGCCACCCGGTTTAAAATCTCGATTTAGCATACGTTCACCATGCTGCTGTAAAATTGGAGAATCGGCAAAGCCTCCTGTGAGTGCTTGTTTTAGCTTAATAGGATCAGCGCCGGCTTTACTAGCAAGCAATAAACCTTCACTCACTGTTGCAATGGTGGTTGCTACAATCATTTGATTCACAAGTTTTGCGAGCATTCCACAGCCAGCCCCACCCACTAAAATTGGTCGGCCCATTGTCCTTAAAATATTTTCAGCCGGTGAAAATGTTTTAGCTTCACCGCCAACCATAATGGCAAGACTTGCATTTTGGGCACCTTTTTCACCGCCAGAAACAGGAGCATCTAAATATTGAAACCCTCGTTCTCTACATCTTTCACTTTGTGCTTTTGCAACCTCAACCGCTATTGAACTCATGACAATAACCGTGCTTTCAGGTTTTAGCTGTGAAATTGCACCGTGTTGTTTAAATAAAATTTCATCACAAGTTTTTCCATCGCTGAGCATACAAATCAGAAACTCTACATCTTTCCCCACTTGTTCAAGTTCAGAGCAAACATGAGCACCCGCCTCTTTTAAGCTATCTGCTTTAGAGGAGGTTCTATTCCAGACTTTTAGCTGATGACCTGCCTTGAGTAAATTCATAGCCATCGGCATTCCCATAATGCCTGTACCCACAAACCCGATGGTCGCCATTATTTTATCTCCGCAGCTGTTCGAACTTTAAGTTGCTGTTTTTCTACTTTTAAGCTATTCGATTTTAACTTTGCTAATAGCAGCAGTCCTAAGCCACCCATCGCTACAAAGCCTGCAATGGCAAGGAAAGCTACTGTATAGGTTCCTGTGGTCGTATATAAATATCCAGTTAAATATGGGCCAGTAAAACCACTTAAATTACCCACCGAGTTAATTAATCCGATTCCGGCTGCTGCACCAACACCCGTGAGAGTTTGCCCAGGAATAGTCCAAAAAATATTAATTGCGCTAAACACACCAATGGCAAGAAAGATAAAGCCCACAATAATGGCCCACGGTTGATTTACAAGTAGTGCAATCGCAATTGCTAATGCAGCCATAAGTGCAGCACAAGCGCCGTGTTTATAACGCTCTTGTTTACGGTCAGAACGGCGGCTCCATAAAACCATCCCGACTGCTGCAAATGCATATGGAATTGCGGTGAGTAAACCATTTTGAATAAGACTGATTTGCATACCAAATGTGTTACGGAATGACTCTAAAACACTTGGTAAGAAGAAGAACATTGCATTTGAACCAGACGTAATTCCAAAGTACACAATTGCCATAATCCACACTAAAGGATTTTTAAACACTTGTTTAATGAGTTCACCTTTAGTTAAAGTAGCATCGGCAGATTGCTCTTTTTCTCTTTCTTCGCGCTCTAGTGTAGACATTAACCATTGACGCTGCTCAGCCGTTAACCACTGTGCTTCTTTTGGGTTATTGGTTAAATATTTTAGACAGATTAATCCCAAAATAATGGATGGAATACCTTCTAGGATATACATCAAACGCCAACCTTCATAACCAATGGTATTGCCCCATTGCATAAGACCGACTGAAATTGGTGCTCCAATAATTTGAGCAATTGGTAATCCAAGATAGAACGTGGCAAAAACACGAGCGCGATATTTTGCAGGAAACCACAAGGTTAAATAAAAGATCACACCCGGAAAGAAGCCCGCTTCTGCAATACCAAGTAAAAACCGTAAAACGATAAATTGAGTGCCGCTATGAATAAAGCCCATAAGTCCGGCAATAATGCCCCAAGTAATCATAATTCGGGCAATCCAGATCCGCGCTCCAAAACGATGCAACAAAATATTACTTGGCACTTCGGCAATAAAATAACCTAGAAAAAAAACACCCGCACCTAGACCAAAAATGGTTTGAGTAATTCCAAGTGCATCATTCATGTGTAGCGCAGCAAAACCAATATTGGTCCTGTCTAGAAATGCCATAATGAATAGAATAATGAGAAACGGGATAATTCGATTCGAAATACGTTTGATTGTCTGCTCTTCGAGAGCAGTTACATTTTTGATATCTTCCATAATAACTCTCACATTAAGTGGCGATCACTGCCATTAATTTTGGGTATCTTCTATATGTGCCTGAATCACGCTTTCAAAATTTTTATCTGCTTGGAAACCTAAAGATTCGGCATATTCAGCTTTCACTTGAACAGGCCAACTTTGAACAATACGTTGAATAGTTTTGTCTTCTTGCCATTGCACTAAATCAGTTGCTTTTTTGCCTGCGACTTTTTCAAGCGCCTCAAGCATTTCTTTAACCGTAACTGTTAATCCTGGTAGAGGAATAATTCGGTTATCTTGAAGTACATCTGAAGAAATGGACGCAGCTTTAATCATTGATTCAACACAACGTCGTGGTGAAGTAACAAAAACGGGAGTATCTGACTGGACTGGGCAAACGGCCGTTTCGCCTTTTAACGGTTCACGGATGATTGAGCTAAAAAATGTCGATGCCGCTTTATTGGGTTTGCCTGGACGAACCACAATAGTCGGTAGTCTTAAAATACGGCCATCAATAAAGCCTTTTCTTGAGTAATCCGAGACCAGCAGTTCTCCTACTGCTTTTTGCATGCCGTAAGAAGACTTTGGTGTAACCACTGTCTCATCTGTCACAACTTCTGGTAATTGACCACCAAATACAGCACAACCACTAGCAAAAATGACTCGAGGCGTGGTTTGTTTCTTTCTTAATTCTTCTAATAAATTTAAGAGTCCATACAAATTAACATCCATACCTAAATCAAAATCAGCCTCTGCTGCTGAGCTCACCACAGCGGCCAAATGCCAAACGACATCAATATTTTCTGTAATATGAGTAACTGTAGTTTTATCGGTAATGTCACCTACAATCACTTCAATTCGCGGATCTTGCGGCAAATCATCGCCAGCAAATGCATCAAACAGAATAATTTTATCGATGGACTGCGGTTTATTGTCATCTAAAGTCAAACTGCCAGCTTTTAAGATCTCTTTGGCGATTTGCTTTCCAATAAAACCTGTTCCACCAGTGATTAGCACATTCATATAGAGGTCCTTTCCTAGTTTTTATTCACTTAAAAACTTTTGTAATTGTCGTGAATTAAACGATAAGGAGTCCTTTCAATAATTTCCAATGAATAATTTCTAAATATTGATAACTTTTTAATATCAGTTGTATGTTTATAAATTGACTCAATAGAGCAGGTTTTTCTTTTTAATTTAAAAGCCGCAAACCTAACTATGGCTTGAGGCTAAATACCTTATTTACGTTTTGCATTTTTAAGTAAAATATTAATAAACGCTGCTGCAATATCAGAAACTGGCTCATCTTTACGCGTTAAAATTCCATAATCCTGCGCATCTAAAATTAGATCTGTTTCTAAAATCTGTAATTGCCCTTCTTTTACCTGATCAATCACCATGGCTTCGGGCAACATCCCCACCATAGGCGCCCCTTTTAAGATCTGCAAAAAGGTTTGCATCGACATGGTATTAACTGTATTTAAAGGAATTTTGACTTTTGCTCGGGCAAATGCGCCTTCCATACGCTGTCGAATTGGCGTGCCTTTAGGATAAAGTACCCACGGCCAATTTAGTAATTCTTCTAATGTACAAAACTTTTTCTTGGCACATGGATGGGCATTATTAACAACAATACAAAATGGCTCTGGGCCTAACGGTTGGAAATCAAAAAACTGGCTTTGTGTCACATCGGTAAAGCGGCCTATGGCTAAATCTAAAGTGTGTTCACTTAGCATTTCCATTAAATGGTCGCTGGTTTGTTCAACAACATCAATAGAAAGTAGTGGCCATTGTTTCTTAATCTCAATAATGGAGTTTGGAATCACCACTGCTGTTGCGGCAAAGATACCACCTACTTTTAAAAAACCGTGTCCACCTAATCTTAAAATTTCAATGTCTTCAACAAAATGCTTTGCATCGTTTAATACACGCTGGGCATATCGAATTACATGTTCACCTAAAGCTGTTACTGGCATATTTCGAGGCAGACGTTCAAAAACAGGAAAGCCCAATAAACCTTCTATTTCCTTTAGCATTTTACTCACCGCGGGCTGACTTAGGTTCATCTGCTCGGCTGCCAAATGCATGTTATTGGTCCTCGCCAAAGTTTCTAACAACACCAAATGCTTAAATTTCAACCAATTATTCAGGCTTGCGTAAGTCAAATCCGCCATTTTCAAAAATCCTTTTCGATAACTTTTGGTTATTAATAATTAAATTATTACGATTGGTGTTTATTAAATAAGAAACATATCATGATTTCAAATAAAAGAAGGATGCTTTAAATGAACTTTACGTTAAATTCCCAGAACTCATTACCAGACGATACGACTCAAGGATGTTTAATTGGTCGCGCGTGGATTCCAAATCAAATTTCCGGTCCCTCTCCGATTCTTTTAAAAGGCGATCAGGTTTTTGATATTTCTGAAAAGTTCCACACTATTTCCCAATTACTTGAAAGTTCAGATCCTTTAAAAGCTTTAGCTGAAATTGAAGGAAAATTAGTGGGGTCAATTGATGAGTTATTTGCTAATACAGTCGCTGAGCCAGATACAAGCAAAGCATATTTTTTAGCCCCTATTGATTTGCAAGTAATTAAAGCAGCTGGTGTGACCTTTGCAGCAAGCATGTTAGAGCGCGTAATTGAAGAGCAAGCAGGTGGCGATGCACAAAAAGCTCAATCGATCCGTGCAGTTGTGCAAGAGGTAATTGGTGATAATTTAAAAACAATTGAACCTGGTTCTGAAAAGGCACTTCAGCTCAAAGAATATTTAATTGAACAAAAAATGTGGTCTCAATACCTTGAAGTGGGCATTGGTACCGACGCAGAAATTTTTACTAAAGCACCTGTCTTAGCAGCCGTAGGAACGGGTCAAAATATTGGTATTCATCCAAAGTCTGAGTGGAATAACCCAGAACCAGAAGTCGTATTGGTTGCCAATAGCCACGGTAAAATTTTAGGCGCGACTTTAGGAAACGATGTGAATCTAAGGGACTTTGAAGGCCGTAGCGCCTTACTGTTGAGTAAAGCCAAAGATAATAACGCATCTTGTGCAATCGGCCCGTTTATTCGTCTTTTTGATCATACTTTTACTTTAAATGATATCCGTGCTTGTGATGTTGAATTGCAAATTCAGGGTACAGATAACTTTGTGCTGAATGGCATTAGCTCTATGTCTCAAATTAGCCGTGATCCAGAAGATTTAATTCAACAAACACTTAATGAAAATCATCAATATCCAGACGGTTTTGTTTTGTTTTTGGGAACTTTATTTGCACCTACTCAAGATCGAGAACAAGCTGGTGCTGGCTTTACCCATAAAGTTGGAGATGTCGTCCGTATCCATTCGCCAAAACTCGGCACCCTATACAACACAGTGATGACCAGTGACAAAGCAATGCCGTGGAATTTTGGAATAAATGCTTTGATGCGTAATTTAAAGCAACGTGAATTACTATAATTTTCACGTATTATCGATCGGCTGAATTGTAAGATTCATCACTTGAAAAATTAAATTACTGAGCGAGATCAGTAGAAGGATCTAAAAATGAATGATCAAGATAAACGGATTTTTTTACGTAGCCAAGAATGGTTTGATGATCCTACACATGCTGACATGACAGCACTCTATGTTGAACGTTACATGAATTATGGGTTAACCCGTGCTGAACTACAGTCGGGCCGTCCTATTATTGGGATTGCGCAAACTGGTAGTGATTTGACTCCGTGTAACCGTCATCACAAAGAACTTGCTGAACGGGTTAAAGCAGGCATTCGTGATGCGGGCGGTATTCCCATGGAATTCCCCGTTCATCCAATTGCTGAACAGTCTCGACGCCCTACGGCTGCACTCGATAGAAATTTAGCTTACTTAGGTTTAGTTGAAATATTACATGGCTATCCACTTGATGGTGTAGTGCTAACAACGGGCTGCGATAAAACTACTCCTGCCTGTTTAATGGCGGCGGCAACAACAGATTTACCAGCTATTGTTTTATCTGGTGGGCCAATGCTAGATGGTCACTTTAAGGGTGAGTTAATTGGCTCAGGCACAGTACTTTGGCATGCAAGAAATTTACTTGCCACGGGTGAAATTGACTATGAAGGCTTCATGGAAATGACGACTTCCGCCTCACCTTCAGTTGGACATTGCAATACCATGGGTACTGCACTTTCAATGAATGCATTGGCAGAAGCTTTGGGCATGTCCTTACCTTCATGTGCAAGCATTCCAGCGCCTTATCGCGAACGCGGACAAATGGCCTATATGACAGGAAAGAGAATATGTGAAATGGTTTTAGAAGATTTACGTCCATCTAAAATCATGAACAAACAATCATTTGAAAATGCCATTGCAGTAGCATCAGCATTAGGTGCATCAAGTAACTGCCCTCCTCATTTAATTGCAATTGCCCGTCATATGGGTATTGAGCTGAGTTTAGAAGACTGGCAACGCGTTGGGGAGAATATTCCTCTCATTGTGAACTGTATGCCTGCGGGTAAATATTTGGGTGAAGGTTTTCACCGTGCTGGCGGTGTTCCTGCTGTTTTACATGAATTACAAAAAGCCGGCGTTTTACATGAAGGCTGTGCATCAGTCAGCGGTAAAACAATGGGAGAAATTGCTAAAAATGCAAAAACCTCCAATGCAGATGTCATTTTTCCATATGAACAACCATTAAAACATGGTGCAGGTTTTATTGTGCTTAGTGGCAATTTCTTCGACAGCGCCATTATGAAAATGTCTGTTGTGGGTGAAGCATTTAAGAAAACCTATTTATCTGACCCGAATGGGGAAAATAGCTTTGAAGCACGGGCAATCGTTTTTGAAGGGCCAGAGGACTACCACGCACGAATTAATGATCCAGCCTTAGACATTGATGAACATTGTATTTTGGTCATTCGTGGCGCTGGAACAGTGGGCTATCCAGGTAGTGCAGAAGTTGTAAATATGGCTCCACCCGCAGAGTTAATTAAAAAGGGAATTGACTCTTTGCCTTGTCTAGGTGATGGCCGTCAAAGCGGAACATCTGCTAGCCCTTCTATTTTAAATATGTCACCCGAGGCGGCGGTAGGCGGTGGCATTGCTTTATTAAAAACCAATGATCGTTTACGCATTGATCTCAATAAACGCTCTGTAAATGTCCTCATTTCAGACGAAGAGTTAGACAAACGCCGCGAGGAATGGAAACCAACTGTCTCTACATCTCAAACGCCTTGGCAAGAAATGTATCGCAACATGGTTGGCCAATTATCAACGGGTGGCTGTTTAGAACCTGCAACGTTATACATGCGTGTGGTCAATCAAAATAACCTTCCACGGCATTCTCATTAATTTCAGGATTTCATTATGACTATTATCGGACACAACTTTATTGGCGGTTCGCGTAGCGCACAAAGTACAACTTTATTGAAAAGTGTGAATGCAACAACTGGTGAGGCTTTGCCTTATGAGTTTCACCATGCAACCGAACAGGAAATTAATCAGGCCTGTGAAGCAGCTAGCCAAGCCTTTAAAACTTACCGTCATACTTCACCTGAACAGCGTGCTACTTTTTTAGAAAACATTGCCGATGAACTCGATGCCTTGGGCACCGATTTTCTAGAGACTATTTCGCAAGAAACCGCTTTGCCACTTGCCCGTTTACAAGGTGAACGTGGCCGTACCAGTGGGCAAATGCGCCTGTTTGCTAAAGTGTTGCGTCGTGGTGACTTTTTAGGTGCCCGTATTGATACAGCCTTACCTGAGCGTCAGCCTTTACCTCGCCCAGACCTACGTCAGATTAAAATTGGTGTTGGCCCTGTGGCAGTCTTTGGGGCAAGTAACTTTCCGCTCGCTTTTTCAACTGCAGGTGGCGACACTGCTTCTGCACTGGCAGCTGGTTGTTCTGTAGTGGTGAAAGCCCATAGTGGCCACATGGCCACGGCAGATTTTGTGGCTCAGGCAATTGAACGTGCCGTAGAAAAATCAAATATGCCTAAAGGTGTATTTAACATGATCTATGGCAACGGTGTGGGTGAACCACTGGTTAAGCATCCTTTAATAAAAGCGGTTGGTTTTACGGGTTCACTTCGCGGTGGCCGAGCTTTATGTGACATGGCAGCAGCCCGTCCACAGCCGATTCCAGTTTTTGCGGAAATGAGCAGTATTAACCCGATGCTGATGTTATCGGAAGCTTTGAAAAACCGTGGTGATAAAATTGCACAGGACTTAGGCGATTCAGTAGTGCTCGGCTGTGGTCAGTTCTGTACCAATCCGGGCTTAATCTTGGGCATTAAATCAGCCGAATTTAGCCAGCTGATTAGCAACCTAACTGAAATTATGGGTGGCAAACCTGCACAGACTATGCTGAATGCCGGAACCTTAAAAAGCTATACCGCTGGTCTTGACCATTTAACCCAGCATCAAGGTATTGAACATTTGGCGGGCCAAGCCCAGCAAGGCAATCAGGCACAGCCACAACTGTTTAAAGCTGATGTTGAGCTATTACTGGCAGGTGACCAACTTCTGCAAGAAGAAATCTTTGGGCCAGCAACAGTCGTTATTGAAGTACAAGACAAAGCACAACTCATTCAGGCCTTACAAAGCATGAACGGGCAGCTCACTGCGACGTTAATTGCCGATGAGGCGGATTTATCTGAGTTTGCAGATGTGATTCCAGTGCTAGAAGAAAAAGCTGGACGATTACTCATAAATGGTTATCCAACGGGTGTTGAAGTGTGTGATGCGATGGTTCATGGCGGGCCATATCCTGCAACATCAGATGCACGAGGGACTTCAGTTGGAACCTTGGCCATTGACCGTTACTTGCGTCCAGTGTGTTACCAAAACTATCCGCAAGGTTTATTGCCGGAAGCTTTAAAAGACAGCAACCCATTACAGATTTTAAGACTGGTGAATGGCGAAATGACCAGAGCAGCGATCTAAAATTAAAAAGAGACCGCCAGCTGGTCTCTTTTTTAAATTTCTACATTCAGGGCTTATGAATGAAATAAACTTCCCTAAATTAACTTGGTTTATAGTTTATATTTTTTAAAAACAAATCAACTGCGTACTCAACCCAAGTACTAATTTCACTATCAGAAATTGCATAATTAGGATGAGTCAAACACTTTAGATGGGCATCACTTCGCAATAATGCCAAGAATATATTTGCTGCTATATCGGCAGAGGAAGTTAACTCAATTTCTTTATTTTTTTGAGATTTTTCAAGATAACCCGCAATAATATTTGCAAGCTTTTGCGGACCTACTTCAAAGAATTTTTCAGATAACTCAGGAAATCTAACTGCTTCTGCAATACAAACTCTAAAAAATGCCAATCCTGAATGCGACAATATAAAACACAGATAGGTTTTCCCAATCTCGGTTAAAGCTGAGCGTAAATTTTCAGCTTTTGTCTCGACTAAAATAATTTGCTCTTGCATGTTCCTGCATTGACGTTCAATCACCGCTGCAAACATCGCTTCTTTATTTTTATAGCACCCATACATCGTTGCTTTTGAAACACCCGCTTCCTTTTGAATCATGTCTGTCGTTGTGCCACTAAAACCATGAATCAAAAAAAACTTGGTTGCCGCATCCAGAATTTTTTGATCTTTTTCATTAGCTTTAGTTAAACCAGACATATTGACCTTATAAAAATTTTAGCGATTTCGTACTAAGTGTAACTCATCGAAAACTTCAAAATCGAGAATTGACGGAAATTTAATTAGAGAGTAGAGTACCGATCGGTACAGTACAATAAATATCTGCTCCATGCAATGAATGGATGTTTAAGATTTAAGGTAAAAAATGAATACAAAACCACTCATCGGTTTAGCAGGTGCAATATTTGCTGCAATGACTGTTGAATTTAACAACCGAATCACGAGCATTACCTTAGTCGACATTCGTGGCGCGATGGGAATTAGTGTTGACTCTGGTTATTGGGTCAACAGTATTTACGCGAGTGCCATGATTATTGGAATGATTCTATCCACCAGTTGGGCGGTCATTTTTTCTATGCGTAGAGTTCTGCTTTTTGCCATAGGACTTTGTCTCTTTTCTAGCGTTTTAATTCCTTTTAGCCCAAATATCGAAATATTTTATTTATTGCGTGGCTTACAAGGGCTCGCTAATGGTCTAACCATTCCTTTGCTCATGGCCTGTGCCCTTAGATTTTTAGGACCTGACATTCGGCTATGGGGTCTCGCCTGCTACGCATTAACTGCAACATTCTTTCCCAACTTAAGTGCTGCACTCTCTGCTTTTTATTTAGATGTTACTGGCTGGAAAATGATATTTTTCCAAACCATTCCTTTTTGTGCGCTAAGTGCTGCGCTGGTTTATTTTGGAATTCCCCAAGATCCATTGAATTATTCAAGAATAAGAACTTACGATTGGATGGGTGCCATTTTAGCGATTATTAGCTTAGCCAGCCTGAGCACCATGTTATTGCATGGCAACCATTTAGACTGGTTCCATTCTCAATTAATTTGTGTATTAGCCTTAATTAGTGCAATTACTTTACCTTGGTTTTTCATACATGAATGGCGTTATCCGTCACCATTAATTAAACCGCAAATGCTCGAAATCCGAAATTTTGCTTATGCTGTTTTCGCTCTGTTTTGCTTTGTCATTATTGGTATGTCCACCAGCACATTACCACTGAATTACTTAAGTGCTGTGCATGGCTATAAACCGACTCAGACCATGTGGATTGGCTTACAAATTGCAGCATTGCAATTTATCTATATTCCTATTGTTGTGAAGCTTTTAAATCAAGCTTGGGTGGATAGCCGATATGTACACGGGTTTGGCTTACTTCTGGTCATTGCTGGTTGCCTAGGTGCAAGTCAACTTGATACTACATGGAATCAAGATCAGTTTTATTTTTGGCATGCAATTTCATGTTTGGGACAAACCTGTGTCGTACTCTCGCTCTTAATGATGGGAACAAACAGCGTTCATCCAACCATGGCAATTTATGCATCACCAATGATTAATACTCCGCGTGCGATTAGCGGTGTACTGGGCGTATGTATTTTAGATTGGATCAATCGAGTGCGTGGTGAATACCATTCAACACGGCTGATTGAAAATACCGCCCAACATATTTTCCAAAATATTCAAGGCCCTGTCATTAATCCACTTACTCCCCCTGTGCTTAACGCAAATGGTGCAGATCGTGTTTCAGGTGGTTTATCTGCCCTAAATTCTGCGATTCAAGCGCAACAATCTGTTTTAGTTATTAGCGATCAATATCTCATCTTAGCTGGCCTTACCGCTATTTTATTCATTGTGATGTTGATTTTGCCAGTTCGAACTTATCCGCCACGTATTGCTCTCATTAAGTTAATGAATAGTCATAACTCAGGAAAATCTTTATGAGCACTCTCGAAGCCCAAGATACCACCCACACCGAACCACCTAAATTGACAAAGGTGCAATATCTCAAAAAGCATTGGGTTATGGTTATTGCGTTCATTATTGTCTTAGCATCTATTTTGTGGGTTTTAAAACTTATATTTTTACCATCTTCGATTATTGAAACAGACGATGCGCGTGTGGATGTAGAGTACTCAACCATTGCCCCTAAAGTATCTGGCAATATTGAAGAAATTTATATTAAAGACCATCAGACCGTAAAAAAAGGCCAACTTTTAGCAAGGATTGATGCGCGCGATTATCAAGCTGCTTTGGCTGAAGCCGAATCGAATTATGCAAAAGCACAAGCTGACGTGAGTGAAGCGATGCTGGCAGTTGATAGACAACCCACTGTTATTCGAGAAACTGAAGCACAGCTGAGAAAAGTAGAAGCTGGAATCAAACTCACAAAAGATAATACGGCGCGTTATGAGCAACTACAGGCACTTGGAGCAGAGTCTAGATTAATTACACAGCAATCTAAGACTACTTTGACTGAACAATATGCTGACTTAGACAGCAGTAAAGAACAAGTGATTGATGCACAGTATCAGCTCAACCAATACAAGATTCAGGTACAAGCCAAACAAGCTGCTCTTAAACAAGCACAAGCGGCACTTGATAAAGCAAAACTGAATTTGAGCTATACAGAGGTTCGTGCGCCTATTGATGGCATGATTGGTCAAAAGTCAGCTAACGTAGGTAACTTTGTGAGTGCTGGTAATCCACTCATGGTGGTTGTCCCTTTAGATCAGGTTTATGTAGAAGCCAACTTCCGTGAAATTGAGTTAAAAAAGATCAAGATCGGACAACCTGTTAATGTCTATGTAGATGCTTATAACGTTGAGCTAAAAGGTGTGGTAGACAGCTTCTCTCCATCTACTGGCGCATTTTTCTCTCCGATCTCTGCGACCAATGCAACTGGTAACTTTACCAAGATTGTTCAGCGTCTACCTTTACGAATCAAGCTTGTTGAAAATCAAAAAGACGTTAAATTATTACGTCCTGGTTTATCTGTTTTAGTCTCTATTGATACGAATAAATAGATAGTTTAGATTTCAAAATATGAGAGAAAAAGAGACCATTTACGGTCTCTTTTTTAATGATGAGTTTTAAAAAATCTTTAAAACTTTTTGGTATAGTTTACAAACAAGCGATCTTCACCAAAGTCATTGCCATGTTTTACGTTGTAATCAATACGAATATATTGCAGAGCGACGCCTTTTAAGAACGGCTGTTGAAATGCATAGTTTAAAATTACATTAGACTCGGTTTCATGGTTTTTTTCACCATTGGCTGCTTTAAAGTCATGTCCGTAAACATATTTCACCATTGCATTTAAGCCCGGAACATAATCTTTAAAGTCGTAGCCGTACATCACATGGTAAGACTTTTCGTCTTCTTTAAAGAAGCCAGTAGCGTTCCAGTTGATGAAATAAGTTTCTGGTAGAAAACCATCTGGTAATGGATAAGCCGACTCACCCATAATCTGTTGGTATCCTAAACCGAAGGTATGATTTTTTACTTTAAGTGTTTCTAACGCCCCAATGTTCTGCGCATCAATATCAAAAGTATTACCGTCATTTTTTGCATTGAAATATTTAAACTTAGAGGTAAGAGCGAAATTAGGTTTTTTCCAATTATGCTCAAGCCCTACATAGTGTTTATTGTAGAGGTCTTCTAAATTACCAAAATAATATTCGCCCTTTAAAAACGGCGTAAATTGATAGCGCAGGTCAATATAATTTAAGCCATCAGATTCTTTAGTGATTCCATTTGCCGTAAACGAAAACTTTTTAAAGTCTTCTTCATTTCGTGGCGACACTTTTTCAACCCGACCAATTTCAGCATAAAGCTGATCTGAAAGTTGCGACTTAAGATTAGTTCCCCAATAAGAGGCAAGCAATTGTCGGCTTGCATCCACAGCCGTTACAGGCAGGTCTAACCAAAGTTCACCGACACTTAAAAGGGTTTTGTCATAGCCCAGCTTTAATGTTGCACCATATTTTAAAAAGTCGGATGCTTGAGATTGTGTTTCCTTATTAAAAGGCAAAACCGTGTCCGCAACATGTTTATCTGAACTCAAGCGAACGGCGTATTGAACAGAAGCATCGGCACCAATCGTAATGGGCTTGTCTGCAATTTGCAGTGGTGTGTCATGCATTTTCGATTTATAAAACAATGATGCGGCTTGAGACCAGCTACCAGTATCTTTGAGGGCATCATTATCAAAATTACGGTTGATATAGGCATTTTTTAAAGTGAATTTCCACTCATCTTCGCCTTGTTGAGTGGTATCTGCTGCCCACAACATTGAATGACCACTACAGATAAATAAAAGAGTAGAAAACTTTAAATATTCGTTTTTTAAATATTTCATGAAACAAATCATCCTTTAATTATTGTCTGCGCCATCCTTTGGCACAGACATATATTTGTTAGTTGCGATAGCCTTATCTCAATTTGAAGCGACTAAAACTTGAGACTGATTTTTCTTTAAACGTTTAATGAGTAACAACGAAACCGCGGCACAAAATGCAGGTATCGCTAAAATGCTTAAAATTTCAAAACTGGAGAGATTTAATGACATTAACCAACCGCCCATAATTGATCCCACAATCGACCCTGAGCGCCCTACTGCATTAGCCCAACTTACCCCTGTTGCACGACAATGTGTTGGATAAAAACTAGATGCAAAAGCGTTTGCTCCCACTTGCGAACCACTAATTCCTGCACCTACCCCAAACATGGCAAACATCAATAAAGCCGTATTTGCCTGTTCAATTCCAAACCCTAAACAAATCAGGAAAAAACCACCAAAAACATAAGCCGTACTTAAAATTTTGGTTGCATCCATCTTATCCATCAGTAGGCCTAAGACAATGGCACCAATGGTTCCACCTATTTGGAAAATTGAAGTCAGCCATGACGCATTGGATAAATTAAAGCCTTCATTGGTCAATAAAGTAGGCATCCAACTTGAAATCATATAAATAATGAGAAGGCTCATAAAAAAGGTAAACCAAATCAAAAAAGTACCTAAAGCAAAGCCTTTATTAAACAAATCTTTCAAGCTTGATTTTTCGACTTCATTGATTGTTGGAACCAAAGTTGGTGTGCTATTTAAATGCGGTGCAATACGGTAAATAATCTTTTCAATTTTCTCGGTGCTCTTCTTTTTAAGCACTAAAAATCGGATAGATTCAGGTAATAAAAAATATAAGAAAGGTACGGTCGCTAAAGGCAATACGCCCCCAATGAGCAAAATACCGTGCCAACCAATATGAGGAAGTAGCTGAGCTGAAAGAATGCCACCAAGAGCAGAACCCACAGTAAAGCCACAGAACATCATGGTTACCAGATTAGAGCGGCGAGATGTAGGCGCATATTCAGAGGTTAAAGTAATTGCATTGGGTAAAGCCCCACCTAAACCCAAACCAGTGAGAAATCTCCAAATAATCAGGGTTTGTAAGTCTACTGAAAAAGAGGCAAAAACACTGGCAATTCCAAACATAATGACGGAACCAATCAAAATAGGTTTACGACCTAATTTATCGGATAATGGTCCAAAAATGAGTGCGCCGGCCATCAGTCCAAACAAGCCAGCACCAAATAAAGGCGCCAAATCGGTTGCTTGCAATCCCCATTCTGCTCTTAAAGCAGGTGCAATAAAGCCAACTGCTGCGGTATCAAAACCATCAATCGCAACAATCAAAAAACACAACCACATAATTAATTTTTGCAAAGACGATAGCGGTATTTCATCAATGAAACTTTGTACGTCTATAGAATTTTGAGACATGAGAGCTCCTTTCGCCAATACATTGGCGTATATGCAATCCTTAGCAAAGGTGCCCAACTGTATTTTTTATTTAGGTTGAGCACCTGATTTCAATAAATCAGATCAATTTGATTTATTTCACATTCACCGTAATTCCAGTCAGTCCGGTAATGTCTGCACGCATAACATCACCTTTCACTACAGCACCCACGCCTTCTGGAGTTCCTGTAAAAATCAAATCACCTGCTTTTAATTCAAATAACGTAGATAAATTGGCAATCGTTTCGGCCACAGACCAAATTAGGTGACTAACATCGCTGTGCTGTTCGGTTTTACCATTTACCGTTAAATGAATATCGGCATTATTGATTTCACCCGTTTGAGTAATCGGATGAATTGGGCCAACTGGTGCAGAAAAATCAAAAGCCTTACCGATTTCCCATGGGCGGCCTTTTTCACGCATTGCCATCTGTAAGTCACGGCGTGTCATATCTAAACCAACGGCATAGCCATAGATATAGTTCACTGCATCCTCAACTGAGACATTTTTGGCATCTTTACCAATTGCAACAACCAACTCAATTTCATAATGAAAATTTGAAGTTTCAGATGGGTATGGAATATCAACCGCATCTGTATTTACTGGAACAACCGACTCAAGATCATTTGGCTTACAAAAGAAAAATGGTGGTTCACGGTCTGGGTCAAAACCCATTTCACGTGCATGAGCAGCATAGTTACGGCCAACACAATACACACGACGTACTGGAAATTTATGCTCTGAGCCGTGAATAAATAGACCCGCAGTGGTCATTGGTTCAAAAATAAATGACATATATGAATTCCTTCTATTAAGTTAATCACGACTCAAAATGCATCAGCCTGCTGTTCAGGTGCTGCTTTTTGAAATGCTTCTAAGGTCATGCAATGTTGGTAAATTTCATTAATGTTTGGATAAGCCGATAAATCGACTTTAAAACGCTCGGCAGAAACTACTTGTGGAATTAAATAGGCATCTGCAATGGTCGGTTGCTTGCCATAGCAGAACTTTTCGCGATTCTGGTCTTGTTCCAAAATATGCTCTAAAGCTGAAAATCCATCCTGAATCCACTTGGCACACCATGCATTGATTTGTGCATCATCCAGCCCTAAGTTCTGACGTAAATATTCAAGAACACGTTTGTTGTTTAAGGGGTGAACATCACATCCAATTAATGCAGCAATGGCACGGACTTTTTCTCGACCTAGTAAATCTGTAGGTAATAAAGCGGGCTTTGGATATTGCTCTTCTAACCATTCAATAATGGCTGGACTTTGCAACAAGTTTCCCGACTCAGTTTCAAGTACTGGTACAAATCCTTGCGGATTTAAAGCTTTAAAAGCGACCTGATGGTGTTCGTTTTTAGCGAGCGAGATATAAGTTGCTTCGTAAGCTAAACCCTTTAGGTTCAACACAATGCGAGTTCGGTGTGAGGTACCGCTACGGAAAAAACTATAAAGTTTCATGCCACATTCCCGTGATAGTTTTTCACTGCATCAAGGCAGTTATTGACATTCCAGCCATATAACCATTCCATTGCATCATAAAAGCGTTCAGTAGGACGTCCACGCCACAAGTCGTTGCGAACCAAGCGTTGCACACCTTTTGCATGGTAAATTTTGCCCATTTCACGTGAAGACAAAACAATGCGTGCTGTACGTGCCACACGTGCTTTTTGATAAATATCAAAAGCTTTTAAAATATCATGGTCGGTAACACGTAACGCTTCACCTAAAGTTACGGCGTCTTCCATCGCCATACATGCACCTTGCGCCATATATTGCGTGGTTGGATGTGCTGCATCGCCAAGTAATGTCACACGGCCAAAAGTCCATGTTTCAATCGGTTCACGGTCTGCGGTTGCCCAGCGGCGCCAGCTTTTAGGTAATTCAATCAATTGACGGGCTTTCGGGCAAATTCCTTGAAAATACGACAGCACTTCTTCTTTAGAGCCATCGGTTACGCCCCACTGCTCTTGCTCACGGCTATGGAACGTCACCACAACGTTATATTCCTTTCCGCCGCGCAGTGGATAATGCACAAGGTGACAATTTGGCCCGACCCAAATACTGGCTGCATTCCATTTCAAGTCTTCAGGAAACTCGCTTTCAGGTACTACAGCACGATAAACCACATGACCTGTAACCAATGCTGGGTCACCCACGTAGGTATCACGCACAACGGATTTAACACCGTCAGCACCGATAAGTGCCTGACCATGATATTGCTTCCCGTTTTGATCAGTAATCGTTACGCCAGCATCATCTTGGTCAACTTTTTGAATATGACAATTAGTGATAATTTCTAAGTGGCCGTATTGTTTAGCGCCTTCGACCAATGAACCATGGATATCAGCACGGTGAATCACCGCATATGGGTTACCGAAACGTTCACGGAATTTTTCATCGGTTGGAATTTTGCCGACCTGATATTCATCAATCGCATCATGCATAACCATATAGTCGGTATAGACCGCTTTACTGCGAGCAATCTCACCAATTCCTAGCGCATCAAAGGCATGAAATGCATTCGGGCCTAATTGAATACCTGCACCGATCTCACCAATTTCAGGTGCTTGTTCAAAAACCTGTACCTTAAAACCTTGTTTTGCCAAAGCAAGTGCAGCTGCAAATCCGCCAATGCCGCCACCAGCAATTAATATCGGTTGTTGAGTATTTGACATGATTTATATCCTTATAAAATATTCTATTTACTGGCGCTCACGCACAGAGTACAAACCCAGTTTCCGTTGTAAGGGTGCTTCATCTGCAATAAACAAATAACATGGTTGATTTGAGGTATTGATTAAATCAATATGAGCAAAACATGGCGCACATGCCGTATCAGCTTTATTTAAATTGAAATCTTTCTGATCAACTTTGACTTGAAGCTGACCATCAATCACATGAAAAATTTGAGCAGTAGAGCGCGGTTGGAGCTGTAAAGTTTCATTTGGTCTGAGCATTAAAGCTGAGTAACCAATAATATTTTGACAGTCATCACCGGTTTCAGGATTGATGTAAGTCACCTGAATTGGAGCTTGATGGTTTTTATCATCTGCAAGCGCATGCAAAACTTTTTTGGTTTCTTTCCAAGAGTAACGCATGATCGGATACGAGGCATTTTCACGGGTAAAATGTGCAGTTGGTACAATGCCCGTTCCATAATGATGAGCATTTCCAGCACTGGTCACTTTTTGGATTTCGCCTGGTTGTACATAAGAAGCTTCCATGTAATAAACCAAAGGTAAATCCAGTACATCTAACCAGATGACAGGCTCATCGCCATCATGTCCATGTTCATGCCAAAGCCCTGATGGCGTAAGGATTAAATCCCCATGCTCCATCATACATTTTTGACCTTCAACCGTTGTATAAGCACCTTCACCTTCAACAATCAGACGCACTGCATTTGGGGTATGTCGATGTGATGGCGCCCACTCTTTTGGCAACAAAAGCTGCATGCCAAGATACATGACCGAACTGGCTTTCATATTTTCCAGACCATGTCCGGGATTTGCTAAAACCAATACACGGCGTTCCGCTTTTTCAATCGGTGTTAACTCACCTGCTTCGAGCAATAAAGGTTTAATATTCTGAAAATACCAAGCGGTTGCTACGGTCTGCGGCATCGGTTTATGCGGAGGCAATACATTGCGTAAACTTGGCCATAAAGGGACTAAATTTGATTCTTCAAGTTGACCAAGATAACGTTTCGGCAAGTCATCTAGTGTTGCTAACTGTTCCATTTCAGATCCTCTATTTAAGGCCAATTTGTACAAGAATGCTTTGTACTTTTACGGCCTATTCTTCCTTGATCATCAATGTAACAATCGAAAATTGTTGAATCCATGCACAAAAAGCAATAGTCTGTATTGATAAAATCAATACAAGGATATTAAAGTGTTTGATCTTGATACTCGGCTTTTACAAATTTTCTTTGAAATTTATAAACATAGCAGTGTGTCTAAAGCTGCCGAACAGCTTGAAATTGGACAACCTACTTTAAGTATTGCGTTAAATAAATTACGTGAGCATTTTCAGGACCCACTTTTTGTTCGTATTGAAAATAAGATGCAACCTACTGAGTTATCTAAACAAATATATCCGCTGATTGTAGAAATTCTGAACCGACTAAAACTGGTTCAAAACTACAATATTGAATTTGATCCACAGACTTCAAATTATCAATTTAAAATCAGCATGACTGATATTAGCCATCTGGTTTTATTACCTAAACTGATCAATTATTTACGTGCCCATGCCCCCAATATTCGCTTAGAAATTGTCCCAATTGATGCCAATACACCAGTAATGATGTCAAATGGAGAGATTGATTTAGCCATTGGTTTTTTGCCTCAGCTCGAAGCAGGTTTTTATCAGCAAACACTTTTCCAGCAACGTTATATTTGTATTGCCAGTAAAGAACACCCAAGGCTTACAGGCACAACGCTTTCAGACCAAGAATTTCGCCAAGAGCTACATGTCGATATTTTTGCAACTGGTGGACACTATGTGCTGGAGCATGAGTTACAAAAACTGGGAGTAAACCGAAATATTCTAGTTCGTTTGCCAAGCTATTTAGGGGTTGGCTTGGTTGTTCAAGACACCGACGCGATTGCGACTATTCCCCATTATTTAAGTCAGGTGCTTTTAGTCAGAGGTGGCTTAAAAGTTTTAGAACCGCCTTATCATTTTCCGACTTATAGCGTAAAGCAGCATTGGCATGCACGAGTTCATCAAACACCAAGCAACCAATGGTTAAGAAGAGTATGTTTTGAACTTTTTTCTGAATAGAAAATTTAAACAGACACTATTGAAAATCTAATAAAACAAAAAGACTTTGCATAGATGAATAAAATTTCACTACACAAAGTCTTTATAAACTCTTTTTGAATTAATCTAAATTCATGGCAACCGATCTGGTTGCTTTACGCTTTCGCGTGACAAATAACCCGCAAATGACCACCAATAAAGTTACGCCTAAAGATAAAGTGGTTTCATAACTATAGGTTGGTGATAAAAACATATAACCTAAAACAGTCATAATGACCAAAATCACAAACCACGTTAACCATGGGAACAACCACATTTTAAAAGATATAGCTGCGCCCTCTTTTTCCAATTTATGTCTTAAACGTAATTGTGAAAACGCAATTACAAGATAAACCAGTAATGCGATTGAACCTGTGGTGGATAACAAGAACCCAAAGACTTGCCCAGGAAACATATAGTTCACCGCACAGCAAATCACACCAACTAAAGTCGATAAAAATACGGCGGAAGTCGGTACACCTGCTCTATTAATTTTTGTCACAACACTCGGTGCTTCGTGGCGTGTACCTAAGGCAAATAACATTCGAGACGAGGTATAAACTGCGGCATTCATACAGCTTGCAACCGCAATAAAAACGACAGCGTCCATAATTAGTTTAGTTTCAGGTACATTTAAACTCATTAACACAAACTGAAAAGTCCCGAACTTTTGTAAATCTGGCGAACGCCAATCGACCAAGGCAACCGCAAGAAAAATCGACACAACAAAGAATAAAATAATTCGATAAAGTACTAAATTCGTTGCACGTTTAATTTTTTCTTCTGGATTTTTAGATTCTGCCGCAGCAATAGAAAGAATTTCTATTCCAAAAAATGAAAATGCCGAGATTAAAATGGCTGACAAAACACCGCCCATTCCGTGTGGCATAAAACCACCATTTGAAAATAGGTTGCCAACACCACTGACATTCGTTGCTAAAGGCCACATTCCAAATACAGCCATGGCTCCAATGATAATAAACACTACAATCGCAACGACTTTAATGAGTGCAAACCAAAACTCAAATTCACCAAAGCTTTTGGTACTAAAAAAGTTAGCTAGACTGAGTAAAATAATAAAGGCGAATGCATAAACGGCACTAGAAATTTGTGGGAACCAAGCATGTAAAATTTCAGCTCCAGCAATCGCTTCAATAGGAATCACCAGCACCCAAAACCACCAATATAACCATCCAATGGTAAACCCTGCCCAAGGGCCAATTGCTTTACGGGCATATGTAGAAAATGAACCTGTGTCAGGTTGCGCGACCGCCATTTCACCCAGCATGCGCATGACCAGAAAAACTAAAATACTTGTAATTATATAAGCGAGTACGGCAGCAGGCCCTGCTTTTGCAATTGCCGCAGAAGAGCCTACAAATAAACCTGCACCAATAACGCCACCAATACTAATCATGGTGACATGTCGATTAGAAAGTCCTTCACTTAATTTTATTGTTTTATCATTGTTCATATTCGATTCCTTCAAATTGACAAACTGATTTTAAAACCGTCTTAAAAATGTACTTCTCCAACTTGTACGAAACAAAAAAGGGAAAATCAGAGTTTTCCCTTTTATTGATTAATTTAATGTAGGCATAGCAAATTGTTTGGCTTCACGGACCTGTGTTGAAGGCCAACGTTGGGTAATGGTTTTACGGCGTGTATAAAAACGCACACCATCTGGACCATAAGCATATAAATCACCGAACAATGAACGCTTCCAACCACCAAAGCTATGATATGCAACTGGTACAGGTAATGGCACATTGACCCCAACCATACCGACTTGAATATTGCTCGTAAAATAACGTGCAGCCTCGCCATCACGAGTGTAAATACACGTTCCATTACCATATTCATGGTCATTAATGAGTTGCATTGCATCTTGCATGGTTTGTACACGAATGACCTGTAAAACAGGGCCAAATATTTCTTGCTGGTAACTTGTCATGTCTGGTGAAACTTGATCAATTAAAGTTGGCCCGACAAAAAAACCTTTTTCATAACCTGCGGGTTTTGCATCGCGACCATCCACAACAATTTTAGCACCTTGTTGCTCTGCACTTTGAATAAAAGCTTGTACTTTGTCTTTATGTGCTTGTGTAATGAGCGGTCCGAAGTCATTACGCTCATCTGCATAGTGCCCAAACTTTAATTGCTTCATTTCTTGTTTTAATTTTTCGATCACAACATCGGCAACTTCATCGCCAATTGCAACTGCGACTGATAACGCCATACAACGTTCGCCAGATGAACCAAATGCAGCACCTAATAAAGAAGTCACGACATTATCAATATCGGCATCAGGCATAATAATCGCATGATTTTTTGCTCCACCTAAAGCTTGGCAACGCTTACCACTCGCCGTTGCCGTATGGTATATGTACTCTGCAATCGGCGTAGATCCAACAAAACTAACTGCTTGAACTTTTGGATGATGTAGCAACGTATCAACTGCTTCTTTATCACCATTTACAACACTAAAAACACCATCAGGCAATCCAGCTTGTTTTAAAAGCTCCGCTAAAAATAAAGCGGCAGAAGGCGCTTTTTCCGAAGGTTTTAAAATAAAACAGTTACCGCAAACAATTGCCATTGGGAACATCCACAACGGAACCATTGCAGGAAAGTTAAAAGGCGTAATACCTGCAACCACACCTAGCGGTTGAAATTCGCTCCATGAATCAATATCTGGACCCACATTTTTTGAATATTCGCCTTTTAAAAACTCAGGCGCACCACATGCATATTCAACATTTTCAATGCCACGTTGTAATTCACCTTTGGCATCATGGCAAATTTTTCCGTGTTCTTCTCCAATGAGTTGGCAAAGCTTGTCAGCATTTTCTTCGAGTAATTGCTTAAATTCAAACATCACACGAGCACGTTTAATCACAGGTGTATCACGCCATGCTGGAAAAGCCTGCTCTGCTATTTGAACCACTTTGTTGACCAGCTCTGCATCTGCAAGTGCAACTTCTTTTGTACTTTCGCCAGTCGCAGGATTATAAACAGGTTGTTTCTTGGTGGTTTTAGTGACGAGTCCACCATCAATAAAATGCCCTACCACTTTAATGGCCTGCTGACTTGAATCTGTTTCTGTGTTGGCAACGGCATTGCTGTCAAAATTCTCTAAAGTGTTCATCTTTATTCCTTGTGTCTATTCATCTTGTCCAATTAAGTTCTAAGTCAATCAGTGTTATTTCACTTGATAAATTGCCTCACCCACGGCATTCATGAGTCGTTGCAACTCTGCCTCTATACTATTAAACATTGGACCAAACTGAAGCGTATCTCCGCCAAAACGGACATAGAAACCTGCTTTCCAAAGCTGCATGCCAATTTCAAAACCACGAATCGTTGCATCGCCATCACGTGGTGCTAATTGCACAGCGCCAATTAGCCCGCAGTTACGTATATCAAGAATATTTGGAGCGCCTTTTAATTCATGTAGAAGTTTTTCAAAGCTTGGAGCCAAAGCAGCCGATTGATGAATTAAATTTTTCTTCTCTAAAACATCGAGCGTCGCTAAAGCCGCAGCACAGGCAACAGGATGCGCCGAATAGGTATAGCCATGCGTAAACTCAACCGCATGTTCAGGTAAATCTTGCTGCATAAAGGCATCATAAATTTCATGGCTTGCCACCACGCCACCAAGGGGAATAGCGCCGTTGGTAATTTGTTTGGCAAAATTTAAAATATCTGGCGTGACATCAAAATATTCTGAAGCCGTCCATTTACCCATCCGCCCAAAACCAGTAATGACTTCGTCAAAAATAAGTAAAATATCGTGTTGATCGCAGATTTCTCTTAAGCGTTTTAAATAACCAGTCGGCGGCACAATACAACCTGCAGAACCTGAAACTGGCTCTACAATAACGGCAGCAATATTCGAAGCATCATGTAGCTCAATTAACTTAAGCATTTCATTTGCAAGCTCTACGCCACCTGTTTCAGCACAGCCTTTGGTAAAACTTAAATCTGGCTGTAAGGTATGCGGTAAGTGGTCTACATCCATAAGCTGACCAAACATTTTTCGGTTGCCACCGATACCACCAAGACTTGTCCCCGCAACGTTTACACCATGGTAGCCACGTGCGCGACCAATCAGCTTGGTTTTGCTTGGTTTGCCTTTAATTCGCCAATAGGCACGCGCCATTTTAATTGCGGTATCGGCAGACTCTGAACCCGAGTCGGTAAAGAACACATGCTGCAATTTTTTAGGCATAAGTTGAATAATTCGTTCAGCCAATTGAAACGACAACGGATGACCAAACTGAAATGCCGGAGAGTAATCAAGTTTTGCTAACTGAGTACTTACAGCTTGCTGAATTTCAGGAAGCGTATGCCCAGCACCACAAGTCCAAAGCCCTGACAATGAGTCGTAGACTTCACGGCCAGTGCTATCAATTAAATATGATCCTTTAGCACCGACAATCATGCGTGGATCTTTATGGAAATTACGATTTGCAGAAAATGGCATCCAATGCGCTTGATAATTTAAGCTCATCTGAGCATTTGATTGAACGGTTTCCGATGCTGCATCGTCATCAGTTAATTTGTCGATATCAAACATAATCACTCTTCTTGTTTTGAGGCTATTTTTTGAGTGTACATAGCACTATAGTTTTGATAAATTCAAATTATCTTGAGTTTAGATTTAAAAAAACAAAACTAAATGAAACCTAAAAAATTAAATCAAGTAACTGATTTTGATATTAAATTACTTAAAATATTTAAAACGGTTTGTGACTGTCACAGCTTTACATCTGCCGAAAGTATTCTTGGTATTAGCCGTTCTGCGATTAGTTTGCATATGAGTGATTTAGAAAATCGTTTAGGCATTCGGCTATGTCAACGTGGCCGCGCAGGGTTTGCATTGACTGATGAAGGACGAGAAATTTTAGAATATATAGAAGTGCTTACTGCTTCTATCGAAGACTTTCGCTCCAAAGTCAATCAAATGCATAACCGTCTAAAGGGTGAATTTAATATAGGTATTATTAATAACCTCGTGACCATGCCAAGTGGCTACATTACCCATACGCTCGCACAACTCGCCGAAGAACATTCTGAAGTAATTATTAACATTAGTATGAGTACACTTTCAGATATTGAGTGCCGTGTGCTAGATAACCGTTTACATGCGGGAGCCATTCCCCTTGTGACTCCGCTGTCTGGTCTAGACTATTTTGATTTATATAGTGAAAGTTCATTTTTATATTGCGGTAAAAACCATCCCTTGTTTGGCAAATGTAGCAAGATGGATTTAGATGAATTAAAAAAATGGCAAGCGGTACTCCCTAATTATGCAATTACACCTGAAGCGGCAAAGTTGCACCAGCTTTTAGACTGTAAAGCGACAGCAAGTGACCGTGAAGGAATTGCATTTCTAATTTTAACGGGAAAATTCTTGGGTTTTTTACCCGACCACTATGCAAAGAAATGGGTTGAAGATGGTTTTATGCAAGCTGTTTCAAAAGAAAAAATGCATTACAGCACACCCATTTGCTTAATTACTCATAAAGGCAAAAACCACAATATTATTTTAAAAACTTTTATGGAGATGCTTGAGAAGCGGATTGTTGGAAGTTAAAAAGAGACTAATTAATAGTCTCTTTTATCATTTATAACAAATCTATATCGGCTAAGCTGAATCAATGTTTTCCTATTGTTATACGAAAACCATGAGGGCTTTCATCCGTAATTTTAATTGTATAGAGATATTTAAGCTGTTTTTGATCTTTTCTCATCTCAATTCTAACTACTCCATCAGCCTTCTCACCAGCTATATCAACTTTATAAGAGTAAAGTGGTCGTTTAGGGATAGAATAATGGTCCGATCCAAAACTACGGATACTATAACTTGTAATTTCTCCAAATTTCTCACTTATCGTTTTATCTGTATATATCATTGATTCAACTCTTTGAATATTTCCCTTATTATTAAGAATGAAATATGCCCCACCAAAAATAAGAAAAATTACAGTTAATAAAGCAATGTTCCGTTTTTTCTTCAAATCTTTAAATTCTATAAACATGTTATTTTATCGTTATTTAGAAGAATCAATTATACAAACTATAATGGTTTAATAGACCAATTAACTAAATAAATCTCTAATGGTAGGTTAGGGTTATTCCAAGCAGCTTTGAACTGATCTATTTTTCTTTGATTCTCAGTTGTTTGTTTACCATTTACATGTACATAAATAATTCCGCTTTTTTCGTCATACCCAACAGTTTGAACTTTAGAAAAATATTTACTAGCTAATTTAGCAGCTTTATTTAATTGTCCTTTAGCATTCTCTCTTGTTTCTTTAGCTCCGTATTGAATTTCTATAGGCAAATTGCTTTTTGCAATAGCATTCCCTACCGCTACATTTCTTTTCTCATTCTGGCCATAACCCTTAACTCTGACCACAATTTTATATGTAGGCGAGTTTTCCACGTAAATACCACTTATACGTCCTTTAAATTCTTTTTCAATAGCATCGAGTGCTGAGTCTCGGTTAGCTTCTAAAAATAATGCTTTATTTGCTTCTGCTGTGCTAACGCCATGCAATAAAGAATAGCTCCGAACTTCTTGTTCAGCTTCGTTAAGAGCTTGTTTAGGAGGTTCAGCATTTAATAAATTATTTGAACAAGCTGAAAGCAGGCTCATCATGAAACCTAAAAAAATATATATTTTCATATTTAAAAAATATTAATTATCATTTTAAAAACCAATATATCATAAGTTAAAAAAGAAAAACCCCACCAATAATTGATATTTGGTAGGGCTTTCTATGCAGAGGAAATACGACATGTTAAATCGTAAATTTTCCTAAACGAAAGATTAATATTTAAATGAGGATATTAAAAACGATACCCCACACCTAGATATGTAATTAAAGGATCAATATCAACTTTGGTTGAGGCATGAATTAACTGCTTACCTGTTTTGCTATCAATCACATCAATATTTGCACGGTTATTTAACTTAGCATAAGACACTGAACCAACGGCATACCAATTTGGTGTGATGTCATAAGTAGCTCCTAGGCTCACAATTGGGGCAATCGCATCCGTTGCTTTAACCCGAACATAAGGGTTTGCACTTGAAGTTTTGCCATCTAAAGCTGCACCTGCATTGTTATCTAGAACATTCTGAATCATATGCCCCGCAGCAATTAAGTCAGAATTAATTTGGTCGTTTAACTTAATCTTAGAGAAGCGTGAATACATAATTCCGGCACCAATATATGGGCGGAATTTATTTACTCCTGCCTTACCAAACTGATATTGAGCTTCTAATGCTGGAGTCCATGCACGTACCGTCGCTGCTTTCGATTTATTACCAAGATTAGTAATCGGAATGTCTTGTAATAAATCAAGTTTATCTCCAATTACTAAAGCAGCGAGGCCTTCTGGATTTGCAAAACCAGATAACGGCGCGTTGATTTCTCCTTTCCCCTTAATATCAACCTTTGGAGGAATCCCACCGATGAGCTGTAATGACACATTTTCATTAACGTAATAATTAAACATTAATCCCAAAGTATCTACATCATCAGCTTCAAGGCCTGACCCTTGAGCTTCCCATTGTTCAAGTCCTTTAATGGTTGCTGTACCCGTGATATCTGGTGAAACCATGTCATTTTCATCTACAAGCCCTAATAACTGACCAACTGATTGCTGCTGATTGCCGTTTTCATCGACTGGATGGCTAAATACCATATCAAGAACTTCTTTGGCATTTTCCCCAGTTGATAATGTTGCATTAGGGTCTATTGATTTCATAAATGCTGAGGTAGAAATGGTTCCAACTTTAGCAGTGGTTCCATTTGCTACAGCAGTATTGATGTTGAATGGGTTTGCTTTCCCTTGTGGCATGACATGCAACCATCCAGCAGATACAGAGAACCGTTTAAATTCTGCATGAGCTGTTTGAGTTCCCGTTACAAAAGCCATGGCGAGCAGATTTCCGCCTATTAATTTTAAAATATCCATTTTATTTCCTTTATTTTATTTAAGAGGTTTCCATTAACCTCTTCATTTAAAATAAAGATTTTTTTAACTTTTGGTAAAATTTTCCGACAAAAAGCATTACAAAACAATATATTAATTTTACTTAATTTATTTTAATTGATTGAATAATATACAATATAAGTGAATTTTCTATGGAAATTTATAAATTAAAAAAAGCCCACCTTCCGATGAGCTTTTTATTTAATTAAAATTAACGGTATGTATTAGGCATTAAATTCTGCTAATACAAAGTTTTTTACTATTTCATCAAAAGTTGGTTTCAGAAGAGCTTGCTCGCTATTTTTTATAGTTTTATAACAATAACTCGCTGCAACTCCCATACTGAACAAAGCTAACAATTTCATTGCTCACCTCACTTATTGGGAAGAGTGAAACTTAAAGTATCATTCGCGTTTGTAGCGTTCCAACTCGTTTTAGCGAGGTTTCTGTATACTTTTTAAGCAATGTGTAATAAAAAAGCATACATCTTTGGGATGCTATCGTTGGTCTATTCAACTACAAAAAATTTATCTGTATCGTTTCAAGCAAATCATCACTTATCACTTCGAAGTCTTTAATTTTTGCTGAATGAGTGTTCATTAAAGGATGATTTAAAGATATTTCATCTAATTTATCTAATGCACGTAATTTATTAATGACAAGAATTTCAAGTGGCAATAAAGTAAACGGAGGTCTAATAAATTTTGGAGGATACTTACGTAAATCATTATCTATTAATTCTTCGCAGTGTAAATTTGCCATATCTATGAGTAATGGTTCTAAAAATACTGAGTCACATGACCAATTATTTATCAAATCTTTAAATTTTCCATCTATTTTTGATTTTAATGTAAATTCTTCATTAATCCATTTGTAATAAGCCCATAATGAAAAATAGTTATAACTTAAAGGAAAATCAGATAGAAATTTTTGTTGTAAGCAAAACTCCACTTGGTGTGCTAATTTCTTTGCTAAATTTTTATTATTTAATAGAATCGCCCAAAAAAGTAGTGCAGAAAATTCTGAAAAATACTTCTTTAAGTCATGTATATTCATTTTATCTAAAGGTTTTATTTTAAAATCTTTTAATTGTAATGCTCTTCCCACTTCTGCATACATCAAAGCAAGATTTAAATTATTTAAAGCATCTATATCTGTATTATTGTTTTCAATTTTTAAGAATGCCAATTGGGCATAAGATATAGACATACCTACTATATGATGAGGAAAAAGTATGTCTCCCCCATCTAAGGTATCTAGTATATGTTTTTTATCAAATTTTAACGAATACGCCAAATTTTCAATACTATATGTTTTATAAGCTTTTAATAATTTATTTAATTCTCTTATTGCCTTCATACAATAACCTTATTGGTTTTCTATCCATTCAAAATAGTTATAAAGATTTGATACTTTTAACTTTACTTTAAAATTAGCTTTATAAACTATAATTTATATTTGTGGAATTATTTATTTAATTTTCCCAAAAAACCTCTCCACCACCACATCCCTCTCCTCCAAACTATTTGAACTTAAAGTCTGGAACATCAATCCATCAATAAGATTTAAAACCATATTAGCATCAGGTTTAAGTATGCTGTTTTCTAAACTAAAAACCAGATCAAAAATCTCGTGAAGCAGCCATTTTCTATACTCTATCACCATACGGTAGGCCTGAGAGTAAATCTGTTTAATTTCAAAAATAGCTTTAAGTAATAGATAGTACAGACTATTAAAATTGACATGTAAAACAATAATCTCTTTGAGTTTATCGCTTGAGGTTCGGTAACGGCTTGAGTAAATAATTGCCAGCACCTCTTCTTTCAATCGGCTTTTTTGAAAAGATACGCATCTTTCAATAAGCCGCTCTTTTGAATGAAAGTAGTTGTAAAAAGTGGCTTTAGGAATTTTGGATTCTTTAGCAATCAGGTCCACGCCCGTATTGTGAAATCCATAGTTATTAAATAGCTCTATTGCAGCATGAATAACCTGTAATTTTTTGGAAGATGTTTTTAAAGTTGGCATAGTTTTACCGTTATAAATTCTTGTTGTTTCAAAAGAGATAAAAAAGCCTGTGCCTTCTCTGGGAGAAAAAAAGGCACAGCAAAGCCGTAAAGACTGTGCTTGGCACATCTCAAGTTTTATTGTTGCTAAGTTTTAGACGTAATGATTTAAAGCCTGAAAACCTTACGGCGATCGAGCTGCTTTAAAGTGATTTAAGTTGTGTCGAGATAGATTTTGATTTTGACAGTGACTGCCAATAATTTATAAATGTGCATAGCCAACTCCTTCTTTTGGGAGTTCTGCCGAAACATTATAAATTATGGTGGCAGAACGGAAGCAGGTTGACGGACTGGGTAAGACTCCAGCACACCCGAAGGTGTCCCACTCCCGTCCTACCGCAACGGGAGGGAACGGGGTGTGCACATATAAGTATTCCTCAGAAGGAATAACTCTGATGTGGTCTTACAAACTCGGTCCGTCAAAACCGACTGGCAATGTAGGCCAGCCCGCAAATGGTAATCTTCAAAAATTAAGGTGTCAATGTGAAATTGGCTAGAAATTATTTAATTAATTATTGTTTTTCATTTAATTACATAATTAAGAAAAACCTTAAATATTAACTTAATAAAACTCTCCTGTTTTATAAGCATGTTAGCTATTAGGTTCAACTTGAGCCGTTTTACTACTCGAATAAATAAAATACAGTGCAATTGCTAAACAGATGAGTGCGCCTAATCGATACATTGAAAAAGGCAGAATTTCATTGCCAAACCAACCAAAATTATCAATCAACATACTCATTAAGAGCTGCCCAAATATCACCGCAACTGTAGCAACAGCCGCCCCTATTCTTTGCACAGCTAAGACCATAATTACAATATAGGGAACGCCACACATTGCCCCAAGCAATTGCCATTTAGGTACGTCTAATAGGGTTAAAGTTTGCTTGGGTTCAAAATAAAAAATAAGCAATGCCGTAATTAAAGCGCCTACCGAAAATGTCAAAAACGCACTGCGAAATACGCCAACTTTACTGCCAAGCTGACCATTAATTGCGGCTTGAACACTTAAAAGAGCACCGCCGATAACAGCCAATAAAATCATGAATATTGTCATATTATCCTCCTATGCTTTTGCAACTAATGAAAGTGCAACCACAATAAAAACAAGCGCAAGCACACGTTTACGATCTACTTTTCTATGCGGAGTTCCGAGTAGTCCATAGTGATCAATAATAAGACTCTTAAAAACCTGACCCGCCAAAATCCCAATCATGGTCATGGCAATACCAATAATCGGTGCAGTAATAGTGAGAATAATGACGTAGATGGGACCAATAACACCTCCCAATAACTGCCAAGCTGGAAGGGTAAAAAATGAAGGGCTGTTCCGTGGGCTAAAGAACAGCATCAATAAAAAAGTAAGTGCGGCCCCTACCCCAAAAATACTAAAAGTGGCCCATAACTCTCCGACTTCTGTACCTAATGGCCCTAAAAGCCCTGCCTCTACAGATAGCCCCATTCCACCAAAAATGGTAAGGAACAGTAATAGAATTTGCATAAAACATTGCCTCATTTTATTTAGACAACGAATCTTAGAGTAGTCAATTCATTATAAAAACAGCATAATTCATGAATCACTTTTGCAGAAATTGCACAGATGAATTTAACCAATTCGATTGATATTCGTACCCTTCGCTTTTTTATCAGCGTATATAATGCTCAAAACTTCTCTATTGTGGCGAGAAAAGAAGATGTGTCGGCATCAATGATTTCTCGAACCATTCAACAGTTAGAAGATGCGTTGGGACAACAACTTTTCTATCGAAATACACGAGCAATCACTCCGACCGAATCGGGCAAATTATTTTTTGAATATGCCAAAAGAATTACAGAGCAATTTGATGAAGCTCAAAAGGCATTGCAAGATAAAACAATAGAACCCTCTGGACTGGTCCGAATTAATGCACCGGTATTTTTTGGTCAACGGCATATTGCGCCTTGGTTAGCGGGTTTATCAGAACGTTATCCAAGGCTTTTAATAGAACTCATTCAGACAGACGAATTTATAGACCCTCTTCGGGATAGTACCGATTTAATTTTTCGTATTGGAACCCTGACAGACTCATCATTTCATGCACGTATTTTCGGCACACAAAAATATCATTTGGCGGCCTCGCCTGCTTACATTGCTAAAAACGGCGTGCTTAATCACCCAAACGAACTCCATGACCATAAATGTTTAGTCTATAAAGGATTTGAAGGTCCTAACCGTTGGTTAGTGAGAAAACCCAATGAGGAATGGATACATTATCCAATTGTGCCCTTACTTGCTTCAAATAATGCTGAAAGCTTAATGATGGCTGCACTCAATGGGATGGGAATTGTTTTGTTCCCTGACTGGTTAATTGGTGAGGCTTTAAAGGATGGCAAATTAATAAAACTTTTACCGCAATATGAATCCTCTATTAAATCGCAGCCTCAGCACATCGCCGCAATTTATCCAAATGTGCGTCATCCGCCTTTAAATATTCGGGTAATTATTGATTATTTTGCTGAGGTCTATGGTGAAACACCTTATTGGCAGGATTAAATCTCTATTGAAGTACACAGTTTTTTAACTAAAACTTATCAATCGGCATTACGAGTGTAATAGCTTATTTAGTGGAATTGTGTTAGTATTTTTTTAGTAGTTACTATTGGGTTTATTAATTCGATATGAGTAAAAATAGCAATCTTGAAGTCTGCCCAATCGCTAGAAGTCTTTCTGTTCTCGGTGATGCGTGGAGTATGTTGATTTTACGTGATGCTCATGCGGGTTTTACACGTTTTGATCAGTTCCGTAAAAGTTTGGGTATTGCACCAACCATGCTAACTAAACGTTTGTCTGTTTTAGTAGAGGAAGGCTTACTCGAAAAAAGACAATATTCTGAACATCCGCCACGTGAAGAGTACCTATTAACTGAAGCGGGTAAAGATTTTTTACCAGCTTTATTTGTGATTGGTGCGTGGGGCAGAAAACATAAACCCTTTGAACAACCCGAAAAAATGGTGACTTTTCTTGATGCAGAGCAAGGTACTGAAATTAAGCCGATTGTGATTGATCAAATCACTGGTGCCGAAATTGGTACTCGCCCTATTCGCCAAAAAATCGGATAACTTAAATAGATAAAAGCACTCAATTAGAGTGCTTTTTATTGGCTTCATGTAAAGTAAAACGGTTATTTGGCTCGCGCCCGTTGGGTTGCATATGTTCCCCAACCACTACGTAAAATTGATTTAACAAATGCCCATAAACCACTTTCATGAGGTTTTGGCTCTCGACCTTTACCCATGCGTTTTAGTTGTTGGGTGTACCAAAGTACTTCCATAACCCCCAGACTATCAACCTTCTTAATGCCTGTTTTAATCGGATGCACTGACTGAAGACCGTTTTTGCCTGCCAGTAAATATTTAGGTACATCAGGTTCAATCGCCATAATTCTCGCAATCCCAATAACATCACACGCTTGAGACTGCAAAGCTTGATTCATGCCTTCTACGGTCCGAAAACCACCTGTAACCATGAGTGGCGTTTTTACAAGTTTTCTTACTTTTTCAGCAAAATCAATAAAGAAAGCTTCACGGGCAATGGTCGATGCTTTTTGTGGCGCTTTAGCTACACCAGATTCATAGGTGCCACCTGATATTTCTATAAGGTCAATGCCTGCATCTGCCAAAGCCTGAATGGCTTCTAACGAGTCTTGTTCGGTAAAGCCGCCTTTTTGAAAGTCTGCCGAGTTGAGCTTAATCGCAATCGGAAACTCTTGACCGACTTGTTTGCGGATTTCTGCATAAACTTCCATTAAGAAACGGCGGCGTTTTTCAGGTGTACCGCCCCATTCATCATTTCTTAAATTATGTAAGGGCGACAAGAACTGATTAATCAGATAACCATGTGCAGCATGAATCTCAACGCCACTAAATCCTGCCTTTTTACATATTGCTGCGCTACGACCAAAGCGTTGAATAATATCGATAATCTCTGCTTGTGTAGCTTCATCAGGGGTCGCAAATAAAGATTGCATTTCTGGCCCAAACGGCACTGCCGATGCAGAAATAGTACGGACATTTAATCCTTTGGTTGACTGTTTGCCTGGATGATTTAACTGTGCCCACAGCTGAGAACCTTGCTCGGTCACCGATTTTGCCCATTTTTGTAAAATCGCAAAATCACGTTCATCTTCAACAACTACATTACCCGGCTCACCCAAGGCACGTCGATCAACCATAATGATGCCACTGATGATCATCCCAATTTCTGATGCCGCCCAACGCTGATATAACCGAACATGTTTTTCGGTTGGATTATTTGAATAGGTGGCTAAGGTTTCACTGGTTGAAGCCTTAGCTAGTCGGTTTGGAATGCTAAAGCCATTTGGCAACGTTAAAGGCTGATTCAAGAGATTGGTTTTTAATTGCGGTTGAGTCATGGTCTTATCTCACATAGTTGCATTTATTCATCTAAAAACTGGATTGCATGCTTTACAAAGCGTTCAGGGTATTGAAATTGAGCGCCATGTCCTGCGTCTGGATAGATAAATAGCTGCGCGTTTGGAATGTTAAGTGCCATGTGATAGGCGTTGATGGTCGGAATCATCACATCATCGACACCATTTAAAATGAAAGTAGGTTGTTTAATCTCACGTAAATGAGCAAATGGATCTTGTTCATCAAGTGGAGATAAGAAATGTATATTAGCTTCGATCTGTGCCTGCATGACTTCAACTGAGCTTGGTGTATCTTGATCTTTGCGTTCATGTCGACGTTGCCAAAAGTCACGGCCCGCTTGAGTAGCAGCTTCAGATCGGCCAAAAAATAAAAAGAGAAAGTCTTCTTCAGACGGCACAGCAGTTGTTGCATGTTTCAATACTAATGCAGCCACTTCTGGGTCATCACCGCGTGGTTTACCCCCTCTTGGCCCTGTACCTAAAAGCATCAGCTTTCTTACAAGCTCAGGATGACGGCGTACTAAATCTTGTGCCTGAAACCCGCCGAGTGAAAAGCCTAATAAATCAACTTGTTTTAGACCCAATGCACGAATGACTGCGGCTGCATCATCTGCCATATCTTCAATGCGGGTACGAGGCTGGCCTGTAGATGAAGCTATGCCTCGACCATTAAACAAAATGACTTCACGCCCTTGTGCCAAACCATTGGTAATGATTGGGTCCCAATTGTCTAAACCGCCTCGAAAGTGTTGAAGAAAAAATAGTGGTGGCTGCCCAGTGTTTGAGTTACCCCATCGACGATAGGCAAATTTTGCTCCATCTACTTCAATGAATTGGGTCTCGGCTGTTTGGTGTGTAATTGTTGTCATCTTCATTGTCCTAAATTTAAGTTCTTATTTCGCTAAGAATGTAAGTGATTGTTTTACAAAATCTTCATGGAACTGAAAAATTCCACCATGGCCAGCATCTGGATAGATGACGAGAGAACTATTCGGCAAACGTTTTGCCAAATCATAGGTGTTCACGGTTGGGACCATTCGGTCATGATCGCCATTAGCAACTAACACAGGTTGTTGAATCACAGAAAGGTCAGAAGGTTTCTTACTTCCCCATTTTTTAAGTGCTTTAAGCTGGCCACGATAGGCAGAAATGGTGATTTCTTTATCGCGGTTTTCGGTACGTTCATTAATACGTTGAATAAACTGTTTAGCAGCAGCTTTACCATTTTCTGTACGCGTAAAGAAAAGATAAACTTTAGGGTCCTGACCAGTCACCATTCCACGAACTAAATCCCAATTAGAAATTCGCCCTACGGTACTAATGCCTGTACCGCCCGCAGGACCAGTTCCCGACAAAATCATTTTTCGAACTAAATTGGGCTGCTTCAAAGCAATCTCTTGTGAAATCATGCCGCCCATCGAGAAGCCAAATAAATCAACTTGCTTAAAGCCTTTTGCTTGAATAAATGCAATCGCATCGTCTGCCATTTGCTCAATCGACTCGGCTGGTTTACCTGTAGAAGCACCAACACCACGATTATCAAACACCACCACATGATGTTGAGCTGCAATTCCATCAATAATTCGTGGGTCCCAATTATCTAGAACAGCCGCCAAGTGATTTAAGAAAATGACAGGCGTTCCACCGTTTTGTTGACCATATTCTCGGTAAGCGAAGTTAACGTCACCTGCACGAATAAATTGAGTGGGTACATTCTTCCAATTTGTATCTTGCTCGGCGTGTTGCCCTGCTTGCAGATTACTAACGGCACTTGATGACACTTTATGTGCCTGAATTGATGGTTCATTAAAAGAAACCGATGGCACAACCTCTGCCTGAGTTAAGGGAGCACTAAAAACAGATAACGCCGTCAAACTCATAGCCACTGTATTTAATAAAAACTTCATTTCTCTGATCCTCAAATTTAATTCATTGATCTGATTTATCTGTTTTTTATGAGTGATCTTTCGAAGGGAGAAAAGATAAAAAACAGATTAAGTATCGATTTAATACTAACTATACACAGGCAAAAATGTATTGTCACTATCTTTTTAGTAGTAACTATTTTATTTTTAGATTATGATGAAAAAATCAAGCCAAAATTGATTTGGTTCAGGCGACAAAGTTTAAGTAAGGAACATGATATGTCCAGCAAAGTAGTTCTCATTACAGGTGCATCTTCGGGTATTGGGTTAGCAACCGCAGACCTTTTACACGAGGCCGGATTTATTGTTTATGGCACAAGCCGACAAGCAAAAAATTCATCAAACTATAAATTTCATCTAATTGAGTTAGATGTAAATCAAGATGACTCGGTCACTCAAGCCATTGAAAAAGTAATAGCAAATGAAGGCCGAATTGATGTCTTAATTAACAATGCTGGGTTTGCAATCGCTCCCGCCGGTGCTGAAGAAAGCTCAATGCAACAAGCACAAGCTATTTTTGATACTAACTTTTTCGGTGCCGTTCGAATGACTCGCGCAGTTATTCCGCACATGCGTCAGAAAAACTCAGGACTTATTTTAAATATCAGTTCAATTCTTGGACTTGTGCCTATGCCTTTTGGCGCTCTTTATTCTGCGTCTAAACATGCACTTGAAGGTTATTCTGAATCTTTAGATCACGAGTTAAGATCACAAGGCATTCGTGTATCTTTGATTGAACCTGCTTATACCAATACTTCTTTAGGAGTAAACTTACTCGAAGCAGACAATAAAGTTTCTTTTTATGATGAAGCACGTGAAAAGCTACATAAACAAATGATTAACTCTATAAATAAGTCAGATGACCCAAGTGTGGTTGCCCATACCATTTTAAATGTCATTGAGAGTCAACATGTTGTACCACGTTACACAGCAGGCAAAACTGCAAAAAGCTTAAAAGCATTACGACGCTTTGCTCCTGTAAAAGTCTTTGACAAGTTAATTCAGCGAAGCATGAAGGTATAGTGCAGAACCATAACTAAAACATTAAAAAATTTCAAAAATAGAGGTTTAAAATGAAAGCAGCCTATATAAACCGTTATGGCAAAATTGATGATGTACAAATCAATGAACAACCCAAACCCTCTCTAACCGAAAATTCAGTACTTGTTAAAGTGCATGCAGCCAGCATTAATCCTCTAGACTTAAGAGTTTTAGAGGGTGAATTTAAGGCAATTCTGCCCGTCTCATTTCCTTTTATTTTGGGTAATGATTTTGCAGGCACAGTTGTAGAAGTAGGCTCAAAGGTTTCTCAGTTTAAAGTCGGAGATGAAGTCTATGCCAAGACCGATTTAACCGGCGCATTTGCTGAATATACGGTTGTTCAAGAGCCTTCTCTGGCGCTTAAAGCACAAAATATTTCGATGGAACAAGCAGCAGCTCTACCTTTAGTTGCCTTAACTTCATGGCAAGCACTGGTTGAAATCGCAAAAGTTAAAGCTGGTCAAAAAGTACTTATTCATGCAGGTTCAGGTGGTGTGGGTTCAATTGCAATTCAACTTGCAAAATCACTTGGCGCTACAGTTGCAACCACAACCAGTGGCAAAAACAGTGGTTGGGTGAAAGAGCTAGGCGCCGATATTATCATTGACTATAAAACAACGGGCTTTGAGCAAGAGCTTAAAGACTACGACGTAGTTTTAGATACACAAGGCGGAAAAACCTTAGAAAAATCACTAAATGTTCTTAAACGCGGTGGACGTCTTATTAGTATTTCAGGCCCACCTGACCATGCTTTTGCAGAGGCAATTAATCCGAACTGGTTCCTAAAATGTGTTATCCCGATGCTAAGCTGGTCAATTCGACATAAAGCAAAAAAACGCGGCATTACTTATACATTTTTATTTATGCAGCCAAATGGTCAACAGCTTTCAAAAATTACTGAACTGGTAGAAGCTGGAAAAATTAAACCTGTGGTTGACCAGACCTATGGCTTTGTTCAAATCAAAGAAGCGCTTCAATATGTAAATACGGGCCGATCAAAAGGGAAAGTCGTTTTACAATTTGACTCGTAATATTTTTTTTCATCTTCTTGTTAAGCTTTATACAAAATATGATTGCTCTCTCATTATTTTTATGTATGATTGAGTAATCACTCAATTAATCTATTTGTATATGGCTCGTCCTCGTAGTGAAGATAAACGTAATGCAATTATAAGCGCTGCTATTGAAACATTAGCAGAGCTTGGAGAGCGCGCGTCTACCTCAAAAATTGCCAAAGTTGCTGGCGTGGCAGAAGGTACTTTATTTACCTATTTTAGTAATAAAGAAGAACTGCTGAACCAGTTATATCTTTCATTAAAGGCCGAACTTCGTCAGGTCATGATGGATGGTTACCTGACTAACGCTGACCTACAAACGCAAATGTCACATATCTGGCAAAGCTATTTGGACTGGAGTTTAAAAGCTCCGCTTAAACGTAAAGTCATGGCACAGCTTTCCACATCAGAACAAATTACTGAAGAGAGCAAACAAATTGGCATGCAAACCTTTTGTGACCTCACCCAAAACATTCAAGAACGTATTAACGATGGCAAACTACGTGATTATCCACCGTTATTTATTGCTTCAATTTTAGGTGCGCTTGCAGAAGTTACACTTAATTTTATTGCCCAAGACCCTTCTCAAGCCGAGCGTTACCGCAAATCTGGCTTTGAAGCGTTTTGGCATGCAGTTTCAATTTAGATAAAAGTTAAGGATGCGCGGCGTCCTTATTTTTAAAACAATTAATGAGTGAGCAAATACTCATTTAAGTAAATCAAAATAAGCACTTAGCCCAAGTTCTTATTTGCACATATAGGTTTGTTCCAATAAGGAAAAACAAGATGACGATTTCAAACACAACAGACTTGCCTTCTCCCTTAATGCCATCACAGCAGTACAATGGCAAATTTAGAAATACGCGTCCGAACCGACACAAGCCTTCTTTTGGTAAAACGCTCCAGCTCATGTGGAAGTTTCTATTTAACAAACCAAAAGACACCGTTCCAAACAGAGAAGTTCCTGTTTTAAGTTTGTCAAAAGCACAACTGTTGAGTGCACCCGATCGCTCTCTATTTCGTTTGGGCCACTCAACTATCTTGTTAAAACTGCAAAATGAATTTTGGTTAACCGACCCAGTTTTTTCAGAGCGTGCATCACCTTTTCAATGGCTTGGACCAAAACGTTTCCACCAGCCACCGATTAGCATTGCCGACTTACCTCCCATTAAAGGCGTGATTTTGTCGCATAACCACTACGACCACCTCGACTACCATGCGGTTATGCAACTTAACGATAAAGTTGAGCATTTTTTAACACCGCTTGGTGTGGGTGACACACTCATTAAATGGGGAATTCCAGCAGAAAAGGTTCAACAACTCGACTGGTGGGATACTACCCATGTAGATGGCCTAAAATTGGTGGCTACCCCTGCTCATCATTTTTCAGGCCGTGGTATGGGCGATAGCAATGCGACGCTTTGGGCTTCGTGGGTGATTATTGATAATGACTTACGTGTATTTTTCAGCGGTGACACAGGCTATTTCGATGGGTTTAAAGAGATTGGACACCGTTATGGTCCGTTTGATTTGACCATGTTAGAAACTGGTGCTTATGACCCTGAATGGCCTGATGTTCATATGCAACCAGAGCAAACTTTGCAAGCACATATCGATTTAAAAGGTCGTCATTTGTTACCTGTGCACAATGGTACTTTTGACTTGGCACTTCACGCTTGGGATGACCCATTTGAACGTATTGTCGGTTTAGCTAAAGAAAATGCGTTAGCAATTAGCACACCGCAAATGGGTGAACTCTTAAACTTAAATGAACCAAATGTCGAAAATTATTGGTGGCGTTCGTAAGTTTTTCAATATTTTTTAAATTATTTACAGCCCCCTAATTTTACTATAAAGGTATTTAAATTCAGTTATATACTATCCACTTTTACCATCTATACTATTCCAAAATAAAACTAGGACTAACTTTGTCTTAGTTTTATTATTGATTTAAAACACAGACTCTATTAGTCTGTGTTTGTAATTGATCAATTATGAAATTAAATGGCTTATATCACTAGTAGCGTCGAATATGCGATTCACTGTCTTCTGTTTCTTGTGAACAATGAAGACAAACCTTTGAGTAGTAAGGATCTTGCTGAATTACAAGGAGTCTCTCCAAGTTTTATGGCAAAGATTTTTCCTAAACTTGAAAAGGCAGGTCTCGTTATTGCTCAAGAAGGTGTTCGTGGTGGGTATTTACTCGCCCGATCTGCTCATGAAATCAGTTTTTTAGATATCGTGAATGCAATTGAGGGTGAAAAACCGCTTTTTGAGTGCCAAGAAGTTCGTGGTAAATGTGCAGTGTTTAACAATACCCCTCCCGATTGGGCAACCAGCGGTGTGTGCGCAGTGCATGCAGTCATGCTACAGGCTGAAAAAGCCATGCGAGATGCTTTAGGTGCTCATACACTTGGTGATATTGCTGACCGTTTTGGCCGTTATGCACCCGACGTATTTTTTAGTGATGTAAATGGTTGGATCAGTGAACGCATTGAAGGAAGAACAGCAAAAATGCGAAAAAGTAAAATCTCACGGGATACGCCTGACTAATAAGCTGATAGGGTCTCAAACCCTAGAGTAATAACACCCCCTAATCGTTTTAAACGCCTTCTCAGATTTTTTCGGACAATCAGGGAAAGGATTCGCTCACCCTAAATTTTGTGATGAGCTGGAATGTGTTGTCCGAAAATCTATCAAAAGGATAATCAAATGAGTAAGCGTATTATTATTGCAGGTTCTGGCTTTGCTGGTTTGTGGGCTGCACTTGCTGCACAAAGAGCAATTCACTTAGCGTCGCAAGAACAAAACATTGAGGTGTTGATGGTTTCCCCTAGCCCGAATGTTGGTATTCGTCCTCGTCTTTATGAAGCTGTGCTTGAAAACATGAACCCTGATATTTCAGAGTTATTAAGTGTGGTTGGGGTTAAATTTCTGGCAGGTTGGGTAAATAAAATTGATGTCGACCAACAGGCAATTGAGGTTTCAACCACCGATGGCAGCAAACAATCCTTAAGCTATGACCGTTTTATTCTGGCAACCGGAAGTACTATGTTTATGCCCCCAATACCGGGTCTTACCGAATATGGCTTTAGCGTAAGCACACTAGAAGATGCTGAGAAACTAGACCAACATCTTAAAAACTTAGCTAAGAAACATGCAAATGCAGCGCGTAATACGGTGGTCGTTGCAGGTGGTGGTCTTACTGGGTTAGAAACCGTTACCGAAATGCCTGAACGTCTGCGTAGCATTTTAGGTGAAACTGATGTCCGTGTAGTTTTAGTTGATTCCTCAACAGAAATTGGTGCAGCCTTGGGTAATGAAGCTGCGGCTGTCATTCGTGAAGCTCTCGACGAACTCGGTGTGGAAGGTAAAGCTGAGCTACGCGTTACTGCACTTGATGCTTCTGGCGTAACTCTTTCTAACGGTGAAAGAATTGAAGCAGAAACGGTTATTTGGACTGCGGGCATGCGAGCTAACTCGCTTACCTCTCAAATTGCAGGTGAAAAAGATAATTTAGGTCGTATTTTAGGTGATGCTTATTTACATGCACCTCAAGCAAAAAATATTTTTGTGACGGGTGATACGGTAAAAGTTCCAACCGACGATTTAGGTAATTTTAACGTGATGTCATGTCAGCACGCGATGAGCCTAGGCCGTGTAGCTGGTTACAATGCTGCCGCAGAATTGGTTGATTTACCACTTCATGCCTATAGTCAGCCGAAGTATGTGACTTGTGTTGATTTAGGTCCGTGGGGCGCACTTTATACCGAAGGTTGGGATCGAAAAGTTCAATTTGTACGTGAAGAAGCGAAAAAAATTAAACAAGAAATTAATACTGTGTGGATTTATCCGCCAGTTGCAGATCGTGAAGCAATTTTTGCAATCGCAAACCCTGATTTTGTAATTGTTCCTTAATATTAGTTTTTCTAGAACAAACTACTTTATTTAGATACCCTAAAAGCAAAGCCGTCGCTGGTTTTGCTTTTAGGGTTTATTTTTGAGACATTAAGTTATAACTTTTCTAACTCTTCTATTATCGCTAAAGCCGTTTTTTTAGCAGAAAACGGGTTTTGTCCTGTAATTAAATTGCCGTCTTGAACCACATGCGGTGCAAATGGAATAAACGCCTTATCATAATGTGCACCATATTCCTTAGCCAACTCTTCGGCATTGTATGGGACCTTTTTCGCGACCCCTGCCAAAACCTCTTCACTCCATGCAAAACCCGTTAACTTTTTGCCTTCTATCAGTCGTTCGCCATTTGAAAGCCGTACATTGAGCAAGCCGCAATAACCATGACAAACACTCGAAACAATGCCACCTTTTTCATAAATATTTTTGGTGATTTCTTGCAATTCAGGATTATCTAAAAAATCCCACATGACACCATGACCACCTGTGTAATAGATCACATCATAATCTTGCCAATTAACATCAGAAGGCTTAAAAGTATTGGCCAATAAAGTCATAAAGGCTTGATCATCTTCCCTCGCTTTTACAGACTTGTCAGAAACCAAAGCTCCTAATGATTTTGGTTCAATCGGAGTTTTTCCGCCATTGGGACTGACAATATCTTGTATATAACCTTGCTTTTCAAATTCGTCATAGGCATGGGTAAGCTCGCCTAGCCACAGCCCTGTTGGTTCATCGATATCTTTATAGCGTGAAACATTGGTCACGACATGTAATATACGTTTCGACATTTCATCACCTCATTGTTCATATCTATAATCCTTTCTTTCATTATCAAAGCATAGAAAGCTGTTACTGAAAGTGTGCGCTTAGTAAAGTTATGAACCTTGCTTTTACATGACTATAAGTCTAAAGTTAACTTGAATGTCAATAGAGTATGTGGCTATGAATATTAGCGAGTTATCGAAACTAAGCGGTTTAAGTACCCCTACAATTCGTTACTACGAGCAAATCAAACTCTTGCCTAAAGCCAAAAGAAAATCAAATGGCTACCGCGAATATACCGACAACGATTTAAAGCAGCTTTCTTTAATTCAACAAGCCCAGCAAGTTGGGTTTTCTTTAGCAGAAATTAAAGCCTTTTTGCCTTCAAAAGTTGCTACTTGGAACCATGATGCACTCATCCAAACGCTTGAATCCAAAATTCAGGAAATAGAACTTTTAGAACAAAAACTCAAAGTAAGTAAGCAAAATTTACGCACCATGGTTGAAGCTATTAATAACAAACCAGATGAAATTACTTGCGAAGAAAATGCAGAACGACTCATGAATCTCTATTACGATAAAGCAAAAACACCATAATTTTTTAGAAACCTATTGACCTTAAAGTACGCTTTAAACATACGATGGATCACAGGTGATAGATGAGGAACCTGTGATGTTTAAAGTTTGGGATTTTCAGCGTTGGTTAACCATTATTTTTGCTATTTTTTTGACTGCCAATATGGCACATGCCGCAGAGTCAGATAAGACTCAAAGCTCTGCTAAAGCAAATGGAAAAATTTTAGTCGTGATGACCAATCATTCGGCTTACCCTTCCCGTTTGGATAAAACGGGACTTTGGCTGACTGAACTCACTCATTTTTACGATGTCGCTTTGGCTGCTGGCTATGATATGGATTTTGTAAGTCCTTTAGGCGGTCAGGTTCCTCTAGATGAACGTAGCTTAAAGTCTATTTATTTAGACAAATCAGCACGAGATCATTTAGCTGACCCAGCGTTTATGCAGCGGTTAAAAACAACATTAACTCCAAATGTGATTAATCCTTCGCAGTACAAAGCCATTTACTATACCGGTGGACACGGCACCATGTGGGATTTCCCAACCAATAAAGCCTTGCAAAACATTAGCGAACAGATCTATCGCAAAGGAGGGATCGTTTCAGCAGTATGTCACGGCGTGGGTGGTTTATTACCTTTGCAGGATGAAAATGGCACACCTTTAATTGCAGATAGAACCGTTACGGGTTTCGCAAATATTGAAGAAACACTGTCGGGTATTAAGTCTCAAGTTCCTTTTTCTCTACAAAATGGACTCATTGAACGTGGAGCAAAATATAAACAAGCATTTGTTCCATTTACCTCATATGTGGTTTCGGACGACAGAATTATTACGGGACAAAACCCTCAGTCGAGTAAAGAAATTGCCGAGGCAGTTGTTAAGCGTTTAAGTAGCATTCAATAAATCTAAAAAGACGAATTACAGCCCTATTCTGTAATTCGTCTTTTTCATGTAAATACTATAAAAAATCAGCCAATCTTTTTATAGTGAAGACCAATTGCACCTGAAGCAAACGTTTTATTTTCAATAAGTTTAAGATTAGTCTTTTCTTGAATACCTTGGAATAGTGGCAAGCCACTACCGATCAGCACAGGCGAAACCGTAATTTTGTATTCATCAATTAAACCAAGTTGCATCAGGTAATGCGCAAAGCGAGGACTCCCCAGAATCACCATATCCTTGCCCTGTTCTTGTTTGAGTCTATTAATTTCTTCCTGGACATGATCTTTCACAAGTCTGGAGTTATTCCATTCAACTTTATCTAGGGTTGTAGAAAAAATAATTTTTTCTGTCTTTTCAATCCATTTTGCATGGTTGCTTTCGTGTTCTGAAGCGTCTGGGTTTGAAAGCATAGATGGCCAGTAATTATGCATCATCTGGTAAGTCGCACGTCCCCAAATCACCGTATCGGCAGTGCTCAAAACTTCTTTGGCATGATTTGCTAAATCAGCGTCGTAAGCAATCCAACCTATGTCCATTGCCCCATTTGGACCCTCCACAAAACCATCAAGCGATGCATGTAGAAATAGTATGAGTTTTCTCATTATTCTCATTCCTTTGTTATGAAAAATATTTATCGCTTTTTAGTATATTCAATTTGAATTATTTCTTATGGAGTGTTTTGTTTTCTGTTTTCTTTCATCTATATGAAACTGTATTCATTTGAAATATTTAAAAATAACCCGAACAAGAATGACTCCTTGTTCGGGACTATTTATAAACACGCTGTTTTAATAAAAGCTTTTAATTAATGACCAGCGGACCAGAACCCGGCAACTCGGTCACTAGCTTATAGCCCATCAGTTTTGCTGGAGTATATGTACCGCCTTTCACGGTATTTTTGAGTAAATAATTCACCACAGTCAGTGAGCCATTTACGGTAAGGCTATACGCATTTTCCGTTTGGATACGGGCAGTTTTAATTTCCCCACGGGAGTTTCTCGCTTCACCCCAAACATAGGTCGGCACTTTTGCACGAAGTTCCTCATCTGGTCCCACAACCGTTTTTTCAATACGCGACTTAATAAAATTCTGTACGGCTTTTAGTTTTAATACGGGGCGTACATAGTTCATCATTTTCGCACCCATAATCATTTTAGGAAATGCAGGTACAAACACTTCAATGTTTGGAATACCTGTTGTATAGAACGCTGTAGAGACGTCTCCCCACGGAACACTCATGGCACTTTTTTTACCGTCACCAAAATCAATGGTCCGAACATAATGTGCTAATGGAACCGTAGTAATTTTTCCGTTTTTACGAATTTTTCCACCTTCGGCCATACCTTCTGTACTTGTTTTAGCAGTACCCGGTGAAAGTCCAGTTCTTGAGTCAAAACCAAGCGCTAAGTGCGTTGCACCTGGTAGAGCTTCTTTCAAGGCAGCCGCCACACAGTCTGTAGGGATTACATCGAAACCAACACCCGGACAAAGCACGATATCGGCTTTTTCGGCTTGGCTGTTAAGTGACTGCGCTAATTCAAATACCGCAATTTCACCCGTAATATCGAGATAGTGAGCACCTGCTTTTATACAAGCTTCCATCATGGGTTTCGAGGTCGCTGAAAAGGGTCCTGCGCAGTGCATAACCAATTTAAAGCCTTGGAGTTGCTCACTTATTGCATCTACGCTATCAAGTCCAAAAGCTTTATAGTCGAGTCCTAACTCTTGAGCGAGTGTTTCAACCTTAGCTTTGCTACGACCAGCCAAAGTTGGTTTTAAACCTTGGCGTACCGCTTCACGAGCGATTAACTCGCCCGTGTAGCCATTTGCTCCATAAATTATCCAGTTTGAATCGTTCAGATTTGTCATAACACAACTCACTTATGAAGAAGCAAATGTATAGTCACGCATGCCTTTTTTATATTGGCGGGTACGGCATGACATCGCTGATTGTTGCAAAATTAAAGCCCAAGCTGGTGAAACATTTGGTTTTGTTTTTTTACCAGAACTTAAATTACGTAACTGGAATTTAACCACTGCCATATTCGCAAGCGAAGCGAGTGTTTTATTTTCCCATGTAATTGGCTTGAGTTCAGGAGAAACATTCTGACCTTGTTTCCAAGCATTTGGCAAATTAGGCTCAATCGCTAAAGCCGTAGCAATACCGACCATATCTACACCACTTTCAACCACTTGCTCTGCTACCTGATTACGGCGTATACCACCTGTTACCATAACAGGCATTTTGGCAACTTTACGAATCTCTTGTGCAAACTCTAAAAAGTAAGCTTCACGTGCAAGTGTTCGGCCATCACGTGCTTGGCCCTGCATTGCTGGCGCTTCGTAACTACCACCAGAAAGCTCAACCAAATCGACTGCATGTTCATTTAGCATTTTAACCACTTGTTGAGCATCTTCAGCACTAAACCCACCACGTTGGAAATCCGCTGAATTTAGTTTTACTGCAACAGTAAACTGAGGCGAAACTACTTTACGAACTGCTTCTACAATCTCAATTAAAATGCGAGCGCGGTTTTCTAAAGAACCACCCCACTGATCTTGGCGTTTATTGCTTAGTGGAGAAAGAAACTGGCTTAATAAATAACCATGCGCTGCATGAATTTCTACACCAGTAAACCCTGCTTTTTCACCTAAACGTGCCGTGTTTGCAAAACGCTGAATCACCTCTGTAATCATAGATTCAGTCATTTCGATTGGCGTATTAAAGCGATTTGACATTTTCCCTAAATCTAAAGCAACAGCAGAAGGTGCCCACGTTTGTTGCCCTAAATTTGACTGCATTTGACGACCAGGATGGTTAATTTGAAGCCAAACCTGAGCACCTTTTGAACGGCTAATTTGCGCCCATTTTTTAAAAGTATCTAGATGTGTTTCATCTTCAAGCACGACACCGCCCGGTCCAGTCATTGCTCGACGGTCTACCATTACATTTCCGGTAATAATTAAACCTACGCCACCATTTGCCCAAGCTTGATATAAACGCATTAATTCTTCTGATGGTGCATGGTTTAAATCAGCCATGTTTTCTTCCATTGCAGCTTTAGCAATACGGTTAGGAACATTTGAGCCATTTGGAAATACTAATTTTTCGAACACTTTCATTGGAATGACCTCATTCAGTATGGCTTTACTTTAAGATTAAAGCTAACTTTAATGTCAATACCTTTTCGCACTTCTGTATTTAATTAATTGAATTTATTATTTTTAAATAAAAAAAGAGACACTCAATGTGCCTCTTTTTTAAAGTTTAAAGCTTAAAATTATTCGCGAATAAATGCCAATAAGTCAGCGTTAATCACATCGTGGTTAACCGTTAACATACCGTGAGAAAAACCTGGATAGATTTTGAGTTGGCTATTTGGGAGTAACTCAGCAGATTTCACACCAGACGTTTTATAAGGCACGATCTGGTCGTCATCGCCATGCAACACCAAAACAGGAACCGTGATTTTCTTTAAATCTTCGGTGAAGTCAGTTTGTGAGAACGCCACAATACCATCGTAATGTGCTTTTGCACTGCCTGTCATGCCCTGACGCCACCAATTAGAAATGATACCTTCAGATGGCTTCGCATCAGGTCGGTTAAAACCATAGAACGGGCCAGATGGAAGGTCTCGGAAAAATTGCGCACGGTTTGTGAGAACTTGATTTTGCAGGTCATCAAAAACTTCTTTTGGTAAACCTTCAGGATTATTTTCAGTTTTAACCATCAGTGGCGGAACCGCACTCACAAGAACTGCTTTTTTAACGTTTTCTTGACCATGACGAGCAATATAATGAGCAACTTCACCACCACCCGTTGAGTGGCCAATGTGAATTGCATTTTTAATGTCCAGATGTTTAACCACTTCTGCAACATCATCTGCATAGTGGTCCATATCATGACCATCCCACACCTGACTCGAACGCCCATGGCCACGGCGGTCATGAGCTACTACACGAAAACCTTCTTTAAGGAAAAAAAGCAACTGTGTGTCCCAATCATCTGAACTTAAAGGCCAACCATGATGAAAAAATAAAACTTGGGCATCGCGTGGTCCCCAATCCTTATAAAAAATTTCTACACCATCTTTTGTGGTTACATATCCCATCTTTGTTCTCCTGGTAAAAAACCGCTTGTTGATTCGTTATAAAGATTTGAATATTTATACTAAGCTTAAAGTTAACTTTAAGGTCAACCATCTTAATCATCTTTTAAAAATAAAATTTATATGAAGACTTTCATCAAGTTTGTATCTTTTTAATCTTTAATTGTTTTTATTTTATTTCTTTTAAATGTCAAAGATTTGACATGTCAAAATTAAAACCTTGACTTTAAAGTTAGCTTTAAACTTATAGTGACCACATTGGCTATTAATTAACACGTCTTGATAAAGACAACGGTAGCTACTCAGTCAATTAATGTAAAGGTGAACTCCAATGAATATAAAACAACAATTTACTGAGGTTGAATTCGGGCAACAAAAAGTCAAAGTACCCAAAGGTGGTTATTATGACCGCTTTAGAATGAATCCTGACCTAGACAAAGTGGCTCAAGATCCAGCTGCTGGCAATATCGACTTTTTCCGCCATATTCCTAAAAAAATCGTGGAATCCCGAGTAGGTCCTGTTTGGGCACCCAACTTTTATTATCGTAGTGCAAATGTTCAGCTATTAATGCTTGCTCCGATTAAGAAAATTAAAGCTAAACTTCCTACTGAGTTAACACCATTACAACCATTTCCGGGTTATGGATTGGTCGCCGTTACCTTCTTTACCTATTCTGTTTGTGACAATGACCCTTATAACGAAGTGTCGATTGCGATTGTTGTCCGTAAGCCTAATGCTCGTGGGCCACACATCGCAGAGTTAATGAAATCGATGCGTCAACGTCATTTTTATGCGCATGTTTTAGCTTTGCCTGTTGATACTGAAATTGCCAGAGTGCGTGGTGTATATGGTTACCAATTACCAAAATGGTTAACTAAAATTGACGTCGACATTAACTCAAAAGAAGCTCAAGCCAATATTTTTGATCTAAATGGGAAACTAGATTTAAGTTTAAAAACTGCTGTTTCTACTTTAAAACATGTCGATTCTGAAACACATATTAATAAAGCAACTATGCTACATGTAGTCGATGGGAAATGGCACCGAACAGACGTTCAATCTAATATTCTTTCTTTTGCACAAAAACTCTTACCGAAAAAAGTTCAACTTATGAAAAACGAAGGCCCTTTAACTAATTTACTAAATGAATTAGGTACTTCAAAAATTTTACGCTTAGATCTTATTGAGGATGCTCAGGTGGTGCTTAATTTGCCAGTTAAAATTTAGGAATGCTTTATTCAATAAGATTTGAGTAGTTAGACTAGATATATAAACATATTTCATGATTGTATTTTCTATATTTAAAAGCCTACTAACTAAATAGTAGGCTAGTTTTCAATACATTATTACCAAATTTTATTTCAGTGGCGATACCGAAGTTGGCAGAGCAATCATTGACTGCATCTCATGGGTTAACCACTGTGGACCACCTTTGGGTGGCCAAATACCATCTGCAACCGATTTAGCACGAACTTCCGAACGCTCATTCAATGACGCATATGGCCAAATACTTACAATACGCGGCGTGCCATCAAGAGCATACATCGCTATTGTTAATTTTGAGTATTGAGTACGAGTTGGCACTGCATTTTTCCATGCCTCAAGAACATGAGGAACACCGCCATGCTTCAACTCATAAGTACGAATTTCATAGACAGGACCAAAATCACCTAACTCAACTTCAGGTAAAAAGTCGAAACCAGCAAAATTTTCAACTGAATATTTGATGATATTTTCTGATGTATCAAATAAGTTGTCTTGTGCGGCTAAACGTGCATTTTCATCGTCAAGTTCTTGTTGTGAAGAGTAGCTACGTAATACAACAACTTGATTGAGTTGACCTATATCAGAGAAAAAAACTCCGAGTAGCTTACCTTTAGCTGCCGTATCTTGGTAAAAACCTTGAATACCTGTCGCAACAGTTGCGGTTGTACCCATTTTGATAGTGATATTAATCAGTTGATAAAATTTCATGCGGTTCTCCGTGGTTGTGTCATTTGTATAGGTTGTTCAGTCACTTGTTGGTTTAGTTTTCCTGCGGCAAATTGAGCAATTCGCCAAGCAAATACCATCCCTGGCCCTAGTGTTGTTCCGGGACCCGGGTATGTTCCTTTAAAAATTGAAGATAGATCATTGCCACAAGCAAATAGCCCAGTGATCACCTGATTATTCTGATCAAGCACTCGACCATAAATATCACCAGCTAACCCACCGCTACTCGCACAGTCCATTGGAATAACTGGTAAAGCGTAAAATGGCCCGTGCTCAAGTTTGCCCAAACATGGATTTGGTTTTACCTCGGGATCCCCGTTAAAACGGTTCATCACACCACTACCTTTACCAAAGTCAGTGTCTACACCCTGTTCAACCAATTGATTAAAACGCTGAACAGTACTCACTAATCCTTGGGTGTTAATTCCAACTTTTTGAGCAAGCTCCTCTAATGAATTTGCAGAGAATAAATATTTTGCTTTGAGGTAGTAATCGAGTTTTTTTGCACCAGGCAGAACAAAACCTAACCCATATTTTTGAATCGCAGTTTGGTCGCAAATCAGATAGGACTGAATTTTTGCTTTACCTTGATTAGTTTTGAGCTGCGCCATACAAAAGTCGTGGTACGAATCTGACTCATTGACAAAGCGGTTACCATCGTCATTGACAGCTATCACACCTGGTTTGGCACGGTCTAAAATAATGTGTGGCCAAATAGCTTTATAGCCGTTGGCATGAACATGAATTGAACATGGAAAATAAAGCACACTACTATCCACAGATGGGTCAAGTTTTGCGCCCTTTTCAAGGGCTTTACTGAGCCCATCACCAGTATTCGAGTCGGGAGACAATGAGTCTGCGATTAAACCATTTGGGAACAATTGTTGACGTAAATTTGTATTCCACCCCACACCACCTGTGGCTAAAACTACACCTTTTCGGGCATGAATGACTTTTACACCTTGTTCAGTTTTAATTTTGGCTCCTACCACTTTGCCTTTTTCGACTAGCAGCTCTTGCAGTGGCACATTAAACCAAACTGGTACATTCTTTTGTTTAAGGTTGTAAAATAAGCTACCCACCAGAGCGTTGCCCATAACAAGGCGTGTACCCCGATTAAAACGTAACCTTGAAAGCAAATAAGGCACCACAACTTTCAAAGTGGTCATAAAGTTCTGAAAACTATGTATAGGATTTAATAGTGCATTTAACTCACTACGATTGACCATCATGCCGCCTAAGCCCATAAACTCGGCCCGTGGAGGACGTACATATTTAAAGTCAGCACCTAAAACACTTGCATCAAATTCAGCAGGTGCAAGCGCACGACCGCCAAATGCTTCACCAGGTTGATTTTTCACATAATCGGGATGCGCTAAACAAGCATTAAGCTTAACTGTTGTTTTCTCATCTAAATCACGAATCATATCGGCACATGAGGCTAAAAATGCTTCGCGAAGTTCTTCACCACCACGTTCACCCACTACAGATTTAAGAAAAATTCGCGCTTGCTCAATATCATCAGGAACACCTGCTTGAACACTTAAATGTGATCCTGGTGCCCAAATTGTTCCACCAGATGTTGCTGAAGTGCCACCTACTTGGGAAGCCTTTTCACAAAGTAAAACATCTAATCCATTAAGCTTGGCAAATAGTGCCGCGGACATGCCTGCTGCACCACCGCCAATAACCAATAAATCAACTTCTTTATCCATGCTAAATTCTCCTTAATCTTGCTTATTCGGCATAAACGCTGCTGTTTCAGTTCGAGCTTGTTCAGCAATTTTTTTTGCAGCAAGATAACCAAATGTCATGGCTGGACCTAAGGTAATTCCACCACTTGGATATTGGCCCCCCATGATGCTATTGAGATCATTTCCAGCCGCAAATAATCCATTAATCGGTTGCCCTGCTTTATTTAGAACTTGGGCATATTCATCTGTAATCAGTCCAGCAAATGTACCTAGACTTCCTGGCACCACTTCAACTGCATAAAATGGTCCATTTTCAATTGGAGCAATACATGGGTTAGGATGATGATCGGCATCACCCTGCGCTTTTTGATAAGGAGTAGTACCCCGCTGAAACTCGGGGTCTTGACCTAAATAGGCATATTGGTTGTACTGCTCAACTGTTTTTAAAAACTGAACTGGATCTATACCGCATGCCACAGCCAGCTCTTGAATAGTGTGTCCTTGTTTTAAGTACCTGTTGTCCAGCCAAGGCCCTAGAGAAATTGGAAAAGGTTTAACAGCGCCTAATCCATAACGGCGAATAAACTTATGATCACAAATCAACCAGCAATGTGCTTGCTCACTGTGCGCGGTATTTTTCAATAAATCTTTAATAAATAAAGGATAGGATTCACCTTCATTCGTGAAACGGCATCCATTTTTTAAAACTGCAATTAATCCTGGTTTACCTCGTTCAACCAAATGTGGAAAACGACCTAAAGTTCCATCTAAACGCGGAATTAATGAAACAGGAGCCCATGCGCCAGACCAAGGCAATGTTTGGTCAACAGTTGCACCAATTGCTTCTGCTGCATTTAAGCCATCACCTACATTTGTTTCAGGAGCAGCTGAATGATGGGGAGTTCCTTCACTCACATGTTTGAATAAAGCTTGCTTACGTTTTTCATCATGCGGAAAACCACCAGTCGCTAGTATCACGCCATGTTTTGCTATTATCTTGACGATGCCAGCTGGTGTTTTAAATAATGCTCCAATTACTCGACCATTTTCTTCAACTAATTCAGTCATGGCATGATTTGCCAATAGTTTTACTTTGTAATCGAATGCAGATTTGAGTAAGCGAGCTACCAATGCATTACCATTCACAATTTGAGTGGAGCGTTTAGTAAAAATTAGATCAAAAAAATGTCGTAATACTCGTTTGGTCGCATAAATAAAGGATGGAATTGCATTAAAAGTATTAATGAAATGCTTCATATCTGCGCCGGAGGCGATACCCATTCCCCAAAGTGTAGTTTCAGGAATTGGTGGACGTAGGATATTTAGTTTCTGACCAAGTAAACGGCCATCGTAAGGTGCAGCAACAATCGAACGCCACCCAACCCTAGCACCTTCAATATTGAAAAAGTCAGGTACTGCGGCACCAATATTAAATTTAACCTCAGTTTTCGCTTCGAAAAATTCCACCATTTTTGGTGCTTGAGTTAAATAAGTATGAATCTTTGTTTCATCATACTTTTCACCCAAAATATTTTTTAAATATAGCTTAGGTATCTCAATTGGTTCGGCTTGTCCTTCACGTACAGCATGAGATGTATTAGGAATCCATAACCATCCTCCCGATACAGCAGTAGTTCCACCAAATACGGATGCTTTCTCTGCGACAATAACCTTTAATCCTTCAAATGCTGCGGTCACGGCGCTTGAAAGCCCACCTGCACCTGAGCCAATGACTAAAACATCACATTCGTAGCATTCACGAATTGGCATAGGAATCATCTGAAATGGTTGTTGGGTTTTTGCGTTCATACTTCTTACCCCGTAACAGTGCCCAATTGAGCGAGCGCAACGAGCTGCTTGATTGCTTGTAAATTAATTTCAGCGCGTTCGAGAGCAGGACGTTCAGCTAGTACTAAATTGGGGACTTCTGCAGCTAACATAATTTCTTTAGGCAAAGCACGAATTAACCCTATAAGATCAATTTCGCCTTGCCCTGGTACTAATCGATTAGAACGTGCAATCTTAATTAAGCCTTCATCACTCGGATCATATTCAGCAAAACCATCGCAAAGCTGAACATAGTTCAATTGCTTTGGGTCAAGTGCTTTGATCTGCTCAAGTGTTGAATCTGATCGGTCAAAATGTAATGCATCAATTAAAATGGCAGCATTTTCTTGCCCTGATTGATTCACGATATATTCAGCCTGCGCCAAATTTTTCACATTGGTCCATGGCATGAACTCTAGGTCACAACTCAAGCCAAACTTTTTACTTAATTCACAAAATTGTGCGAAGTGATGTATCAGTCGTGACTGCTCAGGATCATTTCCTGCAACTAAAATATGCCTAGCACCGAGCTGCTCAGCGGTACTTAAAAACTGTAAATATGTATCTGGTTCAAAGTCAGAAGTAATTCGTACAATTTCAACATCAGCAATACGAACACCTGTGTCATCCAAAGCAGCCCTTGTTTCCTTAATCAGCTTGCTATCATTTAAAATTGGATAATCTACCTCATTAGGTGCTGCTGGCAGCAGGCGTAAGCCCACCGCTGCATAACCACACTTTGCTGCAATTTTGACTGCTTCTAAAGGACTCACATCTGCAACGGTCAAAAATGAAAGTGAATATTCACGCGACATCTTGTTGCTCCTGCTCTTTCTCAAGTAAATAAGCAATCATTAAGTCGCGAACCTCAATAAACATGTCCGTTCCTTTGACTGAGTTACATCCCAAAGTCGACGCATGTTGAATAAATGGTGTGTTTTCAGGACTAGTCACGACATCTGCAACCGACATTTGTGCAGTTATTTTTTCTAATTGAAAAGCTGCTGAAGGATCACCGTTCATTCCCATAGGTGTCGCATTGACCACAACGTCGAATCCTGTTGGATCATTGTTATGTGCAACAACTTTGCCTTTACCTAGTTGTTGAAGTTGTTCAACCAGTTGTTGTTGACGCGTTTGATCTACATCAAAAATTGCTAGTTCTGCCACATCAGCAAGAAGTAATTCATAAGCAATCGCTTTACCTGCTCCACCAGCTCCCGCCAAAATGGCGCATTTATCTTTTAACTCGATTAACTTATTTCGTATCGCTTGTACCATGCCTTTACCATCAAGCATGTCTCCTTCCCACCCTTCTTTACAGCGACGAATCGTATTTACCGCCCCAATGAACTGTGCGCGTGAAGTTAATTTTTGGCAGCAACTCAAAGCCGAAATTTTATGGGGTACAGTGACAATCAAGCCGTCACTATTATTTAAATACAAATTTTGTTGAACAAAATTTGGGAAGTGTTCTGGTGCTACATCAGCAGGGACAACAATCGCATTTAGATCCTTTTTAAGCAGTTCCATCGTTACACCCTCAGGTGATTTGACCTGTACAATCGGATGTCCGACCACAAAATAAAGACGAGTTTCTCCATTCAATTGAATATCCATTATTCAATCTCCTTAAAAATCGATGAGTTAGAAAATTTTAGATTTGAACTTTTTTAAGTTCGTGCTGACGTATCTTTGTTGGTGAATAAACCAGTTTCATAATAATTAATGCTGCGACCATCCCGGCGGTTGGTAGGCAAAGTACAAGGAAAATTTTGCTTGTCTCCCAACCTAGGCTTAAAAAATATGCTCCGGCAAATGCGCTACCCACAGCTCCTAATCGGCCTATACCATGCATCCAGCTGTTTCCTGTTGCACGAGCAAAAACTGGATAGAATGAACTTGAAACACTGTTCAGACCTGCATTCGCACCATTCATCCACATACCGATGAAGAAACACATCATGCTATACATTACAAAGTTATGACCCACTGCACCTAGAAAGAACATGAAGCCAATCGCTAAAAGATATGCAATCACTAATCCAAGGTGTGGATTCAACTTGTCCATCAAATAACCGCATACGATACAACCTACTGGACCCCCTAGCTGATAAATCGCAGTGATAATTGAAGCTTCGCTAATGCTGAAACCAAATTCATGGCTCATCATTGGTAACCAACTTCCAAGTAAATACACCACAAACAAACCAGATGCATAGCTCCACCAGAGCAAAAAGCTGCCTAAGAAATAAAAAGGACTGAGGACTGCTTTTACTGGATTATCGACCGTATTGGTTTTTGCTTTAGGTAAAACAAAAACAGTGTCAGTTGTATCAAAATCTGGTGCCATTTTATGGATAATGGCATCAATCTCTACTTTTGGATGTTCCTTCAGGACTTTATAACCAATAGATTCAGGTAGTTTAAATACTGCGATAACAGCTAGAATAAGTGGAAGAACTCCACCAATAATCATCATGGCATGCCAGTTAAAATGTGGAATCACCCAAGCAGCCAAAAAGCCTCCAATAGCAGCACCAATTGTGAATCCACTTAGAATAATGGTAACCATACGGCCATTCATTTTCATGGGTGAGTAATCCGTTACCAACGTAACAGCTTGCGGCATTACTCCTCCCATAAATAAACCAGCAATAAAACGAAACATCATCAGCTCAGTCACATTGGAAGAAACTGCCGCACATAATGTAAATACACCAAAACCAATTAAGTTAATAATGAGTAGTTTTTTACGTCCGAACTTGTCTGCCAAAGGCCCTGAAATCACTGCGCCTACAGCTAAACCTATTAAAGCTGCACTCATTACGGGTGCAAGATCAGTTGTAGTAATTCCCCATTGTTGCTTAATGACGGGAGCTACAAATCCCATGATTGATATATCGATACCATCAACAACGACAATCATTAAACATAAAAAGATGACTAGTTTTTGTATTGGGGATATACGATTTTCATCAATAAACTCCCTTAAATTTACCTGTTGAGTCATACACTTACTCCATTAGTGTGTATCAGCAAATATGCGTTTTCCATCGCTTATTCAGTTTTGCTCCCTATTTATTCTCAAAAGCTGAATAATTAGGAAACTCAGTATCTGAATGATTCATCTGTACGGCATTTGAGATAGAATCTAAAACAACTATAATCTGTTTTTAATTTTTTTGGAACACTGTTCCAAAAAATAATATTAGGATTTTTATGCTCAGCAATACCGATCGTTCTTTGCTCATCCTCGAAGCACTACTAAAAGAAGTGGATGGATGCGCACTTAGTCAGCTTTCTGTTGATCTTGATATTCCAAAGTCTGCAATGCATCGCATCCTGACTGCGATGAAAGACATGGGATACATCTATCAAGATGAAATCACTCAACACTACAAGCTCACTCTTAAAATTGCCTCAATGGGTTTGAGTTTTCTGTCGTCCCGCTCGATTACCGAAACATTTCAGCCTTATCTCGATGAGCTGGCAGAAACCTCTTCTGAACTGGTTCGCCTCGGTTTAATCGAAGACGAAAAAATTATCTGGATTGGTAAAGCTCAAGGAGCCAAATCAGGTCTAAAATATGATCCTGACTCTGGCAACGTGGCCTATTTACCAGCTTCAGCTTGTGGTTTAGCGTATTTATCTACCCTTGATAAAAATGACTTTTCACGAATTGTGGAACGTGAAGGTTTTGATAAAGCCAAAAACTTTGGACCAAACTCACCAAAAGACCTTACAGAACTAGAGCAAATGATTGAAGCTTCTAGAGAGCGAGGTTATGGTGTGATTAGCGACACCTATGAGCTAGGTATGTCTGCTATGGCTAAAATCATTCTCAATCCACAGACAGGTGAGCCTTTTGGCACAGTCAGTATTGCAGGACCTTCTGTACGCTTAAGTCCCAAACGTATTGAAGAGTTAGCACCAGCACTCATGGCGACTTCCGAAAAAATTGCATCCATCATCAATTTAATCCATATCTAATTTTTAGCTTTTAAGGCAATCAAAATCATATTTCGATTGCCTAAATTCCCTTTAAACATATTTTAAGTTCGAAGAACTGCTCAAACGTTATTTATGACAAGCTAATATAGGCCCTACCTTAAATTTAAGTTGATGCATCAGCCATACGATAGTCACCATTAATAATGATGCTATCAGCCCTAATGTGATGACCACCCCGAAATATTCAATAAAATAACTGGAAAGGATGACAGGCCAGATCGTACCTTGATAAGCAATAAACAAATAACTAGAAAAGATCAGCGGATTTTTTTCCCGATCCATCATATTGCCAATAAAGTGGTAGACAGCACTTAGGGTAAAACCATGCCCCATACCCGTCAGTAAAATACTGATCAATAAAAACCAAACTATGTGTTCGATTTCTGCCATCACCAAACTAATGGTTCCAAGCAATAAAGCGAATAGCCCTGCATACAACACATGCAATTCTTTAAACGATTTACAAAATAATTGACTCAGCACTGACACAAATAAAATGATTGAAATTGATACACCGGTTAAGGTGGCTGACGATTTAATCGGTAATTCTTTAATAAAAGTCCCAGCCAAAGCTGCATATAAGCTGAAGGCCCCGAAACTACAAAGTGCAGCCACACTACAGACCCAGAAAACTTTACGTGAAGCCATCTGCGGTAATGCTAAACCTTGTAACTTTAATAACTCATTTAACTGATATTTCTTCTCAATTTTAAATCTGGGTTTGACCCAAAACACACTGATAAATATTAGAAGTGAAAAAAAGATAATAATCCAATAAGGATCAGCCAAAGGTCGCACGGTATGGTCAGCCAATACACCACCGACCAAAGGTCCCAAACCAAAACCCAACACAGTAATTATAGAAGTAAGCTTTTCAGCTAATGCCTTATTACGAAACGGATATTGGTCTTTGAGTCCCACCATTGCAGCGGTGGTAATAAGTCCTGATGCAATTCCAATCAGAAACCTTGAAAAGCCCAGCAACCAAACAGAACTTGCCAATGCAGACAACATTAAACCTAAAATGGTTAAAGCCAAACTGACCAAAATCACATTTTTATAGTGATAAATTGCATTGAGTTTATTTAAAAACAGAAGTGAAAAAACTACGCCTAACATATAGGAAATAAAGATATAGCCTATTTGAGATGTTGAAACGCCCCACTGTTGTTCATAGATTGCATATAGAGGACTTGCCAGAGCGGTACTTAAAGCAGCAAGACACAGCGCAAAGCTAATAATGCAATATTGAACACTGGACTTTGGTGTCTGCATAATTCAACCAAAAGTGACTTTTAAGTCGATTTTAATTCAAATATGACCCGCAGGTCAATTTATGTTAAAATAATCTTGTTAACAATGAAATCTAGTTCAACATGACGAAATCTAAAACACGCGGCCCTAGTCTAGAAAAGACGCAAGAAACTAAAAAGAAAATTATTGACTCTGCTCTACAACATTTTATTGAAGTAGGTTTTGCAAGAGCAAAAATTTCAGATATTGCTAAACATGCTGAATTAGGCAAAGGTACAATTTATTCTTATTTTGAAACTAAAGATCAGCTATTTGAAGCAGTAATTGATGCTCTCATCAACGATTCATTTCGTCCTATTCGCGCTTCTGAAATCACTCAAAATGAAACTGTTTACGAGTTTATTTGTAAAAAGATTATTCCCAGTGTTTTAACGCTTGAAACGACGGGTCGTGCTGATATGGCACTCTTAATTTTACGTGAAGGAAATAATTTTCCGCATATTCGTCAAACTTACGTAAATAAGATTTTTTTACCTATTCAGTATGAGCTTCAGCAATTAACCAGTTTAGCGATTCAACGTGGAGAATTATCAGCCACGATTTACCCACAGCAATTTGCATTGCTTATTGTGAGCCCTATGTGGATGGGTATGATTCACAATGGCATCCTGAATCCCAATGAAGTTTTATCACTTGAAACGCTTTTTCAAGAAAACCTAAAAATCTTGTTTGGAAAATAAAAAGGCAAACCTCTGTTTGCCTTTTTACTCATACATATTTAAAAATTAAGTTTCATGGTCATACCTGCGACCCAAGCATCATCCACTTGTTTTAGACCACCAGCTTGATGCACATATTGAATATTTGGTCGTAAAGCAATACTAGGTGACCATTGAAAGTTATAGTTCAATTCAATATTCAATTCGTCATACTGAATCGGTGTATATTTCGGATTCGCATAGTCAGCTTCGGTTAATCCCAGCAATTGATTAGATGCATTTTGGCGCTCTTGTACACGATTATTCACATCAAAACGTGCCAGACCCAAACCAATGGTATCATTTGGCCGATGCTCAAATATGCCCTTATACCAAAGCGCTAGTTGCTGTGTGTTTTCAACAACAGTTGTAGACTTATCATTAAAAGTAAAGTTTGCCGAAATAAATAAACCACGCCTAGGGTCCTCGGCAGGCGCAAAAACCTGTTGTTGTGCATTAAGCCAAACACTATGTTTATTGTTTTGCCATTTCCGATCTGTTGCATTTGGCTCAACATTACCCTTTTCATCTGTACTAACATGCCGTGCATCTGCCGTTGACAAAAATGCACCGACTTTATATTCACCACTTAAGCCATTGAAAAAAGTCAGTTTGGGTTTCCACGATAGTTCCACAGGAATTAAAATGCCTTTGCGTTGATCCATATCCAAATTAAAACCATGTTGCTCTAAGGCATTTTCAGGATTGACCTCATAAATCCCTGTTCCAAACCAGAGTGAAGGTAAAACTTGATATTTGGCGTTAATTCCCCATTGGCTTACAGGACTATTAAACCAAATATCTCCTACTGTTTTGCCTAACTGGCCTCCACATAACATTAAGTTTTGAAACTCACAATGTGATGCATTGAAATCATCTGAAAGTCCCATGCGACCTACCTTAATGTGTAGATCATTATTCAAAAATCCTTTTTTAATCCATGCACTGGATAAGCGCCACCATTGTCCACGTCCATAAATCTCTTGAGCACTACTAAATTGCGGCGCTCTAGGATCACTAATCCGATCAGTAGAAAGCGGTTGTCCATCTCGTTTCGTTATGCTCAACTGGGCTTGAGTATCTTTCCAACCTGCGATTTTTTCTAAATCTAGACGTGTACCAAATGTCCATTGGTTTGCATTAAATAGTCGTGGTGAATCGTCATATCCTCCACTCAGATTAATAGCACTTTCATTTTGAAAAGCGGCGGTAAATTGATAACCCTGCTGTTCGAGTTGAGCCCGTTTTCCGTTCCAATCGCCCAATATCCATTTTTGATCCTGAGCTAAAGGATCGAAGGCAAATACCGTACTACTTGCTAATGTAAAAGTTGAAATCATCGCAAGCGAAGTCATAGAAAATTTCATTAATGCTGTTCCTTAGCACATTGTTTATTATGAATATAAAGCCTTGAATTATTTCAGCTGAATCAACTGCTATACATTTTTTAAGTGTATTTATCCCTACCTGACCAGCACGCTGATCAAGCTAATTCAAAGCCATAGAAAATATTTAAGAAGCAAAGATAGATTTTAAAATAGTTAATCAACTTGCTTTACTACTGATTTAACTCAACTGTGTTTTGGTTTGCACAATAGACTGTTTCGTTTTAATACCCTGAATTAAAACGGCAAAACCAGAAAGTACAGCAGGAATCATTAACAATGAGAACATCATAGAAAATGGCATACCTGAACTGATCATGGCAGCTCCAGCGAACGCACTTAATATTGCACCAAAACGTCCAATACCATTCATCCAGCTTGCTCCAGTTGCGCGAGCAGAAGTCGGATAATATCCAGTTGCTAAAGCACTCAAACCAACGGCCCCACCATTAAAGGTAAAACCAAGAATCCATGCAAAAATACACATAAGCACCATATCATGGCCAAAATGTCCTAACCCAAAGGTTGCAAGTGCGCCAATCAACATGGCAATAAAAAGAACCAAACGTGGACGATAATGATCCATACACCAACCAAGAGTGATACTCCCAACAGGACCACCAATTTGAAAGAACGAGGTCACAATGGCAGCTTGAGAAATCGTAAATTGATTCGACTTAATTAGGGTTGGCAACCAGCTACTGCATAGATAGATTAAAAATAATGCCATGAAATAACTGATCCAGAGCATAATCGTGCCATAGCGATATTTACTAGATAAAATTAGACCTAGACCAGATTTCTCGGTTTTTACTTCATTCAGATAAATTTCTTGATTTAAAAAAGAAGATTGTGGAAATAAGTGTTTTAAAATCGCTTTGATTTTATCTTGTGAGTACGATTGCTTGACTAGATAGGTAATTGATTCAGGCATTTTCCAATATAAAAATGGTACTAAAATCAAAGGGAATACGCCGCCTAATATCAACATACTACGCCAGCCAAACTCAGGAATCAGCCATGCTGCTAAAAAACCACCTGCTGCAGCGCCTAAAGAAAAACCACAGTAGGCAACAGTAACTGAAAATGAACGGCGATGATCTGCTGCATATTCTGAAACTAAAGTCGCTGCATTGGGAGCAGCAGCACCTGCACCTAATCCAGTAAGAAAGCGATAAATTAAGAGATGTGTGATATCAGTTGAAAATGCTGTCAGCAAAGTAAAAATACCAAAACCAAGTACGCTTAAAATTAGCACTGGTTTTCGGCCAAATTTATCTGATAAAGGTCCAGAAACTAATGCACCTATTGCTAATCCAACCAATGCTGCACTTAAAACTGGTGCTAATTCTTGTGCACTAATGCCCCACTCCTGAATAATCTGAGGAGCAATTAATCCCATGACTACGACATCTAGACCATCTAGGGCAATAATAGCAAAGCAAAAAAATAGAATGAGTTTTTGTAGTCCACCCATCTTATTTTCATTTAATATGCTTTTTACATCTTTCCTTTGTATTTGACTTGTGCTCATGAGTTTCTCCTTTTAAAAGCACGAAGTTTCCCTCGGTGTTTTTCTCAAAACACCGTTCCTTAAGGGAATTTTTAAATAACTGCTGTTTAAAGCTTAATTAATGAAGCTAAGTTCACTGGCCTTAAAATTTGATTCACCTGTGATATCACTAAACCTTCAGAGGCTTTCAAATAAATTTGGAAGTCAGGATCTGTATCTCGGGCATAACTACGCTTTTCATAGTCATCCAGACTGTCATAACCCCACAAATGTACGACCTGATTTAACGTACCGATATTACTAATATAAAAACCAAGCGGCTCACCCAAGTGTTTTTTCAAAATAGGCATCGCCAGCTGATCGAATACCTCAAGAAATTTCGGCATACATCTTGGAGTAATATTATAAATTCGATGATCAACAATCGGTTTATGAAACATGAAAAGTCTCCTTAACAGATTGAGAGTTGGTAGATTTAGAATTTTTAGATGATATAAAACCGTTGCCTCCTTTAGCTAAATCAGCAATATGTGATCCTGTGATATAACCAAAAGTCATGATTGGCCCTAAAGTAATTCCTGCACCTGGATAGTTTCCCCCCATAATACTCGCACGGTCATTACCAACTGCGTATAAACCTTGAATGGGTTGATGAAACTGATTTAAAACTTCACCAGTAACAGCTGTTCTGATTCCATCAAATGTTCCTAAATCGCCCATAAACACCTTCACAGCATAAAATGGGCCTTGCTCAATTGGTGCTACACACGGATTTGGTTTGTGATCTGGATCGGCCAAATATCGGTTAAACGAAGTAGAACCACGGTGGAATTCTGGATCTTGGCCTTTAACAGCCCCTTCGTTATAACGCTGTACTGTTTTAACCAACTGCTCAGCATTAATCCCCACCTGCTGTGCCAGTTCTTTTAAACTATTACCTTTAAAGAGATAGCCTTTTTTGATTAAAGATGAAAGTGGCATTGGGGCTGGTTTGGCATAACCCAAACCGTATTTGCTAATCGTTTTATGATCACATATCAACCACATGGCTGTTTCATCAAACTCCTCACAAGCCCTAAATAAATCTGCACCTACATCATGATAAGAGTTTGATTCATTGGTAAAACGTTTACCGTTTTTAAGCACACCAATAATTCCAGGCTTATAACGGTCTAATAAATGTGGGAACACGCCATAGCCATCTGTATAAGGGACTTTTGACACAGGCATCCATGCTGCAGAATCCGCATATTGAATATCCACTACACCACCAACCGACTCTGCAAGGCGACAACCATCCCCTGTATTAGTCTTTGGCACAGGCGAGATGTGTTCACCACCACGTTTCAGGTGCGCGTAAACTTGTTTGAGTCGTTCAATATCATGTGAAAAACCGCCACATGCCAGCACGACTCCGCTTTTAGATTTAATCTGGCAGTGCTGATCTTGTTGTTGAACTTGTACGCCAACAACTTTGCCATTTTCAAAATTTAACTGCTTAACTTCAGCTTCTGTATAGATTGGAATATCTAAATCAAATGCAGATTTAGCCAAACGTGCAGCCAAAGCATTACCGCTTGTGACATTGGTACCTCGACCATAGATAGCCAGTTCTTTTAAATGAATAGCTAATCGCTTTGCCACATAGATAAATGAAGTAAATGATTTAGTGGCATTAAAAAAGTGCTTTAAATCCGCATTAGATGAATTAAACATCATGCCAATAAAGGTAATGGTTTTAAGAGGTGGACGTAGGCGCTTCATATTCTCGCCCAAACCACGAATATCATAGGGTGCAGCTAACACAGAGCGACCAATATCTACCCCACCAGGAGCATCTGGATGATAGTCTGGATAAAGTGTCGGGATAAATTTAACCGAGGTATATTGTTCGAAAAAATTTAGCATTTCAGGTGCATAATCCAGAAATGCGTTTACAGCCTCAGCATTAAAAAACTCTTTGGTTTCATGCTTTAAATAGGTCAATGCTGCTTCACGGCTATCTTGAATACCATTTTGTTTTGCATGGTGATTTCCTGGAACCCAGAGTACTCCACCAGAAAAAGCTGTTGTACCTCCGAACACATCGTCTTTTTCAAGGACAATAACATTTAAGCCTTTTTTCTTAGCAGTAATCGCAGTCGACAAACCGCCTGCACCTGCACCCACCACAACCAAATCGCATTCAAGCTGTTGAGGTAATTTGGTATTCATTGTTGTCACTCCTTGCGACAGATCCATGCGTTCACTTGCCTGAAATAGCTGGCTACACCATCCTGATAGTGTTGTATCGAACGCTTTTCTTTTTATTAAACTACGGGGCTATCACAGTTCCGACTAGACCACTTTCTTTTAAATTGAACGATGATCGCGCAAACACATCTTATATCGTTCACTGTTTATAAAATCGTCTCTCCCAACGGTTATATAAGATAAAATGAATAGTCTTAAAATATTGATAAAATTATTTTAAATATAAAAAAACGCCCAATGAGGACGTTTGATTGTAACCACAGAACAATAAACTAAATCATGTCTCGAATTTCTTTGGCTGCCTCTCTTAATAATGGCAAAACCGTATTAATCAGATAGCTATCATTTACTTTAGAAATTGGAGCAACAGCATTTAATCCGGCAATAATATCACCAGTCTGATTAATAATCGGTATCGCAATTGCTGTTACACCCAGCTCATATTCTTCAGCGGAAATACAATAACCATTGTCCTTAATGGTCTGTAATGCAGCTAGAAAACTGGCTTCTTCGGTGTATGTATATGCAGTAAATCGTTTGAGTCCATATAACTTAATCCAATTTTTCTGCTCTTCTAAGGATTTATGCGCTAATAAAACTTTACCCGTAGATGAAGCATGAGCAGGAATTCGGTTGCCTAGATGAATACCAAAAGGACTTACCCGGAAATGATCGTTTTGCGAGACACTTCTAGCAATCGGAACAACCTCATAATTATCTTGAACCACCACTGAGAAAACTAATGTCGTTTTTTCAGATAAATGATTTAAGACAGACTGCGATATTTTTGGCAAATGTGCTGTACTTAAAAAAGCCCCTGAAAACTTAAGTACCTTATGTGTTAGCCAGTAATAATATTCATCAGTTTCAAGATAACCTAAAAACTTAAGTGTCTTTAGATATCTACGTGCTGCTGTACGAGTAATATTAGTTCGCTCTGCGACCTGAGTAACATTTAAACGCTGTCGATCTGTGCCAAATGCTTCAAGAATATTTAATCCCTTCGCCAAACCTGCAATATAGTCATCGTATTTAATCGTCTCTTCTGAGAGCGGATGTTGAATAATCTGATCCCTCATCATTTTCCCTTTTCTAAATTCCCTGTCCGATATTCGCTCAGTATGTCTGAATATCGTCTTCATTCCCAGATTGTATCTAGAGCTCGTTTAGCTAAATACGTATTTTAAGTCTTACAGGAGAACTTCAATATTTAAGCATCTATTTCACAAAGAGAGCTTAGATCAAAACTTAGGATTTAGGAAATTTATTATGTCTAGACTACAAAATAAAGTCTGTATTATCACAGGTGCAGCCTCTGGTATGGGTGAGTCGGAAGCAATTGCTTTTGCACAACAAGGAGCAAAATTAATTATTGCCGACATGAATTTAGAACAGGCTAACTACGTTGCCGAGAAGATCATCAATGCAGGTGGAGAAGCCTTTGCTTTTCAAGTTGATGTCACTCAATTTGATCAGCTCAAGCAGTTAGTTGAATTTACATTAGAGAAGTTTGGACAAATTGATGTACTACTTAATAACGCAGGTGTTTTCGACAAATATACCAATAGCTTAGATACGACCGAAGAACTTTGGGACACTATGTTCGCCATAAATGTAAAAGCCGTATTCAATTTAAGTAATTTGGTTCTACCAAAAATGATTGAACAAGGTTCTGGTGCAATTATCAATATTGCATCTATTGCGGGCCTAGTTGCTAAAATGGGAGGCGCTTCTTATACAGCCTCAAAACATGCTGTAATTGGTTATACAAAACATCTAGCAGCAGTGTATGCCAAACATGGCATCAAAATTAATGCTATTTGCCCAGGTACTATTCGTACGCCAATGACGGCCAAAATGCTAGAAACCCGTCCGACTGATAAAATTCCATTGGATCGTTTTGGAGAAGCGTCTGAAGTTGCCGAGTTAGCTATTTTTCTAGCTTCCGATGAAGCCCGTTTTATGAATGGCTCATGTATCACCATTGATGGTGGATATACTATTATTTAATAAGATTATTTTTACTAATCTAATAGAAATATCTATTAGATTAGTTTAAAAACAATAGCAATTTTTTAAAGGATATATGTCTTATTTTGAAATTAAAGAAACAACAATATTAAATCTTTCTTGAGTAAGAAAATAAAACCCAAAATCACATGGTAATTTTGGGTTGATACAAAAAATAAGCACGATCCTATATGCGAATATTTGGAGACAATAAACCATGTTTAATCAATCTTGCACGAATAATATTTCGGCTTATTCCTAGTAATTTTGCAGTATGCAATTGATTGTGATGACAATATTCATAGGCAGCTCCTGTAATTTCTGCCTCTAATTGTTCATTTAAATCTTCGATTCCTTGTTCAAACCAATTAAACAGCAATTGTTTTAAAGTTTGATTTGAGTTGTGATAAATCGAAAAATCATATTCCGAAGTGAGTAATTTATGCTTGAAACCGGAAAGTTGGAAATCATAACTTTGAATCACCCCATTTTTACAAATGAGCAATGCGTGATGAATTGCATTTTCTAACTCACGAATATTTCCCGGCCAATGATAATCAACGAGCAATTGTTGAGCTTCTTCACTTAATATAGGCGGTTTCTTATTCAGACTCTGCGAATAGTCATAAATAAAGTGCTGTGCTAGAGGCAAAATATCACCAGTTCGTAGTCGAAGCGGTAAAACATGGAGCGATGCAACTTTTAATCGAAAATATAAATCTTCTCTGAAATTACCTGCATATACGGCTTCTTCTAATCGAATATTTGTTGCAGCAATCACCCTGACATCAATTTTTTTGGTCTGTCGAGAACCAACCCGAACCACTTCATTTTCTTGTAAAATTCTTAGTAGCTTCACTTGAATGCTTGGTGACAAATCACCAATTTCATCTAAAAAAATGGTTCCGCCATGCGCTGCTTCAAACCATCCGATCTGATGGCTTATAGCTCCTGTAAAAGCTCCTTTTTCATGACCGAACAACTCTGTTTCAGCCAACGTATCAGATAAAGCTCCACAGTTTACAGCAACAAAGGGTTTATTTTTCCGATTAGATAAAGCATGAATCTTTCGAGCAACCAGTTCTTTGCCTGTTCCTGTTTCACCAACAATTAAAACGGACGCTTCGCTTGGTGCGATTTGTTCAACATAAGACATTAAACACTTTGAATTTTGATCTTCAAATACATATGCACTAGCTTTAACCGTACGTACGAGTTGGCGAGATTCGGGATGTTTGACGATATCCATAATAATCTCCAAAATTTAAAGTGGATGAGATCAATCTGAACGAGTACTATTTCTTAAATCAGAAAAATAGCTAAACAACGTACCTTAATCTAAGTTTTCTAGATAACTAATACCAATAATATTAAGTGCAAATAATATTAAATTTAATTATTTGCTCATTTAGAGTACTCGTTGTGAAATAGGCAACATTCCAAAAGCATAGTGTTGTTTATGCAACAGTACATCAACACTTTGAATTTAAAGCCAACCTGCCACATGAGAAAAAAGATACAGTCTGTTGAAATTTAATAAATATTTTATTGGCATAGTGTTTGCTCGCAGCATGCTATGAGACTTTAGTTTGGTTGATCTCTTATGATTTATCTAGTTATAACAACTTATAAATCAATTGAAGCACCAACCAATTATTTATTCGTCCTTCACGTCACATCGTGAAAGTAAGTCTTAAATTATGTCAAAAATAGATAAATAAAGGATAAGGCAAGTATGAACGTTTTTAATCAGAACCACAGTATTCGTAGTCTTTCTGATGTTATTCCTGTTGCACAGTCTCTGGCTCAGCAGTTTGCGCAAACTGCTATAGAACGAGATAAAATTGGCGGTACTCCTAAACATGAACGTGATTTAATTCGTCAAAGTGGTCTTCTTTCTTTATCCATTCCAGAGCAATTTGGTGGCTTGTCCGGTCAGTGGCAAGACATCTTTAATGTTGTCAAAATCTTTGCTCAGGCTGATAGCTCACTCGCCCATGTTTTTGGTTTTCATCATTTGCTTTTAGCAACGGTTCGCTTATTTGGTAATTCACAGCAATGGCAACGTTGGTACCAACTCACGGCTGAAAAATCGTGGTTTTGGGGAAATGCATTAAACCCACTCGACAAACGTACCATCGTAAAAAAACAAGATGACTGGTACGAATTTTCCGGGAAAAAAAGTTTTTGCTCGGGTGCGCTTGACTCAGAAATGCTTATTGCATCAGGAGTAGATGAAAAAACTGGAAATCTTTTAATTGCAGCGGTACCAACCTCACGCTCAGGAATTACGCTGTACCATGACTGGGATAATATTGGACAACGTCAAACAGACAGTGGTAGTTCCATTTTCGAACGGGTTCGTGTTGAAATAAAAGATATGCTGCTTGACCCAGGGCCACTAAGTACACCATTTTCAACGTTAAGACCTTTAATTGCACAATTGGTTTTTGTGAATATGTTTTTAGGTGTTGCTGAAGGTGCAATGCTTGAAGCCAAACGTTATACAAAAACTGAATCACGTGCATGGTTTTTATCTGGAGTGGAACATGCAGATCAAGACCCTTACATCTTGCGACACTATGGTGAGTTCTGGTTAGAGCTAGAAGCCTTACGCCTGTTAAATAAAAATGCGATTACCAAATTACAAGAAGCATGGGACATTGCCGAAAACCTGACAGAACAACAACGTGGTGAGGTTGCTATTGCAGTAGCAACAGCAAAAGTAGCAGCAACACGAACAAGTCTAGATATTACCAATCGTATTTTTGAGGTGACCGGAGCCAGAGCAACTCAGGCATCATTACGATTTGACCGATTTTGGCGCAATGTACGAACACAAACTTTACATGACCCAGTGGAATATAAGCTGCAAGATTTAGGAATTTGGGCTCTAAATGATCTTTATCCCAAAGCGTCATTCTATTCATAACATCATCGACAACTGAATACTTAGGAATAACCGATATGCATCGAACTCCCACCGACAAAAACGATTTGATATAAATGAGAGACCTATATTAGATGCGGCATAATATTGTTACTCTACCTGAAATTACCCAGCGCAGTGACTCGCATAAAGCCACGGCACAGGTATTTAACGACCCAGAATCCAAAAAACTGCTTGAATATATCAAGCAGATTGCACCCAGCGAAGCGAGTGTATTAATTCATGGGGAAACAGGTACAGGTAAAGAGCTCATTGCCAGACAAATTCATAACCACAGTAAACGGCGTAATAAACCATTCATTGCTGTAAACTGTGGGGCATTTTCTGAGACCCTTGTTGAAAGCGAACTCTTCGGTCATGAAAAAGGTGCCTTTACGGGGGCATTATCGAGCAATGCCGGATGGTTCGAGGCTGCAAATGGTGGGACATTATTGCTTGATGAAATTGGGGATTTATCTAAACGGATTCAGGTTAAACTTTTAAGACTATTACAAGAACGTGAAGTAGTTCGTTTAGGCTCTCGTAAAAGTATTCCTGTAAATGTACGAGTACTCGCAGCAACAAATGTCAACTTAGAACAAGCTATTCTTAGCGATCAGTTTCGCGAAGACTTATATTACCGCCTTAATGTGGTTACCTTAAACATTAAACCTTTACGTGAACGAAAAGGAGATATTTTACCTCTCGCCTATCACTTTATTGATAAATATCATGCTCAACTTGGTTATGACAAAGCCGATTTTTCCAACGCTGCAAAAGAAAAAATCAGCAATTACTGGTGGCCCGGTAATATTCGTGAATTAGAAAACATGATCCATCATGCGCTATTAATTTGTCAAAATGGCATTATTGAAAGTCATGACCTCACATTAATTCAACCACCAACCCAACTGAACCTAAATAAGCTTCAAGAAAAAAAAGCCAATGAGCCCATCATAAATCCTAAATTAAAAGAAGTTTTTCATCAGCTATTTCAGCAAAATGATGGACAAGTTTATGCACAATTTGAAGAGCAATTATTACGAATCGCCTATCATTATTGCCATCAAAATCAAGTTAAAACTGCACAAATGCTAGGTTTAAGTCGTAATGTCATTCGTTCTCGACTTATTGATTTAGGTGAGTTGGTTGTAAATAAACGCGGCGAATAAATTATTTTCATCTATCAATATCAAACCAGTCATCAATCATTTGATTAATGACTGGTTATTAAAAGCTAAGCAATCTCTCCTAAATATGCTTTTTGAATTTGTCCGGTTTCATAAAGAACTTGAGTCTGTCCAGAAACTTTGACTTCTCCACTTTCGATGACATAAGCATAATTGGTGTAGCCAAGTGCCAAACGAATATTTTGTTCGGCAACTAAAAAACTCACACCTTGCTGTTCAGAGAGTGACTTAATTAATTCAAAAATTTCATAACTAATCTTAGGAGCTAACCCCATTGAAGGTTCATCTAATAAAACCAACTTTGGCTCTGTCATCAATGCCCGACCAATGGCGAGCATTTGCTGCTCACCACCGGAAAGATAACCAGCCAATGTCTGCTTCTTTTCAGCGAGCCTTGGAAAATATTGATAAACTTTTTCTAATGCAGTTGAAAGTTTGGCACCCGAATGATGCGAAATAAAACCGCCTGTCCTTAAATTTTCATCAACGGTCAAATGTGTAAAACAATGACGTCCTTCAAGGACTTGCACCAAACCTTTTTTGACAATATCACTTGGATTTTTCCCAAGTATGGATTCACCCTGATATTCAATTTTGCCACTGTGAATTTGCCCATTCTCAGCAAAAATCAACTGTGATATTGCTTTTAGAGTTGTACTCTTACCAGCTCCATTGGCACCAAGCAATGCAACAATAGAACCATAAGGAACAGTTAAACTCACCCGTTTAACTGCCAAAATACTCTGGTCATATACGACTTCAATATCATCGACATTTAACAATGGTTCACTACTTTCAGGTTTGATACTGTTTAATGATTTAGACATGCGGTCATCTCCTGATCTTATTCTTCAGTTGCGCAATCTCGAATTTTTATGCCTTGCTCTTTGGCATATTTTTCTGAAGATTGTTCAATAATCGGACGTAATAAGCTGCGATCTGCTTGTACCCAATCACTAATTACTTTCCACTCTTTACCATCCCATTGTTGAAAACGTACCGCACCACCGCCTTCATGGTCTTGGCACGATAGTTTTAAAGGCTGTACCAAACCATATGCACCAAGTTCTTTTAGACGTGCTTCAGTTAAATTGATATGTTCAAAGCCCCAACGGACCTCTTCACCAGTAAGCGGACGTTTACCAAATTTATTTTGTGCCACGCGTACTGCTTCTACATTCAAAATACCGTTTACCACACCTAAGTTATAGTAAACCGTACCGAAACGATTTTTATCGGCAAGATCTGACTGGCCTTTATCAACAACAAGTTGTTTAATTTCTTGTAATACAGGGAAATTCGTTCCTGATGGATGAGTCGTAATTGAAATAAAACCATTTGCCGCAGCACCTGCTGGTGCAGCATCTTCTTCTGAGTTTGACCAGATATTTCCAATAATTTTATTGGTTGGGTAACCTACTTTCTGTGCAGTTTTTAATGCAACAGGATTCATTACACCCCAACCACGAAGAATGACCCAATCCGGTTGAATCCTTCTAATATTCAACCATTGAGATTGTTGTTCATTACCGGGATGCGGTACTTCAATATTGGTGACTTCAAAGCCATACTTTTTCGATAAAATCTCAATGACTGGAATAGTTTCTTTCCCGTAAGGAGAACCGTGATATAGAACTACGATTTTTTTACCTTTTAGTTTTTCCAAGCCACCGCTTTGCTGACCTAAATAATTAATAATTGCAGATACTTCACTATATGGATTGAGCTGCAATGGAAATACATATGGGAAAACACGGCCATCCGTAGAATCTGTACGCCCATGATTAATAGTAATCAACGGTAATTTATCTTTCGTTGAACGTTCCAACGTTGCATAAGCGATACCGACAGATAAAGGGTTGGTTGCAGCAGCAGGCGCTCCATTTAAACCATTCTTCAAACGCTCATAGCATTCTACCCCTTTTTCTACTACATACTCGGTTTCACACTCAGACCACACCAGCTTTACGCCATTCACACCGCCTTTGGCATTAACGGCTTTCATGTAGTCAATAAAGCCTCCGAAAAAACCTGTTCCACCAGCAGCGTAAGGGCCAACCCGATAACTCTGTAACGGGAAATACTGGGCATTTTTATCCGACAATTGTGTTTGCTGCTCAGTTGCAGCTTGTTGTTTTTGCTCAGGTGGATTTTGTTTGTCTTTTTTCGTGACAAACACAATAGCGACTAAAGCGATGGCAATAACCACCAGCCAAAACCACAAGGATTTAAATAACTTCATAAATTAATCTCTAAATAAACAGAAAAAAGTGTTGTTAAAACAATTAGTAACGTAATGGCCATTTTCTTAATCTGTGATACAAAGTACGTAGTAAACGGCTTAATCCTTCTGGTTCCTTGATCAAGAAGTAAATGATCAAAGCCCCGAAAATAATTTTTTGTAGATTCTGTAGTAGTGCTTGATCGATAGCCTGTCCAAAAACAGCTTGCCCCAAAACACTCAATAAAATAGGCAACAGCACAATAAATGCGGCGCCCAGAAAGCTGCCAGTTAGGCTACCTAAACCACCAATAATGATGATGAATAGAATTTGAAATGATCGATTAAGATCTAGCCCATCTGCTTCGATGGTTCCAAGGTAAGCAAAGGCCCAAAGTGCACCCGCAACTCCCAGATAAAATGAACTGATCGCAAACGCCAGTAATTTAGTCTGGCTCACCGGAATGCCGATGGTGATTGCCGCAGTTTCCATATCTCGTACAGCTCGAAAATTACGACCATATTGACTATTGATCAGGTTGCGAGCCAAAACGGTGAGAACCACAACAATACTTAAGGTCAATAAATAATGCCCAACTGGGCTATTTATTGAATAACCCAATATTTCCATACGTGGAGCAGTAATCACGCCCGAAGCATTATTGTTAGTAAACCAGCCATACTGCGTAAATAACCACGGTACAAAAAACTGTGCTGCCAAAGTCGAAACAATTAAATAAAAGCCTTTAATTCGAAGACTTGGCAAACCGACCACTATCCCAACCAAAGCAGCAATTATGCCGCCCAAAAAAATGCTGACCAGTAATGGCAACTGAGGAATGCGCAACTCTAGGTTATATGTTGCAAATGCGCCCACAGCCATAAAGGCTGCGGCACCTAAAGAAAGTTGTCCGGTATAACCTGTCAGAATATTAAGTCCCAATCCGGCAAGTGCCAAAACTAGAAAAGGGACTAAAATGGCATTGAATAAGTAATCTGGCCCAACAAATGGAACGAAAAGAAAGGCAATCAATAGTGCAAAAATAAATAAAATACGATGCTCTCTAAGCCGGAAAATGCGTTTCTCATCTTGATATTGCTGTACGTACTGTCTTGCTTGGCTAAATAAAAACATGGCTTATACCCTCGTCACTTGTTTCTGACCAAACAGACCAGTTGGGTATACCAATAAAAAGAGAATTGCTAAGACGTAGGGAAACCAGTTTTCAATTCCGGAGCCAATAATGCCGCCTAAATAAATCTCCGCTAGTTTCTCGGTTGCGCCTACAATCAAGCCCGCTAAAATCGCACCTGCAATTGAGGTGAAACCACCAATAATCAGTACAGGTAATGCCTTTAGTACCACCAATGAAAGCGAGAATTGAACACCTAAACGTGCGCCCCACAATAAACCAGCGACTAATGCAACAAACCCTGCCACTGTCCAAACTAATATCCAGATATGATTTAAACGGATCCCCACAGATTGTGCGGCTAAAGGATCATCAGCAACCGCACGTAGTGAAATGCCAAAGCGGGTTTTACTAAATAAAAGGGATAAAATAATGACCAATGTTCCAGCAATACCTGTTGCGAATAGATCAAACTTGCTCAGCATGATGCCAAAGAAATTGATTGGTGCATCAGAAATTCCCAGATCTAATCCATGAACCTGTGTTCCCCATACGGTTTGAGCTAATCCCTCAATGACATAACTCAAACCCAGAGTTGCCATGAACAATGTAATGACAGAGCGATTAATTAAATGTTTTAAAATCAATGCATCGATAAGTAGCACCAGCACAAAAATGACAAATAGCGTGACAATAAAAGCCACCAAAAACGGAATGCCACGTTCAGTTAAATTGACAAAAGTTAAGGCTGAAAATAAAACCAAAGAACCTTGTGCAAAATTAAAAACACCCGATGCCCGATAAATCAAAACAAACCCAATGGCAACCAAGGAATACATGACACCTGCCAACGTACCCCCTAGCAAGACTTCTAGAAAAAATGACATATAAAAACTAACCTCTTATTTTTTAATTTATTTGTATATGCTCAATGCGCTTCAAGCGCTTGAATCCCTAAATATGCGCTCAGCACTTCGGGATGTTCTTGAATTTGTTGTGGTGTGCCTTCTGCGATCTTTTTGCCATAGTCCAGCACCACAATATGGTCGGAAATATCCATAACGACAGCCAAATCATGCTCAATCATGAAAATGGTTATATCCAACTGTCGATTTATCTTTTGAATAAACTTGGCAATACTTCGTTTTTCAGCATGGTTCATTCCAGCCATTGGCTCGTCTAAAAGCAGAAACTGAGGTTCTGCTGCCAATGCTCTTGCTAACTCCACACGTTTTTGCAAACCATAAGACAACGAGCTAACCAATTGGTCTCGGTATTCTTGTAGGTTCAATAGTTTTAAAATTTCTTCAGCTTTAAAACGCTGTAAATCATTATTTTTTTGAGTGCTTGGTAACGACAATAATGCACCTAGTAATGAGTGACGACTTTTTAATACTCGTCCAGTTAAGACATTGTCCAATACAGACATTTGCTTGAAGAGTGCTAAATTTTGAAAGGTGCGCGCAATTCCTAAATAGGGTGCATGCTTTGCCTTATAGTTATGCAAAACCTGACCAGCAAAAATGATCTGACCAGATTGCGGCTGATAAATGCCATTAATAATATTAATTACCGAACTTTTGCCAGCCCCATTGGGACCAATTAAAGAATAAATCTCTCCCTCTCTCACCTCTAAGCTAAGCTGCTTGAGCACTTGTGAAGAGCCAAAAGATAAATCAATCGCCTTAAGTTCTAGCAATACCACAGGTGATACTGACATATATTCCCCTTCTTAAGTTATTGTTGTTATTGGCAAAGAATGAAGCTGCAAATTATCCAATTGGGTACTTTGCCATTCGGCATATTCTCCCCAATCGTGCAATTTCACACCTAAACTTTGATAAAAATTTCGTGTTGCAAGCGTTACAGGTTGCCCCACTGTTAAGGCCACTTTAAGATGTGAAAAACCCAACTCTTCTAAAATGACTTGCTTAAATAAGGCAAAGCTAAACTTATCAATCAAAGATAATTTTTCTTCATTTTTCTGTTTTTGAAGTGCGTGCCAGTAATGTTTGGCAAGCAATTTATCACTTGGTAAGCGGTTGTAAATTAACTGCTCAACACGGGCATAGGTTTCATTGGTCCCTAAAATCAATGTTGGCGAAATAATCTGTCTATCCTGATCGCGAGTATTTAAAGTCTCAGGAATATTTAAGTTAAAACCTGCAAGTAGCCATGATGACCATAGATAACGAATGTGCCCAACACTTGAAAAAGCACGCGTGACAAATGCTTCCTCATGATGATCTAGGTGGTGGTTTTGAACTAAATGTTTGGCCTCTGCAATCAAATCTTGATGAGAATATTGCACTCTCAGTCGTTGATTAGACTCAATCCGTTCAAAGCTAAAAGCAATTTGTGCAGGTTCGAGCTGAGTCTTTTTAAAATCAATACGATATTTCTCGTTGGAATTTTTTAATAACTTATCGACAGCTACAACATAGTCATATTCAAATGTACTTAATTTGCTTTGTTCAATATAAAAAATATAGATTGGGTGATAACGTAATGTCTCAATTGAAACAAGCTGCTCTAGCTCTTCTACGAGAATATAATCTGGCTTTAAAATCGCAAGGTGTCGTAAAAAGTCTTCTGTTTTTAATGTATCAACACTTTGGTCAATCAATTGAACTTCGCCACCTAAAGCCTGTATAGCCAGACTAATAGCAACTACATCAATATTCGGAGCACTGACAATAAGAAAAGTTTGCTTGTTTTGAAAACCATACTCATAAAGCGCAGACGCGTATCTTTCACTAAGTTCTAGTAAATTTTTCCATGACCAGTGCTGCCACAGACCTAGCTTTTTATGTCTTAATGCAATTGCATCTGGACGCGCTGTTGCATGGTATGCCAACAGTGAAATAAGACTTTGCGAATAATCTGACATTTTTGCAATACCCCCCTCATAACGTCGATTGCTAAACGATGAGATAAAAAAATATTGCTGTTATATTTCAATTTACATGCCAAATATTTTTACAATTATTTTCAATAGTTTATAAAAACATCTTTCTCTATCTGTGCATAAAAGTGATAGTTTATTGTTGAATAACTGTTTTTCAGGCAACAGTTATTACTTGGTTTCAAAAAGACATTTTTAGTGAAATCTCAAGAACAAGTTTTGATTAATACTTTTGATTTTAATAATAGCTCTTCTTCACTTTAAAAGAGCTATTATGATTTTTATCAATATTTTAGCTAAATATTTAACTAAACTACAAAGAAACCATGTGTCCCATCTGTATTCAGTTGGGCAACTAATCCATATTCCCACTCTAAATAGTCTTGCATCGCTTGAATAGAATTATCCGTTCCTTCATAAGGGCGTTTATACCGATCTATACGGGGAGATAAGTACACATGTTTATCTGTTTCCAAAACAAAAGTTTTTGCCCAAGCCTGATTACCGCCTTCCAAGACATAAACATTTTTTGAAATTTTGGCTTGAAGAGCAGATACTGCATATTGTGCTAACAGACTAGTACCACAAGTCACAACAATTTTATGGTTTGTTCGGATTTTTTTCTCATTAAACAATCGTTCAATATCTGCTTTTAGTAACCATTGAGCAGTAGGAATATGCCCTTTTTGGTAGTTTGCACTACTTGTAAAATCCAAAATAGTGACTTCTTCACGGACATCTAACCATGCTTGCAATTGTTCAGGTGTGATCCGATGTTTTATATGCAACAACGGAACAACTGGTTTCCATCCTCCTTGCTCGGTAAATATTGTCTGAAAATCCGCATCGAGTACGTAGACATCCCAATTCATTTGCGCCAACCAAGAGGCAGTCATATAAGCACGCACGAGTTGATCATCAATTAGTACAATTCTGGCACCGCGTACACTCGCATAATGGTCAGTTTCCTGAACTAGTTGCCCACCACCAATCCAACGGCTATTGGGTAAATGCGCTTGTATATACTCTTCTTCTGACCGTACATCAAAAACATAGGTGGTGCGTTCACTCTGTTGTTGGAACAGTTGTAGTTGTTCCAAACTAATCGTTTTTACACCAGCCTGCTGTGTTAATTGTTTGGCATTCTCTAATACGCCTGATGGATTATTTTTATTTGCAAAATTAGTATATTGTTGGTGTTGTCCTAAAGCTAATTGTTGCTGTGCCAATGTCCAACCAATCGTACCGTTACGTAAAGCATAGACTTCATGTCCAATCTTGGCATTAATCAATGATTGTGTACCAATTAAACTACGTGTACGCCCCGCACAATTCACAATAATTTTAGTATTTTCATCTTTAACAATATTTTTAGCATGGAGTACCAATTCAGCACCAGGTACGCTGATACCGCCCGGAATAGTCATGGTTTGATATTCATCAAAACGACGAGCGTCTAGAATGACAATATTTTCCTGATCATCAATTAATTTTTTGACTTCTTGAGCTGACAGTGACGGCGTTCCTTTATGATGTTCAACAAATTCACCAAAGGCTTTACTTGCCGAATTGACATCAATAAAAATTTCACCGCCTGCATCTTTCCAGCCTTGTAAACCACCATCCAATAATGAAATCTGCTGATAGCCTAATGCTTGTAACTGTTGATAGGCACGTTCTGCCAAGCCCTCACCATTGTCATAAATAACAATATCAGTAGACAGACGAGGTATTCGATTGAGAATTTCTACTTCAAATTTAGAAAGAGAAATATTGGCAGCAAACAAAGGATGACCTTGAGCAAATGGATCTTCTTCACGTACATCAATTAGTGCGATTTCTTGACCAGCCAATAGCTTTTTGCGGATATCTTGATAAGTTTGAATATTGGTTGTCATATTAATGTTCCTGATTTGAATAACCTGAAATAAAACGCTTTGCTGTGCCATCTAATGCAAAGGTATAGCGTTCTACTTTGCCAATATCTGCACCATAAATGTGAATGCTAATCGAAACCTGATCGGACAGCGCATTACTCACTTGATGTACATCACCCAAAGCTGGAGTAAAAAAATCAATTTCGCCAACTTTTAAATGATCTGGTTCACCTGTGATTTCAAAATGTCCTAATGCATTTCTTTGATAGCGCTGTGAGATTTCTTCACCCTGCAGAACACCAACCACGCCCCAAACTTCATGATTATGGATTGGTGTAGTTTGTCCCTTATCCCATACAAAACTGACAATTGAAAAATGATCTTGCGGATCTCGATATAATAAAAACTGTTGATAGCGTTCAGGGTTCGGCTGCCGATAAGAGCTTGGCAACCAATCATTTAAATGCAGCAATCTACGAAACTCTGGAATAAAAGATTGTATGAGATCAACATCTTCTAATTGCTGTGAAATTCCATATTCAATTTTTTCAATCAACGGCTGGAGTGCTTGTTGCAACTGACTCATCTTTATTTTTGCTCCACTTTAAAACCAGTATCAAATGAAGATGTCACATCAAATTTTTTATTAATCAGTTTATATTTGGTATAAAAATCAGCCGTACCTTGAGAAACTTTGATCACTTCATTATCGATCGGCTCCCACGAGGCATTACGGCGTTTAAAAGCTTTGATTCCTACATCTTCTGGTAGCCCAGTGATTTTGGCATAAGCTTTACCAAACTCATCCCCGTGTTGTCCTGCCCAAGCCTGTGACTCTTTTAAACGATAGATGAAATCTTGAATTGCCACACGTTTGCTCTGATCCTTTAAAGATTTATCTGTGGCTGCTAAAAAGGTATAACCTGAATACAAACCACGGCCATTAACCACAACACGAAAATGATCCTTGAGCTCAGCATATGCCGTATATGGATCCCATACCACCCAAGCGTCAACTGAACCATTGGCAACAGCTAATTTTCCATCGGCAGGCGGTAAAAATTTAAACGTCACATCTTCAGGCTTCAGTCCTTGTTGTTCTAAGGCCTTTAAAGTTAAAAGATGACTAATTGAGCCTTTATTAAATGCTAAACTTTTACCCTTTAAATCTTTGGCAGACTTAATTGGACTATTCTGTGGCACCAAAATAGCGACTGGATATGGATCTGCTTTATACACGGCAATAGCCTTGGCTGTTCCCCCATTAGAATTGGCAAAAATAAAAGGTGCATCACCCAAGTAACCAATATCAATCGCATCTACCTTTAATGCTTCTGCAACTGGTGCAGCAGCAGGAAATTCATACCAATTGATCTTATATGAGACATTTTTTAAAGCCCCAGATGCTTCAAGCTGTGCACGCATATTGCCTTTTTGATCACCAATATTGAGCACAACCTGCCCCTTATTTGCTTTGACTTCAGATGCCTGAGTTTGTTCAGATGAAGCCTCTTTTTTTGTACAACCCACTAAAATTGCTGTTGTAAAAACACCCAGTAAAATTTTGCCATATTGATTCATTATTATTACCTTTCCAATTAAGCCGAAATCAGCTGTTGCTGTTGATCATATTTTTCTGTTTTTTCACGGATTTGAGGCAACAGCTCTCGACCATAATCAATTGCATCCTGAACAGGATCAAAACCACGTATCAATACGCTATGAATACCAAGTTTGTAATATTGCAAAATAGACTCTGCAACTTGTTCTGGAGTCCCTACTAATGCCGTCGAGTTATAACTGCCTTGAACTAAAGAAGTGATACCTGTCCATAAATTGGTATCTAAACGTTCACCTTGACCCGCTGCTGCGAGTAAGCGTTGACCACCCGTACTTTGCGGTTTTTTTCTAGCGGCCTGTAAACCAAAATTTTCTAACTGTTTTTTAGATAATTGATAAATTTCTTGCGCTTTTTCCCAAGCTTGGGACTCCGTATCAGCAATAATTGGACGAAATGAAATGTTGTAATCTAGTTGGCGCTCATGTTGTGCTGCCAACTGATTTAGTGTTTCAACCTGTTCTTTAGCACCCGTTAGAGGTTCTCCCCAAAGCGCAAAAATATCAACCTGTTTTGCTGCAACTTGTAAGGCTTCTATTGAAGAACCGCCAAAATAAATCGGTAAGTGAGTTTGGAGTGGTTTAATTTCAGAATAAGCATCTACCACATGGTAATAATCACCTTCATAGCTAAAAGGTTCTTGGCTATACCATGTTTTTTGTACAACTTCGATGAACTCGGCACTACGTGCGTAGCGTTCTTGTTTATTTAAAAAATCTCCATCTTTCTTCTGATCAATATCACTTCCGCCAGTAATAACATGTAGTGCTAAACGTCCATCCGTCAGCTGATCTAAAGTTGCCAATTTACGGGCTGCCAATGTCGGAGAAACAAAACCCGGGCGATGTGCCAGTAAAAATTTTATTTTAGACGTATGTGCAGCAGCATAGGCTGTCACTAAAAAACCATCAGCCTGATCGGACCAATAACCACATAGAATACGGTCAAACCCTGCCTGCTCATGTGCCTGAGCAATTTTGACAATATAATTTTTATCAAAAGTTTTTGTCGCTGGAATAATTTCAGATGCCTCACGGTGCCAGATCATTCCCAAAATTTGAATTGCCATATTTAAACCCGATGTATTTTTTATAAGAATACGGTAGGCTTTAATATGTTAAAAACAAATATTAAATATATAATAATATTAAAATATGGAATACTAATAGAGTGAGTGGTGCTCAAAACATTGCGGACGTCAACGAAAGCGTTATCTTCAATTAATGCTTTTTATATTGTTTATGCTTAATAAAATTTCTTGATATTTCATTTCATCCCCATCCGAGTATGCTCTGTACTTTACGGCTCATCTCTTGGCAAATTGATTGATAGACTTCATTCAAATCGGGTTGAATCATATAAAAAAGTTGCACTGATAAATTGAAGTCAGTAAGTTCGATTGAGGTAAGTTGAGCAGCATAAATACTCTTTTCAAAAACTTCTTTGGGCAATAATCCTACTCCAAGACCTTGAGCCAATAAATTCATCTGCAAATTGGTTCCTGTAACCTCAATTTTTATATTAGGTAACTGATTCAATTTATGGTATTCCGATACAAGATATTGGCGAAAACCGCATCCTTCAGTATTAAGAATCCATCCTAAAGACTGACAATCGGCAAGATGCTGTACAGACATCTTTTTTAATTTTTTAGAAACAGTCGGTACAATTTGTAACTGACCTAAAATTTCCATGTTTATCTGGTCATTCTGCCCATAAGTTTGAGCTGTTGTTGAAAAAATGCAATCTAGCTTTTTTTCTTTAAATTTATCTAATAAATCGATACCCCAACCTGTGCTAATTTCTAAGTTTAATGTTGGATAACTTTGCTTTAAGTCTTCTAAAATACCTGACAAGATCGTGTCTGATAGACTTGTCGCTATACCAATCCGTAAGTTTTGGGTCGATAATTTATAGCTGTTAACTAATTGCCCTAATGCATCTATTTCAGCAGTAACCTGTGCACACTGCTCAAAAATTTGAAATCCTAGCTGAGTCAATTTTAGAGGGCGTGTATTACGGTCAAAAAGTTGTAATCCCAAATCTGATTCTAGATTTTGGATCCTTCTAGTAATAGCAGGTTGTGAAATACCTAATTGCTGGGCAGCCAGACTGGTAGATTGAACATTGACAAAACAAACAAAAGCTTCAATATCTTCAATTTTCATAATAGCTTAGGACAAGATTTATAAATAAAGGTTATATCCAATTATGATGTTTTTTTATGGAATAAACAGTAGCTTACTATTCATTTTATTTCATATCAGTAATATTTTTAGCTCAGCTTATCTCTGCTTGTACTCATAACTATCATTTTTATATTTTTTCAACATCTTATTTTTTTATATACTTTTATACTCTAGATAGGTTTTCTAAAAAATTAGGAAAAGACAAATATCTCATTTTCTCTGACCTTATTTATATAAACTATACTAGATAATTCTTCATCCAGATGTTATTAAAATACTCAGGTAGTGTTTAATTTGCCTACTCCGCTCTAGATGTATTCTTTGAAATATAAAAAAGAGACCAGCTGGTGGTCTCTTTTTAATTTTTAGATCGCTGCTCTCGTCATTTCACCATTCACCAGTCTTAAAATCTGTAATGGGTTGCTGTCTTTTAAAGCTTCCGGCAACAAACTTTGCGGGTAGTTCTGGTAGCACACTGGGCGCAAATAACGGTCAATGGCCAAAGTTCCAACTGAAGTCCCTCGTGCATCTGAAGTTGCTGGGTATGGCCCGCCGTGTACCATCGCATCACACACCTCAACACCAGTTGGATATCCGTTTATGAGTAATCGTCCAGCTTTTTCCTCTAGCACGGGTACCACATCTGCAAACTCAGCTAAATCTGCTTCATCAGCAATTAACGTCGCAGTGAGCTGCCCGTTCATGCTTTGTAGCGCTTGCAAAAGTTGGGCTTTATCTTCAACTTCAATCACTACTGTTGTTGGCCCAAAAATTTCTTCTTGCAGAAGCTGATCACCTGCAAGTAATAGCTCTACATGGGCTTTAAACAGTTGTGGCTGTGCCTGATTGCCTTGCTGGGCTTGGCCCGCCAAATGTTCAATACCTTGATGCTCGGTTAAATGCTTAAGACCTACTGCATAGCTTTTTAAGGTTCCGGCATTCAGCATAGTCTGTGCAGGTTTACCGCCCATAATGTTGGTCAGGTTGCTAATGAGCTGGCTAAACTCAGCTGATTTAATTCCTAAAATTAACCCCGGATTGGTACAGAACTGACCACAGCCTAAAACAACCGAATCGGCCAAGTCCTGTGCAATTTTATCGCCACGGTTTTTCAAAGCTTCCGGTAACATCAGCATCGGGTTAATACTGCTCATTTCCGCAAACACTGGAATGGGTTGTGGACGGGCTGCTGCCATGTCGCATAAAGCTCGACCACCGCGAAGTGACCCCGTAAAACCAACTGCCTGAATTAAAGGATGCTTAACCAGTGGTTCACCCACACCGTTGCCATAAATCATGTTAAATACACCTTTAGGCATATTTGATTTTTTGACAGCACGCTCAATTGCCTGCGCTACAAAATCTGCTGTCGCCATATGTCCACTATGCGCTTTTACTACCACCGAACAGCCTGCCGCTAGTGCCGAAGCAGTGTCACCACCTGCGGTTGAGAATGCTAAAGGAAAGTTACTTGCCCCAAAGACTGCCACAGGGCCAACACCAATTTTAATCTGGCGTAAGTCTGGTCGAGGTAAAGGCTGACGCTCAGGCAAAGCAGTATCAATACGGGCACCTAAAAAGTCACCACGGCGCAACACTTTAGCGAACAGACGCATTTGTCCACTGGTACGGCCACGTTCACCTTGCAAACGCACAAGAGGCAAAGCCGTTTCTTGCGAGACAATCTCTAAAAAATCATTACCCAAAGCATCGAGTTCATCGGCAATGTTTTCTAAAAAGGCAGCACGCTGTTCAGGTGGTGTATGGCGATATGTTTTAAAAGCTTGACTGGCTGCTTCACAGGCTTGATTGATCTCTTGCTCAGTTGCATGGTGAAATTCATAAGCTAAAGCTTCGCCAGTTGTTGCATTCACACTTTTTAATAAAGTTGTACTTTGTGCACTACGTAAACCGCCAATAAAGTTGTGTCCAATGACCATTTTAAATTCCTTAGAGTGTAATAACAGAACCAATAGGTAGTTCTGCTTGTGTATGAGCAAGTTTATTTTTGAGTGGAAGACCGAATTCTTTCATTTCAATTTCAAATTCATCGTTGACTTGTGCCTGCATACCATCGGCAAAAGATAGAGTCGCTGTACCAAAATAGTGAATATGAACATCCCCTGCTTTTAGGAATTGTCGATACTTAAAGTGGTGATATTCCAGATTTGCCAAGCTATGGCACATATTGTCCTCACCCGACAGAAACTCTTTTTCCCAAATAATTTGTCCATCACGGCGCAAGCGGCTGGTTCCGACTAAATGTTTCGGTAATTCGCCTGTCCGTAAAGCTGGACCAAAACTACAAAAACGTAATTTTGAATGGGCCAGATATAAATAATTACGGCGCTCCATTACATGATCAGAATATTCATTACCCAGTGCGAACCCAATTCGGTAAGGCTTTAAGTCTTCCCCAATAACATATAGACCTGCGATTTCAGGTTCTTCGCCACCATCTTCGGCAAATGGAGGTAAAGGCAACTCCGCTCCCGGTCTCACCACAATTGAACCATCGCCTTTATAAAACCATTCTGGCTGCGCACCGACCTGACCTTCTGGTGGACGACCCTTTTGTAGTCCCCATTGAAATATCCGCATGGTATCGGTCACGGAGCTGTCATCGCTTAAATTTTGCTGATGCATTTTGTCACGTGCTGATGCAGAACCTAAATGAGTTAAACCTGTACCGGAAACTAAACAATGCGTTGGATCTGGATGGTCTAAAGGCGGCAGTACCTTTAAATCTGCTAATAAAGATGAATAATCATAGGTCTCTGATTCAAATCCTAATGTCTCAACTTGTTGCTCTAATGAAACTTTATTGCTGATTGCTAAAAGTGCTAAATCACGAACCGATTGAATATTTTTAACCGGATATGCCATGTTGCCTTCTACTTTGGCAACGGCACGTTGATTTTCACGATTTTCAAATTGAATAATTTGCATGTTTTATTCCTTACAAAGGCTTTTGAATATTCACTGTTTGTGTTTTTTGACGTTCGAGCTTGGCATAGACGATGTAAGTCAAAATCAGACCAAAAAGCATGACGATAGATAAGAAATACAAGCCTGCAGCCATATTCCCTGTGTATTCTTTTAAAAGTCCGATGCCAAATGGCCCAACATAGCCACCTAAATTTCCGACAGAATTGATTAAGGCAATACCAGCAGCTGCACTTGCGCCTGTTAAGAAACGGCCCGGTAATGTCCAAAACACAGCAGTTGATGAAAATAGGCAGAACGCAACCACAGCCAAAGCAGCCAACTGCATGACTGGAGAATTTAGCCAAGCACTTAAAAACATTGCACAAGCGCCTAGGGCATAGAGAAAACTTAAATGTCCATAGCGATCATTTAGACGATCGGTACTACGTGGAATAATTAATAATCCAATAATTCCAAAAACATAGGGAATGCTGGATAAGAAGCCAATTTGAAGATCAGTACCACCTCCAAATTGCTTGATAATAGAAGGCAACCAGAGATTTAAACCGTAAATACTTAAAGTAACTGGTAGGTAATACAATGCTAATAAAAGTACGCGTTTGTCTTTTAAAGCATGCAGAGGATTGGCATGTCGAGTTTGATCGTATTCGGCTTCATCTTTAACCAGTTCATTTTTAAGCCATTGTTTTTGTTCAATGCTTAACCATTTCACTTTATCAATGTTATCTGGTAACCACAGGAATGTTGGTAGAGCCAATAAAACCGCAGGTAATCCAACTGCCATAAATAACCATTGCCAACCATGTAAGTTTGCAATGCCATCCATTCCAAGTAATAGACCAGCTAAAGGCCCAGCAATCATCATGGCAATGGGTTGTGAAAGTACAAACATTCCCATAATTTTTCCGCGATGACGCACGGGATACCACTGAGTGATGAGGTATAAAACACCTGGGAAAAAGCCAGCCTCCGCTACACCAAGTAAAAAACGTAACAGATAAAAGCTTTTTGGCCCTTCAATGAGCGCCATAGCCATGGTGATTAAACCCCATGTCAATAAAATGCGAGTAAACCATTTGCGGGCACCAAATTTGTCTAAAAGCAAATTACTTGGAACTTCAAACAGAAAATATCCAATAAAAAATAAGCCTGCTCCTAGACCATAGGCTGCATCACCAATTCCGACATCGGCACCCATATGCAGATGAGCGAACCCAACAGCGGCACGATCAATGTATGCCACCAGATATAGTATGACTAATGCTGGTATCAGCTTAAACGTGACTGTACGTATTACATCCTTTTCGAAATCCATGTTCGACTCCATTTCCTATTATTTACTTATAGAGCATCTTGCTCGTAAATTATCCTTTCAATTTAAAATATAGTAATACTATTTAAATTTCAAACCTTTTAAAAATAAAATTTATGGTGTATTTTTGATTCAATTAATTTAAATAGTAATACTATATAAGGAAATTTGTATGAATAACAAACAAGCTCTTCGTTCAGCTGCATGGTTTGGTACGACGGATAAAAATGGCTTTATGTATCGTAGTTGGATGAAGAACCAAGGAATTCCAGATCATGAATTTCAAGGCAAACCAATCATTGGAATTTGTAATACGTGGTCTGAACTCACACCATGCAATGCCCATTTTCGAAAAATTGCAGAACACGTAAAAAAAGGGATTTTAGAAGCTGGCGGCTACCCTGTTGAGTTTCCTGTGTTTTCAAATGGTGAGTCGAATTTACGTCCTACTGCCATGTTTACCCGTAACTTAGCCAGCATGGATGTAGAGGAAGCTATTCGTGGTAACCCTATTGATGGTGTTGTTTTACTGACAGGTTGTGACAAAACCACTCCGGCATTACTAATGGGTGCTGCAAGCTGTGATATCCCTGCAATTGTGGTGACTGGTGGCCCAATGCTGAATGGTAAACACAAAGGTAAAGATATTGGTGCGGGTACAATTGTCTGGCAAATGCATGAAGAACTTAAAGCAGGCAAAATTGATTTAAATGAATTTCTGTCTGCCGAATCTGGTATGTCACGCTCGGCTGGTACATGCAACACCATGGGCACCGCTTCTACAATGGCGTGTATGGCAGAAGCTCTAGGCACTTCTTTACCACACAATGCGGCTATTCCAGCGGTAGATTCTCGTCGTTATGTGCTAGCTCATCTTTCTGGCATGCGCATTGTTGATATGGTTCATGAAGATTTACGTCTGTCTAAAATCTTAACCAAAGAAGCTTTTGAAAATGCAATTAAAGTCAATGCAGCTATTGGTGGTTCAACCAATGCGGTTATTCACTTAAAAGCCATTGCTGGACGTATTGGGGTTGATTTACAACTCGATGATTGGAACCGTGTCGGCCGTGGCATGCCAACGATTGTTGACTTACAGCCTTCGGGTCGTTTTCTCATGGAAGAGTTCTATTATAGCGGTGGCTTACCAGCCGTGATCCGTCGTATGGGTGAAGCCAATCTCTTACCACATCCACACGCTTTAACCGTAAATGGTCAAGGCATTTGGGAAAATTGCCAGCAGTCACCTATTTATAACGATGAAGTGATTCGGAAAATAGACAATCCAATTCGCCAAGATGGCGGCATGTGTATTTTACGCGGTAATTTAGCCCCTAAAGGTGCGGTGCTTAAACCTTCTGCTGCAACACCTGAACTGATGAAACACCGTGGTCGTGCAGTCGTATTTGAAAACTTTGATGACTATAAAGCCCGCATTAATGACCCAGACCTAGATGTCGATGAAACTTGTATTCTAGTCATGAAAAACGCTGGCCCTAAAGGCTACCCAGGCATGGCTGAGGTTGGAAATATGGGATTACCACCAAAGGTTTTAGCCAAAGGCATTACCGACATGGTTCGTATTTCTGATGCACGTATGAGCGGTACAGCTTATGGCACGGTAGTGTTACATGTTGCCCCTGAAGCTATGGCTGGCGGACCTTTAGCAGCGGTTCAAAATGGTGACTTTATCGAACTTGATGCCTATGAAGGGAAACTTCACTTAGAAGTCAGTGATGAAGAACTTAAGCAACGACTTGAAAACTTAGCACCTCCAGCTGCACCAAGTTTTATTGGCGGCTACCGTAAACTCTATGTAGAACATGTTTTACAAGCTGACGAAGGTTGTGATTTTGATTTCTTGGTCGGCTGCCGTGGCTCAGAAGTTCCGCGTCATTCTCATTAATATTTGTTCTTGAAAAAGATGATCTTGTTAAAAGACAAGGTCATCTATACCATAGGATATTCAACGTGTCGTAATAGTGAAATATGAGTAAAGCTGACTATAAAAATCCTATTCCAAGCAAAAGCCAACATGCATTAATTGTTCAACAATTGGGATTAAAAATTGTTTCTGGAGAAATCTCAGAAAATGAAAAGCTCCCGAGTGAAGTTGATTTATGTGAGGAATATAAAGTCAGCCGCCCTGTCTTTCGCGAAGCAATCCGTGTTTTAAATGCGAAAGGCTTAACTTACTCAAGACCAAAAATCGGAACTGTAGTAAGGCCTAAAGAAGAATGGCATTTGCTTGATCCGGATGTATTGTTTTGGTTGATTCAAACGACGCCTGAACATGAGTTTTTTAAAACCCTTTCTACTGTACGACGCGTTTTGGAACCTGAGCTTGCTTATATTGCGGCAAGTACAGCAACAGATGAAGATATTAAGCGTATTAAACATGCCTATGATGGTATGGAAAAAGCGACAACAGTTGAAGAATTTATAGAGCCAGATATTCAATTTCACTTAGCAATTGCTAAAGCAACGCATAATGACTTGTTGGCTTATATGTCAAAAATGCTGGTTTTACCTTTACAAGAATCAATTCAAGTCACCAGTCTACGCCCAAATTTACAAGGCCATTCGTTACCTAGACATAAAGCGATTTTAACTGCAATTGAAAATAAAGATCCGCTCTCGGCTCGCCATGCTTCACTCGTTCAGTTAGACGACACCAAAATGGCTTACGATTTAATAAAAAAATAATTATATATTTATTATTTAAAGCCTGATGCTCAAAATTAAGTCATCAGGCTTTTTTATTTATAAATTAGAATACTTTTTTAACTGAGACAGTAAATGTCGAATCAATTGGATTTGAAATTGGTGCACCCGTCTCACCATTACTATACTTCTTATAGAACCCATCTTTATCCCAAGCTTTGGTATAGGCTAAACCAGTAGTCCAGCCATCACCTAAATCTTTAATCAGCTCGACTTTCATATCCTGAAAATTAGCTTCCGAGAAATTTTTAATTTTTTCATAGCCATAATGAGCACCAAAAGTCCAAGTCTCATTGATCGGCTGTGTAAAATTCAGGTCTAAATAACTTGATCCTCTTGATCGTTTACCCTCAGAACCACCCATCGTATTTGAGTTATAGCCTGCATAATCTGGTGTGTAAGTAATAAAATATTTAAGGGTGAAAGGTCCATAACCAATTTGAGGTACAATTTCGCCATAGTTATAGCTGGTACTACCTGTTTCAGATGTACTTTCGGCACCAGGATAGTAGTAGTAAAAAACCGTCATTCCAGCCGAAAACTTATCGAAAGTTTTGATATAACCTGTATAAAAATCCCATTCAACCGAGGCATCTCGCAAATAATTAGAGCTCACACTTGATACCCAAGTTCCGACAAAAAAACCATTCGGGTTGGCATAATCCAGTCCACCTTGCAAAGCAGGTTTACCCCAAGTCTGTTGAAAACCACGTGATATATATTGGCTAGCAAAAGTAACATTCGCGCTATATGGAGAAGTTTTTTCTTGTTCATTTAATTGTTCAGCATGCACAACACAGGTAGACATAATGAGAGAAGCTACGCCTAAAATTTTTCTCATCTATTAATTCCTTTTAAATATTACCTATAATCTTAAAGTTTTAAAATAACATGATAATTCAATTTAAAACGTATTAAAAAGTTATAAATTTAGATTTCTCGACACTTCTTCTTGGCTATAGATCTCTTCAATACAATCTAAAATTTTAGGAATATAAGAACTTTGGTCCATGTTACGCATGGATAGAGAAATGGGACTATAAGCTTCTAAATCTAAGATATTTAAATAAGTTAGATTCTTCATTCCAATATCACAAGCACTTTCTGGAATAATACAAATACCCTCGCCCGATGCTACCAAACCAAGCGCCATGTGAATTTCTCGTACTTCTGTCAGCTTGGCGGGGATTAAACCTAATTTGGTAAATAAAGCTTGAATAGTGGTCGAAAAATTAGGCTTAGGTGTCGTTGGATAAGAAAAAATCGTCTCATTGATAATTTGAGATAAATAAATTCCTGATTCTTGGTACTCACTTAAAGGATGTTTTTTATGAATCGCCAGTTTTAATTTTTCTTTTCTAAGTAAAAGCCTTTTAATTGCTGGGTCACTAATAGGCAATCGGCCAAAACCTAAATCGATTTTTCCTAACTTTAAAGCCTCGACCTGATCTCGTGTACCACATTCAATAAGTTCGACATGAATGTCAGGATTTTTTTGTCTAAATAGATAAATGACCTGCGGTAATCGCCCATAAAGAAGCGAACTCACATATCCAACTTTAACAACATTCTCGACCAGCTTCATTTTTTTAGCCATCGAAGCCGCTTGAGCCGTATGCGTCAAAATTTGAACGGCATGTTGGTAAAAAAACAGCCCTGCTTCTGTCACTTTTAATGGACGTGACCCTTTCACAAACAAATCAATGCCTAATTCTTCTTCTAGTTTTTTGATTTGACGCGTGAGTGGTGGCTGGGCAATAAAAAGCTTCTCAGCCGCTTTTGTGAGACTTTGTTCTTCCACAACGGTAACAAAATAACGTAGATGTCTTAATTCCATTAATATACCTTTTTAGTATCTTAAAATACCGTTCTATATCTATTTTAGGCTATTACATTCTTCTATGGTATGTAAACAAGTTCGTAATAGTTGAAACTTCATGTATAGAACCATAGAAACCATACTTGTGGATATTCCAACTATCCGTCCTCACCAATTGTCTGTAACAACAATGCGTACTCAGACTTTGGTGCTCGTTAAAATTACGACCACGGATGGTATTGTCGGTTGGGGTGAAGCGACCACCATTGGTGGACTGAACTATGGTGAAGAAAGTCCTGAAAGTGTCAAAGCCAATATTGATACTTACTTTGCACCATTACTCGCATCAGTTAAAGATTTAAATGTTGCTCAAACACTAAAACTGATTCGTAAGAATATTAATGGTAACCGTTTCGCGAAATGTGCCATTCAGACCGCTCTACTTGATATTCAGGCAAAACGTTTAGGCGTGCCGTTAAGTGAAGTTTTAGGTGGCCGTCTGCGTAATAGTTTACCTGTACTTTGGACGCTCGCGTCTGGTGACACTGAAAAAGATATTGCTGAAGCTCGAAAAATGATTGAGTTGAAACGTCATAACACGTTCAAACTCAAAATCGGTGCACGCCATTTGCAACACGATGTTGATCATGTGATTGCAATTAAAAAAGCACTAGGTGCAGATATTAGTGTACGTGTTGACGTAAATCGTGCATGGTCAGAGCTGGAATGTATTCAAGGTATTCAACAACTGCAAGATGGCGGGATTGATTTAATTGAACAGCCTTGCGCTATTCAAAATACTGAAGCACTTGCTCGTTTAACGCGTCGTTTTGATGTTGCGATCATGGCAGATGAAGCTTTAACTGGCCCTGACAGCGCATATCGTATTGCAAAAAGTCAGGGTGCAGATGTATTTGCCGTGAAAATTGAACAATCAGGCGGTCTGATCGAGGCATGTGAAGTTGCCAAGATTGCAGGTTTAGCAGGAATCGATCTTTATGGCGGCACCATGCTTGAAGGCCCTGTAGGTAGCATTGCTTCTGCTCATGCGTTTGCAACCTTTGAAACATTAGCGTTTGGTACTGAATTATTTGGTCCGTTATTACTTACCGAAGAAATTTTGAAAGAACCGCTACGTTACGAAAACTTTGAATTGCACTTGCCAACGGCTCCCGGCTTAGGCATTGAAATTGATGAAGATAAAGTTGAGAAGTTACGTCGTTAAGGCAACAGGATAAGGAGTTTCCCATGTTATTTCATGTACGTATGGATGTGCATATTCCACTCGATATGCCAGCCGACAAAGCAAATGAAATTAAGGCCGTTGAAAAAGCCTATTCGCAAGACTTACAGCGTCAAGGTAAATGGCGCCACATCTGGCGTATTACAGGCCAGTACTCAAACATCAGTATTTTTGATGTCGAGAGCAATGAAGAATTGCACAATATTTTACAGGGATTACCACTTTATCCTTACATGAACATCGAAGTTATGGCGCTTAATCGTCACCCTTCATCTGTTCGTGATGATGATTCGTAATCTAAGAAAATAGTTTGAGTGTGTGGTCTGAAACACATTCAAAAACTAAATATATTTATTCAGAAGGTAACAAGGAACGTGGCAGCACTTATTCGCTAGCAAAACAACATGCCCGCAGCGCTGCCACCCAAAACCGTATTGCATACTTAAGGAGTTTTAGTATGAACCGTCAACAAATTGATGCGCTTGTAAAACAAATGAATGTCGACACTGCAAAAGGTGAAGTTGATGCACGTGTTCAACAAATTGTAGTGCGCCTTCTCGGGGATTTATTTCAAGCCATCGAAGACTTAGACATCCAACCTTCAGAAGTATGGAAAGGTTTGGAATATTTCACAGACGCAGGTCAAGCAAACGAACTTGGTCTTTTGGCAGCTGGCTTAGGTTTAGAGCACTATCTTGATTTACGTGCTGATGAAGCTGATGCAAAAGCTGGTGTTACGGGTGGCACCCCTCGTACCATTGAAGGCCCACTTTATGTAGCTGGTGCGCCTGAAACCGTTGGTTTTGCGCGTATGGATGATGGTACTGAGTCTGGCAAAATCGATACCTTAATTATTGAAGGTACGGTAACCGATACTGATGGCAATATCATTGAAAATGCTAAAGTTGAAGTATGGCATGCTAACAGTTTGGGTAACTACTCATTCTTTGATAAGTCTCAATCTGACTTCAACTTACGCCGTAGTATTTTAACTGATGCTGATGGTAAATATGTCGCATTAACTACAATGCCAGTCGGTTATGGTTGCCCTCCTGAAGGTACAACTCAAGCCCTTCTTAACAAGTTAGGCCGTCATGGTAACCGTCCATCTCACGTTCACTACTTTGTTTCTGCGCCAGGTTACCGCAAGCTAACTACTCAATTCAACATTGAGGGTGATGAGTACTTATGGGACGACTTTGCCTTCGCAACTCGTGATGGCTTAGTGGCAACAGCAGTTGATGTAACTGACCCTGCTGAAATTCAACGCCGTGGTTTAGATCACGCTTTCAAACACATCACATTTAACATCGAACTTGTTAAAGATGCCGCTGCTGCTCCTTCAACTGAAGTTGAACGTCGTCGTGCTAGTGCTTAATTGAAAGTGTATGTGAGTTAAAAGTTCGCTTTTGACTCACAAAATTTATTCCATTTATTACTACCATTAAGAATTTAAATAAATTTTTAGCGGTAGTAATAACATCACGTTACCTCATGCTCTAAGGTTTCTCACATGATTGACAAAAGTAAGTCCTCACTAAGCGAGGTACTATCGCAGATTAAAGATGGCGCGACCATCCTGATTGGTGGTTTTGGTACCGCAGGACAACCCGCTGAACTCATTGATGGACTCATTGAACTGGGTATAAAAGACCTGACTATTGTGAGTAATAATGCCGGTAATGGCGATTATGGTCTGGCTAAACTGCTTAAGGCTGGTTCGGTTAAAAAAGTAATTTGCTCTTTCCCACGCCAGTCAGACTCTTATGTGTTTGATGAGTTGTATCGTGCTGGAAAGGTCGAGCTTGAAGTGGTTCCACAAGGTAATCTGGCTTGTCGTATTCAGGCAGCAGGTATGGGACTTGGGGCTGTGTTTACCCCAACTGGCTTTGGAACACTTTTAGCTGAAGGTAAAGAAACCCGTCAGATCGATGGTAAAGATTACGTACTCGAATATCCGATCAAGGCTGACTTCGCCTTGATTAAAGCTTACAAAGGCGACCGCTGGGGCAATCTGGTTTACCGTAAATCTGCACGTAACTTTGGCCCGATTATGGCCATGGCTGCTGATGTCACGATTGTTCAGGTTTCTGAGGTGGTTGAGCTAGGTGGCTTAGATCCTGAGCACATCATCACCCCAGGTATCTTTGTTCAGCACGTTGTTCAAGTACAGCCCGCACAGTAAGCAATAAGGAGAAATAACATGAGCTACCAGAAACTCAGCCGTGACCAGATTGCAAAACGTGTGGCACAAGATATTCCAGATGGCGCCTATGTGAACTTGGGTATTGGTTTACCAACCAAGATCGCGAGCTATTTACCTAACGATAAAGATATTTTCCTTCATTCTGAAAATGGCCTGTTGGCTTTTGGCCCACCGCCAGCAGCAGGTGAAGAAGACCCTGAACTGATTAATGCGGGTAAAGAGTTTGTGACCATGCTTGAAGGCGGCAGCTTTTTCCACCATGGCGATTCATTTGCCATGATGCGTGGTGGACACCTTGATATTGCCGTGCTTGGCGCATTTCAGGTTGCAGCGAATGGTGACTTGGCGAACTGGCACACGGGTGCGCCGGATGCGATTCCTGCGGTAGGTGGTGCGATGGATTTAGCTGTAGGTGCTAAAAAAGTATTTATCACTACCGACCATGTGACCAAGCAAGGTGAGCCTAAGATTGTGGCTGAGCTAAGCTATCCAGTTACCGGTAAACATTGCGTTGACCGTATTTACACCGATCTTTGCGTGATTGATGTGACCAAAGAAGGTTTAAAGGTGATTGAGAAAGTGGAAGGTCTTAGCTTTGATGAGTTACAGACTTTAACTGGTGCAACTTTGATTGATGCGACTCAAGGGTAAGTTTAAACAGCATAGCCAATGCTACTACCGTCATTGCCTGTAAATGATAGTGGTCTTCGAAAGCCCTTTGTATAGGCAATACCTTACTTTTTAAGGATAAAAAGTAACAAAAATCCTTTGTTACTCAGACACAACATCCCTGTTGTGCTGAGTAACACGGCGACATCCATGTCGCCAACGCGAAACACTGAATGGAACTCTTTGAATACGGTTCTTGCTTATTAATTTGGATTTTACCGTAATTCGCTATTGTGACAGGCGACATGGATGTCGCCCGTTGGACAGGGAGGCATGGAAGCCTCCTCTGTTCAACAAAGGTTTTTGGTTACTTTTTTAAAAAAGTGACAAGAATTAGCTACTGGCATTTGACTCAACACGATAAGACTCTGTCATGACTACTTTTAACTTAGTAACTATGATGATCACCAGCAAAATCTGGAAAAGTCTAACAATGTGGCAATGACAGCAACAGATTTCAAAATGGAAATGTAAGAATGAAAAACGCTTATATCATCGATGCCATCCGTACTCCATTCGGCCGTTATGCCGGTGGCCTTGCACCTGTCCGTGCCGATGACCTTGGCGCTGTACCGATTAAAGCACTCATGCAGCGTAACCCGAATGTAGATTGGGAACAGGTCGATGATGTGATCTATGGCTGTGCCAACCAAGCCGGTGAAGATAACCGTAATGTCGGTCGTATGTCAGCACTGCTTGCGGGTTTACCGTATCAGGTTCCAGCAACGACCATTAACCGTTTGTGTGGTTCTTCACTCGATGCCATTGCCATTGCTGCCCGTGCCATTAAAGCAGGTGAAGCGAACTTGGTGATTGCAGGTGGTGTGGAAAGCATGAGTCGTGCACCTTATGTGATGGGTAAGTCTGACAGTGCTTTTGGCCGTAACCAGAAGATTGAAGACACCACCATGGGTTGGCGTTTCATTAACCCTAAACTTAAAGAATTGTATGGTGTAGACACCATGCCCCAGACTGCCGAAAACGTGGCTGAACAGTTTAACGTTAATCGTGCAGCTCAGGACCAGTTTGCCTTGGTGAGCCAACAACGCACCGCAAGCGCGCAAGCCAAAGGCTTTTTTTCTAAAGAAATCGTGGCAGTTGAAATCCCTCAGCGTAAGGGTGATGTTGTTGTGATTGATACCGATGAACATCCACGTGCGTCGACCACACTTGAAGCTTTAAGCAAACTTAAGCCTGTTGTTAAAGTAGATGGTTCAGTGACTGCAGGTAATGCTTCTGGGATTAACGATGGTGCAGCCGCATTGCTGATTGCTTCTGATGAAGCAGTTCAAGCCTACAATCTAAAACCACGTGCCAAGATCATTGCTTCAACAGCGGTGGGTGTAGAACCACGCATTATGGGTTTTGCTCCGGCACCAGCGATTAAAAAATTACTGAAACAAGCTAATCTGACTTTAGATCAGATGGATGTAATTGAGCTGAATGAAGCCTTTGCTGCACAGGCTTTGGCAGTCACTCGTGATTTAGGTTTGCCAGATGATTCTGACAAGGTAAATCCAAACGGTGGTGCCATTGCTTTGGGTCATCCACTTGGTGCATCAGGTGCACGTCTTGTGACTACAGCCCTAAACCAGCTTGAGCAAACAGGCGGTCGTTATGCCTTATGTTCAATGTGTATTGGTGTAGGTCAAGGCATCGCTTTGATTATTGAACGTGTTGAAGCACATTAAGGAGAAACAAATGCCATCTTTTCAATCTGCCGATGCACACATTAACTATCAAACCTTTGGTGAACCGTCTTCCCCTGCTCTGGTTTTTTCCAACTCTTTGGGCACCAATTATGGCATGTGGCAAAAACAGTTTAATGAGTTAAAAGATCAATTTTTTGTGATCTGCTATGACACTCGTGGTCACGGTTCATCATCTACGCCTGACGGCCCATATACTCTAGAGCAATTAGGTGAAGATGTTGTCCGTTTACTGGATCATCTGAATATTAGCAAAGCTGCTTTCTGTGGTATTTCAATGGGCGGTTTAACCGGTCAATGGCTGGCAATTCACTACCCTGACCGTTTTAGTCATGTGGTTGTGGCAAATACTGCCGCTAAAATTGGACAAGAACAGGCATGGCTTGACCGTGCAAAATTAGTACGTGAGCAAGGTTTACAACCGATCGCAGCTACAGCAGCTTCGCGATGGTTTACAGATCCCTTTATCCAAAGTCATGCTTCAATTGTCAACAACCTGTGTAACGACTTAAGTGCTGGCAGCGCAATGGGTTATGCCAATTGTTGTGAAGCTTTGGCTAAAGCGGATGTCCGTGAGCAGTTAAAAGACATTAAAATTTCTATATTGGTGATTGCTGGAACTCAAGACCCTGTAACAACCGTTGCAGATGGCCAATTTATGCAGCAACGCATTCCACAATCAAAACTTGCAGAAATAGATGCTTCTCATATTTCCAATGTAGAGCAACCAGAAGCTTTTAATAAAATCTTAAAGGATTTTTTATTAGGTTAGTTTTAACGATTCAAAAAAATGGCCTTTATAGGCCATTTTTTATATCTTAGTTTTTATATTAAAAATTAATACCGAATCATGACCGATTTTAATTCAGTGTAATCTTCAATAAATGCATCTGAAAACTCTCTGCCAATTCCTGAAGCTTTTACCCCGCCAAATGGAACTGATGGATCTAAGAAAGTATGCATATTGACCCACAAGGTCCCTGCTTCAATCTTAGGAATTAAACGCAAAGCTTTAGATAAGTCATTTGTCCAGATACTTGCGGTTAAACCAAAGCGCGACTGATTCATCAGTTGAACGAGTTCTTCATCAGTTTCGAATGGCATTACCCCGACTACTGGACCAAACGTTTCTTCTGAAAATAAAGGATCATACGTATTTTTAAAGGAAATCAAAGTCGGCTGTACAAAATATCCTGTCTGATCTAGAGTCTCACCCCCAGCAATAATCTGGTTGTTGGCTTTAGCCATATCTAAATAATGTTTCACTTTATGAAAATGTGGCTGATTAGAAAGTGGACCAAACATACTTCCTTCATCCATAGCCGATCCAATTTTAAAACTAGAGAGTGCTTTAGAGAGTTTCTCGACAAGTTCATCATGTTTTGTACGGTGTACAAAAAAGCGCTCTGGGGATGCACAAACTTGACCTTGATGTACAAAAGTTGCTTGCAACAAAGTCGGTAAAATCTCATCTATATTTGCATCGGCCAAAACGGCTATGGCATTTTTACCACCCAGCTCCAGACTTACACGGGTTAAATCGCTACTCATCGCGAGTTTACCAATGGCAATGCCTGTTGGTACTGAACCTGTAAATGAGACTTTCTTAACGAGTGGCGACTCAATTAAATATTGTCCCGTCTCGCCCTTACCCGTAACCACATTAATTACACCGGCTGGGATACCTGCCTCAATGGCAAGTTCAGCTAAACGTAATAAAGATAGGCTGGCAAACTCACTTGGTTTAAGCACAATGGTACAGCCAGTTGTTAAAGCTGAACCGATTTTCCAAACGCCAATCATCAGTGAAAAATTCCAAGGCACAATCCCTGCAACCACACCAATCGGTTGTCTTAAAGTAAAGGCCGTATATTTCTCACCTTGCATAGAAGGAATAGAGGGCTGCATAGTTTGACCATTAATTTTGGTTGCCCAACCAGCAAAATATCTCAAGAAAATAACAGATTGTGCGACTTCAAGGTGTCGTGAAATATTGATAAGTTTTCCAGTAGACAACGATTCAAGCTGTGCAAATTCTTCACCATATTGCTCAATTAAATCGGCTAGCTTGTTCAGTTTAACGCCACGTTCATACGGTGTCGTTTCAGCCCAAGCATTTTGAAAAGCATGTTCAGCACTTTTCACCGCATTTTCGACATCGTGTTGACTACCAATACTAATTTGAGCAACAACTTGTTCAGTCGATGGATTTACAATATCCACTTTATCTAAAAGCTCGGCAGCAACTAACTTTCCATCAATAAAATGTCCATGTTGACGTGCCATAAATTGCTGTACGCTTTCTAAAATCTGAACTTCACTCATTTTCTTTTCCTCTTTTAATTTCTAAATATTGATATGACAGCAACTAAGCGACTTGATTCAAAATAAAGTCTGCACCGCGTTCACCAATCATGATGGCAATTGCGTTGGTATTGCCGCTTGGAACTTGTGGGCAAATAGAACAATCCACCACACGTAAGTTTTTAAAACCATGTACTTTAAGGGTCTGATCTGTGACCGAATCTTGCGGGGCATTGCCCATTTTGCAGCTACCCGCGGGGTGATAGACCGTTTTAATGTTTTGGCGCATCCATCGATCAATCGCTTCAATATCATCAGGATCGATATTTGCAGGCTCAACGACTTCTTTGACAATCGCTTTCAATGCTGGTTGTTGTAATAGGCGAAGTCCAGCCTGTACCGCACGGATATTGGCGTCAATATCTTCTTGGTGACCTAAATAATTAGGATCAATGACAGGTAAATCTTTAGGATCTTTACTGCTTAAACGTAAAGTCCCACGTGCTTTTGGCTGTACATGTCCGACTTTAATGGTAAGGCCATGTGCCTGAGCAACTGCTTTTTCACCTGGGGTATTATCGAAATTATCCAGCACAGGTAAAAAATGAAATTGGACATCAGGTCGACCATTGTTATTGGTGTCAATAAAACCACCACCTTCTAGAATATTGGTGGTTAGCAATCCTGAACGTGTAAAACACCACTGTAAAAAGTGTCGTACAGCGGTTAAACCTTGGTCTTCACCGAGCAGACTATTATTGGTTGTTACTGTTGCATTGACCGACATGTGCAAATGGTCGTGAAAATTTTCACCTACAGGTAAGTCACGAATGCATTCTATTCCGAGTTCATCTAAATGCTGTTTTGGACCAATTCCCGAAAGTAATAAAACCTTAGGGCTGCCAATAGCACCAGCGCTCAGAATGACTTCTTTTTGAGCCTGTACAGTAATTGGTGATTTACCCCCAACGCTATAAGTCACCCCAGTAACCTGATCACCTTGAGTTTCAATTTTATGGACTAAAACATCCGTAATCACCGTGAGGTCTGGGTGGTTTTCGACTGACTTTAAATAGGTTTTAGAAGTACTCGCCCGAGAACCGTTTTGAGTAGTAGTTTGATAAAATCCTACGCCCGCCTGATCCCAACCATTAATATCATTAACATAGTTCATTCCCATTTGTTGACCTGCTTTAATACAAGCAAGCGTTAAAGGATGGCGATAGCGGTTTTCACTGACAGGTAAAATGCCATCTTGTCCGTGATATTCATCAGCAAGACTTTCATTTTTTTCTGCTTTCTTAAAAAAAGGTAGTACATCCTGATAAGACCACTGATTGCATCCCCACTCTGAGGCCCATAAATCATAATCCTGACGTTGGCCTCGGCAATAGATCATTCCATTGACCGAGCTTCCACCTCCCAACACTTTTCCTTGTGCAAGGATCATTTCACGATGATTACAATATTTCTGCGGAACAGTCATGTATTGCCATGATTTTTGCTGGAATACTTTAACTACCGTCGCAGGTATAGTATGAAACATACTGCTATCTCGGCTTCCAGCCTCTAGAACAAGAACACGCCCTGCTTTGGCTTCTAATAGTCGTGCTGCGACCACACAACCTGCTGAGCCAGCACCAATCACGATATAGTCATATTGTTGATTCATCTGATTTCATCCTAATTTTATTTCTATGAATGCACCGCCAATAAACACGGTCTCCTTCGCTCTGATTTAATAGATGTATTGCAGAATCAACTGCGCATACACATTGGTCTTGTCATCGTAGTTTTGAGTACCACCACTATGGATATCGTGTTTTGGTTTATAGAGTCCCACTAAAGGAATAACATTGAATTTTTTATTAACCGACCAGACTGAAAAGACATCTAGCTCATGTCCATCTACATTGGTTAAAGACTTATTTACTGTTTTGAACTTATAGGCCAAAGCACCCAGCATAAAATTTTCTTTCAAGTTCATCATGTAAGAAACTTGATGAATATCTGCATTTTTATTGAATGGACCAGCATAGTTTCCGGCAACTTCGCCTTGAAACCATGTACCAAACCCGACTGTATTTCCATAAAACATGGTGTCGTATTGGTCTGAAAAATGACTAAAACGGTAGCCTAATGAGGGGGTATATTTTGAAGATAAAAAATTATAGTTCAGCGCTAAGTAGCCAGCATTTTCGTGGCCATCTTTTTTATCTTGTACAACAAACTCAGTTTTAACTTGTAGTTCTGGCAAAGGTTGATAATTCAAGCGTAAAGCATAATTCTTAAGATCTTCGCGCCCTGAAACCTGTTCAGTATCTTCAAGGTCTAATACATTTAAGTAAGTGAAACCAACACCCTTATCTTTAAGCTGATACATCAGATCAGTCACAAATAGTTCAGGTGAAAATTGTGCTTTATTATCTGACTTTAGATAAGCCAGCTTTAGCGTTGTATTTTCTTGCGGTTTGTATTGAAGCAAACTTGTAAAATCAAAGCTTCGACGAGCTGCCAGATAATATGCTCCGCCCCGATCTAGTGCGCCATCCGCAGGCGCTTTACCAAGATTTAACGCATCACCCGCAATAAAGAATCCGTCACCAATCATGATATTTTGTCGACCAATACTTAAATCATAAGTCGTCAACTCGTCTTTATTAGTGCCGTCTTTAAAACCAATGATCCATTCATTCACATCCGTTTTACGTTCCTTACCATTACTATTTTGGCCGGCGTCACCATCACCAAATGTAGCCGAGCTAATACCGCTCAAACTTGCATAGAGCTGATTATTTTTGAAGGTATATTGCCATTTAGCGCCATATTTAAGATGGCCTTCTTGCCAATTGATTCTTTCATCATCTAGGTTTTCGCCGTTATAGCTTTTACCGCTACTAAAAGCCCCAAAAGTTGCTTCAAAAGTCGGTTTAATTTCAAACTCACCTGCATGCACGGTTGAAAAAAATGAGACAAAGAGAGCCCCTCTCATAACTTGAGAAAGTAGAGTTTTCATACAAAATTCCTTTTTTGCGAATGGTCTACTAGACCCTAAGAATGGGTAATCAATAAGTTACCCATTCTTAGTTAATGTGCATTTTTAGTGATGGTCATGCTGCGTGTTTTGCTCTTCTTCACCCAAGTTTAAAGTCGGGGTATTGTCAAAGAAGTTCCAAGGTTTGATGAGTGTATTCACCCACTCTGTCGGCATAATTGGCCATTCTTCAGCACGTGCCACATGGGTTGTGCCTGTTGTCATCCACACTACAAGGTCTTTATTTTCAATATTTTCATTGTTGCCAATGAACTGTCCTAACCCTGTGTCATGAGTCGAACGATTTGAATATTTCCCTTCAGGATAGCGTTCGTCTGGATTGTACTGAGTCACCCAAATTTGCTTATCCATAAAGTTCAAACGTTTAAATAACCATTCATCTTTAGAGAAATTGGCTCCTTTTGCCACAGGGTGTGTTCCACCTGCAAACGGAATGAGTTGGTAAGAAACCGGATTGCCTAATTTATTTTCCTTGTTGAAATTCGTGAGTAAGCGAATAGTGGATGGATCAAATTTTTCAGCCGCATTTTGCTCATTGGTAATGACTTTACTATCAATTTGCATTGAGCTTGTACGAACACCACCTTTGTCATTGGCTTTCACTACAGGGTCCATATGCATAAAGCTGTTGTTTTCCCCATCTACATCCATGTCTAAACGGAAGTTATAAATGTGCTGATGCGTTGTACCCACAATATTATGGTCAATTAAAGTTCCATATTTGGTGTCTTCTTTGGCAGTACTGTCATGCATGGTGCGTGATTTAACGCCTTTAACAGCTTCAATACCTGTTGCACCCGCATTAATTCCAATTACACCATTTTGAGCAAATACCCAGTCAAACATGTAATCGTAGTTCCCCACTGTACTAATCCAGCGCACGACAAGTTCACGGCGGGCTTCACTGGCATCTTGGTTACCAAAAATTTCGTGATGTTTATATTCAGGCCCTGCATAACGTTCAAATACAGCAATGGCATTTGGAATCACTTGTGGCTGGCCTTTGTAGTCTGCAATCACAGCATCAAGTAAAACAGCATTGTCGGGTGCATCTGTTCCCGGAAGAATAGATGAGGTAAGTGTTCCCATACCATATTCGCCAGAGTCCAAATAAGATTTGAAGTACCATCCAATATCAGGGTCACCATATGGAACCACCATTCCACCCAAGTTCCCTTCATACATGACTTTACGCTTTACACCCTTATCTTTGTAAGTCACGGTTGAAAGCTGTAAGCCAACACGAGAATCTAACGCCACATGCAAACACCAGTTGCCCCAATGTATGGTTTGGCCAGTAATGCTAAAGTTCTTGCCCTCAGGTTCAGTAATATTGAGTGGTTTTAGCTTACTTGCTACGGGCTTATTCGACATATAAGGTCGATTTGCCATTGGCACAGGAATGATCGCACCTTCTTCAATCTTGATAATTTTTTCTTTATCTAAATCGACTACAGCAACTAGGTTCTCAATAGGATGCGCCCAATAGTTACCATCGCCTACATCGAGATAAGCGACAACTTTTAATATATTGAGTTGTTTATCAAGTCCATCTTTACCGCCAAAATATCCAACAGTTAGCGGTGTAGCAATCACTTTCTTCACATCGGTAATGCCGCGTTTCCGTAAAGCTTCCTGATATTCTTTACTTGTCTCAATTACGCGTTGTACCGCTTCAAAATTATCGAGCAACACCATTCCATGGGTGTCTTTAAGTATATTCCATTTGGTAACTTGTTGAGTGTTAAGGTTAACTTCACCTTCAATCGCTTGACTACCTTTTAACAAAATAAATGAGGCAATACGATCTTCTTTAAATTCTTTGTGATTAATAAAGTAATCCCAGACTTTCGCTTTTTCTGGTTCTTTAAGCTTTAACTCGGCAAAACGCATATTTTTATAGGCGTATTTCGAGCGATTAATCACATCAAAGGTCTTTTTAATTTCGTCAGAATTTAAGCTATTGAGCGGGTGAAACGTATTTTCAATTTTAAAAGTTTGATCTAAACCAGACTGGAATACTTCATTAAAAAAATCTTTCCCAATAACTGGTTTACCATCTTTAATTAATAACGGCACACTAAGCTTGAAAGGTTTGCCATTCACCAAAACCTGATCTGAATTAGGTTTAGCTCGAACTACCATAGAGCCTTTGGTGATCATATACGTATTGGTAAAATCGTCTTTAACAACTTTAGCGCCTTGCTCACTCATGTTTTGATAAAGTGAGACCATTTCGGCATGTCCACCATGAGCAAACGCTTGAGTATTGAGTCCCCAAAAGCTTGCAGCGATTGATAAGTTAAGTGCCAGTATTTTTTGTATGTCATTCAATAATCGTTGTTTACGCATGGGTTTCATCCTTTTCCTCTATCCCTGAACTATCTGCATCAGACAGTTAAAATGCACTTTCCTGTGAGTAAAATTCATTAGACCAACTTAATAGTTTTATGGTTATTAAGCTTATCTAACCTGCTCTAATGAATTTAATTTCAACACAGTTACATAGGGCTAGCTTGTTCAAGAATGACGTCGAACTTGTCTAAAAATGACATTGAGAGATGAAAGATTTAAACCGACATACCCTCTCTAAATTCTTTAGGAGAAATACCATAAGTCTTTTTAAAGATTTTTGAGAAATGAGCACCGTCCCAAAAACCCCATTTCAAGGCAACTTGGGTAATTGAGCTTTGTTTATTTCTTTTATCAAGCAAATCTGCTTTGACCTTTTCTAGGCGTTTGAGCTGTATATATTTGTTAATAGATAAATTTTCTTGAAGAAATAGACGGTAAAGATGACGCAGCGATACCCCAATATGTTCTGCAATTAATTTAGGGGTTAAATCTGGTTTTGCTAAGTTTTCTATAATATAACGCTCGGCTTTTTCCATCAGGTTATTTGAGCTATTAATATTTTTATAATTAATTGTGGGTTTGATTAAGGCAATTAACGCATCTTCAAAAGCATTACCGTCTTCGGTTGCGTACCAAAGTTTGATGTTTTCGGGAGACATATTTTTCAAAATATTTTTGAGTAAAAAACCGCTCATATTTTGAGTAATCAGTTTTCCAAAATATTCGGTACTAATATTTTCTTTAAGTAATTTTTCACGCGACAGGTGTACTGAAATCTGGCTGACTAACCCTTGCGGGTACATCGAAATGGTTTCGACCGGGTCGACCAACACAATATCGCCTTCATTCAGGCTTAGCGTTTCATTTTTATATTCGAGCAGCATTTTTCCCGAATACTGCAAAATCAAAAAGCAAAAACGATTATTCACTCGATCGATTTCATCGGCTTTTCGGACAATCTTATTTGCATTATTTCTAATGAACGCAATTTCGGTATCACCCAATAAAAAGCATTGAACTTCACCGATGAATAAATTACGGGTTCCGTCAAAATCGGTTTCAAAATTGCCGCACACACTTTTAATATGGTGCGTCCATGTGAGTAATGCATCGCTTACATATTGGTTCATCCTTTACCTCTCTATACATGTGCCACCGCTCAAAATTTTGCGTTTGTAGTGGTGCACTGTCTTGGCTTATTTGCAATCTTGTTTTATTGATAAACAAATTGTGTGCCAAAAATTCCTTATCCTTGGAATTGTTTTGATGATAGTCAGCTAGATATGAAGAAGCTGATAAATCAATTCAATTTATCAGCTTAATGGGACTTATGCTACTCCTGCGAAATCTCGTAGCATGGTAATAAAAATATCCTTTTGTTCCTCAGAATACTTTTTAAACACCTCATTTTGGTGGCTATCGGCAATATCAAACAAATACTGCGCCGTTTGTTTACCTTTCTCGGTCAGTGCGTATAAATTATCGTGATCAACCAATAAGCCTTCAAATTTTAGAATTTCAGCCGACCTTTCAACTTCTTGCATTGGCATAGCAATATCGCGCGGTAAATCTTCTTTACTTGAAGCAGTACCACTGGCTAAAACGAGTAAAAGACGTGATTCACTGGTACGGAAACCAGAAGCCATTTGCTTAGGAATATAGTCAGTTTGATAGGCTTTAAATGCACGACTCATCAAATAGCAGACATTATTATATAAGTGCCCATAATGTGTTTGGTCTATGCCGTTCTCTTCAGTTTGCTTAACTTGAAGGCTTGGATGCGGCATGACACAAGAATATGCGCCTTGATGATAGACCAATGGGCTTCGGCCTTGGTCATGAAAACGAACCACTTTACCAACAATAATCCAGTGGTCACCACCTTCGATCACTTCATAACGTTCGCACTCAAACACAGCAGAACAATTTTCTAAAATGGGTGCGAGCCCTGCACCAAGTTGAAAATTGGTGTCTGCAAATTTATCAATATTCCGTCTCGAAAACTTATTAGATAGCTCAATTTGCGTGCCTGATAAAATATTGACTGCAAAATGTGTCGCTTCTTCAAATACTGAAAAACTTGACGATTTTTTATCAATACTCCACAAAATAAGTGGTGGGTCAAGCGACACCGAGTTAAAACTATTTGCGGTTACACCGACTTTCTCACCTTGTGCATTTTGTGCAGTAACAATGGTAACGCCTGTTGCAAAGTTTCCTAATGCTCGTCGGAACTGTAGTGGATCGACCGTAAACTCATCTATTTGTTGTAATACATTCATCATCTTTCTCCTAAACCTTCTCTTACATCCATATAAATCGCGAGAGCATTAGATATCTAAAACTAGTCTCGGTGTTTTAGAGCGCGAACAGCACACCAATATTTGTTCATTGCTGGCTTTTTCTTCATCAGTAAAATAAACATCTCGATGATCAGGTTCACCTTCAATCACATCGCACATGCAGGTTCCGCATACGCCCTGCTCGCAAGACATCTCAATCTCGATGCCTTCTTTAGCCAAAGCCTGCAAAATGGTTTCACCTGCTTCAACCATAATGATTTTTCCGCTACGCTCAGCCACTACCTCAAATGAATCTCCAGAAGTGTCAGTTTCAACTTGGAAATATTCTTTGTGGATTTGCTGCTCAGGAAAATCGTGAGTCGTGGCAAGGTTAATCACCCAGTCCATGAAACCGACTGGACCACACGTGTAAATATGGCTTTCCGAGTCAATATCTTTAATGGCAGATTCAAAAAATGCTCTGTGGCTTGCACCTTCGGATTTAAAATGGAAGGTTGTATATTTTGCTAACTCACCATTTTTAATTTCATCAACAAAAGCACAGTGTTCAGGGCTAGCACCACAGTAGTGAAGCTCAAATGATTCGCCCTCATGTGCAAGTTGATAGGCCATCGTGATTAACGGCGTAATCCCGATTCCACCGCCAATCAATACACTGTGTTTGGCTTTTAAAAGTGGAAATAAATTTTTTGGTTCACTGACCTGAATTTGCATGCCATCTTTAATTTCATCAAAAGCCGAGACTGAGCCACCACGTGATTCAGGGTCACGTAAAATTCCAAGGCGGAACTTACCTTCATCATTTGGATTTTGGCAAAGTGAATATTGGCGCACCATACCATTTGGTAAGTGCACATCAATATGCGCACCCGCTTCAACTTTTGGTAATATTGCAGAAGTGGCAGATTCAAATTCCATAACTGCAATATTTCCACCTTCTACATGGCGATTTTTAACGACAACATCATAAAGTGTAGTCATGATTTAACTCCCTTTTCATGGTTAAGCGATTGGCTTAACGCATGAATAAACCACCGTTAATATCCCATGTTGCACCAGTTACAAACCCCGCATTTGGACTCGCGAGCAAGCCACAAGTTTCAGCAATGAAATGCATACTTCCTAAAGCTTTAACCGGAATATTCTGGATGAACTGTTCCATTTTTTCGTCAGACACTACGCTATGAACGATTGGTGATTCCATCGGTCCCGGTGCAACCGCATTGACAGTTACCCCTTTTGCCGCAAACTCTTTGGCAAAAATTTTGGTTAACGTCACAATCGCGCCTTTGGTTGCCGCATAGTGTGCACCCGTTGCAGTACCACCATTTTGTCCCGCTAAAGACGCCATATTAATGATGCGTCCATAGCCTTTTTTGGCCATGTATTGACCAATAATTTGACAAGCTTGAAAGGTGCCGCGTTGGTTGACTTGGGTCACCCAATCAAAATCTGCTGCGGTAATTTCTAATACTGGCGTTGCTTTGGTGACAGTGGCATTGTTAATCAACACATCAAGTTTAGAAAATTTCTCTTCAATCCATTGCACCGCAGCATGAAAATCTGCTTCGACAGAAATATCTAATTTCAAGGGAAACATATTTTGTGCATATTGACTTTGCGCCTTGGCATTTTCGGCTTTTTCAAGCGTACTTGCTGACAAAATCACTTGATGGCCTTGGCTCGCAAAATATTCAGCAATCACATTGCCGAGTCCAGAAGCAGCACCTGTCACTAAAACAACTTGTTTCATGTTACTGCTCCTAAAGAATGTAGCTAATACCAGCTAAGGTATCGGTAGAATTAACCAAGTTAATGATTTTACGATTAATCTTAAAACCTGTAGCCTCATCACGAGTCAAATGGTAAGTAATATCTGCTGTGTAATGCTTGAGGTTTTCTTTACGAAATTCACGTAAGTTTTGAGCACAACGCAAAACGATTTCATTATCTTGGTCTTGAATAACACGTACACGAGAAACACTACGCACAGTATTGGCTTTAGGTGCTGTAGAAATTGCTTCACCATTTTCAAGACGCTCTACACGTAAAGTACGCATATGATTATCGTCATAGGCATAATTTAAGTTGTTTTCGTAGTCAGTGAGGTTTGGGTCAATCGGAATGATATAAACACCTTTTTCATTCCATAAATTGAGCCATTCACGATATTCACTGTGATCTAACATATCTGCTTCAGCCCAGATGAAAGCAGTGACTTCATTTAATAATTGCAGATTCATATTCATTGCTCTCTCCTTAAGCCGTCATCATCTTTTTCCACTGCTGATATGCTGCACGCATACCTGTTTCAGCACTGACATCACTTTTTAAGCCATCTTCGGTTTTGACTTCGCCCGGTAAACCGCGGTTGAGCATGATCCATAAATCATTACCCGCATTGGCACCGTGTTGTACGCGCTCCCAAGCCTCTGAGTCATCTGGTGTACCAAAACCAAATGGACCTTGGAAATGTTCATGCAAACGTAGGCGGTATTGGTTGGCAATTTGCGGACCACCGTCCATCGTAATCACCGAGTGATGAATTTCTGTTTCAGCAACTGAAATTGGCTGTAACACTCGGAAGAACGCCATTGAACATGCGATGTTCGGAAATAAATTTAAGTTAAAACCAGAACCACCGACTGCACGAACAATACGGCGTACTTCTAACTCTTCATGACCTTCATCACGCAAAGCTTGAGCCAAGTCTTCGAAACGTTCTTGTATTGGACGTTCCATGAGTTCTTCGTCTAAATCGACAAGATCAGGAATCATCACCATCACACTGTGACCATTTCCTAAGTCTTCAACAAAGCCCGGTTGGTTTTCAAAGTTAAAGAGTTCTTCTGTTTTTTCATCTACAGAACTTAAGAATGACTTATGTACCAACGGGAAGTGATATGCATCGGTGGTATTTTCAAGCTGGATTTTCCAGTTACCCGGGAAACGGAAACGGTGTTCACCCAACACTTTAATTGGATAACCCGCTCCTTGTTTCATAAATAGGTCAATCCATTTTTTTGCTGGCCCAAGGAACTCTTCAAGCGGTTGAATGTCTTCTTTAAATGAAGCGAAGATCATGCCGTTATATTCTTCTACCCGTAGACTCACCAGTGGCAATTCAGACTTATCTAAACAATCGCCGTAGCTTTCCGGAGATGGCACACCACGTAAACTGCCATCAAGTGCATAACTCCAACCGTGGTACGGACATACAAAACTATTGGTTTTTCCTTTTTTATGTTCGCATACGGTTGCGGCACGGTGACGGCAACGGTTTAAAAGTACATGGACTTTCTTTTTACGGTCACGCACCACAACCACAGGCTGTTTACCAATGTTAATCGTTTTATAGCTTCCACCTTCTGGAATTTCGCTGGCATGCGCAACCCACACCCAAGTGCTATAAAAGATTTTTTCCATTTCTTCATCAAAAATGCGTTCATCTTTATAAAGAGAAGTATGGGCACGGTCACTTAGAACCAAAGTATCGTAATCAGTGCCAATGTTATGCGTTGGGATAATACTGTTCATATCAATAGTCCTTTTAAATATGTCCTGGGTCATTCCTGGGAAGGTACCGGCAATTCAGCTTCACTGTGCCAATGCGATACGGGACGACTGAAAATATTCTGTGTTTGGAAATGTTTAATTTTCCATGTTCCATCTGCTTGCTTTTGAAACTTCACATTGAGCTTTGCTGCATTCAGATGACTACGGCCATCTTTAAAGGTTGAAGTTTGCAACATCAGCCAAGAAGCATTTGCATAGCCTTGGTTTACATAAATTTGTTCTGAATTGACAAAGTGTGCATTCATCACAAAGTGAGATTCTTTTTGGGTATAGCTTTTAAACATGTCGTAAATCGACTGCCAAGAATCATAACGGCCAAAAGATTTGGCATATTTCTCGCCAATACCTTCCCAAATACAGTCTTGATCAAAAAGATTCATCAACTCGTCAAGATCTGTATTTGCATTGAGCTCATCGCAGATTTCCATATAACGGTTCAGGCAGTTGCGAATGGCGTTGTGCGCTTCTAACTGTTCTAGTCGCTCTAAAATTTCTGCAAAATTCACTTTGTCATTCATTGCCATCGCCTTAACGTTGGATAATTAATTCGCGCCCAACACGAGCTTCAACTTTGCAATATTTCCAAAGTTTGTATGGCCCTTCACCCACCACCGTCGTTCTAAACAAATTACAAGCCGCATGTACTGTTTCAATATCTGGAACATCTGCAAGCAAGTACGTGGTCCAAGGCCAGCCAGCACTTGGGCCAACCATGCTTTGGTCATCATCAAGATTTCCAAAAACATGTACGCCCGGTAAGTCATGAATGCCATTCCACATTTCACCAAACGCTGCCCAAACTGCTTTTGCTTCAGCAGGTTCTGCGTCAAAAAAGTTTTGGTTAATACCCATGCAGAACAAAACGCGTAATGATTTTTTAGCTTCCATCTCAATATCCTTTTTTAAAAAATTAAAACTTATAAATAACCTGGGGTTGGCTTTAACCCGAAACTGATTGAGCCTGCATTTTGTAAGGTCGCATCGCCCATAAAGGCATGCTGAGTCACCACGTTGGTGTCATTCACAAAACGGCTAAATGGATTGTTGGTATAAATTGCTGTCATGCCCGCGAGCATTTGCATTTTTCGGGTCACTTTGGCGCAAACTCGCGCTGCATGGGTACATGCCAGACGCATATCACTAATTTGTTCAGCAGTTGCTTCACGACCAGCAATAATTTCATTCCAGACAATATCCATGGTTTGATAAAACCAAGACTTCGCCGCCTGAAATTCTGCATCAGCTTGAGCAAACTCATATTGAGTCACGGGGCGGTTGGCAATTTCTGAACCGCCCGTAATCGATGCTTTACCCGGTGCTAATTTTTCAAATTCTTCTAATGCGGCAGCTGCAACACCAATACCTACTACGGTTAAGACTTGGGTCGCTAAAGAGAGTGACGGATATTTAAAAAATGGTTCACTGAGTTTTGAAGGTTCACCACGTACAAAGGTCCATTTCTTTTCGACCAATACATCTTCAACCACCAAATCATGGCTTCCCGTACCTTTTAGGCCAACGGTGTCCCAAGTCATTTCAATTTTGGCTTTTTTTGCAGGCATCACTGCCATGCGTGGTAAGCCTTGCATTTCATTGTTTTTAAGCGGTGAGATTCCCACGCCCACAATATCGGCCCCCATACAGCCACTTGAGAATTTCCAACGTCCACGAACCACCACACCTTCATCGGTAATTTCAGCAGGTTGTGGTGGAAAAATACCTCCGGCAAACACAACATCTGGTCCGTTTTGGTACAATTCTTTAAGCGTTTCTTCTGGCAAACTTCCTAAATAAGCAGGACTCATGCCGAAACTTGCTACCCAGCCCACCGAACCATCAGCTTTAGATAAAGTTTCGATCAATTCGCAAAACTGTCGTGGTGACCATTCGTCACCGCCAAAACGTTTCGGAACCAATGCACGGTAAACACCGATTTGCTTAAGCTTTTCGATAATGTCTTGGCTCACATAAGCCTGATTATCGAATTCACCTGTACAGGCACGCTCACGTATTTCTTGGCACAAAGCATCTAAGTCAACTGCTTTGTCTTGAGAAGCAAACTCCATTTTAGACAACTTATTCATCATCTAACTCCTTGTAATTTATTGCATTGCATCAACAAAAAATTTAGCAATAGCGCATAATTGCTCATCTTTTTGATGCTTCGATACGATCTGTAAGCCCACGGGTAAACCTTCACTGGTTTCAAGTGGCACTGAAATAGCTGGATGACCTGATAAATTAAATGGTCGAACTAAACCGGTTAAATTCAGAAAAGTGACCGTGTTTTCAGCTTCAGAAACTTTCGGTGGAATTTGTGGAAGTGTCGGTAAAACCAATGCATCATATTTTTCTAATAAAGCATCAAGTTCTTGGGTGAGCTGCTCTTTTACAGCTTCCGCTTGTTTTACTTGCTCTAAAGTAGTGTGTGCCGCTTTTAATAAACGACCATTTACATCAGAACCAATTAAGCCGGTTTGAGTTAACTCACCAAAAGCTTGCCAATTTTCATAATTAATAATTTGCATGCCTGCATCATAAGCAGCTTCAAAATGTTCAACTTTTTCTGAAGTGGTCTGTAAATTGGCTTTTTGAAGTGCTTGATGAATACAGTTCCAAACAACCTCATCTGCTTTGACATCTAAAACCGCAAGTTTTGGTGCACTAGTAAATTCAGTAGGTTTAAAAGTTGGATCAATAATTTGCATAGCCTTTTCAATCATCTCGACTGAATTTGCGAAAGGACCAACACAATCTAAAGAACTCGACGGTGGATATACGCCTTTTCTGCTGACACGACCGAAAGTTGGCTTTAATCCAAAAACTCCGCAGCACGCAGCGGGCATACGGATAGAACCGCCCGTGTCGGTACCTAAAGTAAAATCTGCTTGTTTTGCTGCAACTGCCGCAGCCGAACCACTCGAAGAGCCGCCTGGAATAAGTTCAGGATATTTTGGATTAACAGGTGTACCAAAAGCATGGTTAATGCCCGTAATTCCAAAAGCCAATTCATGCAAATTTGTTTTCGCAATAATTTCACAGTCAGCTTTTAAAATGTTTTTAACCACCTCAGCATCATCTTGAGCAGGTTCAACATTTAATAAAGCTCGACTACCAGCAATGGTTTTTAGACCTTGAATATCAATTGTGTCCTTGACCATCACCTTGAGCTTGCCACTTCCTTTGTGCACGCTTTGGCTAACAATATTCATTCACTTTTCCATGTATTTTTATTCATTAATCAAAATATCGGAAAATTTAATGGAATTGTCAAGTATTTTTTATAATTTGTTCTCAAGGAAATATCCAAAATTTTGTTTATAATAGGATTACCCTTTTTTCACTAAGTTATTGCTTAGCTATGCTTGATCATTTAGAACAATTTCTTCCTAATAAAGAACCGTCGAGTATTCAAAATTTCCCTTTTTTTTGGGTTTCCCAAGTTAACGGAAAATATTCACAACTCATTGAAAAATCAATAAAAAAACTAGGTATTGATAATACACGCCGTAAAATCATTTTAAGTACTAATGCTTTGGGTGAAGCTAGTATTACCGATATCGCTAATCTTTCTACCTTAAAGTTAACGACAGCAACAAAAGCTGTATATCGATTAGTAGAAGATGGAATTGTCGAGGTCTACTCTTCTACCACCGATGAACGAATTTCGATGGTGAAATTAACGGCCAAAGGTGTTGAGCTGGTTGAACAGATTAATCAAATTAGTGTAGTCACCTTGGCAGGCATCCTTAATGCTTTTTCAGAAGATGAGCTTCACAATTTAAATCACCAGTTAAAAAAATTATTTGATCTCATGCCATCAAGTTAATTATTTGACTTGATATCGGGTTAGATACGCTCAAGAGCAGCATGAAACAGTTCTTCTTTTCTCACTGCTCTTTATTAAAATAAGTTTTAATATTAAAAAATAAATAAAAATCAGTTTCTTAATTCAATAAATTATTACTATCTGTTTACTTAACATACTTTTTAGGTATTCTAACATACTCAATAAGTAATGGAATTTTACATATAAAAAGAAAATAATAATTCCATGATCTTAAAAATCCCATTAACTCCTAATCGGGTTTAGACACACTCTTCCGGTCTGTACGAGACCAAATTACTCATTTCTAGCCTATTTATTATTCTTATCTAAAAGGGGGAAATATCAAAAACTTCAGAGGAATAATAAAAGTTAGATATCAATTTCTTTAAGCGTTTTATACATAAGGATTAAGTGTATGAACCAAAGTAATATCGCTGTTGAAAGGACACAAAAGAAAAGCAATGCTTATGCATGGTATGTCGTCACACTTTGTATGTTGGCATATATATTTTCATTTATTGACCGCCAAATTCTGGCGCTGATGATTGAACCCATTAAAGCAGATCTCCAACTTTCAGATACACAATTTAGCCTGTTACATGGCCTTGCCTTTTCATTGTTTTATGCCGTTATGGGTTTACCCTTAGCCTATATTGCCGATCGTTTTTCACGACCAAAACTGATTTCAATCGGGATTATTGTTTGGAGCCTAGCAACGGCAACTTGTGGTTTAAGTAAAAACTTTATTCAACTGTTCTTGAGCCGTATGGCGGTCGGTGTGGGTGAAGCTGCGTTATCTCCAGCCGCTTATTCAATGTTCAGCGACATGTTTAGTAAAGACAAACTAGGACGTGCTGTCGGGATTTATTCAATTGGCGCTTTTTTAGGGGGTGGTATTGCCTTTTTAGTTGGCGGTTATGTCATTAACTTACTTAAAGGCGTGACACTTATTGAAGTTCCACTATTAGGTGCACTTAAAGCATGGCAAATTGCCTTTTTTGTAGTCGGTTTACCTGGCATCATTATTGGTCTGCTATTTATTCTGACCGTTAAAGACCCTGCACGTAAAGGCCAACAGCTCAATCAAAATGGACAAGTTGACCAAGTCAAATTCTCACAATGTCTTCAGTTTATTAAAAAACATTCGAAAACATTTGCCTGTCATTATTTAGGTTTTACCTTTTATGCGATGGCGCTATACAGCCTGACTAGCTGGACACCTGCATTTTATATTCGAAAGTTTCAACTCGCACCGACTGAAACAGGTTATATGCTCGGCACAATTCTGTTAATTGCAAATACATTAGGGGTGTTTTGTGCAGGTTGGTTAAATGACTGGTTTATTAAAAAAGGTCGTCAAGATGCACCGATGTTCACGGGGGTGATTGGGATTGTTGGCCTGATTATTCCAATTGCATTTTTTACCCAAACAGATCAGCTATGGCTTTCAGTCAGCTTACTGATTCCTGCAATGTTCTTTGCATCATTCCCTCTAGTGATTTCGGCAACTGCTCTGCAAATGTTAGCCCCAAACCAATTTAGAGCACGCCTTTCTGCCCTATTCCTTTTGGTGAGCAACTTAATTGGACTCGGTATTGGTACAACATTGGTGGCAATTATTACAGATAAAGTTTTTGGTAGTCCGTTAATGGTAGGTTCTTCTTTATCTATTGTGGGTGGTCTGTCGTGTGTATTGGCTTTAATTCTACTTTTTAAAGGCTGCAAATTCTTTAGTGAAAGTATGAAGCTTGAAAAATTAAATTAATAGGTCTCACCAATTGCAAAAATGTACTCTCTAACTAAACGCTTAGAGAGTACCGAAATATTCAAAATTACGTAGTGCCGAGGACTGGCATACATCTGGGAAATGGATTATGGAATTATTTCACCGTTTTAAACCACACACTTTAGCCGTTGCCACTTTATTACTGATGTGCAGCAACTCATGGGCCGCAAATCCGAATCAGCAAACTGAAGATGAATGGAAATTCACTTTAAAAAATGCTTATATCAATCGCGATTTTGATAACGATGCCTTAAAAGATACCGGCAGTTGGTCTCAGGCAGCATCTTTATTTTATAAATCAAAAATGCATGACACTCCATTAGTCATAGCAGATAAGCCAATCACGATTGGGGCAGATGCTTCTGTTCAATACGCCGTGCGCCTAAGTTCAGACAAACATGTCGCCGATACTGTTCTGCCTTTTAATAAAGAAACGCAATCGCAAGCATCAGACTATCTTAAATACGGTGCCACCTTAAAACTTGGCTATGACAAAACCCTTTTAAGTGTCGGTGAACTCTGGCTCGATTTACCTGTAACGGCGGTAGATGCTAGTCGTCAGCTACTCACTTCTTATTGGGGAACCAACCTAAAGTCACAACTTTCAGATCAACTCTATGCTGAAATTGGCCGAGTTGAAAAAGTGTCTCCACGTAATGAAGAAGACTTTAAAAAGTTTTCTTTCACGTCAAATGGAATTACCAAAGAATCTGATGGTTTGAATTACATTGACCTGCGCTATCAATTTACGCCGTCTTTAAAGGGTGAATATTATTTTGGTAATTTAGAAGATCTGTATAACAAGCATTATGTTGGGCTTGAACATACTTGGAAACAGCCAACTTTCGCTCTTACTTCTAAGTTTAAGTACTTTAATGCAAAAGATGATGGCAATACTTTCGATATTGATGCGCAGAACATTGGATTACTTGAAACAGTTAAAGTAAAAAACCATACCTTTGGTTTGGGTTACCAACAGATTATTGGTGAATCAGCTTACCCGCTACCAGATGGTTTTTTACCAGAGACTTATTTCATTAACTGGAATGCCACAGGTTTCTTTAAAGAAGATGAAAAGTCTTATCATGTGATGTATGGCTATGACTTTAAAGATTATGTGCCAGGCCTAAACGCGATGGTGAAATATGTGTACGGACATGACTTTAAAGCAGCAAATGGTGAGAAAAACCACGAAACCGAATCGAATGTAATTTTAAACTATGCATTTCAGCAGCCTTTCTTAAAAGGTGTGGCCCTGCAATATATTCGTATTGATTACAACGTAAAACATGGTAATGACTTTGGCGAAGACCGTCTATTTGTCAATTACACCAAAAAGTTCTAAATAAAAAATACCCCCTAAAATTTAGGGGGTAATTTTTTATCCTAATTTATTGACTAATCTTAAAGGCAAAACCTTCATGGCAATACTCATTGGTAACCATGGCCACTGAGGTACATACGCTTTCACTGGTTGTTTTTCAATAGCTTTGACCAAAGCTTCACATCCAGTTTTGGTATCGACTTCAAATGGCAAATGTTTAGCGCCTTCATTCATTTCGGTACGGATGTAGCCCGGAAAAATTGTAGAAACTTTAATTGGTGTATCCAATAATTCAGCACGAATACCTTCGGCCAAGTGAGCCACCGCAGCTTTACTGGCCGCATAGGTCGATAAATGTTTAGGTAATCCGCGCATAGCACTCATGGATGACATCACCACCAAATGACCGGCGTTTTGTGCTCTAAAAATTTCAACCGCTGCTTCACATTGCGCTAAAGCAGAAATAAAGTTCGTTTCAGCGGTTGCCTTATTAATTTCAAAATTACCTTTACCAATACGACGGCCATTCCCGACTCCCGCATTTACAATAATTCGGTCTAAATAGCCAAACTCTTGTTTAAAGGCGCGAAATACTTCAAAGACCTGATCGTAATTCGTGACATCCAGACTTTTTGCAATGACTTTTATACCGTACTCATTTTCAAGTTCAGTTTTTAAATCTTCCAATCTGTCTAAACGGCGTGCACAAATTGCTAAGTTATAGCCTTTGGCTGCAAATTCATGCGCCATACCCGCGCCTAATCCAGAACTTGCACCTGTAATTAAAATTGTCTTTGCCATGCTTTTATCCTTATTTTTAAATCCATGTCAGTAAATCTGGACGCTCAACTTTTATAAAATGGTGTTCATTTAAGCTTAAAACCTGAGCTTCATTTCCAACCAAACGCAAAGTGGTGAGGCTTGTATTAGCAATTGCCCAATTCAAGGCAAAAGTTCGATTAGGACTGAGTTCAAGCAATTTTCCAATTGCTACAGAAATTACACCACCAGAGGTAAAAACAACCGCATAGCGAGGTTTAGTTTTTGCTAACTCATCACAAAGTTGCTGCAATGCTGTTTCAACTCTTTCTTTAAAATGTGGCCAAGACTCATCATATTCATGATGAAAATCGCCATCTGTCCATCGTCCAATGGCACCTTCAAATATTTTGGCAAGATATGCACGTGGGTTCTGTTCTTGCGCCACGTCAGCTTTTAACAGTTCAGGCTGTTCAAAACGCGGCTCATAACGGGCAAAAACCTGTTGGTGGTTAAACTCATTCCATAAATTATTATGATGAATCACCGCATCTGGAAAGCATTCATTAAGTGCAAGCTGTGCAGTTTGCTCATGGCGCTGCATAGTTCCAGCAACCACATAAGGTTGTTCTTTCAATATTTGCTTAAAATAATGGCCTAATAAAGTCGCTTGAGCTTCACCATTTTCAGACAGTTCATCGTAGTTACTTTTACCAAATGATGCCTGTCCATGTCTTACCAGATAAATTGTGGTCATCTTCTTAAAATACCCTGTATTTTCTGTAGAGATTGCTGAGCAAATTCAGATTCTTGCAATTTTTGCTGTGCGATAAGTTTTAAAGCTCGGATATGCAGCGCATGAATCACGATCCAGAAATCTTTAAAAGCAGGATTTCGGGTTTGTTTATGGTAATAACGGTAATAGATTTGCTGGGCAATCACTGCTAAACGGAATACACCGAAGACTTCATAAAAAGCCCAGTTCTGAGGCTCCAATCCTGTTTTTTGCAAATAATAGTCAACCACTTCTTTTCGAGAGAACATTCCCTTTAAATGAGTCGGCTGACGGCGTGTTGATCTAAAAATCATGTTATCCGTAGGCTCAACCCAGTAGGCCAAAGCGCTGCCTAAATCCATTAATGGATCACCCAAGGTGGCCATTTCCCAATCAAGCACACCAATCACTTTTGTTGGATGCTCTGGATCTAAAATCACATTATCAAAACGCCAATCATTGTGAATAATACAAGTCGTCGAGTCTTGAGGGATATTATCGTTTAGCCATTTTCGAACATATTTAAATGAAGGAACATTAATTGTGCGAACCTTTTCATAACGCTTATCCCAACCCTCAACTTGTCTACGGCAATACCCCGTACCTTTGCCAAGTTCAGCTAAAGGCGTGTTCTCATAAGGAACTTGATGTAGCTCAATCAGCTTATCAATAACATTTATACAAAGCTCATGAACATCTTCTTCATTAAAGCCAAGCTCAGGCGGTAATTTTGCACGAGGAATAATGCCTTCAATGCGTTCCATCACATAAAAATCACAGCCAATGACCGATTCATCCTGACAAAGTGCCACCATTTTAGGAAGCACGGGATAATAAGGCGCAAGGTTTTTCTGCACCATATATTCACGGGCCATATCGTGGGCTGACTTCGCTTTTGTTCCTTTTGGAGGACGTCGTAAAATTAAATCGGTATTTTCATACTTTAAACGATAAGTCCAATTCGAGGCCCCACCTGTATATTGAGTAACGATTGCTGGGCCGACTAACTCAACGCCTTGTTTTTTTAACCAGTTTTCAACAGCCCCAATATCAAGTTCTTCACCTTGACGTACTTCACCGCCTATATCAATTACCGACATATTCACTTCCTCTAAACTTATACTTTCTTATGACGACCATAACCACGTTTGGCTAATTCTAATTTGGCAATCATGCCTTTATGTACTTCATCTGGTCCATCAGCTAAACGTAAGCTGCGTGCTTGAGCAAAGAAACCAGTTAATGGTGTATCTCTTGAAACGCCCGCACCTCCATGTAGCTGAATTGCCATGTCGACTACTTTTTCTAAAACACTCGGAGCAACCACTTTAATTGCAGATATTTCTGTTAAAGCGGCCATATTTCCTAAAGTATCCATTTTATAAGCAGCATACAAGGTTAAAAGTCTGGCTTGGTCTATGGCGACTCGAGCATCAGCTACGCGTTCAAGGTTACCACCGAGTTTTAAAATTTCTTTGCCAAACGCCGTTCTAGACATGCCTCTATCAATCATAAGTTCTAGAGCTTTTTCAGCAGCCCCAATGCAACGCATGCAATGATGAATACGTCCTGGCCCTAAACGACCTTGTGCGATTTCAAAACCTTGCCCCGCTCCGCCAATAAAGTTTTCGATAGGCACTCGAACATTATTAAAATGAACTTCACCATGTCCATGCGGTGCATCGTAGTCACCAAACACAGGTAACATTCGCTGAATTTCGACACCTGCGGTATCAATCGGTACTAAAACCATAGAGTGTTGATGATGACGGTCTTTGGTTTCATCTGGGGTATGTGCCATAAAAATAATGACTTTGGCATTTGGATCACCTAAACCAGAAGACCACCATTTTTTGCCATTTAAAACAATTTCATTACCGTCTATGAGTGCAGTGGCTTGCATATTGGTTGCATCGCTTGATGCAACATCAGGTTCAGTCATGCAAAAAACAGAGCGAATTTTTCCATCTAATAAAGGCTGTAACCATTGCTGTTTTTGCTGCTCACTGCCATAGCGCCATAACAACTCCATATTTCCTGTATCTGGTGCATTACAATTAAAAACGGTAGGTGCCAATAAACTACGACCAGTTAATTCAGCTATGTGCGCATATTCTTGAACAGTTAACCCTGCACCCAGCTTTTCATCGGGTAAAAACATATTCCAAAGACCAGCTTGCTTTGCTTTAGATTTCAAGGTTTCTAAAAGCTCAGGCCATTGCCATTTTCTCCAGTTTCCATCTGGATTTAATTCATGAACTTCTTCCCAAAATTTTGCTTCAACAGGTTCTATTTCTTCTAAAATAAATTTTCTTGTTCGCTCGGTAAAATCCTGAGCTTTCTTTGAGAGTTCAAACATTCTTTTTCCTTTACATCATTATCTGGTCTTTACATCAACATAACTTGAGACTTAATATGAATGAAATGATTTTATTAAATAACACCTCATGAATAATATTCATAACCTGCATGGACTAGACTTAAGTTTTTTCCACCGGATTGATATCAATTTATATCCGCTATTTATCGCGATTTATGAGCAAAAAAGCATTTCAAATGCGGCAAGTAGCCTCAATATTACTCAATCGGCAGCAAGTCATGCTTTACAACGTTTGCGTCAACAACTTGAAGATGATGTATTTATACGTGTAGGCAATAAAATGTCTGCAACACCTTTTGCAGAACAGATTTATCCAACTGTTAAGCAAGCACTTTTAGCCATTCAAAATATTAGTCAGCAGAAACATGTCTTTGATCCCCAAAGTTTAAAAAACTTAAAAATCGCCGTTCATGATGAGATTGAACCAATTATTCTTCCAAGACTTGCTCAACATTTTCAAAACCTTAATTTAGATTTACAGTTTGTGAGCATGAAACTAGATCGAAAACACATCATGGCGGACTTAGCGACACAGCAGCTCGATTTCGTGATTGACCTAGAACAATATTTATCTCCAAAAATTACCTTTGATCATTTGGTAACAGATGAGTTCGTCATTTGCAGTCAACTTAAAGAAGTCGATTTATCTCGTTATATTAATGGACGACACATTGGTGTTTCGTCACGCCGTACGGGCGCTTTGCTTGAAGATATTTATTTAAACCAACACCAAAAAATTTCAAGAAATGTATTTATGCGCTGTCAAAACTACTCAACTGCGTTACAAGTTCTGGCGGCTCAATCCAACGCAATATTGACCATGCCCCGTATGATTTTGCAGCATTTATCTTATAGTCCTGAAATTTGCTTACATTCTCTGCCTTTTGAGATAACCAATATTAAAATGGGTATGTTTTGGCACGAAGATTTAAGGGATAATTTAAGACATCAATTTTTGCGACATGAAATTCTTAAACTTTTTCAGTAAAGCAAATTGATCTATAAGCTTCTATCGTACAAGGACCAGTAATGAGTAAAGATGAACGGATAATCCAGAATCAGGACAACAAAAAAACGATTCGTCATGAAGATTACATTGCTGGCATCGGTAAAGGTATGGCGATTTTAGATAGCTTTAGCAGTAATCAACATCGCCTAAATATTTCTATGGCTGCTGAAAAAACCGGACTTACCCGAGCGGCAGCAAGACGTCATTTATTAACTTTAGAATATTTAGGTTATCTTGAGTCAGATGGTCATTATTATTATTTAACTCCGAAAGTTCTTAAATTTTCAGGAGCTTATTTAGGTGCAGCTCAGCTTCCAAAAGTGTCTCAGCCTTTATTAAACCTTCTAACTAACCAAACCTCTCTTATTTATTCAGTGATGGTACTTGATGGTTATGAAGCCATTACCATTGCCCGTAGTGCTGCCCATCAACAAACCGATCGTGTAAATCCATACGGCTTACATTTGGGTAATCGCTTACCTGCACATGCGACATCTGCGGGTAAAATTTTACTGGCACATTTAAGCCAAGAAGAACAATTGGACTGGCTCCAGAAATATCCACTTCAGCGTCTAACCAAGTATACGCATGTTGAAAATGATAAATTTTTAGAGTTACTACAAGAGATTCGAGAACAAGATTGGTGTTACTCACGTGAAGAACATGAATTAGGCGTTCATGCGCTCGCCGTACCAATTTATGGACAAGACTTTAAAGTTGTTGCAGCTTTAAATATTGTCTCTCCGACCATGAAAACAACTGAAGAATATTTAGTTCAACACATTCTGCCTTTATTGCAAGAGACTTCGCGGGACTTGAGACAAGTTCTTTAAATCTTACTTAGGCTATTTTGATAGGGTAATTTTTTTTATTTGCTTAGGCTATTTACAACATAAAAAGATCCAAAGTAAATGCTTAGGCTATTTCTAGAAGTAGTTGAAAGGAATTTTCAAATAACGAATGCCGTTTGATTCTGGTTCCGGAAAGTTTCCACCGTTCATATTAATTTGAATTGAAGGCAGAATTAATTTTGGCATTGCCAAAGTTGCATCTCGCTCTTGGCGCATTTTTATGAATGAGTCCTTAGAAACACGTCGGTTTAAATGAATATTGCTTTGCTTTTGAGTTCTAATATCTGTTTGACAGACATATTCATTACGGCCTTCGGGTTTATAGTCATGGCATAAGAACATTCGCATATCGTCAGGAAGTGCATAAAGTTTTTGTACCGAATCATAAAGTGCAGCCGCACTTCCTTTAGGAAAATCGCATCTGGCCGAACCATAATCAGGCATAAATAGAGTATCACCCACAAAAACAGCATCGGCGATCGCATAACTTAAGCAAGCGGGTGTATGCCCTGGTGTAGGAATGTTATAGGCTTCTATATCCCCTATTTTAAAATGTTCATGATCTTCAAATAAATAATCAAAAGGTTGATTTTCATTGAATTTCTTAAAATCAAAATTATAGATAGCGGAAAATGTTTCTTGTACGATTGAAATTTTTTGACTAATCGCAATTGTACCGCCCAATTTAGATTTTAAATATTGGGCAGCAGTCATATGGTCGGCGTGGACGTGGGTTTCTAAAATCCATTGCACTTTAAAGTTATGCGCCAAGACATAATTGATAATCAGATCAGCATTGGTTGTTTTTGTAGTCGCCGAAGCTGCATCGTAGTCAAGCACACTATCAATAATCGCGCATTGACGAGTCGCTAAATCCGCAACAACATAGCTAAAAGTATTGGTGTTTTCATCAAAAAAATCTTTTACTAGAGGTTGTTGCATAGGTTTAATTTCCTTTATTTAAGACTCGGTAAATAAACATTCCTACTAACATTGCCACAATAAAATAAAGCGCTTCAAAATATCCTAATCCGATAAGTGTTAAAGCGGGGGCTGGACATATCCCTGCTATTCCCCAGCCTATACCGAAAATAAAAGCACCAACAATTAACCTTTGGTCAATCTGTGTATTCATTGGTAATTGAATTTTCTCATTAAAAAGCGTTTTAGGACTTTTTATAGCCTTTTGAAATGGAATAAATGCCACAGCAATCGCGCCTAACATCACAAACATTAAGCTAATATCCCACTGCCCAAAGATATCTAAAAAACCTAATACCTTTTCAGGATTCGACATGCCAGAAATCATTAAGCCTAATGAAAACAAACCACCAAATATAAAAGCAAAGAAGTTTTTCATAGGATTACCCCAGCACATGACGAATGATATAAAAGGTTAACATGCCAGCAAACATAAAAACTGCTGTCGCTATAATCGAGCGTTTTGATAGCCTGCTCATACCACAAATGCCATGGCCGCTTGTACATCCAGAACCTAGCCGTGTTCCAAAACCAACAAGTACACCTGCTATAATAAGTGCAAATGTATTGGCTTTAATTTCAATTTCAGGCTGATAAAAATAGCCATATATGAAAGGTGTAATCATGAGTCCTGCAATGAACCAGAATGCAGAACTTTTAAAAGTATCTTTAGTAGGATTAATCACTTGAGCAAGCAATCCACTAATTCCAGCGATACGACCATTTATATATAAATATCCAACTGTTGCGATGCCGAGTAACAAACCACCCAAAAAGGCATAGACAATATTTGACATATAACCACTCTTAACAATATATGTTTTTATAATATGTATTATACGCTGATTCTTTTAGAAATACTTTAAATAAAACTTTTGAGTATATAATCCTTCTTAACAAGAAAAAGCCCCAAGATTCTGGGGCTTTTGTCATTAAATTAGATCTTTAATGCCTAATTGATCTGGCAAACTATCCATAATCTTATTTAATCTACTATTTGCTGGGGACATGCAACCTTTATAATGGCTTAGCTTAGTTTCTGTACCATTTGGTTGAATCCATGAAATGTAATAGCTAGACATATCTGTTGCAGTTTGCTGACATCCACCAGTTTTCGCTTGTGTACCAGTTTCAGGACGATAAGCTTTTAGATCATCTGCAAGTTTTTTATAGTCTTTTACGCTACCTTGAATTTCTTTAACACCAATAGCTTTAGTGTATTGCTTACCTTCAAAACGAATTAAACCCGTAGGTGTTACTTCTACAGAATAGATTGGGCATGCACCAAAGCATGGACTAGAAGCATAACGAATTGTCTCTTGTGTATTCGGTGCTTGCTGAACAGAAGCACAACCCATCAAAGCTAAGCCAGATAAAGTTGCAAGAACCAAAAATCTCATCGTATCACCTATTATTATCAAGTGGCTTTAATTTAACAAATCATACACTTCTTGTCATTAAAGACTATTTTTTGTGATTGTTTTCATCAATTCATACATTCTATTGCTTAGGCTATTTTATAATAATTAAATATTGTGATCTAAAGCGCATAAAAAAAGGCCCATCTTGCGATGAGCCTTAAGCCAATAAAAGCTTAAATTCCTGAAATACAAATTATTACTGGGTAGTAATAACCTGCGATGACCATTCTAGCGTAATGCCATAAATTATATAAATATAATATAAATATATATTTACGCTTGTTTTTTCAGCAAAAAAAACCTACTTTTCAGGTCTAAAAAGTCAATAATGTTTATTTCTAATTAAAATTCACAAATTTAAGTTAAACAAAACTTAATAAACAAAGGAGATTTATTTATAGGTAAAACATTGTGAAAAATATCTAATAGTTCAGCTATATCTAGGGTCCAAGCATTATCAATCTTAAGAATATTTTAAATTTTGCAATAAGTTAAAGCACTTTTTTACTATTTGGTAAAGCTATCTTATTAAAATAATAGAGTTTACAAATGCACTTTAATACAAAAAATATATTAAATTTAAAGGCAAAAGAGAATTGCTCCCTTTTGCCTTATTTAATTATTGTTCTAAGCTATAAGCGATTACATAATCACCATGATCAGGTGATTGACGTGCTCCGCCTGCCGTAACAACAACAAATTGTTTACCTGTTTTCGGTGAAACATAGCTTATTGGAGTTCCTTGACTGCCTACTGGCATACGTGATTTCCACAGTTCTTTACCTGTAGATGAATCAAATGCACGTAAGTAGTAATCTTGTGTTGCAGCAAAGAAAACCAAACCACCTTGAGTTGCCATCGGCCCGCCAATAGTTGGCATACCGATCGGTGCTTTTAAGCCCATTTTGATGCCCATAGGTCCTGTGTCTTCAACCGTACCCAGTGGGACTTGCCATGCGACTTGACGAGTTTTCATGTCAATTGCAGTCATAGTACCGAATGGTGGTTTCTGACAAGGAATACTTAGAGCCGACATAAAGCGGTTTTTATTCACTTTATATGGTGTACCTTTCATTGGTACAGCACCCATACCTGTATTTACTTTTTCACCGCCACTCGCCTGAATCTTAATATCTTCAGGTGTTTGTTCCATTAATTGAACCCATAAGCCAAGGCGCATATCGTTCACGAACATATAACGATGAGTCGGATCAAAAGCAATGCTACCCCAGTTCATGCCGCCCAAAGAACCTGGGAAGCTTAATGAAACGTCAGTACCTGGTGCAGTAAATAGACCTTCGTAACGCATTGACTTGAAGTTAATACGGCACATGAGTTGATCAAACGGCGTTGCACCCCACATATCTGATTCAGTTAAAGTCTGATTACCAATTTGAGGCATTTCAACTGAACGTGGTTGAGTTGCACTGTATTGCTCACCCGGAATATTGGCAGGCTTAACTGGCTGTTCAATTACTTTAGTCAGTGGTTTGCCGGTTACACGGTCAAGCACAAAGAATTGACCTGATTTGGTTCCAATCACAACAGCAGGTTTCGTTGTACCATCTTTTAATGGGAAGTCGACTAGACTTGGTTGCATTGGTAAATCGAAGTCCCATAAATCATTATGAACAGTTTGATATACCCACTTTTCTTTACCTGTTGTCGCATCAAGTGCCAAAACAGAAGTATTGTATTTATGATCTAACGGATTACGGTTCCCCCCCCAAATGTCGACAGATGAGCTACCCATAGGTAAGAACACCGTATTCATTTGCGGGTCATATGACATTGCAGCCCATGAGTTTGCCGAACTACGTTTATAAGTTTCACCCGGTTTAAGAACATAGTTAGGATCTGGATTACGTGCGTCAAATGCCCAACGAAGTTTACCAGTAATGACGTCATAACCACGGATAACACCACCCGGCATATCTGCTGCTACGTTATCGGCAATACGGCTACCCACTACAATGGTTGTTCCAGCAATAGTCGGAGCAGAAGTCACTTCAAAACGTGGAGCTTTAGTTCCAGCTCCCAGACCTTCTAACAGATCAACTGTTCCATTTACACCAAAATCAACACAGCGCTGACCGTTATCTGCATTCACTGCAATTAAACGACCATCAGGTGTATTAGTATATAAACGGCGTGGACATGCTGTATTGGTTGCAACTGTGGTTACTGCGTTTGCACCAGCCAAAGTTGGTTGTACAAGTGGTTTGGTCGAATCAAAGTATGCAACCCCACGGCAACGTTCCCAAGCATCGGCTTTAGAGTTTACTTCAGCTTTCCAGAGTTGTTTACCCGAGTCAGCATCTATCGCAAAAATGTTGTTATGTGGCGTACATAAAAAAACTTTATTTCCAACTTGCAGCGGGGTCATTTGGTCTTCAGCACCATTACCACTACCTGTTGTAAAATCACCTGTTCTAAAACGCCAAGCTTCTTTTAGTTTATGAACGTTATCTCGGTTAATTTGATCGAGAGCAACAAAGCGACTACCACCTGCATCATTTCCATAATTTTCCCAATTCACCTGCTTTTTAGCAGGGTCAACTGGTACTAAAGGCAACTTTTCACCTGAACTTGCTACTGTTGGATGCGGTTGGAACATTTGATAGAACGCAATCAACATACCAACAACAACTAACCCACCCACTGCATAAGATGAAGAGGCCAAACTAGTTTGAAATTGGTAACGTCGAATTGAAGGCAAGGTAAATAACAATGCGGCAAAAAGACCAGCAGGAAACATTAACCGTGAAAATAACGGCCAAAATTCCCATCCAGCATCAACAAATGACCAAATGACCGTGCCAACAAAAACAGCCGCAAAAATCCAGACACCAAGTGCCTTTTTACGAAAAATACTAAACGCAGAAATGGTAATTAACAGTCCTGCGACTAAGAAATACCAAGATCCACCTAATGAAACTAGCTTGCCACCGCCTACGATGTAAAAAACACCAGTAGCCAATAAAACTAGGCCTAATAGAAAACACCATATTTTGAATAAGATATGAAACTTAGAATCTGACTCAGACATAGATCCTACTCCACATATACTGAACACAATAGTTCAAGCATTTGGCCAGTTAAACCATGTCTAACCAGCCATCAATATTGTTAAAAATTGACTTTCACACTTAAGCCCGCGACCCAAGCATCATCGACTGCTTTTACACCAGCAGGTTGATGGATATATTGAATGTTTGGACGGAACATAACGGCCGGAGACCATTGATAGGTATAGTTCAATTCAATATTTAGTTCGTCGTCTTGAATTGGAATATAGTCAGATGCAAGTGCATCATAGCTATGATATCCACGACTTTCGTTTGTTGCGATCTGCTTATCTTTAGCGCGATCATTGACCACATAATTGGCAATACCAAAACCAATCGAGTCATTTGGACGGCTATCAAATGGCCCCTTATACCAAAGAGCAAGTTGTTGCGTACTTTGGACAAAGGTGGTCGCTTTATCGTTCACCACACCGTTCACACTGATATATAAACCACGCTTAGGGTCTTCGCCTTTATGCGTAAGTTGTTGTTGTGCATTAATCCAGAAACTTTGTTTTCCGTCATGAACTTTATCCGCAGTTTTAATATCATTCGCTTCTGCGGTTGAGTACAGCGCACCTACTTTATATTCACCCGGTAAGCCATTAAATGCAGCAAGTTTTGGTTTCCATGCAAGCTCAACGGGTATGGTTGCACCCTTCACGTTGTTCATATCCAGATTAAAACCATCACTATTTGATTCGGTTTTAATGTTATCTGGGTTTACTTCATACACACCAACACCCAGAGTCCACTCAGGGGCAAATTGATATTTAACGTTTGTCGCCCAAACACCGACTGGCGAGTTGTACCAAATTGAACCGATTGATTTTCCTAACTGCCCACCGCAAAGCAATAAGTTCTGAAACTCGCATTGAGAACTATTAAAGTCTTCTGACATACCCATACGACCAAATTTGACCTGTACGGTGTTATCAGCGAAGCCTTTTTTCACCCATGCTTGAGATAAACGCCAGATTTTACCTCGACCATAAATTTCTTGAGCATTGCCTAACTGGCTAGAACGTGGGTCTTTAATACGTTCTAGCGTAAGTGCATTACCGTCACGTTTAGTCACGACTAGGCTCGCTGTTGTGTCTTTCCAACCAGCAATTTTTTCTAAATCGAAGTTCGCACCTAAAGAAAGCTGTGCAGCATTTTCAAAGGTATTGCTATCGTTGTACCCACCATCTAAATTTGTGGCCGCTTGGCTCATGATAGAAGCTGTAAATTTATAGCCCTGTTGTTCTAGCTGCTGGCGTTCACCATTCCAGTCACCTAGCAACCATTGACGGTCTTGTGACCATGGTTCATTAGCAAGTGCAAATTGACTGCCTAATACTGCGATTGTTAACACACTCAGTTTCATTATATTTGGCATTTCAAGTCCCTTTTATCATTTCTATATTTCTATGCTGCGCCTCAGTTTGAGGCGCTTCCCTTATTGTTATTATTTAGTTTGTACGGCCGAACTAAGTTCAGACGTCGCGCCAAAACGATCCGTTACATTCGCTGTAATTGAGGCAACTTTTACAGTCGGCTTCCAATTCGCTTTTGCATTGCCTTCGGCATCTGTAGCAGCGGTAACAGCTCCTAAATATTGCTCAGCTTCTTTTGATGCCGCATTTTGATTTCCAAAGAACTCAACTTGATAGCGTTGGTTTGGTAATCCATTAATTTCTACAGCAACTGAACCTTTATTAACGGTTAACTTAGGCGCTTTAATGCCCTGATTCGGCTGAGCATTACAGTTTTGTTGATTTGGTTGAGTACATGTCTTTTGTTGTTTAGATGGATCAACAACCACACCGCCACCACGAGAACCGACAAAACCTTCATGCTCAAGTGCAGGTACACCAAATACAATTGCACCTAAACGCTGATTTGGTACACATGAACCGCCTGCTTCACAACGTTTAATATCTTTACCATTGTCCCAAATCAGGTTTTTAGTCAATGTAATTTTTGCGTTTGCATCTTTTTCGGAGCGTATAGCAACACCGATACGGTTACCATGCACTCTATTGCTATCAAGAATGTTGCCATCACCCGTCATGTTGAAACCAATCGAGTTATTGGTCATTTCGTTGTAGGCAATATAGTTACGCTTACCCCAGTTAATCTGTAGGCCATCCGAGTAGTTTTCGAATTTATTACCCACTACGGCATTGTCATTACCCCACAAAATTTCAATACCTTGTGATGGCTCTGGGTTTGCTTTCGTTGAAACAAAATGGTTATTCGCAATTAAGTTAAACGCAGCCCCACGTGTCATCTCTAGACCATCACCATTGTCTTGGAAGATGTTGTCTAAAACTTTGTTGTTATTGGTCGTGGTTGCAGTTGGGTTACCTTGTCCATCATCACCAGTAAGCATGACCCCAGCACCGCCGTAGTTATTACTAATACGGTTATGTTGAATCAGGTTGTTACTTGAACGGTTAACCAATACACCAATACAGAAACGATGAATATCTAAACCTTTTAAAGTGACATTGTTGACGTCACGTAGTACCAACCCCGGTAAAGTCATGGTACGGACATTTGTTCCGTACTGTTCAGGGTTTGCACCAGGACAAGCTTTTGCACCTTCGCCTTTAATGTAATTTGATCCATCAATTGCGATGTATTCACCCGTTTTATCCCACTGGGTACCAATGATTTTGACAGGTGCTTTAATTTCAGGAAGTGCGCTATTTAATTTAATCGCATAAGGTGCTTTGCCTACAGCCTGAATCAAGATCTCGCTCGCTTCGCTTGAATTTGCATTGGCTTGTTCAATTGCCCAGCGTAAAGAACCTTTATTGCTATCATCCTGATAACGGTCAACAACATAAGTTTGTGCCACAGTTATTCCTGAAACCATCAAACCTAATGCAAGAGTAGTTAAACGTAATGTATTCATTTCATCATATCCTTATGATTTATGGGTTTGTTGGTTGAACGGTTTTTAAAATCTGTTTGAGCTTAGTCACATCAATTTGTCCTGGTGCTGACGCCTCACCAATCATGCCAAAGCTATAACTTCCGCCCATGTTGGCAGTCGCAACACGAGAAATCGTACCAAGTTGTCCCATCGACATCGTTAACAATGGTTTAATGGTTTGCTGACTTACTTTTAAAGTTGCGTTCATTAAAGTGAAAACGTCTTGTTTAGATTTTGGCATCACAGCAATTTTTAGAATATCTGCGCCCATTTGATCTTGTTTTAACAAGCGTTTTTCAATTTCATCTTGGCTTGGTGTTTTTTGGAAGTCATGATTAGACATCACCACTAACACTTTCTTTTGATGTGCTTTTTGAACAATCTCTGAAACTATTTTTTGATCACGGAACATTTCAACATCTAACCAGTCCATGAACGGATTTTTTAAATAAGCCTGATATGTCTTGACATAATCAGCATCACTAATTTCAAGCTGACCACCTTCGTTTTTAGTACGAATGGTGGCAATCATTGGCTTATTGCCTAAAATCTTTTTCAATTCATGACCCAAAGCAATCACTTGTTTTGTATCACTCGCAAAACTAAGTAAGTCGATACGGAACTCTGCCAAATCAGCATCTGCTGTATTTGCAATGACTTGAGCTTGCGCTAAAGCTTGTTCTTTGGTTTTTGCTGTAATCGGAACAATCGTTTTAACAGCTGTAGTCGCAGGTTGTATTTGAGTAGCTAAAGCAACAGGTTCAGCATTTGCCTGGGCTGTAAAAAATGGGAGTGCAAGCAAACTTAAGCTTAATAATGTTTTCATGTTCATATCATTCATCCTTAAAAAGGCTACACGCATCCATGGCCGATCATGTGTAGCCTTAGGTGCTTCTTAAATATCAAAAAATACTGTTTCGTTATCGCCTTGAATACGAATGTCAAAGCGGTAAACAATTTCACCATTTTCTTCAAAGCGTTTTGCAATAAGCGTCTGACGACGCGGTGCCCACTCAATGCTATTTAGAATTGCATCATTGCCATTTGCTTCGGCTTCATCTTCAAAATAAACACGTGTGTGAAGACCTAAGTTAATACCGCGAGCGAAAATCACTAATGCAATATGAGGTGCCTGAGTTGAACCTTTGCGACCTGCTGTAGCACCCGGCTTAATTGTATTAAAGCTCCAGATACCTGTTTCAAAGTCAGCACCAGTACGGCCCCAACCCTGAAATGCAGGATCAGCTTTTTGCTCACGCGTATCTGCCTGACTTGGGTAAATACCATTCGCATCGGCTTGCCAAATTTCGATCAGCACGTCGCGCAGCGGTAAACCTAATCCGTCAAATACTTGACCTTCTAGACGAATACGCTCGCCTTTGGTTTGGTCTTGTACAAGCTGGTTATTAAAGTTGTTTTCAAACACTTCAATATTTGCTTGTTGTGGCAATAAACCAATGTGGACGTAAGGACCACCAGTTTGAGATGGAGTTTCTTTTAGTTCCTGAAAATTCCAGTTATTCATGCTTGTGCTCCCGATTAAGTCAAATCATTTTCGAAGTAAGTCGCTCGACGACCACGTAAAGTGATGTCAAAACGGTAACAACGGCTATCAGCTTCGATAAAGTTGTTTTTATCTTCTAGTGCAATCAATGCACGACGTTGATCTTCAGAAGGAATCGTTTTTAAAATCGGGCAAGTGTCAATGAGCGTATCGCCTTCAAAATAAAACTGCGAAATCAGGCGCTGAGCCCAACCGTCAGCAATTAAAGAGAAGTGAATATGAGCTGGACGCCATTCATTAATACGGTTACGCCACGGATATGGACCTGGTTTAATGGTACGGAAGATATAAAAACCATTTTCGTCAGTTAATGTACGGCCACAACCACCGAAGTTAGGGTCCATCGCACCAATAAACTTATCGTTTGGATGGCGATAACGACCAGAAGCATTGGCCTGCCATACCTCTAAAAGTGCATTTTTTACAGGACGACCAAACTGGTCACGGACATAACCATGTACAATGACACGCTCACCAATTGGTAAACCATCTTTGGCATAGTTCAAAATCAAATCGTTATCTTTTGGGCCAAACAAATTTGAAGAAAAATGCGGTGAAGTAACTTCAGTTAAAGTCTCATTAATAGAAATCAATGCATTTTTTGGCGAACGTAAAACACTTGTCTTATAACCTTCTGCATATGCAGGTGGATGGTCTTCTGTATTACGTTGGGCGTAAGCACCCCAGCTATGTTGTGACATCTTTATCTCCTTAATCCTGTTCTTTTGCTGCAACTGAGTTGACTTCTATTCCCAACTCTTTAAAGACTTCTTCGGCCATATGCATTGCAGCATTTGCAGCAGGTAAACCTGCATAGAGTGAGCTATGTAAGATCAACTCTTTTAAATCTTCTTTGGTTACACCATTGTTGAAGCAAGCACGTAAATGCATGCGCAGTTCATCTTCACGGCCAAGCGCCAATAAAATTGCGATCGTCACTAAACTACGTGTATGACGCGGTAGGCCCGGACGAGACCACACCTCACCCCATGCGTAACGGCTAATAAAGTTTTGAAAATCTTGGTTAAAGTCATTTAAGTTTTGCAAAGACCGACCAACATGCTTTTCACCCAAAACTTCAGTCCGCACCTCAATGCCTTGTTTATAGCGTTGTTCATCATTCATTGTGATAGACCTCTATTAAGTTGCATCGGTATGCGCAACAAGTGATTTAACAAATACAGCAACAGCCGCAGCAGTCGCTGGAATTAGTAATAAGCTAAGAATGGCAGTAAACGACCAATCATTGCCAAGTAGCACCGCGCCAATCCATGCACCAAATACCGCACCGAAACGTCCAATACCCGTCATCCAAGAAACACCTGTTGCACGGCACTGCGTTGGATAGAAACGAGCACTTAAAGCTGGCATTGAAGATTGCGCACCATTAATCGCGATACCTGCGCAAAGAACGAGTACAGCAAGCAATGTTGAGTTTCCTAAGCTTTGACCCACAGCAATCGCAAATAGACCCGCAGCAAAGTAGAAAATGGCAATGACTCGGTTCGGGTTAAATTTGTCCATCGCCCAACCAATAAATAGCGCACTTACCACACCACCGAACTGGAACAATCCACCAATAAATGCAGCACGCTCCATTGAAGCACCTGTTTCACGCATGAGTGTTGGTAACCAGCTTGTAAGCAAGTAAACAACCACTAAGCCCATGAAATAGGTCAACCAAAGTAAAAGTGTTCCTTTTGCATATGGTTTAGAAAACATAATTCCAAAGACATTTTTCTTTTGAGCTGTTTCAGTTTTCTCTTCAGGTACGTGGAATGCAGTCGCATTTTGAACTTGAGTTGGCGCGATATGATTTAAGATTTTGCGTACTTTCTCTGGGTTCTTACCTTTAACAATTAAAAAGCGGTAAGACTCAGGTAAGACAAAAATCACTAAAACCATTAAGATCAAAGGTGACCAGCCGCCAAGTAAAAATAGACTGTGCCAACCGTAGGTCGGGATGAGCCAGCTACTAATAAAGCCACCTGTTGCCATACCTAAGTTGTAGCCACAGAACATACATGTCACCAACAGTGAGCGAATGCGTGTTGGACAGTATTCAGAGAATAATGTGGTGGCATTTGGCATCGCTGCACCCAAACCAATACCTGTCAAAAAGCGTAAAACGACAAGGCTATCTAAGTTGGTTGCATACGCAGACGCTAAAGTAAAACCACCAAACACAAGCATCGAAAAAGCTAAAACGATTTTTCGACCAAAACGGTCAGCTGTTGGGCCAGAAACCAAAGCTCCAATAATCATTCCACCAAGTGCAGCACTCATCACTGGGCCTAACTGAGAGCGATCAACACCCCAGTCTTGAGCCAAAGCTGGAGCGATAAAACCCATTGCAGCAGTATCGATACCATCAGTAAAAATAATTAAGAAACAGATGATTGCGATCATCCATTGATACTTACTAAGTGGTGCATCATTAATTAATGCTTGAGCATCGATACTTTTATTTGGTGCAGCGTAATCCTGAGACGCCATATTTGCCTCCTTAAGGCCAATTCCTTTTAAACTACTAAGCTATTAGATTTGCTGAATAAACCTAGTCAATTCCTGAGTAAATATTTGTGGTTGCTCAATATTAGAAAGATGAGATGCTTCCAATTTAGCAATTTGACTGTTCTTAATAGCATTCTGCATAAACTCAGCATCTGCTACTGTTGTCACTGGATCTGCCGTTCCTGCAATGAGCAATACTGGCACTTGGATTTGCGTAATTTCATCTCTTAAATCAGCATGTGCTAAAGCACGACACGCATTGGCATAACCTTGTGCTGGTGTGTTTGCCAGACTTTGAATGGTCGTTTGTGCAACCACATTATGTTGATAGTCAAATTTTTCGCTAAACCAACGTGTATGCGTGGTTTTAACCAATTCAGCGAGTCCATTTTGTTCTACTGATTCTGCGCGACTCAACCACGCCTCAGCCTGTCCAATTTTTGCCGCTGAATTTGCGACAGTAATGCTTAGAAAGCGCTCTGGGTAATGGATAGCTAACCAAAGCCCTGTAATTCCGCCCATTGAAATGCCACAAAAATGAGCTTTTTCAATATCTAAGGCATCTAAAATATCAGCAACATCTTCACCTAAATTTTGTAAAGATGATTCAGCAATCACATCACTTTCGCCATGACCACGTGTGTCGTATGTAATGACATTAAAATGACTTTTAAGCTCATCTACTTGCGGCTGCCACATTCCATGATCTGTTCCTAACGAGTTAGATAACACAAGTGCTGGAGCATCTTTTAATCCGTGGGTATATACAGCGAGCTGTTTACCTTGTCGATTGGTTATAAGCTGTTTCACTTTATGTCTCCTCCTTGTGCTTCTTGCAGAACAGCATCAATTTGAGCTTGAATGTTGCCCAAATAGTTTTCTGCTTTAAATATTTCCAAAATTTCTGTTTGACTAAAATGTTCTTTTACTTTATCTAACTGACTAACAATCTCAGATAAATGCTGCTTTTGAGCCACGGCTGTTTTACAAGCTGCTTCAACAACATGATGAGCATTTAAACGTCCAATTTTTGGAGCAAGTGCCATCATCACAGCTTCTGCCATAATCAACCCGTTGGTACAGTCAAGGTTCTGCTGCATATGCTCAGCATTAACTTCAAAACCTTGTAAAACTTCACCAGTACGAGTTAATGCTCCAGTACAAAGCTGAAAAATTTCAGGGATTGCCAGCCATTCTGCATGCCATGCGCCTAAGCTACGCTCATGTTCCTGCACCATGCTTTGATAGATGCTAGACATAAGTGCTGGTACACGATTTGCTGCCGCAAGTACTGAAGCTGCTGCGACTGGATTACGCTTATGAGGCATAGTAGATGAACCACCACGACCTTTCTCGGTTGGCTCAAACAACTCTGCAATTTCAGTTTGCATCATCAGCGACCAATCACGTGCCATCTTGCCTGTATTCCCAACAATCATGCCAAGCACACTTGCGATTTCTACAATACGGTCGCGCTCACCATGCCATGTGCTTGTCGGTACAGTCAGATTCAATTGCTGAGCAAATGCATTTACCACAAGTGAACCTTGATCTTGCAAAGAAGCTAATGAACCCACAGCCCCACCTAACTGAGCAGTAAGTACACGTGATTTCATAGCTTGTATACGATCTAAATCACGTTTAAATGCAGAAGCCCAACGAGCAAGTTTATGGCCTAAAGTAATTGGCAAAGCTTGCTGTAACCATGTACGTCCAATCATGACTTGATAGCGATATTGCGTAGCTTGTTGTAATGCAGCGGTGTAGCACTGTTGAAGTTGTGCTTCCACAATATTTAACGCATCGCGGCATTGCAAAATACAAGCTGTGTCTAAAATATCCTGACTTGTTGCGCCCCAATGCACATAACGTGAAGCATCTTCATCTACATCTTTAACAATTGCCGTAAGCTGCTTTACAAATGGAATTGCGATATTTCCAGCTAAGCCTGTTGCTACAGCCAACGCTGAAAAGTCAAACTTTTCTATTGCCTGCTCAGCTACTTGGGCAATGGTATTAGCCGCATTTTGAGGAATCACACCAACTTTTGCCTGTGCTTGAGCTAACGCAACTTCAACCTGAATCATATATGTGATTAAAGATGAATCACTAAAGATGTCAGTGACGTCTTTTTGATAAAACAAGCTGGCATATAACTGGCTCATGATTAGACTCTCTCAATAATCAATGCGATGCCTTGCCCTACACCAATACACATTGAACACAAGGCATAACGACCACCCGTCTGTTCAAGCTGGTTTAAGGCTGTAGTGACTAAGCGTGCACCTGATGCACCAAGTGGATGGCCTAAAGCAATTGCACCACCATTTGGATTTACTTTGTTACTATCATCTGGTAAACCTAAATCACGGGTCACTGCTAAAGCTTGTGCAGCAAAAGCTTCATTGAGCTCAATCACATCCATCTGATCTAAAGTCAGGTTGGCTTGTTTAAGTAGTTTCTTAATGGCTGGTGCCGGAGCAAAACCCATAATGCGTGGTTCTACACCCACTGCTGTTGAAGCAATGATCTTGGCACGCGGTTTTAAGTTGTAAGCTTGAACTGCCTCATCAGAAGCAATCAGTAGAGCTGCCGCACCATCGTTAATACCTGAAGCATTGCCTGCAGTCACAGACCCATCTACTTTAACAACAGGTTTAAGTTTGCTTAAAGCTTCAAGTGTAGTTGATGCACGTGGATGTTCATCGGTATCAATCACAACAGCATCCCCCTTACGCTGAGGGATTTCAACTGCCACGATTTCTTTAGAAAAAAAGCCTTTGGCTTGCGCGCTTGCGGTGCGTTGTTGGCTCACCAAGGCAAACTGGTCCTGATCCGCACGATTAACGTTAAACTGTTCAGCCACGTTTTCGGCAGTCTGGGGCATGGTGTCTACACCATATAATTCTTTAAGTTTAGGGTTAATGAAACGCCAGCCCATGGTGGTGTCTTCAATCTTCTGGCTACGGCCAAAAGCACTGTCTGATTTACCCATCACATAAGGTGCACGGCTCATGCTTTCTACACCACCTGCAATCACCAAGTTTGCTTCACCTGCTTTAATGGCACGGGCAGCAATAGCAATCGCATCGAGTGAAGAACCACACAAACGGTTAATGGTCGTTGCTGGAACCTGATACGGTAAACCCGCAAGTAGTGCAGACATACGACCGACATTACGGTTATCTTCACCGGCTTGGTTGGCACAGCCATAGATCACATCATCGACCTGTTCCCAATCTACATTCGGGTTACGCTGCATGAGTGCTTTAATTGGCACAGCGCCAAGGTCATCGGCACGGACAGGTGCAAGGCCACCGGCATAACGGCCGAATGGGGTACGGATGGCATCGATGATATAAGCGTTTTTTAATGTCATTTCCCTACTTCCTTACCCTTGAGTCGCATCAATCAAAGTTGCACCAGTTAAAGCCTGTAACTCATCGAAGCCAAGACCTTCAACTTTCTCAATCACCGTTAAACCATCTTTAGTCACATCAATCACGCAAAGATCGGTGTAAATACGGTCAACGCAATGTTTACCGGTAACTGGATAGCTTAGCTCAGCCACAATCTTAGGCTCACCTTGCTTGGTCACATGGTCTGTGGTGATAAATACCTTTTTAGCACCCACAGCTAAATCCATCGCACCACCTACCGCAGGAATCGCATCCGGTGCACCCGTGTGCCAATTGGCCAAGTCACCATTCGCTGCAACCTGAAAAGCGCCAAGTACAGCAATATCCAGGTGTCCACCACGCATCATGGCAAAGGAGTCGCCATGGTGGAAAAAGCTACCACCTTCAAGCATGGTCACAAACTCTTTACCCGCATTAATCAGTTCAGGGTCTTCTTCACCTGCTGCTGGCGGTGGGCCAAAAGCCAACAGGCCATTTTCAGAATGAAGGAAAATATCTTTGTCGTTAGGTAAGTAGCTTGCAATCTTGGTTGGTAAACCAATCCCCAAGTTCACATAGGCGCCATCTGGAATATCTTGTGCCACACGTTTTGCAATCTGGTCACGGCTGAGTTTCTGGTAGCTCATGTTATTTCTCCTTATTGCTTATTGTGCGGGCTGTACTTGAACAACGTGCTGAACAAAGATACCTGGGGTGATGATGTGCTCTGGATCTAAGCCACCTAGCTCAACCACCTCAGAAACCTGAACAATCGTGACATCAGCAGCCATGGCCATAATCGGGCCAAAGTTACGTGCAGATTTACGGTAAACCAGATTGCCCCAACGGTCGCCCTTGTAGGCTTTAATCAAGGCGAAGTCAGCCTTGATCGGATATTCAAGTACGTAATCTTTACCATCGATCTGGCGGGTTTCTTTGCCTTCAGCTAAAAGTGTTCCAAAGCCTGTTGGGGTAAACACAGCGCCTAATCCCATACCCGCGGCCTGAATACGGCAAGCCAGATTACCTTGCGGTACGACTTCAAGCTCGACCTTTCCGGCACGGTACAGTTCATCAAACACATAAGAGTCTGATTGGCGTGGGAAAGAGCAGATTACTTTTTTAACCGAACCAGCCTTAAGCAGTTTAGCCAGACCATAATCGCCATTACCGGCGTTATTACTCACAATAGTCAGGTCTTTAATACCCAGTTCAATCAGTCCGTCAATGAGTTCAGCGGGTTGTCCTGCGGTACCAAAACCACCAATCAGGATGGTCGCGCCATCTTTAATCTGCGATAGTACCTCGCTAAGAGAGGACTTACTTTTGTCAATCATTAGACAACTCCATTGTGCTCATTCAGGAAGGAATAGATAAGAGATTTAGGCACACAGAGGCAGAATGAACAGATAGATATTTCACTCAATCCCGAGTGTTTCCCTTAGATTTCCTTTTAAACATTCTTGATAATTTTTGTAATTTGATCTAGTTATCAAACCATGGTTTTGTTCGGTATAAATATTTTTTGCTCGATGATCGAACATTATCTAGTATAGTTGTACGATCTTGATAAATCCTAAAACTTATCAATGTAAAAGAATATGAGTAGTTATAAATAGATATGTAGAAAACTTGCTTAGATGAGCAAATCATCCAAGCAAGTTAAAAATAATAGAATTAAGACTGAGAATGAAGAATCAAACGTGCAAGTTCTAAATCATCGGGATAGGTAATTTTTATATTATCTGAACGCCCCATTACAACCTGTACAGTTTCACCCATATACTCGAGTGCACTTGCCTCATCGGTAATACTGACGTCATTTTCTAAAGCATGTTCAATTGCTTTTTTTAGTTTACCAATTTTAGTAATTTGAGGAGTTTGAGCTTGCCATAATAAATCTCGGCTGACTGTTTTATCAATTTGATTGCCTGACTTAACCTGCTTTAAAGTATCACGCACGGGAATTGCTAAAATAGCACTCTCATTTGATTCAATTGCATTTGCAACAAGTGCATTTAAACAATCAATGGTTACACAAGGGCGAGCCGCATCATGCACGAGGACCCAATCATTTTCATCGGCAAAATTTAAAAGATGATTTAACGCATTTAAAACCGAATGGACTCGCTCAGCTCCACCAATGCAAAAATGCGCCTTATCTATATTTTGAAATGCTAGAGTCTGAGCAAAGGTATCTTGTGTACCAATTGCCAAAACATAACCATTTAATGGAAGTTGGCTTATACGACCAATCGTATGTTCTAAAACAGTCCTATTCTGAATATATTGATACTGCTTCAATTCAGTTTTAGAAAAACGACTTCCTGATCCTGCAGCTGGAATCACTGCCCACAATTTAGTCTGGGATATCTGGGGATGCAGGTGTCTCATTCGTTTCCAAATCAACTTTAGCGTTCGGGTCAATATAAATAGGTTTGTAATGGGTACTGATCGTACTCATTTGAACAAATGTCTCGTGAGGTTTAACCAAACCAAGATCAAGGCGGGCATGTTCTTCTATTGCTTCTGTACCATTTTTCAGGTCAAAAACCTCTGCTGCCAAAATACGGTTTCGTTCTTTAAGCTCTTCATTTACCTCAGCTTGTTGCTGAATTTGTTGCATGAGAGCTTGATGAGGGATATAGCCACCCTCACCTAACCAAAATTGATATTGCAGGATAGCTACTAAAACAATAACAAGTAGCAATATCAGTTTGCTTGAAGTGGATCGAAATACTTCTAACATATCATTAAGATTTTTAATTAAAAACTTTCGTTAAGAGTTTGTATTGTATAGTAATTAACAAGTAGCATGCGCAATTCCTGCAAAAATTTAAGCAAAATTATTAATGGGCATATTACTTTAATTGACCATTGTGACATGTTTCATTTTGTCAAAAATGAATAGAATTTGAAAGGGAAATAATATTTATAAGTACAACTGTTTATAAATCACTCTACACACAAAAAATCATTCTAAGTATAAGAAATTTATGCTGAGAAAAGCTTATGGTTAATTTCCATTATTTACCCGTGTAAATTGTTGCTCTAACATGGTGTTGCCCCATTGGTCTCCTTCCCATTCATTTGTCAGCTTAAAACCAAAAGTTTCATAAAGTTTTCTTGCTGCACTAAGGCCACTAAATGTCCATAATTGAACAGTAGAAAATTGCTTTTGATCACAAAAGTTTATTGCTTCTTTTAATAGCTTTTTGCCGATTCCCTGTCCTCGACAATCGTCACCTAAAATAAACCACCGAAGATGAGCCTCGTTATTCCCTAAATCTTCGCCATCAATCGCAACAGAACCCACAATTTTATTATTTTTTATTGCCAACCAAATATTATTAGAGTCTTTATAAAGACGGTTAGAGAACTCAGCTAAATTGGTAGCCACTTTTCCTTCAAAAACAGGTCCAAAATTATAATTTTCATAATAATAAGTACCATGCATTTCTGCGATTCTGCCAATCATACCTGCGCGGTAGCCACTCACAATTTCAATAGTATTGTTATCTATAAGATCTTTATTATCTCGACAGTTTACTAAAGATTCGGCATAGGTTGTCAAACCTTGAGCAATAACAAGTTGTTTAGAGGAGTTTAATTTTTCAATAGCTTGAATAACTCGCATTTCTCCATAATTATTAATTTTTCTTACAGTATCCACTCCTTTCGGTGTGAGTTTAATCACTTTTAGTCTTGCATCATTCTTATCTTGTTCCTCTTTAATCTCACCCGCCTTAATGAGTTTAAGCAACATTCTACTCACACTCGATTTCTCTAAGCCTAAAAGCTGTCCTAATTGTACAGCGGTTAGAGAACCTCTATTTTCAAGCTCAAGTAAAGAATGAACAGCTGACGGAGAATAATCAGTGGCAGCAAGAGTTGAACTCATAAAACCTAATTCACGAACCATGATTCGAGATGAACTACGGATTTCATCAATAATTTTTTGATCAATCATGACTGCACACTCAAAATATAGTTGTACAATACAACCATATTTGTAAAAAAGAAGTCAAGATTTTCTTCACTTTTAAAACGAGCTTAAAAAGAATGAAAGCCCTCTTTCGAGGACTTTTATAAATCGTTTTCTTATGTGAATTTAAATCAGAAATTATAACGAACACTCAACGTTGCATTTCGTGGTGTGCCCCAATTCATTGAGTTAGCACCAATACCTTCATAATATTTTTCATCAAAAATATTATCGATATTCAATTGAAGTTTGATATTTTTATCTACTTGATAGCCAAGCATCGCACTTGCTAAAACATACGCATCTTGCTCAATGCGAGAGCTTCCACTACCCGTATAGTATTTACTCTTATAATTTAAACCAAGCCCTGCACTCCATTGATCAAGTTTGTACTTAACAAATAGATTCGAGGTTGTTCGAGAGTTTGTCGTATTAACCTTTGTACCCTGTGCATCTTTTGCTTCAAAATTAGCAATACCAAAGTTAATACCCCAATTGTCATTAATCTCGCCATCAGCTTCAAACTCAAAACCTTTACTTTCAACCCCATCTACAGCGCGATAGGCCTGCTCTGTGGTTTTTATACCATTGCGAATAATAAACGTGTCAGGTATCAATTCAGCAAAATTAGATTGTTCTATTCGGAATACTGACAATGCTGTATTTAAACGCCCTCCAAACCATTCGCTCTTTAAGCCAGCCTCATAACTCTTACCTGTAATCGGATCTATATATTGATCATTTATATCTTTACGTTCTTGAGGTTTAAAAATTTCTGTATAACTCGCATATATAGAATGATCTTGGGCAAAATCATAAATAGCGCCAACATATGGTGCTAATTCATTGTTAAATTCACGGTTACCTTTATCATTTTCAGACTTATATTCCCAGTTAGATAAACGTGCACCAGCAATAATTTTCAAAGGATCCAGAATCTGAAATTTACCAGCAATATAAGCGGCAGTTTGTGTGGTTTCATTTAGCGCATTTTTACCATTTAAAACAACAGGTTGAAGCAACTCTTGAGCCATATTATTATAATTAAGTGGTCCACCTAAATATTTCTCAATGTCTTGGTTTGTGTTAGATCCACCAAAAATATCTTTTGTCTTTTCATTCTTATTCCAAGATCCACCAATAATGATTTCTTGTGGACGATTAAAAATCATAAATGGAGCATTGATAAAAACATCAATATTGTTTTCTTCATTTGCAGCTTTTGCGCCATATACTGAGACATTATCCTTGCCCTCTTCATTTTTTAATGGACTTGTATTGGTTGCCTTGTCTACTTTTCCAGCTGTATATAGCAACATAGAAGCTGTATCTTCTTTACGGAAGGTATAAGCAATATTTAAATTAACATCATTAAATAAATTCTGCTTTAAGTTCGCAAATACTGCCGTTGTATTTACATCCCAATAAGTCCAAGGTGCACTTACTGTTAAACTTCTAGAAAAATTGGTACGAGTCCCATCAGTATAAAAAGCAGGTGTACCGCCCCAACGAATACCATCACGATGTAACTCTTGATAAGTTGCTCCAAGCGACATGCTTGTTTTATCACTCAAATCATAATCAACCGCTCCATAAAATACATTGCGTTCTTTCTCATAGAAATCCATAAATGATTTTTCATCAGAATGCTTTACAAACATGCGACCACGCAATGATCCATCCGCATTAAGTGGCGTGGAAACATCTGCTGAGCTACTCCAAGAGTTCCACGAACCTAAAGATGTGCTGACATTACCAGTGAGTTCTTTTGAATTTGCATGTTTCCGAATCATGTTCAGCGCCATCGCTGGGTTTCCCGCACCTGTGGTTAGCCCATTGGCCCCCTTTACGACTTCGACACGATCATAAATATCTAAATCTAAATCTCCAGTGCCTAAGTTTGTAGTACTAGGTATTCCATCAATTAAGTAATAATCCACCTCAAAACCACGTGCATAAACTCTTTGACGTTCATCGGTACGTGAGGTTGAAACACCCGTAATATTATTCATTAAATCTTGAAAGGAATCGATTTTTCGATCATCTAAATATTCACGGGTTAAAACTTTGACCGATTGAGGAGTTTCACGAAGAGATAAATTTAATTTTGTAGAAGTATTTGTGCTTTTTGCTGTATAGCTCCCTGAACCTTCAGTAACGGCCGGATTTTCTTGTTCTGCTTGTACTTTTATCGTTGCTAAAGTGGTTGTTTCGGTTTGTTCTGCATAAACAAATGAAGGTACCGTTAAAGCCATAGAAAGTGCTAAAGGGTGAACTCTAAATGCTTTTCTAAAGGGCGGATTGTACATAAGAAAATTCCATAATAACCAATGTGCTGAACCATATTTTTAGCCTTCCACTACCTTGTTCCTTGTTACACAGTAGTAAAAGTTCGGCACAAAAATTAACATGAATGATAATTGTTATCAACTTGCAGTTAACAATTATTCTTATTTGTTTAATTTAAATTGCCAATTCATCATTGCATTAAAGAATCGCTATCCACGACATCAAAATTTGGATTTCTAACAGATTGAGTGTTGATCTTGTTGAAGCATAATGCTGAAACCACAGTCTTTATATTATTGATTCAAAAATATATAAACCAATTTTCAAATTCAAATTGACTGTTGAACTGCTCATCAACATGAGAAATAAAAAACTACACAGTATTTTCTTTTATATTTTATTATTCTTCATAAATCTCATGAAAGAGAATAAAGGTATAAACTGTAGTGCACAAAATTTTAGCGTTTTCTTTAGTAAGCTTAGGTTTAAGCGCTTGTGATCACCCTACTGACGATAGCCCTTCAAAAATAATTAATATGGAGAGTAATCATAAACAATATACACCTGCTAACCCTTATATATTTGAATATAATGATATTGTTTACAGTCTAAAAGCTGAACAACCACAAGATACTTCCCATAGAAAATTTAAAAACTTATTAAAAAAAATTCCCTCTAATGATAATAATTTAGATATTTTAAAAACCAAACGCAAAGTACTTATTCACTTAGGTTGCCTTAAAGACGCATATATAGTTACCGAAAAAATTTTAAATAAAACAGATAGTTCACAACTACAAGAGATGCAATGTATTTTCTTAAGAAAAATGAAAAAAGATGCTCATGAAATAAAAGCATGTTATGAAAAAACGGCTCATAGCTATTTAAACGAAATAAATTTAATTCCAAAGGCAGCCATACGATATCAATATGCACTGTGGGGCCATTATGCAGCGATGTTTCATGCGGGACATATAGAATATAAAGATAAACTTCAAGAAATCGTTGATTATCATCATATTGAAGATCATAAACGAACATATCAACAAATGTATGAAAATATACTGAATCCAAATGTTTTTCAAAAACGTTTAGATGCTATTCCCTACAGTCCTGATTGCCCTTAAGTCATATTCGCAATTATTGATAATTAATCATCGTAGTTCAGATCATCCTCATCAACATTGATATAATCTGGTTGAGGGTCTTTATCAAATTGTACAGCACATATTTTAACCTCACCTAAAATTTTCGCTTTCCCTACCCTATGCATACCATCCATTATTCTCCCATGTGAACATAGTATTATTGGATAAGACAAATCTGCTTCTTGAATTAATATCATATGATCAATGATATCTTGAGTAGTGGGATGAGAATCTGGATACCAGTATGGTTCATTTAATTCTTTTAGTTCTGATAGCAAAATTTCTTTTACTTTAAAATTTCTAGTTAATGCTACTAAATTATCTACATCCCAAATATAAGTATCATTTTCAATTTTTCTAAAATGATATTGCTTTCTCATCATATGAAATTCACTTAAAACACAATAATATTAAAATATATCATATACATATTAATACCAAACATTTTAAAAATTGGGAGACTAAATTTAGTCAATACAGATCAAAATTTTTTATTTTATTTGATAACTTTAATAATCATTTTCTTGCTGTTTCATATACAACTGTAGCTCCAACTATATGTTTATTTTATTAAATATTTTAAATAGTGAAATTTATACAAAATCACATAAAGTTCGAATTTTTAACCAACAACTACTTAAAAAGTATATTTTTTCTATTTTTAATTTGTTAAGAATTTTAGAAAGACTTCCTCCACCTATTAAAAAGGGAGAAAAAAATGGATTTTTTTAATATTTTCATAGGTGACACGACTTGGCCCTTTATTTTGGAAATTTTGGTTCGATGTTTCGTCATGTTTATCATTATTATTAGTTTTTTAAGACTATCAGGTAAGCGTGGTATTCGCCAACTTTCCCTTTTTGAACTCGCAATTATTTTATGCTTAGGTTCCGCAGCTGGCGATCCAATGTTTACTAAGGATTTACCGATCGCACATGCTTTTGTCGCATTTATCGTTATTCTTTTTCTCTACCGCCTTGTAACTTGGGCAATGGTGAAACATAAAAAAATTGAAGACCTATTGGAAGGAAGAGCTCTCTGCGTAGTCAAAGATGGACTTTTAGTTTACAAAGATTTTCAGAAACAATCATATTCACATGATGAGTTTTTCTCAGAGATGCGCCAACAAAATGTTGAACATTTAGGTCAAGTAAGAACAGCTTTATTGGAGTCTGACGGTATCCTGAGTTTACTTTACTATGAAGATGAAGAGGTAAAATGGGGACTCCCCCTATTCCCAGATGCTTATTGCAAAGCTGACGTACTTAAAATCAATACTTTTTATTCATGTATGAAATGTGGTGAAACGAAAATTCTAAATTCACTCAATCAAGAATGTTCTCGTTGCAAACACCATAGTTGGGCTAAGTCGTTAAAAACCCGTCGTCTAGGATAATAAAAAAGGTGCTATTTTTTATTAAAAATAGCACCTTAAAATGTTAAAAAACTAATTTTAACTTTTTATTTAAAGATTAGTTTAAACCTTTAAACTCAGCTTTACCGCGGTAAGCAGCTTTAGTCAATTCTTCAATACGAAGTAATTGGTTGTACTTAGAAACACGGTCAGAACGGCAAAGTGAACCAGTCTTAATTTGACCAGCCGCTGTACCTACTGCTAAGTCAGCAATAGTTGAATCTTCAGTTTCGCCAGAACGGTGAGAAATCACAGTTGTATAACCATTTTCTTTAGCAAGGTAAATTGCATCAAGAGTTTCAGTCAACGTACCAATTTGGTTGTATTTGATTAAGATAGAGTTACCTACTTTCTCATTAATACCACGTTGTAAAATCTTAGGGTTTGTAACGAACAAGTCATCACCTACCAATTGGATTTTGTCACCAAGGATAGATGTCAAGTAAGACCAACCTTCCCAATCTGATTCATCTAAACCATCTTCAATTGAGATAATTGGATATTGGTTTACAAGACCTGCTAAATAGTCAGAGAACTGGTTGCTTGTAAATGCTTTATTGCCTTCACCAGCAAGAACATATTGACCATTTTTGTAGAATTCTGAAGATGCACAGTCAAGCGCCAACATAATATCAGAACCAGCTTTGTAACCAGTTTGACCAATAGCTTCAAGAATAACAGTGATTGCTTCTTCGTTTGAACGCAAGTTTGGTGCAAAACCACCTTCGTCACCTACAGCAGTGTTTAAACCTTTTTTGTTTAAAACTGATTTTAGTGAATGGAAGATTTCAGCACCAGCACGTAATGCTTCAGCAAATGAAGTGAAGCCTACTGGTTCAATCATAAACTCTTGAATATCAACGTTGTTGTCTGCATGTGAACCACCATTGATGATGTTCATCATTGGTACAGGCATAGTCAAAATCGTTTGACCACGTAAGTCAGCGATGTATTGGAAAAGAGGAATTTTCTTTTCATCAGCAGCAGCGCGTGCAACAGCTAGTGACACAGCCAAAGTTGCATTTGCACCCAATTTTTCTTTGTTTTCAGTACCATCAAGTTCGATCATCGTATTATCGATGTCTTTTTGTTCAAATACTGATTTGCCCACTAAAGCGTCACGGATAATCGTGTTTACGTTGTTAACCGCAGTTTTAACGCCTTTACCTAAGTAACGTGATTTATCACCGTCACGTAGTTCTAAAGCTTCACGAGAACCAGTTGAAGCACCAGATGGTGCACATGCACGACCAACAACCCCAGATTCTAAAATTACGTCTGCTTCGATGGTTGGGTTACCACGAGAGTCCAAAATTTCACGTGCACGGATGTCAACGATTTGGCTCATGAACAATTCCTCTGTTGAATGAATATGAGCTGCGATTAAAGCAGCGTAAATGAGTAAAAACTCAATGGGTGTCTAACTTTTTGAATCCTTTAACCAAAGTATCCAATTCTTTTATTTGTGCCAAGAATGGCTCAAGCTGCGACATGCGTAATGCACAAGGTCCATCGCATTTTGCATGTTCTGGGTCTGGATGACCTTCCAAGAACAATCCAGCCAAGCCTGTTGCCATTCCAGCGCGTGCTAAAGTTGTAATTTGAGCACGACGACCACCTGCCGAGTCAGCACGACCACCAGGAGTCTGCAACGCATGTGTTACATCGAAAAAAACAGGAACATTCATTTCTTTCATGATGTCAAAGCCAAGCATGTCTACAACTAGGTTGTTATAGCCAAATGCTGAACCGCGCTCACAAAGAATTAGTTTATCGTTTCCTGCTTCTAAACATTTATTCAGGATATGACGCATTTCATGAGGTGCTAAAAACTGAGCTTTCTTAATGTTAATAATAGCCTGTGTTTTTGCCATCGCTTCAACAAGATCAGTTTGGCGACTTAAGAAAGCCGGTAACTGAATAATATCAGCTACTTCTGCAACTGCTTCAGCTTGGTGTGGCTCATGAACATCGGTAATGATAGGAACATTAAAATGTTTTTTAATATCGCCTAACCATTCAATACCTTTTTCAAGTCCAGGACCACGGAATGAATGCAGACTAGAACGATTTGCCTTATCGAAACTCGCTTTAAATACATAAGGAATGTCTAAGCGTTTGCAGATATCAACATAAGTTTCTGCAATTTCGAAAGCTAAATCTTTTGATTCAAGTACGTTCATTCCGCCAAATAATACAAATGGCAAATGATTTGCCATTTGTATATCGCCTAAACGTACAACTTCTTGTGGTTTTAATTGTGACATTTAAACTTTCCCAGTTTATTTAAAATCGCATTATTTACTTTTTTGATGCTGTGTTTTCGCAGCGTCAATAAAACTAGCAAATAATGGATGTCCATCACGTGGTGAACTTGTAAATTCCGGATGGAATTGTACAGCAATAAACCAAGGATGTTCAGGAATTTCTACAGTTTCAACCAAATGTTGAGCCGAAGAGTAACCAGAAATCTTCATACCAGCTTGTTCAATCGCCTCAATGAAACGGTTATTCATTTCATAACGGTGACGATGGCGCTCAGTAATTTCTGCTTTACCATAAACTTCACGTGTTTTAGTGCCTTCAACCAATTCAGATTTTTGTGCACCCAAACGCATAGTTCCGCCTAAATCAGACTCTACGCTGCGTTGTTGTAACTCACCACGCTCATCTAACCATTCAGTAATTAAACCAATCAATGGATACTTGGTAGAACGGTTAAACTCTGTAGAAGATGCTTCTGGCATTGCAGCAACATGACGTGCATATTCGATTACAGCCAATTGCATGCCTAAACAAATACCTAAGAATGGAACTTTGTTTTCACGTGCATATTGAATAGCTTTCATTTTGCCTTCAGTACCACGCTCACCAAAGCCACCTGGGACTAAGATTGCATCAGCTGTTTGCAAAATAGAAACGTCTTGGCTTTCAAGCTCTTCAGCATTGACATAATCAATCTGTACTTTCACACGGTTTTTAATGCCTGCATGCAATAATGCTTCATTAACAGATTTATAAGCATCTGGTAATTCAACATATTTACCAACCATAGCTACACGTAAAGTGTATTCAGGATTAAGTAATGCTTCGACTACGTTGTCCCAATCTTCTAGGTTTGCTTCTGGAAGATCATTAAATCCGAAACGTTCACAGATCAAGTCATCAACGTTTTGTTCATAGAACGTACGTGGAATTTGATAAATCGTTTTCGCATCTTTACATACCACAACGGCACGCGCTTCCACGTTAGTGAACAATGCAATTTTGCGTTTAGTATCAACATCTACATCATATTCAGTACGGCAGATTAAGATATCTGGTTGAATACCAATTGAAAGTAATTCTTTTACAGAATGCTGAGTTGGTTTCGTCTTAAGCTCTGCTGCCGATTTAATATATGGCAACAAAGTTAAATGCATTAGCATGGTACGTTTATGACCAAGCTCTACCATTAACTGACGAACTGATTCCATAAATGGAAGTGATTCGATATCACCAACCGTACCACCAATCTCAACGATTGCAACGTCGTAACCTTCACCAGCGCGAAGTACACGTTCTTTAATGTTGTCTGTAATATGTGGAATAACTTGAACCGTACCGCCTAAGTAGTCACCACGACGTTCTTTATTTAGAACATCTTGATAAACACGGCCACTAGTAAAGTTATTCAGTTTGGTCATTTTCGCACGACGTAAGAAACGTTCGTAATAACCCAAGTCTAGATCAGTTTCGGCACCATCCTCTGTGACAAAAACTTCACCATGTTGGAAAGGACTCATTGTCCCCGGATCGACATTAATGTAAGGATCCATTTTAACCATTGTGACTTTTAAGCCACGGGCTTCCAAAAGTGCAGCAACTGAAGCAGCAGAAATACCTTTACCTAGCGATGAAACCACACCACCAGTAACAAAAATAAAATGGGTCATTAAGTTTCTCGTACAATCAAGCCGAAATCGGCCTACAATGTTGGGCAATTTTACTGTACTCTGCCCCTATAAAGCAAAGTCAAACCGCACCAATTCAAAGATCATTAAACAACTGGCTATTCTATCAGCATTTTTAATAAAAAATTAGGTCAATCTCACATGATTTTTTCATTCTCTTTTGCTGTTATAATGCGAGCTCCTCAATTAAATGTTGTTTAGGGCAATGGCAAATAAAAAACTTTTAATCTGTGCTGCAATTGCGGCTGGAATATTGTTAACCGCATGCGTCAAAAAAGAAACACCTGAAGAAGAGCAAGAAAAGGTTGAAACTGCTGTTTCAGAACCTAAGCCTGCTGAACCTGCAAAATTTGAGTCTTTAGAAAGCGTTAAAACTGAAGAAGCTCAAACTCAGGAACCAACGCAAGTTGAAGTCCATCACGAGGAAACCGCGAATACTACAACTGTAATTCGCAGTGAAACTCGCCCTGCCCATTCTGAGCAAAATTCACAAACAACTGTTTCTGAACAACCAAAAGCAGAGCCGAAGCCTAAGCCAGAACCTAAACCTGAGCCAAAAGCAGAACCGAAGCCTGAAAAAGTTCAATCAAAACCTGCTAAGCCAGCCGAACCTTCTCAAACAGAAGATGATGCTGTTGCGGCTGCAATTGCGGCTGCTACTCCAGCACTTAAGAACTAATTTTCAGTACAAATATGCCCAAATTGAACTTTTTGGTTTGGGCTTTTTGATCAATTAAAACTTTCAGTCCAATAATAAATATTACTTTTATCTATTTTTTATCTTTAAAGTTCCTCTAAATATCAATTTAGGACAATCTATTTATTCCTGCCCAAAAAACATTGACGTCCCTTTGGCTGATCTGTAGTTTTTAATCAAGTTCCTTTTTGGAACCTTAATTAAAAGAAGATTGGAGCCTAAAATGAATACTGTATCAAGTCGCGTACCTGCCTCATTTCCAGTCCGTCGTATGGACTATAATTTTGAAAATGTACCTCGCTATTGGTGTAATAACGAACCCACTTTTACACATTATTTTACGGGGTTATCTACTTTGTTTCCTGAGGGTGAATCATATTTTGTTCGTTCAGTTCGAGCTTTGCGTGCCAAAGCAAAGTCAAATGAAATTCTAGATCGCGAAATCAGTGCTTTTATCGGTCAAGAAGCAATGCACTCTAAAGAACATCATGCTTTTCACGTGAGTGCACAGCAGCATGGTTTAGATCCCGAATCTTTAGAAAAAGTAACTGGTATTGTTTTAAAGAGTATTGAAAAAGTTTTTAGTAAAAAATGGAATCTGCTTGTAACGGTAGGTCTTGAACACTACACCGCAGTACTTGTGGTTAGCATGATGCAATCTGTGAATGAACTGATGACAGATTCAACTATTCGTAATTTATGGTTATGGCATAGCATTGAAGAAACTGAACATAAAGCCGTAGCCTTTGATCTTTATCAACACTTGTATGGAAATGGGCTGAGCGCATATCTCCCACGTATCACCGTCTTCACTTTAAGTTTATTTTTAATTACTGGCTTCTCAACAATTTATCAATTCGTTCTGATGAAGCGGGATCGTCAACTTCTTAATTTTAAATCTTGGCGTAAGTTCTTTAGTTTTGCTAATAAACAATATAGAACATTGCTCCCTAAATTTTTTGACTATTATCGTTTTGATTTTCATCCTAACCAAACTGACGAAAAAGACCTCGTTGCCAGTACTAAAATCAAAATTGGTCTAAAAAATTCAAAATTACTTTTATCCTGATCCGATAAAACAATAAAGCCCATCTATTGAATGGGCTTTATTGAACCAATTACGGCAATGCAATCATTGTTTATGATCAACCATAAAATAATTCGATATTAATTTGGCTGCCCATGAAGTACTTTTCCAACCTTCGTAAAAACCACAATGACTTCCCTTTTTAGTGGTTACCACTGCAATATTACTCATTTGCTGAATAGCTTCTTTATATGGTTCTAAATTTTTAATAGAACATACTGGATCATCTTCAGCATTAAGAATCATTAATGGAATTTTGACATTTTCAAATACATAAATGGGATTAATTGCCTGACAATAACTTTGATAGTCCTGAAAGCCTGCCATTTCAAAGTATTCTTTTTCAAACTCTTCGAGACTAGTCGTTGCAAGAACTTTTTCTAAAGAAGCAACCTGATTCCATGTACTTTGATAAGGATGAATAAAATATTTGAACAACTTTTTAGTCATCATTTTGCTATAAAACGGGTGAACATTTTTAAAGCCAATCTCCGTGTTGTAGCCTGGGCACATTGCAAAAGCTGCTTTAAATGGTGTGTCAGTACCTTGCTCACCCAAATAACGAACCAACAATCCTGTGCCAGCAGAAGAACCAACTGCGTACAGATCCGATTCAGGAAACAAATTTTGAATATACGTAAGCTGCTCTTTAAGATCACTGGTTGATCCGAAAAGAGAAATCTGTGGTACAGGCATAGGTAAACCCGCATGCCCACGGCGTAAACATAGTGCTATTCTCCACCCCGTATATTGATGAATATCTCTCACCAATTCACGCATACTTTCAGGTGTACCTGTAATGGTGTGCATGATAACAACGGTAGGAGTATCTTTCGGAAGATTATAGCCATACCATGCAATTGCAGTTACGCCACCATCTTTCATGCTGAGCTGGTCAATACGGTCATATTCAAGCTTGATGGTTTTTTTTCTAATAATATCGAAATATAAAAGATGGACATGATTGTTAGTTAACCATGGTGTAGGACGATATTTCTGCTTAAGTTGGGGTAACTTATCCAAAACATCTTTAATTTTCCCTTGTGGGTCATAATAGATTTTTGGCTGTTCAGCACCGAGTACTGAGTCAAACAATTCTGAACCGAAAGCTTTAATTTTATTTAAAGTAGATATGCCCATTTCCAATCACGACCTCTGATTATGAGTTAAATGATTGCCGCACTAATGCCGCAATCTGCTGTCCCCAAATTGCATAAATTTCTTTGCTTGGATGAAAGCCATCACTTGCCATAGGCAGATTCAAAGCTTGAAAACTTTCAATATCATATTGAATGAATCTAAAGTGGTTTTGTGCTTCTACCCATTTATATAATACTTGATTCATTTGCTCCGCGTATTTTCCAAACAGCCAAGCCAATGGATTGGGTAAAGCTGGAAAATGTTGCATGGGCGGAACGCCTGAAACAATAATGAGTTTAGGCTGAAAACGTGCTTGTATATATTCAAATAATTGCTTTTGTTGTTTTATCCATGAATTTGCCGACGTTAATTTTGTCACATCATTAACGCCAATAGACGTAACAACAACATCATAATTTTGCCGTTCTAAATGCTGTAAAGCTTGAAAAACCTGCTTAGTAGTATCACCTGTTTTTGCGTGAAGCTTCCAACTTATCAAATATTGATCTTGTAACTCAGAAATAATTGCGCCAGATAAAGCGTCTTGTTGTGTTTCAACGCCAACTCCCGCTGCGGCAGAGTCTCCTAAAATAAGTAGAGACAATGGTCTGCCCTTGCCAACCATGCCTTCTCTTTCACCACTGGCTTCTAGCAAGCGTGGTGTATTCTTACGAACCTTTGTTCCCTGCACAAAAAGTACAGGTAACAATGCTAAAGTTGAAAGTTTTAACCACATTCTATTAATCTCTATCTTACTTAGGCTATTTACTAAAATTATTGTGGTTGAAACTTGGCAATTCTTATACCCATTTGTTCAGCCAGTGCAGCTAAACCGCTCATTGGGCGAATCATTACTTCAAAATCAATAATTTTGCCTTGTTCATTAAAACGGATCATATCAATACCTTTTAATGACTTTCCACTGACATTGGCACTAAACTCAAGCACTACATTTTCGCCATCTTCAGTATAAAACTCACGATGATAGGTAAAGTTTTCGAACACCTGAATTACGTTAGTGAGAATGAAGAAAACAACCTGCTTTCCTTCATAGGGCTTATGTGCAACAGGTGAACGAAAAACCACCTCATCAGCCAGCAAATCACTTAAATTTGATAAGTCGCCTGATTGAATCATTTGATGCCATTTTTCTAATGACTGTTTTGTAGTTCCAAGTGTCATTGTTATTTTATCCTGTAATTTAACCAATGAAGTAAGGGGCATTTCCGTATAAAGAAATGCCCCACAAAATTTATAGCACCGCTGCTAGTTCAGCACCTTGACGTATTGCGCGTTTTGCATCTAGCTCTCCCGCTTCTTTAGCACCGCCAATTAAATGAACATTTTTACCTTCTGTTTTTAATTGGTCATACATTGCAGTGAAAGATTCTTGACCCGCACAAATCACAACATGATCAACTTCAAGCACACTCGGTTGCCCATCTATAGTGATATGTAAGCCCTGATCATCTACTTTGTTGTATTGAACGCCTGCAAGCATTTTAACTTGGCGATTTTTAAGGCCTGCACGATGAATCCATCCTGTAGTTTTACCTAAACCACCACCTACAACAGCAGTCTTACGTTGTAATAGATAAATTTCTCGTTCAGAAGTCTCAACTTTTGGCTGTTTTAAACCACCTACATGCTCATATTGAGTATCAATTCCCCATTCTTCATAAAACTTTTCAGGGTTTAAACTGCCACTTTCACCTTCGTGAGTGAGATATTCAGCCGTATCAAAACCAATACCACCCGCCCCAATAATGGCTACACGCTGTCCCACTGGCACACGTTCTTTTAAAACTTGTAAGTAGCTAAGTACTTTAGGATGATCAATACCTTCAAATTGTAATTGACGAGGCGTTACACCAGTTGCAACCACAATTTCATCAAAATTTGCTTGGCTCAACTCTTCATAAGTTGCTTTATGGTTCAAAATTAATTCAATGTTTGGTCGTAACTCAATTTGGCGAGCAAAGTAGCGTAAGGTTTCATAGAACTCTTCTTTTCCAGGAACAGTCTTTGCAATATTAAATTGGCCACCAATTTGATGACTAGCCTCAAAAATTTTAACTTGATGACCACGGTCAGCTGCATATACAGCAAAACTTAAACCCGCAGGTCCTGCACCAATAACAGCAATATTCTTTTGAACTTGTGCATCTTTAAAAATTAGTTCAGTTTCATAACATGCACGCGGGTTCACTAAACAAGTTGCGATTTTCATTGAGAAAATATGATCTAAACAAGCTTGGTTACAGCCAATACATGTATTGATTTCATCACTACGGCCTTCGCTTGCCTTCAATACAAATTCAGCATCAGCGAGCATTGGACGTGCCATAGACACCATATCAGCATGACCTGATGCCAATACATGTTCAGCCATTTCTGGCGTATTAATTCGGTTAGAAGTAACTAAAGGAATAGAGACTTCACCTTTAAGTTTTTCAGTAACCCACGTAAACGCAGCACGAGGAACTTTGGTCGCAATTGTTGGGATGCGAGCTTCATGCCAGCCAATCCCTGTATTAATAATAGTTGCACCTGCTTTTTCAATTTCTTTTGCAAGCTGAATCACTTCATCAATACTTGAACCACCTTCAACTAAATCAAGCATCGATAGACGATAAATAATGATAAAGTTTTCACCAACTAAAGCACGTGTGCGTTTTACAATTTCAATAGGAAAGCGAATACGGTTTTCGTAACTACCGCCCCATTCGTCATCACGATGATTCGTACGCGCGGCAATGAACTCATTAATTAAATAGCCTTCAGAGCCCATGATTTCCACACCATCATAACCCGCATACTGAGCAAGTTTGGCGCAGTTTGCAAAGTCATCAATAGTCTGCTGCACTTCGGCAGAACTTAGAGCTTTTGGCTTAATTGGGTTAATCGGTGCTTGAATTGCTGAAGGAGCAACGTTATTTGCCTGATAAGAATAACGCCCAGTATGTAAAATCTGCATTGCAATTTTACCGCCAGCTTCATGAACAGCTTGGGTAATCACTTTATGTTTTTCAGCTTCTTCAACTGTATCCAACTTTGTACCATGGCTAAATACAACACCATCATCATTCGGAGAAACACCGCCAGTTACAATCAGCCCCACATCACCTTTTGCACGCTCAGCATAAAACGCAGCCATGCGTTCATATCCCTGTGGCGCTTCTTCTAAACCAATATGCATAGACCCCATAAGCACACGGTTTTTTAAAGTAGTAAAGCCTAAATCAAGTGGCTTCAATAAATGCGGATAAGCTGACATATTTTCTCCTTTGGCTAGCAATAAGCTTGCTAATGCAACTTGTTGCATTAATTTATAATCAAATTTTGACTTTTATGCAACATGTTGCATAATCTCATCAGTCACACTTTACTTTTGCTTACAAACCGGATTGCTATGTCACTTCCTCATGTTTTATTAACCAGCTTGCTTGAACGACCAAGTACAGGGTTCGAACTTGCCCGCCGGTTTGACCGTTCAATCGGTTTTTTCTGGAATGCTACCCATCAGCAAATTTATCGTGAACTCAACCACATGCTAAAAAAAGGTTGGGTTTCAACATTAGAAAATGAAATGGAAAATAGTCGAAAAAAAACCTATCAAGTTGAACAGTTGGGGCGTATTGAACTAGCTTCATGGATGACACAACAAAGTGAACCCGCGCAGCTTCGTGATGATTTAATGGTTAGATTGCGTGCTGAAGCACAATTGAGCAATAATCAAATATTACCTGAGCTGTTAAGGCATCTTGGTTTACATCAAGAGAAACTAAAACTTTATCAAAGTATTTATGATAAGGATTTTAAAGATAACGATGATCTAGATAACCGTGTGTTATACATTCACAAAATGATCTTAGAACTTGGGATTACGATGGAAAGTGAATGGATCAAATGGTTGGAACAAGTCATCCCTCAATTAAAACGCTTTGCTCAAAATAGCGTAGCCGGAGAATAGTCATGCCATATTACACCATGCCCGATCGGGAAAACTTATTTGTTCGTCGTGTTGGTCGTGGTGAACCAGTTTTGGTTTTATCTGGTCTTGGCATGCAAAGCTGGCAATGGCTTCCTTTTATTTATGCAAACCGTAAAGAATATGAGTTTATTATTCCAGATTGGCGTGGTTTTGGGGGTTCAAAGAACTGTGCAATCCCTGAACAAGATGCAATTTCTAGTCACTGGCAAGATGTCGCCCATTTAATAGAACAATTAAAACTGGATAACTTTATCTTGATGGGTTATTCAATGGGTGCTACAACGGCCATGCATGGTATGAAACATGCACATCTGGCTCAACAGTTAAAAGCCTATTTGCATATCGATCAAACACCAAAAATATCTGTAGATTCAACATGGGAATATGGTCTATTCGGCCCTCTACATCCCCAGTTCAAACAATTATTAAATGATATCTATCAATTATTATCAAAGCATAAAAAAGCCAAATATCTTTATGAATTAGCGCTTCCAGATCGACAAGAACTGGTTCGTCTCTGGGTAGATTTTATTGAGTTACAAAGTAGCAATCCATTTAGCCCTTTAGTTTTTAAAACAGCACTCAAACAGCCATTTCTACAAAAATACTTATTACCAATTCAGCGTCTAGATTATTTGTTTTGGTATGTTGAAAATTATCTTTATCACAATGAAGATTATCGTGAGGCCATTCAACAATTACAATGTCCAACCACCTTCTTTATTGGTCGAAATTCTACACTTTATCCAGAAACTGGGCAGACACTTATTGCACATAGTGTTGAGCATGCAAAAGCAATATATTTTGAACGATCAGGCCATACACCGTTATTAACCGAGCCGAAAAAGTTTGGACATGAAATCACTACATTCTTATCCGAACTCAAACATGCTTCTTAAAAAATAAAGGGATCTATTTACAGATCCCTTTTCTAAATCAATTAATGATTAAGCAGAATGGGCTAACTCTTTCACTTTTAATTGCTCAGAAACACTTAACAAAAGTTGCTCAGTTTTTTCCCAACCTAAACAACCATCAGTTACTGACTGCCCATAAGTCATATCACAAGAAATCTTTTGGCTACCATCAACCAAATGACTTTCAATCATGACACCCTTTACTTGTGTTTTTAAACGTTCAGCAACGATTTGCTGTAAAACTTCTGGCTGACGCAACGGATCTTTACTGCTGTTGCCATGACTACAGTCAATAACTAATGCAGGAAGATTTTGTTTGTGTTTTTCTCGTATCGCCTGAATTGAAGCTAAATCATAATTTGGCCCATGATTTGCTCCGCGCAAAATCAAATGTGGTAATGGATTGCCAGCGCTCTGAATCACTGAAGGTAAGCCTTGTTGATTCATTCCTAAAAATTGATGCTCATTTTGTGCTGACTGAATTGCATCTAATGCAATCTGAATTGAACCATCTGTACCATTCTTGAAACCAATGCTGTATGGCATGTGGCTTGAGATTTCACGGTGAATCTGAGATTCACTTGTACGAGCCCCAATTGCGCCCCAAGCCAATAAATCATCAAAATAACCAGTTGCCATTGGGCTTAAAATTTCACTCGCAATTGGCAAACCCTTTTCAATAATTTGTAGGTAAAGTTCGCGAGACTTTTCTAAACCAAGTTGTAAATTTGATGAACCATCTAAATTTGGATCGTACATGAAACCCTTCCAACCCACAGTTGTACGAGGTTTTTCAATGTATGCACGCATCACGATAAAAATCTGATCTTTTACTTTTTCTTGTAATTTTTGCAATCTTTCAGCGTATTCAAGTACTGCAACCGGATCATGAATTGAACAAGGCCCTGTAATTACCATTAACCGAGGATCTTTGCCGTTAAGAATATTTTGAATAGTTTGACGATGTTCGGCAATTTGACGCACGAAAGAATGTGCAAACGGATATTTTGCTTTTAACTGGACAGGTAAACTAACTGGTGTTTCTTTTGTATTGGTTTGTGTCAATAAAGTATTTAGGGCATTCATTGGTTTTTCCTTGGGACTGCAATCTCTTCAGTCCGATCATTTATTTGAGCGTTTTGGATCTATTCGTTGGTAAAGGTAAGCAAAAGTAAAACCAATAAAAGTTGCTAAAGTACGAATAAGTCATGTTGTTCATTTTAAGTTCCTCGATTCAAAAAAGATAAAGCATAAAAAAACCTGATCGGGGTTGCCGATCAGGTATTAACTGTGATGGGCAACTTTCTCATGCCCGAATACGCTCAGGCAACTATCTAAATTGCCAAAAGTAATAGTAAGCGTTAGTGTTCACAGATAGATTTAACATCTTTATCTCAAATATTAAAAAATGTTCCTTAAATCTAAAATACGCATTGTTGAGAGCTTTGACAAGTCTTTTTTTAGAAAAAACTTCTTATTTTCACGCTTAAGATTTGATTCACTCATTGTATTAACGAATCAGCCCTTGTGGTTGTAAAATAATTAAGCCAGCTCCACAAAGCACGATTAGACCACCCAATATATCCCATCTTGTTAATCCGACCTGATCCACAAAGCGCAACCACATGAGAGCAGTAAAAATATAAATACCGCCATATGCAGCATAAATGCGGCCAGAAGCTGCTGGATGTAGAGTCAGCAGCCAGACAAAAACAGCCAGACTTAAAGCTGTAGGTAGCCACAGCCAAGCAGACTTGCCTTCTCTTAAAATCAGATAAGGGAAATAACAACCAAGAATTTCAGCAATTGCTGTGATAATAAATAACCCGAATACACTCAGTATTCGGGTTATAGCAAGACTATCAATTAACATAAGTTACGCTGGTTCTGCCGTATGATGATCTTCAAAAACTTCAAGTTTTAAGCCTACAGCTTTGCCATCTTCATTTTTCACTGATACAGCCACATTACCACCATGATCTGCAAGTTCGCCAAACAGAATCATTTCAGCTAGCGGTTTCTTCAAGTGTTCTTGAATGAGGCGTTGCATTGGACGTGCACCCATCAAGCGGTCATAACCATTTGTTGCCAACCAATCACGAGCACTTTGATCCACATCAAGTACAACTTGTTTGTCATCTAGTTGTGCTTGTAATTCTGTTAAGAATTTATCAACCACAGACTCAATCACAGTTGTTGGTAATGACTTGAATTGAATAACACTATCTAGACGGTTACGGAACTCTGGTGAGAAAGCACGTTTCATTGCTTCTTGGTTATCAGAACTATGATCTTGTTCAGTAAAACCAATACTCGCACGAGAAATACTTTCTGCTCCAATATTCGTAGTCAAGACAATAATAACATTTCTAAAGTCTGACTTACGTCCGTTGTTATCCGTTAAAGCGCCATGATCCATGATTTGTAGCAACAGATTAAACACATCTGGATGTGCTTTCTCAATTTCATCTAGCAATAAAACACAGTGCGGGTTCTTATGAATCGCATCAGTTAACAGCCCACCTTGGTCATAACCCACATAACCCGGAGGTGCACCAATCAAACGTGAAACTGCATGACGTTCCATATATTCAGACATATCGAAACGCACAAGCTCAACACCTAACAGCTTCGCAAGTTGCTTAGTCACTTCGGTTTTACCGACACCTGTTGGTCCAGCAAAAACAAAACTACCCACTGGCTTATCTGGTGATTTCAACCCAGCACGAGACAACTTGATCGCTGAGCCTAAAGCGGTAATCGCCTCGTCTTGACCAAACACAACGCGTTTTAAATCACGCTCAAGATTTTCAAGCACTGACTTATCGTCTTTAGAAACAGTTTTTGGCGGAATACGAGCAATCTTAGAAACGATGTCTTCGATATTCTCTACCGTAATCAAACTATCATCGCTTTCAGCTTTCAAACGACGCTGAGCACCAGCTTCGTCAATCACATCAATTGCTTTATCTGGCAAGAAACGATCATTAATGAATTTAGCAGAAAGCTCTACAGCTGATACCAATGCCTTATCGTCATACTGTACGTGGTGGAAATCTTCAAATTTAGATTTCAAGCCACGCAAAATATCAATTGTTTCAGCAATACTTGGCTCATTGACGTCAATTTTCTGGAAACGACGTGATAAGGCATGATCTTTTTCAAAAACCTGACGATATTCTTGGAACGTCGTTGAACCGATACAACGTAAAGTACCATTAGCCAAAGCCGGTTTGATCAAATTCGAAGCATCCATTGTGCTGCCCATACTTGAGCCTGCGCCAATGATCATATGAATTTCATCAATGAATAAAATCGCATTTGGATTTTTCTTCAAAGCATTAAGCAATTGTTTTAAACGTTTTTCAAAATCACCGCGATATTTGGTGCCAGCAACTAATGCACCAATATCTAAGCTATAGACTTCAGCCTGACTTAAAGGTTTAGGTGCCTTACCATTCACAATTAACCATGCCAAACCTTCAGCTATCGAGGTTTTACCAACGCCCGGATCACCGACAAGCAATGGGTTATTTTTGCGACGGCGGCACAGAATTTGAGCTGTACGTTCAATTTCTTTTTCACGGCCAATAAGTGGATCAGTTTTGCCTTTTTGCGCTTCAACATTTAAGTTCAGCGTATAAAGCTCTAATGGTCCTGCATTGCCCGCGCTAGTTTCACCCTCAATATCTTCAACTTCTTCTTCAACTTGCACTTCATCTTTACGTGTCCCATGAGACAAGTATTGAGTCAATGTCAATCGATTGATTTGATGACGTTTAAGCAAATACACAGCAAAAGAATCACGCTCTGAATACATTGCGACCAAAACATCTGCGCCTTCAACAGTACGATCGCCGCCACTTGATTGCACGTGGAAAATAGCACGTTGCAAAATGCGGTCAAAACTTTCTGTTGGATGAGGCGCTTGCTCGCTATTTTCGCCAAGCTTAGGAGTATGTTGTTCTACATATTCTTCTAATTCTTTACGTAAAGAAACTATATCAGCCCCACATGCTTTTAAAGCATTCACGGCCGAATCGTTGTCGAGTAGTGCTAATAATAAATGTTCAACTGTAAGAAACTCATGTCTCTTTTGACGAGCCATGCTAACAGCCAAACGTAATGATACTTCTAATTGACGACTGAGCATGTAACCCCCTTATGCTTTAGGCTCAATCTGGCAAAGTAATGGATGACCTTGCGATCGAGCGTAATTATTAACAAGGTTTGCTTTGGTCTCCGCGATGTCTCTTGGATATACCCCAGCAATACCTTTACCTTCATAGTGTACTGTTAGCATTACTTGAGTTGCTTGGTCAAGATTCATTGCAAAGTATTGTTGTAAAATTTCAATTACAAAGTCCATTGGCGTGTAATCGTCATTCATTAATACGACTGCATACAATGGTGGACGCTTGAGTTCAGGAGGTGCTGTTTGTACAACAACCTCTCCGTCATGATCTTCGTTTTGCGAATCACTTAAGCGTGGATGGAAGTGCCAATCGACATAACCAGACTGCTGAAAAGAAGCCTTAATATCTTTTAAGTTTGTTTGACGCTTATTTGTTCGCATAGGATGTTACTATTGTGAATTTGCTTCAGCTTGAGGAATTTCTGCCACGAAAGCAGAAGATGTTTCGACAGGTTTACCGCGCTGCCAACTAAAACGTTTAATAACTGGTGTATCAGAGCCGCCTGTTAAACGTACCTCAATAAATTGAGGTGTAAAACCTTTAGGCATCGTCCAACGACCTGTTAAGCGTTCGAAGTCAGTAAAGTTAAAGCTTTTAGCTTCAAGTGGTACAACTAAAACTTCTGTATCTTTAATGAGTCTTATCTCAATTGATCCTGAAGCACGGCGCTTATTTGGGCTTACCTGTACTAGATCCAACTGATATTCATAAGCATTTTCAGGCAAAGGTTTGATTGCCAAATTTTGAATGGTCAAACTTAAACCACCACGCTGCCTCAAGATATCTCGGTAGATATTACTCATACCTTCTTGCTGCGTTTTATCAGCGTTGGCCTGATTAAGAGCTTCAAACAGATCATTTGCATTTGTTACAGCAACGTCACGCTCTTGTACCGCAGCGTTCAGGCTTTTATTAACCGCATCTAAAGCTGTTTTCTGCTTTTGCACCACTTCAACCAATTGCTCTGCATCTGCATCGTAACCTACAACAGTTAAACCTTGACGGTGTCCAATTGTATAGCCGAGCGCAAGACAACCACTCATTAAAATAGCCGCACCAATAAACAAAGGTTTATTAGTATTTAAAAAATTTTTCTTTTGCAACGAACTTTCTGCTGAAGTCGTCTGTCCAGAGTTTTGCATCGTCATCTCAGTGTGTAAGATCAGAGTCAAGACACACATTTAAATCGAAATTTAAATGTGTGTGAAGCAAAAAAGAGTTTTTTATGGTAATAAACCAATCCCTTGTAAGCCTTCATCTTCATCAAAGCCGAACATAAGGTTCATATTTTGTACAGCTTGACCAGATGCACCCTTCACAAGGTTATCTTGTACCGCAAGAATAATAAGTTTATTCGGCTGCGGCTTATATAAAGCAATACGAAGCTCATTCGCACCGCGCACACTACGTGTTTCAGGCGAACTGTTAGCAGGCATCACATCAACAAATTTTTCATTTGCGTAAAATTGCTCATACAATGCCTGAATATCAGTTTGTTTTCCAGTTTCTGTCAAATCGACATAAATTGTGCTGAGCATACCGCGAATCATTGGAACTAAATGAGGAACAAATAAGAGCCCTTCGAAGCCACCTTTTTGTCCAGAAATATTTTCTAATGCTTCAACAATTTCCGGATGGTGACGGTGACCCGCAACGCCATAAGCCTTGAAGTTATCAGCATTTTCACTATAGATCATGCCTAAGCTTGCTTTACGGCCAGCTCCTGAAACACCTGACTTCGCATCAATAATAATATTTTTTGTTTCAATCAATGCTTGCGCTGATTTCAAAAGTGGCGCCAAACCTAATTGAACTGTAGTCGGGTAGCAACCAGGGTTACCAATAACTTGTGCCTGTTTAATTTTTTCGCGGTTTAATTCAGCCAAACCATATACTGAGTTTTCTAAAACGTCTGGGCAAGCATGCTCCATGCCATACCATTTTTCAAACTGCTCAAGATTTTGCAAACGAAAATCAGCTGCCAAATCAATCACTTTAGTGCCAGCCGCAATCAATTCTTTTGCATGCTGCATCGCAACACCATGAGGTGTAGCAAAAAATACAACATCACACTTTTTTAAATCATCAATATTTAAACCAGAAAATTGAAGATCAGTATGTCCACGTAAATTAGGGAACATATCTGCAACTGGTTTGCCCGCTTCTGTACGTGAAGTAAGAACTCGAACCTGCGCTTTAGGATGTCGTAATAAAATACGTAATAGTTCAACGCCTGTATAACCCGTTCCACCAACAATTCCGACAGAAATCACGTGCATTACCTCAATTTTTGAATCTATACTTGTGCAGTAGTATGACAGGATGTCCAAGCTTACAAAACCATTTCATGCTTGGTAATTTTAATTTTTTTAATTTTAGCGACAATTAGATAGCACTTATTCAACTGTCAGAACTAAACAAATATCAGCAAATAAATATCAGATTTAATTTTGGAGAGCTAGGATGCTTCATCAATCAAAAGAAACAAAATTACGCACTTACCTTGGCTTGAGCACATTAATTTTAAGTGCTGCACTTGTAGGTTGCGGAGGTGGAGGCAGTAGTAGTGGTAGTTCACCAAGCACTCCAACACCTGTTGATCCTACTCCCGAGGCAACAACGGATGTTACTGTTAAATCCCCTGTAGAAATTCGTAATATCCAATTCAAAGTATATGACAACACCACCAATTCTGTTTTAGTAGATACTTCAATTGCGAGTTTAAACAGCTTTAATGTCAAAATTCCTACTGCTAAATTAAGCCGTTTATATCGCGTAGAAATTACGACTCAAAATTCATCTCAAGTATTTGATCCGATTACTTCAACATACCAAAATTTCTCTGGTGTTTATCATGCGTTTATTACACCAAACAGTGTAAGTGGCAGAACCCTATTCATCAGCCCAAGCAGTGAAGCGATTTACCAACGGGCTGTGATACGTTCAGGACAACTTCCTCAAGAGACGATTGACCCAACCCGCATTGAGCAATTGCATGTAGATTTAGCTTCTCAAGATGTTTATAGATCACTTCTTAATGCATTCAAAGATGCTGACATTCCAAGTTTAAGCCCAGCCAACCCCCTTACGGTTTTAAATTTATTGCAGTATTCAACTAAAAAACCTAGTACGTATGTGGATAGTTATCTTAGCTTTGGCTACTTACAATATTGGTCAACTTTTCATGCTGGAACAACCACATACCAAGAGCTCATTAAAAGTTTGGCAACTGATTTAAAAGATGGCTTTTTAGATGGGAAAAAACTTCATGGTGATCAAACAACATTTACCCCTATTTTCGCATCTGCTCCAGATAATATTGATCCAGTCAAAAATACACTGTTAGATATCGCAGCTAATCAAAAAGCTACACGCGATAATTTTGCAACCAATTTAAAAGTCGCTACCTTTAAATTAGCAGATGCCCAAAGCCAATCCACTCTAGACCAAACAGGTTATGACCTTCTACAAAAGAAACTATATTCAGGGGTCGTACCTGTCGGAAATACGACTGACTTTTTCCGCATAGATGGTGCTGGTGATTATCGTCGCGCTGTAGGTTTTAGCGGTATTACAGCCACCTGCAACGGTTCTGTATATCCTTGCAAACAAGGTTTGACCAGTATTAATCTTTCCGACCCCAAACTACCAGCTACAGACTATTTAGTGGGTCATTACGAAGACACCACAACAGGTTGCCAGCTTAATTTCCGTGCGAATGGTCAAATCGACCTTATTAAAGGATCACAGACTTATCGCTCTGCGTTAAGTGCGGATAGTACAGATAATTTATTGCAAACAGATGCTGCAAGCTCAAGTTATTTACTCAACTCAAGTTCCGCTGAACCAAATAACTCAACGCAGCAATACAACTTTATACAACTATCAATTAAAGCAAATAAAATCGTGAGTGCTAAAGCAGGTCTCGATAGCCGAAAAGCACCCGATAACTTACAAACACCACAACTAGAATGTAGTTTTAGTTAATTTGAGACATACCACCATGCAGGCAACGGATTTGATTTAAGTTGTCTGCGGTGTTTTTGAAAATATGGATCGTATTTTTCAACTTCCGCCCAAAAAGCTGGGCTATGGTCAAAATGTTTAGTATGAGCTAATTCATGAATAGCCACATAACGAGCAATCTCGTGTGGCATCAACACTAATCCTGCATGCAGCATAATATTATGCTGACTACTACAACTTCCCCACCGAGTTTTCGGACGGCGAATTGTACATTCCCTATAAGCCAAATGCGTGTGTTCACTTAGCTCTTTTAAAAGCTCGGGTAACTCTTGTTTTGCAAACGCAATCACTGCATTTTGTAATGCCAAATATGGCTGCGTGTCTTTAAGAAATAAACAATTGCTTTCCCAATCGAATTGAAAAACTCGATGCTGCTTTTGAACAATGACCTGAAATGGTTGTTCTTTATTAAAAAAATAAATCTCGGAAGGAATATCAATCGATGCCGATTGAACATTTTGTTGCTTATTCCACGTCTCGGTCAACCATTGTTCAGATTGAGCCAAAAACTGCTGAATTTGTTTTTTACTACAAAACAAAGGAACCGTGAGACGGATTGAAGCAGGCTCAACACGTAAGCGCAATTTTCTTGCTCTTACGTGTCGAACGATTTTAATTTCTGGCATTTCCACAGACATTACTGTGCAGTACGCTCTTCAATACCATTATTTGTTGCAACAATTGCAATCGTTGCTGGGTTTAAAGCAAAAATACCATTAGTCACAACACCCGGAATATTGTTAATGATTTTTTCTAAATCAAGTGCATTTAAAATATTAAGATTAAATACATCTAGAATTACATTACCGTTATCTGTTACTACACCTTCACGATAAACTGGGTCACCACCTAAACTTACCAGCTTACGAGCCACAGCAGAACGAGCCATTGGAATAACTTCTACTGGAAGTGGAAAATCACGTCCAAGTTGATCAACCCATTTTGAATCGTCAACAATACAAACAAATTTCTTAGCAATTGAAGCTACAATTTTTTCACGTGTTAATGCAGCACCGCCACCTTTAATCATATGCATATGACGGTCAATTTCATCTGCACCATCAACATAGGCATCTAAACCACCTACATGGTTCATATCTACAACTTCAATGCCTAATTTTTTAAGACGATCAGCAGTTGCTTGAGAACTTGCCACAGCTGCTTCTAATTGTAATTCAGGCAATAAATCAATTAGAAAATTTACGGTACTTCCAGTCCCAACCCCCAAAATGCCGCCTTTGGGCAAGTGTTTTAAAGCAGCTTTCGCAGCAGCTTGTTTCTTTTCATCTTGGGTTGCATATAGACTCATGACATCACTCAACTATTTTTTGACATTTATGCACCAATAATCGGCGCAAATGCACAAGGGTTTGCTACAATAATTTCCTATTTTAAACTGTTATAGGGAAGATGAACATGCTGTCTCGTGTGGTACGACAAATTTTACAAGCAACGGTTTATGATGTTGCAATTGAAACGCCTCTCGAAGCAGCTCCACGAATTAGTCAAAAATTAAATAATACAATTCGTTTTAAGCGCGAAGATTTACAGCCTGTTTTCTCTTTTAAATTACGTGGTGCCTATAACCGTATTAGCCAGTTACCTAAAGAACAACTCGAACGTGGGGTAATTTGTGCATCTGCTGGTAACCATGCTCAAGGTGTAGCATTGTCAGGTCAACGTTTAGGAGTTCCAGCAATTATTGTTATGCCAAGCACAACTCCTGACATTAAAGTTCAAGCAGTTAAACGCTTGGGTGGTCAAGTTGTGTTACATGGCGATAGTTTTGATATAGCAAATAAATATGCACAACAACGCGCCGAAGTTGAAGGCCTTGTATTCATTCCACCCTACGACGATGAACTTGTGATAGCTGGCCAAGGCACAATTGCAAATGAAATCTTACGTCAATGGCGTGATGTAGAATATGTGTTTGTTGCTGTGGGTGGTGGTGGCCTAATTTCAGGTGTAGCAGCTTACCTTGGTGAAGTAGCACCTCATGTAAAAATTATTGGCGTTGAATATGAAGAGTCTGCATGTTTAAAAGCAGCTTTAGAAGCCAATGAGCGCGTAATCTTGCCACATGTAGGCCTATTTGCAGATGGTACTGCTGTTGCACAAATTGGCGCTTTACCATTTGATATTATTCGTTTGCGCAAATCTGATAATTCAGGCCCTATTGTTGATCCAGATATTGTCACTGTAAATACAGATGAAATCTGTGCTGCCATTAAAGATACGTTTGATGAAAACCGCAGCATTGTTGAACCGTCTGGTGCAATGGCTCTTGCTGGGATCAAGAAATATATTACCGAACATAAAATCAGCAATAAAAATATGGTATCGATTGTATGCGGTGCCAATATGAACTTTGACCGCCTACGTTATATTGCTGAACGCACTGAATTAGGTGAGCAACGTGAAGCGATCTATGCAGTTACCTTATCTGAAGAAAAAGGCGCATTCCTAGGCTTCTGCCGTGCTTTACAAGGTCGTAATATTACCGAGTTTAACTACCGAGCAAACAATACAGATGAAGCGCAAGTATTCGTCGGTATTAGCTTAAAAGGTGGTGATGCAGAGCGTCATGAAATTTTAGAACAATTAAAGCAACAAAATTATGTAGTAGATGACCTCTCTGATGATGAGGTTGCCAAACTACATATTCGTTATTTAATTGGTGGTCACGCAAATATAGATGATGAAAGATTGTTCCGTGTTGAGTTCCCAGAACGTCCAGGTGCCCTTTTAACCTTCTTAACTCGTTTAGGCCCAACCCATAATATTACGTTGTTCCATTACCGTAATCATGGCGCAGCAGAAGGACGTGTTTTAGTAGGTTTACAAGCAACCGATGCGAAACAGAACCCTGATGGTCTAATTGAAACTCTTGAGCAGATTAGTTATCCGTATGCAGAAATTACGAATAATGTCGGCTACAAACGTTTCTTGAAATAATCTTCAATTTTGATGAATAAGCCGACAAATTTGTCGGCTTATTCATATAATTCTTTTAATATTCCCCTCATATTTACATTGCCTCTCTTTATCTCAAAGAAAATATCCTTAAAAATAAACGTCTAATCAGGAAACAAGGATCAATATGGCACAGTTTGCAGTCATTGGCTTAGGAAGTTTTGGAGCAACTGTTGCTCAAGAGCTCACAAAATTAAATCATGATGTTATTGGCATTGATACGGTAAAAAAGAATGTTGAAAATCTTGCCGACGTTTTAACTCATGCCGTCATTGCCGATGCGACTGACGAACACGTACTTGATGAACTTAACATTCAAAATTGTGATGCAGTTGTAGTCGCAATTGGTGAAGATATTGAAGCAAGTATCTTATGTGTACTCAATTTAAAAAATTTAGGTATAGACAAGATCTGGGTAAAGGCGAAAACCAAAGCACATCACACCATTTTGTCTCACCTCAATATTAATAAAATTATTCATCCTGAAGAAGATATGGGGGTACGAGTTGCCCAAGCACTCAACTATCCAATGGTTAGTCGCTATATGTCTTTAGAAGACGATCACTACATTATAAAAATTGAAATTCCTGACAAGCTTAATGGCATTAACTTATATGGCATTATGCAGCAAGCACCCCAGGTTAAAACATTACTCGTAAAAAGACAGCAGCAAATTTTGTTTGAGACCGAAGAAAATTTCACCTTGCAAACACATGACATTCTTATTTTAGAAGGTCATTTACCGCAATTAAAGAAACTTTCTCATTGCTTCACATAAGAGGCGAAATCTAGAATATGTCTATATATCCAAAGCCCAATAAAACATTAAATTTAAGCCCGCCTTCACTCTTGGCACTTGGTTTTTTGGGCTTTATTATTTTTGGTACTTTATTATTAAAACTGCCATTTGCCAATACAGGTCATGTGAGCTGGATGGATGCACTCTTTACAGCCACCTCAGCAGTCACAATTACTGGTTTATCTGTTTTAAATATTCATGAGTCTTTCACCCTGTTCGGACAGACCATTATTCTATTGCTGATTCAATCGGGTGGTTTGGGTTTCATGACTTTTGCCATATTGGCTGCGTTAAGTTTGTCACCCAAAGTTGGCCTTAAACAGCAAATGATGGCACAAGATAGTTTAGGTCAAACGAGCCTATCAAAAGTTACATTTGTTGCTAAAGGAGTTGTTACTTACACTCTTATTTTTGAGCTTATTGGTGCAATTATTCTCACTACTGCTTTTACACCGACTTACGGCTTTGCACGTGGATTGTACTATGCAATTTTTTACAGCATTTCATCATTTAACAATGCTGGTTTTTCATTATTTTCTAACAGTTTAATCAGTTTTCAAAGCAATTATATGATTTGTATAACTGTTAGCATACTTTACACCTTGGGTGGCCTTGGCTTTTTAGTTCTCATGGACATTAAGCAAAATAAAAAATGGAAAAAACTGACTCCAAATAGCAAGTTGATTCTTACAACTATTACGGTGATTAACCTTATTGCCTTTATTTTAATTTGGGCTTTAGAAGCTCAAAATCCTCATACCCTAGGAATGCTCAGTGTAAGTGATCAAGCGTTAAATGCTTGGTTTCAAGCCACTGTTCCGCGCTCATCAGGGTTTAATACTATTGATACAGGTGCAATGACCAACAGCAGCTCGTTACTCATGATGTTGCTTATGTTTATTGGTGGTGGCTCACTCAGTACAGCTGGTGGAATTAAAGTTGGAACCTTTGTTATTTTAGTGCTCAGTGTAATTTCATTTTTACGTCGCACAGATGAAATCCGAATATTTAATCATTCAGTCGCACACGAAACGACGTATAAAGCATTAGCAGTGACTGCAATTACAAGCATACTCATTTTCATGGGATTCTTTATTATTTTGCTTTTAGAGCCTAAAGCAGACTTTATGAACTTGCTTTTTGAGGTTGTTTCCGCAGCTTGTACAGTGGGGCTTTCGCGTGGAATCACGCCAGAGCTGCATAATGGTAGTTTATTCATTTTAAGCCTGCTCATGTTTGCTGGGCGACTCGGGCCTTTAACGCTGGCTTATCTAATTGCCACACCGAAAAAAAGTCGACTCAAACATCCCCAAGCCAACATTCAAATTGGATAATAAAAAAGCCGCGTTTAAAGCGGCTTTTTTACAAGTAAAAACTTAGTACCAGTTCATGAGTGAAACACCCAAGCCCGCGTAGGTTGCTCGGTGGTTATAGTCAATTAAGCTTTCACCGTAACCATTAAACAACTGGAAATGTCCACGCAGTTTTCCACTGATTGGAAAAGCCCAATCAAATTGAACTGCGCCATGAGAATCATCACCGCCTTTCAGTGAATGACGCAGCATTAAAGAGAAATCATTCTGCTTCCACTTATAAAATGCTGTTAAATCACCACGACCAACGTAATCTTCAATATCTGGGTTATTATCATCTTTGCTGTCTTCTTCAAGACGAATCCATGGACGAAGCATTACAGCAAAGTTACCGCGCTCTAATCCAACGTTAAAAATCACACGGTTCCAGCTACGAGATAATGGATCTGAACGACCATTTGATTGGTGGTTTAAAGTAACCCCAAGCAGACGACCATCTAAACCAAGCAATTCATAGTTTGTTCTAAACATTAAACTTGCTTCAGGCTCATAATTCGTTTCACGGAAAGGACGAGACTCTTCTGCATTAAATGTCTGCCAACGTGAAGATTGGGTATAACCTACCCACAAATCACCATTATTACCAAAAATATTTTCCCAAGCTTTGGTCTTTAAAGAAATCTGAAATTTACTTTCTGTTGATTTCAGATTTTGATCTTCTGTCACCGTATTATTGGGGTTTGGACTATGTGGCAACTCATTTTTGTCACTGGTCCAGAATACAGGTAGTAAATAGACGGGCTGATAAGCACGAATATTCCAAACCCCTAGTTTACTTTTTTCAGACAACTCCCAACGTTGATCTAGCAAAGAAGTAGTAGGTTCAATTTTCGGTGCTTTACCAATTATTTTGATATTACTCACTGTATCTACCACCTTCTCTTTAAAGGTTTCAGGTGGAACAGCAGGTGCATCAATTTTTTTAACAGGCTCTGGTACAGCCGCAGCTTGAACAACCGGTAAAGCTGATGGCTTAAATACAGAGTCATAACAAGCCAGACGATCGGCATTCGAAGCAAGAGCAACACATGCATCTACTGTCGCGGGGGTTACAGGTGCCAAGGTGTCAGCATATGTCACAGACGCACACAAACAGCTAAGCACGATTCCCATGCTTAGCTGTAAAGATGTGCGTTCAAATTGTCTGAACGCCATGTTCATCTCCAATTTTTATTTTAATTAACTTGTTGAATGGTAAAACCTAACTGCTGCAATTCATCACGTTTGGCAAATGGTGCAACTACAGCTTTTACAGGAGTTTGCTCAACCAAATATTGACGAGCAACACGTTGTAAATCATCTAAAGTTACATGCAACAATCTCTCGCGCAAGAGACGGCGGAAAGCTGGTGTTCTTGCATGCAATAATGCATAACATGCAGTAATCGCCTCACCCGCTGGTGAACCTGGCTTATCCATACTTGCAACTAACCCAAGAATCGCTTCCTCAAGCTGATGAGGCTGTTGTTCCGTATTTAATAACCATTGCACACTTGCTTCAAAGTCTTTAAAAGTTTCTGCTAAACGTGGGTCACGGTAACTATAGAAACGGAATGAACACGCATTCCCATCATAACTTGCTCCACCACCGTACGCACCGCCTTTCTCACGAATGGCGCTGTGTAAGAAGCCATTACGTAAATAAGCTGCCAATACCATTAACGGAGCTGCATCTGGATGCGACACGTCCACCGCCTGATAGGCAGAAGCACAGAACTGAACATTTGCCTGAATTAACCATGCTTCATGATTATTATCATTTGCCTGTTCTACGTGAGTTAACTCTGTTGCGGTTGCATCAACGTTTAGTTTATCCCAAACATTCTGTACTTCTTCAACCAAACGTTCAGACTGATGTTCTTCACACACAAGCAAGAACTGTTTAGGTGCCTGCAATAATTTACGATGAATACGTTTTAATTCTGCAATCAGATCATCATATGCAGCAGAGTCTTGAGTAATCTTAGTAACAAGCTCACCTAACCAGTTCAATGCGCCTAAACCAGTGTTTTGATAGTCACGTTGAGCCAAGGCACTCATATTACGTGACGCGATTTGCATTGCGTAACTATGGCCCGCTCCAGACAAGCGAGATTGCCAGCGTGTTTTACGTTGTTGCAATAACTCGATAATTCGCTCTTTCTCATCAAATCGAAGCTGTTCAAATGCTAATTTTAATAAATGAATTGCATCAAACTTCTGAGTCAACGATTTAGTCGTTAACGTTAGCCAAGCACTAATTTTATCTTTGTCATCAACTTTACTACGTAATGAAGCGCCCATTCCTAAACCACCACTTACAGCTGTTTGTAAGTTTTGTAGTTCAAGATAGTCATATTCACCTGCACCCACTTCGCCCATCAAGATAGAAAGCAAATTGAAATAAGGTGACTTCACAATATCATCAGGAATCTGAATGAGTACTTGTTGATAGTAAATACCGTTCGTACCAGCATGGTACAAATTCAACGGCGTATCCATACGATTACAAAGAATTTCACGTAATTGACCCTGCACAATATGCAAGTCAGCAGGTACATCCTCCAAACCTACTTTTGGTAATAGTTCAAGGTTGTCTGGAGTATCCTGACGTTCCTCTAGCGCCTTAGTATTAGCGACAATTTCAGCCTTATCAGCATCTGTTAACTTTTCACCAATAGCAGCTAAACGTGCTTTTTCTGCTTCTTGCTCTTTTACAGACTTAGTTGGGTCTGGAACTAGAGTCATTTGCACACGATGTGGGTTGTCGAGCAAATGCGTTTGAATCAGATTTGATAACCACATTGGGTCTTTCAACTCTTCTTTAACTTGTGCAATTGCGCTGTCAACATCCCAAATTTGAATTGGGTCATTGTGGTGAATCGCACCGCTTAAACCATTTAAAATTAAACTTAAGCCATAAGGTGTACCGTCACCATTAATTTCACGCTGATGCAACTCAATCTGATGCAAGATTGCATCGACTAAATTACTGTCAATTGGTTTTGCAGCAACATCACGCAGAATATTTAAAACACCCTCTCTAAAGCTTTGTGCATGTTCAGGATTTGAACCTTGGACACCACAGTAGAAAGTCATTTCAAAGTTACTGTCGTCTACGCCCATCAATGGACCTGTTGATTGAGCATAACCACAAGTTTCTAGGTAATGGCGAAGTGGTGAAGCTGAATTTTCTAATAAAATCCCTTCAACCAAACGCATTCCCAAACGCAATTTCACATCATTTGCTTCTGGTAATAACCAAGATAAAACATGATAAGTTTTATCTTTTAAATCATCACTATCAACACCATAGTTTTCTGTTACTTCAATTGGTGCTGCTAAACGTTTTTCGGGCTTAGAATATAGAGTTGTTCCAGCAGAAAACTTATGTAGAGCTAGTTTTTCAAATTGCTCTTGTAGCTCATATGCTGCTTGATTACCAAAGGTCATGAACACAGCGTTACTTGGATGGTAATGTACCTTATAAAAATCGACTAACTGCTCATACGTTAAATCAGGAATATCTTTCGGGTCACCGCCTGAGTTGTAATGATAGGTCGTTTCAGGAAATAAATGATGAGCCAACTGATGATAAAGTTGGTCAGACGGTGCACTCATCGCACCTTTCATTTCATTAAAAACAACTCCCTTATAAACAGGTTGCCCATTTTCTAGTTCAATACGAATACCTTCTTGAGCAAAATCAAGCGGATTCAAATTAGCAGCAAATGCTGCATCAAGATAAACAGAAAGTAAGTTTTGGAAATCTTTTTTGTTTTGAGTAGCAAATGGATACGCCGTCCAATCTGCTGCTGTAAATGCGTTCATGAACGTATTTAAAGAACGGCGAATCATTAAAAAGAACGGATCACGTACCGGAAACTTTTCAGATCCACACAAAGCGGTATGTTCTAAAATATGTGCCGTGCCTTTAGAGTCCATAGGCTGTGTTCTAAAAGCAACAAGAAATACATTTTCATCATAGTCAGTTGCCAAGTGATAATGCACCGCACCTGTGACTTTATGCTTATATTCAGACACTAAAATATCTAATGCTTCTACATGGTGCTGACGTAGCAACTGAAACGCAGGGTGAACAGTTTGAGAAATGGTTTCAGTGACATCTACAGTCATGTGATCTCCTAACATATCGGATAAGTGAATAAGTCTCATTATAGCCTGAGTCAGCTTGAGATTGGCGAACAAAAGCCAAGTAAAATACTATGTTTTTGTTGAGTATTAGTTTTCATTGGCACGGCTTTGATATCAAGCACATAGCCATGAATGTTTTATCCTACCAGAACAAAAGCTTTTAATTCTATGTATGAGATAGATATTGAATAAAAAAGCTTATTAATTTTATATCAACGACCTATCTTCTGATCCCACGAATATTCAAACAACAATATTTCCCCATTATTTTTTGAATTAACTGAATTTTATTCAACAAACTACAGCAAAACCAAGCAATGGTGTAAACTTAGCAACCTGATTTTTTTATTTGTGACAACACATATGGCAACTGTAGATCTTTTTGCAATTGGTAATGCATTAATCGACCAAGAATTTAAAGTGTCTGATGATTTTCTAAATCAACAAGGCTTGCAAAAAGGCACAATGCAGTTGTCCGATGGTGACACTCAATCTGCTCTTTATGCAGAGTTAAAACAGCATCAAGACTACAAAGGTCAAGCGAGTGGCGGTTCGGCAGCAAATACGACCGTGGCCTTCAGTGCATTAGGCGGAACTGCTTCCTATGGTTGCCGTGTTGGTAACGATGATTTAGGTTCAATTTATCTGAAAGGTCTAAATGAAGCTGGCATTAAGACCACACCAAAATCGATCAGTGAAGGCGTAACTGGTACCTGCATGGTATTAATCAGCCCCGACTCTGAACGCACTATGCACACCTATTTAGGTATCACTGCTGAACTTTCTCAAGATCAAATCGATTTTGAACCACTAAAAACAGCAAAATGGCTTTATATTGAAGGTTATCTTTCTACAAGTGAAACGGCTCGTAAAGCTGTAAAGCAAGCAAGAGAAATTGCAAAAGCAAATGGCGTTAAAATTGCCCTGTCGCTTTCAGATCCTGCTATGGTGCAATACGCTCGCGAAGGCTTAGAAGAACTCATGGATGATGGCGTAGACTTACTATTTTGTAATGAGCAAGAAGCTTTAATGTATACAAATACAACATCTGTAGAAGATGCTGTTACTCAATTACGTTTTAAAAATCATACCGTAGTCATTACCCAAAGTGCTAAAGGTGCATTGGTTGCTAGCCCAACTCAACATTTCCATGTTGCGGGACGTCATGTAGAAGCTGTAGATACAAATGGTGCAGGCGATGCTTTTGCCGGCGCATTCCTTTATGCCCTAAATTATCATCAAGATTTAAATGCTGCTGCACAGTTAGCTGTCTTAATTTCGAGTGAAGTTGTTTCTCAATTTGGCCCACGTTTAGCAATTAATGATTATGCTAAACTTCTTGAAAATTTTCAGAAGGAATGTGCTTGAAATGGAAAGGATCTGTATGACGGAAGAAGTTCCTGAGCGTGAAGCTAGAGCTTTTGACACTTTACAAGGAACGACTATTTTCGTTACGCAACGTGACGGCGCATTCTATGCCTATCAGAATTTATGCCCTCATTTGCAAACTGAGCTTGAATATTTAGAGAATCAATTTCTTGACCAAGATCAAGAATACATCCAATGTTCTACTCATGGTGCTTTATTTACCGTGGAAACAGGTGAATGTATTTCTGGACCATGTTTAGGTGATTTTTTAAATAAAGTTGAGCTTAAAGTACATTCAGATGGCGGTATCTATATCGTAGACTGAAGCTATAAACATTAGAGTTTCTGCCATGGCTGATTTCTTTTTCAATTATTATCTTATGCCATTTCACTTAAGTGTAGTGGCTTTGATATTGCTCAGCGTGGTAGAAACCATTGGTATGTATATCGGACTCCGTCCAAGTCAATTACTCAAAAAGATTGCACCCGATTGGCTTTCTAATTCACCGCTACTTAATGTTAAATTTTCTAAAGCTCTAATTTTCGTTTTTTTACTCATCAATTTCAGTTATGCAGGTTACTTTTTACAGCTCTCTTTCTTCGCAATACAACATTATTTTATTTCCCCATTTTATTTAATCGTCCCTGCACTTGTGATCGCAATCTTTTTTACTGTGTTCATGATCCACTGCCTTGACCAAGTGATTAAGCCCAAGCTTACTCATACCAACTATAACCTTTTAGGGCGATTAGCAACCATTTCTAGTGGGAATGCCAGACCTGGATTTTCTGCCCAAGCCCGCGTGCGTGATGAATTTGGTCAGCTACACTACGTTCAAGTAGAACCAGAGTACGGCGAACTCGAATTATACTCTCAAGTTATTCTTGTTAGAGTGCATAAAAGCCATTATGTAGCTAAGAAAATTTCTGTATCTAACGATCTTTTTGCACCCGATTAACTCTTAATTATTCGTGTAGTTTCTTATCACTTTTTGCAGGCTTCATTACGCCTGCATTTTGTTATTTTCTTTCTTAATTAATATTTATTATCCCGAGCACCTTAGTTGGAAATAAATTTAATAAATATTATATACAACCATTTTAGTTGGTATTAAATAAAAACAGACTATTTTAATAAGCTTTATATTTTTATTTACAAGTGTTTTAGTAGGAATTAATAATCAATTCAAACCTTTTTAGTATGATATTTATTTTAAAATAACAAGCTATTGTTTTATATGGACTAATTATTTAAATATTTATTTTAAATATATTTAATGTTTATTTTTATTATATTTTGATTAATAATAAAATCATTATCAAATGAGGTTTAATACATGAGCCTTTATTTTAAAAATCTTAATAGTCGTTTAATTAAAGAAATCACTATTATTCTAATAATAAAAATAGTGCTTCTTTTAACGATTAAACATATTTGGTTTGATGCTCCCACCATCCCCAAAAATTTCGACAATCAGGTCGCTGAGCATATTGCTGGCGATAACATTTCCAACATTAAGGAGACACGTTGATGATTTCTGAAAGCGTGGTTGATCTTTCGCGGTTTCAATTTGCAATGACCGCAATGTATCACTTTCTTTTCGTCCCTTTAACTTTAGGTTTGGCATTTATCCTTGCCATCATGGAAACCACTTATGTCATTTCTGGTAAAGAAATTTACAAAGACATGACCAAATTTTGGGGAAAATTATTTGGTATTAACTTTGCTTTAGGGGTTACAACTGGCTTAACAATGGAGTTCCAGTTTGGAACAAACTGGGCTTATTACTCACACTATGTAGGTGATATTTTCGGTGCACCATTAGCAATTGAAGGCCTTATGGCATTCTTCCTCGAGTCGACATTTATAGGTCTATTTTTCTTTGGATGGGACCGGTTAACGAAGGTTCAGCATCTAGGCGTAACATGGTTAGTCGCTCTAGGTTCTAACATGTCAGCGCTCTGGATTTTAGTGGCGAATGGTTGGATGCAAAACCCAGTAGGTGCTGCATTTAACTTTGAAACAATGCGTATGGAACTAGTTGATTTCGGCGCGCTTATCTTTAACCCTGTAGCTCAGGTTAAATTCGTCCATACTGTATCTGCGGGTTATGTAACTGGTGCAATTTTTGTACTTGCTATCTCAAGCTACTACTTGCTTAAAAAACGTGATCTACCTTTCGCACGCCGTTCATTTGCAATTGCTGCAATTTTCGGTCTTGCATCTACACTTTCAGTAATTTTGTTAGGCGATGAATCTGGCTATGAGCTAGGTGATGTTCAAAAAACTAAACTCGCTGCGATTGAAGCCGAATGGGATACTCACCCTGCTCCAGCTCCATTTACCTTGTTTGGCGTACCAAATCATGAAGAAATGCGGACAGATTATGCAGTTAAAATTCCATATGCATTAGGTTTAATTGCAACTCGCTCAACAACCAAAGAAGTTACTGGTCTTAAAGACCTCATGCAGCAGCACGAAGTTCGTATTCGTAACGGTATGCTTGCCTATGCTGAACTTGAAAAATTACGTGCAGGCGATCGCTCACCAGAGTTATTGGCTTCTTTTGAGAAAAATCAAAAAGATCTAGGTTATGGCCTACTTCTTAAGAAATATGCACCCAACGTAGTTGATGCAAGCGAGCAAAATATTAAAGCTGCTGTAAAAGATACTGTTCCAAATGTTACAGCGCTATTTTTCTCTTTCCGCGCAATGGTTGCATCTGGCTTCTTAATGCTATTACTTTTCATTTTAGCGACTTGGGCTGTAGCAAAAAGAAATGCTGAAAACAAACCTTGGTTACTTAAATACGCATTGTTTGCACTGCCACTTCCTTGGATTGCTGCACAAACTGGTTGGTATGTAGCTGAAGGTGGCCGTCAACCATGGTCAATTGGTGAAATCTTACCAACCCACCTATCTACTTCTAGTTTAAGTACTGGTGATGTATGGGGTTCGATTCTTGCCTTAGCAGCGTTCTATACAGCTCTTTTAATTATTGAAATGTATTTAATGATCAAGTTTGCTCGTTTAGGACCAAGCTCTCTGCACACTGGCAAATATCATTTTGAAAAGCAAGAACCGAAAACAGCTGTTAATGGGGAGGCCTTATCATGATTGAATATGAATTATTAAAAATCATTTGGTGGGTATTAGTTGGCGTACTACTGATCGGCTTTGCTCTGACTGATGGCTTCGATATGGGTTCCATGGCTCTCATGCCTTTCGTTGGAAAAACCGATAGCGAACGCCGTGCTGCAATCAACACGATTGCACCACACTGGGATGGGAATCAGGTCTGGTTTATTACGGCGGGCGGTGCACTATTTGCTGCTTGGCCAATGGTCTATTCAGTTGCCTTCTCTGGCATGTACTGGGCACTGTTGTTAGTTTTATTCGCCCTTTTCCTAAGACCAGTCGGCTTCGATTATCGTTCTAAATTAGATAATACCAAGTGGCGTAATTCTTGGGATTGGGGCCTCTGCATTGGTGGTGCTGTTCCAGCGCTTGTGTTTGGTGTAGCGTTCGGTAACTTATTTCTAGGCCTACCATTCGGGTTAGACGATACTTTACGCTCTGAATATACTGGTAGCTTTTTTGCTCTTCTCAACCCATTTGCCCTAGTTTGCGGTGTTGTGAGTTTATCTATGCTTTGTGCACATGGCGGTGCATGGCTTATGTTGCGTACAGATGAAGCTTTAAAACAACGCTCTGCCAAAGCTACTCAAATTATGGCAATTATATTTTTAATTTGTTTCCTTGTGATTGGAGCATGGCTCTATTTCGGGCAAGTGCCAGGTTATAGCTATGCTGTTGCCATAGATCCAAATGCTGCGCTCAACCCTTTAGCTAAAGAAGTGGTGACTAATAGCAATCCTGGTTGGATGAACAATTACAGTACCTATCCAGTGACTAAAGTTGCTCCAGTTCTTGCAATATTAGGCGCCATCATCGCAATTTTTGCATCCTCAAAAGCAAAAGCGGGCTTAAGTTTTACTGGCACAAGTTTAATGATTGTAGGAGCAATTTTAACTGCTGGTTTTGCCCTATTTCCGTTCCTACTTCCATCTAGTATCAATCCTAATTCTAGTTTGACGATGTGGGATGCTGTATCAAGTCACCTTACTTTAGGCGTTATGACGGTTGCTGCCTGCATTTTTGTTCCTCTTATTTTGATCTATACCAGTTGGTCTTATTACAAAATGTGGGGAGTCATTACCAATAAACACATCGAGTCAAACTCGCATAGCTTGTATTAAGGAGAACACAATGTGGTATTTCGCATGGATCCTAGGCATTTTGATGGCATGTTTTGCGGGTGTACTCAGTGCACTTTATATCGAACATCATCAAAATTTAGATGAGGAATAAATGATGGCAAAAGCAATGACAGCATCAAATCATCGAAAAGCTCAAGCATTTGCAATGGCCCTTTCTTTTCTGTTGGCATTGCCTCTTGCTGCAATTTTGTTGGTTTACCCTTCACTCATGCTAGATGCTAACGGACACTACAATCATAGCCAGCTTATGCTAGTGATGATTGGTATTTCTGGTGGCTTTATTTATGGAGTGGGTTTCGTACCCAACTTCTGGTTATGGAAATGGCTATTTAGCCCATGGGTGGCTTGGCCTCTCATGCTTTTAGGCTATTACATCTGGTTTCTAACCTAAATCAAAAAGACCTCAAATGAGGTCTTTTTTCATTTCAATCAACTTAATAGGCACCCTTGGCACGCCTACATTTGCCTCAACTAGATATGGTTGTTCATTACCCGTTTTCACATATCCACGTCGTTCATAATAAGCTATCAATTCAGAACGGACATCGAGCACATACATTACGGTGTTAGTCAGATGTGGATCTTCTTTCAATGCATATTGCTCTGCATATTCTAAAACAGACCGACCTACTCTCATATTTTGAACTTGAGGATCCGTACAGAATGTTCCAATCTCAACCTGACTATTTTCAAATGTGAGCCCAATACACGCAACAATTTTAGAAAATTCAGTTTCTGCTACCAATAATGTTGAATTCCTAAGTTGTAGTTGTTCTTCCAATTGATGCTCTGTAATACGCAATCCTTTTACCCACTCTAGCTCTGTTGTCCAACTTCGACCCTGCTGTTCCCGATAAGACTTATTAATTAAATCTACAAGCTGTTGAATATCAGCAAATGAAGATAAACGGAAATTTAAATTATTCATAAAGTATACTTAGGCTATTTATAAAAATTCTAAAAATAAAGCTGATATTAAATCGGCTTTATTTTAAATAGCAATTAATTAATTTGATTGTTCAGCTAACCATGCCATGAATTTTTGACGCTCAGCTTTAGATGCTTTCTGCCAAGTTTCAACTAAACGTTGATCATTCGTTTGGGCTCCACCTGTTGCTGCCATAGACGTTGCAGTTGGCACAACAACTTGAGCGGAAGTAGGTTTAGCCGATGCATATACTGCTTCAGGCTGTGGCTTAGATGATCTAGTTGTAAAGTCAGTTACTTTACCCAACAAGCCAGTTGCAAACCATGGTTTTGCTTCATTGTTTGCGCCCGTTTGTTTCACAATTAATTCATTATTTGCACTGTATAAAGCAACTGTTGGTTGTTCAGCATATTTTTTCGCATTTTCATAATCTTTAGGTACATCTACCATCGAAAGCTTATAAGTTTTCCCATCTTGCAATGCAGGCGTTTGAATTGTGACTACACCAGATTTAACAATGTCATGCTCACCATTTAAATGTTCAAAATATTCTTGATAGCGCACGCTTAAGCTAGTTTCACCCGCATCAACTTTATAATTATTTTTAGATGAACGAAATAACCCAGAATTGACTTCTTGACCATTCACAGCAAGGATTACAATTTCCTCTGGCGCTGTAATTGTAACTGCTGAAAATACCGAACTACTGAGTAATAAACCAATTGCAGCAACACCTAATCTTAAAGTCATCTGTCTCTTTCTCTATATTTGATAAGCTATTAAATCATGAGCAATATGCAATATGATTGTGACTATTTTATGACAGTGTAGTGACCCGCTAATTTTTCGAGTTATTATTATTAAATATACATTTGAATTTTATCAATTTCCGTTGGTTTAACCTTTTTATTAATTCAAAAAACACATAAAAAAAAGAGTACCTATTTAGGTACTCTTTTTTAACTTTCAACTAGTTGAAAGTTTTGAAACGATCAGCATCATTAATAAATGCTTTTTCGCCTGCTGATGCTTCAACTGAACCAAATACTAATTGAGCACGTAGTTTCCAAGTTGCAGGAACATCAAAAGCTTCAGCGGCTTCAGCATCAACAATCGGGTTATAGTGCTGTAAAGATGCACCTAAACCAAGCTCTGAAAGCGCAGTCCAAGTTGCAAATTGAGCAATTGCACTTGAATGTTCAGACCATACTGGGAAGTTGTCTGCATATAATTCAAATTGCTCTTGTAAGCTTTTAATAACAGCTTGGTCTTCATAAAATAAAACCGTACCAACGCCAGCAACAAAGCTATCAATTTTTGCATTTGTACCAGCAAAAGAATCTGCAGGAACAATTTTACGTAATGCTTCACGAACTAAATTCCAGAATTTAGCATGTGATTCACCGTATAGTGTCACCACACGTGAAGACTGCGAGTTAAAAGCTGAAGGACTATGTTTAACCGCTTCACGAATAGTTTCTTCGATTTTAGTGCGATCTAATGCAACATTTTTACCAATTGCATAAATAGTACGACGATTTTTAATTTTATCTAAGAAAGTAGACATTTTGTTATTTCCTACCTATTGATTGACCAAGGGCCGTTGTTTGGGAATGAATACAGTGTATTAAAGTCATTTTTCATAATCAGCATTAAAAATATGACAGTTCGTTTTATTTTCGCAACAATAAAAAAAGATATACATATAAAAAGAGCTTCACATTTTAGTGAAGCTTTTGAATGCTAACAACCGTTTTACTTATCAGTTTCAAACAGTGCAGCAACAAATGATTTCGCCGAGAATGGTCTTAAATCATCAATTTTTTCACCAACGCCAATAAAACGAATTGGCACATGGGTACGACTTGCAATATTAAAGAGCACACCGCCTTTCGCAGTCCCATCCAGTTTGGTAATGGTAATCCCAGTTAAACCTACAGCTTGGTCAAACTCTTGCACTTGGTTAATCGCGTTTTGCCCTGTCCCCGCATCTACTACCAACATAATTTCATGAGGTGCAGTTGCATCAATTTTTTGCATCACACGTTTAACTTTTTTGAGTTCTTCCATCAAGTTACTCTTATTATGTAAACGACCTGCCGTATCTGCGATTAATACGTCAATTCCTTTAGCACGAGCACTTTCAAAAGCATCAAAAATAACAGAAGCACTATCAGCTCCGTGACCTTGAGCCACCACAGAGATATCGTTACGTTCACCCCAGATCTGCAATTGTTCTGTTGCTGCGGCACGGAATGTATCTCCAGCAGCCAACATCACTTTTTTACCTTCACCCTGTAAACGTTTCGCTAATTTACCAATAGTGGTGGTTTTACCAACACCATTTACCCCAACCATTAAAATCACATAAGGCGATTTGTTAGGATCAATATGCAAGGGTTTAACACGTGGGGCCAACAAAGCCACCAACTCTTCTTGCAACGCTTTATATAGAGAGTGGGAATAGATCAAATCACCACGAGCTGTACGCTCTGTTAAATTGGTAATGATCGTTTTAGTCGCTTCAACACCAATATCTGCAACTAATAATTGCTCTTCAACTTCTTCGAGTAACTCATCGTCAATTTCTTTTCCGCCAATCAAGATATTGACCATACCATCAGCGAAATTACGACGAGTTTTGGTTAAACCTTCTTTCATCCGGCCAAAAAAACCGGTTTTTGGTTGTTCAACCGCAGCTTCTGTAGAAGCTAATTCAACTTTGGCTGCTTCAATATTTTGTTGCGATTTAACAGGAGATTCAACGATGGGAACATCGATAGCAGGTAAATTAGGTAATGTGACATCGTCATCACCGATCTCAGCATCTATCAAGAATTTATTTTGCATATTCGATTGTTGCTCCATGCGGATTCCTTGAAAAGCAGCGCGTTTAAAAAGATAAAGTTTAGCATAAATTCAAAATTTTGCCTGCCACAATAGTGCTCAAAAAGCTTTGGAAACCAAGATTTAGCCTGATTAATCCAATTACTGGGTATCTTCCTGAGCGAGTGCTGGATATTGCTTAATATGAGCACCCTCAAATTGGTAAGCATGCATTAACTTTAAATAATCTGCTCGATGAATTTCTGACTGAGCTATAAGCAACTCAGCCATGTCTTGAGTTCTTGGATAAGTAGCCTGATGAGAAAGTTGTATAATTCGTTGATATTGATCCGGACTAATAGGCCGAAGTAATGCTAAATATGACAGCACAAAAATACAGCCAATGACAATAACCACAAACAGGTTAAAACATTGATCAACATTTAACTCAGACTTTAATTTAAGAAAATTTTGTTTGAATATGAGCATGACCTACCTCGAATTAGTGTAGTGTAGGGTTCAATACTCATAAGTACAAGATCAAACATCCAGTAAGGTTAATAATCATACCTTACTGGATAGTATGAGTATGCTTAACTTATTAGTGAACGAATGACAGAAAAGTATAAAATTGCCGCAATAATCACCAAGACTAAAAACATAGCAAAAATACTTAACCCTTCTTCTGCATCTGCTGGATGCAATTCGTCTTCATCAGCAATTTTTCGAAGCTCCCCATCATAAACTTGATAAAACCAGTTTTTTTGGGCGGGTTCCAAATGACCAGCAAAATCAAACACCCTTTTACGCTGTGCTAGACAGTAATCCCCTAAATGGATTTCCTCGTGAAAGATAGCTTCATCTAATAATTTACGGTGATAATGGGCCAGTTCTATGATTTGTTCCTCTTTAGGAGGCGTGTCAAAAACAAAGCCGTCGATTGTATTTGTCATATTTTATTCTCCTTGTCTTTTATTCTCATATTGATTTTAATCAAAATTATTTGTGAATAATGTTTAATCATGTATCCTAATAGTGAACTAAACGAAATGACAAATAGTTGACAAATCCATCAATTTGTAATATTAGTTTAATAATTCTAAGTTAAATTAATTTAAAGGCATCAGCCTTTAGAAAAAAAGTAATCATAATTACAATAAGGAGTTTTCTATGATTCAACGTATCTCTCATCATGATTTAGAACATGTATATGCAACTGCAGTAAACACAATTCACTCTCAAATGAATTTCCAAGATGCGGTTGCACAGTTAGAAGAAGTTGCTCGCGCTGGGCATGGTAAAGCCGCTCTATTCTTAGCAGAATTGTATTATCAAGGTTTCCGTGTTGAACGTGACTCACTTAAAGCACAATATTGGCAAAAGTTAGCCACAATGCAAGCATAAAAAGACGTCACTTAGGTGGCGTTTTTTTTATGTCTGTAAAATTTGATATAAACCAATTCATCCCTATCTCTTCTTGCGCTTAGCCAAAGCTTTAGTCGCTTTGTCTTGCTCAGGTGGCGTTTTTTTTACATCCGTAAAAATATTCTATAAATATAATTCGCTATGCACTTCGTTTGTCTTACACTAATGTCAACGCCTTAATCATATTGACATTCTTAAGTGGCATTTTTATAGCTGGGAATATTTGTTTACGATTTGATACCTGTTTAAACTGAAATGTCATCTGATTTTTCTATAATAAGCAAGATAAGTTAAGAACCATTAAATTGACAATGAATAGTTTAAGCAATCTGCAACCGGTTTCAAAAGACTTGATGATTAAAATTTATATTTTAAGAACGATGATGTATTGCGGAGTTCTCTGGGGATTATTTCATCAGGGCTGGGCAATTAAATCAGATCAAGAAGACTTTATTTTTCCCTTCTGGCTCAATGGATTGCAAGCTCACCGCTACGCTAAAGAACATTGGCCACATTACAAACCGAGACGAATTACTCCTAAAGATTTTCACGAGTCTTTATTACCAACCTTAACTCGACTCAACGTTACACCAGCTTTGTTTAATTCTTCTCATCGCAAGTTGAAATTATCTACACAACAAATGCAACATTTCTTTTTTAAACATCCGCACTGGCAAGGAGCCTAAAGTTTTCTTTAGGTTCTTAACCCCTATTAGAATGCTTTTTGAACGCTTGAGTGTAAAACTTGTATTTGAATGACTATCAAGTCTTTGCATTTTTATAAAATCAAGCTAATTTAAAACAAAATGATAAAACACAGGACAGAAGAAATGACAATCGTTGCACAAGTAATCAAAAACAAATCAGAGCAAGATATTTTTACAATTTCTCCTGAAGCCACTGTCCTTGAAGCGATTAAGATCATGGCTGATAAAGGAATTGGTGCGTTAGTGGTAGCCGAAGGTGAAAAAGTTGTCGGAATTCTATCTGAACGTGACTACACACGAAAAGTGACACTGATGGAACGTTCTTCATACAGCACTACAGTTGCTGAAATTATGACATCTAAGGTACTTACAGTAAGCCTAAACAACACAGTTGAAGAGTGCTTACAGCTTATGACAGATCGTCACTTACGTCACTTACCTGTATTGGACAATGAAAAATTAGTTGGCTTTATCTCTATTGGTGACTTGGTAAAAGCAGCAATGGAAGACCAGAAAAATTTAATTGAACAATTAAAACAATATATCTCTGGTTAATTATTCGAAATAAAAAATGGGCATATAAATGCCCATTTTTAATACTAGAACTTAAAGATAGTTATTAATCAAAGCGACTAAACGTTCTAATAAGTCATCAGCCTGTGCTTGAGTCATATTAATAGGTGGTAAGAGGCGAACCACTGAACCTGCTGTAACGTTGATAATAAGCTTGTGTTGATCACGAGCAATGGCAACGAGCTCAGCACAGTCTTTAGGTAATTGAATACCAATCATCATACCAAAACCACGCACCTGAACATTCTTGTCAGCTAACTGTGTGCGAAGTTGATCGACAATATAGCGTCCTACTACTGCCGCATTTTCTACAGCATTTTCTTTTTGAATTGTATCGATTACTGTATAAACTACACGAGAACCTAATACAGTACCGCCATAGGTAGAACCATGACTACCAGGCCCTAATAAACCAACAGCTTTGCCTTGTGTCATTACTGCTCCAACTGGAAAACCATTTCCAAGTCCTTTCGCAGTCGTCAAGACATCAGGCACAATGTTGGTATGCTGATATGCAAAATATTTACCTGTACGGCCATTACCTGTTTGAATTTCATCTAACATCATTAGCCAGTTGTGCTGATTACAAATATTACGGACTTCTTCAAGATAGCTAAAGCCTTGAGGAGCAGTATTAATACCACCCTCACCTTGAATTGGTTCAATCAAAATTGCAACAATATCTGGATGCTGCAATGCAGCTTCTTGAATTGCTTCTACATCACCAAATGGCACACGAATAAAATCATTGGTTAAAGGAGCAAAGCCATCTTGTACTTTCTTATTACCAGTTGCTGAAAGTGTTGCTAAAGTACGACCATGAAAAGATTGTTCTGCCACAATAATCTTTGGTAAACGTACGCCTTGTTGAGTACCGAATTTACGAGCAATCTTAATCGCACCTTCATTTGACTCAGCACCACTATTTGAAAAGAAGATTTCTTCCATACCAGAAACCTCTGCAAGCTTTTGAGCAGCAGCAGTTTGCCAAGGAATTTCAAATAGATTACTTGTATGCACAAGGGTTGCAGCTTGTTCTGCAATTGCTTCTGCAATAACTGGGTGTGCATGGCCTAAACCACATACAGCAATACCCGTTAAAGCATCTAGATATTCTGTACCATCTTCAGTATATAGATATGCCCCTCTGCCTCGTACAAAACTGATCGCTTGGCGACCATAAGTAGCCATTAAGTGTGATGGTTGATCAGGTTGTATTGGAGCTAGGGTAATATCAGTCATAACGAACTCTGTCTGTATGAGGTTTTTAGAAGGGTTTATATAAACAAAAACTGGCTCTGATGAAAAGTCTCATCAATCATTTATCTAAAATTTCGTCCGCTTTTCGCTATCACTTCGGTTTATACAATAAAATATTGAATATTCAATGCAACTTTAAGCATTAAGGTGGTTTGCAAAGCAACATAAACACCCCCTATAATGCTGCTAGATTAGTTGAGGATCTATTTATGACTGAACAAGCACGTGATACTGAAGCGTTAATCCGCGATCAAATTGCGAAGCATCCCGTTTTACTTTACATGAAAGGCACTCCACAGTTTCCACAATGTGGTTTCTCTGCACGTGCTGTAGAGGCGCTCAGTCAAATTGGTCGTCCATTTGCATATGTAAATATTCTGGAAAATCCTGATATTCGTGCAATCTTACCAGCAATTGCGAATTGGCCTACATTCCCGCAACTTTGGGTAAATGGCGAACTTATTGGCGGTAGCGATATTATGCTAGAAATGTTCCAAAATGGTGAATTAAAACCATTAGTTGAACAATATAGCGCTGCACCAGAAGCGTAAATAATAAAAAAGCCAATCAATAGATTGGCTTTTTTATGCTCTTAATTTTAAAGATCGCTTACCCCAACATAGCGAAACAAACCTTCCACACCTAAATCAGATTTTAAAACAATCAAATTTTCATAGCTTGTTGTTGTTAGAGCTTCAAAAATATTCATATTTGGATCTTCGTGTAACTCATCTACACTCTGGCTCATGCACTCTTCAAAACGATCTGCAACAAATTCGAACCCCAAATCCATGGCAATAAATAAAGTATGTTCGCATGGCTGAACATACTGTTCTTGTGCCCAGTCAATTATCGCTTGTTTGCAAAATGGACACTCAATATTTGCAGAGGCATCGTTAAGTTCTATCACTTGATAAGACATTAGATTTGAAAAGTAGAGAAAAATATAGTGTAAAAGAGATTGATAAATAGTTCTATAGATAGCCTATAAATCCTTTTTATAAACACACATTAAATATACAACGTAATTACAATATAATTTCAAAACTATTTCTATCAATTAACAATGAATTTATCCCCCACTTACAAAAAATTTAGCATAAGAATTATCGTTGCAAAAATAATAATGTAAAATCATGGTTGTTGCAGAAATAGGATATTTTAATGCTCACCGATCTTGATGATTTTTATTGTTTTGCTCTTGTTGTTGAGCATGGTGGCTTTAGTGCTGCTGAGCGTGTAACGGATATACCAAAATCAAAATTAAGTCGCCGCGTTTACAGCTTAGAGGAAAACTTGGGGGTTCGCTTAATCCAACGTAGTTCTCGTCATTTTGCTGTTACAGATATTGGGATGGATATTTATAGACATGCTCAAGTCATGATGAATGCTGCTCAAGCTGCCCATGACTTAGTTGATCATTTAAGTATTCAACCTAGAGGTGTTGTTAAAGTTAGTGTTCCAGTTGATGTTGCTCAAAATCAACTTCCAAAAATCCTACCTACTTTCTTAAAAAAATATCCAGAAATTCGTTTGCAACTGATGGTCAGTAACCGCCGAGTAGATGTGATTAATGAAGGGATTGATATCGCATTACGAGTTCGCTCAAAACTAGATGATGACCCGAGTTTAGTACTTAGACAATTTGCTGTTATAGAACAGAGCCTATTTGCAAGTCAGGCTTATTTAAATGAGTTTGGTGATATAAAAACTCCTGAACAGCTAAGCGAACATCGTATTTTAAGCCTTTCTGAAGAGCACCTTGATCAACAATTCCTTTTGCATGGACCAGACAATCAACAGAAGAAAATCAAAGTTAGCCCTATTGTGATGGGTACGAACATACATATGTTGGCTCAATTGGCGAGTCAGAACTGTGGTATCGCATTACTGCCAGAGAGTGCAGCAGAAGATTTTCTGAAGTCTGGCCAACTTTTACAAATCTTACCTGAATGGAAAGCTCCTCATGGAATATTACATGCTGTATATCCATCACGCCGAGGATTATTACCCGCTGTTCGAGTATTCATTGATTATTTAGTTGAACATCTTTCTGAGCGTTAAAATAAAAAAGTTCGATAATTTATCGAACTTTTTTTATATTTTTTAAATTGCAGGATAGTTTCCCACACCTTCGGGCCATGGGGTCAATAGCTCAAAACCAGTATCCGTTACTGCCACCATATGTTCCCATTGAGCAGATAATGAAAGATCTTGAGTAATGACGGTCCACCCATCATTTAACTCTTTCACTTGCGGTCGACCTGCATTCACCATTGGCTCAATGGTAAAAACCATTCCTTTCTTTAAGACCAAGCCTTGCCCGCGCTGCCCATAATGCAAAACATTAGGTTGTTCATGATAGACCTTACCAATACCATGTCCACAATATTCTCGAACAATACTATAGCCTTCTCGATGAGCAACCGACTGAATAGCATAACCAATATCACCTAATGTAGCTCCCGGTTTAACAGTGTGAATACCTGCAACCATGGCCTCATAAGTTGTATCAACTAATTTTTTTGCTTGTGGATTTACATTACCCACAAAATACATGCGGCTCGTATCACCAAAATAACCATCTTTAATAATTGCGACATCAATATTAATAATATCGCCATCTTTTAAAATTTTATTCGGCGATGGTATGCCATGGCAAACAACTTCATTGACTGAAGTACATATCGTTTTTGTAAAACCGTGATAACCCACATTAGCAGGAATAACTTTTAAATTATTTACAATATAGTCATTACAGAGGTTATCTAAATACTCAGTAGATACGCCCGGTTTAATATAGGCCTCTATCATTTCTAAAACTTGTGCAGCCAAGCGTCCAGAAACTCTTAACTTTTCCAGATCTTGTTCAGTTTTAATGGTAACAGTAGAAGCTCTCATTCAATTCTATCCTCGCAGACAAGAAACATGCCCTTCCCTACAAAAACCTAAGGTAATTCAAAATATTTTAGGATGAATATAAGTCAGACCAAAAGCCTAAAATGCTTAAATCTTCAGCATTCACAATAAAAATTTATGTTTTTATTCTTACATATTTTTTATAAAAAGTCAGAACTTAAAAAGAAGTTCTTTTCTCCTTTTTATGGCTTTTCAAGTACATACTTTAACCAAACAAACGCTTATAACACTATATATGGTTTTAACCACCTGAAAAAAAGCTTTTTCCCATAAATTAGCGCTTGATCATGATTACTTTTGCTCTAAAATTCCTTCTTTTTTTATTAACTTTAATTTATGCAACATCTTCGTACCGGAGATATTATTGCCTTAGGTTTTATGACCTTTGCCCTTTTTATTGGGGCTGGCAATATTATCTTTCCTCCCATCGTTGCTCAACAAGCTGGTGAGCATGTATGGTTAGCTGCACTAGGCTTTTTAATTACGGCTGTCGGCTTACCTGTAATTACTATCATGGCACTCTCTCGTATGCAGGGTTCCATTGAAATTATTAGCTCTCCCTTAGGTCGAGTAGCAAGTCTGATTTTAACTGTTGTTTGTTATTTATCAGTCGGCCCTCTATTTGCTACCCCACGTACAGCTACTGTTTCTTATGAAATTGGTTTTTCCTCTTATTTTGGAACCTCAAGTAGCAGTCTTTTAATCTATAGCGCAATTTATTTTTCATTTGTAACTGTAGTTTCACTTTATCCAAACAAGTTACTGGATACTGTAGGACATGTACTGGCTCCACTAAAAATTATTGCTTTAGCAATTTTAGGTATTGCAGCAGTGATGATTCCAGCAGGTTACGTACCAGCTCCGATCAACCATTACGTCACATCTCCGGTTTCAGAGGGTTTCGTAAACGGTTATCTCACTATGGATACGTTAGGCGCACTAGTATTTGGTATCGTTATTATTCAAGCGATTTACTCTCGCGGCGTTACTGATAAAAAGTTAGTCACCAAATACGCAATTATTGCCAGTCTCATTTCAGGTGTTGGTCTTACTTTAGTTTATTTAAGCTTATTCAAACTAGGTTTAGGTAGCCATGAAGTAGCACCAAATGCAGCAAATGGCGCAGTAATTTTACATGCATATGTACAACATGCTTTTGGAAATATGGGTTCATTATTCTTAACTGGACTAATCTTTTTAGCATGTATGGTTACAGCAATTGGCTTAACTTGTGCGTGTGGTGAGTACTTTGCTCAGTTAACGAAATTACCATATAAGCTTTTAGTATTTATTTTAGTTGGTTTCTCTTTCGTTATTTCGAATCTTGGCCTAACTAAACTGATTGCTATTTCAGTACCTGTCTTAAGTGCAATCTACCCACCAGCAATTGTGGTGATTATGCTGAGCTTCTTCTGGAAATTTTGGCATAAACCTTCTTTCATTGTCGGTTCAGTAACAAGTATTGCTTTAATTTTCGGTATTATCGATGGCCTTAAAGTTGCAGGCTTCAGCAATTATTTACCTGAATTCCTTCAGCATTTACCATTAAATGAACAAAACTTAGCTTGGTTGATCCCATCTTTAGTTGTTCTTGCAGTTACCGTAATTATCGACAAAGTTAAATTCAAAAGCATTTAATCTAGTGACTTTTTTGAAATCGAGTTTTATCCAAACATGATTTTATATATTGAATAGAATGCTGTGTTTACCCAACCAGCATTTTATTTCCACACTAGTTTTTAATGACAAATCAACTATAGATATAATTAATTTTTACTGTAAAATTACACTAAAATAATTTTTAGCTACTCAGGAAAGAAGAGCAACAATGAAAACTAAATATTACCTAACATTAGCAGATGCAGAGTTTTTAATGGAAGAAGCTCAAAAATATGCAATTGAACACAACTTTAAAGTCAGCATTGCGATTGTTGACGAAACAAGCTCTCTATTATTCATGAAACGATTAGATGGTGCTTCTCCTCTAACTACACATTTATGCCTAGAAAAAGCAAAATGCGCTTCAATATCAGGTAGACCGTCAAAATTTTACGAAGAACTTCTAAAAAGTGGGCGTCTTGGTTTCTTAAGTATGCCTAGTGCTCAAGGGATGTTAGAAGGTGGAATACCGATTATTTATGAAGGTGAAATTTTAGGTGCTATTGGTGTATCGGGTGTTCAATCTTTTGAAGATGCAGAAATTGCTCAACATGCGATCGATAGTTTTTTTAAAAAAATATAATAGCTAAAGCAAAGCCACAGGAAAGAGAAATTAATACACTTTTCATTTAAATAATTTCTCTTTTCTAAAAGAATAAGTATTTCATACAAAAATATTAAACATTTACTTTTTTAATACCTTAAACCTTTATAAATATAGAGGTTTTTATAAAACTGCTCAAAAAATTTTCTATTTGCTATTGAACTGAATCAAAAATAGCAGTACAACATTAAACTTAAAACTTATTCTTGACTAAAACATTAGGTTTTAGCGCAACCACAAGGAGGGATGGAGATGTTATCATTACATTTCAACAAACAAGTCTTCATTAACACTCTGAACAGCAAAGATTCAGTTGTTTATGGAGTAACACCGCTTGCTCTTATGCTGACTTTACTGTTTCAAGGTATGATTAAAGGAAATCTGAAGCCCGAATACTTTATGTATGCGATGGTCGTTTCTTTCATATTTTGTGTGTGGGCCTTTGTCGATCATAAGATGCGAAAACTAGCTAAAAGACGTCTTAGTCAACAAAATTTGAATTCTTAAAAAATGGATGAGCAATCATCCATTTTTATATACCTACAAATAAAAAAATTGTTCCAATAACTAAAATAGCTGTAGCCAATAATTCAGTCACAATTAATCCCACCATCATTAAAGACATTATCCACGAAGGTAAATTAAATCTGCCCAACCGATGGGGAGTTTTGAATTGATTTGTCGTGTCCTGTAAACATCCATGTATGATATAAACCAATATTGAAAAGCTAAAAAAGAAAATATTCGCTAACACACACCACAAAGCAACATTTTCATTTAAAACAGTAAAATAGCTTAATACAGCAAGAATGAGACTAGCAGCCGCATATAGCAAGCTACTGCGATGAGCAATGTCAACATAATAGTGGGCACGATGTAACTCTGAACGGCGTATTTGCCAATACTTCCACACCCCTGTGAACATTCCTATCCATAAAAATATGCCACTAAACACAATTGCTAACTGTACAGCTTTCGGTAAATCCATCTTTTTTGCAATTATTCGTTTTATTAAAATTTAAAGAGCTGTATAGCATAAATCTTGACTTTATAGTCACATTTTAATCAAGTATCGTTTTGGAACTCATGTAAATTAAAGTCATTAAAAGCTAATCATTACGTAATATTATGGATAACACTTTCGAATCATTTTGGATGACCTGCGAAGATGGTTATCAACTTGCTGCACAATTTTATCCAACTCAATCAAAGAAATCGGCACATCCTGTTTTGATTTGTCCAGCAACAGGTATTACCAAAAACTTTTATCATTCTTTTGCTACATGGTTAAGTCAGCAAGGCTATGATGTATTAAGCTTTGATTTCCGTGGAATTGGAGATTCATTGCATGGATCGTTAAAGCAAAGTACAGCGAGTATTAATGATTGGGGTACGCTTGATATTCCTTGTGCAATTGAAACTTTATTAGAAAAAACCCAAGCAGAAAAAGTTACTCTTCTTGGCCATAGTGCGGGTGGGCAACTACTAGGCATTGTGCCAAATTTTCATAAAGTAGCAAAAGTTGTTGCAGTAGCAGGTTCTACAGGCCATGTAAAAGGACTTAAAGGTAAAACAAAATTTCTAGCCCCTGTCATGTTTAACGTTATCTTTCCAATTTCGAGCACCTTAAAAGGCTATGGTGCTACTCAATTTATTGGAATGGGTGAAAACTTGCCTAAAAAAGTCGCACAACAGTGGAGAGAGTTTTGTAGTCACCCAGGCTATGTGAAAAATGCTATTGGTAAAACTATTTTTCATGACTTTCACACTGAAATTATTTGCCCTATTACTTCTATTTGGGCAAGTGATGATGAAATTGCCACTCAACACAACGTTGCAGATTTATTAAGTTTATATCCGAATGCATCTACTAAAATGCTAGAACTGAACCCAACAAAACTCGGCTATAAATCAATTGGGCACATGTTAATGTTTAAAAAATCACATCAAAAGCTGTGGTCAGTCTTAGAGCAAGAAATTCAATAATAATTTAAATTCTATCATTTAGTTTTTGCCTCTATGCCCGTAATCCGGTGTAGAGGTTTTTTTTATTATTAGCAGTCCCCTTTTTATAAAATAACTTTATTAAATTTATAATTACCATAAGAAACTAAAATATATTAAGTCGTGATTCCTTTGTATTTTTAATAAGCATTATTTACGTAAATACGTCGATATAAACTTAAAGTTCTGCTATGGTAATTTGTCTGAAGCTGTTGTTTAAAAACAGGTAAACCAACCTATTTTAATACAAACAGCTTCTTTTTTTCTGTTTTAGTTAAAACCTAAGAAATTGTTCAAGGATAAGTATGCTAGCACTCGAGCCTCGACATATTCATATGAATCAACATGCTGTTGATAAAAAGCATGCATTACAGTGTCTAGTAGATATATTAGTAAAAGATGGGTTAGTTACGCCTGAATATATAACAGGACTCATCAATCGTGAACAACAAAGCGCTACCTATTTAGGCCAAGGTATTGCTATTCCGCATGGTACGCCACAATCTCGTGAATTTATTTTAGAAACAGGTATTCGATTAGCTCATTTCCCTGAAGGAATAATTTGGGATGGGGAAAACACGATTTATTTAGCTGTTGTTATTGCGGCAAAATCTGATGAACATTTACAAGTACTACAAATATTAACTAGAGCGTTAATGCAAGATGTAAGTGAACAAGTAAAAAATGCAACGCAACCTGAGCATATTATTGAACTATTACAAGCTCAACCCCTATCTTTGACTCTGCATGAAAATTTAATTCAAACTGAAATTGAATCTCAAGATATTGAAGACTTATTGTGGTCAGCCTCTCAAATTCTCAAAAAACATAATTTCGTAAAATGTGGTTTTTTAAGCTCACTTGAGCCAGATCAAGTTATCCAGTTACAAGACCAGATCTGGTCTATTTCTAGTAGTAAGTTTGTTCAACAGCCAGCAATCAGTATTGTAAAGCCACGCCATGCTTTAGATGTAAATGGACAAAAACTGAATACACTCGTCTGTATTGCTGCCAATGAGCAGTTAGATAGCCAAAGATTTAACCGACTTATTGATATTTTATTTAACCCAGAACAAGTCGCACAGCTAGATCAAACACAAGCACCGAATGAGATTGCTAAAATTATTGGTGCAGATGTTATTCCAGATTGGCCTCATCGTTCGGTTGTATTAGCCAATGCCCATGGATTACATGCTCGACCAGCGACTCATTTGGTGAACTTAACTAAAAGTTTTCAAGGTGATATTCAAGTCGCAGTAGACGATGGTAATTTTGTTTCGGCTAAAAGTTTGACGCGCCTCTTGGCTTTAGGATGTAAACGTGGCCAGACTTTACGTTTTATTGCCGAGCCAGAAACAGATGCTGTTGAAGCTTTAGATAAAGTTATTCAGGCCGTGCAACAAGGCTTAGGAGAAGAAGTTGAACCTATTCAATCTTCAGATACCCAAGAAGCTCAATCGCTTCAAACAGTAAAGTCATTGCCGAAAACATTGAGTACAAATACAGGTATTCCAGCTTCTAGTGGTCTAGCTTTTGGCCCCGTACATGTCATCAAACCTAAGGTTTACCAATATGAACGTATGGGTTTAAGCGTTAAAGCAGAAAAAGAAAAACTTGATATTGCTCTTCACGCAGTTAAAAATAATATTCACCAAGTTATTGCAAAATCTGAAGTAGCTGAAATTAAACAAATTTTCCAAGCACATTTGGAAATGCTAGACGACCCAGATCTTATTAATGGTGTTTATCAAAAGATCAACTTAAACCTTTCTGCTCCTGCTGCTTGGCATGAACATATTGAAGCAGCAGCTAAAGAGCAAGCAGCTTTGCCAGACCGCTTACTGGCTGAGCGTGCTACAGACTTACGTGATATTGGCGATCGGGTTTTAGCACAGCTCTGTGGTGAAGTTATTATCGAGGAGCCTAAAGAGCCTTATATTTTGATCATGTATGATGTGGGCCCAAGTGATGTGGCTCGCCTTAATAAAGATCGAGTAGCGGGCATTTTGACAGCTGTAGGCGGTGCAAGTGCACATAGCGCTATTGTTGCTCGTGCTTTAGGTATTCCTGCAATTGTTGGTGCTGGTGATCAAGTACTAGAGATTGAACAAAAGAGTTCTCTTTTAATTAATGGAGATACAGGAACTTTTGTATTAAACCCTAACACTCAGCAAATCGAACAAGCAAAACAAGAACGAGAGCTTCAACAAAAAATTCGTGAAGAGGCTGAACGTCACAGCCAAGAACCTGCGATTACCGTAGATCAACACCAAATTGAAATTGCTGCAAATTTAGGAAAAGTTCAAGCTACAGCCCACGCAGTAGAATGTGGTGCCGAAGCAATTGGCTTACTTAGAACAGAGCTTGTTTTTATGGCTCATAGCAGTGCTCCAAATGAAGCTACCCAAGAAGCAGATTATCGTGTTGTGCTAGATGCCCTCGCTGGTCGCCCACTTGTAGTACGTACTCTTGATGTAGGTGGTGACAAACCACTTCCTTACCTTCCAATTGCTGAAGAAGAAAATCCATTTTTAGGCCTAAGAGGTATCCGTTTGACACTAAGACAGCCAGAGCTGTTACGTCAACAACTTATCGCTTTGCTTAAAGCCGCAGATGATCGTCCTTTACGAATCATGTTTCCAATGATTGGTCGTGTAGAAGAATGGCGTGCTGCCAAAGCTATTCTTGATGAAGTTAAAACTGTACATCCATACGCCAACTTACAAGTTGGTATTATGATAGAGGTTCCTTCTGCTGCCTTACTTGCGCCTATTCTTGCTCAAGAAGTGGACTTTTTCAGTATAGGAACAAATGATTTAACCCAATATACTTTAGCTATTGACCGTGGTCACCCTATCCTATCGGCTGAAGCAGACGGCCTCCACCCAAGTATTTTGCAATTGATTGATCATACTGTAAAAGCTGCGCACAAACATGGCAAATGGGTGGGTATATGCGGAGAACTCGCAGCGGATCCAAAAGCTGTACCGATTCTTATGGGATTAGGCGTAGATGAGCTCAGCATGTCGCCAAATAGTATTCCTTTAGTAAAAGCCCAAATTCGTACACTTAACTACAGCCAAGCTCAAGCGCTTGCAAAACGCGCACTAGAATGTGAGAGCGCCACTGCTGTACGTCAGTTATCCGAACAAGAAATCTAAAGATTAGGAACAGTAATGGCTAAAGTTCTAACAATTACTTTAAATCCTGCAATTGATGTAACGGTACAACTCAATGAGTTACAGGTTGGTGAGGTAAATCGCCAAGAATCTGTAGAGATACATGCAGCAGGCAAAGGATTAAATATTGCACAAGTTTTAAAAGATTTGGGGCATGAAGTTATTGTTTCTGGCTTTCTAGGAACAACGAACAAACAAATTTTTGATGATCATTTTAAAGAGGCTCAATTCCAAACTGAGTTTATTTATATTAAAGGCGAGACTCGTCAAAATATAAAAATTGCTGAACATTCTGGGCGTATGACCGATTTAAATGGAAAAGGTTTCTTTGTTTCTGAACTAGATAAAAAGAACCTCTTTCAAAAAATCGAAATGATTTTGCCACAAGTAGATGTAGTTGCCATTGCTGGGAGCCTTCCACAAGGTTTTAGTGTTGATGAATTACAGCAACTTATTAAGCTCATTCAACAGCAAGGGAAAAAAGTTGCACTTGATACAAGTGGTAAAGCATTGGTCGCTGCAATTGAATGCCAACCATGGATGATTAAACCAAACACAGATGAGTTAGTAGAAAGTTATCAGCTTCCTGCCGCGACTTATGCTGAACAAAAAAAGCTTTTTGAAAACTTAGCTAAAATTGAGCATGTCGTTATTTCGATGGGTGAAGACGGTGTAAACTGGCTACACGACACTCACCCGCTTCATGCAAAAGCCCCTAAAGTAGTAGTTAAAAGTACTGTTGGTGCAGGTGACTCTCTTTTAGCAGGCATGATTCATGGCTTAATAAATGGCTTCTCTGATGAAGAAACATTAAAAACTGCTACTGCAATCGCAAGCCATGCTGTTACACAAATTGGCTTTCGTATTCCCAATGCCGAAACGCTAAACCAGTTAAAAGCCCAAACTACAATCAATTCATTGAGTGAATCTGATGCTAACTGCTAAACATTTATTATTTGTCATTAATAGTCCGCAACAGCAAGTCAATGCTTTGATTTTAGCTCGGAAACTTGCACAAGTCGCATCCCAACAGGGTTATCCAAATAACATTATTTCGCTTGATGAATTCGAAATAAGTGAAAACTTCGACCAAGTTATTGTTGTTGGACAACGCCCGAAAGATCTTAATAGTTTTGGTACACATCCATTATCCTTCATTAGCATTGAAGAAATAAAAAATGATGCTCACACAGCTTTCAAAACTGCCTTAGATCATTTTAAGCCAGCTCAAGATTGGCTAAGTGATAATAACTTGACAGTAACTACTACTAAAAAGTTTGTAGCAATCACTGCATGTCCTACAGGTGTTGCCCATACTTTTATGGCTGCCGAAGCTTTACAACAAGGTGCAGAAAAGCTTGGGTATGAGATTGAAGTAGAAACACAAGGTTCCGTTGGTGCAAAAAATATTTTATCAGCTCAAGCTATTGCTGAAGCGGACATTGTGATTCTTGCGACTGACATTGAAGTTAACACAGACCGTTTTGTAGGTAAGCGTGTTTATCGGTGTGGTACAGGTTTTGCTCTAAAACAAACCGATAAAACCTTTGCTGAAGCAATCAGCAATGCGCAAGTTTTAGAACAAGGTAAGCAACAAGCATCGACAGAAAACAAAGATAAAACCGAAAAAGTTGGCGTATATAAACATCTCTTAACTGGTGTTTCTTTTATGCTGCCTATGGTGGTGGCTGGAGGTCTGTTAATTGCTCTCTCTTTATGCTTTGGTCTAAATGCTGCTGAGCAAGCTGGAAGTTTACCCGCCATATTAAAACAAATTGGTGCTGCGGCATTTATGCTCATGGTCCCGATGTTATCGGGCTATATTGCCTACTCAATTGCTGATCGCCCTGGTCTTGCACCTGGTCTAATTGGGGGGTTACTCGCCTCTCAACTACAAGCAGGTTTTTTAGGCGGTATTGTTTCAGGTTTTCTTGCAGGTTATATCGCACTATTTATTGCTAAAAAACTTAAACTCCCTACAAGTTTAGAGGCACTTAAACCGATTTTAATTATTCCATTATTAGGTACATTATTTGTCGGTCTAATTATGTTCTATGTGGTTGGACAACCTGTAGCACATATTTTCGAGCTCATGAAAGATTTCTTAAATAACATGGGTACAACAAATGCTGTGTTAATGGGAATTATATTAGCCAGCATGATGTGTATCGATTTAGGCGGTCCAATCAATAAGGCAGCCTACGCTTTTACTGTCGGATTGTTGACAACAAATACCTATATGCCAATGGCAGCAACAATGGCGGGTGGTATGGTCCCTGCAATTGGTATGGCCATTGCGACTTTCATTGCTAAAAATAAATTTAGTACAGGAGAGAAAGATGCTGGAAAAGCTGCTTTCGTATTAGGTTTATGTTTTATTTCAGAGGGTGCTATTCCCTTTGCAGCTAAAGACCCAATGCGTGTTATTCCAACTTGCATTTTAGGTGGTGCTGTAACTGGAGCACTTGTTGCATTATTCCATTGCGAATTAGTTACTCCTCACGGCGGCGTATTTGTTCTTTTAATTCCCAATGCAATTAACCATGCTTGGCTATATCTCGCTGCCATTGCAGCAGGTAGTATTGTTACAGGCATAAGCTATGCGATTGTTAAGAAAAAAATAGAAGAAAAAATTGTGACCACTGCATAATCAAAAAAGGGAGAATAAATATTCTCCCTTTTTTTACCTTTCATATGTTTCAACAAATAAAAACTCTTCAATTACCCGCTTTACGCTACTCGCCTAATTTAATCTAAATAACTGTTGCTAGAAGCTGTGCTAGCACTTCCTCTTCTAACTTTATTGTTAATGTGAATCTATCTGCGATTTAGAAGATGAATAACATGCAGCATGAGCCAAAACTCTTAAAAATATAATTTATAGACAAAAAAGCTAAAAAAATATGGTTAATCATTCCATCAATTATTTATTTTTATATATAACAATCAATAAGTTAATAAATAAATCAAATTTATTTCACTAAATAATAGATGATTCATGTTAAATGTATGGTAAATTTCACAAACTACACAACAAAGTAAATTACTGATATTTATAAATATTTATTATTTAAATGTCTTAATTTTTCATAATTATGACTTTAGAGACAAAAACTATCTCGTTCAATGCCACGTTCAAATCATAATTTTTTTTCTACGATGCGCTTGTAAGCCAATATCGTTCAATTAACGATCAAGCAAGCCTAGATGCAATCTTGTATATCTGTTCAAAGATTTTAAGGAATTAATGGCTATGACTCATCAAGTCACATTAACTTTCAACAAACTTTGACCATAGTAGAAGAGTATTTTTAGTTTATGCAAAGTATAGGAAAACTTATCAAGACAAGGTCCTTTAAACCATGTCATTGTTAAATTTAGCTATATAAATTTTGCTCACCGAGTAAAGTCCTGATATAACTTGCTTGATGAAACTATATTTTTCAACTATTAAAGATAGCTCACCAGAAATGCGATTCACCAAGGTATGGGGAAAAGTCAATGACAAAGAAGTATGCGCGTTTTTTACCTACAACAGAATCTTTTACTCTTGAAGATTTTCCATATTATTGGATTACTCAAGTACATGCTCAGTATGTACAAAACATTGATAATGCTTTAAAAAAATATGGTTTAGATAACTCACGTCGACGCATTATGTTGGCTTTAAGTAGTAAGCCCCATGCGAGTGTTTCTGAACTTTCAGATATGATTATTTCAAAAATGTCGACAACTACCAAGATTGTTTATCGTTTAAAAGATGAAGGTTTAGTAGAAACTTATTCTTGTCAGACCGATGGTCGAATCACCCGCGTAGTACTTACAGACAAAGGTACTGAAATGATCAATAAGATTAATGATCTAACCAGCGTAGTACTCGAACAATCTTTCGAAGGTATCACCCCTTTGCAATTAGAAAAAATGATGGAAAGTTTGAAATTACTTTTAAAGAATCTTTCTCGTTAAAAATAAGATAGACATCTTATTAAGCTCTCTTAGGAGAGCTTTTCTATTTTAATGTCTCGTCTGGGTATTGATAGAAATAACACTTCACATAAAATAATCAATTAACTTCTCATCTGTTGACTTGAGTCCTTAACTCCAGTAGAAATTCTCTTTCAACAACTGCATAGCAAATTTTTGAAAATGGCTAAAAGAAAATACAAAAGTGACAAGTTTCAAGTGCGTCGTATTAACCGTCAATGGTGGGTACTTGAAAAAGACCTTGAATCAAACTGCTATTTAAAACATGAACGAGTGGCAACAAAAACCTTAGCAAACAACTATGCTGATGATTATATTGAACAATATTATATGAATCTTTATATTCAACAAGAGTTGAAAAAACCTGAAACTATATAAAAAAGCCATTTGGCTTTTTTTTATTTTTAATATTTAAAGATTATAAGGTCAAAAATTAAGAATAAAAAAAACCTACATCTTGGGGAAAATGTAGGCTATAAAATGCACAAAAAGGAAATATATCCTTCTTGATAGAAAGAATTTTACGATAATATAAGCCTTTATTTTATATTACTTTTGTAAACTTAATGGTGGTTATTGTATTTGTTTAGACTTTTTAAAATCTCCCCTCTTATATATTATGGTTAAATTTTGTTTTATTAAAATTTTATACATCACAATTTACTTCATGTCTTTTTTATAATTTATTTCCATGGTTTTTTATTAAAATAGTACTGTAAAGACAAGTATAAGTTTCTGTTTTAACAAGTTTTTTACAAAAATAAGCATAAATATTTTTTTAACTCAAGACAGATAAAAATCAATAAATAACAAAAACATAAATTAAATATTAAGTATATAATATATTTAACAACACAATTTTAGTTCAAAAAAAAGACAGTTGGAATTTATTTATTACTGTTTTGGTTACTACAGAAAGATTACAATAATGGCAGATAATTAGATTAACCCTCATACAATCTTTCTAGGCATGTTATGACTTCAATGTCGAACAACACCCAAAAGCATTTTATTGTTGAGCAAATTCCACTACCAACTTGGGTCAGTGATGAAAATGGCTTGATATTATATTGCAATGCAGAGTGTACAGAATATTGGCAGGATACTTTTTCTCCATTACCTCAGCAATGGTTAGATTTTATATCTCCTGTCGATTTAGATGAAGTCAAAAATAGATGGCTCGAAGCAATTCGCCTGCAAAAAAGAATAGAATTAAAATGCCGACTTTTACAAAGTGGCAATCAATATAGATGGTGCAAACTTTCCATTCAAGCATCTAAATATCGCGGCTCTTCTCTAGCCAGCGAATGGTATGTCAGCTTTTTAGATATTGATCACGATATTCAAGAGCAACAAAACCTGCAAAAGAATATTGAAATACAAAATCAAATGTTAGACATCAGTGTAGATTGTATTAAAGTATTGAATGTAGACGGCACAGTTTCTCATATGAATAAATCAGGATGCCTCGCTCTAGGTGTCCCTGTCGATGAAACAAAATTTGGGATGAAATGGCTTGAGCTATTGCCACCTCATATTCGTAAACGTGGACGTGTCGCTTTAAAAAAAGCCCTTCAAGGCAAAGTTGCCAGATTCGCTGGAATGAGTTGTTTACCAGATCAGGAACCCGAATATTGGGATAATATGTTGACCCCGATTCATCGGGAAAATGGTGAAATCATACAAATACTGTGTGTATCACGTAATGTCACTCAACAGCATCTGACAGAAAATCAACTTAGAAATATGAGTGAAAGAGATGAGCTAACCGGATTATGTAATCGGCGTTCATTTAAATTTCAACTTAAACGTACTCTTGCATATTCAAAAGATAGCCAAACAAGTGTAGGTTTACTATTAATTGATCTTGATCATTTTAAGCATATTAATGACACATTAGGGCATAGCGCAGGCGACCATCTTTTAAAAGTTTTATCCAAACGGTTTAGTCATTGTGTTGATGATGAAAGATGCTTTGTCGCAAGACTGGGTGGAGATGAATTTGCGGTTATTATTAATAATCTTAAATCTGAAAGTGATGTGCGTGACCTAGCCGCAATCTTACTTCAACAGCTAAATCAACCTATTACCTATTTAGGCAATGTTCTAAATGGTGGTATGAGTATTGGTTGTGCGATTTATCCTCAAGATGCCGTCGACCAATCAGGTTTACTCAGTTGTGCAGATATGGCATTGCATGATTTAAAAGCACGTGGTCGTGGTGGTATTCGTATGTATGACCCATGCATGATGCAAATGACCGAAACAGTCGCTTCTCAGCTTCATTTAGCACGCCAGCTTATTCGTCATCATACCATCCAGCCCTACTATCAACCTAAAGTCGATTTAAAAACTCATCGTGTTGTAGGTTTTGAAGCTTTATTACGATGGCATACAACTTCCGCTCAACGGGGTTATCCGTCACAAATTGCAGAGGCTTTTAAAGATTATAATTTAGCGAGTAAAATCGGTGAAACGATGCAACATCAAGTTTTACGCGACATCGCAAAATGGATAGATCTTGGTATTAAACCCCTTCCTGTTTCACTCAATGCTGCTCCAGTTGAGTTTTTAAGAGACAACTATGCTGAACGGCTTTTGAAAAAGATCAATCAATTTCAAATTCCAACACATTATATTGAAGTAGAAGTCACTGAACATATGTTGGGCGATCGAGGTTCAGAGTATGTGATCCGTGCACTTAATAAATTAAAACAACATGGCGTACATATCGCTCTAGATGACTTTGGTACAGGTTTCTCATCGCTTACCCATATTCGTGACTATCCAATTGACAGTTTAAAAGTAGACTGTAGTTTTATACAAAAGATGCAAGATGACCCATCAATTTATGCAATTGTTCAAGCAATTGGATTACTCGCACCAAATTTATCACTGGGGCTCATTGCAGAAGGAATTGAAACCCCTGAACAAGAAGAACTACTTCGACAATTTGGATATAGTATAGGTCAAGGATTCTTGTTTGAATCTGCTATAGATGCCAATCAAGTCATTTCAATACTTAAACAGAATCAACCTTACTTAGAAGGTCATTATCATGCTTTAAGATAAAATTTATAATAAAATCTCTCACTTTTCTTCATACTAAAAATAAACAATAATCTTTCAAAAATTGTTCATAATATAAGCATAAAGATAATAAATCGGTGTTTTGGCATCATACATTGTCATAAGACAATAAGGAGCAATATATGAGTTATCACCATATCTTGGTTCCAGTCGATGGTTCTCCTACTTCACTCATTGCTGTCAATCATGCAGCAGCACTTGCTAAGGCCTTTGGTAGTAAAGTGACTCTAGTATATGCGCTTACTATAGATCCTTTTATTTCTGTAGAATTCATTGATAGTACAGAATTAGCTCAGGATTACTTTAATAAAGCTAGAGCATCTATTCAGGGTATTTTAGACCAAGCGAAAGAACAATTTAGCCAACATGGAATTTCTGTTGATACAAAAATTGTTGAGGGTCAAACAATTCACACAGAAATTATTAAAGCCGCTACTGAACTCAAAGCAGACCTATTAGTGATTGGTTCTCATGGTCGAAAAGGGTTTAAAAAGTTCTTCTTAGGAAGTGTGACTCAAGCTCTTTTAGGAGAAATTCATTTACCGGTATTAGTCGTAACTGAATAATTTTTCTTAAGCTAAAAAAAACCGATCTTATGTAGATCGGTTTTTTAATGGCCTGTGTTACTGAGCTTTATATGTAAATTTAATCAGAGATCCTGGGTTTTCTAATGTATTCGTTACAGAACCATCATCTTTTTGGACATTTCCAGCAGTATCAGTCAACACGTATAAAACATTTCCATCTGGACTTGCAATCACGTCACGATAACGGTTGTTGCTTTTAAACATTGGTACCGCATCATCATAAGTCGCACTATACGTTGGATCTAACTTAATACGGAAAATAACTCCGCGTTTTAAAGATGGAACCAACAACGTATTTTCCCAACCAGCAATTGCTTTTTTGCCGCCCTTATAGACATAAGCAGATGACGGCGCAACGGTTGGCCAGCAAATGTAGGTCATATCCCCACACGTTGGGTCATTATAGTTATAGGTATCCTGCACGGTATATAAAGTTTTTAACGGCGGTACAAAGTTTTTACCAGTCCATTCAGACTCTTTAGTTACTGGAACGCCTGCTGCTACTTTTACTCCGTTTTGCCCTAAATCTTTAATTTGTGACTTATTGGTTGCTGCCGAATAATTTGCATAGGCATAGCCGCTGTCATCTTTATAACCCGCTACATTTGGCCAACCATAGTTACCACCTTTGACTATGAGGTTAATTTCATCGTCAGAGTTTGGACCTTGTTCAGATTGCAACAATTTACCATTTGGAGTAAATGCTAAACCCTGTGGATTACGATGTCCGAGCGTATAAATATGGCTAACCACCCCGTTAAAACTTGGATTATCATTTGGAATACTTCCATCAAGATTTAAGCGTAATACTTTACCCATATAGGTATGATAGTCTTTGCCAGTCAACTCTTGTTGAGTCGGCGTATGCTGTGCTTGATTTGGCAAGAATAAATAAGCAAGCTGGTTACGCCCTTGGTCACCAATCGTATAGTAAATCTTTTGGTCTGGACCAATGACAAGACGACCGGATTGATGGTCTTTCGATGAAGGTAATCCTGCTAATAAATCGACTGGCTTCTCAAGCGTATCAGTTGAATTGTTATAAGTATATCGACGAATAATCGTTTGATTCGGTAGTTCTTTATCTGTAGATTTCGGATTTTTAAATGTACCTGAAATATAGATATAAGGATTATTTTTAAAATCAGGATGGAAAGCAAAGCCTAACAAACCATTTTGTCCATCAGCATCATTTATAATCTCAGGCACCTGAAAAACTGTTTTTACGCTGCCCGACTCTGGATTCACTCTTAGAATCTTGCCTGTTGCCCGCTCTGTTAACCAAATTTGATTATCAGGTCCCCACAACAAAGCATGTGGCTTATTTAAATTAGTTAGAATAACTTTCTTGTCAAAGTTTTCTGATTTCGCTTTAGCAAATTGAGATGGAGTTAGAGGAACATCAGCAAATGCTGAGTGTGTAACTAGCTGAGCAGCGCCTAATAAAGCAATTTTAGCCAATAAATGTTTATTCATGTGTCCACCTTATAAATTGTCAAAATTTTCCGAGAATTTTTAAACCGTTACTTACTAGTTTGTATGAGTTCTCTATATGATTTGTATTATGATGAATAGCGAATCTATTAAAATCTAAATTTCTGAAAGGCTCTGTTGCATAAAAGTAGCTATTAAAAATGAATAAACTCTCTTTAAGATGAGCAACTTAACTATACGATTTATCTATTCTATTCATTTTATATCTGAAACTTTTTTTGAAATAGCCATGAGTTAAATAAATATTTATTAACGAAGTAATTGATAGTTAAAAATTAATACTCAAAGAGACAATTCTAATTATAAAAATATACATCATGAAAGACTAAAAGTTAGAAGCTGTAATTGAGAGCTTATTTTTACAATGAAGGTGTCTTATGTGTGCAAACTTTAAACCTATTAAGAAAACACATGCCAATCAATTAGACTTATTTGAACCCACTTTTGAATATAAGATGGATATTTTCCCAAGTGATGATTGCCCACTCATTTTATCGAATGGAAATGAGCTTGAGTGGAGAAAAGCTAAATTTGGAATGCTTCCCCCTTATGCCAAAGAAATTGCTTTCAAATATGCAACTTATAATGCCAGAACAGAGACTGTAGAACAAAAGCGCACCTTTAAACATGCTTGGTTAAATGACCAATTTGCGCTTATTCCTGTTGAAGCCATTTATGAACCTAAATATATCAATGGAAAAGCACATTGGTATGGTATTTTTCGGCAAGATGGGCAACCTTTTACATTGGCTGCGATCTTTGAGGAAACACTTATTGATGAACAAAAAGTTAGATCAATGTCGCTATTAACAATCAATGCTGATCATCACCCTTTTATGAAACAATTTCATAAACCCGATGATGAAAAACGCTCAGTTATTGTAATACCAGATGATCTTAGAAATGATTGGCTCAACTGCACTCATTCTGAAGCAAAAGATTTTTTCTTAGATATGCCTGCGAATGAATTTGCCTCAATGCCGAAAGCTGAAATGAAGAATTATGATTAAATCGGTTTAGTCGACTTAGGTTAGTCAGCCTTAAAAACTTATGCTATTCTTCGGGCACTTTTAGATGCCTCAAACTCTCTATACCTATGACACTTACGCCACCTTAAGTTTATTTACCCTTATTCATTGTAAATAACTCATCACTGTTTAGTGATGTGGTGTAGTCGCTTGTGTTGGTATATCACATCACTAGCCTTTCAAAATTTAGAACTTAGGCTATTTCTCATGTTATCGAATATCCGAGAACAATGGTTCTCTAATGTCCGCGCAGATATTCTTTCCGGTCTTGTTGTTGGCCTTGCTTTAATTCCAGAAGCAATTGCATTTTCAATTATTGCAGGCGTAGATCCAAAAATTGGTTTATATGCATCCTTTTGTATTGCCGTTATTATTTCTTTCGTAGGCGGTCGTCCCGCTATGATTTCGGCGGCTACAGGCGCAATGGCTTTGGTTATGACAACGCTCGTAAAGGACCATGGGCTTCAATACCTATTTGCAGCAACTGTTTTAACCGGTGTCATACAAATTTTAGCTGGATATTTCAAACTCGCCAAACTCATGCGTTTTGTTTCTAAATCGGTGGTTATTGGATTCGTTAATGCCCTCGCCATACTCATCTTTATGGCTCAATTACCAGAATTGGTAAATGTGACATGGCATGTCTACTTACTAGTAGTAATTGGTTTAGGAATTATTTACCTTTTCCCCTATATTCCAAAAATTGGAAAGTTCTTTCCCTCACCTCTTATTTGTATTGTAGTAGTCACATTACTCGCTATTTTTTTAGGTTTTGACGTTCGAACAGTTGGTGATATGGGATCATTACCAGATACGTTACCTATATTTCTAATCCCGAATATTCCTTTTAATTTAGAAACCCTCCTTATTATTCTCCCATACTCGTTAGCCCTTGCCGCGGTTGGCTTACTTGAATCGATGATGACTGCAACAATCGTTGATGAAATGACAGATACATCAAGTGATAAATTTCAAGAATGTAAAGGTCAAGGTATAGCAAATATTGCTTCAGGTTTTATGGGCGGCATGGCAGGTTGTGCCATGATTGGTCAATCAATGATTAATGTAAAATCTGGTGGTCGTACACGCTTATCTACTTTCTGCGCGGGAATATTCTTACTTATTTTAGTGGTATTTTTAAGTGATTGGTTAAAAGTAATCCCTATGGCTGCTCTGGTTGCTGTCATGATTATGGTATCGATCAGTACTTTTGAGTGGAACTCTCTGACTCAATTTAAAAATAATCCTAAAAGCAGTAATGTCGTTATGATCGCTACCGTTATTGTAGTGGTTGCTACCCATAACTTAGCGCTAGGTGTGTTAACGGGTGTATTACTTTCAGCACTTTTCTTAGCAAATAAACTTGAAAATGATATTCGTATAGAAACTTCATTCGAGAATCAAGCTCGTCTATATGAATTAAGAGGTCAAATATTTTTCAGTTCATCTGAAAAATTTATGCAAAGTTTTAACTTTAAAGAAGAAATTAAAGAGGTCATTATTGATCTTACCCACTCTCATATTTGGGATGTGACTTCAGTTGCCATGCTAGATTCAGTAGTAAATAAATTTCAAAAGAACGGTATTCAGGTAACGGTTCGCGGTTTAAATGAAGCCAGTTCAATCATGATTGATAAATATGGTACTCATGCAAAAATCTAAAAAAAGGTCCTTCGGGACCTTTTCCAATTTCAAGACATACTTCTTATTAAGGTGATTTATATAACAATCGATTTGGGCTACCAGAAGGATTTTTTACTACATTACTACTTGCTTGATTTAAAAGATTAGTTGAGATTGTCTGAGGTGTTGCTGTAGGTGTACTTTGCAACATTTCAGCTACGACACCAACAACATGTGGAGTAGCCATTGACGTTCCATTTAAAACTTTAGTTGCGGTATTACTCCCAATCCATGAAGAATTGATCTGACTTCCCGGCGCAAAAATATCGACGCAGCTTCCATAATTAGAATAACTCGCTCGTGTATCAGTATCATCTGTAGCGGCGACAGTAATTGCTTTACTCACTCTTGCTGGAGAAGAACTACATGCATCTGCATTAGAATTTCCTGCAGCGACAACCATCACATAACCGTTATTAAATAAGTTTTCTACTGCGCTATCTAAGGATGTGTTCGCATCACCGCCTAAAGACATATTCACCACAGCTGGCTTTTTACCATTTTTTAATATCCAATCTAACCCCGCAATCACGTTACTCGAAGCACCAGACCCATCACATCCTAAAATTCGTATTGGTACTAAACTTACGTTCTTAGCAACACCATACGTACTCCCACCAACTGTTCCTGCTACATGAGTACCATGCCCATTACAATCCGTTGTACCATTTCCATCAGAGATCGCGGTATAGCCACTTAATACTCGTCCAGAGAACTGTTGATGTGTAGATAATATTCCGGTATCAACAATATAAGCTGTTGTGCCCGAGCCTGTTTGCAAATATGAATAAGCTGAATTTAAAGGTAAAGTTTTCTGATCAATACGATCTAAGCCCCAATCTGGATTGCTTTGTGTAGTTGCATCAATTTTCATGACTGTGTCATTTTCTACTGAAAGAACTTTAGGATTTTTTTTCATAGCTTCAACAAAAGCACTACCCGCAGCATCGGGTAAATAAATTGCAAATCCTTTAAGTACAGTATCATAAGTCTGTAATATCTTTCCCCCATGTTGCTTAGCAATACTTTGTGCAAAATCATTAGAAGGACCAACATCCTTATTGAGAATAACAATATATTGGTTTTTAATAATTCCTTTTGCTTCAGAGGAACTTAATACAGAATTTGTTGTAGCTGGTGCTGCATGGACTAGATTGACGGCGGCCATTGATAAGAAAGCAGCCGATATTTGGCAAAATTTCATAAAAAATCTCCATATTTTTACTTCAGACATCGTTGTTATGATCAGTACAGTCTTTATATTTAGAGGTTAAAATTTTTTAGAAAGGAATTTTATTATATTCTCCATGTATTATAACCAAGTCATATTTTCATAAAACTTGGATCTATACAATATTCTTATCTTTTTCTATTAAAAGTGAGAATCAATTCAAATAAATTAAAAAATTGAAGATTATTTTAATCTATTGATAATTTAGATTAGCTAGGATGTATAATGTAAAAATATATAATCATTAAAAACAATATAAATGTAGAAATAATGAGATATGTTCCAATGGTGTTAAAACTTCTTAAAAATTTCCAGATATCCATAAATAAAATATAAAACAGTAAGTTATATAAATTTTTGCAAATTTTAATCCTAGCTTCAACCAAAATAAATTTACAATTTCTTTAACTATACATATTCAGTATTAAATATGTAAAGATATATTACTCGAGTCTCTACTACTTACCGATTCTATAAATTTTTAAATGATGTTAAATATATAGAAAAATACTAAAACTAATAAAACCTATAATTTTTTAATTTTAGTTCTGGCAACTCAACCGTACATCCTGCTAAATGATGTCTACAGTTAGCACTATATTCAATAAAGCCACCTTTAATAAAGTAATTACAATGCCCATACATAATTATGAGCTGATCAAAAGTTGGTTTTTCCAAATTATTATTAAAAGTCCATTGGTTACCATTAGAAAAAGGATAATGTACAGGAATATAGTGAAGATATCCGCAACCTGGACACATATGTTTATACATGCCACCTTCAAAATATTGTACTTTCATAAAGGCTCCTTTATAAATAAAAAAACCAACTCATGAGAGCCGACCAAATCAATTACTTTCAAATGCTATATAGATTATTTAATTATTTTTTATAGCTTTTTATTTTCTTATAATTTATCAAGCCTATATGACAAATTCATGAATGATTAGTCAGCTTATATTTTAATTAATCTATTTATTAAATGATAATTCAAGTTAAATCATGAAAAGAAAATCCTAATTTATTTCTTATTTAGGACAGGTCTATCTTATTCATTCATATAAATCTTTGGATAGATATTATAGCTACATCACCCTTTATCTTATTGTTTTTAAAAGTCAAATAAAAAAGTCCGCATCTTGGGAAGCTACGGACTTAAAAACTCAACTAAACAACAGCTAAACAATTTATTGTCTAGTGAGAAAGCACTATCTTTTTAATCTAATTAAGTTCCACTGTTAGGTCAACAACAATAAATAATTTCTATAAAAAAACAGGTTAAGATGTGATTCACCTCACACTTTATCTTTCTACTTTATAAAATCAATTAATCATACAATCACATTACATATATTGTAATTCGACTGCTTAAACTAATATCGACTTAAAATAGTGTTCCAAAATAGAGTAATGATTAATTTTAGGAATAAGCTTAAAAGAAGCAAAATCCTGATCTTGCTCTTTTTTAATATCAAAATAATTTTGGCTTTGCCATTTCAACTCTTCGAGCTCAAGTTCTCCACAGAAAATTGAACATGGAATAGTAATTCGATCACTGTGATAAATAGGACTATATTTTAAGATATCTTCGCTTGAAAGATTGAGGGCATGATTTAAATGAGTACTTTGTATAGGTCTTAAGTCATAAATTCCACTTAGCAACACCATCTCAGATATGAATGGATGGCCTAATGACAAAGCAGCCAGATGCGCCCCTGCTGAATGCCCAACCAAAACCACCTCATCGGTTCTCCAGTCTTGCTCTCGAATAAAATCGAGAGCTTGATTAACTTGAGAAGCAATATCTGAAATTTTGCTTTGTGGGGCTAGATCATATTCTAAAAGAACACACTGGGCTCCTTTTGCTAGAACATACGGTACGATGAATGCAAAATCTGATTTATCACACCATTGCCAATAGCCGCCATGAATAAAAATAACAGTCTTTTCGGCTTGCTCTAATGGGAATAAATCTAAGGTTGATCTTGGGTGCGGACCATATTGAATATCTGCAATATGAATAAATTCTTGGTAGCTTTGTAAACTTGTTCGTTGAAATTCTGCCAATATCTCATGTTCATTGGCCACAGTTCTAGCATTGTCATAGAGTCTCATAGGTCTCTCACTTCAACGATTCTTCATGAGCATTTAAGGCAAGCTTGGCTGGCGAGCGTTTTAAATAGTAGAAAACCGTAAGCACAACAACTAATGGGACTCCAAATTGTAAAGTTGACTTGAATTCATTGGTAAACCATGTGGTGATCGTGATACTTAAAATTGCGATTAACCCCAACAGTGAAATTAACTGGCTCGCTGGAACCTTAAACTTTAACTGGTGACCTTGTTGTGCCATTTTCCGTCTAAAAAACATATGGGTAATAAAAATACTGCCCCAAGTGAACAATGCACCAAACATAGATAAAGCAATCATGATCGGAAAAGCCGAAGCTGGATTAATGGTATAAATAATACTTGCTATACCAATACCGACTGCTGACAATAACAACGCGTTAATTGGTATACCATTGCTACTAATACGACCAAACAGTTTCGGTGCGTCACCTGCACGTGACAAACTAAATAGCATACGTGTCGAGATATACAACATACTATTCATGGCGGATAAGGCCGCGACAATTACAATAAAATTTAAAATACTGTCTGCATATGGAATACCTACAATTTTCATTACCATCACAAAAGGGCTGGTCGCATCGGCTCCAATTAAAGTTGTCCAAGGAACAAGTGCCACAATGAGAAATAAAGACAGTAAATAAAATAGAATTAAGCGAATTGCCGTACTTTTAAAAGCTTTCTTAACGGCTCTTTCCGGATCTTTAGCCTCACCAGCCGCAACAGCGATCATTTCAATACTTAAATAACTAAATATTGAAATGATTACTCCGATCCAGACCCCACTAAAACCATGAGGAAAAAAGCCACCATGCTCGGTTAAGTTAGAGAGAACTTGTTCTGTTCCTCCATGACTTTGAGTCAGAATGCCAATTGCTAAAAGAATAAATACAATAATTGCAAAGACTTTTATTGTCGAAAACCAATATTCAACCAATCCAAAAGCTTTAACGCTATATGCATTAACCACAAGTAAAGTCAGCGAGAAAAAAGCGATCCATACCCAAGAACCTACATGGGGAAACCATAATTTCATATAGTCAGCAACTGCTGTAATTTCTGTACCGACCGCTAATACAATACATGCCCAATAACAATAACGGACTAAAAACCCAGCAAGAGGACTTACATAATGCTCAGCATATGCTCCAAATGAGCCTGACGTAGGATGCTGAACTGTCATCTCAGCCAAACAAGCCATAATAGCAAATGCGATTAAGCCGCCAATAGCATAACTCACGATGACAGCGGGACCAGCAAAGCTAATTGCAAACTTGCTTCCCATGAACAGCCCTGTACCAATCGCTCCACCAATTGCAATCATTCCCATCTGTTTTGCGGATAATTTCTTATGTAAACCCGCTTCTCGATTTTGTATTTCATCAAAACTGCTCATAGGCCCTCCTAGCCATTCTTCTGATATTAACCTTTAACGATCAGGTCACTTCACTGCGCACCAGATAACGCTCATTTTTCCATTCACTATTCAACATAATCTGCTTAAGTTGCTGTACGGCATTCCAAATATCTTCAAAACCTAGATATAAAGGTGTAATTCCAAAACGTAATACTTCTGGCTCTCGGTAATCCCCAATCACACCACGAGCAATAAGCGCCTGAATAATTTCATAACCAAACTCATGTCTATAACTGACATGGCTGCCGCGATATTTATGGTTTAAAGGTGTAATCAATTCAAAACCAAACTGAGGACATTCTTGTTGAACAAGTTGAATAAACAAATCAGTTAATTTAAGGGATTTCTCGCGTATTTGTTGCATATCAGCTTGTAAGAAAATATCGATGCCACATTCGATTAAGCTCATCGAAATGATAGGTTGTGTTCCACACAAATAACGACGAATACTGTTAGCTGGTTCATAGTGCTGAGCCATATCAAATGGTTTTTTGTGCCCCCACCAGCCTGATAAAGGTTGCCAGAACTCGTCACGATGCTTTCGATTTACCCATAACAATGCTGGAGAACCTGGGCCGCCATTTAAATATTTATAAGTACACCCAATCGCAAAGTCACTATTACTCTGATTAAGATCCATAGGCACCGCACCAACCGAGTGACATAAATCCCAAATAATCAAAGCATCTTTATCGTGAATTTGTTGATTAATAGATTCCATATCATAGAAATATCCAGTCCGATAATTCACATGAGAAAGAACAACGACAGCCACATCTTTTGCCAAAACACGAGACAAATCATCTGCCCCATCAATTAACTCAACTTGATAACCTTGATTAATCAAGTCTATAAAGCCTTCAATAATATAAATATCGGTTGGGAAGGCATCTTTTTCCGCAACAATAATTTTACGTTCCGGAAATTTTTCGGCTTGAATTTTTACCGCTGCTGATAAAACTTTAAATAAATTTAGAGTAGTTGAGTCTGAAATAACCACTTCCCCTTTTTCGGCACCAATAAGCTGCGCGACTTTATCTCCGAGTCTAGTCGGTAGCCCCCACCAATCTGCTTTATTCCAACTATTAATGAGGTCCTCGCCCCACTCTTTTGAAATAATATGCTGAGCAACCTCTAATGATTTCTTTGGTCTTGCACCTAAAGAATTACCATCTAAATAAATGACATTTTTTGGCAGTGCAAATTCATCTTTAAACTTTTTGAGTTCATCTTCCTGATCCCAATAGAGGCATTGTTCGCGAGTAATCATTTGTTATTTCACCTATTTTTAACATTTCCTTTGTATTTGAATTTTATCACGCCAATTCTTTCGATTTATTCGATAATATTTGATTAAAATTTGCTATTTTCGTATAAAATTCGAATTAAAATTAAAAAACATGGATAAAATTCGAAAATGAATGTGGATGCAATCGACCTAAAAATTCTGAAATATTTACAAGATAATGCTCGGTTAAGTAACCAAGAACTGGCCGATCTCGTTAACCTTTCGGCTTCAGCTTGTCATCGGCGTGTTAAAATTTTAGAAAGCAATGGTGTAATTGAAAAATATCAAGCGAAAGTTAATTATGAAAAACTAGGCATAAAAATTGAGGCAATCGTCGAAATAAAACTTGCTCAGCTAACAGAAAATGATCACAACTTCTTTTTAAGTCAGATCAAAAATTTTGATGAAGTCATTAATGCATATATTATTACTGGCGAATCTAATTATGTTTTACACGTTGCGACCAAAGATTTGAGTTCTTTTTCTCATTTCGTCATTAATACCTTAAATAAAATAAAAGGTGTAGTGAGCATCAATTCCAAGATCATTTTACAGAAGATTGTGCAAAAACCACTTTGACCCCTCATTTTTAATTAAAGAGTCACCTTATGATCGAAACAAAGCGTTTAATTTTAAGACAGTGGAAAGAAAGTGATTTTGAGCCATTTATAACAATGGGCTTAGATCAAGATGTTATGCAATTTTTCCCAAATCTTTTAACACCCCAAGAAAGCCTTAATTTAATCCAAAAAATTTCATCTCTCATCCAAGAAAAAGGTTGGGGCTTTTGGGCAGTAGAATTAAAAGAAGCCCAACAATTTATCGGGTTTATTGGTTTACACAGTCAACCTGAACAATTTGACTTTTCTCCATGTGTGGAAATTGGGTGGCGACTTGCAAAAGAATTTTGGAAACAAGGTTATGCAACAGAAGGAGCAAAAGCAGTTTTAGATTATGGTTTTAATACACTGAATTTAGATAAAATCGTTTCATTTACCGCTACGATTAATACACCCTCTCAAGCTGTCATGAAAAAACTTGGAATGCAAAAAGTTAAAAACTTCGAACATCCTAAAGTTCCTCTTCATCACGAATTAAGAGAACATGTGCTATATGAAATCACGAATGTTTACTCATCAAAATCATAGCCGACGGAGGTCGAACATTCCCAATATTCATTAAGTTTATCTGCTATTTCTTCTTTTTCCATAGTGGTAAGCACATAAAAAAGTTTAGCCTCTTTATTCTTTCTTAGAATTAATAAATTGTAATAATCATACTCAGGTCCATTCAGCCCCAAGGTAAGTTGTGACTCACAATGTTTTTCTGCTTTGTAGTGCCACTCAAGTTTATAAGTGTCAAGGCCATCGGCAGCATTGATTACGATACCGTCATTGGTTCCACCAATAAATCCAATTTTCATTGCTTTCTCTAAGTTCTTATAGGAATAACTTTAAATATAACTTTAAATAAGTATCCTTCAATTTATAAAATGTTTGTCAATACGTATCCTATGTAAGCAACCTTAATCCTAGGGGCTAAAAACCTTAAATAAATTTTAAATATTTTTAATTTAAGGGAGGAATTTTCTACTAAAACTGTCTCATTATTATTTTTTGTTTTACCAAATTCCACGTTATAATTTCAACCCCTTTATCTCTCCTATCCATCCTATGAAACTATGTAAATTTTAGAAAATTATTGGATGGAGCTTTAAATTAGTTTGAGTATTTATAAGTTTATTTAATTTATGATTTTAAAAGGATATATGGTAAATGTGTCTTAAAAATTTTGCTCTGAATGATTTTGGAGATATTTAAAAAAATGTCTAAAATCATAATGTTTGATATGGATGGTACTCTCTTAGATCTCGCTTTTGATGATTTTATATGGAATGAATGTCTTCCTGAGCGGCATGCAAAAACAAATCAACTTCCTCTCTCCGAGAGTAAAGAAAAGCTATATCAATTTTATCAATCACATCGCCATACGCTTGTTTGGTATTCATCAACTTATTGGACTAAAACTGTAGGCGTTGATGTACTCAAATTACAACAAGAATTTCAATCTAAGATTCAAGCTCGTTCTGGCTGCATTGAGCTTTTGCAACAACTTAAAGAGCAAGGATACATATGTTGGTTAGTTACAAATGCTGACCGCGCGAGCTTACGCTTAAAACTCGATAATATTGCGATTGAACATTTCTTCGATGTCATCATATCAAGTGAACAAGTAGGTTATGCCAAAGAAGATATTAATTTTTGGCAAGAACTCCAAAGATTACATCCATTCAATCCAGATGAAACGATTTTTATTGATGATACGGCTCCCGTATTAAAGACAGCAGAAAAATTTGGTATTCAACACTTGTTTACTATCTCGCAGCCCTCAAGTCTAAAGGATATAAAACAGCATCAAGATTTAGAATTTAAAGCACTAGATCGACTTACAGAATTGCTGTCTATATTGAATGAAATTGATAGAAAGGATAATGATGTCAAAATTGCCTGAAAACGATGCTGTAGAGACCATGCGTGTCGACAAATGGTTATGGGTTGCTCGTTTTTTTAAAACTCGTTCAATTGCTAAAGGAGCGATTGAAGGAGGTAAAGTACATCACAATAATGAGCGTGTAAAAGTTTCCAAAGAAATTCGAGTTGGAATGGAACTTGTTATTCAGCAAGGGTTTGATAAGAAAACTGTTGTGATAAAAGCTCTTTCGAACACACGTGGTCCAGCTCCAATCGCACAGCAACTTTATGAAGAAACCGAAGTAAGTATTGCTAGACGGGAGTTGATTGCATCCCAACGAAAATTGCATAATCTAGCTCGACCTGACCATAGACCGGGTAAAAAGGATCGTCGTCAAATTATTCGGTTTAAACAGGAGAATGATCAAAATTGGTCTTACGGTGATGAATAAAAACGTCGAGTTGTGTCGCACACACACATACAACACATAGAAGCTATAGAAAAAATCTGTCACTATTACCCTAGTGAAACAAGTTGAGATTCAATGCATCCACTTGGGTTAAACGTGATGAACATAGAGTATTGAGGTTTTTGAGATGGATGAGAATAAAAGCAAAGCATTACAAGCCGCGCTAAGTCAAATTGAGAAACAATTTGGCAAAAATACGGTGATGCGTCTCGGTGACAACACTGTTCAAGCTGTTGAAGCTGTATCTACAGGCTCTTTGACTTTAGATATTGCATTGGGGATTGGCGGTTTACCAAAAGGTCGTATTGTAGAGATTTATGGTCCAGAATCTTCTGGTAAAACCACAATGACTCTACAAGCAATTGCACAATGTCAAAAAACTGGTGGTACTTGTGCCTTTATCGATGCAGAGCATGCATTAGATCCACAATATGCGCGTAAGCTTGGTGTAGACATTGATAATCTGCTTGTATCGCAACCTGATAACGGTGAACAAGCACTCGAAATTGCAGATATGCTCGTTCGTTCTGGTGCAATTGACTTAATCGTTGTCGACTCAGTCGCTGCACTTACTCCTAAAGCAGAAATTGAAGGTGAGATGGGTGACTCTCATATGGGCTTGCAAGCTCGTCTAATGAGTCAGGCACTTCGTAAAATTACGGGTAATGCTAAACGTTCAAACTGTATGGTTATCTTCATTAACCAGATCCGTATGAAGATTGGGGTAATGTTTGGTAGTCCAGAAACTACAACTGGTGGTAACGCATTGAAGTTCTACGCTTCTGTACGTTTAGATATCCGTCGTATTGGTCAAGTAAAAGAAGGCGATGAAATCGTTGGCTCTGAAACCCGAGTTAAAGTGGTTAAAAACAAAATGGCTCCTCCTTTCAGAGAGGCTATTTTCCAAATCCTATATGGTAAAGGCACAAACCAGCTAGGCGAACTTGTAGATTTAGCTGTACAACAAGATATCGTACAAAAAGCAGGTGCTTGGTATTCATATCAAGGTAATAAAATTGGTCAAGGTAAGAACAATGTTATTCGCCACTTTGAAGAAAATCCTCAAATGGCCGGAGAGATTGAACGTAATATCCGTGAACAGTTGTTAACAACAGGTACTAATACTGCTCAAGTTGAAGATGAAGAAGAAGCTGATCTTCTACTAGAATCTTAATTATTCATGAGCCTTAAAACGCCCTTCGGGGCGTTTTTTTACAAGGGAACCCCAATATTATGTTCAAAAGAACTGAAGAACAGTCTCAACAAAGAGCTTTGCTTACAGGTCAACGTTTACGCTCTTATGCTTTTGCTTTATTGACTCGTCGAGATTACTCCAAAGCAGAGCTTACCGAAAAACTAACTCGTTATGCACAAAACCCCGAAGAGGTTAAGCGACTTGTTGAAGAACTATCTGAACAAAACTATCAAAGTGATCAACGCGTTGCAGAATTAACATTGGCTAGCCAAATTCGTAAAGGCAAAGGTCCAAAACGCATTAAGCAAGCTTTAAAAACAAAACAAATTGAAAATGATTTAATTGCTGATGAAATTCATAATATTGATTGGGTAGAACAGGCTTATCAACTGAAAGTGAAGAAATTTGGTGAAGAAGTAGAAAAAGATCCTAAACTTAAAGCAAAACAGATGAGGTTTTTACAATACAGAGGATTTGATTTAGATGTAATTATGAAAGCAATCCAACGGAGAGTGGACTAAAAGAATGGTGGCAGCCCCACTAGCAAAACTTCGGCACATCATAGATCTGCTACCGTTGCTACCTTCCGGTCCTGGCGGGGTTCACAGAGTACAATTGCGAAGCCACCAGCGGGGCTACCATTGCAAAACAGAGTATAGAGATTTTTAAAATAGTTGCAAGCCTTCTTCACAGTTTTAAGCAAGTTTATGTTTCAATTGATTAATTCATCAGCAAAAAGCCTTAAATTCCTATACTTCTCTCCCCTATATTCTTTCTTGTATCTAATTTTGGATAAAATATGCTTGAAGATTGTAAACTATTCTTGCATTTATATTGTTAGCTGTTTTAATTGCATTGACCAATTAAAATCTTAGTTAGATAGTTAAGTGAATAGTTTATATATTCCTTTTTTAAGTTGGCTTTTACATAAAATTATGGACCTATACTCATGCGATTGATGAAGCATTCTTTCTTATTTATTGCCTTAATGAGCACTACCTCTCTCTATGCCAACATTCCAATTGAGTCTCGCGGTTTAAGCCAAAGCGGTGGTAGCGCAACTAATTCTTCTTCTAATAATGTTTCAGTACCTAGTAATTTAAACTGGGAATTAATGCAAAAAAATCAACAATTAGAAAATGATATACGTACCCTACGTGGGCAATTAGAAGAACAATCAAATGATATTGAACAATTGAAAAAAGATCTATCTAATCGCTACACAGACCTAGATCAACGCCTAGAACTCCTTAATCAGAAAGTTGATCCTGAAAGTGCACAATCAGATAATCCAGCGAACAGTGATACACCTGCTACGGCAAGCACAGAAACTCCTGCAGTTGAAAATAAAGTAGTGAATGCTGCCCCAACAAGCACCCCACCCACTACTCCTCCATCCCAACCGGAAGCCTCACAACCACCTTCACAAAACCAATCAAACCCTATAGAGCTTGAAAAGGCAGCTTACACCGTAGCTTTGGACGCCTATAAGCAAGGTGGCGCAAAAAAAGCGATTGCTCCAATGCAGAACTTTATCAAAAATCATCCTAATAGCGTCTATACAGGGAATGCATATTTTTGGTTAGCTGAGTTTAATTTAGCAACTGATCCGGTGAATTATAATGAAGCTAAAAAGAACTACAATGTAGTAGCAACTCGATATCCAAATTCGAGTAAAGCTCCTCGCGCCCTTTATCAACTCTATAGCATTGCTAAAGATGTCGATAAAAATATAGCTTCAGCAAACCAATATAAAACTAAAATTTTAAGTCAGTATCCAAAATCTGAAGAAGCCAAATTTTTTAATAAATAATAATTTTAAGAAAAAAAAGACACTGCAAAATGCAGTGTCTTTTTTTAATATATTTTCTTAACGCACAATACCGCGTTCTGACTGTTCAACAGAGTCAATTAACAATTGAGCTTCAGGAACACTCGGAAGAATATCATTTTTAATCTGCTCAACAGCTTGAACAGAAGTAAGACCTGATTTAAAAATTAATTTATAAGCCTCTCTGAGACCTTGAATTGTATTCTTAGACCAACCCTTTCTACGCATTCCTTCGATATTAATACCGAATGCATGAGCTGGGTTACCAGAAGCCATAACGTAAGCTGGTACATCTTTTAAAATTAGTGATGCTCCACCCACCATACTGTAAGAATCAATTTTACAGAATTGATGAATACCAGAATTACCACCAATAATGATGTGATCACCTATGTGTACGTGTCCAGCAACACCAACGTTATTCGCAAAAATATTGTGATCACCAACAATACAATCATGTGCAATATGTGTATTAACCATCAATAGGTTATGACTTCCTATTTTAGTTAAAGCATTATCTTGCACAGTTCCTCTATGTAAACTGCAATGTTCACGAATTAAATTATGATCACCAATCTCTAACCAGGTTTCTTCACCTTGATATTTCAAATCTTGGCAAACCTCACCAACACTTGCGAACTGGAAAATCTCATTATTTTGACCAATTTTGGTAAAACCACCCACTACTACATGAGAATGAAGTTTGGTACCCGCACCAATCGTCACATTTGGACCGATAACGCAATAAGGTCCTATCTGGACATCTGGAGCAATCACTGCAGATGGATCAATAATGGCCGTAGAATGAATTAAGTCGTGATTGCTCATGCCTGCTCTGTTTTTTGGTGTGAAATCATAATTTCAGCGGTTGTTGCTACAATACCATCCACGGTAGCCGTACAATTATATTTGTAGATACCGCGTTTTTGCATTACTAATTCAGATTTTAATACAAGTTGGTCACCAGCAACTACTTGTTTTTTAAATCTAACTCTTTCCGCACCAGCAAAAAGGAATAAAGAACCAGGTTTTGGCGTTTCATTGTTCATAATAAACCCTAGAACACCTGAAACTTGAGCTAATGCTTCAACAATTAGAACACCAGGCATAATTGGATATTCTGGGAAATGTCCTTGTAGGAACTCTTCATTGATAGAAACATTTTTATAACCAACAATACTATTGTCAGTAACTTCAGTCACACGATCAACCAATAAGAAAGGATAACGATGCGGCAAATATTGACGAATCGTTTGAATCTGCATTGGTAATTCAGGGATGGCAAATTTAGGTGTAGTTGACTCGGTCATAATATTCTATTTACGCAAATTAAAGGTTGATTCAAGAGACTCTATTTGAGCTTGTATATGATCAAGTCGTTTAGTGATTTGGGTCAATGGCACATCTGCTAATTGTCGCAAGCGTACAATTGTCTTTTTCCAATGGCTATTTTCAAATAATCCAATTCCCGAAGAGTAAGTACCAGGTTCAGAAATATTTTTTGTGACCATTGACATTCCGGTCAAAGTCACATTATCGGTAATAGAAAGGTGGCCTGATACACCGCAAGCCCCAGCTAGAATACAGTTTTTGCCAATTTTAACACTACCAGCAATTCCGCATTTAGCAGCGATAGCTGTATTTGAACCAATATGAACGTTATGCGCGATTTGCACAAGGTTATCAATAATTACCCCATCTTCCAAAATGGTGTTGTCGAGTGCACCTCGATCAATACTACAATTTGAACCAATGCGAACATCATTACCAATAACAACTGAACCCAATTGAGCAATACGATGCCACTTTCCTTGATATGGCGCAAAGCCGAAACCTTCACTACCAATTACAGTGCTTGCATGAACTCTCACACGATCAAATAATTTAGATCCACCAGTAATAGTGACATGAGCATCAATAAAACAATCTTTTCCAACTTCCACATTATCATCCAGTCGAGTATGGGACTGAATAATTGTGTTATCACCAACCACACAATTTTCGCCAATAACGACGTAATGACCAATATATGCTGTTTCAGAAATGATCGCAGAAGGATGAATTTGAGCAGTACTTTCTATACCTACCGATGTGATTTTTTTATCGAAAACATGCGTAAGTATGGCAAATGCTAAATATGGATTATCAACAATAATAAAATTTTGTTTGTCAGGAAGCTGTTCTTTAATAAGGCTTGTAACAATGTACGCACCCGCACGGCTAGCCTTTGCTTGATCAATATACTTTTCGCCATTCACGAAAGCAATTTGATGAGTTTCAGCATTTTCTAAACTTGCTAAGTTTATAAATTGAAGACTACCCGTACCTACTAGCTCACCATTTACTAGGTGAGCTAGTTCATCTAAACGATAATGTTGCACTTTCATTAATTTATTTCATTGAATTAACCTTTTGTATCATTTTATCAGTTAAATCATATTTAGCGTCATAGGCAACAGTTGAATTTTTATTCAAAATGAAGTCAAGATTATTTTCTTTTCGTAATTGTTCAGCTGCTTGCTTCACACGAGTCTCAAAAGTTGAGTTCATTCCTTGCAAACTAGTTTGAACTTTAGACTGCAAACCTTGTTGAGTAGAATTAAATTCATTGAGTTTTGTTTGATATTGCGCCTGAAGCTTTTTGATATCATCTTCTTTCATTTTTTGCCCTTGAGTTTGGGCTTGACGTTGAAGACCTTCTAATTCTTTACCTAACTGCTCAAGACGAGTTGTGGTTGGCTTAACTGATTGATTTAAACTTGCGTTTTGTTGTTTCAAATAAGTACTGCTTTCAACAACTTTAGCAAGATCAATCACGCCATAACCGGCAGCATTAGTCATGGCAGAAACTGTCAAACCTAGTCCTAACATTAATATATTTAATTTTTTCATTTAAATTTGTGTCCTTATTGCATGTTTAGTCAAGTCGTACTTAGAAAGTACGACCGATTTCAAACTGGATCTCTTTAGTTTCATCACCAGGCTTATCATTTAGAGGGAATGCATAGCTAAGAGATAATGGTCCGATCATGGTGATCCATGTGAAGCCAACACCTACGCTATAGCGCATATTACCTAAATCAAAACCATAGTTATCTTCACAATATTTTCTAACATCATCAATTTGCTGACCATTAATCTTCATGCCTTTAGTTCCGTAGGCAGTATTATTAATATCACATTTAGTATCAAAAACTTGACCACCTTCAGCAAATAAAACCGGACGCACTTGACGAGTCCAATCACCTTTGAATGGTAATGGTAAAGCAAGCTCTGTACCAAACTGAACTAAAGCATTACCACCCACTTCTTCTGGTGAACTATCATTTTGCCTGGTTTCTTGTAAATTTACGCTTGCGTATTTTGGTCCAAGTGTACTGTTATCATATCCTCGAACTGAGCCATAACCACCCGCATAGAAGTTTTTATAGAATGGTAAATCATTACCATAACCAAGCTTACCATAACCACGAAGTACGAATCCTGATTTACCAATTGGTAAGAATGCCTGAGTATCATAAGTCAACTTTTGATAGTCCACATCACTACCAGGTAAACCAATTTCTAGACCAACACGATGTGACATACCTGAAGTTGGGAAAACTGGCCTATTTAAGGTGTTATATGACCAACCTAAGTTTAAGTTATAGGTAAAAAATTCACTTTCGAAAGCACTATTATAGTCTTCAAACCCACCTTCACATGTATCCGGTATTGGTTTCTGTGTGCTAGGATCAGTCTCATTCTTACCACTTGGACACCAAGTCGACTTACCAGTTGGTTTGCCACCATTTGCCAACAAATAGTCACGTACATAAGTAGAGACATAAGGACCAGTCGTTACTTTAGTATTATCAACACCAAGCGAAGCACTTAAACTTTGGTTTTCATCAATTGGATAACCAAAACTTAAACTACCACCAAAACTATCGGTAACATAGTTATTAACGTTATAGTCATCATTTAGTTTCGTTTTACGATAGTAAACGTTGTAACCGCGACTTACCCCATCAATCGTGAAGTAAGGGTCTGTAACACTTAAGTTATAGTAATCTTGAGTTTCAGAACGAGATAAATCGATCGAAACACGGTTACCCGTTCCCATAAAGTTAGTTTGGCTCAAACCTGCCTGGAATGTGATACCACCACTTTGTGAGTAACCTACCGCTAATGTTGTAGTTCCCGAGTGTTGCTCTTCAACATTTACGTTTAAATCCACCTGATCTGGTGAGTTTGGAATACGAGCTGGTTTAATATCAACAGTTTTGAAGAATCCTGTACGCTCTAAACGAACCTTAGACAAATCAATTTTTTCATTACTCGCTAAAGCGCCTTCCATTTGACGCATTTCACGACGTAATACTTCATCGGCAGTTTTACTGTTACCTGTAAAATTAATACGACGTACAGTAACTTGCTGACCTGGATTTACATAGTAATTTAAGTCAACAACACCTGTATCGTTATTAATTTGTGGAACAATATTTACATCTGCAAAGTAATAACCAGCATTACCATATTTACGTAATAACAATTGCTTAACAGCATTTACTTTTTCTTGTGAATAAGTATCGCCATCTTTATAGATTTTTAAAGCTTGTAACTCTTCAGGTTTATAAAGTGCATCACCTAAAAACTTGGTTTGTCCAAATTTAAATTGACTACCTTCCTCTACAGCAACTTCAATAAAGATGTTCTTCTTATCTTCACTAATATTAAGCTGTGAGTTATTGATATGAAAATTGATATAACCCTTATTCAGATACATCGCACGCAAAGCTTCAAGACTCGCTGCCATTTTCTCTCTAGCATAACGGTCATTACGAGTTACAATTGAAGCCCAACCGCTTTCTTTAACTGCGAAAGCTTGCTTAATCTCACTGTCTTTAAAAACTGTATTACCAATAATATTGATATTAAAAACTTTAGCCGCTGTACCTTCATTAAAATTTAATTTAAGTTCAACACGGTTATTTGGACGAGCTATCGTATCAACAGTTACATCAGCATCATAACGGCCTTGCTGGGTATATTGCTGCTCTAATTCAGTTTCAATTGTTTGTAAAGCTGACTTTTTAAAAACCTCGCCTTCAGCAATGCCCATTTTCTTGAGACCTTGCTCTAAAGCCTCTTTAGGAATAAGTTTGTTACCCTTAAATTCAAGTTTTGAAATAATTGGGCGCTCTACGACATTAAAAACTAAAGTATCGTTGTCTCTTGATGCTTTAATATCGTCAAAAAGTCCAGTGGCATACAATGTTCGAATTGCTTCTGCGATCATCGGTTCATTAACGCGATCGCCACTGTTGATTGGCAACATGGTAGAAACATTTGCAGGAGTAAGACGGACCAAACCATCTACACGAATATCTCGAACGACGAAATCATCAGCTGCATATGCTTGTTGTACCGCTGCCATAGCGCTAACAAGTGCCAAAGGCATTAAAAAATGTGTGTGCCGCATGCCAGTTTTTCCAGTAAGTTATAAATCCATATACGTTTACAAACGCATAAAATCGTTAAATAAAGCTAAAAGCATCATACTACCGAGCAGTACCATACCAATTTTTAGACCAAACATTTGTATTTGTTCAGAAACAGGCTTACCACGAATAGCTTCAATAATGTAATAAACGAGATGTCCACCATCTAGCATTGGAATTGGCAATAAATTTAAAATTCCAAGACTTACACTCATTAAAGCCATAAATGAGATAAAAGTCTGCCATCCCATTTCTGCACTTTGTCCCGCTACTTTCGCGATTGTAATTGGTCCAGAAAGATTCTCTAAACCAATTAATCCCTTAACCATTTTTACTATTGAACTCAATATCATGCTAGAGATTTGACCAGTTTTATCTAGTGACATCTCGAAAGCTTGTATTGGAGTATATTGAATTGTTTGCTTATATTCGTCAGGAATTGTAATTTTTCCTGCATCACTTTTCACACCCAAAACACCACTCACTTGCCCCATGTTATCTCGTTTCCCTTGAGGCATAACTTGCAAATGGACTAATTGACTATTACGCAACACATCAATATTGAGTAATTTTTCTGGAGAATGTTGTACGACCTCGACAACATCAAACCAGTCTTTCATTGCTTGACCATTAATTGAAACAATACGATCACCTACTTTCATTCCTTGACGAATTGCAGCTCCATCTTGAGTCAATTCAGTAACAACAGCAGGAATAACAGGACGATATGGTAAAAAACCTAACACATCTAGGGCTGATTCATTCTGGTTTTTTAAGAAGTCCTTAATTGGTAAAACAATATTTTTTTCAGTACCTGCACGGTCTACATCAACATTTACACTACCAGTTTCACCTACACGATCAATCAAAGCAAAATTAAGTTTTTCCCAAGTTTGCGTTTCTTTTCCATCAACAGCAATAATCTTGTCACCGACTTGCATTTGTGCAGTTGCTGCTGGTGAGTTTGGTATAACTTTACCGACTCTAGTGTTCAGTTGTTCTTGTGCTGGTAAAAACAAGATCCAGAAAAGTAAGACAGCAAAAATCAGATTAATTAATGGACCAGCTGCAACAATTGCTATACGTTTCCATGGCTTTTGGCGGTTAAATGCATAAGGTAAATCTTGCTCTGCAACATTACCTTCACGCTCATCGAGCATTTTTACATAGCCGCCTAATGGTAAAGCTGAAAGTTGATATTTGATACCAGATTTTTTTGATGTCCACTTGAGTAATGTAGGCCCAAAACCAATCGAATACACTAAAACTTTAACACCTAGTTTTCGCGCTACCCAATAATGACCAAACTCATGAATTGCAATTAAAGGACCAAGTAAAAGAGCCGCTGCTGCAATCATAAATAATGCACTCATTTCAGCCTCCTATACTTGATATATATTGCTGTGCTACATGTCGTGCTATTTCATCTTTAGCTAAAATACACTCAATATTTTCAGCAACTGAATTTTCCAATTTTTGCAAAGTATGCTCTACCACTTGTGGGATATTTGTAAATCCAATCTGTTCCTTTAAAAATGCAGCAACAGCAACTTCATTTGCAGCATTTAAAATAGTAGGTGCCAAACCTCCCGCACGCATTGCATGACGAGCCAAATCAAGTGCTGGGAATTTCTGAATATCTGGCGCTTGGAAATTAAGTTGAGAATATTCAAACAAATCTAAAGCAGGAACACTCGTCTGTAAACGCTCAGGCCATGCTAAAGCATGTGCAATTGGCGTACACATATCTGGGTTACCCATTTGCGCCAACGTTGAACCATCCACATATTGCACCATAGAATGAATAATACTTTGTGGATGAACAACAACTGTAACAAAATGTTCAGATATTGAAAACAAATGACATGCCTCAATTAACTCTAATCCTTTGTTCATCAAAGTAGCTGAGTCAACTGAGATTTTCTGCCCCATAGACCAGTTGGGATGCTTACAAGCCTGTGCAGGAGTAACTTTTTCTAATTGTTCTAACGAATGGTTTAAAAATGGTCCACCTGAAGCGGTCAATAAGATTCTTGATACACCCTGTTGCGGTTGTCCATTTCTTTCAGCTTCTAAATAGTTATGAGGCAATGACTGAAAAATAGCGTTGTGTTCTGAATCTACCGGTAATAATAATGCCTGATGATCACGTGCTGCTTGCATCATGATTTCACCAGACATAACCAAAGCTTCTTTATTAGCAAGCAATACGCGTTTACCAGCTTTCACCGCAGCTAGAGTTGGCAACAAACCTGCAGCACCGACAATTGCAGCCATAACAATATCAACTTCTGGATGTGAAGCAATGCTTATCAGGCCTTCCTCACCAACCAAAATTTCAATATTTTGTAATTTATTATAAGAAAATAGAGCTGTTAATTCGGCAACTTTCTGCTCAGGAACGACCACAACTTTTGGTTGGAAATGTTTGCAAATTTCAACCAACTCAGAAATTCGACTATGAGCTGAAACCGCAAACACTGAATACTTATCAGGATGTTGATTTAAAATTTTTAAGGTACTTTGACCAATGGAACCGGTTACACCTAATATGCAAACAGATTGTGTCATCTATAAATCTACACCAATAAGTTTTAATATATACATTCCCGTTGCAAAAATCGGGGCTGCAGCAAGTAAAGAATCAATACGATCTAACACACCACCATGACCTGGTAAAACACGACCAGAATCTTTAATACCGGCACGACGTTTAATCATTGATTCAAATAAGTCACCTAAAACTGAACCAAATACCGTAATTAATGACAATATAAGAAACAGAATTTGCTGAATTAAAGTTAAATTTAGATAATGATATTGCACAACCACCATTATTACTACGGTCGTAATAATACCACCGTACAAACCTTCTACTGATTTATTAGGGCTTACAGTCGGAGCTAGTTTTCTTTTTCCAAATTTACGACCAACAAAGTAAGCACCACTATCCGCGCCCCATACGAGCAAGAACAGATACATTAACCACCATGGTGAACTTTGCCATACTACAAAAATTGATGTTACTGCAGCACAGACTAAAATTATGCCAATCACATACAAGGTTGCATTATACCAGCCATCAAATTCAGGAAATGACTTAACCCAATATACACTGACAATCCAAGTTAAAATTGAAGCAGACCACAAAAGTAATGCAATATCGTGGAAAAATAGGGCGACACCTGAAACAAATGCAACAAGCAGACCGTAACACCAAGCTTTAGGTTTTACAGCATTTGCAGTTTCGCGAGGCATTAATTTATACCACTCATACCCCGCTACCCCTGCTGCAACAATCATAAGAACCAACATTGGATAATGTGATTGCGTAGCAAACATACAGCCTAAAACAACTGCAACAAGTACCAATGCGGTAACAATCCGCTCTAACATTATAAATTCTCTATTTTCTCTTGCTGAATTTGTTCAGATGTTTTGCCAAAACGACGTTCACGCCCTGAAAAAACATTCAATGCATGATCGAACTCTTTTACTGTAAATTCTGGCCATAACGCTTCGGTAAAATACAGTTCCGCATAAGCTGCTTGCCACAACAAGAAATTAGATATGCGATAATCTCCGCCTGTGCGGATTAGCAAGTCCACAGCTGGCAGATCGTTTAGACTGACATATTTTTCGAACAAATCAACATTTATTTGATCAGCACTAAATTCACCACGGGAAACGGCCTCTGCAACTTTTTTTGCTGCATTAGCAATGTCCCACATCCCACCATAGCTTATTGCAATGGTTAAGGTCATAGTGTCATGGTGTGCTGTCTGTTGCTCTGCATCTTCCATTAAGGCAACTAAGTGTGAGGATAATCGAGAACGATCACCGATAAAACGCAAAGCAATATTAAATTTCTTCATGCGAGGTATTTGCTCATGAATACTTTCTTCCAGAAGCTTCATAAGCAGATCGACTTCATACTGCGGTCGATTCCAATTTTCACTTGAAAATGCAAAAACAGTTAAAGCACGAATACCAGTTTTTTTACAATGTTCAACGATAGGATCAAGAACATTTTTACCTTCCCGATGCCCATCACCTTTTTGCATTTGATTTTTTTTTGCAAAGCGGTTGTTGCCATCCATAATGATGGCAACATGCTTGGGAAGATGATACTCTTCAGAATCGGTCATAAAAATTAGACCTTCATCAATTCTGCTTCTTTCGCTGCAAGACGCTTGTCTACTTCTGCAACATATTTGTCAGTAATTTTCTGAATATCATCACCTGCACGGCGCTCATCATCTTCAGAAATCTCTTTTTCTTTCAACAATGCTTTGATATCACCTAATACATCACGACGAATATTGCGAATCGCAACTTTTGCATTTTCAGCTTCGTTACGTGCAACTTTTTGCATATCACGACGTGTTTCTTCAGTTAATGCTGGTAAAGGTACACGAATTGCATCTGCTGTAATCGGGTTTAAACCAAGATCACTTTCGCGGATTGCCTTATCAATAGCTGAAACCATTGTACGCTCAAATGGCTGAACAATAAGTGTACGAGAGTCTTCAATACCCACGTTTGCTACTTGATTTAATGGCACATCAGAACCGTAGTAAGGAACCATCACACCATTTAAGATTGATGGGTGTGCACGGCCGGTACGAACTTTAGCAAACCCGAGTTCTAAAGACTCTAGAGTTTTTAACATACGCTGTTCGCTGTCTTTTTTCAGATCGTTAATCATATGATCTACCTTACTTATTTATTCAAAGATATATTTAACAAATTTAATTTAGCGCTAGTATAAAGAGCTTTCGGTAACACGTACATTACTTAGTAACGCGCGTTCCTTCTTTTTCACCCATTACTACTGACAATAACGCACCTGATTTATTCATATCAAAAACTTGCAATGGTACATTATGGTCACGACATAAGCAGATAGCAGTCAAATCCATAACACCAAGTTTTTCATCTAACACTTGGTCAAAAGTTAAATGATCGTATTTAACAGCATCATCATATTTACTTGGATCTTTATTATAAACGCCATCAACTTTAGTCGCTTTTAAAATCAAATTCGCTTCAATTTCGATACCGCGTAAACATGCTGCTGTATCCGTCGTGAAAAATGGATTTCCTGTCCCCGCAACGAAAACACAAACTTCACCTTGACTCAAATGACGAATCGCATCACGACTTGAATAAGACTCTACCACTGTACCAATTGGCAATGCAGACATAAGACGAGTTCTGATATTACGACGAACTAGAGCATCACGCATAGCTAAGCCATTCATCACAGTTGCAAGCATACCCATTTGATCGCCTGTTACACGACCAACTAGGCCATCTTTTTGCAACTGACTACCACGGTACAAATTACCGCCACCCACAACGATACCCACTTGCACACCCAAACCAACCAAGTGCGCAATTGAAAGTGACATATGATCTAAAACTTGGGCATCAATACCCATATCTTTATTACCTGACAATGCCTCACCAGATAATTTTAATAGAATACGTGAATAACGTGGGCTAATTGTTTCCGCCATGACTTTGCTCCAAAACCTCTTAAACTGAATGCTCTTTAAATATATTTCGATTAAACCGATTTAATTTTAATTAACTTTGCAAATAAATCGTATTCATCTGCATCGGTAATTTCGACTTCCAATATATCGCCCGGTTGAATAGTGCTCTTATCGATATCTTCTACAAACACATTACCGTCAATTTCCGGAGCATCGGCATAAGAACGTGCAACGGCAACAGGATATTCATCTTCTAAACCATCGACTAATACAGTCATCGTTTGACCAATACGTTTTTGTAATTTGGCAGCAGATATTTGCTGCTGCACTTGCATAAAGCGCTCGTAACGCTCTTGCTTAATTTCTTCTGGCACATGATCGGGTAAATCATTTGCCGTAGCGCCTTCTACTGGTGAATAGGTAAAGCAGCCTACACGATCAAGTTGAGCTTCAACTAACCAATCTAACAAAATCTGGAAGTCTTCTTCAGTTTCGCCTGGAAAACCAACCACAAAAGTAGAACGGATCACAAGGTCCGGACACTTTTCACGCCATAACTTAATTTTTTCTAGTGTATTTTCACTATGTGCCGGACGCTTCATTAATTTAAGAACGCGTGGGCTTGCATGTTGGAAAGGAATATCAAGATATGGCAGGATTTTACCTTGAGCCATCAAATCGATAACTGCATCAACATGTGGATATGGGTATACATAGTGTAGACGCACCCAGATGCCTAATTGGCCTAGTGCTTCACACATGTCGAAGAATTTTGTCTTAACCGGCTGACCATTCCAGAAGTCAAGTTTGTACTTGGTGTCTACGCCATAAGCCGATGTATCTTGAGAAATAACCAAGATTTCTTTAACACCCGCTCTTTTAAGTGCCGCAGCTTCTTCCAATACACTACCAACTGGACGAGAAACCAAGTCACCACGCATACTTGGGATAATACAGAAGGTACAACGATGGTTACATCCTTCAGATATTTTTAAATAGGCATAATGCTTTGGTGTTAAGCGAATTCCCTGTTCAGGAACCAAATCAATAAACGGATTATGTTTAGGTGGTGCTGGCACATATTCATGTACAGCTTCCATCACATCTTGATAAGCTGCCGCACCAGTAACCTTTAAAACGTTCGGATGCATTTGACGAATTTTATCTTCGTCTTTACCTAAGCATCCTGTAACGATTACTCGACCATTTTCACTCATGGCCTCGCCAATTGCATCTAGCGACTCTTGTACCGCAGATTCAATAAAACCACAGGTATTAACAACTACTAAATCAGCACCATCATAATCTGATGCAACTTGATAACCTTCAGTCTTTAACTGAGTTAAAATTCGTTCAGAATCTACCAATGCCTTAGGACAACCTAAAGAAACAAAACCGACTTTGGGGGTCTTCATGAATCTGCGCTCCACTTGAATGCGCGTATTGTATGTCTTTTCTTGTCTCAAGCATAGGTGGAAAGCCTACTCTTTGTGTAATGCACCAAAATACAACCAACATTTGCACCAAAACTCACCTTTGCACCAATTTAGATCATGTTATTATCTAGACTAAAGACTAAAGCTATTTGTTTTGATCAAAAGATATAAAGAACGATTTCAGCGCGTTTTTAAGTACCTTAAAACTTTAAAATAACCCATAAACAAAGTTGGCGTATATTTTGCATCGTTCATGTTCTATAACGGTGAAAATCCGATAACCAATGAAGATGCCATTGCGCTATTTTAAGACAGGAACGATTCGCTAATGGATCAACACAACCCTATCGACTATCGCCTATTGGTAGACAATTTAACTACTGCGATTTTATTAATCGATAGTAACTTAAATATTTTTTACTTAAATTCAGCCTGTGAAGCACTATTTGACATTAGTTTACTCCGTGCTTCAGGACAGCCTGTTTTAAATTTACTTCATGCGCCAGATGATACTTTTAATACCCATGAAGCTTTATTGAACACCATAAAAACCGGACAACCTTATACACGTCGAGAAGCTGTCATTAATGTCAACTTTAAAGACCTTCACGTTGATTACACAGTATCTCAATTAAATGCTGGTAAAAGTTATCATCCATTATTGTTGATTGAGCTCAACCCAATTGACCGCATGTTAAAGATTTCAAAAGAAGAAAATCTAGTTCAACAACATCAAGTCGCTAGACAGCTCGTGCGTGGCGTTGCGCATGAAATTAAAAACCCACTTGCAGGTATTCGGGGAGCAACCCAGTTACTCGCTCGCAGTTTAAATGATAAGACTTATGCTGAATTCACCGATGTCATCATTAATGAAGTGGATCGTTTAACTAACTTGGCTGACACCATGTTGGGTTCTAGACAATTACCAAGCTATGAAAATGTTAACGTGCACGAACCTTTAGAACGAGTACGTTCTCTTATTGCGAATCAGACAAAGAAAAAAATTAAAATTATACGTGACTATGATTTGTCTTTACCTGATGTGAATGCCGATCGTGATCAGTTAATCCAAGTCATGCTCAACATTAGTGTAAATGCAATTCAGGCGATAACAGAGAATAAAGCATTCTTTATAGATCATGAACCAAAGCTAATTCTACGTACTCGCATACAACGACTTGTCACAATTAATGGTGTGCTGAATCGATCTACCGTGCGGGTTGATATTGAAGACAATGGGCCAGGTATACCTGAGAGTATTTTAGAGTCCGTATTTTACCCATTGGTTACTGGACGAGCAAAAGGTACTGGGCTTGGCCTGAGTATTGCACAGAATATTATGCATCAACATAACGGAATGATTGAATGCCAATCTGTTCCTGGAAAAACTATTTTTAGCTTATATTTACCTTGGGAGTCAGACCGTGTCGCGAAATAAAATATGGGTTATTGATGATGATCGCGCCATGCGATGGGTATTGGAAAAGACCTTTAAAGAAGAAGGTTTTGACGTTACCAATTTTGAGGAAGCTCAAACTGCGCTTGAACGTTTGCATCATGATGCTCCCGATGTCATCTTAACTGACATTCGAATGCCTGGAATTGATGGTTTAACTTTTTTATCTAAAGTCAAAAACACTCATCCGGATTTACCTGTCATTATTATGACAGCACATTCTGACTTAGAGTCCGCTGTATCAAGTTATCAAACAGGTGCATTTGAGTATTTACCAAAACCTTTTGATATTGATGAAGCTTTAGCCTTAGTCAATCGTGCAATTCTGCATATCAATAAACTACAACAACAAGAAGCTACAAAAACAGCTTCACCACTTCAATCAACAGAAATTATTGGTGAATCTCCTGCCATGCAGGAGGTTTTCCGCGCTATTGGTCGTTTATCTCAATCTCATATTACTGTTTTAATTAATGGTGAATCTGGTACAGGTAAAGAATTAGTTGCGCATGCTTTACACAAGCATTCACCACGCCGTGCGAAGCCTTTTATTGCCTTAAATATGGCGGCAATTCCAAAAGACTTGATTGAAACCGAGTTATTTGGTCATGAGAAAGGTGCATTTACAGGTGCAAACACTCAACATCAAGGCCGTTTTGAGCAAGCAAATGGTGGAACTCTATTCCTTGATGAAATTGGTGACATGCCATTTGAAACACAGACTCGACTACTTCGTGTGCTCGCCGACGGTGAATTTTATCGTGTAGGTGGACATATTCCAGTTAAAGTTGATGTTCGAATTGTGGCAGCAACGCATCAGGATTTAGAAAAACTGGTGAACGAAGGCCGATTCCGCGAAGACTTATATCACCGTTTAAATGTAATTCGTATTCACATTCCTAAACTTGCCCATCGTAGCGAAGATATACCAATGCTGGCTCAGCATTTTCTTGCACGTGCCGGTAAAGAACTTGGCGTGAGTCCAAAAATCTTACGTACGGAAACAACAGACTATATGCAACAGTTACCGTGGCCCGGTAATGTTCGACAACTTGAAAACACGTGTCGCTGGTTAACTGTGATGATCACTGGACGTGAAGTTTATCCAGAAGATTTACCTTCTGAACTTAAACAAGTTCCATTGCAAAAGAATAGTGACTCTGGGCAACCTGCTCCTTCATTCGAACGCATTTCTCTACACCATTGGGATGAGTTACTAAATCAATGGGCAATTCAAAAGCTTAAGAATGGTGAAATGAAGATTTTGGATATTGCTACACCAATGTTTGAACGCACCTTAATTAACGCTGCTTTACAACAAACACGTGGACGTAAACGTCATGCTGCAGAATTACTAGGTTGGGGCCGCAACACCTTAACTCGCAAGTTAAAAGAACTTGGAATGGATTCTGCTGACGATGATGAAGAAGATGAACATAAAGTTAGCCAAACCGAGGCCTAAAAAGTGTAGTGCCTAAATCAGAAGCGGCTAAGAGTGTCTTAGCCGCTTTATTTTTTGATTAGATTTTTTATTAAATTTAAAATTGAACATCAGGTTACATCATTAAATCATTTCAAAACTCACTCTAAGCTTATATTTTCTATTCGTTTATTTTTTAAAATTTCCATTCACTGTTCAGCAGATGATCTAAAAAAATAGCGATGACCATCCTTAAAGCTAGTTTTGCTATACTAAATAAGCAAAGTTAACTGTTGTTATGAAATTTTATGCATGATTCCGTCCTTGACCCACATCATTCAGTATGTGAAAAACCACAAACACGCAGAGGTATAGAACGTCGCCTAGCTCTATTGCTAAGTGCAACCGAGCTGTTTTTGGATAAAGGATATGATGCTGTTTCTCTTGATGACATTGTTAACCATGCTGGAGGTTCAAAAACTTCTATTTATAAATATTTTGGTAATAAAGAAGGCTTATTTACCGCAATTTGCGACTATAAACGTGAAATGTTTTTTAAGGACGTTTGCATTCCATTTCAACCAGAGAAAAGTACTTTAAGAGAATACTTAATTCAAACGCTCAATCGTGTTTATGCTCACCTCACTCAACCCGAGCATGTTGCATTTTTACGACTCATTATTGAACAGACCGAGTGTAATAAGGTCCTTATACAATACCTATATGACAAATGGGTACATAATTTACAGAATACACTTACCCAAGCCTTAGAGTTTGCAGATAAATCAGGTGAAATTACATGTCCTTCTCCTTATTATTCGTCGCTCATGTATTTTGGGGTTTTACGCGATGTTGAATGGCGTATGATTATGGGTGTGCCAGCCCTACCAGATGAGCAGGAAGCCACTGATTATATTGAATATTGCGTAGATGTTTTCTTAAAGGGCCATCATACAGTCTAATTCTTTTGCATTTTAAAATGCTTATAGTATAGTAGACTTCTTTTTTCCCACCTCCACCCAGCCAACAACAGATAATTGTTGTATTTCATAACGATTATTATGGAGTAGCTACATGGCTCTAAGACATTTCCTGACTTTACGTGATCTATCCACTCTAGAACTTAATCGCATTTTAGAACGCGCAAGCGAACTTAAAAAAATGCAGCATGACAATAAGGTATATCAACCTTTTGTTGGTAAAGTATTGGGAATGATTTTTGAGAAATCAAGCACGCGTACACGTATCTCTTTTGAAGCAGGCATTAACCAATTTGGTGGTAGCGCGATTTTCCTATCACCTCGCGACACCCAATTAGGCCGCGGCGAACCGATCGAAGACTCAGCACGTGTAATTTCTAGTATGCTTGATATTGTGATGATTCGTACTTTCGGTCATGACATTGTTGAACGTTTTGCATCGTATTCAAAAGTTCCTGTGATTAACGGTTTGACAGATGACCATCATCCTTGCCAGTTACTTGCAGATTTACAGACTTATAATGAACACCGCGGTAGTATTAAAGGTAAAACCGTTGCTTGGATTGGTGATGGCAATAATATGTGTAACTCATATATTGAAGCTGCACACATGATGGGCTTTAAACTTAAAATTGCATCACCAAAAGGATATGAGCCTAAACCTGAATTTTTAGCAGAGTTTGGTCATTGTGTTGAAGTTTTTGACAACGCAGAAGATGCTGCTGTAAATGCTGACCTCATTGTGACAGATGTATGGGCAAGCATGGGACAAGAAGAAGAACAGAAGCTTCGTGAAAGAGCTTTTGCAGCTTTTCAAGTCAATGAAAAATTAATGGGACTTGCTCATCCTGAATGTTTATTCATGCACTGCTTACCTGCTCATCGTGGCGAAGAAATTTCTGAAACTATGCTTGATCATAAAAATGCAGTGGTATGGGATGAAGCAGAAAATCGTCTTCATGCTCAAAAAGCTTTAGTAGAATTTTTATTGAATGAAAATCTAAAATCATAATTATTTAGACAAAAAAACAGCATCTTTATGATGCTGTTTTTTTATTTTATAAAACTTGTACTTTTCCAGTTAATTATTTTTAAAGTTTTGATAACGTTGTCGAAAATATAAGCAGGCTGTATTTCAACTATTCTCTAGAATCGTGTATAACATTCTACACAATAAGCTAAGCCTACTCTCGTAGAGTGCGATCATGACTACCCTTGAACAATCATTATCTCAAATTCCCGCATTTTCAATTATTCATGAACATTTATTTAGTTCAGCACAGCCTTCTGCTGAACAACTGAAACTGATTAAAGAATATGGTTGTAGTACAGTCATTAATCTCGCTTTAAGTAACGCACCAAATCATATTGAAAATGAAGATCGTATTTGTTTAGACCTCGGTTTAAATTACATCCATATTCCAATTGACTGGGAAACTCCATCGGCCGAGCAATGTTTATTAGTACTCGATCTTATTGATCATTTAGTCCAGAATGAAATTGTCTGGATTCACTGTTCTAAAAATGATCGCTCTAGTTGCCTGATGTATGTCTATAGACAGTTTTATATGAATATGGACATGCCTACTTCTCAAGATTTACTTCATGAAATTTGGGAACCCAATGAAACTTGGACAGGGCTTATTCATAGTATTACCTTACAGCTACAAGGCCGTAAGGCAACTCTTGAACTTCAGCAGTCTTTGCAACAAGCCGATCACTTGGTGTGATGAGAGACTAAAACAGTTGCTGTAGCTAAAATCCCTTCTTGACGACCGGTAAACCCAAGTTTTTCGGTTGTCGTTGCTTTAATACTGATTTGATTAACATCTACATTTAAAACATCAGCAATACTTTGACGCATTTCCAAATTATGTTTAGCTAATTTTGGACGCTCACAAGCCACTGTAATATCCGCATTATTTAACTGATAACCGCGATCTAAGATTAACTGATAAACATGCTTTAATAGTACTCGGCTGTCCGCCCCCTTAAATTCTGGGTCAGTGTCAGGAAAATGTTGCCCTATATCTCCAAGTGCCAAAGTACCTAGCAAGGCATCACACAAAGCATGGAGTACAACATCACCATCAGAGTGTGCTTTCAAGCCATGCGTATGTGGAATTTGAACGCCAGCCAATGTAACGAAGTTCCCCTCTTCAAAGGCATGCACATCCATTCCTTGTCCAATGCGAATTTGAGCAACCATATAACTATTACCTTCCATAAAAACTTAAGAAATCTTGTATTCAGCCTTTCTGTTTCGCTATAGTACACCTAGCAAAGTAGACTGAAAGTATAAGCGATCATGCTGTCTAATACTGATATGAATCAATTGAAAAGATTAAGTTTTGCCGTGACACTGAGTTGTTTATGTTCATCTCATGTTTTTGCAGAACCAATAGACTGTTCCAATCGTGGAGCTGAGCTTAAAATCTGTTCAAAAACATTTAGTGAATCGAGAAAGCAACTCAATAATAAATATCTTTCTGCATATTTAGTTACTGATGCTCCCTTACAGCTTTTGCAGGATACACAAAAGTTATGGTCTAAACATACTCAGCAATGCAAGAGTAATTCATGCTTTCAACAACAGTTTGATTTACGAACTGACGACCTAAATTTTTATGCATCACTTAAGCAAACGCTTACCCAACATTATCTTAAGTTTGAAAATGGACGTCTAGCAGCACAGCCCGTTCATATTCAGGTCCATCAGCTCGCGAAAGATAAAATCAAGATTGAAGGAATAGCATACCGTAATCCAAATAACCGTAAAGAAACTCAAACGATTTCTTTGATGGCCTATAGTTCACCTGAACAAAAAAATGAAATCTTAGACAATGAGCATAACTGTAAATATCAGTTTAATTTTCAAAAAGCTTTACTGAATGTGAAAACCCAGCAAAAAGGCTGTGAGCGTTTCAGCGGAATCTACCGATTATATGATTAGTGCTTTAAGTAAAAAGCCAGTGTTTGCACACTGGCTTTTTACTTTTTAGATCGGATATTTTTGAGCAATATCCTGACCTACTAAAACTGCGGTTGCCGCAGACAAAGTCCATCCTAAATGTCCGTGTCCTGTATTATAAAAAATACGAGGTTGTCTAGACTGCTTCACCACAGGTAGCATATTAGGCATCATTGGTCTTAACCCTGCCCAAGGTACGACATGCTCAGTTGAAATATCAAAGTTACGGTTTACCCAATTTACTAAAGGTTGAATACGATCAGCCCGTATATCGCGGTTGTAACCATTAAATTCAGCTGTTCCCGCCACGCGCAACCGATCTTTACCTAAACGAGAAGTCACAATTTTAGCGCTCTCATCTAGTAAACTAACCCACGGCGCATTCTTTACACTTTGCTCATCTTTTAATTGCACGGTAATTGAATAACCTTTTACTGGGTAGACATTTACTCGCTCTCCAATCATATCGGCGAGTTGATAACTTCCTACACCACCGCAAACTACGAGCACATCACCTTCCATTTGGATGCTATCGGATTCAACAAGATAAGGATGCTCTCCGCTTGGCTGACAACTTACGATCACTTTGTCTGGATGACACTTAATATCTGTAACTTCCAGACCGAATTTATACTCAACACCGTATTGTTTAGTCTTTTCAGCCAAAGAGGTTGAATATTTATGAATATCCCCCGTTGCATCACTTGGTGTGTAATAACCACCAAAATATTCACCTGTTAATGATGGTTCTATGGTTTTCATCTCATCAGGTGAAACTGAATAGCGCTCTAATGTACCTTTGTTCAATACATTGTTTACTTGTTTAGCGATCTCGTAGTCAGCCTTACTATGATACATATGGAGAATTCCACGTTTCTCCAAATCAAACTCGAGCTGCTCTTTTTCAGCAACTTCAAATAAACGCTTACGAGCAAGTAATGCCAAACGGACCGTCTCAATCGTGTTTGCTTCATAGTTTTTAATATGGGATAAAAACTCAACTAGCCAGCTATATTTATGCAAACTAAATGAAGGATTCAGCAGTAGCGGTGCGTCTTTTTGTCTCATCCATTTAAAGCCCTTAACTACAGTGGCTTTTTGGTTCCATACTTCGGCATTACAAGCCGATAATTGCCCTCCATTGGCAAATGATGTTTCCATTGCAGGATATAGATGTCGATCAATCACTGTGACTTGATAACCCAGTTGCGATAATTCATAAGCAGAGGTAACCCCTGTGATTCCCGCACCTATCACAATAACATGTGGCATAACAGACTCCTCAGAAATGCAAAACATTTCATCAGTACAGCCCATCTGTCATTGGTACCTGAGAGTTTCGACCCCAACGTTACCTTTTAACGTTTAGATCTTCCCCTTCGGTGAGTTTATAATTTATAAGTTATTATTTTCAATTCTTATAAATCTAAGCTTCTCTCCAGATTTTTTAATTATTACAGTCCTTCTGCCTGAGAGTTTCCGGGCTTGTTGCTCCTTCGGCGGGTTCTTTCGAACCTCTCTCCCGCAATAATTTTGTATTTATATAAGCAATGTATCTGCCACTTTAGAAAAAACGCATTCTTTTCTTGTAAACTTTTGTACCAGCAATTATCAAGTTATAAATCATTAATTTAATTATAAAAATAAAAAAGGTGAATTTTTATAAATTCACCTTTTGTGTTTAATTAGAATTTTCCATTGAGCACGGGGTCTGAAACTGTACCCTTCCATTGCTCACGCAAGGTTGGTAAATAAAATTTCTCACCAATAGTGACCAGTTCCGCATCAATTAATGCGTGAACTTCGTGCATAAAAATATAATCAAGTGCAACCAAAGAGAGCTGATGATTTTTTTGTGCTGTTTTCTTACGTTTCGCTTGAGCTTGTTTCACTAACTCATTCGCAAAGTTTTTATCTTTATAAGCCGTAATTGCATTTAAACGGAGTTCAATAACACCCCATCCAGCCAAGAGCTTTTTAAAGACATCAAAATCTTCTGAAGTTGATTCCCAAGTTACGTTTTCTAGATCATTATCATCAGGTAAAACAGGCAATAACAGGTCACCTGTACTTGGGAAAATCTTTTTAAGATTTAACAGAAACTTAACAGGCTGATCACCGGGATAATCATTAAATTGCACATGTTGTTGGGTATCTGTTAAATAAATAGAGAGCATTCAAAAATCCTTAGCTAAGCTTCTGTTTTCAATTACTTTATCTTCAATCTTGCAAAATAAATGCAAAACAAAAACAATATAAAAACAGGACAAGGTGGGCATTTTAACAATTATGACAGCTTATTCAACGCTAATTCGCCATTAATTAGTGAAACTTATACCCTCTTGATAAAAAGCCCTCCGAAAAGAGCTCTTTGTTGATACAAGTTCAATTCTTGCTACCGCTAAAAACAGAGCAACCACTAGTCATCAAAAGGTTTTTTTGTACTTTAGTTGATACAGCTAATAAGACTTTTTGAATAAAGTTGTCGGCTTATTTCTAAATTAAATTTGAGAAATGAACTCTTCTGTCGTTTTTAACTTAGCAAAAGCATTACTTAAAATTTGGTTATGGTGATCGATTACTTGCTGAGCATTTAAAGTTACTGAATCAGCTGTTGTATGTGCATCTGAAATTAATATCAATTTATATCCATACTCAGAAGCAGCCCTAACCGTAGTATCAATGCAATACTCCGTTTTCATGCCAGTAATGATGAGTTCATCAACACCCAGTTTCTCTAACACTTCTTTTAAAACAGTATTTTTAAAGCCACTCGGGTACATTTTTTCAATGACTATATCTTTATCTAGATTAAGAGCCAACTCTGTGATTAGCTGAGTATTCGGTCCACTCGGATCTAATGGGGTGCCTTTCTCACCAACATGTCGAATAAAGATAATTGGTCTGTCATTCAAGCGGCAATATTCAATAAGACTAAGAATATTTGAAAGTACGAGTTGAGCATTATGTGGCTTAGACTGGCCGTTAAATAGGCCATTTTGCATATCAATGACCAGTAAAGCCGATTTTGAATTGCTATTGAGTTTTTCCATCATTTCTCTCTGTAAGAACCAATAATGAACAGAGAAAAATTAACCCAGTCATTATTGGCTGGGTTTAGTTATCTTATTAAGTCACTTTAATAAAAATCACACACAGCCTTCTTTAGAGGTCGTGGTGGTGGTGATTTTATTCAATAAACAGTTCATTTGTTTTAACTGCCCAAAATTAAAGCTTGAATAACCATACCATAGCTTTTTCAATAAAAACAAAAATTTTTTAAGCGTACCTAGTTCTTAAAGAAATAATTCATCATAAAAACTAATTTATTTAACTGAAAGTAAGTATTCGTATGCTGTTTTTTCATTACTCTCTAATTTAATGACTGCATCAGTTTCATCATTCAAAGTAAGGTTAAATACCTTCTCACCATCATAAGAAATTTGATGACCCATCCGAAACTCTGAATCAATTGACTCAAGAATAATAAAATTTCCTTCGATATTCGAAGCGATATAGTAAGTATTGTTCCGATGAACATATCTAATTGTATACATCACTGTTTAAATTCCATCAAAAAAATTATGTTTTTTCTTAATTAATAAAAAAGCCTGCTTCCTCTTTTCACCCAAAAATAAGCTTAACGAAAAAGTTGCTTAAAACTTGAATTGGAAAGATGCATACAGTCATTTTCCAATTTGATAACACCTAAACTCCATCAATATAAATCGAATTAAAAATAAAATAATTCAAATACTTAAAACCAAAAAACATATAAATTTATGCTAGTTTAAAAAGATCCACCTCTTCTTTTGATTTCTAACACCAATCAGTCAGCGCTAAATTTATATACAGATATTACAGAAATACTTAATAATAAAAAACCCCGCCATTAGTCGATAGTTAGTCGCGTTTCTCGTACAGCCATATGTCCAATAAAATTAACTCTTAAATGAATTAACTAGTATTTAAATTAATCTTTACACTTAACTTTCAGAACGGCAGCTTTGGTATTCACTGGAATAAGCATCCCCGAATTATAAACACTATGATGATTTACGATTTTGTTATTACTATCCAACTCATCAAAACCCTTATCTTTACATACTTCTTCTGCTTTACTGATTAACTTTGCCCTCAAGGCTTCTCTTGAACCAAATGCATTACTTTGAGCATGAAGTTGATAAACCCCAGGATTCACCTCAGCTACAGTAGGTGGAAACATTTGTAGACAACCCGACAAGGTACAAGCTATTACTGCTAAAACAACTATTGATTTAGTCTTTTTCATTTATTTGAACTTAAAATAAAATAACGTAGCAAAAATAAAGTCTAGATATGACATTTGTATTTCAACATATAAAAAAAGCCCACTTTTTCAAGCAGGCCTTCCCCTTATGATTTTTTGCGCTGATCATTCAGGACTTTTGTTGTACTTAGCAACTCGCGGATATTACAGAAGTATTTAAGAATAAAAAAGCCCATTAGGAGAGATTATTTACTATTTGGTGAAACCATTTTTTCAGGTTTAACCACTTCATCAAATTGCTCTGCTGTAACTAAACCAAGCTCAACGGCAACCTGCTTCAAAGTTTTATTTTCCTTATAGGCAGTCTTGGCAACTTTTGCAGAATTTTCGTAGCCAATCACCGGGTTTAAAGCAGTGACCAACATGAGAGAGTTATGTAAGAAGTGATCAATTTTATCCTGATTAGGCTCAATGCCTATCGCACAGTGATCATTAAAACTATTACAAGCATCACCCAGCAATTGAATAGACTGCAATAAGTTATAAGCAATCACAGGCATAAATACGTTTAATTCAAAGTTACCTGAAGCACCAGCCACATTAATGGTCGTATCATTTCCAAGCACTTGCGCAACAACCATGGTCATTGCTTCACTTTGTGTTGGGTTTACTTTACCCGGCATAATGCTTGAGCCAGGTTCATTTTCTGGAATACGGATTTCACCGAAACCACAACGTGGACCACTGGCCAACCAACGAATATCATTCGCAATTTTATTTAAACTAACTGCAAGCGTTTTTAATGCACCAGAAGCAAAAACAGCAGCATCACGTCCTGCAAGCGCTTCAAATTTGTTTGGAGCAGTCACAAATGGTAAACCTGTAAGCAAAGCAAGTTGAGCAGCTGCTTTCACTGCATAGTCAGGATGTGCATTTAACCCTGTACCTACCGCAGTACCACCCAATGGTAATTCATATAAACCTGTCAATGCCTGTTGCAAACGAACTAATCCATGCTCAAGCTGAGACACATAGCCACTAAATTCTTGACCTAGTGTTAATGGAGTTGCGTCTTGTAAATGGGTACGACCAATTTTAACAATGGACTGAAACTCATCTGATTTTTTTTGCAAAGTCGTTTTCAGCTGTTCTACGGCAGGAATAAGCAATTCATTAATTTGCAAACTTGCTGCTACGTGAATAGCGGTTGGAAACGAATCATTCGTTGATTGAGCACGGTTGACATGATCATTTGGATGTACAGGTTTTTGTGCACCCAATGCTTGACCTAATTTTTGGTTAGCAATATTAGCAATCACTTCATTACAGTTCATGTTACTTTGCGTACCAGAACCCGTCTGCCAGACCACTAAAGGAAACTGTGAATCCCATTTACCATCAATGACTTCTTCAGCCGCACCTACAATATATTGGCTCAAATCTTGCGGTAACTGTTCAAGTTCAGCATTAGTTATTGCAGCAGCCTTTTTCACCAGCCCCATTGCTCGAATCATGGCACGGGGTAATCGTTCTTGCCCGATTTTAAAGTTCTGTAAGCTGCGTTGAGTCTGTGCCCCCCACAATGCTTCATTTGGAACTTCAATCTCACCCATAGTGTCATGTTCAATTCGTGTTTGCATAGAAACCTCAGTTGTCTGGTTAAAGAACTTACGGGCTGAAGCAAGTATTTGCTCTGGCTAGTTAATTTTTAGTATCGTACTCAAGCATTCCATTATTGTAAATAAGAATCATTATCTTATCTTCCATTTAATGTATTTTGATAAAAACGCCATTCATCTTCAATCATTTGTTTTAACGGACGTTTAGGTGTCCATTGCAATAATGTTTTTGCTTTGGTTATGTCTGCCGCAACTTGGCCTAACTCAACATGTTTGTAAATCGCAGGTTGAGTCGGAATTTCAGATTGCGTTACCTGTGAAATTTCATCTAGTAATTGACGAATAGAATGAACTTGGTCATGGGCAATATTAAATGCTTCACAACAATGTGTTTGATCACGTAGCCAATGTAAGCTTGCTGTTACAGCTTCGCACACATCTAAAACGTGTAAAAAACTGCGTTCAGTCGTATGATCTGATGTTTCAGCTTGATCTTGTAATTCAATCAAATCACGTTGCATTGCTGCAACTTGCATGGCAAGCGGTACAATATTTTTAGGAAGCTGTGCGACATACTCTCCGAGCACCCCATGTTCAAATGCACCTACGATATTAGATAAGCGCAAGATCGCAATTTTCCACTCATGATCAATTTTATAAGTATCACGGATAATTTCTTCAATCATCTGTTGGGACTTAATATAGGGATTAGGATAAGCATAATTGAATTCGTCTGTTTCGCTTAATTGCAGACCAGATTTTCCATATGCTGCAAGACTAGACAAATGAATAAAGTGACGAACACCTGTGCGTTGCATGGCACGTAGTAAACTCATGATGCAACTTACATTATCATTATAATATTCAAGAGGTTTAAGATTAGATTCTTCAATTGATTTAAACCCAGCAGTGTGAATAACCGCATCAATTGAATATTGCTCGAAGACCTTATTCAATGCTGGTGTATTACGTACATCAAGTTTAACAAATGGAACGTACATGCCAGAAATAAACTCTAGGCGTTCCAGCGTTTGCAAGGTTGAATTAGCCAAATTATCGACAATTACCACTTCTTGACCCTGAGCCATGAGACTCAACGCAATATGTGAACCGATAAAGCCTAAACCACCTGTCACTAAAATCATTGTATACTTACCTTTCTCTTAATGCATCTACGCCCATTTAGACGTATGACCATAGTGAATTCTCAATGAGTACATTACTACTAATTACCTCTGCTCCTACTTCCATTCATGCTTGGCATGCGTTAGGACTTGCTCAGGCACTCAAAAGTAAAAATGAAGACTTTCGTGTATTCTTTTACCAAGATGGCGTGCAGGTTGCTAATGATTTTCAATGGGTTCCTGACGACCAGCGTAATTTAACGCATGAATGGCAAAAGCTTGCGATTCGACTTCCTGTATGTGTGAGTGCTGCCCTCGCTCGTGGTATTACCGATGCAGAAAACGCCAGTCGCCATCACCTTACTCATCACAACCTTGCCAAAGACTTTCAACTAGTCGGGTTAGGTGAACTTGCTGATGCGGTACAGTCAGCATCTCGTCTTATTCAATTTTAAGTTACTTTGTTTGCTTAGATTGTTGCTTTTAAAAGGTATATTGTGTGAAATCTGTACTCGTCATTTTAAGCCAAGCCAACTTAACCAGTCTGCAAATCAATGAAAGCCTTTCTGCTACTATGGTTTTAGCAACCTTTGGCTCACCAGTCAAAGTATTATTGAAAGATGCTGCGCTTAGCCTTTTACAAAATGACTTAAGCTTTAACCAAATTCATCATGCTTTCAAAGTCGCATCAAATATGGTCGAAAGCTTTGAATTTTATGACTTAAGCCCAATTCTGATCGAAAGCAAAAATCAGCAAAATCTTTTTGTTCAGCAAACAGAACAAGAGCTCGAATTCATTGAGTTAAATAATGAGTTCATTCAGTCTTTTGACCATGTCTTATATTGGTAGATGAAGGTGTAATTTTAATGAATCCATCAACACTTTATCTCGTGCAATCTACTTATCACAATACACCGAATGTTATTGATGAATTAGGTAACCTTTATCAGAAAGGTGACCAGATTATTTTTATGGGTGATTCTGTTGCACGACTTTCAGCTGAAATGATTCAACAGTTTGAAAGTATTTTATGCTTAAGCATCGAAAAAGATTTAATCGATGCGGATACTTTAACTCAGATAAATGTATTGGAATATGATCAATTTGCAGATCTTGTTTTAACATTTAATCGCTGTATTTCTTTTAAATAATATATTCAGGCTGGTTTCATGAATTTAGAATTAGACCAAGATGGTCATTTGGTTGATTATACAATCTGGAATCCTGAAGTTGCACAAGAGCTTGCCAAGTCACTTGATATTGAATTGACCGAGTGGCATTTCGAAGTTTTAACTGCTGTACGTCAGTTTTATCAACAGTTTGGGCACTCTCCAGCAACTCGCCCGCTCATTAAATTTTTAATGAAAACGGTAAGTCCAGAGATTAATAATGCTGTTTTACAACAACAATTTAATACTGGTTTAGTTGCCCGTCATTTAAGTCGTTTGGCAGGTGTTCCTAAACCAGCAAATTGTTTATAAAGTTAAGTAAACTTTTTGGCAGCAGCGACACATAAAATAGTTGCTGCTGTGACCACTAACATTGACCAGCTCACATGCTCTTGTAATAAAGCCGCTGCAATACCTAGCCCCATTAAAGGCTGTAAAAGTTGTAGTTGGCTTATGGCAGCAATACCGCCTTGTGCCAGTCCTTTGTACCAAAAGAAAAAGCCTATCAACATACTAAACAAAGACACATAAATAAGACCGACTAGAGCTGATGTAGACACTCTCTGGAATGAAGCTGGCATATAGAAAATAGTAAGCAACAACATAAAAGGTAATGACAAAATCAGTGCCCAACAAATCACTTGCCACCCACCTATTTTTCTTGAAAGTACACCACCTTCTGCATAGCCAAAGCCACAGAAAATAATAGCCATCAACATATAAAAGTCCCCTATTCCAAGTGATGTATCACCAGAAAGGAAGAACATATAGGCGAAAACAACCGCACTTCCTAATACTGCAAATATCCAGAAAAAATGATTTGGTTTTTCTCCGCCTCTGAGTACAGCAAATATTGCAGTTGCAAGCGGCAAAAGACTAACGAATACAATTGAATGGGCTGCATTCATGTGCTGTAGAGCAAGTGCTGTAAACAACGGAAAACCGATCACCACTCCCAAAGCAACAATAGCAAGAGGCCACCAATCTTGCTTGGCTGGTTTCTTTTGTTTTAAAACTAATATAAGAATAAGCCCCAAAATACCAGCTATCGCAGCTCGTGCTGCGGTTAGAAAGCCCGGTTCAAACCCCATTACCGCTACACGTGTCGCTGGTAGTGACCCCGCAAAAATAGCTACGCCAATAAAACCATTCACCCAGCCATTCATAAACCTATTCATAATTTTCTCCGTTACTATACGAAGAATTTAAGCTGTGCTAAGGTGATAAAACCATATACAAAGCAGTACAATTCAAAAGAACTGTTATGTATAAACAACCAGTACAGTTAGGATTATAAGTCAGTGCAGCAGACAAAAACAAAAATTGAAATTGTCATTTCAGAGATTGAGCGACAAATAAAAAATCGATCTTTATTACCGGGAGCACGCTTGCCTTCTGTTCGTAAGTTAGCAAATGATCTGGGGTTTTCAGTATCAACAGTTGTAGAAGCGTATGAAAGATTAATTGCTTTAGGCAAAATCGAATCAAGAACTGGATCTGGTTTTTATATTGTTGGTCCGCTCGCACCTTTAGCTTTAAGTGAATTAGGCCCTAAATTAGACCGCTCAGTTGATCCATTATGGATTTCACGTCAATCTTTGGAAGCGAAAGCAGATGTTTTTAAGCCCGGTTGCGGTTGGCTACCTGATGACTGGATGCCATTAGACAGTATTCGTAAAGCTTTAAGGACGGCCGCGAAAAGCCCTGATGATTGTTTAATGGGTTATTCAACACCATTGGGATTACCAGCTCTACGCGATTTACTAGCAAGGCGTGCTCAAGCAAAAGGTATAGAGGCGAATCTAAACCAAGTACTTTTAACTGATTCGGGAACTCAAGCAATTGATTTAGTTTGCCGATTTTTACTAAAGCCCGATGATGTCGTTTTGATTGATGATCCTTGTTATTTCAACTTTCATGCATTACTTAAAGTTCATCAAGTCAAAGTTATTGGTATTCCCTACACACCAACAGGCCCTGACTTAGAGGCATTTAAAGAAGCAATTGAGACTTATAATCCACGTCTTTATATCACTAACTCCGGAATTCACAATCCAACTGGAGCGACACTGTCTCTTTCTACCGCACATCAACTATTAAAACTCATTGAACAATCCAATTTGATTGTTGTTGAAGATGATATTTTTTCAGATTTTGAATATAACGCGGCTCCTCGGCTTGCAGCTTTGGATAATCTGTCACGTGTAATCTTTATTGGAAGTTTTTCTAAAACCTTATCAGCATCTATTCGCTGTGGTTATATCATTGCAAAACCAGAATGGATTGATCAGCTCACTGACCTGAAAATTGCCACAAGCTTTTCTCACAATGGCGTGTCTGCTGAAGTTTTATTAAGTGCTTTAACTGATGGATCTTACCGTAAACATATAGAATTATTAAAAGTTCGTTTAGCAAAAGCGATGCACGATACCATTACCAAACTAGAACCTTTGGGCATAAAGCCATGGATTAAGCCTCAAGCGGGAATTTTTGTTTGGTGTCATTTGCCAGAGGGTGTTGAAGCTTCAAAAATTGCAAAATATTGTATTAACCATCAAGTTATTCTTGCACCAGGAAATGCGTTTAGCCAAGCTCCCAATGCAGGTCAATTCATACGTTTTAATGTAACACAGTCAAATCATGACCACATTTATAAGACTCTAGCTGATGCAATTCAACAAGAGTCTTCATAATTTATAGAGAGGAAAATTAAGCTTGTTTCTGTTTTTGTTCTATATATGCAAAATAGCCTGGCCCAGCTGAAACTTGCACTTGTTTTGCATGTAAAGGTTCATGGCAGACTGAACACACCATAACTGGTTCGAACTTATGGCCACAAGTTTTATGACGATACTCTAAAGGTTTGCCTAAACCTTGATCCATCCATTTATCTGCCCAATTCGCCATAGATAAAATAATTGGATAAAGTTCAAAACCTTTATCAGTGAGGCGATATTCAAAACGTTCTTGACGATCAAAATAAGGAGCTTTGGCTAAAATTTCATATTCAACCAAACGCTTTAAACGATCTGAAAGGACATGACGAGTTACGCCTAATGATTTTTGAAAATCGTCAAAACGGCGTATTCCCATAAAAGCATTACGTAATATTAGCATCGTCCATCGATCGCCAATCACTGATAGCATACGAGCAACCGAACAAGGTTGATCACCGATGTCATCCCATTTCATCTTTATGCGTTCCTCGATATTTCCTAGCCTAACGGCCCTATTGTTTATACCCTAAACCACTTACCACGAGTTATGCAAGATTCATTATAAAAATAACTTCTTATCAACTTTATAAAAGAATTTTTATTATAAAAAAATAGAAAGCTATTATATAAACTCACTTAACAAATATAACTCACCCAATTGTATAGTGAGCTATATCTATTATTACTCATCATTAATTTGAGATGAATACGCCCTTCAAAATATGACCTGCTTCTAGTTTCACACTTGCTGGAATTCGCACCAGACAATTGGCCTGCATTAAATTACTGAGCATGTGTGATTGCTGTTTTGTCAGACTTTTAACTTTAAGTTGTCCATTGTCAAAATAAGCATGCATTCTTAGAAAACGTTCACGCGCATCTTCTTTTAAATCATGATCTAAAATTGCACTAAACCACTCCGGCCCTGTTTGATTTCCCTGTAAAGTATCAAGCAATGCTTTACCGTAAATTTGCATTGATACATAGACCGCAGCTGGATTACCCGGTAACCCCAGCAAATAACAACAGTGATTTTTTTCCGTGTGAGAATATTCAGCAAAAAAGAGTGGCTTACCCGGCTTTTGTTTTACTTTCCAAAAGATCTGTTCAAAGCCAGTCTCAAAAGCGCATGGTCGAACGAAGTCATAATCACCTACTGACACTCCGCCTGTGGTTATGATGACATCATGACTAACTTTTAACTTATTAAAGTAATGCGTGACTTGCGCCGCCTCATCTGCCACATGAATGAGTTCAATCTCTAAACCATAATCTTCAAACCAAGCTTTTAGTAATGGACCATTTGCATCAAAGATTTTACCTTCTGCAAGATCTTCAGCTTTTTCGGCAACTTCGTCTCCAGTGACTAAAACAGCAACTTTCGGCGCACGGTAAACGTCAACCGTTTGTACACCCGCCATACTTAAGGCAGCCAAACTTCCAATATTTAAAAACTGTCCAACTTGGGCAAGCAACTGCCCGCTCTTGATTTCTTCACCCGTAAAACGGATATCAGCTTGAGGGCGAATATGTTCAGTTAACGAAATTTCTTGTGCTGAAACGACCTCTACTATTTCCTGCCTCGCAACATGCGTTGTGCCTTCAGGAATTTTGCCACCAGTAAATATACGAATTGCCTGTCCTTCACTCAGAGTGTCATGACTTTCGCTTCCGGCGCGAATCTCGCCAGTAATCTGAAACTTCTGATTATTTAAATCTTCGGCATGACTACAAAGCGCGTAACCATCTACAGCACTTTGAGAGAAACTTGGTAAATTAATTTCTGAATAAATTTCTTTAGCAAGATATCTACTTAGGCTATTTTGAAGAGTTTGCTGAATTGAGCCTAATTTTTTAGGTCGGTTACTAATCAGCTCAATTGCTTCATCTACGCTAATCAACCCACGTTCTGCACCACAACCTGACATTATTCATAGCCTCCTGGATGTGGTAAATCACGGCAAACATCAAAAATATGGACTAATGCAGGTAAAATAGCAGCCATTGATTCACTTGCTCCACCACGGCTTCCCGGTAAAGTCACCACCAGTGAACGATCAATAAAACCAGCTACTCCACGCGACATTGCAGCATATGGCGTGCGTTTTTGCCCAAATGAACGCGCAGCTTCCATTAAGCCATCTAGCTTACGCTCAAGAAGTGGCTCTAGCGTATCAACCGTAATATCACGCTTACCAATTCCAGTACCACCGACGGTCATAATGCAAGCATATGATTTGCTCAACTCAAGCACTAAATTTTTTAAAGTATCCGCTTCATCTGGCAAAATCTGGTAGTGAATCGGATCGAATCCTGCCTCAGTTAAAGTTTCAACCACAGATTTTCCAGCAGTATCGGGCTTTCTACCCGCTGCCACGGTATCGGACAACACAATAACAGCCGCCGAAACAGGCTGACGAAGAACTCGCTTAAAGTGTGATTTTCCACCTTTTTTCTTAAGCAATTTACATTGATCCATCCAGAGCTCTTCTGGTTCACAATGCGGTTTTAACATGTCGTAAATGGTTAACCCTGCAAGACTTGCAGCCGTTAAGGCTTCCATTTCTACGCCAGTTGGACCGATGGTTTCGACCACGGTAATAATCTTTACAAAATCATGTTCTAATTCATATTCAACATCTGCACGATAAATCGGCAGTGGATGACACAAAGGAATCAGCTCATCAGTTCGTTTTGCTGCCAAAATTCCTGCAACACGTGCAGTTTTTAATGCATCCCCTTTTTCGGTATTTCCTTGTCTTAATAATTCAATACAGTGCGGTGGTGCATATAAAATAGCTTGTGCTTCGGCAACGCGATAACTTTCCGGCTTCATTCCTACGTTTTTCATTATTTATCCTAGTCTTGCTTATTTCAGTGTGAGTGTTCATGGCCGGCATGATGGTGATGCTTGTGTTCTTGTGGTGCATCCTTACGAATACAGCAGCCTTCTACATAGTGACTCGTACCATCTGTAAAGAACTCTTCTTTAAACACAGGTACTTCATGTTTTACTCGCTCAACCGCTTCTTCGCATGCTTGAAAAGCTTCACGGCGATGGGCTGCATAAGCAATTGCAATGATTGCTGTTTCACCCACATCTAGATATCCAATCCGATGAACCACTCGCACATAAGATACCTGATACTTTTTCTCAATTTCCAGTTCAATTTCACGTATCATTTTTTCAGAAAGCGGTTTATACGAGGTATATTTCAGCGCCTTTACTGCTTTACCTTCGTGGTGATTACGAACCGTACCCATAAAAATATCAATTCCACCGCATTCAGGAAATGATTGAATCGGATCAAAAGTATCTAAACTTAAAGCCTGCTCTTGTATACGTGCAAAATCTCGCATGGCTCATCCTCCTGCAACTGGTGATAATAAAACCAAAGTACATGGCTGACTTAAAGCTGATTGCCTCGTTATGACATTATCGCCAATAGCGCATGCACATTTTTCCATGGCCTGTGTACATTCCGGATGCAATGAAACAATTTCATCTAAGACATCTTTAACTAAAATATCGGTGGGGAAAACTAACGAAAGATTTTGTGGAAGCAATTTTTCAATTGCACCAAATGATTCGATTTTAATTTGGATAGATTGCTGCATTTATCCCCCAAGCATATGCATACTGATTTTACGGGTTTGTTGATGTTGTAAAGCATGAAAGCCTTTGGCTTTATTCCAGATATACGGCATAACTTGATCTTTCAATTGCTGACTATGCAGCACATGATCATTTGAGTTCTGTGCACGTAATAGTGCTTGAAGCTGCGGCTTAATATTTAAACCCTGCTGAGCAAAGAGACAGTTATATAGCTCACCTTGCGCCGTTAGTCGAATGCGGTCACATTGGTGGCAAAATGAGTGAGTAATGGTAGAAATGATGCCTAGAGCGTAGCTATTGTTAAGCAGATATTGACGCGCTGGCTCATGTTGTTGCTCAATGACTTGTACCGAATAATACGGTTGCAATGCCTGTAAAATTTCAGCTTCACTCACCACATCTTTATTTGACCAGAGTGCATCACCATCAAGCGGCATAAACTCAATAAAACGTAGCGGAATATGATTGGCGATTGACCATCTCACCATAGGTAGGATTTGATCGTCATTTTTATCTTTCATTAACACGCAGTTAATTTTAAAGGGTAGTCCTGCATCTTTCGCAGCTTGAATACCTTCAAGAACTGGTTCTAATTTTTTCTTGGTGAGTTCTTTAAATTGAATTGAATCAATACTATCTAAACTAATGTTTAAATCATCTAAACCAGCATCTTTTAACTGCTTAGCGTATTTAGCAAGATAATGTCCATTGGTGGTCATTGAAATGCGTTTTAGACCTAATGCTTTTAAAGCTTGTAAATCACGAATGAAATGGACAATGCCTTGACGCATTAATGGTTCGCCGCCTGTAATACGGATGCTTTCAATACCTTGTTGCACCATAAAACGGCAAAACTGAAAAAGCGCCTCAAAACTAAGCAAGTCTTGTTTATTTAACCATTCAGGATGTTCAGGCATGCAATATACACACTTAAAATTACAGCGATCGGTTACCGAAATTCGTAACTTTCGCTTGATACGCCCATATTGGTCTTGTAGAACAGATGGCGTATTTTCAGAGTGGTATTGTTTCATCTTTTGCACTCATGTCGAGAACAGTTCAAATATTGCTGGCACTTTTTCTGGGCAATTAAAATAGAAAATTGCTCTTCAATAGTGCTCTGATTTTTATGCAAAATTTGTTCCAATTCTATTTATTATCCATAACTTCTTCGGTTTTTTGATAGACCTTTGACTGCACCACTTCACTGTAATTTTAAAACTGTATAAAGTTGGTGCAGCATTAATCTCTTATTTGCCTTACATTATTTCTAGCACTTTTCTAAGCGGATGGGTACATATTTATGGTACGGCGTTTTAGATAATGGATCACAATGTTTAGCGGAAATTAGACGATTTAATTGTGGTCCAATGGGTTCACCATTTTGAAAGCGCATGCCATAACCATGTGGAAGTGAAACTACACCTTTTCGCATTCCCTCATCAAAATCTACAGTAACCTGAATTTCCCCATGTTGTGAAATACATTTAAGCTGACCTCCAGCATCTACATTTAGGTGCTTTGCATCTTCAGGATGAATTCGTAAAGCCCCTTCAGCATCTACTTTTCGCCAAGCTGGATCACGGTAAATTTGATTGGCGTTATAGCTACGTCGCTCACCTGATAAAAGTATGAATGGAAATTCTTCAACATTAACCTGATGATTTTTTAAATTTGCCAGCTCAGCTAACATCTCTGGAATAGCAAGACGTATTTTCTTATCTTTATAAGCTACCAGTTTCCAGATTTCGTCATATTCATGTTGCGATAACACGACACCTGAGCGTTGCTTTAAAATTTGTTCAAATAACCGAACGCCTAAAGTTAAAGGATTACCTTTGTAACCTGCACGGCGTACCGCTTTGGTGTGTAAGACAGCATATTGAATCGACAGTGGTAATAAAAAAGCAACTGAACCAGCTGATTTTTCTAAGTGTTTACCTAAAGTGCGATAGAGAATTGAGGCTCCAAAAGGAATGTATTTTTTATTTCGTACAAAAGTAAGTCCTAATGCCGACAAGTATGGTAAATAGGCTGTTTTTTTCGAGTCGACTGAAGCTATTTTTTCTAAAATTGGAAAGCGTTTTGGAATCACCTGCATAGCTTCAAGTAATCGTGTATAAATTTCTGCCTCTGGCAAAGTATTCGCTTGAGCGGTCAAGACAGGATGTCTGAGCTGAAAACCATTTTTAGGAAATTCCAAATTAAAACCAGTAAATTCCCATTTTTCAAACTGGGTATGCGCTGGCAAAATGTAGTCCGCAAGCCTAGCGGTTTCCGTCATAGCAACATCGACCACAACCAACAAATCTAATGATTTAAATGCTTCCTCATAAGCTGGTGTATCAGGATAAGTTAATAACGGATTACAGCTATCTACAAAAACTGCGCGAATTCGCTTTTCCCCTACTTTTAAGATTTCATCGGGTAAAATATTAGGCGGGAAGAACCCAGAAATGGGGAACATTTTATGGTAAACACTCCGTCTATATTTCGGCTTTCTTTCATCTGTATCACTTAAGATTGGAATAAACATGGTATGCAAATTATTGGTACCCTGCTTTCCAAAGTTTCCAGTCACTAAGTACAGTAGTTTTTCTAAATATCCGTTTAATGTCGTATTTAAAGTATGTTGAATACCTAAATCAATACGCACACAGCCTCTTTTAGCTTTGGCAAAATCTCGAACCACTTGGTAAATCAAATCGACTGGAACATCAGCTTTAGCAATATAGTCTTCAATCGGCACACGACTAAATGCTGTTTTTACGTCTTCAAAACCTTGTGTGTGCTGCTCAATAAACGCTGCATCGTAAAGATTTTCTTTAATAATGATTGCAATCATCGCCGACATTAAAAAAGCATCTGTTCCAGGTTTTAATTGCACATGAATGTCTGCTTGTTTGGCTGTTTCGGTAACACGCGGGTCGAACACCACCATGATTCGGTTGGGATCTTTCTTAATATGTTTTAGCGTGTCTCTTGCGTTGGGAATGCCATGAGCTTGAAAAGGATTAGTCCCAATGAAAAGTACATAATCTGCGTATTCAACATCTTCTGTCGTATGGCAGGCCTGACTACCGAATAAACGTCCATTGAGCCAGAAATCACCCGTTTTTTCTTGAGCAAGTGAGTTATAAGCATAATAACTTTTCATGGCAAGCAAGAGCTGTCGGCCATACGCTGCACCGAGATGATTGCCTTGACCACCGCCCCCAACAGAAGCAAAAGCAGTTCCGCCAAAATTATCTCTAATATGTACTAATCGATCAGCAATTTCCTGTATGGCAACATCCCAGCTCACTTCTTGAAATGAGCCATCTGGTTGGCGTTTTAAAGGTGCAGTCAAACGGTCTGCGTGTTGCTGATAGTGTTGTAATCTGGCAGCTTTTTGGCAAATGTAGCCTTGAGAAAATGGATGTTCGGGATCACCTTTAATTTTGACAAACTGATTATCTTTAATTTCGACACTTAAACCGCAGTTCCTAGAACACAAAATACATGCGGTCACATCTGTTTTATTTTGCTTCAGCGCTTCAACCATGCCCTTGGACTCCCTTTATTTTTATACATTTCAATGGAACAAAATATCAAGTTCCAAAATAGAACTTAAACAATAAATAGTCAACCGCATAAAGATTAAAAATGTGGTTCACTCGACCAATGTAAATTTTAAAGTGCTAATATCCGAAGTTAATTTGCTGTAAAAATTTCTTTAAATGCTTTGATTTGTTTGTATTGCTGAAGCTCATCCAATGAATTAATGCTATGAAAAAAAAGATTCTGTTTTTGAAATATAGCGACTTGCGCATGCAAAAGCTTAAAGCATTCTTTCAAACTTAATCGTTGCTTTTCAATTTGCTCCGTTATAGTGATGAGGCTTTCACGTTTTAATAAGCAAAATGGATATAAGGCATCTCCATTAATTGAAACATAGGCTGCCTGAGCCTGTTTATTTTTCCGAAGTGCGCCATGTAATTTGGCAACGACTTGCGTAGGGATATAGGTCACATCACAAGGAATAAACAAAACATAGTCTGCGCTTACATTTGACCATGCACTTTTCATTCCCATCAGTGGACCAAAAAAACCTGCTGCATCGTCTTGATAACATTGAATGTCAGGCACAATACTTTGATAAATTGAATAATCACGATGACTATTCACCCAAATTTCAGACACGGATGATCTTAATTTCTGATGAATTTTAATGAGTTGAGTTTCACCATCAAATTGCTGTAATAACTTATTTAAACCATTCATACGGCGGGCCTGTCCGCCTGCCAGAATGACCAGATCAGTTACGGGATACCCCTTATTCACACTTCCACCTCCTGTTGGCAAGCTTTAATCAAGCCACGGATTTCAGGTAAACATGAACCACAGTTACCACCTGCTTTTAAACAAGCCGTCACTTGTTTTTCATGAGTAATATTTTGAGTTTTGATTGCATCTATAATTTTGTTCTTACCTACTTTAAAACAACTACAGACTAAAGGTCCGTCATTATTTGTAGCAGACATTGGCATGCCGGCCAGTAATGCTTTTCGGTGTAGCGCACTCAAACGCTCGCGTTTAAACAAACTTGCCACCCAATCACGATCTGGCAATAAATCTGGCGGTGCAATATATAGACTAGCAATTACGATGCCATCTTTCAAAACAACACTATGACTTAATTGTGATGAAATATCTTCAATACTCAGCCATTCAAAAGTTTCATCTGCAAACGGCAAGAAGCTTTTTAAGTTCTTTTGAGTGTCATGAAAAGTTTGACGGTCTGCAAGTTCATAACGGTTGGTTTTCAACATTTTGACCTTAGTCCACCATGCACAGTGGTGGAGTGAATCTTGAATATGAGAATCGTATCCTTCACGTACATAAAGCACTCCTTGCCAAGTGGTGTAAAACGGCTGAATGGTAACAGGTGTATGTTTGAACTCAGGTTCACCTGAAATAGCATCAACTTCTGGATTAACGACTTTACCAATACGAGCATCAGACGCAACTTGTTCAGTCCAGTGAATTGGTGCAAAAATTTGCCCACGACGCACACCAGATGAAAATGTCACGCGTAGTACACAGCTACCCCATTTCGAACGAACTTCTACCAAGCCTTGATCACGTACCCCAAACTTCAATGCATCACTTGGGTGAATCTCACAGAATGGCTCTGCACGATGACTGGTCAAATTTGGTGACAAACCAGTACGCGTCATGGTGTGCCATTGGTCACGAATACGCCCTGTATTTAAAATGAGCGGATAATCTTCTGAAACCGCATGTACCGGATTAATTGCAACAGTCGGAATTAGTTTTGCCTTGGCATTTTTATGACTAAACCGGCCTTTGCCAAACAGTTGTTGAACGGCTTTAGCATCTTGGTTTTTATTCCACACTGGCCATTGCACTGGTTGCAGAGCATCGTACTCAGCAGTGCTCAGATTCATTAACCCTTTTAGATTGAAATAACGGAAATTATTACTTTCTGCACGAGCATTTATGTCTGCATTGTCTTGTGCAGATAAAGCAGCATGTTCATTGAAAATATCAACAGCACTATTAAAGTCAAAACCATTGAAGCCTAATTTTTTCGCGACTTGACTCACCGACCACCAGTCTGCTTTTACTTCACCCGGCGCAGGTAAAAAAGCACGTTGGCGTGAGATACGGCGTTCGGAGTTGGTCACAGTTCCATCTTTTTCACCCCAGCCTAGGGCTGGAAGTAGCACATCGGCATAAGCAGTAGTATCCGTATCTGCGCAGATATCTGACACGACGACCAATTCGCACTTTTCTAATGCACGTTTAACTTGATCGGCATCTGGCAAACTCACAACTGGATTGGTTGCCATAATCCAAATGGCTTTAATTTTTCCAGCTTCAACGGCACGGAACAAATCAACCGCTTTTAAGCCAGCTTGAGTTGCAATAAATGGGCTATCCCAAAAAGTTTGCACTACTTTTTGATGTAGTGGATTATCTAAGTCCATGTGCGCCGCCAGCATATTGGCTAAGCCACCGACTTCTCGTCCCCCCATCGCATTGGGTTGACCTGTCATTGAAAATGGTGCAGCGCCGAGCTTACCAATTTTTCCAGTCAGTAAATGACAGTTAATAATGCTGTTGGCTTTATTGACGCCCTGACTCGATTGATTCACCCCCATTGAAAATAGGGTGATTACTTTTTCAGTTTGAGCAAACTTTTCAAAAAACTGCTGTAATTTATCGAGTGCAATTCCCGTACGCTTTGCCACATATTCGATATCAGTTTCTGGCTGACTGCTTGCTAAAACTTCTTGCAGACCTTCGGTATAAGCCTCTACAAACGCCTGATCGATATGACCATTTTGATATAGATATTGAAATAAGCCATTAAATAAAGCGACATCTTGGCCCGGTAAAATCGGCAAATGCAAGTCCGCTTGTTCACAGGTACTGGTAAATCGTGGGTCAATCACGACCACGAACATATCTGGATTTTGGCTTTTAGCCTGCATGATCCGCTGATACAGCACAGGATGGCACCATGCAGTATTAGATCCGACCAATACCACCATATCTGCATGTTCAAAATCTTCATAACTTGCAGGGACAATATCTTCACCAAAACTACGTTTGTGACCTGCCACTGCAGATGACATACAAAGCCGTGAGTTGGTATCGATATTTGCAGTACCCAAATAGCCTTTTACAAACTTGTTCACCACATAATAGTCTTCAGTCAAAAGCTGACCTGAAACATAAAATGCAATGCTGTCACGACCATATTGATCGAGACAAGATTGGAATTTATCAGCGATCTTATTAATTGCCGCATCCCATGTGGTTACTACCCGATCAGCTTTTCGTCCCATCATTGGTTGTAAAACACGTGTTTCCAATCCTAAAGTATCCGCCAAACGGCTACCTTTAATACATAAGCGTCCAAAATTGGAAGGATGCTCAGCATCCCCCTCAACTTGCACCACAGGTCCTTGAGGTTTTTGCTGGACATTTACGCTAACACCGCAACCTACACCACAATATGGACATGTTGTTTTGATTGTTTTTGCAACATGGTCGGAGCTATCGATTTCAACGCTTGGAATACTGTTCATAACTGCTCCTTTCCCTATTTAGCCTGCATTTTTTAATGCAAAATCTCGACCAAATAGCAGCTTATTTCTAAATGAAGAAACAGGAGTTTGATCTGCAATTAACTCTGCATACCACATGCCATCTTCAGTATCTCCAAACAATACTGCACCGATTACTCGATCACTTTGGATAATAATACGTTTATAAATCTGGCGTTTTTCATCGTTTAAAATAATGTCTTCATAATCATCTTTCGGCTCAAAATTGCCCGCAGAGAATACATCAACACCGCTGACTTTTAACTGCGTCGGTACGGTCGGTGCTTTAAAAGTTAAGCTGCCGTGTTCAGCCAAATGGGTCGCGCAGATAAAAGCTTGGCCCCATAGTGGCTCAACTAAACCAAAGGTCTGTCCACGGTGTTCAATACACTCACCCACCGCGTAAATACTTGGGTCAAACGTTTGCATGGTGTCATTCACCAATACACCACGGTTACAACGTAATCCTGCACTTTGGGCCAAAGCAATATTTGGACGAATGCCCACAGCAAACACCACAAGGTCAGCTTCTAAAACGGTACCATCTTTCAAACGGATTTGTTTGACATGACCGTTTTCATCGCCAATTAACGCTTCAGTATTGGCTTCGGTAATGATTTGAATGCCTTTTTGTTCAATACTATGGCGCAGTAACTGGCTCGCACGACCATCAAGTTGACGTTCCATAATACGGTCCATCAAATGCAATACTGTCACATTCATACCGCGTTGTTTTAAACCGTATGCAGCTTCTAAACCAAGCAAACCACCACCAATCACGACTGCATTAGTTTTTGAACCGCAGTACTCAATCATGGTGTTAACATCATAAATATCACGGAAAGTTAAAACGCCCTTTAAGTCGACACCTTGAACTGGTGGAATAAACGGAGCCGAGCCTGTTGCCAGAATCAAACGGTCATAATCAATTGTCTGACCTTTTTCGGTGTAAACCACTTTACGAGGGCGATCAATTTTTACCGCTTTATCGCCTGCAATAAATTTAATGCCTTTATCGTCATACCACTTTGGTGGATGCAACATAATGTCTTCAATGGTTTTTTCACCCGATAAAACCGGAGACAACATAATACGGTTATAGTTACCCCAAGGTTCTTCACCAATCACCGTAACTTCGTAACGGTCTGGTGCCATATCCAGTAAATCTTCTAGGCAACGCATTCCTGCTAAACCATTACCAATCAATACCAGTTTAAGTTTGTCTTGAGACACACCTGTATTGGTAATATAAGTTTTTTGCGGTACTGCATTGACCCAAACACGGCCATCAACAATTTTGCTCGGATAAACTGAAAGCTTTTGGTCTTTATCTTCTAAACAACGCCCTGTTGCTAAGCTGAAATGTTGTTTATAGATTGGTGATGCAATAACACGCTCACCTTGTAAATCTCCAATAATCCCACGGCTCATGACATTGGCTTGGCTGAATGGATCTTTATTGCTCAGCACGTAAACACGTTTTTCATGCCCCACACGGAAGATTGCTACCGCTTGACCGCCTACTAGCGCTCCTGCACCAGTGTTTGGGGTTAAATCATCGAGTGCACAAACGTCAATCCATTGATCATCAGGAAGCATATTTTTGTCTTGTACAATATTCATAGAAACTCTCCTTTATGCTTCAACCATTGGAATACGGTCTTCTGAACGTTCAGCTTCAGTTAATGGGCGGATTTGACCACGTTCAGTTGTAAATTGAATGTGTGGATCGGCCTGTTCACTCGCTCCTGCGTTGATATACGTTTGGAAGCGTTTACGAACTTCTGGGTTCTCGACAGCTGTACGCCATTCGTCTTGGTATGTTCCAATGATGTGTTCCATACGGCGCTCAAGCTCGGCAGCCAAACCAAGAGAATCATCAACAACTACAGATTTAAGGTAATCTAGACCGCCTTCCATGTTGTCGCGCCATACACTGGTACGTTGTAAACGGTCTGCTGTTTGAATGTAGAACATATAGAAACGGTCGATGTAACGGATGAGCGTTGCTTTATCAAGGTCAGATGCAAGTAATTCTGCATGACGTGGTTTCATACCACCGTTACCACATACATAAAGGTTCCAACCTTTTTCGGTAGCGATAATACCCACGTCTTTACCTTGCGCTTCCGCACACTCACGGGTACAGCCAGACACCGCCATTTTTAATTTATGTGGTGAACGCAAACCCTTGTAACGATTTTCAAGCTCAATCGCTAAACCAACCGAGTTGTCTACACCGTAACGACACCATGTGCTACCCACACAAGATTTCACGGTTCGCAATGACTTACCGTAAGCATGACCAGACTCGAAGCCCGCAGCATTTAACTCTTCCCAAATAAATGGAAGCTCGTGGACTTGTGCACCGAACATGTCAACGCGTTGACCGCCCGTAATTTTGGTGTACAGGTTATATTTCTTCGCGATTTGACCAATGGCAATCAAACCATCTGGAGTCACTTCACCACCAGCCATACGTGGTACAACTGAGTAAGAGCCATCTTTTTGGATGTTACCCAAGTAGTAGTCATTACTATCTTGTAGACCTGCATGACTTGGCTCAAGTACGAAATCGTTCCAACAAGAAGCTAAGATATTTGCAGCAGTCGGTTTACAGATGTCACACCCCAAACCATGGCCATGTTGGTGAATCAAGTCATCAAAAGTTTTGATTTCATTGACACGAACCAAGTGATGCAACTCTTGACGCGAGTACGGGAAGTGTTCACAGATATGGTTATTTACAGTCACACCTTGACGTTGTAACTCTGACTTTAAAACTTGAGTCACTAATGGTGCACAACCACCGCATGCAGTTGCTGCTTTGGTGCATTTCTTTAATGCACCTAAAGAGGTCGAACCATCACTAATCGCTTGGCAAATGTCTGCTTTTGATACGTTGTTACACGAACAAATCGTTGCACTGTCAGGTAGTAAATCGACTCCGCTACCACCAGATTTTCCTGCCGACTGCTCAAAGCCTGGCATGATTAAACTTTCAGGCACTTCAGGCAAAGCCAGACCATTTAACATCATTTGTAAAAGGTCGTTGTACTCTTTTGCATCGCCCACCAAAACTGCGCCAAGCAATTTGGTTTTATCCGCATTTACAACAATCTTTTTATAAACCAGCGCATGCTCATCTGCATAGAAGTAGCTTAATGCACCTGGGGTCATGGCATGCGCATCACCTACAGAGGCAACATCCACACCCATCAATTTCAACTTGGTGCTCATGTCTGCGCCAGCAAAGCAGTTACACTCTTCATCAGAAATGTGTTTTGCTGCAATACGTGCCATGTCATAGCCCGGTGCAACCAAACCGTAAATCTTGTTTTGCCAAAGCGCACATTCACCAATGGCATAAATGTTTTGATCTGAAGTTTGGCAGTAATCATTAATCACAATACCGCCACGCTCACCAATCGCGAGTCCACTATTACGTGCAAGCTCATCACGCGGACGAATCCCCGCAGAGAATAAAATCACATCTGCTTCAAGCTCGCTACCATCTACAAATTTCATTACATGCGTTGTGCTGTCACCGCATTCAATAGATTGCGTCGCTTTTTGTGTATGAACTTTTACGCCAAGATCTTCAATTTTACGGCGTAAAACTTTACCGCCTAGGTCATCAATTTGAACGGCCATTAAACGTGGTGCAAATTCAACAACATGTGTTTCTAATTCTAGGTCACGCAACGCTTTCGCTGCTTCAAGACCGAGCAAACCACCACCAATCACTACACCTGTTTTTGCATTGAGACTTGCTGCACGAATCGCGTCTAAGTCTTCAATCGTACGGTAAACAAAACAGTTTTCACGGTCATTACCCGGAATCGGCGGAACGAATGCATACGAACCCGTTGCCAACACCAATTTGTCATAGCTAATGACATCACCATGGTTGGTTGTGACTGTTTGTGCCGCGGTATCAATTGCAGTTGCTTTTGTATTAAGACGTAAGTCAATGCCATGAGCATCGGCAAAGTCAAAACGTGCTAAAGATAAATCTTTTGCCGATTTCCCAGAGAAATATTCTGTCAAATGCACGCGGTCATAAGCGATACGAGGTTCTTCCGCGAGAATCGTGATTTCTAGTTCATCATCTGCTTTTTCTAAAATGGCTTCGATGAATTTGTGGCCCACCATACCATGACCAATCATTACCAATTTCATAGTGTTTCTCCTCAAATCACGTTGCTTTTAAGCTGCGTTATTCCATTCTCAAATAGACGTTGTTCTTTTGCTTTGTGCTCTATCGAGAAGCGAATCAAGCTCACAAGGCATCTAGCTACTTGAAACCAACTCTTTTCACTCGTTAACGACACCCAATGCACAGCAAAATCAAAAAAAGAAATAAAAAAAGCGAGCCCCCTCTTAGAGAAGGCTCGCATCGCTGGAACTGAAAATTTAAATAATTCAGATGTAACTTTTTTATGCAATAAAAATAAAGACATGACCTTCACTCCGACTGAACGTAACTTCTTTGTGTGTACAGTTGCACTCACAAACTCGATCAGAACGGACATCGTTGGCCGTCTTTAAAACTCATGGTCGTCTTCGACCTGTAATTAAGTAAGCACTTTGCATGCCAATATTTAAAAACTTAAGCTAATAATATTTTTTATATTTAATTTCATATAGATAGATTTTTTTGACATGTAAGAAAAGAATCATGTCTTATTTTGCTTGCTCTATCACTGCACATTTATACGGTTTAAATAAAAATACGTCTTGCTACAAAATGAACCGTGTTTTTGCACCAAGATTGATCAGTAGCGCTATTAAGCATGCTAATTTAGCCTTAAAGCTCGATTTTTTCTTTATTTTTCGATGGCACTAATCTTGCTTTAAACCCAATAACAAAAAACGCGTCGAATTGGCGCATTTTCTTAGCCTGATTTTCTGAACTTATGCCAAAACTCAAAATAGCCCTTATTGATGATGATCATGCGCGAGCCGACTACATAAAAAATAGTCTGCTTGAAAATGACTTTGAAGTGGTCGCTTGCCTTACTTTGGATCACTTGAATATCTTTCGTCTTGAAGATTTACAAGCCGATGTAATCTTGCTCGATATGGATCATCCTCACCGCGACATTATTGAAAGCTGTGTCAGTAGCTATGATCTACCGACTGTCCTGTTCACCAAAAATTCAGATAAAGACACTATTAAACAAGCCATCAATGCGGGAGTAACTGCTTATATTGTCGATGGCATAGACCCTGCTCGCTTACATACCATTTTAGAAATCTCGATTGAGCAATATAAAAAACACAAAAAACTCGAAGGTGATTTAAAAGAAGCTCAAACTAAACTTGCTGACCGCAAGGATGTTGAAAAAGCTAAAGTTCTACTGATGCAATTACATGGACTACCTGAAGAAACTGCATTTCAGCTTCTTAGAAAAAATGCGATGAGTCATCGAATTACGATTGGAGAAATGGCACGGCGTTTACTTGACGCTCAAAAATTACTTGGCAACCAACTAAAGGATGAATAAATGAGCACATTAGAAAAGACTCAATTACAACTCGGCTATATTCCTTTGCTTGATTGTCTTGCATTGCTTTGGGCAAAACAAAGAGGTTTCTTTGAAGAAGTTGGTTTAGACGTCACTTTAGTTAAAGAAGCGTCTTGGGCAAGTCTTCGAGACCGTTTGGCTTTTGGATTATTAGATGCAGCGCACTGCTTATCTGCAATGTTACCTGCGGCGGCTGTAGGCACAGATCAAATTGGCACGCCACTACAAACATCACTGGTTTTAAGTGAAAACCGTGCTTTCATTAGCTTAAGTCAAAAACTTACTCATCAACTTGCAATTAAAGAAAATGATACAGCTCAAATAACGGCGCAAAAAGTGGCGAGCTATCTTGAACAAGGGCATTCCTTTTCTTTAGCCCATGTGTTTAAACATTCAATTCATCATTATTGTTTGAGAGAATGGCTTGCTTTAGCAAGTCCAGAACTCGCTCAATCGATTCAGCTCAAAACATTGCCGCCACCCTATATGGTTGAAGCACTCGATAAACATGTGATTGATGGTTTTTGTGTGGGTGAACCTTGGAATACCCAAGGTGAGCTTCTTGGTTTAAGTAAAATGATTTGCTCAAGCCAAAACATTATTCCGCCTGTGGCTGACAAGGTTTTAGCTGTAACGCAGGAATGGGCAGAGCAACATCCACAAACGTTAGTTGCACTCACCGCTGCAATTATGAAAGCTCAGCAAGAATTGGGCGAGTTACACGACTTTGCTCCAATTTTAAAGTTATTGGTTGAGTTTGGAATTGTCCGATTCCATTGCTCAGAAGAAGTGCATGTCGATAAATACTATATGATTCAGGAGATTGTCCGTCATTTGGTAAAAGAAAGTACACTTCCAAAAGTAGAAGACTTCTATTGGCTACTCGAGCAAATGCAAAAGTGGGATGACCTTCAACTTGACCAAACACAGATCACAAGCTTGGGAGCTCAATGTATTAATCTTGAGGCTTATGAAAAAGCGAAACAGCTTAGTTTTATCTAGCATTCCCTAAATAAAAAAAAGCTGTCTTTTATCAAAAAGACAGCTTGAAAGACCCATAAGACAAAATGCGAAACACGCATTACTATATTTTCTGGACTAAATTAATCCATTGAAAACATAGCGCTTATAGAATTGACCATATCCATCTAAACGTATCATTTTCAGACATTTTCATATCAATAACTGCCACTTGATCAAAATCCCCTCTCTTAATCATTCTTACAATTCAAACTAATAGCCAACATGTACACCTCCTACTGTTGACGTTGCTGTAAATTATTTGGCTTATGAATCGTAGTAGTTGCTGAGGTTTGCGGAAACTAAACAGCTTTGAACCACGCTCATGGCTATAGTTACATCCAATTAAAAATTTGAATTATATAAATAATAAAAAAGCTGGTGATAAGCGAAATTTAAACACTCAGCACCAGCTTTTAGCTAAAATCAATTAATAATTAAAAGTATAACTCAAACCAAAGGTACGCCCTTGTGCCCACATACTAGACACAGGTGAAAAGGTAATTTCTGACTGTTGGCTATAAACCGTGCGATAGTCTTTATTCCACACGTTATAAATTCCAAAATCCACCCGCCCCTTATAAGCTGGAAAATTCACTAGGGCGTTCATAATCGCATAACCCTGTATTTTTAGGGGGCTTACCATGTTAAATAACCAATAAAGATTTTATATCCATAATAGTAATGACTACTATTTACATTCGTAATGATAATGAATACTATTTGCATCAATATTAATACTTACTAATTGGGAATAACAATGCGCTTGTCACACTTCAGTCTTTGCTTCCTTACAACAGCAATTTGTAGCCATCTTTATGCCGATGGTTCAATTAAAACAACTACTGAATCACAAAATGCTGAAGCTAAACTTCCGACAATTGTGATAACAGCGACACGTACACCCAAAAGCATTTCTGAAATTGCGGGAACAGTTCAAACCATTTCTGCTGATGAAATTGCGCAACAGGCTGGTCCAGGTCGTAAAGTTGCAGATGTTTTGGCACAACTAATTCCATCTTTAGCACCAAGCAGTGGAACGAGTAGTAATTATGGTCAAACTATGCGTGGACGTAATGTACTGGTGATGATTGATGGCGTATCACAAACGGGTTCACGTGATGTAGCCCGTCAGTTGAATAGTATTAGCCCAAATATGATTGATCATATTGAGGTAGTTTCAGGTGCGACCAGTATCTATGGTTCAGGTGCGACTGGCGGAATTATTAATATTATTACCAAACGTGCTGACAAGTCTAAGCCTGTTAGCTTTCAAACAAAATTAGGTGTGACATCGGCCGATAATTTCCGCGGTGACAGTCTGGCTTATCAAGTTGGCCAAACGGCTTCATTTTCAAATGATAAAGTCGACGGTTTTCTTGGCATAGACTATACCAATCGAGGCTCTCAATTTGATGGTAATGGGGATCGTATTTCATTAAGCCCTTGGCAGGGTAGCACTATGGATACCGACACTATTGATGTTAATGGTCGTGTTAACTTTAATTTAACAGATAATCAGACTCTTAGTTTTGGTGCTCAGTATTATAAAGATGAGCAAGATACAGAATATGGACCTGATTATTCTTATTTACTCACAAAAACAGATCCATCTTACAAAGCTGTCAAAGGTTGGAGCTTAGATAATCAGCCGTTTACTGAACGTTATGCTTTTAATACACAGTACCAAAATCAGGATTTCTTAGGTCAAGTTCTGAATGTGGAAGCTTACTATCGAAAGGAGAAGTCACGCTTTGTACCTTATGGTTATTCAGCTGACGGTGTTAGTGTAAAGCAAAGTCAATCAAATGTGGATTATGCAGGTATTCGTTCAACTTTACAGTCTGATCTTGTGGTTGCTGACCGTGATTTAAAACTAACTTATGGCTTAGACTACGACTGGGAAAAAGATCATCAGTGGGCGGACTACTACATGCCAAGCAATAATGGTTTAGTTTATACCCCAACTGGAGAAAAACAAGGCTCAGGACCAGATACTGAAATTCAGAATATTGGTACCTTTATACAAGGGGACTATGCAGTAACAGATCAGCTTAATATTCAAGCTGGAGTGCGTTACCAATATGTTCAAGCGGACACAGACAGCTATTTAACTGCACGTAAGCCGTATACATTAATGGCTGCAGACTCTACAGATTCAGATAAATTCCTGTTTAACCTAGGTGCCGTCTATAAACTCACTGATGCTCAGCAAGTTTATGCTAACTTTTCACAAGGCTACAGTTATCCAGATGTGCAACGTGTATTACGTGATGTTGCAGCATATACCTTAACTACGTCTGGTATTGCTCCGATCACTGTGAATAGCTATGAACTAGGCTGGCGCTTGAACCAAGATAAAGGTTTAAATTTGGGCCTAACAGGTTTTTATAATACTTCTGATAAAGTCGTTCAATTTAACTCGGATCGTTCTGTAAATGTTGTTGATACCGACCAGCGAGTTTATGGGGCTGAAGCAACAGTAAGTTACCCATTCATGGAAAATTATAAGGTAGGTGGGACTTTAGGTTATACAAGAGGCCAGTACAAGGATGGAGCCAATAATTGGCATGAGTTAAATGCTTTTGCAGTTTCACCAATGAAAGGTACGTTGTTTGCCGAATGGAATAATACGGAAGGCTATGGTGTACGTGCTCAAATGCTTGCAATCAAAGGAACTGATAAAGCTTATAAAGACGATCTAGAGTTAAAATCAGCTGGACTGAGTGATAGTAATAGCGCAGCAGAGATTAAAGGTTATACCACCATGGATGTATTAGCACATTTCCCTGTGGCGAAAGGTCGTATGGACTTTGGTGTCTATAATCTATGGGGAAATCAATATAAAACTGTATTCGCTCAACAAGCAGCAGTAACCAATGCTAACTCCTTATTAGCAATCCCAGCCGAAGGTCGTACTTTTGTACTAAGTTATACTATAGATTATTAAATTTAGGACCCAGAGGAACTGTTCTAAATTTTCTAAAATCAACATAATACGCCTTATTATTTAATAAAAAGCCCAACCCTAGTGTCTGGGCTTTTTTAATGATTTGTCACGTTTAACGGTTAATTATCAATCATTTTTTCACAATTTCATGTAGCCTCTCTTATTCTACTTAGAGAGAAATACAGATATTAAAATTCGACTTTTTTTAACAGTCTGATTTAGGTTTTCCCAAAAAACTTGCCCCTCATTCTTTAATCGATCATGGATTAAGATGGCATGTAAGAGCATATGATTATGAAAAATGATGCTGTATATCAAACTGGTCCTGACTATTCGAGATAAAAAAATTAAGTTGTTGATTTATTATATTTTACTGTACTCTCATTTCTAATCCATTTAGTCCATCACATTGCCGATAACTTCCACAGCGTGAGTAAAATTCATTTCGATAACAATGATATAGAACTGCTGTTTTTTCTAGCATCTTTATTTTTTTCTGCGCTTGGTAAGCAATATCTTCTGCAATATACGCATAAGATTTTACATTTTCATCCGGTTCACCCACAATTTTACTGGCAGTTGAATTTTCAAAAATAAAATAACTCATCATGCGCATAACAGCTCTGAAATGCCCTTGCCCCAGCACATGTTTTTCACCAAATAAAATATGCCAGCCCAGATCAGAGTCATCAGCATCATAATAAAGCGCCAGCCGATCACGCTTGGCTTCATATATCTCAAGATAACCAACGTCTGTATGTTCAATCGTAATAATAAATAACCGCTGATGATCATCACAAATCATCTTTTCAAAATAAACTGCCAGTTCAAGCTCTGGTTTATTTAGCTGCCACTGGGGAATCACATGAGGTTCATGCATCCATTTATACAATAATGGAAAATCCTCTGGCAGTTGCACAGCCCTTAATCCATAGGCTATTCCTCTTTCCTCGTAATGGAACTCATCCAACAGCTGTGAAGATAATGTCATCATAAATATTTACTCAATTCAATTTCATGCAGATGCAGTAAAGTGGTAATAATCCTGTGCTGAATGTTCGCTGAAAAACTGGTCCCGTTTCTGCCGTTCTTGGATTTCCATTTGCTGAAACTGCTCGAGATGATGACGGGCAATATCTGAATTCAAAATAAATACACCATCGGCATCTCCAACCATTAAGTCACCAGAGGAAATACAGGTATCTCCCATCTGTATTTGCTGGTCAAACTCCACTACACACTCTCCCTGCTGACGTGTAGTTAGACAACTGACCGATGAAGCAAAAACGGGGACCTTCATGTTTCTTAAAGCAGTTACATCCGTTACAGCACCCAATATCACTACAGCGGCAAGCTGATGATATATGGCAGCGCGATGTCTCTGTTCTCCCCAACAGGCACGATGTTCCAACTGACGTGCATCAATGACCAGTACATCACCCGGTTGGCTGTTCAGCAAAGCTTGACGCAGTGCCATACCATTGACTGAATGCAATGTAGCCGTACGCACTCGGCCCACAGCATGCCCAATTTGGTTAATCGCATGAATCTGTGGTAAATGCCCTTGGTCCAATACATGACCAATGGTTGAACTGGCAATACCTGCATAGCTCTGGATTAAATTATTTAACTGGTCTTGCATGAGTATTGACCTCTGTGTTTATCCTGTCTCAGTAATGGACAGCTTGCACAATATTCTTTCTGTGCTTCAGGTAACTGAAAATAAAAGCAGCATTTTTTACGTTGGTAGGTGGTGGACGATTGCTGCCGACTCTGATCCAGTAAATAAAATGGGTTCTGTTTTAGACCCAGATCAGCTGCAGGTAAATCTATCAAAAACTGCCGTTGAAACTGGATACGGCTGAGTAAGGCTTGGTTCCCTCCTTTTCTGTTCATCATGTCGTAAAATTGCAGAATCCGTAATGCAGTATTTTCCCACAACAAAAATTTCTGTACTTTCCCTGTACGGGCGAGGACATCAAACAACTTTTGCAGGTCATCCAGTATGAATCGCACATATCCTTCAAAAGATTGCTGTTTTCTACTGATTCCATGCTGTAATTGAGGCAGATTAATCAGGTGCAGTGTTCTGTCCCAATACCAGTCAGGAGGCAATACTGTGGAAATACAGGATAAGTCCCATGGCAAATCAATTTCCTCAGAAGCCAAGGCATAAAAATATGGAAATAACAGAGGAACAGCCCAATATTTAATGAACATGGATGTAGTGCAGGTTAAACTCACTGCACCCACGCGGGAACCAAAATCATTTAATGCTGTCAGACATGCAGAGGGATTTAGTAGATCTGTAAAACTCAGTATCTGCTGATCTTCTACAGGCAGCACATCAAATTGAATATTCAAGCGTTCAGCCAGCAACTGCCTAAGTACTGGTATATTAGATTCTGTCATTTTAAGATCAGACTCAATATTCAATACTGCAATCTGTGACTGCACACCTGAGTTTTCTCTATTCATGAAATTAAACAACACTCCTGAATACATTCGGCACAGTTCCCATACTGCTTGGCATACTTCCCACCCGATTATCTTGCTCAAGTAGCGGACGGATCAGTTGCTTATATGGCCACAACTCACTATCAAACAGGATGTGCTTTAATTCAGCGCGGGCTGTATCCGTAAATGGCACATCATCCAGCGCTTGCTGTAACTGCTGTGCCAATACGCGCCATAAATCCGCCGAGTCAATCTGATAGAACTCTGCAACAGTTTCCAAGATACTCGCCAGATTGACCTGTATACCGAGTGTTTGCAGATAGAGAATCAAACTTTTCACACTGTCGTGATACAGCGTAATACGAAAATCATGTGGACTCAGGTAATCCGGATCAGGCAGACCCTGCTGCTGCATCCACGGCTGATAAATACGGACAGAATCATGGTCACGAAGCATGAAACCAGCGAATTGCCCGTGTTCTAGTACAATACAAATATTTTGGCCGTGAATTTCGCCCATCAGACCAAGGCGGAACAGGCGCAAATTCACCTCAAAGAAATCACGGCATAATGCAGCAAAAGTATTGCAGATATGCTGTGGTGTGATCGTTAAATTCTGCCATTTGAGAATCAAATCAAATACACATCCCTGCCCATCCATCAGTTGCCCTAAGCTAGCCATAGGAATAATCTGATAAGGTGCTTGTAACAACTCAGCAGGAATTCTACGGCGCTGTGCAGCGAGATGCATCGGCCGTTCATTGAACAGCATTAAATTATCTGGCGTTAAATTATCCTGTTGCTCTGGAAGATAAGCCCACCATTGATTTTCATCGCATAACCACAGACGTCTTTTTAAGACATCATCTTTTTGCTTAGCAAGCTGCAATAGTTGCTGATTCTTTTGCCCATTGATCATTTTTACAATTGGTAAAAAACGCAATGAACCCAAAGACTTAACTGCAAGTGGTAATTTTAGACTATCCTGTGGCTTTGTCGCTGAAAGAAGACTTCTTAGTGACGAACTGGCGTACCAGCCGCTAGACTGGAACGCTAAGGGGATAATATCCTTATGGCGCAACTCTTCAGAAAATTTGTCAGACAGCACATGCTTGAACTGCCACACATGTAGGGGAATCGCCAAATAATTATCCCCTAGCGCTTTTTCATCACACTCCTGTTTTAACATCAGGAACTGTTCCGCATTCAGAAAAATACGAGCAGGTTGCTGCCTGCTGATCTCAGTAACATCCTTTCCATAGACCAACTTTTCTTTATTTACTGCGACCCAATGAACATTCATATCCTGAGCAAATTCAGGACTGAAATACTGATATTCATCGGGACTAAAACCGTCCTTTAATTTAGCTAGCGGATGATAAGGTCGATCCCGCAAAGCAGCATACTGCTCCAACTGTATAAATAAGTCTGCGGGATGCTGCGTTAACCATTCTGAGAAGGACAATTGATGTTGCTGAGACAATTCTGCATGCAACATTGCCTGTTTTAAATCTGCACGAAAATCTGCCAGTTTTGATGTATCAGCAGAGTTGAAGCAGTGTAATTGCTGCATGAAGTCAAATAGCTGCAATGCACTTAGTTTCTGAACATGATAATCCTGTGCTTCGTCCAAGCTAAGCTTACAGATTGATGCTCCAACATACATCTGCCAACGCTGTTTCAAACCCTGTTTCAGCGGTAGAATCAAACACTCAGTCTGTGCAGAATTAAATAAAACTGCAAAATGCTCTCCAGCTGTATAACTGTCAAAAATTGTTTCAAGTCCACGCTGAAACCTTTGTCTACATAGTCGTTGAGCTTCATCCTTTGTTAGGATCTCCGATTCTGAAATATATTGCTCAGCAAGTAGACTATTAACCAAATCCATCAATATCTCCTGCCCTGAAACGGCAGGTGAAAACACCATGGTATTCATTTATTTATTCCCCTAAACAGGCTGACGGAAATGGAACAGAGGGTTATTTACATAACGCATCTGTACATCACCATCACCGAATAAGCGGCGGCGGGTTAGCGATTCAATACAATATTGCTCTGCAAAGACATCAAACACAGCATAGCGTGACTGGTGTTTGGGATATTGCTGCTGAAAATGATGAATAATATCTGCTGCTTTTTGCCAGAAGACCTGTTCACTAAAGTCAAGCTGCTGTTGTAGTGTTATCGCGATATCACTCAATGCAACAAAGAATAGACAAGCGCAACTAAAATCCCGCACTGCATTTAGGTCATTCGTGAGGATAAATGACATACGATTAGCTTTCGCATGTTCTGCGGGTAATGCATGCAAGACCGGAAAAGCTTCTGGATGGGTCAGATGATCAGGGCTGAAGCGGACCCCATCATGAAAATCCTTTAAAATGATTCGTACTGGCCAGCCATTACGATGAACCAAAATAATATTTTGCCCATGCGATTCAGTTCCAATTCCTTCAGCAAAGAGTAAATATAGAATTGGCTGAATGACCACAGACAGCAATTGCCCAACCCATGCATCCACACCATACTGATCCAGCCAAGTTGCGATCAGTAACTTCCCATCCTTCTGGACATGACCAATTCCATTCAGAGGAATAGCATCTTCACCAGATTTTAGATACTGCTGAACACTTTCACGCCACAGACTGGCAATAGTTCCATATGCCTGTTTGGCATGTGATTCAGGTAGACGAGTGAAATCCACTGCTGAGGCATGTACTTCACCAAGAATATCAAAATCCAATTTTTGGGCAATTTCACTGTTCTTTTTTAAACCCTGTAGCCAATCTGTAATTAACGGCCCATTCATTGCTGTATGTGTCGCCAATATCCGTGAACTTGAGGTATTTGTCAGACTCATGGACAATTTGATATAAGGCTTTTCAGGATGTTGTAAATTGGTCAGTGTTCTCAGTGACTGCTGAGCAATATAGGCATATTCGCCTCGTCCCAGATAAACAATCTTCTGTTCAGCAATTTCCTTAAAGAACACATGCACAATAGTATTTTCCCATTGCCATGGATGAACGGGTAACCAAATATACTCATCTGCATTTTTTTGCTGACCCAAAACCTTTGTAAACTCTTGCTGATCCTGTTCAGTCAACTGCTGCTGCAGGAAATCATCCGCATTTAAATGACTGGATGCATTATGGGAAAATATGGACTGATGTACTGCAATCCACACTAGATGGATAGGTTGTGCATATTCCACCCCATATTTCAGATTATCCTGCAGGTTAAAACCCACTCGGGATTTATAGCAAGGATGATAGGGATGACCATCCATCAGATAGGTTTCCAGCACATCATAACTATATTGTGCTGCTGGTAGTGGATATTCATTCTGGCAGTGCTGAGACTGCACATCATGAATAAAAGTTCGCTTCAACTCACTGATAAAACCATCAATCTGGGCTGCTTGTGGAATACTTCGGATGACCTCATCAATCACCAAATTCAACTGCGCAACCGTTTTCTGTCCCTGATGATCCTCACGGATGACATCTGTAGCATTCATGCGTACTAGGCCAAAACTGAGATGTCGCTGTCCTGCAGCTACATAACGTACCGATTGCCCTTGTGAATTGATCACATCTATATAAAAAACACCATCCTTAAACTGGGCTGGAATCACCTCTTCATAAATCAATGCCTGTAGCAATTGTTTGATCACACGCTGTTCAACTTTTTTCATCGTGGATTGATCAGGTTGCTGCCACGCCAAAGTGCTTGTATTCACAGAATATGTGGTCGTGGAAAGTGCTGGATGTAAATTGCCCATTATTTTTACCTTTATTGATTTTGGACCAAAACGTCCGCTTGCTTTTGACTCGGAAACTTCCATGCCGCGGGTAATGCCAACAGCATCACGCCTGCACAGATCAAAAACAGTTCCCGTATCGCATGAATTTGAGCAATTGCGAGTTCTGGTGAATATGGAATATTGTGTGTACGAATTTGCAGATAGAGTGCAGCAACCACGACAGCAATTGCAGCGCAAATCCGGCGCAGTAAGTTATTAACAGCGGCCCCCTGAGTCACCAGTTCTTGATCTTCCAGACTATTTAACCCAGCTGTTGTCGCTGGCATATAGGACAAGCCAAATCCCAGCCCATGCAAGATCATACAAAACATCAGCGATATAACATGTGTACCAGGAATCAGTGCCAAACCAGCAAATGCAGCAACAGTCAACAGAAGACCAAAACAGATTAATTGCCGGGCGCCATGTTGATCGAGATATTTACCCGCCCATTGACTACATAGACTGGTGGTCAGCGCACTGCTCATCAGGATCAGCCCTGTCCACACTGGACTGAGCTTTAAAGTATTTTGTAACAGTAGTGGAATCAGGAGTAAGGTAATGAACAGTCCGATAGTATGTACAACTGAAATAATGACACTGTAGTTAAAACCACTACTGGTAAATAGTTGCCAGTCAATTAAAGCATTGGGCTTATTACGACTGAACCAGAAAAAGCCACAACATGCCGCAATGCCTGTACTGAACAACAACAGAAACTCAGACGTTTGGATGTCACTCAACTGCTGGATTTTGCTCAAGCTGAGCAGCAACGCTACAATGCCCACAGCAAGCAGTACAAAACCCCTCCAGTCAAAACGTAACAATCTCAAATTAGTCTGCTGTGACGGCAACCACCGTAACCCCATCACCAATGCACAGATCGCCAGCGGAACATTCAATAAAAATAACACCTGCCAGTTCCACCACACCAAAACCAGTGCACCCAGCATGGGTCCGCATGCCAAAGTCAGCATGATCATGGCACCCCATAGTCCTGTAGCAGCACCCCGCTGCGCAGGCGGAGTTACCATAAATATAATTCCCAGAGACAATGGGATCATTAATCCACTTGAAAACCCTTGTAAGGCACGAACCAGCAGTACAGTTTCAAAATGCCCCGCAAAAGCACCATATAGCGAGCTCAAGCCAAAGACTGTGAGCGCAGTCAGATATACCTGACGTTTACCAAATCTCTTACTCAAATAACCTGTAAGCAATAGACTCAGGCTCATACTCAGCAGAAAAATAACCATGACCCAGCTAACTGCTGTTTCATTAATCTGGAAATCATGCATCAACTGAGGAATAGCGGGGTTAAAACTACTGTTGTTTATACTGACCGTGCCAGTTCCCAACATCACACAGATCATCACCCAACGTTGTAACCCTGAAGATTCAGTATTTTCTGTCTGCAACAGTGGTTGTGGCTGTTCAGCCATCTCCTGTCCCCTGTGTTATTTGCTCATGACTTTTAAATACTGATCATCGGTTTTCCCAGAGGGACGCGGCATGACTGTATTTGTTCGGGAATTATTTATCTTGAATTCAGTCGTCAAGGCCTGACTATCTAGCTGAAAATCCTGAAAGCCTTGTTTCCCATCTACATCAAAATAGTTTTCTTTCAGAATCTGATTGGCAATCCGTGCGGAACGAAATGCACCCAAGCCCAAATCTGGAGTCCCAACGCCATGGTGTTGGAGACTGGTATTTTGTATATAGATTTCACCATCCCCTTGATACTCCAGTTGATGATGCTCACTAATTTTCCAGCGTTGCTGGGTATCTAATACAATCCCGTCATTTAGCTTATTCAGGAATGTCTGTGCAGGATATTGATAACCCGTTGCTGCAATCACAGTACTTGCTCGGAGTTTCAAAATCTGCTGTTGCTGAATCTGTAAAAATTCAAGTTGAATATTATTCGGACCATGTAACTGTGCATTCTCCAACTGGTAGTTGCCAGCAATAGTCACACAGGTATCCGCTTGCCCAATACTACGGTGATAAAGGCGTTCATAGATTTCCTGAATAGTTCTGCTACTGATGCCCTTGTACAAGTGGGCTTGTGCAGTTGGCAGAGTATCCTTGAGAGCTTCTGGTAAATGGTAGAAATAACGCATGTAATCTGGACTGAAGCTTTCCAGACCCAATGGTGTATTTTCCATGGGTGAAAAACCTGCGGAGCGAGTCAACCAATATAAATGGAATCTAGGCTTGCCTGTTTCTGATGAAATCTGCTGATCAAATAAATCAATAAAAATTTCCGCCGCAGACTGACCAGAGCCAATGAGTACGACATTGCCAGAAAGATTATCGGCACACTGCTGTAGATAGTTGGAAGAGTGCAGACAAGATGCGGTTTGTTCTGAAATTGTTTGTAAGGGCTTGGGTAATCGCGGCACCGTTCCCACCCCCAATACCAGTTTACGGGTCTGATGAATGGACAATCGTCCACACTGTTCAGCAATTACCTGAAAACCTCCAGAGATTGGAGCAACGTCTACCACTCGCTGACCAAAATGTAGATCATGCAACTGTTGTACGACCCACTGGCAATAATGGTTATATTCTTTGCGTGGAATATACAGATTCTCACGAAAGTAAAACTTATAGAGGCGTTGCTGTGCCTTTAAATAGTTCAGAAAGCTATAAGGGCTTGTCGGCTCAACCAGACTGACCAAATCGGCCATAAAAGGGACCTGCAACATCGCACCGGGTAGCTGTAATCCTGCATGCCAATCAAAATTTTCCCGTTTTTCAAAGAAACAATACTTCAATGAAGCATGCTGATTCACCAACGCAGCAAGACTTAGATTAAAGGGCCCCAGACCAACACCGATGAAATCAAGCATAGTCGGCCTCCTCAATAACTTGTCTAACATAGAGTGGATTTTTTAAATCAACATAGATTGATTGCTGAGAAATATCAGCTTGTAACTCATCCAACTCATACAGACGTGTCATCATATTGCCTTTATAAGGAAAAGTTTCATGATGTAAAACAGTCTTTAATAAATTGCTTTCAGGATATTTCTGATAGGCCTGCAACAGGTAGGATTGCAGCATTTCAATTAATTGTTGCTCCTGAACGGCGCCAGTCATACCTATGGCATTAATCAGACCGAATAAGGTATTACCAATAAAGTAATAACGGAAACGTTCATCCACCAGTGACAATGAGCACACTGCCTGACCATCAGTTGCCAATGTCGGATAATGTTTCAAAATTTCTGTGGCAAGCTCACGGATATAGTAAAATCCTTGATTATCCCTAAACCATACTGTTTTAGGCATACCCTGTTCCAGTTCAATCAAGGTATTCTGTTGGTGTGCCTCAAAAGCCATTCCATATTCATGATACAACTCCATCAATGGCAGAATGGTCATTTCTAGGAAGCGATCAAACCATAGCAAGGCAACTTGCGACTGAGACTGACCTGTTTGTTTTGAAATATCTGCAAAAATTTCACTGAAACGATTTTTTGCCAATACAGGATGATCCTGACACAATGAAGCAATACAAGTCACATCATCACTGACCTTAAATGGATTTTCACGCAAAATACAGATGGTTTCATCTAGTACTTGACCATCAAATTTCAATGCAATCCAAGCAGGATCACTCAAAGCCTGAAGGTTCGGATTTCTCTGCCTAAATTCACTTAGACAATCATCATGCCACAGCTGATAACTCAACAAACCACGGTGGCACTCCTTATACAAATTGACCCGAACTGAATTAGTCACAGCCACAGTCATTGATGCCTTGAACATCCAAGGTGATTGCTCACTGTACAATGTACGTACTGAAGTTGTTGCCTTGACATCCCAGCCTAATGCGCCAAAATCAATCAATTTCTCTTCATGTAAAAGCTGTTGATACCAATCCTTATCTTTTAGATAACGTGCCTGCCATGGATGTAAAGGCAACAAGGCATAATCAGGGAATTGGGCTATTTTTGCGCGGTGAAACGTATTGAAATATGGTTCTAAATCATGTTTGAACTGGGTGGGAATATCAATTTTATGTGCATTGTCCGAAGCAATATGCTCTGGGTGCACATATAGAAATTGCATTTTGAAGGTATTCTGTGTTTCAGGTGAAAAAATCTTCCAGTCATCCTGTACAAAACCCTGACGACTTTTTGGTGAAGGATGCATGCTGTGACCAAGTACCAATGCCTGTTCACTCTGAATAAAATTTTGTTGTTTTGCTATAATCTGATCAAAATCTGGTTCACGATGACTGAGAAATTGCTGCAGTGCTCTGTGACTCTGAATCCAACATTCCAGCAATGAAGATGCATCAAGTTGCTGAGCTTTGGATTGTTCAATTAAATTTTCCAGTAGATTTGACGCAATATTTACAGGGCTAAGTGCCAAATATTGACCTTCCCGCTCGACCCATGGCAAGTCAGCAAAACGGTGCCGCCCCACCTGACTGAAATATTCAATCGGTGCATAAAGAAACCCATTGACTGCGTGTAAAGGGATACTTAGTAAAACTTTACCCTTACCTCTTTCTATTAAATGAGGAGATTGTTCTGTTAAAGAGAGAAAACGTCCATGACCTGTTTCTTGTAAATATGAGTTCACTAAATGCTGCAAGGCAATTTTATTTGTGATTGATCTCATCAGGATTACTCTGTGGAGGGATAAATACCTATGGAGAATATCCACATTTAATTGCAAATACAAATGATAATTATTATTATTTACATTCAATATTAAAAAATTACATTAACTTAACAACTCTTCATTTTTTTCACACAGTAAAATCAATTCAAATCACTCAAACTAAAAAATTCAACCTTGAATTTCCCAACATACTGATTAATATAAAATTGAATCAGATAAATCTATCTTAATTAAATGTGATATAAATCTCAGTTATTTTATGATTTTTAACAAAATAAACAGAAACTTAGCCTCCTCAATGCTTTCTTCTTGTTCCTGAATAAAGCTAACCACCTAGTTTTACCTCTGCTCGATGCAGGTGTAACGGGCATTGTGTTTCCGCGCATTGAAAATGCTCAACAATCACAAGAAGCCGTGAACTATTGTCACTATATGGCGCTTGGGCAAAGAGGATTGAATTCGACAAGGTTAAATCGATATGGCATTGACGATTTAGCTAGTTTTGTTCAACACGCAGTAAATAAAACGGTTGTCGTTGCTATGATTGAAAGCTTAGAAGGACTAGAACAACTTGATGAAATTTTAAAAGTCGAAGGCATCGATATTATTGAAGGTGCTGCTAACCTTTTTCAGTCGATGGGAATGTCGTGGCAAAGCAGCCATTCAAAGGTCAAAGAGAAAGACACCTATTCCCTAATTCATTGAATAAATTTCAAATATATTATTTTTAAGCAATTAATAATATTGTTAATTACAATGATTCTTATTTATAATTCGCTCAATTTAAAATCACTCTCAGGGCGAGATAATGGGACATAAGATAAAAAGTAATAAACTTTTTACAAGAAAGTCTGAAGTTAAAAATATTATTCCACTTCTTTCACTTGGCGGAGCCATTTTCCTTTCAAACTCAGCATTTGCAGCTTCACCTGCTGAAACTACAGAAACAGAAAAGAAACCAGAAGCACTCCCTACAATTACAATTACTGCTTCACGTGCAGATGAACTCTCTACCTCTGCCAAACAAGTCACCAAGTTAGATGAAAAACAAATTGAACTTTTAAGAAATGGTTCATCTGGAAGTATTGCGACTGTTTTAGCGAAAGCCGTACCGGGCCTATCGGACTCAAGCCGAACTATTACCGATTATGGTCAAACCTTACGTGGTCGTAATGCCCTCATCTTGGTCGATGGCGTGCCAATGAACCTTACTCGCGATACATCACGCGGACTTTCAGCAATTGATCCTGAAAGTATTGCGAACATTGAAGTGATTCGCGGCAGTAACGCAATTTATGGCGGTGGTGCTGCGGGTGGAATTATTTCAATTACCACAAAAGCTGCGGGTGGTGAACCTACAGCAAAAACCGTTATTGGACTACAAACGCCTTTAACGAATTTCCGTTCTGATGCTTTAGGCGGAGATATTCACCAATATTTCACAGGCAGCTTTAACGCCTTTGATTATGCATTCGATTTTGGTTATCAACGTATTGGTAGCCCATACGATGCAAGTGGTGACCGTGTTGCACCTGAACCAAGTCAGGGCGACCTTTATGATTCCGATGGCTACAGCGCAGGCGGTAAGCTGGGTTACCATATTGATGACAATCAATATCTACAATTTGCTGCAAACTACTATAATGCAGAGCAAGACTCGGATTATGCATCTGACACAAGCGTTAAGAATACCCCTGCTGGAACTGTACCAGCCAAAGCGATTAAAGGCTTAAAGCTTAAAGACCAGACTAAAAACAAAAACCAGATCTACAATTTGACTTATAACCATAAAGACTTTTTTGGCAATAAAGTTGAAGCTCAAATTTATTACCGCGACTTCTTTACCCGTTTTTCACCATTTGATGCACGTGTTCCTGAAACTCAAGTCAGCCCACGTGGTGGACAAGTGGATCAGGTATCTCAAGAAAATAACGTACTCGGTAGCCGTTTAACTGTAACCACACCTCTTGAGTTTTTAGGCGATACCTCATTGGTTTGGGGTGGAGATTTCAGCCGCGAAAAAAGCGAAATGCCTTTAGATATTTTCGATCATGACATTTATGATCAATCTGGTGGCTTAGAGTTTGTAAAAACTGGCAAGCTTACTTATTTACCAGAACTCACCACGCAAAGTGTCGGTGGCTTTGTACAGTTAAAACACCGCTTTAATGACCAATGGTCGGCTGAAGCTGGTACGCGTTATGAAGACAGCTACGCGCAAATTGATAGCTTTATTCCACTATCACAACTTGATCCTAACACACAATCATATAAGCCTAACCCTTATGTATATCAAGGTGGAAAAGTAAAAGCTGATGCATGGTTGTACAATGCTAATATGACTTTCTCACCAAATGACCAAAACTCTATTTATGCATCATTTAACCAAGGTTTTCAATTACCTGATGTTGGTGTAATTATTCGTAATGCAAATAACACAGATAAGAAAAAAAATTATGAATTATCATCTTCATTTTTAGAACCTGTAAAAGTTGATAACTATGAGTTGGGTTGGAAAGGAAACTTCAATAACTTCTCATCAAGCTTAGCAGTGTTCCACTCTACTTCTGATCTTGGCGCTGTTCAACCAGAGAGTAATAGTTTGGTTATGCTTAGAACCAAAGAGAAAATCACTGGTGTTGAAGCAACTTTTGACTATCTTGACGATGCTAAGGTTTGGGGAACTGGTGGTAGCGTTACGTGGATGAAAGGTCGTGAAAAACCACAAGACGGCGCTGAACAAGACATGACAGGCTTCCGTATTCCACCATTAAAACTGACAGCTTACGTTTCTTATAACCCAACTGAAACTTGGACCAACCGTCTACAAGCCACTTATTTCGGCTCAGAAGACTACCGCTTAAATGGCAAAAATAGTTTTGGTCGCTATGATGTAAAAACTTATACAACAGCAGATTTAATCAGTAGCTTTGCACTTAACAAAAAAGACACTGTGACAATTGGTTTAGAGAACATGTTTAACCGTAAGTACTATCCTCTCTATAGCCAATTACTAAGATCTGGTAATAACACTAGCCATTTGGTGGCAAATGGCGCAACGCTTAAAGTGACTTATAATCACAAGTGGTAATCAAAACTGACATAGAATCATTCACAAAAAAGGAGATCAGCGTGATCTCCTTTTTTTTACTAAAAAAATAAAGTTTTATCTTCTTTCCTTTATTAGCTAAATGCCGACTATCGGAACTCCCCTAGCTTTCCACTAGAAATTTTGTTAACTTGATTTTGTTACATATTCAAAATTATGTAGTTTTACCAATATTTTTAATGGGGCAAGTCAGAATGGACATCTCACACCGCGAAATTTACGCGCTTGTAGACATTAATAACTGTTATGTCAGTTGTGAGCGACTATTTGACCCCAAACTTATTGACGTGCCAGTTGTCGTGCTTTCCAATAATGATGGATGTGTTGTATCACGCAGTGAAGAAGCAAAAAACATGGGGATAAAGATGGCAATCCCATGGTACCAAATTGAAGAAGAAGCTCTCCAAGCAGGCGTACATGTCTATTCAAGTAACTACACTTTATATGCTGAGATGTCTCGTCGCTTTTTTTCGGTTTTAGGTGAATTCTTCTCACCCGATGATTTAGAGGCTTATTCAATTGATGAATGCTTTATCCGTTTAACCCCTTATCTTCAAACTCTAGATATTCATTCTCATTGTGCCAAAGCAGTAGAAACCCTAGAAAAATGGTTAAGCTTACCTTGCTGTATTGGCATCGGATATTCAAAAACTCAGGCCAAGTTAGCCAATCACTATGCTAAAAAAATTAAAAGCTTTAATGGAATTTGTAATTTCACTACCTTAGATCCCCTACTGCTTGAAGACCTCATGCAACAAACTTCCGTCAAAGAAGTGTGGGGAATTGGCTACCAATTGGTCAAACAATTACGAAGCTATGAAATTTATTCATGCCTAGACTTAACTTTTGCCAATGAACACCATCTCGCAAAAGCTTTCTCTGTGGTTATAGCACGTACTATTCGTGAGCTAAAAGGCCAATCCTGTATCCAACTTGATGATCCTGCCATCTTAACAAAACGAATTTTAGCATCACGAAGTTTCGCTCAAGCTTTATCCAGCATTGAGATTATTAAACAAGCGCTTATCTTTCATCTCAATCGTGCTCATCGGCGTTTAATGAAACAAGAACAGCTGTGTGCCTGTATTCAAGTCATGCTTTATGAAAAAACAGATAAACCACCTTATAAAAAAGCATCATCTCAAGCGATAGGTTTAACGTATGCAACAGATGATCTATGCATATTAACTAAAGCAGCAATGCAACAAATTGATGTTTTATATAAAGAAAATAAAAAATATATTAAGATTGGAGTCTTATTTTGTGGTTTGCATGCCCGTCAACATCACATTGATGACTTATGGCAACCTCTTGAGTTGATTCAGCAAAGACAACAACTCATGAAAACCCTAAGTACGGTTCGTAATCGATTCGGCAGTCATTATCTACAAGTCGGTTATCATTCCCGTAGTCCATCTTGGCATATGAAACAATGTCACCGTTCAAAAAACTATCTAACTCGTTGGAATGAGCTACTTGTAATTGGAGAAAATTCTACAGCCGTTACACAAAATACATGAACTGTTTTTGTCAATTCAGTTTAAAATGAGCTTCATTAAATTACCTGAAATTTTGTCATTTTTTAACATTGCTAAATCATCGCAAAATTTACAATATATAAGCCGAATTTGGTATACCCTTTCTGCGACAATTAAAACAAATTATAAAAAAATTGTAGAAACATATGCCATAATAAGCAAACTTTGCAGACATCTTGCAAAGAATATTTGCAACTTTAGAGCTGGAGCAATCTGAATGAGTTCGACCATTTTGGTGATTCATGGACCGAATTTGAATTTGCTGGGAAAACGCGAACCAGAAGTATATGGTCATCTTACCTTAGGTGATATTAACCAACAACTCGTTATCCAAGCTCAAAACGCATCAATTACATTAGATACTTTTCAAAGCAATTGGGAAGGTGCCATTGTTGACCGTATCCATCAGGCACAAACCGAAGGCGTAAAACTTATTATTATTAATCCTGCGGCCCTCACCCATACTTCCGTTGCTCTACGCGATGCCTTACTCGGCGTTGCCATTCCATTTATTGAAGTACATTTGTCGAATGTCCATGCAAGAGAAGCATTTAGACATCATTCATATTTATCCGATAAAGCAATTGGCGTGATCTGTGGTCTTGGTGCAAAAGGTTATAGTTTTGCACTCGATTACGCTATTGAAAAAATTCAACCATCTAACCCAAACTAGTTTAGGAATAGTCGCCCATGGATATCCGCAAAATTAAGAAACTCATCGATTTAATGATTGAGTCTGACTTGCAAGCGATTGAAGTTAAAGAAGGTGATCAATCAATCGCTTTAACTCGCCGTAGTCCAGTCGTTGCTGCGGCTGGTGTAGCACTTCCGGCAGCTCCTGTTGCAGCAGCACCAGTTGCAAAAACACCACGCGGAGCAGTTGAAACTTCTCCAATGGTTGGCGTGTTCTACGCTGCTCCAAGCCCAGGCGAAGCACCATTTGTTAAAGTAGGTCAAACTGTATCTGCTGGTGAAACTTTGGGTATTATTGAAGCAATGAAAATCATGAACCCAATTGAAGCAACTCAAAGTGGCGTGGTTGAAGAAATTTTAGTGAAAAATGGCGATGTAATCCAATTCGGTCAACCTTTATTCCGTTATCGCGCGTAATTACCTCGGGGACGTCTATGTTGCAAAAAGTTTTAATTGCAAACCGTGGTGAAATCGCTTTACGAATTACCCGGGCTTGCAAAACATTAGGAATCAAGACTGTTGGTATCTATTCAGATGCTGATAAAGATTTGATGCATTTACGTTTTGTTGATGAAGCAGTATGTATTGGTCCCGGTGCAAGTAGTGATAGCTATTTAAATATCCCGGCAATTATTACTGCTGCAGAAATTACCGGTGCCGATGCTATTCATCCTGGCTATGGTTTTCTTTCAGAAAATGCTGAATTTGCTGAAATTGTAGAAAGTTCAGGTTTTACTTTTATTGGTCCACGTCCAGAACACATTCGCCTTATGGGGAACAAAGTTTCTGCGATTGTTGCCATGAAAAAAGCTGGTGTACCAACTGTACCTGGTTGTGACCATGCTGTAACCATCCACAATGCCCTTGCAGAAGCTAAAGAAATCGGTTTCCCGCTTATTGTTAAAGCGGCATCTGGTGGCGGTGGACGCGGTATGCGTATTGTTGAGCGTGTAGATACACTACTTGAATCAGTTCAAGCAGCTCAGCGCGATGCAGAAATGTGGTTTGGTGACGATACCGTTTACATGGAACGCTTCTTACAGAAACCTCGCCATGTTGAAGTGCAAGTTCTTGGTGATGGTAATGGCCATGCGATTCATTTATATGACCGCGACTGTTCATTACAACGTCGTCACCAAAAAGTGTTAGAAGAAGCACCTGCTCCAAATCTACCAGAGCAAGCTCGAGCTGATATCTTAGAAGCATGTGTTCATGCATGTCAGTTAATGCAATATCGTGGCGCTGGTACATTTGAATTTCTATTTGAAGATGGTGAATTCTTCTTTATCGAAATGAACACTCGTGTTCAGGTAGAGCACCCTGTTACTGAAATGGTTACTGGTGTTGATATTATTGAACAACAGTTACGTATTGCAGGCGGCCTAGGACTAGAGCTTCAACAAGAAGACATCAAAGTTAATGGCCATGCAATCGAATGTCGTATCAATGCTGAAGATCCAACAACTTTCTTACCTTCACCAGGTAAAATTGAAAGTTTCTATGCGCCAGGCGGTGCTGGTATTCGTTTAGATTCTCATATCTACCCAGAATATAGCATTCCACCTTACTATGACTCTATGATTGCTAAATTGATTTCTCATGGTAAAGACCGTGAAACATCACTTGCACGTATGCGTCAAGCGCTAGATGAAATGATCCTTACAGGAATTAAAACTAACATTCCTCTGCATAAAGATCTCATTTTGCAAGATAAGAGCTTCTGTTCTCAAGCAATGGACATCCATTACCTTGAAAAGCACTTGTTAAAGCAATTGGAAGAAAAGAAAAAAGCTGAAACTGCATAATAAAAAAAAGCCTCTTATACGTAAGAGGCTTTTTTTATATCCATTACTTTATGGTAGGACTCTACGTAAAGTCGCAAAACACTGCTCACCCTTAGCGGTTGAACAGAAGTTGATAGTATGGTCATTTTTCCACTGTACAAAATACTGAGAAACATCACCTGTTTGATCTTGTTTCTGACCTGAACAATCTACTTTATTATTATCAAATTTAATTTGCATCACTAAAGCAGCTAACTGTTCTTTAGGGTCATCAGATGGTTGATATTCATATAAGCCGTATGACCATTCTTGGCCACTTTTTATCACTACATCATTACTACTACGGAAGTTATAATATTCCACACATTTCTTATTATTTGGAATTTCCATTCCCCATAATCCCATAATTTCAGGACGCGTAACAATACGTATAGCATTAGGATTACTTGCAGTCCGAACGGGTTGTTCGGCTGGCTGTTGAGTAGCCGTTTCTGCCACAGCTAAACCAGAACAAGCCCACAATAATCCAATAATATAAATATTTTTCATAGATTTATTAATCATTAAACGCATGAAGTTAAGTTAGCATATTTTTTGACAAAATCACTGCCCTATAACCATATAAAAACAATATTTTTCAACTGTAACGTGCTACAACAAGTCATCAAACAATTTTATATTTACTTGCATTTTTCAATATAAATTCTTTGTTTTACATTATCTCATGCTTATGCCGTTGAAGAATCAACTTGATTAGGAAGCCACATTACAAAGCACAAACCTAACAGTACAACCACACTGGCGCACATAAAAATGAGCTCACCAGAAAGAATTTTCCAGAAATGCCCAGCCAGAACACTACCAAAAGCCACACCCAGCCCCCACATGGTACTGTAAAGAGCTTGTCCACGCCCTTGCTGTCCAGCAGAGAAGTTTTGAAAAATAACTCTCATTGCAATTAAATGAAATAAACCAAAACTAAAAGCGTGCAAACACTGTGCAAAAAGCTGACCAATAAAGTAATGTGAAAATAGTGCAACTAACATCCAACGTATGCTCGTCACTAGCAAACACACAACAACTAAACTTCGCCACGAAAAACGTTGAAAAATCTTTGAGGCAATTGAAAACATAAAAATTTCAGCAAAAACCCCCATCGCCCATAAAAATCCAATTTCAGTCGTACTGAAATTCAAAGATTTCAGAAAGTTACTATAAAAACTATAAAAAGGTGCATGTGAAAAAAGTAAAATAAATTCAATTGTGAAAAATGCAGCTACTGTCGGGCGCTTTAGTACAGGAAGTAAAGGCTTTAACTTTTTCTGTGATGTAGGTGCACCATCTGGTTCTCGAATTGTAAAAGACCAAATAAACGCTAATGAAGCAATAATTAATAATAAAATTGGAAGCGTCGAAATAGGTACTATTTCCAGAAGTGCACCAATAACAAAAACACCGACAATAAATCCAACAGATCCCCACTTACGAATTTTGCCATAAAGTTTAGCTTTTTGATCACCCAACCAAAATAAAGTAACCCCTTCAAATTGAGCTAAAATAGCATTTTGGAAGAAGCTAAAAATAAGCATGAGTAAAGCTATGGATTGAAACGTATTTGGCACTATAAAAATAGCCAACCATATACATGATTCCATCCAAGTTGCTAGCCGCACTAACAGCATTCGCTTACCAGATTTGTCGGCAATCCATCCCCATACTAAAGGCGCAAAAAAACGAGTTACAATCGCAATTGATGATAAAACACCAATTTCCTGATAATTAAACCCTTGATCTTGAAGATATAAATTCCAATAAGGCATGAACGTGCCAACAATAGAATAGTAAAAGAAGTAGAATCCGCCGAGTCTAGTTTGGATTGTAAGTGGTGGGAACAAGTTATAAACCTTAGTAGTTTAAATAGGTTAAAATTCGAGATAATTGTATATTCAAAGCATCCCAACCCTACAATTTTAACACTTTGTTTTCCGATACAAATAACTAAATTATTAATAACCAACTTCGCCTCTAAAAGCTTTTTTTATTGATAAGAAAGACTAAATGAATATAAGACAACTGTAATTTAATTTGTACAATCTGTTAACTTGTGTAAAAATACATTTAATATTCATAAGGTATTTATTCATCAGATGTTTTTTCTTATTTTTTTAATTTGTCTTTTTCTATTTTTACTTATTCTAAAACAACATTACCGTTGATCACCTTTTTACATCTATGTTTTCTTTAAAAGCTTTTACACCATCTTCAAATTAGAACAATTAAAAAATCAAATCTAAATCTCATGACTATTCGCATGAGTAACCCAATATAAAAACAGACTCAATATCAAATTCCAACACATTATTAATAAGTTACTGTAACAACTATCGTATCTGAGTAATTACCAGGTGTCGTTGAAATAGCTGTTCCTTGCGGAATTTTTCCATATACATTTGAAATTTGACTAGTGCCAGATCCTGTCTTTGCTACCCCTCCAGAACCACCCACCGTTGTTATGCCACCTGTAGCATCCCACACCGTGCTATAAGCAGCATCTTTGTATAACTGATAAGGAATGTATTGGCTGCTTCCATTGGTCATACGTCTAAATCCACCGCTTATACGATTATTGCCGTCCCCCAAGTAAATGCTATAAGGTGTTCCATTGTTACACCTTGTATTCACTGCACCTTGTGCCGTGTAATCACGACTCGTCGTACCAATATCATTGATATTGCCAAAATCTACATTTGATGTGGAATCTAATTGGCACATACTCGGTACAACATAATTAGCAGTTATAGTGGTATTGCCTGAGTCCCATCCGCCTCCGCTATCACCTTCACAGACAGTACTAGAACTTGCTTGCATATCCCAAAAAAGTTGAACCGTACCCGTATATGTCCCTTTAGGATAGGCAATAAGAGACCCTGTGCGGGCTGGGACTTTTACATTTACCGAGTAACTAATAATATTATTTGAAGCGACCGTTCTCACCGGACCATACCAGACATTTGAGCTTTGGTTGGTGGTAGAAGATCCAGCGCCACCTACAGTTGCTGTGACGGTGTAAGGTAATGAAACGCTGTTATTAGTATTTGTGGTTCCCGTAAATACGGTTTTCATGCACATATAACCTGAAATTTCAGGAGTAGTACGCCCTCCAAGACAGCTAATCGTGCCAGAGAAGTTGATGTTTGCATCACTATTAATAGTGGCAGCCGTATAAGTATACGTACTATTAGTTGTTCCTGTTACCGTACAAGCCGCATGTGCAGAGCTAAAAAATGCATATAATATAAAAAGCAAAACGGGTGCTAAAATATACTTTATGGCCAATGAAAACTTTTCACTCTTCATCCAAAAACTATGACTCGCAGTAGTTATCGACATACATAAGGCCCCAATTTTTTAGCACTGTATTGCTTATTTTCATACGCAAAATTAACTTGGCATGAGCCATGATCCAGAAGATCGACTTCAAGCTTGTTTTGCTTTAAAAGGTTTTGAATAAATACTTCACCGTCGTAGCCAACTACACCATTTTGTTGTCCATTAATGCGAACCGTATAACCCGGTAATAAAGGTGAATTCTTAGCATCAACAAGTTTCACTAATCCTGAAATGACCTGATGAGCGCCGAAGTCAATCAAAGCTCCTTGGCGATAACCTACAAATGCTGTTTGGTTAGTGGATTTAACATCCCACTCTAAAGGTAAATATGATGGATCTAGATAGATATGATGAAGCTGATAAGGTCTTAAATTTGCAATTAAGAATCGACCGGTTCCATCAGTTGCTCCTAAATTTACCCCGCCATTTAAAATTTGACTTTGTGGCCCAGCATTAGTTACGACAGCGTAACCATCTCCAATTTCATTGGCCGCAAAGACTCGCCCTACTGCCGCAACCAATGATCCTGTCGCTGAAAGCGCAACTTGGTCGTTATCCCCAATTCGGTTGTATCGACCTGTCAGGTAAGCTGCACGAGCACGGTAAGAACCATAAATTGAAGCATTGTTTTGATTCGCATCTTGATCGCGCTCAACATAGCCTCCCCATCCAAATGCACCAATTTGTGGATCGCTAAATCCATTTATTTCTTGTCTATAGGTTGTTTTACCACTTTCATTAGAAATACTTGTAATCGCATTGACTCGGCTAGATGGTGTATAGCGCAGCGCAAAGTAAATGCCATAGTCTTTTTGGTTTTCATAATCTTTATACGCTGATGCATAAAAGCCCCAGTTTTTGTTCAGGCTTCCACTTAAATTGGCAGACACTAACTTGTAAGAGTTGTCACTATATTTGATCTGGTTATAACCCAAATAAACGCCATAGCCTGCATAAAAATTATAGTTAATTCCTGCCCTAAAGATCTCATCTGCCAGCGCACTGTAGCTTAAATAATTTTTGGGTTCATCATCGGATTGATTATCTTTTAAATATCGAACTTGAGACACACGGGCAAGGTCAAAGTAGTTATCAAACACTTTGCGGTAACTGGTATTAAACGAAATATTCTTACTAATGCGTCCTTCTAATCCAAGCAAAGCAGAATAACCGTTTTCATCTTTGTACTGACTCGCTGCAATATCAGCATTAATTACCCCAAAACCAAACAGGTTCTTGGCAAAACCCGTCCCGAGGTTCGATAAACCATCTGTTGAAGCCTCTGCACCACCACTTAAGGTCAGTGAGTTGCTGTAGCCATATCGAATCGCACCCGAAGCAAAAGTGGCATCATCATAATCGTTTGAATACAGTCCGTAGTTATAGCGTGGAACCCCGACATCTACTGAGAATTCATTAATGCCTTTTGCCAAAATTTTGGATGAAAAATAGTAAGCCTGTTTAGTAATGCTCTGCTGACCTGTTGCATCGGTAGTCACAAGCGTGACTTCATTGCCTGAAATAAACGGGAGCTGCTTAATGTCAAATGGGCCTGATGGCACCAGTCCTGAATAAATCTTTTGCTGGTTAACGTATAAATCTAAAGTCGAAGGCAATGCAGCTGAGCCTGAAAATTGCGGTAGTGCCGAGGTAACGATATCACCTCGTTGAGTATAAGCACTCGACCACTGGAAACCCGCCAAACGTACACTATTCCCCCAATCAGAACTATTGGAAATAAAATCCCCTAAGGTATATATTCTGATCTTTTCTGGGTCTACGTATTGCCACTTACTCTCTAAGCGCACCCATTTTTCATGGCTATAACTCGTTTCATTACTACCGTTGTATAAAACACCTGAAGAAAAGTTACCGATTGCGCTGTTAAAGATCCCTTCTGCCGAACCTGAGAAAACATTCTCGTCATCGGTTATGGTGTTATACAAACTATAGTTCAGAATAGCCGCTCTTAAGGGCTTCATTTTTAGCAAATGAAGGCTGGTACTCTGCTGACCATTTAAGTCAACTGAATAATCCGTCAACATGTTCGATGGAACTTGTAAATTTAGAGCCTGTTCATTCTCTAAATATTTAAACTGGATTCCTTTTAGCTCATCAATACACACCCATTGGTTATCAGGAGTCTGCTCATCCATTTTCACCCTTAAAACTTTCAAGTCACGAGAACGGATATACAACTTTCTATCTTGATCTTGGCGCACCGAGATCAAATCTGTTGAAATACTCGAATTAATAGAAATCTTTAAGAAAAGCTGTGTGTACGCCTTATCAGAGATGAATACCTGATGAGAAGAGTTTGTAACTTCCGGAATACTTGGTAAAGCAGCATTGGTGCTATCTTGCAATGATTCAGCAAAAGCATGAATCGGCAAGTACATAACACATAAGGCACTTACGAGATATTTCATGTGTGCCTCTTTAAAGAGATGTTTGCTTACCGTTAATATTCAATGAAATATTATATTTATGATCCGCTTGAAATTTAAAATCAGGGCTAATATTAAAATTTCTTGCTTTACCAGCAAGAATATAACCATTCACTGTATTTACTTTAATGGCATAGCTTTTATTCGCTGTTGTATCAACAAGCGTTAAATTGCTTAAAAGTGCATGTCGATTTCCAACATTATTAATTATAAGAGAGGAATTATTTTGCTCTAGTTGTATTGACCAAGTAAGTTTAGTAATTGCATCTTTATTGACTACAAATAAAGGCAATGACGAACGTAGTAGTACATTAACTCCCTGATCCACTTTACGGTTATCAATCGGTTTTGGTAGTTCATCAATAATTATACGATAGGTTTGCTCACCAGAAACTGGTACTGGATTAATTCTAACTACACGTAAGTTATAAGAATCATTAGGTTGTAATTTTAAAAATGGTGGACTAACCGCGATCTCATCTGTAGGTATTAATTGATCTTGCCCAGCATTTTGGCGCCATTCAAATACACGTACCTGCAAATCACTACTTTCATTTGACTGGTTATATAAACTAATTGAAGAAGCCGATTGATCATTTAATATTTCAACGCTTACAGGCGAAAGACGAATTGATGCAGCATTCAGCATACTAGGCAAAAATAATAATAAACTTGTAGTAACAAAGATATTTTTTCTCATGATTTGCCCAGAACGACTTTTCTCAAATTAGGCTAGCTCTCTAAATCAAGAGCTAGCAATGACACAATAAAACTTATTAAAAATTAGTAAGTCACTGTTACTGTTACTGTGTCAACATAGCTACCAGCACTTGGTAAAGTTGAGCCAGCAGGAATACGACCATAGACGTTAACTGTTTGTGGTGCACCTGTACCAGTACCGCTATAAGCAGTAGTTGCAATACCAATCGCTGTTGCACGGTTAGTGTCAGAGAAAAGGTTGTAGGGAATAAATTCGTTGCTGGTTGCACCACCAATCATACGACGTTGAGTCGTTTGAGCATTTTTGCCGGCATCGAAAGCCAAAGTCCATGGCACAGTGTTGTTACATAAAACTTTAATTGCAGTACCACCTGTCGTTGTGGTGTCTGCGTCTACGTTGCTCGCAAGAGAACTTAAAGTACCAAAATCTAAAACTGCATTAGCTGTTGTACCTGTAGCTGAAGTATTCAATACACAGCTATTTGTAATTGTTGCTTTAACAGTCAAAGTACCTGTTGCAGTTGCAGCATTTGCCGCATTGATAGACATTAAACCCAAAGTAATTACTGATAAAATGAGAGACTTTTTCATGGTTAAAAACCTTTTTACATTACGCCAATAAAATTAATAGATGTAAAAACTAGCCTTCCCCATCACAATCACTAGCTTTTCTGATTGTTTTTTCAAAGCGTTATTTTTTTACTCTACTTACGGCGCATAATACAAAAAAACAACAAAAACACTAACATAACTTTCATTCTAAATATCAATTAATAATTCAACTTCTGATGAATTTCTCAATTATAAAAATTTTTATGGTTTATCATGCTTTTTCTATCGATTTTCGATACTTCTATCTAGCTTTTGTTAGTTTTACTAAAAAAACTATAGATTTTCATTAGTTAAAGTTTACCATCACTTTTAGTATTTTATATTTTTTTAATTTTTGGTAAAAAAATAATGAACAAAAATTAAGCTACTGATTATTCTATATATTTTAAATGAATAAGAAAATAATATTTTATGAATAAGAAATCTAAGTAACTTATAGATACTTCTAGGATTTTTTAAGAATTTTCAGCACTTACATAACCTCCCTCTACAAAAAGAAGTTCGTGTTAACTTAACTATTTCTAAAAATTAAATGAAAAATCAAGCCAATAAAACCACCTCCCATAGCAAAACCCAACTGTATATAAGCTTTACCATACCAAGCTAACTCCCTAAATTGATAATCTGCACTTTGCGACCCCATTACTAAAATATTTTTAATGTCCCAGCTATGGAATCCTTTAGGTCTTTCTGCAAAAAAATCTAGAATAGGCGTAAACCCAAAAACAAATAAAATACCAAGTAAGGGATAAACGATAGATCCAGGAAATATAGGATTATTCTTTCTTTCCATAGAGTCAAATATTATAGTTGCAGCAACTAATATACTTTGTACTAGAGCGACTTTTTTGAAAGTATCTAGATCAAAACCTAGATAGAACATTAAGGTTAAGAAAAAAACTTCTGTGAGAAAAATAGAGCAGATTAATAGTTTCCAATTCATTTCAGTCCTTAAATGGTTTTTTAGAATCTTATATAGTTGTAGTAATGTGTATTAAAAAAATATTTCAATTTATTTATATTAGCAAAAAATAATTAATTAGGACAACATTAATTAAATCAAAAAATATACAAATAAAAAAGTTATTATTAGTTAAATCTAATTAATCCACATCCCTTTTAATGAAAATACTTAATAGAAATATTCTTTATTACAGCTAAAATTTATAAAATATATAAATTTAATAATTAAGTATTTGATAATTTATTTAATCTCCTAAACCTCCAAATTAGATATTAATAATCACTTAAATAATTTTTTAAAAATCTATTTCTAAATTGAGTGAACCACAGCAGTACTGTTTATTTTCTCTTGAAACTAACAATTCCACACTTGTAGTTTCACTTGCTTCTTGGCAAGGTATGTACCAGTAAAACATTAGGAATTTGTTCCAATATGGCGAGTCCAGCACAAATCATTCGACATAAATTTCTCAATACATTCTTTTCGCGCCATTCTCTCTGGTTCTTATGTATTTTTACTGCACTAAGCATCACCTGGTTTCGAACCGTATACACCCCTCACAGTATCTATTATTTTATTTCTGATACTCTCCTTAATGGGTTATGGGTGCTTACAGGTGCACTAAGTTTATTAGGCCTTTACGATGTTTTGCAGAATAAACATTCAATTCTAAGAAACTACCCAATTATGGGGCATTTCCGTTTTTTGTTTGAAGATATACGCCCAGAAATTCGCCAATACTTCATTGAAGCGGATCAAGATGCTCTACCTTTTTCTCGTATGCAAAGAAGTCTAGTTTATCAGCGTGCTAAAAATGAAAATGCAGATAAACCATTTGGTTCAATCATTGACGTTTATCAAGAAAATTATCGATTCATTGTCCATTCAATAAGCCCTTGCCCACCAGCAGATCCAAAGAGCTTTCGTATTCAGGTGGGTAATGCACAATGCCTTCAACCGTATAGTGCATCAATTATGAACATCTCTGCCATGAGCTTTGGTAGTTTAAGTGCCAATGCAATTCGCGCGTTAAATAAAGGTGCGCAGTTAGGCGGGTTCTATCATGATACCGGCGAAGGTAGTTTAAGCCCTTATCATCTGGAAAATGGCGGTGATATTGTTTGGCAAATTGCCAGCGGTTATTTTGGCTGTCGTACTTTAGATGGGAAATTTGACGAGCAAAAATTTGCTAAGCAATCTCAATTACCACAGATCAAGATGATCGAGCTGAAGCTTTCCCAAGGCGCAAAACCAGGCCATGGTGGTATTTTACCTAAACATAAAATTACCGCAGAAATTGCACAAATCCGTGGGGTTTCTCGCGATCATGACTGTATTTCTCCGGCAAAGCATTCTAGTTTTTCTACCCCTATTGAAATGATGCATTTCTTACAGAAATTGCGCACATTATCTGGTGGTAAACCAGTTGGTTTTAAACTCTGTATTGGTCAACCTTGGCAATTCATGAGTATTGTTAAAGCAATGCTAGAATCAAAAATTGTTCCTGACTTTATTGTCGTTGATGGGTCTGAAGGTGGTACAGGCGCAGCACCGATTGAGTTTAGCGACAATATTGGTACTCCATTACGTGAAGGCTTACGTTTTGTTCATAACACCCTTGTGGGTGCAGGACTCCGAGATCAAGTTAAGATTGGTGCAAGTGGTAAAATCATTAGTGCCTTCGATATTGCCAGTACTTTTGCGTTAGGTGCAGATTGGGTTAATTCAGCACGTGGTTTCATGTTTGCTGTTGGATGTATTCAGGCACAAAGCTGTCACACTAACCAGTGTCCTGTAGGTGTTGCAACCCAAGATAAAGACCGTCAAAAAGCAATTGATGTACCAACTAAATCAGAACGAGTATTTAATTTTCATAAAAATACATTGCATGCATTATCAGAAATGATTGCTGCGGCTGGTTTACGTCACCCTTCTGATATTAAAGCTCACCATTTGGCTCAGCGAGTAAACGACCGTGAAATTAAGAACTATGCTCAATTGCATTTTTTCTTAAAAGAAGGCGAACTTTTACAGTCTGAACTTAATAATGACGATGACAATTTTTATTATCGAATGTGGAATATGGCGGATGCCAATCACTTTTAATTTATTTTAACTTGATATGTTGAGCATTACATTTATAGTGTGATGCTCTTCCACATTTAAAACAAATATGTGATTTTCTTAAATTTCATTCCCCTTTTAATTTGTCTTTAATAGATTTTTCACCTAATATAAAAGTATAAATAACGTACACAATTTAATTTTATTTAATAAAAATTTTTTAATGCTTATAACAAGAAGGTATCTCATCATGTTGAAAAAAACATTCATCTCTTCTTTTGTCGCACTAGCAGTAGGTTTAAGTAGCTATGCTGTTGCTTGTACACGTGCCGTATATTTAGGCAATAACCAACATATTATTACTGCTCGCTCAATGGACTGGAAAGTTGATACGGGTACAAATTTATGGATTATGCCAAGCGGGGTTAGTCGTGATGGTAGTGCAGGCTCCAATTCAATAAAATGGACGTCTAAATATGGAAGTGTAATTGCCACAGGCTATGAAGTTTCCACAACAGATGGAATGAATGAAGCTGGCTTGGTTGCTAACATTTTATGGTTAGTGGAGTCTCAATACCCAGATGTGAAAAAAACGGATAAGCCTTTACTCAGTATTGCGGCATGGGCTCAATATGTACTCGATAACTTTGCAACTGTCGATGAAGCCGTTAAAGCATTAGAAAAAGAACCTTACACGATTGTGACCGATAATGTCCCAGGCGAAACACGCCTTACTACCCTGCATTTATCTATTTCTGACAAAACAGGTGATAGTGCAATTATTGAATATATTGGTGGAAAACAAGTGATTCACCATAGCCGCAGCTATCAAGTCATGACTAACTCACCTACTTTCGATAAACAACTTGCACTTGCCGAATATTGGAAACAAATTGGTGGAACAATCATGCTCCCCGGTACAAATCGAGCATCTGATCGCTTTGCACGTGCATCTTTTTACATTAATGCAATTCCTAAAAATGATGATAGTAAACAAGCTCAAGCCTCTGTATTTAGTGTCATTCGAAATGCGTCTGTTCCCTATGGACTAAATACGCAAGAAGAACCGAATATCTCTTCAACTCGCTGGCGAACTGTGGCCGATCATAAACAGATGCTTTACTTTTTCGAGTCAGCACTATCACCAAATGTATTTTGGGTTGATTTGAAAAAGATTAATTTTAAAGATGGTAAAACGCGTAGACTAGATTTAGGCCCCGATCAAAGCCATATATATGCAGGTGATGCCACGTCTTCTTTTAAAATTGCAAAACCATTTGTATTTTTAAGCCCATCTATGCGTTAATTTATGTCAAAATTTACTACACTTAACATAAATAATATTAAGCATACTCTCTTGGAATTTATATGATGAAGAAATCTCTACTCTTATTGGGTTCATGTCTACTTACAGCGGCTTGCAGCACCACACAGGTTAGTACAACAGCTCCTAAAGAGGTAAAGACAGCGGGTCAGCTAAACTGCTCACCAACTGAACTATGCCCAAGCTTGCTCGTGAAATGGAACGAGAATCAAAAAGATCAGCTTCGTGTAGATGTTCATTTAAGTAGTAGTTATAACTTTTATGATATTAACGAGTTAACATTTGATATTGATGGGAAAAGATTTAACTATCAACCTGCTCAATCGACTGAAAAAACGAATGTGAGCCGATTAGTTCCTAAACATTCTACAACGTTCTTTGTTATTCCAAGTAAATTCTTGCAAGAGTTTAAAAGTGCTCAAAATGTGAATGTGTTGATAAAAACGGATAAGGGAACAATCGAACGCAATATGTATAGTCCACAAAAGCAGTCTTCGGTTTATAAAAACTTTATGCAGCTTTATCAAAATTCAAAATAAAGTACAAAGATTAACTCATGCATCTATCCAATTTTTTTGGATAGATGCATTATTTTTTAATAATAAAAATGTTTTGGCTTCGCATGTAAAAATGCTGGAATCAATCCCGTTAAAGCTGCACGTATATCCGCACGCTCATTAATTAATTGATGTGACCCTTCTTCTAGCATTAATAACGTTTGCAACCTAAATTTGCGACGAATAAATTCAATGTTGTAACGCCAATCAACCGTCTGATCGAGAGCACCTTGTGCAAGCCAGACGGGAATACGACAAGCTGGCCGCTCTTCCATTTCTTGCATCCATTTCGACATTGCCAAAATCCAGTCCATACCCATCATTCGAGGTTGCAAAGGATCTTTTAAACGAATGAAACGTAAAAATTCGGGATTATGATTATTACGTCTAAAGTGTCTTGGTACTTGGCGCTTAATACGGCGAATAATGCCCAATCCAACAGGGTTATGCCACCATGCCGTTTTTGCAGGGCGAATCAAAGGAGAAAGTAAAAGGACTCTATCTACAATCGGATCTTGGCGTTTTTCAGCATATTCCAATAAGTGATGCATCCAAATTGCGCCACCCGTACTTTGACCAATTCCTACCCAAGGTTTCGGTAACTGATCTGCATGTTTTACATATTGATAAACAGCCATCAGAACTTGTTGATAGTGATCAAAATTTTGAATACTTGCTGGTGAGCCATTGCTTAAACCATGTCCAGGTAAGTCATAGGTAATGACACTAAAGCCTTGTTCAAGAATTTCACGAATAATGGGCTGATAAATACCACTATGCTCAAGATAGCCATGTAATAAGCAGACAGTACCTTGTATTTTTTCTACTTTAGGCTTGAAAACTTGCACATGTAATCGGAACAAAGGCATTTGAACATAGCCCTGCCAATGATCACATTCAAGTAAATGCAAACCATACAACTTACGGTAAGCCAGTAAATCTCGAGACGGTTCTTCTAATGTATTTAAATTAAGTGGACTTAGAACCTGTGGCGTAAGATCACGGTTAGGAACCGGCAAATCTAATTGTTTTAATACGGCAGGATTGAGAAATGGGATATCTGACATTAAGGTACCTCTCGACAATCACTTGAGCCAAACAACATGTCGCGAATTGTCGCAAGTAATTCATAATTTGCACGACGGCTATGATCGTAATTTTGCACACTTGGTTGCCAGCGTGTCAGTGGTGTTGGCATTGGAGCTACAACAGGAATGGTTTCTATACCATTTAAAGCAAATAGTCGGCGAGTACGCGGCATATGGTATTCATCTGTAACCAACATGACCGTCGGTGCTCCACCCTTTTTCTGAAGCAATAGAGAACTAAATCTTGTATTTTCACAAGTATTCATACTACGTTTTTCTAGTAGCTTTGCATCAACGCCGCGCTCTTTTAACCAAGCTTGCATATAAGGCGCTTCAACACCGCTCAGTACAATAGGAAGCTGATTTTGTTTTTCGACTTCTAAGGTTTTTTCCAGTCTCAAGCGTGTATAACCATTAACTACAATATCTTTTCCATTTTTATCAAGAGTCAAACCACCACCTAAAACAACAATTGCATAAGGTTGTGATAACTTTTTAGCTGGAACTGGTAAAGGATTTTTACGAACATACTCGATTTTCTGTTCAGGTTCGCTAACAGCTTTCTGGTGTTCTGGCACTACAGGTTTTCTTGCTAAAAACTCGGTATATTGCTCTGTAAGGGCCTTATTTTCTGAACTATTAATAAACAGTGCTTCATCAATAGGGCTACTTGCTTCATCAGCAGCATCAATTTCTGTGTTTTTCACGACTAAAGGAACCGTTACAGAAGCGGCCGCCTCTGAATCTTGTTCCTTTTCTTCTAAAAGAATAATTTGCTGCAAAGCCTTATAGTTTTCTTGAAGATAAGTCAGATCTGTTGTCTTTTTTTCACGTAAAGCTTTTTCAGTCAGCTTTAAATACGCTTGACGAGCAATCCATAGATTTGAACCCGGCTCTAAATTATCATGTTCACTTAATGCAGCCTGTCTCTGACTTTCAGCGGCAACTTGATTCACATCAACCGGTACAAAATAATTAAGCCCAGCTACAATTAATTTTGAATAAAACGGCGAATATAAAAAAACCACGAAACAGCCTAATAGTACAAATAGCACGGTGACTACTTGTACTAAACGTACCATTAAGTGTACTTTTGGCATAAAACTATTCCGTATGATTTTCAATTAAACCTAAACTGTTATAAAGCACAGGCTCTGGTTCTAACATAATATGGAAACGCTGATCAACATCATGTTGTACAGCCTGATAAGTTTTCTTTACATCAGTAAGAGATGCATTGGCATAATTCACCAAAACTAAAGCCTGTTTATGAAACATCCCTACCATATCGAGCCGCTTCCCTTTCCAACCCGCCTGATCGATTAACCATCCTGCTGCAATTTTAACGTTTCCACTGGCTTGAGGATAATGTGGAATTGTTGAGAATTGTGTGATTAGACGTTCAAATTCTTGAGGATTAACAATCGGATTTTTAAAGAAACTACCTACATTTGGATATTCTTTTGGATCAGGGAGTTTACTTTGGCGAATATGGATCACTTGATTTTGTAAGTTCTCAGCAGTCTGATTGTCACCAACTGCTTGCTTCAAATCACCATAGTTAAGTTTTAAATTTGGCTGTTTAAGTAGTTTAAAAGTGACATGCGTGATGATGTAACGGTTCGGATCATCTTTAAAAATACTATGACGGTAAGAGAAATGGCAGTCAGCCGCTAAAATTGTCTGAGTTTCTTTTAATTTACGGTCATACACTTGTACCGACTCAATAAACTCACCAACCTCTACCCCATAAGCACCAATGTTTTGTACAGGTGACGCACCCACTAACCCTGGAATAAGCGCTAAATTCTGCAAGCCAAACCAATTCTGCTTTGTACTATATAAAACAAAATCGTGCCAAATCTGCCCTGCACCTACTTTGACTCGAACGAAATCATGATCTTCAGATAATACTTCAATTCCTTGAATATCAAGATGAATCACTAAGGCATTGATCTGCTGCGGCAACAACATGTTACTACCGCCCGATAACACAAGTACATTTAAATGATGCTGCTTAGCAAAATCCAAAGCTTCTTCAATATCCTGAATATTACCGACTTTTGTGTAATGTAAAGCTGTTGCATCTAAACTTAATGTATTGAATGGCTTAAGCTGTACCTGATTCTGAATTTGCATTGTGTTGAAAAACCTATTCTTAAACATTCAATTGTTTTTTTAAAATATTAATCCACGCCAAACTACTAGACTCGCATTGGTCAAGTACGCGCTCGAAGCCATCAGCACCGCCATAATAAGGATCAGGTAAGGCTTGTTGTAGATATTGAGGATCATGTTCACTCATTAAAGCTACTTTTGCACGAATTTGATGAGTACCAAACTGAGAAACCGCGCTTTGTAGCATGTCATGAATATCATCAAAGTTTTGGTGATCCATTGCCAAAATCAAATCAAACTCTAAAAAGTCTTGTATTGAAAGCTGCCTTGCACGTAAAGACGATAAGTCATAACCTCTTTTTTTAGCGTGCAGCTGACTACGCTGATCAGGTGCTCTATTTGGATGATAATTACTCGTTCCAGCTGAATCGACAATGACATTAAGTTGATGTGCATCACAATAATGTCTGAAAACCACTTCAGCCGTGGGAGAACGGCAAATGTTTCCTAAACAGACGCATAACACCTTATATTGTGTTTCCATTAGAAACTACTTCCAAACATTTGAATTAAATAGAAATTAATATGGAGCATGTAAAACCCTGACAAAACTATCAATGATTGTCAGAATCGAATTGACCATTGTGACGTGTTGCATTTTGTCAAAACTCACATGGCTTGAAAAGGAAAATAATGGTTATCAATAGATTAAAAGTTGATAAATCAGTCGATAAAGTAGCTGACCTTCTAATTTTGAATAAAACAATAAAGCCCTCCGAAGAGAGCTTTTACAACAAAGTAGATACTCACATTATTAATAATTATATGAGCTTTAAATCCTAAAACAGGATAGCAACTACTTAATGTACAACTTATGATTTTTTAATATAGCTTTAGTAAAAGGCCCAAAACAATCATTTAACGTTACTAATTAACTCAATCATTTCCTTCGTTGGCCTTAAGCTACCTAATTGCCACTGTTCAGGTGGATGTTCATCAATTCGAATCCAGACATGCTCTTGAAAAGCTGGATTTCCCTTTCCTTCTATCTCTACAAATAAATCTGTTATTCGTTTGAAAAGCTCGGCTTTACTATCTTTATCTAGTAAACCCTCTATAGTTTGTATATTTATAAATGGCATAATGCTACCTGAATTAAGTCTAGGTCTAAACTATAGACCCATGTTAATTGGAGCTTCCTAGAATGTCAAATATTATTCCAGATCAAAGATTTTCAGTAGATACATGTGGAATCTTCAAAATTGCTGAGATATTGAACGATAGTTGGACGATCCTATTGTTGAGAGAAGCTTTTTACGGCGTAACGAAATTTAATGATTTTCTAGAAAATACAGGTATATCGAAGCAAATTTTATCTAATCGTCTAAAACACCTCATTCAATTAGAAATATTTGAACTATCAATTTATAAGGAAGTGGGTGTACGAGAGCGCAAAGAATACTTACTCACCCAAAAAGGTAAAAGCCTAAATATTGTTTTACTTGCCATGCTTGAATCTGGTAGTAATTTTATTGAAGCAGATAAAGATGTCGTGAAAGTTTTTAAGAAGAATTCAGATGATCAACTCAAATTAAAGTTTGTTGATTCATCTAATCAAATCATAGATCGTAATAATCTGGAACTGAAACTCATTCCTCGCAGAAATAAGGAATAACTTTTTATATTATTTTTTCTTATGCTAAAGCGCCATCAAAAAATTTTAAAGATGGCATAAAAAAGCCTAATCGTTCAACTAGACTTAACAAATTAGAGCTGTAATTCATGCGAATATCTTTTATATGCCCTTAATGATCAAGTTACATCAAAGTTTCTCTAAGAGCAGCTAAATTTTTATAGGTGTACCGTAGATAATACTTTTTCCTTGATGTTTAAATTACAAATACTTAATCTAATCAAATTATGAACTTAAGAAAACATATTTTGATACAAACAAAAACATAAACATAAAAAAACTCAACGACTAAGATTTAGCTGCCCTGTAGAATTGCTTTCAATTTTAATAACAACAGTCAATACGGATATGCTTTTATCAATTCCTCGGACTAATAATTTCGATCTTATTCGGCTTCTAGCAGCCTGCCAAGTCGTATATATGCATAGTCTAAATCACCTGAAAATAAATGGTTTATTGCGTGAATTTTTTGATAAATTTTTACAATATTTCCCTGGTGTCCCAATATTCTTTACTGTCAGTGGATTTCTTATTTTTTGGGCATTTGATCGGAATCATGATATTAAAAAATATAGTATTAACAGAATATTAAGGCTCTACCCTGCCCTTTATGTATGCTTATTTATTACAGTTTTACTTCTCATTTTTTTCTCTTCATTTTCACTACTTATTCATACAAGTTTTTATATATGGTTAATTGGTCAACTAACAGTTTTACAATTTTATACGCCAGAAATTTTAAAATTCTGGGGTGTAGGTACACCTAATGGAGCTTTATGGACAATTACAGTTGAAGTTCAATTTTATATTCTTGTTCCTATTATATTTTTTCTAATGAAAAGACTCAAAGGAGCATTTGTTTTATTTTTTCTTTTTATATCATCACTTATTGCAAACTTCTATTTTGCCAGTCTCGACGAAAATATTATTAAAAAATTAAGTTTTGTATCTATCATTCCTTATCTTTTTAATTTTTTGATCGGTTCATCTTTCTATATTTTTTGGACAAAATTATCTAAATTTATTCAAAATAAATTTATTGTTTGGTTCACGATCTATGTAGTTTATTTTTTAATATTCGGTGTGTATTTAGGTAAAGAAACACATGCTTATGAGATGAGTAATTTTTTCCAAATAATTACAACAGTTTTGCTTTCTTTGGTCACTCTATCATTTGCCTTTTCTCACAAAGATCTCAGTGATAAGTTATTAAAACACAATGACATTTCTTATGGGATATATATTTACCATATGCTTGTTGTAAATACTCTTGTGGCCATTGGGTTCTTGCATGAACCAATCTATATATTTTTTACATTCATAGTCACAATAATTTTAGCTATATTGAGCTGGAAACTAATAGAAAAACCAGCTCTAAGTTTAAAGAACAGATTCTAAAAAAAAGCCCTGCAACTTGCGGGGCTTTTCATATCAATAAATTATTCATTGAATGATTTGAATAGAAATTTATGTAAACTACATATTTGCTTTATCGGTAATTAACTGGACTGAAACAGTTTGACTAAGAAATTTAGAATTGGCATTTAGTCATTGTATCCCTACCTCTTTAAATCCAATACTTTTTAAAGAGTTTTCAGTAAGTAAGTTAAGATATCCATAATTGGTTCCATTAATGATATAACCCATTTTTTTACTAACCTGATTAAAATAAAGACCTACTCTAACTTCGCCATCTGTTGGTACCGTAACAAGAATTACCTTTCGATCTAGCTTCTTTACAACTACTGAGCCAGCATCTCTTTATTATTTATCCCCGTGAGAGTCACATAGCTTCTATCAACGTAAGCTGCATTTATCGCATAGATTGAGCCTGAAGCGGTAATTTTTACTTCTTTTAAAATTTACTATTATGAAATTTCAATATTTAATTCCTCTACAAGAAACTAAATATTAGAGAGAGATAGCTTAATGTTCCTAAAAAAACAAATGCTGACACAACTCCCGTATATTTAAATAGAATTCTTTTCTTAATCTAACTTTTTATATTATTTTTCCTGTTCATTTCATTTTTTAATTAGATATAAAAAAGCCCAAATATTATGGGCTTTTAAGCAAAATGAAGACAGAAATCATTTATTTTTAAAAAGTTTATCAGTCATGATTCTATCAATCTTGCTACGGTGCCCATTCTCAAAATATCGATCGACATGACATAGTTTCGTTTTGGTATCACAGAACACACCATTTGAGAGTGTAAATGCTGAAGTATCAAAATCGCCTTGAGAGAATGCTCTGTTGGCTTTGTGAGTTCCTAAATATTTGGCTGTAAGTTTTTTAGATACACCCTTCTTGTCAGCACAAATATATTTGTCACAAATTACACCCTTTGTTGGTGAATAGACGCTAGAGCTAGTTTTAGCCATTACTGCGGAGCTCAGCATGAAGCAAGTGTATCCAATAACACTAAGTAAAGTTTTAGAAATTTTCACTTTTTGAACCGAATAAAATTATAAATTGTTAAGACATTATATGAATTAGCAGCCTTCAGGAAAATCTACTGCACAGTATAAATAACAAAAAGCCCACCTTTGGATGATCTTTTAAATTACTTGCATGATCTCCGTCTATCGTCTGACTCTGACCGCATGAAAGTAGTGACTATCTCATATAACACTCGACATAATCGCCTCAGAACTACTTTATTTTAAGGTGTCTTATGCTAAGTTATTTGAAGATTGAATCTTATAGAACCGTTCAACAATAATTTTCAAAAATAAGGAAATAATGTATATGAGCCATTTTCAATTTCAAACCGTCCCACATATCATCTCTGGCTTAGGCTCTATACAAGAATTACAAAATATTTTGTCTTCAAAAGCTTACCGTAAGTTATTACTAGTCACAGATGCAGGCATGGTCAAAAATCAACTACACCTGCCCATTCTTCAAATTTTAGATACCCTTAATATTGAATATGTCATTTATGCAGATGTTCAGGCTGACCCACCAGAACAAGTCGCTTTAGAAGCAGCCAAATATGCAAAACAGCAAAATGTAGATGCCATTATTGGTTTTGGTGGGGGCAGTTCTTTAGATGTTGCAAAAGTAATCGCTTTACTCGCCCACCCCAACCAAACTCAAAGTTTGCAAGAGATGTACGGCGTAAACCAAGTAACCACTGCTCGCCTACCACTTATTTTGATTCCAACGACGGCGGGTACAGGTTCTGAAGTAACGCCTATCTCAATTGTGACTACTGGTGAGACAACAAAAATGGGAATTGTTTCTCCGGTACTATACGCAGACACTGCAATTCTTGATGCTACTTTTACTCAAAACCTTCCAGCACATATTACTGCCGCCACAGGTATTGATGCGATGGTGCATGCTATTGAGGCATATACCTCTAAACATAAGAAGAATATATACACCGATATTTTAGCTAAGAATGCTTTGAAGCTACTAAACCATAACTTACCGAAAGTTCTTAAAGATGGTAATGATTTAGAAGCACGTCAAAACATGCTGTTCGGTTCAATGCTCGCAGGTCAAGCATTTGCAAACTCGCCTGTTGCTGCTGTACATGCTTTAGCTTACCCATTGGGCGGTCATTTTCATTTATCGCATGGGCATACCAATGCCTTAGTGTTGGTTGAAGTATTAAAATTTAATGCGCCCAATGCAAAAAAATACTATGCAGAGCTTATGCAATGGCTCGATCCATACAGCAATGGCAGCACTGATGGCTTGTGTGATCTGTTTATTGACCACATGCAGAACCACTTAGACCGTAGTGGCTTGACCTTAAAACTTAGAGATTTGGATATTGATGAGTCGAGCTTACCTCGGCTTGCACAAGATGCCATGTTACAAACTCGCTTGCTACAAAATAATCCACGAGACATGACAGAAGCCGCTGCTTTGGCAATTTATCAGGCGATTCATTAATGACTAAACCAGTTTTAAAAAACCGAGATCAATTTAAGTTCTTTTTAGATATTCAAACGCGTTGGGCAGATAACGATATTTACGGTCATGTGAATAATGTGACTTACTATAGCTACTTCGATACAGCAGCCAATGCTTTACTCATTCAAAAAACAGGTTTTGATATTCATGAAGCAAAATCAATTGGCTTAGTGGTTGATTCAGCTTGTAGCTTTTTACAAGAGTTATCATTTCCAGAAATTATTCAGGTAGGTGTTGCGATTGGTAAAATCGGTACGACTTCACTACGTTATGAATTGGCAATCTTTAAACAAGATCAAGATCAAGCCTCAGCTCAAGGACATTTTGTGCATGTGTTTGTAGATCGCGAAACGCGTAAGACTGTGCCAATTTCTGAGTCAGTTCGTGAAACTTTAAAAAGTTATTTATTATAAAAAATGGGGCAAAAAGAAAATAATTTGTTCTTTTTGCCCACCTAAACTTACATCATTGCGGGATCACTAAAAGAGTCTTCACCCGTTTCAACTCGGCCCGCAAAACGTCGGTAATAGTACGGATCACTCTCACTCGTGATTTCAAAATCATACCAATGTCCCACGTCAGCTAAAGTCCAATGTTGCTTAACAACCTGTCCCGCTTTTACGGTAAGTTGTAACGGCGTATCTTGTCGATATGCACAAGGTTTTACCGTCAATATTGCATCCTTGGTACCATCATTCATGAGTTCAACGTATACATCGCCATTGGCAATGTCATAGCACACTCGAATTTCAGGTTTAACACTACTATCGACAATACGTTGAGTATCCCCTTTGAAATGACGATGGTAGCCATTTGGACCAAGTACCCATAAATCATAACGGCCCAAGTTATCTTTTAAAGCATCCCATTCGTCATCTAGAGTTTTATTCGGCTCGACAATATAACGCTTTGGAATACGGTCTAGGTTAAGTTTGTCATAAACATGAAAAACTGCTGCTTGCTGACCTGTATTAGAGAAAATCAATTGCACTTTACCATCGGCTTTACAGCGCGCGCTGGTGTGCAGCTCGTAAGGTAGCGCACGCGACAGACGTATACCACTTTGCTGAATCGGTAACTTTATATCCGTGGGTACAGGTACAGCTGGCAAAGCTTCTTGGTTTTCTCTTAGCTCATCTGCCTGCAAACGTGTCTGTTTACCGTTGAGCTGCGGTAAAACATCTGCATTTGGTGTTTTAAAGTTAAATGCACTGGTTAAATCACCACACACTGCACGGCGGTATGGACTGATATTCGGCTCTTTTACACCGAAACGTTTTTCTAAAAACATAAGCACAGAAGTATGGTCAAATACTTGTGAATTCACCCAACCACCACGACTCCATGGGGAAATCACATATAACGGAACACGAGGACCCGGACCATAAACTCGTCCATCAGGTGCAGGCTGAGAATGGCTTCCTTCAGGTGCTGCGTGGTCAAAATACTCATCCTGCATATCGGCACTACTTAATGTCGATTTGCCAGCATACTGACCATTTTTAAGTCGAGATGGCGCTGATGGCGATGGCATATGGTCAAAGTAACCATCATTTTCATCAAAATTGATAATAAGAGCTGTTTTACTCCAAACCTCTGGTACAGCAGTTAATGCATCAATAATTTCTTGGATAAACCAGGCTCCTTGAACTGGACTTGAAGGATCCGGATGTTCACAATAAATTGATGGCGCATTAATCCAAGAAACTTGCGGTAATTTACCCTCACGAATGTCTCGTTTAAAAGCATCAAGGTACTCTTCTGGTTTATTACCCGGCAACGTATTTGCAATGCCTTTGTATAGGGGGTTTTTGGCATTATCGGTCGCAGCATCATAGGCTTTATACGGTAGCTTTTGACCCGTATCAGCATACGGTTTATTCGGTTCGCCGCCACTTGAAACGGGATAACCAGATGCAATGTTCGCCTTTCTAAACGTACGAAATGCACCAAGCATGTTATCGCCCCATTCATCTGGCATATTTTGATAACAAATCCAGCTTACCCCTGCTTCTTCCAAACGCTCCGCATAGGTCTTCCATGTATAACCACGATCTGCCGTCGCTGGGTTGCCATCAATCCAGTCCCACTCATTGTTTACAAATGAACGCTTGGTCGGTGCTGCACCATTTGTACCAGTCAAATGAAAAGAGCGATTTGCATCTGTTCCTGTGTGCATAGAGCAATGGTAGGCATCACAAATCGTAAAGGCATTCGCAAGTGCAAACTGATATGGAATTTCTTTTTCTTTAAAATAACCCATGGATATATCAGTTTTATGGGCTGGCCAATTCGTCATACGCCCATTGTCCCACGCCAACTGACTGTCATTCCACGTATGCGGTGTCCCATCTGCACGCTGCGCATTATTGGCTGTACCATCTAAGTGAAAAGGCGTTAGAACCTGCCCATTACTTCTAAGCTGCTCCCAAACACGGCGGCCACTTGGCAGAGGAATTGTAAAACGGTCAGCAAAACCTCGAACGCCTTTTAACGTTCCAAAGTAATGATCAAAAGATCGGTTTTCCTGCATTAAAATAATAACGTGTTCGACATCCTGAATGGTGCCAGTTTTATTGTTTGCAGGAATTGCTAAAGCTTTTTGAATACTAGATGGGAAAGCTGCCAATGCCGCAGCACCAAAACCCATATTTAAAGAATAATTTAAAAATTTACGACGTGTAATCATGATCAGGTTCTTTTTATTATTTAAGTTTATGGAGCACAGCGCATTACAGGCTTTTTACCTGTTTCTGGTGTATTTGAATTATCATTTGCTGAGTCGTTACAACCACTCAGCAGAATCGCGCTGATTAATAAAAAATATGAATATTTAAAAGAAGTTATTCCTGCGTATTGCCTTTTCATGTCTATGTACAATCCATTTAAAATCTAAAATGGCTAACATAGAAAAGTACAATGACAATGACGTGACCTGAATGTTTCAATCCCGTGAAAAAGCATGGAATTGTATAATTTCCAAGCTCATCACAGGACTAAAAAGTTAAGGCTTTAATTGAATATTTTGTAATTCGCCATCAAAGGTCTCTATGAGGCTTTTAATGACAGGTTGTTGCTGTAACAGCTCGGCTGCTCGGTGAAAGGCTTTTTCTTTACGCGCACTTTGAATGGTATATGGTGTAGATGTATTCAAAGCACCATATTCAACTGTAAATTGAGTATTCGGCCATTGCTCGTTTAATGCATCAATTAGGCCTTGCTGTAACTGGGTCAGCATATTTTCATATTCTTGAGGAATATGGAAAATAGTATTGCCACCAATTTCGCCAGTCATCACACCATGCTGTGCAAGTTCTTGAACAGCTGGAGAAAGTTGACTATTTCTGAACCAATATTCCCACTTTTCAAGTGACCACTCACCTTCCAAAACTTGAGGAGCCAGCTTCAAGATATCTTGAGGCATCAGCTGCCCGTTATCAGTTTCGCTAGCCTCTTTCACAACTGCAACTGTTTCAACCCTTACTTCGGTTTGCACAAATGACTGTTGTTCAATAACAGGTTCAGAAGCAAGATCAGGCGTATCTTGGGCCAGCGAAAATTCAGCGTTAGGCGTTTCAAATAAACCCATAGGTTCAGCAGTGAAAGCTGGTTCAGGTTCAATTTGTTTGATTTGGACTTCTGCCTGAAGTTGTACTAACTTTTGTTCTGGTACCGGAATGAAATCTTCTTCCAGAACACTAACAGTCTCTTGAACAACTGCTGACTCAAGTCCAATCAACTCATGATGATTTGGATCAAATACCATTAAATCCTGATTAGGTTCAGGTTCAGGTTCAGGTTCAACCATAGCGGGTTGACTAATAACTTCAACAGGCTGAACAGCACTTACAGGAGCAATATCTTGAACTTGTTGCTGGACTTGGTGATTCACCACTGCTTGTCCATTTTGTTGAACAGGCTCTGATACTAAAATTTCATTTGGCGCTAAAGGACGGAATGCCAATAAGCGTAAAACACACATTTCAAAACCTTGCTCTTGCGTCACGGCAAGTTGCAAGTCTGAACGACCTTTACATGCGATTTGGTAATAAAGCTGCAAATCTTGAGCAGAAATCAACTTAGATAGTTGCATGATTTTGCGATTGATTTCATCGCTATATTTCAAACTCAAATCAGGTAGATATTGTAAAATTGCCAATTCATGCAATGTCGAAATCAACTGATCAAGCACCAGTGAAACATCTAACGCTTGATGTCTAAATTGCAATAAAAGCTGGCTTACTTTCTCACGTTGGTTCTGATGAATCGATAAAATCAAATCATAAATAATCGTACGGTCAATCAAGCCAAGCATTTCTTTAACATCTTGATGATGTACAGAACCTTGACCATAAGCAATCGCTTGGTCAGTTAAAGATAATGCATCACGTAATGAACCTTGAGCAGATTCAGCAATTTGCCAAATTGCATCTTGATCGGCATTAATTTGCTCTTTTTCAAGAATAGCACCAAGGTGCTTGGTAATTTCATCGACAGCTAAAGGTCGTAGAGTAAATTGCAAACAACGTGAAATAACCGTAATCGGTAGCTTTTGTGGGTCAGTCGTAGCAAACAGAAACTTAACGTGTTCTGGTGGTTCTTCTAGTGTTTTTAATAACGCATTAAAAGAATGCGTAGAAAGCATATGTACTTCGTCAATCAGGTAAACTTTAAAACGACCTTGCGTTGGTGCATAAGGGACGTTGTCTAAAAGTTCACGCGTATCTTCTACTTTTGTTCTTGAAGCAGCATCGATTTCGATCAGGTCAATAAAACGGCCTTCATTTACCGCTTTACACGTTGCACAGACTTCACATGGTGTAGAAGTCACACCCGTTTCGCAGTTCAAACACTTGGCTAAAATACGTGCAATTGTAGTTTTACCTACACCACGCGTTCCTGTAAATAAATAAGCATGGTGAAGACGACCGCGTTCCAATGCACTACTTAATGCACGAGAAACGTGGTTTTGTCCCACTAACTCATTGAAATTACGTGGACGGTATTTTCTAGCAAGTACTTGATACATGTATGCTCCTTTTTACAGGCATAAGCATACTTTGTTTTTAAAAGAGTGTGAACGCATAAAGCTCATATCCGTACAGATAAACTGCGAACTGGCTTCTTTTCTCTACCAGAACCATTTATTCGTCTAAGGATGATCATGATGAAGCTCTTGATCAGTTACACCCTCATCCATGGTTTGCACTAGCCCCACACCGTCCTTAATTTCAGCCGAATAATTTCCTTTCTCGGTAAAAATCTGCATGATCGTATAGTGATCTTTTTGACTTTGAGTAATGGTAAAAAAATTCTGATTTGGATCGCCCTGATCAAATTTTCCAGTCCACCGAACAATATCTTGGTCAACAGGTTCGATCTCTACAATTTTCCCTGTGCGATTAATGCCATATTCCAACATTTGAAACTTAACAGTGTCGCCCACTTTTTTAAGTTCAATCACATTTGGATCATATTTAATGACCATACCTTTCGCATTTTTAAGTAGCGGAAAATTAACATTAGAAGGAAGCTGATCTTTTTCTATTTCATTAAAAACAATCTGTTGCTGAGACAACTTTTCCTTTTCTGATGAACTCAAATTCAGCATATTTTGACGAGCAAATTCATTCTGACGATCTGCCACTTTTGTCCCAGACTCTTGCCGACTTTCTAAAGGCGACGTTAAAGCAGAAGAGCTTTGCTGTGAAAAAGCAAACCAGATTAAAACTGCTAACGCCACACAAGCGATAGCAGTTCCTATTAACAATTTATTTTTATTCATTATTTACGGCTAAAATATAGATTAGTTATATAGAGAAATTTTCTGCGCATTCAGGTTAATGACACTGACAGCATCAATCTTCCCTTCTTCACCTAAACGTACACCATATTTAGGGTTATACAGATACGGACTCGAATAGAAATTAATATTATTGCCACCCATTGCAGTACTTCCTAACGGATGAGCAAAGCCTGAGCCAATATTGGTTGAACCATTATGGTACAGGCCAAGATTGTGCCCAACTTCATGACGCATAGCAGCGAAAGAACAACCTGCAATATCATTTGCACCAATCATGTTATATGCAGAAGCATTAATCCAAGCCCAGCCACAACCACCATCACCTGGTTCATTACCTTGATAATAAACACCGTCTGCCAATACACGTTTACGCTCATTTTGTACCGTCGTGTCATCTCGTCCAGTAGAAATTGCTTCTTTTAAAGTGGCAGCAGGGATTTTATAAGTTAAATAGCCCACATCTCTTAAGTAAAAACGTGCATTTGAATTTTCAGCGGTTAAATTTGTTAGATTTACGCCTTCAATCATTCTAAGTTTTGCAGCGCTCTCACCTAAAATTGCATTTACCTCTGGACTAGAAACCAGCAACATATCAATTGTATAACTATCTACTGTCCAGCCTTGAGCGGTGTAAATAAAACGGCGATTTTCACCATTTTTAATTGCGCTAGACAAGCCATTAGCAGCATTAATATAAGTGTCTGCTGATGCATTAGACACAATAACGACCTTATCCCCAACTTGAGCTTTAGCGGGTAGTTGCAAGGTCGGCTGCCAATTTGATGTAGACAATTTCACCTTTAAAGTGGGCTGAGTCATATTCGGTAAAGTTGCAGGGATTGTTGCCGTTGAATCAATTACCTTTGTAGGTGAAGAGATCAGCTGCCAATATCCTTTGTCAGTTACATACATAAACTCATATTGATCACCAGTTTTAAGTGTTAAAGTCGCTTGGCTATTAATATTGGTATTATTAATTTTTGCAGACCAAGTCGCTGTAGACTTGATAATAATTCTATCTCGATCACTTGCAGTCGCAGGTAGAGTGAAATTCGAAACCCAATTTCCATCTCCAAATGAAACTTCCGTTAGTGGACTACTTACCGTGGCTAAAGATGTTCCAATTTGCTGAACATTTAGCTTCTGAGGCTTTATATATTCTGGTACCCATTTTCCTAAAGCAGAATAATATTTAAACCAATATTCAGAGCCATTTTTTAATGTAAAACTGCTTGGGAATAGTAAATTTGTTTTATCAATCTCTGAGCTTGCACTTGCTGTAGAAACAACTTGTACGGTTGTTCCGTCACGTACATCACTCGGTAATGCAATGGTTTGTGCCCATTTGTCATTTTGAATAAGTACTTTTTGCATTGATGCAGTTGTTAATGGAACGACTTCATAAGTCGCACCATTAGTAGGACTCACTGTTGCTAACTGAGCGATCCATTTATTTTGACTGCTATTAAAGATGAATTGATAAATATCTCCACTATTTATCTTCAATACTTCTAACGGAATATTCGTATTAGAAGTATCTAAATAACTACTATAGGCGGCACTAGAACGAACTGTAATCTTGTCCGAATTATTAGCACTTGCAGGTAAAGAGAGATTTTTGACCCAATTCCCATTTGCTAAAGAAAATTCTAAATCCGAATAACCGGATGGAATTGATCCACTATTATTATTCTGATTTGGTGAAAGTACAGTTGCAGCATATACAAGTGAAGATGCAACAATTGCTCCAATAATCAGTGATGTTTTTAATTTAAAATTCACAGCGGCCTCTTTTATTTGTTTTTAGATTTTTCGTGTAGCAGATTAACAAACCATTTTTTTACAGTCAATTTTCGATCAATGCATTTTTCATTAAATTTCAATTACATGAATATTGAATCATTTTGAAATAAAAACATGAAGCCTATTAAAGAATAGTTTATTTATGAGAATTAAATAACCAATTTTTGATATGAAGAAAATATTAAAAAAGATATTTAAGGATAAAAAGAAAGATCATCTCTCTTTTTATCCTCTATTTTGAATTTCTTAATTTACTTTCTTTGGAAAGCTAAACCAGACAAATACAGTTAAAAGGAAGAAACAAATGGCGGAGATTGTAAGCACCCAACTATGCGCATAGCTAAAAGCTTGCTGAGCAACTGCAATTAATTGCCCTCCCAAAGGGCTTTCAAGGTTAGAAGCTAATTGCATGGTTTCACCAATCGAGATACTGGCTTTCTCAATTAAGTTCGAAGGAAGTTCTGCTCGCAAAATAATTGAGCGACTATAAAACCAAGACAACATTAACCCGAAAATAGCGACACCTAAACCAGCACCAAGCTCATAGGCCATGCCTTCAATCGCACCTGCTGCACTTGCCTTTTGAGGCGGTACAGATGACATAATGGCGGCAGTTGAAGCCAGTAAGGCAATTTCAATGCTAAAGCCTAAAAAGACCATACAAGCCCATGCTAAGAAGTGATCAGTCGAGAAGTTAAGCTGGGCAAGCCCCCATAGACTAAATCCACTTATTAAAATACCAACAGTAGATACAAGTCTAAGTCCCCATTTATTTAAACAGATTCCAGCTAATGGACCACCTAAACTAATCGCGATCATGAATGGAATAATAAACATGGCTGCCTGTAATGGTGAAAACCCATGTACAAACTGCAACTCTTGAGACAAAAGTAATTCAAACCCAACCAAAGCAATCATGGAAACCACAGCCATGACAATGCTGGTAGAAATCACTGGATGTTTAAATAACTCTAGATCAATCATTGGCGTGGTCGTTCTTTTTTGGCTTCGAATGAAGTGGATTAAAGTACTTATCCCAACCACAAACATCACGACTGTAAGTACCGAGAAGTTGTACATCGCCGATTTGATTGAATAGATCAGGCTTAAAATGGCTACAACCAAAATTAAAGCTTGCCCTAAGTTAATTGGCTGATCAGTTTTCTCTTGTTGTTTCGGAATGATCATCGCGATCATAACCAGAACCACTAAAATAATTGGGATATTGATGAGGAATACAGCTCCCCAGTGGAAGTGTTCTAATACAAAACCACCAACTAATGGACCAAAAGCTGCTCCACCACCACCTACTGTAGACCAAAGACCAAGTGCAAAATTCCTCTGCTTTTCTTCAGCAAAGGCATTACGAACACCTGATAACGTGGCAGGAATAAGCATCGCTGCCCCTAGACCTAAAACAGCACGGGAAGCAATTAACGCATAAGCTGTTGGAGAAAAAGCCGCAGCTAAGGAACCGACTCCAAAAATTGCAGTTCCAATAAATAATAATTTTTTAAAGCCAATACGATCACCAAGTGCACCCATCGGCAAAATCAAACCCGCCATAATCAGTGAATAAATATCAATGACCCATAAAAGCTGATTGGCAGTTAAATTCAATGCTGCACTTAAAGATGGTGTAGCAACATGCATCACCGTTGCATCAATCGTAACTGGTAAATATATAAGGACGATAATTGTCAGGATTAACCATTTTTTTTGCATAACGCTCTTCAATATCCAAAACTTGGACATGTGTTCAAATCATGGTTATTATATACACAATTGGACACTTGTCCAACTTTTAGTTTTAATGTAATTTGTGTCGAATTCAGTCAGGTGAAAGAAACATGGCCTATCTTAATCGCGATCAACGCAGAGAAATGATTCTGCAAGCAGCCATGCAAGTTGCTTTGGCTGAAGGTTTTACAGCCATGACGGTACGCCGAATCGCAACAGAAGCACAAACATCAACCGGACAAGTTCACCACCACTTTTCTTCGGCATCTCATTTAAAAGCTGAAGCTTTTTTAAAGCTCATGGAACAACTTGATGAAATTGAACAAACCCTAAAAACGACCAGCCAATTTCAAAGGCTATTTATCTTATTAGGTGCAGAAAATATAGATAGACTTCAGCCCTATTTACGCTTATGGAATGAAGCAGAACTCTTAATTGAACAAGATATTGAAATACGAAAGGCTTATAACCTTGCTATGCAGAATTGGCATCAAACAATTGTGCAAACCATTGAATCTGGCAAAAAAGAAGGTGAATTTAAAAATATATCTAATTCAACAGACATTGCGTGGCGACTCATTGCCTTTGTGTGCGGATTAGAAGGTATTTATCAACTTGGTTTACAAGGTTTAGCTGAAGAAGACTTCAAGCGTCATACTGAAGCGATTATTCGCCTAGAATTATTATAAATATAGAAGCTGGCATTAATTAAAATACCAGCTTTACAACACTAAAATTAGAACCAGCCTTTACGGCCTTTTAAAATTTGGTCAGTGCAACGTAAGGCTTCTTGAGTAAGCCCCCACAAACGATAATCACCCGTGATTGAACCAATCTGGAAGTTATGAGTATAGGCAAAACTCAGGTCGCGCTCAGGATCGCACCATGCCCCTGAACCATTGTAACCAATATGCCCAAAGCCATTTTTAGCGCGTTTACCCATGGTAATAATGCGGTGATATCCTAGGCGCCAATTCATCGGAATTGGCATGACTCGATCACGTGCATAACTTTGAATGGTACTGAGTTCTTTAAATACTTCTGGGCGAATAAGTTGCTGTCCATCCCATTCACCGTGATTTGCCAACATTGCATAAATTTTAGCAAGACTATTGGCAGTAAATGTACCGTTTGCTGCCGGAATGACTGCTTGCAATCCGTCATCACTAAAGAAACTAAAATGCTTCATTCCTTTTGGAATCATGGCATCCTGAAAATCTTGTGGGTCTTGTCCAGTCCATGTAATCATTTTTTCAGAGAGTGAACTCTTGCGTGCTTGAGGCTTTTTAGGTTTTTCAACTTGGGGAGCCGCTGGTTTTTCAGGTTTTGGTTGAATAATTAAACGTGCTACACGGTCTAGCTCACTTGCAGGCGTACCAAAATAAGCGCCGTCTAACTGCAAAGGCTCAACGAGATATTTTTGCATGAGCTGATCTAGAGATTGACCAGTTGCTTTTTCAAGTACTCCACCGACAAGCCAGCCAAATGTTAAGGCTTGGTAGGCATTACCCTCTCCGGCAAGGAATCTAGGCTTAGTCGCTGCAATCACATTTAACATATGAGACCAGTCGAGCATTTCCCTCGCACTTTCGATAATATTTCGAACATCAAACATGCCGCTTTGATGACTGAGCACATGACGTAAAGTCATTTGCTCTTTACCATTTTGAGCAAACTCAGGCCAATAGGTCGCAATCGGTTTGTCGTATTCTAAAAAACCTTCACTTACTAAAATATGCGCTAAAGTTGCAAGTACACCTTTACCTGTAGAGTAGCAAACTGCCAAAGTGTCAGGTTGCCAAGCTTCATTTTGTGATTTTAGACCCGTGTAGATATCTACAACTTTCTGGCCTCTAAAATAAACCGCTAATGCAGCTCCACCTTGTCCTGTTCTAGCATCTTGAAGACGGCTAAATTGGTGAGCTAAATCAATAAAACGTTCATCTAAAATACCGTGATAGTTATGGGTATCGGCCAGTAAAATTTCTTTAATCACATGAAGTTCCTTGCATTTTTTTGTTATTTTGCTCAAAAGCAGCCCAAACATCTGTTCAGGCCGCTGATATTTTTATAATGCTTTTACAGTTCCTGCAACATGTGGTTTTTGTGATTTCGCATTACGAATCAAGAAATCAGTTTTTTTATCTGCATTGGCAGTTAAGAACTCAACTTTTGACGGTAAGAACATTGGTAGCTTAAACCACACATCTGCTTCATAAGCATTTGGTAATTCAAGGTTCGCTAATGCTTTAGCTTTACTCCACATGCCATGTGCAATTGCTTGCTTAAAACCAAATGCTTTTGCTGTAATAGCATGAATATGAATTAAGTTAAAATCACCAGACACTTTCGCATAACGGCGGCCTGTGTTTTCTAAAATATTCCACTCAGCCTTTGGAACATAAGCTGGAGCTTGTTCTTCTTTGGCTTTCTCACCCACTCTTTTCTCGACTTTTTGACGAGATAAATAAGTCGTTAAGCCTTCCATGACCACTTCATTGCCAACTTTTGCCGTGGTAATAAAGTCAAACTGAACACCTTTATCATGTGGTTTTAATTCCCCAAATTTGCATGATAAAGTGAGTTTTTCAGTTACACCAATTGGTCTGGTTTGTTTGATCTGGTTACGGATATGAACTAAACCTAAAATTGGAAATGGAAAGGCTTCTGCCGTCATCATGTGCATTTGCAAACTTTGAGAAAGAACAGCCAAATAAATTGCCGGTACAAAGCCATTATTTTGAAAGCCACATACTTCGTTATAAGCTTTAAGATGACTCTGATCAATTTCTAGACTATCTACCACATATTCAACTTGCGGTAAGATTTTTGGACCTTTCGGCTTTTTAAAAATTAAACCTTGTACCACTTTTGGGTAAGCTAATGCCGCTTTTGGTAGCTGGCTAAAATGACGAGTATTCATACCTAACCTTTTATAATTTATAGATTCTTGAATAAAAAAGGGATGCACAAGCACCCCTTTTTAGCTAAAAGTGCTTAAGCGCCCAACAAGCTTTGACCACACACACGTACAACGTTGCCGTTTACGCCTGTAGAAGCAGTTGATGCAAACCATGCAATCGTTTCTGCTACATCAACAGGTAAACCACCTTGTTGCATTGAGTTCATACGACGACCAGCTTCGCGAATTGCAAATGGAATCGCAGCAGTCATTTGTGTTTCGATGAAGCCAGGTGCTACTGCGTTAATGGTAATACCATTTTTTAAGATAGGTGCAGTAAATTTAACTAAACCAATTACACCAGCTTTTGACGCAGCATAGTTGGTTTGACCAAGGTTACCAGCAATACCACTGATTGATGATACACAAACAATACGGCCATTTGCATTTAGACCATCGTTTTCTAACAAGTAGTCATTTACACGTTCAGCAGCAGACAAGTTAATGTTAATTACCAAGTCCCAAAGCTCTGGCTTCATGTTTGCCAAAGTTTTGTCACGAGTAATACCTGCGTTATGAACGATAATATCTAAACCGCCTTGTTTTGCAGCAGCAGTTTTAATTTTTTCGCCTGCATCGGCAGCAGTAATATCAATTGCCAATGTAGAACCACCAATGTCAGCAGCTACACGGTCAAGGTCAGCTTGTTGTTGTGGTACATCTAAACAAATAACATGAGCGCCATCACGTGCAAGCACATGTGCAATTGCCTCACCAATACCACGGCTCGCACCAGTTACTAATGCAGTTTTACCAGCAAGCGGTTTTGCCCAATCAACATCAACCACATCTGCTTTAGACACACGAACAACTTGACCAGACACATAAGCTGAACGTGGAGAAAGTAAGAAACGTAAAGTTGATTCAAGGTTTGCAGCAGCGCCTTCATCAACATAGACAACTTGAGCAGTAATACCCTTTTTAAATTCTTTACCTACAGATTTGATAAAGCCTTCAAGTGCACGCTGAGCGATCGCCTGTTTTACAGTTTTTGCAGTTTCAGGAGTCGTACCAATGACAATAACACGACCAGAAGTCGCAACTTGACGTGCAATCGGGTTAAAGAATTTATAAAGTTCGTTTAACTGTTCTGAGTTTTGAATACCAGAAGCATCAAATACGACTGCTTTGAATTTTGATTCTTTGTCGCCTGCATTGAATGGGCGTAAATTTAAACCAACTTTTGCAGCTTCTTGTTGTAATGCAACATTATTGCCTACATAGCTGTCAGCATGAATATTGCTAAGTACTTGTGCAATCGCACCAGACAATACATTTGACGGCGCTGCGCCAACCAATACTGCACCATTCACTACTGGCTGAGCACTTTCAAAACGCTCTAATGCAACTGGTGATGGTAAACCCAGATTTTTAACAACAAATTTACCAATAGGAGATTGTGTAAATGCTTGGTATTGATCAGTCATGATTATTATCTCTCAAAGAAATGAATTTTCTACGACAGGCTTCATTATGTTATGAGATGAATAGCAACAATATGAAATCAGTCGTTCATTAGAGTTACTCCAAATCATACTTGAGTTCATCTTTGGATGTCTTGACCTGAATGCTATCTACAATGTCATTCTAGTCAATACAGGTCTATTTGAATTGTGTTAATGTAGCTTATAAGAATATCGTTAATATGCTTGGAAAAGCCTTATGAGCAAGACAACTCAAGAAAATCCAGCAGTCGAGAATTCTGCTGAGGAAAAAGTGTCAAATACATCAAAGCCGGCTTCTAACACGGCTAAGCGTAACAGCACAACTCCTAAAGCAGCAACTAATACTCCAAAAACGACACGTACTCGTTCAACGACTGCACCTGCACGTAGCCCTCGTAATAAGAGCGCTGCTACAGCAACCCCATCTACATCTTCTAATAATGTAGTTGCAGCACCAAAAGCAACAAAAACCAAAACTTCTGTTCAACAGGATAAAACCATGAGCCAAAACACTGTTCGCCGCGTTGCAATTATTGGTGGCAACCGTATTCCATTTGCACGTTCAAATACTGCTTATTTTAAAGCGTCTAATTCTGACATGCTGACAGCAGCATTGAATGGTTTGGTTGAGCGCTTTAACTTACAAGGTAAGCGTATTGGTGAAGTCGTTGCGGGTGCTGTTTTAAAACATAGCCGTGACTTCAACATGACTCGTGAAGTTGTATTGAGCACAGATCTTGCTCCTGAAACTCCTGCTTATGACATTCAAATTGCTTGTGGTACAGGTTTACAAGCAGCTTTTGTTGTTGCAAACAAAATTGCACTTGGTCAAATCGATGTCGGTATTGCAGGTGGTGTAGACACAACTTCTGACGCTCCGATTGCTGTAGGTGATGGCTTACGTAAAGTTTTACTTGAGCTCAATGTTGCTAAGACTGGTAAAGATCGCCTTAAAGCTTTAACAAAAATTGATTTTAAAAAGCTTCTTGATGCACCAAGCAATGGTGAACCACGTACTGGCCTTTCAATGGGTGAGCACCAAGCGATTACTGCTCTAGAATGGGGTATTACTCGCGAAGCGCAAGACGAGTTAGCTGCAAGCAGCCATCAAAAACTTGCTGCTGCTTATGAACGTGGTTTCTTTGACGACTTAATCACTCCATTCTTAGGTCTTAACCGTGACAACAACTTACGTGCAGACAGCACAGTTGAAAAACTTGCTAAATTGAAACCTGTTTTCGGTAAAGGCGAAACTGCAACAATGACAGCAGGTAACTCAACTCCGTTGACTGACGGTGCTTCTGTTGTATTGCTTGCTTCTGAAGAATGGGCAAAAGAAAACGGTCATGAAGTTTTAGCTTATCTTTCTTTCTCTGAAACAGCAGCTGTTGACTTCATTGGTAAAAACGGCCCTAAAGAAGGTTTGTTAATGGCTCCTGCTTATGCAGTGCCTCGTATGCTTAAGCGTGCAAACCTTAAACTTCAAGATTTCGATTTCTACGAAATTCATGAAGCATTTGCATCTCAAGTGTTATCTACCTTAAAAGCTTGGGAAGATGAAAAATTCTGTAAAGAACGTCTTGGTTTAGATGCACCTTTGGGTTCAATTGATCGCTCTAAATTGAACGTAAATGGTTCATCTTTAGGTGCAGGCCATCCATTTGCTGCAACTGGTGGTCGTATCTTGGCAACTGCTGCTAAATTGATTAATCAAAAAGGTTCAGGCCGTGCATTAATCTCAATCTGTACAGCAGGTGGTGAAGGTGTTGTAGCAATCGTAGAGAAATAATTTTACGATTCACCTTTAAAAAAAGCACCCTGATGGGTGCTTTTTTAGTTTAACAACTTAATTTTTAATGAAGTGATGCTGCTTTAGCATCTGGGAAAAACTTATCTTCGATATGGTCATAACACCACTGGAAAATAAAAGTATAAACCAAAATACATAAAGTTAAACCAATATCTAAAATAAGTGCATCAATGACACTCATCTGAAGCATATATGCAATCATCGGTACTGTTGCAATCAACAAGCCACCTTCAAAGCCAATCGCATGTAAAATCCGCACAGGGATTGTTCTTTCCCAATTATATTTATGCTCTACTTTTTCGAAATAGTGGTTAAAAATCATATTCCAGAAAACTGAAACAACTGCCATAAACACACCGAGTGTACCGGTTACGTCCATGGGCATATCAAAAATAAAACTTAATGCAATCGCAATGATGACCAATAAAATTCCTTCATAACTGATTGCATGAATGAGCCTTCTCTTGGAAATCAACATTTTTAAATACTCAATAATTACTTGGATGATGTGCATTATATTTTTATAATATTGATTAATCTAATCAGGTTCTTTCAGTTTTTTTGACAGATGAATATTAATCAAGAACAACTACTCATGTTTCAGGCCGTGATTGAAACCGGCTCTTTTTCAGCAGCAGCACGTAAACTTGGAAAAGTTCCGTCGGCTGTAAGCATGTCTATTGCCAACTTAGAAATTGATCTGAACCTGACTTTATTTGACCGTAAAGGTCGTGAACCTGTCCCTACTGACGAAGCACGGGTGTTATACGAAAAGACATCTCAACTTTTAATTGAGATGAATCAATGGAAACAACATGCACACGCGTTAAGTACAGGGTTAGAAGCCAATTTAACTCTTGTGATTGTCTCTGAACTTTTACACACCAATTGGACCGACTATATTTGTCTTTTAGAAAGTCGTTTTCCAGACTTACAAATTAATATTGTGTCTGCCCCTCAAGAAGATGCACTTCAAATGTTATTAGATGGCTCTGCACAACTAGCACTGATGTTTGAACGCGAACACCTAGATAACAGAGAACAATTTGTAGAACTTAAACGTGAGGCCCTAATTCCGGTTATTTCAAATAGCCATCCCCTCGCAAGTCAAAATCAGGTTTCTTATGAACAAATCCTTACTACACGACAAATTGTAGTTGCAAGCCGAGATGAAACTTTAAAACCTGAATTGCTATTTTCGAAACATTATTGGCGTACAGACAACCACCACTCTGCTTGTTTAATGATTTTACGCAATCTAGGTTGGGGTGTTCTTCCTCAAGAAATGTTTAAAGAAAACCCCGAACTAAAAAACAAGCTTAAAGTGTTGGATTTATTAGATTTCACTCCAAGATTTGAATATTACGTCGACTTGGTTTGGAGCCGGGAAAGTGAACTCGGTGCGGCTGCCAGATTTCTAATTGAATATATCCGTAAGCAACGAATGCAACAGGTTCCTTAAAATTATTTCAATTGAGATGCAGAACCTAAACGTTTTTCTTTGAAATATAACAATTGATATATCGACAGCATGAATAGACTTTGTGCTATAAAAGAAAACATAAGATTTATTACTGAAGATGTTGAATATCAATGACTCATACAGCACTTGACCAATTAAAAACATTAACGACCGTTGTTGCCGATAGTAGTGACCTTGATGCAATTCGTAAATTTCGTCCATTAGATGCGACGACAAACCCTTCATTGATTACGGCAGCAGCAGAACAACCTGAAAGTAAAGAGCTGATTGAAGATGCTTATTATCAAGCCAAAAAAGAAGGCTATAGTAACGATGAGTTAATCGAAAGAACCATTGATATTTTGACTGTAAAATTTGGCGTAGAAATTTTAAAACTCATTGAAGGCCGTGTTTCTACAGAAGTTGATGCTGCACTTTCATATGACACTGAAGCCACCATTCAAAAAGCACATGAATTATGTGAACTTTACAAAGGTTATGGTATTGATCAGTCACGCATTCTGATTAAAATCGCGTCAACTTGGGAAGGTATTCAAGCTGCTAAAGTACTTGAAGCTGAAGGGATTGCTTGTAATCTCACTCTCCTTTTCGGCTTACATCAAGCTCAGGCATGTGCAGATGCTAAAGTAACTTTAATTTCACCATTTGTAGGCCGTATTTTAGACTGGTACAAAAAGGCTGAAGGCGTAGACGCTTACCCAATCGAAAAAGACCCGGGTGTGGTTTCAGTTAAGAAAATCTACACTTACTACAAACAGCAAAATATTCCAACTCAAGTGATGGGTGCGAGCTTCCGTAGCATTGATCAAGTGCTTGGTCTTGCAGGATGTGATTTGCTAACCATCTCTCCTGGTCTACTTACTCAGCTTGAGCAAGATAGGCGTACAGTTGATGCAGCACTTGATGCGACTAAATCAAAGCAAGCAGAGGCTATTGTTAGACCAGTTCAAAATGAACAAAGCTTTAAAGATGAACTTAATCATGACTTAATGGCATTCCAACTTTTACAAGGTGGTGTTGATGGCTTTATTAAAGCCCGTGACCAATTAAGTTTTTTATTACGTCAATCTTTTGGAATTGATGCGGAAATTAAACCTTAAAAAACTGCACTTTTCATACAAAATCACCGATTTTTGTTATCATGGCAAAAATCGGTTTTTTATTGGGTTTCTCGTGTTCGGCATAACAGATCTAACAACATATATTATTGGTACATTCCTAATTGTGTTATTGCCAGGGCCCAACTCTCTATATGTGATGTCAATTGCTTCACGTTACGGGATTAAAACCGGATATATGGGCGCATTAGGTATTTTTACTGGCGATCTCATTTTAATGCTGTGTACCGTACTAGGAGCTGCGTCTCTACTTAAAGCATTTCCATGGGTATTTGTTATTCTTAAATTAACAGGTGCACTTTACCTATCTTATTTAGGCTTTAAACTCTTACAAGGTAGTATTCAACGCTGGAAACAACGTAATCAACCACAACCAGAAATGGCTGACTTACCCGCTTTAGATAAAGTTCATCCTTATAAAACAGCACTCAGTATTAGTTTACTCAACCCTAAAGCGATTTTATTTTTCCTATCTTTCTTTGTTCAATTTGTTGAACCCGACTATGCCTACCCCGCTCTAAGCTTTTTAATTTTAGCGGTTATTTTACAGGTGATTAGTTTTAGTTACTTAACGGCATTAATCTTCTCTGGAATTAAACTTTCAGCATTTTTTAAACAAAACCATAAAATTGCAGCCAGTAGTATTTTTTTAGTCGGAATTCTATTCTTCGGATTCGGTCTAAAACTAGCAACCTCAACAATCTAATCATCTTTACCTATCCGTTTATGCACTATAAAGTTAAAACATGATGAGCTGTTAAAATGCCAGCATGCCATCTGTTTTAACTTCATTGAGCACAAAAAATGTTCTGACTTGTCTTACTCCAGGTAAAGCAATAATCTTTTCACTATGGAATCGGTTAAACGCAGCTAAATCTTTAACACGAATTTTTAGAAAATAATCGACCTCTCCCGCCACCAGATAACACTCTAGAACATTTTCCAAATCACCTGATGCTTGTTCAAATGCCTGAAAGCTATCAGGCGTTGAGCGATCTAAAACCACACCAACGAGTACCACCGTATCACGCTGCACCATACTCGGATTGATCCGAGCACGCACATCTAGAATTGCTCCAATCTTAAAAAGACGCTGAGTATGATTCCAACAAGATGAAGTACTTATGCCTACAAGCTTAGCCAATTCGGCATTACTTAAGCGTCCATTTTCTTGTAATGCACGCATAATTTTCAATTCGAGTGGTGATAAATTCTCAGCCTGCTCTTCCATAAAACAATATCCCAAATTTAGCGTTATTTATGGAAGAAATAATATCATTATTCGAAATTTTAAAAATATTATTTCCATTTTAGATTAAAAATAGAAAGCACCTTCTTTAAAAAAATTGTTAGATTTAGCGAGCTGAAAGTAAAGGCAGAAACATATTAATTTTTCAGGGACTTAGAACATTTAGCCATGCAAAAGATTCTTCAAGATTTTTCAATTCCGGCAGTATTTGCGGGTTTCATTACCTTTCTTATTGGTATTAGTGTTTCGGCTATTTTAGTGATTCAGGCTGCCCAAGCTTTAGGTGCTTCACCTGAACAAATTACCTCATGGTTTTGGGCTTTAGGTTTGGGTCTTGGTTTATCAGGACTTATTCTTTCGTGGAAATTTAAATACCCTGTAGCAACTGCATGGTCAACCGCTGGTCTCGCTTTAATTATTGCAACTGGCGGTGGATATAGCATAAATGACGCAATTGGTGCTTTTTTAGTGGTTGGTTTACTGACTGCGATTTTAGGCTTTTCAGGAATTTTCCAAAAAGCGCTTTACTATATTCCCCAAAGCTTAACCAGTGCCATGCTTGCAGGCGTTTTACTCAAATTTGGTATTTCACTTTTCGCCAGTTTACAAAATGATTGGGCATTCGTTTTATCTTTACTCGTCATTTATATCATTACAAAAAGATTATGGCCACGTTATAGCATCGTGTTCACAGCACTTGCTGGTGTTGTGCTCTGCCCTATTTTTTTAGACTTTCATATGCCTACGCTTCACTGGTCATTGGCTAAACCGGTTTGGATTAGTCCTGTCTTTAGCTGGTCAGCACTTTTAGGATTAGCTCTACCACTTTTTGTGATTAGCATGGCTTCGCAGTATTTACCCGGTATTGCCATGATTAAAAGTTATGGCTATAAACCACATGTTAATCAACTCATTGGCTGGACTGGTTTAACCCAAGTTTTGTTTGCACCTTTTGGTTGTTACAGCGTTAATATTGCTGCGATTAGTGCAGCTGTATGCCTTGACGATCAAGTTCATCCTGACCCAAGTAAACGCTATATTGCTGGCATAAGCTCTGGTTTTTTCTATGCATTGATGGGACTATTTGCAGCAACACTGACAAGCTTGCTCATGTCTTTTCCTCATATTTTTATTGTAGCTTTAGCTGGCATCGCATTACTTGGTACCATTAGCCATAACATTGCGCTTGCCTTTGGCCCTGTTGAAGACCGTGAAGCTGCATTATTTACCTTCTTATGCAGTGCTTCAGGCATTCAATTTTTTGGTATTGGCTCAGCCTTTTGGGGACTTATTGTCGGTCTTATTGTATTTGTAGTACTTAAATTTAAAGTCAAAAAAAGTTAATAAAAAAGCGTTCATAGCGCCTTTTTCAATGCTATGAACGCTTTTTAGTCTTATTTTTATAGTTCTCTTACTACCACTGATTTTGCCATTTTGTCATGCCAACCTTGTTTTTTAGCATCAAATGCAACCCAAAAAAGACCAATACCAAACACTAAAATTGACGGAATGTAGCCAACATATCGAATAATACTCTGCATAACTGTTAGCTTATTACCTGTTTTTTCATCTAAAACTTTTAATCGCATCAAACGCTTACCTGGCGTTCCTGCAAAATACAGCCAACATAAAACTGAATACAATAAAGGAAATGCATAGTTCACAATCAAATCGAACCAATAATTTTGTGGCTTAGTACTTAAACCTGTGGCAAAGACTAAGTCGTAATCCCCTTGATAAAAAATCCATGCTGCAGGAATAACAGCCAAAAAAAGAATAAGAGTATCAATGATCATTGCACCAAATCTTAACCAGAATCCTGCATACTCATACTTATAAGTCATGCTCACCTCGCTTTGTTATTGTTTAATAGCTAAAAACGCTTTTACAATTTTACTTTCATCCTAAATGAAACTTTTTTATTTTTAAATACTTAAATAAATTTAAAATATTCTACTTTTATATTTTATTGTAATAATTCTGATCAAAAAAACGTTATTGCATCAATATTCATCAAAAAACTCATATTTTTAGAACTGAATTTTTTCATTTCAGTTCTATTGGAACAATTTTATAGGAAATTAAAATATAAACTCATATTATATTTATTTCCAAAATAAAATATCTAATTTAAACTCTTTTTTTAATAATAATGCTGCAAATAATAGAGCTAATCCAATAACAATTAAAAAAACACTTAAAGTGATTAATCCATAAACAATAGCTACACTGCCTAATATAGCTAAAACATAAAATATAATTACACTGAATGTCGGCATTTCAATTTATTCCACTACTTAAAATAAAAGCAATTTATTCTATCGAGTTTATAAACGATTGCTGTTTTCAAATGTTGGCTACACTATTAATTTGTATCATCATACAATAATCATGTTATTAAACTTATTTAGTGTTACTTTGCTTTAATAACAAGTGATGGAGTTCACATATTTTTTTATTTAATTTCAAAGTAATGTTTTTCAGTAACGAGCTTAATTTTTAGATTTTTATATAAGCGTTCTTTTGAATCTTCAAGTGAAGGGACTACTTTTTCTGCAAATTTATCTTCGGTCATCAGTCTGGCATAAGTTTTATAGCCAATAACTAACTTTTCGGGTTCTTTGCCTGTTTGACGGAACTCTTCAATAAGTTTATTAACTTTCTTTGCTGTTAAATCAGCCATCTTCCTCACTCTCCCCTTAATTCACTATTTTGTTATACGTTTTCTATATGACAGAAATATGAACAGTAATTTTTTGTAATTTTCATGTAAAAATTATCGATTATTTAGCAATACCACCTAAACGCCATCTCAACCAATAGAAAAATAAACACAAGACCATGATTTAAAATAAATTTATTTAATTTTTCTTTCCTATGACTGAATAGATGTTTACCGTGAATGAAATATGTTAATCTTTAATTAATAAATGCTTCATACATATAACAACTGTAAATAAGAGGAATAACATTATGAATTACCAACATATTATTGTACCAGTCGATGGTTCGGAAATTTCTTTAGCGGCAGCAAGACAAGCAGCTCACATTGCAAAAGCTTTTGGGAGCAAATTGACCGCTATTAGCTTAGTTGCGGTAGATCCTTTTAGCGGTGTAGATTTTTATTACATCTCACCTGTTGTAAAAGATTATTTTGTTGAAGCACGAGCAAATGCAGAAAAAACACTCGCAACAGTAAAAGCTTTATGTGCCGAAGAAGGTATTGATGCCGAAACTCAAATCATCCAAGGTGAAATTTCTTCAGATGGTATTTTAAAAGCTGTAGAAGGCTTAGGTTCCGATTTGATTGTGATTGGTTCTCATGGTCGCAAAGGCTTCCAAAAACTTATTTTGGGTAGCTTTGCTCAAGATGTTTTAAACAGTACCAAAATTCAGGTATTGGTTGTAAAAGAATAAACTTTTTTAGATGCAAAAAACCCAATCCAACGATTGGGTTTTTTAATAAAATAAATTGCATAAATTTTACACTAATCAAAAATCCAGCTAGAATAGTTTCCTATTCTTCCAATTTCGTGAGTCACGCCAATGAAATAAGTCTTTTTTCTCATCAATTTTTCTTTTTTTTGATGTGCAAAATAGACTATTTTTTTGTGATTTAACGTCTCTGCTTAAAACTACTTTTCCTATTTTGTACATCCTGTATTTATGAGGTTTTTTATGACTCAGCAGGCATGTGTAATATCACAACTCTCTTTAGAATTTCCATCTAAAGTCATGTTTCAACAACTAAATTTTAGCCTTGAATCGCATCAAGTATCTGCTTTAATTGGCCGTAATGGTCAAGGCAAATCTTTGCTTATGCAAATGTTAAATCAGACGCTTAAATCAGATTCAATTCTGACATCTGGGCAAATATCTTGGCATGTAAAGCATGCATATTTACCTCAGTTGCATCGTTTGACAGCACTGACCATTGCCGAAGCATTAGATATCCTAGATATTTATCACGCTTTTAAAAGAGTTGAACAAGGTGTTGCCAACTTTGATGATTATGATTTGTTAGAAGGTAAATGGGACCTCCCTGCCTTATGGAATAATTTATTGGAATCTGCGGGTTTACCAACAGATTTAGACTTTCCAGTGAAAAACCTAAGCGAAGGCCAAAAAACTAAATTGGCATTAAGCTGTTTATTTCTAAAATCAGATCATTACTTGCTACTTGATGAACCTAGTAATCATCTAGATCAGGAATCTAGAAAATGGTTAATTGATCATTTGAGGAAACACCCAGCAGGTGCTCTTATTATTAGTCATGATCGTAGTTTGCTGAATGAAGTAGACCATATTTATCATTTGAATGAACATGGTTTACATCACACAACTGGAAACTATGAAAAATTTTATGACCAATATCAAACTCATGTTGCAGCTTTAGAGCAATCTGTTCAACAAGGCCAACGCAACGTTAAACACATGAAGCAAAAGCAGCATGAAGTATTAATGAAAGCTCAAAAACGTGAACGTGCTGGAAATAAATTACGCGAATCAAATTCTCAAGCCAAAATTTTGCTCGATTTTAAAAAGGAACAAGCAGGCCAAAGTATTGCTGCCATACAGTCTCAGCACCAACGACAAATTTCGAACAGTCAGAATGATTTAACAGATAAAAAAATGCGTCTTGAAACCGTCAAGCCACAACAGTTTGTCTTCCCTACTTTTCATAAGAAATCTGGAGAAATTCTTCGCATTAAAAAACTCAAACTGAAATATGGAACGCAAAAACCCATAGATTTAGCGGTACAGGCAGCCGAAAAAATTCACATAACGGGTCAAAATGGTATTGGTAAATCGACACTACTCAAAGCAATTCAAACTCAAAACAAACAGCCATGTGACAGCATTCACTTACTTGTAGAGTGCTTTTACTTGGATCAAAACTTTAGCTTTTTATGTGATGAAATGACGGTGATCGAAAATCTAACCCGCATGAATAGTGAGCTTTCAGAACTAGAATGGCGAAATCTATTAGGTCAACTTCGAATTCGAGGTGATAAAGGTACACAACTTTTATCTCAGCTCAGTGGTGGAGAAAAACTCAAAGTAGCCTTATTGGCGCTTAGCCAGATACATCCTACTCCTGAACTCTTGTTATTAGATGAGCCAGAAAATCATTTAGATATTGAATCTAGAGAACTATTAGCTACTGCTATTCAAAGCTATGAAGGCGCTGTATTGCTCATTTCACATGATCAAACTTTTGTTGAAAGTTGTGCTATTCATGAGTCTTTTTCTTTAGGCGATTAATCTTTATTGATATCTTTTTCAAATTTACTAGTTCTCTTTTGAGAGCTAGTAAATTCTAGCAACCATTATTTTTTTACTTTATTTAATATTTCAATTTCTAAACTATATGTCACAGTTTTATTTTTACGAGCACTATTTCGCATTTGATAAACTTGAACAATATAATCTCCATCAACTGGTAAAGTAAGTTCACCTTTAGATCCTACAGTTGAACCAATTAATAATGCCTTATCCTTACCTGGCTTTTTACCTGGGGCAAAAATATTAACATAGACTAAATTACCAAGACTATTAATATTGAATTTCAATATTTGTCCACTCTTTGCATAAACTCTATATCTCACATCATCATAACCCTGAAACTTTCCAGTTAATGTGGTATGAGTAGAGCCTTGTAAAAAATTAACTTTTTGCTCAACATTTTTAGCTAAAACTGTGAATGATACAGTTGAAATTAGCGTAGATAATAATAAATTTTTAATAATTTTTTTCAATTTCTAGTCCTCAAAAAATATTTTTAAATTATTATATTAAAATATTTTTTATAGAATTTTACTTTATGTATGAGTTTAACAAGTAATAGTTATTTTTTATAATTAGTAACAAATAAGGTATCTCAAAGTTTAAATATGATTAACTCTGAGATACCTTTTTTAAAAAATATTAGAATCGATAACCTACCCCTAAATAGGTAATCAGTGGGTCAATATCAACTTTTGTTGTGGCATGTATTAAGCGAGTCCCCGTATTTTGATTGACGACATCAATTTGGGCATTGTTGCTTAACTTTGCATAAGACACAGAAGCTACCGTATACCATGAATCATTAAAGTCATAGGTAAAACCAGCAGTAAAAATAGGCGCTATCGCATCATCTGCATCGACATTAACGACCATTTTTCCACTCGACTCTTTCCGGTCTAAAGCCGCTCCAGCTTTGCCATCTAACACATTTTGGATCATATGGCCTGCGGACACTAAATCAGAACGAATTCCATCATTGAGTTTAATATCATTAAAATGAGCATACATTAAACCCACTCCAACATAGGGTCTAAACTTATTTACCCCACTTTTACCAAACTGATATTGTGCTTCTATGGTTGGCGTCCATGCTCGAATAGATGCAGCTTTAGATTTATTGCCTAAGTTGGTAATAGGAATCGCCTGACCTAAAGTAAAGCCATCAGGGAAAAGGTATTTTACTAAGTCATTAGGAGACATTGCGATTCCACTTAATGGTGCTAAGATTTCACCTTTTCCTTTAACATCAACTTTAGGTGGAATTCCGCCAATAAATTGTAAAGACACATTGTCATTCAGATAATAGTTAAATGTTAAGCCTAATGTGTCTACATCATCGACTTCTAGTCCGGCATCTTGCTGTTGCCAGTTTTCCAATCCCTCAATTCGTGCTGTACCAGCAACTTCAGATAGAATATTACCCTTACCATCTGTAAGTTGATCTTGGATTTCAGGTTGGGCTAGAAACTCTGTAAGGGTTTCTTTTAAATTCCAAACCTCTCCACCCATATCAGTCATAGTGGCATTGGGATCAATAGAGTTTAAAAAACTGGTTGTTGAAATAGTGCCGACTTTAGCTTCCGTTCCATTTTTAACAGCGGTATTAATATTAAATGGATTAGCTTTACCCTGTGGCATTACATGTAGCCAACCAGCAGAGACAGAGAATCTTTTAAATTCCTGCGCATAACTCATGCTTGTGATTACAGATAATGAACTCAATATTGCTATTTTTATTACTCTTTTTTTCATTTTTATTCCTTCCTAGAAATATATTGCTGATTTTGCAATATAGATATGGAATATAGCCAAGTTGCCTTTTTTATCAATTGGTATAATTTTTAAACAAAATTAATTTAGATAAATCTATCAATTTATCTGATTAATTACATGAAATAGTTATCTAATATTTCTGACGAATGACATAATTAAAATTAAAAATAATTTAACGAACGGTAAAATAACCAAATAGGATTATTCTTATCTTAGCTAGCTGTCATGATTGAATTATTTAAATTAGAATCTAGCTAGTTATTTAATTTCCTTCATAGACATTTCAATAAAAACCAACGAAGGGAGCTTATCGAAAGAAGTTACATCGTTAGCTAATCAATAAATCTGGAAGAATTTTTAATGAATATTATTATTCGTGATGAGCAAGTTAAAGATATAGAAGCCATCGAAAACCAAACTAAAGTAGCTTTTCAAAATGCCGAGCACACGAGTCATACCGAACATTTTATTGTTAATACTTTAAGAAACCACGGTCAACTCACCATTTCTCTCGTGGCAGTTGAAGATGGTTCTATTATTGGGCATGTTGCTATTTCTCCAGTTCAAATCAGCTCAGGGGAAACAGGTTGGTATGGTTTAGGCCCTATTTCCGTTCATCCAGATAAACAGGGGCTAGGTATTGGTTCCCTTCTGATGAATAAATCACTAGAAAAATTAAAAAACTTAGGTGCAAAAGGATGTGTTTTATTAGGTGATCCTAACTTTTACAGCCACTTTGGTTTTAAAAATTATCCTGAGCTAATTTTGCCAGATGTGCCAAGTGAATATTTCCAAGCCTTAAGTTTTTCAGGTCATTTTGCTAAAGGCTATGTAAGCTATCATGAGGCATTTAATGCAACGCATTAACAAAAAGTTCTCGCCTTTCAAAAGAAAACTCCTAGAAATAGGAGTTTTCTTTTTTGTTTGCTTTGAACAATATTGATATAAATGATCTAGTTTTATTTAACACGTTCAATCTTAAAAACTTCAATATCGGTAGGCTTAACTCGATGTGTATCCACCTCTCCTACAACACGCACTTTATCTCCAGCTTTCAGTTGTAAAGGCTTCCACAAGTCATCATCAATATCAATTAAAATTGAACCCGTAGCATCTTTAAACTCAAAATGATCACCAGCAATATGCTTTACGATCGTACCCGTCAAAGTTACTCCAGATTCATCAGCCAAAGTTTTTGCTTTAGATACTGTGACTACATTTTTTGTTGCTTCTTTTAATAAGGCTGCATCGGGTTTAGCTAATACCACATTACTAGCCAATAAAGCCAACCCAGTGAAAGTTGCTAAGAATATTTTTTTCATTACCATGACCTAATTTTAACGTTCTTAGTTATATAAACAAATTCTTTTAAAGTTATAGATTTAGCTTTTGTGGTTTTTTGTATCTTATAAGAGAGTTTCTTTAATCATGTCATGTAGAAATACCTAAGAATTTCTTTAGGTTCTCTTTTCCAAAAACAATTTTATAGCCTTTAGTTTTGTCATGAATTTACTTAAGAAAGCGTGTTTCTTAAGTAAATTAAACCCAGCATTAAAATATCACTTAATTGTTAAGCAACAAGTTGGCCTAAATTCAATAAAATATTTATGGCTTCTGTCTCATCCTCTGTTTGCCCAACAATCATTCTGTCATATGAAATTCCGCCAATCTCAATATAAATTTTTGGATGAGGAAGCTGAGGGATATAAACTTTAAGCGGTTGATAAAGAGCAAGAAGATAACCAAATGAATCATAAGGATAATGATCATCTTTTAATGTCTTCTTTATCACCATATAAGTGTTCAAAATATCTAGAATAAAACCATATTCATTTTCAGAGTGAAATTTAGCGTCCATACTTACCTCCTTGATTAATTAATATTTTTATAATCAAATTTAAAGGTTAAATTTCTGATCTGATGGTGTAACCAATTCACTTTAAATATAGAGTTATATTTAAAGTGATTCCTGTTGAATTAAATATATTTAAAACCAAGTATATTAGTCAACATATTTTGAACAGTGCCATTAAAAATAAATATTTCGAGTTACAAATCACACTTTAAGATTAAAATAAAAAGATATAAAAAACCCATCTTACGATGGGTTTCGAAATTCATCTGGATTATGAATCTTTGTCCATTGAATGAGGAGTAGTCGTTTTATCTTGCTGCTTTGTGTCATTTTCACCTTGGCAGGCACTCACACTTAAAGAAATAATGGCAACTAAACCTAAGGTAGCCATAATTTTTGTCATATTTCACCTCATGAATTATTCACATAGTGAGTTAATAAATACTTTTTATTAGTTTTACGATCAGCATAGGTTTTTAGGCTTTTTTGTAGATTTAACGCAAAAATGTAAAGCTCTTTAGTTTCATCTTTAAATATCAACTTAAGATTTGAACATTAAACACTCACTGAGTGTCTGAGCGTTTTAATGAGTAATTCATATAGGTGGTCTACAGCTTTTGACTCTAAAGAAGATCTACTCCGATAAACAGCAGTCTCCATCGGCTCTAATGGCCCAAGTCCATGATCTGCACCTAATATGGTTAAATGCTCAGGTGCACTACATTGTGTGAACACAGCGATTGCTAAACCGCTTTCAACTGCTGCAATTTGACCAGCCAAACTTGAACTGTTGTACACCACACGGTAACGGCGCCCTTGTAATGCCAAAGAATGAATAGCACTCTTTTTGGCTTGGCTGGTACTTTCATAAACTGCAATTGGAAGTGGATCTTCTCGCCAGAGTTCAAATTGTGGAGATCCAACCCATACCATTGGTTCATGAAATAACAGTGTTCCTTGGCGAGCGTTATCTCTTGAAATTAATGCCAAGTCTATATCCCCACTTTCTACTCGCGGAATTAATGAAGTCGACTGTTCACAAATCAATTCAATTTCAACCCCTCCGTAACGTGGTGCAAAACGTTTAAGTACGGGCGTTAAATACTTAGCAGCATAGTCATCAGGTACACCAAGACGTATACGGCCCTTTAATTCATCTCCGTGAAATGCCATTTGAGCTTCAGCATGTAAGTCGAGAATTCGGCGTGCATAACCTAAAAGTAGTTGTCCTTGCGACGTTAATTCAATTTGCCGATGTGTTCGTATTAAAAGTTGGCAATGTAGTGCTTCTTCTAGCTTTTTCAGTTGCATGCTAACCGCAGACTGTGAGCGATATAACTCAGGTGCTGCATTCGACAATGAGCCTGTATCAACGACTGTGACAAAACACTTTAACCAATCAATCTGTAAGTTTTTTATATTCATTACGATTTATCTATTCGATTTTCAAATAATATATAAAAGAATTATGCGCTTTTCTTTATCTATTCGCTCTCCCATACTGAAATTAGAAGAAGTTAAAACAATTCATTTTTCTGAAAGAAAGCTATCTGTGAATTGATTAATGTCTGAGTAACACGTTAATAGCGACACCTACTAACAATTTGATCACTTCGTATTTCTTAGGTATTACGCACTAGGAGGAGGTTTTATGCGCCTAAATAAACAGATGCTTGCATCACAAAGTGCGACATCTATTTTCGTTTTACTTTGGGGAAGTGCCGCAATTTTTACTCGTTGGGGACTCGATAATGCCTCACCCATAGCATTATTAATTCTGCGCTTTTCAACTGCTTTAATTGCTCTGTCGCTACTTGCTATTTTTAGAAAACGGCTCTTACCCAAGCATGGAACCCGAAAGCAAGTTTTACTAACGGGCCTACTCATGATCGCAGGCTATTCAATCTGCTATTTTAAAGCGATGGCTCATGGGGTCACGCCTGGTTTGATGGCCACAATTATGGGAATACAACCCATTTTAACGCTTTGCCTTCTAGAAAAGAATTTACAAAAAGAAAGGCTTTTCGGTTTATTCATTGCTTTAGCCGGACTCATTCTTTTAGTTTGGAAAAGCCTAACAATGTCGTTTATTGCGCCAATCGGCATATTCTTTGCCTTGGCTGCCCTGATCTGTATAACCTTTGGGGCTATCATGCAAAAGAACATTCAACAGGCTCCGACAGATGTCTTACCACTACAATATATAGTTAGCCTTGTAGTTTGCCTATTTATAGTTCCCTTTGAACATTTTGAAATAACGTGGAATTCACAACTGATTATTTCTGTCTTATTTCTTGGAATTTTAATTTCTGTAGTTGCGCAGCTTTTACTTTACAGACTTTTAAGTCAAGGCAATATTGTCAACGTGACAAGCCTGTTCTATTTGGTTCCCATTGTTACCGCTCTATTAGATTTTCTAATTTTAAAAAATACGTTACCTCTGGCAGGTTTAATTGGAATGATTGCAATTTTACTAGGCTTATTGCTTGTATTTAAAAAGAAATAACTCATAGAAATAATATAGAACCCTCAACTGAGGGTCTTATTTTGAGTAAAAATTTAATCTAAATTTTTCCAGTCTGTACCAATTTGAGCCAATGCTGGAAGCTCATCACTATTAAAAACATTAGAATTACGGTCAATAGCAAATCGATAAATGGGCATAGAGTCAGCTTCAGTTTTCTTAAAGAAACTGAAGTTTTCATTAAGATGATAATTCCCCCCTTCTGTTGATTTTGTTGCTGTTCCTGAGGGTATATGAGTATAACTTTCACACTCCACTTCAACATTATTTCCGGCAAGATCTTGGTAGGAAAATTTCATGCTTTAATCCTTTCTAAATTTTTATGATTGAGAAAAACTTAACATGCTATCTGGCTAGATTATTGAAACTTTTTTAACTAATTGTTTAAGTGTGTATATTTGGTTAAAACAAAAAAAGTTATTCAAGATAAAAATCCTATTTAAAATGCTTCGGCTCTCACTCACAAATCCAAAAATTTTAGAGCTCGCTCATCAAGTTCTTTAAGTTCCTCGAGTGTATATAAGCGCCCCTCTGGATCAAAAAACTTATCAAAATCGAATTGTCCTTCTTTATATAATTGATATCGTTTAGGCCCTAACCATTCTTTTTGAAAGAAATCATCTGTCAGTTTAAAAAACTCTTTAAAAGAAGTATTTGCATCTAGCTGACCAGTTAATTGTTCGCGCTCATCTTTAGGAATATCTTTAAATTTTCTTTCATCCATAATGAAGGCTCGACTGCCAACGAGCTGACCATCCTCAAGAGTTGGAACTAAAATGCTACGGCAATGAGGATGCAAAGGAGGAACTTTTTTTGCCGGATCCTTAAGCTGCCATACCGTACCATCAAGTGAGGCACATGTTTTCGATGTTCTTCCATCAAGAACACTTACAAATCGGACATATTCAAACTTTAATTGTTTATAGCTATTTAAATATGCCTGATTCGATATGTGGCTTCGAATTGTACGTACAGTTCGTTCAATATCTGTTTTAGTACTATTGAGTAGCCCATCTTCATATTTAAGACGTTTAGTTCCATGAATACGCTGAATAATTTGTAGCGTTGTAGCACCAATATTAAGCCCATCTCGAATTGCATATTCAACTCTTTGACGAGCTAGCTCAGCAATTTTAGAGAGTAGTTCATCTACTAATGCTCCACCCGCTAAAGGAACGCGTTTAGCAGCTTTATAGAGTTGCTCACCTTTTAACTCTTTATGTTGGCCACCAAAAATTTTTGACATATATCTGGCTTCATAGAAAGCCAATGCAACAGCAGATATTGTAAATGTGTCAGTGAGCGCTTCATTAATCAAATTAAACCACTGAGAAATTAGCGCACGTATCTCTCTTAAATTAGCTGTTGAATAAATTCCACCAGCCAATGCTGCTTTTTCCTTTTCATTTAGCTCATCTAATAAGTTAGCCAACTTATCAAGCATGGTAACCGTTTCAGAATTAAATAAATTAAGAAGTTCGTTGACTGATCTTGATGATGCTCGATATAGATAGGCCTGATGCTGAGTCAAAATATCAAAAAGTGTTTTTTGATGAAGATTAGCCATAAAAATTTACCTCTACAGAAGTGCTTTTTTATTGTTGTGCTATTTATATTTTCAGTATCTCTAGAACAAGTTATGACTAACAAGCACACCTACGTAAAGTTATTTAGCTAAATGCTCATCCTTGTAATGCATTTTTTATAAACGTAGCTTAAACCTAATCTAAATAGGATCTTTCCTGCTGAGTAAAACAGCATTACTCGGAATACTTTTAAGTATTTTCTTTTGTTGTTTCAGCCATTCTTTATAAAATTTTTTATCAGATTGTTCCGAAAAGTTGTCTTTAGGCTTGTTATAGGAAGCATCATGCATATTTTCAGATCGTACACACGGCCAATTGTTTAATTGGGGTGTCAACACAGCATTACTGACTAATGAAAGCTCTTCTAATCTAATCAAATTCATCTCTACTTCCTTACTTCCCTCTAGCGTCCTCACTCTTCAATTAATTCATACAAAGCTTTATTTTGAATAATCTATAGACGGCTATTGTTTATTCCCTAAACCGATCCAATTAGGGCTACACACAAATAACATGCCTTCAAAAATGCAAAGTGCAAATTTTGTGTATTGATTTATCAAACATGTAAGTTGCTATAGGAATGAATAAATTGAGTTTAAATAGAGTGATGAAGATATTTAGAATGTTTTCTTCTTTGTTGCTTCAATTTCAGATATACTGAACTTAGTATGAGATGAGCCTTATATAGTTCATTGCTAGATCAATGAACGACTAAGCCCTTCGCTTTCGAGCAAGGGCTTTTTTAATGCCTAAAATTTGAGAAAACTTATACTTATATGAACTGTCTGGTCGGCCATTGGTTTGCCTTTATAGATCAGGTCTGTTAGATTGGTCTTGTTCATCAACTCCTATTGTCGATGAATACTGAAGCCTGATTCGTAGCATCAGGCTTTTTTTATGCCTAAAATTTGTATAAATAATTCTGCCCAAATGATGACATGTGATCTCTGTGCGATCCGAAACAACGTAAATCAAACTATAAAATAAACCAGCCTTATCTTACTTTTAGCCAAGTGCCAACTTCTTTTAATACATCAACTAAACCGTTTAATTTCTTGCCATCTTCGGTTAGTGAGTACTCAACTTTAACAGGAACTTCCGCAAAAACTTCTCTGTTAATAAACCCTTCTTCTTCAAGAAAACGCAATTCTAAAGTTAGCATTCTTTGTGAAATATTAGGTATTGCACGTCTGAGTTCATTAAAGCGCATGGGTCTTTCGATGAGAAATGAAATAATTAACATTCTCCAGCGGCCACCCAATACTGTCATTGCCTCTTCTACAGAACAACCAGAAATATTATCTTTCATTGTTTAATTAGGTATAAAAAATATACCTATATAACAAAATAGTGCCTAATTTACAATCTATACCTAGTGGTAAATAATAGTTTTTTATCACGAAAAGACTGGCCTATATTATGGAATATAAAGAAGTTGCTAAAAAAACGATTAATCATTTGTACTCAGCACATGCATCTATTCGTACCTCAGGCATCGACCCTCAAATCATTGCTTTAGCTGAGTTGTATGTGTCACAAATCAATGGCTGTGCTTACTGCTGCGCTTTTCATGCTCAGGAATTGAGAGATATGGGACTAAGCCAAGAAGTCATTGATAAAATTCCGGGCTATAAACATTCGAATGCCTTTTCAAAAAAGCAGTTTCTTGCTCTTGAACTTGCGGAGGCAGTCACTTTTCTATCTGACAAAATTGAAACTGTAAAAGCTCATTTAACTGAATATTTTAGTGAAAGAGAGATTGTAGAGTTAACGACCAGCATTTCGCTCATGGGGGCTTTAAACCGACTCAGAATCACTTTAGGTGATAAAAGTTAATTTATTCACCTCCTATATGAAAAAGCCCTAATTATTTGGGGCTTTTAATGATTTTTGACAAAGTTTAATAAAAAATGAAAACACTATTTTGACGATAAAAATAATTTCTTTTCGATTGCACGACGATTCACCAGCCCTTGCAAACGCTTACCGCCAGCATTGACCCAGACATCAAACTGGTTTGCAGCCTCTTTGTAATCACCTAAATTTAACTTTTTAAGTAAGGTCGAGTTTTTAAAAGCCCCTACTCCAATGTTATAAGCTAAAGAGACTAATGCATCGAATTGATTCTGTTTTAAAGGCATTTTTACGGCACTATTTACTGCGCGCTCAAATATCTTTAAATCATGTTGCATATAAGCTTTAGCCTGTTCAAGTGTGCGTCGGTCACCTTCACTTACACGCTGGCCATTAGGATATCGTGTCGTGCCATATCCAATAGTCCATACCCCAGTACCATCGTCATAGGCACTAAGTTTTAATCCTTCAAAATTACAAATTAGGTTTACACCTTCTAAACTAAGAGACATCTCATCAACAGCGACACCTATCAATTCATCGCCATGATCAATTGCTGTAGCAATCTGATCCGCTGCTGCATCTTGCTGAGACTTAGCAGTAAAAAATTTGCGGAGATAATCTAATATTTTTTGCATTTAATGCCCTGTTATTTACTTTTTCTCTGTAACCCAAAGCGTAATATACCCTTGAACTACTGGTTGCCCATCCGCTCTATAAGCATTAACTTTTACTTGCATATCTCCAACTTTCCACTCGTCATCAATTGTTGCCACTAATTTAATATCAGAATCTGCCTTAGCTACATAATTTACGTTCATACCTTTAGGTAACCATCTTAAATGTTGAGGTACTGATGCTTCAGCTAACACACCCATGACAAATTCCAGCCCATTACATATGGCAATAACGTGTACCGTCCCGATATGATTTTCGATTGATTTATTTTTTTTGATTGAGGCTTCACACACATTTAAATCTAATTTTTGAATCATTGGATTTACAGTCTGAAAATATGGAGCCACTCGACTAACAACTTTGGATAATAGTGTTAATCCGCCCGGTACATTTTTCAAAGTCTTAAATGCGAGCAGAACATCATTGACCGGTGGAAGTGCTTTATTTTTGATTTTGTTGGTAAATGTAGAAATATAATTACTCATAGTTTTACTTCAATTCGAGAATTAATCATTCAATAAATATATATGTACCCGCTTCCACACTCATTGCTTAGTTCTCATTTTTTTGAGTCATTAATGATAATGATTAAATAACCTCTAACGTACCGTACTGTTTAACTAGAAATCCCAAATATTAAAAATGCCCAATATGGAATTGGGCTTTAAATTATTCTTCAATTTCGATGGGATCGCCATCTTCAGGGCGAATATGGCGCTCACCATCATCAGCTGGATCTACACTCGAACCATCTTTGGTAATGCTGTTATACAACTCATCCTCTTTTTTATCATCGATAAATTCTTCATCGGCAAAATCGAGAGGCTCTTCATCATCGTCAAAATTTAAGGGTTTTTCTTCATCTATCATGAGATTCATCCTCTACTTAACTTGTGTCATTCCATGCTTAAATAATTAACGGCTACATTCAACACCAAACAATCATCATTTGTGTAACTGACACTTTCGGATACGTTTTAGTTTTTGTTATTTTCAAGATGGTTCAAAATACTACTAATTTTTAAAAGTAAGTAACCAAACAGTAGTCCATTAAATATAATGAAAAGACCGACTGTAACCATTTCTTTAGACCAAACTTGAATAATGTCTAAATTATCGTTTCTTGTTTCAACTTGCCCATATGACAAAATAAAGGCTATTCCCAAAACAATTCCAAATAAAATTACGCCCCACGCGACAACTGAGGTTGCCTTACTTTCACTACGGGGTTTGCTTACTTGACTCATACTTTTTCTTGTCACATTTAAGGGTTCATATCATTTTTTTATATTAATTTAATGCCTATTTAAAGTTTTGTTTATGTTATGTTTTGATAGCAATGTAACTAATCTTTATATTTTGTTTACCTCTCCATTAACTGTCTTATTTTCTATTTAAAATGATATGTTGCTTTTACTTTTTTAAATTGCAAAGAAATCTATATATCCATTAAACGGACCACTTCCGCTGTTTCATAAAATAAGAGAGCAAATTTATAAGCATTAAAAGTTTTAAATTTACTCCCCACGCTGAAGAAGAACTTACTTATTTAGCCTGAAATTTCATATTGAATTTTCTTGCTTGCTTTCTTACTTCAGGATTTGAAGGCAAAGCAAATGGGCTTGAACGCCAGATCGCCTTTTCAATACTTGTTTTAAATTTTTGTTCTTCTTTATCTAAAAAGATAATTTGCTCAATTTCTCCACTGTCAGTTAAAAATACTTTAACGCTTGCACTCATACCAGCTGAAGACGCTGGAATATCCCATATTTTATAAATTTTCTTTTGATATTGCTTTTTATATTTTTCAGCTTCTGAAGTAATTTTATTATCGGTCACTTGAACAGGTATAACCTGTTTATGGCCAGTCGCACACCCAACTAATAAAAATAAAGAAGCAATAATAGTGAAGTCTTTCATTTAAAATACCTTTTTTCAATAATTAAAATTTAACAGTTTAAATTTTAAAAAACCACCCGACGGCAGTATTAATCACTGATTATCCCTAGCCAACAAAGGTAGTAGGTCATCCTGATCTACCTTTGTTTAGATTAATGTTTTATTTTTCTTTAAAAAGGGACTTCGTAACGAAAATTCATATTTGAATTTTCCGGTACATTATAGACATCTTGATCAGTAAAAATTCCGTGTTCCGGTGTTTTAAAACTATTAAATGCTTTATTGACTGGAACAGTTGGAGCGTTATTTAAATAGTTTTCTTGAGAATTATATGGAGATGAAGCACAGCCAATCAGCCCAAAACCCAATAAAGATATAAGTAGAAATGTCTTCATAAATTTTGACTACCGTTATAAAAGCCACACAACTTAACAAATTGAACAGCTATTGTCACACCGAAACTATTTAGAAATACTTAATAATAAATTTAAAAACCATTTAAAGCTGAGAAGTTATTCTAGAAATTGGAGCAAAGCTATTACGCCATTGAATTATCATGATCTATTCGACTCATGATCATGGTATATGCTCTACTCTTTTAAATAAACTCTTCTATTAAAATTTGGCTAATCGCACCTGTTGTTATATTTTCTTCAGAAGCTTTATAGAGCATAAACTCAACATTTGGAAGTAACGGTAAATTATCTTTAGAGTTAATAATTTGAATATTATTGTTTAATGAAGATCTATTTAAACATGATATTCCTAGACCAGCCTCGATTGCCGCAGCGATACCTTTTACCCCTGTAGCAGTATGTGCAACATAAAAGGGAATTTTTTCTTTCTGCAAAATTTCTTCGATAAAATTTTTCAAAATACAGCCCGAAGACATTGTCACAATAGGCATAGGATTATCTTGAAGTTCGAATTCATGAGACTTAATCCAAAACAGAGGTTCTTCAGATAATTTAATAGCCTGTATATCTTTTTCTATTGTTTCACCAATATTCATATAGATAGCCAAATCGTAAATATTTGAAAAGAAATTATCTTTAATATCAGAACTTTTCATGATTGAAATATGCAGCTTTAAGTTTGGAAATTTCTTTTGGATTCTTTTTAAAATAATCGTTAAGTCATTGGGCCTAAAATAATCTGTAATTGCTATCCTAAATTCTCCAGAAATATCAACTCCTCTTATTTTGTCTAAAGCCATAGAACAAGACAGTAAGATCTTCTCAGCTTCTGCCAATAAAATCTCACCTTCAGTTGTTAGCGATGAACCTTTTCGGTCTCTAATCATTAATTTCTTGCCAACAAACTCTTCTAATTTTGAAATCTGCTCGCTAATGGTTGAATTAGACAGATTTAATTTTGAAGAAGCTAACGAAATTGTCCCAGACTGAGCTACGACAACAAAAGTTGAAAGTAAGGTAGTATCAAAATATCTCATCTTCGGAAAAACCGTAATATGACTTCATATAATTTCGATTTTAACAAATAAATTTAAATACTAATATCGAAGAAATAGAAAACTCTTACGCCCATTTAAAAAGGAAAATCTTATGAATCTCGACTTTCAAAATGAGGTTGCCATTGTCACTGGCGGCGGCACTGGTATAGGTCAAGCTATTAGTAAACTGCTTGCAGAAAAAGGTGCTTCCGTAGCGATTGTTTACTCTAAAAGTGAGAAAGAGGTTTTAGAGACTATAGATGAAATCACAAAAAAGAATGGAATCGCTTTTGCAATAAAAGCCAATATTTCAGCAGATGACGAAGTCAAAACAATGATTGAAACTGTAGTAAAAAAGTTTAGCAAAATTAACTATCTGATCAACAATGCTGGTATTACAAAACAACTTAAATTTGGTGACTTAGATGCTGTAACAGACGATATTTGGGATCAGCTTATCGCTGTTAATTTGAAAGGTACCTTTCAATGTAGCCGAGCCGCAGCCCCATTTCTTCGGCAGAACACAAACAGTGCCATTCTTAATATTGGAAGTATTGCTGGTGAAACAGGTTACGGTTCTTCATTACCTTATGCTGTCTCTAAGTCTGCTGTGCATGGTTTAACAAAATCTTTAGCACATGCCTTAGCCCCTTCTATACGAGTTAATTGTATTGCACCGGGGCCTGTGGCCACGCGATGGTGGGCAGGCTATGAAGATAAAATGAATTCGCTATTTGGGGAACTTCCCTTAAAACGGATTTCTACTCCAGAAGATGTTGCTCAAACTGCTCTCATGTTATTAAAAGCAGAATCAGTTACAGGACAAATCTTAAAATTAGATAATGGACAAACACTCTGAAATTAAAAATTTTAGATCTCATCTTATATAAATTTTTTGTGCGGGGTTCTTAATAAAACTTCGCGCAAATCTGTCCATTCATTTCGTTATTGACCAGATGATCAAATTCACTCAAAATTCAATCTACTAAAAATCAACTTTAATGTTACAATACAGTGATTTACTCAATTTCAATTGGACTTCAAAAGAAATGAATAGATTGTTATTAATTTTTTTATCTTTAAATATTAGTATTTTTTCTCCTTTAGCTTTTTCTGAAACAAACACATTTCAAATGAAACAAGAATATACCCCTCCTAACTTTAATCAGCATAAGAGCATGCTTGCAGTAAATGTAAATTCTCAAGAACCTAAATTTAATGGGCAACCAAAAGAGTTTTCTAATTCTGGCATCAATCATCAAAATGTAGATTTTTTTGAAATTGCAAAACAATATCAAGAAAAAGAAACTAAGCCGTCTTACTCTACTGAAGAAACAGTCAATATGAGTGATCATGAACGTAGTCTTTACTACATTAGAAATCATGATAATGTTGGCATTCAAAGAGAAATTAATGGTCAGCAGTTTAAATCCCTAAAACAACAGCGCGATAAAGGCGTGATTTCGAATGATGTATATAAAGAAAAGGTCTACAAAATCTTAAGCCAACCTTCTTTTAAATAAATTAGGAGCCCTCACTTGAGGGCTTTTGAATATTACTTAGCAGCTTGTGGCGTATTTCTAAAACTAATTGCCATACGGTTATATGCGTTCATCAAACTAATGGCTATCGTCAAATCAACCAGTTCTTTTTCATTAAATACAGAATGAGCTAGTTGATAAACATCATCAGGTACTCCAGTAGTAGAGACTTTAGTTACTGACTCAGCCCAAGCTAAAGCTGCTCTCTCCCGTTCATCAAATAGATGACCACCTTCTTGCCAAGCCTGAACTAAAGCTAGTTTCTCGATGGCAACACCTTTCTTGATTAAGTCTCTGGTATGCATGTCCAAACAATATGCGCAATTATTAATTTGCGATATACGTAGATAAACCAATTCTACTAACTCTGTTGGTAAACCGCTTTGCACTACATAGCTATAGACACCACCTAGAGCTTTAACGCCTGCTGGAGCAATTTGATTATAATCAATACGTTGAGCCATAATAAACACCTATTTACTTTCAATTATTTTACTGGGGTAACTAATTCTTTATCATCAGTATCTACAACAAATACTGCCAATAACTTTGCTGGTTTGGTCTTACTCACATTGCGACTAATAGAATGAACTGCTCCTGGCTCTTCAAACCAGCTTTGACCTGCCTGATAAATTTTTGACTTCTCATTATTCACTTTAGACTCAATACTTCCCTCAACTACATAGGCATATATAAAAGATGATTTCGCATGGGTATGAGGAATAGAAGCACCACCAGGTGGATAATCGACTTCTAATGCAATAAGCGACTTACCCGGTATATTCGGAATTATGTGTTCAAAATTAGGTTTAACTTTTTCCACTGGCTCATGTGCCATAGAGGGTGCAATACATGCAAGCATTAGACCTAAACCTAAAAAGAATCTTTTTTTGATCATTTCCATTCACATTAAACCTACATAAAGATAGGGAGTTGTTTTTATTTTATAGATCCGTAGTATAAATTCATGAACCAAAAATGTATTAAAAGGCTGTACCACGAATGTACCAGCAGCTCAAAATTAATTTAGATCGCAAATTAAAAACACCATTAGCAGAACAAATACGCCTTGGAATTGAACAAGCCATTATTTCTGGAACGCTGCAACAAGGTGATCGTTTACCCTCATGGATCGATTTAGCCAGTCAACTCGGTGTTTCTAGAGGTACTGTAAAAGTTGCATATGAAAGACTTGCCGATGGTCAATTTATCATTGCATCTAGATCGCAAGGTACACGGGTTGCCTACCAAGCAGTTAAGCCAATCTCTACTCAAGAAGGTCATAAAAATAGTTCGTTTACACAGATGTATTTAGATATGACATCTATACATGGCATTTTTCAGCTAGGTGTTCCTTCAAAAGAAATCTTTCCTGCAAAGTTATTTTCAAAAATTAGATCAAGTTCTGTACGTAATGAATCAAGTGGGTGGCCAAGCTATCCTGACGCTCGGGGTGAATATGGTCTTCGCCGAGAAATTGCTGCTTATTTAGCTTTATCGAGAGGAATTCAATGTACTCCTGACCAAGTATTTATTACTTCTGGTTTCTCTGGTGGGCTGGGTCTTACATTACATGTTCTGGGATTAAGTGGGAAAAAGGCATGGGTTGAAGATCCGGGCTTCCCTTTTTCTAAACATGCGCTTGAAGTTGGAAGAATGCAAATATGTCCAATCCCTGTTGATAAAGATGGGATAGATGTAGAGTTTGCAATAAAAAATGTACCGAATGCCTCTCTTGCATTAGTCACGCCGGGACAGCAGGCACCTTTAGGAATGTCTCTTTCTTTGGCCAGACGATTGAAGTTACTTGATTGGGCTAACCAGAATGGAAGCTGGATTATTGAAGATGACTATTTAGGAGAATTACAATTAGATGGCCGAGCAGCACCTGCCTTATTTTCATTAGATACTGCTGGAAGAGTTATTCATTTGGGAAGCTTTAGCAAAACGATCAGCCCCAAATTGCGAATTGGCTTTGCAGTGGTGCCTTTTCACATGATTAATCATTTTGCAGAAACGACAGCAACATTGGCACCAGCTCCTTCTCCATCTTTACAACTTTCAATTCAAGAGTTTATGCATGAGGGACATTTTTTAAGACATTTAAGACGAACAAAAAGAACTTATAATGCTCAGCGCGATGAATTAATAAAGTGCTTAAAAAGCTTTAATTTGCAAACATATACGGCGGGCTTATCAGTTCTTATTAACTTACCGTCCTCGTTATCTGATCAAAAAATTGCTAATGAAGCATTAGCTTTCAATCTGGCTCCCTCTCCATTATCGCTTTGGTATCAAGACCCTAAAAATGCTGTTTCAGGCTTAATGCTAGGAGTTGCAACATCGCCGATATCAAAGGTAAATCAGTCCTGTGAAAAGTTAGTGGAAATTATCGAACAACATAAAGTTTCGTCATAAAAATCTTTAAAGTTTAATTGCACAGTCAATATGGCTTTTTACGCTAATTTTTATTCGTATGAATTCGTACTTTAATAATATCCATCTCATAGTTTTATTTGGAAAAATGGGCGTCTAACTTTTTTATTTTAATCAAGAATTTTTACTTTTTATCATAATACTTTTTGTACCAAATGGTTTACAATTAGGACTAATATCATTGGTTTTCAAATAGATTTTTTTACCCACTCCTAAAAAAGCCTTATTAATCAATTTAAATGTAAATAAGCCATTAGCAGAGGAACTAAATGGATTATCATCAAGAGTTAATTGAAAATGGTTTATCAGCTACCTCTTCGCGTGTTGCTATTTTCCGTTTTTTACATGAGAACGATAAGGGAATAACTGCAGAAGAAATATATCTGTTATCCCAAAAGAAAAACCTAAAAATTAGTCTAGCCACTACATATCGTACTTTAGCGGAACTTGAACATAGAAAATTAATTAAAAGAGTTGTTTTGGGTAAAAGTAATAGAGGAATTTATAGACTATCCTCTAATAAAATTAGTTTAAATCTGATTAATACAAAAACTGGGAAATCTCACCCTTTCGAATATGATGAAAAAGTAGAAGAACTATTAGAATGTTTATTGAAAAAAATTGATGAAAAAGCATTAAATATTGAAGTAAATGTCTATAAGTAGCGTATTGAATAATTTACGCTACTTAATTACTTTTGTTGTTACTTAAACCTCAGCCCACTTACGAATTAAGTTGTGATAAGTATTTGTTAAGTTCAAAACTTCTTTATGATCATCGCCTAGTTGCATGCGTAAGTTTTGAATAGTTTGATCTAGGTTAAATAACATATGTCGTTCTGCGTCATCACGAATCATGCTCTGTACCCAGAAAAAAGATGCTATACGACAGCCTGAAGTAATAGCGGTCACTTCATGTAGACTAGTAGATGGATACAAAATCATATCACCAGCAGGCAATTTAATTTCGTGATATCCGTAAGTATCTTCAACTACGAGTTCCCCTCCTTCATACTCTTCTGGCTCGCTTAAAAAAACCGTACAAGATAAATCTGTTCTTAAACGCTGATTACTACCACGTATTAGCCGTATTGAATTATCTACATGAAAGCCAAAAGACTCATGATTTTCATAGCGATTAAATAAAGGCGGTATGATATTCAGTGGAATTGCAGCAGATAGGAATAATGGATGTTTTCCTAAAGCATCAAGAATAATATTACTCAGTTGATGGGTTAGAGGATGATCTTCAGACAATTGTTGATTATGTTTTACTGTAGCTGAAAGTGTACCAGCTGTGACTTTCCCATTAACCCATTCTACCTTGTCCATTTCTTGACGGAAAAACTGGACTTGCTCTTTACTAAGTACATTAGGAATATGGTGAATCACGGCGATACCTTTAAAAATAGCTTTAATTAATAAAATAGCCTCAAATTGAGGCTATTTTAGATTACTTTTTTAGACTAATAAATTTTTAAACTTATTAGTATTTGAAGTTAACTGATAATACTGCACTACGTCCTTCTGCTTCAGTTGCATAGTGTGAAGCATATGCTTTAGTAAAGTAACGCTTATCAGAAAGGTTATTTAAGTTTAGTTGCAAATTAACATTCTTGTTAACGTCATAACGAGCCATTGCATCATAGCGAACATATGATGGAACCCATTTTGTATTAGCTGCATCACCATATACTTTGTCAGCATAGAAAGCGCCAGCGCCAACAGTAACTTGTGGTAATACTTTATATGTAGTCCACAAAGTTGCTGAGTTTTTAGGTACGTTTGGAAGTTGCTTACCTTTAGCTGCATTTTCAGGAGTACATACACCAGCACGGCTACAACTTGGTCCTGGATCAGTATTTTCACTATCTAAGTAGGTGTAGCCTGCACTCATAGCCCATTTATCAGTGATATTACCATTTGCTGAAAGTTCAATACCATCAACCTTACTGTCACCGCCATTTGTATAAGTACTTGAGTCTACTTGGATACGTGTATTTTGTTTCTCTGTACGGAAAATGGCAGCAGTCAAATTAAGTTTTTCGTTTAAAACATTCCACTTTGTACCAAGTTCAATGGTTTGGCTTTCTTCTGGCTTAAGGTCCATGTAAGCTTGACCAATAGACTCAGAACCATCACCACCATCTACACCTACAGGGTTTGCTGAAGTTGCATAACTTGCATAGATACTGCCGTTTTCAGTAGGCTTGAAAGTTACCCCAGCATTGTAAGTAACAAAATCTTTATTACTTTCAATTTTTGCGCCAGTCGCATTTGTTACTTGCTCTGTATCAAACTTATCCCAACGAAGGCCTAGATCCAATAACCATTGAGGATTAAATTCAATATTATCTAATAGATAAACCCCAGTCGTTTTTGTTTTAGTTGTAGTCGTTGCTTTATTCGCGATACGGTCCCCTAGCCATACATCTTTAGAATTAGGGTTTGTTAATGAAGTACACCAAGCATCGTTTATCGCACAATCACTATTAAAACCACCTGTTGTAGAACCCGCATAACCTGGGTAGGTAGTTGAATAACTACCTTTATCTGACTTTTGATCGCTGTATTCTGCGCCAACATTGAAACTATGCTTGATAGCTCCAGTATTAAACTTACCTCTTAAAGATAACTGATCGGTAAAGATATCAGTGTCTGTAATTCGAGAGTTAATACGACGCCAAACTTTGCCGTTTGCTACATTACCTTTTGAATCATCTGGTTGAGTCCAAAGATAATCATTTTTTGATTTACTGTAGAGCAAAGTATTACTAAGTGTAAGATTTTCATTTAAATCATGTTCTACTTTAAAAGTACCAATATGATTTTCTTGTTTTTGGAAATCACGACCTTTTAAGCCATAGTAAATGCCTTGTTTAACATCAACAGGTTTACCAACAGTAGTTTTCTTAGTTGTATCGTAATTATATGGAACACCTGAATCTGGAGTGTCATCAGATCTTAAATAGTAATAACTTAAAGTTGCACGTGTTGGTGTATCTAATCCAAATGTAATGCTAGGCGCGATACCTACACGCTTGTATTCAGCACCATCACTTTGACCAGCTTTTTCATTTTTGTGCCCCATTAAGACAACGCGAGCAGCAGTACCATTACCAAAGTCTTTATTACCATCTAAGGTAATACGTTGGTAGTTATCAGTACCTGCTTGAACAGAGCCCTCTAAAGAGTCACCTTTTTTAGCAACTTTAGAAATCATGTTGATGCTACCACCAACAGAACCTGCACCACCCATAGAAGAAGCAGAACCTTTAGTCACTTCAACTTGATCAATAGCAAACATTTCACGATTTTGTGATGATGAGTTACGAATACCATCAACATACATTGAACTTTCTGAGTTGTAACCACGAATAAATGGTCGATCCCCATTCGGGTTACCACCTTCACCTGCACCTAAGGTAATTCCTGGCACAGTACGAAGTGCATCACTCAATGTATTTACTTTCGTATCTTCAATAAGTTGTTTTGAAATTACTGAAACTGATTTTGGAGTATTTAATAGAGGCGCTACGAATTTGGAATTAGCAGATTGATCAACTTTAAGGCTTTGTGCAACTTCTGCGTCTGCTTGAACATGAATTAATGGAAGTGGTACAGAATTTTCCTGAGCAGCCATTGCTGTTGTAGCTACAATTGATAATGAAGAGGCTATTGCTGATTTAGCAATCTTCTTACGAGACTTGATAAATTCCATATGTATTTTGTGTGTTCATGTAAATATTAGCGCGAATAATAATGATTATTGATTAATAAAACAATAATTTAATATAAAAATCCTATAACAAATGTTCAATAAAAATTAATAATTTATTGATTTTTATTAAGAATATTTATTTAATTATTTTCCATTTCACATAAATGTCTTTTAAAGTCAACTTATTACAGGTTTATCCATATCAACATAGCAATAACCAACTTTTGTGTACTTTAGTATGTTTATACTTCTTGTGTCTTTAAACAGAAGTTGTACGCTGCTCTACACATGAAAATTTCCCTTTATTAACATCTGTTGTCTAGTTAGATATTTATTGTTTGTATCTAAATCATCACCAGTAATTTGAAATTTCTAACAATTCTAATTTTTTAGAAATTGTTTAAAATTCCAAGAAAAACATAAACCAATTTATAAAATTTTGTTACTTTTTTCACTATAATGATTATAATTATCGTTTAGGATTTCGATACATCAACATGGACCGCTCAACCTCTCTTTCACTCCCAAATTTCAAGTTTAAAGTTTCTACGTTAAGCTATGCAATTGGACTGGCTTGTACTTATTTAGCACTTCCTGCACATGCCGAAGATACAGCTACCAGTGCATTACCGACCATTACCATTAAGGCACAAGGTAACTGGTTAGAAGAAGCAAATACTGAAACCGTTCACAAGCACGCTGGCGCTCGAACTATTGTTGACCGCAAACGTTTAGATGAAACTGCTGCAACTTCAATAAGAGAAGCTCTAAAACAAATTCCTGGAGTTCAAGCTCAAGATAGTAGTGGAACAGGTGGTAGTGATGTGTCTCTCAATATTGGGGTTCGTGGTTTAGCATCTCGTCTATCACCTCGCTCAACTGTTCTTGTTGATGGTGTTCCGCTTTCATTTGCACCTTATGGTCAACCACAGTTATCTTTAGCACCTGTTTCAATTGGTAATATTGAGTCAGTCGACGTAGTGCGTGGTGCTGGATCTGTCCGTTTTGGGCCTCAAAACGTAGGCGGAATTATTAACTTTGCGACCCGATCAATTCCTCAAGATTTTAGTGGAACTGTTAGCCTAACTTCAGAATATGCATCTGGCACTGACCAAGTAAAGTTCAGCCCTAATCTATTTATAGGAGGAACTTTAGATAATGGATTAGGCCTTGCTCTCTTGTATTCAGGGACTAAAGGAAACAATTATCGAGAAGCAAATAACAAGATTGATATCGATGATGTAATGTTAAAGTCTGCTTATCAATTTAATGATAAAGATTCAGTTGCTTTAAATCTGCATCATTATGAAGGTCGAGGTGAAATGCCAGAGGGTTTAACTCAAGCCCAATACGCAGAAAATCCGTATCAATCCTCTGGTGAAAAAAACTATTTTGCAGGTCGACGTACTGATGTCTCTTTACGTTATAACCATAAAGATGAGAAAAATAACTTCGAAGTTCTGAGCTATTACATTGATTCTTTCCGCACAAGTAATCTTGAGACCGTGTTAGCGAGTGGTGACAAGCGCCTCGACTCTGCTCCACGTGATTATAAAGTCTATGCAATTGAACCGCGTTACTCTCGTATTTATCAACTAGGTAATACTCAAAACGAAGTAACGGTAGGCTATCGCTACTTAAAAGAAGAAAGTTCTGAGTTTGCTGGACGTACTGCATCTTATGCAGCAGATTCATCAGCTCCAGATTTTGCTCCACGTAGCAGCAGCGAAGGTGGTACAAAAGCGCATGCGGTATATATCGACAACCGCATGGAACTGGGCCGCTGGACTATTACACCAGGTGTTCGATTCGAATCAATTGAAACCTATAATAACTTCACAGGTTATAACAAAGGACAACCTAATACTGTTTATCCAAAAATTGATTCAGATGAGTTTTTGCCAAGTTTATCTGTGATGTACTCAGCAAATGAAAATTGGAATATATTTGCAAACGCTGGTGTATCTTTTGGTCCACAGCAATACAGCCAATTAGCACGTCTTGAAGGAACAACCGCAACGGCTACAACCGAAGGTTTACACCCTGAAAAATCCAATAACTATGAAATCGGTACCAAATATCTAGGTAATGGTTTAAATGCCGAATTTACTGTGTTCTATCTAGACTTTGATAAAGAGCTTTCTCTGGTACGTGATGCCGGTAATAACGGAATCTGGACAGACTTAGGGGCAACCAGCCATAAAGGTATCGAAACTGGTATTAGTTATGATTTTGGTCAATTAACAGATGCATTAGAAGGCTTAAAAGTATATGGGAACTATACTTTCACCAAAGCAGTAGCTGAAGCGGGTCAATTTAAAGATAAAGACCTCCCGTTTTACTCACGTCATGTCGGTAATGTTGGGTTAGGTTATACCGTGGATAAATGGTCTTTAAATGCTGATATGTTTGCACAATCTAAGCAGCATTCACCAGATCTTCCTGATAGTAATGTCTATCAAACAGAAGAAACTGCTGATGGTAAATATGGCGATATTCCGGGTTATACCACTTTTGCGCTACGTACCTCTTATGACTTAAGTTCACAAGTTAAAGGTTTAAAAATCGCTGGTGGAATCAAAAACGTTTTTGATAAGCAGTATTTTACGCGTTCAACAGACTCTACTGGCGGTAAATATGTAGGACTGCCACGTACTTTCTATCTACAAACTTCTTTTGACTTTTAAAGCCCAATTAAATTGAACAAAAAGCCCTCTTCGGAGGGCTTTTCTTTAAGCATTAAAGTCTTCGCCAATTTAAGTAAGCATCAACATAAAATATTCTAATAACTTATCTCTTTCATCGATCTTATTCGCACTTAAAAGCTGAACCATTGCCCCATCAATCACAAATAAAAACATGTAGGCGTCTTCAAGTGTAGCGGTAACTTTTACGGTTAAAATCAGCTTATAAATTTCTTTAATTAACCAATTTCGATAGTCACTGACAATCTTGTAAGCTGTCGGATAAAGTTTTTCAATTTCAAAAATGGCTTTAAATGGCAATCGATAAAAGCCATCTAAGTTCGCATGTAAGAGGTAAATTTTCTTGAGTTTATCGAAAGTCATGAGTTCACGGTACGAATGAATAATCGAAAATACCTCATGTTTTAATGCATCTGTTTGAAAAGTTAAGCTCATCTGAATGAGCCTTTCTTTGGAGTGAAAGTAATTATAAAAAGTTGCTTTGGGGATTTTGGCCTCACTAACAATTCGGTCAATCCCGATGTAAAACCCATGTTGATTAAATAAATCTTTTGCAGCGTGGAGTACTCTCAGTGCTCTAAATGAAGCTTCTAAATTTGGCATAGATATACCGTTTAAAATAATTTTTTGTTGTTTATAAAAAGAGATAAAAATGCTGTCACTCTTAAAATGAGTGCTAAATACAAGCATGCAAAAGCTGCACAAAAAAAGGTGTGCTCGCCTATCTCAGGTTTATTGTTGCTATGATTTTTAGTCGTAATGATCTAGAGGTTAAAACCTATAGTCGATTAAACATTTTTAAAGACCGTTTAAATGATATGAATAAAGAAATTTTGGCAAAGACCAATAAAGAAGAAATAGTACGCATGAGCGAACTCCTAGATGAAATAGAAGTTCTGCCAAATCACTGCTAAATGATTATGGTGGCAGAACGAAGAAGGGTTAGCAGACCAGTCATCTAGGAACCGGCACGCCCGAGGGCGTCCCTCCTCCGTCCTACCGCTACGAAGGGAGACGAACGAGTTCGACACCAAAAAATTGCTCTTTTGATGTCCTAGATGAAAACGGTCTGCTAAAACCGACTGGCAATGTGGCCAGCAGGCAAAGGATAATCGGAGAGATTTTGGGTGTCAATGTTCAAAAAGAAAGAATCAAAACATTAGCTATAAAAAAGCTCTTTAAATAACAAGAGCTTTAAATATTGAAAATTACTTAGCCTCTTTAACATGAAATGACTGTATTAACCGAGTTAAATTATTTTCTATATTCTGCCAATCAGCTAAATGCATATCACTGTAATGTGCGGTAATGCTCAGCGGCAGTCCCTTCACATTAAAAGTATGTCTACAATAGTATTGCTGATTCGGTTTAGCATAGTCCTCTAGAATAGCCTGTTCAGGATCTGGTTTACTTAATAAATAAGTTCGAGCAAAAGTACTACAACTAATATAAGAGGCTATATTTCCATCAGCATCTTTTTTAAAATAAATCTTATAATGATTATAATCTTCTGTTACATCATCAGGATATTTCTTTCTCCAATCCTTATAAACAAGAACTTTATAGAACCCGCCTGGTAAGTTAGGATCTAGTGATACCACTTCTGTTAAGCCTAATTCTAAAGCTGGTTTAGTTTGTATATATTTAATTAATTTTGGCGTTTCAAAATACTCTTTCGGATGAAACACTGAACTTAAATTTATACCCATTTTAATTTCTGCGGCACTAGCATTTATGTTCTTATATATCCAGCTATTTAAAGAAAACCAAATTACATACTTATGAAACTCTTGCCAGTCCTTAGGTATTTCATACTCAGCTCTTATTGATTCAGGATTAAAAATATGTAAATTCTCTAATGTCTTACCTTTGTAATCAGGTAAAAGAACTTGAAAAAGTTCTGTACATTGAAATCTATCACATAAGGCTTTGTCACTCTCATATCTTTGCTTTTCTCTGAATTCCAGATCTTTCTTGCGTGAAGATTCAGAAATAGCAGTTGCATCCATAAGATAATTTGCTGGAATATCTAATATGACTCCATTAGGGTCAAATTCAGATGGCCAAATCTCTCTATACAATGGTGGACGTAAATAATATTCTCTAAATAAAATCTTTTCTTTGTAATTGTGATATTTGCCATAACTAAAGATTGCAACTAACAAAAGTATCAGTAAATACCTCTTCTTAAGAAGAAAAGATATTGAGGAAGCTTTTTTCATAAAACCTCTCCTGATAACAAATTTAATGCTTTAATTATCTTAAATAGATTCAGTCTTTTAACTTAATTTTATTTAATGCCACACATAAAGCTTTTTTATCGGCTTCTTTAAGTTGAGGGTGCTGTACAGACCACATGTAGCTACAGCTATGAGGTGCTTTGTTATTATTTTTCTTGAGTTCATAGGCAATATTTTTTAAAAGCTCAGTATTTAGCGTACTAATTTTTAAACGTACTTCTGCTAAATCTTGCGGTTTCCAATTGGTTTCTGGACTCGACAACCAGTCTGCGCGATAACGGTACTGAATTGCCTTCGCAACATTCATTTGAGTCACAATAAATGGCTTAACTGTTTCATTATTTAGGCCAAAAGAATCGGCTTCAGAAAGTGATTGATCAAGAACTTTCTTTTCTTGAGTTAAATCTTCAATCGGTAAATGTTGTTCTGCTTTATAACCCGCGACATCTTTCATATAAGATAAACGCTCGTTAATTAAACGAGCGGTTTGATCATATTCATATGCTTGCGCTAATGAGGAAACACACATGAAAGCTGCCAACGTACAAACCACTTTAACAGCTGGCTGAGTACTCTTAATTTTTGTCATGTAAATACCTATCGAAATTATTGTTCTGTCGTCATTCCAGATCAGTACTGTATTTTAACAACATGCGAAAGTAAAATTTCAAGATAGGCTGAGTTCTTGGCTCCATGCCGAATTAGGCTGCTGATAGATGTGTTGACACACTTGCTTAACAGATGAAATAAAATGCTGGTTCTGCCCATCCCATTTTTCAACCATGCAATAACTAATATGAATGCCTTTAGGTTGGAACTCTCTTGCTAATGACTGAGATAAAGCACGAACGCCAGCAAACATGCTTTGGCTTAACACATCGTAGTGAGTCGAGTTGTTAAATGGCGCACCAAGAAAAATAACTGTGCCCCGCTGCTGCTTTAACATCGGCTTAATCACAGCTTGCGCCACACTCACCGCACTTAAACCTGTGGTCTGCCAATTGTGCTCAATCTCTTCTAAAGATAAAGCCTCAATATTTGGCGAAGATGAAAAGTTCGGCTGAAATACGCAGAGTTCTATTGTGTGTCTTTGGCTAGAGATATAACGCACTAAGCTTTTTAAATGATCTGCATTTACTAAGTTCAAATGAACTGCTGTCACACCATCGTTGATTGAGTGAACTTGGATTTTTTGCACAGCTGAATCATGTACAACTTGATAAAGGTGTAATGGAAATTGTGCGTTTTTATCTAGAATTACAAAATCACGCTCGATTAAGTGTAAGTCATGACCAGCAACGACAACACAGCCCTGCTTTTTTTGAAATCTCTGACATATTTTTTTTAGCATTTTCGTCTCTCTCAAAATTTTTCTTGGTAAGGGCGTAAATCGAGTTCATGTGTCCAAAGCTTCGGTGTTTGTTGGTAAAGCATCCAATAGTTGTCTGCAATTGCATCAATATTGAGGCCACCCGTGCCACGTGTAAGACGGGCTAACCGCCCCAGACCAAATAATGCTTTATTTACTCTATCGCCATCGACCATTCCATCAATAATCACATGAGCAATATGTATGCCTTGTGCTTTATAAATTTGAGCTAGATTGAGTGCATAAGCCCGCAAAGCAGATTTCCCCATGGTAAAAGCTGCGAAAAAAGGTTTCCCTCGCAAAGAAGCGCTCGCACCTGTAAAAATGAGCGTACCGTGGTTTTGATCTTTAAAGATTTTTAGACAACTTTGAGAAACTAAATAAGCTGATAAAAAAGTGGATTGCCACATTTGCGTAAAAAACGACAATGGACTACGTAAAAAGATTGAGGGAATATTTCCCCCCACATTATGAATGACAGCTGTAATACGCTCATTTTGACTGGTGATTGTGTCAAATAAAGCTTGTACTTGCTTTATATCTTCTGCATCTAGACGAAATGCGACAGCGTCCCCACCTTTCGAATGAATTTCGGCAGCCACTGCTTCAATTTTCTGGAAAGTCCGCCCAGCGACATAAACTTTTAAACCTTCTTTTGCAAAACGATGGCACACGGCTGCGCCAATACCTTGTGATGCCCCAACGCCAATAACAACTGCACAATCTAATTTTTTATCTGGTGTTGCTAATGTCATGGTCATTTCACCCTGTTTGTTTTTTATACCATAAAGCAATAAACGGACGATCCAAAATTTCTTTACTAAATTTTTTGCTTGTGCGAACCACTTCACCAAGTTGAGCAACCACAGCAATGTCGGCAATTGTCTGAGAGTCTCCAACTAACCATTCACTTTGCGATAAAACTTGTTCAATACGGTCGAGGTGTCTTATAAATTCTGCTTCAACATTTTCAGCTTTCATTCGGCCTAGACCTTGAAAGAAAAGCTGTGTTTTTAACTCGGCTAAAATAAATCCTTTTACCATTGGTCTTTCATACGCTGGGCGGCCAATACTGCTAATGCGAATTGCCTCGTCTAATGCATCTGGGTCATTTACGCGGAAATAGACTTCATAAAAATAGAGAGCTTCATCTGCCCAATCTTCCCACAGCTCTGCAAGTGCTTTTTGGCTTGGATCTTCTGGATAAAGCCGTGGTGTATCTGGATAAGTTTCTTCTAGATAGCGGGCAATTCGAGTACTGTCTTGAATCCGCTGTCCATTATGGTCAATTACAGGTACCTTGCCCACTTTACTGAGTAAAGGAACTTTAGCCCCCAGAATGCCGTTATAGTTCACTGTTTCAAATGAGATTCCTTTAAATTTCAAAATTCTTGAAACTTTCTGACAAAATGGGGAAATTTCCCATTGATGCAAAATAATATCCGACATTTATTCACCTTTATTTTAATTGCTTGTTTTACTCACTAGTTCTTTTTTAGAACTATTCAATAAATATACAGTAAGTACTTTCAAGTCAAACTGTTTTTGATGATGAATAAGTTTCAAAAAACCAAAATCATTTGATTTATATCTTTTTTTGCTCAGCCAGTTTTAAGGAATATAATTAAAATTACGCGGAACCATGCTACTAAAATGGAACCGCATATAAACTCAATAAATTAATAAGTCACCGTAACAACAACACTATCAGAATAAGTGCCTGGTCTACTTGCGATGGAAGTACCTTGCGGAATTTTTCCATAGACTGGCGTAGTTTGAGCGCTACCTGTTCCTGTGCCAGACACTCCACCTGCTCCCCCAACATTGGTTACGCCTCCTGTAGCATCCCACACCGTACTATAGTTGGAGTCTTTATATAACTGGTAGGGAATAAATTCATTATTGCTATTAATCATACGCCTGAATCCACCCGCTATACGGTTGTTTCCATCTCCTAAATAAATGCTATATGGCGTTCCATAATTACAAGTCGAATTTACAGCTCCTTGTGCTGTGTAATCACGCTTGGTCAGACTAATATCATTTATATTGCCGAAATCTACAGTTGAGGTTGAGTTTAATTGGCACATACTTGGTACCACAAAGTTTGCTGTTAGCAGTGTATCGCCTGAATCCCAGCCACCAAGTAAATCACCACATGACAAACCCAAAAGATCCATATCCCAATACAACCGAACCGAAGCCGTATATGTTCCTTTAGGATAGGCAATGAGTGACCCCGTTCGAGCTGGTACTTTCACATTTACTGAGTAACTCACAATATTATTTGATGCGATTGTTGCTACTGGACCATACCAGACATTTGAGGTTTGGTTGGTGGTAGAAGAGCCAGCACCACCTACAGTTGCTGTGACAGTATATGGTAAAGTCACACTATTATTCGCAGTGGTTGCTCCTGTAAATACGGTTTTCATACACATAAAATTAGAAATCTGGGGAAGCCCTAAATTCGTGCAAGTAATTGTGCCTGATAGGTTTACAGTTGCATCACTATTAATATTTGCTGCCGTGTAGGTAAAAGTACTATTAGTAGTTCCGCTTACTGTACAAGCCGCATGTGCTGGACTAAAAAAAGCATAAACGAGATAAAATAAGCAAATACCTATAAAGTATTTTAAAGACAATGAAAATTTCTTATAGCTCTCTATTTGAGCCTTATTCATAATATTTAATGACATACATAAGGTCCCAATTTTTTAGTTGAGTACTGATTACTGTTATATGTGAAGTCAACTTGGCATGAACCATGATCCAGAAGATCGACTTCAAGCTTGTTTTGCTTTAAAAGGTTTTGAATAAATACTTCACCGTCGTAGCCAACTACACCATCTTGCTGACCATTAATTCGAACTGTATAACCCGGTAATAAAGGTGAATTGTTCGCATCAACAAGTTTCACTAATCCTGAAATGACCTGATGAGCACCAAAGTCAATAAGACCACCTTGGCGATAACCTACAACTGTTTTTTGATCTGTAGACTTCACGCTCCAATTCAAAGGCAGATACGATGGATCTAAATAAATATGGTTTTCCTTGTATGGCATGAGGCTTGGAATCAGAAATCTTCCAGATTTATCTGTTGTTCCTAGATTTACCCCGCCATTTATAATCTGACTTTGTGGCCCAGCATTGGTTACGACTGCGTAGCCGTCACCAATTTCATTGGCTGCGAAGACTCGTCCTGCTGCCGCAACCAATGATCCTGTCGCTGAAAGTGCAACTTGGTCGTTATCCCCAATTCGGTTGTATCGACCTGTTAGGTAAGCTGCGCGAGCACGGTAAGAAGCATAGACCGATGCATTGTTTTGATTCGCATCCTGATCACGCTCAACATAGCCTCCCCATCCAAATGAACCGATTTGTGGTTCTGATAAACCGAATATTTCTTGACGGTAACTCAGCCTGCCAGCATCATTAGATACACTTGTAATCGCATTGATTCTGGTAGATGGTGTGTAACGTAGCGCAAAGTAAATGCCATAGTCTTTTTGGTGTTCATAATCTTTATACGCTGACGCATAAAATCCCCAGTTTTTGTTCAGGCTTCCGCTTAAATTGGCAGACACTAATTTATTAGAGTTGTCGCTATATTTGATCTGGTTATAGCCCAGATAAGCACCATAGCCTGCGTAAAAATTATAGTTAATGCCTGCCCTAAAAATCTCATCTGCCAGCGCACTGTAGCTCAGATAGTTCTGTGGTTCAGGAGTCATCTGGTTATCTTTTAAATATCGAACTTGAGACACACGGGCAAGGTCAAAGTAATTATCAAACACTTTGCGGTAACTGGTATTAAACGAAATATTCTTACTAATGCGTCCTTCTAATCCAAGCAAAGCAGAATAACCGTTTTCATCTTTATACTGGCTCGCTGCAATATCCGCATTAATCACCCCAAAACCAAACAGATTCTTGGCAAAACCAGTGCCTAGATTTGATAGGCCGTCTGTTGAAGCCTCTGCACCACCACTTAAGGTCAGAGAGTTACTGTAGCCATATCGAATCGCACCCGAAGCAAAAGTGGCATCATCATAATCGTTTGAATACAGTCCATAGTTATAGCGTGGAACGCCGACATCTACTGAGAATTCATTAATACCTTTTGCCAGAATTTTAGATGAAAAATAGTAGGCCTGTTTAGTAATGCTCTGCTGACCCGTTGCATCGGTGGTCACAAGTGTGACTTCATTACCTGAAATAAACGGGAGCTGTTTAATGTCAAATGGACCTGATGGCACAAGGCCTGAATAAATCTTTTGCTGGTTAACGTATAAATCTAGTGTTGAAGGGAGTGCGGCTGAGCCAGAAAATTGTGGGAATGCTGAAGTGACAATATCACCTCGTTGAGTATAAGCGCTCGACCACTGGAAACCCGCCAGACGTACACTGCTACCCCACTCAGAACTATTGGAAATAAAATCCCCTAAGGTATATATCCTGATCTTTTCAGGGTCCACGTACTGCCACTTACTTTCTAGTCGCACCCATTTTTCATGGCTATAACTATTTTCATTACTACCGTTGTATAAAACACCTGAAGAAAAGTTACCAATTGCGCTGTTAAAAATCCCTTCTGCCGAACCTGAGAAAACATTCTCGTCATTGGTTATGGTGTTATACAGACTGTAGTTCAGAATAGCCGCATTTAAGGGCTTCATTTTCAGCAAATGTGGGCTAGTAGCCTGCTGGCCGCTTAAATCGACTGAGTAACCCGTCAACATGTTCGACGGAACTTGTAAATTTAGAGCCTGTTCGTTCTCTAAATATTTGAACTGGATTCCTTTTAGTTCATCAATACACAACCATTGGCTATCAGGAATTTGCTGATCCATTTTCACTCTTAAAGTTTTTAAGGCACCTGAGCGAATATATAGTTTTCCATCCTTAGATTGCTTCGCAGCAACTAAGTCTTCAGAGGCATTAGAATTAATAGAAACATTTAAAAATAATTTAATGAAATTAACATCTTGATCCTGCTCATTCGTCTCTAATTGTGTATATTTATTATTGCTACCAACAGATTTAGGAACACTGGGAACTGCAGTATTCGTATGATCTTGTAACTGTTCGGCAAAAGAATACGCAGGAAAATACGTAACACATAAGACACCTATAATGTATTTCATATAAGCCTCTTAAAGTGTGGTTTTCTTACCATTAACTGTTAGAGATACGCTGTATTTATGATTTGGTTGATAGGTAAAGTTACTAATCGAGTAACTTCGCGATTGCTCCGCAAGGATATAACCATTCACGGTATTTACTTTAATGGGGTAACTTTTATTCGCTGTTGTATCAACAAGCATTAAATTATTTAAGAGCGCATGCCGGTTTCCAATATTACTAATATTTAAGGAAGGTGCTTCCTGATTTGTATCAATTTTCCAATTTAGTTTAGTGATTGCATCTTTATTGACTACAAATACGGGTAATGATGAGCGAAGTAATACATTTACGCCCTGAGCGGCTTTACGGCTATCAACTGGTTTTGGTAATTCATCAATAATAATACGATAGGTTTTTTCACCAGAAACAGGTGCTGGATTAATTCTGACTACACGTAAGTTATAAGAATCATTAGACTGTAATTTTAAAAATGGTGGACTAATGGCAATCTCATCTGTAGGTATTAACTGATCTTGTCCATTTTTTTGAGTCCATTCAAATACTCGAATCTGCAAATCAGTGCTTTCATTTGACTGATTAAATAAACTAATTGAAGCAGCATTTTGATTACTTAATATTTCTACATTCACAGGCGAAAGACGGATTGTCGCGGCGTTAATAGAGCTAGATAAAGATAAGAATAATCCCGTAATAATAAAAATATTTTTTTTCATAATTTGCTCAAATATAACTTTTTAATGTATTAGCCCTTTTAAAAGGGCTAATTTATTTTTTAATTTATACAAATTAATAAGTTACTGTTACAGTTACACTATCAACATAACTACCAGCACTTGGTAAAGTCGTTCCGGCAGGAATACGACCATAGACGTTCACTGTTTGAACATTACCTGTCGCAGTTCCACTATAGGCAGTCGTTGCAATACCGATTGCTGTGGCACGTCCTGTGTCAGAGAAAAGGTTGTAAGGAATATATTCGTTGCTAGTGGCCCCACCGATCATACGACGTTGGGTTGATAAAACATTCTGACCACCATCAAATGACAAAGTCCATGGCACAGTATTATTACAAAGAACTTTAATTGAGGTACCACCTGTTGTTGTGGTATCTGCATCGACATTGCTAGTAAGTGAATTTAGTGTGCCAAAGTCTAAAACTGCATTTGTTGTCGTTCCGGTTGCAGAAGTATTTAAGACACAACTATTCGTTACGGTTGCCTTAACAGTTAATGTACCTGTTGCTGTAGCTGCATTTGCTGCATTGAGGGAAAATAATCCGACAGCAATGAGTGATAAATGAAAAAAAGTCTTTTTCATAGTTAAAACCTTTTAAATTAAATTGTTAAAAGTAATAGATATAAAAAATTTGCCACTTATTCTTACAATCATTTCTATTTAAGGGCTCCTTCTAAAGCTTATTTTTTTATCCTATTTTAAACATCATACACAAAAACAATTAAAATGCATGTTCACGTTATTATTTTTATTTCCATTTGATAAAACAATTTTACCTAAACTTATCCTATAGATACAAAAAAACAATACTTACAAAACATAAATATATGATTTAAATAAGTTTATCAAAATTATTATAAAAAAATATTAAGTTAAATTTAAATAAATATTACAGAATCCAGCTCATCTTAAAAAATTAGATACTATTTCTTAATTTATTTATTTTTATATTATTTATCTCTTTAATTTTCATTTTATGTTATTTCTTAAAAATTCATCTTCAACAAACTATTAAATATTATAATTTATACAATAATAAAATGATAAAATTTAGAGCTACACATGAACTACAACAACGATAGTTTCGTTTATTTTAAGCGATAAATAGTTATTAGATATATAAAAAATAAAGGCCTCTTAAGAGACCTTTATTTAGTAAATTTAAACAATTAAACGCTTAACATACTATTTAAAGTTTCAGAAACGTTTTTCGATTTCACTTTTGGCTGCAATGCTTGTAAAGCCTGTTGCACTTGAGTACGTTGCGGTTCAGCAAGTGTGTACCAACGCGACAATACCTGTAACAGACGTGAACCTAAAATTGGGTTCTTTTCATCAAGATATTGTGCAAGGTTAATAAAGTGAGCTACACCAAAGCCCCAAGTGTTTTCAGGATTATTTGACAACCCTCCACTCACCGCACGAATACGGTTTGGAGTTGTTAAATCATAGTCAGGATGTTGAGTTAGGTACTCGATTGTTTCTGCTGTCGCATTTGGGTTTGCTGCCTGAATCATAAACCATTGATCTAAAGACAAGGCTTCATCTTTAAAGCGATCATAGAAATCAGCAAGTGCATCTTGAGCTTGAGGCGCATTTTGCCAAACCAATACACGTAACGCCCCTAAGCGTTCAGACATATTACCTGTATTTTGATATTGCACGTGTGCAAATTCAAATGCAGTTTGATCGCCCTGACGAGCCATCATCATCAGCATAATGTTCTTTAATGCGCGCACCCCCATTGCCAAAGAAAATTCTTTTTGCAGGTCTGGGTCAAGTGTAAGGTAAGTATCTTTCCAAAATGAACCCAACTCTTGTGCCAAACGATTCAGCAAGGCTTCACGTTTGACATGAATATCAGATGGTGCATAGTTCTGATCGATACGGCTACCTAAGTAACCTTCACTTGGCACATCAAATAAACGCGATGCTAAAAGCGGGTCACGACCAACTAGCTCAGGTAAAGTGCTTTGAATAGCTTGAATGTAAGCATCAGCTGAATGGTCTTCTAGCAAAATACGTTCAAGCAAGGTTTGGGTGGCTTGCCACTGGTTAAAACCATTCGTTTCGTGCTGAATTAAGAATGCTAATTCTTCATCGGTATAGTCAAACACAAGATTTACAGGCGCAGAGAAATTACGAAGTAGCGACACCACTGGTTGCTCAGTCACGCCAGTAAATTCAATGGTTGACTCATCTTGGTCGAACAAGTACACGCCATCTTTAACATCGTTTACAAATAGGCTGTCACTGTGCAATGTATATTGCTCACCTGTTTGCGCATTAAATAAGGCTAAAGCCACAGGAATCGGAACAGCTTTTAAATTTGGGTATTTAGGATGTGCTTTCAGGCTTTGTTTAAAGCTTAAACGGTAAGTTTGTGCTGCTGCATCATATTCACCTTTTACTTCAAGCTTTGGTGTACCTGGTTGGTTATACCAAGTTAAGAATGCAGATAAATCTACACCCGAGCCCGCTGTTAAAGCAGCAACCCAATCTTCTACAGTTACAGCTTGTCCATCATGACGGCGGAAATATTCGTCAGTTCCTTGACGGTATTTTTCTTTGCCAAGTAAAGTCGACATCATGCGGTTAATTTCCGCACCTTTTTCATAAACAGTTGCCGTATAGAAGTTATTAATTTCTACAAAGTGATCTGGACGTGGCGGATGCGACAATGGACCTGCATCTTCAGGGAACTGATGAGATTTAAGCACAGCGACATCATCAATACGTTGAACCGCAGCAGATTGTAAATCTTCTGAGAAAGATTGATCACGGAATACCGTTAAACCCTCTTTTAAGCAAAGTTGGAACCAGTCACGGCAAGTAATACGGTTACCTGTCCAGTTATGGAAATATTCATGGGCAATCACAGACTGCACACGCATAATCGCTGCGTCAGTTGTATATTCTTCATCGGCAAGTACACATGAGGTATTAAAGATATTTAAACCTTTATTTTCCATTGCACCCATATTGAACTGACTTACCGCAACAATCATATAGTTGTCGAGGTCATAGGCACGGCCATAGTGTTCTTCATCCCAACGCATTGAATGCTTTAATGCTTCCATCGCGATATGACATTTTGGAATGTCTTTCTCAATCGCATAGATTTCTAAAGCAACATCGCGCCCTTCAGATGTCGTATAGCGATCTTTAAGTACAGCTAAATCACCAATGACACAAGCAAACAAATAGCTTGGTTTTTTAGTCGGGTCTTGCCAGATGGCAAAGTGGCGGTTTTCGCCAACTTCACCTGTTTCTAGCAAATTACCATTGGCAAGTAATACTGGATATTTTTTGTCTGCTTCAACACGTGTAGTAAAGACTGAAAGTACGTCTGGACGGTCTGGATAGAACGTAATTTTGCGGAAACCTTCCGGTTCGTTTTGGGTTACAAACAACTCATCGGCTTTATATAAACCTTCTAATTGAGTATTAGTTTCAGGATGAATAATGACCTGTGTTTGTAAAATGACTTCAGCTGGTGCGTTAGTGATCACCAATTGCTCACTATCGAGTGAATATTGTGCAGAAGTAAGAATTTGTCCATTTAACTGAACAGATTGCAACTCAAGATCACGACCAAGCAAAACCAGATCGCCCTCAGTTTGGCGCTTCATCACCAATGTTGAATCAACAATTGTTTTATCGTCATATACTTGAATATCAAGATTAATTGATTCAACTAAAAACGCAGGTTTTTGATAATCTTTTAAATAAACTGTTTGATCTGCCTGAACTGGAGGCTGCGCCGCAATATTCATCTTTATTCCTTATATACTCGTCTAAAACGGCAGTATGAGTCGCCATGAAATATCATACGCCAAGTCATACATACTGTATTTGCTTACCTTTATAAAATTAATGGGACTTCATTGATACATTTCAAATTAGAATCTGGTTTTATTAGCACAGATTAGACCAAATTTACGATAATCGTTGTTTATATAAGCAATCTATACAATAAAAATAAAACACCTTTAGCTTTTAACATTTTTTAGAGTCAGCTTACATTTTGGGCATGGTTCTTGCCTATTTAAATAGACCAATATGGGTATTTCAATAAGAGCAAGAGGTGTCAATATGGAATTAAAAGCACATTTTCATCGTTTAGAAAATATTAAAGCGATTCATGATTTACACGAAGCAGGACTCGATCACCATGTGATTGCAGTGTTCTTAACTGCGGAAGGTATTTCTATGACGACTCAAGAGGTTAGCTCCATTGTGAATACTTACGATGCACTAGGCAAAGTAAAATTACCAAGTAAAAAAGTACAGGCACTTATTAATGCCAAAAAACTTGGACAGAATGATGAGAACTTGCCGTGCCCTGTTTAATCAATAATTTAACTCGAGATGAAGACCTAAAATTCTCACATAGATTTTAGGTCTTTTTATTTTAACAACAAACGGAACTAGCAATCTCAGCCATATACAGTACGGCTGTGTATAATAGCTCCATCATTTTTTATTTTATGTTCGGAGCAAAATGGCCTTACAAATTCTACAGAAACAACTGGATGAAAGTAGCCATTGTCCTCTCTGCCAAGCTTCAATGTACTGGGTAGATGCCGAGCAATTTGAACAAGACATTCAATTTCACGAATGCAGTCATTGTCAGCACCGCATATTTAAAGATGAAAAAATGACGTGCCACTGTGAACAGTGTACAAAACAGCGTAAAAAGCTTTTACAGCAGACACGCTTACAAGAACAACGCCAATTTAAATCAAAAGAACAGCCACAACGTAGTCTGGAACAGCTAAGTTTTTTGCATAAACTTTTCTTGCTGAGCCTTTTAGATGAATATGCGCGTGAAGAGATCACTCATGATGAATATATTCATTGGGACAAAATTAAATATCATCAGATCACTCCTAACTGGATGTTTCAGAGCTATTTAATTAAACAGTTGCATAAAGATGGCATTTTGAATGCAAATGATCAAACTGAAGATCCACAGTGTTTTTATTTAAATATTCGTTTAGATGGCTACAGCGATCCAAGTTTATTTAGTGTGGCTCAGCAACTACGTAATTGGTTTTATGAAAATTTAAGTTACGGCGTTCCTTTTCGTAGTGCAGATGAAGTTAAAGACGTACTTTTTCAGGTGCTCTATCAAGAAATTATTCAGTTCATGCAATTTTATTGTCGAACTTGGGGCATCCAGATTGCTGGGAATTCAAATTTTCAAAGCTTTTGCTACCGCTTAATGGAATCATTGGCGATTGGACAGATCTATTATCTGATTCAGACTGCACTCGAATATCTTTATAAACAAAAAGCTTTACAGCCTCGCAATGAGAAATTTATTAACACCAATTTGTTAAAGAAAACATTAGAGCAATATCGTGAGAGAGCCTTAACTGAAAAGTGGGAAACCTCTATGCTGCCCCGTCCTCATAATATTCCCTATAGTAAAATGAGTTATATTTTGCTTAACCGTTTCTTAGGTTATGACGAACAGATATTTGTACAACCTGTATGGAAAGCATGGCGCAAAATTGAACCACGTTTAAATTTTTATTCTGTCAAACGTTGTATGCATTGTGGTTCAAATGATTTAACCGTTGATTATGATGCGGCAGATTATGTTTCTTTGATTTGCCAAAAATGTAAGCATCAGGACCACTATTTTACCCACTAAATCTATATCACTTTAGCTTACTAGGGATAATAATATGACATCGACATCTAGTTTGATTGAACAGGTCATTGAAGCTTGGCAGAACATGCAGGCAAAAACGCCTCTTGTGCAATGTATTACCAATAGTGTTGCAGCTAACTATACAGCCAATGTATTACTCGCTTCTGGTGCTTCACCTGCGATGATTGATAATCCTTATGAAGCAGAAAGTTTTACTAAAATTTCATCAGCTTTAAGCATTAATTTAGGCACCCCGACTTCAGAGCAAATGCAGGCCATGCAAATCTCTGCAAAAACAGCACAGCTTAATAATGTTCCTTGGGTACTTGATCCAGTGGGTTATGGACCAATTTTAGCTTGGCGCAGTCAAATGACAGATGAACTTTTACAGTTTAAGCCTAGTGTTATTCGTGGTAATGCTTCTGAAATCAGTACGCTTGCAGGTAATCAAGTTCAATCTAAAGGTGTTGATAGTACTCTAAGCAGCGATGATGCCTATCGACAAGCTTACGCGCTATTAGTACATACCGGCTGTATCGCAATTTCAGGCGAGTCCGATTACATTTTATCTAAAGAACTAGATGTCGTTATTCAAGTTAACGGTGGCAGTCCCTTACAACCCAAAATTACAGCAACTGGTTGTGCTTTAGGTGCATTAATCGCTGCATATAGTGCGGTAACGACTCCAACTATTGCAGCACTTTCAGCCCATGTGCATTTTGCAATTGCGGGTAAACTTGCTGCCAATCAGGCACAAACCATGGGAAGTTTTAGTACCATTTTTATGGACTATATCCATATGTTAGATGCCAACCTGATTGAGCAATATGCAAATATAAAGCTATTAGGTTTAAAGGCATAACCGCAAGTTATGCCTGTATCCCACTACTCTTATTTTAAAAGTAAGTAGATATCTGTAATAAGATCGCACTCTTTCACATCATGCACAAAGTTATGATAGTGAAAGAAAACTGGATATTCCCCTACTTCTTCGGCTTGCTCAGGTAACCAGTTTCTAAAGATGTAATAAACACTATCTTTAATCTGGTCGTGGCTACCCAAATGTCTTACGGTCGCATAACGACCCGCAGGAATTTCACCTGTTTGTACGCCGTAACTATTTTCGGGTACAGCCTTTTCAATTGAACCAGCAATATCAAATCGAAAATCATCAGACGGAGTCTGTTCAGGGTCAGCAAACGGAATACCATAAGTTCTAGACTTGGTCACAGGCGATAAACCTGTTTCTTTGCGCCAAGCAATAAAACGTGCAGCAGTTTCAAAGACTTTATCTGGACTGCCTAAATGCGACAGATAGGCAATCTTTTCAGCAGGACGCTCAACAATATTTACATTCATTTTTAGCTCACTTTTTGGAAGTGTAAAAACAAACTTCTGGTGCCAAGATTCCCAGTCCGGTTTATCTCTAAAAGCCCGAGGAGTTTGATCAAATGAACGCTTAAATGCACGAGTAAATGCCTCTGGACTGTCAAACCCTGCTTGCAATGCTATCTCAATAATCTTGAGATCAGGTTCAAAAGCCAATTGAAAAGAGGCCCGCTTTAAACGAGAAAGTTGAATAAACTTCATCACATTTAAACCAATATGAATGGCAAAAATTCGATGAAAATGAAACTTAGATAAGGCCGCAATCTGGCTCAATCGGTCAACATCTAAATCTTCATCTAAATGTCTTTGAATATAATCGCAAACCAGTTGCAGCTTTTGTATATATACAGCCATACATTTATGTCTGTTCATTCGATAGCACTACTTTTACATAGTGCTGATCTCTATTCTTGATCGAAATTGCGCTTTTAAGTGTTATACAACTTGTTTGAAATAATCTTCTCTTGGCATGTCAATGAGCTCAACACACAACTGGATTGGCTGATTAACGTCTTCTTGCAAATAATTTTTATTGCTGAGTGCCGTTAATAGCTGATCGCCAATGAGCTGTTTTTGTTCAGCAGTTCTTCCAGACAAAATATAAACTTTTACATGAATATAAGCTTGATCAGCCCCTAAGCCAATGAGGAAAACTTCGTCTTTACGCGCACGGCTTTTAATGTCTTCTGGACTAAATAGCTCTGTCTCAATCAGTGTGGTATTAATTTCTTCAAGTAATTGTTTTGCGTTTAATCCAGTTAAATTATCTGAATAATCAACTACAACGTGCGGCATAGCCACCTCAATTTATGTAATAAGTAATTAAGCCAATTAAACTTTACTCAATAAATAATAAAGCTAATCGAACCTGATCATATCCCATTCGAGGACTGGTTGCCTCAACAATTGGTCTTAGTTTGATCGAACCATCATCAGAAAAATGATCTGGATTTTGACGTTTTTTCAGCTTTTTATAAATTTTACGAATTTCTTCGACCACTTCTTCACCCGGATGGGCAACCGAAATATCTAGTTTTTGTTCTTTATGAAGTCGAGCCAAATGATTAATGATAGTTGCTGGTGTCAGACCACGCTCATGCGCGATGTCTTCAATTTCATAGCCTTCTTCAAACAACGCACGTGTCTCGTCTAGCGTTGCCGTAGCGTAATTTTGCTTTCCACCTTTTGCGAGTTTCTTCTCATTACGAGAAATCTCAGTTTCATTTAAGGTGCCACCACAGTGACGAATAAAGGCTTTGTGCTGAGCAGTTAAATCTACATCTGCAAAGTTGTCTTCAGCTTCTTTAGAAAGCTCTTGAAAACGACGATCAGCTTTTACAGCTAAACTGTCTAACTCTAAAGCTTGCTCGTTGATCCCTAATAACTTAAGGCCAGTTAAAGATTTTAAACGCGACAATGCTACATAACCCTGACCTTTTTCGAAGGTATTCGTGAGGTTAATTTCAGCAGCTTCCAAAGTCATGCCTTGGCTTTTATGAATGGTAATTGCCCACGCTAAACGAAGCGGAATTTGTTGAAAACTTGCAATCACTTTGCCTGCTTCGTTTTCGACTGACCATGTTTCAGGAGCAACTAGCAATGTTGTGCCATCGGTTAGTTTTACTTTTGGCAATAAGCCATTTTCGTCATCTTCTTCAAAACCGATGACTTCACCTAAGCTTCCGTTGATATAGCCCATATCAAAGTTATTTTTTACAAACATAACTTTGGCATGCTTTTTAAGCGTGAGTTCTTCTGGTGCGCGTACCGAAGATTTCAAAGTTTCTAATAATTTTTCATTACCATCTAAAACGGCATTGAATTGATGCCCTTCATTATCAATTTCATTTAAGTGCTGATAATTGATATTGTCGACATCCATATTGTGCGTATAAAGACGAGTAAAGGTCTCACCAATATCATGCGAGCGCGATTGACGTAATGCGTGTAAATGATCTGATTGAATATTCTGCGCACGAATGGCATTTAAAATCTGATTTAGAATTTCATCATCTTGACGGTGTTGTTCCGTTAAATAACATACGCGAAATTTGGCTTGGACCCATGCATCAGACATAAAACAGAACTTGTCACGGTTGGCTTCACTATTACGCCCAACAGGTGGCAACTGAAAGAAATCTCCAGCCACAATGACTTGAATACCGCCAAAAGCTTCATCGCTTTCTTTAAAATATTTTAAAACCTGATTGACCAGATTAAGTTGCTTAGCATGCAGCATCGAGATTTCATCGATGACGAGAACTTGCGCATTTTCAAGGTGTTCCTTGAGATATTTACGCTCTTTCATACGTTTCAGGTCATCATCAGTTAACTGATCTTTAATACCGATGCCCGCCCATGTATGAATGGTCATGCCGTTCATATGTGTTGCAGCAATACCTGTAGATGCCGTAATTGCTACTGGCACTTTACGTGCTTTTAGGTATTGGATGTACTGATTAAGTGTATAGGTTTTCCCTGCACCAGCCGAACCGGTTAAAAAGACATTTTCACCTGCTTTAAGCAGTTTAAGCGCAGTTTCCTGTTTCATAATCTCATAAGTACATCTTCAACAGCCCATAGCTTAACGACTTTCCCGAAAAAATTAAATGAATGCGCTAGAATTTCTGTAAAATCATTATAAATCAAAAACTAATAATAAAATAATATTTGGTAGGTTTTTGGTAGGTAGGAAAATAATCTTCACATCACAATACTAAGGCCATGGTGAGGCTCACCTGTAATAACAAACAATGGATTTATGGAAGAAGGAATCACTCCATGGCTTTTAAAAATATTGCAGATCAAACAAACGGTTTTTATATTCCCTGTGTATCACTCTTTGGCCCAGGATGTGCCAAAGAAATTGGTACAAAGGCACAAAACCTCGGCGCAAAAAAAGCATTAATTGTGACCGATGAAGGCTTATTTAAATTTGGTGTCGCAGATCTTATCGCAAACTATTTAACTGAAGCAGGCGTTGCGAGCCATATTTTTCCGGGTGCAGAACCTAACCCAACCGATATTAATGTTCATAACGGTGTAAATGCCTATAACGAAAATGGCTGTGACTTTATTGTCTCTCTAGGTGGTGGTTCATCTCATGACTGTGCAAAAGGGATTGGTTTAGTCACTGCTGGTGGGGGTCATATTCGTGACTACGAAGGTATTGATAAAAGCAAAGTGCCAATGACACCGCTCATTGCAGTAAATACAACGGCTGGTACCGCATCTGAAATGACCCGTTTTTGTATTATTACCAATACAGACACTCACGTAAAAATGGCAATTGTCGACTGGCGTTGTACCCCGCTCATTGCCATTGATGACCCGAAACTCATGATTGCAAAACCAGCTGGTTTAACAGCGGCAACAGGTATGGACGCGTTAACCCATGCAGTTGAAGCATATGTGTCTACGGCGGCAAATCCAATTACCGATGCGTGTGCAGAAAAAGCGATTACGATGATTAGCCAGTGGTTACAACCTGCTGTCGCAAATGGTGAAAACATCGAAGCACGTGATGCAATGAGCTATGCGCAGTACTTGGCTGGTATGGCATTTAACAACGCATCTTTAGGTTATGTTCACGCAATGGCGCACCAGTTAGGCGGTTTTTACAACTTACCTCACGGCGTGTGTAACGCAATCTTGTTACCACACGTATGCGAATTTAACTTAATTGCTTGCCCAGATCGTTATGCAAAAATCGCGGAGTTAATGGGTGTAAGAACTCACGGGTTAACAGTGATGGAAGCTGCATATGCTGCAATTGATGCCATTCGTAAACTGTCTTCATCGATTGGTATTCCATCTGGTTTAACAGAGCTAGGTGTAAAAACCGAAGATCTTGCAGTGATGGCCGATAACGCTCAAAAAGATGCGTGTATGTTGACCAACCCTCGTAAAGCAAACCATGCACAAGTTGTGGAGATTTTTAAAGCAGCACTTTAATACTGATGTAATGGCATATCCCTCTAGTAAGTCAAATCCCTCCGACCGTTGACTTACTTTTTTGGGGAATACTTAGCTCCAGCGGTATTCCCTTTTTTTAGAAACTCTATTCCAACCTTCTCCAAACCTGATTGACAATTCACCCATTTCATTGAAGGATACTCAGCATGTCTTAATTACAATAGCTCGATAAAAATGAATACATCTTTAGCTACTCAAAATTATGTTCCAGATATTTTAGGTACTGGCTACGAACAGCTCACACTCAACTTTCCTGATGATTACGAAGGAAAAGTTGTAGCTACCCTAGTGCGTAAAAAGGCCGCTCAATCGACTCAAAAAGCTGTGCTGTATATTCATGGTTTTTTAGATTATTTCTTTCAAACTGAAATGGCTGAGCAATTCAATGCTCATGGTTATGACTTCTATGCACTAGATTTAAGAAAATACGGCCGTTCAAAGCTACAACATCAGATTTTCTATAATGTGCTTGATTTAGATGAATACGATGCTGAAATTACTCAAGCATTAGAGATTATTGGCAAAGAACAACACACCCAAGTATTACTTGCAGGACATTCGACTGGCGGTTTAACGGCGACGCTTTATGCTGCCCATAACCCAAACCACCCTCTGATTAAAGCACTTTGGGCAAACAGCCCGTTTTATGATTTTAATTTAAGTTTAGTTGAAAAGAAATTTGGTATTCCAGTACTTAGTCGAGTAGGAAAATATCTGCCAAAAGTTAAATTCCCAAGTCAATTAAACAAGTGGTACACCGCGAGCCTTCACAAACAGCTCAAGGGCGAATGGGACTTTAATCTGGACTGGAAACCTACCTCTGCCCCTACGGTTCAACTCAGCTTTTTACATGCGATTCATATAGCACAAAAAGAAATACATCGCGGGGTTAAACTCAGTGTTCCCGCGCTGATTATGCATTCTCATCAGACTAAAAACCCTAAAAAATGGGGGCCAGATGCGACTCAAAGCGATGTAATTTTAGACGTTAAAGACATTGAAAAATTTGGTAAAAAAATCAAAGGCGATGTCTCTGTTGTCTCTATTCACAATGGGTTGCATGATTTAGTCCTTTCGGCCCAACCAGTACGAGAACAAGTCTATCAACAATTGTTTCAGTGGCTGGATCAAAAAATCACTTAACTGAGCTTAGGTGAGTCAAGGTATTTCATCAGCAATTGATGCGCAGGATGTTCGCTCGGTACTAACTCCATAAGACGTTCTACCGCATCAATTGCTTCAGGAAAATGAGCTAAATGCTTAAGTAATAAATCCGTTTCTTGGGTTTTAAAAATCGCGTCGCTTAAACGTGATTCAAGGCAGTCGCGCCATGCACATAAAAACGGACTTTCCGTTTTTGCCAGAAACACACCTGTGTAAAGCTGCAAAGCCGAGGCTGCATATCCCGCATCGAGTGCTTGTTCAGCTTGTAAAAAATCAGCTTCAACATGAACCAGCAAACGATATGGACGTGAACCAAGTAAACCACCCAAAATATCTCGTAGTTGAGACATTTCAGCTTTAAGCGTACCCATACTGACTTTACGTTCGCCATAGAGCGCCTGATAAAGATGCTCTAAAGTTAAACCATGTGGACATAACGCCAATATGGTTAAAATTTCAATTTGACGCGGTGTCAATAATAAACTTTTGCCATTAAATTTAACTTGCGGTGTCGAAAAAGCACGAATATGTAATTGTTGGCGCTGCTGCTCTAACAAAGCAGACTGAATAATGGATGCACAACGTTCAGCTGCCAATATTCCTAAACTATTATGGTTCTTCCAAGTGGTCGATAAATCAACGACACCGAGGGTTTGTTTTGAGTATGGATCGATAATCGGTGCGGCATAGCAAACCCACTCATGAATCGATTCCATATAATGTTCATTTGAAAAAACACAGCTTGATTGTTGAGTTTTTAAAGATAAAGCCAAGGCATTGGTGCCCACAAATTCTTCACGCCACTGACCACCCTGCACAAAATGTACACGTTCAGCAGCACTTTGCATTTGAGCACTTGGTGCAGTCCAGATAATCGTACTGCCGATATCACCGACAGCAATCACCATTGAAGATTGCTCTGCAATATGACGTAAATCATTAGCACACTGACTTAAAGCCATATCTAAAGCATTTTGTGAAGCAGATTTTTTTTCGACTAAAGGAGCCGCAAAACGCTCTTTAGGAATCGCAGCAGAAGCTGATCGTTCCCACGAGCTTGCAATACTTTGGCCGAGTTTGGCAGCATTCTGAGGAGAGAGACTATTTTGCGTGCGCAGTTGATCAATCAACGTCCGTTGCTGCAATAAATCCTTTTTTGTGAACATTTGTAAATTCCTTATATATCCACATTTCTATTCCAACCTTTCTCCAACCTTCTTCTTTATATCCTAATTATACAAAGTACGAAAGTACCTACTGACAGGGTTCTTGTTAGTCTTTAGTCCTAAAAAGCAAAGGAATATTTATATGCGCTATATCGATCCAAATCAACCAGGCTCAAAAGTTCAATTTAAATCACAATACGAAAATTTTATTGGCGGTGAATGGGTAGCACCTGTAAAGGGTGCGTATTTTGACAATGTATCTCCTGTTGACGGAAAAGCTTTTACACGTATTCCACGCTCTAGTGCCGAAGATATTGAACTCGCTCTAGATGCAGCGCACAAAGCAAAAGCAACATGGAATAAAGCATCACCAACAGTACGCTCGAATATCCTTTTAAAAATTGCTGATCGTTTAGAAGCAAATCTTGAAATGCTTGCTGTTGCAGAAACTTGGGATAACGGTAAAGCTGTACGTGAAACTTTAGCAGCTGACCTCCCACTTGCGATTGACCATTTCCGTTATTTCGCTGGATGTATTCGTGCTCAAGAAGGTGGCATCTCTGAAATTGATGAAGATACCATCGCTTACCATTTCCATGAACCGCTCGGTGTAGTTGGCCAAATCATTCCATGGAACTTCCCAATTTTGATGGCCGCATGGAAACTTGCACCTGCTTTAGCAGCTGGTAACTGTGTTGTGATTAAGCCAGCTGAGCAAACTCCAGTGGGCATTTTGTTGGTGGCTGAACTCATCCAAGATATTTTACCACCGGGTGTCCTTAATATTGTCAATGGTTTCGGTTCAGAAGTCGGCCGCCCGTTAGCGACAAACGCACGTATTGCAAAAATCGCGTTCACAGGTTCAACTCAAACTGGACAAATGGTGATGCAATATGCGACTGAAAATATTATTCCAGTCACCTTAGAACTTGGCGGTAAGTCACCAAACCTTTTCTTTGAAGATATCATGGATAAAGAAGATGACTTCTTAGAAAAAACGCTTGAAGGTTTCGCCATGTTTGCCTTAAACCAGGGTGAAGTATGTACCTGTCCTTCTCGTGCTTTAGTACAAGAAAGCATTGCTGATCAGTTCTTGGAGATGGCAGTCGAACGTGTAAAACGTATTAAAACGGGTCATCCACTTGATACTGAAACGATGATTGGCGCACAAGCATCTCTACAACAACAAGAGAAAATCTTACGTTGTATTAACACTGGTCGTGAAGAAGGTGCAGAACTCTTACTTGGCGGTAGCGGCCGTAAAGAAGTAGGCGATGGTTACTATGTCGATCCGACTATTTTTAAAGGTCACAATGGCATGCAAGTTTTCCAAGAAGAAATTTTTGGACCTGTACTTGCTGTGACAACGTTCAAAGACTTTGACGATGCAATTAAAATTGCCAATGACACCATGTATGGTTTAGGTGCAGGTGTATGGTCACGTTCAGCTCACATTTCTTACCGTGCTGGTCGTGCTATTGAAGCTGGCCGTGTTTGGACCAACTGCTATAACATTTACCCTGCACATGCTGCATTTGGTGGTTACAAGAAGTCTGGTATTGGCCGCGAAAACCATAAGATGATGCTAGATCATTATCAACAAACTAAAAACTTGTTGGTGAGTTATTCAACTAAACCAATGGGCTTCTTCTAAGTTTCGCACCAAGTTGATACCAAACTATCAACACTAGAAAGAAGTAAGATGACTAATTATATAAGAAGCCAGTAATTTAGATTGCTGGCTTCTTTATTTACGATTATTAAGCTTGAATTTTTATCATTTGGAATAAAAAAGCTCCATCTACTCACTGAAGTTCTTCATTTAGGCACTGCTTTTGCATTGATAAATACACACCCACTCGTAGGAGTATTGTATGAATCAACCAGAAACAGCTTCCGTCATTTCTTCAAGCACAGAAGTCTCATCAGCAGAATATTTTGCTCAGCGTCAACTCAAACAAGGTACGGTTGGTTGGTTACTCCTGATTGGTTTAGGTGTAGCTTATGTGATATCGGGTGATTTTGCTGGCTGGAACTTCGGCATAGCCCAAGGTGGTTGGGGTGGTATGTTTATTGCCACTGCACTCGCTGCAATCATGTATCTGTGCCTGTGTCTTTCTATGTCAGAAATGTCCACCATGATGCCGACAGCAGGTGGCGGTTATAGTTTTGCACGTGCTGCCTTTGGTCCTTTTGGGGGCTATTTAACAGGAACAGCCATTTTAATTGAATACGCAATTGCTCCTGCGGCGATTGCTGTATTTATTGGTGGTTATTGCGAATCTCTATTTGGCATTAATGGCTGGATGATTTATCTCGCCTGCTACGCCATTTTTATGGGCATACATCTGAAAGGTGCCGGCGAAGCCTTAAAAATTATGTTCGCAATTACACTTGTCGCAGCAGTTGCTCTGGTTGTGTTTATTGTCGCAATGATTCCACATTTTAATACACAAAACCTGTTAGATATTCCTGTTGGCACAGCAGTTGGTGCAAGTCCTTTTCTACCTCATGGCTATTTAGGCATCTGGGCCGCAGTTCCCTTTGCAATCTGGTTTTTCCTTGCAGTTGAAGGTGTGCCATTAGCCGCCGAAGAAGCAAAAGATCCAGCAAAATCTCTCCCACGCGGTTTAATCGGTGCAATGCTCATCTTAACGGCGTTTGCCATGCTCATTTTATTCTTGGGTGCAGGCGCAGCAGGTGCAAGTACTTTGCAAAACTCTGGTGCTCCCCTCGTCGATGCTCTGGTTAAAGTTTATGGCACCCACACTTGGCTTGCGACCTTTGTAAACTTTGTGGGTTTAGCAGGTTTAATCGCAAGTTTCTTTTCAATTATCTATGCTTATTCCCGTCAAATCTTTGCACTCTCTCGCGCAGGCTATTTACCCACTTCACTATCTTTAACCAATAAAAATAAAGCCCCTTATCTTGCAATTATTATTCCGGGCATTATTGGGTTCTTACTTTCACTGACCAAAGAAGGCGATTCACTGATTTTAATCGCGGTTTTTGGTGCCACAATTTCCTATGTGTTGATTCTTTTATCCCACATCAAGCTACGCCTATCTAAACCCGACATGCCTCGTCCTTATAAAACTCCTGGAGGAATCGTTACTTCAAGTATTGCCTTAGTTCTAGCAGTCGCTGCTGTAGTTGCGGGCTTTGTTGTTAATCCAAAAGTTTGGTTTATTGCTGCCGCTATTTATGTCGTATTTATTGCTTACTTTTTATTCTATAGCCGTTATCATTTAGTTAAAGGTACACCAGAAGAAGAGTTTGCAAATATTAAAGCCGCAGAACAAGAACTATAAAAAAGGATGCAACTATGAGTTATCGCAATATTGTCGCCAATCAACAGTATCACTTTGCTGACTTAAAAACTTTGATGGCAAAAGCAACGCCGTTACGTTCTGGCGATGAATTAGCAGGTATAGCGGCCAGAGACGCAACCGAACATGTTGCGGCACAAATGACTTTGGCCGATGTACCGCTTAAAACCTTTTTAAATGAAGTTGTGGTCGATTATGAAACTGATGAAATTACCCGACTAATTATTGATGAGCATGATCTGGCTGCCTTTGCCCCTATTTCACAGTTTACAGTAGGCGATTTTCGAAATTGGTTACTTGGAGAAGAAGCCACTGCTCAAAACTTAAAAGCATTAGCATCGGGTTTAACTCCAGAAATGGTAGCTGCTGTCAGCAAAATTATGCGCAATCAAGATTTGATTTATGTCGCCAGTAAATGTGAGGTAGTCACCCAATTTCGTAACACGATTGGTTTAAAAGGCCATCTTTCTACCCGTTTACAACCGAACCACCCGACCGATGATGTGCTCGGTATTTCTGCCAGTATTTTAGATGGTTTGATGTATGGCAATGGTGATGCAGTGATTGGCATTAACCCTGCCACAGATAACCTGCATAATTTGTCAGAGCTACTAAAATTACTTGATCATGTGATTCAGGAATATCAAATTCCGACGCAATCTTGTGTACTCACCCATATCAGCTCAGGTATTCAACTGGCTGAAAAAAATGTGCCAATTGATTTAATGTTTCAGTCAATCGCTGGCACCCAACTGGCTAATGAAGGTTTTGGAATTTCACTCGATTTACTACAAGAAGGATATGAAGCCACGCTCGCACTCAAGCGTGGAACCATTGGACAAAATGTTATGTACTTTGAAACGGGTCAAGGCAGTGCCTTATCCAGCAATGCACATCACGGCGTTGATCAGCAAACATTAGAAACACGTGCTTATGCAGTGGCCCGTAAATACAATCCGCTTTTAGTGAATACAGTCGTTGGCTTTATTGGTCCCGAATATCTTTTTAACGGTAAACAAATTATACGTGCAGGACTAGAAGACCACTTCTGCGGCAAGTTACTCGGAGTACCAATGGGCTGCGACATTTGCTATACGAACCATGCCGATGCTGACCAAAATGATATGGATGTTCTCCTTACCCTATTTGGTGCTGCGGGCATTAATTTTATTATGGGAATTCCGGGTTCAGATGATGTCATGCTCAACTATCAAACGACCTCGTTCCATGATGCTCTTTATTTAAGACAACTCCTCGGTTTAAAACCCGCTCCTGAGTTTTCAGCTTGGCTTGAACAGCAAGGTATTTTTAAACAACAAAACTCTCAAATCTGTTGGGCAGACCATATGCCTGACCAATTCTCTCGTCTGCTCATGAACTAGGGAGAACGCCATGAAACTGAACCGTGATATTCAATACCCTTCCTCTACTCATCAAGATCAGTGGGAAAAACTTAAACAGTTTACTGATGCCCGTATTGCTCTGGGCCGTGCAGGTTGTAGCATCCCAACACGCGCCTTACTTGAGTTCCAGTTGTCACATGCGCAAGCAAAAGATGCGGTTTATCAAGACATGGATGTTTCATATTTATCTGAGCAATTAGCGCAAAGACAGTTGCAAAGTCTTCATGTCCAAAGTAATGCTCCTAATAAGGAAATTTATCTTAAACGTCCTGATTTAGGACGTCAGCTTTCAGATCAATCAAAAGATGTCTTAATTAAAAAGTATGCAGAAGACCTTCAACAATACGATGTTTGTATTGTGGTCGGTGATGGACTCTCTGCAAGAGCAATTGAAGCGAATGCTATTCCATTCATTACCGCGCTAAGTGAACAAGTTCAGCAAGAAAACTGGACTCTTGCGCCCATTACACTGGCAATAGGCAGTCGGGTTGCTTTAGGTGATGAGGTTGCTGAGATCTTTAAGGCCCCCATGCTAGTGATGCTCATCGGTGAGCGCCCTGGTTTAAGCTCTCCTGACAGTATGGGAATTTACTACACATGGAATGCATATTCAGGCTGCCTTGATGCTAAACGTAATTGTATTTCTAATGTCCGCTCTGCCGGCTTAAGTATTCCAGTTGCGGTACAACGCCTAATGACATTAATGAAAAAATCAAAACAGCTCGGCTTTTCAGGCGTTAATTTAAAAGATGAACATCAACTTTCAGATTTAGGTCTTGAGGGAACTCAAAAGCTATTATTTTAAACAGTAGAATATGTTTAGGGATTTATTGATAAATAGATAATCCTTTGCATAACAACATCATTTTAACGAAAAATATCAATTTTCAGGTATTGACGATTTATACAGATATTTTCTTCTTTATATTTATCGCTATACTCCACCTATTGATCTTCTATGAATCATTTGTATGAGCACAACAAACGCCTTCCCAAAAACTATTTATGCCATTCAGCATCTTGCTTTCGAAGACTTAGGTTCATTAGAAGATGTCTTTTATCAACTCGGATTTCGCGTCCGTTATTTTGAGGCAGGTGTTGATGATTTAACCCCTGCTTTTTCACATGAAGGTTTAACTATTATTTTAGGCGGTCCAATCGGAGTTTATGAAACTGACGATTATCCATTCTTAAAAGATGAAATCGCTTTACTCAAACAACGTTTAGCAGCTGACAAGCCTACACTTGGTATTTGCCTAGGTGCACAGCTTATTGCTCATGCACTTGGTGCAAAAGTATATGCAGGACATCAAAAAGAAATTGGCTGGGGTCCACTGAGCTTAAGCTTACGTGCTAATCAGGTTTTATCTGGTTTGCTTAACAATGTTCATGTTCTACATTGGCACGGCGACACTTTCGATCTTCCTGAAAATGCGGTGCTATTAGCCAGTTCCGATGTTTATACCAATCAGGCATTTGAAGTCGGTAATAATATTCTTGCCTTGCAGTTCCACATTGAAACGACTGAAGAACATTTTGAAAAATGGCTCATTGGTCATACATGTGAACTTCGCCATGCAAATATTTCAATTCCAAAACTTCGCGAAGAAAATCAGCAATATGCTCAAAACCTCGAACATGCTGCTTTTGATGTTATTCAAAAATTTCTTAAACGAATTGGATATAGTGGTTAATCTTTAATTCAATATATTAGTTAAATTATACCTAGAAAGCCAAATGCTCATTTTTCACCCAGAGATGGATTATTAATCCGTCTTTGGGAACCTTTATAATTAATTTCCGTGTATTATTAATTTATTAACTTTGTAACATAAAATAAACGCTGATTTACTATGGAAATCCTGAAATTTATTAAAAGCTTTAATACAGTGAACACTTATTTATTGCTAGCATCTATTCTTCTTATAATCATTGTTCTTTATTTCTACGTGGTTAATCCGGCTTAGCTTATTTGCCAAAGCACCATAAAGCATAATATATGTAAGAAAATAGATATAAAAAAGCCCAACTCAGTTGGGCTTTTTTATATCTGCTATTTGCTCAAAAACATTTTACGCGTCTTACTTTTTCTCAGGCTTAAAGCTATCTTTTAAATCGAGAATACGGTTAAACACTGGTTTTTCAGGTGAGTGATCGTGTTGATCAGCAACAAAATAACCTTCGCGTTCAAACTGGAAACGATCTTCTGGACTCGCTTGTGCCAAAGCAGGTTCAATTACAGCTTCTAACACTTGTAATGAATCCGGATTTAAGTTCGCTAAGAAATCATCGCCTGTTTCAGGATCTGCTTCTGTAAACAAACGATCATAAATACGTACTTCAGCAGGAATACCTTTTGTTGCAGATACCCAGTGAATTACACCTTTCACTTTACGGCCTTCAGGGTTTTTACCTAAGGTTTCTGGGTCAATTGAACATTTAAGCTCAATGACTTCACCCTTAGCATCCTTAATAACTTCATCACATTTAATGACATAAGCATGGCGTAAACGCACTTCACCGTCAGGAACTAAACGCTTGAAGCCTTTTGGTGGTACTTCTTCAAAGTCTTTACGGTCAATATAGATTTCCTTAGTTAAAGGAATCACACGGTCACCCATATCCACGTTTGGATGGCGAGCATGTGTAAGATCCATATCTTCTGGTAAATTAGTTAAAGTTACTTTAAGTGGACTTAAAACAGCCATTCCACGCGCAGCTGTATTTTCCAAAGATTGACGAATACAGAACTCAAGCATTGCAACATCTACAATACCGTCAGTTTTTGACACGCCTACACGCTTACAAAACTCACGTAAGCCTTCTGGTGTGAAACCGCGACGACGCATACCCACTACAGTCGGCATACGCGGGTCATCCCAACCATTCACATGACCACCTTCCACCAATTTACGTAATTTACGTTTTGATGTAATGGTGTAGTCCACATTTAAGCGTGAAGATTCATACTGATGTGGAACCGCTGGAGATTTTACCTTTTCTACAATCCAGTCATAAAACGGACGGTGATCTTGGAACTCTAATGTACAAAGTGAATGAGTAATCCCCTCGATCGCATCAGACAATGGATGAGCATAGTCATACATTGGATAGATTTTCCATTTATCACCTGTTTGGTGATGTTCTGAATGCAATACACGATATAAAATTGGATCACGCATGTGTACGTTTGGACTTGCCATATCAATTTTGGCACGTAAAACCGCTTCACCCTCTTTAAATTCGCCACTACGCATTTTTTCAAAACGCGCAAGGTTCTCTTCAACAGATGCATCACGGTATGGTGAATTTTTACCGGGTTCAACAAAACTACCGCGGTTTAACTTAATTTCTTCTGGAGATTGTAAATCAACATAAGCATCACCTTGCTCAATGAGTTGAACAGCCCATGCATATAATTGATCAAAATAACCCGATGCATAGCGCGGCTCACCATTCCAGTTAAAACCAAGCCATTTCACATCATTAGCAATACCGTCAACATACTCTTGTTCTTCAGCATCAGGGTTTGTATCGTCAAAACGTAAATTACATAACCCATCAAATTCTTCAGCCACACCAAAGTTTAGGCAAATTGCTTTTACATGACCAATATGTAAATAGCCATTTGGTTCCGGTGGAAAACGCGTTACGATCTGCTTTGCACGCCCAGCAGCCAAGTCTTCTGTAATGACTTGGCGAACGAAATCTAAGCCAGCCTGTTGTTCTTGCTGCGCAGAATCGACAGAGGCATGAGTATTCGGTGTCGGGTTATTTGGCAGGCTCGAGACAACATCATTAGGCTTCATAGTGTATCAATCACTTCTTTGTAGATAAAATTTCGAAAAATTTAAACGCTATCTTCATTTTTCACAAAGATTTTAACGTTTTTTACTTGCCTTGTAGTTTACAGTTTGCTTATGCTTCTCTCAACCAAAAACCCATGGTCATAAGCCCATGTTTAGGAGATTAATGTAATGAGTTTTCCTCAAGTCGAATTAAACACCAATAAAGGTCGTATTGTTCTTGAACTGAATGCTGAAAAAGCACCTAAAACAGTAGCAAACTTTTTAGAATATGTACGTGACGGTTTTTATGACGGCGTTATTTTCCACCGCGTCATTGATGGTTTCATGATCCAAGGTGGCGGTATGGATGAAAACTTCAAAGAAAAAGCGACACGCGATTCAATTGAAAACGAAGCTGATAACGGTTTAAGCAATGACGAAGGTACGATTGCAATGGCGCGTACTCAAGCTCCTCACTCAGCGTCTGCTCAATTCTTCATCAATGTAAAAAATAACTCTTTCTTGAACCATACTTCTAAAACGGCTCAAGGTTGGGGTTATGCTGTATTTGGTAAAGTTGTTGAAGGTTTAGATGTTGTTGAAGCGATCAAAGGTGTTCGTACTGGCAACCGTGGTTATCACGCTGACGTTCCTTTAGAAAATGTAGTAATCGAATCTGCTAAAATTATTTCTGAATAATTTTAGGATAAAGCTGTGACTTATCTGTTTATCTCAGATTTACATTTGTCACCTGAACACCCTCGACTCGTTCGAGGGTTTTTAGACTTATTGGTGCATTACCAGCATAAAAATACTCAACTCTACATCTTAGGCGATTGGTTTAATGCCTGGATTGGAGATGACTATTCAGCACCATGGCTTGATGAAATTATTGAGGCCTTAAAAGACTTTAATCAAAAAGGGAATCAGGTTTACTTTCAAGTCGGTAATCGTGATTTTGCGCTTAATCAGGTTTTCCTCAATAAATTTAATGGCGTCTTACTCCCTGATATTTATTCCCTCAATATCGCAGGACATCAATATCGTCTAGAACACGGCGATGCATTATGTACAGATGATATTTCTTATCAAAGATTTAAAAAGATTATTCGAAATCCGCTCTTAGTTGCTCTTTTACGCCGGACTCCTCTCAGTTTTCGTACTAAACTAGTGAATGGCTTTCGCAAAAGAAGTTCCGCTGATAAACAGCAAAAAAGCTATGAAATTATGGATGTAAATGAACAAGCTGTTATTTCTGCTTTAGAAGATGTAGATATACTGATTCATGGACATACTCACCGCCCTTCAATTCATCAAGTACAAGCTAAACAACGAATTGTTCTTGGCGATTGGCGTGAAGATCAGGCTTATATTTTGGAAATTGATCCATCCTCAAATACGCAACAGCTCGAATTGATTGTCTGGAGTTATTAACTAGAAATTAGTCACTTTTTATTTCAATCTTCAATTCTTTAATTTTTTTATTTAAATCAGAATCGTAAATCACACACATGCTGGCAATAAATATAAATTTCCAGCTTATATGTGCATGGTCGTGATACTCAATGTATAAAATAAGAAGACTCAATACAAAAGCTAAAATTATAAAGACTTTAACAATTCTAATTTCTCGCAACTTACTCTTTGCATTTGTTGGCATTAAATCAATCATTTTCAATAAATTACTAAAACTTTATATAAACATTATATTTCTTTATCAAATTACATAGGAAATGTTTTTGAATAAAATAGCGTATGATGGCAAAGATTAAATTCTCTCAATTGCCATAAGATTGATATGGAGCACACCTATGGACCTATTGAATTCTGTTAAAAGTCGCTATACAACAAAAGCGTATGATTCTGAAAAGAAAATTCCTCAAGAAAAATTTAATAAATTATTAGAAATTTTACGTTTTACCCCTTCTTCAGTAAATATTCAGCCTTGGCATTTCGTAGTTGCAGATAATCAAGCAGCTAAAGAACGAATTGCGAAAGCCTTAACAGGTAAATATGCCTACAACGCTCCAAAAGTACTCGAGTCATCACACACACTTATCTTTTGCACAAGAACAGATATTTCAGCTGAATACTTAAATCAATTGCTTGAACAAGATGATTTGAGCGGTCGTTTTAAAGATGAAAAAGCAAAGCTCGGCCAAAAAGATACCCGCCATGGCTATGTTGAATTCTATCGAAATGAGCAGAAAAATTTATTTGGTTGGATGGAAAATCAAACATTCATTGCTTTAGGGCAACTACTTTTTGCTGCAGGTTTAGAAGGAATTGATGCAACGCCAATGGGTGGCTTTGATGAAGATATTTTAAATGCTGAGCTTGGGTTAACTGAAAAAGGCCTGCGTAGTTCAGTTATTGTTTCTCTAGGTTATCGCAGTGAAAATGATTTCAATGCCAAACTTCCTAAATCGCGTCTACCAGATGAAGTTATTTTTACCTATTTATAAAATGAAAATAGTTCAAGAGATTCAACTCTCTTGAACTATAAACTCATTGCCCTAGCTAAACAAAGTACGCCACTGATCCCCAATAAAATACCTAAAGTGGTAGGCCATTTTAATTTTTCTTTATATAAAATAACGCCACTTGCAATTCCTAATAACACAACAAGAATATTCATACTTGCAAAAACAATTGCAGGTGAATCCTTTAAAAGGATATGAGCCTTCACATATAAAGCAATATTTGAAAAATTAAGCACACCTAATACTAATCCAGCTATAGCACTTTTAAGCTGCCATTTTTGGGTTTTCTGCACCAATAAATATGAAATTGATAATATAAAAGATGTAATAAAAATAAGATTCAACGTGAGTGTAAATTGAAGACCTAAACTACTCGTATATTTTAAGAGAATGTCTACCACGGCATATCCACACCAAACACTTAATAGAGCAACAATTGCTTTTCGAGATTGATGATTCGAAGAAGTATTCATTTGTCCAAATAAGACGAGTAAAACTGCAAAAACTCCTAGACCTATTCCCCAAAGCTTTAATGCATTAAATTGCTCATTAAAAATGAAATAAGCTGCAAGTAAAGAAAGTACCACGGAAAGTCGTTGTGCAACCTCAGTTTTAACAATTCCTGCATATTCTAATGATTTAGCTAAACATAGAAAAATACTGGGCAAAATCATTCCTAATGCAACAATTAACCACCAAGGCGTCTTTTGTATTGAAATATGTTGAATATCCGGCTGAAACCACCAAAAGCAAAGAAGACTTGCACTCGCATAATTCCATGCAATCATTTGTAGCGGTTGGTAACCTTTTTTCTTTAAGTTTTTTAATAGGATGGACACCAAAACACTGCTTAAAGCAGCAGCTAATATTAATAGCATCGATTAAAACTCTATTTATTTAGATATATCAGCCATAATGATCAAATTAAGACTGCTGTTGAATTAAATATTTTAAATTAATTTATAAATAAACATAAAAAAAGCCAGTCATTATCTGACTGGCTTCTTTTTAGATTTCAATTAACGATTATTTTCGTCTTCTTGACCATCTTCAAATTTAGTATCGTTGTCAAAACCACCTTGATGACCACCGAAACCGCCTTGACCACCGAAACCGCCTTGACCACCGAAGCCACCTTGACCACCGAAGCCGCCGCCTTGACCACCGAAGCCGCCTTGACCACCGAAGCCGCCTTGACTACCACCAAAGCCACCGCCTTGACCGCCACCAAAGCCACCGCCTTGACCGCCACCGAAACCACCAGTAGGTTGACCACCGAAGCCGCCTTGTGTGCCACCTTGTGCTGGGAAGCCTGTACCTTGCGCGCCTGCTGGGCGTGGGTTACGTGCTGGAACAACAGTTGAAATAGCGTGTTTGTAAACCATTTGACTTACTGTATTTTTTAATAAAACAACATATTGGTCAAAAGATTCAATATGACCCTGTAATTTAATACCGTTCACAAGGAAAATAGAAACAGGGATACGTTCTTTACGGAGAGAATTTAAGAACGGATCTTGTAAAGTTTGACCTTTAGACATTTTTAACTCCAAAAAAAAATTTTTAAATCAGCGCAAAAAAACTATCTTTATTTTTCAACTAAAAATTATAAAAAGACAGTGTGCAAATTTTGCTTTATCCATAAGAGTTTCGCAAGTCTTCTTTCGCCTGCTTTATCGTCAAGTAAGTTTTAAAATCGTGTATTTCTTGCAAAGAACGTAACCACGTATATTGACGTTTGGCAAGTTGTCGTGTTGCAAATAAAGCTTTATCCTCCATTTCACGTTTACTTTTGAGACTTAAGTCACTTTTTAATAGAAATTCTAGTGCTTGTCGATAACCCACTGAACGCATTGAGGGTAAATTTTCATCTAAATCGTATTTTTCAATTAGAGCTTCAACTTCACTCAAAAAACCGATATCCCACATTTTGCTTAATCTTTGCTCAATGCGTTGATGTAATTCTACCCGATCTGGAAGTAAAGCATAATTATGAAATATGTATCGATATGGTACGTTTTTTGGTTGTTCTGCCTGCAATTTCGTAATTGGTTCACCCGTAATCTTATAAACTTCTAATGCTCGAATAATCCTTTGCCTATCAGTCACATTAAATTTTATAGCTGCAGCAGGATCTACAGAAACCAACTCATCATAAACGGCTTGCCAGCCTTCATTTAAACCTTTTTCTTCAATTGCTACGCGAACTTGAGCATCAGCACTCGGTAAATTACCAGACAACCCTTCTAATAATGCCTTAAAGTACAACATGGTGCCTCCTACCAAAATAGGAGTCTTACCACGTGAATGCATATCATCAATTAACTTACATGCATCTTCAACAAACTGAGCAGCTGAATAAACTTCAAGAGGCGTAATAATATCAATCAGATGATGAGGATAAAGCGCTTGCTCTTCACGCGTTGGTTTAGCCGTGCCGATATCCATATCTTTATAGACGAGTGCAGAATCAACAGAAATCAACTCAAAATTTCCACGCTCGTATAATTCACATGCCAAAGCGGTTTTTCCGCTCGCAGTTGGTCCCATTAAATTGATGACGGGCAATTGATTTGACATGTAAAACTACTCTCCTCGAGCAAATAATTTATCTAATTGAGATAATGGAAATGCACGCCAAGTTGGCCGCCCATGGTTACATTGGCTCGCAAATTCAGTTTGTTCCATTTGACGAAGTAAAGCATTCATTTCTGAAAGGCTGAGTTGTCGATGTGCACGCACTGCCCCATGACATGCCATTCCAGCTAATAACTCGTCTCTTTTTTGAAGTAATCCTTGGGCTTCATCATTTGGATCTAGATCATTTAAAAGCTCTGGAATAAGATTTTCAAAATCAGCTTTTTGTAATATGGCAGGCACACCGCGAACAATAACTTGCTCATCGCCATATAAATCAATTTCCAAACCTAAGCGCTCAAGTTGAGGTTTTAACTCCTCTACCCTAACGGCCTGCATACGGCTAATAGAAATGACTTTAGGTATAAGTAACTGCTGAGATGTCCAAAATTCAGGTTTATCCCAAGCATTTTTCATTTGTTGTAATAAAATACGCTCATGTGCCGCATGCATATCAACAATAATAAGCCCTTCGGTATTCTGCGCTAGAATATAAATTCCATGAAGTTGAGCAATTGCGATACCTAATGGAAATTCATCGACTTTTGTTACCGGTTCAATATCTTCATTTACCGAGAAACTAGCAGATTGGTCACGTAGAGGCGCTAAGTATGTCTTTAATGCATTATTTAATTGAGCAGAACCATTATATTTTGGTGTTTGATCTGCATAGTGAACAGCTTGCGGACGACTAGCGTTAAAATCAGTTAATAATTCAGTCGGTGCATGCTGAGTTCGCGCTTCACTATCTGCATTTAAAGTTTCATTTGCGCGGTGCAATGAAAATTGTTCTTGATATTTAGGCTGTGGCTGTACTGAATAATCTGATTGTTCATCTACTTTCATCGCTTGAGCTAAATCAGCACTCGCTGTCTGAAATTGCGATAAAGTTTCTTTTGCATAATGCCTTACAAACTCATGCACTTCTCTTTGATTTAAAAAGCGAATTTCATGTTTTGTAGGATGAACATTAACATCAATATTTTCAGGATCGACTTCTAAGAAAAGTAGATAAGATGAATGTTGATGACCATGTAAAATACCGTCATATGCCATGCGTAGCGCATGCGAAATCGTTTTATCTTTGACAATACGACCATTTACATAGACATATTGCATATCAGCCTGCGCACGTGCATCAGAAGGATGGCCAAGCCAACCCGATAAACGCATGCTAATACTTTCAGCATCCATCCAATATGCATTTTGTACGAATTGCGAACCTAACAATTGCTGTACCCGCTGAAAACGGAGCTCGCCGCTATCTGCTATAGGTAAATTAATTCTAATATTATCATTATGTTCAAGCACAAAACGTATATCGAAATGTGTTAGGGCCAGACGGCGAACAATCTCTTCGATATGGCCAAATTCAGTGGTTGGTTTTTTTAAGAATTTACGGCGTGCAGGAACATTAAAAAATAAGTCCTGAACACGTATATGGGTTCCCTTTTGAGCAGCAACAGCTTGTACTTCTTGATGATCAAATGCTGTGCCATTTACTTCAACCTGATGGCCAATACCACTTTCATCTTGGCTACTCGTCAATGTCAATCTTGAAACAGCGGCAATCGAAGCAAGTGCCTCCCCACGAAATCCTAAACTTACAATGGCATGTAAATCTTCTGCAGTTTTAATTTTACTTGTGGCATGACGCATAACCGCTAATGCTAAATCTTCAGAATGAATACCATGCCCATTATCAATAATTTCTATTAGGGTTGAACCGCCTTGAGCAATCCGCACAATCAGCTCAGTTGCACCGGCATCGATAGAGTTTTCTAATAATTCTTTAACAACAGATGAGGGACGCTCAATCACCTCACCAGCAGCAATCTGGTTGGCTAACGCTGCGTCTAATGTATGGATACGACGTTGTGTTAGCTTTTCATCAGTCATGAAGCTGTTCCTGCAAAGTCTGATACAAATGTTCTGTAGGTAAAGTTAAAGTTACTAAACGGCTCAACTCATCATCTGACTTTTGAATATCAATAATGATATCGGCCTCTGGAATTTCATCGCCACCTTTTGATGGCCATTCAAATAAAAATAATGCATCTGTGATATCTAAATAATCACGGATTCCCATTAATTCAAGTTCGTACGGGTCATTCAAACGATATAAGTCAAAATGAAAAATTTCTTTATCATTAATTTTATAGGGTTCAACAAGCGTATAAGTTGGACTTTTAACAGAACCTTTGTGCCCCAAAGCCTGTAAGAAATAGCGCGTAAGTGTGGTTTTACCCGCACCTAGATCCCCAATTAAATAAATTACACCCGACTGAACATGCTGCGCCAAAGCTTGAGCTAAACGCTCAGTATCTTCTTCATGATTTAAGACCAATTTCAATGAATACGACATAGCACACATAACATGATTCGAAATAATCGATATGATAACATTGCCCTGCCTTAAAAGCCTACTTAAGCCCTAGAAGTTGGCTTTTTTTATATCAATTTTCTTACATATTTACACTTTTTTATGTCTAGTCCGAATGATTTTTTGCCACCTATGATTGATGGTGTAAGCGCAAGCCAAGTCTATCTTCCTGCACACACAAATACTCAAACTATTTATGAGTATCTATGCCAACATTTCCAACATATTAAAGTGCAAGAGTGGCAACAACGATTTCAAGATGGACTTATTTATGGGGCAAATGGACAAAAACTAACATTAGACAGTCCATATCAAAGCAACACGCATATTTTTTATTATCGCTTTCTTGCATATGAACCACATGTTCCATTTGAACATCGGATTTTATTTGAGAATGATGATTTAGTGGTGGTCGATAAACCCCATTTTTTAACGATTAGCCCGACTGGACAATATGTTCAAGAAACGCTTTTAGTTCGTCTAAAAAAACAAACAGGCAATGAATTTTTAACCCCTATTCATCGTCTAGACCGTGAAACTGCTGGTGTTGTTTTATTTTGCAAACGGGTAGAGTCGCGTGGTATTTATCAACAATTATTTGCAGAGCGCCAAGTCAATAAAATTTATCACGCTGTTGCACCTTATAGAAAAGATTTAAATTTTCCTCAGACATTACATTTGCATTTAGATAAAGGTCATCCTTTTTACACTATGCAAGTTATAGAAAATGCAAAAACAAATACCGAGACTTATATTGAACTTATCGAGCATAACCAGATTTGGGCAAAATATCGCTTAACACCGACAACGGGCAAACAGCACCAACTTCGCGTGCATCTTAATTACTTAGAAATTCCGATTAAAAATGACCCATTTTATCCAGTAGTTCAACACAAGGCTGAAGATGATTTCTCGGAACCATTACAGCTGCTAGCTAAGCACATTTCATTTATAGATCCCCTCACAAAAGAGGGAATGTCTTTTAATTCTGAGTTTGAATTGACATTGTAATGTAACCGTAATGACAAAAAGATTATTTTTTATGCCAAAAAGCATTGAAATTACATTGCGATGGTTTAAAATAAATTCCTAAAAATTAAAAATCATTTGGTTTTGTTATTCATGCGAAAAACAGAAGTTTATCAGGTTCGACTTGACTCCCAAGAAAAAAAGCAGGCTTTTGCTGTTTTTAAACAACTGGGAATTACCCCTGCCCAAGCAGTACGACTTTTTTTTAAACAGGTCGTATTAACTAAATCTATTCCTTTTGCTATCGAAAATCAGAATATTAATATGGAACAATTATTAAAGCTGAGAAAAGCAAAAGCATCTTCATTGAACCAAAATCCATCAACTTTAACTGAAGATGATGACCACGAAGATTTATTTGAAGAACTGAATGCACTTCTTGGTGAAAGCGACAAAACTTAACACTGTTGCATTTATAAACAAGTTTTAACGTCAAAAAGCTCTTTTTTTCGTTATGCTCTCTTTGTAAAAACATAATGATAAGTTACAAGGAGTGCCAAATGATCGTTAGACGAGCGACTTTTGAAGATTTAGAGCAACTCGCCGTTTTATTTGATGAATACCGCCAATTTTATGGGGCCTCTTCTAATTTTAATGAATCACTTCACTTCCTTAAACAGCGTTTTGAGAATAGAGAAAGTGTGTTCTTCATTCATATTAAAGACGATAAGATTACGGGTTTTATTTTACTCTATTTAGGTTTTTCTTCAGTTGCTTGTTCAACTTACTATATTTTAGATGATGTCTATGTTACGCCCGTTTTCCGTCGTCAAGGTTCCGCTAAACAGCTAATCGATACAGCAATCTTATTTGCAAAACAAGAAAATGCTTTGCGGATTAGTTTGGAAACTCAAAGTAACAACCATGAATCTCATCGCTTATATGAACAAATGGGATTTATTCGAGATAGTGAGTTCCAAACCTTCCATTGTTTTCTCAAATGATATTTTGAGCGAGCTGTTTTTGTTGTTCAGATAAATAAACCCATTCACCATCTTGAAGTTCAGGTAAAACTAATTGGCCTACTTGATGGCGATGTAATGCTTCTACCTTATTTCCTACAGCTGCAATCATTCTTTTTACTTGATGATAAACACCTTGATGAATCGTCATTGTTAATTGATGCGTTTCTAATATCTCCACATCTGTTGCAGCAAAAACACCTTTTTCTTGATGCAAACTCACACCTTGGCTCAACATCTCAATTTGCTCAGATGTAACCGGATCTATAGTCGTAACATGATAAACCTTGGGCACATGTTTACGAGGATGAGTTAAAGCTTGAAGGTATTTACCATCATCAGTAAGTAAAAGTAAGCCTGTTGTATCCTGATCTAAACGACCAATGGCTTGCACACCACGTTGAATCAATATTTCCGGTAAAAGACTAAATACGCTTTGATGATGATGAGGCTGATGTGAACACTCAAAACCTTTTGGCTTTTTTAGAGCAAGGTAAACTTTTTCTCGATATTGATAAGTTTCCCCAAAAAGAGAAAACTCTAAATTTTCTGGAGAGAATTGCTTTTTGAGATCATCTGCAACCTCTCCATCAATACTTACAGATCCGTTTTTTATTAACTGCTGACAATATTTACGTGAACCAAACCCTTGTGATTGTAAAATTTTTTCCAGCAGCATGAAGTTTTCTCTTTAGAACTAAGCTGTTATTTTAACGTAGTTTCCACTTTTTACTAAACGCTACGAGCAGCTCTTTACACTTACTTCATTCAACTCACACTTTATTCTTCAACTACTCGATAAATATTTTCGTTCTGTTCACTTTCAAATAATAATTCGGTAGTAGGCAAAATAATTTCATTATCAACAATAATATGTTCAATACGTTGGCTTAGCTTTAATGATTCATTTTCATGTTGAACTAAATTTTTCTTTAGTTGCGCTTTTGCATCATGAATCTGGTCAAACTGATCTTTGATTTTGATATCTATAATGTCCATAAATCTATCCTGTACTCATGAGTAATGACTATTTTTATATCACAATTTTAAAAAACTAAAATTTTTAACTTGTTAATTTATATAACATTGTTTCCAAGCGTAACCAGAAATTAAAACTCTTTAGGATTGAGAGATATACAATCATTTATTCTTAAAAATAAGATTTAAAATCGGCTATATCTATTAAAGCTTTCACATTCCAACTCTTAAATATTATACAATTCCATTTATTTATAACGCTCTCCGCTCGCCATGCTTGCCCAATTTGATGTTAATTTAGTTGTTCTACTCGTTCTGTTGATCTGCGGCTTATTAAGTCAAAATGCAGCTGTAACGATTGCAGCCGGTGTGCTCATTGTCGTTAAAATTACGCCATTAAATGAGTTTTTTCCCTATATTCAAGCTCACGGTCTTAATTTAGGAATTCTTATTTTAACGATTGGTGTACTTACTCCCATTGCCAGTGGGAAGCTCAGTGGGGAGAGTATTTTAAAGTCATTTGTTAGTTTTAAATCACTTTTGGCTATTGCAATTGGCTTATTAGTCGCTTGGTTGGGTGGTCGTGGAGTAAAACTAATGTCGAGCCAACCTGATGTGGTTGCAGGTTTACTGATTGGTACAGTTGCTGGTGTTGCTTTACTCCGTGGTGTACCAGTCGGTCCTCTGATTGCAGCAGGCTTACTCTCTTTATTTATTGGTAAGTAAGAAGCCGATATAAAAAAGGTGCAATTAAGCACCTTTTTAACACTTAGGCTAAATTTTTATTTTTAGCCAGAATAATAAGCATTCCGTTTCAAAGAGAACTTTTCTAACTGCTTTAAAAATCCTTCAAAATAACTTTTCTCTTTTTCTTCAGTTCGATAACCCGCATATAAAGTTCGTCTCAAGCCTGTAGGAGAAACACAATCTAAACGGCGGCTTGTAACCCAACCTTTTTGTTCATATTCATTTACCACCCAATCAGGTAAAGCAGCAATACCTCGTCCACTTGCAACAAGCTGAATAAGCATTTGAGTTAAATCAGTTGTTCGTATTTGTTTAGGCTGAATATTCGCAGGAATGAAAAGTTTAGACATAATATCTAAACGGTGCTTATCAACCGGATATGTAATTAAAACCTCTTCGGCTAACTCTTGAACTGTAATATTCTCAGCCCGCACCAAAGGATGCGTATTTGATAAGACTAAACGTGATTCGTATTCAAAAATTGGAAAATACTCAATTCCTTTTAATGCAATTGGGTCTGCTGTAATCAGCAAATCAAATTCAGCATTTTGTAAGAGTTCATGCGGATTGGCTTCAAAACCTGATGCAAAGTCTAAATCTACATCTGGGTATTGCTGGCGATACTGATTTAATAAAGGCATTAACCAGTCAAAACAACTATGGCATTCCGATGAAAAAATAATTCTGCCAGTCTGCCCATGCACAATACGCGTGATATCACTGTGGGTAATCTGAATTTGTGGCAAAACATCATCAGCTAACTTTAATAAGCGCTGTCCAACATTAGAAAAACTAACAGGTCTGCTTCGACGATTAACTACTTCTACTCCATACCAATGATCTAATTCTTTTAATTGATGAGAAATAGCAGATGGCGTTAAACAAAGGTCATTTGCTGCCGAAACTAATGAACCATGCTCGCGTAAAGCAACTAGAGTTTTAAGGTGGCGTATTTCTAACATGGGCCCAAGCCTAAAAAACAGATTTATCTATAAATGGATAAAGCTCATCTTTGCTTTTCCATAAAACTTTCGACAAATCTTTATTGATGAATTCTATTCACTTTAACATAAAATTAGTTAGTTTGTCTCAACATGATTTTATTTCACTATCTTTTACTTGCGATGAATTTTTGTTTCATCAGAAATTAAACGTTTTAATGATTTTTTTAATGAGTGAGATGATTAAAACTAAAATAGACCTCATAAAGGTCTATTTTATAAAACACTAAAAACTATTGTGCTAATACATTTAAACTAATAATCGTATAACTCTGATCTTTAGGTTTTAATTTCAAATTTAGAGGGGCTGTTACTTCTACTAGGTACTCTCCAGCTTTTGGAAAGCTAAGCTCGACCTGACCATTCTTTTCTGCCTTAAACTGCTGCACTTTTTTGTCAGTTGCACCCTTTTCTCTTAAATTAACTTCAGCATAAGCTAAAGGCTGACCTTTTTCAGTTATAGCTAATTTAACTGATTGAACAGCTTTAATCTTGTTTGGATGCACAGAAAAACTAACTTTAATCGGTGTGTTGGGAAGCTGAATATCTGAAATTTTTCCCTTAGAAAGATAACTCTGCAATATCCACTCACGTATTACTTGTTCTGTTTTAATTGTTTTTGTTTTAAGGTCAGCCGGAATCAAATATTCACGTTCTGCTTTCGGTGGAGCTTTATCAGCTGGCATATCAAAAAATAGATGCCATTCTTTTTGGTCATATATATATTTTAAAGGATAACTCGCCTGAGTTTGAACAATGTATGTGCCTTCTTCAGGTAGATCTACATCAAAAACAGTTACAGACTTATGTACAGCTTCTGAGTTGATGGTTTTAAGCTCATTTTTAGGTGTAATTACAGTAAGTTTGGCATCTTTTAAAGCATATTCACTATTTAATGCTTCTTCAGCATAGCCAGCAATTACAGGTACTTGAGTCTGTTCAGTTTTATAAGCTACAGGTGCTACATAAGGTTCGTGAGCAAAGCCTGTTGTACATATCAATGCAAGTGACGTCATTAGAAATCTATTCATTATTACAAAATCCTGTTGTATGCAAAGTGAAAAAATCAGACAAAATATAAACGGATATAGTATACACAAATAAAAACAATTCTTATTATCATTCGTTATTTTTTATTATTTATAGTTCAAAACGTAAAAATTTAAATTTGCTTCATTTGAATGTGTAATCCTTATCTCAATATTTTAGTTTTTTATTATTCTGTTCTCTTTTCCCTTATACTTCTCTTTTTTGTGTCTTTCCTCAACTTATTATGGCGTCCCCACAATCTCCCCTTTCTACACATCAACACTATTCTCTCTTTTTAGCAATTTTCTCTCTCGCTGTAGGTGGTTTTTGTATTGGAACTACCGAATTCGTCGCAATGGGACTGATTCAGGAAATTGCAAATAATTTACATATTACAGTACCTGAAGCTGGCCATTTTATTAGTGCCTATGCATTGGGTGTAGTTATTGGTGCTCCTATCATTGCTATTCTCGGAGCAAAAGTACCTAGAAAAACTTTATTGCTCGGCTTAATGCTTTTTTATGGGGTGGCTAATGCGTGTACTGCTTTAGCTCATACACCTGAAACTGTTTTAATCTCACGTTTCATTGCAGGTTTACCACATGGAGCATATTTTGGAGTTGGTGCATTAGTTGCAGCAGAACTCGCTGGCCCATCAAGAAGAGCTTCTGCAGTTGCCCAAATGATGATGGGTCTTACAGTCGCAACTGTAATTGGCGTTCCTCTCGCGACGTGGTTAGGTCAGAATTTTGGCTGGAGAGCTGGTTTTGAGTTTTCAGCAACCTTTGCTTTCATCACTCTAATTGCTGTTGGCTTTTTTGTACCCAATATTCCAGTCCAAGCTACTGCAAGTATAAAAACAGAATTAGCTGGCCTTAAAAATATCAATATGTGGTTAACACTAGCGGTAGGTGCTATCGGTTTTGGAGGCATGTTTTCTGTTTATAGCTATGTCTCACCAATTTTGACTGAATATACAAAAGTTAATATCCAAATTGTCCCTATCGCTTTAGCTATCTGGGGTATCGGTATGGTTATTGGTGGCTTAGCAGCAGGATGGCTTGCAGATAAAAACCTAAACAAAACGATTGTAGGTGTATTAATTAGTTCAGCTATCGCTTTTGTTGTTGCCAGTTTCTTAATGAGTAATATCTATAGTGCTATTGCTTCATTATTTTTGATTGGTCTCACTGTAATGGGATTAGGCGGAGCTTTGCAAACCCGCTTAATGGATGTTGCAGGCGATGCCCAAACATTAGCAGCATCACTCAACCACTCTGCCTTTAATATGGCCAATGCATTAGGTGCATTTTTAGGGGGATGGGTACTCAGCCACCAAATGGGTTGGATCGCGCCAATCTGGGTAGGTTTTGTTTTGAGTCTCGGTGGTCTTATCATTTTACTTATTGCATTTGCTGTTGAAAAAGCCAGTAAGTAAATTTAATCAAAGAAAATGCTAACTTATTATTTCTAATCAGTTAGCTTTCCACCACAGTGTGGGCAATAACATTTTTTCTCTCTAACGGACTCTTCTTGTTCTAATACTTTTTCTCGCATAATTTGAACAATCAGATTATGCGCCTGCTCTTTTGGTAGACCTACTTTTTGACGGATTCGCTCTATTTCAACTTCATCATGTAAAATATCAATACCTCGTACTTGAAGTAATTCACGAAATTCTTGCTCTAGTCTTTGATTACGCTGGTTAAGTTCATTTGCAAGCCCCGATGCCAAAATACCAGCTGGTAAAGCCGCAATACCCACACCCAAAATTGTAATGAGTGCCCCCAATAACTTTCCTAAACTTGTCACTGGTGTTACATCGCCATAACCCACTGTGGTTAAAGTCACTACAGCCCACCACATAGATTTAGGTATTGAACTAAAAGCTTCTGGCTGAGCCTTGTTTTCAACCACATAAATTCCAGAAGCAGTCATAATAATCATAATGATTAAAATAAAAATAACAGCCTGAAAAGAACCTTTCTCCCGTTTGATCACGCATAACAATATCTGTAGTGAGATAAAATACCGTGTTAATTTTAATAAACGAAGCAAACGTAAGATTCTGAGCATACGAAGATCAATTCGTACAAAGAAATTGAGATAGGCAGGTAAAATTGCCATCAAATCAATAATTGCTTCCCCGCTTTTCATCCAGTTCAAGCGGACTTTCCATGCAGATTGTGTTGGATCTCGATCCGCAACACTCCACAATCTTAATAAATATTCAATACTAAAAATTGCAATTGAAATAACTTCAAAATAGTCGAACCAAATACGATAGCTTGTGTACAAATCATTTACTGTTTCTAATAAAACGGCAGCGACATTACCAACAATTAAAACAACTAAAAAATAATTAATACATCTACTTACCGTAGTTTCATAGTCATGATTATGAAGATTATTATAGAAAAACTTACGCAATCCCTTCAACGCTGAATTTTGCATATTGATCTGACCACTTGATATTGAAGATATAGTAAGCTCTCACTGCCTATTCACCAATACGGTCTTTAATAAATTTTCCTTAACACGCTTCGGTAATTAAAATTTTATTTTTTTCTACTTCAGCTCGCCGCTACACATCGGAATTCATTTTCTCTCCACCACATCACATCATAGATTCCCGGATGTGATTTTAAGATAATATTTATATAATTTTGAAGCACCATAATATGATGGGTAATATCAATTTTTCGAAATAAAAACTTTCTTAAAATAGGTGTATTCGGTGAAATAAAAATTGCGAATCCATTTCTATATTCTTCATAGACACTTATTCCAAGATACATCGTTATTTCAGGCAATGGAATTTCAATTTGCCATCCCCAATTTTCACTATATAGTTCTACATTTAAATGATATCTATTTCTCAATATACTAAAAATATATTGCGCGATGTCTTCAGTTTTTTGAACTAAAATCCCTCCTTCGTTGGAGTGTATTTTTTGTTCATATAGTTGATAATCATCAAATTTAAATTCAACTATTGTCTTTAGCATTCTCAAATTCCCTATATAAAATACCCATATTTTTTTTAATTATTTTTAAGTTCGTTTAATTATTTTAAAACAAAAAACCAGTTAATTACTACTACTATATTCAATTTTATATATATTAAAATTTAAAATGATATATTTAACGTTTTTAAATAAACTCTTGACTCATTTCACGCTTTCAAGAAAATCAACAACTCAGAAAGACCAATTTTTATCCAATATTATATCTAAGTTATTTTATTTAATAATTTTTTACACCTGTTATACCTTAATCTAGATATATAATTTATTTTTTGATCTTTAATATTTTCTAAAAATTAGTATTAGAATATATTAATTTAATTAGATATCTTTATAGCTTTTTTTAAAATTAACCATACTAAGTACTATTTATTAGACTGATATCTATACAGAGAATTTATCATTCTGATATCCATTTCAGAGCTAAAAGTTCAGAAAAATTTAACAATTTAGGTTTAAATTAAGAAATATTTATCTTAAAAGAATGGCGTTTTTTATAGAAATGAAAGTTAGTACTTATTGCTTGTGATTTTTTGAATTCTTGAATCATTTAATCGATAATAGAACTTTAATACTTATGTCTTTAGCGATTTACTCATAAAGAACTTTAATTTTTAATCATACGAAAACAAGGGGAAATTACATGGGATTTAAAGCCCTCCCTACACTTATTTCTTTATTTATTACATTGTTAATCTGGTTCGTGATTCCTGTACCAAATGGTGTTAATCCTGATGCTTGGCATTTGTTAGCGATGTTTGTCGGTGTAATTGCCGCAATCATCGGTAAAGCGATGCCAATTGGTGCCATTGCCATTATTGCAATAACTTTAGTCGCTATTACTGGCGTGACTAACAAGAGCCCAAGCGGTGCAATTCAAGATGCCCTTAGTAGCTTTGCTAACCCACTCATTTGGCTGATTGGTATCTCCATTATGATCTCTAAAGGTTTGCAAAAAACTGGGTTGGGCGCACGGTTAGGCTACTTATTTATAGCAGTTTGGGGCAAGAAAACCATTGGGATTGGCTATAGCATGGTACTTTCAGAACTCATTCTCGCCCCTGTAACACCAAGTAATACCGCACGTGGTGGCGGAATAATTCATCCGATTGTACTGGCAATTTCTACTAGTTATGATTCTGATCCTGCTAAAGGTACCGAAGGTCGGATGGGAAAATATCTGTCATTGGTTAACTACCAAGCCAACCCGATTACCTCTGCAATGTTTATTACGGCAACTGCCCCTAACCCATTAGTCGTTGATTTAGTGGCAAAGGCGACCAATAGTGAAATTTCATTGAGTTGGAGTACTTGGGCACTGGCAATGTTACTGCCTGGTTTGATTGCTTTAATTATTATGCCTTTGATTATGTATTTGATGTATCCACCCGAAGTCAAAGAAACACCTAATGCAGCTCAGTTTGCTAAAAGTAAATTAAAAGAAATGGGCCCAGTCAGTAAAAATGAAATCATCATGCTTGGTGTATTCGGTATTTTATTGATGCTATGGGCAGGTATTCCTGCCATGATTTTGGGCTCTGCTTGGGCTGTTGACCCAACAACGACTGCCTTTATTGGTTTAGGATTATTGCTACTTACAGGTGTTTTAACTTGGGATGATATTCTGACGCAAAAGAATGCGTGGGATACGATTACTTGGTTCGCAGCATTAGTCATGATGGCAACTTATTTGAATAAGCTTGGTTTAATCACGTGGTTCTCGAGTGTTTTAGAAACCAGTATTGGTCATTTAGGTCTAAGCTGGATGCCTGCCTGTTTATTATTAATGCTTGCTTATCTGTATGCACATTATATGTTTGCTAGTACCACGGCGCATATTACCGCAATGTTTGCTGCTTTTTATACGGCAGGACTTGCACTTGGTGCACCGCCAATGTTGTTTGCTTTAATGATGGCAGCAGCTTCAAGCATTATGATGACCTTAACCCATTATGCGACTGGCACTTCCCCTGTTGTGTTCGGCTCGGGCTACACCACACTTGGTGAATGGTGGAAAGCTGGCTTTGTCATGAGCGTAGTTAATATCATTATTTTTGTAGTGATTGGTGGACTTTGGTGGAAAGTGCTGGGGTATTGGTGATTTTATAAATATGGAGGAACATTCTTATGTTAATAGGAATGTTTCTCTAAATTTAAATGCCAATGTATAAATAATATTACCATCAGTATAGATATCTCTTAATCTTAAAAATCTTTTGCCTAATTTTAATTTAAATAAGAATTCTCTCTATCGATCAAGGCATTCCACTCTTCATGACTATAAAGTTTAAGATTGGTCAATTGGGTACCTACTAGTAAAAAGTGATCATCCCATGTCAATACTTCTCTACTGTCCTCTAACGTTCTGTTTGAAAAAATGGGGAATAAAATTTCGTTAAAATGCATTATTCCAATTTCAAGTAAATGCTTCACCTCTTTAGGATTCTCAGGAATTGAATAAAAGGCAGGTATATTTTTGATTAATTTAGAGGCAATTTCGCGCGGTTCAGAATATAAATCATCTAAATACCATTTTTCATCATCACATCTCCATAAATAGGCAGTAAAACTATTTTGCTTAATTAATAAGGTTTCAGTAATGGCATTTGGGTCTTGATACCAAACAATAAACTCTAGAGCCCTTGTTGGAATTATTGAAAACGTCGGTAATTTTAGATAAGGATAATCTTTTAATATTATAGAGAATAATTGCTGAATTGAGCTTTCCAACTCTTCAATTTTTTGTTTTTTATTCAAGATATTTTCTAATTCAAAAATATTTTTTTCTATATTTAAAATGCTTTTCATTATAAAAAATAAGGGCTGATTAATCAGCCCTTATTCTAGCTTTTTGCTCAAGCAAATCATAGATTTGCTCTTGCGCTAGGGAAAAGCCTTTCGGCTTTTCTTGATCCTAGCTCATTAAGTCAATTGAGCAGCTTGGATCTTCTTAGTATCAACTTGATCAGCTTCTTTAGTATATTCGCTCATCTTGTCGAAGTTTAAGTATTTGTAGATGTCAGCAGAAGCGCTGTCGATTTGCGACGCGTACTGTTGATATTCTTCTGGGCTTGGTAATTTACCAAGAACCGCAGCTACAGATGCAAGCTCAGCAGACGCTAAGTAAACGTTTGCACCTTGACCTAAACGGTTCGGGAAGTTACGAGTAGATGTCGATACACATGTTGTGTTCGGTGCTACACGTGCTTGGTTACCCATACATAATGAACAGCCTGGCATCTCTGTACGCGCACCAGCACGACCATAGATGTTATACAAGCCTTCTTCCATTAATTGGTGCTCGTCCATACGAGTTGGTGGAGCCAACCATAAACGAGTAGACAATGAGCCACCAGGTACTTTATCAAGTAACTGACCAGCTGCACGGAAGTGACCAATGTTCGTCATACAAGAACCGATGAATACTTCATCAATTTTGTCGCCTTGAACGTCAGAAAGAAGTTTCGCGTCGTCTGGATCGTTCGGGCAGCAAAGAATTGGTTCTTTGATGTCAGCAAGATCGATTTCGTAAACTTTTAAGTATTCTGCATCAGCATCAGCTTTTAACAAGCTTGGGTTATCTAACCACTTCTGCATGTTTTCAGCACGGCGCGCCATAGTACGAGCATCGCCATAACCTTCTGCGATCATCCACTTCAACATGGTGATGTTAGAACGTAAGTATTCAGCAACTTTCTCTTCAGAAAGTGTGATTGAACAGCCAGCAGCAGAACGTTCAGCAGAAGCATCAGAAAGTTCGAATGCTTGCTCAACAGTCAAGTCATTTTCCATTTCTGACAAATCGATCTCAAGGATACGACCAGAGAAGATGTTTTTCTTACCTTTCTTCTCTACAGTTAAGTCACCCGCTTGAATTGCGTAGTAAGGAATTGCATGTACAAGGTCACGTAAAGTGATACCAGGTTGCATTTTACCTTTGAACTTAACAAGTACAGACTCTGGCATATCAAGTGGCATAACACCAGTTGCAGCTGCGAACGCAACAAGACCAGAACCCGCTGGGAAAGAAATACCGATTGGGAAACGAGTATGTGAGTCACCCCCAGTACCTACTGTATCTGGAAGTAACATACGGTTTAACCAAGAATGGATAATACCGTCACCTGGACGTAAAGATACACCACCACGGTTCATGATGAAGTCAGGTAATGTATGGTGAGTTGTTACGTCAACTGGTTTTGGATACGCAGCAGTGTGACAGAAAGACTGCATTACCAAGTCAGCAGAGAAGCCCAAGCAAGCTAAGTCTTTTAACTCGTCACGAGTCATAGGACCAGTTGTATCTTGAGAACCAACTGTAGTCATCTTAGGTTCACAGTAAGTACCCGGACGGATACCTTGACCTTCAGCTAAACCACATGCACGACCAACCATTTTCTGAGCTTGCGTGAAGCCTTTGCCGGTGTCAGCAGGTTGTACAGGTGTACGGAACAATGTAGAAGGTGCAAGACCTAATTCTTCACGTGCTTTAGTTGTCAAACCACGACCAATGATCAAGTTAATACGACCACCAGCACGTACTTCGTCTAAAAGTACTGGAGTTTTAAGTTCTGCTTCTGAAATTTGTACGCCATCTTTAAAAGCAGTAACTTTTGCAGCAGCGTGGTCAATTTTCAATACAACTTCGTCGCCCATGTTCATGTTAGCAACGTCGATTTCTACAGGTAATGCACCTGCGTCTTCCATTGTATTAAAGAAAATTGGAGCGATTTTAGAACCTAAGCACACACCACCATCTTTTTTGTTTGGAATGTGTGGAAGTTCGTCACCGAAGAACCAAAGTACAGAGTTAGTTGCAGATTTACGAGAAGAACCTGTACCAACAACGTCACCAACATAAGCAACTTGGTTGCCTTTCGCGATGAGTTCTTTGATTTGGCTTAATGGACCAACTTCACCTGGTTTTTCAGGGTTGATACCATCACGCTCATTTTTCAACATTGCATTTGCATGTAATGGGATATCTGGACGGCTCCAAGCATCTTGAGCTGGAGACAAGTCATCAGTATTTGTTTCACCAGTTACTTTGAACACAGTGATTTTGATTTCTTCTGGAACATCAGGACGGCTAGTGAACCATTCTGCTTCTGCCCAAGATTGTAAAACAGCTTTAGCCGCAGCGTTACCAGCTTTTGCTTTATCTGCTACGTCATGGAATGCATCAAATACAAGAAGTGTTTTCTTTAATGCTTCAGCAGCTAGGTTTGCTAGTTCAGCATCGTCAAGAAGCTCAACAAGTGGTGCTACGTTATAGCCACCAAGCATTGTACCAAGTAAGTAAACTGCACGTTCTTTAGAAACGAGTGGTGAAGTTGCTTCGCCTTTTGCAATCGCTGCCAAGAACGCTGCCTTTACGTAAGCTGCTTGGTCAACACCTGCAGGAACACGGTTTTCAAGCAAATCAACCAAGAACGCTTCTTCGCCTGCTGGTGGATTTTTTAATAGTTCAACAAGCTGAGCTGTTTGAGCATCATCAAGTGGCTTCGGTGGGACTCCGAGTGCGGCACGTTCTTCAACGTGTTGGCGGTAAGCTTCTAGCACGGTGTTCATTCCTCTTTTTTTGAAAAATTACTTGCAAATTCCAGCTTTCTTAAAAAGCTTCACAAGTAATATGGACTACAAAAGTTTACTAGAGTTCAAGGTAAAAGTTAATGAAAACGGGGTGTTTCTCCGTGATGCCCATTATTTTGTATCTAAATACCCCTGTATAGATAACGAACAAATTGGCCGAATTTGGATTATTTTTAAGCAAAAACACCCCTCAAGAGAGGAAATTCAATAACCTTACACAATTAGAACGATTTATATTTTGGCATTTTGTCATGAGGCGTTATTAAACATTCATCCATCGCTTGCTTTCTAACTTTTTCTTGGAGTGCTTGAGAATCTTGAGTAAGTTCTTCTTTTGGAATTGCATAGACTTTGTCAATAATATTAAGAATGAACTTTTTGGTAATGTCATCTTCAATTTTATTTGCATGCTCAACGGCCTGAGTTTTTTCAATTGCTTGCTGACGATCAAAAACAATACTTCTAGCCGCATTTCCTACGCTAGTACAAAAGCCATGCCATTGCTCTTCAGGTGTTAATGGCTTCTTTTCTGAACAACCAACAAAAAATAAACTCACTGCAATCAATAAAATCTTTTTCATCATTTCACTACACTAATTATTGCTGCCCATATCATACGGAAAATCATCATTTTTGCAAAAACAGTAAAAAAAACCGAGATGATTTCCCCTCGGTCTTTTTATATCAAGCATTAGAAATGCTAGTTTGAGTTAATTAAAAAATTTGATATCAGTCGGCGTTGATATTTTTGCTGCATCACCAGCGGGTTTTAAGGTGCCTTTGTTGGCATCAAAACGGAACAAGCTAATGTTATTACTATAAACATTGGTTACATACAGATATTTACCCGATGCATCGAATGAGAAAGCACGTGGTTCAATACCATTGGCCTTATAAACTACTGGTTTAGCTAGTAATCCATTCTGCTGAATTTTAAATACCAAAAGTTTGTTGTCTGCACCACGATTGGCAGCAATGACATATTTACCATTTGGACTGAGGATAATTCCACTCGCGCTCTTAAATTCAGGTGTTTTGTCTTCATGAATTAGTTTTAGCTCAGCCACTTTTTTCAAATGACCATCTTGCACATTAAATGTCTCAATTTCGCTTCGCATTTCTGCAGTAACGTATGCGTGTTTGCCATTTGGTGAAAAGACCATATGACGTGGACCAGAACCATGCCTAAAAGTCACATCTCGGCTATTATCTGCTTCGAGTGGTTGATGTTTATTCGGGTTATAGTGAAAAGTATAGACTTTGTCATTTCCAAGATCGCTTGCATATAGATACTTACCGTCTGGACTAAATGTGGTCGAATGCGCATGACCACTGTCCTGACGACCTTTGACGTGACCAGAACCCTCGCTAAAAACAATATTTTGTACTTTTTCACCTAAATGGCCGTTTGGCAAAATTGGAAAAACAGCTACCCCACCACGACCTTTATCAAATGCGGAATAGTTCGACACAAATAGGAATTTGCCATCTAAACTGATTGATGCGTGTGTTGGATGTCCACCATGGCTATCCACTGTGTTCAACACATTCACCTTTCCATTTTTAATTGATAATGCAGTCACCGCTCCTTCATTTTCTTCATTAGTGGTATAGGCAAAGCGGCCATCTTTCGATTTCACAATCCAAGAAGGACTTTTCATTTTCAAGACATTAACAGAAGTTAATGTTCCATCACTGTTGACTTTAAGCTGGTACAAGCCTTCACTAGCTTGTTTTGGTTTTTGCGCAAGTGGTGCGTTAGGGATCGATGTCCATGTTCCTACTAAAGCAATTTGTTGTTGTGCAGCATTTACGGTAGAGCCCCATCCAAATGACAAAATTGTCATCGACAATGTTGTAGTTAACTTTTGAATTAGCCCACGATATTTAATATTTGTATCGTTTTCCTTGTCATATTTAATTTCAACAGAAGTATCTATTTTCACTGCTATATCCTTGGAAAAAACCACCTTATTTACACTTATCAACAAGGTATTATCAATTTAGTTTCATTTAATGATTCTGAAAACTAATTTATAAAATAGTAATTTTCAAGTGAGTTTTCTTTAATTAAAAGCCTCTGCAAGCTTTAGTTCTTTTAAGAGAATTGAGGCTCTATATCAATAAATATTCAACTTTTTTAAATTCTATAGAAGTGCTTAAAATAAAAGCTCACTAAGAAGTGAGCTTTTATTTCGTTATTACTTGAGACTAATCAAATCATTATAGGTACTAAAGTACTTTCCTAATGTTTAATTTCCGCCTACTAAAAACGCCAGTTATAGAATAAATCGATCGCTCTTTCTAAAGACTGACTTGCTTCTAAGTATAAACGTCGATTCATTTGATAACGTAAAGTCAGCTTGTTCACTGGGGTGAATACGCCAACACCATAACGAATAAATAGATCAGGTGTAATATAGCCCGTTAAGCTCACCTGCGTATCTTCACCCGTACCTTGTGCATCTAGAGCTAAGCCACTCAGACCGAAAGTACGTCCAATCTGATTCGTTAAAGCACGTGTACCACCCAAGCCCATACTAATCCCTGCGGCAGCAATGGTGTTATTTACATCGGACTTAAATCCTTCTGCATTACTTAAACCACTTGAACCTTCATTAATACGACCCGTAACGAGCGCGTTCAATGCTTCTTGCTCAGATAGTCCAGCATCATTGTAAACCTGAATGTTTGGCGATGTTGCAGTACCTGTAACACGTACCCCAACCATACTGCCCTGAACATTTTTGTTTGCATCGATATCTAAAGTCGGATTAGCCAATGGACCATTAAAACGCGCAATTGCTCGATTCAAATCTAGACTTTGTCCGTAGGCTTCGATTTTCACTTTTTGACTGACACCAATTGCTCCATTCGCTCTCATTGCAGTCTCGTAGCCACGTTGGCTTAAATTTAAACGACCAACTAAAGGAATATTACTGTTGAAGCCTTGGAATATCACTTGGTTTCCAATATTAACAGCAATGTCAGCTCGAATATCCCAAGGTTTAGCAGCTCGTAAAATTGCAAGCGGATCTTGGCCTTGTCGAACTATGCGAACATCTGATGAGGTGTTAATGACTGGAGCAGTTGTTTCTGGCATTGAAATACGTGCACGAGGAACATCTACCGATCCTTTTAAGCTTAAACGCTTATCGAAAGGATACATATCAAGTGTAAGGTTTGGATTAGCAATTGCAGTAATTAATGGAGCCTGACGTACAAGTAAATTATCACCTTTGAGGTTTAATTGAAGACGCGGCGAATCTTTCCATTCAAAACTACCTTTTAAAAGTCCTACACCTTGACCACTGTTAAACGCACCATCAATTGTTGCCATGTCCTGACGAATTGATGAGTAAACCTGAACATTCGTTAAATTAACTGGCAGCGAAATCATACTGATTGCGCCATTTTTCAAACGCATTTCACCAGTAAATTGTGGCTGAGTTAATGTACCGTTAACTTTACCAGCCAAGGCTAAGGTCCCGCTCAGTTTACGGACATCTTGAATAAATGGTTTTAATACTTTTAATTGAACATCATTAAAAGCGACTTCACCATGCATTGGCATTGATGGCTGGAATGGATTGATAATGACGTTCGCATAACCCGTACCAATATCAGGTGTTTTCACATCAACACGGAATAACAGTCCTTCAGATACACTTTTTGCAATAACACCCAGCTCATCATAGGCCAGAGTGGTTGCAGGATCTTGTGGATCTTCAGCAGCTAAACCAATTTCACCTTTACGCGTAATTAAACGTGCATCAAGTTTTGGATGTCCACCATTTACCCACGCTGCCTTGGCATAACCATTTAGTTGCCCAGTCATTGCCAAGCCTTCTGGCATAAATGCCGCGAAGTCACTTAAATCCATGTTTTGGGTTACAAACGAAATATTACCGCGAGCCTTACTTACTCGTACTGGCTGATCAAAACAGAGCTGGCTATTCGCACTTTGCCAACAATGTTGACCTACATATAGCTCAGATCTTGCAGAAGAATAAATCACTGGAGCATTTTGATTTTGTGCAAGACGAATACGTCTTGAATCAAAACTTCCTTTTTGAATTTGACCTAACCAATCATTGTTCTGGTTAAATCCACCTGCTAACTGAACATAGAACTTAGAAATACTATTATTGCCAAGTACTTTCAATAAATGCGCTTTTCTCGTTCCTGTCAGATTCACTTCAGCCGACTGAATTTGTCTGTTTCCGCTACGCAAATTATCTAATTTTGCGGTTAATTGAGTTGGCGTTGTTTCCGAGGTTGGAAGTTCACCCTGAATACTCAATCTCTTCACACTCACTAAAGTATTAAAAGCAAAATCATCTACGGCGATATTTGCTGTTGCTTTTAAACGTGGCTGTGATTGTACATTCAGATCACCATAAGCTCGACCGCGTAATCCTGGGTATAACTCGTAAAGTGCTGGTGCATTGAGCTTGATTTTTAGATTTTGAGCATTACCTGTCGCTTGTAGCTGATTCTGCCCATAGACTAAAAATAAATTATTTGCTTCAAATTGCTGAGGTAAAAAGCCGTTTTGGTTAGAGTCCATCAATAAAGATAGATTACCCTTACCTCGAACAGGTTTATTATTTATAAAGCCAGCAAGATTCAGTTGTTGAATATTAATTCGTTTCAAATGATCTGACCAAACCCCTTGAGTTTTCAGATTACCTGAAATTTCACCTTTTACAGCTGAGGTAAAATATTGAGGTTTAAAGCGCACCAACGAACTATTAATATCCCATGCAATGCGATCTTTCAAATTTACAGAACCCGTTGCATAGATTTTCCCAGCGACACCATCATGCTGTAATTGGTTAATTCGAATAAAATCTGGTGTACCCGCTATAGAAAACTTCAATAAACCATTTGCTTGTTTTAGGGCTTTTAAAGATCCATCATAATTAACTGCAAAACCTTTAAAGCCACCACCAGCTTTTACATCATGGAATAATAATGCTGCGGTACTTTTCCCACCCAAACTAACAGTCTCTTGACCTGCTTGAGCCAGTCGACCAGTTAAATCAATTTTCTCAAATTGAATGATTTGCTGATTTGGTTTAGCAAAACCATTCGCTTTAATCGAACCATTTAAAAGATTAACAGGTGCTGCCGCATGAATACTTTGTGGATTAAAATCTTTTGCATTTAATAATGCATTCCAAACCAACTGACGTTTTTCAGTCGGAAGAAATACTTTAGCCTGACCAGTTAAGCTACCTTTTTCAGCAGCAAAACTAAAATTAGGAACATTTAAAATATTATCTTTAACATTCAGATTGGCTAGATATTGTCCTGCTGGCAATAAAGTTTTTTCATGCTGATATACTTTTGTTGCAACTTTAATATCTTGCTGACCATCACGTAACGTTAAATCGACCTGACCACTGTCACTACTTAACCACCCAATATAAGGCATTGCACGATCTATTTTCGTCCAAGCTACATTCATGAGTATTGTTTGAGGTTTATTATTTTTTTCAGGAGCCTGATTAAACTTAAGCTTCCAAGACTCATAACGGTCGAAATCAACATTAGCAAATACTTCAGTACCTTTTTCCAAAGAACCGGTTGAGGCAACAGCAGCATCTAAACTTGGCGGTAAAAAGTCTTGTACAACCTGAGGAATAGCTTTGTCTTTCGGATTAATATGGTCTAAACGGCCTTTAATATCCCAAGTAACGTGATCTTTCCAGCTCACTAAACCTTTCAGGTTAACAGCACCTTTCATGACTTGGCCATTAAAATCAGTGATATTTAACTGATGAACCAAATCAGTATTCATTAAAGCGTTGTATTGACCTTCAGGTAAATTCTCACCTTTTAAATCTGTATCAACGGCCAAATTAAGTTGTTTAATATCACCTTGAAACTTGATTACACCATTTTTGGCAAATAGCTTTTGTTCAACCAATAAAGGTAAGTGATAATTTTTTAGTAGTAACTCACCTTGCATTGGAACTTCATCACGAACAGGATGCAATACCACCCAACCCGTTAACAAATCGGGAGTTGTTGTTGCAACCCCAGCTTTTAAAGTATCTAAACTTCCGCGTGCAACGACTTTAATATTTTGAATATTTAAACTTTTTAAAGATGGGATTCTTAAATCTGCTGTAGCATCTAATGGATATTTACCACTGAAATCCATTTTTCCTGTGGCATTGTGGACTGAAAGATACCCCATATCCATACTGGATTTTTCAAATTCCAGTTTAGTCTCTGACCAAAGTGCATCTTGCAAGTGAACATCCTGGAAATTTACATCTGAGGTTGCTAGCTTAATTTCTAAATGATCAACATCAGCTTCATCGACGCGTAGAACAAATGGTAATTTAATTGGCTTAAATTCGAATGCCTTACCAGACGGCGGTGTTTTATTAATAATACGTAAATTACGCACATCTGCATGGCTTAAATGCACTTCTTTTTCTAATAATAAAGAGCGCCAACCTAAGCCTACGTCAGCTCTGTCTAATGAAACATCAACTTCCGTTAATTGCACCAAAACATTCTTAAGAATAATTCCGCGCAGTAAGTTTCCGCCTTCGTATTCATATTTAATTATTTTCTGAGCTTCTAAAACCCGATCTAATAAAAAACGACTTCCACGATCTGTTGACATCATGATGACTAACGAAGACGCTAATAATAAAAATATGATCAATATCGTCAGCAGGAAACTACGCAAAATGCGCCGCTTCTTAGGTGAGCGAGGTGCCGAAGTTGGCTGCTGTTCTACATCCGCCATAAAATAAACCTAATAAAATTTTATTTTTAAAGTTGTGGGCCTATAAAGAAATGTAAACGAATCGGATGGTTTTCATCTGAAATACCCGAAGCGACATCTAAACGGATTGGTCCGATTGGAGACTTCCAGCGAATTCCAACCCCAACGCTATAAGCTGCTGGATTATTAAAGTCTTTATCATAGGCATTACCAAAGTCTGAGAAAACAGCGGCTCGCCAACCGTCTTTAAACTGATAGTTATATTCTAAAGAACCTACAGCCAAAGCTTGTCCCCCAATTTTATATCCATCTACTTCTGGAGAAAGACTCTTATAGTCAAAACCACGAATTGTCTGGTCACCACCAGTAAAGAATCGAAGATTGTACGGAACTTTGTCAAAATCATCGGTAAAAATGTAGCTAAGGTCAGATCTTCCAACGAATTGATGATCATCATTTTCACCAAGAGAATAAATAAATCTCCAACCTGCACTTGCGATAGCCATATTGGCATCGGACAGTAAACTCTCACTACCTAATTCTAATTTATAGGTTTGTTTAAAAGCTTTCGTTGGGTTTAACCGCGTATTACTCGAAGTTTTTGAGGTTTCATAACTAAACAATAATGCTTCTTGCTCTGATGCCGCAGTTTTAAATGCATCTGGTAGCTCAGAAATATCAACATTACCCTGTTGGGTTAAACGGTCTAAACGGTAGCGGACACCAAAAGTATGTTGCCAGTTCCCTAGTGGACGCTTAATGATTCGCTCACCACCAACAACAGCAGATTCAGTAAGCAAACTTACATCTGGACCAATGTCATCACGAGTTTCACGCTCATAACCGCCCACGATGTTAAAATAGTCATTTAACGGATGTTTATAGGGAATACTATATCGGCCATCAATAGATTGACGAATTTGTGAGACTTCTAAGTTGGCATCAAAAGAATGACCATATTTATTCACAATAGAGCGGCGATACTGACTACGTAAACGTGCACCTGTATCGGTCCCATAACCAATACCCGTTTCTAAACTATTTAGCTTATCTGCATTTAAAGTCACAATAACTGGAATTCTTTTCGTTTCACGTGCTTGAGCTTGTAAACGATCTTGTTCAGTTTCTTTATCATCTTGCTGACTTGGAGCACTTTGCAACATTGCTGTTTGAGGTTCTCCCTCTTTTACTTTTTGTGTTCCAGCAAACTGTTTTTCATCTACTACGTTTTGTGTAACTTCTTTATTAGATGTGGCTAATTGACGTGCTTTAGCAAGTTGTCTTTCTTCAGGTGAAAGTAAATTAGACTCATCAACATCGATATTTTGCTCATCGACTAAAGCTTGCAAATCTGGTGGTAGTTCAAGTGGTTTTTCAATTGGATCAGGTTTGATGCTATCAACTAAGGTGTAGTTAAAATAACGAGAGTTGGTTAGGTTATTTGCTAAAGTATTTACACGCCAAAATGCATAGTCATCACCTTCTTTCCAAGGGGCCATACTTTCTAAAATATTTTGGTTCAAAGGCAAGGGTTTCGATGGATCGCTCATGCGAAACTCAACCTTATCTAATTTATAGCGCTCACCTGTTTCGTAGCGCAAATTGATATCAGCCTTGTTTTCTGGCTGACTCACTTTCACATCGTGCAGTCGCCAATAAGCATCAAAATAACCGTTATCAGTGGCTGCGTTAACAATTCGGGTTTTCGTGGTTTCATATAAACCATGGTTAAAGATATCCCCAACATCCTGATCAGGAATTAAGCGAATAACCTGAAACTGAGGGCGTTTTTCACCAGCACCAGTGAATTCGATATTTTGTTCATTAATTCGCACTGGTTCATTTGGGGTAACCTTAACGCGAACTCGGCTCGGACTTAATTTTTCAAATTTAAACTCAGCATTATAATAACCAACTGCTTGAGCTGCTTGATTACTTAATGTTCTGAGCTGAGGTAAAGCCGCATTAAAATCTTCAAATGATTCTTGGGTGAAGGTTGATAATTTCCCTTTAATATTTTTAGCCAGTGCATCTGAAGCACCCTCCACATCTGCACTAATACGCGGCACTTGCTCCATCGGAATTGCACGTGGTGGGCGCACTTTATTTAAAATACGTTTAAAGAAACCAGCTTGCTCAGGTGGCTGCTCAGCCTCCGGAGTTAACTCAGGTAAAGTTTTTCCAGTTTCATTGGCTTCGACTACAATCTGACTATCAGATTTAATCTCTTGCATAAGCTGATCAATATTTACAGGCGCTTGATTAATCTCATTTAATTCAGACTGAGTTGCGTCACTGACTGTAACTTCGGGTAGCTTCTGAGTACCATTTTGGAAGTTTTGCGCCTCACTTTTAGCTTCTTCAGCGACTTTATAAATCTCGTTTGCCATGTTTTGATCAACAGGCATGTCAGGTAAATCATCAAGATTATCAAGCGTAATTGGCTTAAATTCGTCAATTTGATTTGGAAATTGTTCTTGTTGTTGCAATATAGCCAAGCTATCTTGTTGTTGCTGCGCTTGAGTCACAAGTGTAGCAATATCTGTTATTGGAGCAGTTGTTTGCTGACTCACTGGAACTGATTGTTCAGTTGACGTATCAGACACCGTTTGATTTAAAGTTGAAGTGTCACTATCAACTGAAGTTTGAGCAAAACTTTGTGTTACACAAACTGTGAACAACAAGCTGCTACAAATAAGTTTAGGAATCCCCTGCATTTTTAAAATTAAATGCATAGAATGAGAGAGAGTTGACTGTTTAAACTTAATTTTAGAAGGCATAGAAAACTCTAGACTTATTTTTTAATAAAACGCACCAAGGTAAGTGTAAAACTCACTCAAAACCATTGATTTTTCATTTAATCAAGCGTTAAAAATATCATACATGGTTTTCGATGCAAATTAACAATCGGTCACATTTTTTTATAAAACACAATGAAGTTTGCACATGATGAAACAAGATGAGCACCTGATGACATCACGTCGGTTCGTACCGATGTTTTTTACCCAGTTTTTTGGCGCATTAAATGATAACGTTTTTAAGCAAGCTTTATTATTAGTGATTACTTATGGCTTGATTCAACAGCAATCTGCCCCTGTAAGTACCCTCAATAATTTAGCAGCTCTCTTGTTTATTTTGCCCTATTTCTTTTTTTCGGCCACTGCTGGACAAATTGCAGATAAATATGAGCGTTCACAACTCGTCCGTGGCATAAAAGTTTTAGAAATTATCATTATGCTCATCGGTACTGCTGGTTTCCTGTTGGGGCACTTATGGTTGCTTCTTTTTGCCTTATTTTTGATGGGGACACATTCAACGTTCTTTGGTCCTATCAAGTACGCAATTTTGCCTGAAATTTTAAAACCGCAAGAATTAATGTCTGGTAATGCTCTGTTTCAGTCGGGCACATCAATGGCAATTTTATTCGGGATGATTTTAGGTGGTGCTGTAATTGCATCATCGCATGGGAACTTATTGTGGATTAGTCTTACTGTTGTAATTATTGCTTGTATTGGCTATTTATGTAGTCGCTTCATCTTGCCACAGAAAGTTGCTGCTCCCGATTTAAAGATTGATTGGAATTTTCTTCGCACAAGTTTTCAGACAATTAAATATGCTAAAAGCTTACCTTTAGTGTTCACCATTTTGTTAGGTAACTCGTGGTATTGGTTTTATGGGGCGACTTATCTAACGCAAATTCCACAGCTTACCCAGCAAAATCTGCATGCATCAGAAAATGTGGTCAGCCTTTTGCTTACTTTCTTTTCAGTCGGTATTGGCGTCGGGTCTCTTCTTTGCCGTAAAATTGGTGGCTCAGAAATTAATATTAAAATGGTACCAATTGGTGCGATTGGTCTTACCGTTTTTGCACTTTACCTTGCCGCCAGTTTAGCTTTTGTACCCGAAAGAACTGGCGCATTACTCACGTTAAAAGATATTTTTACCCAAGGTTGGGTTTACTATCACGTCATGATTGCGGTGACTTTACTGGGAATTAGCGGTGGTTTTTATATTGTTCCTTTATATGCCATGATGCAGGCTTATTCACCACGTTCACATCGTGCTCGTGTTGTAGCAGCAAACAACATTTTAAATGCCGTTTTTATGGTTTCATCTGCAATTTTTTCAATCTTAATCTTAAGTGTTTTAAAAATTGATATTAAAATACTATTTATTATTACAGCTGTACTTAGTGCAATCTTTAGTATTTGGCTTCTAGCCCGTCTAAAACCAATGCTTGCCACAGCACATCTTTCTTTGGAGGACTAATTTATGCGCCACTATACTGGAATTGATCAGCTTATTAACTCTTTTGATCAAGCATTACGTAGTCTTGTTCCGGGTGCAACCGCAGCACAGCGCCAAAATCCGGCCGAATCGGTTGAAGCAAAACTAGGTGTAGAAGATGCTCGTCATGTTGCAGGTTTAATGCGTGTTAACCATAGTGGTGAAGTGTGCGCACAAGCCCTTTATCACGGACAAGCATTAACAGCGAAATTGCCAAATGTACGCAAAGAAATGCAACAAGCAGCAATTGAAGAACAAGATCATTTAGCGTGGTGTGAAGTTCGTTTAAAAGAGTTGAATAGCCATACAAGTTTATTAAATCCAATTTGGTATGGGCTTTCATATGGTATGGGCGCACTTGCGGGTATTGCGGGTGACAAATATAGCTTAGGTTTTGTGGCCGAAACTGAACGTCAAGTCAGCCTTCATTTACAAGATCATTTAAATCAGTTACCTGCTCAAGATGATCGTTCTCGTAAAATTTTAGAGCAAATGAATGAAGATGAATTACATCATCGCCATACAGCGCTTGAGGCAGGTGGTGTTGAATTACCATATGCAGTAAAAATTACGATGACTGCTATTTCAAAGCTAATGACAAAAACTAGTTATTATCTTTAAAAAAACAAAGGATTGATCTAATTCGGATCAATCCTTTTTAAAAAATTATTTTAAGCCGTGATCATATTTGAAACGTTCAATATCTCGAATTGAGTTCCAATAGTTTCGATTAATACGGTCACGATCATTTTGTAGTTCTCTTAAAAGCTTACGATAACGTTCACGCTCTTCTGGCTTTAATTTTTCGTTATAAGCGCTGTCAGAATATTGCTTAAACTTTTCGTCATAACGATCATATTCATTTTTTGCATTATAGTAGTCGGAAGCTGCCTGATAATACGGTCTTAAACGATTACGCTGCTCAACTGGGCACACATTGATATTGCCACTACCCTCTAAAGCGCTATAAAAAATATTTGTTGGCTGGCAATAATACCCTAGCCCTTCTTTATACCCGCGTTCATATGACTTTTGATCTGGAACAATATTGGCTTTTCCACATGCTTTGTAATATTGATCTAAACGTGGCGACGAACCTTTTGAACCATCTTTCTCACCCACTAATGACCAATTCGCAGTCTTACATTCTTCTACGCTCATTGCAGCACAACCTGAAAGGCTGATTGCTAGAATGGCTAAACCGATATTTTTCATATTAAGAGAACTCAAAAATAAATTAAAAAAAAACGCAAAAATAAAATTCCAGTAAACACCCTAAAAGATCCTGCTCTATTCAAGACTTCAAAAATAAGTGATTCACTGGATAAGTCTTAAGTTTAAATCAGTTTGACCCTCTCACCAAATTGAAAGGTCATAATTCTTAATATTGTTTAATTTTAAAAAGCAAATTCGCAGAAATTTGCTCACTCTTAAACGACCTTTATACACTAATTTTACTTAAAATAATTACCTTAAAAATTAATTACAAGTTTATGATTATTAAAATAAAAAACTAAAACCAATCATAAATTATTCTTTAATCATTTTACTCTTTTTTTACGCGATTAACTTCCAAGGCTAAGGTAGGATTTTAGCTAAATAACCACCAAGGTTTTTTATAATGAGTACGCATATTTACCCAAGTTTAAACTTACAAAATCCTCACTTTAAGGCATTTAAAATATCAGATGATTTTATTCCTCCAACACAACCTCATATTTTCAATTCCGAGTTTTTTTTAAAAGAGGTTGATGAATATTTAAATTTATATCCTCAGACTCAGCACATTGATATTTGTCTGCACGACTTAAACGGACATATTCGTGGCAAACGGATTGATGTTAAAAGTTTAAAGAATCTCTCTAATGGATGTTATTTTCCACTTTCTGTTTACGCTATGAGCCTAGATGGAAAAGTGATTGAAGAGACAGGTTTAGGAAAATATATTGGTGAACCAGACAGACTTTGTTTGCCCATTTTAGGCAGCTTGCAACCAAGTGCGTTATCTCCTGAATTGAATGCTCAACTTTACCTATCAATGCAAGAAGAAGATGGTTCAGATTGTCATTATGAACCACGCAATATATTAAAAAAATTATTAAATCAGTTACAGGCTACCAATTATTTTCCTGTCATGGCTGCTGAACTAGAGTTTTATCTTTTCTCACCTCAGCATCAATCTGAAACCTGCATAGAAAACCAATGTTTCGATATTGATGCCCCGAATAACTATCAGCAGGTCCTAGATGAAGTTGAGAAAGCAGCCCTACTTCAATCTATTGAAATTACCGCTATTGTTGCGGAGTCATCACCTGGACAATATGAATTAAACCTCCAACATAGTCATGATATTTTAAAGCTCTGCGATCAAATTAATGCTTTAAAAAGAATTGTAAAACAAGTCGCAAGAAAGCATGACTTAACCGCTTGTTTCATGGCGAAACCAAACTTGGCAAAAGCTGGTAGTGGCATGCATTTTCATATGAGTCTACTCAATCAATACCATGAAAATATATTTAGCTCAGAAGAAGAAAAAGATGAGCTTTCCGTCAAATTACTAAACGCGATTAGTGGACTCATTGAGTTAATGCCTGCATCTATGGCGATTTTAGCGCCTAATATTAATTCTTATAGACGTTTTAAAATTGGTCATCATGTGCCATTAGAAGCCAATTGGGATACCAATAATCGTAATGTCGCAATTCGCATTCCATGCTCAGATGTACAGAATCAACGTTTAGAATATCGGGTTGCTGGAGCCGACTGTAACCCCTATCTGGTTGCAGCGACTATTTTAGCTGGCGTGTCTTATGGCTTATCTCATAAGTTACCACTGCCAAAACCTGCACATCTTTTAAAATTTCAAGACGAGCACATTTTATTATCTAATAACCAACCAGAAGCCTTAAAAATATTTAAAGGAAGTCTTATTTTAAAAGGTTATTTAGGCGCTGACTTTGTAGAGCATTGGTACACAGTGAAACAGGCTGAATATCAAAATATTTACAGCCAAATGACTGAAGCAGAACAACATTGGGATATATAAATAAAAAAAGCAAAAAAACTATAAATCACTTTGCAAACCCTTAGGGAGAAATTCCCTAAGGTTTTTTTATATCTAATGATTTTTCTGTTGAGCTAAAAAACGTAATCCAACACCAGGTTCAGTAGCAATATAGCGTGGTTGAATCGCGTTATCCCCTAGTTTGCTTCGCAACTTACCCACTAAAATACGTAAATAGTGAGTATCTTCCTGATGGGTTGGCCCCCATAGTTCTTTTAAAAGTTGTGGCTGTGTTAAAAGTTGACCTTGATAGCGCATTAATAGTGTCAAAAGTTGAAATTCTTTTCGAGTTAACGTAATTGGCTGTTGCTCAACCCATACCAAACGTTGAGTAACATCAACTTTAAGATAACCATCGTCATAAATATGTGCTTCTTGCTGAATCGGTTGGTTTCTTAAAATGACACGTATGCGCGCCAAAAGCTCTTGCACACTAAAAGGTTTCGTCATGTAATCATTTGCGCCAGCATCGAGCAAAGCAACTTTTTCATATTCATCGGCACGTACAGATAACACAATAACAGGTACATTCGACCAGCTACGTAATTCTTGGAGTACTTCTTTCCCGTCTAAATCAGGTAAGCCTAGGTCAAGAATAACCAAATCAGCACCTTGGGTCGCCAATGTTTCTAGGCCTTTGTAACCGGTCTCACAGAGCGTGGTTTTGTATTTTTGTGTTCTTAAGGCGATGTCTAAAAATTTACGGATTTGAGGCTCATCATCAATAATCACAATACGTGTTTCTACAGGAGATGTTTCTGAAGTTATCATGACTTTACAACTTATTCTTTTACTGGATGAATGGGTAATCTGATTTGAATTAAAGTACCTTTATTTTGGCGCCCTGAAAATGCTTCTATTGTACCCATATGAGCACCAATAATTGCCTTAACAATCGTTAGCCCTAAACCTGTACCAAATTTTCCACGGTCTCCACGCTCCATGGTGTAAAACATATCAAAAATGCGGTTTCTTTCGTCTTCAGGAATTCCTGCACCTTTATCTTCAATTTCAATTTTTACTTCATCTTCTGATGAAAGATGAGCATAAATCATGACAGGTTCATCTGGAGGTGAAAAGTTTGCGGCATTTTCTAAAACATTAAAAATAGCTTGCTCTACCAGTGCTGGGTGTACATATAAACTAATCGCTTGTTCAGGTAATTCAACCGACACTTGAGTATCTGGTTTATAGCGCTTTAAGCGGCGGGTTGCAGAACCAATTAATTCATCCACACCAATCCAGTCTCTTTTTAAAGATAGACCTTCATGCCCCAAACGTGTCATATCAAGTAAGTTTTGAATATAACGATCTAAGCGTTCGCCCTCTAAATGAATGGTTTCGAGTAAATCCTGTTGGTCTTGTTCTGACATATCAGCTTTAAAATGGGCAAGTGTGTCTGCTGCACCAATAATAGAAGCAAGCGGTGAACGTAAATCATGCGATACCGAAGATAATAAAGCCGAACGTAATCGCTCTGTTTCACTGGTGACTTTTGCTTGTTCAAGTTCATTGACCAATTGGGTGCGAAGAGCTGCTTGTGCAATATACTCAATTACACTTTCCGTCAGTTTCTTTTGCTCAAAATTTAGAGAAACCACATCATCCTTAAAGTAAATTCCCACAATACCTAGGCTATTTTTTTGCTCTAAAAGAGGTAAAAACCACCAATTCGACTGGCTGAGTGTATCGGTAAAACGTCCGCACGGTTGTTGATGTTTTAAGCACCAATCTGCCGCGACTTTTTCTTTATCGCTTAGCTCTATATCAGATGAAATGACTCTATCTTGAATAGAAATCCACACCTTTGTTTGAAGTTGGGTTTCTAAAGTCATACGACCTGTTTGCATAACTTCCTCAAGGTTTACTGCACTAGAAAGTTTACGCGCTAAGTCTTGCATTACTGTAGTGTAGGCATTTGCAGCTTTTAAGGATAAAACCTGCTGACGTAATTGAGAAGCCAAACGCCCCGCAATTAAAGCTGCCGCAAAAAATGCAACAACGGTAACCACCCCTTGGTGTGCTGAAATTTGTAAGGTAAAACGTGGGGCAATAAAGAAAAAATTATAGGCTAAGAAACAGATTAAGGCTGCGACTACCGCAGCGAGCATTCTAGTTTTCATTGCAACAATTAAAACTGAAATAATGAAAATGACGGAAAAATCTTCAATACCTAATAGAACTTCAGCAAAGTGAGCGATAAAAATACTGGCACATGTAACAGCTAGAACAAAAATACTTTCTTTTAATGATAAAAATGACGGCTTTCCAATTTGAGTTATTTTTTTAGTGCCCTGTTCTGGGTGCAAAATGGTTAAAGCAATCGAGTTTTCTTGATTTAATAATTGCTGAGCTAAATTTTTCTTAAATAACTTTAACCACCACGGCGAAATACTTTTGCCAATGACCAGATTGGAAATACCTCGATCAAGTGCAGCATCCATTAATACTGACGCAACTCGATGGCCATATAAAACTTCTGTTCGACCACCTAGTTGCCGAGCCAATTCAAATGCACGATCAATCTCAATATATTCTTTTTTATAAGAACTCCCTGAACTCTGACCAAAGTCCAGACTTTTAGCCACATTTACGACAGTCCATGTAGCCCCATTACGCTCTGCTAATCGACAACCTGCTCGTACTAAATATTCAGAAGAACCTTGTCCGTCTATCGCAATCATCAATTCATTTTGCAGCGAGATAGACTTCAAACCTTTAGAAGCATAACTCTCTTTTAAATCTAAATCGACATGCTCAGCAACGCATTGCATTGCCAGCTCACGTAATGCTGTTAAATTTGAAATGCTAAAAAAGCCTTGTAATGCCAGATTTGCTTGCTCTGGCACATAGACTTTTCCTTGGTGGAGCCTTTCAATGAGTTCACTGACGGGTAAATCAATTAAGCGAATGTCTCGAATACGATCAAATACCCGATCTGGGACCGTTTCATTTACTCGAATCCCAGTAATCTGGTAAACCACATCATTTAGGCTTTCTAAATGCTGAATATTAATTGTGGTGAATACATCAATACCCGCATCTAGCAATTCATTAACATCTTGCCAACGTCGCTCATGACGGCTGTTCGGTGCATTGCGATGAGCTAACTCATCAACCAAAACGATTTCTGGATGCCTCAATAAAATAGCATCTAAATCCATTTCTTCTAACGTATGTCCCTGATATTGCATTTCCTTTCTAGCAATCTGAGGCAACCCTTCCAAAATTTTTAAAGTTTCTATTCTTCCATGTGTTTCGACAATACCAACAACAACATCTGTACCCTGTTGAAATAATTCTTTGGCGCGGGCGAGCATGGCATAGGTTTTTCCAACACCCGGCGCCGCACCTAAAAAGACCGTTAGTCGACCGGCTTGATATCTGTTGACATGATTTAATAAGGCCTCAGCCTGATTTTCGCGATTGCTTTGCACTTGATATCATCCGGTAAACTAACAACTTTATTTTTAAGTTAATGTGTAGATTGTAATTGATCTAAAGCAATATTGAGTTCTAATACATTAACACGAGCTTGCCCCAATACACCAAACTGCTTTGGTTCAATATGCTTTTGCAATAGCTCTTCCACAATCTTAGGGTCTAAATGACGCGCTTGAGCCACTCGAGCAACCTGTAACTGAGCAGATTCAGGACTAATATGCGGATCAATACCACTCCCCGATTTAGTCACCAAATCGCTTGGAATCGGTGTATTGCCCGTGTGATCTTGTTTTTTCACCGCAAGAATCTGAGCATCAATTTGTTGCTGTAGTTCAGGATTAGTACGAGCTAAATTTGTACCTGCCATAGCCATCGGGTCATAAGCGACTGCTGAAGGACGTGGGTGAAAATAAGCCTCTCCAACAAATGGCTGAGCAACTAACTTTGACCCTAAAGTTTTATGGTCTATTTCAATCAAACTACCATTGGCCTGATTATTAAATAAAACCTGTCCCGCGCCTGTAGCGATAGCACTATAAACTGCACCGCAACCCACCAGAGCAAAAATTAATAAACCCAAAGATGCTCTTAAGGTCTGACCCAAATTTGCTTCTGAATTTTGTACATAAGTTTTCATTTCAAACTCCAGATTACAAACCAAATAATTGAACAATCACTACATCAATCGCTTTAATGGCAATGAATGGTAGAACCACACCGCCCACCCCATAAATCAACATATTTCGACGTAGTAACTGAGTTGCAGTTGAAGGTTTAAATTTCACGCCTCGGAGTGCAATTGGAATTAATAACGGGATAATAATCGCGTTAAAAATTAATGCAGATAAAATCGCGCTGTTTGGACTTGCCAAATGCATTACATTCAATACTTGCATTTGTGGAATCGCAGCAGCGAACAATGCAGGCAAGATGGCAAAGTATTTAGAGACGTCATTTGCTAACGAAAATGTTGTTAAAGCACCACGGGTAATCAGCTGCTGTTTCCCAATCTCAACCACAGCAAGTAGTTTGGTCGGGTCAGAGTCTAAATCAACCATGTTGCCAGCTTCTTTTGCAGCTTGTGTACCCGAGTTCATGGCTAAACCAATATCAGCTTGCGCTAATGCTGGCGCATCGTTTGTTCCGTCACCGACCATCGCAACTAAACGACCTTGTTGTTGTTCAGTACGAATACAAGCCAATTTATCTTCTGGTTTTGCTTCGGCAATATAATCATCTACACCAGCTTCAGCAGCAATCGCGGCCGCAGTTAATGGGTTATCACCTGTAACCATGACGGTTTTGATGCCCATTTCTCTTAAACGAGCAAAACGTTCTTTAATGCCGTGTTTAATTACATCTGAAAGTTCAATCACACCCAATACATGGTGTTGATTTGCGACAACCAATGGTGTTGCCCCTTTTTTAGCAACTTGTTCAACACGTGCTTTTAACTCTAAATCTTGAGAATAATCTTCATCTACAAACTTCAAGATCGCATCTAAAGCACCTTTACGAATTTGGTCACCATTCGGTAAATTCACACCAGAAATTCGAGTCGAAGCACTAAAAGAGATAAATTCGGCTTGCTCAGGTTCTTGCTGTTTTAGACCTTGCTCTTTTGCTAACTTAACAATCGATTTCCCTTCTGGTGTTGGGTCGGCAAGTGAACTTACCCAAGCAGCAGCTCTCAACTCAGACTCAGTTACCGAAGTTAAAGGATAAAAAGAAGTCGCTTGACGGTCACCATAAGTAATGGTTCCTGTTTTATCGAGTAAAAGCACATCAATGTCACCCGCGACTTCTACCGCTTTACCTGATTTCGCCAAAACATTGGCTTTGAGGGCACGGTTCATCCCCGCAATACCAATCGCAGGTAACAAGCCACCAATGGTTGTAGGAATCAAGCAGACCAATAATGCCACGAGCACAACTGGATCAAGTTCAATATGCAAGTACTTGGCAATAAATGGCAAGCTAATCACGACAATTAAGAAAGTGATTGTCATCACCATTAACAAGAAGCCAAGTGCAATCTCATTCGGAGTTTTCTGGCGATTTGAGCCTTCAACCAAAGCAATCATACGGTCTAAGAAACTTTGACCAGATTCTGCAGTCACTTGCACAACAATACGATCTGTAAGTACTTTGGTTCCGCCAATAACACCTGAACGGTCTGTTCCAGCTTCACGTAGCACTGGTGCTGACTCACCTGTAACAGCCGATTCATTAATAGTTGCAAAGCCTTCTACAATCTCACCGTCGGCTGGAACAAGCTCACCTGCATGTACTTCAATAAAATCATTTAAATGAAGTTCAGTCGCTGCAATTTGAGTGGTTTGACGGTCTGTCAAAGAGTTGAGTCTTCGAGCCGTTAAATTTTCTCTTGCTGCACGTAATGAAGATGCCTGTCCACGACCTCTGGCCTCTGCAACTGCTTCAGCATAGTTAGCAAATAAAATGGTAATAAACAGAATTGCTGTAACCGCGAAGCCAAATAACAGCGTGGTGTAACCCAAGATTGTACTAATGCCCGTAACTACTGTTCCAAGCCATACGATTGCCATCACAGGGTTTTTAATTGCATGCTGCGGTAGCAGTTTCACAAATGCATTTTTCCAAACTTCAAAATTTGGCACTGCCATGGTTTGTTTATGGCTATTTACATGAGTTTGTGTATTCATTTTCACTCGCCTCCTTAGCCTTTAATCAACAAAAGTTGATCGGCAATTGGCCCAAGGACAAGAACTGGCATAAATTGTAATAAGGTAAGCAACACAACAATCGTAATCAGCGTTAAAGCAAAGGTTGGAGTTTCAACTTGAAGACTACCTGCTGTTTCAGGTGCTTTTCTTTTTGCTGCTAAACGTGTCGCAATCATTAATGGCAAAATTAAGGTTGGAAAACGTCCTAACAGTAGAGCGATACTACAAGTGACATTCCACCATACAGTGTTGTCTCCAAGACCTTCAAAACCTGAACCATTGTTGGCAAATGCAGAGACATATTCGTAGAACACTTGGCTAATACCATGTGGTCCCGGATTACTAATTCCAGATATGCTTGGAATGCTGAGGCTTAATGCGGTAAATGCAAGAATGACTAAAGGTTGAATCAAGATAATAATGGCGAGCAACTTAATTTCTGCCGCTTCAATCTTACGTCCAAACAATTCAGGAGTACGACCTGTCATTAAACCTGCAATAAATATGGCAAGTAACATATAAATCATAAACTGTTGCAGACCACAGCCCACACCACCCCAAATCGCATTAATCAACATGTTGATGAGTTCAACCAGCCCAGTAAGCGGCGCAGAAGAATCATGCATCATATTGACCGAGCCGTTATTTACCTGTGTAGTAAGCGCTGCCCAAACTGCTGATGCGGCTGGTCCAAAACGTTGTTCTTTACCTTCCATTACGGCAAGTTGAGATGCTGTCGATGACATACTCTCAGACCAGACAGCCGCTGCACCTGAAATAATCGACATGAAAAGCATGCTACCAAACACAAAGTAAGCAAACTTTTTACGCTGGGTAAAATGTCCCACCATAAAAATCACGGTAAGTGGAATGAGTAATATCGCAATCATTTCTAATAAATTAGAAAGCGGTGTTGGATTTTCTAAAGGCACACTACTATTTGGACCATACCAACCGCCACCATTACTTCCCAATTGCTTAATCGCTACCATTGGTGCAACTGGTCCTAAAGGAATTTTTTGGATTTGAACTGTATTGGCTTTATCAATCAGCTGTACTTCTGGCCCGCCTTGGAAAGTCGCTGGTACGCCTTGGCTGTTGAGCAATAAAGACCAGACAAAACAGAGAGGAAGCAAGAATCGGACTGTAGGGCGAATTACATCTGCCCAATAGTTCCCAATTAAAATTTGGTCTGGCTGCTCGGCAACATCGGCTGCAATATGGCTTGGGCGCTGATAAAAGAAAGCTCTTAAGGTCGCGACCACCAAAGCTAGCCCCATCATTGGAGTAATGACTTGCAAGCCCACAATACCTGTCATTTGCGACAAATAAGATAATTGAGCTTGCCCAGAATAATGCTGTTGATTGGTATTAGTTAAAAATGAAATAACCGTGTGTAATGCTAAATCCCAACTCATATTTGGTGCATGATTTGGATTTAATGGTAGCCATGCTTGTGTCATAAAAATAGCAAAAACGGCTACAGCTAGAACAACACAGCTCACAACAAATGCTAGAGAATATTGTTTCCAGTTCATTTGTTGTTGTGGAGATATACCTAACAAGCGATAAACAGGATTTTCAATCCAGCGAAATAATCCATCGCCTACCATCGGCTGATTTGTCATCACTTTGGATAGATATTTACCGAGGCACCATGCTAGAAAAATAGCAATAAATAAAACAAGTATAAGTTCTAACATGGCTATTCTCCTCTATACCCCTTGGCTTGAGTTGCCAAACTGGAAATAAGGAGAGATGAAGAAATATCATTTGTTTTAAGTCCGCATAACACAATGCCAGACTGATGCAAGATGCGCATTTGAGAATTTATAAGCATCTTTATTGTCCTGAAATAACACTAATTTAGTGAATTTCAGTATGGATAAAATGCCCGTAAATTCTCTATTGAGGAAATTAAAGACCGCGTAAAGTTTGCGTAAAATCTAGTTTGAAAGCCTTTAAACTTTAAAATTAACCACGGGATAAAGCGTACTATCAGCCTTTAAAGTTTCACAATGCCAAAGCTCATATAAAGGAATTTTTACATCGAGTGCTAAGGGCAATTTTTTAGAATTAAATTGCATATGTTCTAGATCACTTCCCCACGCAATCAAATCTACATCTAAAGAAATATGATGCGATGGACGAACACGCCCAGAATCTGACTCAAGTTTCTTTAAAAAAGATTCAATTTGTTCACATGATAAAGTGCTTTTTAATAGACATGCCGAATTCCAATAATCATCTCCAATACCATCTCGGCATGGAATTTGATAAACAGATGAAAACTGCACTTTCCCCAAAGTTGCTAATTGCGTATACGCAAAAGTAAAGTGCTGATCTGCGTCTAAATTACTCGCTAGGGCGAGCGCAAAAATTGTTTCTGGTGCGTTCAAGACGAATTCCTACAGCATTAGCTTCTGCAATGATGGCGGGCTTACGGATGGTTATGGTAATTTTTTCAATTGTTGGAAAGGTTTCAAACAAACATTTCAAAACAAGATGTGCTGCATGTTCAATTAATTCAGGTTTGGCTTGTTGAATAGTTTGAGCCGATAGCTCACAAATCTGAGCATAGTTGAGTGTGTCCTCAAGTTTGTCAGACTCTGCGGCTCGGCTCAAATCATTATGGATGGTTAAATCCAACATTAAAGGTTGAATAATTTGTCTTTCCCAGTTGAAACAGCCAATCACTGTCTCAACCTTCAAGCCTTCAATAATAATGGCATCCATAAATTTAAACTGACCTTAGTGCTTTAACAACGAAGCAGGTTCCATATTTTGAACCATTTTCAAACGTTGGTCTGCATAAATATCAGTATATGGTGCGAGTACGCGCATAAAACGATCGAAATAAAGCATTTGCTTAAATAACAAGGCAAAATCACGTGGGAATTTAATACCGTGGCGCTCACCAACCCCTACCATATCCATCATAATGTCGTTTAAATCAGCTGGATTTGAAGCGAGAATTTGTTGAGGGTCAGACATTAATACGCCGTTAAACAAGCGCTCTAAATCTTGTGCTAATACATCAACATCAACTTTGTTATGAGTCATACCCATTTTCAGCATATTTTCAGCCATTGCCTGATAATCAGTTTTTTGCAATGCATCCATAAAGGCCATACATGCTGTCCAAACTTCAGGCTTTAACTGACCCACAATACCGAAATCGATAAAACCAATTCGACCATCTTCAAGCAACATTAGGTTCCCAGCATGTAAATCCGCATGGAAACTCTTACATAGCATGAGGCTACCGAACCATGTATTCATAGCAGTAATCAGTACTTGCGATGGATCTTTAGCATATTGTTTTACAACACTAAAGTCAGTCAAAGACACACCGTATAGGCGTTGCATGGTCAAAACACGGCGTGTAGAAAACTGATGATAAACTTTAGGTGCAGTCGCAGCTTTGTTTTGTGAAATATTCAGATATTCAATAAAGTCATCTAAGTTTTGTGCTTCTTCAATGAAATCGACTTCACGAACCATACGGCTTTTAATTTCATCAACAATTTCTGAAAGAGCAGCAAATTTGATTTTTGGTACTGCACGTTCAAGTAACTTGGCAGCCCAATGCACCACACTTAAGTCTGTATATAAAATGGTTTCAACGCCAGGCTTTTGTACTTTAATAACAACATCTTCACCTGTGGTCAGCTTAGCTGCATGAACCTGAGCAATTGAAGCAGAAGCTAATGGCTTTTCATCGATATAGCTAAAAATCTGGCTTAAATCACGCCCTTCAAACTCAGATGCAAGCACACCTTGAATATAACTAAATGGGAGTGTTGGGGTCTGGTCTAAACAACCTTGAAATTCTTCTACATATTCTCGTGGGAAAAGCGATGGAGTACTCGCAATAAACTGACCAAGCTTAATATAAGTTGAACCAAGCGACTCAAAAGTCTCTCGCATGAGTTTGGCATTACTTGGTTTTTCAGTTGCGTATTTAATTCCAGCTTTGGCCGCAACCACTGCTGTTTCACCAATGCGGGCGACGGAACGTAACCCATCAAACAAAATATTTTTTTTCATATTTCTTCAAAACCAAATCATTCAGGTTGAGTGTAGCAAATTTTGTTTCATTTACTGATTAGCTTGCCTGACAAAGTGGACAATTTACATCTTTATCAAAACTAACAATACGTTGTGTCATATTTAAACCATCCCACAATAATAGTTTCTGCTTTAAAGGTGTACGATTTAACCCTAAATACAGCAATGTGTGATGTGCTTGTAATGACGCTATCATTACAGGAGTAGTTGCAAGTACCCCTGACTCTGCACAGCGAAGGCCTTCATTACTATGTTGTTCTTTCGGAAAAAGACATTCATAGCAAGCCGAATCTCCTTCAACCATAAACATTTGTGCCTGAAAACCAATTGCTGAAGCACTAATTAATGCCACCTGATGTTTCTGGCAAGCTGCATTTACCAAATAGCGGGTTGTAAAATTATCACATCCATCTAAAACCACATCTTGGTGTTCAACCAGTCTATCAATGTTATGTTCGTCTAACCGTTCGTTATAGTATTCAACACAGATATATGGGTTAATTTTCTGTAAACGTTTAGCCAAAATTTCTGCTTTATAACGTCCGATATCTTCATGACCAAATGCAATTTGACGCTGTAAATTACTTATCTCGATCGTATCTGCATCAATCAGTGTAATTTTCCCAACCCCTGCTCGCGCAAGTAGTTCTGCACTGCTACAGCCTATTCCACCAGCACCTACAATCAGCACATTAGCAAGCTTGAGTTTTTCCTGAGCTTCAATATCCCATCCATCAAGTAAAATCTGACGGCTATAGAGATGCATTTCTTCATCACTTAACTCTACAAAATCGATATCTTGAAGCTCGGTCACACGTTAATCCTTTCACTTAGAAGCGAAATGATTTTATGACTAAGTCAGACATTAGGAAAGCCATAAAATAAAAACAGCGTTTTATTCTTTAAACTTTTATCCGCCGCATTACTTCTCTCAAGCTTTCTGCAACAATAGAAATATCTATTTTCTTTATTACTTAGGCTAAATATGACGCAATCATATATTGCACCTGTAGAGTTAGAAAAAGCTTATCGTTTATTAAATCATGGCCCAACCGTACTTGTGTCTGCTCAGCATGGTGATGACCGAAACGTAATGGCTGCGGCTTGGGCATGTGCATTAGAACTCACACCTGCCAAAGTGACCATTGTTCTAGATAAAAGTACTAAAACCCGACAGCTCATTGAGCAAAGTGGCTATTTCACACTACAAGTTCCCTGCTATGCACAGCTCAATCTGACTCATCAACTTGGAACCATTAGTAAGTTGGATGATCCGCAAAAACTTGAGCATTGTGGTGTTGAACTATTTTATCAAGAAGGTCTTCCTAGCCCGCTTGTATCAGGTTGCATTGCATGGCTTGTCTGTAAACTTATTCCAGAACCCCATAATCAGTCAGCTCATGATTTATTTATTGGTTCTGTTGTGGGTGCATGGGCAGATAGCCGCGTTTTTAGAGATGGGCACTGGCATTTTCAAGATGCACCGAAAGAACTTCGAAGCCTGCATTATATTGCTGGAGGAACCTTTTATTTAATTGGTGAAGAAGTCAAAGCTCAGATTTAATCATCAGAAACTAGCTTTATTTAAATTTTTGAAGTCTATTGAATCGAATTCAAACAAGAAAATTTCTATTGCAAAAAACCGCAATTGTTATGCGGTTTTTTGCATTCAATTCCATAGCCTAAAACTAATACTTCAATTTAGGGTACTTCACGAGTAATCATTTAAAGTTCTTATTATTTTGCTGCCATACGAATCGCACCATCTAGACGGATGACTTCACCATTTAAATATGAATTTTCAGCAATATGCCCAACTAAACGAGCAAATTCTTCGGGTTTTCCTAAACGAGATGGATATGGCACCATTTGTCCCAAAGCATCTTGAACATTTTGTGGCATGCCCTTAAGCATTGGAGTTTCCATAATTCCTGGCGCAATGGTCATAATACGAATGGCATGTCGCGCAAGTTCACGAGCAATCGGCAATGTCATGGCAACAATAGCGCCTTTAGATGCTGAATAAGCTGCCTGACCAATTTGACCGTCAAATGCTGCAACGGAAGCAGTGTTTACAATTACACCACGATCTTCTTCATCTGCTTCAATCGTGTTTTTACTCATTGCATCTGCTGCAAAACGCAGCATGTTAAATGTACCTGTGACATTAATATTTAAAGTCTTTGCAAATAACCCTAAGTCATGAACACCTTCACGGCCAACTACTTTCGCAGAAGGTCCAATACCTGCACAGTTCACTAAACCATGCAAATGTCCATGTTTAACCAACACATCTTTAAAGAACTGTTCAGCAGCAACTTCATCGGTTACATCAAGTTTTACAAAGTCAGCTTTTGGTCCTAGTTGTTTCGCCTGCTGCTCACCAGCTTCTACATTCATGTCGACCAATGTGACTGAAGCACCTTGCTGGACTAAATACTCAGCTGTAGCAGCACCTAAACCAGAGCCACCACCTGTAATCACGAAATGTTTCCCTTGAATTTTCATTATTTACTATCCTATAGAAATGTTCTTTAACTTTAGTTGTGAGAGTAAAAGTTGTTGTTTTCCGATACAATTTCAAAAAGCCTCAAAATGCTTGCAGCTTTTGATCAATCCAAATTTTAAATATGAAATATTTCACTTGAAATATATGAAGAAAATATGAGTCTTTGACATGGTTGTCCAATCTTCTTTAGGTAAAGGCACAATTTCGATTGCACTAGTACATGAAGCACTGAGTGCGGCTTATGCCAAAGGCCTAAATACACAAATAATTCTAAATAAAGCAGGCATTCCCGCTGAATTGCTGATGTCTCCAAAGGCTCGTGTGCCTGTTACGACATATGCCCAATTATGGATAGAGCTTGCCAACGCCATGAACGATGAGTTTTTTGGTATGGATAGTCATCCCATGCGTCGTGGCAGCTATAAGTTATTGACTAAACTCGTCAGTACGGCAGAAACTTTAGAAAAAGCACTCTACGATATTTTGAAGTTTTTTAACTTTGTGCTTGATGACATGTGTGGAGAATTAATACGAGATCAAGAAAAAGCTTATTTGGTGATTCATGATCATGAACAACCTAAACGCATGTTTACCTATGCAACCTTTTTAATATTAGTACACGGACTTATGTGCTGGTTAGTAGACCAACGAATTGGCTTAAATAGTATTAGAGTGCGTTGTCCTAAGCCGAACGATATTCAGGACTATTTAGTCCGTTTTGGTGAAGATATTCAATTTAATGCCGAGATAAATCGAGTTGAATTCGATGCCCACTATTTAGATATTAAAATTAAAAAAGATAAAAAAGCGCTTTATGATTTTTTAGAACAAACTCCACAAAATCTTTTAGTTCGCTTTAAAAATGAAAATGCCTTGAGCGTTCTTATTCGTCGCCATCTATTGAAACTCCACCCCGCCCAATGGCCTGAACTCAAAGATGTTGCAAAACAACTCAATATTTCAGAAGCCACCATTCAGCGCCGACTGAAACATGAAGGAGTCAGTTATCAACAAATTAAAAATGAAATCCGCTGTGATATTGCCGTTGAACGTTTAAGTAAAACGAATGATTCAATTCAAGATATTAGTGAAGATTTAAGCTTCCAAGACCCAAGCACATTTCACCGTGCCTTTAAAAAATGGACTGGTGTCAGTCCAGGTGCGTATCGAGATAATTTAACTGCACACAAGCAATAAAATCCACACTTAACGAAGCTTAAGCTTATGATATTTATGTCTTTTAAATTCAATATTTCAGATAAGTGTATTACTTAAAACTTAATAATCACTATAGAAACAGTGTTTTATAATTTTATCTAAACTTTTATCTTTCAATCTGATTTATAAATCAAAATAACTAAGTTTGTAAGCCATCAAACGCGTGAAAGGATAATCTCCTATTTCATTTCGGTTCTATTTTTATCATGTCTTTAAAATCAAAATTTTCTTTATCAAAGACTTTGTTGGCATCCACATTGGGGTTTGTATTTGCTTCATCTGCTTTTGCAGCAATTCCGACTACACTTAAACTTGATTATGCTTACTACGCACCAACCAGTTTGGTCGTTAAAGATCAAAAACTTCTTGAGAAAGCACTCCCAAATACTCAAATTAAATGGGTTTTTAGTCAAGGCAGCAATCGTTCATTAGAATATCTCAATAGTAACAGCATCGATTTTGCTTCTACCGCTGGATTAGCAGCTGTATTAAGCCGAGCGAATGGTAGCCCAATTAAAACTGTGTATGTACAAAGCCAACCGGAATGGACCGCTCTTGTTGTTGCAAAAGACTCACCAATTAAAAGCCTAAAAGACTTAAAAGGTAAGAAAATTGCAGCCACCAAAGGAACCGATCCATTCTTATTTACACTACAAGCGCTAGACACTGTAGGCTTGAGTAAACGCGATGTACAGCTGGTTCATTTACAGCACCCCGATGGAAAAACTGCCTTAGAACGCGGTCAAGTAGATGCTTGGGCTGGACTTGATCCTTTAATGGCTTCAGCTCAAATTCAATCGGGCGCGAAATTACTTTATCGTAATGTAGCATTTAATAGTTATAGCGTACTGAGTGTTAAAGAAGACTTTGCAAAGCAAAGCCCTGAAGCGGTAGAAGCCGTTATTAAAGCCTACGAACAAGCTAGAAAATGGGCAAAAGCCAATCCAGATAAAGTGGCAGCACTTTTAGCTCAAGAATCAAAACTCCCTCTGCCTGTGGCTAAGCTACAACTGAGTCGAACCAACTTTGATCAAAGCATTCCATCGGCAACTCAAGCGCAAGCGCTAAAACGTTCTGGGAAAATTTTGACAGAAGAAGACTTGGTCAGAAAAGGCACCAATGTCAATCAAGTGGTTGATCAGTTATTAGATTCTCGCTTTGCTCAAAAAGTCGTGAAATAGTATATGAGTGATTCATTTAACAAAGCTGAGCTAAATCATTTCTTAGCTCAGCAGGCTTTAAAATCGCAGAAAAAGCATTTAAACAATAAATTTACACGTTGGTTTAAAGCGCTACTCATTCCACTCATCTTTTTGGGGGCTTGTGAATTTTTAGTCAGAAATGGCTATATCGATGCTTATCTACTCCCTGCACCGTCTAGTTTATGGCAATCTTTTTTAGATTTAGCTCATAGCGATCTATTTGCCCACATTTATATTAGTACATGGCGTGTTCTGTTGGGCTTTATTATAGGAAGCGGTTTAGGTTTAGTTTTTGCGATTTGGGTGGGATTAAGTAAAGAGGCAGAAGCATATTTAGAACCAACTTTTTCAGCAATTAAATCAATTCCAAGTCTTGCGTGGATCCCACTGCTATTACTTTGGTTAGGAATTGATGAGGGTTCGAAAATTACATTGATTGCAATTGGAGCTTTTTTTCCAACCTATACCAATACAGTTGCAGCAATTCATAATGTAGATAGAAAGCTCATTGAAGTTGGAAAAGTTTATCGGCTTAATGCTTTTCAGCGGATTATATCTATTATTTTACCGGCAGCCTCTCCGGGCATTTTAACGGGTTTACGCAACAGCTTAAGCTTATCTTGGATGTTTATGATTGCAGCTGAACTGATTGCAGCTACTCAAGGGATTGGCTATTTACTCAGTGATGGCCGAGAAACCTCTCGCCCAGATATTGTTATCATTGCAATTATTTTATTAGCCCTATTGGGTAAAGTAACCGATACCTTAATGAAACTTATTGAAAACTGGTTATTACGTTGGCGGGATACACTACAAAAGTAATTTTAAATCCAGCATGCCAAAGTGACTCTATCATTTTGGCCATAGTCTTGAATGGTTTTAATCTCACTAAAACCATGCTCAGCAAATATATTTCGAACAGCTTGCCCCTGATCATAACCATGCTCTAGTGCAATCCAGCCTTGTGGTTTTAACCAGTTTTTCCCTTGAGCAATAATAATTTCAATATCAGCCAGTCCCTGATGATCTGCAACCAATGCACGGCGTGGTTCTTTTGCCAAAGCTTGCATGTGTTCATCTTCAGGGTCGATATACGGCGGATTAGAAACAATTAAATCAAATTTTTGTGGCTCTAGTGCTTCAAACCAAGCGCCGCAAGCGAATTTTACACGTTGCAAATTATGAGCTAGTGCATTTTCTTTTGCGACTTCTAAAGTAGGTGCATAAATATCAGTTGCTGTGACGAACCAATCCGGACGTTCACTCGCTAACGCAAGCGCAATTGCACCTGTCCCCGTTCCTAAATCAACAATATTTGCAGTATTTGGCAAAGTTAGATTTAAAACGGTTTCAACTAAAATTTCAGTATCAGGTCGTGGCACTAAAGTATCAGATGTTACTTTTAAATCGAGCGTCCAAAATGGCTGTGAACCCGTTACATAAGCTAAAGGTTCACCTTTTTGAATACGTTCAAGACCAGCTACATAGTCTTGCTCTTGTTGGGCAGTTAACTCTTGCTCAAGTCTAAACTTTAATTCAAGCGAATTGATTTTTAGAAAATGCTCAAGTAACCAAGCATTTTCTTGTCGTTCATAACTGTCAGGCTCACCACGAATTGCAAGCGCTTGAGCAATATTCATTAGCCGCCATTTTCCTGTGCAAGCATCGCAAGCTGATCTGCTTGATATTCACGATGTAAGCTATCGAGCAATTCAGTTAAATCGCCTTCCATAATTGCATCTAACTTATATAAAGTTAGGTTAATACGGTGGTCCGTCATACGACCTTGTGGATAGTTATAAGTACGGATACGTTCAGAACGGTCACCAGAACCCACTAAATCACGGCGCATCTCAGAAGTTGCTGCATCAGCTGCTGCACGTTTTGCATTTTCTAAACGCGACACCAAAAGAGCCATCGCTTTAGCTTTGTTTTTATGCTGTGAACGTTCTTCTTGGCACTCAACTACTGTACCTGTTGGAATGTGGGTAATACGTACCGCCGAATCAGTTTTGTTAATGTGCTGACCACCTGCACCAGAGGCACGGTAAGTATCAATACGTAAATCTGCCGGATTAATTTCAACGTTGGTATCAACATCAATTTCAGGCAAGATTGCAACTGTACAAGCAGAAGTATGAACACGCCCTTGTGATTCAGTCGCTGGAACACGTTGTACACGATGCGCACCACTTTCAAATTTTAGGCGACCATAAACACCATCACCATCTACACGGCAAATGACCTCTTTAAAGCCACCATGCTCACCTTCATTTTCAGAAAGTACTTCAATACGCCAATTTTGTGTCTCGGCATATTTACTGTACATACGGAATAAGTCACCAGAGAAAATTGCAGCTTCATCACCGCCCGTCCCGGCACGAATTTCTAAATACGCAGCATTAGAGTCATTTGGATCTTTTGGAATCATCAAAATATTGAGCTGGCTTTCTAACTCTACAAGCAAATCTTTATTTGCTTGAATTTCTTCTTCTGCCATATCTTTAAAGTCAGGATCAGACTTCATCATTTCAGCAGTTTCAATATCTTCTTCTGCTTGACGGTATTTGCCCCAAACTTCGGTAATTTCAGATAAATCACTATGTTCGCGAGACAATTTACGGAAACGTTTGTTATCGGAGATGACTTCCACATCTGCAAGCAACGCGGTAAGTTCTTCATGTCGATCACAGAGTTGATCAAGTCGTAAACGGAGTGACGCTTTCATAAGAGGAAATATCTCAAAAGTCCAAAAAGCTTATCAAATGCTATATAAATAGAAGATAAGCAAAATCGTAAAAATAGCGCATAGTTTACAGATTATGCCGCTTAAATGACATATATAATCAACCAATTCATCAACTTTCACTGTAAATAGCGACTTATCAATGTAATGATTTCAGATGAGATTTGCAGGCCACTCACGTCCCCTCTCTTTACTGTATGCACAACATAAACAGATGTCTTCTGCGACAAGAGCTTTGATCAATTTTCTCTGTTCAGATCGCAAGTAATTAACTCATTAAAATTAAATGAGACTCATATTTATTTATATGGGTATTAAATATTCTATTTTAATAGAAAACATACAAACCAGACACTAAACTACAATAATGAATTGATGGTTCTCCATATTTTGAGAAACGTGTTTTGTTACATTTGCCGTAACAAAAGATATAGCGTCCTGCTGCTAAGGACACGGAGTAGAAAATGAAATTAAATGCTTGGTTATGTAGTGCTGTTTTAGCAACTTCTATGGTTACTGTAGCTCATGCTGACAACACAACACATGTAGCAGCTGCTTCTGCTTTAGGTAGTGTCGCTGGTACTGCAATTGGTAAAAGCATGGGTGGTACATCTGGCGCAACAATTGGTGCTGCTTTAGGTGGTGCTGGTGGTGCAGCAGTTGCTAGTGACCGTCGTCACCGTACAGAATCTGCAATTGGTGGTGGTTTAGGTGGTGGTGCTGGTTATACCGTTGGTAAAAGCATGGGTGGTACCAATGGTGGTTACATCGGTGCTGCTTTAGGTGCTGCGGGTGGTTCTGCTTTAGGTAATAAAATTTCTAAAGACCGCGATTATGATCGATCTTCTAAACACTGGAAGAAAAAACACCGTCGTCATCACTAATCAAATTTGATGAAACGACTCTAAGCACCTTCGGGTGCTTTTTTATTAGGATCAATAAATATTCATAACCTCTTACTTGCTCAGCATTTATCCATAAATTAATAGAAACCATACAAACAGACACAAAACTAACGTATCTCCTTTGGGGTTCTCCATAATTATCACGAAATTTTTTATTACATTTATCTCAAGATAAAAATACTGTCCTTCTCAGTAAAAAGGACATGGAGTTGCAAGATGAAAGTGAATATTTGGTTAGCTAGTGCATTAGTTGCAACATCGTCTATGGTGACAGTTGCACATGCAGATAATGGTACTCGTGTTGCTGCAACCTCTGCGTTAGGTAGTGTTGTTGGTACAGCAATTGGTAAAAGCATGGGTGGCACAACAGGCGCAACAATTGGTGCGGCTTTAGGCGGTGCTGGTGGTGCAGCCGCAGCGAGTGACCGTCGCAATCGTACCGAAGCTGCCATTGGTGGTGCTTTAGGTGGTGGTGCTGGTTATACCGTCGGTAAAAACATGGGTGGTACCAACGGTGGTTACATCGGTGCAGCGGTAGGTGCTGCGGGTGGTTCAGCGCTAGGTCGTAAAGTTTCTGAAGATCGTAACTACGATGATCGCTATGATCGTGGTAGCCGTTATGATCGAGATGATCGTAGATATGACGATGGTGACCGTCGTTACTATAGTAAAGGTGGCCATCGCCGTCATGATAATGGTTTACACCGTGGTTGGTATAAAAATCGCTAATTCACACATAAATCAAAAAAGCACCTTCGGGTGCTTTTTTATTGAGAGGCAAAAGTTAATATCGAAAAAAAACGATATACATTAGCCCTTATATATCGTAGTATTTCGATATACCCCTATTCGAGAATATCGCATGCGATCACTTCAAGATACCAAGTTTTCAATTTTGGAACTTGCTCCCATTCGTAATGATAAAACCATCGAATTTTCGTTACGTCATGCATTAGAGTTAGCACAACATGCAGAGAAACTAGGTTTTGAACGTTTCTGGCTTGCAGAACATCACAACATGGATGGAATCGCAAGCTCTGCTACAGCGGTCTTACTCGGTTTTATTGCAGCACATACACAGCATATTCGTTTAGGTTCCGGCGGCATTATGCTTCCTAACCATGCTCCTTTAGTTGTCGCAGAACAATTTGGAACACTTGCTACGTTATATCCAAACCGTATTGAACTTGGCTTAGGCCGTGCTCCTGGTACAGATCAACTTACCATGCGAGCTTTACGTCGTGGTCATCAAGAAACAGAAGATCAATTTCCAAGAGATGTTGTCGAAATCCTAAAATATTTTGACGCCCCTCAGGCAGGACAAAAGATTATTGCAACGCCAGGGCAAAATACCCATGTTCCTGTTTGGTTACTTGGATCTAGCCTTTTTAGTGCACAATTGGCGGCAAAACTTGGACTTCCCTACTCATTTGCATCTCATTTTGCACCACGTATGTTAGGTCAAGCGATTCAGCTCTATCGAGAGAACTTTGAGCCTTCTGAGTACTTAGATAAACCTTATGTTTCTATGGGTGTGCCTGTTGTTGTGGCAGATACAGATGAGGAAGCTCAGTTCTTAGCAACGAGTGCATACCAACGTGTATTAGGTTTAATTCGTGGCGAAAGTTTAAAGCTTAAACCACCAGTTGAATCAATGCAGGGATTATGGAATACGGCAGAACAGCTTTCTGTTGAAAACTTCTATGCCATGGCACAAATTGGTTCTGTAGATACAGTTCGCTCTGGTTTACAAAAACTTTTAGCGACATACGATGTTGATGAATTTATTTTCACATGCGATGTATACGATACAGCTAAACGTTTAGAAAGCTTTACACAACTAATGAACGTAAAAACAGAACATTAAACTCTGCTTCGCATTTCCATACTTGAATTGATTTCGAGTATGGGATGACCATCTATCTGAAAAGACTTTACCCCAACTTCCTGCTTGGTTATTTATATTAAAACGATAAAAACATCATGATTTAAAAACCAAAAGGACTTTTGGAAAAATGAGTATTAATATTAAAAATAACACTTCAAAATCAGCAATTTTTCAAAATACCTCTCAAGATTTTGAAGATTTTACTGGTCAAGTGATTCCATCAACCTCAATTAAAGAATTTGATTTTACACATTCATCTGTCGCAATTATTGGTACAAATCAAGATACGGTGACCCATCTTGAAAAAATCTGTCAACAAGCAAAATTTGTGACCGTATTTCAAATCACACCTCACTTTATTTTGCCCCACAGTCAAATAGGCACAAATAAGTTAATTACCCATCCTCTCATTATCAAAAATCGGAGATTATTTAACAATCGAGTAAAAAGTCTTTTGGCTTTACGTTTTCTTGATACTCAAGTGAGTGAAACATGGCTTAAGCGCCTTTTAACACCCAATATGGCAACGGCTAAAAAGGTATTTTTTAAATCTGATAGTTATTATGCGGCACTCCAAAAATCCAACTGTAAATTACAAACTTGGCCGATTGTTAAAGTTAACCATAAATCAATTCATAGTATGGACGGCATAGAACAATCTGTTGACATCATCATTAGAGCAACCGCATAAAAATAAAAAAAGCATGGTTTTTAAGCCATGCTTTTTTATTTACTCATACTTTTGCAAATTGCCATGATCATCGTAATGCAAAATGACACGTTGTTTCTTTTGCAATTCACTTAACATCTCGGAACTAACCGAAAATTGGGCTGCTAACAGTTCAACAGAACTATTAGGCGCCTTAGCTCTTCGGTCCTCACCACTAAATCTGATCCAGTTATAACTCGCCCATAAAATTAAAATGAGCGCGCTAATTCCAATGAGTAATGCTAAATGAAGTAAGGTCTTAACTTCTGATATATGATCAACCCAGACATAATCATAAATTAAGTGTCCTTCAAAAACCCATAAAAACAGAGAAACCAGTGGAAATAACAACCACATCAAACAAAACCAACCAATGGTTTGTAATGTGTAGTTTGCCGTTTTATTTTTGACGTATTCTGGCTGGTCAATATATTCAGGGATATCTAACGTTTCGATATCTTTATTTTCCTCAGGTTTCATGGGTTATCTCCACGGAAGCCTCGGTCTGGGCTTACCCAGCGGGCACGTTTTTTAGTGTTAAATAAAGTTTTTGGTACCGCAACGACACTTGTGAACAAAGTCAGTAGCCAGAAAAATAACGGATACCAAATGACCCAAAAATAATTTCTAAAAAAGCGACTACGGTCATAGCGCTGATCAATCCATAAACTCACTAAAAACTGGATTAAACATGTTCCGCCGAGTATTACACCATACCACTGTGGCATAAGCGTTTTGATCTGCCATTGCTGAGGCAACTCAATAAACAATCCGACAAAAAATAGCGTAAAGATCAGAATCATGACATAAGACCAGATAATACTAACTAGCGCCTCAATCATGACTGGCCACATTCTGCGAACACGCAGTTTGAACATTTGTGGAATATATTCTATAAGAACCTCTACTCCACCTTGTGCCCAACGAAGGCGTTGTTTCCATAACCCTTTAAATGTCTCAGGCATATAGATATAACAAAGGGCTTGTGGAATATACTGAATATCCCAATGGTCGAGCTGTAACTTCCATGAAATATCAATATCTTCGGTAATTTTATCGTCTGACCAAAAACCGACTCGAACGAGAGCTGTTTTACGAAATGCTGCAATCACACCCGACACTGTAAAAATACGACCATATGTACGCTGTGCACGCTTGATCAAACCAATAATCGAAGAAAACTCACCAACCTGTAATTTTCCTAAAATACTAGATCGGTTTAAAATTCGTGGGTTCCCCGTTACCGCACCAATTCGCGGGAAGTTAATAAATGGCTGCATTAACCAAAGTACGGCGTGCGGATGTAACAATGCATCGCCATCGATACAAACAAGATATTCGTATTTACTAACCAATACGCCCGATCTTAAAGCTACGGCCTTACCCTGATTTTCTGCTAAGTGCACAACCCGAAGTCGTGAATCTTGCGCTGACAATTCATCTAGAATTTCAGCTGTCCTGTCACTACTTCCATCATTAACGGCGATCACTTCAAAATTAGGATATTTGGTTTGCAGTGCATAACGAATTGTTTGGCGTACTTGGGCTTCTTCGTTAAAACATGGAATGATGATACTGCATCCTTCGCTGGTCGGTTCAGGAAGTGCTTGTTCGCGGTATTCTCTTTTAAAGAAGAACCAAAGTCCCCCTACCATCCATGTCCAAGCCATCAGTAAGGGATATAAAAAGGCAAAAGCAAATAGAATATCGAGTAATACTCTCATTACTTTTTCCCCTCTACCAATTCAGCAAAAGGCTGATACATCACAGGACTAGCATTCAGACTAATTGGATTATACAAATATTGATGAACATCTTTTGATTTTTCAAAGTCATAGCCATCGATACCAAATTTCTGGATTCCTACTCGCTGAATCGAAAAAAGTCCTTGCTGTACTTCTTCCCAAGCAGTTTTTTGCGAGTTTTCTGGTAATTCTAAAGTCAGCATTATTCTTTGCTTATCATTTTCATTAAGTGTATTTAAAAGCATTAGCAACTCATTAAATTGCTTTTTCTTACCAATCACATCGAACTTCAAATTGACTAAATCATGTTGTAATAAAAGCGTTTTGATAAGCTCAGGTAGATTTTCCACATGATCTAAATCAGGTGTAAGCAATAAACTAAACTGCGCCTGATTACTCATATTTAAATAAGGTTTGACCGCTTTTTTAGTCATTTGACTCAGTTGTGCGAGCTGTTTTGATTGCTCAATACAACTGTTTTCTTGCACTGTTATTTTTTGCATTGCGCAGTTTAAAGCTGTTCCCGCATTAAGCTGAACACCGCTTAAATTACTGTTAAAGCGTGCTATATCCTTAGCCAAATCTACTGTTAAAAATGGCTTATCTTTTTGAGGATAAGCTGGCAACTCTAATATTACCGATTGACCTGCACGAGTTTGAGCCTGCCATAAACTACGATTTAAAATATCTTGTTGAACAGGCATTTTATCTGTAGGGAAATAAGCAACATCGTATTGCCCATCTCCATCTTTATCTTCCAAAGGCTTTAAGATTAGAGCATTGTTTTTTAAGCTATATAGTTTTGATAATAACTGCCCTAGTTTTTCATCAGTCTGAGCATTTTGTGGAGCTGCTAACTGCTTTAAATCCATACTTACAAAATGACGAGGTTGCTTAAATAAATCTGACTCTTCGAAATTCAGAATATTTAACATACCTTCGGTGAGCTGTTCAGCTGTAGGGTTACCTATAACCAAGCTTCGTTTAAATGTTGAATCATTCACACGATTCATACCATCACGACCCAAACTGAAAGAAAACTCAAAGCCTGCTTGCTGTGCTAGTTTTTCCAGTTGCTCATTCACAGCGCCGTAAGGCCAAATAATTGCTTTCGGATTAACACCGACTTCTTTTTTCAAAACGGCGTAGGATTTTTTCAAATCCTGTAAAATACGTTGTTGATATTCTGCATCTGTTTCATAACGTGATTGCGATTTTAAATAAGCATAAGAAGTTGCAGCCGGTTGCTCATTGCCTTGAGGATTGGCCAATACGCCATGATGTAAATCATCACTATGGCTTGCAAACTCGGCTAAACCCGATGCTTGCATTTCACGAACTTGAGCCCAGTTCACCAAGTTACCCTGCCCATAAGCTTCATAACCAGCCTGAGTATTGCCATTTAACCAACTGGTTGGAAGCGCAAAAACTGCTGGAATTTTATATTGCTTAAGTAAAGGAAATACTCGGCTATAACTGCTCAATGCACCATCATCGAAGGTAAGTAGAATAGAGTTATGAGGTAATTCTTTACCTTGCTTACGAGCCTCTTCAATATCTTTCAGACGAATTGGTTTCCAATCAGACTGACTGAGCCAATCGAGAAACTGTGCCAGATTATTGGTCTGAATCGCATAAACATCACGGTCGCCTTCCTTTAGTACGTCATCTCGTACATCATGAAAAGTTAAAGAAACTGTATGATTTTCTGGTAGTTCAGTTTCAATGCGGGCATGAGAAAATTGTACGGGTAATAATGTTGAAGCAAACACACAGCTCAACATTTTTGACTTCATATTATTCATTAAAAACGCCCTTCAAATCCGAAAATACCGTAGGTATGTTGTTCATCATGACCATCGTATGGATGGTATTGCCAACCAATTCCATAATTAAGTTGCCAAGTCCGTGAGAGCTGCCATTGATGTTGATATTGCAAAGAATATGTTGGTCGAGCTGAGTAATCTGCTTGTTTATAAAGCCCAACCCCAGCTTCAAAATGCTGCTTAAATGAGCGTTCGTATTCTCGCCAAGTGACCCAGTCATGGCTTAAATTAAACTCAGCACTGTAGTGATTGCTGGGGCTGAAGTAAGCTGTCTGATCTTGGCTATTACTGCCATAAAATCCACGAACGGTTCCGTAAGTAATATGGTGAGGCGCATCAAATAATCGCTCACGCCAAAAAGTAGAAAATTCTTGTTGTTTATTACCGTCACTTATATCCGTTAAACCATAACTCGCCCCAATTTGACGTGACTCATCTTTTTGCCATGTCAAAGCGGCACGGTAAGCTTGTCCATCCTCACCAGCGTCAATTGCCTGCAATGGAATATTAGCTTGACTGTCATATTGCAATTGATATTGCCAGTGGTCGTTTAACCATTGCGACCAATCAAGACGAACTCCTGCTTGTCCACCCTCTGTACTTTGCGAAAAAATTGCCGACAATGCCTTACGGTTCGCTTGCCACTCAGCACCGACACCATAACGTTGGTCATGCACATCACCAAAACGATATTCTCCGAAACGGTCTTGATGCCAAGCAAATAGACGATAATTATCTTTAATCCAAGGGCTATTAAGACGAGTTTCCATTTCACGGTCTTTTAAACCATTTTGCCCACTCACAGAATCGCTATTCTCTGCTTTACTTTGGCCCCAAGTTGTTGAGTGCGAGATAGTTGCTCTATCACGATCATCTAACTCTTTTCGACTTTTAACTACACCGCTATCTTCAGGATAATATTGCAAAAGAGTTTCTGTGTTTTTGCGCCACTCAGGAATATCCCCTAAAGCCTGCGCATTTTGCATCTGGTTAATTCGAGTATCTTTGGCAACTGGTGTTAAACCATTTAAACGAGCAATTGTTTGTTTGGACTGTAAAGGTTTATCTCTCCAACGCTCAACACGAGCAAGGTTATTAATCAAGCCTTCGTTGGCAGGTGCAAGATCTACTTGTTTCTGGAAGTGTTTTTCTGATTGATCCAAATGATTTGCATAGGCTAAATGCATGCCTTGTAAAGCAATATAATCATCACGATCAGGGTGGCTCGTTTTATCCACCCCTTTGGCTTGACTATATTTATACGTAGGGATTAACCGATCAACATCACTTAAAAGTTGTTCAGCTTGTTTATATTTTTCTTGTTCAATATATGAGTAATAAAGCCCCGTATATACCGTCATATCTGAATAGTTTTTTTCAGTAAGCAAGGTTTTAAAAGTAAGCTCAGCTTGTTGTAGCTGTCTTTCAGCCAAATAACTATCAGCGATCGCATGACGAATATAGGCAGGTAGTTTTTCTAGAGGTACATTTAATTTAGTAAATTGATCTAATACCGTACGACTACGCCCGCGGAAATCTAATGCATATATGTAGTCATAATGGAATCTTAAATAATTAGGATCTGACGGTTGAATCAAAGGCTGTATTTTCTCGCCTTGCTTTAACACAGCATCAAGCTCAGCAAAAGCTTCACTGTCCGACATACCTTCCCGATTCAAATATTTATAACGAGTAATTGCGTTATTTACACGTTGAGAAAATTCACTCACTTGTAGCCAGTGTTGTAACGATTGTGTTTGTACATTTTTATCGCTGGCAAGCAATAACTGCTGAGCCTTGTTATAAGCCCCTACAGCCGCTAAGTCATAACTGTATTCTTGTAAAACTGCAAAAGACTTCGGCTGCTGCTTATATGCTTGTTCAATTGCAGATAAAGCTTCTACAGGCGAATTGATGAGTCGATATGCATAGGCGATTTGTACAAGTTGATCAGTCTTCAGATTTTTAGTATTAATCTTTGCTAACTGTGCTTTGCCATTTACAACATCTTTAGCTTCAGCATATAAAACTGCTAACAAAATCTGTCCATCAGGCGTTTTTTGAATATTAAATTTATTTGACCAATCAATTGCATCTTTAAAGTGCTTAAAATCACGTAAATTACGTATTAAAGGTAACTGTCCATATTCCGGAAAAGTAACTAAATTAATATTTGCTAAATGCTGAGAAAAAGTTACTAGATCTTTTTTTTCATTTGACATTACAACTAAATAATCAGCTAGCAATTTTTGATCATGTGGATAGGTTTTTAGCAATTGATCCAGTTGAAATATTGCTTGGTGAGTTTGTCCAGTTTTGTAAGTGTGAATAGCTTGCTCTCGCAATTCATCCACTTGAGCGGCATATAAATTAAGTGGCAAGATATATACCAATGAAAAAACACATTTTTTTAGCATTTTGATAATCGGATAGTCCCATATCGAGGTGGGAAAGTATAATTAAAATTAAAAATTAATCACAGAACACTAAAAAATAGTGACCTATTTAACATTTTATGAATTGTGGATTTTTTATGGATGTATTTCTAAAATATTTAAAAAAATTAAATAATTAGAATTTTTAAACTTACTCAAATATATACATTTCTTTTCAATACTCTTATTTTATTTCACAATTGGAGTATAAAAACCTTACAGGCCGATAACCAATAAAAACGTTTTAATAACTTTTTGTTTTATATTTAAAACTTTTTATTTTTTCATGTTTTATATTTAAAACCATCCAATTTAATTACAAATAAATATATATAAATTGAATGGTTAAAATAAAGAGTTGATTAAATTAACCAATACGACGTTTTAATCCTGTCATTTGTAAAACGCGCGTTGAAATTTCTTCAATCGACATTTCAGTCACGTTTAAATATTTAATGCCCTCTGAAATATATATTCCTTCAATTGCTCTAAGTTCCATTTGGCATTGACTAAAACTTGCATAACGACTATTTGCCTTACGCTCACTACGAATTGCAACTAATCGCTCAGCATCAATCATTAAACCAAATAATTTACTACGATGTGGTCTTAATACTGCTGGCAAACGGTTATCATCTAAATCTTCTTCTGTTAAAGGATAGTTTGCAACACGGATACCGAATTGAAGAGATAAGTAAATAGAAGTTGGAGTTTTACCCGAACGAGAAACGCCAATTAAGATTAAATCCGCTTTATCATAGTGACGAGTACGTGCTCCATCATCATTATCAAGCGCAAAATGAACAGCATCAATACGAGCTTTATAAGATTCAGAATCGGTTACGGCATGTGTCTGCCCAACTAATGTCGTAGGTGGCGTACCTAACTCTTGCTCAAGCTTACTGATCAGCCCCTCAAATACATCCAGATTAACCGCTTTAGCCGTATTAATGATTTCTCGTACGTGTGGATCAACTAAAGTATCAAAGACTAAAGGTAGACAACCATCTTTGGTTTGACATCTATTAATTTCAATCACAACATCCATTGCCGCCTCTTCAGTTGTAATATACGGCATGATATGAATATCAAAATCAACATTGGGAAATTGTGCTAATAACGAATGTCCAAGAGTCTCGGCAGTAATTGCAGTTCCATCAGAAATAAAAAAAACGCTCCGTCTAAACTGTTTACTTTCTGACATTAAAATTCTCCTTAAACATTTGTCTTAGTGCTATATAATCTTTATAGTAAACTGATCTTACATGACTGTCGCTTAGTATAATTCTCAACTAAGCACTTTATTTTTATAATTTCATGCCAAGATAGACATTAATACTGCAAAAGTGGAGTGAAAACTTTGGAAGCGCGCGTAATCGGTCTAGAAAAATTAGGGAAACACGATGTCGAACTCGTAGGTGGGAAAAACTCATCTTTGGGTGAAATGATCAGCCATTTATCAAATGCTGGTGTATCGGTACCTGGCGGTTTTGCAACTACTGCTGATGCCTATCGTGAGTTCTTAGATCAAAGCGGTCTTAACGCTCGAATTCAAGCAGAACTTGCTCAACTCAATGTTGATGACGTAAATGCCCTTGCAGAAACAGGTGCTAAAATTCGTCAATGGATTGTAGAGACTCCACTCACTGCAAACCTAGAACAAGAAATTCGCGCCGCTTTTACAACACTTTCTAACGGCAACCCAGAAATCGCGGTTGCCGTTCGTTCATCTGCAACTGCTGAAGATTTACCAGATGCTTCATTCGCAGGTCAGCAAGAAACTTTCTTGAATATTCGCGGTATTGATAACGTTCTTATTGCGATTAAAGAAGTATTCGCTTCTTTATATAATGACCGTGCGATTTCTTATCGTGTACACCAAGGTTTTGACCATGACGTCGTTGCACTTTCTGCAGGCGTTCAGCGTATGGTTCGTTCTGAAACTGGTGCTGCGGGTGTAATGTTTACACTTGATACTGAGTCTGGTTTCCGCGACGTTGTATTTATTACAGCATCTTATGGTTTAGGTGAAATGGTTGTACAGGGTGCCGTTAACCCAGACGAATTTTACTTATCTAAACCATTATTAAATGCTGGTAGACATTCAGTTTTACGCCGTAACCTTGGTTCAAAACACCAGAAAATGATTTATGGTGAAGAAGGTTCTGCTGGTAAATCAGTTGTCGTTGTTGATGTTGAGAAACAAGAGCGCCAACAATTTGCTTTAAATGATCATGAGTTACAAGAGCTAGCTAAACAAGCGCTTATTATTGAGCAGCACTACGGTGCGCCAATGGATATCGAATGGGCAAAAGATGGCGATGATGGTCAAATTTATATTGTTCAAGCTCGCCCTGAAACAGTAAAAAGCCGTCAAAATGTAGGCACAATGGAGCGCTACCTTCTTAAACAAAGAGGTACTGTTCTTTGTGAAGGCCGTTCAATTGGTCAACGTATTGGTTCTGGTAAAGTCCGTATCATTAATTCAATTAAAGAAATGGATAAAGTTCAAGAAGGCGACGTTCTTGTATCAGATATGACCGATCCTGATTGGGAACCGGTAATGAAACGTGCTGCGGCAATTATTACTAACCGCGGTGGCCGCACATGTCACGCGGCAATTATTGCACGTGAACTTGGTGTACCTGCTATTGTCGGCTGTGGTAACGCAACAGAAGTATTGACTGATGGTCAAGAAGTAACTGTTTCTTGTGCTGAGGGTGACACTGGCTTCATTTATGAAGGTGCTTTAGATTTCGAAGTTCAACGTAACTCAATTGAATCTATGCCTAAGCTATCGTTCAAAATTATGATGAACGTAGGTAACCCTGACCGCGCGTTTGACTTTGCTCAAATTCCAAATGAAGGTATTGGTCTTGCTCGTCTTGAATTCATTATTAACCGTATGATCGGCGTGCATCCTAAAGCCCTACTCAACATTGATAGCCTACCACGTGAAACTCGTGCTGCGGTTTTAACTCGTACTGCGGGTTATGCTTCACCAGTAGATTTCTATGTTGAAAAATTGGTTGAAGGTATTGCGACCCTTGCTGCTGCATTCGGTGATAAGCCAGTTATCGTTCGTATGTCTGACTTCAAATCAAATGAATATGCAAACTTGATTGGCGGTAAGTTATACGAGCCTGAAGAAGAAAACCCGATGCTCGGTTTCCGTGGTGCAAGCCGTTATGTATCTGATAACTTCCGTGACTGTTTCGAATTAGAATGCCGTGCACTTAAAAAAGCTCGTGATGAAATGGGTTTAACCAATATTCAAATCATGATTCCTTTTGTACGTACTGTATCTGAAGCAAAGCGCGTTATTGAGTTACTTGCACAAAATGGTTTGAGACGCGGTGAGAACGGCTTAAAAGTAATCATGATGTGTGAATTACCAACTAACGCTTTGTTAGCTGAACAGTTCCTAGAGCATTTTGATGGCTTCTCTATTGGTTCGAATGACTTAACTCAGTTAACGCTCGGTCTTGACCGTGACTCCGGCATTGTTTCACACCTATTTGATGAACGTGATGCAGCAGTTAAAGCCCTTCTTTCAATGGCAATCCATGCCTGCCGTAAAGCAGGTAAATATGTAGGTATCTGTGGTCAAGGTCCTTCAGACCATCCAGATCTTGCAAAATGGTTAATGGAACAAGGTATTGAGTCTGTCTCTCTTAACCCAGACTCAGTTTTAGATACATGGTTCTTCCTTGCTGAAGAAAAAATCAAGCAAATCTAATATGTTATAAAAAAAGGCCCATCCGTGGGTCTTTTTTCATCTTTAGAATAGAGAATTTTTATTTATGCAAATTTACTTGGCACGTAATAATCAACAAGCTGGGCCTTACACCTTAGAGCAAGTAAATCAAATGTTGGCTAGCCAACAAATTTTGTTAACTGATTTAGCTTGGCATGAAGGCATGACAGAATGGAAAGCTTTAGGAGAATTAACCCAAGGTAAACTTGTATATCAACCTATCGGTTATTCTGCACCTGTCATAAACACCAATAGCTCACCTAATGAAACTATTCGTCAAATTCGTGTAGAGCCTAAAATTCACGAACTTGCCTCTATTCAATCTCGAGCTTTGGCAAAAATTATTGATTTATTACTTTGGTTACCAATAGCTGCGATTCCTTCCTTTTTCTTTAATGAATCTCAATATAAGCAATTATTTGAATTGCAAAAACAAATGCAATCAGCTGAAGTTGCGTCAACTAAAGCAGCCGAGCTACAACATCAACTTTTTACTTTAATTCCTATTGAAGCTTGGCATTCTATGCTTGCTTACGTCGTAATCATGCTTGCAATTCAAGCCTTTCTTTTAACAAAATATGGGCAAAGTATAGGTAAGAAAATTGTTGGAATTAAAATCGTAGATGCTGAGAGCAATGGTAAAGTTAATTTAACTCGCATCTTCTTATTAAGAAGCATTGTTTTCATCATACTCAACTTGCTGTTTATGCCTATTAGTACAATTATTGACTACGCTTTTGCATTAGGGCAAAAGAGACAGGCACTACATGACAAAATTGCAAGAACAAAAGTGATCAAATGATAGTGAATGACTCATTCATTTAAGGTCTAAAAAAAAAGGAGGCACCCCGCCTCCTTTTTTCTATAGAGAGTTGATATTTAAATAAAAGCTCCATATTGATTCGATACCCTACAAAAAAAATCGGGTTTTAAAACAATTATTTCAGACTACTTTATGTATAGCTTAGTTTGTCGATATGAGGCATAATGCCCTACAACGTAGCGGTGTCATATAATTGAGAAGTCTAAATTTAAGGATTAGCGTTCTCAATCATGCGACACTTTAATCGCTATCCCATATTTAATTAGGGAATGGGACTCTTCACCGAGGTTGTAAAATGAGACAAACGATTTTAGCTGTATTGTCTTTATCAACGCTTGCCGCACTTTTGACTGGGTGTGGTGGTGATATGGTACTTCTAAACTCTAAAGGTCCAGTTGGTCAAGGTCAAAGTGACCTTATGATGACTGCGATCTATTTAATGTTACTTGTGGTGATTCCTTCAATCATCATGGCATTATGGTTTGGTTGGAAATATCGCGCGTCAAATAAAGATGCAGACTATAAACCTACATGGGCACACTCAACTACAATTGAAGTTGTAGTATGGGGTATCCCTGTCATTATTATTGGTATTTTAGCTTGGTTAACTTGGTGGGGTTCCCACAAGTATGACCCATACCGTCCTTTAGAATCAGATAAAGCTCCTTTAACTATTCAAGTTGTTGCAGAACAGTTTAAGTGGATCTTCATTTATCCTGAACAAAACATTGCAACTGTTAACGAAGTACGTTTCCCTGAAAAAACTCCGTTAAGCTTTAAAATCACCTCTAACTTTACAATGAACTCATTCTTCATTCCACAGTTAGGCGGCCAGATTTATGCAATGGCAGGTATGCAAACTCACCTTCATTTGTTAGCAAATGAAACTGGCGTATATCGTGGTTTCTCTTCTAACTACTCAGGTTACGGTTTCTCTCAAATGCGTTTCAAGGCGCATAGTGTTACAGAGCAACAGTTCAACGAATGGGTAGCAGCTGTAAAAGCGGGTAATGGTTCTACTATTAACCCAGAAGCAGTTCAAAAAACTACGCTTGACCAAGCTGAATTAGCAACCTTACGTGATGGTGACCGTTCTAAGCACCAGATCGAGCATTTAGTAAATCGTGCTAAAGCTGCTGGTGATCAAGAAGCGCTTGCTAAAGCTGAAGCTATGAAACCGTTCCCGACTAAGCCACACCCTGTGACTTATTACTCTTCAGTTGAACCACAATTGTTTGAAACAATTATCAACCATTATATGAGTAACTATCATGGTGTTGACCACTCTGCTGCGCATGCAACAGCTGAACACGCTGCTCAAGGGGAATAAGACATGGATATGATTTTTGGTAAACTGGGTTGGGACTCTATCCCGACAGAGCCAATCGTGCTTGTCACCATGGTCCTTATGGCACTTGGTGCGATTGTTGTGCTTGGCGGTATCACCTATTTCAAAAAATGGGGATACTTGTGGAATGAGTGGTTTATTACGGTAGACCATAAAAAAATTGGTATCATGTACATTCTTGTATCTGTGGTCATGCTTTTGCGTGGTTTCGCCGATGCAATTATGATGCGTCTACAACTTTTCCTCGCTAAAGGCGGCGGCGAAGGTTATCTACATCCAGACCATTACGACCAGATCTTCACCGCACACGGTGTAATCATGATCTTCTTCGTAGCAATGGGTCTTGTTGTTGGTATGATGAACATCTCTGTACCATTACAGATTGGTGCTCGTGACGTTGCATTCCCATTATTGAACTCTTTAAGCTTCTGGTTATTCGCTGGTGCTGCTGGTTTGATGATGCTTTCACTTGTATTAGGTGAATTTGCTGCGACTGGTTGGATGGCTTACCCTCCTCTGTCTGGCATTCAATATTCTCCTGGTGTAGGTGTTGACTACTATATCTGGGCACTTCAGGTTTCTGGTCTAGGTACGCTTTTATCTGGTGTTAACTTCTTCGTTACCATCATCAAAATGCGTGCACCTGGCATGAAATTAATGGACATGCCTATTTTTACATGGACTTCACTTTGTACGGCTGTATTAATCATTGCATCGTTCCCTGTATTAACAGGTACACTTGCAATGTTAACTCTAGACCGTTACTTCGGTTTCCATTTCTTCACAAATGAGCTTGGCGGTAGCCCAATGCTTTATGTGAACTTGATCTGGACATGGGGTCACCCTGAAGTATATATCTTAGTATTACCAGCATTTGGTCTATACTCAGAAATCGTTGCAACCTTCTCTCGTAAAGCGTTGTTCGGTTACAAGTCTATGGTGTATGCAACTATCGCGATTACAGTTCTTGCATTCGTTGTATGGCTTCACCACTTCTTTACCATGGGTGCTGGTGCGAACGTTAACGCGTTCTTCGGTATCATGACCATGGTTATTGCGATTCCTACTGGTGTGAAAATCTTCTCTTGGTTATTCACCATGTATAAAGGTCGCATCACCTTTACTACTCCAATGTTATGGACGCTTGGCTTCCTTATTACATTTGGTATCGGTGGTTTAACTGGTGTACTTATGGCTGTTCCACCTGCGGACTTCCTTGTACACAACTCATTATTCTTGATCGCTCACTTCCATAACGTAATTATCGGTGGTGTGGTATTTGGTATGTTTGCCGGCATCATTTACTACTGGCCAAAAATGTTTGGTTGGAAGCTCAATGAAGCATGGGGTAAAGCTGCGTTCTGGTTCTGGTTCTTCGGTTTCTATTTTGCATTCATGCCACTTTATATCCTTGGTTTCATGGGTATGACTCGTCGTTTGAATACATATGACAACCCAGAATGGGACCCTTACCTTGCAATTGCATTATTTGGTGCTGTTCTCGTTGCGATTGGTATTGCATGTTTCTTAATGCAAATCATTGTTGGTTTCTTACAACGCAAAGACAACATGGACCTTACGGGCGATCCATGGGATGCACGTACGCTTGAATGGGCGACTTCTTCCCCTGCTCCGTTCTATAACTTTGCGCATGAACCAGATGCAAGCGGTATTGACCGTTTCTGGACTGACAAAGAAAATGGTGTAGCATACGCACGTAACACTAAATATGAAGACATCCACATGCCGACTGATCGTGCTGCTGGTTTTGTCATTGCAATGTTCATTACTCTTCTTGGCTTTGCACTCATCTGGCATATTTGGTGGCTCGTTGTTGTTTCATTCGTTTCAGCGGTTGTTAGCTTGATCGTAAGCTCATTCACTAAGAATGTTGATTACTACGTTCCTGCTGCTGAAGTTGAGCGTATTGAAAACGAACGCTATGCTTTACTTGAAAAACACTTGAAGAAGGACTAAGGAAATGGCTGAAGTACTTCATCACGACAACCACGGCCACGATGGTCATCATGAGCATGATGATACTGACTTAACGGTCTTTGGTTTTTGGACATACTTGATGAGTGACTTGATTCTTTTCGGATCACTCTTCATTGCGTTCGCTGTATTAAGCAGTCATATTCCACCAGGAACTCCAAGTGCATATGACCTGTTCCATGATTCATTAGGCTACGTGTTAACTGAAACATTTGCCTTATTGATTTCATCGGTAACATTCGGTTTTGCTGTACTTGCATCTTATAAAAAGAATGTAAATCAAGTTATCACTTGGTTATTTATTACATTCCTTTTTGGTGCAACGTTCATTGGAATGGAGCTTTATGAGTTCCATCACCTTGTAGAAGAAGGTCATGGTCCAACTCACAGTGCATTCTTATCATCGTTCTTTACTTTGGTTGGTACACACGGTATCCACGTAACTTCTGGTTTAGTGTGGATGTTGGTATTGATGTATCAAATCAAAACTAAAGGTTTGACATTACCGAATACACGTCGTCTAGCTTGCTTAAGCTTGTTCTGGCACTTCCTTGACATCGTTTGGATCTGTGTATTCAGCGTCGTTTACTTACTGGGAGTTCTCTAATGAGTAGTCATGACCATAATGCTGCAGGTGCGTCACACGGTAACTTTAAGCAATACACTGTTGGATTTATCCTTTCTGTTATCCTCACCATCATCCCGTTCGGGATGGTGATGGCGGGTGGTTTCAGTCGTGGAATTTTAGTTACAGTAATTGCTATTGCTGCTGTTGCTCAGGTTCTTGTACAACTTGTGTACTTCCTACACATGAATACATCATCTGAACAACGCTGGAATATGATTGCATTCATCTACACAATCTTATGTATCGCTGTGCTTTTAATCGGTTCTGTGTGGATTATGAATTACCTTCACTACAATATGATGATCTAAACTGATCGTCATGTTGAAAAAATATTTATTCCTGACTAAACCAGGAATTCTCTTCGGTAATTTCATTACCACCTTGGGCGGCTTTTTCTTAGCCGCCCAAGGCTCTATAGACATCTTATTATTACTACTCACCTTACTTGGAACAACTTTAGTTGTCGCTTCTGGTTGTGTTGTAAATAATGTGATAGACCAAGACATCGACACAAAAATGCAGCGCACGCAAAACCGTGCATTGGTCAAAAAAACCATCTCTCCTACTGTTGCACTTATATATGCATTTGTTCTTGGACTTATCGGTTTTAGTATTTTGTGGTTTGGTGTAAATGCTTACGCTTTCTTGTTTGCAATCATTGGTTTTGTTGTCTATGTCGGTTTTTATAGTTTGTGGACAAAACGTACCTCAATCCATCAAACCGTCATTGGTAGTATTTCCGGGGCGAGCCCTCCTGTTATTGGTTATACAGCTGTAACTCATCATTTTGATGTAGCCGCTTTACTTTTGTTTTTAGCTTACGCGCTATGGCAAATGCCACATTCATGGGCAATAGCTATTTATCGTTTTGACGATTACAAAAATGCGGGAATTCCCATTCTGCCTGTTGCACGTTCTATTTATCGCACGAAAGTAGAGTGTGTCATTTATATTGTGTTGTTTGCAGCCGTATTGAATGGTTTATATTGTTTTGGCTATACCAATATATTTTTTCTAGTAACCTTTAATGCATTAACAGCATATTGGTTCTATTTATCAATTATTGGCTTTAAAGCTGAAAATGACCAACTTTGGGCTAAACGTTTTTTCCTTTACTCGGTCATATTAATTACCCTGTTAAGTTTGAGCTTTAGCTTTACCTATCAATCCCCTGCTCCAAATCTTCCTCTCTTTTAAATAAGGGAGGATTTCCTCCTCGATAGTAAAGAAGTTTTACTTTTCTCATCAAAAGATTTGTTTTTAGTCTAACTTTTACTTATAATTCAGCCTTCGCAAATTTTGCGACATAACTTTCAAGTTATGACTCCTTGCTTCTAATTTTTTATTTATTAGGGGCTGTTTAAACCGTAAGGAGCTGACAATGCGTCATTACGAAATCGTACTTTTAGTACACCCAGATCAAAGCGATCAAGTTGTAGGTATGGTTGAACGCTATATCTCTCAGATCAAAGAAGCTGAAGGTCAAATTCACCGTTTAGAAGATTGGGGCCGTCGCCAATTGGCTTACCCAATTAACAAAATTCACAAAGCACACTACATTCTTATGAATGTTGAGTGTGGCCAAACTACACTTGATGAGTTAGAAGAATTGTTCCGTTATAATGACGCGATCATTCGTAACCTTATCATTCGTCGTGAACACGCAATCACTGAAGAGTCATTGCTTGCTAAAAGTGCTGAAGAAAAGCGTGCGCGTAAAGCTCAACGTGAAGAAGCACAGCAAGTTGCTCAAGACGCTGAATAAGGAGAACATCAATGGCACGTTTTTACCGTCGTCGCAAGTTCTGCCGCTTTACAGCTGAGAATGTTGTGTACATCGACTACAAAGATATCGATACTTTAAAACAGTACATCACTGAAAACGGCAAGATTGTTCCTAGCCGTATCACTGGTACTAAAGCTCGTTATCAACGTCAATTAGCTCTTGCTATCAAGCAAGCTCGCTACTTGTCTTTGATTCCGTACACTGACAACCATAAGTGAGGTGATCTGTGGACGTTATCTTATTACAACGCATTAAGAACCTTGGTAAATTAGGCGATAAAGTATCAGTTAAAGCTGGTTACGGCCGTAACTTCCTTATCCCTCAAGGTAAAGCAGTTGCAGCTACTGAAGCTAACACTGCTGCTTTCGAAGCTCGTCGCGCTGAACTTGAAAAGCAAGAAGCTGAAATTTTAGCTGCTGCTCAAGCACGTGCTGAACAATTGAATGAAGTTAACATCGTTATCACTGCTAAAGCTGGTGACGAAGGTAAACTCTTCGGTTCTATCGGTACTCGTGACATCGCTGACGCTTTAACGAATGCTGGTCTTACAGTTGACCGTGCAGAAGTTCGTTTACCGAATGGCGCGCTTCGTCACACTGGTGAATTCAACATCGCAATCCAATTGCATCATGATGTTGTTGCAGAAGTTCTCGTTACTATCGTATCTGAGTAATTTCTCATCAAAAAAAGAGCATGCTTCTGCATGCTCTTTTTTTATGTGCCCTATTTTTAAAATAAGATATATTAATTCCTGATCAGTTCTTTAGTTTAATTGGTTTTTTAATTAGGTAGTTTATTTCATTTTGTTTTAAGATAGTTCTCGGCCTTACAGGCTATTTGCGTACATCTTTCTTTATCATCAGGTCTAATTATGTCTCAGGCGAATGCCACTTCTTTAACTCTTTCATCTCCAACAGAAAATAAGACGAGTGAATCAGGCCAACTTAAAGAGTTTCGCACTCCCCCACACAATTTAGCCATTGAACAGGCTGTTCTTGCGGCCTTAATGACAGTTGCCGAATCTTTTGAACAAGTCAGCGACTTATTAAAAGAAAATGATTTTTATGCAACACGTCACAAATATATCTATCGTGCCATTGAGAAACTAGCACAAGAAAACTCTCCTTATGATGCTGTATTAGTAAGTGACTGGCTCTTAAAACAAAATTTACTCAATGCAATTGGTGGCGAAGAGTATTTAATGCAGCTTATGGCTGATTCACCATCAAGTTTCTATAACTTAGAAACGTATGCCAGTAAAATTAAAGAATTCTCTACGCTTCGTAGCATGATTAAAGTTAGTACGGAAATTTTACAAAATGCTTATGACACAAAAGGTCGTGGTGTTAGCGAAATTCTAGACTTGGCCGAAACAAGTATTTTCTCTTTAGCAGAACAGCACAATAACAATAAAAAGGATGCAGGTCCTAAATCTATTAGCTCTGTTACCGCCGATGTAATCAGTAAACTTGATGAACTCTCAAAACTCGATGGCAATATTACAGGTTTAACCACAGGCTTCTTAGAACTTGATAATAAAACATCTGGTATGCAGCCTGGTGACTTAATTATTGTTGCTGCACGTCCATCGATGGGTAAAACTACTTTTGCCATGAATTTGGTTGAAAGTGTTTTGCAATATAACAAGCTACCCGCTCTGGTTTTCTCTATGGAGATGCCAGCAGATTCGATTGCGATGCGTCTTATCTCCGCAATGGGTAAAGTTCACCAAGGACATTTACGTTCAGGGAACTTAGATGCAGATGAATGGACCAAAGTGACTGGTACCATTTTACAACTACAACAAATGCATTTGTATATTGATGACTCATCTGCTCTACCTCCAACGGAACTTCGTGCCCGTGCTCGACGCGTTGCCAAAATGCATGATGGCAAAATTGGATGTATCATGGTCGATTACTTGCAGCTCATGAAAGTTCCAGGCATGGGTGATAACCGTGTAGGTGAGATTTCCGAAATTTCACGTAGCTTGAAAGCATTAGCAAAAGAAATGCAATGCCCAGTTATCGCACTTTCCCAGCTCAACCGAAGTCTGGAAAACCGTCCAAATAAACGCCCAGTAATGTCCGACTTACGTGAATCTGGTGCGATCGAGCAGGATGCCGACTTAATTATGTTTATTTATCGTGATGAGGTTTATAACAAAGAGTCGAAAGAAGCTGGTACCGCAGAAATTATTATTGGTAAGCAGCGTAACGGTCCAATTGGTTCAGTCCGTCTTGCCTTTGAAGGTCAATATACTCGATTTAGTAATCTCTCTCCTGAGTATTACAGCCAATATGATGATGAAGAATAAACTCTATCTCTAGCCCAAAGGAGTAAATGAGGGTGCGCCAAGCAACAGTTTATATTGATCGCAATGCGCTTCAATATAATTTAAACCGTGTCAAACAACTCGCAGCAAATTCAAAAATTGTAAGTATGGTGAAAGCTAATGCTTATGGACATGGAATCAAAGACTGTTTAGCAGCCTTAAATGCCTCAGATGCCTTTGGTGTCGCCTGCCTACAAGAAGGTTTAGAAATTCGTGAACTCGGATTTCAACAACCTGTTACTTTAATTGAAGGGGTATTTTCTGAAGATGAAATGCCAATTGCAATTGAACAAAAATTTGAATGTGTGATTCACCATCAACAACAATTTGAATGGTTAATTAAACATAAGCAAAAATACATCGTTCAAGGTTTAAAAGTCTGGGTTAAGCTTAATAGCGGCATGAACCGTTTAGGCTTTAAAGTTACTGAAATTATTGAAGTTATTAAAACTTTAAAAGCCGAAGGATTTACCTGTGTGCTGGCGATGCATTTCGCAAATGCAGATGTAGACCACCCGCTTAACGAACAACAAAAACAACAATTTTTACAAGTTAAACAAGCTTGTGATCCAGTTTTAGCATCTTGCTGTAACTCTGCTGCTATTTATAAATGGCCAGAATTACATTTTGATTATGTTCGTCCGGGTATTATGCTTTACGGCGCTTCACCTTTTGCAGATAAAACAGTCCATGATCTTGACTTAAAACCAGTCATGACTTTTTCAGCAGAAGTCATTGCACTAAACCATATTCAGACTAATGAGCATGTCGGTTATGGTTCCACTTTTTGTGCAAAGCAAGCAATGGATATCGCGATTGTTTCTATAGGTTATGGTGATGGTTATCCACGAGCTTATATTAAACAGAACTATGTCGCTATTGATAAACAGCTCTGTGCAGTCGTAGGCCGAGTGAGCATGGATATGCTTGCAATCGATGTGACAGGTATGCAAGTAAAATTAGGTACGCCAGTCGAACTTTGGGGTGCACACCGTTTAGTAGATGATGTTGCGGATGCAAACGGAACGATAGGATATGAATTACTCTGTCGCCTAAGCAATCGCCCCACTCGTAAAAGCAGTTAAATAATAAAATGTAAAAAAAATCCAAGCATGCTTGGATTTTTTTATTTATGTACTCAAAATTTTATCGCCAGTAATCATCCGTTGGTTTTGGCATTTCCTGTAAGCCGCGACGTAGAGTATCCGACCATTGCCTACTGATTTGTGAAAAATAAGGATCATCTTCTGTAATTCGTTTTCCCATCGGAATTACAAAGCTATCTTTCATATAAATCAACGCATCTAGTGGTAAACCGACAGAAACATTTGAACGTAAAGTTGAATCAAAAGAAATTAAGCTACAACGTAATGCATCATCTAATGGCATTGCATAATATAAAGCCCGGTCCAGAATCGGTTTGCCATATTTACTTTCACCAATTTGAAAATAAGGCGTATCCGTCGTTGCACAAATAAAATTGCCTTGTGGATAGACATTATAAAGTTGCATGTCACCACCTTTAATCTGTCCACCCACCAAAATACTACAGGCATAATTCATTTGTTCTTGGGTGTCCGAACTAATATCCTCTAAAACTGCTTTTAAAGTTTTACCAATCAGTTCTGCTGCCTCAAACATCGTATTAACACTATATAAATTAGGCTCTTGCTGTAAAGTAAGCGCATTTTGCAAATGACCTATAACAGCTTGTGTTGTGGCTAAATTACCGGCTGTTTGCAAAGCAATAAAACGTTCTCCGGTAACGCCGAAAGTATGCAATTTTCGGAACACAGAAATATGGTCAACTCCTGCATTAGTCCTCGTGTCACTAATAAACACTAAACCTTGTTCCAATCTTAGCGCACAACAATAAGTCATTTCATTCTCTTTACATTCAACATGCCAACACTTGAACCACAGACATCATGTTCTCAACTCCACCTTGCTCTCTTACACCACGAATAGGTGCCACATCGAGATAGTCACGGCCAACTGCAAGGTAGATATGATGTTTGGGTGTAAACAACTGATTGCTTACATCAAAACAATACCACTGATTTTCTACAAATACTTCCGCCCAAGCGTGACTGGCAAGGTGCGGATAGTTTTGATCAAATAGATAACCAGAGACATAACGTGCTGGTAATTGTAGCGCACGACACATTGCAATTAAAACATGAGCATGATCTTGGCATACACCTTCTCCAGCATGAAAGGCTTCAGCTGCAGTTGTCTGAACTGAAGTACTTTCAGGCTGATAAAGTATTTTCTGTAAAATATATTCACTTAATAATGCAATATGCTGTCGATCTTTGACTACTACAATATTTCTAGCAAAATCCAACATTTCTGAATCACATCGGGTTGCACCTGTCATCTGTAAAAACAAATTTGTAGGTGTAGATAAATTTACACAACCCAGCTCTACATCTTGAAGCTCAACAATCCCTTGAGCCATAAATGTAAGATGTTGGTATTGATAGCGCTGACTAGCCGTCATCCAGACATTGTTAAATATGTCCCTTTTGATCGTTTTGTCACCCGGCACGCTAATTGCCCAATTCATAACATGTTGATGCGGCGATGTTTGAGGCATCATTTTAATATACTGAATACTGTTTTGAGCAGTTTCCGTATAGCTATAATGCGTTTGATGATTAACCATCAATTTCATAATTAGACCTCAAACATATTTTCCAACTGCTGCGTAAAAGTATAATAAGCGTCCCACGTAAGTTGCTGTTTCAGCACTTGCCAATTTTGATCTATAGTCTCCCAACCTAAGTCAGCAAGCCGTTTCACCAAAATATCTAGCTCAGTAATAAGAGCTGATAAATCTTGTCCAAAACGTAACTCAATATCAAATTGCTCTATTTTTTGGCCTAAATGCAGAAATAAACAAACATCTTCATTTTCCGCTTCTAGTATTTGAGTACATTGTTCAACAGCTTTTCTCAAGATTTCAGGTTGAGCTTCAAGCGTGTTAATAACATGATTTAATTCTGCATAAGCTTTTGATGACAATATACCTCTTAGTCCCTGAATATTATCTTTAGCAATAATGAACTGGTTCAGTAATGAAAATGTTTGCTTCTTGTCTAACATATAGTGATTTAGTAATTCAGCATTTTCTATAACCAAACCAAATGCTGCTGCAAATTTTGTTGCTTTCTCATCTTGTGTAAAGGGTAAATGAGAGGCTGCGAATTTAACTCGCATTAAATATCGACCCAACCAATATATTTGATGCGCACTCGAATTGAGTAAAACCATAAAGTTCCTCTTTAACCCACAATCAGGAATGTAATGTTTCGACAACCCATGTATCTTTTATACCGCCACCTTGGGACGAATTTACAACTAGAGAGCCAGCCTGCATCGCCACACGTGTTAAGCCACCCGGTACTATTTCTGTACGATAAGGTGAACTCAATACAAATGGACGCAAATCGATGTGACGTTCAGCCACCCCTCCTGTCGTTAAAGTCGGAGCAACAGATAAAGCTAAGGTAGGTTGTGCAATGTACATATGAGGCGTAGCGATCAATTTTTTTCTAAAGTCATCAATTTCACACGAACTGGCTTTAGGCCCAATTAACATGCCATAACCACCTGAACCCTGTGCTTCTTTAACAACCAATTGATCTAAATTAGATAGCACATAATCTAAATGTTCATCTTTACGGCACTGATAAGTAGGTACATTTTTTAGAATTGGAGTTTCACCCAAGTAGTATTGGATCATTTGGTCTACGTAAGGATAAATAGATTTATCATCAGCCACGCCTGTTCCAGGTGCATTTGCAATCACCACATTTTTTTGCAAATAAGCAGACATAAGACCTGCCACGCCTAAAGCACTGTCTGGTCTAAATGCCAAAGGATCTAGAAAATCGTCATCTAAACGGCGGTAAATTACATCTACTTTTTGACGCCCACGAATAGTTTTGACAAAAACTTGATCATTTTCGACAAATAAATCTCGATTTGTAACCAGCGGCACATCCATTTCACGTGCTAAAAAAGCATGCTCATAAAAAGCACTGTTAAAACGTCCCGGTGTTAGTACCACCACAAAAGGCCGGTCCGCAGGTGAATTCTCCTGCAATATTTCTTTTAAAAGTTTTGGATAATGCTCAATTCCCTGTAAATTATTGGCTGCACATAGCTCCGGCATCAATTGTTGGCTAATGTTTCGGCTTTCGATCATATAAGACACACCAGAAGGTGTTCTTAAATTATCCTCCAATACAAAAAACTCTCCTTCACCATCACGGATAATATCAATTCCGCTAATTTGTGAATAAATTTTACCTTTCAAAGCATGTTTGAGCATATGGGGTTGGAAAGCCTCATTCCCCATAATTTGATCTTCGGGAATAAGTTGTTCTTTTAAAATATGTTGTCCATGATAAATATCATCTAGAAAATAATTTAATGCTTTAACACGCTGCGCACAGCCCGAAGCTATTTTCTCCCACTGTTTTTTTTCAATTACCCGTGGAATTAAATCAAAAGGAATCGTTCGCTCTGTACCTTCTTTATCACCGTATACGTTAAAAGTAATTCCATGATAAAGAAAATGCCGCTTCGCTTGAGCATTTAATTCTTTTAACTCATCTAAAGTACGAATACTCAACCATTGTTCAATTTTTTTAGAAGCCGCTCCATTTGATGTCACATCATCCAGCATCTCATTAAAAAATTCTGATTTTAGCTGTTCAAATAGATTGGTTTGTACGGAAATATGTTCTAAAAAAGAGGTTGGGTTAATGAGTGCCGTAGTTGTCTGCTCTTGTATAAAAAAATCATTATCTATATGTAATTCATGCTCTTGTTCTGACATAACCACCTCGTCTTATCATTTATCTATATTTCATTTTTAAATAAGCAATTTCAGTGCCACTTATATATGTTTAATATTTTTACGGTGTTTTGTTATAACTTTCTTCTTCTAAATCTTAACATCGATTGTAAAAGGTTCAGTAAACCGAATCTGACAAACTTGCTAAATGTGTAAAGATTTTTTATTGTGTTGACACCAAAGCAATTGGATATAGATGTATTACGCTTATGTCTGTAATAGAAAAAGAAACTTCGAATAGTTTATATCGCCAATGGCAGATCTTATCTCGCCTTCCAACCGGTAAATGGATCGGAACACGGGAATTACAAGAAATGCTTGAACGTGAAGGTATTGATATCAGTTTAAGGACTATTCAGCGTGATTTAAATCAAATTGCTCAACGCTTTCCGATTGAAAGCAATAAGGCCGTACCTCAGGGCTGGCGGTGGCAATCCGATGCGCCTATTCAGAGCTTACCGCACATGACGAGCTCACAGGCAGTAACCTTTATGATGGTTGAGGAGCATCTTAAACACTTGCTTCCACCTAGTCTTCTTGATGAGATGGGGCCTTGGTTTGATTTAGCTAAACGCAGCCTCTCTACACAAAATAATGTGAGACAGTGGATTAACCGAGTACGAATTGTCCCAGCTAGCCAACCACTTATTCCTCCTGTAGTCGACCGTGCTGCTCAACAAGCTATTTATGAAGGATTGCTACAAGACAAACAAATTGAATGTGTTTATCAGGCTCGAGTAAATCAAGGTGAAGATAAAACTTATGTTTTAAACCCTTTGGCTTTGGTACAAAAAGGTGCAGTAATTTATTTGATTTGCACACGGCATGACAAAACAGAAGTTCAAACATTTGCCTTGCACCGTTTTAAATCAGCAAAAGTCTTAGATAGTCGAGCACTGCATCCTGTCAATTTTGATATTGATCATTATATTGATTCAGGTGCTTTAGGCTTTAGAGTGGACTATAAACAGCCAACTGAGTCGATCCAGCTCACATTAACTATGACAGAGCAAACTGCTAGAACTTTCTATGAAAGTCAGTTAAGTAAGGACCAAACTATCATTCCACTTGAAGAAAATATTGTAGAAGTTACCGCAACAGTACCTTTTACATCTCAACTGGTGTGGTGGCTACGTAGTTTTGGCAAAAAATTACTGCATATCGAACCAATTCAAGTACACAACGCTGTACGAGAAATTGAATCTGAGAATAAATAGATATAAAAAAGAGAACCATAAGGTTCTCTTTAGATTTTGAATTATAATTTTCTTAATTTTATATTGTCTCTTATATTTATAGTTGTTTCAGATCAATCTGTTCTCCCCCTACAAAATTGATCTGCTCTTTCTTTTGCGCTATTTTGAACATGAACATTGGCATGCCATTTCATATCCATTGTAGCGAATTGATTTCATTGTCATGGTTAAAGCCCTCTTGTTTGAACGTGAATTTAATATAACTGGCTACCTGAAATATGTGAAATAAGAAAAAAAGGAAGCGAAATCTATTTTCTTCCTTAGGAAGTTTCCATATATTTTTTGAACAGAAAATAAAAAAGCCCAGTCTTAACTGGGCTTTTGTACACTTAAATGATTAAGCTGTTTTCTTAATCATATTGTTTTTACGAATTGTGATCATTACAAGCTGAACAGCTGCTGGTGTAACACCAGGAATACGGCTTGCTTGAGCTAATGTTTCCGGAACAACTGTTTTTAATTTCTGGGTAATTTCTCGAGATAAACCAGACACGACGTCATAGTCAAAATCGGTAGGAATTTTAGTTTCTTCAAGACGCTTTAACTGTGCCACATCTTCATGCTGACGGTTAATATAACCTTCGTATTTCACAGCAATCTCGATTTGCTCACCAACCTGCTCAGAAACTTCAGAACCCGTAAGTTCTGCAATTTGACCAAAGCTAATATTAGGGCGTTTAAGCAAATCAATTGCGCTACATTCTTTACTTAAGTCAGCACCCGTCATCTCAACGAATTTTTTACCCATCGGGTTATTTGGTGCTGCCCACAAATGTTGTAAACGAGAGGTTTCACGCTCAACCGCTTCCATTTTTTCACAATAAGCAGCCCAACGAACATCATCAACCAAACCAAGTTCACGACCAACAGTCGTTAAACGCTGATCTGCATTATCTTCTCGTAGCATCAAACGGTATTCCGCACGTGAAGTAAACATACGATACGGTTCTTTGGTTCCTAAAGTGATGAGGTCATCAACCAATACGCCCATGTAAGCTTGGTCACGCTTAGGTGTCCACTCTTCTTGCTCCCACGCACGACGCGCCGCATTTAAACCAGCAAGTAAACCTTGAGCACCTGCTTCTTCATAACCTGTCGTACCATTAATTTGGCCAGCAAAATATAGACCATTAATCGCTTTAGTTTCGAGAGTGAATTTTAAAGCTTGCGGATTGAAATAATCGTATTCAATCGCATAGCCTGGACGCAAAATATGCGCATTTTCCATACCACGAATAGAGCGAACAAGTTCAAACTGCACATCAAATGGAAGTGAAGTCGAAATACCATTTGGATAAAGTTCGTGTGTATCTAAACCTTCTGGTTCCAAAAATACTTGATGTGAGTCTTTATCAGCGAAACGGTGAATTTTATCTTCGATTGATGGGCAGTAACGTGGCCCAACACCTTCAATAACACCTGTATACATTGGTGAACGATCTAAACCACCACGAATAATGTCGTGGGTTTTTTCATTCGTATGCGTGATATAACAATTTACTTGTTCTGGGTGCATAGAAGCATCACCCATGAATGACATGACTGGAGACGGGAAATCACCCGGCTGTGGAATCATGACTGAAAAATCAACCGAACGTGCATCAATACGTGGTGGAGTTCCAGTTTTTAAACGCCCCACAGGTAGTTTTAATTCACGTAAACGTTGAGCAAGTGCAATAGAAGGTGGATCACCCGCTCGACCACCACTTGATTTTTCTAAACCAACGTGGATTACACCGCCTAGGAATGTACCTGTAGTTAACACAACAGTTTTAGCATCAAAGCGAATACCCATTTGGGTAACCACACCTTTAACTGTATCACCTTCAACAATCAGGTCATCAGCTGCTTGCTGGAAAATATCAAGATTTGCTTGATTCTCCAAAGTATCGCGGATGGCAGCTTTATAGCGCACGCGGTCAGCTTGAGCACGTGTTGCACGCACTGCTGCACCTTTACGCGAGTTTAAAATACGGAACTGAATACCACCTTTATCGGCAGCTAAAGCCATTGCGCCACCAAGTGCATCAATTTCGCGTACTAAATGCGACTTACCAATACCACCGATTGCTGGGTTACAACTCATTTGGCCCAAAGTCTCAATGTTATGGGTCAAAAGCAAAGTCTGTCGTCCCATACGCGCAGCAGCAAGGGCCGCTTCCGTACCTGCGTGACCGCCGCCGATAACAATAACATCATAAACTTTAGGGTAGTGCATGAGTACAAAACACCAGAAAAAAAAGACGGAACATTATAGCAAAATTATCTGCTTATTGATGTACATAATTACAAAATTGTCTCTACACGGTTTACGGTACTCCACATGTTTTGACATTTTGTTGCATGAATTCAATACAAAGTGAATGTTTTTAAGAATTTTTCATCTTAGAATAAAAAATGTACAGCACTTCTACGACTTTAAAATTAACGCAACGAGAAGGAACACAAAATGAAAACGACTATGTTAAAAATCTTAACCGCATCTCTCCTTTGTTTTTCAGGCGTAACGTTTACCCACGCTGCGACGAATCATACTGCTAAATCGACTCATACGGCTAAATCAAGCAAAACAGCTAGTCATACTGCAGATTCGAGCAAATCAGTTGCGCAGAAAGAACTTAGAGCTTGTGTAAAAAAACAGCAAGGTGAATGGGTATCTTATAGCCATAATGGTGTAACCTTTAATGGTACTTGTGAACCAAACGAAAACGGTAAACTACAATTTAAAGCTCCTGCTCCTTAAGCAGTTTTGAAATAAGGTAGAGAAGAAGTCATTTATTTTCCGCCACATCTCATCAGTATTTTCAAAGACGGCTCATTAAAGATGAGCCGCTTTCTTTTTTAAAATGGGCTAGTCCGCTACAATACGCCTTTAAATAAAATTTTTAGGTCCTTTTCGTGAAGTGGTTACAAATACACATTACCGTTGATCAAGAACAAGTTGAGTTCACAGAAACACTTTTAATGTCTCTAGGTGCGGTAAGCGTAACTCTGGATGATGCTGAAGATCAGGCTTTACTTGAACCATTACCAGGTGAAACACCTTTATGGAACAAAGTAATCGTGACAGGCATCTATCAACAAGACGAACAAGACCCAATTGATGTCGGCACTTTAGAAGCTTTCTTAAAAGCTCAACTTCCAGATGCTCCTATACGTCACGAAGAACTTGAAGACCAAGTATGGGAACGCGCATGGATGGATTATTACGAACCAATCCAAATTGGGGAAAAGTTCTGGATCGTACCTGAATGGCTAGAGCCCCCAGAAGCAGATGCAACAAATATTAAGTTAGATCCAGGTCTTGCGTTTGGTACAGGTAACCATGCAAGTACCTTCTTATGCTTACAATGGCTAGGTAAAACTGACGTTAAAGATAAGATCGTGATTGATTATGGTTGCGGTTCAGGCATTTTAGGTGTAGCCGCTTTATTATTAGGCGCAAAAAAAGTATATGCCACAGATATTGATCCGCAAGCTGTTTTAGCAACAAAACAAAATGCTGAACTTAATGGGGTATTAGATGGACTATATGTAGGCCTTCCTGAAGAATTCGATCAAGAGTTCAAACCTCAGCAAGCAGATGTTCTAGTTGCAAATATTTTGGCTGGTCCATTAATGGCACTTGCGCCAGAGTTTGCAAATTTAATCAAATCTGAGGGTGAGTTCGCACTCGCAGGTGTAATTGAAGAGCAAGTTGCTGATGTTTCAGGTGTTTATTCTGAATTTTTTGATATATTAGATGTCGAAAAGCGCGAAGAGAACTGGTGTCGCATTTCAGGAAAACGTAAAACAATAAATTGAGACTTTTAACTCATGAATGAAAAACAAACCCGCTGCCCTAAGTGTTTAACAGTTTATAAAGTATCTCTTACTCAATTGACTGTTGCTCAGGGTATGGTTTGTTGCCCTAAATGTGATTCAAGCTTTAATGCACTCACCCATCTGATTAATATTGAAAATCCTGTCATAGTTAACTCATCTACATTAGCCAACGGCTCAATGCAAACGAGATATATGACACATTCACATGTGTTAGATATCTTCGATCAAAAAGTTGAAAATTCGAATATTGATCTTTTAACCTATCTCAACAACTTAAATTATTTTCATAACGAACCTATTAACGCCCTACCAAATCTTAATTTAGCTGAACAAACTTCCTCGCAAGAACAAGACAATAATAAAAAGCATAGTTGGCTGTACTACACGCTCTGGAGTTCTGCTAACCTTATTTTAATTTTAGTTTTTACTTTTCAAATTCTCTGGTTTAATCCTAAGCTCATGCATGCAAGCCCGACCGTTAGCCATGCGTTTAATTATGTTTGCGGAATAATGCACTGCAATAAGTCAGCCGAACAATATCAACTTATTTATATACAAAAGTTAAAACTCCGCAAAGTTGACACAAGTCATACGCAATTCTCAGGCATATTGCTTAATCAGAATGATAAAAGTATTGAACTTCCCAACCTAAAGTTGAGTTTTACAACAGAGCCAAACAAAACAGAAGAAATTATATTGACTCCTCAACAATATCTTGTTGAAAACTTACGAGGTATTCAGCGCATTCCCTCTGATACTCCTTTCCGATTCCAATTTGAGCTAAACAAAAGCAAAAAAAGCCTATTAAATTATCGATTAGAAATTGTCCACCCCTAAAATGTAAAAAAAGTGAAAAAAAAATAAAAAAAAATGCAGTTAATTTGCTCACTTTTTCCTAGACAATGGTATGATACGCGCCACGAAAGCTTTGACTCATATACTCCTCGCTCTCAATTCAAAAAAAACACTGTTAAGCATGTGTGCTTTTCTACTTTAAGCACATAGCCTAACTTTTTTTGTTTTTGAGGGAGCTGTAACAAATATTTAACTATTGTTACGCTTATTTTTTATTCAATACGAAGAAATATGGCAAGCTAATTGTTCTTATGTTTTAGAGTCACTGTTTTAGGATCTAAGACAGGACTCCGTATTTTTAGACCACATTTATATACTACTTTATCCAAGTTAGTATTTGATTTTCGGATTAACTCGCATGAATAGCAAATCTCCTATTTTTACTGCACAATCTGATGTTGCTCTTCGCATCCACGTGGATCGCGCAGTTCGTCATTATTTTGCACAATTGCAAGGTGAGCAACCATCTCAGGTATATGACATGGTGCTAGCAGAAATGGAGAAACCTCTTTTATCTGTAGTTCTTGAATATACACGTGGTAATCAAACCCGTGCTGCAGAGATTCTTGGACTCAACCGTGGCACTTTACGTAAAAAGTTAAAAGCTCACGGTTTAATGAGTGAATAAATGATAAAATGCTCACGACTTCGTGGGCATTTTTTTATGCTTATTGGTTTTAATCCGTAGACTTGAAATTGTTGAATTAAACATCATGACTATTAAACGTGCTTTGATTTCTGTATCTGATAAGACAGGAATTGTCGAATTTGCTCAAAACCTTGCAGCTTTAGGGGTAGAATTATTATCTACAGGCGGCACATACAAGTTGCTTAAAGATAATAACATCGCAGTTGTTGAAGTATCTGAACATACTGGCTTCCCTGAAATGATGGATGGTCGTGTTAAGACATTACATCCAAAAATTCATGGCGGTATTCTCGCTCGTCGCGGCTTAGACGAAGCAGTAATGGAAGAACACAACATTGATCCGATTGATCTAGTTGTTGTAAACCTTTATCCATTCGCTGCAACAGTTGCAAAACCTGACTGTACCCTTCCTGATGCAATCGAAAATATCGACATCGGTGGTCCTACAATGGTTCGCGCAGCTGCTAAAAACCATGCTTCTGTAGGTATTGTAGTAAATGCTTCAGATTACGACACCGTAATCAATGAATTAAAAACTGCTGGTTCACTTTCTTATGAAACACGTTTTGATTTAGCTGTTAAAGCATTTGAACATACTGCTCAATACGACGGCATGATCGCTTCTTACTTAGGCGCTCGCGTTGGTAAGACCGAAGGTGAAGCTGATTTATTCCCTCGTACGTTCAATACTCAATTGAACAAAGCACAAGATCTACGTTACGGTGAAAACCCACACCAATCTGCTGCATTTTACGTTGAAGCAAATGCAAAAGAAGCATCAGTTTCTACGGCAAAACAGTTACAAGGCAAAGAATTGTCTTATAACAACATTGCTGACACAGATGCTGCACTTGAATGTGTTAAATCATTCGCAAAACCTGCTTGTGTAATTGTAAAACATGCTAACCCTTGTGGTGTTGCTGTTTCTTTAGACGGCATTAAAGCTGCTTACGATTTAGCTTATGCAACAGATCCAGAATCTGCTTTCGGTGGCATTATTGCATTTAACCGTGAGTTAGATGTTGCAACTGCTCAAGCAATCGTTGACCGTCAATTCGTTGAAGTGATTATTGCTCCAAGTATTGCTGATGGTGTGCTTGAAGTTACTGGCGCTAAGAAAAACGTACGTGTTTTAGTATGTGGCGAATTACCTGCGATTGACGCACGTGCACCACAACTTGACTACAAACGCGTTAATGGCGGTTTATTAGTTCAAGATCAAGACTTAGGTATGATTACTAAAGATGATCTTAAAGTAGTAACTAAATGCGCACCAACTGAACAAGAAATTGATGACCTCATCTTTGCTTGGAAAGTTGCGAAATATGTAAAATCAAATGCAATTGTTTATGCGAAAAATCGCCAAACTATTGGTGTTGGTGCAGGTCAAATGAGCCGTGTTAACTCAGCTCGTATTGCTGCCATTAAAGCTGAACATGCTGGTTTGGTTGTTGAAGGTGCTGTAATGGCATCTGATGCATTTTTCCCGTTCCGTGACGGGATTGATAATGCAGCTAAAGCTGGCATTAAATGCATTATTCAACCAGGTGGTTCTATGCGTGATGAAGAAGTAATCGCAGCAGCTGACGAAGCTGGTATTGCAATGGTCTTCACTGGTATGCGCCATTTCCGCCACTAATTTAAATTTAGTCCTCCCTAACCCTCCTTTTATTCAGGAGGGTTTTCCACAATAATGGAGCTAACTCTCCAACTTGAGGGATAGAGGGAGATGAAAAGGATTAAAGTTAAGGAACAAATTAAAAATGAATATTTTAGTTTTAGGTAGTGGTGGTCGTGAACATGCTTTAGCATGGAAAATTGCGCAAGATACCAATGTTACTCAAGTTTTTGTTGCACCAGGTAATGCTGGAACTGCAACAGAAGACAAATGTGTTAATGTTCAACTTGATATTTTAGACAACTCAGCAATCATTGCTTTTGCTAAAGAAAATAATGTTGATCTTATTATTGTTGGCCCAGAAGCACCATTAGTTAATGGCGTGGTAGATGCTGCACGTGAAGCAGGTTTAAAAATTTGGGGACCTACTCAATATGCAGCACAGCTTGAAGGTTCAAAAGCATTTGCTAAGCACTTTTTAAAGCGTCACAACATTCCAACTGCTTTCTATGACGTTTTCACTGAAGTAGATGCAGCTAAAGCGTATGTTGAAAAAAATGGTGCACCAATTGTAATTAAAGCTGATGGTCTTGCTGCTGGTAAAGGCGTAATCGTTGCAATGACCAACGAAGAAGCTTTTGCAGCAATTGATGACATGCTTGCTGGCAACAAATTTGGTGATGCTGGTTCACGCGTTGTGATTGAACAGTTCCTTGCAGGTGAAGAAGCTTCTTTCATTTGTATGATTGATGGTAAAAATATTTTACCAATGGCAACTTCACAAGATCACAAGCGTATTTTTGAAGGCGATCAAGGTCCTAATACCGGTGGTATGGGTGCCTACTCTCCTGCTCCAGTGGTAACTTCTGAAATTTTCGAACGCGTTATGACTGAAATCATGCGTCCGACTGTTGATGGTATGGCTGCTGACGGACATGTTTACACTGGTTTCTTATATGCTGGTCTAATGATTGATGAGCAAGGCCAACCACGTGTGATTGAGTTTAACTGTCGTTTTGGCGACCCTGAAACTCAACCGATCATGATGCGTTTAAAATCATCTCTTGTGGAATTGGTAGAAGCTGGTATTGCTGGTAATTTACCAAAAGAAGCTGAATGGGATGAGCGTAAATCAATCGGTATTGTACTCGCAGCTGAAGGCTATCCTGATAGTGTACGCAAAGGCGATGTAATTTCTGGTATCGGACAATCACCTGAAGATACTAAAATTTTCCATGCAGGTACTGCAACTCGTGAAGATGGTCATATCGTGACTTCTGGTGGTCGAGTTCTTTGCGTAACAGCATTGGGCGACAGCGTTCTTGAAGCACAAATTAATGCGCTAGAAGTATGTGGTCAAGTTACCTTTACTGGTATGCAATATCGTAATGACATTGGCTACCGCGCAATTGCACGTGAAAAAGCTTAAAAAACCTACAAGTTTAAAATGCTAATAAAAAAGCCTCTATATAGAGGCTTTTTTATTACGTATCACGATATAAGAAATCGTATAAATCTTTAAAATTTTGCTAAAGATATCAACAAATAAAAAGAAGTCCCCTATATCAAGCATACTTTTATTGCTATCATTAGTACATAGTTGTAACTGTCATCAGACACTGCTGTTTTAATAATTTCCATAAAGACTTGCTCTACAAATTATGCCTGTAGAGAGTTTTTTAATATTCTAAATTTATGAATGCTCGTTTGGCTACTGTTGGGGATGAACTGTTTGGGGAAACAGTTTTTGTTTATTAAACAATTACCCTCTGTTATAGCCAAAATATGCAAGCAAATTATGGAACCCCAGAAAAAGATCACAGAGTTTAGACTAGTTGTAATTTCAACTCCTCTCTTTTCATATTGATATAGATCAATCTTTATTGTTCTATATCTTAATCAGGACTTTTTTAAATGAAAAAGCTGATCAGCCTTTTTTTAAGCATGTCAGTAGTATTATTGACAGCATGTAGCAAACAAGAAAATGCTCAACAAGCCGAACAAAACAATGATAGTTCCAAAGTACAAAAGGTAGTAATTGCCTCTACAGGTTCGGATGCTGAAATTTGGCGTTATATCGCATCTTTACCTGAAACCCAAGCTGCTGGACTGAAGTTAGAAGTAAAAAACTTCTCAGACTCCGTTTCAATGAATACAGCAATTGCAAATAAAGAAGTAGATTTGAACGCATTCCAAGCTTATTCTTATCTTACTGCATTTAATAATTCAAACCCGGATAAGATTGCACCAGTTTCTACCACTTATATTGAGCCAATGGGTATTTATTCAAGTAAATACAAAAAAATTGAAGAACTTCCTGAAGGTGCAATTATTTCAATCCCGGATGATGCTGCCAGCGAATCTCGTGCGCTACTCTTGTTACAAACTGCTGGCTTAATCAAGCTTAAAGCTGACTTTAATCCTATTCATGGCAGTCCAATTGATGTTATCGAAAATCCCAAAAAGATCAACATCAAACCAATCAAAATGGAAACTGCATTACGTCTTAAAAATGAATTTGATGCAGTTGTATTAAATAATACCATAGCACTCGAGGGAGGTTTAAACGTACTCAAAGATTCTATGTTCTATGAACCTATTGATCAAATCTCAAAAATTAGTGTAAACGTTCTAGCAACTACTGAATCACGTAAAAATGATCCTGTCTTGCAAAAAGTTGGTAAGCTTTACCACACTGCCGCTGTTAAAAAATACGTTGAAGAACACTTAGGTGGAACAAAAGTTGACGTAGATCAACCGATCAGCTATCTCTCAGAAGCTAAATAGTAATATAATAGCCCAAACGTGAAACAGGCAAATTCTCTTTGCCTGTTTTTTCTTTCCAGCATAGTTTCTGAAGATATGATTCAATTTAAAAACATTTCAAAGCACTATCAGCTCAAAAGTCAAACCATACGCGCACTCGACCAAATCAATTTAGAGATTCCAGAGGGCAGTATTTTTGGCATCATTGGCTATAGTGGTGCAGGTAAAAGTACCTTAATCCGCCTGATCAACCTACTTGAGCGACCAACAGAAGGTCAAATCATTATTAATCAGAAAGATTTCACCGCTTTGGATGCGCGCTCATTACGTCAGGAACGTGCAAGTATTGGAATGATTTTTCAGCACTTCAATTTGCTACAAACCAAGACGGTTGCTGAAAATATTGAAATGCCAATGCGCCTACTGAATTACAACAAGGTAGAACGCGAAAAGCGCTTAAATGAATTATTAGAATTCATTGATCTTAAGCATAAAAAAGATGCTTACCCAGATGAACTTTCTGGTGGTCAAAAGCAACGTGTTGGTATTGCCCGTGCTTTAGCAAATCATCCAAAAATTCTTTTGTGTGATGAAGCAACTTCTGCTCTAGATCCGCAAACTACCAAGTCAGTTTTAGAACTATTAAAGAAAATTAATCAAGAGCAAAAAATCACGATTGTTATGGTGACCCATGAAATGGATGTCATCGAAACTATTTGTGATCATGTGGCTGTGATGGAAGCAGGTAAAGTCATTGAACAAGGTTCAACGATTGATATCTTTAGTAAACCTCAACATCCAACGACTAAAAACTTCATTCAAACTGTTTTACATCAACAGTTGCCTGTGAACATTTTAAATCAGCTTGAAAACCAGCATCATCATAGTATTTACTGTTTACAGTTTTTAGGGCGTTCTGCTCAAGAACCTGTAATTCAGTCACTAATTAAACAATTCGATATTAGCTTAAATATTTTATTTGCCAACATGACTGAAATTAATGGCACAGTCATTGGTCAAATGTTTGTGCAGCTTTTAGGTGATCCTCAGCTCATCAAACAAGCTATTGAGTTTTTGGAACAAAATGAAGTAGGTGTAGTTCAATCAGGAGATCAAGTATGAGAGATTTAATCGTACAGTGGTTAACTGAACTTACTCAACCTTTCTGGCACAGTTCCCTTTCTATTGACCAGTTCGTTACAGCTTTACAAGAAACCTTTAATATGGTTTTCTTCGCACTTTTGTTTGGTGGTATTTGGGGATTTATTCAGGGAATTATTTTATTAGTTACCCGTCCAGAGGGCATTTTACCGAATAAAGTGATTTATCATTTACTTAATCCAATTGTAAATGCTTTACGCTCCCTTCCTTTTATTATTTTACTTATTGCAGTGATTCCTCTTACTAAGCTATTAGTAGGTACTTCAATTGGTACATGGGCAGCTATTGTTCCATTGACTATTTATGTTGGTCCTTATATGGGACGTCTGATTGAAACTTCATTACTTGAAGTCAATGAAGGAATTATTGAATCTGCTCAAGCAATGGGTGCTACACCTTGGCAAATTATCTATCGCTTTATTTTGCCTGAAGCACGCAGTTCGCTCATTTTAAACCTTACAACAGCGACAATCAGTCTTATCGGTGCAACCGCTATGGCTGGCGCAGTTGGTGCAGGTGGTATTGGTGATTTAGCGATTTCTTATGGTTATCAACGTTTTGATACCAGCGTTGTTATTTTAACAGTCATTATCCTATTACTATTAGTACAGATTGTACAAACGCTAGGAAACTGGCTCGCTAAACTCCGTTAAGTCATCCATACAAAAAAGCTCTCTTCTAGAGGGCTTTTTTTGTTTTATACAACTCTTTTCTTAAAGATAGTTGAGTACATGGCTCAATACCATTTTCTGGTATGATCAGACTTAGTCATTATTATTCATTTACTCTTTGGATTTAGTTTCAGGATAAAACAATGCGTTATAGAATTCATTTTATTGATGTGCAGAATGCCCTCCAAAACTATATCTGGATTTTAGAAGATACTGAAACCCAAGAAGCTGTAGCAGTTGACCCAACAGAAGCAGAACTAGTCACCCAATTTTGTCAGAAGCATCAGTTAAATTTAAAACAAATTTGGCTTACTCATTGGCATAAAGACCATATAGGTGGTGTTGCTGATTTAACGGCTGCCCAAAATATTACTGTCTATGGTCCACGTGATGAGCTCACAAAGATTCCGGGAATTACCCACCCCTTACAACATGACGATCATCTAAAATTTAATGATTTGAAAGTAGAGATTATTGCAACTCCAGGTCATACCCTAGGACACATTGTATATTTTATTGAAGAATTAGAAGCTGTATTTTGTGGTGATACTTTATTTGCAATGGGATGTGGTCGATTGTTTGAAGGCACAGCTGAACAAATGTATCACTCACTGAGCCGTCTAGCAGCATTACCGACTAGCACAAAAGTTTATTGCACACATGAATACACGCTTTCAAATGCCGAATTTGCTTTAACGGTAGAACCGCAGAACCATGCCCTATCAGAACGAGCTGAAGAAGTCCGTAAGCTACGTAAACAAGGATCAATCACCCTACCAAGTACGATTGAGCTTGAATTAGCAACAAACCCCTTTCTTCGCGCAGAGAGTGTTGAAGACTTCGCACATCTACGTACTCTCAAAGATAATTTCTAAAATTAAGCTTTAAAAAAAGAAGATACGGTTTCATTTTAAAAACTGTATCTTTTTTGCTTATTAGCTGTTGCCTGTAATTATTTTTTACATTTACTCTGTTTTTTATTTGCTCATTATTCTAAAAAGAGCGTTGAATTTATATTTTTTAAAAACACTCAAAAAAGCAGCTTTTAAATAAAAAGTTATTATTTTTTAGCTATATAACGCACTTATAATTTTATAAAGATAAAATCTTTTCTCACTTTTTTACAAGTTGCAAAATAAAAAAAAGTTTTACCCCTTTAAAAAATCTAATTAAAACCCTATTAATAAATAAGATGTAATGCCACGGATAGAAGGAGTTCTCACGTGAAAAAGGTTGTTAAAGCTAAAAATTTGATTGCGTTTCGCATTTGGTTAGAAAAGTTAGGGTATTCAGTTAAAAATCTCGCTGACGGGAAAGGTTTTACTTTTAGTTTTAAAAAAGAATATGGTTTGGTGACCTGTGAGTTAGCAGGTAATTCATTAGCTATGCAATTAGGTGAAGAGTTTGAGGATCATTTAAAAGCATAATTTTTCACGACTTGATTTTAATTACAGTACTGTCTTTCTTGAAAGACGAGTAATGTTGCAGAACTTTAGAATGGCTTAATTAAAATATATTTTTTAGTTATTAAATAAAAAAATCTGTAGCAGGGCTACTCTCCCAAATTGCCCTTAGCTACAGATTTTTTTTGTAAGGTTAATCTGCTTTATGGTTCTTTAATGCTTTATCAAGAAGATCTTTATCTAAAGCTTTATCCCAACGTGCCACTACAATTGTTGCACAAGCATTACCAACTAAGTTTGTTAATGCACGGCATTCAGACATAAAACGGTCGATACCAAGGATTAAAGCCATACCTGCGACAGGAACAGCCGGCACAACTGATAGAGTTGCAGCCAGAGTAATAAAGCCTGCACCAGTCACCCCTGCTGCACCTTTAGAACTTACCATTGCAACAAGAAGTAATGCAATTTGTTCACTAATTGATAAATCTACATTACACGCTTGTGCAATAAACAGAGCTGCCATAGTCATGTAGATATTTGTACCATCAAGGTTAAATGAATAACCCGTTGGAATAACCAAACCAACCACCGATTTTTCACAACCTGCTTTTTGCATTTTGTCCATTAAAGATGGCAAAGCTGCTTCTGAAGAACTTGTGCCTAGAACCAACCAAAGTTCATCTTTGATATAACGAATTAAATGAATAATTGAAAAACCGTTGTAACGAGCTACTGCACCTAAGATCACTACGACAAATAACACCGCAGTAATATAGAACGTCATAATTAATAGTAATAAATTACCTATTGATTCGATTCCATAAGCACCGATCGTGAAAGCCATTGCACCAAAAGCACCAATTGGAGCAAGCTTCATTAACATACCAACCAAGTAGAAAACTGGAGCTGTTAAGTTATTTAAGAAATCGGTAATTGGACGTGCTCGGTCGCCTAAAGCAGCCAAAGAAATACCAAATAACACCGCTACAAATAGAACCTGCAAAATCTCGCCACCAGCCAGAGGGCTGACTAAGGTTTGCGGGATAATATTCATGAAGAAATCGGTAATATTTGTTGCATGTGCCTTCTCAACATAAGTATTTACTTTGTCGTTGACTAAGGTAGCAGGATCGATGTTAAGGCCTTTACCCGGTTGGATAATATTTGCCACAATCATACCAACCACAAGAGCCAAGCTTGAGAAGGTCAGAAAATAAAGCATCGCTTTACCAGTTACACGGCCCACACGGCTCATGTTTGTCATACTGGCAATGCCTGTAACAACTGTTAAAAAGATGACGGGAGCAATAATCATTTTAACGATCTTGATGAATGCATCACCAAGCGGTTTTAAACTTTCGCCAAGTTCTGGGTAAAAATGACCAATTAAAATGCCCAAAATAATTGCAAAAATGACCTGTACATACAAAATTTGGTGAAATTTCTGTTTTTTCTGTACCGTTTCTTGGTCAAGGGTATTGAAATCCATTATCTAAATACCTTTTCGATGGGGATAAAAAAATAAAATATAAAGCTAGCACCACAAGCCGCTTTAACAAGGAAAAGCCATTGTAAAGAATAAAAAACACCCTGTGTTATAAATTTAAAAAATGTCAAATTCAAAAATCATGCATTAATTTGTATAGAATACTTTTTATTTTAAGATTTAAAAAATTATAAAATTTATTAAAAATAAGATTAAATTATTGTTTATATTAAAATTAAACCCTATTTAAGTTAATAAAATTGGCTTTAAGGACTTGTTTAACTGATTCAGGACTACCATTTATTAAATAAATGATTTTATTAAAAACATGTAAATTATAAATTATGAAAATTTAATTTAAAAATAATAAGAAAAATTGATATATAATTTTTTAACAAGAGAAAATGCCTATTTCTTGTTAAAAAATTATACTAATAAGCTGTTATAAATTAATTAAAATTAGGGTGGGCCTTAAATAACCGCTCTAATAAAATATGGACATAGTCTAAGCTTAATGTACGATCAGTGAATAAGATGCGGAATAACATAGGTGCAATAACAGCTTCGATAATTTCTTGATTTTCTATCGTTAATTCACTACGTGCCTTAGCTCTAGCTTGAATAATATCAAGTTGTTGAACGATTAAAGTTTCGCACTTTCGAGCGTTTGAAGATTCAGTTGCATATAGCAAATCTCGTAGCAATGTTTGCCCTACTTCGGAAGAGTACTCTTCGAAATATTGTTCGACCCATGTCGTGATATCAAGCTGAAATGAGCCTAAATCTTTTGGCTCCATATCGGGTTTCAGTTCATTAAGGGCTACATCTGAAAATAACTGATTGATATCTCCCCAACGACGATAAATTGTAGAAGGTGTTACACCTGCTTCATCAGCAATCATGGGTATAGTAATTTGGCTTTGCTCCAGGTTTTTTTGAAGCTCTTTTACTGCTTGATGTACCGCAGTTTGAATTCTTTCACTACGACCACCCGGGCGTAACCCAGTAACAACTTTTGCCATTAATTAGCTCTACTTCAATAAAAACGATTAAAATAATATTTGTATATACAAAATACACTAAAGCTAATGATTTGCTTTAGTGTAAAAATCATGTATAAAAGCTAAATATTCGCTTTTATGTTATTCATCTTATATGAACAATTCAAGTTCAAAACGGTCTGGATCAGTTTTTCAGTTAGATTCAACAGTAGCATTGACCTTAAATACAATCACGCTTATGACCTTTATGGCGGCGTCTAGTGCCCCTACGCCTTTATATCGTTTGTATCAGCAGATATGGCAATTTTCACCCGTTATCTTAACTTTAATTTTTGCGACCTACGCGTTTACCTTACTTGCTTCTTTACTCATTATTGGCTCTTTATCTGATTATATCGGACGTCGGCCCGTCATTATTTCAGCAATTTTTTTGCAAATCGCTTCAATGAGCTTTTTCCTTTTTGCCTCAGATGTTTCTATGTTATTTATTGCGCGTGGCCTACAAGGTATCGCAACAGGTCTTGCCGTTTCTGCAATTGGAGCTGCAATCTTAGATTTTAGTAAGCATCATGGTTCCTTAATTAATAGTATTGCTCCAATGGTCGGCATGGCAGTAGGCATTTTTATTACATGTTTTATTCTGCAATTTTCAGCTCAACCCTTACATTTGGTTTTTGAACTCTTATGTGTTTTGTTTGCACTTGAACTTATTCTAAGTTTCTTTAACCCTGAGACTGTACGCAAAAGATCAGGAGCTTTGGCTTCATTAAAACCCAACATGGCTATTCCTCATCAAGCAAGAGGTGCTCTATTAAGTATTAGCCCTATTAATATTGCACTTTGGATGGTCAGTGGTTTTTTCTTATCACTTATGCCCTCTTTACTGGCAAAAATTTTTCAGACATCTTCAGCTTGGCTAAACGGCAGTATGTTTATGGCGCTCGCCCTTTCAGGCGCGGCAGGGATTCTGACGCTTAGAAAATCTACTAATTTTCGTATTTTGCTCACGGGCACCTTATCCATCATTATTGGTGCAACCGTTTTATTTTTAGCGATCAATTTTACCAGTGCCGTGGTTCTACTTATTGGTTCTATTATTACCGGAGTAGGTTTTGGTACAGCTTTCATGGGAGCAATTCGTACTGTCATGCCTCTCGCTTTACCCGAAGAACGCGCAGGTTTAATGGCTGCATTCTTTGTTGAAAGCTATTTGGCTTTTAGTGTTCCAGCAATTCTGGCGGGTTACTTTGTGGGTAAAATCGGACTTATGAACAGCGCCAATATTTATATGAGTTTAATTATTGGGCTTGCACTGATTGCCCTTCTAATGATTTTTAAAAATGTTAAAAGTAAATAAGGATTAAAAAAAACAGCCTCGATCAAGGCTGTTTTTTATTTTACTGATCACGCCAAGGCTTCAAAAAACGTTTTACATACTTTTTAAAAGGCCAAGTAAACTGTTTTATAAAACTATTTGGGATTTTATAACCCACTGTTCCATACACACTTGCCAAATGTTTAGGCATATAGACGGTTTTAAAAATGACATCATAGAGTGGAATAAAGGCGGCGTAATTCTTATCAATAGCAGGTTTTTCTGAAGAGTGATGCCAATGGTGAAACTCTGGCGTTGCGATAATCCAGCGCAAATATGGAAAACGAAAACGCACGTTGGAATGAATGAAAATAGCGTGAAACGAAATAAAAACTAAATAAGCAAAAACTGCTGAAGTATGAAAACCTAACAGGAAAATCGGTAAAGTCGCAATAAAGCGAGTCATTAGCACTTCAATGACATGCAGACGAGAAGATGCTAACCAATCCATATATTCAGTTGAATGGTGAATCGCGTGAAAGCGCCATAAGAAATTAACTTCATGCATAGCGCGGTGCAACCAATACACCGTAAAATCGACCACAATTAATAGTTCAATAAATTGCAGCCAAATCGGCTGAGCTTGTACATAAGGCACAATTGGATTATCAGGTAGATGCGTAATCCAATATTGAATCGGCATGACCGTTAAAAAGCTAAATAATTGAATGCCAACATGGCTGACCATGAAATACTTCATATCGGTCACCCAGCCCACTCTTAATATTTTCTGTTCAGGATTTTTAGCAAAAAAACCTTCAAGCGGAATAAAAATGAACGCTAAAATGAATAAGGTCAGTACAAAATAATCAATACCTGCATAAAACGGTACACTTGGTAAAACGGGTGCTTCAATTACACCACAACCTAAAACTGCTGCTACAAGTGAAAAACATAGTCCGTAAAAACCATATCTGTTTTGGCGCACAATTGCACTAAATGCACCGAAACCAGCGCTAATAATAATGCCCGTAATCAGACCATAATAAAAAAGATGATAGTGTTTTGCATAAAGAGGACGGAGTTCTGGAGTCGTTAATACACTAGGAAATAAAAAACATAATGCACCAAACAGACAAAGTAAGCTGAGTAACATTGAAATAAAGGCGCTGATTTTCCCTAAACCTGCGTTCAGTTCTAAATTCTCAAATTTTGCTCTTAATTGATCTGTCATAATTCATATACAATTCTTATTGTGTATAACGCGAATGCTATCAAAATTTAATAATAAATTGGAAAGAACTTTAAGTTCTCAGATCAAAGCGCTTAATCTGAAAATGAAATTTAAATAGCTGTAAATTGTTCTTATAAAACTTCAAATATTTGACCGACAGATTGAATCAGCCATTTTCTGGCAATAATATCATCACTACGATTAAACCAGTTCAAGCTCACTTTAAAAGAATCCATGGCAAAAGGTAATTCAAACATTTGGACATTACCATGCGCTAGATAATGCCGAGCTGCTCGCGACGGTAATGTCACCAACATGTCTGAACTCTGTAAGACACCCTGTAAAACACTAAAATGCGGAACTTCTAAACGAATTCGTCGCTTCAAATCCATTGTTTTTAAATATTGCTCAACTTGGATATGCCCTGTCGATGACTTGATAGCAATATGATCTTCTTGCAAATATTGCTCTAATGTCAGTTGCTGCTGTAGCCTTGGATGGTCAGCTCTAGCAATACATACATATCTTTCTTCAAATAAAGTACGGGTTTCTATTTTTGGCATTATGGTCTGTGTACTATTAAATACGGCCAAATCTAAAAAGCCATCAATAAGCCACTGTTCAACCTTAGATGACTGAATCTCTTCAATCTCAATTTGAATATAGGGCGCTGTTTTCTGTAAAAAGGCCATAAGACTAGGCAAGAGACAAATCTCCCCTGCGTCGGATAGTCCAATTCGGAAAGTTTTATTTGAGTTTTCAGGATGAAATTCCTGTGCTTGAGCAATCGCTGACTCAATATTAAAAATTGCTTGATGAAAAATTGGATAAAGCTCATGTGCAACTTTTGTCGGTTCGACGCCACCTCTGCTTCGGGTGAACAACTCGTCATTTAATTGACGGCGTAAACGATTCAAATTATAAGTCACAGAAGGCTGACTCAAATTCAATTTATCAGCAGCTTTACTAATATGCCGAGACTCATAGATACAGACAAAAACTTTAATCAAACCTAAATCCATGGTTCTGATCCTTTAAATACTCTAAACAAAGACTTTAACTTCTTTGTTTAGAGTTTAGTTCCTTTTGTAAGAATAAAAATGCTTAATTCTTATGGAGATATACTTGAATTTAGCATTACACGTTTGGTTCGATTACAAATACTTATGGCAATAACACTTAAAGTTGCCAGCACACAAGGAATGGCTAGCGCGATAAAATTATATTCAATGGGTAGATGCAAACTTAAAAGCCATCCACATAAAATCGGACCTAAAATCGCCCCAATACGACCTACACCTAAAGCCATACCAATGCCAGTACTGCGAATTGGTGAAGGATAAAACTGAGCCATATAAGCGAGTAATAAAATTTGGCCGCCGATAGACGCAGCTCCTGCAATGGCAACACAAAGATATAAAATGACCATAGGTAAAGCATAGCTCAGCAAGTAAAGTGAAATTGCACCCGCTAAGAAGAGTAAACAAATGACTTTACCTAGGTGAAAACGATCAGCAAAGTAACCGCCACCGATTGCGCCCAACATCCCACCCAAGTTTAGGGTTAATAAAAAGACCAGACTGGTTGATAAATCATATCCAGCCTCGACCATGAGTTTTGGTATCCAGTTACCGAGCGCATATACCATCAGTAAAGCCATAAATACACTCAGCCAGAAAAACACAGTGACTAAAGCACGGTTTTCGGTAAAAAGAGCAACCAAAGGTCGAGCCGCAGTTTGTTGATTTTCTTGGTGTAATACGATGCTCGTATGATCAGCTATGTTGTGTTCTGGTGCTACCTGTTGAAGTAAATCACGTACCTCATTCCATTTTTTTTGGCGAACCAGATAATCAATTGATTCGGGTAAAAATTTCCAAATAATAGGTAATGAAATGAGCGGAATACCCGCCAAAATAAACATGATTTGCCAACCAAATTTAGGAATTAACCACATGCCTAAAAGCGCTGAACTCATGCCACCAATCGCATAGCCGCTAAACATAAGTGATACCAAAGTTGATCGTAATTTCTTTGGGGCAAACTCGGTCATTATGGCAATGACATTTGGCATTACGCCGCCCAAACCTAAACCTGCAATAAAACGATAAATGGCAAACTCTTTAGGACTATTAGCAAAACCACATAACACCGTAAAACCGCTAAAAATGAGGACGCACAACATAATTAAACGCTTACGGCTAAAGCCATAGGACTCTAATTTGTCGGCCAAACTACCGAAAATCATGGCACCAAACATCATACCAAATAATGCAACACTGCCCAGCAATCCAGCAGTCATACTATCTAACTGCCAATGTTGCATGAGCTTAGGCAATGCCACACCATAAATGACTAAATCATAGCCATCAAAAATAATAATGAGCGCACTTAGCAAGATCACCCGCCAATGTAATGGTGTTAATCTTGTGTCATCAATCAATTGATTTACATTTAGTTTTTCCATAATTGCTTTCCTTAGCAAATTGTGTGTAAAACAAAAATTTATTTAAATGGTTGCCATTCCTAGCTGATGTAATTGTTGCTGTGCTTCTGCAACATCCTGTTCTAGGTCATGTTGCCATAACCAGTCAAAGCGATGCTCAAGATGTTCTCCAATTTCGGCAAACGTTGGGTACTGAGTCGAATAACATTCATAAATTTCGCCAGACTCACGAGAAGTTTGTTGAACACGACAAGCACGTTTTAAACGGAGCTTTTCATATATTGAAGACACATCGGTTAATTGATCTGCTTGTAAGTTTTTTGTCGACAATAAGGCCGCAAGGATTAATGCATCTTCAAGACCTTGGCCTGCTCCTGCACCTTGGTGAGGTAACATGGCATGTGCAGCGTCGCCCATGACAATGACATGACCTGAGGTACTTTGATAAGTCGAAAGTTCTTCAATTTCATGTAAGGCCCAAATGGTAGGCTGTTCAATTAAACTGAGTAATGTTTGGCAGCTTTCACTCCAGTCTGAAAAATCGGAAAGCATTTGAGCTTTATCGACAGGCTTAGTCCACGGTGTATCGGCTGGTAGTATTGTATCTTCGCGGTTTGAGCAGAAAGCAACGATATTAATTTGCTCACCTTTACGAATTGGGAACGTTAAAATATGTTTATCTTTACCCAATAACATTTGCGGAATATCGGCTAAATTTGTATCGCCATTTACTTGTTGCAAAGCTTCTTTAAATGAAGCGTGAGAAATAATGCCGCGATATGCCCAAGTTCCTGAAAAACGTGGATGAACTGGTGGTAAATGATGAGAAGCTAAAACATATTGGCGAGCCACGGAGCGGATACCGTCAGCCCCGATCAAATAATCGCACTCATGTTGACTACCATCATTAAAATGCAGAATCACCTGATCATCTTGTTCTTCAATCACCTCTAGGCGTTTAGAAAAATGCACATTTTGCGTAGGCATGTGAGGAATAATGGCATCAAGAAAGTCAGCACGATGAACAGATGACTGCCCTACACCTGTCGCGATCGATGCAGATAAATATTCATCGGTATAACCATTGCGCCATTGGAACCAAACATCTTGAAATGGTGGCGATACTTTATCTGCAATTGCATGATATTCGTTGGCTAAACCTAACAGTTCAATGGCTTTGACTGCATTGGCACCAAAAGAAATCCCTGCCCCAATTTCAGAAAACTGAGGTGCAGATTCAAACATTTGGACATCTAAATGGGCGTGTTTACTTAAATTACTTGCTAAAGCCAGACCAGCAATACCACCACCAACCACGGCAATTCGAATATGTGTATTCATGTGTTTGTTCCTTAAACATCATTATCGTTTTCACATATTCATTTTTGAGAAGTTGGCTTATAAAGTCCAATTAGTATTTTTTTTGTTCAATTATTTAAAAATTAAATAATCGTCATTTGGGCGAGCCTCTATAAAGTCTAAAGGTCACCCATGCTAATAAATGATTGTTAAAACACTTTATGGTGTGCCTGGCGGGGTTCCAATAGCATATTTCATTGGAGCTTCATAAGTTGTCTCTGCAACTGGCGAAACACGCCAAATCGTATTGCCCACATCATCTGCAACTAACACAGCACCTGAAAAATCAATTGCTACACCCACAGGGCGACCATACGCTTTGCCTTTATCGCTGAGGAATCCAGTCAAAATATCTTGCGGTGGACCAGAAGGTTGACCACTTCTAAATGGTACAAAAATGACTTTATAACCACTGTGAGGCTTACGGTTCCAAGAGCCATGCTGACCGATCAATGCACCTCCTCTAAATTGTGGCATGAGTTCGGCTGCATAAAATGTGAGGCCTAAAGAAGCCGTATGGTTGCCTAGTGCATAGTCTGGTTTAATTGCACGGGCAACCATTGCTGGATTTTGTGGTTTAACTCGTACATCAACATGTTGACCATAGTAGCTGTAAGGCCAGCCATAAAAAGCTCCATCTTGAACTGACGTCATATAGTCTGGCACTAAATCGCTACCAATTTCATCGCGCTCATTAACCACCGTCCAGAGTTTTCCACTTTGAGGTTGCCAAGCCATACCATTTGGATTACGCAGACCTGTTGCAAATGGGCGTGAATGACCACTTGCAATGTCAAACTCTGTAATTTGTGCTCGTCCTTTTTCTTGATCCAAACCATTTTCAGCAACGTTACTGTTAGAACCAACGGTAATGTACAGCTTAGTACCAGCTGGGTTAGCAATCACATTTTTGGTCCAATGGTGATTTAAAGGGCCACCCGGTAAGTCCAACACTTTGGTTCCACTGGCCGTAATTTGAGTTTCACCTTCCTGATAAGGAAAACGCACCAGTGCATCTGTATTGGCGATATATAAGTTATTACCGACCAATGCCATACCAAATGGAGAATTTAAGTTTTGAAGAAATACCGTTTTCTGGTCAGCGATGCCATCTCCATTGGTATCACGAAGTAAGCTAATACGGTTTGCACTTGGATGAGATGACCCTGCCCGTCTCATCACAAAAGACATAATTTTACCTTTAATCCCTTTGCTGTCTTCTGGTTTAGGCGGGGCATCCGTTTCAGCAACTAATACATCGCCATTTGGTAATACATAAAGCCAGCGTGGGTGTTCAAGTCCTTTGGCAAATGCTTTGACCTTTAAACCTTCTGCGGGTTTTGGCATTACCCCACTCGGCCAGCCTTCTGCTGGAGCTATATTAACGGTTGGTAATAGGCTTGATTTAGGCTCAGGTAATTTTGGATCTGGCCCATAACTATCGGTAATTGGATATTGAGAGGATGAAGCGCATCCAGCTAATGTAATTAAAACCGTAGTGCCAAAAATTGGCAGTAAAAAACGTGTCGTCATGGGTTATCTCCATTTATTTTTTGTCGTCATGGAAATAGCGTAATTTATGTTTGCAATTAAACAAGCAACTTTAATGGAGTCTTTTGTTTATGGCTTGAAAAAAACGTTCTTTATCTTTTGGTGAAATCATCACTAAACTAATTTCTCCATTTTTCATATAATAAATTTTGAGTCGATCTAATGAGAGTGCTGGAGATGAAAGTGGATTATGAGTAGGCTCTATTTGAGTAATATCATCAATATTAATTTTCCATCGGAATACCAAGCTCTTAATCATTAAAGTGTTGTTTTCTACCACATAATAAGTATTAAAGATGGGGAGCCAAATAAGAAAAATGATTAAACTATAAATGACGAGATGTGGAAAATTTGAAGCTAAAGAATAATGATGATTTGCTTCATAAATTTTCATAAGGATATTGGCAGTGATAACAACAAATATTAATAAAAGCCACCAATCAATTTTTGATCTGAATTTCAAAAGTTATCCTCCACGTCTAAATCTCATTTATAACGAGTATTTCTATATATTTTTTATAAAATAATTGAACTAAAAATTAGCTTTAAATGTTAATGATACAAAATCTCGATCATCTATCGTGCTAAATTCATTAGAACCAAAAAAATTATTATAGGCAATCTCTGTTGTATATTTTTGCTGATAAGTCATAGATAACGCCGTACTTATACTCATTTGCCCTTCTTGAAAGTTTTGGCTATATCCATAAACATCATGTCTAAAACTAAGACTTGGCGTAATCACTGTAGAGGGTAAAATATCTTGATAATTTAATGCGCCACGTAATCGGTAACCAAATGACCATTCATTAAAAAATCCGTTTTTATTACAAAAGCGTTCATTCAAGTTATCAATTTCTGCATTTGTAAGATGGGCTGTACCATACGGCGTACATTTTAAGTCACCCGTTTCAGGATTATAAGCACCAGTTGACAGCTCACTACGGCCAAATGCGCCTGTCAGGCCAATCCGATGATTACCAATATCTGCAATATGGTTTAAGGCAAACTCTGTAGACCATGTCATCGAATTTGCACCCCAAATATTGAATATGCTGTCAGTTGCTCCAACCGAAAATTGTGTTACGGGTAAGCGTACATATCCTTGAATATATTGACCTAATTCAACAGTTTTTCCCGGCGGTGCAAATGGTGTTCCTTCCGATAGCACTTGAGCATAGACAATGTCTGTACCGTTTAGTTGTAAAGGTTGATTAGGTTTGTGGGTTAATTCACTAAAAACGGTTGTTGTTCCAACTTTCCCAGTCACACTTAATCCAAACATTTTGATATTTTCAGGATAGATCGAAAAATAACTCGCGGTATTAAAATGTTCAGGTCCCGATGCCGTTACAGCGGTTCCATCAAAGTTTGCATTACGGCTATGGTAGTTCGCATAGTAAATACCTAACTCAGCATTATTTAAACTTGGTAATGTCTGTTTTAAAGCAATACCATATTGGCCGTTATCCTTTGCTTTTCTACTTTCGGCACGTGAAATATAGGTACGTAAACGAATTGCGGTATCTGATAATTTATCTCCACCCCCAGCAATCAGAACTGGACCTGCATTTTCGGGCACAAAGTCTGAAATCTCAAAGAAAGTTCCGTTACCATCAACAACTGAAGGTCTAAATTTAAATTGATAGAACCCTTCTATTTTCAAATTTTTATTAATGCTTGTGTCGAATGAAAACATTTCGGTTGGAATGATTCTTTCTTTTGCATCCCCACCCGGTCGGTTAATTGCAGCAAAATCAAAGGCACTCACCGAATTTAAACCGTTTTGAAAAAACTGAGATTTCCCCCAACTTAATGTTTGTTTGCCTAATTTTAAATTGATGCTTTTTCCACTGCCCAGTTCAAAATCTTTCCATATATAGGCATTCCATAAATCGATACCTTTGAACTTTGCGAGCCTTGGCCATGCTGAATCATTAAAGGGTTTAAAGTCTCCGTGCCCTGTCTCATAGGCATGGTCATACCAGTATTTAGTGCTAATGACCGCACCCTGCTGTTGTCCATTTAGCTTAACTTCGGTTATGCCTCTGATGATCTGTGAAATAGCATCATATTTACTAAAATTCATACGCCCATCATCACCATTCACATCAATGCTAGCGCCTTGTTTGCCTATTTTGTTTGCGTCAGGCCGATAAAGTAATGAAACGGATGGATCTTGGGTACTCCAACTAGCACCTAAGCTTAATGTCGTTTTTGTATCAGCCTTCCAGTCTTTATCAATATCAAAACTGGCTGCATTTGCTTTAGACATAAATAAAATTAGGCTTAATGAAACACCTATTTTTTGAATATATAAAACGTGATTATTTCTTTGATTTAAATAGACGTAATGACCCATCATATTATCTCCCTATAAATATGATTTTTCTTATTTATTGCTTATTACTCAAAGCCATCCATTGGCTTTTAAATGGTTTACCTAAGCAGGTATTTTTTGCACTAGGCTGGTTGTTCGACCTGATCTAACTGTTGAATAAATTGTTCAGCTAAAGGCCAATAGCCAAAGCCAGATGCAGGGTTTAAATGTCCCACTTCACCTAAATTTACGAGTTGACTACCCCACTTTTCTGCCATTTCACTTACAGCTTCATAACGAGCTAAATGGTCATTGGTGCTTGCAACCAAAATGCTGGGGAAAGGTAGTGTTTGATCTGGTAAAGGACTCCATCCTTCTTGATGAAGTACGGTTGGGCTTGGATAGTTTTCTGGCCAGCTTTCGTTTAAGTCAGGTGGAGCCACAAGCAAAGCACCTTGAATTGGTCTTTGATATTTTGCAGCCCAATGTATTGTCATCAGCACACCTGCGCTGTGTGCAACTAAAATGACAGGCCCTTGTATTTGTTCTAGTTGTGCCTGAATAGCAGCAACTCTATTTTCACAATTGAGTTTATTGGTTTGTACAGGTGGTATAGAGCGAACCTTTGCTAGCTTTGTTTCTAAGATTGTTTGCCAATGCTCGGGAACATGATCGCGTAACCCCGGAATAATTAAAATTGTTGCTTTAGTTTGTATTTTTTCCATTTCGACGCCTGTGAATTTTGCCATCTAGGAGGCTTAAGAATTTTTATAAAACTCCATTCACAATAAAGGCTCATTTCAGTTAATGGTGTACATAAGGCGTCACGGACTTTTCATTTGACGACACATCTTTTTAAAATTTCGTAAATTAATTAAATTAGTTTTTGTAATTACAAATGAATTAAAAGAATAACTTTAAAATTGAATCGACATCATGATTAGGCGCTTAAATAAAAGCTTTTGTAATGCAGATATTTTAGTTATAACTAGATATGAGCTGTAAGGAATATGGCTGATTAAGAACAGGAGATAATAAAATGGTGCCTCTTGCGCATACCGCCTCTTTAAAAAATTATTTGGCAGTTGCTCAGCAATTAGATCTAAATCCCTACCATTTATTATCACGTGTTGGGCTTAGCCAAACTCAATTGAATGATCTTAAACAACGTATTCCTGTCGATAAAGCCATTACCTTGCTTGAAGACTCAGCACAGATGAGTAACTGCGATGTTTTCGGTTTACATATGGCAGAGCAACGTGAAATCGCGGATTTCGGTGAACTGAGCTTATTATTAAGTTACCAATATACTTTAAGAGAAGCGCTGCAAACGATTGTTCGTTATAGGAATTTACTCAATAACTCACTTGAAATATATATAGAAGAAATTGACGATACAGTAGTTATTCGAGAAGAAGTTATAACTACAACTTGCGGATATAGCCGCCAAGCGACGGAACTTGCTTTAGGAATCACCCATCGTTTTTGTGCAGCACTCATGATGCAAAAATGGCGACCCTTAAGTGTACACTTCACTCATAACCCGCCCAGTGATTTAACTTTGCATCGGCGGATTTTTGGCTGTGCGCTCGAGTTCGGTAGTGACTTTAATGGTATTGTTTGTACGGCGGCCGAACTTGATACAACAAACCCTCAAGCAAATCTGGCTATGGCCAACCATGCACAGCGTTATTTAGATATTTTGCAGAATAGCAATGAATCGACCATGATTTTTGATATTCGTAAAAGTATTTATCTTCTTTTGCCAATGGGCCGCGCTACGATTGATCAAGTCGCTCAAACACATGGTATTCACGTACGGACTTTACAGCGTCGATTAGAAGAAGCTCAGACGAGTTTTAGTGATTTAATGAATGAAGTACGCAAAGATCTCGTATTTCGTTATTTAAAAAATCTAAATTATTCACTCGCTCAAGTGTCTGATATTTTAGGTTACTCAATGCCAAGTTCTTTTACGCGTTGGTTCATTAGCCAATTTGGTATGTCACCGAATACGTGGCGTAGTCACAATAAAGCCCTGCTCAATTAATTTCTCTTTATGTGAAGCAATGAAGTCATTTAAAATATAAGGAAGCTGGAGAATTACTCCAGAACTTCCTTAAAAATCTAATTTTTAAAATTAAAACCACAAGCGCATAAGTCCAAGAACCAATACCACTAAAAAGATGCTTTCGCCGATCATTAAAAGAATTGGTTTAATGCCGACCGATGCTAATTCTTTTAACTGAGTTTTCATTCCTAAAGCACTAATTGCAATGACTAAAAACCAGCGTGATAAATCATTAATTCCATTTTGAACCATCGCTGGCACCCATCCTGTACTGTTAATACCAGCCAGTATTAAAAAGCCAATGGCAAACCAAGGTAGCAATGGTGGCCGCTCTCCTGTTGAATCTGCACCTTGCATACGGGTAATCATAGCCGCACAAACAATTACTGGAAGCAACATTGCCACACGCATGAGTTTAACTACAGTCGCCGTATCCCCCGTTTGAGTAGACATGCTATAACCAGCGCCGACCACTTGCGCCACATCGTGAATCGTAGCGCCAAGAAACACACCAGCCGCTTGTGGCGATAACTCTAGCCACTTCGCAATCATCGGATAGACAATCATTGCAAAGGTTGAAAGTGCTGACACACCAATCACGGTAAACAAGGTCGCTTTTTCTTTTTGCGGATGATTTGGAAAAGCAGCCGATAGTGCCAATGCGGCTGAAGCACCGCAGATTGCCGTGGATCCACCAGTGAGCATGCCAAATAGTTTTTGGAAACCTAAGATTTTAGCGGCAATAACAGAAACGGCGATTGTGACAATAACCAAAGTGATAACTAACGCAACAGGCTGCCAACCTAGTACGGTAATTTGCCCCAAAGTAATACGCATTCCGAGTAACGCGATGCCCATCCGCAGCACACTACGTGCGGTAAACTCGATACCTACCTTGCATTTACTTTCAGCTGCTAAAAAATTCACGCTCATGCCGAGCAGTAGTGCAAATAGCATGACTGGCGCACCATAGTGCTCTGATAAAAAACATGCAGCCGCAGCAACGACCGAACTGACTACAAAGCCCGGCGCTAATTCTCTTGTACGCTGGGAAAAATTTTTCAAAACTAAACTACTCATAATTTTCCCCACAGCCCATCACAATAAATACCTTGTCCTCGATTACTTCTACGGGATAGGTTGCAACTTTGAGCTGAGAAGAATTAACTAAACAGCCATTTGTTAAATCAAAGCGTAGACCATGGGCACAACACTGAATCACTCGTCCTTCTAGACGTCCACTAAATAGCGATGCCCCCTGATGAGGACAACTGTCATCGATTGCATAAAATTGAGTCGCAACGTTAAATAATGCGAGAGTTTTATCTCCAATTTTTAAAAAAGCCCGCTCACCTGAATTCGGTATTTTCTCAAAAGGCACTTCAAATCGGTTGGTCATATCAACTCTCCTTGTGCCAGCATTGCCTCTTGCATCGCTTGATAAAGTACATCTGCTGATTGCGCACCCACCAAGGCTGAAGCCCGATTAAAAATAAAATAAGGCACGCCATTACCTCCTGTACTTGCAGAGATAAAATCTTGATGATCTTGAATAAGTAAATCTTTGATAAGCTCAGGTGAGAAGCCACAACCTTTCGCGATTTTATATAAAGTGGTGGTATTTCCGATGTCTAACCCATCATAAAAATATGCAGCAAAGAGTTGTTCTAACAACGCATTGCACTGCTCAGGAGTTCCTATCTTTAAAGCTTTATCAAATAAGCGATGAGCTTTGGCCGTATTTGGCATCCGTTTAATCTGTTCAAAATCGATCTTAAGCCCAACTTTATGTGCAGCTTTATTGACCTGTTCTTGTCTCATCCGAACTGCTGTTAAGCTACCTAACCGTTTCAAATAAAACGTTTGAAAAGGTACCCCTTCAATTGCCAAGTCGGGTATAAGCTGAACACCTCGCCAGTGGACGACAACTTTGACTTTGGGGTGAAGCTGATAAAATCTATTTATAGCGATCAGTAACTGACGCTTTCCGATCAAACACCAAGGACAAATAAAGTCAAAAAATACATCAATATGTAATTGCCGAATCATCATTTGTTATTCATCCCACATTTTTGTATTTGGTTACTTGAATGATTTTTAAGCTCAGTCATCCCTTGCTGCTCAAAGCGTGCGATATCTTTGTGATAATGGCGTTTGGCATAAAAAAATACAGCTGCTGCTGCAATACTGACCAATGGCATGAGTTGAAATGCGCTATGTAAACCAATTACATCAGATACTTTGCCAACGACTAAAGGACCAAGCGCTAAACCAAGAAAATTGTTAGCTAAGGTGAGTGTTGCAAATGCAGAACCATGAACTGAGTTATGTGTGAGATTGGCCACCATGGCACTAGATGGCCCATTTGTTCCTAGGGCAATAAACATTCCAAGGCAGATGAGAAGTAACTGGTTACGTCCCGCAGGCACAGTAAAAGCAATGAATAAAAGAACACAACCGAGCAAGCAGTATGTAATCGCTAAACTGACCTTACGATCTGGACAATTACGGCCCAAATAATCACACAACATGCCGCATAGAATTGTGCCTACTGCACTACATAGCAAAATGACCGCAGCCATCACACCTGCCTTGTCGGTACTCATGCCGTAATAGCGATTGAGATAACTCGGCATCCAGACAATTACTGTGCCACCAACAAATAATTGCAGACCACTACCAATGTAAGTGGCAATGACTGAACGACTTGAATATAAAGTTTTTAAAGGGCTTTTTATGTGCTGGGTTTTACTACGAATTTTATTTTGAGGTGCTGCGTTTATTCTGTTTTCTTTCACTAAAATTGGATATAGAAAAGCCAAAATGAGACCAAATAAAGCAATACCACCAAAAGCCCAACGCCAACCGAAATGCTGTGCGAGTACACCACCTAAAGCCACGCCCAAAAACGAGCCAAATACGCCACCCGCCATAAAAGCACTGGCGAGTGTTGCACGCATTTCTCGTGGAAAAACAGCTACCACCACCGCGATTCCCACGCTGCCATAAGCAGCTTCACCCACACCAACCATAAACCGAGCAATAAACATTTGCTCATAATTTTCAGCCAGTGCACATCCTAGAGTCGCCAAACTCCATAAAGCCGCCATAATAGCCAAGCTTTTCACTCGCCCAAAACGGTCTGCCATTAAAGACAACGGCAGAGTCAATAAACCCACCATTAACGCGACAATGCCACTGAGCAAACCTAACTGGCTATCGCTGAGCAACCACTCATTCTTAAGTAAAGGAAAGACTGCGTTTAAGACTTGTCGAGACATGTAATCTGAAATGAGCAAACCAAATGTCAAAGCAAAAACAAGCCATGCATAACGACGAGGTATACTGATTGACGTATCAACATCGCTCATCTGATCTGAATACTGATGTGCATTCATACGACCTCCTTGTATTTTTTATAATTTCTATTTAGCTAGTGCAGCAACACACTTTTAAAATCAAAGCGAATAAGCTGCACTACAATTGAGGTCTAAATTCCGTTAGACCTTGTCACATTAGTTACGCTGCGGCACACCCTTTTGCCCTGCTTTACGATTGGGTGCCATACCATTTGCGATTAGAGTTTCTTCAATACTGTTGTATTGCACCCCAATACGATAAATTTCACGGGCTTCTTTTCCTGAGGCAATTTCACGGCCTAGTTCATGGGCAATCCGAACGGTTTGCTTAATTTGCTCTACAGATGAAAAACGGCGTCCGTGATGATCAATGATCGTGTCTTCGTTACCCACACGGGCATGTAAACCCATTGCCATCGACATTGTGTTAAAAGGCAAGACATTTTTGAGCAGAGATTCCGATGTCAAAGTACATCCATCAGGCACGCGATGAATAAAATTAAAGAAATTAAATGGGTTTGGACCATCAAAACCACCGCCGATTCCAATCCAAGTTAAGTTTAACGGCCCCATGTACAACCCTTTACGCACCATACGTTCTAGCGTCTCAAGACCATGCATACCCGTTAACTGAAAGTGCGGTTGAATATTGTTTTTACATAGACGCTTGATGTGTTCAGTAACCCATGCAGGCCCTGCTGGCACAGTCATCTCTGCATATGCTGCCTGAGTCGCTGGATATGCCAATGAAGTCCCTTCTAAATATTCAGGATAGAGCAATTCCATAATATTCATTTGTGTGGTGTTAATTGCTACCGTAACTTGATCGGGCTTTGGCGTAAGTTCAGCCAACATATGTCGGGTGTCATCACTTAGCCATAGAGCCGCTTCACCTTCACTCTCTGGTGCAAATGAAATCGAACCACCCACCTGAATAATCATGTCAGGTACAGCTTCACGAACACCTGCGATAAGCTCGTTAAATTTTGACAAGCGTTTAGAGCCTTTCCCATCAAGCTCACGGACATGTAAATGCAGCACTGTCGCACCCGCTTCATAGCACTCAACCGCTTTTTGTATTTGCTCATCCATGGTCACTGGAATATCTTCGGGAAAGTCTTCTGGCATCCATTCGGGTCCATACGGCGCAACCGTGATTACCACTTTTTCCATATTTTCCGGGTGCAATGAGTCGTCAAAGAATTGCATGTGCATCTCCTCATATATTTTTAGAATTTTCAAATAGATAAAATTATTTAGCCAATAACCTTAATAGGTTGCGTCACCAATAATGCCGGCCCGCTCCATTTTTCGGTGGCAAGGTGGGTAATCCATAACTGCGTAATGTTGTGTGCTGCGGTTATCCCAGATGGCAATGCTGTTAGGCTTCCAGCGCCAACGCACTTGAAACTCTGGAATATACGCTTGAGAAATTAAGTAACGCAGTAGTTCAGCTGCTCCCGGATTGGCATCTTGTCCAAATCTGACTCGGTCTTTGGTGTGATAGTTACTGAAGTGGGTTGTGAACGCGTTGACGTATAAAATTTTCTCGCCCGTCTCAGGATGAGTACGTACTACTGGGTGCTCAGCATCAGGAAACTTTGCTTTTAAGTCCAAGCGTTTTTCAAGCGGCATAGCCGCACCAAAACTCGCTTCTATGCTGTGATAAGCACGTAAGTCTGCAATCTTATCCTTAATATCGTTGGGTAACGACTCATAGGCCATCACCATATTGGTCCACATGGTATCGCCACCTACAGGTGGGCATTCAACACAATGCAACACGCATCCCATCGGTGGAACCTTGCGCCAGCTTGCATCACTGTGCCAAGCATTTTCATAACGATCGACAGGACTTTCAGGATGTTTATAAATCTGCACCAAACCCGGATGATCAGGATGGCTACCTACCGCAGGATGATCTTCTAACTGTCCAAATTTTTCCGCAAATGCGACATGATCCTGACGGGTTAAATGCTGATCTCGTAAAAACAACACACGATGTTTAAGTAGTTGTGTGCGAATTTCAGAAAATAATCCATCTTCATAAATCGCATCGGTAAGTTTGACGCCACTGAGCTCTGCACCAATATTGCAAGTTAACTGTTCAATTTGCATAAGAAATCCCTTCAAATTACAAAGATTGATGAACCTATTGTTTTACGTGCTTCCAAATCACGATGAGCTTGCACGGCATCCTTTAACTCATAGCGCTGATTAATTTCAATTTTGATTCGCCCATGCCGAACATGATCAAATAATTCATTTGCCAGTTCTTTCTTCTCGGCAGGATCTGCAATGTAATCTGCCAAAGCTGGACGTGTGACAAACAATGAACCTTTCACGGCGAGTAATACCGGATCAAAAGCAGGAATTGGACCAGACGCTGTTCCTACGCAGACCAACAAACCACGGCGTTTGAGAGAATCTAATGAACTCATGAAAGTGGCTTGACCGACACTATCGAAAACGACATTTACACCAACGCCGCCTGTTAACTCACGTACCCGCTCGGCAACATTTTCATGGCTGTAGTTAATGACATGATCACAACCGTGAGTTCGCGCTACGGCAGCTTTTTCTTCTGAAGATGTGGTACCGATAACAGTCAAGCCAAGTAATTTAGCCCATTGAGAAACGATCAGCCCAACACCACCAGCAGCTGCATGTAATAAAATTGAATCGCCCGCTTTAAAGTCATAAATGCGGCGCATCAGATAAGCAGCTGTCAGCCCTCTCATGGTCATGGCAGCCGCTGTTTCACAAGAAATTTCTTCGGGTAATTTAATTAAAGCATTTGCTGGAATTAGACGATGGGTGCTATATGCACCTAAGGTATTTAAAAAACCTGTATAAGTAACTCGATCACCGACTTTAAGCTGAGTCACTCCTTCGCCTAAAGCTTCAACGACACCTGAAGCTTCGACGCCCATGCCATTAGGCATTGGAATTTGATAGGTTCCATTACGAAAATATGTATCGGCATAATTTAAACCGACTGCCACATGACGTAGGCGTACTTCTCCAGCTTTTGGATCTCCTACTTCTACATCTTCATAGCGCATTACTTCTGGCGTTCCTGTTCCATAGAAACGTATAGCTTTCGTCAACGTCATGTCCTATTCCATATTTTGGTTTTTTATTGAGTGCTTATAAAAGCAATAACCAAAATTACAACAGTTAGGATATGGGCCACTTTACATTTCACGACACAAGCTTAACGTTTAATGACAAAGGATATTCCAAATATTGCTAAAGAATACTCCCAGCAATTGCAGCAGACTTATGTAGATTGGCGCTATTCGAGTTTTTATTTTCATTTAAGCTAAAACTGACTGCCTCTTTTGCATGAATGGTGGTCGTATCAAATAAAGGAACCGAGAATTTAAGCTCACCAATCAACATACAAATTTCAGTACAACCCAAGATAACGCCTTGGGCACCTTCAGCTATGAGCCTCTCTACAATAGCAATGTACTGTTGCTGTGAATCTGGGTTGATCACACCTAAACAAAGTTCTTCATAAATGATGCTATGAACTGTCTTTCTATCGGCTTCATTTGGAATAACGACATCAATTCCATGATCTCGTAATCGAGCTTTATAAAAATCTTGCTCCATTGTAAAAGCTGTCCCTAACAGTGCAACTTTACTAATGTTTTGACTCAAAATTTCTTTTGCCGTTGCATCAGCAATGTGTAAGAACGGAATCGTAATTGAATCTTCAATCTGTGCAGCAACTTTATGCATGGTGTTAGTACACACCAAAATACAATCTGCTCCTGCCTTTTCTAAATTTTGTGCTTGCTCAGCTAAATATGCACCAGCTTTTTGCCATAAACCCTTCGCTTGCAAGGCTGCTATTTCTTCAAAATCGACACTATTAATAATGACCTTAGCAGAGTGCAATTTTCCTAATTTACGATGAACCATTTTATTGATTTGCTGATAATAAAGCGCTGTAGACTCCCAACTCATTCCGCCTAATAAGCCGATTGTTTTCATTATTGAATCCTTCTATTTATGCAAAACTTATCTATATCTCTTATGGGTAAAGCGCAGCTAGAATAAAATTGCTTTCTTAAATTTTTTCTTGCTTATCTTATTTATTAATCTTCAACAGTGTGACGTCCAAAGAAATTTCTAAATTGAATAGACCTAATTGATGAAATTTCCAAAACAGAAAACTCTCTCCATTAAACCAAAATCATAAGACAGAAGAATTCACGCAAACTTCACGAACAGCTCTTTAATTTAATCTTATAAAGTTGGCTTGGATATCGACATGAAAATTATAACTACAGCCCTTGGGCTGATTACTTTGGTAGGTTTAACAGCGTGTAAAAGTGTGCCTAGTTACTCAGGTGACTATGGCAAAGCTGAACAAAAAATTACGGGAATAGAATTAAATGACCAACAGGCACTAGATATCGGTAATCGTTTTGTTGCCGCATTTAATACGCTTGGCACCCCTTCTTTTGTGAATAACGCGAGTCATCTTTACGCTGATCAACTTTATATCAACGATACACTCTCACAGTTCTCTCAAAAGAAAGATCTCATTAAGCATTTTGCAGGCATGAATGCCCGAGTGAATAATGTCACTGTAAAACTCATTAGTGCAACTCATCACCAAGATACAGCCTACATTCATTGGTACATGACCTATGACTTTAAAATGCTAGGCCGCTCAAAAACCATGGCTTCTTATGGAATTAGTCAAATTAAGATTAATGAGCAACAAAAAATTATTTTCCAGCAAGATTATTGGGATCCGGCGAATGGCCTTTACCGTTCTTTACCAATATTTGGAGGAGTATATAAATGGGTATTACCGTTCAAAAAAGTCGAATCTTGATATTTCTGGGCATCTTAATCGTATCTCAAGCGAATGCGGCTGAACTAAAAAAATGCAGTTCAGCTCCTTTAATGGTGACGAGCAAGAAGGTGGGAAATGTCAGTTACTTTGCTGAAGATTGCTTAAAAAATTGGCAGAGCCAAAGTATTAAAATGGACTTTAGCTATAACCGAGATATTCCCGAGTGGGCATTTAAACGCGCAGCAACCCACTTTTTGAAGAAAAATGTTAGCGGCTTTGATGCAAAATCTCCGCTCAATCATATTAATGAACTATATAGACCAATTAAGAGTGGAGATCTTTATAGTCTCTACTATCAAAATGAAAATCAAAAACTAGAATTAAAATTAAACCAAAAGCTACTCGGCTCTTTAAATAATCCGAATGCAAATCAATATTTTAAAATCTGGTTTGGTAGCGAACCGTTTAATGCTAAATTAAAACAACAACTATTAAATTAATGGCTTAATAAAATCTCATGGGTAATCACTTTATCCTCATGGTTGAGGACCATTTTGAACTTGCAGCAACGGTCTGCGAATTTCTTGAAGTGCATGGTTATATCGTCGATCATGCACGTAATTTAGATGCTGCACGGACTTTTCTTAAATCTCAGCATTATCATCTTTTGCTGCTCGATATAAATTTACCCGATGGCTCGGGTTATGACCTATGTAACTGGCTACGCACCGAACAAGGTGTTGATATTCCAGTCCTTATGCTGACAGCAAGAGATACTTTAGATGACAAACTTAAAGGCTTTACTGCTGGCACAGATGATTATTTAGTCAAACCTTTTGATTTTAACGAACTAGTGATGCGGATTCGTGCATTAATAAAAAGAGCAGCTGGCGAAGTCACTCATCATAAAATTCAGATTCATGACTTAATTCTTGATAGTGCAACTCAAACTGTTGTTCGTGCCGGAAATAATATTGAGTTACCCCCTATTCAATTCAAACTCTTAAAAATTTTGATGCGTCAGTCTCCAAAAGTGGTGACTAAACAAGAACTGATGATGGAGCTATGGGGCGACGAAGAACCTGAAAGCGATGCGTTACGCAGCCATATCTACAATTTGAGAAAAATGGTTGATAAACCTTTTGACCCTAAACTATTACACACAGTAGCAGGTGTCGGTTTAAAAATTGCTTTAGACAGTTCAGCAAGTTAACTCAAATAGACCACAACAATTAAGCCCGTGGTCGGCTCCAAATCGAGTTCAGGATGAGTGGTTAAATAATATTGTCGATCAAACAACTCGACTCGCCATCCTAATTGTTTGCAAAGCTTTTGTACCAATTGCAAACCTATTCCGTGGCCTTTAGCCTTTAACGAGAGTTGTGAATCGCTGAGTTCTTGTACTTTCACATCGTTAGGTAAAGAAATTCCAATTCCATTATCTGCAATAATTAGGCTGTTTTTTTGTTGAATGATGTCGATTTGTGATCCTTGAGAATAGTTCAGCGCATTACGTAAAATATTGCTTAACACCATTTGTGTCATAGAGGGATATAACCAACGCGGCTGTTCAGAAAGATCGGGTTGAATATGAATATGTATGCCCTTACTCTCACTGACCCCTTCTAAACTTTCGACTAAATCCATCACAATTCTGGATAAAAAATTCTTTTCAGATGGTAAGCTTTTTACTGTATTACGTGCGATTGCCAATAAGGTATCGACTAATAACTGCATATCTTCAATTGTATTATGAAGTCGAACTAGGGCTTTATCCTCTCCATATTTCGCCTGACAAAGTTGCACATTACCCTTTAAGATTGTGAGCGGAGTGCGTAACTCATGACTTACATCTCCCGTAAATTCTCTTTCGCGTCGAATAAAATCGCTTAAAACCTGATGATATTTTTCCAAGGCTTGTTTGAGATATTCTGCTTCCATATTGCCATTGGTATTAATATCTTTAAAAGGAGAAGCTTGTGTGTCTTGATGTGCCCAATCAATATTTTCTAAAGCATTCGCTAAACGCGTAATTGGAGAAAAATAGCGTCTTGCTCTTCGATTTGACCACCACAAAAAGCTATATAGAACAGATAAACTGAACATGAGTGGAGCAAGTCCAAATAACCAGATCAGTTTATTGACATTACTTTCGCCAAATACCAATAAAACATGCTGACCGTTATGCTCACCATAGACCGTCATCCGTTCTTTACCATCAATAAAGATTCGATGTACCCCACTCTCTAAATGCATATCTTTAAAAGGTTGAGGTGCTATCTGGGTATTCCACCGATATCCATATAAATTTTTAGTATCTGGTAAATCTGCATTTGGATTACGCTCGATGCGTAACCAGTAATGTTCCATTTCCTGCTCTAAAGCAGTCTTAAGTAAAGAGCCTTTAATCACCCAAGCACTACAAGCCAACCCGACCACGATCGATAATGCAATCAGACCAATCTGTAACCAATAATATCGATTGAACATTTGGGCTAATGGATGACTAGCTTTGCCATCGTTTCGAGTTCTTATCATATCTTTATCGCCGGGATAGGCTGTAGAAATTACAATGCTCTCTTTTTAAATAAAAAGTGACCAATGACCCATTCTTGTCCTTGCTCAAAACCGAATAGCTCAGCACAAGCCATAAAGAAAATACGCCAGCGTTGCCACCAAATATTGGCATCTTTTCCATAAATTTTTTTAAACAGTGACTTCAGTTCGACTTCTTGATTATCCATATTCTCAAGCCAAGCATTTGCCGTTCTCATATAGTGCTCACCCGACCATTGCCACTGTTGAGCCAACTCTAAATGCTCTTGAAAATGCAAAAAAGTGGAAGTCGACGGCATTAAACCGCCCGTAAAGAAATACTTGGACATCCAATCATAATCTGATTTCACTTCAAAAGGATAATGTAAAAAGCGATGGCAAAAAATATGACACCAGAGTAACCCGTCTGCCTTTAACCAGCCCTGAATTTTTTCAAAAAGACGTTGGTAATTACGAACGTGTTCAAACATTTCAACCGACACAACACGATCAAACTGAGCTTGGTCTAATTCAAGTACATTTACATCACAGGTGAGCACTTCAACATTGGTTAAACCTCTCAACTCTGCTTGCCCAAGAATATGCTTTTTCTGTGTTGCAGAATTTGAAACAGCCGTAATCTGTGAGCGTGGATAGTTTTCTGCCATCCACAAAGTTAAAGAACCCCAGCCACAGCCTAACTCTAAAATGTGTTGACCATTTTTAAGTTGTGCACGTTCACAATAAAGCTGAAGTGCGAGCTCTTCTGCCTGATCTAAAGTTGTTGTTTTAGTCGGAAAATAACACGCACTATATTTGAGTCTTTTTCCAAGCACCGCCTGAAAAAACTCGGTCGGCAATTCATAGTGCTGCTCGTTTGCCTTGTCCGTTTCAACGGCGATTTCACTCCGTTTTAACATATTAAGTACATCCATGTATCGCTGCGCCCCTTGTTCAGGGTCATAACGACCTTCTTGAATTAAGCGTTTTTTGCTTAAAGCACGGATTGCAGCTCGAATTGCATGATCTGGAAGCACACCACTTTCAACAATTCTTAAAGACTGATGAACAATAAAATCCATATGCGCACCTATTTTTTGGGTTTTCGCGGAATAAACATTGATGTTTTTTGTTGATAATCACGATAATTTTGACCGCGACTTTTAATTGCTTGTTTTTCACTAAATGGAATACCCGTGACGTAATATAAAAACAGCCACATCAGCAACGGATAAATCCACAATAAATATTGGCCTGCCGCTAAACCAATGATTGGATAGGCAAACCAATGTAACCATTCAAAAAAATAATTGGGGTGACGTGAATAACGCCATAAACCCTGATCCATGGTTTTGCCATGATGTTCTGGATTTAATTTAAATCGATATAACTGCTGATCAGCGAGCTGTTCTCCAATAAAGGCAATCGCCATGATGATGGCAGCAATCACTAAAGTGACTTTATATACACCACTCCATTCAGTTACTTCTACATTAAGTAGCGTCCACATTGGTAAGAAGAACAAAAGCACTAACAGTGTTTGAAAGATAAAGAATAATAAAAAGCCAACATGCTGAAACTTACCCATCGCTTTACGCATGCTCGCGTAACGGCCATCTTCTTTTTGTTCAGATTGATAACGTCTTAACAGATGCCAAAATAATCTTAGAAACCATAAGCCGCTAAAAATACCAATAAAAAGACGTACCTCAACTGGAGCAACTGAAATGAGTAAAGAAGACACAATAATGTTTACTGCCAGACAGAAACTCCATGCGGCATCTACAATTCCAGCTCGGCCATTTAGAGTGGCAAGTAACCAGCTCAGCAACATGATCATTAAATCTAGAATCAGTAAATTCAAAAACATCAGCAGTCTCCTTACTTGAGCTGTTTGAATTAGTAACTAGCACTCTCAAACAACAAGTGAACATTGCTTATCACGCCTTCTTTAAAGCCACCCTCGCAATAACATAAATAGAAATCCCACATGCGAATGAAGTTTTCATCGAAACCCAGAGCCAATACTTCTTCTCGTGCGGTTAAAAACCGTGCTCGCCAGTGATGAATTGTTTGTGCATAACTTAAACCAATGTCATTTAACTGCTTTAGCCTTAAACCACTTTCAGAAGCAGTTTGAGTCAATACACTTATGCTAGGAATGAAGCTGCCGGGGAAAATATAGCGCTTAATATAATCAACTGTATTTAATGCTTTTTTATATCGAAAATCTTCAATGGTTATGGCTTGAATAAAGGCTAGACCTTTTGGTTTTAATAGCGCTTTACACTGATCAAAATATGTCGATAAATATTGCGCACCAACAGCCTCAACCATCTCAATTGAAACCAGCTTATCGAACTTTCCTTCGAGCAAGCGGTAATCTTTCAATTGCACATCAATTCGATGAGCTAAGCCTGCCTCGTTTACACGAGTAACGGCTTCATCATATTGAGCTTGCGAAATGGTAATGGTGGTTACTCTACAGCCATAATGCTGGGCTGCATAAATGGCAAAACCACCCCACCCACTTCCAATTTCAACCAAATGATCCATTGGTTTTAAATCTAACTTTTTACAGATCAGCTCTTTCTTAAAATCAGATGCGTCTTCGAGAGTCATATTTTCATTTTCAAAAAATGCGCTCGAATACATTAAAGATGGATCTAGAAATAATTTAAAAAAGTCATTGCTTAAGTCATAATGCTCAGCAATATTTTTACGGCTACCGCTTAAAGAATTCTTTCTATTTTTATACCAAGCTTTAAGAAAAAGCTGGCTCGCTTGTGCAATAACATTCTGGTTGAACTGGTCCAATACATCGCGATTACGTGCCAATATCTGCACTAACTCTACAAGTTGCTCGCTGCTCCAGTCACCACGGATATAGCCTTCCGCTGCCCCTAAAACCCCATTTTTTAAAATCAGATCCATCAATAAAGGATTACGGACTTCAATCACAGCATGTAAGTCTGAAACCTCGCCAACCGTACCACTCCATGCGCCCTGAAAAGTAATCTGTCCATGACGTAATTTAAGAAGACTCTTGAGCAGTAACGGTAGTGAGTCATCTTCACCATAAAGAAATGTTTTTATCATGTCTTATCTACCTTTATCTTTTTAGGATGGCGATAAAATGGAACTTTTTTTCGCCACAACTTAAATGCCTCTAAATATATTGAAAACAACATTTTAAAAGGCGCTAGGCTGTTGATAAGAGCATATCGATATTGCTGTGAAGGAAATGTGATGGGCACAAGTTCAAAGCGCATAGTGGCATCAAAGAGTTGTTTTTGTTCTTCAAAGAGCTGCATGTGAATAACATTTTGCTGATCTGAAAAACTAAACCGCCAGTGGTAAGTCAAATGCATAGGCATGAACGGCGAAACATGAAATGATTTTTCAAAATGAAAATCGAAACTCTGATAATCACCCATATTTCTTTGTTGTTTTGAGCAATCATGTATATAAACTTTTCGTTCATTCCACGGGGTATTGGTAATTTCACTGACAATAAATACGGGTTTTCCAATTTTATTTAAAACAAAATAAAATACGACCGAATTAAACCTAAAACCCAAACAACGAGGCAAAGCCAAGACCCTGATTTGCCATTCTGGCCGAAGATGTGAGTTGTTATTTTGCAGTATCGCTTTCTCGACTCGATCCCTTATAGAACCGTGATACATGTTTAAAAAATCTTTTTCAGATAGTGTTAGTACATTCCAATGATCAGTCGACCAAAGTGAGCAATCTTTTGTAATATCATCTAATTGATCTGGATCGAACCATAAATAATTTAGGGTCGATGTGAATTGATGTGGTTTCGGGCTATAGCGTCTGTGATGAATAAGTGCAGGAGCGATAGCAAGTTTATTTAATAACATTTGAAAGCTCCTTACCTATTTTTATAACGCTAAGAGTTGCTCTACAACACGTGCTGCACTGCGGGCACCATCTTCATGAAACCCCCAGCCCCAATACGCTCCACAAAACGAAGTACGATTTTGTCCATTAATTTCTTGCCAACGAGATTGAGCTTGAATCGCTTTTGCATCAAACACAGGATGACGATATTTACGCTTAACCAAGATGTCTTGAGCTTTAATTTTCATATTCGGATTTAACGTAGAAAAAATCTGAGTAGCGCAGGATAAACTCTGTAAATTGTTCATCCAGTAGGTAAAACCATAATGTATGCCGGACACTTCGTTTTGAACTTGAGATTTTGGTGTTACATGTACATGCCAGCTTGCCCACTGCAAACGGCTTTTAGGCATAATTGAAAGATCACGGTGAACCACCATTCGATTATCTTGATAACCAAATTGGCCTAAGATTTCCCGTTCAAGCAAAGAATTATCTTTTAAGAGACTTAGGCTATCGTCAGCGTGGCTTGCAAAAATCACCCAGTCGTATTGGGCTTGTCCTTCAACGGTTTCGATCAACACAGTTTCTGGTGAACGGCTTACAGCTTTAACTTCTGCAAACTTCCATTCAATGGATGGGCAATTCTCTTGAATAGCACGAATATAACTTGCTGAGCCATGTTTAACTGTTTGCCATTGCGGCCGCTCTTTTAGCTGCAACATGCGGTGATGTTGAAAAAAGCTCACCACAAATCGATATGGAATTTGGCCTACTTGCTCAACGGGTGCCGACCATAAGGCACCGCACATCGGATAAAGATGCTCATAACGGAACTCATGACTATATTTGTGGAGGTCTAAATACTCTTCAATCGATAAATTTGGATCAATATCCGTAACATCTATATCTTTATTATCATCATAAAAACGTAGCAAATCTGAGAGCATTTGCAGAAATTTACGGTTTAAAAAGTTCTGCGGACGGGCAAAGAGCGACCATTTTTTTGAAGGATTATATTGAAGTCCACTGACCAGATTATTCACCGAAAAACTCATATCGCTGCTTTGAGTTTCTACGCCTAATTTTTTAAGCATGTCGGTAAATAACGGATAGTTATAGTCATTAAATACAATAAAACCACTATCTACCGCGACTTTAGTGCCTTCTATCTCTAGCTCGTGAGTGTCAGTATGACCACCAAAATAGTTATTTTTTTCATATACGGTGACCTCGTGTTGTTTTGACAATCTCCAAGCTGCGTAAAGTCCAGATATACCTGAACCAATAATGGCAATTTTCATAACACTTCACCGTTTTCAATTTTCTCTATCGATAAGTCTTTAATCTTTTTATATTGATAAACCTTGTCTGGTACGGGCTTTAGCCCCCACACCAAACCAAATAAAGACATCAGTTTGAGCACATAAAAGGTGATATCAATCTGCCACCAATAAAAACCTTGACGCACACTGCCGGCGTAAAAGTGATGGTTGTTGTGCCATCCCTCACCCAAGGTAATTAAAGAAAGTAGGAAGTTATTACGACTGTCATCTGGGGTATTAAACTCACGTGAGCCATATCGATGAGCGAGTGAATTAATACACAAGGTTGCATGCGTTAATAGAACTGTGGAAATCACAAAACCCCACACCAAAAGCTGTAAACCATTGGTACCCAAATCAGGAAAATGTTGTGCAAGCCATGAACCTAGGCCATAAATTGCTAAGGCCGTCAAAATCACAATAGGCAAACTAAATCGGTCCAGCCAAATCAGCTCAGGATATTTCAACCAGTCTTTAATGACTTTTTTTCGAGTAGCAAAATTCTGCTCATTTAAAAACCAGCCTACATGGGAATACCAAAAGCCTGCTTTCGCTGAATGCGGGTCCTGATCGGTGTCGGTAAAATGATGGTGATAACGGTGATGTGCTGCCCACCATAATGGCCCGCGCTGTGCACTCATCGTCCCAATCAGTACAAAAATGAATTGAACAATACGTGATGTCTGAAAAGTTTTATGCGAAAGATAGCGGTGAAAAAAAGCGGTAATTGCAAACATGCGAAGAAAATAAAATCCAAGCATGAAAACAACCGCAAACCAAGATACGCCCACCCAAAACGCTGCTAAACAAACGATATGTAATAAAATAAACGGAATTATTCTTAACCATTGAATGTTCTTTTCAATGACATATTCGCTAGAAGTACCCACTTGCGCATTTTCTGAATCTGACCAGCTATCGATCCAGCGCAGAAAAAATTTAGACATTGATTCTTCCTGATCTAAAGCATTTCTTTTGGTTCTAATTTAGAAAATGCGCAATGAATTTTATGTGAAGTTCACTCGATTACGAGATAAATATGAGCGTCTACGCAACCCGCACTTCGTTATTTAGACTGTGTGGTCTTAACGAGTTTAGAAACGTCGTAGCCATAGCTTTTTGCGGTTTGCAGATAAGACTGATATGTCGCCTCATCAATTTGAGGACTACGAGAAAGAATCCATAAATATTTCTGGCTTGGGCCACCCACTAAAGCGACCTGATAATCTGGGTCAACTCTTAAAACCCAGTAATCGCCTTTTGTAAAAGGAATCCATCTTAAGCCAGAGGGTAAAAAGCTCACCTTCAATTTACTGTTGCCTTCATTTTGTGAATAAGCAACACCTTCAGATGAAATCGTTTCTCCATTTTTATTCGTACAACTATTTAAAACACCGACGGTTTTGTCTGCGTTAATAGAATAGTTTGCAGTTGTATTGGCTACACAATTACGCTGAAAAAACATGGGTAAATGCGCAATTTCATACCACTTACCCGCGTATTTATTAATATCGATAGAATCAACAGCAACAGGTTTAGTAGTGGTGTCGGCGTAAGTGCTTAAAGGAAGCATTAAGCTCACCGCTGCAAGGCTGCTGCTCATCACCAGTGATTTCAATAATAATTTCATGACTACCCTCTTCTGTTTATTTCATGTGTTTAAACATACGTCAGAGGGCTGTGAACAAAGTGTGAATTTTAAAAATTAAGGAACATTAATAAGGATTTAATTGTATTTCTTTGCAGCATCTTCAACTGGAAAGTCAAGCTCAAAGCACACCCCCTCAACCGTGTTATAAACTCGATAGAAGCCATGATGTAAGTCCATAATTGAAGCGACAATTGACAAACCTAACCCACCTGTCTGGTTCTCATCACTTCGGCTTGAGTGGCATTGGTAAAATCTTTCAAAAAGGTGCTCAAGTTGATGTTCAGCAATTGAAACACCTCCCGTTACCACAGTCAGGCTCATCCATTGCGTATGCTCAATCATCTTATGTTTAGTTGCGATATAAATAGTTCGCTTGTCACCACCGTGAACCAGCGCATTTAACACAAGGTTATAAACGGCTCTTTGAAATAGCTCAGGATCTGCAAATAAGGTTTGAGCTTCTAAGTTAAAACTAAAATGACAGTCTTGTTCCTCGGCCTGATATTCAAAAATCTGGCATAGCCTATCCATAACATCTTGAATATTTATTTCTTGTTTATTTACAAGAACCATTTTCTGATCGGCTCTTGCCAAGAAAAGCATACTATCAATCATGCGTTTTAATCTGTGGTAGTCGTCTAAATGAGACACCAGCAAATCTTCATATTGCTCAATCGAACGTTCGCCAGTTAAAGCAATCTCGGTTTGCCCAATCAGATTATTTAAAGGCGTACGAAACTCATGAGCGATATCTTCAGAAAAACGATTGAGCTGTATATAGCCTTTTTCGATACGCTCAAGCATGTGGTTTATATCTTTGGAAAGTAGCTCAACTTCTAAAGGTGAATTTGATAGATTTAATCTTTTCTGGAGCTGATTTACGTTAATAGAATGGGTTTGCTTGCGAAGCTGTTGCAGCGACTTTAAACCTAAATGACACGCTAAAATGCAAAGTACAAAGATTGCAAACAAGCCCCCAACCACATACATCAAGAGACTTTCTTGAAAAGGTAAAAGAATGTTGATGCGTTCCGACCACTGTTTACCTGCAATCAGTAGATAAGGCTCGTTATTAATTTTTATGGTTTTCCAAGCAATACGCGTTGGATATGAATTGTTTGCTAAATCTTGAAATTGAAGACTGTCGCGCTGTGCAAGTTCAGGTAGTTGAATGCGGAGCGGATTGATATTAATTAAAGTTTTGTCTTTATGAATAAGCAGAAACAAGTTGTCTTGGTTACCAAGCATGTTTTGATACAGCTTAGGACGCGCAATGATTTGCTCTACATTTTCGCTATCTTGGAGCAAAATTTCCAAACGGTTAATTCTGTCTGCTAAAGCTTTATCTTGTTGCTTTAATAAAATCTGGTTAATGCCTAAATAGGTCATAAAGCCGACTGAACATAAAATTAAGGCAGAACAAAGCGTGACCAGTAATGTAATACGGACTTCAAGAGAACGTAGAAATTTAAAGTTCATAAGCTAACCGAAATTTTATAGCCCAAGCCACGTATGGTATGAATGAGTTTTAATTCATATCCTTCATCAATTTTGCTTCGTAAACGGCGTACAGCAACATCAATAAAGTTGGTATCAGTGTCAAAGTTAATATTCCAAACTTCGGAACCAATTTGTCTGCGGGTCACGATTTGTTCTTTATTGAGCAACATGTAACGTAACAAATTAAATTCGGTTTTGCTCAGCTCAATTACGTTTCCGTTACGCCATACTTTATGGCCGACCACATCCATTTTTAAATCACTAATAGACAGCTCATTTTCTTGCAGATATTGCTGTCGTCTTAACAGACTTTTAATCCGTGCCAACAGTTCAATATAGGAAAATGGTTTAGCCAAGTAATCATCTGCACCCAACTCCAAACCTTTCACTCTATCCATGACCTGATCTTTTGCCGTTAAGAAAATCACCGGAATTTTTGAAAACTGGCGTAGGACCTGTAATACGCTCCAGCCGTCTATGTCTGGCAACATGACATCAAGAATAAGCAAGTCATATTGATCTCTCTTTAGCATTTCCAAACCTTGAAGCCCTAAGTGAACACACTCCGCTTGATATCCAGACTCTTTCAACCCTTTGACCAAATAAGTGGCGATCTTGATCTCGTCTTCAATAATAAGGATACGCATTTTGTAGAGACTCATTTGAAAGATGACAACTTTGTAATGTGATTGTCATGCTTGAAATTAGGCAATTTGTTTAAGATTTTCAAAGCGACATAGAGGCAATCATTATGAAAAAATTGAACTGGCTGATGTTAGCAGCAGTGCTATTCGGTAATAGTACTTTTGCACAGCCCCCTGCTTTGAATCAAGTTTATTCGTTAGATCTAAAAACTGCCCATCTGTTGGCCGACAGTGCAAAAGAAGCATGCAAAAAATTAAATCAAAACATTGCGGTCGTTGTTGTAGATCGTGGCGGTAATCCTTTAACTGCCGAACGGCATGAGCTGGTGGGTCCGCATAATTTAATGGCTGCTGAGAAAAAAGCTTATACCGCGTTATCTACCAAAACATCGACCTTAGTTTTAAACCAAAATAGTAACCAAAACCCCGATGCAAAAAATCTAACTACCGTAGCGAATTTACTTTTGTTAGGTGGCGGCGTACCAGTCCGTTTTGAGAACCAAGTAATCGGCGCGATTGGAGTTGCGGGTGCTGGCGGCGCACAAAATGACAATCAATGCGCAAGCAAAGCCATTGAAACCGTTTTTCATTCATAAGGAGTTCACCATGACTAAATCATTTATTGCTTTATCTTCGTTATTTATTGCTTCGGCTACATTTGCACAAACTAATCCGCTAAGTGTGCATGTTTTAAATCTAGAGACGGGTTTGCCCTCTTCTCAGGTTGAAGTGGTTTTAGAAAAAAACACCAATAACCAGTGGGTGAAACTCAACCAGCAAGTGACCGATTCAAATGGTCGTATCACTGCGCTCTATCCAGAAAATAAAAAATTAGAGCAAGGGGTTTATAAAGTTACTTTTAAAACTGAAGACTGGTTTAAAAAGAACAAACAACAAACTTTTTTTGCCGAGGTTCCTGTAATTTTTAAAGTCGATGGAAGCGTAAACCACTACCATATTCCTTTATTACTTAGCCCTTACGGTTACTCAACCTATCGAGGCAACTAAAATAAAAAACCCCTTTATCTGTTGCGCACAAATAAAGGGGTTGAGTAAAAGCGATTCGTTTTACGAACAAACACCATTGCTAATAACCGATTTTTTGTTTGAATCTAACGCTACAATTGAAGAAGAAACCGTATTAATAATTTGAGTCATTGCCTCACTTGAAGCACTCACAATCGCATCCATCTTTTTAGCTTTTTGATCAATCGGCTGCTGAAAAGCAATTCGACAATTTAACTGCGATCCTGCATTCGTGATGACTTTTGCATTATTTGACTCTAATTGACTAGGCGGTATTTGACGCTTCACCACCCAAGATACTGCAATATTAATATAACTTTTATCTACAATATCAAAATGAGAAAAGTCTGTAGAAACTCGATATAAAGGCTGATTATTTCCAGCAAGGCCACTGCTATAACTGTCAATTGCGCCTAATTTTTGCTGCAAACCCGCCGACAAGGTATCGCGTAATTGCGTACCCATGGTAGATGTCCAACGTTCATTGTTTAACACCGTAGATTTACCACTACTGTCTTGGAGTACCAAAGGCGCACGGTCTAATCGATCTGGAATCCCGACCGGTAATACCTCAATCACCTGTACAGTTGATTTGGTAGCCGCAGTGATTTTAGGAGAAATCGTATAATAGTTTGGTGTTGGCGAACTCGAACATGCCGTCATGGCAACTGCCGTTAAAAACAGGCCACTCCCAAGCAGCCATTTGGCTGCTTTAGGATGTTGAAAAGATAGAGTATTTTTATTTTTCATCATCGGCCTCTGGTGTCTTACCACGAATAATTGATTCAGGATGTTGCTCAATATAATCTGCCATTAACTGTAGTGAAGCTGCTGCACGTGTCATTTGCTGCAATGCTTTACGTACGTCTTGTTGTAACGGCGCATCGCTCGACAAAATAGACTCGGACGATCTTACAGTTTTACGAACATCGTCTAGCGTTGCTTGTAAACCAGGTGCAACTTTCCCATCTAACTGTTTAATCAGTTTGTCGGTAGAGGCAATAGCAGTGTTCATATTGTTGAGCGTTTTACGTACATCTTGCCCAATCTCAACTAATGGGAATTTCGTTAACTTGTCAGCAATCTGAGAAACTTGAGCTTGTAAACCACTCAGTTCGGTTGGTGTCGTTGGAATCACCACACGATCATCACTCAAAATTTGTAATGTTGCTGGTTTAGCTTTAGGGAACTTATCTAGGGCAATGTAGTTTTGACCCGTGAGCAGGTTGCCCGTTCTCATTTGAGCACGCCAGCCATGTTCAACAAAATCTTTGAAAATGTTGCTATTTGGATTAAGCGCCTGACCATTTTCAACACGTGACGGATAAATGACTGCATCTACACGCATACGCATCTGCTTATAATTGTTAGTAAACTCAGCATTAATCGCTTTAACATTACCAACCTCAATGCCCATAAAATCAATTGGTGCGCCAACAGATAGTCCACGTAATGAATGATCAAAATACATAATCACGCCACGAGGTTGCCCGTCAGGTTCTTTTAATGCCTCAGATTTTGAGTCCCAAAGATTAAAGCGACTCTGATTCGCTGCCATCGTGGCATGTGAGTTTTCAGGGAACCCAAAAGCAATACCACCTGCAACAATACTTGCCAGCGATTGAGTATCTAAATTAAAGCCTGAAGCGTTTAAGGTCACATCGATCCCGCTCGCCTGCCAAAAACGTGCATCAGTAGTGACAAACTTGTCATATGGCGCACGGATAAAAGTTTGTAGTTCTACCGTTTTACCATCATCAGATAGTTTATAGGCTGTAATTTGCCCCACGTTAATTCGACGATAATAAATTGGAGAACCAACATCTAAAGATCCCAAATCATCTGCATTTAAGAAAAATACTTTTCCGGGAACATCAGAAGATATGACGGGCGGTACTTCTAGTCCCGTAAAATCGAACTTCTTCTCTTCTGATTTTCCCCCGTCCACTTCAATATATGAACCTGACAATAAGGTGTCTATTCCTGAAACGCCACTCGTCCCAATACGCGGTCGCACGACCCAAAATCGCGAATCTTTTGCTGCAAAATTACTAGCGCCTTTGCGCAAATCAATTCTGGCAATCACGTGTGAACGGTCATCTGAAAGATCAATTTGCCGTACTACACCAATATCCACCTGCTTATAACGAACTGTTGTTTTACCGGCAACTAGCCCTTCAGCCGTGCGAAAAGACACATCGATGCTAGGGCCATGAGACAGTAACGCCTTTATAGCCAATGAAAGCGCGATTAAAAGAGCAATTAATGGAATAAGCCAGATTAATAAGGGCTTCCATCGACTTTTCTTTTCTTGGGGTTCTGGCAAATCATTCATGTTATCCAGTTCAACATCCGGATCACGATGATCTGAGTTACCAGTGGTTATTTCATTTTCAGACATACTCATTGTTCTTTTATTGACTGGGATTAATGGAATCATTATTCAACGGCGGATGTTCTGCCTGAATAATCTTTGGTTTTTCTGAAGCAAAAGAAGAAGGTTTATTTGTATTTTGAGATGCGTAGAAGTTATCCCAAATAATACGTGGGTCAAAACTTAACGATGCAAACATGGTTAACACTACGACCGCACCAAAAGCAATCGAACCTGGCCCTGCTAAAATGGTAGCAAGCGATTGAATCTGAATGAGTGCTGTTAATAATGCCACAACAAATACATCAATCATTGACCAACGGCCAATAAACTCAACAATTCGATATAATTTTACGCATTGCTCGGGTAAAAATTTCCAACCTGCCGATTGTTGAAGATATACCGCCACTAATAAAAAATACAAAATCAGTAGCTTCAACATGGGAATAAAAATACTTGCCATGAAAATAACCACTGAAACCAGATAGTCCCCACTTTGCCAGAAGTAAATGACCCCACTCATGATGGTATCTTGCTGACTGCCCAAAAGTGAGTCAGTCACTGTCATGGGAAGTACATTGGCCGGAATATAGAGAATAGTCGCAGCCACCACCAAAGCAAAAGTTCGATTTAAACTCGCTGGCTTACGTGAATGCAGCACGCTATTACAGCGAATACAACGTAAAACTTGAGGGCTTGGATTTAGTCGTCTTTTTTCATTTTGAGCAGAATTTACGATGCCACAGCAGTGACACACAATTAATGAAAGATCTTTAGCTCTTGGGTATTGCTTAAGGTCCAACCCATGCTGTGAGCTTTTTGCTTGGGTCACGTTTTTTATCGTTTTCATGGCAGTGACCTATCAATTTCGTTCCATATATCACTCACCTTTATAGAAGTAATATAGACCAACAATACACTTAAGATCGCAAATGCCCATAAAGCAACTTCAGGAATCACCAAAACCATTCCCATTAACTTTACAAGTGTGACCAAGATTCCGATTAAGAACACCTCAACCATTCCCCACACTCTCATAAAAAAAAGTGTGCGTAAGGCAATCACCAAAAATGTTGGTCTTCTCTTCAAGACACTTACCGTACCCAGTACATAGGACAGTAATAAAAGATAGGAAAGCGGCACAATAAAGGTGGTGATTAAGATGAGTACACCAACAAAAGCCCGATCGTAATGAAACATCACCCAAACTGCGCCAAGTAAGGTCGTTTCAGATGTATTTCCCTGTAATTCAATTTTTACAATCGGAAAGCTATTAGCAAGAACAAATACGATTAATGCCGTTAAGATCAAAGCCAATAATGTCGAAAAAGGTTTGGTGTGCCGATAGAGTTCAGCACCGCAGCATAAGCAATAAGCTCTTTTTCCATAAGCAAGCGGGGTTCTACGATAGACAGTATCGCACTCCTCACAACCTGCTAATTCTTTAAGCTTCATAGTTATACTCTGAAATTTATAGTTTTACTGTATCAGTAACTGCTTGCTACAACGCTTGCATAGGATTCTACTTCTAAGCAATGTGCCAAACTAATCTCATTTCTTCAAGAGAAAATTGAATACCGACTCTACGGTTTACTTTATTAAATTATAGAAATAACAGAAAAGGATATAAGAAACTCCTTTCTTAAAAGGAGCTTCTAATTTGGTAAACCTTAATTAACCATAATTAAAAAATAATTTAATAATCTATCTCGGTCATCTATCTGCTTTTCACCTAAAAGTTGAACCATAGCCCCATCAATCACAAATAAAAACATGTGTGCATCTTCCATTGAAGCCATAGCTTTTATTGTTAAAAGGAGTTTATAAATTTCATCAATTAGCCAATTTCGATAGTCAGCTACAACCTTATAAGCTGTTGGATAAAGCTTTTCAATTTCAAAGATTGCTTTAAAAGGCAAATGGTAAAACCCCTCTACATCTGCATGTAAATAGAAAATTTTCTTGAGCTTATCAAACAACATGAGTTCACGGTATGAATAGATAATTGAAAACACCTCATCTTTTAATGCATCTTTTTGAAAAGTCAGACACATCTCGATGAGGCGCTCTTTGGAGTGAAAATCATTATAAAAAGTGGATTTGGAAATTCTGGCTTCAGCAATAATTCGGTCGACACCTACATTATGAAAGCCATGTTGATTAAATAGGTCTCTTGCCGCGTGGAGCACTCGTAGTGCTCTAAATGAAGCTTCTAAATTTGGCATAGTTATACCGCTTAAAATATTTTTTGTTGTATATAAAAGAGATAGAAATACCTTCACCAAAATATTAGGTGATAAAACAGGCATGCCAAGGCAGCACAAAACCGTGCCCGTGCCTATCTCAGACTTTATTGTTGCTATGAGTTGTAGTCGTAACGAAGTACAGTTTAATCTACAAATATTTAAACTGTTTTAAAGACCAGTTGAGCGGTATGGATAGAGAGAATCTGGCAAAGACCAAAAAAGAAGAAAAAATAGTACGCATAGAGGACTCCTCATGTCTAAAGAAGTTCTACCGAATTACTGTCAAATAATTATGGTGGCAGAACGAGAGAAGGTTGACAGACTGGTTAGACGCCAGCACACCCGTGGGTGTCCCTCTCCCGTCCTACCGCAACGGGAGGGAACGAGAGGTACACACGCAAAACTATTCCTCAGAAGAAATAATTCTGATGCGGTCTAAAACAGCCTGTCAAAGCCGGCTGGCAATGTAGGCCAGCAAGCAAAGGATAGTGCTCAACCCTATTACAGTCAAGCACACAAAATGACATCTGTTTTAAAATAGATCATTAAAAAGTAAGGATAAATAATTAAAGTCTATTATTAAATTGGGTTTATAAAACAGATATTTTCCAATTTGCTTAAAGCTGTAGATAAATGATTAAGCTTTAAAATGATTTTATCTCCGATCGATATATTCAATATAACCCCTACCCACCAATACCTGATCATGAAACTCACCTTGCCATGCATATGAAGAAACGTAACCAGCAGCCAATCCGAAACAATACGGCGTATCTACATGTGCTGAAATATCTAAAACTTTTTGATCGTTGTGATATGCAATCCAGCGAAAAGTATTTGGAACATTCATTGGAAAACCATCAGGCGTAATTTGTGCTTCCTGTTGAAGACTCGTTACTTCAAAAAGTATATCTCCGTTATATTGAATTGAAGTTCCATTTACATGGCGGTAGTAAACAGAAGTCATAATCGGTTGATCTTCATAGCAAATAAAAGCCAACAATAACTGCTGTTCATGATCAATATTGATCACTTGATAGCTAAAGACTTTTACGGGAAGTTGTATATTCTCAACTAACCATTTGTTCTTTAGCATTGAGGTAGCTATAGATTTCCAAGACTCAAGGGTACATAACCCTTCAACCCTCGCCTGATTTCCTTTCTGTTTTATTAAGCCTTCATAGTGCATGAGCACACTAAAGTGTTTATACAAGCCACCATAGGAAAACCATGAAATAGCTTTAGTGGGCTTTAAATGAAGTTGTAGTTCAAGGTCTTCTCTTTTGGTAATTAATATGAATCCATCACCCTCCTCATGCAGGACAGTTTGATTATCAAAATTAATCCCAAAAGGAGTTTGGCTAAACTTAATATCATTTTTAATTGAAAATGTTCTGTAGGCTTCAGATGTTGTCGATAAAGCCGTTCCATGTACCAACGAAGCTGTATCACCTTTTCCATCTTTAGACATTTGATAGTTGGTATCTGTAATCGTAAATCCGACATAACCTAGAACGGAAGCCCAAGATAAGTATCGAAATGGCTCAGGTAAGTCAGGTATCATGACCCCGTAATGTGTACTACCAAAGCGTTTATAAAGAATATGAGGGCTGAGTTCAAACTCTTTTGGCAATGTTGACTGCCGCTCAGGTGTAACAGCTCCCAACAATAAGCCAGAAATCTTTGCGACTTTTTGATTGGCTTTATCCTTAAAACTCTTTGGTAATCTATGGCTTGAGATCAGCATTGTTTTAAAATCCTTTATTTTAATTTTCTCAAAACAGAGTTCCATATTAGAACTTGATAATTTTCAATTGAATGTTAATTAAGGACATCTTGATCTAAGCAAATGACAATTTTTATTAAAGACAATATTTTCACCACCTTCCGTCAAAAAATAAAAAATTTAAATACAATACATTAAAACAAAAAAGCCAACTCTTTCGAATTAGCTCTAATTACCTCATGACCACTTCTGTAAAAATTGTTTTTGATTTTATTGTTCGCAACAATCTTCATCAATTTTTTATTATGGGTTTAAATTAAGCTTTCTTTATGACAATTCAATTAAAAAAATACCGCCCGAAGGCGGTTTGCTGAAAATTGTAGTTACCCAGTCCCTTTTAATTTTTCAAAGTTTTAGTTAAAGCTTGAGAATTAAAGTACTCTGTAATTTCTTCGCCCTGATTTTTAGATTTTTCGTCAGGTAAAGCTACTGAGTCAAACTCTAGCCTTAAGCTAATAAATTCAGGAATAAAGTTTTTAATTGGAGGTGGTGTTTTAGGACCGCCTTCAGTAATTTTTTCAATAAATCCCGCTAACCATAAAATATATTCATTTTCATGATCATGATGTGGAACTAAACTCACATCAATTTTTACCTTACATTCATGTATGGGTTTAGTAAATACTTCATTGAAATCAATATAGTTGTACTTAAGTTTAAATACTGTTCCAACTATTTCTTTACGAATAAAAGTCATCAGAATATTAAGATTTTCGATAGTATCATCTGAAAAGAGCTCATTTTCTTTGACTTTCCTATATACACTTTCTGCAATTATCAGATATTGAGGCATTAAGAAGGTATCCTGTTATTAACTGCTATTGGGATTTTTCTTAAAGTAAGTATGCTTTAAGCCATGTAACTTAATGTAATCTTAAGAAACAACAAGTAACTATTGTGTAATTAATATTAATATATATTTCTAATTAATTTTCTTTTTTTTCAAAATTTTATAAATTTTAAATTATGTTATTAAAAATCAAATACATAAAAATATTATTTATAATTTCATCTTGACCCTAATAAGTGATATGAGTTTAAAGAAATAGTACTTTTTTTATAGTTTTTTCATCTTAAATAAGATCAATTCATGAAAAACATTTAAAGTAAAAGTAAGTGAATAAAGTGATGAACTCAGCCCTAGATCTAGACCAGCAAAAAGATAAGAATTTAAAGATTAAAAACCCGCTACCGAGTTTTTAATCTTTCGCAAAACAGACAATTTTTAAAATTCGACTTGTACCGTTACGGTGTCTTGATAAGTTCCCGCAGGGACAGTATCTGCATTTTCATCAATGATTTTAGTCGTAAAAACATAGTTCTGCTGAGTAACCGAGTCATGCACACCCGGATTAATTGTCGCATTTAAACTCGACCAACGTTCACTACCACTTCCCCATCGATCATTGGATGAGTTTTTAAAAATATCATATTTTAAAAATGAGTTACCCGTTTGCGACTTCATAGCCCTTTGGTTGCCATTCTGCGGAGACAATCCATCATTCAGGCTAACGTAATAGGGTGTATTTAAAGAACATCGAATTCCCATAGAAGACTGTACAGGTTCAAGCTTTGATGCAAATGCTGCTGTACCAAAGTTAACATCTTGAGTTAAAATTCGGCAGTCTGGGAGAACTGTAATCGATAAAGAACCGAGAGAATCTACGCCACTTCCCCAATTAAAACCAATACCTAATACACCCCGTGTAAATCCTGGGCTTTCAAAGAAAAGTCCAATCCCCGCAACAGCAATTGCCGGCACTGAATAAAACCATTTAACTTTTAAAGGGGTATCGGCTTGATACACTCCCGGAGATACACTTTGTCCAGCAGGCAGGCGAATATAAAAAGGTAAGTTTCCATCTGGCCCGCTAAAAAGGTTAACCAGCGTAAAGCTACTCATGTCTTTTTCTTGACCTAAACTAATGACTGCATTACTACTGTCTAAAATAATAGCATTGAGCTTTTCTCCAGTTTGAGCATTGGTAAATGAATTCGACATTTGCTCAACTCGATATTTTAGGTAAGTCATGTTTGCTAGAGCCAAGCTAAAACCAGTACAGGACAAACCCGAATTAAATTGAGACGAGTTTTCACCATTTTCCATCAAATAAATTGAAGGAACCGAAATGGATGACGTACCCGAAGCACTTACACTACATGAAGCATGTGCTAAATTTCCGGCTGCCATTAAGCCAGAAAATACAAATAAATGACTAACTAGCTTTTTGATTTTAATTTTCATGGTAAAGATACCTCATGGCAAGTAACAGGCTTAACCACCACAATCTGCTGCTTGGCTTGCTCTACATCTACAGAAAAATCTGCTTTACAGATTGACTGATCTGAATGCTGCACAGTAATGGTGTTATTGGCCTTTAAATTTTCTAGATAAACAATGCCATCCATGCCTACATAAGAAGATTCTTGATCTGCTCTATGAACTACAGAACCTACAGAAATTGGTTTACCATTTTCTTGGGTGAGATAAACGTTTGCAGCAATAGACTGGTGAACTGGGAACTTAATAACAACACCAGAACCGCGTTTCGCAGAAATACGTTGTTCAACTTGAGTAATTGTAAAGTTTGAAGGTAAATCAATAGGGTCAACACTATATTTACCCGAATAGTAAGGTGGTACAGAAGGTACAAAAATATGGCCCTTTTTATTACTACGGCCAATTAAACTGTTTTCATATTTTACTAAAACATCAGGTACTTGGTTTGTATCAACTAATGCAAAAGACTCACCTAAACGATTTGAAGCAAACAACTCACCTGACATATATACCAAAGAGCCAGATAGACCAAACCAATAGTTATAATCATGATTTCCAGATAATCCGAAATCAGTATTAATATAATTATTACGATAATTTACGCGTGCCTGATTTAAATCTTCACTATTTTCATTAAAGCGTCGAGTTAAATCAACTCCAAAACCACCTTCGGACGGTACAGAGTGATTAAAGTTAATATAACCATAGTCGCCATGATCATTAAATGAGTAACCAGTATTTATAGTAGACCTGCGTTGGAATAAAGGCACAGAAAGCTGAAATGCAGCACTCCATTCTTTATCAATGAAGTCACGGTTTGCACTTAATGAAACAGTTACCCCACTCATATAAGCGGGTAAAATTGGTGCCCATGATAAATTTAACAATCTGTTTTTAAAGTCATTAGCTTCAGTATTAATATAACCCACCCCAAATGTACCCGAGTTTTTGGTTGCAAAATAAGTATTGGCTGTGAGGCTTTTATTACTATTTACTGAAATTAAATTACTGTATTGCATTCTTGAAAGATCAGTATATTCATCATCGCGCTGATTATGATTAATGCTAAAACCAAATCGATTACGGTTATAACTATAGCCAATCGTATATTGCTTTCCATCAATATCTTTAACTTGGTCTTGAGCTATAGATTTATCGGCTCTACTTTGCGTAAAAGAAGCACTTAATACACCCAAATTAGCTAACTTCAAAACAGAACCAGCACCCAACAATTGCAAGTCTGAAGAAAGCTCGGTACGCCCTTCTACTGTAAACCAGTCATTTACCCCATAACGGGCATCGGCAGCACTTGCAAACTTTCCATAAGAAAAATTCTTAAGCCCATAATCTTCCCTAATTTTTCCTAAAGATAATGAATAATCAAATAGACCTGGCTTTAATAAAGTATTTGAAATATAAAATGGTACAGATGTCGTTACTTGACGACCAACCGCATCAGTTGTAACTACAACTGCTTCACCCTTACCATTAATAAAGGGAACATTATTTAAAATAAATGGACCCGACTGCACATCTGTTGAGCTTGCTTTTTGTCCATTAATAATTAAATCAACAGTGCTTGGTAAAGCAGCTTGCCCAACAAATTGTGGTAATGGGTAAGTAATTAAATCGGGTCGAGTTGAGTAGTTACGCTGAACTTGCAAACCACCCAGTCTTACAGAGCTCCCCCAAGACGTTTTGTTGCTAGTAATAATGTCACCAAGTAAAAAAGAGGTTGCATTCTTTTGACTGTCAAATTGCCAAGATGTGTCATAACGTCGATAACCATCATTATTGAAAGACTCTAAGTTGCCTTCATTTTTATACTGATTCTTTACATAAACTCCAGAGTTCTTAATTACACCTAAAGGTGAGAAAAAACGCTGCTCAGTAAATAAACTACTTGTTGAGCCACCGTGGTAAGGTCTGTAAGTATAAAAATCATAGTTATTCAGCAGGCCAATTCCTGATTGAGCTATTTCTGGCTTATACCATGAGTCTTTACCCAAAATCTGTGTTGGCATCCAAGCGGGTGGAATATTTAGCTGAAAATATTGATTTGACGAATTATATTCATAACTCACTTCTTTCAAATGATCTAAAGAAATCCAGTCTGTAGCTTTTCCACTGAATCCTAAAGTTAAAATATCTTGATCTGTTAATACTGTTTCACTATTTGAAGACAGCATTTCTTCTGGAATGCTAATTTCCAACTCATCAACCAGTTTCATTTTTTGTATGAAATATTCGTCATTTTTAACAATGATTGGAACCACTTGCTGAATAGAGTATTTATTCACAACCAAGTCTAAATACAATTTAAACAATTGATTGATATCACTAATATCTTTTGGTGGTGGTGGTAACTCTTCAGCAAACACCATATTAGGAACACTCAAACCACTACCAGCTAATAAAACCAACAAAATACTTTTGCACAAGGTATTATGCTGAAGGATCATGATGGATCCTCCATTTTTGCGATTTCAATTAACTCTTGTTTTACACCTGAGCTATCAACACCATATAGGGTAGAACTTTTTAATAATTCATTGGCAGTAGACTTATCAATTGCAAATTTTACAGTGCTATTCGACAGGACATAGCCAAAAGCTGCCTTGCCTAAAGCAATATTATTTGCTGTCTTTGATGTTTTAACTGCCGAAAGTCGGGCAAATTTCTGCCCACTATTTTTAAGATATAATTCTGCTTGCCCCTGTTCATTATTACGAACTGACCACTGTAAAATTGGTTTTGCTAAAGCATTTTTTGCATTAATTTTTTGGCTTTCTTGTGTCAATCCGCTACCAAGGCCTTTTCCATAGGCAAATAGTGGAATTGAATAACGCATTTGGAAATTTACTTTAGATGTATCAGGTTCATTTCCATCAGAAAGGCGGATAGGTAACTCATCTACAATCAAACGATATGATTGTTCTTTTCCATCTGGCAAATTAATACTTTTTGATAGGCGCAACATGTGCTTCTCACCTGCTTTTACTTTTGCTACAGGTGGACTTGGTATAATCTCTGATTGCTCACTGTAGTTATCCTTTGACCCATCTTGATTCCATTTAAAAACTCGAATCTGTACCATGGCATCAGACTTACCAGTGTTTTGTAGCCAGACTGCAGTCGCTTTTTCATTTGCTTCAATTTTGGGATAAATTGGCCAAATTAAAAAAGTCGCTTGTGCCATTACCGGGGTAACAAGTGATAATGTACTTGCAAATAAAAAAGATTTTAAAATGCCATTTTTAATAAATGCTGAATTTTTCATACAAATCACCAAGTAATCATTATTGAAACAATATCTTTATAAATTCCGGATGCTCTGGATTCATTATTATTTTCCAGATCAACAACACCATATATTCCGAAATTAACCAAATTATTTGCTACACTTGTAGTAGGAAGAGAATAGGTATTTCCCACTAAATATTCTGTAGTTAAACCACTAGAGTTATATAATTTGTAAGAAATATAATCAGAAGATGTGCTATTTTTCATACGTCTAGTATTATTTTCTAGATTCTCACCGCCATCTAATGAAACATTAACTGGCAAATCCTCAGTGCAGCGAATATTCCAAGTAGAATTTGTATTAATAATATTTGAAATAATCGTGTCATTAGATAAAGCTGAGTGTTGACCAAAATCTATATTTTGCTCAATATTATCTATCGAACAACCATTTTCAATTGTTGCTTGCACTTTAAAACTAGATGAGCTTTGTGGAGTTACCGCATACAAAGACTGACTACAATAAACTAAAAAAAATCCAGTTAACCAATAATATTTCATACTTTAAAACTCAATAGTAATCGGCACTATATCTCTATATTCCCCTTTGGAAATACGACTACCATCATTTATGGCCTGACCAAAAATATCTATATTTTTTTTAATATTCACATCATTAAGAACAAATATTTCATTAGATTTAATAACTTGTTTATTTAAGCCATATAACAAGTTATAAGCTACAAAGTCTGTACCATTACTTAATGCATGATGATAATTTTGTGAAAATGAGGGTGGAACATTACTATCATTATTTCCTGCACCAAAAATAATTTTCACTGTAGAAATACCAGCACACTGAATTTGAAAACCAGCATTTCCATTATTTATTAAACTTGCATCCAATACACCACTAAAAGCAGAACTTACCTCACCAAAGTCGATATTACCAAAGTTTAAATTTTCAGTATTTCCCTCTATAACTTGATCATTTATAGAACAAGATGGTAATAATTCAATTTGTGTAATTAATTTAGCCCCAATTTCACCTGCATTAATCGAAGAAACAAAAAAACTGAAAGATATAAATGCAAAAGTACGACTGAGTATCATTCCCCCTCCTTTCAAAACAGGTTTACCCAATAATGAGTAAACCTGCTACTCAATTAATTATTTTTTATAAATTAGAAATTTACTGTCACTAATAGAGTATCGGTATAATCACCTTGTGTTTTTGCTGTACCTGTATTTGGAGCAATTGCACCGAAAACTGGCACAGCGGTAGCTTCACCACCTACAGCACTAAACTGTTGAGGCTGGTTAACAGCGTATAGATTTGTACGTGCTGCATCACGATAAACGTTATAGGCAACTAAATCAGCAGATGCCGTATTTTTTAAAGTACGGTCGGTACGTTCACCACCATCAATTGCAACTGTAAAATCAACAGGATCAGTACCATCACAAGTCACTGTAATATCACCACCGCTTGCAGCTGAAGCAACTTCAGCTGTCAAAACGTTACTCCAAGTACCAGAAGTTTTACCGAAGTCCAAAGTACCAAACTTGTTCATATTTCCTTCAGTTTGACTTCCACCCACAGTACAACCAGTTGAAACATTTAATTTAACGTCAACTTGACCAGTAACAGCTGCTTGAGTATTTACCGCATAACCAGCAACCATTAATGCTGCAAGAAGTGATTTCTGAATTTTTTTCATATACATACCCTAAATAAAATGCTTAAATTTGTAAAACAAAAAGAATCAACTCAATAAATAAAATATATAAGCTTTGTTTTATTACTAAAACAAATCAAATACTTACTATTATGTGATCCTTTTCACAATTTAATAAAAATTATTCAACCTGTATACATAAATTACAAAAGAACAATCTTTTTTATTCAAAATTCAGAGTAAAACAAGATTAATAAGATCTATTGATATACCCATTATTCTTTATTAAAAAACTATAAATTACTTTTTATCGATTCAAAAAAAACAACCAGAAATTAGAATTATCATTTAATTACATCACATTAAGTAAACAAAAAATTCAAATAAATTCACAATATAAAAATAGGTATATTGACCCATTATCAAAGCCTCAAAAAAGGATTAAATAAGTCATATGACCTATTTTATAATCCAATCAAAAAAATGCGACCTATAATTCAACTTATAGGTCAACCAACCTAAAAACACATTAATAAATTGTTAATATTTTATTTATTTTTTTATTAACTCATAGTTTAAAATGCCGCTTTACTTTTAATTTTAACTAAAGGTTGGATGATGATCAAAATTAATACTTTTGATAAAATAGAGAAAAAAAATTCTTTTACCACCATTAAAGGGCAAGCGAGAATAAAGCAAATCTTAACTAATGCCGAAATAATTTTTCTTACTAAAGGTTACTCAGGTTTTAGTATGAGAGGAGTAGCAACTCAATCCAACATAAACTTAAGCACGTTACAACACTACTTTAAAAACAAGGATATTTTATTAAAAGCCTTATTAAATAAGTTAATTACCGACTACAAAAACCGTATTGAATACTTAATAAATATAAATCTCACTGAGCTCCCCCTTAATCGTTTCATGAATATTATTACAAATATATTTCATGAAATAGAGAAACCCAAAATCACAAAAACCTTTAAAGAATTTTTTTCTATCTCTGATCATTTACCTTATGTACATGAAGCATTATCAACTATACAAAATTACAACTTCGGTCTTATCTATAAAATTATTCTACCAATACACAATGAGATATCATCTGAAGAATATAAAGAAAGGGCTATTATTATAATGACTCAATTAACTGGATATTTAGTTCAATATTCCAACAATAAAAATGAAGACCACAAAGATTTTATAAAAAATATTCTTTTAAAGAACATATCAAAATTAGTAAGTGAACCATAAGCTACACAACATAGGAGTACAATCCTCCTATGTTTTCAATTTTTTGTATCAGTAACTCAACAGATTACTTTCAAATTAAATGAATTAAGAAGCATGTTCCTAAGGATAAAGCAGATGTCATCAATATTTCTTGAAGAAAAAAATGAACCAAAAGATAATAAGCTAAAGCAAATTAATAATTTTTAAAGTCTTAGAGTAGTTTTAATGACAAATACGAGAGTCTTCAAATTTATAAACGTTGTGCTCGCTTTTTTATGGATTTATCAAGGACTGGTTCCTAAATTACTTTTTATTAACTCTGACGAAATCTTTGTATGGCAATGGGTCGGATTGACTTTAGAGAACGCAAAACTTGCAGGCCATGCGAGCGGTATAGCTGAAATTATTTTTGGTTTGCTCTTTCTCTTTTCTAGTCACAAATATATTCATTATTTAAGTATTTTAGGCTTACTCGGACTACTTGTTTTAATTGGTGTTTTAATTCCGTCTACGCTTATCTTGCCTTACAACCCTATCGTAATGAATATTTCGATGATAAGTTTATCAATTGTCTATCTACTCTTATTAAAAGAGCAAACTACTCATTTGCATAGAGTCGCTCAATAATATTCTAATTTTTATATAGAGATTTCAATGAGTTTATCCAAAAGCGAAGTTTGTTGTATAGTCATTACAGGAAGCACCAAAGGTATTGGCTTGGCACTCGCCGAAGCTTTTTTAAAACTAGAATGTTCAGTTGTGATCGCTGGACGAAACTTAGAACACTTAAATCATGCCCTCACCCACTTAGAAACTCATTTCAATAAAGAAAAATTTATGGGTCTATGCTGCGATGTGACTCAAATTTCCGATGTACAAACCCTTTGGGATGGTGCAATTGAGCATTTTGGACATGTAAATGTTTGGATTAATAATGCTGGAAGCTGTCACCCGACCAAAGACTTTGTTGACCTTCAACCTAACGAATTAAACGCGGCGGTTTCAACCAATATTTTAGGCACGATGCTGGGTTCGCAAGTCGCTTTAAAAGGCATGCTCAAACAAGGTTATGGCCAAATCTTTAACATGGAAGGTTGGGGAAGCAACGGTGAATGGAGTGCAGGAATGACACCCTATGCAACAACCAAACGAGCGGTAAGCTATTTTAGTAAAGCACTTTATAAAGAAACAAAATCGACTCCGATTTTAACTGGCACACTAAGCCCGGGCATGGTGGCAACCGATTTATTAGTTTCATCTTGGACCAATGGAAACATCCAAAACTGGAAAAAGATGAAACGGTTATTTTTCTTTGTGATTGATTCACCAGAAGTTGTTTGTGCGTATTTAGCAAAGCAAATTATGCAAAACAAAAAAGCCAACCGACGTATCGCTTGGATCACTCCATGGAAACTTTTTCTTAGATTTTTACAACCTTATTACTGGCGCAGAAACCCAGTTAAAGGCACGGCATTAGAGCACTTATAGTCAGATTTAGCGCTTTAAACTCTTCTCGCCATAAAATTGTTCAGTAGAAGTTCTTCTAAAAAGGCTTCTACTGAACTCGATGTTCGTCAAGACTCGCTATCTGCATTATCTTCTTTATTTAAAATCCGCCCTTCCTGTTTTGGTCGAATTAATGGTGCTGTTGGTCGTGGATGCGTATGTGTATATTGCATTCCTACTCCCGCATTGACATCATCTGCTGCGATTTCAGTTTCAAAACGCTCATTATCCAGATCTCGAATTTCCTCGCTAATTCTTATTACCTCGTCTTCATCTACGCCAAGTTCTTGTAAAATCACTTCGCCAAATTTAATCGCAGATTCAAACGTTTCACGGATCATAAAGTCTACTTTTTGTTTGACTAAATGCAGTGAGTGCTCACGGTCATACGAACGGACTAATAATTTCGCTAAAGGAAATTCGTGAGTCACGAGTTCCACAATTCTATTTGTGGTTTCTTTACTGTCGACACAAACCACAATCGCTTGTGCTGTTGCAGCACCAGAAGCATGTAAAATATCTAGGCGACAACCATCGCCATAATAAATTTTAAAACCAAATTTTTCTGCGTTTTGAATCATGTCAGTATTATTATCAATAATGGTGACATCCACACCTCTTGCTAACAATAATTGACTGGTGACCTGTCCAAAGCGTCCGAATCCAATCATTAAAACACTACCGCTTAAGCCCTCAGCAATATTGACGTTTTCTAATGAAACATCCGCTTTAGTTTGAGTGAAACGTTTAAAAAGAATACCGACAATTGGGGTCAACACCATTGAAAGTACCACAATGGCGGTTAAGTTAGATTTAACCGTACTATCAATAACTTGTGCACTTAGCGCGGCAGAGAAAAGTACAAAAGCAAACTCTCCACCCTGAGCCATAAGTAAGGCACGATCCAACGCTTCTGTATGAGGGCTTTTCGTTACTCGGGCGACAATATAAATCATGAGCGCTTTGGCAAACATCAGGGCAATTACACCGCTCACAATCAGTTGCCAGTTTTGAGCAACTACTGATAAATCCAATGACATGCCGACCCCAAGGAAAAACAGGCCTAACAAGATTCCCCGGAATGGCTCAATATCAGCTTCAATTTGATGTCTAAAGGTCGACTCAGATAAAAGTACACCCGCCAAGAAAGCACCCATCGCCATGGACAACCCGCTCACTTGCATGAGTAACGCTGCACCCAACACCACCAATAATGCGGCGGCAGTCATGACTTCTCGCGCTTTAGCAGCAGCCAAGAGTCTAAATAATGGATTAAGCAACCAATACCCTGCCGCAATAAGACCTGCAATTGAGATTAAACCAATTCCTATATTTTCCAAACGTACCGATGTGCTTTCGACCACATGATTTGGTGCCATAAAAGCGACAATAGCCAGCAAAGGTACAATCAATAAATCTTCAAAAAGTAAGATGGCTACAATTTTTTGCCCACGAGGTTGAGTTAAATCACCCCGATCACCCAACAACTGCATCACAATCGCAGTCGAGGTTAATACAAACCCTGCCGCACCAATAAAAGCAACTTGCCACGTAAAGCCAAATAATAGCCCAACGCCAGTTAAAGCCAGCGCACAAATAATGATCTGTAGTGTGCCAAGACCAAAAATTTCGCGTCTAAGACTCCACAAATGTGAGGGCTGCATTTCCAAGCCAATCACAAATAGGTACATCACAATTCCCAACTCGGCAATATGTAAAATCGCGGCAGAATCTTGAAAAAAGGCAAAACCGAATGGGCCAATAATCAGACCCGCAATTAAATAACCTAATACTGAACCTAAGCCAATACGTTTAAAAATAGGGACTGCAATGACAGCCGCTGCCAATAAAACTACGGGGGCAACCAAGCTAATTGAATGTGCTTCTGAGCTCATACATTTCTCATTTTATTTATCTGCAATTTATTCTATGTGAAACTAGGTTTAAGGGCGATTACTAGTTTTGAGAAAAGCACCTATAAAAAAAGCCCTGACGGGCTTTTTTTGATTAAACAACAAATTTCAACATGAGCTGAATCACTGTTGCATTAATTAAATCGACAAAGAATGCACCACAAAGCGGAACAATTAAAAATGCCTTATGCGATGGACCATACATGTTGGTAATCGCTTGCATATTTGCTACTGCTGTTGGTGTTGCACCCATACCAAAACCACAATGCCCTGCTGACAACACTGCTGCATCATAGTTTTTGCCCATTACACGGAAGGTCACAAATGCTGCATATAACGCCATCGTAATCGTTTGAGCACCTAAAATTACAACTAACGGGCCAGCTAAGTCGGCAAGTTGCCAAAGCTTTAATGAAAGCAATGCCATTGCTAAATAAAGCGACAAAGATGCATTACCAAATACATCAATCGCACGGTCAAAAATATCAATTTTCAACACGCTTTCTAAAATATTTCTTAAGATTACACCGCCGCCGAGTGCCCAAACGAAGGTTGGTAACTCAAACCAAGTTCCCTTACTAAAGCCTGTCATAAATTCAGCAAACGCCAAACATGCTGCAAACATACCTAGTGTAGTAATTGCATTATCGGCAGTAATTAAACGAACTTGATGCGGATTTTCAAATGGTGCAAGGTCATCTGAGTTTTGTTCAAGATGCGTATCACGATTTTGAATTTCAGCGTTGGTTTTCGGTTGTGCAAGGCTATAACGATTGATAAGCAATTTCGCTAATGGGCCACCGATTACACCACCAATAATCAAACCAAAAGTCGCACTCGCCATTCCTAAAGCTAAAGCACCTTGAATACCATGCTGTGTTTCTAAAATTTCACCCCAAGCTCCGGCTGTACCATGACCACCCGTTAAAGTAATTGAACCCGCAATTAAGCCAATGAGTGGGTCAAGACCAAGCAAAGTCGCAAGACTCATGCCGACCGCATTTTGCACAACAATGAAGGATGCCACACAGACCAAGAAGATAACCAAAGCCATACCGCCTTCTTTAAGCTTCATGAAATTGGCACTTAAACCAATAGAAGCAAAGAATATGAGCATAAAGCTGGTTTGTAATTCGCTACTAAAAACAATGCTATATCCCCATATTGTATGGACAAGTAGCGAGACCACCGCGGCCACCAAACCACCTGCTACAGGTTCTGGAATATTGTAGCGTTTTAAAAAATCAATTCGATTAACAAGAAAGCGGCCCAACAATAAAACAATAACCGCGGAAATTAGTGTATAAAAACCATTAAAAACAAATTCCATATATACTACTTTCTAATTACATTCCTAAAGGATTGTAAAATAATTATATTTTATTTTTTAATATGTAAAAAAAACACAAATAAACTTTACAAAACTACCCTACCAATAGATTTTTACTATTCTTAAAAAAAGCTTAAATTTTTAAACATTCTATACAAAAATTTTAGATAAAAATAATTTTACTATTAATTTCAAATTCTTAAATAAAATCATTCTTAAATATAAATAATTAACATTTGATCCCTTAAGCAGAAAATACTGTCTTTTAGGTCACTGAACTCAGCTTCTATTCCATTTAATATCCCTGAAAAGACCAGCTCCTTATCGCTCTGGGCAACATCTTTATAGGTTTTATATTCAATGAGTTTATTGCTTAAAGTTCGTCAGAACGTTCCACAGCTACAGTCTATTAAAAAATCTCTTCAGACACGTGCTGGTCAAAAAATACCTCACATGCTGATCAATGCATCAGATCTCTTTTTCCGAGGTCCTCAAATTGCTTTGTCAGGAAAAACACCTTTTGACGTGATCTATAAGCATGAAATTATTAGCTTACGCCATTATAGAAACGAGGCCGATACATCTACACCTAAACACCGTGTACCGCTAGTGATTGTTCCGCCATTAGCAGTGAACATGCTCATTTATGATTTGTTTCCTACTCGCAGTTTTGTACGCTTCTTTTTGGCACAAGGTTTTGATGTCTATTTAATCGACTGGGGTGTGCCAACCCGCCACCAAGCAAAATACAATTTCGGCACCTACATTAAAGTCTTTATGCCTCAAATGCTAAAGCAGGTTCGCGAGCATAGTGATCAGCAACAGCTTTCTTTACATGGCTGGAGCTTAGGCGGCGCACTTTCACTCTGCTATACCGCATTATTTAAAGATAAAGATATTAAGAATCTAATTATTCTCGCTTCCCCTATCGATACCCATAAAGCAGGTTATATGGGGAAACTCTACGGCAGCCTGACTAAACCTGCCGAATGGGTTCGTAAACATACGCCATTTCGCATTCGTCACCATGTGCCAAGTGAAGCATTTCATATTCATGGCTGGCAAAACACGCTAGGTTTTAAATTAACGGACCCGATTGGAAATTTAAAAACGTATTGGGAGCTTTTTAAGAATCTCGATAACCGAGAGTTTATTGTCGACCATGCAACCTCAAGTTCATTTATCGATAATATGCTGGCCTATCCGGGCGGTGTCATGCGTGACATTATTCTTCGCTTCTGGATTGATAATGAACTATCCAATGGCGTAATTAAATTCGGTGAACTTACAGCCTATCTAAAAGATATTGAATGTTCAGTACTCGCAGTGGGTGGCAGCACAGATATTATTGTAACGGCTGATGCTGTTAAGCCACTCATGGATTTAATTAGCAGCCAAGACAAAACCTTTAAAGTCGTTCCAGGTGGTCATATGGGTGTGGTTTCTGGAAGCCAAGCCCCTACTGCGGTTTGGCCAGAAATGAGTAATTGGTTAGCTATCCGTTCAGATTAAAAGGAATCTGTGCTTTATACCAACATAGATTGTTGAGCGGAGATACCTGCTATTGCACCTTGCGATGTTGCCATGGTGACTGAAGCCATGGCAGGATTAGCAAGATCACCGGCAGCATAGATACCAGGCATAGAGGTTTCGCGACGTTCGTCAACCTTAAGAACAATACCAAAAGGTGTATCGACTGTAGCAAGGCCTAGTGATTCATGTAACCGTGCGGACGGTTTGGTACTCGGATGAGCGAACAAGATATCAACCGTAACCTTATGATCATTATTAAGGTATACCGTTGCTGTTCGCCCGTCACTACGGGCAATCTGAACGATCCGACCGTCGACGACATTTACATTGCGACGTGCGAGATCGGCACGAATATCAGGTGAGATATCATGACCATCTGTGAAGACTGATAATACACTCGTCCAGTCATGATACAGACGTACATAATTGTGGGACTTTGGACCAGACCAAATCAGTCCCCAATGCTGTTCAGCGACTTCAAAGCCATCACAATATGGGCAAGGCACAATAGACGCTCCCCAATTTTCTGCAAAACCAGAAACATCAGGCATTTGGTCAACAACACCATAACTTAAGATTAGACGGCGTGCGCCCAAGCTTTTGCCATCGCTAGTATGGACAGAGAAATTATCGATAGAGCCAGAAATGCTGTCGGCCTGAGCCTTGACTAACTTAATAGTTGGATAACGCTCTAACTGCTGACGTGCCTCAGCTAAGATTTCTAGTGGTGGCTTATGATCATGGCCAAGAAGACCATGTGAATGGCCAGCGAAGCGGTTACGCGGCAGACCCGTGTCAAGAACGGTGACCTTTCGACGAGCACGACCAAGTTGCAAAGCGGCGGCAAGACCAGCAAAGCTACCGCCTATAATAATGACGTCATCCATAGTGATAGGCTCCAATGTAAATCAAATAATTAGCTAATGAAAACTCTTGGGAATTGCAGAAAAAGTCACCCATCACTGTGTTGTCCACTGGACGATACTGCATTGGCTATTGCAGGACGAACCACACTTGCAGGATATAATGAGTTAATACCTAGCGTATGGTTTGCACATTTTGGATACTTAATGGTATCCTAATTCATTATTTAAGATACTGTCAAGGACTGTAATTATTGTGAGCGAAGAAAAAAGAAGTCAGCGCGGTCGGCCAGTAAATCAAGCATTAGCCCAAACAATAGTCGATGCTGCGTATGAACTTTTTGTCGAATTGGGTTTTCAAGCAGCAACATTGGACAAAGTCGCCCAAAAAGCAAAGATATCGAAGCTTAGTATCTATCGGCACTTTGAGAACAAGGAAGCCCTTTTCAGCGCAGCAATATTGGCCCGATGCCAACAGTTTGCACCACAAACTCTTTTTGAAGGAATCGAAGGTTCGGCCGAAGAGCAGCTCATGGCGGCGGGATCATCTCTACTGCGTACATTGTTAAGCTCAGATGTTCGCAGTGTCGAGGCTATGATCGTAGCCGATAAGACAAATCAAAAATCATTAAGCAAACTCCATTACGAAGCTGGCCCTACCCATGTCATCGCCCAAATCGAGGCCATGCTGTGTCAATTACATACAAAAGCGCTTCTGAACGTGCCTAATCCTCATCAATCTGCACGAATGTTTGCCGCGCTTTTCAAAGGATGTGATCTTTTGATGATTGCACGCTTCGATGAGACTAAAGCAAACGACGATAATGAAATCGAATCCTATAGTAAATCAGCCGTCGCTATGTTTATAGCAGCGCACGGTGGTAATGACCATGCTGCTGGATAAGCTTAGTTACTGGCTAGACAGCTTAGCCTGAAATTGTTAGTAGTTAGTTAAAAGCTCAAATGAATTGTTTTAAATATTAATAAAAAACAGCCTAGTAACATCTAGGCTGCTTTCTTTCAAACTCACATATTGAATAAATTAAGATTTTTTCTCTGCCGAAGAAGCAAGTAAACTCGCAGCATAATTCATTACTAAAAAAACTAAATTATTAGCTTTTTCCTCGGATTCAGCTAAACGGCCTTCTAATAAAAGATGAGAAAGACCATGTACAAGACTAAAACTTAACATTGCTAATAACTCAGCTTGCGCATCATTATCACCGACATTCAAGATAGAAGCAGTCAATGTATGTAGCTGATTGTATGTGCTATCTACTGCCTCTTTTAATTCAAGTGCTTCATTTTTTTGTAAGTCAGGATTAAACATTAAGGCAAAGAGATTTCGATTATTTTTTGCAAAGTTAATATAGGCTAAACCAAAAAGTTTAAAAGCTTCGTATTGAGAACTCCCCCCCTGTAATGCTTGACTTTGTTCCTCTTGCAAACGCTGAAACCCTTTGGCTGCCAGTCCTGCTAAAAAACTATCTTTGCTTTCAAAATGCCGATATACCGCATTAGCGCTTACACCAATTTGTCTCGCCATTTCCCTAAAACTAAGGCTTTCAGCATCATTATTTTCTAAATGAACTAATCCTGCATTTAATAATTCTTCCCGTACATTTCCATGATGATAATTTGATTTTTGACTTAAATTTTCTGATTGCTTTAAAGACATGTTGACACCGAACACATAACGCGATCATAATGTGTGCACTGAACACATTGTGACTGTATTGTTTTTTAATTCTCACAAGAGACCAAATCATAATTCTCGTTCAGTAAAGCTGCTTATAAATATCCATATTGCCTAGTGAAGAATTTCAAGAAAAACACTAAGTACATGAAAAATAGTATTTAACCAATGAGAAATATTATTTTCTTATCGGCTAAGTAATCTTTAAGCAAAGGAACTGACATGAACAACCTTAGAAGTATAAGACAGGCTTTTTTATTTACAATACCATTAATGTTGGTCAGTCCATTTGTAAAAGCCGAACTCAACCTTTTAGATGATAAGAGTTTAGCTAGCGTAAGTGGTCAAGCAATATTTAATCTAACCAATATTGCAGCTAATGAAAATGGTAATCCAAATACAGATGTAGGTTTCTATCGTCTCGGAATGGAAGCACAAGTAGACTTAAATGCAAATATTAAACGTTTACAGTTAGGTTGCGGTGGAGTTAAAGGAGTGGGTTGTGACATTGATATTGAGAATATTAGTTTAGCAGGTGTCCTCCCCGTAAATGGTAGCTATGCAGGATCAGATGCCGTTATTACTAATCCTTTTATCGAGTTTGCTATAAAATCGCCGGACAAGGCTTCTACTCGAGAAATTGTTGGCTTTCGCCTTGGGGCATTAGGCATATTAGGCAAACTTGGATTGGGATCAAATACAGATTTAACAACATTAGCTGATGACACAGGAGGAATTAACTCTTTATCTGGGGATTTGAATTTAACGCTTACTAATACTGTTCTGAAGAATGTAGTGATTGAAAATGGATTAATCTCTACAGAAGCACATATTAATGATTATAACAAACAGCTTATTCTTAACCGCGCTACATCTGCAACTCTGGATAACGTAGTAGCTAAAACTGGTCCACTAAAACTATTAGGTATCTTAGATCTACCTGTAGGTTTAACTCTAAGTAATGCCACCTTAAAAGATTATCCTCTATCTGGTTTCCATGAAATTTTACTCGCCCAGGATGCAGCTGGAACAATTCCTACTAGTGACACATCACTGTCCTTACAAAAGCAAGCTATCCAGTGGCAAAAAATAAGTTCTGGTAGCTTCGAAAATACTGTAGCTGCACAACCTGGATGGTGGCTTTCCTTACCGAAAGTTTTACTTACTGATATCGAAACGCAACAGAGGATTGATGTAGGACTTGGGGAAGCACTCGGAGGATTAGTTGGTCGAGAGGTAATTATTAATCCTCTTGACTCAGGACAGATAGGCATTCAAAACTGCTACGGGAACTTAAAGTTTTGCTAAGTAAAAATCTTATACAAGCTTTATATGACGCTTAAATTAAAAAAACTCATCGTTTTTATATCATTATTAGCAGGGCTGAATACAACCCAAGCTACCACAGTCTATAGGTCAATAAATATGTGCTCAGCTTCTGTTAAAAATATACCTGACAATATTCACAACCCTGTCTCTAAGCTTAAAGTGGGCTCAATAAAGTCAGATACGACGTCAAATATCGCTTTTATTATTGCTTCAGCAATTGCTACAAAACACAATCAACAAATAGATGTAGACCATATTGCCATTTACTTACAAACAATTAAAAGCTCAAAAGATTTTTATTATTCATTACTTGATATCAAGAAAACTTTTGAGAATTTCAATATATCAGTTGAGGCAAAAAAAAATGCATCGCCCTTTGATCTTTTAAATTTAAGTAATGAGATACTGATTGGTATTGATCATCAAAACCAGCTCTTTGCACTAGTTGGCTCGTCGCAAGAATATGTATATTTAATTTATGGAATCATGAACCGAAAAGCGCTGATCTGTCCTCTTAAAAAATCTTTATTTATTCAAAATTTCACTACTAATAAGTTTTTAATTCTTAAATAAGTAAGATTATGGATAAATAAACTATTTTTTAAACTCTTCATTAAAATATGCAAAAGGCCTAAATCATAAAACTTAAGCCTTTTTTATTTTTTGATAAGTGTTATAACACTAACTTAAGATAAAAACTCTTTAATCGTTTCTTGCATAGTTGTAGTGGCACGACCAATTAACTGGTGGAGGTCTTTGCTATCACTATATAAAGCATCTTTAGATACGCCTTCATCTGAGTTCGCTAATATACTCGCAAAACCTTCTGGTAGACCTACTTGTACCAAAAGCGCCTTATATTCCTCTTCCGATAAATCTTGATAAATTACTTCTTTTTTACTGATTTCACTTGTCCATCTTGCTACATCATCAAGGGTATAACTCGTATCACCTGCAAGTTCATATACTTTATTCTCATGCCCTTCTTGAGTTAATACCACGGCGGCGGCAGTCGCATAATCTAAGCGTGAAGCAGAAGCAATTTTACCGTGATGCGTTGCCCCAAAAATCTTGCCCTGTTCAACTGCTTGAGCAAGCCCCATTGCATAGTTTTCGCTGTACCAATTATTACGTAATAAGGTATGTGCAATATCCGATGCTTTTAAATATTGTTCAGTCTCAACATGTTCTTGTGCTAATAGAAGCGGTGATGTATCTGCTTTTAATAAACTTGTGTAAACAATAAATTTTACGTTTGCAAGTTTTGCTGCATTAATCACATTTTGGTGTTGTACTGTTCGTTGACCAATTTCACTCGATGAAATTAATAAAAGCTTATCGACACCTGCCAATTGAACCGAAAGTTTATCTGCATCATGTCCATAATCAAAAACACGAACTTCGATTCCTTTTGAACTTAATTCTGATGCTTTTTCAGGGCTGCGGACTAATGCAACAATATTTTTTGCCTCAGTTCGTTCAAGTAATTGCGAAATAACGAGTTGGCCAAGCTGACCTGATGCACCAGTAACTGCAATACGCATGATGTTCTCCATCTGATGTAGTTGATATCTTTTGATCATCGTAGTACCTTAACTTACTAAAAGTAAGTACTTACCTAAAAGTAAGTTTAAAACTAAATGTAATGTTTTGTAACAAAGGTAGTAAGCGATGAAAGGTTATGTTTTTGCAGCAGATTGTCCCTCTCGAAAAATTTTGTTGAATCTCACTAGCCGCTGGAGTGTGTTGATTTTAGTTGCACTTCGAGATCAACGTCTGCGTTTTAATGAGTTAAAGAAAATAATTGATGGCATTAGTGAAAAGATGTTGGCACAAACCTTAAAAACGCTTGAAAACGATGGTTTTATCGTACGTCAAGATTATGCAGAAATACCGCCTCGTGTAGATTATCAATTAACAGATTTTGGGCGAGAAGCTTCTGAACGACTCTTTGATTTAACCACTTGGCTTGAAAACAATTTATCTGAATTATTAGAAAGCCAGCCTAGTACAAACATAGTTCAAAACTGACTCTAAAATAAAAAGATTATTATATATTTAGGTTTTAGACTTGCTTACTTCGCCAATTTTTTCACTATTTTTTAATAATTAGGTTAGGTTATTTTATGAAGGGATCTAAATAAAACAATTATTTAGACCCTTTAAGATAACTCAAAGATTACTTCAAACCAAAAGTCTTTCTAATATTTTTATCAACTGGACCACTCGGCATAAATCGACGCAATTTATTCAATAAAGATGCTTGCCCAGAAGGTGTACGGCGCATTTGCCAATCACTGAGTGCCGCGGTAACAATGGTATCAGCAACGCCATCGGGCTGAGGTGCATGATCAATCTGTTTCAATACTGCACGAGTAGCAAGATCACGCTCATTATCATATTCAGGAATTTTTGAACTTACTATAGGAGCATTCTTATCCAAATTAGTTTTAGTAAATGAAGGCTGAATAATGGATACACGAATGCCAAATTGGCGAAGTTCATGATCTAAAGACTCAGACAACCCTTCAACCGCATGTTTAGTAGCCGAATATAACCCCATATACGGTGAAGGTAAGAAACCCAATACTGAACTAACATTTATAATTTTTCCATAATGCTGTATTCGCATATAAGGTAATACCGCTTGTGTAGTACGAAGAATGCTAAATACATTGGTGTTAAATAAAAATTCTGCTTCTTTTATGGAGGTCTCCTCTACTGCACCAATTAAGCTTGCTCCAGCATTATTAACCAAAATATCAATATGCCCAGCTTTATCAATAATAGAATGAATCCCGAGCTGGACAGAGTCTTCATCTGAAACATCCATCTCAACAAGCTCAACCCCTTCTATAGGTTGTGCTTTGACTTTATTTCTGACTGTACCGAAAACTTTATGGCCAAGTTTAGCAAATTTTTCTGCCGTAACTTGCCCAATGCCAGATGAAACACCTGTAATTACAACCACTTTTGAGTTTGACATATGAACTCCAATAACTTTTTAATTTTGAAAATTTGATCATTAAACCGCTGGTTTAGCCCCGATCTTGAACCAGATCGAATACATTGCTGGCAGGAAAACCAAAGTCAAAATGGTTCCTGCAAGCGTTCCGCCAATAAGTGTGTAAGCAAGCGTTCCCCAAAACACTGAGTGAGTCAGAGGAATGAAAGCTAAAATAGCTGCTAAAGCTGTCAAAATTACAGGTCTGGCACGTTGTACTGTGGCCTCAACCACTGCATTCAACGGATCAAGCCCAGCTTCTTTGTTTTGCTGAATCTGTCCAATTAAGATGAGCGTGTTACGCATCAAAATTCCAGACAATGCAATCAACCCGACTAATGCATTAATACCAAAGGGCTGCTGAAATAACAGAAGCGTTGGTACCACACCTATTAATCCTAACGGGCTAGTTAAAAACACCATAATCATTGCAGCGATAGACCTCACTTGAAGAATGATAATGAGTAGAGTCATGGCCAACATGATCGGGAAAATAGGAAGCATCGCTTTAGTGGCCTTACCCGACTCTTCGATCGAGCCTGCTTCAATAATGCGATAACCTTTTGGTAAATCTTTAATGACTGGTTGAAGCTGTTTGGTAATTGCTGTAGATACATCTGGCGGTTGTAATCCTTCAGCAATATCCCCACGAACGGTCATTGTTGGTACCCGATCTCGACGGCGGATGACGGGTTCTTCCATCCGTACTTCAATTTTTCCAATTTGTGCTAAAGGAATACGCTGTCCATTTGCTCCCGTGAGTGTGAAATCACCAATTTTTGCAGGGTCTAGTCTTATATCACCTGCTGAACGAGCAACAACTTGCACTGTACGAATATCTTCACGTACAGATGTAATTGGAATACCCGTTAACAAAAACTGTAATTGCTGTGCAACTGAACTTGATGTAAGACCAACTGCTTGTAGACGGTCTTGTTCCAATGTGAAATGTAGAGCTGGCACACGAGTTCCCCAGTCCGTATTTACAGTTCGCATCATTGGGCTAGCATTCATAACTTGCTGAACCTGAGCTGCAATCGCACGTAATTTTTCTGGATCTGGGCCTGAAACTCGGTAAGCCACTGGATATGGCGAATAGGGTCCAAACACAAGTTGTGTTACACGTAGCTGCGCCTCAGTCGCAAGACCATTTGAAATAGCTTGTCTTAAGCGGTGTTTTAACGCTTCACGTTCTTCTTGATTGTCAGTTCGTATCACAATCTTGGCAAAGGCTGGATCTGGTAACTCAGGCCCCATCGAAAAATAAAAACGAGGTGCACCTTGACCAATATACGATGTCACAATCTTTGCTTCATGTTGCTTAGATAACCAAGCTTCAACTTTTGCTGTCGCGGCACTTGTTTGCGTAATCGATGTACCATAAGGCATCTGTACTTCAACAAGCACTTCAGGTCGGTCAGAGATTGGAAAAAACTGTTTTTTCACTAATGCCATTCCGCCTACGGCTAAAACAAATAACCCGATAACACTGCCGGCAACAAGCCATTTACGTGCAATCACACGTTCAAGAATTTGACGGAAACGGTTATATCGTGGTGTGTCATAAATTGCAGTATGGCCGCCTTCAATCTTTTTAAAATCAGGCAACATTTTCACACCCAAGTAAGGAGTGAAAACTACTGCAACAATCCATGAAGCAATCAGTGCAATACCAACAATCCAAAACATATTGCTGGTATATTCACCCGCACTAGATCGAGCAAAACCATTTGGCATAAACCCAACAGCGGTGACTAATGTTCCAGAAAGCATTGGTGCTGCTGTATGACTCCATGCGTAGGCGGAGGCTGCAACACGACTAAAGCCCTCTTCCATTTTTACGACCATCATTTCAATCGCAATAATGGCATCATCAACTAAAAGCCCTAAAGCAAGAATAAGAGAGCCAAGTGTAATTCGGTCAAAGTTTTTACCCGTTGCTAACATCACTACAAAAACAATAGCTAATGTAAGCGGCACAGCCATAGCAACCACGACACCAACGCGCCATCCCATGCTAATAAAGCTTACAAACATAACCACAAGTAATGCTGCAAAGAACTTAATCATGAACTCATCTACCGATGAGCTAATATTGACCGCTTGATCAGTTACTTTGTTTAAACTGATGCCAAGAGGTAAATCTTCGTTGATGGAACCAACTTCTTTCTCTAATGATTTACCAAGATCTAATCCATTCCATCCTTCGCGCATCACCACGCCCAACAGTAAGGTTGGCTCTCCACCATTACGAATCATGAATGTTGCAGGATCTTCAGTGCCGCGTTTAACCGTCGCAATATCTGACAATTTCAAGGTGCGACCTTGAGCCGTTATCGGGGTGTCACGAATTTTTTGTAACTTGTCAAAAGCACCATCTAATCTGACAAAAACTTGAGGACCTTTGGTTTCAATAGAACCCGCGGGTGTAAGCACATTCTGATTATTCAGCGCAGCAAAGACATCTTGCGGATTTACACCAAGTGTCGCCAAGCGCTCATGCGAAAATTCAATATAGATACGCTCAGATTGTTCACCAATAATGTTGACTTTTTTTACGCCCGGTACATGAAGTAACTGCTGTCGAATTGTTTCTGCATCACGTACTAATAATCTTTGCGCTTCATTTTTTGCCTTTAATGAATATAAAGCAAAAGTTACATCTGCATATTCATCATTAACGAGTGGTCCAATTACACCAGCAGGTAAGTTACCCATCTCGTCATTTACTTTCTTCCTTGCTTGATAAAATTCCTCCTGAACCTGTGATGGTGGCGTACTATCAAGTAAAGTCAGTGTCGTAAAAGCTAAGCCTGGTCTGGTATAGGTTTCTGTTCGATCGTACCAACGTAGCTCTTGCATCCGTTTTTCGATTTTTTCAGCAACTTGATCTTGCATCTCTTGAGCAGTTGCCCCTGGCCATGCAGTCACAATGGTCATCACCTTCACTGTAAAAGCTGGATCTTCGGCTCGACCTAACTTGAAAAAAGCAACGATGCCTGCAATTGAAATCAAAAAAATCAGAAATAACGTAATACCGCGTTCACGTACAGCAAGGGCTGATAAGTTAAAACCTTTCTCACTCATGAGTGGTCCCCTTCATTTCCAACTGAAGGATGACTCGCTTGTGATGCAATACGTACCAATTCACCTTCTCGGAGCAAATGTGCACCTAAAGCAACAATTCGATCTCCACTTTGAATATTGCCAGTGACATAGGCATATTCATCATCAAGCTGTTTAACAACAACTGGACGCCACGTTACTTTCTGAGTTTTTCCATTAATTACCCAGACTCCAGCGCCCTTACCCTTATCAAGTAAGGAACCGACTGGCACTTGTAAAAAATGTTGTGAACTCTGATTTTGATTGGCAATACGTACAGTAACCGTTGAACCTAAAGGAGCATTTGCTAAATCGCCTTCTAAGACGAAACGTGCCTCAAAAGTACGAGTGAGTTGATCTGCTGTATTTGATAACTGCCTAAGTTTAGCTGGGACACTTATATTTTCTTTACCAAAGAGTGTAGCTTGACCAATAGCTCCTATTGCAGGACGTAATGTCTCTGGAAGCTGAATGATTGCTTCCCTTTGACCAGAATGAGCTAAGCGAATGACTGTTTGACCCGCACTGACAACCTGACCCGGTTCAACCAGTGTTTCCATAATCGTACCATCACCATCCGCAATTAAATCGGCATAATGACTCGCGTTTAATGCAACCCTAGCTTGAGCTTGAGTCGAACTGAGCTGCGCTCTCGCCGTATCCGCTGCCGCTTTAATCTGATCATAGGCAGAAGCAGATATAGCCCCGCTTCCACGCAAATCACGATATCGGGCTTCATCTTTCTCTGCTTGTTCAGCTCGGGCTCTGGCTGCACCCACAGCTTCTTGTTGGGCTTTGGCTGCAAGTTCTAAATCGGCCGGATCAATACGCATCAGTAACTGTCCGCGCTTTACTGTTTGACCTGCTTCAACAAATCGTTTGATGACTTTACCAGAAACACGAAAACCCAGATCACTTTCTACCCGTGCCCCTATCGTGCCTGTGAATGCTCTTGAATCAGAAGTGATTTCGTCTTGTACAGTTGCGACTCGTACTAAAGGCGCCGAAGTACGGGGGTCAGATTGCGTATTTTCAGCACAACCAAGCAAGAAAAAAGGAAATATACATATTGCTGTAAACGGAATAAGGCGACGATAAAGCATATTTGAGCCCCCCTTAACAAATTAATCAGGAGACTCATTTTTAATCAAGTGACCAATTTAGTCAATAGTCACAAACCTATTATGGCGATAAACTTCTCAGTACAAGACTAGAAAGCAAGACTGGAGCATCGGTGTTATATGAAATACTATGTTGTAAAAGTAGTGGATGTAGATAAGGTCTCATGACTAAATAAATAGCCTTAACTGCTTCATCAATTGGCGTTTTTCTTTCAAAATCACCTGATTGGCGACCTTCTTGAATAATGTTCTGTACTACTTTAAGAATTCGATTTTCATAAGCGATTGTAGCATCCCATTTCTCAGAAGCAGCAGAAACGGCAATTTCATAGAGCTTGCGGTCTTGAGAAAATAAACGAAGACTTGCTTCAACAATTACTTTAAATAACACTCTTAATTTTTCAGCTGGATACTCAGCTTCATTAATAGCTGTATTAACTTCATCTTCAATTTCACGTAAACAATTGGCACATATCATTTCGCCAATTGCCTGTTTAGATTCAAAAAATTTATAAATATAAGCTTTAGAGAAACCTATAGATTTTGCAAGATCAGAAACTGTAGTTTTCTCATACCCATATCGGCTGAAATGCTCTGTAGCGGCACTCAGAATTTGATCTCTTACATCATGATCTTCTGGTCCTCGCTTCGAAACAGGATAACTACTTTTTTCTTTACTCATATTTTCAATTTAAACCTTTATCTGGAAGTGGCAGTTTAACTCTTGCGAAATGATATTGACAACTAGTGACTAAATTGTATTATAGTCACAATCAAACCATTGTTCAAAATCTCGCCGCGGGGGAAATATGTTATCTAGATCTATCGTTCTCCTACCCATCATCGCAAGTACTCTTACTGCGTGTACCGTAGGTCCTAATTATAAACGCCCTAATATATCTCTACCCGAGCAATACCTTGGCACACCCTTAAACTCATCAAATGACAATAGCAAAGCAGATATTGCCGTATGGTGGCAAAGTTTTAACGATCCTCAACTGACTCGATATGTAACATTAGCATTAAAACAAAATCTTGATCTGACCCAAGCATATACTCGAGTGACTCAAGCTCAGGCTGGATTATCGGCAGCTAATGCTTCTTTACAACCAATAGGTACTGTTGGCGCACAAGCAGCTAAAGTTTATCAATCTGTTGAAACACCGTTGGGACAAGTTTTAAATTCAATGCCAGATTTTGACCGACATGGTCGTTCTTATGATGCAAATTTAAGTGCAACTTGGGAGTTAGATATTTTTGGAGGCCTTCGCAGAGATCGTGAAGCTGCTCTTGCAAATTATCAGGCTTCAAACGCAGGAGCCTCAGCCGTCCGTTTAATGGTCGCAGCTCAAACTGCCAATATCTACATTAATATTCGTGGCTTACAATCTCGATTAGACATTGCCCATCAACAATTACAAACCCAACAGCAACTCCTTTCAACCATTAATCTTTTATACAGCAAAGGATTAGCTTCCGAATTTCAGGTCAAACAAGCTAAAGCGAATGTCGCCCAAATTCAAGCAGTTGTTCCTGCTCTTGGAATGAATCTAGACATTGCCATGAATGCCCTCGACGTTATGCTTGGAACCGTACCGGGAACTCACCGAGCAGAACTAGCAGAAGTAAAACCAATTCCCGTTATTCCACAGATTACAGAAACTGGAACACCTCGCGATCTTTTACGTAGACGACCAGATCTCATCATGGCTGAAAGACAACTGGCAGCATCAAATGCACGCATTGACAGTGCGATTGCAGAATATTACCCAAAGGTCTCTTTAGGCGGTTTGATAGGTAGTGCAACCACAGCAAGTGGAAATTTATTTTCAAGTGGTGCCAATCAGGCAGCTGGCTTATTAGGTTTACGTTGGCGCTTATTTGATTTTGGTCGAATTAATGCAGAAATTCGTTTAGCCAAGGGCCAAGAAGCCGAAAAGCTCGCAGCCTACCAATTAGCCGTCTTACATGCAGCGGAAGATGTAGAAAACTCATTATCAACTTTGTCTAAACGACAAGAACAGTTAATGGCTCTCCAAGATGGAGAAAATGCATTAAAGCATGCACAAAAAATCGCTTTAATCGCCTATCAAAAAGGGATTAACAGCCGAATAGAAGTATTACAAGCAGATTCAAATACTTTGCAATTTTCAGATAGAAAACTTCAAGCACAAACTGATTCAGCCCTTGCAGCTGTAGCAGTTTACAAATCACTAGGTGGTGGCTGGCACCTCAAAAGTTTTAAGACAACCCTATTGCAATTGTAGGCACATAATTCACAAAACGAGAATCTGTTATGCGAGAACAATCCGTACGCCAGTCTTTAAGTACACACGATTTGAATCATGCCATCTTAAACGGCCCAATTACCCGAGTAATGCTAAAACTAGCATTACCGACCATAACTGTTCTCCTCGTACAAACATTAATTGGATTACTAGAGACATATTTTGTCAGTTCTCTGGGAACTGATGTAATGGCGGGTGTAGCCGTTGTGTTCCCCATTCTTATGCTCATGCAAATGCTAGCAAATGGCGGATTTGGTGGAGGTTTAGCCTCAGCAATTGCTCGAGCTTCTGGAGCAGGTCAATCAGAAGATGTCCACGCCCTTGTCTGGCATGGTGTCATTCTTGCTGGCCTTTTGGGAGGAATTTTTAGTATTGTTATGCTCAGCGCTGCACCCATGATCTACCTCTTAATGGGGGTTACGGGCTTAGCTTTGAATGCTGCTCTAACATATTCCAATATTATTTTTATTGGTTCACCTCTCATATGGGCTGTAGCCTTACTCTCAGCCGCTTTACGCGGTGCAGGTGATACAAAAACCCCAGCACGCATAACACTTCTAGGTGGAGTGCTACTTTTACCTCTATCACCTATTTTCATTTTTGGCTGGGGATTCATTCCTTCATTTGGCGTGGCCGGAGCTGGACTCGCTGTATTAAGTTATTATATTTTTGCAATGATATGCCTAATTAAGCACATGCGAACAACGCATAGCATTATCAAATTATCGATCAAACCCATCAATTTTAAGTTTTTCAAAGATATTCTTGGTATTGGTTCACTATCCGCTATTGGAATAATTCAACTCAATTTAACTGTTGTCCTCATAACTACCTTAGTTGGCCAATTTGGATCTGATGCAATCGCTGGGTACGGTATTGCGTCCCGATTAGACTACATACAAGTTCCACTTATGTTCGGTATCGGTTCAGCAATTATGACCATGGTTGGTATTAATTATGGAGCTGGACAATTTCAAAGAGCACGCCGCATAACATGGATCGGGGTTTTCATTACGTTTCTTATTACTGGTTCAATAGGACTTTTCTTTAGTATTTTTCCTTCCATTTGGCTTGGTTTTTTTAGTCATGATCCATCTGTTCTTCAGACTGGAACAAATTACTTGCAGCATGTTGCACCTTTTTATGGTGCGATAGGTATTGGTATGGCACTTTATTTTGCAGGCCAAGGTTCAAAAAGATTATTAGGTCCTCTTTTAGCAGGTACGATCAGAATGATCATTGCTGCTGTTATTGGAAGTATCTCTGTCTTATATTTTAATGCAAGTTTATCAACCTTCTTTCAAATTATTGGAGTCAGTGCTTTGATATTTGGTTTAGTATCCTGCTTGGCAAATTTTATACCTAGATGAAGTCGCATTCAGTTTTAAAGAGGATTATTGGATCTTCTAAAGATTTTGCACAAATCTTCTAGAACTGTACTTAGCTCTTTTGTACCGTTCTAAGAGCTAAACTTAAAAATTTCTGGTTGGATCTTATGGGTAATTGGGTGGATATTTCAAAAGATACCAACACAGGTATTGAAACCATCCGTGCCCATTTTACTGGCCATGCCTATGACCCACACTGGCATTCAAGTTATTTAATCGGTGTAACTGAATCTGGCATTCAGCAATTTCACTGTCGAAAAAAACAAATCAATAGTCATGCTGGGCAAGTCTTTATGCTTGAACCCGAAGAAATTCATGATGGTCATGCTCCTGCATCTGATGGGTTTACCTATCAAATGCTATACCTACGATCCAGACTGGTTAAAACAACGTATCCAAGGTTTATTTCATAATAGTCCTGATCACTACGAGTTAGTGATCGATGCACCATTAAAATCAGATGACCAACTCGCTATTATTACGTCTCAAGCGTTTCAACATTTGCACTATAAAGAAATGAATATTGTGAAAGATAATAGTCTAGACCTGCTTATTCAGTATATCGCACAAGGAAAATGGTTAAAAAAAGATCACCAATCATCTATTGCTCATACACCTCGAATTGCATATCAAATTCGAGATATTTTGCATGATCATCTATTTGAAGATATCGGACTCCAAGATATCTCTCAGATGACTGGTTTAGACCGATACCATATTCATCGCATTTTTAAAGCAACATTTCATTTGGCCCCTCATCAATATCTGATTCAACTCAGACTTACTCGAGCACGTGATTTACTCGCCAGAAGCATTACTCCCGCACAAGTTGCTTCAGATTTATGTTTTGCAGACCAAAGTCATTTAAGTCGCTGGTTCAAACGTTGCTATGGTTTAACACCCGCAGCCTATAGAAAAATCTGCACAAATCTTCAAGATTAAAAATATTAATTATTTCATCTTGTATCCCCCTATTAACTTAAGTCGACAAGATGGAAAACCTCACTGCATTTTCATTATTTGCTATTGTTGCCTCAATTACTCCCGGCCCAACCAATTTTATAATTTTGAGTTTAAGCAGCCGTCATAAAATTTCTAAAACACTTCCTGTCATTTTAGGTTCGTGCATCGGAGCTGCCTTACTTGTGCTCATTGTTGGCATTGGACTGGGTTCAACTCTTCTGGCTTACCCAATTATTCAAAAAATAATGACATTGATTGGTTTAATCTGGCTCACTTCATTGGCTTGGAAACTATATAACTACAATCCCATAATTCCTTCCGAACAAGACAACAGAAAAGATCCGATTGGTTTCCTTGCTGGATTTTTTATGCAGGCAGTTAATCCTAAAACATGGATGATGGCTTTTGCTGTGATTAGTGTTTACACAAAACAAGGACAAGATATCTGGCTAAATGTCTCAATTTTATCCTTCATTTTTTTAATTATCGCGATTCCTTGTCTTTACATCTGGGCCTTAGTTGGCAGGTTAAGCAACCGATTATTTTCAGAACCAAAGCAAATAAACATTTTTAATAAAATAATGGCACTAACACTACTCATCTCTGTATGGCTGCCCATCCTATCTACATTTTAATCATCGAAACTAGATAAGGACATCTGCTTTCTAAAGTAAAGCTTAGACCATATAACTTTTAATTATTAATTTTTCATATTAATAATTACTTGTTTTTATAATTTCTTAAAATAACTTTTACTGAATATTCATTTAATAACTTAATAATTTTTATTTTTAGAAACATACTCCCAAACAACACATGTTACTTTTTGTTATTTATGTAAAGCTCATCTTAACAATAAAATCCAATAACCATTTGTTATATATCATTTTTTAATTAACCCTATTTTGTAAATTTTGTCTATTTTTTACACAAATGTAGGCAATTTCTCACAACCATGTAAGCTAAAACGTACAACGCAACTAATTGTTTTTCCTATAATTAATTTCAGTACATATAAGCGCTCTTTACTATTAAATAGAAAGCTGAGTATTAATGAAGAGATCTGGAGAAACGGTAACGTTATCTTTATTAATATAAAAACTCTTAATAATAGAAAAAGAATCTCAAAAAATTAATATGTACTATCTTTCCTCTGGAAACAGAGGAAAGATCTTTTTTTAATCATCAGATAGGGTATAGAGAATGTTTATTGCAAAAAATATATTTGTATATTTACTATCAATGTTAGCTTTATGCTTAATGATTATTTTCTTTAACTACCTTGGAATGAATGAGACGATTAACCTTCTGCTCTCTTCAGCACTTTTTGGCATATTTATTACTTGGTATTTCAAAGGTAGCGGACTATGTCTCGCCTTATTTAGTTTTTTTTACTGGGCAATGTTTGTAATTAGTCAAAGTTTAGAGGTGATATGGATGCTCGCAAGTTCAGTCATTGTCTATCTAGTGATGACTAAAATAATTCCCAAATTCAAGACCATCCATATCGATGTAATAGCTAAAAAGGGTTCACCCCACGCTTAACCATACCTACTTTCTTAACTGTATTAATTTTGCTTTGTTCAGCACTTAACAATTCATTTAAGAAAATTTTTAAATTCTGCCCATCAAGGCAAATGGGATTAAAACTAGTTTCTCCCATCTTCAAAAAGAAAGATTCAATATTTGTATTACGCTGTACATATTTCATTGACCAACGCTGAAAAGAGTTCTTCTCGATGGAATATGTGCACAACCATTTAACATTGTAGTGTCTTTGATCATCTTTAATTCTTTCAAATAACCGCTCCACTAACTCTTTTTCGCCTTCTAAACATTGAAAGAAAGCATTATCAGCATAATAGAGCACACCACAAATTTGATTCAAATCATTGAAATTTCGAGCTTCTGTTAAAATATCACGTAAATCTTGCAATAAATCTTCATTTTTTTCGTTTCGTTGACTGGCATAACACAGGCGAACGTTCATTAACAATTCCGTGAAATATAAAATTTCTTTATCTAAAGATTTTTCAATCTAACACATATCTCTTCCTGATAATTTATATTTCATCCCTACATTCAATATATGTTCCAAACAAACGATAAGAGAATAACCAAACTTATTAGACTTACAAACGATTAGGTATAAAACAAAAAGCCCTCTTATAGAGGGCTTTTATAGCTTGTAAAAGAACAATAAAATTTCTTTTAAAGACTAAAATAAAAAAAGCACTAAATAGTGCTTTTTTTCTTACTGAAATATTATTGTGGAATAATATTTACAGCATTTGGGCCTTTTTGACCTTGAGTAACAGTAAACGTTACACGTTGACCTTCGTGCAAAGTTTTGAAACCTGAACCAGAGATCTCTTTGAAGTGTGCAAACACGTCTGGACCATTGTCTTGTTGAATGAAACCGAAACCTTTAGTTTCGTTAAACCATTTTACTGTACCGCTTACTGTATTAGACATGATATATCCTACTGATTTCTAATATTTTAGTATCATTTAATAATGACACTAACATAACTTTGAAAAAAGAATAACAAATTGAGTTAAGATCTTAAAAAACGAAGGATTATGACTAAAACTACGATACTTTAAAGAAGATTTACTAACAAGACTTTTTTCTAGTTAAGAGCATGATACATGAAATAAATTTCTATTCAAGCTTTTTATGAGAAAAATTTTATAAATTATAATAAAAAAACCAAAAACAATAACTTAATAGTGCAATTAAAAACTTAGTATATTCCCTACCTAACCAACAACTTACATCTAATTAGATAAATTGTTGAAGAATAGAAAGATCAGCGCTTAGGACGCATGAGATGACTGAATAAAAATATAAAAAAGACTTTAAATAATTTGAACTTTAGAAATTCAGGCAATAAAAAAACTCCTAAACAGGAGCTTCATTTTTAAATCATTGGCAGAGGATCAAGGACTCGAACCTTGACGAACGGTTTTGGAGACCGTCATGCTACCATTACACCAATCCTCTATATTTATGATTAAAACAACTAATGATTTAATCATAAAAAAAGCAAGAACATCGTCTTGCTTCTTTTAATGGTGGGGGCGAAGAGACTCGAACTCTTACACCTTGCGGCGCTGGAACCTAAATCCAGTGCGTCTACCAATTTCGCCACGCCCCCATCTGGGACATTTATTTAAAATAAATGTGGCAGAGGATCAAGGACTCGAACCTTGACGAACGGTTTTGGAGACCGTCATGCTACCATTACACCAATCCTCTTCCAAAACATAGATGACTTAACATCTACATTAACTTTAAGTTTTAACTTAAAGTGGTGGGGGCGAAGAGACTCGAACTCTTACACCTTGCGGCGCTGGAACCTAAATCCAGTGCGTCTACCAATTTCGCCACGCCCCCGATGGCTGTGTATATTAGCGATAAGATCTAACAGTGACAAGTGTTTTTTTTCTAAAAAAAACTGACCGTGTAAATTGTATACAGATACTAGATCAATGATTTTTATAAGTTTGAATGTGCTTTTAAACAATTCATCGCTTCAAACACGTTTGCAAACCTATTTTTTTGTTGTTTTTGCAATAAACCTAAAAGTAATGGATAGAAAATCATAAATTTCGCGGGTAATTGAATGGTTAAATTTTGGCAATGCAATACTGCCCACTCATAGTAACTCCCTGCTTCTAAGCGAGTTTGAGTTAACCATTCATATAAAACGATACCAAATGCGTATAAATCGCTTTGTATATCCTTAGAAGCACCTCTAAATAGCTCTGGAGCCATATATCGTGGTGTAGCATCCATTCTTAAATCTGAGCTTGATATAAGTCGGGCTTTCTCAAAATCAATCAAATAAGGATTTTGCTTAAACTTTCGAAAATGTTCTTTCTTAATATCTCCATGAATCCAACCAAATTCGTGGAGTTCTGCGAGCTTGTCTAGTGCGGACCAAATCTTATGATATACATCAGTTAAATCCGTTTCATGAGGCAAAGAACCAAACCATAAATCAGTATCAGGTAAAATTAAAACTTTACCTAAAGAATGGTTTAATTGGGGAATGGCACCAACTTCGATTAAGTTATAAGGTAAAAGCCACGCAGGTTTCTTATGAGTAATTTCTTCGTAAAACAATTGTTCATGAATGAAATCTTGCTCACTTTGAACATCTGTTTCAGGTAAATGATATTTTAACCAATAGTCTTTGTTATCTATGCTGCATGTCCATAGATACCGCCCTAAAGCGGCACTCGCAGGTTTTGTCACACTTTTTAAGTCTTGTATATGTGAAGCAAAATCATGCTTCAGCATAGTAAGACTCAGGCTGTTGTTGCTTTTCTTCAAAACGTAAAACTTCTAAACAATGCTGAATCGTCTTGCCAATACGAGCATGAGTCTCAATCGAAGAAATTTTTGGCCAAGTCGCACGTTCCCCTTCTCGCTGTAAACGTTTAAACAAATGTGGACGTGGGTTTTGCAAAGTATAGGTATAGTGACTCAAGCCATATTTAGCAATGATATTCACATCACCATAATAACGCTGCCCCATTACCCCATAGCCATGATCAAGTAATCGTCTAATCGGAGAAATAGAACCAAGTCTTTGACGTGTAAAGTCCATAAGTCCCATGGATAATACTTTACCTTGACGTCTTAAAATCCGTTCAGGCCAGCTTAAAACGTCTTTACGAAAGCGGTCTGCATCATTTTGCATAAATGGAACAATATGTGGGTTCACCTGACTGGCGATGGTGTAATTTAAATTATAAAGTCGAGCCATTCTTTCTTGCGGAAAATCATTTCTTACACTGCCATCTACCCATTTTGTGTTTGCCATGTAAGGTGTGTGTTCACCGTCATAACGTTTGCTGGTTAAACGTACGGGTGGAAATAGCACAGGTACAGCACATGAAGCCAACACAGCACTCCACACTAAAACATTAGGCGTCATAATAGCATTCATGATGCGCGGGTTTTCTGTTGCATCATACGGCGCAACCGCAACATTAATGTTTAAACCAGATTTTTTGAAAGCCTCTTCAAACGTGAGATCACCCAGATTTTCAACAAGGAACTTTTTCAAATAGTGCACATCAGCAATTCCACCATTTCCTTTAATGAGTTCACGAAGTTTTCTAAAATGAAAAGCATCACTAAAGAATTGTTCTCCATTTAATAAATTTTGAACATCTTCACTGGCAGAAGTTCCGAGCATGCCCGTCATAATTGCCCCTGCACTTGAGCCAGACAATACTTTAGGCATTAAATCTTGTTCAATTAAAGCTTTACAGACCCCAGTGTGAAAAAGACCTAAAGTTGCTCCACCTGAGAACATAAGGGCTGGTTGTCCATATGCTTTTTCACAATTTTCAAAAAACTCAATTTTTTCTTTTCTTTGGAAAGTAATGCATTCACTTGAGGCAATATAGGCCAAGCTTTGGCTAACTTCTTCAATATAATCTTCAATTAACTTTTTTGTTCCCACATGCGTTGCAGCAAACAACATAGGGTGACCAATATTTGCAATATCGTAGGTTAGACCTTCTTTGAGTAAATAAATAAGATCTAGCGTTCGATGTTGCTGGCGATATCTTTTCAGTAAAGTGTATCTATAAGAAATGAGTTCTGCATCGAAGTAAGGCGAACTATTATCAAATTTCCACTCTTGAACCCCTGTTTCTTCATCTAGTTTTAATGCGAAAGACTTCCATTCTTCATAAGATTCAGCCATGTCTAACTGACGTTGTAATTTTTTGATACGGTAGGCCTGATGCGGATTCATATCACTGCGTATTTTTTCAAACATATTTCGTCCTCATCTTCACAGATGATTTTACTGAATAGACATAACAACACTATGCGCGGTCTGAAGATTTCAATCAATTGCAAAACCGATAAACTGTATAGACAATAACTTTTTTGTCAGCCTGTTAATTTCGGTGTTAGTATCCTAGTAAATTACTGTTTAACATGATTGACTTACCATGGCTACCATTGATTTACCAGATAATTTAGTTCAAACATTATCACTTGTATTAAATCAGTTACAGCAGGTCTTACCTGAACCCAAACAAGAAACAGATTTTAATGCACCTGCTTTTAGATGGGAAAATCAGCAACTCAAAGCCATCTATACACCCAAAAATATTTATCTTGATGACTTAAAAGGCATTGAACGTCAGAAAGAGAAAATCATTCAAAATACTTTGCAGTTTTTAAATGGTCTACCCGCAAATGATGTGCTTTTAACTGGCTCACGTGGTACAGGAAAGTCATCTATTGTACGTGCTTTATTGACTGAGTATGCCCCGCAAGGATTACGTTTAATTGAAATTGAGCGTGATGACTTAGCAGATTTACCTAAAGTTCAGAAACTCATCCAAAACCGACCTGAAAAATACATCGTGTACTGTGATGACTTAGCTTTCAATGCTGAAGATGAAAATTACCGTAGTTTAAAAAGTGTATTGGATGGTTCATTACAGTCTGGTTCAAGTAATTTTATTATTTATGCAACCAGTAACCGCCGTCATTTGTTACCAGAATTTATGCATGAGAATACGCCTGTAACCAAGGTCGATGTACCACAATATACTGAGTTACACCCTCAAGAAGCGATTGAAGAAAAGATCTCTTTGTCAGATCGTTTTGGCCTGTGGTTATCTTTTTACCCAATGGACCAGAATTTATATTTAGAAATTGTGGAGCATTACCTTCATAAAGCAAACATGGTTTTTAATGATGAAGTTCGGGCTGAAAGTTTGCGTTGGTGTCAAATGCGTGGTCAACGTTCAGGACGTGCTGCATATCAGTTTTCTAAGCACTGGATTGGTTTAAATGGCTTAAAAGAGTTGTCTAACAATTAAACAAAATGTCCCGCAAAGCCTTAGCTTTGGCCTGAAAACCGCTTAGTTTTGATAGTTGTTTTTCATAACCTAAAACAAAGATAGTCCTATCCTCATTTAGGTTTATATATGAAAAAACAATTGCCCAAAATTTCTATAGGCAGCAAAGTTTTAGGTCAAAGCTTATTGCTCGCGCAAAGTGTTATAGATAAAGCAGAAAAATACTCAACTCTTCCTTTTTCTCAGCCTGATATCATTCAGCCCCGTGTTGATGAAAAATATTATAGCTGGACTCATTACGGTATCTTTTTCCCACTTTTGCCAGAGCCGCATCGCTATTTAAATATTATGATTTTATTAGGCACGCCTGGTGCTCTTGCATTTGATCATGATGACATAATTCACGGAAATCCTCGAAAAACAGCGACTTTCTTTTCAAGTACCGCAGCAGTAGAGAAAGCTTTGCTTAAGGCTTATATCATTCCTGAAGATACAAAAATTAATGAAGATGGAAGCTTGATCGAACTAGGTCAAGAAATTTCAATTCAAGGAAAATTCCCACAAATTCATATTAATGGACACTACGAGGGTGTTGATTTCGACTTTGATATTGATGTTACCTCACATGTTTCATGGTTTATAAAAACACCGATTTATGATCATTTTAGTTTGTTGGCAAAGTTTAAAGGTTTCTTAACCTACCAAGCAGAACGTATTGAAAGTGAGGGACTCTGCACTTATGAATATGCTCGAGCAGTTGGAGCTCATTCCATCGCAGATAAACTTATTCCTGAAGCCTATAAACTGCCGCTTGATTTTTTTACTTATCAAATTATCAATTTAAATGAGACCACTCAACTTCTTCTTACCAAAGCAGATATTGCCGGTCAGACAGCAGCTTATACTTTGCATATTAGATATCTTGATCGACCCGCAGAAGTTTATACAGATGTCAGTTTTGATATTATTTCTCACCAAGTTGATGATTACATCTCACCGACTGGACAAAAGATGCGACTTCCTAAATTCTTTTCGTGGATTGCTCGAAATGAAGCTAAACAAATTATTTTAAATATTCAGGCAGAAATTGACTGCCCACTCCGCTACGGTCATGGGCGAGGTTATGCAAGTAGTTATATATTTACCGGTAATTATTTCGGTAATGAAGTTCAAGGCCGTGGTTATATCGAATATATAGATATTGAAAACCAACAGGCCTTTGAAGATGAATAGTTTTACTCAGGAATAGACAATTCAGTCATTGGCCAACGTGGTGTTGTGGTTACAGCTAAACCATCATGTTGGCCTGCTTTTAAGCGTTGATAACCTGCAAAAGCAATCATTGCCCCATTATCAGTACAAAGAGCAGGTTCTGCGTAATAAACTTGTGCTTTAATTTTAGCTAATGAAGTTTCCAACTGTTCACGTAATCGTAAATTTGCGCTTACTCCACCTGCAATAACTAGACGCTTAAGTCCAGTCTGCTTTAAGGCTTTTACTGATTTTTTTACCAAGGTATCTACAATTGCTTCTTGGAATGACGCAGCAATGTCAGCATCTCTGTTTTCACCATTCAATTTTTTCAATTGCACAGAAACAGCTGTTTTTAAACCACTAAAAGAAAAATCTAGACCTTGGTGAAGCATTGGTCGAGGAAATTCAAATGCTAAAGGATTACCACTTAAAGCCAATTTCGCAATATTAGGACCACCCGGGTATGGCAAACTCATCATTTTTGCAACTTTATCAAAGGCTTCCCCAGCTGCATCATCAATAGATTCACCCAAAAGCTCATATTGACCAATACCGTGAGCTGCCATTAATTGTGTATGCCCACCTGAAACTAATAAAGCAACAAATGGAAATTCAGGCGGTTGACTTGAGAGTAAAGGTGCCAACATATGCCCTTCCATATGGTGAACACCAATGGCAGGTTTATTTAAAGAAAAAGCTAAAGTTCTTCCAAATAAAGCCCCTGTCATTAAGGCTCCCATTAAGCCAGGACCACGTGTATAAGCAACAGCATCAATCTCTTGTTTTGTTACACCACTTTGCTCAAGCAATTGATTCATTAAAGGAATTAATTTTCGAACATGGTCACGAGAAGCAAGTTCAGGTACTACTCCACCATATTCGGCATGAAGTTTAATCTGGCTATAAAGAACCTGTCCCCGTAAGCCGAGTTCGCTATCATAAAGTGCCAACCCTGTTTCATCACAAGAAGTTTCCAAGCCTAAAACAATCATCAAAACTGCCTTTTATATGAGTCAAAATATTGCAATCGCTATTATAGACTTGTGATATGAGTTGTAAATGAGTAAAATACTGACCTTCACTTGTGATCCGGCACAATAGTGTGCTTGATCTTATCCATAATCTAGAGGATTTTACATGCCACAAGTTAAGTTGAAAGAAGGCGAACCAGTTGACGTAGCTATCCGTCGTTTCAAACGTTCATGCGAAAAAGCTGGTGTTTTAGCTGACGTTCGTAAACGTGAATTCTACGAAAAACCAACTCAAGAACGTAAGCGCAAAAAAGCTGCTGCAGTTAAACGCTACCAAAAGAAATTGGCTCGCGAATCTGTACGTACTACTCGCCTTTACTAATTAATTTGTGATTGACTGCTGAATTATGACTACTTTAAAAAACCAAATTACTGATGCATTAAAAACTTCTATGCGTGCCAAAGATATGGCAACAGTGACGGTTTTGCGTAGTCTACAAGCAGCAATTAAGCAAATCGAAGTCGATGAGCGCATAGAGCTTGGCGACGCTCAGGTTCTTGCGGTCATTGAAAAGCAAATTAAACAACGTAAAGAATCGATCAAAGCCTTTGAAGGTGCTGGTCGTGATGATTTAGCTAGTAAAGAACAAGCCGAAGCTGAGATTTTATCTCAGTTTCTACCAGAAGCTATGACTGAGGAAGAGCTTGATTCTCTCATTGAGCAAACGATTTCTGCTCAAGAAGCAACTAGCATGAAAGATATGGGTAAGGTGATGAATTCTCTACGTCCGATCATAGCCGGGCGTGCCGATCCTTCTGTAGTTTCAGCAAAAATTAAAGCTAAATTAGCTTAATCTCTTCTCTTAAATTTTATATTCCCTCAAACCAAAGCTTCTTTTAGTTTGGGCGTGTTTATATTATTGAAATTTTTGAAAGATATATTTCAAATTTTCATTCTTCGCTCATCTTGCATTTGTTTCAATCTACTGTCTATTCTAGCCGACATTGCTTGATTGTCTTTTGCTAATCGCTGAGCATGCAACATCGATTTAATCGCATTCTCTTCACTCCCCGACCAATATTCAGCTTCTGCTCGATAGCGTAAAACATTGACTGCTCTCAATGGTCCTGTCTTGTCCAAATTAGCAGCCTGCTGCAAAAATTGCCAACCTTGGATATCTCTTGGGTTTTTATTGATAAACCGTTGAACAAGAGTTTGAACCTGTGAAAATTTTCCTTGGCGCAGCAACACTTCAGCCAACTTATAACTGAAAGCTCTATTTTCAGGCATAGTCATTTGTGTAGAAGCAATTGAAGTATAGGCTTGATCCAACTTGTTTTGCCCCAGATAAATATCGGTCTGCAAAAGTGTAACAAGAGGTTTTCCACTAGATTTAACTTGATCTAAAGTAGACTGAGCCTGTACATAATCACCTTGTTTTACATAAAAAGCTGCCAAAGCAATAAGACCCGCAATATTTTTTTGTGAGGCTAAACTCTGTAGTTGGTTTTCGGTAGCCTGATTTGAAACTACCATTGTGTACCATTTTAAAATTTCAAAATCAGCATCATATATGCGATTTTTGACTTTAGGCATCTGGTTCGCACGAAGTCGGGCCTCACTCATGCGCTCAGTCGTTAATGGATGGGTCAGCCAGAAATCTGGTAAAAAACTTACCCGACTAGTCGCACGATGCATTGTTTCAAAATAGTCTGCCATACTTTGCGGGTTATAACCCGCTGCATACATATATTGCATACCAATACGGTCAGCTTCACGCTCCTGATTTCGACTGTATGTTAACTGGCTATCCATTAATGCAGCCTGCGTTCCCAACATCACTGCCGCTCCTGCATCTCCGCCACCCTGTGCAGCTATGGCCACACCCGCCAAAAGCCCAGCTAAACTTAATAACGTTTGTCCCTTAAAGGCTTCCTCTGAACGACTAAAATGTCTTTGTGATACGTGTGCAATTTCATGCGCCATCACCCCAGCAATTTCATCAATATTGCGAGCTGAAGCAATAAGTCCTGTATTAAGCGCAAATAGACCGCCCGGAACAGCAAATGCATTGATTTGTGGATCTTTAATAACAACTAGACCAATAGGCTGACCAAGTTGAGTCTCACTCAAAATACTTGAAAATACTTGAAAAAATTGGTCTTCGAGCCAGATATCTTGGATAACGGGCATTTGTTTATGAACTTCACGGAAAACTTTTTCACCAATAAATTTTTCTTTTTGTTGATCAAGCAAACCTATTCCACTTCCAATATTTGGAATTTCCACCTGATTCGCAGATGGCTGAGGGTCGAAAGACTGTGCATACGAAGCATTTGCTATAAAAGACGCACTTAAAATAACTGGCAAAAATCTCAAAAGTTTTTCTCTATTAAAATTAAACCATAAAAAAAGCCTATTGATGTAAACCACAAAAATTGGTTTTCAATCAATAGACTTTTACTATATCACTCGAAATCGACTAGTTTTGCAATGAAGTGTTATTAATCACTTATATAAAGTTTTGGTTTACCAGATATCTAGGTGTTTTATCTTCTAAAGCTTCAACCAAATTTCTATAGGCAAGATTTGCCATTTTTTTACGGGTTTCAGCAGTCGCCGATCCCACATGAGGCAAAGTAACTACATTCGGCAATTTAAAAAGTCCCGAATCTTGTAAAGGTTCTTTTTCATACACATCTAAGCCAGCAGCAAAGATCTGATTTTGCTGTAAAGCTTCAATTAAAGCTTGTTCATCAACTACTGAACCACGAGCAATATTAATAAAAATAGCGTGCTTTTGCATAAGCTCAAACTGAGCTTTGCCCATTAAGGCTTTCGATTCATTATTTAAATCAACTGCAGTTACTACAAAATCGGACTGCTGTAGCAATTGATCGAGACCAAGATATTCTGCATTTAATGGTTCAGCCAATTCAGGCTTTTCACGACGATTATGGTAAACAATATTCATGTTAAATCCATAAAAACCACGACGTGCAATTGCAGCACCAATATTACCAAGCCCAATAATACCTAATGTCTTTCCAAAAACATCTAAACCGAACTGCTGAGGCCCTACTGTTCTTTTCCATTCACCTTGTTTAGTCCAATGATCAAGAAAAGGTACTTTTCTAGCAGCACTTAGTAATAATGTAAAAGCAAGATCAGCTGTTGTTTCAGTTAAAACATGCGGTGTATTTGCCAACCAGATTTTTCTTTGGTTTAAATAAGCCACATCATAATTGTCATAGCCCACTGTTACAGATGAAATAATTTTTAGTTTTTGGGCAGGTGCAAGGTTATTTTCATTCAGTACCCGTCCTGCACCAATCATCCCATCAGCATCGACAACGTGCTGTCTTATTTGTTCATTAATATCACCCAATTTTGGGTTAAGAACCACAACATGATAATCCTGTTGTAATCGAGACAAAATTTCTTCATCAATTTGGCTAAAAACTACAACTTTTTTCATGTAAATCCCTACTACTCGTTGTTATCTTGCATTAATTTCCATAACCTTTTTTTAAAGAGTGGTTTCTCCAGCATTTCTTTTAAACTTGCCAAATGGATAATATTGGCATGTTGAATATAAGAACATTCACCAAGACATAAGATCTTTTTATCTGCTGCAACAGCATCTAAAAAGCCTTGTATATATGAACCAGCGCCCCGCTGATCTTGATACGCAGCTAAAGGAAAAGGCCATTTTAGTTCAGCATACTGCCCTATTTTCGCTTTTTGTATGTTATTCCAGAGCTGTTTTTCTTCTTCAGCTAAATTAGTAACATCTAAAAAAATAACACATTTTTCAAGAGAAAAAGCCTGCAACTCAAATGATGCAATTTTAATGGCAGGTGCTTGCACTTGATTGCGAGGTTCTATAACAGGTTGAGCCTGTATTGAAACTGGCGCCACAATTTCAGGTTCAACTTTTGGAATATCGTTAATTTGTGGCTTTATAGGCTGCTCAAGAACTATGGATTCTACAGAGGGTAATATGATCGGTTCTGGTTCTTCTACGACATGATCTCGCCAAAGGCTTTGAGCATTATTTTTTTGGCATGCCTGTGTCTTAGGAATCCATACATCAATTCCTAAAGTCGCCAATATATTTCTTTGCTGCCCAATCATGTTTGAATCAATACCTCTGCTTAAGCTACATTCTAACGGGCTTGAGTTTTTTTTTCAGTGTTTTATTTCGTTCAGCTGTTTTTATAATCGTAGATGTCTTTTAAATAATCATCACACTATTTCTTTTTTGCATTTGCTCAACAATTTCTTCTGTCTCAAAACCAAATCGCCAATAAAGCAATTCAAGTACATCTAGTTCGTCTTGTGTGATAATACGATCACTCCACAAGCACATTTCTGCAATCGCGAGAATACTAAGACGGTCACGCAATAATAATCCTGCAATGTCATTTAAAATTTCAGCCAAATCTAAAGGCTCATCTGAAATCTCATCATAGACATACATTTCATCTGGATTAAGTAACGAACGTAAAATACGTTCACGTACTTCTAACTGATTTGGACTATTAATTTGCTGGACATGAAGCAAGGCATCAATTAAACGAACAATTTGGGGTTTTACTTCTTCAAATGCTGTTGGCAAATGTAACGGCATTAAATTCAACTCATATTTGACCCGCTCCAGCAAAAGTGCATCTAGCAGACCAATCTCGCCATCTTCTTGAATAATGAGCGCTAGTTTTGTTAGAAATTGCCGCGCAATGCTTGCTGGCATATGCCCAATATTTTTACACGCATCATGAAATATCTGAATGTGGATACGCCCATCAAGATTTAATAAGGCATCAATAATGGCATGGCTAACTGGTGCATCTTTAGGAATGAATTCTCGATATTGGCGAATCATCAAAATAGCAACCATTACCTCACGTGAACCCGTAGCAGTTTGTAGTGCACGCTGAATGAGCTCAGGACGCTTTTTATTTCGACGTACATCACTACTAAGAGGCTTAATTGCATCATTTAATGCAAAACTAATGGGTGACAACCTTAATAAAGGCAAAGGCTGTGGAGATGACCATGGAACATAAATTTCTTTTTCAGATTCTTCTAAAAAATGAAATAAACTAAATAACGGACGATTGCGAAGCTTTTTTAAATTTTCTAATTGTAAATCTTGTAGCAAAGTCGGATTTAACTCATAAATACGTTCACGAATACTCGGGTGAATATTCATCCAACTTTGCGGACTCAATGAGTTAGCAAAACACATATGTGCGATTGATTCAGAATAGGCACTATGGATTTGTGAGCCAGAATGGTGAACATAAATACGCAACAAAGTCTGAGTATTAGCACTATTTTTTAATAACCGTACTGTTTTTTGGTCATTACGAAATGTGCGTCCACTCAAAGTTAAATATTTAATAAATCGGGTAATTAGTACGCCTAGGCTTCCAGCTAGCCAAATAACACCACCCACTGCAACAAATACGGTTTCAAATTTATGTTTATAACCTGGACTGTAGCGTTTAAAACCTTGTTTCGCTAATTTACTGCCCCACTGACTAAATGTCGTTAATCCACTATATAGAATCTTTAATTTAGTATTCTCAACAGCTTCACCTGACAAAATCTGATTAAACTCATGACCCAACAAACCATATAGTTCAAGTTTATCCAGATTTTGTAAAGCTCCCCATGTCAAAATAATCACAATATCTTTAGGGTGAAAACCTGCCGTAAGCGCATTTACGCCTACTTCATCAGGCAAAACATATAAGGTTGGAACTTTAAGCGAAAAATTTTGCGCCAAATATTCAGTAATTTTTAATGCTTCAAGCTCTTCAGGTGTACTTTCTTCTTTTACTAAGCGACGCGCTTTCAGTTGTTTTGCTAAAGAATGTCCACCTTTACGCAAGATATAAAGTTCAGTAACTACCGACCAAACCATAATAAAAAGCAATAGCGCGACGAAATAAGGACTTAAGGTATGCCACCAAATGGGCTGACTATAATCAAAAAAATGGACGAGTAAACCTAAAATTAAATTTAAGATAAAAATAGTAAGCAGCACAGCAACCAAACACATAGTGATGGACCATGCCATATTCTTATTTTCGATTAGATAGTGGCTTACTTCTTTCAATGTAAATATTCCCAATTACATTGTTAGTTTTCATCATAAAAGAAAAAAGCGGGAAACACCCGCTTTTTTCAGCTATTTCTATTCTTCTTTAATGCCTGTTAAATCTACAGAAGCAGCGTCAACATTCACATCAATGTAGCCATCTTTTTTCTTTTTAGCAGAATCATTACGCTTCTGCTCCAAATTATTTAGATAAGCACCATCAATATCGCCTGTTACATAAACTCCATCAAATACAGAGCAATCAAACTCAGTTAGATCAGGTACCTTGCTAGTACGTACAGCATTTTTCAAGTCTTCCAATTCTTGGAAAACCAAACGATCAGCACCAATAATTTCCTGGATCTCTTCTACACTGCGCTCTGAAGCAATAAGCTCAGCTTTAGCAGGCATATCAATACCATAAACGTTTGGATACATCACTTTTGGTGCTGCTGACGCAAAGTATACTTTTTTTGCACCAGAATCACGTGCCATCTGGATAATTTCGTTACAGGTTGTACCACGTACAATTGAGTCATCAACCAGTAAAACATTCTTACCTTTAAACTCAAGTTCTACAGGGTTTAATTTCTGGCGTACTGATTTTTTTCGTTGTTGCTGACCTGGCATAATGAAGGTACGACCGATATAACGGTTTTTCATAAAACCTTCACGGAACTTCACACCTAGAATATTTGCAAGTTCTAATGCTGAAGTACGGCTCGTATCCGGAATTGGAATAACCACATCAATATCGTGGTCTTCACCCCAGTCACGTAAAATTTTATGGGCAAGTTTTTCACCCATTTTTAAACGAGCTTTATAAACTGAAATTCCATCAATAATGGCATCAGGACGTGCAAAATAAACATATTCAAAAATACATGGACGGTATTTTGGATTAGCTGCACATTGTCTTGAGAACAATTCACCATCTGAATTGATGAAAATTGCTTCACCCGGTTCAATATCACGCTCAATTTTGAAACCAAGTGCTGTAATAGCAACTGATTCAGAAGCGATGATGTATTCCATCTCGCCTTTTTCAGTCATACGTGAACCATAAATCAGTGGGCGAATACCGTTTGGATCGCGGAAACCAACCAAACCATGACCAGTAATCATTGCCACTACGCCATATGCACCTAGACAGCGCTCGTGTACACGAGAAACTGTGTGAAAGATATCATCTGGTGTAGGATTTAAAGTACCGTTCTTCTGCAACTCATGTGCGAATACGTTCAAAAGAACTTCTGAGTCAGAGTCCGTATTCATATGACGTAAATCTGTTTTAAACAGGTCATCATGAATATCTTCAGCATTGGTTAAGTTACCATTATGTGCAAGCGTAATACCGTAAGGTGAGTTCACATAAAATGGTTGTGCTTCAGCACTGCTAGCAGAACCAGCAGTTGGGTAACGGACATGGCCAATACCATAATTACCAAGTAATGCTCTCATATGACGAGTATGAAAAACATCACGCACCATACCGTTATCCTTACGAAGGAAAAGACGGCCTTCATGGCAGGTTACTATTCCAGCTGCATCTTGCCCACGATGTTGCAACATCGTTAAAGCATCAAACAACATTTGGTTCACTGGCGATTTACCGGCTATACCAACAACTCCACACATAGCAACCTCGCAGACAAGCTAGGAATTAATAAAAAGGATTCTTTGTCGAATGGTCGGATCGGTTTTCTAAATCTTCCGATTCGTCCATTGGTTTTGAAGGGGTGCTTGATGCACTACCTCCAGATGTTATTTGATGAAATGCCTCACTTGCAGCATCTTTAGACAATTCAGTCGCTAAAGGTGCATAAGGCAGTAAAAATTGTATAAGTACGGACTGTTTCCAATTTGGTGAACTTTCAACCCAAGGCCCAACGCCTTGCATTGTAATCAACACAACCAACAAGCCCTTTAAGGAACCAAAAGCACCACCTGCTAAACGATTTAATGGCCCCAATTTCAGACTTTTCAAGAGGCTATTTAAAAATGCAGTGACGATCCATGTTAAAACAATGATCATCAGTGCTATAAATGCAAAAGCTGCAATTTTTTGAACAACCGGATCATGACTCAAACCAGACATGGACGGCGCAAGAAGGACAGCATATTTTGCACCCATAATTAATGCAATGATCCATCCTACCAAGTTCGCAAAGGCTTTGATAAATCCTTGTCGCAAACCGTTTAGCCCCCCAATGAGCAAAAGTATCAGAATAATGATATCAATTGTGTTCATATTCACTTAAGTCATGGCTGCAACACATTGTTTTACTAATATAGGACCGGTGTAAATCAATCCGCTATAGATTTGTACTAATGTTGCTCCAGCTTGCTGTTTGACTGCTGCTTGTTCACCCGACAAAATTCCACCCACGCCAATCAACGGGATTTGTCCTTTTAACGTTTGGGCAAACAAACGTAAGCATTCGGTACTTTTTTCAAAAACAGGCGCACCTGATAATCCACCCGATTCGTTACCATTAGGAAGGTTTTCTACACCGTCTCTAGATAAAGTCGTATTGGTAACGATTAAACCATCAATCTTAAATTGCAATAATTGTGCTGCAATAAACTCAACATCTTCAACTGTTAAATCAGGTGCAACTTTTAAAACTAAAGGAACATAATGGTTATATTGCTCGGCCAGCTCAAGTTGTCTTTCTTTTAATGTTTGCAATAATTCAGTTAATGCATCGCCACTTTGTAAACTTCTTAAGTTCTTAGTATTTGGAGATGAGATATTAACAGTAACATAAGAGGCGTAGTTATAAACTTTCTCAAGACAAATCAGGTAATCATCAACAGCCTTTTCTACAGGCGTATCCGCATTCTTACCAATGTTAATGCCTAGAATTCCTTTAAATTTTGAAGCTTTAACATTCTCAACAAGCTTATCAACACCATCATTATTAAAACCCATGCGGTTAATAATAGCTTTAGCTTCAGGAATACGGAACAATCGTGGCTGTGGATTACCCGACTGAGGACGCGGTGTAATTGTTCCAATTTCAATAAAACCGAAACCCAGTCCGGCTAAAGAATCAATATGTGCACCATTCTTATCAAGTCCAGCCGCCAAACCTACCGGATTTGGAAATTCAATTCCCATACAGGTTGTTGGTTTTGATTCTACGCTTTGGCGTAGCAGGCCGAACTTATGTGCTTTATCAAGCATAGATAATGTTAATTCATGTGCACGCTCTGGTGCTAAACTAAACAACATCGGGCGAGCAAGTGAATATAACATACCAATCACAGTCTACTGATTTTAGGTAGGCATATTATAGGCACAGGCAGCACAAAACACCATGCTTAAGAACACCATATTTTAATATGTTATTGAACCGTCGCTGTTAATTTAATCTGTCCGTCACTTGAAACCATTTCCATTTTTTGAATACTTAAGCCCATTTGTGCAAGTTGGGTTAAAAAGTTCGCTAAAATTGCATAATTCTGATGAGTAACAACAATTTGTAACTGCTCACCATTTTGTTGAGAAGTGACCGTTAAGCCTTGCTGCTGAGCTACACGCTGTATTTTTTCCGATTGACCCAACTCAAGTTCATTTGCGGGTTTCATGGTAACCGCATTGCTCTGCATCCATACCATCAAATCTTTTAAATCATTTAATCGTTGCTGTTGCTGCTCTGCCAAAGAATGCATTTTCCAAAGTGAAGCTCCTACAATAGCCACGACGACAAAGATTGTAGTAAAGACCACCATAATACGTTCACGTACAGTTAAGCGATCCAAATATTGAACGATCTGTTCAACCCACTGATCAAAGTGGTTTTGCAATTGAGTTATCATTTTCATTATTGTATTTTCACCACCCCGATTGCCCCACCACCATCGGCTTGAACATTACCGAGCTCTGCTTTGAATCCCTGCTGGTTAAGTTGCTGAGTTAAAGCTTGCAAATCATCTGCCGACTTTGCTTTTAATGCCATTGTTAATATTGACGCATCATAATTTAACTGCTGAGCTAAAATTTGTCTTTGCATTAAAATAGGCCCAACACGACTCAATAAAGAAAGTGCTTGTGTATCACCTTGCTTACTCATGCGTAAATGACTTTCAAATTGGCTTTTTATATTCTGCTCATTTACACGACTAGAAGAACCAAACCAATATTTATATTGCTCAATCGTCTGTTCAGCGGTTTGATTAGCCACACTTTTTAACTTTACCCAGCGCAACAAATCATAGCTAAACTGAACCACTATAATTGCTAAAATAACAGCAGCACATGCTTTCCAATAACCTGAAACCGTTTGCTCTTGCCCTTTAGCTTTAGGTAGAACATTAAAAGGATGCTGTTTAGGTTTATCTAAAGCCTGAAATTGATAAATAAACTCTGAACGCTGCTCAGCACTTGATGCTGCCATCAAGCTTTCTAATTGCTCTGATGTCAAACCACTATATTGATAATGGGTTTCAACCGGCTGGAACTCTAAAAACAATCCTAAATCATCTAGAGAATTACCAACCCATTTACTTTCACGCACAAGTAATTTCTGGTCAATATTGCATAAGACCACTTGCTGCTCTTGAGGTTCCGGTAAAATTAAAAAGTCTGGCAATAAAGCAACGAGTTTAATAGGCAGCAAAGCCATTGCATGTTGCCATGTTTCTACTGTTGTTTTTGCCACTCCTAATACAGTTAATTGATCAGCATGAAAATGATGAACCACTTTCATATGATCAATCGGCAAAGTCACAAATTCTTCAAGCAAATATTTAACACCATCTGCGCCGAGTTGCTTGTAATGAGATTTTGCCATGTGCTGCTGGAGTACCTGAGCATGGCGACTAGGGAAAAAGATGACAGCTTCTTTTCCTTGATGTAGTTGCAGATCTTGTATTAATTGATCAAGACTTGCTGCCTGCAACCAGTTTTCTCCGTTAGACCAATGCCATATTCCATTGGTTTCAGGCATCCATAAATACAGCATAATGGGCTAAATGACCTTTTTAATTATATTGTGGGTACAAAACTATTTTTTTGTGTTGATAAACCAGTAGCAATCACAGCCTGATCATAAATTCGAGCTTCGGCAAGTGCAAATGGATTAAAGTTTTCATGAGTCAGTAGTTCAGCAATATGCCCTACTACATTCATATGACAGACGACTACAATTGACTCATACGGAACCTGAGACAACCACTCAACCGCTTCTTTCGCATTATCGTCTGGTTTAATTTTATCGCACAACAGCACGGGAACATCTTTAAAATAAGTTTGAATATGCGCTAATGTTTCTTGAGCACGCAATAATGGACTCACTACAAAAATATCTGGCTTAACAATATCTTTTAAAAATGTTGCTGTCTGTTCAGCTTGAGCATGTCCACGAGCAGTAAGTGGACGTTTAGTATCATTACCATTTACTGGAGGAACAGCTTCCCCATGACGAACTAATGTCAGTTGCATAAATATTCCTTGTTAATAATTCTTGCATTATAACCGTAATTTATGACATTTCTTCTTCAGACTTCATGATGAGGTAAAACAAACTCAACATCACTACGGTGCCCATTTTTCATAAGAGATAAGGCAATATTTAAAGGAGGTGCCCCCTCAAAGATAACTTCATATAAAGCGTTGGTAATTGGCATATATACGTCTAGTTCTTCTGCTTTACCGCGTACCTGAACAATTGTATTAATTCCTTCAGCGGTTTGCCCCAATTCTTTACTCGCTTGGTCAAGTGTTTTACCTGAACCTAAAGCATAACCAATTTGATAATTACGGCTTAATGGACTATTACAGGTTGCAAATAAGTCACCAACACCAGACAAACCTAAGAACGTTAATGGGTTTGCACCTTGTTTGACTGCAAAACGGCTCATCTCGGCCAAAGCACGCGTTAAAATCATACTCTTGGTGTTTTCACCAATTTTGTAAGCTGCACCAATTCCCATTGCAACGGCATAAATATTTTTAAGTGCTCCACCCAGTTCAACACCATGCACATCATCACTACCAAAAACTCGGAATAACGCACTATGGAGAGCATGCTGTACAGCATAACGAACAAGTTCAGAATCACTGGCAATAACAGTACCAGATGGCATACCCGCCATAATCTCCTTAGCGAGATTTGGACCAGACAACACCCCATAAGGCACTTCTGGCAATTCTTCACGAATAATATCGCTCATAAAACTAAAAGTTTTAGCCTCGACACCCTTCGTTAAAGAAACAACCGCCTGTGCAGTAATAAAAGGAGCTATTTGCTTTAATACATCACGAAATGAATGGCTAGGAATGGCCACCAAAATAATATCTCGATCACATACTGCTTGTTCAAGGTCAGACACAGCACGCAATGAGGACTCTAAAACAAAGTCTGGCAAATAACGTTTATTAATATGGGTTTTATTGATTTCTTCTGCTGTATCAGCATCACGAATCCAGATCATGGTGTCGCAGCCATTACGTGCAGCTAAATTCGCCATAGCCGTACCAAAACTGCCTCCACCTAAAACAGTAATACGTAATGCTGTTTTTTTATCGACCGCAACAGGTTCCACTAAATCTGTAAACTTAAATTCAGTCATGCTTTATTATCCTATTTCTTACTTCTACAGACTTTTATGCCTGCCAAACTTTTACGAATTCTTTACTTTCAATATCTGCACGCGGCGCAATCGTTTTAGCTGCCGTACCCACATAAATAATACCTGAGATTAAATCATGCGGTTGCAATCCTAAATGCTGTTTTAACCAGTTTGATTCGACAACAGCACCACTACGCCACATGGTAGAAAAACCTTGCACTTGTAAAGACAATAAAAGGTTTTGTACGGCAGCCCCCGTACTTAAAATCTGTTCAAAATGTGGAACTTTAGGGTGATCTTGAAGTTGCGTAAGCGCTAAAATGAGTAAAGGCGCGCGGAAAGGATGTTGCTTTACTCGCTCAAGCTGTGCTGAGTCGGTTTCACCTAAATCAGCCAAAGCTTTTGCTAAAACCTCACCAAAAGCACCACGTTGCTCAGTCTCAATAACGACAAAACGTGTTGGTTTAAGTCTATGGTGGTCAGGAGCAGTTAACGCAGCTTGAAAAGCCAACTCTAGTTGATCTGCATTTGGAGCAGGCTCAATCAATTGACCAATAGATTGACGTTGGTGAATATTCTGATGAATTATCTGTATTGCTGAATCCGTCATTAATATTGATCTAACTCAAAAAATTCAAAATAGATTAGCATAATCTACAGATAATCCACCATTGTATCTAGAACATAAAAATAACGAGTTCGTGCTTTGACATTTTTTTAAGACAAAACATCAAAACTTATACAACGTCTTCAAAATCAATTAGAAAACTTGTGTTCAAATAGTGAGATCTTTTGACGATTAGCGATATTAGGTGAAACATGAAAAAAATAATTTTAGCGAGTGCGTTAAGTAGTGTTGTTTTATTACTAGGTGCTTGTGCCACTACGCCTAAGAACACTTTGGCAGTTCAAAAAGAAAATAATCAATTTGAAGTCACTGGTATTGGTAAAACAAATCTAATTGCAAAAAATAATGCGATTACTGCCGCTCAAAAAACTTGTTCAAAAAGCACCAGTCCTGTTGTAGTAGATGAAAAAACAACATACAACGGTGTATTAAAAGATGTTGTAAGCGAAAAAACTGGCCAAATGGTTGAAGCTGCGGCTGGTGTAATTGGCACCTTAACTGGTAAAAATGCATCACTTGCAAAAGATGATGATTATCAAACAACCCTTACTTTCTATTGTAAAATTAATTAATCAAAAAAAATCCCAATCAATTGATTGGGATTTTTTTATTAGCAATAACCGTCTAGACGGGTTAATGGCAATTTCTTACCAATTGCTTTTTCAATTTCCGGCAAGTAAAAAGCATCATCTTCAGATAAGAAACTAATACTTACACCTTGTGAGCCAGCACGACCTGTACGTCCAATGCGATGTACATAATCATCTGATTGCTCAGGCAAAGTATAGTTGATCACATGAGATACGCCATCAACATGAATACCACGGCCTGCAACATCAGTTGCGATCATGACGTTATTTTTACCCTGCTTAAACTGCTCTAACATTTTTAAACGTTTATCTTGAGCAATTTCACCTGAAAGCATACCGACTCGATATCCATCTCTCTTTAAATGATCATAAAGACGGCGTACTTGATCACGTCGATTCGCAAAAATCATAACTTTATCGATAGGTTCTTCACGCAAAATATCTTGTAGCAAACGATATTTATCTTGTTTAGCGACGACATAAACGCGTTGCTCAACATCGTTGTTAGTTTTTTGCTCAGGCTCAATCTCAACAGTAATTGGTTCAAACAACCATTGTCTTGCCAAATTAAGTACATCATAACTAAAAGTAGCCGAGAACATGAGCGTTTGACGTTGTTCCTTACGTGGAGAATAACGCACAATACGTTTTACAGAAGGAATAAAACCCATGTCCAATAAGCGGTCAGCTTCATCGATGACTAAAAATTCAATTTGATCGAGCCAAACTTCTTTTTGTTCTACAAAATCAATTAGACGCCCAGGAGTGGCAACGATGATGTCGACAAAATTAGCATCCAACTGTTTCTTTTGCTTATCGAAATCTACGCCACCCAACAGTGTCACGATGTGTAAATCTGAAAATTTTGTGAGTAACTTTGCATCGCTTTCGATTTGCAGTGCCAATTCACGAGTAGGTGCCAAAATCAAGGCACGTGGCTCACCACGAAAACGCTGCTCTTGAATCGGGTTATGTAACAAGTCATTAATTACACTAATAAGGAAAGCAGCAGTTTTACCTGTTCCTGTTTGCGCTCTACCAATCGCATCATGCCCGCCCAACGTATATTTTAAAACCTTTTGCTGAATCGGGGTCATTTGCTTAAACCCTAAAGCATCAATCGCCTTTTTAAGTTGCGGATGTAAATTCAAGGTTTCAAAACCAGATGTCATAAATACGTGCTCTAACAAACAATCTCTCTAATGAGAAGATCATTATAAACAAAAACGCCCCAATTCAAAAATTGGAGCGTCCATGATTCATCAAAAAGATGAATTAGTCTAAAGGCTGAACGTTTTCAGCTTGAAAACCTTTTTGACCTTGTACTACACTAAATTCTACGCGTTGGCCGTCACGTAAAGAACGGTGACCGTCACCAACGATTGCGCGGAAATGAACAAATACGTCATCACCACCGTTACGTTGAATAAAGCCAAAACCTTTAGTGTCGTTAAACCACTTTACTACGCCTTGTTCGCGAGCTGTCATAAGTCAATCCTCAGATGTTGAAAAAAGGACCTTCCGGTGTTGCAAACAGCAGAGCAAACAAGTGTTTAAAATATTTATAATCTTAAAGCTTGTAATCATTCTGTAAAACTATCAACAATTTCCGGTTACATCCATTTGTTATAAGATTTTTAAACCAATTTAAGTGTGTGGTAAATCTTAAAACGGTTCGAGCTTACCACGGGTTTATGACAATTAATAGAATTTTTTTCAATTATTCCCCGTATTTTTAGTCGTTTTTTTAAACAGCTTATTACAATATTTTTTATAGGTAATTGCTTGTTTCTTCTTTTATAAAATGTGCAGCATTTATAAAAAAATTTGTTAGAATAATTTTTTTAGTTGTTTTGATGATGAATGACCAACACTTCTTCTACTACAGCACCCATTGAAATTAATGCTTTGGGCCAACCATGTCCAATGCCTTTATTAATGCTAAAACGCGAACTTAAAAAAGTATCGGGTAAACAGCTATTCTTATTAAAATCTTCTGACCCCCATAGTGAAATAGATGTAACTCGTTACTGTGGTTTACATCATTTTATGTGTCAGACAACACATATATCCGAAAGAGAATTTCACTATTTAATTGAAACTCAATGATTCTTTGATAAACTAAAAGATTAGAAATTGCATAAAATTTTACATTTCTCTACCCAATTTTCCTTAATTATGAAGCTGATTCAAATTAAGATGAATTTATTGGTTATCCCATCCGATCCTACAAGGAGAAATCATGAGTGACAGCAGCAATCAATTGATGCCCCTGTCATTGTCTGCGCCCGGTGTAAACCTTGGTGCATATATCAGTACTGTCAATCAGATTCCTATTTTAACGGCCGAGCAAGAAAAAGAACTTGCTGAACGTTATTATTATGACCAAGATCTTGATGCCGCAAAAATGCTGGTAATGTCGCATTTACGTTTCGTCGTTCACATTGCGCGCAGCTATGCAGGTTATGGCCTACCACAAGGCGACCTTATTCAAGAAGGTAATTTAGGCTTAATGAAAGCCGTGAAGCGTTTCGACCCAAATATGGGCGTGCGTCTTGTATCTTTTGCCGTCCACTGGATTAAAGCAGAAATTCACGAATACGTTATTCGTAACTGGCGTATTGTCAAAATTGCAACGACCAAAGCACAACGTAAATTATTTTTCAATTTACGTAGTTTAAAAAAATCGAGTAAAAAATTAACGCTCGAAGAAGCTCAATCGATTGCGAATGACTTAAATGTTACTGCAGAACAAGTTCTGGAGATGGAAGGTCGTTTAACCGCTTATGATGCTGCTTTCGAAGCTCAAGGCGACGACGACGATGACACTCCGCATACTGCACCTGCATTGTATCTTGAAGATAATCGCTATGATCCAGCTCGTTTAGTTGAAAATGAAGACTGGGAAGAGCAAAGTACATCTGCTTTACATGATGCAATGGATCAGTTAGATGATCGTTCGCGTAATATTTTACAACGTCGTTGGTTAGATGATGACAAGTCTACTCTCCACGAGTTAGCAGCCGAATATAATGTATCAGCAGAGCGTATTCGCCAGCTTGAAAAGAATGCAATGGAAAAAATTAAAATTGCTATGTCTGCAAGCTAAAAATAAGTTTAAAAATAAAAGGGCGTTTAGCCCTTTTGTTTTATCTGGCTATGTTTAGCCAACCCAATCTATGATAACGTTGCCCTTCATTATTCATTTGCGTTTTTTGTTATGTGGATTGCCATTTCAGCCCTTAATCTTGCCTTTGCAGTTATGTTGGGTGCTTTTGGAGCACATGGTCTTAAAGCTCATGCGAGTCCTGAGCAACTTGTTTGGTGGCATACTGCAACCGACTACTTTTTCTACCATGCTTTAGGCTTACTAGCACTTGGTATTTTAAGCAAAGTCATCCTGACGTTCCCCATTAAATTGCCATTCATATTGATTCAAATTGGTATTTTATTTTTCTGTGGTTCACTCTATATCATGGCATTTGGATTACCGAGAATTTTAGGGGCAATTACCCCAATTGGCGGAGCATTTATGATAGCTGGATGGCTCGTTTTGGCTTGGAACGCCCTCAAATACGCAAAATAATTGGAATGTGATCATGCAAATTTATTTAAATGGCGAATTAACGGACACGCCTTGTCAAAACCTGTTGCAACTCATTCAGGAAATGGCACTTGAAGGAAAACGCTTTGCTGTCGAGCACAATCAGCAAATCGTTTCTAAAAGCAAATTAGAGCAAATCACTATTGCTCAACATGACCGTATCGAAATTATTCACGCTGTTGGCGGCGGCTAAGTCGGAGTTATCCATGCAAGACACCCCTCTCATTATTGGTTCACGTTCTTTTCAATCTCGTTTATTGGTAGGAACTGGCAAATATAAAGACTTAAATGAAACGGATTTAGCTATTCAAGCCAGTGGTGCAGAAATCGTAACTGTCGCAATCCGCCGTGTGAATATTGGACAAAATCCAGATCAACCAAATTTACTGTCTGTTATTCCACCAGAAAAATATACAATTTTGCCAAATACCGCAGGTTGTTTTGATGCTGATAGCGCAGTTCGTACTTGTATGCTAGCGCGTGAGCTACTCGATGGTCATAACCTAGTAAAACTTGAAGTTCTAGGCGATGAAAAGACGTTATATCCAAATGTAACCGAAACTTTAAAAGCCGCTCGTACTTTGATTGATGACGGTTTTGAGATTATGGTCTATACCTCTGATGACCCAATCATTGCGCAAGAACTTGAAAGTATGGGCTGTGTTGCGATTATGCCTTTAGGTAGTCTAATTGGTTCAGGTTTAGGTATCTTAAATCCGCACACTATTTCAATTATTAAAGAAAATGCAAAAGTACCCGTTTTGGTAGATGCAGGCGTTGGTACAGCAAGTGACGCTGCTATTGCAATGGAACTTGGTTGTGACGGCGTACTGATGAATACAGCAATTGCAGCTGCTCAAAACCCTATTTTGATGGCTTCTGCAATGAAAAAAGCTGTTGAAGCTGGACGTGAAGCATTTTTAGCAGGACGCATGCCACGCAAACGTATGGCAAATGCAAGCTCACCAGAAACAGGCTATTTCTTTAAGTAATCATTAATTTTGTCTAAATTTTAAAGCACGATAACAAAAGCTATCGTGCCAAGTGGCATGGATGCCACTGTTGAACAGGGGCCACATGGATGTGCCCTCTGTTTAACAAAGGTTTTTGTTACTTTTGACCTTTCAAAAGTAAGGCATAGCCAATATAGAGTTTAATAAATTAAACATGAGACCAAAGGCTGCATGGCATGTGAAATTATTAATTTAATTAAGCCACTTGCTCATCCCGCTTAAACACCCACTCTTTTGCTGATGAATTCTCAGCATCAAAGTAGTATCCATCAGTGTTGAACGCTTTAATATCCTCAGCTTTATTTAATTGGTTTTCAATCATAAAACGAGCCATTAAACCTCGTGCTTTTTTCGCATAGAAACTAATAACTTTATATTTACCATTTTTCTGATCAAGAAAAACAGGCTTAATAATTTCAGCCTTAATTTTTTTCTCATTGACCGATTTGTAATACTCATCTGAAGCTAAGTTTACAAGTAAATCAGAATTAACTGCTGCCAAATCTTCATTAATCTGGTTTGTGATAATTTCACCCCAGAACTCATATAAATTATGACCACGCGTATTTTTTAATTTAGTGCCCATCTCAAGACGATAAGGCATCATTAAATCTAAAGGACGTAATAAACCATATAGACCAGAGAGCATACGCAAATGCTGCTGTGCAAAATCAATATCTTTATCTTTTAAATGGTACGCATCTAAACCCGTATATACGTCACCTTTAAATGCATAAATTGCCTGACGAGCATTTGAAAAATCAAATTCAGGCTTCCAATCTCTAAATCGGTCTGCATTTAATGTGGCAATTTTTTCACTAACACTCATTAAACTCGCAATTTCCGAAGCAGAAAGTTTACGGCTAACATCAATTAATTGTGCTGAGTGTTCTAACAAGCGCGGCTGAGTAAACTCATCTGTAGGTAACGCTGTTTCATAATCCAAAGTTTTTGCAGGAGAAATTAAAGCAAGCATACATAACCTGAAAAAATTATTCTTAATACCAACTATAACAGTAGATATTTTTTAATGCTAACTCGTGTTTTCAATGACGACTATCGGTAAAATAGCATCACGTATTGTTATTTAGCGGTTCTTATATGTCTGAGCAAACTTTCATCCAGGGTCCAGTAGGTAAAATTGAACTTTTCGTTGACCGCCCTGAAGGTGAAATCAAAGGCTTTGCGGTTGTTTGTCATCCGCACCCATTGCAAGGTGGAACCCCTCAACATAAAGTCCCTGCCCTTTTAACCCAAATCTTTAATGAATATGGTTGCATTGTTTACCGCCCGAGTTTCCGTGGCCTAGGTGGCAGTGAAGGCGTTCATGATGAAGGCCATGGTGAAACTGAAGATATCTTAGCTGTAATTGAACATGTTCGTAAACTTCATGAAGGCTTACCATTCTATGCAGGTGGCTTTAGCTTCGGCTCACATGTTCTGGCAAAATGCTTTGCCCAGCTTAATCCTGAATTACGACCTATACAGTTAATTTTATGCGGTTTACCAACGGCTACTGTAGTAGGTTTACGCCACTATAAAACTCCTGAAATTCAAGGTGACATTCTACTCATTCATGGTGAGCAAGATGACATTACCTTACTTTCAGATGCAATTGCATGGGCAAAACCACAAAAGCATCCAATTACGATTTTACCGGGCGCTAACCACTTCTTTACAGGTTATTTAAAACAGCTTCGTCAAATCATTACACGCTTCATTATTATGAAATAAAGTGTATTTGATGGGCATAGATTGTATCTATGTCCATCACTTATGAGCACTGTAACTGCTAAAAATTATTCCAACTTAATCCAAAACGGGCCAAATATTTTTTCACTCGGTCGCTATTATTTGTTCATCATAATTTCTATAAAATTTTATAAGTGACTATAATCTCTCTAAACATTTGACTAAAAAATTCCAAGAATATGCTTCATTTTACTTTTTTAGGCACCTCTTCAGGTGTACCCACTCTTACACGTAATGTTTCAGGATTAACAGTCCGTAACAGCAAAAACAAAGACTGGATTTTAATTGATGCTGGTGAAGGTACTCAGCATCGCGTTCAGCAAGCCAGACTTTCCCTACAAAACTTGGTTGCCATTTGTATTACACACGTTCATGGCGACCATTGCTATGGTCTAGTTGGTCTATTGGCAAGTGCAGGCATGAATGCCCGCAGTAAACCTCTAATCGTGATTGCACCAAAAGAAATTCAGCAATGGTTTGAAATTACGGCCCAACTTACAGATTTATATTTGCCCTATCCAATCAATTTTATTGATGTTAATAAGGCAATGCAGCCACAGCAGATCACGGATGAGTTCATTGTTCAAGCACATCCGCTAAGCCATCGTGTTCCAAGTTTTGCCTTTAGCATTTATATAAAATCTATTCGAAAGAAGTTAGATATCCAAACTTTAATTCAGCTTGGTGTACCCAAAGGCGATATATGGGGGCATTTAAAACGAGGCTACGATGTCGAGTTTGAAGGACGAATTTTAAAATCGAAAGACTTTATCAAAGTTTACAATCAACAAATCCATGCAATTATAGGTGGTGATAATGATCGGCCAGAACTATTAGCAGATGCTTGCAAAGATGCTCAACTATTCATTCATGAATCGACTTATTTACAAACAGTTTTGGATAAAGTAGGCAAAGGACCAATGCACAGCTCAGCAAAAATGGTGGCTGAATTTGCAGAACAGCAATCTCTTGATAATTTAATTCTGACGCATTTTAGCCCTCGGCATCAGGATAAAGCAGGACAGCAAGCTATTGCCGAAGAAGTTCGCCAGTTTTATAAAGGCCATTTTTATTTAGCGAATGATTTTGATCAGTTTACTTTAAGTGAAACAGGACAACTTTTAAAAATAGAGTAAAAGTTATATCCGTTGTGATTTTAAATTTACCGAGTTAAATCCAGATCATTTTCATGTAAAGGTTAAAGTTTAAGAAGCTCACAATTGAGCTTCTTATTTATAAAAACTACTCTACAGATGCCAAAGCCGTTACCAATAGCTTCCAGCATTTCTCTACGGTCTCTACTTTGACTCGTTCACCCGGTGCATGCGCACCTTGAATATCTGGTCCAAACGAAACCATCTGTAAATCTGGATAATGCTCAGCAATAATGCCGCACTCCAAGCCTGCATGAATCACTTTAAGATTTGGCTCAATATTAAAAGCCTTTTGATATGCGTGTTGTAAGCACTTTAAAGCAGCCGAATCAGGATTTGGAGTCCACCCTGAAACTAATGGTGTGAGTGTAGAGGCAATATTAAATTGACGAAAATGTGCCTGAATTTTTTCTGCAAAATTTTGAGCTTCTTGGTTCACCATTGAGCGAACCATTAAGACAGCTTTTCCGCCCTCTCGATTTAGTTTTACGACCCCAATATTATTTGAGGTTTCAACTACTTCTGGTAAAGCTTGACTCATACTTGCAACGCCGTATGGACTTGTTGCCAAAGCTTGCAACCATTCGTTTTGCTGTTGTTGAGCAATAACGTCAGTTACTTCAGCACTATTGGGTTGAATAGTTAATTGCAGACTGTCATCAATACCTTGTAGTTGTTTTTTCCATGCTGTTTGATATTCAGCAAGTAATTTTTCTAATTCGGGTAATTGGTTAGACGAAATTGCAATGGTTGCCACTGCTTCTCGAGGTAAAGCGTTACGAGCTGTACCACCTGTAAACTCAACAAAGTATCCACCAAGCTTTGCTAAATACTCATTTAAAAAGCGGGCCAGAATAACGTTGGCATTGCCACGTCCTAAATGAATATCTACGCCAGAGTGACCACCTTTAAGACCAGCAACCTGAATATTTACAACCGTCAAATTTTCAGGAAGTGGTTCATACGAAAGTGGCTGTTCTACTTCTACATCAATACTACCAGCACATCCGAGATATAACTCACCCCACTCTTCTGTATCAATATTAAATAGCCATTTCCCTTTTAGTACACCTGCCTGTAAAAGCCGTGCACCACTCATGCCTGCTTCTTCATCAACTGTTAAAAGAACTTCAATTGGTCCATGAGCAATATCATTTGAGTCTAAAACTGCCAACGACAAGGCTACCCCAATGCCATTGTCAGCACCTAAAGTGGTGTCTTTGGCAATCAACCAGCCATCTTCAAGGATTGGACGAATTGGGTCTTTAAAGAAATCGTGTACTGTTCCCGTATTGGCTTGTGTGACCATATCTAAATGGCCTTGAAGAATCACGCCAGACGCCTGCTCCTTACCTACGGTAGCACCCTTACGAATAATCAAATTACCGACTTCATCTACGTAAGTTTCTAAATTTCGACTTTCAGCCCAGTTTTGTAAAAACTCACGAAGCTGCTGTTCATGTTTTGATGGACGAGGAATAGTGCAAAGTGTTTGAAAATGCTGCCAAACGACTTGTGGAGATAACGCCGCAATATCAACTTGTGTCATGAAAACCACACTTAATTATGTAAATATCTTAATAATTTCAATATACACAACACATTAAAGATAGGTAGAGATTTGAGTAAAGATTTTGTATTTTTATATTTAATTTAAACAGAAAGTACGACTTTTCTAAAAGCCGTACTTCATGAAAAAGTTTTAAGAATCGTTTTATTTAATTTTTCCATTCAAATGCTGAAAAGCTTTTATCGGCTTTCAAACTATTTTCAACAGCCTGCGCGAGCTGACGAATAATGCTTTGTGTTTCAATTTTCTCAAACCAGTCTTGTTCTTCATCTAGATTGGCAGAGATTTCACACATCAAATGCCCATCATGGTCTGTTTTTTGGCAAGTAATAGACAAAGGTAAAAGATGATTATCAATACTCACTTCTACTTTTTCATGTTCATGCACAATATGTTGCGCATCAAAACCATAATGCCCCAATTGTTTAAATAATAAAGCTGCTACATATTCTTGGGTGATATGGCATTCATTTGGTGGATGATCAAGCACCCCATGTTGTGGGCAACTGGCAATAAATTGTAATTTTTTCATCCTTTGTCCTAACACTATTATCATTATCTGCGCTTAGCATAAGCAATAAACAAACAGCAGCCAAGCCTTTAGCTCGCCGCTGCCGTTGCTATTGTGTTAGCAATTATAAAATGTGTTAGGTCAAAAGTTATTGGCTAACTTCGATTGTTAAGCCTGCACGATTCGCCAACTCAGTGAAAGTTGGGAAGCTTGTCGCCACAGTTTCAGTACCCTGAATTGTAATCGGACCAGAATTACGAAGGCCTGCCATACTAAAACTCATAGCAATACGGTGGTCATGATGTGATTCAATTTCACCGCCAGCAAAGATTGGTGACCAATCGCCAGATTTGCCTTTACCTTCGATAATGATGCCATCATCAGTTGGTGTACAGTCAATACCCATGATTTTTAAACCATCTGCCATAACCTGAATACGGTCAGATTCTTTCACTCGAAGTTCTGCCGCACCGGTTAGTACCGTTTGGCCTTCGGCACAAGCTGCTGCAATAAATAAAGCTGGGAACTCATCAATTGCCAAAGGCACTTGGTCTTCTGGCATATGAATGCCTTTAAGCGTGCGTGAACCTTTAATATGAATATCAGCAATAGGTTCACCACCAGCAATACGTTCATTTTCAACAGTCAGGTCAGCACCCATCTGTTTTAAAATTTCAATTACGCCAGTACGTGTTGGGTTAATACCTACAGCTTCCAGAATAACATCAGAACCCTCAGTAATTGCGGCACCCACCATAAAGAAAGCAGCTGACGAAATATCTGATGGTACTTGAATATCAGTACCCACTAATTTTCCGCCGCCAACGAGTGAAATCTTATTGCCTTCGGTTTTAACATCATAGCCAAATGCACGAAGCATGCGCTCTGTATGGTCACGAGTTGGCTCTGGTTCTGTAACAGAGATTTCACCTTCAGCCCATAGGCCTGCAAGTAAAATACCAGACTTCACTTGAGCAGATGCCATAGGTAAATCGTATTGAATCGCTTTTAACTGTTGACCACCAGTAATGCTTACAGGTGGTGTACCTTTCTCACCGGTAGTCTGAATTTGTGCACCCATTAAACGTAATGGCTTAGCAATACGCTCCATTGGACGTTTAGAAAGTGAAGCATCACCTGTCATCACTGAATCAAACTTTTGTGCTGATAACATGCCTGAAAGCAAACGCATGCTTGTACCAGAATTACCCATATACAATGCACTTGCTGGCGCTTTTAAGCCATGCATTCCCACGCCATGAATGGTCACTTCACCATTTTTAGGGCCTTCAATGCTTACGCCCATATCACGGAAAGCTTGCAAAGTTGCCAAAGCATCTTCACCCTCAAGGAAACCAGTGACATGAGTCGTGCCTTCGGCAATAGCACCAAACATAATGGAGCGATGTGACACAGATTTGTCACCCGGTACGGTAAATTTACCTTTAAATGCCTTATTTCCCGGTAAGATACTGAATTGCTGTGTCACCTTATTTTTCTCCATTAAAGGTTTTTTGGCTAACATATGATTGAAATGCTGACGTGCTGCTTGAGCATGGCCGAGTAAACCCATTAATGCATGAGAATCTTCGTTTTCAATCAATTTTCTAAGTACGGTAAGTTGCTTTTCGAAGCCATCTACAGCATTTAATATCGCTGTTTTATTGGCAAAAAAAATGTCATGCCACATTTGAGGATCACTAGCCGCAATCCTTGAAAAGTCACGGAAACCACCTGCCGCATAACGGAAAATATCAAGATTATCTTCACGGTTTGCAAGTTGCTCGACCAGATTAAATGCCATTAAATGTGGTAGATGACTCGTATGCGCAAGCACTTCATCATGCTTGGCAACATCCATACAAATGACTTCAGCTTTAGCAGCTGACCAAAGTTGAATCAGTTTATCAACAGCCCATTCTGCACTTGTCGGTAACGGCGTTAAAATTACTTTGTGATTTGCAAATAGGTCAACCTTACCTGCATGAACACCCGTGTGTTCACTACCTGCAATAGGGTGTCCCGGTACAAAACCTGCTGGTAAATCTTCACCGAATACAGCTTTTGCTGCATCAACAACATTACCTTTTGTACTTCCCACATCAGTTACAATCGTGGTTTGTGACAAATAGGGTTTAATTTGCTCAAGCACTTTTTGTGTAGCACGTACTGGCAAGGCTAAAACGACTAAATCTGCCCCTTTCACGGCTTCAACAGGATCAGAAAATCCTTCTTGTATTAAGCCAAGTGATTTTGCATCTTCTAAAGTTTTCTGTGAGCGTGTAGATGCAACAACTGTTGTGGCCAACTTTTCTGCAACAATAACACGAGCTAAACTCGACCCGATGAGTCCTAAACCAATAAATGCAACTTTTTTAAATAGGGGTTGTGACATAACTTCAACTTTGCTTTTGCTCAAAGTGATTTAAACCATTGAGCAATTTGTTTTTAAGCATAATGACATGCTTATGTTTAACATGTCATTATTCCAACATAAGTGATTACAGAACAGCGGCAGGATAAGAACCTAAAATACGAATCTCTTTTACCATTGGGCGAATATCATTAATCGCAGCAGCAACATTCTCTTGTTCGATATGACCTTCTAAATCGATAAAGAATACATATGCCCACTTTTCAGGTAATGCTGGACGAGTTTCAATACTTGTTAAGCTAATATTATGTTTTGCAAATGGCGCTAAAATTTCTAATAAAGCACCCGCACGGTCATGTGCTGAAATCAATAACGATGTTTTGTCATTACCGCTTTGTGGAATTTTTTCACGGCCAATCACTAAGAAACGAGTTGTATTTTCCGGATTATCTTCAATATTGCTATGTAAGATTTCAAGGTTATACATGCCTGCTGCAATATCAGATGCAATCGCTGCCGAATGCCATTCATTGCGAATACGGCGCGCAGCTTCTGCATTTGAGTTTAAAGCAACACGTTCAACACCAGGATAATGCGCGTCTAACCACTGGCGACATTGTGCCAAAGTTTGCTGATGAGCATAAATCTGCTTAATACTGTCTTTACGTGTATTTTCAGAAACAAGGAATTGATGATGAATACGTAATTCAACTTCACCAATCACATTTAAATTCGATGTTTTAAAGCAATCTAAGGTATGGTTTACAACACCTTCAGATGAGTTCTCAACTGGAACTACACCGTAATGTGCACTACCTGCTTCCACTTCACGGAAGACTTCATCAATCGTTGGGAGTGGGCGTACAACCGCATCTTTACCAAAATGCTTAAGCACAGCAGATTGAGTAAAAGTACCTTCTGGCCCTAAAAATGCAATACTTTGCGGCGCTTCTAAAGCAAGGCAAGCAGACATAATTTCACGGAACAAACGCGCCATGGTTACATCAGACAAAGGACCTTGGTTACGCTCCATAACTTTACGTAAGACCTGCGCTTCACGTTCAGGACGATAAAACAAAGGATTCTCTTCGGATGCAAATTTAGCTTTCGCAACAGCTTCAGCAAGGCTTGCGCGTCGATTTAATAATTCTTGAATCTGTTGATCCACGCTATCAATATCTTCGCGAATTTGTTCTAAACTAAGAGAAGTCGTTTTGTTTTGATCATCGTTGATCATTAGAATGCAGCCTCAGTAAAATCATCTTTTAAACGAGAGTATAACAATAGTCTGCTTTGATTTGTTAGGCAATATGGCTGTAAGAGCTTTTTTCATTAACCTTTTTGCACACATTCCTTGAATCGCTTTATTTGATAATGATTTTCATTTATTATTTGTGTAATAAATTTTATTATCACTCATTATGCATAAATCATTTTTCTTTTTACCTTGCTGTTTCCTTTTGAGCTCATTAATAAGCAGCTCTGTTTTGGCTCAAACTTCTACACAAAATCAATCAAAAATCGTTTTTCAAAATAATCAGGCACAATTTCAAATTAAATCTAAAAATACAGGCCATGATTATCTTATTCAAATTTATAAACCACCCATTGCCCCACCCCAACATGGTTATCCAGTACTTTATATATTAGATGGTAATGCAACATTTCCAAGTACTGCCAATATTGCCCAGTCTATTGGTGCAGGTTCTGCAAAATTAGGCCTAGACCCGCTCATGATCGTCGCGGTTGGCTATCCGCAGCAAAAAACTTTTGATGTGCAAAAACGTGCTTATGATTACACACCAAAACCTTCTGCTGAATTTCAGGCACAAGGTAAATATAAATATGGTGGTGCTGACAAATTCATCAACTTTTTAAATGATGAACTCAAACCAGAAATTGCAAAACAGTTTCCAGTTAATAGTCAACAACAGAGCCTATATGGACATTCTTTTGGCGGCTTATTGGTTCTTTATCATTTTTTTCAAAAGCCAGATGCGTTTCAGCGTTACTTTGCTGCCAGCCCTTCTCTTTGGTTTGACCAAGGCATGTTATTCCAACAGTTAAATCATTGGCAAAGTCAAAAACAAAGCAACTCTCCGATGCTTTTGACCACGGTCGGTACACACGAGCAAGGTGGGCCTCGTACTCAACTTGATAATAAATTTAACGAAACAGATTTCTTTAAAGCACTGGAAAATAAACGTTCAGATCAATTTACTTATTGGCATTTTTATAACCCGGCTGAACAACACATTACAAATTTGTATGCGAGCCTACCTAAAGCACTTATGTTTGCTTCGTGCAAAGACCTAGAAAGCTGTAAATCCTTGTTTGATGGGCCAGTGCAGCAGCCAGCTAAGTAAAAACATAATTACATTTAAATATGATTATTTCGTTGTTCTTAAAGATAGACCTCTTAATGCATAGATTGGTTATACTGACCAAATATGTCATAACAACAGTAAAATAGAATGAATAAAATTATTGTTTTAGGCTTACTGGGTCTTACAAGTTTTAGTTTAACGGCTTGTGGCGGTTGCCCCTTAATCGCAGGATGCAATGGTACTGATAATTCTCCGTACTATATGACAACTGTCAGTAATCAAGTTCGTGGTATTCTAATCCCAAACCAAACCAAGCTCACCTATCAGTCCCAAAATTTCAGGCAGAAATTTGAGCAAACACATGCTTTAAAAGAGAAAAATTTATCAGGCATCTATTTACAAGAAGGTACAGCAATCGTTTGGGGCGGTATGCCAGTAGACATGTTTATACAGTTTTCTAATCCTGAAATGAAAGGCTTCTCGGTCTATCCAGCACGAGGATTTAAAGCAGAATTATCAAATGAGTTTTTACGGTTATGGAAAAGCTGTGAAATTGATTTAAACATTAACTTAAAGAATCCAAATGACTGGTCATTTAATCCTGAAAATATGAAAATAACTGGTTGTGGTGTCGTCTTTCAAGAACGTAGTGAATACACCGAAGATTCATTTCATCAAGATGAAGCAGATGAGTTTTTAAAAAAGATGAATCATGCATTACAGCAATTACCGAAACAACAAGACTATCCTGTTATTCAACAGAAGACTAAATAGTTAAAAACAAAACAGCCTGTTCTAAGACAGGCTGTTTTTTCTCTGCTTAATTAGGCTTTGCCAATTAATCCACGCGCTACGATTTCTTTCATAATTTCATTTGTACCACCGTAAATACGTTGGATACGGGCATCTACAAAGAAACGTGAAATTGGATATTCAGTCATATAACCATACCCACCAAAAAGCTGGAGCAAGTTGTCTGCGACCTTCATTTGCATATCACTACTGAAGCTTTTCAATGCCGCAGCTGTTTCTACATCTAGTTTGCCTTCTTGATATAAAGCAACGTTTCTTTCATAAAAAGCCGCTGTTGCAAGCTCATCAATTTTTGCTTGTGCTAAAACAAAACGAGTATTTTGGAACTGTGAAATGGGTTGACCAAATGCTTGGCGCTCTTTTACATAAGCTGTCGCCAAATCAATCGCACCACGAATAGCTCCAATTGCAGTAGATGCAATTGCAGTACGTTCACGAGGTAACTCTTGCATTAAATAAGCAAAACCTTGCCCAGCTTGACCAAGTAATTGGTTTTTAGGTACTTTCACATTGTCAAAAAACAGCTCAGATGTGTCTTGAGAATGTAGGCCGATTTTGTCTAAATTTGTGCCTTTCTTAAAGCCTTCCAGATGTGTATCTGCCAATAACAATGACACACCTTTCGCACGGGCTTGGGGATCAGTTTTTACTGCAAGCACAACAAGATCAGCATGCTGTCCATTTGAAATAAATGTTTTTGAACCATTTAATAAATAGTGATCGTCTTGCAAGATGGCACTGGTACGCATTGATTGTAAATCCGAGCCTGCTCCTGGTTCAGTCATACCAATTGCACCAACAACTTCGCCAGTTACCATTTTCGGTAACCAGTATTGTTTTTGCTCTTCTGTCCCGATATGTAAAATATACGGTGCGGCAATTTCAGAGTGGCAAGAAATAGCTGTTGATAATGCACAAAAACCAGCACGTGCAGATTCTTCAACTAACATTAATGAATAGTAAGTTGGAACCCCATAACCACCATATTCTTCTGGAACATCCACACATAAATAGCCATTTTCACCCAGTTGATTCCAAACTGAACGAGGCATGATTCCTTCGCGTTCCCATTGGTCGTAGTGAGGAGCAATATGCTCACTCATAAAACGTTTAAAATTATCACGGAATAATTCTAAATCTGCATCGTATGCCAACATAATATTTTCCTTCAGCTTTATTGTTTTATCGAATCTCATTGCTGTGCATGCTAATCATTTTTTTAGCAACTGTCATGGCATAGCTGCTCATTAAAACTGTACTTTTCAGTCAGCCAATAAAAAAGGAAGCTTTAGCTTCCTTTTTTATATAGGTTTCTTTGAATTAATCTAGACCTTCAGCGACTTGAGGACTTTTTGGTTCCATCATTTTTCTGTCGACTTCATCTGGATTATTTAAGGCATCATTGAGCTTATCTTTATCTAAAGCACCGACCCATTTAGCAACAACAATTGTCGCTAAAGAGTTACCAACAAGGTTAGTTAAAGCACGTGCTTCTGACATGAAACGGTCAATACCTAAAATCAATGCCAAACCTGCAACTGGAATATGTCCAACAGCAGACAAAGTTGCCGCCATAACAATAAAACCAGAGCCTGTTACACCCGCCGCACCCTTAGATGAGATTAAGAGTACTAATAGCAAAGTAATCTGATGTTGAATATCAAGCTGAGTATTCGTTGCCTGAGCAATAAAGATTGCTGCCATAGTCAAATAAATTGACGTTCCATCTAGGTTAAATGAATAACCTGTTGGAATAACCAAACCAACTACAGACTTTTCACAACCTGCAATTTCGAGTTTACGCAACATGCGAGGTAAAACAGATTCAGAAGAAGATGTACCAAGTACAATTAATAACTCTTCACGAATCATGCGAATCATTTTGAGGATACTGAATCCACTCATACGGCTGATTGTACCCAAAATCAAGAAGATAAAGAGTAGACACGTAACATAGAAGCAGAGAATTAATTGCCCTAATTGTACAAGTGAACCAACGCCATATTTACCAATAGTGAATGCCATTGCACCGAATGCACCAATCGGAGCCAGTTTCATAATCATGTTTACAATGTTAAAGAACACATGTGCAACTTGATCAATAAATTTTAAAACTGGACGTCCTGCATCACCTAACTTATGTAAAGCAAAACCAAAGAGAATTGCAAAAAGAAGGACTTGTAAGATTTCACCATTTGCAAATGCGCCAACAACCGTATCTGGAATGATGTGCATTAAGAAATCAATGGTAGATTGTGACTCACCAGAACTGACGTATTTTTGAATGCCCGAGGTGTCTAGAGTTGTAGGGTCAATATTCATCCCTACACCCGGTTTAGCAATGTTAATTACAACAAGGCCAATCAGAAGTGCAATTGTTGAAACAACTTCAAAATATAACAACGCGACGCCGCCAGTTTTTCCGACTGACTTCATGCTTTCCATGCCAGCAATACCGCTGACCACGGTACAGAAAATAACTGGAGCGATGATCATCTTGATCAAACGAATAAAGGCATCACCTAATGGCTTGAGTTTCTCACCTAAACCTGGGATATGCTGTTCAACACCATTGACAATTTGCGTTGAGCTTGGGGAAAAATGCCCTACCAAAACACCCGCAATAATCGCAATAATCACCTGAAAATAAAGTGATTTATAAATCGGTTTTTTAGCCATAACTTTACTTCAATCTATATTTCCAAGTCCGTTGGAAATACCAAAATGAAACGTCTATTCATTACGAATACACAGCCCTAACCTTTCACATGAACACCGCAAAAGGGAAACGGTTCTTTGTAAACAAAAAACCTTCCTACTACCTCAATGAAAACAAAAAAAGTTGTTTTCTAAAACAGGAGAATACCTGAAGTTTCTAACCACTTTGAGTAGTTAGAAATAACCTCTTACTTTTTCAATAAAAAGCTGAAGATATAGGAGAATCACAGAAAATTATGATATGAGTGCTCAAAAAAGCACGAGAAAGTGTACTCGAATTAAATAATGATTCGGTTAAATTTTTAGCTAATACGCACAAAAAACACTCATGCAGCTTTAAGACTTTAGTATAAGAAACACTTTTGATATTTTTTCGACAGTTTTTTATGTCATATTGATTAAATACTTGCGGACATTTCATTTTGAGCTGCCTGCATCCCATCATTTTTATTGTTTTGAACTACGATGAATACTAAACGTAATATCTATAAAGATGCTGAACACCCATTCGCTCAATATGTCCGTATTTTAGGTAAGGGAAAAAGTGGTTCACGCTCTTTAAGCTATGAAGAAGCTTATCAAGCATTTAGCATGATTTTAAAAGGTGAAGTGCTTGATGTTCAGTTAGGTGCTTTTTTAATGCTACTTCGGGTTAAAGAAGAATCTATTGATGAACTCGCGGGATTTGTTCAAGCCACTAGAGATCAACTCAATTTTCAACCTTTAGACGTTGATTTAGACTGGTCATCTTATGCGGGTAAACGTAAACATTACCCTTGGTTTTTGTTAGCAGCTCTCACACTTGCCCAACATGGCCATAAGATTGTTATGCATGGTGCATCAGGCCACACGCTTAACCGCGTCTATACCGAGCAAGTTTTAGAATATCTGAGTTATCAAATTTGTCACTCTGAACAAGAAGTTCGCACGCATCTAGCAGAGCAAAACTTCGCATATTTACCACTAGATGTGATTTCACCGGTTTTAAGTGAACTAATTTCTTTAAGAAATGTAATGGGCCTACGCTCACCTATTCATACTTTAGCCCGCTTAATCAATCCTTTTAATGCTAAAGCCACCTTACAAGCTATCTTCCATCCAGCGTATAGAACCTCTCATCAACATAGTGCATTGCGCTTAGGCTATCAAAATAGTGCTGTGATTAAGGGTGAAGGCGGTGAATTTGAGCGAAATCCAGATGCAAAAACACTCATTTGTGGCATTAAAAATGGTGAGCTCTATGAACATGAGTTACCAAAACTCACGCCTGAACGTAGTCCAACTGAAGAAGAATTGGATTTAGCAACTTTTAAAGCAGTATGGTTAGGTCAACAGCACCATGAATACGGTGAAATGGCAGTAACTGAAACAATGGGAATTGCACTATATACCATGGGAGTTGTTGCTAGTTTTGATGAGGCAATGCAGAAAGCAAAAGTATTATGGGAAACAAGAAATTCAAGCAATCTTAATTCGTAGTTAAGAAATGCTATCGTGAAGGTCGACATGGATGTCGACCGTATCACTGCGATACATGGAAGTATCGTCAGTGATACAAAGGATTTTTGGTTACTTTTGATCCTTCAAAAGTAATAAAAGCCTATATGCTTCAACTTATGAAAAACATGCTATATGAGGCTGTATGGAATAACCAAAAATAAATTTTCTGTCTTATTAAATTTTAAACAAAACGAATTGGTTTAAATTCTGGCTCATGTTTGTGGTGATCATCTTCACAAACCTCACCTTCTTCTTTCGTACCGCGGTCAATATAACCACTACGCTGCTCTTCTGGTAAGTTTTTTAACTCCCAAGCAATTACAGCTTGCATACAAGTTTCACGCTGCTCTTTTGTTAAAACAACGCCATTTGGCCATTTACCAATTTCTACTGCTGTTTTTAAACGCTCTACAATTTCAGGGTTTAAAATAGATAGCATTTGTTCAATATTCATGATTCATCTCTTTGGAAAGATTCAAAATCTTGGTTCCAACCAAGTTTGGTACGGCAGGCCATATAAAAATCATAACCTGGTGGATGCAATAAACTTAGTTTAAATGGATGTTTGCGGATGTGTAAACTGTCTCCAACATTGAGCGATATGCTATGTTGACCATCTGCACTCACCATCGGTAACACCCGATTTTCGCGAATAACAATCTTAATTTCGCTTTGTCCACCGACTACGATAGGACGTGATGACAATGTGTGAGGATGCATTGGAACTAATGCAATCGCATCCATACTTGGATGTAAAATTGGTCCACCACCTGACAACGCATACGCTGTTGAACCAGTTGGAGTCGAAACAATTAAACCGTCACTATGTTGGCGATAAACATATTGGCCATCAATATTAAGCTCAAAGTCAATCATGTGGACCGACTTACCCGAATGCAAAACGACATCATTTAAAGCAATGGCATCATAAATGACTTCGCCATTTGTTCGCACTTCCATTTCAAGTAAGAAACGGCGATCGAGTTGAAAATGCCCTTGAAGTACTTGGTCAAGTTTAAAAATCGCTTCTGACGGTTTGATATCGGTTAAAAAACCTAATCGCCCACGGTTGATACCAATAACAGGTGTATTATAACGAACCAAAGCTCTTGCCGCGTGGAGTAAAGAACCGTCCCCGCCAACTACAATAACTAAATCAGCAACTTCACCTAATAAATGACGGCTTACTACCTGTGCATGATCATAAGGCACTAATTCAGCAGTTTCCTGATCAAAAATGGGGTTTAAACCTAGGTTCAATAAATGATCATGAATTAAACATAGTGTTTCTACAACTGATGATTTATCTGGTCGACCGATTAACCCGACGTTTCTGAAGGACTTATGTGAAATTTGCACGAATGAGTAAGCTCCGCTGCGATACTTGGCTATAATAACATTAACCTGATTAATTTAAAAAAACATAACTACAAGATGCTGTAAAATTCAATCTAAGTTTTCCAATTATTCACAGTTTTATCATTGCAAATTGATGACAAGCTATCGCATCATTACAGGCATTGTTAGGGTTTTATCTCATTTTTATGAAGTTTGAACGTGGTATCGGTTTCTTTGCACTAATCTTTTCCATTTTGGTCATTGGTGCTTTTATTGCTCTTAGTATCTATCTGATTCGTTTAGATAATATTATCCGTGAAAAATTTGAAGGACAACGGTGGGATATTCCTGCCAAAGTGTTTGCACGACCTCTGGAAATTTATAACAACGCGCCTATTTCCCAAGCAAATTTCACTCAAGAATTGAAGCTACTGGGTTACAAAACTTCAAGTAATTATGACAAGTCTGGAAGTTATGTTGCCCAAGGCAGCAACATGTATATTCACACACGTGGTTTTGACTACGGCGACAGTGTTGAACCTGAACAAGTCTTAGAGTTAAGTTTTGCAAATGATCAAGTTGTTGAAGTTCGAAGTACCAAACCGTCTTCAACTGGCGTTGCACGTTTAGAACCGTTACTCATTGGAGGAATTTATCCTCAACACAATGAAGACCGTGTACTCATTAAACTGAATAATGTCCCTAAACCACTTATTGAAGCTTTAATTTCTACAGAAGACCGCAATTTTTATCATCATCATGGTATTTCAATTCGCGGTACGGCTCGTGCACTAGTGAGTAATATCACGGGTGGAAAGCGTCAAGGTGGCTCAACCCTGACTCAACAATTAGTTAAAAACTTCTATCTTACCCCTGAGCGTACATTAAAACGTAAAGTTAATGAGGCCTTAATGGCTTTGCTCATCGAACTGCATTACAGCAAAGATGAAATTTTAGAAGCCTATTTAAATGAAGTGAATCTGGGCCAAAACGGTAGCTACTCAATTAATGGCTATGGTTTGGCTTCACAATTTTATTTTGGTTTACCATTACGTGAGCTTAGTGTTGCCCAACAAGCTTATTTAGTAGGTTTGGTACAAGGCCCTTCTTTATATAATCCTTGGAAAAACCCTGAAGGTGCAAAAAAACGCCGCAATACCGTATTAAATAACATGCGTGTGATGGGTTATTTAACTCAAGCCGAATATGAAGATGAAATTGCACGTCCTTTAAATGTATTAAGCAAACCAAGTTTAGGGCCTGCAAAATTCCCAGACTTTTTAGATATTGTACGTCGTCAGTTGCGTACAGAATATCAAGAAAGTGATTTAACCAATCAGGGCTTACGTATTTTTACGACCTTAGACCCAATTACTCAAACTCAAGTTCAAAACGCGTTTAAAGCTTCAGTAGACCGCTTAGCAAACAGCAACCCAGCACGTTTGAAAAACCTCCAAGGTGCTGTATTAATTGCACATCCTGAAAATGGTGAACTCGTTGCAGCAGTTGGCTCTACACAAGACTTTACTGGTTTTAACCGTGCTTTAGATGCAAAACGTCAAGTCGGTTCTTTATTGAAACCTGTCATTTATTTAAGTGCGATTGAGTCTGGACGTTATAACTGGGCAAGCCAAATTGAAGATGCTCCGATTAGTGTTCCTGTAGACGGCGGTAAAAGCTGGACACCTAAAAACTATAGCGGTGGTGGACATGGTGTAGTAAGTCTAAGTGAAGCATTAGCAAACTCATACAACCTTTCTGCTGTACGTTTGGGTCAAGAATTTGGTTTATCAACATTTACCAATAATCTAAGAAAGTTTGGGGTTGAGTCAACGATTCCTGCCTACCCTTCTATTTTCCTTGGGGCAGTCAATATGTCACCAATGGAAGTGCTCGGAATCTATGAGAACTTCGCTACAGGCGGCTTTAAATATCCAACTCGTGCAATTCGATCTGTGGTAGATGCCAATGGTCGTTTACTTGACCGTTATGGCCTCAATGTACAACAAACGATTGATCCAGCTGTTGGCTATATCATGAATTATGGTTTACAACAGGTCATGTCTTCGGGTACTGGTCGTTCAGCCTATAGTAGCTTATCTCCAGCTTTAAAATTGGCGGGTAAATCAGGTACGACTAACGATACACGTGACTCATGGTTTGCTGGTTATTCGGGTAACCATGTCGCTGTAGTATGGTTAGGTCTAGATGACAACAAAGTAACTGGTTTAACTGGTTCATCTGGTGCATTGCCAGTATGGACTAACGTGATGAAACAGTTACGCCAAACTCCTGTGAATATACGTCAACCAGACACTGTACAATGGCAGTGGATTGATCGTGCAACGGGTGATTTATCTGCGCAGGCTTGTGATGGCGCTATGTATATTCCGATGCTAACACATACGGTTCCGCACCGTGCTACGCCATGTGGAGCACCTTATTATCAAGTTGATCCAACATATACGCCACAAAGTGATAACACAACGCCTGACTCTCAGGATGATAATACCGACAGTTATATTCGTGAAAGTGAAAGTCAGATGCAACAAGATCTGTCAAATAACTCACGTGTAATTTCAAGTGGTAGTTATAACAACTAAGCGTAAACAGGAAATTAGGATATGTTGAAGAAAGGTGTTTTTTATATTGGTGCTGTTCTTATGGTCGGCTGTACAACTTTGCCTGATCATTCTGACTCCAAAGAGAAAACACCTACTCCTCCAGTCAAAAAGACGGAAACTCCATCGGGTGTAAAAATTACACCTTATGATCATCCGGAAATTCAACGCAAAAATTTACAGGTGATCGTTCCTCAACAGAAAAAGCCTCAACATTTTAGTGATGATGGCAGCCAGTTACCTGCATTTAAAGTTTTAATGCAAAAAACACAGCAGGCTTATAAAAACCAGCAATGGTCAGAAGCTGAAAGCTATGCACTTCAGGCACAGCGTTTAGCACCTCAAGCAGCTGAGACCTATTTATTTCTTGCACTTACTGCAAATCATAAACAGCAATATTCTAATGCTGAGTCTTTAGCACGACGTGGTTTAAGCTTTGCTCAGAGCCAAGCAATGAAAAAACAGCTTTGGCTAACTATTTTAAAAGCTGGGCAACAGCGTAATAATCAAAAAACTGTTCAAGAAGCACAGCAAGCATTAAAAGCGCTCTAGCTTTTAATGCTTTTATGTCTTATTAAAAATTACGAATACCCGCCAATCCATACGCACCATGTTGTTGTGCTGTGGCTAATTCATCAGGACTCATGCCTCCCAAAGCGAATACGGGAATCTGGCATTTTTCAATCAAGTCATTTAAACGATCCCACCCTAATGCGCTCGCATCTGGATGGGTTTCTGTTACTTTAACAGGACTTACAAAAACAGCATCACAGCCAATTTGCTGAGCATGCTGTAAAGAAACTGCATCGTGGCAAGCAGCAATAAAACGTACTCCCACTTCCAAGTCGCCTTTATGCAAACTCATTAATTGGGATTGCTTAAGATGTACTATTTTTATATGAGTTTTTAACTCAGGTTTTAGCTTGTGCCAAACATCAACATTCACGATTAATTTTGAAAGCTGATTGGTATCTAAAAGAGCTAATTTTTCTAGATCTGCCTGATCAAAACTATCTTTTTCACTACGCCAATACACTAAAGTGTCATCATTTTCGACTGGTGCCAGTGTAGGAGTAATTTTAATAAAATGCGGCCAATACAATCTTTTTATGATGTTTTTATTCGCTTTTGGAAAGTTTAAGTGAAGTAATTGTTCACGTGTGTACCATGCCCATGGTTGATGAATAAGATTTAATAGTTCTTCATGCACATAACTATGGAATAAATGTAAATTGACAATAATGTCATCATATTCATGATGAATATAATCAAATTGATGCCAATCTTTTAAACCAATACCCACTTCTTCATAGATTTCACGGCGACAGGCTTCTTCTGGTGTTTCACCTTGCTCAACTTTCCCGCCCGGAAACTCATGCTTTCCACCTTGATGCTGCTGCTCTTCGCGCCATCCAACTAGTATTTTTCCACGATGGATCAAGATTGCTATAGCGACATCGACGATTGGTTTGGGCATTTTTTTACTCTCTAAAACTTTTCCCAAGTGTAAGCAAATTTTATCATTTTATAAAATCTTAAAAATCTCATTGACAGATCTATTCGATAATGATTATCATTTAAATCGTTCAAGAACATACCACGGAGCACAACAAATGAACGCACCTTTTAGCTTATTTACTCGTAACAATGAAACAGCTCATGCCTTACCAATGTTACATTCTAACAACCTCTTTGCATTAGGCCGTGAAATCCGCATTATGCATGCTGGCGAGGAATATCGTTTACGCCTCACTCGCAATAATCGTCTAATTTTAACTAAATAAAAAATACACTCGCGTTTCAATAATATTCGTGGGAAAACAAAAAATGGATAGCATGGGTAACCATGCTATTTTTTATAATGGAAGATTAACCTCTACCCTCAAACCACCCTGTTCAGCATGCATAAAACGCAATTCACCATTGTGCAATTCAATAATTTTTCGAGTAATTGAAATTCCTAACCCTGAACCTTGCTGCTGAGTACCTAGTACTCGAAAAAAACGCTGCCCTAAACGTTGCAATACCTCATCATCTACACCATTTCCTGTATCTTCTATAGCGACTTTAATTTGCTGTTCGTCCTGACTAAGCTCGACATGAATAGAACCTAAATTCGGGCTATAACGAATGGCATTATCAAATAAATTTCTAAAAGCAATAAACAGTAATTCTTCATTCGCAAAGGTTTTAGTTTCAGTCGATAAGGTATTTGTCTCTATCAACATCTGTTTAGCATTCGCATCTAAAGTTACAGTTTCAATGACTCTAGCCAATAAGTAATTTAAATCGATAACCGTTTTAGGAAGTTGTGGCTGCTCTGCTTCATTGGGTTCTAGGCGAGCCAGAAGGAGTAAGTTTTCAAGTACTTTTGTACTTCTTGAAACGTCCTCTTGTATGCGCTCAAAGTCCTGATGAAGTTCTGGAACATGTTGATATTTACGCTGTAAAACTTGAAGGCGCATTTGTATGGCAGACAACGGAGAACGTAGCTCATGGGAAGCATCAGCTGTAAAACGCTGCTCAGCCACTAATGCTCTTTGCAATCTTGCAAGTAATTGGTTTAAAGCATCAATCACAGGCTGAATTTCGGTAATAACATCTGGGTCTTGAATTGGTTCTAAATTTGAAGCTGTTTTTTGGGCAATACGTATAGAAAGTAAATTTAGCGCAGCCAATTGTTGCTCCGTACGCCAACTTACAATGACCCATTGCAGCAACCAGAACAACACCATAAGACCGCTATAGCCTGCAAGTGCTTTGAGTACTTCTTCAATACGTGTACTCATTGGCTGAAAGACTTCAACTTCTAGTTGAGAGTCTTCTTGTTGTGCAGCCAGGCTACGCCATAATTGTCCATCAAACCAAAAATATGAAAAACCTTCAGATAACTTTCCTTGTTCAAAAAGTTCATGTTGATAACTATGAGAATGGGTAAGTAATTGCCCAGAGCTTAATAACTCATACTGAATATCAAATTCATCACTGAGCTGATCAAACTGTTTCATAGAATGTTTAGAAAGGTCAGAAACCAGCAAAGTATCTGAAATTTCATCCATGATTTCGTCTTGCACTGACATGTTGTGATAAACAGAAAATATGGTAAGTAAGCTTAAAGCTACCAAGCCCACCACCACACTACTCCACATGGTGGTTTTAACCAGTTGCGACTGCAAGGATGAGCGATTCGATTTCATTTTAAATCTCCCATACGGTAGCCTAGTCCCCGTATGGTTTTAATGCAGCTACTTCCGATTTTTTTTCGAAGCTGATAAATAAATACTTCGATGGCGTTACTTTCAATTTCCTCACCCCATGCATAGAGTGCTTCTTCTAATTGGTCACGGGTAATAATATGTTCTGGATGAACCATCAGCTTACGCAATATTTGGAATTCTTTTGCCGTTAAATCAATAGACTTGCCAGCACTTAATACAACTTTCGCTTGTGTATCAAGTTGCAAATCACCCCACGTTAAAATCGATTGCTGACTTAACGTTTGTTTACGCAATTGAGCGCGAATTCTGGCAGAGAGCTCTTCTAAACTAAAAGGCTTAACCAAATAGTCATTTGCACCTAAATCTAGTCCTTCTACGCGATCATGAATGCTGTCACGTGCGGTAATAAAAATAACAGGAACATTTTTTTGTTTATAACGGATCGTTGTTAGAACTTTCTCACCCGCTAATTGCGGCAGTCCCCGATCAAGTAAAATACAGTCATAGTCATGCTGCTCAATTGCTGTAAGGGCATAATCACCTCTTTCCACCCAATCGACCTGATAACCATCTAACTCTAACCATGATTGAATACTTTCAGCTTGAGAGCGATCATCTTCTGCAAGCAAAATTCTCATCTATTTTTCCTGTTATATGCTGTTTTAATCTTGCCAAGCCTTTATAAAAAAAGCAAAGCCGCATCATTTAAATGCGGCTAAAAATAGTAGATTCAGAGACCAATGAATTAGAATTGAACTTGATCGACCTCAATTTCTACACGTTTTAAAGGTTTATAATCGATGTCTACTTCACCAATTAGAGTGACATTTGTATTTGCTGAAATAGGACGACCCTGCCAAAGCTCATCATCTACATCCACTGTAATGCTACCCGTCTTGTCACGAAATTGATATTTTTCATCGCCTAAAGATTTTACAACCTGCCCATGTAATTTGACTGGTGTATTATCTTTTGCCGTTAATGCATGCTTAACAGTTGTTAGCGTTGCTGGTGCAATTGCTGCCTGATTCACAGGTGTATTTGCCATAGCTACGCCAGTAACAGTTAGACCCGTAGTCATTAGTATCGCTTTAAGCATTTTCATAAGATCACCTTTTTAACCACATCTTCGAATAGCGTAAGTACAACAGGCATAGATGAGGTGAATCTTAAGAAAAAGTTAATTTAATGGCACAATCCGCAATACCTCTTCTAATGTTGTAAGACCATCAATTACCTTACGAGCGCCCGCAATTCTTAAGGGTTCTATACCTTCTTTTTTAGTTTGCGTTCTCAAATCATTTAAGGTCATATGGCTACTAATAAGATGCTTAAGCTCAAGACTGACTGGCATAAATTCATAAATACCGACTCGCCCTTTATAGCCTGTATGACGACATTGTTCACACCCTACTGCCTGATAAACTTTTTCTGGCATGTCCATAATGTAGTCAAATGTTAAGTGTTGCCATTCATCCTCATTAATATAGGTTTGCTGTTTGCAGTGCGGACAAAGTTGTCGCACTAAACGCTGAGCCAATACACCTAAAATAGTTGCTGCCGTTAAAAATGGCTGCACACCTAAATCATGCAAGCGAGTCAAACTGGATGGTGCATCATTGGTGTGTAAAGTTGATAATACCAAATGACCTGTAAGTGCCGCCTGAATGGCCATATTCGCTGTATCTTGATCACGAATTTCCCCAATCATAATAATGTCTGGGTCTTGTCGCATAAGTGCACGAACACCATCTGCAAAGCCTAATTCAATTGCATTATTGACCTGCATTTGGTTAAAACTAGGCTCTAACATTTCAATCGGGTCTTCAATGGTACAGACATTAACCTGATCTGTTGCGAGCTGCTTTAAAGATGAATATAACGTTGTGGTTTTACCTGAACCTGTGGGGCCAGTGACCAAAATAATCCCATGGCTATTTTTTGTTAATTGCTGCCACTGTTGTAATAAACTCTCTTCAAAACCAAGTTGATGAAAAGAACGTACCAATACATCGGGATCAAAAATACGCATGACCAGTTTCTCACCAAACGCTGTTGGTAAGGTTGATAAACGGAGTTCAGTTTCTTGACCTTTAGGTGTACGTGTTTTTAATCGACCATCTTGCGGTTTACGTTTTTCCGCTACATTTAAACGCCCTAAAATTTTAATTCGGGAAATCACGGCGGTTAAGGTATTTGAAGGCATGTTATAAATAGTGTGCAAAACACCATCAATACGAAACCTGACTTTACCATTGTCTTTACGCGGTTCCATGTGAATATCACTGGCACTCTGCTCAAATGCAAACTGTAAAATCCAGTCAACCAATTTCACAATATGCTGATCATTCGCATCTGGATTCTGACTATCGCCAAGTTGCAAAAGCGCTTCAACATTTTTAGTGTCACGTTCATGAGCTGCATCTTTTTGAGCGGAATTTACTGCACGACTGACCTGATAATATTCACGTAAATAGCGTTGCAACTGTTCAGGATTAAGTAATACTCGTTCAATTTTTTTAGGCGCCAGACTCCGTTCTAAATTGTTTAGCCAATCTGTTTGAAATGGTTGATCTGTTCCAATCACAATTCGGTCAGCATGAATTTCAACAGCTAAAATATGATTGCGAATAGCAAACTCTTGTGACATTACCTGCGTTAAAGCACTAACATCTGCCTTTAAAGGATCTATCACAAATAAAGGGAGCTGAACCCGATCTGCAAACCATAAACATAAGCGGTTTAAACTTAAATGAGCGTGTGTGTGCTGCTGATCTTTTAAATTAAAATGTGCAATCCACTGTAATGGATGCCACTTTAGCTGGTCTTTTTGGCGGTGGCTTGACTGTACCAGTAATTTATCTCGTTCTGTAATCCGGCCTTCTTGTAATAATTGTTCTAGACACCAATAAGTATCTATTTGTACATGTGCATTCATGTGTTATCCCCAATATATTTTTATAATATAGCAGAGATATTTTTGATTTAACTTCCTACAAAATTACTAAACCCTACTTTTAAATATTCTTTAACTTCAAATAATTAAACTAATTCTCAACTTAATTTTTTTTTGCGTCATAGTTCATATTTATAAAAATACTGTGTATGTGGTTTTGTCTAAAAAAGACACTATGCTCACTATAATAAAAAGCATAAACTGAACGTGAATATATGATTTTTAAAACGATTCAAATCTACTTATAACAATAAACCAAAGAGGAAGTAACATGGAGCTTCCAATGACAATGTCATTACAAACAACTTCATTTGAAGAATTCATTACCGTTATTGCTGCGGCGCTCGGTTGTGGCTTATTGATTGGTTTAGAACGTGAACGAAGTAAGCTTAAACATGAATACAAAACTTTTGCGGGATTTCGTTCTTTTGCAATTAGTTCCCTACTCGGTGCAATCTGCTTTTTATTCGGCACTGAAATTGGAATTGTAGGTGCCCTTCTCATTGGGGCAATTAGTATTGTATCTCTCAAAAATCAGCCCAATGACCCCGGTGTGACTACCGAACTTGCCTTTATTATGACTTACTTTATTGGGGCACTTTGCATTTGGAATATATCATTGGCCGCTGGACTCGCCGTAATCATGACCATTATTTTATTGGCAAAACAATCTATGCATGGCATTGCCAGTCAGTGGATTACTGAATCGGAATTACGTGATGGTATTTTTCTACTTGCCTTACTGTTAATAGCGCTGCCTTTAGTACCCAATAAACCCTTTTGGGGTCCAGTTTTAAATCCGCATGTGATTTTAAAATTACTCACTTTAATCTTATTTGTACAAGCACTCGCCCATATTGCGAAACGGTTACTCTCATCTAAAAACGCTTTATTACTTTCTTCTTTAGCTTCAGGATTTGTTTCCAGTACAGCGACCATTGCCAGTTTAGGTTTAGAAGTACGCTCTGGCAGAGCCAATGCAACTACAAATGCAGGCGCTGCATTAATGTCTTGTGTTTCAACACTCATTCAAACTTTAATTATTGTGATTGGAATTAGCTTTGCTTGGTTTAAGCTGATTATATTTCCTACACTTATTGCATTAGCAGTTTTAGCAATCTGGGCTTTCATTTTATTACGTAAAGCAGAACCCAGTACAACTTCGCCCGAACTCGACTCAAGAATGTTCAGCTTAAAAGAAGCCATTATTATTGCAGGCACACTCACCCTCATTCAGGCAGGTGTTTATGGCTTAAGTATCTCTTTAGGCGATGCTGGATTAATCGCAGGTACTCTGCTCGCATCTTTATTTGAAATACATGCAGCTATTGCGGCAGTCATTGTGCAAGGTGAACCTGATAGCACCCATATGACGCCTTTATTAATTGCATTTTTAGGAGGCTTTGCGGTTCATGCGCTTGCCAAAAGTGTGAACTCTGCTATTTCGGGCGGGCTACGCTATGCCCTTGCTTTTGTTCCCGCCCAACTCATTCATATGGCTATATTTATTAGTTTACTTTGGCTCAACATCCATTGGTTTTAAAGATTTCTACTGTGCAAGCTAAGAAGTCTTCACCACATCAATGACCGTAACTATAAATTGATCGACTTTGAAATGAATATCAAAGTCTGAAAATTTCATTTTATAGATTCGTTCAGCGTCTTCTTGATAGGCAGGCCGAGGATCTAAAGATAAGACTTGCTCAAGCTCATCAATGTACTGTGAATTCATTTCATTATTTTGCAGAAAATATTTTTGCGCTGTTAACGCAGTTTCTGACCAAACGACTGACTTCCGTTCAGGTTCTGCATGTGCATAACCACTTTCTGCATCAATAATTGCATCAGAATATTGAATATAAGGTTTGATATCTAAAATTGGCGTGCCATTTAATAAATCACTTCCTGTGACGTAAACACGAACAGACTTACCAACTTTTTCCACTTTATTCAGTTTTACAACTGAAAGCCCGATTGGAGATGGTCGATACATGCTACGTGTAGCAAACACCCCAATTTTCTCATTACCGCCTAAACGTGGCGGACGAACCTGTGGACGGAATTTATCGGCACTCCCCTGATTTTTATTGTCATGGAACTGCCAAACTAGCCAGAGATGACTGAACTGCTCAATTCCCTCAAATGCCAATAAGTCATTATAAGGTTCTACCATATCGATATAAGACTCAATATTTACCAAATTAGGCTGGCGTGGAATGCCAAATTTTTCACGATATGGGGAACACATGTGGCCAATTATGGGGAAGGTGACAGAATTGTTCATCACTTTTTCTTATAAACACAATTAAATATATTCAGTTTATCGGGAATGAAATTAGATTAGAATAGCTATCTGTTTTCTTTTAATCGTGATCGAGACCTTTAATGGCTGCTTTTAACGTCGAACGCATTACTCATGTTCACCACTGGAATGACACACTTTTCAGTTTTAAAACTACACGCGATACTAGCTTACGTTTTAAAAATGGTCAGTTCGTAATGATCGGACTAGAAGTGAATGGCAAACCGTTAATGCGTGCGTATTCGATTGCAAGTGCAAACTACGAAGAAGAGTTAGAATTTTTCTCAATTAAAGTACAAGATGGTCCTTTAACTTCAATTTTGCAAAAAGTACAAGTTGGCGATGAAATCTTAATTTCTAAAAAACCGACAGGTACTTTGGTTCATGATGACCTTTTACCGGGTAAAAACTTGTACCTTTTATCTTCTGGTACTGGCCTTGCACCATTCTTATCAATTATTCGTGACCCTGAAACTTACGAACGTTTTGAAAAAGTAATTGTTGTTCATGGTACACGCTATATTTCTGAATTAGCTTATCAAGACCTTATCTTGAACGAATTACCAAACCATGAGTTCTTTGAAGAGTTAGGTATTAAAGACAAACTTGTTTACTACCCTACCGTAACTCGTGAACCTTTCCACACTCAAGGCCGTGTAACAACTGCAATTGAAACTGGTGCTTTATTTGAAAAAATCGGTTTACCACGATTTAACCGTGAAACTGACCGCGCAATGCTTTGCGGTAGCCCTGCATTCTTAAAAGATGTTGCTGCACTACTTGACCAACACGGTTTAGTTGAATCACCTCGTATGGGTGTAATGGGCGACTACGTGATTGAGCGTGCATTCGTAGAAAAATAAGATTTTTCTAATTAAAAAAAACCGAGGCACAGTCCTCGGTTTTTTTATATCTGTTTTATAACTTGATTGTTCCATCAATACAGGTAACGGCATTTCCACCCACTAAAATTTTGTCTTGATACAAATTTAGTTGAAGCTGTCCGTCACGACCTAAAGCCCGCCCTTGTGAAGAAAGAACTACATCATTTTGTGCTGGTAAAATACCATAGTGACGAATGAAAGAGGCTACACTGCCATTACCACTGCCACAAACTGGATCTTCATTTATTCCACAAGCAGGTCCAAATGAACGAACTTCTATATGTTTTTGCTCATCATTATTTTCATAAAAACCAAAAACTGTCGCGCCCGTAACTTGCATTTCTAAATCATGTTGTTTTAAGGCTGCAAAGTCTGGTTGAGTCGCTAAAACAGCTTCAGCATTCACCGCTTGTAATACAATCCAACGTGCGCCTACATCAACCAATGTGGCATTCCATTGAGTGTTAATTTCACATTTTAAAATTTCTGCTAATTTCTCAGTGTGCATTGCATCAAGTGGTGTAATTTTAGGCTTAGGGAGTTCAAATGAAATATGACTTGCGCCACTCACGGTAAGCGTTACCAAACCCGCAGCACATTGCTGTACCAGCTTACCTTCTTTAGCTGTCACGAGGCCCGCTTCAAGCAAAGCATAGGCAGTACCAATTGTAGGATGCCCTGCAAATGGCAACTCACTTTGCGGAGTAAAAATTCGAACCTGATAATCAGCTTGCGAATCGGTCGCAGGGAGCACAAATGTCGTTTCAGAAAGATTCGTCCAATTCGCAATTTCCTGCATCTGTTCAGATGTTAAGGTACTGGCGTCCATAATGACTGCGACAGGATTACCTTTAAATGCTTGTGAAGTAAAAACATCAACTTGTTTAAATGCAACAACAGACATAGACCACTCCTACTGATTTTAAAATTAAAAAATATGGCTTTTAAGTCCTTACCATTTTTTGATCTTACTGATTTATTTTTAATGGTCACAGTATCAGTTAATATGAAAAATAATAGACACAGTTTTTAAATTTAGATTTGTGTTAAATGAACCAATCAAAAGCAATCACAATATTTGAGTTAAGTAAAAGATCACGATAAAGTGTATCCATTGCTTTGGCTTTTTAATGAATTGACATGTACAAATATAAAAAAGTGAGTGATGACCTAACCCTGCAAATTCAGAATGGCAGGCAGCCTATTGGTTCACGCTTACCATCAATTCGCGACTGCGCAAATCATTATCAGGTCAGCATTAACACCGTAAAAGAAGCTTATCGTCAGCTTGAAGATCAAGGTTTGATTTCTGTTCGTCCACAGTCTGGTTACTATGTTTGTCATGCACCTTCAAACTTACTGGAACTCGAAGAGCGTTATGTCAGTGAAGAAAAAGTATCACTTTCAGGAATTAGCTGTTTTCTTGCACAAATTGTTAAAAAGCAGATGGATCCCGACTATGTCAATTTGGCTCTGGCTTGCCCTACAGGTGAAAACTTCTATCCAATTGAACGCTTAAAACGCTTAACTGCTCAAGTTTTACGGACACAGCCAGACATTTTTAAAAACTATACTTTACCGCCCGGCTCTATACGTTTACGTACACAAATTGCGAGACGAGGCTTACAGCTTGGTATGTTTCTTTCAGCAGATGATATTGTACTCACTCATGGCACGATGGAGGCTTTAAGTCTCGCGATTATGGCAACCACTCAAGCGGGTGATAGCATTGCACTTGAGATCCCTACTTTTCATAATCTCTACCCACTGCTTCATAATTTAGGCCGAAAAATTGTAGAAGTACCGACCTCTCCGCATACTGGTATGTGCCTAGATGCTCTTGAAGAACTCTTAAAATCTAAAAGTGTACAAGCCATATTAACCATTCCAACAGGACACAATCCTCTCGGTTTTAGCATCCCTGAAAACAACCGCCGTCGTTTAGCAGAGCTTGCTAATCAGTTTCAAGTTCCTGTCATTGAAGATGCGATGTATGCCGAACTGCAACTCACTGAACCGCTCTTACCCAACATTAAGGCATTTGACCAAAATGGGTGGGTACTCGTATGTGGTAGCTATACGAAAACCGTAGCACCCGACTATCGAATTGGTTGGTTAGAAGCTGGGCGCTTTCGTAATATTGTGCAGCAAATTAAATTAACAACGACAGTTGCCGAGCCAGCTCTACTTACAGAAACTTTAGGGCTTTTCTTAGAGAATGGTGGTTACGATCTGCACTTAAGGCATCTTAAAAAATGCTATCAACAACAAATTGATACCATCAAATCTTATATTTGTCGTTATTTTCCACTCGGTACTCGAGTCAGCCGCCCGCAGGCAGGATTTATTTTATGGTTAGAACTACCCGAATCTATTGATGCATTAGAACTTTTTCACCAAGCAATGGATGAAAAAATCTTATGTATGCCGGGAATTTTATGTTCGGCTGATAAACGTTTTAGTCATTGTTTACGTATAGCTGCGTGTTTCGAATTAAATCCTAAAATGTTAAATGCTTTGATGCGCTTAGGAGAGTTAGCAAAAAATATGCTACCCACGCAAAGAGATTTAGATCAAATCCCTACTAATTCAGTAGGTTGAATCAAAAATACAGAGTTAATAAAATAAAACCATATATTTTTTATGCCTTTTATTTTATGAAAACTGAACTCCTCTCTCCCGCAGGTTCACTAAAAAACATGCGCTATGCATTTGCCTATGGAGCAGATGCCGTATATGCCGGCCAACCACGTTATAGCTTACGTGTTCGTAATAATGCTTTTGATCATGACAACTTAAAAATCGGGATTGATGAAGCGCATGCTTTTGGTAAAAAGTTTTATGTTGTGGTGAACATTCAACCGCATAACAGCAAATTAAAAAACTTTATTCGTGATCTTGAACCGATTGTAGCGATGCAACCAGATGCACTCATTATGTCTGACCCGGGCTTGATCATGATGGTGAGAGAGCATTTTCCTGATGTGCAAATTCATCTATCGGTTCAAGCCAACGCTATTAATTGGGCCACTGTTAAGTTTTGGAAAGATTACGGTTTAAGCCGTGTTATTTTATCTCGTGAGTTATCATTAGAAGAAATCGAAGAAATCCAGCAACACGTACCAGACATTGAACTCGAAGTTTTTGTACATGGCGCACTATGCATGGCCTACTCAGGTCGCTGTTTACTTTCTGGATATATGAACAAACGTGATGCCAACCAAGGTGCTTGTACCAATGCTTGCCGTTGGGACTATAAGTTGCATGAAACTCAAGAAGATGCAAACGGCGATGTAATTCCAGTCACTCAGCTCAACACCTCAGAAAAGTCTTGCTGCTCATCAGCACAATCAGAAACAACTTCAGCTCAAACTTTGCTTGTACAACGTAATGATGAAGAAATGTTTGCTGCCGAAGAAGATGAACACGGCACCTATTTTATGAACTCTAAAGATTTACGTGCGGTACAGCATGTAGATCGTTTAACCAAAATGGGCATCGCCTCTCTGAAAATTGAAGGCCGTACTAAATCCTATTTTTACTGCGCTCGTACTGCTCAAATTTATCGAAAAGCCATTGATGATGCTTTAGCAGGTAAACCATTTGATCCAAGCTTAATGACTCAGCTAGAAGGTTTGGCAAACCGTGGTTATACCGAAGGTTTTTTAAGACGTCATGTCCATAGCGAATATCAAAACTATGCTGATGGTTCATCACATTTTGACTATCAACAATTTTGTGGAGAGGTTTTAGAACGTCACGGTGATTATATTCGCATTGAAGTTAAAAACCGTTTTGTAGTTGGCGACTCACTTGAACTCATGACACCTCAAGGCAATATCACTTTTATCTTAACCGAAATGCGTGATTTTAAAGGTAACCCAATTACAGATGCTAAAGGTTCGGGGCATTTTGTTGAAATTCCACTCTCACAAGATATTGATATCAGTTATGCCCTACTCGTACGCAATTTGCCGCATGCGAAAGAAAATATTACTGCCTCTACATTAGCTTATTCAGCGAGTTAAACATGGCACTTTTGATTACCAGTGACTGTATCAATTGTGATATGTGCTTACCTGAATGCCCCAACATCGCTATTTTTGAAGGGAGCAAAGTTTATGAAATTGATCCACACCGTTGTACCGAGTGTGTAGGCTTTTACGATGCGCCAACATGTAAGGCGGTTTGCCCTATCGATTGCATAAAAACAGACCCTGCGCATATTGAAAATAAAGAGCAACTGCTAGAGAAATTTAAAGGGTTAAATTTACTCGGCTAATCTATCTTTAAAAGTCTATGGAGGATCGAGCTAAAGTCACTGATCCTCTTAAATGACTATGCAGATCAATGATTAAATAAATGAATAAATAGCTGAGAACACTTTGCTAGTGATAAAATCAATTTATCAGTTCAGTTTGATTTACTGGTAATTTTGTACCAAAAAAATTAAACAATCGTTAAAACTGCCAAACCATTTCAACATTTCATGTAGATTGATTAAAACTCATTCTGGCGTAGCTCCCCATGTCTTATCTTTATTTAGCAATTGCGATTGCTTGTGAAGTCATTGCAACTTCAGCTTTAAAAGCATCTCAAGGTTTTACTGTTCCTATTCCATCCATTATTACAGTTGTGGGCTATGCGATCGCTTTTTATTTATTGTCCCTTACACTAAAAACAATCCCAATTGGAATTGCATATGCCATTTGGTCGGGCGCGGGTATTATTTTAATTTCTGCAATTGGCTGGATATTTTACAAACAGCATTTAGACTTGGCGGCCTGTATTGGTCTTACTTTGATGATTGCAGGTATTATCATTATTAATGTGTTTTCTAAAAATACTCATCTATAAAATATAATTTAAAAGCAACCGAGTAAGATAAAAATTCTTTTATAAAAATTTCACCTTACTCGGTATGAACAGCTTATTTCAAACTGCCCGTCAAAAATTGCTTTAAACGCTCACTTTTCGGATTGTTGAGTACTTCATCAGGATGGCCCTGTTCCTCAATTTTTCCTTGATGCAAGAAAATCACTTGATTAGACACATGACGTGCAAAGCCCATTTCATGTGTCACCACAATCATGGTACGGCCTTCTTCAGCCAAACTCTGCATAACCTTGAGTACTTCACCCACCAACTCAGGATCAAGTGCACTAGTTGGTTCATCAAATAGCATCACTTCCGGTTCCATCGCCAAAGCACGAGCAATTGCTACACGTTGCTGCTGGCCACCAGATAAAAATGCCGGATATTTACTTTCAACACTTTCAGGCAATCCAACTTTACGTAGATATTTCCGTGCACACTCTTCTGCTTCAGCACGTTTAACTCCGAGCACATGAATTGGCCCTTCAATGACATTTTCAAGCACTGTCATATGTGACCATAAATTAAAGTGCTGAAATACCATCATCAGTTGAGTACGCATTTTTTGTAGTTGCTTTGGATCAACCACTTTTAAATTGCCTTTTTTATCAAAGACTGTTCGTAATTTTTCACCATTGAGTTTAATGGTGCCATTGCTCGGTTGTTCTAAAAAGTTGATACAACGCAGCAAGGTACTTTTACCTGAACCGGATGAACCAATAATACTAATCACATCGCCAGCATTTGCATCAAGTGATATCCCTTTCAGTACTTCATGATCGCCAAATGTTTTGTGTAAATCACGAATCACTAGTTTTGCAACGTGTTCCATTTATGTCTCCTAATGATTCGATGGCTTTAAAAATGCCAACCAACGTTTTTCCAACTTACGAAATATCCAAATCAAAATAAATGCCAACATCGCATATAACACCGCGGCAATCCCAAAAGCATTGAAAGTGTCATAAGTTGCCGCATTCACATCACGCGCAATTTTTAAAATATCTGGAACAGTTGCTGTAAATGCAATGGTCGTCGCATGCAACATCAAAATGACTTCGTTACCGTAAAATGGCAAAGCACGACGTAACATCGACGGAATGATAATACGTGTGTAGAGTTTCCATTTTGACATTCCAAAAGCTTGGGCAGCCTCAATCTCGCCATGTGGAATAGAACGAATCGCTCCAGCAAAGATTTCAGTCGTATATGCACCAGTATTGAGCGCGAATGCCAAAATGGTGCAATTTATGCCCTCTCGAAAAAATGCATCGAGTGTCTGATGTTCATGGACATAATCAAAACTGTAAATACCTGAATAAATAATCAGCAATTGGATGTACAGTGGTGTGCCACGAAAAACGTAGGTAAATAACCAAACTGGACTACGCAACCAAAGATTTTCTGATACTCGTGCAAGTGATAAAGGCACAGCAAGCACAAAGCCAATACCAATAGAAAGCACCAATAACCAAGCAGTCATCGCGACACCAGTCATTTGTAAGCCATCGGTCCAAAGGTATGCCTGCCAATATTGTTGAAGGATTTCAATCATAATTGTCCCTTCCTCACACCAGCAGAATAACGACGTTCAAGCCACATTAAAATCAGGTTAGACACGGTGGTAATTGCCAAATAAATCGCAGCAGCGACAATGCTGAAAAAGAACAGTTGCATGGTACTTCTACCCGCATCTTGCGTAATTTTTACAATGTCAGTCAGGCCAATAATGGAAACCAGTGCGGTCGCCTTAATCAAAACCTGCCAGTTATTACCAATACCCGGCAATGCAAAACGCATCATTTGAGGGAACAAAACACGTCGGAAAACCTGCCAAGGGGTCATACCATAGGCCTTTGCTGCTTCAATTTGACCCGTTGGAACCGATTGAAATGCACCACGAAAGGTCTCGGTAAAATATGCACCATAAATGAACGCTAAAGTAATCACACCAGCCACGAATGGGTTGATATCAATCTGGTCCATTTGCAATGCTTCAGTAATTTGGTTTAAACCTAACTGCAAGCTATAAAATAACAGCAGCATAATTACCAAATCAGGCACACTACGAATGAGCGTGGTATAGGCGGTCGCAATATAGCGTAAAGCTTTAATATTAGAGAGTTTTGAACTCGCACCAATTAAGCCAATAATGACAGAAAGCAAAAGTGACAACAGCGCAAGCTGTATGGTCATCCATGTTCCGCTGAGAAGGAGTGGCCCATAGCCAGATAAAAACATGACTCATCTTCTCCTTAAAAACAATATCTAATATTGATGAGATGAGAATAGATTTTAAAATGTCGGCATTAAGCCGACATTTTTCACATCATTAGTAAATGTTAAAGGAGAAATATTTTTTCTCGAGTTTCTTGTATGTACCGTCCGCAATGATTGCTGCGAGAGCTTTGTCAATATTCGCTTTCAAATCTGCATCTTCTTTGCGTAAACCGATCGCTGCACCTACACCCAGTGTTTTTGCATCAACCACATTGTTGCCGACAAAAGTAAAGTTTTTGCCTTTTGGTTGTTTTAAGAAAGCACCATCAACCATGATTGCATCTTGTAAAGTTGCATCTAAACGACCTGACATCATGTCTTGATAAATCAAATCTTGGACTGGATAAGGTACAACGGTTACACCTTTTGTTGCCCAATAGGTTTTAGCATAAGTTTCTTGAATTGTGCCCTGTTGTACCCCTACACGCTTACCTTTCAATGATGCAGCTGTTGGTAATAACGGTGAGCCTTTTTTTGCAACCATACGTGTTGGTGTGTTGTAGATTTTGCTACTAAACAAAATTTGTTTCGCACGTTCATCAGTCACCGTCATTGATGAAAGAATACCATCAAATTTTTTCGCTTTAAGTGCTGGAATCATTCCATCAAAAGAGTTTTCAACCCAAACACATTTGGCTTTGAGTTTTGCACAAATAGCATTACCCAAATCAACGTCAAAACCAGTTAACTTGCCATCTGGTGTTTTATATTCAAATGGTGCATAAGAGGACTCAGTACCAAAACGAATCACCTTCCAATCCTTTGCTTGAACATTCGTTGCAACAGCAGCCAAAACTAAGGTTGTTGAAACGAACATTTTTTTCATAAAGCTTGCCATCTTGAAGCTTCTCCTTAAAATCCAAATAAGGTGATAAAAACTTGAGTAATTAAATTACTCTTCTGCCGAAATAATTGCAATTTCTATACCAGTAAATTAAGGATTTATGAAGATATCAAAACAGCGGATCGTATTACCTCATTAAATGTTGAAAAATCACTCAAATTTTAAGTTAGTTTTTGAGTGTGTAAGCCTCTGCCATATTTTCATTTTGAACCAATGTCCGAATGGTGTATTCATGGTTGTGTTCTTTGGCACTGGCAAATTCACATTTTTGATCTAATGACATTGAGCAACCACTCAGCAATGGACAACCTGCAAATAATTCGGCTACCCAATCTACAAATACACGGACTTTAGGCGATAAATGACGGTTTTGTAGATATACGACTGATATTGGCATTGGTGCTGGTAACCATTCAGTCAATACCTCCCTAAGCGCACCAGTCTCTAAATGTTTTGCCACCATATAATATGGACATTGAATTAGACCAAAACCTTGTACCGCCAAATCAATATATGAATCACCATCATTGACAGAAACGCGCCCTTTCACGCCAACGCTGTGAATTTCCCCATCAACCATAAAATCCCAGTCGATATTGCGTCCGGTACGACTATTAAAGTAATGCACAACTTGGTGTTTTTGTAAATCATCAATAGTTTTTGGTTCGCCATGTTCCGCCAAGTAACGTGGTGCAGCAACCGTCACACACTGAATTGTTCCTATACGACGTGCCACCAAACTTGAATCTTTCAACTGACCAATACGAATGACACAGTCCACAGCATCTTGCACCAGATCTACGGGGCGATCACTCATTCCAATCACCAAATCAATATCAGGATATTTAGAATGAAAATCACACAGCATCGGAATCAGAATCAACCGCCCGATTGAAGCTTTAACATCAATGCGCAGTCGTCCTCGAGGTCCACGTTCTGAATCATGAAAAGTCGATTCAACGTCTTCGACATCGGCTAAAATTCGTGCAGTACGTTCATAATAAACCGCACCATCTGGCGTCAAACTGAGTTTACGGGTGGTTCGGTTTAATAAACGAACCTGTAAATGTTTTTCTAAACCCTGAATGGTTGTAGTCACAGAAGCACGCGGTAGGCCTAAACTATCAGCCGCTAAACTGAAACTATTTGTTTCGACAACTTTGTTAAATACTTTCATGGCATGAAATAGATCCACACGCACACTCCTATCAATTATTGCATTTTTTCATTCAAACACATCAATTGTTATAAAAATACGAATAGTGTTATCGAATTTAATATATTTATTCGTGATTGACAAACTTTTATGCTCCGTCCATCCCATAAACCCTGTTTCTCCCATACGGACCATAATTAAAAGTCTGAAAACAGGTATCCAAATAAGTAGGAGCACCTCATGTCATTTTCCCGCAAACAGTTTGCGCTGTCTGCCATCTTTGTCGCCATTTTGGCAACGGGTGGCAGTTTTATGTTTTTACATGAAAATGCCGATGCAAAAGCTGCACCGACCACAGCCCAACAAGCTGCTACTGTTGATATTTCTAATGTCATCAGCAAAACCATTACCGATTGGCAAGAATATTCCGGTCGCTTAGAAGCTATTGATCAAGTCGATATTCGGCCACAGGTTTCAGGTAAACTCATTTCCGTACACTTCAAAGATGGCAGTCTGGTTAGAAAAGGCGAGTTACTTTTTACCATTGACCCGCGTCCTTTCGAAGCAGAACTGAATCGAGCCAAAGCTCAACTTGCTTCGGCTGAGGCACAAGTAACATATACGGGTTCTAACCTTTCTCGTATTCAACGTTTAATTCAGAGTAATGCTGTTTCTCGCCAAGAGTTAGATTTGGCAGAAAATGATGCACGATCAGCCAATGCTAGCCTTCAAGCCGCTAGAGCAGCCGTTCAATCTGCACGTTTAAATCTGGAATACACTCGTATTACTGCACCAGTCAGCGGCCGAATTTCCCGTGCCGAAGTCACCGTTGGTAATGTGGTTTCTGCAGGTAACGGCGCACAGGTTTTAACAAGTTTAGTATCAGTATCACGCCTATACGCATCTTTCGATGTTGATGAACAAACTTACCTAAAATACATCAGCAACCAGCGTAACTCAGCACAAGTTCCTGTCTATATGGGACTTGCCAATGAAACTGGGTTTTCTCGCGAAGGAGCCATCAACTCAATCGACAATAACCTAGATACAACCTCAGGTACGATTCGTGTCCGCGCAACTTTCGACAATCCAAACGGAGTTTTATTACCGGGTTTATATGCTCGAATCCGTCTAGGTGGTGGTCAACCTCGTTCAGCAATTTTGATTAGTCCAACCGCAGTCGGCGTCGATCAAGATAAACGTTTTGTCGTAGTAGTTGATGCTAAAAACCAGACTGCTTACCGTGAAGTAAAACTTGGCACACAACAAGATGGCTTGCAAATCGTAAATAGCGGATTACAAGCGGGTGACCGTATTGTCGTAAATGGTTTACAGCGAATTCGTCCGGGTGACCCTGTTACCCCGCATCTTGTTCCAATGCCAAATGCACAAATCACTGCTAGCAGCACTACTCCTCAACCTCAGCCAACAGAAAAAACATCAACTCCGGCAAAAGGTTAATCACATATGAATATTTCTAAATTCTTTATTGATCGGCCGATCTTTGCTGGTGTGTTATCAGTATTGATTCTACTTGCCGGTTTACTTTCGGTATTTAAATTACCGATTTCTGAATATCCAGAAGTTGTTCCACCATCTGTGGTGGTACGTGCTCAATATCCGGGTGCCAACCCAAAAGTGATTGCTGAAACTGTTGCTTCTCCGCTTGAAGAATCCATCAATGGCGTTGAAGACATGCTGTATATGCAATCTCAGGCAAACAGCGACGGTAACTTAACCATTACAGTGAACTTTAAGCTTGGTATTGACCCAGACAAAGCTCAGCAATTGGTTCAAAACCGTGTATCTCAGGCTATGCCTCGCTTACCTGAAGATGTACAGCGCTTAGGTGTTACTACCTTAAAAAGCTCACCGACTTTAACTATGGTTGTGCATCTAACTTCACCAGATAATCGCTATGACATGACCTACTTACGTAACTACGCGGTGCTCAACGTAAAAGACCGTTTGGCACGCTTACAAGGTGTAGGTGAAGTCGGTTTATTTGGTTCGGGTGACTACGCAATGCGTGTGTGGCTCGACCCACAAAAAGTAGCGCAACGTAATCTCACAGCAACGGAAATTGTGAGCGCAATCCGCGAACAAAACATTCAAGTTGCAGCCGGTACCATTGGTGCATCGCCAACTAATTCTCCTGTACAACTCTCAGTAAATGCTCAAGGTCGTTTAACCACTGAGCAAGAATTCGCAGATATCATTTTAAAAACTGCACCAGATGGCGCTGTCACTCGCTTAGGTGATGTTGCTCGTGTTGAACTTGCAGCTTCACAATATGGCTTGCGTTCATTACTCGATAATAAACAAGCAGTTGCCATTCCAATTTTCCAAGCACCGGGTGCTAATGCTTTGCAAGTTTCTGATCAAGTGCGTAGCACGATGAAGGAGCTTTCAAAAGATTTCCCATCTTCAATTAAATACGACATTGTTTACGATCCGACTCAGTTCGTACGTGCAAGTATTAAAGCGGTTGTTCATACCTTGCTTGAAGCGATTGCACTGGTTGTTGTGGTTGTTATTTTATTCTTGCAGACATGGCGTGCCTCAATCATTCCATTGCTTGCTGTACCAGTTTCAATTATTGGTACATTCGCGCTCATGCTTGCTTTTGGTTACTCGATAAATGCGCTTTCACTGTTCGGGATGGTACTTGCCATCGGGATTGTCGTCGATGACGCGATTGTGGTCGTCGAAAATGTCGAGAGGAATATTGAAGCAGGCTTAAGTCCAAGAGATGCAACTTATCGCGCGATGCGAGAAGTGAGCGGACCGATTATTGCGATTGCTTTAACGCTCGTTGCCGTATTCGTACCTCTTGCCTTTATGACAGGCTTAACAGGGCAATTTTATAAACAATTTGCCATGACCATTGCCATTTCAACTGTTATTTCGGCATTTAACTCCCTTACTCTATCTCCTGCTTTAGCAGCCATGCTACTGAAAGGACATGACGCTAAACCTGATGCATTAACACGCCTTATGAACCGTGTATTTGGACGTTTCTTTGCGCTGTTTAACCGTGTGTTTACCCGTGCGTCAGACAACTATGGTAAAGGCGTAAGTCATGTTATCTCCCATAAAGCATCGGCAATGGGTGTCTATGCTGCACTTTTAGGTTTAACCGTTGGTATTTCTTATATTGTTCCGGGTGGCTTTGTTCCCGCTCAAGACAAACAATATTTGATTAGCTTTGCTCAATTACCAAACGGCGCTTCATTAGATCGTACCGAAGCAGTCATTCGTAAAATGAGTGACACCGCACTTAAACAACCTGGTGTAGAAAGTGCAGTTGCCTTCCCTGGTCTATCAATTAACGGTTTTACCAACAGCTCAAGCGCCGGTATTGTCTTCGTGACCTTAAAGCCATTCGATGAACGTAAGGCCAAAGACTTATCTGCAAATGCAATTGCTGGTGCACTCAACCAGAAATATTCAGCCATTCAAGATGCCTATATTGCGGTTTTCCCACCGCCACCAGTGATGGGCTTAGGGACCATGGGCGGCTTTAAACTCCAACTCGAAGACCGAGGTGCCTTAGGTTATTCAGCCTTGAACGATGCTGCACAAAACTTTATGAAAGCGGCACAATCAGCCCCTGAACTGGGTCCAATGTTCTCAAGTTATCAAATTAACGTACCTCAGCTGAACGTAGATCTGGACCGTGTAAAAGCCAAACAACAAGGTGTTGCTGTAACAGATGTTTTCAACACCATGCAGATTTATTTAGGTTCTCAGTACGTTAACGACTTTAACCGCTTTGGACGTGTTTATCAGGTTCGAGCACAGGCAGATGCCCCTTTCCGTGCTAATCCTGAAGATATTTTACAGCTTAAAACTCGCAACAGTGCGGGACAAATGGTGCCTTTATCTTCATTGGTGAATGTAACTCAAACTTATGGTCCAGAAATGGTAGTTCGTTACAACGGCTACACATCAGCCGATATTAACGGTGGGCCTGCACCGGGTTATTCATCTAGCCAAGCAGAAACTGCGGTTGAACGTATTGCTGCACAGACCTTACCACGTGGTATCAAGTTTGAATGGACAGATTTAACTTACCAAAAAATCTTGGCTGGTAATGCAGGACTCTGGGTATTCCCAATTAGCGTATTACTGGTGTTCTTAGTTTTAGCCGCTCAATATGAAAGTCTAACTTTACCTTTAGCTGTAATTTTAATTGTACCGATGGGGATTTTGGCGGCTCTGACAGGTGTTTGGCTGACAGGTGGAGATAACAACATCTTTACCCAAATTGGTCTGATGGTGCTGGTCGGGCTGGCCTGTAAAAATGCCATATTAATTGTCGAATTTGCACGGGAACTCGAAATGCAAGGTGCAACTGCCTTTAAGGCAGCTGTTGAAGCAAGTCGTCTACGTCTACGTCCAATTTTAATGACTTCTATTGCATTCATTATGGGTGTCGTACCACTTGTTACCTCAACTGGTGCAGGGTCTGAAATGCGTCATGCCATGGGTATTGCGGTGTTCTTCGGCATGATCGGTGTAACGCTGTTTGGTTTGTTCCTGACCCCTGCCTTTTATGTCCTGATTCGTACATTGAACAGCAAACATAAATTGCATTCAGCAGCAGTTCATGAAGCACCTTTATCTACCCCACATGATCATTAAGGAGGATATTTGATGGCTACAGCAAAACAAAGCTTATTATTGTCCTCACTCATGGGAAGCCTGCTCCTTGCAGGCTGCTCTTTGGCTCCTGAATATCAACCTGCAAAGGTGATAGTTCCCGTCAAATTTAAAGAGTCTGACCCAAAACTTGAAGACAATAATTGGAAAATTGCCCAACCTGCCGATCAGCAGATTCGAGGTGAATGGTGGCGTGTTTTTAATGATGCTCAATTGAATGAGCTCGAACAACAAGCCATTTCTGGAAACCAAAGTCTTAAAGCGGCAGCAGCTAATATTCAAGCTTCACGTGCGTTACGTTCAGCAGCCCAAGCTGAACGTTTGCCAAGTATTGGTGCTGGCTTTGGCCCAACTCGTCAAAAACCCTCTCCTGCTTCATTGGGTTTAGATGACAATGCCCATACATCTGCACAAACCTTATGGCGTGCTCAAGCAAATGTTTCATATGAGCTCGATTTATTTGGCCGTATCGCCAGTAGTGTCAATGCAGCAACAGCTGATGTACAGCAACAAGAAGCTTTATATCAGTCGGCACTTTTAGCCTTACAAGCAGATGTTGCCCAAGGTTACTTTCTCATTCGTCAGTTAGATGCTGAACAAGCAATTTATAATCGCACTATTAAACTGCTTGGCGAGACACGCGACTTAGTTCAAACACGTTTTAGAAATGGTTTAGTCAGTGAATTAGACGTTTCTCGCGCACAGACTGAACTGGCTACCGCCCAAACCAATGCACTGAACATTGCTCGTAACCGAGCCAATGCAGAGCATGCACTTGCAGTATTGTTAGGCAAAACACCAGCTGAATTTAGCTTGGCAATTGAACCTTTAACTGCAAACAGCCTCCGTCTGCCAGCAGGTTTACCTTCAGCTTTACTTGAAAGACGACCTGACATTGCTGCTGCCGAGCGTGCTATGGCAGCAGATAATGCGCGTATTGGAATTGCACGTGCTGCTTTCTTTCCAAAACTAGACCTGACAGGTGCGCTCGGTTATGAATCATCAACTTTAGGTGATTTAGGTAAATGGTCGAGCCGTACATTCTTACTTGGTCCAGTCGCAGGCACTATTTTATCTTTGCCATTATTTGATGGCGGACAACGTAAAGCTGGAGTCGCTCAAGCGCGAGCTGCCTATGAAGAAAGCGTCGCAAACTATCGCCAAACTGTATTGAATGCATTTCGCGAAGTTGAAAATGGTTTATCTGATCAAAGAATTCTCGATCAGCAAATTCAGGCACAAAACCAAGCGCTCTCTTCTTCTCGTCATGCAAATCAGCTTTCTCATCTACGTTATCGAGAAGGTGCGATTAGCTATCTTGATGTGATTGACTCGGATCGGACTATTTTGCAACAAGAGCAACTTTCTGCACAGCTTAACGGCACTAGAATGATGGCTAGTGTAAATTTAATCCGCGCATTAGGTGGTGGCTGGCATAATGCCGAGTCATCGGTAAAATCTGAAAGTTAATTCTTATCTAATTAACTTAATATAAAAAAAGCGCCGTATGGCGCTTTTTTTATATTTACAACTTATTGTGCGTATACAGGGAATTTTGCACAAACAGTTTCAACTTTCGCTTTTACGTCAGCAATAACTTTTTCGTCACCTTTGCTGTCAATCACATCAGCGATCCAACCAGCAAGCTCACGAACTTCAGCTTCACCAAAACCACGAGTTGTTACCGCTGGAGTACCGATACGGATACCAGAAGTCACGAATGGAGAACGTGGGTCATTTGGAACTGAGTTTTTGTTCACAGTAATGTGAGCAGCACCTAACCAAGCATCTGCATCTTTACCAGTTACATCTTGCTTGATTAAAGATAACAAGAATAAGTGGTTTTCTGTACCACCAGAAACAACGTCATAACCACGAGCGATTAACACTTCAGCCATAGCTTGAGCATTTTTCACAACTTGTTGTTGGTAAGCTTTAAACTCATCAGACATTGCTTCTTTGAAGCAGATTGCTTTAGCAGCAATCGCATGCATCAATGGACCACCTTGGTTACCAGGGAATACAGCTGATTGAAGTTTTTTCTCAATTTCTTCATTCGCTTTCGCAAGGATTAAACCAGAACGTGGACCACGAAGTGTTTTGTGAGTCGTCGTTGTAGTTACGTCAGCAATTTGAACTGGGTTTGGATATACGCCAGCAGCTACAAGACCTGCAACGTGAGCCATATCAACAAAAAGGTAAGCGCCAACTTTGTCCGCGATGTCACGGAAACGTTGCCAATCTACAACACGGCTGTAAGCAGAGAAACCAGCAACGATCATACGTGGCTTGTGCTCTAATGCTAAGCGTTCAACTTCTTCATAATCGATCTCGCCAGTTTCAGCGTTTAGACCGTATTGAACTGCATTATAAGTTTTACCAGAGAAGCTTACTTTAGCACCGTGAGTCAAGTGACCACCGTGAGCCAAGCTCATACCTAAAACAGTATCGCCTGGGTTAAGAAGTGCTAGATAAACAGCAGAGTTAGCTTGTGAGCCAGCGTGTGGTTGAACGTTTGCGTAATCTGCACCAAAAAGTTCTTTAGCACGATCAATCGCCATTTGCTCAATGATATCCACATATTCGCAACCGCCATAATAGCGTTTACCTGGATAACCTTCTGCATATTTATTCGTAAGTTTTGATCCTTGCGCTTCCATCACAGCAGGAGAGCAATAGTTTTCAGAAGCAATTAACTCGATATGTGCTTCTTGACGCTCACCTTCAGAAGCAATTGCTTGAGCTAATTCTGGATCAAATTCAGAAATGGAAATATTGGCAAACATTAGCGGGGGTCCTATAAAATTAGGGCTTTTAAGCCGTGCTAAGATTGCGACATATTGTAGCATGAACTTTATAATTAAACAGAATGAAGTTAGCTCAGTTTTAAATAAAAATGGCTCAAGTTTTATAAAAAATGAGCCATTGTTTATAAATCAATAAAAAAGCTGGTTTAAAGCTTATATTTAAAATTTTTTCCTCATTCACTTTAGCTTACAATAATGTTAAAAATACTTTAAATATCAATAACTCTATTGTGCCGTTAGCAAGGTCTGAACATTTCCAACAATGTTGTCTACATTGCTACTCATTGCCGTATTATGGTCCCAGTTACCCGTCACATAACTATTAATTTTAGTACCTACGACAGTGGCATTAGATATCAAAATATCTGTAGCTACTTTAGGAACTGTTGTATCTGCTAGCCCCTGATAAATAATGATTGGTGTAGATACTTTTGCCTGTAAAGGTTGAGAATCTTTATCTAAGAATGTTTTAACCAAGGGTACTGCCATAAAGTTAGGTTGTGTACGCGTAAAACCGTCCAGTGTGCCGCCATGTGTTGCTGCGTAGGTTTGCATATTAACTGCCAAAGCTTGGGCTAATGGCCCAGCACAAATCGTTTCTGCCTGCTGTGCTGTACTTTCTGTTTGTGAAGTAAATACCTGCGAATAATTAAAGCTTGGTTGTGTATTTCGAATACCTGCTGTAACTAACGCAGTATAGGTATCAAGCTGTGCATACATCGGAATCTTTTTATCTATAGTTGCATTAGCAACAGCTTGTTCACCTGCAACTAAAATAAAACCTAAATTAGAAGCTGGTGCTACGGCTACTGTACCTTTATAGTCTAGCTGTGCACGACTCGCATATTGTGCAGCACCTAACGCAGCATGCCCCCCTTGGGAGTGACCGACTGTAAGCCATTTTTTTGAAGTTAATAAGTTACGCTGTGATAAATAGTTACGCGTTGCAACCACAGCATCTGTAATTGAGAAAGCCTCACTTTTAACATTTAAAAATGGATGTATGCCTGAAGTACCTAAACCTTCATAGTCTGGCGCAACAACAACATAACCAGCTGCAAGTAACTTACTAATTAAATCTTTTGTACTGTCTGTTAAAGCTGCTTTACTTGGTGCACAGGCATCTGCAACACCTGTAGTACCATGTGCCCAGACTACAATTGGCCAACCGCCTGTTGGTGGTGGAGTATTTGGTGTGAATACTAAACTGGTTGCCTGCACTTCTTGGCCACTTTGGCCTAACATTTTATAGGTCAGAATATTACTTTCAGCAACAACTGATCCTAGGTTCGTGCTCGTGTAAGCATCTACTTTAACTACTGGGTTTTGAATATTATTGGCTGGAGTACCAGATGGATTAGTAGTTACTGGGCTGTCATCGCTACTTCCTCCACCACATGCCGTCAACAATAAGCTTGTGCTAAGAACACTGGTCATGAACAGTTTCATTTTCATTGGTATATCTTCCCTTAAATTCCATTTTTGTTGTGCTTTAGTTTTTTAATCAACATTTTCTAATGTCTTAAAAACAATTACGCCTAAACTTAATTTTTAGCAAGTCACATTTGATCAAAATTAGCACTGAAATCTTCTACTTTTCAACATAAATTGAATTTCTTATTGGCATCTAACCTTCTCTTCATGTTTTAAAGTGAACAACCAACTGTTAACATTTATAGCTACTCGTGATCGTTTAAAGGGCCAGTTATGCAAACCATTATTTTAGATACAGAAACACATACACTAAATGGTTTGCCTATTGAAATTGCGTATGCCCCGATTGAAATTAATGAAGGCAAGCTCACCTTAGATAAAAGCAAATTGTTTGATCAGCTCTATCAAGTCGGTGTCCCTATTTCCTACGCCGCTATGGCAGTTCACCATATATTAGAGTCAGATTTAGAAAACCAGCCTCACTATAAAACGTTTAAATTACCAGAGAGCACGACTTATATTATTGGTCACAATATTGATTACGATATTGCCGCAATTGCACGTTGTGGTGTGGATGTATCGAATATTAAACCGATTTGTACTTTAGCTTTAGCACGTAAAGTTTGGCCTGAAGCAGAAGCGCATAATATTTCAGCGCTGATCTATATGATTTCTCAAGGCAGTAGTAAAGCTCGTGAATTGCTCAAAGGTGCACACCGTGCCGATGCAGATATTATTTTGACTGCTAATATTTTGATGCATATTGTCTATCATTTAAATATTCAAGATATTGAAGAGCTATACCGAGTTTCTGAAGAAGCACGTATCCCCACAACGGTTAACTTTGGTAAGCATAAAGGCACAGCAATTGCTGAACTTCCTAAAGACTATATTCAATGGTTATTACGCCAAGATGAGCTTGATATTTACCTTCGTAAAGCATTAGAAAGTGTACTTTAATGACTTAAATAGATGATATTCATCAATTCTTCATCATATTGTCATTTTTGAGTTTTATGGTTAACCCCATTTATATTTTATTAAAAACAGTACTGTTCAACTCAGAAAATTGAACAGTCTGATTTATTTTTATATTGGGGAAACATAATGGCTGGTTTTTATAGAACCAATTTAGGAAGAGTTGCGCTTCAACAACGCAATATTGTTTTAAATGCAAAACAAAGACGTTTATTACTCTTAATAGACCATGAACATTTTCAAAACTTAAATGGTGAATTAAAAAAACGCATTGCTTCTCCGGAATTGATTCAACAGCTTGTCGACTTAGAACTTATTGCCCCAACTGCCTCAACAGAAACATTAATTGATGAAGAAATTATTTTAAAAACCTCATCAATAAATAAAGTAGAAGAAAATCAAAAAGAATCTGTTGGTAGCTCCATAGCACATTCCCCAAATATTGTTGGAGAAATCCAGCTTTCCGAACAAAAAACTTTAGATCAGTCCAGTACTACATATTTTCAACCAGTAATATCTTCTAAGGCTCTTTCTTTCGAAGAAATACAACTATTAATGATGAAAACGCTTAGCAGTTATTGTGGACTAATGACTAAACCACTAGTTCAAAAAATAGAGAAAACGACCACAATACAAGAGCTTAAATTATGTCAAATGCAATGGATTACCAATTTGCAGGAATCCCGCATTCCTCCTCAGGAACTTGCAAGTGCTTTACATACAATTAACTATTCAATTCAGCTTCTTCAAGAAAGTATATAAATATTAAACAACTTGCTGTTTAATTAAGCATTAAATTCACTTGGCACGTATTTCGTGCTTTACCTGCCAGTGTTTTTTTCCTATGATGTGCCCCACACATGCGCTCGTAGCTCAGTTGGATAGAGTACAGGTTTCCGAAACCTGGGGTCGTGGGTTCGATCCCCGCCGGGCGCACCAGCTTTTATATAATAACTTCATAAATTTATCTCAATTTTATAAAATTCCGACTATTTTACTTGGTTTATTAATCATTATCGCTCAAAATATACCCCTCTTTCATAATGTGAGAATTTCATGACTGATGCTTTGGTTTTAAGAGATTTGTCCAAAACATATCGTAATGGTTTTCAGGCGTTAAAAGGTATTAACCTCACTGTGCCTGAAGGTGAATTTTATGCGTTGTTAGGCCCAAATGGTGCCGGCAAATCAACAACCATTGGTATTATCAGCTCCCTCACGAAAAAAACCTCGGGAACAGTTGAGATTTTTGGGCACAATCTCGATACCCATCCATCTCTGGCAAAACAGCAGCTTGGCGTTGTTCCTCAAGAATTTAACTTTGGACAGTTTGAAAAAACATTCGATATTTTAGTCACTCAAGCTGGCTATTACGGCATCCATAAAAAGATTGCAGAAAAACGTGCCGAACATTATTTAGAAAAGCTCGGCCTGTGGGAAAAACGTAATATACAAGCACGTATGCTGTCTGGTGGTATGAAGCGTCGTCTGATGATTGCCCGTGCCATGATGCATGAGCCTAAGCTTCTTATTCTAGATGAACCTACTGCTGGTGTAGATATTGAATTACGCCGTTCTATGTGGGATTTTCTGACTGAAATGAACGAAAGCGGTACTTCTATTATTTTAACGACCCACTATTTAGAAGAAGCAGAAATGTTGTGTCGTCAAATTGCGATTATTGACCGCGGCGTAATTAAAGAAGATACCAGCATGAAAAACTTCCTTAATCAGCTCAATGAAGAATCATTTATCTTCGATTTAGCCGAACCGATTGGGCCGCTTCAGTTAAATATTATTGGTGTAAAGTTTAACTTAATCGATAGCAATACATTAGAAGTAACGATGGATAGAGCGCATACATTAAATGACCTATTCCAGCTATTAGAATCTCAAGGTATTCGTGTTCGTAGTATGCGTAATAAATCGAACCGTTTAGAAGAGTTATTTGTCAAAATGGTCGAGAAAAATCTTGAAGGAGAGGCAAAATGAATTTTAGCCAACTGCAAATTGCTCTCTGGACCATCGTTCGTAAAGAAGTACGCCGTTTTCTACGCATTTGGCCACAAACCTTATTACCACCTGCGATTACAATGAGTTTGTACTTTGTGATTTTCGGTAATTTGGTGGGTTCACGCATTGGACAAATGGGTGGCGTGAGCTATATGCAATTTATTGTGCCCGGCTTAATTATGATGGCGGTCATTACCAATAGTTATGCCAACGTTTCTTCAAGTTTCTTTAGTGTGAAATTCCAAAAAAGTATTGAAGAACTCATTATGAGTCCCGTGCCACTCCATATCATTTTATGGGGCTATGTAATTGGCGGTATTTGTCGTGGTGTATTAGTGGGTGCTATTGTGACTGCAATGAGCATGTTCTTTACTGACCTTTTCATACATAACTGGTTCGTAACTATATATACAGTCTTAATTACATCGGTTCTTTTCTCATTAGGTGGTTTTATTAATGCAGTCTATGCAAAATCATTTGATGATATTTCTATTATTCCCACCTTTGTTCTTACACCCTTAACTTATTTAGGTGGTGTGTTTTATGCCATTAGTGCACTTGGTCCTTTTTGGCAAAAACTTTCTTTAATTAACCCTATTGTTTATATGGTTAATGCTTTCCGTTTCGGCATTTTAGGTCATAGTGATGTGAATGTTTCATTCTCTTTAATCATTGTGACATCATGCTGTGTTGTACTTTACGGAATTGCTTACTATTTACTTGCTCGTGGTTCAGGAATGCGTGAATGAGTGTCGAACAGTCTTTATTGGGTAAAGAAACCCAATATCCAACTAATTATCAGCCTGATGTTTTGTTTCCAATTGCCCGTGCTCAGTCTCGTGAAAGCTATTCACATATTGAAGGCATTACCCAAGGTAAAGATTGGTGGCATGTTTTTGAAATCTCATGGTTAAACGCTCATGGTATTCCACAAGTTGCGATTGGCAGAATTACACTGCCCGCTTCTTCACTGAATTTAATTGAATCAAAGTCATTAAAACTTTACTTCAATAGTCTTAATTTCACTCAATTTGATTCGAAAGATTCATTCATTGAAACTGTTGAAAAAGATCTCTCAGCTGCTGCGGGAGCAAAAGTTGAATTAGCCTTATTTCAGGTTGATGATTTAGATATTTCTAAACCTCAAGGTATTTGTATTGATGACTTTGCGCCAGAACGTTTAGAGCAACATCCTGATGCAACTCTTTTAAAACGAGATGAGTCTGGTGAAGAAGTTGAAATTGAGCTGTATTCTCATCTTTTGAGAAGTAACTGCCCAGTCACGGGACAGCCGGATTGGGGTACAGTTTTTATTCGTTTTAAAGGCAAAAAACCTTGTTATCGTAGTGTTTTAGCTTATATTATCTCGTACCGTCAGCATAACGGCTTTCACGAACAGTGTGTCGAACAGATCTTTGCCGATATTTGGCAAAATCTAGAGCCTGAGAAGCTGATGGTTTATGCAACTTATACTCGTCGCGGCGGACTTGATATTAACCCTTGCCGAGTATCGGATCTTTCATGGATGCCAAAACCGATTCGATTGGCACGACAATAAAACGAATAATTTGAGGATACACCATGCCGTTTTTTGGTTTTACCCCTTCTGAAGGCTTATTGAACGATATACAAACTGGAATTGCGAATAAAAATTCTAGCGAACCTTTATATCCACTTCGCGATAAGATTGCTCTACAACTTAATGAAGAGATTATTGATAATGTCTTAATTCAGTTAGTTCAGCATTTTCCTGCAAGTGAAAAGCGCGATACTGCCGAAAAACTAGCAGGCTATGTCAAATCAACTGTTGCTGTTCTTTTAAAGCAATTGTTAAGCAAAGCGCCAAATGATGTGGTTAAACAATCAGTAGAGTTTTCTGAAAAAAGCTTATTTAAAGACCCACAAGGCCAATATAAAGTAGGCGTAAATTTAGATGTAGGTTTAGTGACTAACCTTAAGCATAACTTTGCTGAGCTTGAAGCAGGCAATGACATTAATAAAGCTGCTTTAGCTGAGTTATATAAACAATTCGGCGATGCCATGATTAAACACTTCATGTCTGATTTTAATAAAACATTAGACCTTGGCATGATTAAACGTAAAGCAGCCGATATTGGTGCAGCAGCTGTAACAAAAGCTGTTCACATTGCGATCGACAAATTGATTCCAAGCCTAAATCGCACTGAACTAAAAGCGATGGCTGAATATCATGATGGTTTATTCTTTAACTAATAAAAAAATAGACTATCGGAAACCTAGCGAAAGCTAGGTTTTTTTATTGCAAAATATTGATATACATTGCCATTAACCACGTTTATGTTAGCATGCGCCAAGCACTGATTGACCTTAGTTAACGCCGCATGTCTCCTAGTCCGCAATATAAATTTTTACGCCAAGCTCCTCGAGATGGTCTTAGCACTGCTATGCAACCTTCAAAGTGGCAACAACTCCATGTTGACCCTTGGCTATGCCTATTTCTGCTCTTAAATGCACTATTAGGTTTAACCGTACTATATAGTGCTTCTGCACAAGATGTGGGGTTAGTGAGTAAACAAGCCATGAGTTTTGGTATTGGCTTTTTAGTGATGTTTGGTCTAGCCCAAATTCCGCCAAAGGTCTATCAAGCTTTTTCACCATATTTTTATTTATTTGGCTTATTTTCACTTTTGGCAGTCATGATATTTGGTGAAGTCCGAATGGGTGCTCAGCGCTGGATTGATATTCCCGGTTTCGGAAGTGTCCAACCCAGTGAATTCATGAAAATCGGCATGCCTATGATGATTGCCTGGTTTTTAGCACGTAAACCACTTCCCCCTAGTTTTTCACAAGTTGTTTTATCATTAATGTTAATTGGTATTCCTTTTTTACTGATTGCAGAACAACCTGACTTAGGGACATCACTTTTAGTATTAGCAAGCGGTATATTTGTTTTATTTTTAAGTGGACTATCGTGGCGTATGATCGGTGCTGCGGGAGCCTGTGCTGCAGTGGTTATTCCAATTGCTTGGGAATTTCTTTTACACGACTATCAACGTCAAAGGGTTTTAACTTTACTTGATCCAGAGGCAGATGCGCTCGGTACAGGTTGGAATATTATTCAATCTAAAACTGCAATTGGTTCTGGTGGTTTTTCAGGTAAAGGCTTTCTTGAAGGCACCCAATCACATTTACACTTTTTACCTGAAGGTCATACCGACTTTATTATTGCTGCGTACTCCGAAGAGTTTGGGCTCATCGGTGTACTTATTTTAGTGATTCTTTATTTTGCTATTATTTTTAGAACATTCCAAATCGGTTTACAAAGCTTCCATAACTATGGACGTTTAGTTGCTGGCGCCTTTGGTTTGTCTTTTTTTGTTTATGTATTTGTAAATGCGGGAATGGTCAGTGGTATTTTACCTGTAGTAGGTGTTCCCTTACCTTTTATGAGTTATGGCGGAACAGCTATTATTACTTTAATGGCCACCTTTGGTTTAGTCATGTCCATTCATACACATCGATAATCTGGAATTTTAAAACGATATGTTGTCTCAACACTTAAATAAAACTTTAAAAATGCTCGCTTTGTGTACTGGTTTAATCAGTACAAGTCACTTTGCTCAGGCCAACGATTTTGCAACACATCCTGATTATGTAAATTTTAAACAAAAAACGATGAGCGCTTATGGTTTAAGTGGCGATCAAGTTGATGCAGCTATGAATGGTGCAAAAAATTTACCAAACATTCTAAATATTATGACTCGTCCAGGTGAAAGCAAACCTTGGTATGACTATCGTTCTATGTTTTTGGTTGAAGGAACAATTCAACGCGGTGTGCGTTTTAAAAACCAATATGCAGATGCCTTAAACCGTGCTGAACAACAATATGGTGTATCTCAAGCTGTCATTTTGGGTATCTTGGGTGTTGAGACAGGTTATGGCGCAAATAAAGGTTCATTTATTACACGTGATGCATTAGCCACACTTGCTTTTGGCTACCCTCGCCGTGCTGAATATTTTGGTGATGAACTTGCTGCTCTTATTGCATGGACTTATAAAGAAGGTTACCCAACAAGTAGTATTGTAGGTTCCTATGCAGGTGCAATTGGCTATCCACAATTTATGCCGAGTAATATTAGTAAATATGGGGTCGATTATGATGGTAATGGACACATCGATTTAAGAAACTCTGCAGAAGATGCAATCGGTTCAATCGCAAATTACTTAGCAAAACAAGGATGGCAACGCGATCAACCTATCGGGTTTATGGCACGTTACACAGGGTCAAATCCAGACAGTGTTATTGCTAAAGATTTAACTCAACCTTTTCCATATGGTGCATTAAAGACACTCGGGGTTTCACCTTTAAATCCTTTAGTTAAAATTGATGATCTGGATATGGTGAATGTTATTCAATTACAAGACTATAATGGTCCAATTTACTATTTGACTTACCCGAATTTTCAAGTGATTACGACCTATAATAAGAGCCGTATGTATGCTACTGCTGTATGGTTATTAGGCACTGAAGTAGCTAGCCGATAGGCTAGCTTTTTTATGAGTTATGTAAAAGTCAATAAATATTTTTGTTAAATAGATCACAATACGCACAAATTTAATATCTTGTTACAGTTTTGATTATTTTTTAACCATGAACTGTAAGTTTTTGCCCTTTTTGTAACTATTTCTCGTTAAAGACTAGACACTCTCCGTAAGCGATGAATATTATCCACCCCAATGTAGCAATTGCAAAAGTGAATAATAAGACATGTTCACTTTAAATTTCAGTCAATCGCTGAAAGAAAAAAGTACATGTTCTCAGGAGTTTATACAAATGCAGTTATCGCTGAAATACGTTCTTGCACTGACGGCTAGTTTAAGCATAGCCCCATTGCACGCTGAAATGGTGCAATCTTCATCATTAAATAGTGATGTAGATGGTTCTAATTTAGCAGCTCGTGTATTGAGTAAAGATACTCAAAATTTTAATTCTCGTTTTTCTAACATTAACAGTCTTTCAATCACTGAACGTTCTGGCGATCAAATCCGTCGTCAAGCTATCGCAGCAAAAATTGAAATCCCTGAAGATGAGCCTTCAGTGATTGAAAAACTTAACACAGTAGCTTCAAACACTGTTCGTAAGTTTAGCCAAACTGGCATGGCTTCATGGTATGGTCGTCAATTCCATGGTCGCAAAACAGCAAGTGGTGACACATTCGATATGAATGCTCTTACTGCTGCTCACCGTAGCCTACCGTTGAACTGTTACATTCGAGTAACGAATAAAGACAATGGTAAAAGTGTGGTTGTAAAAGTAAATGACCGTGGTCCTTTCCATGGCAATCGTGTACTTGACCTATCTTACGGTGCAGCTAAACGTCTTGGTATTACCAATGCTGGAACTGCAAAAGTAAATATTGAGCGCGTTGATGGTCCAACTTCATAAGTTATAGACTCTAGAGCTCATGTAAAAAGCCGCAATTTTTTCTGCGGCTTTTTTATGTTTTAAACTATGAAAATAATTTCTAGCTTAGGGTAAAAAAATTATCTTTTTTAACCCTTCTCCAACCCCAGTTTTGATTATTTTTCGAACAAAAAATTGCATTTATTTTATCAAAGTCTATTTCGCTTCTAAATTGCGCTTAGAGCGACTTTAATAAATTTGCGCTACCCTAGTACCATTTTTCTAAAATAAGGGCTATTTATGGCGTTTTTAGAGTAGATGAGTAGAGCTTTTTCACACAATTTTCCCACCCATCTCAAAATTACACTTTTTTTGGTGTTTTCATCATTGAGCAACACAGAAAAAATATTATGAAATATTGCACCCTTTTTTGAGTTCGAATTGACTCTTTTTTCAATCCTCGCCACATTATTTTTTCATATACCCCTTCCTAAGTTTTTACTGCCAAGTTGCTATAGTTGAATAGTGTTGGTTTCTTGTCGAATTCCCCCAGAACAGGCTAAAATATATCCAGAAAAAATAAATCAAAGTTAAAACAAGGAGTGTGCCATTAATGAAATCCGTTACAGAATGGTTTGACGAATATAGCGAAAGCCATCAAAACCCAACCAATAAACAAATTCACTGGCTCTGCGTTCCTGCCATTTTATTTTCTATTATTGGAATCATTGCCCATTTCAGCACCTTGCTCACTGCTCTACTACTTGTACTCACTTTAGTATTTTATGCTCGTTTAGATCTTGTACTTGCTGTTGCAATGGCAGCTTTACTTGTTGTTATGGCGTGGCTCATTTACACCCTACCTGTAGGAGTAGGATTTTATATTGCTATTTTTGTGATTGCTTGGATCGGACAATTCTATGGCCATAAAATTGAGGGCAAAAAACCATCTTTCTTTAAAGATTTACAATTTTTACTCATTGGCCCCGTCTGGTGCATGGATGCCTATCTAGGAAAAATCTTACCTAAATGGAAAAGCAGACAAAAACACGCTATATCCTAATTGTTGAATTAAAGCTGGATCATCTCGATTCAGCTTTTACATTTTAGTAATTTATTAGAAAATTTATAAAATAGAAAAAAAACAAACTAGCGATAACACTTAAAAGCACTTTTTTCAGATAAAGGGCAATCACAATACAAAAGATTGCTGCATAAATATAAGGATTATCAATAATTCCTTTTAAATTATCGCCATCAAAAAAAACAACTGGAATACAAATTGCTGTTAATAAACAAGGTGCAGAATAATTAAGCATCTTATTCATAATAAGCGGCAATTTAATTTTAACGTTAGGTTCTAAAAAATAATAACGATTAAAAAAGACGATTGCTGCCAAACCTAAAATCATAAACCAAGACATATTATTGCTCCTTACCTATTTTTTCAGTTAACACAGCAACCAACATCCCGATTAATCCTGAAAGTAAAATCGCTCCTTCAAATTGATATAATTTAAAGAAAAATCCGCTTAAACAAGTCATTAGCACACCAGTAATTACAGGCATTCCCTTACATAGCGGCACTATCATGGCAATAAAAATAGCCACAATTGAAAAATCTAAATGATAAGTTAGTAGATCTGGAATCACTGTTGCCAAAAGTATTCCAACCAAGCTAAAAACTACCCAGAATAAATAAAAAGACAGACCTGCACCTAACAGATATTCTGGCTGTCTTTTTTCACCGGATGCACACACCGCAAATAATTCATCCGTTAATAAAAAACCTAAACTTAACCGTTTCGAAAGAGACAAAGCAGAAATGTCATTTCTTAAAGTTAATGCATAAATAAAATGCTGAGCCGTTAAAAAGAAAATCGTCACATAAATTGTAAAAATAGATGCCCCTTCCATTACCATGCTTAAACTAACTAATTGAGCTGCTCCAGCAAAAACAATTCCCGACATCGCAAGGGCTTTATAAAAAGATAAACCTGCATGAATTGCCATAGAGCCTGCCAAGATTGCCCAAGGAATAACAGAAATTGACAAGGGCAAAATATCCATTGCACCACGTAAAAAAAGATAGGATGACTTATTTTTTGGAAACCTCACCAACTGATGAAGCTGAATATTCATATATAAAATCCAAGATAAAAGATCTCTCTATAAAATGCGTAATGAGAGTTGATTTATATTGAATAAAATTGCTGTAAATAAATTTTTAATAATCTAGTTATTTAGGCTAGCTACATATTGAGTAGGCGTTACTCCCATTGCTTTTTTAAAGTGACGATTAAAATGGCTTTGATCAGAAAAACCACATTGCTGTGCCACCATCGCAATTTGGTCACCCTGTTTTAATAATTGTCTTGCTTTTTGTAAGCGTGCTTGAACAAGCCAAGCATGAGGTGGTAAGCCCACATATTTTTTAAATTGTCTTAAGAAATGCCATGCACTTAGACCGACCATGTCAGCCAGATCTTGCAAAGAAAAGTTTGTTTCAGGCATTTCTACTAGTAATTCTTTAACTCTTAATATTTTTGAATATGCCTCTGGCAACTCACAAAAAGTATGATTTGATTTACCATGTCGCTTCATTAAACAGGCTAAAGTCGATAAATACATCGTTTCTTTAAGTAAAAAATTATCTTTTTGTTCTAATAAATCAAAGAGTAAACAAAGTTGCTGAGCCAAACCTAAGTCACGAATGACAGCTTGAGGAAACCATGGCGCCCCATGTGAATTTTCAAAAAAATCTTGGCTGACTTCTGCCAACATTTCAGGTGTAGGATAAATTGCTCTATATCGCCAACCTGACTCTACCGCAGATGAACCCGTATGAATTTCGTCAGCGTTTACTAAAATAATGTCGCCTTTAGGAGCTACATGCAGCTGGCCCGTCCTAAAAAAAGACTGCGCTCCCTCTTCAATCACACCAATACAGTACCCTTCATGAGTATGCTTCGAAAATTGTGTTTGGTGATAATGTGCTTTTAGTAACTCTAAACCGCCCAGCTCTCGCACATGCAGATAATCGGCTTGCTCCCGCTGCATAAATACGTCTCATCTATTCAATAAAAAAACCATAGCATGTTTTAAGAAACTGAATAGAATAAAATTGCTCTATAAAAACAATCTATTTATTCGGTTTTATTGGTAGATTTGCCCATCATGTTTGAGCCAACCGCTTTCATGACGATTTTGTGGATCACGATGAGTCCAGTGCAATACACCACCTTTTGGGTTATATTCATATTCACCGTAAAAATCTACGACATCACCTTTTTTCAAATTAGGAATTTTAGGTGCTAAATCAATATTATGTGCGACTAAAATTGAAAGGCCATTTTTTAGTACAAGAATAAATTTCTGGTGCCTCGACCCATCATTATCATCTCTTAAAATTGCTTTTACTCGGCCACTTCCCTGCACTTGAACATTACTTTGTCTTTGCTCATAAGCAGCTTTTATTGTATCAACCCCAGTATTTGAAAGTGTAGTTTCAGTATGCTGAGCTTCGGGTATAACTGATGACGGCGATTGATTTTGCTTATGCCCAGATAAATCCAGACCAAAATATGCAGCAATCAATAAAATTATGACACCACCAATACTGAGATTTTTTTTATTTGTCATTGTCTACCCTTAATTTAACTGAGATAAAAAAAGCCCCAATGGGGCTTTTTTTATTGTGATACGAATTACTTCGCAGCAGCTTGAGCAGCAGCAACTTCTTCAGCGAAGCTCATTTCTGCTTTTTTCTCAATACCTTCACCAACTTCAAAACGTACGAAGTTAGCAACAGTAGTACCAGTTGCTTTTAATACATCAGCAACTTTTTTGTCGTTGTCGATTACGTACATTTGACGATCAAGAGCAACTTCGTTCAAGTATTTATCAACTGAACCAGTTACCATTTTCTCAACGATGTTAGCTGGTTTACCAGATTCTAACGCTTTCGCTTCAGCAATTTCTTTTTCTTTAGCGATAAGGTCAGCAGGAACAGCTTCAGCATTTACAGCTACGGGGTTGAATGCAGCAACGTGCATTGCAATACCTTTACCAGTATCAGCATCACCAGTATAAGAAACTACAACACCGATTTTTAAACCGTGTTTGTAGATAGCCAAGTTTTCGCCTTCAACGATTTTCGCACGACGAACTTGGATGTTTTCACCGATTTTTTGAACAAGTGCAATACGAGCTTCTTCAACTGTTTGACCGTCTGCTAATTTTAATTCAGCGATTTTAGCAGCATCAGTTTCACCAGCAGCTAAAGCAGCAGTAGCAACAGCTTTAGAGAAGTTAGAGAAGTTTTCGTCTTTAGCAACGAAGTCAGTTTGACAGTTAACTTCAACTAGGATTGCTTTGTTGCCTTCTTGAACGATTGTGATTGCACCGTCAGCAGCAATGTTACCAGCTTTTTTAGCAGCTTTAGCTTGACCAGATTTACGAAGGTTATCAATAGCAAGCTCGATGTCACCGTTCGCTTCTGTTAATGCTTTTTTGCATTCCATCATTGCAAGACCAGTACGGTCACGTAATTCTTTTACCATGCTTGCAGTAATTGCAGTCATGTTGATCTCCTAAAATCGGTAGAAAATAAATCTTTTCAACAAAAACGGCCCAAAGAAACTCTGGGCCGTTTGCACTCTCGACGCTTAATTTGCCACCATTACATGTCGCAAAAATGACAAGCCTGCGTCAAAACGCATTAAGCCTCAGAAGCGTCTTTCGCAGCGTCATCGCCTTTTGCTTGAGCGTTCGCTTGAGATTGAGCGTATTCTTTACCAGCAAGAATTGCGTCAGCCATAGCTGAAGCATATAGAGTTACTGCACGGATCGCATCGTCGTTACCCGGGATAACGTAATCAACGTTGTCTGGGTTAGAGTTTGTATCAACGATACCGATAACAGGAATACCTAAGTTCTTCGCTTCTTTGATTGCAATCGCTTCGTGATCAACGTCGATTACAAATAATGCGTCAGGTAAACCACCCATGTTTTTAACGCCGCCTAAAGAACGTTCAAGTTTTTCCATCTCACGAGCACGTTCTAAAGCTTCACGTTTAGTAAGCTTAGCAAAAGTACCGTCTTGAGATTGAGTTTGAAGATCTTTTAAACGGTTGATAGATTGGCGAAGTGTTTTCCAGTTCGTCAACATACCACCTAACCAACGGTGATCTACATATGGTTGACCAGCGCGTTGAGCTTGTTCACGGATGATGTTAGAAGCAGCACGTTTTGTACCAACGAACAAAACTTTGTTCTTTTTGCTTGCTAATTGGTTAGCGAAGTTCAAAGCATCATTTAACGCAGGAACAGTGTGCTCAAGGTTGATGATGTGAATTTTGTTACGCGCGCCAAAAATGTATTGACGCATTTTTGGGTTCCAGAAACGAGTTTGGTGACCAAAGTGCGCGCCTGCTTGAAGAAGGTCACGCATGCTTACGTTGTAATCTGCCATTTTCTTTACCTTAAAAGTTGGGTTAGGCCTCCATATATCCGCATTCTCCACCCTTTTACAGGCACCCAGAGTAATGTGACGATATATGTGCGGATTTTTACTCCACCTATCAAATTTGTTCGTAAAAGATATTCACGAAAAGCATTTGATAAAATGGGCGGCTATTTATACCATAGACACTTGTAAATTACCAAAAGTTTTTAGAGATCATGAACAGTACTTATACAGCTCCACGTCGATTAATCAAAACTCCAGATGAAATTGAAAAAATGCGCATTGCAGGACGACTGGCGGCTGAAGTTCTAGAGATGATCAAGCCGTATATCAAGGCGGGTGTAAGTACACTTGAACTTGATACCATTTGCCGTAATCACATTGAAAATGTACAACATGCTATTCCTGCCTGTGTCGGCTATGGTGGCGCTCCTGGACGCCCTGCTTTTCAGCACTCTATTTGTACTTCGGTTAACCATGTTGTCTGCCATGGCATTCCTTCTGAAAATAAAACGTTAAAAAACGGCGATATTTTAAATATTGATGTGACTGTAATTAAAGATGGTTATCACGGCGATACAAACATGATGTATATCGTTGGTGGTGAGACTTCTATTTTAGCCAACCGTCTATGTAAAGTTGCTCAAGAAGCGATGTATCGAGGCATGGCAACTGTTAAAGATGGTTCATATTTAGGTGATATTGGCCACGCGATCCAGAAATATGTCGAATCAGAGCGTTTTAGTGTGGTACGTGAATATTGTGGCCACGGTATTGGTACCGTTTTCCATGATGAACCTCAAGTATTACATTATGGTCAAGCTGGAACAGGTATGCGTCTGGAAGCTGGTATGACTTTTACTATTGAACCTATGGTAAATGCTGGCGTATGGCAAACTAAATTATTAGGCGATAAATGGACTGTTGTAACGAAAGACCATAAACTTTCAGCTCAATATGAACATACTATTTTAGTGACTCAAACAGGCATTGAAGTTTTAACTGCACGCCCTGAAGAGGATTTATCTCGCTTCAACTAATAGTTTAACAAACTTAAATAAAAGGCTGCTTTATGTAGCCTTTTATTATTTATTATGTATTTAAAATTAACAAATATTGCCAAATATAAACAATTATTTCAAAAAAATTACAATTATTAATTTTTAATAAACAATCATTTTAATAAAACGCGGTATGGTTGGCTCAATAAAAATCAGTAAACAAATGTTCGGACATGGAGTCCTTTTATGATGAAAAAGTCATTATTTTGTATGACAGCTGCCTTTTTTGCCCTGCCAACAATCACTAACGCCGCTTCGCCATATTTTAGTTTAAAAGATGGTGATGGCTTCAAACGTTTTTCAGTCTCTGCTGGTCCTTTATATGTTAAACCGACTGGTAATGCTCAGCCTTTTAGAATTAACACTTCTGTTAAAGAAAATGAGCAATCTAAAGTCGGAGATATTAAAGTAAAAACTATTCAAGACAATATTTCAGACAGTAACAGTAATGTTGTGCTTGAAAAACTCATTGATGTTATCGGACTAGGCCTGGATGAAGTTCCAGCAGAGTTAAGCGGAACTGCTAAAATTCGAGGTTTAAGTCAATGGGAAGCTCAGAATACTGGCCTAGAAGCTGATGATGTAACTACTCTAGGTCTCATGACAAATTACTTTTTTACAGATAATGTCTCATTAGAAGTAAAAGCAGGGATTCCACCTAAAGTCGATCTACAAGGTAAAGGTAAAATTTATGCTCCTTTCTCTGCAACAGCCACCCCTTTAGGTGGAATCATTGGGTCAATGGAGCTGGAAAATAATATTTTTATTACTGATCTTGAAGCCCATGGAAGTGCTGCATCAGCTCGTGCTTGGACGCCAGCGTTTGAATTACAATATCACTTTGGCAAAACTGGCGTAAATAAATTTAGACCCTATGTTGGACTAGGCGTGATGTATGCCTATTTCAGTGAATTAGAAATGAATCCTGAAATTGAAAATGATTTAGTCAGTGCTGGTCATATGATTGTAAATATTAAAGATGGTAAAGCAGGTGCTGCTTTAGAAAGAAAAACTAGCTCAGGAGATCCTAAAGTAGAACTTGAAGCTTCAGATGCTATTGCTCCTGTAGCGACTTTAGGTTTCACCTACGACTTCAATGACAAATGGTATGCGGTTGGCTCTGTTTCCTATGCTCACTTAAAAACAGATACTACCATTACAGTAAATGATGCTAAGTATGGTGAATTAATCAATGCAAAAGCAGATATCGAAATTAACCCAATTTTAGGTTACGCTGGTGTTGGTTACCGCTTCTAATTTCTAGTTCCGCATAAAGCTATAAAAACTTATGCACGTTTTTGTAGCTTTCTTTCTATCTACATTTTGCTTCTTTTTAAATCAAAATGCTAAAAAAATGAGCATTTTTTATAAAAAATACAGATATAAAAAACCTTTTCAATTTTTTATTAATACCCTCTTATTTTTTCCAATTTTTTTATTATTTTATATTCACAAACTAACTCAATAAAATTAGAAAGTAATTTTTCCTTTTTAGTAAAATTCATTTTTTGGCACAAGCTTTGCTTTATTCATTGCATGATGAATCAATGATGATTCAATGAATAAACAAAGACGGCCAACGATGTCCGCTCTGATCGGTCTGCAGATAGGCAATAAATTGTCTTGCAAATTAAATTTCGTTCAGTTCAGAGGGACGGCGTATGTCTTCAAATATCCAATTAGATGCAAAAAAAGCAACTGAAATTAAATTATTCAGTTTTTCAACTCCAGCAATGCGTGCCTTCCACATGACATGGCTCGCTTTCTTTGTATGTTTCTTTGCATGGTTTGCGTGTGCACCATTAATGCCCGTTATTAAAGGTGAGTTTGGCTTAACAAAAGATCAAATTGCTAATATTAATATTGCTGCTGTTGCTATTACTATTTTAGTTCGGCTTATTGTCGGACCACTCTGCGATAAATATGGCCCACGTATTACGTACACCACCCTCCTATTAGTTGGCAGCATTCCAGTATTTGGTGTAGCTGCTGCCAATAGTTATGAATCTTTTCTATTCTTTCGCTTACTTATCGGTGCGATTGGCGCAAGCTTCGTCATTACTCAATACCATACAAGTGTCATGTTTGCACCTAACGTTGTAGGAACAGCAAATGCGGCAACGGCTGGCTGGGGAAATGCTGGCGGTGGAGCAACACAAGCTTTAATGCCTTTATTGCTCGGTGCAATTGTGATGTTTGGTGTTGAACAAACCATGGGATGGCGCGTGGCATTAATCGTACCTGGCGTAATGATGGTTATTGTTGGCATTCTTTATTGGAAATTAACTCAAGATTGCCCTCAAGGGAACTTTAAAGAAGTTCGCGCACAAGGTATTGAAGTCGGAAGTGGTAAAAAAGGTGGTACTGCCATTTTAATGCAAGCCGCTCGCAACTATCGTGTCTGGATCTTATTTTTGGCATATGGCGCAAGTTTTGGAATTGAGATTTTTATCCATAACGTTGCAGCAATGTATTATGTCGATCAATTTAAAATGGATTTAAAAACGGCTGGGCTAACTGCCGGAATCTTTGGTCTCTTAGCATTATTCGCTCGTGCGCTTGGCGGTATTATTTCCGATAAAGTTGCACTCAAAAAAGGTTTAGATGGTCGCACGAAAGTACTTGTACTCATGATTTTAGGTGAAGGTTTATTCTTAATACTCTTCTCTCAAATGAATGCTGTTGCGCTCGCAATTATTTCCATGACTATTTTTGCATTGTTTACACATATGGCATGTGGAGCAACTTACGCACTCGTACCATTTATTGATCGCACTGCATTAGGTGGAGTCGCAGGAATTATTGGTGCGGGTGGTAATGTTGGCGCTGTGGCAGCAGGTTTCCTACTCAAAGGTTTACTTGATGTCCAAACTTGCCTGTTTATTTTAGGCGGTCTGGTTATGGTCGCAGGATGTAGCGTAATTTTGATTCGCTTCACAACTGAACATAAAGAAAAAGAGCAAGTTCTTTTTGAGCAAGCATTACTTGAACGTAATTCAACAGCTTAATTTTTATAAGAAGCAGAGATCAAAATGATGTCTGCTTCTTCAAATTTCTTATTATAAAATATTAACATTACTCACTTTTTAATTCTTCTTAAATATTCTTGCCATCCATATCGATATTCCTCGATATATCTTCTACAATAAATGACCACATTATTATAATTTTCCATTAATCATGACTAAAACTGCTCACAACTTTTCCCAGCCACTTATCTATATGCTGATTGGTAGTGCCCTTATTTTGGCACTTTCTTTAGGCGTTAGGCATGGTTTTGGACTGTATTTGGTCCCAATGAGTCATGAATTTGGTTGGGGACAGCATGTTTTTAGTCTCGCAATTGCGATGCAAAACTTAATCTGGGGAGCCGTGCAGCCTTTTACTGGTGCAATCGCAGATAAATATGGCAGTAAAATTGTGGTTGCTGTTGGCGGATTGCTTTACGCCCTCGGCTTACTCTTAATGGCCTTTAGCTCAAGCATCTTAATCTTAAATTTAAGCCTAGGATTGATTATTGGCTTAGCTTTATCAGCCACCTCTTTTACAGTTTTACTTAGTGCAGTAGGTCGAGCGGCACCTCCAGAAAAAAGAAGTATGGCAATGGGGATTGCCAGTGCTGCTGGCTCTTTCGGTCAGTTTATTATGCTGCCTTCCACCCTTCTCTTGCTTAAAACAGTGGGATGGTCAGCAGCCCTAATGGTCAGTGCACTGTTAATTGCTCTTATTATTCCCCTAGCGTGGATGTTAAAAGGACCAAGCAATCAAACACCAAAAGCAATTGCACAACCTCAGCTCACATTTAAACAAGTACTGAATATAGCCAGAAAACATAAACCCTTTTGGTGGTTAGCTTTAGGTTTCTTAGTGTGTGGATTCCAAGTTGTTTTCTTAGGTGTACATTTACCCGGCTATTTAATCGACCACGGCTTTGATGCAGCTACAGGAACTGTGTTTCTGGCACTAGTTGGACTATTTAATATTGTGGGGACTTATGGTGCTGGCTGGTTAGGAGATCGCTTCTCAAAACCTAAATTATTAATGGCGCTTTACGGCAGCCGTGGCATCGCGATCATTGCCTTTTTGTTATTACCTTTAAGCATTTATACGGTATATGCTTTTGGAATTATTATGGGCCTTCTATGGCTCTCTACTGTTCCGCTCACAAACGGTATTGTGGCAAATATGTTTGGTGTTAAATATCTTTCAATGCTGAGCGGTATTGTATTTTTCACTCATCAAGTCGGTTCTTTCTTTGGCGGTTGGCTTGGTGGTGTCAACCATGACTTAACAGGTAATTACAATGCAATTTGGCTATGTTCTATAGCATTAAGTATAGTAGGTGTGATCGTACACTTCTTTGTGAATGAGGAGGCTGTTATTCATGACGCATAATGCCTTACTTTTGAAAACAATTATGACTTTTATCATAGTCACGCTTTTGGTGCTTTCTATAATTTTATGGAAACAAACACCAGATTTATTTGAATATTTTAACCAAGCATTTTGTCCACACTAGTATGATGAAAAGCTAAAATCATCCTTTGGATTGTCATAAAAATATAAAAAACCTATGATCTAATGAAAATAAAAAAGCCCGCAAATTTGCAGGCTTTTTTATTGTAAACTTATTTAAAATCAAAACAAACGATTCATACCATTAAGTGCAGCTACACGATATGCTTCTGCCATTGTTGGATAGTTAAATGTCGTTTCAACGAAATATTTCAAGGTATTGTTTGGGCTGTGCATAACTGCTTGCCCAATGTGGATAATTTCGGCAGCGTTATTACCAAAACAGTGAATACCTAAAATTTCCATAGTGTCGCGGTGGAAAAGAATTTTTAACTCACCTACTGTATCACCAGTAATTTGTGCACGAGCCAAATGACGGAAAGAAGCTTGACCCACTTCATACGGAATTTTCTCTTCCGTTAATTCCTGTTCATTTTTACCAATTGATGAGATTTCCGGAATGGTGTAGATACCAGTTGGAATATCACGTACTGGCTTCGCATCTTCACCACTCATGTTTGCGCCAGCACAGCGCCCTTGGTCATAAGCAGCAGAAGCAAGTGATGGCCAACCAATTACATCACCAGCAGCATAGATGTTTTCAACTTCAGTTTGATATTGATCATTTACTGAAAGCTGACCGCGGTTGTTTGGAACTAGTCCAACATTCTCAAGACCTAAGCCTTCTGTGTTACCTGAACGGCCGTTACACCAAAGAATGGCATCAGCTTTAATCTTTTTACCACTTTGTAAATGTAAAACAACATGGTCATCAAACGTTTCAAGATGATCCATTTGTTCGTTGTGACGAATTAACACACCTTGTTCACGTAAGTGATAAGACAAAGCATCAGCAATTTCATCATCTAGATAACTTAAAAGTTTTTGCTGAGTATTGATCAAGTCAACTTTATGATCTAAACCAATAAAGATTGAGGCATATTCACAGCCAATAACGCCTGCGCCGTAAATAATGATTTTTTGAATTGAATAATCAAGATCAAGAATCTTGTCCGAATCAAATACGCGAGGATGATCAAAGTCGAGACCTTGCGGATGATAAGGACGGCTACCTGTCGCAATCACGATTTGCTTACAGATAATTGTCTCTTTAATGCCTTCATGGCTAAAAACTAATACTGTATTTTTATCTTGAATATATGCACGACCGTGGAAGACACCAATCTTGTTACGGTCATAAAAACGTGTATGTGTATCAACCTGTTGTTGAATCACTTTGTGTGCATTACGCAAAACCTGTTTCATGGTGAACTGCTTCCATTCACCTACTTTTTGAAACATTGGATCACGCTGATAGCGAATAATACTAGAAACTGTTTGACGTAATGCTTTACTTGGAATCGTTCCTACGTGTGCACAGTTACCACCAAGTTGATCACGCACATCTACAATTGCAACACGCTTACCAGCTTTTGAAAGCTTCATTGCCGCGCCTTCACCCGCAGGTCCAGAACCGAGAACTACCGCATCGTATTTAACGAAATTCCCACTAACGACCTCTTTTTTACGTGGCATTGAAAGCTCCTTCCTCTCTTGAATGACCATATTTTATAATAGATTATGACTAATATGCGGTGAATTTATGTATTTCTCAACCCTATATTTCTGAATAGCCACATTTATTATATGAATAGTTATTTTCCGCTATTAACTGAAGAACTTCGCTATAATACAATGTCAATGTCTCTATAAACGAGTGGAAAAGTTAGATATGTCAGAACACCGTAAACCTGAACAGGGTGTAAAACTTCGTGGCGCAGAAAAAGTCGCAAGAATTCCTGTAAAAGTTGTACCTACGGTTGAAGTGCCGCGTAAACCTGACTGGATTCGTGTCAAGATGACGGCACCAGAAGAAGTTCAGCGTATTAAAACGACTTTACGTGCTCAAAAACTCCATACCGTTTGTGAAGAAGCTGCTTGTCCTAACCTACCAGAATGTTTTGGTGGCGGCACGGCAACATTCATGATTATGGGCGATATTTGTACACGCCGTTGTCCTTTCTGTGATGTAGCACATGGCCGTCCAAATGCACTCGATGCTGACGAACCTCGTCACATGGCAGAAACCATTTCTAATCTTAAGCTCAAATATGCAGTAATTACTTCAGTTGACCGTGATGACTTGCTTGACGGCGGTGCACAACACTTTGTGGACTGTATTAAAGAAGCTCGTGCGCTTAGCCCGACGACATTGCTTGAGATTTTAGTACCTGACTTCCGTGGACGTATGGATATTGCTTTACGCATTATGACTGAATGTCCGCCAGACGTATTTAACCACAACATTGAGACTGTGCCTCGCCTATATAAAGCAATGCGTCCAGGTTCAGACTATCAACATTCTTTAACCTTATTAAAAATGTTTAAAGAATACTGCCCAGATATCCCAACAAAATGTGGTTTGATGGTCGGTATTGGTGAAACTGAAGAAGAAGTTATTGCATTGCTTGATGACTTACGTGCTCACGATGTTGACTATGTGACTATTGGTCAATATTTACAACCTTCTAAACAGCATGCGCCAATCGACCGCTTTGTAACGCCAGAAGAATTTGAACGTTATGCAGAGCATGGCCGCAAACTTGGCTTTAGAAATATTTGGTCTGCACCAATGGTTCGTTCAAGTTACTTTGCTGATCGTCAATACCATGGTGAACCAGTACCAGAAGTTCGTCGTAAAGTAGATCAAGCTAAAAAAATCGCCGTTCAAACTATCGAAGCTTAATAAATTAAATATCTATAAAAAGCCCTCCAACCCAGAGGGCTTTTTATTTGTATAAGAAAATCAATAACATTTCTTGACAAATCGACAAAACAAGCCATTACACTTTCACTGAAAAATATCTTATACCTAAAAGCACGATATATCCCTGCTCTAGCATATACATCAATTGCGATATAAAAAATTAAATTTAAACAGCATTAAAATTAGCTAGTTAAGCCTTAAATCTCTCCTCGCTTTTTCGTAACTTCTAACTTGAGGGCTTATCTAGCAAGGAGCAAGTATGATTTTCCTACTCTTTGTTTTAAGCATTGTCATTCAGCTTTTTGCAATATGGGCAATTTTCTTTTTTAACCTGAATCGAATCATTGGTAGTGTAATTACGATTGCGGTAGCTATATTTACTGCACTCATATTAACGCCATGGGCTCTCATTTTAGGTATTCCCCTCATTGCCCTTAGTATCATTATTTTATTTGCACCACTACGCTTTAACCTCATTACTAAACCTGCATATAAAACATTAGCAAACTCAATGCCGAGCATCAGTACGACTGAACAAGAAGCTTTAGAGGCAGGTACCAGTTGGTGGGAAAAAGAGTTATTTATGGGGGCACCCGATTGGTCTCAATTTGAGAAATATCCCTACCCAACGTTGTCTGAAGAAGAACAAAGCTTTATTGATAATGAAGTTGAGCTACTTTGTAGCATGCTCAATGAGTGGGAAATTCATCATCACTTAAAAGATCTTCCACCAGAGGTTTGGCAGTTTATTAAAGACAAAGGTTTTTTAGGCCTCATTATTCCAAAATCCTTTGGCGGTAAAGAATTTAGCTCATTTGCGCAAAGCCGTATTATGAGCAAAATTGCTTCACGCTCGCTCACCACTGCTGTGAGTTGTATGGTTCCAAACTCGTTGGGACCGGGTGAGCTACTCATGCACTACGGTACTGATGCTCAAAAGCAACAATATTTACCGGGCCTTGCTAAAGGTGAAGAAATTCCATGTTTTGGTTTAACCAGTCCAGAAGCAGGTTCAGACGCTGGTGCCATTCCAGATTCAGGCATTGTTTGTTACGGCGAACATGAAGGTGCTCAAGTTCTTGGGCTCCGCATGAATTTCTCTAAACGCTGGATTACCCTTGCACCAATTGCCACAGTCGTAGGTCTTGCATTTAAACTTTATGACCCTGAAGGATTACTCGGCGATAAAAATAAAACAGAGTACGGTATTACCTGTGCCTTAATTCCTGCCAGTCATGCAGGCGTAAAAATAGGAGCGCGTCATTTTCCAGGTTCTCCATTTATGAACGGAACAGTAGAAGGAGAAGATGTTTTCATTCCTATTGACTGGATTATTGGTGGGCAAGAAAATGCCGGTAAAGGCTGGCGAATGCTGATGGAGTGCTTAGGCGTTGGCCGTGGTATTTCCCTTCCAGCTTTAGCAACAGCAGCAGGTGAAATGAGTTATTTAACCGTTGGTGCTTTTGCGAAAATTCGTCAACAGTTCAATATTTCAGTAGGTAAATTTGAAGGTGTACAAGAAGCAACCAGTGAAATTGCCAGCGATGCCTACATGCTTGAAGCATTCCGTTATTTAGTGACATGTGGCTTAAACCAAGGTGGAACTCCTGCAGTGATGACTGCCATGGCAAAATATTATGCAACTGAAACGATGCGTAAAGTTGTCAATCACGGAATGGATATTGCTGGAGGACGTGCAATTCAACTTGGCCCACGTAATTTCCTTGCCCTTACCTATCAAGCAATTCCAATTGCAATTACAGTAGAAGGCGCAAATATTTTGACCCGTTCATTGATGATTTTTGGTCAAGGTTCAATGCGTTGTCACCCTTATCTTTTTGAAGAATTACAACTCCTTCAATCTGAGGATAAGAATGATTCAGTCAAAAAATTCGATGATTTATTATTTAAACATTTAGCCTATACCTTTAACCGTGGTGCAAAATCATTTGCTTATGGTTGGGCAGGTGGCTCAAACGATGCTCCTCAATCAGTAGATCAATTTACTGCCAGTTACTATAAAACGATTAACCGTTTTAGTGCCAACTTCGCACTTGTTTCGGATATGTCACTTGGTTTACTTGCGGGTGACTTAAAACGCAAAGAAATGTTATCAGGTCGCTTGGCAGATATTCACGCACACCTCTTTATTTCTACTGCGATTTTAAAATTTTATGAAGCTGGACAAAAAACTGAAGCCGAACAACTTCACGCTAAATTAGCTCTACAAAAAGCTTTCTTGAATATTCAGGAAGCATTTTGGGGATTATTTGACAACTTCCCAGCTAAACTTCCAGCAGCATTTGTAAAATGGATCTGTTTCCCTCTTGGCCGTGTCATTTCAAAACCAGATGATGAATTAAAACAACAAGTCGCTGAACTTATGATGCAAGAGCATCCTTTCAGAGAACAGCTTAAGCACCACGTATTTTATTCAACCAAAGCTGATGATGTGACTGGACGTTTAGAACATACATTCCAAATTCTACGAACCCTTGAACCGCTTTGGGATAAGTTTAAAAAAGCTGAATCTAAAGGCAAATTTACAGGACTTACTTTCGAAGAGAATATTGCACAAGCGATAAAAGAAGGTTTTATTACTGAAAGTGAAGCTCAACAATTATTGCAATACAACGCAATTCGATTCGATAGCATGCTTACAGATGTATTTGATGAAGATTTAAATAAGGATCTTCCTTTGTCGAACCCTCATCAAATTGTGTGACTGATGCCTCCACTAATTCACTATTGCAATCACACTTGATTCGCATTAATTAATAAACAGCCATAAAAGCGTCAATCGACGCTTTTATTTTTAGGAGAAATTAATGTCTAAGCAAGATTACGAAAATGGATTAAAAGTTCGCACAGAAGTGATGGGAGAAGCTTTTGTAAAACGCGCCCAAGAAAACACCGTACCCTTTACCCAGCCGTTACAAGACTGGATTAATGAGCATGCATGGGGATCTACTTGGCAGAGTGAAGGTGTGCTACCACGTAAATATCGTTCATTAATTACTTTGGCAATGTTAACCGCCCTTAAGTCACCAACTGAACTCAAAGGCCATGTTCGTGGTGCACTTAACAATGGCTGTACAGTTGAAGAGATCCAAGAAACTTTATTGCATAGTCTGCCATATTGTGGCGCACCTGCTACACAAGAAGCTTTTCGCGCTGCTTTAGAAGTGATTCAAGAATATCAACAAAAATAATTTCAATATGAGCCAGCAGCCTACTGGCTCTTTTTAATCTAATTCAATTTAGTCGAATGTATCTGAAAATTACGGTCATCAATCACGATAGCCTGACGACAAATCCCTTCTACTTGACGTTGCTTTTCAAAAACTGCTGCTGACATCGGTTCAAAATTATCAAAAAAGCAGATTTCTTTTGGATCAATAGAATAGATGAGAGACTGATTTCCAACACCTTCTAAAGTATCGTAATAGACAATCACCATTTTGCCATTTTGAATTTCAGCTTGAATATCTTGATAGCTCAACGCAGGTCCGGTCGGTATTTTCAATACCTTTGCTTCTTTATAGCTCATTCGTTCACTTGGGCTAATATTAGGATCTTCATCTGAATAAAATGACACTTCAAATCCTAGTTTCTTTAACGCAACGGCTAAGGCAATAGTATAGGTACCCCCTTCGTCGTGTCGGCAAACTTTAATCAACTCAACAACATCAATTTGTACTCCATGATGTTGAAGCACCATCCAAACCGCAAAAACACCACAGTTTGCTTCTAGATTCTGCAATGACTCAGGAATCTCTAAAGCCATAGGTTCACTCTCAAGATGATATGAGGCGGATGATATATAAAACTATCTCTAAAATTAAGATTTATTAGCAAAACTTCAATTTATAAAGCTTTGTGCAACAAAGTCGTTTGCATTTAATTTCTTAAATCGTCATGGTACATTTTTGACATACATAAATAAAATCCAGCTTACAAACAATACCGTCCACCCTCCTATAAAGAAAATGGCTATAAACAAATACCTTTTCGGCTTTGACCATGTTTGAATTTTATTTTTTGGATTGATGACTTTCTTTATAATTAAGCCCAAAATCGCCAATAAAATAAAGATAGATACTAACTGTATACCCCATAAAATCTTTGCGACCCATGAACCCCGTATATCAAGCCATTGTTGCGAATAAAAGAACATGGATTCTTGCGGTTTAGCTGGATTGACCAATACCACAGCCTGACCATTTAAAAATTGATGTTTCAATTTATATTCAGAGAGCTGACGTAGTTCTGGGGGTTCATCTGTCAATAACATTGAATATTGGCGTACTAAATCACTATGCTCCGCTGAATAATGTTGCCCATGATATTCATATTGATAAATCACACGCATATAGGCATAACTGACACTTCTCGAATGCCGATAAACATCTGATTTTGAATCGACCAGCTGAACCTGATAAACATGCTGCCAATGCGGATGCGTCCATTCAAATTCTTTTAATTGTAATTTAGGAGAAGCTCCCCAAACGATTTGCAAAAGCACATAACAAGTAAAGATTGAAATAATATGAAATAAAATCCGATGTCTTGAAATATATTTTCTAAGAATGAACAAATAAATAGTGAAATGAAATCCAATGGCATAAACCACGAGACGTAAATTTTCTCCATAGAAAAACATCAAAAAAAGCCCGAAAACTGCTGCAAAAACACCCAATACAACGACTATATTTTCTTTTAAAGTATCCAACTTTTCATTCATGCACTTATTTCACATCTTTATTTTTATCACCAATCAAGTTTAAGACATCACCGTTCAACTGAATACGGTTGATACGTTTTTATACAATCTACATTGGAACAAAACTAAAATGTGAGTACAATACTCCGCAGTCGAGGGATGCTGCGACTTTTTCACAGGTACATAAATGTGAAATCGCTAGGCTCGACGATTCGGTTAGACCGGCCTTCAAGAATAAGCCTCTAATCAACAACGGCATCCGCGAACATAATGATCAATTTTTATTTTTAATTAAGGAGATCGTAATGAACGCGGTTAATGCTTCATTTACAGATTATAAAGTTGCTGACATCTCTCTTGCTGACTACGGTCGTAAAGAAATCAAACTTGCTGAAGCAGAAATGCCAGCTTTAATTGGTTTACGTAAACGTTATGCAGCGTCTAAACCACTTGCTGGTGCAAAAATCCTTGGTTGTATTCACATGACCATTCAAACAGCGGTTCTTATTGAAACGCTTGTTGAATTAGGTGCTGAAGTTCGTTGGACTTCATGTAACATTTTCTCGACTCAAGACCATGCTGCTGCTGCAATTGCTGCTCGCGGTATTCCTGTTTTTGCTTGGAAAGGCGAAACTGAAGAAGAATATGTATGGTGTCTTGAACAACAAGTGAATGTTAATGGTCAGCCTTGGGATGCCAACATGATCTTGGATGATGGCGGTGACTTAACTGCTCTTGTTCATGAAAAATACCCTGCTCTTTTAGAACGCATTCACGGTATTACTGAAGAAACTACAACAGGTGTTCAACGTCTTATCGAAATGTGGAAAGACGGTTCTTTGAAAGTACCTGCAATTAACGTAAATGACTCAGTTACTAAATCTAAAAACGACAACAAATATGGTTGCCGTCACTCATTAAATGATGCAATCAAACGTGCAACTGACATGCTTTTGTCTGGTCGTCGTGCGCTTGTGATCGGTTACGGTGACGTTGGTAAAGGTTCTGCTCAATCTTTACGTCAAGAAGGCATGATTGTTCGTGTAACTGAAGTTGACCCAATTTGTGCAATGCAAGCATGTATGGATGGCTATGAAGTTGTATCTCCATACAAAAACGGCGTACAAACAGGTAAAAAAGAAGATATTAACCAAGACTTACTTGGCAACACTGACCTTGTTGTAACGACTACTGGTAACTACCACGTATGTGATGCTGCAATGTTAGATAGCTTAAAAGCTGGTGCAGTTGTATGTAACATCGGTCACTTCGACACAGAAATCGACACAGCTTATTTACGTGGTTACAAGTGGGTTGAAGTTAAGCCACAAGTTCACCAAGTTTATCGTTCTGAAGACGAAAATAACTACCTCATTCTTCTTTCTGAAGGTCGCCTTGTAAACCTAGGTAATGCAACTGGTCACCCATCACGCGTGATGGACGGTTCTTTTGCTAACCAAGTGCTAGGTCAAATTCACTTATTCCAAGAGAAATTTGCTGACCTTCCCGCAAACGAAAAAACTGCAAAAATTCGTGTAGAAGTTCTTCCTAAGAAACTTGACGAAGAAGTTGCTGCGGCAATGGTTGCAGGTTTTGGTGGTGTACTCACTCAATTAACTCAAGAGCAAGCTGGCTATTTAGGTGTTGCTGTTGAGGGACCATTCAAGTCTGACGCTTACAAATACTAAGAACTTAAGGGCAGACGGTGAACCGACTGCCCTTTTTTCTAAAAATATTGTTTCGCTGTTTACAAGGATTTGACATGACTAAACGTATACCCATTTCTTTTGAGTTTTTCCCACCGAAAACTGATGCCGGTGCTGAAAAACTTCGTATTGTTCATCAAGAATTACAACTATTAAATCCAGATTTCTTCTCGATTACCTATGGTGCTGGTGGTTCTACTCGCGAACGTACTCTTGCTGCTATTGACGATTTCAATGGTAAAGGTACACCAGTTGTACCTCACCTTTCATGCATTGGTGATGATAAAGCGCGTATTGCTGAGTTACTAGATTTATATAAAGCTCAAGGCATTAACCGTATTGTCGCTTTACGCGGTGACTTACCTTCTGGTCAAGTCGGGCTTGGCGAACTTCCTTATGCTCAAGATTTAGTACGTTTTATTCGTGAGCACTCAGGTGATTATTTTCATATTGAAGTTGCAGCTTATCCTGAAATGCACCCTCAAGCTGAAGACCTTGATTCAGATATCCAACGTTTTATTGAAAAAGTACAAGCTGGCGCTAATGCAGGAATTACACAATTCTTCTTTAATCCAGACTCATACTTTTATTTTATTGAGCGTCTGGAAAAAGCTGGAGTTAATATTCCTGTTGCTCCTGGCATCATGCCGATTACCAATGCCAGCAATTTAATTCGCTTTGCTGATGGTACTGGCGCAGAGATTCCTCGTTGGATCCGTAAACAATTACAAGCCTATGGCGATGACAGCGAGAGTATTAAAGCTTTTGGTCATGAAGTTGTTGTGAAGCTATGTGAACGCCTGATCGCAGGTGGTGCACCAAGCTTACATTTCTATTCAATGAATCAAGTCGAACCAACTCGTCAACTCGTTGTTGATCTTGGTTTAAATTAATTTTGTAAGGCGTACCCAATGAATCGTTTTTTTATCGAAACTGAACTTACAGTTGGTTCAACTATTCAACTAACTGAATCAGTATTTCATCATTGGGTGCGTGTCTTACGTGCACAATTACAAGAACAAGCGACTCTCTTTAATGGCCAAGGTGGCGAATATCTCGCGACATTAAGCGAAATTAATAAAAAAAATGCGTTTGTCACTATTGAGAATTTCAACCCTAATAACCGTAATGCCCCATTTAAAGCAGTTCTTGGTCAGGTCATGAGTAAAGGTGATCGAATGGATTATGCCATTCAGAAAGCCACTGAACTTGGTGTAAGTCAAATTCAATTGCTTACAAGCGACCGCTGTGAAATGCGCTTAAAATACGACCGAGATCAAAAAAAATTAGATCACTGGCAAGCTGTTGCAATTGCAGCATGCGAACAATGTGGTTTGAACTTAGTCCCAGAAGTATTAGCCCCTATTTCTCTTAATGAATGGTTAAGTTCTTCAGAACTTCCTCAATCTAAATTTGTTTTAGCGCCAGAAAAAGAACAAAAAGATGTATTAGCAGGCATACAACCTGAACTTGCCTTGTTAATTGGACCAGAAGGCGGTTTAAGCGAGAATGAAATTACTCAAGCCAATCAAGCTGGTTTTATGAACTGGTGTATTGGTGACCGTGTTTTACGTACAGAAACTGCACCAGTCGTCGCCTTATCTATTTTAAATTATCGGTTTTTATCCACCTAAGTTCATTGAACATTGATTAAATCGCTATTTAAAGTTAATTTACTTTTATTGTATGAATAAAATTTCAAATTCTTTATCACTGATAAATCAGATTCTTTCTGTATATATGTAAAAAAATAGGATAGAAAAATCTTATGTCTGGGCTTCAGGAAGAATATTTACAGCATCAAACAAAAATTGAGCAGCTAAAACTTTCAATTCAATATATACGCTGGTATTTAGTTAGCTTAATACTGCTATGTCTCATTTCATACGCTATTTTTTCTTATTATTTTTCATCTTCAATAACAATATTTAACTGGTCTATGGGCCTCACTATTGCATCTCTTATCTGCCTATTATTTGTTCCAAATATTTTAACGCACTATCGTACTATTAATTTTATTAAAAAAGCTGATCTTATCTTACAAAGTATTTGTTTTATTTCAGGAGTTTTATTAGGGGCAACCGTTACGGTTATTCATTTTTATCTTCCTCAAGAGCTAGTTACCCTACCCGATGCTCATATTCTAATTGCTTTGTTTATCACTTCTGCCCATATCATTGGACTGACTTTTTTAACGCAACAACCTCGATACTTTTATCTCTTATTTATTCCCAGTACATTACCTTTATTAATCGCTCAATTTACACATACCCCAATTACTCAGCTGCCTTTTTATTTCGCCTATAACATCGCTTTCATAGCTACCATACTCTGTGCATACGCAACTCAACGTAACTATCAAAAAATTTCTCAACTATTATTTAGAAATAAACAGCTCATTCAAATTTCAGAACAACATACCCAGTGGGCTGAAGAATTATGTGTACAACTTCAACAAGAAGTGAATAAATCGAAAGATATTGAAGCCCAGCTCCAATTTAATAACCATTTACTAGAACAAAAGGTGCGTGAACGCACATACGATCTCACTAAAATGAATGAGCAACTCGAAAGCCACCACTACAATTTAGCTTTTGCAAATGAAACGGCAGGCATTCGACCTTGGGACTGGGATATTGAAAATCAAAAATTAGAAATTACTTTTTTTGATCAACAAAAGCAGACACAAACGACCGTTATTCATCTCAATACTATTTTAGACCGCGTACATCCAAGTGATAAAAAACTGTTTAACGAGCGTTTAAAGCAACATCTGGAAGGAATTACAGATCATTTTAATATCAATTTCAGGATTTTACGTCGAGATGGTTCATGGCGATGGATTCATGATGTAGGTCGTGTCATTACCAGAGATCCCAAAACACAAAAAGCGCTTCGTATGGTTGGGATGACCCGAGATATACATCAAGAGAAAAAGGACCAAGAACACTTAAGGCTATCGGCAATTGTGCTTGAACAAGCAGCCGAAGGCATATTCATTTTAGATGAACACCTGAACTATATTGATATTAACCCTTACTATGAAAAATTAACCGGATTTTCTAAATCAGAACTGCTAAATAAAGAATTATTTAGTATTGCGATTAATCAAAAAGAATTACAACAACAATTTCATACCTCAATTACCCAACAACTCCTCGAAACTGGGGAATATATGGGTCAATTCGATGAAAAATTTAGTTCTGGCAAAAGCGTCTATTTGTGGTTACACATCAATGTGGTCAAAGATGAGTTCCATCAAATTACAAATTATATTGGTTTTGCACGTGACCTCACTGAACAAAAACGTCAGGAACAAAATCTATCCTATTTAAAAAATTACGATAGTCTCACCCACTTGCCTAATCGTCTTTACTATTACAATCAATTACATCAATATCTCGTAAACCCTTCATATAACATTAAAAATTTAGCACTGATACGAGTAAATATTGACCGTTTCCGCGCTTTTAATGAATTTTTAAATAATGATAGTGGTGATGAACTTCTTAAACAGTTCGCACAACGATTACGCTTAATCAATATTAATGCAATTTTGGTTGCCTATTTAAATAGCGACGATTTTGCAATTATTTATGAAATCTCTCCAATTCATCCAAATATTGAGCAATATTGCCAAAACATCCTGCAAGCGCTCAACGCACCTTTTTATATTGATAATCACGAATATTTTATTACAGCATCTATCGGTGTGGCATGCTTTCCTGAGCATGGCCGACAAATTGACCATCTTAATAACCATGCAGAACAAGCACTTTCAGAAGCAAAGCGCTTAGGGGGCAACACCATTTCTTACTATTGCAATAAAGCAGAACATCCATATAAAACTGCTGATTTAGAACAAGAGTTACGTAAAGCCATTCAAAATGATGAATTTGTCATTTATTACCAACCCAAAATTAATCTACTAGATCAATCTATTATAGGTTTTGAAGCATTAATACGTTGGCAACATCCTGAAAAAGGATTAGTCATGCCAAATATGTTTATACCTTTTGCTGAGCGTAGTAGCCTGATTTCAGATATTGGCAAAGTCGTTTTAGATAAAGTTGGAAAACAATTACAAGAATGGAAAAACGCAGGCTACACAAACGTTCAAGTCTCTGTAAATATTGTCGCTCAGCAAATACATCGTGGCTTATTACTTAATGATCTAGATGAAGTTTTGCAAAAATATAATATACAGGGTTCTGATCTTGAACTTGAAATTACTGAGTCGGCTCTATTAGACAATACGGATAACGTCAAAACACTATTACATGCGATAAAACAACGAGATATTTCAATTGCTCTAGATGACTTCGGTACAGGTTACTCCTCTTTGGCTTACCTGACAGAGTATCCAATTGATGTATTAAAAATTGACCGTGCTTTCATTTCGAAAATTGGTGATCACAAACAAGAAGCTATTGTAAATGCCATGATTGCAATGGGTAAAAGTATGGGCCTTAAATTGGTTGCCGAAGGTGTAGAAACAGAAGAGCAAGTTGCCTATCTGCAAAAACAGCAATGTGATTTTTTACAAGGCTATTTCTTTAGCCGCCCTATCCCAGCTGAGCAGATTATTCCTTATCTACAAACAGATTCGCATATTTATTAATTGTTCCAACTCTCTATTTTTACATATGCTGCTTTTTCCAAAAATGAGCGTTTTTGACTGTGAGAAATAAAGAAGTAGTGTTATATTCTTTAGCATTTAGCTCACTACAGGGCTATTGGCAATTCGTCTACTATTCTCTTAATTGGTAAAAATTAAAGCATAGTAAAAGAACTGAGTTGCCTTCTCCCTGAATGAGTGATTTGACTAGTTTGCTTTTTTGTATCAAATAGAGACTCAGATGGACGATCAATCTTTAAAACAGGCCGCTTTAAATTACCATGAATATCCAAACCCAGGGAAAATCAGCGTTACCCCAAGTAAGCAACTTGTCAACCAACGAGATTTGGCTTTAGCCTACTCACCCGGAGTTGCTGCGCCATGTTTAGAGATTGAACGTGATCCTTCAACTGCTGCTAAATATACAGCTCGCGGAAACTTGGTTGCTGTAGTAACTAACGGTACAGCTGTTCTTGGTTTAGGTAATATTGGCCCATTGGCTTCTAAACCTGTAATGGAAGGTAAAGGCGTTCTCTTCAAAAAGTTTGCTGGTGTAGATGTATTTGACATCGAAATTGCAGAAAACGATCCAGATAAAATTGTAGATATCGTTGCCTCTCTTGAGCCAACTTTCGGTGGTATCAACCTCGAAGATATTAAAGCGCCTGAATGTTTCTATATTGAAAAGAAACTTCGTGAACGCATGAAAATTCCTGTATTCCATGACGATCAACATGGTACAAGTATTATTGTAGGTTCAGCTTTGCTCAATGCATTGCAACTTGTAAATAAGAAAATTGATGAAATCAAAATCGTAGCTTCAGGTGCAGGTGCAGCAGCACTTTCATGTTTAGACTTGCTTTGCGCGCTTGGTGCTAAAAAAGAAAATATCATTGTTGCCGATTCTCGTGGTCTATTAACCACTTCACGTGAAGGCTTAGATGAATCTAAAAAACGTTATGTTCAAGATATTTCAGCATCTCAGCTTCATGAAGTAATGGCTGGTGCTGATATGTTCTTGGGTCTTTCTGCTGCTGGTATTCTCACCAAAGAAATGGTGAAACAGATGGCTGAGAACCCTATTATTTTTGCTTTGGCAAACCCAGATCCAGAAATTTTACCTGAACATGCACATGAAGTTCGTTCTGATGTCATTATGGCAACTGGTCGTTCTGACTATCCAAACCAAGTAAACAACGCATTATGTTTCCCATACATTTTCCGTGGTGCACTTGACGTTGGCGCAACTACGATTAATGAAGACATGAAAATTGCATGCGTACATGCAATTGCGCGTATGGCTCATGTTGAAGCTGATGCAGCAACATATGGTGAAAAATCTGCTTCATTTGGTCGTGACTATTTAATTCCACGCCCACTTGATCAACGTTTAATTTTAGAAATTGCACCAGCAGTTGCTAAAGCTGCAATGGACTCAGGTGTAGCAACTCGTCCTATCGAAGATTTCGCGGTATATCGTCAAAAATTGTCTGAGTTTGTATATAACTCTGCATTCTTGATGAAACCAATTTTTGCTCAAGCAAAAGCTGATCCAAAGCGTATTGCATATGCTGAAGGTGAAGACGAGCGCGTATTACGTGCAGTACAAATTGCTGTTGATGAAGATTTAGCTAAACCAATTTTAGTAGGTCGTACTGCTGTAATTGAAGCAAATATCAAAAAATTAGGCCTACGTTTACAACATGGCGTAAATATTGAGATTGTTGATCAAGAACAAAACCCGATGTATGAAGAGTTTTGGAAAGATTACTATCAAACAATGCAACGCAAAGGCATCACTGTTGAATATGCTCAACGTGAAGCTCGCCGCCGTTCAACGTTAATTGCATCTCTACTGGTTAAATTCGGTAAAGCAGACGGTATGTTATGTGGTACTTACAGTAGCTATAACATTCACCTTGACTTTGTACGCAATGTTATCGGTCTTAAAGAAGGCATGAATAACTTCTTCACATTAAATGCATTAATGCTTGAAGATCGTAATTTGTTCATTGCAGATACTTATGTAAACACTAATCCGACTGCTGAACAACTTGCTGAAATGACTATTTTGGCAGCTGAAGAAGTACGTCGCTTTGGTATTACTCCACGTGTAGCACTTCTTTCTCATTCAAGTTTTGGTAGCGATCAAACTGATTCAAGTGCTCAAAAAATGCGTGAAGTTTATCGTATTTTATCTGAGCAAGCTCCTGAGCTTGAAGTTGAAGGTGAAATGCATGGTGATGCAGCATTAGACGAAAATATTCGTCAATTTGCATTCCCTGGTTCACGTTTTAAAGGTTCTGCAAACTTGCTCATTATGCCAAACCTAGATGCAGCAAATATTTCATTTAACTTGTTGAAAGCGACTTCTGGTAACAACGTTACTATTGGTCCAATTTTGCTTGGCGCAGCAAAACCTGTTCATATTTTGACACCGACAGCAACGACTCGTCGTCTTATCAATATGACTGCTTTAACTGTTGCGGAAATCCAACAACAAGAAAAGTAATTTAGAAAGAGCTTTTTACGAAAAGCCTGTCTAATGACTTGAGAAAACCTCTATTCTGTAGCATGATTGCTTGAAGAATAGAGGTTTTTTCATGCAAGTGTATTTAGTAGGCGGTGCCGTCCGAGATTCTCTACTTGGGCATCCCTATCAAGAAAAAGACTATGTTGTGGTCGGAGCAACACCTGAACATATGCTCGCCCAAGGTTTTCAACCTGTAGGCAAAGATTTTCCTGTGTTTCTTCATCCTGAAACGAAAGAAGAATATGCACTTGCACGTACTGAGCGAAAGTCCGGTAAGGGCTATCATGGTTTTCAATTTTTTACTGATACCACTGTAAGTTTAGAAGAAGATTTAATTCGCCGTGATTTAACCATCAATGCCATAGCAATGGATCAAGATGGCAAATTATATGACCCCTATGGCGGTCAGACTGATTTAGAAAATAAAACCTTACGACATGTTTCAGAAGCTTTTGCTGAAGATCCTTTACGTGTTTTACGTGTCGCACGCTTTGCAGCTCGATATTCTGCATATGGTTTTCATATTGCACCTGAAACCTTACAACTCATGCAAACGATGGCTGAATCAGGTGAACTTGATGCATTAACGCCAGAACGTGTATGGAAGGAAACTTCACGTGCACTTTTAGAAGATCATGCAGATATTTATTTTCAGACATTACGAGATTGCGGTGCGTTAAAACATCTTTTCCCTGAAATTGACGCATTGTTTGGTGTACCACAACGCCCTGAATATCATCCTGAAGTAGACTGCGGCATACATACTCTCATGTCTTTGCAACAAGCGTGTAAGTCAAACTACTCGCTTGATGTTCGATTTGCTGTTTTAGTACATGATTTAGGTAAAGCATTAACGCCAGTTAACGAACTTCCGCGCCATATCATGCATGAAGAACGTGGCGTGAAACCCGTTACGGAGCTATGCGAACGTTTAAAAGTTCCGACTCAAACTCGACAGTTGGCATTATCGGTGTGCAAAGAGCATTTAAAATGTCATCAGATTATGTCTTTAAAACCAGGAACGGTATGGCGTTTATTACAACGTCTTGATGTATTACGCCGACCTGAGAGAGTAGAAGCTTTTGTACAGGCCTGTGAGTGCGATGCTAGAGGTCGACTAGGTCTAGAAGATCGCCCCTATCCTCAAGCTCAATATATGTTAGATGCAATGCAAGTGGTTCGCTCTATTAAGGTTCAGGATTTACCAGAAAATATTAAGGGCGCTGAAATTGGCGAAATGTTAATTCAATATCGCATTGATGCTTTAACTGAGTTCAAACATCAGCATCAGACACTTACACATTCTTAATTTAAGCCAATAAAAAAAAGCCTCATTACGAGGCTTTTTTTTATTTTACTGTTTAGGTAACGGTATAAATTGAGATTGACTATTTTGATTTTTTCTTTCGCCAACTGTTACCACAAAGTTTTCTTGCTTCCCAGCTCGCTCAACCACTACATTAATCTCGCTATTAGGCGCTTGTAATGCAACGTAATTAATCAAATGAGATGCCGAAGTGATTGGTTCATTATTTACTTGAACAATCTTATCGCCAACTTTTATACCTGCTGAAGCCGCTGGACCACTTTTTAATACATCAGCAACAACTACACCAATTTGCTGTTTTGGTGCCAAGACATCGTCTTGTGTAGGTGGTACTAAACTAATGCCCAACCATCCACGTACAACACGGCCATCTTTCAAAATCGAGTTTAATACTTGTTGGCAAATTTTAGCTGGAATTGCGAAGCCAATGCCTAATGAGCCACCCGACTGAGAGAAAATAGCTGTGTTCACCCCAATTAAATTACCAGCAACATCAATTAATGCACCACCTGAGTTACCTGGATTAATTGCGGCATCGGTTTGAATAAAGTCTTCATAGGTATTAATGCCCAAATCAGAGCGCTCAGTGGCAGAAATAATGCCCTGAGTTACCGTTTGCCCTACACCAAATGGGTTACCAATCGCCAAGACAACATCACCTACTTCGTTACCGCTGAGCTTAAATGGCAACACAGGTAATTTATCTAAATCGATTTTAATGACTGCTAAATCTGTGTCAGGGTCTGTTCCAACAATCGTTGCTTCCGCACGACGCCCGTCACGTAATGCCACTACAATTTGATCAGCTTGAGCAATCACATGATTATTGGTAAGAATATAACCATCAGCACGTACAATAACCCCAGAACCTAAACTATTTTCATTTTGCTGTTGTTGTTCAGGAACCTGATTTCCAAAAAATTCACGGAATACTGGATCGCTTAACAATGGATGATTTTGTTTAACTTTCTGGGTCGTAAAAATATTAACAACTGCCGGCGCTGCAACTTTTACCGCAGCACTATAAGACACCACCCCGCCCGTTCGTGAAGTATCAACCAATGGCTCAACTTTCTCGGCAGGCATTTGTACCCCATCAACTGCAACAGTTGGTTTCGGTTGATGGTATTTTTGCCATGCAATAAAACTGGCAATTACAATAATAAGTAACACCCAAGGTAACCATGTAAAGGTGCGGCGCACGTTTATATCCTCTACGAAAAGAAGTTTTTAATTAAATTAATATATTGAACAAAAAGAGTTTTCAGTTAAGCATTTTAAATTAAATATGTCGATATACACAAAAAACTCAAAAAAGATTTGTCTAGCTTTAGTTACACAACAAAATATGTTTCTATAGCTTTAGCAATTATTTACTACTCAATTCAGGAAATATCATGGCGAATTTGCATGAAATTATTCAGTGGTGCGACCAAACCTTAAAAGCAGCAGAATTTAAAGATTACGCACCAAATGGCCTGCAAATTGAAGGTTCAACTGAAGTAAAACGTATCGTTTGTGCGGTTACTGCTTCCGAAGATGCAATTGATGCAGCCATTGCTCAAAATGCGGATCTATTACTTGTACATCATGGTTATTTTTGGAAAGGCGAACCGTACCCAATTACAGGAATGCGCGGTAACCGCATTAAAAAACTCATTCAAAATAATATTTCATTAGTCGCTTACCATCTGCCGTTAGATGCCCACCCAACTTTGGGCAATAATGTAGCCATTGCAGAGAAATTAAATTTACAGAATTTAGAACCACTTGATTTAACCGAGAAACATCCGATTGGTAATATTGGATATTTAGAGCAAGCACTTTCTGTGGACGAATTTAAAGCAAAACTACAAAATAGTTTTGATTTTAAGGTGATTCATTTACCAGCTGGGAAACAAAACATTCAAAAAGTAGGTTTCTGTACAGGCGGCGCTCAAGATTTTATTGCTAAAGCAGCTTTGCAAAATTGTGATGCTTATATTTCAGGCGAAGTCAGTGAACGAACTTTCTATGAAGCAAAAGAATTAGGTGTTCACTATTTTGCTTGTGGTCATCATGCAACTGAACGTTACGGCGTTCAGCGATTGGCACAAGCAATTTCACAGCAGTTCGCTATTGAAAGTGAATATTTTGAATTGAATAATCCGATTTAATTAAGTCTTTTTTTCAATCTGTGTTATGCGTATTAATTAGATCTTTATTGTGTATAGTTCTTTAAAACGATGCCCTATTGTGAACAGAATCATTTACAATAGAGCCACTTAATATTGTATAACCCAGCAAATGCAAGGAATAGGAACATGACAACCATTACTTTACCTGCACTTCCATATGGCTATGATGATTTAGCGCCACATATCAGTAAAGAAACTTTAGAATACCATCACGATAAACACCACAATACCTATGTTGTTAACTTAAACAACTTAATCAAAGGAACTGACCTTGAAGGTAAAACTTTAGAAGAAATCATCAAAGCAACTGCTGGTGATGCATCTAAAGCTGGTATTTTCAACAACGCTGCTCAAGTTTGGAACCATACATTCTACTGGAATTCTATGAAGCCAAATGGTGGTGGTAAACCTACTGGCGCAATCGCTGCTAAAATTGAAGAAGCTTTTGGTAGCTACGAAAAATTTGCAGAAGAATTTACTGCTGCTGCAACAACTCAATTCGGTTCAGGTTGGGCTTGGTTAGTTGCTGATGAAGTAAACGGTAAAGTATCTATTACTAAAACTTCTAATGCAGACACTCCACTTGCACATGGTCAAATTGCTGTATTAACAATTGACGTATGGGAACATGCTTACTATATCGATTTCCGTAACTTACGTCCTAAATACATCGCAACTTTCTTAGAAAGCCTAGTGAACTGGGACTATGCAAATGCAAAACTTGCAGGCCAACCAGCAGGCGTAGAGAAATAATTTTATTTCTTTATAAAAACCACCCTATTTGGGGTGGTTTTTTTATTTTTAATACCACAAAAGCATATTAATCAAGCAAACGATTCATTTTCTTTAATATTCTTATTGACGCTTTTAGATTTCATCCATAAAATGCGCATCAGATTCTCCAATAGCTCAGTCGGTAGAGCGACGGACTGTTAATCCGCAGGTCCCTGGTTCGAGCCCAGGTTGGAGAGCCATCTACTAATCTCCCATAGCTCAGTCGGTAGAGCGACGGACTGTTAATCCGCAGGTCCCTGGTTCGAGCCCAGGTGGGAGAGCCAAGATTCTAAAAGCCCGCATCTAATTGCGGGCTTTTTCTTATCTAATCATTTAATAACTTTTTATTATTTTTAATAAAATCAATGTTTCGAATATTTTTAAACCAAACGATTAGATATTCTGACTAATTCCGTTATTAAGACTTGACCCAGCCCTCTTTCCTCCCTAAAATCCTTTTCCAGATTCTCCAATAGCTCAGTCGGTAGAGCGACGGACTGTTAATCCGCAGGTCCCTGGTTCGAGCCCAGGTTGGAGAGCCAAGATTCTTAAAAACCCACTCACCATGAGTGGGTTTTTATTTGTATGATGCCTTCACATGTTCGAATCGAGTCACTTATTTTTTATTGTTTTAGGTTGCTTAAGCACCTGCATTTTTCTTGTTGTTTGTTTACGCCCTTATTTATTTCCAAAACAAAAATTCTTTGCTCGTCCTGTTATTACCAACTTTGAAACTCAAATGTTTATTCGCTTAAAACAAAGTTTTCCAAGTCATCATGTTTTGGCACAAGTGGCTTTTAGTGCTTTGATTACCAGCAATGACTATAAAATTCGTAGTCAGTTCAACCGTAAAGTAACCGACTTTGTTGTGCTTAATGACAAGATGGAAGTAATTGCCATTATTGAGCTAGATGACCCTACCCATCTTGAAAAAGCAGAAGAAGACCGTATTCGTGATCAAATGCTCACAGAAGCAGGTTATATAGTAAGACGTTATACAAACATCCCAAGTGTACGTCAGCTACAAAAGGATATTCATTAAAAAATACTGCTGTTATTTCTTTTCAGAACTTGCTGCTTCTTTTTCAGCTATTCTTTTTTCCATCTCTAAACGTTGCTGCTCATATTGTTTTTTAGTCTTAGCATCACTTTTTGCAGCCAAGAAAAGTATTCCAATAATTAAAAAAGGAATGAGTAAACCTAATCCCATTAATAACCAAGGAACAGATTTCTTTTCAACAGGTTGCTGGCTCATGACTACTTCAAACTCAAACGATATCAATTTCAGAATGCGTAACAATATAACAAAAAGAGCCGCTATAAAGTGGCTCTTTTTTAAAGCTAATTTTTTAATTAGATAATTAAATCTTAGAATTTACCTGTGCAGTGAGGACTTTGGCTAGCATCCTTCTGAGCATCTGTTAGTACAATACCCGTACCAGCTGACATATTTGCTTGAATGAAATCTACAGCATTGGCATTTTGACATATGATTGCTTGTGTATGGGTTGCATTCGGTACAATAGTTAGCTTATAGCCTTTATCATAGGCTGCTTGTGGGAAAAATTTCAAAGCATTCGCTTTCATATTCGCGAATAAACCTTGTGTGACTACAGGCAATACAGCTTGATCTTTTTCACCTTGAATAATAAATACAGGTGTCTTAATGACTTTCTCGACTGTAGCATTCGTCGCAGGTTGGGTTGCTGTCAAAAAGTTTTGAACAACTTGATCTGTCTTGAATTTATTCAGATCAATACCGTACTGTGCAATTTGATGCGTAGGGTCTGCCAAGTAAGCTAAAATGCCCGCCTTAAACTTCGCTTGTAAACCATTTGCACTATCAGGTGTAGGATAACTTAAACAAGCCCCATCATCACCTGTACGTCCATAAGCCAATTCTGCAATATCAGCCGCTCCTGATGTAAAAATTGTCTTAAAGTCATAGTTTGGTTGCTGTGCTTTAATCCCTGCACTTGCAAATGCTGCATATGCTAATAATTCAGCATAACCATCTGCAATTTGGTCAATCATTGCCTGACCTTCAGCTTCTGTAATCAACTTATTGGCCACTGCATTACGGACTTGAAGTAAGTTCTCGTCTAGCTTATTTACTGCTTTAGGTTTTCCATTTGCGTCAAGATTAAATTGTGGGTCAATATAAATTTGAATAATGGTACCTAAACTTGATGCTGGTGCTCCAGCTACAGCCCCCTTATAACTTGTATCCGCATTGGCAAATTCGGCAGTACCTAAAGATGCATGTCCACCTTGTGACTGACCAATCGACATCCAATCACCTTTTAACTGGGCACCATAATGCTCTTTTACTGCTTTTACTGCAGCAAGCGCTGATTTTGCTTCGCTAGATAAGTTTAAGTACGGATGCACTCCTGGTGTACCTAAACCCTCATAATCTGGTGCTACAATCACATAACCAGCCGTCAATAAAGTCTCAGCTAGGATTTTAAATCGTGGATTAATTGTATTCTTACTTGGCGCACAACCATCACCCACCCCAACAGTTCCATGCTCCCACACGACCACGCGGTAACCATCTTTAGGCTGAGTCGCTCTGGGGAACAATACCAGTGCTGTGGCAGTTGCTGTTTTTCCTTGAACATTTGCCATGTTATAAGTCATTACTTTAATCGTTGAAGCATTATCAACTTGATCTATAGCGTAATTACTTTCAGACAGATAGGTTTTATCAGGGTTTACGCCAACATAGTCATCATCATTGTCATTACATGCTGCAAGAAATAATGTTGAAACCGATAATGTTATAGCTAAAGCAATTTTTGACCGTTTCATAGAATATCCTTTTTTATGTATTATTTATTCCGCATATTTTTTTATGCACGAATATTAAGACATAAAAAAAGTGCTCTGCATAGAACACTTTTCAACCTTGCGGTCATTTTTACTATATGAAATTTAAAAATATTCCTAGAAAAATGATTAATCCAACCCAGCGATTGTGACGGAATGCCCAAAAACATACTTGAGGGTTGCGGTCTTTGGTTTTAATTGTTTGATATATAAAATCGAATGCAACAACAATTAAAGCAATGATCGCCCATGGAAATAAGATATTTTCTAAATACAGTGCAGCCCCAATCAAAACAAGGCTAGTTGCCTGTAAAAGCGCGATAATCTGGATGTCATATCGACCAAAAAGAATAGCAGTAGATTTGACACCAATCTTTAAATCATACTCACGGTCTGTAATTGCATATTGAGTGTCATAAGCCACTGTCCAAGCCAGATTACCAAAATAAAGTAGCCAACAAGTCAGATCTGGTGTTTTCCCTACCGCAGTAAAAGCCATTGGAATCGACCATGAAAATGCCGCACCCAAAAAGACCTGTGGTAAGTTGGTATAGCGTTTCATAAATGGATAAATGAACGCTAAGAATAATGCTCCAAATGACCAGTAAAAGGTTTCAATCGGTAAAAAGAACAATAGACATGCGCTTGCTAAAACAAGGCCCAAGAATACGTATACGGCTTCCCTTGCGCGAATAACTCCCGTTGCTAAAGGACGAGTTTTTGTACGCTCTACATGAGCATCTACTTTACGATCAGCAAAGTCATTAATCGCACATCCAGCAGCACGCATAAAAATGACGCCTAAAATCATGACGAATAAAATACCTAAATTCGGTATTCCTTTTGATGCAACCCAAAGTGCCCACATGGTTGGCCAGAACACCAGTTCAGTGCCAATTGGCTTATCAAATCGACATAGATAATAATAAGCCTCTAAGCGTTGACGCCATGTTGTGCCTGTTGCAGTCGTCATAGTAATTCCTTGTCGTGCTGCTGATATAAAAAAGCTTCAAAAGCCGGTAAGAATGTTTCTTGAACAATAAATTTACATCCATGCCAAGTATAGCAACTTTGTCGCGTCCAGCCTTCTGGTAAGCGAATAACACGACGGTCACACAGAGGTATTGTTCTTTGAAATAAAAAACGGCCTATTGGTTTAGAACCAATATGCTGAAATATACGGGCTTTTTTTTGTAAACTTTGAATTGGAAAAATACTTTTTGCTTTTACCCATGGCTCAACTTCACAGCCATATAAATAGGTTTCCCTCACCCATGAAGTGTGGGTATGAGGCATACTCATCCATTGACTGTCTGCAAAAGTTAAACGTTGAAAATGTTCTTTAAAAGGCTTTACGCTGAACTGTCCGCCGCCAAGTTCAGTCAATTGTTGGGTCAGAGAACCAGACGCATACAACCATGTTTTCAATGCAGGATTTAAAACTTGTTCCTGTTTAAGTAATGGTTGTCGTTTACGCATAATCTGCTCACATGAAAACTCGCACCTAGTTTACCCCAATTTTTTGATAAAAAACGTAGAGAATTCAATCAACATTCCAAGCAATAAAAAAGCCTGCATAAGCAGGCTTTTTTACGAAAAAATGTATTACAAGCTGTAGTACATATCGAATTCAACTGGGTGAGTAGTCGTGTTAAGACGACGTACATCTTCAGTTTTAAGTTCGATGTATGCATCAAGCATTTCTTTAGTGAACACGCCGCCTTTTAACAAGAATTCGTGATCTGCTTGAAGTGCTTCAAGAGCCATATCTAAGCTATGAGCAACTGTTGGGATTTTTGCTTCTTCTTCTGGAGGAAGATCGTACAAGTTCTTATCAGCAGCTTCGCCCGGATGGATCTTGTTTTGGATACCGTCGATACCAGCCATTAACAATGCAGCGAAACCTAAGTACGGGTTCATCATTGGGTCTGGGAAACGAGCTTCGATACGCTTACCTTTAGGGCTAGAAACGTATGGAATACGGATAGATGCAGAACGGTTACGCGCTGAGTAAGCTAGCATGATTGGCGCTTCGAAGTGAGGAACCAAACGCTTGTATGAGTTTGTAGATGGGTTTGTGATTGCGTTCAATGCACGAGCGTGCTTGATTACACCACCGATGAAGTACAATGCCATTTCTGAAAGGCCTGCATATTCATCACCAGCAAACAAGTTCTTGCCATCTTTAGAGATAGACATGTGAACGTGCATACCAGAACCATTATCACCTACCATTGGTTTAGGCATAAAGGTTGCAGTTTTTGCATATTGGTGAGCAACGTTCCAAACAGCATATTTGAACTGTTGAACTTCGTCAGCTTTACGTACAAGTGTATTGAAGCTCACACCAATTTCTAACTGGCAAGAAGCAACTTCGTGGTGATGTACTTCTACACGACCTGGGCCCATGATGTCTTCGATTTTTGCACACATTTCTGCACGCATATCTTGTGAAGAATCAACTGGAGGAACTGGGAAGTAACCGCCTTTAACACGTGGACGGTGACCAGAGTTACCAGACTCGTAATCTTTACCAGTAGACCAAGCAGCTTCTTCAGCGATTAATGTATGACGAGCGCCAGACATATCGATGTCCCACTTCACTTCGTCAAATACAAAGAATTCTGGTTCTGGACCAAAGAATGCAGTATCACCGATACCTGTAGATTTTAAGTATTCTTCTGCACGGCGAGCAATCGAACGTGGGTCACGCTCATAACCTTGACCAGTTGAAGGTTCAATAACGTCACAAGTCACAACTACAGTTGGTTCAGCAAAGAACGGGTCGATGAAACCAGTTTCTGCATCTGGACGTAAAATCATGTCAGATGCTTCAATGCCTTTCCAACCAGCGATTGAAGAACCATCAAACATTTTACCGTCTTCAAAAGTATCTTCATCAATAGAATCAGCTGGGTAAGTTACGTGCTGTTCTTTACCCTTAGTATCAGTAAAGCGAAAATCGACCCATTTTGCGCCACTTTCTTGTATGAGTTGAAGGACCTTGTTCGCCATGCTCATTTTGCTCCAATGAAATTTTGTTGCACTTGTTAAGTGCGTGTTAATTGCTGGTATTTATATAGCAATTCTCATACCAACTTTATAAGACTTACCTAAAACATTGAATTGCTTATAACTATCTATGATTTAGGTCCCTTGTCTTGAACCCATTATACTGTTTGCATAGTTAAATGCACCATATTCAGACATTTTCAAATTATGGCATACAAGAATAGCTCGCAATCGCCCTAATTTAGTGCAAAATTGTTGCGCCAATATGAATCATCGCATCAATATCTAACAGTCCTTCATGATCATAATACTTTCTCATATAGAAAGCTGACTTTCTTATTACAATGAATGAAAATAATAAAAGATGACTTATAAAGTTTTAACCTTTAGCGGCCTCTTCTATATCTATCCATGCCTTTAGCAAAAGCTCTAACGCAAATATCACTTCAAAGAATAGTTCTCAAAAATTTAAAAACGTCAGCGATCGAATCATCCCCTTACCTCAATAAATACTAAAGTTTTATAAAATTAATTTTCTTTCAGTTATCAAGTTCTCTGCCGGGAAGTAAGGTTTGATCAGCTTTGGTGCAGTAAAAAACTAAAGGGATTTTTTACCATTTGTTATATACCTTTTTTATACATGACCAACTTGCTTTTCGATTTAAAAAAATCTAAAAAATAAAACATAACTTTTTTTTATAACTAAACAAACTAAAAGTTTGGCTTATTAAACTACAAATATGTTCAAAGGATTTGAAATGAAGCATGAACTCGAACAATGTGACACAGCTTTCTTCGGCCATCCAAAACCCTTAAAAACTTTATTTTTTACAGAACTGTGGGAAAGATTTTCTTATTACGGAATTCGGCCCTTACTCGTTCTTTATATGGTTGCGATGGTCAATGATGGTGGTTTAGGTCTTGATCGTCCTACTGCCGCCGCAATTGTTGGGTTATTTGCAGGCTCTATGTATTTAATGACCGTTTTAGGTGGTTGGATTGCCGATAACTGGTTAGGTCAAGCACGATCCGTCTGGTATGGCTCGCTCATTATTGCATTAGGTCATTTATCAATTGCGCTTACCCCCATCTTTGATCAGTTCTTTTTTTATTTCGGCTTAGTCCTTATTGTTCTTGGATCAGGTTTATTTAAAACCTGTATTTCAGTGATTGTCGGAACATTATATAAAGCTCAGGATAGTAGACGAGATGCTGGTTTCTCCATTTTTTATATGGGGATTAATATGGGATCGTTTATTGCCCCGCTTATTACAGGTATTTTGGCTCGCGATCATGGCTGGCATCTAGGTTTTGGGATTGGCGGCCTTGGAATGTTAGTTGCATTACTCATCTTCCGTGCATTAGCCATTCCTCAACTACAGTCCTTCAATCAATTGCGTCAGCAAACTGACAATTGGAATAAACCTGTCGTAGAAAATAAAAATGCGCCAAAAATTGCTTTCTCATTTTTACTATCTGTTGCAGTCGTTATTGCTCTTACTTTCTTTGGCGTTATTCACATCAATCCAGTCGCAGTAGCAACCTATTTAACCGTAGGAATAGGGGTTGGAATTATCGCTTATTTTATCTATTTATTATTTTTCCTTGGTTTAGAAAAACATGAAAAATTTAAAATTATTATCTGCTTTGTTTTATTAGCAACATCAGCTCTTTTTTGGTCTGCCTTTGAGCAAAAACCAACATCTTTTAACCTATTTGCGCAAGATTACACAGACCGTAATGTTTTTGGATTTGAAATTCCAGCAGTATGGTTTCAATCAATTAATGCACTCTTTATTATTATTTTTGCCCCAATTGCAGCATGGCTTTGGGCTAAACTTGGTAAGTCAAACAAAGACCCAAGTTATATCAGTAAATTTATTATTGCACTTTTACTAGCAGCAGGTGGGTTCTTGTTGATGTCATTTGCAAGCCGTTTTGCTATTGCAGGTGGATTAGTTTCACCATTTTGGTTAGTAGGTACTTTATTTCTACTTACTATCGGAGAATTGTGTTTAAGCCCGATTGGCCTATCTACCATGACTAAACTTGCACCTGATGTTATACGTGGTCAAATTATGGGTCTATGGTTCACAGGTTCAGCTTTAGGTAATCTTATCGCTGGTCTTATTGGCGGGCACGTATCGGCAGATGGTATTAATCATTTACCTACCTTATTTATGCGATGTGTTTTGGCGTTAGTGATTGGCGCAATCGTGTTATTTTTATTAAAGAAACCAATCAATAGATTAATGAACAAAAGTACCAGTAAAGTTCAACCTGAGTTGGAAACTATATGAGCGTTTTAACTGTTCCAGAAAAACTTGAGAAACTTCGTGAACTCATGCGCAATCAGCATGTTGATGCTTTGATTGTGATGAGTGCCGATCCGCATATGTCAGAATATTTACCAGACTACTGGAAAGCAAGGCAGTGGTTAAGCGGTTTTAGTGGTTCGGTTGGTACACTCGTCGTGACCCAAAACTTTGCGGGCCTCTGGGCAGATGGTCGCTATTGGGTACAAGCTGAGCAACAACTTGTTGGAACTGGCTTTGACCTTCAAAAATTAACAAGTGATGAATCTTCAACACATCTCGCTTGGATTGAAAAGAATCTACAACCAGAATCAGTTATTGTGGTAAATGGCCAAACATTATCCATTCAACAATTTAAGGCACTCGAACATACTGCACGAGTTAATAATTATAAACTCGAAACCCAGCAAGATTTAGTCGGAGAGATTTGGTTAAACCACCCAGAACTTCCATCAAAGAAAATTCATCTCATGCCTGAAGGGTTAAATGCCCTATCTCGTAAAGAGAAAATTCAGACTATCCGTGAAACTTTACAAAGCAAGAATATTGCGGGTCATTTCATTTCATCTTTAGACGATATTGCCTGGGTCTTAAATGCGCGTGGGCAAGATGTAGAATATAACCCTGTGTTTCTTTCACATTTATATGTCAGTGCAAAACAAACTATTCTTTTCATTGATGCTGAAAAAGTTGATGTAAGCATTCAGCAAGCTTTAGCAGCGGATGGTATTGAAATTCGTAACTACGAAGATACAGCTCAGTTTTTATCGAATATCTCTGATGCTTCAGTACTTTTAGATCCAGCCAAAGTCTCGATTTTTCATGAACGAGCAATCGCAAAAGATATTCGGGTTGTATATGACATCAACCCGAGTACACTTTTAAAATCGCGTAAACATGAAAGCGAAATTGCTCATATCCGTCATGCAATGGTTAAAGATGGAGTCGCGCTTTGCCACTTTTTCCACTGGTTAGGAAAAGCACTTCATCATGGTGAAAGTATTTCAGAACTCACTATTGATCAAAAGATTACAGCTTTCCGTGCGCAGCAAGATGGATTTATAGGGCCAAGTTTTTCAACGATTGCTGGCTTTAATGCTAATGGTGCTCTACCTCATTACCGTGCAACTGAAGAGCACTACTCATTTATCGAAGGCGATGGACTTTTACTCATTGACTCAGGTGGGCAATATGTAGATGGAACAACGGATATTACTCGTGTTATTCCTGTAGGTACGCCAACAGAGCAACAAAAACGTGACTACACCTTGGTTTTAAAATGCCATATTGCTTTGGCCAAAACCATTTATCCAGAAGGTTTAGCTGCACCGCTACTCGATTCAATTTGTCGTAATACTTTATGGCGACATGGTTTAGATTACCGACATGGAACAGGCCACGGCGTAGGCTTTGCGCTTAATGTTCATGAAGGTCCACAAGTTCTTTCTTATTACGCACCTATACATGCCTATAGTAAGTTGCGTGAAGGAATGATTATTTCTAACGAGCCGGGCTTATACCATGAGGGACAATATGGTATTCGCATTGAAAATCTGGTTGCAAACAAGCTTCACTCTGGATTTGAAAAAACTTATGGTGAATTCTTGGAGTTTGAAACACTGACCCTTTGCCCGATTCATTTAGATTGTCTTGTTGTTGATATGCTAACTAATGAAGAAAAAGAATGGTTAAACCACTATCATCAAACAGTTCAAGAAAGACTAGCTGAACACTTGTCAGGAGAAGTTTTAGATTGGCTGATTTATAACACTAGAGCGATTTAATCTTCTTTTTTTAACTCAGGCAGAATCATTTTCTATTTATAATGAAATAGCTTATTTTGCCTGAGTTATCGTTATCTCTATTTTCCAACAAATTAAGATGTATCAAAGCTGGTTGAGTTAAATAAAGTTCTAATAAGAAAGTGCTCTTTTTTTCTAAAAAAAAAGTGAAGCGAAAGTTCCTCGATACCCTTCAACTATTAGCTATTAAGCAATTTTTAATTTTTATGAGTAATTACGAAACATAATGGTAACTATAAAGAGGTAGTTTTGAAGAAAACTTTGTAAGCACTATGCTATTTTTAACCGTATTCAATATTTCTTTGAATTAAAGGGTTTCCTTATGCAGGTATCCAATTTCGCAGTCACCCGTGATGATCATTATACTGTTTCTACAGATCCCTCTAAGCTAGACATAGAAGTGATTCATTCTTTTTTATACCATTCAAAATGGGCAAAAGGGATTGATTTAGAAACAATGCAAGTCGCCATACAAAACAGTTTATGCTTTGGGTTATATGATCCGAACAACCAACAAATTGGTCTTGCTCGTATCATTACAGACTACGCAACCTTTGCTTATGTAAAAGATGTTTTTGTTATCGATGAGTTTCAAAAGTTAGGTCTAGGGCGATGGCTGATGGAATGTTGCTTAGAACACTTGGAAACACTGAAACTTCGCAGAATTATGTTACTTACAAGTACAGCTTCATGGCTCTATCAAAAAATAGGGTTTACTCCACTGAATCAAGAAAATTTTGTGTGGCAACTTTTACCTACTAATACAGAGGCAATTTCAAATTAAATTATCGATTTTTCCGACTCTTTTTAGTTTAAGAAATACATCAACCTATAATTATTAATATGCTTTTGCTAGCAATAAAGCATGAAGTTATTACAAGACAAGCAAATTCTGGTACATTAGCCGCTTAGAAAGCGGCTTTTTATTTGATCAAATAAAGGTACTTTTTAAAAAGTGAGCAATATTGTGAGTAAATCTCTAGTCACTTATTAAATATATATTAACTATCATGAGGTTAAGTTCATTATGCTTCTAATGATCGACAATTACGACTCTTTTACCTACAACATCGTCCAGTATTTTGGCGAGTTGGATCAGGAAGTAAAAGTTGTTCGCAATGATCAAGTCACATTAGAGGATATTGAACGATGGCAACCAAAATATCTCGTGATTGGTCCTGGTCCTTGTTCTCCAAGTGAAGCTGGTATTTCAATTCCTGCAATTAACCACTTTGCCGGAAAAATTCCTTTGCTTGGCGTGTGTTTAGGCCATCAAAGTATTGGGCAAGCTTTTGGCGGAAAAATTGTAAGAGCCAAAACGGTGATGCACGGGCGTTTATCTGATATGTACCACAGCAATAAAGGTATTTTCAGTAATCTTCCTAGCCCATTCTCGGCAACTCGTTATCACTCTCTGGTGATTGATCAGCAAACACTGCCTGATTGCCTTGAAGTAACCTGCTGGACCAATGAAGCAGATGGCTCAATGGAAGAAATTATGGGTGTAAAACATAAGACACTTCCTGTTGAAGGCGTGCAGTTCCATCCTGAATCAATCTTGAGTCAACATGGCCATCAAATCTTTAAAAACTTTTTAGATATCTATGCATAAGGCAGCCGTAAATAGATTATTTTAAAAGTAATTTGATAAGAACCTGAATAAAAAAGCCAACTACGATCAGTTGGCTTTTTTCATGCTTGAATCAATTACAACTTTAACTGCTGCACAATTGATCCATCTTGTTTTGCCACCAAAGATTCGCAGAGTTGAATACGCTCTTTGGTCTGTTTCAATCCTCTTTCCACCCCGACCAATTCTTTAATTCGTGGTGCAAAAAAGTCATTTAACTGGACTGCCTGTTGTTGGGTACATGCGGCCCCACTAAACATTGCAGGAAAACGCCCAGCCGAAGATTTACCTAAACGATCAAACACGGCGTCATGATTTACTTTAAACCAAGACCATAAGCCACCTTGCTCATCTCCATAATTATTGATTGAGTTGACCACGGTACGAACTTCACCAACTTTAACACGCGGGTTTAAAATCAACTGTCGTGCTTGTTGGCGTGTTGCTTCTTGATTTGCTGAACCTAGAGCCGTAAGAATTGCAAGACGTTGTGTCGGTTGAGTCACGCGTTGTAACTCTCCAGATAAACGATCAAAAGCAGGTTGGCCTTTTTCTTGTACACGTACAGCTAAAATGGTTGGCAATAATTCAGGGGTTACTTGTGCAAAGTTAAGCTGCTTTTGAGCAAAGAGTGCATCTGACTGTTTTAACAGTTGTGTACGGACTTCGGGCACTTGAATATCTAAAGCAAGAAACTTCACTAACTCGCTACGCCATAAACTGTCTTCGGCTGATTCATCTTTTTTGTTTACATAACCCAACTGATTTAATTTAGGTAAATATAAATTGGCCAAGACTTTTCTAAAATGTTCACGTTCAGCATCTGTTTTCAACACATGACGATGAATGGTACTTAACTGAGAAAACAGCGCTGTACTAATTTGTCGGCTATTCGAATTGGCAAATTTCTTCGCAGCATCTACGACAGCCAATAAATTAATATCCCCATGGTTAAATGCCGCTGAAATCGCGTAGGCGTAGGCCAACTGTTCACTGTTAGAAAGCTTCTCTGTAGCGGCAGTTAGACGAGTAAACTCTTTTTGAGGCAAACTAAATTGGTAATACCCTGCCGCATCTGCATTTGGAATATACCAACTGCCAAGGTTAGCACCTTTGAGTTCAATCTTAGCTTCTGCTTGGTCTACCAGCTCACACTGGACCTTACTGGCTACATTTGGAACTTCATAACGTACACATAACGGTACGCCCCAGAGGCTTCTTGCATCACCTTTTGAGCCCACAGGTAAATAACGAGTTTGCTTCACATTTAAAAAGACTTTATTACCTTCTTGCTGTAGTGAAGTATTGATTAAAGGTACACCTGGTTGATCAAGGAAACTTTTCATTGCTTTGGCAAAGCGCTCACCTTGCCCTGACTGCTCTGTTAAAGCGCTAATTAAATCATTGGCAGTCGCATTACTATATTGGTGCTTATTAATATAATTGCGTACACCTTGTTTAAATTTTTCTTCGCCTAAATAGCTTTCAAACATATTTAAAACAGCTGCACCTTTTTGATAAGTAATACCATCAAAAGCAGTTTGAATATCGGCATTGCTTAAAATAGGCTGACGAATACGACGTACGCTCACCAAACTATCGCTTTTCATCGCATCGGCAGTATCTGCAATACGTTCTAGGTCAGCATTAAATTCGGGATGTAATTTTTGAGTGATTTTGCTTTGCATCCATGTGGCAAAGGATTCATTGAGCCACAGATCATCCCACCACGGCATCGTTACGACATCACCGAACCATTGATGTGCCAGCTCATGTGCATTGACATTAAATGAATTCTGTACAAAAGAAACTGGTGAGTCCTTATCTAATAACATTAGATAGTCTCTAAAAGTAATTAGCCCTGGGTTCTCCATGGCTCCAGCTGCGAAGTCTGGTGCTGCAAGTAAATCGAGCTTGTCAAATGGATAACCAAAGGCAAAATAATCTTCTAAAGTTTTTAAAATGGCTGGCGTTTCAGATAAAGCATGCTGCATTTTTTCAGCTTTGGCATCGGGTGCAATACCACGTAACTGAATCGGCTGCTTACGCCATGAAGTTGCCCCAATATCTGGCCCTTTTTGTAATTGCCACGGTCCGACAGCCAACGCAAGTAAATAAGTTGGCAATGGTTTGGTTTGTGCAAAACTTAGCGTTTTCCAACCCGACTTCTCTGCTTGCTCAGAAGTTTGTTGGGTATTGGCAAACCCTGAATATTTGCTTGGAATCGTCAAACGAATATTAAACGGAGTTTTAAAACGTGGCTCATCAAATGACGGAAATGACTGGCGTGCACTAATTGCTTCCATTTGAGTCATAACATAAGGTTTACCCTCAAACTCGATTTTATAAATACCGTCGAGCTGCTGATCGTAAGCCGCATTAAAATCTAGAACGAGTTGATACTGGCCTGCTGGCAAGGTCTTGGCAAATTTAATTTTACTCACCCCATCTACCTCAGAGGCTTGCTCATATTTTGCTTTGGTTTTAGCACCCTCTGCCGATGTGATACTCACATCTTTCACCGTCAAAGATTTACCATGAATCCAGATGTGATCTGTAGCTTGAGCCAGCTTTAAATGAATAGTGGTTTTACCGGTATAGCCTTTTTGTGCGGGATCAATCTTAAAATCTAAATCATAAGATTCGGGTATGACCCACTCGGGTAATTTACCAATCGGGATTTGTTCACTGTTATTCGATGCAAAAATCTGTGTCGCCGATAAAGATAATAATGTTGTAAGTAGTAATCTTTTTTTAAATGAAGGCTTGACCGACATAAGGGATCTATCCTCTGTAGTTTTAAATAAAAAGATGCAGCAATTGCTGTACCACTTCGCTGCATCCATACATCATTCTTAAAATTTATAGTTAAACTCCAACCAACCTTGACGGCCGAATGGCGAATATGATCCTACCGGATAATACGGCCAGCCGCCTGTGTCATCTCGTTTCACTTTGTCAAACAAGTTATTAATAATGATTGAAGCAGAAGCTTTTGGAGAGATTTGATAAGTACCACTCCAGTTCACCAAATACGTTGGACTTAAATAGGCAGTCTGGTCGCCGTTTGGAATTTTGCCATAACGATTAACTAATACTGTTGATGCCCAATCACCAAAGCTCCAGCTGAGACTGGTATTAAAACGGTCACGCCAATCAGGAATGCTTAAATCTTTTAAGTAATCATCTTTCTCGCCATCTTTTGATTGTTGATATTCATGTTCTAGTACACGGCTATAATTTACCGTCCAGAGAAAGTTACCAAAGCTGTCTGTTTTCCAGCGCCATCTGCTAGTGAAATCAATCCCGCGGGTATGGTCTGATGCAGCATTAATCGGAACGATATTAATATTTTTAATCACATTCGGGTCGACAACTGCATTTGCAGGGTTACGCTCTACACGTGCCAAAGCATCAATACAAGCCGCAGAGTTAATATCTTGGTTGCCTAAACGACAATCTGCTTCCAAACGTAGAATTTTGTCCTCACTTAAGTTGGTCACAAGATTATCAATTTTGATATCCCAGTAATCGACGCTAATATCAAATTTATTGGTTGGTGACCATACAAAACCTGCACCATAAGATTTACCTTCTTCAGGTTTCAGCTCTTTGTTTCCGGTTAAAGTGTAGTTCGCCCCAGGTGCATAATCTTTAAAGCTACATTTATCTAAAGGTTGTCCCGTTTGGCTACAACGTAAATAATCGGTGGTACTTGCGAAATAACCTTTTTGCTTATTTAAAAACAGATAGTTCATATCTGGTGCACGGAAGCTGGTCGCGTAATTACCACGCACTAATAAAGTCGGATGTGGTCTAAACTCGAGACCCGAACCGAAAGTTAGCTTATCAATGCTGTTATCTGACAAAGCATAACGGTCATAGCGTCCGGACAGGGTTAAATTTAACGGTTTTGCTAAAGGTAAGAATAATTCTGCGCCAAGTGCTTGGCGGGTACGTGTACCTCCATATTCGCCACTAGAACTTGCATTATAATATTCACCATTTTCGATCGCCTGATCTGGCTTAATCGAGAAACCTTGACGTCCGATTTCAGCTACAGCCGCAAGTTTGGCAGTTCCTGCAGGTAGCTTAAATACGTCACCATTCGCGCTTAAGGTTAAACTTTGTGCCCACGACTTATCTTTTTCTTTTGTTGTGCCCGAAATACTCTCAAATTCGCTTGCTGTGAGTGGTCGACTTAAACGATCTAAATGAGGTGAATAAATAGGAATACCATCTGCATCTGTACCAATTTGCTTACCTAAGAAATATTCATCAACATTCGAACGTAATAAGCCTTGGCGGCGTAGCTGACTGGTATAAATAGAACCATTATAGGCTGCTTCATAACTCCAGCTCGTTTCTCCAATATCACCTCGAATTCCGAAGTTTAAGTTCGAAGAAAGTTCTTTCCATTTTTTATTTATTCGTTCTACCCCACCTAATTCTTCAGGCGCAAAACGGCGATTCCAAATTTCATAATTTCCCGAATCTTGATTTAGAAAATAACCACTCGTTGCAGCTAAAGAAGTCCATATCGGACTACGGGTATTGTTTTCAATTTGATTTGCCCCAATTAAAAAATCGGCAAATAGTTGGGTTTTATCATTTAACTCATAATCTAAACCGAGATAACCATTTTGACTGCGATTTTGAGTTTGAACAGTCCAATAAGTCGGTCGAGCCAAACCACTGGCACAATTGTCCGCCCCTGTTTGTCCAATATTATTGACTGATCCGTTAAATAAACCATTAAAGGCCTGGCACCCACCAATTGAAAGATATTTTCCAGTATCAGCATTTTTACGACCCACAACCGTGTCAGGTCTCTCTCCCAACCGAGTTCGGCTCTTCATAAAATCTCGATCGGCTGCCCAAATCGGCTCACGACCACTGAGTTCAACCCCATAAACAAGGCTGAGCTTGTCTAAAGTTTTACTACCACTCAGTTGTAAACGTAAGTTTTCACCACCTTCTTTGGTTCCGCCTGCCTTGATATTAAACTGTGTGCCGTCTGTTTTCTTTTTCAGAATAATGTTCACCACACCTGCAATTGCATCTGAACCATAAATTGCAGAAGCACCACCATTTAATATTTCAATACGATCAATAATCGCAGTTGGAATATTGGCTAAATTTACGAAATTGACAGAGCCATCATAAGGTACAGGATAGTCTGCAACCCGATGTCCATTAATTAAAGTTAAAGTATGATTAGGCCCTAAGCCTCGTAAGCTAATGGCATTAGCCGCAGGTGTAAAAGTATTTCCATAATCGGCGCCTTGTACAAAACCCGTGTTCTGCGTCAGGTTATTGAGTGCATCAAATGCATTACTAAAACCTTGTTTTTCAATATCGGCTGCGGTAATGATGGTCACACTAGTCGGGCCATCTTTTTGTGCTTTTGAAATCCTTGAGCCTGTTACTGCAACACGAACTACTTTATCTGGTTTAGCTTGGTTTTGTGGTTGCTCTAAGGCTTCTTGCGCATAACTTTCTAATGGATGAAACAGTGCAACAAATACAAAAATAAATGAGCGCTTATTTTTTAACGTCCCTAGATATTTCAAGTTATTTAAATACATATTTATTAGTAGACAAAATAAAGATTGCCCTAATATATCCACTTTAATTTGATTGATTTATACACATTTTTCCTAGGTATATTTGCGTTTAAGATATACCAAATGGTTAATTATTTATCATAAAAACTCACAATAAACTAAAACCTTTTTCCATAAATAAATTCTGTTTATTAATCAAACTAAAGTAAGAAACGAGCAAAATTTTTAAAACTATGATCGAACAACAAAAATCTTTGATTATTTTCTGCTAACATAGCTCCCCGTAGCTAGTGAATCATGGAACGCAACAAGCCGAACCTTCCACTCTTGATCAACTTCACCTAAAAATTTTAATCATTAATGCTGTAAATCATGACTATGAATATCCAACAGGCGCTCAACCACATTACCAAGAACATTCATTTGACTCAGCCTCAAATGGAAGACATCATGCGCAGCATCATGCAAGGTGAGGCAACTGAAGCACAAATTGGTGCTTTAATGATGGGCTTACGCATGAAGGGTGAAAGTATTGATGAAATGACTGCAGCTGCACGTGTCATGCGTGAATTTGCGATTAAAATTGATGTCAGTGATATCAAAAATTTAGTTGATATTGTGGGTACTGGCGGCGATGGGCAAAACTTATTTAATGTCTCTACTGCTTCAAGCTTTGTGATTGCGGCAGCAGGTGCAACCATTGCTAAACATGGTAACCGTGGTGTTTCAAGTAAATCAGGCTCATCAGACCTACTTGAACAAGCAGGTATTCATCTTGATTTAGATATGCAACAAACTGAACGCTGCATCCGTGAAATGGGTGTGGGTTTCTTGTTTGCACCAAACCATCATAAAGCAATGAAATATGCTGCTGGTCCACGTCGCGAACTTGGTATTCGTAGTATTTTCAATTTGCTTGGTCCACTGACCAACCCCGCTGGGGTAAAACGCTTTGTCATTGGTGTGTTTTCAGATGAACTGTGCCGCCCAATTGCCGAGGTGATGAAACAACTCGGTGCTGAACACGTAATGGTTGTTCATTCAAGAGATGGTCTTGATGAAATCAGTCTTGCTGCTCCTACTGCTGTTGCCGAACTGAAAGATGGTGAAGTTACTGAATGGACGCTTAATCCTGAAGATGTCGGAATTGAGTCACAAACCTTAAGTGGTTTAGTGGTTGCTGATGCAACGGCAAGTCTAAAATTGATTAAAGATGCTTTAAGTAAAAATAAATCCGATATTGGTGAAAAAGCAGCAAACATGATTGCGCTTAATGCAGGCGCAGGTATTTATGTAGCAGGCATTACCAAGACTTATGCTCAGGCTGTTACATTCGCACAAGATATTATTTATGGCGGACAAGCTTTAGAAAAAATGAGTGTTTTGGCTGAATTTACCAAAACATTAAAACAATGTCAGGCAGATTAAGGACTTCTCATGATTAATATTCAAAATACCATTTTAGGTAAAATTGTTGACCGTAAACATGAGGAACTTGCTGCGCGTTTAAAACAACGTAATTTGCAAGATGTTGAAGAATTAGCAAAAGCTGCGACTCCAGTGCGTGGCTTTGCAAATGCTTTAAAACATAAACGTCCGGGTGTGATTGCTGAAATTAAAAAAGCGTCTCCATCAAAAGGGATTATTCGCGCAGATTTTAATCCTGCTGAAATTGCAGAGCAGTATGAGCAAGCTGGAGCAGCATGTTTATCGGTACTGACCGATGTTGATTTCTTTCAGGGTGCAGATGAAAATATTGCGATTGCCCGTAATCATTGTACCCTACCTGCTTTACGTAAAGACTTTCTGATTGACCCATATAATGTAGTTGAAGCACGTGCTTTGCATGCTGACTGTATTTTATTAATTGTTGCATGTTTGTCTGACCAGCAACTCGAAGAAATGTCTAAAACTGCGTTTGAACATCAACTCGATGTATTAGTTGAAGTTCATGATGAAGAAGAAATGGAACGCGCTTTAAAGCTTTCTGAGCAATGTTTATTAGGTGTGAATAACCGTAATTTAAAAACGTTTGATGTAGATTTAAATACATCCATTCGATTGAAAAAATTACTTCCTGCCTCACGTTTATTAATCACTGAAAGCGGTATTGCGACACCAGATGATGTGCGTATGATGCAAGAACATGATATTCACAGCTTCTTGGTCGGCGAAAGTTTTATGAAACAACCACGTCCAGATCAAGCTTTTACTGCCCTTTTTGGACAACCTCAAACGGTTTAATGAAGATATATGAGTAATAAAGATTCATCGCTTTCTAAAGAGCAACAAAAGTTATTGAAGCAATTTAAAAAGCAAATCTCCAATCCTCATTCAAGCAAAATCGCAAGTCAGCCTGAGACCAAACAACCTCAGGCTGAGTCTGAAGAATTGGAAAATGCAAATCTGTTTCAAAGCGCTGTAGCAGGTGTTAAACCCATCAATAATAGTAATATTGCTGATGTAAGAACTCCTCGCACAAAAAAAGTTGATGCTCAAACATTAGCTAAACGTGCAGCTGCCGAAGGTGGTCGTGACACTGAGCATGCCGAGTTATCTGATACACAAGCTGCTTTAAATCCTGTCGCAAGCCAAGCAACGTTAAGTTATCGCATTGCAACTCTTCAACATAAGGTTTTTGAAGACTTAAAAGCAGGTAAGATACGCTGGTTTGAAGCTGTAGATTTACACGGCTGTACCATTGAGCAAGCACGTGACGCAGTTTTACAAATTATTCAGATGGCAAAAGATGAAAATCAAAATGTCATCAAAATTGTGCATGGTAAAGGCCCAGAAGCGGTCTTAAAAACCTATGTCAACGGATGGTTACGCCAACATCGTGATGTTTTAGCCTTTGTAAGTGCTCCAGAAAATCAAGGTGGCACAGGTGCTGTTCTCGTACTACTTAAACGTTCAGAAAAAAATCCAAAGTTCGAACAAAAAAAATGATCCTTTGGGATCATTTTTTTACATCAAATACCTGCAATAATTGAGCAACTACTGCAATGGCAATCATTGCAGGTTGTTTCGATGAAATCCCTTCTATCCCGATCGGGCAAACCAAACGTTGTAATGTTTCCTGAGTATAACCTCGCGCCTGCATACGTTTTTCAAAAATAGCCCTTTTACTTTTTGAGCCAATCATCCCAACATAAGCAAATGGTTTTGCCGCAGGTTTCAAGGCTGAAAAACACAGTTGCAAATCTAATTGATGATCGTGCGTTAAAATTAAAACTGCACCTGAACGGTCAAAATGCTCAATCTCCGCTTCAAGCGTATCAGTCGTTAAACATTGAACATTTTCCAGTAAGTCTGATGGGAAAATTTCATCACGTGGATCAATCCATTTCACCCGAACACCAATAGGCAATAAACAACGGACAATTGCTTCACCCACATGCCCCGCGCCACAAATCAGCACTTGCATGGCATAAGATTGAATCTGCTGGCCAAATTGCCATTCTTCATGACTTGTAGAATGAAACTCGAAATTCAGCTGTTGTTCCGTTTCCACAATCTGCCAAGTGGAGGCATATTGATGTGAGACCGTACGCCATACATACTTTCCGGCTCGCCATGCTTGCAAAATCACAGATAAATCCGATGCGATCTCAGCGGGTGATATTTTCTCAAACAATAACCACATTACTCCGCCACAACACTGTCCCAGCCGCGCACTGAGGTTAAAGCGTTCAATACGCCTTACACAAGTATCCGTCTCTTTTAACATTGCTTTAGCAATATCAATAGCCTGAAATTCTAAATGCCCTCCACCGATCGTATCGGACTGCTGCCATTGCTGTTGCAAATTAAACCGCAATAACATGGTTGCACCAACTTCTCGTGGTGTTGAACCCTCAGCGCGAACTACTGTGACCAATACCATAGATAGAGCATCGCCTTGCCACGCCTCAAAATCAGTCCACCATTGTAAATGTTGCATATTTTTCTACATTCTAGGTTGTGGACGATCTGCCAAAGCTTGTCCTCGTCCAATCGCAATTGCCCGTAAAATTTCTTCGGCAGTTGCTGGAGCATTGAGTACGAACGGTGCATTTTCTGGAATAGCTGCCTGTACAGCCTGACGAATTGCAGAGAAAACAGATAATGCCAACATAAATGGAGGTTCACCTACCGCTTTGGAGCGGTAGATGGTGTCTGCCTGATTTTGATTATTAAACAGTTTGATATTAAAAATATGAGGAATATCTACACTAGTCGGGATTTTGTAAGTTGAAGGAGCATGCGTAAACAAGCGGCCTGCGTGTGGTCCTTGTGGCTGCCAATATAACTCTTCTGTCGTGAGCCATCCCATCCCTTGAACAAAACCACCCTCAATTTGCCCTATATCAATTGCAGGGTTAATCGACCGTCCGACGTCATGCAAAATGTCGGCACGTAATACTTTCATTTCGCCAGTTAACGTATCTATTGCGACCTCACTGACCGCTGCGCCATAGGCATAGTAGAAAAACGGACGCCCTAAATGGTTGACCTGATCATAGTGAATTTCTGGCGTTTTATAAAAACCGCTGTCCCATAGTTGTACACGCGCCATATAGGCCCGTTGAACCAAATCAGGAAAAGTCCATGAATGACCATTCGCTGTTGAAACCATACTATCTTCAAAGTGGATTTGGTCAGCGTCACTGTCACTTATTTCTGCTGCAAGTTTTGCCAGACGCTCACGAATTTTAATACAGGCATTTTGAACAGCTTTACCGTTTAGATCCGCGCCACTCGATGCTGCAGTTGCCGAAGTATTTGGTACACGAGAAGTGTCTGTTGCAATTAAGCGAATGCTATCGATTGGTAAACCCAACTCATGTGCAGCAACCTGACGTACTTTGGTATATAACCCCTGTCCCATTTCCGTACCGCCATGGGTAATAGAGACAGTACCATCCATATATACATAGACCAGTGCACCCGCCTGATTGTAATGTACAGCATTAAACGAAATACCGAACATTAATGGGGTTAACGCAATACCACGTTTAATGATTTCATTGTTCTGATTAAAGGCATGAATGCTCTGTTTGCGTTTCGCATAATCACTACTTTGCAATAATTCGGCTACTAATTTTGGCGCAACATTATCACGGACTTCTGCCCCATAGTGCATACGGTCACGTCCAGCACCAGGCTGCTCGGCAAAGAAATTGCGTTGACGAATTTCAACTGGGTCACAACCTAAATAACGAGCAATGTCATCAATAATATTTTCGATGACAAACATGCCTTGCGGTCCACCAAAACCACGATATGCCGTATTAGACACAGTGTTGGTTTTACAACGTAAGTTACGTAGCTCAACTGCATTTAAATAATAGGCGTTACCAATATGGCAAATCGCACGTTCATTTACTGGCCCAGAAAGATCGGCCGAAAAACCGCAGTTTGAAGCCAGTTGCACCTTTAAGCCTTGCAAAATACCGCTGTCATCAAAGGCTACAGACCACTCATAAGCAAAACCGTGACGTTTACCTGTAGCACTCATATCATCATCACGATCTAAACGTAATTTACACGGACGACCTGTTTTTTGTGCTGCCAAAGATGCGATACATGCCCACTGCGCCGACTGCGACTCTTTACCGCCAAATCCACCACCCATACGGCGGCTTTCCACACTCACCTGATGCATGTTCATGCCTAATGCATGACAAATTAGCAACTGCATTTCGGTTGGATGTTGTGTTGAGCAATAGACTTTTAAGCTCTGATTTTCTTGGGGAATCGCATAGGTAATCTGACCTTCTAAATAAAAATGCTCTTGGCCGCCAAGCTCAATCGCACCTGATAGTTGATGGGCTGCATTTTGAAATGCCTGTTCAACTTCACCATGGCTAAATTTAACAGGCGGTAACACCCACGATTCTTTTTCAATTGCATCTTGAATCGTTAAAATTGGAGTTTCGGGCACATACTCAATTTTTGCTAAGCGAACTGCCTGACGGGCTTGCTGATAACTCTCAGCAACAACCACAAACAAGGCTTGGCCATAAAACTCAACCTGCTCTTCGGCAAAAATTGGGTCATCTTTTACAATGGGTCCCCAATTATTTTCAACATCAATATCCTTTGCCGAAAAAACTGCATGGACACCATTAGCCTGACGTACTGCATCCAAATCAAATTTAATAATTTTGCCTTTGGCACAATTTGAAAATCCGACCGCCAGATGCAGAGTATTTTCAAGCTCTGGTAAATCATCAATATAGGTTGCTTGCCCAGTCACATGTAAATGGGCGCTCTCGTGTGGAATCGAGTCCCCTGTTTTAGCGGATTTTTTAGGAACTCTTAAGTCAATGGTTTGATTCATTTTTAGATCTCCACCATAGCAATCAAGTCATTCACACGAGTAATCGTTTGAGACAGGACTTTTTCTACATAAAAACGCTGTAAACAGTTTTTCGCGATGTGTAAACGATATGCCGAGCTAGCACGTCCATCATCTAAAGGTTGATAGTCTTGCGACAATGCCCCTTGAGCCTTAACTATCAATTCTGCTGTAAGTTGCTGACCTTCCAATATGGCTTCTGCATATTTTGCACGTTTGGGAATAGCAGCCATGCCACCAAAAGCAATTCTGACATTGTGAGCGACATGATGAGTATCTAACTCACATGAAATGGCCGCACATACCGCAGAAATATCTTGCTCAAAACGTTTAGCAATTTTATAGCTGGCAAATTTAAAACGCGTCTGCCCTTCACGAAGCGGAATAACAATCGCCTCTACAAACTCACCAAGCTGTAATGCTGTTTTTTGATAATCGAGGTAAAAGTCTTGCAAGGCAATTTCACGAGTCTGTTCACCTACACGCAAAATCAATTGTGTACCTAGGGTAATTAATGCCGGCATTGAGTCGCCAATAGGCGAACCATTAGCAATATTTCCACCTAAAGTTCCTGCATTTTTAATCGGCATGGAAGCAAAACGGCGCTGTAACTCTTGAAAGTCAGGATAAAACTCTGAAATTTTGATGAGTGCATCACTCAAACTGACATTTGCCCCAATCGTTAAAGCATGGTCTGTGACTACAATCTTTTTCAGCTCTTCCACCTGACCAATATAAAGCATATCGCCTAAAGCACGGCCCTGCTTTGTTACCCATAAACCGACATCTGTACTACCCGCGACAATTCGTGCTTGCGGTAACTGCAAGCGTAAAGCTGCAAAATCCTGCAAACTCTTTGGTGCAAAGAATTGTTGACCATGATCATTTAAATGTAATGCAGGTAAAGCTTGTATCTCTTTTAATACATCAATTATTTTTTGACGGTTTAATAAAACACGCGGATAGTCATATGCTTTTTGTGCTGCATCTAAAATAGGGCGATAGCCTGTACAGCGACACAAGTTTCCAGAAAGATAATCGCTGATTTGATCTTTGCTCGGAGACTGTTGCTCATTTTCATACATTGACCATAAGGACATGATAAAACCGGGCGTACAAAAACCACATTGTGAACCATGCATATCCACCATTGCCTGTTGTACTGGGTGAAGTGTTCCATCTTGTGCAGGCAATAAATTATGCAGATCTTCTACTGTAAACAGGGCTTTACCATCTAAAGTCGGTAAAAACTGAATACACGCATTCACACTGCGCAATTGCAGATTGTCATTGACCAACTCACCAATCACTACTGTACATGCACCACAATCGCCCTCAGCACAGCCCTCTTTTGTACCAGTCTGCCGAGTCTTACCCGATTGAGTATATTCTCGTAAAAATTGTAAGACTGTCATGGTGGGTAATACATTTTCTACTTGTTGCTGACTACCACGAAAAAAAAAGGTGATTGGACGTTCTGACATGTTTTATCCTTATGCTCTATAGTACGGCATATTTGCAAATATGATGCCATCAGGCGATCATTTATAACTTACCTCTATTAGTTGCACATTTCATGCTCAAATAATTGACTATTAACGATAAAAAACATGAAATTTATTCACCATTTATCTAATGCGTGCCGAACAGGATAAATATAGTGCGACGAGTTATGAACATCAGGGCATGTTTCTGATACAATGCCGAGCTTGTCTAATAGAGTAAATTTATACGCCTTATGTCAATGCAGCAATCGTACGCAAACATTCTGACTGCCGTCGGTGAAGACCTTAATCGTCCCGGCCTTAAAGATACGCCTGTGCGTGCGGCTAAAGCTTTTTCATATTTAACTTCTGGCTATAGTAAAACTTTAGAAGAAGTCACCAATAATGCGGTTTTCCCATCAGATAACCATGAAATGGTATTGGTGAAGAATATTGAATTCTATTCGCTTTGCGAACATCATCTCCTCCCATTCTATGGCCGTGTTCATGTTGCCTATTTACCAGAAGGCAAAGTTCTTGGCTTATCTAAATTTGCGCGTATTACCGAGATGTTTGCTCGTCGTTTGCAAATTCAAGAAAATTTAACTCAGCAAATCGCTGAAGCTGTCGCTGAAGTGACTGGTGCACGTGGTGTGGCTGTCGTTATCGATTCAGCACATATGTGTATGATGATGCGTGGTGTAGGTAAACAGGAATCTACAACTCGTACAGTTTCATTTGTCGGAGATTTTAAAACTGACAAAGAAGCACGCCGTGAATTTTTAAGTGCAGTACCAGAAAGCTACTAATCTGGTGACTACTGCAAAAAAGCCCGACTTAGTTGGGCTTTTTTTATATTTAGATAAAGCACTTACTCTATAAAACATAACAATCAAATTATGTGATTTTTGTTATAAAAGTACACATCTTTAATTTTAAATAATTTATGAGTTAATCATGCGATTTAACAAAATTTCTTGCTTACTTTTATCCCCTCTTTTTATTTTTAATACCTCAATTTATGCAGGGAATACACCAAAAGAGCAAGAAATTAAGGAACTGGTTGATCAAAACTTTAAACCGTTATTAGAAAAATATGATGTGCCCGGAATGGCTGTTGGCGTCATCCAAAATAATAAAAAGTATGAAACGTATTACGGTCTACAATCCGTTCAAGATAAAAAAGCCGTAAATAGCAGTACCATTTTTGAGCTCGGTTCAGTTAGTAAATTATTTACCGCTACAGCAGGTGGATATGCCAAAACAAAAGGAACAATCTCTTTTAAAGACACACCCGGAAAATATTGGAAAGAATTAAAAAACACACCGATTGACCAAGTTAACTTACTTCAACTTGCAACCTATACGAGTGGCAACCTTGGCTTACAGTTTCCAGATGAAGTCCAAACAGATCAGCAAGTTTTAACTTTTTTCAAAGACTGGAAGCCTAAAAACTCAATCGGTGAATATCGACAATATTCAAATCCAAGCATTGGTTTATTTGGAAAAGTTGTTGCATTGTCTATGAATAAGCCTTTCGACCAAGTCTTAGAAAAAACCATTTTTCCAGATCTTGGCTTAAAACATAGTTATGTAAATGTGCCTAAAACTCAGATGCAAAACTATGCATTTGGCTATAACCAAGAAAATCAGCCGATTCGAGTTAACCCCGGCCCGCTAGATGCACCTGCGTACGGCGTTAAATCGACACTACCAGACATGCTGAGTTTCGTTAATGCCAATCTAAATCCACAAAAATATCCGGCAGATATTCAACGCGCAATTAATGAAACACATAAAGGTTTCTACCAAGTAGGTACAATGTATCAAGCATTAGGTTGGGAAGAGTTCTCTTATCCAGCACCTTTACAGAATTTATTAGACAGTAATTCAGAGCAAATCGTGATGAAGCCTAATAAAGTGACTGCTATTTCAAAAGAACCCTCAGTTAAGATGTTCCACAAAACTGGTTCAACCAACGGTTTTGGAACATATGTTGTGTTTATTCCTAAAGAAAATATTGGTTTAGTCATGTTAACCAATAAACGTATTCCAAATGAAGAACGCATTAAAGCTGCCTATGCAGTGTTGAATGCAATAAAGAAATAATCTTTTGCTAAAACAAAAAAGGGAGAAATGATTTCATTCATTTTCCCTTTTTTTATACGTAATACTATTTAAAAGAACCAAACATATCCTAGACTTGATTTCATCCAGTCTCGATGATTTTGTTGTTCATAATCCCAGTTTAATCGAACGGTATTATTACTATTAATCACATATTGCCATTGAGTATTTACTCTCAAATTCCATTGATTTTGGTCTTCCCAATAGGGCAATTCAATTTGTACCACAGAGTTGAAGTGTTCAAACCACTGATTCATACAACCTAAAGTCGGCCCCATTCCCACACGCCATCCTTTATCTAGATTTGAGCCTGCTTGTAGGTAGGTTTGTAGTTGCCCATAGCAAACATGTTTGCGCTCATAGTCAGCAAAGCTATATCCAACCTGAGCATTAAAATTCGCTACGCCATGCTGTTTTTCTTCACTAAAAGTACCATCATGAATCGCTTCCTGACGCCAACCTAAATTAAATCCCCAACTCAGCGGTGTTTTAAAAGGTTGAATCGGGTTATAAGAATTTACTTCTAGCAGATCAAGATGTTCTAGCTTTAAATGATCATCTCGCCACTGTGCATTACCATTTAAAAAGAGTAATTGAGTTCCCGCACGATATCCGCCTTGAGGATCTATCAAGTCATGATAGGCTTGGCGATGATCAAGTTCGATAAACTTATCACCTTGCACTTCACCCGCTTTGACTGAAATATTACGTGCATTGTGACCTTGAGTTGGCTCTTTTGTTGGTCTTTTAGGTTCTTGACGCTGTTTGTCTAAATCAATCTGGCTTCTAAGTGCTAAAAGCTGGCGTAACTGTGGCTGAGCAACGCTTTCTTCTATTTTACGGCTCGTAAATTGAAGATATAAATCATCATAAGCCATCTCTAAAATTTTAGCCTGATCTTGCTCACTAAATGATTTTAAAATCTGAGAAGACTGCTGAGTGGGCATCATCGCAATTTGATGGGCCATCTTTGCCAAAGATTCGCCATGTTGATGAGCTTGGGCCAATAATTGGGTTTCCAAAGCTGGTCGATATACAGGAGCTTTGGTTAACCCTTGCTGCTGCATCGATTTAATGGTTTCCATCGGGATGGAAGCATGAGTGAATTTTTCTTGCAGGTGAGACTCAGGTTTTACTAAATCAACCAACCCTAACAATCGATAGGCACAGTTATCACTCACAAAGTAATAAGGAAAGCTCACATGTTGCATTTCCCAAATATGGCTTACTAAAAACCGTGTTTCTTCAGGTGTTAAATTTAGCTCATATTCCCATAAGTCACGGCTTTCAAAATCGCCGTACTCTTTTACTTTACGGTAATAAGGCATCAGTGAATATTCACCCGGATATTGCCCTGTTAAACCTTTCCATGCATATGACCAGTTGTCGTTTCCAGCCACAGTTGCTGCATAATTTACAGCATAAGAAACTAAATTTAATTGTTGCTGATCTTTGGGGTCTAAACGCAATAAAGTATGCCCAAACATGGAACTTGGATTGCCCATAAAATCGGTCGCATAAATTAATGTCGCTTTATGAGGCTTAATCTGTCCAATCCAGTTTTCAAATTCTGAACACTTCACTTGAGGCAATTCACTTTCTTGAATGCCTACTTTTTTTATGAGCCATTGACTGCGGGCCGGAAATTTACAGCGAATCGACTGATTATCTTGAGCGGGCATAAATAATGCCGAGATATCCGCTTTCAGTTCTTCTTTTAAATTATTTTTCCCATTTTCCGACATGAAATAGCCAGAATAAGTGACATCACTTTTATGGTTTTTATTGGCATACATGAGCCTTTGCCATGTAATGTCTTGATCTAAGTTTTTCTGTTCTGCAATTGACCAATATTTTTGAATAGATGGATTTATATCTGCTGAATATGCAGTATTTACTGCCAAAGAGGCAAAAACTAAAACAACTGACTTCATTAAGCTCATCAATTTTTATCATTAAATATAAGAAAAACCCTGCCAGACGACAGGGTTTTCAGTTTCAAACTTATACGTAAGCTTTTAAAACGTCGTCTTTAGCCATTACAGTTTGTAGTGATGCTAAAACTTGAAGAGTATTTTGGTTATTTGCAGAGTAGATTTCACCAAAGTTTGCTTTTGAAACTTTAAAGAAACGGTCTTTGTCTTGAGGTTTGATTTGCATTAACTCAGCAAGTACGTTCAGGCTTTCACCTTGGCCTACTGCCATATCACGTGCTAAAGCTTCTGCATTTTCATTTGTGAATGTTACAACTTGCGCTGTTACTGTTCCGCCTTGACGGCAGCCTAGAGTACCGAAAGTGATCCCTAATAATTGGTTAGTAAAAATACCGTTTGTTGTTGCAGCAAGAATTTTAGGCGCTACTCCTTTTTTGCCCGCCCAGATTTGTGTACCTGCACCACAACCCACATCGTTGTCAGCCATTGCAACACTTGAACCAGCTGCTAATAAAGCAGCTAAAGCTATTTTTTTTAACATAGATGTAAATCTCCAAAATCATTATTGATTGTTTCTTATGTGTTGTATTGTTATGTGTAATTCTTATTACACGATATTAAAGATAACGAGAAGGCTGTGATTTAGCAATTAAAAAATAAACAATATGATAAAAAGTGCAAAAGAAAAATTATCTTAAATTCCAGTTACCTTGATTATCCCTACTACCTAATATTTTGAGCACGAGCACGAGACTTAAAATTAATAATAAATACCACGACCCTAGCTTACCCCAACCGACCATATGCCAAGCATCGACCTGACTTGGATAAAGCCAGATTTTATAAAATGTACTTATATTTTCAGCAATCCAGATTAGAAACGCGAGTGTAAACAAAACAGGTAACATCGGGATTTTAAATTTATGTTCATTTAACTGAAAATAAAGTTTTGTTTTCCAAAAAATAAAAATACTAATCGCAAATAAAATATAGCGAACGTCTGGAACAAAAAATTTACTCATAAAATTTATATATGAGAAAAATGCTAGTAATAGCATAGTTCCAAAACTTGGAAGCTTTTCAAAAGAAACTTGAAACAGTCGTATTGAGCGCGCAAAAAAACTACCTACAGCCGAATACATGAAACCTGCAAATAGAGGCACAGTTAAAATTTTAAATACGGCGGGCTGTGGATATTGCCACGATGCAATCGCAGGATGTGTTAGGAATATTTCCATGCACATCGCCATAACGTGAAATAAAGCAATAACCTTGGCTTCTGCCCATGACTCCAGTTTTAAATAGAGTAAGCAAATCTGGATTAAAAGCGCATAAGTCAATAAATAATCATAACGATAGAACCCCATGTATTCATGGCTTCCCATCGGTGCTGTTAAAGCAAAAGCAATTAAAAGCAAAATACCAAACAAGGCTGCCGAAACAGCCCTGCCGATAAATTGAAACGGTAAAGTTAGATATTGCACAAAAACTATCCTAGATATTTAGCACTATACTCATGCACTGTATCTACAAAGATTTTTGGTTGTGCAGGATCTACCCACTGAGTAATCCCATGACCCAAGTTAGCAATGTAACCGGTCTTTTCGCCATTTGCGTAGGCATCATCCAACATCGCTTTTACTGCTTTTTCAATTGAAGCAGCCGAACCGTATAAAACAGCCGGATCAAGATTTCCTTGCAAAGCGACACGTCCAGCCACTGTAGTTCGAGCCGTATTTAATGGTGTCGTCCAATCTAAACCTAAAGCATCTGCACCTGTTGTGATCATTGGCTCTAACCATTGACCGCCACCTTTCGTGAACACAATGATAGGAATACGTCGGCCATCTTTCTCACGTTGTAAACCTGCAATGATTTTATTCATGTAGTTTAAAGAGAATTCGACATATTCACGGTGTGCTAATGCCCCGCCCCAGCTATCAAAGATCTGGATTGCCTGAGTACCTGCATCAATTTGAGCATTTAAATAGTCAATGACTGAGTCTGCTAAATGATCAAGCAAAGCATGTAAAACTTCTGGTTGAGCGTACATCATTTGCTTGGTATAACGGAATTCTTTACTTGAACCACCTTCAACCATATAAGTTGCAAGCGTCCAAGGGCTACCAGAAAAACCAATCAGTGGAACTTGACCACCTAAAGCAGAACGAATCGTGCTTACCGCATTCATGACATAATCAAGGTCTGATTTTGCATTTAACTTTGGTAAATTCGCGACATCTTGTTCAGTACGTATGGTCTTTTGAAACTTAGGGCCTTCGCCAGTTTCAAAATAAAGTCCTAAACCCAGTGCATCTGGAATAGTTAAAATATCTGAAAATAAAATTGCTGCATCTAAGTCGTAACGACGCAAAGGTTGTAAGGTCACTTCACAGGCAAAATCTGTATTTTTACATAAAGATAGGAAATCACCTGCTTTTGAACGTGTTTCGCGATATTCAGGCAAATAACGCCCTGCTTGACGCATCATCCACACTGGTGTGGTATCTACAGGTTCGCGTAACAAAGCACGGAGGAAACGATCATTTTTCAAAGTCGTCATTACCAATCTCTATCTTCTTTATGTGGCAGCATCATATCAAAAACAGAGACATTTTTATAATTTCAATTTCACACAAAAAACTCGTCAATCTACTAAAAAATGCATATTTACACAAAAGTCTACTGCAAGCCTTGGGGTTTTCTGCAATACTTGCAACATGTTACATTGGGATCATTGGATATTCTTTTAATCACTAAATTACCAATCTTGGGCTCATAGAAATGAGTTATTGGTAATTTTATGCACTTTGAGATTAGATCAATCCCCTATTGCTTATATGAAAATTCTTAAGGTTGAATTACATGTTTGTTCGCTCATTACTCGCTATGAGTTTAAGTTGTATTATTGCTAATGTTGCTTTTGCTGCTTCAACAACTGAGCAACCCCTGAACCCTAAAAAGGTATCAGCTCCTGTAGAAGATCCGATTGATCCTTTAGCAGTAGATGCAGCTTCAACTGTAAAAGCTCAAGCTTCGACACAAATTACCGCTCAAGAACAAAATGACTTAAACCGAGCGTCAACAACATTACAAAATTTACAGAAAACTGAAGACCCAAATGCTGAATCAGGCATCGCGGCGTCTACTCCAGCTGTTGCTAAAAGCAGCGCTGCGTCTACGGCTCCTGCGACAACTGCTGCATCATGGACTTTAGATAGCTTAAACTCGGCAGAATGGTCTGAAAATATTGGTAAAGGCCAACTTCCAGTTTATGCGCGTGCCCATGTAATGCTCAATAACGCACATGCTTCGCCAGGTGCAATTGACGGCATGAGCGGTAAAAATACATTAAAAGCAATTTCTTCATTCCAACAAATGAATGGTTTATCACCTACTGGTGACCTGACCAAAGAAACTTGGGATGCATTGGTTGCTAAACAAACCAAGCCAGCATTTATTGAATACACAATTTCTGATGCTGACCTAAAAGGCCCATATGCTGAGTCGATTCCTTCTGACTACGCGTTACAAGCTAAAATGAAAGGTTTGTACTACACACGTGTAACCGAAATGTTGGGTGAGAAGTTTCATATTGATGAAGCTTTCTTAAAGAAAATTAACCCAACTGCGACATTCAAAAAAGCGGGTGAAAAAATCATTGTTCCAAACGTACGCAATGATTTACCAGAAGATATTCATTTGATTATTGCCCATAAAGGTGCAAAACAATTGTATCTCTTCAATAGCCGGAACCAAATGATTGCCTCATTTCCTGCAACAATTGGCAGTACTGATACGCCTTCTCCGGCCGGTACTTACAAGGTAGTTGGTGTGGCTCGTAACCCTTGGTACAGCTATTCACCTTCGAACTTCGTACAAGGTAAAAACTTAAAACCTCTTTCTTTACCACCTGGCCCGAATGCTCCAGTGGGTAATATCTGGATTGGTTTAAGTAAAAAATCTTTCGGTATTCACGGAACGCCAAATCCATCTTTAATTTCTAAAACTGCATCACACGGTTGTATCCGTTTAACAAACTGGGATGCAAACGATTTAGGAAATAAAGTACGCTCTGGCGTAACTGTTAAATTCCTTGAGTAATCCATATATTCTTTAAAAGACCTGCCTTCATGGCAGGTTTTTTTATTTTTAAAAAATTGATCAATAAAAAACTTTACAACCATATCAATTATGCAACGACATGTTGCAGTTAGCCTATTTTTCTAGTCTTCATAGAACATTAATATATTTCTCAAGAGATAAATAAAAAATTTGGGAGATTAAATCATGAATACTTATCTACATCGTGGTGAAGATCGAGGACATGTAAAAGCGGGTTGGTTAGAGTCTTATCACAGCTTTTCATTTGGTAGCTGGTACGATCCTAAATATATGGGTGTTAGTGCATTACGTGTGATTAATGATGACAGAATTGATGCACATAATGGTTTCGGTACGCACTCGCATGACAACATGGAAATCTTAACCTGTGTGCTCGATGGTGCTATTTCACACCGCGACACAATGGGAAATGAAGGCCAGATTAAGGCAGGTGAATGGCAACTCATGAGTGCTGGCACAGGTGTTGCCCACAGTGAAATCAACAACACTGATACCCCTGTACATTTATTACAGATCTGGATTATTCCAGACGTAAAAGAAGCTGAGCCAAATTACCAGCAAATTAGCCTTGACCCACGTAATGATCCAAACAAATGGCATTTAATTGCAGGGCCTGATGCAAATGCACCAATGCATATTCGTCAAAATACAGAGATAAAGTCAGCTGTATTGGAAAAAGGACATGAGTTAAACGTTGAGCCAGTTAAAAAAGTGAACTATGTTCACGTGATTTCAGGTGTAATCCGTATTGGCGATCAAGAAGTCAAAGCAGGCGATGCTTTCGTGTTTGAAGGTAAAGCGACAATTCAGGCAACTGAAGATAGTCAATTTATCTGGTTCGATTTACCTTAAATCATTAAAAGCCCTTTGCATAAAAGGGCTTTTTTAATCTCCACCGCCGCCGCTATCACAGCTACCTGAATCTGAAGATGATGAACAATCATTTGAATAATTAGAGCTATGATGACTAGAACTATTATCGTGAAAATGATGTGTTGAAGAAGATGAATGATCATGCTCGCCAGATGACGAATTGTTTTTTAGTTTTTTGAGTAGAGCAATTAAGCAGATCAGTCCAATACTAGAAAAAATTGCAATAAATATAATAATAAATAACTTCAAATAACGACCTCCTCATAAAGCAACAGAGATGTGTGTTGTGTTCCAATTTCATTATTTAAATGAGTCATGCTTAATAAACAAGTTGTTTTTTGATAAATAAGCTCAAACCTTTAAGTTTCCTTTACATATAAATAGGCACTCGCTCTTGATATACCTAAATGTTGTGCAACTGTCTCTACAGCCTTTTTAATGTCTAACAAACCATTATTCTTTAACTCATGTATTAATTGCTTTCTCTCATTGAGTTTTAACATACGGGGTGTAGTGGCATGTTTTGAGGCAAATTGATCGATGTATTTACGGATTGCTTCAGTGCCACTCGGCTCCAAATTTTCAACAATGTTATCAGTTTCAATTTTAGTGAAATGCTCTAAAGCACTTTGCATCCCTCTAAACAGGGTTAAATCAATATTCATGCATAAAGCAGCCACATACTGGCCCTCTTCATCTTTAATTCCAATAGACGTGCTTTTTGCGGGACGACCATCTGCAAACTGATTTGCATAGTTTGAAATAAGGTTCGGAAATTCTGGAGACATGATTCTAGCCAATCCTAATTCAGTTGCTGGGTCTCCAACTTTTCGACCAGATAAATTATTGTGTATTGAAAGTATGGCATGTTCAGGATTTGTTAAGTCATGGACCACAACTTCGCAAAAAGGAGATAGCGTTTCACTTAAGCCCTTTGCAATTGTATCTAGCTGAGTGAGTAAATGTTTATCACGATTGCCCAATGTATTTCCTCCAAATGACTTACTTACTATTTCAAACCCTAGCGTAAAGCATGCAATAGTAATTTAGACTTTTTATCTAATTTTAAACTTAATGTAAATCAAAATCTTATATCTCATTGTTATCACATTAGAAAATAAAATTAGACATTTTATCTATATATATATATTTTATCTAAATAAGGTCAATACATTGCGCATTGCTTAAACAATAGTAAATCTTGCATCCAAAAACATTGAATAGAATTAGGTTTAATTATGAAAAATTTAACCCTTCCTACTTATGAAGATGTAGCAGCCGCTGCTGAACGTATAAAAGGTTTTGCAAATAAGACTCCTGTTTTAACCTCACGTACTGTGAACAATGAGTTTGAAGCAGAAGTATTTTTTAAATGTGAGAATTTTCAGCGTGTTGGTGCTTTCAAATTTCGTGGTGCAATGAATGCGCTTTTGCAATTTAGTGAAGCTCAAAAAAAAGCGGGTGTGGTTGCTTTCTCTTCGGGAAACCATGCGCAAGCAATTGCATTGTCAGCAAAAACTCTTGGTATTCCAGCCATAATCGTTATGCCGCAAGATGCTCCTGCGGCAAAAATGGCAGCAACGCGAGAATACGGCGCCGATATTGTTGAATTTGACCGCTATACAGAAGATCGGGAAAAAATTGGAAAAGAGATCGCCGAAAAAAATGGCCTGACACTCATTCCATCTTATGACCATCCGCATGTAATAGCGGGACAAGGAACGGCTGCTAAAGAGTTATTTGAAGAAGTGGGTAACCTAGATTATCTGTTTGTATGTTTAGGTGGTGGTGGTTTATTGGCAGGTTCTGCCCTGTCTGCTCGCCAGCTCTCGCCTAACTGTAAAATATATGGTGTTGAACCTGCGCTAGGAAATGATGGACAAATGTCTTTTAGAAAAGGAGAAATTGTTCATATTGATACCCCGCAAACGATTGCTGATGGTGCTCAAACTCAATATTTAGGCAAATTAACATTCCCTATTATTCAAAAGAATGTAGATGACATTTTGACAGTAGAAGATGAAGACCTGATTAGCTGTATGAAGTTCTTTGCTGAAAGAATGAAAATGGTCGTTGAACCGACAGGATGTCTCGGATTTGCTGCTGCGCGTAATTTAAAGCATGAGTTAAAAGGCAAACGTATAGGCATCATTATTAGTGGCGGGAATGTCGATATTTCTAAATATGTAGAGTTTTTATCTGCTTAATAAAAGTCACTGTCTATCTATGATGTCAGTTAATGCGTCATAGATAGGCATTACATGCTACTCGTCTCTCGACTTGTTCACGTCTTAATTTAAATATTAATTTTTAGAGATGGTTATGAGATTTATTTCCGAGTCGGAATCTTCTGCACTCATCAATCATGAACTGGCTTATGATGCCATTTACCAAGCTTTAATTGCTGCAACTCAACCAGAAACCAAAAGTTTTCCTGTGGTTCACGGTCAAGGGTCCGATAGCAAAAATACCTTTAGCGTTAAGTCATCGGCGACTCAGCACTTAGCTGGTCTTAAAGTTGGTTCTTTTTGGAAAGATAACCCTAAAAATGGTTTGCCTCGACATAACGCACTCATTTTATTATTTAATCAGACCAACGGAAAAATGGCAGCAGCCATTGAAGCAGGCAAAGTTAATGCATTTCGAACAGCTGCGTCTAATGCTGTTGCAACCCATGTACTTGCAAGAAAAGATTCAAAAGTATTAGCGATATTTGGTACAGGGAATCAGGCCAAATATGAATGTGAAGCTTTAGCAAAAATTAGAAATTTCGAACAGATTTTGATAGTAGGACGCGACTCAAGTAAAGCTGAACAAATGGCAGACGCCCTCAAACCATTAGCTATTCAGCTTCACATTACAGGTGCAAAAGAAGCCTGTGAACAAGCCGATATTATTGTAACAGCGACCACCTCCCACACTCCTCTTTTTAAAGCAGAATGGGTCAAAGCAGGCACTCATATTTCATCTATGGGTTCAGATAAACAAGGCAAACAAGAACTTCCGCCAGAGTTATTTTCACATTGTGGTTTATTTTGTGATCTTGATGTTCAGTCTAAACTCATTGGTGAATTTCAACATGCGCCTGAGTCTGCAACGTTAATCAATATAGGTGATGTGCTTTTAGCAAATGCCCAAGGGAGACAATCTCAGGAACAAATCACAATTTATGACAGTTCAGGGCTATCGATCCAAGATTTATATATCGCCCAGAAAATTTTAGAAATTTCTTAATCTTTACATTTAACTGCATCATTCAGACTGATGCAGTTAAGTTAAAACATCTTTCTTTTTATACCGCGTTGCGAATTCTGTTTTTAAAATCAGAATTCATCTTGAGTAAAAACTTTGGCAAAAGACACTATATATTGCTCAGCCTTAGCATCATAATTTTGAAAACCCGCATCAAATACCCATTTTTCAATTTCAGATTTTTTGACTAAATTTTGCAAATAAAGCTGATAATGTTTGTCTAATTCTTCTTTGAGTGCTTGTAGCATTACTTCATTTAAACCAGCGGGAGGATTCAGACCTGTATCTAAAATACTCGGTGCAAATGCCACACTTTTGAGTTCCAATTGATGCGCTGTCTTTACAACAGTTTTTATCGCAGTCTCGATTCGATCTATCGTAAACTCTTCTGGAGCGCCCATTCCTATAAGTAAAACTTTAGATGCTTGTATGGTCGATGGAGTTTGATTTATTAAAAGAACATCATTCAATTTCGCGCTGAACCAGTTATTTTTTCGTATCAGATCTAATCTGCCATTTAGGGCGTCATCTAAGTGTGCCAATCCTCCCGAAAAAGAGCGGTTATTCATTTCATGTTCAAAAATACAAGCACAGGAAAGTTCAACCTCGGCCGAAGCACAGTCCCAAGTCACCAGTTCGATATTTAAATTTTGGTAACTTCCAATTTTTGTTTGCTTTATATCTGTGCTCATATTTTTTCTCTTCTATTTTTACCATGCATATTTAAGTTCAAGACCTAAATAGTTTGCGTCTTTACCACCTGCTTTCTTAATGGTATCTCCGACTTCAAAGTGCACTCCTTCGGCAGCAACAGACAAATTAGAATTTATTTTTTGGTCTGCTCTCAATTGAATATATGCCCCTGTCCAGCTTGAACCTTGCCCTGCTGTGTTGGCCATGCTGTTATTACCTTGGAAATAAACTGCATCATTGGTGGTTTCACGCCACTGAAAACCTAAAGCACTTAACAGAGTAAGTTTATCGGAAGGTTTAAGTGTCAGAGATGGTTTTATGTGAATAATATTGCTGTAGCCACTATAACCCGCCAAAGTAAAGTATGAGCCGTTTGCAAAGAGCTGGTTAAAAGTATTGAGTTCATTATCGTTGGCGTTTTTATCACCTGTGGCAATATCAAACTGGACGCCTACACGCGGTGACCAAGCTTGTTCAGCAAACGTGTACCCTGTAATACTACTGAGTCCCCATGCTTGAATAGATTGTCCACCAATCTTTCCATGTTGAAGCATACCTTCAACATCCCAATCGATATTATTCTTTTTACCCATATGGCGAACGTCATATAAGTCTCGAATTTCATTACCCTTAACGCTTGTAAAAGATGCGTTATCGCGTTCATAACGCGAGTAATAACCGGACAACTCACCTCCCCACACATTTTGTTTATCTAAACGAAAGCCGCTAAAGCTTAAATTACGTTTCGAGTGGTCGTTAAAAGTTGAATCTTTTTCAATTTGAACAGGCCTGGTGAGATAGCCTAAAACTCTCCAATCGCCATATTCATAACCCGACCAAATACCATCGAAGGCTTGCCGAACGTTTGGCCCTTCACGATTTGAAATAAAGCGCTGTAAGTCAAAAGCCATCTCTTGACGGCCCACTCTAAACTTAAAAGTTCCATTATTTAAAGGACTCACCCAAGCAATAAAAGCTTGTTCAACATCAAGTCTATTTTGATCGGTACTACTAATATTCTTTTTATCAAACGCTCGTGCATCACTAAGCTGAGTAAATAATTGTAAATGATCGCCAATACGAGCATCTGCATGAACTTGTAATCTTTGAATTAAATAGCGATCGGCTTGATTATTTCCGCTGCCAAATCTCGCATTATTATTGACTTCAAAACGCTCACGAATATTCGCACCCAATGACAAATAATTATTATTGCCAAAGGGTATATATTTAAAATCATCGCCTATTTTTTTTGGGACACACGAGTTTTTTAAAACATCCCAATTTTCTTGCCACCGATTGGTTGAGATTTTTGGGCGAGCTGGACATGCATTTGTATTTGCTACCTCATTTTCCGCATGAGCAAATTCATAAAAAAATAAACTACCCGTAAATAAGACGCTCATTTTTATAATTTTAAGATAATTTTCGGAGGTCTTAATGCGATATTTTCTATCATTAGAAATAGGCTGAGCCATATGGTTATCCACGGTAATAAACAGGTCATTGCAGAGACTTCGTCTTTTGCACTTACACCGCCCTTAGGCCATATGAGTGTCAGTTTCTATCTATCATTAAGCGAATAAATTACTTTGTAGCAGCATGAATTTCGGCAATATAACCACCCGGGAACTGTACCATCGCTGCCTCACGACCATCTGATTTATAGGTATTTACCAATACAGATACACCCGCTTTTGTGGCTTTATCTAAAGTTTCAGATAAATTTTTGACTTCATAACCCGTCATATCGTGCCCATATGGATATGGAAGATGGCCATCGGTAACCAACACTGTCATTTTGCCGAAATCAGATTCAACGCGAATACGTCTATACGTTTCATTTGGACGTCCAATCTCTACACCAGCCGCTTTAGGGTTGTCTGAAACCACTTTGCCGTGCGAGAAATTAACGAACTTTTTAACAAAAGAATCGGCACTTTGTTTTGAAATATAAATACGATTTTCTGGAACAGTTTCTAGTTTGTTATAGCTCGGTTTAGTCGTGTGCCAATAAAGCTGCATATTTACGCCACCCGGCCACTGGATGACTGCATCCCGCCCGATTGGGTCAGGAAATGCATCAACAATCACATCTGCGCCGTTTGCTTTGGCAGCCTGTACTGCCGCATCCATGTCTTTGACTAAATAGCCTGTTCTTTCTAAACCAAAAGGATGTGGAATTGGAGTTTTAAAACCAAATACAGACAGTGTTCCTACCGGAGTCAATACAAGCTGGGAAATGGTCTGGCTTGGTGTTGGTGTCACCTGAAAAACGCCCTGTTTAGATTTAGTCCCGCCAAAAGTCGCGACTAAGCTGTCGGTAAATTTATCGAAATCTTCGGCGTTAACATACACATGCGTTGTATCGTATTGAGGAGCTACACCGGGCGCTTCACTTTTTACACTGGTTGTTGTTTTGGCTAAAACTTGAGGAACAATGGCAACATTTGTGCCCACTAGCATTGTGCTTAAAAGCAAGGCTGATAATGATTTACGCATAAAAGACTCCGTAAGAATTGAGTACTACAACTTATTGTGACTTTGTTTGTTGATTAGAAAGAATGGTGACCATCACTAGAGCGGCAATGAGACCAAGGTGTTCAAAGAAACTATTAAACGTGCTAAAAAATGCCGGACCTGTGTGATTCCAAAAGTCGTTTGCAACCAGCATCGCTATGGCGGTTAGACAGCCTAAAGCCCCTGCTCCTAACCAAACAAAACGATTAAAAATAACCAAAAGCGAACCCACAATTTCAATCAAAATCGCTGTAGATGCCCAGAGCCAAGCAGGCTGTAAACCGAAACTCGCCTGCTCTTCAATCGCCGCATGAAATCCGATGAATTTATTCATTCCGCCGACTAAATAGGCTGAAACTAATGCAACTCGAAGAAGAGGCAGCAATCCATGAATTGATAAGATCTTTTTTACCCACACAGGATTATTATTAATTAAGTCACTCATCTATTTACCTCATTGGTATTTCGATTTTTAACAACCCTATAAAGTTATAAAAATATTAATATTTATAAGAACCATGATTTTAATTTAGATATTTAAAATAATTATTTAAACAACTCCAAAACAAACTTAATTAGCAGCCTATATAAAATCAAAAATAACTGTAAACTACTAGATATTCATTTAGATACAAACTGTATCCTCAAAAGATACAATGATTGATAAGTACAAAATCATAATATAGTTTAGCGGCACACCAATTTAGCCTTTCAAAATTTAATGGATAAACTAGACTGTATTAATACTTTCATTAGTGTTGTAGAAACTGGAAATTTTAGTCATGCCTCTAGAAAATTAGGTGTTACTAGAGATCAAGTTTCTAAAAGAATCTTTTATTTAGAAAGTCTATTTAGTACATCATTGTTTACACGTAATACAAGAAAGATGGACCTTACCCGCTCTGGAGAGAAGTTTTATCAACGTTGTAAGGTCATTGTTAAAGAATTAGATTTAGCTGCCAATGACTTCATCTACGATCAAAAGTACCCTGAAGGCATATTAAAAATTAGTGCTCCTCATGCTTTTGTACAAACATGCTTTTCAGAGATTATTTCTAATTTTTTAAATCAATATCCTAATATTGAAATTGATCTTTTATTTTCAGAAAACTCAATAAATATCAATGAACATAAATTTGATATTATTTTAAAAATTGAAGAAGAAATTAAAGAACAAAATATATTCTTACTAGATACTTATAAAAGAAACTTTTATGCAACATCTGCATTTTTAAATAAACATGAAAAACCTAAAAGCATAGAAGATTTAAGAAAATATAATATATCATTATATTCAAGATCAGATTTAAAAAATAATTTTATTGATTCAATTCCTCAACTCATTTGCAATAATATAGAAATTCTTTTAGATTTTTGCCAAAAGAATCACAGTATTTTATTTATTCCCGATTTTTTAGCAAAAAAATATGAAGATGCCGGCATTATTATTAATTGTTCGCAGGACATCTTTTCATCACCAGTTTATTTTTATGCAACCACGCCGTATGGCACAAAAATTCCAAAAAAAGTTCAGCTTTTTTTAGACTCGTTAAAGCAGCATTTTCAGCCTATCACTGATAGTTCTATAATTTAATTTTTGAATCACATACAGCTATGTATTTTTTATTAACCACAAATTCCCCCTTCCAAAAAACAATCCACAACCTTTTCTTGCTCGATTGACATATCCGAGCTTAAAAGCTGAATGATTGCGCCTTCAATCATATATAAAAATAATTTGGCATCCTGAAAAGTTACATCGTTTTTGAGTGTTCTAAGCTGGCTATAAATCTCATTGATGAGCCATGTTCGATATCTCACTGCCACTTGATAAGCTTTGGGATAGGTTAGTTTGATTTCAAAAATAGCTTTAAACAATAAATAGTACGGCCCTTCTAAATCGGTATGTAAGAAATAAAGTTTCTTTAATTGAACAATTACGTTGGTGCAGTTCGCCTCATCAGCAATTGAAACCACTTTTTCTTTTAAGCTCTCTTTTTGCACGGTTAAACAGATTTCAATAAACCGCTCTTTGGAGTGAAAGTAGTTATAAAAGGTCGCTTTTGGAATTTGAGATTCTTTCACAATTTTGTCGATGCCCACGGTATGAAACCCGTGATGGTGAAACAAATGAATTGATGTATTAACAACTTCTATAGCACGCGTTGGGAGAACTAAATTTCGCATATTTTTACCGTTATAAATTCTTGTTGTTTCTAAATGAGATACTTTTTTGGGAGAAAAAAGGCATAGCAAAGCCGTAAGACTGTGCTTGCCACACCTCAAGTTTTATTGTTGATGCAAGTTTTTTTGAGCCGTAATAACTTAAAGCCTGAAAACCCTAAAGGTCAACAAGCTGATAAATATGATTTAAGTCGTGTCGTTATAGCTTTTGGCAAAGGCTGCCAAGAAATTAAGAATGTGCAAAGCCAACTCCTTTTTATAGGGAGTTCTACCAGACATTTATAGAATTATGGTGGCAGAACGAAAGAGGGTTGACAGACTGGCTCAAGACCCAGCACGCACGAAGGCGTCCCCCTTCCGTCCTACCGCAACAAAAGGGAGACGAACGGGTTTACATCAAAAAAAAGAATTTTTTCAATGTACTTGAGCGCGGCCTGTCAAAGCCGGCTGGCAATGTAGGCCAGCAGGCAAAGGATAAGCTTCACATTTATTGCAGTCAAGCACACAAAATGACATTTTTTTTAAATTAGATCATTAAAAAGTAAGGATAAATAATCAATAAGTGATTGTTTAAGAGGGGTTTATAAAGGTAGAGAATTTAGGGAGTTATAACTTTACAGATTAAATTATCTACTAAAGTCTAGAGAATTTGTTCAGTGCATATGTTCATTAAAAAAGATAGCAATATTATGAACTGCAAAATCAATTTGGGCTGGCTGATCGTAATAGTTGTAATGATTACCATCACCCCATTTTAGCTCTTTCAATCCACCAAGTTGAGAGTAAAATTTCTTTGCTTGATCAGGAAAAGCTGAACCATCTGAATGAACAACTATTGTTGGAATCTTGATTTCTGGTGCTTTACTCATTGAGTCAAAGTCTAACCAAGGGCTAAAAGACATGACAGCAAATTCATTCTTCCATTGAGGAACACCGCCACGCGTTTTATTCATGTAATAATCATAAGAATTAGGGGTTGGGTTATAGTTGACAGCAGTTTTATACTGATTGCTGTAGACTGGTATAGTAATCTGCTCCCCAGACTTCTCATATACTTTCTCTGCTTCCTCACCCAGTGCACGGCGTCGAGCAATTTCATCTTGACCAAACATTTTATTGCTCAATTCAGGACTTGGGTAAAACCCGGCAACTGTTGCCAGTGCTTTAACTCGATTTTCGGAAGCGGCTAAATATGCTGCATTACCAGCAGACGTACACACACCAACCATTCCAACTTCTTGTACATACGGTAGATTTTTTAAATAGGTAACAGCGGCTTTCAAATCACGTAATTTTTCATCAGGTGATTCATATTGTCTAGGCTGTCCTTCACTCTCTCCATAATGACTATAATCAATAACAAGAGATATAAAACCATTTTCAGCAAATTTTTGGCCATACGTTCCAGCCATTTGCTCTTTGACTGAACTTAGAGATCCAGCAATGATAACGGCCTTATATTTATCCTTAACATCAAAATTTTTAGGAGTGAATAGATTCCCAACTATAGTCAGACCATCACGCTTAAAGCTTACCTTCTGAATCATATCGATTCCTCTTAAATTACTATTCACACCTTCAGGTGTTAACACATGACTTGTGCTTAATTTTTGGTTAAGTTTTGCTTCTGATGTGGATGCACAACCAGAGATAAACCATGGGATAGAAAAAGCGCTTAATACCAAAATTTTTTTCAAAGTTCCTTTATTAATTTTCATTTTCTTACCCAATTTATTGATTGGTTAAACATGCATATAAAATGCAATAGCCAGTTATTCTTTCGTAACAGCATTCCAGAAAGCAGTGAAGCTATCAGCACAAATACTTTCCCTAAGCTCTGGATTAGCACCTATAAAATCAATAGCTGTTTCAGCCATTGCGACCATGAGAGATCCAACAAAGGTATAAGGTTGATTTCGTAAAGGGCCTAATGATTGGGCATCAATTAATAAACCTCTAACTTTTTTAAAATTTTGTGCCGCTGCTTCACGAGTATTATTATCAATATTTCCCGATGCACTTAACTTCACAAGTGCTTGTCGATAAATCGGATTACTAATACCCCAACTCACGTATGCGAACCAAAATTCCCAAAGGCTCTCCTTTAAATCGTTAGTTGGAACAATATCAACATAACTAGAACTGAGCTTAGACTTGAGATCTAGATAGAGCTGATTCAGTAACTCATCTTTGCTGTTGAAGTATTGGAAAATGCTTCCTTCAGCTACGCCAGCAGCTTTTGCAATTTTTGAAGTTGGAGTAACCACCCCCTCTTCAGCGATTAATACGGCAGTTGCTTCAAGAATTATTTGCCGTTTTTCTTCGCTTCGCTTACGAGCCATTATAAAACCTAAAATTATGAGTGAGCACTCACTTATTATAATAACTGTTTAAAATGTGTCAATCTCTAACTCTCAATACTTTTTTGATGTTAATTTAATCAATTTAAAATCAAACAGATACTTGCAGACTGTTTAACTATTAGCAAAAAGATTAAAGCCTATTCTTGCTTTACGTAGCTTTATGAGATGAATTTTTGAAAAAAGCTGTAAATATCTTTTCTTCATTACAGGTGTTTTTATATAAATTATGGCGAATATGAGTTTATGTTAGTTTATACAAAGCAATAAAAAGCCCTAAACCATTATAGTTCAGGGCTTTTTAAGTCATGTAAAGCTATTCAAGTTTATATGACTTTAATGTCTTGGTAGGTATATCCCCAATACCAAACAAAATTATAAATTAATCCAGAGAAACAAAATGAAAGGTAGAATACTCTAAGAAAATTATTCTACCTTTACATCTACGGAAAATTTAGGGTGCTTGTAGAAGCTCTTTAATGATACGACGCGCGCGGTTTGCTGCAACATCTACATGTATATCGATCATATTCTGATCTGGAATTTTTAACATGTTTTGATATTGATCAGTAATGATAATACGATCTTCATCAAAAGTATCTTTGGTTTGCTGAACGACTATAGCTTTAACTTCTTCTATTTTTTCAGGATCACTTGGATTTGTAGCAATTGTCCAAAAATAATGACTTGTGGTTTCTGTCTCAGGTGTTATGCCATGAAAACCACGCATATGAAAACCTTTACGTTTAGGATCATCAAGCTTATCAGTATTAGCATCAACCGCTCCGGTCCAGATTGTAATATAAGAAACCTTAAATACAATCTCTTGCCAACGATCAACTTTGTCTTTAAATGGATATCCCATTTTATAGGTTGGAGGTGGTTCAGAGCCAGGCATATGCCGAATGACTTTTACGGTATTTCCCTCTTGTTCCACCTTCATTTGTGCATTCATATGTACAGTGGCATTTCCGCCAATCGTTTTTAGGTGCACATAACCTAAATGGCTTAGATCCATTAAATTGTCATGAATCAATTGGTAAGGGGCATCATAATGATAAACATCTCCATCAAACACATAACGCTCATCATCATGGATTGAATATTCAGGTGGTTCACAATTAGGTACCGGATGCTCTTCATTACCATACCAAAACCAGATAATCTGATTTTTTTCTTGGATTGAATAAGCTTTAACTTTTGCTTTGGTTGGAATTTTCTCTTGCCCTGGGATTTCAATGCATTTTCCAGTTTCATTATACAGTAAGCCGTGATAGCCACAGCGAATTCCACCTTCTTCAATCACTCCACATGACAGAGCTAAAGCTCGATGACAACATCGATCTTCTAAAGCAACAGCTTGCCCATTATGATGCCGAAAAAGCACTATATTAGTATTTAAAATCTTTCTAGCTAATGGTTTCTGTGTTGAAAGCTCCTTACTTAAAGCACAAACATACCATTGATTTTTAGGAAATAAATTTACTGAATCATTGTTTTCTACAATATCGATTTTCTTGGAAACTTGCTCCATGAGTTACTCCTGAACATCCATTTACTTTATAGGCGAATAACAAGTTGTTTTGTTTTTGCGCGTGAACAGCACGGGGTAAATAATTGGTTTGATCTTTTTTCGGCATCTGTTAAGAACTGATCAAGATGTTCGACTTCACCTTCAATCACTTCAAGCACACAAGAACCACAAATTCCTTGCTCACAAGAACAGTCCACCTCAAGATTGTTTTCTAAGAGGATTTCTAAGACAGTTTTATCTGCAGGAATTAATAAAATCTTATTTGAGTCTGCTAGAACTAATTCAAATGGCTGAGCATTTGAATGATCAAGAGTATTACTGAAATTTTCTTTATGAAATTGCTCTTCTGACCAGCCATTTTCTAAAGCATTACAATGAATATAATTAATAAAACCTGCTGGACCACACACATAAATATGATGATGTGAACTGTTTTTGTCTAAGATTTTAACTAAGTCCATTTTTGTTGCAGGTGTATCATCAAGATGAATATAACAATATTTTGCGATTGGAGAGTCAGATAGTTGTTTATTAAAAGCAACATGTTCTTTACTACGTACACAGTAATGTAATTCAAATGATTTTTGCTGCTGATGTAATTCTAATGCCATCGATAAAATAGGAGTAATACCTATACCACCTGCAAATAAAATGTAATGTTCAGCTTGCTGTTCTAAGGCAAATAAATTTCTAGGTTCAGAAATTTTAATTTCTTTACCTACTTTAAATTCCGCATGAACTTGTTCAGAACCACCACGTGAGTTCAGATCTTTGAGTACGCCAATCATGTATTGGTTTCCTAGATCTGGAAGTTTAATTAACGAGTATTGGCGAATAACTTTTGAACTGAGATACACATCAATATGTGCACCCGCTGTATATGGCGGTAATTGAACATCTTCCGTCGGTTTTATAATAAAGCTCTTAATACCTACGGCTTCATCAACTACTGCTTCAATACGACAATTTATCATTTTGCAATCCTTGCTCAATTCATCTTGTTATTAAAATAATCATAGCTTCAGATTAGTTGCGTTTGCAACTAATTTTTAATTAATTCTCTTTCTTTGGTAAAATCATCAAAAATTCAATGTGTTCCTGTATATGGAAATTGCAAAAAAGTTAGATTTAGAGCGCTATATACCTGCTTTAGTAACATTTCTAGTAAATAAAATGTCGACAGGGTCGACCCAAATTTATTCCGAATTGTTTGATATCAGTGTGACAGAGTGGCGTATTGTTTCATTACTGGCGGTCGAGCAACCGATTGTCTCTAAGAGAGTGTCAGAAGCCATTGGGCTTGATAAAGCCACGGTTAGTCGTTCTATCAGCCGATTAGAAAAAGAAGGCTATCTAATTTTGAATAACAACGAAAATGATCGAAGAGCGAGTTTTATTGAGCTTTCAGAAAAAGGAATAAATTTACATAATCGAGTCATTGATATTGCACTTGATCGCGAACAAAAAATGCTTGAGCCATTAACATCAGAAGAGATTGAACACTTCATTAAGATTCTTAACAAACTCAATCAACACATCATTTCGGTGAATGAAAAGTCCTGCCAAAAATATTTATTGAAATAAAATAAAGAAAAATGGGCTGAAAATTAAATTTTTTTAATATGACTTTCCTACGTGCTACATCTACATGTAGGGAGGCTCTATGTTATGTATGTATAAAACTACATTAAAAATTTCAAATTTTAATAAAATTATCTTTTTTGTTTTACTAACTCAACAGCCAAAATATAAAGAATTGATAGCCGATTGGGTTAAGTTCCATAATGAGTAATAGAGCTATTTCAAAATAGCTAATTTAGAAGTCCATATTAAACTTTACTCCTCCTACCCATGCGCTCTTATTAGAAGGATTTGCACCAATATTATGAATATATTGAACATTTGGCTTTATCATTAACCAATTTCTAAGTTTTAAACCGTAGAAAATCTCGGCATTCACTTCACTATTAAATCCATGTGTTAGAGCACTATCTTTAAATTTTTGCGCATCACTATTAATATGGATTCGTGCAACCCCTCCGCCTAATTCATCTTGAGGCCTATTGGAAAATAAACCCTTATAAACCAAAGCTATGTTTTGAATATCTTTATAAATACTCGTTTCATCATCAAAAAATATAGCTTGCCCCATCAGAGTTAAACCACGCGAGTTATCTCTATCTTTGGAAGTTAGTTGCTGTTTCATTGAGGCCCATATGGAGTTCTTGTGATAATTATCATTAAGCGGTTGACCCAAATTAGGCTGTGCATAGTCATATTTCACGTTTTTTGCATCAACCGTACTATAAAAATATCCAAGACGGTATTCAGCTGGAAGTGGTAATTGTTCAAAAGCTTTTTTAGGTGACCAAACAACTTCAACAGGGATAATCGCACCTTTCGAACCATCTGTACTTAAATTGAATCCATCTGTTGTATTGGTTGCATTACCATTTATAGGGTTTTGCTCAAATACACCCACTTGTGCATATAATTCTGGATCAAGATTATAACGAATCCGCATAGCCCATTGACTTACCGGTGCGTCATACCACTGATCTCCTGCACCTTTGGAAACTTGCCCACCACAAAGAGATAAGTTTTGAAATAAACAATCAGCTCGAGCAAACTCCCCACCTATTCCATAACGTCCAACTTTTATATCTAAATGCCTATCAAAAAAACTTTTTTGAATCCAAAAATCAGTCAATCGCCATGTTTGTCCGCGACCGTATACTTCCTGTGTCTGAAAAAACTTTTGTGATAATGCGTCAGCTTCCTGATTTAAAGATTGTCCACCACGATGAGTTATTTTGATTTCGGCCTCGGTATCATTCCAGTCCAGAATCTTTTCCAGATTTAGTTTAGTTCCAATAGTCCATTGGTCTGCATAAGCACTCCCATTACCTTTATGCTCTGTATGTAGAGTTCCTGCAAATTGGCCTGTATAACCAAATGTAAACTCATAACCCTGATCGGCTAATATTGTTCTATTACCATCCCAGTCTCCAAGTGCCCATTTACTTTTTTGATTAAAGGGAGATTCAGCAAAAATAGAGCTACTTAAACATACTGATGATAGAAAAACTATCATCGTAAAATGTTTCTTCAAAATAAATTGGCTCATTCGCTACTCTCCTGAATCTTAAACTGAGTAAATAAAATCATTTTTATGTCCCTAATTTCTTATTTTCAAAATTGAGTAATGAACCTGCTAAAACTCCAATCAAAGCAGCAATTCCAACCGGGATAACTGCTGCAGTCCAGCCAGCAAAACTAATTGCCAAACCTATTGCCAAAGGGCCTATAACCTGTCCAAGATAATTTCCCTGCATCACAGCACCAATACACAATGAAACCAAGCTAATATCAGGAGAACTACGCGGAGCGGAACTAACAATAGTCGCGGGAATTAGACCACTCACCATTGAAAATAAAAAACATAAAATGATTGCCAAGAGCTCGGGTGTGAATGAAAGAAATATTCCTATACCAAGTATGCCAATAGCGGCACTGGCAAAAATAATAATGGTCTTTGCTTTAACACCACGATTAAGTAGAAATGAAGATGTAAGATTACCCGTAATGTTAGAGATGACTACGGCTCCACAAACGAATCCTGCTTGTGCAACTGACATCCCTGTTCTATTCACTAAAAATAAAGGTAAAAACGTAAGTACTGAAAAAAATTGAATATTGTAAGCTGCAAAAGCAATCGCCAATAAAGAAGGATTGCGTGTTTTTAATATTCTTAAAATATCATCTTTAATATTAGTAGGTTGAGCAAAAATGGATACAGTTTTTTCTATATGAGGTACTTTTAAAAATATAAAAATTAAGATTAAAAATGTTAGCCCTGCATTGATCAACCATAAACTTTGCCAGTTATTTAATAAAGGCCCCAAAAAGATTGAGATTGCAATGCCTATCCCCATAAACATGCTCCAAAAGCCAAATACAATGTTGTATTGCTGAGGAGTTGCTAAACGATTCAAAATAGAAGGTGCTGATACAACAATAAGTAAAAATCCCAGTCCCTCTACAATTCTCATTATGATTAAAAATGTAAAACTGGTTGTCATAGCGCCCAAAAAACTTGCGCCAGCAAGAACAGTTAAACCTAGGCAGAGTAAACGTTTGTCTCCCCATTGTTTCACCAAAATCCCCACTGCCATACCGCCAATAACGCCAATAAATGGAAAAACTGACATAATCCAACTAAGAGCAGAAAGTGACCAATTGTACTGTTCATGCATTTGGGGGATTGCGATTGAAGCCTTTCCCACATGTAAAGCAGAAATAATTCCCGCAAGTATCACTAGAGTAATTGCTAGATAATTTGATTGATCTACAGTTTTACCTTCAGAATTTTGAAATATTGGCTTTGCTATCACACTCTATCTCCCTCTTTTGCATTAGTAGACTTATGTAAATATTTACTTAGCTAGCTAAATAAAAAATTATCAATTTCCAATAAATAATTGTAATTCAATGATTTTTCATAAATAGAAATCTGAACCAGTAATGCTAAATATCTGAATGTTTCTGATCCACTAGCAGCTATTTAGTTAGCTTGCTAAACAAATAATACTTAGCAAGCTAACTAAATACAAGATAAAATTTTTTGCTATACTTCTCTGAGTTATAGTTAAATTTTAATGTTTTTACTTTATTCAATAGTTTAGATCAGGTATGGAAAATTGAACCCTACAGCAAAAGATAGTTCAATGACTGAACAAAATGAGCAAGAATTTGAAGAGTTTATTTTTGTTTGTCATAACCTATTTAAGGCAATGACCCGTGATCGAGGCTATTATGCTCAGATGCGTTCACATCTTTCATTATCACAACTCAATTTATTAGATACCTTGGCAGATGAAGGTGTTTTAACTATTAGTCAAATTGCCCATCATGCTGGTGTTGCCGTGCCAACAGCAACTAGAATGCTTAAAATATTAGAAAATAAAAATATTGTGCTTCGGAAAAAGAATACCAATGATGCACGTAGCTGGTTAATAGAGTTGACCGACTATGGCTTACAATTAGTTAAAGAACAACGTAATGGTTTACGTGAAATACAATACAAGCACTTCTCTACCCTGACTCCAGAACAACGTACTAATTTTATCAATGTATTACAGCAAATGTCTGATACCCTGATTTCCTGGTCTGATTTGTATAAAGGCAATCCCGATACTTAGGCTTTGTCTATTTAAAGTATTCTAGCTCTAATCTCTTTTTTAAATCTAACTATATGCTAAATAGATATATTGTATTTACTCCTCTATTTAGTAACCATAAATCTACGATACTGTGTAGGAGAATGGCCATACATCCGCTTAAATGCCGTACTAAAAGCAGCCTCAGACTGATATCCAACAGTATATGCAATGTTGATTACCTTTTTTTCACTTCTCAATAACATATCTGCAGCAAGTTGCATACGCCAATTCGTTAGATAGTTAATAGGTGATTGCCCAACAACTTTACTAAAATGTTGTGTAAATGTTGTCCTCGACATTCCTGCAGTAACAGCTAATTCAGCTACAGTCCATGAATACATTGGCTTCTCATGGATAGCATTCATTGATCGTATCAGACGATGGTCTGAAAGTGCTGCTAGCCACCCCGTATATCGGGTTTGTCCTGGACCTAACCAAAATCTTAAAACCTGTAATAACATAATTTGTGCCAGATGGCTGGTCATTAGCTCACTTCCAAGCGTCTCTTCTTTTATCTCAATGCTTAACTGTTCAATAGCCCACTTTAAAACAGAAACTTGATTAGAAACATTTTTCAAATGAACAAAAGAAGGAAGCGCGCTTGTAAGCATCCTCCAAGTATCACCTTCAAAATCAAAACTGATACCTATTAGAAAAAAATCTCCACCACCATTCAAAACAGATATTTTTCCAATATTCATATCAAAAATAGTTGAAGATTCGATTGTCGGTAGATTCAGATCAGTAGCTGCAATAAATGGTTTCCCACGTGTAAGTAAAACACAGTCGCCCGCTTTAACAAGAAAAGGCTCCTTATCATCTTGAGTTTTTACCCAGCAATACCCTTTTAAAACAACATTAAACTTAATCCCATCATACGCTGGGAAATTAATAGCCCAATCTCCACCGGCATCAAGACCTGCACCGTTACTATGTCTTATTCTCAACAATGACAATACATGCGATAGAGCATCCATTTATAAAAAATCCGAACGAATGAAAAAGAAAAGTGATCATTTGATTATGGTTCGTTCCATATTTACTGTCCATACTATTTCTATCCTCTAACAATATAGAAGTTATATAAATGGAAAGACTACAAAAGCCGATTGGCTCAAAGTTTGGAAAATACAGTACAGCTGAAGATGTTCTCGTAAATATTAATTTGAAAAATAAACATGTAGTTATAACTGGTGGCCACTCCGGCTTAGGCCTAGAAACGAGTAAAGCTTTAGCTCGTGCTGGCGCTATCGTTACAATTGCTTCAAGAAATATAGAAGAAGTTTATGAAGCAACAAAGGATATTCCAAACGTTAGGGTTGAAACTTTAGATCTTAGTAATCTGAATGACTCTAAAACTAGTATTTGGGAATTTTCTCAACGGCTATTAAAACAAGACAGGCATATCGATCTTTTAATTAATAATGCCGGAATAATGGCGTGTCCTGAAACACGTGTAGGCAATAACTGGGAATTACAATTTGCTGTAAACCATTTAGGACATTTTGCCTTAACTAACCAACTGTGGCCACTACTAAAAGGTGGTGCACGTGTTGTAACGCTGTCATCCGCAGGGCATCAATTATCACCAATTCGCTGGAATGATATTCACTTTAGATATGAGTACGATCATTGGCTGGCTTATGGACAGGCGAAGACAGCTAATGCTTTATTTAGCGTACATCTGGACACATTGGGCCAGCAAGACAACGTAAGATCCTTTTCAGTGCATCCTGGCAATATTGCCACCTCCCTTCAGCGCCATTTAACACACGAGGAAATGTTTGCAATGGGATGGGTAGATAAAGATGGCAATCCCACTATTGCCGATCTAAAAACACCCCAACAAGGGGTAGCCACTACAATCTGGGCTGCAACCGCTCCAGAACTCAATACATTAGGTGGTTTGTATTGTGAAGACTGTGATATAGCAAAATTAAAGAGCAGTACAGACATCACATTTAAGGAAGTGGAATCATATGCCGTTGATGCTGATCAAGCTAAACGCTTATGGGAGCTGTCCACAGAACTAACGGGCAGTAATGCTTTCTAATGATTTGTTTTTTACTCCCCTCCCACCTAGAGAAAAACTATGAAAACAGCTCAAATTATATTATCCAAGTTGCCTAAAGGTAAGCTAGATATTCACCATTTCCATATGCAAGAATCTGATGTAACCCCAGTTAAAGATGGTGAAGTAATCGTACGTACCCTCTATATTGCATTAGATGCAGCCAGCCGAGCTTGGATGCAGGGGGACACTTATCGTCCAGCCCTACGAGCAGGCGATGTCATGGCGGGTATGGCATTAGCAGAAGTGATTGAGTCTCATGTATTACATTTAAAGAAAGGAGATCTTGTTATTGCCGAGACAGGATGGCAAACATATGCAACCATCTCAGCGGATAGTCTATTTGCTCTTCCCAATTTAAAACCATTAACGTATTTATTAAGTATTTATGGTGTACCGGGTCTTACTGCATATTTTGGATTATTACGATGCGGCCAGGTTGAACCAGGTAATACAGTTGTGGTTTCAGCTGCTGCAGGTGCCGTAGGTTCTATTGTTGGCCAGATTGCTAAAATTAAAGGCTGTCATGTAATTGGTATTACAGGCAGTTCACATAAATGCGATCTTCTCACGAAGGATTTTGGATTTGATGAAGCTATAGATTACAGCACTGGAAATTTGGAGGATAAACTACGTTTAGCATGTCCTAATGGTATAGATGTATATTTTGATAATGTTGGTGGGAATATTTTAGATGCTGCATTATCCAATATGAAAACACGTGGACGTATTGTTTGCTGTGGTGCCATTTCTCAATATGATTCAGATACACCTAAAGCCAATGTTGTAGGTGTGCCTGGACAACTCATTTTAAAAAGCCTCACTATGAATGGTTTTTTGCTATTTGATTATTTAGATGAACAGCCTCAAGCCTTCCATGATTTAAGTACATGGGTTTCTTCTGGTCAGTTACGTGTAGTAGAAGAGATCTTCGAAGGCTTAGAACAACTTCCTAAAAGTCTAGTTGGCTTACTCAATGGCGAAAATATTGGCAAAAGAATAGTGAAAATAGCTGATATATAGATAAAAACTCTATCTCATCTTGCTGTAGAAATAAAATTTCTCTTTTACTATAAAAGGTGAAATTCAATTATCTAAAGCCAATTAAAAAGCCCTAAACCATTATAGTTCAGGGCTTTTTAAGTCATGTAAAGCTATTTGAGTTTATATGACTTTAATATCTTGGTAGGTATATCCAATACCAAACAAATTATTAAGTATTTGATAGTTAAGTAATTATTAAAATAAATCATATTAATGATACAAACCATGATACAAAAATATTTCTACTGTCTTTGCTGTAGTTTTATATCAATACCTATCTTCTCACTTTAATTTTTAGAAACAACTAAATTTTAGAGGTTACAAAGGTTACTGAGGTTACAGCCTTATGGGGCAAGGCTTTCAGGGTGTAACCTTTTAAAAAATTGAAAAGGTTACAGGATTCTGAGGTTACATTCTTCATATGAAATTATAGATTGCATTTAATCAAAATCTTTAAACCAAAGATTTATAACATATTTTTCAAAATATTAAGACAATCAATATTGAATCAAACCTAAGTCGTATTGTGTTTTGTGACTAATCTTGTTCTTATATGAACTATCTTATTCTATTTTAATTGAATTTAAATTTTTCAAAATTAGTGCAACTTAGATCCAAAATATATTAAAAGCATCAGGAAAATATGTGATGTTACTAATATAAATTTTATCTATTGTGTCAAAAATTTTCATACTGGCAAGTTAGGATATTGTCATGGCAAATATCAAAAAAATATCAACTCTAAAAGAAATAAATGTGAATGCTTTTAAAAATTTAGAAATGGATTTAGGTTCTCTACATATTACCAGAGCACAATACCCAGCAACTCAAATGACTACTGTCGAGGTAACAGAACCAACTTTGGCTTTTATACTAGGATCAAATGTTAGTCAGTTTCGGACTCAAATCGCTAAAGAATCAGAAGAAGTATTTGCTTGGCAATTTGGTTTAATACAATTCACACCGAAAGGAACAGTCATCTCTTCGAGCTGGAATAATACTGTGGATGCAGTATCTGTAACATTTAAAGAAGATCCTATTGAATACTATGGTTACCAGCACTCATACAACAGTTCAATCAAACCACTTTCTCTATTTTTTGATCCTTTATCTTGTGCAATCGCAAATGATCTTACTCAAAATTTAGGAGAAAAATCTTTTCATAGTGCATTTGACTACTTACTACACCGTGTCATAAGTAAAATTCAGAAGAAACAGCTTCAAGAAGAAAAACTTCAAAATATCTATATGCAAGTTGAGAAAATCGCTCAAGAAATAAATCAAAACTTACCTGATCTTTATATTGGTGGAAAATTTATTTATGAATCCGTATTTAATGAACAGCAACTCCGTGATGCTTTTGTTGAACGATTTGGATGTACACCTCATACTTATGCACTCCGAGCTAAAGTAAATTCTGCAAAAATCTTATTATGCGAAACTGATTTAAATTTAGCAGATATCGCTGGCGTACTAGGTTTTAGCGATCAAAGCCATTTTGCTCGTGTATTTAAAAGCCATACATCTATGACACCAAAACTATTCCGCGATCAAAACCCTAATTTAATTTTTTTATCCAAATAAACTTGACTTACGTCATTCAAAATTGCCTTTTTGCATTCAAGACACTTTGAAATATTACCTTTAATTTAAAGCTATGCATTAGCCATAGCTTTATATTGAGACTGGATTACAGAAAAAATATAAGGCTCCTAGTTAAAAAAACTAAATGGAGTTATTTATGTCAAGCAAAACAAATATTTCTATTCCGCGCCCCCCATTCGATGCTGAACTTGAGGTTATGCTAAATGAATTTTCAGCAATAGCACCGTTGACGATGACCCGTGAATCAATTCCACTTTTAAGACAAAATCCACCCTTTCAAATTACTGAAGAGCAATATGCTTCAATGGGACTAACGGTTCGTGATATTCCTATAGCTGGTCACAATGGCGATCAAATTTTGGTGAGCGTTATTAATCGTATTGACCATGTTTCTGGAGGCCCTGGAATTTATCATACACATGGCGGTGGAATGGTTACAGGTGATCGTTTTGCTGGATTACAAGCGATACTACCTTGGGTGCTCGACAATGATGCGGTTCTTGTTACAGTAGAGTACCGACTAGCTCCAGAATACCCCGATCCCTATCCTATTGAAGATTGTTATGCAGGCCTAGAATGGACAGCATCTCATGCAAATGAATTAGGTTTCGATGCAGAACGGTTAATGATTGTAGGGGCAAGTGCTGGCGGAGGTCTTGCTGCAGGTACCGTACTTCTTGCACGCGACCGAAATGGTCCAAAACTTATCGGTCAAGTTCTCATCTATCCAATGTTAGACGACCGGAATCAAACGATCTCCTCCATGCAATTTGATGGAGCTGGTTTATGGGACCGTGCAAGCAACCTTATGGGGTGGGAATGTTTACTGGGTGATCGACGTGGCACAGATAAAGTATCAATTTATGCTTCACCTGCCCGTGCCACCGACCTAACTAATTTGCCCCCAGCTTTCATTGACTGTGGCTCTGCTGAAGTTTTCCGTGATGAAGATGTGGCCTACGCATCTGCTTTATGGGCAGCCGGAGTGCAAGCAGAGCTACATGTCTGGCCTGGCGGTTGGCATGGATTTGATTTAGGTGCGCCTGACAGCTTTCTTGCAAAGGCTATGCTAACTACTCGCCGTGAATGGGTTAAAAGATTACTGAGTCAATAAACCAAATAGAATCAGTACTTTCATGCTGATTCTTAAATTTTATACACACTTATCAGAACTATTTTTATTTGTGTTCTTATACATATATTTATAAATCGCTGTTACGTTCAAACATTGTAACAGCGATTATTTATAAAAATATTTACACCATAAGAAATTATTATAAATTCCATTACTTATTTTCTTTAGCGAATTAATTGTTTGTCTATATTTTTAGCTAAAATTTGAATATTCTTAAGATCATCTAAAAAATTTCCACTCATTAAATCTATATAACTAATTAAAAAATAAATAATTTTAATATTGCCAGCACTACATCACCTCAATGAGTAATTAAAACTAAGCCATTCAAAACCATTCATTTGCATTCAATACTTCTTTTTGCTTGTCACTTAATCTTAATTTTCAAATTGCGATTGTAGGTACTTCTTTATTCACCTGCATACATCAGGTTTGAGCATTTATTTTAAGGAGAAATACATAATGGAAGAAAGTAGTTTTAAACCTCTGATCGTACCTGAGCGCATCATACCCTCTCCTAGTCATTTAAGTGATAAAGCACGAACAATGCTTAACCCTTTCCCTAGCCCGATGAGTGCCCCTTTTCCTAATGTAGAGGATAAGAATGCTTGGCGTACATATGTAAAAACCATCGATGATGCTGTTCTACCAATTACTAAAACTTTTGCCCCCCAAGGTGAATTTTCGATTGAGTCAATCGAGATAGATGAGACCAAAGTGCATATCATTACTCCTGAAGGTATTGATCCAGAAGACCACACTATAATCTTTGACATGCATGGTGGAGCATTGATTTTTTGTGGAGGTGAATTTGTTATAGAAATGGCGAAATTAACAGCTTCTCGTCTAAAAAAACGTGTATGGAGCGTTGACTATCGAATGGCTCCTGATCATCCCTTCCCAGCAGCTTTAGAAGATGGACAGAAAGTATATAAAGCTTTGCTAAAGCGCTATAAACCAGAAGAAATTGTTATGCACGGTTTATCAGCAGGCGGTAACCTCATTGCTGCCACATTACTCAAATGCCGTGATGAAGGTATGCCGCTTCCTGCTGCGATCATCCTTCAAACTCCAGAAGCAGATTTAACTGAATCAGGCGATAGCTTTTTAACTAACGCAGCTTTAGATAACTTTTGTGGTGCACTTATGCCAGTAAATTTGCTATATGCAAATGGGCACGATTTAAAAGACCCTTACATATCTCCACTTTTTGCTGATTTTACTCTAGGTTTCCCTCCTACATTACTTACTACAGGTACTCGAGATATATTTCTATCCAATACTGTCCGCTTACATCGGGCTCTTCGTGCAGCCAATATACCTGCTGAGCTTCATGTTATGGAGGCGGGCCCACACGGTAATCTTTCTAGTACAGATGAATGTGAAGCTATCGATCAGGATGTTCGTAAGTTTATAAAAAAACATACTACCTAACTCCACAATATTTTATTGCTCAACATTCAAGAAAAATTCAATCAGCCGTCTTCAGTCCGAAACTCAGTTGAAGATAGTTGACAGTTCAAGGGAAGAACTATGAAAAATTTCATGACTCAAGATATCATTGATTCAATCATATTGGAAAAGTCAGACCGATATTTTCAAAAATATAGTAACAACAGCAATCTGCAAAATACATCTAATAAACCTAAAATACAAAGTTTTATAGGTATGCTGAGTTTAATTATAACTAGCAGCTTTTTAACTTTTAGTACTGTTAGAATTGCGCAGGCAAATGATATATCAGCAGAATCACAAGCTCTTACTTCTGCCACTTCACCCCAAACACCGAACTGCTTAAAATATGATAGTATCCGCCCAAGAAGCAGCACTACACCTTGGCCATCGAACTGCGCCACAATGTCACCTGAACTTGGCGGTTTTCGTGAGGATTTATATGACAAAGGATGGAATATCAGATCATATGTAAGCCTAGGTGCAATGTATGATGTTGGTAAAAAAAATGAAAATCCCGAAATACAAACCTACTCAGGACAAGAAGCACAAATTGATTACGCAATTTGGCTTAGCTTTTTATATGATCTAAGTCGTCTAGGACTCAATGACGGAGCAACATTCACTTTTGATGTTGGTTCAGCAGCAGCAACGTGGAAGGACTACATACCATCTAAGACTTATATAAGTGAACTGTCATTTTTTACACCATTTGCAGATAATCGAGCTGAACTAAAGTTTGGTATGGTTCGAGCTGAACGTGAGTTCTATGGTGTATTTAGTGGCAACAGTATTGGGTCAAGTGCATTACGATCAGAGTCTGCTATTCATATTCAAGCAGGCTTATCAACAATCGAGCCTTCTCCATATCTTGGGGTCACAGTCTACGATAAAAAACATAAGCTTTATGGCAGAGCATCAGTATCTCAGAGCTTGTCTCCTGAAGGATTGTTTGCAAATAGTGATTACAAGGATCATCTATTCTCCAATGTACCAGATGCTAAAGCAGTTTATGTAACAGAGCTAGGATATCGTGGGCGTGCTGACTTAGGTGAGAAATCTAATTGGTTCCGTGCAGGCGCAATCTACAACACATCAGATTATCCACTTTATGATGGCTCAGGTGGCAAGGATAAGAATCACGCCTTCTATTCTCAAGCAGATATTCAGCTGAATCAAAGCAATGAACAAATCCCTCAACTCGGTTGGTACCTTAACCTAAGAGCAAACTATGCACCACCAGATCGCAATATTTATCATGGTGATACGGGATTCTCATTTTATAAAATTGGAACATTTCCATCACGTCCTGCTGACTTATTTTCTATTGGTGTAGCAAGAAATTGGTTTAGTAACGATTTCAGAAATCAGCTTTCCCTAACTGGTGTAGATACCGAAAAATATCAAACAACATATTCTGTCTCCTATGCATACGCAGTCGCTCAAGGTCTGTATATGAATGTTGGGCTTGCTCGTACAGATAATCCAACCTTAACACCTAAACAAAATCCCGCAACTGTAGCATCTCTAAGGCTCACAATGGCGTTCTAATTTCACAGTTATATTTCTTATATTAACAAACACTTACCTAATAATCTGTATTATATTTCAAAGGAAAACACCAATGAAAGCAGTCGTATGTCAAGCTGGAAATCTCAAAGTTACAGATATTCCTAGCCCTCAACCAGGCCCTGGGCAAATCCTACTCAATGTAAAACGCGCAGGAATTTGCGGATCAGATGTGCATTTACGTGATCAGATTGATCAGGTTACTAGTGCTGCCTCCGTTACTGGGCAAAGTGGTTTTGGTAATAGTAGCCAGGAAATTGTTTTTGGTCATGAGTTTAGTGGTGAAATAATTGAATATGGCCCTGATACCAATCGTCGATGGAAAGCAGGAACATTATTAGTTGCAATGCCTATGTGCCGTCATCACCGACATCCAAATATTATTGGTTCTACGCCAGATGCACCTGGTGCATATGCTGAGCAAATGATTGTACAGGAATCAGTAGCTTTCTCAGTACCAAATGGTCTATCCGCGGAATTAGCAACACTAACAGAACCGATGTCAGTAGCATGGCATGGCGTGCAGCGTAGCCGTATATTGAATAATGAAACAGCTTATGTTGTTGGTTGTGGCCCTGTTGGATTAGCTGTAATTGGGATGCTAAAAGCAATTGGTGTAAAAACAGTAATTGCTTCAGATCTATCTCCCAAAAGACGAGAGTTGGCCACGCAATGTGGAGCTGATGTCGTGGTGAATCCAAATACAGAATCACCCTTTACTACTCCTCCTTTACCGACCAGAACAACTTGGTTTACTGGCATGTTCGAATTCCCAAATGCTCCTTGGTCTGTTCCAGGTGCACCTGATGATCTTAATCTAGCTCTGGATACAATGGAAAAATTAAGAAAACCTATAGATGCACAGTGGTGGGAAGTATTCAAGGCTATGCATGAGTGGCGTAAAAATCCAAAAGGTCCGGTTGTCTTTGAATGCTCTGGTGCATCAGGAATGATTGATAGCTTAATTGCAGAAGCTCCTCCCTTGACCAGAATTGTAGTAGTTGGTTCATGTCTAAAACCAGACACTTTTCGTCCAATATTATCTCAGCTTAAAGAAGTCGAACTAATCTTCGCTGTAGGTTACACTCCTGGTGAATTTCGTGATGTGTTACATATGATTGCTGATGGCAAAGTAAATCCTGCTCCTCTTATTACTGGCACAGTTGGGTTTGAAGGTGTTGAAGCTGCTTTTGATGCACTACAAAAGCCAGAAAAACATGCAAAAATTTTGATCGATCCGCAAAGTACCGTTAATACTATTTGAAATTATTAACTTCTTGATAATCTTCCCAATCGAAAGGTTGGGAACTTTTATTTGAATAATATATAGGTTAAAACATTATTATCATTAAATATTATTTACTGGGATGATAATCGCTCTAAAAAGCAGAAGTTAAGAGTAGAAATTAAGCTATCCTTGATAGAGTTCTACTTTTGTAAAATTAAGGACTATGAAAATGAATGTATGAAGGTTAAGTCATAGTTAAAAATAATTCTAATATAAATTTCGTTTTGCTTTATCTTCAACATGCTTTTTTGTTTTGTGAATTCAAGACTTAAAATCCCTTAAAAGCCTTTATATAGTTTTCAGACAGATCAAAATACAGGCTATTCCGAACAAAAATTAGTTTTAGCTTTATATAACTTTACGAGATGAAAATTCGAAAAAATTTCTTCCACCTTATGAGGTATTAATTTATGTTTTTATTAGCCTGTTTCAATTGGTTCATTAAACCCAATACATTATAAAAGCTCTCAGTGGCTGCTTGTAATACCAAGGTACTCGCTAGATGCCTTTCTACCCATGCTGTGAATACCAATCAAGATGATATACAGATTCTTTTCAATGTATTGGCCATCCACTAACATTCAAAAGATTTTCGTTTACTAAGGATTATGCGAATTTAAGCTTACGAAAGATTTCATGTGAAGGAGTTTTAAAATTAACAATTCTGTATTGCATACTTCGAACCAGTCATTAAATGTGTTCTGTTTATAATAACCAACTGAAACTTCCAAGGTAGAACGCTTACGCCGTATTCTATCCATAACAATATAATCAAGGGGCTCTACCATAGAAGTGTAACCTCAGCACCTAAATGCGCTAGTTCATCAAATAATCAGTATCCAACAGTCACCATTCTAAAATTTTGTCAACATCTATCAGATCGACCTTTAATGCAGCATAGTATGACCACTATTACGATTGATTAAGGTATAAAACCCCCAGATGCAAGTAACACTTGCCCAGTAATCCAACGTCCATCCGACGAAGCTAAGAATGCTACTACATCTGCAATATCAGAAGGCTCTCCGATCCTGCGTAGTGGAGTACGCTCAATTAGAACCTTTATATAGTCTTCTGGAGCCTTTTCTTTAAAAGCTTCCGTTGCAGTTGATCCTGGCGATACAACGTTAACCGTAATTCCCTTTGATCCCAGCTCGAGTGCAGCAACACGCATGAAAGCTTCGATTGCTCCCTTACTTGCCGAATAAGCTGCTGTTCCAAAGGAAGGATAGGTCGCACCAAGTGAGCTGATATTGATAATGCGACCACCCTCTTCTGGAAACAAAGGAACAGCAGCCAATGCAGTTGCAATCGGTCCTTCGACATTAACTGCGAATTGCGAACGTAATTCACTTTGATTGATCTCTCCGAAAGGCTGCAAATCTATGATTGCTGCATTATTTACAAGGATATCGAAACGGCCTAATTGTTTCGCAGTTTCTTGGACAAGCCATGTTGCTTGATCCCATACACCTACATCAGCTGGGAGTACGATCGCATTTCCACCCGCGTCGTGAATGCGTTTTGCAACAAGTTCCGCGTCACCTTCTGCTTTTAAGTCATTGATCACAACAGTTGCACCATCATTTGCAAGCCGTTCTGCAATCGCAGCACCGATTCCACGCGCAGATCCAGTAACTAACGCGACTTTACCCTTAAGTTTTTCCATTCGTATAACTCCTTTTTAATCTAGTTTTGTTTTTGCTCTTTACAAAAGAGAGAAACGCTTTTTAAAAGTACACATAAAATAGGAGATAGCATGATGTATTCCTACTTGTGTCGTTACCTTAAAAGCTCTCATACCCAAATTTGTTAGATTAAATCTTAAAGACCTAGGAGTATTGAATGGTGCATGTGTTTTTTGAACGCAATCGAATTTTTCAACAATCATGCAGATACTTTTTATGTTTTATCAAACTAGTTTTTATATTTTGAATAATATTTTCATAAAAAAGCTAATCAATCATCAGGTAAATTAAAGATAAACGCCGTCTAACAAAATTAGTTTTTGTTTTACCTAGTTTTACGAGATGGATAATTGAAAAATACTACAACCCTTATGGCACATAGCGTACGGCGTATTTTTCATAAAATGCTGTAAAGCAAAATTTACTTGGACGTACTTGGACAGATTTAGATAAGTATATTTTCTAGACATCTGCTGTATCCATTGATACACATAGCTTATATAAGATTTTAAATCATAATCCAGAGCTGAGTCGTCCAAGTAATTACTTAGATGTACTTAGATAGAATTGAATAAAAATCATGTTTTTGCTTTACGTAGCTTTACGAGATGAATATTTGAAAAAAGCTAGAGCCCTTATCACACATAGGATATAGCGTATTTTATATAAATCGTCGTAAAGCAAAATTTACTTAGACGTACTTAGACAGAATCGAATATAAATCATGTTTTTTGTTGTACCTAGCTGTACGAAATGAAAATTATAAAAGAGCCGAAACCATTGCACTGCCTAGCATAGAAGTTATTTCCTCCAAATATTGCTGTACAGGTAAAAGCTCTATTACTGGATAAATAACTAAAGATTAAATTTTAAGATGCCATTTTACGTTGATGTACGTTGATGAAATTCAACTTTTCTAATCTATTAAAATTGCCTGCAAACCTTGCTATATAAAAATTTGAGACAGGTCTTCTTTTTTTAGGAGTTCTATATCTACCTAACTTGCAAACCCTTCATATACACAAAAAGTAAAAGCTTCCTTGACGTACCTTGACGAAATTCAATTTTTTAAAGCTCGTAAAAATAGTCTGTAACCATTGGTATATAAGAGATTTAAAAGAAAAATAGTCAGCTTTAGTACAGTAGTCTGTCAAGGTAAATTGCAAGTACTTCGTATAAGTAAAAATTAGAAGTTTCCTTGATGTCCCTTGATGAAATATCAATTCTCAAAAAGAGATGAGAGATATTATTCATGGGCTTTTGAGAGCAATTTAATGATCTTTCTATAAGTTGGCCATCAAGGAAATGAGAAGTTATTTCGAGTTAAAGTTATCCCTTTTGTTATACCTAGTCATACAAAATCACAAAAGAATTTATAGATATTTACTCTTACGTAGTCTTACGAGATGGTATTTGCCAAAAATGACGTAAAGCTTGCAATCTATAGGTTAGAACCTATTTTTCTGGTATCTAAAGATATAGCGCCGTAAGACTAATTTTTGCTAGACGTAGCTAGACGAAATTCTTTTTAAGAAAATTTGAAGTAAGTCTTCCGCTATAAAGACTTGAGAGTTATTTGAATTATGTTTTAGATGACTGATGTCCAGCAAAATTTTAAGCAAAGATTTAACTTTATATGAATTACTATTATTGAATAGATGAATTTTAATAGCCTATACTCATCTCAATAATAAATGTTCGCTTGGAATAGGCATGGCTCTGAATACATCTTTACAAGGTCGTTTACGTAATACAACTTTACCTTATAGTCAAAGTTTAATGCCTTTATTTGAAGCCGTTGTAAACTCTATTCATGCTATAGATGAAGCTAAAATATTAGCAACTGGTACAATAACAATAGAAATTATGAGAAAAATTCAAAATACATTGAATGTTGCTGTACCTCAAGAAGAAAAATCTACGCCTATTTACGGTTTTAAAATTATTGATAATGGTATTGGCTTTACCAAGAACAATATGTTGTCTTTCGAAACTTTAGACAGCGAGTATAAAGCTAGTCAAGGATGTAGAGGCATTGGTCGTTTAATGTGGCTAAAAGCTTTCACGAATGTTTCTGTTTATAGTGAATTTATTGATGAAAATCATGATCCGAAATTGAAGACATTCTTATTTAATGCAAAAAATGGGGTATATCGACTAGAAGAGAAAAAGTTAGCTATTTTAGAAGAAAATAAAACTGTGATTACATTAGAAGATTTTATAGATAAATATGAGAAAAGAGCGCCTAAATCTTGTATAAATATCGCTGAAAGCTTACTTGAACATTGTCTATGGTACTTTGTTAGAGAAAATGGGGCACCTAATATTTTTATTAAAGATCAAGAAGAAACTATTAATTTAAATGATCTTTTTGATCAACATATGTATGGTACGGCCTATTCAGACTCTTTCAAAATTGGAGAGGTAGAGTTTGAGCTTTTACATATAAAACTTAAATCAAAAGCGAAACAATCTTGTATTGCTTGGTGTGCTGCTGGTCGAGTAGTGAAAGAAGAGAATATAACCTCAGGAAAGATCCCTGGTCTGCATGGTCGTATACAAGCTAAGGGTGAAGATTTTACTTACTGTTGCTACTTAACTTCTAAGTTTTTGGATGAAAATGTACGTCCTGAACGTATAGATTTCAATTTATCGAATCTTAATGATGAAGATTTGTATGCAACCGGCATAACAGAGCCAAAAATTAGAGAAGCCGCTTACGCCAAAATCTCTACCTATCTCAATGAATATTTAAATGAGAGTAAAGAGCTTGGAAAAAAAAGAGTAAATGACTTTGTAGCTAAAAAAGCTCCCCGATATAGATCAATATTAAAATACATACCAGAACCATTATTTTTTGTGAATCCAGAAATATCAGATAAAGATTTAGATCTACTTCTTCATAAACAACTCTCTGAAGTTGAAAATAGTGTATTAGCTGAAGGTCATGAGATATTAAATAAAACTGTTAGTAAAAAGGATGAATATGAAACTGAAATAACAAAATATATGGAAAAAATTGATGATATAAAAAAATCAGATCTCGCAGGTTATGTATGTAACAGAAAAGTCATCCTTGATATCCTTGAAAAAGCTATCCAACGTGGACCTGATGGTAAATATGCTCGGGAAGACTTAATTCATCAACTTATTATGCCTATGAGAAAAACATCTGATGAAGTTTTACTAGAGAATTGCAATTTATGGTTAATTGATGAGAGGCTCGCCTTTCATGATTTCTTAGCATCTGATAAGACCTTAAACTCTATGCCTATTACAGAGAATAAAGAGAATAAAGAGCCCGATATTTGTGCTTTGAATGTTTACGATGAACCTTTACTAGTCGCGGAGGGCAAAAAACTTCCTTTAGCCACCCTTACAATTATTGAAATTAAAAGGCCAATGAGGAATGACACTTCATCTGGAGAAGATAAAGATCCAGTTGAGCAAGTTTTTGGTTACCTAAAAAGAATTAGAAATGGTAATACAACTACAGCATCTGGGCGCCCTATTCCTGACTCTAAAGATATACCAGGTTTTTGTTATATAATTTGTGATTTAACTTCTTCTATGAAGGAACGTTGTAGAGATGTGCATGATTTAACAGAAACAGAAGATAAATTAGGATTCTTTGGTTATAAAAAAAATATTAATTGTTATATCGAAGTTATATCCTTTGATCGCTTAGTGAATTCTGCAAAAGAAAGGAATAGAGCTTTTTTTGATAAGCTAGGTCTACCTTCAAACTAAATTACTATTCTTCATTATTTTTTAAATAAATTTTGAATAGTTCTTTAAAGTTAGTTAAGAATTAAATATTAATTTTCAATTGGTATAATAAATGATAAATACAATTTCTGATAAAGCTCTTGAAAAAATACGGAATTTCACATTTGAAACCCACTGCCCTTCAGTCAAAATTTACCAAAAGAACGGTTTGATTTTAGAGGGATATGGGATTATTAAAATTAATGATTTTGGTACTTTCTATTTAGAATTTATCTGCTTAAACAAAAAAAATATTCCTCATATAAAATGGGACTTACAGCTTCCTAGTGACATGCTTGATGAGTCTCAAACTTGCTATTTGGACGCAACGGATACACAAGGAAAAATATTTAAAAGTGAGGGATTTCGGTTTACTTTAAACGTATTGTCTATTGCTAAAACATCTATTCACCATATTCTATTAATTAACCTAATAATTACTAATCCTTCTTCAGTTAGTTCTAAAAATTACCTTTATTTAGAGTTTAATCAAAGTATTGGTATCCCTAGAAACAAACTAAATCAAAGCACTTCTACTTTAGGCACTAGCTCATCATCATGGAATGAATCTATAATTAATTTTGAAAAAGAAAATTATAGAATAAGAATAGTTAACAATGATAAAGATAATCAAAATTTTATAGTAGTTGAAGGTGCTGAAGATCCTGAAGCATTAATAGACTGTTTAGCCTTTTATCTCGGTTTAACTTCTGGGGTTTTATTGCAACCTTATTATTCAATTTGCAATTATAACAATCAAGAAACCATTACATTATATAGTACTAATAAACTTTATCTAAATAAAAAATTTATGCCAGCCATCCCTTACTCATTGAGAAATGATATATTTAGAGATGGAGAATATCATTTTAATATTTTAAGAAGTTCTATTCAATTGAGTAAAGAAAAGCCAGACATTTTCCGTAGTATTTATGCTCAATGGAAGCGTGTCTGGTATTCTTATAATTCCGAGCAAGACATCACTAATCTTACGTTAACAACAGCAATTGAAGGTTTATTGAATGATATATTTATACCTATTTTATCGCGAACCAAAAGAGATGATAAGTTAGAAAATGATATTAATAAAATTAGAGCTATAATAAAAGATTTAGAGATAGAGCAGACATATAAAGATAGGCTTATGAATTCTATTTCATATTTAAAAAATATTACTGCTAATAAAGCACTATCTTTACTAGTAGATTCAGCAATTCTAAAAAAAGAAGAAATTGAAGCTTGGAAAGTGCTTAGAAATGAGGTAGCCCACCCAAAAGTTAAAGTTTATAATCTTTCCAAACAATACCAAAAAAAGGAAAATTTTTTCCTTTGTATTAACTTATTTAATTCTTTGATTTTTCAAATATTACCCTATACTGGTCCAATAAATTATTTTAATGCTTCTCAAGAGACAGATATTCTTTTATTTAATTATAAGAACCTAGAAAATTAACCAATTATTTTAATACAACTATCTGCCAATCCGTCACTCCCATTTCAATAAGGATTTCCTCATCACCTTTCAGGAACTCCTTATTGGTATGATAGAAATACCCTTCCTTATCTTTACCTAACGTAATAATGGATTGGCCATATGGCGGAATCTCTTTTTTAAGAGACTTCCACTCATTCACGGCGTACCCTTCTTGTTGTTCAAGCATCCTCAAAAACTCTTTCTTACTCATTACCATTTTATTGCCCACGTATTAATCAATTAGATAAATCTGTGTAACCTCAGGAATCTGTAACCTTTTCATTTTCTCAAAAGGTTACACCCTGAAAGCCTTATCCCAGAAGGCTGTAACCTCAGTAACCTTTGTAACCTCAGTTTTTTCGCCATTCCTAGAGTTCATCCAGATCATCTGTGAGTACCTTTTCATTAAATACATACATAGGTATCGCTTTAGGCATACCATCAATGCCACGAGTGAGCTTTGTAGACTTACCGTTATTTAGATGATCCAGCCATCCACGTTGTATAAGTAACTTGCCGACATGTTTAGGATTTAGCCCTTTGCAAAGCTCTTTTTTGAACTGTTCCGGATAGACCAGATATTTCTTTTCGCCGTTCTCAATCTTCCAATAACCTACTCGATTGATGACTTTATCAAGATATTCTGCATCTGGTGTCATACATTCAAAACGGCTATTACCATGTGCTTCAAAAAAAGCTTTAATCTGAGCCAGAATTTCCAAATCCTCATAATTGCCAACCCGATCAAAGCTACCTAACCATTGTTCAAAAACAGCTTGTATGGCAATAAATGCGGTACCGCTTTTCCATCCCGTTATTTCAGCTTGGGTGGCTAGTTCCCCAGCTGTAGCAATTAAAGCGAATGTATTGGCTACACGAATAATATGTCCTTCTGAATGGCCATCAATCAATGGTTCTCGGTATTGTTCCCATAATTGTCGAGCGTATTTAATAATTTCATGTTTATCGCTACAAAGATATTCAAGCCACGCTATACCTGCTTCGCCGTAATACATGTTTGAATGCTCTACTAACATTCTAGATTGCATTGCTCCATCTGAAGCAAAATCAATACTGTCAAACACACCATATTCTGATTGGTCTACATCAATATCAATTAAGCGGATCTCTTGTCCTAGTTTGGCCTTTTGACCATGCTTGGCCATAATGTCTTTTAAGCCCTCCTCGCCACTAGAAAGAAATATGAGTTTCCAGTTAAAAGCAGGCTTAGCTGTGATTTGTTTGTTTAAACGAGCCTTACCCAACCCATTGGCCAGCATATACACAATGTTGCCTAGCTCTTTAGGATTGGCAATTTCTCCAATCTCATCTAAAGCCAAAAAGCTATCATTGTGCATATAAGCTGTATGCTCCAGAGCATTGCCAGTTGCTCTCCATGTACGATAAAAACGGCTGGGTTTACCCCATACACTACAACCTAAAAATAATGCCGTTGATTTACCTTTAGATGACTTCCCAACAAAGTGCACACCTGCTCCATTCTGTTGTTCTAGTGGACCTAAAAGCTGACCAGCAAACGCCGTGCTTATGGCACAAACTAATTTGCTATGGTTCTGCGCGAGCTTAGATACCTCTTCTCTCCATTGAATTAATGTGCCGTTGCGTTGATAGCGATTATCTAAACCGTGAATAGCCTGATAGACAATTAAATCGTTATCTTTACTTTGGCCAACTTCACAATGAGGTAACACATACACTTCATCATGCCAACCCACACGATCGACACATAAGGCCCTTTGCTCGACTGGATAACTCATTAAATAACTTTGCAACAGACTTCTTGCTTTGGCATCTGGTGCGATTGTCATACCCTGATAAGAAAGAGCTTTGCGTAGTTCTACGCCGTCAGATTGGAAGAACTCCATAGACACGGCTTGTAGGTGTTTAATGCCATCTGGATCGTACCATTCAAGCAACCTTCCCCATGAGGTACTAGAATTATCTCGAGTTAATGCAACAACTTTAATCGGGCTAGAGATATAACGCTTATAATCATCTCCCTTGTTATTCGTTTCTAAAAAGTACAATCCTGTTTCTAAAAGATGAAACCATCCATCACCCCATTTAAATGGTTTGGCCAAGTGGCCTTTGGGTAAAAATTCATTATGAGGAAGTCTAGCAATGGTTTCTTTTAAAAATGCAGAAACTTCTGCTGGATCTTCATCCTTGTTGAGTTCAATTAGAAACTCATTTTCATTAATTTTCTGGTACTGGTTAATTAAGCGAATACAAGTATTCTGCTCGAGCTTCTGGAAGGCATTATTTTTGAAATATTCAGGTCGTACAGGTAGATAAAGCTTTTTAAATCCAGCTTGTGCCAATTGATTAATGACAAACTGGATCTGCTCAAAATCGAAAGCCTTAAGCGTTTTTGCTAAGCGTGAAGCACATAAGTTGTTGAGTACGACCAGCACTACAGATAACCCACTAGAAGCAATCTTAAAGAAAGACTCAAGGCTATAAGTAATAATTACAGGCTTGTCATGCTGTAATTCACCATAACAAGCAAACCCTCTGGCCAACCCTTCAGGAAAGACAGAAATAGTTTTTCCACTTTCCATAACGGCGCATTGGATGATACTCAATTCACCGTTATAGATCGGTAGAATTAAGGGATTAGAGTATTCAACGTTATCTATCTCAACTCTATTTTTATCAATATAGATAGACTGATTTGGTCCACCAAAACGCTGGATAATTTTATGCTGAAGATATTCAGTTTGATTAGGTGTATATATCTGACAATGAGCCAAAACTTCAGTTGGTGTCATGTTTGAGGCGTCACGTTTAGTCATGCTTGTGACTCCTCATATTCTTTTTGAAACTGATCTTCTTGTGCTTTTGAAAACTCCAGATTTTCATCAATCATGCTATCTGTAATACTCAAAAGACGTTTTAAATCCTTAAATACACTTTCTGGCACGTTATAGACTTGTTGCAGGTACTCTGCTGTTTTTTCATATTTACTACGAATCGAATCAAGCATTACGGCGAGGTCAGCAACCTGTTCATAGGCCAATGCATAACCTTCAGAAACATCACTGGCATCATAAGTTTTTATAGCAATTTCTATATGAGAATTTTTTAAAGATGAGTTGTTATTAGGCATGATTAATGCGCTCCTAGCGATTCATTAGAAGCTTCACCATTCACGGCCAAATGAGGGTGGCGAAGCTGAAAAGGGTTGGCCGACAGGCTCACTAGGTCACCTGCACACCCGAAGGTGTCCCTCTCCAGCCCCGCCGTAACATGCAGGTGCATAGAGATTTCACGCACAAAAAAAGTCCTATGAGCGGACTGTACGCCTAGTGAAAACTTGTAACCGGCCAAGGTTAGCTCATCTGCTTTTTGATGAACGTCCTTAGCATAACTAGGCACATGACAGCTTGCAAGAAGTATTGTTAAAAATATGGGTAACAGTTTCTTATGCTTTTCCATAAGGCGGTTCCCCCATAATGCTGGTGAGTAATAACTGAAGGCTGCCAGCATGCAGTACTAAGACGTCTTGCACACAAGGCTTTTGCAATAATAATTCTCGAGTATCTTTAACTTCTTGAAGCTCGCCATTTATGGCGAGCATTTCAATAAACTTCATGGCTTGGTCATTCACAACCAGATCTGCTTTATCATCTTCTTCAGTAAGCGGAGCGTATGAAGCTAAAACAAAACTCTTCACCTTAAGCCCCCTTACCAAAATGTTTAGCCAGAACGTTCATACCCTTAGGAAGAATGAAGAACTCTATTTTGGTAAAGGTATATGGATCACCATTAGGTCGAATCCGAGCCACTTCTTCATACTTGGTTTCGCAATAGCCGCGCTCCTGGCTGTAGTAAGTTGAAGCACGTACTCCGTTAAGCTTGCGATCCCAACCATGTTTACGTAACCAGTTGGCCAATACTTCCCTTTTAATATTTAAGATCTTGCATGCTTGTTGAAACTTCACACCAGTAGGTGTTTGAGTAATGGTATCGATCGTTCGTTCTAAAGACTGATTCTGAGTTTCAAGATGAATTACTTGCTCTGTATAGTCCAATAGAGCACGGCGTAAAGCATGAGGGTTAGAAATATCTACCACCACTTCATCCTTAACTTTATATTCAAGTTCTTGCCAACGATCGACTAAACTCGCCGTGAACTCTGGACAAAGTTGGGCCACGACAATGATGCTGTCTCGTTTGCCTTGTTCACCTTCAAAAACATATACACCAACTTTTGAAGTAAGCCCTAAGTTGTTGATTTTTTCGAAATTCGTCATTGGAGTATTTCGAATAACTCCTTTTTGCATAAGTCTCTCAATTGAGACTTTTACATTTCTATGCTCAGATTGAACAAGCTCAGAAATTTCCAAACTAGTCATCATAAGAATTGATGGATTAACTAATTGATTCATGAGTTAAGCCTCCAATTCTGAATTGATTTGGCTTTTGATTTGAGTGTTATGCCATTCAATTAGTTGTGCATAATCAAAATAGACTGGTGCCTGGCGAGTTGTACCGGCTTTATAGGCTTTAGGGAAAGTTGGATCATTTATGGTGAGTTCACGTAAAGCATTGCGCTTAATACTCAATAACTCACATGCTTGGTTATATGTAACTCGGATTGGTTGCATTTATTTAGCTCCACATAGGTCTATATTGTGGAGCTAGTATGTTTATGAATTTATTTAATAATCCTAATTAGGACGAGGCTATATCCTAGTTAGGATTGTGAGAGTTTGCCTTTTTTAGCCATGATGCAACATTCTCATCACTTGGAAATCGCTCAATGCCTAGCAATTCAGCTTTAGTCTTTAATGATTCATAATTTGCATAAGGCTTACTAACATCAATATTAGCCATTTTTCCTAATACAAGAATTAATTTAGCAACATTATTCTCAGCTCTTGTGCTTCCTAGTTTGGATTTTTCACTATTAGTTTGGATTTCTAGCTGTGAAATTTGGTGGGTAGTTTCTAATTGTTTAATACGTTCTTGAGCTTCAGCTAATTCCCTTTTAAGTTTTTTGTTTTCATCTATATGAATTCTGGAGTCATCATTTCCTCTACAGAATCTAGGTAATGTATTTTCATATTCATAAATTTTATTATCTTGCTTAATAAAGAAAGCAGCAATATCGTCAATATTCCAATGTACTAAGTTATATGCAAAGTCATTTTTAAGAAAATCGCCAAAACTTATTGGCTTATAGAAACCTTCACCCGATGGACTTAATTCATTTTCTATAAGTCTCAATAAAAGGTTATTTTGTGTCGTATCCAGTAAATTATCATCAGGACAATATATAAATTTATGAAAAAATGTGCTTAAAAATTGGTAACTTACTGAATAGTATCGAATAGCAATTCTTAAAATATCAAAAATAGTGATTTGCTCATCTCTTTCCATAACCATTTTTGGTAAAACTCTTAAGTTCCAGTACGAGTTTAAATTTTCCTCCATATCTTTATAGATTTTTATTAAAGGTGAGACTGTTGAAGTTTTTTGAAGCTCATCTATTTGCTTATAATTTAGATATTTTTCATACTCATCATTATCAATTTTTACGCCTAATTTTTTGAACCCTTCAAAATTAAATAGATCTTCTTTTAACCAAAAATAATCTACATAATCAGATTCATGATATGGCTCAAGATTAATATCACTAACATAAACAAAGTTACCTAATGCTTTATCAAGTATATCTTTGGTGATTCTCCAATAAATATCAATTGATAAATCTTCTTCATCAAAGTCGACAAGTTCCATCTTTCCTAAATAATTTTTTTTATAAGTTTTTACTGCTTTATGATAGTCATGAATTAATAAGAATTTTGCTATTTCAGATACAGCATAATTATCTTCACTAACTAAAAAATATAATGCATCTAAGGCATTTATATACTTATAGTTTTCTTTATAAATTTCATCAAATAAACCGATCATAGCGCCTCCCACAGCAACCCAATAAAATGACTAGGTCAATAAGATTGGGTATCTTACTTTCGGGAGCAAACCTAGACCTAGCAAACTAAATATAGATTATATTCAACTATATAAATACATATGAGTTGAAGTTCAGCGACAAATTAAGGCGCACAAATAAGCTTATCAATCTCATCTGCCCACCACTGCATCATAACTACCCGCTCTTCAAAGTGAGCTCCTTTGTCATAGACACCTTTAACACCTTTCTTTAAATGTGCCAGTGTGGCTTCTACTACCTGCTCTTTATCACTAAATCTATTGTTTAGCTGAGTACTGGCAATGTGCCTAAAGCCATGAGGATTTTGTCTATCTTTATATCCCAATCGATTCAATGCTGTATTAAATGTATTGTCTGAAACAGGTTCGCTTAAGCTTCCTCTTCCAGGGAAAAGAAAATTAGATTCAGTTTTATAAGTTAATAATTCTTTTAAAAGTACTATAGCCTGTTGAGGTAAAGGTACAGCATGAGGAATATCTTTTTTCATGATTACAGCCGGCTTAATCCACACAGCTTTATCAAGATCAAATTGATCCCAAGTGGCATATCTTAATTCAACAGGACGTGGGAACAATAAAGCAAATAATTCCAAACCAATTGCTTTATCCCGTTTAGGATAACTTCTAATAGCTCTAATCAAAGCGGGAAATTCATCAATATCGACAAACTTCATATTCCCGCCCTGATTTTTATCAAGATGTTTTGTTATGCCTTCTAATGGATTAAATTTTATTTTCTCTTGGAACTTTGCCCAATCATATGCATTACGACAATAAGACGTCAGCTTTTCAGTTTGAGTATAAATACCTAAATCACGCTGTAGACTTTGGAAGAAATCAAACCATTCTTTAGGTGAAATACCAGTAAAGTCTTTATTTCCAAATTGAGGAATAATATGCCTTTCAATAGATTTCTTTGCTTTATCAAAAGTATCGAATCCCCAATTTGGCTCTTTAGTATTTAACCAGTCATACATGAGATTTTTAAATAGCAGCGCTTCTCGCTCAATAGCCTGTTTTCTTGTATCTGCCTTAGTTTCAATCATCTCGCCATTAGAGAGCTTATTTAATATTTCATTTGCCTTCTTTCTAGCTAATGCTCCGCTAATAGCTGGATAAGCTCCTAACCCCATCCAGGACCATTTGCCATCAGTTTTTTTATATCTTAATTGCCATGATTTATTTCCTTTCTTTTGTACGAGGAAATACAGACCATTACTATCCAGTTCTCTATAGTCTTTATCTTCTGGCTCAAGACTGGCCAAAGTCGTATCAGATAAGGGTCTTTTCTTAATTGCAGTTCTTTTCATACAAATTATGGCAAACAAGCTTGTATCATGAGTTCAGTAATTGAATCATGATACACACGATGATACAAGGATCGATCTGCTATATGAGTTTATGTTAGTTTATATAAAGCAATAAAAAAGCCCTAAACCATTATAATTTAGGGCTTTTCTAGATCATATAAAGCTATACGAGTTTATATGATTTTAATGTCTTGGTAGGTATATCCAGACTCGAACTGGAGACCTCTACGATGTCAAGGACAAGCTAAATATACTATATTCAATGACTTAAAATATTTCTGACGCATTTCTGTCGCAAATTTAAATATTTTTAGAGCTTAAATTGATTACATCATTTTTACATAATTTGTTTTTTTAAAGCTCTATTCTTTAATTAAGAACAGTTATTAAACTTCTCAAAAAGGCTAATTATGTGCTCTAACTACGAACCAATCGCCAAAGATAGAATACACTTACTTGATCTTTTTGAACCCACATTTGAATATAAAAATCATATTTACCCTAATTATGAAGCACCTCTTTTATTCGCTAAAAAAGAACAAATGGAATGGCGGTTGGCCCGTTTCGGTCTAGTAGCACCATGGGTAAAAGAACTAAAAAAAGTCCATAATACATACAACGCAAGAACTGAGACCGTTCACCAAAAGCCGAGCTTCAAAAATGCATGGAAGAAAAACCAATTTTGTTTAATACCTGCTGATGTCATTTTCGAGCCAAAGTACATTGATAACAAGTCAGAATGGTGGGGAATTTATCGCAAAGATAATATGCCTTTTACAATTGCTGGTATTTATGAATATGCGGTTGTTGATGGTGAAGAAATCAGATCAATGAGCATGCTTACCATAAATTCTGATCACCACCCTTTCATGAAGCAGTTCCACGCGCCTGATGATGAGAAGCGCTCAATTATTGTTATCCCACCAAACTTGAGGAAAGACTGGCTGAATTGCAAACATGAAGAAGCTAGTGAATTTTTTCTTGATATGCCTTTAGATGAGTTCACAGCCCAACCAAGATCAGAGATGAAGAATTTCCGACCAAATGCACAATAACTGGCGTCAGCTTTTGACTTCTATTTGTTTATTCACAATTTTTTTAATTTGAATTTCTACCTAGCTCTAGCATATCATCTTGATTATGTAACGAAATCAAGGAGTAACTATGAGCAATATCGAACCTTTTATTATTGAAATTAAGCCACACCTTAAGCTGGGCAAGGCTTTGGCGGATGTGGCATCAATAAAATTAGTTACTCCTTCAACCCATTTATCAATACCATTGGCGATTGAAAAAGTTTCTGCTGGCTTCCCATCCCCTGCTCAAGATTACATTGATCGATCACTCGATATGAATGAGCATTTAATTAAAAATGAGACTGCAACATTTATTGTCAAAGTAGCTTCTCTATCAATGCTAAATGCTGGAATTGATATTGACGACGAGCTAATTGTTGATAGAAGTCTTGATGCTAAACACAACGATATTGTTGTCGCTCTTATTGATAATGATTTCACGGTTAAACGCTTAATGATTGATGGAGATGAACATTGGCTTAAAGCCGAAAATCCTGAATATGAAGATATACATCTCAAGGATGGACAAGAATTATTAATTTGGGGTGTTGTAACTTACATTCTAAAAAATACAAGAAAAAGATCATGAAACACGAGGAAAAAGTCTTTTTCCTCATAGACGTTAACAATATGTATGTCTCATGTGAGAGAGTCTTTAACCCTAGTTTGAATAACAAACCTGTCATTGTCTTATCAAATAACGATGGGTGTGCCGTCGCTCGCAGCAACGAATCCAAGGCTCTAAATATTAAGATGGGTGTGCCACTATTCCAGATCAAAGATATAGTTAAACAACATAAGGTGATTGTTTTATCTAGTAATTATGCACTTTATGCCGAAATGTCTAGACGCTTTCATAAGATACTTGGTTTATATGTCACAGAGGAAGAAGTAGAAAGCTATTCAATTGATGAGTGTTTTGTAGATTTTACTGCCTATGAAAAGAATTTTGATTTAGAAAAAGTTGGTCAAGATATGCGGGCTAAAGTATTGAAATGGATTGGTTTACCTGTGTGCGTTGGAATTGGTCGCAGCAAGACGGAGGCAAAGCTATCCAACCATATAGCCAAGAAAAATCAAGGGTTTAACGGTGTTTGTGACCTAGTCAATATGGATCCATGCAATAAGGAATATTACTTTTCACAAATAGATGTAAGTGAAGTTTGGGGTGTTGGTCGTAAGCACGCAAAAAAACTTCATGGTATGGGCATTAGAAGTGTTTTAGATTTAGCTTGTACTGAAGCAAGGGAAATGCAGCGCCAATTTTCAATTGTCATGGCTCGTACAATTAATGAACTACAGGGCATCTCATGCATTGAGATTGAAGACACCCCGCCATCAAAAAAACAAATTATTAAATCTTGTTCATTTGGGGCAAAAGTAACTGAGCTAGATGATTTGAAGGAAGCTATAGCAATGCATGCACAAGAGGCATGTAAGCGGTTACGTGATGAAGAATCGTTATGCGGTTGTCTACTTGTATTTGTTCAATCTAGCCCATTTGATGAAAGTGCGCCTTACTATAACAAATCTATAACTGGCTCTTTTTCAGAACCGACTGATTGTTCTCTAGACTTCGTAAAAGCAGCAGTAAAAATGGTATCTCATATTTATAAGGAAGGTATTAAATATAAAAAGTGTGGAGTAATACTGACTGGACTCGAGCCAAAGTCTGGCCACACTTATGAATTGCTAACAAATTTTGAAGAGATAGATAAAAAAGAACAACTAATGAAAGCTATGGAAAATGTTCATACAAAGTTTGGAAAGAAAAAACTCGGTATAAGTACTTGTTATATACCCGCTCGAAACTGGTCGATGTCTAGGGATAAATTGAGTAAAAATCCTTTTAAGTGGGATGAGTTATTGACTATTTATAATTAAAATCTATATTAAATTACTCAATACTTAAATATAAGAGAAAAAAATGTTTTCTAGTTCAAAAACAGCAATTGAGACAATAGGCCAAGAATCACTTTATGTTTTAGAAAAAACAGGGGCAGCAATTCATGGAGTAGATGATGCATATCTTCAAATTGCTTTAACATTATTAAAAGATTACAAAGAGAAGCTTACAAACTTAAAAAAGCGTGTAGATGAAAGTCCACTTTATGATAGCACGCTATTTGATTATGAATTTGAAACTATGTTCTATGCAATTGATCGTTTATACGCTGCACTAGGAAACATCCGTTCCAAAGAGCAAGAATTAGAGGCTACTGTTTTTCATAGTTATATTTGCGCACAAGATAAACGCGTAAGGACTTGGATTGAGGAAGTTGAGCAAGCAGCTTAAAATAAAAGCCCTCACCTGAGGGCTTTTCCTATTTCTATCCAAGCATCCACTTTAGCTGAACATTCATTACCTTTAGCTAGCGTATCAATAATCCAAGGGGTAATAACTTTACCTGTTCCATCTTCAAGCTTATTAAAACTATCGCATGGCTGCATTAAATTAGCTGGTACGTTTGGCTTCAATAAGACTGTTGATTTGGTACACCCCGTCAGAATCAATACAGCGATTGAGATAAACAGGACGCTCAATGATCTTTTGCACTTCACGTTCAACATACTCGACTTTTGTGCGTTGTTCTGACTTAAGCTGTTCATAATCTGCACTCACTTTATTAAATTCGTCTTGTGCCTCAGCAAGCGCTTTTACTTGCTTACGCTCAATATCTTGTATTTGTGACTGACATTGCTGTTCAGCTTGCTTTAATAGGCCTGCATAGCGATTTGTGATAGCTGTCTGAATAACAACTACAACCACTAAAATAATGATTGCGGTCCAGCGCTTATTTAAAAGAATCCAAGTCATGAGTTTTCACCTACACATTTTTGATGACGCTCAAGCTGTCTAGTCCACACGCCATAACAATTATTTTTACGAATGCTGCAATCCCTCTTAGCAACGTATTTCCACTTCAGCAATGCATCACATGCCTGTCGTGGCTTATTCGCTAAAAGTAGCCTTCGCATAGATGAGCTAGACCAAGCCGATGACCCATATTGATAAATAAAGTCCAGATAGATTTCATATTCAGTTTGAGTAAACTTCACGTTTGGCAAAGATTTCTTTAAAAATGCTTCATCTTTACTTACGTGATAACGCAGCCATTTATCAGCGGTATCCCGATTAATTGGCTGGTCAGTCATTTTGACTTTTTGGCCGTTAGGCTTAACAGTGGTGCCATGACCCTGAGTTGGAACATCACCAGCCACAGGAATAACGGGACTAGACGTGTAACCTTCTTTCATTTTTAAAGGCACAAAAAAAGCAGCCGAAGCTGCTATTAAACCAATTGCAATTTTAATCTTGTTTGACATTACATTCACCGTTCAATCTTTTCATTTCAAGTTCTTCTCGCTGGATGCGCAGATTTGACTCAAGCTCTTCTCGTCGTATACGCAGATTTGATTCAAGCTCTTCTCGTTTATTTCGCTTAAATTGAAAATATGCATTTAAAAGAAACCCCACTACAGCAACTAAAAGACCAGTCAAAGCAACCCAATCAATTGATGTAAAAAAACCCAAAATAGTTGCCCCCGCACCTGTATATGTTGCATATGTCGCTTTTGTTGCTGCCCCTGCTGCTACTTCTGCAACACTACTTGCTGCATGATCTGCCATTTCATTTCTCCAGAAAATAGGCAATAAAAAAGCCCCAATTAAGGGGCTTAATTTAATTAATACATCATTCGTTGAATAATTTGGCTTGAATAGAAGTTATTCATGACTTGCTGACCTAAAAGATTCATGTGAAGCCCGTCCTTTGTGAAACGTCCTTCAGCACCCCAAATTTCAAAGTCTTTGATAATTTCAAATCCGTACAAGCCGTCAATTATTGTGAAGCCATAGCGTTTTGCCAGCTTCACCATCACATTATTCGAAATTTCTTGATAAACGGGATCGGTATCAGCGCGTTGAGTTTGTGTAGCATAAAAACAAACTGCATTTGGGAATGCTTCTCTGATCTTATGTAAACACCATCGCATAGATTCGGCTGTGAGTTTTGGATTTAAATCGGCAATAGCCTTCCCCATAGCGACTTCGTATGAACCCAGAGTGCTGACAGGTACGGGCATTGCCATATTTGCCCTATCCCAATTCATGTCATTTGTACCTGCATCCAAAACGATAAAATCTGGATTTCCCAAATTATCTATCATTATCTGAACTTGATGTCGCATCTTTTGCCACTGTAACTGCGCGTCAGTTGTTTCAGCAAATGAAGCACCACTTCTTGCAAGATTTTTAAACCCTGACAACTTCAGCGTATCTTTCGTGAATTTTGGATAATTGCTAGCAAATGACGTACTTGTGTAATCACCAGCTTCTACATTTGATGTCACCACGCGAGAATCACCAGCAAAATATCCAATTGCCCCAATTGCACGGGATATCAAACCTCCAGATGCGCTACCACTATTTCTAGATACAATTTGAAAGCCATTAATAGAGCTAATTCCACGTACGAAAGGAACATAAGAAGTTGCTTTTATACCACTTTCAACTTGCACAATATTTAGATCAGGCGTTGATGTTGAACGCTGCTTAATACTAAATTGAAATGAAACTGCATTAGCTGGTACTGCAAAAGTTGCATGTGTTTCTGTCTTATCAATCCACAAGACTGTCCTAGTACCAGCAGAGTCTTTGAAAACACAGTAACGTACAATTTCTGGGTTCTGAACTAAACCTGAAATTGTAATATTGCTCATGCCACTCACATCAATAACAGGTGAAGTTATACTCTGTACTTGAGCCAGAATACTCCCGTCGTTATAGACTTCAAAACCGTTCAATACCGCTGACTTATCAAATAAATTTTTTGATGAACTTGTACTATTAAATTGCACAGGAGTATCAGCAAGAGCAACTTGATTTAAATGCGTAATAGCACCAGCAGCAAAAGCCACATATGCCGTTTTAGCCGTACCAAATTCAATTTGTGCAGTTGAAATATCTAATGGATTGGAGTTGCCTTGTTTTAAGCTAAGCTGAAAAGAATAAGCATTCTTTGGTACAGCAATCACACTTTCAACAATATTGTTATTTAAATAGCCACCCCCTACAAACAACCCATTTTGGTCTAAAAATCTGTAGTAACGTGGCGCTGTATTGGCTTGCAAACCTGAAACGTACAAATATTCTTTGTTATAACAATAGATAAGTCCTGAAATAGCCCCTGTAGCACTGGCTAAAATAGTTCCATCTGGGCGCACCTCAAAGTTTTGAATAACTTGCGTTGGATCAAGTAAATTTGCTGTAGATGATGTTTTTAACGGCTTTAAATAGCTATTAAAATCAGCCTTGATAAGGCTAACCATTTCATCATAAGAATAAAAATACAGCCAATCCTGCCAAACAAGAAGATCATTACGCAGCCGCATCGCAAATGACTTAGTGTTATTCCCCATGATTGCAATTTGAGTAATGATGTTTGCCGTGGTTGGTAGTACAAGAACATGCCCATATTGTGCAGTTCGATTTGGTCTGTTTGTACTGTTATCCCACGCTGTCCCTGTGAGGAAAGTATGTGTTCCATATGCTGTTAAAGTATTAAAATCTACCGCTGCTGCATAAGTTTTAGGTTTAAACATCGCATTAGCATTTGCAAAATCTTTAGCGGCATTAAGCCAGTTCTTACCTGTAGGCTTCCAAGCAGGAGAAGGTGTTGCAGAAGGATCCCAAAAATATTCATCACCAGTATCTTGCACACGTGCTAATTGATAATTAAATGTCGGAATACGAGTATTCAATTCAGTTAATGAAGCAGCAGAAACATAACCACCCATATTTTCAATTTTTTGAATTGCAGCAGTAAAACCCTCTTGACCCAAGCGTGAAACCATAGGTAATGATTTATATTGCAGACCCGAGCGAGGTGTTACAACCATATCCTCACCCGCACCCTGACGGATATTTTCCAGATCCGTTTTAGCATTAGCAATATCTTCAGGATAAATCATATCATCCATTTTTTTCTCCAAAAAAAATCCCCGCATATGCGGGGATTCTTAAAAATTCACTCAGACTAGATTGTTCTTTATGTCACTATCATTTTGATAATAACGCGGGTCAAAATTGATTGAGGTTAGACCATTCTGAAAAGTGCCTTTCACATCTTTTTTAGTCACCAAAAATAATTGATCGTTTTGGCGATCATCAGCGGTAATCGAATAAACAGTCTTGACCTCTCCTTTAGTCACAAGCGATTCATGTGGTGGACGTGAAAGCACAAACTGAAAACTGTTTGTACCTTGCACGATAGGAATGACATCAATCATTTTATTCTTAAGCTGCAAATGAATAAAAAATTCATGATCGGTATTTAAATTACATGGTTGTGACCCTGTAATTGTTAAACCATTCCAATCTAAGATTTCACCAGATAACACCATTCGATCAGGATCACCCAAGAAAATAGGCGTTAGACGAGTATCATCAACACAAGCAATAACATCCCCTTGATTGACTAGTTCAGCTTCAGCATAGGCTTCATACTGGCAAGAAACTCGTTTATACCGCAACTTATTCCATGCTCGCCAAGCAACAATATGCGCTTGTTGTTTGTAGACAATCCCATAACCCGTTATTTTGCGCGGGTTATTGATCTGCTCATCAGGTATCTTTAAAGTCTTTTCAATCCAACCGTCTTCACTATCAACATAAGTGAGTTCTACGCCATCGTAATAGTTTTCAACTTTAAAGCTATTTGTCCGTGTTTCAGATTGCGGCTTTTTATTTCTGTGGTTAAATAAAATGCTTGGCACGTTATCCGAACGTTCAAAATCATAATAAAGCGTGAGTGAACTTCTTCGGTCATGACAGCATGTTACTGCTGCAATCATCCGCATAATTTCCTCAAATGACTGGTTAGAATCATCAAGCGTATAGTTAAATTCTGCCATCTTGGATGAACCAAAATATTCAGTAATTTCATCCACTACACGATATAAAGCCTCAACATCAACTTCAGAAATAACCCGACGACCAATTTTGTCTTGTAAAGCAAGTTCAATGGTCAGGTCTGCGATATTACGAGATGGAACACGGATATTTGAACGAACACCTGTTCTATAGCTATAAACTAAACTTTCGGCAATACAGTTTAATTCACGGCTATCTAATGCTGTGGCTGTACGTGTTGCTTGCGTTCTACTACGCAGCAAGGTCCGATTGTCATAAACAAGTTTTTGCAAATAATGATAGGCATAGGCACTGACAAATTTTGTCTCATCAGATAAATCTGCCGAGTCACCATTATCATTTGTTCTACGGGCACGGAACCGAACAGCTCCAGAGAACGGAAGGTCAATCCACATTGAACCACCAACACTGTCTCTATTATTTGGCTTACCAGTTAAAGAAATCGTTTTTGTGTAAATTATTCCCGTAGGCACTCCAGCAACTACACTTTGATACTCAACGCTAATTTCTATTGTTTTTGCATCAGAACCTTGATAGATACCGTTTAAAGCTTGAAAGTTCAGCAGTAACCCTGTGGCATCTTTTGAATCAATGGTGAACCACCCAATGTAGTTCTCATTACTGCCACGAAGCTTAATTGTACCTAGACCCGTTTTCTGATCAGTAATATCTGCCAATTTGTACCAATCTGGATTTACAGCACTCGGAGTTGCTAAGGCAATCTCTTTGTTATCAACATCGACACCTGTGACGACATAGCTTCCATCTAGAAAAATATTCGCACTGTTTGCAGTAAAACTCGCTGAGATATTTTCCGTTACCGAATCAGTCAAGCTGGAGAAGTTAATATTAGTATTTGTTGGATTAGTTAAAGTAATCGTATAAATACCACCGCTATATACAATACTTGTCACATCATATAAACCTGCCAAATCTAACTGACCATTAACTGGATCAGTTACCAAAAGCGAAGTTACGTTAATCTTTCTATATGTGTCATACCCAGTCACAGTCTGATCTGAAGCTATAGACAATGTTTTATTTACAGGATCAATATTGGTAATGCCTGTGACATTTAAATCAGCAATCCCAAAGTTTGCTCCAGAGATAATCAAAGATTCATTGACCAAAAACTTTGAAAAATTACCAGCAGTATCAGAACTGGTCGTTTTAATCAGATTAGGAAATTGAAAATATATATCTGGCGCTTCAATACGGGTACTATTCGGTGATAAAGCAGTTTGACCATTTACCGACGATGTCTTTTTAGCGATCATTGGCGGTTGATCAAATGTATCTCCCCACTTGTAAATATTTGCCGTACCTGTCAAAGATTGCCCAATTCCATAGACAGTCACACTCGTTCCCGAAATTTCCTGAATAGGTGTATCACCTTCCTTGAAATCAGACACTTGAACATGGTTTTCACAAATACACATCAAAGTTTCTTCAACTTCGACATCATTTTTAAAATAGCGAACAACAGGTGCAAATAAATCAGGAATAGATTTTACACGCCCCAAAATAAAGGGAACTCGCTGTTTAAGACGCTGGCGATTTTCACGGTCTGATAAATTGTTATTACTCGAACCAGTACTTGTACCAGCACTGTTAAGAGGAGCTTTAGGCATTTTAACAACTGCTGAAATACCTGCACCGATAACTTTTGCCACAACCCAGTTAACTGCTGAAATTAAGTCGCCAGAATACAGAACAATCGTACAATCATCGTTTGATTCCATTAATCGAGCAATTGCCTGTTTATCACCAGATCCAGCAGGCGTTATATTATTTTCAGGGCATGGGTTGCCTTTAAAAATCTGAGCTTGCGGATACTTATTTTTGAACTGAAGGAACGTGTATAAAATACTATCGGTGTCTACATAATATTTGTCGGATCCATCAAGTGCATTATTGATGATACAAATTCGGCTCATAGTAACGAATCCTTTTAAATATCTTTCCAGCTTCATGCAGAGTGATCCGCTGAACACTTTGCTCTGTTAAATGAAAAACCTTATGACGAAAAAAAAGCCCGACATGCGAGCTTCCATTTATATGTGTCATCAAGACAATGCAGCCTTCGACGGGCCTTTTAATTTGCTTGTTCCTATGCACCGTTTCACGGGATGTTTTTAAAGTCTCATCAATTGAACCAGTCAAACCGATAAAACACGCTGAGTAATCCAGTTGATAAATATGCATTGCAGCGGCTATCACGAAATGAACACAATGAAAATTAATTGGATCATATCGAAGGTGAAATAAAGGTCTAATATCCATTAGTAAAACCCTTTTAAACTCGGATCAGTACTCGCCACATAAAGCTCGCCAGTGCCCGAATCATTTAAATTAGGCGCTCTGGCTTCAAAAGTAGAACCCTTATAACTTCGAGAGACATTCTCAATAAGCAAACCCTTATCTATAAAAGAAGGCTCGGTATATACACCAGTGAGATAGGCTCTATAATTTAATACGGGCAAAATCGGCACATCATCAAGATAGACCTGATCTATTAAATCAGGGATTTGCTGGCCCAAATCTCCTACTGAAACTCTTATAGACTGATCAAGGTTGTCTTGATCACTTCCACGCTCAACAGTAAGTACAGTTGGTTTATATTCAAATGACTGACCATCTTCATGAGTTAAAATCAAAGGCTCGCTTGAATTAACAACATAACGGAGAGCCTCAGCCCAGTTCGGGTGAGTAATCTCAATTGACTCAACCAGACCAACCGATCCACTCGATTGATCCAAGAGAGAAAGCATAATTGGTGTGATTTTAGCCATTGTTGACTCCAGTCGCTGCTGGGAACCACTCATTAGGGATTTTTTCAACGTCTGGAGTTAGACCACCTTGGCGATAATTAACGATATTTCGATCATCAATTTCACTTCGGTATACAGGTTTAACTAAGACTTCAAACGTCACCTTAATAACCGTCTTATTTCGATATGATTCACTTGGCAGTGAAGATGAAATAAAACGACATTCACACTCTTCGGATATCCCATTATCTAGTGATAACTTCCAAAGCCAGTTTTCAGGTTTACGCTGTTTAAGTCGCCAAAAAGCCCAAAAGTATTGCCTTTTACCTGCTTTATCTAAAAGCACTGTTACCTTTACGCGATGATAAGCACCAATAAAAAAGGGAACCTGTCTTGGTGGCCCCCCTTCACTTTCTTGCTCTCTTAAATTATTGCCCGCAGTAAAGCTATAGCCCTCTTTGAGAGGGCAAAGCATGAATCTATCCACCTCTAACCTCCCCGATTACGACCCACACCAAAGTTTTCCATGACAGCTTGAGATTCATAACTATTTGCACGATTTAAATTATCCCAAGACCTCGCTATACGCTCATCCACAACATCAATCGTTACTCCACCGTTTGAATCTTGACGGGCAGTAACTACCGCACTGGTATTGTTGTTAATCGTAATATTAAGCTGAGAATCAAAACGCTTTTCTGCCATAACGCGAGTAAAATCTTGGTTTTGTCTTGGGCTTAAAACACGCTCGCCTTTGTTCAATAACCAAGTCCCCTCTTGCGGTACGTAATCAATACCGTCATGCGCCATACCTGTTAAGTTCGTTGACTTAATTTGAGAAACTTGAGCCAACTGAACCGCAACCGCAGCACCAGCCATCACAGGAGCTAGATAAGGCCCTACATATGGAATAGCAGCTACAGATGCATAAACATCCGAGAATGTTTTTGGTGCGTTAATAATGGCCTGAGCAATCGCAAAGGCTTTCGACATCGCAAACATGGCTTTGTAGCCTGCTGATTGCTCACCAAGCAAAGAACCCATCAAATCCGTCATGCCCGATAAAGTATCAGAAGCAGCCTTAGTGCCTAACGAAGCCTTATCAAGTTCATACTGTTGGTCAATCATGAACATACGTTCAGTATGAGCCTGCCATATCGCTTCCCTCTCAGCTGCTGAATCAGCCAACGCCATTTGTGCATCAAATAATGCTTGGGATTCATCATACCGTCCAAAACGATCTTGCTCTATCTGATCAGTATTACTTGTGCCATTAATTTCAGAAAAAGTCCCACCCCAAGCTGCTGTTGCAGACTGGAGGTTTTTATTTTTCTCAAAATCTTCTGAAGCTTTAGAAATAGCAATAAGCTTTTCACGCTCCGACTGAGAAATCTTAGAATTTTCCTCAATTTTCTTACGATCAAATGCATACTTAATCTGCATATTCTCTAAATCAGAACGCAGAATACTAGCTGCATCACTAATGCGTTGTTCACGTTCTAATGCTGCCCAAGCATTGGCTTTATCAAATTGCTCCTTTAGAGACTTTAATTTAACTTCTTTCAAATCCTTATCGAGTTCACGGCCTTCTGAATATCGAAATACCTCAGTTTCATATTCATATTTCCGTTTTTGATCTTCCGACCAAATATGTTCATTAATTTCAGAAGTTAAATTTCGTAAATAAAGCTCCTCCTCAAACTTATACTGTTGCTCAGCCATCGATAAATAGGTCGAAGTTTGAGAACCAAAACCAGCTTCATTTATTGCCTTAACCTTTTCGGTGTAATCAGCATGCATCTGGGTCAAAATTGAGTAAAAACCATACTCTATTTGTTCACGCTGCTTTGCTTGCTCTTTAGTTTTACGGACTAAATCATCAGCTGCTTGTTTCCTTTCGGATTCGCGTTTTCTGGCTGCATCTTGGGCTTTTTTTTCTGCTTCTCGTTCTGCTTCCTCACGAGCTTTATATTGCTCCTGAATTCTTAGCGTATTGAGAGCGCTATCCTTGTCTTCTTTAGACAAGATTGCACTTGTCCCCTTTGCCATCTGCGCATCATAAATAGCTTGGGCTTGTGCAGTGTTGTAGCCTTCATCAAGCAACCCAGATTTATAAATGCTCTCAAAAACAGTTTCTTTCTGCTTATTACGATAGTTTAAAAGTGCCTCTGAAGCCTTATCAGCAGCATTAGCTGTATTATTAATTGCATCGGCTTGGCTCTGGTGTTTAGCTACAGCATTTTGAGCTTCATTACCTGCCAAGACCGTCTCTTTATTAAATACCTTTAAAGCATCAGCAGATTTATTTGCCTTAATATAATTTTCATCATATTTAGCAACTTGATCTTTCAGAGCATTATATAAATCAGGTGAAATACTTTGACCATTCAATCGTTTAATAGCTTCTGTATAACTAATGGTTCCCAAACGAGCTTCATTTGAAATCTTTGCAACTTCAGCATTACCCACTGCGTAATTCTGAATATTGATCAATGCTGAGCCAACAGCTAATTCTGATTTACCTAGCGCTTTATTTTGTGCCTCAAATGCTTCCGTTAAATCGTTGATAGCTGATTTTCGGTCTACACCTTGAAGTTTTGAAAGTTCAGACGCAGCCGTATCCGCAACCGAAGCCTGTTCTGCTAGCTTTTTATTTACTTTATCTGCATTGTCATGCATTAAAAGATAACTAGCAGCCACACCAGCAACAGTCAAACCTAAACCAACAGGTCCGCCCAAAATACTGAGCAACCCACCGCTAATACCAGTCGATACCGTACCAATTGCGTTAGCTCTAGCTCTTGCAGCCGCCAAAGCATTTTCAGCAGCAGTAAGTTCTGCTGTAACCTGAACTTCAACAGTACGCAACTGAGCCATACGTGTAGCAGATGCAATACGTCCAGCTTGGTTAATCTGGGCTTTTAATCGCTCAACTTCTAAAGCTTTTTCAGCAGCAAGTGCTGCTAGAGTTGCCTGTGTATTTGCAAGCACTGTTTGGGTATTTATTACACCTTGGGCTGCTGCTGCTCTTTCTGCTTGAATGGTCGCGTACTGAACGGCAGCCTGTTCAACCAATTGCTTTGTTTTACTATATCCAGCGGCAACACTAGATAATAAAGTTGGAATGTACGACCCTGCATAAAATGCAGTACCAACCATGGCAGCATTTGCGAAAGAATCAAAGTTTGCTGCTAAGCCTTGAATTGAACCAGAAATTAACTGAGCTGCACCAGATCCTCTACCAGCTTCGCCAATAAATTGAGTTAATGCATTATTTAATTGAGTAAAGGACATCCCAATTGTGAAATCTGTTTTACCAAATAAGGTATCAACAGAAGCTTTTGCTTTATTCAAAGACTCAATAACAACATCGGCTGTTAGTTGACCTTCATTAGCCATAGCGCGGAGTTCGCCAATATTTACATTTAGCCCTGTTGCAATTGCTTTTAACAGACCCGGAGCCTGTTCAGAGATTGAGTTAAACTCTTCGCCACGCAAAACACCAGAAGCCAATGCTTGACCAAACTGGACCAATGCAGCTTCAGCACTTGCTGCACTACCACCAGAAATAGCAATAGATTTTGCCACAGTATCTGTTAAAGATGCGGTATCTTGAAGAGTAATGCCTAAACGGCCCGCATTTTCTGCAAATCGCTGATAAACCTGAGCAGTTGAATCCCAAGATTGACCCGCAGCCTGAGCAATCACAAGGGTATCTTGCATTGCTTGATTCAAATCGGCCTGATTAGTCGTGACTAATTTTAGACGGTTTTGTAATCCTGTATAGGCATCCATTTTGGATATAACAGCACCGACACTTACAATTCCAGCCAAAGAACCAACAATTGTGTTTTGCAACTCCTTAATGCTTTTTCCAACAAGATTATAATCATCTGACATGCCTTTTGTGCTGGCATGCGTCTGACGCTCGGCACGTGACAAACCTTGGATATAAGACCCTGTGTTTGCCAATAAATTTAAGGTCAAAGTACCAAGATTAGTTGCCATGACTTTTCTCCAGACACAAAAAAACCGCCCTTTAAGGCGGTTTTAATTCAATTTAAATTTTACAAATTCTGAATAATTGATTCATATAAACGCTGCTCCAGAACACCTTTGGAAACACACGTCAGGTTCATATCTTGATCTGCCGCCCCTACACGGTATTCAGCAGTAGGAGATGCTTTAATTTTTAACGAATTATCAGAAACAATAATATGGTAAGAAACCTTTGTATTTGTACGATTATCTTTTAAATAATCAATACCCATTGTTTTACCACAGTCAGCCATTTCAGGAGTTACGCGAAAAACTTTATCTTCAGTAACAATTATCCCTGTATCTTTATTTTCAGAAGCAATTTTTAAACCATCTAAAGCCAACGCTACAGAAGTAGCCTTTAAAATTTTTTCCTTATTGGCATTAACCGATTGATTTAATATCGTTGCAGTACTTGTAGGGGCTACATAAGTTGCAGCACAGCCAGCTAAACCAGTAATTAAACCCAATAACATTAATTTATTTTTCATTTTCAATAAGAACCGTTAGTTATTTGAAAATTAAATCTAGCAAATAGGTTTTTAAATGTCACTAAAAAAGCCATTTTTTCAAATGGCTTTCTGTCTTCGTCGTCGCTTCATTGCTTCTTCCTCAAAGGTTGTCTCAACCTCATCCTCATGGGGCATAAAAACATTCGGATCAACATGATCTTCTGGTTTTACTTTCCCATTGTGATAGAAGGCCATTAAATTACCTATGGCTTGCTCAATTCTGCGCCCAACAAAAAGCGAGCCACGTTTAGCACGATAGGCTCGCCAGATATTAACTTCCCAATTACTTAAGTTTCGCTGACAGTCTTCGATTCGGTTTCCACCGAGTCCAGTGATTGCAAGCTCGCACCAGAATTCGTACTCTCCGAATTCTTGTTCCGTAACTTTCCCGCGAAATTATTAATGGAATCAGCAACCCCGTATAACGCCTCAACAAAAACGGGGTCAGAGTCATAAACATCATTTACCGACTCAAAGAAAGCTTTACCACTAGCATCTTCACAGACCGAACCAAGTAATCTTGCAGCACGTAACAAACGGGTATCAACAGATTCTAACGTAATATCCTCGACATTAGCTAAATCAATATTCCATTTATAAGCCTTAGAAACTTCTTCAATGTCTTTATAACTAAGACGTTTTATGAAAGTTTGTGCTGCTAGATCAACAAAATCACCAATCTGGAGATTACTGTTTTCAGTAGCCTTTTGCAGAAAATCAAAATTTGCTTCAGTTACTTCCACAGTCCAAGCTACTGTACGCTCAACAGGTGCAGCAACCTTAGTGACCTTTTTTAATGACTTAAGTTTCATCATGCTGGAACCATCCACTCATCAATAATTTCTGACTGACGACGTAACGGCAAGCTATGATTAACAAGTGATTTTGCTTCAATCACTGGCTTACCGCGACGCAGCTTAACTGTTGCATAAGACCAAGAGCGTGTATCTGGAAGGTCGACAACATTACCAGTTAAAGTAGGAACACCCACACCATCAGAATAACCAGCATAAAGAACAAAATTTTCTAATGATTTAGCGAACTCAAGCACCTTCAAGTGAGTTGCATTTTTTGGATCGGTATCAATTGCAATCGAACCGTCGCCTGGCTTGCCAAGAATGAATTCACTTTGGTCAACATCAGGATCATCCAAGCAACCACTGTCATATTCATCGTAGTTTTCATCCCCCCAATCGAAGGTTTTAATGCACAGTAATTTGGTCAATGTCGGTACAGTTCCATGCAATGCCCAAAACTCTGTACCTTTACCAACAATACCTTTAGCCATGAGATTTGCTCCTTATAGGCAATAAAAAAGCACCTTAAAGGTGCTCGTATTAAAATTTTCAACTTAAGTGTCGTGGATCCAACTAGCGTCAAAACCACGGAAATATTGTTTAGTTTGAGGATCAACTCCGCTAATCCGCGGATTCATGATGAAACAATAAAGCTCTAAAGCCTTACGAACAGCAGTTCGTACTTCATAAGCACGTTTTGCATTTGTGTCATATACCTTTACTTGATACATAACGTCATCATTATCAGCGGGCATATTGTCAACATAATTTAAGGATTTCCCCCCAAGCTCTTGCCAGACAACATATGGCACTGTTGCCCCTTCTGGTGCAATATCTTCATATATACGTGGCTCAGAACCTAGATAAGCGACAACCGCAGGTGATTCTTTTAAAGTTCTATTAATTGGCAAGTAACTCATATTGTCGCCAACTCCTTATCCAATTCATCACTAAAGACTTGGGCGAAGGTTTCAATCACGTCATCAATTTTGTTGAAAAATGCGATTCGCATAAAAGGAATTGCAGGTATATAAGCCGTACCCAGTTCAATAAAGCGCCAGTGGCGTGTATCACCACCGCTAGTAGGTTTAGGAGCTAGTTTTGTAAAAGCTGCTCCACCATCTACACCTACACGCATTTTAATCAAATCCTTATTACCAACCTTTCCTGCTGCAACTTTGATATTTTTGGCAATAATAGCGCTAGTTTCAGGATCATCAATTTGAAGTGCATTCAGTCTTGCAGCATCCCTTACTTTATTCATACCTTTTCTAGCTGCTTTCCTTGTGATTCGCCTTGTGACTTTTGGATCAGTCAACTTTCTCAATTTACGTGATACATTTTCTTCACCGCTCCAGATGGCAAAATTTTCCAATTAACCCTCCTTGAACTTTTCTACCCCGCTTGAAAGTAAAAAAGTGCAGTAAATATTCCCAGTCTCAGGGTCATTCAAGGCAGGTCCATCGATAGCATATTTAATGCCCTGAAAAATAACGCGCATTGAACTATCAATATCTGTTCGATGTCGTATTTTAAGTCGCGCTACTACTTGAGACTGGTTCCCTTGGGCTGCAATTAAGTCACGGGCAGACAAAGGCGTAACCTTTGCCCATAAATGCAAAAAATCCCGCCAATCAGCAGGACCTTCATAACCATCATCATCTTTTTTTGAGCCTTCATCACGCTGTATCGTGACTCGGTGACAAAGCTCTCCTGCACTAACACCCGACATAATTATTCACTCAAATATTCAGGATTATCGTCATCGTCTTCATCATCGTTTTGCAACATGGAGATTAACTCACTGTTCTGATCCATGATTTGGGCCATCACTTCGTTCTGCGCCTTGATTCCCTGAATTAAATCCCGAACCACTAGAATCAATTCGTTGACCAGCGAGCCATTGCAACAACATTTTCCGTTTTCGCTCTGCCCGCTGGAGGTTTTGTTTAATCCATTCACGTCTCGCCTCACATCCTGAACATGTCATTTTTTTGTCCAAGCCTCATAAGCCAATTGAATTGCCAATATTTTAAAAACCCCATTTTCACGAATGAAGAGTTTGTCTCCATGCATAAAAATGAGGTTTTTATAATGTGGCGTTGATTTAACCCACCCAATGAATTCATCCATATCTATATCGCCAATGGCTTGTAATATGGATTAAGCAGGACCAATACAGGTTGTGGGAGGAAAAAACCATTAGTGGGCATTTCACCCTCTAGGTTCCGATATTTATCGTAATACCCACATAACAACAAAATTGCACGTTGCTGAGCTTTATTTTCTGCATCAAACTTAGTTAATACATGATCTTTTACAGCCTGCTCAGCTACATCCAATAAGCTTTGTAAATCATCTAAATCGGCACAGCCTTCATCGTATCTGAGGTGTCGGATTACATCATTCACTGTCAGCGGCATTTTTACCTCCTTTGCTATTAGCAAACGGGTCTTCTTTTGAATCACGTTTAGCCAAAGCTTCCAATGAAAAGTTTTGTTGTTGCATATATGGAGTATGCCCACCAGCAACGGGCTTATAATTAAACTTAGCTCTGGCCTCGTCAGGTGAGAAAATGCCACGCTGAACACCAAGAGCGTAAAAGTTCATTTGAGACGTTGAATCCATTCTCAATAGTGCTTCAAGGTTTAGAAATGCTTCAAATCCAGACTTTTTAAGCTCCAACCCTTCATCAAGCATATTTTCAATAGCTTCAATCAAGCTTTGAAGACAGTCCCCATAATAAATAAGATTCATATCTTCAACTTTCTGGCCTTGCGGAATTCCACCCACACCGATTTTAAAAGCGGGAACATTAAATACTGAGCAAACAACTTCAGCACTCATTTTGTGCTGTTCAATCATTTGGGCATCTGAAGCAGGTATTGCCATAGGGACATATTTCATATCCCCGCCTAAAATAGCCGTTTTACCAACATTTCCAGATGAATAATTTTGATTCCAAGCATCACGAATCTTTTTTGCATCCTCATCAGATATTTTTCCCGCACTAGTCAAAATACCGCTTGGTCGGCTCATGTTTGCAAAGAAACTTGATCCATACTTTTGAATAGCAATACCTTGAGACGCAGCCAATGAGCAAGCAACTATAGGACTAAGCCCAACTAGAGGATGATAAAAACAATTCCAACGATCATGAATGATTTCTGACGCTGGTAAAATTAAGGACTGTCCAACTTGGGCCAATTTATCAATACTGATTTGATAAAAAACTTCACCAGCATCACTCACTAATGGTTTAACCAAGTCAGGATTTAAAACTATTAAACCAATGATTTTCCCAAAAGCATCTCGAAATTTTAAAACGTAAGTATTACCTCGGGTAATTTTTGAAATAATCCAATATTCCAAAAACTGCTGCATGGTTTGAAATCTATTTGGCTTTTCAAGAAACTTAAATCGCTCATCTTTAGTTGGGACCCAAACAGAACCCTCTTGCTTACGCAACTCAAGAGGCAACTTCCCAATATCTTTTGAAATTAACGAAACACAAGCAAATACAGCATGAAATGAGAGCAAATCTTCACGCTTTAATTCCATATTTCGTTGCCAAGCACCCATGAATGACTCTTGAACAGAATGCCATCCACCTGAACCAGACACAGGCGTCATGGACTTTTTGCGGAAAATATTACTCATCCAGCCCATTTACTCACCCTTTTTCTTTGATTTTCTTACCGGATCAACTGGATCAACTGGATCAACTGGATCAACTGGATCAACTGGATCAACTGGATCAACTGGATCAACTGGATCAACTGGATCAACTGGATCAACTGGATCAACCGGATCAACTGGATCAACCGGATCAACTGGATCAACTGGATCAACCGGATCAACTGGATCAACCGGATCAACCGGATCAACCGGATCAACAACAAGAATTATTTCAGCGACTTTCAACCGTAAAAGTAAATTAGCTTCATATTCTTGAACATCAACCTCTGTACCAGCTGGGCCTGAGCACAAATCAACAAGAAATTTTACTTTAGGCATTTCAATACCTCTTAGACATAAAAAAACAGCCCTATTGGGCTGTTTTGAAGAAATTTAAGCTGTTGGGTATTTAATATAGCCAGCTGCCATTTGACGACGCTTTTTCCAACGAATAAAACGCTCACCACGAATTGCCATCAAGTTATTTTGATATAAATTGATCCAGTCAGGTGCAGCATCAGTTCCAAGATTAATTGTTGCTTCAGTACTAATTGCAAAATCCATGAAATTATCATCAGCAAGTAAAATTTCGCCCGGAACAACCAAAGCAATAATATCTGCTGCCTTTTCTGAAATTTCGACTGGTAATGTTAACCAGAACTTAGTTCCATTAAGGTTCATGCCTTCAAAATACTTATTACCCAAAGTATCGCGCATAATACTTAAAGATGCGGCACGAGTTTCAGACATCACCCAAGTTGCACCACTTAAAGAAATACCTGCATCTGTAAGCTGTTTAATTACCTTCATAGCATCAGCTTCATACTGTGCAGCTGTTGTTCCCGAACTATCAATTGCGGTAACACCATTAAGAAGTGAAGCTGGGCTATCATCGCTTTCTGCTTTATCAGGATCAAATAGCTGATCATCCAAGAATTCAGCTGTTGATTTCACAAGATCATCACGAACCAATGCGTCCGCTTTAGGATTTGAGAGGCGAACCAATTCTTCAGATAGCAGTACAATTCCCGCTACTTTAGATTTAGAAAGCGTTACATTCCCATATGTGGGATTTGTTACGGGTTTAGTCTTTGTTTCACCTACCCAACCGACTGTAGATGCACCTGTTTGTGAAGGCATCTTAATATTGAAAGGAACTTGACGCATTTTCGGAGCCAAACGATCAATAACCGTTTTTCCACGAAGCAAGTCAATAAATTCTCCAGTCAAGAGTTCGTAATTAACTAAACTTGACCCAAAATTTGCATCTGTTGTTGTACCAATGACCGCTTTTTCGCTTAAGGCATCCTGAACAATGTCTGGAGCGCCCCAAGCTTTCAATATATCAATTGCGGTAACTTGTCCTTTACTATTTGCTGCAACAGCTGAAGCCTTAACCATTAAAGCAAAGCCAATACCCTTTTCAAGATTTGGTTTTACTTCAATTTTTTCACCACCAGAAGTTTTTTTTGCTTCTGTAGGATTTTGCCCTTCAACTGGAGTTGTATTGTTTGACCAATCAGCTTGTGATTTTTGAATATCCTCCAAACGTTTTAAGTTTAACTTTAAATTTTCAATCTCAGCTTCATAACCTTTAATGGTTGCTTCATCATCACCTTCAGGTGTTTTCCCATCCTTAAGTGATTTTTCCATGACACCCGAGATTTTTTTCTGAGTATCCTGAATAGTTGCTTTAATTTTGTCGATGTGTTGTTGCAAAGTCATACGAGTTTCACTCCAGTAGATTTAAATTTTGGTGTATCAAGCAATTTCACTCCCCCTACTTTAGGAACTGGAGCTGCTGGATTCGTCAACGAAGGTGGATTACACAAAAGGGATTTTTCTTGCGGTGTTTGTGTTGAATCGGTCTTATTGTTTTGGCAAAGAGACTTGATCCCTGTAATAGTTGCTTCCTGATTTGCTGGTATGGTTACAGCAGATAACTCGTACCAATCCCATTTGATAAATTTGTAACCCCAAGTACCTTGAATATCGGCCATTTCGAGTCCACGAAACCCAATTGACAAACCACGGACTAGGCCAGTTTTAATACTGTCCCATGCTTCCTGAAGACGAGCTTTTAAGGTTTCAGATTCAACCTGATCAGGTTTAGTCAGTTGAATTTTGACTTGAATGCCTGCATCAGTAACATTTGCTTCGACTACCTGCCCAATCGGTTGGCGTTTATCGTGCTGCCAAAGAAATGGAACTGGTAAGGTGAATTGAGCACCTTTAGGCTCCACAACATCATCAACACGGTCAGGCGTTGGCGTAGTTGCAATCCCTTCAAGCACCCATTGCTCTTCATCAACCGCTTTGATTTCGAGCAAACTATAGGCTTGCTTCATCTTTTTAGACTCCAAAAAAAAGCGACCTAATAGGTCGCTCGAAACTTAAAAAAATCTTATATAAAAAACACACTAACTTTTGATGCGGCAGGCTCAGGATTCATAGACATCAAAGCCACCCCGTTAAACGTTGCAATTAATGGGTCAATTTTCCCTTTGCCTGATTCCTGTTTGCGGATCGTCAAGGCATTACCTTGATACACCCCCTTCGCATTTCCCACACACCAATTCATCATGCGCTGACCAGCATGTTTAAACTTGCCTTCAGCAACTTTTCGTTCAGTTGTTTGAACATAACCCGACAATTGATATCCTTGAGGAACACCAATTAACAGTTCAAAAGGTACTTGTTCTAAAAGACCATCTTGCAATGAAGGCATACCCAACTTATCCAAACCGATTGCAGCTTTTTCAGGGAACTTTCCAGCGTCGTAAATACGCTTACATATTTGAGCTGCTTGGCTAACATCATCGCCGACATTTTTAACGATTACTAAATCGCCATCCTTTTCAAAGTCGCCATAAGCAGGTGCATTTTCTTTCCGACGATCTAAAGCAATAGGATGGACCCAAGCACGGTTCCAGCAGTACCACAATGACCGATCATTTTTATCTCTACCAATGATCGACATACCAAACATGTCATCAAGCCCACCACCATCAAACCCAACTGTACATATTTCACTTAAATCAAGAATTGACTCTAAAAATAGCTTGTCCTTATAAGCAGAAAGCAACCAGAAATCAGCACCCGCCCAGCTGTCAGCACGTTTATTCATGCCTATTTCGACGTTCAAATATTTAGCTAAAAATAATTGAATAGAATCAGCACCACTTTCTTTTGCCTGCTCATATTTATTCATCAAATAACGAATATGGGTAGAACGGCCAAGATTTGGATTAGTTACATAGAAATAATCAGGATCTAAATATTTTTCCTCATCAAGCAATTTTTGTGGGAACTCATACAAAACAGGTAAGAATGAAGGATTATCAATTTCCCCATCTCTCACCTTACGAGCATAATCTAATTTCTTTTTAAATATTCCAGCTGGCGGCTTATCGGATTGAGTTGATAACCAAATTAAAAAACCTTCTGGAAATGAAGCCATCCCACCAGTAGCCTCTTCAAGCATAGACTCCGCATTTGCTCGTTCACCAAAGACCCAAAGCTCATCAACTAAAATAAATGCGCCTTTAGCTCCAGCACTTGAACCTGTCTCAGCAGCTACTACCGTCAAAACTGCTTTTGTAGTTCGATGTGTGATAGTGCGTGTATGTTCAGCTACATGGAATAATGCATTTAACTCAGGGTCATTCCGAATCATGTTTTTCATCGGAGTAAATGAGTTATCAGCCACCTTTTTGGTAGGTGCGATAATAATAAACTCTGCTGCTTCACGACTATTTAAAATAATTGCCGTGAGCATAATCCCCGCGGCCATAGTCGATTTAGTATTTTTCTTACTAATGAGCAGGAAAAATTCATTAATTAATCGTTGATTACTTTCATAATCATATGCGCCAAAGATTGTTCCAACGAAATCAAAAACCCATTGAGCAGTGATTTCGCCAATTGTGGGTTTACCAGAAACATCGACAACGATTAATTCCTTGAAGACACGCAAAGCCATATCGGCTTCTTCTGGAAATAATGGCTTACAAGCTATTAAAGATTCTTTGGCTAAAATCTTCTTTTCCCAATCTGGGCAAGCTGTTGACCAAATCGGTGCAAAGGAAGACATAAAAAATACCTATAAAAAAAACCGCGTGAAGGCGGCATGTAAATATAGATTGTCTGGCAGGTTGCGAACCCTGCATGAATGGCCGAGATAAGCCGATGTTTCATGGTACATTCGAAAACCTTGCTACGCATCCCCATTCTGGTTCAGGACATTGCTTACTCTCTCACCGTGTCGCCCACGGATTCAGACAAAAACTTTATAAAAACTAACTAACTCGCTGTTGTTGTTTCCGCTGCTCGTCAGCTGTTGCAAATTTACTTTTTCTAGATACTTGATCGGCCTCATTATCACGGACCTTTTTAACACCGTCCTCGCCCACTTTCCCGAACTCATAGGGTAAAGCGGCTTTTGCGGCTTCTATCCGTATCTTTCTGTCAATACGTGGATTTTTGTAAATTGTTTTCAAAAACTCCAAGGAATTTGATACATTCTCCATCGCTAAAAACTCAGCTTGAATAGCTGCCTCACCTAAAGGTGTAGCATCCAGCCCCCCGCCCCCCTGAGAATTCAAGCTCGCCAGATATGCAACTACGTCAGGATCGCTTTCTAATTGGCTCCCTTTTGCAGCTGCCGAGCGTTCAGAATAACCAGCCATCACAGCAGCTTCTTTTGTTTTCTTTCCCTGCAATCTTGCTTGGGCATAAGCTTTCTTTCTTTGGGTTAAAGCCATTTTTACCTCCTAAGTGCAAAATTCTGGCAAGGTTTATCGAAATTTATCTATTTTCTAAAAAAATTTATTTACTTCTTTGAAAATAGGAAAATTTTCTACAAATGAGAAAGGGGGGCGGTGTCCGCTGAGACCCAAAGAATAATTTTTGGATACCCCCCGTCACGTAAAAAATGCACCACAAAGGTGCATTATCTTTTATTTAATTTTGATGTTCCACGAACTATTGCTTTATTAATCCGTTGTCTTAGCTCATCAGCCTCAGAAGAGGTTAAATCGGTTTTATCAATATCTCTTACCGTAACAGTTATAGTAGATGTCTTAACCCTAGTAGCCTTCGGAGCATCAAGTACCTTTTCACCTCTAGGAACTAGGAAGGTACCGTCAGTCGGGATATCACGAATATCACCATGAAATACCCCACAACATTTAGCGCGCTGTTGCTCATCCGTTAAAGTCTCAATTGAATACTTTGAGTCAAGGACAACCACTGTCTTACTTACTTTGCTGAAATGCTTTTTAATGAATGCAATTTCAGCACGGGCTTGCTCTGAACTGTAGAACTTTGAATAATCAACACGCACCAACACAAGCGACACATCTTGAGGAACCAAAGTAAACTCAAGACTTAGTTTGTATTCCAAGTCTTTAACCTTCTGGCTTTGCTCGTTGTAGGCTTGGCCCTGTTGTATCAGCAGCTTATCCTTTGATTCAATTTTCTTTTGCTGAACTTGCCAGAGCTGCCAACCTAGATTCATTGACTCTTGAGCTTGAACATAATCATTCTTTGCATAGTAAAGATTACTCTTAGCGTCATATGAAACATGGTTCAGCAGTGCAGGTATTGGAAAGTTAAACTCAAACTCTAATCGATCTTTATCAGTCATCGCATACCTGCCTTGCTTTCAGCTAATGATTTCTTGTCATGGCATGGTTTGCACAATGACTGAAGGTTATCCAAGTCATCGGAACCACCTTGAGCAGTATTCACGATATGATCACACTCAAGTTCCATAGTTATGCAATTACAGTGGCGGCAAGTCCAATCATCACGTTCATGCACTTGCTGTTTAATACGACGCCAAGAACGACCACCTCGGCCTTTACCATAATTCTTTTCAGGCTTTGGCAAGGTCGCGTGATTGCTCTTTAGCGTTGGAAGATTGGATGAACCAAGTTTAGGTAGTCTCATTTTTTATAATCCTTTGCCCTGCTTCAACTTCATCCAGATCGGCTAAACGAAGTTGACCGTAGACTTGAACGCGTGGATGGTGTTCACCGTTCCACAGCACCTTGAAACATGACCCTGTTTGAACAACTACACCAACATCATCAAAACCTTTGATGTCGTCGCGGTATACAACTGGATCACCCAGCAACATTACTTCTTCATACATTTCAATCCTCGACTAAATACAAATCAGCCTTGGTCGAAATAGGTTCCAGCACAACCAAGGGACAATCAGCAATCTTGCGTTCATAACAACTTTCGCAAAGAGTCAGCCAGTTATTACGGTCCCAAAATAAAACCCGATCTGTTTTCGGGTCTGTTATGTGGGCCACCTTGCTAGCAACCGATACAAAGCCGCGACGGGCACAATCACCACAAAATTCGTTACCTGCAACAAACTCAGCAGTAACACCACGCCACGTCTTTTCTTTACTGCCCTTCTTACTGGCACGATCCAGAACCTTTTCAGCTTTAGCTGCCATAGCCTCTTGCTGTCTCCAGTATTCCTCTCGTTCTTTTCGGCCCATAAACAATCCTCAAAAAAAGAGGGCTGTATGCTTTCCGAAACATACAGCCCTTTGAAATGAGGCCGTGGCCTCCAAGGAATTAACTTTAAAACTTACAATTATTCATTATGGTGAAATGTAGATGAAAACTGTAAAACCTGTCAAGTTCTTTTTAATAAAAAAGCAATCTAACAGGTATCTTTTTTTAGCTGATGCATAATTTTAGCTTCAGCAATTTCAAATTGATTATTAAAAAACTCCTTCTTTTCATCAATGTGCTTACTCATTAAGTTTTTAACTGTCATATGTGAGAACCCCGAAAATACAGCACGATTGCGAGTTGAAGGCAGATAATCCCCTGTTACCATACAAAACTCAATTAGAGCAGTCTTTACTATTGGCAAACGGTATTCAACCCGTAATCCCTTTTCACAAAATTCTTGATCAAATTTTGAAGTTAATAGCTCCGAAAAAATTAATATATTTTCTGGAGTGTTTGCTCCCAGACATTTCAATCGAATTAAATTCTCTTGTAAGCGGGTTAATTGAGCATAGCTAATCGCCAGAATTACATCCTGAGCTGTATACAAAGGCATTGTATTATCAACTCTAATCGCTTCATAATTAACAGTTTTCGGGTTTAATAACCGTATTAAATTTTCCATTCAAATCACCACTTATAATTATCAGTGTGTACCATGTGTACAATCTGTTTATGATTTTTGGAAAAGGTAAACACTGGAAAGCCTTTATATATATAGCTTTCACTTAAATGTGTACCATGTGTACCATTTATATAAAGTTCTCTTACGTGAGAATGCTTTTTGAGTGATGGCTTAAGTAGTGTTTTGAATGTTGTTAAAACAATACTGATATTACTTTTACGTATACGCGCGTGCGCGCAAATGGTACACATGGTACACATAGGCTTAAAAGCATTGATATATAAGGCTTGCGGACGTGTACCATTGCTTGAGATGGTACACATAAAGGTACACATGGTACACATAAAGCCTTGATTTTTATATTTATAGGGGCATTGGAACATTATCACCACCATCGAACGCCTTGTCAAATTTATCTATCTGTTCACCCAACCAGTCCTGCAAAGGCGCGTCTTCTGGAGGCACGCCAACAATAATCACTTTAGTTTGCCCCCTAGCGCCTTTAGGTCTACGCCAATGCTTTTGATCTGGAGTAGAAACTATTCCATATTTCTTTGCCTCACCCATAAAACGCTTTTGGCTCACAACATGTTCATTTGTCCTTTTGGACCACTTTTGGTATGCGTCATAGAGCTGCATAGATGTACAGCTCACATACGGATAATCAGTTTCACCTTTAATCCACTGAGTGACAAACGTGTCATAACCTGCTTTGGTATATTCAATAATGTCCCGTTTTGCCTCTGTCATTGGTGGCTTGGTGTGAGCATCAAAGCCTGTTAAATCAACTTGTAGCAAAGCTGTGTAAAATGCTTGAATTACTTCTTTTGAATCCAGATCACGTGCGACTCTCTCCAGCAATTCAGGTGGTAAAGTTGATTTCGGGTACAAGACTAAAAAACGACGATCATTTTCTTCAATCGGTAGCGGTTGAGTATGATTGGATAAAAATACACAATTCATATGGTTCGCTTGGCGCATTGATGCCAAGAATTTTTGATGAATTGATAGCGTGCTACCAGTAATTAAGTGCTTAATAAAACCCATCATGCCGTGCTTGGTTTTGTTATTTGATATTTCTTCAAATAACAAATACAAGACCTGTTCGGCCCAATCGTTATATTGGCTCTCTAAATCACGCTGATCTAAAGTTTTATGGTAAATGGTGTAAATTTTCTCCATGACAGCGCCAAAAAATAAAGATTTACCCGCTCCATGAATATTTCCATGCATTAAAACTGAAGTTGCCATTTTTGCCCCTTTGTTTTGTAAAGGGTACGCCAACCATCTTAACAACCACCCAAAGGCAGCCTTTTCTTCACCACAAAGATGACGCAGTAAATCGATAAAACTTTTAGACTTATCATATGCAGTCTTGAGCGGTAATAATTGATCTGCCGAGTCTGGATCGACTAAAGCTGTAACTTCCAAGCCAGTAAAAATATTAATTTGATGCTCTTTAGTTGAATTAGTCGGATCAAAAACTAAATCAACATGACGAATCATTCGACGGTGAGGTGATTTGGCCCAAATCTCATATTGATTTGGATACGCTTCTTTAATCGCAATATTTTTAATACGCTCTCGGTTAATGGTATCCCATGACTCCAGTGTGCCCTCAAGATGGACAAAACGACCAAGCAGATCGGTAGCATCACTTGCATTCTGATCATCAATTTGTTTTTTCAAGGCATCAGCATCAATCATTTTTCTTTTGGGATGGGCTTGCCAGCGATTGGCAACAGATTTACCAACCATTTTTGTAAAGGCTAAAGACTTGATGACCTTCTTTTTGTAGTCATCCCAGATATCTGTTTTACCTTCCACAAGCATAAATCGACCTAGACACTTTTCTAGTGAGAATTCAGGACGTTCAAATTCAATAATTTCGCCCTTATTCTTGTTAGTAGCCACATCAGTACTAGGCTTTTCATTCATTGGTGGTGCAAAATCAAGCTCAAAATCATCTTTTAAATCAATACCTTGTCCTTTAATTTCTGCACTATTTTGGGACATTGCCCCCAAATCTTGGCTTGCCTGCTCGGGAGGGGTGCGGGGAGAAGGCAGAGTAATGGCCGAAGAATTAATTTTCTCTTCGATCTGCCTCCGCACTTCACTTAACCCCACTAACACATGTAGGTCATTAAAATCAGATGGATAAGAAGAGGATGCTTGCGGCTGCCCTTCATTACCGTCATGACCCATTTTGCTATTAACTGTACTAAAGTCGGGTAAAATCACTAGCCCGCCTGTGGCAGCCACAGCTTTATTCGCAGCTTTTAAGCCTGCATCTGGAGGATTACTGTGACTGTCATCATCAGCACAATAAATAATTTGCGCCTCTGGATACTTAGAGCGAATTGCTATACCTACTTTGTCCACGTTACTTGACTGGAAAGAAACAATGGTTGTGTATCCTGTCGCCTCATATATGCTTGCAGCCGTCGCGTAACCCTCGGCAATACAAATAACCTGTTTAGGTTCAACTATTTGACCTAACATATAAAAACAGTGGTTAATTCGACCTCCATTCAAATATGGTTTAAAACCATCAGGATGAATTGTTTGCAGGTTCCAGATTTTCCCGTTTATATCAAAAAGCGGAACAATCAAATGACCATTCCCATTGATACGGCATCCAAAATTTTTGACCTGTTTACGTTCCAAATAAGGACAATCACGGTCAAAACTACGCCACTTTGATTCACGTTCCGCACGCTTTGCAGCAGTCTCGTTAGCCTTAATCTCCTCTTGTTCAGCCTTCAAGCGATCTGCCTCTGCTTTATCTTTCCAGCGTTGTTTATCGGCTTCAGTTATTTTGGAGTCACCAGATAACCCCAAAACCGCTCCTACTTCCTGAAGTACTGCTGAATAGTCCATATTTCTTGACTTTTCAATTAATGCAAAACCGTCACCCGCGTTACATTGGTTACAGATCCAAGTACCCTTCCCTTGCTTGTCGTCACATCTGAAACGGTCTTTTCCCCCACAAATCGGACAAGGTCCATGTTGATTTTTCTTTGCTGGAACCTGAATGGCAAAAGCTGGGAAAATTAAATCTTTCCAACGGCCCTCGGCTGCTTCACGAACTTGGTCAAACCTTAGAGCCATTATTCACCCCCTTCAAAATCATCGGATACTTGCTGAAGCTTATTTTTGACAGCACGTATTTTTGAAGCGCGGAGATCCCAAGCATCTTGATCAATATATTTTTTGATGTTCGAAGATACCAAATCATTCAAAAATTCAGGGCTTAAGGCATCCAGCTCCCAGCTAGATTCTCCATATCTCTTACGATATTCTTTAAAACGACTATCAGTGTCTTTTGCAGGGTTTTTTGGCGGTTTTAGCTCTTCAATTTGCTCATAATTAAGAGCAATTCGTTTAATCTTTAGGTAACTTTCCCCATGGCTTAATAGGCGGATTCTTTCGTCTAAATCACGCGTCATATCTAAGCCCGAAGGGTCATGATCTCCCAAATGAATAATAATATGACTCTTATGGGCTGGCTTATTAACAATATGTTTCTTTGCAAAATCATATAAAACCGAACTAGACGGATAACCCCTTGCAGCCAATAAAGGTACATCGTAATTTCGGCATGTTCTCTCTAAAACCCCTACCAAAGCCTCTTTTTCCACTATCACATAGACTTGATGGTCTTGTTCTGCCCACATGTTCATATGAAAGTTATGAATAGTTGCATTCAGAATATGTGATGCACTTTGCCAACGTGTTCTTACAATAAAATCTCTAGTACGATCCTCTATCGCATCCCAATCTATTAGGCCAGCAAGTTTTGCATCGTTAATCATTGCCGCCACACGTTTGTACGAATTCAAATCATTACTGATTACATCACGCGCAACTAATTGATAATAAAGCTGGCGAACAGTTAAGACATATCCTTGATCTTGATATGACTCAATTAAATCATTCATAAAATGGATTAATTCTAAAGAGCCACTACGAAAATCTTTCGGTACAAAACAGACCTTACTCATCTTCATTCTCCCGAAAGGCTTCAACCATTGCGTAAAGGTTCACCGCAACACGAATTAGGTTTAAAACGTCTTTTTGAATTACAGCTGCTTCATCATTAGTAATAACTTTGTCTGCAATAGCTTGAGCCACAGACTGAGATAAATCACCTTGCTCACGAGCAAGCATTCCGATAGATGACATGAAATTCGCATCGACCAGCAATGTAGTCTCAGGAAGCTCAAACCAAGCTGCATTCCCATGAATTGAGCAAACACTATCCATGATTCGCTCATCTTTTGTTTCTGAAAGAATCGCTTCAAAGTGGTGAATATTTGCTTTATGAGTTGTTGTTGTCGGATTAATAGAGTTACGGAAAGTATTGATATTAAATCCGTTATTTTCTGCAATTTGAGCCATTAAGCATTCATTGCTATTTGACACAGCAGCTTTTAAAGCCTGCTCAAGTGATAACACAGCACGTTCACGACGTTCACTTAAAGTTAGATACATGTTTAAAATTCTCCATTTCAATCATGTTTTTGAACAAGCGATGTGGGTAATGTGTACCCAGCAAACCAAAGCAAGAGATTTTCTTTTTTTAGTTTTCCTTCGCTAGCTAATGCCAACGATTCAATTAATTTGACTGTTGGCATTGAATACCGAAATCGGAGCTTTTTAATGATGTATTTATCAGTTGTCCCTACTTTCTCAGCATATTTACGCAACTCTTCAGAATTCATTGAATCCACAAAACTTCTAAAATCAGTTTCATTTTTTGCCATTTTAAAATTCTCAGGTTCTAAACATTGCTAAAAGATACCTGTGAGGTTGCCTTTTGTAAACACCCATGAGGTTGCCATAGGTTCTTTTTTATGAAAAAAAACAACTTACGAGGTTGTTTAAGTTGAAGTTTTTTTAGTTGAAAATATTTATATAAATTGCCAAGGATTTAAAAATGTTGAATATCTTTGAGATTAGACGCTCTAATGTCTTAAGAATTACTAAAAGAATTTCACGCAAAAATTTAGCTTCCTTAATCGGCATGGAACGCGGGCTTTTAAATCAATATCTACGTGAGAAAAAGCCAAAAAACTTTGGTCAAGAAACGACTAACAGAATTACTACTGCCTTAAATCTCCCTGAAGGCTGGCTAGATCACTTGCAAGATGACAATGTAATAAATTATCTATTCAATGAATCTGGCGAGTTAGCGTCATTAAATGTCGCAGCCAGCGAAGATGATACTCAAAACAATGGGTTAGCCCCTGTAAATATTCTTAAAGATGAGTATAGAATAATTAAAGTATCTATCGGACTATTAGTAAGAAAGGGGGAGAATCTGGAAATCACGTCAAATTTAACCGAAACATACTCTGTTCATTATCCTGAAAATTTAAAAAACCCATTGGCTTTTTTAGTCATAGGCAACGGTCAAAGAAAACCTTTTAAAAATGGATGGGTTTTAATTTGTGAGCAGAATGCAGACCCTATTGAGGGCGAAGATTGCTTATTCTTTACAAAAGACAAAAAAGTTTACGTCGGCGAAGTATTATTTAATAAAGACGGATTTGTTGAAGTAGAAGATATTTTTGGTGAGCGAGAAAGTATAAATATTGATGAAATAACTAAAATTTCACCTATAAAAGTTTATATCGCACCTAGCCAAAAGATTAAGGGCAGCTATTAAATTGTAAAAATGCAACCTGTCAGGTATTGACAACCTGACTAGTTAAAAAGTAACCTCGCAGGTATCCAAACACCTACGAGGTTTCTTTATGTCAAAAATCACTCAAAACCATACCGATTCGGTTGCTCAAATCAAATCAGCTATTGAACTAATTAGCGACGCTCACACAGGCAAACAGCTAGAAGAAGCTCGCAATACAGCTACAGCATTTATTGATGCAGCTTATGAAAGTGAAGACATCACTTTAAATCAAAAACACCAGCTACTTAAAAAAGTACGTACTGCCTACCGTATCCAGTACATAGGGGCAGCACGATGAAAGTATCCCAAGTTGCTGTTTTCAACATTGCCCTATTTCTCGCATTTTCTGCCGGCACATTTCTGAGCCTGAAATATCGCACAACCACTCTAAATCCAGTAAGTGAATCTTTAGCTTACCAAGCCCTATTCCAAAATAAGAATGTAGGAGATAAGTGATGACCTCTTTACGTGACTATCTTGCGGCAAACGCTCCAGCGGTTCCTGATTGGTACAAAATTGAAAAATTCGAGTATCCAATCAAGCCGCCAAAGGCTCCAGAACACCCATCAAGTTTTTCATCTGAAGAACTAAAAAATGAATACTTTGCATGGTATGACGACCCAAGTTGGGATTTAACTCACCCAGAAATAGCTCCCTATCAAAAAATGTGGGAAGACTATTGGGAAAATAAGAAAAAATACAAAGTGCGAAGAAGCCTTAATTTTTCTTCTTATTTATTAACTTCTTGGAACTATTACTACGCAGATCAAATGCTTAATGCCCGCAAGGTGAACATGGTTAAACCTTTCTATAGAAATCCTTGCATTCAGGCATTGTTGATCATGCTTTTCCTTTTGATTGCTTACATAACTGTTAATCACTTGGAGGGCCTTTAAATGCTTATTTGCCCTTTAAATTCTTTTTTAAAGAAAAGCCTTAATGATCAAGTTGAAGCATGGCTTGCACAAGGCAATGAAATAAAAATGCTTGCCCATGGTGAAAGTGGTCATGACTGGACTTTCAACAATCAACCTATCAGCGCTCAATCAACCTTGCGTGAAATGATGACTAAATCCATCAAAAACCACAAAGCAAAAAAGGCTGAAAAGAAAAGTAGCAAACGCGCTACCAAAGCGCAGATTAATGAATTGATTCGCTGGCTAGGCCAAAGCACAGGCCGCGGCACTCTATTAACTCAAAAGTTAGATTGTGCCCCATCGTTTATTTCACAAATCAAAAACTTCACCCGCCCTTGCTCTGCCGAGAATTATAAAAAGATCAAGGAAGCAATGTTGGAAATTGAACAGGATGAAAAACAATGAATAGATTAATGCTTGATTTTGAAACGCTTGATGTAGGTGAATGCCCTGTCATTTTAAGCATGGGCGCTGTTGTATTTAATGAGACAGGTATTGTTGACTGCATCAGCGAAAAGATTGATCAGCAATCATGCCTAGACCTTGGTTGCACAATCTCTGAAAGCACTCTTGCGTGGTGGGAAAAACAATCAGAAGAAGCACATAAAGCTGCTTTCGGTGGAACAACCAATATCGGCTACGCCATGGGAATGCTTGTTGGACTTTTCATGAAGCATGAATGTACTGAAATTTGGAGCGCTGGCTCACTCGCAGATATTCGATGGACTAATAATATTCTTGAAAAACTGCAAATGAAAAAACCATGGAAATTTTATCACGAAATGTGCTTTAGAACTTTCCGTGTATTTATGCCTCAGATCGAATTTAAAAAAACAGGCACTGCTCACAATGCTTTAGATGATGCGATCAACCAAGCAAGATACTGGATTGAAGCAAACAAGCAATTAAAAACCATACTTTTTCAGGGAATGGATCTAGCGCTTATCGATGATAAGGATATCAGCATTGCAGTTCATTTCGATGAAAACGGCAAGATGTCTTTTTATCCAGTAGAAGGAGTTAAGGCATGAAAACTCTGAAAATTACATGGTTAGGCTCATGCTCACTCTGCAACTTTTCTGAATATATGGAAGTCCAGACTGAACGTGGTATTGGTTGCTATCTATATACAGGTGATCAAGTTAAATGTCCAAATTGCGGAAATACTGGCGAAGTACTTTGCGAAGATGGCGGTGCATATGTCAGCTGGTCAATTGAATTACCGTTTTGAGGGGCAAAGTCATGAACAACAAATCTTTATCTGAAGCGGAAGTCTTGGCAGTACTAGCAGAAGGCGAACTTGATGCAAGTGATTTGCTTTACACGGCTAACCCAAACTTTGAAAAACGTTTTAAACGTTTAAATACGGCTCTTGCAAAGTTACTTGATGAAGTACGCGTGTATTTCCCAGATGCAAACTATTACAGCCCTAACGATGGCATGGCTTTGATGCTTGGTAAATCTCATTCAGATGAATATGGAGAGCCACCACAAAAAGAGCTTGAAGCTGTTTTCAGTCCTGCACTTTGTGCAAAGTTAAGTGGAGGTGATTGGTAATGGCTACATATATCGAAAAGCTTCAAGACCCAAAAACCGTGCAAAAGATTGAGTCGTTGCTAGGTGGGCACATCATGAGCGTGTACAGAAATGCAGGACTTAATCCGCCTGTACCTGTTTCACATGGTGGGATTTTTATCTATGCCGATCCAGCGCCAGAAAAGTACGCAAGGCATTTACGCGAAGGTATGAAATTGTTTGCTCAAGCAATGGATGAAATGGCAGAAAAAGACGGAGGAAATGATGCCTGAATTTATCGTAACGATTGAAGCAGATTCAGCACCTCAAATCGTTCTCGGTCAAATGCTTCTTGGCGGTACAGTTACCGCCCTGAAGCTTGAAAAACGTAAACTTGTATCAGTTGCAGAGCTTGTTGCTAAATATGGCCTTTCAGATGAAACTATACGCACGAAATGTATTGCGATTAACCAAGGCACCAACGGCAAACATATGTACGATCCAGATGCAGCCGATGCACTATTAAAAAATCAAAAGGTCCGACGTGGACCAAAAAGAAAAAATTAATTATTGCCCGCTTTATGCGGGCTTAGTTTTATCCGTTAAATGCTTCAATCAAATCATTTGCATCAGGGTTATAGTAAGTATTAACCAAGACATCTATTTTCTTATTGCCCGCTTTATGCGGGCTTAGTTTTATCCGTTAAATGCTTCAATCAAATCATTTGCATCAGGGTTATAGTAAGTATTAACCAAGACATCTATTTTCTTATGGCCCGTAATTTTCGCTAAAACTTCTACTGGCATCTTTCTAATTCTCACCATTCGAGTGATTGCTTCATGGCGAGTGTCGTGAAAATGAAGATCATTAAGCCCTATAAGTATTTTGCGTCTTTCCCACATAAGTCTGAATGCATTTAGAGACTGAGGGATTACTTTTCGCCCATCATGTTTTATTAAATCTAGTAAAGCTTTAGCCTCTTCTGATAAAGGTACATTCCTAGCTTCACCATTTTTTGATGCGGGAATATGGACATGACCGTCATAAATTTCATTCTTTTGCATTGAAAGAAGTTCACTTTTCCGCATTGCTGTCTCAATTGCAAATAAGAAACCCCAAGCCACATAATGCTCCGACAAAACTGGAGGAGTACCCCTTTCATATTCTAAGACTTTTAAAACAAGATCTATTTCAGATGGATGAATACGCCTATCACGTGCCTTTGGTTTTTTTGGCTTTGTTATTTGCATCCAAGGATTTTCATCAATTAGAAAAAGCTCCTTGTGAGCATAAGTAAACATTGCGCTGTAATGTGATATTTCTTTTAAAACGGTATTTGCACCTACTTCAGTCAAACGTTTATTTCGCCAGTTAGTTAAATCTTTAGGGGTAATATCGTAAATAGACTTTTGGGCCAGTGCTCCAAACTTCATTTCAAAATTACTATGTTGCCCCTTAATCCAATCTCTTGATGACTTTGAAGGGTTCCATTGGCCAACATCCTGATAGAATTTATTGTTCAAATCTCGGAATAAAAATTTTGGCTTCTCTTCTCCTGCATCTATGCGGGATTGTGATTTTAATTCAAGTAGTTTTAAGGCAGCCCATTGGAGACATTCTTTAGGTGTGTCTCTAGTACAGTAAAAACGTTTACCTTGGTGAGAAACCGTTATAGTGTAGGTCTCACCTCTTTTACGCGGTGTTGGTAACTTCATGTTGTCGCAAATTTGTCGCAAATGGCGTGGAAATATTGCCATTTTTTGCCAAAATTTCCAACACTACCAAATACTGAGTGCGACAAATAGGCATAAAAAAAGACTTATAAGCCACTGAATTGCTTATAAGTCCTTGATATGTCTTGGTAGGTATATCCAGACTCGAACTGGAGACCTCTACGATGTCAACGTAGCGCTCTAACCAACTGAGCTATACACCTAGAATGGAAAGCATCATATTCATTTTTCAAAAGCAAAACAAGTGATTTTCAATTGAAAAAAATACAAATGAGCAGACTTTAAGCAACCTTTTTTCATTTCCCAAAAAAGAAAAACGGTACATGGTTTAACCACATACCGTTTTGTTTAGCTGAATTTCAAACTCAACTTAACAAGGGCATTTCTTTAAAGTACCGCCTGCTGATGGATAACGCGCATCGACACAATGACGATAGAAAGTCTTTGCATCCATGGGTGTTAAATCAGGATGATGAGCTTTCATGTGCTCCACATAAGTCTGATAGTCTGGAACACCAACCATCAGTCGAAAGCTTTGCTGCAAACGCTGCCACAGCGTCGCAATACGCGACCAGTTCTTTGGAGAAAGCAACAGCTCTTTTTGTGAGAGCACCGTCATTTTGATGATTTTCGCAATAATGACAGTTCCATTTTTTGCAAATTTAAAATTCATCATTACTCTCCTCGTGGGGTGACCACTTCCGGATCAGCATATACAGCAGGTGCTTCATTTACAGTTGGTTTAGGGCTTGCTAAAGCACGGCGCACAATACCAATCGAAGCAATAATCATGACAATCGAAACAATCATAAAGAAGCCACAAAGCGCAGCATTAATCTGATTCGACATCACAATGTTTTGCATTTCAGCAATACTTTTAGCTGGTTTTAATATTTCACCACGAGCAATCGCGTCAGAGAACTTATGTGCTTGCGCTAAGAAACCAATCTTAGGATTTTCGTGGAAAATCTTTTGCCAGCCCGCAGTCATACAGGTAATGAATAAGAAAATTGTTGGGATGATCGTCACCCAAACATATTTTTCTTTTTTCATTTTAAACAAAATAACTGTACCCAAAATGAGTGCCATTGAAGCCAACATTTGGTTACCAACACCAAATAAAGGCCATAAGGAGTTAACACCACCGAGTGGATCAATCACACCTTGATAGACGAAGAAGCCCCATCCACCGACTGCAACCGCAGTACCGACCAAGTTACCAAAGAATGAACCTGATGCTTTAACCGCAGGAATAACAATACCAACCGTGTCTTGCACCATGAAACGACAAGCACGTGTACCCGCATCTACAGCAGTTAAAATGAATAACGCTTCAAATAAAATCGCAAAGTGATACCAGAACGCCATCATTGAACGACTATTGAAAATTTCCGAAATGATATGTGCCATACCAATCGCAAAGGTAGGCGCACCACCCGTACGTGAAAGAATTGAGCTTTCACCCACTTCTTGAGCCAACACAGTTAACATTTCAGGCGTAACCACAAAGCCTAAATTACGCACAGCTTCTGCCGCAGTTTCTACAGTTGTACCCAGTACAGCCGCAGGAGCATTAATTGCAAAGTACACGCCTGGGTCTAAGACAGTTGCACAGATCATCGCCATGATACCGACGAATGATTCCATGAGCATACCGCCATAACCAATCACACGAATATCCGCTTCGTTATCGACAAGTTTTGGTGTGGTACCACTTGATACAAGCGCATGGAAACCAGAAATCGCACCACAAGCAATGGTAATAAATAAGAATGGGAATAAGCTACCCGAGAAAACAGGGCCAGTACCATCAATAAAATGAGTCACTGCAGGCATTTTCAGTTCAGGTAATGCAATGATAATACCGACTGCTAAACCGAGAATGACACCAATTTTAAGGAATGTTGATAGATAATCACGTGGCGCTAACAATAACCAGACAGGTAAGACTGAGGCGATAAAACCATAAATGATTAAGCACCATGTAAGCTGTGTTCCTGTTAAGGTGAAAAACTCACCCCAGTAAGGATCTGCTGCAACATGTCCACCGTAAACAATTGCAAGCATCATTAAGACGAAGCCAATAATCGAAACTTCAGCAATACGTCCCGGGCGAATAAAACGCATGTAAACGCCCATAAATAATGCAATTGGAATAGTTGCTGCAATCGTGAAAACACCCCATGGACTATGGGCAAGTGCTTTAACCACAACTAAAGCCAATACCGCAAGGATAATAATCATTACCCCAAGCGCACCAAGCATTACAACGATACCAGCAAAAGAACCTAATTCTTGTTTTGCCATTTCACCAAGCGATCGACCGTCTCGACGCGTTGAAATAAATAAAACTAAAAAGTCTTGTACTGCACCCGCGACAACCACACCGACCAGTAGCCAGATTGTCCCTGGTAAAAAACCCATTTGTGCAGCCAAAATTGGCCCGACTAATGGCCCCGCTCCTGCAATCGCAGCGAAGTGGTGACCAAAAAGTACATATTTATTGGTGGGAACATAATCCAGACCATCGGCTAAACGGTGGGCTGGGGTTAAACGTCTTGGGTTTAATTCAAATACTTTAGTTGCAATAAATAGACTATAAAATCGATATGCGATGCTATAAACACATGCTGCAGCCAGTACAAGCCAAACCGCATTAACATGTTCACCACGACTGAGTGCAAGCATCCCAAAAGAAATTGCACCTATTATTGCCACTAGGCTCCAGACCAGCTTGGAGGGAAGCGTAGATTTCGCTTGCATTGTGTCCATTCTTAACCTCTCAATAAATAACTACAGCATTTTTATATTGTTATGTACTGTTTCTCTTAATCCCTGTGACTCTACTCCTCCTTTTTCTTTTTTCCTCTTATACTTTCGCATAAAAAAAGGGATGATTTACATCATCCCTTCGATAATAGTGTATTTTTTAACTATTATGCACGCTCTAAATAATCGCCAGTACGAGTATCTACACGAACGCTTTCTTCTTGCTGAACAAATAACGGAACACGAACAACCGCACCTGTTTCAAGCTTAGCAGGTTTACCGCCACCGCCAGATGTATCACCGCGTACGCCTGGATCAGTTTCAACAATTTTTAATACAACGAAGTTCGGCGGGTTTACAGTTAAAGGTACGCCGTTGAACAACATAATTGTACATTTTTCATTTGAATCGTCTTTTAACCATTTTGCAGCATCGCCCATCGCAGTTTTGTCTGCAGCGATTTGCTCAAAAGATACAGGATCCATGAAATTCCACATTTCACCATCGTTGTATAGGTATTCCATTTCAACTTCAACAATATCAGCAGCTTCTAAAGAGTCACCTGATTTGAAAGTTTTTTCTAATACTTTACCAGTTTTAAGGTTACGTAATTTTACACGGTTGAACGCTTGACCTTTACCTGGTTTTACATATTCGTTTTCCATGATTGAACATGGGTTACCATCAAGCATAACCTTAAGGCCTGCTTTAAAATCATTTGTAGAATAATAGGCCATGAAAGGCACACTCCAAACTTAACAAGTCAACTATGCGATATAATGCGTTGTTGCATTATCTTAATCGTGTCAAATGATAAACTATTTATACCAAGAGCAAAACTGGCAATCACAACTGAGTGACCTTATTACTGATCCGTCGGAGTTGCTAAGCCTACTCGAGTTATCCTCTGATCAGCTATTATCAGGTGCGATTCTGGCTTCTGAACAGTTTAAATTGCGTGTTCCTCGCGCGTTCGTCGGAAAAATGAACGCTAAAAACCCTTTTGACCCGCTTTTGCTACAGGTTTTACCTCATCATTTAGAACTTAAAGAACATCCTGAATTTGTAACAGACCCTTTGGGTGAAGAAGCAGCAAATCAATTACCCGGTGTATTACATAAATATAAATCACGTTTTTTACTGACTTTGACGGGTGCTTGTGCCGTACATTGCCGTTATTGTTTCCGTCGTCATTTTCCCTATCAAGAAAATTTACCGAAAAATGATGATTGGCTAAATATTAAAAATTACATTGAAGCGAATCCGCACATTAATGAAATCATTTTAAGTGGTGGAGATCCCCTTACACTTTCTAACCGTAAATTAGCACTTTGGCTAGAACGTTTATCATCTCTCAAACAAATTAAGATTCTGAGAATTCATTCACGAGTTCCAATTGTGATTCCAAACCGGATCGACGAAGAGCTGATTTCTTTATTAAAAAACAGTAGGCTGCGTATTATTCTGGTGGTACACTCAAACCACGCTTCTGAACTCGATGACTTTACCTGTTCAAAATTGTTGCAGTTATCTGCCGAGCACATTACTGTACTTAATCAGGCAGTATTGCTTAAAGGCGTTAATGATTCTGCACAGACATTAATTGATTTAAGTTATCGTTTATTTGAAGCTCGCGTTATGCCTTATTACTTACATGTTTTAGATAAAGTAAAAGGTGCACAACATTTTGATTTAATACCATCTGAGATAGATGATATATATCGTGATGTGTTAGCGAACCTACCGGGGTATTTGGTTCCTAAACTCGTCAGGGAAATTGCGGGCGAAAAGAATAAAACACCGCTTTTTGGGGCAACAACATTTTGAGTTATATAATAAGTGATGATGAATAATGCACTATCGGACATTTTTCACAATCAAACCGAACTCACTCGTGAACGGTTAAGCTTTTGTGAAGCCAATATTAAAGATCTTAATGAATGGGTCACTACCCTTTCTATTATGCAACTCGGCGATACGTCAAAAGCATTATTCACCGCCATTTTAGAGCTCAATGAATTAAAATGTAGTGAAACCTTACGTTTTGATCTTATACAAACGCTTCATCCTACCATTAATAACGTTCTTGCAAGTCTAGAAAAAAACTTTTTTAACCAAGGTGTGATTAGTACAGACCGTAACGAACATATTATTGAGTTGGCGATGTTGCTGCGTTGCTATTTTGCCAGTATTTATTTAAATATTGCACAAAATAGTCATGGGCAATTACAGCATCAAAAGTTTTCTCTATTTGCCTATAAGCAAAAAAAGAATTTGCAAACGGCACGTACCTTATCGACTTTTCATGCTCTAAAACAATTAACGAGTCTCTTATATCAGCAGCATATGCTCTATAGTGAGCCTCTTAAAGGACAGTGGCTGGTTGCACATCAGCTCTACGAAACCGCTGTTCAACACAAATATCATCTCATCAATATTAATCATATTCAGGGTATCCACCACCCTCTAGCAAATATTACCCAAGCTTATGCTCAGCTAATTTTGCTTGATATTTTAAATACGAATCAGATTCGCCAATCAGAAATTCAGGCCTTATTTCAATGTAGTTTTGACTGGGCAAGAATGATTCATATTTTGCCGAAAGATACTGCCTTAACCAAATATGTTGTCGATCCAAGTAAAGACCATCCGCCAGTCTATAACACCAAACGCAGCTCTAATTTTAGTCCAAGCATTTTTATAGGCACACAAGCTTTACTTGAGCATGTCACTGCAACCATGCATAAAAATGCGCAATATATTTCAAAAAATGAAAAGTTTTATTTAAGCCCAGCTTTAAAGTTTCATGTTCAAACGATTTTGGGTACAACAGCTCAACGTCGTCATGAACGTTATGAGTACAATGCAGAGCTACAAATTTGTTTCGGTTTAAGTACAGCTCATTTCTATCTAGCGAAAGCAAAAAACTTTGAAGAAACGCTACAACTCAACAATAACTACAACTTACAAAGTGAGTCTAAAGTTTTATCAAATTTAGAGAAAAAAGAACAACAAACCACATCCTATCAACGCTTAAGTCGTGAAAGTAAAACCATTTATCAAACCACTGTTCTCGATATTAGTGTCAATGGATATCGTATTAAATGGTCTGGGGAAGCACCGAAAAATCTAAGAACCGGTGAATATATTTTAGTTAAAGAAACTTTGCATGGACAATGGCGTGGTGGCGTAATCCGCTGGATTAAACAGTCGACAGAAAAATCTTTAGAGTTAGGTCTAGAGATTTTGTCACAGGCGATGTTCCCTTGTGCAGTGCATATTCAAGCTGAGCGTCATACACGCAATTATCATCCTGCACTATTACTACAAACACAAAATCTAGAAGAAATACAAAATACGTTGATTTTACCGGGGTCACAAATTTTTAGAGAGCAACAAACAATTCATTTACGATTGGGGACAGAAGAAATCAAAGTGTATCTACTCAAAGCACAACTCATTACTCAAAGTTTTATTCAATTTCATTTCGAACTTCTGAATGAGCAGCAACAAAATCTGCTTGATCAGTTCATGATGAAAAAGAATAGCAACTCTAGCAGTCAAGATTTATGGGAAGCACTAAAGTGAGAAACTCTTTATTATCTAAAAAGTTAAAACGTACTGAAACACGTTTACTCATTATTGATGACAACCAGCTACGTTATAACCAGATTTTAAATTTATTATTGGGGAATAATTATCAAGTTCATGCTTTATTACTTGATGATCTAAAAAGTTTCGAAAAACAGTTAAATACGCCTTGGGATGCTATTATTTTTGGTCGTGCTTATGACTTAAAAATTGAACAAACACTCTCCCTTATTCAAGCATCTGAGCAGCCACATTTACCTGTTTTGTTATTGCAACCTGAAGATTATCAACCTCAGCAATATCAAGCCTATATTCATAAAGGTATTTATGACGTAGTTCCATTAGAGCCATTAGATTATTTTTATATCACGCTTATTCGGACCTTGTCGTATAGCCACTTATTGCAGACAGAGCAACGTCTGACCAATGAATTGGAAACTATTCATTCTCATACACAAACACTGGTTAATAACAGTCATAAAGCAGTTGCCCTCTTTCAAGAAGGCATGCACGTTAAGGCAAATACAGAATACCTCAACCTTTTTGGCTTTAAGCAAGAAGAAGAGATTATTGGCCTGCCCATCTTAGATGTTTTACAACCCAATGATTTAAATATTTTTAAACAAAGATTTAAGAAGATTTCATTAGGTCAATTTGATCAGGCTCGTTTTGAAATCCAAAGTCAACATGCAGCAATTTCAGGTAATAATGCTTTAAAACTTGAATTTATTCCGAGTCAGGAAGAAGACGCGGTACAGTTAACCATTGACTATCAACTGGATTTACAAACACCTGCAAATACAACATTTTCTGAAAAAAGTTACGGGTCAACTGCGCCTTGGCAACACATTAATCGACAAATATCGACACACCCTGCTCAAGCGAATGCATTGGTTTTATTCAGACTAAATCAGTGTCCAGAACGAGTGTTTCAACTAGACTGGCAAACCCCTGGGCAATATTTTAATCAGCTGCAAAGTTTCTTGAAAGAACAGGCTCAAATGCCGATTTTCAATCTTGAACTTGGAGCATATCTTGGCGTTTTGCAAGCCGAAAACAGTACAGTCCTTAACTCCCAATTGGCTAGCCTGCAAAGTTTGCAAAAAGAGCATTTATTAACGGTTAATGAACTTAATTACTCAGTACAATTCAAACTGAGTTATGCGCAAATTATAGAACCATTAAATGAAGCTAGCTTTGCAAAGCTTCTTGATCAAACAAATCAGCAAGCGTTGCCTAAGGCCAAGCCAGAAATTGAAATAACGCCAACAATCGATATTATCCCTTCTGAACCTACCCACTCTTCTCTGTCACTTGATTTAAGCCTTCAAGATGTTGATGCTCCAATGCCCTCACCACTATTGCAGCAGTTAAAGCAACAGCTGGCACGGGGTGAAATTCATTTAAAATATCAGCAGATTTATGATAAGCATGATCAAGACACCCATAACTACGAAGTGACAAGTGGTTTTATTGCAGATGAACAGTGGCATGATTTAAATGATTTAGCCGCTTTGCGAGATGATAGTGAACTTTCGATTCAATTAGACCGTTGGATTTTGGTCGAGGCTTGCAAGCAGCTACATAATTTCATCACGCAGTACCCGAAAGCCAAGCTGATTATTAACTTAAATATTGATATCTTACTCAAAGATAAATCAGCCCCTGAACTCATTTCGAAATTACTCACCATTATTGGTAGTAAGCAAGAAAGCCCGTTGATTTTACAATTTTCAGAGCAAGCGATTCAGCCACACCTTGCAATTGCACAGCAACTTATAGCCCGCCTACGTCAACACGGCGCAGAAATTTCAATTCGGGATTTCACATCTTCTATGTATAGTGAATCGATATTGCAACAACTTGATGTTCAATATTTAAAATTGCAATCGAAGAAGACAGAGCTATTAAACTCAGATGCTGGTTTAGTGCAATTACAAGAAAAGATTCTGAATTATTTGACTGTAAAACCTGTTGGGATTTTACTTGCAGATCTTAATGATATGAACTTATTTGCTAACGCTTGGAATGTGGAAGCACGTTTCTTACAAGGTCGTTATTTCCAGAAACGACTTGATCGATTAACAGACGTACAAGACCAATAATGGTCTTGTCGTTCATAAACAAAAAACGGGCATAAAGCCCGTTTTTTGTTTCGTTTTTCAGTATTAACGCTTGATAGAGCGAGACATACCAGAGAAACGTTGTTTGAATTTGTCGATACGACCACCAGTGTCTACATTCTTTTGCTTACCAGTGTAGAAAGGGTGGCAAGCTGAACATACGTCAAGGTAGATAGTGTCTTTACCTAAAGCAGAACGAGTTTCGATTACGTTACCGCAAGAACAAGTTGCTACTAATGTTGCATATTTTGGGTGAATATCGGCGCGCATCGTCGATTACTCCTAATTTAGAAAGGCTTAAGCTGTTATCGCAATTGATCACTCTCAATATAAATCGAGGAAAGCTCAAAATGAGCAGATCAACACCACAACAGACCATTCTTTTGGCTCACCGAAACCCCTAGGGTTAGAGCTAAGCACAACAAGTGGACAAGATTATACGCCAAATAATTTTTATTTGCGAATTAATCTTTAGATTTAGCCCAGTAATTTGCAATTACCCCACAAACCATTAATTGGATTTGGTGAAAGATCATAATAGGTAGCACAATCATGCCTAAAGGCTGACCAATAAATAAGATTTGCGCCATCGGCACACCACTTGCCAACGTCTTTTTTGAGCTACAAAAGAAAACCGTGACTTGATCTGCTCGGTTAAATCCAAAAGCACGAGGTAGATACAGTGCTAATAACATAATGACCGTTAAAAGAACTGAACAAGCAACCACTAAAATAAGCAAGGTTTTCCAGTTCACCTGATGCCAAAGACCAGCAACCACTGCCCCACTAAACGCGCCATACACCACCATTAAAATCGAGCCTTGATCGAATGCTTTAACAATACTTGGAACTTTTGCCATATAAGGAAAAATATAAGGACGTAATATTTGCCCTAAAATAAACGGCACTAACAGCAACAATGTAATTTGTATAATTGAAGCAGTCGGATCGAACCCATGTTGGCTTTGGCCTAAAATAAAAAAGCTCACCAACACTGGTGTAATAAACATACCAATCAAATTTGAAAAAGATGCGCTACAAACTGCTCCAGCCACATTCCCTTTTGCAACTGATGTAAATGCAATAGAAGATTGAACTGTAGAGGGTAAAAAGCACATAAACAGAAAACCCCAGTACAGCTGCTGGCCGAGTAGAGGTAACAGAATCGGTTTAGCTAACAAACCCAGCACGGGGAAAATAAAAAAAGTAAATGCGAAGACAAGTAAATGCATTTTCCAATGCAAAACGCCTTCAATTACAGCCTCACGAGACAGCTTTGCACCATGCAAAAAGAATAAAATTGCAATCGCGACAGTAGTCAGTGTATTGAAATATTGCGCTGCTTGACCACTGACTGGAAAAAATGTTGCTAGCAGTACCATTCCAACTAACAAAATTGTAAATCGATCAAGTGCCAATAACTTCAACATAGCCACATCCTATGATTATTTTAGATAATAAAAAACCCAGTTGATAAATTGACCATCTGGTCAAGCGTTCATCATACTGGGCTAAAAAAATAAAGCTAGACTTTTAAGACCTAAATCTTAAAGTGTCATAGTCAATTTTTAGTTATTTTTCGCATTAGCATCTTGTTGAATCAACTCGATTTTATAACCATCTGGATCTTCAACAAATGCGATGACGGTAACACCACCTTTCATTGGGCCCGCTTCACGCACAACTTTGCCACCACGTGCTTTAATTTCTTCACACGCTTTATAGGCATCGTCAACACCAATCGCAATATGACCATAGGCATTGCCTAACTCATAACTTGATGTATCCCAGTTATGGGTAAGCTCAAGCACAGTATTGGTTTCTTCATCACCATAACCAACAAATGCCAGTGTAAAGCGCCCTTCTTCATAATCACGCTTACGAAGTAACTTCATTCCTAATACTTCGGTATAGAACTTTAAAGATTGTTCTAAATTGCCTACTCGCAACATTGTATGAAGCATTCGCATATGTTTATCTCCTAGGAAACTTTTATTTTGATGATTGATTAGCTAACAACTTACCTACCCAAATCACGAGTAATAAAATTGGTAACCCCATCAAAAATGTAGCCGTAAAAAAGCCTGAATAACCAATATGATTCACTATTGTACCTGAGTAACCACCAATTGTTTTTGGTAACAACAGCATTAGCGAGCTAAAAATAGCATATTGCATGGCAGTAAATGACACACTCGTTAAACTTGAAAGAAATGCAATAAAAACTGCCCCTGCTAATCCAGAGGCTAAGTTATCAAATATGATGCCCATTACTAACCAAACTTTGCTATAAGGAACAACCACTTTTCCTTTCAATTCAATATCAATATTTTTATCAATCGGAATCGCGGGAATATCGGATAAACTCATACGATAACGAGGCTGATTCTCTTCTAATTGCTTTTGATAAGAATGGTTTAAAGTCAAAGTATGCAATTGCTTATTAGCTTCATAATTTGCTTCTACTTGTATTGAATTAAGTTTAGCAAGATCATTTCCAGGAATAATAACACTCCAATCATTATCTTTAATCTTACCTACTATTTTATTTTTTGAATTCAATAAAATGCTAACTGATTTTAGTTCACTATTTTTAGGTAGATTCAATAAACTACCATGAAGAATTACATCTTTTTTCAGCTCATCTTTATATAAAAGATTATCTCCACCAATTGCTTGAATATAAATATCTGGTTGTGATGCTGAGCTAAATAATTTTAATGGAAGATTTATCTTTAAGGGTTCAGTATAACCCACAGGCTGAGAATCAATTGAGACTTTATTCTGAGCTGTTGTTAATGTATTACTTGGGAATTTTAACGACCAATTTCCTACTTCATCAGGGCTTGTAGTATAAGTTTGATCCCCAATATGAACCTGAACATTTTGCATAGTGGCACCGGACTTAACTAATCCAACAAAAATTAAGTTAGTAGTGCTTGCTAAAATTGCTCCGAAGAACATCATTTTCATCACATTATAACGTTGTGCTAACATTCCTCCCAGGAAACCACCCAATATGACAAAGAAAATTGCAAAAAACTTATTAAACCAAGCAATTTCCTCTTTATCAAAGTTTAAGTCTAAATAGAATAAATTAGCCATTACACCAGCAACGACATCTGAAATACGATAAAACCCTATTAGCAATAAAATTGCTAAAGCAACTTTTAATCCATATCGTTTAAAGAAATCTAATAAAGGTGACAACCATGTTTCTACAACAATTTTTTTATTAATTAGACCACATTTAATTAAACCAAGAATTACAATAACAGCAATTGATATACTAATTAAAAATTTAATAACTAAAAGTAAAAAGCTTAAAAAAGCATCCTCAATAGAAAATGAATCGAAAATTAAACCGATTTGATAAAAACTAATTCCAAAAACGATTGTTGAAATAACAAAAACCGCAAATAATTGAAAATAATCTTTAGCTTGATAGTGATGTTGAATACGCTTAACTTGAGGCTCATGAATAAATAATGTTGTAATTATTCCTATACCCATTAAGCAGGCCATTAATAAATATGTAGTTCGCCATGCTTCATATATATAATTACCAACTGCGGTACCTAGAGAAGCTGCAAATAATAATGCACCTAATTGCGTGATGATTGTAGCAGTACGATATCCAGCATTATAAGTTGAGGCTAAAACAGTTTGTACATTAGGATCTTCAGTTAATTCAATACGGTAAGCATCCACAATGATATCTTGTGTAGCTGAAGAGAAGCCAAGAAAAATTGCAGCTCCTGCCATAATGGTTAGATTTGAAAATGAACCAAAACCAGAAGTGTTCGGTAATGGATTTGTAAATGCCATTAAACAAATTGCACATATAACTAAAATCTGTGCAACTAACAGCCAACTACGTCTTAACCCCATCTTTTTTGTTAAATAAGGAAGTGGTAATTTATCTATTAATGGAGCCCAAATAAACTTGAATGAATAAGCTAACGCTGCCCAAGAGAACATCGTAATAGTACTTCTGTTAATTCCAGCTTCAGTCAACCAGAATGATAAGGTTGAAAAAATTAGAAATATGGGAATTCCTGAGGAAAAGCCTAAAAACAACATAATAATTGCTCGGCGATCCAAGAAGGCCATAAAAGAACTTTTCCACCCTTTTGATTCAGCACTCATTCGTTTTTTATTTTCCATAAATTATAAATGTGCCTATTCAAACCCTTCTTACAATTGCTTTCAAGATTCTTTATGCAAACATTTTTGTTTTGGCGATAAAAACCGCAAGTTTGCTTGATATTTTATGCTAAACCTGTATACCTTAAGACTTCAACCTTCGTTTTCTTTTGCTGGATATCAACAGTGACACAAAAACTTGATCAAGTGACTATTTCAACTTTATCACTCGCTAAAACAACCACCACAAACGTCACAGTAAATGCATTTCCTTCAGCTTTTGAGCAACCTGATATAAAAATGACCTTAGATAAGACCGTTTTAAAACCTGAACAACTTACACATATCCCCGATTTTGAAAAAATTCCAGCTTCAACTAAACGCATCAAACCTCTTAATAACTTTTTAGGTCAAGATCGTGCCAAAGCATCTGTAGAGGCGGGAATTTCTTTACCCTACTCAGGCTATAATATTTTTGCAGTAGGAACTGCTGGTTTAGGCAAACGTACCATGATTAAACGTTTGTTACAGCAGCACGCCAAAACAATGCCAACGCCTGATGACTGGGTGTATGTCTATAATTTCAAACAAGCACGTCAACCTATTGCCCTACGCTTTCCAGCAGGTCAAGGAACTAAGTTTCAACAAGCACATGACCAAACTTGGCAAATTATTTTAAAACAACTTGAACGCCGTTTTAGTGCAGAGACTTATCACAATCGTATTGAACGTATCCGTCAGGAAACAGGTGATGTACAACAACAAGCGCTTGTTGAACTAACCAAAGAAGGCGAAGAACTCGATTTAAAACTCATTTCTCGTAATGAGAAACATGGTTTTGTTCCTGTACAAGTCAAAGATGATCAAGTTCAAGAACTTACCCAAACAGATATTGATGCATTAAATAGTAAGCAACGTGCTGAAATTGCGGCCAATATTCGCTATATGGATAAAAAGCTGGATCGCCTTGGTCTACATTTAGGTGATTTAGAAGATGATGCACGTGACAAAGTGTCTGTATTAAATCGGGATATTGCAACGCAAGTTGTTATGCCAAGAATGGAACTTATTTTAAATAAATATGGTCAAGTTAAAGGACTCGAAGATTATTTAAAACAATATGCCCAAGATATTATTGATAATGTTGAACTAATCTTAGAACAAGATGAAGATGATTTTACTCCATCAATGTTCAATCGTGTTCCAGCACGTTATCAAGCCAATGTGATTGTTGCAAATAAACCAAATAGCGGCGCTCCTGTTATTTTTGAAGACTTTCCAACGCACTATAATTTACTCGGCCACGTTGAACAGCTCACCCATAACGGCACAATTACTACAGATTTCACTCTCATTCGCCCAGGTGCTCTACATCAAGCGAATGGTGGTTTTTTAATGCTTGAGGCCGAGCAATTACTCGAACAGCCTTATGCATGGCAAGGTTTAAAGCGTGCCTTAAAATCAGGCCAACTCAAGTTATCTTCTCTTGAACATATGCTGACGTTAACAGGTTCTATCTCGATAGAACCTGCTGCGGTTCCACTTGATATTAAAGTGGTTCTTATGGCAGAACCTGAAATTTATTATGAAATTTTAGAAGTAGAACCAGAGCTTGGTAGTGTATTTAAAATTCGTGCAGATTTTACTGATACATTACAACGTAATGACGAAAATGAACAAGCCTACATGCAGCTAATTGCTGACTACGTACAAGCTGATAAATTGCTTCCGTTTGATCGCAGTGCTTTAGCAGCGTTACTTACTGATTCAAGCCGTCAGGCTGAAGACCAAAGTTCATTGTCTTTACATGCTTCAACCCTAGGCGATCTTATTCGCGAAGCACATCATCATGCATTTAAAGCGAATGAGAAGCTGGTAACCGACCAGCACATTAACCTCGCTCTACAACATCGCCAATACCGCTTAGGCTATTTAAGAGAGCTTTACTGGCAAGATCTTTCACGTGGAACACAATTAATCGAAACGTCGGGATACCGTTTAGGTCAAATCAATGCCCTCTCCGTCATTCACTATGCAGATGTTGAGTTTGGTTTACCTTCACGTTTAACAGCATCTGTTTATCAAGGTGGCGGTGATATTCTTGATATTGAACGTAGTGTAGAACTTGGTGGCTCACTTCATGCGAAAGGCGTGCTGCTGATGTCTAGCTTCTTGAAAGCTCACTTTGGCCGTGAACAGATTTTACACTTCTCCGCTGCGCTTGCATTCGAACAGAGCTATGGTCAAGTTGATGGCGATAGTGCAACTGTTGCTGAGCTTTCAGCGTTGATTTCTGCGATTAGCCAGATACCAATTGATCAATCATGGGCAATTACCGGCTCGATGAACCAATTAGGACAAGTTCAACCTATTGGCGGCGTAAATGCAAAAATTGAAGGATTTTATGATGCATGTAAGCTACAAGGTCTGACAGGTAAGCAAGGTGTCATTATTCCTCGTCAAAACATGCAGCATTTGATGTTACGTCAAGATGTCATTGATGCTGTTCGCAGCGGTCAATTCCATATCCATGCCATTGATACGATTGATCAAGCACTTGAAATTTTGATGGCTCGTCCGGTCGGTACACTCGATAAGAAGGGTAAATACAGCAAAAATTCAATTTATGCGGCAGTAATGGAACAACTTGAATATTGGCAAGCCATTGAAGATGGTGCTGAAATTGAAGAAGAGCCAAAAAAGAAAAAGAAAAATAAGAAAAAAATTAAGAAACATGAAGAACTTACTGCTGACGATCTGCCACAAGAAAATGCAGAAGAAGTTGCTACATTAAAACAGAAGTAATAAAAAAGGGCCTGTAAATACAGGCCCTTTTTACGTTTAGACTTGCAAAATTAACGAACGATTTGAATCGCTCGTCCTCCTGCTAACTGGCTAAAATATTGTTTAAGTGCTTCAACACAACGTTGAATTTTCATTGGTTGTTGATCATGCTTGGCAACCTCTGCATACAATGTAAACGTTGGTAATTTCCAATCTGGCATGAGTTCAATCAAAGAACCATTTTTTAGTTCTTTCTGAGCATCCAAATATAAAATTCGTGCAATACCATGCCCTTGCTGACATAATGCTTTTGCAACTTGTAAATTATTGCTCTGCAAACGGCTTTGCATTTCAATATTGAGTGTTTCACCTGTTTTGACATGTTGAAAATTGAAATGGCGTGAGTCATTCATGACATTAATCGACAACAATTCATGATCTCTTAAATCATTAGGATGCACAATTGGACTAGACTGATTGAGATAACTAGGAGAAGCAATCAAAATCTGATCTACAAAAGCCAACGGAATGATAGAGCTACTTTCTTCTACAGGAGTAGAACTCATGCGCACTGCAATATCAATTCGCTCTTCAATTAAATCGATATAACGATGCCCAACTTCGAAATGCACAGATAAACCGCGATGAGCCGACATCCAGTGAGATAATGCAGGAATGAGGTGTTGAACTGCTAAATCAGGAGTTGTCGCAATACGCAAATCCCCGATTAAGTCATCCCTCAATTCATTAATTCGGATTTTTCCCCTTTCAGCAGCCGCCAACATCTCTTGACAGCTTGAAAAAAAAGCCTGTCCGGCTTCTGTCAAACTAAGTTTACGAGTGGAGCGATGTAATAGAGTTACATCCATTTCATGCTCAAGCGAGCGTATCTGCTGACTCACCGCACTTGTTGTAATTCCTAATTCACGTGCCGCACCACTAAATGAACTTTTTTCTACCACACAAGCGAAAACACCCATCGCACGAAGCTGATCTAACATAGGTTTCCTCAAATCTAATTTTAAATTTATAAAAAATGCTTATTGTTGTAATGAAAGCAACCAATTACATTATACGAGGAAACCTAAGTTTTTTGCATTAGCTATTTTGGTAAAAGATTTACAGGATTAATCGGTTTTCCATCCAAACGAATCTGGAACTCGAGCATGACTTGAGATGCACCAGTAGATCCCATTTCGGCAATTTTTTGTCCAGCAGTTATATTGTCACCGCTTTTCACAAACATCTTGCTATTGTGGGCATACGCACTGATATATCCATCAATATGCTTAATTAAAACCAGATTTCCGTATTCTTTTAAGCCATCAGCTGCATAGACAACTTGACCATCGGCTGCGGCATAAATAGGGTCACCCTGATTTCCACCATAACGGATTCCCTTGACATTATTTGCCAAATTAAACCCTTGAATCACTGGTCCATTCGTCGGTTTTATCCAACGTAAGCTCGAATTTGGTGCAACTGATGCCACTGTCGTATTTGTTGACGGTACAGTAGACGGCTGAGTTACTGGAGTAACAGGCTGTGTAGTTGGCAAAGCAATCGTTTGACGCTTAATTTGCTCAGGCTGTGCCATGACTTGTGTAGATACCGTTCTTGGTGAAGAACCTTTCTTCAAACGTAACGATTGATTGACATAAATACGATATGGTGCAGGAATATCATTCATTTCAGCAATACTGATGTAGTCCAGACCATAACGCATTGCGATACCACTTAAAGTATCACCTGAACGAACTGTGTAATAGTTAGGAGCCATTGCATAGCGAGAACTATTATTAATTTGTGGTTTAGAAGCACAACCTGCCATAGCTACGGTAAAACCTACAACCGCAGACAACAACATAATTTTCATTATTTTGTCTTTTTGGATATGCACTCTGTTTTGTTGCCCAATTAAATGCATTGATCTCCCTCACTAAATGCTACAAATCATTTCGGCTAAGAGTACCAAAAAAGTAAGAGGAAACACGTTCCTCTTTTTCTTTATTCACAAAGTTATAACATTCGAGCGCAATTATTGACTCAAACTGACCTGAAGGTCTTCTAAAACGGCGTAATTTGTAGCATCCATTTGAATAGGTGTAACACTGACATAACCGTTTGCTACCGCAAAGAAATCCGATTGAATCTGGCTTGAAACACGCTCTGGATCTGTAACCGCCTCGCCTGCTAATCCAATCCAGTAAACTTGGCGTCCTCTTGGGTCGACATGGCTGGTAATCGGTTTAGATTGAGCACGGCGTCCCTGATACGTAATTTGTGCTCCTTTTAACTTCGGTACATCAGGAATATTGATATTAAAGATATGTCGTGGAGGCAAAGCTGGCAATCCGCTTGCAATAAAATCATGTACCCACTGTGCAGCCTGAGCATAATCTTCTTTAACATTATAAGCGCGTACATCAGGACCAGCTAAAGAAACAGCAATTGCAGGTTGCTTCATTAAACGCCCTTCAAATGCAGCTCCGACTGTTCCAGAATATAAAACATCATCACCTAAATTCGCGCCACTGTTGATTCCACTTACGACCAAGTCAAATTCGAAATCAAACAAACCATTCATTGATAAATAAACACAATCTGCTGGCGTACCATTCACTGCCCATACATCTTCGGCAATTTGAATTGGGCGCAATGGTCGATCTAGTGTTAATGCACTTGAAAAACCACTTCTTTCACTTTCTGGTGCAACCACAACCACACGTCCAAGCGGTTTTAATGCTTCAGCTAAAGCCTGTATACCTGGCGCAAAAACACCGTCATCATTCGCTATCAAAATATTCACTAAAATCTTTCTCTACAAATAAACCTAAAGGTTTTCACAATTGAATTATTTGTTGAATTATATATATTTATGCCTCCATAGCATTATAAAATTGTGAAAAAATGAAAACTTTCGCTCCTTTTTTTCAGGTATTGGGGATCAGTATCACATTGTGTACGCAAGCGGTTTTTGCAGATGAGGATATCTCAACACAAGAGGCTGATAGCTTAATTAAAGATGACATTGCCGCAACGCAAGTTTTACAGGAAATCTGCCCAGCTTTCGTCGGAACAAATAAAAAACTTGAGTCAAATACTCAAAAAATTATCACAACGTATCTTCAAGGGTATTCGAATAAATCAATTACGCTCTCTGCTCTACAAAATGATGCAGAGTTTAAAACCTTGTTAAATGAAGCACGTCAAGCTTCAAAACAAATGGACCATCATGAGCAACATGAACTCTGTGAAGAGATCGTCAACTATAAAGGATAGATTTTTGCTCGTTTAGAGTAGATTTTTATTTACTGAGGTTTTCTGCTTGGTATTAAGCAGAAAACCAACATAACAATACATTTTTTCCATTTTTTTAACCTGTAAATTGGTTAAGCTATCGACATATTTAAAAATTTTATTTTGGGTTATCGATGTTTATGAAGAAAAGCTTAGTTCAATCGCTCTCTTTGGTTTTACTTATGAGCATGGCAACAGTTGGTTTTGCTGCTGATAAGAAGAAAACAGCTGAAAAGAAAACCGAAAATGAAAATGTTGTTGAAGTAACTCCACAGCAAACTATAACTCCTGAAGAATTAGCTGCAATTCAAGTACTTTCTGAAATTTGCCCAAGCCTTATTGGCAAAAAAGATGCTGATTTTGCTCAAGGTTATGAACGTTTAGTAAAAGACTATTTACCAAATGAAGCCGACCCAGTTGCAGCTTTAGAGAAACGTGCTAAAGACAAAAGTTTCAAGAAAGTCCTAAAAGAAGCGCGTAATGATGCAAAAGCTGCAGGTAACGAGCAAAACACATTAGTTTGTCAAGACGTGAAAGCTTATCAATCGCAAAACTAAATTAGTAAAAAACTCTTGAGTTACAATACTGTTTGAAAAAGCCGACTTCCCCCATAGAAGTCGGCTTTGCTTTATCCTAAAATGCTAGGTTCTTCTGCTTCATACAAGATATTGGAATTACCTAGAATGACTCGAAAAAGCGCTATTGCTGCACTCCTCCTCTTACCAAGTTTTTCTTATGCAGCAACTGTCTTATCAGCTCCGCCAGAATTAAATAATAAGTCTTATGTATTAATGGATTATGAGACAGGACAAATTCTCGCTTCTAAAAATGAAAACGAAAAGCTTGCACCTGCTTCAATGACAAAAATGATGACAAGCTACATCATTGAACAAAAATTATTAAAAGGTGAACTGACTGAAAATGAGCAGGTTCGTATGAACGAGTCTGCGTGGTGTAAAGGAAGTAGCTCTGAATCATGTATGTATGTTCCTTTAAATGGCACAGCGACTGTTTTAGAAATGCTTCGCGGTATCATTATCCAATCAGGTAATGATGCATCAAAAGCAATGGCTGAACATATTGCCGGAAATGAAGGCACGTTTGCTCACATGATGAATCAGGAAGCAAAACGTATCGGCATGACAAATACCCAGTTTATGAACTCAACTGGTTTACCAGCAGAAGGTCATTATTCAAGTGCTAAAGATATGGCTGTTTTAGCGCAACATATTATTAAAGACAGCTCAAGATATTACCCAATCTACTCTGAAAAAGAATTTACGTTTAACGGCATTAAACAAGGTAACCGTAATGCCTTACTTTACACAGACCCAAGCGTTGATGGTTTAAAAACAGGTCATACAGATGAAGCGGGTTACTGCTTAACAACGTCAAGCAAACGTGGTCCGATGCGTCTCATTTCCGTTATTTTCGGAACGGATAGCGTTAATGAACGTGCCAACCAAACGCGTACATTATTGTCTTGGGGCTTTGCAAACTTTGAAACTGCAAATATTCAACCAGCCAATCAAGTTCTTGCAAAAGCAAAAGTGTGGTTTGGTAAAGAAGATGAAGTTCAAATTGGTCTAGCTGAAAACTTTAGTGTGACTATGCCTAAAGGCAAAGCTAACGGCATTAAAACACAGTTAGTTGTTCAACCTAATTTAAATGCACCGCTTCAAAAAGGCCAAGTTGTGGGCAAACTTGTTGCTAGCCTTGACGGCAAAGTAATTGCTGAAAAGCCATTAGTAGCATTAAAACCAGTTGAAGAAGCAGGATTCTTTGCACGCTTAATCGACCATGTTAAACAATTCTTCAGCAACTTATTCTAATTTTTGAATAGTTGAATTAAGCACTCATGCTATTTAGCCTGAGTGCTTTTTTATTTTATAATTCATCTAAATTTTATTTTGATACTACTCATGGCAAAGAACATACGTCCTTATCTTGAACACCGTCCTCAAGTTGATACAACATGTTATGTTGATGACATGGCCGTTGTAGTTGGTGAAGTCAGCTTAGCGGAAAATGTTTCTGTCTGGCCTTTTGCCGTCATTCGCGGTGACGTAAATAGTATTCAAATTGGTAAAAACAGTAATGTACAAGACCATTGTATGTTGCATGTTAGCCATAAAAATGATGCAAAACCTAATGGCTCACCTCTTATTATTGGTGAAGATGTGACGGTTGGACATCATGTGACTTTACATGGCTGTACCATTGGCAACCGAGTTTTAATCGGAATCAATACTGTTATTTTAGATGACGTGATTATTGAAGATGATGTGATGATTGGTGCTGGAAGTTTGGTTCCACCGCGTAAAGTCTTAAAAAGTGGTTATCTATATGTAGGAAGCCCTGTACAACAAGTACGACCACTAACCGAAAAAGAATTAGCGTTTCTTCCTTATTCGGCAAGACATTATGTAAAAGTACAAAATAATCATAAAGCGGCTCAAGCAGAGCAGAATTAATTAGCTCTATGAAATATCAGCAATAAAATTCTGATTTTTTTAAACGATATGGTTTTGTAGTATTGCTCATATCGTTTAGCAGATCACCATAGCCAAAAACCCCTAAATTTCGTATCATACGTCTTTTAAATCATGGTGCTTTTTTATGGCCGCATGGACTCCTCATGTCACTGTTGCTACAGTCGTAGAAAAAGACGGACGCTATCTTTTTGTTGAAGAACATAGCGAAGGTTTTGTACACACAGTATTTAACCAACCTGCTGGTCATGTGGAATGCGGTGAGTCATTAACTCAAGCAGCCATTCGAGAAACACTTGAAGAAACAGGTCATCATGTTGAAATTGATGCCTTGCTTGGTATTTATACGTATACCCCGCCCATGTTTCCGGATCGTACCTATTACCGCTTCTGTTTTCTAGCACATGTGACTCAGGTTGAAAATAATCCTCAACTCGATACTGGTATTGTAGCAGCTGTGTGGATGACACCAGATGAGCTCAAAGAATCTGCCCGTGCCCGTAGTCCACTCGTACTCAAAGCAGTTGAAGATGCCATTAAAGGTCACCATTATCCTTTATCGCTTATTTATGAGCACCCTTTCTCTCCCTCATTAACCTCTCATTTGGATGCCTAGTCCTATGCAACAACGTGTCATCGTCGGTATGTCTGGTGGTGTAGACTCTTCTGTTTCTGCAGCACTTTTACTTCAACAAGGATATCAAGTTGAAGGTCTTTTCATGAAGAACTGGGAGGAAGACGACGGCACGGAATACTGTACAGCAATGGAAGATTTAGCCGATGCTCAAGCAGTAGCAGATAAAATCGGTATTAAACTCCATACAGCAAACTTTGCTATGGAATATTGGGACCGCGTGTTTGAACTTTTCTTAGCTGAATATGCAGCTGGACGCACCCCAAACCCAGATATTTTATGTAATAAAGAAATTAAGTTCCGTGCATTTTTAGATCATGCCATGACTTTAGGTGCAGACTTTATCGCGACTGGTCATTATGCTCGCCGTGGTGAAACTGCTTACAACTCCAAAGGCGAAGCATACGCACCATTATTACGTGGCGTAGACAATAACAAAGACCAAACTTATTTCTTGCATGCTGTTCATGGTAAAGAAATTAACAAAACCCTATTTCCAGTGGGTGAGATTGAAAAACCTGAAGTTCGCAGAATTGCTGAAGAGCTTGATCTTGCTACAGCTAAGAAAAAAGACTCTACAGGCATCTGTTTTATTGGCGAACGTCGATTTAATGACTTCCTTAAACAATATTTGCCCGCTCAACCTGGAAAAATTGTACTTGATACAGGTAAAGAAGTTGGTGAACATCACGGTCTGATGTACTATACGCTCGGTCAACGTGGCGGAATTGGTCTAGGTGGTTTGAAAGGTGCAGCGGAAGGTGCATGGTTCGTACTACATAAAGATATTGCCAATAATCGCCTCGTTATTGGTCAGGGACATGAACACCCTCTCATGCAAAGCACACAGCTTTGGAGTGAGTCAATTGACTGGGTGGCTGGTGAACAGAATATTCCTGTTGAAGGTTTACGCTGTACAGCTAAAACACGCTATCGCCAACCTGATCAGGCATGTACAGTTTTTATTGATGAAAATAGTGAACACGGTGTACGAGTTGAGTTTGATGAACCTCAGCGTGCTGTTACACCGGGTCAAAGCGTTGTATTTTATTCAGATGAAGTTTGCTTAGGCGGGGGTGTCATTCACCATACAAATGCCCCTACACCAAATTTTATTTAAGGGAATGAATGACATGGTGGAGTTACCATTTCAACAATCACAAGCCTTGAATGTTCGCCAAAACCGTGCCCTTGCCTTGGCTGGGGTATTTCAGGCTACCCAGCTCACGCACATGACAGCTTTAACTGGTCAGCAGAGTATTGGTGAAAGTGGTAACTTCTATTTTGAGCTGTTAATTAAAGCGAGTTTAAATATTCGTCCTACAGTCAACAATGGTGTTCAAACTTTAGATTTTTTCAATCAGTTAGCAGATATTTCTTTGGGGCTTAAAACCCTCGAAAATTGTATTACTCAACCTTTTACAAATATGCCCAAATCTCGCCTTCCGAAAATGGGCACTGCCAAGCTTCCAATGTCATATGCGATGTCCCTTTTGCAATTAGAAAAGAAGGTCTATAGCAACCCTGAATACGTCGCAATCATTGAAAAAGCTCAGCAAAAGATTTTAAAACAGCTTTCTTTTTTTGATAATAACTACTTACACCCAAGCATTTTAGCCAATTTGGCCCAAACTTATGTTGATACTGCTGGGCAGATTAACCCTCGCATTCTCGTTCGTGGTAATGCAGAAGCATTTAAAGATACCAACCATACTAACCGCATCCGTGCTTGTCTGTTTACTGGCTTGCAAATGGCCCATTTATGGCGACAACTCGGTGGTAGTTCGTGGAACATGATTTTTAGCAAACGTAAATTGCTACAGGATATTCAGGCACTTGCTCGTTTACAGTACCAAGTCATCTAAGGCTGTAAAGAGATTATTTTTTGTTTTATGTTTATTCCAACATTAAGGAATCGTTATGAACGCTTTAACCGCACTATCACCATTAGATGGACGTTATGCCAGTAAATGTGATGCGCTACGCCCTTTTCTTTCTGAGTTTGGTTTAATTCATGCTCGTGTCACTGTAGAAGTGCGTTGGTTACAAGCGCTTTCTAACCGTCCAGAAATTGTTGAAGTTGCTCCTTTTTCAAATGAAACAAATGCAGCTTTAGATGCAATTGTTAGCAACTTTTCTGAAGAAGATGCTAACCGCATTAAAGAAATTGAGCGTACAACTAACCATGATGTAAAAGCTGTTGAATATTTCTTAAAAGAGAAAATCGCAGGTATCGCTGAATTACAAAATGCAGGTGAATTCATTCACTTTGCATGTACTTCAGAAGACATCAATAACTTGTCTCATGCACTTATGCTTAAAAACGGCCGAGAAGTTTTAGTATCAAGCATGAAGCAAATTTTAAATGCGATCTCTACTTTAGCAACAGCTCACGCTGAACAACCAATGTTGTCTCGTACACACGGTCAAACTGCAAGCCCAACAACTTTGGGTAAAGAAATGGCGAACGTTGCATACCGTTTAGCTCGCCAAATTAAACAATTTGAAAATGTTGAGCTACTAGGCAAAATCAATGGTGCTGTAGGTAACTACAATGCTCACCTTTCTGCTTACCCAGATGTTGACTGGGCTGCACATGCTCAAGCTTTTGTTGAATCTTTAGGTTTAGCATTCAACCCGTACACGACACAAATCGAACCACATGACTACATGGCAGAGTTGTTTGATGCGTTACGTCGCTTTAACACGATTTTAATCGACTTTAACCGTGACGTATGGGGTTACATTTCTTTAGGTTACTTCAAACAAAGATTGAAAGATGGTGAAGTTGGTTCTTCAACTATGCCACACAAAGTTAACCCAATTGACTTTGAAAACTCTGAAGGTAACTTAGGTATTGCGAACGCTGTATTAGCGCACTTAGGCGAAAAATTACCAATTTCTCGCTGGCAGCGTGACTTAACTGACTCAACTGTACTTCGTAATATGGGTGTTGGTTTTGCGCAAAGTTTAATTGCTTTTGATGCGTGTTTAAAAGGTGTTGGTAAACTTGAGCTAAATGCAAACCGTTTACTTGAAGATCTTGATCAAGCTCAAGAAGTTTTAGCAGAGCCAATTCAAACTGTTATGCGTCGTTATAACGTTGAAAAACCATATGAAAAGTTAAAAGCATTAACTCGTGGTCAAGCAATGACTCGCGACATGATGGTTAACTTCGTAAATGGTGATGAACTTTCTCAAGTACCAAGTGAAGAGCGCGCACGTTTAGCTGAACTTACTCCTGCAACTTACACAGGTAATGCAGCTGAACAAGCTAAACAAATTAACGATTTAATTAGCAAAATCTAATTAAAAAGTTCATAAAAAGCGGAGCTTCGGCTTCGCTTTTTTATTACACTGATATAAAGCACAATAAAGTACTATTTCTAAAATGATCGAAAAACAATTCAAACTTAAACACTATATTGCTCTTGGCCTTATTTTTATTGCCATCATATTGTCTGGCATCCAGCCCCTTGAATTTGAAGCTTATTTACTTCATCAGGTGGGTACAATTTTTATGTTAGTCCTCTTATTTATTATTTTTAAAAAGATTGGTCTCGATTATTTAAGTTTTACTTTCTATTTAGTTTTTTTGCTTATCCATATTATCGGTGCACACTACCTGTACTCATATGTTCCGTACAATGACTGGATTCAACACATATTCCATTTTAATCTAGATCAATACATGGGGTGGTCCCGTAACATGTATGATCGTTTAGTTCATCTTGCCTATGGTGTTTTACTCTACCCTCTTATTTATCGAGTCTTTCAAGTTTGGTTACCGACAGCTCGACCTTTTACTCTGTTTTTACTTGTGGTTCAGTTCGTCATGGCATCTAGCGTTTTTTATGAACTTATTGAATGGATAATTGCGATTGGCTTATCGCCAGAGCAAGCTGAGAATTATAATGGCCAACAAGGCGACATGTGGGATGCCCATAAAGATATGTTATTAGCAACGATCGGTGCAATTCTCTATGGACTGGCAGCTCTTATAAAAACACCTAAAATAAATAATTCATAAATAAAAAAAGCGCTCAATGAGCGCTTTTTTTAAGAGTTCTTTAGACGACTGAATAAGTTTGATCTAACAGATTTGATAAAGCCGAAGACGTCGTATTTGGGAGAAGCTGTTCTAGATTGGTTGTGACATCACTCGGTGTATTATTTACTTCACTCTGCTCATTCACTACGGGTTTAGAATCTGTTGCAGATAAAATTTTTGCGATTGGGTCAAAAACATCCGTTGAAGAACTTTTTAATAAATCATCTAATGCCACAGATTTTTGCTGCGGACTAGTCGTTTCATTGGGTGTAGTTTGTGCTAACTTTAATGTATTTAACCCGACACTATCCGCAACAGAAGGAACAAGTTCATTTACATCACTACTGACAACTTCTTCACTCGTACTCGCCACTTTTGGCGCGACGACATAAAAGGTAAACGATGCGCTCTCTTCACTGGTAAGACCTGCCGCATCTGTTTGAATTAAAGTAATCGTATGTTTCCCAACAGCTAAATTTTTATCAAGTGTAAATGACCAATAGTTATTTGCATCTACTTGACCAACTTTTAGAATCGAAATTGCGACTCCATTATCATAAATAGTCAAAGTCGCATTGGGTTCAACTTTAACAGTAAATTTTGGAGTTGAATCATCAGTTTCTGAGTTAGCAGTAATTACTTTTACAGTAGTACCATTATCATTATCCACTCTATTAAAAACTGGTTTATCAGGAGGTGTATCCTTTGTACCATGGATTTCCAGAGACACAGAACTATTACCAGAAGCATCTATAGCAGATACAGAGGCTGTATCTTTGATAGTATTTAAAGCTGGTGAAATAGTAATTGTAAATTTCCCATTCTCGTCCGCTACTCCACTACCAATAACTTTATTGTCTTTCGTTATTTGTATTTTTGCATTGGCTTCAGCTGTACCAGTAACAGAGGTTCCTTCTGCATTCACTTGAGCTGTAGGTTTATCTGGTGCTATGGTGTCATAGCCAGATTTAATTTCTAAAGGCTTAGAGGTATTACCCGCTGCATCTTCAACAATGATTGTCGCCTTTTGTGATTCTTTTAAGGCAGAAGAAAGTGTAATTTGAAACTCACCTTGAGCATTGGTCGTACCAGTTCCAATGACTTTACCATCTGCATCTTTTATTTGAACTTTTGCATTCGCCTCAGCTTTTCCTTCAACTACTGTTCCTTCTTTATTTACTTCAACTAAAGGAGCGTCTGGAGGAATAGTATCTTTCCCAGCAAAGATCAGAGTAGCTTCAGATTTATTCTCGGCTGCATCCTGAGCAATCACTTTACCACCCGCTTCACTGGTCAAAGGTGGAGTTAGCTTTAAAGAAAAAATTCCATCTGAATTTGCTTTTACAGTTCCTAATAATTTCCCGCTAGCATCATAAACACTAATATTAGCATTACCTTCAGTTTTGCCAGACAAGATTGAACCATCTTCACTTAATTGAGCTTGTGGGGCATCTGGAGCAATTGTATCTTTTGTACCTGTAATAGCAGCACCAGTAGACTCTTTACCACCTCCATTTTGAGCAAAAACATTTAATTTATTTCCATCTGTCAAAGGTTTGTCTAACTTGATAGTAAAATTACCACTTGCATCTGTGTTACCAGAAGCAACCACATTTCCATTTAAATCTTTAATATAAATTTTGGCATTAGCTTCTGCCTTACCAGTGACGGTAACAGCATCATCTGCAAGTTTGAGTTCTGTTGGTTTCGCAGTGTTTGGGACATCAACAGGTGAATCATCTTTGTCATCTTTATCAAAAGCCCAAAGGTATAAACCTTCAGCGGCTAAAACTGCTAAGCCAGCCTTTAATACATTGCCCATCGAAAAAGTTGGGGAATCATCAACCGCCATTGTTGAAGCTGGTTGACTAGTACTTGTATAGGCTAAATCTGTGACATGGTTTAAACCTGTATAGTCGATCACCTTACCCTGTGCATCGAATTGGGCTTCAACAAATTTTCCGTGTTCAGTCGGAAAAACAAGTGAATGGTCTGTTGTATTTGTTGTTTCATTAAAGAAATTTTCTAAAACAAGGGTTTCACCATTTTTTAAATGGATGATAAGACTTCCACCCTGCTTTTCCATCGATGCTATATCTTTTTGACTTACACCAATTTGAATGATTGCTGGTTGGTTTAAAACCACTTTATTGAGCTGACCATCTTGTAGAACGTCCAAACCCTCTTTGGATGCCACAATTATTCTTGTCATTATTTCCTATCCTGAATTTCAGTTATATTTTTAAATGTCTAACTTTTTAAATGATTCATCTAAAAGCTATTTTATTGCTGTTTAAAATATCAAAACCATGTGTTTATCACAATTCAAAAAGCATATTTATCAATAATTATTTTTGACTTTTAATTAAAATATCCATTCCTCATAAAACTCATATCAACCTTAAATTTCACCCTGATCGATTATTTACTAAATCTCTCATAGTTATTAATTCCATCATTTACATTCGTAAGGAAAAGAAGCTAAAAGTGCCTATTACAATCAAAAGAAATAAAGCCGAAAATTTAGTTATTTTCGCATCTGACAAAGTCATTTTTAGCATACTCCAGCCCTGAAAACGTTTTGCAAAAATGCTATTTAGAATAAGAATTGAAACATGCAATAAAACCAAAGCTAAAAACAAGTTTGCAAAAAATTCGTGTAGGTCTTTCAAAGAAAAATTAACATGCTCAGTCGCATACCCTAACCCCACCACAATTGGAATCACGAGAAATATAAGTACAATTGAAGTTTGAAAAAGTGCAACACTGATTGAATGAATTGAATTTTTAGAAAAAATACTCTTAAAGTTTGAATGACTTAAGGATTTTTTGATCGCATTTATCGCTATGTTACTTCGCTTTTTAATACCAAACGGTGTTGTACTTGAAATACGTGGACTCAAAAAATGCCAGATTACTCGCGCAGTAATACTAATAAGAAGTACGTAACCAAACATCATATGGACTTGGTGCAGATCTTCATTATCTCCTGTGAAATAAGCACCAATAAAGCCAAGCATAATAATGATATGTAAAATACGTATGAGAATATCAATGTGTGGCCATGTTTTTGACATCACAAAAACTCAGAAGTGAAAAGTTAACTATAACTTTTACAATAGAAACTTAAACAAATATTAATCAAATTTCTTTCATCACTCACATAAAAAAAGAGCACCCTTACAGGCACTCTCTATTTCAAAATTTAGCTTAATTAAAATCTAGTATCACGCATTTGTACTAAGGTTGAATTGGCTTTGGCCAACGTGTCTGCAACTTTATTCATTACAGCCGGAATCAAGCTATCTGCCATTTGAGCTGCTTGTAAACCTAACTTTTCACCTAAAGTCGCTTTCTTACGTGTATTAATCACATAAACATCATGTTGTGGTAATAACGCCAATAGATACTCATCAGATGTTTGTAATTTATCAACAAGGTTTAGCTCTAGCGCATCTTCACCATACCAATGCTCACCTGTAGCCACTTTATCAACATTAAGTTGTGGACGGTACTTTTCTACAAAGTGCTTAAATAACACATGAGTTTGTTGAAGCTCTTCTTCGAACTTCGCTTTACCTTCAGGGGTATTTTCACCAAACATCGTGACAGTACGTTTATATTGCCCTGCTGTGTAAAGCTCGAAATCCACATTGTGTTGTTTTAAAAGACGGTTAAAGTTTGGAACTTGAGCAACCACACCAATTGAACCAACAATAGCAAACGGCGCTGCAATAATTTCATTTGCAATACATGCCATCATATAGCCGCCACTTGCTGCTACTTTGTCTACGCAAATCGTCAAATGGAAGCCTGCATCGCGTAAGCGTACCAATTGAGCTGCTGCTAGACCATAACCATGTACCATGCCACCCGGGCTTTCAAGGCGAACCACAACACGGTCACGGCCTGCTTTAGCAGTTGCTAAAATGAGGGTAATTTCTTCTCGTAAGTTTTCAACTGCTGAGGCTTGGATATCACCCTTAAAATCTAAAACAAAGATTTTCTGATTGTTTTTACGGCGAATTTTAGCTTCTTTAGCAAGTTGTTGAGCCAATTGTAAAAGTTCTAAACGGCTTGCAGTTGTTTGTGCAATTTTTTTTCTCTGTTCATTTACACGTGCATTTAAATGACTAACACGTATTTCTGCAGGGAGTTTAGGCAAATGGAATAACATAAAATTCTAAGCTCATAAGTTATCTTTTATAGCCTTAAGATGTGGTCGTTTTGATTAAAATTCAATAGCGTTTTTGCAAAATAGAGTCATTTTCATTTATAAAATAAAAAAAGAGCACATGGCTCTTTTTTTATATGGATGACTAATTAACCGAATCGTCCAGTAATATAAGCTTCCGTCAACTGATGGTCAGGTTGAGTAAAGACTTTTTCAGTTGAGTTAACTTCAATCAAATCACCTAAATGGAAATAAGCAGTACGATCAGATACACGTGCCGCTTGTTGCATTGAGTGAGTCACAATAACGATTGTATATTGCGTTGATAATTCAGAAATTAATTCTTCGATTTTTGCTGTTGCGATTGGGTCAAGCGCAGAACATGGCTCATCCATCAAAATCACTTCAGGACTTACTGCAATCGTACGAGCAATACATAAACGTTGTTGCTGACCACCTGATAAACCAGTACCCGGTTGATTCAAACGGTCTTTCACTTCGTCCCATAGACCCGCTTTACGCAAGCTATTTTCAACAATTTCTTCAAGATCATATTTATCGCGCGCTAGACCGTGAAGTTTAGGACCGTAAGCTACGTTATCAAAAATAGTTTTAGGGAACGGGTTTGGCTTTTGGAATACCATACCAACCTGAGCACGTAATAATACGACATCAAGGTTTGGATCATAAATATTGTGGTTATCGAGTGTAATTTTACCTGTCACCCGACAACCATCAATGGTGTCATTCATACGGTTTATCGTACGAAGAAAGGTAGATTTACCACAACCTGACGGTCCAATAAAAGCAATAACTTCGTTCTTGTAAATATCGAGGTCAATACCTTTAATCGCTTCAAAATCACCATAATAAACATGGGCATCTTGTGCACTAATTTTGATTTCGGTTGAGTTCTGCTTTTTTGAAGTTTGTGGTTCAAAATGCGAAACATACGAAGTGCCATGATTCTGCGATTTATCTGTAAATTGAGATTGTTCAGTGTTCACTAACTTATCCTTTTCTAAGGAATTCGTAATATCAATAGTATTCATTATTTATCCTCTATTACCAACGCACTTCGAACTTTTTACGTAACCAAATTGCAAGACTGTTTAAACCAATCATTAATGCAAGTAGTACGATAATCGCAGCGGCAGTACGGCCTTCGAAGAAGTTACGCAACTCATTACCTTGCCATAAGTAAACTTGGACAGGTAATGCAGTTGATTGATCAAATGGTGTTGCTGGAATACTTGCAACGAATGCACTCATTCCAATTAAAAGTAAAGGTGCGGTTTCACCAAGCGCATGAGCAACACCAATAATTGAGCCGGTCATAATGCCTGGTAAAGCTAATGGTAAAACGTGGTGGAAAATAGTCTGGAACTTTGAAGCTCCCAAACCAAGTGCAGCTTGACGAATAGAAGGTGGCACTGCTTTTAATGAAGCACGCGTAGTAATAATGACTGTTGGTAATGTCATCAAACTTAAAACTAAACCACCAACTAACGGAGCAGATAACGGTAAATGCATCCAGCCAATAAAAATTGCTGCACCGAGTAAACCAAACACAATTGAAGGAACAGCAGCAAGGTTATTGATGTTAACTTCAATAATGTCTGTAACAATATTCTTTGGAGCAAATTCTTCAAGATAGATTGCGCTAGCAACACCAATTGGAATCGCAATAATGATCACAATCAGCATCATGAATAATGAACCCATAAATGCGCCAGCAAGACCACTAATTGCAGGTGAACTACGAGAGTCCGGATTCTTAAACAAGTTTAAATTAAACGTATTTTCAAGAACACCTTTTGCTTTTAGTTCATCCGCAAGTTTACGTACTTCTGGTTCAAGTTGTTGCTGATCATCTGGCAATGAACGGTCAATATTACCTTTTAACCAGACATCAACATTGGCATCGCCCAAGAAATTAATATTTTCTTTTTTACCAATGAGTGATGGGTCTGCAAAAACCATGTCACGTAAACGATAAGCCTCTGAACTTGCATAAAGACTACTTAAGTAATCACGCTCACTAGCAAGTGCAGGATCTTTGGCAATCATTCCATTTACAATAATGCCATCCCAATCCACCATACCCATTTTAGTTTGCCAATCGACATAACGCTCTTGGTAATGAGCAGGTGTTTCACCTTGAGTACGTACAGGTACTGGACCTGCATCAATGACTTTCGGATCGAAGTAAATTGGAACATTCATGCTCGTTTGCCAAAAAGCAGGTAAACCTTTTGCCAAAATACTGCTAAACAACAGCGCAACGAATGCAAGACCAATGACGACTGCCGATAATCCAGCATAACGAAAAGCTTTTTCTTTACGATGACGTTTAGCCAAAGATTTTTGGATGACCTGTTTACGTCGTTCACGTGATTCAGCAGCAGCTTTTGGATCAAATACGTTCTGATCCATAGGAGACGATGTATTTGATGTACTCATTCGTATTGCTCACGGTATTTACGCACAATGTACAGTGCAACAATGTTTAAACATAAGGTAATCACAAAGAGTGTTAGACCTAACGCGAATGCAACCAAAGCTTGTGGGCTGGCAAAGTCAGTATCACCAGTTAACTGTTTTACGATCGTAACGGTCACTGTCGAAACAGCTTCAAATGGATTTGCATGTAAAAGTGGGCTATTCCCTGCTGCCAAAACCACAATCATGGTTTCCCCTACGGCACGAGAGACAGCTAATAAAAAGGCGCCAGTAATACCCGGTAAAGCAGCAGGTAAAACGACTTGACGAATTGTTTCTGACTTAGTTGCTCCAAGTCCTAAAGAACCGTCACGCATTGCACGAGGTACTTGGGTAATAATGTCGTCTGATAAAGAAGAAACAAACGGAATAATCATAATCCCCATCACGAAACCAGCAGTTAAAGCACTGGTCGCGTTAATTTCAAGACCAACGTAAGCGCCAGCTGTCTTGAAAAATGGTCCAATAATCATCATGGCAAAAACACCATAAACAATTGTTGGAATACCCGCTAAAACTTCAATTGTTGGTTTTGCCCACGAGCGTAACCAAGGAGAAGCATATTCAGCTAAATAAATGGCAATCATTAATCCAATGGGTACAGCTACTAATAAAGCAATGCCGCTGACCATGAGTGTGCCCCAGAGCAATGGCAATAAACCATAACTACCTTCAGCATTACCCGAAGTACTAAAACCTGGGTTCCACTCTGTCCCGAAGAAGAAATCAAGCGGGCTTACAAAACGGAAGAAGTGCATTGCTTCACCAAACATCGACATCACAATACCGATGGTTGTTAAAATCGCAACACCAGAACATAAAATCAAAGCAACATTAATCGCACGTTCAACTTGATTACGCGCACGATATTGTTGATTAATCTTTTTCTTTGCCCACACTAAACCTAATAAAGCTGCACAGACTACAACAGCAAATTTGGCAAAAGAGCCAATGGTTTGAAATTTTGCAAACTGTTGTGCAGCAGCTAATTCATAGGCTGCCGGCTTATCACTTACCCCAAAACCTGAAGCAATCGCTTGAACACGATCAATCAAGACACTTCTGCCAGCTTCATCAAGTGATGCACTTACAGATGCAGGAATATTATTAAAGATAATGTGATTTAAAATACTTGGTTCAACCAAGCTCCAAATGATCAAAATTAAAAAAGCAGGGATACCGCACCAAAGACCAACCAGTGCACCATAATAACCAGGACGAGAATGTAATGTCGCCGAGTTGCTTCCCTTACCTGCTAGGCTACGGCTCTTTCTCAGCCCAAGTTGATATGCGATTGCCACAAGGGCTAACAACACACCGATAAGTAGCAGATTCATGTACTCTCCACTGTTTTCTCAATTGTCATAATTTGGAAAAACAAGTTAGACAAAAAGGCTGATGAACTCTCAAGATCACCAGCCCCTATTCAAACTAACTTATTTAACAGTTTTACCTGCTTTAAAGTCAGCCAATACTTTTGCACGTTCAGCATCAGACATTGCGATTAAGCCATCACGTTCAGCTTTAGAGCCTTTACCTGTTGCTTTTTTGCTTACGAAATATTCTACATATTGCGGTAAGCCTTTAACTGATTTTAAATGTTCGCCTTTCACGTAGAAGAATAATGGACGAGACACAGGATATGTACCGTTCAATACAGTTTTCTCAGATGGAAGAACGTTATTTACAGTTGCTACACGTAACTTGTCACGGTTCATATCATAGAAACTTAAACCAAACACGCCTACAGCACTTGGAGAAGTCTTTAAGCGAGCTAGAGTTTCTGTATAGTCACCAGCAATTTCAATTACACGGCCATCTTTACGGAAAGTAGAACATGCTTTCTTCTGAGCATCTTTATCTAAGTTCTTGAAGTATTCATACGCTTCACAACCAGCATCAACCATTTTCTCTTGGAAAACTTCACGAGTACCGTGGTTTGATGCAGGAATTACAAGAGTAATTGGTTCATTTGGAAGTGATTTATCAATCTGGTTCCAGTTTGTATATGGGTTTGGAACCAATTTACCATTTGAAGGTAACTGTGCAGCTAAAGCAGCAAACACATGGTAAGGTTTTAATTTATAAGCTGCTTTGTGTGAGTTAGACGCAAATACGATACCGTCGTAACCAATTTTAATTTCTTGAATTTGTTTTACACCAGCTTTGTTACAAGCTTCAATTTCAGTGCTTTTAATTTTACGAGAAGCGTTAGCAACGTCGATTGTGTTATCGCCAACACCTTGACAGAATTGTTTCAAACCAGCAGAAGAACCGCCAGAACCAACTACAGGAGTTTTAAATTGAGGAAATGTATTACCGAACTCTTCAGCTACAACGCTGGCAAATGGTAGTACAGTTGAAGAACCAGCAATTTGAATCGTATCACGAGCTGCATTTGCAGTCGTTGTTACAGCTGCCCCAGTTACTGCTAACGCAATTGCGATTTGACGTGGATTTAAGCGCATTCTGTTCTCTCTCATTAATGCAATAGGTTGTACGTCACTTTTTGTTGAGTGCTTGTACGCTCTTCGATAGCTGCATTGTGAATAGAAAATATGACAATTAAGTTACAGTATGATGACGCTTTAATGATTTCGATATTGTTAATTGTCACATTATTATTTTTTATCTATTATCAAATATTTAATTCAACCCCAGTGGGTATTTTACTCTGTATATTAGTCTGTATTGTGACACTGATTAAAAATAAAGATTTTAAATATTCATAAAATATAAAACTAAAAGATATTATAAATATTTTAAAAATCGATAATTTAACTGTATTTTTACTTTTACTATTAAAAATAATTTTATTACTAAAATTCTGATCAAAATTTGCGGTAGATAATAATTTCTTTGTAACATGAAAATAATATGACAAAAGATAAAGGGTTACCTACCGTATGTAAGGTAACCGCAATATCATTGTAAATTTAGTGGATTAATTCGATTGCACTTCTGGCATTGCGACCATTTTTCTGCGGTATTTGAAGAAATACATCAGTGCTAAAACAGCAAGCCAGATTGGACCTAAAATAACGGCCAATCTCATATCAGGTGTCATTGCCATAATAATAAGAATAAAGCATACAAAGCTAATGGTTAAATAATTACTCCATGGACTCATAATGCTTTGGAACTTAGTTTGACGTTTTTGCAATTTCATTGCTTTGGTAAATTTCAAATGTGTGACTGAAATCATGAGCCAGTTAATAACAAGTGCAGCCACAACAAGCATCATAAAGAGTTGAAAGGCTTGTCCAGGAATTAGGTAATTTACGACCACACATATTGCTGTGATTGATGCAGAAACAACCGCTGCTGGAACTGGAATACCGCGGCTATTTACTTTTTTCAAAATTGCCGGAGCATTGCCCTGCTCTGCTAAGCCATGCAGCATACGGCTATTACAATAGATACAGCTATTATAAACTGAAATAGCAGCAATCAAGACCACAAAGTTCAAGACATTCGCAACGCCGTTACTATTGAGTGACTGGAAAATCATAACAAATGGGCTACCACCTTCTGCCACCATATTCCAAGGGTAAAGGCACAGCAAGATCCCAATAGCACCGATATAAAAAATTAAAATACGATAAACAATCTGATTTACTGCTTTAGGAATAGTGGTTTCAGGTTTTTTCGTTTCAGCAGCAGCAATACCAATAAGTTCTAGACCACCAAATGCAAACATAATAACGGCTAAAGCCATGACAAAACCGTGAATCCCGTGCGGGAAGAAACCACCGTGTTGCCATAAATTTGCAATACCTGCTTGTGGACCAGCGGAACCTGTAAATAAGAGATAAGTACCAAAACCAATCATGCTTAAAATTGCAACAATCTTAATGCAAGAAAATAAGAATTCGGATTCCCCAAAAAAGCGGACATTCACCAAGTTAATGCCGTTAATTAAAATGAAGAAAAATAAAGCAGTCAACCAAGACGGAATTTCAGGCCACCAGAACTGAATGAAGGTTCCAATTGCACTGAGTTCAGCCATACTTACCAGCACATACAACACCCAGTAGTTCCAGCCAGACATAAAACCAGCCATTTTGCCCCAATACTTGTTCGCAAAATAACTAAAAGAACCACTTACTGGTTCCTCAACAACCATTTCACCTAAATGACGCATAATTAAGAAAGCGATAATTCCGGCAATTGCATATCCTAATAAAATTGAAGGACCTGCCAATTTAATCGTTTGAGAAAGACCTAAGAATAACCCTGTTCCGATCGCACCTCCTAGTGCGATGAGTTGAATATGCCGATTGGATAAGCCTTGTTTTAACTCGTGCTTATTGTTTGCATCCATAACATTATCTCCAATGTTGGTGTCACTTCCTGTACACCTTTATTCAGCACCATATCCGAAGGCCAGAACCCGACCTTCGGAAATACGTTTGCTTTAATATGAGTCCATTTAATTTTAAGAAGACTTGTCCTATCTTCTATTTAAAACGAGCTTGCATCCTTACATTTAATAGGCTGGGAACGCTCCTTTAAAATTTCGTAGCCACGATCGCCGTAATCAAAACGCGCGATGACTGAAGCAAATTTTTTCAAACTTACTGGCGCATCCATTGCCGGTAGCTTTAATTCAATAAAAGTTAACTGATCATTTAAATGAACATTCTCTAAAACACTTCTAAGCTGTCCGGCAGTTTCAACCACATAGGTGGTATGACCTTTTTTACCGTTAAATACCGCAGGAATTTCAGTGTATTTCCAGTTTTGCACGTCGTTATAAGCTGCGTTTTCACCCATAATTAAGCGCTCAATGGTGTAGCCGCCATTGTTCAACAAGAAAATGATTGGTTTTAAACCGTGACGAATAATTGTAGAAAGCTCTTGTACCGTAAGCTGGAAAGAACCATCGCCAATAAACAAAATTTGACGGCGTTCAGGAGCTGCCAACAAGCTACCAAGTAAAGCTGGCAAGGTATAACCGATTGAACCCCAAAGCGGCTGAGCAATATATTTAGCTGTAGCAGGAAGTTTTAAACCAGACAAAGCTGAGTTTGAAGTTCCTACCTCACCAATAATCACATCGTCTTCTTTTAAGAAACCTGAAATGTAGTTCCAAAGCACATCTTGGCTTAGCTTTTGTTGGGCCGGAGCTTCAATTACTTTCTGTGGTTGTTTTTCAAGAAGAGGCATTGACGATTTACGTGGCGCAACTTTTTTATTTAGCTCAACAAGTAACTGTCCAATTTCAATACCCGGGAAATCTTGCCCGAAAATGTTCAGACCATAAGATTTAATTTCGATGTAATTCTTGGTCTCAATTTGATGAGTAAATACAGCTGAACCAACATCTGTAAAACGTGCACCAATACCAATTAGGCAGTCAGATTGCTCAATAATATTTTTCACATGCGGTTGGCTTGCCCCACCCACATAAGTACCGATATAGCGAGGTGAGCCTTCATCCATAATATTTTTTGCAGTATTCATACCCGCAAATGGAATTGAGCATTTTTGAGATAAATCATTTAAAAGTGAAGTTACACCAAAAACTGAAGCTTCATTATCAATAAGAAGTGCTGGGCTTTTTGCATTGTTCAAAATGTCACAAAGTTTGCTTACCACACTTTGCAATAAGTCTGGTTCAACAGATGGATAACTTAAATCAAGTGGGCGGTCAGTAACTTCAATTTTAACGTGAGTAATATCTCCCGCTAACTGGATGTGCACAGGGCGACGTTCAAGGAAACACTGACGTAATACACGATCAATTTCAAAAGCTGCATTTGCAGGAGTTAAACGTGTTTGAGCAACTGTGAACTCTTTCATGCAGTTCATAATATTGTCGTAGTTACCATCGACAAGCGTATGGTGAATTAAAGTGCCCTTTTGAACTGCATGTAAAGGCGGAATACCTGAGATATGAATAAGAGGTACATTTTCTGCATATGCACCTGCAATGCCATTAATCGCGCTTAAATCACCTACACCATAAGTAGTTGCTAAGGCAGAAAAACCGTTAATTCGTGCATAACCATCAGCTGCATAGGCAGCATTCAATTCATTACAATTTCCGATAAATTCGAGTTCTGGATCTGCTTCAACTTGTTCGAGATATGAGAGGTTAAAATCACCCGGTACACCAAAAAGATGTTGGATACCCATTTGTTTTAAACGAAGATTTAAAAAGTCACCGATTTCTATGAACATTGCTCTATATCCTTTGAGACCAATTTTTATTCCATAGAAAAATAATATTTCATCTACCTTTTAGATTTCGTGCATAATGAAAACGCATTTTAATAAAAATACATGATTTGTGTATCATAAAAGGATTTTATGCAATGGATAAGTTCGACTGGCAAATCATTCAGGCACTACAAAAGAATGGACGGCTCACCAATCAGGAAGTTGGAGATTTAATCGGTTTATCTGCTTCTCAATGTTCTAGAAGAAGACAGCTACTTGAGCAAAAAGGCATAATTTTAGGTTATACGGCCCGCATCCAGCAACAAGCGCTAGGACTGGAAGTCACAGCGATGATTCACATTAATTTAAGAACACACGAAGCAAAATCTCAGCAGGCATTTCAAGAGCTCATTGAAGCGGAAGATAACATTCAAGATGCATTTTCAATTAGTGGTGATGCGGATTTTATTTTAAAAGTCGTTGCCGAAAACTTAGAACAGCTTTCTCAATTTGTAACCGAAAGATTGCTTTCTTATAATTTTATTGGCCACATAAAGTCTTACATTGTTCTGAAAAAAATTAAAGAACAGAATCATTTTTTAATCAAACCTAAAGGTCACGGTTATCATCACACGACTTAAGCAGGTTAGTATTTAATAAGATAATTTAAAATAAAAAGGCGGATCTATCATCCGCCTTAAAATGAATATTTAAACTTTACTGATATGAACCGTTTGCCCAATCGTATTTTCAAGCAAACCTTCTAAGCCAAACTCAGCACCTAAGCCTGACATTTTCCAGCCACCAAAAGGGGCATGAGGCAACACTTCTGCATGGGTATTAATCCAAACAGTACCGCATTGAAGCTGTGTAGCATAAGTTTGAGCAGCTTGAATATCAGAAGACCAGATTGAACCACCTAAACCAAACTCGCTGTCATTTGCACGGGCAATTGCATCGTTGATATCTGTATATTTTAAAACAGGCAACACTGGACCAAATTGCTCTTCTTGTACCACGCGGCAAGAGTCAGAAACTTCAGTCAAAATAGTTGGTGCAATAAAGTAGCCCTGCTCTGGTAAGTGCTGGTGACCAGAAAGCGCTTTTGCACCCTGCTCTATAGCATCGGCAATAAGTTTTTTCACTTTTTTATATTGCATTTGGTTTTGCACTGGACCAAACGTTGTAGAAGACTCCATTCCACCACCCACAACTTGAGCATTAGCAATGTCAGCTAACTTTTGAGATAGAGCTTCATATTGGCTTTCATGTACATATAAACGTTTTAACGCCGCGCACGTTTGACCAGCGTTCAAGAATGCCATATTAAAAATCTTAGCTGCAATTTCATCTATATTTGCATCTGGCAATACAATACCCGCGTCATTACCACCAAGCTCTAAAGTTAAGTGTTTTAAATGTTGAGCTGCACCAGCCATAATGTGCTGACCTGTTCGAGTTGAACCCGTAAACACAACTTTTTGCACATCTGGATGAGAAGATAATGCTTCGCCAATCTCACCTGCACCTACCACAATTGAAATAACACCCGCTGGAACTTCTTGCTGAATGATTTCACATAGACGCAAAGTTGATAGCGGTGTGTATTCAGAAGGTTTGCTAATAACAACGTTACCCGCGCGTAAAGCAGGCATGATATGCCAAACTGCAATCATGAGTGGCCAGTTCCAAGGCGTAATTGAAGCCACCACACCTAATGGCTGACGATGACGCTCAATACGCTTGGTTTCACTGTCTTCAATCACTTCAACAGGTAAATCCATAGCAGCGGCATAGCGAGTCCAACCAATTGCACCCTGCACTTCCATTTGCGCAAGTGCCAGTGGTTTACCTTGCTCAAGCACAACCAGCTCTGCGAGCATTTCAGCGTGCTTTTCAATACCATCGGCAATTTTGTTTAAAATCGATTTACGTTCATCATGTGAAACTTGTTGCCAAGCTTTAGAAGCCTGTTTAGCTGCACTCACTGCTTGATTTACTTGCTCAACTGATGCTTTTGCACAACGCGCAGCTGTTAAACCTGTAGCAGGGTTAATAACTTCTAGTTCACCCTGTTCACCTGAACAAGATTGACCGTTAATAATCAGTTTAAATTCATTAAGCACATTAACTTGTTGCATTTCTTCTTCCTTGTCTTAATTGTAATTACAGCCACTTACTTTTTTCAGTTAAAACGGGATTATTTAAAGTAAGTACGATCTTGATATATCAATGTGACCAAAAATATTGGGGACATACCAATACAATAAGAAATTTGCATAAGATAGATCATGCATAATTATTTTTGTTTTTGAAAAATATGCATGGTTTGTGCATATTTTTATTTACTCATACACATTTTGAATAAAAGATTCTGTAATAAAAAAGCCCAGCAAGAAGCCGGGCTTTTTTTGTTATCAACTCAATTAGTCGATTGGTGGTACATAATTACCAGAAGCAATCGCATCTTTAATGCGGTCAGCTTCAGCCAATACTTGACCTAAAAGGTTTTTAACGTTTTCAAATGTCACAACAGGGCTTAATGTTGTCATCTTCAATGACTGTACATTACCAACTTTTGTTACACCGATATTTGCTTCACCACGTGCAAACAATTCGTCCGCTACGTTTTGGTTCAAGCTATCGATAAACTCAACTGGGTAGCCTTGTGGCACAACACGGAACAATACTGAAGCAAATTGTGGTTCAACTAAAAGCTCTAAACCGTCAGTTGCCTTGATGTAATCTGCAACTTCACGAGTAAGTTTTACACCATGGTCAATCATTGAACCGTAAAGGTCTTCACCTAGTGATTCAATTGTCATCCACAATTTCAATGCATCAAAACGACGAGTCGTTTGTAATGACTTAGAAACAAGATTTGGTACACCATGTTCTTCGTCATAAGCAGAGTTCAAGTATTCAGCTTCGTAGTGCATGAAACGATAGTTTGCTTCGTCTTTTAACAAGAACGCGCCACAGCTAATGCTTTGGAAATAATGCTTATGGAAGTCGAGGGTAATCGAGTCAGATAACTCAATACCATCAAGCATTGCACGATAGTCATTTGACAGAATTAATGCACCGCCCCATGCCGCATCGATATGCATCCATGAACCATATTTCGTTGTGATTTCACGAATTTTCTTCAATGGATCAATTGCACCAGCATCAGTTGTACCTGCTGTCGCAACAACACAAGCAACCACTTTGCCTTCTGATTGCAAATGCGCCATCGTTTTTTCGAGAGCATCTACATCCATCTGTGCATTTTCATTCACAGGAACAGTCACAACTGACTGGAAGCCCATACCCATCATTGCCATGTTCTTTTGCACAGAGAAATGCGCATTTTCAGAACAAATAACTTTGACGTTTTTCATTGCTTCAGCTGGAATACCATCACGCTGTACAGACCACGGATTACCGTTTTCGTCTTTCCAGTTTTTCGAAATGCACCAGTCACGAGCAAGTAACACACCCATTAAGTTAGATTGAGTACCGCCAGAAGTGAAAACACCTGCCTGACCAGAACCATAACCAACTTTTTGACGCAACCAATCAATAAGCTGAACTTCCATTAATGAACCGGCTGGGCTTTGATCCCATGAGTCCATAGACTGGTTAGTTGCATTGATTAACACTTCCGCAATTTGGCTCATCACCATGGTTGGGCAGTGTAAATGCGCTAATGAATGTGGATGATGTACTTTTAAGCTTTTATTTAAGAAAAGCTCAATCATACGTTGAAGTGATTCTTGTACACCCATACCTTCTTTTGAAGGTTGGAAAGAAATTGCTGAACGCAATTCTTTAATGCTACCGCCTGTGTACATCTTTTCATTTTGCAACCATGCTGAAACGGCTTTTACCGCTTCGCCCATTGCTGACTCATAGTCAGCAATGGATTGTGCATCATTGCAGAGTAACGCTTTACGATGTTCTGCAAAATCCACCATACTTATGCGCCTCGTACTGCAACCAATGCTTCTGCAATTGCTTTCTTAAAGCGAGCAACTACTTCAACACACTCTTCTTGAGTGATGATAAGCGGGCAAAGTAAACGAATTACTGTACCGTTACGGCCGCCTTTTTCAAGCAATAGTTTATTGTTGAAACAAGCAGTTTGAATTGCAGCAGCTAATTGTGAATCCGCAGGAAGCGAACCAATACGATCAGCTTGTTTACGCTCGTCAACAATCTCAACACCGATCATTAAACCGCGACCACGTACGTTACCGATACATGGGAATTCTTGAGCTAATTTTTTAAATTCAGCTTGTAGATAATCACCACGTTCTTGCGCATTTTGAGCAAGATTTTGTTCAGTAATCGTTTTTAATACGACAAGGCCTGTACCCATAGCAAGTTGGTTACCACGGAAAGTACCAGTGTGACCAGCAGGCTGCCAAGCATCAAATTTACGTTTAATACCTAATACTGCAAGTGGTAAACCACCACCTACTGCTTTAGACATTACAACAACATCAGGTTCAATACCTGCATGTTCAAATGCAAACATTTTGCCTGAACGTGCAAAGCCAGCTTGAACTTCGTCTAAAATTAAAACGATGTTGTGCTTTTCAGTCACTTCACGGATTTTTTGCAACCATTTTACTGGAGCTGTAACTACGCCGCCTTCACCTTGAATTGCTTCAAGAATAACAGCAGCCGGTTTTGTTACACCGCTTTCAACATCTTCGATAAAGTTTTCAAAGAAGTAAGTTAAAGCGTCAACACCAGCTTCACCACCTAAACCAAGTGGGCAGCGGTATTCATGCGGATATGGCATGAATTGTACGCCTGGCATTAAACCATTAACTGCATTTTTTGCACTTAAGTTACCAGTCATAGCAAGTGCACCATGGGTCATACCATGATAACCGCCAGAGAAACTGATCACTGAACTACGGCCAGTGTAAGTCTTAGCAAGTTTAATTGCTGCTTCAGTTGCGTCTGCACCAGCAGGACCACAGAACTGCAAGCAGTATTCTTCTTTACCACCAGGTAAATATGCTAACAATGCTTCAGTGAATGCATCTTTTAAAGGTGTGGTTAAGTCTAAAGTATGCAATGGCAAACCACTTGCCAATGTATCTTGAATACTTTGAATCACCGCAGGATGATTATGACCTAAAGCCAATGTACCTGCCCCAGCTAAACAATCAAGGTACTCTGTACCTTCAACATCAGTAACCCAGCATCCTTGTGCTTTCGCTATCGCTAACGGTAATTTACGTGGATAGCTACGAACATTTGATTCCATTTGACTTTGGCGAGTCAAATAATATTCGTTAGTAGCATTAGTGGCAGGGTTAACGGAAGTAACGCTCATATCGGATTACCATCTCTGATAGGGGTAGAAAGAAATAAGTCTGGTGACTTTTGGTCCTTTGACTCGGTGCTTTATAGAACTAGTAAAGACACTTATTTTATATCTTGTAACTAGGAGCGCGATGATACCTAATTTTACAAGAAAAAAAACGTCTTTTATGTACTTTACTCATCTAATCTTATTGAAAAAATGTATCATCCCAATAGTTAAGATGAATTATCATCATACTATGTGACAACCTAAAGAAAATATTCTTTTTTTATATTACTTTGATTTTTTAAGTTAAATTGACACACTTTATTTTTAAGTATTTATTTTTAAAAGACTTTATATTTACCAAAATTTAAAAAAACTGATCTAAATATTACAAATACGCCACAAAATCTGCAAAAGTTATGCATAACTTATGTTTAACATTTCTTAATGAAAAAAATTAAATTTATATTAATTTTTAAAGGAAAAAATTATGCGTACTTTAGCTGTCTCAACCCTTCTTTTAGGTTCTCTCCTTAGCCCTTTAGTTTTTGCTCAGGATGATAATGCTTTGAACTATAATATTGTGAATGTACAAGCTGAAGCTTCTCGTCAAGTTTCTAATGATGAAATGCATGCAACTTTATATATTGAAAAAAGTAACAAACAACCAGCCGAACTTTCAAATCAGATTAATCAATTAATGAATCAGGCACTCGCTGTTTCTCGTAAATATCCGCAAGTAAAAGTGGAAACTGGTGCTCAAAGCACTTACCCAATTTACGATAACGACAGTAATAAGCTAAAAGAATGGCGTGGCCGCGCTGAAATTCGTCTTGAAAGTAAAGACTTTAAAGCAGCAAGCCAGCTAGTCAATGAATTGCAACAAAGCTTCCAAACTCAATCGATTAATTTTACGGTTTCAGATGAACAACGTAAAAAAGTTGAAAATGACTTAATGGTTGAAGCATCTAAAAACTTTCAACAACGTGCTCAAATGTTGACTCAAGCATGGAATAAAAGCCAATACACGCTCGTTAACTTAAACTTAAATACCAACAACTATTTCCCTCAGCCTGTAATGCGAGCGAGCATGGCTAAGTTTGCTATGGCCGAAGCTGCACCAGCTCAAGACATGGCAGCTGGTGAATCTAAAATTACTGTGAATGCAAACGGTTCAATTCAATTTAAATAATTGCTTGAGCTAAAAAAGCCGCATGAAATATGCGGCTTTTTTATGGATGAATCAAAATATTTAACTCAAATTTTGCAAAGAATCCCAAGCAGCTTTCGCCAAAATATCTTTATAAACTTTTGGATCGGACTGTACTCGTTGCGATAACCACGCACGGCAATAGTTCTCTGTAGATCCAATGACTAATGAAAGTAATAGCTCATGTGGTATAGATTTTAAAAACTCAGCCTCAGCATAATTTGAAATTTCGCTAAAGATCTTTTGATTTCTTAATTTATTTTTCTGAATAAGACGTTCCTGATCTTCCCCTTGCATCACACTAAAACGAGCAGATATTAAATATTTAGCAAACTCAGGCTGTCCACAAACCCAATCAACATAGCTATGAATAAAAGCATATAAAACCTCTTGAAGAGATTTTGTACCCTCCAAATAGTCATCTCTTAATGCCGCTTGATCATCTAAAGCTGCAAAAAATAAAGTCGCAACAATCCCTTCTTTATTTTTAAAGTGGTGATAAATAGCCCCTACACTGCTGTCAGATTTCGAACGAATCATTTCAATGCTAGTGGTTTCAATTCCATTTTCTAAGAAACAAGACAAGGCATCTAATAAAATCTGTCTTTTTAAAGCAGCCCTTCTGCCTGGATATAACCTTTCTAATAACTCTTGTGCAGATTGCATTGTTTGTTCCCTAACCAGTTATCGGAGATATTCTGAATGACTTGACTCACTTTTGTAAACAGAATTATATTCTTTTAAAGAATATAATTCTGTTTTGATAATATGGAGCTTTAAATCATGGCAACCACACTAGAACTTTGGAATAAAGTGTCTACTTTTCCGAAAGGAAAATGGACTTTCTCACGGATGCTATGTTTAAAAGCACCTTATTTCGGCAGTATTTCTCCGCTATTTATTGAGTTAAAACCTAACTATTGTGAAATAGCCATTAAGAAAAAACGTTCTGTTCTCAATCATATTGGAACAGTTCATGCGATTGCGATGTGTAATATGGCCGAGCTTGCAGGTGGCACAATGACAGAAGTCACTGTACCTTCTACCCATCGCTGGATTCCCAAAGGTATGACTGTCGAATATTTAAAAAAGGCAGAAACAGACTTAATTGCAGTTGCAACGCCTGTAGAAAAAAATTATGACTGGGATAAAGCTGGCGAATATTTAGTAAATGTAGAAGTCTATGATTCCCAGAAAGAAAAAGTCTTTCAAGCTACGATTACCATGTGGATTTCTAAAAAGAAGTAATAAAAAAGCCCTGAACTAATCAGGGCTTTTTTTGATTATTTTTTAAAGGGTAAAGCATATTTAAAGATACGACCCACAACCTGTCCAAACTGTTTAGCCAGACTTGCATTGTTGTAATTTAGGCCATATTTTTTACATACAGCTTCAACTTTTGGAGCCATTTGGCGATAACGGCGCGCAGGAACATCAGGATATAAATGATGCTCGATTTGATGGCTCAAATGTCCGCTTAAGATATGTAATGCTTCTGAACCTTTTAAGTTTGAAGAACCACGAATCTGACGCATATACCAGTGACCACGGCTTTCTTCCTGTAAAACAGACTTTGGAAATACTTCTGCATCTTTAGTAAAGTGACCACAGAAAATAATCGTAAATGTCCAGATATTACGAAGACCATTCGCAACCAGATTTCCTGTTAATACAGGTAAAGCTGCTGGCCCTGCAATTAATGGGAAAAAAACGTAATCTTTGAAAAGCTGAGTACCAATCTTTTTATTTACTGGTTTTAATTCTTCCAGGAATTTAGCCATGCTCTTACGCTTGTAAAGAACGCGACCAATTTCAAGGTTCTGAATCGCTACACCCCATTGGAACAATAAGCAAAATGGAATGCTATAAACGGGTTGAAGCAAGAAACCAGGCTTCCAACGTTGCTCTGGGAATAAGCGAAGTAAACCATAACCAATGTCATCATCGATACCTTTAATGTTAGTATATGTGTGATGTTTATAGTTATGCGTTTGACGCCAGTTATCAGAAGTACCGACCGTATCCCATTCGTAGGTTTGACCATTAAATTTAGGATCATTCATCCAGTCGTATTGGCCATGCATCACGTTATGACCAAGTTCCATGTTTTCCATAATTTTAGAAAAGCCTAGTAGACCTGTTCCTAAAATCCATGCTGGTGGGAACCAACCTGCAAACAAACAAGCTCGGCCTAAAAAGCTACTGTAGCGAACTGCTGCATAGACACGGCGGATATATTTAGCGTCTTTTTCACCCAAATCATCCAATACTTCTTGTTTGATCTGATCAAGCTCTTTTGCAAATGCGTCAAGTTCTGCTGGAGTCAAATCGCGATTTTTAGGATTTTTAAAATATTCGACTTTCACTGGCATATTCATAAAAGTTCTCTCTTAAAGATCAATAACTAGATCAGATTGTGCTGAGTTCACACAAATTTTGAGTAATTGGCTTGGTTCGGTATTTTCACTACCGTTGAGTAAGTTACGTGTAGAACCTTGAGCTTTACTACAAACGCACTTATTACAAATTCCCATACGGCAGCCATGTGTTGGCTTAAGGCCTTCATGTTCAAGACTCACCAAAATTGATTCGCCTTTTGGAATTGCAATAATCTTATTAGACTGGGTTAATGTGACATTTACATAACCAACTTCAGCCGTACTATCACGCGTTAAGCTAAAAGCTTCTGTTAATACAGTCGGTGCTTTTTCAAAAAGCTGTTCCACTGTTGAAACGAAGCCAGAAGGTCCACATGCATATATGGTGCTATTTTCCAAATCGTCTACTAATGCTAAATGCTCTGCATTTAAACGTTCATCATTTGGTGTTTCTTGTGTATAGAAAACCTGATAACTAAAATTTGGAAATTGCTCTGCAACTTTTTCAAAGTATTCAACAAAAGCTGCATCTGAGCGTTGCTTTACCCAATATAAAAGCTGTACTTGAACTTTATCTAACTGCTGGCTTTGTTTAATTGCAGTGATTAAGCTCAACATTGGGGTAATACCACTACCCGCAGCTAGCATAATTAATTTCGGTGTATTGATGTTTTGTTGCATGTCACCATAAGGCTGACCAAGCTCAAAAACATCACCAATTTGGCTTTCAGTCATAAACCAGTTACTGACAATACCATCAGCCACTTTTTTAATCGTTAAACGTAAATGTTGTTCATCAATTTGCGTCAAGCTATAAGTACGTTCATAACGACGACCAGCAATTTCAACAATGACTGGATGATGTTGACCAGCAACACCTATTTTCACTAAACGGTTACATTTTAATGTAAGACTCACCATGTCATGAGCGACAAATTCTTTTTTTACAATTTGAACAAGCCCATGTTTTACCGACCATAAAGGATTAACTTTTTGTAGCCAGAAGTTAGCCATTTCTTTATCAAAGATGGCTTGTGTCAATGAATTGAATAGAGAATTTCTCTTTTCGATTACTTGCATAGATGGACGCTCTGTCGCTCTTTTTTAATTATTATACACATGTATATATATTTGTATATACACCCGTACTTTTAATTACAATTTCACAAGTTCAGCTTCTAAGGCTATAATCCTGAGAGTTTACAAATATATTGAACAGCATGACCCAATCTTCACTTTCTCAGAACCTGAATGACACACCTCAACAACAAGATGTCATTGAAATTAAAACAGCTACGCGTTCTGTGGGAAGAAAAGCGACAATTACTAAAGAAGAACTTTTTCAGGCTGCTCTAAATCTGATTGGCCCACAAAAGAGTATTGCTTCATTAAGTTTACGTGAAGTAGCACGAGAAGCTGGCATTGCGCCAAATAGTTTCTATCGACACTTTAAAGATATTGATGAGTTAGCAATTTCTTTAATTGACCGTGCAGGTATCGTCTTACGTAAAATTATCCGGCAGGCTCGCCTACGTGCTTCCTTGCAAGAAAGTATTATTCGCAGTTCTGTCGATATTTTTCTTCAGCAGCTCGATGCCGATGAAGGTAATTTAAGTTTATTACTACGCGAAGGTTTTACAGGTTCTACTTCTTATAAAGCTGCTGTTGATCGCCAATTAAACTTCTTCCAGCAAGAACTACAAGAAGATTTAATTCGTCTAGAGCACTTAAATAATAATCACTTATACCACCCTGATCTTGTTGCAAAAGCAATTACGCAACTTGTGTTTCACATGGGCGCTAAAGTGATTGATCTTCCAATTCATCAACGTGCGGAAGTTGCTGAGCAAACGATGATTATGATTCGAATGATTTTAGAAGGTGCTCGGCATTTGGATGAAGCAGAAATTCGTTAAAATTCTCTAATGAATGGCTTGTTAATAAACAGGCCATTTTTACATCTAACTCCTCTATTTTCCAATAAAAATATAATTCACCGATTGAAGCGAATAGCTTGCGAGAGTATAAATAATTATTCCATTTGCTCTTTCTTCTATATTCCCAACGATCTCAGGGATCAACATGCAAAATTTGAATAATCGTCAAAGTCTGATTGCAAGCTACATTCTTATGGGCATCTTTTTGCTTTCGGTTATCCCATTACATCTATTAGCAAGTTTTTTTGCAGGCTTTCTTATTTATGAAATTATTATTAGCTTAAGCTCGGTTGTAGAACGTTATATTGATGGTCAAAGAGCCCGCATTTTTATTAGTATTTTATTAAGTATTATTACGATTTCACTGATCGCCTTTTTCTTTACAAGTTTAATTAGTTTTGTGGTTCACGATTTAAAAGGTGTAGGCATCCATAATATCAACAGCAAAGTCGATCAAACCCTGTTGCATTTACAAGCTGAAATTAGCAAATATCTTCCGGGTTATATTCCCGATAGCGTGACAGAATTAAAAGATGAAATTTTCGCGTTTATGAAAGATAACGTGACCATATTAAAAAATACCAGCTCGGATATTTTGCATAATTTCGTGACAATGGTTATGGGCCTCATTATCGGTATTTTGGTCGCTATACATGGTTTTCATCGCCGTACACCGCAACCTGTTTTTAAATCTCTTCTGATCCAACGTATTCAGAAACTATCAATTTCATTTAAAAATGTTGTTTTTGCACAGATAAAAATTTCAGCAATTAATACGCTGCTCTTTATTTTATTTGCATTTGTTTTATTACCGCTTTGGGGAGTCCACCTTCCTTTTGCCAAAACGCTTACTATTTTGACCTTCATGTTTGGATTGATTCCAATTTTAGGTAATCTTATTTCCAATACATTGACGTTCATTGCTGCTCTTACTGTTTCACTTGGACTCGCAGGTGCAGCATTACTTTATCTCGTTCTGGTTCATAAACTTGAATATTTTATTAATGCTAAAATTATTGGGCATAAAATCAATGCAAATGCATGGGAAATTTTATTAGCAATGCTGGTATTTGAGTCAATTTTTGGCTTAGGTGGTTTAATCGCAGCTCCAATTTTCTATGCATATTTAAAATTAGAACTGAAAGATGCTGGTCTCATCTAATTCAAAATTGATGTATAAAAAAAGCGCCCTTTAGGCGCTTTTTTTAGTTTGAGTTAATTATGGCTTAACCACAACTAATACTTGAATTGCTTCTGGTGTAACAGTTAAACCATCAAGCAAGCTCAAGCCTTCTTTTTGCAGCTTTTGTAAACGTTCAATTTCATCTTGACGAATACTTGGATTGAACTGTTTTAGATAAGTTAAACGGTCAATTTCATATTGCCATTTATTACCATAGTGTTCTTTTGCTTGCTGCTGAAGCTGTGGCAAATCAACTTTCGCGATATCCAACGCTTGTTTATAACGTTGCTCAATAATATCACGGCGAGCTTTAACCACCTGACGACAGCTATTGCCATCTAAGTGATGTAAATATGGTTTCAAAATTGCTGGATCAATTTTTTCAGACAAATCTTGACCAGTTTCGCTTAATAGCACACGGATTAACTGCTTAGGCAAGCTCGATGGTAAGTTCAACGCCTTAGGCGCAACTACATCGACTTTAAACCACACTTCAATTAATACCGAACCCTGCTTTAACGCATTAGATTTGAGTACAGCAACATTGGTACTACCAAATGATTGTGTACGGATCATCTCCATTACACTTTCAATGAATGGATGCTCTAAAGTTAAATATTGAGCATCTTCACGAAGCTGAGCCTGATCGCGATAGAACGTAGCGGTCATGCCTTCTTCGTCTAGCGCCAAACCTTGCACTTGCATTTGGTCTGTTGGACGAATAATTACAGTACCGTTACTTTGCTCATCAAAGTCGATATTGGTTGAAGACATGAAACGCTTCACAAACATTGGTAGCGTTGTATTGTCATCATAATCTTCTAAAGCCTGAACAATCTCTTGCGCCACGATAGGACGACAAGAATTATATTCAAGTAAACGATCTCGGCCCGCTTGAAGTTCAGCTTCTAAAGCTTGACGTTGAACATTCACTTCTTCAAGCAAATCTTCAAATGTTTGACCTTGGTCTGCAAGCAAACAGTCTTTCAATTCAACAATAAAGTTCTCTTGCAGCGTTTGCGCTGTTGGAGAAATATTGCTGAAAATATTAAGTGCTTCATTGTACCAACGGAACATACGCTCTTGAGCTGTTCCAACAAGATATGGCACATGAATCTGAATACGGTTTTCTTGACCAATACGGTCTAGACGTCCGATACGTTGCTCTAAAACATCTGGATTAGCTGGCAGATCAAATAAAATTAGATCACTGGCAAATTGGAAATTACGGCCTTCCGAACCAATTTCCGAACACAGGAGAATCTGTGCACCATAGCTTTCTTCAGCAAAATAAGCCGCTGCTTGGTCACGTTCAAGTAAGCTCATGCCTTCATGGAACATTGCAGTACGAATACCTGCATGCAAACGCAATACATTTTCTAGAGCTTCAACAACTGGTCCACTACGCGCAATTAAAAGCACTTTTTTATGCTTGAGATCTTTGCGCAGAATTTCCATTACCCATAGCACACGTGGGTCATTTTGCATCCATGAACCATCAAGTTGTGCTTCTTCCGGCCACATTTGCTCACGCAGTTTCCCATCTTTTGACCAATCTTCTGGTGCTGGTAATGGTGCTGGCTGACAATCACGCCCTGGGAAGCCTTGAATTGCTTCACGCGTATTACGGAATAAAATACGACCTGTACCGTGACGATCTAATAATTCGTGAATTGCTCTAAAGCGTTGGTCCGGCTGGTCTTCAATACTGTGACCTAATAAGCCTTCTAAAGCAGATAAATGCTCTGGAGCTAAAGGCTGATCAGACATGAGTACTTCAGCAATTTTTGCAGTCTGCTGGTATTGAGTTTCTTCATCTAAGAAGCGCTCTAAACTGCTAAAACGCTGCGGATCAAGTAAACGTAAACGTGCGAAATGACTTTCTACACCAAGCTGTTCAGGTGTTGCAGTAAGCAATAACACCCCAGCGGTATTTTCAGCAAGCTCTTCAATTAAATCGTAGCGATCATTACCGCCTTCTTCTTCGCTCCACATCAAATGATGTGCTTCATCGACCACAAGCAAATCGAAGCCAGCTTCTATGGCTTGCTCACGTAAATCATCATGGTCAACCATTAAGTCAACGCTGGCAATAATGCATTGCTCAGTCAAGAACGGGTTAAGTTCTGGATCATGTTCTTTAATAGATGCGGTACGTGTTAAATCAAACAGAGAGAATTGCAAGTTAAAACGACGGCGCATTTCAATCATCCACTGATACTGTAGAGAATCAGGGACTAAAATAAGAATTCGTTCTGAGCGACCGGTTTTAAGCTGTTGGTGGATAATTAAGCCAGCTTCAATTGTTTTACCCAAGCCCACTTCATCGGCAAGTAAAACACGAGGTGCAAAACGTTTACCAACTTCGTGTGCGATATAAAGCTGATGTGGAATTAAACCAACACGCGCTCCAACCATCCCACGTAGAGGACTATTCTGCATTTGTGCTTGCATAAGCATCGCTTCAATACGCAGGTCATACCACTCTTTATAGTCAACCTGACTTGCAAGCAAACGATCTAAAGGCTTCGATAACTGAATTTGCGCACCGATACGTGTTTCATTCAGCGCTTTACGATCTTGTTCGCCATTTTCTAAGGTACGAACAACGTTGTAACGCAAAACACCATGTCGGTCTTCAACAGACTCAACAATCCACTTCTTGCCTTCTTGATCTTGAACTTCATCATTTGTGTTAAAGATGATACGAGATAGTGGAGCATTGTTACGTGCATAGACACGTGTCTCATCACTTTTGGGGAATAAAATGCTGACAGATCTTTCATCTACATCAATAAGCACACCTAAACCGAGTTCAGTTTCTGTGTCTGATAGCCAACGTTGACCAATAGCATACTGCTGCAATTTTTCCACCTTTCTCTCAAGTTCGCACTACATATTGTACGATGCAAATTAGCTTATTTTTGCATCTTTTTATGTAGTCTTTAAAGCAAAATTTTGAAGCAAAAACCAATTAAATGACTTTGCTACAAAAAATCACGCATTAAAATTTTTACATTAAAACGGTACAGGACAGTCAAAAGTTAATGTTTCTGCTGTGACAGGATGATTAAAACTTAACTGTTTGGCATGCAAACATAAACGCGGAACAAGTTGTTGCTCCGGTGTTGCATACAGCGTGTCACCTACAATTGGATGCCCAAGATATTGCATATGTACACGGAGTTGATGGGATCGGCCCGTAATTGGTGTTAATTTCACACGAGTTACAGGCTGTCCCTGAATCTGAAAATGTTCGATTGCCTGCCAATGTGTTAAAGCAGGTTTGTTGTGAGAAGCGTCGACAATATGTAAAGGTGGTCGGCTTGGATCATAGATGACAGGAATATCTACTGTCCCCTCACCCTCTAAATGACCTGCGACAAGCGCTTCATATATTTTTGAAGTCTGACGATCTTGAAATTGACGTGCAATCGCACTTTGACCGTGCTTTGATAAACCAAATACTAAAATACCTGAAGTATCTCGGTCTAGACGATGAATGAGCAAAGTTTTAGGTTCAATCGCAACCAACCTCGTCAAAACGCTATCATGTAAATCACCTTTACCAGGAACACTCAAGATGTCCGAAGGTTTATGAATCACCATAAAATCATCATCACGATAGATCAGATGTTCACTTAGAAAATCACTCAAAGTTGTATTCCCAAGGCAAGATGAAAAACAAGCGGGCAATAATAAAAAGCTTACGTCCGAATTACAATGCCGTTAGGGTAAATTAACAGCATAATTTGCAAATATTATGGATCACTTGGAGTCTATAGTTAGTCAAGGCTTCAATAACTGCATAATATGCTGCAATGTCGGTGCTTGCATTACCTCTTCAGCGTTCAAGCTCACACCATTCGCACGCCACAGTTCGACCAGATAATTCACAGCAGACTGATCTAGACCGTAGTTTCGTAAATCAATTTCAGGGTGAATCTCCATGGGGTGTCGCCCCACCTGTTCAGCAATTGCCAATAAGATTCCTTTATCCGACAAAATATATTCAGACGGCGCACTTAAAGACCATAGACGCATTAAGGTCAGTGTATTTAAGTGTTTTATATGGTCAAAACTGATCTTTTCAACCCATTGAATGTGCTGCTCTAGATTAGCAGCCAAGATCGCATCATTTACAATAGCTACATAATCGGTAATAGATAAAACAAGCTGCATGACTTGTTTAAACAAAGGTGACAAATCACCAGCCATCACAACTTGGGCTTTGCTATTTGATGACAGTCGCTGCCCCAACTGCAACATGGTTTGTTGAAGCTGAGATGCATCAATAAAAATAACTGGAATTTCGAGTGCCTGTGCTCTTTTACTTAGTAATTCTAAATGATCGGCTAATGGCTGGTGCACCCAGTCAGGTGATTTTTCAAGTTCATTTAGCCCAACCATGAGCAAAATACTTTGCGTAGACTCAATTGACCAATTTGAAGCATTTGCTGCTAATTGGATTTTTCGAGGTAAAGGATAAAACATTGTTCTCTACAAATATAAAAATAGCTCAAATTAAAAAGCCCGTTTAACACGGGCTTTTTACTTACTTCATTTCAGCGAAAGTTTCTTTAGCAGCTTGAATCGTATATTCGATATCTTCATCAGAGTGAGCAGATGAAATAAAACCTGCTTCAAATGCTGAAGGAGCCAAGTTTACTCCACGCTTTAACATGCCATGGAAGAACTTTTTGAAAGCTTCAATATCACACGCCAACATTGAGTCGAAGCTTGTAATGTCTTCTTGGTCGGTAAAGTAAAGACCAAACATTGCACCAGCTTGCTGAGTTTTAAATGGAATACCTGCTTCATTAGCTGCGGCTTGTAAGCCTGCAAGTAACTTTTCAAGTTGAGCAGATAAATTGCTGTAAAAGTCTGGTTGGCGTAAATGTTTAAACATCTCGATACCCGCGCGCATAGCAAGTGGGTTTCCAGACAATGTACCTGCTTGGTATACACCACCTAAAGGCGCGATACATTCCATGATTTCACGCTTACCACCAAATGCACCAACAGGTAAGCCCGCACCAATAATTTTACCTAAAGTCGTTAAATCTGGCTTAACGTTATAAACCGATTGAGCGCCACCTAAAGCAACACGGAAACCTGTCATCACTTCATCAATAATGAATACAGATTTATATTCATCACACACATCGCGAATGGCTTGTAAGAAACCGTCGATTGGTTTCACCATATTCATGTTACCTGCAACAGGTTCAATAATGACGCCAGCAATTTCATGACCAAATTTGGCAAAACACTCTTTTAATGCGGCAATATCGTTGTAAGGTAACGTTAAAGTGTGTTTAGCAAAATCAACAGGAACACCCTTTGAAGTCGGTTCACCCTCACCTAAAGTCAGTAAGCCCGAACCTGCTTTTACTAAAAGTGAGTCAGAGTGACCGTGGTAACAACCTTCAAACTTCACGATCTTGTCACGGCCAGTGTAACCACGCGCTAAACGAATAGCCGTCATGGTTGCTTCTGTACCGGAGTTAGTCATACGCACCAATTCAATTGATGGCATGATTTCACAAATAATATCTGCCAACGTGGTTTCGTGTACGGTTGGTGCACCAAAACTTAAACCATCTTCTGCGGCTGTTTGTACTGCTTTAATAATTTCTGGATGAGCATGACCCAAAATCATTGGTCCCCAAGAACCAACATAGTCAACATAACGCTTACCATCTACGTCCCATAAATAAGCACCTTTTGCTTTCTCGATGAAAACAGGTGTTCCTCCAACGCCATTAAAGGCACGTACCGGAGAGTTCACACCACCGGGAATGTGTTTGCTGGCTTGTTTAAATAACTGTTCTTGCTTTGGAGATAAACTCATGGAAATGCTCGTCTTAAATATCTAAAAAATAATTTTGAAAGCTTAAGAAAATAATTGTGCCCAGGCCTGTACACGGGCAGGAATTTCAGCAGTTGATCGACCTAATATATCACTAATGACTGCACAGAGGTCAGCCCCAGCCTCAATCACAGGTTTTGAGTTTTCAACAGTTAAACCACCAATCGCACAAATGGGTAAATCATATTGAGCTGCTGCTTGCTTAATCACTTCGATACCCACATTACCTGCTTCAGGTTTTGTAGAGGTCGCGTAGACTGCACCAAATGCAATATAAGTCGCGCCATCTACAATTGCTTTTTGTGCAAGCTCTAAAGAATTCAGACAAGTACGACCAATAATGACGCCTTCTGGCAATTGCGATTTTGCATCAGTAATTTCACCGTCACTTTGCCCTAAATGCACACCTAAACCAAACTGAGTGGCCAGTTTTAGGTCATCATTAATCACAAAAGGAACCTGATATTTTTCACATAATATTTTGATTTGTTCAACTTCAGCAGGTTGATCTGCTTTGTCTACTTTTTTACGGCGGTACTGTAAAATGGCGACCTGACGAGTTGCGAGCGCGGCATCTAATTTTTCTAATAATAGTTGGATTGGGTCATCATTGGTAATGAGATATAAACCGCGCATACTCTACTCTCGCTTTAAAAAACTTGGCTAGTATAACGGATTTATAGAACATCATAAGTACCGATTGATATAGGCTTACCAGTACCAATCGGTATATTTAGAATAGATATAAAAATTAACTCGGAATTTTGTCGTGTTTACGATCAACCAAACTCAAACGGCCACGTGCAACATCAGACAACATTCGCCAATCAGAAATAAAACTATAGAAAGGTTGTTTAAAACTGGCAGGCTTATTTTTTTCAAACACAAAATGTCCAACCCATGCATTTGCGTAACCCGCGACCAAACCATAGAGCACATATTTGGCTTGTTTCTTACGGACTGCTTTTGAAAAAAAGTATATACCAATACTGCTACCCACCACATGCAAACGTCTGCTCATGATGTTACGGTGTTCAGTTAAATAAAAACGATAAAATTCCTGATAGTTTTTAATCGGTAATTCAAACTCTGGCTGAGCTTCATGGCTAAAGTTTACTGGTGCATTCACGATCATCTTCCTGATTTTTATTTGATCAAAACGTCACCTGATTGTACACCTAAATAAAAGCCTAGCGTCATATGTTTGATTGTAACTTTCTCTATCAAAATCATTATTTTTAGCGCTAAGCTATTATACTTATTCAAGATAGTCTAAATACCTGATTCAGGGAGATATATTATGGTCGAAGTCGAACTAAAGTTTCAGTTACCTGAATCGAAGAAAAAAACTGTCCAGCAATACTTAAAAAAACATAAAGCGAAATATATTCACTTACAGGCAAAGTATTACGATACCCCTGATCGATTACTCGCAAAAAACGGCATGGCTCTACGTTTGCGTAAAGAAGATGATCAATGGATACAAACATTTAAAGCCGCAGGTCAAAGCCACCTGCACCGTGTTGAAGAAGAAATTCATTTAGGTGTTTGTGACCAAGAACCGGACTTAAACCTTGAGTTATATCAAGATAATAAAGTCGTAACTGATTTAATTAACGCGGTTTTAGGAACGCAAGCTGAAAAACTAAGTTTGCAGTTTGAGACCGATGTACAGCGCACTTATCATGTGTTTGAAGCAGACAATAAGGCTATTGAAGTTTGTTTAGATGACGGCGTCGTAAAAACAGCAGATACACAAAGTATAATTTGTGAAGTCGAATTTGAACTCAAACAAGGCGCAGTAAAAACGCTAATTCAATTTGCACAGCAATGGATTAATCGTTACGCCCTTTGGCTTGATGTAAGAAGTAAAGCCGAGCGTGGTAATTTATTAGCACTGGGGCAAGCAGCCTCGCCCGCTGTACATGCCAAAGCTCTGACATTAAATAAAGATATTACTGCTGAACAGGCTCTAAAAAAGATTATCGAAAACTGTTTAGGACAATTTTTACCAAATATGGCTGTAATTGCCGATGGTGTTGCCGAACCTGAGCATATTCATCAGGCACGTGTAAGTTTACGTCGTTTACGCAGTGCACTGAAACATTTCTCTGGTTGGTCAGGCGAGCTAAATCCTGTTTGGGAAGAACAAATTGCCGAGCTTTTCCGTAAGCTTGGAGACACTCGTGATGAAGATGCTATTCGTACCGAGGTGTTACCTGTCATTCAACAACATGGTTCGCCTGAGCTTTTACTACCCCTTTCAGTTCAACCCTCAAAAGAACTATCAACAATCTTTACCTCTGCGGACACGATTAAGCTATTACTCGATTTATTAGCATTTGCATATTCAGAAGAAGATTCAAAGAACAAAACAGGTGGGTTAAAAAAACATATTAAAAAGAGTTTAGATAAGCTACATCATAAAGTGATTAGCAATGCTGAACACTTCTCTGAGCTTGAAGTGACTGAACAGCACAAAATACGAAAGACAGCTAAGCAGTTACGTTATTGTGTTGAGTTTATTTCAAGTCTTTATCCTGACAAGAAAGTACAGCAATATTTAAAACAGCTACAACCTGTACAAAACACCTTAGGTCAATATAACGACTTATTTATTGCGGAAGGTATTTTTAATAAAGTTGTCGAAAATGACTCATCTTTCTGGTTTGCATTAGGCTGGGTAAAAGCCAAACAACCTCACTTACAAAAACGGTCTGCCAAAGCTTTACAAACTTTTAGTCAAACTGAAACTTTCTGGTAATTGATCTACAGTCGCTGTAAACAAGCAGCGACTTTTTATCGGTACTTACCAAATACTTTCCATACGCCGTTATCTGCTAATGGGTCGTTATAGCTATCACTACGTTGCTTTCTTGGTTTATCACGGGCATCGACCAATTTAAAATGCGGTTCAACACCTAACACAATACCATTGGTATAAAAACGCGAACGGGTATATTCACTTTGCCCGTGCTGGAATACATAGGTTCTTAAATCAATGAATTCACGGTGAGCAACTAAAGCCGCGGTATCGTCGCTCTGCAACCATTCTTGCATCGTAAAAATCTGATCAGTTTCGAACTGCCCGCACTTTTCGATAAGACTCGCAACACCACGGAAAGTTTTCGATTCTTTTGCGCGTGTTTTATTAATCCGAATTCGGTCTACATGAAAAAAGAATAGCGGTAAATTTAAATGACTTGGCAAATGAATGGCATCTGGTAATTCATCTTCCATAAATGGCTGGAAAAGTTCTTGTGCCCTTTCAATTAGACCTTGCCATTGGCGATAATAATTTTCGACTTCTTCTTGCAAGCCATAATAAATCGGCAGTCCTTCGACATGCTCTAAATATTGAGGTGGGAAAACATGCTGGCGTAATAAAGCAATATCTGTTTTTAAACTTTGAATAGCAATCGCATCTTGCATATTAGGTTCTCCAACCCATACTTAGGCTATTTACAGACTAAGTCAAAGGTTTTGTTTCCGCAAGCGTTTGCCTATAATAAGCAGCTCTATTTTTGCGGGAATAAGTCATGTCTCAAAAGATTAATGCAACAGATATTACTGAAGAAGAAGCGTTAAATGCGGTTTTCTTTGAGCGTGCGGATGAATTCATTAAACAAGCCAATGATTTTTGTCGCCCGCCAAAAGGTGAAAAGCCAGATCCAGCCGAACTGCGTGGTCAAGTAAGCGCAGCAATGTTGTTTGCTAGTGCCCGTTTTAACACGTGGGTAGCAGCAAATAATTTTAAAGATGGCGAAGAAATGCGCGCTGCTAAAGATCAAGTGATGTCTTATCTTGTGCAACAATTTCAAATGATGCTTGAAGATAACTTTGATGAGTACTGTGAACAGTTCGAAAATTATTTACGTTTCCGTAAAAATGAAGATTTTCATGCGCATAAACATGATCATTAAGATGATTTAAACATCCAAATAAAAAGCCACAATTGAGTGGCTTTTTATTTGCGATAAAACTTTATTTTTTTGCTGCCTGACCATATTGATCAGCCATCACTTCAACTAAATGTTCAGGTTTAATATACTTTTTAATTACTGCATTTACGTCTGCAACAGTCAGTTTAGTCAAATTCCGATCATGTCGAACACGGTCTTGTAATGTTTTATCTGTTTCAAGCTGTAGATTTAACATCCCATGAATATTACGTTCATCTTCTAGTGCCGTAACGCGTTTCTTCATGATATCTGCTTTAGCAGCTTCAAGCTCTTGCTCAGTCACACCATTTTTCAACAAGTCATTCAACACTTTATGTATTGATGCAGACACTTGTGCTGAGCGACCAGAAGTATAATTTGCGCTGATGCTTAAGGCCCCTACATTCGTATCACGGTCAAGTTGCAGCCCACTTCCAAAACCATAGACTAGTGCATTTTTCTCACGAAGCTCTTGAGCCAAACGTGATGAAATTTGAGACTCACCTAAAATATAGTTAAGTAAAATTAATGCAGATGCATCTGGATGGTTTTTCCCAACTGGAATTGAAAGCACACTTTGGTAGCTACCAAATTCGCGCTGCTCAGATAAAACATGAACTTGCTGAGCTGGAAAATCAACATGATTAATCAAGATTTTTTGATAAGGCTGTTTACCATTCCAACGACCAAATTCCTGATTAAGTAATTTCTGCATTTTTTTCGCATCAAATTTACCAGTAATGGCAATTTGAGCATGGTTCATTGCAAAGAAACGTTCGTACAACTCTTTCACTTGCTCTTGAGTTGCATTTTTCAATTGCTGTTTTGCCAGTTCAGGTTCAAAGTGATAACGCAAATCACCAGGTTGATATTCTTCAAGCAAACGTGAAAGTGTTAAACCAGCCACGACATCTGGTTCAGTATAAGGACGATCAAGGCTTGATAAACTTTGCGATTTAATTAAATCAAATTGAGATTGCTCAAATTTTGGATTTTTCATCACATCAAGAACAAACTCGAAAAACTCATCAAATTTTTCAGATTTAGACTGAATATTAATGGTCATGCCATTGCCGTCAGCACTTGCATAAGCCGCGCCGCCCGCATCAATCGATTTATCAGCAATATCTTGCAAACTGTATTTATCAGAACCACGAAGCAATAAGTATGAGGTTAAATCAACGACCGTACCTTTATTAAATAAAGATTTTTCTGTGCCGAAGTCCATCGTAATCGTTGCATAAGTACGATCATCACGTGTTTCAACTGGGAATAAAGCATACTTCATTCCATTTTTCAGTTTTCCACGGATAATCTTTTTCTCATTGCTTTCAACATATTGCTTAGAAGTTTTTAAAAACTCCGCGACTTCTTGTTGATACACCTTTGGATCTTTCAAAGGCTCTGCCTTTGCTTCTACCTGATCTAAAGTCTTAGGTGCTTCTTTTGCATTTTGCTGTTGAGCTTTTTTCTGATCTTCAGGTGTTGGCAAAATATCACCGTCAATGCGATGCTCTGCAACAAGGAATTGTTTTAAAGTTTGATTCACTTGGTCTAACTTAACGTTCTCTACTGAATCTAAATCTTTAAAATATTGATCCCATTGACCGCCAGCAACCGTGTAATCACTTAAACGTGACCCAAGTGCTACCGCATCTTTAGTGATTAAATCACCTTGGGTTTTCATTAAACTCTTAACACGATTTAATTCAACTTCAGTAAAAGGCTTTCCTTTCTCAATACCAGCGAGCAGAGAGCTTTCAACTTTTTTAGGGTCATTACTTGGTGCATAAATGGCACCCAGAAACACCACATTAAAATCTTGGTCTAACCACGTACTCGCATCAACATTTGTGGTAATGCCTGTTTCAACCATATTCTGGTATAGATGACCACTTGGCTGCATGGTATATAACAAAGGCGCTAAAGCGAGAGTCGGCTGAATTTTGGTATTTTTACCATTCATATAGATATGGAATTTAGCGAGATCGCTCCCCTTTTTCACCACAAACTGACGATTTTTTATTTTTGTAGAGTCGAGCACAGGAATCTGTACAGGCTTAGGAACATCACGCGCCGCAATTGGGCTAAAGTATTGATCAATGGTTTTTAAGACATCTGTCTTATCGAACTTACCTGAAATTACCATGACTGCATTATTAGGCGCATACCAGCTACGATAGAACTGATTCAATTCAGGCATTTTAATAGATTTAAGCTCAGGTAAATCGCCAATCGGTAAACGACCTAAATATTGGTTACCATAAGCTGACTTCCACATTTGATCCATCAGGACAGCAAAAGGCTGATCCATACGGACTTCACGTTCGCGTTTTACGATTTCAATTTCAGAAGGAACAAATTTTTCTTGTAGAACTAATTTATCCATACGTTCCGATTCAAGATATAACACTTCATTGAGTGTAGTCTTTTCCGGACGAACGATATTAGTATATTTGGTCGAATAATAATCTGTGCTGGCGTTCGTCATCAATGTATATTGATCTAGACGACGCTGGAATTCTTCCCCTTTAACATTTTTTGTCCCCTTAAAAGCCAAATGTTCAAGCAAATGAGCTAAACCGCTTTTACCTTGCGGGTCATTTAATGAACCTGTTAAATAAATGGTATTAATAAAGATTTTATTTTCTTTGTCGTTCGGTGCAAGTACAACCCGAAAACCATTATCTAATTTATATTCCTCAATATTTTGCTTGCTTTTTACTAGTGTGGTTTGTGCAAAAGACGCAGCACTTAAACCAAGAATACATAGGGAGAGAGTCAGTTGTTTAAACTGCATAAACATATAAATACCAATTAATTTGAATAATAAAAAATCAATAGTTGTGGGACTATAGTAGGAAATTTAAGCTGACATTAATAGTAAAGATTTGAAAAAAAAGCCGTTTATTTAAACGGCCTTATATTTTAAAGAAAAATTTCAGCTTGCATATAAAGTTTTCCATACCCTGAAATTTCAATACGCTCTTCAGACAAGATATTGCAATATAAAACGCCTTCACGGCTAGAAGCCTGATAAGCCAAAATATTATTTTTACCCAGCTTTTCTGCCCATAGCGGCGCTATTGCGGTATGAATTGAACCTGTAACAGGATCTTCATCAATGCCCGCGACAGGTGCAAAATAACGCGATACACAGTCATATTCCTGGTCTGCTTTTGAGGTAATTGCAACCTCCATTCCCGTCGTTGTAATCGCAGTCCGCTTACCTAGAGTTTTAAGCAAGCTCATGTCAGGCTGCTCATCCAATACATCTTGCACTGACTCATATTCAACAATGTAAGCTTGAACATTTTGATAAACCGCTTTAAAAGGTTTGGTTAATGCTTGACGTAAAACAGCCGGATAATCTTCGACTTGATGAGCTTTACGTATTGGAAAATTCATTCTAATTTTGCCATCATCATCTTGATGAACGATAAAAAGACCTAAGTTTCGGACATGAAAATTAATGGTCTTTTTTTCCGTAAAATCTTTAAATATTACAAAAGCACTAGCAAGAGTCGCATGCCCACAAAAATCGGCTTCAACTGTTGGCGTAAACCAACGAATTTCATAATTTTCAGCGTCTATGATTTTTACAAAAGCAGTCTCAGATAAATTATTTTCAAGTGCTATCTTTTGCATTAAATCTACATTTAGCCATTCTTTTTCAACAATCACAGCCGCAGGATTACCGCGAAATAACTCTTTTGTAAAAGCATCGACTTGATACATTTTCATGATATTGCTCTCTTTTGTAATAGGTCCATTTTCGAAAATTATTTAAAAGAAAAACAGATACAGTTTTTTAAAAATTAACATCACAGGGGCAATTTAAGCATATAAAAAAACGGCTCATCCAAAGTGGATGAGCCGTTTAATACTCATTCTTAATGATGTTGAGTTAACTCAATTTCATCTTCACTATTTAATATGTCTTTATCGGTCTGACCCATAAATTGGCTCGTAACTACGCCCGCAGTCATTGAACCATTTACGTTTAATGCAGTACGTCCCATATCAATGAGTGGTTCAATTGAAATAAGAAGTGCAACTAAAGTCACAGGTAAGCCCATAGCAGGAAGAACAATCAGTGCAGCAAAAGTCGCACCACCACCTACTCCGGCAACCCCAATTGAACTTAAAGTCACGATACCCACTAACGAAGCAATCCACATTGGATCTAGCGTGTTAATTCCCATGGTTGGTGCAACCATGACTGCCAACATTGCTGGATATAAACCCGCACAACCATTTTGACCAATGGTCGCACCAAAAGAAGCAGAAAAACTTGCAATAGATTCAGGAATACCTAAACGGCGAGTTTGCGTCTCAATGCTCAGTGGAATACTGGCAGCACTTGAACGGCTGGTAAATGCGAAAGTCAGAACAGGAGCAACTTTTTTGAAGAACTTAACTGGAGAAACACCTGTCAGGGTCAAAATAATGGCATGCACGACAAACATGATGGCTAAACCTAAATAAGATGCCACCAAGAAACCGCCTAGATTTAAGATATCTGCAACATTCGAACTTGCCACAACTTTGGTCATGAGGGCAAAAACACCATACGGTGTAAGTGTCATAACGAGACGAACAAGCTTCATTACCCAAGACTGTAACGTCTGAATTGCAGTCAGAATACGCTGGCCTTTCTCTGCATCATCTTTCATTAGGTTAAGCGCAGCTATCCCTAAAAAGACAGCAAAAATAACCACACTAATAATTGAAGTTGGGTTTGCACCAGTTAATTCAGCAAATGGATTACTTGGAATAAAGGAAAGAATAAATTGCGGTACACTTAAATCAGTAACTTTGCCTACATAATCTGTATTAATGGCAGTTAAGCGTGCAGTTTCAGCAGCACCTTGCACTAAACCTTTCGCCGTTAAGCCAAATAGGTTAGTAACAAATACGCCTACGAGTGCAGCAATCAGCGTTGTAAAGAGTAAAGTGCCGATCGTATAAAAACTGATTTTGCCTAAAGATGAGGCTTGGTGTAATTTTGCAACTGCTCCCAAAATAGACACAAATACCAAAGGCATAACGACCATTTGTAAAAGTTTTACATAGCCGTTTCCAACGATATTAAACCAGCTAATAGATTCAGCAAGAATCGGATGGCCACCGCCATAAATCAAATGTAGTCCTAAACCAAACACTACACCTAGAACTAAGCCAGCCAGAACTTTTTTCGATAAGCTCCAGTCTGTTTTACGTGTTTGGGCGAGTAAAAATATTAACCCGACAAAAACCACAATATTGATGATTAAGGGTATATTCATTCCCAAACTCCAAATTATTGCTTGTGTCATCTTTCAAGGGGGCATATTTGACCATAGCCGGCCTATATAAACTACCCTTTTCAACAATTTTATAGCATCAAGATGATTACAAACTTGCGTGAGAATATAAAATGACTTTTAAATAAATATATATCACTTTTAACTTATAAATTAAGTGAGATATTTATGTATAAAAATCAGCCTCTACTTAAGCAACCTTTAATTCAAATTGTTGCTCAATAAAATGAATAAATTGCTTTAAATTGGTTCCCCATGTTTCTGGTAACTGGGCAACTAAATATGTAGTGAAAAAAGCAGATTCTGTATTTAGTCCAAAACAATTGACTGAAACTTTATCTGCAACTTTTGTGAGATATGATTTCGGTAATAAAGCAAAACCAACACCCAACTCTACACAACTCACGATACCGTCCAGGCTTCCCATTTCCATAATTTGCGAAGGCGGAATACTAAAGTCATTCAAGAAAAGCTCTATAGCATGTCGATATGAACAACCTTGCCGAAATGCAATAAATCTAGTCTTTGCAAGGGTTGCCTTGTCTGGAAAACTCTGTTGTTGCTTAGGGCAAACCAAAACCAGCTCTTCATGCCATACAGGAAAACTATATAACTCAGGAATTGAATGTTTAGATGCCACAAAAGCACAGTCTAATTCCCCCTGATGTACCGCATTTAATAAATAACGGGTTGGATGAGTTTGAAGCTCGATGGGCAAAGTAGGATATTGCTGCATAGATTGATTGAGCAACTGTGGCAAACGTATTGCTGCGGTTGTTTCCATGCTGCCCAAACGAATGGTTTCATTCGGGTCAATATCACCTTCTTGAAAGATCTTTTTAGCTTTGTCATGCAGTGCAATCATTTGAACAGCGTAACTATGTAGCTGTTGTCCGGCATTCGTTAAAGTCACAGGATTATTACGATTGAATAAAATAACCCCTAACTCTTCTTCAAGTTTTTTTATATGGCTCGTGATATTCGATTGAACCGTATACATTTTTTGTGCAGCCAATGAAAAACTTCCACTCTCTGCAACCGCTAAAAAAAACTCTAGAGACTTAAGTAACATTTCACTATCTCAAAACAAGATAATTACTATCATATTAAATCATTTTTAATGATTGATAAACTCGCTTTTAATAATAAAAAAATTGAGCGTCTTCTCATGTCTACGTTTTATCGAATGAGCTTAATTGTCTTTTTGGCAACTTGTTTGGGAATTGGTGTTTTTAGATTTTCCTATACTGCGCTTATGCCCATCATGATCGAGCAGTACCACTGGACCCATGATTTTGCCAGTTACTTAGGCAGCGCAAATTTATTGGGTTATCTCATAGGTGCCTTATTAGCGCTATTGAGTATTAAAGAAAAGTTCATTCCATCCATGATCGTACTTTCGACTATAGCTGGCAGCCTCAGCCTACTATGCTGTTCATTCATGGATATGCCTCTGGTGTGGTTCATTTTCTGGCGCACAATTTCAGGTATTGCTGGCGGCTTACTTATGATTTTGGCACCTAGCTTTGCAATGAAACACATTCCCACCACGCAAAGATTAAAAGTTAACTTTTTAGGATTTAGCGGGATTGGTGTGGGGGTTTTATTTGCCACCATTATTATTCCCCTGCTTAAAAATATGCCCGTGCATTATGTTTGGGATATTTTTGCAGGTATTTCTTTATTAGGAAGCTTAACTCTTTATCGCTTATTAAGTAGCAATACGGCCCAGATGATTAAACCGCAATCTACTACTTTACAAGCCTTACATAAATCACGTTTGGGCTTTGTTATTATTATTGCCTATATGTGTAGTGCCTTTGCCTATATTCCACATTCTTTGTTTTGGATGGATTATTTATCTGGAACTTTGCATTTTCCATTGCAGCAAAGAAATTTATTTTGGGTTCTCTATGGAATGGGAAGCTGCATTGGTGCATTTGTCGCTTATTGCTTAAGCCGAATAGTGGGATATATACAGGCCATTAAATGGCTCTATGGCATTTACTGCCTAGCCGTTGTTTTACCTTTCCTTTCACAGACCACTTCTTTACTCGCCTTGTCTTCGCTTCTGACAGGCTTACTGACTCCCGCAACCGTATTTATTAGTTCTTATAGTCTGCTACAGATTTATGAGCAACGTTATCAAAAGCTTTGGAGCCTTGCCACTATTGGGTTTGCTAGCACTCAGCTTTTAGGTGGAGTTGTCATTAGTACTTTACATCATTTGCATTGGTCTTATGCCCATCTCTTTCTTTTGGGTGGAATCGTTCTTCTTTTTGCGGTTTGCCTTTTATTTCCTGTACGCCCTTCTTTCACCTCAAATCTCGGAGAAACCAAATCGTGAAAACTCTGCTCTTTCCTTTATTTCTAGTTGCTTTCGTTCTTGTTATCCAAGCCCTAGACCAGAGTTATCAAAAGAAAACTGGTTTTATTAAAACTCCGAAGCATCCCGAATTTATGCAATAAAAAAAGCCCTCAACTGAGGGCTTTTTAATAGAAGACTACTCTCCCATATGTTTGATAATCGCATCACCAAATTCAGAACAACGTAATAAGGTTGCACCCGGCATTAGGCGTTCAAAATCGTAAGTTACCGTTTTAGCTGCAATCGCTCCAGAAATACCTTTAATGATCAGATCAGCAGCTTCTGTCCACCCCATATCACGTAGCATCATTTCCGCAGAAAGAATAATAGAGCCTGGGTTTACTTTATCCTGACCTGCATATTTAGGCGCAGTACCATGAGTTGCTTCATAAACAGCAATTGCACCACCAATATTTGCACCTGGTGCAATACCAATGCCGCCTACTTCTGCCGCCAAAGCATCAGAAATATAATCACCATTTAAATTTAGGGTAGCAATAACGGAGTAATCGGCTGGACGCATGAGGATCTGTTGTAAAAATGCATCTGCAATGACATCTTTAATAATGATGTCTTTACCAGTTCTAGGATTTTTAATTTTAACCCATGGACCGCCATCAATTAGTTCTCCACCGAAACGATCTACAGCCAATTCATAGCCCCACTCTTTAAATGCTCCTTCGGTATATTTCATGATATTACCCTTGTGAACAAGGGTCACTGAAGGCTTGTCATTTTCGATTGCAAACTGAATCGCTTTACGGACTAAACGCTGTGAACCTTCTTTCGAAACTGGTTTAATTCCAATACCACAGCCTTCAGGGAAACGGATTTTTGTGACACCCATTTCTTCTTGAAGAAACTTAATCACTTTTTTAGCTTCTTCAGAATCGGCTTTCCATTCAATACCTGCATAGATATCTTCCGAGTTCTCACGGAAAATCACCATATCTGTTAATTCTGGGTGCTGAACAGGTGAAGGAACGCCTTCAAACCAACGTACTGGACGTACGCAAACATATAGATCTAATTCTTGGCGTAAGGCAACGTTGAGTGAACGAATGCCTCCACCCACTGGTGTGGTTAATGGACCTTTGATTGATACAACAAATTCACGAAGAGCTTCGAAAGTTTCTTCCGGCATGTAGTTGCCATAAATTTTATTGGCTTTTTCGCCGCAATACACTTCCATCCATTCGATTGAGCGCTTGCCACGGTAAGCTTTTAAAATAGCAGCATCTACGACTGCTTTCATGGTTGGTGTAATATCCACACCAATGCCATCACCTTCAATGAAAGGAATAATTGGATGGTTTGGTACGTTCAGTGACAGGTCTGCATTTACTTTAATTTTGTCACCGTCAGCAGGAACCACGATCTTCTGATAACCCATTGTGTAAATTCTCCCTTTTATAATACTTAATTAACTAAAAATAATTATCGATAAACAATACTTTCAACTTTTATTAACGCATAATAGCTTAATCGAATTTAATTCTTTTTGAGATTTATGTGGGAAATAAGCAAATTTCACACTTAAATATAGCTCAATGTTTTCTCTAGTTATTTGAAAGAAGAAGCCATTTTTTATGAAAATTGTCATTCTCAACAATTCTGAAAATAATAATCTGATGTAATCTGTATCAATCTGCCATAATCATATACACCAAACAATACATAATTATATCTGTCGGTTTTAATCTTTTATAATCTATTTTAATCGTTACAAAAAACGGGTATCGTGACGGGTAACGTAATTTTCTTACCCGTTACCCGTATGCTTTCTGACTCTAAACTCAAGATTTTAAAACCTACTGAAAAAATGTATCGCATCCTTGATGCGGAACGTCTCTATATTGAAGTACGTCCTTCTGGTAAAAAGATCTGGCGTTTTAAATATACGTTGAATGGCAAAGAAGGAACAATCAGTTTTGGTGAGTACCCATCTGTTTCATTGGCTGAAGCAAGAAAGAAAAAAGAGGAAGCGAAAATTCTTTTGGCCAAGGGCATTAATCCAGTTGAAGATCGAAACCAAAAAGAAGAAGAAAAACGTGCAGCAACAAATAATAGTTTTAAAGCTATCACAGAAGAATTTATCCAAGAACAAATGAAATATAAGTCAGAGAGTTATGTAGATCGTTTTAAGGGGGCAATGGTAAGAGATATCTATAAGATCATTGGCAATAAACCAATTAAGGAAGTTAATTCAGCAGATGTTCTCCAAATTATGAAGAACACTATGGAGCGTATAAAAAAACAGGATAACTTTGCTACTGGCGAAGCGGCTGCCAATTTAAATCGAAGATTTATTGGTTTAGTTATGCGCTATGCTATTGTCACATTGAGAACAGATACTGACCCAACTTATGCAGTAAAAGAGGCCATTGAAACCCCACAAGTTGAACATGCAAGATCACTTGAACCTCATGAAAGAACAATGCTTCGAAAGAATATTGATGCCTATGGCGGCTCTTCTACAGTTCGAAATGCAGGCTTAGCCATGCTCTACTCCATGCTGCGAACAATTGAAGTAAGAAAGATGGAGTGGCCTTTTGTAAATTTTGAGGACCGGTTAATTAAATTTCCCAGATCTTCTCGAAGAAGAAAGCAAGAACGTACAATGAAAATGGACAGAGTTCATATTGTGCCTATGTCAGACCAGTTGTACGATTTATTGAAAGATCAATATGCTATTACTAAAGGTCAAAAATACGTATTCGCATCCCCTCAAAAACGCGATTGCATGATTTCTAGAGCGACTCTTAACAAAATGCTTTCATATATTGGATTGAATGATGTGACTGCTCATGATTTCCGTGCAACAGCTTCTACCCTGTTATATGAAAAAGGTTATGAAGAGGCATGGATTGAAAGACAACTTGCTCATGCTGAGTCAAATAAGACAAAAGCATCCTATGACCACTCTCAACACTTAGAAGCTAGACGGAAGATGATGCAAGACTGGGCAGATATTGTAGATAGTTGGAAAGACTAATTTCCGACCAAATGCACTAATCACTGCGACAAGTTATGACTAGTGCTTATTTATCCACAGTTTTTTAAATTTGAATTTATTCAGGCTCAGCTCTACCATTTATTTTGAATTTGTAACGTTTTCAAGATAGCCATGAGAGAGCGAATTTTTGCATTAGTCGATGTGAATAACTGCTATGTCAGTTGTGAAAGGGTTTTTCGTCCTGAACTTAATAATCGCCCAGTTATAGTCCTCAGCAATAATGATGGCTGTGCAGTCGCTCGATCAAATGAAGCCAAGGAACTTGGAATAAGAATGGGTGCTCCCCTATTCCAGATTCGAGACATCGTAGAAAGACATAATGTGATTGTGCTCTCAAGTAACTACACTGTCTATGCGGAAATGAGCAAGCGGTTCATGAGTATCTTGCGAAACTATGTCACTGAGCATGAACAAGAGGTTTACTCTATTGATGAGTGTTTTCTAGATCTAACAGCCTATTTAAATAACTATGACCTAACTACTTATTGCCATGGCATGAAAGAAAGGATATGGAAATGGATTGGCCTTCCGGTTTGTATTGGGATTGGAAGATCAAAGACAGAAGCAAAGATAGCAAATCACATTGCAAAGAAGAATAAGGCATTTGATGGCGTATGCAATTTAGTAGCGATGGATCCTTGTAATAAAGAGGCCTATTTATCATCTATTGATGTGTCAGAAGTCTGGGGAGTTGGCAGACAACACACGAAAAAGCTAAATACGATGGGTATTAAAACAGTATTAGATTTGGCTAGTGCATGTCCAGAACATATACAGCAACAGTTTTCAGTAGTCATGAAGCGAACCGTGTATGAGTTGCAAGGCATTTCGTGCATTGAGATTGAGCACACACCTCCAAGCAAAAAACAGATCATTTCATCTAAATCATTTGGGCAGAAAGTTACTGAGCTAATAGATCTTCAAGAAGCTATCTCACTCTACATGCAAAATGCTGTGGCCCGGTTGAGAAAAGATAGATTGCTTTGTGGATGCATTATTGTTTTTGCTCAGTCAAACCCTTTTGATAAAAATAGGCCTTTCTTTAATAGGTCACTTTCTCTACCAGTTGCAGTGCCGACTGACAATGTCTTAAAGATGGTTCAGATAGCTACTTTTCTAATAAGACATCTATATGCGCGGGGAATTGAATATAAGAAGTGTGGGGTTATTTTGACAGGCTTAGAGCCTAAGGACACCTTTAACTATGATCTGTTGACAGATTGGAGCAAGGTCGAAAAGGATGAGAATTTAATGACAACTCTAGAACAAGTTGTCGAGAAGTTTGGTAAACATAAGATTGCTGTGGGTAGTTGTAAATTACCGAATAGAGGCTGGTCAATGACACGAGACAAACTCACTCAGAATTATTTTAGTTGGGAAGGCTTACCTAAGATTAATAACTAAGCCTACAGAGCCTTAACGCAAATACCCACATTAACTGACGTATTAATTGTGTGAGCTGTGCAACCTGAGAAGATTAAGCACAGCATTAAAGCTAATTTACACTTAAGCATTTTTGGTGCCTATCTAATTGCCTTACCCAAACCCCATAACAGCCATTTTTTCGGATAGAGCAATCTCGCTTCGCAACGTACTTCCACTTGAGAAGTGCATCACATGCTTGTCGGGGCTTATTTTGAAGTAGTAGCCTTCGCATTGATGATTGATTCCAGTTGCTTTGTCCAAAGTTATAAACAAAGTCCAGATAAACATCATATTCAATTTGAGTTAGCTTCACACCTGGTAGAGATTTACGGAAAACAATCTCATCTTTTGAAATGTGCGCCTTGGAAATCTGAATTGCACGATCTTGAGTAATTGGCTTATCAGTCATTTTAACTGTAGTGCCATTTTCATATTTCGTGGAGCCAATCCCTATTGTTGGGACGTTACCGCTATCTAAATAAGGCTTTGATTTGTAACCTTCATAACCTATTAATGATGCAAAAAAAGCAGACGAGGCTGTCAGTACCACCACAGCAAATTTAGTCTTGTTTGACATTCAACCCTGCCTCCATTTGTTTCATCTTAAACTCATGAATCTCTTGCTCTCGTAGTGTTCGCAAATTTGATTCAATCTCTTCCCGTTTGTTTCTTTTAATCTGGAAATACGCATTAAGCGCAAAACCTGCTAAAGCAATTAAAACACCTGTGACTGCAAGCCAATCAACAGAAGCCGCCCAGCCAACAAATGTTGCTGCACCACCTGCATACGTAGCTTTTGAACCAACCGTTGTTGCCACAACTTCAACAGCCTGTGAAGTATTCTCTGACATGCCTTCCCCCTAATTTCAGGCAAATAAAAAACCCTAGCGAATGCTAGGGCTTGTATGGTTTTGGTGTGTTAGATGGTGATGCCACGCTTTGCAAAATACGTCTTCAACTGCGAATAAATAGCCTGCAATTCAGTAGAAGTTTTTACATCTGAATATATAGCTGTCATCGCAATGTTAGAGTCGTTTGTTGTTGGAGTTGTCAACTTACTACCAATTTGCAAAGCGGCTGTACCTAATGAAATAGGGTTGGTATTTGTTTGAGCTTGGGATGTTCCAGCAGTTAAGTTGTAGACGGTGCGAACGCCTGTAGTGCTATTGACAGTTCCAGCTAAACAACACCATGTACCGGCTGTATAGCTCTGAAGAATTGTTGATGGAGCAGCGGTATCAGTGCCACCAACATTGACACTACCATTCACAATAACATTCATCTTGCCATCTGCTGGTGTGCCAACTTGGAGTTCTAAGCCGCAACCACGAACACTACCCGCTGGAACTCCGCCTTGACCAGGTGATGTATAATTTGAGATCAAGTCAATTGCAACTTCTGTATCGATTTTAAAAACCGAAATGAATGTCATGTTTGGAACTTGAATTACACTTGTTTTTAGGTAGTTTGAACCACCTTTAAAAACTGCGTAGTTAGCATTTGGATAGACTGGTGCGCCAATCGCAGTGATTGTTGATCCGTCTTTATGATTTTTTGTGGTAAAAGCAACGTCCTTCCCATACATACCCCAATACAACAGGTTTGTAGTATTAGGGGGTAAGAAACGAATTGCTTTGTCTTGATAGTTACCTTTGACAATAATTGAAGGCATGACTTACCCCTATACTTGCAATTGATAGTTTGATTTGATTTTTGCGGCTATAAGTTTCCCTTCTTTAACTTGTCCGCTCGGATTTGGATGTAGTCCATCGCTAGTGTCTCGACCTGAAGCACCCCAAACTTCAAAATCTTTGACAATTCCAGATTCGTTATGGCAATCAATTACTGTGAATCCATAACGTCCAGACATTTTTCTGATTAGATCAAGTAAGGGTTGACGAGTAGAGGTTTCGGCATCTGCACGTTGTAATGGCAAACAAGAAAATAGTTTTGCATTCGGATAAGCTTGTGAAATGGTATATAGATTCTTTCTTAAAGCTTCGGCAGTTAATGCCATATTTAAATCAGCAATATTCTTGCCCATTGCTGTGTCATAGTCGCCTAAGTTATCAATACCATCATTAGTGCCACAAGCTATTACCACGATATCTGGTGTAAATCCTGTACTAATTGCCACGCTTACCTGATGACTGATTTTCTGCCAATCTAACTGTCCTGCATATTCACGATAAGAAGCGCCTGAACGCGCCATGTTATTGAAGTCTTTAACCTCAAGCATTGCGTAGGCATAAAGGAACCAGTTTTGACGATAAGCTAAAGAGTTATAAATTCCCGCCTCAACATTGGATGTTTCAGTGATTGAGTCACCAAAAATTAATAGTTTTTTTTGTGACCAATCCTTAGAAACATTAGTAGAAGTTGATTGCTCTAAAAGAATCCAACCATCTTCATCAACAACTAAGAAACCATTGTCGTAATACATTCCTAGCTTAAACAGCGGGGTTTCTAGCGACCCATCTTCATAAAAAGCTCCATAAAACCACCCATCTACATCTACTAACGGAACTGTAGGAACAGAGATATCTGTATCCTTGATTAGGGCATCAACTTTTGTATCGGTGTACTGTTTTGCCTGAGTTAAAACATTTGTTGGCGCAGCAGTAAACGTCGTTCCATCCCATTGCCAATCAATGTTTTTGGTTGGGTCAGGGTCACTTGTTACTGATACTTTAGAGTTAACAGGGATATTGGCTTTATCAGCATCCATCAAGGCATATGTTTTATATGCTTTATTGCCAACTACAATCGATCCAATCTGATTTTGAAGGCTTGTTTCAACACCAATGGCACGAGAAGTTTCATTAGCAATCAGGCCGCCCAAGCTCAATTGAGCATTATCGATTTTGGTATCTAGAGTTTCTTCAGCACCTTCAGCGCGGGTCTGTTCAGCTGAAACAAGTGCATTGACACCTTTTGCTGTAGAAAGCTGGTCATACGTCGTGACCTTATGAACCACAGTGTTATTGCGGTTTTTAATTGTGATTGAACAAGATTCTTCTTCAATATAAATCTTTGCTGGCTGATCTTCTTGAACAATAAAACCATTTCTCGTTGAGATTGGCTGAGCTGCAATTAGTGTTTTTGCCTCATCCCAATAAGCAACAATTGGGTACTGTTCAGCATCTTGACCACTTATACCAAGAAATAAAAAACCCGCATTAAGCGGGCTTCCATCGATATCGGCAAAAAGCGGATATGGGGTTGTAACTTTATTACTCATTTACATACCTATCCTAATACTAAAAAATTTATTTGATCTGGATCAAAGAGACCTTTTGTGTTGTCTCCGCCATAGGTGCAGATAAGCCTGAATTTGGTCGTTGTTTTTGCGAAATCTTTATCTATATTTATAGATCGGGCCTCTGTAGCCCCTGAGACGACACCACTTGGGAAAACTGAATAATTCGTGTTACTCATAGCCTTAGTGAGAGTTACTTCGAATAGACCTTCACTAATACGAGTGACACTTTCAAAGTTCTCACCACTAACTTTTGTTGCAGAACCTTCGAATAGGCCATAAGCTCGGACCCCAAATACAGGCGCTTCACCTGTTGCGGACAATGCTTTGGCGACTGCTTCAGGCATCTTTTTAGGAGTGATTGCAACAGTATCTAGTTCACCTGCCTTTGCTTCTGCAGAAGTGGCAATCCTGATGATCCCTTTAACTTCTTCGGTAGCGTCCTTCACTTTGTCTGTGAATTTCTCCTCTACTTCTTCTTTTGAGTAAACTTCTAGATTTGTTCGGGCTTCATCTTTATTTGGTAGATCATCAAGGTTTTCGCCTTTCTTTAAGATGGTCGCATTAATGTCTGCTTGAGAATCGCCTGTAACGGGATCAACTACCGCTTCAGGAGTAATGCCGGGATTAAGATTGATAAATGCAGCATTCCAAATATCAATGCCCTGTTTATTGCGAACAAGGATTGAAACGATTGGATCTGCTGTAAACACTTCTCTAGGCGAGCCATTTCGAACAACATAACCATTGCGAGTCCTTAACGGATTCTCTGCAGGCATGGTTAGTGCAGCATCGTAAAAAATGGCAATAGGTGAAACAGTTGGGTTCTTTCCTTTTTCACCGATAAAAATAAACCCCGCATCTAGCGGGGTTCCATCTGTGTCATTGTATATGGGGAATGGCGTCGAGACTCTGTTGCTCATTCTTTAGTACTCCGTGGTTTGAGTGCTTGAGTTACTCGTGCTCTCACCTTGTTGTCTTTAATGTGTTTTGTGGCAAGACGTAAAGCCGTGGCTACTGGTGCAGGGAATCCTGATAAACCAGACATAACAATATCTAGGCTCATTAAACTTTGCATAAGAGTTGCAGATGTATTGCTATGGTTAATTGCAGCTGATGTTGGCGTTGTAAACAAAGTCTTGGAAATGTCATTAACTGCTCTCAACTGTTCAGCACCTTGTGGACCAAAGATATAATCTAGCTTTCCTGCATCATCTAAACGTTTAATTGCTTTATTTAGTGCAGCAGCACTTACCATTTGATTGCCTTGACCATCAGGCGCCACACCAGAAGTCGCAGCTTCTTTTATTTCTTGAAGTGTTTGCCCTTGGATATCTCGCCAAGCTTGCTTACCTTCTTCACCCGAAGTGAGTAATGTACGTTTAGCAACACGAAGGTCATCAAGTGAACCGTCATGAATAATGCGCTTTTGGATATCTTCTAACGCAACACGACGGTCATCAGTTCCAGTTTTATTCGTGGTTAAATCACGAATAATTGTCCGATTTTCCCAATGATCAGCCATACGTTTACGTTCATTACGAGCTGCTTTGTAAAGATTTCCCACCACTGGCTCAACATGTTGGTCAATCATGTCCTTCAAAATTGCAGTTTGGCGAATGTTTGGGGCCTCTTGGTTTGTGTTGGCATTAATCTCTTGCCGCCATTTTTCCATTTGTTTAATGGTGGGGTTGTTAGGAATTAACTCACCATTTTCACCACGTCTAGCAATGCCCAAGGATTCAGCAGTTCGTTTCGCACTCGTTAAAATTGGAGTTGTTGGTAGATCTGGTTGAGAGTTCAGATAATCTATTACAGACATTGGTTCATTTTCCCCAACTCTAACAGGTTGGGTTAGATCAACTGGTGTCTGTGCCTCTTCAGATTTATCAGCTTTTGCATAAGCAACACGTACACGGTTCTTATCTGCCTGTAGTTGTTTTTGAAGCGCTTTATCAACTGCAATACCAGTCTCACGCATATTTGTTGCTTGAGCGCCTGTCATATCAATAAATGCATCAATGTTTTGTTGCATTACTTGATGCTGTTCTTCTTGTCTTTGGCGAAGAGGAGCGCCCAACTCTGCATCCTTTGCAGTCTCAACTTCAAATTTTAACTGCGCAGGATCTCGTGACATTTGGCCTTCAGTTAGTTGAACTGGGTATGGCAAATCTTGAGACATAGCCTGTCTGATAGTAGCTTGATCAACTTGAGCTGCCCCCATGTTTGCGGGTGCTGGTTCAGCATCAGGTCTACGAATTCCAACCATGTCGCCAAGGCTTTGTGCGCCACTGCGAACCGCATTAGCTGTAGCTTGAATTGGTTGCTGTATGGCTTGCCCTGCTCGTTCAACTACTGGGGCAACTGCTTGAGCTGTGCGAATAGCTTGACCTTGTGCAATTGGCGCAACACCGCGCGCTGCTTGCCCCACCATAGCCAATTCGCTTAAAGCAGGAGTTAAAGCAACTAATGGTTCAGAGATTTCACCCAAAGCTTGAGTGTATTCTTGACCTGTCTGAGTTCTTGGCGCATAGGTTAAATCTGCTGCGCTTTCAGCAGCATTTTGTGAGATACGTTGAGCTGCTTCAGGTGTGCCAAAGTTGCCTGAAAGGATTTCACGACCAGCTTGCCCTATAGTTCCACCAATCATTCCAAGCGTGCCACCTGTTGCTCCAGTTGCAGCAGATAAAGCCGTTTCACCCAAACCTAAAGCCTTATCAGCTAAAGATGGTTCTTGCTGTTGTGGTGCTGCTTGAGGCTGTTCATAAGTAATAGTTCCATTTGAATCAAAATCTGGCAGACCTTGCGGCTGAGTCGCTGCATCTTTGATTCGCCCATCCTGTCTTGCTTTTTGGTATTCCTCTACAATTCTTTGGGCGCGCCCAGCATCAACTTTTGGTTGGGCTTTTGCTTCTTGCTCTTTTTGTTGTTGCTTATATGCTGCAACGATCTTTGAAGCTTGGGATTGATATTGATCACGAGCAGGGTTGCTAATGCCAAGATCACTCCAAGACTTTTTAGGTTGCGCATATGGGGATGAAGGAAGAGATGCCCAAGTGCTACCAGATTTTTGCACAGCAGTTTTAAAATCACCTTTCAGCACTGATGGTAATGCACCGTTTTGAGCAAGCAATGCAACTGCTGCAATATCCTGATTCTTAGGAGAGAAGTCTTTCAATCCTAGCTGCTTAGCAACCCCATTCCATGTATCCTCAAGGAATTGATATCGCCCAGCAGCAGTGGTGGTGTTTTTCTTTCCATCTGTTTGGGTAAATCCTTTCTTTACACCTGGATGCCAAGATAAATCGCTAAGACGTTCATTTCCAAATAGGGTGTTATAACCATGTTGTACTCCTTCAGCATTGGCAATCAAGTCCAGCATCTTCTGCACATTGGGGGCACTTAATAGCTTTTCAAAGTTCTGTCTTGTTGCCATATCTTTTCCTCAGGCAATAAAAAACCGACCATACGTAGGTCGGCTTTAGGCTTTAATCGCTGCAATGATTTCTGGTAATTTCCAGATTAGAATTGGAATAGAAAACAATATTAAGAAGGCTAGAATTGTTTGCCATAAACCATATTTTTCAATAGACACTTTCATAAGCTCCACTATTGGTTTAAAATACTCCATATAGATTTATCTTTCCTCTTACTTCGTCAGTTGGTGGAAATGCAAAAACCCCGATGCGCTAACATCGGGGTTTTGTTTTATGGTCAGATTTGAAATCTAACCAAGTTGAAAATCACCCTATGGTGATTTTTTATTCAGAATGCTATTTAACATTTGCTTGGCTTTCTGATGATCTGGATATGCATTAATAGCTTTTTCAAGATTAATTAGAGTGTTGTCTTTATCTTCAAATTTATAGTAATTAACAGCAGCCTCATAGAATGAATTTGATGCCATTAACTTTGATTGCTCTACCCCAAGACCATCTGAATACATCTGCCCCAAATAATTAAATGCATATGCTCGCTCATTAGCAAAAATTACTTTCTTAGTATTAGCAGCAAAATTGAAAGCACTAAAAGCCGAGAGGCATGACGGATTATTTAAAGTATCCAGTCCTACCTTCTTTGCTTGTTGACAAATAGTTAAGTCCATAAATCCACGATAGATCTTTGCTGATGGATTTCCACTTTTTGCTCTTAAGTCCAACTCCTCAAAACTTTTTTTATACTTTTTTGTTTTGGCTAAATCATCTTGCTTATTTTTAACATCAGATAGATAAGAAGCAATTTCACCAAATAGTTCTAAATTGGACATTTCTTTTACATCTATTTCATCTGCTAAAGCAAAGCACGGTATGAGAAAAAAGACTAATAATAAGTTTTTCATTTTACTTCCCAATTAACTGATCAACTACAGGGTTAAGCTTTTCAGTATTGCTTTTATATTTTGTCGGATTTAAAAAGCCACCCATATTTAAGGTGTAATTTGCTGAACTAATCTTGTTGTTGTTCTTGTAAAGATACAAATCCGCCTTATTCATGACCATTGTAAAATCCCACTTTTGATATGCTGTATATTTCAATACGTATTCACATCCTTCAGGCTTTTTACCCTTCATAAATACTTCAGTATCAATATTATGAGTTTGCAATCTATCTGAAATAATTTCTTCAAAATTTTGAACTATGACTTTAGGATTATTCTCAATACAAATCTTTTTAATTTGGCTTGCATCAAAATTAGATTCTTGTTTGACACTAGTAGTAGCACACCCACTTATTATTGTTGCCAAAACTGTCACTATAAGAATTTTATTCATTATTCTCTCCTCATGAATGAAAAGAGAATAACATATGACCAATTTTACAATCCATTCTCGTTCACAAACTTCTGGGCTTCTGCTGGTGAGATACCAAGCGTTTTAGCTGCCTCTGTAACAGCAGGAGAATACCCTTGTCCCCTCGTTGCATAGAGTTGAGCTTTTCGATTGGCGCTTTTGGCTGCTGATGACATTTGCTGAGCGATTTTTGTAAGGTTTTGCTGAACTGCTTTAGGTCCTTGGTTGATATCCAATGAAGCAATAGATGATCGAATAGCATCACCTTCCTTATCAGTTAGAGCACCTAACCCTCGCATCTTCTCAACTTGAGCAAGAAATACTTGAGACTTTAAGGTTTCAATATCTTTTGCAAAAGTGTTTTCTGAAGTACCCGGAACTTGGCGAACAAGCCGATCCCAGTAAGCGCCACCATTTTCCTTGGTCTGATTAACGAGTTTAGCTGCAAGGTTGGATGCATCAGCAGCTTGTTTTGCTGCATTTGCATAGTTCTCGACTTTCTCTAGGCGTTCAACTCTTTGGATTGAAGATTCAGCCTTAGAAGCACTTAACTTTGCTGCCTCAATTCTTTCAGTTTTGTCTAAACCATCATAGAACTGCTGTTGATCTTGACTCAACTTGTCGTAGTTATATTGATTGTCATATTCAATTTTTCTACCCTGATTATTTACACCAGTTCGACGATCTTCAGCTGCTATTGGAATATCATTTGTTTCAGCAATTGTTTTTGCCGTATTTGCGGCAATTTGATTCAACTCATATGGTTGCTTTTCATTAGCACGGTTCTGAGTATTGAACTGCTCAAATGTTTTATCAAACTTGTCACGGTCTACTGTAGATAGATAACCTTGCATTAAGGTTTTAGCATTATCAGGATTCTTATCAATTAAGTTTGCATAAAACCTCATTGAACCAGCATCTTGTTTTCTTCCTGAGTTCTCATATGCAGCCGCAGCATTATTCAAAACTTCTTTGGCTATATCTGGGCTTTGGTTTGAAAGCGCTGCTAAAGCTTCTGACCCAATTCGCCAAGAAGTATCTTTATCTGCTTGGCTTTTCTGAGCCCATACTTTTTGAATAGTTTCCGCTTGTGCAGGGAACATTAGTTGAAAGTTTGTGAAATTTTCATCTGTAGGGTTCTGTATTAGAGTGCGAGTTGCTTCTTGTCTTTGTTGTTCTGCTTGCTTCTGTAACGCCTCTTGTTCACGTTGCTTTTGAACCTGCTCAACTGAGGCACCTAATTGATAGCCTTTCCATAAGCTATTGGTAAGAGTATCTACAGGGTTCTGTATATCCAGAGTGTAATCATAGGGCTGAACCATCTTCTACCTCACTTAAAACCATTCTTGTATAAATACATCCCACCAAGACTACCAATAGCACTATTTACACCATTCCACATGTTTGCATTAGCTTGACCTTGTGCAAGTGCATTGCCTGCTTGGGCAGCACCCAGTGATTGCATTAGCCCACTAATATTATTTGCTGATTGCATGCCAGCATTACCAACACCAGCAGCAGCATTCTGCCCCAATGCAGTTAAACCACCTAGATTAGAATATTGCTGGTTGACCATCTGGTTTAATAGTTGTGGTGAGAACTGTCCTAAAGCCGCTTGAGTGTTACCACCGCGTAAGCCACCTGTTGCTGATGCATTTTGAAGAATGGCGTTTTCACCTTGTTGTTGGTAGGTTTTAAAGGCGGAGCTATTAGCAATTCCATCAATTGCTGCTTGCTGTGCTTCAGATCCATTTAAACCCAATAAGTCCTGTTGTCCTCCTAATGCTTGCTGCCCAGCATTAACAAAAGGATTTAGCAATTCACGCATTGCATCAAATTGTCGACGCTGCTCTTCAATGGAGGCGTATGTAGTGTCTTGTTGCGCCCCAGCAGCTTTCTTAGCTGCACTTTTTGAGGCTTGGCTAGATGCAACCCCAGTTACAACTGCACTTCCTACGATTGCTGCTGCTACCATGTTAATCTCCTAGCCAAGTTGAGAAGTAAATCTCTACAGGTGTATAGCCTAGTTTTTCAAAGAGCCAAGAAGCATCTTTGTGCATCTTTGACCCTACAAACATTCGCTGTACACTACGCTGTTTGAGTTGCTGCTCAACAAATTTGAATAATTGAAAACCTGCACCTGCGCCGCGATGATCTGGATGAACATAGAAAATATCCATCTGACAGGTTAGGCATGTTGAGTAGTGCAAGCCTGGAGCGACAAACCCAATAAAGTATCCAACAAGTTCACCTGCATTTCTCAGACCCACAAATAGCAATTCGCCGCGATGTTCCGCGGCGATGTATTTGTCAAATTGTGGTGAGAGTGGCACCTTATCTTGATTTAAGGCCAGTTCTTCATAATGGATTGGTAAAAGTGGCTTTAGATAGTCAAGGTTAGATTCAAAACTCTCTACATGTGCTGTAATCATTTTCTCACCTTAATATCTATTACCATCGAAAGCCGATCAAAAGCTGAATTGTTAACAACTTCATGCTCAAGCTTATTATCAAACCAAAAAACATCACCTGTTTTCATTTCTAGCTGTTCATCACCAGCACGCAAATAGCATCCAGCAGAAGACTGCAAAACCACATGAAAGCGAGTGTAATACTCTGTGTGCTCAGGTGAATCAGCATGAGGATAGATTCTTCCACCTGGAGCGATCTTATTGATCATCACACGGCCTAATCGCTCACCTTGAACTAGTGCCATTAATCCAAAAATTATTGGTCGTGCTTCTGTGAGAATGGCAAAGGCTGGATAATCAATGCTTTCATGTTGATCAAAATTACTTTCACCCCGCTTATATTTTTCATGTTCTTCTTCTTGCTCAAATACGCGCTTTTCAGGAAATCGAAGCATGATGCTTTCAATTTCACCGAATGGTCCTTGTGGATAGTCGCGTAAGAATGTGTCTTCTTTCCAAAGTTCAGGATGACGTTTGATATTAAGCATTAAGGCATTTACATCAGCATGAGTGATGACATGGAAATTCTTCATTAAGTAATCTCCCGACCAGAAGCTCGAATAACAAGAGCGTCTGCAGCACTAGACAAAGTGCTTATAAAGCTTCCAATCTCTAAAGAGTGACCAACAAGCTCGTTACTCACATAAGTTTCACCAGCCGCAATACTCTTTTCTTTAATCACAAGGTTTGAAGCCCCTGCTGTAGCATCTTTTAAAACAAGATTGCAGCTAAATGTTGCAGCTGAAGCTGAGGTATTTGTCACCGTAAATTTATCGATTATCGCCTTGCAGTTTTCAGCAATATATTGAGTAGTTTGAGATGCTTCTGCATATTTTGAGGAAATAAGGTTTGCTACTTTTACAGTCATTTTATGTGACCTCTAAATTCAGATTAATTGGGTCAACTAGTTGATTAGATGGCAAAATGACATCTTGTTGAACCGTTTCGTATCGTGGTGCTAAGTCTTCAAAGGATTGACAGCTACATGCTTGTGTAGGCTCTAGGGCTTTCATCTCAGCTAATTGGTTAACAGCTTGGATAAGAGCTACTGCCAGAAAGGCTTGAGCGCCTGCGTTATCAGCAGCAATCTGCGCTGCTTCCAGTGCGTCTTGGTTATTTTCTAATTGGCTTGGGATAAGCTCAAAGATCTTTTCAAATGCTTTGAGCGTTCGCTGATCTTTGAAGACTTTGGCAAGTTCACTACGCAATGGGGGTTTTGGATCTACTAAGGCCATCTATACCACCAGTGGCTCTATATAAGCCTCTAACCGTGAGATTGATAATCGAGATGATGAAGTGCCTTTAAACTTCTGTATGCGCCAGTTATTCATATAGCCCTGTTGGAACCAGACTAGCCGCTTATTTCGCTCACCTACTCGACCTGATTTAATGCTTCTTGAGTTTGACCAGATAACGCCATCAAGTGAATATTGAGTCTCAATAATTGGATCTTTGTTTAGATCTACTCGACCAGTTAAAGAAACAAGCTCTAGTTGATGGAAAATAGCGCCTCTCGACTCGTTGTATAGAATCGTTGTGCTAAATTCCCAATCAACTTCTTCACCCCAATGTTCACCATTCTGATTATCTAAAGTTCCAAGTTTTGGAAGTGTTGGATGACCTACAAGCCATTTGCCATAGCACCAAACATGGTTTTGCGCGTTGTACTGCTTATCCGATTTAAGAGTGAACCAGACAGGCTGCTGCGTAGCTTCTGAAGCTGCTGCATCATATACAAGGGTTTGATTTGGCAAATGTAGGTAAAGCCAGTTATGACCATCTACAGAGCGAGATTCAAGAAGACACTTTGATAAAGTCTTTTCATCATATTGATGAATAATCTGCTCTATCTCACGTGTTGAAATCTTTTGAGCTGAACCATTAGCAGAAAGCCAAAGCGCCACAGGCTCATTCTTAGCGCTTCCAAGAAAAGCTATTGCATCAACATACTTGCAGCATGTATGAGTGCCCAATGAGCCTCGGGTAGCCATTGCTCCATCAATTCGACTAAATGGAAAGTTCTCTCCACCAACGTTATCAAAGACTTCAATTGAGTACCGGTTCAGAACATAAACCTCATTACGAAGTTTGATTAATGCAAGGATTGGGTCTGGATCTACTTCAGATGAACCATACTTAAGTGGATTCACTGCAAATGGATCGTTCAATTCAGTAATGACAATAAACTCACCATCTGTTGTCATGAAGTAGCCATCAACCCAAATGACATCTAGCACATCTTGCAAATCCTCATCAGTGACGCGCTTTAATTCAGTGCCATTGTATAAATAAAGATATGTGCCTGAATTGATAGCCAGATAGTCAAAAGAATAGTCAAAATTACAGTATCCAGATCCACGCACATCACCTATTTCAGTAATTGTGGCATCAGCATTCACTTTAACAAGTTTGTTTCCACAGACTCGATAACAAATACCATTCCACTCAATACCACCTCGATCGATGCCAGGTAAATCAGCAAAATGATTAATGCCTTCTGCGGGCCTAAGGTAGCCTTGAGAAATGCCTTGTTCTTTAGGTACTGGAATTAGATTAAGTGGGTAAGAAGTGCGAAAGTCTGCGTTCTGGTCTGTGTAGATACCGTTCATAACAGGGATTTGCATAACTACCCCACTCGATACCAAGTACCTGATAATTTGTCGTATTGAAGCTTAAAGAACCCTGTTGCATGAATTGCGTTAGGTTGACCAATAACAGCCGCCCCATTTCCATTTACTGTGAAGTTAGTAATCTGTTGAGAACATGAAAAAATAACAATTTGCTTGTCTACAACTTCGGCTGATACAGGAAGCTTAATTGTTCCATTTGCAATGCCAGTAGATGGATTTAAAAGCAAGTAAGTCCCTTCTGCATGATTCTCTACATCTAACGTAAAGTCTGCATTCGGGTTGTAGTGTTGAACAACTGGACTGCTTGATGAGTCAGGTGTTTCAGGTAAATTCTCTAAGATCCAATCTAGAAAAATATTTAATGGAGCACCTCGGAAGTCACCACAGTTATTCTTGTAAATAACGACCTGATCACCAGCTTCGATTCTGTCAGTTGTATTTAGTCTCTTACTCATTGAAGAACCCCACACTTTGCTCAGGTGTTAAGACATCGTTGTCTTGTTTGTTAATAATGAATTTGTTGCAAGACTTATTGCCTGCCCCACTTGGTAGAGAGCATGCATATTTCATCTGAGGTGGCTTTCGAACTGCCATGCGCTTTAAGTTCTTTAAGGATAAATCAGCTAACTGCTCAACTTTGGGCGGTATAGCTTTGCCATAATTAGTTGCAATTAGAACTGCCATATTTAAGTAGAGTGCTCTTAGAGCATAGTCAGGGACATTTGAGTCCTGATCTAAATCGCTACTATCCGCTTCACTTGGTAGTGGATATCCTATTTGAATGGAATCAGTCGACCATTCGGCAACCATTGCATCCATTTCCATTCTTGCAGTTTCGAGCTGTTCCGGTTGCAAGTCATAAAACATTGCAGCAAGACCTAGCTTTTCAAATGCCATTCCAATGATTCGCCGCTTTGTCCATGACATGATTATTCACCTTCTTTTGGGTAAAGGCTTTCAAGCACAAGGTTTACAAGAACATCTTTGCCATCACGTGAGCCGTATTTAATACCTTTTTCATCAAGCACAGCCTTCAACTCGTTTGCATCCATTGCTGAGTACTTGTAAGTATCATTTTCTTTCTGAAGTGCATTCATTCGTGAGATGTACTCACCTTTAGCAGTAGCAAGTTGATCTTCTAATTCTTGATTGGCTTTTAAAGCTTCAAGTAATTCTTTTTGAACTTTTTCAAGCTCTCCATTTGAACCAGCTACCTTACCAACAACGACAATTTCAGGTTCTTTTAGTTCTGAATAGTTAACATAGCCTTCATCACGCAAATGCTGTTCGTGGTCTTCACCATCCGCAATCACATGTACATATGATTTAGTGTCGCCACGATATAGAGCTTTAGGATATTCATCTGACATTTCAGCCTCCAAAAATGACGACGCCCGCATATAGCGGGCATTTGTCGTCACGGGGTTTGGTTTAAATTAGGTTTGGTTGAATAACTCGATACCAGCCATTTCAGGATTCACCATCACAACACCAAACATTGTATCTAGACGATACTTTGTCTTCATTGTGTTGATGTCGTATTGCTTCTGGAACACCAGCTCAATACCTTGATCAGTGGTGGCACGCATTACTGCTGCACCTGCATTTGTTGGTACTGCATAACGTGCAGGAATCAATTCAATTGCATCACGGTGCCAGAATGGGTTCGCATAAGCTGTAGCAGTGTTCAACATCGTAATTACCGCACCGTTTGCCGGAGTGGCGCTTACGTTTTGATATTGCTTTTCCGCCTCTGTTGCACCTTGAGCTGAAACAAGCGGAGGTGAAATTACAATCGAAGTAGCACTATTCACTTTAACAACACGGAAGGTTTTTAACTGTCCAGTTGCTTGCTTAGTGATTTGATGCACAGATTCAACACCAGTGATTGTGAATGCATCACCTTCTTTCAATGCGCCACCAGTTACGGCTACAGTGATTGTTTGATATCGGTTATCCACGTTACCAACTTCACCAGTAGCAGCAGTAGATGTTGCTTTTGGAGTGTAGTATTGGTTAGCTGCACCAATTGTCACACCTGTAGCTGTTGCGGCCCCCAAACGCTCTGAATAGTCGAGCTTAAAAGCATCAAAGCCTGCTACATCACCAATGAATGCTCGGTCATAAGCAGTTTGAACTTTACCAACTACATTTTGACGTTTAGCCAAATCACCAGCCATTGAGTTGTAATCGCGAGTTGCCAAAGCAATACGACGGTCATTCATTGGAATGCCTTGTTCGTTCATGATTGCATCGGCAAGTGCAACATCATCAAAGCCAGTTGCAGCGCCAGTACGTTTAACAACTAAAGTACCCTGCAAAGAAGCAACCTTAGTAACCGCAACGTTGATATCAGAAGCTAGCTTTTGTTTAGCTGCATCACCAAGACGATTTTCTTGCAACTGGTCACGCAACTCTTGAGCATCAAGAATCCATGGACTTGATTTTTTATAACCAATAGTCGCAGGAACTGACATTTGAGTTTTGTCTTTAAAGTTGCCTGTTTGGTCCATGCCATCATAAGAAGTGGCAATGTAAGGCATTGGGCGCCAAATAGTGTTGTTAGAGCGCTCGGCTTCAACATCACTCATACGGTATTTATTTACTAATTTAGAAAGAACAAGTTGATCCTGAAAACCTTCAATAATGTCCTCAAAAGCAACGCGTTCTTCTTTACTAAAAGCATTAGACATAGGTTATTCCTTATTTCGTTTTTGCTGTCGCTTGTACTGATTCACTTTGGTGTAGTCACCTGTTCTTTCAGCTTCTGCGCGTAATCTGTTTAAAGTGTTATCTGTTGTGCCACTCAATGAGCCTGAGCCACTTGGCTTCCTCTCTGGGCTTGTCTGAGGTTTCCTAGGCACTTTTTCGATCTGAGCATCTAGCTTTGCAGCTTTAAATGCGAACTGACTTGGGCTTGTAATAGCCGCTAGCTCTTGAAGCTTCTTAGGATTGGTTCCTAAGTGGTAGATCAGCAAATCAGGATTATCAGCTCCATCAATGATCATGGCTTGCTGCATTGGGCTTAGTGCATCTCGCACACTTTCCTCTGCTTCATCAAAGCCACGGACTTTGTTTTTAATCTGAGCTTTCTTGGTTTCATAGGCAGATAACTTATCTTTCCAAGCCTTATCAGCCTTTTCCTGTTCTTCGCGCTTTTGTGCTTCTTGCTGCTTAACCTTAGCTTCTTTTTCTTTCCACTCACCAAGCTGCTTTTCAAACTCTTCTGTATCAAAACCAACACCTTCAAGAGTGGGCTTCTCGCCTAACTCTATTGGTTCAGGTTTTTGATACTCACTTAGTTGTGATTCAAGATCTTTGATGCGACGCTCACGTTCACGCTCTTGTTTTCGAATCTCTTTGATAACAGCACGTTCTTTTTTGAGCCAGTCTGGAGCTGGTTGTCCATGAAAGTCATCTTCTTCTTGCTTCTCAGGCGTCTCACCTTTCAAAACAATATCGAATTCACCTTCATCTTCTTGAGTGTCTTCATTTACAGTTTCATTAGTGTCATCTCGATCATCTGATTCATCTGTTTGAAGTTCTTCATCAAGATTTTCATCTTCAATTTGTTCGTCTTGTTGCTCTAGATCATATTCAGACATTTGTAACTCCCTCACTCATTGGCTGAGCGGACGCCATGTTTTGATTAATCGTTTGAATGGCATTAACGACAGAATCTCTCTGATCGTTTTCCATTGAAGCAATTGTTTTTGCTGTGTCAGCTTTGGTTTGTTCAGTTTTGGCAGCAGTCAAGAACGTATCAGCTTTAGCCTTCTCGGCTTTAGAAAGCGCTTCTTGTGTTAATGCTTCTGCTAACTGTGCTTGAGGGTCAGGTGGTTGATTCTGCGCTGCAGCCATCATTTCCTGCTGTTCCTCTTCGGTAGGTTCTAATACGCCAATTTGAACTAACCATTTGCGGTAGTAATTACGGAAATCTTTGATGCCTTCGCCTTCCATGTTCATGTAGATCTGCGCAAGTAAGATCTTCAAATCTTGCGGATCAGTTGTGTATGGAAGTAAAGCGGTTAAGGCGCGAACTGTTGCAGATCGACGACTTGATGAAGTTGGACCTACGTCTACGCCAACATCGAAAGATGCTTTTGTTAGGTCATTTTCATACTCAATGCCACTTTCCCCAATTACAGGTCGCGACAATTCAGCACTATCAACTTCCTCTTGCTTGCCAATCGTCTTCATTCGACGACCTTCTTCTACATAAAGCTCCTTGGCCATTGAGAGCCAAATAGTCCCGCAGCGTTTAATTGCTTTAGCGAAGTTGTCGATGTAGATATAAGACTGCATCCCAAGCTGACCTTGAACAAGATCAATTGCCTCTGCACTCACATTGGCGTTGATTTTTTCACCCTGTTCTTGGTTGCCTAATAGTTCTTTGATGTCAACATCGGTAAGACTAACTAAGGCAGCTAATGAAGCAGGAACCTGGGGCGGTTTTGTATAGGCAGTTGGAGTTGTAGCAATTGGATTACCGCTAGCATCTGTTAATGCATTAATGAGCAAGTAAGGATTGTTATCCAAATTGTCATTTGCCCACATGTGCTCCCATCCAGTTATCTGCTCTGGTGTGAGAATTGGCTTTTCAACTGGCGACAGAGCTGCGATTTCACCTAAGCGGCTTAACTGCATATTCTTGAGTCGTTGAGCATCCTTACAAAGGCGCACATGTCCCATGCAACGCTCAATATTGTCAATAAACCAGCGCTTACCATAGACAGGAACAATTGGAATGCATTGACCAGCAATATAGCCGCAATCTTCAAGTACTTTTGATCCGCTCAGCATGTACTTACGTACTTTGCAGCGTTCAATCGTCTTGACTCGCAACTCATGAGCGCCTGTAGCTTCAAGTCGCTCTAAGATTGAAGGATCTGCTTCAAGTTCTTCCGCATAATGGCGCTGTTCAGTACCATCGATTAATACAAAGATGTGTTGCTTCTCTTTGACCTTCTCGACTTTGTAGTACTCAGCCACATAAACAATGTCAGGTGTGCACCAATCAAACTCAGAATTAGAAATATCTTTGTTCCAAGATGCAGGATCATCACCCCATTCTTCTTTATATGCATCATGAGTCATTGAAGTGAGCACAAAGCAGAACTTTGCATCAGCCTTATCTTGACGCTTTGCATCTAAGTCAAAGAACACACATGAGTCAGCATCAAAGATCGGCTCAATCCGAATGCGTTGACGCTCGTTCTCTTCATCCTCTTCATCTTCTTCACAAGCACGAAGACGAAATGCACCAAACCCACCGCCTACAGCTTCTTCAAATGCATTGTCATATGCTTCTTCTGCACCAGAATCTTGTTCATCAGCGCGGTAAAGACCATCACATGTATCTGCTAACTCATCATTCTTAGAGCCGTCTTTTGAAACAAAATCAACTGTGATCCGGTTATTGCGGTACTCATTAATAATACGAATGACAGCCAAGTGAATTTTATTGACTTCAAACTTAGGTTTATTTGCGAACTGGTCACCTAATTGACCTTCCCATTGAGCGCCAGCAATAGAATAAAAACGACGATCCTCTAAGCACTGTTGTCGTTCATCTCTAACAGCGCTTTGAATAATGTCGAATTGTCTTTTTGCTTTGGCGTGAATGTCCGCAAGTTGCTCATTTTTAGTCACAACTTGACCTCACTTAAATTGAATTATTTCCAGCGATGAGCTGTAGGGATAACTGTTACTTTTGGTTTTTTAGGTTGGCCAATTAAGCCTTTTCTCACAGCGAAACGACGCATCATGTATGCATAACGAGAAGCGTCCAGCACATCATCATTTGTTTTGACAATGCATCCTTTCTCATCACGATGGTATTGCAGGAACTCATCAAAGAATGCGCGCAAGCCACGAAATACCTTGAACTTACCTTTACGCATTAAATCAAGTATTTCGAATAGACCTGCTTCAACACCATTACCACCATCAGGCCATGCTGCATGACTGGCAAGCATGTTAAACCCAGCTTTTGAGTAGTAAGATTTTTGTTGCTTCGTTGAACCTTTTTCCGTTTGATTGCCATCATGTGGCCATGCTGTTGGAACGTCCTTAGACCATATCTTGGTAGCACCCCAAGCTTCATCAGGTGAAACTTGTCTTTGCTTCCATGCATGTGTGACATAAATCGTTTCTGTATCCATGTCTATAGCAAGTTGAACTTGTGCCTGTGGATGATCCCATCCAAAGTCCATCCCATCAATTACCATCCAATGATCAGGTATCTCAAATGGTTCACATGTGATGTATTCTTCGCTCAGATCATAAATGCGGCCATGCCCAAGCATTGGCACACCTTTCGTTCGCATCTCTCTCTGATGAGGAGGAATAGAGGCAAGCATGGTTTGCTTAACATTTTCATTAATATGTGGCGCATCATCCCATCCAGCACGAATTAGATATTGCCCTTCTCCCGGTGTATCCATAAATTGGATTACTAGGTCTGTTCTACCATTTTCAGGGGTAAAAGTTAGAATACCGCGTCCACCTTTTCCCTCATCACCATTAGTTGTACGGATTAAAACCTGAGGAAAAATTTCTTGATCTTTTGGTTCTTCATCAATATGGAACCAATCAACCTTATCACCCATCAATGCATGTTGACCTTGAGAATAAGACCAGAACTGCACCTTAGATGTTTGGTACTGAACATCACCACCACCACCATGCCTAACATATACAGATTGCATCGCATTTGGTGTGCCAATCATTGATTCATGGTCAAGAATGCATTCTGGAGGGATTAAACCACCTACCCATTTGTTTTCAATTCTGCGACCAAAAATTGGTGTTTGAAGCAAGTCTCTACACTTAACTCCAGAATAGCCAAGGAGCCAGAGAAGTGGGGCCTTGTCGAATGTGTGCCCATCCCACCAATCAGGGTATTGGCCCATGGCATGGATTGCATCAATGTATGTTCCTGAGAACGTTTTACCGATTTGGTTAGCAGCCATCAACATGACTTGCGAATGGGTGCTTGTAGCCTTAACTAATTCTCGCTGAAATGGATATAGTTTTTCGCCAAAGTCTTTATAGCGATAAGTATCAAGTCTTCTAGCTTTCTCTTCAAGCAATGCTAAATATTCAAGCTTCTCCTCTCTTGTCATCTGGCATCACCTTATTTTCAAGTTCCTTGATGCGCTTATCCAAGTCATCATCTGGAACATTTCTTAAATCAACTTTCCCTGAGTGCTCATGCTGAACTTTATCTGTGAACATGTTCATATGTTTGCCCAGCAATTCGTTTGCACGAATGGCAGGCGTAAGCTCATCAAGTTCTAATGCTCGATCTATAATGTTCTTTAGGTTTTTAACTACATAATGTTGATCTAATCTCAGATCAATCATTCGCTCTTCTTGAAGTCGAGCAATACGCTCTTTTACCTCAGGGCGATTGTAAACATCCCAAGCGTTTTGACGGTGCTTGTATCCCGCAGCCAAACCAGCCTCAGCAATGCTGAACTTTGGATTTGCTAATAACTCTTGGCAGAACTTTTCATGACGCTCATCTTCTAAGGGTTCTGCGCCTTTGATTTGTTCTTCCATTTATTCACCTCATTAAAAAACCGCCACTTGGACGGTTATTAAAAACAATTATTTATTTATGATTCATCCTGTTGGAAATCCACGAATTCACCATCTTCATTTATCATTATTCCACCAAGTGCATGGTCTTTTGTATATTCAAATGGGTCTTTATCTTTTAGTTCTTCAACAGAAGCACAATTCAACTTAAAATGGTAAGCAGCGAATGCTCTTAAAGCACCTTTTGCTTCTTCTAGGGTATCCACTTCGACCGTTACAATATAATCCTCAGCCCGTGGTTCATCATGCCATACTTGGTATTTTTTCATTTTTGAGAGCCTTTATTTATATTCCAGTGCAAACTTTAAATCTTCTGGAGTATCAAGATAACACCCTTGCTTTAAACAAAATAGATGTATGTCGTTTAAGTATTCAGTAAATTGAGCTGTACTTGCATCTGTAGTGCTCATAAGCTCACAAAGACCATCAGCCACTTGCTGATAGGCTGGATGATTTGAATCCCTCAAGCCTCTAACTGCTTCGAATGTTTTCTTATATTGGCCTACGTCATCACGATCATAGATTTTTGCTAAGAAGTTTTTCTTAAAGAACAGGTGCTCATAATCTTTGTCAGTTCCACGATTCTTAGACCATTGATGCATCCACATCCAGTACAACCGGTTCTGAGCTTTTGTGCGGTCTTTCTCTTGAGGCGCTATCAAAACAACTAAAGGCTTACCCTCACTCGCTGCCATCGAATGGTTTTTGTTTAGAAAATTCGTCACATAGTTGATGTCGCAATGGTTCTTAATAGTGAATCTTGATTCCATTTTGACCTCGCAGAATTAAAAAAGCCCCATTGCAGGGGCGGCTGAAATCCAGCTATGTGGGAACCATTTATTCCTCAGTGGTTCTCTTTCCTGCTTCTAAAACTGGAATATTTGCTTCTGTTGGAACATAGATGATTTGCTGAATCTTGCCATCACGCAAAGCATCACCAAATGCACCAATAAACTCTTGCTTGCGATACTCTGGAAAGTCTTTTGCAGCCTTACCAATTGTTTGTATGGCTTGTGCTCGTAGTTTTGCACTTTCAAGCTCAGCTTTAGCGGTTTGCACTTGTATCATTTTTGACTGTTCAGCTTCCGCTAATGCTGCCTGACCATTCATGCCTTGCTTCCACACTTTGTAGTGCGGCCAAGCAAATAACATTAGGATGATAATGATTAAGATCAATGCTGCTGTAAGTACAATAGCAACAATATCTGTAGAGCCTTTTTGATTAAATTTCATATCCCACACCTTTCTCTATGCAATAAAAAAGAGCCTTTCGGCTCGGTGTACAACGCAATAAAAAACCACCCGAGGGTGGCTTATATTTTATTTAGTCCACTTAAACATTGTGGCCCAAACTGTTTTCTCATGAAAGTCATTGGTTTGCTGTAACCTTTCTTTAGCTTTATTTAGTCGTTTATCTAATGCTTCTTGTATCTTTCTTTGCTCTTCTTGCATTTGCACCAAATATAGACGTCTATCTTCACGATCGATTGAGAGGCTTTCCTCTTCGGATTTATTTTTAGATTCAGACATGATGAACATCCGCGATATGTTAAGACCATTATATCAAAAAACATCCTGCTCTTTAAGATTAAGCATGCTGTTTGTCTTCTCCAACCACCCATCAAACAAAGCTTCTGATTCTTGTCTTGTGCCTAGTTTGAATTGGTCGAAAGCAGCATGACACATTGCACATAAGGGGATTGTGTAGAGATCTGAACTTTTAATACCTCTACCCTTGCCGTGCTTCGAACTATTTGAATGTGCTGCCTGTGAAGGACTCTGGCCGCATCTAACGCAAGGCAATGACCTTACAGCCTTCAATCGCTTTGCATCACGCATTTTTCAGGTTCTGCTTAATGTTCGCAATCTGAGTATCGATATCTCTAATACGACGCTTACAGTCTTGTTTAAACTGATCTCTCGCATTGAGATGATTAAGATTCTCTAGATTGAATCGATCTTTATAGAGTAAATCTAAATTCTTCTTCGCTTCGATTGTGTCCATACTCACCCCAAAAAAGAAAACCCCACCAATCGGCGGGGTTGTAAAAGAAGTATTGCAATGAAGGGATTCGAACCCTTGGTACAATTGTGTACTGGTATTAGCCCAAACAATCGAAATCTAGCTAACTCAACATTAAGCCACTCTGTCACATTGCAACACAAACTCTAAATTAGCATAATTTTTCCACACTTTCTGCATTCTTTTATAGGGTCACCATTGATATCAAAATCATGTTCCCAACAATGCCAACAGAATACTTGCTTGATGATTCGGAGCATGTGACCTCCAAAATGCAAAAAGCCCATCGAATGATGAGCTTTTAAATTTGGGCGCCAGAATCCTAATTAATCGGAGCTTATCCCGTTGCGCAATAGGTCTGACATAATCTAGTGATGCCTTACTTACACTTCGCACCACTATAACACAAATATATAACATTGATGACGTCACGTCAATAATTAGATGCCAACTCGTTTTATCTTTGCGCTGTGAGCAATAAATGGATAGCGAGTATGAATAGCAGCCAAGCCACACTTGATATCAAACTTAGCATCCATCAAAGTACGAGATTCATTAACTAAAGATGATATTGGATTTCCATAAAAGTAACGATCAATGACAGCATCGAGCCACTCATCTAAGATTTCAGATTGCCCCTGCATATCCAAGATAAGGCGCTGAACTGCACGCGCTTCATTGTCTGTAATTTCACATGTGATTCCTTTACCACGACCTCTAGGGATCACTGCATCATCTGAACATAGCCAATCAGCCATGATCTGATCTTTGCCTTTTATCTCTTGCTTACGCTTCTTAGCTGCCTGATCCATAGCGACAGCAATCGGATTTATGCTCTTACCACAAGTTCCAGAGTTTGAGTACATCCATGCACCAAACTGATAAAGCCATTCTTCTAGACTGTATTTAGTCCAGTCCGTTGTTTGCATAATGTGATTCACTGCCGCATTCATACCGTCACCCTAATTATTTATAAGTCAAAGTTTTCAAAGCTAAAGTGCGCTTAAGCTCTTTGTTTTCCTCTTCAATCTCTTTGATCTTTTGATCTTTCCAAAGCTCTTGTGGTATTGCTCTCTTGCGAATTGCGTTGATATCTATAGTGTTGAATCGAGGCGTTAAAAATTCTCCATACAATTCGTCTTGTTCTTTCTGTCGTGCTAGTTCATTCAATCTATGAAGCTCAGGATTAAAGCGCTTCTCTAGCTCTTGTCGTTGTTTCTCTATCCACTCTAGATCCATCACGCCACCTTCGCCCTTTCCATCGCCAACTCAATCCACTTGAGCACTAGGCCTTCTTTCACTTGATTTGTAGTGCCACGAATCACAGTCCAACCCATTGCCGCTGCTGTAGAGTATTTCTCGCAATCATCTGTGTAGCCTTGACCACGTGTATGACGACCATTGCAGAATGCTCCACCCTCTACTTCGACTAGGATTTGGTAACCTTCAATTCGGAAGTCTGCCTTCCAACGTCTATCTGGGTTAAATCGATACTCTTGCTCATACCCAATCTTCATGATTTCTAGTTGGCTGCAAAGCATTTGCTCGCCCTTGCTGATAGGTTTTTTAAACTTAGGTGGCACGCGAGAACGCGCCACAGGTTTTGATCTAATTCTTTGAGCCTCTTTGAATGTGGTCATTGGATCCCTCCAATTGTGGTGAATTGTCGCCTCAATAGAATTTGTTCACCAGTGCCCTTGTACCATTTGTATTCTTTGAAGTATTTCAGCCCTTCGGGGGTAATGTAACCAAGCCAAGTCTTGCGGTCGCGCACAGCTAAACCCTTATCACACAATTCAATGAAGCCTGACTTGCTTGGCATATCTCCACTTTCTAGAGGTCCATTAAGTGCCAACTGGTAAAGAGTATCTAATTCACCGCCATTTAAATTAATCATTCTGCCTCCCCCTTGAGCGCTTGCTCTCCCAATTCGCCTCGAATTGCTTGCTCTGCCAGATCTAAGGCTGACAACATGCCGTCGTAGTAAGGATTACGGTCTTTTTCATAATCCTTTTCAGCTTTCGCGTAGAGCGCTTCTATTTGGTTGGCAGCTTTCTCAATCTGTAATTTACGTTTGATTGCAAGTGACCTATGACCCATGCGGCTTCTTTCAAAGAACTCGCAGTGACGTGTTTTGATTGATATCTGACGCTCTAAATAATCCACCCGCTTTTGCAGCCCACCTTTCTTGTGTTCTAAATCCTTGACTAGTTGAGCTTGCTCATTGAACCGTTGTCCTTGATCTATGAGTTGCTTTTGCAGCTCGTCACGTTCTTCTCGATATTTATCTTTGTATTGCAGAATTAATAAAGAACGCTCTTCTGCACCTTTGCGTTGAACTTGCAGCTCCTCCACTTTCGCTTGCTGTGCTGCCTCACCTGCCAAGTACATAGCCTTTGCTAAGTTTTTGGTTGACTCCCAGACATGTCTATTTGCTTTCCAAGCTTCTTCAAACTTATCCATATTTCACCTCAGTACACAAAAGCAGAATTGCAAAATGAAACATGCCAAATAGCCCTGCTAGAAATGAGGCTTGATAATCGATCAAGAGAGTTATCAAGCTTGATGTTGCATTAACCAAGGTCAGAGTCAGAGCTAACTTAAACATCTTTCACCTCACTCACTTTGCAGTTTGGCGAAATGTGGTTTTCTATGGGGAAGTCGTCGCCTAGGTCTTCTTGACGTGAATTAGCCAAAACAAAGTTGTCGCCATAGAAAAAATCAACTACACCTTGAGAGTTGCGCAGCAAGTAACCCATACCAGCAAAGCCTTTCTTTTGTTCTACAACTTCGTAGACTTCTGGGTGAATCTCATTACCTAGAACACCTGTATAAGTAACCCTATCTTTGGGTTGGAAGTTTTTAAACTCACTCATGGCTGGCTCCTTTGTAGTTCTTATCAACCCACGCATCTATCTCACTAGTTGTTGCACAATGACTTAATGCTGCGACAACTAAAGCACCAACCGCAGTTAAAGCGCGGCTCATATCGTCATCAAAGGCTTCAACACCAAATATCCAATAATGAAAAACCACCATTGCAATACCCATGGTGAAGAATTGGAGAAGCTTGATTGCCAACTTAATAATCGCTTTTTTCATTCCCTTCTCCGTAGATCGATTCGTAAACCACAACGGCTTTCTTCAGCTCAGCGAAGCTATAGTTAGGCTCAAGCTTTGACTCATTTCTTCTGTACATTTGAATCAGGTGTGGCTTCTCAGGATGAATTGCGAAATGTGTAGCATTTGGCTTGCATTCTTCACGCGTTGATATTTTCTTGCGGCATGACTCAATTCCACCACATGTTTCAATAAGCTTTAATTGTTTAGCGACCTTATCTAATTGCTTCATATCCACCTTGACCCCTACTACATTTCCTGTATCGCCTAAATTATGTTTCTTCGATAAAGCTGCATGCCATTCGATTGCACTCTCTGCTAATGGCAAACCGTGGTCTTTGATAAATTGGGTGGCTTTCATAGAAAATCCCCTGCACTAATTCCACGGAACTGATAACCGCATGACAAAGAACAGATGCCGTGATCTCTAGTGTCTTTTGCTTGAACAAAAAGCTTTCCGCAATTAATGCAAAGGCATAAGCCATCTAGCTTTAGGACATTTAGAATTGGAAAAATGATTTCGTTCATCCCTTCACCCCGTCACGTTTGTCATGTCTGGTCACGTTCTTATTAGCTCTATGAAGACAATTAGCCACTGCCCAAGCATCAAGACATGTATCGCCTTTGAACTCTTCATCCATCATTGAGAGCCACTCTTCTTTAGCGCCTTTCCAACCTTTTGTTTTAAGTCCTTGCCCTTTGTTCACATAGCAATCTGAATAACCGTTAATGAACTCTGATAGCTTCATAGGCGTATCGATACGAAAGCCACGCTCTACAATCCCTTCTTCGCCTGAATCCTTCTTGATCTTTGCAAAGAACGTCACACCATAAGTTTGATGATTTGGAATAGTCCCGAACTGTAGTGCAGTGAGTAATGAGCCTTGGTAAATCTTCATAAGCACTGGTAAAGGCAATTGACCGCTTGTATCTCCTGATTGCTTTTCGTATTGCTCCACAATCTCAACTGCATTAAATACATTCCAAGACAGTTGAAAGTGCTGAGCTTTAGGAGCTTTGCGTAGTTTTCTCATGCTGCTAACTCCTTTTTGCGCTTATTAGCTTCTGCCATGCAGTGAACACACTTGTTGCAAGTGACATAGCGAGTTGTTGTTTTGCACTTTTCACATACACGGCCCTGATAATGAGATAGTCCTTTTGCTAGTGCTTCATTACGAGTTTTTAAGATTGGATTAGCTTTTTGATGTTTTTCTATTTCCTTTCTGGCTTTCATCAGACGGGTGTACAAAGCTTTCGTGCAAGTACCAGTTCTATTGATTCTCCAAAGCACTGATGGTGCTGTATCTGCCTTCTCTGCAAGCATTACTTGACGTCCAACTTCATCTGAAACCCATTCACAAAGCTCTGTGATTTCTTCAATTGTTGCTTGAGCACGTTTAGGACCTGACTTAGCTGAAGGGCTGCGAATAACTTCAACTTGTTTGTGTTCTACTTGAGGTTTATTCAAATACTCTTTAAGCGGATGTTCTGTACCATTCATCACAGCGAACTGAACAGCTTTGAGCACACAAACTTCGTATTCTGGTCTGCCATTACGCTGTGCAACCACAGCCAATTGTTCTCTAATTTCTGAAAGCATCATGCCGCACCTCTCAACGCCATCGGCATCTTTAAGCCGTCAGCTTCTAGCATTTTTTTGAAGTCATCTTTCTGGTCGAATGGATCAGGCCAATAGTCTGTGTCGGGTTTGAGCTCAAGCTTTTTTATATCGTCAGTCATCTTATTGATCTCCTTGATCTCACCACGGATAGCAATTTGTGCTTGACTGAATGCTTGCTTAAAGCCCATTCCTTGTTTCATAAGCTGTGAAGTCATGAGCTGAATACGTTGTTCATCTTCACTTAGTTCAAACTTATTGCCCTCTGGCTTTTCAGCTACTTTGAGAGCGATTTGTTTAGGCGCTTGATACCACTCTTGCTGTTTTCCAGAAGCTTGGGCCTTCATGAGATTTGCTGAGTAAACACCTTTGAATTGACTGCGAGCTTCTGTCATCTGGCCCAAAGTGATTAGGTGCTCCACTTGCTCAAGAGCGTATTTAGTTAGCGTGGTGATCTTTTGATTACGATCTTTTGTGTACTCACATGCTCTCGCCCACGCTTCATCCACAGACCACCACGAACCAGTGAGGCACATTGCTCTGAATTCAGCGATAGTTGGACAGAATCGACTTGAGCTAAGCTGAGATAGCCCGAAGTTGAATTGTTGCTCTGTGATGCCAAATAGAGCGCCTATGATGATGGTTTCAATTTGAGCTGGACTAACATTGCCCATTTGGTTCGCAAACAACCCACCATGAATAACTCGCATTGTGTCCACGAGTTGCTCTGCTTGAGGTTTACCAAAGAAGAAATCAGACATGTGTCACCCCCTGAATATCTACAAGGTTTGATTCATGTTGTTGTTCACGGTTGCGGTAGTATTCAGCCCATGCTGCATCTCGATCATTGCGAGCATTTGAGTAAGACTGAACAGCTTCTTTCGGTTTGAACAATCCAACCCAAGAATTCTTAATTGAGTTCTCAAGAGCTTGGTTAGCAAGAACACTGCTTCCCATTTTTGTTAGGTCGCCAATTGCAAGTTCTACAGCTTTTTGAGTTGGTGCTTTTTTCATTCCATGACGCATCTCGATGTATGCAATCCAAAGTGAACGATCAACACCATTTGGTAGAGTTACAGAACATGCATCTTCCAAAGAAAACTTAGAACTTTTTTGCTTTGTTTTTTTATATATATTCTCTTGTGTAATCTCTTGTGTATTCTCTTGTAGAGATTGGCTCATTTTGACCCTATCCATTGGCTCATTTTGAGCTGATGGAGTGGTGCAATTTGAGCTACTCGATTGGCTCATTTTGAGCTGATCAATAGAATCTAGAGCTTGAGTAATATTTTCCTCTACAATTGCCAAAATATCATAGTCAATTGCATAGAAATTCACTTGGTTAGATTTGGCCTTATCAAAGCGTTCAACAAGGATTAATTTTTGCTCTTTAAGCGACTTAATTGTGCGCTTCAAAGTTGCCAAAGACATGTACTTAAGTTGAAGCAACCACTCAGGATATGTGTTGTAAACCCACACGCGATCATCACGCTTGAACTTGGATGCACCAAGCCAATAGTGAAGTTGTTGTAAGAAGATTGCTTCATTCAAGCCAATTGCCATAGCGAGTGACGGCTGTACTTGCAATGGCGATTCGTTTATCAGGAGTTTAGACATTAAATCCTCCTGATCTTGCAGAACAGTATTCGCCATGCTTCACCTGTCTGTATTGCTGTGTTATATTTGGTTTTGCATTCATTCGACTTGACTCCTATGAATGTATCCGCCCTAGCTATTTGCCGTAGCTGGGGCTTTTTGATTTTGATAAATAGCAATTCCGTGAAGCACGCAAAGAGAAATGATCTTTTGCCCAGTGCTGTATTCAACGTTTTTTCGCTTACCTTGAGAAAGAAGTGAGATAAAAGGTTGAGAGCAGTCGATAGTGTCGGCTACTTCCTTTTGAGTCATTTTTTCTAGTAATTGGTTAATTAGGCTTGTCCAATCCATAATTACCACCTTTTCATAACATAAGTAATAATTTATAACTTTTGTTTTGACAAGTCAATTACTCATGTTATTTTAAAATAAGTTAAATTATAACTCGGGTAATTAATTGTTATGAGTATTCTTATGGTGGGCTTAACTTGCGGGGATAGAGTGAGAGACATCCGCACAAGATTGGGTATGTCGCAAGCCGCATTGGCTAAAAAAGCGAGTGTTTCTCAGGCTGCAATATCTAAAATTGAAAATAATGATACTGATAATTCAAAATATATTGCTCAAGTAGCTAAGGCTTTAAATACAACTTCTGATTTTCTCATTTACGGGGATCAGTACATAAAACAACAATCAGGTTCACTTAAGGATTTCGTTATTGTTGGGGGCGAAAATTCAGGTGAGGCACCTAGTCCTGAGGAATACATCTTGGTACCACAATTTGATATTTACGGTTCTTGTGGTTCTGGTACGGTTATCGATTCTGTTGAAGTTAAAGGCGGCCTTGTCTTTGGTAGACAATGGCTGCGTGAGCAAGGATTGCCTACGCCAGACGACTTAAGGGTTATATATGCTAAAGGAGAAAGCATGTATCCATTTATTGAGGATGGACAGGTATTACTTGTTAATCCTCATGATGTAATACCCAAATCAAACAAGGTTTACTTCCTTTGTATTGATGAGCAGTACTACGTTAAGCGTTTAATCAATATGGTTACGCACTGGGTTATTCGTTCAGACAACCCAGATAAAGTACAATTCCCAGATATCCAACTAAGTCTTGAAGACCTAAAGGATAAAGTTGAAATTGAAGGAAGAATTTGCTGGAAAGGCGGATCACTTTAATAAGCTAACTTATATAAGGCGCGTAATGCGCCTTTTTTATTACCTGTGTTATAACAAATATTATAAAATTTATTCTTTAAGTTATTGACCATCTTTATAACATAAGTTATATTTTTCTCATCAACCAATAAAAAAGCGGCTTGAAGTTGAAGGTCAGCCGCTTTTACTCAATGAGTGAGATAAGTATGAATCAAAAATCACAAACTAGTCAAATTCTATATCGTCATCCGACTAAAGCTGAGCAGGTTCCATCTGTATTTGCACAGCATGTTGCTGACATTAAAGACTGGGCAAAGTTATTTGCTTTGTTCTCTCCCTTCCTGATGGGCGCAATCCTTATTGCACTAATCGCTGCGAAGTATTGGGGAGCTAACTGATGAACAATTTCCAAGATTTAATCGACAAATCTGTTGAAGAGAGTCGTATGCAAATTGCCATTACAGCTGACAAGTTAGCAGCTGCTCATCAGTCTTTTGCTAATGACTATCTTTTAAATGTAGCGAACCAAACTCTATTCATGCTTGGTACCTCCCTTTCTCCTGAAGATTTAGAACTGGAGTTTGAAGGATTAAAGAAACATTTAATGGAAGCTTTGAAGCGCGAAGAACATGTACGCGTTCAGGTTGAGGGGATGAAGTGATGGGTTTAAGTTGCACAGCTTATAAGAAGCTTAGCCAATTTGATGGCACTTATGACGATCAAAGCGACAGTGTTTTAAATGAAGAAACTGGATTGTTAGTAAAAGATTCAGATTACTTCATACCTTCGCTCAATAGTAGCTTCCCGAACCATGCAAAAGAGCTTATTGATGGCGGCTTTTACACATTTGAGGACGATTACTGGTTCAGAGCTGGTTCTTACTCTGGATACAACAATTTCAGAGAACAGTTAGCGAAACTCGCTGGATACCCTGCACTTGAGGGCGAAGGTAACAGACATTGCCACTCGAACGGAGCTTGGAAAGCAGAGTCTGGGCCATTCTGGGAACTAATTAATTTTAGTGACTGTGAAGGAGTTATCGGCACAGCTTACAGCAAGAAACTCTTGGCTGATTTCAAGCAGTTTGATGAGAAGGCTAAAGAGCTTGGCGAATATTTCTATGAATCATATAGCGATTGGATGACAGCATTTGAATTTGCTTCAGACGATGGCGCAGTAGATTTTCATTAAGGAGCCCTCTCATGGATAACTACAAAGAATATTTAGATCCAGCAGATGGATATGCCTTAGTAAAGCAGTCAGTGAATATGCCAGTACACCCACATTGGATTGGTGTACCTGATGGCGCTGAGCTTTATGTGTATTGGCGTGAAAATGACACATATAACTTTCAAGTTGATAAATCATATTTTGAAAATGGTTCATGGCAGCCTTGTGCATGGACAGTAGAGGAAATTAAGTCTGATAAAGCAGGTGCAAAAATCTTGTGGTCTCGCAAACCAAAAGAAGACCCAGCCTTGATTAGCGGTGCGGATGCGTTGCGAGCTTTGGCGGATGGGAAAGAGGTTGAGTTTAAAGATGGTACTGAGAAGTGGGAAAACATCAAATACCACATGAACTTAGATCTTTCTATGTTTCTAACTTCTCCTGAATGGATGATGTTCCGCCTAAAACCAACCACTTTAAAAGTAAACGCTGAGCTGCCTAAACCTTCAAGAGAGTTCCAACAGAACACCGAAGTTTATGCAGTCACTTACGAGTTCAAAACTCGTGATGAACGCAATGCGTTTGCTGACAAGCTGAGAGGTAACAACTCATGAATATGTTCGCTAAACCTGAGTTGCTCTGCCCTAGCTTTCCTTACTTGGATTTGTCTAGTGACATTCAAGTTGAAGGCGAAACGGTTTATTTCGACCTAACTTGGGGCTGCAATGTTCTTAACTGCCAGATCAAAGCTGAGTCATCTTTTGATACTCGAGAAGTAAATGACCAGTTCAGTGAATGTGCTCGTGATCAGCAATATGAAGTGCTTTCAGTAGACACAAGAACTCATGCAGTAGTCACTGATAAAGACGGCATAGAGTCACCAATAGGCTTACGTTTCAAGCTCACAGAAGCTCAAGTAAACAGCTTAAACGAGCAGCTTAAATACTACGCCGAAGAGTTGGCAGATGAAGAGTTGAGAGGTGGGTGATGGATTACAACAAAAGAATTAAAGGCTTAGTAAAAAATATTGCTGGGATCTGTCTTGATATCAATGCAACTGGGAATGATGCATTTTTTTATTTTCAAGGTCATGTTGGTTGGTTGGAAATTAAGCTTTATAGAGGTGGATGGAGTATTCGAAACGACCCATTTTACCAAAAAGACTATCTTGCAACTTCTGCCGAAAGTGAAGAAGAAGCTAAACAAGCGATTCACAAGCTAAAAAGAACAGCAGAAGAGCTAACTGAAATTCTAGAAAGTTTCTTGGAAAAGAATTAGGAAAAGATTATGAATGCGCCAGTAAACGGAACACTTATTACTACACAGATCGCAAGCGTTGCAGAAACTCTTGGCTTGGCAAATGTTAACCCACAAGAGCTAAAGGAAACGCTTATTCAAACAGCTTTCCGTACTGAAACACCTGCAACTGATGCACAAATGGCTTCTCTTTTGATCGTTGCAGGTCAATACAAACTGAACCCATGGACCAAAGAAATCTATGCATTCCCAGATAAAAACAAAGGGATTATTCCAGTTGTTGGCGTGGATGGTTGGTCCCGTATTATCAACGGAAACTCAAACTTCAATGGTATGGAATTTAAGTTTTCAGAAAACATGGTGAAGATGGAAGGCGCGAAAGTTGCTGCACCTGAGTGGGTTGAATGCATTATCTACCGCAAGGACCGTGACCACCCTACTGTTGTTCGCGAATATTTAGCTGAGTGTTATCGCGCTCCATTTAAAGCTAAATCAGGCTATACAGTGGAAGGTCCGTGGCAAAGTCACCCTTCCCGCTTCTTACGTCACAAAGCAACTATTCAATGTGCACGCTTGGCATTTGGTTTTGTTGGTATTCATGACCAAGATGAGGCAGAACGAATTGCTGAAAGTGGACAGCCAATTAAAGATGTGACAAGTGAAGTGCCAGAAGGCTATCAAGCATTTGAAGATGAACATTTAGCTACGCTTAAATCAGAGGCTCAATACGGTACTGAACGTTTGCAAGCAGCTTATGTAGCTATTCCAAAAGGAAATCTCAAAAAGCACTTGTGGGAAGTACACTCAATTAACTTAAAAGAAATTGCTCAGTTTGCTGATCAAGCTTTACAACGCCAAGGGGAAACATATGAACATTCTCCAGCGTAGTGATGATTGGCATTCAGAACGATGCGGCAAAGTTACTGCCAGTCGCATCAAAGATTTAAATGCAAAGCCTGCTAAAGGAAAAGCTTTAAATGCATTAGGTTTAACAATTCTAGCTGAGCGCCTAACTGGCGTTCAGAAGGAAATTTTCACCAATGCTGCAATGCAATGGGGTATCGATAACGAACCTCATGCAATAACAGCTTATGAAAATCAAACGGGCAACTTTGTAGTAGGAACAGGTTTAATTGACCACCCTTTCATTGAAATGTTCGGTGCGTCACCGGATGGGCTTGTCTGTGATAAAGGTCAAATCGAAGCTAAATGCCCTGACACTACAACGCATTTAAATACGCTTCTGACTAAGCAAGTACCAGATGAATACATTCCGCAGATCACAAGTCAATTGTCTTGTACTCGTCGTGAATGGTGTGACTTTATTAGTTATGACCCGCGCCTACCAGAAGCTCTACAGCTAATCATTATTCGCATCTTTGCTAAAGACTTAGGCATTGAAGCAATTGAAAACGATGTTCGCCAATTCAACAAAAGTATTGATGAGGCATTACAAGAATTGGGAGCAGCAGCATGACATTGAATAATCCAGAAACAATTGAAATTCACGGCTTAAAAACGATTCACAAACTATGCAACTTTGCAGCAGATCGTGACATGGAAGGCAGCACATTCACTGAGATTGTAGAGCGAATGTTTGCTGAGTTAGAAAAAGCCAAAGCTCAGGCGGTGCCAGTCTGGGTATCAACTGAATTCATGAAGCCAGATGAAGGTGATTTAGTTTTGTTCTTAGATAAAAACAACATCATTCATGAAGGCTATTTAAATACTGATTATGTTGATGGGCCTTATGGTGAGAATGGCGAAGACCTTGGTGACGATCAAACATTATGGGCTTCAAACTCAAATGGCGAAGAGTTTCTACTAGAAGAAGTTAAATACTGGATGCATAGACCTAGCAGCCCAAATGCAAGCGAATCGGGAGCAGAGGGATGATTGACTTTATCGAAGATGTAGAACGACAGTATGAAACCTATTGTGATCTTGCAGAAGAGTATGGCTTTTTAGATCGTTCTGCAGCAAAAAGTGGATTCAGATGTACAACAAAAACTAGTGAATTTAATGCAGGTTGGATTGCTTGGAATGGTGCAATAGCAAGTTGTCGTGATGAGTTTTCTAAGCTTAAGGCAAGAATTGCAGAACTAGAAGTCAAAGCGGAAAGTAAGGAGGGGTGAATGGAGATTGATCGTAGAATTCGTGCGAAAGAGTTTATGTATCTTCTATCAATCCAGAAAGATAAATTCTATGAATGGGTAAATTCTGGAAAAATCAAACAACCCATTCGAGTAACGGAAAAAGATGTATTTTGGTATTCCTCGTACGTTAAACAGAAAGTTGAAGAGTACAAGCAAGAATCTGATATCATAGCCCACATCTAGTGGGCTTTATTTTACCCCTACCCTAAGAAAAACGGGTAATCAAACGGGTAATTATCCAAGTCTAAAACATTTTATTATTATATTTAAGTGACTTAAGATGAAAATTGTCATTCTCAACAATTCTGAAAATAATAATCTGATGTAATCTGTATCAATCTGCCATAATCATATACACCAAACAATACATAATTATATCTGTCGGTTTTAATCTTTTATAATCTATTTTAATCGTTACAAAAAACGGGTATCGTGACGGGTAACGTAATTTTCTTACCCGTTACCCGTATGCTTTCTGACTCTAAACTCAAGATTTTAAAACCTACTGAAAAAATGTATCGCATCCTTGATGCGGAACGTCTCTATATTGAAGTACGTCCTTCTGGTAAAAAGATCTGGCGTTTTAAATATACGTTGAATGGCAAAGAAGGAACAATCAGTTTTGGTGAGTACCCATCTGTTTCATTGGCTGAAGCAAGAAAGAAAAAAGAGGAAGCGAAAATTCTTTTGGCCAAGGGCATTAATCCAGTTGAAGATCGAAACCAAAAAGAAGAAGAAAAACGTGCAGCAACAAATAATAGTTTTAAAGCTATCACAGAAGAATTTATCCAAGAACAAATGAAATATAAGTCAGAGAGTTATGTAGATCGTTTTAAGGGGGCAATGGTAAGAGATATCTATAAGATCATTGGCAATAAACCAATTAAGGAAGTTAATTCAGCAGATGTTCTCCAAATTATGAAGAACACTATGGAGCGTATAAAAAAACAGGATAACTTTGCTACTGGCGAAGCGGCTGCCAATTTAAATCGAAGATTTATTGGTTTAGTTATGCGCTATGCTATTGTCACATTGAGAACAGATACTGACCCAACTTATGCAGTAAAAGAGGCCATTGAAACCCCACAAGTTGAACATGCAAGATCACTTGAACCTCATGAAAGAACAATGCTTCGAAAGAATATTGATGCCTATGGCGGCTCTTCTACAGTTCGAAATGCAGGCTTAGCCATGCTCTACTCCATGCTGCGAACAATTGAAGTAAGAAAGATGGAGTGGCCTTTTGTAAATTTTGAGGACCGGTTAATTAAATTTCCCAGATCTTCTCGAAGAAGAAAGCAAGAACGTACAATGAAAATGGACAGAGTTCATATTGTGCCTATGTCAGACCAGTTGTACGATTTATTGAAAGATCAATATGCTATTACTAAAGGTCAAAAATACGTATTCGCATCCCCTCAAAAACGCGATTGCATGATTTCTAGAGCGACTCTTAACAAAATGCTTTCATATATTGGATTGAATGATGTGACTGCTCATGATTTCCGTGCAACAGCTTCTACCCTGTTATATGAAAAAGGTTATGAAGAGGCATGGATTGAAAGACAACTTGCTCATGCTGAGTCAAATAAGACAAAAGCATCCTATGACCACTCTCAACACTTAGAAGCTAGACGGAAGATGATGCAAGACTGGGCAGATATTGTAGATAGTTGGAAAGACTAATTTCCGACCAAATGCACTAATCACTGCGACAAGTTATGACTAGTGCTTATTTATCCACAGTTTTTTAAATTTGAATTTATTCAGGCTCAGCTCTACCATTTATTTTGAATTTGTAACGTTTTCAAGATAGCCATGAGAGAGCGAATTTTTGCATTAGTCGATGTGAATAACTGCTATGTCAGTTGTGAAAGGGTTTTTCGTCCTGAACTTAATAATCGCCCAGTTATAGTCCTCAGCAATAATGATGGCTGTGCAGTCGCTCGATCAAATGAAGCCAAGGAACTTGGAATAAGAATGGGTGCTCCCCTATTCCAGATTCGAGACATCGTAGAAAGACATAATGTGATTGTGCTCTCAAGTAACTACACTGTCTATGCGGAAATGAGCAAGCGGTTCATGAGTATCTTGCGAAACTATGTCACTGAGCATGAACAAGAGGTTTACTCTATTGATGAGTGTTTTCTAGATCTAACAGCCTATTTAAATAACTATGACCTAACTACTTATTGCCATGGCATGAAAGAAAGGATATGGAAATGGATTGGCCTTCCGGTTTGTATTGGGATTGGAAGATCAAAGACAGAAGCAAAGATAGCAAATCACATTGCAAAGAAGAATAAGGCATTTGATGGCGTATGCAATTTAGTAGCGATGGATCCTTGTAATAAAGAGGCCTATTTATCATCTATTGATGTGTCAGAAGTCTGGGGAGTTGGCAGACAACACACGAAAAAGCTAAATACGATGGGTATTAAAACAGTATTAGATTTGGCTAGTGCATGTCCAGAACATATACAGCAACAGTTTTCAGTAGTCATGAAGCGAACCGTGTATGAGTTGCAAGGCATTTCGTGCATTGAGATTGAGCACACACCTCCAAGCAAAAAACAGATCATTTCATCTAAATCATTTGGGCAGAAAGTTACTGAGCTAATAGATCTTCAAGAAGCTATCTCACTCTACATGCAAAATGCTGTGGCCCGGTTGAGAAAAGATAGATTGCTTTGTGGATGCATTATTGTTTTTGCTCAGTCAAACCCTTTTGATAAAAATAGGCCTTTCTTTAATAGGTCACTTTCTCTACCAGTTGCAGTGCCGACTGACAATGTCTTAAAGATGGTTCAGATAGCTACTTTTCTAATAAGACATCTATATGCGCGGGGAATTGAATATAAGAAGTGTGGGGTTATTTTGACAGGCTTAGAGCCTAAGGACACCTTTAACTATGATCTGTTGACAGATTGGAGCAAGGTCGAAAAGGATGAGAATTTAATGACAACTCTAGAACAAGTTGTCGAGAAGTTTGGTAAACATAAGATTGCTGTGGGTAGTTGTAAATTACCGAATAGAGGCTGGTCAATGACACGAGACAAACTCACTCAGAATTATTTTAGTTGGGAAGGCTTACCTAAGATTAATAACTAAGCCTACAGAGCCTTAACGCAAATACCCACATTAACTGACGTATTAATTGTGTGAGCTGTGCAACCTGAGAAGATTAAGCACAGCATTAAAGCTAATTTACACTTAAGCATTTTTGGTGCCTATCTAATTGCCTTACCCAAACCCCATAACAGCCATTTTTTCGGATAGAGCAATCTCGCTTCGCAACGTACTTCCACTTGAGAAGTGCATCACATGCTTGTCGGGGCTTATTTTGAAGTAGTAGCCTTCGCATTGATGATTGATTCCAGTTGCTTTGTCCAAAGTTATAAACAAAGTCCAGATAAACATCATATTCAATTTGAGTTAGCTTCACACCTGGTAGAGATTTACGGAAAACAATCTCATCTTTTGAAATGTGCGCCTTGGAAATCTGAATTGCACGATCTTGAGTAATTGGCTTATCAGTCATTTTAACTGTAGTGCCATTTTCATATTTCGTGGAGCCAATCCCTATTGTTGGGACGTTACCGCTATCTAAATAAGGCTTTGATTTGTAACCTTCATAACCTATTAATGATGCAAAAAAAGCAGACGAGGCTGTCAGTACCACCACAGCAAATTTAGTCTTGTTTGACATTCAACCCTGCCTCCATTTGTTTCATCTTAAACTCATGAATCTCTTGCTCTCGTAGTGTTCGCAAATTTGATTCAATCTCTTCCCGTTTGTTTCTTTTAATCTGGAAATACGCATTAAGCGCAAAACCTGCTAAAGCAATTAAAACACCTGTGACTGCAAGCCAATCAACAGAAGCCGCCCAGCCAACAAATGTTGCTGCACCACCTGCATACGTAGCTTTTGAACCAACCGTTGTTGCCACAACTTCAACAGCCTGTGAAGTATTCTCTGACATGCCTTCCCCCTAATTTCAGGCAAATAAAAAACCCTAGCGAATGCTAGGGCTTGTATGGTTTTGGTGTGTTAGATGGTGATGCCACGCTTTGCAAAATACGTCTTCAACTGCGAATAAATAGCCTGCAATTCAGTAGAAGTTTTTACATCTGAATATATAGCTGTCATCGCAATGTTAGAGTCGTTTGTTGTTGGAGTTGTCAACTTACTACCAATTTGCAAAGCGGCTGTACCTAATGAAATAGGGTTGGTATTTGTTTGAGCTTGGGATGTTCCAGCAGTTAAGTTGTAGACGGTGCGAACGCCTGTAGTGCTATTGACAGTTCCAGCTAAACAACACCATGTACCGGCTGTATAGCTCTGAAGAATTGTTGATGGAGCAGCGGTATCAGTGCCACCAACATTGACACTACCATTCACAATAACATTCATCTTGCCATCTGCTGGTGTGCCAACTTGGAGTTCTAAGCCGCAACCACGAACACTACCCGCTGGAACTCCGCCTTGACCAGGTGATGTATAATTTGAGATCAAGTCAATTGCAACTTCTGTATCGATTTTAAAAACCGAAATGAATGTCATGTTTGGAACTTGAATTACACTTGTTTTTAGGTAGTTTGAACCACCTTTAAAAACTGCGTAGTTAGCATTTGGATAGACTGGTGCGCCAATCGCAGTGATTGTTGATCCGTCTTTATGATTTTTTGTGGTAAAAGCAACGTCCTTCCCATACATACCCCAATACAACAGGTTTGTAGTATTAGGGGGTAAGAAACGAATTGCTTTGTCTTGATAGTTACCTTTGACAATAATTGAAGGCATGACTTACCCCTATACTTGCAATTGATAGTTTGATTTGATTTTTGCGGCTATAAGTTTCCCTTCTTTAACTTGTCCGCTCGGATTTGGATGTAGTCCATCGCTAGTGTCTCGACCTGAAGCACCCCAAACTTCAAAATCTTTGACAATTCCAGATTCGTTATGGCAATCAATTACTGTGAATCCATAACGTCCAGACATTTTTCTGATTAGATCAAGTAAGGGTTGACGAGTAGAGGTTTCGGCATCTGCACGTTGTAATGGCAAACAAGAAAATAGTTTTGCATTCGGATAAGCTTGTGAAATGGTATATAGATTCTTTCTTAAAGCTTCGGCAGTTAATGCCATATTTAAATCAGCAATATTCTTGCCCATTGCTGTGTCATAGTCGCCTAAGTTATCAATACCATCATTAGTGCCACAAGCTATTACCACGATATCTGGTGTAAATCCTGTACTAATTGCCACGCTTACCTGATGACTGATTTTCTGCCAATCTAACTGTCCTGCATATTCACGATAAGAAGCGCCTGAACGCGCCATGTTATTGAAGTCTTTAACCTCAAGCATTGCGTAGGCATAAAGGAACCAGTTTTGACGATAAGCTAAAGAGTTATAAATTCCCGCCTCAACATTGGATGTTTCAGTGATTGAGTCACCAAAAATTAATAGTTTTTTTTGTGACCAATCCTTAGAAACATTAGTAGAAGTTGATTGCTCTAAAAGAATCCAACCATCTTCATCAACAACTAAGAAACCATTGTCGTAATACATTCCTAGCTTAAACAGCGGGGTTTCTAGCGACCCATCTTCATAAAAAGCTCCATAAAACCACCCATCTACATCTACTAACGGAACTGTAGGAACAGAGATATCTGTATCCTTGATTAGGGCATCAACTTTTGTATCGGTGTACTGTTTTGCCTGAGTTAAAACATTTGTTGGCGCAGCAGTAAACGTCGTTCCATCCCATTGCCAATCAATGTTTTTGGTTGGGTCAGGGTCACTTGTTACTGATACTTTAGAGTTAACAGGGATATTGGCTTTATCAGCATCCATCAAGGCATATGTTTTATATGCTTTATTGCCAACTACAATCGATCCAATCTGATTTTGAAGGCTTGTTTCAACACCAATGGCACGAGAAGTTTCATTAGCAATCAGGCCGCCCAAGCTCAATTGAGCATTATCGATTTTGGTATCTAGAGTTTCTTCAGCACCTTCAGCGCGGGTCTGTTCAGCTGAAACAAGTGCATTGACACCTTTTGCTGTAGAAAGCTGGTCATACGTCGTGACCTTATGAACCACAGTGTTATTGCGGTTTTTAATTGTGATTGAACAAGATTCTTCTTCAATATAAATCTTTGCTGGCTGATCTTCTTGAACAATAAAACCATTTCTCGTTGAGATTGGCTGAGCTGCAATTAGTGTTTTTGCCTCATCCCAATAAGCAACAATTGGGTACTGTTCAGCATCTTGACCACTTATACCAAGAAATAAAAAACCCGCATTAAGCGGGCTTCCATCGATATCGGCAAAAAGCGGATATGGGGTTGTAACTTTATTACTCATTTACATACCTATCCTAATACTAAAAAATTTATTTGATCTGGATCAAAGAGACCTTTTGTGTTGTCTCCGCCATAGGTGCAGATAAGCCTGAATTTGGTCGTTGTTTTTGCGAAATCTTTATCTATATTTATAGATCGGGCCTCTGTAGCCCCTGAGACGACACCACTTGGGAAAACTGAATAATTCGTGTTACTCATAGCCTTAGTGAGAGTTACTTCGAATAGACCTTCACTAATACGAGTGACACTTTCAAAGTTCTCACCACTAACTTTTGTTGCAGAACCTTCGAATAGGCCATAAGCTCGGACCCCAAATACAGGCGCTTCACCTGTTGCGGACAATGCTTTGGCGACTGCTTCAGGCATCTTTTTAGGAGTGATTGCAACAGTATCTAGTTCACCTGCCTTTGCTTCTGCAGAAGTGGCAATCCTGATGATCCCTTTAACTTCTTCGGTAGCGTCCTTCACTTTGTCTGTGAATTTCTCCTCTACTTCTTCTTTTGAGTAAACTTCTAGATTTGTTCGGGCTTCATCTTTATTTGGTAGATCATCAAGGTTTTCGCCTTTCTTTAAGATGGTCGCATTAATGTCTGCTTGAGAATCGCCTGTAACGGGATCAACTACCGCTTCAGGAGTAATGCCGGGATTAAGATTGATAAATGCAGCATTCCAAATATCAATGCCCTGTTTATTGCGAACAAGGATTGAAACGATTGGATCTGCTGTAAACACTTCTCTAGGCGAGCCATTTCGAACAACATAACCATTGCGAGTCCTTAACGGATTCTCTGCAGGCATGGTTAGTGCAGCATCGTAAAAAATGGCAATAGGTGAAACAGTTGGGTTCTTTCCTTTTTCACCGATAAAAATAAACCCCGCATCTAGCGGGGTTCCATCTGTGTCATTGTATATGGGGAATGGCGTCGAGACTCTGTTGCTCATTCTTTAGTACTCCGTGGTTTGAGTGCTTGAGTTACTCGTGCTCTCACCTTGTTGTCTTTAATGTGTTTTGTGGCAAGACGTAAAGCCGTGGCTACTGGTGCAGGGAATCCTGATAAACCAGACATAACAATATCTAGGCTCATTAAACTTTGCATAAGAGTTGCAGATGTATTGCTATGGTTAATTGCAGCTGATGTTGGCGTTGTAAACAAAGTCTTGGAAATGTCATTAACTGCTCTCAACTGTTCAGCACCTTGTGGACCAAAGATATAATCTAGCTTTCCTGCATCATCTAAACGTTTAATTGCTTTATTTAGTGCAGCAGCACTTACCATTTGATTGCCTTGACCATCAGGCGCCACACCAGAAGTCGCAGCTTCTTTTATTTCTTGAAGTGTTTGCCCTTGGATATCTCGCCAAGCTTGCTTACCTTCTTCACCCGAAGTGAGTAATGTACGTTTAGCAACACGAAGGTCATCAAGTGAACCGTCATGAATAATGCGCTTTTGGATATCTTCTAACGCAACACGACGGTCATCAGTTCCAGTTTTATTCGTGGTTAAATCACGAATAATTGTCCGATTTTCCCAATGATCAGCCATACGTTTACGTTCATTACGAGCTGCTTTGTAAAGATTTCCCACCACTGGCTCAACATGTTGGTCAATCATGTCCTTCAAAATTGCAGTTTGGCGAATGTTTGGGGCCTCTTGGTTTGTGTTGGCATTAATCTCTTGCCGCCATTTTTCCATTTGTTTAATGGTGGGGTTGTTAGGAATTAACTCACCATTTTCACCACGTCTAGCAATGCCCAAGGATTCAGCAGTTCGTTTCGCACTCGTTAAAATTGGAGTTGTTGGTAGATCTGGTTGAGAGTTCAGATAATCTATTACAGACATTGGTTCATTTTCCCCAACTCTAACAGGTTGGGTTAGATCAACTGGTGTCTGTGCCTCTTCAGATTTATCAGCTTTTGCATAAGCAACACGTACACGGTTCTTATCTGCCTGTAGTTGTTTTTGAAGCGCTTTATCAACTGCAATACCAGTCTCACGCATATTTGTTGCTTGAGCGCCTGTCATATCAATAAATGCATCAATGTTTTGTTGCATTACTTGATGCTGTTCTTCTTGTCTTTGGCGAAGAGGAGCGCCCAACTCTGCATCCTTTGCAGTCTCAACTTCAAATTTTAACTGCGCAGGATCTCGTGACATTTGGCCTTCAGTTAGTTGAACTGGGTATGGCAAATCTTGAGACATAGCCTGTCTGATAGTAGCTTGATCAACTTGAGCTGCCCCCATGTTTGCGGGTGCTGGTTCAGCATCAGGTCTACGAATTCCAACCATGTCGCCAAGGCTTTGTGCGCCACTGCGAACCGCATTAGCTGTAGCTTGAATTGGTTGCTGTATGGCTTGCCCTGCTCGTTCAACTACTGGGGCAACTGCTTGAGCTGTGCGAATAGCTTGACCTTGTGCAATTGGCGCAACACCGCGCGCTGCTTGCCCCACCATAGCCAATTCGCTTAAAGCAGGAGTTAAAGCAACTAATGGTTCAGAGATTTCACCCAAAGCTTGAGTGTATTCTTGACCTGTCTGAGTTCTTGGCGCATAGGTTAAATCTGCTGCGCTTTCAGCAGCATTTTGTGAGATACGTTGAGCTGCTTCAGGTGTGCCAAAGTTGCCTGAAAGGATTTCACGACCAGCTTGCCCTATAGTTCCACCAATCATTCCAAGCGTGCCACCTGTTGCTCCAGTTGCAGCAGATAAAGCCGTTTCACCCAAACCTAAAGCCTTATCAGCTAAAGATGGTTCTTGCTGTTGTGGTGCTGCTTGAGGCTGTTCATAAGTAATAGTTCCATTTGAATCAAAATCTGGCAGACCTTGCGGCTGAGTCGCTGCATCTTTGATTCGCCCATCCTGTCTTGCTTTTTGGTATTCCTCTACAATTCTTTGGGCGCGCCCAGCATCAACTTTTGGTTGGGCTTTTGCTTCTTGCTCTTTTTGTTGTTGCTTATATGCTGCAACGATCTTTGAAGCTTGGGATTGATATTGATCACGAGCAGGGTTGCTAATGCCAAGATCACTCCAAGACTTTTTAGGTTGCGCATATGGGGATGAAGGAAGAGATGCCCAAGTGCTACCAGATTTTTGCACAGCAGTTTTAAAATCACCTTTCAGCACTGATGGTAATGCACCGTTTTGAGCAAGCAATGCAACTGCTGCAATATCCTGATTCTTAGGAGAGAAGTCTTTCAATCCTAGCTGCTTAGCAACCCCATTCCATGTATCCTCAAGGAATTGATATCGCCCAGCAGCAGTGGTGGTGTTTTTCTTTCCATCTGTTTGGGTAAATCCTTTCTTTACACCTGGATGCCAAGATAAATCGCTAAGACGTTCATTTCCAAATAGGGTGTTATAACCATGTTGTACTCCTTCAGCATTGGCAATCAAGTCCAGCATCTTCTGCACATTGGGGGCACTTAATAGCTTTTCAAAGTTCTGTCTTGTTGCCATATCTTTTCCTCAGGCAATAAAAAACCGACCATACGTAGGTCGGCTTTAGGCTTTAATCGCTGCAATGATTTCTGGTAATTTCCAGATTAGAATTGGAATAGAAAACAATATTAAGAAGGCTAGAATTGTTTGCCATAAACCATATTTTTCAATAGACACTTTCATAAGCTCCACTATTGGTTTAAAATACTCCATATAGATTTATCTTTCCTCTTACTTCGTCAGTTGGTGGAAATGCAAAAACCCCGATGCGCTAACATCGGGGTTTTGTTTTATGGTCAGATTTGAAATCTAACCAAGTTGAAAATCACCCTATGGTGATTTTTTATTCAGAATGCTATTTAACATTTGCTTGGCTTTCTGATGATCTGGATATGCATTAATAGCTTTTTCAAGATTAATTAGAGTGTTGTCTTTATCTTCAAATTTATAGTAATTAACAGCAGCCTCATAGAATGAATTTGATGCCATTAACTTTGATTGCTCTACCCCAAGACCATCTGAATACATCTGCCCCAAATAATTAAATGCATATGCTCGCTCATTAGCAAAAATTACTTTCTTAGTATTAGCAGCAAAATTGAAAGCACTAAAAGCCGAGAGGCATGACGGATTATTTAAAGTATCCAGTCCTACCTTCTTTGCTTGTTGACAAATAGTTAAGTCCATAAATCCACGATAGATCTTTGCTGATGGATTTCCACTTTTTGCTCTTAAGTCCAACTCCTCAAAACTTTTTTTATACTTTTTTGTTTTGGCTAAATCATCTTGCTTATTTTTAACATCAGATAGATAAGAAGCAATTTCACCAAATAGTTCTAAATTGGACATTTCTTTTACATCTATTTCATCTGCTAAAGCAAAGCACGGTATGAGAAAAAAGACTAATAATAAGTTTTTCATTTTACTTCCCAATTAACTGATCAACTACAGGGTTAAGCTTTTCAGTATTGCTTTTATATTTTGTCGGATTTAAAAAGCCACCCATATTTAAGGTGTAATTTGCTGAACTAATCTTGTTGTTGTTCTTGTAAAGATACAAATCCGCCTTATTCATGACCATTGTAAAATCCCACTTTTGATATGCTGTATATTTCAATACGTATTCACATCCTTCAGGCTTTTTACCCTTCATAAATACTTCAGTATCAATATTATGAGTTTGCAATCTATCTGAAATAATTTCTTCAAAATTTTGAACTATGACTTTAGGATTATTCTCAATACAAATCTTTTTAATTTGGCTTGCATCAAAATTAGATTCTTGTTTGACACTAGTAGTAGCACACCCACTTATTATTGTTGCCAAAACTGTCACTATAAGAATTTTATTCATTATTCTCTCCTCATGAATGAAAAGAGAATAACATATGACCAATTTTACAATCCATTCTCGTTCACAAACTTCTGGGCTTCTGCTGGTGAGATACCAAGCGTTTTAGCTGCCTCTGTAACAGCAGGAGAATACCCTTGTCCCCTCGTTGCATAGAGTTGAGCTTTTCGATTGGCGCTTTTGGCTGCTGATGACATTTGCTGAGCGATTTTTGTAAGGTTTTGCTGAACTGCTTTAGGTCCTTGGTTGATATCCAATGAAGCAATAGATGATCGAATAGCATCACCTTCCTTATCAGTTAGAGCACCTAACCCTCGCATCTTCTCAACTTGAGCAAGAAATACTTGAGACTTTAAGGTTTCAATATCTTTTGCAAAAGTGTTTTCTGAAGTACCCGGAACTTGGCGAACAAGCCGATCCCAGTAAGCGCCACCATTTTCCTTGGTCTGATTAACGAGTTTAGCTGCAAGGTTGGATGCATCAGCAGCTTGTTTTGCTGCATTTGCATAGTTCTCGACTTTCTCTAGGCGTTCAACTCTTTGGATTGAAGATTCAGCCTTAGAAGCACTTAACTTTGCTGCCTCAATTCTTTCAGTTTTGTCTAAACCATCATAGAACTGCTGTTGATCTTGACTCAACTTGTCGTAGTTATATTGATTGTCATATTCAATTTTTCTACCCTGATTATTTACACCAGTTCGACGATCTTCAGCTGCTATTGGAATATCATTTGTTTCAGCAATTGTTTTTGCCGTATTTGCGGCAATTTGATTCAACTCATATGGTTGCTTTTCATTAGCACGGTTCTGAGTATTGAACTGCTCAAATGTTTTATCAAACTTGTCACGGTCTACTGTAGATAGATAACCTTGCATTAAGGTTTTAGCATTATCAGGATTCTTATCAATTAAGTTTGCATAAAACCTCATTGAACCAGCATCTTGTTTTCTTCCTGAGTTCTCATATGCAGCCGCAGCATTATTCAAAACTTCTTTGGCTATATCTGGGCTTTGGTTTGAAAGCGCTGCTAAAGCTTCTGACCCAATTCGCCAAGAAGTATCTTTATCTGCTTGGCTTTTCTGAGCCCATACTTTTTGAATAGTTTCCGCTTGTGCAGGGAACATTAGTTGAAAGTTTGTGAAATTTTCATCTGTAGGGTTCTGTATTAGAGTGCGAGTTGCTTCTTGTCTTTGTTGTTCTGCTTGCTTCTGTAACGCCTCTTGTTCACGTTGCTTTTGAACCTGCTCAACTGAGGCACCTAATTGATAGCCTTTCCATAAGCTATTGGTAAGAGTATCTACAGGGTTCTGTATATCCAGAGTGTAATCATAGGGCTGAACCATCTTCTACCTCACTTAAAACCATTCTTGTATAAATACATCCCACCAAGACTACCAATAGCACTATTTACACCATTCCACATGTTTGCATTAGCTTGACCTTGTGCAAGTGCATTGCCTGCTTGGGCAGCACCCAGTGATTGCATTAGCCCACTAATATTATTTGCTGATTGCATGCCAGCATTACCAACACCAGCAGCAGCATTCTGCCCCAATGCAGTTAAACCACCTAGATTAGAATATTGCTGGTTGACCATCTGGTTTAATAGTTGTGGTGAGAACTGTCCTAAAGCCGCTTGAGTGTTACCACCGCGTAAGCCACCTGTTGCTGATGCATTTTGAAGAATGGCGTTTTCACCTTGTTGTTGGTAGGTTTTAAAGGCGGAGCTATTAGCAATTCCATCAATTGCTGCTTGCTGTGCTTCAGATCCATTTAAACCCAATAAGTCCTGTTGTCCTCCTAATGCTTGCTGCCCAGCATTAACAAAAGGATTTAGCAATTCACGCATTGCATCAAATTGTCGACGCTGCTCTTCAATGGAGGCGTATGTAGTGTCTTGTTGCGCCCCAGCAGCTTTCTTAGCTGCACTTTTTGAGGCTTGGCTAGATGCAACCCCAGTTACAACTGCACTTCCTACGATTGCTGCTGCTACCATGTTAATCTCCTAGCCAAGTTGAGAAGTAAATCTCTACAGGTGTATAGCCTAGTTTTTCAAAGAGCCAAGAAGCATCTTTGTGCATCTTTGACCCTACAAACATTCGCTGTACACTACGCTGTTTGAGTTGCTGCTCAACAAATTTGAATAATTGAAAACCTGCACCTGCGCCGCGATGATCTGGATGAACATAGAAAATATCCATCTGACAGGTTAGGCATGTTGAGTAGTGCAAGCCTGGAGCGACAAACCCAATAAAGTATCCAACAAGTTCACCTGCATTTCTCAGACCCACAAATAGCAATTCGCCGCGATGTTCCGCGGCGATGTATTTGTCAAATTGTGGTGAGAGTGGCACCTTATCTTGATTTAAGGCCAGTTCTTCATAATGGATTGGTAAAAGTGGCTTTAGATAGTCAAGGTTAGATTCAAAACTCTCTACATGTGCTGTAATCATTTTCTCACCTTAATATCTATTACCATCGAAAGCCGATCAAAAGCTGAATTGTTAACAACTTCATGCTCAAGCTTATTATCAAACCAAAAAACATCACCTGTTTTCATTTCTAGCTGTTCATCACCAGCACGCAAATAGCATCCAGCAGAAGACTGCAAAACCACATGAAAGCGAGTGTAATACTCTGTGTGCTCAGGTGAATCAGCATGAGGATAGATTCTTCCACCTGGAGCGATCTTATTGATCATCACACGGCCTAATCGCTCACCTTGAACTAGTGCCATTAATCCAAAAATTATTGGTCGTGCTTCTGTGAGAATGGCAAAGGCTGGATAATCAATGCTTTCATGTTGATCAAAATTACTTTCACCCCGCTTATATTTTTCATGTTCTTCTTCTTGCTCAAATACGCGCTTTTCAGGAAATCGAAGCATGATGCTTTCAATTTCACCGAATGGTCCTTGTGGATAGTCGCGTAAGAATGTGTCTTCTTTCCAAAGTTCAGGATGACGTTTGATATTAAGCATTAAGGCATTTACATCAGCATGAGTGATGACATGGAAATTCTTCATTAAGTAATCTCCCGACCAGAAGCTCGAATAACAAGAGCGTCTGCAGCACTAGACAAAGTGCTTATAAAGCTTCCAATCTCTAAAGAGTGACCAACAAGCTCGTTACTCACATAAGTTTCACCAGCCGCAATACTCTTTTCTTTAATCACAAGGTTTGAAGCCCCTGCTGTAGCATCTTTTAAAACAAGATTGCAGCTAAATGTTGCAGCTGAAGCTGAGGTATTTGTCACCGTAAATTTATCGATTATCGCCTTGCAGTTTTCAGCAATATATTGAGTAGTTTGAGATGCTTCTGCATATTTTGAGGAAATAAGGTTTGCTACTTTTACAGTCATTTTATGTGACCTCTAAATTCAGATTAATTGGGTCAACTAGTTGATTAGATGGCAAAATGACATCTTGTTGAACCGTTTCGTATCGTGGTGCTAAGTCTTCAAAGGATTGACAGCTACATGCTTGTGTAGGCTCTAGGGCTTTCATCTCAGCTAATTGGTTAACAGCTTGGATAAGAGCTACTGCCAGAAAGGCTTGAGCGCCTGCGTTATCAGCAGCAATCTGCGCTGCTTCCAGTGCGTCTTGGTTATTTTCTAATTGGCTTGGGATAAGCTCAAAGATCTTTTCAAATGCTTTGAGCGTTCGCTGATCTTTGAAGACTTTGGCAAGTTCACTACGCAATGGGGGTTTTGGATCTACTAAGGCCATCTATACCACCAGTGGCTCTATATAAGCCTCTAACCGTGAGATTGATAATCGAGATGATGAAGTGCCTTTAAACTTCTGTATGCGCCAGTTATTCATATAGCCCTGTTGGAACCAGACTAGCCGCTTATTTCGCTCACCTACTCGACCTGATTTAATGCTTCTTGAGTTTGACCAGATAACGCCATCAAGTGAATATTGAGTCTCAATAATTGGATCTTTGTTTAGATCTACTCGACCAGTTAAAGAAACAAGCTCTAGTTGATGGAAAATAGCGCCTCTCGACTCGTTGTATAGAATCGTTGTGCTAAATTCCCAATCAACTTCTTCACCCCAATGTTCACCATTCTGATTATCTAAAGTTCCAAGTTTTGGAAGTGTTGGATGACCTACAAGCCATTTGCCATAGCACCAAACATGGTTTTGCGCGTTGTACTGCTTATCCGATTTAAGAGTGAACCAGACAGGCTGCTGCGTAGCTTCTGAAGCTGCTGCATCATATACAAGGGTTTGATTTGGCAAATGTAGGTAAAGCCAGTTATGACCATCTACAGAGCGAGATTCAAGAAGACACTTTGATAAAGTCTTTTCATCATATTGATGAATAATCTGCTCTATCTCACGTGTTGAAATCTTTTGAGCTGAACCATTAGCAGAAAGCCAAAGCGCCACAGGCTCATTCTTAGCGCTTCCAAGAAAAGCTATTGCATCAACATACTTGCAGCATGTATGAGTGCCCAATGAGCCTCGGGTAGCCATTGCTCCATCAATTCGACTAAATGGAAAGTTCTCTCCACCAACGTTATCAAAGACTTCAATTGAGTACCGGTTCAGAACATAAACCTCATTACGAAGTTTGATTAATGCAAGGATTGGGTCTGGATCTACTTCAGATGAACCATACTTAAGTGGATTCACTGCAAATGGATCGTTCAATTCAGTAATGACAATAAACTCACCATCTGTTGTCATGAAGTAGCCATCAACCCAAATGACATCTAGCACATCTTGCAAATCCTCATCAGTGACGCGCTTTAATTCAGTGCCATTGTATAAATAAAGATATGTGCCTGAATTGATAGCCAGATAGTCAAAAGAATAGTCAAAATTACAGTATCCAGATCCACGCACATCACCTATTTCAGTAATTGTGGCATCAGCATTCACTTTAACAAGTTTGTTTCCACAGACTCGATAACAAATACCATTCCACTCAATACCACCTCGATCGATGCCAGGTAAATCAGCAAAATGATTAATGCCTTCTGCGGGCCTAAGGTAGCCTTGAGAAATGCCTTGTTCTTTAGGTACTGGAATTAGATTAAGTGGGTAAGAAGTGCGAAAGTCTGCGTTCTGGTCTGTGTAGATACCGTTCATAACAGGGATTTGCATAACTACCCCACTCGATACCAAGTACCTGATAATTTGTCGTATTGAAGCTTAAAGAACCCTGTTGCATGAATTGCGTTAGGTTGACCAATAACAGCCGCCCCATTTCCATTTACTGTGAAGTTAGTAATCTGTTGAGAACATGAAAAAATAACAATTTGCTTGTCTACAACTTCGGCTGATACAGGAAGCTTAATTGTTCCATTTGCAATGCCAGTAGATGGATTTAAAAGCAAGTAAGTCCCTTCTGCATGATTCTCTACATCTAACGTAAAGTCTGCATTCGGGTTGTAGTGTTGAACAACTGGACTGCTTGATGAGTCAGGTGTTTCAGGTAAATTCTCTAAGATCCAATCTAGAAAAATATTTAATGGAGCACCTCGGAAGTCACCACAGTTATTCTTGTAAATAACGACCTGATCACCAGCTTCGATTCTGTCAGTTGTATTTAGTCTCTTACTCATTGAAGAACCCCACACTTTGCTCAGGTGTTAAGACATCGTTGTCTTGTTTGTTAATAATGAATTTGTTGCAAGACTTATTGCCTGCCCCACTTGGTAGAGAGCATGCATATTTCATCTGAGGTGGCTTTCGAACTGCCATGCGCTTTAAGTTCTTTAAGGATAAATCAGCTAACTGCTCAACTTTGGGCGGTATAGCTTTGCCATAATTAGTTGCAATTAGAACTGCCATATTTAAGTAGAGTGCTCTTAGAGCATAGTCAGGGACATTTGAGTCCTGATCTAAATCGCTACTATCCGCTTCACTTGGTAGTGGATATCCTATTTGAATGGAATCAGTCGACCATTCGGCAACCATTGCATCCATTTCCATTCTTGCAGTTTCGAGCTGTTCCGGTTGCAAGTCATAAAACATTGCAGCAAGACCTAGCTTTTCAAATGCCATTCCAATGATTCGCCGCTTTGTCCATGACATGATTATTCACCTTCTTTTGGGTAAAGGCTTTCAAGCACAAGGTTTACAAGAACATCTTTGCCATCACGTGAGCCGTATTTAATACCTTTTTCATCAAGCACAGCCTTCAACTCGTTTGCATCCATTGCTGAGTACTTGTAAGTATCATTTTCTTTCTGAAGTGCATTCATTCGTGAGATGTACTCACCTTTAGCAGTAGCAAGTTGATCTTCTAATTCTTGATTGGCTTTTAAAGCTTCAAGTAATTCTTTTTGAACTTTTTCAAGCTCTCCATTTGAACCAGCTACCTTACCAACAACGACAATTTCAGGTTCTTTTAGTTCTGAATAGTTAACATAGCCTTCATCACGCAAATGCTGTTCGTGGTCTTCACCATCCGCAATCACATGTACATATGATTTAGTGTCGCCACGATATAGAGCTTTAGGATATTCATCTGACATTTCAGCCTCCAAAAATGACGACGCCCGCATATAGCGGGCATTTGTCGTCACGGGGTTTGGTTTAAATTAGGTTTGGTTGAATAACTCGATACCAGCCATTTCAGGATTCACCATCACAACACCAAACATTGTATCTAGACGATACTTTGTCTTCATTGTGTTGATGTCGTATTGCTTCTGGAACACCAGCTCAATACCTTGATCAGTGGTGGCACGCATTACTGCTGCACCTGCATTTGTTGGTACTGCATAACGTGCAGGAATCAATTCAATTGCATCACGGTGCCAGAATGGGTTCGCATAAGCTGTAGCAGTGTTCAACATCGTAATTACCGCACCGTTTGCCGGAGTGGCGCTTACGTTTTGATATTGCTTTTCCGCCTCTGTTGCACCTTGAGCTGAAACAAGCGGAGGTGAAATTACAATCGAAGTAGCACTATTCACTTTAACAACACGGAAGGTTTTTAACTGTCCAGTTGCTTGCTTAGTGATTTGATGCACAGATTCAACACCAGTGATTGTGAATGCATCACCTTCTTTCAATGCGCCACCAGTTACGGCTACAGTGATTGTTTGATATCGGTTATCCACGTTACCAACTTCACCAGTAGCAGCAGTAGATGTTGCTTTTGGAGTGTAGTATTGGTTAGCTGCACCAATTGTCACACCTGTAGCTGTTGCGGCCCCCAAACGCTCTGAATAGTCGAGCTTAAAAGCATCAAAGCCTGCTACATCACCAATGAATGCTCGGTCATAAGCAGTTTGAACTTTACCAACTACATTTTGACGTTTAGCCAAATCACCAGCCATTGAGTTGTAATCGCGAGTTGCCAAAGCAATACGACGGTCATTCATTGGAATGCCTTGTTCGTTCATGATTGCATCGGCAAGTGCAACATCATCAAAGCCAGTTGCAGCGCCAGTACGTTTAACAACTAAAGTACCCTGCAAAGAAGCAACCTTAGTAACCGCAACGTTGATATCAGAAGCTAGCTTTTGTTTAGCTGCATCACCAAGACGATTTTCTTGCAACTGGTCACGCAACTCTTGAGCATCAAGAATCCATGGACTTGATTTTTTATAACCAATAGTCGCAGGAACTGACATTTGAGTTTTGTCTTTAAAGTTGCCTGTTTGGTCCATGCCATCATAAGAAGTGGCAATGTAAGGCATTGGGCGCCAAATAGTGTTGTTAGAGCGCTCGGCTTCAACATCACTCATACGGTATTTATTTACTAATTTAGAAAGAACAAGTTGATCCTGAAAACCTTCAATAATGTCCTCAAAAGCAACGCGTTCTTCTTTACTAAAAGCATTAGACATAGGTTATTCCTTATTTCGTTTTTGCTGTCGCTTGTACTGATTCACTTTGGTGTAGTCACCTGTTCTTTCAGCTTCTGCGCGTAATCTGTTTAAAGTGTTATCTGTTGTGCCACTCAATGAGCCTGAGCCACTTGGCTTCCTCTCTGGGCTTGTCTGAGGTTTCCTAGGCACTTTTTCGATCTGAGCATCTAGCTTTGCAGCTTTAAATGCGAACTGACTTGGGCTTGTAATAGCCGCTAGCTCTTGAAGCTTCTTAGGATTGGTTCCTAAGTGGTAGATCAGCAAATCAGGATTATCAGCTCCATCAATGATCATGGCTTGCTGCATTGGGCTTAGTGCATCTCGCACACTTTCCTCTGCTTCATCAAAGCCACGGACTTTGTTTTTAATCTGAGCTTTCTTGGTTTCATAGGCAGATAACTTATCTTTCCAAGCCTTATCAGCCTTTTCCTGTTCTTCGCGCTTTTGTGCTTCTTGCTGCTTAACCTTAGCTTCTTTTTCTTTCCACTCACCAAGCTGCTTTTCAAACTCTTCTGTATCAAAACCAACACCTTCAAGAGTGGGCTTCTCGCCTAACTCTATTGGTTCAGGTTTTTGATACTCACTTAGTTGTGATTCAAGATCTTTGATGCGACGCTCACGTTCACGCTCTTGTTTTCGAATCTCTTTGATAACAGCACGTTCTTTTTTGAGCCAGTCTGGAGCTGGTTGTCCATGAAAGTCATCTTCTTCTTGCTTCTCAGGCGTCTCACCTTTCAAAACAATATCGAATTCACCTTCATCTTCTTGAGTGTCTTCATTTACAGTTTCATTAGTGTCATCTCGATCATCTGATTCATCTGTTTGAAGTTCTTCATCAAGATTTTCATCTTCAATTTGTTCGTCTTGTTGCTCTAGATCATATTCAGACATTTGTAACTCCCTCACTCATTGGCTGAGCGGACGCCATGTTTTGATTAATCGTTTGAATGGCATTAACGACAGAATCTCTCTGATCGTTTTCCATTGAAGCAATTGTTTTTGCTGTGTCAGCTTTGGTTTGTTCAGTTTTGGCAGCAGTCAAGAACGTATCAGCTTTAGCCTTCTCGGCTTTAGAAAGCGCTTCTTGTGTTAATGCTTCTGCTAACTGTGCTTGAGGGTCAGGTGGTTGATTCTGCGCTGCAGCCATCATTTCCTGCTGTTCCTCTTCGGTAGGTTCTAATACGCCAATTTGAACTAACCATTTGCGGTAGTAATTACGGAAATCTTTGATGCCTTCGCCTTCCATGTTCATGTAGATCTGCGCAAGTAAGATCTTCAAATCTTGCGGATCAGTTGTGTATGGAAGTAAAGCGGTTAAGGCGCGAACTGTTGCAGATCGACGACTTGATGAAGTTGGACCTACGTCTACGCCAACATCGAAAGATGCTTTTGTTAGGTCATTTTCATACTCAATGCCACTTTCCCCAATTACAGGTCGCGACAATTCAGCACTATCAACTTCCTCTTGCTTGCCAATCGTCTTCATTCGACGACCTTCTTCTACATAAAGCTCCTTGGCCATTGAGAGCCAAATAGTCCCGCAGCGTTTAATTGCTTTAGCGAAGTTGTCGATGTAGATATAAGACTGCATCCCAAGCTGACCTTGAACAAGATCAATTGCCTCTGCACTCACATTGGCGTTGATTTTTTCACCCTGTTCTTGGTTGCCTAATAGTTCTTTGATGTCAACATCGGTAAGACTAACTAAGGCAGCTAATGAAGCAGGAACCTGGGGCGGTTTTGTATAGGCAGTTGGAGTTGTAGCAATTGGATTACCGCTAGCATCTGTTAATGCATTAATGAGCAAGTAAGGATTGTTATCCAAATTGTCATTTGCCCACATGTGCTCCCATCCAGTTATCTGCTCTGGTGTGAGAATTGGCTTTTCAACTGGCGACAGAGCTGCGATTTCACCTAAGCGGCTTAACTGCATATTCTTGAGTCGTTGAGCATCCTTACAAAGGCGCACATGTCCCATGCAACGCTCAATATTGTCAATAAACCAGCGCTTACCATAGACAGGAACAATTGGAATGCATTGACCAGCAATATAGCCGCAATCTTCAAGTACTTTTGATCCGCTCAGCATGTACTTACGTACTTTGCAGCGTTCAATCGTCTTGACTCGCAACTCATGAGCGCCTGTAGCTTCAAGTCGCTCTAAGATTGAAGGATCTGCTTCAAGTTCTTCCGCATAATGGCGCTGTTCAGTACCATCGATTAATACAAAGATGTGTTGCTTCTCTTTGACCTTCTCGACTTTGTAGTACTCAGCCACATAAACAATGTCAGGTGTGCACCAATCAAACTCAGAATTAGAAATATCTTTGTTCCAAGATGCAGGATCATCACCCCATTCTTCTTTATATGCATCATGAGTCATTGAAGTGAGCACAAAGCAGAACTTTGCATCAGCCTTATCTTGACGCTTTGCATCTAAGTCAAAGAACACACATGAGTCAGCATCAAAGATCGGCTCAATCCGAATGCGTTGACGCTCGTTCTCTTCATCCTCTTCATCTTCTTCACAAGCACGAAGACGAAATGCACCAAACCCACCGCCTACAGCTTCTTCAAATGCATTGTCATATGCTTCTTCTGCACCAGAATCTTGTTCATCAGCGCGGTAAAGACCATCACATGTATCTGCTAACTCATCATTCTTAGAGCCGTCTTTTGAAACAAAATCAACTGTGATCCGGTTATTGCGGTACTCATTAATAATACGAATGACAGCCAAGTGAATTTTATTGACTTCAAACTTAGGTTTATTTGCGAACTGGTCACCTAATTGACCTTCCCATTGAGCGCCAGCAATAGAATAAAAACGACGATCCTCTAAGCACTGTTGTCGTTCATCTCTAACAGCGCTTTGAATAATGTCGAATTGTCTTTTTGCTTTGGCGTGAATGTCCGCAAGTTGCTCATTTTTAGTCACAACTTGACCTCACTTAAATTGAATTATTTCCAGCGATGAGCTGTAGGGATAACTGTTACTTTTGGTTTTTTAGGTTGGCCAATTAAGCCTTTTCTCACAGCGAAACGACGCATCATGTATGCATAACGAGAAGCGTCCAGCACATCATCATTTGTTTTGACAATGCATCCTTTCTCATCACGATGGTATTGCAGGAACTCATCAAAGAATGCGCGCAAGCCACGAAATACCTTGAACTTACCTTTACGCATTAAATCAAGTATTTCGAATAGACCTGCTTCAACACCATTACCACCATCAGGCCATGCTGCATGACTGGCAAGCATGTTAAACCCAGCTTTTGAGTAGTAAGATTTTTGTTGCTTCGTTGAACCTTTTTCCGTTTGATTGCCATCATGTGGCCATGCTGTTGGAACGTCCTTAGACCATATCTTGGTAGCACCCCAAGCTTCATCAGGTGAAACTTGTCTTTGCTTCCATGCATGTGTGACATAAATCGTTTCTGTATCCATGTCTATAGCAAGTTGAACTTGTGCCTGTGGATGATCCCATCCAAAGTCCATCCCATCAATTACCATCCAATGATCAGGTATCTCAAATGGTTCACATGTGATGTATTCTTCGCTCAGATCATAAATGCGGCCATGCCCAAGCATTGGCACACCTTTCGTTCGCATCTCTCTCTGATGAGGAGGAATAGAGGCAAGCATGGTTTGCTTAACATTTTCATTAATATGTGGCGCATCATCCCATCCAGCACGAATTAGATATTGCCCTTCTCCCGGTGTATCCATAAATTGGATTACTAGGTCTGTTCTACCATTTTCAGGGGTAAAAGTTAGAATACCGCGTCCACCTTTTCCCTCATCACCATTAGTTGTACGGATTAAAACCTGAGGAAAAATTTCTTGATCTTTTGGTTCTTCATCAATATGGAACCAATCAACCTTATCACCCATCAATGCATGTTGACCTTGAGAATAAGACCAGAACTGCACCTTAGATGTTTGGTACTGAACATCACCACCACCACCATGCCTAACATATACAGATTGCATCGCATTTGGTGTGCCAATCATTGATTCATGGTCAAGAATGCATTCTGGAGGGATTAAACCACCTACCCATTTGTTTTCAATTCTGCGACCAAAAATTGGTGTTTGAAGCAAGTCTCTACACTTAACTCCAGAATAGCCAAGGAGCCAGAGAAGTGGGGCCTTGTCGAATGTGTGCCCATCCCACCAATCAGGGTATTGGCCCATGGCATGGATTGCATCAATGTATGTTCCTGAGAACGTTTTACCGATTTGGTTAGCAGCCATCAACATGACTTGCGAATGGGTGCTTGTAGCCTTAACTAATTCTCGCTGAAATGGATATAGTTTTTCGCCAAAGTCTTTATAGCGATAAGTATCAAGTCTTCTAGCTTTCTCTTCAAGCAATGCTAAATATTCAAGCTTCTCCTCTCTTGTCATCTGGCATCACCTTATTTTCAAGTTCCTTGATGCGCTTATCCAAGTCATCATCTGGAACATTTCTTAAATCAACTTTCCCTGAGTGCTCATGCTGAACTTTATCTGTGAACATGTTCATATGTTTGCCCAGCAATTCGTTTGCACGAATGGCAGGCGTAAGCTCATCAAGTTCTAATGCTCGATCTATAATGTTCTTTAGGTTTTTAACTACATAATGTTGATCTAATCTCAGATCAATCATTCGCTCTTCTTGAAGTCGAGCAATACGCTCTTTTACCTCAGGGCGATTGTAAACATCCCAAGCGTTTTGACGGTGCTTGTATCCCGCAGCCAAACCAGCCTCAGCAATGCTGAACTTTGGATTTGCTAATAACTCTTGGCAGAACTTTTCATGACGCTCATCTTCTAAGGGTTCTGCGCCTTTGATTTGTTCTTCCATTTATTCACCTCATTAAAAAACCGCCACTTGGACGGTTATTAAAAACAATTATTTATTTATGATTCATCCTGTTGGAAATCCACGAATTCACCATCTTCATTTATCATTATTCCACCAAGTGCATGGTCTTTTGTATATTCAAATGGGTCTTTATCTTTTAGTTCTTCAACAGAAGCACAATTCAACTTAAAATGGTAAGCAGCGAATGCTCTTAAAGCACCTTTTGCTTCTTCTAGGGTATCCACTTCGACCGTTACAATATAATCCTCAGCCCGTGGTTCATCATGCCATACTTGGTATTTTTTCATTTTTGAGAGCCTTTATTTATATTCCAGTGCAAACTTTAAATCTTCTGGAGTATCAAGATAACACCCTTGCTTTAAACAAAATAGATGTATGTCGTTTAAGTATTCAGTAAATTGAGCTGTACTTGCATCTGTAGTGCTCATAAGCTCACAAAGACCATCAGCCACTTGCTGATAGGCTGGATGATTTGAATCCCTCAAGCCTCTAACTGCTTCGAATGTTTTCTTATATTGGCCTACGTCATCACGATCATAGATTTTTGCTAAGAAGTTTTTCTTAAAGAACAGGTGCTCATAATCTTTGTCAGTTCCACGATTCTTAGACCATTGATGCATCCACATCCAGTACAACCGGTTCTGAGCTTTTGTGCGGTCTTTCTCTTGAGGCGCTATCAAAACAACTAAAGGCTTACCCTCACTCGCTGCCATCGAATGGTTTTTGTTTAGAAAATTCGTCACATAGTTGATGTCGCAATGGTTCTTAATAGTGAATCTTGATTCCATTTTGACCTCGCAGAATTAAAAAAGCCCCATTGCAGGGGCGGCTGAAATCCAGCTATGTGGGAACCATTTATTCCTCAGTGGTTCTCTTTCCTGCTTCTAAAACTGGAATATTTGCTTCTGTTGGAACATAGATGATTTGCTGAATCTTGCCATCACGCAAAGCATCACCAAATGCACCAATAAACTCTTGCTTGCGATACTCTGGAAAGTCTTTTGCAGCCTTACCAATTGTTTGTATGGCTTGTGCTCGTAGTTTTGCACTTTCAAGCTCAGCTTTAGCGGTTTGCACTTGTATCATTTTTGACTGTTCAGCTTCCGCTAATGCTGCCTGACCATTCATGCCTTGCTTCCACACTTTGTAGTGCGGCCAAGCAAATAACATTAGGATGATAATGATTAAGATCAATGCTGCTGTAAGTACAATAGCAACAATATCTGTAGAGCCTTTTTGATTAAATTTCATATCCCACACCTTTCTCTATGCAATAAAAAAGAGCCTTTCGGCTCGGTGTACAACGCAATAAAAAACCACCCGAGGGTGGCTTATATTTTATTTAGTCCACTTAAACATTGTGGCCCAAACTGTTTTCTCATGAAAGTCATTGGTTTGCTGTAACCTTTCTTTAGCTTTATTTAGTCGTTTATCTAATGCTTCTTGTATCTTTCTTTGCTCTTCTTGCATTTGCACCAAATATAGACGTCTATCTTCACGATCGATTGAGAGGCTTTCCTCTTCGGATTTATTTTTAGATTCAGACATGATGAACATCCGCGATATGTTAAGACCATTATATCAAAAAACATCCTGCTCTTTAAGATTAAGCATGCTGTTTGTCTTCTCCAACCACCCATCAAACAAAGCTTCTGATTCTTGTCTTGTGCCTAGTTTGAATTGGTCGAAAGCAGCATGACACATTGCACATAAGGGGATTGTGTAGAGATCTGAACTTTTAATACCTCTACCCTTGCCGTGCTTCGAACTATTTGAATGTGCTGCCTGTGAAGGACTCTGGCCGCATCTAACGCAAGGCAATGACCTTACAGCCTTCAATCGCTTTGCATCACGCATTTTTCAGGTTCTGCTTAATGTTCGCAATCTGAGTATCGATATCTCTAATACGACGCTTACAGTCTTGTTTAAACTGATCTCTCGCATTGAGATGATTAAGATTCTCTAGATTGAATCGATCTTTATAGAGTAAATCTAAATTCTTCTTCGCTTCGATTGTGTCCATACTCACCCCAAAAAAGAAAACCCCACCAATCGGCGGGGTTGTAAAAGAAGTATTGCAATGAAGGGATTCGAACCCTTGGTACAATTGTGTACTGGTATTAGCCCAAACAATCGAAATCTAGCTAACTCAACATTAAGCCACTCTGTCACATTGCAACACAAACTCTAAATTAGCATAATTTTTCCACACTTTCTGCATTCTTTTATAGGGTCACCATTGATATCAAAATCATGTTCCCAACAATGCCAACAGAATACTTGCTTGATGATTCGGAGCATGTGACCTCCAAAATGCAAAAAGCCCATCGAATGATGAGCTTTTAAATTTGGGCGCCAGAATCCTAATTAATCGGAGCTTATCCCGTTGCGCAATAGGTCTGACATAATCTAGTGATGCCTTACTTACACTTCGCACCACTATAACACAAATATATAACATTGATGACGTCACGTCAATAATTAGATGCCAACTCGTTTTATCTTTGCGCTGTGAGCAATAAATGGATAGCGAGTATGAATAGCAGCCAAGCCACACTTGATATCAAACTTAGCATCCATCAAAGTACGAGATTCATTAACTAAAGATGATATTGGATTTCCATAAAAGTAACGATCAATGACAGCATCGAGCCACTCATCTAAGATTTCAGATTGCCCCTGCATATCCAAGATAAGGCGCTGAACTGCACGCGCTTCATTGTCTGTAATTTCACATGTGATTCCTTTACCACGACCTCTAGGGATCACTGCATCATCTGAACATAGCCAATCAGCCATGATCTGATCTTTGCCTTTTATCTCTTGCTTACGCTTCTTAGCTGCCTGATCCATAGCGACAGCAATCGGATTTATGCTCTTACCACAAGTTCCAGAGTTTGAGTACATCCATGCACCAAACTGATAAAGCCATTCTTCTAGACTGTATTTAGTCCAGTCCGTTGTTTGCATAATGTGATTCACTGCCGCATTCATACCGTCACCCTAATTATTTATAAGTCAAAGTTTTCAAAGCTAAAGTGCGCTTAAGCTCTTTGTTTTCCTCTTCAATCTCTTTGATCTTTTGATCTTTCCAAAGCTCTTGTGGTATTGCTCTCTTGCGAATTGCGTTGATATCTATAGTGTTGAATCGAGGCGTTAAAAATTCTCCATACAATTCGTCTTGTTCTTTCTGTCGTGCTAGTTCATTCAATCTATGAAGCTCAGGATTAAAGCGCTTCTCTAGCTCTTGTCGTTGTTTCTCTATCCACTCTAGATCCATCACGCCACCTTCGCCCTTTCCATCGCCAACTCAATCCACTTGAGCACTAGGCCTTCTTTCACTTGATTTGTAGTGCCACGAATCACAGTCCAACCCATTGCCGCTGCTGTAGAGTATTTCTCGCAATCATCTGTGTAGCCTTGACCACGTGTATGACGACCATTGCAGAATGCTCCACCCTCTACTTCGACTAGGATTTGGTAACCTTCAATTCGGAAGTCTGCCTTCCAACGTCTATCTGGGTTAAATCGATACTCTTGCTCATACCCAATCTTCATGATTTCTAGTTGGCTGCAAAGCATTTGCTCGCCCTTGCTGATAGGTTTTTTAAACTTAGGTGGCACGCGAGAACGCGCCACAGGTTTTGATCTAATTCTTTGAGCCTCTTTGAATGTGGTCATTGGATCCCTCCAATTGTGGTGAATTGTCGCCTCAATAGAATTTGTTCACCAGTGCCCTTGTACCATTTGTATTCTTTGAAGTATTTCAGCCCTTCGGGGGTAATGTAACCAAGCCAAGTCTTGCGGTCGCGCACAGCTAAACCCTTATCACACAATTCAATGAAGCCTGACTTGCTTGGCATATCTCCACTTTCTAGAGGTCCATTAAGTGCCAACTGGTAAAGAGTATCTAATTCACCGCCATTTAAATTAATCATTCTGCCTCCCCCTTGAGCGCTTGCTCTCCCAATTCGCCTCGAATTGCTTGCTCTGCCAGATCTAAGGCTGACAACATGCCGTCGTAGTAAGGATTACGGTCTTTTTCATAATCCTTTTCAGCTTTCGCGTAGAGCGCTTCTATTTGGTTGGCAGCTTTCTCAATCTGTAATTTACGTTTGATTGCAAGTGACCTATGACCCATGCGGCTTCTTTCAAAGAACTCGCAGTGACGTGTTTTGATTGATATCTGACGCTCTAAATAATCCACCCGCTTTTGCAGCCCACCTTTCTTGTGTTCTAAATCCTTGACTAGTTGAGCTTGCTCATTGAACCGTTGTCCTTGATCTATGAGTTGCTTTTGCAGCTCGTCACGTTCTTCTCGATATTTATCTTTGTATTGCAGAATTAATAAAGAACGCTCTTCTGCACCTTTGCGTTGAACTTGCAGCTCCTCCACTTTCGCTTGCTGTGCTGCCTCACCTGCCAAGTACATAGCCTTTGCTAAGTTTTTGGTTGACTCCCAGACATGTCTATTTGCTTTCCAAGCTTCTTCAAACTTATCCATATTTCACCTCAGTACACAAAAGCAGAATTGCAAAATGAAACATGCCAAATAGCCCTGCTAGAAATGAGGCTTGATAATCGATCAAGAGAGTTATCAAGCTTGATGTTGCATTAACCAAGGTCAGAGTCAGAGCTAACTTAAACATCTTTCACCTCACTCACTTTGCAGTTTGGCGAAATGTGGTTTTCTATGGGGAAGTCGTCGCCTAGGTCTTCTTGACGTGAATTAGCCAAAACAAAGTTGTCGCCATAGAAAAAATCAACTACACCTTGAGAGTTGCGCAGCAAGTAACCCATACCAGCAAAGCCTTTCTTTTGTTCTACAACTTCGTAGACTTCTGGGTGAATCTCATTACCTAGAACACCTGTATAAGTAACCCTATCTTTGGGTTGGAAGTTTTTAAACTCACTCATGGCTGGCTCCTTTGTAGTTCTTATCAACCCACGCATCTATCTCACTAGTTGTTGCACAATGACTTAATGCTGCGACAACTAAAGCACCAACCGCAGTTAAAGCGCGGCTCATATCGTCATCAAAGGCTTCAACACCAAATATCCAATAATGAAAAACCACCATTGCAATACCCATGGTGAAGAATTGGAGAAGCTTGATTGCCAACTTAATAATCGCTTTTTTCATTCCCTTCTCCGTAGATCGATTCGTAAACCACAACGGCTTTCTTCAGCTCAGCGAAGCTATAGTTAGGCTCAAGCTTTGACTCATTTCTTCTGTACATTTGAATCAGGTGTGGCTTCTCAGGATGAATTGCGAAATGTGTAGCATTTGGCTTGCATTCTTCACGCGTTGATATTTTCTTGCGGCATGACTCAATTCCACCACATGTTTCAATAAGCTTTAATTGTTTAGCGACCTTATCTAATTGCTTCATATCCACCTTGACCCCTACTACATTTCCTGTATCGCCTAAATTATGTTTCTTCGATAAAGCTGCATGCCATTCGATTGCACTCTCTGCTAATGGCAAACCGTGGTCTTTGATAAATTGGGTGGCTTTCATAGAAAATCCCCTGCACTAATTCCACGGAACTGATAACCGCATGACAAAGAACAGATGCCGTGATCTCTAGTGTCTTTTGCTTGAACAAAAAGCTTTCCGCAATTAATGCAAAGGCATAAGCCATCTAGCTTTAGGACATTTAGAATTGGAAAAATGATTTCGTTCATCCCTTCACCCCGTCACGTTTGTCATGTCTGGTCACGTTCTTATTAGCTCTATGAAGACAATTAGCCACTGCCCAAGCATCAAGACATGTATCGCCTTTGAACTCTTCATCCATCATTGAGAGCCACTCTTCTTTAGCGCCTTTCCAACCTTTTGTTTTAAGTCCTTGCCCTTTGTTCACATAGCAATCTGAATAACCGTTAATGAACTCTGATAGCTTCATAGGCGTATCGATACGAAAGCCACGCTCTACAATCCCTTCTTCGCCTGAATCCTTCTTGATCTTTGCAAAGAACGTCACACCATAAGTTTGATGATTTGGAATAGTCCCGAACTGTAGTGCAGTGAGTAATGAGCCTTGGTAAATCTTCATAAGCACTGGTAAAGGCAATTGACCGCTTGTATCTCCTGATTGCTTTTCGTATTGCTCCACAATCTCAACTGCATTAAATACATTCCAAGACAGTTGAAAGTGCTGAGCTTTAGGAGCTTTGCGTAGTTTTCTCATGCTGCTAACTCCTTTTTGCGCTTATTAGCTTCTGCCATGCAGTGAACACACTTGTTGCAAGTGACATAGCGAGTTGTTGTTTTGCACTTTTCACATACACGGCCCTGATAATGAGATAGTCCTTTTGCTAGTGCTTCATTACGAGTTTTTAAGATTGGATTAGCTTTTTGATGTTTTTCTATTTCCTTTCTGGCTTTCATCAGACGGGTGTACAAAGCTTTCGTGCAAGTACCAGTTCTATTGATTCTCCAAAGCACTGATGGTGCTGTATCTGCCTTCTCTGCAAGCATTACTTGACGTCCAACTTCATCTGAAACCCATTCACAAAGCTCTGTGATTTCTTCAATTGTTGCTTGAGCACGTTTAGGACCTGACTTAGCTGAAGGGCTGCGAATAACTTCAACTTGTTTGTGTTCTACTTGAGGTTTATTCAAATACTCTTTAAGCGGATGTTCTGTACCATTCATCACAGCGAACTGAACAGCTTTGAGCACACAAACTTCGTATTCTGGTCTGCCATTACGCTGTGCAACCACAGCCAATTGTTCTCTAATTTCTGAAAGCATCATGCCGCACCTCTCAACGCCATCGGCATCTTTAAGCCGTCAGCTTCTAGCATTTTTTTGAAGTCATCTTTCTGGTCGAATGGATCAGGCCAATAGTCTGTGTCGGGTTTGAGCTCAAGCTTTTTTATATCGTCAGTCATCTTATTGATCTCCTTGATCTCACCACGGATAGCAATTTGTGCTTGACTGAATGCTTGCTTAAAGCCCATTCCTTGTTTCATAAGCTGTGAAGTCATGAGCTGAATACGTTGTTCATCTTCACTTAGTTCAAACTTATTGCCCTCTGGCTTTTCAGCTACTTTGAGAGCGATTTGTTTAGGCGCTTGATACCACTCTTGCTGTTTTCCAGAAGCTTGGGCCTTCATGAGATTTGCTGAGTAAACACCTTTGAATTGACTGCGAGCTTCTGTCATCTGGCCCAAAGTGATTAGGTGCTCCACTTGCTCAAGAGCGTATTTAGTTAGCGTGGTGATCTTTTGATTACGATCTTTTGTGTACTCACATGCTCTCGCCCACGCTTCATCCACAGACCACCACGAACCAGTGAGGCACATTGCTCTGAATTCAGCGATAGTTGGACAGAATCGACTTGAGCTAAGCTGAGATAGCCCGAAGTTGAATTGTTGCTCTGTGATGCCAAATAGAGCGCCTATGATGATGGTTTCAATTTGAGCTGGACTAACATTGCCCATTTGGTTCGCAAACAACCCACCATGAATAACTCGCATTGTGTCCACGAGTTGCTCTGCTTGAGGTTTACCAAAGAAGAAATCAGACATGTGTCACCCCCTGAATATCTACAAGGTTTGATTCATGTTGTTGTTCACGGTTGCGGTAGTATTCAGCCCATGCTGCATCTCGATCATTGCGAGCATTTGAGTAAGACTGAACAGCTTCTTTCGGTTTGAACAATCCAACCCAAGAATTCTTAATTGAGTTCTCAAGAGCTTGGTTAGCAAGAACACTGCTTCCCATTTTTGTTAGGTCGCCAATTGCAAGTTCTACAGCTTTTTGAGTTGGTGCTTTTTTCATTCCATGACGCATCTCGATGTATGCAATCCAAAGTGAACGATCAACACCATTTGGTAGAGTTACAGAACATGCATCTTCCAAAGAAAACTTAGAACTTTTTTGCTTTGTTTTTTTATATATATTCTCTTGTGTAATCTCTTGTGTATTCTCTTGTAGAGATTGGCTCATTTTGACCCTATCCATTGGCTCATTTTGAGCTGATGGAGTGGTGCAATTTGAGCTACTCGATTGGCTCATTTTGAGCTGATCAATAGAATCTAGAGCTTGAGTAATATTTTCCTCTACAATTGCCAAAATATCATAGTCAATTGCATAGAAATTCACTTGGTTAGATTTGGCCTTATCAAAGCGTTCAACAAGGATTAATTTTTGCTCTTTAAGCGACTTAATTGTGCGCTTCAAAGTTGCCAAAGACATGTACTTAAGTTGAAGCAACCACTCAGGATATGTGTTGTAAACCCACACGCGATCATCACGCTTGAACTTGGATGCACCAAGCCAATAGTGAAGTTGTTGTAAGAAGATTGCTTCATTCAAGCCAATTGCCATAGCGAGTGACGGCTGTACTTGCAATGGCGATTCGTTTATCAGGAGTTTAGACATTAAATCCTCCTGATCTTGCAGAACAGTATTCGCCATGCTTCACCTGTCTGTATTGCTGTGTTATATTTGGTTTTGCATTCATTCGACTTGACTCCTATGAATGTATCCGCCCTAGCTATTTGCCGTAGCTGGGGCTTTTTGATTTTGATAAATAGCAATTCCGTGAAGCACGCAAAGAGAAATGATCTTTTGCCCAGTGCTGTATTCAACGTTTTTTCGCTTACCTTGAGAAAGAAGTGAGATAAAAGGTTGAGAGCAGTCGATAGTGTCGGCTACTTCCTTTTGAGTCATTTTTTCTAGTAATTGGTTAATTAGGCTTGTCCAATCCATAATTACCACCTTTTCATAACATAAGTAATAATTTATAACTTTTGTTTTGACAAGTCAATTACTCATGTTATTTTAAAATAAGTTAAATTATAACTCGGGTAATTAATTGTTATGAGTATTCTTATGGTGGGCTTAACTTGCGGGGATAGAGTGAGAGACATCCGCACAAGATTGGGTATGTCGCAAGCCGCATTGGCTAAAAAAGCGAGTGTTTCTCAGGCTGCAATATCTAAAATTGAAAATAATGATACTGATAATTCAAAATATATTGCTCAAGTAGCTAAGGCTTTAAATACAACTTCTGATTTTCTCATTTACGGGGATCAGTACATAAAACAACAATCAGGTTCACTTAAGGATTTCGTTATTGTTGGGGGCGAAAATTCAGGTGAGGCACCTAGTCCTGAGGAATACATCTTGGTACCACAATTTGATATTTACGGTTCTTGTGGTTCTGGTACGGTTATCGATTCTGTTGAAGTTAAAGGCGGCCTTGTCTTTGGTAGACAATGGCTGCGTGAGCAAGGATTGCCTACGCCAGACGACTTAAGGGTTATATATGCTAAAGGAGAAAGCATGTATCCATTTATTGAGGATGGACAGGTATTACTTGTTAATCCTCATGATGTAATACCCAAATCAAACAAGGTTTACTTCCTTTGTATTGATGAGCAGTACTACGTTAAGCGTTTAATCAATATGGTTACGCACTGGGTTATTCGTTCAGACAACCCAGATAAAGTACAATTCCCAGATATCCAACTAAGTCTTGAAGACCTAAAGGATAAAGTTGAAATTGAAGGAAGAATTTGCTGGAAAGGCGGATCACTTTAATAAGCTAACTTATATAAGGCGCGTAATGCGCCTTTTTTATTACCTGTGTTATAACAAATATTATAAAATTTATTCTTTAAGTTATTGACCATCTTTATAACATAAGTTATATTTTTCTCATCAACCAATAAAAAAGCGGCTTGAAGTTGAAGGTCAGCCGCTTTTACTCAATGAGTGAGATAAGTATGAATCAAAAATCACAAACTAGTCAAATTCTATATCGTCATCCGACTAAAGCTGAGCAGGTTCCATCTGTATTTGCACAGCATGTTGCTGACATTAAAGACTGGGCAAAGTTATTTGCTTTGTTCTCTCCCTTCCTGATGGGCGCAATCCTTATTGCACTAATCGCTGCGAAGTATTGGGGAGCTAACTGATGAACAATTTCCAAGATTTAATCGACAAATCTGTTGAAGAGAGTCGTATGCAAATTGCCATTACAGCTGACAAGTTAGCAGCTGCTCATCAGTCTTTTGCTAATGACTATCTTTTAAATGTAGCGAACCAAACTCTATTCATGCTTGGTACCTCCCTTTCTCCTGAAGATTTAGAACTGGAGTTTGAAGGATTAAAGAAACATTTAATGGAAGCTTTGAAGCGCGAAGAACATGTACGCGTTCAGGTTGAGGGGATGAAGTGATGGGTTTAAGTTGCACAGCTTATAAGAAGCTTAGCCAATTTGATGGCACTTATGACGATCAAAGCGACAGTGTTTTAAATGAAGAAACTGGATTGTTAGTAAAAGATTCAGATTACTTCATACCTTCGCTCAATAGTAGCTTCCCGAACCATGCAAAAGAGCTTATTGATGGCGGCTTTTACACATTTGAGGACGATTACTGGTTCAGAGCTGGTTCTTACTCTGGATACAACAATTTCAGAGAACAGTTAGCGAAACTCGCTGGATACCCTGCACTTGAGGGCGAAGGTAACAGACATTGCCACTCGAACGGAGCTTGGAAAGCAGAGTCTGGGCCATTCTGGGAACTAATTAATTTTAGTGACTGTGAAGGAGTTATCGGCACAGCTTACAGCAAGAAACTCTTGGCTGATTTCAAGCAGTTTGATGAGAAGGCTAAAGAGCTTGGCGAATATTTCTATGAATCATATAGCGATTGGATGACAGCATTTGAATTTGCTTCAGACGATGGCGCAGTAGATTTTCATTAAGGAGCCCTCTCATGGATAACTACAAAGAATATTTAGATCCAGCAGATGGATATGCCTTAGTAAAGCAGTCAGTGAATATGCCAGTACACCCACATTGGATTGGTGTACCTGATGGCGCTGAGCTTTATGTGTATTGGCGTGAAAATGACACATATAACTTTCAAGTTGATAAATCATATTTTGAAAATGGTTCATGGCAGCCTTGTGCATGGACAGTAGAGGAAATTAAGTCTGATAAAGCAGGTGCAAAAATCTTGTGGTCTCGCAAACCAAAAGAAGACCCAGCCTTGATTAGCGGTGCGGATGCGTTGCGAGCTTTGGCGGATGGGAAAGAGGTTGAGTTTAAAGATGGTACTGAGAAGTGGGAAAACATCAAATACCACATGAACTTAGATCTTTCTATGTTTCTAACTTCTCCTGAATGGATGATGTTCCGCCTAAAACCAACCACTTTAAAAGTAAACGCTGAGCTGCCTAAACCTTCAAGAGAGTTCCAACAGAACACCGAAGTTTATGCAGTCACTTACGAGTTCAAAACTCGTGATGAACGCAATGCGTTTGCTGACAAGCTGAGAGGTAACAACTCATGAATATGTTCGCTAAACCTGAGTTGCTCTGCCCTAGCTTTCCTTACTTGGATTTGTCTAGTGACATTCAAGTTGAAGGCGAAACGGTTTATTTCGACCTAACTTGGGGCTGCAATGTTCTTAACTGCCAGATCAAAGCTGAGTCATCTTTTGATACTCGAGAAGTAAATGACCAGTTCAGTGAATGTGCTCGTGATCAGCAATATGAAGTGCTTTCAGTAGACACAAGAACTCATGCAGTAGTCACTGATAAAGACGGCATAGAGTCACCAATAGGCTTACGTTTCAAGCTCACAGAAGCTCAAGTAAACAGCTTAAACGAGCAGCTTAAATACTACGCCGAAGAGTTGGCAGATGAAGAGTTGAGAGGTGGGTGATGGATTACAACAAAAGAATTAAAGGCTTAGTAAAAAATATTGCTGGGATCTGTCTTGATATCAATGCAACTGGGAATGATGCATTTTTTTATTTTCAAGGTCATGTTGGTTGGTTGGAAATTAAGCTTTATAGAGGTGGATGGAGTATTCGAAACGACCCATTTTACCAAAAAGACTATCTTGCAACTTCTGCCGAAAGTGAAGAAGAAGCTAAACAAGCGATTCACAAGCTAAAAAGAACAGCAGAAGAGCTAACTGAAATTCTAGAAAGTTTCTTGGAAAAGAATTAGGAAAAGATTATGAATGCGCCAGTAAACGGAACACTTATTACTACACAGATCGCAAGCGTTGCAGAAACTCTTGGCTTGGCAAATGTTAACCCACAAGAGCTAAAGGAAACGCTTATTCAAACAGCTTTCCGTACTGAAACACCTGCAACTGATGCACAAATGGCTTCTCTTTTGATCGTTGCAGGTCAATACAAACTGAACCCATGGACCAAAGAAATCTATGCATTCCCAGATAAAAACAAAGGGATTATTCCAGTTGTTGGCGTGGATGGTTGGTCCCGTATTATCAACGGAAACTCAAACTTCAATGGTATGGAATTTAAGTTTTCAGAAAACATGGTGAAGATGGAAGGCGCGAAAGTTGCTGCACCTGAGTGGGTTGAATGCATTATCTACCGCAAGGACCGTGACCACCCTACTGTTGTTCGCGAATATTTAGCTGAGTGTTATCGCGCTCCATTTAAAGCTAAATCAGGCTATACAGTGGAAGGTCCGTGGCAAAGTCACCCTTCCCGCTTCTTACGTCACAAAGCAACTATTCAATGTGCACGCTTGGCATTTGGTTTTGTTGGTATTCATGACCAAGATGAGGCAGAACGAATTGCTGAAAGTGGACAGCCAATTAAAGATGTGACAAGTGAAGTGCCAGAAGGCTATCAAGCATTTGAAGATGAACATTTAGCTACGCTTAAATCAGAGGCTCAATACGGTACTGAACGTTTGCAAGCAGCTTATGTAGCTATTCCAAAAGGAAATCTCAAAAAGCACTTGTGGGAAGTACACTCAATTAACTTAAAAGAAATTGCTCAGTTTGCTGATCAAGCTTTACAACGCCAAGGGGAAACATATGAACATTCTCCAGCGTAGTGATGATTGGCATTCAGAACGATGCGGCAAAGTTACTGCCAGTCGCATCAAAGATTTAAATGCAAAGCCTGCTAAAGGAAAAGCTTTAAATGCATTAGGTTTAACAATTCTAGCTGAGCGCCTAACTGGCGTTCAGAAGGAAATTTTCACCAATGCTGCAATGCAATGGGGTATCGATAACGAACCTCATGCAATAACAGCTTATGAAAATCAAACGGGCAACTTTGTAGTAGGAACAGGTTTAATTGACCACCCTTTCATTGAAATGTTCGGTGCGTCACCGGATGGGCTTGTCTGTGATAAAGGTCAAATCGAAGCTAAATGCCCTGACACTACAACGCATTTAAATACGCTTCTGACTAAGCAAGTACCAGATGAATACATTCCGCAGATCACAAGTCAATTGTCTTGTACTCGTCGTGAATGGTGTGACTTTATTAGTTATGACCCGCGCCTACCAGAAGCTCTACAGCTAATCATTATTCGCATCTTTGCTAAAGACTTAGGCATTGAAGCAATTGAAAACGATGTTCGCCAATTCAACAAAAGTATTGATGAGGCATTACAAGAATTGGGAGCAGCAGCATGACATTGAATAATCCAGAAACAATTGAAATTCACGGCTTAAAAACGATTCACAAACTATGCAACTTTGCAGCAGATCGTGACATGGAAGGCAGCACATTCACTGAGATTGTAGAGCGAATGTTTGCTGAGTTAGAAAAAGCCAAAGCTCAGGCGGTGCCAGTCTGGGTATCAACTGAATTCATGAAGCCAGATGAAGGTGATTTAGTTTTGTTCTTAGATAAAAACAACATCATTCATGAAGGCTATTTAAATACTGATTATGTTGATGGGCCTTATGGTGAGAATGGCGAAGACCTTGGTGACGATCAAACATTATGGGCTTCAAACTCAAATGGCGAAGAGTTTCTACTAGAAGAAGTTAAATACTGGATGCATAGACCTAGCAGCCCAAATGCAAGCGAATCGGGAGCAGAGGGATGATTGACTTTATCGAAGATGTAGAACGACAGTATGAAACCTATTGTGATCTTGCAGAAGAGTATGGCTTTTTAGATCGTTCTGCAGCAAAAAGTGGATTCAGATGTACAACAAAAACTAGTGAATTTAATGCAGGTTGGATTGCTTGGAATGGTGCAATAGCAAGTTGTCGTGATGAGTTTTCTAAGCTTAAGGCAAGAATTGCAGAACTAGAAGTCAAAGCGGAAAGTAAGGAGGGGTGAATGGAGATTGATCGTAGAATTCGTGCGAAAGAGTTTATGTATCTTCTATCAATCCAGAAAGATAAATTCTATGAATGGGTAAATTCTGGAAAAATCAAACAACCCATTCGAGTAACGGAAAAAGATGTATTTTGGTATTCCTCGTACGTTAAACAGAAAGTTGAAGAGTACAAGCAAGAATCTGATATCATAGCCCACATCTAGTGGGCTTTATTTTACCCCTACCCTAAGAAAAACGGGTAATCAAACGGGTAATTATCCAAGTCTAAAACATTTTATTATTATATTTAAGTGACTTAAGATGAAAATTGTCATTCTCAACAAGCCTTATGACGTTCTCTCCCAGTTTCGTAAAGACGAAGCGCATATGACCGTCTCGGACTTTGTTGATGACCCGACTTTGCGCTTGGCAGGCCGTCTTGATATGGACTCTGAGGGTTTAGTCTTTTTAACCGATCATGGTGGTCTGAATCAGTTCATTACCAATCCTGCAAATAAAAAATACAAAACGTATTTAGTTCAAGTTGATGGCGATGTAACTGAAGAAGCGCTTGAGCAGCTTCGTAAAGGTGTAGAACTTAATGATGGTATGACGCTTCCGGCTACTGCCATTAAAGTAAGTGAACCTGAGTGGTTATGGGAACGTAACCCACCTGTACGCTATCGTGCAAATATTCCAACATCTTGGGTCGAAATTTCAATTTGCGAAGGCCGTAACCGTCAAGTTCGTCGCATGACTTCTGCAGTAGGTTTTCCAACTTTACGTTTAATTCGTACTAAAATTGGTTCAATTGATTTAGTTCAACTCGGTTTAAGACCTGGTGATGTGAAAGAAATCGAGCCTTTGCTTTATCCTGACTTTAAAGATGTTCCTGCCGAAGAGCCTTATCGTTCACGTTCATATGTGAAAAAACCAGGTGGTACTGGCGGCAAACCGATGGTTCGTAAAAACAAAGATGGTTCTGCGAAAAAGTCGGGTACAAAACGTATTTGGCAAATGGATGAAAGTGAAAAGCCACGTCGTAAGACTAATGGTACAACTCGTCCAAATACAAAAGCACCACGTGGTCGCGGACGTAATAGTCGTTAAGATCTAAATTTTCAAAGCTCACTTCGGTGGGCTTTTTTAATGCCATTTATTTTTATAAAAATAAAAAAGCCGGTGTTTATACACCGGCTTTTGAGCTATTCACTAACGAGTTAGTAATTAAGCACCAACAGTTGCAAGAGCTGCATTAAATGTAGCACTTGGACGCATTACAGCATCTACTTTTGCTTTATCAATTGCATAGTAACCACCGATGTCAGCTGGTTTACCTTGTACTTGAGCAAGTTCAGCAACAATCTTAGGTTCTTCTTCAGCTAAAGTTTTTGCAAGTGTAGCAAATTTAGCTTTTAACTCAGCATCTTCGTTCTGTGCAGCAAGTGCTTCTGCCCAGTAAAGTGACAAGTAGAAATGGCTACCACGGTTGTCAATCTCACCTGTACGGCGTGATGGAGACTTACCATTATCAAGTAACTTGTCAGTCGCTTCATCAAGAGTCTTCGCAAGTAACTTAGCACGAGCATTATTTTCTTTAATACCCATTTCTTCTAAAGAAGCTGCTAGAGCAAGGAACTCACCAAGCGAATCCCAACGTAAGTGGTTTTCTTCAACAAGCTGTTGTACGTGTTTTGGCGCTGAACCACCTGCACCAGTCTCGTACATACCACCACCCGCCATAAGCGGAACGATAGATAACATTTTCGCAGAAGTACCAAGTTCCATAATTGGGAACAAGTCAGTTAAGTAGTCACGTAAGATGTTACCAGTTACAGAAATAGTATCTAGACCACGTACTACACGCTCAAGTGTGTAACGCATTGCACGAACCTGAGACATAATCTGGATATCAAGACCAGTCGTGTCATGATCTTTTAAATACGTTTGTACTTTCTTGATCAATTCATTTTCGTGTGGACGGTACGGGTCAAGCCAGAAGATCGCAGGCATGCCTGAGTTACGTGCACGAGTTACTGCAAGTTTTACCCAGTCACGAATCGGAGCATCTTTAACCTGACACATACGCCAGATATCGCCTTCTTCAACATTTTGAGTCAATAACACTTCACCAGTGTCAAGATCGGTAATGTTTGCAATACCAGCTTCTGAAATTTCAAAAGTCTTGTCGTGAGAACCGTATTCTTCAGCTTTTTGAGCCATTAAGCCAACGTTCGGTACAGTACCCATAGTCTTTGGATCGAAGTTACCATGCCACTTACAGAAGTTGATCATTTCTTGGTAAATACGGGCAAATGTTGATTCTGGCATAACAGCTTTAGCATCATATTGCTTACCATCAGCACCCCACATTTTACCACCGGCACGGATCATTGCTGGCATAGAAGCATCAACGATGATGTCGTTTGGTGAATGGAAGTTTGTGATACCTTTTGCTGAGTCAACCATTGCAAGTGCAGGACGGTGTTCTTGACAAGCATGTAAGTCTTCAATGATTTCTTCACGTAATGAAGTAGGAAGAGTTTCGATTTTCTCGTATAACCCAGCCATACCGTTATTAACGTTAATGCCTAATTCGTCAAATAACTTACCGTGTTTTTCGAAAGCTTCTTTGTAGTAAATTTTCACACAGTGACCAAAAACGATCGGGTGTGAAACTTTCATCATTGTCGCTTTAACGTGTAAAGAGAATAAAATTCCTGCTTCTTTACAATCATCAAGTTCTTTTTCATAGAAATCACAAAGTGCTTTCTTGCTCATGAACATTGAATCAATGATTTCGCCGTCTTGTAACGCAACTTTCGGCTTAAGAACAATGCTCTTACCACTAGTCGTGATAAGTTCCATTTTCACATTACGTGCGCGATCAAGTGTCATTGATTTTTCACCATGGTAGAAGTCACCTTCTTCCATATGTGAAACGTGAGTTTGTGACCACTGTTTCCACTCGCTCATTGAATGAGGGTGTTTTTTCGCATAGTTTTTAACTGCTGCTGGAGCGCGGCGGTCAGAGTTACCTTCACGAAGGACAGGGTTTACTGCTGAACCAAGGCACTTACCATAACGAGCTTTGATTGATTTTTCTTCTTCGGTTGCAGGATTTTCCGGATAATCAGGAATTGCATAACCTTTTGATTGAAGCTCTTTGATACATGCAGTTAATTGCGCAACAGACGCACTAATGTTCGGGAGTTTGATAATGTTAGTATCTGGATCTTGTGTAAGACGACCAAGCTCTGCAAGGTTGTCGGATACCTTTTGCTCTTCACTTAGGTAATCAGCGAATTCTGCGAGCACACGTGCAGCTACAGAGATGTCACTTTTAATAATCTCGATGCCAGCTGGCTTAGTAAAGGTCTCAATGATCGGCAGTAGCGAATAGGTCGCCAATAGTGGCGCCTCGTCAGTCAGTGTGTAAATAATAGTTGACTTTTCACCAGCCATATATAGCCCCTTCCGTTTGATTGAGTGTTGAGGACCGAGCTTTTGGCCCAGTGCCTACGAACCGATATGCTTAAATAAAACCCTGAGAGTATCGGCTCTCATTGCCTTCCAGTCAACGAAATATCCAGTGATAACGACATTTCGTAGCGAAATAATACATAATACAAATATATAGATAATTTTCTCATATCTAAGTCATTGTAATACGCACATGCAGATCACTTTTCAGGCATTAAAAATCATTAAATTACATGAGATATCTTTCAGTGTTCTGACAATTATTATACTTTTCATTCAAAATAAACTCAAAGGCAAAACGGATTTCGCCATCTGAAAGTACCTAAAAGTAAAAACCGATGTGCAAAACATCGGTTTTTTATAAACTATTTAGCTTTAATCTAAGCTTTTAACCATTTTTCAGTTTTAGCTTGATCTTCAACGATGAGTTCAACTTCGGTTAAATCAGATGTAGTGCAATCGACTTCAAAAGAGATTAACTCATCACGACGGAAAGCAAAGACAGTATAAGTTCCGCCCTGCTTTGCATACTTCTCGATAAGCTTAGTGGATGCTTTTAAACCATCAATTGCAATAATCACATCATTGGCAGAAATACCTGCTTTCGCTGCTGCACTATCACGGCGGGCACTTTGCACAAGCACACCTTCTGGCTTATCGACAAGTTTTAATCCTAATGGCAAAGATTTGTCGGTTTTAACTCTATAGCTTAAGCCAAATTCAGGAAGCAATTGATCAAGCGGTAATTCATCAGTCGTGTTAATCAGATGATTAATTTGTTCAATCCAACTATCACCCGTCAGTTCTTTACATAAATCAAAAATGGTTCTTTCATTTACTTGCATACCATTTTGAGTATTTTCATACAATCGACGCATTAAAGCATCAAGACTAGAGCCACGTAGACGTAAACCTAAATCTAGGCACAGCGCAACCAAAGCACCCTTATTGTAGTAACTGGTACCCGCGTTATTTGAGTTTTCATCTTGACGATAAAATTTAATCCAAGCATCAAAACTTGATTCGGCAACTGTTTGAACAAAACGGCCTGGGTTTTGTAAATAGCGATCAATTTGTGCTTTGAGTAAATCAAGATAAGACTTCTGAGAAATTACACCACTACGTAATAAAATCAGGTCATCATAATATGAAGTAAAACCTTCAAATATCCAAAGTAAAGAGGTGTAGCCTTCTTGGTGCAAATTATAGTTTGCAAAGTTTTCTGGGCGAATAAACTTTACTAACCATGAATGAAAATATTCGTGACTACATAAGCCTAAAAAGCGTTGATAATCTTTAGAAGGTTCAGTTGGTTCATTTGATTTTGGCAAATCGTCACGCGGTGTAATCAAACTTGTACTATTACAATGTTCTAATCCACCATAACTATTCCCTGTTGCCATCGTCATAAAGGTATAGTTTTTAAATGGCGCTGAACCGAACATATTTATTTCGGCTGCACAAATCTTTTCGATATCAGCTTTTAAGCGATCAATATTGGCATTATGTAGGCCAGAAATTACAAACTCATGTTCAATGCCGTTCGCCTCAAAACAAAACCGTGTTTGATCAGCCAATTCAAACGGGCTATCAATCAATTGATCGTAATGATCGGCTTTTAAAGTAAAGCGACCTTTGACTAGACTTTTTGAAGCCAAACCTGTCGCTAGCTGAAAATGTTTTAATTCATCTGGCAAGAAAACTTCAACTTCACAAGCAGACTGTTCTTGTCCTTCTAAAGCTAAACATACGCATGCTGGATTAATATATAAACGAGTCTGATCGACATATGCACCACGTACAGACAAATCATATGCATATACATCATATTCAATCGTCATTAGCTCATGATCAGTATTAAATAAACGCCAACGATTTTTACTCGTTTTTTTAATATCCAACAGACGTCCAGCTTCATCATAAGCTTTAACGGCTTCAATATGTTTTGAGAACTCTCGAATTAGATAACTACCTGGAATCCACGTTGGCAGCCAAAGTTCCTGATTCGGATTGGCTAAAAAACGAATTGTCACGTGAACAAGGTGTTGTTTGTAATCATCGAACTCAATTTGATAATGCAACATAAATTCTTCAATTTAAAAATAAGAACGGCTTCGCATTAGATTATCACTTTTTTGTATCGTCTTGCGTACATGTATTTTTTGGCAACAATTTCCACTAGCCTTCCATTAAAAAAAGGCATAGCATGCTGTGCATCTGTGTCCCGTATTTGCCAGTAAAAGTTAAGGTCATCCGTGAAATTTTTTCTATCTCTTTTTACCCTATTCAGTCTTTTCTGCACCACCCTAACCAATGCTGCGCTACTCAATATTGCACCTGAAAGTGTTGAAGCCGCTGCATGGACTATTGTAGATACTCAATCGGGTCAAATCATTGCCGAGCATAATAGCCACGTGCAACGCGCGCCAGCATCTTTAACTAAAATGATGGTTGCCTATATTGCTTTAAAAGAGATTAAAGCTGGAAAGCTGAAAAAAGAAGAAATCATTACTGCAACACCAGTGGTTGGTGTGGTGCAGTGGGATGAATCACAAATGTACCTTAAAGCTGGTGAACAAATTTCTGTTGATCAGTTATTGGCAGGCTTAATTGTTATGTCTGCGAATGATGCAGCCGTGACCTTAGCTGAAAAAATTTCTGGTGATGTTCCCCATTTTGTACAACGTATGAATCAGGAAGCTCAGGCTTTGGGTATGAAAGATACCCATTTTAGTAACCCTCCTGGAATTACGATGCCGGATCATTACACTACGGCACATGATTTAAGCTTATTAGGTCAGGCTGTAATTAAAGAAACGCCTGAATATTTGCATTATTCAAAAATGCCAAGCTTTAGCTACAATCAACGTTTTCACCATGCGACTAACCTTGCTTTGAAATATGACCCATCTGTTGATGGTCTAAAAACTGGCTACACTAAAGCAGCGGGTTATAATTTGGCATTAACTGCTTCACGTCCTTCATTTTCATCAGATTTAGCTCAAAGACGTTTATTGGTCATCGTTTTAGGTACACCGAGTGCGGTGAAACGTGCTGAGATTGCAGATAAATTAATGAATCTTGCTTATACCTATACACGTGATGAAATCATTATTCCTGAGCAAAAATTAATTGCCGAGCTGCCTGTAGTAAAGTCGACTTTAAAAATGTTTAAGGTAGCGACAAAGCAACCTACGATTGTAACGACTTCTTTATATGCTGACCCAGCACCAATTGACTTAAATAATTTTGATAATATCACTCAGCGTGTTCAAGTACTTGATAGTAACCTGCAACCCAAAGTTATCGCTCCGCTTGAAACGACTCAAACACGTGTAAACATTGAGCTCAATGAAAAACAATTAACTGCGCCGTTAATGAAAGTAATGAGCTTAGCAACAGTATCGATTTATCAAAATAATCAACTGATCCGTAGTCTTCAAATCGAAGATAATGTACATATTGAAGAAGCCAATATTTTCCAAAAAATTGCAATGTGGTTTTCTAGCCTCTTCTCAATTTTTTCATCAAGTGAACATAGTGCTGCAAAACTCTACCCGCTAGATTCGCACTAAAAACATCAAATTGTGCACAGACGCACAATAAATTTTATAAATAAAAGATGGCATAATTTAGCCATCTTTTTTTATAGAAAAATAATTAGGTGAAAAAATGACCCAAAATTTACATCATATTGTAATTGTTGGTGGTGGTGCTGGTGGCTTAGAACTGGCAACACAACTCGGTGAAACTTTTGGGAAAAATCGTAAAGCAAAGATTACATTGGTTGACCAGAACCTTACCCATATTTGGAAACCTTTGCTTCACGAAATCGCTGCTGGCTCTTTAAATCCACACGAAGAACAAACTAACTATTTTGCACACTCAGAAAAACATCATTATGAATTTGTGCTAGGAACATTAATTGGGGTCAATAAAGATAAAAAATTAATTGAACTAATGCCCCCTCAAGTGTCTAAGGATCAACAGAATCATCCGCAAGAGCTCAGTTATGACACCCTTATTTTAGCGCTTGGCTCAGTATCAAATGACTTTAATACCACAGGTGTGCGTGAAAACTGTCATTTCCTTGACAGCAGAAAGCAAGCCGATGTTTTCCAGCAAGATTTATTACATCTTTATATTGAAGCTCAAAATCAACCTAATCAACGAACTTTAAATATTGGAATCGTTGGTGCGGGGGCAACAGGTGTAGAGCTTGCAGCCGAGTTAATTGAAACAACCAAAAACTTTTATCGATATGGCTTAAAGAAGATTCACCCCAACCAAGTCAAAATTACACTCATTGAAGCCTCTGAGCGCATTTTACCTGCTCTGACGGATAAAACTGCTGAACACAGTGCTGAGCAACTCAGAAAAATAGGCGTTGAAATTTTAACTCAACACCGCGTTGAAAAAATTGATAAGCATTGCATCTACTTTAGTAATGGCAACCAACTCAAAAGTGATATTACCGTTTGGGCAGCAGGCGTAAAAGCGCCTAAGGTACTAGAAAGTTTTACAGACTTTAAACGCGATAACATTAACCGCTTAATGGTCTATGCAACGTTGCAAACCTATTCTGACCCAAATGTATTTGCGTTTGGTGATTGTGCCCATTGCCAACTTGATGCACGAAACCCTCCTCTTGGACCACGTGCTCAAGTTGCGAGCCAGCAAGCAAGCTTTTTAGTCGATGCTATCGCTGCCCGATTAAACAATCGTTCACAACCTATGTTCACGTTTAACGACAAAGGTTCGCTCGTGTCTTTAAGTCGTAATAAAGCCGTTGGAGAATTACTTGGCGATGTAAGTGTGCAAGGTTATATTGCAAAAACCATGTACGTATCTTTGTATCGTTTACATCAAGCAACGATTCATGGATACACTCAAGCTGGACTACTCACAATGAAAGATTTACTTACAAGACGTGTACGTCCAAAAATTAAGCTGTATTAAGTTGAATTTTTTAAGTTCGTCCCTATTTACATAGAAACGCATTAGAAAAAGTGCCAAAGATTAAGATTTTGTAGTCTACAAAATTTATTTTTCACTTTATGATGTACGCTTTAATTGATTGAATGGATCAAAAACATGACTGCTATTGCAAATAACCACGTGGTTTCATTCCACTACAAATTAACAAACGCTGAGGGTGAAACACTTGATCAATCTCAAGGCGAACCACTTGCCTATTTGCACGGTGCAGGCAATATCATTCCTGGTCTTGAAAATGCATTAGAAGGTAAAACTGTTGGTGACAAATTTACTGTTAATGTACCAGCAGCTGAAGGTTATGGCGAATACAACCCAGACCTAGTACAAGAAGTTCCAGCTCAAATGTTCCAAGGTGTTGAAAACATTCAACCTGGTATGCAATTCCAAGCTCAAACAGATGACGGCGTTCAGATCGTAACTGTTAAAGCTGTTGAAGGCGACAACGTTGTTGTAGATGCTAACTTCCCACTTGCTGGTCAAGATTTAACTTTTGAAGTTGAAATCGTAGAAATCCGTGAAGCTTCTGAAGAAGAATTAGATCACGGTCACGTACACGGTGCAGGTGGTCACCACCACTAATTCATCTTTAGATGAAGATAAAAGCAAAGCTTCGGCTTTGCTTTTTTTATGTATTTATTTTTATATAATATCTTGATAATAAACCTCTAACTCTCTCAACTTTATAAGGGTATCTTTCATGTCAAACGTAAATCAGCTGATTTGGTTTCGTCAGGATTTGAGAGTTCGAGACCATGCTGCTTTATGGCATGCTTGCCAGCAAGGACCTTCGATTGGGTTAGTTATTTTGTCGCCTGAACAATGGAAAATACATCACGATGCACCTATAAAAATTAATTTCTATTTACATCAGCTTCAACAACTTAAAGAAGAATTAGAACAGCTTAATATTCCACTGATCATTCAAGTCATTCCCTACTGGAAAGATATTGCAGATTATATTTGCGAACTCACACATCAACTTCATATCGAAAATGTTTACTCAAATATAGAAGTAGGCGTGAATGAGTTAAAAAGAGATAAAACTGTACAGCAGGCTTTAAATCAGCAAGGTAAAGAACTCTTTTTATTTCATGACCGTACGATTTTTCCTTTACATTCCATTCGTAATCAGTCACAGCAACCCTATCAAGTTTTCGGCGCATTTAAAAAAGCATGTTATTCGAAACTAGATATCAGCGGTTTGCCTCAGTGCTATCCAATTCCTGAAAAGCAAAAAGCTAATCCAGAGTCTGATTCAAATATAAAAAGTTTAAGTCTAGAAGATGTAGAAACTTTTTTTGACTCATCTATTTCTAAAGACCAACAAAACTTATGGCCGACTGGAGAAGATTTTGCCCTGGAGCAGCTCGACGTATTTATTGAAGATCATTTATCTGATTATAAATTAGAACGTGACTTTCCAAATGTAAAAGGAACTAGCCAACTCTCACCGTATTTAAATCTTGGAATTTTGTCTATTCGTCAATGTTTACAAGCTCTTTTCCGAGCTGAACATGGCAACTTCCATCTTGCAAACGAAGGTCAGCAGACTTGGTTAGATGAACTGCTTTGGCGAGAGTTTTATCAGCATATTTTATTTGATTTTCCACATGTTTCTAAACATATTCCGTTTAAAAAAGATACTCAGAAAATTAAGTGGAATCATAATCCAGAGCACCTAATCGCATGGCAAACTGGCCAAACAGGTATACCGATTATTGATGCGGGCATGCGTCAGCTACAAAAAACAGGATGGATGCATAATCGAGTACGTATGATTACCGCTATGTTTTTATGTAAAAACCTACTCATCGATTGGCGAATAGGTGAACAATGGTTTATGGAACACTTAATTGATGGAGATTTAGCAGCGAATAATGGTGGTTGGCAATGGTGTGCATCAACCGGAACTGATGCTGTACCCTATTTCCGAATTTTTAACCCTATTGCTCAGTCTAAGAAATTTGATCCAAACGGCGACTATATTCGTCAATGGGTTGATGAGTTAGCCCATCTAGACAATAAAGTGATTCATGAACCCTACTCAAGTAAGACTCCACTTCAGTTGAATTATCCAAAGCCAATTGTTGATTTGAAAGAAACTCGCATGAAAGCAATTGAAACTTTCAAGCGTATTTAGATAAGACTTGCGTCTTATCTGTTTATTTTTGATTAAAAAATAATAACAATATTTGACTAAATAGTGACTTTGATCTACAAATAAACATGATAAATACTTAAAAAGGCCATAAACAACAATAACTTCGCAATGTCTCATGTTTAGTAATAAAAGTATAAAAAAATTAACATTACAAGAAGGTAGTCATAGCTAGCATGCAACAGCAACAAAAGAACCCAGGAAGAACACTCGTCTTATGGATTATCGTAGCTCATCTATTTATGGGGATGGTGGCATATGAGTGGCTGCCTGTAAGTTTTAGAGGAAGCTGGATTTTTATTCTTATTCTTTTAATTTCTGGGGCTTTTTTAGAAGTCGGCGCATCTTTAATTGTAGGTTTAATAGCTTTCGTAGGCGTTGCAGTATATTTTCTACTCGATCTTGGCGCGCAAACACATATTGAACGTCAACTCCTTTTACTTTTTATTATTCCTCTCATTCCTCTTTTTATGAGTGCTGTACGCCACAATATTGAAATTAACGTTCAAAAATATCGTGATATACAAAGTTATGATCGAAATTATCGTCGTGATATTTTCCCACTTAGCGCACTTAAATATTTTCAACGTAGTTTCTTTAAACTTCTTGATCATCACCACATACAAGATTATGAAGTCTTTGAAATCAGGATTCTCAACCGAAGCTTAATTAAAGAAATGTTAGGCGATGATGTATGGAAAACAACTCAAAATGAAATGATTAAAATTTTGAGCCAGCATCACCCGCAAGAAATTGTTTTCCAGTTTGCTGATGATGATCTAGAAACGATATACAGTATTGTTATTCGTAAACAAAAAACAGAAGAAGAACCTGAATTTATTAAAAAGCTAAGAGAAATTATGACTTTGCGGCTTGAAGTCGAATATAAAGTTATCCAGATTCCACCTGAAGAGGAGATTACTTAATGTCTAATCTTCTTAATATTTGTGGAATTATTATCGCCTCTAGTCAATATCCAGATGGCACTTTACAGCAGTTCTATCGTCAATATTATCATTGCGAGATTAAATCTGAACAAACAAAAACTGAAGTTCAGAGCATGAATGACCTTTCCATGTTTTTCCCATCACAGGACACATGGTGGCCTATTTTTACAATTGACCAAATCAGTTCAGACAGTTTTCAAGGGCTTATTCATAAAGGAATTAAGCCAGGCATCATATTACCAGATGAAGTTTTTAGCTTTTCTCACTACTTCTTATTAAAAGAGGCAGTCAGCCAAGGTGCTATTCCGATTGTACTTTTCAAATCTGAACAACCCCAATATTTTGCAGCCAAAGCTACATTCTCAACTGCAATTGGCTTACGACCTATGGCTGCTTTTGTTTCAACAGGTTGGGATGAAAATTTAATTTCCCAGACCGCTGGCAGCTATATTGTTCAGTTTAATCCAAAGCAACTTCCGCTACCCTCTAGAGAGATTAAACAAAAGCAGCACATATTTTATTCAGCTAAAAATTTTAATGGTCATGTTTCAGGTTATGAAATTATTATTAACCCTCCTGCTGATCTTCCGACTACAAATATTCGATATCCTCAACTCGGCATTTCATGGAAATTTAATAATATTAAATACATAAGCACGCCTGAACATGTAAAAACTAGTTTTTTTGGCTATATTTTTATTGGTTTAAGCACAGTCGTGGTTCCACTCGATCTTATTTTAACCACAACCTATCCTGACCTACTTGGTACTTTCGGCAGCTATATTTCTTGGATCTCCTTGGTCGTCGGGGTGATTTTATTGTTATTGCTGATCTCATCTATTATTAGGAGGGTTAAATCAAATGGCTCCCATTGATATTCTCTTCCTATTTGGTTTTTTAGGCATCTGGATTCCTCAAGCATTTTGGGCATGGCTAAGTTATCAGGCTTGGAAATACTCAAAAACAGCAGAAAAAGAATTGCAGAACCTACCCGTACCCGATAGATGGCCCGTTTTGAGTGTTTTGATTCCTGCCTATAATGAAGGCGTAGTGATTGAAGATACTTTACATGCAATCGCGCAACAGGATTATCCAGCCGAAGCATATGAAGTTTTGCTGATTAATGACGGTTCTAAAGATAACACCCTAGAAATCGCCGAAAATCTAGCGCAGATTTATCCTTGCATAAAAATTGTCAATGTTCCTAAAGGAATGGGAGGCAAAGGTAAATCTCGAACACTGAATAATGGCCTACCCCATGCCAAAGGTGAACTCATTGTTGTTTATGATGCAGACAGTACACCTGAACCCGACTGCGTAAGGTTATTAGCTCAAACACTACTTGCAGATAAAAAATTAGTGGCTGTAAATGGCAAAGTAAGAACCCGTAATTGGCAAGATAGTATTTTGACTCGCTTTATTGCCATTGAGTTCATCTTTTTCCAATGGATTTTCCAAGGCGGTCGTTGGCAACGTTTTGAGCTATCGACATTAATGGGTACCAACTATGTTATTTGGCGTGATGCTTTAGAAACCTTGGGTGGTTTTGATGAAAAGTCATTGGTCGATGACACTGAAATGAGCTTCCGTATTTTTATCGGTCAAAAACGAATTAAATGGGTTCCCTACGCAATTGGTTGGCAACAAGATCCGCCATCTTTAAGTGTATTTGTTAAGCAGCGCTCACGTTGGACTCAGGGGAATTTTTATGTGACACGTAAATATTTACCCGTAGCGTTAAGAACCCCTTTTCCTATTGGAATTGAAATTCTAAATAATATTATGTGCTACATACTTTTCGTACCCGCTTTATTCTGGAGTCATATTACCTTGACGCTTGGGTTACTGGGTATCGCAGGTATTTCAGTTCCAGGCCCCTTCACATTACTGTGGGGCCTCTCGTTTTGCCTATATGTCGCACAAATGTGGTTTACCCTTTCACTGGAAAAAGTTAAACCAGAACTCTATTTTTACTCTGTTTTATCTTATGTAAGTTACTCACAAATATTTCTATTTATTGTTTTTAAAGCCGCATATGACATGCTTAAAAATAAAATACAGGGCAACTCCCTTCAATGGTACAAAACGGAACGTAGCAAGGAGAAAAAATAAATGAAAAAGACTTTTGATCTCTACAAAACAGCTCAAGTGCTCCTTGCCAGCACCAGTCTTATGCTCGCCATGTCTGCTCATGCGTACATATGGAAACTCGACGATATTAGCACTTCAACTAAATATACGGTCGAGCCTCATTTTTTCTATATTGGAAAAGGTGCCCAGTGGCAAAACATTCAATTTTCAAGTGATTATTCCACTGAAAGTGATACAACTTTACTCGTAAAATATGATGATAAACTCATTTATAACACTACGCTGAGTGGGGATGGTCAATTCAAATTTGATATCCCAGCAAGTCAGAGTGGCTTTCATCGTTTAGATTTTATTATTCAACAGTATGCTAAACCGACTACGCTGAATCAAACTAAAGAAACATTCTGTACAGAAGATATTGATCACTTAACTTATTTAAGCAATTCCCAACTCGACTTTACGCCTATCCGTAATATATACCGTTTAAAAGACTTACCAGATGCTTTAGCTAATCCACAAGCGAGACGGCCTACTCCGTTTGTTGGTATTTTAAAATATAACCGTAAAGAGATTATAGAAGCTTCTATGCTCGCTAGATTAGCAAGTTCATGGACTTCAATCACACCAATTGAATGGGTTGATTCAGGACAAACTAATTTAAATGATGAAACAAATTTCATTATTGAAGTGATTCGCTCAACTACGCCACTCAAAGGGGGGGCTTTAGTACAAATTGCAAAACCAACAGATGGAGTGGCTACTCTTTCAATTACTTATCACACACCACAAGAACTCACGGCTGCCATAAATGGACTAATCAATCCCTCGTATGTAGAGCAACTTGATACAGGAAGTGCAATTTTCCCCACAACGATATCCACCCCAACTTGGGCACAATTTAAAAAAATCAATACTCTTGCCGATTTAGGCATTGAGGACTTCAGATTAAATCACGCTGAAAAGAACTTATTCCTTGATTTCCCAGCGGTATGGCAACCAACCGATATCTTGCAAGGGCAAATTGCACTACGTATTCAAAGTGGTTTATTGCAAGGTTCAAATATTACGGCTTGGATTGATGGTGGACTTGCAGGCAGCATGAAAACAGCCGACCTTGCTTCCGATCCCGTCAACCGACAATTCAACATTTTTGCCAAAGCTATTTCTAATACGACCAATTTTAGTTTAAAGCTTGAAAACTCAGTCATTGCTAACTCTCAGTGTTTACCCACTGCACATGGTTCGCTCTGGATTGATACAGCTAAATCTACCCTAAAGCTCCCGCATAAACTCAAAAATGGCGTAGCTGCAATTTCAATGACTTTAGCAACGACTCCGACTATTGCGATTGATGATCAATCTGGTGCGTTAAATATCGCGATTGTATTAGGTCAAACCGCGAAAAAAATGCTTTTAACACAAGGGCCAATGCCACTTAACCTAGTCCGTTATTCGCCGAGTGCACCTCAATCCGTAAATGTCCGCGTGAATAAAGATATTTATCAACAACAGGTATTAATGCATCAGGATATTATTTATGCACCTGCTGCCCAAAATGGTTTCATTGTCAGTTATAACAATAACCGCTTTGATGTCATTACCGACTCACAAGGCGGTGCACAAGCGTTCATGCACCTTTGGGAAAAAATACAACATAAAATTCCAAATAACGTGACAAAAATGTTAGTTTCAGAAAATGGAAATATTTATGTTTTACAAAAACTTATTGTCGGAAATCAAAAAGCGCCTTTAGTTCAACAATCTTCTTTCTTCTTATTAGTTGTGATTATCTCTGCAATCATGATAATAATTATCTTCTTGTGGTACTGGTTAAGACGAAATAATGAAAAAACAAATACCAATTAAAATAGCTGCTTTTATTATTTTAATTATTTGTAGTGTTATCGCTTATGCGGGGTTGTTCAAACATCAAAGACAAGCCCCGCATATTGAAGGAATTTTCTGGCAGCCTGACAATAACACTACTCCACCAGAGGGAAACTGGCACTATTTAGGTGTTGATACATTTGTTCCCCAATGGTCTGTTGTTGAGTCTAAATCATGGTGGAAAGAATCAAATTTTCCTCAATGGGAAAAAGCAATTAATTTAGAAAAAATTAAACAAGAGCCTTGGGCTAAAAATCTAATATTGGGTTTAGCCGGCGAATATAATGAACCTAAAGCTCGGGCAAATGTCACTGAGTTAGGGGAAAAATCTGCTGAAATTATAAAAGAGCAAAAAACTGCACCTAAAGGTTATTATTTTCCAGTGGAAGCAGATCCTACTTGGTTAAGAGTAAGTGCTTTAGGTCAGGTTTTAGCTAAACTTCCAGTACCAGTTTGGGTGAGTATTTATAGTGGTGAAACCGAACCCGAACATTATGATTTATGGGTTAAAAGCTGGTTACCAGAACATAACGGCGTTTTCTTCCAAGACGGAGTTGGCGTAGGTGTACGGTCTCCTCAGCAAGCTAAACATATTTTAGATCAACTTGAACAAAAGCTTGGAAAAGATAAAGTAATTATAGTGCTAGAAGCCTTTAGAGTTAAAAAGAATGGGCAATTTAGAGCTGCATATCCGTGGGAAATTATTTCTCAGCTAAAAGCATATGAAGGAAAAACTGTCTATATTTTTGATGGACCACATTACATGAGCCGCTGGTGCGTCAATATTGTGAGCTTGTGGTATCGCCTCACTTATGGTGGTGTTCCTACCACCATAAGACAATTAGGCCACTAGATTAATTTCTCTAATGATAAAAGCCTCAACAATTAGAAATCCTTATAAAAGACGAGTTCCACTCGGGTATTGTTGTAATGATCTTTTGTATTTACTGGCACATCTTTAAAGTAATTGCCATATAGTCGTTCAACACGTAGTTTTATTGGTTGATAATTAAAAGGCTGCCATGAAATGCCGGGGCCATATTCAAATAAATTATTGTAATACTCATCTTTACTGTCAGCTAAGCCATGTAATTTCAAATAAGTCTGTACAGTTCCGTTCTCACCTTTATAGACATTCAAACCCGTACGTAAGCGTAAATCACCAATAACGTTATAATCTTCTCTAGAATAAGTCGCTGCATTGCCATATAAATCAGTGAAGTAATCATTAAAGCAAAGTGAATGATTACAATTATTTTGAGAGTACCATTCTTGATAACCTGTCACCCCACCGACAACACTTTCACGAAATTTATCTCTATTTCGATCAATCAGATCGTAACTTCCCCCCACTTCTAAATACATGCGCACAGGTATAGATGTCCAAGGTTGGTAATTAGCGCCAACACCTAGAGTTACTGCATTTTCATCAATAATTTCAGGTCGTACCCCGCCCTGAGATTGGGTATCACGGTTTAGGTTTAAAAAACCGTACACCTGTGCTCGACCATTATCAAGATTCTTACCATAGCGAGCTTTAAGTGGGAAAATCACATCGTCGTAACGTGACTCATATGAAGGTGCAAAATACACATCACGGAAATAAGTTTTGACTTCCCCTCTACTTAAATTCTTTACGGCCTGTGTCGCCTTATTGGCAATATCAGCATCTTTAGATTGCGTAAGCTCCTTAAAAACTACCAAAGCTTCTTTATTATTTTTTTGAGAGTTAAGCAGATAAGCTTCTTGGAGTTTTAAATTATCGTCTGCTGAGTCTAATGCCTCTGCTTTTCTTAAACTTTGCAAAGCTGCTTCTTGTTTGCCTATTCTAATCTGCAAATAAGTTAAACTTTTCCATACTTTAATGTCCTGAGGTGTCATTTCGCCGAGCTCTAATAATAACTTCTCAGCATTTTCAGGTTGAGTCTTCTCAATTTTATAAAATTGGTCCCATTTATCATAAATTGGATTACCTGGTTTATATTCTTGATTAACAATCTCTTGGGCAAATGTAGTCTCCATGCTTAAGAGGCCTAAAGCTGGACAGATCGAACCAATAACGATAAAGGAACGGGTTAGTGATTTTATTGTTTTGTTATTCATTGAGACCTCTAGAGTAAAGTGGATAAAATGTTTGCGTACAAGTAAGATTAAAAATCAATCAATAAATATTATAATTAAACTCATAAATTACACTGTTGGGGTAAGTAGGCTAGATTCCATAAGTTGTTCATTTTATCTCCTTTTATATTATGTTTTGAAAAGTAGTTATCTGATTGTTTTTCCTATAATGACACATTTTTTAATCGTATTATTGTAAATAATCTTATAGGATAAGATAAAAATTTATAACTAAAAAAGGTAAAGTCATGTCCTTTTCCCAACATCCAGAACATCATTTTATTCACCGCTCAGGTTGGTTAAGGGCAGCCGTTTTAGGCGCTAATGACGGAATTATTTCTGTTACTAGTCTCATCATGGGAATGGCTGCAAGTGGAGCCACTGCTCATACGCTTCTTATTACTTGTATTGCTGGTTTAATTTCTGGTGCGACTTCTATGGCTGCCGGAGAGTATATTTCTGTAAAATCACAAGAAGATATTGAAAAAGCTGACTTAAAATTTGAGGCACAAGAACTCAAAAAGCATCCGCAGCGTGAATTGGATGAGCTCACCCAAATTTATATAACCAGAGGCTTAGCACCGGATTTAGCTCGACAAGTTGCGACCGAACTTACAAATCACGATGCCTTGGGTGCTCACGCTCGTGATGAAATTGGTATTCATGAAAATACTGCTGCAAATCCTGTTCAAGCCGCATTAGCTTCAGCTGGCTCATTTTCATTTGGGGCATTATTTCCTATGCTCGCTATTTTACTCAGTCCTGATATATGGATCGAAAAAACAGTTTTAATATTTGGCATTATTTCATTAGCTTTTTTAGGGGCACTATCAAGTCATTTTGCGGGTACTTCTAAGCTGAAAGGAAGTTTACGCATTACCTTGTGGGGAATTTTAGCGATGGCTTTTTCAAGCTGGATCGGATCTTTGTTTCATGTTAATCCACTTTAAAAAATCAGAACTTTTAAATATTTAAGAAATAAATATTTAAAAACTAAATGCCCAATATTATTTGCTCTTGGTTCTGATTTCACGTTATGGTGAAGAGAAAGAAATGAGGTGAATAAAATGACCCTGTTACAACAACTTGAAATTAAACATCCGATTTTTCTTGCCCCTATGGCGGGTGTGTCTACCCCTGAACTTGCCGCAGAAGTTTCTAATCAGGGTGGTCTTGGGTCATTAGGACTTGGAGCAAATACGGCGCAAAGTGCTCGAGAACAGATTTTAAAAACTCAAACACTTACAGAAAAACCATTTCAGGTTAATTTTTTCTGCCATCAGCCCGAACAACTTAATCCTCAAACCTCAGCACAATGGATTGAATATTTACGGCCACAGTTTGAAAAGTTCGGAGAACAGCCTCCTCAAAACTTAAACTGTATTTATCCAAGTTTTCTTGATAACGATGATTTTCTAAATGTCGTATTAGAAACCAAGCCTAAAGCTGTCAGTTTTCACTTTGGTATTCCCCATCCCCATCAAATTCAAGCATTAAAAGATGCCGGAATTATCACTATGGTTTCTGCTACCAATTTAGTTGAAGCACAAGCCATTGAAGCGGCTGGTATTGATATTATTATTGCTCAAGGGATTGAAGCAGGCGGACACCGAGGAATCTTTAATAAGACTTTTGATGCAGCAATTAAAACAAGTGATTTAGTACATCTTATTGTCAAGCATTGCAAACGACCTGTGGTAGCCGCTGGTGGCATTATGAACGGCGCACAAGCACGACATATGTTGAGCTTAGGAGCTACAGCTGTTCAACTCGGAACTGCTTTTGTTCAATGTCCATCTTCAAATGCATCTGCCGAGTACCGTAAAGCTTTATTTAATGAGCCCGTAACACAAATTAGTGCCAGTCTTTCTGGACGTCCGGCCCGTGGATTGCTCAACCATTGGCACACACAAATTGATTTCCCTAATCGCCCTCCTCAACCCGAATATCCATATACCTATGATTTAGCCAAGCAACTCAATGCAATTGCAAGCAAAAATAAAGACTATGGCTTCGGTGCTTTTTGGGCGGGTAGTAATGTCTCACAAATACGTGAATTAGCTGCTGCCGATTTAGTTAATCAGTTAGTGGTAGAAATGCTAGAAGATGAGTAAATTTAAAAAAGCCAGTAAACATTTACTGGCTTTTTCTTTAATGAGTTTCTAATAAGTTAACTTGCTCAACTTGCACATCACTCATCAAATTACCTTCAGCTAATAACTGATTAAAATAGTTTTCGACCACTAATGCTTGTTCAGCAGTACTTTCAACTTTATACATATTTTGGCGGAATTCGTTACTTGAGCGTAATCCTTTTGTGTACCAAGCAATATGTTTACGGGCAATACGACATCCAGAATATTCACCATAAAATTGATAAAGTTCTGATAAATGTCCAAGCAGCACATGCTTCACCTCTTCAATATTAGGTGCGGCTAAGTGCTCTCCAGTTTTTAAATAATGAGCAATTTCACGAAAAATCCATGGACGACCTTGAGCAGCACGTCCAATCATGATTGCGTCAGCACCTGTATAATCGAGTACATATTTTGCCTTTTCAGGACTATCAATATCTCCGTTCGCAATAAGTGGAATATTGATTAACTCTTTGACATGCTTGATCAAATCATAACGTGCTGTATTTAAATACATGTCTTCACGGGTGCGACCATGTAAGGCCAATGCAGCAATTCCTGCTTCTTCTGCTCTTTTTGCAACTCTTAAAATATTTTCTTGACCATTTAAAAAGCCCAAACGGGTTTTTAATGTCACAGGAACATCAACAGCAGTGACCACTGCATCAAGAATTCGTGCCACTAAATCTTCATCTTGTAATAATGCTGAACCAGCAAGTTTATTACATACTTTTTTAGCAGGACATCCCATATTGATATCAACAATTTGTGCGCCATTTGCCACTTGATAACGTGCAGCTTCTGCTAGTTGCTCAGGATCAGAACCTGCAATTTGAGCAGAGATTGGAGCGAGTTCGCCGTCAAAATTTGCACGGTAGAGGCTCTTTTTGCTCATCCGCAAAGTCTTATCGGCAGTCATCATTTCACTGACTGCATGGCCTGCGCCAAAATACTTGCAGAGCGTTCTAAATGGACGGTCAGTAACCCCAGCCATAGGAGCAACGATTAAATTATTTGACAGTTGATAGGGACCAATATACATATATATTCATACAATTGATGATCAACATAGTATACTTCATCCGCTTAATCGGCTCATCTTTTTATGCAGGTGCTTTCCTCGCCATGAACAAACCGTTGTCTTCCCGTTTTTTATTAAAATCATTCGGTATGGCTGCCGTATGCATGAGTTTAGCTGCTTGTGGTGATAAAGCTTGGTGGTCAAACAATGATGAGCCTGAATTAGAAAGCCAACAAATTAAACGTCTAATCCCATCACGTGTACATGATCGTGAGTCATGGGCTAAAGATATTGACGATATTATGAAAGACTTGGATATTCCTAAAACCAAGAAAAATGTCTGTAGTATTGTGGCTGTAGTAGATCAAGAATCTAACTTTGTTGCCAACCCTCAAGTACCGGGATTAGGCCAAAAAGCAGTTGAAGAAGTTAGCACACGTTTAAATGAAAAGTTTGAAGATAAGCTTGGCAAAACCATTGGTGGAACAATTGCCGGTTATTTTGAAGAAGTGCTAAGAACTCAGCCTTCTCCCGATAACAACTATATGAGTCAAATGCGTAAGGTTAAAACCGAGAAAGACCTCGATTTACTTTACCGAGAAATTTTCGATTTTATGGCTAAGCATTACCATGTGAGTGCATTAACAGGTGCGGCCAAATTAGTTGGGCAAGATATTGGCGAGAAAATGAACCCTATTACGACCTTGGGTTCTATGCAAGTTCATATTAACTATGCGAAAGCCAATAAACGCTCAAGCATGAATACTGCTGCACTTCGTGATGACTTATATACTGAATATGGCGGTTTATATTATGGTATTCATCGTTTAATGGTTTATCCAGCAGACTACGATAAAGCCATTTATCGATTTGCAGACTATAACTCAGGTATGTATTCTAGCCGTAATGCTGCTTTTCAAAGCATGTTAAATGACCTAACAGATACTGAAATCAGTCTTGATGGTGATCTGCTTCTTTACACAAAAGATGGTGATCCGCGTCCGACTCAAAGCCAGTCAGAAAAAGAACTGATTACTGTATTTGCAAAAAATAATGTATTGGTTACCCCACGACAAATTCGTGATGATCTTAAATTAGAAAAAGAGAAAAAGTTTGAAAGCACTCAAACCTATATTGCTCTAACAAAACTTTATAAAGCAAAGACAGGTAAAGAACCTATCTATGCAATGATGCCACAAGTGGTCATTTCTGGGCCAAAATTAAGTCGTGACTATAATACCAACTGGTATGCAACCCGCGTAAACGGACGATATGAATCATGTATGCAACGAGCGAAACGCATAAGACTATAAAAAGTCTCGCCCTGTTCGATTTTGATGGAACCTTGTGTAGTAAAGATAGTTTTACAGGGTTCATCTTTTATGCTTTGTCTAAGCGCCATATTGTTAAACAAGGTTTGAAAATCCTGCCATGGATTCAAGCCTACTATCTTAACTTTTATCCAGCCCATGCTATGCGTGCCAAGTTATTTCGCAGCATGTTCAAAAATACCCCTGCAATTGAACTACAAAGATTAGGTGAAGAATATGCACAAGAGTTAGTCTCTTCGCTTTCACCTGAACTTTTCGCACAGTTACAACATCATCAGTTACGTGGTGATCGTGTGGTACTGGTTTCCGCTTCAATTGATGTCTATCTTGCTCCACTTTGCAAACTACTAAATATCGAATTAATTTGTACTGAAACTCAAATTAAAAACGGCATGATGACAGGTTACTACTCCACCCCAGATTGTAGTAGTGAACAAAAGAAGTTAAGAATACATCAGCAATATACGCTCCAGCATTACCATCAAGTTTATGCGTATGGTAATAGCTCAGAAGACCTAGATATGCTCAGTCTCGCGACACACCCCTATATGGTGGGTGAAGACCGTGTTTTACCTAGTTTAACGCCAGAAAAAAAGCTCGCATAAAGCGAGCTTTTTATTTAAAGATAACTTAATAAATTGCCATATGATCACGATGAATCATTTCAAGTGAACGAGCTTCACCTAACACTTGATAAACCTTATCTGAGGCTAAGCCTTTAATAATTTCAGCAGATCGTGAACTGAAATTCACTCGACCTACTGCAATACGTTTACCTTGTTTATCTACACATTCAACCACATCGCCACGATCAAAATGTCCTTCAACAGTTTTAACCCCAACAGGGAGCAAACTACGATGTTTTAATTTAATCGCTTCAACAGCACCATCATCAATTACAAGACGGCCTGCCGTTTGTAAATGAGCAGCGAGCCATTGTTGATGAGCAGTCATACGGTCTTTATCTGTAGTAAACAACGTACCTAGCATTTCACCCGCCATCGCACGTGACAAAACATTGTCACTTTCACCACTCGCAATGAGCGTTGGACAACCCGACTTAGCAGCTAAACGTGCGGCACGAACCTTAGTCACCATACCACCTCTGCCGAGCACACCACCACCGCCAGCCATTTCGAATAAAACATCGTCCATGGCACGAACAGTAGAGAGTAATTTCGCATCAGGGTTGTGACGCGGATCTGAATCAAACATACCCTGCTGATCAGTTAAAATGATCAACAATTCTGCATGAACCTGACCTGCAACCATCGCAGCTAAAGTATCGTTATCACCAAAGCGAATCTCGTCGGTAGATACCGTGTCATTTTCATTAATAACCGGAATCACACGCCAATCAATCAAGTTTTGCAAAGCATCACATGAGTTTAAATAACGACGGCGGTCCGCTAGATCATCATGGGTAAGCAAAACCTGAGCAGTACGAATGCCATGTTCTTCAAGCACACTAGACCAAGTATGAATTAAACCCATCTGCCCAATCGCAGCACAGGCTTGTAGACTGGGTAGATCGGTGGGTCGACTTGCAAGCTTCATACGAACCATACCTTCAGCCACAGCTCCAGAAGACACTAAAATAATTTCGTGTCCGGCATTGTGTAGATCTGCAATCTGTTTCGCCCAGTGCGAAATAGCATTCAAATCTAAACCTTGCCCATTGGCTGTGAGTAAAGATGATCCGATTTTAACAACGATTCGTTTACACTCACTGAGCTGACGTTGCCCATCGACCACTTCTATCATGTTTTCCTCGGTTTTTTAGTCACGAACGTAGATGCTTTCTACATCATTGTCGTCTTCATCATCGTCAAAATCATCATCATCGCCCAACATGCCTTCAAGACGTTGTGCTCGACGCATAGCGCGATATGCTTCTTTTGCCGCAATGGTTTGTTCACGTGTTTCAACTTCTAGTTGTTCACGGAAAGCTCTTACTTCTGCTGCATATTCAGGATCTTCAACTTCGCGTTCACGTTGTTGTTCAATCTGATCCATGAGGTAATACACAACGTCTTTTGTACCTTCACTTAATAGGCCCGATGTCTTAAAGACAGGTCCAGTCCACTCTAGTTCATCTAGAATATGCTGACACCACTCTTCACGACTTTCTTCAGCAATCTGATCAAGTTTATTCAGCACTAAAACAATCGGAAGTTTAGCCAAAGTAGGAGAAAACTTAGCTAATTCATTCATAATTGCTTTTGCATTATGCGCAGGATCCGAACCGTCAATTGGTTGCACATCAATAATGTGTAAAAGGATACGCGTACGTGCCAAATGTTTAAGGAAACGAATTCCCAAACCAGCCCCTTCCGCTGCACCTTCAATCAACCCAGGAATATCGGCCATTACAAATGAACGATGACGGTCAGCATCTACAACGCCAAGGTTTGGAACCATGGTTGTAAATGGATAATCTGCTACTTTTGGTTTTGCAGCACTTACAGCACGAATAAAGGTTGATTTACCAGCATTTGGCATACCCAATAAACCAACATCTGCCAATACTTTTAATTCAAGACGAATTTCACGAAATTCACCTTTGATGCCTGTCGTACATTTACGCGGAGCACGGTTAGTTGATGATTTAAAGTGGGTATTCCCCAAACCACCATCACCACCACCTGCAACCAGAATTCTTTGGCCATCTTCAACCAAATCGCCAATAATATCGCCTGAATCTGTATCAACAATTGTTGTACCAACGGGTACTTTTAAAACCACATCTTCACCACCACGTCCGGTACAGTTAGCGCCTGCACCATTCTTTCCGCGTTCAGCACGGAACTTACGTGTGTAACGGTAATCGACTAGCGTACTCGTATCATCATCAGCTTGAATATAGATACTTCCACCACGTCCGCCATCACCACCATCTGGGCCACCAAATGGTACAAATTTTTCACGGCGAAAACTGGCTACGCCATTGCCACCGTCGCCAGCCTCTACGGTAATGACTGCTTCATCAACAAAGCGCATCTGCCAATCCTCTAAAAACTCTAAAACCGCCTATTCTGCCATATTTTCATAAAATTCTCGAATAGAAAATGGGACAATTCCCATTTATAACGATCTGTTTTTATCTTTAAGTCACCAAAAGCATTTTAGATTTACAAATACGGGCTTTACCCAACATAAAATGCAGAATAACTATTTAATTTTTAAGGATGGACATTGCGTAATGGCAAGGTCATTTGCATATCAAGATTTGCTTTTGTTTTTGGAACCGAATTATACATGATGGCGTTAAATGAAGAGACATTCCCCATTTCCATAGGGTCATTCACTTGTAGACTTGGGTTAAACCGATGTTTAACCGATAAATTTACTGGCTCATCAAATTCAAAATAAACAGGACCATCAAAAACAATTTTAACTGGAATGGTATAACTACGTTTTAAATTAAAAGGAACATCTAGCTTGATAGGAATATCTAACTTAAGTGGAAATTTTGGCAAAAATTTACTTTGGTAGACAAGGTCTGTCGTAGTTTCAAGAGGCATAACCTGATCAATTTTTAAAGTTGTCGAATAATCAACACTTACTGTAATTGGTGTCTCTACAGCAAAACTTAAATCTGCCAGATATTTCCCTTTTAAAGGTAAATTTAGTTGGCGGTCTATATCTAATGTTGTATCAAGTTTACCAATAGATTGGACCTGTAAAGTATTGCCCACTTGAATCTTTGTTTCTAAAGAGTCAGGCAAACTAATATCGGCATTATGAGCCGAAACAACTAAATTAGCTTGAATATTGAGATATACCCAAAACATAACAGCAGCAAGGATCATCATTAAGAAAAAACTGATCAACATACTCTTGAGTGAACGAAACATTACTATTCACCCTATTGATCAGTTGTTGTCTGCGATGTTTCTGAACCCACTACCCGATTTAATCGCATAGTGGACAGAGGAATTTTTAACTCACCATTTGCAATCTTCACAGGCAATGTGTTTTTCACATCGACCGAAGCATTTAGTGCTGTTTTAACAGGGACATTCAAATTACCCTCAATTGGAATATTAGTATCCAATCTTGCTTTTAGAGGAATATGTAAATTTTCTTTTAATACCGTCCGCACTGGTGCATCAAATTTCAAATGAACCTTTTGCTCAAGCGGAACATTAATATCAATCGGAACATCAAGTTTTAATGGAATTGTTCCTTTCAATGGTAACGTAATATCACGTCCCAAAACCCTCACTTGAACCTTGGTATCGATTGGTAAATTCTGTTCAACTTTTAATGTTTCTTTGACAGGAATTGTGGTGCTAATCGGCACCATATTATCGAAGTAAACACGCGGAGTTAATGTTTGTGTTAATGGAATATTCAGTTTCTCATCAATTGGAATATTGGCATTTACCCGCCCTTTCACATCCACATTTAAAGCATCTTGTACTTTAACCTTAACTTGTAGAGGTTCTTGTAAGTCAATAGCAACTGCTTGATTCTTTAATGGAATATAAATATTAAAATGCTTAAACACCCATATTGCAATGAGTACACCACATAAATTGGCAATAATGATGAATATAAAAACGACCAACAAACGTTTAAACTGCGACAATTCCTATCCCTTACTATTTTCTTTTTTTCCTTAATTTCTATTCTCATTTATTTAAAAAAAATAGTCAGCATATATTTTGTACGGTTGTAAAAAAACCCAGTCTAAACTGGGTCTTTTTGTGAAAATCTTTTATAGATCGTTAAATGATCTTAAGCATTCAATTCTGCTGGAATTTTTTTGTAGCTTACGCCGCACATTTGTTCAGCGATACGTAATACCTGACAGCTATAACCAACTTCGTTATCGTACCAAACATAAGCAGTTAAACGGTTACCAGAAGTAATCGTTGCTTGAGCATCATATACACCAGCAGTACGAGAACCGATAAAGTCACTCGATACAACTTCAGTCGAGTTGGTATAACCAATTTGACCTTGAAGGCTAGAGTTAATCGAAATTTGACGAATGTATTCGTTCACTTCTTCACGATCAACTTCTTTATCAAGCGTTAAGTTCAAGATAGCAAGAGATACGTTTGGCGTAGGAACACGTACAGAGTTACCAGTTAACTTACCTTTCAATGCAGGTAATGCTTTAGCAACAGCTTTAGCAGCACCAGTTTCAGTAATAACCATGTTCAATGTAGCTGCACGACCACGACGATCTGCTTTATGGTAGTTATCAATTAAGTTCTGGTCATTTGTAAATGAGTGAACAGTTTCAACGTGACCGTTAAGAACTTTATATTTGTCATCCAATACTTTAAGAATTGGAGTAATTGCATTTGTTGTACAACTTGCAGCAGAGATGATTTTGTCTTCATCTAAGATATCTGTGTTGTTTACACCAAATACAACGTTTTTCATTTCGCCTTTACTTGGTGCAGTCAATACAACACGTGCAACGCCTGGGCATTTCAAGTGTTGGCTTAGACCTTCAGCATCACGCCATTTACCAGTGTTATCAATTAAAAGCGCGTTTTGAATACCGTATTCAGTATAGTCAACTTCACTTGGGCTCGATGCATAAATCACTTTAATGAAGTTACCATTCGCAATGATTGCTTCGTTTTCTTCATCAACAGCGATTGTACCAGCGAAAGTGCCATGAATAGAGTCACGACGAAGTAAAGAAGCACGTTTTGCTAAATCGCCATCAGAAGATTTACGCACAACGATTGCTTTAAGACTTAGGCCACGACCTAAACCTGATTGGCTAATGATTAAACGAGCCAAGATACGGCCAATACGACCAAAACCATAAAGAACTACATCTTTAGGTTGTTCAGAAGTTGCACTACCTTTAATTGACTCAACTGCTTGAGCAACAAAAGCGTCAACATCACCGCCTTTTTCTTTATATTCAACAGCAAGTTTACCGATATCAACTTCTGCAGAACCAATGTTTTCAACTTTTGCTAAAGCTTCTAAAATTGGAAAGGTATTTACAACAGAAAGCTCAACATCTACAACACGTGTACGACGGTGAGTTTTCAAAATTTGAATAACAGAACGGTTAATTAAAGAGCGACCGTAAACAGATACGACAATATTTTTTTCACGATATAATTGACCGATTACGGCAATCATACGTTCCGCGATTTCTTCACGGTTTTTCCAACGGCCTTGGTGTTCAGCATGCAGGGCGATGATAGTGTCTTTGCTCACGGATACGTCCTCTAATTAATTATATCTAGGCGTGATTTTTTAAACCCCGTAATTGTAATGGAATTATCGACAAGAATGAATCAAAAGCTGACGTTAGTGACTAGATTTTCCTAAAATTCATCATAAATTCATAAAATACCTATAATTATTTTTTATTATCTTATTGTTTAAAGCAGCTAAATTTTTGCTTTTTCTTACTTTTTAGATTCTGATGCTCTAATCTTGAGCATCATTTTTTAATCTTTTTTGATATTTTGCGACGTTTAGCTGCAAATTTTTGGCTTTTTGACGTTGCTGATAAAGGTGAACTGCGCCTTCTAAAACGAGTACAAATACTGCACACCAGATCGGAATATAAGTAAACCATTCTTCTTGGCCAATACTCTCCCCTAAAACTAGAGAAGCTAAAGCAAGCAAAACTGGTTCCAAATACCCTAAAAGGCCAAACACAACTAAGGGTAAAAAACGACTTGCCAGAATATAACTTCCCAAACCAATAGCACTTAAAATTCCAAGCCCAATAATGATCAAAGCAAGACTCGGTTGATCTATAAATTTGCTATAAGGAAGTAAACCTGTATGGGTTAAATAAATCGCAATCGGCAAAATAATGACTAAGTCCCACCAAAAGCCGCCTAAATTGTCTGTTTTAATTTTTTTACGTAATAAAAAGTAGGCAGAATAGCCAACCGCCACCAATGCAGTTTCCCAAGCAATACTTCCTAAACGCCAGATTTCATGGCCCACGCCAATGACAGCAAGAATAATTGCGACCCATTGAAATTTTGATATTTTTTCGCCATATAGCACACTTCCAGCCAATACTAAAACAAGCGGCAATAGAAAATACCCTAAAGATACTTGTAGGCCTCGCCCATGCATAGGCCCCCATAAAAACAGCCAAAGTTGGACTGAAGTTAAAACGGAGGTTGTGATTAACAACAATAATAAAGATGGCTTAGCCAAAATACGCTGGTAGATATTTTTGATATACGCTAAATCGCCACTCCACCACATAAACAAAGTTAGAAATGGGATTGTTGCAATAATCCGCCATCCGAAAGTTTGCTCACTATCAAGTTGGCCTAACAATTGAGTATAAAAATAAAGTACACCAAAAGTGACAGATGCCATGACAGACAAGCTCACGCCCTTAAACATCACCACCCTCTTAGACTTTAGTAAAAACAGCTCACCACAATACTTGATTTATCCACTATAAAAAAGAAAAAACCATGTGAAAACATGGTTTTTTCTTAATCAGACATTTACATTTATTCTTTATGTTCTGTACGGATAATATCGCGAATATCAAAACCCAATGTTTTTGCATAATTTAGATATTCATCCACCACTTCTTGTTCAGGATGAGGAGTTCTTGATAATACCCAAAGATATTTACGAGAAGGTTCTCCGACTAAAACAGTTTGATAGTCTTCATCTATTTTTAAAATCCAGTAATCTCCGCGAATAACTGGAATCCATCGCACAGCTTCCGGTAAGAAACTCACCTTCAATTTGCTGTTATATGGCGGGTTAACCACGAAGGCTTCACCAATAGATTGCTGTAATTGTTTTCTATTGTCATAGCAGCGATTATCTACAACCACATTTCCATTTTCGTTTAAGGTGTAAGTTGCAGATACGTTATAAGCGCATTTTTTTTGGAAAAATGCAGGCTTACGAGCGACTTCATACCAAACACCTAAATATCGGTCCAGTTCAACTTTATAAACAGTTTGCAAGGGTTTCGGCTGAGCATAGACATAGGTTCCAACAGCTAAACCAGCCAAAACGACACCGCCTAACGCAATTTTAGCCAAACGCCAACTGGCTTGCGGAACATTATTTCGAAATGCCATTGTTGCCCTCAACGATTAGTTGTGAATACAAAAGAACTCAAATATCTACAGTAGCTTGTTTTTTAAACACATTATGTAGCGTTATGTATTCATTTATTGCAACATCTGCGCTTTTAATCGAAGAATTTCATCACGTATCCGCGCTGCTTGCTCAAACTGTAAATCTTTCGAGGCCTTTAACATATCTTTTTCAAGCTTAGTAATATGTTTACTAAACAATTTAGGGTCTGAAAGAATATATCTTTCATCGGCACTCAATGCTTGTGCTTGTTCAAGTACTTTTTCATCAATCTCGTCATCTGAAAGTACTTCACCCGAGTCAATTTCTTTGACAGCCTGACGAACTGCACTACGTGGCGTAATACCATGCAACTCATTAAATTCAATTTGCTTGGCTCTACGGCGATCAGTTTCATCTATAGCTTTTTGCATAGAGTCCGTAATTCGGTCAGCATATAAAATTGCTTTACCTTTTACATTACGCGCAGCACGACCAATTGTTTGAATGAGTGAACGTTCTGAGCGTAAAAAGCCCTCTTTATCTGCATCTAAAATAGCAACCAAAGAAACTTCAGGCATATCCAGACCTTCACGTAGCAGGTTAATACCGACTAAAACATCGAATACGCCTGTACGTAATTCATGAATAATTTTGACACGTTCAACGGTATCAATATCTGAGTGGAGATAAGCCACCTTAACGCCATATTCTTTTAAATATGAAGTCAGATCTTCTGCCATACGCTTTGTTAAAGTCGTAATTAATACCCTTTCATTCAAATTCTTACGAATATTAATTTCAGAAAGAACATCATCCACTTGGGTTAAGACAGGACGAATCTCAATTTCAGGGTCGATGAGACCTGTTGGACGTACTACCTGTTCAACGATTTGGTCTGACTTTTCTAATTCATATTTAGCAGGTGTTGCACTTACAAAAATGGTGGTCGGTACAATACGTTCCCACTCTTCAAATTTCATAGGGCGGTTATCAAGCGCACTTGGTAAACGGAAGCCATAGTTTACTAAGTTTTCTTTACGCGAACGGTCACCTTTATACATCGCTCCAATTTGTGGAACCGTAACGTGTGATTCATCAATAATCAGCAAAGCATCTTCTGGAATATAGTCAAATAAAGTCGGCGGAGCTTCACCAGATGGACGCCCAGACAAATGACGTGAATAGTTTTCGATACCATTGGTATAACCCAACTGCTGCATCATTTCTAGATCGTAACGTGTCCGTTGCTCAATACGCTGTGCTTCGAGCAATTTGTCATGTTCACGGAAGAATTTAAGTTGATCTTGTAATTCATCCTTAATTGTATCAATCGCACGAGTCAAATGATCTTTTGGCGTGACATAGTGGCTTTTCGGATAGATCGTTACTCGAGAAACTTTACGAACCATTTTACCAGTTAGCGGGTCAAACCAACGAATTGAGTCAACCTCATCATCAAATAATTCAATGCGAATGGCATGTTGATCAGATTCTGCTGGGAAAATATCAATAATTTCGCCGCGAATTCGATATGTACCACGTAAGAATTCAAGTTCATTACGCGTATATTGCATTTCAACCAAACGGCGGATGATTTCATCACGGCTTACTCGGTCACCCTCGACCACATGCAGCAACATTTGCATATAAGCATTTGGATCCCCCAAACCATAAATTGCAGATACCGATGCCACAATAATTGCATCACGACGTTCTAATAAAGCTCGTGTTGCAGATAATCGCATCTGGTCAATGTGATCATTAATGGCTGCATCTTTTTCGATGAAAGTATCCGAAGATGGAACGTAAGCCTCTGGCTGATAGTAATCGTAATAACTTACAAAATATTCAACCGCATTATTGGGGAAGAAAGATTTAAACTCACCATAAAGTTGGGCAGCCAAAGTTTTATTATGGGCCATCACAATTGTAGGGCGCTGTGTTTGAGCGATCACATTTGCCATGGTATAGGTCTTACCTGAGCCAGTTACCCCTAACAATAACTGATTACGAAAACCATGCTCGATACCATTGACCAGCTTTTCAATTGCCTGTGGCTGATCACCTGCTGGCTGATAATGAGTGACCAAATCAAAAGGTTGATTTTCGTTCAAAGTTATCTCTCTTTATGAAAAAATTGAATTTAACGTCTCCCCTTTTAATGGGGATTTTTATCTTAATTTAAAGTGCAAATTGAGTTGGAAATTCAATGTAAAAGATTAAGCATCTTAACACTTGACCAATACTATAATCAGTTGCAACATGAAGCTATCCATTAAATAAAAAGCATAACCATGACCTATCAATATCATGATGAAAGTATTGTAACCGAACTCCCAGAAGATACAGTTTTTGTATTTGGTAGTAACCTTGCTGGACAGCACGGTAGCGGTGCAGCACGCGTTGCCAGTCAACACTTCGGTGCAGTTGAAGGTGTGGGTCGCGGCTGGGCTGGTCAAAGCTTTGCAATTCCAACTTTAAATGAACATATTCAACAAATGCCTCTTTCCCAAATTGAGCACTATGTTGAAGATTTTAAGATATATGCAAAAAATCATCCTAAAATGAAATATTTTGTCACTGCTTTAGGTTGTGGCATCGCAGGTTATAAAGTTTCTGAAATTGCACCACTTTTTAAAGATATTGATCACAACGTTATCTTTCCAGAATCTTTTAAACCTTATGTTGAAGATAATGCTGTTTCACAATTTCCAACATTAACTCAAAAGATGGTAAAAAGTTTCATTAATGATGAAGTAATTTTTTACTTTAATCACGGAAGTGAATCTTTTGAAGAAGCCTTAGATAAAACAGATTTATCGGCTGCTGAAAAAGCGATTGCTCTTATTGTTTTAAATGAAGAGCTCTACCCTCGAGATCGATATGGCCGAGGCCGCGATCATGAGCTTAGCGATATTTTAGGTAAGCTCAACGGTAAAATTTTTGACCTGCATGGAAACTCTGAGGGTGCCATGATTTTTGTGAGTGCAGTCGTTGCACTCATGGAACTTTATGATTTTGACGAGCAAGACTTTATCAAGTTATGGCGTGGTGAAAAGAATATTGATCACCCCATTAATCGTTAATTTCTCTAATAAACTTATGAGCTAAGCAGATAATATCTGCTTTCTCATTATTTTATTTTTACTTACATTTAATTTTCTTATTTTTAATTATTCTAATAAATTTAAGTTGTTTATATTCCCAAATCTTAATTTTTCTCATTATACTTCAAGGCAAACTGAATACTTAAAGAAACATATGGAAACTTTAGATTCTTCAATTTTTGACCTTAGCCCAATTCCAATGTGGATTGAGGATTTCAGTGAAGTTAAACAACAATTTGATTTATGGAGAAATCAAGGTATTGAAAACCTCCATGAATTTTTAAGCCAAAATAAAAATTTAATTATTGAATGTGCGCATAAAATTAAAATTATTCGTGTGAATCAAAAAACCTTAGAACTTTTTGAAGCAAAAACTCACGAAGAACTATATTCGAGTTTAAATCTTATTTTTAAAAAAGAGATGTTTGAATCACATATTAATGAATTACAAGAACTATGGAATGGCAAAACCCATTTTTCAAGTACGACTGTAAATTACACTTTATCGGGCAAACGTATTGATGTTCAGTTAAGAGGCTCAATTTTACCCGGTTCTGAATCGACTTTTGAACGTGTACTAATTACTACAGAAGACATTACACCTTATCAAAATGCGCTTCGTGAAGAAGAAAAAAATCGTCGCTTGGCTGAATCCATGTTTATCTACTCACCTACATCTCTTTGGGTGGAAGATTTCAGCCGTATAAAAAATAGAATTGATCAACTTAGGCTATTGGGAATTGAAGATTTTAGAACTTTTCTAGATGTTCATCCTGAATTTGTCCGCCAGTGTGTAGAAGATATTCTAATTTTAGATGTCAATCAGGCAACTCTTGATTTATTTAAGGCTCCTGATAAGTCTATCCTTCTCAGAAATACGCATAAGATTTTTGCGGAAGAAATGATTGAAACCTTTCGGGAGCAACTCATCGAATTATGGCAAGGTAATATTCATCATAAACGTGAAGCCATTAACTACGCTTTAGATGGCCAAATAAGAAATGTCTTGCTTCAATTTACCGTTTTTCCTGGATACGAAGAGACTTGGGGACTTGTACAAGTTGCACTTACCGATATTACCGCGCGAAAAAAAGCGGAAAACTACCTTGAATATTTAGGACAACACGATGTTCTTACCAAACTATATAACCGCGCTTTTTTTACAGAAGAACTGAATCGTTTAAACCGAAGCATTATTCGCCCTGTTTCTTCAATTTTCTTAGATATGAATGGATTAAAAGAAACCAATGATCAGTTTGGTCATGATATTGGGGATGGTTTATTGCGTCGCGTTGGAAATATTTTAAGTCAGGCCATTTTAAATACGCCCTATACGGCTTCTAGAATAGGTGGGGATGAATTCGTGATTTTAATGCCGGGGGCAGATGAGGCGAATGTACTCATTATGCTTCAAACCATTCAGGAACTTTTTAATATCGACAATCAATATTATTCAAGTCACCCAATTAGCATCGCAATTGGACATGCAACCACTCAAACAAATGAGCAAATTGAGGACATGTTAAAGCGAGCAGACCATCACATGTATCAAAAGAAAAAAAGTTATTATCAGGAAATTTTACTCAATCAATAAAAAACAGGCATATTGCCTGTTTTTCAAAATTAGCGTTTTCCCATAGAACGACGCGTACCACGTGGAGGCATCCACGTTCTATCTGCGTATTGCTCTGGTTTAGGACGTACTTGGTTGTGTACCGCATCGTCGGCTTGATTGCTTTCATTCGGCATTGGGAATGGCAATTTCACCAAAGCCTTTTTCTGTTTTGGCTGTTGCTCAGTCATGATTCATTCTCGAAATTTCGATTGCGACTTATTATAAATGATTTTTATCATTTCTTTCCAAAAAAGCTTCAATTGAATAAAACAGCGACAAGATCTTTCTTAAATTAAACTTTTTTACATCTAAAAATACCCACATCCGCAAATTACTTAATTTTTGCGATAAGATAGTATGCTTTTTATTTTTTAATCCCATAAGAGGAATATTGCCGTGGACGTACGTCTTTCTGATCGTGTCAATGCTATCAAACCGTCCCCTACACTTGCTGTAACCAACAAAGCTGCTGAACTTAAAGCTGCTGGCAAGAACGTGATTGGTTTAGGTGCTGGCGAACCAGACTTTGATACCCCGCAACACATCAAAGATGCTGCAATTGAAGCGATTAATAATGGTTTCACCAAATATACGGCTGTAGATGGTACTCCTGGATTAAAAAAAGCAATTATTGCTAAATTTAAGCGTGATAATAATCTTGATTATCAAGCGAATCAGATTTTGGTTTCATGTGGTGGTAAGCAAAGCTTCTTTAACTTGGCACTTGCTCTATTAAACAAAGGCGATGAAGTTATCATTCCAGCACCTTTCTGGGTAAGCTATCCAGATATGGTCATTATTGCTGAAGGTACTCCAGTCATTGTGAAATGTGGCGAAGACCAACGCTTCAAAATCACTCCTGAACAATTAGAAGCTGCTATTACACCTAACACTCGCTTAGTTGTATTAAACAGCCCTTCTAACCCGACTGGTATGATTTATAGCAAAGCTGAATTAGAAGCTTTAGCTGAAGTTCTACGTCGCCACCCACAAGTATTTGTTGCATCTGACGATATGTATGAACCAATTCGTTGGGAAGATGAGTTCTACAACATCGCAACTGTTGCTCCAGATTTATATGACCGCACGATTGTTTTAAATGGTGTTTCTAAAGCATATGCAATGACTGGTTGGCGTATTGGCTATGCAGCCGGCCCAGCAAAAATCATTGGTGCAATGAAAAAGATCCAATCACAGTCAACTTCTAACCCAACTTCTATTTCGCAAGTTGCTGCTGAAGCCGCATTGAATGGCCCACAAGACGTTTTACAACCGATGATTGAAGCGTTTAAACGCCGTCATGACTTAGTTGTAAACGGCTTAAATGACATCAAAGGTATCTCTTGCTTACCTGCTGATGGCGCTTTCTATGCCTATGCAAACATTCGTCCTCTTATTCGTGCAAAAGGCTTAAAATCTTGCACAGAGTTCTCTGAATGGTTACTAGAGGAAACTGGCGTAGCAGTAGTACCTGGTGATGCATTTGGTTTAGGCGGTTTTATGCGTATTTCATATGCAACAGCTGACGAAGTACTTGTTGATGCGTTAGCTCGTATCAAAAAAGCTGCTGACTCAATTGAAGGTGTAGATGCTGCTATCGCTTCAATCGAAGCTGAAAAAGCTGCGAAATAATCTGTACAAATTAAAAGGGCCTCAAAATTGAGGCCCTTTTTTATAATTAAAATTATTATAGGTTAAATAACGCAGCGACCTCTGCCTCGGTCAATTTCTTTGTATCATTTTGAAAAGTATAAAAATCGGGTTTTGAATCAATAAAAATTTCCATATCCAAATTCAAGTCTTCTACTGGCTCATTTAAAGAAAATGCATTGATGTTGCAGTAGCTTTGATCTTTCGTTCTCCAAAAAATTGTTGTTCCACAAGCATTACAAAAACCTCGTTCTCCCCAGTCAGAAGAGTTAAATACACTAAGATGCTTTTGCTGAATAAACTTTAAACTACCTTTGACCACATCAATTGTCATAATGACACCACTGGTTTGTCTACGACACATCGAGCAATGGCAAACATGTACATCATGATTTTTTAATTCAACTTCAAAAGTTGTTTCACCACATAAACACTGACCGTTCATTATTATTTTCCATAAGAAGTTTATATTTTTAGAGTTATAAAATATTCTGCTCAACCAAAATTTACAAGTTTATAAACTATAAAGTGGCCTATATTTCTTGTACTTGACAATATGTATTTTAACGCCTAATTTAACATCAAGTTCCATTTTAGAACTTAAAGAATTAAAGGACTCAAAAAATGAAAAATCCGATGGAAATGACTGGCCTTGAATTTTTACAAGCCATGATAGAAGGCCATATTCCTCCTGCAAGCATTAGCAAAACTATACCTATGCAGCCTACTGAAATCTCAGAAGGATCTGTTACTTTCAAAGCCCAAGCGGATCATAACCATCTAAATCCACTCGGTGGCGTGCATGGTGGTTTTGCTGCAACAGTCCTAGATTCGGTGACTGGCTGTGCAGTACATACGATGTTACCCACGGGTGTAGGCTATGGCACAATCGACCTTAACGTGAAAATGTGCCGTCCGATTCCAAAGAACCATCCTTTAATTGCGACAGGTAAAGTCATTAATTTAAGTAAAAATTTAGGTATTTCCGAAGGAAAGATTATTGATGAGGAAGGTAAACTGTATGCCTACGCAACAGCAACCTGCATGATTATTCGGCCCTAAGGATTAAAGGCAGCCTTTAAACCGCTGCCTTTTTTATTGAGTAATCTTGATTATTTGGACGTTCACAAGTTTGCGCAATCACATAAGGTGCCCAAATATTTTTAAGTTGAAGTTCTATAATTTCTTGATGCTCAGTAGACCAAGCTAATACTATATTTTTACCCAACAATAACTCCCCTTCTAATTGAAAAATATATAGAGATTTAGAGGAGTTTAACAATTTCGAACTTTTTAAAATTTTAAGTGAATTATGCACATTCCATTTAGAGCTAAACCAAAGTTGCAGTAAATCACCTAAATATAAGTTCTGTTTTTTGAAAGGATAAGCATCAATCCATGCATCTTCTACAGGTGTGTAATAAGATTCTGATTGAGTTAAGACATTAAGATAATTTTGTTGATAAAAATCAAAATTAAAAAAAATAGAAGCAATCGTAAGCGTTTTCATACTTATCTCCGATTTAGCCATTTTAGTGCTGGCAAGTTGGTTTAAATCCACACTGTTTGGATTTCTCCAAACGCTTGTTCTTTCTTGAATCTAGCAATTGACTTTTTAAAGTGCAAGTAATTTCTTAACACAGCACCCAACTGATCAAATAAAAAGCATACAACACAAAAATGAAGTAAACATGACAATTTAGACTTGACCCTTCTCAAAATCTCCTTATAATCGCATGCAGATTCTCCCATAGCTCAGTCGGTAGAGCGACGGACTGTTAATCCGCAGGTCCCTGGTTCGAGCCCAGGTGGGAGAGCCAAATACTAAAAAGCCCGCAGCATTAAAGCGGGCTTTTTTTTGCCATAATTTTATTAATAGCTATAAAAAATCCCCTATCAATATAGAGGATTTAATTTTCATACTTAAACCATTTAGTTAGCTTAATGATCTAATCTAAGTTTGAAAAAAGATATTCCTTTCTTAAATCATTATTCCACTTCAACAACTTTTAAAGGGTTAAAAGACTGAGAGGTTGGCATCATTTCAATACGGTTAATATTAATGTGTGAAGGCTGTGAAGCAACCCAAGCTACCGTATTTGCAATATCTTCAGGCAAAATGGGGTTCTTTTTATCATAGAGACTGTTCACTTTCTCTTGGTCACCCTTAAAACGCACAAGAGAAAACTCAGTACCCCCGCAAAGCCCTGGTTCAATGTTGGTTACCCTCACGCCAGTACCAGCCAAATCAGCACGAAGATTTAGACTAAATTGCTCCACAAAGGCTTTGGTTGCACCATAAACGTTACCACCCGGATATGGGTATGTACCTGCAATTGAGCCCATATTAATGATTAAGCCAGATTTTTTCTTTACCATACTTGGCAAAATTAGACGGGTAACAGTAACAAGCCCCTTAACATTGGTATCAATCATAGTGTACCAATCATCTAAATCTGATTTATCTGCTGACTCTAGGCCTAATGCTAGACCAGCATTATTAACCAATAGATCAATTTGATTGATTTGAAATTCGGCTGGTAAATCAACCAAGGCCTTATTTATATTTTCTACGGTATCTGTCATGTCAAACACTAAGGGATAGAACTTTTCACCAAGCTCTTGTTGTAATTCTTTTAGCTTTTCTGCCCGTCTTCCACAGCCAATGACTTTATAACCTGACTCAATCAGTTTTTTTGAAATACTATAACCAAAGCCAGCAGAGGCGCCTGTAACTAATGCTAACATTCTTATATCCTTAAAATTTTCGACTAATTTAGTTGAACCGATTACGAATAAATCTATCTTTATATTTACATAATATTCGTTATTACTTTAAAAAATAAAAAGAATTTTAAAAATTTAATAGTGATAATAAAATTTGAGAAGCTAAAAATATATAAATATGATGTTATCAAGATTGTCTGGTCATAAACACCACATATCTTGAGCTAACCACTTATGAAAATTAATTTAAAATTATAAAGTTAGAATAAAAAAGTTTATCTAGGCAAGATAAACTTTTTTATTTAAAAATTCTAATATTATGCAGGCACGCCGCTGTGAAAACGGAAGGTATCATCAGGCGTTAAAATCAGATTCTTTTCAACCTCACGAATATGCTCAATGCGCTGTTGAATATCCTCTTTAGGATTTTTCATTTTTGCAGTGTTCGCAACATCAAGTGCAAGTGATAAGTAGTCTTCAAAATGACGAGACTCCGACTTAAGCAAATAGCGATAATAGCGTCCTAACTCATCATCTACACGTGGGGCAAGAGCATGAAAGCGTTCGCATGAGCGCGCCTCAACAAAAGCACCTACCACAAGTACATCAATTAAAGCCTCTGGCTCATAAGTACGAATCTCTTTACGGAGTCCACCAGCATAGCGCCCTGCACTTAAGCCATCCCATTTTTGGCCACGCTTGGCCATAAGCTCCAGCACTTGTTCATAATGAAGCATTTCTTCCCGTACCAGCTGTGCAAGCTTTACTTGCAAATCAGGGAAGAAGCTATAACGAAACATTAAGTTCATTGCTGTACTAGCTGCTTTTTTTTCACAATTAGCATGATCTTGCATCAAAATATCTAGATTATTGATTGCCTCATCTAACCATGCTTTTGGCGTTTGACAGCCTAAAAAAGCCAAAACAGGTTGCATTAATTCATCGTAATTGATACTCGACATAACCAATTAACCCGCCACCTGAATTGCTGCTTTCATATCTTTAACAGCTTGAACTAGACCCACAAAAACACTATCTGCAATAATTGAGTGCCCAATGTTTAACTCGTGAATTTGTGAGATAGCAGCAATTGGAGCAATATTCTTAAGGTTAAGGCCATGACCAGCATTTACAACCAAACCTTTTGAAGCTGCGTATTCAACACCTTTGATAATACGCGCCAACTCAGCTTGTTGATCTTGCTCTGTTGCCGCATCTGCATATGCACCCGTATGTAACTCAATCGTAGTTGCACCACATGCAACTGCTGCATCAATTTGAGCTAAATCCGCATCAATAAATAATGATACGTCGCAGCCAATAGCAGCTAAAGTCTGAGTTGCAGCTTTAACTTTTTCAAAGTTACCTACTACGTCTAAACCACCTTCGGTAGTTACTTCTTGGCGTCTTTCAGGAACAAAACAAACATGCTGTGGCTGAATTTCTTTCGCAAACGCGACCATTTCATCAGTAACAGCTAACTCAAGATTCATACGTGTTTTTAATAATGGACGCATGCGGCGTACGTCATCATCTTGAATATGGCGACGGTCTTCACGCAAATGCAAAGTAATGCCCTCTGCACCAGCTTGTTCACAAATAAGAGCAGCTTCTACAGGATCTGGGTAAGTAGTACCGCGCGCCTGTCTCAAAGTAGCAACATGGTCTATGTTTACACCAAGCAATGCAGCCATAAATAAATCCTAATTACGATTGAGTTTGAGTGTTTTGAATCCACAATTGTCGACTTTTTAGGGGACGATCACCTAAAAGCGATGTAATCATTTGACGGTATAGTTTACCTAATAATTGCAATTGTTCGAGAGAAAAATCCTGCCCTTGCTCATAATCCAACATAGACAAAATCGCTTTCCCTGACAAAGAAGAACGACTCGCCTGTACAACAGGAGCAAAACCTTCTGTCACTTGAAATTGATAAAACTGATGAGCCTGAATCGGCTGTTGTTGGGTATCGACTGAGAAATCAATCGCGTATCCAAGTTCAGGAAGTAAAATATGCTCGAATTGGCGCAAAATCTGCCGAAGAAAAAGGTCAGGATTTTCGTGGGAAGATAATTGTTGTAATTGAAGTAACGTTAACTGATATTGCTCAAACGTTTGTGGCATTGTCTCTTCTAAGGGACAAAGTCTAAGAACAACCTCATTTAAATAAAATCCGGCAAAAAAGGCATCACCAAAAAAGAAAACAGGCTGATTTAAGATTTCAAGCTTTGTAAAGTTTTTCAGCTCACTTTTACCCGTGGCTTGCAAGCGGATAGGCTGATATTGAGGGGGCGGAGTCTGTCTTAAAATACCATCGACTCGCCCATACTCCTGAGTAAAAAGATGCACAATATGACTTTTTTCACGGTACTTACGGTGATGAATCATATATCCATGGAGGACTTCATTGCGCATCATAAAAAGAAACTATTCCTCAGATTCTTTTTCTTTTTTGTCATCCTCATCATCACCGTCAGGAATTACCGCCCCTACAACAGCTGCTGTACCTTTAACAACACCTTTTGTAGTTTTATAGGCGATACCTACTGGCACGGTTACAAGCTTATATACACAACCTTGTAACATCAATGTACATCCAATTATAGCGACCAATGATGTAATTGTTTTCATACCAGCATCCTTATCCTTTAGATATCACTATACCCTAAGCTTTTTAAAGCACGCTCATCATCAGACCAGCCACCTTTAACTTTAACCCACAAAGTAAGCATGATCTTTTGCTCGAACATTTTTTCCATGTCTTTTCGGGCATCCATACCGATTGTTTTAAGCTTGGCACCTTTTTCACCAATCACAATCGCTTTTTGGCCTGCACGATCTACAAAAATCGTTGCATCAATATAAGTACAAGCTGGCTTTAAACGACCAGTTTTTTCATTAACAGTCTCTTCTTCCGTTTTGAAAGATTCAATTTGTACTGTTAAATCATAAGGTAATTCTTCACCTAACTGACGCATGATTTTTTCACGAATGATTTCGCTAGCTAAAAAGCGTTCAGAACGGTCAGTAATCTGATCAAATGAATACAAAGGCGCTTGGTAAGGAAGATACTTCTCAATCGTTTCGCTTAAGTGTTCCAAATTTGCTCCGCGTAATGCAGATACAGGAACGATCTCGGCAAAATTCATAAGCTTAGCGCGCTCTTGAATCAAAGGCAGAATATCTCTTTTATCTTCAAAAGTATCAGCTTTGTTAATCACCAAAATAACTGGCATTTCAGCATTCTTGAGTTTTTCAAGCACTAAGTCGTCATTTTGCGTCCACTTATAAGCATCAATAACAAATAAGACCAAATTGACGTCGCGTAATGCAGAATGAGCTGCACGGTTCATCATTTTATTAATAGCGCGCACTTCTTTTTTATGCATACCCGGGGTATCTACATATACCGCCTGCATTTTTTCACGCGAATCAATACCAATAATTTTATGACGTGTTGTTTGAGGTTTACGCGAAGTAATAGAAAGCTTTTGACCTAACAAATGGTTCATGAGGGTAGATTTACCCACATTTGGACGTCCCACAATCGCCACAAATCCGCTCTTAAAATCCGAAGGAATTGTTACGCCTTTGGAACTAAAAAATTGATCAATCAGATTATTAGGATCTTGGTTCTCATTTGAATCTGGATTGATTTGATCAGAATGCATCGACATGCAGGTTATTGCTCCAATAACTTTAAAATTTCCGCCGCTGCTGCCTGCTCGGCAAAACGACGACTTGAACCCTCACCATGAATCTTTGATAAGCCATCTATCAAACATTCAACTTTAAAGTGCTGGTGAGGTGCATCACCCTGAATATCTACAACCTCGTAAACAGGGAGAGGTTTTTTACGTGCTTGTAGATACTCTTGTAAACGTGATTTAGGGTCTTTTAGTTGATCCGTAGGTTCAATATGGTCTAAATAGGGTACATACCATTTTAGCACAATATCTGTAAGTAAGTTGAGATCACCACTATCAATATAAATTGCACCAATAATGGCTTCTACCGTGTCAGCCAATATTGACTCACGATGATGACCACCAGATTTCAATTCACCCGTACTTAATATTAAACACCGACTAAGTTGCAAATCGGTTGCAATCTTACCTAACGCTTCCTGACGTACTAAAGTCGCCCGCATACGCGTTAGGCGACCTTCGTTTTCATTTGGATAGGCATGATATAGATAATTGGCAATAATCATGCCCAATAATGAATCGCCTAAAAACTCCAAGCGCTCGTAATTGTATTTATGACTCACCGAACGATGAGTCAAAGCTAACTGTAACAATTCAAGCTGCTTGAATTGATATCCGATTCGACTCAATAAGCGAGGATCACTTAGTTTGAACTGATGTTTTATCAAAACTCTTCTCAAATGTTAAAACTAAATCAATATTTGATAAGAAGGGTTTTCTTACCTCATATTTCTTTTGGACTTTTAGACCAGACTCATTAAACACTTGCGCAATCTCTTTAAAATGAAGATCACGAATATTGTTCATTTCCAGTCGCTGATCCATTTGTGTCATAAACTTCTGTGGGGTGATGTCAGAAGAGCTTTCTTGTAAAAGCTCTTCTATTTGATTATTAATCAATCGATCATCCCAATATGCTGGCCAAACTGCAAGTACAGCTTTTACTGCAATCGCAAATATAACCACCCCAAATAAAATTGCTAAATACGAAGTACCTTGTTGTGCCTTACGCATTTCTTTTTTTCCTAATGGTTGTTTTTAATCTATTTTTCCATTTCGGCCAAAGTTAGGAAGATGTAAACCCGGTTCTTTATGCATCCAGACATAGAATGCTCGTCCTGTTAAATTTTCTTCAGGAACAAAGCCCCAGAAACGACTGTCTGCACTTTGATCACGGTTATCCCCCATTGCAAAGTAATGTCCTTTTGGAACAGTCACTTCCCAATATAAACCGTCTTGGTTTGCATATTTACCATTTTCAACATAGTTGATAAACGGTGCTTGACGCGCCACATTTACGCCTTCAAGTTCACGCATCGTAAAGGTGTGCGTACCAATCGTCTCTTTATGATAAATAGACGTTGGTGTATCTAATACATCTTTTTCGCGGCTAAACTGTGTTAATACTTTCGGTACTTTTTGCCCGTTAATAATCAATTGTCCATGATCATAAACAAGATGATCGCCTGGCAAACCGATTACACGTTTAATATAACTAATGGTAGGTTGAGGTGGATAACGGAATACAATCACATCACCACGCTTTGGTTCTCCCACATCAATAATTTTCTTATTAACGATAGGTAAACGCACACCATAATCAAATTTATTCACCAGAATAAAATCACCAGTTTCTAAAGTAGGTACCATAGAATCTGATGGAATATTAAATGGTTCGTAAAGGAATGAACGAAGTACAAGTACTACAGCTAAAACTGGCCAAAAGTCATAAGCCCATGTAATAACAAAATTTTCGTTCCCGCGCCCTTTATTTGCACGCTGTTTGAATACAAGTTTATCTAACAACCACACTGCAAATAGAATCAGCGTAACTGGAACAAGAATTAAATTAAAATCAAAATCCACACGACCTCACTCGCAGCCTAGCTGCTTGTCTTAAAGTAGGGAAAAGTAATGTCTTACTTCCCCCGACCTTTATTTCTTATCTTTCTACTTTCAATACAGCCAAGAACGCTTCTTGTGGAATTTCAACGCTTCCCACTTGTTTCATACGTTTCTTACCTTCTTTTTGTTTAGAAAGTAGTTTTTTCTTACGTGAAACGTCACCACCATAACATTTTGCTAATACGTTTTTACGCATCGCTTTTACAGTAGAACGAGCAATAATTTGTGCACCGATAGCTGCTTGAATAGCAACGTCGTACATTTGGCGAGGAATCAAATCTTTCATTTTCTCAACCAATGCAATACCACGATGACGCGCGTCATTACGGTGACAAATCATAGCTAAGGCATCAACCTTGTCACTATTAATTAATACATCAACCTTAACTAAAGCTGAACTTTCGAAACGCACAAAGTTATAGTCTAGCGATGCAAAACCACGCGAGCATGATTTTAATTTATCAAAGAAATCCATAACGACTTCAGCCATCGGGATTTCAAAGGTAATAGAAACTTGATTACCCAAGAATTTCATATCTTTTTGAACACCACGGCGTTCAATACAAAGGGTCATTACATTCCCTAAGTACTCTTGCGGAACAAGAATATGACATTCTGCAATCGGTTCACGCAAATCTTCTACTGTAGATCCATCTGGCATTTTTGATGGACTATCAATGTAAATCGTTTCGCCCTTCTTGGTTAATGCTTCATAAATTACGGTAGGCGCAGAACTGATGAGATCAAGATCGTACTCACGCTCTAAACGCTCTTGTACAATCTCCATGTGTAGCATTCCTAAGAAACCACAGCGGAAACCGAAACCTAATGCATCAGAACTTTCTGGTTCAAAGAATAAAGCTGAGTCGTTAATTTGTAATTTTTGTAGCGCTTCACGGAATGGCTCAAAATCACTCGCATCAATCGGGAAAAGACCAGCATAAACCTGTGGTTTAACCTTTTTGAAACCCGGTAAAATCGCAACATCCGGGGTAGATGCAAGCGTAATAGTGTCACCTACTGGCGCACCAAAAATATCTTTAATACCCGCAATTACAAAACCTACTTCGCCAGCTTCAAGAATATCTGTTTCCGTATGCTTCGGATTAAATACACCCACTGAAGTTACTGGATGAGTTTGACCTGTCGATTTAACCAACATTTTGTCGCCCTTACGGATACGACCTTGTTTAATACGTACGAGAGAAACTACACCTAGGTAGTTATCAAACCATGAGTCGATAATTAATGCTTGTAATGGAGCATCACGATCGCCTTCAGGCGCTGGAATAACATCGACTAAACGCTCTAAAACACCTTCAACACCCAAACCAGTTTTTGCTGAACAGGTTGGTGCATCAGTTGCTTCAATTCCGATAATTTCTTCAATTTCATGAATTACACGTTCAGGTTCAGCCTGAGGCAAATCAATTTTATTTAAAATAGGAAGAACTTCGAGACCTTGTTCAATCGCGGTATAACAGTTTGCAACTGATTGTGCTTCTACACCTTGTGCAGCATCTACAACCAATAGTGCACCTTCACATGCAGCTAATGAACGAGAAACTTCATACGAGAAGTCTACGTGTCCAGGAGTATCAATAAAGTTAAGTTGATATTCCTGACCATTAGGATGAGTATAATATAGCGTGACTGAAGCGGCTTTAATGGTAATCCCACGTTCGCGCTCAAGCTCCATTGAGTCCAAGACTTGAGCTTGCATTTCACGATCTTGTAGACCACCACACATCTGAATAAAACGGTCAGCCAATGTAGACTTACCATGGTCAATGTGGGCAATAATCGAGAAATTTCGTATATTTTTGATATCGACGGATTTTTTAGCTTGCGCCATGGGTTACCTTGAGAAAATATAGAGTGCTATGTAGCTTGTTTTAATACACAGCCAAAGCAGTTAAATAAATTGCGTGAGATTATAACAGATGGATATTTTAAAGTATCCAAAATAATCATGAGCTTTGTACTTATGTTTTAAAAATGACAATCAAAGTGAGCCCACTACTTCAGGTTATTGAGCATACGAAATAGTAAAATCATAAGGGTTTATGCTTGAGTCAAGCGGCTTATATGCATGGGTAAAAGTTGGAGACATTCGTTTTGGGCGCCCTGTGGCAATTTCAATACATGCCCATTTGGTATTTCCAACAAATAATACAGCCTGATCTGATGGGCGGAAAAATACATATTGGCGGAACGAATAAAGAGCATTGATATCATCTAACCATGTACGTAATACAATTTGTTCGCCTTCAAATGCAGCTTTACGATATTGCACATGATGCTCAACCGCGACCATTGCATGTTTTAGCTCGAGATATTTAGTTACCCCGACTCCTAAGGTCTCAACATGAGCAGCAGCTACATCTTGCATCCACTGTACATACATCACATTATTCACATGTCCTAACGCATCAATATGATGTGGCTGCACCTGAATATGTAAATCAAAAATACTACTCACAAATGTTCACTCTTATTTATTAACTTTTAAACTGAAATAAGTGTAGGTAGATATCACTATACGCTCAAGATAAATAACAAAAAACCACCCATGTTTAGGGTGGCTCATTGTTTCTTTTTTAAGTTTACTGGATACGTAAACCAAGCATCGCGCGTTGTCCCTGACGAATAATTGCAACACGCGCTACCGTATTTTTTTGCAAGTTAGAAATGACTTTTGCAAAATCCTGACTATTTAAAATCTGGTTATTGTTGACTTGAACAATCACATCACCCGGAATGATATTTGACAATGATGCTAAGCCACCACGGCGAACATCTTGTACAAAAATCCCACCTTTTACACTTAAAGCACTTTTTTCTGGCTCAGCTAAATCACGAATGCTCATTCCTAAAACTGGACCTTTAGATACAGTACTTTGTGCACCTGTGGCAGGCGTTTCATCTGGAGCAGTCGTTAAAGTTGCTGAAATATTACGGGTTTTGTCATCACGTAATACTTCAAACTGGACAGTTTGATTCGGCTGTACTTTGTTTAATGCGTAGAGTAATTCACTAGTGCGCGATACTGGATTACCGTTATATTTCAAAATCACATCACCAGCTCGCAAGCCTGCTTTTTGTGCAGGTGAGTTCGGAGAAATTTGAGTAATTAAAGCACCTTCAGGTTTTGGTAACTTATAAGCATCGGCAAGGTTGCGGTCAATGTCTTGCATCATCACACCAAGATAAGAGCGTGTTACCTTACCTTTAGTTTTAAGCTGTTCGGCTACATCCATCGCTACGTCAATCGGGATAGAGAAAGACAAGCCCATATAGCCGCCAGTACCACTAAATATTCGAGAGTTTACCCCGACTACTTCACCATTTTGGTTGAATAATGGACCACCAGAGTTACCTGGGTTTAGCGCAACGTCAGTTTGAATAAATGGTACCGAAGTTTCACCACTCATATTTCGTGATTTAGCACTCACAATACCTGCCGACGCAGAGTAGTCAAAACCGAAAGGTGAACCAATAGCTAAAACAGGTTCCCCGACACGTAAACGATCAACATTTCCTACGCGTAAAGCTGGATAGCTATTTCCAGTCACCTTTAACAATGCAACGTCTGTACGCTCATCACTCCCAACCACAGTTGCATCAATTTCACGGCGGTCATTTAAAGTAATACTAATGCGTGAGGCATTTTCAATCACATGGTGGTTGGTGAGTAGGTAACCATCTTTACTAATAAAAAATGCACTACCGTATGCAGTTTTTTCTTGTGGACCCTGTTGCTGTGGAATGATAACCTGATTTCCAAAGAAACGTTTCAAAATTTCAGGGACTTGCTGCTGCAACAGTTCATCCTGAGTCATTTTTTTTACGACGTTTACACTCACCACTGCTGGACTAACTTGTTCAACGAGGTTTGAAAAATCAACAGCAGCATTTGCCTGAACAGCAGCAACTGTAAATACCGCTGCATACATTCCTTGTTGTAAATAGCGAGTTTTCATTCGGTGCTCACCCACAATTGGTCTACGAGAATAAGAATAAAACTGTTGTATCACAACGCTTTGGGGTTGTGCGTAACAATATGTTTATTTGTAAGGCATCCTTACAATCATTATTTTACGCATTGCAACTTTTTAAGCCAATTGCAATTTTTCTCTGAGTTAGAGCGCTTAAGCTCTTGCCTTTTTAGATAAAAAGGGGTGTCATTAGCGGACGTTTTAGATTGTTGCGAATGGACATGCCTAATTTACAGACAATTCACCACTTTGACGTGATTATTGTGGGCAGCGGCGGTGCTGGTTTAAGTCTGGCTTTATCGTTACCAAATCATTTTAATATTGCAGTTTTAGCCAAAGCTGCTTTAACCGAAGCAAGTACCTTCTATGCTCAAGGTGGTGTTGCTGCTGTTCTTGATGAGACTGACTCTATTCAACAGCACATTAATGACACTATGATTGCAGGTGCTCATTTATGTGAAATGGATGCGGTACAACATACCGTAGAAGGCGGTCGTCCTTCTGTTGATTTTCTTTTAAAGCAAGGTGTGCAATTTACTTTAGATGAAGATGAACAACTTCATTTAACACGCGAAGGTGGCCATTCACAGCGACGCATTATCCATTCGGCTGATGCAACTGGTAAAGCTATTTCAACCACCTTGGTTGAGCGTGCCAAAGAACGTAAAAATATTACTATTTTTGAAAACTACATTGCGATTGATTTAATTACATCGCATAAATTAGGTCATACCGATCAAGCGAATCGCGCTATTGGTTTGTATGCCTTAGATGAAAATACAGAAAAAGTTCATACCTTCCTTGCACCATTTACCGCACTAGCTTGCGGCGGTGCGATGAAAGCTTATCTGTACACATCTAATCCAGATATTGCTACAGGTGATGGTATTGCAATGGCCTTCCGTGCAGGTTGCCGTGTAGCCAATATGGAATTTAATCAGTTCCACCCAACTTGTCTGTATCACCCACAAGCTCGCTCTTTTTTAATTACAGAAGCCATGCGTGGTGAAGGTGCTTATTTGCGCTTGCCAGATGGTGAACGTTTTATGCTACGTTTTGACGATCGTGCAGAACTGGCTCCTCGCGATATTGTGGCACGTACCATTGACCATGAAATTAAACGCCTCGGTATTCGTCATGTGTGGTTGGACATTACACATAAATCACCAGAGTTTATCAAAGAGCACTTCCCTACACTTTATGCACGATTGCTTGAGTTAGGTATCGACATTACCAAAGACATGATTCCAGTGGTGCCAGCAGCTCACTATACATGTGGTGGTGTTGTGGTTGACTCAAATAGCCAGACTGATATTGAAGGTCTATATGCGATTGGTGAAACGTCTTATACGGGCTTACATGGTGCAAACCGTATGGCAAGTAACTCATTACTTGAGTGCTTCGTTTACGGAATGAGTGCAGCAAAAGATATCGAAAATAAATTTGATGAAAACTTCAAACTTCCAGAAGTACCAACTTGGGATGACTCACAAGTAACCAACCCTGATGAAGATGTGGTGATTTTACAAAACTGGGATGAGTTACGTTCGACCATGTGGAACTACGTTGGTATTGTAAGAACTACAAAACGTTTAGAACGTGCTTTACACCGTATTGAAATGTTAAAGCGTGAAATCACTGAGTATTATCAAGACTACCGTGTTAGCAAAAATTTAATTGAGCTGCGTAACCTTGTTTTAGTATCTGAGATGATCGTGCGCTGTGCTATGCAACGTAAAGAATCACGTGGTTTACATTACACGCTTGATTATCCAGAAACTTCGAGTGAGATTCGTAAAACAGTTCTAACACCGCCAAATTTTGCAGTAGAACAGCCATTGGTTAATACTGATATTTAAGCTGTTTTTTCTATAAAAAAAGCACAGTTCAGACTGTGCTTTTTATTTGCTTTGATATTTATGATTTAGGTGGAATTGAATAAGTCGCGGTCACATGTGCAACGGGATCTTCTAGCCCTACTGAATAAATCCAGACCTCTCCCACCACCAAGCTCTTTCCGACTTTCATGAGCTTACACTCACTGCGTAGGTCTTGATCACCTGCGGGTTTTCTTAGAAAATTAATATTAAAATTGGTCGTTACAGCTAAACCAATAATTCCGATTTCACCTAAGATAGCAATATATAAAGCAAAATCTGCTAAGGTCATCATGGTTGGACCTGATATGGTACCACCAGGACGTTGATGTCTTTGATCGACATGATAATAAACGACAGCAGCTTTAGGCGTGACTGATTCAATCGTGCAATGTTCAAGACTTGGTGGAAATTCCTTTTCAAGAAATGCCACGATTTCTTCTTTTGAGCTTTTCATCCTTGTTATTCTTCAATCTATAAATCATATGTAAGATAGCATAAGAAAATAGCAGATATTTTCTATGACGTTTTAAATCAGAATTAACCTCATTTTTCACCACTCCCATTTTTATAAGAGTGGCTCATCCAATTGCTTATCCTAAATATTGCAATGCCTGTTCAAATACCTGATCAGGACTTTGGGTTGCATCTATTCGCTTAATACGTTCAGGTTCAGCTTTCCATAAGGTTTCATAGCCTTCACGAACCTTTGTAAAGAAGCTTAACTTTTCTTGTTCAAAACGGTCTAAAGCTCCGCGTTCGCGTGCTCGATTCATGCCCAATTCAATCGGTGCATCTAACCAGAAAGTCACCTCAGGCATGCGCGAAACAAAGTTCTGATTTAAAAGCTGTAATTTATCTTGGCTTAAACCACGACCAGAACATTGGTAAGCAAAGCTTGCATCGGTAAAACGATCACTTAAAACAATTTTATTAGACTCTAGAGCCGGCAAAATAACTTGTTGTAAGTGTTGAGCACGTGCCGCATAAATGAGTAATAACTCAGTATCATGACTCATATTTTCATCATGATTCACTGCCAAAAGCATAGAACGTATTTGTTCAGCTAAAGGCGTACCACCCGGTTCACGTGTTAAAACAACTTGTTTACCTTGCTCTTCAAAATACTGATGAATTCTTCGAATAAGTGTAGTTTTACCTACCCCTTCCGTGCCTTCAAAGCTAATAAACATCTCTTTTCCTTATTTCTTCGATCTCAACACGGATAAGTACTCTTGCACCGCTTGATTATGCGCTTGCAAGCTTGCCGTAAATTTATGCCCACCATTGCCAGTCGCTACAAAATAGATGTTATTTGAATCATCTGGATGCAATGCAGCTTCAATTGCTTTCTGGCTTGGTAAAGCAATTGGCGTTGGCGGTAAGCCATTAATAGTATAAGTATTATATGCTGTTGGGGTACGGAGGTCTTCTCGAGTAATATTGCCTTTATAGTTATTACCCATACCGTAAATAACAGTTGGATCCGTTTGTAAACGCATACCAATTTTTAAACGGCGAACAAAAACTCCCGAAACTTGTGTAAGTTCACTGTCTAAACTTGTTTCTTTCTCAACAATAGAAGCCATAATTAATGCTTCATATTTATCTTTATAAGGTAAATTCGGCGCACGATTTGCCCAAGCTGCATCTAGAGCTTTCATTTGACGGTGGTATAAATCGGTCAGAATTTTCTTATCTGTTTCACCTTTGGCAAAGAAATAAGTATTAGGTGCGAACAAGCCTTCTGGATGTCCATAAGGAATCCCAAGCGCCTTCATCAGCTGATCATCTGGTAAATCTAATATTGTATTTTTTACGTTTTTATCATTTTTGAGTGCAGTAATAAGCTGTTTAAAAGTTGTACCCTCAATGACCAAGACACGGTTCATCTGAGCATTATCTGCATCAGATAGCATTTCTAATACTTCTCTTACACTCATTCCCTGTTCAATTTCATACACGCCAGCTTTCATGCTGTCATGAATCATAAATTTCTGATAAAGCTTCAATACCACAGGAAAGCTAATTTTGCCTTCTTTCGCCAAACGATCAATAAAACCAGAATAGGTTTCACCAGATGTAATAGATAACATCTGTTTTTTGCCTTCAATAGGATAAGCTTTAAATAGACTCGACCATAAAATGGCAAAAGTAGAAATTAAAACAATAAAAAGGCCAATTAGAACCAATCGCTTAGAAAATTTTGGAGCTTGTTTTTTGTTATTTTTCTTGGCGTTTTTTGCTTTCGCATTCACAGGTGGCTTCGGCATATTAATGAATCTGATTTAAGTTAAGGATATGAAATAAATCTATGCATGCCTGTGTTTCTAACGTTTTCTCACCTAAATGAGTGACTACTCGCATAGGGTTTAAAGCATTACAAAAGAATAGACTTTGTATTTCAGATACTTCATCTAACTCAATTACACGTACTTCACAGGCAATACCATGGTGCTGCATACGCGCCAGAATTTCTGCCCGCATTACACCGTGGACGCCATTATAGCGAAGTTCCGGAGTAATCCATCTATCATTTAAGCGAATAAAACAATTACTACTAACCCCTTCAACAATATAACCTTGTACATCAGTAACTAATGCTTCAACCCACCCTAGTTGATCTGCTTCTTTTTTTAGCAACACTTGTTCAAGACGGTTTAAAGATTTAAGCCCGACCAAGCTTGGCATGGTTAAACCTAAGGCCTGATTTAAAACACCACACTGTATAAAGTCTGGTTGAAATGGTTCTAAAGCTTTCGAATAAAACCAGATATAAATATCAGCGTCATGCTTTGGCAAACTATAGCCACGGTCGCCTTCACCACGACTAATCACAATTTTTAAAGTGCCGTTGAGTACAAGATTTTGCTTTTGTAACTGCTCTAAGCTCTGTTCTATGAGTTCAAAATTCGCAATTAAAGATAGTTTTTGACATGCAAGTTTTAGTCGCTCCCAATGTCTTTCTTTAAGCTCAATCCGATTTTGAAAAACACGAATTGTGGTAAAGCATCCATCTCCATAATGAAATGCTCGATCCAGTAAAGGAATGGTTTCAATAGGTTGCCCATTTTTAAAACACCACATGTTTAACCCATCCCATGCTTAAAACGACCCGACAATACAACACCTTTCATTTAAATATTAAATGACTGATTTTAAAAAATTATACCGATTTCGTATGTACTTTTGAAACTTGTTCTATATCAAGATTTAAGAATAACTTATCTATTTTTACTATTTCTATTTTTTTCATATTAAATTCGTTTTTTATTATTTTTTTAGAATAAAGACTAGCGCTATTCTGCGTTCATGTTTTGAACATTTCATATTTTTTGAGGACTTATCTCATGCGTTTTTCACAATTAAAAGTCGGGGTTATCGCTGCACTTCTGTCTGTTTCATCATTTGCAGCGCAAGAATTTTTAAACGTCTCTTACGATCCTACTCGTGAGTTATATACAGATTTCAATAAACAGTTCGGTACTTACTGGAAACAACGTACTGGTCAAGATATTGAGTTCAAACAATCACACGGCGGTTCTGGTAAGCAGGCGCGTGCAGTGATTGATGGCTTAAATGCAGATGTAGTGACATTAGCACTTGCAGCTGATATCGATGAAATTGCGGAAAAAGCAAAATTACTTCCAGCTGACTGGCAGAAAAAGTTACCACAGAACTCTACCCCATACACTTCAACAATTGTGTTTTTAGTGCGTAAAGGTAATCCAAAACAAATTAAAGACTGGGGTGATTTAATCAAACCAGGTGTAGAAATTATTACGCCAAACCCGAAAACTTCAGGTGGTGCTCGTTGGAATTATCTTGCAGCTTGGGCTTGGGCAAAACATCAACCAGGTGGTAACGATGCTAAAGCACAAGAGTACGTTCGCCAAATTTATAAGCACACTAAAGTTCTAGATTCTGGTGCACGCGGTGCAACCACAACTTTTGCTGAACGTGGCATTGGTGATGTGTTACTGGCTTGGGAAAACGAAGCATATTTAGCTACTCGTGAACAGCCGGGCAAATTTGAAATTATTACTCCGTCTTTGTCTATTTTAGCTGAACCTCCAGTTGCTGTTGTTGAGAAAAATGCTGCGAAAAAAGGCAACTTAACCATTGCTAAAGGTTACCTCAACTACTTGTATTCACCAGCTGGCCAAGAAATTGCAGCACGCAACTTCTACCGCCCACGTAACGCAGCCGTTCTTAAGAAATACAGCAACGTATTTAAACCTTTGAAACTCGTGACTATTGATAAAGAGTTTGGTGGCTGGACGAAGGTACAGAAGAAACACTTCGATAATGGTGGTGTTTTCGATCAAATCGTGAAAATCAATAGTACAGAGAAGTAATTCTTTGTACTAAAGATAAGGAGAACAGACATGATTCATACTGTAATTGTTCCAGGTGTAGGTGGAAGTGAACATCAGCATTGGCAATCTTGGTTGCAGCGTAAACTCGTGTCTAGTTCTCGTGTTGAGCAAAAAAACTGGGATAGACCTGTACTAAGTGAATGGGTCGAGCAATTCGTTAAAACGGTTCAAGCAGCGCCAGCTCCTGTACAAATTGTTGCTCATAGCTTTGGTTGCTTAACAAGTGTTGCTGCTTTAGCTGAGCATCCAGAGTTAAAAAATCGAGTTAAGAAACTTATTTTAGTCGCTCCGGCAAATCCAGCACGCTTTGGGGAAGCAGGGTTTGCTCGACATAGTTTGACCGACTACAAAGATTATTTTCATCAATTAAAAATTGATGTGCCTACAACGCTACTCATTAGTGAAAATGATCCATGGCTTGGTTTTTTTGATGCATTACAACTTGCGAAATCATGGAAATTAAACCCGGTTAATCTTGGTGAAGTCGGCCATATTAATGTTGCTTCAGGTTTTGGCCCGTTTCCAGATTTGCTGAATTATTTGATTCCAGAAGATTCGATGTGTAGTCACTCATCTATCGACCCGGTAAAAACTCATTTCTCTTTGAAATTTGCTTAATACCCAGCTTTATATCGCACCGTTTATCTTTATTTATTCGCTTACTGGTTTCAGCAGGCTTTTCTCTTTGAGGAAATATCATGTCGCAGCGATCCCGAGTGCTGCCTGGGTTTGGTCTATCTTTGGGCTTCACCCTCGCCTACGTTTCTTTTATTGTGCTTATTCCATTAGCCGCAGTCTTTATCAAATCATTTGGAATTGGATGGGACGGATTATGGGAAATTTTAACCTCTGAGCGTATTTTAAAATCGCTTCAGCTCAGCTTTAGTTCAGCTTTAATAGCGGCCTTTATTAATGTTGTGTTTGGCTTACTTTTAGCTTGGTGCCTTGTCCGTTATAACTTTCCTGGGAAACGCTTGGTTGATGCATTAGTCGATTTACCTTTTGCTCTTCCAACTGCAGTTGCAGGTATTGCGCTTACCTCACTCTATGCACCCACTGGCTGGATCGGTCAGTATTTAGAACCACTCGGTATTCAAGTTGCATATACGCCAATCGGTATTACGTTGGCATTAATATTCATCGGTATTCCATTCATTGTAAGAACAGTTCAACCTGTACTCAGTGATATCGAAACTGAACTTGAAGAAGCAGCTTCGGCACTCGGCGCAAATCGCTGGCAGACAATTACTAAGATTATTTTACCGATATTACTACCAGCTCTATTCACAGGCTTTGCTTTAGCATTTGCTCGCGGTGTCGGTGAATATGGTTCAGTTATTTTTATTGCAGGTAACCAGCCGTTTAAAACAGAAATTGCTCCACTCATGATCATTTCACGCCTTGAAGAATATGATTATGCAGGTGCAACAACAATTGCTGCGGTCATGTTAGTTCTCTCTTTCATCATCTTATTTGCCATTAATTTACTTCAAGCGTGGGCAAACCGTCGTACAGGGAGAAATATCACATGAACCTACATACTGACAGCAATGCACTTGCGCTTAAATTGCAATCACGAGATGCAACACGCGAACCAACTTGGGTACGTTATACCTTAATTACAATTGCGCTGATTTTTTTCCTCAGTTGCCTCATGTTGCCACTCATTCTGGTTTTTGTAGAAGCATTTAAACAAGGACTTGAAGTCTATGTTCAAGCTTTGATTGATCCAGATACATTATCAGCAGTGAAATTAACTTTATTAACCGCAGCAATTGCAGTTCCGATTAACGTGATATTTGGTGTTGCCGCAGCATGGGCTGTCTCTAAGTTTCAGTTTAGAGGTAAGGCAGTTTTAACAACCATCATTGATATGCCTTTTTCGGTTTCACCTGTTATTGCAGGTTTAATGATTGTACTTATTTTTGGTGCTCAAGGTTGGTTTGGCGGCTGGTTAATGGATCATGACATTAAGATCTTGTATGCAGTACCTGGAATTGTTTTAGCAACCATCTTTATTACCGTCCCTTTTGTAGCACGTGAGTTAATTCCACTGATGGAAGCGCAAGGAACAGAGGAAGAAGAAGCAGCGATTGTATTGGGTGCTTCAGGCTGGCAAACCTTTTGGAAAGTGACATTACCTAACATTAAATGGGGTTTGATTTACGGCGTGATTCTGTGTAATGCCCGTGCAATGGGTGAGTTTGGTGCAGTATCGGTAGTTTCTGGCCATATCCGTGGTGAAACCAATACCCTGCCACTTCATGTCGAAATTTTATATAACGAGTACACCTTTAGCGCAGCGTTTGCCGTGTCCTCATTGCTTGCTTTTTTAGCCCTATTAACGCTGGTATTGAAAACGTGGTTAGAACTACATCAAGACAAACCAGAACCCCATTCAACTGATTCGTAAGGAATGAAATCATGAGTATTCAAGTTAAAAATATTGAAAAACACTTTGGTGCATTCCATGCGCTTAAAAATATTTCTCTAGATTTTCCGGAAGGTGAACTGGTTGCCCTACTCGGCCCATCTGGTTGCGGTAAAACAACCCTCCTTCGGATTATTGCAGGATTAGAATCAGCTGATGGTGGTCAAGTGCTACTTGAAGGTGAAGATGCGACCAATGTACACGTGCGTGAGCGTCAGGTTGGCTTTGTATTTCAGCACTATGCTTTATTCCGTCACATGACAGTATTTGACAATATTGCTTTTGGTTTACGTGTTCGTCCTCGTGCAACCCGTCCTTCGGAAGCTGAAATTAAAAAACGTGTTACTCGTTTACTTGATCTAGTTCAACTTGGATTTTTAGCAGATCGCTACCCTGCTCAGCTTTCTGGTGGACAACGTCAGCGTATTGCTTTAGCCCGTGCGTTGGCAGTAGAGCCACGAGTCTTATTGCTTGATGAACCATTTGGAGCGCTAGATGCTAAAGTCCGTAAGGAGTTACGTCGCTGGTTACGTAACTTGCATGATGAATTGCATATTACGTCAATCTTTGTAACCCACGATCAGGAAGAAGCACTCGAGGTTGCAGACCAAATTATTGTAATGAATAAGGGGAATGTCGAGCAGATCGGCTCACCTCGTGAAGTTTATGAAAAACCTGCAACGCCATTTGTATTTGATTTCTTGGGTCAAGCAAATCGTTTTGAAGGTGAACATGCTGGCGGTATTATTCGTATTGGCAATGACCGTATTGAATTACCAACGGCAGTTGAGGCACCTCAAGGAAAAGTGATTGCTTTTGCCCGTCCAGATGAGTTACATATTCACTCGCAACCGCAAGCGAATACGATTGAAGCGACTTTTGTACGTGAAATCTGGATTGCCGGAAAAGTTGTGGCGGAATTACAAGACCGTAATGGACGTTTAATTGAAATTGCTCTGAGCAGTGAAGCTGCAAAATTACATGCATTTAAACCGAATCAAACTGTTTGGGTGAGTGCATCTCAATTGCACTTATTTGCAGATCAAGTTGCTTAAGAAATATATTTGGTGAGGAAATATCTTGCGGAACTAAAGCAATTCCTCACCTCTTTTGAGGAAAAGTGTGAATGAACTTTCAACAATTAAGAATTATCCGAGAAACTGTACGCCAAAACTTTAACTTAACCGAAGCATCGGCTGCACTCTACACGTCTCAATCAGGTGTAAGTAAACATATTAAAGATCTAGAAGATGAGCTAGGTGTACAGCTTTTTATACGAAAAGGTAAACGTCTTCTAGGTTTAACAGAACCAGGACAATCTCTTCTTGGCATCGTTGAACGCATGTTGGTTGATGCTGAAAATATTAAACGCCTTGCAGAAGATTTTAATAAAGTTGATGAAGGCACATTAACGATCGCAACAACCCATACTCAAGCACGTTATGTGCTACCTCCGATCGTAAACCAATTTAAGAAGTTATTTCCTAAAGTTCATTTGATTTTACAACAAGCCAGCCCTGTTGAAATTTCAGAAATGCTCTTACAAGGTGAAGCTGATATTGGAATTGCTACAGAGTCTTTAACAACTGAAGAAAATCTGGCTAGTATTCCTTACTATCAATGGCAACACAGCATTATCACACCGCAAAATCATCCTTTAGTAAAAGCAGACAAGATTACACTTGAACTTTTAGCGGACTACCCACTTATTACTTATCATGGTGGTTTTACAGGTCGCTCTAAAATTGACAAAGCTTTTGAAGAAGCTCACCTTGATGCAGATATCGTAATGTCTGCTCTTGATGCAGACGTTATTAAGACTTATGTCGAATTGGGCATGGGAGTCGGAATTGTCAATGACGTGGCCTATGATACAGAACGTGATCATCGCTTAAAACAAACTAAAACTGATATTTTTGGTGTCAATACGACATGGATTGCAGTTCGTAAAGGTCATCTACTACGCGGTTATGGTTACGAGTTTATTTCTTTATGCTCACCTGATGCAGATATTAAAGCACTTAAGAAAATTGCTTACCCAGATGAATAAAGATTCAAAAATAAATAAAAGAGCTTTTTAGCTCTTTTATTTTATGAGACGAAAAAAAACGAGCCGTAGCTCGTTTTTTCTTTTAGATCTTACCAGTAGAAGTTCACACCAACTTTACCAACTGGTAACCATTGGTATTTATCGTCATTCGCGATTTTACGAGCTTCCGCATTTACTGCTTCTTCAAGTGATTGATCACCAGTTGTAACTGCTGAACCTGTTGAAACAAGTTTAACTGTTGGGTTACCAGTGTAATAAGCACCTACTTCACCGAATACACCCCAGTTTTTATTGATTTTAGGTGCAAAACCAAAACCTAGGTATGGAGCGATATCATTTTTATAAGACATTTGACCGTTAATTTTTACACCATCGGCACCCGCAATAAAGTCTTGGTTATTGACACGGAATGAACGGGTCGCATCAACATTACGAGATAAATCGTAATCATTGTCAAGATATGCTGCACCAGCCGCTACATATAGACCTTGAGCCCAACGGTTAGTACTTGCACCCCATGGACGAATTTCAGCATTTAAATAAACATTGTTGTTATCCATATCGATGTCATAGGTTGAGCCATTAACTTTTACGTCATCAGACCAAGAAATGTCACCACCGTTATAACCAAGTGCTAAACCTACATATGGGTTTGCTTGCCACAATAAAGCACCACCATAACCAGTTGTACCTACCTCAGCACGCGCCCCCACAGGAATTAATTGGTTTTTGTCAAATGCGTAGCTGTCATGAACAACAGCTTCATCTGCCATTACAGCACCAGCAGCGAATAAAGCTGTTGTTGTTACTAAAACACGTAATGCTTTCATAGTTTTCTCCTCAAAAAGGCTCTGTTTTTAATTTATTCATCTTGTGACTGAAATCATAATAAAGAGAGCTTAGAGTCTTTTTTATACAAAAAGTGGTAGATTTCTGTTATTTTTTGATACAAATTGAGTTAAATTTTTATTTTCAAATCATTTTTGTGTAAAAAACACTTGATTATCTAATAAGCTTATTTTCATTTACCTCATTTATATCCTCGATTAAACGTAACACGTTTTTTCAAAGATTCTTGTCACAAATTAGTGTAAAATCTTTAAAATTTTTTATGGAAGGAAGATCATGTCTCAGCTTTCTACGATCATTGAGCAAGCATTTGAAGACCGCGCAAACTTTACTGCAGCAGATTGCTCAAGCGAAATCCGCCAAGCTGTTGAAGAAGCAATTGCTGGTTTAGATAACGGTACACTTCGAGTTGCTGAAAAGATCAATGGTGAATGGGTTGTTCACCAATGGTTAAAAAAAGCTGTTTTATTATCATTTAAATTAAATGACAATAAACCAATCGAGTCATGTGATCTTCGTTTCTACGACAAAGTTGAAACTAAATTCTCTGGTTGGACTGAAGAACAATTTAAAGCAGCAGGTGTTCGTGTTGTTCCTCCTGCTGTAGCACGTCGTGGTAGCTTCCAAGCTAAAAACGTAGTGTTAATGCCTTCTTATGTAAACATTGGTGCTTATGTAGATGAAGGTACAATGGTTGATACATGGGCAACTGTAGGTTCATGTGCTCAAATCGGTAAAAATGTTCACTTGTCTGGTGGTGTAGGTATCGGTGGTGTTTTAGAACCATTACAAGCTAACCCAACCATTATTGAAGACAACTGCTTTATCGGTGCGCGTTCAGAAATCGTTGAAGGCGTTATCGTTGAAGAAGGTTCAGTCATTTCAATGGGCGTTTTCATTGGTCAATCAACTAAAATTTATGACCGCGAAACTGGCGAAATCCATTATGGTCGTGTACCAGCAGGTTCAGTTGTAGTTTCAGGCAGCTTGCCATCTAAATGTGGTACTTACAGCTTATATGCTGCAATTATCGTGAAAAAAGTTGATGCAAAAACACGTGCAAAAACGAGTTTGAACGATTTGTTACGCGCTGACTAATTTGCTATAACTCTCTTGCGGAGCTTTAATCGCTCCTCATCTCTACGATCAAACTGATCGTAGAGATTTTATTTTTTATATAGTGTGGTATTTCTAGAATGGCTTCCTTACGTTCCTCTGCAATTCCTGTCTCTGACCCTGCGTCTGGTTTACGCATTACCGAGATTTTTTACTCATTGCAGGGTGAAGCGAATGCTTCTGGTTTACCGACTGTATTCATTCGCTTAACAGGCTGCCCACTACGTTGTAGTTACTGTGATACGACTTATTCTTTTGAAGGCGGAGAACGCTTTTCACTTGAACATATCATTGAAACGGCTCAACAGTATCAAACACCTTATATTTGTGTCACTGGTGGCGAACCATTAGCACAGCCAAACTGTTTGATTCTATTACAACGCTTATGTGAAGCAGGCTTTGATGTTTCTTTGGAAACCAGTGGCGCGCTCGATGTCTCAAAAGTAGATTCGCGTGTTTCTAAAGTTCTCGATTTAAAAACTCCAACTTCTGGTGAGGAACATCGTAACCTCATCAGCAACCTTGACCATTTAACTTCGCATGACCAAATCAAATTCGTCATTTGTAACCGCGAAGATTATGAATGGTCAAAGCAGCAAGTTGAAAAATATCAACTGCATAAAAAAGTCAGTACCGTTTGGTTCTCCCCTGCCTTTGCAGTTGAAAAAGGTGCTGTTGGCCTGCCACGTCTAGCACGTGATCTGGCACAGTGGATACTTGATGATAAACTCCTCGTTCGCTTCCAACTTCAGTTACATAAACTGCTTTGGAACGATGAATCAGGCCGTTAATCACTCAATAAAATAAATCATTCCGAATATGGAGAAAAATATGCGCCCTCGTGCCATTGTTTTGCTTTCAGGCGGCTTAGACTCAACCACTTGCCTAGCTTGGGCACAAGCACGCTATGAATGTATTGCTATTAGTTTTATGTATGGCCAACGCTCAACCACTGAACTAGATGCAGCAAAAGCACTAGCTCAACGTGCAGGTGTTGAACATCGTGTAATTAATATCGATTTGGCGAATTTAGGTGGATCTGCACTTACAGACCACAACATTGCTGTACCAGAACAGTTACAAGAAGGTATTCCTGTAACTTATGTACCAGCGCGTAACACTATTTTCCTCTCTTATGCTCTAGCTGCAGCTGAAGTATTTAATGCCGAAGCTATCGTTATAGGTATCAATGCTGTTGATTATTCAGGATATCCTGATTGTCGTCCTGAATTTATTGATGCTTTTGCCAATATGGCACGCTTAGCAACTAAAGCTGGCGTAGAAGGAAAACCACTTAAGTTTGAAACACCACTGTTACATTTATCCAAAGCGAATATTATACGTTTAGGGATTGAACATGGCGTAGACTATAGTCAAACGGTATCTTGCTACCAAGCAGATGCTCAAGGACGTGCGTGTGGCAAATGTGACAGTTGCCGTTTGCGTAAAGAAGGCTTTATCGAGGCCGGTGTTGCCGACCCAACACGCTATATACCGTAATAAGTAGGTAAAATTTATGAAGTTGTTAAAATCAAATCTTATTCTTTCATCTTTGTTTTCAACAGTTGCTCTTATGGCTGGTGCAGCACATGCTGCCGAAAACCCAGTTCAAGCAGCATATAAAAGTACTAACGTTAAAGGTGCATTAGTTAACGTTTGTAAAGATCAAACAGCTAAAGGCGGCAAACTAAGTTCATCTGAAGTTAGCAAATTCTGTAGCTGCCAAGTTGAAGCACAAGGTAAAGTCACTGAAGCACAAAAATGGGAAATCCAAAGTGCAATCAATGCGAAGAAAAGCCCAAGCTCTCTAGGATTTGTACAACAACAAAACCGTGATCTTAAAGCATGTTTCGGTCCTCAGTTAACAACTAAACTTGAAAAATTAACTGAAGATGCAATGAAAGCTGCTCAACAACAAGCTCCTAAAAAATAAGCTTTTGTTATTCCAAATTAAGCCTGCATTTATGCAGGCTTTTTTGTAGCTCTGTTAAAATGATCTTATCGAACTTTAACAATTTATCCGAAATAAACCATGCAAGAACAATGGAAAACCAACGCAATAAATAAGACCTCTATTGTCTCCTTCAGTGGCGGTAAAGACAGCTCCCTTGCACTCTACCATGCAATGAAAACTGGCACGGTGAGTGGGCTCATTGTCATGCTGGAAGAACAAGGTCAGCGCTCTCGTTCACATGCTATGCCACTTGATATTATTCAAGCACAAGCTAAAGCAATCGGCTTACCAGTATTCATGGCTTCATCTAGCTGGGGTGACTATGAAGCTAAATTTATTGAATTACTCATTCAGGCAAAACAACAAGGTGCCGAGGTACTTGTTACAGGCCATCTGGATATGCCTGAACATGGGTGTTGGCATGATCGAATAACTCAACAAGTAGGACTCAAATTAGGAATGCCTCTTTGGCTTCGTCCACATCGTGAAGTTGTTGAAGAATTTATTAATCTTGGTTTCCGTAGTGTGCTTGTAACAGTGAACTTAAAACTAGGAATGACAATTGAAGATTTAGGAAAAACTTTAACCTTAGAATATATAAAAGAACTTGAAAACCGCGGTATTGATCCATGTGGTGAAGGTGGTGAATTTCATACGACTGTGATTGATGGCCCAATTTTTAACAAACCAATTCCTGTAAGAAAGCTCGATATTGTTTATCATGAAGAATATGCTTTTTTACCACTTGAATTAGATCAAATTTAGCTTTTTTGAAGGATGAGAAATGACTGACAATATCCAATTACCAAATCAGGTATTCCCAACAACCCAAGGTGAAGTGAACTTGACTGAGGTCGAAAATGAATGGTTAATCATTTACTTCTACCCTAAAGATTCAACTCCAGGATGTACAACACAAGCTGTTGGTTTTTCTTGTCTAAAAGATCAGTTTGAAGCTTTAGGTGCTCGTATTTACGGTATTTCGCGCGACTCAGTAAAAGCACATCAAAACTTTACTGAAAAGCAGGCACTGACTATTGATCTGATTAGTGATAAAGAAGAAGTACTGTGTAAGCACTTCGATGTGATTAAAGAAAAAAATATGTATGGCAAAAAAGTAATGGGTATTGAACGCTCTACTTTCATTTTCCATAACAAAACTTTAGTTAAAAGCTACCGTAAAGTTAAAGCTGCTGGGCATGCAGAACAAGTTCTAGAAGACTTAAAAACCCTTCAAACAGCTTAATAAAATTAACTAACAAAAAGCGAGTTTCACACTTGCTTTTTGTTTGCAAAGCATTACCCAATACTTTGACTTTGGCGTATCATAAAAATATTAGAATAATTATTTTAAGGCAATGATATGAGTTTACTCAAAACCTGCTCTTTGCTGCCTGCTACTCTTTTTATCGGTGCATGTAGTGCAAATACATTAGCAATACCCACTGATAGCACCACATCAATTGCTCAAATTCAAAACAATTCCAATGAAATAAGCTGCCAAGATTTACAAAACCCAGGCTATCAACAAGCTGTACTGAACACAATTAATCAGATCCGACAGCAATCACGTCAATGTGGTCAACAGTATTTCCCCGCAACTAAACCGTTGAGCTGGAGTAATAATTTATATAAAGGCGCACTTTCTCATAGTGAAGATATGGCTGCACACAACTTTCTCGGGCATGTTGGCTCAACGGGTCTGGACTTAAAATCACGTTTGAAAATTTACAATACCCTTGGTAAAGCCAATGGTGAAAATGTCGCTAGTGGCCAAAAAACTTTAGGGCAAGTTATGTCTAAATGGCTAACAAGTCCCTTGCATTGTAGTAATCTAATGAATCCAAAATTCACAACTTACGCAATCGCGTGTGCTTCTGATCAGTCTGTAAAGCAAAAGAGTTATTGGACTCAACAATTTGGTACACGCTAAAAGGAAAAATGATGCAATCTGGTTCAATCACTCCAATTTTAAGAATTTTTGATGTTGATTTAGCTCAATCATTTTATCTTGAATTCTTAGGTTTTCAGCTTGATTGGCAACATCAATTTGAAGATAACTTCCCGTTATATTTACAAATTTCCAAAGATGATTGCGTTATTCATTTATCCGAGCATTTTGGTGATGCAAGTCCACATAGTGCAATCCGTATTTATTGGGAACATATTTATGAGCTGCACAGCGAACTAAGCAAAAAAGATTATAAATTTTCTAAACCTCAGGTTGAAAAAACAGATTGGGAAACACTTGAACTCAGCATCACCGATCCTTTTTCTAACCGAATTATTTTTTGGGCAGATGCTTAATCGATATACATTTACTCAAACTCATCAAGATTTGAACGGTCGTCTTCTTCAAACCTTTGCTGTAGTTGTTGATAAGTACGTGTTTTTTTAAACTCATCTAAAAATTTAATCGTTCCTACAGGAAAAAATTCCGTTTGGATTTCACCACGATAATAAGCTTCACGCATTGGCGTTGCCGAAATTGAATCTTTTAAGCTATCCAGCTCAACCATGATCCACTCTGGAAATAATCTCAAATAATAGGAAGACTCATCTTTAAAATGTCCGATCAAACCAACTTTTGAGTTCGGTTCAATTACGCCATTCACTAAAGATTTGACTTGTTTTACCCACTTTTCGTCATTATAAACATCTACCACATGTACAAAACGAATACGTTTTTTTTCTTCTAGAGAAAAATTTGACAAGATCATTTGCTCACGCTCTATTGCTAAGAAAGGATTTTTAATATTACGTTCCATTTGAGCAGAGCCTAGCGCCAAAACCACATAGTGGCTTTGCTGTAAGGCAATTTCAATTGTCTGCATATGAGCCAAATGAAATGGTTGAAAACGCCCAATAAAAACGAGATAGTCAAATTTATACATAATTAGATTTTCACTTTTTATGAACTCATCAGTAACGCTCATTACAAAAAATATGCGCCATAATGAGAACCTAAAAATTAACAACGTGGTTTAAAGCAAGGATAGTACGATGACACTTAGCTGTATTCAACAACCTCATCAACATTTAAACGCAAATTTAGAAGGTGGCGTACTCACCTTAGCCATAAATCGCCCAGATGCAAAAAATGCACTCTATGGCGAACTTTATTTATGGATTGCCAAAGCACTGAATGAAGCCGACCTTAATAAAGATGTTCGAGTAGTCATTCTACGTGGTGTCGAGCAAGATTTTACCGCTGGCAATGACATGAAAGATTTTATGGGTTTTGTACAAAATCCGAACATAGGTCCAGCTGGAGAAGTTCCACCATTCGTTCTACTTAAAGCAGCTGCTAAATTAACAAAACCACTTCTTATTGCAGTAAAAGGTGTGGCAATTGGAATTGGCGTTACGATTTTATTACATGCAGATTTGGTTTTTGCTGACAACACTGCCCTATTCCAAATTCCATTTGTAAGTCTTGGCCTTTCTCCAGAAGGTGGTGCAAGTCAATTACTCATTCAACAAGCTGGTTATCACAAAGCAGCTGAGCTTCTGCTTACTGCAAAAAAATTCAATGCTGAAACCGCAGTACAAGCTGGCTTAGTGAATGAAGTGGTTGAAGATTCTTACGCATCTGCTCAGGCAACAGCTCAGCATTTAGCAGCTTTGCCTCTTGCATCATTAAAGCAGACAAAAGCGCTTATGAAGCATAATTTAGAGCAAATTATTGAATGTATTGATCATGAAGCTGAAATCTTTATGCAGCGCGTTCACTCACCTGAAATGCTAGAAGCAGTACAAGCATTTATGCAAAAACGTAAACCAGATTTCTCTCAGTTTAATTAAAATCAATTTCTATGATTTGAATAAACTCAAAGGCAGGCTCTTCATAAGGATGGCTTGCCTTCAATGCTTTCGCTACGGTCTTGGCCTTTTCTTCAATTACAATTGTTTCTACACGCCACTCATCAACTTGTTCAAGTTCGCCCAGCTCTCCGATGTAAGGATCGGCGCCTTTAACTGGCTTAAATTGCCCTATTCCTTTCACTTGCCATGCACAGTGTTCATAATTACCGATACCACCTGCACCAGCAGAGAAAATGGCTTGTTTAGTCGACTCAAGATGTGACTCGGGTACGTAATAAATCAGCTTTAACATAAGCAAAATGACTCAAAACTAGTGAACTTGCTTTAAATCATACCGTTAAAAAAGCCTCAGAATCAAAGTCAGTTCATCATTACTAAATAATTTGCTCCAATAAAGAGGATTTGAATCGCAAGCGCTAAGCCAAATAAACGCCAGCCCATATCTTTTTTATAAAACGTTTTTATGTGATTTTCATTTTTCATCATTTTGATCTCCGATTTTTTATCGTTGTTACAGAGAAAGCAAAAATTGAACCAACCTCAAATAAAGCATAAGGGGTTAAATAGTAAGCTGTCTATACTCTTATACGTTTTTTTAAAATGCTTCAAGAGCTTCAACAATCCATATGCAGCTATTAGTTTGAAGAAATTTGAAAATTCAATGATTTATCTTCATCCCTATAATTTTAAGCATCCGATTTCTTTAAATATCTATTCTCATATATTGTCATAGCGAAAGCCAAACCACACAAAATGACAAAACCACAAGTCATTGGAATTAATGTACCGTTATATAATTGCCCAATAATAGAGGCAAGAATAAGTGACAAGACAGAGGAAGCTGCACCAATAATAGCCGATGCCATTCCAGCGACATGCCCCATTGGTTCCATCGCAATCGCGTTTAAATTACCAAATAGAGTTCCAAATAATAAAAATAAAATGCAGGCATAAAGCATAAACATCCAGAATGATACAGCCACGCCTAAAAGCTGAATTCCCAAGAAAATTAAAGAAATTAAGCACAAGCCTAAAAAGCCATAAATACAAATTGGACGCATACCAAACTTCATAACAATTTTAGAGTTTGTAAATGAGGCGATTCCCATCACACCAGCAAGTACAGCAAAATAAGCACTAAATTCTTGTCCTGTTTTACCAAACTGTTGCATAAAAATTTGTTGAGAAGTTCCCAAATAACCAATGAAACCACCAAAGCAAAAGCCTGCACATAACAAATAACTCATAGTGGTTTTATTACTTACAACTTCTTTAAAGCCCTCTTGAAATGCTTGCAACCGCATAGGTAAACGATTTTCAGGAAGTAAGGTTTCTTCTAATCGTAAAGCAACCCATGCTCCAATCACTGTGGCATAGACCATATATAAAACAAAGATCTCACGCCAACCAAAGAAATGAATAATGAGCTGCCCTAAACTCGGTGCAACTGCTGGAGCCACCATAAATACCATCATGATTAAAGACATGATGCGAGCCATTTGAGCTCCGCTGTATTTATCTCTAACAATTGAAATCGTAGCAACATATGGCCCTGAAACACCAATACCTTGAATAAAGCGCCCAACTAAAAACCACTCAAAACTTTGTGTTGTAAAGCACAATAAACTTCCCAGAAAATAAATAATAATTCCTGTGAATAAAATGCGTTTACGCCCAATCGCATCGGATAGAGGCCCCGCAATGAGCTGCCCAATGGTCATGCCAGAAAAGATACCAATGATGACCCATTGCGACTGATTATTATTTTTTAATTCAAAAACACGTCCAATCTCGCCTAAAGCAGGCAAAACTGCATCTATCGAAAAAGAAACAATCGACATGAGCAAGGCCATGAGCAATGCAAATTCACGGAAATGGATTTTTGATTTCATTTTTCTTCTCTACTATTTATTCTATTAACATTGTACTACATACAAATAAGCCACCTTACGGTGGCTTATTTCAACTTTTCTATTAACCAATAAACTTACGTGCGTTACGGAACATACGTAACCATGCACCGTCTTCAGTCCACTCTTCTGGACTCCAAGAGTGCTGAATTGCACGGAAAGTACGCTCAGGGTGCGGCATCATAATCGTTGCACGACCATCTTTAGAAGTAACACCGGTAATCGCTTCAGGTGAACCATTCGGGTTCAATGGATAATGTTGAGTCGGGTTACCGTGGCTATCAACATAACGCAATGCAACTTGGTTAGATGCATTCAAGCTTGCAATATTAGCTTCACTTGCAACAGCACGACCTTCACCATGTGCAACAGCAATCGGTAAGATTGAACCTTCCATACCATCAAGTAATACAGAAACAGATTTTTCAACACGAACGTTTACGCTACGAGCTTCAAAAACTTCTGACATATTACGGTGGAAACGTGGCCAGTGTTCAGCACCCGGAATAAGCGGTGCTAATTGTGACAACATTTGGCAACCATTACAGATACCTAAGCTGAATGTTTCTTCACGATGGAAGAACTGTTCAAACTGATCACGTAATTTAGCATTGAACAATACTGATTTTGCCCAACCACCACCTGCGCCCATTACGTCGCCGTAAGAGAAACCACCACAAGTCACTAAACCTTCGAAATCGCTTAGGCTTACACGACCAGCAAGTAAGTCGCTCATGTGTACGTCAATCGTATTAAAGCCAACTTTGTCAAAAGCTGCTGCCATTTCAATATGACCATTTACACCTTGCTCACGCAAGATTGCCATATTAGGACGACGTGTATTAATGAACGGCGCTTCAATAGGCTCATTCAAATCGAATGTTGGTTTAGCAATTAAACCTTGGTGTGCATTGTCAGTAATTAATGAAAATTCCTGATCAGCAGTTTCTACGTTATCACGTAAACGTTGGATCTGATGAGATACCTCAGACCAAGCTTGTTGTAATTCAGCACGATCTAAAGTTAAACCATTTACAGATAATTGATCTGAGTTGTTTACACGACCAACTACCGCAATTGCATCTTTTAAGCTAGAAGCTGCGATTTCTGCTTGTAAAGCTTCCCAATCAGTTGCTTTAATTTGAAGTACTGCACCAATTTCTTCAGCAAATAAGCCCGCAGTAGTCTGGTTTTCTAACGCAACACCTAAACGTGCAGCAAACATCATTTCAGCTACAGAAGCTAATAAACCACCATCGCCGATGTCATGGTAAGCCTGAATTAGGCCACGATTGTTCCAGTCTTGGATTAAAGCGAAGAACGCTTTGAAATCATCAAAACTATCAACATCTGGAGTGATTGAACCGATTGCTTTATATACTTGAGCAAGAATCGAACCACCTAAACGGAACTGACCTTTAGATAAATCAATACGTACAAGTACTGAATCTTCTAAATTTTTAAGTTCAGGCGTTAAGGTCTTACGAACATCAGTTACTGGAGCAAATGCAGTAATTACACCCGTCATTGGAGAAGTTACAGCTTTATCTTCACCGTTGTCATTCCAAGTCGTACGCATTGAAAGTGAGTCTTTACCTACTGGAATCGCAATTCCTAAAGCAGGACACATTTCCATACCAATTGCTTTCACGCCTTCAAACAGTGCTTGGTCTTCACCTTTTTGACCAGCAGCAGCCATCCAGTTTGCAGAAAGTTTGATATCGCTAATTTGTTCAATGTTTGCACATGCAATATTGGTAATTGCTTCAGCAACTGCCAAACGAGCAGATGCAGCTGGATTTAACAATGCAACTGGTGGACGTTCACCCATTGCCATTGCTTCACCAGTGAAACCTTGCAAACTTGTTGTTGTTACTGCTGCATCTGCAACAGGAACCTGCCAACGACCAACCATTTGATCACGTGCAACCATACCTGTAATTGAACGGTCACCAATTGTGATCAAGAATGATTTAGACGCAACTGTAGGGTTTTTCAATACGCGGAAAATCGCATCTTTCAAATCAACTTTTGAAGCGTCAAAATCATCGCCACTACGTTCAATAGTTTCATAAGAACGTTGCATACGTGGCGTACCACCAAGCATTACCTGCATTGGCATATCAACAGCATCATTTTGGAACAATGGATCTTCAACTGTTAAGTGACGTGCTTCAGTTGCTTCACCTAACACAGCAAACGGACAACGTTCACGTGCACAGATTGCTTCGAACTGCTCTAAAGATTCTGGACGAATAGCAAGAACATAACGCTCTTGTGCTTCATTTGACCAGATTTCCATTGGGCTCATGCCCGGTTCTAATGAAGGAATCTTACGAAGGTTAAGAACTGCACCTAACTCATGATCGTTCACAAGTTCAGGCATAGCATTTGATAGACCACCCGCGCCAACGTCGTGTACAGAAACGATTGGGTTGAAGTCTTCTAAACGCCAGCAAGTATCGATTACTTCTTGACAACGGCGTTCCATTTCTGGGTTTTCACGTTGTACTGAAGCGAAATCAAGACTTTCACCCATTGTACCGCTATCTACAGAAGATGCTGCACCACCACCAAGACCGATTAACATTGCAGGACCACCCAACACAATGAGTAAATCACCTGGTTGAATCGCATCTTTTTCTACATGGTCAGGACGGATATTACCGTAACCACCAGCAATCATGATTGGCTTGTGGAAGCCTTTCACTTCACCATTTACATTCTGTTCGAAAGTACGGAAATAACCATTTAATGCAGGACGACCGAATTCATTGTTAAATGCCGCGCCGCCTAATGGACCTTCAATCATGATTTGTAATGGCGATGCCATACGTGAAGGTTTACCGTAGTTTTCTTCCCAAGGTTGTTCAAAACCAGGAATGTTTAAGTTCGAAACTGTGAAACCTGTTAAACCAGCTTTTGGTTTACCACCACGACCTGTTGCACCTTCATCACGGATTTCACCGCCTGAACCAGTTGCAGCACCAGCAAATGGAGAAATTGCTGTTGGGTGGTTATGAGTTTCAACCTTCATTAAAATATGAGCAGCTTGGCTCTTATATTTATAAACAAAGTGACCATTTTCATCCGCTTTCGGATAAAAACGCATCGTGTCATAACCCACAATTACTGAAGCATTATCTTTATATGCCGATAACACATCAGTTGGAGATTCTTTATAAGTGTTTTTAATCATCTGGAACAATGATAATGGTTGTTTTTCACCATCAATTGTCCATTCAGATCCAAAGATTTTATGACGACAGTGCTCAGAGTTTGCTTGTGCAAACATCATCAACTCGATGTCATTCGGATTACGACCAAGCTTAATGAATGCTTCAGTTAAGTAATCAATTTCTTGTTCAGATAACGCAAAACCAAACTCATTGTTAGCTTTAACCAAAGCTTCTTTGCCTTGACCCAAGATATCAATTGAATTTAATGGTTTTGGAGCTGTTTCTGAAAATAATGCTTTTGCATCATCAATTTGAGCAAAAACTGTTTCTGTCATACGGTCATGAAGTACTTGTTTAACTTCATTCGTAATTTCAGTAACACCTTTTAACGTGAATAAAAGACCACGTTCTAAACGGTGTACTGGTGTATTACAGTTTTTGAAAATATCAGTTGCCTTAGAAGACCAAGGTGAAATAGTACCCACACGTGGTGTAACTAAAATCTGAATCTCATCACTTGCAGATTGACGAAGTTCAAAAGACTCACCGTCATTCAATAATTGCAAAGCAGATTGATGTTGCTGCTCGTTGAGCGCTTGATCAAACAAATAGACCCATTGGCTGTCAAAAGATTGAACAGAACTAATTGACGATAAACGTGTTAATAGTTGAGCTTTCTTAAAAGAAGAATGTGCTGCTGCACCGGCCACGATAAACATGTTGATTTTGGCTCCACGGGCAGGTCTTGTGAACCTTACCGCAATGTGACTTTAGAGAGAGCGCATATTCTACTGCTTCTTGCTAAAATCAGCTAGATGTAGAATCAGTATTCTGTAACCTAATTCTGCAAGAAGTGAGTAGTTTTTTGTTCAAAATCATTTTTTTAGGCATTCTAGCTAAAAATAAATTGTTTCATGTTTATTCAATAACATAATAAAACCTGAACTAAGACAAACTATGTCGCACCAAGCTAGTGCTTTTAACTTTTTTTTGGCATGATCAGGTTTTACAGTTTTGAATAATGATAAATGGAACAAATGCGTTGGTTAGAGCTGCTTTCTGCAGTTCGTTTAGGTAGTAAAAAAAGCAGTACAGAACTGGCTCGTAGCCCATTCCATAAAGATTATGACCGTATTATATTTTCTCAAAGTTTTCGTCAGCTAAACCGTAAGACGCAAGTTCACCCACTCGCACAGCATGATGGCATTCATACCCGTTTAACTCACTCTCTTGAAGTTTCCTGTATTGGCCGCTCAATGGGTATGCTTGCCGCAGAAAAAATAAAAAATGAATTACCTGTCTGGATTTCCCCTGCTGATGTCGGTGCAATTATTCAAGCAGCTTGTCTTGCCCACGACATTGGCAACCCACCTTTCGGACATGCAGGTGAATATGCAATCCGTGAGTGGTTCGATGATGCCTCACATGATGATTTTTTAAAAAAGCTAAGTCCCGAAGAAGAGGCCGATGTACGTCAGTTTGAAGGCAATGCTCAAGGATTACGTTTATTAAGTCGCATTGACTATCATCCAAATGATGGAGGAATGCGCTTAACCTATGCAACTTTAGGGGCTTATTTAAAGTATCCATGGCTTTCAAAAACCATTGCGTCACAAGGTGATCGCCCTTCTCATCAACGAGCAAAGTTTGGTTGTTATCAATCTGAAAAAGAAATTTTAAAACAGATTGCAGAACAACTCGGACTTATTCAATTAGGTGAATACCATTATTGCCGTCACCCGCTCACCTATTTGTTAGAAGCCGCAGATGACATTTGCTATGCTTTAATTGACTTAGAAGATGGCATTATCTTAAATATGCTGAGTTACCAAGAAGTTGAGCCAATTTTCTTAAACCTTATTGCCGACTATGGTCAGCCTGAAGAATTATCACATCCAAATAGTACATGGCAACAAAAGATTTCGGCATTACGTGGTCGGGTTATGAAACGGCTTGTGGATGAAGTCACCACAGCTTTTGCTAAACATCATTATGAAATCATTACAGGTCAGCTTAAAGGTAACCTTTTACAATATTGCTCACCCGATATTGCAATTGGTATCGAAACAGCCAAAAATCTAGCGCGTGATAAAATTTTTGAGCATCCACAAAAGTCTGGCTTAGAAATTATTGCGCATCAAAGTTTGCAAACAATTTTGGATGCATTTGTACCGCTGACCACACCACATAAATCTTTAAGTTTTAAAGAACAACGTTTAATGTCTATCCTTAATCTGTATGGTGCTAACTTTAGCAATAATCATTACAGCAATATTATGCAAGTACTCGATATTATCAGTAAGTTTTCAGATCATCAGGCTTATAGCTTGGCTCAAGAGCTACAAGGTAATAAAATTGGCTTGTTTTAAGCTGGCTTAATATAGAAAGAAATAAAACCAGTGTCGTTTTTAATTAGTGTTAAAACGACCAGATTTACAGTTATGAATAAGTGAAACTAATCTATGATCGGATGTTTAATTGGCGAAGTGTTTGCCCTAGAAGCCCCAACTGTATTACTGAATGTAAATGGTGTGGGTTATGAAATTGATACGCCACTTTCAACATTTTGCCAATTACAAAAAGGCCAAAAAGTTACGTTATGGACCCATTTGGTTGTTCGTGAAGATGCTCAACAACTCTACGGTTTTAGTGATGCTCAAGAGAAAACAATTTTCCGCACCTTATTAAAAGTAAATGGTGTTGGTCCGAAAATGGCATTGGGTATTCTATCAACACTAAGCGTTGAGCTATTGGTTCACACCATTGAACATGATGATATTAATACGCTGGTCAAAGTTCCTGGTGTTGGTAAAAAAACAGCTGAACGTTTAATGATTGAGCTTCGTGACCGTTTCAAAACATTAGCCCAAGGTACTTCTACGTCAGCTACCCTGCCTCAAATTCAGTTTGCGGCAAACTCGCCTGTAGCAGAAGCAGAAGCCGCTTTGCAATCTTTAGGTTATAAGCCACTTGAAGCACAAAAAGCTGTTGCTGCGGTTAAAGCCGATTACACAGAATCAGCCGATATTATTCGTGCTGCTCTTAAATCAATGATGAAGTAAAACACTTATGCAAGACCGTCTAATCAGTGGAGCAGAAAAGCCTGAAGATCATTTTGATCGGGCTATTCGACCAACTTCTCTTGCCGACTACATCGGACAACCTGTAGTACGCGAGCAAATGGAAATTTTCATTGGCGCAGCTCGCGGTCGTGGTGAAGCACTCGACCACACGCTGATTTTTGGTCCACCGGGCTTGGGTAAAACTACCCTTGCCAACATTATTGCGCGTGAAATGGGCGGAAATCTTAAATCTACTTCAGGGCCAGTTTTGGAGCGTGCGGGCGACTTAGCTGCAATGCTGACCAACCTTGAAGAAGGCGACGTCTTGTTTATTGATGAAATTCACCGCCTTTCTCCAGTGATTGAAGAAATTCTTTATCCAGCGATGGAAGACTACCAATTAGATATTATGATTGGTGAAGGCCCTGCTGCTCGTTCAATTAAACTCGATTTACCCCCTTTTACACTTGTCGCGGCTACAACACGTGCGGGCTTGCTCACCTCTCCTCTACGTGACCGTTTCGGTATTGTGCAACGTCTTGAGTTTTACTCTGTAGAAGACCTCACTCATATTGTGTCACGCTCTGCAAACTTGATGAATGTACCCATTACAGTTGAGGGTGCAGAAGAAGTTGCACGCCGTGCACGCGGAACACCTCGTATCGCCAATCGTTTATTACGTCGAGTTCGTGACTATGCCCAAGTAAAAGGTACAGGTGAAGTGACTCATGAAATGGCACAACGTGCGCTTGATATGCTCAATGTTGATAAAGCTGGCTTAGACACCCTAGACCGCCGTTATTTGAGCATGCTGTTAGAGCGTTTTGATGGTGGCCCTGCTGGAGTCGAAGCACTTGCCGCAGCCATGGCTGAAGATAGCGGCACACTTGAAGATGTGATTGAACCGTATTTAATTCAACAAGGTTATGTGATGCGTACCGCGCGAGGTCGCATTGCAACGAACCAATCTTATTTACAGTTTGGAATGACACCACCTGAGCCTAAAAACTAATCAAAGGAAGAGAATTTTCTCTTCCTTTTTTAATTCCTCTATTCTTACAACTCAAATAAAAATTGTTTTATCAATAATTTAGCCACTCGATACCTTTTAAGTCTTTCTTTATACCTTATTGATTTTTTAATATTTTCAAAAACTGAATTATAAGAAATCTAGATATTAAATCTTATGAACAATAATATTTTTAGGATAAGGATATGTATAAGAAAGCCGCTTTACTTTTGCCACTCACCTTAATGAGTCAACTGAGCCTAGCAGATTGGGTAAACGATGCTGCTCAACAAAATGAAAATCAAGTCATTCAGCTAAGACAAAACATTCACCAACACCCTGAACTCGGCAATATGGAATTTAAAACGTCTGCCCTTGTTCAAAAAGAATTAAAGTCTTATGGCATTCAAGTCAAAACAGGTTATGCAAAAACAGGGGTTGTAGGTATTTTAAAAGGTAATAAACCCGGCCCTATTATTGCGCTTAGAGCGGATATGGATGCTTTACCTATGGAAGAAAAGAGCGGTGTTTCATTTGCCAGTAAACAAAAAGCAATCTATCAAGGGAAGGAAACTTATGTGATGCATGCATGTGGACATGATGCACACACTGCAATGTTATTAGGCGCAGCAAAAATTTTAGCTGCGAATAAAGATAAAATATCAGGCACAGTTATTTTTGTTTTCCAACCTGCTGAAGAAGGTGGTGCAGATATAGATAACTTCACTCAGGGTGATCAAATCGGTTCACGAAAAATGATCGCTGATGGTGCTTTTAAAGACTATAAACCAGAAGCTATTTTTGGAATGCATGTCATTGCAGGTATGAAAAGTGGTCATCTTTATTATAAAGATGGTGCCATTTTAAATAGTGCAGATCACTTACGTATTCAGGTCAACGGCAAGCAGGTTCATGGTTCGACGCCATGGTTAGGCAGAGATCCAATTTATGCATCGGCACAAATGATTAATAATTTGCAAAGTCTTATTAGCCGAAGAACAGATCTAACTCAAGGTATGGGCGTGGTTAGTATTGGCAATATTCAAGGTGGTACAGCAGGAAATGTGATTCCCGAACAAGTTAATATGATTGGTACTATTCGTTCTAATAGCGAAGAAATAAGAAATAACATCTTAAAAAGTTTACCAATCATGATCGAGCATAATGCTCAAGCCAATGATGTAACTGCTAAAGTTGAAATTGCACCTTATGCACCAGTAACTATGAATGATAAAACCCTTACTCAACTTATTCAGCCAACATTAGCCAAAGTTGTAGGAGATTCAAAACTACATGTGCTTGATCACAATGCAAGCGCTAGTGAAGATTTTGCCTATTATGGCAAGTTAATGCCCTCATTTTTTGTTTTCTTAGGAGCTACACCAGAAAATCAAGACTTAACTCAGGCTGCACCGAATCATAATCCCTATTTTATTGTAGATGACAAGACCTTAAAAACTGGAACCGAGCTACATGTAAGATTCGTTTTAGATTATCCGAATATATCAAAACAAGTCCAAACTTCATGGAAGCCCTCTTAACTTAAAAAGCTTGCTAGCCATAAGATGTAGCGTTTTTAGATTAGAAATTCAGCAATCGCAATTGAAAGGTTGTGCCATAGGACTTAGTATGCAATCTGCTAAACTGCCCCGTATTTAAAAGCAGATGTATGGCTTTTGAATGGAACCAATGTTTTATTCAAAGCCATATTTTAAATATAAAGCTCTATAGTGAACTAAAACGGAATCCTCTCATGGCGAATCATTTTGAATTCAACATTCGTGTTTATATTGAAGATACGGACGCAGGCGGTATTGTTTACCATGCCAACCACATTCGCTATATGGAACGTACCCGTACTGAATGGCTCCGTGCTTCTGGCGTTGATCATTACTGGCATCAAAAAGACTACAACTTTGTCGTACACAAAATTGACGTAAAATACATGCGTCCTATTTTAATGGATGATTTAATTACTGTTACAGCACGTGTAGTTTCATGTAAAGCTGCGTCATTTGTGTTGCAACAAAATATTTATCGTGGTGAAATCTTGCTTGCTTCTGGCGAGGTTGAGTTGGCATGTTTAAGTAAAGAACTTGTAGCTCGTCGTCTTCCAGAAGAAATACGTGATCTTATTCGTAAAGAATTGGAACAAGACTAAAAAAACAACCGGCATATGTAACTATGGCAACAAACATTGAATCAACCCTGCATATTTCTGACCTTATTTTACAGGCAAGTCCAGTCGTTCAGTTGGTCATGCTAATTTTATTGTTAGCATCAATCTTTAGTTGGTATCTGATTGCCAAGTTACATATGAGTTATAAAAAAGCCCATCAAGAAGATGAACATTTCCAGAAAATGTTCTGGTCAGGTGCTGAACTCAATACGCTTTACAACAATGCTCAGCTCAACTCAAAACGCTCAGGTCTTGAAGATATTTTTTATCAAGGGTTGAGTGAGTTTTTTAAACTTAAAAAACGTCAGGCCCCTGTTTCACAAACGATTGAAGGAACTGAACGTATTTTACGTGTAGGTTTGAGTCGTGATCAGAGCCATCTAGAATACGGCTTAGGTACTTTAGCAAGTATTGGCTCTGTAGCCCCTTACATCGGTCTATTCGGTACCGTTTGGGGGATTATGAATGCATTTATCGGTTTAGCTGCTGTTGATCAAGTCACTTTGGCAACTGTTGCACCAGGTATTGCCGAAGCACTTATTGCAACCGCAATTGGTTTATTTGCTGCAATTCCTGCTGTATTGGCTTTTAACCACTTCACTTCTAAAAGTGAAAGTGTTTACTCTGATCGTGCTTTATTTGCTGAAGAGATGATTGCCTTATTGCAACGTCAGTCTGTGGGTTCATCACAGGAAGATGCATAATGGCAATTCAGCGTTCAGGGCGCTTTGAGCGCATAAAAAAACCACTAAAAAGTGATATGAACGTCGTACCCTATATTGACGTTATGCTCGTACTTTTGGTTATTTTCATGGTGACTGCACCCATGATTACTAGTGGTATTAAAGTCGATTTACCTCAAGCAAATAACCATCCAATCGAATCAAAAGATATGCCAGCCATGGTAACTATTGGTAAAGATGGCAATATTTATCTTCAGTATGAAGATTACAAAGATAGTGAACCATTGTCTCGTGAAAAACTTGAAGAAGTTTTAAGCGGTGCACAAAAACAAGCTGAACAAGAAAATAAACAACTCACAGTTTTAGTCAATGGTGATAAGTCTCGTCCTTATGGAGAAGTCGTATCATTGATGGCAAGTTTACAAGAAGCAGGTTTAACTCAAGTTGGCCTTCTGACAGAGCCTTTAAAATAAGCTATGAATAAAAATCAAAAGCCACACTTTAAACAAAATGCGATTGCATTGAGCTTCACACTAGGAGTTCATGCAATTGCCATTGTTGGCTTGCTTTTTTTAGGCTTGAGTAAACCACCTGAACAGCCAAAAAAGCTAACAACTATTTTAGTTAAGCCAGAAGATTTACCTCCTCCTTTAGCCAAAGAAGTTGAACAAGAGACTACAGCTACAAATGAAGCAAAAGAGGTGTTAACCCCTATTGTGGATGAAACGCTTCCTGAAAATCTTCCGGCTACGCCCCCTCCTCCGACCGCTCAACAACTTGATGCTCAAAAGCAAAAGGTCGAACAGGCACAGCAAGCAAAATTAGCTGAACAAAAGCGTAAAGCTGAAGAAGCTGCAAAAGCTAAACAAGCAGCAGAACAGCAACGTATAGAGGAAATACAAAAGCAGCAAGCTGAAGCTAAACGCCAAGCTGAGGCTAAAACAAAATCCGAAGCCGAACAAAAACGTAAGGCTGAACAAAGTGCAAAAGCTGAAGCAGATGCCAAGGCAAGACAAAAAGTTGCTGAAGAAGCTAAACAAAAAGCAGAGACCGATGCAAAGCTAAAACGTGAGGCTCAAAAAGCCGAAAACGCTAAACTTCGAGCACAGCAAGAAGCTAAGCAAAAAGCTGAAGCAGATGCTAAAGCTAAACAGCAAAAAGCTAATGACGACGCTAAACGTAAAGCTGAAGCAGACGCTAAAGCTAAGCAGCAAAAAGCCAATGACGATGCTAAACGTAAAGCTGAAGCAGACGCTAAAGCTAAACAGCAAAAAGCCAATGACGATGCTAAACGCAAAGCTGAAGCAGACGCTAAAGCTAAACAGCAAAAAGTTAATGAAGACGCTAAACGTAAAGCTGAAGCAGACGCTAAAGCTAAGCAGCAAAAAGCCAATGACGATGCTAAACGCAAAGCTGAAGCAGACGCTAAAGCTAAACAGCAAAAAGCTGACGACGCTAAACGCAAAGCTGAGGCTGATGCAAAAGCTAAGCAGCAAAAAGCTGCTGATGATGCTAAACGTAAAGCTGAAGCTGATGCAAAAGCTAAGCAGCAAAAAGCTGCTGATGATGCTAAACGTAAAGCTGAAGCTGAGGCCGAAGCAAAAGCTGCATCTGCTCAAAAAGCACAAGAAGAAGCAGCTCAGAAGAAAGCCGAAGCTAAAAAAATTGCTTCTTCAGCTAGACGTGATTTTGAGCAAAAAATTCGACGCTCTTGGGATGTTCCGACTGGCAGTAGCGGTAAAACAGTTGGTGTCCGTTTTACCCTTTCAGACTCAGGTAGCGTTAATTCTATTGTGATCACACGTTCAAGTGGCGATGATGCTTTAGATGCAAGTATTAAGGCTGCAATTCAAGCATCTGCGCCATATCCTATGCCATCAGACCCTGATGCAAGACGCGAAGCAAGAAGTGTTAACTCTACATTTAGAGCGCAATAATTTTGAAAGAGTTACATGCTTTAAATAGTTTAAGGCATGTAACTATGCTACAAAATCAACAGTCACAAAAATACCTGCTATGACTTTAAACTTATGAATACGAGCCGCAAACACCTGCTATCTTTAGCATTGATCACCGCCTTAAGCCCTATTGCCTCTACAACTGCTTTTGCCCAGTTATATCTGGAAATTGCTAAAGCACCAGATCAGGCACCCAAAATTGCTATTGTCCCGTTTAACAATGACAATGGGCTCTCTCCTATTGTTGAAACTGACTTAAACCGTTCTGGACGTTTTACAAGCTCATCTAAAAATTTGCCTGCGAATGCTGCAATTAATCAGATCCAAGCGTCTGACTGGCAAGCTGCCGGAATTCCATATGTAGTTACTGGACAAATTAAACAAACAGCTACAGGTTTTGAAGTTCATTACCAACTTTATGATGTACAAAAGCAGCAATACATTTTAAATGAACTTTTAAATGTACCCGCTTCACGCATACGTCAAGCTGGCCATATGGTGAGTGATGCTATTTATCAGGCACTTACTGGTATTCCAGGTGATTTTAGCGGCCGTATTGCATATGTACTCAGAAACCCTGCCACTCCTGCAGAGCGTTATACTCTACAAATTGCAGATACCGATGGTGAACAACCAAAAACTGTTTTGTCATCTCGTGACCCAATTCTTTCTCCGGCATGGACACCAGATGCCAAGAAGATTGCTTATGTTTCTTTTGAAACCAAACGTCCAGCAATTTATCTACAAGATTTATCTACTGGAACACGTGAAGTACTCACTAGCTTTAAAGGCCTAAATGGCGCACCGAGTTTTTCACCTGATGGTCAATCAATGCTATTCACAGCATCTATGAATGGCAATCCAGAAATCTATCAAATGGATTTATCAACTCGCCAAGTTAAACGTATGACAAACGACTCGGCAATTGATACAGAAGCACGTTATACACCAGATGGAAAATCGTTTATTTTCACTTCTGACCGTGGTGGTTCAGCCCAAATCTATCGTTATACCTTTGCTGATGGTTCAGTAAAACGTCTAACGTTTAAAGGTTCATTTAATGCACGCGGAACTTTGAGTGCAGATGGCAAAAAGATTGCTCTTGTTCATCGTCCAAGTGGCAGCAGTTATAAAGTTGCAATTCAAGACATTAATACTGGCATCACCAATATTCTTACTCCAACCAGTTTAGACGAATCACCAAGTTTCTCACCGAATGGGCAAATGGTGGTCTACGCGACTCGTGAAGGTAACCGTGGCTTGTTATCTATCATGTCTACTGATGGACGTTTCCGTATGAATTTACCAAGTGAACAAGGTGAAGTACGTGAACCAGCTTGGGCACCAAAATAACTTTTAATTCCATTGATGGAGAAGATCATGAAATCAATCAAATATTTAGCTTTACCCTTTCTTAGCGTAGCACTTGTAATGACGGGTTGTGCTAGCCGCAAACCAGCAGCAACTACTGCAACTGGCACAAATCCAAGTACAGTTAACACATCTGGTTTAAGTGAAGATGCGGCATTAAATGCTCAAAATTTGGCTGGTGCTTCATCGAAAGGTGTAACTGAAGCAAATAAAGCTGCTTTGGCTAAACGCGTTGTTCATTTTGATTATGACAGCAGTGATTTATCTACTGAAGACTATCAAACGCTCCAAGCTCACGCTCAATTCCTTATGGCAAATGCAAATTCAAAAGTTGCATTAACTGGCCATACAGATGAACGTGGTACACGTGAGTACAATATGGCTTTAGGCGAGCGTCGTGCTAAAGCGGTACAAAGCTACTTAATTACCAATGGTGTAAACCCACAGCAACTTGAAGCTGTAAGTTACGGTAAAGAAGCTCCTGTGAATGCAGGACATGATGAATCTGCGTGGAAAGAAAATCGCCGCGTTGAAATTAATTACGAAGCAGTGCCTCCTTTATTAAAATAAGGCACATGCAAAAAAACGCTCATATTTTATGAGCGTTTTTTATAACAACAAAACTTAAGAAGATTTCTTTTCTTCTTCAGAATGTTGCATAGATTCAATCAAATCATGCTTATTAAAATCTTTATATTCAGGTTTAGCCTCGTAGTCTTTCCAAGCTTCCTGAACATTTTCTTTCGAAATTTCATCTAGATTGATTGGTTCACCTGCTGTTGGGGTCGCATCAAACTTCTTTGTTGTCATTTCGATTCTCCTAAAAATATACAGTCCGTTGTCATATAATCAACATACCATTTAAAATGGGGGTTGTAAGCATAAATCCAACACAAATAAAGTAAGATAATTTTTATTTTGTGACATTCTCATCTAGAATATGCCACGTATTTATCTGACTCATTTTGATGCTTGAAGCACAGGAGCTATTTTATATGTCCAACCTCACATTGTCCCAATTTTTACAACAACAAAAAGGGAATCTAACACCTGAGTTGGCTCAAGTCATCGACACTATCGCCACCACCTGTAAAACGATCGATCAAGCCTTACAAAAAGGTGCGCTCGCTGGTATTTTGGGTAGTGCTGGTAATGAAAATGTTCAAGGTGAAACACAGAAAAAACTTGATGTGATTTCAAATGACTATTTAATTGATGCTTTAAAAGCTCATCCACAAGTGGGTGGCCTCGCTTCTGAAGAGCTTGATGAGTTCACACCTGCACAAGAAAATGGTAAATATTTAGTTTTATTTGATCCATTAGATGGCTCAAGCAACATTGATATTAATATGTGTGTAGGTACAATTTTCTCTATTCTGCCTGCAAAAAATGCAGTAACCCAAGCAGAAGATTTCATGCAAGCAGGTACACAGCAAGTTGCTGCTGGTTACGTACTTTATGGTCCATCAACCATGATGGCCTTAACTGTAGGAAGTGGCGTAGTATTCTTTACTTTAGACCCAGAAACTCAAACATTCTTGCTTACTACTGACAATGTTCAAGTTTCAGCAGATACTCAAGAGTTTGCAATTAACGCATCTAACCAACGTCATTGGGAAGAGCCTGTAAAACAATATATTAATGAATTACTTGCAGGTAAAACATCTGTACGTGAAAAAGATTTCAATATGCGCTGGGTAGCATGTATGGTGGGTGATATTCACCGTATTTTATGCCGCGGCGGTATTTTCCTTTATCCGTACGACTTAAAAGATCCGAAAAAAGCAGGTCGCTTACGTTTAATGTATGAAGCAAACCCAATGAGTATGCTAATTGAACAAGCTGGTGGCACATCAACTACAGGCCGTGTTCGCATTTTAGATATTGAACCGACAGAACTTCACCAACGTGTTCCTGTCATTATTGGTTCTAAAAATGAAGTTGAACGTGTAACAAGCTATCATTAATAATTTTAATTATTTAGGGCATCATAGTATCATGATGCCCTTTTGTTGGATATTTTCTCATGGCGGTTATTTTTTTAGAATCAAAAGACAATGCAAAAATTAAACATTTGCGTGGATTAATCGAACTTAATAGCGCCCGAAAAAAGCACCAACAAACAGTCCTTGAAGGTACCCATCTCTGCTTGACGTGGTTACAACAGCAAAAGAAGATTTTTTCTTTATTTACGACAGAACAAGCTTTAGAACATACTGATTTAAAAAAAATAATTGAACTTCATCAAGGTCATATCTTTGTTATTAGTGAAGTTTTATATAGAGATTTGAGCACACTAGGTACAAGCTTACCTTGTTTAGCTATTATTGATTTACCTAAAACTGCATCAACAATTGACTATAAAGTAGATACTTTAATTCTGGAAAATATACAAGATCCAGGTAACGTAGGCACATTGCTACGTTCAGCAGCGGCAGCAAATATTAAACAAATTATTTGCACACAAGGATCTGCATCACTTTGGTCGCCACGAGTTTTAAGAGCAGGTATGGGAGCTCATTTTAGCTTACATTGTTTTGAAAACTTCCAACTCACAGATATTCTTCCAAAATTTCAAATACCAGTTTTTGTTACAAGTTCTCATCGCTCAACCAGTCTTTACTCAAAAGATCTTTCAAAACCATGTGTCTGGATTTTAGGAAATGAAGGCCAAGGTGCAAGTGTTTACGCCTTAGATCATGCAGAATCTGTAACTATTCCTCAGCCTGGTGGACAAGAGTCATTAAATGTAGCAATTGCAGGATCAATTTGTTTTTTTGAGATGGTTCGTCAACGCCAGTAAAACGTTAATTTATTTTACATCTCACATATTTGTGAAAAAAATCAATTACACTAGTAAAAAATAACCGATTGTTGTCAACCTCCCACCTCTTTTCAACGTTATATAAGAGATATATTGAAGATAAGGTGGGTATGTCCAATGACAGGATTTTCCATCTCCATGGATTTAGCACCGAAAAAGTCTCGATCGGAAACATCTAGTGCTCATGCAAGCACGGCTGAACAACGCCTGAAAGTTTTCATGCAAGATGTTACTGGTCGTGCTTTGGTGATGATGGAGAGTGCTACCCAAGGTCAACAAGGTATTGCAATGGATTTGGTTCAAGAAGCATTTATTGCTTTACACAAATCTTATGCCGATAAAAGTACTGAAGAATGGTATCCCCTGTTTTATACTATTTTAAACAACAAACTTCAGGACTGGCGCCGCAAAGAATCTCGTAGAGCAAACCCATTTTCATTCTTCAAAAAAGTTAGTCTGGATAATGACGACGATGAAGTTATTGATGTAGTTGATGAAAAAGCCATTAATCCTGCGGATTTTCTTGATCAAGCAGTGACTATCGAAGAAATTCGAGAAGCAATTTCAAAGCTACCTGTTCGTCAACAACAGGCATTTATGTTACGTGCGTGGGAAGGTTTTGACACACACACAACAGCTCAGATCATGAACTGTACTGAAGGTAGTGTAAAAACCCATTATCACCGAGCAATTCAGGGACTTAGAGAGTACTTAGCCCATTTAAATCCCTTGGGAGGTTCTGATGAATCATGATGATTTCACTAAAAAGGTGACGTCTAAACTTGATAGTTTGGCACATCACCATAAAAATAAAACAGTGGTCATGAATCATGTGCTTGACCATATTCAACAAAAACCAGCCTCTTTTTATAGTGTCTGGAAAATGTCTGGTTTTGCACTTGCAGCTGCGATCACAGGTTTTGTAATTTTACCTAATTCAGCAGATATTGTTGATAAACCGCAAAATCAAGTGATTGTAAATCCTAAATTATCTCCACAAATGGTGGAAGATTTAGAAATGCTAATGGTCTTGGGTGAGGATAAAGTACAACATGGCAGCTAAAAAATTAGCACTTATCCTTTGTTCATTAAGTTTCCTGCAAACGAGTTTTGCAGGTTTTGAACGATTTTGGATTTTTTCTAAAGATGCCAATACACAAGTTGATGACACATGGAATGCTCTTTCTGAAGAAGAACAACGTGCAATTATTAAACGCTACCAGAGCTTAAAAGAGTTACCAGCAAATCAAAGTACGAACCTACAGCAACGTATGGACTGGTTTACTCAACTCCCCGATGCTGAAAAAGAAAAAATGCGTGAAGCATGGCAAAAAATGAGTACACAAGAGCGTAATGACTTACGCCAGCGTATGCTTAAAGCCAATGGCGAAGAAAGAACAGCTATTCGTGAAGAGTATATGAACAAGTATTTAGAACATTAATCTAAGTATGTGAAGCTCACACCGCAAGTTTCATAACTTATATAGATTCTAGTTTCTATAAAAAAGCCTCCAACTGGAGGCTTTTTTATTTTATATCGTTTATTTACGGTAGCGTCTATAGATCGCTAAACCAAGTAAAGATGCTATAGACAAAATTCCTAAACTTCCCCCACCACCGCCACCACTTCGAGAATCATCTGTGGTAGTTGCGGTACTTATTAGATTAATTGTCCCAGGTTTCGCTGAAATTAATCCATTAGCATCATAGACATTATAAGATAGTGTATCGTTAAAAGTGTTAAAGACATTTTTTGCTTGAATATAAATATTACCACCGTAACATGTATTTTTACTGTCTTTACCAGGACAAGGCCCTTCCCGATCCGCCTTAACGACCGTAAAAATTCCATCTTTCGAAGTTTTGCTTGGTAAATAGATAGGCAACTCTACACCTTTTTCATTTACCCAAAATTGAGGCTTATCAGGCTTTGTAATAAGTGTACTAACTGGCCCATCACCATCATCATTCGCATATTTGAGTAAATTCAAAGGAATCATTTCATTTGCTAAATACTTAAAAGTTATTGTGCCATCTCCAGAAACAGGAGCAATATTTGCAAATTTTGCTTTAATCAATCCACTACTAAGTTCCACACCCGCTTTAGTGGTAATTGTATATTTGCAGAATTCAGAGGTTGTACTTGAAGTAGGATCATCATCGACACGATAAAAAAGAATTTGCTGTACGGTTGGATTCCAGAAACATCTCTGGTTTTCCTTAGTTTTAGTATCAGATGTTAAATCTTCTACTTTTTGTGCCACACCCAAAGGTTCTGCTTTAACATTATAATCAACCGTATTAAAAAACTTTAATACATGGTTAATATCTTCAGTTGGTAGAGGAAACCCATAATTTTTTAAATCTATATAAATTGCTCGATATTTTGTATTTACATGAGTCGTATCATTTTTAAACTTATCAAGTAAATCCTTAAATTCAGCTAAACGAACTTTATAGTAATCGATAAAGTTTGATGGGGTAGTTGGATCTTTAAGTAAGCCATCATACAAATCATAGCCTACTTGATATTTCTCTATTAAAGTCGTAAATGAAATATTACCTAAACCCTCTAGATCACCTGCCGTAAGTTTCATTAACTCAACGGAACCAATATCACAACTATTTTGATTTTTATTTAAAGTTTGATAATAGTATGTATTACTTACCAATCTAGCTAATCCACGCTGATCTTGAGGATGGCAAGTAACTTTATGTTCTGAATCTACATCAATTAAATCTGTCGCTGAAAAATTATTTTTAGGGTAGTAAATTGGTAAAAATCCATTATTTTCATTAGGCCCTTTTAAAGGCTCTAATAAAGTATTTAAAGTATCATTTGTTACATCAATATTAGTATTGCCCTCAGGAACTACTTCTTTAGGTAAATCACATTTTGGTGCATTGCCTGTTAAATTTAACGCATTAAACTTCAAATCTAGTCCAGTATCTTTTTCCTCAGCTGCTGCCCCAAGTAAATATCGGCAAGCATAAGACCCTGCATTAAAAGCTAATACATTAAAATCTAAATTTTTATCACCCAATTTATCATATAAAAAAGTTGTGTTTGCTGAGTTCTCAACAATTGTATTATTTTGCAATGTTAAACTACTCAGCGAGCTTAAATTACTGGTTTGATTTTTAGCTGGATCAGCATCTCCTGTAAATTTAAGAATACTGCCGTTAGTCGGACTAGCTATATTTTGTGCAATTGTATTATTTGTAAATTTTGCTGTAGGGGTGCCACAAAAATTAAAAGCACTTATTGAACTAGTCGATCCATTGTTAACAAAACTATTTGAATCCAATGTTATAGTACGTGCGCTATATGACGTATTAAACATACAACTCATTGCGAGAACACTACCGTCAGTTGACGTTTGGCCATTGTTTTGAATTAAAGAATAACTCATCGTTAAACTGGCAGTATTACCTCCAAGGTAAATCGCTCCACCTTTAGATGCTTGTGAGTTTAATATCTGAATATTTGTTAAAGTTACATCAGCGCCAGCATAAATAGCTCCACCAGACTCAGTACTTTTACCATTTTCTAAAATAATATTAGTTAATGTTAAAGGTTGCTGGTAAACAGCGGTATTAAAGATACGTGATTTTCCCCCAGCATTTATACGAGTTTCAAGCGCTTTTTGGGCTGGATAGTCATTAGTTAGAACTCCTTTTCGCTCCCAATCCGTCGCTTCTTTTCCCATAATATTCAAACCGATTTTAGGGGTTAATTCTTTATTTAAGGTGTAAGTACCACCTTCTAGTTGAATTGTGTAGTTTGCATCAATTGCAGAAACCTCACACCCTCCATAAGATTTACGCATTTCAGCTGCTGTAATCGCTTCACGTAGAGAACATGCATTCATGTTCTCATTATCTTCGTCAGCAAATGTTGTAACTTTTATTGTTGTTTGAGCCATTAAAGGCATTGCTGCGATAACAGTAATTACACCCAGTGCTTTTTGATAATTTTTCATAGCCCACATCCCTGTTTATGACTTGAAACGGCGTAATGCAATTAATCCAAATAACCCTAAAATTAAACCGCCGCCTACACTTCCCCCACCGCCAGTACTCACCGATTTATCTTCAATTCCAGATAAAGGTTCCTGAACAATTCTTGTTGGGATAGTAATATATTGAAAATCTTCACCCTCATTAAAACGAGATACACTAGTAACTACTTGAATACTAAAAATATCTGCACCATGCCAATTTCCATTTGGCGTATAAATTACATTACCATTTTGATCTAGGGTTATAGTGCCTTTTGAAACTGGTGTATCTGTACTTTGTCTAACTTTAAGACATCCTGGTTGCCAGTCTTTGCCATCAGCACGCTCACCAAACAATCGCTTACACGTAGCAGGCGTAACCAAATCAGCTTCACTTAAAGAACCTAAAATACCGAATTTTGCAACTTGGCCATATTTAATATCTTGACCAACTGAAGAGACTTCACTATCTACAATATATTCGATTGCACCTAAATCACAGAGCTCATCATATCCACTCCGGCTCTTACCACGTTGATCGTATCTTTCACAACTCGCTAAACCAATTGAAGAGCCATCACTATAAAGACGTCCTTTATTAATGATCAATGATTCAGCTAAATTTTTATAATTCTCAAGTAATCGTGGTCTAAAGAAACCCAGAAAGCTATTTTTGGGCGTGTTATAAGGGCATAACAATCCATTTTGAGCAGTTACATCGCACACACCTTCATCTGTATCTCCCGCAATTAATTTTTCATTAGTGGGATAAAGAATATTAGGAAGCTTTGAGGTCGCATTTCGGTTACATTCTGCAGTAACCAAATTACTTTGTATAATTGCTTTATCGGTTGTACCAACCTGACAATTTAGAGTATTCCCAACTAATATACTGTTTGAAACAGAAGCATTTCCTTGAGGAGCATCAAGAAATAGTCCTTTGTCATTTTTAATCATCGTAATGTTATTAACAAACATCCCATCTCGAATATTTGCAATAAAACCACCTTTATTGTGAAAAATTGTACTATTACTTAATCCAATAGCACGTGAAGTTAAATATCCCCCAGTACTTTCATCTGCAAACTTGGTTTGAACATATAATAAAGCGTTATCTGCGGCTGTAACTTCATTATCACGTAAAACAGATTGAGTAATGTAATAAAGAGGCATTTCGCTATATAAAACTGCTCCCTGAGCCGCTTTATTATTCTGTATTAAATTATTGGTAAGGGTAACTGTACCTGCTGTTCTTGTCGTATTAGATAAATTACCAGCATTGTAAATTGCACCACCACGAGTAGCATAACCATTAAGCAAACGTGAATTTTTAATAGTTAATTGTTCATGGTTATAAATTAATCCCCCATCTAATGCGGAGGTTTTAGAGCCAGCCCCTTGTAAATTAAGGTCACTCAAAGAAACAGAAAAAGAGGTTTTTTCAACATTACCATCATCAATTTTAAACAGGCGGTCTGTACCTGCCATTTTAATGCTTGCGTTATGGGTTCCTGGAGCATCATTATCAATAAAACTAGAGTCACTCTCTGTAAGGATATTTAGAGGCCCAGTAATTGTTATACTTGTATTCAATGCATATTCTTTATCACGCTTCAAAATAATATTTGAAGAAGCGTCTTTACCTCCGCATCCATGATAACCAGTTGCATATTTTTCAACATCAGCAGCATTGGAAGAGGCTCGATAATTAAGAAATTGTACAGCTTCACGCAACGTACATAACGTATCGTCTTTATCTTCATCAATTAAGCTTGTGACTTGAATATCGGCAGAATAAGCGTGTCCAGCAGCAGCCAATAAAGCAAAAGCAATGCTCCGTTTGAGCATACCCATCTCCTTACATCTTTTTTCATTTTTCTTTGTCAATATTGCAAAATTTCCGCTTTTGCAATCGCATCCTTTGTGCGTACTTTGTCACAGCAAGTAGAATTTCTCAAGACATTTTGGTCGGTCTGTAGAGTCATTTTTGAACCAGCTTACAAAAAGCTTCATACATTTAAAAAACTTTTTTAAATACAAAAATGTGAATATTTAAAAATTAGAAGGAGCTTTAAAAAGATATAGAGGTAAGTACTCTTAAATTAGAAATCTTGTATCCGAGACACTATTTTTAATAGTTTTTTATGTGCACAGGTGACGCAATAGACAAGATTAAAGGATATCTATGGTTGATATTCATCAATCAAAGCATAAATTTGTCTTAAAGTTGAATTGGAAAGTTTTGTTTTTTCGCCTTTGAGAAGTTTTTCTAACTGAGCAACTGTCTGTAGTAAAAGAGAAGCTTGATGAGGACCACGTAATAATAAATAGTCAACAATTTGCTGATCAAAATGGATACCACGTCTAGACATTACAGACGTGACCAAAGAATAACGGTCCGCATATAAGCTTCCACTCGGCACTTTAACACTAACAGCTTGCGTAAGTCGTGACTGTAAGTCTGGCAATTCCAACTTTAATTCAATAGGCGCTACCCGTGATGAAAATACTAGCTGTCCTTCGTGGTTATTCATTAAATGAAAGACAGCTTTTTGCCAATGAGGCACACCACTAATTGATTCAATATCATCCAAAGCGACAAGATCATAATGCTCTAAAGAGGTAATTGCCTCGATAGGAGCATCAAGGAGTTCAAGCAAAGAAACTTTAATTGCAGATTTGCCTATTTCTAAATAAGAGTCACAAATTGCGGAAAGTAAGTGACTCTTTCCTGTCCCTGCTCCACCGTAGATATAAAACCTACTCACCAGACCAGCATGTAGTTGACGCACAGCATCGACTACATTCCCCCAACTTGGTCCCGAAAAATCACTGATTCGGGCATCAAGTTGAGGTTCTATATCCAGTTGGAGTTGACGCATATATTGAATTAACCTTGAAATTATTTCTGGTTAGGGGATTTCAGTTCATCTGTATCTTGCTGTGTTTTAACTTCAAGATCAAGCTTAGTGCTTTCGGTTTCTACATGAATTTGCTCAATATCGCCATGTTGGATCACTAATGTAGAAGGTGGAGCATAAAGTGAGCTTCTTTCATAATTCTCTCTTAAATGCTTCAACAACACTACAATAACAGCAGCAACAGGCAATGCGATTAACATTCCTAAGAAACCTGCAAGCTGTGCACCTGCCAATACGGCAAAAACAACTGCCACAGGAGATAAACCAATTTTATCACCCAGTAGAAATGGCTGAAGAATATAGCCCTCTACCGCTTGGCCAATCATAAATACTACACCAACGAGTAATAAATGCATCCAATCCAAACCAAACTGGAACAAGCTGGCAATAACAGCTGCAATAATACCTACGGCAAATCCTAAATAAGGAATAATACTGGCAAGACCAGCTACCATACCAATAATAAGACCGACTTCCAAACCAATGAGCTGTAAACCAACCGCATATACTACGCCTAGCAATAGCATGACGAGAAACTGACCTTTAACAAATGCTCCTAAAACGCTATGGCATTCACCAACGATCTGTAAAGTAGTTGCTTCATATGGGCGTGGAATGAGACGGCGTAAGTTTTGTAGCATACGGTCCCAGTCTAATAAAAAATAAAAAGCAATAATTGGAATTAGAACAACTGTTCCACCAATTTGAATAAAATTGAGACCTGATTGTGCAAGCTTTAATAAGACAGCTTGAATACTATCGGCACTGTAATTTGTCTGAACATAATCCATGACAGCTTTGGACATTTGATCAGTATCAATTTCCATTTGCTGAACATTAAATGTCGAAGAAACCCATGGCAATAGTTCTGCATTAATCCAGTGAATACCTGCTGGAATGCTATCTCGGGCGTAAACCAATTGTTTCCAGATCAGAGGAACCAAATACCATAATGCAATGGTCAGTGTTACACCGATTCCTATGAACACCACGCTAATTGCTAACCAGCGAGGCAATTTGATTTTTACCAGAACATCAACAAGTGGACTGAATAAATAAGCCAGGAAAAAAGCACCGATAAAAGGAATGACTACAGGCTTGAGTAAGTACAATACCCATACCAGCAATACAATACCTGCGAGTAAAAGAATACGGCGCAGTATACGATCTTGCATAAAATCTAGCCTTTTTTGATTTAATCGTTATAAATGAAAAAATATTTTTATTAAAGATAGCATTTTCGAGCATAAATAACATAAGAGTTTCGTATATTCAGGTTATAATCTGCCGCCAATGCGGAGACTTCATTTATGAGCAACTCAACTTCTACCCCAAATACCAGTTTAAGCTACAAAGATGCGGGTGTCGACATTGAAGCGGGCGACGCACTGGTCGATCGTATCAAGTCAGTCGCTAAACGTACAAGTCGTCCTGAAGTAATGGGCGGTCTTGGTGGCTTTGGTGCACTATGCAAAATTCCTAAAGGTTATGAAGAGCCTGTTTTAGTTTCTGGAACCGATGGTGTAGGAACTAAATTACGTTTGGCACTTAATCTTAATCGTCATGACACAATCGGCCAAGATCTTGTGGCTATGTGTGTAAATGACCTTTTAGTTTGTGGTGCAGAACCATTATTCTTCCTTGATTATTACGCGACTGGTCACTTAAATGTTGACGTTGCTGCAAATGTTGTTACTGGTATTGGTAAAGGTTGTGAGCTTGCAGGTTGCGCACTTGTAGGTGGTGAAACCGCAGAAATGCCAGGCATGTATGAAGGCGAAGATTACGATCTTGCTGGTTTTGCTGTTGGTGTTGTTGAGCAAAGCAAAATTATTGATGGCTCTAAAGTAAAGTCTGGTGACGTACTTATCGGTGTTGCATCAAGTGGTGCTCACTCGAATGGTTACTCATTACTACGTAAAATCTTAGACGTTAAAAACGTTGATTTAACTCAAGTAATTGATGGTCGTCCTCTTGCAGATGTTGCAATGGAACCAACACGTATCTATGTAAAACCAGTTCTTGAACTTTGCAAACAAGTTGATGTGCATGCTATGGCACACATCACGGGCGGCGGTTTACCTGGTAACTTACCACGTGTATTACCAAATGGTGCTCAAGCAGTCATTGATGAAGCTTCTTGGGAATGGTCTGAGTTATTCCAACTTCTACAACGCGAAGGCAATGTAGAGCGCTTTGAAATGTACCGTACGTTTAACTGTGGCGTAGGTATGGTCATTGCTGTTGATGCAAATGATGCAGAAAAAGCAATTGAAGTGCTTAATGCTCAAGGTGAAAAAGCTTGGAAAATTGGACACATCCAAGAAAATGCTGAATCAGTGGAAGGCGCAGACGAAAAAATTCGTGTGATCTTTGCATGATAAAAATTGCTGTTCTAGTCTCTGGGAACGGCAGTAATTTACAAGCCTTGATAGATGCAAATCTATCAGGGCAAATTGTAGGTGTACTGTCTAATAAAGCAGATGCTTATGCCCTAGAGCGTGCTCAAAAAGCCAATATTGCTACGGCCGTTATTTCTCATAAAGACTTTCCAACTCGTGAAGTGTTTGATGAAGCAATGCATAAACAGCTGTTAGCTTGGCAAGTGGATGTGGTTATTTTAGCCGGTTTCATGCGCATTTTAACTCCCACCTTTGTCAACAAATGGCAAGGGAAAATGCTGAACATACATCCCTCACTTCTTCCAGCTTATAAAGGTGTGAACACTCATCAACGTGTTTTAAACACAGGTGATCGTTTACATGGTTGTACCGTACACTTTGTAACGGCTGAACTGGATTCTGGTCAATCAATTGCCCAATCTGCTATTTCAGTTAAAGAACATGATACTGCCGCTTCCTTAGCAAATCGAGTGCATGCACTTGAGCACTTTATCTACCCACAAGTAGCAGAGTGGTTATGTAACGGTCAACTTACGTGGAAAAATGGTCAAGCTTATTTCCGTGATCAAGTTCTTGAACACCCTATTCGTTTTGCAAATTGGTAAAACTTTTTACTTAAAAGCAAAAATAAAAAAGGACATGCCAGCATGTCCTTTTTTATAAGTCTAAAAATTAATTTGGCTGATGATGAATCAATTTCTTTATAGAATTCACTGTATCAATTGGATGTTCTAGAGGGAACATATGCCCCCCTTCAACCACAGTAAACGGAATTCCCATTTTTCGCTTTGCCATTTGAGGAAAGCCTCTTTTTAAGAAATCACTTCCTTTACCCACAACTAAATGTACAGGCATCTTAGGTTTTGGCATAGGCAGCCACCACCAAGAAGGATTTTTACGGAAAATTGCGACTTCATCCTCACGAGAAATCGTTAAAGTTACTCCACCGCGAACTGAATCTTCTTTCAAAGCATAGTCGATGTAGGCTTGAAAACAATCTTCATCAAAATCTTTATAGAAACCTTTAGGACGTAGTAACTCAGCAGCCTGCTCTCTCGAGTCCCAATGTTCACGTCGGCGTGCAGATAAACCTGCAGGAGTCATCGCATCAACCAATTTAGGACGAAATAGTTTTGCCATGTGAAATGCAAATGAATATCGTCCTAAAATAAGAGGCGGATCTAACATAATGACTTGAGAAAAGAGTTCAGGACGCTGAAAAGATGCCATCAATGTTAAAACCGAACCAAGAGAATGGCCGAGTCCAATCACTTTACGTCCTTTCGCCTGTCGCACAATACTGTCAATTACTTGATCAACCAAAGCAGGCCAATGGTTAGTCACAGGATAACGTTTATCAGGACCAATCAGAGGAACATAAATAATGTCATATTCCCCTTTTAACTGGTCAAACAGTTTTTGATACACTTTTGATGGCACGCCATTCGCATGAGCAAAGTGTATAACTGGTTTCATTGACATACCGCTATCCTAAAACAGATTTTATTGTAATTTTGCGCTTTGACGAGTCTGCACTTCTTGAGCAATAGATTCACTTACCCCTTGCCCGATTTGTGCACCCATACGACCTAAAATGGATTGTAATGGGTTGCGCTCAATTGTGTAGTCAACTTTATTATCAAGGTTTAGTTCACGCATCAAGCTCGTAATGTTACCTGAACGGTCAGCAACACCTAATTGGATTGCTTGTTCGCCAGTCCAGAATAAACCAGAAAAAATAGCTGGATCGTTCGATTTCAAACGCTTCCCACGTCCTTCTTTAACTGCAGTGATAAAGTGAGTGTGAACATTATCAAGAACAGATTGAATATGTTGCTTTTGCACAGGATCAATCGGTTTTGTCATACTTAAAATGTCTTTATTCGTTCCTGCCGTTAAAGTCCGATCTTCAATGCCAAGTTTCTGAGCTAAACCAGTAATCCCATAGTTAGGCATGATCACACCAATTGAGCCGACCAAACTTGATGGATTGACAATAATCTCATCCGCAGCAGACGCAATATAATACGCACCTGATGCGCCCATATCACCAATCACAGCGTAAACCTTTTTATCTGGATGCTGTTTTTTCAAATAACGAATTTCCTGCCAGATTTCATCAGACTGAACTGGAGAACCGCCAGGTGAGTTAATATTAAGTGCAATAGCTTTACTATTTGAAGCTTCAAAAGCACGTTTAAGCGCTTTATTGGTATCTTCACTATTTACTGATTGATTACTCGAAGCATCAATAGTTCCAATAATATCCACTACTGCCAAATGGGCACTACTGCTACTTACAGCAGAGCCTTCTTTGCTGGTTGAACAGCCTTTACCCATGAGTACAATAATGAATAATAAATAAATAAAAGTTAATGTTTTAAAGAAGATCCCCCAACGGCGACTACGGCGCTGTTCCTCTACTGAAGCAAGTACAGCCTTCTCAAGAATTTGCCATTCTGGTCCATTTTGTTTAGGGATTATAGGTTCATTTTGTGGTTTTGGTGGCCAATCGGACATAAAATTCCAATCCAAATTAATCTAAAATGATGTCATTATATACGTTGATTTGATAAAAACTGTCTAAATAATATGATTTCATTTATAATAATTTTATCTTTTTTTAATTATTGCTTCCTTTTTACCGCGATAGATGACCAAATTAGATACAAAAAGCATGAACTACTACCTACTCAAAACTTTTAGCCGCCAGCCAATTCAATTTGGACGTTTTCTTGCTCGTATGTTGGCAGGGTTAATTAATACTTTAAAAATTACTAAAACATCAAAAAGTATAGAACTAAACCTACAAATCGCCCTCCCACATTTAACGCCACAGCAGCGAATAGAAATTACGCAACAAGCTATTCGTAATGAAGTCACCTCATACTTTGAATTTTTAAGTATTTGGGGCTCATCAAATAGTAAGAATATCGAAAGAATTCATCATATTGAAGGTGAACATTACTTTCACGAAGCACTTGCAGCAAAAAAAGGTGTGGTTTTGATTGTTCCACATTTTGGTACTTGGGAAATCCTGAATGCTTGGTGTTCACAATTCACTTCAATGACAATTTTATACAAGCCAGTAAAAAATGAAGATGCAGACCGCTTTGTTCGAGAAGCACGTAGTCGTGAACAAGCTCACTTGGTTCCTACTGACGAAACTGGTGTAAGACAAATTTTCAAAGCCTTAAAACAAGGTGAAACTACCGTAATTTTGCCTGACCATACGCCTAATGTCGGCGGCAGTATGATCAATTATTTTGGTGTTCCCCTAGCCTCAAGTAATTTAAGTACCAAGCTTATTCAAAAAACTAAAGCAAAAGCTTTATTCCTTTACGCGATTCGTAACGAAAATGACGGTTTTACGATGCACGTTGAACCTATGGATGAGAAAATCTACGAAGGTAGTGCAGATGATGGAACTTATGTCATTCATCAGGCTATTGAACTACTCATCCATCGTTATCCAGAACATTACCACTGGAGTTATAAACGTTTTAAAGCAAACCCTGCTTTAGATAATATTTATAATATTGATCCAGCTGAAGCTCTTCAAATTGTGGATAAGCTTAAAGCAGAAGCTTCACAAATTTCTGTGAAGCCAAGTACGCTCGAAACGTCGATTGTATAAAATCATTTGATGATTCTCAGATACAAAACTTAATGTTCCTTGCTCAACTGTGCTTTTAAATGGAATATTAAGTTCTTGTATTCTCGCTAAAACTTCTTTGCTTGGATGACCATATCGGTTATTGAAGCCGGCAGACGCAATAACAAGCTTGGGATTTAATATCGCTAAGAAGTCATAGGCTGAACTATGCTTACTACCATGATGACCTAAGACCAAAACATCTACTTTTAAATCAGGATATTCTTTTATCAATTGATATTCTGCTTCCCAGCCCGCATCCCCCATAATTAAATAATTCTGATAACCCCTTACTTGTTTTAAATGAATATAAACAACACAAGAATATTCATTTTGGTTAGTAGGAACTAAATTTAAATCATTTTCTTTAGGCCAAAGTATCTCAATATCTAACTGTGGATATTGCCATTTTTGCCCTTGATGACAATAGGTAAATGGTTCTTTTACCTGCTCTGCCCATAGCTGATTTGATATGACTTGTTTGATAGGAAAAGCCTGAGCGATAAAAGGAAATGCCCCACTATGATCTTGGTCAAGATGAGATAACACCACATGATCTAGTTGCTTAATACCTTTCTGACGTAAATATGGAATTACTACATTTTGACCAATACTGAAAGCCTTCTCATCATAAGAACCACCCGTATCAATTAACCATGTCTGCTCTGGATGTTGTAGAAAAATCGCTTGTCCTTGGCCTACGTCTATAATATTTAATTGAATTTGCTGTGAGGTTTTATTCGGAATGACTAAGGATAAATAACATATAAGACTCCAAGATTTTGGTAAAACACCACGCGGTAAAAATAAAATAATAATGGCACAGCTTAAGCCTATCAAAGCCAGTGGTGTCAGACTAAAACCTTGCAACGGCAGAGATAATTTCTCTAAAAGACTAAAACATGTCAGCACCATACTGAGCAAAATATCATTAATCTGAAAGAGCGCATTTCCAAGTGAATTAAAAATAAGCCACACACAAGCAGCGAAAATATTTAAAGGAACAATAACTCCTCCTAACAGAGGAACAGCAATAATATTTGTAAGAGGTGCTACCCATGAAATCTGTTGGAAGAAAATCAGCATTAGAGGGCATAGAGCAATAAATATTTTGCCCTGAGATTCAATTAGGGTTTTAGCTAAAAGAATTATTCTAGATAGCAAACTCAATGAGGCAAGATTTGGTGCCTGTACTATGGTTTGATAAATGCGTAATAAAATAAAGCAAGAACCATAAGAGAGCCAAAAACCTGCTGATAAAACACTAAATGGATCAAAAAGTAAAAGTAGACTTGCGCTATAAACCAAGAGCGAAAATGGCTTAACTGGCAGTTTGACCAACAATAAAAAGGCAAATAAAAATACTGAGAGTAAAGTTCTTAAGGCTGGAATTTCAAAGCCGACAAAAGCTGTATAAATCAAAACCCCAAAACATAACGGAATCATTGCTAATATTTGCTTGGGTTGCCATAAATAAAGCTGAGGATAATAACGTCGTACTAATTGATGTAATCCCCAAGATAACAAGATTGCAAAAATGAGGACATGAGGCCCTGAAATCGCCAACAAATGAGAGATTCCTAACTGTTTAAATTGATTTTTAATATCTTCATTTAAAAGACTTTCATCCCCAGTTAGGAGCGCTAATAATAGTCCTTTATTCTGAAAGGGAGATTTTTTTAGCATTAATCTAAATTTTAGACGGAGTTTTTCTATATTTAATTGTTGTCTAGTCAAAAAATTTTGTTGCTGTTTTAAGTGACTTTCATAACCCAACCGATAAATTTCACTAGAGTTTAAAGGCTCAATATGCTGAACACTAAAACCTGACATTATGTTTCGTTGAATGAACCATTGTTCTTGATCAAAAGCACCTAATACGGCATAACTATGAGCTGGTCTGGTTTTACCCGAAATTCGATAGTAATGACCTAATTGTAATTTTGGTCCCTCTATTAATGCACTCTCATTTTCATTTTTTAAATATAGCAACCAATTCACCGCATGGGATGACCGCCCTAGAACTTGAGCGAGTTGCTGTATCTTATTATCTTTTTCTTCACTTATTCGGTCTATATAAACAATAATGTCTAAAGACTCAGGTTGCATCTCCCGTGTTTGTAGTCTTTCATTTAAGGCATGCTGAGCATACTGATGACCTATAACAAAAAGGCTTAGACCACAGATTAAATAATAAACTCCTTTTAATATGGGACGATTTACAACAAGATGCCCCTTAAAAATATAAAACATTAAGCAGATAAAGAGCAAAACTTTACCAATCCAACCATATTGCATTATGAGAGGAAGATCTATTCCCATAAATGCAATACCTACAACCCACCCCAATAAAATAAGCTTTAACATTTAAAAATCATATCGTTATCTTTTTAGGGGCAAAATTAAAGCCCACTGAGTGGGCTTTAACAATGTGATTTAATGACAATTTTTTAAGAACCGCTTACCCACAGACCATCTTCCATATGCAAGATTGAATCTGCTGCCTGAGCCAACTGCTCATCATGAGTCACAATAAGCATAGCCATATTGAGCTCTTTCTTAAGATCAGTCAGTAATTCGAAAATACCAACAGCTGTTTTACGGTCCAAATTACCCGTTGGCTCATCTGCTAAAACTACGGCAGGTTTAGTGACTAAAGCACGCGCCAAAGCCACACGTTGGCGCTCACCACCTGAAAGTTCACCAGGTTTATGATCCATACGGTGAGATAATCCCACTCGATCTAGTAAATATTCAGCTTGTGCCTTTACCGATTTGTATTGACTGTCTGCTCGAAGCATTAAAGGCATTGCCACATTTTCAAGCGCAGAAAACTCAGGTAATAAGTGATGGAATTGATAAACAAAACCAAGGTATTTGTTACGTTGAAAACCACGTTCGGCTTCACCTAAATTATCAAAACGCTGACCATTTAAAAATACTTGTCCTTGTGTTGGTTGCTCTAGACCACCTAACGCATGAAGCAAAGTACTTTTACCTGAACCACTCGCACCAACAATCGAAACAAACTGCCCAGCTTCAACTTGTAAAGAAAGCCCTTTAATGACTTCAACCTTAGATTTACCGTCATCAAAATGTTTATATATTTCTTTCGCTTCTAAAACAATTTTACTCATAGCGCAGTGCCTCGGCAGGTTGAACTTTGGCAGCACGAAGCGCCGGATAGATAGTCGCCAAGAAGCTTAAAAGTAAAGAAACAATCACGATAATCGTCACATCTTGCCATCTTAAATAAGAAGGAAGGTAATGCACGAAATAAGCATCGAATAGATTTAAGCCCAACACATTGTTAAACCATGAAATGATATCGCTAATGGTTAAAGCTAAAATTACACCTAAAACTGTACCAGCAACTGTTCCAATCACACCAATCACGGTGCCTTGCACCATAAAGATTTTAGTAATCATTGATGGCGACGCGCCTAATGTACGTAAAATGGCAATATCTGATTTTTTATCAGTCACAACCATGACTAACGACGAAACAATATTAAATGCTGCAACCACAATGATAAGTACAAGCAATAAACCAACTAGTGTTTTTTCCATTTGAATGGCATTAAACAGGTTGCCATGCGTATAGGTCCAATTCGTTGCATAGAAATTGCTTGGTAAACTTTTTACCAAGTCATCGGCAACTTGTGGCGCGGCAAAAATATCATCTAGTTTTAAACGAACACCTTGAGCACCATCTGGTAAGCGCAATAAGGTTGACGCATCATATAGGGCGATATAGCCCACCATAGAATCGACTTCAGCGCCTACACTAAAAATACCCACCACTTTAAAACGCTTGAAACGAGGTACAACACCGGCTGGAGATGGCGTTGCTTCAGGTAAAACCAATGTCACACTGTCATTTAGACGTAAGCCCAATGAATCAGCCATATCTTTACCAAGCACAATACCAAACTCACCTTTTTTAAGTGAATCTAGACTCCCGGCAACAATATGATTTTGAATGATAGACACATTTTTTTCATATTTTGGGTCAATACCCGTCACCATAATACCAGCGACTTGTCCTTGCGCGGTTAACATACCTTGCAATTGGGTAAAAGGTGCAACCCCAGTTACATGTGGATGATGTTCAACTCGTTTTACCAGTTCAGGCCAATCCGTAAGGATTTGTGTAGATGAAACTGTCGCTTGCGGCACCATTCCCAAAACACGGTTTTTCAATTCACGATCGAAACCGTTCATTACAGAAAGTACCGTAATCAGCACTGCGACACCTAGTGTCAAACCGACCATCGAAACCAATGCAATAAAAGAAATAAAATGATTACTGCGTCTTGCGCGAGTATATCTCAACCCTATATACAGTGAGATTGGTTTAAACATACCTTCTAAATCCAAGGTGATTGATGGGAAATAGCAGATGCTAATGTCAAATTACATTCACATTTACTATTTAGCCATATCGTTAGATGCTGTATTAAGGTTTAAAAATCAGTAAGTTCTGATCTTCCCTTAACAATCCTAATATTATATTGCTGCGCTATTTTCTACTACTTAAGTTAGGAGATCAATTTGATCATGCATTTCGCTACGAATTAGAACAATTTAATGAATAAGCTCAACAAATTACCCAAATCTTCTCCTATTTAGACTTCATATGTTGAGCAAAGTTCCGGTTTGCCTGAATGTCTTTATAGAAATATAAAAAGAGTCCAGACAAGATGATTAAAGCCCCTACAAAAACCATAATCGAAAGTTGTTCATGATTTAAGGCAGCTCCAATCATCATCGCTAACATTGGTGTAATTACTGTCGTTAAAGATAAAGTTGTTGGCTGAATATTTTGTATAAGTTTGAAATAACAAAACATGGCGACTAATGAAGCCATGAGTACCGTATAAATTAAAGCAAACAAAGATTTAGCTTCTGGCAAATGTGTCGGTGCATATTGCCAAATAAATGGAATAAAACAACTAGCAAAAATAGAAGACACTAAAATAGAACCTGTTGCCTGAGCCATCGGCTGGATCTGCGCATTAACTTTTTTAACCCAGAAAATTGAAAAAGAATAAACAAATACACTGATCAGCATAAGAACAATACCAAACGGATGCACATGCTGATTTGCACCGCTCAAACAAATAATCGCTAACCCACTGACAGCAATTGCCATGCCCAGCCATTGCAGCTTATAAAGTTGTTGGCCAAATGCAAACCGACCAATAAGCCCTGCCATAATAGGTGCTAAGCCAAACATAAGTGCAATCATGCCTGAACTTAAATATTGGGTTGCGGCATAAGTAAAAATTTGGGAACCAATTAAGCTAAAAGATCCGGCAATATAGCTATGAATTGCTTGTCGATGATTCGGAAAAGGTGTTCTTAAAATCAGTAATATGATTACTGCCAAAGGCAATGCAATAAAAAAGCGTAACAACAATGCCCACATCAGATGTAAATCAGACACACTCCAAACAATAGCCAATGGAGTGGTTGCCCAAATGAACACTAACAAGGCATAAGTTAAAGCCAAATTGGTTTGCGATGGCATGTGATGCTCACTTAGCTGTTTTACGTTTTTGCTTTAAAATTGTTTGATCTAATGAACTTGAAAATTCACGCTTATCTCGCTCGGAAATAGGCGGTGGTCCACCAGTTTGCACACCCGCACCACGAAGCGTATCCATGAAATCACGCAGATGTAAACGTGCTTTAACATTTGCAGTTGTATAGACTTCACCACGCGGATGAATAGCAACGCCACCTTTCTCGATCACTTGAGCGGCCAGTGGAATATCTTGCGTAATGACAATGTCATTTTCAGTCATACGATCAACTATTTCTTTATCGGCCTGATCTGCACCACTTAAAACCTGTATTGACTTAATACGAACAGAAGGTGTAATCCCAACATTTTGATTGGCAACAAAAATAACTTCTAATTGATAACGATCTGATGCACGCAAAATTACTTCACGTAAAATTTTTGGTAAGGCGTCTGCGTCTACCCATAGCTTAAATGGCAGCACGTTATTCTCTATTTCCACTAAAAATCTAAGTCTAACAGATGCTTTTCGAAGGTGAATAGAAATAAACATTAAACTTATTTTTAATTTCAACATTCAAGTTTTTATAGATGAAGCTTACTTTTAATTTATAAATACAAGCAGTATTTCTCTTTAAATGACTAAATATGTGCTTTTACAAGAGAATTTACACATGATGACTTGAAAAATAGTAAACACCCTCGATTTAATATAACAAGTAATGTGAACCCAACAGCATCGTGCTTATGAAAAATCAAAACAGTCCAGAAGTAATTAAAGTAAATGACCAAAATTTTGGTAGTCATGGTGAACATTGGAATCTATTGACGTCCCATCCTGAAACAGATGTACCAAAATGGTTAGGACTAGCACTTGATGCACCCGTAATGCCAATGGGCTTATGCGAACATGAAGAAGATATGGATCAATCTTTTTGGTTGATTCAAGGCCCACAAAACCAAAAAGTTACAATCAACCAGATTATTGCTGTTGAAAACCAAAAGCCTCGAGCACTCAAAACAGCGTTTCCAAGTTTTGAAAGTCCATATCAATATAATGCAAAAATTGAACGTATCATTACTTGTGACTCTGCAACGCAAGCCGTGTTAAGTTTAAGACTAAATAAAAATACAACCGTTTATGCGTTTGATAATTTATTTAGCGTTAACGCTTGTCAATATGACAAAAATCAAAACTATCAAGTTCAATTTAATGCATGGGCTTATGAATTAGAACCAGTTCCAGCAGGCGAAAAAATTGTTGTTGATGACCCAGCTTCAATTAAACATCACCGTGCATTAAATGCAATTTTGACTGAACATAATGGTATTGCTCCTGAAAACTTACAGGAACTCATTAATGAATGGAAGCCAAAAACCCCAGAAGATCAAGAACCTGTAACTGTTGATTTTTCTAAAATGGTCGCATATTTATATGGCGAAAATCTTGGTCAAGAAGATGAAGCATGGTTCCAAGGTAATATTGTTGGCAAAACTTCTATGACATTTATGGGGGCAGAATATACCCTTTATGATGTCACTTTAGTTTTAGAAGATGATCTTCCTGCCATATTAGTGCGCATTGCGACCAAAAACGATTTGTATAAAAACTTTAATATTGGCGAATATATTCGCGGTAATATCTGGATTCAGGCGACTATTTGTGCTAAAAAGGGTGAAACTAATTGAATTTCACTAATATTTTAATAATTAGGTTATTGAATGAAGATTATACCCGAACAAACTACCAGCCTCATTCAATCTAGTAGCCTGCGCGTAAAGGTCGATACTGGTGCGTTTTGCTTTTTTGTATTGGGTATGTTTTTAGCTGCCATATTCATGCACCAACTTGGTTTAGTGCCTTTTTAGTTTATAAAATTTATTCAAAAATAAAGCCCTCATTTGAGGGCTTTATTTATTTGATTTGCTTAACCATTACGTTTTGCAAAATCATCCATAAAGCTAATTAAAGCCTGTACACCTTCTAATGGTACAGCATTATAAATACTTGCACGCATACCACCTACAGAACGGTGTCCAGCTAAATTCAACAAATGGTTTGCTTCGGCTTCTTTTAAGAATTGCTTGTCTAAAGCTTCATCTGCCAAGGTAAACGGTACATTCATAATTGAACGGTTTGGAATTGCAATCGGGTTATTGTAGAAATCACTTGAGTCGATATAACCATATAACAACTGAGCTTTTTCCAGGTTAACTTTATGGATAGCATCTACCCCACCCTGCTCTAGCAACCATTCAAATACCAAACCAGACAAGTACCAAGCGTAAGTCGATGGTGTATTTACCATAGAACCATTTTTCGCTTGATCACCATATTTTAAAATGCTTGGAATTTCTGGTTTAGCTTGATCAAGTAAGTCATCACGAATAATGACAATTGTTAAACCAGCAGGACCAATATTTTTTTGTGCGCCAGCATAGATTAAACCAAACTTGGTCACATCTAATGGAGCAGATAAAATACTTGATGAATAGTCACAAACGAGTGGAGCTTTTACATCAGGAATTCCTGCGAACTGTAAACCACCAATCGTTTCATTATCCGCATAATGTACATAGGCTGCATCGTCAGATAAATTCCATTCGCTTTGCTCAGAAATTGCGAACTTACCATCTACTTTAATACCAGCATTTACAACATTAATATCGCCATAACGTTTCGCTTCTTTTAACGCTTTTTCAGACCAGATGCCTGTGTCAATATAATCAGCTTTACTGTTCTTACCTAAAAGGTTTAAAGGAATCGCAGAAAATTGTAATGACGCACCGCCTTGTAAAAACAGTACTTTATAGTTTTCTGGAATATTCATTAGCTTGCGTAAATCTGCTTCAGCTTTTTCAGCCACAGCAACATAGTCAGCACTACGATGACTCATTTCCATGATGGATAGACCTTTACCCTGCCAATCCAACAATTCTTGTTGAGCTTTTTCTAAAACGGCAGTAGGTAATGCAGCAGGACCAGCACAGAAATTGTACGCGCGCATGATTTTTCCCTTGTATAAAGTCAAACACAATAAAAATGGCATTTAACCACAGATTGCTTAAGCTTGCAGCAGCTTCTCAAGTAAATATTTCAATGCTGGACCGTATTTAAGTTTATTTTTTCAATTATTGTTGTCGTTATTTCTATACTTTTAATTACTGCCTTGCAAATTTAAAAAGATTTTTAAGCAAAAAGATCAACTTGACTTGTGATTATAATTTCACATACCTTGATAGATATTAGAAAAAATATTGGCTTAGTAAATTCAATAATTAAAGGAGCTAAAATCAAAATGTTTTTTATACAAATGTATAATAAACAATATGATAATTGAATTTAATAACAAGAAATTTAAACTATAAGGGATGCCAGAAATTGTTATTTAAAATGCCAGCACATCGATATAGACAGTCTATTTTTCCCTTTTCATTTAAACCTAAACATATTGCTTTGGCTTTAGGCTTTTTTTTCACTAATCATTTATATGCCCAAAGCTTAAGTTATGCAGAAGCAGAACAACAAGCTTTAAAAAGTTCATATAGCACCCAAGCCAACCAAGCATTACAGCAAGCATCTCAATTAGAAGCTGAAGCAGTAAAGGGCCTCGGATTACCTCGAGTTGATTTAAATGTGAGAGCCTATGCTTTTCATAGTGAAACAGATGTACCTCTTGGCTCTTTTAAACAAAAACTTGAGAATGATTTAAGCCAAGGACTCAATGACAAACTTTCACAGTGGAACAATGTCATTCCATCGGATGTGCTTGGACAAGTTCAGGAAGGCGCTAATCAAACCATCCATGATGGTATAAACCGATTTCCAGATTATGCGAATCTGACCATTGAAGATCAGGTTGTACGCCCTTCTATTTCAGTCGTTATGCCACTCTATACAGGCGGCTTAACCAGCAGTGCAAAAAAACTAGCAAATATTCAAGCACAGCGTTCGGATCTTTCAAGCCAGCAACAACAAGATATACAGCGGTTTGAAGTGGTACAAAGCTATTTTAATGTTCAATTACAGCAGCAACTGGTAGCGAGTAGCTTATTTAACTTTAATGCAATGCAAAAACATTACAGCAATGCCCTAAAGCTCGAACAACAAGGATTTATTAGTAAAGGGCAACGCATGCAATTTGAAGTCGCCCGTAATAATGCGGAACGCACTTTACAAAATACTCAAGCCAACTTAAATGCCAGTCGCTTTAGTCTTAATAATCTTTTACATCAACAAAACAATATAGATTTAAGTACGCCACTATTTGTAAATAATACCCCAAGCCAGTCTCTAGAATCACTTTTAAGCAGTTATTCACAAAAATCTAGCCTTGTACAAAAAATGCAGATGGATACTCAACTGGCTAATGTAAATATTCAAGCTCAGGAAGCTGCAAAAAAACCAAGTCTTTTTGCCTTTGGTGAATATGCTCTCGATAAAAATGAAAACTGGATTGTCGGTGTAATGGCAAAATACAACCTATTTTCAGGTGTAGATAAAAATAAGAATATTCACGCTGCCGAATTGAAGCGCTATGCCTCTGAACTCATGACTGAACGAACTAAACAAGAGATCGAAGCTCTTTTGAATAAGTCATATAACGAACTTAACTCTGCTCAGCAAAGTCATCAGCTCTTACAAAGAAACGTAAATGCCGCTCAAGAGAACTTACGTATTCAAGAACTTTCTTTCCGTGAAGGAATGGGTACAGCAACCCAAGTGATTGATGCACAAAATGCATTAAGTGCGTTAAAAACTGAAATGGCTTTAAATGCTTATAAATATATCATGTCACTCGCGACTTTACTTCAAAGTCACGGCTCAATTGATGAGTTTAAAGCTTACGTTAATCAACCACATACCGACTATATTCGTTAAGGGGAGTATAAAATGAATCAAGACTCAGCTCATTCAGAACAAGATGCTCCTGTTGCGGATACAGCAGAAACCAACCAAGTTCAAAAAGATGATCAAGTTAGTGACCATCAAGAATCAAACACAAATAAAAGTGACTCTAAACCGCCTAAAAATTCAAAAATTAAACTGATTATTGGTGTAATCATTATTGCCCTATTGGGTTTAATTATTTTTGGTTTGTGGAAAAGTTATCAGCCAAAGCCTATTGAACTACAAGGCCGAGTTGAAGCCGAAACAATTCATGTAAGCACAAAAGTTCCGAGTCGTATTGAAGAAATTTATGTACAAGAAGGCCAGAAAATTTCCAAAGGCCAGCCACTTGTTCGTTTGGTTAGCCCGGAAATAGAAGCTAAAAAACAACAGGCTTTGGCTACCTTACAATCTGCTTTAGCATTTCAATCTACGGTAGATCGTGGTTCTCAACAAGAAAATATCGATACACTTTATGCAAACTGGCAAAGTACGAAAGCACAAGCAAACCTTGCAAAAACTACTTACCAACGTGGTGAAAATTTATATAGACAAGGCGTCATTTCGCGTCAAAGACGAGATGAAATGCTTGCAGCACAAACTTCTGCTCAAGAATTAAGTGAAGCGTCTTATCAACAATATGCTCGTGCAAAACGTGGCAGTACGAGCCAACAAAAATCTACAGCAGATGCACAGGTTGAAATTGCAAAAGCAGCTGTAGGTGAAGCAAAAGCGTTAGAGGAAGAAACACGTTTACTCTCTCCTATTTCAGGTACAGTTTCAAAAACTTATGGTAAACCTTCTGAATTAGTTGCTATGGGTGTACCTGTTGTCAGCATTTTAGAAGATGATGATTTATGGGTAAGTTTAAACGTGGGTGAAAATCAATATGCCTCTGTTTATAAAAATAAAACCCTTGAAGGATTCATTCCAGCACTTAATCAGAATGTGAATTTTAAAATTAAGAATATAGATGCTGAAGGTGAATTTGCTACCATAAAAACAACTCGCCAAACTGGAGGCTATGATATTCGCAGCTTTAAACTGCATCTTGTGCCTGAACGTCCAGTGCAAGATTTAAAAGTTGGGATGAGTGTTCTATTTAAAATTAAAGAAGAAAAATAAAGCATGTTTGCCAGTATATTACGTGAACTAAACTATCTAAAAAACAACAAATGGGATTTGTGTATGGTGACACTCATCCCCGCTTTTATCATTTTTATGTTTAGCAGCATGTTTTACGCAGGTAAAGCTGAACACTTACCGATTGCGATTATTGATCAGGACCAAAGTGAACTCAGCCGTAATATTGAAAAGTATCTTTCGTTGAATCATACGGTAGATATTAAAACAGTTACGGCAAGCTCCACAGAAGCGGAACAACTACTCAATGAAACCAAAATATGGGGCTATGTTTTCATTCCAGACGGCGCCGAAAAGCGTTTTGTGAAAGCCCAAGATGCTCAAATCAGCATTGCATTTAACCAGTCTTTTTTTAGTGTCGGAAATACAATTTCCTCCGCAATGTTGGTCAGTACCCTCAATGCTTTAGCAGACTACGCAGGTCAGAGTTATCTCGCAAATAATATCCCCTATTTAGATGTACCAACTGCGCATGTCAAAATCTCAACGCTTTATAACCCAAGCATGAGCTATGAGTTTTATTTAGAACCCTTCATGGTTCCAGCGGTATTGCATTTGTTGCTGTGCTGCTGTGTTGCCTTTGCCATTGGACAAGAACTGAAACGTGGCACATTAACCCAGTGGGTTAACCGAGAAAGTTTTATTCAAGGCTTATTAGCTAAAAATTTGCTCTATAGCCTTATTTTTTGTTTCTGGACATGGCTATGGATGTTTTGGCTCGTTGAAATCCGTGGTTGGTTTGTAGCGGGTTCTCTTAGTTTATTGCTATGTGCACAGTTCCTACTTTATTTTGCCTACGCTTTGATTAGCAGCACAGTTATTTTAGCAACCAAAAATTTAAGCAAAACTTTTGGCTTTATTGCCGTTTATGGTGGGTCATCTTTAAGTTTCGCAGGCGTTACTCTGCCTTTGAATAATGCTCCTATTTTTACCAAGTTTTGGTCACTCATTATTCCCTATACCCCTTATGCCAAGCTGCAAACTGAACAATGGGTGATTGGAAGTCCAGTTTTCATTTCAATAATTCCTTTTTTAATACTCATCGGTTATTGCCTTATTTATTTCTTCTTAAGTTGTCTGCTTCTTAAAAAATTAGTTCGAGGGGCAACGAAATGAAAGAGTTTTTAAATGCATATTTGCAAACTTTTAAAGATATTGTAGGGAATAGTTCAGTTTTCACGACTCTGATTTTATCGGTCATTCTTTATAGTTTTTTTTACCCTACCGCCTATAAAGCTGAGCGGGCAGAATCAATTCCTATTGTTATTGTTGATGAAGAACAAAGTCTCTTAACTTCTCAATTAATCGGTCAAAGTACAAATAGTCCGCATGTTCATATTGTTACTGTTACAAGCAATTTCTTACAAGCAGAACAAATGGTTCGTGAACAAAAAGCCGATGGTATTTTACTTTTACCAAGTAACCTAACGCAAAGCTTACGCCGTGGAGAAACAGGCGGAATTGGCTTATATTTAAGTACAACCAACTTTTTAAAAACTAAAGAAATTGGTTTAGGCTTAGCTACATCCATCGAAGCGACCTTAAAAGAATATGTCGAAAAATTTGGAGAGCGCACTCATTTCCAACCCGCACTTTCTATTCATCAGGTTCCTTTATTTAACCCCCTTTCAGGCTATGGAAGTTATATTTTTCCGGCTGTTGCATCTTTAATTATCCATCAAACGATTGTTTTAGGCTTAGCCATGCTGATTGCAAGCTACCGCGAACAGCATGAAAAAATTACCTCCATTCGCTTTGCTGGAATTTTTGCCAGTCTGTTTACTATTGGTTGTTTAAGCAGTTTTTACCTTTTTGGTTTTACGCTTTGGTTCAATGACTATCCACACGGTGGAAACTTCACAGGTTTACTCGTTGCTGTTCCTATTTTTATTAGTTGTGTAATTGGATTAGGCATGTTGATTGGTTCACTTTTAGATATGCCAGAACGTGCTGGACATATTATTGTATTTAGCTCTGTACCCTTATTCTTATTAACAGGTGCTGCCTGGCCACATCAAGCAATGCCTGAATGGTTACAATGGTTTGCATGGTGTTTACCATCAACACATGGGGTACAAATGTTTGTGCAACTTAACCAGATGGGTGTTCCTTTAGCCACAGTTGTACCAAAACTGATATTTCTTGCGACAATCGGTCTTATTTTTTTAATTTTGGCCTATTCACGTTTAAAAGCATCCAAGTGAAGAGTTTTCTGAACTTGGAGCATAAATTATATTTTTATTTACTATAAAATCTGATAGTTAAAAGTCATTCCTTAAAAACTATTGACCATAAAAATATAAAAAAACCAATAAATTCAAATTATTAATTGGTAACAATTGTCATAAAACCTTAAAAAAACTTTAAGTTGAAATTAAGAAAATTTCTCCATAGTAAAACTGTTTAGTTTTTCAGCAGCCTAAAAGGGTAACTCTGCTACCCTGCTCTATGACGGAATTTGATATGGCAAAGGTATGTTATTGCGCAGATGACTTTGCAATGAATGCAGAGATATCTAATGCAATTATTCAGTTAATTGAAAGAGGAGCACTACAAGCGACCTCATGTATGACCCAATCTGAACTCTGGGAAACAGCTGCTGCCAAACTCAAACCTTTCTCGAATCAAATTGATATTGGTCTACACTTAAATTTCACTCATGCGTTTACTTCAGGTAATACAGTCTTCTCATTACCTGCACTTATGTTTCGTGCATGGTCATCAAATCTTAACCGTGAATTAATTACCCAGTGTATTGAAGAGCAATGGGATGCATTTGTTTCAGTAATGGGAAAGCAGCCCGATTTTATTGATGGGCATCAACATATTCATCAATTTCCGTTTATACGGGATATTTTGCTACAGCTTTTAAAAGAGAAAAATTTCACTGGTTGGATACGTAATTTACAACATCCAATTTATCTACCCCATTATCGTTTTAAAACTCATATGCTTTCTGCACTTGGCTCAAATGCCTTAGCAAAGGCGTGCCAAACTTACCAGTTTAGCCAAAATGAATATTTCGCTGGTATCTATGACTTTAAACAAACTGATTATGCCGAACTGAATCAATATTGGCTTGCTCAAGCAAAAGACCACTTACTGATTATGTGCCATCCCTCACTTTCTACACCAAGTGAGCAAGACCCAATCCAACATGCACGTATCCAAGAATACCAATATTTTTCGTCTGATCAATTCCCTCTTGATTGCCAGAAAAATGGCATCCAACTTACCAGACTAGGGGCAATGCAATGAGCACAAAACCTTTTTTATCCTGCGTTGTTCCCGCTTATAACGAAGCAGAGAATTTAAAGACATTTATTCCAACTTTAGCAAACAGCTTAAAGCAACAAAATCTTAGCTATGAAATTATTGTGGTCGATGATGGCAGTAAGGACGATACTATTCCGATCTTGCAAACGATGATCGAAGATTATCCTTTAGTTGTGCTGGAATTATCACGAAATTTTGGTAAGGAAGCTGCTTTAAGCGCAGGTTTAGACCATGTAAATGGTGAAGTTGCACTACTGATTGATGCTGACTTTCAACATCCTTTTGAAGCAATTCCGACCATGATTAACCTTTGGAAAAATGGTTATGACATGGTGTATGGCATTCGTAATCGTACTACTGAATCATGGCTAAAACGGACCTTAACTCAAGGTTACTACCGTATTTTAAATTTAAGCTCACCTATTGATATTCCCGAAAATGCTGGTGATTTCAGACTTCTTGACGCAAAAGTTGTTGAAGCGATTAAACAATTACCAGAAAAAAATCGCTACATGAAAGGCCTTTATGCATGGGTCGGTTTTAAAAGTATCGGAATCAATTTCTCCGAGCAAGATCGTCAACATGGTCGTTCTAGTTTTAACGTAAAGTCATTATTCAATCTGGCAATGTCTGGTTTAACTGGTTTTTCAGATTTACCTTTGCGAATTTGTATTTATCTAGGTGCCCTATTGGCTTTAGGCGCTATGAGTTACGGTGTCTGGATCATTATTAAAACCTTAATTGAAGGAATTTCTGTACCGGGTTGGGCAACTCTTGCAGCAGGCATGACGCTATTAGGTGGTATTCAATTGTTATTCATTGGAATTTTAGGTGAATACATTGGCCGTATTTATGCAGAAGTTAAAAATCGACCTAAATATATTGTTTCAACCGAACATTCTCGTATTAAGCAAGAACACCCAATCACTCACTCAGAAAATACGTTCTCTAGTTTCTAATGTTTGCACATATTTTTCAGCTCGCGCGGTTTACCACGACTGGGGCCGCGGCGGCACTTACGCATTACAGTATTGTCATGCTCTTGTTTAAACGAAACATTGCATTGCAGTATGCCAATTTAGTCGCCTTTCTACTTGCCTATTGGGTGAGCTATTTTGGGCATCGTATTTTTACTTTTAAAGCCCAGCATATTTCTCATCGACACACACTACCCAAATTTACGTTAGTCGCTGGATTAGGTTTTTTATTCAATGAGAGTTTTCTCCTACTTTCTAATCTTTACTTCAGCGCCCCTGTTTCAACATTGGTTTGTGTGGCTATTGTCCTGACTTCAATTGTGACTTTCTTGCTTAACCGTTTTTTTGCATTTCAACATTAAGGATTATGTATGCAGCAATGGCTTCGTAGTTCCAAATTCTTATTAATATTTTTACCGATTTGGTTGTTTGTTTTGTCTTGGATAAGACCCCTCTCTGTGCCAGATGAAGGACGCTACGGAGATATTAGTCGATCTATGTTTGAATCAGGAGATTGGTTGATTCCCCGTATCAACAGCTTGCCATTTATGCATAAGCCCCCTCTATTACACTGGTTAAGTTCTATATTTATGGAACTTTTCGGTATGCATATTTGGGTATTGAGATTAGTTCCCGTACTAGCAGCTACACTCATGCTCGTCAGCCTATTTTTATTCGTTAGAAAGCACATTTCAGAACGTGTAGCCCAACTTACTGCCATTATTTTAGCCACAAATTTACTGTTTTTTGGTAGTAGTGAATATATTAACCATGACCTCCTGCTTGCTTCATGGATTACCGTCAGTGTTTTATGTTTTGTTGATTTCACAATTTCAGCACGTAAATCTATTTTATTTTTAGGATATTTTGCAGGTGCGGCTGCGTTCTTAAGTAAAGGCCTAATTGGTGTGTTAATTCCCGGTATGATTCTATTACCGTGGTTGCTTTACACCAAACAATGGAAAAAAATCCCTTCATTACTTAACCCTTTGGGGATTTTGCTATTTATATTACTGGTTAGTCCATGGCTCTATGCAGTCCAACTTAAATATCCTCAATTTTTGCATTATTTCTTTATCGACCAACAATTTAGTCGATTTAGCTCAAAAGAGTTTAATAATAAACAACCGTGGTGTTTCTATCTGATTATTTTAATGTTCAGCTTTTTACCATGGATTCTGTCGAGTAGATTTCAATCTATCAAAGCCGTATTTCAAAGTTACAAGCAATCTGCTTTACTTGCCCTGCTTGTATGGTGGTTTATTTCCGTTACGGTTTTCTTTTCTATTCCGCCTTCTAAGCTAGCTGGTTATATTTTACCAGCTGTGCCCCCACTCGCTGTTTTCTTGGCTCTTGTTATCAACCAAGTACTTGAAAGTGACTATAAAACCAAATTACAGGTTTGGGGTTTACCTATATTTATTATGCTTGTCGGAATAGGTATTGCTGCTACACCACATTTCATGCGTGCACATCAACCTTTTTTCCAAAACCAAGCGATATTTATTTATATCATTGGCGCGCTATTGGTTATGCTTCCACTGGCTTTAGTCTGGTTATATAAAACGCAGAAATTAAACTATTTGAACTATATTTTTATCAGTTTAATTGTTTTGTGTAGTTCAGTCCCTTTTGCCGTTCGTATTTTAGATACTAAAAATAATGTGGGACAAACGAGTTTTTCTGAATATATGACACCATCAACAAAAATAGTTTTCTACAATTACTATTTCTATGATGTGCCTTTCCTTTTACAGCTAAAACAACCTGTATATATTGTAAATCAATGGGATACAGTGCATTCAGATAGTGCATCTTTAGAAATTAAAGATGGTTTATTGTTTGAACCACAACGCAAAAAATACTTATGGAGCGAGCAACAGCTTCAAGATGCTTTAACGCAAAAGCAAGATTTGATTGTCGTAAGTCAACCTCATAATTTTGCAACTAAAGATCCATCTGTTAAAACACTACATTATCGAAATTATGATGTGTTTATCTTCCACTCAAACAAATAAATAACCCAATAGAAAAGGAAGCTTACGCTTCCTTTTTTATTTAATTAAGACTTACTCTTCTGACACATCGTCATTCGTAGAAACTGCATCTTCACCATCTACTTCTGAAGTATCAACTTCTCCTTCGAGAAACTCTTCTTCATCTTCGACAGCTTCAATAGACACAACGCCCACTAAAGTTTCTTCTTCGCTTAAACGAATCAGACGAACACCTTGTGCATTACGACCCGTCATTGCAACTTCAGCAGCACGCGTACGAACTAATGTACCGCCATCAGAAATAAGCAACAGTTCTTTGCTTTCATCAATAGATACTGCACCTACAAGCTCACCATTACGTTCACTTGTCTTAATCGCAATAACGCCCTTACCACCACGTTTTTTGGTTGGGAAGTCATTTACAGGAGTACGTTTACCATAACCATTCGCACTCGCACACAGCACTTCGCCCGTTTCAGGAACAACAACAAGTGATACGATGCGACTTACTACATTTAAATCTGCTGAATCTTCATTGTCATCAGATTCATCATTTTCAACTTCGGCATCTTCTTCACTCAAAGTGCTACTTGCAAAGCTAACACGCATACCACGGACGCCTTTAGCAGTACGGCCCATTGAACGCACATCAGTTTCTGCAAAACGAATTGCCTTACCTTCATTCGAGAACAACATGATTTGCTGATTACCATCAGTAATCGCAACACCAATCAAGGTATCTTCTTCATTCAGTTCAATTGCACGTAAGCCATTTGAACGAATGTTAGCAAACTGCTCCAAATCAACACGTTTAACCGTACCTGAAGCCGTCGCCATAAATACATAATGGTTTTCTGGGAACTCAGTTAACGGCAAGATAGCTGTAACTGTTTCATTCGCATCTAAAGGTAACAAGTTTACAATCGGACGACCTTTAGCACCACGTGATGCTTGAGGCACTTCAAATACGCGAAGACGATACACTTTACCTACGTTAGTAAAGCAGAGTACAGTCGCATGGTTTGAAGCCACAATCAGATGTTGAATAAAGTCATCATCTTTCATTGAGGTTGCAGACTTACCACGTCCACCACGGCGCTGAGCCTGATAGTCTGAAAGTGGTTGAGTTTTTGCATAACCTGTTTGTGAAACCGTTAATACAACTTGTTCTTCAGGAATTAAATCTTCACGGCTAAAATCAATACGTGACTCGATAATTTCTGTACGACGACCATCACCATACTGTTGTAGTACTTGCGCTAATTCTTCACGAATTACAGCCATCAACAAATTGAAATCATTAAGAATTGCCGTAAGTTCAGCAATTTGACCTAAAATTTCAGTATATTCTGCATGTAATTTGTCTTGCTCAAGACCCGTTAAACGATGTAAACGCAATTCTAAAATTGCACCCACTTGCGTTGGTGATAAACGGTAAATTGATTCAGTTAGACCAAATGGACGATCTGGGTTTTCACCTTCGATTTCATCTGGGCGAACAGAAATAGCGCCAGCTTTTTCAAGCAAAGAAATAACGCCACCACCAGCCCACTCACCCGCTAGTAAACGCTCACGCGCTTCAGCTGGGTTAGCAGAAGTTTTGATGGTTTCAATAATTTCATCAATATTGGCTAAAGCAACAGTTAAACCTTCTAAGATATGACCACGTTCACGTGCTTTACGCAATTCGAACATGGTACGGCGTGTCACTACTTCTTGGCGGTGACGAATAAATGCCGCAATAATATCTTTCAGATTCATCAATTTTGGTTGTCCGTTATCAAGACAAACCATGTTGATGCTGAATGAGTTTTCAAGCTGTGTATTTAAGAATAAGTTATTTACAACGACTTCTGCGTTTTCACCACGTTTCAAGTCAATCGCAATACGCATACCGTCTTTGTCAGACTCATCACGAAGCTCTGAAATACCTTCAAGTTTTTTCTCTTTAACTAACTCGGCAATACGTTCAATAACTCTTGCTTTGTTAACTTGATATGGAATTTCAGTAAAGACGATGGTTGTACGACCTGTCTTTTCATCTTCTTCGAAATGGTACTTGCCACGAATGTGTAGTCGGCCTTTACCTGTACGGTAAGCATCAACAATGCCTGATTTACCGTAAATAATACCGCCTGTAGGGAAATCAGGACCAGTAATGTATTCCATCAATCCTTCAATCGAGATATTCGGATTGTCAGTATAAGCTAAGCATGCATTCACAACTTCCGTCATGTTATGCGGTGCCATGTTGGTTGCCATACCTACGGCAATACCAGCAGCGCCATTAATTAACAAGTTAGGAACACGTGTTGGAAGCACCTGAGGAATACGCTCAGATCCGTCGTAGTTATCTTCCCAGTCAACTGTGTCTTTTTCTAGATCTGCAAGAAGCTCGTGCGCTAACTTAGTCATACGGACTTCGGTATAACGCATTGCAGCCGCGCTATCACCATCGATCGAACCGAAGTTACCCTGACCATCTACCAATAAATAACGTAAGCTAAAATCCTGAGCCATACGTACAATAGTTTCATAAACAGCTGAGTCACCATGAGGGTGATATTTACCGATTACGTCCCCAACAACACGTGCAGATTTCTTATAGGCTTTGTTATAGTCATTGCCCAATTCGTGCATGGCAAATAGCACACGACGGTGAACAGGTTTCAGACCGTCTCTCACATCCGGCAATGCACGAGATACGATTACACTCATTGCGTAATCTAAATATGAATGCTTGAGTTCATCCTCAATGGCAATCGGTCGGATTTCCGATACGCTCATGCATACTCCTTCTTACAGATAGAAATTTCCATCTGCTAATATGTCTTGATCTTGCAAAAAATTTAGTTCTGAAAACTGAACTAAAATCGAAAAAAATATAGCTGTATAGTATAGCACAAACTGCTCGTTAACTGGGAGTTTAGCAATCTGAAAATAGCATTTTTTTACAATAAAAATTTCATTAGAATTAATAAGTTAAAATTAGAGAATTCTAGTTTTAAATGTATTTCTTAAAACTCAACAGTTCGACCAAAATATAGACAACATAAAAGTGCTCTCTTTAGAGCACTTTTCATCTAATCTTAAAAACAAAACTTAGTTTATTAGCCAAAATAAATAATATTTAGCTTGAACATACTTGTCTTGTTGTAAATCCATTATTTTTTCATTTCTTTTAATAATAGGTTTGAAATGTCATTTTGTAGGCCGATATTGAGCAGGAATCCACTGATATCCTTTTGAGCCTTTACCAATGTGTCCAATACCAGGAAAAGCGATATGTGCTGCCCCTACCCACCATTGGTTTTTATAGGCTTGCTCAAAAATATTTTTACGAACAGCTATAGCCTGATTCGAGTCAGTATCAGGTTTATAGCTTGCATCAGGATAAGGAAACTGTACTGCACCATAGTGTACAACATCGCCTAGTCCTAAGAACTTTTGACCGTTTTGTCCATCTACTAAATATGAGGAATGACCTTCAGTATGACCATGAGTAACGATGAGTTGAACATTCGGTACGTTAAAAGAAGTTTTGGTAAAAGCGACGAGTTGCCCTGCCTTTTGGTATGGCTGTAAGGCATCTCTCGTCATTTTAAATATTGGCTTAAAAAAATTGGTAGCTTTTGCTTCATTCGCTGGCGATGTCCAAAAATCTACATCTTCTTTAGCCAGATAAACTTTTGCATTCGGATAAGCCATTTTGCCATCAAGTGTAATACCGCATAAATGATCAGGATGGGCATGTGTAATCAAGATGGTATCTATTTGTTCAGGCTGTACACCTGCTTTCTTTAAATTTTCACGCACATGGCCCAAGGTTGGACCAAAACATTTTGCAGTGCCAGCATCAATTAAAATATTTTGTGTAGGTGTTTGAACAAGATAGGCAGAGAAATCTGTGACAATCTGATTATGCTCATCTACAGGAACAAAGTTTTCTGCAAACAGCCGATTGGCTTTTTCAGCTGAAATACCTAGTAAATCACTACGAGGCAGTCCCAGTTCCCCATCAAACAATGCTGTTACCTTAAGGTTTCCTACTGGTTGTAAAAAGTAACCATCAACTTGATGTACTCTTGGCATTTGTTCTGCATGTATAACTGTACTGGCACTCAGCAGTAATAATATCGTAAGTGATTTTAATGATTTCATCATAGAGTCCTTCGTATTTTCATACTTTAACTCTATTGGTTTTTATCTATTTAAATCGCTCAATAAGCGATAAGAAACGCTCAAATTGAGTTATTCGGCAGTTAGCACAGCAGGATCTATACCATAACGCTCTACAAAGCGATCACGAAAAATAGCAACAGACTGGTATCCTGATTTTGCCGCAATGGTTTTCATAGGTAATTTTTTCGAATACAACAACTCAAGTGCATAAGTAAGACGTGCATGCGTAATCGTTTCCCTTAAGGTTGTGTCTTCTTGGCTAAGCTTGCGGCGAAGTGTGGCACTACTCAAACCTAGTCGCATTTCAAACTCACTAGACTGCCAATGATGCTGTGGATTCTCTATGACCCAATCATGAATGATTTTTGTCAATTTAGGTGGAGGTACAATTAACACATCTGAACAATGCTGTTGGCATAACTGTACAAGTATAGCGGTAATACATAAACGTGCTTTCACCACATCATGATTAAATAAAGCCGTTTGCCACTCAGTTAAAGAGGTAGCGAAATCATCAATTGAAAACTTTAATATGGCTTCAGTTCTGTCTACAACTGGCTTAGCCCAAATCATTTGTGCAGCTTGAATGACTTCGTCACACATAGGCACAAGAATAGTGAGATATTCACCCGTTATAGGGTCAGGCAGATTAACTGCATCGATAACCGTATCGGGTTTTATAATGTATAGATCGCCGGCGCTAAAATTGATTTTTTTTGTTTGAAGATTTAATTGTTGTTGCCCATATAAAATAAACCCCATGTGCAACTGACTAACTTTAATATTGGACAGTCCATGCTGATTTTTCGAACGAATACATAAATAATCTCGTGCCATATCTGCCCGTGCCAATCTAACAAGTGATTGATGCAATTGGTGGGCCTCTAGGGAAGCGGAATAATTAATATTCATAATGATGATCTAAATAAAAAAACGCCCTTGGCTATTTATAGCACAAGGGCGTTTTTCGAATAAGTGACAAGCTGTAAATTACAACTTGCTTACTAACTCTGGTACTACAGTGTTCAAATCACCAACTAACCAGTAGTCAGCAACACTGTTGATTGGCGCTTCTTCGTCTTTGTTGATTGCAACAATAACTTTAGAATCTTTCATACCAGCTAAATGCTGGATCGCACCAGAAATACCTACAGCAACATAAAGGTCAGGCGCAACGATTTTACCAGTTTGACCCACTTGGAAGTCGTTAGGTACGAAGCCCGCATCAACTGCCGCACGTGAAGCACCTTGTGCTGCACCAAGCTTGTCAGCTAATGGATCAAGTACTTTATGGTAGTTCTCACCAGAACCTACACCACGACCACCAGAAACTACGATGCGAGCCGCAGTTAATTCTGGACGGTCAAGCTTAACGATTTCTTCAGATACAAAATGAGAAATACCTGCATCTTTCGCTTCACTTACTGCTTCAACCGCAGCAGAACCACCTTCAGCAGCTACTGGGTCAAATGCTGTACCACGAACTGTACCCACAATGATTGCTTCGTCAGATTGAACAGTCGCAATCGCGTTACCTGCATAAATCGGACGCTTGAATGTATTTGCAGATTCAACAGAAATAATGTCTGTGATCATGCTTACATCAAGAAGAGCAGCAACACGTGGAAGAATGTTCTTACCAGTTGTTGTAGAAGCAGCTAATACGTATTTGTAACCTTTAGCTAAATCAGCAACTAAAGCAGCTACGTTTTCAGCTAACTGGTTTGCATAAGCAGCATTGTCAGCAAGTAAAACCTTGCTTACACCAGCAACTTTAGCAGCAGCATCAGCAACTGCCTGAGCACCAGAACCAGCAACTAATACAGTAATATCACCACCGATTTTTTGTGCTGCAGCAACAACGTTTAAAGTAGCACCGTTAAGTACTTGGTTGTTGTGATCAGCGATAACTAAAATACTCATGATTTTATCCTTCCGTATTAGATCACTTTCGCTTCATTTTTCAATTTTTCAACAAGCTCATCTACAGATTTCACTTGTACGCCAGCTTTACGTTCTGCTGGAGCTTCAACTTTAACAGTTTTAAGCTTAGTACCAGCTGTAACGCCATAATCAGCAGGAGATTTAGTATCAAGTGGCTTCTTACGAGCTTTCATGATGTTAGGCAATGCTGCATAACGTGGCTCATTCAAACGCAAGTCAGTTGTAATGATTGCAGGAAGTGCCAGTTCAACAGTTTGTAAACCACCGTCAACTTCACGAGTTACTTGTACTTTGCCGCCATCAACTTTCACTTCAGAAGCGAATGTACCTTGGCCCGCACCTAATAATGCGCCAAGCATTTGACCTACTTGGTTAGAGTCATCATCAATTGCTTGTTTACCAAGAAGGATAAGTTCTGGTTTTTCAGCTTCAACAACACCTTTTAAAATTTTAGCAACTTCTAAAGCGCCAATTTCATCAGTGGTTTCAACTAAAATACCGCGGTCTGCACCCAAAGCCATTGCAGAACGGATTTGTTCTTGAGCTTCTTTAGGACCCACAGAAACAACAACGATTTCTGTTACTGTTCCTTTTTCTTTTAAGCGAACCGCTTCTTCCACTGCGATTTCACAAAATGGGTTAATTGACATTTTAACGTTAGTTAGGTCAACCCCACTATTGTCCGGCTTAACACGAACTTTGACGTTGGCATCAACCACGCGTTTTACAGCAACAAGAGCCTTCATGTAATCCTCGGCTGTTCTAGCAAAAGTAAATGTTGAGAAAAGTATATTAACTCTTCAATTAAAATTTTTTAGGTACCCTATCTTGCAATGTGTTTGGCATTTCGGTCAAGTCACAATTTTCCAGAACAGCACAAAAAAAATGAAACCATCAGTTCATAAAAAAAATATTATGCCTTATTAGGTGCTATTTCGTTCTTTTTACACTCTATTTTATATATTGATTTTTATTATCTTTTTATCTTATTTAGCTTATTAGTCAGAAACATAAGATCGCCTTAAAATAATCGAGATTAGATGTTTTTGACTCAGGGGTACCGACAAAATATCCCAAGATCAAAATGGTCAATTTGACTATTTCCCCTATTTCTCTTAAACAAATTTCTAAAAAAATACAAATGATGTCTACATTCGTATAAGACTAGCCATTTTAATCAACTTTGTTATTAAGATCGTTCTTAAATCTATTCATTCTTTTGTGCTCTCGGATGAGCTCGATCATAGACTTGCGCCAAATGATCAAAATCAATATGCGTATAAATTTGTGTCGTAGACAAATTACTGTGGCCTAACATTTCTTGTACTGACCGCAAATCACCACTACTTGATAACATATGGCTAGCAAAACAATGTCGTAATAAATGAGGATGTAAATCTACATTCACACCTGCTCTTTGCGCTTGAAGCTTTACACGCTTTTCAATTTGCCGTGGGGTTAACACACCGCCTCTTTGAGAAATAAAAACAGAAGCATTCTGATCAAAATGGCCTTTCCAAATTTTATAAATTTTCAGCCAATTCAATAGGCTTTCTTTCGCCTTTTTCCCAAATGGTACAATCCGGGTTTTATTTCCTTTACCCGTAATACGTACCAGTTGACGGTTAAAATCGATATCTTTAATTGTTAAGCCTTGCAGTTCAGCCAGACGCAAACCACTTGAGTAAAGTAACTCAAGCATAGCTTTATCACGTAACCACAATTGCTGATCAATTGGTTTTTCAGGCACAGGCTGATCTAAAATCTGATTAACCGTTTCTATGTCGATCATACCCGGCAAAGGTCTAGGCTGACGTTTTAACTTAAAGTCATCAGTAGGGTTAATTTCAAGATATTTTCCTTGTTCAGCCCATTTCATAAACTGGCGAATTGAGGTGAGATGACGCTGCATACTGCTTGAACTTAACTGGTCTTGCTCAACACGCTGGGCCAAATATTCACGTAAATCTGAAGCTTCAATATTTCTTAAATCAATTTGTTTGAGCTCGCAGAACTCAAGAAAGCTTTTAACATCTCTTTCATAAGCCGTAATCGTGTGCTCAGACTGGTTCTGAATTTTTCTTTCTTTTAACCACATTGAGAGCAGCTGTAATGCAAAATCCAAATTGCTCTCCATTTATTTGCTCATTTTATTTTTTTAGTGTATCAAAAAGTAGTTGTTCAGGAAATTTAAGATCGTACAGCGCAACAACTCTCTAGCTTATATATTAAACTTCATCTTAAGTACTCGTCGGAACCCTGCTGTCATGACCACCCTACTCATTCCTTACTTAATTGCCATTACATTACTTACGCTTACCCCAGGTCTGGATACGACTTTAATTATTCGTACTGCTACTCTTGAAGGCAAATCTAAAGCATTTCAAGCAGCAGTGGGTATTAGCCTTGGCTGTATTGCATGGGGAATTGTGGTTGCTTGTGGTCTAGGCGCTTTGCTTATGGCTTCTGATTTAGCTTTTAATATTCTGAAATGGATGGGGGCTGCTTATTTAGCTTGGCTAGGTTTGAATATGATTTTACAACCGCGTAGCCAACTTGCAGACATGCAAGAAAGCAAATCAAATGTTCCTTCTTCACAAAATTGGTTTATTAAAGGTTTTTTGGGTAACTTACTTAATCCCAAAGTCGGTATTTTTTATATTTCATTTCTTCCACAATTTATTCCACCACAAGCATCGGCTGTCACTTGGATTATGGGGCTTGTAATGATTCATGTGGTGATTGGAACCTTATGGTCAATTTTATTAATTTTGGCCATGCAACCACTTTCACGTTACCTTAAGCAACCCAAATTTGTGAAATATATGGACCGAATTACGGGCAGTATTTTTGTGTTGTTTGCTTTGAAATTAGCTTTGAGTAAAAGATAAATTTTAAAAAAGCGTGCTGATAGATAGCACGCTAAATAAGACTTTAAAACCTACTTTAGTTTTTCTAAGTAGGTTTTTATTTGAACTGAAACTTCATCGGCATGTTTTTCTGCCAATTGATGGTCCCCACTTTTCACAACATATAACGTCGATTTTTCAAACTTTTGATTTAAATATTGACCCACCTGAACGGGACTCACTGGATCGTTATCGCCCCAGATTAATAAAGTTTCAATGTTTATATCTGATAAAAACTCTTCATAGTTGGCATTAGTAGTAACAAACCAATCTGGATATTTTAAAAATGCTTGGCGATATGCTTCTCGCCAGTCTTGCACATTAAATCTTTCAAGGTTAATTCCACCAGAAGTTGCAATCAAAACCAGCCCTTTCACCAGTTGAGTTTTTTGCAACGCTGCCGCAACAGCAAAAATGCCACCCATAGATTGCGCAATAATTACAGATTCTTCATTAATTTGATCGACCACATGATTTGTTAGGTCTTCAAAACTTTTGACCTCGAAGGATTCAGGTGTATCGCCGAAACCAGGGTAACCAATAATTTTTGTCTGGTAATGCTGAGGTAATTTTTCAATTAATGGATGCCAAAATGCTGTACTGCCTGATGCGCCGGGTAAGAAAATTAAATTATTCATATTTTTATAAAGTAATAAAATTAAGAAATTATTGTACATATAAAAGAAAGCCTCTTTTATCATTTTAGCTAATAAAAGAGGCTTCTATTTAAGTAATGCTATTAACCTTGGAAATAACGTAAATCCAAACGCCCATCATATACATGAGTTGTTGGACCAGTCATCCAGACCACATCACCTTCTTGCCATTCGATTTGTAGCTTACCACCAGCAAGTTCAACTTCAACTGAATTACCCAGTAAGCCACGGCGCATACCACTTACCGCAGCCGCACAAGCTCCTGTACCACATGCAAGGGTTTCACCTACACCACGTTCAAATACACGTAAACGCACATGCTTTTCATCAATGATTTGCATAAAGCCAGCATTCACACGCTCAGGGAAACGTTTATGTGATTCAACTTGCGGACCAATCCCAGCAACATCTGCTGTGAGTACATCAGGAACAATCGTTACGGCGTGCGGATTGCCCATATTGACCACATCAATACTAATGTTTTGGTCATTGGCTAACTCAAGTGTATATAAAGCTTCTGGTTGTTCAGCAATGAATGGAATTTCATTCGGCAAGAATTTCGGGTAGCCCATATTCACGCGAACCCAACCATTTTGCCCCAGTTCAGGTTTGACAATCCCTGCTTTGGTTTGAACAGTAATACTAGTTTTCGTTGTTAAATGACGCTCATGTACAAAGCGAGCAAAACAGCGCACACCATTACCACATTGTTCAACTTCAGAACCATCTGCATTAAAAATACGATATTTAAAATCTGCTTCCGGTAAATCAGGTGGTTCAACAATTAAAAGTTGATCAAAACCGATGCCAAAATGGCGGTCGGCTAAGCGTTGAATTGTTTCCGTATCCAAATAGGCACGTTGGCTGATTAGATCAACCACCATAAAGTCATTGCCTAGGCCATGCATTTTAGTAAATTCTAATAACATTTCATTTACTCCTCAGACAATAAACTTTCTTTTTCCCAAAGGGATTCAACTGTTTCACGCTCACGAATCAAATGTGCCTTGTCACCAGACACCATCACTTCTGCGGCACGTCCACGTGTATTGTAATTTGAACTCATTACAAAACCATAAGCACCAGCGCCAAGAACAGCTAACAAGTCATTTTCTTTTAACGCTAATGAGCGATCTTTACCAATGAAATCACCTGTCTCACAGATTGCACCCACGAGATCCCAAGTTTTTTCTTCAGTATCTGAACTTGGTACCACAGGTTGGATATCCATCCAAGCTTCATATAATGCAGGGCGAATTAAATCATTCATTGCTGCATCAATAATGGCGAAGTTACGGTGGCTCGTTGGTTTGAGCAAATCCACTTTGGTTAAAAGCACACCTGCATTTGCACTAATGCTACGGCCCGGCTCCATATAAACCTTAAGACCCAGCTTTTCTAAAGCAGGTTTCATTGAGTTAGCATATTCTTCAACACTTGGTGGTGTTTCATCTTTATAACAAACACCTAAACCGCCACCGATATCAATGTGTTTAAGATTAATACCAAGTTTTTTCAACTCTTCGATCATCACCATGACACGATCTAAAGCATCAACGAATGGTTTAGTCTCGGTTAATTGCGAACCAATGTGGCAGTCAATTCCAATAATCTCAAGGTTTGGTAAAGATGCAGCATATTGATAGGTTTCATAAACGGTATCACTTGGAATACCAAATTTATTTTCTTTAAGACCAGTTGAAATATAAGGATGTGTTTTTGCATCTACGTCTGGATTTACACGTAAAGAAATCGGCGCTTTTTTGCCTAGACGAGCTGCAACTTTTTGAAGACGATCTAGTTCGGCATAAGACTCTACATTAAAGCAAGCAATGCCTACATTTAACGATGTTTCAATATCGGCTTCAGTTTTACCTAAGCCAGAAAAAACAACTTTAGATGCATCTCCACCCGCTTTTAAAACACGTGCAAGCTCACCACCTGATACGATATCAAAACCAGCACCAAGTTTTGCCAATACATTAAGAACAGCTAAATTTGAGTTAGATTTCACCGCAAAACAGATTTGATGATCAATAAAATCAAAAGCACGATCCATATCTAAGTAATGTTTTTCAAAAGCTGCTTTTGAATAAACATACAAAGGTGTGCCAAATTGCTGCGCAAGCTGCTCCATAGAACATTGCTCTGCATGCAATACTCCATTAATGCGAGTGAAACTCATGAATGTGTCCTTATTTCAAAGCTTAAGGTGAAGTTGTTTGGGTTGGGGCTGATGATTCAACTGGCTGATCAGCTTGTTCATCCTGTTGCACAACTTGTTTCTGTTCTTTATTACGATAGAGCAAGTATTTCGCGCGTTTGTCATAATTCGGATCAGAAGGTAGCTGTAATGCTCCTGACTGACCGCAAGCGCTTAGCAAAATACTGCTGCTCAATAAACTGATGAGGCAAATGACACGACGCATCTGAGCACCTGATTTAAACAATTCGATGCAGTATACCGTGATCGTGCAGGCGGCTAAAGAGTAAACTTAAAGAGAAAAACAATATGCATAAAAAATGCCAGCTTTTCAGCTGGCGTTTGATCATAATTAAATAAATTTAATTACTTTTTATGACGCGGTTTATAGAAGAAGAAATAACCAATGATCAAGATAATAAACCAAATTGGGCTGACTTTAAGCGCTTTAAACGTATCTGGCTCTAAAGACAACACGTAAATCATACCAATAAAGAAAATAATCGTGATCCAACATGTAAATAGGCCGCCCGGCAATTTAAATGTTGATTTTGCATGCAGCTCAGGACGTGTAGTGTAATAACGGATATAACTCCAGATAATGAGTAACCACACACAAATGAACAGAATCGTTGAAAGTGTTGTTGCAAGCGTAAATGCCTCAACGGTATTTGGTACAAAATACTGTAATGCTGCACCTAACAATAAACAGGCAGCAGAGAAATACAATGCATTTGCAGGTACCGCACGTCTGTTCAATTTACCAAAAGCTTTTGGTCCCTGATCTTCACGAGATAGACCAAACAACATACGGCTTGTTGAAAACACGCCACTGTTCATTGATGACATCACTGATGACAACACAACCAAGTTCATTAAGATTGCTGCTGCCGCAACGCCTGCTTGACTAAACAAGTTTACAAACGGGCTGATCGCCGGATCAATTTTATTCCATGGTGTTACTGACATGACAATAATTAATGCGAACACATAGAAAATAATGATACGAATTGGAATTGAGTTAATTGCTTTAGGCAAATTACGTTCAGGATCTTTAGTTTCAGCAGCTGTTGTTCCGACAAGCTCTACACCAACGAAAGCAAAAATCGCAATCTGGAATCCTGCCAAGAAACCATGGACACCCGTCGGGAAGAAACCACCATTTGCCCACAAATGAGTAAAGGATGCCACTTCACCTGTAGTCGAGGTAAAGCCTGTAAAGATCATCCATAAACCCACTGCAATTAGAATAATAATTGCTAGGATTTTAATCAGCGCAAACCAAAACTCCAACTCACCAAACAGACGAACTGTTAACAAGTTCAAGCCCATAATGAATACGATGGCTGCAACACTGATCATGGCACCTTCGACTGGCGAGAAAGGTAGACCATTATTGAAGAATTGTAAGTAATAGATAATTGCAGAAAGATCGGCAATACCAATGGTGATCCAACACAGCCAATAGGTCCAACCTACAAAATAACCTGCCCATGGGCCAATTAAATCTGTTGTGAAATCAATAAATGATTTATAGGCAAGATTTGAAAGAAGTAATTCGCCAAGCGCACGCATGACAAAAAACACCATCACACCAATAATCAGGTAAATAAATAAGATTGAAGGGCCAGCAAGACTAATCGTTTTGCCTGATCCCATAAACAATCCCGTACCAATTGCACCGCCAATCGCGATCAGCTGTAAATGCCGATTTGAAAGGCTACGATGGAGCTCACCTTGTTCATGAGGCTCATTCAGATTTTGATTCGACATCTTATCAATACACTCCAGTAATTTTTTTTAGTCCGTTAGCTAAAATCAAAAAGACGATATCGCACCATTTGCAGGTATCTTTTAAATGTATATTTTTTGATAATTTTTCAGCTAACCGATTTTTATCTGTATTGCTGATGATTTCAAGCTACATACAATTAAATCTGATAATACGCACAAGCCCATAGCAATACAACGCACTTTACGGTCTAAAAACATGACTTGAACTTGTCTGATTTTTAAATTAAAAAGACGATTCAATTGACCATTTTCTAATCTTCAATTTCATTTCAGTCCTTCATCTGTTTATTAAAAACACCCCTGCTCGACCTTAATCTTTTAAATTAACTAACACATGACAATGACCTAATATTTTCGTTGTTTTAAATTAAGCAAAATGTATTCCACTTCAAAACTGATTCTCTATTTTGGTTTTGTTATACTCCGTTTCTACTATTAATTAAGAAGTTTTTAACTGAAGTCGAATATGAGCAAAGTCAAAACTGTTTACCGTTGCGAACAATGTGGTGCCGATCATCTTAAATGGGCAGGTCAATGTTCAGAGTGTGGTGAATGGAATTCTTTGACTGAAGTCAAACTTGAGCCAACCACTGCTCACCGTGCACGTCCAAAAGTTGGGGGCTATGCTGGCCAAGCTGCCAATATTACAACACTAAATAAAGTCACTTTTTCCCATGAAACACGCTTACCGACAGGCATCAGCGAATTTGATCGTGTACTTGGTGGAGGCTTAGTTACAGGTTCAGTCGTATTGATTGGTGGTGACCCAGGTATTGGTAAATCGACTATTCTTTTGCAAACAGCAACCTATATGGCAAGTGCAAAAAGCTCTGCACTTTATATTACCGGTGAAGAATCTTTATCTCAGGTTGCACTTCGCGCTCAACGTCTTGACTTACCTACTGACCAGTTAAAAGTCATGGCAGAAACCTGTGTTGAACGTATTTGCGAAGTCTTAGAACAAGAAAAACCTGTCGTGGCGATCTTAGATTCGATCCAAACGCTTTATACAGAAACGCTTCAATCGGCACCGGGTGGTGTTTCACAAATTCGTGAATCTGCTGCTTTATTAACTCGTTATGCAAAAAATAGTGGCACTGCACTCTTCATTGTTGGTCACGTGACCAAAGAAGGTGCACTGGCAGGTCCACGTGTTTTAGAACACATGGTAGATTGTGTACTTTACTTTGAAGGCCAATCAGACTCACGTTATCGAATGATTCGCGCCGTTAAAAACCGTTTTGGTGCGGTGAACGAGCTTGGCGTATTTGGCATGACAGATAAAGGCTTACGTGAAGTTGCCAACCCTTCTGCCATTTTCTTAAGTCGTTATGATGAAGCGATTCCGGGTTCAATTGTCATGATTAGCCGTGAAGGGACTCGCCCACTTTTGGTCGAAGTCCAAGCTTTAGTTGATGATGCTCAAGGACAACCTCGTCGCGTCGCACTTGGTCTTGAACAGAACCGTTTAAACATGCTGCTTGCTGTAATGCACCGTCATGGTGGTGTTCAAACCACCGGACAAGACGTCTATGTCAACATTGTTGGTGGTTTAAAAATTACCGAAACAGGTTCTGACTTGGCTGTTTTACTGGCCTGTGCATCAAGTCTACGAACTAAAGCTTTGCCTCAGCAACTTGCAGTTTTTGGGGAAGTTGGCCTTTCAGGTGAAATTCGTCCTGTACCAAATGGCCAAGAGCGTTTAAAAGAAGCTGCAAAACATGGCTTTAAGTATGTCATTTTGCCAAGAGGGAATGCGCCGCAAAAAGCAATTCCAGGCGTACAAGTCATTGCGGTTGCCCGTCTGCATGAAGCATTGACTGAGGCAATGCAACTCAGTGATGAATTGACATAAAAAAACATACTTTTATGGTTGAAATTTAGCGTAAATACCTTCATAAATACTATTACAATTTAATTTTAGACAGGAATTTCCTATGGAAGTACACCAGCGTGGCTTGATTACCGGTATTTTAATGGCTGCTTTAGCAATTTCGCCTCTTGCTGAAGCTAAACGTGCAGGTGGTGGTAAAAGCCACGGTATGGCACGCTCTACTACTTCAAGCCAGTCTTATCAACAACCTCGTCAAGTGACTCCTGCTCAACAACCTGCTACTGCACCTCAACGATCAGGTCCAGGTGTTGGTTCAATGGTTGCAGCTGGTGTGGCTGGTGCTGCCGTAGGTGCTGTTGCAGCAAATGCTTTAGCTGATGACAAACCAACATCAACTGAACATCAAGCAACTCAAGCTGGAACAGAACAAGCTGCTCAAGCACAACAAGAAGAGAAAAAAGGTGGAATTCCTAGCTGGCTTTGGGTATTACTTGCAGCAGCTTTAGCCTTTTTTGTTTTCCGCAAACTGGGCGCAAAAAAAAAATTAGCAGCTAATAATCCTTACGCACCAAATAATGACGGTCAAAACCCATTTGGTCGTTCTGCTGCACCACAAGCAACACCACGTAATGCTGGAGATAATACAAATATCTTTGGTCAATCTGTTGGTGGCGGTGCAGCAACCCAAGCTCCTTTTGGCGGTGCAACAACGAGCAATGGCAATCAACTTCCAGATGGTAGTGAACCTGCTGCTTTCTTACGTATTGCACGTCAACGTTTTAATCACATCCAATCGATGAATACTGCAAGTAACATTGAAGAAATTCGCCGTTACTTAACACCAGAACTTTATAGTTCTATGTATAACGACATCATGGAAAACCAAGATCAAGACGTTGCTGAATTTAGCAATCTGAATGCGATGGTTGTAGACAGCGCAACTGAAAATGGTCAATACGTTGTAAGCGTACGCTTCACTGGTACTGTGAGTGAAGATTTAAACAGCTTGCCACAACCATTTACGGAAATCTGGCACTTCGTTAAACCTGCTGGTTCTCAGCAAGATTGGGTTGTTGCAGGTATTCAACAAGCTTAAGCTAAATAAACCCTCAATAAAAAAGCCACAATATTGTGGCTTTTTTATTTGTCAGTTTTTAAGCAATTTCAGCTGGGAATGTAATGACTTTTTCAATTTTGACCTGATCCATTGCAACCATGAGCAAGCGGTCGATACCTAAAGCAATTCCTGAACATTCTGGCATATGAGGCAGTGCTGCTAACAAGTGTTCATCTAAAGGCATGACATGAAGACCTTGCTTAGCACGCTCTACATTGTCTGCTTCAAAACGTGAACGTAACACCTCTGCATCGAGCAATTCATCGTAAGCATTGGCAAGCTCTAAACCTTCAATATAAACCTCAAAACGTGCTGCGACCTCTTCTCCATCTTCATCCACTTTCACTTTTGCCAAAGACGCCATTTCTGGCGGAAAGTCAGTTAAAAAGACAGGCGCATCAAACCCTAAACTTGGCTCCACAAAATGAGAAAATAACAAATCCATATAAGCTAGGCGGTCATCGCCTAAATCAAGATTTAATCCCACACGATTTGCCGTATCTTTGAGTTGCTTCAACGTTGCTTGTAAAGGATTAATGTCGAGGCGATCTTGAAAGGCATGTTTATAACTTAAAATAAACGGACGAACTTCACCAAAACGATGCTGCAAACAAGTCTGCAATAAATCGGCAGTTTCATGCATTAAAGCTTTTAAGTCTAGACCCGGACGGTACCATTCGAGCATGGTAAATTCACTATTGTGTTTACGCCCGTGTTCATCGTCTCGAAAAACCTTACAGATTTGATAAATTGGCCCGCTACCACTCGCTAGTAAACGCTTCATGGCAAACTCTGGAGAAGTCTGTAAATATTGAGTCTGCAATTTGCCATTAATATGACGTAAAGCCTGAACAGAAGCTAAATGCACATCGGTGACACCTGCCTGTGAAACAATCGGTGTTTCCACTTCCATGACATCGCGTTCAGCAAAAAATTGACGAATCTGGTTATAGAGTTTGGCACGTGCTTTTAAGGCATCAATTGAACAAGTAGGTTGATAACTTAAACTCATGCCTGCGGCCCTCCATGGGCTGCCCATTCACGGCGCAGCGGATAATTTTTACGTAATAAATCAAATGCTTTTTGCTCTACTTTGCCATCTTTAATACAGGCACGGATGTTGGCATCATCTTGAGCAATATCATAAATCTGAGCTAATTTTTGCTTTAACACCGCTTTTAAATCATTGCCTGAAAAATAGTCGTCACATGCAGGCAATTGGGTCTCGAAACGTTTATTTATATCAAAACCGAACTTTTGGCAGAACGCTTCATAAATCATTTGCGTACCGCGAGCCTTCCCTTCAAGGCTATAACCTGCAATATGCGGTGTTGCCAACGCCAACATGTCTATAAGTTCTTCAGATATGACTGGTTCATGCTCAAACACATCGAGCACAACTTTACGTTGGGTACGCTGAATATCTTCGATTAAAGCAGCTTCTTTAACGACTGGGCCACGCGCACTATTAATTAAAATCGTGTTCGGTTGAAGTGCAGCAAACGCTTGCTCATTAAACAGATGATACGTCGCATGTTCACCATTTTTGGTTAAAGGCACATGAATTGAAATTGCATTCGCTTGTTGCAACAGAGTTTCTAAACTTACATTTTTAATTGAATCTAACCGCACATATGGGTCAAAGCCAATCACGTTCCAGCCCAACAACTGGGCCATATATGCCAAACGCTTACCGACGTTTCCAAGGCCAACGATGCCTAGCGTAAATTTTTCTTGTTGTTCTAAAAGGTTGGCATCTAAATGAAGTAAAGCAGTAATGACATATTCAGCAACTGCCTGCGCATTACAACCTGCTGCATTTGCCCATGTAATCCTTTGTTTTTCTAAAGCAGGAATATCTAAATGATCGGTTCCGATTGTGGCACTACCCACATATTTTAATGCTGTATTTTCGATTAAGCTTGCATTCACCGCAGTGACTGAGCGAACCAATAATGCTTCTGCATCTTTTACATCTGCATGTGTTAAGGTGCGTCCCGCATGGTGTTGAATATCGCCAAACTCTGAAAAAAAGTAATCGGTAAATGCCAAATTTTCATCTGCGACGATTTTCATTATCTGCAACTCAAAGCTTATAAAAACGTTATTATCCTTTGAGTTGTAGCAAAGCACAATGTTAATGCCTTTATATTCATGTTTCTATATCTTGCACATTTAAGGCTTACAAACCGCCACCAAAATAGAAATAGGCCATTACTGCTAGCGTTACCCAAACTAAAATAATTAACACAGCGACCAAATAATTTTGAGGTCTTCGCTCCTGCTGTTCTAGCCATTCATCAGCTTGTTGTTCTGCATCTAAAATGACTTGCTTAGGCGTAAAACGAACAGCTAACCAAATAAGAATGGGCAAAATTAAAGCATCATCAACAAAACCTAAAATAGGAATAAAATCTGGAATTAAATCGATGGGGCTAAAAGCATAGGCAACAGCAATCACAGCCAAAATTTTAGGCAATATCGGCATTTGAGGATGCTTCGATGCAAACCAAAGCATAATAATTTGTTTTTTTAGACGTTTTGCCCAATCTTTTATGGACTGTAACCAAGCCACTGGGACACACTCTGAACTACATAACTCTGATCATAAAGTATAAAGTTCGTGCTTAACTTAAAATTAGGCAAAATAGAAATGTATATTTCCATTGTGTTTGATCATTCTTAGCATTTGAGCTGATCTGATCAATATTTCAAGGCATGACATTTATGTGTATAAAACAAAATCATCTCCCCGACAAAAGCTTGCTAAAGTTAGGCCAGAAGTTTTTGCGAGCCGAATAGCCATACTGGTTGGGGCAGAAATTGAAGCCAATAAACCAATATTAAGCTGAGCGCATTTACGAATTAATTCGTAGCTTGCACGACTAGTCATAACAACAAAACCTAAACTGGTGTCGTAGTTTTCTTGAGCCAAATAACCCAGTAGTTTGTCTAAGGCATTGTGACGACCAACATCTTCAAACAAAGCCATGATTTTGCCTTGAACTACCCAAGCTGCAGCATGAGCGCCACCCGTTAAGGCAGTAATTTTTTGTTGATCTTTTAACTGAGAAATCGCGACTGGAATTTGTTCAAGCCACTCTTTGGAAGGTTCGATTGTAATTTTAGAAATATCGAGCTGAAGCTGCTCTAAACTTTCAATGCCACATAAACCACAGCCTGTACGACCCACCAACATACGTCGCCTTTCTTTTAACGCAGCAAATGCTCTAGATGAAATGGTCATATTCACTTCAATTCCCAGTTCACTTTCATGAACCTCAATGGCGTACAACTCTTTTAAGCTCGTTAAAATTCCTTCTGACAGACTAAAACCTTTAGCGAACACACTCACATCGGTAGGTGTAGCCATCATCACTGCATGAGAAATGCCGTTATATACCAAAGCAATCGGATGCTCTTGAACAATATTATCGAAAACACTTTCAGATTCGGTTTTCTTAAACCGCTTTACTTGTAATGTTTCAACCCCATAAGAATGTGGTGTCAAAATAATTTCCTTTATCTTGAAATGGCGCTTATTTAGAGCGCCATTTGTTTGAATTACATTTTTAATATCGCTGTTAATTTAAAGGTTACTTACTTTCTTATCGGCATCTTCAGGGTCAACTGCCGTTGCCAAATTAAAGTGTGCAGGTGCATCACCGGCATGCAAAATCACAGGAACACTTTTTGAAGCTGGAATCTTGGCGTATTTATCATGACTGCTTAACGCCACCAAAGGATTAGTCTCTGGATAGTACGCAGCCAAACTGCCCCGCGGAATGTTGTACGGCACAATACGGAAACTATGCACAATACGTTTCACGCCATCTGAGAAGACACTTTCAATATCAACCCACTGATTTGCTTCAAAGCCAGCTTCATCAATATCGGCTTGGTTCATAAACAACACACGGCGCTGCCCAAAGACCCCACGGTAACGGTCATCGAGACCATATAGCGTCGTGTTGTATTGGTCATGAGAGCGAGTGGTCATTAAGGTATAAACTTTGCTGTCGGTATAGGCGGCAGCATATTGATTTTCTTTATCGCCATAGACTTCACTCAGTGGTGTAATCATAAACTGCGCTTTACCACTTTTTGTGTTCCAGATGTGCTGATTGGCTGGATGCTCTAGATGGAAACCACCCGGGTTATAGACACGTAAATTAAAATCATGGAACTCATCAAAGACCTCAGCAATTGAGTCACGAATACGATCATAACTTTCAATATACCATTTCCATTTGATCTTGCTGTCTGGCAGCACCGCTTCAGCCATTCTTGCCACGATATCTGGTTCAGATAGAATATTTTCAGAAATTGGGGTATTACGCCCAGCCGACAAATGAATATTACTCATTGAATCTTCGACTGAAATGGCTTGTGGGCCATGAAGCTGCTCATCAATTTCGGTACGGCCCAAACAAGGTAAAATCAGCGCCTCTTTACCACACACCAAATGGCTACGGTTTAACTTTGTTGCGACATGAACGGTTAAATTACACTTTCTAAGTGCTTCTTGGGTATACGGCGTATCTGGCGTCGCAACTGCAAAGTTTCCGCCTAGACCAATAAAGACTTTAACCTCGCCTTCAGCCATAGCTTTAATGGTTTCAACCACACCATGCCCATTTTTTCTAGGAGATTTAATCCCAAACACGCGGTCAATATTGTCGAGTAATTTCGGGCTAGGTAACTCATTAATGCCCATGGTTCGGTCGCCTTGTACATTACTGTGTCCACGAACTGGACAAAGCCCCGCACCCGGACGACCAATTTGCCCACGAGCCAATAATAAATTCGCCAACATATGCACATTGGCTGTTCCGTGGCGATGTTGAGTAATACCCATTCCCCAACAGAAAATTGAGCGCTCAGACTCTAAAAAGAGCTTAGCGAGTTTTTCTAAATGTTCAGGCGATAGACCCGAGTGTTTATAAATATCTTCCCACTCAGTTTTTTCAACCTCGGCAATCATCTCGTCGAAACCGATTGTATTCACCGCAATAAAGTTTCGATCAAAAACACTTGGTTTACCTGAAGCGAGTGCCTTTTTATCCCACTCATTTAAGTGCTTTAAAATTCCTAACATAAGTGCATAGTCACCACCAATTTTAGGTTGGAAATAATAACGACTAATTGGGGTGCTGCCGTTGGTCATCATTTCAAGTGGTGCTTGTGGGTCTTGGAAACGCTCTAAGCCCCGCTCTTTAATTGGGTTAATCGCAATAATGTTACCGCCCCGTTTAGACACTTCACGTAAAGTACCTAACATACGTGGGTGATTAGTTCCGGGATTATGCCCAAAACTAAAAATTGCGTCGGCTAAATCAAAGTCTTCTAGGGTGACTGTGCCCTTTCCTAAACCAATCGAGTCAAGTAACCCAACGCTTGTAGTTTCATGACACATGTTCGAACAGTCTGGGAAGTTATTTGTTCCAAAGCTTCGTACAAACAATTGATATAGAAATGCTGCTTCATTACTTGCACGGCCAGAGGTATAAAACGCAGCTTGGTCTGGGTGATCTAACGCATGTAAATGCTTAGCAATAATCTGAAATGCTTCATCCCATGAAATTGCGACATATTTATCGGTTGCAGCATCGTAGCGGACTGGATCTGTTAAGCGACCTAAGTCTTCAAGAAAGAAATCACTTTGTTCTGATAACCAACTAACGGTATGGCCTGCAAAATATTCGGGAGTCACTGTTTTACTGGTTGCCTCAAATGCAACTGCTTTTGCGCCGTTTTCACAGAAGTTAAACGCGTGAGCATTTTTCTTTTCTGGCCATGCACAACCGGGACAGTCGAACCCCGTAGGCTGGTTAATATTGAGTAAGGTAATCGAACCTTTTTTTAAAATATCTTGCCGCTTTAAGTTTCGAGCAACGCTGAGTAATGCTCCCCATCCGCCCGCAGGATGAGTATAGGGTTCAATTCGTGCAAAGCCGTTATTTTCCTGAATATGCTTTTGTTCTTCTGAATTATCCACTTTGTCATCCTCTTATTACTTTTACACATTCTATAGGTGCAATAAATTCACAACTTAATTATGGTTATATCTATGCCATTTGCTGCTTATCTTAAATAAGTAAAAATCCACTTTTATCTTATTCATGATATTTAGAGGCAGCCTCAACGCTAGTTATAATATGTGCCATATTTTTTATAATTACAATCATTCAGCCCAAACCAAAAAATGATTTAAATTAAATAATAACAATAGCTTAAAAATATAATGACCTATTTTTTACAGATAAAAACATAATTCACTTTATATTTTAAAAAAATAGAAATGATGTAATGAGCTTAAATTTACGTCATTTTAAGTAGGTTTTTATGAGTTTAAGCAGTATAAATTAATTGAAAAAAAACAGATTCAGAGAACTTATGAAGGTTGTGATTGCGCCAGACTCATTTAAAGACAGCCTATCGGCTTTGGGCGTCTCTCAAGCCATTGCCAAAGGATGGCAAGAGGTTTTTCCAGATGCTGAAACGCTGATATGTCCAATGGCAGACGGTGGTGAAGGAACTATAGAAGCTGTGTTAGAGGTCTGTGAAGGTGAATGGCGTGAAAAAACCGTATTAGGGCCATTAGGTCAGCCTGTTCAAGCCAAATGGGGATGGTTAGAACATCAGAAAATCGCCATCATTGAAATGGCTCAAGCCAGCGGCATACAGTTAGTTCCACCGTCTGAACGTGATGCCTGCCATAGCACAACGTTTGGCACAGGCCAGCTTATTTTGGATGCTTTGGACGCAGGTGCAAAAGACATTATTTTAACTGTAGGTGGCAGTGCAACCAATGATGGAGGCACAGGACTACTCAGTGCTTTGGGCGCGGTTTTGCTCGATGCTAACCACAACGTTTTACCCGCAGGTGGACTCGCGCTCAAAAACCTATCAGAAATTGATTTAACAGATTTCGACCCACGTATTCAGCAAACTCGGTTTTTACTGGCTGCCGATGTGACCAATCCACTCTGCGGTCCAAACGGCGCATCTCATATTTTTGGCCCCCAAAAAGGTGCTTCACCTGCTCAAGTAGAGTTACTCGATGGAGCTCTTGCCCATTTTGCCGATGTCTCGCTTAAGCTTTTAGGTTTCGACAAACGAGATGAAGCGGGCTCAGGTGCTGCGGGAGGTTTAGGCTTTGCAGCCAAAAGTTACTTAAATGCTGAGTTTAAGGCTGGAGTTAAGGTTGTGGCTAAACTCAATCAACTTGCCCATAAAATCTCTAACGCGGATTGGGTCATTACTGGTGAGGGTAAATTTGACCAACAAACCTTAAGTGGCAAAACAGTGTTTGGGGTGAGTCAAATTGCCAAAACACACAATGTTCCTGTGGTTGTGATTGCAGGGACTTTAGGCGAAGGCTATCAAGCGCTTTATGAGCACGGCGTTACGGCTGCTTTTTCACTCGCCAATGGCCCTATGCTATTAGAACAAGCCTGCGAACATGCAGCCGAGCTGATTTACGAGCGAACTATCGATATTGCGAGATTAATTCAGTTTAATATGAACTAACCTTAAACATTACTTTGTTATTTTTAAAACGGTCAAACCAAGAAATAGGAAAATCTTATGAATGTTATTGATGCCATCCGTAACCGCCGTGCAGTGAAACGCTTTGACCCTGCATTTCAACTTTCTGACGATAACAAAAAGCAGTTATTACAAGAAGTTTTAGCAAATGCTCCAAGTGCGTTTAATTTACAGCACTGGCGCCCTGTTGTGATTGAGGACTCTGAGTTAAGACAAAAGATTCGCACCATTGCTTGGGACCAACCACAGGTTACAGAATCTTCATTACTCATTGTGCTATGTGCAAAAGTAAGTACATGGGAAGTCGACGCGAAACGTGTGTGGGATGGGGCGACTCCAGAAGTACAAAATATTATGGTTGGCGCAATTGACCAATATTACCGTGACCGCCCACAAACCCAACGTGACGAAGTTATGCGTAGTGCAGGCATCTTTGCTCAAACATTAATGTTGCTTGCGCAAGAGCATCGTTTAGACAGTTGCCCTATGGATGGTTTTGACTTTGACGCAATGGCAAAGCTGATTAACCTACCTGAAGATCATGTGGTGTGTTTAATGATTGCAGTTGGTAAGTCTGCTTCTCAGCCTTACCCACGTGTGGGCAAACTTCCTTACGATGATGTGATTATTCAAAATACATTCTAAGTTTTAAATTTTAGGCCCTCATACCATTTACAGCGTGAGGGCCTAATTTTTAATAGCTTTTATTATTTTTGTGAAATTATTTTCCTGCTGAGCTATTTAATCTATTCGTTAAACTGCGCACTAAAAGAAAAAATAAAGGCACAAAGAAAATAGAAAGTAGAGTTCCCGAAATCATCCCACCAGTTACGGCGATACCAATTTCTTTTCGGCTTACAGCCCCTGCTCCTGTAGATACAGCCAGCGGAAGAACACCTGCAACAAAAGCCAGAGAGGTCATAATAATTGGCCGTAATCGCTGACCTGCTCCTTCAATAATCGCTTCCATTAACGCCTGACCTGCCTCTAACTTGGCTGCTGCAAATTCAACAATCAAAATAGCATTTTTGGCAGAAAGCCCAATGGTGGTGAGCATAGCCACCTGAAAGTAAATATCGTTAACAAAACCAGCTAGGCTTGCAGCAACTACAGCACCAATAAGACCTAAAGGAATAACCAGCATAACTGAAACAGGAATAGACCAACTTTCATAAAGTGCAGCCAAACACAAAAAGATAAAGATGATGGAAGCCAAATATAACCAGATCGTTTGACCACCCGCTAACTTCTCTTGATAAGACAATCCACTCCACTGAAGATTAAAGCCTTGTTGTTGATCGACCAATTGCTGCATCTTATCCATAGCCCCGCCTGAACTTTCACCCGTTGCAGCAGAGCCTTGAAGTTGTACGGCTGAAAGGCCATTAAAGCGTTGCAGCATTTGAGGCCCCATTTGCCACTTTACAGAAGAGAAACTAGAAAATGGTGTCATTTGACCAGTAGCGCCACGAACATACCACTGCCCAATATCTTGAGGTAAAGAACGATAGTTCGCTTCGCCTTGTAAATAAACTCGCTTAACACGCCCTCTATCAATAAAATCATTAATATAAGATCCGCCCCAAGCAGAAGATAATGTATTACTGATATCAGCTTGGGCTAAACCAAGAGCGCTGGCTTTTCTTTGATCGATATCAACTTGTAACTGGGCTTTATCTTCTAAGCTATTCAAACGTACTGCTGCTAGGCCAGAATCAGCATTTGCTGCTTTTAGCACATTATTTTGTGCAGTAATTAAAGCATCTCGTCCTTTATTTTCAGCATCTTGCAACCAAAGTTCAAAACCACTTGATTGCCCAAGACCTCTTACAGCAGCCGGTGAAAGTACCTGAACACGTGCGTTACGCAGTGACTTAAAATGCGCATTTGCACGAGCAATCACAGCATCGGCTGTATTTTCACTACCTTCTCGGTCATCCCAATGTTTGAGTCCAGCAAATGCCATTCCCACATTTTGACCACTGCCCGCATTATTTCTACCCATCACCATGAAAATCACATTGAGATTATCCTTTTCTTTCGTCAAGAAATAATCTGCAATCTGATTACCAACCCTTTCTGTTTCAGCTAATGTCGTACCTACAGGCGTACTAAATTGAACCATAACTGAACCTTGGTCTTCTTGGGGTAAAAAGCCCGTATTCATACGCGTATATTGCCAACCTAACAAAGCTGTAATACCCACGAATATGATCATAAATATTTTGGGTTTACCTAAAACAGCAACTAGCTTTGTACGATAGCCTGATTGACCTTGCTCTACTTTACGGTTGAACCAAGTAAAAAATTTTCTCTGTTTATGCTTTTCATTTGCAGGTTTGAGTAAGGTTGCACATAGCGCAGGTGAAAGTGTTAAAGCAACAATTGCAGAAAGTACCATAGCCGATACGAGCGTTACCGAGAACTGGCGATAAATAATCCCGACTGATCCACCAAAAAATGCCATAGGTAAAAATACCGCCGCAAGTACCATTGCAATACCAACAAGCGCGCCAGATATTTCTTGCATTGAAATTAAGGTGGCTTGCCGAGCATCAACATTTTGCTCATGCATAACCCGCTCAACATTTTCCACGACCACAATTGCATCATCTACAAGTAAACCAATTGCCAAAACCATCGCAAACAAAGTCAGTGTATTAATGCTATAGCCCAATATGCTTAACACCCCAAATGTTCCTAACAATACGACAGGAACTGCAATTGCTGGTATTAAAGTCGCACGCCAACTCTGCAAAAATAAGAACATGACAATAATGACGAGAACAATCGCCTCAGCTAAAGTTTTAATCACCCCATTTACCGAAGCTTCCACAAATGGAGTACTGTCGCGTGGGTATGCAACCTTTAGCCCCGCTGGCATAGAGGCAGTTAATCGTGTGACCTCAGCCTTAACTCGCTCAGCCGTTTCTAGTGCATTGGCACCGGATGCAAGTTGAATAGACATACCCGAAGCTGGCTTTCCATTCAAACGTGTAGAAGTCTGATAACTTTCAGCACCACGCTCAACTCGGGCAACATCTTTAAGTAATACGACCGCACCATTTGTTTCTGTCCGCAGAATAATATTTTCAAATTGGCTCACGGTTTGTAGCCGAGATAATGCTGTTACTGTTGCATTTAGAGCCTGCCCATCACGCGTGGGTAATGCGCCCAATTCTCCTGCTGTAATTTGAGTGTTTTGTGCTTCAATTGCGGTTCTAACGTCTGATGGCATTAATCCATAACTGTTTAATTTATGAGGATCAAGCCAGATACGCATTGCATATTGGGCACCAAATACGGTGATTTCACCCACTCCATCGACCCGACTTAATGGGTCTTGCAGTGTACTCACCATATAGTCAGATATATCAACAGAAGATCTAGTCCCACTTTCATCATAAAGTGCAAAGACCAGTAAACTATCGCCTTGTGATTTTGTTACAGTGATTCCTTGCTGCTGAACCTCTTGAGGTAACCGACTAAGCGCCTGATTCACTGCATTTTGCACCTGAACCTGCGCAGTATCTGGATTGGTATTTTGATCGAAACTGAGACTTATGCGTGCTTGCCCCGCCGAACTACTACTAGATGAAAAATAAAGGAGACCATCAATACCTTTAATTTGTTGCTCCAAAATCTGGGTCACACTATCTTCAACTGTTTGGGCAGATGCTCCCGTATAGTTTGCTGTGACATTTACACCAGGAGGTGCAATATCGGGATATTGTTCGATCGGCAAGGTTAAAATAGAAATCGCACCCATCGCCATAATACAGATAGAGAGGACCCAAGCAAAAATGGGACGTGCAATAAAAAAACTCGACAGCATATCAAATCCTCAGCGAATTGGGGTAGGCTTAACCGCCATACCAGCACTTAAACCCTGCAGACCATCAACAATGACTTGATCTCCCGCTTTCAAGCCAGAAGTCACTAACCAACGATTATCAATTGCATCACCTAAAGTAATTTTTCGTTGCTCGGCTTTATTATCTTTTCCAACAATCCATACAAGGGCATTTCCTTCTGCGTCTCGGAACAGCGCACCTTGAGGAATTAAGATGCTATTAGGACGTGTCCCCGTTCCAAGTTCCGCACGAACATATATTCCCGGTAATAAAGCATTATTTGGATTGGAAAATGCAGCACGTAATGTGACACTTCCAGTAGCTTCATCTACTGCAATATCACTAAACTTAAACGTTCCTTGTTCCGCATAGTTCGTGCCATTTTCGAGCTTCAAACGTACTGAAAGTTCATTCGGTTTTATTCCATTTTCAGTAAGCTGTTTGCGCAGCGCCATGTATTCATCACTCGACTGGGTCAAATCGACATACATGGGGTCCAGTTTTTGAATTGTTGCTAAAGGATCTGTTTGAGCAGAAGTGACCAAAGCCCCACGTGTAATAGAAGAACGCCCTATCCGTCCTGAAATAGGTGCAGTAACTTGTGTATAACGTAAATTGGTGCGAGCCGTTTTAAGTACAGCCTCATTTACCGCAACTGTAGCTTTTGCTTGTTCATATGCACTTCGAGCATTGTCGAGCTCTTGCTGACTCACTCCATTGACTTTAATTAATTCTTTATAGCGCTCGGCTTGCAAACGAGTCGAATTGACTGTTGCTTTAGCAAGTGCAAGATTACCTACAGCTTCATCAACACCATCCCGATAAAGTGAAGAATCAATTTTATAAAGGGGTTGTCCTTTGTTTACTTGTGTGCCCTCTTTAAATAATTGCTCTATCACTACCCCATTGACTTGCGGGCGAACCTGAGAGATTTCAGAAGCTACTGTTCTGCCAGCCAATTGATAAGTAGATTCAATAGACTCTGGTTTTATAGTGATCGTACCCACCTGCTGAATATTTTTAGTGACAGGCTGATCAGAATCACATCCATTTAAAAAAACCAATAACGGCAATAAATATAAAAACTTACGATAATTAAAACTTAGATCAAGCATATCTGGGGCCCCAGACTTATAGACAATTTATTTACTTTACTGTAAAGTAAATAATTAGGATGTGCAAGAAAGCTCTCATATGTTAAAAAAATCTCCAGGTCGCCCTTCTCGAATTCGCCCTACTATCCTTGCAGCAGCACGTGCACTATTTCTTGAGCATGGATTAGAAGTTCGTTTGGAAGCTATTGCAGCTAAAGCCGGAACAAATCGACAAACCTTATATAATCATTTCCCAACTAAGACGGCTCTACTTATTGAAGTTTTTGATCATTTAAAAACAGAAATGGAAGTACCTTTTGTTGAACAACATGAATTAAAAAATAAGCGCCTAGATCAATTGCTCTTAGAAATTGGGCAGGCTGTACAAAATCATTTTTATAATATTGACGTCATTCGTCTGCAAAGATTGTTGATTATTGCATTAGTTGAAATGAAGGAAATTCTTCCAAAAATTCAACAGCGTACTCAAGGAAATATTAGAAGATCGTTAACCGATATTCTTGCAACAGCACACAATACAGGCATTGTTAAAATTGATCAACCTGAGGAAGCAACAAAAGCGTTCCTTGGTGCTGTGATGGGATATGCTTATCCAGCCACACTGATCAGTGGAAACATACCGACTCCTCAAGAATTACAACAGTTAAATGAAGAGGTTTGCCGAACCTTTTTAAAAGCATGGCAATATAAAGAGTAGACTTAAAAAAAGCCCTTGTTATAAAAGGGCTTTTTATATGAAATAGCTAAACTTGAAAACGACGAATGATACATACTACGCCGCTTTAAACTGCTTCAAAAAACATTCTAATATCATCTCTCGCTCCCCAGTTTTATCTGAGCTTAAAAGCTGAATAATTGCGCCTTCAATCATATATAAAAATAATTTGGCATCCTGAAAGGAAACATCGGTTTTTAGTTTTATAAGTTGGCTATAAATTTCATTAAGTAACCATGTTCTATACCTCACTGCGATTTGATAGGCTTTTGGATAGATCAGTTTCGTTTCAAAAATGGCTTTAAATAATAAATAGTACAGCCCTTCTAAATCGGTATGTAAAAGATAAAGTGCTTTGAGTTTATCCATCACGCCTGCCTCTTGGTCGTAGTCAGCAATTGAAACTACTTTTTCTTTTAAGCGTTCTTTTTGCACAGTCATACAGATTTCGATAAACCGCTCTTTAGAGTGAAAATAATGATAAAAAGTGGCTTTGGGAATTTGAGATTCTTTCACGATTTTGTCGATTCCAACGGTATGAAATCCGTGGTGGTGAAACAGATCAATCGATTTATTTACGACTTGTATCGCACGTGGGGAGATCACTAAATGTCGCATAGTTTTACCGTTATAAAATTATTGTTGTAGATAAGCGAGATACTTTTTTGGGAGAAAAAAAGGCATAGCAAAGCCGTAAAGACTGTGCATGGCACATCTCAAGTCTTATTGTTGATTAAGTTTTTGGTCGTGACGATTTAAAGCCTGAAAAGCCTATTGGCCATCAAACTGCTTTAAAATTTTAAGTGGTGTCGATATAGACTTTGGCAAAGGCTGCCAAGAAATTAAGAATGTGCAAAGCCAACTCCTTTTTATAGGGAGTTCTGCCAGACATTTATAGGATTATGGTGGCAGAACGGAAGAAGGTTGACAGACTAGTATTATCTCAAACTAGCACACCCGAGGGTGTCCCTCTCCCGTCCTACCGCTACGGGAAAGAGACGAGGAGCCACCACACAAGACTATTCCTCAGAAGGAATAACTCTGATGCGGGAGATAATATTCAGCCTGTCAAAGCCGGCTGGCAATGTGACCAGCAGACAAAGGATAAGCTTCACATTTATTGCAGTCAAGCACACAAAATGACATTTGTTTTAAAATAGATCATTAAAAAGTAAGGATAAATAATGAGTGAGTTATTGTTAAAGTGGGGTTTATAAAGGGGAGATAATTGGCTTGGAAGGCTGTTTAGGATAAGCAGAATTTTTAAATAAGGTGTATCTTATTAATTTTAGAATACCCTTAAAACATAGGTTATTGAATGTATCAAGAATATAAAAAACTTTTAAAAATTAGAAAGTACTTTGTTTTATTTACACTTTTTGGAAATCCTTTTTTCTTGTTTTGTATCTTTCAGCTTCTCACCTACTTTAACGTTAATATTTCAGTGACTACACTTGTTTTAATTATAGTAGCTTTATTACTCATGCTTTTTAGTAGCCTTTTTTTCTTGTCCAAAGATACATGCCCTTGGTGTAAAGAGAGTTTTTTTACTGAAGGTTTTGGAACGGATGGAATAAGCCTTGTATTTAGAAAAAATTGCAAGACTTGCGGAATGCCAAAAAAATCAAAACATTCTTAATATTAAAATCTTATTTCATATAAAATGAAGAAGCATACTAATGATAGGTTACTCATATAAGATATATTATATAAGACTAAAAGGTGAATAAAATTAAATGATTGATGCAGAAAAATTTCAGTTCAAATTAGAGTTACTACTAAATTTAAAATCTGCTAAAGACATTCAAAACTGGGCTATAGATAGGTTAGATAAAAATCCAGCAGACTTATTAGCTTTGGAAGTTTGCTTTTTCTCTAAAGATAATGAAGTCTTAGATTATTTTAATAATATTAGTATTGCTGAAACTACTATCGAACCTACTCTTAAGAAAAAAATTCTTTATGAAGTATTAAAAAAATATACAGAGATAACACCCTCTATCGGATATTCAATAGAATTAATTTCTAATTTATTTGCAATATTAATAAAGATATCTAGATTTGCTGAAGATGAAGAGCTATACGATTTTATAAATTATTATGATGATGAATTATATCTGGCTTTAGAAGGTATAGCTAAATTAGAGCTAGATGAGATATGGCCTACCTTCTTAAATGATCTTAAAAATTGGCTTTCATTACGATTTGAGCTTCTTTCATAGAATAACTGCTCTTAGAAATTAGCCTCACTTAAGGAGGCTATATCATATCTTTTAATAATTTTCCAATTCAAGCTCTAAATCATTTAGTACCTGCTCTATCTCTGGAGTTATGCCATTGTTTGAAGGACGGTAAATCAAAACAGCCTATTTATGATAGGCTGTTTTTTAAGCTAGAGAGATTTTTTATCAGGTGCAGTATGTTAATTTTAGAAATAGTTTGAAAAGTAACTTCTAATAATCTTTGATTGTTTCTTTTGAAGAAAAATTAAAAATCTCCAATAACATAGACCAGGAAATAATATAAAAATAATAAAAGATATATCGGTGTACATCATCCACCATTTTAGAGGTGCTTCTCCCTCCATAGATTCCATATAATTTATTTTTGGAGAAATTTCTCCTGTACAAAACCATCCTAAGAAAAAGAAAAATAGCGAGGTTATAACTATCGAACTAATACAGATAGTCCACACATTAAGATAATTATAATGATTTAAAAGAATGGAAAAAATAAAGCTAAAAGGTACAGTCAAAATACAATAAGCTAAATAAACAAGGCTATAACCTACAATACCAAGAAAAAAAGCAAAAATGTGATCTAAGTTAAACTTGACTATATCCACATTCATGAATTTAAAAAAGAAATGCCATAAAAGTAATGGCAATGGAGTAAGCAATAAAGCTTTTTTAATTTGTTCACTTGAGTATTTCATTAACTTGATGTTCTTATATATTCAACAATCACATTGCTATTATATATATTATTAAATAAATATATAAATAATTTATTTAATAAATTTTAATTAAAATACAATGGGCTAAATAAAAAAGCTAAGCCCCGATTACCGAGGCTTAGCTTTAAAATAATTTTAAATTAAAAATTACTTATTTGATGTCAGTAAACTCAGAAACAGGTTTGTTAACTTCAACTTTTGTACCAGCAAATTTTTCGCTCACAAACTTTTGTACTTTAGGTAAGTGGTAAAGTTCACCAAGTTTCGTGTAGATCGGGTCATTTTTATTCGCTTCAGCCACACCTAATAAGTTCACATAAAGCTTTGTAGACTGATCAATAGGTTCACGGAAGATAGAATCTTTCAGTACGTTTAAGCCGCCTTCAAGTGCTAATGTATTACCCAATACAATTGCATCAACGTCGTTTTTAACACGAACTGCTGTTGTCATTTGAATTGGTTTTAATTTTAAACCTTTAGGGTTTTCAGCGATGTCATTCGTTGTCCCTTTTACAGGGTCAAAGTCTGGTTTAAGTTTAATGAGTTTAGCAGACTGTAATAATGTTAATGCACGCGCTTCGTTAGCAGTATCGTTTGGAATCGCGATTGTAGCGCCTTGTGGGAACTCATCAACAGTTTTAACTTTATTTGCATAAAGGCCCATTGGTTCCAAGTAAGTTGTCGCAACAGCCGCAACTTTAGCTGTATTTGAAGCATTGTAAGCTGCTAAATAGTTAAATGACTGGAACGCATTTACGTCTTGTTCGCCACTTGCTACAGATGTATTCAACACAACGTAGTCAGTCAGGTTAGTCACTTCAAGTTTAATGCCCGCTTCTTTAGTCTCAGGAAGCGTTGCAACATATTTCCATACGTCAGTGTCTGAACCTGTTGAAACAAGTTTAATTGTACGTACTGACTCAGTTTTGTCTTTAGCTGGTGCTGTATTTTCAGTTTGTGCAGGTTGTTTATTACATGCAGTCAGTGTGAGTACAGATGCGCTGAACAGGACACTAAATAATTTTTTCATAGATACATCCTAAAATAGGAAACACCTACTCTACAAAAGAGCGAGGCATTCCCAACCATTGGGTCGAAATGCAATATTTGGCTGGAAGTAATTCCAGATATATAAGGGTTTAGAAGCCTGAATTCAGCCTTATTTCTTCCTTGATCTTGCTCGCTGAACAACAGAATTATGTTTTGAATCAGTTTCTAAATATTGGATCATCATATATCAATAAGTGAATATTCTACAAATAACTTGTTCGATTTTGATATATAGACGTGCTCTTGGTAAAGTACTGATAATAAAAAACATATTATATAAATAAACAGTTTTGATTAAAATATGTACTTGTTTGATTTATATGAAATTTTCAGGATTTGTTAGCAATATTTAAGCTAACTATGACTGTAATTTATGCCGTATACATAAAAAAAGCCCCTGTTTTCACAAAGGCTTTTAAATTAATTAGTTAAACTCAGTTTCAATTACTTATGAACCCAAGGCACGGCTGGTGAACCAATCCACGCAGATTTGGCAGGAATATTTTCACCTTTCATAACCAAAGTTAATGGCCCTAACACTGCATGATGGCTAACATTAGCGTTATATAAAATAATACTACGTGAATTTACAACCACATCATTTCCAATATTTACTTGTCCAATTTTCATAATACGATCTTCAAACAAGTGGGTTTGTGGGCCTGAGAAGCTATTAAACTCAGCACGGTCACCAATGCTTACACAGTCAAACTCAGTGATATCCGCTGTATCCATGTAAACATCTTTACCAATTTGAACACCCAAAATACGCAAGAAGAATGGCAGCATTGGCGTTCCTCTTAAGTAATTTAAGAAGTTTGGAATGGCAACTGATTCATATAAGCTGGTAATCCCTTCGCTTAACCACACAAACATGGTCCACATTGGCGCTGAACGTGGTTGATAACGTCCAATTAAAGTCCACTTCATCAATGCAACAATAATGAAACAGCCAACACCATAGAGCAAACCAGCAAGCGTTAAAGCCAACAAGCCAGTTATAATGTTATATTTATTAATAACATCAATAATTTCAAGCACAATCATATAACCCACACCAATTGCGAGTGCGGCTGGCAATACAACACGAAGGCCCTCAATAAAACCACGCATGAAACGGCGCTTGAAGCTTGGTTTAAACGTTAAGTGGTCAGGATATTTTTCGGCAGCTTCACGTGCAGGCAATAATAATGGTGGAGAACCAAACCAAGTTTGACCATCATACATTTCAAGGTTATCTGGTGTTTTTGACTGTACGCCAATTAAAACGTTATCTGGTAAAACAGTTCCATCAGCAATATAAGCACTATTTCCGACAAAGCTACGGTTACCGATTTTGGTCGATTTTAATGTCATCCAACCGCCTTTGATCTCTTCATCACCCAACATTACAGCATCGGCAATAAAGCTTTCTTCACCCAAAGTCAGCATTTCAGGAATAACACCATTTGCTGTAGAAATTTCGGTATTTTTACCTACTTTCGCCCCTAACATACGGAACCATGTAGGCGCATAAATCGTAGCAAACAGGCCGTGCAATGTTTGTAAGCTTGTTTCTAAAATTTGAGATGCAAACCATTTACGATAATAGGTGCTGCCATGAACAGCGTACGTTCCAGTCTCAAGACGAGGCAATGCAATTTTGCGTATTGCTGAAGAAATGACAGCAGTAATCATCATCATCATTGCACTCGCTGGAATCGCTAAAGCAAAATAATAAAGTGCGATTTGCAGATGGTTATTCGGATTGATATTAAATACGTTTACATCTAACCAATCGACCAAAAGGAAACTTGGGAAAATTGGAATAAAGAACAGACAAGCAATGATTAACGCACTAACACCATAATATCCATATTCAGCAATCTTACGAATGAACGATAATTTAGGACGTTCTGGCATTTTAGCGTGCTCATCTACATGCCCTATTTTCTTAGCTGGCGTACCATCCCAAATTTCTCCAGCTGGTACAACCGTGTCATATTCAATTGAAGTTAAGGCATTTACATGAGCTTGTTTTTCTAACACTGTATTTTCTTCTAATACAGCATATGAACCCACATAACTATCTTCTTTAAGATGAATTGAACCCAACACCAAATGTCCATGTTCGACTTTGGCATTTTCTAAATTCACTTGAGAGCCAATACTCACACCATCTTCAACAGTTAATAAAGATGGCATGCGAATATGAACTGAACTAATGGTGACATCATGTCCAATTTTTGCACCCAGTGCTTTTAAATAGAGGTTAAGTAAAGTTGAACCTGACAATAAATAAACTGGTGAAATATTACTAATACGGTCTGCTAACCACCAACGGAAATACGTCATTCCCCAAAGTGGATAACGTCCTGCACCAATATCCAACATTAATAATCGTTTCACCGTAATTGAAAGCACAAAACTACTAATAATAACGCTGATATAAACCAATAGAGACAACGCGATTGCATATGGAATGCTATCTCGAGTTCCACCCGTAAAATAGTGGTAAGTAAAGAATGGTGCTAACCACTGCAAAATATTAATCGAAATTAAAACCGGAATAGTCGCAAGCTGTGCAACACCACATAACCATTTATAAGTTTGATTACGCGGGTTGTCTTGCCCAATTTGGCTATCAAATAATGTAGGTTCTGGCTGTTCCAACATTAAAGCAGCAATTGCCCCCACTCTTCTCGCTTGATATAAGCTTTGAATTGTAAGATGGCTATATTCTTGATGTTCGCGCAGGTTTGAAATTAAAACGGCTGCTAACAGCGAATGCCCACCTAAATCATCAAAGAAATCCGAATCTAGTTTAATCGGCATGTTAGGAAACAGGCGGTTCAAAATTTCAAATAAAATTTCTTCGGCTGGATTTTGTGGCTGATCTGATTCACTGCGGTCAATTACACTCGTAAGTGGTCTTACTTTTAACGCTTTACGGTCAATTTTTCCAGATAATAAACGTGGTACTTCTTCAATAATCTCAAAACGATTCGGCACCATATAAGGTGGTAAACGTTGAGCTAGAGTATGACGAAGTTGCTTAATTTCTATCGGTTGTTTGGCATCAAGTTCAGGTGCGATAAAAGCAATCAGCTGATCAATTCCGTCTTCTTGACGTAGAATTACTGCTGCTGTGCCAATGCCATCAATATCACAAAGTGCCGCTTCAATTTCACCGAGTTCAACACGGAAACCACGGATTTTCACCTGATCATCAGCACGCCCTAAGCAGTGGACTTGACCAAATTCATCAATTTTTGCCAAATCACCAGTACGGTAAAGCAACTCTTCATCCGAACTCATTGCCCACGGGTTTTCAATAAACTTATCAGCCGTTAAATCAGGTCTGCCTAAATAGCCTGGTGCCACACTCGGACCGAAAATACACAGCTCACCTGTTTCACCTTGAGCCAATAATTCTCGTTCTGCGTTAATGACCAACATACCGTAGTTCGGTAATGGTTTCCCAATCGTGACGGGTTTACCACGTTCTAACGACTCAAGGCTTGCAGTAACCGTTGTCTCAGTTGGGCCATAAGTGTTAAACATTTGATGGTGAGGTAATGCCCAACGGTCAACCAGTGAATCTGGACACATCTCCCCACCTAAGTTAATAATTCTTAAGTTAGGTACATCTTCAGGGAATAAAGCCAGTAAGGTTGGAACTGCGTGTAAAACAGTAATTTGTTCCTGCTTTAATGTTTGACATAAACGTTCAGGGTCACTGACAAACGACTTAGGTGCAATCCACAAAGTTGCACCAACCAAATATGACAGCCAGATTTCTTCAAATGACATATCAAAAGCGACAGAAAAACCTTGATAGACTTTGTCTTGCTCTTGAATACCCAAAACATTATTTTCACTACGTAGAAAGTGACAAATATTTTTCTGGGTAATTACAATCCCTTTCGGCTTACCCGTTGAGCCTGAAGTATAAATAATATAAGCAGGTTGATCGGAGGTCGTTCTAGCTAAGGGAATATTTTCACTGAGTGGTTTTTTAAGTTCAGTATTTGTCCATTTTGTTTGTGGCACTTCAGCTAAATGTTCATACCATTCATCGGTAGTAATCATCCCGACAGCTTCGGCATCTTCAAGACAAATCGCAATACGGTCGGCTGGCGTATCCATATCAAAAGGAAGCCAAGCTGCGCCACTCAAACAAATCGCCAATTGGGCTTTTAAAAGCTCAATACCACGAGGTACCCATAACCCAACAATATGACCTGGTTTTACCCCTCTTATCGTCAAATGTTGAGCCATAATTAAGGCTTGCTGATATAACTCCCCATACGTCAACGTTTTATTTGCTTCAATTAAAGCTGTTTTATCTGAGAGATTTTGAGCAGTTTGAATAAAAATATCGGCGAGTACTTCATCTTGCAAAAATTCGGGGTGAAATTTACCACGAATAATATTCTTCGAACTTGTTACGAATTGGTTCATTTTTTATAACTCACTTTAATTTTTTGATTTAGCTAAAATAAAGTCATATTTGAGTTTTTCTGACCTATTAAAGAAATCAATTGCTATGTAATAAATTAAAGAGTTGAACTTAAATGAAGATTAAAGTTTTTATTTTAAGAATGGAGAGTGAACTATTAAATGAGAAGAACAATCGATTTTTATTACTTATAAATCAAACTAAGATGACAATAAGGAAAAATATAGGCACATATTTTTATAAAAATTAAATAGCGTTATTCAAAATTGATATAAGCAGAGCAATAAAATAACAGGCATAAAAAAAAGCCCTCGTCATTAACAAGGGCTTTTTAAGAATTTGGCGGAAGCGGTGAGATTCGAACTCACGGAGGACTCACACCCTCGTCGGTTTTCAAGACCGGTGCATTAAACCGCTCTGCCACGCTTCCAACGAGCGCTATAATATAAACAAAAACTCAAGTTGGCAAACCTTTTATTTAACTTTTAATTCAAACGCTCAAAATAAATACAAATTAATTTAATTTTCTGGGTTTTCGTTCTTTTCATAGCGAATTATATTGATATACCAAAGCTTTTTTCCAGATGGCGTGTGTACTTCAATCTCATCATCGACTTCTTTACCGAGCAGTGCACGAGCCATCGGCGATTCAATTGAGATATGCTGCGGGTGATGGTCATAAATTTCATCGATCCCTACAATACGTAAAGTTTTTTGCTCGCCTTCTTCGTTTTCAATCTCTACCCAAGCGCCGAAGTAAACCTTACCATCTTGCTCAGGTGCGTAATCAATGATTTTTAATTCTTCTAAACGTTTTCCTAAATAACGTACTCGTCGATCAATTTTTCTAAGTAGCTGCTTATTATATTGATAATCGGCATTTTCACTGCGGTCACCTAAGCTTGCAGCCCAATTCACTTTCTTTGTGATTTCCGGTCGTTCTTCATGCCAAAGTTGTTTTAATTCAGCAACTAATTTGTCATGCCCAGATCGAGTGATTAAGTTAGATTTCATGATTAAAAACCACTGTTCAACAACATATCGCTTACAAGATGTAGCATTTTATACCCTATTTTCTCATATCAGAAGTGTATAAATTTTCTTCCTTAAGAAATTCATGTGTTTATGATGATATATCGAATATTTAATTGTACGAAATTTGACAATACTTTTTTTCAATACTATGATGCGCGCAGATTAAATGTTGAGCAATTTTTAACCTTCTAGAAAACTATGTAGATTTTCTACACAGTTTGTTTTTTTCATTTCATGTCATTTTGAATGACGTCATGACTGCCCACCCCTTATTGAATTTATCAACTTTTAGAAGTTATGGCAGCTTTTTGTCTGACTTTTGGGGCATAAATTACCTGTAGCGGAGACAACATGCACAGTAATTCAAGTTCAGGGTCGAGGCTTTGCCTTAACTCTTTATTTTCTTCTCTCCCGTTAAAAGCACTTGCACTCAGTACTATGCTTTTTCCATTTCATAGTATTAATGCAGGAAAAACCCTACAGTACAATACTGTAGTAAATACAAACACTTTAACTGTTGTTGCGGTAGAAAGCCCGACAACCGTTTTCAAAGAAGATCAGTTTTTACATGGTTTCGGTTACGACTTAGCCCGTAACTATGCACAAAGCCTTAATGTAAAGCTGGACTTTAAAATCGTGGCAGACAATGCCACTGCACTTAGATGGGTTCAGCAAGGTAAAGCAAACTTTGCGATGACTAGCGCTGGTTTAAGTACCATCGAGAACAAAGGTTTAATGTCTTTTTCTGCAAGTTGTGGTGACACAGCCGATTTGCAAAAAAACGGTTTAAATCCTGAGTTAAGCTGGGTGTTTAAACAAGCTGATGACCCCCTCACCCAGACCGCTAGTGGCTTTGTATGCCAAAGTAAGCAAAATGGTGTGACTCAGCAACTCGCTTCTTTCTATAATCGTAATGTGGTGAAACCAGAAGCTTGGTCAACCATTCAACGTGACTTAACAACGCGTTTACCGATTTATAAAGCGAGCTTTAAACAAAGTGCAGCTAAATACGATCTCGACTGGCATTTACTTGCCGCAATTGGTTATCAAGAATCATATTTAAAGCCAGAATCTGTTTCTCCCACAGGTGTTCGTGGCTTAATGATGCTGACCAATAGCACTGCTCGAGCAATGGGTGTGAGCAATCGTAGTGATCCAGCTCAAAGCATTCAAGGTGGCGCGAAGTATTACGACCAGATGTTAAGTGAATATGATGATATTCCTTTCCCTGATCGCAACTGGTATGCGCTGGTGGCCTATAATATGGGACCAGGTGCGGTAAACCAGATTCAGAAGCGCTTGCAAGCACAAGGGAAAGATCCAAACCAATGGGTTAATCTCTACAATTATTTGCAAAGTAATAAAACGCGTAATGGTCGATATAAGCAAGCGGTTCAATATGTCACTCGTATTCGTGCTTATCTTGAACATATCAAAACAGCGCAAACACGAATCAATATCTAATTTTATTATTTAAAAGTTGATAAATTCTTTGTTTGTGTGAATAAAAAGCTTACCTCTTGGGGTAAGCTTTTTATATAAATTCTTTTAGATTTAAGCAGTATGCTCTAATACTTTCTTAAATAAATCTTTTTGTTCTTGGCTTGGCTTAGCTGTTTGTAAAGCCATTAATTGAGACATATCGCCTTGAACTTTAATTTTACCAGTCATGAATGCCTGCATAGCAGCAGCCATATCAAACTCTAAGAATACTTTACGTAAAGTTTCAGCATCCATGTTTAAAGTTGTTTTGGCATTTGAAGACAAACCTTTTTGGATTTTACCCCCATCTAAAGCTAATTCGGTATTTCCAGAAGCATCTGTAACTACTAAATTAATTGCCAAATTCGCAAGAGCAGGTGGCAAATTAAGATCCCCTGCTTCAGCAGTTAATTTTTCGACAGTAGCAAACCAATCTTCAGTTAAAAATGCAGGCATGATTCTTCCTCAAATTTATTTGTTCAATTTCTCTAGTTGTCTATCCAGACAACATCATGTGAAGCAATTCTGCTTGAGCGTTGTTATAGCATGTAATTTAAATTTAGGGCTATGACTTTTTGTACGGAACATTCATTTTTTAGTATTTTGATACATTAAAGGCACTTGTTTATAAAGTGCCTTTAAGATTGTCTATGTCTAGCGTTTATTCAGCAGCAAAGCTTAAGTTCACGACATCTAAACGGTTTTTAAGCTCTTCCGGATCTTTAAAATCTAACTCGCGCTGAGAATCTAAAGCTTCGAAATCGAACAATTCACGGTCCGCTAACTGAGATGGTGATACGTTTTGTAACGCACCGAAAATACTGTGTAAGCGTTTCGGATATTGTTTATCCCAGTCACGTAGCATTTCATTGAGCATGGCACGCTGTAAGTTTTCCTGCGAACCACAAAGGTTACATGGAATGATTGGGAACTGACGCAATTCTGCATATTTGATGATGTCTTTTTCTTCAACATATGCCAATGGACGAATCAGAATATTCTTCTTATCTGATGATAAAAGCTTTGGAGGCATCGCCTTTAAACTTCCGCCATGAAAAAGATTTAAGAAGAATGTTGCAAGAATATCATCGCGGTGATGCCCTAAAGCAACTTTAGTCGCACCAATTTCTTGTGCAAAGCCATATAAAGAACCACGGCGTAAACGCGAACATACTGCACAGTAGGTTTTACCTTCCGGTGTTAAACGTTTAGTAATGGTATAGGTGTCTTTTTCTAAAATGTAATATGGAATGTTATTTTCTTCCATATAACGAGGTAACACATCTTCAGGAAAGCCCGGTTGCTTTTGGTCAAGGTTAACCGCAACAACATCAAAATTAATTGGTGCAATACGCTTAAACTGCAACATGATATCGAGCAAGGTATAACTGTCTTTACCACCAGACACACACACCATGACCTTATCGCCCTCTTCAATCATATTGAAGTCACGAATAGCATGCCCAACTTGACGGCGAAGCTTCTTGAGCAAACGGTAATAGGCCGAGCTTGTTGGAAGTTCAGGCTTAAAATTAAATCCCTGATTGGACTCAACTGGCGCGTACATAGACGAGATATACCCATAAATAAAAATACCGCGCAATTTTATATGATTCAGAAGAGAATCGCATCAAAAGAATAGTTTCAATTCTTGAAGTCGTCACATTGCTCATGCATGATGCAAAAGTGATGCTCTTTTTTTGACTGAAGCGTTCAAAAAATGTGCAAAATGCTTACTTTTTGGACTTTTCCACAGTTTTCCACAAAACCTGTGGATAAAATTGTGGATTTCTTCGTACTTGACAAACTGTTTTGACCTTCTGTTAAGGGTTTTATTTAAATTGATCATTTTTTAACCAATGTTTTTTATCGTTTAATATCAACATGTTATTCAAGTCAATAGAATCATTTTAAAAATAATTTTTAATTTTTTTTGATGAGCATTCGAACAAAACAGCTTGATTTTTTGAAAGAGTCGAAATAAAAAAAATTACACAAAAGTTCTTTAAGTAATATTTTTTGATAAACTCTTTGACAAGTTTTAAATACCTTAAAATTGTGAATAACATAAAATGAAAAATTCGGTTCAATTTCTTATTTCTTGTTTGCTGGGGATGACCACTTTTACGGTCGGCATAACTTCGAGTTCAGCAGGCCAAATGTATATTTACCAAGATAAAAATGGTAGTACATTGCTGACTAACCGAAAAAGTTATGATCAATCACTTAAAAAAGTAAAAGTGACTTACTACCCTGATAGTAATATTCATAGTTATACGAACTGGGGAGCATCAGAAGCTTCTGTTCTGCCAAGCTACAATAAAAATAAAAATGCTTTTGACCATATTATTAAACAAGCTGCTCTACAGCATGGTGTATCTGAAGGCTTGATTAAGGCTGTCATGCATACCGAGTCAGGATTTAACGTCAATGCCCGCTCTCCAGTAGGCGCGCAAGGTCTTATGCAACTCATGCCTGCGACTGCACGTCGATTTAACGTGACCAATGCCTTTGATGCTCAGCAAAATATTTTTGCAGGTGCAAAATATTTAAGCTGGTTACTCAAGCGTTTTGGTGGTAATACTCAAATGGCGCTTGCTGCTTATAATGCTGGTGAAGGAAACGTTGATAAATACGGCGGTATTCCCCCTTTTCGTGAAACACAAGACTACGTGCGCCGTGTAACGAGCAGATATCAAAACTTATATTCATCTGGTTCTGGTTTCTCATCTTTTTCTAATACTTCAGCACAAGTCACTTCTCAATCTTCTAATTCAGTGGAAAACACAACAGCTCAAATAGCAGCACCAGCTCCTAAATATTCCAATTCTCGTCAAATTGTGACGTTATCTAATGGAACATTTACTGATGCGCCTACAGGTACTTATGTCACAAACAATGCCACAGCAATTGCACATATCCGAATAGAATAAGAATGTTTACTGACAGTTTATTCCGTCAATTTTTTGACCTTTAAATTGTAATGATCTATTACCTGATCCTTACCATTTAGGCGAATTTAGCCAATTATTCTTTAAATTTAGGTACATTCTGCTAAATGAAAGAATGTATCAATTCCTTATTTTTTTCTTGAATTTTTCCCCTAAGCCCCGCATATTAGCTGCATGATTTAGAATTTGTAAATCAGATAACATTTTATTTATAAGAGGATTTTCTCAATGATGCGGATTGGTTTGTTTTTGCTTACCAACCTCGCGGTACTGGTTGTAGCTGGCATTATTTTGTCACTCTTCGGTGTCGGTAGTTACCATGGCGCGGGTGGCTTGAATCTAGGCAACCTTTTAGTGATCTGTTTTGTGTTTGGTATGGTGGGATCTTTAATCTCGTTATTCATGTCAAAATGGATGGCTAAGAAAACGACCGGTACAGAACTGATCGACCCGAATGCTCCTCGTAACCAAGCTGAAAGCTGGTTATTGCAAACAGTCGCTGAACTTTCTCAACGTTCTGGTATTAACATGCCAGAGGTTGGTATTTTTCCATCATATCAATCCAATGCCTTTGCAACAGGCTGGAATAAGAATGATGCCTTAGTTGCCGTTTCATCTGGTCTACTTGAACGTATGAACAAAGATGAGCTACGTGCTGTGCTTGCGCACGAGATTGGTCACGTTGCGAATGGTGACATGGTTACCCTAGCACTCATCCAAGGTGTCGTGAACGCCTTTGTTATGTTCTTTGCTCGCGTAGTCGGTGATTTTATCGACCGTAATGTTTTTGGTCGTCAAGATGATCAAGCCCCAGGTATGGGTTATTTCCTCATTACCATGGTATTAGATATCGTCTTTGGTATTCTCGCTTCTGCGATTGTGATGTGGTTCTCTCGTTATCGTGAATACCGTGCTGATGAAGCAGGTGCACGTTTAGCAGGTAAACAAGCAATGATTTCTGCATTATTACGTCTACAAGCTGAGACAGAATTGCCAGATCAAATGCCAAAAGAAATGAAAGCTTTCGCGATTGCGGAAGGTAAAGAACAAGGCTTTAGCTTAGCTGCTTTGTTCCAAACCCACCCAACAATTGAACAACGTGTGGCAGCTTTACATCAATTAGATTGCCCATAAAACGTTTAAAGTGAAGAAATAAAGCCTCCAACTGGAGGCTTTATTTTTATTACATGGTTTGATAGAGACCCCAAAGATAACTTGCACCCCACCAAACAGCGAAGCCAATTAAAAGTAGTACAAACGCGCCTAATAAATCGGGTATATGCAACCATAACCAGCTCACCACAGGATTACGCCAGAAGGCTGAATGCTGCTGCTTCTTTTCGAGCTTTTCATGCAAATATGGATGAACAACATGAATATCGCTCTGAATCGCATATTCTTCGCGTATGTGCGTATGAACCACATCTAATGCTTTTCTACTAGGGCGTATAAAAATATCAAAAATAGTCCCAGCAACTGGAACAAAACCCACGACAGCATCTACAACAGCGAGTTTGATAACTGGAGTTAACTTATGTTGTGGTACACCAATCTGTTTAGCTTTATAAATCGCATAACACGTCAGCACAAAACCTGCGACATCACCAGCAATCGGAATCGTGCTCAGTGCAGCATCAGCTCCAATGCCCTGCTTCGTAAAAGGAATACGCACCGCGCTGTCCATCATGGTGGCAAACTTGGCAAGGTCTCGTTCTAGTGCGATGACCTGTTGCTCTGTTAATTTTTTTTCTTGGGGCATCTAAATCAAATATATGAAGAGAAGTTAAACTTAATATACTTGATTTAATGCCTCTTTTTAAATTGTTTACTTTTAACTAGATGCTTTCGATCTAAATAGTGAACGCAATAACACATACATAACTGGAATAAAGAATAAAACCAGCACCGTACCAAACATCACGCCACCTAGTATACTAATACCGATTTCTTGACGGCTCACAGCCCCAGCACCTTGAGCAAACACGAGAGGAATCACACCTGCACCAAAAGCTAAAGATGTCATTAAAATCGGTCTTAGACGCAAGCTAGCGCCCTCTAAAGCCGCCTGAATGGCATTCTTACCCTTTTCTTGAGCCAAAGCTGCAAACTCAACAATTAAAATTGCGTTTTTACATGACAGACCAATTGTGGTTAACAGTGCAATCTGGAAATACACATCATTTGGTAGTCCGAAAATATAAGAGAAAATGACACTTCCTCCGACACCTAGCGGAATAGAGGTCATCACAGCGGCTGGAATACTTAAGCTTTCATATAGAGCGGCTAAACATAAGAAAATAAAGCCTGCCGAAATTAAATATAACCAGACGGCCTGATTTGTCGACTTCTGTTCTTCAAAAGATAAACCTGTCCACGCTAACCCCACATCTTTTTGCTGATTCACAAGTTGTTCAACATCTTTCATTGCCTGACCTGAACTGCTGCCACTCGCAACATCCGCCTGTAACTGCAAGGCACTATAACCCATATAGCGTTTTACGATTTCAGGAGCGCCGCCCCAGCTAAAGTTAGCAAATGAACTAAAAGGCACCATTTCATTTTGGTTGTTACGCACAGACCAGTTATATAAATCTTCAGGTTTCGATCTGAACTCGGCATCACCTTGAATCATGACGCGCTTAATACGACCACGGTCAATAAAGTCATTTACATATGTTCCACCCCACGCGCTCGACAAAGTATTGTTAATTGCAGGGAGTTCTAAACCATTTGCTAATGCTTGTTTCTGATCAATTTTGATATTGAGATTTGCTTTACTATTGGTTGATTGCTTATCAAAGTTTTCAAAACTTGAGTAGTTTTTACTTTGAGTTTGCAACTGAAGGAAAGTGTTATCTAGAAAATCTTGTCCTTGCCCATTTAAATCTTGAATCCATAAATCCATACCATCGGTTTGACCTAAACCATTTACCGAAGGTGGCAAAGTCACATTAATTTGAGCATTATTTAATTGACTAAAATATTTCATTGCCCGCTTTTGTATAGCATCCGCTGAGTTTTCTTTTCCAGTACGCACATCCCACGGTTTTAAAGCAATGAACCCTTGTGCTAAATTTTGCCCTGTACCCGAATTGTTTCGACCATAGCGGATTAAGACTAAATCCACATTTTTGTCTTCTTGAGTTAAGAAATATTGACGAACTTGTTCACCAATTTTCTGACTTTGAGAAATCGGGGCACTATCAACAAGCTTAATTTGAACGCTTAAAATACCTTGATCTTCTTTAGGAATAAATCCACTTTTTAAACCACTATAGAACAGTGCAAAAATAGCAATCAAAGCCACAAAAATCACAATAACCGACTTACTGTAACGAATGCTTGTTTGAACGATCTTGATATATTGATTTTTAAGTTGATCAATCTTTTGATTAAACCAAACAGCCCAACGCATAGGCTGAGGATTAGGCTTTAAAATTAAGGCACACAATGCAGGTGTTAGGACTAATGCAACAACAAGCGATAACGCCATAGCGGCAACTAAGGTAATGGAAAACTGGCGGTAAATCACCCCAATTGAGCCACCTAAAAAAGACATTGGAATAAAAACAGCAGTTAATACCAATGTAATCCCAATTAAAGCACCACTAATTTCGCCCATTGACTCAATAGCTGCTTCTTTGGGTGTTAAGTGCTGTTCATGCATAAGCCGTTCAACGTTTTCTACGACTACAATAGCATCATCCACTAACAAACCAATCGCGAGTACTAGTGCAAATAAGGTTAAGGTATTTATGCTAAAACCGAGCACATATAAAACAGCAAAAGTTCCTAAAATAACAACCGGAACGGTAATACTCGGAATGAGTGTCGCGCGCCAGCTTTGCAAAAATAGGAACATCACTAAAATAACTAAAATAATCGCTTCAATAAGCGTCTTTACGACTTCCTTAATCGACTCTTGAACAAACGGCGTATTATCTCGTGGATAAACAATTTTATAACCCGCAGGTAGTTTAGTTGTAAGCTGATCTAGAGTTTGATGGATGAGTTTAGAGGTCTGAATGGCATTTGCACCCGAAGACAGTGAAATACCTAAACCTGCGGCAGGATAACCATTAATGGTATTAAAAGACTGATAGTTTTCTGCACCCAACTCAACTCTAGCAATATCTTTTAAATAGACATAACTCGCTGTTTGATTTGATTTCACTACAATATTTTTAAAATCTTCGACTGTTTTTAGTCGAGAACCAGCTGTAACTTTAGTATTTAAATATTGCCCATCAATAACAGGTAAATCACCAATTGCACCCGCAGCCACTTGGGTATTTTGAGCGGTAATTGCACTGGCAACATCACTTGGCATTAAATTATATTGTTTTAATTTATCAGGGTTTAACCAGATTCGCATTGCATATTGCGAACCAAAGACATCAGACTCACCCACCCCTTCAATACGGTTCAGGTTATCGACCACGTGTGTCGTTAAATAGTCTGATAGCTCAATATTCCCCGCTTTACCAGTCGAGTCATATAAACCTACTACCATGAAAGTATCGCCCAGAGACTTACTTACCGTCACCCCTTGGCGTTGTACTTCATCTGGTAAACGTCTTATCACGCCACTAATGCTATTTTGTACTTGCACCTGTGCTGTATCTGGATTTGTTCCATTATCAAAACTAATGGTAATTCGGCTACGTCCCGACGAGTCACTGGTAGAACTGAAATAAAGTAAGTGATCAATACCTTGTATTTGCTGTTCTAAAATCTGAGTAACACTTTGCTCAACCGTCTGTGCATCTGCCCCACTATAACTTGCCGATACTGTAATTTTTGGAGGTGCAATATCGGGATAGCGTTCTACTGGCAAATTCAGAACCGAGAAAATACCAAATGCCATAACAATAATTGCAAGTACACTGGCAAAAATAGGGCGCTGAATAAAAAATTTAGATAGCATGGCTGCTCAGAATTAAGTCGTCAATTAACGGGTGGCAATACCGAATTCGGCATCTTGATCATCAACGAGCGATATATAAAAGACAAGTAGAATTAACACAATAAATGCAATTAGGACAAAAACAAAGCAGGAATGGGCATTTCCTACAAACCCATAAAGAAGGTTTTAACAAGTGTCACTGAAAATTCATGAATTCTTCATGATCACGTCAAACTCAATAAGCAGACTAGAGCAGTTTCAACTAAAACAATATGAGTAGAATTATGTTTAAAAGAGCAATTTTATGCTTAAGTTTAATTAGCTTGGTTGGTTGTAATGACGATGATAAAACTGAAAACAAGCCTACTACACCAGAATATCAGCTACCTAAAATTTTAGTGATTGGGCACCGTGGCGCTAGCGCTTTACGCCCTGAACACACTCTAGCTTCATATCAAAAAGCCATTGATGATGGTGCAGATTTTATTGAACCAGATTTAGTGTCTACAAAAGACGGGGTGTTAGTTACTCGCCATGAAAATGAGATTGGTGGAACAACCAATGTAAGTACGTTAACTCAGTTTGCAGACCGTAAAACAACAAAAAATATTGATGGTAAAGACCTAACAGGTTGGTTTACAGAGGACTTCACTTTAAGTGAATTACAACAGCTTAAAGCGCGTGAACGTATTCCAGAGTTCCGACCTGCAAACACAGCCTATAATGACCTTTACCCTGTTCCGACTCTAGAACAAGTGATTGAGCTGGCTGAAGCAAATTATAAGAAAACGGGAAAAATTATTGGTTTATATATTGAAACCAAACATCCGACTTACTTTAAAAATCATAATCTGGCAATGGAAGATACCCTTCTTAAAACCTTAGCCAAATATAAATATACACGTGATATTGCACCTGTCTATTTACAGTCTTTTGAAGTTCAAAACTTAAAAGATTTAAAAAGGGAGCTTGATCTTCATAAGACGCTTAAACATGCACAAATTATTCAATTATATGATGCTAAAACTTCGCAACCAGCCGACTTTGTTGAATCTGGTGAAACTAAAACTTATGCTGATTTAGCCACAGCAGAAGGCTTAAAAGATGTTGCTAAGTATGCTAACGGTGTAGGACCAAGTAAAGGTTATATTCTGAACTTTAGTGACAATGGTTCAGTTCAAACGACTCCGTTTATTTCTGATGCGCATAAAGCTGGCTTGAAAGTACATCCTTATACTTTCCGTCCAGAAAATAATTTCTTACCAAAGCCTTTAAAATGCAGTCAAGATAAACCAGCTGAGCGCTGCCCAACTGGTGCTTTAAAAGAGTTTGAAGCCTACTTCAAAGCTGGTGTTGATGGAGTCTTTACAGATGACCCAGCACTTGGCCGTGAAGCCGTTATTAATTATGAAAAAGCCGAAAAATAATTAAAGTTTAAAAAAAACAGGGCAATAAATGCCCTGTTTTTTTTATTTCTCTACAACATTATCAAAATACAGTGGGATCCACTGATATTGCTCAGCGTTTACTTTATAAACATGGCCAATCCCTGGGAATGGTAAATGTGGCGCTGCGACCCATTGCTGCTTATTTGAAATTTCAGCAAACATTTTTAAACGGGTATTAATCGCCTGCTCAGAATTCACATCGAAATCCACACCTGTTTTTGGAGCATCAAACTGCAAAGAATGGGAGTGAACAATGTCTCCAACAAAAATAATTTGCTGATCATTACTCTTTAAGCGAAAGCTATGATGCCCAGGTGTATGACCGCGCGTATCAATCACTTCAAAACCTTGAATAACATCGCCATCTTTAAATGTCTTGAATGCTTTTTTTGCTTGGTATGGAGCAAGAGCAGTTTTTATGTTTTTCACAGTACCTAAATAGTTTTGCTTTTTATCTGCTGGCACTGTTTTTTCAGAAGCTGGATTTAACCAATAATCAGCTTCGCGCTCATGCGCATATACAGTTGCATTTGGAAATACAGCTTTCCCATTTTGAGCAATTCCGCATACATGGTCTGGATGTAAATGTGTGAGCAACACTGTTTTTACATTAGCAAGTTGATAACCTGCCAATTCAATATTTTTTGCAATTGAACCCAATTGTGGGCCAAAACAACTTGCTGCACCACTATCGACAAGCGTTAAACTCTTACCATCATCTACTAAAAATGCATTGACAGAAGTTTGAATACCCTTCTCATTCACAGCAGCATATTTAGTTAATATTTTAGTTTTCTGAGTCTGATTTAAATTTTTAAATAAGTTAGGATTTAGATAAATCGTGCCATCAAGTAAAGACGTTACACGGTATTTTCCGAATTGATGCTTATAATATCCAGGTACTTGTTGAGTAAGAGTTTGCTCGGCATACGCAGCATGCATGCTACAAAATGCAAGACCCAAAGCTACACATAATTTTTTCATCTCTTCTTCTCTATTCAGTTATAAAGTCAAAATCTTTAAAAAGATTTAATAATTTTTTAAGACCCAAATTATATAATGCATGAAATGTGTCAGAAATATAAGTAAATGAATAGCTATTCTCCTTATAAGGGCAAAACAGGCCTTAAGCGTATATTAAATGCAACGGGCTACTCGATTTCTGGGTTTAAAGCAGCATATAAAAATGAAGCAGCTTTCCGTCAAATTGTTTTGATTAATCTTATTTTAATTCCAGTTAGTTTTTTTCTTGACGTAACCCGCAGTGAACACGTCTTACTCATTATTGTATGTCTATTTGCAATGATCGTTGAATTGTTCAATTCGGCTATTGAAGCAGTCGTTGACCGAGTTTCACTTGAAAAACATCAGCTTTCTAAAAATGCAAAAGATATGGGAAGTGCGGCTCAATTTGTTGCGCTTTCTATTATTGCCATTACATGGTTGTTCATTTTATTAGGATAAAAAAAACCATGCTTATAAGTAAATAAGCATGGCTGTAACAAAGAGGAACTTCTAGCTGCTGTTCCTGTTTTTTAATATAAGTTATTGAACTTAACTATTTCTTAAAATCACGTAAAATAAAAAATCCCTGCATAAGCAGGGATTTTTTTATTTAAAGCGTTGATGCGTTATCACATCATACCGCCCATACCACCCATACCGCCCATATCTGGAACAGCTGGTTTATCTTCTGGAATGTCAGTAATCATACATTCTGTAGTTAACATTAAACCAGCTACAGAAGCAGCGTGTTCAAGTGCAGAACGAGTTACTTTAGCAGGGTCAAGAATACCCATTTCTAACATATCGCCATATTCGCCAGTTGCAGCGTTATAACCAAAGTTACCTTCACCCGCTTTAACTGCATTAATCACTACAGATGGCTCATCACCAGCATTTGAAACGATTTGACGAAGTGGAGCTTCGATCGCACGGCGTAAAATATTGATACCCGCTGTTTGATCTTCGTTAGCACCTTTTAGGTTGTCTAATACATTTACAGCACGTACTAGTGCAACACCACCACCAGCAACCACACCTTCTTCAACTGCTGCACGAGTTGCATGAAGTGCGTCGTCTACGCGGTCTTTTTTCTCTTTCATTTCAACTTCAGTTGCCGCACCGATTTTAATTACAGCAACACCGCCTGCTAATTTAGCAACACGTTCTTGTAATTTTTCACGGTCGTATTCTGAAGAAGATTCTTCAATTTGAGCACGGATTTGCTGAACACGCTCAGCAATAGCAGCTGCATCACCAGCACCGTCAACAATTACAGTGTTTTCTTTAGAAACAGTGATCTTGTGTGCAGTACCTAAATCTTGAAGAGTTGCTTGTTCTAAAGACATACCAACTTCTTCAGAAATAACAGTTGCGCCAGTCAAGATTGCGATGTCTTGAAGCATTGCTTTACGGCGGTCACCGAAACCAGGAGCTTTAACAGCACATACTTTGATAATACCGCGCATGTTGTTTACAACAAGTGTAGCAAGCGCTTCGCCTTCAACATCTTCAGCGATGATAAGAAGTGGTTTACCAGTTTTCGCAACTGCTTCTAAAACAGAAATCAATTCACGAATATTACCGATTTTTTTGTCAACAAGAAGAATGAACGGGTTTTCAAGCTCAGCTGTTAAAGTATCTTGCTTGTTTGCAAAGTACGGAGAGATATAACCACGGTCAAACTGCATACCTTCTACAACGTCTAAAGCATCTTCGAAGCCAGAACCTTCTTCTACAGTAATTACGCCTTCTTTACCTACTTTTTCCATCGCTTGAGCGATAAGTTTACCAACAGTAGTGTCAGAGTTAGCAGAGATAGAACCAACTTGTTCAATCGCTTTAAAATCATCAGCAGGTTTTGCATTTGAACGGATATTTTCAACTACAGTTTTTACTGCAATATCGATACCACGTTTTAAATCCATTGGGTTCATGCCTGCAGTTACAGATTTGATCCCTTCATTTAAAATTGCTTGAGCAAGTACAGTTGCAGTTGTAGTACCGTCACCAGCGATGTCGTTAGTTTTGCTAGAAACTTCACGAACAAGTTGAGCACCCATGTTTTCAAACTTGTCTTTTAAAGAAATTTCTTTAGCAACAGTTACACCGTCTTTAGTGATGTGTGGAGCACCGAAAGAGCGGTCAATCACTACGTTACGACCTTTAGGGCCTAAAGTCACTTTAACCGCATCTGCAAGTACGTTTACGCCTGCAATCATTTTTGAGCGAGCTGAATCACCAAATTTTACGTCTTTAGCTGACATATTAAACTCCGAATCTTTTTAAATACTGAATCTGATAATGAATTGAGTTATGGATTGATTAGCCTTCCAACACAGCTAAAATGTCTGACTCTTTCATGATTAAGAGTTCTTCACCACTTACTTTCACTGTTGTACCTGCATAAGTACCAAACAATACTTTGTCACCAACTTTAACATCCAAAGCACGTACGCCATTCTCAGTGATTTGACCATTACCTACTGCAATTACTTCACCTTGAGATGGTTTTTCAGCAGCAGAACCTGGAAGTAAAATACCACCAGCAGTTTTGGTTTCTTCTTCTACGCGACGAATTACAACGCGATCATGTAATGGACGAATGTTGCTCATAATTAACTCCATCAGACTAAGTCTTTTTGATTAATCGTTATTGCTTTAATCCAGAGCAATAACAAAATATTTAGATGTCACTTTTGTGGGGATGAAAAAAAAGGCTTCAAGGGGAAAATGAAAAAAAACTTATCTTTTTTGGTCATTTTTTAACAAGTTGTGAAGAGTTTTTATTAAATTTAAAGCACAAAATAAAAGAGGCTATTTTCATAGCCTCTTTTATAAAAATAAATTTTAATGTTAAACAAAGAGTTGCTGGTTATTCAACAATTCATCTAATGTTGTATTTACCTGATTTAAAGTTATCAATGAAACACTACTAAACATTGTACCTTCTCCATCTCGGTCAAGACTAATAGTCGTGTTTCCAGCATCTTGCTCTACAGTAATAAATTTCGCTAATGTGCTTACATCTTTAGAATAGTCAATTAATAGTTCACTTAAATCAATTTTGTCAGCTTGGAGGTCAGTTCTTACATCACCTAAAGTAAAATCTAACACTGTGTCATGTCCATTTCCTCCTGTCGCATCTTGGCTATTTAGCAATTGGAACAAAATGGTATCAGCACCGTCATTAGTCATATAGGTATCGTTACCTTCACGTCCATTCAAAATGTTATTCCCAGAGTTACCTGTTAAAAGATTATCTAAAGCATTGCCTGTTGCATTTAGATGAGCAGAGCCAACTAACTCCAAGTCTTCAACATAACGACCACTTTCTACACCTGTCGACCAATCAGAATATCCAACCAAACTATAACTCACAGAGCTAATTATTTTATCGTGTCCACCAAAATCAACATCTCGATAGCCAGATTCAACAAGTTGACTTTCCCAGTAACCGCTTTCTACGAAAACATCTTGATAATGGCTAGTATCTACCCAAATATCTTCATAACGACTTGTATCAATATAAACATCTTGATAATGGCTGAATTCAATATAAACATCTTCAAAATGACTAGTATCAACCCAACCTTCCTCTGAGCGGATATAAGTCAGTTCATAGCCTTCTTGCCATTGCTTATTTACAGCATCATAATGTTGTTCTACATATCGACTATAGTCGCTCTCTGATGTTCCATTATCTATATAAGTTATATTACCCTGATTTATATTTATTTTTTGTATAGTTGAATAACCACTTGTGATCCATTGCGTTTCATAAAATCCATCTGTTATTAATTGTTGTTCATAATATCCATCAACAAGCCATATCTGTTCATAATGACCTTCAGTGACCCATTCTGCATGGGTATAACTATTATCAATCCAGACATCTTTATATATTTCATACGGCTCAACAATATATTCTTGAACAAAATCACTTATATGATCAACTATATAAATATTATCTGTAGCATCACCTATAAACTGATCAACCGTGATCGTATGTAAGTCGCTAATCGCTTTGCTGATAGTTTCACTACGATTTCCTGCACGATCAATAACAGTAATATCAAATGATGTCGCATTCTCATACATATAAGTAGAGAAAGTTCCATCTGCCATGACCATAGTATTTGTTACAAAAGGTTCTTGATCAGCAAAATGATATGTAACTTCAAGAGTAGCCTTACTTTCTGCATGCCCCGTGAGCTCGTCCCATCCCTTCATAGCAAGCTGTGTGGCTACATTCGGTGCTGTTGTATCATTTATAGCAACAACCGTTGTACTCTCACTCTCATTTTGATTGGCATCAACTACTTTTACCGTCAATGTTTCACCATGCCAATATTGTGACCATAAGTATGTTGTGAAACTTCCATCATTTTTGACAGTAGTTTGACCAACTAAATTATTATCATCAAAAATATTAACAGTTGAATATGCTTCCGCTTGTCCTGAAAGTACATTTCCATCTTCTAAGACAAGCTGAGTTGCTGCATTTGGTGCGACGATATCTATAGGTGCGGTAATTTCGGTGTAAGTGCTTAGATAGCCATTTTGTTCCACAACAATGCGTAAGGTCTGTCCACTCACCTGAGGTGAGTACAACTGGATATTAAAGTGTCCTGTTTCATCTACAGAACCACCACCAATATGATTAGTATACACATCAAAAATATATACATAACTACTTGCTAAAGCAGTCCCCTCAATAAACAAACCATTTTCAGAAACAACAATATGCTCTGCTGATGGAGGTGCATTAGTATCTGCATTAAAAGTAATATTCAATGGTGTACTTATATTTTTGGCTAAATCTATTACCGTGATAAATAACTGATCTCCACGTAATATAGGTGGATAAATACTAGCATTGAAATATCCTAATTCATCGGATTGAGATTCTGCTCGTAAATTCCCATCCGCATCCATTACCTGAATGATTGCTTTTGAATCAGTGTGGCCTGAAATTCCCTGACCATCATTGTTAATCACCACATCGTCAATCACTGGAGCAATATTGTCTAAAGGCGCAATAATTTCAGAGATTGGGCTATATTGATTTGTATTTTGGTCATAAACTCGAACTTGTAATATCTGTCCCTTTAGATAATAGTCATTTAACTCAATAGCAAAACTACCATCTTCGTTCATGACACTGTTCCACCCCCAATTAATGCTTTGACCATCCACGGATGTAACAACAATCGTCATTCCTACTGTCGCCTTACCTGTAAGAATATGGCCATCAACATCCAATTTTAGCTCTGTTGCAGCAATTGGTGAGTTCGTAAATACAGGTACTAACTGATGAGCAACTTCACTTCGGTTGCCAGCAATATCTTTGACAACAATACTCAAATTTTGTGTCTGATATTGACTCAGATTGATCCATTGATAAAATTTTCCATCATATCCAACATACATTGTTGTGATAACTGCACCATATTGATCAATAATTTCAACAGTTGTATTTGGTTCAGCCTCACCAAAAAGCAATCCGTCTGAGGCTAATGTAATATTTGCAGCAGCTGGCGGTGCGATATCATCAATCAAGGCATTTTGTTTAACCTCAATACTTCGGTTACCTGCTATATCTACAACGATGAAAGTTAATTCCTCTCCATGTAAATAGACTTGATTAAAATAACCTGACACATTACCAGTATCATCTACATAACCAGAACCTATCACCTCACCCGCAGCATTTTTAACTTCAATCCGAGTATTTACTTCTGCTTGCGCCGTAAAGTTTTGACCGTGTGAGTCGAGCACAATATTCTCAATCGGATTTGGTGCGATATCATCAATCAAAGCATTCTGCTTGACCTCTATACTACGGTTCCCCGCTCGGTCAATGACAACAAAAGTGAGCTCTTCGCCATGTAAATAGACCTGATATAAGTAACCAGAAACATTACCCATGCTATCGGTTGAACCAGATCCTACAACCTCACCAACAGCATTTTTAACTTCGATTCGACTATCTGCTTCCGCTTGCGCTATAAAGTTTTGACCATTTTCATTTAAGACGATGTTTTCAATTGGATTTGGTGCAATATCATCAATCAAAGCATTTTGCTTAAATTCAACACTTTGATTACCTGCTTTATCTATAACGATAAAAGTGAGTTCCTCACCTTTTAAATAAACCTGATTGAAATAGCCTGTCACATTACCAGTGCTATTGACATAACCATAACCGACAAACTCACCCGCAGCATTTTTGACACCAATAAAACTATTGGCTTCTGCTTGTGCCGTAAAGCTTTGGCCATCTATACCAAATATAATATTTTCAATTGGATCAGGCGTAATGGTATCCACCAAAGCATTGAACTTAAGTTCGACACTTTGATTGCCCATTCGATCTATGACAACGAAAGTTAATTCTTCTCCATGTAAATAAACTTGGTAGAAGTAACCTGTCACATTACCTGCGTTATCTGCAGAACCATGACCTATTAACGCACCCTCAGCATTTCTGACTTCTATATTACTATTTGCTTCTGCCTGCGCTATAAAGTTTTGACCGTTCGGATCAAGTACAATATTTTTAATCGGATTTGGCGCAATATCATCAAATGGAGCCTTAACTGAAACAACATCACTCACATTTCCAGCTCGATCTTTAACAATAACTGTGAATTCTTCACCATGTAAATTAGAGCTACCCAAGAAAATAGTGAATGTACCATCAGCATTTACACTCTGACTCCACGTATTCACCTGTTGACCATTCTGATCAAAAATCTGGATGAAGGTATTTGGCTCAGCTACACCCGAAAGGGATGAACCATCTTCACTGAACGTGAGATTACTCGCAGCCGCGGGAGCAGTATCATCAAGTGGCGCTTTTACAGTAACCGCGCTACTCAAATTACCAGCCCGATCTACTACAACCACCTTAAATTCTTCGCCATGCAAGTAATTAGTATCTAATGAGACGCTAAATGTTCCATCCCAATTAACATTATTATTCCACTGATTTACCAATTGACCATTATGATCAAATATTTGAATCGTAGCATTTGGCTCAGCCATACCAGTTAGATATGAACCATCTTCGCTAAATACTAAATTAGTCGCATTTTCTGGTGCCGTATTATCAAGAAAGGCTGCTTGTTTTACTTCAACGCTACGATTACCAGCTTGATCAATCACAACAAAAGTGAGCTCCTCACCTTTTAAATAAACTTGATTCAAGTATCCTGAGACATTACCAGCACTATCTACATAACCAGAACCTACAACCTCACCTGCAGCATTTTTAACTTCAACTTGAGTATTTACTTCTGCTTGCGCTGTAAAGTTCTGACCATTTTCATTGAAAATGATGTTTTCAATCGCGTTCGGGGCAATGTCATCAATCAAGGCATTCTGCTTGACCTCTGTACTGTGGTTACCCGCTCGGTCAACGATAACAAAAGTGAGTTCCTCACCATGTAAGTAGACTTGATATAAGTAACCTGAAACATTCCCCATGCTATCGGTTGAACCAGATCCTATGACTTCACCAGCAGCATTTTTGACTTCAATTTGAGTGTTTGCTTCTGCTTGCGCCGTAAAGTTTTGACCGTTTGAGTCGAATACAATATTTTCAATCGGATTTGGTGCAATCTCATCAATCAAAGCATTCTGCTTAACTTCTGTACTACGGTTACCCGCTCGGTCAACTACAACAAAAGTAAGCTCTTCGCCATGTAAATAGACCTGATACAAGTAACCAGAAACATTGCCTGTGCTATCTGCTGATCCATAACCAATAATGTCACCATTGGTATTTTTAATTTCAATCTGGCTATTTGCTTCAGCCTGAGCTGTAAAGCTCTGTCCATTGATATCTAATACAATATTTTCAATCCGATTTGGTGCGATATCATCAGTTAAAGCACTCTGCTTGACCTCTGCACTACGGTTACCCGCTCGGTCAACTACAACAAAAGTAAGTTCCTCACCATGTAAGTAAACTTGCGGGAAATAACCAAATACATTACATAAGCTATCGGTATAACTAGTAGTAATCTTATTTCCAGCCTGATCTAATATTTCAATAGAGCTTCCAGCTTCTGCCTGAGCTGTAAAGCTTTGGCCATCTTCATTGAAGATGATATTTGCAATCGGATTTGGTGCAATGGTGTCAATTAAAGCATTTTGCTTAAATTCGATACTACGGTTACCAACTCGATCTATGACAACAAAAGTAAGTTCTTCTCCATGTAAATAGATTTGATTGAAAAAGCCTGAGACATTACCAGCACTATCTGTAGAACCCCAACCCGTCTGATTACCCAATGAATCAAAAACTTCAATCTGACTATTTGCTTCTGCTTGTGCTGTAAAGTTTTGACCGTTTGCATCAAGTAAAATATTTTTAATTGGATCCGGTGCAATATCATCAAGTGGAGCTTTAATTGAAACAGCTTCACTCACATTTCCGGCTTGGTCTTTAACAGTGACCGTGAATGCCTCTCCATGTAAATTATTGCTACCTAAGAAAACAGTAAATGTACCGTCCGAATTGACGGTATTATTCCATATATTCACTAGCTGACCATTATGATCAAAAACCTGAATCGTAGTATTCAGTTCTGCTACACCCGTAAGATATGAACCATCTTCTGAGAAAACTAAATTACTGGCTGGTGTAGGAGGAACTGTATCAGCGGTAATTACAGTATCGGTGCTTATTTGTCCACGAGCATCCTTAATTGATAAGAACAACTGCTCACCATCAACAAGAGGGCGGTCAAGCTGGAGTTTAAAATAACTTGATCCATTCCAGCCATTATCTTCACCGACTTTAATTTCAGCTACGACTTCACCTTTGGCATCTTTAACAATGAGGGTACTATTATTTTCAGCTTGCCCACTTATCACTCCGTCTGAAGTAAAGCTATCTACATATGGGGCAAAAGCATAGTTAGGCGCCTGTATCTGAGCAGCTAAACTTACATTTCCATTTACATCGGTAGCCGTAACATAAACTGTCTCAGCATTAGTTAAAAACATACCTAATTCTATCGAGAAACTTCCACTCTCGTCGGTCCAGTTATTCCAAAACCATTTATTAAGAATGTTTCCTTGTCCATCTTTAACTAAAATTTCAGAGAAAGGTTCTGCATGACCATAAACTAAATCGCCAGCATCATTGAAATTTAAATCTGTTGGAACAGGTGGAGGAGTCAGATCTACAATAATCTTCTGTTCAGGGCTCATCAGACCTTTACTATCAATAATTTGAACAGAAATTTGCTCTCCATCAATTAAAGGACGGCTTACACTCAAGCTAAAATGACTAAATTCATTCCAACTATTGTCATCACCTATTGTAACTTTTCCTAATTCATTACCCTCAGTATCACGCACAATTACTGTACTATTATCTTCAGCAAACCCAGAAATTAAGCCTTCTTGTGTAATACGTTCAACATGTGGAATATAAGCAAAGTTTGGAACTTCGATTAGGGCTTCACTTGTATTTTGATTTTTATCTACTATTTGTACGGTAACCGATTCGCCTTCTTTCAAAAACTGGAACACAGGTAAACTTGCAAAACCTTGCTCATCTGTAACACCGTTAGCGATTAGATTTCCTGTTCCGGAAAACACAAGAATAAGGCTGTTAGGTTCATTGACATGTACTGATAAAGTTTCGCCACTGATATCAAATTGTGGAGTTTCTAAAAATACTGCGGGCGTATAGTCTGCGGTAATATATTGTGGATGGCCTGAAACATTATCTTTATCTGTAGAGATAATAATTTGAGTACCTTCCTTCACAGGTTGGTCGAGGGACAAAGTAAATGGTCTAACTTCACCTAATTCCATTACACTAAAAGGTGTAATACCTGAGCCCTCAAATGCAATAGAGTTAAACTCTTGTAGAATATTTCCATTCTGATCTTTTACAATAAAATGACTACCTTCAGTCGCATAACCAGTGATCACGCCTTCTGGACTAATTCGAAAAATACTAAGAGCTGGAACTTCAGTAACTAGTCCAATTGATGATTTTTCGCTGCTGTATCCATTATAAGTAGCAACTGCATAAACTTCATCATTTGAGCTAATTGAAAGATTTTGTAAGCTGAAGTTACCCTCTTCATTGGCTATTGTAGTTGCAAGCCAATCTCCATTTTTATTGTAGATATCGACTTTACTTCCTTTATATGCGCTCCCCGAAATGATAGCTCCATCTATATTATTAAAAGTTAGTGAATCTAGTGTTGGTGAATTCGGAGTATGATCTACATTATAATTTTGAATCTGTTTAATAATTGCTGTATTGCCAGCTTGATCAGTAAGGCTAATATCAATTGATATATTGGTTTGAGACTCTTCTGACCACAAGAACTCTGCTGGAATTTCAGCAACCCATTCTTGAGTTAGCTCATCAAAATAAAAGTTATAAACAACATCATTTAATGTCGTATTTATTGAAGTCAGTGAGCTATTTAAATCTGTTGGTAGATTATCTACGTCCAGTCTTATAGAAATAACTTGATCTTTTTCAATTAGGCTTATTGTATTGTCTTCAGTAATCGGCTTTACAGTTACTGTAGTTGATTCAACATTTAAGAAATTATCTACAACCACTTTCTGTATAGCGGTTTCTGAGGTATTACCTGCAAGATCCGTTACTACGGCTTTATAGAGATAAATACCATCAGCTAAATCTTTTTGTTCAGCTGTTGTTTCCTGCCAAGTTTTTCCTTCATCTTTCGAAATTTCATAGTGGTCTAGTAAAGCAGCTTGTTCACCGATCACAATTGGTTGAGTTAGCTTCAAAGTAAAATTATTATCTTGCGTAATCTGATCTGTTGCTGAGACACCTGTATCGCTCAAATCAGATAAAGTTAATTCACCTGCTTTCGGTACTGTGGTATCTACAACCACTTTTTGTATAGCAGTTTCTGAGGTATTACCTGCAACGTCTGTTACTACAGCTTTGTAAAGGTAACTTCCATCAGCTAAATCTTTTTGATCAGCTGTTGTCTCCTGCCAAGTTTTTCCTTCATCGGTAGAGAGTTCATAATGGTCTAATAAAGCAGCTTGCTCTCCGATCACAATCGGTTGAGCTAGCTTCAAAGTAAAATTATTATCTTGCGTAATTTGATCTGTTGCTGAGATGCCTGTATCGCTCAAATCAGATAAAGTCAGTTCACCTGCTTGCGGTACTGTGGTATCCACAACTACTTTTTGTATAGCAGTTTCTGAGGTATTACCTGCAACGTCTGTTACTACAGCTTTATAGAGATAACTTCCATCCGCTAAATCTTTTTGTTCAGCTGTTGTTTCCTGCCATGTCTTACCATCATCTTTCGATATCCAGTAAGTGATTTGGCTATTTACTTCTTGTCCACTAATCTTTAAATCAAAAGTTTGATCTTGCGTAATCTGATCAGTTGCTGAAACACCTGTATCGCTCAAATCAGATAAAGTTAGTTCACCTGCTTGCGGTGCTGTGCTATCCACAACCACTTTTTGCATAGCAGTTTCTGAGGTATTACCTGCAACGTCTGTTACTACAGCTTTATAGAGATAACTTCCATCCGCTAAATCTTTTTGAGCTACTGTTGTTTCCTGCCACGTCTTACCATCATCTTTCGACATCCAGTAAATGATTTGGCTATTTACTTCTTGTCCGCCAATCTTTAAATCAAAAGTTTTATCTTGCGTAATCTGATCAGTTGCTGAAACGCCTGTATCGCTCAAATCAGATAAACTCAGTTCACCTGCTTGCGGTGCTGTGCTATCCACAACGACTTTTTGTATAGCAGTTTCCGAAGCATTTCCAACTCGGTCTGTTACTACAGCTTTGTAAAGATAACTTCCATCCACTAAATCTTTTTGAGTTACGGTTGTTTCCTGCCACGTCTTACCATCATCGGTAGAGACCAAATACGTTACTCGACTTCCACTTTCCTGTCCCTCAATCTTTAAAGTGAAGTTTTTATCTTGAGTGATCTGGTCGGTTGTTGAAGCTCCTGAGTCTAAAAGATTTTTGAGAATCAAATTACCTGGCTCAGGAGGCGTCGTGTCTTTAGGATCTTTCCTTGACAATAAAGCAATTGTTCCTGCGCCTGCTAAAGCACTGACCACCCCAGTCCAGAGAGGTACAGAAGATGAAGAGTCTATAAGTTTTGGTGCATCTTTTACTTCTAAATAATTAACAGTAGTCTGTCCAGTAGCATCTTCACCTAAACTGGCAGTCCAATAACTCTGCCCTTCATTTAAAAGAATTTGCGGGTTTTCGCTAATAAAATAGTTTTCTAAAATAATTTCAGTTCCATCTTTTAGATGAATAATTGCATTATTTCCCTCTCTTGTTATTGAGGCAATTTTTTCTGGGCTTATATCGATTTTTGCGATTTCTTTAGGATCTACTACAATAGTTTTTGTCTGGCCTACATCAATATCAACTGTATTATTTTTTGAAGCATTATTTGCCATTAATGATACTTGTACCATTTATCCACCATGAAATTTTAAATATTATTAAGTTTTTCTAAAATATTAAGTCAATAGATACTCATTTTATAAAATATTATTAAATTTCACAAAATACTAAAACCCTTATTATAGCTAGTTAAAAACATGGCTTTTTATATAGTTAAAAATTTTTATGTATCCATTAATATTATTTTTAAAATGATAAAACATTTAGAATGTTTTCCTATTCCCCATATATAGAATTTAAAGCTTAGGCATTGTAATGGATAAAATTTTATCAATCTACTCTTAAGTTAAATGTCTTATAGAATTTTTATAAATTAAATTAATTGAAAAATCTTTAAATCATAATTAAACCAATAATGACTAATTCTTCCTTCATTTGAAATGATATTAAAACTATTTGGAACATGATAATGCAAACGGCTAGATGTCGCTGTTCCTGCATGAATATCATAAATAGGATGATCTATTTCTAATTGATAAATTTGCGTTAAATCATATACAGCTGTTTTATGAAGATGCCCATGTAACATACCAAACAGTCCTGTCTTACTCCATTTTTCGAGAGCCATTTTCCCTAATACGGGACAATCTTTAATACCATGCTCATCATCAGGCGGGGTATAAAAAGGCTGATGAAAAACCACTAATTTGATTTTATTCTCTGGCCCTTGCTGTAATCGCTCATATGTAGTTTGAATTTGCTCAATCGAAATATGTCCACGCGTATGATAACGGCGGCGTATACTGTTTACGCCAACAATATAGAAATGTTCAGTTTCTAAAGTTGGTTCAAGCTGGCCAAAAAAATATTGATAGCGAGTAAATGGTGAGAAAAAACGGTTCCAGACATGGTACAACGGAATATCGTGATTACCAGGCACAACAAGATAAGGAATATTAAGACTATCTAAAAAATGACGACAATTATAAAACTGTTGATATCTGGCTCGCTGAGTGATATCTCCACTCACAACAATAACTTCAGGTCTATGTTCGGTACAAAAAAGCCGAATTGCATCTAAACAGGCCTCAATTTCTGTTCCAAAATGCAAATCAGACAGATGTAATAACATTAGGCACCATAATATTTAAAGCATTCTTTTCTACAGTGAAATTTAATGGTGTTTTCATCTCTAATATTTCACCATCTAAAGCTACAGTAAGTTTTGATTTTTTTGCACATTCAACAATGACATGATCAGCACAAAAACTATAAACATCCTTTGTCTCTTCAACCTTCCCCTGAATCCATTGCCAAAGCATATGTAATAAACTAAGCCTATCACTTTTTGTAATGACCACTCCAGCGACTCTCCCCTGTGCAGCACAATCAGCAATTCTTAATTTCATGTCACATAGTTGAAGTTGATTATTACCAAAGAAAATTAGAGGTGTTTTGACTGGATATTTTTTTCCATCAACCGTGACGGAAAGCTTCATAGATTTATTTTCTCTTAATAAAACATCCAAAGCTGAGGTATAAGCATGTAAAGGCAAACGCCCTAAGTATTTATTGTAGAGCTCACGTTTTTTTATAAACAGTGGATAAAGGCCTAGGCTCGCATTATTCAAATAAACATGATCGTTAATAGTCGCAATATGTACAGAACGCGGTGTGCCTGTAGCAATGACTTCAGCCGCCTCTAACAAATCTAAAGGAATATCTAAAACTTTAGCGACGTAGTTAAAAGTCCCCAAAGGTAAAATTCCCATAGGAATATTGGTATGTCGAAGTTTTGATGCTACTGCATTTAACGTCCCATCCCCACCTGCTGCCACAACAACGCCTAAATTTGCGTTTTGACTATGCCGATGAATCACTTGATTCATTAAATCATCAAATGAAATATCTTCCGATAATTCAAAAACTTGTATTTCAAAACCAAATTCTGTGAGTACAGTCATTAATTGTTCATACATATCTTCATGTTTTGAAGCATGAAAACCCGACTTCTGGTTATAGATGATAGAGAGAGGTTTTAAAGTCCGCATTTTTATTATCTTAAAGAGGATTTACCTTGTATTTTGTATAGAAAATCGCCTAATAAAAGTCTCTTTATGTAAATTTCGAATGATGATCATTTGTTTAATCAATAATAATTCTCAAGAAAAATTTAAACATCAAGTTGTTGATTTTTAAAAAAATAAATAATATAAATAACACACATACAACATAAAAATGTAAAGAATAAAATACACCAAAAAACAATAAATATATGATTTAAATTAAAAAAAATAAAAAATCAAAATATCTATTTCTTATTCTTTAGTCTTATTTTTTTTATGATTTTGTGCTTTAATACAGCCACTTTTTTATTTGATCTTTCATTGTACCTCAATGAATGACTTGTACGTTGTACATATTTTGAATAGGCCTCACCATGACCACAGTGAACGCACCAGAATTCGTTCGTCATCCTAAGCTTATCGCATGGGTTGAAGAAATTGCAAACTTAACCAAACCAGCAAAAATCGAATGGTGTGACGGAAGCGAAGAAGAGTATCAACGTCTAATCGACTTGATGATCGCTAACGGCACCATGCAGAAATTAAACCAAGAAAAACATCCTGGTTCTTATCTTGCAAATTCTGACCCATCTGATGTTGCGCGTGTTGAAGATCGTACTTACATTTGCTCTCAAAAGAAAGAAGATGCTGGTGCGACAAACAACTGGGAAGAACCAGCTGTTATGCGTGAAAAGTTAAATGGTTTGTTCGAAGGATCAATGGAAGGTCGTACAATGTACGTTGTGCCTTTCTCTATGGGCCCACTTGGAAGCCATATTGCTCATATCGGTATCGAGTTAACTGACTCTCCTTACGTTGCTGTTAGCATGCGTAAAATGGCACGTATGGGTAAAGCAGTTTATGACGTGTTAGGTACAGACGGCGAATTTATTCCTTGTATTCATACCGTAGGTGCTCCACTTGCTGAAGGGCAAAAAGACGTTGCATGGCCTTGTAACCCTGAAAAATACATCGTTCATTACCCAGAAACTCGTGAAATCTGGTCTTACGGTTCTGGTTATGGCGGTAACGCATTACTTGGTAAAAAATGTTTAGCACTTCGTATCGCTTCTGTTATGGGTCGCGAACAAGGTTGGTTAGCTGAACATATGCTTATTCTTGGTGTGACTAACCCACAAGGTGAAAAGCACTATATCGCTGCTGCATTCCCATCTGCATGTGGTAAAACAAACTTCGCAATGTTAATTCCACCAGCAGGCTATGAAGGCTGGAAAATTGAAACTGTAGGTGACGATATTGCTTGGATCAAACCAGGTGAAGACGGTCGTCTATACGCAATCAATCCAGAAGCTGGTTTCTTTGGTGTTGCTCCTGGTACAAATACCAAGACTAACCCTAACTGTATGGCAACTCTTCATAAAGATGTTATCTATACAAACGTTGCGGTAACTAACGACGGTCAAGTATGGTGGGAAGGTCTTTCTAAAGAAATTCCAACTAACTTAACTAACTGGAAAGGTCAACCTCACGTAAATGGTGAAAAAGCTGCTCATCCAAATGCGCGCTTCACTGTTGCTGCTGGTCAATGCCCTTCTATCGATGCTGACTGGGAAAATCCAGCAGGTGTTCCGATTTCTGCATTTATCTTCGGTGGTCGCCGTGCAGATACGGTTCCTTTAGTTTCTGAAGCTTTTGATTGGGTTGATGGCGTTTATAAAGCTGCAACTATGGGTTCTGAAACTACTGCTGCTGCTGTTGGTCAACAAGGTATCGTTCGTCGTGACCCATTCGCGATGCTTCCATTTGCTGGCTACAACATGGCTGACTACTTCGATCACTGGTTAAGCCTTGGTCAAGAAGTAAGTACAAAAGCTGAAGCTGCTGGTAATAAATTACCAAAAATCTTCAATGTAAACTGGTTCCGTCGTGATGCTGAAGGCAACTTCGTATGGCCTGGTTTCGGTCAAAACATGCGTGTTCTTGAGTGGATCATTGACCGTTGTGAAGGTCGTGCAAACGCTGTTGAAACACCAATTGGCCTTGTTCCAACTTACGATGACTTGAATTGGGAAGGTACTGAATTCTCTAAAGAAGAATTTGACCTTATCACAGCTCAAGATAAAGATCAGTGGGTTACTGAAATTGAAAGCCACACTGAGTTATTCAATAAACTTGGTGAGCGCTTACCAAAAGCATTAAAAGAACGTCAAGCAGCTTTACTTGAAGCTGTAAAAACTGGCTTCTAATTGCTAAATATAAAAAAGGTCGCCTTGTGCGGCCTTTTTATTTGGCTGATCTAGTAACGATGCACAATGCATTTGTAAGTAGTTAAAAAAAAGAATAGTAATGTAAAACTCAACAACCCAACCAAAGAAAAACTACAAACCATCAACCTATGGACACGTTAGAAAATCGAAGATTTTTGGTTTCACCACGTCTAGAAATATCTTAAAATAATATGCCTATTCAGTTCTACAATTCATATGCTTATAACACATACCCTACCTAACTAAATCAAGTAATTTAAGCTGATGAACTAGCATTTTATCATCCTTGTTATTTTTATTATTTATTGATAATTTCAAGTTCAAATAAATCAATAATTTCTTTTTTATTTTCAAACAATAAGGTATCTTATGCAGCAGAATTTAGAATTTTATATGTCGCCTCTGCCTAATAAGAGTAGTTAGGCCCTTACATAAAGACACCACATGCGACTGCCAAGCAAGCCGCATCCTTGGTCGTGACTAGTACACATGCTGTCGCATGCTATAGAGAGGACAATCAACCTCAGATCACTTCGGCTAGGTCTTATGGGTGCCACTGAACTTGGGCATTAGGGTTGCATCAAAGGATAGTTATGCAAAGAGATTACATCGGCTACATATTAGCGGTAGTCAGCATTATTATAGGTACAATCGTGTCGTGGTATTACTACGATAAAAGCCTTCAATTTCGAAGCCCTATGCTAGTTTTAGATTTTATACCTTCGACTATTTACGATGCAAAAGAAGAGTCCCGCATTCCTTTAAAAGTTCTAAAAAGTGATGGCAGTAGCTTAGATAAAAGTGTTCACGTCGCCCGTCATATATTCTGGAACAATGGGAATCAGGCTATCTCAGCGAGCGATGTGCTAACTCCAATTCGGGTGTCCTTATTAGATAAAGACACAGAGGTTTTGTCAGTTTCCATTTCTGAAGAGAGTAGAAAAGTTGTGGCTTGCGATGTTAGGCAAGACGGTGTTAGTTCATTTGTAATTAGTTTCAGAATCCTTGAGCATGAAGATGGATGTGCGATAAAGCTTTTCTACTCAGGGACTCAATATCCAAGATACGACATTTCTACAGACATAGTTGGTGTAAAAAAGGTCGAGCTAAGTTCAGACACTATGAACGACATAATTGAAAAGGTGAAGAAGCAAGAGTTCGACATCTCGTCATACTTAAATTACATTCCGCAAACTATAGTTTTCATTGCGTTCATTTTTTTTGTTGCCTTGTACATGAATACAAAAGGCCTACCAAGGCGGCAGTTTTACTTAAGAACAGTTGCTATCATTATAGTTGTGAGTCAAGCAATGTATATCGCCAATTTTTTGCTTAACAGAAGCATGGTGATTGACAGACTGACTCCCAATAGTTCAAAGTGGATTTCTGTTGATGTCAAAGTACCCTAACTCGGCGCTCAAGCTTGATCCTTGGACATTGCAATAGGATATTCGCTCCCCTCACCGTTAAATGGACGCTTTTTATGTCTATTTAACGCTGCGTGAGTTGCATGCAATGGGCTGTTACGGCGATAAGTCTAGTCAACCCCAAATAAACAAATTAGTAATTGCCTACATCCAGTTTTCATCAAAAAACTCTAAAATTAAGCTTCAATTAATAGAAAAATTTAAAATCATTAACTCATCGGAAAATCAAATAGTGAAATAAACTAGTCATACGTCTCCAGTGTTGCCACATCATTATAGCGTAGTGAAAGCACACAACACTCCAACTAAATAAGTAAGACAATCTCAATCACAGTTGAGGATCAACCTGTTGCAGTTGCAGTAACTAGTAAATTATCTACTGATCAAATGGCTGTTTTCTCTATCAAATAAATGAGAACATTCGCATTCACAAAGCCCCCTGCACCTCCATCAGTAAATAACCTGAGTTCGACAAACTCAGGTTATTTAGATAATGGCATTTTTAAAGACAAGGCTTTGATACTGCTATAGAGTTTTTTACGCCGCTTCGTTGCTATGTGTTTTTACAATCAGATAGGCATCCAAAGCTTCTGTTTCTTTTTGCGTGAAGCTAAGTCCTAGTTTAGAACGTCTCCATAATACATCCTGACTGGTGATTACCCATTCAGCAGTACATAAATAATCCACTTCACGTGCATACAAACCATGACCAAAATCTTGCCCTAACTGCTCAAGAGCTTTTCGTTCATGCAAAATATTCCAAACTCTAGAGCCATAGGCATTTGCCCAACGCGTAGCAAGCTGCTCGGTTACCCCTTCCACTTGGTTTTGAATTTTTATAACTAAATCTTCAAGTGTGGTCCAATTTTCCGCCCCAGGTAATACTTCATTTGCAGTCCACTCCTCTCCCATATCTGTAAAAAACGGGCTAAGTTGCTCCAGCGCCGATTCAGCTAATTTCCGATAAGTTGTAATCTTTCCACCAAATACCGACAGCAAGGGAGCTGTTTTATCTTCAACTTGCAATGCAACAGTATAGTCACGTGTAACTGCCGAAGGATTATCTGACTCATCATCACATAAAGCTCGGACTCCAGAAAACTGACTTACGATATCTACACGGGTAAGCTGCTTTTTAAAATGTGAATTTGTCACCGTTAAAAGGTAATCAATTTCTATTTCTGTAATCTCTACCTTTTGTGGATCATCCAAATATTCCTGATCGGTCGTACCTATTAATGTGTATTTTTCTAAATAAGGAATGGCAAACACGATGCGTCGGTCTTCATTTTGCATGATAAAAGCTTTATGACAATCATAGAGTTTAGGCACAACAATATGACTTCCTTGTATCAGCCGAATTTGATATGGCGATTTTAATTGTAGGTTTTCACTAATAATTTCTTCGACCCAAGGGCCTGCTGCATTCACTAAGGCTTTTGCTCGTATTTGATAAGACTCAGCCCCACTTTGTAGTTCCAAATGCCACAATTCTTGTTGTCTATAAGCCTTAACACATCTTGTCCGTGTTACAACTTTCGCACCCTTCTCTTTAGCTTGTAGTGCATTCAACACAACAAGACGTGCATCATCTACAGTACAGTCCGAATATTCAAAGCCACGCGTTATAGCTGGTTTTAGGGGACTATCTTCTTTGAAGTAAATAAGATTTGACCCTAATAATTTTTCTCGTTTTCCTAAATGATCATAAAAAAATAGGCCTGCCCGAATTAACCACGCAGGACGCAAATGTGGTCGATGAGGCATAATAAAACGCATTGGTTTAATAATATGCGGAGCTTTAGCCAACAAGACTTCACGCTCTGCTAAAGCTTCTCTAACCAAACGAAATTCTTTATGTTCTAAGTAGCGTAAACCGCCGTGAATTAATTTACTGCTCGCAGATGAGGTGTGACTAGCTAAATCATCTTTTTCACATAAAAATACCGATAAGCCCCGACCTGCCGCATCATTAGCAATACCGACGCCATTAATACCGCCACCAATCACGGCAATGTCATATATTTTTGAATAATCATTAGGCTGTACTGTCATTTCTCATTTTCTTTTTATTGTTGATCTTATAAAAATTAAAACATCAAATTGATGAAACAACAATCAAAAAAGTAGAATAATCAATTTTAAATAACCGAGTATTTAGCGTTAATTGATTACCCTACTATTGAATTTAATCAGTTAAAGAACAAATCAATCCTCAGACCAACTTTGACTACGCTTAACTGCCTTCAGCCAACCTTTATAAATAACTTCAGATTGCTCAGAAGACATTTTTGGTTCAAATACTTTTTCTATCGCAGACTTATTTCTTAACTCATGAAGATCTTGCCAGAAACCCGTTGCCAGTCCTGCAAGGAAAGCTGCCCCCAAAGCAGTAGTTTCTTTCATTATTGGACGTTCTACTGGGGTTGCTAAAATATCGGCTTGAAATTGCATCAAGAAATTATTTTCTGTTACTCCACCATCGACTCTAAGCGTACGAAGCTCTTCTTCTGCATCTTGCTGCATGGCATCAAGTACATCTCTTGTCTGATAAGCAATTGACTCTAAAGTTGCACGAATAATATGTTCTATACTTGCTCCACGAGTGAGACCAAAGATTGCCCCACGCGCTGTCGGGTCCCAATAGGGAGCACCTAAACCTGTAAAGGCAGGTACAACATATACACCATTGCTGTCTTTTACACGTGTTGCATAAAGCTCCGAGTCTTTAGCATTCTTAATTACCTTTAACTCATCACGAAGCCACTGTACGCAAGAGCCACCATTAAACACGGCGCCCTCTAATGCATAGTTCACTTCACCATTTGCACCACATGCAATCGTCGTCAGTAAACCATGCTCTGAACGAACAATCTTTTTACCCGTGTTCATGAGTAGAAAGCAGCCTGTGCCATAGGTATTTTTTGCTTGCCCGGGTTCTACACACATTTGCCCGAAAAGTGCAGCTTGTTGATCCCCTACTATACCAGCAATCGGAATCCCCACTTCTTGCCCGCTAATGGTATGTGTGTATCCATAAACCTCAGATGAACTACGGACTTCGGGTAACATTGCTCTAGGAATATCTAAAGCTTGTAAAAGTTTTTCATCCCACTCAAGCTTTTCAATATCAAAAAGCATGGTTCGCGAAGCATTGGTAAAATCGGTAACATGGACTGTGCCATTGGTTAATTTCCAGATTAGCCATGTGTCCACCGTACCGAACAATAACTCTCCTCGCTCAGCGCGCTCACGACTTCCTTCTACATGGTCCAAAATCCATTTAATTTTTGTAGCCGAAAAATATGGATCAATGACTAAACCTGTTGTTTTACGAATATATTCTTGCCAACCCGCTTTTTGTAATTGATTACATATTTCAGTTGTCTGCCGGCTTTGCCAAACAATCGCGTTGTAAATCGGCTTGCCTGTTTTCTTATCCCATACAATTGTGGTTTCCCGCTGGTTTGTAATCCCAATTGCTGCAACTTGTTCACTCTTGATGCCAGCTTGAGCTAGAGCTTCCACCCAAACAGCACTTTGTGTGGCCCAAATTTCCATAGGATCATGCTCAACCCAACCTGGCTGCGGATAAATCTGAGTAAATTCTTTTTGAGCAATACTTACAACGTTAGCATCATGATCTAAAACAATTGCTCTTGAGCTTGTTGTTCCCTGATCAAAAGCAACAATATATTTTTTCGGGCAATTTGACATCTGAATGTCCCTTTCATTATCCACACACATCTAGTCCACAATGCCAAGACATCATGCCTAACTGTATTTATTTAAAATTTTCTTTGGAATATATCATTATTTTTAAGAGATATAGATTTTCTTGGCTTAAACATTACGCATTCTTTATCACTTTTTACTACTTGGAAAAAATAGTATGTCAAAGATTGGAGCAAGACTATAAAAATGAGCTGATCGACTAATTTGAAATCACATGAATATTCAACTTATTCCTTTGCTTAAATAATAAACATTGTTTTACAGACATAAAAAAAATAAAGTGAAATACTCCTCTAGATAATATGTAAAAACGAAATAAAACTTCTCTTTTTTAGCATTCAACCCAAGCGAAACATGGAGCGACTCATGGTTGATCAACCTTCTACCGCAACAACTCCGCATTCTAATTTAGATACAAAAACCCGACTAAAATCAATTTTGGGCGGTTCCGCGGGTAACCTTGTCGAATGGTACGACTGGTACGTATATGCCGCATTTACGCTCTATTTTGCTCATGCATTTTTCCCAAAAGGAAGCCAAACAGCTCAACTTCTTCAAGCAGCTGCAATTTTTGCTGTAGGTTTTTTAATGCGCCCAATCGGTGCATGGATTATGGGAATCTATTCAGACCGCAAAGGACGTAAAGCAGGTCTCACACTTTCCGTTACTTTGATGTGTGTAGGCTCACTTCTTATTGCTGTGACGCCAAGTTATGAAAGTATTGGTGTATTTGCACCTCTTTTATTAGTTGTCGCCCGTTTAATTCAAGGTTTGAGTGTAGGCGGTGAATATGGCGCCAGTGCCACCTATTTAAGTGAAATGGCCGAAAAAAATCGGCGTGGTTTTTTCTCAAGCTTTCAATATGTCACCTTAATTGCAGGACAACTGACAGCTCTATGTGTTCTTTTAATATTGCAAATGGTATTAACCGAACAACAGTTACATGATTGGGGATGGCGTATTCCATTCTTTATTGGTGCTTTACTTGCCATTGTTGTGTTCCGTATTCGTCGTGGCTTATTAGAAACACAATCTTTTAAAAATGCCCAAGCTGAAAAAGACCAACCACAATCGGGCATGTTTGCTTTATTCAAACACTACCCTAAAGAAGCTTTTACAGTATTATTTTTAACAGCTGGCGGAACTTTAGCTTTTTATACCTATACTACTTACCTACAAAAATATTTGGTAAATACGTCCGGATTTACAAAACCCGAAGCCACTCAAATTACCACGTTAGCGCTATTTATTTTCATGTGCTTACAACCTGTAGCGGGCGCTTTGTCAGACAGAATCGGACGTAAACCCCTTATGATTGCCTTTGGTGTAACTGGGGTTTTATTTACTTATATTTTATTTAATACCCTTGCAACCACACATAACTATTGGACTGCGTTCTGGTTGTGCTTGGCAGGTCTAGTGATGGTAACGGGTTATACATCAATTAATGCTGTGGTTAAAGCAGAGCTCTTTCCTGCGCATATTCGGGCTTTAGGTGTAGCTTTACCCTACGCGATTGCCAATACATTATTTGGCGGTACAGCAGAGTTCTTTGCTTTAAGTTTTAAAGAAGCTGGACATGAATCTTGGTACTTTATTTATGTGAGTATTATGATCTTCATTTCACTTATTATTTATATTTTTATGAAAGATACAAAGCATCATTCAAAAATTAAAGAACATTAATATTTTAACAAAAGAGCTAATATCGCCAGCCGATGTTAGCTTAAATCGTGCGATTAAGCCCCAACAATCGCTGTGTTTTATGAGATACTAGAGATAAGAATATAAGGATGATACTGATGAATAGAAGTATTTTATGTTTGGCATTAAGCAGTATGTTTGTTTTAACCGCTTGTCAGACCACCCCTCGACAATACAATGGTTCAACTGGCTATCAGATTGAAAACCAAACAAAAACTTCGGCAACTTTAGCTTACACATTGGCTAGCCGCACTAATCAGCAGTTAGATGAACGTAAATTGCAACGTGCTTGTCAAAATGTATTAGGCGCTCAAAAAGTTTATAAATTATCAGTTCTAAGCATTAATGAGATTTCAAACCCAGCTCAACAAGAACATTATGGCGTTCAATTGGGTGAAACTCGTGCCTCATTTGGTTTATCGAATACGCCAAGCTTAAACAATGGTGAAGATTATGCGACTCGCCAAGCACTTGAAGCACGTCCAAGTACGTTAAAAGTAGTTCGTTATACTTGCTCATAATATAGATAAGACGCTGTTCTTTTACAGCGTCTTATAAAAACTTACATTTCTAAATTCTTTAGCTTCATCAAGATCTGGCCATGTCGATGCACTTCTTTCATCAATTTTTTGATATTTTGGATGACTAAAGTTTTTAACACGGCTATCTGCGACCCAAACCTCTGGCGCAAATTTCAAGAATTCATCTAAAAAGAAACGGTTGCACTGGTCATACAACACATCAGCAGCCAATAAAACATCAACTTGCTCTGCTTTATACAAATCGTCCAGATATTCCAGCTCAACATCATTCAACAAAGCATTTTCACGGCAGGCATCAAGACTAACTTGATCAATATCACAGCATATTACTCGTTTTGCTCCTGCCATTTTTGCAGCAATTGCGACTACACCGGAACCGGCTCCAAAATCCAAAACGACTTTATCTTTAACATGATTTGGCTCTGCAAGTAACCACTGAGCCATCGCCAAACCTGAAGCCCAACAGAAGATCCAATACGGCGTATCATTCCAAATACGGCGAATAACTTCGGCATCTAAACGATCAGTTGGAAAAACAGGTGGAATCAACCATAAAGAAATAGGTGTTCCTGGTAACTGTTGTACCATCAATTCACAATTGGGAATAACTTCATTGAGTGCTTGAAGTAAATGTTCAGGGGCTTTGGCAAATTGAAAGGTGCAGCTCATCAGATTTCTTTTAATTCATTTTTATAACAAGCATAACAGAGTCATTCCATTATAATTTGAATTTTTACATTAACCTTCGTTTAGACCTACTTTTCTTTCGGGAAAAGTAGGCAAAACCATTGTCACCCGCAAAACTCGGCAGATACTCTCTAGAATCGAAAGCATCGCAGAAACATTAATTTTTTAATGTATTTCTGCCTCAAACAATTGCGGATGACGGTTACGCGTATCAATAACAGCCTAGCGTTAATTAAATTAACCTAAAGCTTTTTCAGCAGCTTCTACAGTTTGACGAATCAAAGTTGTGATTGTCATTGGACCAACACCACCTGGTACTGGCGTGTAAGCAGAAGCAATTTCTTCAATACCTTGTAGCTGGATGTCGCCTACACCACCGCCATCACGTGGATGGAAACCAGCATCAACAACTACTGCACCTTGTTTAATCCAGTCTTTTTGGATGAGTTCAGCTTTACCTACAGCACCAACAATAATATCGGCTTGTTTCACGAGTTCAGCTAAGTTTTGAGTACGTGAATGACAAATCGTTACTGTTGCATTCGCTTGTAATAGCATCATTGCCATTGGTTTACCTAAAATTGCAGAACGACCAACAACAACTGCATGTTTGCCCGCAATTTCGATATTGTTTTCTTTTAAAATGGTCATAATGCCCGCAGGAGTTGCTGAACCATATGCAGCTTCGCCCATAGCCATACGGCCAAAACCAAGACAAGTTACACCATCAACATCTTTAGCTAATGAGATTGCATCAAAACATGCGCGCTCATCAATTTGTGCAGGAACTGGATGTTGTAGAAGAATACCGTGAACATCTGGATTAGCATTTAGCTTTTCGATTTCAGCTAATAATTGTTCTGTTGTCGTTTCTTGTGATAACTCAATTTTTAAAGAATCCATGCCTACTCGACGGCAAGCATTTCCTTTCATGCGTACATAAGTTGCAGATGCGCCATCATCCCCAACCAAAATAGTCGCTAAAATTGGGGTACGACCTGTTTTAGCTTTTAAAGCTTCAACACGTACTGACAAATTTTCTTCAATTTGCTTTGCTAATGCACGACCGTCTAAAACCAATGCCACAGCACATCTCCAAGGTAGACATGAATTTAATGTGCCAATAATACATGATTATTTGGACAAATTTATTCTAGATGTTGCTTTTATGTTCATCTTATCTCAAAACAGTATTGTTTTTTTTCTAAAGGTTGCTAATATGTGCATCACCAAATGTAGGCGGGGTGGCAGAGTGGTCATGCAGCGGACTGCAACTCCGTGGACGCCGGTTCGATTCCGACCTCCGCCTCCAAATTTGGTAAAGCCCGGGTGGTGAAATAGGTAGACACAGGGGATTTAAAATCCCCCGCCCACAAAGCGTGCCGGTTCGAGTCCGGCCCCGGGCACCATTTTCTAGTATAGAAATTGGTGCAATAAAAAATCCAGCGTAAGCTGGTTTTTTTATGTCTGAAAAAAAGGATACTTATTAGCACCCCTTTCCCATCCATATATTTAAGCAGTTTTTTGCTTATCTTGTTCAGGCGTTAAATTCGCATCTAACACCAATTGATAGTGTCGACTTGAATCTACTTTATATTCTGCATTTTTAATTGAATCTACAAAAATCCAATCTGACTGCACTTGCGTATCATCGAGCGTAACGACCAAATAACCGCGTTGATTTAAATTACAATACGTCAATTCATCGATAAGTGTAGTAAAGGCAAATTCAAACTTTTGCAACTGATCCAAAGGAATACTTAAATATTTTTCAAGACCCGGCGAAGAAACCGAGCTTGTCGCCAGTTCAACACCGACATACTTCCCTTTTTGGCTATGTAAGTAAGATGTCCATGCATTATGGGTATCGCCAGCCAAAACAATAATTTTCTTATTAAACTCTGCCAATTTATCATACACAAACTCTCGCTCAGCATAGTACCCATCCCAAGCATCGAGATTATATGGAACTAAAGTTGTGACTCGCGCTTTTTCTTGAATAGTTAAAGTTGGATCACCCTGCTCTAATCGTAATTTCAATGTAACTAATTCTGTAATTTGCGCATTCATTTTAGCTAACGCATCTGGCGAAGTTCCACCTGAAGTAATTTGCCCCAGAGAAACCAATAACTCAGCAGGAATCCACATTTTACTCATTAAGACCTGCTGACCAATCACATTCCACGTTGCTGTAGATTGTTTTAATTTATCAACCAACCAATCTCTTTGTGTATGCCCCATTAAAGTACGCTTTGAATCTGTTAAATCAGCCTGAAATTTTTGCGCATTCAAACCAGAAGCTGTCATATAGTCCTTATATTCAAGCTGTTCATCTCGCGCAATAATGCGTGTATCTAGCATTGTTAGTTGTACAAGTAACCCAAAATTAAACTGACGATAAATATTTAGATGATCTGTGTTAGAAACAGGGCGAATTGGCATCCATTCGAAATAAGCCTGTAGAGCAGCTAACTTACGATCAGAAAAAGATCCTTCATTATCTTGATGGTTTTCCGCCCCTTCACGCCAAGTATCATTTGCTAACTCATGGTCATCCCAAATTACAATGAAAGGATGACGTTGATGAGCTGCCTGCAAGTCTTTATCCTGACGATATAGCGCATAACGTTTGCGATAATCATCTAATTTAATAATTTCTTTATTATTATCAGATGGCAAAGTACGGCCCATTTTTTCAGCATCTTCCGTTGCATAGCCATCAGAGCCATATTCATAAATGTAATCTCCCAAATGAATGACTACATCCACATTCTGTTTTGCTATTTCACGATAAACGTAGAAGTAACCCGCAGGATAGTTAGAACAAGAACATACTGCAAAGCTGACCTTATTAGTACTTACAGGCAAAGTTTTAGTTTGACCCACAGGTGAAGTTTTATTACCAAAATGGAAACGGTAATAATAAATGGTATCCGCCTGTAGTCCTGTTGCATCCACTTTCACGGTAAAATCATCTGTCTTAGTCGTTTGAACCACACCAGTCTTTAAATTCAGCTTAAACTGGTCATCGGTAGCAATTTCCCAAGTGACCTTAAGGCGCGCACTAAGATCTACCGGTGTTAAACGCGTCCATAAAATTACTTTATCCTGCAAAGGGTCGCCGCTCGCAACTCCATGTAAAAAATCTGCTTGTGCCTCCGAACTTTCTTCATCGGAACCATCATTACAACCCGAAAAAGCTACCGGCAACGATAGCGCCCCAAAACCGAACAGACTTTTTTGAATTAATTCTCGGCGTGAAATTTTCTCTGACATAAAATTACCTAAGTTTTAAGCAATGAGTGTCTTAAAGTTAAGTAGATAAGATGAACAACTGATCTCAGTTTAATGAACAAATCATGACATAAATTGGTTAATTTATATAAATACCAACAAGAACTGATTGAAAATAAAGCAAACTCTCTGATTTTCTCTTGCCAATCGCGCACTTGTCCTCTATTATTGCGCACATGCCCGGGTGGTGAAATAGGTAGACACAGGGGATTTAAAATCCCCCGCCCACAAAGCGTGCCGGTTCGAGTCCGGCCCCGGGCACCATTTTCAAATATTGAATTTGGTGCTACAAAGAATCCAGCGTAAGCTGGTTTTTTTATGCCTAATTAAAATGAATTTTATGATAAGAATATTATTACTTCTATTTAGCACTCTTCCCTTAACACAGGTTTACGCTACAGATCTTTTTTCTAGCACTGTTTATTTCAGAGATAACCATTAGTATTTTTCAGGTTGCTCTATCAACAAAGATGATTATTTAATTAAAGCATCCGAACAGATAATAGATAAATTCAAAGCATTACAGGAAAATTGAGAAACTTATTGGGTCATTTTATTAGTAGACGTCGACTCTCAAGAGAATGGTGTTTTAGTTTTAAAAACTAAAGAACTAGATGAAATTCATTTAAAAGCATCTTGTCATTTATTAGATGCATTTGAAGGTATTGTGAATCGAGAGTAATCACCACTCTCGATTCATCACCAGCTCTTCCATTTCAAGGTCTAAATATCCTGCATCCTGTGCCACCATCATCATTGCTTCAGCAATATAGTCAGCAGCACTATCATCCAAGGAAGAATCTAGATCTTCGAACTGAGGTTTCATTTCATTGATTTCAATTACAGTTTGATGAGCATATCGATAAATATCCTGATCAGCTAAAGCAGGCTTCTGAACTTTTTTGGCAAATTGTTCAATTAACTGCTTGAGTTCAGCGACTAAAATATCTGGATAATACTCGTCATCAAACATTGGGAGAAGTAAGTCTTCGAACATACAAAAGTTTACACAGCAGCAGAAACCTGCCGCTTATAACATATTTTCAAAATAATAACGACAATTTTCCCTGACTCAATTATCTAACTCATTAAATTAATCAATCATAGTCTGATTATAAAAGCCTATTTTTTTAAGCTTGTTTCATCGCTTTCCAAACAAGAATTGCATCATGCATAGCTTTTACATCATGTGCTCGAACAATTGATGCTCCTTGCTGAATACTAAGTAAATGCCCCGTAACGCTTCCTACCGCACGCTGATCTGCAGCTACGCCGTGTAAAGCTTCACCAATAAAACGTTTACGAGAAAGGCCAGATAAAATTGGATAACCCATTTCACGAAGCTTCCAAAATTCATTTAAAAGTTTCAAATTTTGCTGTGCATTTTTTGCAAAACCAAACCCAGGATCAATAATAATATTCTGTTTTTTTACACCTGCAGTTAAAGCCTCTTCTACGCGCTGCTGAAGCTCTTGCATTACATCCAATGTCACATTCGTATATTGATCTAGCTGATTCATTGTGGTTGGCTCACCACGCATATGCATGATCACCACAGGGATATCCAACTCTACTGCCGTTTTTAAAGCATTTGGTCGAGTAAGCGCACGTACATCATTCCAAATATGAGCACCCGCTTCTTTTGCTGCACGGATAACATCTGGCTGACTCGTATCAATTGATAAAATCACATCATGTTTAGCTAAAGCTTCAACTACAGGCACAACTCTTCTAATTTCTTCTTCTACACTTACCTCCGATGCCCCTGGACGGGTAGATTCCCCACCAATATCAATAATGGTAGCACCCTGCTCTATCATGACTAGCGCATGTGCAATAGCTTGATCCACTTGATTATGTTTTCCGCCATCACTAAAAGAATCTGGGGTGACATTTAAAATACCCATAACATGAGGCTGTGATAAATCCAACTGAAGCTGCCCACATTGTAGAATTTGCTGAGGTAAAGGCATTAACTGCATGACAAGCTCCAATTTAATATTCGGCAACATTTTAACAAGACTCTGATCAATATACTGCTGATTTCTTTTCGGCTTTGTCTGAAATACATGCATAAAAAAAGAGCCACATGACTGTGGCTCTTTTACTTAACTCATTTAGTTCATTGCTGGTAATGGTGGTGGTGTAGATGGACCATCTTTTGGTGGTTCAAATGCAGCCACTGGATTTTCAGCAACATAGACTTTAGGTGGTTGTGGTTCACGACCTTCCATAATGTCACGAATTTGATCACGATCAATAGTTTCCCATTCCATCAAAGCTTTTACCATTGCATGGGCAATATCTTTATTACCTTCTAAGATATTACGTGCTACTTTATATTGCTCATCAAGAATACGGCGTACTTCTTCATCAACTAACTGTTGAGTTGCTTCAGAAATCGTACGGCTTCCTACATTTCCAAAGAAACCATTCTGATTTTCATCTTCGTAAACCATTACGCCCATTTTGTCAGACATACCGTACTTAGTAACCATTGCACGCGCCATTTTAGTAGCTCGCTCAAAGTCGTTTGAAGCACCAGTAGATTGCTGTTGGATAAACACTTCCTCAGCAATACGACCACCAAACAAAATCGCAATTTCATTTAGCATCTTGTCTTTATAATGGCTAATCTGGTCTTGTTCAGGTAACTGCCAAGTTACACCCAAAGCCCAACCACGTGGCATGATTGTTACTTTATGAACAGGATCTGTACCAGGCAAAATCTCTGCAACAATTGCATGACCAGCTTCATGATAAGCAGTTGCACGACGCTCTTCTTCACGTAGAACCATCGACTTACGTTCTGGACCCATGTAGATTTTGTCTTTTGCATCTTCAAAGTCATGCATGTCAACAGTATTCTTATTACGGCGTGCAGCAAATAATGCAGCTTCGTTAACAAGGTTAGCCAACTGTGCACCAGAGAAACCTGGCGTACCACGTGCTAACACTTTCATGTCCACACCTGTAACTGAAGGTAATTTTTTCAAATGTACATTCAGAATTTGCTCACGACCACGAATATCCGGTAAACCAACCATTACTTGACGGTCAAAACGACCTGGACGTAATAATGCTTTATCAAGCACATCAACACGGTTAGTTGCAGCAATAACGATTACGCCTTCATTACCTTCAAAACCATCCATTTCCACAAGCATCTGGTTTAAGGTTTGTTCACGCTCATCATGACCACCACCTGTACCCGAACCACGGTGACGACCAACTGCATCAATCTCATCGATAAAGATGATACATGGCGCGTGACGCTTCGCTTGCTCAAACATATCACGGACACGGGACGCACCCACACCCACGAACATTTCTACAAAGTCAGAACCTGAAATGCTGAAGAAAGGAACTTTCGCTTCACCAGCAATTGCTTTAGCTAATAATGTTTTACCAGTACCCGGAGGACCAACCATAAGTACGCCACGAGGAATAGTCGCGCCCAAACGTTTGAATTTTGCAGGGTCTTTTAAGAAATCAACAATTTCAACAACTTCTTGTTTTGCTTCATCACAGCCGGCGACGTCAGAAAAATTGACTTTGATCTGGTCTTCAGAAAGCATTTTTGCCTTCGACTTACCAAAACTCATCGGTCCATTTTTTCCGCCTGCACCACCACCCATGTTACGCATAAAGAACATGAATAACAAAATGATTAACAGTACAGGGAAACTAGCAATGAGAAGTTGCATCAAAATGCCTTGACGTTGTGGAGCTGTTCCCTCAACAACAACATTTTGTTTATTTAAGCTTGGCATAAGCTCAGTGTCTTCAACTTGCGGACGAACAGTTTCAAACTGTGATCCGTTAGTTTTTTCACCATTAATATTTAAACCGTCAATTGTGACTTGCTTAATTTGGCCACTATTCACCGCTGCAACGAAATCTGAATATTTCATCGCAGTAGGCTTGTTGCGGTCACTGATATTACTGAAAATTAAAATCAGAACACCAAGTATTATTAGCCACAATACGGCATTCTTGAAGTAATCGCTCAAAGCTTTATTCCCATATCGATCTAATTTGATCATGCCCAATCTTGGCCGATCGTCATAAAAGCAGCAACTGTATTGCTTGCGGATAACCTAAAAGTACAAAATGCACAATTTTTAGGAGCTTGGCAAGTAAACTTTATTGCAATGCTTTCTTACGCCCTTGTCCAACCAAAAAAACTTCTTTAGATCGTGCACGAGAAGCTGCTGGTTTTACTGTTTTTAACACATCAAAACTATCAACTACTTGTTTACGAAACTCATCGAATCCTGCACCTTGGAACACTTTAACCACAAGTTGTCCATTAGGACCAAGAACCTTTTGAGCAAAATCTAAAGCCAGTTCACATAAGTAAATCTGTCTAGGTTGATCAACAGCCCTATTACCAGATGTATTGGGGGCCATATCAGAAATTACAATGTCTACTTGTCGCCCATTTAAAATATTTAACAATTTTTCAAATACATCTTCTTCTCTAAAGTCGCCTTGTAAGAAAGTGACATCAGGCAAAGCATCCATAGGCAAAATATCGGAAGCAATCACTAAACCTTTGCTACCAACAAGTTTCCCAGCGATTTGAGACCAACTACCAGGAGCCGCGCCTAAATCTACTACCGTCATGCCTGGCTTGATCAGCTTATATTTTTCTTGAATTTCAAGAAGTTTATAGGCCGCTCGAGCACGATACCCTTCCTTTTGAGCTTTTTTAACAAAAGGATCGTCTAGATGTTCTCTCATCCACGCACGACTACTTTTCGACAATTTCTGGTTTGTAATGCGTGTTGCCATAACTCACTAAATATCAAAAAAACTTCTGATCGTTCATTGTACGTGAAAATTACTCTCATTACAGTACGGATGTAGCGTAATCTCACTAAGTTTTACAGTTTTTTTCCAATAATGTTGATCGATTATTTATACAGTTTTTCGTACATCTGGATTTAAGTTTTTTGCTATACTAAGCCGTTTTTAAAATCAGGTATTTTTAATGGCCGCTTTATCTATCCATGAACGTAAACGTTTACGTCAAATTGGTCATGTGCTTAATCCAGTTGTCATGATTGGTGGACAAGGCTTAACAGACGCGGTAATCGAAGAAACGCTTCGTGCTTTAAACGACCATGAGCTTATTAAAGTTAAGATTGCTGGTGAAGACCGTGAAGCGCGTACTGCAACAATTGAAGCAATTGTAGAAGCAACTGGTGCAGAAGCTGTGCAAAAAATTGGTAAAATTGTTTTGCTTTACAAAAAAGCAGCTAAACAAAATCAGCATTTGTCTAATCTTGTTCGTCACGCTCACTTAGCAAACTAATTTAATTTGACAAACTATGGCAAGTTACGAACTTTCAGCTTTTGATCGTTTTCATGCTGTTTCCGTTGTTGGCGCAATTGAACAGCAAGCACCCTATACTTTAAATATCGGTTTTTGGATTCGTGATCCAAATCAACTTATTATCTGGCCTCAAGAAGTCGCGGCTCATCCTCGTCAAGATTTTTTGTGGGAAGAAACTTGTTTCGAAATTTTTGTTGGCGTGCATGATGAAGATTATTATCGGGAGATTAATCTTTCCCCTTCTCAAGCATGGCAGTCATATCAGTTTGAAGAATATCGCTATCCAGAAAGTATACCTCCCCTTGCTGCTTACGATATTGAACTGAATCATCTCAAGCGTACTCACTATGGCTTAAATGTTAGTCTCGATTTAGGGCAATTTATGCAACAGCATCGCTTGAAATGGGCAAACCTTTATTTAGGTTTAACTACAGTTTTAAAAACCAAAGAAGGTATGCAGTACTATGCAATGCAGCATAGTGGAAAAAGTGCAGATTTCCATAATAAACGTGACTGGTTACATCAGTTCTAAAAATAAAAAAGCGAGAAATTAATTCTCGCTTTTTTATAGCTGGACCAAAACAGAGATCATTAATTGTCTCGTGCTTTATTCCAAGCTTCGACTGCATTATTTTTAGTACGTTTAATACTTTCACTTAGAGAATCTTTGTGTTTCAAAGAAATCTGGCTAATATCACCTTTAAGCTCTTTGCTCACTTTTGTTAAATCTTCAATAAGCGCATTAATTTCTGCTTTCAAAGCATTTTTAAGATCAGATAATCCTTCTTGCGAAGTGCTAAACTGAGCCTTAATCACATCAAGACGTTGTAAAATATCTTGTTTAATTTGGACAAATTGATTTTGAATATTTTTATTTAACTCGTGAGTTTCAGCTTCAATTTTCTCTTGAGCTTCGCTTAAAACTTCTTGGACTTGTTCTTGAGTTTCAGCAATCGCCTCTTTTACCTGAGCTTTAGCTTCAGTAGCAACTTCTTTAACTTGCTCAGTTTTTTCAGCAACAGTTTCTTTTACCTGTGCAGTTTTAGCAGTTACTGTTTTTTTAGCCTTAGTTGTAGTTGCAGCTATCGTTTCTTTCACTTCATTGACCTCAGCTTTAACTGATTCAACTACTGCTTGAGTTTTTTCACTCACTTCTTTTGAAACTTCATTATTGCTCATACTATTTCCTCATATTGTTTATTTTTTAACTAGCAATACAATAAATCCAGTTCAAAGAATTCTCCTTGCAAATTGTTAGACAATTTATCAAAAGTATCTGATTCAGATGAGCGGATAATTTTTTTATAAAAAGCAAGCAATGAATTATATTTTTTAGCAGAAAAGAAATAGACTTTTAGGGGTTCCATGCGTATAATGCGCTGTTAAGTTACAAGCGGGCAGACCGATAGGGAGGGCATGTTTTATCCAAACATTGCCGATCTTTTTTGGGTCTACTCGCTTTTTTACAGCCGAAATTCAGGAGCTTTGGTTTGAGCATCCCCGCCATTTTAGCCCTCGCAGATGGAACGATCTTTAAAGGAACGTCAATCGGCGCAACGGGAAGTACGACTGGAGAAGTCGTTTTTAACACAGCCATGACTGGCTATCAAGAAATTTTGACTGACCCAAGTTATGCACAACAAATTGTGACATTAACTTACCCTCATATTGGTAACACTGGTTGTAACGCGGAAGACGTTGAATCTGGTCGTATCCATAAAGTATGGGCGAATGGTTTAATTATTCGTGACCTTCCTCTACTACACAGTAACTTCCGTGCTGAGCAGTCTCTTAGTGAATATCTGCAAGAACACAATGTTGTTGCAATCGCAAATATTGATACGCGTAAATTAACCCGTATTTTACGTCAGACTGGTGCACAAAACGGATGCATCCTTGCTGGTGAAAATATTACTGAAGAAGAAGCAATTGCAAAAGCTCGTGCTTTTGGTGGCTTAAATGGCTTAGATCTTGCAAAAGAATGTTGTGATCCAACTGGTTTTGAATGGTCTGAAGGTTCATGGACTCTAGGTCAGGGCTTCTCTCAACCTGAATTAAAATATCATGTAGTTGCATACGATTACGGTGTCAAAACCAACATCTTACGTATGCTTGCAGACCGCGGTTGCAAACTAACCGTTGTTCCTGCAGAAACTCCGGCTGAAAAAGTATTGGCACTTAATCCGGATGGCGTATTCCTTTCAAATGGTCCTGGCGATCCAGCTGCTTGTGATTACGCAATCGAAGCTGTAAAAACTATTGTTGAAACCACAACATTACCTGTATTTGGTATTTGCTTAGGCCACCAAATCTTGGCACTCGCTTCTGGTGCAAAAACTGTAAAAATGAACCATGGTCACCACGGTGCTAACCACCCTGTACAAAATCTTGAAGATGGTACAGTGATGATTACTTCACAGAACCATGGTTTCGCTGTAGATGCAGAAACTTTACCGGCTAACTTAAAAGCAACGCATAAATCATTGTTCGATGGCACCTTACAAGGTATTCACCGTACAGACAAACCAGCTTTCAGCTTCCAAGGTCACCCTGAAGCAAGCCCTGGTCCACATGATTGTGCACCTTTGTTCGATCATTTCATCGAACTTATCGAAGCATCTAAACAGTAATTACGGAGCGAATAATGCCTAAACGTACGGATATTAAAAGCATCTTAATTATTGGTGCTGGCCCGATTGTGATTGGACAGGCATGTGAGTTTGACTACTCAGGTGCTCAAGCATGTAAAGCACTTCGTGAAGAAGGCTACCGTGTTATTTTGGTTAACTCTAACCCAGCTACCATCATGACAGATCCTTCAATGGCTGATGCAACTTATATTGAGCCGATTACTTGGCAAACAGTTGCACAGATTATTGAAAAAGAACGTCCAGATGCAGTATTACCAACTATGGGTGGTCAAACTGCATTGAACTGTGCCCTCGCACTTGATGAGCATGGCGTTCTTGAAAAATATAATGTTGAATTAATTGGCGCAAGCAAAGAAGCGATTGAGAAAGCCGAAGATCGTAAACTCTTCGATATCGCTATGCGTAAAATTGGATTGGAATGTCCAAAAGCTGCCATTGCTGAAACAATGGAAGAAGCTTTAGCAATCCAGTCACGCTTTGGTTTCCCAGTAATTATTCGTCCATCATTTACAATGGGTGGTTCGGGCGGTGGTATTGCATATAACCGCGAAGAATTCCTTGAAATTTGTGAACGTGGTTTTGACCTCTCTCCTACTCACCAGTTATTGATTGATGAATCTTTAATTGGCTGGAAAGAATACGAAATGGAAGTTGTTCGTGATAAAAACGACAACTGTATTATCGTATGTGCGATCGAAAACTTTGACCCAATGGGCGTTCACACGGGTGACTCAATTACCGTTGCTCCTGCTCAGACATTAACAGACAAAGAATATCAATTGATGCGTAATGCTTCGGTTGCAGTTCTTCGTGAAATTGGTGTTGAAACAGGTGGTTCTAACGTTCAGTTCGGTATTAACCCGAAAGATGGACGTATGGTTGTCATTGAGATGAACCCACGTGTATCTCGTTCATCTGCTCTTGCTTCTAAAGCTACAGGTTTCCCAATCGCAAAAATCGCAGCAAAACTTGCTGTTGGTTATACCCTTGATGAATTGAAAAATGACATTACTGGTGGCGTGACTCCTGCAAGCTTCGAACCATCGATTGACTATGTTGTAACGAAGATTCCTCGTTTTAACTTCGAGAAATTCCCACAAGCAGAACCAGTTCTTACCACTCAGATGAAATCTGTTGGTGAAGTCATGGCAATTGGCCGTAACTTCCAAGAGTCTGTACAAAAAGCATTACGTGGTCTTGAAGTTGGTGTAAGCGGTTTCGATGAAAAAATCGAAGCTGGCGCAACAAATGCAAAAGAAACCATTTTAAAAGAGCTTAAAGTTCCAGGCCCTGAGCGTATCTGGTATGTAGCAGACGCTTTCCGTCATGGTTTCTCTTTAGATGAAGTGTTTGAAGCAACCAAAATTGATCGTTGGTTCCTCATTCAAATTCAAGACATCGTTAAGACTGAAGCTGAAGTAAAAGCTTTAGGTTTTGGTGACTTAAACGCTGACAATATCCGTGCTTTCAAACGCAAAGGTTTATCCGACCTTCGTATTGCGCACCTCATGGGTATTTCACAAAAGCAATTCCGTAAACAACGTTGGAACTTGGGTGTTTATCCAGTTTACAAACGTGTTGATACATGTGCTGCCGAGTTTGAATCTGGTACTGCATACATGTATTCAACTTACGATGAAGAATGTGAAGCAAATCCATCAAATCGTGACAAGATCATGGTGATTGGTGGCGGTCCAAACCGTATTGGTCAAGGTATCGAATTTGACTACTGCTGTGTACACGCTGCATTAGCTATGCGTGAAGATGGTTATGAAACAATCATGGTTAACTGTAACCCTGAAACTGTTTCTACTGACTACGACACCTCAGATCGTTTGTACTTCGAACCTGTAACACTTGAAGATGTACTTGAAATCGTACGTACAGAGAAGCCAAAAGGCGTGATCGTACAGTACGGTGGTCAAACACCTCTTAAATTGGCACGTGCTTTAGAAGAAGCTGGTACACCAATTATTGGTACATCACCAGATGCAATTGACCGTGCAGAAGACCGTGAACGTTTCCAACAAATGATCCAACGTTTACAGCTTCGTCAACCAAACAACAGCATTGTAAAATCTGCTGAAGAAGGTATCTCGGAAGCTGCGAAAGTAGGTTATCCGTTAGTTGTTCGTCCATCTTATGTATTAGGTGGTCGTGCAATGGAAATCGTATACAACGAAGAAGAACTTAAACGTTACCTTCGTGAAGCAGTTCAGGCATCTAACGAAGCTCCTGTTCTTCTTGACCGTTTCCTAGATGATGCAACTGAAGTTGATGTTGACTGTGTATCTGACGGTAAAGACGTTGTGATCGGCGGCATCATGCAGCACATCGAACAAGCAGGTATTCACTCTGGTGACTCTGCATGTTCAATTCCTCCTTATTCTTTATCTAAAGAAATTCAGGATGAAATGCGTCGTCAAACTGTTGCGATGGCAAAAGAACTTGGTGTGGTTGGTTTGATGAACGTTCAGTTCGCAGTTAAAGGCGATGATGTTTACGTTCTTGAAGTTAACCCACGTGCTTCACGTACAGTTCCATTCGTATCGAAATGTATTGGTGATTCTTTAGCAAAAGTAGCCGCACGTTGTATGGCGGGTCAATCTCTTGAATCTCAAGGGTTTACTAAAGAAATCATTCCAACACACTTTGCTGTGAAAGAAGCTGTTTTCCCCTTCGCTAAATTCCAAGGTGTAGACCCTATGCTTGGACCTGAGATGAAATCTACAGGTGAAGTAATGGGCGTTGGTAAAACATTTGGTGAAGCATTCTATAAAGCTGTTTTAGGCTCAAATGATCGCTTACCAGGTTTACCGACTGAAGGCGAAGTAAAACATGCTTTCTTATCTGTACGTGAATCTGACAAGAAATATATTGCAGATATCGCTAAGAAATTAGCTGCATATGGCTTCAAGCTTATTGCAACAGGTGGTACATACCAAGTGCTTAAAGAAGCAGGTTTAGAATGCGAATCTGTGAATAAAGTGACTGAAGGTCGTCCACATATTGTTGACCGCTTGAAAAATGGTGAAATACACCTTATTGTCAATACCACTGAAGGTAAACAAGCTCAATATGACTCTGCAATGATTCGTCGTGCTGCCCTACAAGGCAAAGTGTATTACACAACGACTATCAATGGTGCAGAAGCTGTTTGCCAAGCTTTTGATGTGAAATTGCCAATGGATGTATACCGCTTGCAAGATTTAACTGTAGGTTAATTTGTTACCGATAAGTCCCGTCACCTTATCGGTGGCGGGATTTTTTCATTTTTTTTAACTGTGTTTTCTCAAATTAAGAGGGACCAAAATGCAACGCTATCCAATGACCCCTGAAGGTAAAATTGCCTTAGAGAAAGAATTACAACATTTAAAATCTGTTGAACGTCCACGTATTATTCAAGCTATTGCAGAAGCACGTGAACATGGCGACTTAAAGGAAAATGCTGAATATCATGCTGCACGTGAACAGCAAGGTTTCTGTGAAGGCCGTATTCAGGATATCGAAGGTAAATTAGGCGCTGCTCAAGAAATTGATGTTAAAACACTTGAGCAAAATGGCCGTGTTGTTTTTGGTGTAACAGTAACAATTGAAAATCTTGATACTGAAGAACGTAAAACTTATAAAATTGTTGGCGATGACGAAGCAGATTTTAAAATTAATAAAATCTCGGTGAACTCACCAATCGCACGTGGTCTTTTGAGTAAGAGTGAAGGCGATGAAGTAAAAATCGTGACTCCTCAAGGCGAAGTCGAATATGAAATCGTAAGTGTAGAATATCTCTAAGATAATGCACAACTAGCCCCTCTTTATGAGGGGTTTTTATTCAAGATCATTGATATTTTTTTGGAAATCACACATGGATAACTCTTTAATTAACACTCCAGTTCGTCATTGGTGTGAGTTTGAATTTATCCATAAAACTGTTAAAAACCCCAATATCCATATCAGTGGTCATTATTCTTATTATTCAGCCTATTGGGATCAAGGTTTTGAACGTTGTGTCGTGCGTTATTTACATGATAAAGCCTCGACACCAGACAAACCAATTGACCAACTTTATATTGGTAATTTTGTTTGCTTTGGCGCTGAATGCGTCATTATGATGGGTGGTAACCAACTTCATAGACCAGACTGGATTTCGACTTTCCCTTTTGATACCCGTAGTTTTTTAGCAGCTGGTGATACTATAATTGCCGATGGATGCTGGATTGGTAGCCGTGCAATGATTATGCAAGGGGTCAAACTTGGTGAAGGTGCAGTGGTTGCCACCGGAGCTGTGGTCACTAAAGATGTTCCCCCTTATGCAATTGTAGGTGGTGTACCTGCGAAAATTATTAAATATCGTTTTCCACAAGAACAAATCGATAAACTGCTTGCTTTAAAACTCTATGATTTAGATGAGAAGCAAATTTTGAAAATACGCGAATATTTACAAACTGAAGATATAGATGCTTTATCTACACATATGGAAAATTTGCGGAATCTATAAAAAATATATCTACAAAAATTTGTTGTTATAAACTCACAAATGATTACGTGCTTGAATTTAAATCGTCAAAAAATAAGTATAAAGTATTGAATAAATAAGTATCATTACAATAAGGAAAACACTCATGTTATATCAACATATTCTTGTACCAATTGACGGTTCTGAAACTTCTTTAATTGCCATGAAAGAGGCAATCAAACTGGGAAAAGCGTTAAATAGCAAAATTACGGTTGTGCAAGTTATGGCTCTTGATCCGTTTATTGCTGACGCCTATGTAAAAACTGGCCAAACGAATGATTTGATTGAACGGACAAGAACCTATTTACTCGATATTTTAGAACACGCAAAACAAGAATTCGCCGATGAAGGCATTACTGTCGAAACCAAACTACTTGAAGGTTTTGTTGTACATGAAGAGATTATTCAGGCTGCTCAAGACCTAAATGCAGATCTGATTGTCATGGGTTCTCATGGCCGTACAGGGGTCCGAAAACTTGTACTTGGTAGTGTTGCACAAAAAGTCTTAGGCGAAAGTCATATTCCTGTTTTAATTGTTCGATAATTTCAATATTGCCTATTTTGTTAATTCTAATAATTTAGGCAATGATTTTTAAAAAATAGCCTTTTCAGTATTTCAAGGCTGCCAAGCAAATTGCTTTAAATTTACTTTACCATTTAACAAATAGACTCCTTCAGCTTCTAGCTTTAACTGCTGAACATTTTCACCCTTGTCATTAAATTTACTTAGGCTAATTTTGCCTTGAGAATTAATAACCCGATACCAAGGGACTTGATGATCGGCTTCAAGATGTTTCAAAACATAGCCCACTAATCTCGCATGTTTAGGTAACCCTGCCATACGAGCCACTTGCCCATAAGTTGCGACTTTTCCGTAAGGAATCAAAGCAATGACTTCTAAAATCTGCCGATGTAGTTCATACTGAGTTGTCAAAATGGACTCCATAAAAATTGACATAATTCATATCATATAAAAATTTTTGACTAAAACTAAATGCAATCCAAGGTGGGCTTGAGGGAAATCTGCATGAAAAAAATATTATTGGTGGTTACTGGGACTTTACTGTGCGCTTCTTGTACTACTCGCCCTCCTATTCCTTCAGGAGAAGTACCTAAAGTATCAATAGATGGCCGCCCTATCGTTCCTGTCACATTCGTTTTTACCACTAATTCTCCAGAAGCTACGAAGTTTGATAATTACCAACAGATGCGTAAAGAAATCAAAATATTAAATAAATATTATGTAGATGATAAAAATAATAAGATTTTTAAATTCAAATTACACCGTTATATCCCTTACGAAGAGTTTTCAAAATTACATTGCGATTTAAAGCAGCAGATCAATCAACCCTACCCGATCTCTACTGAAACTATTCCTGCCAGTGTAAACACCTGCTTTCCTAAAAGAACTGCCAGCAAGGAAGTCATCGTTTTTATTTATGATGCCTATTCTACTAAATGGAAATTTGAAGATGTAACAAGTAGAGCATTTCGTAATAATGGTAAACCTTTTGTTTTATTAGATTGGAACCGACTCAATTATAATATTCAGGCTGGTAGCGTACATGAAATGGGGCATGTGTTCGGACTAAAACATGTCTGCGCGCCGAATGCTACAAAACGTACACCAACCAACATCATGGCGAGTGCCGAATGTAAACGTGGCAGCGGTGGACTTAGAAATTTAGGTTTTACACCGGTCCAACTTCAAACAATTTTAGAAAATTACCAACGTTATCCATAAAGATTTTAAAAACTCATTTCGACGTAAAAACCTAAATCATCTTGTGCTGCATAATAATTTTCAGGAGTCAGTAATGAAGTCATATAATTGCTGGCCTCTGAAAAATCGTCTTCATTGACTGAATGCGGTTGCCAAAATGTTTTCAAATTATTGGTATAGATTGGATATAAACGCAGTCGATCTTTTGACAAATCTAGCCGTGCTATACATCCATACGGCAAAGCGTTTTGCTCTGTATATTCACCATTGCTATTAAAAACCGCATTCCCAATACCAAATACCACAGGCTTCTGATTAATCACTTTAATCGGTTGAATGGTATGAGCTCCATGACCGATAACGAGGTCCGCACCAGCTTGAGTCAAAATATCAGCAAGCTTGCTCTGTTCCTTGGTAATCGGCTTAAAGTCGATGCCCCAATGACAAATAACAATAACTTTATGCTCAGGGTTAGTCTGCTTATAACGACCTATTTGTTCAAGCAAAACCCCATTTAGACATGCAACTCCACTCTTAGGACCTAAGGCATAAAAATCATAATCTAGATAGGCAGTGTCTCTGTGCCAATAGCCGTTAAAAATAGTGTAATGCTTGTTATTAAAAGTGATTTCAAAGTAGCTATGGGCTTCTTTTTGATTTGTGCCTGCACCAATATAAGAAATATTAGCCCGATCAAATTGTTGTAATGTATAGGCTAATCCACGATCCCCATAGTCTTTTAAATGGTTATTTGCCAGTACAACATGGTTAAGGTGAATATTTTTGAACTCTGCTAATGTTTGTTCGGCATCAGCTTTAAGAATAAATGGCTTTTTATGTACTAAAGGAGATTGTTTTTCTAAAGAGAAAACCGCTTCAAAGTTAGCAATATTTAGGTCATGTTCCCCTAAAAAGGCTTTTATTTTTTTAAATGAATAGTCATACCCATACTGTTGTAGAGCATCTATTTGCCCTTTAGCCTTACGTTTTTCAGTGTAGATTTCCCCAAAGTAGGTATCACCTAAAATGTTAATAATGCCGCTTGGGGTGGAGCAAACTTTAGGTCTTACAGTCTGTGCTTGAAAACAGTGATAATAAGGAATTAAGTGCTCAGCACGATGAATATCATCTAAAAAAGAAAAGAAACCGATAGTCTGGTTTTCTTCAAAGAACGTCAGATAAATTTTTCTAAATGAATTAGAAAGATATAAGACCTCTACTACATTCTGTGCCATTAAGGAAGTCTGAGGAAGGTAAGACTTTCCTTTAAAATTCAGCTCTTTTATACAGAAAAGTTTTCTAATTTCAGCTGGCTGGCTATAAATATTTTTAACTAATAAAAACAAATGTTTTAACTGGTTTTGTGTACTTCCTTTTTTCAAATTTAAATTATAGGTAGCAGCTCTTTTTGACAAAATTAAGTAGGCTTGCTCATGTGTACCGCAGAACATATTGCTTAAAGCATCTTTCACATCTGTTGCTTGGGTGAAAATTAGCAACTGCAATAGTTCAATGAAGTTGTAATGTTCCGAGGGTTTTAAGCCTAGATTTTGCTGACCTAATTGCTCAGATAGGTGTTCAGGGACAACATAGTCATCTTGAGCTTGTACATTTTTTTGCTGAAATTGCTCTAATGCGTAGTCGATTAGCAGTAATGTTGAAATATCATCGTCAAATTCGAATTGCCATAAATCTTCATCAAAACTTGTCGTATCGATATGTGCTAATAGCTTGATCTCAACGGGTTGATATTTCATGGCTCATCACCTTTGTAATCTTTAACGTAAGCGATGTAACCCGATAAGTTGTGTTCTTGGTCATCAATCCTTACTCGAAAACGATCATGACGAATATAAAACGCATGTAAAATTTTATCTGGCCGAGCCATATACATCGCCATTTCCGGATAAAAAAATCCTGTAGTTTGAAAATCAGCTCTAAACTCAATTAGCTTTTGAAGCTCAGGCATATACGCCTGCTCAAAAAGTGCTGTCCATCCCTGCTCTTTTAAACGGTTCACCATTTTATAAGCAGCCATAAGCATTTCTAATAAAGTTGCATATGTTGTTTTTCGATTTTTAATAAAAATAAAATGTTTTAAATAATTATTTAAACCAAAAATAAAATATTTATCTTCAGGGCATATTTTAGTGAGTTCATTTGTACAATAACTTAACCAGTGGTCATGATATTTTTCATATCTATTTTTAATAAAATATTCAAACATTAATTTAACAGTTTCTAATAAAATAAAATTTTGATTAATTTGATATAAACGTAATAATGCTAAAGCAGCCTCACCATCATAATAAATAATTCTAAATTTTTCTTTTAAATCATAATCTGGATAATTTAATACATGAGTTGTTGAGCCATTTGAATCTATTAATTTTAAAATACCATTTGCGAGTTTTTCTGCATATTTTTGATAATCATTTTTTTGAGTAATTTCTTGATATTTAGTTAACATTAAAATGGCGGCCGCATTGGCACCTAATTTGATTTCGAATTCCCCTTCTTTACCATCAATCATAAAGGCAGTTTCTGAGTCTTTTTCTTTATAAAAGTTGGTCAGTGCATAGTGAATGGCAGCATATATTTTGGGCCAATATTCCGGCTTGCTTTGCACCTCAAAAGTTTCTAGTAAGGCATACACTGAGGTACAGTGGCGCACCGTATTGTAGTTACGAATGTCCCGATCATAAGCAGAAAAATAGCCATATATAAATTTGCCATTTTCTTGAATCTGGTCATGCAGAAATGCCGAATTTTGCTCAATTAGATGCTGAAAATGCTGTTTTTTATTGCTTGAAATTCCTCTAATTCCATTTACATCATAGCCACTCGCTAAGTTAATAAACTGGTCATTTTCATAAAATGCTGCGTAGGTATCAAAAGTCCAAATGTCTTGCAGTTCTTGTAATTTAATCTGTGGTTTTGGAGTGTTATATTTTTGCTTAATTGCATAATTTAGGTTTGCTTCATCAAAAAAATTCGGTTTGTCGTAGCTCAAGCCTCGAATGATTGCTTTTCCATAAATCTCTTGCTCAAGAAAAGCCACTGAACAGTGTTCATCAAATCCAACCCCTTTACGGTAATGATTATTGTGAAATTGATGGTGAACCTGCTTCTCTACTTCTTTCCACGCTTGTTTCGTTAAGTTGTATGCCACATCAATTTTTATATATTCAGCAAGTGGTTCATGTGCAAACTGGTCATCAATAAAATCTAATAGTTCTTTTTTAGCCTGCTCTAAATTTGTTTTCTCACTGTGCCAAACACTACATCTTTGGTCTTTAGGGCCATAAGATAAAAATAAAATAATATCCTGTTTAAGACTCGGAACGTGCTGAACAACTTGTTCTAACCAAAGGTTCATTTGTCTTTGGAATTTTAAAAATGCCGTCACTCGAATTTAGTCCCTATTCGTTAATTGTTGTTCTATAAAATTTTCAATACATCATAGCACGGACAAGCTAAAAGCTAGATTGACGTATTGTTTAGACGTAAAAAAAGAGCCCGAAGGCTCTTTTTTTATTTGGTTAATTATCTATTAATAGATAATTTGACCATTAGCAAGTAACTCTGCCTCACTAGTCGTAACACCTTGTAAAATCAACAGATTCGTAAAGTTATTACCCGGAATAATTCCTGTTAATCCATCACGGTCAATCTGAATAGTTGTATTACCACCACTTACAGTAACATTTAGATATTGTCCAATATTAGCGTCTGTTTGATCTCCATCGAGTAATGCTCTGATATCAATCAAATCAGCTTGCTGATCTGTAGCAACATTACCTACATGGAAGTTAGTCCAAGTATCTACACCATTACCGCCAGTAGTTGCACCATTACTAGCTGTTGCTGCACTTCCATTCAACACATGGTAGATCAATGTATCTGAACCAAAACCAATCGTGCCAGTATCCGTATTGAACGTATCATTCGCTGCTGTGCTAATTACATGAGTATTGTAATCAGAAGTGGTCAGGTTAACCGTCAATGATGATAAAGACTCAGCCCCATTCGCTGCCACTAACTTGTAGTTAATGGTATCGGTTGGATTCGTTAATGTTAACGATGAAGTATTGGCACGATAATCATAGTCACCATTCGAATTGATTACAAATGTACCATTCGCAGTAGTGATAGATTGGCCAGTAGCCTCAACATACACACCTGGACTTGTTTCAACATAGAGTTTGACACCATCAGCAGTAAAGGTGCCACTGTCTGCAACCCCACCAATTGTGTCACCATCTATAATGTTTCCATGGATCCAATCAGATGAGTAATTGTTCAAGTGCGTTGTAGTAGTCGTTACTTGTGTATCCAACGTTGTTGTACCAAGCGTAATCGCTGTCAACGTATATTCAATACGGTATGTACCAGCTCCTAAGTGCAGAACGGCATCTTGGAAAGCTACAGTTCCGAGACTAATACCACCCACACTCGCAAGCGCTGTCGCTGAACCAGTGTAAGTAGTATCAACCCATACTCCACCAACAAATTGTTGTACAACATAACTCACTGTTGGTAATGCACTTAATAATGGTTGGTTAGCATAAGTTGCTGCTACCTGTACATCTACCAGATCTCCTGCCGCAACAGTAAAGCTATTAGAAACTACAGAAGTCGAACCAATCAAGTTGATTGATATGTTCGGACTCGCAACGTCAACAGGTGTATCAGTTGAATTACTAAAATCAACCGTTGCAACAGCTTGGTCTGCATTGGCAACGATTTGAGTCGTACCATCCGTTCCAGGACTAGCAGTGTTCCAAGTAATGCTAACATCAGGTGATCCAATCTGTATATGCAATACCGCTGTACTAGTCCCACCTGATACAGGATCAGTAATGGTGTAAGTGAAACTATCTACTTTACCAATATTTGCAGCATTAGCAATTGGAGTATAGCTATATGTACCATCTGCAGAGATAGTAAGTGTTCCATAAGCTCCTGTTACTGGGGTTGAAGAACCAATAGGTGTTAATATCGCGCCTACTTGTTCACCAATCACTGTGGATACCACTGTAGTTCCAGTAATTGTATCTGGCACATATGAAGAACCATATATAGTCGAATCATCATCCGTAAGCACATTACCGCTCACTGTTCCTGCACTATATGTAGGTACTACTGTGTGATTATAATCATCGCGAACCACACTCATTGTGCCTAACAATCCTACACCCACACCGGTATAGACCATAAACGCTCTATAAGAACCACTTGCCAAGTCTGTGATAGTCGCACCGAATCCATTACCACCGAGAATTCCGACGTTAATTAGTCCGGTACTAGCATCACCTGCAACATTCTGCCACGAACCATCTGGTGCTTGTTTTTGTAAGACAATTTTGTAGTCGTTAAGCAAAGACAAACTCAGTAAAGCGCTATAGCTAATCGTTGCATCTGAAGTATGTCCAGCAGCAATACTGAAGCTCACGCTTGGGGTACCTAAAAGCGATACGTTGAGACCCTCAGTTACGCCTATCAATGCTAGATAGGTTGCAGAACCAGCATTAATACCCGTTGTAGTTAATGGAACAATATCAATTGCCACACTATCTACATTGTCATGTGCAGTAATTGTTGGCACAAGAACAAGACCAGCAAGGTTAGCGCCAGTACCTAAGTTGCCTGCAAGGTCTGTATAGGTGTTATTTGCAACACTCAAACTCGGTGCTGTTGCACTGCCATCTTGAGTGAAGGTCGCTGTCCAGGTCACACCACCATCGGTAGTTGCCAAGCCAGTAAGCGTACCACCTGCCAAGGTTACATCTGTTGCATCAAAGCCAGTTACTGCTTCACTGAAGGTGAAGGTTACTGTAGTGCTTTCACCTACAGACAGGTTAAGGTCAGTTGCACTGATCGCAAGTGTCGGTGCAACAATATCTGCCACTAAACCAGCCAATGCCGCACCAGTGCCCAGGTTACCTGCAAGGTCAGTATAGGTGTTATTTGCCACACTGATGCTCGGTGCTGTTGCACTGCCATCTTGAGTGAAGGTCGCTGTCCAGGTCACACCACCATCGGTAGTTGCCAAGCCAGCAAGCGTACCACCTGCCAAGGTCACATCTGTTGCATCAAAGCCAGTTACTGCTTCACTGAATGTGAAGGTTACTGTGGTGCTTTCACCCAGAGCAAGATTCAGGTCAGTTGCACTGATCGCAAGTGTCGGTGCCACGATATCTGAAGTCAAGCCAGCAAGGTTAGCGCCCGTACCCAGGTTACCTGCAAGGTCAGTATAGGTGTTATCCGCCACACTGATGCTCGGTGCTGTTGCACTGCCATCTTGAGTGAAGGTCGCTGTCCAGGTCACACCACCATCGGTAGTTGCCAAGCCAGCAAGCGTACCGCCTGCCAAGGTTACATCTGTTGCATCAAAGCCAGTTACTGCTTCACTAAATGTGAAGGTTACTGTGGTGCTTTCACCCAGAGCAAGATTCAGGTCAGTTGCACTGATCGCAAGCGTCGGTGCCACCACATCTGAAGTCAAGCCAGCAAGGTTAGCGCCCGTACCCAGGTTACCTGCAA